>Ga0315338_1000002_pt1 | contig 2429651 bp, 1961 predicted proteins | sample ASW8metaG_FD_204518 | JGI IMG/M metagenome (GOLD analysis project Ga0315338, IMG submission 204518) | Ammonia-oxidizing marine archaeal communities from Monterey Bay, California, United States - ASW #8 | ecosystem: Environmental > Aquatic > Marine > Coastal | place: USA: California...
CCGAGAGCCGGGCGATACGCATCGAGCAGACGGGCGAAGACGAGAAGATGGAGACGCTGCTCAACACGGCGTACAACAAGCTGTTGGAGATGATGTTTCAGCCGATGGGGGGCAGCGGGACGCCGTCGCTGTCGAGTCTGACGTCGGGTGCGGGCGGCTCGCAGAGCATGCTGGATCGGGCAACGAACATGTACAACCAGAACCAGCAGCGGGCGGACCGCAACAACGAACGCATCCGCCGCTCCAACCGTGATGCGACACAGCGGGCGGACGCGGAGAACCGGCGGCGAGCCGAGGAGGCCGAAGAGGAGCGCGAAGCCACGGACTCCGAACGCGCGACCGACCTGGAGCGTCAAGCCACTCGAGCCGAACGCCGCGCCGCCCAGTTGCGCGAGTCGGCTGACAGCCTGGCCGAGAGCGACCCCGAATCAGCCGCCACCTTCAGGGAGGCGGCGGAGGGTGCCGATAATCAGGCGACGACGCTGCGCCGGCTGGCCGGCGAGGCCGAGGAGGGCGCTGCGAGACAGGCAGCTGCCGGTGAGGAGGACGAGGACAGCGTCGAGCCGGACCTTCAGGAAGAGGAGTCGGCACCACCGTTCGCGATCGTGGCGGCTTTCGAGATGAAGAAGGTGCGGCATCGCGGCACGTTCGAGCTCTCCCTCAACAAGCGTACGACGGACACGATGACGCTGCGCTTCGACGAGAACATCGGCGACCTGCGACGTCTGATGGGCGACGCAGGCCATTTTCGCCAGGCGAACTTGGATGACCCGCTCTATCGCCAACGCGAGATCGTGGCGATGGTCGATGGCTTCAACGCCAGCGACTTCGGCGAGTTCGTCAACTTCGTCACCGTGCAGATGCGCAAGCGTCACGAGGGCGGGGAGGAGACCTACGACGAGGTGCGGATCGACCGCAACAACTTCAGCCGTGAGGGCAACAACTTCAAGCTGCTCTACGGCTGGAAGGGCGACGAGAACCGCCGGCGCTGGCTCGACTACGACGTCAAGAGCACTTGGAGTTTCTTCGGTGGCGCGGAGATCGAGGGTGCCTGGGAAGCGGGTAGTTCTGGCGCCGTGAACGTGGCACCGCCGTTCCAGCGGCGCAGCGTGCAACTGGAAGCGGACCCCGAGCTGATCGCGGACGCGGAAGTGCGCTCGATCAACGTTCAGATCTTCTACGACCTGGGAGACGGCGAGCAGACCAAGCAAGTGACGATGAACGCGTCTCGAGCCGAGCTTTCGGAACGGGTCGACTTCCTGTTACCGGCCGATGAGCTGGACTATCAGTACGAGATCACTTGGCGTTTGCGCGGCAACCGCTCAGTGAGCTCGGGCCGGCTGAATGCCAGTGACGCCATCCTGTTTGTCGACGAACTGCCGGAAGGCTAGGGAGAGACTGATGAAGCGAAAGACACGACAAATCGTCTCGGTTCTGGTCGTCGGTCTGTGGTTGTTCCCGGGGTTTCACGGGGCGCAGGACATCAATTTCGAGGACGAGGAGGCCGAGCCGATCGAAGGCAGCGCGGCGAACGCTGAGAGGATGGCCAATCTTCTGCGTATTGCCGACAATTCGATCCTCGACTACGTGACGCGTAGTACTCGATCAATGCAGCAAGGTCATCGGCAGGGATTTGCCGATTTCAGGGACTGGTATCGCGCCCGTCGCGCGGCCGAGGAGGCGGAAGAGGCGACACAGCAGCTGCTGCTGAGCCTGATCGGTAGCGCTCTAGCGCTCGGGATGGACCTCACTTTTCCCGGGTCTTCGACCTACGCCACGATTCTAAAAGCGGTGCTCACAACGGCCTACGACACTGCCGTCTCGAACCTGGGGACGGTCAACGAGAGCGATATCAATCAGTTCCTCGATCGACACGAAAGCGCCCTCGAGGGCGTGCTCACCCAGCTCTTGCAGGCACCTGAGGAGTTCCGCTCGCGCGGTGGTCAAGAACTAGAGGCGGCCAAGTGGGAGTTCGTCTACGAAGCACTCGAAAGAGACCGTTCGTCGTCGGGCAGTCCATCGAGCGAAGTGGGCCCTACGACCCGCAGAATGTTGCGCAACATGGGCGTGCCGCCACCGGGAGCCTCGACCGCTCGGCGGTACCGGGTGAGGATACTGCAGCTGCAGATCCGCAAGCTCTTCTCGCGAGACGCGAACATGCGCCAGGGATTCGGCAACTCCCGAGATGTCAGAATCGCTGCAGACGTAGCGGCATTGAGGCACATCTATCCGAACCAGCCCATTCGCTACTGCTCGCTCGAACAGCGCTTGAACTACTTCTTCCAGACCGAAGAATGCCGCAATTGGAGCTCGAACTGAACTGAGTCTCATGCTCCGGAGTCACGTCCGATAGCGGTCTCGGCTCGCGCCCGTCGGCACCAACCTAGACCCCCGCGAGATCCACTGTCATCACCTCATCGTCGCTGTGCTCGATGAGCGAGAACAGCAGGGATTGGCCGTCCTCTGAAAGCGAGAGAGCGCGGGCGAAGTAGGGGATCTTCTTACCGGGGGCGTGGACTGAACGGATCGGAGCCGTCGAACGGGGCGAAGTTGATGGAGGTCGGGCCGCGGGTCTGGTAGTGGATGCCGGCCTTGGAGACGACCCCAGATTCCCCAGTCGGATAGGTCGAGGTCGCAGGTGGCCTTTTCTCGCGCGCCGCGCATCTCGGTGATCGGCATCCTCGGTCCGAGCCTGGGCGATGACACGCCTCACGGCCGAGCGAACCTGAAGTTCGCCGAGGGTGCGGTGGCCTGGATGAAAGCCCACGAAGAGGACATCGAAGGCCTGGATCCGTCGCGGCCTCACTTCCCCCAAATGGACCTGCTCACCGGCGAGCAGCTCAAGGAGGTCGCGCGGTCGGTGGACTCTCTAGTCAACTGAACCGTATCTCGGGCCCCGATCCTCTGATCAACCGTCGGCAAGGTAGGCTCGAGGCATGCCTTCTCTCAAAGCTCATGCGACTCTCACCTGGCTACTCAGAATCCTAGGAGTCTTGACCCTCACCGCGCTGGTCGGGACGGTCATGCCGACCGACTGGATGTCGGAGGTCAACGATCGGCTTGGGCTCGACCCGCTCCAGCGCTCGCCTTTGACCGAGTACCTGACGCGTTCGCTGTCGGCGGTGTATGCGCTCTTCGGCGCGCTCACTCTCTTCGTCTCGCGGGACGTGGGCCGCTATCAGCCCTTCATTCTGTTCGCCGGGAAACTCACCGTGCTTCTCGGCGTCTTTCTCTCCGTACTCGACTTCTGGGCCGGCATGCCCGCTAGTTGGAGCTGGGGAGAAGGCCCGCCGACGGTGGCTCTTGGTTGGTGGATGGTGTGGCTGGCGGGGCGGGTCGAGGCGGAGCCTGGCGATGGCTGACTGGTTGATCGAGTCGATCCTCGCCGATGGACACTGGCTGGCGTTGGCGATGGTTGTCGGCGCGGGTGCCGTGGCGCTACGAGTTTTTCGTCGGCCTGGTGTTGGCCAGAGACCGGCCAACGTCGCACTCGACACCTTCTACGGGTGCATGATTGGCGTGATGGCGTCGGGCCACTTGCTGGCGGTGACGGTCAAGATGTTGCTCGGCTCTCTCGAGGGCTCGCCGTGGCTGCTCTATCCACTCGGTTTGGTGCTTCTAGTGCCCTCGATCGGGCTCGTCGCCGGAGCGGCAGGCGACGGGCAATCCTTGGCCCTTTGGCGAAGGCCTGTGGCTCTCAATTTGTGGCTCGGAATCTCTCTCCTGGCCATGGGACTTCACAACTGGATCTTGGCGGCTCCAGCGGCACTCAACCTGGCCTACAGGTTCAGTCCACGCCCGGGCGTCGCCCGGGCCGTTCTGGTTGCAATCCTGGTCGGATATACGGCTCTCTTCGTCGGCAGCTTGGTGTTTCTGGCCAGCGGGCAGTCGTTCGAGCAGTTCCGTGGCATCGAGCCCTGAAGCGGGTGCGAGAACCGAGTGCGGAAACCGGGCTAGTTATTTTCTCCAGTCCTCAGTAGATGATCGACGATGAAGTCGGCGTAGGGGGCCAACGGCTGGGCGAATCGCGTCTTGCCGGGGACGCAGTGCCGCGAGGTGCCGAGGCTGACGAGACCGACGAGCCGGCCCTCCTGGTCGAGGATTGGCCCGCCGGAATCTCCCAGGCAACCGCCGCCGATGAACGCAAAGCCGGTGCGGGTTGCTTCGGTGACCGTGATGCTCGTTACGTGGCGTGCGCCGACGTAGCCGTAGCGATCCTCGCCGAAGCCGACGAGGGCAAGTTCGACTCCCGCCTCGGGGAGAGGGCTCTGGTCCGGCAGCGGGAACGGAGCGAGCTCGATCACCTCAGCCAAAACCAACAGGGCGATGTCGTTGCCCTGTAAGTCCTCGATGGCATCGATGTACGACATTGCCGGAAGAAGAACCTCGGCTACCTCGGTCCACCGGGTGTCGGGATCGGAGACGGTCTGGCCGAACCCAACTCGCAACGAGGTGGGCGTAGCTGCTTCGCCTGTGGCCAGGTCTTGCACGCAGTGGAGGGCGGTCAGGATGATCCGGTTGGAGACCAGCGCTCCGCTACAAAACTCCTTCTCACCCCTGCGCTGCACAATCGCAGCAGCTTCGACCTGGACGGTGAAAGACGGCCTGTCCGTTCCCGGGTCAGGGGACTGCGGGATCAAGGCTGCCGACAGGACGCCGGGAGCGACGAGTAGTGCCACGGTCAAAACGCGGCAGAGCTTGGAGCCTGTGGCGACCATCTGCAGGGATGCTAGACCAGTCGGGAACAAAGGGAGGCGTCGGACCCGAACCAGAAGGCCGAGTCCGACGCCCTTGTTTGCCGATGAACTACGGAAACTGCGAGCGGAAGAAGGAGATCCAACCCGCGTACTGCGGCGTCAGCCGCACCAAGCGGTCGGCCCGCGTGACGTTGGCGCAGGACGAAGAGCCGGCCAAGCCGCCACAGGTCCACTGAATGTCATGAGCCGTGTAGTACACGGAGCCGCTAGCGCCGACGTTGCCGTTGCCATAGAAGTACATCGGCGAACCGCTCATAGCAGCAGAGCCGTCGCACGACATGCGAAAGTTGCGGTTGTAGCCTGAACCATCCACGTTGGTGGCGTTGCCGATCGAACAGGTCGAGGCGTCGCCGTAGAGGTGATTCGGGTTGCACACCGTGAGGTCGGTGGTGCAGGTAGGGCAGGCCAACGGGTCGGCCGGGTCGTCGATGCGGGGTTGGCCGCTGGCCGAAGCGTTGCACGAGGGGTAGCCGCGACTGAACTTGCTCACGGTGTTGAGCGCGTTGATCGGCGCGTACCAGTAACCCATCCAGCCGACGGAGTCGCCCAACCGATTGGGCGTGACGATGATACCGATGTCGTACTGCTCGCGATTGCTGACGTTGGCCTGGCGCCACTGGCTCGGAGTGAAGTACCAGTACGCGGCCCCGATATTGGGACAGGCCTGGGTGTTCGAGTTGGGGCAGCCCGGCATCACGGACTGAGAGAGAAAGGCCGTACCGTTGCGTTCCGTGCTGACGGTGAAAGCGAAGAAGTCGTCAGAGCCGGACGAGTTGATGCAGTGGGCGGCGGTGACGATGTGGCGTGGGCCGATGAGCGTGCCCGAGCAACCACTGTTGGCGCCACCGTAGGAGAAATGGGTGATCGTGCGCCAGGGCCAGGCGGTGATGCGCTGGTTCACCGGGCGCAGGCGGACGCGGTTGTCGTCGTTGAGGCTCCAGCCCAGCGGCACGAGCTTGTCGTCCTGTGGGCCTTCGATCGACATGTCGGCCTTGGAGCGGTCCGGGCCGCTGTAGCCGTCCGACCGACCGCTCTCCCGGGCGTCGCGCAGGGCCAGCTGGCGAATCTCGCCGGGGATGTGAAGGTTGAACTCGTTGCGTGTAGAGGGCTTGTAGGCGGAAAAGCTGTCTATCGGTTGGGCATCGGAAGCGTACTTCGGGTCGCCGTCGCTACGATCGTTGAATCGCTCGTCGGTCTTGCCCGGGTCCGGCTGCAAAGGGTCGCCGACCAGGGTCCTGCCGTAGCGCATGAAGCGAATCCGGACGGGTGCCATTTCGGACATTTTCCGGCCGGTGGCCTCCTGCAGATGGGCCAGCATGCCCTCGGTTTCTTCGACCAGCTCGTTGGCATCCTCGAGGATGGTCTTGTCTTCGGCGAAGCGGCGGGGAATGGCGAGTTGGTAGCGCATGCCACTGCGCTTGCCCTGGACCTCTTTCTCGAGCATAGGCTCGAGGTCTCGGCGTTCTTCGGCGGCCACGGCCGGCATTGCGAGCGCGGCGGCTACTACGATGGTTGTGCAGATTGCGGACTGTAGTTTCATCATCACTGTCTCCTGGTGTGGGCTCCTGGTGTGGGCTTCTGCGTGGGTCAAGGAAAGACGTATTTGCCTGTCCCTTGATCTCGCTGTTGCTAGGTTTGGGCGAGAGGAGAGGACGATTTGTTACTCAGATTTGGTCCACGCAACGAGCCGACGCTCGCAGGGCAGAGCCACGTGCAGGTTTCGCCGGGTCGTCAAGGGATGGCAAGCGCGACGAGCTTCCTCAGGTCCGGTGCACCAATCCTCTATGCTCGTGGCATGAGGTGCACGGCCCCCGGCCTGGTGACAGGTCTCTTCTTGATTGCGGTTCTCGCAGGCCCCGCCCAGTCGCAGGATGGAGCTGGGAGTGCAGGGGGTGCCGACGAGGAGATTCTCGGGCAGATTCTCGGCCTCCAGCAGGCGATTGAGCGCCTCGCATCTGCCGACCGTGGGGAGGTCGAGGCGTCGGAGAGGCCCGCAAACGAAGAAGAACTGGCCGAGCACCTCCTGGCCCTCAGACGAGAGATCGACGAGTTGTTGACCGTTCTGGCGTCAAGACGGGCGGAGCCCGAGGTCGACTCCCCCCTTCCGGCGGAAGGGGAGGCAGTTAAGGTTGCGCCGCCGCCGGCTGTCGCGGAGGAAGGGTCGGAGAAGTTCGCACCCGTGGAGGTCGTCGAAGCCGCCGAGGCGCGTGTCTCCTCGAGACCGGAGGCCGACGCGCAATGCGCCGAGTTCGAGATGTTCGACACCAACGAGGACGGCGTGGTGTCAGCGCTCGACCGCTACTGGCGCTACTTCCGGCTTTGGCGAGACGACGGAGATGGCGTGGTCGAGGACTCGGAAGTCAGCCGCCTCTATGATGCCGGAGTGCGCGAACTGACCACCGCCCTAGGCACTTATCGGACGGCGGACGGAGTGGCCGGCGATGTCCTCGAGGGCGCTAGAATCCGACTTGACCTCATGGGCAAGAACGGGGGGATGGCAACACTCGCGATCGATGCCGACCGTCTGGCCCATGGTGGCGAGTTCGAATTGCGCGATGGAGCCGGGGCCGCGGTGTCCGGTCTGCAGGCCTTGAGTTCTTCAATGTCCACTGTGGCGGCGGACGGTGCAGAGCGGCCACTTTCTTGCGCTGATTAGTCGGGCACGAGCCTTCACCTAGGCGCCGGCGCTGCTGGCCAACCTCACGCTGGTCGGGCGGGTCGGATTGCGGTGCTCGGCCGGTCAGGCTGAGTCAGGCCGTGATTCAGGAACCGTCAACGGGCTCAGAGTAGGTCACGACGGCGCTCGTATCGGGCCCACCGTGGTCGAACAGCACCCGTTCCTCGCCCTTCTCGACGATGAGTTCCTCGATCAATGCGAGGAGTCGTTTGCGCCGCTCGTGAAGCGCCCGGATCTCAGGCATGGGGAGGTAGGGGCGAAGTGTCTGCGTCACTTCCTCGTCGTCCAAGCCCTTGATTGCTTCAAAGAGCATTCGGGAGCAGCCGATGATGTCGTTCGGGGCCGGAATGTCCTTGCTACGGGCGAAGGAGCGCGTGTGGTCGATCCACCACATCCTCCAGTCCCGGTCGAGGAGAATGTTGCCGGAGTTTCGATCGGTGTTGTTGATCAGGTTGTCGAAGACGCGCATGTCGTAGAACTGGCGCGTGAAGCGGAGCCGGTCCGGAGGCTCGATCTTCTGCTCCCGGCGGTCGGTCTCCATCATCGCCCCTTCGAGCCACATCTGCACAGATCCGCCTTCCCCTTTGATTTCTCGCTCGACGGTCGGCGGAATGGTCTCGAGGCCCATCAACCGAGTGAGCTCGTAGGCTGCGACCTCGTTGATGTAGTTGTCGCGGAAATACATCACGAAGCCTCCTGTCGAGAGGCGTTTACGTTGCGCCGTGATGTCAACGTAGCGAAACACGGCCTTGGACCGCACGCCACCCTGAGCCAGCACCAAGCGCTTCGGCTGGGTCACGCCGACGGGAATGTCCTGGACCGATTCGACGGTGGCCGAGGCCAGGAACGCCGCGACCTGGTCCGGCGAAGAGAACGGCAACGGCTCGTCTTCGGTGTCGCGCCAGACAGCGGAGGGTGCGGGAGCCTTTTCGACGCTTTGCGGCGTTGCCGAAACGAGATCGGGCTCGGTGTTCTCGTAGACGGCGCGTGCCACCCCGTCGTCGATCTCGAGGGCGGAGGGCCGCCCGCCGGCCGCGGCGCCGAACACCATGCCGGTGTCGATCAGGAAGACGCGGTCGTCGAAGCGCGAGAGGATGGTTCCGGTCTGCGGAGTGTGCCCGGCCACGAAACGCTCGGCACCGTAGGCGCTAGCGACCTTGCCGATCTCCGTTGCGCCTTCTTCATCGCTCCAGTGGGCCCAGCCCCGGAACCAGACGGGGCCGCTGGCGTGGAAAGACAGCCAGGCTTCGGGCTGAGGCAAACGCGAGTAAAGCTCGTCGAATTGCGTTCGCCGTGCTGCACTCCCTTCCGAGGCGTCGTTCGACAGTGCAGCGACTTCGGCGTTGACCGCGCAGAAGATCTGGCCGAGATAGGAGAAGGGGAGGATGACGCCCTGCTCTACGAGCCAGGCCTTGTCCCGGTCGAAGCGCTCGAGTTCCAGCGCTACCTGTTGGTTGATCTCTTCCAGGGTACCGCTGGGGAATTGCTCCGGCGGATCGGGGGAGAGCCCGCCGTGCAGGAAGATCGTCTGCCCGACGCGAGCGGCCACCTGGCGGGTGCGTAGCCAGGCGCCGTACCGGCCCTCGGGCGAGAGCGCCTCGATGTATTCGAGGTAACCGGGTGCGTGGGCCGCGATCCATTTTTTGCGCGAAGCTGCGGGTGCGCAGTGCGGGTAGCGCCGTTGCCAGGCGCGCCAGTCTGAATAGGCGTCGCGCAGGCGGGCCTCGGATCGTTCGTCAGCGAAGTGGGACACGATTGCGTCGAAGGTTGGAGGTGGCGTGGGCTCGGGGCCGAAGTAGTTGACCAGGTTGTTGATCTCGTGGTTGCCCAGCAGACCCACGACGCGCCCGCCGGCGGCAGCCGCTTGCTCCTCGAGCGTCATCATCAGATCGAACACCGCGCGGACGTGTTCTCCCCGGTCGGTCAGGTCACCCGTCTGGACCAAGGTCGCCGAGCCGCCAATCCAGCGGTTCTCTTGGTCTGTAAGTCCGGTTCTGCGCAGGATGCTCTCGAACCCGTCGATCGCGCCGTGAACGTCTCCGATGGCGACGATCCGTTCAGCTCGCGCTGCCGGCGCAAGGGTGGCCCAGACTGAGACAACGAGCATGGGTAGGACTCGGCGCATGCTCTTGTTAACGGCCAGCCAGCTAGTCATGTTCCGTCCTTTCGGCGGCTTCCTTCGCGAGATCCGTTTCGGCGCCGGCCCCCGGTTCATCATCCAAAGTCCCCTGTTTCAGTAGTTGCCTGAAGAGAGCTTTGACGATTTCTATATTGTTGGCCAGCAGGTCGAAAAAGTCATCGGCTTCGATGGCCAGGACGAGCGTCTCCTGCGTGGCGGTCGCGCTGCTGGAGCGCAGGCGGTCACTGAGTATCTCGGTTGCGCCGAAGGCCGCTCCGGGGCCGAGAGTGCTCTCTTTCCCGCTGCTGTCGGAGAGCCTGATGGCGCCATGCACCACGAAGTAGATGGCCTCGGGCGCGTCGCCCGTGCTGTAGAGCACGGTGCCTTCAGCACAGAGGTCCTGGCGCGCGATGGCGGAGATTCGCAGAATCTGCTCCGCGCTGCACGAAGCGAGCAGCCTGACGGACTGCAGGATGACGACGGTTTCAATGCGGGCGAGTTCAGCCATCAGGCCGCCTTTGGGAGAGTCCGGAGCCGCTCTTCACCGGTCTGGGTTCGCGCTTCGTTCGTTGTGCTCGGCCACCCAATGAGCGGTCTCGAGGACGAAAGGATCAGTCGCTGTTGCACGGAGCGAGTCTACGACAGGATAGAGATCGACCATGTTCTCCGACAAGACCACGTGAAGTGCGCCGACGGCGAGATAGGGAGCGTCGGTCGTCTGGCGGTCGTGTGGGCTCAGGTGTTTGAGGATCGTTGCCATCCTGGAGCCCCGGGCGATCCCGAATTGACGCTCCCCTCGCGCGAGCTTGTCCGCAAGCGGCGCGTCACCAATCGCTGTCAGGAGTACCTTGTCCTCGGCGTCGAGCGTGTTGTCCAGAAACTCCAGGGCATTGGCCCGCAGGTCTTGGCGTACCAGGCCCCTGAAGGCATCGCGCATCTGGCGCCGGTCGTAGATCAAACCGAGGAGGAGAAGGAGATTGTTGCGATGCTCCAGGACGCGCTCGGCCAGGAGGCGCACCAGGAGCGAATAGGAGCCGGCAGCGGGTTCCTCAGCGCGGTTGTCAACTGCCTCGGCGGCCTCGGTGTCCAGGGCCTCGAGATCGGCCAAAGCAATGAGATAGTTCTGGGACTCGACGCCGATCTCATGGCGTATCTTCTGAGCTCGCGACGGTTTCTGATGATCGAGGTCGAGAGAGTCGACGGCCTCGAGGAGTTTGCGCCGTTGGAAGGAGTCGGTCGGGTTGCCCAGGGAATCGACCAGTGCTTCCACTGTCTGAGGCGAGTCGATGCGACTGATCGTCTTCGGGATGGCCCGTCGGACCCACAACGCCTCCTCGGGGTCGTTCATGAACATGCGCAGAGCGGGTATGGCGCTCTCCCCGAACGCCGCCAGAGCCTCCCGTGCATCGTGCTTGAGGCGGCGGTTGGCCAATAGTGAAATGAGCGTCGGGAGGTAGAGCGGGTTCGTTCCGTCGCGAGTCAGTCGGCGCTTGATCGCTTGCATCACGGCCCGCACGACCTTCGGCTCGGGATCGTAGAGCATGCCGACTAGCTTGTTCTCGAAATGCGGCTCGGCGATGGCGCCGACCGCGAGCACGCTTTCGATCCGCACTGTGGGATCTGCATCCGACGTCATGTCGTCCAGGGCCGCTTCGGCGTGCCGGCGCATCGCACCATCGCCGTGATTGGTCAGGCATGCGATCGCGGCAGCGCGAACTCCCGGGTTGGCCGCGTCGAGCCGCGGCATCATCATCTCGCAAGCGTCCTGGTGCCAGAGATCGGCCAGGACGCGCGTCGCCTCGGCTCGCACCGCAGGGCTTTGGTCGCTAAGGCGGCGCTCGACCAAGGGCGCCGCGTCGTCCCGCCCCTCCGCGGCCAGGATTTGCAGCGTGCGGCACCGCACTTCCTCATCCTCATGGTAGAGGAGCAAAGGGGGAACCAGATGGCCGCGATGATGATCGGCCAACATGTCCAAGCTGTGGAGTACCTGGCGCGGGTCTGTACTGCCGAGCGACTGGATCAAGATTTCGAGTGTGGTCACATCGGCGAGGTTGATCGGCGTGCCGCTCTCGACCACCTTCTGTTCGAGTCCGCGCCGGAAGGAGAGCACGTACTGGCGCGTGACCTTCGAGGTCAGCGCGATCCAGAAGACGATGATCACGAGCGATACCCAGCCGGCCTGCAAAGGGGTGATCCAGCCCAGGGTCACGGGGAAGAGCAACAGCGCCGCCGCACCCTTCGCGGCGCGCTTCACGAAAAGGTCGAGGAAGGTCTTGGCCTTGATCCGCTCGGTGGCGGGCACCGGCAGGAAGAGGAGCTCACGGGTCGAGTCGTCGATCGAGTAGCGAATTCCACTCTCGGCGAGCTTCAAGGCAAGCGCCACCGGGATCAGAGCCGTCGGCATCACGGCGGCGGCCAGGAAGAGTCCGATCGTGCCCACGGACAGTGAGGCCGGGAGGACCCGCAGGGCGAAGCCGACTCCGAGTAGGCGGTGGATTCGGGTGGTGAAGACCAATTGAAAGACGAACGCGGCCACGCCCATCAGGCTGAAGAAAGTGCCGAAAAAGGCCGTGCGGTCGGCGAGGTTGGTGGTCGAGGACTCGACGGCCCAGCTGAATTGCAGATCGATGATCTGCGACACGACGATCACCAAGGTGATGAGCAATGCGATCGAGCGCAGCTGGGGCGAGCGCGTGACGGTGGTGAAGGAGTCCCGCGCCTTCTCCGCTCCCGCGTCCTCCGACCGAGCCTCGGGCTTCGCGACGATTCCCACCGCGTCCAGTCGGTAGATTGCGATCACGACGGCGACGAGCACCGCGGCCGCGACGAGAAGCGAGTCGCGAGTTTCACCCAGTTGGGCGGTGAATCGAGCCGTCATCCCCCCGGCGATGCCGCCGAGTAGGGCGCCGGCGCCCAGGAAGCCGAACAGGCGCTTGGCCTGGCGGGCATCAAAGGCCACGCTGGCAAGAGACCAGAGCTGACTCAGGGTCAGAGCGACGGCGATCCCGATCCAGACGTAGAAGGCCATCGTGACCGCGGGGTCCGGCGTTCGGAACAGCCACCAGAAAAGGACCAGGGTGGCGCTGGTAAAGGCGAAGGTGCCGGTGGCCAGCCCGCGACGGGACACGCGAGGTGCCAGCCAGGAATAGAACTTCGCGACCGGGTACGAGAGCAGTGCGAGCAGCAAGTACGCGTAGGGCAGGTTGGTGGCGCCCAGGGTGTCGATATAGGCGGCCTGACGGACCGTCTTGCAGGCATACTGAAAGGTCACGCAGAGAAAGAAGCTCGAGAAGAGCAACCAAGCCAGGCGCGCCTCTCCGGGATAGAGCGTCACGCCTAGACGGCTGAGCATTCCGCGGGCTTCAGCGTGGCTCATGGGGCCTCGCCTCCGGCACCGTGCGACATCCGGTCTCGCTGGCGGCTATTCACCCGCTGGTCTCCAATTGGGCAATGAGGAGATTAGAACACGACGAGGGTGCCAGGGGGTGTCCAAGGCGGCAGCCTTGGTAGGTCAGTCAAGGCACGCTGGTCGACCAGGCCGAAGTGTCGCCGCTCTCGAACCCGTCCTCAAAGAGGCTCGGGCAGTCGCCGATGCCGCCGGGTGCCGACTCGCGGTAGACCTGCCACATTTCGGACTGGAAGGCATTGCTGTAAAAACCGCCGTTGGCGTTCGTGCCGTGGAGCTCGGGGAAGCGCCCGATTCCGTCGGCGGCGTCTGCATCGGCAATGCAGCCACCGGCACCGTCGGGCCCATAGGTCAGGCCGTAGTTGTCTGGGTTGCCGTCGTAGGGGGCGCAGGGGTCGGGTTGAGAATGGGCCCCGCTGGCTACCCAGCGATCGACGTACTCCAAGAAGACATCGCCGCGCCAAGCGCACCGCAGCTGCGGTATCCACTGCATGGGCAACGCATGAGCGCGCCACGGAGCGCTGTTGCAGCAGAACTGGTAGCTCGACCCCGGTTCTTCGCCGCCGTCGATGTAGCCGTAGGGATCGACGCAGGTCTTCGAGCCGTTGCCAAAGCGGAAGATGTTCCAGTAGCCGAGCTCACTGCAGGGTTGCCCCCACAGGGCGCTGCCGGACTGGCTCCCGATCACGAGCGACCCGTCCTCGCCGAAGTCCGTGGTTCGCGCCGCGGCGAGAACCGAGACCATCTCGTCGTTGTCGAGCAGCGTGCCGGCGAGGGCGATGAGGCCTTTGCGGCCACTCGAGTGTCCGCCGTTGGGTGTCCAGCGGGATCCGTTGAGATACGCGTAGTAGAGGTCGAGTCCTACCTGAACGGTGTGAGTCGCTACTTCGAGCTTTTCGGCCGAAGGCGCGTCGAGAAGCAGCGCGAGCAGGGCGTCTCCCGCGACCAGGGCGATGGCGGCACCGTAGTCCGGCATGTTCTGCACCGGATGGAGCTCGCGGCCGGTCCAACCGCTCTTATGGTCGAGCCAGGGGCGTCGCATCGAGTCCGCGACGTCGGTGAGGGCGGGCGCGGAGGGCGTCGCGGCGAGTTCAGGCAGGAGCTCCATCCTGAAGGTTGCGGTGTCGTAGAGCGGCTTGTCAACTCCAGGATAGGGCGGCCGCATGAGCGTCGTGCCGCCGCCGGGCGGCGGCTGCGACAGCACGGTGAGGACCGCAGCGGTATCCAGACAGGGCCGGCAGTCGGGATCCTCGGGTACGGAGATCGCTTTGACGATCGACGACCCCGGCAGAGCGGTGTAGGGCAGGTTCGGCACTCTCGCGGCGTCGAAGCCGGTGATACGCGCGTCGAAGCCCTGAAGCTCCGGGTCAGCCGGATTGACCTCCCAGCCGTGCTCCAGGCCGGTGAAGGCGGGGGAGAGGCCGGTCAGGGTGACTCCGGCTCCAGGGCTGGGCTCGCTCACCCAGTAATCACCGTTGGCAAACTGCCCACAGTCGACTGCGTTGTCGAAGGTGAAGACGATGCCGTACTGTTCGACCGTCGGACAGGTGCCGGCGAGCGCCCGAAAGGGAGAGCCGAGCAGGAGCCCCAGGACAAGGAGAGAGGGGAGCCGCATCGGGAAACCCTAGCCGACCTCTCTGGGCGACGAAGTGAAGGGCGACACTCGGTCCCGGGCTGTGGGTCGACCTCGCTTGGGGCGTTCGGTACGGTAGGGAGCCGCGCTCGGCGAACCGCTCATGCAAGTCAATCCTCAACTGGAGTCTGCTCGAATCGAGCTGGCGTTCGACGACGACGCAGAATTGAGAGAGTTTGTCGCGGCGGCGAAAGCTCAGGGTGCTTTCCTGCTCGAACTGACCGAGCTACCGACACCGCTGGCCTCCTACACGATCGCTCTCCGCCTCGAGTCCGGCTTCGAAACGGAACTAGCGGCGACCGTCGTGCAGCTCTTCGAGGCCCCGGGCGGCGGTTCGGCTGCCTTCCAGATCGAAGCCCTTTCACGGGGATGGGCACTCGAATTCGAACGTCGCCTGCGGCAGGCCCGAGAGCCGGCCAAGGACCACTCGGAGATGACCGGCGTGCCACCGATCGTGCGGATTCGACAGATGAACGTGCGCGAGCGGATGCATCTGGCGACCAAAGCCGATCGAACCGAAAGGGCGACTCTGCTGCGCGATGGGTCGCCGCAGGTGCTCATGGGGCTGCTGACCAACCCCCGCGTCGGCGCCGACGACATTGTGCAGATCATCCGCAACCCGCAGGCCTCACCCGGTGTCCTCGACCGCGTTTCGAAGGAAAACCGCTGGATGGCCAATTCGGAGATTCAAAAGGCCCTGGTGCGCAATCCCAAGACCCCGGCGCCGATCGCCATTCGTCTGGTCGACAGCTTGCCGACGGAAGAGCTGCGGAAGCTGGCCAAGATCCAGTCGGGCCTGCGCGAAAACCTGCGCAAGGCGGCATTGAGGGTGTATCTCAAGCGCAACCGGCGGTAGCGGTGGCTCGGCACTGGGCCATCCCGAGAAACCCCGGGGGAAGCAGGTATTTGACACTCGCGATGGTGCCTGCTAATTTTCTAGCACCAATTGAGAGGCCCGTCTGGGCTCACTCCAGAGCGCAGGGTCGAGAGAGGAGTCAGCATGAGCATGTGGCGCGACGCCCGTCAGATGATTGGTTTGTTGGCGCTCTTTCTCGCGTTCGCGACGGCGGCTCCCGCGGACGATCGGGAGTTCGTCGGGAAGATCTTCCGCGCTGCTCTGGCCGAGGGAGGGACCCACAAGCTGCTGGGCGAACTCTGCTCAGGGTATCCCCACCGGCTGAGCGGCTCGCCTGAAGCTGCTGCAGCCGATCTTTGGGCCAAGCGAGTGATGGAGGAGCGAGGCCTCGCGGTGAGACTGCAGCAAGTGATGGTCCCGTATTGGGAGCGAGGGGACACGATGAGTGTCCAGGTCCCGCTGGATAGCGAGACGGAGAGCCTCAGTGCCCTTGCTCTGGGCGGTTCGATCGGAACCCCTGCCGAGGGGCTCGAGGCAGCGGTCATCGAAGTGAAGTCGCTCGAAGAAGTGGAAGCCCTCGGCGAGGCCGGAGTTGCCGGCCGCGTCGTCTTTTTCAATCGGCCGCTCGACCCCGGGCACGTCAGACACTTCGAGGCCTACATCGGTGCGGCGGATCAACGGGTGTCGGGTGCCTCCATGGCGGCGCGCTTCGGTGCCGTGGCCGTCCTGGTCCGTTCACTCTCGTTCTTGGATGACGACTACCCGCACACTGGTGGACTGCGCTACGAAGAGGGCGTACCGAGGATTCCGGCTGCCGCCCTCAGCGTGCGCGCCGCCAACCGCCTCTCCGCGTTGCTTGTCGGCTCTCCGGGCCTACCTGTTTCGATCCACATGAACTCGCGACCGCGCGAGGAACAACTCGCCCACAACGTCATCGGAGAGCTCGAGGGCAGCGTCTACCCTGACGAGTTCATCACTATCGGGGCCCATTTCGATGCCTGGGACGTCGGGGAGGGAGCTCAGGACAACGGTTCGGGCTCGATGCAGTCGATCGAGGCGGTTCACCTGCTTCACGAACTCGGTTACCGCTTCCGGCGTAGCGTGCGGGTGGTGATGTTCGCCAACGAGGAGTATTTGGTCGGTCAGCCCTTTCGCGGCGGCCAGGTCTACGCCGAGGAGGCGTTGGCCAAGAAGGAGAAGCACTATGCCGCGATAGAGACCGACGCTGGGGCGTTCACGCCTCGTGGTTTCGGCGTCGAAGGGCCACCCGAGATGGTCGAGAGAGTCAGGTCCTGGCTCGAGTACTTCGATACCGAAAACACCGTCCACTACGTGGCCGAAGGCGGGGGAGGCCCTGAGATCTGGGCTCTCAACGAGCTGCTCGGAACGCCCACCTTCGACTTGCGAACGGATACTCAGCGCTACCTCGACTTTCATCACAGCGCCAACGACACCTTCGACAAGGTAAGCCGCCGAGAGCTGGAGCTGGGTACCGCGGCGATGGCGAGTCTGATCTATCTGATTGACCGGCACGGGCTGACCGAGGGGGACGATGCCGGAGACTAGGCTTGAGCTTCGGATGCCCCCTTCGCATTTAGGGCCGTCTGTGACACTCTGCGCCGTCGGCAGCCTTCCTGGCGGCCGAGCTAGACCGGGGCCGTGAGTCCCAGCGGCGGCCTCCCCGGCTAAGTACCCGCCCATAACAACTTCCCAATCCAGCCGGAATCACCCCGACGGATGTTGCCGTCGCCCCTAGGGCGCGGTGCGTTCTCAGAAAGAGTCCAGGTTCAATATGACCTTCTCGAGTTTCGATCTCAATCCAGCTCTCCTGCGCGGCGTTGCCGACATGGGCTTCAACGAACCCACCCCGATTCAGCGCGACGGCATCCCTCCGGCGCTCGACGGACGTGACGTACTGGCCTGTGCCATGACCGGCAGTGGCAAGACGGCGGCGTTCCTGCTGCCGCTGATGAATCGCCTGCTGGCCGGCAAGCGCGGCCAGACCCGGGCGCTCGTCCTAGCCCCCACCCGCGAACTCGCGGCGCAGATCGTCGAGCACTTCACTGCGCTGGCTCGCCACACCAACTTGCGAGCGATGGCGGTCTACGGCGGCGTTCCGATGCCGCCCCAAGAGCGGGCTCTGCGGCGCGGCGTTGACCTTGTCGTCGCCTGCCCCGGCCGGCTGCTCGATCACATGCAATACCCCTACGCCAAGCTCGCCGGACTCGAGATCCTGGTCCTCGACGAGGCCGACCGCATGCTCGACATGGGGTTTCTGCCCGACATCAAGCGCATCCTCGGTCAGTTGCCGCGGATCGACCAGACCATGCTCTTCTCGGCCACCGTACCGAAGCCGATCGTCACCCTCGCACGCCAGATGATGGACAACCCGACGGTGCTCAACATCGAGCGGCCGTCGGCGCCTGCAGAAGGCGTCCATCAGGAGATCTACCAGGTCCCTGAGGGCCTCAAGCCGCTCTTGCTCCTGACGCTGCTGCGCGAAGGCAAGCTCGACAACGCCTTGGTCTTCACCCGGACCAAGCACCGTGCCAACCGCTTGGCCGAGTTCCTGCAGCGCAACAAGATCGCCAGCGAGCGGATTCACGGCAATCGCAGCCAGGGCCAACGCACCCAGGCGCTGGCCGGCTTCAAGAGCGGTCGCTACCGCGTCCTGGTCGCGACCGACGTCGCTGCCCGCGGCATCGACATCTCAGAGTTGTCCCACGTGGTGAACTTCGACGTTCCCAACGTGCCGGACGACTACATCCATCGGGTCGGCCGCACCGCCCGTGCAGGTGCGACCGGCGACGCGATCACCTTCGCCTCGCCCAAAGAGCGCCGCGAACTACAGGCCATCGAGCGCGCGGTGGGCAAGAAGATCTCCCGGGTCGCCCTCGAGGGCTTCGACTACAACCAGCATCCGAAGGAGCGCTTCGAGATCCCCATCGGCGAGCGCATCGCCCAGATCAGGGCGCGTAAGGCGGACGAACGGGCGCGGGCGCGAGCCAAAGCGGCCCGGAAAGTGCAGAACGGAACGGAGCGCCAGCCTAGGGGCATGGTGGCCGTCGGAGCCGCGGCCGGGCCTCGGGGCGCGGGCTCGGAGGCGCCGTCGAGGCCTCGGCGCCGACGCGCCGGACGACGGCGCTAGCTCCCCGAGGGAGGACGGCCGCACCAGTGTCCTCGCCTGCTGTTTGCTCGGTGAGCCAGTTCCGACCTACGAAGGCGGCGCGATGGGTTCGCTACACTCAGCGAATGCGGAATCTGGTTCGAGTCGCGTTGACGATGACTCTGACAGTGCCTGGCTTGCTGGCCGGCGAGGAGACCGGTCTGGAGCCCAGGCCAGTCTGGAGAACCATCGAGACTGGCAGTGACGCGAGCCTACGTGGTCTCTTTGCACTCGACGCTTCGAGGGCATGGGCGACCGGTAGCGACGGGACAGTGCTCACTACTAGCGACGGCGGCACCTCCTGGATGCCCGTGCAGGTTCCGGGTACCGAGGCTCTCGACTTTCGAGACGTGGAACTCTTCGACGACGGTGGCGCGGTGTTGATGACGGCCGGCCAGCCGGCGAGGCTCTACCGCGTGGAAAGCGGCGCTAGCTCGGTGGTGCTGGCCCATGAAAGCCCTCATGCGGGCGCCTTTTTTGACGCTGTGGCCTTTTGGGACGACAAGCGGGGGCTGGCGTTCAGCGACCCCGTCGATGGCGGCTTCTTGGTTTTGGCCACCGGGGATGGCGGGAGGAGTTGGCAGGAGCTGGATGCGGGAGTGCTTCCGGCTCCGCTTCCCGGCGAGGCCGGCTTCGCCGCCAGCGGCAGCAACTTGGCAGTGGGCGAGGGCGGGCTCGCCTGGATCGGTACTGGGGGTAGCGCGGCGCGGGTTGTTCGCAGCGCGGACTTCGGCGCCTCCTGGGCGGTGGTGGAGACCGCGATGAACCTGGAGGCCGGCACCGCGGGCATTTTCTCGGTGGACTTTCGCGACAGCGCCCACGGCGTTGCAGCGGGTGGCGACTACCAGGTGCCCGAGGGGACGGCGGGGACGCTGAGCTGGAGTGCCGACGGCGGCGCGAATTGGGAGGCTGCGTCGGTGCCGCCGCCGTCCGGCCATCGCGCGGCGGTCCGTTTCGTCCCTGGGCGGCCGGTCCCGACCTGGATCTCGGTCGGTCGGGCCGGCAGCGACCTGTCGACCGATGACGGTCGCACTTGGCAACGCTTCTCGGAGGTGGGCTTCTATTCCTTGAGCGTCGGCGGCGACGGTTCGGTCTGGGCCGCCGGCTCAGACGGCCGGGTCGCGCGGCTCGAATGGCCTGCGCCGGAAGCCTCTCTGCCGCCTCCTGGCGAGATGGCACGCTGCAAACAGATGATCGACGCGGGGCTCTACGTCGGCGCCCGGACCCGGCTCGAGCCGATCGTCAGGGATCACCCGGATTGGGCACGCGCCACTTCGCTGCTGGCACTGACGTACTACAAGGAGAATCGTTTCGAGCCGGCCAGGGCGCTCTTTGCCCAGGCCCTGGCGGCGGACCCGCAAGAGGTCGCGATCAGGCCGCTCTATGGCTGGACGCTCTATTCGTTGGGGGAACTCGACGCGGCGCAGGCGATGTACGAGTCGCTCCTCGAACTCAGATCGGACTATTCCCCGGCCTACTACGCCCTGGGCGTGATTCACCTCGATCGCGACGAGGTCGACGCGGCTCGCGCGCGGCTCGCTCGGTCCGTCGAGTTGGCGTCGCAGCAGGGGGACCGCGGGATGGAGGGCAGAGCGCGGGCGCGTCTCGGTGACCTGCACGTTCGGCTGGACGACCTCGCGCAAGCACGGAGCGAGCTCGAACTGGCGGTCGAACTCTTTCCGGATGAGTACGACGCGCTGTTCAAGCTCTCCCGAGTCCTGCAGCGCCTCGGCGATGAGGTGGGCGCGGAGGACGCGCGGAAGTTGTTCGAAGAAACCAAGGCGCGGGTGCGCCCGGACCTGGCGCCGCCGCCGGGCTGAGCCGAGTGAAGAACCCCCTGGTTGCGTTCGTGATCGCCGCCCTTCGCCTGTCCTCGGCGGCGAATGCTCAAGAGCCGTCGCTCGTCTTCGCGGCCGTGCCTGGGGCGGCCGGAATCGACTTGGTGATGACCAGCGGTGAGATGCCGAGCCGCGAGATCCTGGAAGTCAACGGCGGCGGGATCGCTCTTCTCGACTACGACGGCGACGGCGACATGGATGTCTTCCTCGCTAACGGGGCGACGCTCGACGCGCCGGAACAGGGTCCCGGATCACGCCTCTATTCCAACCGCGGCGACGGCACGTTCGAAGATGTCTCGCGCCGCGTGGGGCTCGATCTGCGCCGCTGGGCAATGGGAGTGGCGGTCGGCGACTACGACGGCGACGGGTGGGACGATCTCTACGTCGCCTGCCACGGAGCCAACGCCCTCTTGCGCAACACGGCCGGAGCCGCGGGCGGACGGCGCTTTGTCGACATGGCGCAGGCGGCCGGCGTCGCCGACGCGCACTGGTCGTCGAGCGCCGCCTTCGCGGATCTCGATGCCGACGGCGACCTCGACCTCTACGTCGTCAACTACCTCGAATTCGACGCCCGGCAGCCGCCGGCCCGGGCCGGCAACGCCTTCAAGGGATTCCAGGTGATGGCGGGACCCCGTGGGCTCGCCGCCCAGCGCGACAGCCTGTACGAGAATCTCGGGGGCGGTCGATTCCGGGACGTGACGGCCCGTGCCGGACTGCCCTCGGAGCCGGGCTACGGCCTCGGCGTGCGCGTTCTCGACTACGACGGCGATCGTCGCCCGGACATCTTCGTCGGCAACGACTCGACGGCCGACCGCCTGTTGCGCAATCTCGGAGAGCTGGGCTTTTCGGACGTTGCCGAGACGGCCGGCGTGGCGGCCAACGGCATCGGCACCACCCAGGCGACGATGGGCATCGGGCTCGTCGACGCCGACGGCAACGGTTCCCCCGACCTCTTCCTCACAGTCTTCTCCGACGACACCAACACGCTCCACCTCAACCTGGGAGACGGCTTCTTCGACGATCGGTCGGCACAGTTCGGACTCGCCGCAGTCAGCCGCCGCTATCTCGGCTGGGGGTGCGGCTTCTTCGACTTCGACCTCGACGGTGACGAGGATCTGCTGATCGCCAACGGTCACGTCTATCCGAAGATGGCCGATCCCGAGGTAGGCGGTCGGTGGGCGCAGCGTCCGCTCCTGATGGCGCGTCGCGGCGCACGCTTCGAGGCCGTACCCTGCGCGGCGGGTTGGTGTGCCGAGGCCCTGCATGGGCGCGCCACGGCCTTCGGCGACATCGACCGCGACGGCGACGTCGACGCCCTGATGACCACACTCAACGGCTCGGTCCTGGCGCTGCGCAACGAGGCCGGCTCGGGCCGGTCGTTGGTCGTGCGCCTGGTGGCGGCCGGGCCGAACCGACACGCCTTCGGCAGCCTTGTGGAGCTGGCGACGGCAGGCGGCATCCAGCGCCGGTGGATCACGGGCGGAGGAAGCTATCAATCGGTCGACGCCGCCGAAGCCTACTTTGGGCTGGGCTTACCGGTGCCCGAGGAGACGCTGACGGTCCGCGTGTCGTGGGCCGGCGGGGGACTCACGGAGCTTCGTGGAGTCCCGACCGACCGACGCCTCGTCGTGCCCCGCTAGCGAGCCGCGTCAGGGCACGGTCGTGGACCAGGCCGACGTGTCACCCGACTCGAAGCCGTCCGTGAAGATGGCCGTCTGCTGCTGCACGCCGAACGTGTGGAAGCGCAGCAGCTTCGACACCGCGACGTCGGAGCCGCCGCCCGTGTCGTCGACGTACCAGCGTCCGAACCACTCCGCGCCGTCGAGAGCAGACTCGTCGGGAATCGCCAGGCTGACCGAGCCGAAACCGTTACCGGCGCCGGCTCCCTCGAGCGAGATCATCTCGAAGGCGAACTGACCGACGTCGACCGGCAGGGTCAGCCCCGGGTCGGAGTCGTCGATCACCAGCCAGGCGTCGGCCGCACCGAGTGCGTTCCAGACGCCCACGGTAAAGCTCGGATTGCCGATCAGGGGCGGCTCGAGCGCCACGGCCTCCGGGACCAGGGCGCCGCTTCCCGGCTGCCCGGCACCCTCGATCGAAGGCACGCGGGACGAGTCCCCGTAGAGCGTCGGCCGGTCGAAGGGAGCTTCGCCGGCCGCCAGTCGCGGGTCGGTGAGCGGCCGGGTGAGAAAGGCCAACAGATCGTCCTTCTCCTGCTGGGTGAGGCCGAGCGGCACGATCAGGGGATCCTTGTTGTCCCCCCCGAAGAAGCCGCCCTGGTCGTAGAACTCGATCACGTCCTCGAGCGTCGCCAGTCGGCCGTTGTGCATGAAGGGCGCTCGAAGCTCGAGGTTGCGTAGCATCGGCACCCGCATCTTGCCCTCGTCTTCCGGAAGGCTCGTCACGTCCATCCGCCCCGGGTCGTCGTCTTGCTCCGTCACCCCGGTGTAGCGGAAGCTGTGGTCCGTGAAGAGGAAGGGTGGATTGGGGTCGTGGCAGTTCTTGCACAGACCCGCGTTGAAAAACACGTCGAAACCTGCGTCCTCCTGCGGCGTCAGCCCGGGTCCGCCGCCCTGCCACACGTCGAAGGGCGTCTCGGCCGTGAACTGGGTCCGCTCGTAACTGGCGATCGCCATCGCCACTCGCGGCGCCGTGATCGCCGGATCGCCGAAGGCATCGTCGAAGAGCTGGGCGTAGCTGCGCCCGGCGATCCACGCGATCAGGTCCGAGGGCACCTCGGGCGAGAGTGCCAGCGGCTCCGAGGCGCCGATGCGGGTCAGCACTTCGGTCCAGACCCGGCCGACGCCCGCCATCTCGACGTCGCTGACGGGCGGGCCGACCGCCTGACTCTCGAGGGCCGCTCCGGTCTCGAGGCCCGGAACGACCACCTGTGTCACCGGATCGATGAACTCCTCCGGCGCCCGGCCGTCCCAGAAGAGCTCGGGCGAGTAGCCCGCGTTGATCGACGAGACCGTGCGCCGGCCGGTGACCTGCGGCAGCAGCCCGAAGTGGGTGTTCCACTGGTAGAGGCCGTCGGAGGTGTTCTGCGGCACGCCCGGCGAGCCGAAGATGTCGTCCTCGGTGCCGAATATGCCGTCGGGCCCCGGGTGCACGGCCAGCGGATCCACCCCGGAGCGCGGGTCCTCGCCGCCCATCTCCGGGAAGTGGCAGGTCCCGCAAGCCACCGTGCGGGTCGACGAGATCTGCTCGTCCCAGAAGAGCGCCTTGCCGAGGTTCGCCTTTTCGACCGTCAGGGGGTTGCCGGCCGGGGCTTGGGGCGGCGGCAGTTGGCCGTGGACGGCGGCAGTGGCCAGAGCGGCCGTAACGATCAGGGCGACGGCCGCGCGGCGCGCGGCCCGGTGGCGGAGATTCGATCGCGAGGTGAGGCTCATCGGGGTTCCTTCTCTGACTGTAGGTTTCGGCCGCGAGTGGATCGTCCCCAGGAACGCGGGAGACGAGGGAGCCGCCGACGGGGGCGGTGTGACGCTCTTTCTGGTCAAGCTCGACTTCTTGTCAAGGTCGACGGCTGCACTATAATACGAGCCCACCTCAGCGCCAGTTACGGACGGCATGCCGACCCGGGCGACCCCGACCCCCGGAGCCGACCGCGGACCACACCAAGCCCTCGTAGGACGCTCGCAAGAAGGAGATTCCGTGACGCTGCCCAAACTCTGTTCGCTCGCTCTCGCTCGCCGCGCGCCCGTCGCGGCGGTGGCTCTCGCTTGCATCGCCCTTCAGCTGAGCGCTCCTTGCGGCGCCCTCGCAGGGGACTGGCTGATCCTCAACGAGGAGACCGATACCCGTCTGATCGCCGATCCGAGCGTCGGCACCGCCGACTTCGAGGAAAAGGACTACGACTGGGGCGACGTCGACAAGGACGGCGACATGGATCTGGTCGTGGCGCGCAAGCAGCCCTTCACCACGGCGGGCAAGCGGCGCAACGTGCTCTTCATGAACGAGGACGGCGTGCTGGTCGACCGCTCGGACCCGCTCGCTCTGGACTTCCTCGACGTGACCAATGATCGCGACATCAAGCTAGTGGACGTCGACGGCGACACCTGGCTCGACGTCGTCACCGCGACCACGTTCCAGGAGCAGCCTCGGATCCTGATGAATCTCGGAGAGGTTGGGGGTCAGTGGCAGGGTCTGGCTTGGGACCCCGCCCGGCTGCCTCTACTCGAAACGGTCGGGGGCATCGGGCCGCACTTCTGCGGCCTGGGCGTCGGTGACATCAACGGCGACGGCCGGCCTGATCTCTACTTCGCCGACTACGGCGGCATCATCGTGGGCGAAGGGAACGACCTCAACGACCGAGTGCTGATCAACGACGCCGCCAACCCCGGCTTCTTCCTCGACCAGACCGACGCTCGCACAGACCCGGCGATGATCCAGTCCTGCTTCGGGACCCAGGCCGACATCGCCGACATGAACGGCGACGGCTTCGCGGACGTGGTCAAGACGACGGGCGTCGGCTCGGCGCCCCCGGGAGTGGGCTGCCCTCAGGTCTCGATCCTCTACAACGACGGCACAGGGGTCTTCGACTTCCAGGACGCGGTTTACACGGGCGCCCCCTACCACGCGGCCGTGGCCGACTTCACCCACGACGACCGGCTCGACATCTTCGCCGTCGACGACGGCCAGGACGCCTATCTGGTCAACCAGGGCAACGACGCTCAGGGCCGGGCGACCTTCACGACCACCGACATCAATCCGCCGGCGACCTCCGGCTTCGGCGGGAACGTGACCTTTGCCGACATGAACGGCGACGACGACCTCGATGTGCTGATCGCCGACGTCGACGTGGATCTCGGGAGTTGTGGCGGTACTTCTCGCAACCTGTGGGTTTTGCGCGGCACCGGCGCAGGCTTCGCGGACGGCCCGAACGACCGCTGGGCCGGACCAGAGAACACCAGCGACATGGCTCCGATCGATATCAACGGCGACGGTGCACTCGACCTCGTCGCCGGCAGCTGCCAGAGTGGCATGAGGATCTTCATGGGCTTCAGTACCGAGATCTTCGCGGACGGCTTCGAGTCCGGCGATACCTCGGCGTGGTCCTCGACGGTGCCCTGACCCTCAGGTCTCTTCAGACGGAGTAGCGGTTGCGGCCGCGGCTCTTCGCCCGGTAGAGGGCTCGATCGGCGCGCTGCATCAACCGGTCTGCTCCGGGCCGCCGCTCGGTCGGTAGGGCGACTCCAACGCTGACGGTGGTCTGGACACTCTTGCCGGCGACAGGGATGGCGTCCGCCAGGCACTTGACGAGCCGCTCGGCGGTCGCGAGCACCCGCTGCTCGTCGGCGGCATCGAAGGTCAAGAGGGCGAATTCGTCGCCACCATAGCGAGCGAGCACGTCCTTTTCGCCGATCTTCTGTCCAAAGCGCTCCGAAACAGCGATGAGGACTGCATCGCCGGCGGGGTGCCCGTGAGTGTCGTTGATCTCCTTGAGGTTGTCGAGATCGAGCATCATGAGCGCAAAGCCCGGCCCCTCGTCGCCGTCCCCGGCGGCTGCCAGCGCTGCCTCGAGGCGCTCACGGAACACGAAGCGATTGGCCAGCCCGGTGAGCGAATCGCTGCGCGCCAGACGCTCGAGCGCGCGTTGTAGTCGCTTTTGTTCGGAGATGTCGCGCAGGATCGTCAGCAACTCGACGAGCTCGCCTTCATCGGTAGTCACGATCGAAGTGGTGCCGGTCGCCGAGATGATGGTGCCGTCTTTTCTCAGATGGTCCGCTTCGAAGTCCTTGACGAAGCCGAACTCCCGGAGTTGTTCCACATACTCGTCCCGGTCTTTCGGGTTGGCCCACATGGCTTCTCTCAAATCGAGCCGGCGCATCTCCTCGACCGAGTCGTAGCCATAGAGCTCGAGTCCGGCTGAGTTGATCTCGATCAATTGGCCAGTGGGTGTCGAGACGATGATCACGTCCTTCGAGCGCTCGAATATCCTTCGATAGCGCCGCTGACTGTCGGCCAGCTCGGCGGAACGCTCAGAGAGGAGCGCTTCGAGCTCGCTGTTTCTTCGGCGCAGCTCTTGGAGTTCGCTGGGTTCGGCCATCAGTGAAGGCTTCTCAGGTCTTGCGAGACAGGTTGGGGCTGATGTTGGGCCTAGCCGTCAATCGGGGACCGGCGCAGTTCGTCCTCGACCATGATCGCGAGAGCCTCGAAGGACGGAACTCGGCCTGGGCTGACCTCACGGCCGTTGACGAAGACCGCCGGCGTGCCGCTGACACCGGCTCCCGTGGCCCGGTTGAAATCGGCTTGGACGACCGGGGCGTGCTTGTTGCTGTCTAGGCAGGCGTCAAAGGCCTCGCCGTCGATGCCAATCCTGCGTGCCGCCGCCTTCAAGCCGTCGATTCCCAGGTTCCTCTGATCAGCGAACATCTCGTCGTGGAGTTCCCAGAACTTGCCGGCATCGCGAGCGCACAAGGCCGCCTCGGCCGCGCCTTGAGCCTGGGGATGAATCGAACGCAGCGGGAACTGGAGAAACGCCACTCGGACGTGGTCGGGATAGGAGGTCAGGAGTTGCTCGAGGATGGGATTGAAGCCACGGCACGCCGGGCACTGAAAGTCAGAGAACTCGACCAGCGTGACCGGTGCGTCCTCCGGCCCCTTCCAAGTCGCGTCGGCGAGGTCGATCTCAGTCCGCGGCGGCTCCAACAAGATCTTGGTCTCGTGCTTGGCCCGCAGGCTGCCGAGATACTCGCGGTAGAGACTCTCGCCACGCTCCTTCAGGAGGAGTTCCCGGATCTGTCCGGCCACTTGCTCCTGGGTCGTTCCCGCCTGCAGTCGTGCTCTGTTTGCCTCGTACCAGGCAGTGACATCAGCGTCGGTGACCGGGGAGATCTTCGCCGTGACTTGGGTCGAGAGCAGTGCATTCGAGGTGATATCCATCGCCGCTGCTTCGACTTCGAGCAGCTTGCGATCGACGGCGGGCCCGACCGCACTCTCAATCAGCTTGGCCCTTTGTTTTTCGAGCTCCTCGAGCTGGCGCTCGAGGCTGGCTTCGATGTCTGCCACGGTGATCGCCTGGCCCGCGACAGTGGCCACGACTTCGGACTCCTGGGCGGCGAGTGAGGTTGGTGTGGCGGCTAGAGCGAGCAGAACAGCTGCGGTCGATAGGGTGGTGTCGAATTTCTTCATGGGATCTCTCAGTCGCGGTTGGAGTTGTGCGGCGAAGCGGCTTGAAGCGGGGCCCCGATAGTCTTTCCAGGCTCGTCGAAAGTCAAGCGCTTGGGGGCTCTCGCACGGGCCTGCCCGAGCACCACGCTCGTGAGCCACCGGAAATGCGGACCGCGATCGAGGCTTTTCGATAGAGTCTCGCCATGCTTATTGCCAACTCCTCGGCCAAAGAACTTACGCGGTGCCTCTCCTTCTTGACCATTCTGACGCTCGTCGGGGCTGGGCAGATCTCTATCGCACAGGAGTGGCCTCAGTTCCGTGGCGTGGGAGCCCGGGGCGTGGCCGACGGGTCGCCTCTGCCGGTGAACTGGAACGCGAAGACCGGATACGGTATTTCCTGGCGCACGCCGATTCCGGGGTTGGGCCACTCGAGCCCGGTCATCTGGGGCGACAAGTTGTTCATCACGACGGCGGTGAGCCAGAAGGACGATGCCGGGATTCGCACCGGTCTCTACGGCGACATCAGTCCGGTGAACGACGATTCGGTGCACCGCTACGCGGTCTATTGCCTCGACCGCAGGACCGGCGAGGTGCTCTGGCAGCGTACGGCCACCGAGACGGTGCCGCAGGTGAAACGACACCTGAAATCGACCCACGCCAACCCGAGTGTTGCGACCGACGGCGAGAACCTGGTGGTCTTCTTCGGCTCGGAAGGTCTCTATGTCTACGATCTGGAAGGGACCCTGCGGTGGAAGAAGGATCTGGGTCTGCTGGATTCGGGCTTCTTCGCAGTACCCGACGCACAATGGGGCTATGCGGCCTCTCCGGTGCTCGACGCCGGTCAGATTATCGTTCAGGCCGACGTACAGAAGGGCTCGTTCCTGGCCGCCTTCAAGGTAGAGGACGGCGCTCAAGTCTGGCGGGTCGAGCGCGACGACGTGCCGACTTGGTCGACCCCGACCGTGCATGACGACGGCGATCGTAAGCAAGTCATCGTCAACGGCTATCGCCACATCGGCGGCTACGACTTCGAGACCGGCGCCGAATTGTGGAGGATGGCAGGTACCGGGGACATTCCGACGCCGACGCCATTTGTCATCGACAACCTCATCTACCTGACGAGCGCGCATGGTGGCGGCAGTCCGATCTACGTCATCCCGACGAACGCTAGCGGTACCCTCACTCCGGAGAAGTTGGCCTGGTCTCAAGAGCGCGGCGGTTCCTATATGCCGACCACCGTGGTCTACGAGGGGTTGCACTACGTCGGACGCGACAACGGAGTACTGACCGTCTTCGACGCCAAGACCGGCAAGAAGCACTACGAGTACCGACTTGGCGGAGGCCGCTTCAGCTTCGTTGCGTCCTCGCTGGCGGGCGACGGCAAGGTGTACTTCAACTCCGAGGATGGCGTGACCTTCGTCGTGGCCGCAGGGCCGGAGCTCAAGATACTGGCCCAGAATGACGTGGGCGGGCGAGTGCTCTCCTCGCCTGCTATAGCCGATGGGACGCTCTACATCAGGACGCTCCGAGAGATTGTCGCCGTCGACCGAGTTCCGGAAGGACCGACGGAAGGCGACTGACACCTGACGAGGGGTGGCTTTATGGCATCACACCGGCCTCGCTGTTGCGGTAGCGAGACAGGACCACTAGCCTACCCGGATGGAATCAGCGGATCAGTTTGTGCCTGGAGCCAAAGAGCAGGGTCGGCCCTCGCGGGAGCGGTTGCGCGAGGCCGCCGAGATCCTGGAGACGATCGTCGCGGATCGCTCCATCCTCGCCGAACTCTCCCAGAGTGATCAGTCTCGCCTGGTAGACGCTGCCGGCCTCGTCTGGTGTCCGGACGTGCGACAGCGCCGCACGCTGGCCCGGGCGCTGGCGGCCAAGCGTCGCAGCGAGTGGGTGGCGCGCGAGGAGAGCGTGCTGCAGGAGACGGGGATTCGTGCGCTCCGACGGCGTCCGACTTTCACCTCTCCCAACGTCTTTGTGAGCCAGGGGACCCGCGAAGCCGTCGATCGAGCCGAGTCTCCCGCGACCGAGCGCTCCCGGCCGTGCTACGTCTGCAAGCAGGATTTCGCTCAGGTTCACCACTTCTACGATCAGCTTTGCCCCGATTGCGCTGAGTTCAATTTCTCCAAGCGTGACGAGCTGGCAGATCTGTCCGGGCGAGTGGCGCTGGTGACCGGTGGGCGGGTCAAGATCGGCTACCAGGCTGGCCTCAAGCTCCTACGGTGCGGTGCTAGGCTGATCGTCAGCACTCGTTTTCCCCGAGACTCGGCCGGGCGTTATTCCAAGGAGCCCGATTTCGCCGACTGGTCGGATCGGTTGGAAATTTTCGGATTGGACCTGCGGCACACACCAAGTGTCGAAGCCTTCTGCCACGAGATCCTGCAGCGCTACGACCGGCTCGACTACATCATCAACAACGCCTGTCAGACGGTGCGCCGCCCGCCGGCCTTCTTCGAGCACATGATGGCCGGCGAGACCTCGGCTCTCGAGTCCATGCCGGAGGCCGCGCGCCGGCTGGTCGGTGGCTACGAGGACCTGCGAGGAACTCGCCCGGCGTCCACAGCCACCGAGTTGGCCGCATCCAGCCGCACCGCGCCCAGCGACGTCGGCATGGTCGCCTCCGCCGAGCTGAGCCAGATACAACTGCTGCCCGAGGAACTAGAGGCTCAGGCGGCGCTCTTTCCCAGTGGCTCGATGGATCAGGACGAGCAGCAGATCGATCTGCGGTCGAAGAACTCCTGGCGCATGCTGCTGGCGGAGGTGCCGACCGTCGAGCTGCTGGAAGTGCATCTGGTCAACGCGGTGGCGCCCTTCCTGCTCAACGCCAGGCTCAAACCGCTGATGCTCGCCACCCCCGAACGGGACAAGCATGTTGTCAACGTGTCCGCCGTCGAAGGACAGTTCTACCGAGTCGCCAAGACGACCCGCCACCCGCACACAAACATGGCGAAGGCTTCGCTCAACATGATGACGCGCACCTCAGCCGCCGACTATCACCATGATGGAATCCACATGAACAGCGTCGATACGGGTTGGGTCACGGACGAGGATACCGAGACCATCGCAGCTCGCAAGGTGGCCGAACACCGTTTCCATCCACCGCTCGACATCATCGACGGGGCGGCCCGCATCGTGGATCCGATCATCGCTGGCAGCAACACTGGCGAACACATGTGGGGCAAGTTCCTCAAGGACTATCGGCCCACTGATTGGTAGGGCTGGCGGCCCATCGATTTCGGCGCCCAAGGCAAACCGCCCATCCGGCTCTGGCGTAGCTATGATCGAGGGCTTGGCAGAACGGAGGAACAGAGGCGTGAGGCGATTCGGTCTCAGGGTGCAGCGCTGGGTGAGTGAGGCGACGTCGCCGCACGGTGTCCGACTTGTTCCGGCTGTGGCCCTGCTGCTGTTGACTGGGTGCGCGGCCGAGCTGCTACGCAACCAGCCGGATCTCGCGCAGCTCTATGATCGCAGCGCCCAGACCCATGGGCCGGAGCGCAATCCGGTCATCGTGATCCCGGGCCTGATGGGCTCCCGGCTGATTGACGAGACTAGCGGCCGGGTGGTGTGGGGCGTCTTCGGAGGTGACTACGCGCGGCCCAAGAGGCCTGAGGACGCCCGCCTCATGGCGTTGCCGATGCAGGAAGGCGTCGCGCTACGCGATCTTCGAGACTCCGTTCGAGCGGACGGTGTCCTCGACTTGATCAAGGTCAAGGTACTCGGTATTCCGATCAACCTTCGCGCCTACTACCAGATACTCGACGCCCTCGGGGTGGGCGGGTATCGCGAGGCGAGCGCGAGCCTGGCCCAGGGCGTCGAGTGGGGGGACGATCACTACACCTGCTTTCAGTTCGACTATGACTGGCGGCGGGACAACGTCGAAAATGCGCGGCGGCTCGAGACCTTCATCGAGGCCCGCAAGGCCTACGTTCGGGCGGAGTCGAAACGCCGCTTCGGGGTGGATCGGCCGGATCTCAAGTTCGACCTCGTCACCCACTCGATGGGCGGACTCCTCGTGCGCTACTACCTGCGCTACGGCGGCGCGGAGTTGCCTGAAGACGGAGGCCTGCCGCCGGTGACCTGGGCGGGTGCGGCCAACATCGAGCGGGCCGTACTGGTGGGGCCGCCCAACGCGGGCACTCTCGAGAGCGTGACCCAGCTGGTAGAAGGCAAGAACTTCGGACCCTTCGCCACCTATCCGCCGGCGCTCCTTGGAACGTTTCCTTCGGGCTACCAGATGCTGCCCCGGGGGCGGCACGGGATGGTCGTGGCCTCGGGTAGGACTGGAGTCAACGATCTCTTTGATCCGGAATTCTGGCAGCGGATGGGATGGGGGCTGGCCTCGTCGGATGCTGAGGAGCTGATCTCCTGGCTCCTGCCGGACGAACCGGATGCCGCGGTCCGGCGACGGATCGCGCTCGACCACCAGAGTAAGGTCCTGGCTCGGGCCGAGCACTTCACCCGGGCACTCGATCAACCAGCGGAGAAGCCATCGGACCTGGAAATCTTCCTGATGGCTGGTGACGCCACGCCGACGCCGCGGCGGATGGCGGTGGGTCCGGGGGCGGAGCTGTCGGTCATCGCCACGGCCTCCGGCGACGGCAAGGTGCTGCGAGACAGTGCGTTGATGGACGAGCGACTCGACGGCACCTGGTCTTCCTACGTGCGATCGCCAATCGACTGGGCGAATGTCATGTTCCTGCCGCAGGCTCACCTCGATCTGACCAAGGATCCGGTCTTCACCGACAACCTGCTCTTCTGGTTGCTCGAGTCCCCAAGGAAGCGGCCATGAAGCTGCGATCGGCACTTGTACTGCTGGCTGCGCTCGGCGTGGCGACCGCGCTGGCCCAGGGCTGCGCCAGTCTCGGCGAGCGGGCGCCTGTCGAGCGCGTCCCGGGCGTCGGTGGGCGCACACCTGTCGTCTTCGTCTCCGGTGTCACCGGCACCAAGTTGCAAGACCCGAAGAGCGGAGGATTGATCTGGGGCGGGACCAAGCAGCTGTTCAGTCCCCGCGACGGGGGGTACCGACTGGTCCTGCCGTTGGTCGAGACGGCGGGGCAGGCCCAGGGCCACTACGAGGCCACCGCGCCGCTTCTCAGGATCCGGCTGCCGTTCTGGACCAAGGAGATCTATCGGCCACTAGTGCAGCACTTCGAAGCGGCAGGCTACCGCTGGGGCGATCTGGCCGCAGCACAACCGGCCGACGACTTCTTTTTCTTCAACTACGACTGGCGCCATGGCAACTTGGAATCAGTTCGCCGACTCCATCGCCAACTCGAGGCGCTCTCTGACGCCAGGGGGGGCTCGGACGTCGATCTGGTTTGCCAGAGCAACGCCGCCAAGATCTGTCGCTGGCTCGCGAAGTATGGTGCTCTGGATCTCGAGGAGGCCGAGGCCGGTGATCGGCCGCAGCGGGACTACGGCCTGCGCAAGCTGGTGCTCGTTGGCGCCTCCAACAGTGGAGCCCTGCGGGTCCTGCAGTTGCTCAACGACGGACGCTCCTACGTACCCTTGGTAGGGCGCCGATTCCGGCCCGAAACGTTCTTTTCGCTCCGACCGCTCTTTGAGGATCTGCCGGCGGCGCGGGACGATCTGTTTTTCGACGGCCAGGGCGAGATACTGCCGGTGGACCTGTTCGAGGCAACGAACTGGGCCAAGTACGGCTGGTCGATCTTCGCCCCATCGGCGAAGGAGCGGCTGCGGCGCAACCCCCGGTCGGACCTTTTCGGCGACCACGACGAGCAGCTGGCCTATCTAGCGCGGCAGCTCGGCCAGGCGCGGCGGCTGCAGGGCCTCCTCGGCAGTGATTCAGCCCACTTTTCCGCAGCGCGCTACTACCTGCTGGAGAACTCCTCATCGCCGACGGTGAATCGAGCACTTCTGACGCTGGAGGCGGGGGAGTGGCGCACGTACTTCCTGGGCGACACGAGAGTCGATGGGGATCCGGGCTTGAGAGGGCTTGCTGCCACGCCTGGCGACGGCCACGCGAGTCTGGCGAGTCAGCGGGGCCTTTCGCCTCAAGAGACAGCGGCACTGGCGGGGACGGCGACGGCGATTGGAGGGCATTTCGAAGCAGTCATCCAACCGGCGGCCCTCGACTCGGTGCTGGGATTCCTCGCCGAGCCCTAGCCGGCGCGTCGCATGGTCCGTCTCCAGGGACTACCGCGTAGGTCGGGCCTGAGATCTGCCTAGAAATCGGCGTTCTGCTCGAGCCAGCGATCGAGAACCAGCAACGCCCAGGTCTGCTCGTTGGTGGGGGAGAAGAAGCGCGGACGCCGGATGATGCCCTGATCAGCCAGCCGACGCAGGGCGTCGTCCAAGAGGCCCGGAGTCTTCTGAGCCCAGCGCCGGATGGCGAGATTGAAGCCGCGTTTCGGCAGGTCCAGGTGCCCGGGCGGCAGGCGGTCGCTGACCAGCCTGCGCAGCACCAGTTTCCCCCTGTCGCTGACCGGATCGCGTTGGAGCGCAGCATCCAGCGTCAGCGCCCATTCGACCAGCCGGTGATCGAGCAGGGGCGGCCGCACCTCGAGTGAGAACGCCATGCTCGCTCGATCGACCTTGGTCAACATGCCGTCCGGTAGGTAGGTATGAAGGTCGGCCCACTGCAGACGTTGGTGCAGCGGAAGATCTTCCCGCCAGTGGCGGCGGAAGTTCCACAAGGGATCGTCGGACGCGTCTTGGAGCCGCGGGCCGATCAAGGCTCGCTTCTGGGCCGGAGTGAAGAGGCCCAGGAAGCACGCGTAGCGCTCGAGTCCCTGGCTGATTCGGCGTTGAGTGGAACGTCCGATTGCGCTGAAGGTCGGGAGCAAGCCCGCGGCGGCTCGGCGCCAGGCAGGCGCCACGACACTCATCGCGGGGCCGTACCAGCGGTAGCCGCAGAAGATCTCGTCGCCCCCCTCGCCGCTGAGCGCCACCTTGACGTGCTCGCTGGTGAACCGCGAGAGCAGCCAGACCGATAGCGCCGCTGAGTCGCCGAAGGGCTCGCCGAAGACCCGGACCATCTCGTCAACCGTGTCGCCGAGGTCCGGGACCTGGGCAGTCTCCTCGGTGTGCCGGGTGCTGAGGTGCTCGGCCACTCGCCTGGCTGCGCCGGCTTCGCTGCGCCCTGCTTCGGGTTGTCCCAGGGTGAACGTGCGAGGCCGATCGAGGAACGAGGTCACGGCTGCCGAGTCGATGCCGCCACTCAAGAAGACCCCGACCGGCACGTCGGAGAGCGAGTGTTCTGGAACGATGTGCCCGAGCAGCCGCCCAAGCTCTTCGGTGGCGGCGTCGAAATCTTCGACGCTGCAGCTGGGTTCCGGCTGCCAGTAGCGTTCGATCTCGAGCCGCCCGTTCTCCCAGGTGAGGGTATGGGCGGGCGGCAATTTGTAGATTCCCTGCCACGGCGTCTTCGGCGTCGGTACGTAGCTGTACGTCAGGTAGTCGGAAAGGGCCGTGAGGTCGAGCGCGGGACGCCCGAGCTCGAGTAGCGGTGCGACTTCCGAGGCGAAGGCGAGGCCCCCGTCGACGGCGCGGTAGTAGAGGGGCTTGATCCCCAACCGGTCGCGAGCGGCGAAGAGCCTCTTGCGTTCCGCGTCCCAGATGGCGAAGGCGAACATCCCGTGGAAGCCGAGGACGCATCGAGCCCCCTGCGAGCGATAGGTGTGCAGTATCGTTTCGCTGTCGGTCTGGGAGCGGAAAGGTCCGGCTAACGCGGAGCGCAACTCGAGGAAGTTGTAGATCTCCCCGTTGTAGGTCAGCGTCAGGTCGTCGAGGTGCATCGGCTGGTGGCCGGCCGGTGACAGGTCGAGGATCGACAGCCGGGTGTGGCCGATGTGGGCCTCGGGCGAGCGCCACACACCGGAATCATCCGGCCCCCGATGGGCGAGCGCCGAAGTCATCCGGCTGATCGCTCGAGGGTCGCCGGGCGGGCGTCCTACGACGCCGACAATGCCGCACATCGAGCCATCGTATCGTCTCGTCGCGGGCGTGGAACGTGGCCTCTCGGCTTTGAAGACTGGGGCCGCTAGGAGGTCTTCAGGAAGGTTCCCGCCTTGAATTCGGCGAAAGCGCGGCGCAACTCCTCTTGGGTGTTCATGACGATCGGTCCGTACCAGGCCACGGGTTCCTCGATCGGCCGTCCTGAGACCAAGAGGAAGCGCAGGCCCTCCTCACCGGATTCGACCGTGACCTCGTCGCCGGTGTCGAAGATGACGAGCGATCGGTTGTCGGCGTCCGCCGGCGGTTCCGCGCTCGCTACTCCAACACCTTCGGTCGGCGCTTCGAGCGGGGGAGAGGCGTTGCTGAACTGGCCCGAACCCGCGAAGACATAGGCGAAAGCACTGCTGTAGGTCTCGACAGGTAGCGTGCGTCGAGTCCGAGGCGGGACCGAGATGTCGAGGTAGCGCGGCTCGGCCGCGATTCCGTCCACGGGCCCCTTGGCTCCCCAGAAATCGCCGCAGATCACCCTGGCCCGAGTGCCGTCATCCTCCGTGACCTCGGGGATATCGGCCGATTGCACGTCTTGATACCGCGGCGCCGTCATCTTGAGCGCCGACGGTAGGTTGGCCCAGAGTTGGAAACCATGCATGCGCCCCTCGGCGTCGCCCTGCGGCATCTCCTGGTGGATGATGCCGCTGCCGGCGGTCATCCATTGGACGTCGCCGGCGTGGAGCTGTCCCTCGTTACCCAAGCTGTCGCCGTGATCGACGCTACCGGTCAAGACATAGGTAATGGTCTCGATTCCGCGATGTGGGTGCCACGGGAACCCCGCAAGATAGTCCTCCGGCCGCTCGTTCCTGAAGTCATCGAAAAGGAGGAAGGGATCGAAGTCCTCCGTCGCTCCGAAGCCAAAGGCCCGCTGGAGCCGGACTCCGGCGCCTTCTAGGGTCGGCTTGGCTTTGACGACGCGTTTGACTGGTCTGATGGACATCTTGACCTCCTGGGAATCGGTACCTCCTACTGTACGGGCCACGGCGAGGGACGGATCAGCCTGCGGCCACTGGTCGCGCGGTTCGACGGGCCCGGACCTCGCCCGACTCCCAGGATGCGAGGAGCATGAGCGCATGGTAGTACTCTAGGAGATTGAACCCCGAACTCAGTCCGGGCGCGGCTCTCGCGAACGGACTGTCCGGCGTCGGGTTGGGCCGGGAGGTGTGCGGCTGCTTCGAGCGGGCCTAGAAATTGCCGGTCTGCGAGCCGGCCGGATAGTTGATGAAGTAGCCGTCCACCCAGACGAGGTCCTGGTCGTAGTCCGTGGAGATGAACGGTCCGACAGGGTACGAGTCAGTGGAAGTCGACTTGTCGCGTCCCCCGCTGCGAATCCCCATCACCGGGAAGTCCTGAAGGTCGGCCGCGCGGAGGCGGTACTCGAAGCTGCCACCCCAGCCATCGAACTTGGGGACGCTCTGGATGTAGAAGAACGTGCTACTAGGGAACAGAGTGCTTTGCAGTGCCTCCGCGCTGATCAGCGACCCGAAGTCGAAGTCGAACACCTGTTGACCCGCCGATGCGGCGCCGACCTGGTCCGTCAGCCAGGAAAACCAGGCGCCGCCAACCTCGCGCATATCGGCCAACGTTCGCTTCTGCTTGGCCTTCTGCAGCGCATCTAGGAGATTGGGAATGATGATCGAGGCGACAAGCCCGATAATCGCGACGACGATCAGCAATTCGATCAGCGTGAAGCCTCTCGACTTGCGCTTGCGCTGGATCTGTCTTGAAAGCATGGGCTATTTCCTCGGTTAGACGTATTTTGGCGCTAGTGTTGATTGCACTGGCCGTGCCAGGTGCTAAAGCCTTGAAAATAAATCACTTGAGCTTTGCTCTGTGGAGGTCTTCACAGCGTCCAATGGCAGTTGGAGTGACGGAATTTGTCATCTCAGGGGAACTCCGTCTCCAAGGTAAGCTCTGGTCAGTCGACTACGCGAGGATCCGCCAAGAGCGTTCGCCGTCCGGCACGCGGGCAATTCAGTCTCGAAAGGGGACTCTGATTGAATTCATACTACCCCGATGATCCGGCCCTATCGGTTCTGGCTTGGCCGGGAGCGAGTCTGCTACGTCCGGGGACCCGAGCATGATCATCGTCGACGAAAGGGAACTCCGCGACGCGGTCGTCATGAGCGATGTGATCGAGCGGGTGGAGGGGGGATTTGCCAGTCTCGCTCGAGGCGAGGTCCGCTTACCGGACGTTCTCTACCTCGATATCCAGGAGTTCAATGGCGAGGTTCACGGCAAGGGGGCGCACATCCAGGGAGCTCCCTACTTCGTGGTCAAAGTCGCCGCGGGGTTCTACGACAATCCCTCCAAGGACCTGCCGGTCGCGAGCGGGCTGATGATGGTCTTCGACGCCACCACCGGCCATCCTGCGGGCTTGCTGGCCGACAACGGCTTCCTGACGGATTTGCGGACCGGTGCGGCGGGAGCGGTCAGCGTCAAGTACATGGCGCGGCCCGAGCTCTCCAAGGTGGCCTTCGTGGGTGCGGGGCTCGAGGCGCGCTTCCAGCTACGTGCGCTCGCGCAGGTGCGGAAGCTCCCGGCGGTTGAAGTGTGGAGCAGAACCACGGAGACGGCGAACAAGTTCGCTCTCGAGATGGGCGCCGAACTGAGCTGCAAAATAGACCCGGAGAGCGAACTCGAGAACGCTGTGCGCGATGCCGATCTGGTCGTCACCTCGACGCCGAGCCGTCGGCCTCTGGTCCACGCGGACTGGTTGAGTCGCGGTGTGCACGTGGTCGCCATGGGTTCCGACGGCCCGGACAAGCGAGAGTTGGCGAGCGATGTCCTGGCGCGGGCGGACATTCTGGTGGCAGACCACCTCGAGCACTGCCTGACTCATGGAGAGATCCACCACGGAGTCGCCGACGGGTCGATCCGCGCGGCCGACGTCACCGCCGAGCTGGGCGACCTGGTTGCCGAACTAGCGGTGGGGCGGAACTCTCCAGACGACATTACCGTCTGCGATCTGACCGGCGTGGGAGTGCAGGATGCCGCTGTCGGAGGGCTCGCCATGGAGAGGGTCCAGGCGAGAGGCCTCGGCCGCGCGTTGAGCCCAAGTAGCGATGTCGAAGCCGTTGGACCTCATTTGGCCTAAGATCGGCCGCTACACCAAGGTGAACCCCAATGACGAATTCAACACCTCCGAGCCGACTCAACCGTCCATTGACTTGGCTGGGCTCGTTCTCCTTGCTGCTGTGGCTTGTCGGTTGCGCTGCCCCCCAAGGCGAGGGTGACTGGGCCCAATGGCGTGGCCCTAACGGCGCCGGCGTCTCGACGTTGGGCGACCTGCCGGTTGACTGGGGGCAGAACGGCAAGAACGTGAAGTGGAAGATCAAGCCGCCGGCACGCGGAGTGTCGCAGCCCATCGTGATCGACGGCCGCATCTACCTCACCGGCTCCCGCGGCGGTAGAGGGCCGATCGAGCGTACCGTTGCGGCTCTGGACCTGGAGGATGGGTCGCTGCTCTGGGAGACGATCATCTCCGAGCGCCGGGGAGAACGAAAACACCATCGGTTCGGCTCGCACTCGACCCCTACCTCGGTGAGCGACGGCAGCACTGTATGGGCGTACTTCGGGGGCTACCTGGCCGCGTTGTCGCTGGAAGGAGAGCTGCTGTGGCGCGTAACGGTCGACGAGAGTTACTGGACCACTTCACGCTACGGAGCAGCGAGCTCACCCATTCTGGCGGGCCGGGCGGTGATCGTCTTCAGCGACGATGAGTGGGGCGATGAGGGAAAGCGCTCGAGAAGCAGCTGGATGGCGGCCTACGACCGCGAGAGTGGCGAAGAGATGTGGCGCAACACCTGGGAGGACACCTGTTGCTCATACGCGACTCCCGTGCTGCGCCATGGTGGCGACGATCTCGAGATCGTGATCGCCACAACGCCGTTCATTCTCGGCTTCGACGCCGCCACCGGCGAGCGTCTGTGGCAGCTCGACCTGGACGTCACGCAGGTCGTGCCTGGCCTTGCCGTCTCGGGTGACATGCTGATCCAAGCCGGGGCCGTTCACAACAAGAAGATCGTTGCCTACAGGGTTGAGGGAACCGGGACGGCGACCCACGGCGAAAGGGTCTGGGAAGAAAAGCGAGCCTCGCCCGAGTTGGCCTCGCCGGTCGTCTACCAGGACCTCCTCTTCACGGTATCCCCAGGCGGCATCATGACTTGCTTCGAGCCGCAGACGGGCGAGCTGGTCTGGCGCGACAGGCTGCCTAAAGGAGACTATCGATCAGCCATGGTGGCCGGTGACGGCAAGCTCTATGTGATGTCGCTCGGCGGGATCACCTACGTCGTCGAGGCCGGACGGGAGTTCAGGTTGTTGGCGACCAACGACTTGGCTGAGTTTACCGAGTCCTCGATCGCGCTAGCCGCAGGCTGCCTCCTGGTCCGCACCGAGGACCACCTCTACTGCATCGAGCAAGGGTCGGGCCCGCCGGACTCCTGAGGACCTAGCCGGCTTGCGGCCGCGCCCCGGTCTCGCCGCCTCGTACCAACTCCAGAACGTCGGAGACCCGGCTGAGCGCCGCGGCCGAGTCGTCATCGACGCGAAGGTCGAAGTGGCCTTCGATCTCGGCCATCAACTCGACACGGGCCAGCGAATCGACGCCCAGTTCGGCCAAGCGGTCAGAGCCTTTTAGGAGGTCGAGGCGGTGTCGGGTCAGGCGGGCAAGAGTCGCCAGGACCCAGGCTTGTTTCTCGCTCAAGACTGGGCCGGCGCTCGGCTCGTCGCGGTCTGCTGAAAGGGGTGCCGACTGCCTGGCAGCCTTGCCGGCCAGGATCTCGTTGCGGAGTTGCCCGCGCTTGACCTTGAGAGTCGTCGTCTTGGGCAGGTCCCCGCGCCAGATCTCGAGGCGAGAGATCCTTTGATAGCTCGGCACCTTGGAAGAAAGGAGGGCGACAGCCGAGTGAATGGCTTCTACGTCGTCTTCGGTGGCATCGGGCGGCGGCACGATGACGGCCGTCACGCACTCACCACCACCGGTTGCCGGAAGGCCGACCACAACGAGCTCTTGCACACCGTCGAGGCCGCGATAGCGGTGCTCGACCTCTTCCGGGTAGACGTTCTTGCCTGCACTGGTGACGATGACGTCCTTGGTTCGACCGGAGACTCGCAAGTACCCCTCGTCGTCGAAAGAGCCTATATCTCCAGTATTGAGCCAGCCGCGCTCGAGGGCCTCATCCGTGGCTTCGGAGTTGCGGTAGTAGCCTGACATCACATTGGCTCCGCGGACCCAGATCTGGCCGGTACCGTTGTTGGCGCCGGCCACGGGCCGGATCTCTACATCGACCCCCGGCAAGGGGCGGCCCACCGTGCCGAAGCGGGTAGCGGTCCAGGGGTTGACGGTCAACACAGGGCTGGTCTCGGTCATTCCGTAGCCTTCGGCGACCTGGAAGCCCATCAGACGGAACGTTCTGCCGAGACTCGGCTCGAGTGCCGAGCCGCCGGTGGCGATGCGTCGCAACGCACCGCCGAACCGCCGGTGAACCTTGCCGAACAGCATGTGCCCAGCGCGCCCCCCGGTCAGAGAACTCAGGCCGAACAGCAACCGGAACATCGCGCCGAGCATCGGCCCGCCGGCGGCAATGCTCTGGCGCACTCCGTTGTTCAGCAGCTCCAGTAGGCGCGGCACCGCAACCAGCATCGTGGGCCGCGTTGCGCTCATCATCCAGCTGATCTCAGCCGGCTTGAGCTCCGATACGTAGCTGATCGTGCCGCCGCCAACTATGGGCACGAGGAGCCCGACGGTGAACTCGAAGACATGGTGGATCGGTAGCACCGAAAGCAGGCGCTGGCGTGAGGATCGCATGACCGGGACGAGATCTCTGACGTTGGCCAGGAGGTTGCGATGAGTCAGGCGAACTGCCTTCGGCGCGACGGTGGTGCCGCTGGTGAAGAGGATGGTCGCCGGGTCGTCGGGCCGGGCGCCGGATGCCGCAGCACCAACTCCCGGAAGGAGACTCACGTCGGGCTCGGGCACGAAGGGGGACTTGAGGTCGAGGACCGGCAAGAGCGGCGGGCGCTCGCTGGCCGTGCGCAACCGGGAGCCGAGTTCCGGGTTGGCGCAGATCACCTTGGCGCCAGTGAACTGCGCCGCCTTCTCGACCTCCTCGACCGGCCACTGAGGGTCGAGCGGCACGGTGACGGCGCCCAAGGAGTGCACGGCGAACGATGTCAGGACCCACTCGGGGCTGGCGCTACCCCAGAGCACCACTCGGTCGCCGCGCTGGATCGCATAGCGACTCCGAAGCCGCGAGGCGATGTTGACGATTGAGGTCTGCGCCTGGCCGTAGGTGTAGCGCAGCCAGCGCCCCTCTCGGCAGGTCTGGAAGGCGATGGCCTCAGGATCGGACTCGGCGGCAGTGGCAAAGAGCCGATCGAGAGTGGCTGCCCGCGCCGCCGGGAACTCGCCGTGGCGATGGGCGGCAGCGGTTGGATCGTTGGGTCGCGGCACGGGCGGGAGACCGTTCTCGGCCTTGAGAGCGAAGCGCTCCAGGCCCGGCACGTGCACGTCGGCGACATAAGAGGGCCAGTCGACGAGGCCGATGTCGAAGGGGAATGTGAGCTGGTCAGGAGCCGACATCGCGCGCCAGAGGCTCTGAGTGGCCGAATCGTCGTAGCTGGCTGTGTGATCGAGGTACGGGCGGTAGACGTCGCATAGCCCGACAAAGTGGGCGAGCTTGCGCTCGGCCGCGAGGAGCCGCTTGCCCAGCGCACTCGATCCCAGCCAGGGTGCCACCCAGCGGGCTGAGCGACGCCTTCGAAGGAGCCGTCGCCGGTAGAGGTCTGGGTCCAGGAAGCGCGCCTCGGCCAGCTTGATCGCCTCGCCGTTCTCGTCGCGTAGAGGCGTTCGTGCGAAGCCATCACGGGCATGGCCGACGAGCTCTCGCAAGGTGATTGGGTTGCGCGCTGAGGCCAGCTGGTAGACCGGCAACTCCTCGATGCTCGTCGCCGCGGGGTGCAGACGGGCCAGCGCGGCGATCATGGCGTTCACCACGTAGTCCACCGGCACGATCTCGAGCTTGGCTTCCGGCGTTCCCGGGAAGTCGCGACTCTGGCCGCGTCCGTAGGCGACGAGGAGAGGGTCTGCCACGCGAACTCCGTCGATCCAGCCGGGAATCGGCTCTGCCAGGGCGCTCTCGACGATTGCCGGTCGCAGAATCGCTACCGGCACCTGACCCCGGGCCTGCTCGATCAGTCTCTCCCCGAGCGCCTTGGTCAGGGTGTAAACGTCGCTGTAGCCGTAGCGCGCGGCCATCTCGGCTCCGCTGGCCGCCGGGCCTCGGCCGGCCGTGGTGCCCTCACGTTCGGCCTTTTCGAGTGCCGCCAGCATCGCTTCTGGGCTCAGGTCGAGAGCGTTGGGCGCTGATTCTCGAGCCGCGGGAGGACAAGGCGGGAGTACACGTTCTGGCACCAGGATGTCCCTGCCGCCGTTGACGAAGCAGGTCGAAACGTGAAGTAGCGGCGCATCGCCCGCGTCCTGGGCCAGTCGCAGAGTGCGCTGGGCCCCGCGGACGTTGAGCTCGAGCGCGCGGTCGAGTCGCTCGTCGAAGGTCACTGTCGCGGCGCATGCGACCACCCGGTCAACGGAGCCGCTCAGCCTGGCGTACTCCCCAGCCTCGAGTCCAAATCCGTCCTGTGCCAAGTCTCCCGACACCACGTGGATCTTGCTCGCCACCCAGCGCTCCCAGATTTCGGCATGGAAGGCTCGCAAGCGGCCCGTGAGCGGCGAATCGAGGATCTCCTCACGAAGGCGCTCGGCGGCGGTCCGATCCTGGGTAGGACGGATTAGCAGGATAAGCCTGCCGATTTCAGGTACCGACCAGAGCAGCTTTTCGATCAGTACCTTGCCGATAAAGCCGGTGCCCCCTGTGATGAAAATGCGCTCGCCTCGGAGCGAGCGACAAATGTCGAGCGGCGGTGATTCGGCCACGATGTTTGATCCTCCCTGGTACCCGTCGGAATGACTGACCTACTTCTAGGGCGCGCTGGGCAACGAGATCGTTACAACGGCCGCCGTCGCGGGGTGGTGGCAGTTGATAGAATTTGGCCTCGACTCGCCCGCGCGGCAGCTGATCAACGTCTGCTCTGGACCGTCCTTCGGCGCTCGGGTGGGAACCCTCCGAAAAAGGGGTGGACGATGTGGATGGTGCTCATCTTCGCGGCTCTGCTGGCCGGTTCAGGGGTTGCCGAGGAACCAACGTATACCCGCCTGACAGGAGTCGAGGCTGAGGACTTCTTGCGCACGGCGGAGATTGTCGACCGCGAGAACATCCCGATCGGCGTCACCGCACCGCAGCGACTGACACTGAGCGACGGGACGCGGACGGTGCGCGCGGTCTGGAAGACGATCGCCGAGTACCGGCCGGTGAAGCGGTTCGACGATGGCGGACCGCCCGAGCTCGGATTTCGCGACTCCTACGAGAGCGAGATCGCGGCGTACGAGCTCGACAAGATCCTGGGCTTCGATTTTGTCCCCCCGACGGTCAAACGCCGAATTCGACGCACCGACGGCTCGCTTCAGCTCTGGGTCGAGGACTGCGTCACGGAAGGGGCTCGTCGGCGGCAGGATCTACGCCCGCCCGATCCTGAAGCGTGGACCCGCCAGATCTTCAACACCCGTCTCTTTCGTCAGCTCACATACGACGCTGATTTCAAGAACTTGAGCAACTTATTGGTGGACAAGGACTTCCGATTGTGGGTAATCGATCATTCCCGGGCCTTCCGAACTCAGAAAGTGCTGCAGAACCAGGACTATCTGCGCCGGTTTTCCCGCCGCCACCTGGCCGGTCTGCGGGCGTTGACGCCCGAGATCCTCGAGGAGAAGCTGGGAGACTGGCTCACCCTGGGCCAGCGCGAGAGCCTGCTGGCGCGGCGCGACCTGTTGCTCGCACACGCTGAGCGTCTGATAGCGGAGCTGGGCGAGGAGACCGTTCTCTACTGACTCCGGCGCGGGGGAACGCGGACGCCTGAGTTCCCGGCCGCTCTAGCCGCCTGCGCTCTCGCGACTGGCGCGCTTGCGCATGCCACGCAGCCTCCAGGCGAGGCCGATGGCATCGCGTAGCATCAGCGCGGCGTCGGTTACCAGTCGCACCTTCGAGGCCGGTGAATTGATCCACTGCACGCCGACCTCTCGAATCGTCATGCCGTGGACCAACGCGAGCTCGAGGAGCTCCATGTCGTAGGCGAAGCGCTCGATTCGAACCTCTTCGAAGAGGGTTCGAGCTACGTCGCCTTCGAGCAGCTTGAAGCCGCACTGGGTGTCGGCGAAATCGGTGCAGAGACCGAGGAGGTGGAGGATCTTGTTGAAGATCTTGCCCATCAGCTGGCGGTGGGCCGGCTGAGCCAGGTCAATCTTTGATTCTGCCGTTGCTCGGCTTCCGATGACGACCGGGGCCTCGGCGAGAAGCGGTTCGAGCCGAGCGAGCTCGGAGATCGGCGTCGAAAGATCTGCATCGGTCAACAAGACCCGCGCGCCGCGCGACGCGAGCACTCCTCGGCGCAGGGCGGCACCTTTACCGCGGTTGCGATCGAGGCTCAGGACCGTGATCTCCGGCTGGCTCTGACTGCGCGCCACTTCGACGGTCCTATCGCTCGAGCCGTCGTCGACGACCAGAATCTCGAACCTCTCGCCGCGCTGGCGCAAGTACTCCGCCATTTGCGGCAACGTCTCGTTGAGGCGCTCCTCCTCGTTGTAGGCCGGGACGATGACCGAGATCGCGATGGGGCGCTCGTCGGTCTCGCTCATTGCGCGGTAGCCCCACTATCGGCCGGCGCCGGCTCCAGGTCTGCACCCATGTCGGAGGGTGGGGCCGGTTCCGGCTCGCGGCAGATCAGGACCGACTTCTTCCCGGCCCCGCGTGTGAGAACCCGATGAGCCCGGGGCAAGGAAGGCACCTTGGCCCGCCCCAGAGGCACTTCCGAGATGAAGCAAATGGGCTCGGGCTCGCTCCAGGCAGTCAGGAGCCCCTCGTCCTCGAGATGGGGGATCGTGCGCCCCATATAGAAGGCGTAGCCGCCGCCTCGTATCCACTTTCGCGTGCCGGGTCCGAAAAAGCCGTACAGTCGATCGCCGTCCGCCAGTAGGTCTCGGACCTCGTAGGCGAAGGCGCGGTGCGACTTGACCGAGTTGCCGGCTGGCAGGACGTGCACCGAAGCGACGACAAAGAGCAAGACCATCGAGGCGCAAAGGCCTGCGGGTCCCGACCACTGCCGAGTCGGCGCTATCAGACCGCCGAGCACCAGCGCAGCGCAGATCAGGAGAGACCCGCCCATTAGGGCCAGCGAGAGTTCCGGGGGTGCCTCGGCGGGAGGCGCCAGCCAGAGGTAGGCCGCGAGGCCTAGAAAGAGCACTCCGAACAGACCACAGACGACCAGGCAGGCGGCTCTCTGGCGGCGAGTCAGTTCGCCCGACGCCAAGCGGTCGAGCACCAAGGCAACGAGGAGGGCGATTCCAGGAGCGACGGGCAGCATGTAGGGCTCCCGCTTGCTGTCCGCTAGAGAGAAGAAGAGTAGGGGCGCGAGGATCCACATCCAGCCGAGGATCTTGGCGCGTCTTATCGGTTCACTCAGGGGCCGAATGAAGGCGGCTACAGGCACCAGCCAGGACCAGGGCGCGTAGCTGACCCAGAAGTACTTGACGAAGTAGTACCAGGGCTGTCGGTGGTCCCAGGCCTCGACGAAACGGGAGAAGTTCTGCCGCAGGATCAGCTCGTGGAGCGCCTCGGTTTGCCCGCTCGCCCACAAGGCCGCATACCAGGGCAGCCCTGACAGGGCGAAGACCGCCAGTCCCCAGGGGAGCCCCTTGAAGAGCCTGAATAGTGGGCGCCGGGCGACCAGGCAGTAGGCCAGGAGGATCGCGGCGGGAACGACCGAGGTCACCGGCCCCTTGGCTGCGAAGCCGAGGCCGGCCGAGAGCCCGGCAACGATCCAGGCCTTCCGGGCGCTCCAATCGCCATCGAGGCGGCGAGTCAAGGCAAACGTAGTAGCCAGCGTCGAGAGCAGAACGAAGCTGTCCATTTGCACCGTGCGGGCGGTCCACCAGACGAGGTACTCGGTGGCGAAGACGGCGCTGCCTATGAGTGCCGCTCGTCGCCCCGCATAGAAACCGATCAGCAGGTACACGAGGAGCACGCTGCCCACACCGGCGAGCGCCACCGGCGTCCTCAAGGTGAACTCCGACACTCCGCCGGCGAGCGTCGAGACCAGGGCCCCGAGCCAGTAAGAGAGAACCGGCTTCTCGGCGAAGACCTCGCCGTTCAAGGTCGGCAACAGCCAGTCGCCCGAGTCGAGCATCTCGACCACGACTTGGCCGTAACTCGGTTCGTTGGGCGCCCACAGATCGCGCGCTCCGAGAGTGACGAAGAAGAGCAACGCCGCCGCGATGGCGAGGAGAGCGAGATCACGCTGTTGTTGCTTCAACGTCGGTTCCTTGATTCTTTGAGAGCCTGCGTGGAAACTGGCGGACACTGACTGAATAGGCTCGACGCGGTATCTAGTTTCGTTGGATCCTGTAGCGCGGCAGTTCCTTCGAACCGTCCGGTCGATCCCGGGGAAGAACCGCTCGACCTAGCCTGGAGGTGGCTATGGAAACTACCTTGGAACAACTCCTCGAAGCCTGGTGGACCAACCACCGGATCAATCTCTACCTGATACGACACATCAGCCCCGAAGGCATGGAGTCTACTCTCTCCACCCGTGGCGGACGCAGCGTCGGGCGCCAGTTCGCTCATCTGCACAACCAACGCGTCTACCATCTTGAGGGCCGCGCCGCCGATCTGGCCGCGGGCTTGACCAAATTCCCCTCGAAGAAGGAGCCGTCGAAGGTCGAGCTGGTGCGCCAACTCGAGGCTTCCGCCGCGGGGGTAGCGACTCACCTCGAGCGTTGCCTTACGGGAGAGGGCAAGAGACGTCCGCTCAAGAAAGGCGTCATTGCGACCCTGGGGTACTTCATCGCCCACGAAAGCCATCACCGGGGAAGTATCCTGCTGACCTTGAAGCAGTGCGGCCACAAGCTCGATCAGGCGACCCAATCGGCGATCTGGAATTGGGATCGAATGTAGGTGGCCGCAGCACTCCGGCGCCTCGAGCCGGTTATGCTTGCCTCTTGACCGCTGACGCCTCACCTTCACCGCTGGCCGGCCTGCGCGTACTCGAGATGACCGAGGCGCTGGCAGGTCCGTACTGCGCCATGATGCTCGGCGACCTGGGAGCCGAAGTGATCAAGATCGAGCGACCGGGCGTCGGCGATCAGTCGCGCGGTTGGGGGCCGCCCTTCGTCGAGGGGGAGAGCGCCTACTACCTCGCCGTCAACCGCAACAAGCGCAGTCTGGAACTGGATATCAAGAAGGCGGAAGACCTGGAGACACTCCACCGGCTGGTCGAGATCTCGGACGTCTTCATCACCAATAACCCACGGCTCGAGTCGCTCGAGCGTGGCCGGCTCGATCCGCAGACCCTCCGGGCCCTGAATCCTCGACTGATCTATGCCGCAATCAGCGGCTACGGCCACACCGGTCCCAAGGCGGGCCGGCCGGGCTACGACCTGATCGCTCAAGCGGCAGCCGGGCTGATGGCGCTGACCGGGGAGCCCGGCGACGGCCCGATACGCTTCCCGACTCCGATGGCGGACTTCAGCGCCGGAATCTATTCTCTGATCGGCATTCAGGCGGCTCTCTATGCACGCGACAACGTAGCCAACGGAACCGGCGCAGGGCAGGTCGTGGATGTCGCTCTGCTCGACAGCCAGGTGACCTGGCTGGCCAACATCGCGGGCTCATACTTCGTCAACGGCGAGCGTCCGGCCAAGATGGGCAACCTGCACCCGACGATCACGCCCTACCAACCGCTCGAGGTGCGGGACAAGATGATCATCGTTGCAGTGGGGACGGAGCGACTGTGGCGCCGTTTCTGTGCCGTGCTGGGACTTGAAGGAACCTTGATGACGGATCCGCGGTTTGAGTCCAACCGCCTGCGCAACGCCAACCGCGAGCAGCTGATTCCGTTGCTCGAGGAGGTGCTGCGCGGGGCCGATGCCGAAACCTGGACTGAGCGGCTGGTCGCCGAAGCCGTTCCGGCCGGTCCGATCAACTTCCCGGACCAGACCCTGACCGACGACCACCTGAGGTCCCGCGGCATGATCGTAGAGCTCGACCACCCTTTGCTGGGCTTGGTCAAGGCCCTGGGAAGCCCAATCAAGCTCTCAGCAGCAGGCCCCACGTACCGTCGCCACCCGCCGCTTCTGGGAGAGCACAACGCCGAGATCCGTGCCGAGGTGGCGTCTTCGGGAGAAGCACCGCGCGAAGAATCCGGCGCAACCTAGAGCCCGTATGATCTGATACGTCTCGAGTCGGCTATAGAAGGCTGCTCGTAGCTGTATCTTCAAGAGTCCATTGAACCTCAATACCCCCCAACAGGAGAGTCTGTTTATGCGTACTCAGTTGCTTCACACCGTCACTCGTTTTCTGATCCTGGGTGTGTTGATCGCCCTGGTTCCTGCCGCTTCGGCCGACGCCGCGACTTATGAAGTCGATGGAGTTCACTCTTCGGCCCTCTTCAAGGTGAAGCACTTCGGCGCCAGCAACTTCTATGGCGCCTTTCGCGAGATCACAGGCAGCATCAACTACGACTCGGCGATGCCAGAAGGCATGGGGATCGAGGTGGAGATCGCCGCGGCCAGCGTGGACACGCGTTACGAGCAGCGCGACAACCACGTCAAGAGCCCGGACTTTCTCAACGCGGCCGAGTTCCCGACGATCAAGTTCAAGAGCACCAGCGTTTCGATGAACGACGATGGCACCTTCAGCGTCACCGGCAACCTGACGCTGCACGGCGTCACAAAGGAGATCCAGGTGACCGCCGAGAAGGTCGGTGAAGCCGAGCACCCCCGCTCGGGCAAGCAGTTGATCGGCTTCGAGGCCAAGTTCACGGTCGATCGCACCGAGTTCGACATGGCCTTCATGGCCGGCCCGCTGAGTGAAGAGGTCGAGTTCATGATCTCCTTGGAAGCCAGTCCGGGTTCCTAGGGGCTCGGTTCCAGAAAGTGGGTTTGCCTGGGCGCAAGAGTCTGTCAGAAGGATCGGGTCTTCCGCTCGAATGTTGATCAACAACTTCCTGCTGCCCGGAGTCGTCATCCCTCTAGTCTGCGCTGCCGTGGCCACGGCAGTGGCTCAGTGGGGCAGGAGGGGAGACACTCCGGTCGGTGGCTCCCTCGCGGTCGGCGCGGCTTTCGCGTCAGCCTATGTCGCAATGACCGGCTGGCCGCGATTCCCTCCGGTGGAGAGCACACAGAGGTTGTTCTACTGGGTGGTGGTGATCGGTCTCATCGGCTTTCTCTGGAGCCGATTGAAGCGAGACGCGCCACCCTGGCCCATCGGCGTCTCGGCGGTGGCCTTTCTCCTCTGGGGCATGTTGAAGGCACCGATCGAGAACACCTGGACGCCCGCCACGGCGGCCATGTGGCTAGGCTGTTTGCTGATCGTCGGTCTCGTCCTGACACGGACCGTAGAGGCGAGCTTGAAGTCGGCGGCCGGTCGGCCGGCACTCGAGGCTGCAGCGGTTCGACTGGCGATCGTCGGTGGAAGCGCGGTGGCCCTCGGCCTGTCCGGGACCGCGCGGCTCGCTCAGCTCATGGGGGCCGTCGCCTGCGGCATCCTGGTGGTGGAGCTACTGGCTTGGCGCCTGCGGCGGCGGCCTTGGCTCGCGGGCGACGCCTTGGTGCTGGTGACAGCCGTGTTGGGCCTTCTGCTGGGCGGCTACTTCTACGCCGAACTCGATACCTGGCCCGCAGCCTTGTTGATCGCTGCGCTGTTGCTGCTGGGACTGGGCTCGGGGCCGGGACCGTTGTGGCGCTGGCTACCCCTTCTGCCCTTGATTGCCGCGCTGGCGTTGGTGGGTTGGTCCTTTTTCCATCAAGAGGACGACCCCTACGACTACTATGGCCGGCGTCCTGCTGCCGGAGGCGAAGCCAGTCCATTGGAGGCCGGAAACAACGAAGGAAACGACGAGGGAAACACTCCGCCGCGCGCCGCGTAGTAGGAGTGGGAGGACCACCACATGACGACCTTCATTCTCTGGCTCATCCTGTTCATCGTCAGCTGGCCCCTGGCGCTGCTTGTGCTCGTGCTCTACCCGTTCGTCTGGCTGCTCCTGCTGCCGTTCCGCCTCGTCGGCCTGGTCTTTGACGGCCTGTTCGGCTTCTTGGGTGGGCTACTGCGGCTTCCGGGTCGCCTCCTGAGCGGCCCGCAGCGCGCCTGAGCATTTGCTCTAGCCGGCTACCACCCCAAATGGCGGGCGTCGTGATCCCACGTTCGGGTGTTGGCTCTCGCACGGTGCTCTCGTACCTTGGACGGGAGTGGCGACCTCAGCCACTCACTTCTGAGTGAGGAGAAAAGACATGAAAGCCACTGCCCGAAGGACCCAGGCCTCTCTGGGAGCAGTTCTCGCCCTCGTCTTGGCAGCCGGGATGATCTTCGCCTCCTCGGTCGGTGCTCAGGATGAAGGCAACGGTTTCGACGTCTTTAGCGGTCGCGTGACATTCCAGCGCTATTGCTCGAGTTGTCACGGTCCTGAAGCCAAGGGCGACGGCAACATCGCCCAGTACCTGAAAGTCCAACCTGCCGACCTCACCGAACTCAACAGCAAGTATGGCGAGTTCCCCGTCGAGCAGATCCACAAGTACATCGACGGCAGGGTAGTCGTTCGCGGTCACGGTACCCGCGAGATGCCGGTCTGGGGAGAGGTCTTTCAGAGTTCACTGGCCGAGCCCGCCACGACTGCGGAGGCCGGCGAGGAGCGAGCCGAGAGGATCATCGACCAGCTGGTGACCTACCTGCAGTCGATTCAGGTCGAGTAGGTTCGCCGGCACGAGGCTACGCCGAACCACCACCTGAGCCCGGCTCGTAGTAGTCTTCCGCCCTTCAAGTGAGGAGCGGAGATGAGCGAGGACGCCACAACGAACGACGAGCCGAAGCGCACGGGCCAGAGTGGAGCCGTGAGTGCGGCGCCCAAGGACTTTTTGCGGGGCATGGTCGAGCGTGACCTGGCCTCGGACAAGTTCGGCGGCCGGGTGGCGACGCGATTCCCGCCCGAGCCCAACGGCTATCTGCACATAGGACACGCGAAGGCGATCTGCGTCGATTTCGGCATCGCCGAGGAGTACGACGGCGCCTGCAACCTGCGCTTCGACGACACCAACCCCACCACCGAAGATCCGGAGTTCGTCGAAGCGATCAAGGGGGACATTCGTTGGCTCGGTTTCGAGTGGGCCAACGAGCGCTACGCCTCGGATTACTTCGAGCAGCTCTACGGCTTTGCGGTCGAGTTGGTCGAGCGCGGTCTAGCCTACGTCGATGATCTCTCTGAGGCCGAGATCCGCGAGTATCGCGGCACCGTGCGCGAGCCCGGCCGGGTGAGCCCGCACCGCGACCGCCCGGTGGCCGAGAACCTCGACCTCTTCGCCCGCATGCGAGCCGGCGAGTTCGCCGAGGGGGAGAAGGTCGTGCGCGCCAAGATCGACATGGCACATCCCAACATGAAGATGCGCGATCCGATCCTCTACCGGATCTTGAAGAAGGACCACTACAGGAGCGGTGACGCTTGGTGTGTCTACCCGATGTACGACCATGCGCACTGCCTGTCGGATGCAATCGAGGGGATCACCCACTCGCTGTGCACGCTCGAGTTCGAGAACAACCGCGCGATCTACGACTGGATCCTCGACAACAGTTCGGTCGCTCAGCCCCGTCCGGAGCAGACCGAGTTCGCCCGGCTCAACCTGAGCTATACGGTCGTCTCCAAACGCAAGCTCTTGGAATTGGTCGAGGGAGGCCATGTCGAAGGCTGGGACGACCCCAGGATGCCGACCTTGGCCGGTTTGCGTCGTCGAGGGTTCACGCCCAGCGCAATCCGGCGTTTCTGCGACGACATTGGAGTGGCCAAAGCCAACAGCCTGGTCGACGTCGCGATGCTCGAGCACGCCGTGCGCGACGAGCTCAACTACAACGCTCCGCGGGTGCTTTCCGTATTGCGTCCCTTGAAGGTCGTGATCACGAACTACCCGGAAGATCAGGTCGAGTGGCTCGACGCCGACTATTGGCCGCGCGACATTCCAAAGGAAGGAACCCGCCAGGTCCCATTCTCACGTGAGCTCTACGTCGAGCAGACGGATTTCATGGAGGACCCGCCGAAGAAGTTCTTCCGTCTCGGACCGGGACGGGAAGTCCGCTTGCGTTACGGTTACTTCATCCGCTGCGAAGAGGTGATCAAGGACGACGACGGCAACGTCGTCGAGCTACGTTGCACCTACGACCCTGAGACTCGCGGTGGCCAGGCGCCCGACGGGCGCAAGGTGCGCGGCACGATCCATTGGGTCTCGGCCGCCCAGTCGCTGCCGATCGAGGTCAGGCTGTACGACCGTTTGTTCAACGATCCCGAGCCGCTGGCTCACGACGAGGACTTCAAGACCTTCCTCAATGAGTCGTCGTTGGAAGTCCTCGGCGAGGCAAGGGTCGAACCCAGCGTCGGTGCGGCCGAGCCGGGTACGCACTTCCAGTTCGAGCGCCATGGTTACTTTCACCTCGACGCCAAGGCGAGCGCGGAGGCTGGGCGCCAGGTGTGGAACCGCGTGGTGGCCCTACGCGACGTCTGGGCACGTCGAGGCTAGGTCACGGCCTAGTCGGAACGTCCCCGCACGCCCTCGACCCAGGCGTCCCAAAGTCCGAACATCCGCATCTGGTCGCCGAGGTCCGTCGTCTCGATCAGGTGATCGAGCGCCGCGCGGTCCTGCCGCGCGTAGCTCACCTCGAGATTGGCGAAGCCCCAGATGGCCGCAGCGGCGATCGCCGAGTTGAGCTTGAGCTGACGCTGGTCGACCTTGTCGAAGGTGTCGGAGCGGGCGTGGTAGTTGGGTCCATAGTTGGCTGACGCCTGATTGGCGACGAGGTTGCCGACTCCTTGCATCATGAAATCGTAGTTGTCGGTGCCGACGATCGGAGCATTGATGTGAGTAAAGGGGCCCAGGCCCGCTACCGGAACTAGCGCCTGTTCGACGACTGGAATCAACTCGGCTCGACCATTGGTGAAGAAACCTTCGATCCGGCCGCTACCTATGTCGAAAGACGAAGCCATGACGTGGCGGTCGAGCTCATCGGCGTGGCGCTCGGTGTAACCGCGGGAGCCCTGCAGCCCCTGCTCTTCGCCGTTCCACAACGCGAAGCGGATAGTGCGGCGCGGCGTCAATCCGAGCCGGCGGATCTGCCGCGCCACGTCGATCACCAGCGCCACGTTGCAACCGTTGTCGAGGGCGCCGGTGCCGAGTCCCCAGGAGTCCAGATGCGCACCAAGGACCACGAACTCTTCCGGCACGGCCGAGCCCTTGATCTCGGCGATGACGTTATGGCTCTCGTAGGTGGGGCCGATGTCGAGGTCGAGGGTCAAGTCGAGGATCAGCCGGTGGCCTTCGGCCAGTAGGCGAAGAGCTCGCAGGCCCGCGTCACGCTCGATCACCACCATGGGCCGGTCCGTGTCGGGACCCCGTGAAGCGTTGTGGCGGTAGAGCAAGTTGCGCGGACGTGACCCTACGTAAACCACCCCAGCGGCGCCGGCCTCGAGGGCCCGGCCTTCGATGAAGTAGGCGTCGCCGTATTCCTTGAAGAGGCCTGGGATGTCAGTCAGTTCGTCTGTTGCGATCAGAACGAAGGCACCCTCGGCGGTGGCGCCGAGACGGCTGAAATCCTCCTCGGTGCCCCTGCCGGCATCGACCAGCGTCGCGCTCATGTCCTTGACGGCGGTGGAAAAGGGCATCGAGGCCAGTCGGGGGCTGAAACCGACGCCGCCATCCGCGGCTCGAATGGTTGCCTTGGCGCCGCGCTCGAGCCACAGCATCGGCATGTCGAACGCTTCGCTCCGAACTTCGATCCCGGCGGCCTCGAAGCGCTGCACTCCCCATTCGACGGATGCGACATTGGGCTGCGAGCCTGTCGGGCGGCCGCCGATTTCGTCGGTCAGTGATCTGAGATCCTCGATGATGGGTGTCTCGCCCAGCATGGCTGTGACCAGCCGCTCGACCTCCGAGTCGGCGGTCACCGGCCGCACGGCGACGAGAGTCAGGAGGCCCGCAACGAGATAGCGAAGGGTGGGCAGACGGGTCGAGTGCATGGGAACTCCTTCACGTCTAGAGCGGATGATTGAGGATGTTGCCTGATCTTGAACCCTATCCGAAAGCTGTGGTGGCGGTCAGCGCCGGTATGCGCCGGCGTGGACGGTTAAGGTAGCGTTTGCACGACGGGAAAGGAGTTGCAGGATGATGCGTAAGAGACTGTGGGTCGCGGTGGGATTGGTTGTTTTTGTCGCCCCTTTGGGCGCCTCAGGAGCCTCGGGCGCCGGGGAAGCGCGCGCCCGCTGGGAGCGGATGAACCAGATCCGCAACGAGAAATTCGACCAGGTCTTACCTGAAGTGATGCGCGAGAACGGCGTTGATATGTGGATCACGATGATCCGCGAGGCCAACTACGGCAACTTCTGGCCCGACTTTGGCTTCGGCTATGCCGGGTCCGACGGCTTCTACGTCTTCACCGATCGCGGCGGCGAGCGTATCGAGCGCTCGGCGCTCGGGGTCAGCGGCTACCTGCTCGAGCGCAGCGGAGCCTACGATCTGTTCCTGCCCGCCGATGCCCTGGCCGACTTCGTACGCGAGCGCGACCCGCAGACCATCGCCCTCAACATGTCCCGTTCGATCGGGCCGCTGGACACGCTCTCGCATACTGGCTACGAGCAGATCGTCGAGACTCTCGGCGAGCCGTTCGCCTCCCGCCTGGTCTCGGCGGAGAAACTCGGCTCGGATTTCCGTTCGCGGCGGGTGGCGACGGAGATCGCCGCCTTTGCCGAGGCCGGTGAGATGTCGCGTGAGATCGCCGAGAGGGCGCTATCCAACGAGGTCATCAGACCGGGTTCGACCCGCCTCGAGGACGTTGCCTGGTGGATACAGGATCGGCTGCTCGAGCGCGGCCTCGACACGTCCTTCGGCATGCCCTCGATCTACATCACCGGCCCTGAGGGGGTCGCCGCGGTGTCGGACGAGACGATCATCCAGCGGGGAGACGTGCTGATGATCGACTGGGGCGTGGGGTTTCTCAACCTCTACACCGATATGAAGCGTATGGCGTACGTGCTCCGGGAGGGGGAGGTGGCGGTGCCGCCGACCATTCAGCACGCCTTCGACCGGGGGCGCGAGGCGCGATCGATCGTCAAGGGAGCGATCAGAGCAGGTGGCACTGCGAAGGAGGCCGAGACGGCCGTTTACTCGGCGCTCGAGGCCGGCGGCTTCATGCCTATCGGCTTCAATCAGCCGACCGAGGATCCCGCGACCACGGATGTGGTCATCGGCTGCCACTCGGTGGGCAACTCCGGCCATGGCAGCGGCCCGTCGATCGCCTTCTTCAATCCAGTTCGCCTTGGTTTCGAGATCAAGCCGACGAACCTCTTCTCGATCGAACTCTTCGCCTACACCGCGATCCCCGAGTGGGGCGGCAAGAAGTTGCGAGTACCGCTCGAGGATGACGCGGTGCTCACCGAGCGAGGCATCGAATGGCTCTATCCGGTGAACGATCGGATTCTGCTGATTCGTTGATCGTGCAAGGAGTCGGCCAAAGTGCGGCCCGACACACAGGACCTAGGCGACGGCTCAGGCCGAGTCTGGCCCGACGCGCACCATCAACTTGCCCTGATTGCTGCCGTCGAAGAGCCGCAAGAGCGCTTCAGGAGCGTTTTCGAGACCCTCGATGATCTCGTGACGCGCCTGGATCCTGCCTTCAGCCAACCACTGCGAAATAGCAGCCACGGCCTCTCCATAGCGTTTGGCGTAGTCGAAGACGATAAAGCCCTCCATGCGCCCCCGGTTGACTAGTAGCGACAGATAGTTGGCTGGCCCCGGCGGTGGCTCGGTTGCGTTGTAGATCGATATGGCGCCGCAGATGGCGATCCGACCGCGCTGGTTGAGCAAGCCGAGCGCGATGTCGAGCAAGGGTCCGCCGACGTTGTCGAAGTAGACATCGACGCCCTGCGGACAGGCCGTGCGGAGGCTACCGTAGAGATCCTCGGCGGATTTGTAGTTGATCGCGGCATCAAAGCCGAGTTCGTCCGTGAGCCACTCGCACTTGGCGTCCGAGCCCGCTACGCCGACGACTCGGCAACCCTTGATCTTGGCGATCTGGCCGACGAGAGACCCGACGGCTCCCGCCGCGCCGCTGACCAGTACTGTCTCGCCGGGCTGCGGTTCGCCGACGTCGAGGAGGCCGAAGTAGGCCGTCATCCCGGTCATGCCGAGGGGGCCAAGGGCGAGCTCGAGCGGTACTCCGGGGGGAATCGGGGTCAGCTCCTTGGCCGGCAGCACGGCGTATTGCTGCCAGCCGACGAGCGCGCTGACATGCTGTCCGGGACTGAATGCCGGGTCCTCGGAGGCCACGACCTCGCCGACTGCCAGTCCGCGCATCACCTCGCCGAGGCCGATGGGGGGCACGTACGAGTGCCGGTCGTCCATCCAGCCGCGCATCGCCGGGTCGAGCGACAGCAGGATGGAGCGCACCAGAACCTGGCCTGCGCCGGGCTGGGGCACTGGAGTCGACTCGATGGTGAAGTCGGTTGCTTTGGGCAGACCCTCAGGCCGCGAGGCCAGCAGGATTCGAGTTTGCGTGGTGGTCATGAAAGTCTCCTCAGAGTGGTCGGGCAGTATAGCCGGGGGCACCGACATGCCTGCTAGAGTCCCGCTTCGTGGGCGAGGCCTCTTCATCTGACAAGCGTCTTGGCGGAGCCGGTGGCGGGCGGCTCGAGACCGGTCTCGCAGCGCTCGGCACACTGCGCTGGGTCGTGGTCGACCTGACCTTGCCGTTGGAGGAAGTTCGTCGCCGGCTGGATCTTTCGCCGCTCTCGTCCGTGGCACTCGGCCGTACGTTGATCGGCGCCGTCCTGCTGCGGCGGATAGCCCTCAAAGTCCCGGCGCGATTGACTCTGACTATTGAGGGGGACGGAGCGTTCGGCCGCATCCTCGGCGAAGTCGGAAGGGGAGGAGCCGTGCGCGGCCTGATCGGTGACCCGCGGGTCGAGACCCCGGCCGACGGTTCGATGATCCTGGCGCCGTTCGTGGGGCGTGGTTCGCTCATCGTCAGCCGCGACACCGATGGCGAGACCTATTCGAGCAAGGTGGAGCTGGTCTCTGGAGAGATCGGTGAAGATCTGGCCCACTATCTCGAACAGAGCGAACAGATCCGGTCCGCAGTGCTGGTGGGAGTCTTGCCGCAGCCGAACGGCATCGCGGCGGCGGGCGGCCTGATTGTCGAGGCGCTGCCCGGGACGTCGGACGAGGTGATCGACCAGCTGGAGACCAATGTGCGCTCGCTGCCTGGAGTGAGCTCTACCCTGGCCCAAGGGGGACCGGCGGCACTCAAGGCTGGAATTCTGTCGGGCTTCGATCTGGAACCGCTGGAGGATCTGCCGCTGGCCTATGAGTGCGAATGCGGGCGGGAGCAACTCGGCGAACAGCTCCGCACCCTTGCCCAAGCGGACCTCGAGGACCTACTGGCGGAATCCGGAACGTGCGAGGCGGAATGCGCTTTCTGCGGCGAGCGTTATGAGTTCTCGGCCGCCGAGATTCTGCCGTCGGCTTGATGCCTGCGAGCGCTATAGTGCGCATCGAGGCTAACCGAGCACCGAGAGAACCAGTCAAGAGGAGTTCATTCATGAGCCGTCTGCAACGTGTCCTAGCCTGCTTTTCGATCGGCCTGGTTGGTTGGATCGGCAGCGCCCATGCCGGTAATCGCTACGAAGAGAAGATCGAGGCGTCCCGCCAGGCCTACCTGAGACTCCTCGAAGTCGACGATCGCCGGGTGCCGGAGCGCCTGCTCGAGCAGACACGATGCATCGCGATCCTGCCCAAGGTCGTCAAGGGCGCCTTTATCTGGGGTGGACGACGCGGCCAGGGGGTCATGAGCTGCCGCAACGACGAGGATGTCTGGAGCCCCCCGGCCTTCGTCAAGATCACCGGCGTCGGCTTTGGCTTGCAAGCCGGCGCCCAACTCACTGACCTGGTCCTCTTCATCATGACCGACAAGGGTGCGCGTTCCCTGATGAAGAGCAAGTTCATCCTCGGAGGCGATGTGACGGTGGCCGCCGGTCCGGTGGGTCGCTCTGCCGAGGCGAGCACGGATCTGCGGTTTCAGGCAGAGGTCTACGCCTATGCCCGCTCGCGCGGTCTCTTCGCCGGGATTTCGATCGAAGGCGCGCAGCTCTCGGTCTACCAGCGTTGGATCGAGGGCTACTACGGCACCCGGTTGTGGCCCGAGGACATCCTGTTCGAGCACAAGGTGCCCAACCTGCCGCTCGAGGCGAAGACGCTGATGAGCGTCTTTCCGACTTCCTCGAGGGCCGAAGTAGCAACCGAGCCGTGACGCCGGTCGCGGGCTAGGAAACTCCTAGCTCTCGAGAATCATCTTGCTGCGTAGACGGTCCGCTGCTGGAGAGAACGGGGCGTAGGTGAGAATGCGCTGTATGCCGGTGACCGCTTGAGCCGCATCGCCGACTGTCTGGTAGAGCACCACCTCGCCGTAAAGGTCGTCAGCCAGATGATTGAGCCGCGTGGAGACCGTCTCGGCGTGCCGACCGTCGGGATAGGCTTCGAGGTAGGCAGCGCCGTCCTCGACGCGGTCGAACTTCGAGACCAGGACGCTGAGCCTTTGCGCTGCACCCTGGGCTAGAGCAGGGTCCTGTTGGGAAGTCAGTCGTTCCAAGGCAGCCAGATCGCTTAGCCTGGTAGCCAGAACCGTCAAGCCTCGACGAGCTCGCTCGGCGGGTTCGCTGCCCTCTTCGGTCATGGCAGTGCGGAGGTACTGCTCGACCGCTTCCGTGTGGCGCCCGAGCCGGCTGTAGGCCTCTCCCAGTTGTAGTCCGACGTGGGGGACCTCATCGGATTCGGGATAGTTGCTGAGAAAGGTCTCCATGAACTCCGTCTCGTAGACGCCGCCGGCCAGGACGCTCAGGGCCTCGTCGTAGCGGCTTGCGCGGCGCTCTTCGAACTCGCTGATCTCCTCTCCGAGGGTGGCGATCAAGGGGCTCTCGGGAGTTAGATCGCGGACGTCTTCGAGGTCGCGCCGGTAGCCGGCGATCAGGGTCGTCAGGTCCTGGGCCAGCGGCTTCTTCGCGAATTCCAGATCACGGATCTCGTGCAGCTTGGCGAGCCGGATGGTGTCCGCGGCTCTTCCCTGGGGCCAGGTGTGGAGGGCCAGAGTCCGGCCGTAGTCGAGAGCATCCGGCTCGAGTTCTTGTGCTTCGAGCCAGGTGAGCAGGGTGCGCTGGGTCTTGGCGCGAAAGAGCCCGGCGTTGGACGTCTCCCTGGCCACCGTCAGCAGTTCGCTGCGCGAGTCCGCGTGCTGCACACGATCGTCGAAGAACGGATGAGTGCTCCAGTAGCCGTACTCCTTGCTTTGCGGAATGTGCACGCTCATCTTGTTCATCAAGCTCGCGGTGCCGGTCGGACTGTAGCCGGCGAGGGCGGCCAGTCGCTGGCCCGTTGCGTCCGCCTCATCCTCGAACTCTCGGCTGTAGCTGCGCAGGAGGAGTTCGCTCGTTACCAGGCTGGCCGCTGCCGCTCCCTGGACCCGACTGGCGCTCGAGTCGCTGTTGCCGTAGGGGTCGTAGTAGGTGTCATTGCGCTGGGGCCGGTCTCGGGTCACTTCGTTGGCCAGGACTCCGATGACCAGGGCCTGTCCCAGAACATTGAGCAGACGAGCACGCTTCTGGGTCCGGACCCCGTGCTTCTCGATGACATGAGCGATCTCGTGTCCGAGCAGGGCGGCGAGCTCGTCGTCGGTCAGCCCCATCTTGAGCATGCCTCGGGTGAGGAAAATCTGGCCGCCGGGTAGGGCGAAGGCGTTGGGCACGGGCATCTCGACGAGATGAAAAGTGAACGGGTAGTCCTCGAACGCGGACACCTGGACGAGTTGGAAACCGATGGCGGTGACCCGCCGGAGTTCAGCGTCGTTTTCGTAAGCACCGTAGAACTTCAACGCTTGATAGGACGCTTCGAAGCTTTGGCCGAAGAGTTTCTCGTCAACGATGCGTTGAGCACCCACTGGGCTCGAGAGCAGCAGGGCGATGAGTGTCGCGACCAGGGCGACGGGCGCACGGCGGTCCATGGAGAGCAATCTAGCAGGATGCGTGCCACCTGGTTGTGCCTGCCGTCATCGGCGATTTCCCTGTGATACGTTGCTTGCTCTCCAAGGTCGCCGCGGGCTCGGACCTATCGGACCTTCCGGGCCTTCCTCGGCCTCTTTCCTCAGTTTCAAGGCGTCGAGACCTGCGCAGGCTGAGACGCAGTCGGTAGAGAGGTCACGACACATTGAGTTCAGACAGTCAGACCCCCGAGAGCCCAACCGTAGCGAACCAGGCCTCTTCAGGCGAGGCTAGTTCAGGCCAAGCAGGGAGCCAGCTCCCTGGCAGCCTTCGACCCGAGAACCTGGCCGACGCACGGGAGGAAGTGACTGAACGCGCCGAGACGGTATGGACTCGCGGCCCTGACGCCGCTCCGGCTCTGATCGGGCTGGTGGGTAAGGGGCTCACGGGCGCCGGCGGCCGGGTGGCAATCGTCGATGGCTGCCGTACGCCCTTTGCCCGCAGCGGCACCGACTTGCGCGACATGGATGTCGTCGATCTAGCGGCCACCGCAGCGTCGGAGCTGGTTCAGCGCAACAATTTCGACCCGGCCGAGATCGGTCTCTCCGTCTTCGGATGCGTGATTCCAGCTCTCAATGCTCCGAACCTGGGCCGCGAGGTGGTTTTTCGTGCCGGCTTGCCCAAGACCATACCGGGAACGACGGTCAATCTGGCCTGTGCGTCGTCGAATCGCGCCATCACGTCGGGTGCCGAAGCGATCCTCACCGGGCAGTGCGACACTGTGCTCGCCGGCGGCGCCGAGTCGTTGACCAACGTGCCGATTCAGTACTCGAAAAGCGGCGCGCGCCGGCTCGTCGAGTTCAGCAAGGCCAAGACCCTCGGTCAGCGTCTCAAGGTGCTCTCGAAGGTGCGTCCGCGCGACCTGGCTCCGGTGGCGCCGGCTATCGCCGAGTACACCACCGGCAAGTCCATGGGGCAGTCAGCCGAGCAGATGGCGCAGGAGAACGACATCTCGCGGCGGGCGCAGGACGAGATCGCCCTGATGTCGCACGACCGGGCCGCTGCCGCGGCCGCCGAAGGCAGGTTTGACGGCCAGATCGTGCTCACGTTCCCGCGTCCGGGCTACGACCACGCGATAGCAACTGACAACGGAGTGCGATCAGACTCTTCGATGGAAGCGCTGGGCAAGCTGCGACCGGTCTTCGATCGCAAGTACGGCTCGATCACCGCCGGCAACGCCAGCCCGCTGACGGATGGCGGATCAGCGGTGCTCCTGATGAGCGAGGAAAAGGCCAGGGCGTTGGGCTACGAGCCGCTGGGTTACATCAGATCCTGGTCCTACGCTTCGCTGGCGCCTGAAGGGCAGCTGCTCCAAGGCCCGGCCTATGCGGCTCCCGCGGCGCTCGATGGCGCGGGGATGAAGCTCGCTGACATCGATCTGATCGACATGCACGAGGCGTTCGCCGCGCAGATCCTCTCCAACATGAAGGCTTTCGCCTCGAAAAAGTTCGCGCAGGAGGAACTCGGACGCAGCGAACCGCTGGGCGAGATCGATTTCGACCGCTACAACGTCAATGGCGGATCGATCGCGATAGGGCACCCCTTCGGGGGGACCGGCGGCCGGGTCACGGTTCAGCTGCTGAGCGAACTCAAGCGCCGAGGGCTCCAAACGGGTCTGTTGACCGTTTGCGCCGCGGGCGCGGTCGGGTTGGCGATGGTCGTCGAGCGCGAGTAGCGACCGTCAGGGCACGTTTTACGGCGGCGGAGGTGGCGGCGGGAGCCGCTGAGCGGAAGCGCTTCCCGCACCCGGCTGCCGGGCCATGACCACAAGGGTGAAGTCGTCGCGTAGCGATTCACTCCCCAGGTGCTGGTCGAAGGCCATCAGGATGCGGTCGTGTATTCGATGAGGCGAGCCGACGTCGGTCAGCAGCGTTCGCAAGCGCTCGAAGCCGAAGGCCTCGCCGTCGCGTCCTACCGTCTCCGGCAAGCCGTCACTGAAGAGGACTAGAAGGTCGCCGTCGTCGAGCTCGACCGATTGGGACTCCACTGGGAGTTCAGGCCGCATTCCGAGTGGCAGCTGACCGGTTCCCAGCTCTTCGAGCTCACCACCGGCCCTGCGTAAGAGAGGGAACGGATGTCCGGCGCAGGCGTAGTCCAAGCGGCCGGTGGCGGGGTCGAGCACGCCGTAGAACAGGGTCATGAAGGCCCGGCGATCGCCGGTACGAAAGAGTGCGCGATTGAGCAGTTCAATGACGGGTTCGGGATTCGGGTCGAGATCGAGCGCGGTCTTGAGTGTCGCGTTGGCGATGGCCATCAGGATCCCGGCGGCAATGCCGTGTCCACTGGCATCACCGACTACCACTGCGATGCGTCCATCCGGCGTCGGTAGCAGGTCGTAGTAGTCGCCCCCGATGGTGTTGGCGGTGCGATAGGAGTGCGCCACCTCGTAGCCTTCGACCTCGGGCACCTGATCGGGGAGTAAGTCTCGTTGCAGCTGACGCGCGACCTCGAGTTCGTCGCGCACGCGGATTCGGTCGACGAGTTCCATCGTCAGTACCAAGACCAGGCCCAGGATGCTGGCCAGGAAGAAGAGGGGCGAAAACTCGATCGAGATCGAGAAACGCTCGCCCGAGTAGCTCACCGGGTCGTCATCGATGAGGCCCAAGAGCGCCAGGATGAGCGAGATCGCGAAGATCACCCGACGCGTCGGCTGGAGCTTGTACGAGAGGCCCAGAAAGAGCACCTTGGCGCGATGCATCCAGAGCGAGAAGCCGTCCGACGGCTCGGGCTCGTCTCGGTCGCGGGAAAGCACCTGGTAGGCGTCCGCCACGTCGCGATCGAAGAGCCGCCGGAACTGGTCGGCGTCCGCGCCTTCGGTATAGTCCTTGAAGAAGGTGCGGGTCTGCTGAACGTAGCGACGTGCCTTACTCATTCGGGTCCCCGGCTCGAGCGTGATACGGCCTGTGGTACTGAGGGTTTTGAGGCAGCTTATCTCGTGGCTCGCGGTGCGGTCGTGATGCACCGCTCGAGTGGCAGCACCTAGAGTGGCACCGCACCGCCGTAGGCGACTCCGGTGAGGTAGGCCACGTCACGTTTCCAGGTGGTGAGGTCCTCGAGCCGCAACTCGTTGAGGTGGCTGTGGCCGCAGGCCCGAGCCAGAACCTCCATCAATTCGACCGAGGCCGCAAAAAAGCGGGCCAGCCGCGCAGCCGCCTCGTCGACCGGCAGCCGGTCGCGCAGGTGCTGCTTCTGGGTCGCGATGCCGACGGGGCAGTTGTTGGTGTGACAGGCCCTCATCCCGAGGCAGCCGATCGCTTGGATGGCGGCGTTGGAGACAGCGACGCCGTCGGCACCCAGCGCCATGGCCTTGGCGAAGTCGGCCGGCGTGCGCAGGCCGCCGGTGATGATCAGGGTGACCTCCCCGTTCTTGCCCGAACGGTCGAGATGGCGACGTGCCCGGGCCAGGGCCGGCAGAGTCGGTACCGAGATGTTGTCGCGAAAGAGCAGCGGCGCGGCGCCGGTGCCGCCACCCCGGCCATCGAGAATGACGTAGTCGACACCGATCTCGAAGGCCGCGTCGAGGTCGTCTTCGATGTGCTGCGCCGAGAGCTTGAAACCGATGGGAATGCCGCCCGTTGCCTCCCGCACCTGGGCCGCAAAGTCGCGGAAGGGCGGCACCGTGTCCCACTCCGGAAAGCGGGCCGGTGAGACCGCGGGCTGGCCCTCCTCGAGGTCGCGCACCTGGGCGATCTTGCCCTTGACCTTCTCGCCCGGAAGATGACCGCCGGTGCCCGTTTTGGCACCCTGGCCGCCCTTGAAATGGAAGGCCTGGACCCGTGAGAGCTTGTCCATGGAAAAGCCGAAGCGGGCCGACGCCAGTTCGTAGAAGTACCGGCTGTTGGCCTCCTGTTCGTCGGGCAGCATGCCGCCTTCACCGGAGCAAATCCCGGTGCCGGCGAGTTCCGCCCCACGAGCGAGAGCAACCTTGGATTCCTCGGAGAGGGCGCCAAAGCTCATGTCGGAGACGAAGAGGGGAATGTCGAGCTCGAGCGGCTTTGCTGCTTTCGGGCCGATCGTGAGTTGGGTTCCCACCGGCACATCGTCGAGTTGAGGCACCGTGGCCAGCTGGCCGGTGACGAACTGCAGGTCGTCCCAGGTCGGCAGTTCGCTGCGCGGCACGCCCATCGCCGCAACCGGCCCGTGGTGCCCGACCTGGGCGAGTCCGTGGCTCGCCAGATGTTGAATGAACTTGACGTGGGGCTCGGCCGGCGACCCGTGGGAGTGATCCTGGAATGCGCCCTGATAAGTCTCGCGATTGTAGGGCTGAGGGTTGTCACGCTCCCAGGCCTCGATCTCATCGGCGTCGACCCAGACGACATCATCCTCGATCCAAGAGTTGAATTTGTGCAGCCGTTCGCTGGCGTCGTACGAGCTGACACCACTTGCGACCTGGTAGTCCCAATTGTGCACCCCGCAAACCAGGTCGTCACCTTTGACGAAACCGTCGGCCATCAACGCCCCGCGATGCTGGCAGCGGCCGTAGAGCACCGAGACCTGGTCGTCCAGGCGGACGATCACCAGGTCGACCCTGCCGACCAACGCGTGGACCGGCTGTCGATCATCGAGGGAGTTCCAGTCGGCTACCTTGACTCGTTGCATCGCATCCTCCGTTGCCGGGCGGAGCCGACGTTGGACTTACCACGTAGGTCGAGGAGTGAGACTAACCGATAGATCCGGACACGGAGGGCTGATGACGCTAGTCTCGCCTGATGGAAGGAATGGAGACCGTGATCTTGATCGCGCTCGGGTCGAACATTGAGCCTCGAGACAATCTGCCGAGCGCTGTCGCGCTGCTCGCCGAGCAACTCGTGATTGTGGCGGTGTCGCCGGTGTATGCCAGCCCTCCGGTCGATGCTCCCGGGAGCCCGGAGTTCCTCAACGCCGTCGTCAAGGTGCGAACCAACCTCGGACCTCGCAGTTTGAAATTCGGCCTTCTACGGTCTGTGGAAAGCCGGCTCGGCAGGCGCCGCGAGAAGGAGCGGAATGCTCCGCGTACGATCGATCTCGACCTGATCCTCTTCGGCGACCGAGTCGAGAGGGCCCATGATCTGGAGTTGCCCGATCCGGCGCTCCTGACCGAGGCTCACGTCGCCGTACCAGCAGCCGACGTGGCAGGCGGCGCCGTCCATCCGGTGAACGGCAAGACGCTGGCCGAGCTCGCCCTGGGTCTGGAGTCACGCCTGGTTGAGCGCCCTGCCGTGGTGCTCGTGCCCGCGCCGCTCGGCTGAACAACCGGAGCAGTCGAGCAATACGGCTTTGGGAAACCTGCCGCTAGATCAACTCCGCATCGGTTATCAACTCGACCAGGGCCGGACCCTTGTGAGCCAGCGCCTCGGCCAAGGCCTCATCGAGATCACCAACGGCCTCGACCCGCCGCCCATGAGCGCCGCAGAGCCTGGCGTAGGCGGCGAAGTCGGGGTTGTGCAACTCAGTCTGCCAGACCGGCCAACTGCCCGAACGCTGTTCCTTGCTGATCTTGCCGAGTTGGGAGTTGTTGAGCAGCACGTGCGTCAGATTCATGCCGTACTTGACCGCCGTGGTGAGTTCCCCCATGTACTGACCGAAGCCGCCGTCACCCGAGATCGAGACCACCTGTCGGCCGACAAAGGGCGTTCCCTCTTCTTGGGTGGCTGCCCAGGCGCCAAAGGAGGCGGGCAAGGAGAAACCGATTGAGCCCAGATAGCCCGACATCAAGACCGCTTGACTTGTGCACTCGAAGTAGCGACCAAACGAGTACGTGTTGTTGCCCACATCGACTGCGATGATGGCGTCCTCGTCGAGGTGGCGGTTGAGCGCCGCGAAGACGGCCGAGGAGCTGAGGCCCCGGCCGCGATCTTCGTCGAGCCGGCGCTTCTTCTCACGACGCCAGATCGCCCACCGCTCCGTGACCTCAACTGTCTGGTCGATCGCCGCCGGGGATTCGAGGCCTTCGATGAGACGTCGGACCGTCACCTCGATTTCGCCCCACACCGGCACATCGACCGGGTGGAACTTGCCCAGCGCCATCGCGTCGTAGTCGACCTGGATCGTCGGTTTCTTGGGAGTGATGCCGGTGTGGTTGCTGAAGCTGGCGCCGAGCACCAGCAGGCAATCGGCTTCGTTCATGAACCAGCTCGCGATCGGGGTTCCACTACGGCCGAGGACGCCGCAGCCGAGGGGGTGGTGGTCGGAGATCAAGCCCTTGCCCTTGAAGGTGGTGAGCACCGGGCATTTGAGGCGCTCGGCCAAGGCGACGATGGCCGGCATAGAGAATCGAGCTCCGTGCCCGACGACAAGCACCGGCCGCTTGGCTGCGCTCAACATGTCGAGCGCAGCACGGATCGATTCCTCAGGCGGGGCGATGCTCCGCGGCGTCAACCGGCCCTCGGGCGAGCCGGCTTTGGAGCCTTCTTTCGGCGTCAGATTCTGGACTTCGTCGGGGAAGATGAGGTGAGAGACGCCGCGGTTGAGGATCGCGCTCTTGAGAGCGAGGTTCATCAACTCGGCGTGACGGCTGCCCGAGAGCACGGTCTGTCCCCATTGCGCCACCTTGCCGAAGGCCGCCTGCAGGTCCACTTCCTGGAAGGCGCCGGGTCCCAGCACCTGTGTGTCGACCTGCCCGGTCAGAGCGAGGACCGGCGAGCGATCGACGTGGGCGTCCCACAGTCCGGTGAGCAGGTTGGTGGCGCCGGGACCGGCGATCGCCAGGCAGGCGGCCGGCCGGCCGGTGAGTTTGCCATAGGCCGACGCGGCGAAGGAGGCCGCCCCCTCGTGCCTGATGCCGTAGTAATTGAGCTGGCCGGCCTCGGTCTGCCGACGCAGTGCATCGGCCAAGCCGAGATTCGAGTGTCCGACCATGCCCCAAACGTGGCGTACGCCCCATCGAGTCATGGTCTCTGCCATCAGGTCGCTCACCGTCTCGACGTGGGTCTTGGCCTCAGGGAGAGCCACGTACACACCGTCGTCGCGTTCTTCGACAGCGAATGTCTCGACGCCGTCGTCGTGCGAGCCCGGCGACCGGCCGGTCAAGGGATCGAAGTCCCAGCCGTGCCACGGACAGCGCAGTGTGCCGTTCTCGATCGAGCCTTCACCCAGCGGGCCGCCCTGATGCGGGCAGCGGTTGTCGAGCGCTCCAAATCGGCCTTCGACCCGCGTCATGCACAGAGTCATTCGGCCGCAGGTGACCGGCTGAACCCTGCCTTCAGCCAGTTCGTTGATTTCGAGAACCTTGTGCCACACGACGGTGGAATCCTGGGTCATTTCTCGTCTCCTCAGGTCGGCTGGTCAGGTCTCGACGCCATCTCGCCGACCATAGCCGGTGACGATAGCGAGGAGGACCACTGCCAACAGGGCCCATGAATGGAAGTTGTGCAGCCCGATCGTCCAGGCGCTCAGCGCCAGGTCGCCGCCGACCTGAGGATCGCTGACCGTCAGGCTGGCGGCCAACACAGTCGGGATGCAGTACGGCAGCAGGAAGGGGTAGGTACAGACCGTGACGTCGAGGAGATTGGCTCTCCGCACTGGGCTCAGGCCGACCCGAGCGCCACTACGCCGCGCCAAAGGGCCGACCGCCAGCAGAGCGACTACCGAGTGAGTGGTGATGAGGACTGCGGCAGAGATCGCGCCGAAGATCTTCCACTCCGCCGCTGTCGCAGTGCTCGATTGAGCCTCCATCTTTTCCAGCAGATGCTCGAGAAAGCCACTGGCCTCGAGCCCCCCGACGAGTGCCATCAGCAGCAGAGTGAAGATTGAAACGCCGACGCCCCGCTCGAGACCGCTGAGCAGCACTCCCTCGGCGCGGAATTGCCCAGCCTCGACTCGCAGGAGGTCTGCTGGCGCCAGCAAGCCGCCGGCCAGGGCAACGACCACCGCGACTCCCACACCGGCCAGGAGTCCGTGAACCAGATGCCGCCCGGTCAGGAGCAGGACCAGCGCGGTCAGCGGCGCCAGGACGAGCGCCAGAGCTCCGGCTCCCGCGGTCGCGGACTGAACCGACGTGGCTTCAACCCCGGTTCCGCCCAAGAATGCGTAGGCGATGAGGGCCAACGAGGCGGCAGGGAGCGCGTAGCGCAGTCGGGTGCGCACCACATCGCCGATGCTGGCTCCCTGGGTGCCCGCCGAGGCAATCGTCGTATCGGACACGGGCGAGATGTTGTCGCCGAAGGTAGCGCCGCCGATAATGGCGCCCATCAGCACGGCGGGGGCCGACCCGACGGCCGCGCCGGCGGGGTAGAGCAGCGGAGCGCACAAGACGAGGGTCCCCAGGCTGGTCCCAGTGGCGGTCGAAACCAGACAGCACATGAGGAAAGAGACGACGACGAAGCCACTACCGCCGACGCCCGCCTGCTGGGTGAGCCAGACGACCGAATCTACGAAGCCGGCCGTGTTGAGGACCTGAGCCATCAATCCGGCCAGCATCCAGGCCAAAATCATCAAGGCGACGAGCGATTGACTCATGCCCCGAGTCAGAGCCTCGGCGTAGGCGCGGCGGTCACGGACCAGCAGGAGGCCGAGGCCGATCGCGCCGACCAGCAAGGGCCAGAAGCCCCGCTCGTCCGGAGCGCCCGACCAGGCCAGCCAAGCCACGCCGGCTAGAAAGACCACGAAGGGAGCGAGAGCGCCGGCGTAGCCCCCGATAAACCGCAGCCGCGGCGCTTTGGCATACTCTTGCTCTACCCTGATACAAGTACGTTAGCAGATGCCTCGCTAGGTCGATCCATGCGAGGGCAGGGCCGACAGCCGGGCTCGACGTGGTCTAAGTACACCGGGACCAGCTAGGAGCAACCAACCAGGAGCCAGGCAACGGAAAGACCATGAGCGAACCTAGAGACAGCGCGAGCGTGGACGACTCCAGCGACGAGTTCAGCCTCTATGACCTGAGGGTCGAGGTCGTCGCCACGGACAAGCCGATGATCTGCAATCACAGTGCCGGTGACTACTTCGAACTCTCGGGAGAGAACCTGACGCTGCCGGCCGGGCAGTCGTTTCCGATCTATCCGTTGGCCGCCCTATTGCCCCTCTTGCCGGCGAAGCAACGAGAGACCTCGGGCAGCGACTGGATGACCACCGACACTGATATCGCCTGCCCCGATCCCAACTGTGGAGCGCTGTTTCGGATCAAGCGCCTCGGCCGGCGACGGTTCAAGCATGGTGACGTGACCGCGACACCCTTGAAGCTCGGCGGCAAGGAGTCGGGGGCTCAGTGATCACTGCCGGGGCCGAGAGCCACAGGAATTGATGAAGTCAATCGAGCTCGCCCCGGGTTACTTGATCTCGCCCCTCGTCACCGGCTGCTGGCAGTTGGCGGCCGATCATGGGGCGGCGTCGGACGCGTTCGAGGAGATCTCGCAGCGGTGGCGAGCGGGCATCGAGGCGGGCTACACCACGTTCGACTGTGCCGACATTTACACCGGTGTGGAAGAGTCCCTGGGCCGCTTCGTCGCTACGCTGGAGGACCCGAGCCGCGTTCAGATCCATACCAAGTACGTGCCGGATCGGTCGGCGCTCGCCACCTTGGATCGGCGGACCGTAGAGCAGGCCATCGACCGTTCGCTCCGTCGTCTCGGGCGCGACGCGATCGATCTCCTGCAATTCCATTGGTGGGACTACGCGGTGCCGGGTGCGATCGAAGCGGCCATGTGGCTCGACGACCTGCGCCGGGCCGGGAAGATCCGCCACCTGGGCTTGACCAACTTCGATCTGGAGCACGTGGCCGGGGTCGTCGGAGCAGGCGTGCAGGTGACGGCGGTGCAAGTCCAATACTCGGTTTTGGACCGGCGACCCGAACAGGAGTTCGCTTCCTGGTGCCAGCAGCACGGCATTGGGCTCCTTTGCTACGGCGCGCTGGGCGGAGGCCTGTTGAGTGACCGCTACCGCGGTCAACGCGACGGGGCCGACGCGGAAGCCAATCGTTCATTGACCAAGTACCGCCTGATCGTCGAGGAAGCAGGCGGTTGGGAGGCCCTGCAGGAGACGCTGCAGGCCCTGGCGGCGACTGCCGAGCGCCATGGCGTGTCCACCGCCTTGGCGGCGCTCCGGTGGGTGCTCGACCGACCTGGCGTGGCGGCGGTTATCGTGGGTGCCAGCAGGCGTGACCGGTTGCGGGAGACGCGCGATCTTTGGCAGACCGATTGGGAAGATGAGAAATGGCCCGAGCTCGAGGAGCTCATGGGGCGTAGGCCGGGGCCGCAGGGTGCGGTGTACGGCTTGGAGCGGGATCCGACCGGGCCGCACCTGGGCATCCTGCGCATGAGTTTGAACGCCGAGTGACGGAAGCGAGGCCGGGAGATGAAACGGGAGAGAACACGGGAGATGAGACCAGTGATCGCTGCTCTGCTCACGCTCGGTGTGACCCTCGGTTGCACGGTCGAGGCGCCGACCGAGGCCGCGAGTGCGCGCACGCTCGTCGAGGACTACATCGAGACCACCTTCCGGCTCTATCCGACGCAGGCAGTCGAGGCGGGGAACCACGACTACGCAAATGCGCTAGAGGACTTGAGCGGTGCTCGACTGTCCGACTGGATCAGCTTCAATCGCTATACGTTGCGACGGATCGAGCAACTGCTCGCCGAGCCCAGTCTGCCGTTCGGTGACCGCCTTGACCTCGAACTCATCGGGCGCCGGGCCGAACTGGCCCTCTTCGACCTGGTCGTGCTCGAACGGCCGCGCACGGATCCGCTGTTCTGGACTCGGCCGATCGGCAATGCGACCGTGTTTCTCCTGGTGCGTGAGGATGCGCCGCTTGACGAACGGCTTCGCGCCGCCGCTGCCAGAGCCCGCCAACTGCCCCGATTGGCGATCCAGGCGGAAGAAGCGCTCGCCGGTTCAGCCGCGCTGGTTGCGCCTGAGATTGCAAGCATTGCCGCTCGACAGGTTCGGGCGTCCGAGCGCTTCTACGCCGAGGGCTTCGCCAGCGCCGCCGCAGGCCAGGGCGAGATGCTCGAGAACGACCTGGCCTCGGCCGGGAGGGAGGCGAAGGCCGCGCTCGATCGACTCGCCGGATTCCTCGACACTCTCGCTGAAACGGCGACCGGGACACCGCGTCTGGGAGCCAAATATGCGGAGCGGTTCAGGTTGGCGACGGGGGAGCCTTCGTCCGTTGGCGAGGTGTTGGCCCTGGCCAGAACCTCGCTTGATGCAAAGAGGAAGGAGACCGCGGCCTACGGCCGGGAAGTGTGGACTGAACTCATGGGTTCCCAGTCGGCGCCGGACGAGGACGAGGCGATCATCCGGCGGCTCTTCGAGCGGATCGGCGACGATCACGCAGCGACCGTCGAGGAGTTCGTTGCCGACTACGAGACCCTGATGCTCGCAGCGGTCGAGTTCGTGCGCCAGAACGACGTCATCACCCTCCCTGAGCCGCTGACGGTTCACACGGCGCGCTCGCCCGAGTTCTTCGTCGGCCAGAGCGTCGGCGGCGTCTACCCGGCCGGCCCCTACTCGCCGCCCGACGCCAAGACTCTGTTCTTCCTGCCGACCCCCAGCGGCACGATGAGCGCTCGGGATCGCGAAGGGTTCTTCCGCGATTTCAATCACCACTTCAACGTCATGATTACTCCTCACGAGATGGTGCCGGGCCACTACTTGCAACTGAAGATGGCGGCGCGCCATCCGCGCAAGGTTCGAGCGCTCTTTGGCGACGGTGTGTACATCGAAGGGTGGGGAACGTTCTGCGAGCGGCTGATGCTCGACCTTGGTTGGGGGGACTCGGCCGATCGCTTGGCGCACCTCAAGAAACAGCTCGAGAACATCGCGCGCACGATCGTCGATATCCGTGTCCACACCGAGGAGATGACGCGCGAGGAGGTTCTGGCTTTCGTCGAAGGCGAGGCCTTTCAGGAGGCTCAGTTCGCTTCGAACATGTGGACGCGAGCCATTACGAGTTCGCCACAGTTGACGAGTTACTTCCTGGGCTATAGCCAGGTGATGGGCCTCTACGAAGACGTTCGTGCTGCGCAGGGCGACGCGTTTGAGCTGAAGGCTTTCATGGACGGCATGATGGAGGTCGGTCCGGTTCCGGTGGCGCGCTACCGGGAGCGTTGGCTGGGAGGCGAGTAGCGGGGGGTCGGCTCTTTGTTGACGGTTGCGCGGCCTGAGGATTCAGGGGAGAAAGCCCTTTTTTCTCGGAATGGCCAGCCAGAAAAAAGTGCTTCCGACGCCTGAATCCGCCGGACGCGCCGGAGGACGCAACCAACAAGGCACCGGGAGCGGAAGCGGCGATCCAGCAGCTGGTCCCAAAGGCAAGTCGCAATGACCCTGGGTCATCGACGCGATAGGCTCACCGAGACTCGACAGCCGTACCCCAGAGACATGAGACGAATCCCTCGAGCCAGACCGACCTCCCTAACGCAGGCCTTCCTAGTCTCGGCCTGTCTCCTTGCCTGCTGGGCGCCTGGTCTTCCGGCCGCCGCGGCCCCCTTGAAACTGGCGACGCTAGTACCCGACGGCTCGATCTGGGATCAAGCGTTGAAGGAGATGAGCGCCGAGTGGGAGGCCGCCACCGACGGTCGGGTGTCGTTGCGGATCTATCCCGGCGGAGTCGCTGGCGACGAGACCGACGTGGTGCGCAAGATGCGTATCGGGCAGTTGCATGCAGCGGCGCTCACGGTGACCGGCTTGGCCGCGATCGAGCCGGCCTTCGGCGTCTTCGCGACGCCTCTCCTCTTCGAGTCCTACGACGAGTTGTTCCACGTGCTCGCCAAACTCGGTCCGGATTTCGAGCGGCGTCTCGCGGCCAAAGGGTTCGTCCTCATTTATTGGGGGCACGGAGGCTGGGTGCACCTCTTCTCGAAGACACCGGCCGCGACCCTGAGCGACGTCAAGAGCCTCAAGATGTTCGCTTGGGCAGGCGACGACGCCCGCGTTCAGCTCTGGCGCAAGTCGGGCTTCAACCCGGTCGCCCTGGCCAGCACCGACATCATGACCGGGCTTCAGACCGGCCTGATCGAGTCCTATCCGACTCCGCCGTTGGCGGCGCTGTCGCTTCAGTGGTTCCGCGAGACGCCCTACATGTCGGACGTCGGGCTGGCGCCGCTCGTTGGTGCGGTAATCGTCGCCGAGCGCAGTTGGAACAAACTCGAGGAGAGTGATCGGGACGCCTTGCTGGATATCGCATCACGCTTCGAAGAACGGCTGGCCAACGAGATTCCGAACCAGGACGCTGAGGCCATTGTGCAGATGACCCAACGAGGCCTGACGGTGGTCGAGGCCGAGGACGCCCCGGCCTGGGCCGAAGCGGCTGGCGAGTTCGCCCGTGAGTCTCGCGGGGATCTCGTACCCGGCGATGTCCTCGATGCTGTGCTGGCCGAACTCGCCGCCTACCGGAGCCGGCAGTCTGAGGGGAGTCCCTGAAGCTGGCCGGGGCGACGGGGCGGGCATTCGGCCGGGTCGAAGACGGTCTCGTAGCTCTAGCTCTGGCCTTGCTGCTCGCTCTACCCGTAGCCGAATCACTGGCCAGGCTGGTCTTCGATCGCGGGATCCCTGGTTCCGGGCCTTTCGTTCAGCATTTGACTCTGTGGGTCGCGTTCCTCGGAGCGGCAGTCGCCGCCCGCGAGGGCAAGTTGCTGGCGATGGCGTCCGGCGAGTTCCTGCGCGGGCGGCTGAAGCGCGTCGCCGCGATCTTCGCCGGTGGTGTGGCGGCTGGCGCCGCGGCCCTGCTGGCGGTCGCATCCTGGCAGATGGTGGCGATCGACCGCGAGGTCGGCACCGAGTTGGCTCTCGGCGTTCCTGTGTGGGTCGCGCAGCTGGCGATGCCGATCGCCTTCGGTCTCCTCGCACTGAGGCTGGCATGGCGAGCGAGCAGCCGCTGGCTCGGGCGGGGCCTGGCCGCCCTTTGCTTGCTGGCCGGCCTCGGCTTCGCCTCGCGGCCCGAATGGCTCGAGGGATGGCCTGGTTGGATCGGCTTGACCGTGATCGTGATAGCCGCCCTGGCTGGGAGTCCCATTTTCGCGGTTCTCGGCGGCGCGGCGGTCTATCTCTTCATGGTCGGTGGCGTGCCGGCAGCCGCGGTACCGGCTGAGATCTACCGCCTGTCGGTGTCGCAGACGCTGCCGGCGATCCCACTCTTCACCCTGACCGGCTTTCTCCTCGCCCAGGGTGCTTCGTCAGGGAGGTTGCTGAGAGTCTTTCGAGGCTTTTTCGGCTGGTTGCCTGGGGGCACCGCGGTCGTTGCGACGGTGCTCTGTGCCTTCTTTACGGTCTTCACCGGCGGCTCCGGCGTGACCATCCTCGCGCTGGGGGGGCTCCTCTTCAGCGCCCTTGCGGCTGACCGTTACAGCGATCGTTTCTCGCTCGGGCTGCTCACCGCCTCAGGCTCGCTCGGGCTGCTTTTCCCGCCGGCTCTGCCGCTCATTCTCTACGGCATCGTGGCACAGGTGCCGATCAAGGACCTCTTCATCGGCGGCCTGGTGCCGGGAGTGCTACTAGTGCTCTTGGTGGCCGGCTGGAGCGTGCGAGAGGGCTTGCGCAGCAAGGTCGAGCGGCTCCCGTTCTCGTGGGGCGAAGCCCGACGGGCGGCATGGGCGGCCAAGTGGGAGCTGTTGCTGCCGATCTTGGCAGTCGGACTGATCTTCGGGGGCTTTGCCACGCTGGTCGAAGCGGCGGCTTTCACCGCGTTCTACGCCCTGCTCGTGGTCACCGTCTTTCACCGGGAACTCGATTTCCGCAAGCTCTTCGCCACGTTCTCCGAGTGCACGACCCTCCTGGGTGGCGTTCTCATCATCCTCGCCGTAGCCATGGGCCTGACCAGCTACCTGGTCGATGCCGAGATCCCGGCGCGAATCCTCGAGTGGGCACAGCAGCACATCGAGTCGCCGCTGGTTTTTCTACTGGCACTCAACCTCTTCTTGCTCCTCGTCGGCTGTCTGATGGACATCTTTTCGGCCATCGTCGTCGTGGTGCCGCTGATCGTGCCCCTCGGAGTCGCCTTCGGGATCGACCCGATCCACTTGGGCATCATTTTCGTGGCCAATCTGGAGCTGGGCTACCTGACGCCGCCGGTGGGGCTCAATCTGTTCCTCGCCTCGTACCGCTTCGACCGGCCGTTGATGTCGGTGTGGAAGGCTGCCCTCATCCCGCTGGCGATTCTCGCTTTCGGCGTCTTGCTGATCACCTACTTTCCGCCGATGACCTTGGCGCTGCTTGGCCGCTAGGTCAGACCGCCGAGCGGCCGCTACATGAGGGCCGGCTCACGCTCAGCGCAGCCCGGGGATTCGGCGCAGCATCTTGAACGCCTTGGCGAGCTTGCGCGCCCGGCTTTCAGAGGTGACCTTGGTGAGCACGGCCTCATAGCCGCCGCCCTGGGTGACCGAATCGACGATGCTGTGTGATTGGGTGAAGCGCAAGATTCCAGGTCGACCGTGTCGGCGCCCCAGGCCGCTTTGCTTGACCCCGCCCATGGGCACGTCGAATGTGGCGTAGATCAGCAGCGTCGAGTTGATGCCGACCGATCCAGCATCGATACGCTCTGCCACCGCCTGAGAGGTCTTGCTGTCGCGGCTCCAGACCGAGGCGTTGAGGCCGTAGATCGTGTCGTTGGCCTTGGCGACGGCCTCGTCGACATCCTCGACCGGGTAAAGCGAGACCACCGGCCCGAACGTCTCCTCGCAACATAGCTCCATCGAGTCGTCGACGTCGGTCAGGATCGTTGGAGCAAAAAACGCCGGACCGATGTCGTCGAGTCGGCGTCCGCCGGTCACCACGGTGGCGCCTTTGGCGATGGCGTCGTCGAGGTGAGCCTCGACCTTGGACGCGTGTTCGGTGCTGATCAGGCTGCCGATGTCGTGCTCCCAGCCCAGCGACCAGCCGAGCTTCAAGGCCTCGGTCTTCTCCTTGGCGAGGCCGACGAAGCGATCGAAGAGCGGGCGCTCGATGTAGGCTCGCTCGATCGCGATGCAGGTCTGCCCGCTGTTGTAGAACGACCCCCCGATCAACCCATCGACCGCCGCTTCGAGCGGAGCGCCGTCGAGAACGAGCATGGGGTTCTTGCCGCCCAGCTCGAGCGAGGAGGGTATGAGTCGTTGGGCGGCCGCTACACCGACTTTGCGCCCGGTCGCGACACTGCCGGTGAAGCCGATGTAGTCCACTTGCTCGATCAGGGTCGCGCCGACATCACCTCGTCCGTGGACGAGCTGGAACAGGTCGCCGTCGAGGCCGCTATGGACGAGCAGACTACGGGCCATCTCGGCCGATAGGGGAGTGACTTCGGAGGGCTTGACGACAACGGCGTTGCCGGCCAGCAGTGCCGGGAGTGCGTCGGCGACGGAGAGGATGAAGGGATAGTTCCACGGCGTTATGAAGCCCACGACGCCGTGCGGCTTGTGGAGAACCCGGGCGCCGGTGATGAATCTAGACGCACCGGGATGGCTCTCCTCAGCCAAGTACTTCTCGCCGTGGGTGGTGTAGTAACGGGCGGTACCGGCGACCGTCAGGAGTTCGCCGAAGGCTTCGCGGCGGGTCTTGCCACTCTCCCGCTGGATGGTGTCGAGGATCTCGTCCTGGCGGTCGAACAGGAGATCGTGGAACGTGGTCAGGAGTTGACGGCGCTTGCGGACGCCGATTCGGTCCCAAGACGGTTGCGCGGCGCGGGCCTTGGCCACGGCTCTCTCGACTTCGGCCGGAGTCGCTATCGGGACAGTGCCGACGAAGTCCCCGGTTGCGGGGTTGTGGATGGCTATTTCGGTAGGAGAGGTTTCTTGGGCTGGGGCCATGGGGCAACGATATCGGAGTTGGGCGTCCTCTCAATCCAGGTGTACGACAGTGGCGCCACGGCCGCCGGCGCTGGGGTCGGCGTCGTCGAACTCGCGCACCCTGGGATCTCGCTTCAAGAGCGCACGAACGTTGCTTCTCTGAACTCCCGCCCCGCGCCCATGGATGATTCTCACTGTCCGATAGCCCGCTTCGTAGGCTGCGTCGAGATACGAGCGAGCGACATCGGCGATGTCGCGCGGCTGAAACGAATGCAAGTCGATCACATCAGTGATCTCGACCTCGATCGCGTCTCTCTCGTCGTCCGTGCTCACCCGTAGAGCTTGAGGAAGGCCAGGAAGAGAGTGAAGCCACTGTCATCGGGACCGGCCACTGGGACGCCGAGGTCGAGGTTGACGATGGTCTGCCAAGGGCCGATGAACGTGCCGGCGATCCCGAGACCTCCGAGAAGCTCGTTCTCGAGGCCGGAAACCTCATCGGTTGCCCACACCGCGTCACCCACCAGGTCGAGCCGGAAGATCTCGCCGATCTCGAAGCCGTAGGAGGTATGGAGCCCAAGGGCTTCTTCGGCGCGCACCAACTCACTCTGGTAGCCGTGGACGCGCGAGTCCGCGAAGTAGCCGAACTGGTACTTGCTGAAGCGGTCGAGGTTCTCGCCGCCAAGGTACTCGGCTTCGAGGCCGAACTTCTTGAACCCGCTGAGACTGAACGTCTTGGCGATCGAGGCGTTCCACTTGCTGTACTCGTCGGTCGCGGGATCGAACGGTGCGCCGGGGAGTCCCCAGGTCTCCCACTTGGAGCGTTTGCTGCGGCTCGCGCCGGCGGTCATGCGGTAGCCCTTGCGGGAATACCGCGCCGAAAGCGACAGCGTGTGCAGGAGATGATCCTCGGGAACGACGAACTCCTCCGCTGTGTTGCCGGCCTCCGAATAGTTGCGCAGTCCCAGGCTGTAGTCGAGATTCAGCTTGACGAAACTCCCCAGCGGGCGACCGAGCTTGAAGCCGACGTTGGCCACCCGGGCCTCGACGTCCTCGGTCGGCGACTCGGCTCCGTCGCGGTAGAGCGTGTTGGTAAAGGGGATCGCCAGGGCGAAGAGGTCGAGACCGGCGTCCCAACGCGAGCCCAAGAAGGTCGGATCGGCGAGATTGCCAACCGCGAGGATTCCAGCGAAGAACAGGTTCGCCTGCATCCCCGTGTCGCGAAAGTCGAACGAGAAGTAGTTGATTCCGCCAAGCGGCAGCGGATAGTCGAAGGACTCGTCGTAGAAGGTACCGCCAACGAGGAAGAGACGATCCTTGTCGAACTCCTCCTGCAGCACGCGCTCGCCGGTCTCTTTGTCCGGCACCAGATAGCGCAGCCCCCGCTCGGTGTCCCGCACCACGGTGCTCTCACTATCGTAGGTGGCCCGCCGACGCTCGCTGAAGCCCTCGGCGTTGATCTGGAGGTTGCTGATCAGCGTTTCCTTCTCGACGTTGGCGGTGGTGTTGAGCAGCGAGAAGATCTGCTGGCTGACGATTCGCAGCGGCAGCGTGAAGTCGGCGGTCGCCCACTCAGCGGCGCTGCCGTCACCGGCGAGCGGTGAGTAGTAGAGCGTCTCTTCGTTCGAGATCACCTCGCCACTGAGGCCCAGTTGCAGAGCGCGACTGCGCACGCGGAGGAAGTGCTCGCGATCGACCCAGACCGTGCCCTGGTAGCGGTTGCCTTCCGCGGCTGCGGTCGGCTCGAAGTCGATGACCCAGCAATCGCGATCGTCGACGACCGCCGTGCCGCGCAGGCTGTAGTTGTAGTCACGGTCGAAGTTGATCTCGAGCGGCAAGGTCGCGGCCTTCTTCGGCTCGACCAACGGGATCTCCGGAATCCTCTTGCCGCGCCACTTCACGCCATTGACGTAGAAGGTCTGCCAGGCCCAGTCGTAAGGCTGTCCCTGCTCGAGATAGAAGGCACCCTCGAAGGTCGCCTCGACACTCTGGGTGCCCGAAGCACCTTGGAAGCGCAGGCTGGTCTTGTTGGTGGCCTCGTAGTGATCGAGCGCGCGGGCCTGGGCATCCTCGTTGGCCTGCAGCCGGCGCAGGATCTCGGCAACCGGCATGGTGCGCTCGGTGGTGATCGTCACCTCTTCGGCCAAGCCGCCTTCGCCCACCAAGTCCGCGAGATCCGGGCGCGACAAGCGCAGGAGGGCCACGGTGCTCCCGCCTTCGAGCGGGATGCTGAGGCCGGTCGCGGTGCGGCTGATGCCAAAGAGCTCCTTGGCTTCGCCGGTGTCGGTGGCGACCAGGGTCGGCTGGCGCAAAGTGGTGTCGGCGAACTCGACGCGGTCCGCCCCGTCGTCGCGATTGACGACTACCCGCAACGCGAGATCTTCGCCACGGACGAAGGCCCAGGCGTTGGGTGGCGACGAGTAGGGGTCGTAGGCCAGATCTTCCCCTTGGAACTCAGCGGCCAGGACCTTGAATGGAGCCAGGGCCTCGGCGCTTGGCGCCGCGAGCTCGAAGAAGGTCACGGAGATGCCGTTGGCAGCGCCCGTTGCTGCTTGGACCAGGACCTGCTCGGTTGGCGAGGGCTGAGGTCTTGCCATCACTACGACAGGCATTCCAGGGTCGATCTTGGCTACGTGGTCCGCGGCCGTGGTGACGGCGGCCTCGGTGCTGAAGGCCAGCGCGATGCCGTCGGCGTAGGCGGCGATCTCCTGGCCGTAGAGTTCGTCCAGGCTGTCGATGACGGGTGGTAGGGGCCGGCTGATGACCCGGGCCTCGGCCTGGGCTCCAGTCAGGGCGACAGCCGCTCGCTTGAATAGGAAGGCGTAGCTCTCGAGATTGTCTCCGCCGGCCGGCCATTCGATCTGGTAGTGAGTCTGCTCATGGCCCTCGCGGGCCAGAGCGGAGAGCACTTCCAGCTCGCGCTCGAAATCTTCGAGGTTTTCCGTGACGGGCGACGGTGTCGTGAAGCGGACGCGCAACCAGGGCACCGCATTGCGTTGCGCGATCTCGTGGCTGACGGCGGCCGCGCTCGTGTTCTCGAGCCCGGTGGGCCAAGCGACGTAGAGCCGCGCTTCGTCGGTCAGAACCGGCTCTTCAGCTAGTGCTTCGAGCCAGGCCTGCGGATCGGCCACGGTAATTCCGACGCACGGGTTGCACGGTGGTGCCGCGGCGTATGCCGATTGGCCGAACGCCATCAATATGAGAACCCAGAGGGGCAACCCTGGGTTGCGCTGGAAGATACGTTGCATGGGGTGAGACTCCTAGGACGTAGCTGCGGCAGCGGCCGGTTTTCCCAGCCATCGCACAACTCCGACGATGATTACGCTACCCACCAACAAGGAGATCCAAGGGCTCATTCCGTAGGCTGTCGGGATGTTGCCGACGAGGACGCCCAGGCACCCAGCCGCGAGGGCGTAGGGCATCTGAGTCTTGACGTGAGCGATGTGATCGCAGCCCGTGGCGGTGCTCGAGAGGATCGTCGTGTCCGAGATAGGGGAGCAGTGATCGCCCCAGACGCTGCCGGCCAGAACCGACGCGATCACGCCCAGTAGTACCGAGTTGTAGGCGGACGTCTGAATGGTGAAGGCGTTCTCCATCATCACTGCGTGGGCAATGGGGATGACCAGCGGGGTCAGGATGCTCATCGTCCCCCACGACGAACCCGTGGCGAAAGCGATCACCGCGGCGAGGACGAAAACCAGGGCCGGCAACCACTCGGGGGCGAGGGCGTTACTCGTGAGCCCGGTCAGGAAGTCGGCCGTGTGAAGCTCGTTGCACACCGCGCCGATCGACCACGCCAGGGTCAACACGACGAGCGCCAACAGCATCGATCTGAAGCCGTCGACCATCGCCTCCATGGTCTGCCGCAAGCTGAGGATCCTCTGTGCCAGGGGTAGCAGTGCGGCGAGCAGCACCCCGCTGAGACTGGCCCAGAGCAATGCCTTGTAGCTATCGGTCTGGCTCATGATCGCTCGCACCCACTCCGAGGTCGGGCCGTAGTCGGCGCGGCCCAGCCCGGCGCCCTCGAGCCCGGAGCGGCCGGTCAGGTAGAGCCCTAGTAGGGTGACCAGGATGACGCTGAGGATGGGCAGCAGGGCATTCACCGCCCTCAGAGGCGTGCCTTCAGGCGGGGCCAGTCGGCCGGCGCCGTAGTCGGCCAACGGTACGGCATCATCCGCCATCAGCTTGCCGGTAGTTCGTGCCCGGAGCTCGGCCTTGGCCATGGGGCCGAAGTCCCGGTCCGACAGGGCGATAACGAGCACCAGCAGAAGGGCGAAGAGAGGGTAGAAACGGAAGGGGATCGAGGCCAGGAAGGTGGTGTAGGCGTCGTAAGGTAGGTCGAGGGCGGTCAAGGCGGCGGCGATGAGGCCGACCTCGAAGCCTATCCAAGACGAGAAGGGCACCACGCAGGCCACCGGGGCGGCGGTCGAGTCGACGATGTAGGCCAGCTTCTCGCGGCTGATCTTGAGTCGGTCAGCGAGCGGCCGCATCGTGGTGCCGACGATCAAGGAGTTCGAGTAGTCGTCGAAGAAGATCACCACACCCATCACCCAGGTCGCGATTTGGCCGCGCCTGGGGTCGGTGGCGAAGCGTCTCAGACGCTCGACGATCCCCTGCGTACCGCCGTTCTTGCTCACCAGCCCGACCATTCCGCCGAGCATGAGGGTGAAGATCAGGATGCTCGCTTGACCGGTGTCGGTGATCGCGGGGGCGATGAAGTGATCGACCGATCGAGCAAGGGCCGTGAACGGATTGAGGCCGAAGAGGCAGAGAGCGCCGGAGAATACTCCGAGAAAGAGCGCCACCAGCACGTCCTTGAAGGCGATGGCGAGTCCGATTGCGATGATCGGCGGCAGCAGCGACAGCCAACCTGGGATGACGTAGGCCTCCGAGGTCGCTCGTAGGTCGCCTGCTGAACTGTCGAGAGCTCGGGCCTCGAAGGTATGAGTGCCGGACGCGATGCGGGCCTCATTGAAGACAATCTCGTGCTCGCCGTCACCCAGGGAACGCTGGCCGAGAGCTGTGCCGTCCACCGACAGAGCCACTGGCAACTCGCCGTCGGCGCCCTCAACGGAGACCAGCAGGTGGAGGGCCGTGTTGGCTAGCGCCGCGCCCTTGACCGAGACCTCGAGGGTCGGCTGGGCGCTGACAGCGACCGCCACGAAGCCGAGGAGGAGTCCCAGAGGGATCGCTTTCCGGCCCCAGGCGCGGTGCAAAGCTCAGCTCTCCGCCGTCGCGGCTTTGGCCTTGGGCTCGCCATTCGCATCGACCTGGGCGACAGCGGGCTCGGCCACTTCGATTTGAGGCAGCCCCAGCTTCTCGCGCAACTTGGCTTCGATCTCGTCCGCCAGGTCCGGGTTGTCGCGCAAGAACGTCTTGGAGTTCTCACGGCCCTGCCCGAGCCGCACGTCACCGTAGTTGTACCAGGCCCCGCTCTTGCCCACGATGTCGTGGTCGACCCCCATGTCGACGAGTTCTCCTGGTCGCGAGATGCCCTCGCCGTAGTCGATGTCGAACTCGGCGAGACGGAACGGCGCCGCGACCTTGTTCTTGACTACCTTGACCTTGGCACGAGAACCGACGACCGTGTCGCCGTCTTTGAGGGTGCCGATGCGGCGGATGTCGATGCGCAACGAGGTGTAGAACTTGAGTGCTCGACCGCCTGAGGTCGTCTCGGGGCTGCCGAACATGACGCCGATCTTCTCGCGGATCTGGTTGATGAAGACGAGGCAGGTCTTCGACTTGGCGACAATGGCAGTTAGCTTGCGCAGGGCTTGCGACATGAGCCGGGCTTGGAGCCCGACGTGAGAGTCGCCCATCTCGCCTTCGATCTCTGCCCGGGGCACCAGTGCGGCGACCGAATCGACGACGACGACGTCGACCGAGTTGCTGCGTACCAGCATCTCGGCGATCTCGAGCGCTTGCTCGCCGAAATCGGGTTGCGAGATCAGCATGTTGTCGATATCGACACCGATCTTGCCGGCGTACTCGGCATCGATCGCGTGTTCGGCGTCGATGAAGGCGGCGACGCCGCCCGCTCGCTGGGCCTGCGCTACGACCGACAGCGCCAACGTGGTCTTACCCGAGGACTCCGGTCCGTAGACCTCGACCACGCGTCCTCGAGGGAAGCCGCCGATGCCGGTGGCCAGATCAATGGCGATGGAACCGGTCGAAATGGCCGGAATGTCCAGGCCTTCGCGCTGCCCGAGCCGCATGATCGACCCCTTGCCGAACTGGCGTTCGATCTGCGTCAGGGCACCATCGACAGCTTTCAGTTTTTCCTTCTGCTCCTTATCGGTGTTGCTCATGCGGTGACTCCTTTGGGCGGCGCGGAGGCGCCGAGTGGGGGCGCTATACTACTCTCGTTGGCGCAGGCATCGTAGCTGCCGCTTGTCGCGAGCGTCAAATCAGCCTCCGGTTTGACGATGACTCCTCTCACTCACGTTTAAGACGGAATTTTCCCGCGCGATCTCACATGGCGACCGACCCGTCTGCCGTGACCGCCGATCCGGCATCTGCCTTGTCGGCAATCAAGGGCCTCGCCGTTCAAGAGGACGAGCCGTTGGCGGCTCACAGCACCTTCCAGATCGGCGGGCCGGCCGAGTGGTATGTCGAAGTCGAGACGACGCCGGCCCTGGAGCAGCTGTTGGCAGCTACTCGCGCGCGGGACATATCTCTGCAGATACTCGGTCTGGGGTCCAACGTTCTCTTTCCGGATGAAGGACTGCCGGGCGTCGTGGCGCGACTCACCGGTGACTTTCGACGCCTCGAGATCACTGGCGGCCGGGTGACAGCCGGTGCAGCGCTCTCTCTCGCCCAGGTTGCGCGCAAGACGGCTCAGGCCGGATTGGTTGGCCTGGAGGCGCTCTCCGGCTTCCCCTCGACGGTCGGTGGGGCGGTGTACATGAACGCCGGCTGCTATGGCACCGAGATCAAGGATGTCCTCACCTCGGCTCTGCTGATCGATCCTGACGGGAGCCGCCGCCGGGCCACTCCGGACGAACTCGAGCCGCGCTATCGCGAGACCAACCTGCAAGGAACGGAGACGATCGTCACCGAGGCTGTCTTTGAGCTTGCCAAAGGCGATACCGAGACCGCAGTGGCGCGGATCGACGAACTCAACCGCAAGCGTTGGCGAAGCTTGCCATCGGGTGTCGCCAACGCGGGCTCGATCTTCAAGAATCCGCCTGGCGACTACGCCGGAAGGTTGGTAGAGGCCTGCGGACTCAAGGGCACGGCCCACGGCGGCGCGAGAATCAGTCCCAAGCACGCCAACGTCATTGTCAACGAGGGCGGTGCCGCCGCAACCGACGTTCTCGAGCTGATGCTTCGGATGCGCCGCTCGGTGCGAGAAGACTTCGGTGTGGAACTCGTGCCCGAACTCATTCTCACCGGTGGACTGGCCGTCGCCTGGCAGGCCGACGCAAGCTGACCTTCGGCCGGCAACCCTCGCCGGACGGTTACCCGCGCCGGACGGTTACCCTCGCCGGACGGTTACCCGCGCCGGACCCTCTACGTATAATCCCCTCCCGTGCAGCTTCTCTCGATCCTCATTCCGGTCTACAACGAGCTCCCTACAGTGGAGGAGCTTCTGTCACGTGTGCGCGGCGTCGAACTGCCCGCGAACCTCGCACGTGAGATCGTTATGGTCGATGACGGTTCGACCGACGGTACGGTCGAGCTGCTCGAGAGGCTGGCTGCCGAGCTCTCGCCGGAGGTGAAGCTCATTCTGCACGAGAAGAACCAGGGCAAGGGCGCGGCGCTGAGGACCGCTCTGACAGCCGCCGAGGGCGACATCCTGCTCATCCAGGATGCCGATCTCGAATACCACCCGCGGGACTACCCGGCGCTCTTGGCGCCGATTCTGGAGGGCGAGGCCGACGTGGTCTACGGCTCGCGGTTTCATGGCGGCGCGCAGCGGGTGCTTTTCTTCTGGCACTACCTCGGCAATCGAGCGCTGACGTTCTTGTCCAACCTGATGAGCGATCTCAATCTGTCCGACATGGAGACCTGCTACAAGGTCATGCGACGTGAAGCCGTCGAGGGGATGAAGTTGTCGTCCGATCGGTTCGGCATCGAGCCCGAGCTCACGGCCAAGCTGGCAAAGAGAAAGCTGAGAATCTACGAAGTGCCGGTCTCCTATTACGGGCGAACCTACGCCGAAGGCAAGAAGATCGGCTGGCGTGACGGCATCGCCGCAGTGTGGGCCATCCTCCGCTATAATCTCCTGCCTTGATCCGCTTCTTCCCTTAGTCGTCCGGAGGTATCCCATGCATCGCTCAGGCAGAATTTCTCTTGCGTTCATCGTAGTTTGCGTCGTTCTTCTGGTGTCTTGCGCGAGCCAGACTCCGGTCGAAAAGGTGGCCTCTTCTCGCGCCGAGTACAAGGCGACATTGAATAGTTTCTTCGTCAAGGAGACACCTCTCGAAGTCGTCGCACCAGAGGCTGACGAGACTGAGGGGGAGGAGTCGGAGGACGCGGTAGACGAGGACCCGATGGAAGGCGTGGAGGGCGAAGAGGCGCCGCCGACCGAGGTCCCGGTGCGTCAGGACGCGGTGCTCGACATCATCGTGCAGCACGACACCGCCCATCCGCTCGAGGGGATCACGCTCGACATCTCGATGGTGGACGGAGCCCAGAAGGAGCTCGAGAGCTGGCGCCGTTGGATCGATACCACGGGCCTGCCCAAAGCCAACCAACGCCCGTATTCGATCGTCTTCGAGGGCATCGCCTACGAAGAAGGCTACGGCTTCTTCGTCGAGGTCCGGACTCCGATTGGCGAGAGCGAGCGCAGTGAATACCGGGAGTTCGAGGGTCTCTAGCTCACCCGTGGGGCCGCGCTCCAACTACCAGCTCCTCTAAACGCTCGACTCTGCGCCACGTATCAGCCGACATGACTATTTCTCACGATCAGCAGTCGACTTCGAGCGAAATCGACGCGTCCGCCGTGATTGCGCGGCTTGAGGCTCAGGTCTCGCTCGTTTTGCGAGGCAAGCCTGAGGCGGTGCGACTCGCGGTCGTGAGCCTGTTGTCGGGCGGCCACGTCCTGATCGAGGACGTGCCGGGAGTTGGGAAGACCACCCTGGCCCAGGCTCTGGCGCGCTCGCTCGGTCTGGCGTTTCAGCGTATCCAGTTCACCAGCGACCTGCTGCCTTCGGACGTCCTGGGAGTCTCGATCTACCGGCAGGAGGTTGAGAAGTTCGAATACGTACCGGGACCCATCTTCTGCAACGTGCTGGTCGCCGACGAGATCAATCGGGCCAGCCCGAAGACCCAATCCGCCTTGCTCGAGGCGATGAGCGAGGGACAGATCTCGATCGACGGCAAGCGTTACGCTCTCCCTCAGCCATTCTTCGTCTTGGCGACACAGAACCCGCTCGAATACGTCGGCACCTTCCCTCTGCCCGAGTCGCAGCTCGACCGTTTTGCGATGTCGATCGAGTTGGGCTATCCACCGGCCGACGAGGAGCGCGAATTGCTGCTATCGGGCGGCGTCGAGAACCTCCTCACCGGCCTCGAACCCGTCCTCAGCCGGACGGAACTCGAGAGTCTCCGCGAACGTGCGCGCGAGGTCAAAGTGGCGGAGAAGCTGGTTGACTACATGATCGGACTTGCTGAGATTTCGCGCTCGAGTGCGGATTTTGCACTCGGCGTCTCGACCCGTGGCGTGCAGAGCTGGTTTCGCGCCGTGCAGGCCCTGGCTCTCTCAGAGGGACGGACCTTCGCCCTCCCTGACGACGTCCAACGACTTGCCGTTCCGGTCCTCTCCCATCGTGTGGTCCTACGAAGCGGCGATGGCGCGCTGTCGGCGTCGCGGGCGGCGATCAACGCCCTGGTCGCCTCGACGCCCGTGCCGGTCTAGGCGAACGCTTTGGCCCGCAAGAGGATCGTCGAGGGGATCCGCATCACCAAAGTCGGGCTGGTCTACATTCTGTTGACCCTGATCGTCGGTGTCGCCGCGGCCAACACCGGCAACAACGCGCTCTACATCGTCGAAGCTCTGCTGCTGTCGGTGTTGGTGTTCTCCGGTCTCACCTCGCGGCGCAACGTCGCCCAGCTCGAGGCTGAGCTCGTCTTGCCGCAGGAAGCCCATGCCAACGAACCGTTCACCGCTCGCATCCGCGTTGCCAATCGCGACCGCTGGACAGCCCGCCGGCTCGTAGTGGTCGAAGGAGCCGCCGAGGGCGCGCCTCTTTTGATTCCCTATCTCGGCCGTGGAGCCGAGAGCTGGGCCGACCTGCCGATGATGGTCGGTCGGCGAGGCCGCTACGAAGCGCCCTTCGTACATTTGGGCTCAGTCTTTCCCTTCGGGTTCTTCCGCAAGGGCGAGCGCGTTCGCCAAACTGCCGAGATGTTGGTGTTTCCTCAGCTCTTTCCCGGTGCGCGAGACCTGCCGGCTAGAGCCGCGCGGGCCGGCGAGCGATCGTCAGGGCGGCGGGGAGCTGGACACGAGCTGTTCAACTTGCGCCGTTTTCAGCTTGGAGATGATCGCCGGGGTATCCACTGGAAACAGACGGCGAGAACCGGCGATCTCATTTACATGGAGCGCGAGGCGGAGCGTGGACGCCGCCTGTCCATAGTTCTCGACAACGCCGTCGGCGACCTTCCGGCCGAAGCCGAGCGCCAACGCTTCGAGACCTTGGTCAGTGAGGCCGCCACGGCGGCACACGAGGCGCTGCGCCAGGGCTACGAAGTAGAGCTCCAGACCCGCCGAGTGACAGTGCCGCTCGCGGGGGGGGCCTGGCAGCGGCATCGGGTGATGACCGAGCTAGCTCTGATCGAGCCGCTGCCTCACAGCTCGGAAGCGCTGGGACCAAAGGACGCAAGGGTTCCACAGCTTCGGCTGGCGATGGACAGCCCCGCTCCCGCTCGGCTGGGGAGCGACGCAGCATGAGCTTCGGGCGCGACAAGCGGTTGTTGCTAGGCGCTCTGGCTATGTTGGCGCCGTTGCCCCTGCCGTTCAACGAAGTCGTGGGATGGCCTTCGATTCTAGGCTTCTGTCTCGCCGTGGGACTCTTCGTGCGCAAGGCCTGGCAGGACGTTGGCGGATGGCTGCCGAACTGGGTGATGAATCTGCTGGCCGTAGCCTACGTACCGGTATTCTTGCTCGATCTGAGCATCATGTGGCGCGGCAGGATCCTGCAGCCGGTGGTCCATCTGTTGCTCTTCGCCCTGGCGGTCAAACTCTTTGCTCTGAAACGAGAGAAAGACAAGTGGCAGACGCTCCTGGTTCTCTTCTTCGTCTTTCTCGCGGCCGCCGGCACCAGCGTTCATCCATCGATCTTGCTCTACGTCGTCGCCTTTATGGCGGGGATGCTGCTGCTGCTGAGCCGCTTCGTAGCCTTCGACATGCTGGCTCTCCATAACCGACGTGCCCCGGCGGTAGATGAAGTCCCGTTGCGGGGTTTTGTAACCGGCGGCGTGATTTTCGCCCTCGTCGCCGCGATCCCTCTATTCGTCTTCATGCCCCGGCTGCGATCCCCCTATCTGGTCGGGCCGGGGGGTGGGGCTGGTGGCCTGACCCAGGTGGCGAGTTTCCAGGATGTCATGCGGCTAGATGGCATCGGCCGCGTGCGGTCGAGTCGAGCGGTCGTGATGCGACTGACCTATGAGTCGCCGCCGCCGAGAAGCCATGAGACCCGAATGAAGGTCAAAGTCTACGATCGGTTTCGCAGAGACCAGTGGAGTCGGAGTCGGGAGCGTGGCTCCGACGGCCTCTACGCCGTGCAGCGTCATCGGGATGGCTACTACCCGCTCGGGCGCGGCTCGGTGGCATCATGGATGGGGGTCTGGATGGCGCCGCTGGAACGGAGACGCCTGAGCGTGCCGGTCGATGGAGTCGAGTTCGATCTTCAGCCGACCGCGGTGGACAACTTCATGGCTGGGGCGTCGGGTCCGACCATCCTTGTTGACGACGCGGGCGAAGTGCAGCTGCCGAACCGGTCGGTGGGCATGGTGCGCTACCGGGTAGGACTGGGCGACCTTCCGCGGGTGGCAGTCACCTCGCCGTTCCTTGCCCCCGAACTCGAGACCAACCTGGACCTCGGAGGGGTCACGCAGCGAATTACCGAGTTCGCGGCCGAGGTGATGGGAGATGGGGCCAATCTGGAGCGAGCTTCTCGGGTCGAGCGATTCCTCAGCACCACCTTCAGCTATACGCTCGACCTGATCGGAACGCAGGAAGGAGAGAGGATCGAGGCATTCCTTTTCACCAACCAGCGCGGCCACTGCGAGCTCTTCGCGTCGTCGATGGTCTTGATGCTGCGCTCCCAAGGCGTCCCCGCTCGATTGGCGACGGGCTTTCTCGGCGCCGACTTCAACCCCCTCGAGGGCTACTACATTGTTCGCGAGAGCAACGCTCACGCTTGGGTGGAGGTGTTTGATGAGAATACCGGCTGGCATGTCTTCGATCCGACGCCGCCGGCGGGCCGACCCGTCGTGGGCGAGAGCGGCTGGGCCGAGCTTGCCGCGCAGCTCTACGACTCCTTGGTCTTTCGCTGGGATCGTTACGTATTGACTTACGGCCTGGCCGACCAGATCGGGTTTGTCTCCAGCCTGCGTGACCTTTGGCAGACGGTGAGCGCCTGGTTGGGCTCCGACAGTGCACCGTCGAGTGCGGTCGCTGCGGCGGCACCGGCACCACCGCCAGCCGAGGCAAGCGAGCCGGCGGAAGCCGGTCCCACACCATGGTGGCCGCTGACCACGGCTCTGGCGCTGGCGACGGCGGGGTTCTTCTGGTTTCAGCGCCGCAGGTTCAGCGCTACGGCCGCCTACCTGCGGCTGCGAGAACGCCTGCGACCCGGCTTCCAGACCGAGTTTGGCGGCGAACTCGAATCTCTGGCGCCGCTGGCGGTGGCGGCGCGTTACGCTGATCGCTTCCCTGCAGCGGCCGAACCAGCTCGCGAGTTGGTCGACCTCTATCTGGATGAGAGCTTCGCGGAACGGGAGCTGTCGGCTGAGGAAATCCGTGTCGTCCGGGGTTTGCTCCGGCAGGCTCTGAGCGGCCGACCAGCCAGCCGGCGCGCAGCCTGAGGATGGCAAGATTCGGCGTCAGCGCCCTGGCGATGCGGGGCACGATCGATCAGCTGGATTCAGGGATCGCGCGTTACTGTGCCGGCCTCATCGAGGGCTGGCTCGAGAACGATGGCGGACACGACTTCGTGATCTGGGTATCGCGTGATTTCCAGGTGCCGGCGGTGTGGCGGCGGAATCACAACGTTTCGTTCCGGGTAGCGCGCGGGCCGTGGTCCGGACGCAAGACACTTTGGGAGCTCTTTTCCGCCGGGCGCGCAGCCAGGGCGTCGCGCTGCGATCTGTGGTTCTCGACGGCTCACGCTCTCCCCCTGGCCGCGTCGGTCCCGACTGTCCTCTCGGTGCAGGATCTCTTCACCTTTAGCCACCCCGAGTTCTACACCTTGAAACACCGTGCGGTCATCGGCTGGGCGCTACGCCGGGCGTTGAGGCAGGCGGACCGCCTGGTGGCCATCAGTCGACACACTCGGGACGAGTTGGCGGCGAGGTTTGGAGTCGACGCGGCTCGCGTTGCCGTCACGCCGCTGGGCCTGGGATCGCGAATTGTGCCCGTGCCGCCAGAGAGCGTGAGCGACGAAGATCTCGAGGCGCTGGGTGTCGGAGGGGCGCACTACTTGCTGACCCTGAGCACAGTCGAACCGCGCAAGAACCTCGAGCGCCTCTTCGAGGCCTTCTCTCGAATTGCACCCAATGACTCTCGGGGTCTACGGCTCGTCGTAGCGGGGCGCAGTGGCTGGAAGACAAGCTCTATCTACCGCCGACCCGAAGCCCTGGGCGTAGCGGATCGGGTCGACTTCTTAGGTTACGTTCCGGACGACGATCTCCCCAAGCTCTTCGCCCGGTGCGCTGCCTTCGTGCTCCCGTCGGTCATCGAGGGCTTCGGCCTGCCACTGCTCGAGGCAATGGCGTTTGGTGTGCCGGTGGCCTGTAGTCGCAGCGGCTCGCTGGTCGAGGTCGGCGGCGACGTGCCGGTTTACTTCGATCCGCTGGACATTGCGGACATGGCCGCGGCGATCACTCGCGCGCTCAGGTCTCGAGACGTTCAAGGCGCGCGCGGGCAGCAAGCCCAGACCAGAGCGGCGCGCTTTTGCTGGAGCGACACGGCAGTCGCGACACTCGAAGCCATGACATCGGTCTTGCCAGCGAGCGCCGAGCGGCGGCAGGGGAGTGCTTCATGAACGTTGCGCAGGTTGTTGCCGATGGCCGCCCAGGCGGCGGCACGGTCATGGTCCTCTCCTTGATCGAAGCCCTGATTGCACAGGGTCACGACGCTTCGCTGGTCACCCATGTCGACACCTATGCCGCCGGGCGGGCCAGAGACCTGGGAGCCAAGGTTCTCGAGATCCCCTTCTACTCGCCCCTTCGGACACCGTCGGCTCTTGGCGCGGCCCTTGACGAGCTGGCTCCAGAGCAGGTTCATGTTCACGGGAACCGCGCCGCCTTCCAGTTCATGGCTTCCAAGTCCCAGCTTGCAGCTCACTACACCGTCCACGGCTATCACTTCGAGCATCGGGCCTGGCCCCGGCGGATCGCCGGGCGGTGGGCTGAACGGCGAGTGGCGCAGCGTCTGCGCTCGGTGGTGCACGTCTGCGATTACGACCGAAGTCTGGCCGAGAGGCAGCGGCTCGTGGGACCGGATGTACCACGCCGCGTGATCTACAACGGAGTTGATCTTGCCGCTTTGCCTGCAGCGGTGCCGAACGAATTCGGTCGGGTGGCGTTCGTCGGCCGCCTCGTGCCGCAGAAGGACCCGGGCCTCGTCGCTGCCATCGCTGCGAGGCTGGCGGCTGACGGCGTTGCCGTCACGATTGTCGGCGGTGGCGTGGGCGAGGCTGACGTACGACGTACCCTGCGGTCAGAGATGGCTGCCGGGAAAGTCGAGATGAGCGGCGAAGTCGGTAGAGAGCGAGCCCTGGCGGAGCTCGCATCGAGTTCTGTTCTCGTGCTGCCGTCGCGTTGGGAAGGGCTCCCGGTCGTGCTGCTCGAAGCGCTCGCTATCGGAGTGCCTTGCGTCGCCTCCTCGGTTGGCGGTGTGCCCGAGGCGCTAGCTGGTGGGCAGGCCGGGCTCTTGATCAACGAACGAGATCCCGAGCACTTTGCCGCCGCGGCCCGGCGCTTGCTCTTCGAGGGTGATCTTCGTGAGCGGATTGTGACCGCCGGAAAGGCGCTGGCCGCCGAGCGCTTTGGCCTCGAGGGCTGTCTCGAGCGCTACTTCAGCTTGTACTCCTAGCGCGCTGGTCGACTCCAGCTACGCCCGTCATGGCCCCGCACGCTACCCTCAATTTGGCGCTTGGCCTTCCCCTGCGTTTTAGTATGCGTTGTGCCGCAGCCCGTGGCGCAGCGTCATCCAGAGGATCTTCAAGTCGAGCTTGAGCGACCAGTTCTCGATGTAATACAGGTCGTACTGCAGCCGCTTCTTGATCGATGTGTTGCCGCGCCAGCCGTGGACCTGAGCCCAGCCCGTGATGCCGGACTTGACCCGGTGGCGCAGCATGTACTGGGGGAGCTTCTCCTTGAACTCCTGGACGAAGGCCGGGCGCTCGGGGCGGGGGCCGACGATCGACATGTTGCCCTTGATGACGTTCCAGATCTGCGGCAGTTCGTCGATCGACCAACGGCGCAGGAAGCCGCCGATTCTGGTGCGGCGTGGGTCGTCTTCGATCGCCCACACCGGGCCTGTCGAGGACTCGGCGCCGACACGCATCGAGCGTAGCTTGAGAATCTGGAAGGACCTTCCGTCCAAGCCCATGCGTTCCTGCCGGTAGAATATCGGGCCGCGATCCTCGAGCCAGATGGCGAGGGCGACGAACGGGAAGAGCGGCAGCAGAACCACAAGAGAAGCAGCCGCGGCAGCTAGATCCAGGAAGCGCTTTATCAACGTCGCCCAGCCTTGGAGAGGAACCTGGGAGAGGTTGATGACCGGTGTACCGTCGAGGTCCTCTAGCTTGGCCTGAAGAGTTGCGTACTGGAGAACATCGGGTACCAGCCGCACTTCGACGCATTCCTTGGCGACGGCCCGCAACACCCGCAAGGTCTTGCGGTGTGCTTCGACCGGCAAAGCGACGAAGACCTGGTCGATCTTTTCGCGGCTCAGGGTTTCTTCGACCGAATCGAGCGTGCCGAGGACCTTGAGCCCTTCATAGTTGAGCTTGGCCTTTCCTGGGTCGTCATCGAGGAAGCCGGTGACCTGGAAGCCGAGCTCGCGGTGATCGAGCAGCTTCTGCGCGACCTCCTTGCCGAGGGCTCCCGCTCCGACGACGAGGATGCGCTGCAGGTTGTGACCCGAGAGCCGGAAGCGCCGAAGGACGCTCCGGATGAAGTTGCGGATGACGACCGCGAACGCCACGTTGAGGCCCGCGAGCATCACCATGAAGAGACGGCTGTAGCCGAAGATCGCGTAGGGCACCCCGGGTCGGGCCGGAGGCCGGGCCATGAAGACCGCGAAAGAGAGCAGCAATGAGGCGAGGATGACCGCGATCAGAAGGTTGATGCCTTCGTCCACTCGGCTGCGCCCGCGCTGCACCTGATAGAGGCCGTGGAAGTAGAAGACGATGGGCCACAGGACGACGATGAAGGGCAGCAGTACCAGGTAGCGGCTGAACTCCGGCTGCTCGACCGCCGGGAAGAGCCCGGAGGAGAAGCGCAGGTACCAGGCAGCGAAGAACGCGCCGACGGCGGCGACGACGTCGCCGGTCAGGTACACGGCTGAGGTGATCTTGTGGCGCTGACGAATCACGAGGTGTACGTCTCTGCCAAGAAGGTTGTTAGTTGTTGCCGGAAGCGCACGATGGAGAAACTCTCGGCGCGGTCTCTCAGGTTCAACAAATTGAACCGCATGTCCCGCAATTTGTCAATCGCCTCGGCCAAGCCCTCAGCATTACCGTCTCCGGAGTACAGCAGGCCGTGACGGCCAGACTCCACGATGTCTCGAACTCCACCCTGATCAAGAGCGACGACCGGACAGCCGCAGGCGAGCGCCTCGACGGCCGAAATGCCGAAGTCTTCGACCCCTGGCTGAACGAAACAGGCGGCACGGCGGTAGAGGTCGCGCAGCGTTTCGGCACTGATCCGGCCGAGAAAGCGCACCGGCACACTGTCGCGAGCTGCCACTTGCTCCAGTCGGTCTCGCTCCGGACCGCTGCCGACGACTCGCAGTTCGAGTCCCAGCCGACGACAAGCGTCCACCGCGACCTCGATGCGCTTGTAGGGGGCGAGGGCCGAAACGTAGAGGCAGAAGCTCTCACGCTCGACCGTCGAATCGGGCGTGAAGTACTCAGTATCGACCGGCGGGTGAATGACGGTCGCCGAGCGTTGGTAGTAGCGCTCGATGCGTTGGGCGACGAAGCTCGAATTGGCCAGGTAGTGATCCACCCGGTCGGCGGTCTCGACATCCCACCTTCTGAGTCGCGCCAGCACAGCCCGTCTCAGCGCCGCGATCGGCCCGCGCTGATCAGGGAAATACGCTTCCTCCTGGTCCCAGGCGTAGCGCATAGGCGTGTGGCAGTAGCAGACGTGGACCGAACCTGCCGGCTTCCTGACACCCTTGGCCACGGCATGGCTGGTACTCACCACCAGATCGCAGTCCGGCAACTCGAGCGCCTCGATCGCTCGGGGAAAGAGCGGCAGGTAGTGGCGGTAGCGGGTCTTGGCCAGTGGCAGGCGCTGAAGGAAGCTGGTCCGGATCGGATGTGCTTCGAGCTCGGGGCTCACCGAGCCGACGATGTGCAGCAAAGTGTAGATCGGCGCTGCGGGGAATTCGCAGGCGATCTGCTCGAGGACCTTCTCCCCACCGCGCATCCCGGTGAGCCAGTCGTGAACCAGGACGGCCTTCGGGGCCGCCGGCGGGCTCAAGCTTCGACCTCTTGGGTGACCTTGGCGTCACCGTCACCATCGGCCAGCACACTCTCGTAAACCTCGAGAGTCTGAAGTGCGACCCGCCGCCAGCGAAACACCTCGGCACGCTTCAGACCGTCTGCAGCCAGATTGGCCGTCAGCTGCCCGTCGTTCAAGCACCAGCCGATAGCGCCAGCGAGGCTTGCGACGCTTGAAGCATCAACCAACTTGGCCGAGCCCTCGGCCACTTCGCGCAGGGTTGCGTTGTTGGCGGTGATGACGGGTAGGCCGCAGGCCATGCTCTCGATCACCGGCATGGGAAAGCCTTCGTACAGAGTGGGATAGAGGAAGAGCTTCGCACCGCGCAGCAAGCTCGGGATGTGTTCGGCGGGTGGCGCATCGATCCAGCGGAATCGGCCCTCGAGGTCCAGGGCGCGTGCGAACTGAGCGAAGCGCTCGCCGCTGGCCTCGTGCTCACCCAGGCAGACGAGTTCCAGGTCGGTCGCCCCGCTCGCCGTGGCGGCGGCGAAGGCCCGCAGTGTGATCTCCTCGTTCTTGTGTCGGCGGGAGTCGCCGCGGAACAGCACGTAGGGCTTGTCGAGGCCCAGGGCCTGCCGAATGCCCTCATCGTCAGGAGCCGCTTCGGGGGTGAAGGCCATGTCGACCCCCGGATAGATCTGCGAGATCTTCCCCGGGCGAAGATCGAAGTAATCCACCAGGTCGGCTCTCGTGTTTTGCGATTCGGCGATGATGTGGTTGCTGCGGGCCAGGGTCCGGCGGATCTGAGTTGGCGCGACGTACATCGACAGCCTGCCGGGCATGAAGTCCGGATAGAGCAGGTGCAGGACGTCGTGCACCGTGGTCACCGTGCGGCGGGGTAGCAAAAGAGGGAGGATGTAGTGCGTCGCATGGTAGATGTCCAGCCGGCGGCGCAACTGCCGCCAGGAGAGAGCGACGCGTTCCCGAAAAGAATAGACCGGCGACGACTCGCTGACGCACACGAAATTCTCCGGTAGGTCCTCGAATTCGCCGTCATACAAGCTGCCGACAAAGAGAGAGTACAAGTTGTCTTCGTCGATCTCGGCTAATCCGCTCACCAGCCGACGGATGTAGTGGCCGATGCCCGGTTGGCCGAGCTTCCGAGCGTCTATTCCAATGTTGTAGGGCACTTTAGGAGTCTCCAAGCCCTCGTGGAGCTTTTCCCGACCGGGGCCGGGATTGTGGCCAACGGTGAGCAAGCCGGCGAAGAACAGAGTCTACCCCCATCAGCTCCGCCCGGAGGCGTCAATGAGGACGCTTTCGAGTTGCTCGGCCGCGCTGGCCCAGGAGAACTTCACGACCCGCTGGCGGCCGAGTTCCGCCAGCTCCGTTCGCAAATCCCCGTCGTTCACCAAACGCGCTAGAGCGCCGGTCAGCTGACCGGTGTGGCGCGGGTTGACCTGGATGCCTGCGTCACCGATGACCTCCGGGAGACTCGAGCTGTCGGAGGTGATGACCGGGACGCCACAGGCCATCGCTTCGGCCACGGGCAGCCCGAAGCCCTCGTAGAGCGATGGGTAGGCGAAGACCAGAGCCCCCTGTAAAACCTCGGTCAGCTGCGGCCGGGCAAGCCGGCCTAGATAGCGCACACGCTCAGCCCGGTGCATCCGTCGCTGGAGGCTCCCGGAGCCCCAACCCTTGGCCCCCGCGATCAGCAGTGGCGGCGAATCGGGCACCTGGTCGACCACTCGATCCCAGGCATCGAGCAAGCGAGTGAGATTCTTGCGCGGCTCGAGAGTGCCGATCGAGAGAACGTACCCATTCGGGGCGTCGTAGGCCCGGCGGACGGCTTCGATTGTCGCTTGGGACGCGGGCGCGAATCTCGAGTCCACGCCGTTGTAGACCACCGAGGTACGCCCTTCGGTCATTGGGAAGCGCTTGGCGAGATCGGCGGCCGTGGCACGCGAGACGGCCACGATGTGGGTGGCAGCCCTCAAAGTCGCGGGCAGTTGCCGTCGGAAGGTGACGCGGTTGCGCCATGAGTGCCAATAGGGGAAGAGCAACGGCGTCAGGTCGTGCACCGTGACGACCGAGGGAATCGGACTGCGCTGGGGCAGCGAGCCAAGCGGCGACCATAGGAGGTCGAATTTGCCACGCGCCAGCTGCCTGGGCAGGATACGCTGCTGCCACCAGTAGCCCAAGGGTGCGCTGGCGGTCTTGAACTCGACTCCGGCCTCCGCCAAATCCTCTACCTGACGGGCTGGACGGTGCGAAAGAGCGGTGAGACTCAGGGCCTTTCGTTGCGCCAGGTGGAGAAGGAGCGAGCGGGTGTAGTACCCGACGCCGGCCGGGGCGTCCACCAGGGCCCGTGCATCGACGGCGATCCGTGGCGCGCCGCTCGTAGCCTGGCTCACCGTTTGCCCCCGGCTGCTCGTCGCCAGGAGTCGAGTGTGGCCTCGGAGGCCCGCCGCCAACTCAGGCGAGCCGCGTTGTCCCGCCCCTTGGCGGCCAGAGTCCTCCTCAACGACTCGTCGCCCATCAACTCGGCCACGGCGCGAGCCAAAGCGCTGGCGTCATCCGAGGGCACGTAGAACGCCCCATCGCCGGCCACCTCGCGCAGCACAGGGATATCACTACAGATCAGCGGCGCCCCGGCCTGCTGGGCCTCCACCGCCGGTAGCCCGAAGCCCTCGTAGCGGGTCGGAAAGACGACAACCGACGCGGCGCCGTAGAGCGCGGCCAATTCGCCCACTTCGACGTAGCCCAGATGACGAACCCGGCCTGTCGCCTCGGCCCCATGCACGGCCTGCTCGATCGCTTCCGTCTTCCAGCCGAACTTGCCGCACAGGACGAGCGTTGGCGCCGCCGGGAGAAGGTCCTGGAGCAGCTCCCAGGCGTCGAGAAGGTGGAGGATGTTCTTGCGCGGTTCGAGCGTTCCGACATGCAGCGCGAAGGGAGTTGCGATCCCAGCCGGCAGCTTGGTTGGTGCTACCTCGGCGAGCTGACCTGGGCCGTGGTGGACGACATCGATCTTCTCGACGGGTGCATAGCCGAACTCGACCAGCTCGTCCCGCACCGCGGCGCTGACCGAGATCAGGCGGCGAGCGCGTTCGGTCGAGCGCTGTAGGTTCCTCAGCAGCCCCTTGCGGGTCTCCTCCTGGAGAGTCTCAGGCACACGGTGGAGCCCGAGGTCGTGCACGGTGGCGACCCGGCGCCCGCGGGCGAGAAGGAAACGCCGGGAGAGGAAGTAATTCGGCGCGAAGAGAATCCGGTTCCCGTCAAGCGCGATCAAGAGCGGCTGCAGGGCGCGCAGGAAACCCATGAACCAGCCTTTGGAGAACACGAGGGTGTGGGGGACTTCGAAGGCGACGTGCTCGACGGCCGGCCCGACCGGCAGTGGCGCCACCGGTTCGGGTACGTCCTCGCCGGTCAACAGGTTGGGTCCGTAGAGTCGAAGCTTGACTTCGGGATGCTCGGCGAGCTGCTCGAGGATCCGGTAGAGGTACCAGCCGACGCCGGTGAGGGAGTCCCACAAGGGCGTGACGTCGACAGCGACGGTCAAGCCGCTCTCCCGGCGCCGTCGTTTGACCTCGCCAGCCACGAAGGCGAGCCACCGGCCGGTGCGGGGAATGCTGCACAGCCGGTACCAGGCGCGCCCGACGTAGTGCCGGGTCTTGGCCCGCAGCCAGTGGAAGGCACGTGCGGTCCTCGGCAGCCGCCGCGCAAGGCCACGCTTGACCCGCTGGGCCTTGGTCCAGGGCCTGCCGGTCGCCGGGTCGGTGAATGGATCTCGAGGCAACTCTGGCATATCAGCGGTCGGAAGGGGGGCCAGGATGGGTGGCCGCAAGTAGAACCGGAAGCATCGGACGATCGGGCACGCGGAGACGGTAAGGTAGCGCCGATGCGTGGGGTGAGAAAAGGCGCGATCTCGGCGGGCCTGATTCTACTTGCCGTTGCACACGTCGCCTACTGGTACTGGCCGCGTGAGCGGGCGGGCCGGCCGGCCCGGCACTCACCCGTGGCCGGCATTCTGGCCGCCGATGATTTGGCGCTGCGAGTCTGGGTCGCCTATCCGCACCAGAATCTGGCCTTCCTGGCCAGTTCCGACAGCGGCGACAATTGGCGGCAAGGGCTGGCTCAGCTCGCCGGGCTGCCTGAGATCGAACTGCCGAGGTTCGGTCCGTTTCCTCTGCCGCCGGCTGATGGATTGGCGGTGGCTACGGACGAAAAGGGCGAAAGGCTCCGCGTTGCCGCACAGGTGTACCCGCTGATCTCCTGGCTGGCACGAGCTGCCGGGAAGGTGGCGGACAATCCGTGGCTCGCCGGCGGCGAGATCGACCAGGGCGGGCGCCGGCTCATCGTGGCTTGGGAGGGTCGGACCTGGACGTTGCGGACTCCGGGTGACGAGTGGCCCACTGGGGAGATAGACGACGAACGCGAGGCCCTGGCCCTTGTGGCGCTGGGCGTGGCGGTCGAACCCTTCCCGGCGGGTCGCTACCGATTGCTGCGTAGCGCCGCACATCTCGATCTGCTTTCAGACGCCGCCGAAGCGGCCGATCTCGCCGAGCCCGACTCCGGCGTCTTGATGGCGACCGCCCGCCAGGCTTCTGGCCTCAGCGCCTCGGCGGTTCTCGGCCCCGGCCAGGGGAGCCTGCGAGGCGTGCCATCGGCGGTGGTCTTCGCTCAGGAGGGGGTCGATTTGCCGGCCTTGCCGTTCGAACGGCTGTACCGTGTTCTCGGCATCAAACGGCGGGAAGCGAAAGTCGGCTCCTTTCGCCTCGTGGCTTCGGACCGGTTGGCACTCGGCCGCGGTAGGGAGCTGGTGCCGGGGCTCCAACAAGCAGCCGGAGAAGACGATCTGGCACTCGCATATTCGGTGGATCTGGACGTAGTTCGCGAGGTGTCGTCGAGTCTCGAGAAGGCTTTCAAGGGCATCCCGCTGCCGGCCATCCGAGAGGTCAAGCGCTGGCGTGGCGCGGCGCTCGTTCTCACTGAGCTCGGAGCTTACGACCGATGGACGCTCGAGGTCGCCGCTTCGGGCGGGCATGTGCGCTCGCGCCTTTGGCACGCGGATTGACTTGAAGCCTTGTATTGACTACCCTTGCGCGCCGGGTTTGCCGGGTTCGAAGGACGTTTGTTGGCGGGTTTGGCATGCAGATTCGACTGGATTTGATCGAGGACGAACCGTTCCTGTGGAACGAGACTGAGGCGATCACGGCCGAGTCGATCGAGCGGTCGGATCTGTTGGAGTTGACCGACGTAGTGTGGTCGGGTTCGATAGCCAAGGCCCATCCGGGCTACCGGCTTCAGGCGCACTTGCAGTACGGCCAGACCATGGCCTGCGGTCGCTGCTTGGGAGCCTGCGAAGCACCGGTGGAAAGTACCCTTGATCTCATCATCGTCATAGGCTCGCCAATGCCGACACCCGGCGAAGTTCAACTGGACGAATCCGACCTCGGCGTTCTCACTCTCGACGGCCCATCACTCGATACCGATCCGATTCTGCGCGAACAACTGGAACTCAATGTACCGATGAGCGTTCTCTGTCGACCTGACTGTGCCGGCCTCTGCCCGCACTGTGGCGCAAACCGCAACCAGGAATCGGCGTGCTGCGAGGGGCGAGATGCCGACCCGCGCTGGCAAGCTCTCAAGAATTTGAAACTGAGCTGACTCTGAAGGAAACACACCATGGCGAACCCAAAAAGAAGAACCTCGAGCGCCCGGCGCGACCGACGCCGCGCCCATGACGCGATCAGTCGCCCGGCGGCGTCGACGTGTCCGAACTGCGGCGAGACCAAACTGCCGCATCGCGCCTGCCCGACCTGTGGTCACTACCACGGCCGTGAGGCGATCGAAGTCGAAGAAACGTCGTAGCGCACGCGCCGCTGGCGGCAAGGTCGCGAGCCGCCTCTGCTAGCATCGCGCCCACAGTTTTGCCGCAGTCCTGAAGGAACCGCCGGCTCTCGTGGAGCCGGCGCTGTGCTTTTCCCCGAGAGCCCAAGTCCATGCTGATCGCAGTCGATGCAATGGGTGGAGACCATGCGCCCCGCGCCGTGGTCGAGGGGGCAGTGCGTGCCCACCGCGAGAGCGGGACGGGAATCCTCCTGGTCGGCGATCGGGAGCTGCTCGAAGCCGAGTTGGCGCGCCTCGGGGCCACGGCGACCCTGGAGATCGAACACGCCGCCGAGATCGTGACCATGAGCGACTCGCCGGTTGCACCTCTGCGCCAAAAGCGAGATTCGTCGATTCGCCGCTGCGCGGATTTGGTCCGCGAAAAGCGGGCGCAGGCTCTGGTCACGGCGGGCAACACGGGAGCGGCGCTAATCGTCGCCAAAGTCGTCATCGGTACGGTCAAAGGGGTCGACCGGCCGGCACTCGCCGGCGTCTTTCCCAATCCCAAGGGGCGCACGGTGGTACTGGATGTCGGCGCCAACGTCGATACCAAGCCGGAGCAGTTGCGCGAGTTCGCCGTCATGGGTCACTTCTATGCCCAGGAGGTTCTGGGTACGCCCTCGCCGCGCGTCGGCCTCTTGTCGATCGGCGCCGAGGAGGGCAAGGGCGACGACACGACACGTCAGGTCTTCGAGGTGATGAAGACCACCGGGCTCAACTTCATCGGCAACGTTGAGGGAAGCGATGTGTTTGGAGGGGATGTCGATGTCATCGTCTGCGACGGCTTTGTGGGCAACGTGATTCTGAAGAGCGCCGAGTCGCTGGTCGAGTTCGTCACCTCGAGCCTTCGCACTGAACTCAAGCGCACCTGGCGCGCTCGAATCGGCTACGCCCTTGCTGCCCCGGCGATTTCGGCGCTGGCTCAGCGCACCGACTACGCGGAGTACGGCGCCGCACCGCTGTTGGGCGTCGCCGGCGGGTGCTTCATAGCCCACGGGCGTTCCAACGCTCGTGCGGTGCAGAGTGCCATCGCGCGCGCCGTCGAGTTTTGCGAGGCGGACCTGGCGGGTAAGATCCGCGACAAAGTGGCCCAGCTGCATGCTCAAGAAGAGTTGTTGCTCGGTGGCAGTCAATCCAGGGAGATGCCGGCATCATGAGAGCGCGAATTGCGGGGACGGGTATGGCGGTTCCCGACAGGGTCCTGACCAACGCCGATCTCGAAGAGATGGTCGATACCACCGACGAGTGGATTCTTACGCGGACGGGAATCCGTGAACGTCGCATGTCAGGACCGGACGAGGCCTTGTCCGATTTCGCGATCCCGGCGGCGGAGCGCGCCCTGGAGATGGCTGGCGTCGAAGGCAGCGAAGTGGATCTGGTGATCTGCGCCACGATCTCCTCCGACCGGGTCTTTCCGGCCACGTCATGTCTGATCCAGAACCACATCGGCGCCAAGGACGCTCCGGCCTTCGATCTTTCGGCCGCGTGTACCGGCTTTCTCTACGGCATCGGCATGGGCACTCAGTTCATCGAGGCGGGGCGGGCCCGCAACGTGGTCGTGGTCGGGGGCGAGATGTTGACCAAGATCCTCGACTGGAACGACCGTTCGACCTGCGTTCTCTTCGGCGACGGCGCCGGAGCCGTGGTGCTGCAGGCCACGGAGGAAGAGCGCGGAGTCCTGGCCTACTCGATGCATGCTGACGGTTCGCTGGCCGACCTCATCGAGCTACCGGGTGGTGGGAGCCGAGTACCGGTCAGCCACGAGATGCTCGATGAAGGACAGCAGTACATCACCATGCGCGGCAACGAGACCTTCAAGAAGGCGGTACGCCGACTCGCGCAGGTAAGCGAAGAGGCCCTTGCAGAGTGTGGCAAGAAGCCTCAGGACGTCGATTGGTTCATTCCGCACCAGGCCAACAAGCGGATCATCGACGCGGTGGGGCAGCGGCTTGCTGTGCCTGAAGGCAGCACCTACATCAACGTCGATCGCTTCGGCAATACCTCTGCGGCTTCGGTGCCCATCGCGCTCGACGAACTCAACCGATCAGGCAAGATCGAGCCCGGTCACACGGTCCTGATGACGGCGTTCGGCTCTGGTCTGACCTGGGGCTCGGCCGTGGTCGAGTGGTAGACGGGGGGTAGGAGCGTGGCGAAGCTGGCTTTTGTTTTTCCCGGGCAGGGCTCCCAGGCCGTCGGTATGGGGCAGGCCTGGGTCGGGGTTCACGATGGAGCACGGGATACGTTTGCCGCCGCCGACGAGGCGCTGGGGATCGGCCTCTCGCAACTGTGCTGGGAGGGTCCTGAGAGCGACCTGCAGCTCACCGCCAACACCCAGCCGGCGATTCTGACGACCTCGGTCGCCGTCTACCGCGCCGTCGCCGAACGCGGGCTCGAGCCGGCGCTGATGGCCGGACACAGCCTCGGTGAGTACAGCGCCCTGGTCGCTGCGGGGGTGCTCGACTTCGCCGATGCGGTGCGCTTGGTGCGCCGACGGGGGGAGCTGATGCAGGAGGCGGTGCCTGTTGGGCAGGGCGCGATGGCGGCCGTCCTCGGGCTCGACGCCGCAACCGTGACCGAGGTCACCGAGCGCGCAGCCGGCGACGGCGTTTGCGCCGTCGCCAACCTCAATGCACCGGTACAGATCGTGATCGCAGGTGATGCCGCGGCGGTGGCTCGAGCGATCGATCTGGCGAGCGAGGCCGGAGCAAAGCGGGTGATCCCGCTCGCTGTTTCCGCTCCCTTCCATTCGCCGCTCATGGCGCCGGCGCGGGCCGGGCTCACCCCAGCTCTGGCAGACACAGACTTCAATGATCACCGGGTCCCGGTCGTGACCAACATCGACGCGCGGCCGGCAACCACCGGCGGTGCTGCCCGCGACGCTCTGGAACGGCAGATCGACGGTCCGGTACGCTGGGTGGAGACCATCGAATGGATGGTCACCGAAGGTGGTATCGAAGGCTTCGTCGAGATTGGCCCTGGGGCCGTTCTGGCTGGCCTCATCAAGCGCATCGCCCGCGGGGTTCCCTCGATCAACATCTCCGAACCCGACGACCTCGCCAAGCTTGACGAGTTCGGCACGTCCGACGGCTAGGATTCAACCAACGGAGGCAACCATGAGCCTGTTCAGACTCGAAGGCAAGACCGCGCTCGTCACCGGTGCGTCGCGTGGAATCGGCGAAGCCATCGCCCGGCGCTACGCCGAGCAGGGCGCCCGGGTGATCCTGGCGGCCCGCAGCCTCGATGCGCTCGAAGCGCTGGCCGAGTCGCTGCGTGGCGAAGGTGCCGAGGCTCACGCCTTGGCTCTCGACCTGAGCGACCATGAAGGTATCGCTGCCCGGCTCGGTGAGCTGCCCGAGGATTTCGCGAGTATCGACATCCTTGTCAACAACGCCGGGATTACCCGCGACAACCTGCTGGCGAGGATGAAACAGGAGGACTGGGATCAGGTCATGGCGACCAATCTGACCGGCGCTTTCGTCGCGACCAAGGCTTTGATTCGCGGCATGATGCGCAAACGCTGGGGCCGGATCATCTCGATCTCCTCGGTCGTCGGCATGATGGGCAACTCAGGGCAGGCCAACTATGCGGCCGCCAAAGCCGGGTTGATCGGCTTTTCGAAGTCGATCGCTCGAGAACTCGCCAGCCGTAACATCACAGCCAATGTCATCGCCCCGGGCTATGTGGCCACGGCGATGACAGAGAACCTGCCACAGGCAGCCGCCGACGAACTCGCCAGCGGCATCCCGCTGAAACGGCTGGGTGCCGCGGATGATGTTGCGGCCGCGGCGGTTTATCTGGCGTCCGAAGAGGCGGGCTACGTCACCGGCGAGGTGCTCAACGTCTCAGGCGGCCTCTATATCTAGTACCTGGAAACCCCGTCTTACACGCGGCGGGAAGCATGACAACGGCAATCCCGTTATGCTAGAAAGTCGGGCCGGAAGACGGACCCGGTTCAACCCGAGGAGGGACAGTAATGTCAGTTGCAGATTCAGTAAAGACCATCATCGCCGATCAGCTCGGCGTGGAAGTGTCGGAAGCCACCCCTGAAGCCAGTTTCACCGAGGATCTCGGAGCGGATTCGCTCGATATCGTCGAGTTGGTCATGGCTTTCGAAGAAGAGTTCGAGATCGAGATTCCTGACGAAGACGCCGAGAAGATCGCGACCGTCAAGGACGCGGTCGGCTACATCGAGAAGGCCAAGGCCTAGCCGGCAAGTTCCGCTCCGACTGGAGACAAGTTCATGACCGACCGTCGTCGTGTTGTGGTGACCGGCGTGGGACTCGTGTCCCCGCTGGCCATCGGCACTGACGCCACTTGGCGAGCCCTGCTGGCCGGAGAGAGTGGCGTGGGGCCGGTGACCCGTTTTGATATCACCGACTATCCAAGCCGTATCGCGGCGGAAGTCGACGGCTTCGATCCGAAGGACTTCTACGAAGACCGCAAAGAGATCAAGAAGGGTGACACCTTCGTGCACTACGCCGTGGCGGCGACTCACTTTGCCATGGAGGAGTCGGGTCTCGAGGTCAACGAAGAGAACGCCTCCCGCGTCGGGGTCATCATCGGCTCCGGAATCGGCGGCTTGCCGCTTATCGAGAGCACCCACAAGACGGTCCTCGCGCGCGGTCCGAGCCGAATCTCACCGTTCTTCATCCCCGGTCTCATCGTCAACATGCCCGCCGGGCAGGTGTCGATCCGCTATGGAGCTCGTGGGCCCAATTCGGCGCCCTCGACTGCCTGCACCACCGGTGTTCACGCCATCGGCGACGCCTACCGGCAGATTCAGTATGGCGCGGCCGACGCGATGATCGCCGGCGGTACCGAGTCCGTCATGACGCCTCTGGCGCTCGGCGGCTTCGCCGCGATGAAGGCGCTCTCGACCCGCAACGACGAACCGCAGAAAGCCTCACGCCCATGGGACAAGGACCGCGATGGCTTCGTGATCGGTGAGGGCGCCGGCATCCTCGTGCTCGAGGAACTCGAGCTGGCGACGGCGCGCAATGCGCCGATCTACGCCGAGGTCATCGGCTATGGCATGAGCGCCGACGCGTACCATATTTCTGCGCCGCACCCTGATGGTCTGGGTGCCAAGGAAGTCATGCACCGGGCCTTGGATGATGCCGGCATCGACGCGAGCGAAGTGGGCTACATCAACGCACATGGCACCTCGACGCCGCTGGGTGACATCGGCGAGGTGCGGGCGATCAAAGAGGTCTTCGGAGAGCACGCCTACAAGCTTGCGGTCTCCTCGACCAAGTCATCCACCGGCCATCTGCTCGGCGCGGCCGGCGGCCTCGAGGCCGGGTTCCTTGCCCTGGCAATGAAGCACCAGATCCTGCCGGCGACAATCAATCACGACGCCCCAGGCGAAGAGTGCGACCTCGACTTCGTGCCGAACACACCGCGCGAAGTCGACCTCGCAGTCGGCCTGACCAATTCGTTCGGTTTTGGCGGTACCAACGGCGCACTGCTGATGCGCCGTTGGGATTGATCTCTTCCTAGCCAAGCGGACGCTGGGCGGGGCCTAGGGCGTCGCACCGCGCGGCGCCGCGGGTGCGACTTCCGGCTGCGCCGCCGGTGCCAGCTGGCGGACGAAAAACTCTGTCATCCGCTCGTAGAAGTGACGCGAGTCGTCGGTGCGGAAGCCATGCTTCTGGCGCGGGTGAATCGCCTGCTCGAAGGGCTTGCCGGCAGCGATCAGCTTCGCGCTCATGGCGATCGTGTTCTGCGGGTGCACGTTGTCATCCGCCGTGCCGTGAACTATGAGGAGGGCATCCTCGAGCTGATCGGCGGCATCGAGGGCCGAGGCCGTAGCGTAACCGGCGGGATTGTCCTGCGGAGTGTCCATATAGCGCTCGGTCCAGATCGCATCGTAGAACGTCCAGTCGGCGACCGGAGCGCCGGCCACGCCGGCCCGCCAGGTACCGGGCGAGTGGGTCAGGGCGTAAAGCGTGTTGTAGCCGCCGCCCGACCAGCCCCAGAGGCCTATGCGGTCGGTATCGGCGTAGCCGAGGGTCGCGAGATACTCGACCCCGGCCTCCTGCGCCATCACGTTTCCCGGGCCGAAGGAGCGATAGGCGCGGTCTTCGCCGTGCTTGCCGAAGAAGTTCGAAGCGCCGTTGTCGACCTTGAGCACCAGATAGCCGCGCTGGGCCATCATCATGTGCCACAAAGCTCTCGAGCGACCGCCCCAAGCATCAGTCACCACCTGCGAGGAGGGGCAGCCGTAGTGATACATGATGACCGGATAGCTTTGTGCGGGATCGAAATCTGCCGGCTTCAGCAGCGCCGCCGGTAGGCGGTCCTCGCCGGGCCCAGGGATCGTCATGTACTCCCAGCGCGGCAGGGACGCAGGGTCGTAGCCCTCCGGCGGTTTCGACGGCAACCGCGCCGCGAACTCGCTGCCGTCGAGACCGCGCAAGCTGATCTGGTTCGGAGTGTCGGAGGAGCCCTGGGTCAGGACGTAGTTGCCGGTCGCGTCGCTGACGTTGGCGCGCTGAAATCCAGTCGTGGCGGAGAGCGAGGTGGGATAGCCCCCGGCCAGGTCCTGGCGATAGATCGCCCGGTCCTTCGCGCCCAGTTCGCCGATTGTAAAGGCGTCGTAGATCACCCACTGTTGCTCCCGGTTGAAGCCCTTGACCGACCCAACCGACAAGCCTTCGGGGCTCAGGCGTCGAACCTCGCGGCCCTCAGCATCGTGGAGGTAGAGCGCCCGGAAACCGCTCTTCTGTGAACTCCACAGAAAACCGCCGTCAGCCAGCCATCTGAAGTCGTCATGGAGGTTGACCCAGGTCGCCCAGCTCTCACTGAACCACCTCGTACAGGCTCCGCTACCGGGGTCGCAGGAGAGCAGATCGAGTTGGTTCTGATCGCGGTTGAGTTGAGTGACGATCACGCTTGCGCCGTCGGGGCTCCAGGTCACCCGTGGAAAGTAGTGGTCTTCGGGCGTTGCGGTCTCGAGCCAGACCGTTTCGCCGCTTGCCACATCGAGCACTCCGACCTTGACGATCGGTAGTGCCTGGCCCGACTTGGGATAGCGCTGCCAGTCGACCTCCGGGTACGTCGGCAGGAAGTTGACCAGCGGGTAGAGATCGACCGGCGTCTCGTCGAATCGGTAATAGGCGATCTTGCTGCTGTCCGGGCTCCACCAGTAGCCGGTCGAGTCCCGGCCCCAAAGTTCCTCCCAGTAGACCCAATCGGTGACGCCGTTGAGGATCTGGTTCTTCTCGCCGCCGGTCGTGAGCGTACGCTCGGTGCCGGAGTCGACTTCGAAGAGGTGCAGGTCGTAGTCGCGGACGAAGGCGATGCTGCGAGCGTTGGGCGCGAACTTCGGGTCCTCTTCGCCGCCGTCGCCGGTCAGTCGACGCGGCTCGCCGCCCTCGACCGCTAGGAGCTGCGCTGAACCGTCCGAGTCAATGAGGAGCTGCGTCCCGTCCGCCGACCATTGATGACTGTCCACGGCGACCTCCTCGGTCAGCAGCCGGGTTCTAGCCACTCCAGTCGCCAGGTCGAGAATCCACAGGGCTTCTCTCTCCTCCTCGCCTTCGCCGTCGTCCCACACGTAGCTCAGGTGTGTCCCGTCCGGCGCCCAGGTCACTTGCGAAGGGAACTTGCCGCCCGCGTTGTCACCAAAGATGACGTCGAAGTCGAGCTGGTCGGCAGACGCCGAGGTCGCCGGCGACAGCCACGAGAGGGCCAGGGTGAGAAGCGTGAGCAGCCGGGCCGCCGAGGCGCTAGGTCGAGCCATGAAGTCGTCTCCGATCGAAGGATTGGCGGCGATGCTAGCAGTCACCGGGGTGTCGTCACATTGGCTTGTAGGTTCATGGCGCAGGAGGCGCGGACTGCTGGTACCCTCGCCTGATCCGAAACGCGGGAGGCACGATGATTTCAAGTCCCAGACGTGGCATGTGGGTTCTCATGGCGGCACTCCTTGGTGCCGTCACACCGGCTGCAGCCGAGGTCGAAAGCAGTGCCCTCGAGGCGCTCGAGTACCGCAACGTAGGCCCTTTTCGCGGCGGCCGCTCGACAACCGTCACCGGTGTCGCCGGCCAGCCCTTCGTCTTCTACATGGGCACCTCAGGCGGCGGCGTTTGGAAGAGCGACAACGCAGGCACCAGCTGGAGGAATGTCTCCGATGGCTTCTTCAACTCCGCGTCGATCGGCGCCGTGGCCGTGGCCCCCTCGGACTCGAACGTGGTCTACGTCGGCACCGGCTCGGGCTGCCCGCGGGGCAACATCTTGAACGGCGACGGCGTCTACCGCTCGACCGATGCAGGCAAGACATGGACTCATGTGGGACTCGCGGGTGCCGGGCTCATTCCCCGACTCGCCATCGACCCCCGCGACCCCGACGTGGTCTTCGCGGCGGTTCTGGGCGACATTTTCAAGCCGTCCGCCGAGAGAGGCATCTATCGGTCGCGTGACGGTGGCTCGAGCTGGGACCAGGTCCACCACGTCTCCGACCGCACGGGCGCGGTCGATGTGGTGATGAATCCAGAGAACCCGCGCGAGGTGTACGCTGCCCTCTGGACCGCCGAGCGGAAGCCCTGGACCCTGACCGACGGTGGCAGTGAAGGCGGTATCGTCAAGTCGGTCGATGGCGGCGACACCTGGACCGAGGTCACCAAAGGTCTGCCCGTTGGCGAGCTGGGGCGCATCGGCCTTGCCCTGTCACCCGCCAAGCCCGAACGTGTCTGGGCGCAAGTCACCACGGCCGACGACAGTGGAGGTCTGTTCAGAAGCGACGACGCCGGCGAGAACTGGAAGCGCATCAACGCTGAGCGCAAGATTCAGGTCCGCGCCTGGTACTACACCCACCTCACCGCCGACCCGCAGGATCCCGACACCGTCTATTCGATCGGCCTGCGCTTCTGGCGCTCAGTCGATGGTGGGAAGAGCTTCGAGGGGGTCAGCACCCCGCACGGCGACAATCATGATCTATGGATCAATCCCGACAACACCAAGATTATGATCGAGGCCAACGACGGCGGTGGAACCGTCACCCTGGATGGCGGTGAGACTTGGTCGACGCTACATAACCAGCCCACCGCGGAGCTCTATCGCCTGACCGTGGACGAGGGCTTCCCGTATCGCCTTTACGCTCCCCAACAGGACAACACGTCGATCAGTGTCCCGGCCTGGAGCGCCGGTGGCATTTCACCCGAGCAGGAGTGGTGGATGGCCGGCGGCGGTGAGAGCGGCGACATCGCCGTCCATCCCGACAAGCCGAACGTGGTCTACAGCGGCAACTACATCGGCCTCATCGAGCGCTGGAATCGCGAGACGGACGACCGTCGCGGGGTCATGGTCTACCCCGAGCTCGCCGATGGCGTGGCGCCCAAGGATCTGACCTATCGCTTCCAATGGAACGCACCGATCCGCCTTTCACCGCACGACCCCGACACGCTCTACCAAGCCTCGCATCGAGTGCATCGCTCGCGCGACGGTGGCCAGAGCTGGGAGACCCTATCGGAAGACCTCACCTACGACGACGAAAGCAAACAGGCGCTCCCAGGCGGCCCCATCCAGCACGATGACACCGGCGTCGAGGTCTATGCCACCGTCTTCGCCTTCGAAGAATCCGCCCTCGAGCCAGGAGTGCTCTGGGCCGGCAGCGACGACGGCCGGCTGCATCTCTCCCGCGACGACGGCGCCACCTGGAGCGAAGTGACGCCGCCCAATCTGCCCGTCGATACCACCATCAACGCCCTCGAGCTCTCGCCGCACGCCCCGGGCCGAGTCTTTCTCGCCGCGCACCGCTACCGAGTCGGCGACGACCGCCCTTACGTGCTGCGCACCGACGACTACGGCACCACCTGGACCTCGCTCGCCAATGGCTTACCGCAGGACCAGCCGGTCCGCGTCGTGCGTGAAGACCCCGAGCGGCAAGGGCTCCTCTTCGTCGGCAACCACGCCGGCGTCCAGATGTCGTTCGACGAGGGCAAGCACTGGCAGCCGCTCCAACTCAACCTGCCGCACGTCCAGGTCGCAGATCTCAGAGTGCACCACGGAGACCTGGTACTCGCCACCCACGGCCGCTCGTTCTGGGTCCTCGATCAGATCGCGGCCTTGCGCGAAATGCAGACCGAGGTCGTAGCATCGCAAGCCCATCTGTTTGCACCCCAACCGGCCTATCAAGTCAGCGCCGGCGGCCGCTACGGCTCGAGCGCCGCGCCCGACCCTCGCGGTACGGGTGCGTTGATCGACTTCTGGCTCGGCGAAGAAGTGGTGGCGAGCGAGGAGGGTGGAGAAGAGGCGAAAGCGGCGGAAGAGAAAGGCTCGCTGGGCACTCTGGGCCTCTATGACGCTGACGGTGAGCTGGTGCGAGAGTACGAGTTGGTCGGCGAGGGCGAGGCGAAAGACGAACAGGTCGAGGTTCAAGCCGGCCTCAACCGCCTACGCTGGGACTTCAGAAGCGCCAAGCCGGAGACACTAGAAAGCGCTGTCATGTCGCTCGGCTACACCGGCGGCACCGGTATGCCCCCGGCGAACTATGAGGTACGACTCACCCTGGGCGAAGACGTGCACTCGAAGACTCTCGTGCTCGAACCCGATCCCAGGCTCGGTCTCAGCGCGGAGGACTACCTGGCGGGCTACGAACTGACCCTCACCGTCCGCGAGCGCATGGTCGAGATTCATGCCGTGATCGAGCGGCTCCGCTCGGTGCGCTCCCAGGTCGAGGCCCTTCAGGCCCGCTTGGAAGAGTCAGGCAGCGAGCTCTCGATTGACGAGCCGGCGGAGGCTCTGTTCGAGCAACTGACGGCGCTCGAGGACGAACTCATCCAGCACAAGGCGGAAGCACCGCAGGATCCGCTCAACTTTCCGCCGCGGCTCGACAATCAGTACGCGTTCCTTTACGGCGCGCTGAGCGGGCTACGCGGGCGACCCAACGACGGAGCCTACAAACGGCTGGCGGATCTCGATGCCCAGTGGGACGTTTTGCGATCTCGATGGGAAGCAATTCTGGCTGAGGAACTCGCCGCCATCAACACATTGTTCGAGTCGGCAGAGGTGCCGGCTGTCTTGACCCCGCAATAGATCCTGTCCGCCTCTCGGGTGGTGATCGGCGCCGCTGAAGCCATCTCAGTCCTAGGACGGAGCCGCGCCTTGACCCTGAGAGCCGCGCCCGACCGTCCCGTCTCGAAAACGGCGCGGCGTGCACCTCGATACCCACCCTGCTTTCTCCAGAGCGGAGACTCGCCAACGGGAACGAACCCACCTCAGGTTTCGTTCTCTCCCCCAGCTGTGTCTAACTAGGACATGGAGAGCTTGGAAGCCTTGCCCGACCCCACTCCAGAAGCCGTCAGCCCAATGAGCCCCCACGATCCTGAGGCTCTGTGGCCCTTGGCGGCGCAAGGCGATCGCGAGGCGGCGGAAGATCTGGCAGCGTGCACCTACCGGACCGTTTTCGCCTCCCTGGTCAAGATGAGCGGAGATACGGATCTCGCGGCTGACTTGACGCAGGAGACCTATCGCAAGGCCTGGGCCGCTCTGCCGAAGTTTCGCGGCGGCAGCGCCTTTGCGAGTTGGCTCTATCGCATCGCCTACACCACGTACCTGAATCACGTCAGGCGGCCGGCCCGTATCGTGCCGCTCGACGAGGGCAAGGCGGCGAAGCTCTCCAATCCCGACCCCCTTCCCATCGACACGCTACGCCGTGAGGAAGAGGAGTCCGAGGTGCGCCGCGCGATGCTGACCCTCTCGGATGATCTCGCCTTCGCCGTCACCGCCCGTTACTGGGGCGAGGTGCCGGTGCGCGAGATTGCCCGGGTTCAAGGGATCAGCACCGTCGCGGTGCGCAAGCGCTTGAAGAAGGCGCTGGGGCTCCTGGCCACGGCTTTGGAGGTATTGCAGTGAGCAACGCACATCGAAACACCGAGCGTCGTTTGCAAGAGATCGAACAGCGCTTGCGGGACTTCGAGGCGCCGGAGGCGCCGCCGAGCCTGATCGAGAGCATCCAGGCCGAGATTCCCGCCGAACTGGGCAGCTCGGGCGGCGGCGCCAGGCCGGGCCGGCGTGGTCTGTATCGGCTGGCCGCGTCCTTGGCGGTGGTAGCCGTAGGTGGTCTCCTGGGCTACCGGCTGCTGCAGGATGGTCCGCAGCCCGGGGACGCGGTGCCGCTGGTAGAGCCGCAGACTTCTCCGGTCGAGTTGGGCGAAGGCCTGGTCGAGGACGGATCTGGCGCTGCGGGGCCTGGCACTGCGGGTCCTCGCGAGGACCCCAGACGAGCCAACACACCGGTGGCCCAAGGCTCGGCCGGGGGGGCGGATCCAGCCGATTTGGACAGCTCGCTGGTCGCCCAGGCCGAGATTTCAATTGAGATCGGCGAGGAGGTAGCTGCAGGCACTCGAACGGAGTTCGCCAGCCCCGCCGGGGTCGCAGGGAAGCTACGGAAGCTCGAGCCGGCGAGGCAGAGCGAGGTACCGAAGCCGATCGCGGTGGACCGCATCAGCGTTGGTGGCAACGAGTCGGGTCAGCAATCGGTCTTTCGCGATGACACGGCTGGGAATCGAGGCGTCGAAGGTACGCCTTCGTCGTCTCAGGTGACGTCGATGAAGGAGCAGGTACCTGTGTCTGTGCCCGAGTCCGAGGCCAAGCGTGCGCGGATCGATGAGTCGGTACTCACCGCCACGGCCGAGACTCCGCGCGCGGATCCTGCCGAGATCACGCGAGGGACCCGGATATCAGACGTCGAACTCGAGGCGATTCCGACAGCTCGCGATCCTTGGGCCGTGAAGGGTCGGGAGGCCGGCGATGCCCTTGATGGGGTCGCCCTCCCGCAACCGGATGCGGGCGACCAGGACTTGGCGCCGACCGGCAAGCACGCCCGGACCGCTGCGAGTCCGGTCGCCGGTCAGGCCACCGAGCGGCGGCAGGAGATGGGAATCGATGAATTCCGGATCTCCCCTTCGACCGGAGGCACGACCGAGCCCAACGATCAGGCCTACGGCGACATGTTCTTCCAGGCCTACGGCACGAATCCCTTCATCGACACCGAGGACGACGCGCAATCGACTTTCGGAATCGATGTCGATACAGCCTCGTACACGATGGCCAGAAGTTACCTCGAGCGCGGCAACCTGCCTCCCGCTGATGCGATCCGGGTGGAGGAGTTCATCAACTACTTCGACTACGACGACCCCGCGCCGCGTAGCAAGGACTTTGCGGTCGTGGCCGAGGGCGCGCCGTCACCGTTCGCTTCCACAGCGCGTACCTACCTGTTGCGCTTTGCCCTCAAGGGACGGGAAATTGCCGAGAGCCAGCGTAAGTCGGCAGTTCTGACCTTCGTCGTCGATGTCTCGGGCTCGATGAACCGCGAGAACCGGTTGGGCCTGGTCAAGCGCGCCTTGCGGCTGCTGGTCGAACAGCTCGACTCGGGAGACGCGATCGGGCTGGTCGTGTACGGCAGCAATGGGCAGGTGCTCCTCGAGCCAACCAGCGATCACACCCGCGTATTGGCGGCGATCGAGAGCCTTCGGCCTGGTGGCTCGACGAACGCCGAGGAGGGTCTGGTGCTCGGCTACAGCACGGCGCGCAGACACTTTCGTGAAGGAGCGATCAACCGCGTGATCCTCTGCTCGGATGGCGTGGCCAACGTCGGTCGCACGGGTCCGGACTCGATCCTGGCGCGCATCGGCAGCGAGGCGGACGAGGGCATCGAGCTCACCACGGTCGGCTTCGGCATGGGCAACTACAACGACGTCCTGATGGAGCAGCTGGCCGACAAGGGTGATGGCAACTATGCCTACGTCGATGACCTGGACGCCGCGCGCCGCGTCTTCGTCGAGAACTTGAGCGGTACGCTCGAGACCATCGCTGGTGACGCGAAGATCCAGGTTGAGTTCGACAGGAACGTGGTGCAGAGCTACCGCCTGTTGGGGTACGAGAACCGAGACATCGCCGACCGCGACTTCCGCAACGACGCGATCGATGCAGGGGAGATCGGTGCCGGTCATCAGGTGACGGCGCTCTACGAGGTCAAGCTGCGCTCCGCCTCACCGCGGCGCGGTAACCCGAACGTAGCGACCCTGAGACTGCGCTACAAGTCGAAGCGCAGCGGCAAAGTGGTCGAGGATGCGGTGAACCTGCGGCGGTCGGATCTGGCCGGGAGCTGGGCGAAAGGGTCGCGCGGGCTGCAGCTGGCAGCGACCGCGGCCGAGTTTGCTGAGGTGCTCAGGGGCTCCTACTGGGCCAAGGACAGTGACCTGAGTGGGTTGGCCCAGCGAGTTCGCGGGTTGGCTCACAGCGGTTCCTGGGACAGCGACCTGGCCGAGTTCACCGAGCTGATCGAGCGTGCCGCGCGGCTGCGTGGAGCGACGACGGGCGGCTGGGAAGACGGCATCGAGCGCTGAGACCCGGGGGCTCGAAGGGTTGTGCCGCGGGGCTCGAGTCGGGCTCCGCGGTGCATTCTTTCTGGCCCTCTGGCCGTGCTAGCCTGATTGCGCTCATGGCTCGATCGTTGGCCAGTGGAGGACTCGTTCGCCGGCGCTGGAGACGCGGTCTCATCGCTGCGCTTGGAGTAGCGGCGCTCGCTCTGGTTTCACTCTTGGCTCCGGTCCTGGCGCAGTCACCAGCACGGAAGACGGCGCACTCGGTGCGGCTGCTCGAGCCGCCTGTGGGGCTTCATACCGACGGGCTCAGAGTCGGTGCCGTGGTCGAGGGCGAGGGCGTGGCGCGGGTTCAGTTCTTGCTCGATGGCCGGGTGGTGATGAGCAAGAACCGCCCGCCCTACAGCGTGCCGTTGAATCTCGGCGACCGACCGCGGCCGCATGAAGTGACAGCTATCGCGCTCGACGCCGACGGTAACGAGTTGGCGCGCGACCGGATGGCCCTCAACCGCGGGCCCCACCGCTTCGCCGCTCGCTTGATAGCGCCTCTGGCCGGCAAGAGCTACACCGGGCCCACTCTCCTACAGGCTCAGCTCACGATGCCGATCGGGGAGACTCTCGACCGGGTTGAGTTCTTCCTCGGCGAGGAGCTTGTGGGAGCCGCTCAGAGCCCACCCTATGAGCTGGAGGCGGAGATCTACGGAGACGAGCCGACCTACGTGCGCGCAGTCGCCTACCTGGCGGACGGCAACACGGCCGAGGACCTGGTGCCAATCAACACACCGCCTGGTATGGATCAACTGCAGATTTCGTTTGTCGAGCTCTTCACCTCGGTGCTCGACCGCAAGCGGCAGCCGGTCGACGGCCTGCAGGGGGAGCACTTCACTGTGACCGAAGACGGGGTGCCGCAGAGCGTTCGGCGTTTCGAGAGCATCTTCGATCGGCCGGTACACGTCGGAATTCTGCTCGATACCTCGACATCGATGCAGGAGGAGTTGCGGGAGACGCAGACCGCGGCTCTGGCCTTTTTCGAGAAGGTGATCCGGCCGCGGGACCGGGCGACCGTGATCGTCTTCGATGACGATCCCGAAGTGCGAGTGGCGTTCACCAATGACCTCGAGGAGCTGGCTGCCGGCCTCCAGGACCTCGAGGCCGAAGGGGAGACCACGCTCTACGACAGTCTGGCCTTCAGCCTCTACTACTTCGGCGGGTTGAAGGGGAAGCGCGCCATCATCGTGCTGACGGACGGTGCTGATTCTCGGAGTCGCTTCCCGATCAGCGAGGTGATCGAGTTTGCCCAGCGGCTGGGCGTGGCGATCTATCCCATCGGCGTGGCTGTGGGGTCGCGCAATTTCGAAGCCGAGAGCGCGTTGCGCCGGTTGGCGTCGTCGACCGGCGGAAGCGCGTTCTTCGTTCAGCGGGCGCGGGAGTTGGAGTCGACCTACGCTCGGATCGAGGCGGAGTTGCGGTCGCAGTATTTGATTGGGTATCAGTCGACCAGTACCGTCCCAAAGGTGTTTCGGAAGGTCCGGGTGGAGTTGGATGAGAAGGGGCTAAGCGCTCGTACGATTCCGGGCTATTTCCCCTAGAGCGGCTGTCGCCTGGGGGCTACCGGCGACCCTGTCTTACTGCTGCAGCTTCACTGTCAAGATATCGTCGTTGTTGCCGTTGTCGCTCGTGCCGGTGACATAGATGCCTCCGTCCTCGTCGAGCTCCATCGCTCTGGCCAAGTCACGGCGTCCCGTCCCAGCTTTGTGGGTCCAGACGATGTCCCCAGCGGCAGAATAGCGGATGAGTACGTACTCGTAGTTCTGCGGGGAGACGTAACCCTGACCGACGATGATCGCGCCGCCGTCATCCGTTGCCCGGACCTCGGCCACGAAGTCGGTAAAGAAGGACGGGGAGCTGCTCCACTTGCGCTTCCACCGCAGCCGGCCCGTGCTGCTGTACTTGGCGGTCACGAAATCGAAGAACGGACTGCCTGACTCGAGCGGCCCGTCGAGCGTGGTGCCTGCTACAAAAACACTGCCGTCGGCATCGACATCGACGGAGAAGGCCCCGGCTTCATGCTCCCGACCCTGGTGCTTGCGCTTCCACTTCGTGCCGCCGGCCGACGACAGAGTATCGAGGGCCAGAAATGTTGCGAACGGACTCTTCGAGCTATTACGTCCGCGACGCCCGGCCACATGGATGTTTCCGTCGTCTGCCACGACGAGCGCCTCCGGGACATCGGTCTGGGAAGGGGCTCCTGATGTTCGCTTGGCCCACAACAGCAGACCTTCGGGAGAGTACTTGAGGGTCTCGAAGTCCGAGTGTCCGTCGGAGCCGGGTCCTGTCCCCGCGATGACGACGTTGCCGTCCGGGCTGACTGCCATCATCCGGGGCTGCTGACTGCCCGAGAACCCGCCGGAGTAGCGCTCGCGCCACAGCTCGTTGCCCAGCGGATCGAACTTGAGGGTGAGGCCGTCGTAGCCTGAGCCGCTCTCCGCCGAGGCCAGCCTCCCGGTCACATAGATGTTGTCGAACGCATCGACCACGATGTCCTCTGCAATCGCGTTGCCGAGACCACCGAGTTGCTCGGCGCTGAGGTCCTTCTTCCACTCTCGTCGACCGGCGGGAGCGTACTTGACGACCACGTAGCGGAAGAAACCTCCACTCGCCGCTGCTGCTGCGGCTACGTAGGTGCTGCCGGCGCTATCGACCGCCAAGGCCTGGCCCTGGACGAAGCCGCCCGGGATCGATAGCCGCTTGCGCCAACGGGCGGTTCCGTTGGGACGGATCTTGATGGTGATCATCTGAGAGAGCGAGGTCCCGATGATCCGACTGCGGCCGGTCAAATGGACGCTCTTGTCAGGCCCGACCACCAGGTCCTCGGGCCTATCCGACCTCGCTCCGCGGTTGTACCGGAGTTGCCAGACTTGGCTCGGCCCCGCTTCAGATCCTACCGGCATCGAGGACTCCATCGGTCCGTCTGGCGGCAGCCTCGGACCCGCACGTCGGGACGAGTCCTCAAAGTGGGCGGCCTGCAGCGCTTCGTGCGGGCCGAGATCGGCGAAGCCATCGCCAGCGAGGCCCGCCGTCGGTGCCATCAAGCAGCCGAGAGTCATGAACAACAAGCTGGCTGTCGACAACCCGGTTTCGAGCCTTGATTGCTTGCCGGTCATTTGCGCCTCCGTTTTCTCGGTTCCAAGCCTACGTCTCGATACTAGATCAAGATGCGACTTTGGGCTCGAAAGCCCCTCAACGCAGCTCCATGCTGCCACGGCTTTCGATCGGTAGTTGCGTGTTGTTACAACGGTGCGAAGAGCTTGGCATGGCGCGATGCTCGGCTTCGACAACCGACGAGGCTGCGGTTTGCTACATCTTGGAGTAGTTGGGACCGCCGCCACCTTCCGGGGTCACCCAGCTGATGATCTGGTAGGGGTCCATGATGTCGCAGGTCTTGCAGTGGACGCAGTTCGAGAAGTTGATCTGCAAGCGCTTGCCGGTCGGTGATTCGGGCTCGTCGACCATTTCGTAGACGTCAGCGGGGCAGAAGCGTTGGCAGGGGTTGTCGAATTCCTTGGCGCACTGGTGGATACAGATGTCGGTGTCGTGCACCATCAGATGCGCGGGCTGATCTTCGTCATGGGCGGCGCCGGAGTTGTAGACGTTGGCGAGCTTGTCGAAGGTGAGTTTGCCGTCGAAGGCCAACGGCTCGGGTGCCTTCGGAGGGCTTTCGCTATCGAGTCTCTGGAATCGTTCGTGCCCCGGCTTGGTGCCGAGACGATTGAGCACCCCCAAGCCGCGGCCGTTGGTGAGCATGCCGAGGCCAGCTTGGAGGACGCCGCCCACGAGGCCGTGGTCGAAGGCCTGGTGGAAGTTGCGCACGGGCCAGAGTTCTTCGTGGATCCAGCTTCCTTCGATGCGTTGGCGGTAGTCGGCCAGGCGCTCGGCACTCATGTCGCCTGCCGTGAGGCCATCGAAGATGGTCTCGGCGGCCAGCATGCCGCTCTTCATCGCCAGGTGGATCCCTTTCAAACGCTGCGAGTTGAGCATTCCGGCCGAATCACCGGCGATCAAGAAACCGTCGCCGTGGAGCTTGGGCATCGACCACCAGCCGCCCTCGGGAATGGCCTTGGCGCCGTAGAAAGCCATCTTGCCGCCTTCGAGCATGGCCTCGATCTTGGGGTTGGTCTTGAAGCGCTGGAACTCCTGGTGAGGGTCGAGCAGGGGGTTTTGGTAGTCGAGACCCACGACCAGGCCGACGATCAGCAGATCGTCTTTCATCCCGTAGATGAAGCCGCCCCCGAAGACGTCGTTGCCGAGTGGCCAGCCCATGGTGTGGACCACGCTGCCGGGCTGTACGCGGCCTGCCGGCAGCTCCCAGACTTCTTTGATCCCGAGGGCGTAGATCTGGGGGTTGCTGCCGGCGGCGAGACCGAGTTGGTCTTCCAGTTGCTTGGCCAGTGTGCCCCGCGGACCTTCGCCGAGGACCGTGACTCCGGCGTGGATATCGACCCCAGGCTCGAAGTTGGCCTTGACATTGCCGTGATGGTCGATCCCACGGTCGCCGGTGCGCACGCCGATCATCCGCTCGCCATCGAGAAGCACCTTGGCGGCGGGGAATTCACAGAAGATGTCGATTCCGAGGTCCTCTACCTTGGGTGCCATCCACTTGAGCAGTTTGCCGAGCGAGGCGACGAACTTGCCGTCGTTCTCGAGCATCGGCGGAATGGGCATGGAATAGGCGCGCTCCTGGGTCATCCAGAGCAGTTCCTCGTCCTCGACCTTGGCCTCGAATGGAGCATCGCGCCAAGTGGCGGGCATCAGCTCTTTGAATGCGCGAGGGTTGACCACGGCGCCGGAAACGGCGTGGCTACCGATCTCCTTGCCCTTCTCGAGGATGGCGATTGCCGGCTCGAGCTTGCCGTTGCCGGCCTGGACCTTCTCGTTGTGGCTCTCGATCAGTTTCCCAAGGTGGTAGGCGCCCGCGAGGCTCGCTGGGCCGGCACCGACGAAGACGACATCTAGATCCAGGACTTCCCGCTGCACCGAGTCTTGGTGCTCGTTGGTCATGCGCTCTCAACTCCCTCGGTCGGTGGTACTCGGGCTTTGGAAGGCCAGCTATCGGCAGGCCAATCGGGTTCGGAACCGGCGCGATGCTAACACGCTGCTAAGCTCGATTTCGTCGCTCCAGGAGGTCTCGAAAGTGATCAAAAGGCTGCTCGTCGTGCTGCTTGCGGTGGTCGTTGGATATCTGTTGATGGCGCCGGTTCCGATCGATCCGGTGGCCTGGGAGCCGCCGGACTCGCCGGGCTACGAAGGCGGGCACGCGGTCAACTCGAAGCTGGCGGATTTGGAGCTGCTTTCGATCGGCGATCGTCACGGTCCGGAGGATGTAGCCGTGGCGCGTGACGGGACGGTCTATGCCGGGACCGAGGATGGCGCCGTTCTAGTCTGGCCGCCGGGCGCGAGGGACTTCGACCGCGTGATCGAGACTGCTGGCCGACCGCTCGGGCTTGCCCTGGATGGCCAAGGCCGATTGCTGGTCGCGGACGCGTTTCATGGCCTGCTCCAGGTCTCTGAGTCGGGAGAGGTGCGGGTGCTGGCTACGGAGGGCGAGGGAGTGCCCTTCGGTTTCACCAACAACGTCGATGTCGCCCCGGACGGCCGGATCTACTTCACTGACGCGAGTTCCAAGTTCCGGGTGGCCGATGTCGGCGCCCCCTACCCGACGAGTCTGCTCGATTTGATCGAGCATGGCGGGCACGGTCGACTGCTCGAATACAGCCCGGCTTCCGGCGAGGTCGCGGTGTTGGCTTCCGGGCTTCAGTTTGCCAACGGCGTAGCAGTTAGCCACGATGGCGTTTCGGTCTTGATCAATGAGACGGGGCGTTATCGGATCCTGCGGGTGAGCCGGGTCGGAGCCGCGCGAGGCAAGGTCGAAGTGCTGATCGACAATCTACCGGGCTTCCCCGATAATCTGACTCGGGGTCGCGAGGGTCGCTACTGGGTCGGGTTGGTGGCGCCGCGCAACCGGCTGCTCGATAGCCTCGGGCCCCATCCCGCCGTGCGCCGGTTGGTGCAGCGCCTGCCCGCGTTTGTGCGCCCCAAGGCCGAGCCTTACAGCCACTTGCTGGCGATCGACGACTCTGGTCGTGTGACGCACGATTTTCAGGATCCGGCGGCGGGGTACCCGATGGTGACGGCGGCGGCGGAATCTGAGGACTACGTTTACGTTGCCTCTTTGACGGCCAGGGGGTTGGCTCGTTTCCCGGCGAGTCGTTTGCGTGAGTCGCTGGTGGAGACGAAGCCCGACTGACGACATTGTGGGTTGGACACCTCTGCTAGATTTGTCGCGTGAAGATCGAAATCAGTGATGCGGAGTATGAAGAGATCGAGCGGCTCATCGGGAGCGATGCGAGTCCGGTGGGGATCGACGCCAAGAAGACCCATGTGCTCATCTTGCACAAGTTGTCTCGGATAGAGGAGCGGTTGGCTCGGTTGGAAGCTCGGAGTCCTGGCCGGGAGTGACTCGATCGGAAGCCGGTTTGTCCTGGTGGCCCGGACCCGAGGGGAAGGGACTGTAGTGGCCGTGGTCGCCCTTGCCTTACGGCCCCTCTACCCGGCTTCCGTTCGGGGCACTGCCGAGGTGGAGGAAGGGTTCGCGCTTGGATCAGTCTGTGGGGGTGGCGGGCTGGGCGGATTCCGTTTCTGTGGGGACGGGGTCGATTCCCTTGAGGTATTGGTCGAACCAGCCCAGGTAGCGCTGCCAGCGGTCCTTGCGGAAGGTCGGCTTGTTGATCCCGTGGTGCTCTCCAGGGTAGACGATCAGTTTCGTCTCTCTGCCCAGGCGCTTGAGGGCTTGGTAGAGCTGTTCTGAGTTGTTGACCGGCACGTTCCAGTCCAGGGCTCCGCAGAGGATGAGGGTCGGGGTGACGATGTTCTCGACCTTGTTGAAGGGGGAGAGCTTCTCCCAGACTTCGCGGTTCTCCCAGGGCAGGCCGAGTTCTTGTTCCCAGGCGAGTTGGTAGTGGTCGTGGCCGTAGTTGCTGATCATCAGGACTTCGCTCGCGCCGCTGATGGCGGCGGCGAAGCGGTCGGTCTGGGTGATGACGTAGTTAGTGAGGATGCCGCCGTAGGACCAGCCGCCGACGCCCAATTTGTCGGCCTGGACCCAGCCCTGTTCGAGGGCATGGTCGATGCCGGCCATCACGTCCTGATAATCGACGTTGCCCCAGTCGGCGAAGATCGCTTTGGCAAAGTCCTCGCCGTAGCCGGTCGAGCCGCGGGGGTTGACGCGGATGACGACGTAGCCGTTGGCGGCAAAGAGCTGCGACTCGTTGTTGAAGCTGAAGTCGTACTGCGAGGTCGGGCCGCCGTGGATCCAGAGGACGCCGGGGTAGGTGAGGTGACTGTCGTAGCCTGGAGGGAATGTGACGAAGCCTTCGAGTGGTGTGCCATCGGAGCTCTCGAAGTGGATGTTCTCGACCCGTCCCAGGGCCAGTTGGTCGAGGAGGGCTCGATTGGTGTCGGTGAGCTGGCTGAGCTCGCCGCCGGTGACTACGAAGACTTCGGCGGGCAGGTGTGGCTCACTGCTGAGCACGGCCAGGTCGCCGGCCTTGTTCTGGCTGTAGCCGCGCAGCGCGCGATCGCCGGCCACCGGGCGATCGATCGAGCCGGTCTTGAGTGCGACGCGCGCCAGGTGCTGCGCGCCGCTGTCTTCGAGCGAGAAGAGTACGGACTTACCGTCCGGGGTGAATCTGGGAGTGCCGACGTTGCGATCGAGGTCCGGGGCCAGCAGGCGAGACTCGCCGCCGTCGATTCCGACCAGGGCGAGCTGCTGGATGGCGTACCACATGAGTTCCGGCGCTCGGCCGGTGACATAGGCGAGTGTTTTGCCGTCCGGGCTCCAGGCCGGGGAATGGTCGGACCCTGGGTTGGCTGTGACACGGCGCAGGGTCTTTCCCTGGTCCGTGTTGGAAGCCGCGACGATCCACAGGTCCGAGTTCTCGTTGCCATCGGGCTCGGCGGTGCGGTTGCTGACGAACGTCACGAGCTTGCCGTCCGGACTCCAGGCGCCCTGTGAGTCGTCGTAGTCGCCTGAGGTGATCTGGGTCAGGGCCTTGTCGGCCAGGTCGAGCACATAGAGGTGCGTGCGTCGCCGGTCGAGGTAGCCGGCGTAGTCGCGCTTGAACTGCAGGCGGTCGATGACGTGCGGTTCGGGCTTCTTCTTGGCCTTTTCCGCCGCCTCGAGCAGGTCCTCGGGCTTGGGGTCGGTGATCGAGAGCAGCAACCGGCCGCCCTCGGGAGACCACTTGTAGGCATCGACACCCTGGTTGACCGCGCTCAGGGGCTGAGCGTCGCCGCCCCGCAGGTCGAAGGCCCAGACCTGAGTCTTCGCCTCGTCCCCACCGCTCGAGCGCGAGGAGAGAAAGGCCAGTCGCTTGCCGTCTGGGCTCCAGCGGGGACGGCTGGCCGAGTACCCGGGCGCGGTCATCCGCCATGGTTCTCCGCCACCGGTCGGTGCTGCCCACAGCGCCGTCTCGCCCTTGTCCTTCTCGAGGTCGAGGGTAGCCACCGTATAGGCGACCCATGCGCCGTCCGGGCTGATCTGCGGATCTCTCACCGTGGCCAGGTTGAGCAGGTCCTCCTCGGTGATGGCGCGCGGGGCCGCGGTCGCGGCCGTCGGCAGGATGAGGGTCGCGAGAACGAGAGAAAGCAGGCGGGAGCGCATCGGCAGGTCTCCAGAGGGGTCGGGTCGTTTACGGCCCGTCAGTATAGCGGCCAACCTCGCGGTCGAGCCCGACTGTGTGTGGGCTCCGGGCCTGGTGGCGCGGTGGCTCGTGCGCTGGGGGTTGGGCGAGCGGGTCGAACTGCGGACAGCCTTGTGGAAGTGGGGGTGAGTTGGAGACACTAGGCGCCGGATGGGCGCTCCTACAACTGATTTGCCGTCTTCTGCCCAGTCGATCGTTCTCCTCTCTATCCTTATTGGCATTGCCCGGTGCCTCCTTGGGCTCAGGTCGAGGTGTCGGCCTTCGGTGCGGCGGCGCGGACTGGTAGGGCGGTCGAGCGCTGCCGGCTTTGCACTCCTGGCGCTTTCTATGTCGTCGAGCGTTGCTGGGGCCGGGTTGGAGATGGCCTTGACCTTCGACGACCTGCCCGCCAACGCGACGAGTTCCGCGCTCGAGGTCCACCAGGAGATTACCCACGGGTTGCTCACGGCCCTGGCGGACGCGCGAGTCGAGGCGATCGGCTTCGTCAACGAAAACAAGCTCGAGGACGGGGACGGCGTGTCGCCGGCACGCGTCGAGCTCCTGCGCTCCTGGCTAGCGTCCGGCCATGAGCTCGGAAACCACTCCTACTCGCACCCGAGCCTGTTCTCCACGCCCTTGGCGGACTTCGAGCGCGACGTGCTGGCCGGCGAGCGCGTCTTGCGGCCGCTACTGGCTGAACGGGGCGCCACGCCGCGCTACTTTCGCCACCCGTTCTTGAATACTGGTCCGACGATTGAGGTGCGAGACGCCTTGGTCGAGTTCCTGGCGACGCACGGCTACCTAGTGGCCCCGGTAACGATCGACAACTCGGAGTGGATCTACGCTCGGGCCTACGATCTTGCACTCGACGCGGGCGAAAGGGACCTCGCGAAGCGGGTTGCCGACGGCTATCTGGCCTATATGGGGGAGGTTGTCACCTACTACGAGGCTCAATCGACAGCGATCCTCGGCCGTCAGGTCAAACAGATCCTCCTCCTTCACGCCAACCGGCTCAACGCCGACACCCTGCCTGCCCTGCTTGCCGCGCTCAGGAGTCGCGGCTACAGCTTCATCTCGCTCGATGATGCCCTGAGCGATCCAGCCTACGAGCTACCGGACACCTACGCCGGACGCGGTGGCATCACCTGGCTTCATCGCTGGGCTCTGACCGCCGGCAAGCGAGGCGAGTTCTTCGCCGGAGAGCCGCCGGCCCCGGACTGGGTTCAACGAGCCGCCGGGCTCGAGCCCTGAGTCGGTCGAGCCGGGCGGGAGGCCCGGAACCGATCACTCCTCGCAGGCGGTGGCGCTGACGGTGAAGAAGGACACCTCGTCGGCTCGCGGCACCTGAACGACGTGGACCGGTTGGGACATCATTGCAGCGCAGATGCAGTCGGTCGTGGGCCCCGTCTCGGTCACCGTCACCGTGAGGTCAGTGCCGTCGGCTTGGCCAGCGGTGACCTCGATTGCGTAACAGGCTTCCGGTTGTTCGCCCGACGCTACAGCGAGGACCATGTTCTGGTCGAAATCCACGTCGTCCAAAACCACCTCGTCCGGGTTGTCTCCGAGGATGTCCTCCTGCAGCGTTTCGTAGGCCGCTTGGTCGCGCACCAGCCGGCGTTCCGACTCGACCAGGCCGGAGGTCGTTGCGATGAAAAGGCCGACGGGAAAGACATCGCCGTCCGGCAAGGTCGGGGCGGTGGGCGACTTGCTGTTGCAGCCGGGCACCAACGGGACTACGAGGAGCGTCAGGATCAGGGCGGCGCTGCGGCGCAAGGACGAGGTCGTCATCGCTGGAGCCTACACGACCCGCTTGCTGGTGGTGGGGCAGTCTCCAGAGCTCCAACTCGCCGCCTCGCTATACTCACCGGCCAACCGAATCGCCGAGGGAGATGTCGATGCGCCTGAAGATCGTCATGTTGGTTGTCGCGCTAATTTCCACTACAGGATTGGTTCACGCGGCTGAGCTCGCCATCAGTTTCGCTGCAGAAGCCGAAAAGGCTTCTCTCGACGGCAGGATCGTCGTGCTGCTATCGACGGACGGCGACTCCGAGCCGCGTTTCCAGGTGCGACCCGGCTACCGCGCGGCGCAGCTTTTTGGCATCGACGTGCTCGACATGGGGCCTGGAGAGACAGCGACGGTTGATGCCGAGGTCTTTGGCTATCCGGTCGAGAGCCTCGAGGACGTGCCGGCGGGGGAGTACTGGGTGCAGGCGGTGCTCCACCGGTACGAGACTTTCAACCGCGCCGACGGCCACACCGTCAAGCTGCCGATGGACCGGGGCGAAGGCCAGCACTGGAATCAGGCGCCGGGCAACCTCTACAGCGAGCCGCGCAAGATCGCGCTGGACCCGGAGTCCGATCAGAAGGTGACGATCATTCTCGACCAGGTGATAGCGCCGATCGAGGAGCCCGAGGATACGCAGTACATCAAGCACATCAAGATCCAGAGCAAGCTCTTGACCGAGTTCTGGGGCCGGCCGATGTATCTGGGTGCTCACGTCCTGGTGCCTCACGGGTTCGACGAGCACCCGGAAGTGCGCTACCCGCTGATGGTCTTTCACGGCCACTTCCCGTCCGACTTCGGTGGCTTTCGGGAGACCCCTCCCGATCCCGATCTCGAATGCGAGTACTCGGAGCGCTTCCACGTTGAGTGCTACAACGGCATTGTCCAGCAGGAGGCTCACGACCTCTACCAACAATGGACGAGCGCCGACTTTCCCCGCTTCCTGGCGATCGAGATTCAGCACGCCAACCCGTACTACGACGACTCTTACGCCGTGAACTCGGAGAACCTGGGTCCCTACGGAGATGCCATCAACTATGAGTTGATTCCCGAGATCGAGCGGCAGTTTCGTGGGCTCGGCGAGGGCTGGGCGCGGTTCACCTACGGCGGCTCGACCGGCGGCTGGGAGGCTCTCGCCGTGCAGGTGCTCTATCCGGACTTTTTCAACGGCGCCTTTGCCGCCTGTCCGGACCCGATCGACTTTCGGGCTTACATGGTGACCAACATCTACGAAGACGAGAACGCCTATTACGACGTGGGTCCTTTCGGTCGGACCGAGAAGCCGGGCCATCGCAACTACCTGGGCGAGGTCGACTCGACCATGCGCGACTACAACCTGGTCGAATTGGTACTCGGCACCAAGGGTCGCTCGGGCGACCAGTTCGATATCTGGGAGGCGGTCTACTCACCGGTCGGCGACGACGGTTACCCGCGGCGGCTGTGGGACAAATACAGCGGCGAGATCGACCACGAGGTGGCCGAGTATTGGCGTGAGAACTACGATCTGCGCCACATCATGGAGCGCGATTGGGCCACGCTGGGACCCAAGCTCGAGGGCAAGATCCACCTCTACTGCGGGGACATGGACAACTACTACCTCAACAACGCCGTCTACCTGACCGAAGAGTTTCTTGAATCGACTACCGATCCCTACTACGGCGGTGTCGTCGATTACGGTGATCGGGCCGAACACTGCTGGAACGGCGACCACGAGAACGGCAATCACATCTCACGGTTGCGCTACAACACGATGTACCTCCCTCGAATCCTCGAGCGGATCGAACAGTCGGCGCCGGAAGGCGCGGATGTGACGAGTTGGCGCTACTAACGTCTAGGGGCTTCTAGTCGACAAAAGAGCAAAGACGGCCGGATCCGTCGGGGGAACGGTACTCGCGGGGCTGGTGTTGGCGGTGTTCAGCAGTCTGTCGGCCGGAGCACAGGCCCGGACTGAAACCCCTCACGGAGAGCTGTCCATCCCTTGCGCGGACTGTCATACGACCTCGGGCTGGGAACCGCTCGGGAGTCCGCGACTCTTCAGCCACGAAACTACGGGTTTTGTCCTGGAGGGGATGCACGCCACGCTCGCTTGCACCACCTGTCACGGACAACTCGTGTTCGCCAATATCGGTAGCGCCTGCGCCGACTGCCACATCGATCCCCATCTTGGAGTTCTCGGGTTCGGCTGCGACGACTGCCACCACACCCTGTCGCGCGACCCGCGCTTCGGCTTGACCGACTTTCACGACACCACACTCTTTCCCCTGACCGGGGCTCATCGAGCTCTCGATTGTCTGGCCTGTCACGGCGATACGCCGCCCTTCGACTTCGCTCTCGTCCCGCTCGAGTGCCTTGGCTGTCACGACGACGATCGGTTGAGTGCCGTTCCCGACCATGTAGAAGCAGCGTTCGCCGTCGAGTGCGAACTCTGCCACCGGACCGACGCCTGGGTGCCCACCGATATCCTCGCGGCCGCGCTCGACCATGATGTCTTCTTCCCCTTGCGTGGCGCCCATTCACCCCTCGATTGTGTGGACTGTCACGCCGAGATGTTCGTTGGCACCTCGAGTGAGTGCTTCATCTGTCATGAGGCCGACTACCAGGCAGCCCGAGATCCGGACCATGTGGCCCTCGGCCTGCCGACGGACTGCGAGCGTTGCCATAGCAGCGAGTCGTGGGAGGGGGCGACCGAGATCGATCACGACGGGTTCTTCCCGCTGAACGGCGTCCACGCCGTGCTCGACTGCGAGAGCTGCCACGCGGAGGCCTTCGCCGGCACGCCCCGAGACTGCGAACCTTGCCATCAGGCGGACTTCTCCTCCGCGGACGAGCCTGATCACACGGCATTGGGACTGAGCCTGGCCTGCGAGGAGTGCCATGGGGAGAGTGTCTGGAGGGTCGATGCGATAGATCACGACCCGTTCTTCGCGTTGTCCGGTGCGCACCTCGGGCTGGCCTGCGAGGCCTGCCATTTCGACGGTTTCAACGCGACCTCGGCGCTGTGCTACTCATGCCATGCGCAGGAGTATCTGGCAGCGGCGTCGCCCAATCATCTCGAAGCCGGCTTCTCAACTGAGTGTGAGGCCTGCCACTCGAGTCGCGCCTGGGTCGGCGCGCCCTTCGATCATGCGTTCTTTCCTCACGCCGGAGGGCACGCCGGGCTCGAGTGCACCGACTGTCACTTCGGTCAGTTCGCCGGCCGCTCGAGCGAGTGTGTCGCCTGCCATGAGGCCGAATTCGGGAGCGCCGAGCCTGACCACCTGGCGGCTGGCTTCCCGCTAGCCTGCGAACTCTGTCATGACATCTACTCCTGGGATTCGGCTGCGATCGATCATTCGTCGTTCCCTCTGGAGCAAGGGCACGGCGGTCTCGAATGCCTGGACTGCCACACCACGGATGGATTCGACGACACGCCCGTGGACTGCTTTGCCTGCCACGCCGACGACTACGCGGGCGCCCGCGACCCCGATCACGCCTCGGCAGGCTTCCCGACCGACTGCGAGGAGTGTCATTTCTTGAACGATTGGGAGACCGTGCGTTTCGACCACGACACGCAGTACTACCCGATCTATAACGGTTCCCACAACGGTGTCTGGGACACGTGCGCCACCTGTCATCTCGATCCAGGTGACTTCCGCTTCTACGAATGCCTGCTCTGCCATCAGCACAACCAGCAGGACACCGACGCCGACCACCGGGGTGTCGAGGGGTATCTCTACCTCAGCCGAGCCTGCCTCGACTGTCACTCGATAATCGGCGACTAGCACTCCTACGCCTCCTACTACCTCTGCGATTCGGTGTGGCAATCCTCGCAGCCGGCCGCTAGCGGCACGTAGCGCACGACCGGCCGAGTGGGGTCGAGTTCTTGCTGCGTGCCGGGCACCGGCAAGTGACACGAGGTACACGGCGCCAACGCATGAGCTCCGTCCAGCAGGTATGTCGAGTCTCGGTTGTGATCGAACAAGAGGTTGGCCCAGGCGATATCCGTGTGGCACGAGGCGCAACCACCCTGACGGGTCGCGAACTGTCCGCCGTGCGGCTCCTGGTGGCAGTCGGCGCACTCGGTCGGAGTGTCGGTCAGAAGCAGCCTGCGTTCGTCTTCAGCACCGGGTTGTACACCGTGACAGGCGGTGCACTCGAGCGGCGCATGCGCGCCGGCGAGCGCGAAAGGCGTGGTCGAGTGATCGAACACCGGCACCTTCCAGCCGGCGTCCGAATGGCAGGTCTGGCAGCCGCCGTCGGCGAGCCATGGGTCGGTGGTGCCGGCGTGGGGATCCTCGTGGCATTCAGTGCACTGGAGGCTTTCATAACGGAACTTCGCTGCCTGGACCGCTTGGCCGCCGGCGCGCGGGCGGAATGTCGTCTTGGCGTGACATTCAGTGCAGGCGACCCCGCGGTGCAATCCCTCGAGGGGATAGCGACTCGCCTGATGGTCCTCCTCGGTGAAGAGAGTGGGCTTGAAGCTCTCGAGCGAATGGCAGCTCTCGCAAGCTCCCTCGTCCTCACGGCGAGCGAACTGCCCGAGGTGTTCGTCGGCATGGCAGGTCGCGCAAGCCTCGAAGCCGGCGATTCGTAGCGGCTCGCCCTCCGCGTGGCAGCCGGCGCATTCAACTCGAGCGTGCGCACCTTCGAGCGCGAAGCGAGTCCCAGCGTGGTCGAAGCGACCCTCGACGATCCCGCTCCAGTCTGCGGTCGAGTGGCAGCTGGAGCACTCGGGGCCAAGTCTTGCCTCGTGCGGATCGGAATGGCAATCGCTGCACTCGGCGAAGGCGAGATCCTGGAATTGGAGATCGCCTGCGTCCGGGCGGTGGCAGTCGCGGCAGGCGACCCGCCGATGGCGACCGGTCAACGGGTAGCGGGTCTTCGCATGATCGAACCCGGGCGTGGCGAACCATGACTCTGTGGCGTGGCACGACTGGCAATCGGCGCCCAGAGCGCCCTCGTGGGGGTCGCGATGGCAGGCGCCGCACTGCTGGTGAGGCACCGGCGTGAAGCGCTCGAAGGCGCCGCGGTCGTCGGTCTCTTCTTGGTGGCATTCGGTGCAGCTTGTCCTCTCGTGCGCTCCAGTGAGGGCAAAGGAGGTCTGGCTGTGGTCAAAGCCCGTGGCCGGCTTCCAGGCCTCGGTGGTGTGGCACTCGGTGCAGGTACTGGCCTCGAACTGGCCCCGGTGCTGATCGTGGTGGCAGCTCGCACAGTCCGGCGACAGCCCCAGGAGCGTGCGTGAGAAGTCCTTGTCCGCCTGACGGAAGCGGTCTTGTGCTTCGATGAAGTCGGCCTTGTGGCAGTCGCGGCAGGCGAGGTCCTTGTGGGCGCCGGTCAGAGTCTCTCCGGTCAGTCGATGATCGAAGGCATCCATCCCGGCATCGCCCCACCAGACCAGCTCGTAGTCCCGGCCGTGGTGGTCGATGTGACAGATCCGGCAGTCTTGATATCCCGCTTTGCTATGGAGTCCGTGCCCGGCCTCGATGCGTTGGCCGAGAATCTCATGGCAACTCAAGCACAGATTCGGATCGACGCCCTGGCCCTTGGCGTGGCAGGTCAGGCAATCACGGCTGCCGTCGAGGTCGGCGTGCACCGAAGCGAGCGGGCCCGGAGAGATCTGGGCTTCGGCAGGAGTGGTGAGACAGGTCCCAAGCGCTGCCAGGGCCGCCAGGGCCATGCTGACTGCCCAGCGAGCTTGCACTAGCTGAATCCGTACCCAGTCGCGATGGCGACGCCGATGTGAACGGCGGCGAAGATGTACATGATGACGGCGAAGGGCTTGTGGAGCACGTGCCAATAGTGAAACAGCTCCTGCAAGCGGGCCCAAAGGAGAATCCTCCGGGACAGCATCGCCCGGTCGCTCAGGACGCTCTGGACTTCGTGGCGGTGGGTGGAGGGCATCCGGCGGGTCAGTCCTTTGACCCGCCAGCGGAGACGGGCCGACGCCATTGGCATCGTCGTCAGGATCTTGACGAGGCCGGCTTGGGCATCGACACTGAGGTTCGCTAGCTGGTCGATGCGTTGGATCGCCTTCTCGCTGACGCCGTAGTCGCTCATCAACTGTTGATTGAGGCCCTCGCTCATCGCGTTCACTTCGGCAAGGGTCATTTCGGCTCCGGAGCGCCGGCGCGGGATCTGGAGATACAGGTAGCGCCCGACCACGCCACTGGTGGCGACGACGACCATCGACCAGAAGCTCAGAGCGACGACGCCGGTGACCTTGAGAGAGCTGTGCAAGACGATCAGCAGGGGGCCCATGACGCCGCAGTAGATGTGGAAATCGAGCCAAGCGCGGAGTCGCAGGGCCTTGCGCAGGGCACGCACCCGCTTGCGGATCGAGTAACTCATCATCAAGGTCATCAGGCTGGCACCGAGAATGCCGTAAAGACGCCCCAGCGAGCCTCCAGGTTTCAGGCTCCAGTACATCTCGTGCCGCGGTCGCTCGATCAGCGGAGTCGAGTAGTAGTCCCACCCGTAGTAAAAGAGGTACCCGAGCACACCGAACGACAACAGATAGAGCACGGTGAGGGTCCAGTTACGCTCATGGTGCTCTGCGGCTGGGGGAGCATCAGGCTCCCGAAGCTGGGCTTGGGTCATCAAGTCGTTACCTTTTGAAACACGGCGTCGTAGGCAGGTGCGGCACCGGTGCGGCTTGTACTAACAGTCCCGAGATTACTCCACCGTTACTGTTCGCGGGTGTGTCGATCACCATTGATGTCGGACCCTCCTGTAGCGAAGACTCTCGGAGCCTTGTGGCGGTCGACGCGGAAGGCCTTGGAGTCAGAGATCGGCGGGAGAGGGACGCGTTAACGTGGCTGTAATGTAGCAAGTGCGAGATTGCAGTCAGGCTTCATTTACCAGGTTTCAGGACAGTGCCGACAGGGCTACACCGACTAAGAACGACCGACCAAGACACTCGTTCACTACCGCCAGACATGCTCGATCAACCCCAAGCCCGTTTCAGCTCCGGCCCGGCATTACTGCTGCTGTCTTTCGCGCTCGTCCTCTACTTGAGTGTGCTGGGAGTCGCGCCGGCGGCGGCCGCCCCCAGTTTCGAGAATCCCCACGGCGATTTGTCGATCTCTTGCGAAGCCTGCCACTCGACGGCCGGCTGGACGCCACTGCGCGACGTTTTGGACTTCGACCACGGTGCCACCGGCTTCCTGCTCGAGTCCGGGCACCAAAAAGTGGATTGCCTCAGCTGTCACCAGCAACTCGAGTTCCGGAAAGTAGGCTCAGCTTGCGCCGACTGCCACCTCGACCCTCACCTGGGCGAACTGGGCTTCGGCTGCGAGACCTGCCATTCGCCCCAGACCTGGGATTCGCGGGCCGATCTCTCGGCCCTGCACGATGGGAGCCTGTTTCCCCTGACCGGCGCTCACCGGGCGGTGGATTGCGCCGCCTGTCACCAGGAAGATCCGCCGTTCGAGTTCCAGCTCACGCCCACTGACTGCTTCAGCTGTCACATCGACGATTACCGCAGTGCCGACCTCGACCATGAAGCCTTGGGATTTCCGACGACTTGTGAGGACTGCCATGCGACGCAGGCCTGGCAGCCGGCCGATTTCCTCGGTGGCGACTTCGATCATGATGCCTTTTTCCCCCTTCGTGGCGGCCACGCCGGTCTCGACTGCAGCGTCTGCCACTCAGGCGGCTTCGGCGGCACACCGACCGACTGCTACGCCTGCCACCAGGAGGACTATCAGTCGACGACGGATCCGAATCATGCCGCCCTGGGCTTCCCGCTGACCTGCGAGGACTGCCACAGCACCACGATGTGGGAAGGCGCCACCGAGATCAATCACAACGAGTTCTTCCCACTCAACGGTGTCCACGCTGTCCTCGACTGCCAGGAGTGCCACGCGGATGGCTTCGAGGGCACGCCGACGGACTGTGCGTCGTGCCACCTCGACGACTACAACGCGACCAGCGACCCGAATCACGCAGCTCAGGGTTTCTCGATGATGTGCGAGGACTGCCACAACGAGTCGGACTGGAACGATGTCGATGACATCAACCATGCGGTCTTCTTCCCGCTACGCGGCGCCCACCGGACGCTCGACTGCGAGTCTTGTCACGCTGGAGGCTTTGCCGGCACGCCGACCGACTGCGCGGCCTGTCATCAGGAGGACTACGACGCTACGACCGATCCCAACCACGCGGCCGAGGGCTTTCCGCTCGACTGCGAGGCCTGTCATAGCGAGTCAGATTGGGCGAACGCCTCGGTGGACCACAGTTTCTTCCCGCTGACCGGAAGCCACGCGCCGCTCGATTGCGAAGCCTGCCACGCGGAGGGTTTCGAAGGCACGCCAACGGATTGCGTCTCCTGTCACCGAGAAGACTACGACGGCACGACCGACCCCGACCACGCGGCCGCGGGCTTTCCGCTCGACTGCGAGGTCTGCCATAACACCGGCGACTGGAACGATGCCGACATCGACCACTCTTTCTTCCCGCTGACGGGATCTCACGCGCCCTTGGACTGCGAGGCCTGCCATTCGGGAGGCTTCGAGGGCACACCGACCGATTGCGTGGCCTGTCATCAGGATGACTATGACGGCACCACGGACCCAGACCACGCGGCCGAGGGCTTCCCGCTCGACTGCGAGGTCTGCCACAACACCGGCGACTGGGAGGACGCGGATTTCAACCACGCACTCTGGCCGCTCACCGGACAGCACACGAACCTCGATTGCCAGGAGTGTCACGAAGGTGGCTTCGAGGGCACGCCGACCGATTGCGCCGCCTGCCATATCGACGACTACAACGACACCGACGACCCGGATCATCAAGCGGCCGGCTTCCCGACGACGTGCGAAGACTGCCACAACACATCGGGCTGGGATGACGCCGATTTCAATCATGACCAGATGTACTTCCCGATCTACTCCGGCAACCACGCTGGTGAATGGGATTCCTGTGATGAGTGTCATGTTCAGCCGGGCGACTTCGGCATCTTTGAGTGCGTCCTGTGTCACGAGCACAACCAAGACGATACCGACGATGATCACGACGAGGTCGGTGGCTATGTCTACGAGAGCCAGGCCTGTTTCGATTGTCACCCCGACGGAAACGAATGACTATGCGTAGGACTGCGACGCTCCTTGTGGCACTGGCACTCTCGGCGCTCGGATTGGCCGCTGAGCCCGCTGCACTCGAAGTGCAGTACGTGACTGCCGACAGCGTTTACATCGATGGCGGCAGCCGCTACGGACTCGCGGCTGGTGATCGGCTGGGAGTTCGCCGAGACGGTCAAACCGTCGCGACCCTCGAGGTGGTGTATGTCGCCACACATTCAGCCTCCTGTCGGGTGGTCGAAACGGAGGTCGAACTGCTTGTCGGCGACCGTGTCGCCGCCGACACCCTGCAAGAGGCCTCACCGGCTGAGACGTCGGTCGTTCTCGCCAACTCCGCCGCCGACTCCGAGCCAACGCCGAGACCCGTCTCAAGGAAGACCCTCAGTGCCTCGGCGAGTACCCAGGCCACGCCACGGCAAGAGGCAGCTCCTCAAAAGCCCATGTACACCCGTTCCGAGCCAACTGATCGTGCCCTGCGCTCCTCGGTCAGCGGTAGCCTGACCTTCGACTGGGAGCAGTTCACCGACAACTCGGAGTTCGGTCGAGACTACGATCGCAGTTCCGCGCGGTTGAGCCTGCGCGGGCGCAACCTCGGCGGGATGCCGCTCCAGCTGAGGATCCGCACCTCGACGCGCAACCTCGATCGCATCACCTCGTCAGACGGTTCGTCATCGGTCTCGGAAACCCGGGACCGGCTGTACGAGCTGTCCGTCGCCTACGAGCCGCCCGAGGGCCGCTTCGCCTTGCGTTTCGGCCGGCTGCGGCTGGGCCGCTACGCCGGCGTGGGAACGGTCGACGGGCTCTCCGGCGAGGTTCGCTTCGGCAGAGTCTTCCGCCTCGGGCTCTTCGGTGGTTCGCGTTCCGATATTTCCGAGTTCGGCTATGACGCTGATCGCACGACCGTTGGCCTGACCACCCGGTTCACCGCCGGCGAAGCGGGACGGACCCGGGAGCTTCTTCTCGCCGCGGTGCGCGAGGACGGCAAGGACTTCGTGAGCCGGGAGTACGTGGCGCTGCAGACTCGCGTCGCCGGCGGTCGTTGGTCCTTCTACCAGCGGGCCGAGTTCGACTTCAACAACGGCTGGCGAGAGGAAATCAGCGGCACTTCCAGTCAGCTCTCGACGCTGTTTCTGAACGCGACCGCGCGGGCCTCCGAGCGCAACCGGTTCTCCCTCTCCTACAGCCGCTTTCAGCGCTATCGCACCGAAGAGACAAGACTCATCCCCGAAGAGCTTTTTGACGAAAATCGGCGCCAGGGCATCAGGGCGCGCTGGACGATCGGTAAGAGCCGGGGCTTGAACGTCACGCTGTCCGGCGGCCTGCGCGAGCGCGAAGGGGATACGGACGACGCGACGTCAGCCGGTTTGGCAGTCAATCACGGCAATCTCTTCGGCCGAAACTACAGCGCGGGTCTCAGTATCTTGGCGTTCTCCAACGGCTTCAGCGATGGTACGACGATGATGCTGAGGACGGCCAAGCGGCTCAAGGGAGGGCATCGGATGACCTTCGTTGCCGGCGCGCGGACCCTCGACGAGGTGCTGCGAGGGGAGACCCGGGAGACCCAGTGGTTCCGGCTCGGCGGGTGGTTCGAGTTGCCGGGTAACCTCTTCGGCCGGGCCGAGGTCGAGGCCAGCACCGGCGACGAGATTGACGGCCAGAGGATTTTGATCGGCCTAGGCTATAGGCTCTGAAGTATCGATGAGTGAGTCAGCTCTCTTCTGGGCCTTGGCAGCTGCGATCAGCGGCTTCATTGTCTTCACCTACGCGGCGGGCTTCCGTAGGCGGGTGCAGCGCGATCGGGAGCGCAAGCGCGAGGCTGCTCATTTTGGAATCGATCGCGGCGCCGCCCAGTACCCGTTCATCGACGCCAGCAAGTGCATCGGTTGCGGTTCCTGCGTCGACGCATGCCCCGAGGGTGATCCTCTTGGCGTCGTGGGTGGCACCGCGGTAGTGATCAACGGCCTGCGCTGCGTCGGTCACGGCCAGTGCGAGCAGGCTTGTCCGGTGGGTGCCATCGAGGTCGGTCTGGGCGACCTGAAGGGTCGGAGGGATGTTCCCCAGGTCGACGAGGACCACGAGACCGCAACTCCCGGCCTCTACATCGCCGGTGAACTCGGCGGCATGGCTCTGGTCAAGAACGCCTGGCGCCAGGGCAGGCGGGCCACCGAAGCCATCGTTCGCAGCCTCGATGCCGACGGCGCCCTCATCGGCCCGACCGACGAACTGGATCTGGTGATCGTCGGTGCCGGGCCCTCCGGGCTCAGCGCGGGCCTTGCTGCCGCAACCGCGGGGCTGAAGTACGTCGTGCTCGAGCGTGAGGCGAGCCTGGGCGGAAGCCTCCTGCACTATCCGCGGCGCAAAATGGTACTGACCCAGAAGGTGGAGCTCGGCAGCTGGGGCAGCCTGGACAAGACCGAGTACAGCAAAGAGGGCTTGCTCGAACTCTTAGCCCGAATGGTCGACGAGACCGATTTGAACATCCGATTCGACAGTCCGGTGGACACGCTCAATAAGAAGGGCGAGATCTTCAATATCCTCGCCGGAGGCCGCGAGGTGCGCGCCCGGAGGGTCCTGCTGTGTCTCGGTCGCCGCGGGACTCCCCGCAAGCTGGGCGTGCCGGGCGAGGACAGCAGCAAGGTGATGTATCGCCTGCTGGACGCGGCTTCGTACCAAGGCGAACGGATCCTCATCGTCGGCGGCGGTGACAGCGCGATCGAGGCGGCACTGGGTCTGGCCAATGACGACTCCAACGAGGTCACGCTGTCCTACCGCAAGTCCAAGTTCTTCCGCATCAAGACGCGCAACCGGGAACTCGTCGACAAGGCCATCTCGGCGGGCCGGATCCGCGTGATCTACAACTCGACGGTCGAAGAGATTCTCGAAGATTCGGTGCGGCTGAAGGTGGAAGGCTCAGACTCCCGCGAAACGGTCAGCGACTATGTCTTCGTCTTCGCCGGTGGCGTGCCGCCGGTCGCATTTCTCCGCCAGGCTGGGGTGCGCTTTGGCGGCGATCCTCCCGTGTCCGATCTGGGGCCGGGGCTGGCCTGAGGACTCCCGTTGGCAAGCCTGCCGGCGGTGTCGAGGGCCGGGAAATCCAGCCTGACTGATCGGTCGACTCCGAGAACTCCATGAACGAGGCCAATCTCCTGTGGGCACTGGCGGCGGGGCTTAGTGCCGGTATCGTTTTCGTCTACACCGCCGGCTTCTGGCGCCGACTCGTAGCGGTCCGCGAGCGCAAGGTCGAGGCGGCGCTCTTGGGGATCGATAAGCCCACGGCTCAGTACCCGTTTGTCGATGCCACCAAGTGCATCGGCTGTGGAGCCTGTGTCGAGGCATGCCCTGAGGGCGACCCTTTGGGCGTGGTTGGGGGTACGGCGGTGGTAATCAACGGCCTACGCTGTGTCGGGCACAGTCATTGCGAGCTGGCTTGCCCGGTCGGAGCGATCGAGGTCGGGCTGGGCGACCTCAAGGATCGCAAGGACATCCCCCAGGTCGACGAGACCCACCAGACCTCGGCTCTCGGCCTCTATATAGCCGGCGAACTCGGTGGGTTGGCGCTGGTGAAGAATGCATGTAATCAAGGCCAGCGCACCGCCGAAGCCATCATTCAAAGCCTCGAGGAGGAAGGCAGGCCAGCAGGACCTACTTCGGCCGATACGCTCGACCTCGTGGTCGTCGGCGCAGGCCCGGCGGGGTTGAGTGCAGGGCTGGCAGCGGCGGCTGCGGGGCTGCGCTACGTCGTACTCGAGCGGGAGCCCAATCTCGGTGGGAGCCTGCTCCATTATCCGCGCCGCAAGATGGTTTTGACCCAACCGGTTGAGCTGGGGACTTGGGGCCGTCTCAGCCGCAGCGAGTACTCCAAAGAAGATCTGTTGGACCTCTTTGGCCGAATGGTCGAAGAGATAGATCTAGCCGTCAGGTTCTCGACCCCGGTCGAGAGCGTCACGAAGGACGAAGATTTCTTTGTCGTGACTACGAGCGACGGCATTCTGCGAGCCCGTCGCGTTCTGCTCTGTCTCGGGCGCCGTGGGACGCCGCGCAAACTGGGAGTGCCCGGGGAAGACATGAGCAAGGTCATGTACCGGTTGATCGACGCCGCATCCTACGACGGCGAGCGGCTCCTCATCGTCGGTGGCGGCGACAGCGCGATCGAGGCCGCGATGGGACTAGCCAACTACGCTTCGAACGAGGTTACGCTGTCCTATCGCAAGTCGAAGTTCTTCCGTATCAAGGCCAAGAATCAAGAGCGCATCGAGAAGGCGATCGCATCGGGCAAGGTCAGGGCGATCTTTGATTCGAGTGTCGAGGAGATTTCGGAGGGTTCAGTTCGCCTCAGAGTCGGAGAGTCCGAGACGACCGAGATCGGCAACGACTACGTTTTCGTGTTCGCAGGTGGAGTGCCGCCTTTCTCATTCCTGAGGGACGCCGGGGTTCGGTTCGGCGGGGATCCGCTGCCGAATCAGGCGTCCAACGTCAGCGCCAGTCCGGCCTGAGCAGTTTTCGAGGAGAGACCGTGATGGAACAGAAGCGAGAGAGAAGTCTGGGAGCTGTCTGGGGAGCCCTGGCCGGTGTAGCCCTCGTCGCTTTGCTGGCCCTGGGTTGGAAGCTCGGCGGGAGGAGCGAAGGAGATCCCGAGGCCGAGGCACCGCTGGTGGAGGGTCCCACGGCGACCGCGGCACAAGAACCTTCGCCTCACGTCGGAGCCGACCTCGACGTCATCACGGACCCGGCAGTCGAGAGCCTACGCAGAGACCTGGCTGCGGCGCCCGAGCGGCTCGACCTGCGCAAGCGTCTCGCCATCGAACTGCTGCGTCGAGCCCAGTTCTACGCCGCGTTCGACGAGGCGGGGCGAATTCTCGAGCAGTCACCCGACGACGTCGATGGGCTGTTCGTGACTGCGGCCATCAGAGTGCGGATGGGACAGCCGAGCCGGGCGCTGCCGCTGCTGGAGCGCGTCCTCGAGCAAGCACCCGACCACGTGCCCGCCCTGACCGCCAAAGGGCAGGCCTTGCTGAAGACTGGTCACGCCGATACCGCGGTGGCCGTCTGGAACCGCGCGCTCGAGCTCTCCGGCGGGAGTAACTCTCAGGTCGAGGAGATGTTGCGCTCTGTCCCCGCAGGGGCGGGAGCGCCTCACCCGCTGTCGACTGACGCTACAAGCGACTAGCCCGCACTCTTCGGCACGGGGCTTGCTCTAAAAGCGCGTCATGCCCCGGGCAAAGAGACTGGTTTTGGTCAGCTGGCTGCTATCCGTCGTGGTTTTCACCACCCACGCGGCGGCGGAAACGGCCAATTCGGCGCTCTCGGCGCGCCATCGCCTCCTGCTCGTCGCCGCTCGCGACTTGGCGAGCAGCCTGTCCGAGAATGTCTGGCCTGGCTGGGCCGTTGACATGGAGGTGCTCCTGGTGGCTGATGAGTGGGAAGTCCTGCTCGGTGGATCGCGGTTGCCTGCTGGGTTCGAAGACCTCGCCCCGGACCCGAACCTGGGCGTCTTGGCCCGGCGCTCGCGGGTCTTTCCGACCGGTCTGCTCGCGACCATGCCGCTTTTCGGACCACCTGCCACCATAGTGGTCGGTGGACCTGAGGCGACCGAACGCGGTAGCAGCGCCTGGCTTCAGGTGCTCCTCCACGAGCACTTTCACCAGTGGCAGATGCGCGATTCCCAGTACTACGAGGCTACAGCTGCGCTTGATCTGGCGGACGGCGATACGACCGGGCGCTGGATGCTCGAGTATCCGTTTCCCTATGACGCTCCCGCACCGGGTAGGGCTTTCAACGGCTTGGCCCGAGAGTTGGCGGCGCTCCTGCGGCGGCCCGCAGAGGACGACCTAGCCATGGAGGCGGGCGAGTTCTGGGCACGGTTCAGAGCTCTCGAAGACACCCTTGCCCCACGCGACGCGCGCTACCTCCATTTCCAACTCTGGCAGGAGGGTGTCGCCCGCTTCGTCGAACTGCGGGTGGCGGAGGAAGCCGCCGCGCACTGGCGGCCTCCGCAGGCCGTTGCCGCCCTGCCCGACTTCGAAGATTTCGGGGTCTTGGCCTGCGCCGCGTGGGAGAACCTCCTGGCTGAGCTCGAGACGCTCGATCTAGCGGCTGATCGGCGGATTTCCTTCTACGCGCTCGGTGCCGGGATCGCCCTCCTGCTCGATCGCACCGAGCCGCAATGGAAGAGCCGCTACGAAGCACCGCGGTTCGCACTGGCGCCAGCAGCACCCGCCGATTGACAGCCCTGAAGGCGGCTGGTCTACTGACTCCCGTTCGGGGAAGGGCTTGTGCCGTCGGCTATCGTCATCGCTTCGCTTACTGCTGCGCCCGATGCGGCGCGCTTGGGCGAACTTGCGGCGACCTCTCAGGTTCTCGAGCTGCGGGCCGATCTCTTCGAGCCGCCGGACATCGACTGGCTGCGCGAACATTTCCCCGGTCGCTTGCTCTATACCCTGCGCAGCGCGGGCGAGGGTGGGCAAGACAGGTCGGATCGTAGCGAGCGGCGGGCTCGCCTGGGGGCCGCCGCAGGGGTCTACGACCTGGTGGACCTCGAAACCCGGGACCTCGACGGTGGAATCCACGACCAGGTCCCGGTGGCCCAGCGGGTGCTTTCCTGGCATGGCCGTCCCGACGACCTCGAGGCTCTGCAGGCCGTTGCCGCTCGACTGCTCGAAGAGCCGGCGCACTGGTACAAAGTCGTCAATTGGGTGAAGCGCAGCGGTGAGGACCGCTGGCCTCTCGCTCTCCTGGCGGCCCTTGGCCGGAGCGACGTGATCGCCTTCGGCGCCGGCGAGATCGGAGCCTGGACGCGGCTCGTAGCGACCGTGCTGGGATCGCCGGCTCTCTTTGCGGCCGGCGGTCCACAGGCCGCCGCGGCTGGGCAGCTGCCGGTCGAGCGGTTGGCCACCGACTACCAGTGGCCCCTCGGGGAGGTCCAATCGCTGCTCGGAGTCGTAGGCCGGCCGGTGGGCCACAGCCTGTCGCCTCACCTGTTCAACCGGGCGCTCCGGCGCCTGGGCCTCCCGATGTTGTATCTCGCCTTCCACGTGGAGAAATTCGGTGAGTTTTGGCTCGACGTCGTGGAGGAGGGCGGCGCCGAGGGCGGTCTGGAACTGGGAGGCTTGAGTGTCACGGCGCCCGACAAGCTGATCGCCATAGCGGTTGCCGGAGTCACCAGTCCTCTGAGCGAGGCGATCGGTTCCGCCAACACCCTGGTGCGCCGGGATGACGTCTGGGCGGCCAACAGTACGGATCCGGAAGGCATCATGGGCCCGCTGAGGCGGCGCGATATCGTCGTGCGCGGGAGGCGCGCGGCGGTGCTCGGCGCGGGAGGAGCCGGCCGCGCCGCCGGCTGGGCGCTGCGCGACGCTGGAGCCAAAGTGACGCTCTTTAACCGCAGCCCGGCAAGAAGTGTCGAGGTGTCGCGCGATCTCGAGCTGGATTGTCTGTCGTGGGAAGCGTTTGACCCAGCGCAGTTCGGCGTCGTCGTCCACGCCACACCGCTGGGGCGTGACGACGCGGATCCTCTGCCTTGCGCTGTCTCGCTCTTGCCTCAAGACGCCGTGGGTCTCGACCTGGTCTACCGTCGAGAGGGTCCGACGCCCTGGGTGGCGGCGTTGCGTGACCAGGGCCGGATAGGGATTGATGGCCGGGAAGCTCTCCTCTTCCAAGCTCTGCCTCAGTTCGAGGCGATGACGGGGCAGGAGATGCCTCCCGAGTTGGTCGCCGAATTGCTGAGCGAGATCGATCCGTGAGTCGTACCAAGCGGGCGCGTCCTCGGGTGCGCGAATTTCTCGGCGATAGCCTGACGCCGGTAGCGGCCTACCGCCGCTTATCACCCGCGCACCCACGCTTTCTCTTCGAGAGCGTCACCGGGGGCGAGCAGGTGTCGCGCTACAGCTTTCTCGGCGGGCGGCCGAGCGAACTCTATCGGGTCTTTGCCGACCGGATCGAGATCGATCGCCCCGCAGCGGCAGGTGGCAGCGAGACCGAGGTCCGCGTCGGCGACCCACTCGGTCGCCTCCGGCGCGCCCTTGGGGAGTTCGTCGCCGAACCGGCGGAGATTCCCTTTCTCGGTGGTTTCGTGGGGTATTTCGGCTACGACATCGTGCGCCTGCACGAGACGCTTGGCCCAGGACCGCCAGATCCTTTCGGCCTGCCCATCGCGATGCTCGCTCGGATTGACTCTCTACTGGTCTTCGACCACGCCCGCCAGCGCTTGCTGGCAGTGGCCAACGAGATTGAGGGTGAGGTCGATGCCGCGGCGGCGACGGCCGAACTCGACCGCCTCGAAGCTCTGGTGACCGGGGTCGAGGGGGTTGGCGCCGAGCCCTTGCCGCGCGGGTCGGGTCCGCCGGCTGCCGGAGTCAAAGCGAGCCTCGGCCGCGACGAATACCAGGCCGCCGTCCTGGCGGCCCAGGAGCACATCGCCCGTGGCGACATCTTTCAAGTCGTTCTCGCCCGGCGCTTCGAACTCGGCGAGGCGCCCGATCCGACGGCGCTCTATCGCGCGCTGAGGACAGTAAACCCGAGCCCCTACATGGTGCTCTTCGAGGCTCTTGATCTGGCGCTCGTCGGAGCGAGTCCCGAGATGCTGGTGCGCAAGAGCGGCCGCCGGATAGAGACCCGGCCGATCGCCGGGACTCGCGGCCGCGACGCCAACACCGCGGCGGACGAGGCCTTGGCCGCCGAGCTGCTGGCTGATCAGAAGGAGCGTGCCGAGCACGTGATGTTGGTCGATCTCGGTCGCAACGACCTCGGTCGCGTTGCCGTACCCGGTTCGGTGCAGGTGCCGAGCTTCATGGAGATCGAACGCTACAGTCACGTGATGCACATTTCGTCGAGCGTCGAGGCCGAGCTCGCACCGGACCAGGACGCACTCGACCTGCTGTTGGCCTGTTTTCCGGCCGGGACCGTCTCAGGGGCGCCGAAAGTCCGCGCCATGGAATTGATCGATACCCTGGAACCCGAGGGTCGGGGGCCCTATGCCGGGGCCATGGGCTATCTCTCCTTCGCCGGCGACCTCGATACCTGCATCAGTATTCGTACCTTGGTGGTTCAGGGCGACCAGGTGTCAGTGACGGCGGGAGCGGGTATCGTGGCGGACTCCGACCCGGCGGCTGAGCGGGCCGAGACCGAGAGCAAGGCGGCCGCACTGCTGGCGGCGGTCGATCTGGCGCGCAGCCTCGAGAGCTGAGTCTGATGATCCTGATGATCGACAACTATGACTCCTTCACCTACAACTTGGTGCAGGAGCTGCTGATCGCCGGCGCCGAGGTGGAGGTCGTACGCAACGACCAGGAGAGCGTCGATGAACTGCTGGCTCGAAGGCCGGCTGGCATTGTCATCTCGCCTGGCCCTGGAAGGCCGGAAGAAGCCGGAGTCTGCCCCGAGCTGGTCTCCCGCCGCCCAGAGATGCCGCTCCTGGGCGTGTGCCTCGGCCACCAGGTGCTGGGGCACGTCTTCGGTGCACGGGTAGAGCGAGCCTCGCACCTGCTGCACGGCAAGACCTCTTGGATCGAACACGAAGGGCAAGACGTGTTTGCCGGCCTGCCACGGCCCTTCGAGGCGACCCGCTACCACAGCCTTACCGTAGAGCCGGCGAGTGTTCCCGATGAACTCGAGCCTCTGGCCTGGACTGCAGACGACGGTGAACCAGTTTTGATGGGACTACGGCATCGCGAGCTGCCGTATTGGGGAGTGCAGTTTCATCCGGAGTCGATTCTCTCGACCGCCGGACCTGCTTTGCTGGCCAACTTCGTCGCTTGCTGCGGGCTGAACGCCGTTGGGAGCAAGGTGTGATCGAAGCTTCGACAGCTCTCGCACGGCTGATCGCACGCCAGGATCTCGCTCGCGATGAGGTTGAAGCTCTCTTTGGCCGGTTGATGGACGGCGAGTTGGACGAGCCGACCAAGGCAGCCCTTCTGATGGGCCTGGCCGTCAAAGGTGAGACCGCCCAGGAGATCGCCGGTGCCGCCACCGCGATGCGCCGGCGGGTAGTCGAGATCCCACACAATCAACCGGAGGCCATTGACACCTGTGGTACCGGCGGAGACGGCAAAGGGACCTTCAATATCTCGACCGCCGCGGCGTTCGTTGCCGCTGGGGCCGGCGCACCCGTGGCGAAACACGGTAACCGCTCGGTCTCGAGCCGCTCCGGCAGCGCAGATGTCCTGACCGCACTTGGCGTCGATGTCACCGTCGGGCCAGCACGGGCGGCAGCGGCACTGGACCAGATCGGTATCGCCTTCCTGTTTGCCCCGAACCTCCACCCAGCGATGCGCGAGGTGATGCCGGTGCGCCAGGCCCTCGGGGTGCGTACGGTGTTCAATCTGCTCGGGCCCTTGACCAATCCTGCCGGTGCCCGCCGCCAGGTGCTGGGAGTCTTCGCGCGGGAGCGGGTCACGATGCTGGCCGAGGTCCTCGCGCAGCTCGGAAGCACCCACGCGATGGTGGTGCACGGCGCTGATGGCTTGGACGAGATCACCTTGACCGGGCCGACGTATGTGGCGGAACTGCGCGACGGCGTGGTGCGTGAGTTCACGGTCGATCCAGTGGCACTCGGCTTTGAACTGGTGGCTGACGAAGCCCTGGCGGGCGGCGAGCCGGAAGAAAACGCTAGCGCTCTAGAGGCTGTGCTCAGTGGCGCGAGCGGACCTCTGCGGGACGTGACGGTGCTGAACGCGGGAGCGGCGGTGTATGTGGCCGGACTGGCGGCAGACCTTGGCGAGGGCGTCGCGGCTGCGAGACGGGCACTCGACTCCGGAGCCTCCCTGCGGAAACTCGGGGCGTTGCGGGAGTTCTATGCAGCCTGACGTGGCGGACATCCTGCTTCGGATCGTCGCCCAGCGGAGAGCGAGGTTGGCCGCGGATACCGCGGCGGCTGAGGCTCCTTGGTTGGGCGAGGCGGGCGCCTTTGAGGCGGCATTGAAGGCTCACCCAGGGCGTCGGGTGATCGCCGAGGTCAAGCTGGGGTCGCCGCGGTTGGGTTCGCTGGCAGACCGGATCGACCCGGAAGCTCAAGCTCGGGCTTATGCCGACAATGGTGCGGCGGCACTTTCGGTCGTAGTGGAGCCGGATTTCTTTCATGGCAGCTACGAGCTGTTGGCGCGCTGTCGCCGGGCTTCGGGCCTTCCGACCCTGGCCAAGGATTTCGTGGTCGACGTACGACAGCTGGCCTGGGCAGCTTCGGCTGGCGCCCAGGCGGTTCTCCTGATCGCGGCTTTGTACTCCCAGGCGGAGCTACGGCATTACGCGATGACCGCGGCGGACCTTGGGCTGACGGTGCTAGTGGAAACCCACTCGCGGGCGGATCTGGTGAAACTGGGGGAACGCTCGTGGCCCTTGGTGGGCGTGAACAACCGGGACCTACGGACCTTCGAGGTGGATCTGGGGCACTCGGAGGGCCTGGTGGGGGAGTTGCCTCGGGGGGCGTTCAAGGTGGCGGAGAGCGGGATGGATTCTCCGGCTGACCTGGAGCGGTTGGAGGGTGCCGGGTTCGATGGGTTCCTGATTGGGGAGTCGTTGTTGTTGGCCCCGGATCCTGGGGCGAAGCTTCGGGAGTTGCTTGGCGGCTAGTTGCTGGGTGGGCCGGCCCTGTTGCGAGACGCGAGCAGGGCTCGGAGGGGCACGCCGGGTCGTTCTTGGTGAGTCACGGTTGGACCCGGCTCATTCGGCTCGGCGCGCATGGATCAGGCCTGCCGCGGCCCGTGGGAGCGCCGGCCTCAAGGCCCCTCCGAGCCCTGCTCGCGTCTCGCAACAGGCCCTACCGTCGAGGGCGCCTTGCGGGCAGGACCGGCGGCGATTGCAGGGTTGGGTTCTGCCAGTTACATTCAGTCGCCGATGGAGCCTCGTCTACTCAAGGTCTGTGGAGTGACTCGAACTCAGGACGCCGTAGTCTGTGCGCGGCTCGGTGTTGATCTGGTGGGGCTGAACTTCTACCCGCCCAGTCCACGGTGGGTGGAGGTGGAGAAGGCGCGAGAAATCGCCGATGCCGTCAGGGGCAGGGTCAAGCTCTGCGGGGTGTTCGTCAACCAGTCGGCCGAGGAGGTGGAGGCGATCTCCCTGGCGGTGGGACTCGACCTCCTGCAGTTTCACGGTGACGAGCCGGCGGAGTGGGTGGAGTCCTTCGGCCAACGGGTCTTGCGGGCTTTTCGGGTCGATCCGGCGGAGAACTTCCCGGTTCTGGAGTTGCTCGAGTACCCGTCGGCCTGGGGCTTTCTGTTCGATGTGCGACGGCCCGAGGTCTATGGTGGTGGCGGAGTGAGCTGGCCCTACGACAGAATTGCCGCTGTGGCCGTGGAGCGGCCGACGTTGGTGGCTGGCGGTATCGGACCGTCCAATGTTCGGGAGGCTCTGGAGCTCAGCGGAGCGGGTGGGGTGGATGTCTGTTCGGGTGTCGAGTCGGCGCCGGGGATCAAGGACCAGGACGCGATGGCGCGACTGGTCGAGGAGGTCAGGAGTGGCTAGGTTGGACACGCCGGACAAGGCGGGATATTTCGGTGAGTACGGCGGGCGCTACGTGCCGGAGACGCTGATGGCGCCGCTGGCGGAGCTGGCCAAGTCCTACGATCGGCTCAGCCGGCGGCGGGCGTTCAAGCGCGAACTCGACTCGTTGTTGATGCACTATGCCGGGCGGCCGACGCCGCTCTACCATGCCAAGCGGCTATCCGAGCAGCTGGGCGGGGCGCAGATCTACCTCAAGCGCGAGGATCTCCTGCACACAGGAGCTCACAAGCTCAACAACGCTCTGGGGCAGGCGCTGTTGGCGCGCGAGATGGGCAAGCAACGGGTCATCGCCGAGACCGGGGCCGGGCAGCACGGTGTAGCGACGGCGACGGCGGCAGCGCTTCTCGGCCAGCGCTGCACGATCTACATGGGCGAGGAGGACATGCGGCGCCAGCGGCCCAACGTGCATCGGATGGAACTGCTGGGGGCCGAGGTGAAGGGCGTAGACAGCGGAAGCCGGACTCTCAAGGACGCTATCAACGAGGCACTGCGGGACTGGGTGACCCATGTCCAGGATACCCATTACATCCTCGGCTCGGTGCTGGGGCCGGAACCCTACCCGCGCATGGTGCGGGACTTTCAGCGGGTGATCGGGCTCGAGACGACCCGGCAGCTCAAGAAGCAGGCCGGGCACGGGTGGCCGGACCTGGCGATCGCCTGTGTCGGCGGTGGAAGCAACGCGATCGGCCTGTTCTCGGCCTTTCTCGAACGCCGGGAGGTCCGTCTCATCGGAGTCGAGGCCGGCGGCACCGGCGAAGCCCTGGGGGAGCATGCGGCGCGCTTTCAAGGCGGCAAGCTCGGAGTGCTGCATGGAACACGTACCTACGTTCTGCAAGACGATGACGGGCAGATTGCCACTACGCATTCGGTCTCGGCCGGACTCGACTACCCGGCGGTGGGTCCGGAGCACGCCCTGCTCCGCGATCGGGGGCGCGTCGAGTACACCTCGGCGACCGACCGCGAGGCCATGGCCGCGTTCCACACTCTGGCCAGGACGGAGGGGATTCTGCCGGCTCTCGAGAGTTCCCACGCCCTGGCGGAGGCCATCGGACGGGCGCCTCACTTGGCTGCGGAGCGGACGATCGTGGTCAACCTCTCGGGCCGGGGCGACAAGGATCTCGATTCGGTTCGGGCCTACGACGCTGACAACCCGGGCGATGCGGGGCCGAGTGGATGAACCGGATCGACGAAGCCTTCGCCCAGTGCCGCAAGGAGAAACGAGCGGCCTTCATCCCCTTCATCATGGCGGGGGACCCAGACCTCGAGTCCACCTTCGGCTTGATCGAGGCTCTGGTCGAAGGCGGCGCGGACATCATCGAACTCGGGGTGCCATTCAGCGATCCGATCGCTGATGGCCCGGTGAATCAGCGCGCTGCCGTTCGGGCCCTGGCCAGCGCCACCAGTCTGGCTGGCGTCTTGGACCTCGTGGCGCGAGTCCGCGTCCGGTGGCAGATACCGATCGTTCTGTTCTCCTACTTCAACCCGATCTTCACCCTGGGTGTCGCAGCTTTCGCTCGGCGGGCCGCGGCATCGGGCGTAGACGGTGTGCTTTGTCTCGACCTGCCGCCTGAGGAGGCAGTGCCGGACTTCTACGACGCTCTGACGGCTGAGGGCCTGGCGCCGATCTTCCTTCTGGCGCCGACCAGCACCGCCGCACGCGTCAAGCAGGTCGACAAACTAGCCTCGGGCTTCATCTACTACGTGGCTCGCATGGGGGTCACGGGTGTCCAGGGTGAACTGGCACCCGAGTTGGCGAGGGAGACGAAGAAGCTGCGCCGCAAGTTGCATCACCCTCTAGTGGTCGGTTTCGGCATCGCCACGCCTGAGCAGGCGGCCGAGGTGGGCGCGGTGGCCGACGGGGTCGTGGTTGGAAGCGCCCTCGTCCGGTTGGTCGAAGATCATGGCGCCACGGCGGTAGATGCGGTGGAGACGGCGGCGGGCGAACTGAGCAGTGCGCTGCGGGCCGGGAGGAAGGCCGGCCGGAGAAGGAAGCTCTCGTCATGACCGAAGGCAACGAGATTGTTGTCGGGCACGTCGAGGCCGGCGTGCACGGCCGCTACCTCTTGCGCCCGGTCGAGGGCGAGGCCCCTCTACTCGTCGGCTTTCACGGTTACGGCGAGGGAGCGGACTCGATCCTGCAGGCACTGCTGGGAATCTCCGCCGCCCGCGACTGGCATGTAGCCAGTATCCAGGCGCTGCACCGGTTCTACAACCGGCGGACCCGCGATGTCGTGGCGGGCTGGATGACCAAGCAGGATCGCGAATGGGCGATTGCCGACAACATCGCCTACGTCGAGACAACGCTGGCTGCTCTGACCGACCGACTCGAGATCTCCGGCCCGACCGTCTTCGCCGGCTTTTCGCAGGGCGCGGCGATGGCCTATCGGAGCGCGGCCGCCCTCGGCCCCAAGTGCCAGGGCATCATGGCTCTGGCCGGCGACGTGCCGCCCGAGTTGGCTGAGGCCGCCAACTGGTCCCGGCCGCCGGTCTTGATTGGCCGGGGCACCGAGGACGCGTGGTACAACGAAGCCAAGTGGGAGCACGACGAAGCCTTGCTCCAGGGTTTGGGGTCGACCGTCGAGGCTTGCGTCTACGACGGCGGTCACGAGTGGACCGGCACCTTTCGTCGCCGAGCCGCCGACTTCCTCATCCAGTTGCGCGGCTAGGAGGGCGGGTAGCCGACGATGGAGGGTTACGCGACCTATGCCCTCCTGCTGGCCGCCGGCCTCGCCGCCGGAGTGACCAACGTCCTGGCCGGAGGCGGCTCCTTCATTACCCTCCCGGTGCTGATCTTCCTCGGTCTGCCGCCCGGCATCGCTAACGGCACCAACCGCCTCGGCATTGTGGTCCAGGATCTGGCGGCGGCCTGGTCGTTTGATCGCCAGGGTGTCCTCGATCGCCGGGTGGCGGCGCGCGCCGCAGTCCCCGCGACTCTGGGTTCGGGCTTGGGTGCTCTCGTGGCGCTGGAAACAAGCGACGCGCTCCTGCTCGACATTCTCCCTTGGCTGATGGTGGTGCTGTCGCTCGCATCGCTGTGGAAGCCTCCAACGCGGGAGGGCGAGGGCACCTGGTACTCCCTCGGTTCGCCGGCCGGGATCGCCTCTACGCTTGGATTCTTCGTCGCCGGTGTCTACGGTGGGTTCATTCAGGCCGGAGTCGGTTTTCTGTTTCTCGGCCTGACGACCTTGCTGGGGATCGATCTGGTGCGCGGCAACGCGATCAAAGTACTGTCGATCCTGCCGATAGCCGCGCTGGCGCTGGCGATTTTCGCCGTGAACGGCAAGATCGACTGGCTGATGGGCGGAGTGCTTGCTGTGGGGTTTTTGGCCGGCGGTCTGCTGGGCGCGCGGTTGACGGTACTCAAGGGGCATCGGTGGGTGCGGGTCTTCGTCACTGTCACGATCCTGGTCTTCGCGTTCAAGCTCCTGTTCACGCAGTAACGCCCCGACAGCCTGCTAGGCCGTCGAGGCGGATATGGCGGACAGATTGCTGCTTAGTCTTCTTTGGAGCCGGGTGGTGGGCTGCGCAGAATGCGCGACATGCAGTATGCGGCGAGGGCCGTGACACTGCCCATGCTAACCAGCATGAAGACCTTGGCAAAAGGATCCATTGCGTTCTCCTAGCTTTCCAACCGTTTGCGCGCCCAAGAGCGCTTGATCAGGACGACGCAGACGACGACCATCAGCACCATCAACAGGCGAGCGACCCAGATATAGGGGATGTTCGCCGGGTCTCCGTGACCGGCGATCGCCGAATCCGGACTCATCATCAGGGTCGGTATCGCCTGAGTCCAGCCCCACCAGCCGAGGAGCACCAGAAGGAAAGCCGGCGTGACCCATTTCATGACGGGTTTGTAGAAGCCGGGGATCTTGAGATCGGCCCCTTCGTGCAACTCGTCCCAACCTCGGTTGATCCCGAAGACCCAGGAGAAGAGGAAGATCTCGATCGCGGCGAAAACCACCAAGCCGAAGGTGCCGGCCCAGTAGTCCCACTCGTCGAGTACGCCCTTCTGGAGGAAGAAGACGTGGAAGAGTCCCATCCCGATGCCCAGGCCGGTGATTGCCTTGGCGGCGTTGCGCCGCGTCAGGCCCACTTCTTCCTGCAGGAAAGCGATCGCTGGACTGGCCAGAGCTACGCAGGAGGTGACGCCGGCAATGAAGAGCAGGAAGAACCAGAGGAAGCCCCAGATCTGCGAGCCGCCGATCTCGCCCAGCACGGTGCCCATGGCCACGATGCCGAGGTCGAAGCTGCCGTTGGCGGCGATTGCCGTGGCGCCGGCGACGCCGAAGAAGACGACGGCTGCCGGGATGGCGAGGGTTCCGCCGAGGACCACTTCGGCGAACTCATTGGTTGCGGCCGTAGAGAGGCCGGTCAGCGTCACGTCGTCCTTGCGCTTGAGGTAGGAGGCGTAGGTCTGGATAGAGCCCATACCGACCGACAGAGTGAAGAACATCTGGCCAGCGGCTGCCACCCATACCTTGGCGTTGCCCAGTTCCTCCCATTTTGGACTCCAGATGAAGTTGAGTCCGTCGGCCGGCGTAGCGGCCGCTTCAGGCAAGGTGAGGATACGGATCAGCAGTACAACCGCGAAAAGGAACAGAAGCGGTACGCCATAGAGCGCCAGCTTCTCGATCCCGCCGCTGATGCCGCGCGCCAGGACCCAGCCGAGGAAGACCATGGTGATACCGAAAAAGAGCACCGGGATCCACCCGCCGGTCCCGGTGGTGTCGCCGATGTTCTGATAGTTGGCGAGGAAGGTCCGAACGCCCTCGGCCCGTGCTTCGACGGTGTCGCCTTGTCCGAAGTACTTGCCCGTGAGGCTGAAAAAGCTGAATCCCAGCATCCACGAGGCGATGTAGGTGTAGTAGATGAAGACCACGAGCGGCATGATCACGCCGAGGACACCGAGGTACTTGGCCCAGTGTTTCTTGCGGTCGGTGAGCACGTCGAACATGCCCGGCACCGACCCGTGGCCGAAACGCCCGCCGTAGCGGCCGACGCCCCATTCGATCCACATCAGGGGGATGCCCAGGAGGATGAAGGAGATGAAGTACGGGATCATGAAGGTGCCGCCGCCGTTTTGCGCGGCTTGCACTGGGAATCGCAGGAAATTACCTAGGCCGACGGCGTTGCCGGCCATGGCCAATACGAGACCGATGCGGGTGCCCCACTCTTCCTTAACGGGCTGCTGGACGCTCACTTAAGGCCTCCTGGGTAGTTGGAGATCTTGCTGTTTGGAACCGGCGGCAGGGTACCTTGGGGTCTGGGGGCTGTCAAGAAGAGCCATGCCGGTATACCGAGGGGTGGGAACTGCTGTCCTTGGGTCGCCGGGACGCTTCTCTAGGGCGTCGGTGAGGGCCGGGCTTGGAAACTGTTGCCCTCCTGTATTGCTACCTAGGGGCACGCCACACCATCTTGGAGATGGGGCGGGTGGGTGCGGCTCTCAGGGCCGAGCGCGGGTCGGAAGTAGGAATGCCGCGATGGGCGGCGCCGGCCCTCAGACCCCTCGGTAGCAATACAGGAGGGCAACAGTTCCCAAGCCCTATTTTGAGTGGAGGTGGGCGTGGCTACGAAGCGCGGCCGGCCATGCCCCGGGCCAGGTCGGCCAGGGTCAGCGTCCCGACAAGGTGTCCGCTATCTACTACCAGCAGTCGACCTAGGCCGTTGCGCCGCATGCGACCCAGGGCATCCAGGGCGTCGGTGCCAGGGGCCACGGTGTTGATTGCCGAGCAGGGCTCGGTGACGGTGCCGACGCTCTGGCGGTCCCAGTCGTGGTGCGGGGTGCGGGCGGCGGCCTGGGTGTTCACCAGGCCAAGGACTCGGTCGTCATCGACTACGGGGAAGGTCGGGAGCCGGTGATCCCGGACGTAGGAGTTCATCAGCTCACCGATCGAGATGTGTCGGGGCACGACGATGGGGTCGGTGCGCATGAACTGGCTGACCGGCTCGCCGGCCAGGAGCTGACGCCAGGCCACCTGTTCGTACTGGCTCTTGGCGGCACCGCGCACGAACAGCCCGATCAGGCAAAGCCAGATGCCGTCGGCAATGCTGCCGGTCGAGACGATGCGTAGGATGCCGAGGCCGATGAGAGCGAACGCGAAGCCCTGCCCCACCTGGGAGCTGATCTTCGTGGCGCTCAGGCGATCCTTGCGCCACCACCAGAGAACCGCGCGGAAGACTCGGCCGCCGTCCAGCGGGAAGGCCGGTACGAGGTTGAAGAGGGCGAGGATCAGGTTCATCCTGCCGATCCAGATGATTGCCATCGACGCCGGAATCGAGCCGGTGACGGCGAGGGTCAGTGGGGCGAGGAGCATGCACCCGGCTGTTGCCAACAGGCTAGCGGCCGGTCCGGCCAGGGCGATGACCAACTCGGACATCGGTGTCGGTGGTTCGTCCTCGAGTTCTGCCACGCCGCCGAAGATGAAGAGGGTGATGCGGCGGGTGCCCACGCCGTATTGGCGGGCGGTCAGGGCGTGAGCCATTTCGTGGAAAAGAACGGACGCAAAAAGGCCCAGCGATCCCACTGCGCCCAGGGCCCAGGCCAAGGCGGGCGAGAGCTCGGGCATCATGGCCGGGAAGACTCCCGTAGCCAGAGACCAGGTCACCAACAAGGCGACGATCAACCAGCTGAGGTCGAACCCCAGGGTGATACCGAAGATGCGTCCGAAATCGACGCGTTGGCCGCTCATCGCGCTCGCGAAAGTCTCGCCGCTGCTATCAGCTCGCCGAGGCCTGACGTTGGTTGCCGGAGTCCGGCATGACGACCCAGAGAATGATGTAGACCAGTGTTCCGGGGAACCCGGCAGAGAGAATCGACACGAGAACGAAGAGAACCCGGGTCAGGTTGACGCCCCAGCCGAGCCACTCGGCGAGTCCGCCGCACACTCCGCCCAGGATGCGGTGGCGACGCGAACGCTTGAGGGGATTTGTTGGCATGCCTGTCTCCTTAGGTCTTTGGCGAGCGCTCAATGCCATGGTGCGCCCTTCTTCACTATACGCGTAACGGCTGCCGGTTGTTCCAGCAAGTTCTGAGCTGCGAGAGTGGGGCGCTGCGGGAACGAGGCACACCGGCCGGCTGAGCGGACAGAGAAAAAGAGAGGCGAGAGGAGGGGACCTCTCGCCTGCTTGAGGGGAGATAAAGAAGGGTACTGAAGCCTCTCTATAGTCTCTCGTGAAACCGCTGAGCGCTGTGATTTGCGGCACACTGGCCATGTGTTGCTAGCTGCCTTTGCTATCCTCTTGTCGACGTTCGATTGCAACAGTGTCCGCTCAAGCCTTTGGAGGTGCGTCATGCGTTGGCTCAGAACTCTGTTTCTATTCGCCTGTCTTGCCGGCGGTACGATCACCGTCGCGGTGGCTGCCGACGCCGAAACCGAGGACCAATGGTCCCGGCCCCGCCGGCCCTCAGGGACACAGGTCGTAGGGGCCACAGAGGGCAGTTTGCCCAGGGACGACCAGGAATGGGCGCAGTCGCTCGTTCCAATCGAGCGCCGGCACTACCTGTTCAGCCCCGAATGGATGGCGGAAGCGCGGGCCGAGTCCTACGTCAGCCCCGATGTTCCTCAGGCCACGGCCCTGGGTCGGGACGTTACGTCGTCGACCGCGCCGTTGACTTCCAATGCACCGACTCGGCGGTCATCGTGGGACGGCCTGAAACGTGTGACCTCGACCTACCAGGGCTTCGGCGGCTTTCCCCCTGACGCTACGGTCTCCGTGGGTCCGGACAAGATCATCCAGGCTACCAACGTCGCCATCCGGTTGACCTCCCGCAACGGCACAGAAATCGACGCCCGACCGCTGAACGTGTTCCTTGGCTTCGACAGCCCCAACACGCTCTTTGACCCCAAGGTGTTCTTCGACCGTCTGTCGGGGCGCTTCTTCGTCGTTGCGCTCGAGCAGGATTTCAGCCCCAAGAGGTCTGCTATCTGGCTAGCGGTGTCGAAGAACGACGACCCGACGGCGTTGTCGGCCCCGAGCGATTTTTGCACCTACCGCATCAACGCGAAGCGGGCGGGGAGCTGGGCTGACTACCCGACGATCGGGATCAACGAGGAGTACTTCGCTGTCTCGGTCAATAACTTCAAGTTCAACACCGGCTTCTTCCGTAAGGCCCACATCTACACGATTCCGGTGGATCGAGTGACCGACAACGCTTCCTCGTGTCCGAGCCTGGGGCTCAGGCGATTCAACGTTGCGAACGATCCCGATGGCTTGCCGGCGTTCAACATCCACCCGGCTCAGCACTACTCGACCAACAACCTCCCGGGCAGTCCCCTCTTTCTCGTGAGCACTTCGGTTTTCCTCCCGTCGCCCGACTACCACGTGTGGCGCATCATCAAGGGCCCGTCCGCTCCCATGTTGTCGAAGCAGAAGCTCGTCGGCGACTTCAACTACCACGTGCCTCCGGCCGCGCCGCAGAAGGGCAACGGTGGTGATCTCGATGCCGGTGACATGCGGGTGACTCAGGTGGCCTTTCGCGATGGCAGGCTATGGGCGGTCCACGGCACGGCGTGCGGTGTCGGCCCCTTGCCCAACGAGAGTTGTGTTCGGGCGGTGGAGTTCACGCCGAACTCGAACGCCGCGCCGATCACTTTCAGTGAGTCTTTCGGTCGGCAGAACCAGTTCCTGTTCTGGCCCGGGATCGCGATCAATCAAATCGGTGACGTGGCCGTCGCCTTTCAGCGCTCGAGGTCCTCGAAGTTTCTGGGCGTTGCCTACAACGGCAAGCGCTCGTCGGCCAATCAGTTCGATGCCATCCGCAACCTCAAGGTGGGTAGCTGCACGCTCAGCAACTTCGACTCCGGTCTGGGTCTCAACCGGACCGGCGACTACGTCGGCCTACAGACCGATCCGTTGGACAATTTGTCGTTCTGGATCTCCGGCGAGTACCCGGGGAATCAAGGCGGCGGACAAGGTTGCAACTGGAAGACGCGGGTCGGGCGGGCCAAGTACTAACCGATACGACGAGCTCCGTGATGTCGGATGGCCCGCGGGCAGGGGGCAAACCGCTGCTTCCCGGTGCCTATTGGATGTAGCCCAGGTCCTCTAGTTCCTTACGTAGTGCATCACCCGGTTCGATGGCGGTGCCCTGGGCCGCGGTGCGTGAGGCGAGGGCGTCCTCATAGATGGCGATCAGCCGACTGACCTCTTCTGGGTAGTTACTCGAAGCATCCCAGGCCTCAGCCGGGTCGTCGATGAGATCGAAGAGGCGCTGGCGGCGGGAGACCACTCGTTCGAGTTTGAAACGTCCGTCGCGGACGAAAGAGACCCGGGCGCGATCGACCCGATCGAGGCGTCCTACAGCCACCAAGGGCGGCACCTCACGGGCGCTCGAGAAGACCGCGAGGTCTATGCCGGAGAAGCTCTCGGGCACTCGCGAGCCGATCGCCTTGAGCACCGTGGGAGCGATGTCGATGCTACGCACCATGCGTTCAACGCGCTGCGGAGTCGGTCCACCCTTGGGGTACTTGACGAACAGCGGAACTCGCAGCAGTTCCTCGAAGAACGTATGGGAGTGCCAACCGACGAAGCCATGCTCGCCGAACTCCTCGCCATGGTCTGAAGTGAAGACGAGCACGCTGGGCTCGAGGAGGCCGCGAGCGTCGAGGGCGTCAGCCAAGCGGCCGAAGGCGTTGTCGACTTCGCGAATCTCCGCGTCGTAGGCGGCAACCACGTGGTCCAGGTCGGCGGCAGGTAGCGCCTCGTCGTTGGCGTTGATCGCCTTGATCTGGTGCACGTTGACGGCGCCGGCCAGTGGGCCGTCGTAGCCCTGCTCGAACAGTGCCAGCGCTTCGGGCGCCGGGTCGTAGGGGTGGTGGGGCTGGTAGGAATGGAGAAAGAGGAAGAAGGGCTCGTCTTCGAGGTCGTCGAGCCAGGCGAGAGCGGCGTCGACGGTGGCTTCGAAGTCATCCGCCGCAGGCACCGTGTACTGCTCGAAACCCTGGTCCAACCCGAAGAGCGGGTCGATTTGGCCGCCGCCGGTGAAGGCCGCAGTTCGGTAGCCTTCCTCGGCCAGGACCTCGGCCAGGGTAGTGATTTCGTCCGGCAGTGCGCGGCGATTATCGAACGAGGCTTGATGGTGCTGCGGAATGAGCGAAGTCAGGATCGACGCGTGTGAGGGCAAGGTGGACGGCGCGTGTGCGATGGCCTGATCAAAGACCACCGACTGGGCGCAAACTGCATCGATCCGCGGACTGGTGGGCTTACCGTAGCCGTAGCACCCCAGATGGTCGGGTCTCAGGGTGTCTATCGAGATCAGGACGACGCTGGCCGGGCGCTTCTCGTCGGCGCCGGGCGAGCAAGCACCCGCGGTGGTCACAAGTGCTGCGAGGAGGAGTGTTCGAAGAGCGATATTCATGAGACTCGAGGACGTAGCGGGGGCAAGGCGCCGTAGGCTAGCACGGTGCACTTGCGCCAGTGTGAAGGCGATTACTAGCGGTTGCAACGGCTGATTGCTAGCATTGCCGCCCCAAATGACTACACAAGCTCACGGAACGCAGGTCGGCCGGTACTTGGTCGAGCGCCAACTTGGCCGTGGCGCTATGGGGGTGGTCTACCTGGCGTCAGACCCCGTGATCGGTCGGAGGATCGCTCTCAAGGTACTGCGGCTCGATATCCCGGGAGCCGAGGACTCGGCCGAGCGCCTGCAGTCGCGCTTCCAGCGCGAGGCTCAGAGTGCCGGGATTCTCTCTCACCCCAACATCGTGACCGTTTACGACGCGATCGAGCAGACGGACGACGGGGCCCTGTGCATCGCCATGGAGTACGTCGAGGGCACCAACCTGAGTGAGATCCTGAGCCGCCCTGAGCCCCTGGCACCGGATTTCGGCCTCGAGATCGCCGCGCAGATAGCGGACGCGCTCGACTACGCCCACGGTCGCGGCGTCATCCACCGCGACATCAAGCCGGCCAACGTCATCGTCACACCCAACGGTCGAGTGAAAATCACCGACTTCGGCATTGCTCATCTGATCGATTCGGCCTTGAGCGACGACCTTCGATTTCTCGGGACTCCGAGCTACATGGCGCCCGAGCGCATCGAGGGCCGTGAGATCGACCAACGGGCCGACCTCTTCTCTCTCGGAGTCGTCCTCTACCAGCTGGTCACGCGTCACATGCCGTTCAAGGGCTCGAGCGTCGCCGATCTGACCCGGAGCATCGCGCGCGACGCGCCCACACCGCCCGAGCGCTTCACGCCGGACGTTGCCCCGGAGTTGCGCGGCATCATCCTGAAGAGTTTGGAGAAGAAGGTCGACAAGCGGTATCAGACCGCCGCCGCCGTCGCGACGGACCTGCGGGCGATGCTGGGCCGAATGTCCGCCCTTCTACGCACCCAGCCGGTAGGCAAAGGGGCCTCGACAGTCGTCGCCAAGTTGGTCGAGCCCAAGCCAGTGCAGAGTCCAGCGCCGCGGACCGCTCGCTTCGGGAGCCGGGGTGTGGCCATTGGCCTTGCGGCCGTTGTTCTGGCAGCTCTGGGAATCGTGTGGTGGGGCAGTCGCGGCGGAGACCCCGAGCCTGCCGCACCGGCACCCACGGTGGCGCCTCCGTCGCCGCATGTACCGGCTCTCGCTCAAGGCATGGCACGGCTCGCTGCCGGGGACGACCTGGCGGCCCGCGAGTTGCTGCGGTCGGCTGAGATGCTGAACCCCCAGTCGCGCCGGGCCAGACTTTGGCGTCAACTAGCCGAGGACCGAATCGAGCGCGACCGAATAGCGACTCGGGAGATCGACCTGATGGCGGCGGTCGAGCAGGGGCGTGCCGCGCTCGGAGCCGGCAATCTCCGAGCGGCACGTGCTGCCCTAGATGAGGCGCGCCTGGTCGATCCCGAGCACACGGCGGTAACGGACCTCGCCAGCCGGCTCTGGCTCGCCCGGCAGCCGGCGGAACCCAAGGTCGCAGTCGTGGAGCCCACACCGCCGCCCCCGCCGCGCCCGGTCGAGCCCCAGGTCGTGCCCCTCGAGCGCGCCCCCGTGCCAACGATCGCCAAGGTCCAGTTCGACTTCTTCAGCCAGAAGTCGCGGGGAGTCCTCACCATCTATGATGGTGACAAGCAGATCTACAAAGAGGCGTTCCGCTTCATCGAGCGCCGCCGGCTGCTGCCGTCCCGACCCGCGACCGGCTCGCTGAGCGCGACGATCGAACGGCAGCCCGGGCCCCTTGCGCTGCGCGTCTACCTCAGCTTGCCGGGACGGCAGACGCAGGTCATTCCCGTCGAGCGCGACCTCGAGCGCGGCGGCAACTACGTGCTCAGGATGAGAGTCGGGAGCGACGGCAAGTTCAGCGCCGTCCTGCGCTAGCGGCGGCGATACCGCGGCGACAGGACCCGATGTTCGACACGCACGCGCACCTGTGCGACGAAGCCTTCGCCGCGGATCTGGCGGTGGTCATCGAGCGCGCCCGGGCGGCCGGAGTCGAACGCATCCTGGCGGTAGGGGAGAATCTGAGCGATGCACGGCGCAACCTCGAGATTGCGGCGAGCTTTCCGGAAACCGTCCGGCCGGCCGCGGGCCTCTTTCCGACCGTGCTCGACCCGGCGGCGGCAGGCGAGCTCGAGTCGTGGATCAGGCGGCACCGCGACGAACTCTACGCGGTGGGGGAGGTGGGACTCGACTACTGGAAGGTCCAGGAGGAAGCCGAGAGGGAGGTGCAGGCCGAGATCTTCTCGGGCTTCATCGAGTTGGCTCGCGACATCGGCCTGCCGCTCAATGTCCACTCCCGCTCTGCGGGCCGAGCGACGATCGCACTTCTGTTGGAAAAGGGGGCACAAAGAGTCCAAATGCACGCTTTCGACGGCCGAGCCTCGAAGGCGATGCCCGGAGTCGAGGCTGGGTTCTTCTTTTCGGTGCCGCCCTCGGTCGTCCGTTCGGCGCAGAAACAGAAGTTGGTCCGGCACCTGCCGCTCTCGTGCCTGCTGCTCGAAACCGACAGCCCGGTGCTGGCTGCCGTTGCCGGAGAGCGCAATGAGCCTTGCCGTGTCCTCGAGTCGCTGACGGCGATCGCTGAGCTCAAGTCGCTCAACGTCGAGGAAGTTCGCGAGACCGTGGCCGAGAACAGTCGGCGACTCTACGCCGGATCCTAGTCGGCTCTAGGGGGCCGAGCGTTCGGCCAGGATGCGCCAGCTACCTTGACTTCGTGTCCAGGTCAGCGATTTGGTCACCTGATCGCCGAAAGTGCTCGACTCGTACGACTGGGTAAACACGGTCCGTGGCATAGCGCTACCCTGGTCGAGCACCTGCACGGCCTCGACGCCGACCCGGATGAACTCCGGTCCGGCGAGCCGATCGCCACGTTGGCGCGCCCAAGCAGCGCGTGATTGGCCGCTGTCCGGCTTGAAGCCAGGGGCGTAGAAGGCGAGGTAGCGGTCCACATTCTGGCTCGACCAAGCCGCCGCCCATTCGCCGACGAGATCGATGAGAACGGCCTCGACCGTTGGCGAGCCGGAGGTACTCGCGGGCTGTGCCAGGGGTGCACTGGAAGCTGCGGCGGTGGAGGGGGCGGCGACAGGTGGCGAGGTGGCCGGGAGGGCGGAAGGCGGCTCAGCGGCGGTCGGCGCCGGGTCCAACGCTGTTCCCGGGTCGGCTGAAGCTGCTGAGGCGGCGGCGGCTCCGCTCGTGCCGTCAGTCGAGTCGTCTGACGTGGCCGTGCTCATTGCCGAGGACGAACTGGCCCCGATTTGGCTTGAACTCTCAGGGCGACTGGTGCCGACGTCGGCGACTTGTGGCGCCGCCTCGGTGCCCGAGTCTTCGTCACCTCCGAGAAGCGCCCAGCCGGAGATCAGCACTACGGCGATCAGGCCGGCAGCCAGAAGGGGCCAGGGCTTCGCGGCCCAAGCGAGCTTCTTGGTCGTTGTCGGAGGGACCGGCACGATCTCCTGAGTCGTCAGGACGTCGCCCTCGGAGGGTACACGGCGGGTGAACTGCGACGGGACGCTCCAGGTTTCGAACGGCTTGTCGCCGACTGCCTGGTAGGTCTCGATGAGCCAACGCACCCCGCGCCGGCCTCGCTCGTCCAGTTCGATGAATCGCACGCCCATTCCGGGCGGTTCACCCTCGGCGTTGGGCTCCTGCCGGGCCCAGACGATTCGCCCTCGACCGCGCAGCTCGTGCCACTGGGGCGACGGGCGGAACTCGAAGTGCATCAGGGTGCCGGCGGGCATGGGAGCCCCTCCGGCGATGAACAACCCGGCCATCCCGATGTTGCCGATTGTTCCCTCGTAGGACTCGTCCACTCCGGGGAATCGGATGCGTACAGGCGCCTCCATCGGCAGACGAGCGGATCCGCGGCGTGCGGCGTAGTCCCCCATAGACGCGGCAGTGTAGCGTATGAACCGGCTGCTCGGGCAGGCGATCCTGGGCCGCCGATTCAGGCCCGCGCTGAGCTCGAGCCTAGCGGCCGGACACGACCTCGACGGTCAGCCAACGCTCGAAGTCGCGTCGCAGATGCTCCGGCGTCGTGCCGAGTGCCGACGCGAGGGCTGCGCTGTCCGAGGCTTCGCCTCTTGCCGCGCCACGGATGAAGCCTCGAAAGGCGGCTCCTACTTCGTCCCCGGCGTCATCCAGCAGGTAGCGGAGGAGGAACACCGCCAGCGAGTAGTTCGAACTTCTTTGACCGCCCTCGACAAACTCCTTCCATGGCAGATCGAGCAAGCGGTCGATAGGCATCAGTTTCGGGCGCCGTTGGCGCCAGTCTTGGGCCAACAAGGTCCAGGCCGCCTGCCCGCCGGACTGGCTCGCGTTGATCAGGGTGCCGCGAGGCGTGCGCTGCCTCATCAGCCAGGTCTCCCCTCCGAGACGGCCGATCTGGAGGTTGCCCTTGGCGTCTATGAGAGTGAAGCCGAGTTCGTTGGCCATTCCTTCTTCGAGCCAGGTAAAGGGCGCGACTGTGAAGTGCTCCCGGTTCAGTAGGTGGGTGAGCTCGTGGACCAGGGTCGCGGCGACAGCCTTCGGCGAGGTGCTCTCAGGCACGAAAAGAGCCGCCAGGGCTCTGTCCGCGTGCCCCCCACCGTTGAGGTCGCCGACGTCCGAGTGTGCGTTGGCGAAGCTGCGATAGTCCTCCTCACGGGCGAACAGAACGATCGGCGGGGGTTCGGTGGAGGCAAAGCGCGTCAGGCCAAAGCGCCTGGCATAGACGGCCGGCACTTGCCCGGCTACGTGATCGAGAAGCTCGAGCAACTCGGCATCGACTACGTCGGTATAGAGCTTCCAGGGTCCCACCGAAGCGAAGTCGGGGTTGACGCTGTCGAAGAGCGCCAAGGCGCTCTCGATCTTCTCCGCCTGCTCCACGATGCTTGTGTCCCAGGTCATCTGTGAGGCGCGAAGGTCCGTAGGTATCGGAAGCTCGCTTTCCTCCTCGCCCAACGGAGCAAGCCACCCGGTCCAGTCACGGTAGGCCGTGCGCACCCAATCCCCTCGGCGCTCGAGGACCTGCAGGTCGGACTCGGTTTCGATGGTCACGAGACGGGCTGAGCCCGGGTCTGGTCTGCTGCGCAGTGCGGTCCCGGCGGGCACGGTGACGGAAGGCCCGGCGTCGAGGTTGCCGAAGGCCGCGGTCTTGCCCAAGGGCTCGTCCTGCGGCCTAGCGACGGTCGCTTGCAGAGTCAGAACGAGGAGGCTCGTCCAGACCACGACTGCTGTCGTCCGCTGTCTCGGTGCGCTCACGAGCCGGCCAGGCGGATGCCGCCCTGACCTTCAGCCAGGGATATTTCGGGCGGCAGGAAGACGCCGCGTACCCAGGCGATACGCTGCCTCTCGAGCTCTCGGATCATCTGCTTCGTCCGGCGTCCGATCTTGGACATCGACGACGCGTCCTCGGCCATGCCCCAGGGCGTCTCTCCGGCGCCGTCCGTGCTCCAGATGAACAAGGGTACCCGCATCTTCTCGAGGTATGCGCGCACTATCTCGGGCGAGTACTGGCTGTTGGTGTCGGTCTGTTCCGAACCCACGAGCAGTACGACCGCGCGGCGATGGCCATCGCCCGAGACACTGAGGCCCGCTACGGCTAGCGCGTCGGACAAGCGCTGCAGGCGCAGCGGCGCCCGCGGCGCCGGGACCACAGCCAGGAGCCAGAACACCCCACCGTCGAAGGCCGTCAGCCGACTGGTGGGCTTGAATAGCCGTAGGTCGGTATCGGTGCGCTGGAGGTGCTCCGCGTAGGGCCGGAGTAGCGTCACCGAGTATCCCTTCTTGAGGCTGCCCACCCCTCGATAGCTTGCCTGTCCACCGAGGCCGCTTGGTCGGTTGCGCACCATGCGATTGATGTCGACCTGGGCGCTTTGGTCGCGCACGAGAACGATCTCGACCGGGCCTTCGACGACGTCCACCACCGACAGGCCCTCACCGCGGGCCTGCAGCCAGCCGGTGGGCAGCGACCGGGGCTCTACAATCGGTTCCTCCAGCTGCAGGGGCACCGCTGTCAGCTCGGCTCTCACTTCATCGCTGAAGCCACCGCCGAAGGTCTGTTCGACAGTCGAGCTCAGCCCTCCGTCGAACTCGAAGCTGACTCGCAGGTAATGCAGCTGCTCGGGATCGTGCGGCGGCAGAACGATGCGGCTGGGGTCGTCGGCCGGAAGCGGCTCGCCGTCGAACTGTACCGTGACTCGGTCAGGGACCTCCTGGGTCACGCTGGTCGATCTCAGCCGGGCGACGACCTGGCCCGTGACCGGGTCCTCGTCGAGCAGGATGCGGCCCTGCGCCGGCGGTCTGGGGGTATTGAGCCACTGCTTCGCGCGACCGATTTCCTCACCGGCGTGGTCGTAGGCGATCGCCTCGAGGTTGCGCGGTGCCAATTCCTGGCCGAGGTCACAGAAGGCTCTCCAGGGCGGGCCGTCGAGCGTCGCGATGGCCCCGCCGTCGAAGAGGATCTCGACTCGCCCCACCTCGTGGCTGACGAGCACCTCGACGGAGTGTTCTCCCAGCGTGAGGCCGAGAAACAGAGTTGCGAACGCGATGGCGCTCTTCAACGGTCGTCTTTCATTGTGAGTTCGTGGGTCCTGTCGGCCTAGACTTCCGTAGGTGAGTACCTCGCTGGGTCCGCGGGAATTCCCTCGGCCCGTGTTCGTTATGATAACTGGGCTTATGGGTCGCTACATCCTCTACGGCTTGGCTTGGCTTACGGTTGCCTCTGCCGCCGGTTCAGACACGGTGCGATTGGCCAACGGCCATCGCATCGAAGACGTCGTGGCGCGGTCCGGCAGCGGTGAAGTGACGATTCTCTTCTCCTACGGCGAGATGAGCCTGCCGGCGAGCATGGTCCTCGCAGTGGAGAAGTCGGAGTCGGCGCTCGAACGCTACCTGGCGCAAAGTGCGGCGTTGGCAGCCGACCTCGAGACGACTGCAGCCCACTGGTTTGCCTTGGCCCGCGTCGCGCGGGCCGACGGTCTCGAGGACGGTCATCGCCGGGCCCTGTTGAAGGCAGCGGTTCTCGAGCCTCAGTGGCCACCCCTGGCGGCCGCGCTGCGCGAACTCAACTACGTGTTGGATCCCTCCCGAGGGGGCTGGGTACCCTATGAACAGAGCGCTGCGGCGCTCGCGCTGGCGGCCGAACGTGAGGCCCGCCGCCGAACTGCCGCGGCCGCAGAGGCTGAGCAGGCACGCAATAGCCGGCGGGACCGGCTGTTGGAGAGCCTTGAACTAGCCTTGCTGGCGCAGGTCGTTGAAGACCTGACCGAGTCGGGGCCGGAGCCAGCGCCGCCGAACGGGATTCCGCTTTGGGGGCCCTACGTGCAGCCTTTGGTGATCCGGACAAGCCCAGGGTTCGGTCCGGTCGAAGGGGGACTCGATACCGAAAGAAACCGCGCAACCTGGCGGGATCTGAGTCGCAGGCAACCGGGAAGCCTGTTGCCGGTGAGTCCACGGTCCCGGCCGGCCGCGCGCCACAATCACTCGTCGATCGAGAACCCAGGTAGCGGCTGACGTCTCGCGGTATCTAGAGCCGCATCTTCTGAAAGCCGGGCAGTAAGACGAAGGCCTTGTGAAAAGTTTCACAAGGCCTTATACTGTGTGCACAGTATGGTTGAGAAACCCTACAGGAGGTTCCCCCACCTAGAGTCTGTCCCGCCACTTTAGCGGAGATCGTTGTACGACCATCCGCTCCTCTTTCACCCCCGCCCAAACCCCTAGTTCACCTAGGGTCAATTCAAACAAGCCCACCCACTCGGAACCTCTTATTCACTTTTTTCTTCATCTCGCCCCGCAACCTTCCGCACCGAGCACTCCCAGCGCAGTTCCCCAGTACCTGCCTAGTACACTAGTACCAGTTTGGAACCCACGGCCGACACTTTGAGGGGGCGCGTCGCGCTGGTCACGGGCGCGGCTCATCGACTCGGGGCAGCGATCGCAACCCAGCTCGCGGCCCAGGGCTGCAACTTGGTTGTCCACTATGGCGCCTCCGAGAGCGCCGCGAACGACACCGCGCAGCGGCTGCGCGTGGCGCACCAGATCGAAGTCTGGCCGATGCAGGCGGACCTGGCGCTGCCTGACGCGATCGCGCGCCTGTTCTCGCAAGTCGAGCAGCACTGTGGCCGGCTCGACATCCTGGTCAACAGCGCGGCCAGCTTTGACAGCGGGCCACTGGCCGATTTCGACGCCCAACGATGGGACCAGGTGATGGCGGTCAATCTCAGAGCCCCTCACCTGTGTATGCGCCACGCCCAGCCACTTCTCGCAGCCTCCGAGAGCGATCCGTCGGTGATCAACATCGGTGACCTGAGCGGTGCTACGCCGTGGCGCGACTTCGGGGCTCATGGCGTCAGCAAGGCGGGACTCATGCACCTGACCCGCTGTGCGGCGCTGGAGTTCGCACCCGTAGTCCGAGTCAATGCCGTCGTGCCGGGGGCGATTCTGCCGGCGCGCGGGGTGAGCACGGAGTCTGAAGAGTGGCAGCGGATCGGCGACAGGCTGCCGTTGGGTCGCGCCGGCGATCCAAGAGACGTTGGCCAAGCGGTCGCTTTTCTTGCCGCCGCGCCCTTCGTGACCGGCGAGGTACTGTTCGTCGATGGAGGCGAGCACCTCTACGGAAGCACCAAGCGATGACCGTGCCACCCAGCTCGACCGAAGCACGAACCGCCGGAGGAGTGAGAACAGTGGCTGAAGACCGAATTTTCGTTCGCGATTTGCGCTTGCGCGGCATCGTGGGCATCAATGATTGGGAACGCAAGAAGCGACAGGACATCGTCGTGAACCTGACGCTCTTCGGCGACTTCAGGCGTGCCGGATCCTCGGACGACATCGAGGACACCCTCAACTACCGTTCGCTCACCAAGGACGTCATTGACCACGTCGAGGGCTCGTCCCACTATCTCGTAGAAGCCCTGGCAACAGAGCTGGCGCGCATCTGCGTAGTCGAGCACGGTGCCCAGCGCGCCCGGGTCCGGGTAGAGAAGCCGGCGGCCTTGCGTTTTTCGGACTCAGTCGGCATCGAGATCGAGCGCGGCCAGGCCGACTTCGACAAGGAGTAGAACTTGAGTGCGATTCACAAAGTAGCCACGGTCGAAGAACTGACCGAGCAACTCGCAGCGTCGAACGAGCAGGATGTCTGGTTCTTCAAGCACAGTCTGATTTGCGGCGTGTCCGATGCTGCCTGGGGCGAGTTCGAGAGTTTCGCCGCCGGCGCTACCGGTGGCTCGTCGCGCTTCTGCCTCATCGAGATCCAACCCGCACGCCCTGTTTCGCAGGCGCTCGCCGAGAGACTGGGTGTCGTCCACAAGTCCCCCCAGGCCATCCTCGTGCGTACCGGCCAGGTCGTCTGGCATGCCAGCCACTGGGATATCACCCACAAGAAGCTCAGTGCGGCAGGGTAGTTTGCCTCGCGATCCCGGCGAATGCTGTGCTAGTGTCGCCATCGGTGTTGAGAAGAATCCCCAGTCCCTTCGAGCCCATGTCCGCGTGCTCGATCTGCGTCACCCGCAACTCGTGAAGTCCCTCACCGCCTCATACGCGCGATGAGTTGCGCTGTCCGCAGCCGAAAGGAGTATTGCCATCGCTAGAAGACGCCGTTGGCGGCCGGAGCCTGTCCAGAAAAAGGACAAGTTCCGGATCAACCGACAAATTCACACCAGTCCCGTCCGTCTGATCGACGACGAGGGCACCCAGGTCGGCGTCGTGCCGCTCGAGGAGGCGCGAGCCCGCGCCGAAGAAGTCGGACTAGACATCGTAGAGGTCGGCCCCGATGCCGATCCGCCCGTCGTCCGCATCCTCGACTGGGGCAAGCTCAAGTACGAACAAGAGAAGAAGGCGCGCGAGTCGCGCAAAAAGCAGCACATCATCGAGGTCAAAGAGGTCAAGTACCGGCCCAACATCGACGACCACGACTACGACATCAAGACCAAGCGGGCGAGGAGATTTCTCTCCAAGGGCAAGAAGGTCAAGTTCACCGTCTTCTTCCGCTACCGCCAGCTCCGCCGTCCTGAACTAGGTGATGAGGTGCTGAACCGGGTGGTCGAGGACCTCAAAGACATCGCAGCGGTCGAGAGCAGAAGCGGCATGGACGGCCGCCGCCTGGTGATGGTCATGGCGCCGACCGCCGTCCCCACCTGAGCCCCGCTTGCCAGGCCGCAAAGTGCCTGAAGCCAGGCAACCAGATCTCTTGCTCTGGGCGTGAGCCCGAGGACCTCATGTCCAGAGGAGGGGCTTCGCCGAGTCCCGCAACAGGCTCAATGCCTTCATTCCGGGCCTACCTCCTCGGAGCGCCCTCACCTCAATTCACGAGAGGGTCGGTAGACAGCCGGCTCCAGGGACCAGAAGGCGAGGACCACGCCTCCCGGGGCAGGCCTACCCAGAACCGTCCGACGCCTTCAGAGCGGCGCAAGCCCTGACTCCCACCGAGAATGCGCCGCGTGTCCCTGGAGCCGGCTGTCTACCGACCCGGCCCATCCACAACGCCCGTCAAAGAATGCCGTGCTTCGGAGCCAACCGCTCAACCTCGAGCCCAGCCGCTTCGAACAGAGCCGCCTCGGTATAGCGCACCACCATCTGCCCCCGCCACTGCGCCTGGAAGTCGGTGTTGTCAAACGGAGTCGCCGGCTTGCGAGCCAGCTCGGCGGCCTCGCGCAGCGTCTCCGGCTCGAGCGTCTTGCCGACTAGGAACTGCGACGCCGCCTCAGCCAGCAACGGCTGCGAACTCACCGCGCCCAAGTAGATCCTCGCGTCAGTCACCGCGCCACTCGCATCGACCCACAGAGCCACCGAACTCGACAGCACCGCAAAGTCGATCGACCCCCGCCGGCGCAGTTTCCAGTAAGCCGTCCGACAGCCATCGGCTCGCGCCGCCTGCGGCACCACGATGGCGGTCACAATCTCGTCCGGCTGCTTCGTGAGGTAAGCGATGCCGTCGTTCTCGTAGAGCGCCGAAAGCGGAATCTCACGTTCGCCGGCAGCCGATTGGATTCGCACCCGAGCACCGAGAGCACACAGCATAGGGGCCGAATCCGAAGCCGAATGAGCGAGACACTTTTTCGACCCCGGCGCGACCCAGCAGGTCGTTCCGGCCTCCTTGAGGCAGTAGTCGATCGACCGCCGCCAATCCTCCGTCTGGTTGTAGTAGGTGCAACGGGTATCGACGCAGACGTTGCCGCCGATCGTCCCCATGTGGCGCAACGGCGGCGAAGAGATCGAGTCGATCGCTCGGGCCAGTGCGGGGTAGCCGTCGAGCACCGCGGCGTGGGTCGCCACATCGTGCAGGCTCGCCGTCGCGCCCAGCGTGAGATCGCCGGAGCCGTTGGTGATCTCCCCGAGCCCGGGGATGCGCATGAGACTGATCACCGTCTCGGCGTGCTGATGCCGGCGCTTCATGTTGGGCCACAGGTCGGTGCCGCCGGCCACGACCCGGGCGGAATCCTCAGTGGCCAGCATGTCGGCCGCTTCAGACAACGCCGTCGGCAGACGGAACTTGAACGGGGGAAGTCTCAGCATGCAGTCGTCTCGGTCCAGGTCGCCGGCTAGCGAGTCGTGAGGTCCTTCTTACTCTTCAGAGCCTCGTCCTTGGTAGTCATCGTGCCGGTCGCGGCGCGCATGCCGCCGCGCAGCTTCTTCTTGTAATCGTTGATCGCCTTGCCGTCGCCGCCCTCGCCCGGGGTGGGGACCAACAAGGTCTCGCCGAAATCGGCCTCCGGAAACGAGGTGGGTCCGAAGCGCGCCACTCCAGTGCGCTCGCCGTTGCGCAGCGCCGCCAGAATCATGTGTGGATGGATCGGCACCTGATCGACCCGTGCGCCGACAGCGTCGAAGATCGAGTTGGCGAGCGCCGGCATGACCGGCAAGAGCGGACCCTGGCCGACCTCCTTGGCTCCGAACGGGCCCTCCGGGTCCGGGTCCTCGATGATGTAGCTGGTGATCGGCGGCATGTCGTGAGAGGTCGGGCTCTTGTACTCGAGCATGGAGGGCATCTTGTGCACCAGAGCGTTCGAGCGTTGCTTCGGCAGGCGTCGGAAGACCTGTTCCTCCATCATCGCCTCGCCGAGGCCCATGTAGACTCCACCCTCGAGCTGACCGAGCACCAGCACCGGGTTGATCGAGCGCCCGACGTCGTGTGCCAGCCAGATATGAACCGGCTGGTAGATCCCGGTCTGTGGATCGACCTCGGTTTCGATGACGCAGGCACTGTAGGAGTAGGCCGGTGATGGCCCGACGCCGGCGCCGCGGTACTTGCCCGGCGATCGCGGAGGTGTATAGGAACCGACAAAACCCAGCGTGCCATGAATCGCCTCGGCGGCGATGCAGGCGTCCACCCAGTCCAGGCCATGAGCCGGGTCCTCGGCGTCGAACACCCGACGCTCGGCGAAAACGAGCCGCCCGATAGGCACTTCGAGCTGCTCCGCCACCGCCTTGGCGATCACTTCGCGCGCCCGGTCGGCGGCCTGGAGAGCGGCGTTGCCGACCATGAGAGTGACCCGCGAGGAGTAGCTGCCGAGATCGACCGGGGTGAGGTCGGTATCGGCGACACACAGACGCAAGTCGTTGAGCTCCACGCCGAGCACCTCGGCGACTACCGCCGCCAACACCGAGTCCGAGCCCTGACCAATCTCCGCCTCGCCACAGAAGACGGCGATCCGGCCCGAGCGATCGATCTGCAGCTGGACCCCCGACTGGGGCATGTGATTCCAGTAGATCGGCAGGCCCGCGCCACAGAGGTACGAACCACAGGCTAGTCCCAGGCCCCTGCCTTCCGGCAGCTTGCCGTAGCGCTCGCGCCACCCACTACCTTCGACCACAGCCTCGATGCACTGCTCGAGTCCCATCGTGCCGATCCGCAGCCAGTTGGCCGTCACCGAGTGCGGTTCGGCCAGGTTTTGGAGCCGTAGGTCCGCCGGATCGATGCCCAGCTCATGCGCCGCCTTGTCGAGTTGAATCTCGAGACCGAAACGCGGCTGCGGCGTGCCGTGGCCGCGCTTGGGGCCGCAGGGCGGCTTGTTGGTGAAGGCGCGTACGCCGTCGAACTGGTAGGCCGGCAGGTCGTAGGTGACGGTCTGCAGCGCCCCAGTGTAGTAGGTCGAGGCCACGCCGTAGCTGCCGTAAGCCCCGCCATCGAGCGCCGTTTGCAGGTGCTGGGCCACGAGCGTGCCGTCCTGCTTGAACCCGGTCCTGGTGCGCATCAAGACCGGATGGCGACCGCGGTGGCAGTAGAAGACCTCCTCCCGTGTCAGGGTGACCTTGACCGGCCGGCCGAGCTTGAGCGCCATCTTGGCTGCCGCAATCTCGTGGTTGAAGGGGTCGCTCTTGCCGCCGAAACCGCCGCCGTTCGAGCAGGCGATGACCCGAACCCGAGAAGCGGGAATCTCGAGCACTCGGGTCAGCGCGCGGTGGACGTAGTGCGGGGTCTGAGTCGACGAATAAAGCGTAATGCGGTCGTCGTCCTCGGGCACCGCGACGGCCGAGTGCTGTTCCATCGGCAAGTGGGTGTTGCCCTCGTAGTAGGCGAGGTCCTCGAGCACCACGTCGCTGGCCGCAAAGCCCGCATCGACGTCGCCGAAGCGCATCGACACCGCCTTGTGGACGTTGCCGTGGTCGCCGTAATCGTGGATTCTCGGCTCGGGTGTGGCCAGCGCTTCATCGACCGAGGCGATGGTCGCCAGGGGCTCGTACTCGACCTTGACCTTGAACGCGGCCTCGTAGGCGGCATCCTCGGTCGTTGCCGCGACGGCCACGACGGGATCGCCAACGAAGCGCACTTTGTCCGGACACAGAGCGTGCTCGTCCTGCGACACCGGCAGGATGCCGAAGGTCTCCGGCATCTCCTCGCCGGTGAGGAAACCCAGAACGCCTGGTACCTGGCCGGCCTCGGAAGTGTCGATGCCGAGGATCTTGGCGTGCGGCACGGTCGAGCGCACGAGTCGCATGTGGCACATGCGGGGGAAGGTCAGATCATCGGCGAAGAGCGTGCGGCCGGTGACCTTGGCTCTGCCGTCGACCCGCCGGAAGGGCTTGCCGACGATGTTGCTCGGCTTGCGCACCGGTTGCTCTTCCGGTGCCCCAGGCGCCGGCGGGTCGGTGCGAATCGGCTCAGCCACGGTGGACTTCTCGCATCATCAGTCAGCCGACTCAACTCGAGCGTAGAACCCGACGAAAGCGTCATTCCAGGTCTCGCCACCGTCACGCGAGCTCTGCCAGTGCTGCTTGACTCGGCCGTCCTCGAGCGGAGTCCAGGTGATCATGTGGTCGACGCTGGCACCGTCGCGAGCCTTGCCCGTGCCGCGCATGATCATTGCGTTGCCGGTGATGCCACCCTGAATCTGCAGCAACAGTCCGCCGTTGTCGACCCAGGTCTGATGCCACTTTCGGGTCTGGCGGTCGTAGATGTTGTAGCTCTCGCCGATCGAACCCGAGCCCCCCTCCCAGTGCTCTTGGAGCGCACAGCCGCCGAGGATGGAGTCGATCCTGTTGGTCCCTTGCAGGCTGCCGTTGGCGTCTTTCACTTGCCACTGCCCGACCCAGAAGTCGAACTGCCGGTACTCCTCGGCGCTGCAGGGCAGCGGAGGCGCGGCAGCGGGCGCGGGTGCCGCATCCTGCGCCAGGACGGAGGTCGCAAGCAGGGGAAGGGCGAAAGCCAGAGCTAGAGCCAGTGCTCTCTTCATGTCGAGTCTCCTGGTGGGTCGGGAATGGGGGCGCCGTAGAGGACCTCCTGGGGCGCCGTCCAGTCCTCGCCTCGGTCGATGGCGGCGGCGCCCTCAACGGCCTCGATGATCTTGTGGTACCCGGTGCAGCGGCAGAGGTTGCCGGCGAGAGCCTCGCGGATCTCGAGCTGGGTGGGCTTCTTGTTCTCGGCCAGCAGCGCCTTGGCGGTCATCAGAATGCCGGGGGTGCAGTAGCCGCACTGGGCGGCGCCGAGGTCGGCGAACGTCGCTTGCAAGGGATGCAGGGCGTTACCGTCCTGTAGGCCTTCGACGGTCTCGATCTCGCGGCCTTCCATCTCGGCGGCCAGGACCAGGCAGGAGAGGATCGGCTTGCCGTCGATGAGCACTGCGCAGGTGCCGCACTCGCCGAGTTCACAGCCGTGTTTGGTGCCGGTGAGGCCGCATTCTTCCCTTAGGACTTCGAGCAGGGTGTGGTGCGTGGGGAAGACCACCAGGTGGTTTTCCCCATTGATGCTCAGCTTGAGCTGTGTTGCGGAGTCGGTCATGGGAGTTCTCGAGGCTGGGCCGGGTGGCCCGCTTTTTGGAGATCTTACACTGGGGTGTTGGGTCCCATTTTGAGCCGGTTAGAAGGCTGGGCCGGGACGGTGTTCGGCCGGCTCCAGGCGCACGCGGAGCATTTCAGGAGGGGGGAGGGTTTGCTCCGCTCTCACGGCTTCGGACGGTTCCTTTGTGGTGTGCGGCGGGCTGCGCGGTCCTCGCCGTCAGGCCCCTGGAGCCGGCCGAACACCGTCCCTCTCGTTGGGGAGGTTCCAAGGATGCGGGTCGGAGTTGCGATCCAGCTTGGGTCAGTCGGCCTTGAACCAGGCGGCCAGTTCTTCTGCCGTCGGGTTCTGGTGCAGTTCGACCCCGGTTGTGGTGATCGCAACCGGGGGGCCCTCGCCGCCTTGACGCACTTTGCGCTCCGAGAACCAGACTCCGGGTTCGACCTCCACCCAGCCGTCCCAGTCCCAGACGGTCGCCTCGCCGGCGCCTGGTTCGCCCTCTTCGGTCTGCAGCACATAGCTCCAGCGCGTCATGCGTCCGGTTTCGCGGTCTACGTAGCCACGATAGCGATCGTTCGAGGTCAGCCCCACTGCGCCAAAGGAGAGTTCGACCACGTCGACTGTCTTGTCGTCGATCGTCTCGGGTCCTAGCGATTCGAGATTGACGCCTGGGTCGCGCCACTTCCAGGGCATGAGCAGCCAATAGGTGTCGTTGATGAAGCGGCCGTAGGCGCGTTCCAGTTGGCCGGCCTGGTCTTCGCCGGAGACTTCGTCCTCGCCGAGCCACACGCGCCCTTCGCGGCTGTTGATGTTGAACAACGCCAGCCAGGGCTTGCCGCTCTCGCGGTCCGCGCCCGAGACCCGGTAGTCGCCACTCCAGCGATCCCAGGTGTGCTCGTAGGCCACGACCTGTTGGCCGTCGCGCTCGACGCCCCAGGTGAAGTGAAGCACTCGGGCCTGAGCGAAGACCGCGCCACCCATCGTCTCTTCCAGCCGCTCGGCCATGCCCGTGGGGTCCATGACCTGGGTCGGGTAGGCGGCGGTCGTGCCGAGGGCTGCGAGAAGAAGGCAGAGGGACAACTGTCGCATCGATTGGGACCTCAAGGTTGGGGCACCCACCGGTCGGTGGGAGCGCGGAAAAAGACGGTCATCAGGGCGACGCCGTCGTCGCCGGCGACCAGGCCGTGGACCACGGTCGCGGCGGCGCCGTCGGTGATCTGGGGTGGACCGCTGAATGTGGCTCCACCGCCCGGGCACGGCTGGCCTGCCGAGCAGGATTGGCGCCCGGCGGCGCTGTCGATTGCGTACTCGTAGCTGACGTAGCGACTGCCCTTGGGCAGGACGACCGCGAGCACCTCGCAGCCGTTGCTTCGCGCCGCCACCAGGTGAGCCTCGATCTGCGCCCCGGACCCGCTCTGGATCAGGCCTACGGCTCGACCGACCGTGCCGGCGAAGGCGCCGAGTTGCTCACTGCTGCCGAGCTGTTCGAGAGCCGCTGATGCCGCGTCGTCGGAGGCCTGGGTGCAGGAGCCGGCGCCCTCGAGGCTGACGGCCACTTCGACCGCCCATTGGCCGGGCCTGCACTTGGGACAGTTGCGCTGGCGATAGGAGCTCCATGCGGGGTCGTAGGCCGCTGCTGCTGCTTCCGAGGGCATGGCGACCGGGGCCGGCTCGATGGCTGGCGCAGACGCAGTTGTCTCGGGTTCGGGCATCGGCGCTGCTGTGGCCTCGGGTGTTGACGGCGCGGCGATCGCCGCCATTTCGGCCTCGGCTTCAGGTATCGGCTCCGGCTCCGGCATCGGTGCGGACGGTGCCTCCGGCTCGGCCATGCGCTGGTCGACCACCGGCGGCTCGACCGCCGCTCGAGGTTCCGGTGTTTCTGAACGGGGTGGGTCTGCCTTCGGCATCGGCTGCGGCTCTTCGGCGACCGGCTCGGCCGGCATCGGGGCCGGCATCGGGGCCTTGGGTTCCGGGGTTACATCAGGTATCGACTCGGGTTTGACTTCGGCCACGGGTGCAGGCGCGGGAGTCGGGATCGGAGTCGGCTCTGCGGGTGCTGCAGGTTCGGCGGGCGGATCCGGCATCCTCGTTTCGACGGCTGGACTCGGTTCCGGCATCGCTTCGGGTTGGTCCATCGCGGGCGGGCTGGGGTCCACTGGCTCTCGCGGCATCGGCGCGGGCTCTGGATCAACCGGAGCCGGCTCGGGTGTCATCTCGGAGACAACCGGCGCTGCTTCGATGGCCGGAGGGGCCATCTCGGGACTCGCGGGCCCGGGCTCGGCTGGGACCGCGGGCTGCACCGGCTCGACTGCGGCGACCGGGGCTTCGGGAGGCGCCATCGGTTCCGCCTGCGGCGTCGGAGCCGGCGCGGGTTCGGGGCGCGCTGGAGGGGGTGCTGCCGCGATTACGGGGAGCGGCGGGGAGGCAGCCCCACCCTTGGCCTTGAGCAGCTTGACCTGAATCGGCGCCGACGATCCGCTCGAGGCCTCGAGGAAGGAGGCGGTGACTTGCGGCTTTTCCCGCGAATCGAGCCGCACGACGGCGACGAAGGACATGAAGTCGGGGTGTTTGACCTCGACCTGCCAGGTGCCTGCGGCCAGTCCGAGGATGATCGCCCGGCCCTTCCTGTCGGTCGCCACGGGCGCTGGGCCCTGGCCCTCTCGACCGTCACGGTACTTCAGCTCGACGCGGGCTCCGGAGAGATCGCCGCCCTTCCTGCTGGACACTCGGACCTCCAGATCGGCCCTCCCCTGCCACGTCTGGGCGAAGGACATTGCTGCGGTCAAGAACATGATGACGCCGAGCAGAATGGCGCTGCGCTCGCTTCGTTTGCTCATGGATGGGCCCTCCGTGGCTTCAGATCAGCTTACTCGCGGCGGCGCTGGGCGGCAAGGCGCGGCGGTGGCTGGTACTTGCCGGTTCGTGCGATAGAGTAGGGGCACCAGCTCGCCTTTTGTCAAGGCCGCTTCACCCCCATTACTCGCAGTACCCCACAGCCGCACTACTGGGAAGCAAGGAGTTTTATGGAGACCTGGAAGACACCCTATGTCTGGATGGATGGCCGACTCATGCCGTTCGAGGAGTCGAAGATCTCGATCCTGACTCACACCCTGCACTACGGTCTGGGAATTTTCGAAGGGACTCGTGCCTACGAACAGACGACCGGCGGCAGCGCCGTTTTCAGGCTCGACGACCATATGCGCCGTTTTCGCGGCTCGGCCAACGCGGTCAATATCAAGCTGCCGCACTCGATCGAGGAGATCCGCCAGGGGTCGCTCGACTTGGTCGAGGCGAACGGTATCGCGACGTGCTATCTGCGCCATATCGCCTGGGTCGGCGACGGCATCATGGGGCTCGACCCCAAAGACAACCCGATCAGGTTCGCCATCGTCTCCTGGCCCTGGGGCGCCTACCTGGGCAAGGACGGAATAGAAAACGGCGTGCGCTGCAAAGTCTCGAGCTTCAACCGGCCGTTCCCCAATTCGACTTTGACCAAGGCCAAGATCACTGGCAACTACGTCAACTCGATTCTCGCCAAGCGCGAGGTCGTGGCCATGGGCTACGACGAAGCCATTCTGCTCGACACCAACGGCTATTTGGCCGAATGCAGCGGCGAGAACCTGTTCATCGTGCGCGACAACGTGATCAAGACCCCGGCGCTCACCAGCGTGCTCGAGGGCATCACCCGCGCCAGCGTCACCAAGATCGCGCAAGACCTGGGCTACGAGGTCCAGCAGACCATCCTCACCCGCGACGAGATGTACTTCGCCGACGAGGTCTTCATGACCGGTACCGCCGCCGAGGTGACTCCGGTGCGCGAGGTCGACGACCGCCCGGTCGGCAAGGGCATCGCCGGGCCGGTGACCAAGGCCATTCAGAAGAACTACTTCGCCGCCATCCGTGGCGACCTGCCGCAATACTCCGACTGGCTCTCGCCGGTCGCACTCAAAGCGGCCGTCGCCTCATAGCGGCCGCGTCAGAGCAGAGCCCCGTCCAGTGGCGCCGTTGCGCCTCGGGGTTGAGGCTTCTGTCGTCTACGAACTTGGCTGCTGAGCCCCGTAGTCGCCGGATAGCATGATCAGGTAGCGCAGGAAATCGACGAACGCCGGCTGATAGATGTCGCTGTGCTTGGCGATGATCGTCGGTTGGGTCGAGATGACCATCACCGGTGAGTTGTAGGGCGTCTGGTCATCCGGGCTCTTTTCCGTGTCCCAGACCAGAGTCGAAGTCGGGAACTCGAGCCTCGTCGTCCCCTTGTAGTAGGCCGCGCTCAACTCAGTGACATTGGCCGAGGCCTTGGAGGGGTCCATCTGCGGTGTCTCGCTCAGGCGATAGGGGCAGATGCACCGCTTGTCGAGCTTCTTGTCTGCCGTCAGGATTGGCGGCGTGTTCGGAGTCGATTCCAGGACGTGCGTGCGGTAGGGCAGGAAGTGCCCAACCGCTTTCTGGTTGGCCTTCTTCTGGACCGGCCTTTCGGCGTCGGTCCGGTAGTCGTCGAGGAAATTGGCCGCCACGAACCGGCCGGCAGGAAACGCCTTGCCCGTCGCGCTGTCTCCCTGTGAGGTGACGATGATGAAGACCGGCTTTTGCCCCTCCTCGAAGCCCACCACGCCGTCGCTGTGCGTCTTCTTCGCCCGATCGAGCACTGCCTGATGCAGGGGTTGGTACAGCGCCGCCTCGAAAGCCGGGTTGACCAGCACGACCAGATCGGCGAACCCCTCGACGGTGTCCTCACGTGCCGCCGAGACCGCCAGGCGCTCGACGATCAGTTGGGAGGTCGCCGAGTAGATCAAGGCCCCGCCGAAAGAATGGCCCACGACGACCAGCCGGGTGTCGGATGCCTCTCGCATTCTGTAGGCCTTGGCCCGGACTTCTTTCAGGCGCACCAGGAGCTCTGTTACTGAGCCGGAGCCGACCTTGTGGGCCGTACTCTTGCGGCCGAAGAACGTGGTCTGACGTAGCAGCTTGCCCTTGGCCGAGTCGCCGCGCCAACCAACATAGACGCCGATGATTCGGCGCGGCGTCTTGCCCTTGGCTGCGGCCACGGCCTCCTCGGTCTTGTGGAGCTGGTCCAAGGTCTCCCGGAAGCAGGTGACGTTGTTGTCGCAAGTCGAAGCGTTGTGCTTCCAGCCGTGGGCGAAGACGACGATCAGGGCATCACGCGCCTTGGTCTCGGCCTCGATGGCGGAGAGCAACTTGGCCTGCTGTTGAGTGTTCCAGGACCATCCCAGATCATCGAACTCGACGAAACCGAGCAGGTACTCGGGGCGATTCTCGAGATAGGCGTCGCCACACTTCCAACCGTCCTTGGGGACATCCTCGTCGCCGACGAGGCACTCGAGCTGCTCCGGCGAGGCGGTCTCTGCCGGAGCCTCGGTATGGTACTGCTGGAGGCCGACACAGCCCCCGCCAAGCAAGGTGAGAGCCACGCAGAGAGCCACACAGAGAGCCGCCATCGGCCGCGTGTTCGGTGGGTCTGCCGTCAGGGGGTAATCAACCGCGGGCCTCATCATCACAACCTTTCGCGAGCCCCTGGGTTCTGGTTCGAGGGCCTCATTCGGGAGTTGACACCTGTAAGCTATTTGCATCGCAGAATAGCATGCAGTGGCAGCTGCTAGCGTGATCGAGACGGCAAGCAGAAGGAGAGGAAAGATGAAGCGAGGCCTCCTGGTCCTGTTGGGGTTGATGGTGATCGTGCTGGCGTGGCGCCTCGCTTTCGACGGAGCGGAGGCGTCGGACCCGTCGTTCAGCGAGTCCGGCCCGCCGGCCCAGGACGAAGCCAAGCTCGCCGGCCGCGAGGCGGCGTCCTTCCCGCAAGCCGACGAAGACTGGTTTCACCTCATGGACGGCGGTGTCGACCTCACCCCCGAAGGCGTTCAAGGGCGCAACACCTGGCTCGTTTGGACCGGCGGCAACGAGGCGATGTGGGACTACCTGGCCAACAACTCTTTCGGCGCCTTCGACCTGTTGAAGACCCTCTCTTCGCACCCTGACCTGCCCGCGAGTCGCGCCAACCGGGCGAGCTATCTCGGCCTGTGGAACGAGCCTGGCTTCACCCAGGCGTCAGGCCCTGACCCCGAAAACTACGGCCTGTGGCTCGACCGCCGTGAAGGCTCCTGGCGCGACCCGTTCGAGAACGGTGGCAAGTACCCTGGCGTGGCGCCTGACCTGCCTGGCGGCCAGGCGAGTTCGTTCTACGGCCAGCCTTCGGGCATTGTCGGGTTACGTCTTTTTCCCAATCCCGCCTTCGACGACGAGGCGGCCCGCCACTGGGATGCCAAGCGCTATTACACCGACCCGGAGTACTACCTCGACCGCCACCTGGTCCGCCCCTACCGGGTTGGTATGTCCTGCGCCTTCTGTCACCTAGGCCCGAGTCCCACAAACCCGCCGCCCGACCCTGAGAACCCGGCCTGGGAGCACCTGTCGAGCTACGTCGGCGCCCAGTACTTCTGGAACGGGAGGATCTTTTTCTACGACCCCGACCCGACCAACTTCGTCTCGCAGCTCTTCAGTGCGCCGATGCCGGGAACGACCGATACCTCGTTGATCGCCAGCGACAACATCTTCAACCCGCGCACGATGAACGCGCTCTACAACGTCGGCCCGCGGCTGGCGGCGGGGGAGCGGTGGGGCCATGAGGTCCTCACCGGCGGCGCCCTCGAAAACCGCCAGCTCCCGCCGATCACCGTCGAAGACGGCACCGAGCTCCACCCCTCGCCCGCTCCCAATCAGGTGCGCACGCCGCATGTGCTCAAGGACGGCGCCGACTCCGTAGGCGTGCTCGGAGCGCTCAATCGGGTCTACATCAACATCGGGACCTACCACCAGGAGTGGTTTCGCCACTTCAGGCCGCTGATCGGCGGTAAGCCCCAGACCCCGATCGAGATCGCCGTGGCGCGCGAGAACTCGAGCTACTGGCGAGCGACCGAGGACCGGGCGGTCAACCTGGCTCTCTTCTTCCTCCAGGCCGCCCGACCGCACAAGCTGGCGGACGCTCCCGACGGGACGAGCTACCTGACTGATGACCCCGCGGTGCTGGAGCGCGGCGGTGAGGTCTTCGCCACCACTTGCGCTCGCTGCCATTCGAGCAAGCTGCCGGAACCGCCGGCCGGAATCGAGTGGTTTGGCCGCGAGTATCGCGAGTGGGTCAAGACACCGGGGTGGCGCGAGGCGATGATCGCCAAGGTCGCGGCCGAGGACTTCCTCGAAGACAATTACCTCTCGAACGATCAGCGCATCCCGGTGACGGTGCTGGGAACCAATGCTTGCAGCCCGTCGGCCTCGAACGCCACGAGAGGCAACATCTGGGACAACTTCTCCTCGGCGACCTACAAGAGCCTGCGGGCGGTCGGGGAGGTCGAGATCGCCGATCCCTTCGATCTGACTCAGACTACCCAGTACACGATGCCGGCCGGCGGTCGGGGCTACACCCGCGTGCCGTCGCTGGTGAGCGTTTGGTCCACCGCGCCGTATCTGCTCAACAATACCCTCGGCGACTTCGTCAACCATCCTTCGGTGGCTGGCCGGATGCACTCCTTCGATTCGTCGATCGAGCTGCTGCTCTGGCCCGAGAAGCGTCAGCCCTACGTCGCTCGTACCACCGCCAAGAGTGATCTCAAGGTCGCCGTCGCCTACTTGGAGCCGCCGCTCGACAAGGTGGTCGGCGTCTTCTCCCGGCTCTTCGGCAATGGAGTGATCGAAATCGGGCCGATTCCCGCCGGCACGCCGATCGGGCTTCTCGCCAGCCTCGAGCTCAACGATCCCGCCAGCCGTCGCCAGCTGCGCGGCCTCCTGCCCACCCTAGTCAAGGATCTTGCTCGGATCAGGACCCGGCGGCTCGACGACGAGGCGGCGGCTCACTTGCTCAAGGAGGACATCGCTCCGGAGTTGCTGAAGCTCAGCAAGTGCCCGGACTTCGTGCTCAATCGAGGGCACGAATTCGGCAAGGACCTCAGCGATGCCGACAAGCGAGCGCTTATCGAGTTCGTCAAGACTTTCTAGAGCGAAATCTGGAGTTGAAGCTGGTGGCCGAACCGTTGCTTCCGTAATTGGTTATTATTAGACTACATATCCAGATAATGCTGATGAAATGGAGTGTCGCCCTTCCTATAATCAGTTCGGCCCGAGTAAGGTTGCGTGATTGTTACCCCAGCAGACGACCCAGAACTACCCCGGTGAGATCTTTCGAGCGCTGGCGGTTTTCGTAGAGCCGCCGTCGCCGGAGCACGAGCCGGTGGCGCAGACCTTGGACCTCGGCGCGCTGCCGAGTCTGGCGGATCACACCGATCTGTTCGACTTCCAGCTCTTCCCCTTCGCTTCGGTCTACCTCGGACCCGAGGGGATGCAGGGTGGGGAAGCCCGCGACCGCATTGCAGGGTTCTGGCGCGTCCTCGAACTCGAAGCGCCCAACGATCCCGACCACTTGACCGTCCTGTTGGCAGCCTACGGCGCGCTTCTCGACCAGGCTGAAGCAGCGCCCGACGAGGAGGCCGAGAACTGGCTTCACGTCAGTCAGGTCTTCTTGCACGAGCACGTCTTGAGCTGGCTGCCTCTCTTCTTGAGCAAGCTGGGTGCGACCGGCGGGGAGTTCTACGCCCGTTGGGCCGGCCACCTGCAGCTTCTCCTGACGGTGCCGGAACTGGGCGTCGTAGGCGATCGGCTGCCGGCTGCGTTGCGCGAAGCCGAAGAGTTGCCCGACCCGCGGGAAGAGGGCGGCAAGGCTTTCCTTCACGGCCTGCTGGCGCCGGCGCGGACCGGCTTCATCCTCACCCGCGACGATCTGGCCGGCATCGCCCAGGGTTGTGAATTGGGCCGCCGTATCGGCGAGCGCCGCTACGTGCTCGAGAACCTCCTCGGCCAGGACGGCCAACCGGTGCTCGAGGCGTTGGCCGAGTTCGCTGAGGCGGCGAGCAAGAAAGAGCTGATCGGCATGCCTGAGGTGAGCGCCAAATGGTGGCGCAAGCGGGCGCGGTCGAGCAGCGAGCTGCTCCGCGGCCTGGCTGCCGCGGCGACCTAGTCGCGCGACAAGGCGCGGGCTTGGGGTGCCGAGAGCGCAAGTTGCCGATCGCGATGGCGCCGCAAAGCCGCCGCGACCAACTGCCGGGTGAACGCCTCATGGCCTCCCGGGTCGTGCAGCAGACAGATGTCCGCGCTGCCGGGATCCTCAGGCGGGTAGTAGACCCCACAGTTGGGGTTGATCTCGAGCATGAAGGGCGTGCCGGCGCTGTCGACTCGCAAATCGCAACGCCCGAAGCTCGCGCCCTTGAGGCCGATGAAGAAGCGTGCCGAGACATCACGCAGGCGCTTGTCGAGCTGGGGGTTTTCGACCAGGAACGAGTCCATGGCGTCGTAGTCCACCCATTTCAACTTGGCGTGTTTGAACGTCTCGCCCTCTGGGAAGCGGTACTGGACCGGTGCGTAGGTCGTCGGCCGTAACGGATCGGCGGGATTCTCCGCCACCAACACGGTGCACTCGATCCCCTCGACGAATTCCTCGATCAGTGCCTTGCCGTAGCGCTTCATCATCTTTTGGGCCCGCTTCCGGAGCCGCTGCGGTGTTTCGGCCCGAGACTTGCGTGTCAGGCCGACGCTGGCGTAGCTACTATGGTGCTTGACGAAGAGCGGGAACTTCAAGGTCTCGGCCGCACGTTCGACGTCGGCTTCGGTTTCGGCGAGGACGAAGGCGGGGGTGGGAATGCCCTGCTCGGCGCACACCCGCTTCATCTCGACCCGCGACGGTTCGTAAAACTCCGATGTCGCGCCGGTAAAGGGCACCCCCAGCCGTTCTAGGGTCTCGACCACCTCGATCCCCGGAATTTCCTGGTCCGCGGCGCCGTCGCAGAGGTTGAAGAAGACGTCGAAGCCCTCTTTAACGAGCGCCGTCACCGTCTCGACCGACGTCTCCTTGACCAGGGTGGTCAAGTGCCAATCGGCCTCAGGAATGAACGGCCGCGGATCGCAGGGCCAGTCGTCCTCGTCGAACGGCACCTCGTCGAGATACTGCGAGGTCAGCAAGCAAATACGCATAGCCCGCGGATCCTAACGGGAACCCGGTGGATATTGCCTGTCTCTTATAGGAAATGGACTCATTGAGCGTCTACTGGGGGTCTATCTTGGGCCCGTCTGGGCCCGTATTTGGGCTCTCTTGCGCCTGTGGACGCCGCTGCCGCCAACCGAGCCCGGGGCAAGTTAAGGTAGGGGCTCATGACTGAGCCGCTACCCACCACCGCCGCCAACGCGAACCCGCGCTGGGGCAAGGTTGTCGATCACGAGAGTTGTATCGGCTGCCATGCCTGCTCGACCGCGTGCAAGTCCGAGAACGAAGTTCCGCTCTCGGTCAACCGCACCTACGTCAAGTACGTCGATGTCGGCGAGTACCCGAACGCCCGTCGGGCGTTCCAGGTCACGCGCTGCAACCAGTGCGCCGACTCGCCCTGCACCGCCGCTTGCCCGACCTCGGCCATGTTCACCCGGCCTGACGGCATCGTCGACTTCGACAAGGACATCTGCATCGGCTGCAAGGCCTGCATGGCGGCGTGCCCCTACGACGCGATTTTCATCAACCCCAATGACCACTCGGCGGAGAAATGCAACTTCTGCGCCCACCGGATCGACATCGGCCTGGAGCCCGCCTGCGTCGTGGTCTGCCCGACCGAGGCGATCATGGTCGGCGACCTCAACGATCCGCTGGCGCGGGTCACCCAGATGATCAACGGCGACGTCGTCAACGTCCGCCGACCGGAGAAGGAAACCAGTCCCAAACTCTTCTATCGCGGAGCACACCAGACAACGCTCGATCCACTCGCCGCCCGCCGTCCGGAAGGCGATCTCTTCATGTGGTCCGAGCAGCTCAGTGCCACCAACGGCGGGCCGCAGATGGTGGTCTCCGGCCACCCCGGCGAGCCCAACTCGTCAGCCGCGGCGCTGCTCTCCTACGACGTGCCCCACAAGGCGCCCTGGGACTGGCGCGTCAGCCTCTACACCCTGACCAAGAGCATCGCCGCGGGCGCCTACCTGGTCGGCCTGACCGTCAGTCCGAGCTCGGTGCTCTGGGCGTGGGCGGCGCCGCTGCTGGCCTTGACTTTCCTGGCGATCACCGGTGTGCTGCTGCTCTCCGACCTCGAACATCCCAGCCGGTTCTACCTCATCTTCACCCGGCCGCAATGGCGCAGCTGGCTGGTGCGCGGTGCGTTCATCATCACCGGCTACGGCGGCGTGCTGGCGCTTCACCTGGCGCTTTCCTTGTTAGGCGGCACTTGGAGCGACCCGACCTGGCTCAAGATCCCCGGCATCCTGCTGGCGGCGGCCACCGCGGCCTACACCGCCTACCTCTTTGCTCAGGCCAAGGCGCGGGACATGTGGCAGAACCCGCTGCTGCCGTTCCACCTGCTGGTTCAGGCCTTCATCGCCGGTAGCGCGGCGCTGATGCCGGTGGCCTACCTCCTCGACCCGAGCGAGCTCGGCCGCCTGTCCTGGGTGCTCGCGATCAGCTCGCTGATCCACCTGCTTCTGATCGCCGGCGAGATCACCCTGCCGCACGGCACCGCCCACGCGTCGCTGGCCGTTCAGGAAATGACCACCGGCCGCTTCAGCACCTGGTTCTGGCTTGGTCTAGTGGGTGCCGCGGCAGGTTGTGCGCTGCCATGGGCCGGCGCGGGCAGCAGTTTGGCGCTTGCCGCCGTGGCCTTCGCCGGGCTCGGGTTCTACGAGCACGCTTACGTCCAAGCGGGACAGTCAGTGCCCCTCGCCTGAGGATTGAAAGACCATGCCCGACCTACCTGATAAGCCCGACATGCCTGACATGCCCGACATTCCCGAACAACCCAATCCGGAGGCTCCGACGCCTGAGTCGAAACCGGACGCTCAGAAGCTCAACCGTCGAGTCTCCGCCGCCAAGAAAGCGACCGAGGCCCGCGGCGAGACCTTCTACCCGGGTGCCAGCCGCATCCACCTGGCGGCTTTTCCGCCCAAGGAGCGCTGGGACGACTGGGTCGAACTCGACTCCAAATCCTGGCCCAAGCGGGTGGAGAAGCGCTACATGCTGGTGCCGACCACCTGTTTCAACTGCGAGTCGGCCTGTGGGCTCCTGGCCTACGTCGACAAAGACACCATGCAGGTCCGGAAGTTCGAGGGCAACCCCGAGCACCCGGGTTCGAGAGGCAGAAACTGCGCCAAAGGCCCGGCGACGCTCAACCAGATCACCGATCCCGATCGCATTCTCTACCCGCTGAAACGGGCCGGCGCCCGCGGCGAGGGCAAATGGCAGCGCATCACCTGGGACGACGCCCTGGACACCCTCGCCGGCCGTATCCGCAAGGCGATGGAGGAGAAGCGCCACAAGGAAATCATGTACCACGTCGGCCGCCCCGGCGAGGACGGCTTTACCGAGCGCATCATGGCTGCCTGGGGGGTCGACGGCCACAACTCGCACACCAACATCTGCTCCTCGGCCGCCCGCGCCGGCTACCAGTTCTGGTGCGGCATCGACCGCCCGAGCCCGGACCACGCGCGGGCCAAGGTCATCTACCTGATCAGCTCGCACCTCGAGACCGGTCACTACTTCAATCCCCATGCTCAAAGAATCATGGAAGCCAAGGCCAACGGCGCGAAGCTCATCGTCCTCGACACTCGGCTTTCCAATACCGCCACCCACGCCGACTTCTGGCTTGCCACACAGCCGGGCTCGGAAGCCGCGATCAACCTGGCCATAGCCAACTTCCTGATCCAGACCAAGCAGTACAACCGCGAGTTCATCCGCCGCTGGTGGAACTGGCAGGAGTACCTGGACGCCGTTCACCCCGGCCTCGACAACAAGTTCGATAACTTCGAGACCATGCTCGCGGCCGAGTACGAGGGCTACTCCTTCGAGTTCGCCGAGCAAGAGAGCGGCATCCCGGCCGAGACCCTGCGCCAGGTCGCCGAGACTGTCGCCACCGCCGGCACGGCGTTCTCCACCCACAACTGGAGGAGCGCCTCCTCGTCGAACGAAGGCGGCTGGCAGGTCGCCCGGACCCTGTTCCTGCTCAACGCCCTCACCGGCTCGATCGCCACCCCCGGCGGCATGCACCCCAACGCCTGGAACAAGTTCGTGCCCAAGCCCATCCGGCTGCCCCGGCATCCCGAGTACTGGAACACCCTCACCTGGCCCGAAGAGTGGCCGCTCACCCAGTACGAAGTCTCCTTCCTCCTGCCCCACATGGTGCGCCGCGAAGAGGCCTTTCTCGACACCTACTTCACCCGGGTCTACAACCCCGTCTGGACCAACCCCGACGGCTTCTCCTGGATCGAGATGCTCACCGACGAGAAGAAAGTCGGCATGCACGTGGCGCTCACCCCGACGTGGAACGAGACCAGCTACTTCGCCGACATGGTCCTGCCCATGGGGCACAGCTCCGAGCGTCACGACACCCATTCCTACGAAACGCACGCCGGCCTCTGGATAGGCTTTCGCCAGCCGGTGCTGCGCGCGGCGCAAGAACGCCTCGGCAACAAGATCGAAGACACCCGCGAAGTCAACCCGGGCGAAGTCTGGGAAGAGAACGAATTCTGGCTCGAGCTCTCCTGGCGCATCGACCCCGACGGCAAACTCGGCATCAAGAGCTTCGTCGAATCCGAGATCGACCGCGGTAACCGCCTCTCGGTCGACGAGTACTACAGCTACATCTTCGACCACTCCGTCCCCGGCCTGCCCGACAAGGCCAGAGCCGAGGGCATGAAGCCGCTCGAATACATGCGCCGTTACGGCGCCTTCGAGATCGCCAACGACGTCGAGACCCCATATGAGCAACCCGTCCCTGACGAAGAGCTCGACGACATCCACGCCGACAAATACGGCCGCGTCTACACCCACGCCCCGGCGCCACGCAAACTCAACGTGGTTCCCACCGGCGCCCCAGCCAACGACGCCGACGGAAGAAGGCCAGTCGGCGTCGGCATCGACGGAGAAGTCCTCCGCGGCTTCCCAACTCCGAGCGGCAAACTCGAGTTCTACTCCTCGACGCTGGCGTGCTGGGGCTGGAAAGACGTGGCGATCCCCACCTACATGAAGTCCCACGTCCACCCCGAGAACATGGACCGCGACCAGCACGTCCTGATCTCCACCTTCAGACTACCCGTCCAGATCCACACCCGAAGCGCCAACGCCAAGTGGCTCGATGAGATAGCCCACACCAACCCCCTCTGGATCCACACCAGCCACGCCGAACGGGTTGGCGTCCGAACCGGCGACCTCGTCCGCGTCGAAACCGAGATCGGCTACTTCGTGGTCAAAGCCTGGGTCACCGAAGGCATCAAGCCCGGAGTCGTGGCCTGCTCACACCACATGGGCCGCTGGCGCCTGGTCGATCACCAGAACGAAGGGCAAAGGCAGATGATGGCAACCGCATCGCTGTCGAGCGAGGGCTCCAAGTGGGGGCTGAACCGGGTGCAAGGGGCGGGGCCCTACGAGACTAGCGATCCGGATACCTCGAGAATCTGGTGGACCGACGTCGGCGTGCACCAGAACCTGACCTTTCCCGTCCATCCAGACCCCGTGAGTGGGATGCATTGCTGGCACCAGGCAGTGCGGGTGGTGAAGGCGGCGCCCGGGGATGTGTATGGGGATATCTCGGTGGATACCGAAAGGTCGGTTCAGGTGTTTGAGGAGTGGTTGGGGAAGACGAGGGGGGCGAGGGAGAACTCGCCGGATGGGACGAGAAGGCCGGGGTGGTTGATTCGGCCGGTTAAGCCGGTGGCGGGGGCGTATCGGCTGACCAATCTCCCGTGAGTCTAGCCAGACCTTGAGTACTCAACTCTAATGGACATCAGTTCACCAAGCGGTTTCCGGCTCTTCACCCTTCCCTTTTCTCCGGCGCTTACTCGCCACACTTCGATGCCCTGCTGCTGCGAGGCTTGGAGCAAGCAGAGGAGTGTGAACGGCTTCGGTCCTGTCCTACTCGATAGTCTCTCAGCAGTCCCTGGCAGCAAGACTCCAGAAGCGCGCTTGTTGTCCTGAGGCTAGCTAGCGGGTATCGAACGATATTGGAGTCCTCGAGTGTCTCCAGGAGGGTTGCGTTGGCTTCCTCGGCCGCTGACACGAACCTAGGGTCTAGAGCAGGGTCGGCCAGAAAAGCGATTGTCTCGGCTGGCTCCAAATAGTTAACCAGGCCCATCGCCCGGTGAGACTCGTTGCCGAGCCCTAGAACTAGGGCGGTGGGCTTAGTAGGAGAAGAGAGTGCCGAGAAGCCTTGCAGCGACTCCACGTAGCGATTTGGAAGAGCCGGAGTCGGCTGAGAAAATTCTGCGGGAGCATAGGCAAAGAGGGCGCTCCAAGGTGCGGCACGAAGTCGAGCGCGGAGTTACCGAGTTTGCGCCGAGCGATTGGATCGCCGAAGAGAATGCTACCTCTCAAAGGGCAGTGCTCTTTAGTTGACTACGATCTCCACGCGCCGGTTTCGTTCTTCTGCCACCCCGTCCTCAGTCTCGACGATCGGCCGGGACTCTCCGAAGCCATCGACATCCCAGTTCAGGCCTTTGGCACCCGCCAGAGCATCCTCTAGCTCTCTTCGCACAGACCAAGCTCGTTCATAGGAGAGTTCCTGGTTCATCCTCTCTCCCCCGGAGCGGTCTGTGTGCCCGCTAACGGCAATTCGATTAGACCCGCAGTCCCGCACGACCTGAGCCGCCCTTGCAGCTTGTTGGCGTTTGGTAGGCGTCATATCGGCGCTACTCAACACAAAGTAGATCACGAACTTCACCTTGGGGTTGTCCTCTCCCGGACACTGGACGCTATCGTCACGACAGTTCGCGAGCCCCTTGCCCTTGGCACAAGAACTCAACAATCCCTCCAGCAGTTCAACCGGCGGTAAAGCCAACCCCCTCGCTAGTTGCTCCTCTTCCAACAAGCCCTCGGCCTCCAACAAGCCCTCGACTCGAGCTGCCTCAAGAACGGCAAGCCGCAGTCTTTGATACTTCCCAGCCAGATCCGCAACCCTTGCCTCGGCATTGTCACCTTGTCCTCCGGCGGCGAGAGCTTCTTCGCCAAGCTTGCTGACACCGCGAAATGCAAGGATCGCAAAGAAAATAATCAGGCTGGCTGAGAACGCCAGCAGAACCAGGAATTTCCAGCGACGTCTCAAGGTGCCAACCTCCAACTGGCGTTGGAGCTCGAGTCCTCTTTCCAGGTCGTTCACGGTGCCACTTCCTCCATCTTGAACCTCTTACTAAACCATTGAAAAAGCCCATCGAAGAGGGCCAACTCAGCAGCCGACAGGCTCTCATAGCGTCGCCAGAAGCCTTTGAGGTGGGCGCAGACACCTCCCCCACGATTCACCAAGTCTTTGTAGAAGTCGTTCGCTGCTAGCCCTATCCCAATGGCGAGGAGGCAGATGAACCCCGAAGCCAATTGACCGATAGCCTTCAGATCATGGAGGCCTACGGCGGAGATCACCATGGGAGTGGAGAACAGCAACAAAGCTCCGAGTGAGATGCCCGCAGCGATCTTGCAGGCGGCTACTCTCCGTTCGCCTCGCTCCTTCTCAGCTTGGACGAAGACATGGCATGGAAAGGGACTATCCATCGTCAACTCTGGTGGATCGCCGACTCTCGGACTCTAAGAACTCCAAGGCCTTCGCACTCGGGGCATAGGCCTCCTCGGCGTCTTCGTCGTCCACACGCCAGCGAAGAAGCGCGTCTCTATCAGCTTCACCGACGAGAGTCAGCGCAACATCCCGAGAGACGCCCAGTCGGGCTGAGATGCTCTCCAGGGTCTGCCACTTGTTTCGGGCCAGTTCCTGCATCAGTTGAGCCAACGTCACTTCCCGCCCAGCGACAGAAGAGGCCACGTTTGAGCTTCCTGCCGCGAGGAACTGCGATTCGGGAGCCTGAACCAAGGGTTGTTGCTGGCCAGTTCCTATCATCTCAACCACGGCCGTGTACTGGAGGCTTTCTCTTGAACGCGGTTTGGCGATGCTCACGTGATCGTCGTCCAAGGGAACGGGTACGACGTCTTGGAGGTTAGGGTCTGCTACATCGGGACTCACAACCAAGACTCCCTTGTAGGGCTTGTTCTCATAGAAGACCTTATGCCGGATCTGGAGCCCGGGCGCGTTGCGGCGGTACCAAGTATTCAGGTTCCGCAGTTGCTCGTCGGCGCGCGATAGTTGACGGAGCGCTCTGCTTGATAGGAACACGCCGCCTAAGCGGTTCAGCCAGGTAGCAAACTGGGACCCCTGGTGAGGAGTCGATAGGAAGGTGACGCCTCCAGTGGCCCGGGCTAGAACGCCATCGTCCCCGCCGGTCTTGTCACAGCTGGATCGAATGAGCTGCTTGACGACGAGCCCCCCAAGACTGTGGCAGACGAAGAAGATTGGCCGGGCACCGATACCCTGAGCTAGAAAATGCGCTATCGCGTTCACCGCACGCTCACTCAGCGGCATCGCCGACCCGAACCATCGAGAAATCGGGGCATCATAGTCAAAGCTCCAGACTCTAGCCGCAGGGAAGTCCACCGAGAAGAAGTTGGGCCAGAACGAGGTCTTCTCCTGTGGATTCCCCCAGGTCTGGAGTCCGTCTCCGCCCAGCCCGTGGACGAAGACCACATCGAAGTCGCAGAATTCAGCTGCGACCGTCGAGATCTGAATTAGTTTGCTCATTCTTGAATATCGGCAGTATGCCCCAAAACACCATGTAGCTGCCACTCTCTAGGCTGTATCTCTGCACTAGGCGGCCCCTCAAGGAGCAGATCGCTCTTATCGCAAGACCGCAGTACCTCTCTTCTAGTTGCGGAAGAGCTTTAGGAATCGCTTCTCGGTTCATTCCATCCTCAGTCCGTAGGGACGTACGGCGGCCACGCTTCGCGTTGTCACGCCAGGAGTGAAGGGGTCGCGCGGATGGAGTTCGAACGCTGGCTGCTAGTGGCTCAGCTAGCGGATTTGTCCTGGGGTGGCTGTCCGGATATCGAGGTGCCCACGCTGGCGCTGTCGGCAACAGTGAAGGCGTTGAGTTGGTCGGAGGAGGGGTCGACATCTCTGCGGCTGCCGGGCCTGGCGGCATCGTCCACCGGCGGCGAGTGGAGCAGGCCGGAGCCTGCAGCCGGCGGGACATGGTTTCGGCACGTTGCCGTCAACAGTGAGAGTCGTGAACGCAGGTCATCGTTATCCTAAGAGAACCTCGAGGGAGCCGGGGACCGATCACTTCGTCTCCCGGTTCAAGCAGTCGGCCCTGGTCATTTCAGGAGGGGCAGTCCCGGCATCCTCGCGAAGGACGCGAGATCGTCGGAGGGCCGCCCACCGTCGGCCCACCGACCGAGTGGAAAGCCTGCCGACCTCTTTGGCTAGGTCGGTGTCGACATAGTTCATGAAGGGGGCGAGCCCCTTCGAGGCGAGACCACTTCGACAGACGCCGTCAGAAGGTGAGCGTCGCTTGCGAACAACCAGCCGGTCTGCGAGTAGACGCCGTTGAAGTTGTCGCGGCTGATGCCATTAGTCGACCGGTCCTCGAAGTCCAAGTACATCACACTAACGCGGTGACAGGCTACTCGTTCCCTGGCCAGTGTAGAAGGCTCGGAATGAGTAGCCTGTCACCACTTTGACTCGGCCTAACGCGAGACCGATTGGAGGTCCTGCGAGAGAAGAGTGACACCCCATCTTGTCTGGGCAAAGAGGACGCGCATCCCCGCGGCATTGAGATCTAGAGCCATGCTAAAGTTCCTTCAATAGTCAACCAAGCAGAGGAAGACCGATGCCGCATAGACTACTTCTCGTTCACGGGATGGGTCGCCACGACGATGATTGGGCGGCCCCGGTAATTCAGACACTGAAGAACCTATACGACGGGTTCGATCGGGACCCGCCGTTGCTGACCCGCAAGCCATTCGAGGTACGGATTCAGCCGGTTCCCATTCGCTATGACCATGTCTTCAGGGACATCCTCAAGGAGTGGGCGGACAACAATGAGAGCTTGGCCAGTCACGCGGACCTTCTCGGCGCAGATGCGGTCTCTAGACTGACCGGGTGGCTCGACAACGCTGACTTGGACACCTTCGCTTGGACTCATGCCGCCGACGTACTTCTCTACCGAGGTTTCTCGCTCGTACGTGAGCGCGTAAAGGTCAGCGTCGCCAACCAACTGGCTGTTGCGATCGAGGATGCGATTGAGGCCGATGATTCCTGGTCGGTCTTGGCACACTCACTCGGGGCCCCAGTGCTGATGGACAGTCTGCACGCGCTCTTTGTAGAGGAGTTTCCGGATGACGTGCCCACGGGCTTCGAGCCCCAGAATGCCCAGGCGGTGCTGGTGATGATGGTCGCCAACGTGAGCCGGCTACTGCAAACTGTTCCTCTCGCCTACGAGAGCACAGTCCAACCAGGCGAGGCCGGCAGTCAGGACCGAGGATGCCAACTCTATTTGAATCCCGCCCACTTCTTGGACCCGTTCCTAGTGCCCAAGCCCTTCGATCCGGAGGCCTGGCCGGACCTCGAGCCTGTCCCGAACGAGCTCTACCGCCGAATCGTCGTCCGCCACATCCACGAAGCCAACGTGCATTCTCTCGAGCACTACTTGGAGCACCCCGCCGTTCACATTCCCTTGTTCCGGGCGCTGACGTGGAAGAGTTCGATTCCGATCAGCCAGGAAGAGCAGAAGCTTGAGGGCTTCCCTCCGTTCGGCGACCTTTCTGAGGCCGAGTGGAAGGCCATCAAGGAGAAGTTGGACGATGCACAAGTTGGGTCACCTGCTTCGCCTTGGGAGCTCCTGGAGACCATATGGGACAGCTACCAGGCAGCCCAGGACTGACCGATCCATGAAGCAGAAGGAGGCTCAGATGGCATTCATTGGCAGATTCTCACTGCTCCTGGGCGTTTCGCTCGCGGCATTCTGTGGGCAATTGCAGGGACAGGAGTGCGCGGACCTGAACTCCAGTCCTGGGAGTACTGAGGAGGCGACCGTGATGCTGGCGGATCTGGCGGTCGAGAAGTGCCTCGGCGGCAGCGGAAAGCCTTGCCTGGAGGGGCTGGATGACGTCTGTCGCGCGGTGGATGCGTTGGAGGCCATCGAGGTTGACCCAGATCGGCCCGAGACCGACGAAGAGCTTGTAGAGGCCTTCAAGTTGCTGCCGCCCGAGCTGATGTCCGCGCTGCCACCGGCTGGCCCCGAGGAGTTGGCTCTTCGAAGGGAGATCAGGAGGCAATTCGCTGGCTTTCTCGAGCGCGGTGACGCGGCTGTGGCCCGAGCTCGGTACCAACCCAACGGCTTGGTCTTCTTCGCCGGCGGCAATGCTGAGGTGGACCTCGGAGCTCTCATCGCGGTGGGATGCCCCGGCAGCTGCACCGAGGCCTTCAGGAGAGCAGCCCGTTTCTACACCATCGCGAGCCTCTATCGCCGCAGCCTCGGGAAGCTCCTGCAGGCCGAACGTGATGCCACGTTGGCCTACTTGGAAGGCCTCGAGAACCGCTGGGAGGCGTACTTCAGCGGCGCATACTCCCAGTACCCCTGGGAGTTGGCCCTGAACAGTTGGCGCTACAAGCGCAGCCCGGGTCTCGCTGAGCCCCCGACACGGCAGCTCATCCTTGGCCATCCAGGCATCGCCTACGAAGTGGTCGACCAGGAGGACGAAACAGTCTTGAGAGACGCTCTCACTGTGGAACTACTCGGCTTCTACCGGTGGCGATTCAAAGACGACAAGGTCCGCCGGCCGTTTGGCGCCTCCCTGGTTGTGGCCTGGCACGGCTCAGTGGGGGATGACGTGGGGTACGGCGTTCTCGTGCACCTGCCGCGGTCTTGGTCGCTTGGCTTCAGTTACCGCGACGACACCGAATTCTCTGCGCTCATCAGCGCAGACCTGGGAAAGCTGTTCGCCAACCGGGCTGGCGTCTACGAGAAGGTGTTCGAGTAGCTGAGGCCAAGCGCCTCAGTCGGGCGATACCTCGGCCTGGACGATGACAGTGCCTTGACGAGGTCCCGGGGCCAGCCCGTCACTGCGACGCTCCCTCGGGGAAGGTGTTGCCTCAATGTGGGCCGTGCTCTGCGTCGAGCCAAGGCCGGCGGGAGGTCTTGCGAGAAAAGGGTGGCAGCTCTTCTTTGGGGGCCGCGCCGATCGACCGCGAGAGTGGTCCATTCCGCGCCCGCTCCAACTCAACGAACGGAGCCCTGCGTCGAGCACGCCCAGGAGATCGATCTCGACATTCATCTGAGACCGTATGGTCGGAAATCTCGAATTGAGCGCGTAACGCATCAGTCGCCCGAGCGCCTATCAAAGCAACCCACCAATAATCTGCAAGTGAAGGAGGCGACGATGTCGACGGTAACTGTGGCCATAGGCCGAGAGCTCTTTGAGGACCAGGTGATTCGGGAGGTCAAGAAGAAGCTGCGAAAGCTGTTTCGAAAGCGTCTAGTCGTCGCATTGGGGAAAAGGGCGGCCGGGGTGATTGGCGGCCTGCTGGTGCCGGAGCCGGTGGTCTCGAAGATCATCGCGATCGGCTTTGGCATTTGGGGTGTATGGGAGGCTCTGTCGATCATCTACGAATTCCTTGCGATGTCGGAACTCTTCGAAAACACGTTGCAGAAGATCTGGGACTCCCTTGTCATTCCATTGATCAGCGGCCCAAACCCACCCAGCAACAATCGGCTCAAGCGCATCCTCGAGTGCATGGTGCGCTGCTGGAGCGACGCCTTGACAAAGGTCGGCCTCGGGCAAGCGTTGATAGGAAAGTCGCTGGACGAGATCACTCAGGAGGCTTTCGACTGCATGGCCGACTGCCTGGAGACGCCGTAAGGCGAGCCTCATGGCCGACCCCGTCGCATGTGCGGAATGGATAGCGATCTACGCGGAGCATTGGTTCGAGAAACGCCAGGCAGGATTGGACATACGTGATGCCAAGGACAGGCGCCTGATTTCGCTCATCGGTACGGGTGGCGGGGTGGCGACTGCAGTGGCCATCCAGTCCCTCCTGTTCCCTTTTCTGTCCCTTGTTGGGTTCGGTGTGGCGGGACTGAACTATGTCAACTACAAGAAGGCCGTCAAGGACTTGGCGAAAGCCCGGCGCGATTGCCTGTCAGCACAAAGGGCTATGCTCGAGGCTCGGTCGGGGATCGTTACGAATTGTCCTACTTCCGACGTCCCTCCGACTACCGAGATTACGGACCCGTGCGAATGACCGAGTGACTCTTGATGGAGCCTCTTCTCGAAGGGGGACCTTTGAAGAAGGCTCCCGAGACGTGCCCGCGGAAGAGGTGCGATCGCGCGGTAGCGCCTGACCCAGGACTCGTACTTTAGGGGTGCGCCCAGGGCTCTCGGACTGGCGCGCTCTCTTCCCGGGGGCCCGGAGGCAACGAGACACGCCGGCGCCGCAGTAGACCTGCGGTAGTCTCCCGCGTGCAAATGCGCGGTGTATTGACGAGAGAGGAGCGGCCTCACGCGTCGAGTCACGATGCCTCATCGCCGGTCCTTGCAGCGCTCGCTCTGGTGGCGGCCGGCGGTCTCGCGATCGCCCAGCCTCTTTACCAGATCCTGGCCGCGTATCCGGCCTTCCTCGTGGCGCATCGGGTCGAGGGAAGCGATCGGGTGCTGCTGGCGGTCGGCGTCAGCCTCGCTCTTCCGCTGGTCTTCTGGCTACTGTTGACCGCACTCGGTACCGTTGGCGGCGGTGTCGCGAGGTGGGTGTACTCGGCCGCGATCGGCCTTGTGCTCGGACTGATGCCCCTGTATTGGCTTCGCGTTTTGCCCCTTGGCACCGCGCCGCGCCTCGTGCTCTTCGCGGTCGCCGCCATCGTGTCCACGGCTCTCTATCTGCGCCTGGCTTGGCTGCGCCGACTCCTGGCATGGCTCGGATTCGGCTCCCTGTTGTTCCCGGTGCTCTTCTTGGTCCAGGTCGGCGTCGGCGGGGGAGCATCGATCAGCCTCTCGGGGGTGGAAGTCGGCAGACCACGGCCGGTGATCCTGGTGATCTTCGACGAGCTCTCGACGTTGTCCATGCTCAAGAGCAGAGTTGAGATCGATCGCGCTCGTTTCCCGCATTTCGCCCGTCTGGCGGACACCTCGACCTGGTACCGAGAAGCGACCACGGTCGCGCACAACACGGTGGCGGCGCTTCCGGCCATTCTGACGGGACGCTATCCGCCCGACGAGGTTCGATCGCCGGATCGGAGCGGTCATCCCCAGAACCTCTTCGCGCTGCTCGAGGGGGCGATGGCGGTCCGGGGCATCGAGCGGGCCACCAACCTCTGCGGCGCGACGTGTGATGAGACTGCCGATGAGCGGTCCGGCCGATGGCGGCGCACGATTGCCGACGCCGGAGCCGTCTATCTCGCCCTCGTGCTGCCCGAGGTGGCGCCGCCGATCTCTTCGGATTGGTCGGGCTTCTGGGGCGAGCCGGAGAGCCCGTCGCCGTCAAGTGATGGTGGCGAGGGCGTTCTCCCCTCGCGCACCGTCGAGCGTCTTGTCGCGGGACTCTCGGAGTCGCCCGACTCCGGCCTCCACGTGTTGCATCTCGGGGTGCCTCATGCGCCGTGGCGCTTCCTGCCCGACGGGACGGAGTACTACTCTCGAGATCGGGCGGCCCACGGACTCCAGCGCGGGACCTGGATGTCTCGGGAGTGGGAGACCGTGCAGGGGCTCCAGCGCCATCTCCTGCAGGCCGGCTACGCGGACACTCTGCTCGGCGAGATCCTCGACGGAATCGAAGCCGCCGATCGGTGGCACGATTCGCTGATCATCGTGACGTCCGATCACGGCGCCGCCTTTGTTCGACGCTTGCCCCGCCGGATGATCGTGCCCGAAACCCTGATCGAGATCGCCTACGTTCCGCTCCTGGTGAAGATGCCGGGACAGCGCCGCGGCGAGGTCGACCCTCGCAACGCCATGACGATCGATGTGCTACCGACCCTTGCCGAGGCTCTCGAGGTCGAGCTCCCTTGGCCGGTGGACGGAGTCTCGCTTCTCGGAACGCCACGGTCGACGGTCGTCAAGCGGATCTTTCGGAGCCACAAGACCGTCGGCGCAGGAGAGGAGTTGACCTTCGAGACCCACGGAGAACCAGATTGGCGCAAGCAGATACAGCGACGGAAGGACCGTTTCCCAGAGCCGAGCCTTTACCACCTCGCCCCAGGCGGCAAAGAGCTCGCTCTGCTTGGAACGAGGCCCGTCGGCGGCGAGCCGGAGACGGAATTCCACGCCTTCCTGCGCGATCTCGACCGCGGGCCCGGCGGCTCGACGGTGATCCCCTTGCACCTCGAGGGCGAGCTCCGTCCGGCGAGCATGATGCGGGGCCCGACACGGGTGGCCATCGCGCTCGACGGCGTGATCCGCGCGATCACCGAGACGTACACGAACGACAACGGCAAGCGGTGGAGGTTCACTGCTCTCCTGGACCCCGCACACTTGCCCTCCGGCCGCAACCCACGAGTCGACCTCTATTGGCTCGGTAGGACCGGCAGTCGCGCTCCCCTGCGGGCAATCCCTCTTCCTCAGCTGCAACAGCCGCCTATCGGCGGCTCCTGAGAAGGGGCGGGCTTCGTGCTGCGCGGCTAGCCGCGGGCGACGCCTAGAGATTTGCGGTCTTGGTCGCTGCCGCGCACAGCGCTGCCTCGGGCCTGCGGCACCCGCTCGAAGTCGAGGCAGTCGCCGGCACGTGTTTTGCGACCTCCTAGGTTGGTGTAGCCCTATCGGGCCCCAGAGCTGCCTGCAGCTGGCGCGGGAAGGGGAGGAAAGGGCGGGGGCGGGGAAAACGCCGCACCGATCTTCGGAGGATGCTGCCGTGAATGCAAGGTCAATTGGATGTCTGCTTCTTCTGATGCTGTTCCTCGGCATGTCGCCGTCCGCCGTCTTGGGTGACGGTCCGACGGTAGGGCCTCAGTTCCAGGTCAACAGCTACACGACGTCCTACCAGTACTACCCTGCGGTTGCGGGCCGAGGCGAGGGAGATTTCGTTGTGGTGTGGGTGAGCGCCGGCTCGAACGGAACGGACTCGGACGAACGCACCGTCCAGGCGCAACGCTACGCCTCTGACGGCTCTCCCTTGGGTGGTGAGTTCCAAGTCAATACCTACACTACAGACGGTCAGTACGGGCCTTCGGTGGCCGTCGCTACCAACGGTGACTTCGTGGTGGTGTGGGAGAGCTGGGGCTCGGTTGGCCCCGACACGTCAATCCTCAGCATCCAGGGGCAGCGTTTCGCCGCCAATGGCCTCCCCGTAGAAGGGCAGTTTCAAGTGAACTCCTACACGACGGACCAGCAAGGCGGCGCCGCCGTTGCGGTCGATGGCGACGGCAATTTCGTAGTGGTCTGGGAGAGCGAGGGCTCTCCAGGCAGTGACTCCTCGAACATGAGCGTGCAGGGTCAGCGTTTCGCTTTCGATGGCTCCCCCCTGGGGGGACAGTTCCAAGTGAATACCTACACGACGAGTCTTCAGAATCATGCGGCGGTGGCGGTGGGTGCCGACGGCTCATTCGTCACGGTGTGGCGGAGCCATGGCTCTGGAGGCACGGACTCGTCTGCCTCCAGCATCCAAGGACGGCGCTTCACCTCCGATGGCTCCCCCCTTGGCAGCGACTTCCAAGTGAACTCCTTTACCGACTCCAGCCAGGGGTATCCCGACGTGGCGGTCGCGGCCGACGGCGGTTTCATGGTGGTTTGGGAGAGTTCCCAATCTGGGGGCACGGACTCCGAAGGTCGGAGTATCCAGGGGCGACGCTTCGCGGCCGACGGCACTCCGCTCGGCAGCGATTTTCAGGTCAACTCCCTCACTACGGATGGTCAGGATGAGCCAAGGGTGGGAGTCGACGCCCGCGGCAACTTCGTCGTGGCCTGGGCAAGCGACCTACCGGAGAGTCCGGGCTCGCGCTCTAACTCGATCCAAGTGCAACGATACGCTTCCGACGGCTCGGCTACCGGGCCTCAGTTTCAGGTCAATTCTTACACCACGGAGAACCAGTACCTGGCTGCGGTGGCAGTCGATCCTAGTGGTGACTTCGTAGTGGTGTGGAGTAGTGAGGGCTCGGCGGGCACCGACTCTTCAGGCCTCAGCGTCCAAGCCCAGCGGTTCACTCTGCAGCTCTTTGCGGACGGCTTTGAGTCGGGCGATACCTCGGGCTGGTCGATGACAATGCCTTGACGAGTGTCCCCTCCTGGCAGCCCGTCGCTTCGACGCTCCCTTGGGGAGGTGTTGCCTTCTAAGAGAGGTGCCACCCTTTTCGCAGAGTCGGCCTCGTCGTCCGGTATCCTCGCGAAACGATGATCCATGCCGCCTTCCACAGACCCCGGACCCGGATCTACCGCGCCGTCCAGGGGACGGTATGGGGGCTCATCCTGCTCTCTATCGTTGTGCTCGCGGCCGAAGCGTTGGTGCCCGCGGGCAGTGCGTTACTGCCTTTCCTGTCGATCATCGACCGGGTGGTCCTAGTGCTTTTCGCGGTCGAAATCGTGCTGCGAGTGGGGAGCTACAAGCCGCCGACGTTGCGGGTCTTCAAACGGCCAGCGATCGGCCGTCTACCTGCGCACTTCCTGGCCCGGCTACGCTACGTGCTGAGACCGATCCAACTGATCGACATCCTGGCGGTGCTGGCGCTCTTCCCGGAACTGCGTGGTCTGCGGGCGTTGCGACTGCTGCGGCTGCTGCGAACGAGCCGGGTCTTTCGTTATCGCAATCCGTTTGCCATCGTCCTGCGAGCCCTGGAGGAGAACGGGCTGCTGTTCACCTTTGCCTTCAGCGTCTTAGGGGTGACGACGCTGCTGGGTGGGGTGAGCTTTTATCTCATCGAAGTCAAGGCCAACCCCGAAATCAACTCCATCTTCGACGCCATGTGGTGGTCCTTGGTGACGTTGACCACCGTCGGCTTCGGCGACATCGTGCCGGTCACCAACCTGGGTCGCATCGTCGGTGGGGTTCTGATGGTGGGCGGCATGTTCACCTTGGCTCTCTTTGCCGGCATCGTCGGTTCGAGCCTGGTTCGAGGGATGCTCAGCATCCGAGAGGAGCAGTTCCGAATGAGCGACTACGTCAACCATGTCGTTGTTTGCGGACATGACGAGAGCACGCATCTGCTGCTCGAATCGCTATCGAACGAGATCGACGTCGACACCACGTCGATCGTTCTCTTCGACGACTGCGAGCGGCCCCGCGATCTGCCCCCGGACTTTCACTGGGTGCAGGGGGACCCGACCAAGGAGAGCGAGCTCGACAAGGTTCGACTGACGCACGCTGCCGCGGTGATTGTTTCCGGCTCGCGAAACACAAGCCCGCAATTTGCTGACGCCAGGACCATCTTGACTGTCTTTACCATCCGCTCGTTTCTACGCCGCGACCCGAAGCGCCTGGCCCAGCGCCGGCGAGCGCTCTACCTCGTCGCTGAGATCCTCGATTCGGAGAACGTAGACCACGCGCGGGCCTCGGGCGCCGATGAGGTCATCGAGACACGGCGGATCGGTTACTCGATGATCGCTCACGCCGTCGGCTTCCACGGCACCGCAACGACGATGAGCAACGTCCTCGTATCGGGCGCCCACAACGTCTACATCGGCATCGTCCCCAACGCACCGCGAGAGCCCGCCCCGTTCAGCGACCTTCTCGCCCGCGCGAAGCTGGGGCCGAGTGGTGGGTTGGTGATCGGAATCCGCACACCCAAGGGCGAGGAGATCATCAACCCCGACCGCGAGAGCACCGTGGAGCCGGGTTCGATGCTCATCTACCTGGCGGAGAGGGCTCTCCTTAAACCGCCGAGTTAGATGCCCTGACGAGCTGCGACATCGTCCCACTTGGCGGCGAGGGTACCGCTCGAGGAAACGCATGAGCGAAACCCGACTGCTCGATCACTCAAGCTGCCAGGCATCGCCAGGTTGGAGGAGGAGATGGCAGTGATTGGAGAGATAAACGAAGGAGCAGACGGAGCCAGGAGTCCGTCAACAGGTCAGCGGACGGAGAGACCGCGAATGCAGCCTCTCCGCCCACTGTCCCTGCTACTTGGGATCTACTGCGGCGTCAGCGCAAATGCCCGGACGGCGTGAGAGTCGTAAGCACCGATCCGGTGGTGCCAGCCACTCGTCGCCTTGGCGAAGACGTGCAGGTTCTCGGAAAACGCTGCTTCGATGCATGGCGATCCACAGCAGTTGAGTAACTCGCTGCGAGCGAATCGCCGATCGAAGCTGCCGTTGCCGTCGCCGACGTAGGCATTGCCGAAGATACCGTTCGTACCCGCTGACGCAGCCGAGACCTCGGCCCCGCTGACTGTCGCCAGGGAGACCGTGTTCGGCCCACGCACCATGCTGAAAGAGAACAGCGCGCGGTCGGCGGGATGGGTGGCATGCAACGTCACGTCGACCGACGCCAGCAGCTCGTTCGACGCCGGATCGTACTCGAGGAATCCGCAATCACCGGCACCGACCGCACCGATCATCGGTTCGTCGATCACCGCCGTCGTGTGCCTGTTGTCGACGTGCAGAGCGAATACGAAGCCCCCCGCATCGATATCGGCGGCATTGGCGAAGTCGGTGGTGAGCGTGCCGTCGGACGCCACGCCAGTGGGTACGATGAAGCGGTAGGTGCTGCCACTCGGCATCACCTGGCTGCCGGCCGAATCGTAGACCTCGAGCTTGACCAGATAGCGCCCCGGCGCCAGGTTCTTGGCGGTGGTATTGAGGAAGCCGCTGTAGATGTCACCGAGGAAGCCGGTGGAGGGCCAGGAGACCGTCGTTCCAGGCACGACCGGAACGAGACCCGGTAGATCGACTTCATGAGGGCGGAATCGGTACAGATTCTTGCCGCCACCGAAGTCGATCGGCCCAAGCACGAAGAGCGGGAAGGTCGGCGGTGTGGTCGGAGCCTCGCGCTGGTAGTGCACCGACACCGTTTCGTCGAAGTCCACGTAGTCGGCCGCCGCCTCCTCCTTGTAGCGGAAGCGGTAGTACGTGATGCCCGGGGTCGGGATCACGTTGGCGGCACCGAGACGGAAGCCCAGCCGTGAACCGAAGGGGGCGTCTTCCATGAAGAAACCGCTGCCTCCGTCGGTGTAGTCGGTCAGGCCGTCGCTCTGGATCTGGTCGAGCCGCGTGTTGCCGACTGCAAAGGGCAAGACCCAGGTTCCGTCGGCCTCGACCGCGGGCGCTTCGGTGATGCACACGTGATCGATCACGAGCTCTTGACCGCCGATGGCGAACGAGTGCACGTCGCCGTTCAGCCGCAGGGTGCCCTGATCGTTGCCGAAGCCGTTGACCACCGTCACCTGGGTGCCGCCGATGACGGCTCCGTCGATGTCGGCGAAGTCAGCGAAGTTGCGGAAGTCGCCGTTGACTTCGATGTTGAGGTTGCCGCCGTATTCGCCGAAGTTGAGACTGACGGCGTTGGGCGCTACCGGGAAGTTGAAGCGCACGTTGACGTTGTTGACCGTCAGTTCTTGACCCACGTGTCCGGCCTGGCCGGCATTGGTGATCCGGGCGAAGTTGCCGGGGGTCCAGGTACCGTTGGACCACTGGAACTGTTCCACGGTCATGGTGGCACCCGAGTCCATGAAGCTGTCGCCGTTGTTGTAGGTCGTGGTCAGTGGAGGATCTTCGAAGTTGATGCAGTCCGGCCCGAAGCCCGCTGTCGAGGCGCAGTTGGACTGATAGGACAGGCCGCAACGCCGGTCGTTCAGGGTGACCGAAACGCACTCTGGAGGCGGCACCCCGCGGGGGCGCGCAAACCAGAGATTGCCGAGACTGGCGGCGCTGCCCAGGGCGCAGAAGCCGTAGAGGCGATTGCCGTCGTTATCGTCGATATCGACCCAGGTGCGGGACGAATTGGCATTGGCGCCGCACGGTGGCAGGTCGGGCGCCGGGGTAAAGAGTGCGTCGGGGAAAGAGGCGCGGTTGACCACCGGAATCCGGTATCTGGTGTAGGGGTTACCGTCGCTGCCCGTGTAGTCCTCTGTTGAGCTGACGGTGAGCTGCGGTGCGGGAAGGTTGGGGAAGCAGATCGGTCCCACCGGCCAAGCAAGGACGGCCTGGTTAACGAACCGGCTGACGGCTCGTCCCTCTTGAAACACCGTGTAGCGCACGATGGTAGCGCCGTCCTCGGGTGTCACCGGAATCCGCAGCACGAGCTGCTCTCCGGAGATGACGGGTACCGGCCGGCGGTCAGCGCCTTGCCATTCCTGGCGATACTCACGCGCGTACTCGTCCACCTCGTCCCAGTTGAGGTTGGCGAGCGGGACCGGTTTGGGCAGCGTCACGAACTCTCGCTGCACCAGCACGGGGCTCAGGTCGGCTTCCACGGGGAGGGTGATGACATCCCAAATAGTGCCCGGGCGAGCCTGCCAGAACTGCCAGGGCAGCGCCACTTCTTCGACCGGACGTCCGCCGGAGGACCAGAAGCCGCGGGCCTCGAACTTCGCCTCGCAACCGAGCCTGACGCCGAAATGCTCGCTGCGACCAGGCTCGATCGGATCTCTGCGGTTCTGCCAGGTGATCGAGACACCACCGCGACCTAGGCGCCCGTTGGGCGCCACCTTCGGGGGAGCACCCCAGCCGGGGTAGAAGTCCTCGATGCAATCGGGATCGATGTCGCCGGTGAGAATCAGCTCGAAGTCGTCAAACTTCGCGCGATGGGCGTTGCGCACATCGAAGTTACTGAGTGACCCGCTGATCTCCGGAATCTCCTGGCCAGTCGCCGGAGAACCGACGAGAGCGAGGACGAGAGTCAACGGGACGGTGAGTGATACCAGGCTCCATCTAGTCATGCTTCTCTCCTTGTTTGCTACGAGGAGTCAACTCAAAACCGCGACATGCGGTCACTCGGGTAGCATCTGGAATGGGCGAGCCGGATAGCGCTTCGTTACATATTTCTCTGCCACGGTCGTTCGAAAAGGAGTGATGAACATGAGCGCAACAAAGTGCCTCCGAGAGGAGCATGAAGTCATCCTGAGGGTCCTCGGCTTCTTCACTCAAGCCCTCGACCAGGCCTCCTCGGCCGGGGAGGTGACCTCAGCGGTCTTCGACCCGTTTGTCCGCTTCTTCCAGGGCTTCGCCGACCATTGTCACCACTGCAAAGAGGAGTCGCGGCTGTTCCCGGCTCTCGAGGATGTCGGGATGCCGCGAGACGCGGGCCCGATCGCGGTGATGCTCGACGAACATGAGCAAGGGAGGGCCCTCGTGGGTCGTATCGCCGCGAGCCTCGAGGCCGCGGACGTGGGCGATGACGCAGCCAGGGAGGAGGTTTTGGAGGCAGGGCGGCAGTTCGTCTCGCTGCTCTCCGGTCACATCGACAAGGAGGACCAGGTCCTCTTCAACATGGCGGACGACATGCTCCAGGGCGCGGCCACCGGCATGCTGCTCGACGGCTACAACGAGGAGGAGAGCGCCGCGGGTTACTACGACACCTACCGCAGCTGCAGCCAGATAGTCCGCGACCTGGCGCAGATCTACGACGAGCCCCAAGGGAACGGGCCACCCTTGCGAGTTCTCTGATCTCGCTGCCGACTCACTTCTACCATCGACCGTCGGCGCATCGGCCTCGAGCTCTCTGCCTCTATCAAGGCCCAGGACTTCAGCCCTCTGCCCGCGGGCGCGGGTTGTCGACAACGAAGCCCTGCCTGATAGACGCCTGGGTTAGGCTTCGGGCATGGAACTGGAGCCTGAGAACCTCACGCTCGCCGAGCGCTACAAGCTGCTCATCGGCAGCGTCGTGCCTCGTCCGATAGCCTTCGTTTCGACCATTTCGCCCGCCGGCGCGCTGAACATCGCCCCGTACTCGTTCTTCACCGCGGCGGGATCCAATCCGATGACCCTCGTCTTCTGTCCGGCCAGCAAGCCGGACGGATCCGACAAGGACAGCCTGAGGAACTCCCTGCTGCCCGAGGAGGGTGGGACGGGGCAGTTCGTGGTCAATGTTGCGACCGAGGAATATGCGCGACAAGTGGCCGGCGCGGCCGAGACCCTGCCTTACGGCGAGAGCGAGTTCGACCTTGTCGGCTTGCAGCCCCTGCCGAGCTCGAGGGTCCGCCCGCCGCGCCTGGCGCAATCCCCGATCTCCTTCGAATGCGAGACGGTCCACGTCCTGCGCACCGCCCCCGGTGAGCCGGCCAGCGGCAATCTGGTAATCGGCCGCGTGGTCTACGTGCACGTCGATGACGCGCTGATCAACGAGCGCTTCCACATCGATGCGGCCCAGCTCAAGGCCATAGGAAGAATGGGCGGCCCCGACTACTGCAGGACTCGCGATCGCTTCGCCATGCCGCGCGGCCGGGAGGCCTTGCGGGAGGAACCTTCCTGAGCCCTCCAAGGACGCGCCCAGCGCCAGGTGAAACGCTGGGGGTGGGATCTGCGGGTTCGTGAGGCGCTACCCAGAGCATCACTACCCAGGCGCACGAGCTGAATGGGGCCGCTAGCTAGGCAATTCCTTGCCGGTGAAGCGGATCCCAGCCCCGTACAGTCCGTCAGCGAGCACTTCGGTGTGGACGGGTCTGCCATGGGCGAGAACGATGTGGTCCGCGAACGCGATTTCGAGGGTCAGCTCCTGATCGAGGACCAGCGGCTCCGGCGTTTCGATATGGGCCCCCTCATCGCTGACGTCGAGAGTCAACCCCGTATAAATGGGCACTACCCGGGCTTGTGGATCGCTCGGCGTGACCGTCAGGAGGTGAGTCTCCCGGCTTCGGGAGCAGCTACGGCGATTGGCGTGGTGGATCTCTGCGGACATGGCAACCTTCCCGACCGGCGAGACGCCACGGGCCATTGACTGCGCTTCGAGGGCACCGGCCGGAGGCGCTCTTCGATCTCCTCCTGCGTATCAAGATGCAGGTGCCGCGGCTACACCCGAAGGAGGGGCTAAACGACCCGTGCTGTTGGGTAGGAACCGGACGGAGTTGATCCGGGCAGTGTCAAGGCCAGACCTTGCATCGCTGCGTGGGTGGTCGGGAACACTCGGCCCGGTCCCAGCCGGTCGGGGAGGCCGGAGGTCCGCAAGCGATCCATTACCGGTCCCTTGACTTCCGCCAGGTGGAGCATCACGCCGCCGTCGCGTAGCTTCTCGATCAGATGCTCCAGCGTCTCCAGGGCGGTGCCATCGATGAAGTTGACCGCGCTCATGATCAAGACCATGTGCCGCACCGCGGGTCGATCGGCGACCAGGGCGAGGATGCGATCTTCGAGAAAGGCCGTATTGGCGAAGTAGAGGCTCTCGTCGATACGCAGGGCCAGAATGCCGGGGTCTGTCTGCACCTCGTGGCGCAGCACGTTGCGATAGTGCTCGCTGTCGCCAACTCGGCCGACCAGAGCGTAGTGGGGACGGCTGGTGCGCCAAAGATGGAGCGCCACCGCGACAGCGGCGCCGACGAGGATCCCAGTCTCTACGTTGACCAGCAGGACTGCGGCGAAGGTCACCAGGTAGGCCGTTCCATCGGCGCGGCTGTAGCGCCACAGCCGGCGCAGAGACCTGAAGTCGACCAGCTTGGCCACCGCGACGACGATGATGGCGGCCAGAGCGGCGTGCGGTAGGGCGCGGAACAACGGCGTGAGGAAACCCAAGGTCAGAATCAGCAGCACGCCGCTGATGATCGACGCGGCGCCGCTTCGCGCGCCGGCCGTGAAGTTGACCACCGATCGGCTGAAGCCCCCGGTGACCGGGTAGCCGCCGACGATAGAGGCGGCGACGTTGGCCGCGCCCAGGGCGATCAGTTCCCGGTTGGCGCGTACCTTCTCCCGCCGCTTGCTGGCCAGACTCTTGGCCACCGCGTAGCTCTCGGCGAAACCGACGAAAGTGATCGCCAGAGCCGTCGGCAGGAGCGCTGACCAGGTGGCGAGGCCGGGCATGGAGAACCGGATCCAAGGCAGGCCGGCGGGAATCGGGCCGACGACGCGGACTCCGGCCGAGGTGTCGAGGCCGAACCAGGCGACGAGAGCCGTGCCGAGGCCCACGACGACAAGCGGCGCGCTCTTGGTCAGCGGGACGATCCAGCCACTCTTGACGACGGTGCGCTCGAGTATCGGACCCAGGCCGTGGCTGAAAAAGAGCAGCGTGGCGATGCTGCCGAGGCCCAAAGCTACGGTCGCCGGGTTCGCCTGCGGCAAGCTCCGGGTCAGCGCGGCGAGGAGTTCGGCAAAGGTCTCCGTTCGTGGGACGGTGACGCCGATCAGGAGCTTGACCTGGCTCAAGCCGATGACCAGCGCTGCCGCGGTGGTGAAGCCGGCTACGACCGCGTGACTGAGGAAATTGACCAGGAACCCCAAGCGCGCGAGACCGAGGGCGAGCTGCAGGGCACCGACCAGGAGGGCCAGCTGGATGGCATAGGCGAGGTACTCCTGAGGACCCGTCGGCGCTAGGGCGGTGATGCCGGTCGCCGCCAGCAGAGAGACGATGGCAACCGGGCCCACAGCCAGGTAACGACTGGAGCCCAGCAGCGGGTAGATGAGTGCCGCGGCCATCGCGGCATAGAGGCCGATCGCAGGCGGCAGCCCAGCCAGCAGGCTGTAAGCCATCGCCTGCGGCACGAGCATGATGGCGACAACCACCCCCGCGAGGAGATCCGCTGGTAGACCTTCTCGCCGGGGGATCGCGAGCCAGTTTGCGACCCGACCCAGGGCCGGGCTCATGTGACGGCAGGGACCTCGGTGCCTGCCCCGGTCAGCAGCAGCTCCGGTGCGACCTTGGCGATCTCGTCATCGACGTAGACAACGTCGTGCCCGAGGCGTTCGAGAAGCGCCGACGCCGACGCCGCTCGCGAGCCGGTTCGGCAGTAGAGCACCACCTTGCCTCCGGCAGCGACCTCGTCGGCGCGAGCGAGGAGCTGCGTATGGGCAATGCACTGCGCGTCCTCGAGGTGTCCCTCTTCGAACTCCGTCATCCGTCGGACGTCGAGCAGCTTGGCCGCGGGCTCATTCGCCATAGTCAGGGCCTCGTCGAAGCCGATGATCGGAATCGTGTCCAGGGTGTGGGTTTCGGCGACGGCGGCGAGAGTTCCGGGCGTGGCGTAGCCGACGATGTCATCGAGGCCGATGCGAACGAGATCGCGCACGGCCTCATCAACCTGGTGCGGCTCGAGGATGAGGTAGATGGGCATTCCGGCCTCGACGTAGGAACCGACGATGGTGTTGAAGGTCCGATCCATCGGCGCGTAGAGCGAGGAGGGCAGGTGTCCGGCCATGAAGGCCTGACGATCGAGGCGGGCATCGACGACCGCGACTTCGCTGTTGCCGGCCAACCCGGCAAGCTCTGTCGCCGAGAGCTCACGCGGCTGCGGCAGTTGGCCGAGGATGGCGGGTCCCACCTTGTTGTCCTTCTTCATGCGCGCGAAGTAGAGCGGTGGCTCGGGCTGACCCTCGAGGATCGACTCGACGAAGGCGTCCTGACCACGCATTGCGGCCGCAATCCCGGCGTTGAAGCGCCGCTCGTAGCCGACCGTCGTCTCCGGTACGGCGCCGAGGGCCTTGCCGCAGGCGCTTCCGGCGCCATGGCCCGGCCAGACCTGCAGGTAGTCAGGCAGTTCGAGGAAGCCCTGAACCGAGTCATAGAGAGTGCGTGCCGAGGGCTCCATTGCGCCGACGTGACCGGCGGCGGACTCGAGCAGATCGGGGCGGCCGAGGTCGGCGACGAAGACAAAATCGCCCGACAGCATGCCCATCGGCTCGTCGGCCCCGCCTCCAACATCGGTGACGATGAAGGCCATGTGCTCAGGCGTATGGCCCGGTGTATGGACGGCCTTGAACTCGATCTTGCCGATCCTGAAGACATCACCGTCTTCGAGCAGCTGGACGTCGTAGTTCGGATCATTGGCCCACTGGTACTTCCAATCCGCGTCGCCCTCGTCGGAGAGGTAGGCCTTGGCGCCGAGCCGCTCGACGATCTCGCGCGAACCCGACAGAAAGTCGGCGTGGATGTGGGTCTCGGTGACGGCGACGATCTCGAGGTCTTCTTCGGCCGCGATCTCGACATAGCGGTCGATGTCCCGTTCAGGATCGATGATGATCGCTTCGCCGGTCTGTTGACAGCCGATCAGGTAGGCGTACTGGGCTAGCTTGGGGTCGACAATCTGGCGAAATAGCATGAGAGGTCTCCTTGATTTGGCGTCGGCGCTGGATCAGTGAGGAAGTCGTGACCTGATGTTGCCGTAGACCAGGGTGCCCATGAGGGCGCTGAGCAGGACTACGACCATGACGGTAATCCCGTTGCCGATGAGAGCGAAGATGGGGCCTGGGCATGCACCGGTGATGCCCCAGCCGAGCCCGAACGTCGTGCCCCCGACGGCGACGCGAAAGCCGGTTCCCATGTCCTTGCTCGGAATGGAGATCTCCTGGCCACGCATCGTCCTCGAGCGGGTCTTCTTGATGATGAAGAGCGACAGAGCGCCGATAGCAATGGCCGAGCCGATGACTCCGTACATGTGGAAGCTCTGGAAGCGGAACATCTCCTGAATACGAAACCAGGAGATGACCTCGGCCTTGGTCACGACGACGCCGAAGAAGGTGCCGACGAGCAAGTGGGCGAGCCAGCTCAGCTCCTGGGTGTCGTCGTCGGCTTGCGCGGTCGTTGCCGCCGTGGTGTCGAGAGTTTCTTGTGCTTGCATGACGAGTGGTTCCTAGAAAATGAGCGGCAGGAGGAAATGGGTGGAGATCAGGCCGCCGGCGAAGAAGCCGCCAACCGCGATCAGCGAGGGCAGCTGCGCGTCGGACAAGCCGAAAATTGCGTGACCGGACGTACACCCGCCGGCGTAGCGGGCGCCGAAGCCGACTAGAAAACCACCGCCGACCATCATCAGCAGGCCACTCACGCTGCCGAGTCCGCTCCAGGCGAAGATCTCGGCCGGCGCCAGGCCCGTGAAGTCGGTGATGCCGAGCCTGCCGAGGTCGATCCGAGTCTGCTCTGAGATCGCGACCGCCTCCGGATTGGCCAGGAACGTGCCAGCGACGCCGCCGCCCAGCAGGGTGCCGAGGGCCAGGGCCAGGTTCCACTTGCCGGTCTTCTTCCAGTCGTAGGCAAAGTAACTGCTGCGGCCGGGGAGGATCGCGGCGCAGACGTGCTGGTAGCTCGTGGAGATTCCGAACGCGCGGTTGTCGAGCAGCAGCAGCAGAGGCACCATCAGTCCGATCAGCGGACCGGCGATGTACCACGGCCAGGGTTGAGAGAGGAATTCCATCGTTACAGGCTCCTTGGAGGTATTGCAGAGTCTTCGCTCCCACCCGCGCCCTGTTCAGTCCTGCCAGGAGAGCACGTTGGGTGCCGATGCACCCGAGAGAGCGGGTGATCATCCCTTGAGAGACACCCTGGCGCAAGATGGTTCCCGTCCGCGTTTGATTGGATCGGAATGCCCTAGGTCGTGTGTCCGGAGCCGGCTGGAGCCGCCAAGAGCCAAGGGCTGGAGGGCGCGCTAGACTTGCGGCACACCACAAGGAGCCGCAGATGTCAGCCCAACGGAACCGCTTTCTGACCCGCCGCCTCACTACGAAGCTCGACTGGGAGGACGTGGACCTACCGGCGTCGACTCGGAGGCAGGTCGAGGAGCTTCAGAGCGGGCTGCAGGATGCACCGGCTATTTCGGGGAATCCCCTCGTCCAGGGCCGCGGCGGGCGCGGGAACCTGGCCCTCTTTGTGGGCGCCTCGGGGACCGGCAAGACGCTCACCGCGACCCTGCTCGGCAAGGCCACCGGGAGGGCGGTCTACCGAGTGGGCCTCGCCGCGGTCGTCTCTAAGTACATCGGCGAGACAGAAAAGAACCTGGCAGCTATCTTCGAGAGGGCGTACGACGAGGATTGGATCCTCTTCTTCGACGAAGCCGACGCGCTTTTCGGCAAGCGATCTGATGTCAAGGAAGCTCACGACCGCTACGCGAATCAGGAAGTTTCCTACCTACTCCAGCGGCTCGAGAAGTTCAATGGTCTGGCGGTCCTCGCTTCCAACGGCGGCTTCGAGTTGGACGACGCGTTGAAGCGCCGCTGCCGCTTCGTGATCGAGTTTCCGCGACCGGACGCCGACAGGCGGGGGAGAATCCGGGAGCTGACTTCGACTTTGTAGAGGCGACGGTTCGTGACCGGCAACCCCTAAAGCCGTGACAAGCGGCCGGAGGCCATCACCGACGTCAACGATCGGCTGAGGGCCCACTTGGGGCCCGAGTTCGACTGCCTGCCGAAAAGCGACGATCAGACTTCGTAGATATCAGCGGCCGTCGCTAGCGTCGCTGTCCCGACTCTCGAAAGCGCGGTCGAGATCCTCATCGAGTTTCTCGAGGCTGCGTTCCATTGTTTCCATGGAGCGCTCTATCTCGTCACTCAGGGCCTGCCAGTCGACCTCTTCCAGGGCCAGCATCGACTCTTCCATCGACTCCGAGAAGCCTTCCCAGTCCATTTCGGCGACGCCGCGCGCGATCTCTTGGCCGAACTGGGACCAGTGCTCGGCCCAGTCACCATCGAACTCGGAGCTCATTTTCTCGGCCCATTCCTCGCTCCATTTCTCGCCGAACCGCTCACCGAAGTCCTCGCCGAACCTCTCACCGAAGTCCGCCCAATACTCACCCCATTCTTCGCCGCGAGAGCTCCAGGTCTCGCCCATCTCCTCGCCGAACTCGCCCCACTTCTCGCCGAAGTTCGACCACTGCTCACCCCACTGTTGCCAGTCTTCAGCTGTCCATCGTTCGTCCGTAGGCTGAGTTTCGGTGTCGCGGTCTTGGGCCGCGACCCAGATCGGCGCGGCGACTAGAAGAGCGACCACCAAGGTCATCAACGCAACTTTTTTGAGTCTCATGGTTCCTCCCGGGTTCAACTGTTCCTACGCAGGGAACGGACGGAAGTTCCAGTTCCTCTGTGGCCTCGCCAGGCGTCCGGCGCTTCCAGCCTGCTCTTGCTCGAGGATGTGACGCAGCAGCAGATGGCCGCCGCCCCCGGCACCCTTGGCAACGCGGAATAGCCGCCCCGAGCGATCCGTTGTCGAGATCGATGCCCAGCAGACACTTCGCGACAGCGTTTGTCGTCGCCGCGCTTTCGTCCGGGTTCTGTTTCATGCCCGCTTCGGTTCGGGCAGCGGAAGCTCTACCCGGCGACCGGCCGGCCAGAGAATCGAGCGAGGCAGCCGCACGTCCTCTCCCCGAGGGCTGCCGCGTATCACCACGACCGTCGCTCGAGGAGAATGGTTTCGAGCGCAGCTCTGACACCCGCTGGAACGAGCACTATCTGGCCGCGATCGGCGCCCTCACCGCCGAGAACTGGGAGGAAGCCCAGCGCCACTTCTGTGCGGCGCTGGCGGCTGCCGTGGACTTTGGGCCACGCGACTGGAGGTTTGCCGAGACTCTGGATGAACTGGGTCTGGTTAGCTTCTTGAGTGGAGATCTTGAACTCGCCGAAGCCATGCAAGGCGCCGCGGTCGCCGAGATGCTCCTCGCTCTCGGCCCTGCCGTGGCCGAGTTCGAAAGCCCAAGCCCCGCAAGGCGGGGACGCGTCTCGTCCGTTGCCATCTACGCCGGCCGTCTGAATTTCCTCTACACGCGGCTTGGCAAGACCGCCCTAGTGACCGAAACCGAGAGGATGCCCCACCGGGTGCTGGCGCGTGGCTACTTGCCGCTCGACGCCGCCCTGGCGAGCCGTCTCGACTGGCTCACCTCGCGCTACCTGCTGGCGGAGGACTTCGGCACCGCCCGGTGGCTCAGCGCGTTGCGGTCCGAGATTCTCAACGGCGAGTAGGGCGACTCTCGAAGGTGAGCGCCTGGCCGGCCCTGAGCCGCGCCCCCTGTTGATCACTTTCGCGCATTGATCAGCCGTCGCAGATCGCGAACAGCGGACTCAGCGCCGTGCCGCTTGATGCCGAGCGTCAGGCTCATGAGGCGTCCTAGATCTCCGCTTGGGAACCCGCGGTGCTCGAACCAGAAGAGGTACTCCTCCGGTAGATCGATCAGCGCGCGCCCGTGGTACCGCCCGAACGGCATCCGCCACTCGATCAAGAGCTCGAGGTCCTCAGGATCGAAACCTACGTCGGGGCTGTACTCGTCTCCGGAATCTTCGTCTTGCATGGCACGGTGCCACCCTGCCCGATGGCCTCGGCCAGAGGATACAGCCACCGATGAAGGGAGTTCTGCTGCACGTCGACACTGCTCAGCCAAGCGCTCCTTGGCGACCAGGAATACCTCTCAGGGTGCAACCAGTTTGCGCTGGGTAGAGGGTGGGCTTTACCCGGCCCGCCGAAAGAAAGGAGTCATACCATGCGTTGGTCGATTCCATTTCTCGCTTTGGCCCTGGTGCTCGTGGCAGGTAGCGCCTCGGCTGAGGGAGAACACCGCTTTCAACTCTTCGCCGGCCTGGAGCCGGGAGGGGGCTATAGCGACTTCGACGGCTTCGATTTCGAGATCGGCTATGTCTTGGGATTCGACGCCTACGTTGCCCCCCGGTGGGCCGTAGAGCTCGCGGCCTCGTTCAAGGACGTCAGCGACGAAACGAATTCGCTTCGACGGGGCGGCCCGTTTCGACTTCGCTCAACGGGGCCGGTGGACCTTCCACGGCGTTGGCGGCTTGCGCTACAGCGAATACCGCGACGTGCGTAGACCGTTCGGCCCCAACGGCAACGCCACGACTCGCGGGTTCACCGAGGAGCGTACCGGAGTCCTTCTCGGGTTCGGCGCGGACCGCAACCTCTCCAGCAGGTTCTCGCTCTGCCTGGATGCCAGGTTCGTACCCTGGAGTCTGAGTGGAGACAGCGCCTACTTCAACGACATGACGATATCGACGGCCCTTGCCTTCAAGTTCTAGTCGAGCTGCAAGTCGAGGTTCCAGGTGAATGTCCTGGAACGGCGGCAAGTCGGGGGCCTGATCGATGCCACCGGCCCGGGCTTGGTGTTTTCGGGCCTTGGCGGTGCGCGGGTGAAGAAGTGAAGGAGTGAAGAAGATACTGTTCGGCTCGAGGAAGCTGTTGGACGATGTTCGCCATCAAGACAACATTGGACCGTTCGAGAGCCTACGGGGCGGTGGCGGGTGCTCTGGATGCCGGTCTCCCGCTCGCTGCGGCTTTGAGGTTGCTCGAGCCCTCGAAGCCGGGGACGATAGAGGGCCTGTTGTCCGCCGCAGCGCGGGACCTCGAGCGCGGCGCGCGGCTCGGTGAGGCGCTCAGAGGACGCTCCAAACGGGGCGAGATTCCACGGGAAGAACTGCGCCTGATCGAGGTCGGCGAAGAGGCGGGTACGCTGCCGGATCTACTGCGGCGTATGGCGGCCAGGCTCGAAGAGAGGGTCACCAACAGGCGCACCGTCGTCACCGGCCTGATCTATCCCGTAATTCTGCTGCACATGGCGATCGTGGCGGCGGCCGCACCCTTGATCGTGTCGGGAATTCAGCCGTTCCTGAGTTCGGTGGTTCCGAAGTTCGTGGTCCTATGGGCTCTCGGTTTGGCTGTCACCATCGGGTTCGAGTTTGCGGTCGATCGGCGGGGCGGATCGAGGTGGCTGGCCGACTGGGCGAGCCGGCTTCCGGTGGTCGGCAAGGTGGTGAAGGCGCGCGCTGTCTCGGAGTATGCGTACTGCTTCGGAGTCGCGCTCTCCGCAGGCTTGGCGATGCCCGAGAGCGTTAGATTGGGCGGAGATGCGAGCCACTGGAGTCCGGCGGTCGAAGCTTCGCGGCGCATCGCGGCAGCGATTGGCGGTGGTGCGACTCTAGCCCAGGCCCACCGTCGCGAGGGCGTCATGCCCAAGGAGGTAATCGAGGCCTTACAAGTGGGCGAGCCGTCGGGCACCCTGGACCGAACCCTGGATGGGGCGTCACGCATGCTGGGCGACAGAGCAAGCCGCCGCGCATCGGCGATCGCCAAGGCAACTCCGGTGGTGATCTACCTTCTGGTGGCGATCTACGTCGCGATTGTCGTGATCTCGGCGTTCACCGGGATGTTGAAACTCCCTGGTGGGATCTAGACGGCTAGACGGGTTCGATCACGATCTGCAAGAAGTTGCCCGCTACGCGCGCTAGCCTCGAGCGACCCAACGCTCGACGGTGGCCTTCAAGTCCTTCCCACGGATTGGTTTTGCGAGGAAGTCATCCATCCCGGAGTCGAGGCAGAGCTCGCGGTCCTCTTTCATGGCGCTGGCGGTCAGCGCGACGATGGGGACCCGGCCGGTACCACTCAGCTCCCGGGCACGGATTCTGCGGGTCGCCTCGAAGCCATCCATTCTTGGCATCTGACAGTCCATCAAGACGACGTCGTAGCACTTGTCGTCCATCAGATCCAAGGCCTCGAGACCGTCGATCGCCAGGTCGACTTTGCAGCCGAGCTTGTCGAGCATCCGGCTCGCGAGTTTCTGGTTGACACGGTTGTCCTCCACCAACAGCACCCGCGCTCCTGCTCTCGGTTCCTGGGCAACGGGCGTCTTCTCGAGCCGCGCGGTCTGTTGCGCTTCTCGGATGGTGTGACGGCTCACTATTGAAGTGGGCGTGCGGCCGGAGCGACAGTTCTCCCAAACCGTCGCCAGACAGGCCAGGATCTCGTCCTGCCGCATCGGCTTGGTGAGGTAGGCGGCGACTCCCAGTTCGGCCAGAGCCTTCGCCTCGCCTCGTTGGCCCATCGACGACAGAATGACCACCGCCATAGGCTCGCCCTGGCGCTCCTGAGCGAGGATTCGGCGTGCGACCTCGGGTCCGTCCATTCCCGGCATCTGGTAGTCGAGCACGACGATGCGGAATGGATCTCCCACCGAGTCGGCCATGGCGATCGCCTTCAGGCCCTGCTCGCCAGAACTGGCCAGGCCCAACCGCACGTTCGCCTTCTTCGTCTGCTCGGAGAACACTTGCAGATTGAGCTGGTTGTCATCAACCGCGAGAATTCTCAGGCCCTCGAGAGTGTGGACCGGAGTTGCTCTCGCCGGCGGCTCAGGGTCGAGCGGTAGCTCTACGGTGAGCCAGAAGGTCGTGCCCACTCCGACCGAGCTCTCGACTCCGATCTGTCCACCCATCAGCTCGACGAGCTGAGCCGAGATCGCCAGGCCGAGGCCGGTGCCGCCGAAACGGCGCGTGGTCGAGGAGTCGGCCTGGCTGAAGCGGTCAAAGACGTGCTCCAACTTCTCCGGCGCAATTCCGATTCCGGTGTCGGAGACACTGAGCCTCAGCCCGGCGGATCCCAGGCTGGCGTCCAGGGCCTGAACCTCGATCACTACGTGACCGGCAGACGTGAACTTGATCGCGTTGCCGGCCATATTGGTGAGGATCTGGCGCAGACGTCCGGGATCGCCGATCAGGCGCCTCGGGACATCAGGCGGATAGCGGACTATCAACTCGAGGCCCTTCTCCTCCGCCTTTTGGGCCAAGAGTGCAGCGGTCTCATCGATGCTCCCTCTCAGGTCGAAAGGGAGGGGTTCGAGATCGAGTTTGCCCGCCGAGATCTTCGAGAAGTCGAGAATGTCGTTGAGTATCCCGAGGAGCGAATTCGCCGCGCCGGCGACGGTCTCGGCGTAGTCACGCTGCTCCTCGTCGAGCTGGGTATCGAGGAGGAGATCGGTCATGCCGAGGACGCCGTTCATCGGTGTGCGGATCTCGTGGCTCATATTGGCGAGAAACTCGCTTTTCGCCCGGTCCGAAGTTTCAGCCTCGGCTCTCGCTACGCGCAGCTCATCGTTGGCGAGTTGAAGATTGCGGGTGCGCTCGTCGATCCGAGAGTCGAGATCCACGATCGCGGCGCGGCCCGTGCGTACGGTAAGCAATACAAAGCCGGAGCCGCCCAGGAACACCGCGGCGGTCAAGATCTCTGGCAGGCTCCCTTCGGGGCGCGCCACCAGCAGCAAGGCAGCGACGTACCCGACGACGAAGACCCCCATGAAGGCGCGCAAGGCCTTCCACCGACGGACGTCGGAGTTGCCCTCCAAAGCCTTGACGATCGTCCGCGTCTCCGCGATCGAAGCCACCATGACGAGGGCGCCCGAACCGATACACAAAGCGCTTACAATCTGTAGCCAGCCCATCATTTCGAGGTCCTCCTGATCAGCGACAAGCGCACAGCGAGCTTTGGGCGCAAGAAGCCGGCCACTTCGCCGGTGGGGCCCAAGTTCCACTGCGTCCGAGGGTTTCAGGGACGGCAGCCGCGCGGCAGAACCTCAGGCTGCACCTGTCCGGCACTATTTGCCCCGGTACTTAGTACCTGGGTCCGAGAAATGGGGCGGATGCCTTGAACCTGACTAACTGTCAAGTGAGCAGCCTGCCGGGCGCCACTCTCGACTCGCTCGTTCCGACCGGGAAGGGGCCGTGTGCGACGGCCGAGAGCCGATTAACAGCCTGGGCTCGACGGTTCGCAGGCGCCGGATTGCTGGTGGCCGAGCGGCCCTGGAACTAGAATGAGCGGAGGACTGCGAGGCCCGCTTTTGAACTCGCGCGACCCAAACTGTCTGATCTTCGACTGGGCTGAATTCGGCCCGGAACGCTTTCGATCGCCTCGAAGCGTCGAGGTCAACGACGAGACGCTGCGCGACGGACTTCAGAGTCCGTCGGTGGCCGATCCGCCGGTGGCGGCCAAGATCGAGATCCTCCACCAGATGGAAGGCTTGGAGATCGAGTGCGCCAGCATGGGCATTCCGGCGGCGGGATCAAGGCAGAAGGAGGATGCCACTCTCCTGTGTCGTGAGGTCGTCGAAGCCGGCCTCGCGCTGCGTCCCAACCTCGGCGGGCGGACGGTGATCGGCGACGTCGAGGCGATGGTCGACATCGCGCAGGAGACCAGTGCCGCCGTCGAGGCCTGTCTCTTCATCGGCAGCAGCCCCATCCGCCAGCTCGCCGAGGCGTGGGATTTGAACGCGATGTTGGGCGCTACCCGTCAGGCAGTCGGCTTCGCGGTGGAGCAAGGGCTCACGGTGACCTACATCACCGAGGACACGGTGCGTTCAGCGCCTGAGCATCTGGCGCCTTTGCTCGAGGCGGCCGTCGAGGCCGGTGCGTCGCGAGTTTGCTTGTGCGACACGGCCGGCTCCGCTATTCCGGCAGGTGTTCGGAACCTCGTCGGCTGGGTCGGTGAGTTGCTGGGCGATGCGGTGGGCATCGACTGGCATGGCCACCGGGACCGCGGCCTCGGCCTGGCCAACACGCTGGCCGCGATCGAAGGTGGGGCCTCCAGGGTGCATGGCACGATGCTCGGCATCGGTGAACGAGTTGGCAATACGGCGACGGAGCAGATCCTCGTGAACCTCCAGCTGCTCGGTCTGGCAGAGCGCGACCTCATCGGGCTGCCTGCTCTGGTCGCGACGGTGGCAGGAAGCCTCGGTGTGGAGATCCCTCCGAGCACGGCCATTGTCGGGCGGGACGCCTTTCGTACCGCCGCGGGGGTCCATGCCGCGGCACTGGTCAAGGCGCTTAGCCTCGACGACCCGCAGCTCGTGGACAGTGTCTACTCCGGCGTGCCTGCCCGCTGGCTCGGTCGCGAGCAGGAGATCGAGATCGGCCCGCTGTCGGGCAAGGCCAACGTGATCCACTTTCTGCGCACTCACGACCTGCCCGAGGATCCGGCGCTGATCGCCGATGTTCTGCTGGCGGCGAAGGCCTCGCAGCGCGTTCTGGGCGAGGACGAGGTCCTACTGGTCATTTCCCGGTCGAGGGGCGAGCGATGACCGGCGAGGCCGGGGGGGCGTCGGGCTGTGCTCCCGATCTCGAACTGACAGAGCCGCCCGAGGGCAGCTACTTCGTCTCTACCTACCCTCCGTTTTCGCGTTGGTCTCCCGCTGCAACCGAGCGGTGGGGTCGGCACCTCGAGCAGCGCCGGCCTCGCCGGGACGAGGCTGCATTGGGGCTCTACGTCCACATACCTTTCTGCGCCGAGCGCTGCCACTTCTGCTACTACCTGTCCCACGATGACCGGTTGGACCAGACGGACCGCTATCTGGCGGCGCTTGAAAGCGAGTTGTCCCTCTACGCGAAGACTGCTGCGCTGGACGGGCGGGAACTCGACTTCGTCTACTTTGGCGGGGGAACTCCATCCCTCCTCTCGGCCGCACGAGTGGACCGCCTGATGAGCGGTCTACAGGACGTCTGGCCTTGGCAAGCGGTGCGGGAAGTGACCTTCGAGTGCGCGCCGCGTAGCGTCAACGCGAACAAGCTCGAGGCGCTGCGCGAAAAGGGTGTCACGCGGGTCAGCCTGGGCGTGCAGCAGATGAACGACGAGGTCCTGCGCGCCAATGGCAGGGTCCACCTCGTGGCTGACGTCGAAGCCGCATACCGAGCTCTTGGTGACGCCGGCTTCGCGGTGGTGAACGTCGACCTCATCGTTGGTCTCGTGGGTGAAACGGACGAGACGTTCGACTCGAGTCTCGAGCGCATCATCGACCTGACGCCCGACAGCGTGACGATCTACCAACTCGAGATTCCGCTCAACACGCCGCTCTGGCGCTCGCTGCGCGACGGTGAGCTGTCCTCGGAGCCGGCCTCCTGGAAGACCAAGAGGGACCGGTTGCGGCGAGGATTCGCTCGGCTCGAACGCGCCGGCTACACCGTGGTGAGCGCCTATACCGCGGTCCGCGATCCCGAGCGGCACCTGTTCCTGTACCAGACGGAGCAGTACCACGGGGCCGATCTGCTGGGTATCGGCACGTCCGCGTTCTCCCACGTCAATGGCCTCAGCCAGCAGAACCTGCCGGCGCTGGGCGAGTACCTCGAGCAGGTCGAAGGGGGCGGCTTGCCGCTCTTCCGGGCCCACGAGTCGAGCTCGGAAGAGTGCATGATCCGCGAGTTCGTCCTGCAGCTGAAACTGGGGCGAGTCGACTCGGGTTATTTCCTCGACAAGTTCGGGGTCGAGATCATGACGCGGTTCGCGGGCCCGATCGCCCATCTGGTCCAAGGCGGCTGGCTCAGCGAGGTCGACGACGGCCTGAACGTGACGCGGGAAGGGCTGCTGCGCATCGACCGGGTGCTGCAACTCTTCTACCTGCCTGAGCATCAGGGGATCCGCTACTCGTAGCTCTGGTGCCAGCCGGTACGACGTTCGCGACGTTCACGTGGAACCGCGTGGGGCGCGAGAAGAGGGATCGAACCGGATAGAGTGGGACCAGACAGAAGCGAGGTCCAATGTCGAAGGATTACGACGCGATCATCATCGGGGCCGGGATCATCGGGTGCTGTACCGGTTACGAGCTTGCCAAGCGCGGCTACCGGACCTTGAACCTGGACAGGCTGCATGGGGCAGGTTACGGCTCGACCGCGGCCTCGTGCGCCATCATCCGCTTTCATTACTCGACCTCGGATGGCATTGCCCTGGCACGCGAGAGCTACTTCCATTGGCTCGACTGGGCCAGGTACCTCGGCGTAGTGGACGAGGTGGGCCTCGCTCGCTACGTGAACACCGGCTGCCTGGTCCTCAAGACTGACAAGAACCACCACCTGAGCAAGGTCATGGCGAGTCTGGACGAACTTCAGATCGCATACGAGGAGTTGGACCCCGGCGCGCTGAAGGAGTTCATGCCGGCCCTCGACCTCCGGCAATTCGGCCCTCCCGTCGAGCGTCACAACGCCCGCTTCTGCGAGCCTACCGGAGACTCGGTAGCAGGAGCGATCTACCTCCCTGAGTCGGGCGTGGTCAACGACCCCCAGCTCTCGTGCCACAACGTTCAACGAGCCGCGGAGGCGCGGGGAGGGGAGTTCCGGTTCCACGCCGAGGTGGTGCAGATCCTCGAGGAAGACGGCCGAGTGGCCGGAGTGCGGCTGGCCGATGGCCCGACGCTGGAGGCACCCGTCGTCGTCAACGTGGCCGGGCCGCATTCGACAAAGATCAACCGGTTGGCCGGTGTCGAGAACACGATGAAGATCAAGATCCGTCCCCTGAAGCACGAGGTATGCCACGTACCGGTGCCGAGCGGCTCCGACTTCGATCTCCTGGGCCCCATCATCTCGGACGGCGACACCGGCGGCTACTTGAGGCCGGAGGCGGGCGGGCATGTGCTGCTCGGCTCCGAGGACCCGGCGTGCGACGAACTCAACTGGGTCGAGGATCCCGACGACTACAACACGAGCTTCAGCGAGCAGTGGACAACCCAGGTCCTGCGGGTGGCGCAGCGTATCCCGGACCTGCCGGTGCCGCTGCGACCCAAGGGTGTAGTCGGCCTCTACGACGTGACCGATGACTGGATTCCGATCTACGACCGGTCCGACCTGCCGGGCTATTACATGGCCGTGGGGACCTCGGGCAACCAGTTCAAGAACGGTCCGGTGGTCGGCAAGCTGATGGCTGAGCTGATTTCCGCCGTCGAGGCCGGCCACGACCACGACCGCGACCCGGTGAGCTTCCACCTGAACTACACCCGGCGCGACCTCGACCTGGGTTTCTTCAGTCGGCGCCGCGAGGTCAATTCGGATTCTTCTTTCTCTGTGATTGGCTAGGTCGGTCGACTAGGTCAGCCTGGTCGACCAGGGGGTGCAGATCGAGAGCTTGGTGGATTGAGTCGCCCGGTGGATCGGGGGCTCGCGGTCAAAGAGACGAGCCCCGAGCAGGCGGCGATGATTGCCGCCTAGGGGTCGGTTGGTTCGTCGCCGCCAGCCGGCGCCGCGCGTTTGTCGATCGCGGCTTGAGCCGCCGTGCCCACGGCGCAAGTGGAGCAGGGCGGCTCGTTGCGGTTGCGCCGCGGCGTGAGCTGGCGAACGAGCGCCCAGAGGCCCCACGCGGCGGCGAGGGTGACGAGCCAGAACTGCCAATCGTCCCAGGGCATCAGGCGATTCCCACCAAGTGCAGGCCCTGATAAGTGACGAAGGCGAAGATCCAGGCAAGGCCGGTCATCCAGAAAAACTGCAGCGCTGCCCAGCGCCAGGCTCCGGTCTCCCGACGCGTCACCACCAGGGTCGGCAGGCACTGCATGGCGAGGACGAAGAAGACCAAGAGACTGGCAGCGGTCGCGGGGGTAAAGAGCGGCGAACCGTCGTCTCGTTTTGCATCGCGGACCCGCGAGAAGACACCCTCGTCAGCTGGGTCGTCGATGTCTTCGCCGGTGATCAGGACGGCCAGCGTCGAGACGAAGACCTCGCGCGCGAGGAAACTGGTGAGGACTCCGACCGTCAGTTGCCAGTCGTAACCCAGAGGCTCGTACACCGGCTGAATCAGCCGACCCAGGCGGCCGGCAAAGCTCGCCGCCTGCGCGTGGTACGCCTCGAGGTTGGAGGCCTCGGCAACGAGTTCGAGAGCCCGGTCGGGCTCGTTGGCCTCGAGCGCCGCCGCTTCGGTTCGTAGCGTCGTCGCCTCGGGCGGCGGGTCGACCCGGGGGAAGGCCGACAGCCACCACATGACGATGCAGATAGCGAGAATCACGGTTCCCGCGGTCTGCAGGAAGGCCTTGCCTTGCTGATAGGCGGTGATCACGGCGGTTCGCAAGGCCGGCAGCTTGTACGATGGCAGCTCGAGTACCATCGGTCGCGAGTGGCCCTTGAGCAAAGTGCGACGAGCTACGAAGGCGCTGATCAACGCCGCCAGCGAACCCAAAAGGTAGCAGCCGGTGAACGCCAGGCCCGCCATCAAGGGCTGGTCGCGGAAGAGCAGGCTGGTGAGCAGGATGTAAACCGGCAGGCGGGCCGAGCAGCTCATGAACGGCGCGACCAGGATCGTCGCCATGCGGTCGCGCCGATCAGGAATCAGCCGGGTGGAGAGGATGCCGGGCAGCGCGCAGGCGTGGCTCGACAGCAGGGGGACGAACGCGTGGCCCGGAAGTCCGAAGCGGGACAGGATCCGGTCGGTGACGAACGCTGCGCGGGCCAGATAGCCGGTGTCTTCGAGCAGGCTGATGAGAAAGAACAGCAGACAGATTTGCGGCAGGAAGACCACGGTTCCGGCGATGCCGGCGACGACTCCGTCGGAGAGCAGATCGCGAATCACGCCGGCGGGTAGCGTAGCTTGCACCCATTCGCCGATCACTCCGAAGGTCCAGTCGATCAGGTCCATCGGGATGGTGGCGAGGGCGAAGACTGTCCAAAACAGACCTGCCATCACAGCCGCGAACAGTAGGACGCCGAGGATCGGATGAGTGAAGGCCTGGTCGAGGCGCACGGTGAGCGTGTCACTGCCGCTGCCCACGGCGCCCGCGCCACCGACGCTCTGCTCCATGACCAGATCGGCCCAAGTGAGTAGTGCGTCGCCATCGGCCGAGTCCGGAGGTGGCAGCTCGGGCGCGACCGGCGGCTCGCCCAAAGCCGAGGCGAGGGTGAGCCGCAGTTCCGCCACTCCTCGCCCGCTGCGGGCGACGACCGGTACGACCGGGCAGCCGAGTAGGCGACCGAGGCGCACGGGATCGAGAGTCAATCCACGACGCTGCGCGAGGTCGACCATATTGAGGGCCACGACGGTCGGCAGGCCGATGCCCAGCAACTCGCCGACCAAGCAAAGGCTGCGGGACAAGTTGGTGGCGTCGGCGACGACGACGACGGCGTCCGGCTGCCGGTACATTCCTTCGCCTTCGAGGACGCCACGGCATATCCGTGCTTCCGGCAAGTCCAGGAACAGTCGATAGGTCCCCGGCAGGTCGACGATCTCCGCCGCCGCGCCAGCCTGGTCATTGAGCTGAAACCGGCCGACTCGCGCGTCCGTCGTGGTGCCGGGGAAGTTGGCGGTCTTAGCGCGAAGGCCGCACAGACGATTGAAGAGCGTCGTCTTGCCGGTGTTGGGCGCCCCGAGAAGCGCGATCCGGGGGCGTCTGGCTTGGGTGGCGGTCGTGACCGAGGCTGCGCTGTCTGCCCGCTGTGGGGCAGCCGTGCTCATTCTCCGACCGGCGGCTCGTCGATGGGTTCGACCAAGAGCCGCTCGGCGATAGCCTCCGAGAGGCCGACACGGACGCCGCGAACCTCGACGATGCAAGGCGACCCGCTCTTGCAGATCACGAGTGCTCGGTCGGGGCTCAACCCAAGAGCGGTCAGCAGATCCCGGTCCGAGTCCTGCAGATCGCTCTCGCGCAATCGTGCGGTGGTCCCTTCAGGCAGACCGGCTAGAGGGAGCCAATCGTCCGAAAGTGGGGAAGTGGGTTGCTCGCTCTTTGAGGGGATGGAGATCACTGTTTTCCTTAATGAGATAGCGTCTCAATAGCCTGGAGACAGAATAGCATGAGGCACCCCGACAAGGCCAGGGAAAGGACCATCCTTCGCCTCAGGCTTCGGCGCTTTCGCCTTGATCCGGTATGAAGCTCATTGCCCGTTCCGCGAGCGCCGTGATCGTCAACGACGGGTTGACCCCTAGGTTGGCCGAGATCGCCGAGCCATCGATGACATAGAGGCCGTCGTAGCCGAAGACCCGGTGGCGAGCGTCGATGACGCCCGCACTTGCGTCGGCTCCGATGCAGCAGCCACCGAGGATGTGGGCCGTGGTGGGGGTGCCGAAGGCCATTTCGGTAGCCAGGCTGGCTGCTACGCCGTCAATCTTGCCGGCCATCCGCTGGGCGTAGTCGCTGGCCTCGGGCATCGCTGCTGTGGGCTTGTGGCTGCCGGCCGGTAGCGTGGTTCGCACCAACTTGCCGAACACCCGCCCGCGGCGCAGCCGGAGAGTGTCCTCGAGGCTGCGCATGAAGAGCAGGATCACGGTCGACCGAGCGAAGTCACGGACGAAGAAGGCGCGCATCCAAGCGAGAGGTCGGCGGGCCACGGCCCCCAGGGCTCGGAAGGTGCGTTGAATCGCCCCCTTGCCGTCGGCGTGTGGGGTCATCAGAGTGCGAAAGAGGCCTGAGCCGGCCGGGTAGCGCACCACCTCGAGGTGGGAGTGCTCATCAGTCTGCACGATCGAACCAATGGCTACACCCTGGGAGAAATCGGTCTCAGAGTTCGACACCACGCCGATCAGGCTCTCCGAATTGGTGCGAACGAGCTCGCCGAGCCGCGGCGAGAGCCTGGGCAGACCCTCCGGGTCGTCCCTCATTTGGAGTATCAGCGGCACAGTGCCGAGGACTCCACCGGAGAAGATGATCCGGTCGGCAGTCCAGCTGTGGCGCCGGCGTCGAAGCCAACCGGTACGCTCCGCGGCCTCGACGCGGTAGCCGCCCTCGACCGGGCGCACGGCCTCGACTTCGGTTCGGGTCACCGACTCCAGGCCGAGCCCCTCCGCCAAATGGAGGTAGTTGTGGTCGAGTGAATTCTTGGCGCCGTGACGACAGCCGATCATGCACCCACCGCAGAGCTTGCATCCCGTGCGAGCGGGTCCCGCGCCATCGAAGTAGGGGTCCGGGACCGTTTCGCCTGCCTCCCCGAAGTAGATCGACACTCGGGTGCGGCGGAAGTGCTCCTCGCGGCCGAGGTCCCTGGCGAGGCTCGCCAGAGCATCGTCGGATGGCGTCGAGAACGACACGTCGGTGGCGCCGAGCATGCGCAGAGCGGTCTCGTAGTGCGGTTCGAGCTCGCGATTCCAGTCGGCGAGGCCGCTCCAGGGTCCGGAGTCGAACGCACTCGCGGCGGGGGTGGCCAAAGTACAAGCGTAGACCAGCGAGCCGCCGCCGTATCCGACCCCCGAGAGCACGGTGAGATGACGCAAGAAAGTGAGCTTGAAGAAGCCGAGGAAGTTGAGCGCCGGCAGCCAGAGCCAACGTTTGAGGTTCCAATTGCTCCGCGGGTAGTCGTTGGCGGAAAAGCGCTGCCCCTTTTCGATCAAGAGGACCCGGTAGCCCTTTTCGATCAACCGCAGGGCCGAGACGCTGCCGCCGAAGCCGGAGCCGACGATGATCCAGTCGTAGCGATTCGAACTGTCGATTGGCCGAGCCATGCCTTCTTCTTCTGCCCCGCAGCCTGCGCGCCACTTCAGCCTAGCTGCTGAGGCGCTGGGCCAGCCCACCCCAAAGGAGTGTCGGCTCCCGCCGCTGAGCCGCTATTCTCTCTTGGTGCCTGACCCGGATAGCCCATACAGCCGCCTCAACTATCGCAGCCTGATCGCCTGGCCGGCGCGGATCGAACGCGAGTGGCCCTTTCTCCAGCGAACGCTGGCCGGTGCACCGGCGAAGGCCGTGATCGATCTCGGCTGCGGGACTGGGGAGCACGTTCGACACTTGGCGTCACGCGGTTTTCGAAGTGTCGGGATCGATCTTTCCGAAGAGCAGATTGACGCGGCGAGAGACTACGCCAACGAGTTCGGCCAGCACGGCCCGGAGTTTCTTCTCGGCGAGATCACCGACCTGCCGCGGCTGACCGAGGAACGCTTCGGCGCCGCGCTCTGCCTCGGCAACGTAGCGCCCCATCTCGAGGATCGCGAGCTGAGCCAGGCGCTGGAGGCCTTGGCTCGTCGAATGCTCCCAGAAGGGCGGCTAGTCTTGCAGCTGATCAACTACGAGCGGGTCTTCGCCAAGAAGCTACGGGCCCTGCCGATCAACTTCCGAGACGATCCGGCGAGAACGGGCGGTGAAATCGCCTTCGTTCGCCTGATGACGCCCGACGGCGAGCAGCACGTGCGGTTCTATCCCACGACATTGGCGATCCGACCGGATGAGGAGCCCGCAGTCGAGTTGAAAGCGGCGCGGGAGGTGAGGCTTCGCGCTTGGAGTCGCACCGACCTGACGGCAGTCCTCGAGAGTGCCGGATTCCGGCTCGCGGCCACTCACGGCGACATGGTGGGCGGCGCCTTCGAGGCCGAGGACTCGACGGACCTGGTGGTGGTCGCCACACGGGAGTGATGAGAGGTCTGGCCGTCGGCCAGCTCAGGACCAGGAACCGACGGCAAGCGTGTAAACTTGCTTGATGTGTAGGCGCCCCACCCATGTCCTCACCGTTCTCCTCCTCGGCCTGGTGGCCTTCGGGTTCGCCGCCGTCGGCGCCGCGCAGACGGCGGAAGAGTGCCGTCAGCCCATCACCCTCGGCCGTGGCCCGGTGGGCTTTGTCGTGCCGTCGACCTACAACCCGCAAAAGCCGACTCCGCTCATCGTCCTGCTGCACCCCTTCGCGAGCGCTGGCTCCTTGCACTCGAGTTACATGCAGCTCGGGGAGCAGGCGGAAGCCAAGAAGTTCATCTACGCCTATCCCGATGGCACCACAAACCCGGCCGGCAAGGGGTTCTGGAACGCCACCGACGCATGCTGCGACATCTTCGGCTCCGGCGTCGATGACACCGCCTATCTGCTGAGTCTCGTCGAAGCGCTCGAGGCCCAGTGCAACATCGACCCGCGTCGCATCTACTTCGGTGGGCTGTCGAACGGTGGTTTCATGTCGCATCGCATGGCCTGCGAGCACGCCGACAAGGTCGCGGCGATCGCGAGCCTTGCCGGAACCACTTTCGACCGCCAGCGCGACTGCCGGCCGTCGGAGCCAGTGCACGTCCTACAGATCCACGGAACAGCAGATCAGACGATTTCCTACGGCGGCGGCCGTATCTTCGGGCTGCCGCGCTACCCGGGCGCCAAACGCACGGTGCGCCATTGGGCGCGGCGCAACGGATGTTCGCGCCAGCCGGAGGTCGATCCGTTACTCCTCGATTTCGACACCGAGGTTCCCGAGGCGGAGTCGACGGTGGAACGCTACGAGCGTGCGTGCGAGCCAGGTGGCTCGGTGGAGTTGTGGTCGCTCGAGGGCTCGGGCCACGTTCCGGCGATCAACAACCGCTTCCGCAAGGATTGGGTGGACTACTTGCTGGAGCATCGCAAGCCGGCGGCCTGCGTGACCCGGGAGGCCATCGGTGCGGCCTTCTGCCGTGACGACGGGGCGGGGATCGTGCGTCTCAAGGGCGGCGAGGGTCGGGCGCGCTACACCGTGGAACTCGATACCGGGCGCACGGTGAGCGGACTCCTCAAGCCCAACGGACGCGCCCGCGTCGTTCTGCGGGACCTCGAGGCGGGACCGCACGAAGTGACGGTGCGTTGGGATTGTGGGGCCGAGAGCACCCGCACGGTTGTCTGCCCTTCAGGGCAGTGATTGCTGACCAATGACGCGGAGTTGGTTCCTGTTGGCGAGCTGCATGCTGTCGGGCGCGTGCGCGATCAGCGAACGAGCGACCCTGACGGAGATCGACATCGTGACTTCGCCGGACGGCATTGTTGCGTTGCCCAACGACGCGCCGGAGATCTTCAGGCGCCACTTCATCAAGTACACCCATGTCCTAGCGCCCAACGGCCTGCCGATCCGTTTGCTGGCTCAGGACGGTTGGACAGACGATCAGGTCAAGCACGCGCGCGAAGTGCTGGAGTTCCTGCTGACCGACTTCCCCGGCTCGGAGTACGGCAACGACAAGAGTGACATCGCCAACGCGCTGGCCGAGCGCAAGGCGACGATGGTCCTGTTCAATACCGAGGAGGCACTCGAGGAGGCCTTTCGTAGCGGCTTGGGACGAAGGACCGATCTCAGTATGCAGGACTTGCGGGCCAACGAGAGCCCGGCGGTGGGCGATGAGGACTACAGGGCTCATCGCACGCGTGACGCGGCCTACGAGGAGATCTGGCACCTGGTACATGACTACGGGATCAAGCCGACCCGACCACGGATGATCACCGAAATGCGCCAGGCCAACGACGCCGCAGCGGCCCGCGGGTGGAAGGCCTGGCCCGACGATGAGCCCGAAGAGCACCCCAACGAGTACATGGGCGTTCTGATCGACAACTACTACGACCTTTGGGCGGTCCATCCGACGCTCTACGAGGCGCGGCCGATCGAGTCGGGCGACATCCCCGACGGCAAATCACACTTTGGCCGCTACTTCGCCAACAGCCGTGAGGCGCTGCGCCAGCAGGATCCACAAGGCTATGCCTTGATCGAGAAATTCTTGCCGCCCCACCTGACCTACACGCCGGAACTACCGACGGCTTTCTCGGGGGTCTTTTCCCTCGCTCTCGACCCCGAAGCTGCTTACACCCGCAAGACCCAACATCTGCGCCAGGTCGCGCTGACCGGCGACGGCGAAGCCGGTCTGATCGGCAACGCGTTCGCCAACCAACTGACTGGCAACTCCGGTGACAACGTCCTCACCGGCGGTGGGGCCGACGATCGACTGGTCGGCGGCGCGGGCGACGACACGGCGGTGTTCCGCGGGCTCGCGGCGGAGTACACGGTCACCGCAGAGCAGGGCGCGCTCCGTGTTGTCGATCGAGTGGCGGAGCGGGACGGTAGCGATCTGCTGTTCAGTGTCGAGTATCTGCGCTTCAGCGACCAAACAGTCGCCGCTGCCCTCCAGTTCTAGTCCAGCCAGAAGCGGTTGGCCGACTCGAGCGCCTGTGAGTAGAAGATGGCCTCCAACAGTAGACAGTCCCGGGCCGGCGGGAGACCTTTCGCCCTGGCCTGGTCGCAGTGGTACAGATAGTGATTGGAGGGCTCGCGCCCGGTCCAGCTGAGCAGGCGCCTTTGGTAGATCAGGCCGGGGCCTCCAGCGAACCTCTGCCTGTCGGAGAACAGGCTTCGCCCCATGAACGAGTTGGGTTGGTTCGGCACGTCCATCAGTTGGGCCAAAGAGGGTGCGAAGTCGATGGAGGAGGAGGCGACGCTCAGGGCCGGGGGCAGCCTGTGGAATGGGTCGCGGATGATGAGGCCCATGTAGTCGAACACGTGGTCTCGAGACCGGTCTCCCGCCACCTTGCGCAGTGCGTTGTTGGGCAACATGGTGTGGTCTCCGGTCAGTACGACGATCGTGTTGTCGGCGAGAGGTGAGGCGCGGAACCACTCCCAAAAATGGCCGAACCCACGATCCATCTCGTGGACGGTGTTGAGCACTCGGTTGGGATGTTGCCGGTAGCGGTTCTTCATCGACACAACGTCCAATCCGGAATGGGTGCCGACAGTCGAGAGCGTCATGAAGAACGGCTCGCGCCTTGTCTCTCGCTCCTTGAGTGCGCTAACCAGGCTGTCGAACATCTGGGCGTCGTCGGGTTGGCGTGATCGGCCAAGGGGTTCGACGTCGTCGAGGAAACGTTTCAGAATCGTTTCCTTGAAGTAGGTCTCACCGTAGCCGAGGGAAATGAGTTGGGTCTGCAGGAAAGTCTCTTCCGCCGGGGCGTGGGAGAGATGGATCGTGTCGTAACCCCGGCCGGCCAGGATCTGCGGCAAACAGGACAGGCGCCCGGTTGTGAGCTTGGCCTCGGCGTCCGCCCAGTCTTGATACTGGATTCTCGGGAAGACCGAGCAGAGTTGGCCGCGAAGCCCGTTGACAGTCGGCGTGGTGTGATTGAGGTAGTTGTCGACTCGCATGCTCTCGGCGGCGAACAGATCGAGGTTGGGCGTGAGGCCGGGGTACGGGGCTCCGTAGGCCGGTAGGACGGCGGCAGATAGGCTCTCTATGAAGAGGACGACCACGTTGGGCGGTCCTTCCCGCCCTGTCGCCTCGAAGGGCAGTGGGTCTTGGTAGATGAAGTGCTTGGCCAAGGGGGCGTAGCGCGTCGGGTCGATCACGATGCCGTGCTCGGCGGCGACCGCAATCGCGGCAGGGGAGAGATCCAAAGGCACCTCGGACTCTTGGAGAGTCTCGCCTTGCACCTGAATCACAGCGTTGAACATCGCTACACAAGGCGCCCCGAGGACGATCCCGTGGCTCGCCTCGAGTTGCCTGAGGGTGGTGTCAGCTCCAGGTTGCAAAACGAGGATCGCGAGTAGGGCCAGCGCCGAAGCAGGCAGGCGCCCGATGGGCGAAGTGCTCCCTCCAGCCGTCGTCCGACGGGCCAGCCAGAGCGAGCCAACCCAGACGCCTACCGATCCAACCAACAGCGCCACGACGTCCCAGGCCATGATGTAGGTGACGTGGTCCCAGAGCCGGAGAATCTCGGGCACGATGAACTCTCCCGAGCGTTCGACAGCCACGTACTGAGCCAACTGCACCAGCAAGAACACAGCGAGCACACCTGCCGCCAAGGCCCAGGTCAGAGGCCGTCGCCACGGCAGCCAGATGATGACCAGGGCGAGCGCCATCCACTCCGTGACCAGAGGGCCAAACAGGGCAAGCGCGTTGCTCGGGCCGACCACGCCGTGAGCGACATAGGTCTCGAACGCGGTCGCCAGATAGAGCCACGCGATCAGGGCTGCGAGGCCCAGAAACCAAAGGACAATGAGCACCGGCGCCAGACCGGAGTGGATCGATCTAGGAGGCGACGGGCTCGAGCGGGGGGACAGGATACTCATCTGGTTCTGTCGGGTCGAGCAAGCAAACCACCAGCCCCTCACTCACCAATGCCCATAACTCGGAGCCATCGCCGGGAGATTAGCACCCGGTTCGCCGGCCCGGCCTGCCGCCTGGGAGGATGCGATGATGTTTCATCGGATCCCGGCGTTATGATCGCCTTCCAACCTCGATACAGGAGCTTCTCGTGAAGAAAACGATTCCGATCAGCTGTCTCCTCGTTACCGCAATAGCAGCGACTACCGCCGCACAGCCCGTCGTTCAGAGCCGCGGTGCCGACCCGCGAGTCGACTATGCGGGCCTCAAGAAGATCGGCCCCTGGGACGATCGCAACTACGAGCTGACCCGCGAAGAATTGGCGATCCTGCCGCCGGACGACGCACTGCAGAAGGAAGCCCTGCCGGCCTACTTCCGGGTGCGGTTGCGCAACGAGTTCAGGCTGCGCACCTCCGGGCCAGCCCAGTACCCGTTGAGCGCCGTCCCCAGGTTTTCGATCTTCGAGGGTGGCTACCTGATTGACGGCTTCTTCTACCTGGCCGCCGAGTTCACCGGCGACGGGTGGGTGGTGCACACCGACCTCGAGGACGGCATCGACGAAGCCGTGCGGTTCCTCGACGGTGAGTCCCGAGTGACGACTCCCAACGGCGGCGCCGAGTCCTCGATCGCGGTCCATCCCCTGAACTCCGACCTGGCGATCGCCGGCTCGAACGGTCCGGGCGGTGGCCAGAAAATGCACTTTTCCACTGACGGTGGCGTCACCTGGGCTCAGTCCGCCCCGCTGCCGCTCGGCGGCGTGTGCTGCGACCCGACCGTCGCCTGGTCGGCCGACGGCAGCAAGGCCTACGCCGCGACGCTCGCGGGCTCGATCGACGCGGTTTGGGTCTATCGCTCGGCAGACGGTGGACAGACCTGGGACGATCTAGTCAACGAGCCCGGCGCCGATCCGCGGCGGGAGTTCAGTGGCAACGGCGGTTTCGATGACAAGGAGTTCCTCCATGTCGACCACTCCGCCACCTCACCGCATCGAGACAACGTCTACATGACCTGGCAGTCCTCGGGCGACATGCATTTCAAGCGCTCGACCGACTTTGGCCACACCTGGGAGGCGAACGTGACGGTGGGGTCCGACTCAGAGTTCCTCGGCGTCGGCAGCGACATCTCTACCGATCGGAGCGGCAACGTCTTCCACGTCTGGCCGGCCTACAACAGCCAGAAAATCTGGGTCACCAAGTCCACCGACGGTGGCGTGAGCTTCGGCGCGCCGGTCGAGGTGGCCACCACCCAGGCTTCGTTCGGCTTCCCGCTACCCTCGATGGAGAGCCGCGATGTGCACACCGTCGTCAACACCGACGTCGATCTCACGGATGGCCCGTTCGCCGACAGGGTCTACCTCTCCTGGACAGACTCCACGGCGCCGACAGGCAACGCCAGCATGAATCACGGTCGGATCCAGGTGGCGTACTCGAGCGACGGGGGAGCCTCCTGGATCGTGACGACTCCGCACGAGACCGCCGACGCCGACACGGTGGATCGCTACCATCCATGGCTCCGGGTGGGGTCGAACGGCAACGTCCACATCATCTTCTATGACACGCGCCGAGACCTGCCCAACCGCAATCAGCTGGACATCTTCCACAGTGTCTCCACTGACGGCGGTGCAAGCTGGTCGACGCCGGACCGGATCACGTCGGAACAGTCCCCCAACATCGTCAACGGGTTCGAGTTCGGGGACTACAACGGCCTCGACATCGTGATGAACGACATGATCGCCATCTTCACCGACAACCGCAACGAGGGGGGTGGCGGCGGCGACTCGGTGGACATCTACGCAGCCTCGATTCCCGATTCCGAGATCTTCGCTGACGGATTCGAGAGCGGGGACACCAGCGCCTGGTCGACCGTGGTGCCCTAGCTCCCCGTTGGGCTCCTACCCGGTCTGTTGGCTTTTCCGTTGGGACCGGAATAGGTATCCTGTCCCTCTGGAAGCTATGGATATATGAGATATATCGGACTTGTCGCGCTGACGACTTTGCTGCTTTCCGCGCCGACGATCGGCGAGGCTCAGTACGTGGCCACCGAGATCATCGATGCCACGGGTGACGGGGCCGGGAGTCTGCTGGAGGGTCCTCCCCGCGCGGTTTTGGACTCGCAGGGCAACGTTTTCGTTTCAGGGTACGAAAGTGACAACGTCTTCAAGATCAACCTGAGCGGCGCGATTGAAGAGGTGATCGGCTTCGCGGGCGACGGGATGGGCAACCCACTAGAGGGTGCCTACGGACTGGCGGTGGACGCGGAGGACAACCTCTACGTCGCGGGCTGGTTCAGTCACAACGTCTTCAAGGTCGAGCCCAATGGAGCGATCACCGAGATCGTTGACGCCACGGGTGACGGGGCGGGCAATCTCCTCGAGGAGCCACTGAACGTCGCCGTCGATGCGGTCGGCAACGTTTATGTCACGGGCGCTGTAACCCACAACGCCTTTCGGATAGGGCCCGGTGGAGAGATCACCGAGATCATCGACGAGACGGGCGATGGGGCCGGCAACCCGCTGACTATTACGGCGGGGCTTGCCGTCGACGGAGCAGGCAACGTGTTCGTAACCGGGTGGCTGAGCGACAACTGCTTCAAGATCGAGCCCGGGGGCTCGATCACCGAGATTATCGACGGCGGCGGAGACGGAGCGGGCAACTTTCTCGAAAAGGTGAGATACGTCGCGACGGATACGGCCGGCAACGCCTACGTCACTGGAGCCGAGACCGATAACGTATTCAAGGTCGAGCCCGGAGGCGCCATCACCGAGATCCTTGACGACACCGGTGACGGAGCCGGCAACACCATGAGGGACCCTTTCCAGGTTGCTGTGGATGGGGTCGGCAACGTGTTCGTAACCGGAGCTTCGACCGACAATGCCTTCAAGATCGAGGTTGGCGGCACCATCTCCGAGATCATCGACGTTGCAGGTGACGGCGCGGGCAACGCGCTCGATGGGGCGGTAGGGATCGTCTTGACCGACACCGGCAGGGTGTATGTGACTGGGATCTACAGCGACAACGTCTTCAAGCTCGAGGCGATGATCTTCAGCGACGGCTTCGAGTCTGGCGATACGTCGGCCTGGTCGGCCACTGTCCCATAGCACCGGAGAGACGGCGGCCAGTCTGTTGCCCCCTCCACCTGGACCCAAATCACTATGCTGTTCCTCTGAGCCTCACCATTTCCGCGGCGCCAGCATCACGCCGAGCAGCCAGCGAACACAGTAGAGGTCTCGCAAGCCGCGCCAGAAGCGGCCGCGGATCGTGTACTTGCTCTCGCCTCTCGCGCGTGGGCGGTGGTTCACTTCGAGCTCGCGCCAGCGCGCGCCGCGGCGGAGGGCGAAGACCGGCAGGTAGCGGTGGATGCCGTCGAACCAGGGCAGGTCTGCGAGGAACTCGGCGCGGCAGATTCTGAGTGAGCAGCCGATGTCGCGGAAGGGGTCTCCGAGCACTTTGCGGCGTACGCTGTTGGCGATCGACGAGGCGAGTCGGCGCGCGCCGGAGTCCTGGCGCTGGGCACGAACCCCCATGACGAGGTCGCACTCGTCGTCGAGCAGTTCGATGAGACGCCCGAGGTCTCTCGGGTCGTTCTGCAGGTCCGCGTCGAGGGTGGCTATCAGCTCGCCACGCGCCGCTTGGATGCCGGCGGCCAGCGCGGCGGACTGGCCTTCGTTGCCCTCCTCCGGCGGTCCGAGGTGCAGCGAACGGACGCGTTCGTCGGCCGCGCTCGCTGTCTCCATGAGGTCCAGACTCCCGTCGCTACTGTGGTCGTCGACCAGGATCAACTCCCAGTCGACGCCGAGCGGACGCATCGCCTCCCGCACCTCGGCGACCAGCTTCTCGATCGATTCCCGCTCGTTGAGGACGGGCGCCACCATTGAGAGTCTCACGGTGCCGAGGTTAACGGCTCTCGACGTTGAAGACCACGATGTCCCGCCGGCTCAACCGGGTCTCATAGAGCTCGACCATTCGGTTTGTGTCGGTGGGTTGGAGATCGGGCATCCCGGCGCGGTCGGCGATCAGGATGAAGGCCTCGCCGCCAGCGAAGAGCTCGAGCAGACCGGCCATCTCCCAGAGCTCGAACTGCTGGCCGTAGAGCCCGTTGGTGTAGAAGTTGATCGGGCGGATGACGTTGGAGATGTCGAGCGCGGCGATGGTGATGTCCGGCTCGCCGGTGGCGGCGACGGCCTGGGCGACCTCGCCGGCGAGCACCCGGCCCGACTTTTCGGGGTTGATGATCGGGTAGCCGAGCGTCGCCAGGGCGAGGAGGACGGCGGCCATGCCCAGACAGGTATTGCGCACGACCGCTCCCGGCCGGGCGCGCCGGGTGGCGTGGATGATCAGGACGCCAGCGGCCAGGAAAACAATTGCGATCACAACGGCTGGCACCACGATGTCCGGATACTCGCGCCGCGCCAGGAAGGGAACCGCGAGTCCCACCATGACCATAAGGCCACCCACCAGCCCTTGCGGCAGGTGGAGCCAGCGCCGCGACAGCCGGTGGGTGTCCGGCGCCCCCGGCTCGGAGGCGGAGAGTTGGGAGTCGAGGAAGAGTGCCAAGAGAAACGCGAAGGCCGGCAACGCGGGCAGCACGTAGAGCTCCCTTTTCTCGGTCGAGAAGGAGAAGAACAGCACTACGAAGACGGAGTGGACGAGCGCCAGGCATACGGCCGCGTCGGCCCGCCGGCGCCAGGCATAGAGCAGGGCGCCGGGCAGGAGCAGGCTCCAGGGAAAGAGCACCCAGGGCAAGGTCTTGGCGTAGTACCACCACGGCCGCACATGGTCGAGCCCGGAGACCGCGCGATCGACGAAGTGCTCGCGCAAGGCACCGACCACGGAGTAGCCCTCCACCGGCCAGACCTCGAGCGCCAGGACCCAGGCCCCGGCGATGGCGGCGAAGGTCAGCGGCCCGAGCAGTGGGGCGAAGCTCAGCCAGCGTCCGAGCCGGCGCTCGACCGCTAGAACGATAAGCGCCGTCCCCAGAGGGAGGATCAGCCCCACCGGTCCCTTGGCCAGGGTGCCGAGCGCGCAGGCGGCCCAGAAGGCGACACCGGCGCTGCGGCCGGACAGGCGACCGGCGCGAAACTCGCTGAAGGCCAGCAGCGCCAAGGTGATGAGGCAGCACAGGAGCGAATCGATCTGGGCCGTGTGCGCCTTCTCCCAGAAAAGAAAGCTCGTAGCGAGCACCGCTCCGGCCAGCAGCCCGACGCGCTCGGTCGTGGCGCGACGCGCCATATACACAGTCGCGCTCACGCTGACCACGGCCGCCAGCACGGACGGCAGCCGTGCGGTGAACGACGACACTTCGCCGAAGGGCAGCGAGATCAGAGCGATGAGCCAGAAGAAGAGGGGTGGCTTGTGGGTGTTCACCAGACCGTTGACGTGGGGCACGAGCCACTGGCCGTCGACGATCATCTCGCGGGCACCCTCGCCGAAGAAGGGCTCGTCGGGGGCCCACAAGTCGTAGCCCCAGATGTTCCAGACGAAGAGGACAAAGGCGCAGAGCAGGAGCAAGCGCCGCGCTGCGGAGCCCTCGAGCGGACGTAGGAGACTGCCGATCACACCGCCTCCGCCCGCTCCGGCAGCCAGCGCTCGAGCCAACGTTGGAAGATCACCAGCGTCCAGAGGGATCGCGCGTGGTTGCGGCCCCCTCCATGGTGCTCGGCCAGCAGGCGGCCGACCTGATCTGGATCGAGCAGGCCCTGCGCCGCGAGTCGCTCCCGGTCGAGTAGGCGATCGACTTCGGCCCGCAGCGGGCCGTCGATCAGCCGCGGCAGGGGCACGCTGAGTCCGCGCTTGCGCCGATGAACGAAGGACCGCGGCAGCCACTTGAGCGCTGCCTCCTTCAGGAGGGCCTTGGTACGGACTCCACGCAGTCGCTCGCGCAAGGGCAGTCCCCAAGCGAACTCCGACAAGCCTCGATCTAGAAACGGGGCGCGCGATTCGAGTGAACTCAACATCGTGGTGCGGTCGATCTTCGGCAAGAGCCCTTCGCGCAGATAGGTCAGGTAGTCGAGAAGCATAAACCCTGGGAGCCCCGGAGGCAGCGTTGCGATTATCTCATCCGGGAAGGCCCCGTTCTCCCGGTGGTTCGCCACGGCGATGTGCTCGAGGCCGCTACCGAACCACAGCTTGTGTCGGGTGGTGTCGTCGGCGCCGGCGTGCTCGAGGAAGCGCGCCAGCAGGTAGGTGAGCGGCACCTTTTGGCGCGACTCGGGCAGCGCTCGGAGCAAGCGAGACAAGAGCGCCAGAGGCGCGGAGAATCCCCGCGTCAGCCGCGCCAGGCGATGGCCGATGTAGGTCGGGTAGCCACCGAAGAGCTCGTCGGCGCCCTCGCCGGAGAGCGCCACGGTCACGTGTTTGCGAGCCTCTTTGGCCACCAGATAGGTCGGCAAGGCGGCGGGATCACAGATCGGCTCGGCCAGTCCGCAGATGGCCTCGAAGGCCTCCAGGAACGCGTCGTCGTCGATCATGACCGGGTGGTAGTGGGCACCGATCCGGCGGGCACATTGGTCGGCCCAGTCGCCTTCGTCGTAGGAGCGGTCGCCGAAACGGGCGGTGAAGGTCTGCACCGGGTGCGGCGACTGGTCGGCGGCAATCGTAGCGAGCAGCGAGGAGTCGAGCCCGCCGGAGAGGAAGACCCCAACCGGTACGTCGGCGCGCATCTGTTGACGCACAGCGTTTTCGAGGGCGTCGCGGAGCTGTTCGACACGGTCGCCGTTGGCAGGCGCCTCGCTCTGCAGTTCCTCTGGGCGCCAGTAGCGCACGGTCTCGACACCTCCGGCGCTGAAACGCACAGCCGAGCCGGCGGGTATTTTGCACACGCCACGGAAGAGCGTGGCCGGTTCCGGCACGTAACCCAGAGCGAGATAGCGCTGCATGGCCTCGATGTCCAGTTCGCGCTTGACGACGCCCCCGACGAAGAGTGCTTGGATCTCGGATGCGAACCAGATCTCGCCCCCGACCTCGGTGTAGAAAAGAGGCTTCTCGCCGGCGCGATCGCGTACCAGCACGAGGCAACGCCGGGCCCGGTCGTAGAGCGCCATGCCATACATGCCCTCCAGGTCCGCCAGGCCAGCCACACCGGCCTCTAGATACAGCGGCAGGACCGTCTCGGTGTCCGTTTGGGTCTCGAACGGGTAGTCGCCAAAGCGCTTCTGTAGGTGACGGTGGTTGTAGATCTCGCCGTTGATACTCAGCCAGACGCGGCCGCTCGGGTCGCTCTGCGGTGTGTCCGGCCCGGCACTCAGATCGAAGATGCGCAGCCGCTGGAGTCCGAGAGCGATGCCGGTTTCGGTGCGACAGCCGCCGCCGTCAGGTCCCCGGTGAAGCAACGCGGCCGCCATCCCGGCCAAGAGCTCAGGCCGACGGATGGCATTCCCCTCAGGGGAGTACATCCCATAGATTCCACACATAAGAAGTTCTTCCCCGTCCCCTTCCGGGCCGCTGGCGACAGGATACTCATTTTGAGCAGCAAGTCCTTGGGGAACGATCATCCTGTCACCGAATAACCGACGGACAAGCGCTATGCCCCTCGGGCCTCTTGTACTTCGGTGGCACTCGACGACGGGGGAGGACGGATTGAGCGTACACTGTAGGTCTGTACACTGAAGGTCTGTTCACCGAAACCGGATCACGCTCTGGATCTGCCGCTGCGCGGTCCGCGGAAGCAGGGTGCCCCCCTGTCCAGGAGGTATGTGATGGACACTGACGAACGCAACGAGGCGGAAGATCGGGACGTTCTCCCCTTTGGGCAACACCACGCGTTCATCATCGGCATCGATGCCTACGAGCACGTGGCGACCCTCGAGACAGCGGTCGCCGATGCGCGGCAGTTGGCGGAGGTGTTGAGCGCACAGCAGCACTTCCGCGTGCATTCGCCGCTGCTCGACGCTAGCGGCAAGGACATCCGAACGCTGCTGCACTCGACCCTCCTCGAGCAGGTGGGGCAGGACGATCGTGTCTTCTTCTACTTCGCTGGTCACGGCATCGCGGCGGATGGGGACGACGGACCGGCTGGGTATCTCGTGCCGGCGGATTACGACCCGACGCAGGTCGACACCCTCATCCCCATGGAGGAGCTGCAGAAGTCCCTCGATGGCCTGCCATGCCGCCATCTGCTGCTGGTCCTCGATTGCTGCTTCTCTGGCGCGTTCAAATGGTCGAGTCAGTACCGCTCGATCGGCTCCCTGATGCCCAAGAAGATTTACAAGGAGCGCTTCGACCGCTTCATCGAGGATCCGGCCTGGCAGGTAATCACCTCGGCGGCCTACGACCAGAAGGCGCTCGACGTCCTGCACGGCCAGGAGACGGGCGAGCGCGGGCGTGCCACGGCCGAGGACGAGGACGAGGAGGCTCACTCACCCTTCGCCAAAGCGCTGTTCGAGGCCCTCTCCGGCGAGGCCGACGTCAAGGTGCACGACTCCGGTGAGGGCGACGGGGTCATCACCGCCACCGAGCTCTATGCCTACATCCGCGACCAGGTCGAGCCCAAGACCATCGAAGAAGGCCAGGCGAAGCGCCAGACACCCGGCTTCTTCCCATTGAAGAAGCACGACAAAGGCGAGTTCATCTTCCTGCACCCGCAGCACCGGCTGAATCTGCCGCCCATCCCCAAGCGCAGTCCCTACAAGGGCCTGGAGCCGTTCGCCGAGGACGATCATCTGCTCTTCTACGGCCGCGCTCGCGTGATCGAGGAGCTGCGTGACCGGTTGGACTCGACCAGGCTCCTCGTGGTGAGCGGCGACTCCGGTAGCGGAAAGTCCTCGGTCGTGCAGGCCGGGCTGCTGCCGGTGCTGCGGGCGGAGGGCTTCCGGGTTCTGCCCATGATGCGGCCTGGGACGCACCCGCTGGCCGCCCTGGAGGAGGCGCTGGCGCAGGCCGGGGTCGCGCCGCCGAGAGACGGGGAGCGACCGATCCTCGTGATCGACTCGTTCGAGGAGGTCATCACCCGCTGCGCGGATCCGGCCGAGCGCCGGCTGTTCGAAGCCCGACTGCTGGAGGTGCTCGACGGGAAGCGCATAAACCGCCTCGTCCTGACAGTGCGATCCGATTTCGAGCAGCAGCTTCGCGGTGGGGCGCTCGAGAGCGATTGGAGAGAGGGCCTCTACCCCGTGCCAGACTTCACGCTCGAGGAGCTCAAGGAAGCGATCGTTCTGCCAACCCTGCAGGAGGTGCTGATCTTCGATCCGCCGGAGCTGGTGGACGACATCGTCGGCGAGGTGGTCCAGACCCCCGGTGCGATGCCGTCGCTGGCGCACACCCTGAGCGAGCTTTACGAGGCTTACCGCACCGGCGGCCGCCAGGACCGTGCGTTGAAGCAAGAGGATTACGAGAAGCTCGGCGGCGTCATCGGCGGGTTGCTCACCCGCGCGAGGGACCTCTACGACTTGCTCGACCATCCCCACCGGGCGACCTTGCGGCAGGTCATGCTACGGATGGTCTCGGTGGAGGGGGAGCTGACGAGCCGACGCGTGCCACTGGCAGAGCTCGACTACTCGGCGGAGGAGAACGCACGGGTCGAGGAGGTGGTCGAGCGCCTGGTCGAGGCTCGCCTGGTGGTCAAGGGAGCCGACTCCATCGAGCTGGCGCACCCTGCGCTGGTGAGCACTTGGAGGAGGCTGCGCGACTGGGTCCAGGTCGTTGGGCGGGACAAGCTCGCCCTGAGAGAGCACCTAGGCCCGGATGCCAAGGAATTCGGGCGCACCGGCAACCGGGCCCAGCTCTGGTACAACAAGCCCGAGCTCGCCCTCGCGACGGCCGAGCTCGGCAATCCTCAGCACCCCTTCAACGCCAGCGAAGCTGCTTTCATCCGCGCGAGCGGGGCTCGCAACAAGCTCTTGGCACGCCTCATTCGGTTGGGCGTCGGGGCTGCCCTCGTGGCCATGCTGGCGCTGTCGATCTGGGCGGTCTTCGAGCGCGGCATTGCCGAGGAGAACGCGCAGACGGCCAATGACAACGCTCGGATCGCCAATGAGAACGCGCTAATCGCCGAAGAGAATGCGCGGGAGGCCGAGCAGGAGAAGGAACGCACCCTGCTCGGGCTCTTCTCGGACCTCGACTTGAGCCTGAGCGACGGGACACCAGGCAGCGTTTGCGTGTATGGGCTGTGTGACGAGGCACCTGCTGGCGACGGCAACGACAGAGCATGGCTCGCGCTTGGGAGGCTCCCTCGGAGTGCGCCCGGCTTTTATCCAGAGGAGACCTCGAGGAATTTCGTCGCGGTGCGCCAGTACGGTCAAGGGCATGTACTCGTCTACGCGCATGACGGTCTGGCCCGGGACGATGAGCTCCTGACCTCGGACAATGAGCCCGTACTCGGCAGCGACAACCTCCTGTTCACGGAGAACGCTCTGCGCTGGCTCACACCATCGACAGAAGAAGAGGGTTGCGCCGAGGGGGTGACCATCGTGTTGTGGCAAGGCACCTATACTCATGCCGGCAACATGCTGGAGGTCGCTCGCTTCATCCAACGTCGGGGCTGGAAGCTGAAGGTGACCGGGCCGGAGACGCTCGAAGCCGACCTCGGCTGTGCCGAAGTGCTGTGGTATTTGAGCGACTGGCGCCCACCACTGGACTTCGCCAGCCGGCACGTGCCGCCGATCGAGCGCTTCGTGCAGAACGGAGGGGGGCTACTCGTCGGCGGCCTGGGCTGGTCGTACGCGCAGGCCAGCGGCCCCGGACAGACTGCCGCTGTCGATCCCTATTCCGCGGACGAGCTGGGCGAGCCGTTCGGTTTCGCGTTCACAGAAGACGCCTTCCAGTTCAGTCCCGGCCAGTTCATCCCCCTCTTGTCGACTCAGTGATCGCATCCGCTCTCGATGTCATGAGCCGGATGTCGCGAGCGCCAACCAGGCCGGAAGACACCGGGGCGGGAGGAGCGCCGCGCCGTCCTGGCATAATGGTGAAAAGCGAGGAGGCAGCAGGGATGCAAGCGACGGACCCGGCGACGGCGCAAGTAGCCGGCCAGAAGGCTGGGCCGTTCCTCGACCGCGTGACGGCAGGGGCGCTGGAGGCGGCGCCGACCGTGGCCGCCGCGGTGGCTGGGTTGTTGCTACTGATTCTCGTCAGCCGGATTCTGAGTCGGCGACGCGAGCGCGACGAGCTGTCGCGGTTCAAACACCAGACGTGGATGTTGGGTCTCACGCTCGTCGCCCTCGTGGTAGTCATAGCCACGCTCGAGGGCGGCAAGGACGGCATGAGCGACGAGATCCTCAAGTTGCTAGGCATCCTACTCAGCGCGGCGATCGCCTTCTCCTCGGCCACCCTGGTGGCCAACGCCATGTCGGGCCTCATGCTCAGGGTTCAGCGGCACTTCCGACGAGGCGACTACATCCAGGTCGGCGACCACTATGGCGGCGTCGTCGAGCGCGGCCTGTTCTTCACCGAGCTGCAAGACGAGCTGCGCGATCGGATCACGTTGCCCAACAGCTTCCTGACGCAGAACCCGGTTACCGTCATCCGCCCCGAAGAGACGCTGATCGAGGCCAGGCTGTCGCTCGGCTACGACGTCTCACGCACTGCCGTCGAGCCCCTGCTGGTGGCTGCCGCCACCACCGCCGGCTTGGAGGAACCCTGTTTTGTCGAGATCTTGGAACTTGGCGACTTCTCGATCCAGTATCGGGTGGTGGGCGTGTACACCGGCAAGCTCAAGGACCTGCCCACGGCGCGCTCCGAGTTGCGTGCCCGGGTGCTCGACTCACTGCACGCCGCGGGAGTCGAAATCGTCTCGCCCACCTTCATGAACCAGCGCTCGGTCGCGACGCAGCAGACGTTCGTACCGCACGTCGAGGTCGCAGGGGAGCAGGCCAAGGGGACGCGAGCGCCGGGCAAGACGCGTTTCGATGAGGCCGAAGACGCCGGGTCGATCGAGCGAGTGAGCGATCGTTTGGCCGAGTGCGACGAGGAGATCGAGGAAATCAACCAGCGACTAGACGCCAGCGACAACCCGAGTGCTGTAGAGGAGCTACGCCGCGAGTTGAGCTTGGCTGAGGGCAAGCGGGAGGCACTGGCCCGCCACATCGAGGAGCGCGAAGAGCGCGCGAGAAAGGAATAGGGAACCACGACGATGGCAAAAATCTACGCCCTGTTGGTCGGAGTCAATGACTACCCCGAGAACGTCGGCGGGCTGTCCGGCTGCGTCAACGATGTCGGAGCATTCCACGACTTCCTGAAGGCGGACTTTGGCGCCGATCTGGAAGCCGAGGTCTTGACGAACAAGGACGCAACGCGGGGGCACATCATCGAGCAGTTCCGCCAGCACCTCGGGCGGGCCGGCCAGGAGGACACCGCGCTCTTTGTCTACTGCGGCCACGGGGGTCGCTGGGCGGCGGCGCCCGAGTTCCACGAGTTCTATCCGGAGGCGATGGACGAAGGGTTGGTGTGCATCGACAGCCGCGACCCGGGCGGTTTCGACCTGGCGGACAAAGAGTTGGCCGTGCTCCTGGCCGAGGTTGCCCAGAGCGAGCCGCATCTAGCCGTGATCCTCGACAGCTGCCACTCCGGCTCGGGCACCCGCGGGCTGTCGGATTCGACCCGCCGGCGCGCGCGCCAGACCCACACGGTGACCGAGATACGGCCGCTCGACAGCTACCTAAATGGCCACTATTCGCAGCTCTTGAAGGAGGGCGCTGAGCTGCGGCTGCCGGCCAGCCGACACGTTCTACTGGCGGCCTGCGAGCGCTATCAACAGGCCTACGAGGACATCGACGACGAGGCGCGCAGCCGCGGGCTCTTCTCGCTCAGCCTGTTGGAGCTGCTGGCGCAGTCCGGCGGGGTCGAGAGCTACTCCGATCTGTTCATGCGTTGCCGGAGGCTGGTTTCGTCGCGCGACGATCGGCAGGCGCCGCAGTTCGAGGCCTTCGAGGGCTTCGACGCCAGCCGCGGCTTCCTCAATCGCGATCCTGCCTCGCGGCCGCCGCGCTACCGGGTGTTTTTCGACGGTGCGTGGAAGCTCGAGCGCGGCGCTCTGCAGGGACTGCCTCTCGACCCCGAACGCGCGGTCGGACTGCGCATCTTCGCCGAGGACGATGCCGAAACGCCGGTGGGCGGCGCCGAGACCCTCAGCGTGGGCCTTCAGACGAGCCAGGTCAAGCTCGACTTAGAGCCCGAGCCCTACGAAGACGAGGAGTTCCGGGCCGAGATCACCAGCCTGCCGCTACCGGGAATCCCGGTTCTGGCGACCGGCGACGCGCCGGGCTTGGCGGCGGTGGCGGCGGCCATCGAGGAGCACGGCACCTCCGGAGTCGAACTGGTGTCCTCCGCCGCCGGCACGCGGTACGAGATCCGTGCCGTGGACGGGCGGCTGGAACTTCGCGATCGCGAGTCGGATCGACTCATCCAGGGTGTCGCCGGGGTCGATGAGCAGGCGGCGCGATGCCTCATGCGGCCCTTGGACCAGGTGATGGCATGGGAGCGCGCCCTGGCGCTGCGCAACCCGCGGACCGCCATGCCGCCGGCCACCGTGGAGTTCTGGCAGACGCACGGCGAGCCGGAGGTACGTACCGTGGCAAGCGCCGGCGAGCCCGATCCCCACGGCGCCGATCGCGTGACCATCGACGTCCCCGAGGGCGGCGAGGTCGGGTTCGACCTTCAGGCCCGGAACGGTAGCGGCCAGAAGCTCTACATGGCCCTCTTCCTGTTCTTGCCGGCCTACGGCATACACAAGATGTACAACGACGAAGTGCCGTCGGGGGAGGCCCCGGTGACCCTCGCCCGCGACACCTACACCCTCAAAGATGGCGTCGAGGAGGAGATCCTGACGTTCAAGTTGATCGTCAGCACCGACGAGAAAGTCGAGGACTTCGTTCTCGCGATGGATCCCCTCGAGCTCGGTCGAGTGCTGTCGGTCGCGAGCACGCGAAGCCTTGGCTCTCTCGACCGCACCAAGTACAACGACGACTGGTTCACCCGCACGATCGAGGTACGGCTGGTGCGCGAAGGGACGGCAGCGGGGGAGCGCGAAGTGGCGCTGGCCGGGGGTGCCATCACCATCCGAGCGCACTCGGAGGTGACCGCCCGCGCCGGCGTCGGCGCCTCCCCTGGCCTGGGCCGCAGTGCCGGGGCCGAGCCCTTGCGTCAGCTGCTGGCGGGCGTCGGCCCCGAAGCGAAGGCGTTCGCGCCGCTCACCCTCGGCGGTTCACGCGACGCGGCCGGCGGCGCCCAGGTGCTCGAACTCCTCGACATCGAAAAAGCGGAGGCTCTGAGCCCCGACGATCCGCTCGAGATCGTCCTCGACTCGGGCCTCGGCGAAGACGAGTACGCGCTGCCGTTGATCTACGACGGCCGCCACATCCTGCTTGGCGGCGCCGTCAGCGCCCTCGACGGTGGCCGAACGCTGGTCCGCGTCGACCGTGTTCCCGACATTCCCAACGAGCGGCGGAGCCTGGGTAAGGCGCTGAAGCTCTACTTCGTGAAGACCTTCCAGCCACGGGCGAAGGCCAACCGCTTGCGCTGGGTGGAGTACGGAGCGGACGGCTCGGCGCAGCGCCACGACGAGGGCGTCGCCGAGCGGGTGGCGGCGGCCACGAGCGTTCTGCTCATCGTCCACGGAATTATCGGCGATACCCAGGGCATGGCTGAGGGGGCGTGGCGCGCCGCCGGTGATGGGGGAGGGGTCGCGAGCCGGTACGACGTCGTGCTGACCTATGACTACGAGAACCTGGCAACGCCGATCGACCAAACCGCCGGGGAGCTTGCGGCGAGCCTTGCGGCCGTCGGCTTGGGACCCGAGGACGACAAGCAGTTGACCGTCCTGGCGCACTCGATGGGCGGCCTGGTGTCGCGCTGGTTCGTCGAGCAAGGTGGCGGCGCGGCGATGGTGAATCACCTGGTGATGTGCGGCACGCCGAATGCCGGCTCGCCGTTCGGCTCGCTGGTGGCGGCGCGAAAGGTGGCGACCGTGCTCACCACCTGGGCGCTCAACTACCTGCCGGGCGCTGCACCCGCGTGCGTCCCGCTGCTGTTCGCTCTCAACGGTTCCAAGCGAGTGACGCCGACCCTGGAGCAGATGGCGCCGGGGTCCGACTTCCTGACCCGGCTCAACAGTGAGCCTCCCGCCGTACCCACCCGCTACACGGTCTTGGCAGGCAACGTCGCCACCTACAGTGCGACCTCGGATCGCTGGCTAGGGCAGCTGCTCGCCGACGCGGGGGGGAAGGCGCTCGAGACCCTGTTCGGCACCGTCGATCACGATGTGGCGGTGCGTGTCGACAGCGTCCTGGCCGGGGCCGAACAAGGCTCGGCGCAACAGGTCTCCTGCCTGCACACCAACTACTTCACCTCGCCGGCCGGACTGGCGGCGCTCGCCGATGTGGAGTGGTGAGCCTCGGGCGCCACGAGACCACAGGGCAGTCGCTGCAGCTCCCCGGCCATGCCCGAGGACGGCCGACCGAGGTTGGCGACGGACACACGCCGCCTGTGACCGGACTCCGAAAGTACGAGATCGAAGGAGCCATAACTCACGGGCCGCAGCAGGTGTCGGCGAGGGCAGGCTAACCCGATCGCTAGTCGAGGAATGCCGCTTCGGGTTCTCGACTGGGGCACCCGAACTGGTCGAGATACAAGCTGCGCGGTGGAGCATCGCCGAGCCCGAGCCCCTCCCGCAGGTCCGCCAGGAATTCAGTTTCCAGGAAGTCGAGACGGCGATCCAGCTCCCAGGCCACCTGCAGTCTCTCCAGCGCCCCAGTCCAGTCCTCTTGGTCCAGTGAGATTGCCCCGAGGTCATAGTAGGCTGTGCCGAAGTCTGGATCCTGCGCTATCGTGCGGCGGAACATCTCGCTGGCGGCTTCTGTGTTCATTTGCTTCTCGTAGAGGAGCCCCCAGCCGTAGTACGCCGACGCGTAGCGCGGCGCTAGCTCGAGTGCCCGGCGGAACGAGTCGATCGCCTCGGGCAAGTCGTCCGACGAACCGTAGCTGAGCAGAATGAGACCCCGCGTGAGCCAGGCATCAGGTGATCCGGGATCGAGCTCGAGGGCACGATCCAGCTCCTTCATCGCCGGCTCGAGGTGGACCTGCCCCGGCTCGTCTTTGTCTCCTCTGCGCGCCAGAAGGCCCGCCAGGTTGATGTGCGCCAGAGGGAACTCAGCGTCCAGTTGAACGGCCTGCCGCAGCTTCCTCTCGGCGTCATCGAGTTCGTCGCGGCCGAGAAGGACCAAACCCCAGTTGTTGTGGGGCTGCGCGAAATCGGCATCGAGCGCGATGGCCTGCTCGAACCGGTGGATTGCCTCCTCCTCGTAGCCGTAGTCGTTGAGAATCAGGCCCCAAAGGTTGTAGGCCCAGGCGTCGTCCTTGTCCGTTTCGTTGACCAGGCAATGGCGGACCACCTTGCAAGCAGCCGGCCGGTCGCGTTCTTCGAAGTAGAGATGTGCCGCCAGGACGAAGGGGTCGGTCGCCCGCATGACCTCCCGAGCACCGAGGTGGAGAAGATCGTCCAGCTCGGCCTCGGCCTCGCTCTCGACGTCGCTCAATCCGACCCGCCGACCGCTCGTTCTGAGGCGCAGACGCAGCGCACCGTCTTCGGCGACCGTCACGGCACCGCCGATCCGCGTCTCGTAGCGCTTGAGGAAACGGATCAATGAGTGCAGGGACATCCCGGTCCCCGGTACCTCGATGTCGGTCTCGGTCCACCCCGGGGCCAGCTGCTCTTTCTCCTTGGCCGTCCGAGCGCCCTCGCGGATCAGCAGCACCTGTTCGAGCAGCTCCCGCCCCATGACCTCAGCGTTGAACCCCCTTTGGGCCAACATCTCGGGAACTTCGATTCGCTCGATCAGGATAGCGTCCCGGGACAGCTCACCGACGATGAAGCTACCGATCACGAGCGCGAAGAGGATCGCCGCTGCGCCGATGATGATGGCCCTGAGAGAGTCGACTGTCTTGGCCCAGCGTTCCAGCCGGCTGCCTTCGCCGTTGGTTGTAGCCGGGTCTTCCGAATCGAGGGGCCGGTTTGCTGTCGTGTCGTGCTCGGCCGTATCGGCCGGCTTCTCGCCCTTCGGAGGCCTCTTGGCTCCTTGTTTCCGAAGATCTTCCTCTGTTCCTGCGCGGCCGGTCATCTCGGCTTGAACTCCTAGTCCTGCGGAGCGAGGAATCGGCTGTTGACCCAACCGTGCCCTTCGCCACACCTGATTCGAAACCAAGGAGATCCCGCCGCCATCTCTCTTCGGTCTGTTAGTTCGATGTACATCGCGTCCGCATCGAGCTCCCGCACGATCTCGCTTTGCGCCCCGGGCTCCCTTCTGACGTTGAGAGTATCTGAGGGCTCAACGCCGACGACGCGGTAGCTGCGAGGAGTCGTCAAGGGTAGTGGCATCACAAGCAGTACCTCTCCGTCGCTGCCGAGCCCATGGTGCAGTACGTACCGACCGCCCTGAACGTCCCGGCGCACGAGGAACTGGATGGTTCGATAGGCGGCGCCCTCCACAGTTACTCCATGTCCCTGATAGGCGGTATCTCCGGACTCGCCTACATCAGGCACGTAGAAGGAGAACAGTCCCTTCTCCAGCCTCGGCCACCAATCCAAGTCCACCACAGCCCATCCCTTCCGGTTGACGCGGACGCCGAAACTCCTCACAGTCTGGGATTGGTCGGTATCCTCCGATAGGCCGACGATAGATATATCCGTGACCGCGAACTGATTCTCTAGCAGCAGCACCTCGACTGTCCGGTTCGCTGGGAATCCGGCGAAGACCAGCCGTACCTTCTCATTAGCGGTGAGCAACAGCGGATGGCCCCCGACCCCGAACTGCACTCCGTAGTTTGGCTCCTCCGCCTCGTGAACCTCGAACGGTATCGAGACCGAGCCAGTGGAACCACTCGCGGTCAGGGTGTAGTTTCCGGCTCCTAGTCTTGGCGAGATGGCCCAACTGAAACGGGCCGCCAGTTGCTGCCGGCGGCAGAAGTTGGAGACATCGGGGAGCCACTCGACCCGCGATCGGAGGACTTTGCTTCCCCCGGGACCCGCAATCGTGAACCGTACCTCCTCTCCCCTCGGGAAGCCCTCGGCCAGGAAGTAGATCATGTCGCCCCACTTGAGCAGTGACGTACGCCCTGACTTGTGGTCAGCCCCTGGCAGCAATCCACAAATGGGCTGCTTATGGCCGTTCCAGGGCTGCGGAGGCCACCAAGCCCACCCCGAGGCGCTGTAGCCACCAGCGAAAGTGAGCGTCACCGCACCGGAATTCGCGGTGCGGCACGTCTTGGTGCCGTAGGGCAGTGAACCCGAGGCCCCTGCGGCGGCAAAGCTGAGCTTGATCGGGGTGGCCTCGCGCCGTCGGCGCAGTTTCTGCGCGAGACCAACGAGCTTTCCCTCATCGGCCTCGGATTGGGGCGATTCCATCGACGGCGACACCGGTTGCTGGGGTTCCGCTGCGCCCTCTCGAGGGGGAGACTCCGGCACGACCTGGCCGGCCACACCGAGGCTCACCCCGTGGAGCGCCAAGACAAGGACGAGAATCCTGGGTCGGACCAGGCTCGCAAGTGACTCGATCATGAGGCCTCCTCTGCCACGCCAGCTCGGCGCCGGTTGGTGATTCGCCGCCAGATTCCGCCGACAACCCATTCGCCGCTCCAAATCGGCAACGTCAAACCGGCGAGAAGAACGATCAGCCCGGCAACAGGGATTCGTGAATAGCTGCGACCTGCCAGGGCCCCTGCGAGTGCTCCGGGTAGAGCGAAGTGCAGGCCGAGAAGAGCACTGGTTGAGTAGGGCGAAGGGGCGTCGGCATCACCGCCGAAGAACACCCCTACGAAGACCAAGGCGAAGACCAAACTCCCCCCGAGCGCCGCACCGCGAATCCTGTCCGAGGCCGGGAGCGTCTGCCAACTCCGCCGTACCGGATCAGCCACGCGGCTGAGCAGGCCGATCGTCATGCCCAGGGCGGTGACCAACAGCACTAGCGAAGGCTTCGCGGCCAGGAACTCGATGGTAGACGTGGTGGGCCAGAGGCCGGGGTTGAGGCCCACGGGGGCCACCGCCTTGCCGGCAGGGCCAGTAAGGGATGTCAGCCCGAGTTGCGCGGCGAGGAAGACCAGGATGAGGAGGAGCAGAAAGAGTCCGGGGAGCCACAGTAGGCCTGCCGCCGGGCGCCGCCAACCCCTGAGTTCCTCGCCGGCCAGTAGCGCCCCCTCCAGGTTCCCGGGCAGCTGCGCCAGCTGGTCTGAGGAGTCCGTGGATGGTCGCTCCACGACGATCCGGCCAGGAGCGACGGCGATTCGTCCGCTTGGGGCCGGAGCCTCTGGTGCCTGCTCCGGCTCCTCCCGCGGCGTCCCCTGTTGGCCGTATTGGGTGAGATAGACCGTCCCCTGCACGGCTCCGCTGCGCACTGGGTTCATACTGCCCCCCAGTTGCCGCGCATCCCGTTCCACCCTTTTGCTCAGGTATGCGTAGAGTTCGTCGAGGGTCACCAGGCCGTCACCGTCGGTGTCCGCAGCGCCCTTGAGGCCCTCTACTAGATGGTAGGTGAAGAGTCCCTGCCCGACCTTGGGTGTCTCGAGCGATACCTCATTGGCGGCGCAGGCGGTCACGACCATGCGGCCGTCAGTTCCGAGGCGGCTCAGAAACTCGTCGGAGAGGCTGCTAGCTCGCATGTTATATCTCGGGTTCTTGAACGAACGGCCACCGGCCGTGCCGCTGTAGCAGGCGTCGAGGAAGAAGAGCACCTGGCTGGCGCTGAGCCAGCCGAAGAAGCGCTCGACGTCCCCCATCCACACACCCGTCGCTCTTAGGTCCTGGGCCTCGCCGTCATGCGGTACCAGGTACTTCTCGATCCCGTCCGCCGATCCGCCGGAAGCGTCGATCACCGGGGCGCCATGGCCGGCGAAGAACAGAACCACCGTGTCGTCAGGGGCGACCCGCTTGGGCAGATCAGTACCGATGGCCGATCGGATCTCCTTGTTGGTCGCCTCCTCATCCAGCAGCATCTGGACGTTCTCCGGCTTGAAACGACCCACGGTCGGGTCGGTCAGTACGGCATGGAGCGCCTCGGCGTCAGCCCGGGCGTAGGCCAGGTCGGGCACGCTGGAATCCGCATAGCTGTTGATCCCGATGATGACGGCGTGGGCGTCAGTGCGGTAGCCCGCGGCATCCACGAGATCGCGCCGCTGAGGCTCCTTCGGACTGGCGCCCTGGTGGCTCTTGACCCCGCGCTCCATACCGCCTCCTTCTGGTGTTCAAGATGAGAGGGCTCAGGGTAGCGAGTCGATGGGCGGTTGCGCAACCAACGCTCCCTGGTCGGCGACTCACATCTGAGCACCACGCTATACTCCTAGCCACATTCCACTTAGCCGCGCTTGTTGCCCTCGCCTTTCGCAAGCGATACGCCTGCCTCTCTTCGGGTGAGCGTGGCGAACTGCCGACGCGAGAGCACCGACGCGACCCGAGTCTTGGAAGCCGAGTTTCGACGTCCACGATCAACAGCAACAAACAGGGAGGGGACAAACACGATGGCCGACCTACCGGAAGATCAAGCTAACAAGGCTCGCCTACTGGTACGAGAGATCCAGGAGAAACTGGAGGAGTTGAACAAGGCTCTGCGGCCCCCGCGCGGCGGCGGCGGTGCGCGCGATCAGGGCGGCGGCGGCGGCGGCTAGCGCGCTGCCGCAAGCGCGTCGGCGACCCGATCGCCGTCGAGGTCGCCGTCGCGCCAGTAGGTGGCAAAGCGCCTGAACATGGCTTCGGCTTCCGCCGTCTCGCCTCGCTGCTCGTGGATCCGACCCAGGTGATAGAAGCTGCGCACGTAGGGGAGGGGGAACTCCACGTGCTCGACTCCACTCTCGGCGACCCGCTGGAACCACCCGTACGCGGCCGCCGGGCGATTCGCCGCCAGCTCGGTGCGCCCGAGAGCGAACCATAAGGGGACGTGGTCTGGGAGGGTGTGGTAGTGGTACTCGACACCCTGCACCGGCAAGAGCGACTCCGCACGGGTGAGACGTTCGATCGCCTCTTCGGTCGCCCCCCGGGCCAGCGCCAGGAGTCCTTCGAGATGCAGGATCTGGCGCTCTTCGACGACGTTGGGCTGTTCCAGCCAGCTCGATCTCAAGGACTCGAGCAAGGCGTCCGCCTGTGCTGCGTCACCGAGCCTCTGGTTGGCGCGGGCGGCGAGGAAGGTGCCCAACAATTCGGGCCAGTCCTCCTTGCCCTTTTCGATCGCCAAGCTCGCTTCAACCAGAGACTGTGCCGGCTTGTCTAGCTCGAGCAGAAGCTCCGCCGCCCAGCAGTGCGCCAGTGCCGCCTGGGCGTCCGGATCGGTGTAGACCTCGACTGCGCGCCTCAGGCTCAGCAGAGCTTCGCGGCTCTGCCCACGATAGAGGGCTTGACGAGCCGCCGACACATGACCGCGCCAGAGCTCCCAAGCATCGGCCGACTGCAGATGCTCGGCGGTCACGCTCTCGGCCATGAGCCAGTCCTGGCGCAGGATGGCCAGTCGCCAGCGATTCCAACGCACGAACGAGTCCGCAGGTCTGAGCTCGAGCGCCGGCTCCAGCGCTTGCTCCGCCTGGTCGAGACGTCCCCACTGGGTGTAGAGCAGGGAGAGCCCGGCGTGCCCGAACCAATCGTCGGGCCGGGCCTGCAGGCGAGCACGGAGAATCTCCTCGGCGGACTCGAAGCTACCAACCGCGGCGAGGGCCCAGGCTGCGGTCGAATAGGTGGGGCCGAACTGGGTCTCTCGCTCGATCAACCACTCGTACTTCTTGATCGCCTCGGGATACCTCTCCAGATCAAAGTAACGGTTGGCCAGGTTGTTGTGGAGGGCCAAGTTCGTCGGGTCGCGATCGATAGCCAACCGGTAGACGTCGATCGCCCGGGTGTAGCTCGCCCACCGCCCGTTGTAGTGCGTCGCCTGGATCTCCAGTCCAAGGCCTACCGGCAGGCGTTCGGACCTGTCGAGAGCGCCCTGCGTGAGTTCTCGCGCCAGTCCACCGTGACCGAGGTTTCTGTGCACGCGTCCCAGTTCGCTGAGAGCGAGGGCGAAGTCCGGGTCGATGGCGAGCGCTTTCTCAAACAGCGGTATCGCCTCGCGGTCCCGAGCCTCGTTCTGCAGTGCCCGCGCCTCGGTGTAGTAGCGCCACGCCTCCAAGGAGCTCGTTGTGACTGCCTGGACGCTGTCGGCCAGCGCCTCCGAGCGCGCAATCTCGAAGTGTCCCCTTATCGTGGCGGCGAGCTGGTCGACGCCGGCGAACAGACTCCCCTCACCCTCGCCCTGGACAGACGTCGATTCGAGCAGCTCTCCGGTCCGGGCATCCTCCATCTGGACGGTGATGCGCAGTACCGAGCCGTCCCGTATGAACTTGCCCCGCACGACGGCCTCGATCGAAGCTCGCTCTGCCATCTTCTGGACGGTGGAAAGCGGCACCGGTGTGCCTTCCTCGACGCTGAGGTTCTTCAGCATCTGGAAGAGGCGGCTGGTGCTCAGGACCTCGATCTCCGCCGACTGGGCCAGATCGGTCACCAGCATGTCGGTGATTCCGGCACGTAGCCAATCGAGCTCCGAGTCACCGCTGACGTTGTCGAAGAACAGAACCGCGAGTGACCTCTTGTCTGAGTTGCCGAAGGTGGCGCTGTCCGGTGGCGCGCCGCGTTGGAAGATCCACCACCCCACCAGGAGAGCGACGAGCGCCGCTGCTGCAAAGACGAGGAGGCGCGGGCCGCCCCGGCTCGGTGTGGCGGGCGTGACCAGGGTCCGCGTCGCGCCTCCTCCCAATGCCTCGAACACCTTGCCGGCGTCGGCGGGCCGATCGCTCGGGTCCTTGGCCAGCAGCCGGTGCACCAGCTCCGCCAGCGGCGCCGGGATGCCGGGTGACTTCTGATCGAGCGCTTCCGGCTCCTCTTCGAGGATGGCGTAGATCGCGGCCTGAGGATCACCCGCCGGGAAGGGCCTGGCACCGGAGAGCATCTCGTAGAGCAGCACTCCGAGCGACCAGATGTCGGTGCGCGGGTCGACCGACTTACCGCGCGCCTGTTCCGGCGACATGTAGGACGGGGTGCCCAGAGTGCCGCCCTCACGCGTCAGATCAATCTCGCCGTCCATCTTGGCGACACCGAAGTCGAGCAGCATCGATCGACCCTGCTTGGTCAGCATGACGTTGGAGGGCTTGATGTCGCGATGGGTGATACCGGCCTCGTGAGCCCGGCGCAGGCCGCGGGCCAACTGCTTGGCGATCTCCACCGCTTCTTCCACCGGCAGCGCGCCGCGCCGGAGGCGGGCCTCGAGTGTTTCGCCTTCGTAAAGGGCCATGACCATGTACAGCCGGCCGTCTTCGGTCTCGCCGACGTCGTGGATGGTGCAGATGTTGGGGTGGTCGAGGGCCGACGCGGCGCGTGCCTCGCGCAGGAAGCGTGCCTTTCTCGTCGCGTCCCGGCTGTACTCCGGCGGGAGAAACTTGAGCGCGACACGGCGGCCCAACCGGCTGTCATAGGCCTCGTGGACGACACCCATACCGCCGGCACCGATGATCCTGACCAGGCGGTACGGCCCGATCTCCTCGCCGACCTCCTCCCCTGGCACCTGATCCAAGGTCATGGTCAGGGCTTCGGCCGGTTCGGGCTGCTCTCGATTGTCCTCCGGTGCTTCCGCAGCGTCCAGACCAGCCTCGACCTCGGCCCGGAAGCCAGCGTCGTCGCCGCAGGCAAGGTCCAGCACCGCCGCGCGGTCCGAGGGAGCGGCTTCCAGCACGCGCTCCACGGCCTCCCGGACCCGGCGACGACGTTCGTTTCCGAAGGACTCGTTCGTCATGGGCTTGGGGTCCTGCGAGCGCACAGGGCAGGGCGCAGACGACCTTCGCTAGGCCTTGTCACTGGGACGCTCCCTTCCTTGCCCAATCAGCGGAGTCCTGCGCACTGAGAACGAACAATAGGCTAGCTGCCGAACGCGACGAATTCAAATCGGCCGTTGGCTACCTTTCCGTTGGTCGGGACGGCGGCGCGGGCCCCTCCGTTGGTTGAGCTTGGGTGAGGGGCGCAAGAGGAATCAGCCTTGCACCGTGGGGGAGGTGACTTCGACGAGGGATGGCTGCCGCTGGCCGTGCGGTGGTCGTCCGCTCAGGCGAGCTTCGACAAGCCCCGCTCGATGGCGGCGACAAGGCTGTCGATCTCGGCCTCGCCCATGGCTGTCGAGATCATCCCCGAGCAGGTGTTGATCATCAGAAAGCCCTCGTCCAGAAGGTGATCGAGCAGGACCACGAGCTGCTTCGCCTCTCGAGGGGTGGCGAAGGCCTCGCGGTAGTTGTGCGGTGGGCGCGGCTTCAGGTGAACCCGGAACATCGAGCCGCCACCGGTGACACAGGCGGACACGCCGCTCCGGGCGATCGCTTGCTCGATGCCCGCCATCGCCCGTTGCCCCAGGGCATTGATCCGCTCTACGGCTGGTCGGTCGAACAGCTCCATCGCCGTCAGCCCTGCGGTCATGGTCACGGGGTTGGCTGAAAACGTGCCCGCGTGGGGGAACAGTACCGGTTCGGCCAGCGGATTCATCACCTCCATGACCTGGCGGCTTCCGGCGATCGCGCCAACGGGAAAGCCACCCCCGATGGGTTTCGCCATCGCGGTCAGATCGGCGCGCACGTCGTACCACTCCTGGGCGCCGCCGTACTCGCACCGGAAGGTGATCACCTCGTCGAGCACGAGCAGTGACCCGTCGGCCTCCGTCCATTCGCGCAGCGCGGAGACGAAGGCGGGTTGCGCCGGACTCAGGCCGACGCGGTGGGGCATCAAGTCGAGCAGCACACAGGCGAGCTCGCCCCGGTTCTCGTCGAGAATGGCGCGCGCGCGCTCGGCGTCGTTGAACGGGATGACCACCACGTCCTCGAGCACGGCGGGCGGCGTCCCGTAGGCAACGGGCACACCTGACGGGTGCTCGGCGCTACCCCAGTTCTCCGGCCGGGCCGTCTGGCTCACCTCGGCGTAGTCGTATTGGCCGTGATACGCCCCCTCGACCTTGGCGATCTTGGCGCGCCCGGTGAACGCCCGCGACGCCTTCAAGGCTCCCATGACGGCCTCGGTGCCCGAGTTGACGAACCGCAACATTTCGAAGTTCTTGTTGCGGCCGATCATGTGTTCGGCGAAGCGGACTTCGATCTCGGTGGCGAGAGTGAAGGCCGTGCCCTTGTGCAACTGCTCGGTGACCGCGGCCACGATGGCGGGGTGGGCGTGACCGTGGATCAGCGAGGCCATGTTGTTGGCGAAGTCGATTCGCTCGACGCCTTCGATGTCGGTGACTCGGCAGCCCGAGGCATGATCAGCGTACAGAGGATGGGGTAAGCGCAGCACCGTGTTGCGACTCACCCCTCCGGGGAGGACCTGCCGCGCCCTCTCGTAGAGCTCGAAACTCAAGTCTCTCTCCCTTCGTCGGCGATCGGCATCAGGGGTGCGGCGGTGCGTTCGGCGACGTAGTCGTAGTCGACGCCTGGCGAGAGCTCCACGAGCTGGAACCCGTCGCCTGTCACCTCGATCACCGCCAGGTCGGTGTAGATTCTGTCCACTACAGCCCTGCCTGTCAGCGGATAGGTGCAGGCTTCAACGAGCTTCGCCTCACCGCCCTTGGTGCAGTGCTGGGTGATGACGTAGATTGTCTTGACCCCCGCGACCAGGTCCATCGCGCCACCGACGGCCGGGATCGCATCGGGCGCGCCGGTGGACCAGTTGGCGAGGTCGCCGTTAGCGGCTATCTGCAGGGCGCCGAGGACGCAGAGATCGATGTGACCGCCTCGAATCATCGCGAAGCTGTCCGCATGATGAAAAAAGGCAGCCCCTGGAAGTACGGTGACCTGGCGCTTGCCAGCGTTGATCAACTCGGGGTCGCCCGTGCCGGCATCAGGGGACGGTCCCATGCCGAGGAGGCCGTTTTCGGTGTGATAGATCACTTCCCGGCCCGCGGGAATGTAGGCGGCGACTCGCTCCGGAATGCCGATCCCTAGATTGACGTACGCGCCGTCGGGGATGTCGAGTGCGGCCCGCCGGGCCATCTCGTCGCGGCTGAGCCCGATAGAGCTTGCGGTATGGGTCACGGGTACGACACTCCTTGGGCCACGAGTTCCGACTCGTAGGCCGGGTGGGGGACTGCGACCACCCGGTTGACGAAGATCCCGGGCGTCACGACGCTCTCGGGATCCAGGTCGCCAGGCGCCACCACTCGATCGGCCTGGACGATGGTCGTCTTCGCCGCCATCGCCATCACCGGGCTGAAGTTGCGCGCCGTCTTGTTGTACAGCAGGTTGCCATGAGTGTCAGCCAGACGGCACTTGATCAGGGCGAAGTCGGCGTGGAGTCCTGTCTCGAGCACGTAGTCCCGACCTTCGAAGCTGCGCCGCTCCTTGCCTTGCTCCAACGGCGTTCCGACCGATGTCGGCGTGTAGAAGGCGGGAATGCCCGCGCCTGCGGCGCGAAGGCGTTCTGCCAGCGTCCCCTGGGGAACGAGTTCGAGCTCGATCCGTCCGGCGCGATACAGCTCGGGAAAGACCGTCGAATTTGTCGTCCGCGGATACGAGCAGATCATCTTGGCGACCCTGCCTGCCTTGATCAGCGCCGCGAGACCGACTTCGCCGCTGCCCGTGTTGTTGTTGACCACGGTGAGCTGCGTTGCGCCCTGGTCGATGAGCGCGTGGATCAGCTCGATGGGGCTGCCGGCCTCGCCGAACCCGCCGACCAAAACTGTGGCGCCATCGAAGATGTCGGCAACCGCAGCCTCGGGGCTCGCGATGGTCTTGTCAATCATCGTCTGGCCCTTTCCAAGGTCTCATTGGCGTTCCTCTCGCGGGGGCGCTGGGGAGCACTCGCTCAGGAACTCGCGGCAGTCCCGGCACTGGCCTGGACCTCGGCCGGTTCCGGCGCGACAGAACCGCTCTCGACGGGCTTCTTCTCGACCCGGGCGTAGTCGTACAGGCCCGCCTCGTCGAACAGCACGCGATCCTCGTATTCGTCGAACCAGATGGCATCGGGGTTGCGGCCCACGATGCACACCTTGCCGCGGTCGGGAGCGTCCGCCGCGTTGCGCAGAATCTTGAAGATCAGCACGCCGTTCTCCGCCCCGGGAACTCCCGGCATCGGCTCGCTGGTGACCGCCGCCACCTCCGTCTTGCCCTTGTAGTGGGTGATCGACAAGCGAGCGTGCGTCTCGACTCCGGACAGCCCTCGCTGGGATTCGTTGAGCAGGCGCCAAGCGGTTTCGATCGGGACGTTGAACGCTTTGTAGGCAACGATGTCTCGGCCACAGAAGAAGTAGTGGTTGCCAACTCCAAGCCGGTAGAGCGCGCGCTGCATGACCCGCAGCGCCGCCGAATCGTCGTTGATGTCCTTGATGATCGGGGCCTGGTTCTCGACGTTCAACCAGCCCCGGGCGGTGAGCCCCTCGATCGCCGCCTTCGTGTCCGGGTGCCATTTGAGTGACCCGTTGGGGTTTTGGAGGTACTCACCGTCCGCTCCCTTGAGCAGGAATTCGTCGGGGTGGTTGAAGTGGATCATCAGCCGAAAGCCGACGTCGGGGTAGGCCGCGTGAAAACCGTCCATCATGGCGAAGAACGCAGCGTCGAACCGCTGCGGGTAGAACGCCAGCTCCTTGGTGCCGAGCCGGATCGATTCGATCCCCGCCTCCGCCAGGGCCGCAAGCCACTCGGCGATCTTGCTGTTGGGCAGCATCATGGGATCGCCGCCGGACATCAGGATCTCGCGCAGCTTCTCGCGGCCCGAGTCCGGGTGGATGCCGCCGTTGGCGTCAACGGCCTCGTTGTGCGCCCGTATGTACGCGGTCACCTCGTTGATCTTGGCCAGGCCCTTCTTGGCGACGGAGCCGTCCTGGCGCTCGATGTCCTTCCGGCTGATCAGCTCCTCGCGGTAGCAGAAGCGGCAATGTGCCGAGCAGGTCGAGACCACGTACATGAGGCCCATCTCGTATTTGTGGAGGAGCCCTTCGACCGGGGAGTAGTCCATCTGGAAGCCCGGGTCCTCCGATCCGGCGAGGTTCAAGGTCTCGTCGGGGCTCGCCTTGACCAACTTCTGGAGGGGTTTGCTGTTTTTGGCCAAGTCGAAGTAATGGCGCGTGATCTTCACCGGCATACGGTCTTCGACGTCGCGCTGCGTTCCGCGAAGGCTCATCAACTGCGCGATCTCGTCCGGCGCATAGAAGGTCTTCATGTCCTCCGGGGCCCGGTCTTCGAAGAACGGGTTCAGACCGTTGATGATCTGGCGGTCGTAGCGAGGGTTCTCGGCTGTGGCGAGGAACGCCTGCCCCTTCGCCGTCAGAACGGAATTGTCTGCTTTCGTCACTGCCTGCCTCGATTCTCTGTCGGGTGACGGTATAAGACGCGCGCCCGGGCTATTGCAACACAATGCACGGTCCCGTACCACTCCCCAGCGCGGCTCAGTCGCGGAAGGAATTGCCCACCAGCGCCGCGGCGTCCGTCACCGGTACGTGGCAAGAGACGCACACCCAGCGCGCGCCGACGATTTCCTCTCCGATCTCGCCGGAACCGTTGCGCAAGTCCATGTAGTGGCTGAATGAGATCGGGGTCGCCTCGCCCTCCTCCGGTGCGGTCCAGTCGGTCATGTGGCAGTCGACGCACCAGTTGTCGCCGCGACTGATCGGCATGAAGTCGGCCACGGCATGGGGGACGCGCGGTGGAGCCGTGTCGTAGGCCCGCGCAACGCTCGGATCGTCTCCGGGGTCGGAGCTGTTGATCGCAGGCACGGGTGGGATGAGGACTTCGAAGACACTGCCCTTGGCCAAGCTGAGCTCACGGTCGGGTATCCGATCTTCGGCCGTATCCTGGGCCGCGGTCCAGCCCGCGATCAGAACCGCAACCACGACCAGCAACGGAATGCTTCGGCGACGCATGATCATGCCTCCCCGGCCTTGTAGATCTTGACCGCACATTTCTTGAAGTCCGTCTCCTTCGAAATCGGGCAAGTCGCGTCCAGGGTCACCTTGTTGATGAAGACCCCCTCGTCGAACCAGGGCACGAAGACGGTGCCGCGCGGCATGCGATTGCGCGTCCCTTCCGCCTCGACTCGAACCTGGATCTTGCCGCGGCGCGATTCCAACCAGGCCAGATCGTTCTGGGCCAGGTCGAGCTTCTTGGCGTCGGCTGCGTGCATGTAGAGCAACGCCGTGGGCACTGCCGCATGAAGCTCGGGGACCCGGCGGGTCATCGTGCCCGAATGCCAGTGCTCGAGAACGCGGCCGGTCGACAGCCAGAACGGGTACGCCTCATCCGGGCTCTCGGCCGGTGCGGCGTAGGGGCGGAAGAAGATCTTCGCCTTGCCCGCCAAGCTGACCGGGGCGGCATCCGTCACGCCATCTAGGTCGCCGCTGGGGATGGCCTTCAACGCCCCGCCGTAGAAGTCGAAGCCGGAGCCCTGCTTGGTGTAGCCGTCGTGCTCCTCGTTGAAACGCCAGCGGGTCTCCTCGCCGTCGACCACCGGCCAACGCAGGCCGCGCACGTCCTCACGATAGTAGGTGTCGAAGTCCGCCAGATCGTGAGCGTGGCCGCGGCCGAAACCGGCGTATTCCTCGAAGAGCGCTTTCTCGGGAAACCACTCGAGCCCGCCGGCTTGGGCGGTGCAGTTGTCGCGCCCCTCGGCGACCGGGTCGGGCCAGGCGTAGGCGTGATACTCCGGCCGATTGAAGAGTACGTCGTAGAGCGTGTCGTCCGGCCCGTAGCCCATGGCCTGGGCTCCGGCCAGCACGTCGGGCAGGGCACCGTCGTCGAAACCCTCTGCGGCGAGCCCGGGGACCGGTTGCCCGCCCCACACCTCGGCCAGGGTGAAGCGCTTGGCGAACTCCATCACCTGCCAGACGTCGCTGGTAGCTTCTCCCGGCGGCGGCACCTGTTGCCGCCACATCTGGGTGCGGCGCTCGGAGTTGCCGTAGGCACCCCATTTCTCGAAGATCATGGCCGACGGCAGAATGAGGTCGGCGACCTTGCTCGACAGGGTGGGGTAGACGTCGGAGACGACGATGAAGTTGTCGAGTTCGCGCGCCGCGGTGATCCAGTGGTTGGCGTTGGCCGTCGATTGGAACGGGTTGGTGACCTGCACCCAGAGCCACTTGAGTGAACCATCCTCGAGATCGCGCATCATCTTGGTGATGTGGCTGCCGACCTTGGGATTGAGCGTCCCCTCGGGCAGCTTCCAAACCTCCTCCGATCGCTTGCGATGGGCTGGATTGGCGACGACCATGTCGGCCGGAAGGCGGTGGGAGAACGTGCCGACCTCACGCGCGGTGCCGCACGCTGACGGCTGGCCGGTGAGCGAGAAGGCGCCATTGCCTGGCTTCGCCTGCTTGCCGGTCAGCAGATGCACCATGTAGGCCTGCTCGTTGACCCAGGTGCCACGAGCGTGTTGGTTGAATCCCATGGTCCAGAAGGAGACCACCTTGCGCTGGTTGTCGGCGTAATAGGCCGCTAGTGCCTCGAGCTTCTTCTTGTAGGCCTCCAGGGACTCGTCCGGGTCACCCTTCGATAACTCGGCCACGAAATCGAGGGTGTAGGGCGCGACCGCTCGCTTGAACTGGTCGAAAGTAATGCGCCAGTGCTTGCCGGCACTCGCGGTGTTGCCCTGAGCCACGGTGTGCACCGCGTCCGGATCCTTGCGCTGGCCGATCGCCTCCGCCCGCGTGAGCACGGCCTCGCGCTCCCGGCGCTGAGTGTCCTTCTCGGGGTCGAAGGCGAACTCGTCGCTGCCGCGCATGCCGTACCCGATGTCGTACGGGCCGGTGGCGAAGATGCAGTGTCGGTCGACAAAGCTCTGATCGACGGCGCCGGTCTCGACGATCTCGCGGGCGATGTAGTTCATGATCGCGAGGTCCGTCCCCGGCTTGAAAACGATCTCCTCATCCGCCATGTCGGAGGAGCGGTTGGCGAAGGTCGTCAGGTTGATCACCCGGTAGTTTTCGTCGGCGAAACGCTTGTCGATCACCCGTGACCACAGCATGGGGTGCATCTCGGCCATGTTGGCGCCCCACAGCACGACGGTATCGGTGAGCTCGATGTCGTCGTAGCAACCGGACGGTTCGTCGATGCCGAAGACCTGCATGAATCCCGCTACGGCCGAGGCCATGCAGTGCCGGGCGTTGGGGTCGATGTTGTTCGACCGCCAGCCGGCCTTGAGCAGCTTGACGGCAGCGTAGCCCTCCTGAATCGTGTACTGGCCCGAGCCCATGATGCCGATGCCGGTCGGGCCCAGCTCAGCGTGGACGCGCTTGAACTGCGCCTCCATCTCGTCGAAGGCCCGCTCCCAGGAGACCGGTACAAAGTCGCCTTTCTTGTCGAACTTGCCATCTTTCATCCGCAACAGAGGCCGAGTGAGCCGGTCCTCGCCGTAGAGGATCTGCGCGTTGGCGTAGCCCTTCACACAGAGCAGCCCGCGGTTCACCGGATTCTCGGGGTCGCCCTGCACCGCCACGACCTTGTCTTCTTCGGTGGCGATGCGAAGTCCGCAGCCGACGCCGCAGAAACGGCAGACAGCCTTGTCCCAGCGCCGTCCGGTGGCCGCATCGACCGCCCAGGACGGTACCGGTATGCCGGCCGCCGAGGCGGCAGCCGCGGCCACGCCGGCTTTGATGAGGTCGCGCCGCGACCAAGAGAATCTCGGTTTCATCTAGCCTCCCTGCGGCTCAAGGCCGTCGTCCTCGTCCATGGCGGAGTCGATGCGGTGTTCAGCCAACGCAGCCAGCTGCACCATCGGCAGGGCCTGAATGCGACGTAGACCAAGCTCCTGGCCCTCCGCGTCCGCCGTCTCCTGCACGACCACCAAGCGCCCGCTCTCTGGCACACAGTAGTGCACTTCGACCCCAGGCAGGCTCTCCAGCTCGCGCTGACAGTCCTCCACCCGAGATCGCTTCGCCACCACCACAATGCCGGAGTAGTGCATCGGAATAGAGCCTAGCGAAGAGCTCGCGAGGCGTAAACCACCCTGAAAGGCGGTGCGAAGTTGCGCGCGGAGTTTTGACAGCCGATGCCACTCTGCCGCAGCGGTACCGGAGCTTGCGACGCCCCGCAGGTGCTGTTACGGTTTTTCTGAAGAGGAGCTCCATGGCGCGCCGGCCGTGGCCTTCGCTTCGAAAGGAGTCTCACTATGAAGCTGACCTCGAGGTCGCTTGCGACGGGTCTACATCCTGGTCGGATCTCCATCGGCCTGCTTTTGACGTTGGTACTCAGCTCGGCAGCCTTTGCGTCGCAAGAACCGGCAGGCTCTGTCTCGAAAGAGGGAGTCTGGATCACCCTCGGAGCCGACGCTTTCGAGGTTTTGGCCGATCTGGAGGACCTGCGGTACGAGCCGGAAGCACTCGATCGCGTGGCTCGGTACTCGGGGGTCGTGCTGACCCGGGTTCACAGTGACGACCTCCCACGGCTCTCGGCCGAACTTCACAGAACGCATCAACGCTGCGCCGGCTTCATCGCTCATGCATCGTTGGAGCAAGCCCGCCGTGAGATGGCCCGGTTGGCAGCCGACCGCCCGACAGAGGCACCGACCGGCGACTACACCATCGACCAGATGCTGCTGGTCCAGCGACTCGAGGCTGCCATCGGCAAGCCGCAGATGCTCGCCACCATCGATCATCTGTCGAACGACTTCAACAACCGCTACCACGCTAATCCGGCAGGCCTCGCCGCTGCCGAGTGGATTCGGGACCAGTGGTCAGGCTTGGCTGCCGGTCGGCCGGACGTCACCGTCGAGCTCTACCAGCATTCGGCAACCTCCCAGCCGTCCGTGATCCTGACCTTCGATGGCGTCGGTTTGCCGGGCGAGGTCGTCGTGCTGGGAGCTCACCTGGACTCCGTTTCGTTCGATGGCGGCGACTCCGGCGATCCCGGCTACCTTGCACCGGGAGCCGATGACGACGCATCCGGCATCGCGGTATTGAGTGAAGTCATCCGCGTAGCGATGGTCGAGAACTTCAGGCCCGACAGGACAGTCCAGTTCATTGGCTACGCGGCCGAGGAAGTAGGGCTGGTCGGTTCGGGCGAGATCGCCGCTGCCTATCAGGCGGCCGGTGTCAACGTCACGGCTGTCCTACAGCTCGATATGACCGCTTACTTCGGCTCAGTGCAGGACATCGGCGTACTGAGCGAAGCATGGACCGATTCTGCACTGACGAGCTTCGTGACCGACCTCATCGACTTCTATCAGCCGGAGCTGACGTGGGCCACGACGGCGTGCGGCTACGCCTGCTCCGATCATGCGTCTTGGGACGCGCAGGGTTACCCGGCCGCGATGTCCTTCGAGTCCCTTTTCGGCCAACACAACCCGGAGATCCATACCACCGACGACACCCTGACGACCCTGGGCGACAGTGTCGACCACGCCTACAAGTTCGCCCGTCTCGCGGCCGCATTCATGGCCGAGGTCGCCAAGGAAGGCGCGGGCGACATCTTCGCCGACGGATTCGAGACCGGGACGACGGATGCCTGGTCAGTGGTCGTGCCCTGAGTACAACAAGCGGCTGCCGGCTCTTGGCAAGAGCAGCCGTGCGCATACCGAGCGGGCTACTTCTTGATGAGGCCGACGATGAACAGCAGGATCACCGCTCCGACAACTGGCATGACGAGCGATCCGATGCGGCCACCACCGGCGGAGATTCCCAGTGCACCGAAGGCCAGCCACTCGATAGGGGGCCAATAGGGGGCCAAAAGAATCGCCCCCGGCCGGTAAGCCAGGGGGCGATAGAAAGCAGGTCTTTCGGCGAAGCTACTCGTCGCTGTCGATACCGAAGGTTTGGAGCTCGACCGGAACCATCACTCCCAAGTTGACCGAGAAGGCCATCTCAGGGACAAAGTTGGTGCCGTCAAAGCTGATCCCGGCCGGATCGTTCGAGAACCAGAAGGTGCAGTTGTCCGGGAACGAACTGTTCTGGGTGTGGCCGCCGACCTGGAAGGAACCTGTGCCGGCTTCGCCCACGACCGTCGCGGCGAACCAGTAGAGGTTACCGGGCGTCAGGTCCGACGCGCCGCCCAGGACCGGAGCCGAGAAGAACTCTAGGCCGACCGGCAAGGGGCTCAAGGTACCCGTCGTCGCCAGGACGTTGCCCGCATCGGGCCCGCCCGCATCGCCCCAGATCTCGAAACGCACGTCGGGCGTGCCGCCGAGCGGTGCCGGCCCGCCCGTCGAGCTGTTCTTGGGGGGTTGACCTCCGGCCGCGGTCAGGTCCTGCAGCCAAGTTCCGAGCTCCAGCGGCAGAGTGTCCGGAGCCGCCGGCGCGATGAAGCAATCGGCGTAGACATAGCTGCCGCCGTTGGGGCTCAGCGGCTGCCAGAACGGACCCTGGTCCGGCGGCTTCTCGATCAGGGTGTCGGCCGAAACCGCGCAGACGATGAGTGCCAACGCGGCGCTCAAGACGAGCAGACGATAGCTTTTCACAGCATACCTCCTAGAGAAATCTATTAAGTTGCCATCGTACCGCTGGGAGCGGCGTCAAGACAACCTAGGGGTTACTTTGGGTTCCCAATTTGAAGTTCTACGCGAATTGGTTGGGATGGTGGAGCCGCAGCGCCTACCACGGCTCCTTAGGAAGGATAGTGGCGACGTGGAGCTTGCGACATTCACCTGGAACGCATGGGGGACTACCAATAGGATGGTACCCACCGGTTAGAGTGTCAGAGTGACCTTCGACCAAGTAGCTCTCTTCGCCCTCGTCTCTGCGGTCTTCGTCTTTCTGATCTGGGGGAAGTACCGCTACGATGTCGTCGCGTTCGGTGCCCTGAGCCTCGCCGCGGTGCTGGGAATCGTGCCCAAGGACCGGGTGTTTTCCGGCTTCGGGCATCCGGCGGTAGTGATCATCGCGCTGGTCCTGATCGTCAGCCGCGGGCTCTCGCGCTCGGGCGCGATCGACATGCTGGCTCGCCGGGTGCTCGATGCTTCGCGCGGGCTCGGAGCGCACATCGGCATCATGGCCGGACTCGCTGCGGCGCTGTCGACGGTGATGAACAACGTAGCGGCTCTCGCACTGTTGATGCCGCTCGATCTCCAGGCCGCGCGCAAGGCGAAGCGTAGCCCGGCCTTCACTTTGATGCCGATCTCGTTCGCGTCGATCCTCGGCGGGATGGTGACGCTGATCGGCACGCCGCCCAACATCGTCATCGCGACTTTTCGCGAGAACGCGCTTGGTGCTTCGTATGGAATGTTCGATTTCGCGCCGGTTGGAGCGGTGGTCGCCGTCGTCGGCGTTGTCTACGTGGCCCTCGCCGGATGGCGGCTGGTGCCGCAGGATCGGAGCCGCTACGACGCCGTCCACGAGCTCAAAGCCCTGGAGGGTTTCGTTGCCGAAGTGGGTGTCAACGCGTCGTCGCCCTTTCTCGGCAAGATGCTCGAGGAACTGGAGCCACTGAGCGAGGAGAACGAGGTTCAGATCCTGGGTCTCGTCCGGCGCGGCAAGAGGTTGGCGGGCCCGGCGTTGGACGCGACGCTGCGCAAGAGCGACCACATCGTGCTCGAAGGGGCTCCCGAGGCGATCAGCGAGCTGGCGGGAGCGGCAGACCTCAAACTCTCGGCCTCGCGGCGGAAGAACCGGCTCGACTCCGAGGCGCTGGACATGGTCGAGGCGGTCGTCCCGGCCGGCGCGAGACTCGTCGGTCGCTCAGCGATGGATGTCGGGCTGCTTGCCCGCCAGAGTGTGACACTCCTCGGGATCTCGCGAAGCGGCCGGAGGATTCGCGATCGGGTTCGCAGGACGCCCATCCAGCCGGGCGACATTCTGTTGATGCTCGGACCGAAGGGGCAGATGGCGGACGTGGTGCACTGGCTGGGCTGCCTGTCCCTGGCGGAGCGTGGGCTCGAAGTAACCCAGCACCAGAAAGCTTGGGTCGCGGTCGGTGCGTTCGTTGCTGCGATCGTGGCGGCCAGTCTGGGCTGGCTCTACCTGCCGGTCGCATTGGCGGCCGTTGTCGGCCTCTATGTCGTGCTCAAGATCGTGCCGGCGAGCGAGATTTACGACTCCGTCGAGTGGTCGGTCATCGTCCTGCTGGGCTCGATGATTCCCCTCAGCACGGCCATGGAGGAGGGGGGCGGCGCGGAGCTCGTTGCCGGTCAGATCGTGATCTGGACCGAAGGCATGCCGACGGTGGTGGTCCTCGCGATCTTGATGGCGATCACCATGACCCTGTCGGACGTGCTCAACAACGTGGCCACGGCGCTCATGGCCGCGCCGATCGCGGTCGACGTTGCCCAACGTCTGGATGCCAACCCTGATGCCTTCCTCATGGCAGTCGCGGTCGCCGCCTCGTGCGCCTTTCTCACACCCATCGGGCACAAGAACAACACCATCATCCTGGGTCCCGGGGGCTACAAGTTCGGCGACTACTGGCGCATGGGCCTGCCGCTCGAGATTCTGGTGCTGCTGGTCGGAATCCCCATGATCCTGATCGTCTGGCCTTTGTGAGGCCGGTTGAGTGCTGTTCCTAGTTCTTGGGCGCCAGATGCACGACGCTTTTCAGCCGGCGAGTCTCTCGGAGCCAGTACTGGCGTCCTTTGTTCTCTCGGCGATTGGGCCGGTATCCGGAATCGATCGCTCCGTCTTTGAGCAGTCGGTGGAAAATGGCATCGGCCGCCATGCGATGGGCGATCTCGCTCGGATGCGAGTCGACGACTGGGACCGCGGACATCCGTAGGGGCATGGTGCCGTCGTAGACTTCTCGAAGGTCCAAGGACTGCACCTTCGAGCTCTCGAGGACCTCGCGGATCCGCTCATGGGCGAACTCGAAGCGGTAGTCGGCTCCGTTGGCCGCCATGCCGGGGAAGACGACGGCAAGCAGGCGGACTCCGTCCTTTTTTGTCAGGTGGCGGAAGGTCCGGATGGCTCTCGCGAATTGCTTGAAACCCTCATATTCAGGGTCGTAGATGTATTGGAAGTAGGCCATTGTGTCTCGCGAGCAGCGCGCGTTCTCCAACCGCTGGTAGGTCCAGGCAAGCACCGCTGACCGGCGCAGCACCCAGGCCAGTCTGCCTTTGGGAACTCGCGGCCGTAGGTCTCGCCGCCGTGCGAGCAGTTTGCGGCTGTTCACCCGCTCCGTGTCGTTGAGAAAGATTCCCAGCACCACGATGTCGGGGCCCCATTCGAGCGCTCGGTGGAGGAACTTGAGCTGGCCTCGGGTGGGTGATCCTCGCTCCGCGTAGATGCGTACTTCGGCCGGCCGTTGACCCTTGTTGAGGTTGAGCAGGGCCTCGAGTCGGGCGGGATAGGCGTCGTATCCATGATTGCCTTGACCGTCAGTGAACGAATCGCCGATCACGGCGATCCGTAGCGTGTCGGATTGGCCGGTGGCCCAGGGGTTCATCCTCGCCGCTTGCGGCCGGTAGAACACGGCCGGCCGATCGAAGCTCGGATCGAGCTCGGCTGGTGCGTCGAGCCCGACGATCCGCAGTACCAACTCCAGGACCAACAGCGCAACCGCGAAACCGGCGGTGACGAGGCCGACACGAGCCAGTGCCTCGCCGAGCTTGCCGCGTGCTGTCTTTTCGGTACCCATCCTATGGTCCATCGGCTCTCGCGCTTGCCGAGGTCCGCTCCGGGATCGTTTCACAATGGGCTTCTCAGGGCGGCGAGGGCAATATCGGACGGCCTCGAGCCCGCGGTCTCTTGCCGAGGATTGGGGTTGCGGGGTCGAGCGGTAAACTGATTCGCAAAGGAGAATCCTCTGCGCTCCCGACTGCTAGTTGTTTCCGTGGTGCTCCTGGCTCCTTGCTTGTCTCTACAGGCTCAGAATGAGGTGTGGATCTCGGACGGCTTGAGCCTTGCGAGCTATGACCTTCCTTCGCTGGAGCCTTCAGACTTGGTCCAGATCGCAAACGGCCTCAGGGACGTGGCCGTGTCGTTCGATCAGCAGGAGGTGTGGGCCGCCCACCCGACGGGAGTGGCGATCGTGGTGCCGGGCGGGCCTCAGCTAGATGGAGTGCCCTTGGACGATCCAAGGGGCCTCGTCTTCTCGGCAGGCGACTTCGCGTACGTCGGTAATGTCGATGCCGGGTTGGGCGGGCAGGTCGTCGTGATCGACACCGGATCGCATTCAGCGATCGATGTCATTGCGGTCGCTTCCCAGCCTACTTCGACCGCTCTCTCGCCTGACGATGCGCAACTCTACGTGACGGACGCCGACGCGAGCGCCGTGATCGTCATCGACACGGCGAGCCGCGAGATCATCGGTTCGGTTGGCACCGGCATCGGCCCGCAGCATTGCGCAGTCAGCGCCGACGGTACGCGCCTCTACGCTGCGAGCGTGAGCGAGATCACCGTCATCGATACCGCTAGCTTGACGGCTCTGGGGACCTATGTCCCAGGGGTCGGAGCGCTCAACCGAATGGCGGTGAGCCCCGACGGGCAACTTCTCTACGTGGCTGGCGTTTCGGGCCTGCACATAATCGAGGCTCAGACTGGCGACGTAATCGAATCGGTTCCGTTGCCGTTTCTCTCGGACGTCGCTCTGACCGACGACGGCGCCTTCGCGATAGTGACCGGGACGATCGAGGCGCGGATCGTCGTGATTGACACGGCATCCCTGCAAGTGGTCGCAGAGCGCCAGCATCCCACTCCTTCCTTCCTCGACGTGCGTACGACCGCGATCTTCGCGGACGGCTTCGAGTCAGGTGACACTGGAGGGTGGGAGGTGACGTTGCCGGGCGGAGCCCGGCGGTAGCTCACGCATAGCAGTCCGCTAGATACCCTCGACCATGAGCCGCGTATCGGGCATCGTCTTGACATGAGGCGTCTCGAGGTCCGGTCGCGCCATCCGGCTCAGCGCGATGAGTGCCGAAGCGATCGCGCCCTCCTGCCAACCCGGCAGCGACGAGATCTGGTCGCCGACAACGAAGAAGACGGGGTCGGATTCCACGCCATCCGAGCCCACGACTCCCGAGCCTTGGTCGAGTACGTTGAAGTGATCGACCGCGTTCGCGACGACATGCCATTGGGCCCAGCCGCCCTTGATATAGGGCATGTTCTGCCAGGCGATGGCGACTCCATCGCGCAGACCGGCGGCGAAGGGCTCGCCGAAGAGGGCGGCTCCCTTGCGCGCCTCTTTCAGGCGTTCCTCGACGTCCATTCGGCCCCATTTGAAGGCCTGGTCTGCGAAGTTGTAAGCACCGGTGAGCACCCCCTTGGCGTCGTGGTAGCTCCCTGAGGGATACCAGATCTGCACGATCTCGTGTTCGGTCCATGAGATGCCGCCGAAGATGGGAACGACGCCCACCTCCGACTTCGGAACCCCCATTGTCTCTTCGCCGTGCTCGTCGTCATGGGTCATCACCATCGGGCTGCCTTGCCAGAGCTTGCGGTCCGCTTGCCAGCCGACCTTGGTGGTGTTGGCCAGGAAGCGGGGGATGAAGCAGTCGGGGTCCTCGATTTCGCAGGGCTCCCACTTCTCGGGCGGGTCCGGGTCGAACTGGGCCTTGTAGACGGCATGCAGGCCAGCTTTGAAGTCGCCGGCAAATCCTTGAGCCCCGTGGCCTTGAAGGGTGTCCGAGAGGATGTCCCGCAGAAACGGCATGGCGAGGTTGCAAAAGCAGTAGTCGGCCCTGTACTCGACCAGCTCATCAGTACCCATCTGACCGACCTGGATGATGAACTCGTGCTTCGCGCCGTCCCAGTCGATGTGCTTGACCGGGCTGTTGAGGTGGATCGTGCCGCCTAGCGCCGCGACCTGTTGGGCGAAGGAATGCTGCACCATGTCCATCCCGCCGACGGGTTGGAAGATGGTCTGCTGCCAGAGAAAGTCCGTCGGCTGGTAGAAGCGGGTGTTCTTCCAGAATTCGGACTTCAGGAGGCTGTCCAGGTTGAGGGCCTTGGCGATGACGCCTGGATGCACGCCAGGGAGGATGTCGAATCCCGCCCGTGAACGGGCATTCTCGAAGCCTTCCTCGCCTGCCGTGGGTACGTACTTGCCGACATTCTCCGGGTGCTTCTTGTCTTCGGCGATCAGCTCGCCGAAGCTGATCATCAGGCTCTTGAGCTGCTGGGTGCGCTCCGCGATCTGATCGTGTGGGATATCGATACCCGAGCAGCGCAGCAGCTCCTCCGCCTGTTCGTAGACCATTTGGGCCAGCCAACCTCGGGTGTTGTGGTCCAGCCGCCGATAGACCACGGGCTCGGATCCTAGGGGGCCGTCGGCCATCTGCACGAGATTGGACATCGAGTTCATCACGTAGACCTCGATCGCTACGCCGAACTTCTGCAGGTAGGAGAGGAGCCGCTTGTGCGCGGAGGGGATGCGGCCGGGCCCAGCGTTCAAATACGGCTCGGCGTCGCCCACTGGGCGCTTGAACCGCACGACCTGAGTCTCACGCGGTTTCGAGTCGGCCAGCTTGCTATCGGTATCCTCGGTCAGCGTATCTCCGGTGCGCAGGCTCAGGCAGCGGCCGCCCGTACGGTTCTGTGCTTCGAGGATCGTCACCTTCATGCCGCTCTCTTGGGCGAGCAACTCGTAGGCGGTGGTCAGTCCGGCCACGCCGGCACCGATGATGATGGCGCGCTTCTCGGTGTAGTTGCCCTTCTTGAGCCGGATCGCACCGGGGGCTGTCTTCTTCAGCTGGTTGGTCGCATCGTCCAACGCCGCCCAGGCACTGGCACTCGGGTTGTCACGGAAGAACTTCGCTCTACTCTGGCCGTCCGGCATGGCACCCTCCTCGTCGCACTCGATCATTCGTGGCGGACTGGTGGGAAGATCTCGGCCTTCCGCATCGTGGACCGCCACTGGGGCAAGTCTCACCCGCTCAGTACTACCTGTGCACCTCGATTCTGCTATCTATGCAGGTTCAGGAGACTAGCAGGTTGATTGGGCTGCGCCGGGCGGGCCCACTTGCCGGATGTGGTCTCGATTTACGAAATCCGCGAGAATGCCAACCGCATGCCCACGGCTACCAGGGTCAAGCCAGCGATCGTGCGGAAGATCCGAATCCAACGGGGCGCGCTGGACAGTCGCCGGTTAGCCTCGGACGCGCCGAGGACGACAGCCACCAGCACGATGCTGGCGATCACCGCATGGACCAGGCCGATCAGCACAATCTGGGCCGGAACAAGGCCAGCCGTCGGGTTGACGAACTGCGGTAGCAGGGCCAGCATCACCAGAGCGACCTTGGGGTTGAGCAAGTTGACCAGAACCCCATGACCGAAGACTCGCAGTGTGGGGCGTGGAGGCGCCTCGGGGAGGCTCGAAGCCGTGTCGGCAGCCTGCCACATCGTCTGGATACCCAGGTAGATGAGATAGATGGCCCCTACCCACTTGACCGCGTGAAAGAAATTCGCCGAATAACTCAGGACCGCTGAGAGGCCGGCGGCCACGGCCAGGACGTGGCAGGCGATTCCGGTCGCATTGCCAAGAACCGCAATCAAGCCGGTTCGCCGATCGCGGCCGATCGTCGTGGAGATCACATAGACCCAACTGGGGCCTGGTATCAGTGCCAGCATGAGGCTGACGGTGGCGAAACCGATGAACTGTCCGATCTGCACTTGACTTCCCTCGTCGCTGATTCTCGCCCAGTCTAGACCGCGCGCAGACCGAATGGGGACCGTGGTTGCACCGCGAATCCGGCGGTGGGCGCCCCGGATCGGGGGTCGGAGTTCGTGGCGTGCTAACGTTCCGCCGGTGAGATTCCTCGGCTGGCCTGGCGCTCGTGACCCCAGTCGACAGGGCATCTGCCTACATCCGAAGCAGCCGGCCGATCAAGAATGACTCCGCCGAGAGCGCTCCGACCGATGTCGGAGCATGCAAGGCTGCCGGACTCCCGAGCATCCGACGACCTGACGGGTGGCGACCGTAGTGCGGCACTGGAGCCCCACAACTGCGGGCCTTGGGTGTCGCGAGACGGGCTCCCGGCCCGAGGCATGGGCGTCGAGTCGAGCGCCGCGCTCGGGATGAGCTGGAGGCAATATGTCGAGGGAAGATGACGGTGGGCTGGAGTTGCTGCAGCAGGCGGTAGCTGGCTACTCCCGCGTCTTCGTCATCCTGTCGCCGCCGCGTTGCGGCTCGACGGCGTGCGCGCGCGCACTTTGGGAGCACGACCTCGTGCGCTACTACAGCCACGAGCCCTTCGAACTGACCTATTTTGATGGCGCAGGCCTCGACACCGTCGCCGGCAAGCTGGCACGGCCGCTCGACCTGTGCGACGCCTACAAGAAGCGTGTTCAGGGCGAGGCCCTGGTGATCAAAGAGATGCCGTACCAGGTCGGCCGTCACATCGGACTTCTGGTCCCGCTCGCCACGGCGCCGGTGGTCTTCCTCATCCGTGACCCGCGCCTCAGCATCCAGTCGCGCATGAACAAGAAGCTCGAGGTTGGGGACGATCCCGTCTATCCGCTGATCGAGTCAGGCTGGGAGCTGCTGCTGCAACAGATCGAACACTGCCGCGAACGCGCGGTGCCGCACGTCATCGTCGATGCCGCCGACTTCCGCCGTCATCCGGAGGCCGTTTTTGCCCAAGTGTTCGGGCACCTCGACCTGAGTTTCTCGACCGACATTCTCGCTTGGCGTTCCGGTCGCCACCTGGAGATCGACAACCTCGACGGTCGCCACCGCCACCTCTACCGGCGAGTCCTGCGCAGCCGCGGGATCGAGCCGCCGGTCGAGGACGTGCCGTCGCTCAGATCCTTCCCAGAAGAGGGTGGCTGGCGCGAGCACGTGATGTGGTGCATGGGGGTCTACGAGGCGCTACGCGCTGCGCCCGAGAGAGTGAGAGTCCATGGGGAAGGCTTCTCCCAGCCGATAACCGGCACAGGCGATTGGCCGGCCCGCGCCTAGCGCACCATCCCCACGCATTGGTCCCAAGACCTCGCTTCGCCATCCTCGAATCCGTCGCTGAAGATGCCGGCGCCAGGCGTCCTCACGTGGTAGAGCACGGCTTCCCCGACAGTGGACCAGCCGGCGACGTAAATCTCTCCGACCTCGTTCTCGCCGAGCGCAGAGATCCGTGTTGGGGCCGTGGCTACGACTTCCGACCACCAGCCTCGACAGCCCAACCGGGCCAAGCGGACCGAGCCCGAGCAGAAGTCTCCGAAGACATAGAAGCCTCGTAACGCGAGTTGGATCTTCCCTCGGTAGACGAGGCCGCCGATGATGGCGCAGTCGCCGCCCGGAACATGCGGATACTCGATAACCGGCAGCATCAGGCCGGGTGTCTGGCAGCCGGAGGGCGGGTCGTAGCAGTGGGTGCCCTCCATGCGGCGCCAACCGTAGTTCTCGCCTCCTGTGCTCGTCGCGGGCTGTACGTTCAGTTCCTCCCAGGACATCTCGCCTGCGTCCGCCAGGTAGAGCGCCGCCGTCTTGCGATCAAAGCTGAAGTTGGCCGGGTTGCGTAGCCCATAGCTCCAAATCTCGTCGCGTGCCAACGGATCGCCGATGAAAGGGTTGTCGGGTGGAATCTCGTAGCCGGCAGTGGCCCCCACCCCGATTCGCAGAACCTTGCCCAGCAGGACCTCGAGGCTCTGGGCATTGTTCGAGGGATCGCCGCCCGGCCCGCCGTCTCCGGATCCGACATAGAGGTAGCCGTCCGTTCCAAAGCTGAGTTGATGGATATTGTGGATCGGCGACGGTTGGGGCAGCCGGAGGATTTCGGTTTCCGAGCCGGGGTCGGCGGTGTTCGGCTCGAGAAGCAGACTCCTGAAGCTTGCCACCACTGCGTCCCCGTCCGGGTCCGTATAAGCGACGTAAAAGCGACGGTTCAATTCATACTCAGGGTCGAAGACCAGGCCGAGGACACCCGTTTCGATGTCGGAGGAGTCGATACGGTCGGCGATGTCTAGAAATGGCGCTTTCAGCCGGGTGCCATTGGCCAGGACGATCTGGATCGTGCCGGTGCGCTCGACGACGAAAAGCCGGCCGGAACCGTCGCCGGCATGAGTGACAGTGGTTACCCGGTCGAAGTCTCCGGCGAATGGCGTGAGGACCACGGGCGGCGTTGCCGCGAGCGCAGTGACCGCCAGGTGGAAGAGCAAACCAGCGGTAGGCAACAGCGCGAGACGGGCGCGGTGCGTCATCGATCGGAGACTAGGGTTGGCCGAAGATCCAGGACATGCCGCGCCGGAACGCCGCAGGAGCGGCTGAGAAGTGGTTATGCCCTTTGAGGATCTGCGTCTCGAGCTCCCACGGCGTCACCGCCTGTTCTGTCCAGTGCTTCATCCACTGGCGGGCCGGTACTCGGAAGCGATCGTCATCGTACTCTGCACTGGAGACATAGAGCTTGCCACCCTCCGCGCCGCTATCGATCGACTCGAGAAAGAAGGGGAGATTGCGATGCAGGGCCGGATTGCTGGCGATGTGGCCGTAGAACAGCCCCGGATCGGTCTGCGCCGTGTAGAGCACGAACTGCCCGCCCAGCGATTGGCCGAAGAGGACGCGCCGGGCGGCGTCAGCACGATACTCGGTCTCTACCAGGGGCAGAAGCTCCTTGCGCAGCACCGCCTGAAACCTCGGCGCCCCGCCGTAGTGCGCCCGCTCCGAAGACGCGGCCGTGAAGTCGGTGCCTCTGAAGTTGCCCTCTTCGAGTAGCTCGGTTCCATAGCCGATGCCAACCAGGATCGCGTCGGGCACATCCCCGGCCAGCGAGAGGTACCGGTAGTACCCCGACAGGAGCGGAAAGGTGATGCCGCCATCGAGCAGATACACCGTGGGGAACTCGGCCTCCTTCAGCTCTGAGTAGGTCTCGGGCAGCCGGACAAAAATATGAAAGTCACGCTGCAAGATTGTCGACGAGAGGCGATGGTAGCGGGCGTTTCCCAGCCCTTGCATCAGGCCCGTTGCGGGCTCTGAGCCCTGCGTTTGGAGGGGTGCCAGGCAGAGCGTGAGTGCTGCGAGGAGGTGTCGGCAGCCAAATAGGTTCGTCCGCATCCGGCAAACGATACCAGCATCAACTCGGCTGAATAGCGCAGGGGGCTGCCCCTTTTTCAAGGCGGCCCGTGGTTCCGCTAGTCGCGGCCGGGTCGACCTTCTCGGTCGATTCGGAGAGTATCTTCCAGCCGTCAAGCTGGCCACAGCATGGCGCAAGCCATGTAGAGAAGAAGGCCCTCAGGTGAACAACCAAGCAGGAGTGACGCGCTCTTTGGATCATGCGACGCCAACATGTCCTCGGGAACCTCAGTTGCTTACCGCGAAAGCTCTCCGTGAGTCGTCTCGAGCAGCTCGACTCATCGAGCGAGCGCCCTGGTCACTGCTATGCTGCTGGCAAGGTCAGGCAAAAGCTGAGTCCGCTCATGTTCCAACGCAACTCTCCAAAGCGCTTGATGCGCCTAAGCCTGATTGACCACGGCGAGGCCGACGCGGGAAGGCCCGCAAGCGACGTGTTGGAGCTTCTCGTTCCGTGAGCGGCGCGGCTGAGCGCTCCCTGGGACGGCTGAGCGACTACGTTTCGATCGCTCGGCCGAGCCACTGGGTGAAGCACATATTCATTCTGCCCGGGATCGGCCTGGCGCTGCTCCTGATAGGCACGCCGGAAGCGCCTCTGTGGTGGTCTCTACTGCTTGGTTTGATGAGCGCAGCGGCGATCGCCTCGGCCAACTACGTGCTCAACGAGTGGCTCGACGCGGACTTCGACCGCCACCATCCGGTCAAGTCGCAGCGGCCGCTGGCTCAAAGCCGGCTATCGCGGCCCATGGTCTTGCTCGAGTATGCCGGCCTGTCCGTGGTCGGCCTGGGGATCGCGTCTCTGGTGTCGCCGCTCTTCTTTTACACCTCGATGGCTTTCTTCGTCAGCGGCCTGCTCTACAACGTGCCTCCTGTGCGACTGAAGGATCGGGCGTTGCTCGACGTCACGGTCGAAGCGGTCAACAATCCGATTCGGCTCGTCCTTGGGTGGGCGATGGTCGATGCTTCCACTCTCCCGCCGGGCAGCATCATCCTGAGCTACTGGATGGGCGGCGCATTTCTGATGACGGTCAAGCGTTTGGCCGAACGCCGCACGGTCGTCGAAGCGGGGGGGCGGGACTCGCTGCCTCTTTATCGCCGGTCCTTCGGCACCTACACCGAGAGCTTCCTGCTCGTCCAAGCGCTGACGTGTGCCCTGCTCACCGCCTTCTTTCTGGCCGTTTTCCTGGTCAAGTATCGAATTGAGTATCTCCTTGTGGTGCCCCTGCTAGTAGCGCTCTTCGGCAACTACCTCCGGCTGGGACTGCAGAGGGGGTCGGCAGCAGAGGCGCCGGAGAAGCTCTATCGGGAGCCGACGCTTCTGGCCCTGGTCCTCTTGCTGCTCGTCGCAGTCGTTGCCCTCACGGTCTACGATGTGCCCGCCCTCGAGCACTTGACGGATCCGCACTACATCGAGTTGGACTTCTAAGGCGCGTCGCGTTGGCGGGTGTTGTGCGGTCTCCGCCAGGCCGTCCAGGTGACCCTGGCGAGAGCCTCGGCGGACGCGCTGTCATCGAGACGGATCTCGACTGGAATCGAAGCGGTCGTCCGCCGCAGCGGTGGAGTCGTGAGTGACCATCGACGACTGTCCTTGAGAGTTGTCTGGACTTGCAACTCCGCGCCTCCCACGGTCACTCGGGGAGCACTACCGCTAGGGGAGTGCTCCGGGCGGTCGAGTCGCAGGTGGACGGTCACGAGGCCGCCGGGCGCTGCCTGGGATCGACCTGGTACCGAACCGGTATAGCAATTCGCGACGGCGACGCATGGCTGTAGGGTCAGTTCTCCCTTGGCGAGAGGTTGCCGGGGGTGGCGAAGCACGACCAGGGCCTCTCCACGCAGCTTGAACCACTTGGGGCTTATGGTCCTCGAGCTGGCGGCATCTACGCCCGCGATGCGGTCCTGGTAGAAGTCTCGCCTTCTACCGCTCAACTCAGCGGCTCGAAAGATTTCGGCGTCCGCTCGGTCGAGCTCGATGCTCGGGAGCAAGTGGAGACCGTCCACGACCCTCTTTGCCGCTCCCAACGGTGAAGCGCGAAACCATCCTCGCTCGCTTTCGAACGACAGCTCGGAATAGACCCAGCGACCCCCGGAGCGCATCGAGCCACGAAGGAAATCGGACGCCAGGTCCAGGGTGCTCGGCGTAACCTGACGGTAGACCCAACGCCATCCCGGCCGAACTCCAAACAGAAAGACCAGCGCGAGGCAGACTCCGGCTCCGAGGAGCCGCAATTTCGGGGAGACGATGTTGCCGCTGAGGGTTCTCCACAGCCAGGACATTGCCAGCGCCGCAAAGAGGCAGGTGAACGGCATCAGAGGAAGCAAGTTGTTGGGCTTGAAGTAGGCGGTCTGCGTCAGGAGGGCTCCTGCGTAGACGGGCGGGAACAAGAGAACCACTGCCCAGGCACCTCTCGCGGTTCGCGACTCGCTACGGTGATCGAGCCAGGCTCTTGCCGCACCGAAAGCAGCCAGCGCCCCTACCATCGGTCCATGGACGGTGCGCTCGAAGAAGAGCCGGATCGTCAGGCCGAGACTGTCGACCCTCGTCCAACCCCTCCAACGAGCGCGCGCCGCATAGTCGCTCTTCAGGCCATCGACGAAGTGGAGGTACGACGTCCAGTAAGGGTTCATGGCTACGAACGCGGCCGCGCTGACGCCCGCAGCCATCGCGACCTGGCTCCAACGCAACCGACTCCGCGGATCGGCTGCTAGTAGGCCGACCGCGATGGGTGCCGCAACCAGAACACCGGTGAGCTTGGCGCTTGCGGCCAGGGCGATCCCGAATCCGGCCAGCGCAGCCCACCACAGACTTCGGCTCATGATGGCGCGAAGTCCGGCCCAGATGGCAAGAAGCACGGTCATGACCAAGAGGGAGTCGGGTTTGAAGATCGCCCCGGCGTGGATGTGCCAGGGCAAGAAGGCCAGAAGGACGGCGGCGAGCAAGCCAACTCCCCGACCGGCCAGCAGGCATCCGACACGCCACAGTAGGAGGACAGCGATCGCTCCGTAGAGCGCCATCAAGCCCCGGAGCAGTAGATAGGCCATGCCTCGAAACTTGCCGTCGTTGTAGACGACCCAGCGTGGCTCAGTGCGATCCTGCCACCCAGTTGCCGTGCTGACGATCGTCGCCGCCGGGAGATTGAAAACCGGCGACGGGTAGTAACTTCGAGCGGGCTTGAACGATCTCGTTTCGATCAACGAGCGCACGTTGTCGAGGGCGTAGCTCTCGTCCCAATGCCGACTCGAGTGCAGGCCGTAGCTGCCGCACCAGAGTCGGAGCCCGAAGGCGGCGGAGAAGAGCAGGAGCCCGACCACCACCCTGAGCCGCCAGTCGCTCGGGTAGCCGCGGGCTGCCTGCGCCGCGCCCTCTGCCCCTGGTTCAAGCGACCGCGACTTCATCGCAGGCTGGCCTGCCGTGGACCGCGCGCGAGCGACGCAGCCGTGCGCTGGCCGAGCGATGCGACAAATCGGCCGATCGATGCTGCTATTGGAGCTGCAGGCATTCCAGTTCCCCCTGGGCCAGGGATCGTACCAAGGACGATCCGCCGCTGCGGAGGATCTCGCTCGGCCGTCACCACTTGAGCCAGGGATTCGTGGTCGAGGTCTTGCAGGATCGCAGGTTCCCGGTGTTTGCTGCTGAAAAGCGACACCACAGAAGTGGATTCGGAAGAGAAAACGCCGGACGTGGACACCGCTGGCGATATCGGGCGGGGCAGGAAGGAAAGGGCCTGGCGGGACCGGAGCCCACGCTAGACTGGAGCGCATGTCTCGGCGGAAGGTGGCGAAGTGGCTCCTCGAGGGCGCACTCATTGTCTCTAGTGTGCTGATTGCACGATCTCTTGGTGCCGAGCCACTCGAGATAGCGCTTGGCGACCTTGTCCTCGAGGTCGTGAGTGACGCGGACCCCTTCGAGATAGCGGCCGAGGTCTCGACTCTCGCTCCGGCGCTCGACGAGGTGACGTTGACCTTGACCACCGAGCAGCCGTCGGTTCCTCCGCTGGTGTCTATCCGCTGGTCGATTCCCTCGAGCGATATTGCCGGCTATTGGAGCACTCGCACCCTCCTCGACAAGACGATCAATCCGGACTGGTCGCCCTCGCGAGTAGTGTCGATGTTCGCTCGCGACGCACCGTTGATTACGCTCTTTGGCCACGATGACGGCAACCGGCTGACGTTTGCGGCGTCCGATGGCCTCAATACGGTCGAGCTCTCGACGGCCATTCGCGAAGAGGACGGCCGGATCTACAATCGGGTCGAACTCTTCACCGACCGTCATCAAGCGATCACCGACTATCGGCTCGTGTTGCGAGTCGATCGCCGCCCGGTACCTTTCCATCAGTCTGTGCGCGAAGTGGCCGCTTGGTGGGCCGGCCTGCCGGGTTACGAGCCGGCGCCGGTGCCGGAGATCGCGCGCCAACCGATGTACTCGACCTGGTACAGCTACCACCAGAATCTCCTGTCGGAGGAGATTCTGGAGGACCTGGCGGTCGCCAAGAGCCTGGGCTTCGAGGCGGTGATCGTAGACGACGGCTGGCAGACACTCGATAGCAACCGCGGGTACGCCTACACCGGGGACTGGCGTCCGGAGCGGTTGCCACGGATGAAGGAGTTCGTGGACGACGTCCATGAGCTCGGGATGAAGTTCGTGCTCTGGTATGCCATGCCCTTCATCGGTGAGAAGTCGAGCCTCTACCCGGAGTTCGAAGGCAAGTACCTGCGTTACTGGCAAGGTCAGGGTGCATGGGAGCTCGATCCGCGCTATCCCGAAGTGCGGCGGCATGTCGTCGGCACCTATACCCGGGCGCTCGAGGAGTGGGGCGTCGACGGGTTCAAGCTCGACTTCATTGGCCGCTTCGTAGCCCGCGAAGACACGGTGTTGAAGGCCGTGGCCGGCCGCGATCTCGCCTCGGTCAACGAGGCCGCCGACCGGTTGCTGACCGACGTCCTGGCCCAGACCCGAAGCAACAACGCCGACGTGCTCGTCGAGTTCCGTCAGCCCTACATCGGGCCGCTGATGCGCAAGTACGGCAACATGTTCCGCGCCGGTGATGCGCCCAATACCGCTCTGGTCAACCGCGTACGCACGATCGACCTGCGGCTCACCAGCGGGGGCACGGCCGTGCACTCCGACATGATCATGTGGCATCCGGAAGAGAGCGTGGAGAGGGCGGCGCTGCAGCTGGTCAACATCCTCTTTTCGGTGCCTCAGGTCTCAGTGCGCTTCGAGCGCATCCCGGCCGCGCACCGCCAGATGGTCGCCTTCTACATCGACTATTGGCGGCAGAATCGCGACGTCTTGCTCGATGGTGAACTCGTGCCGCTCGATCCAACGGCCAACTACCCAGTGGTCCTGGCCCACGACGGCCGGCGCCAGATCGTCGGGCTCTACGCCGACGCGATCGTTCCGATCTCCCCAGCCCACGGAGTCGATACCGTCCACGTGGTCAACGGTAAGAGCTCGGAAAGGGTCGCACTGGACCTCGCGATGGCCCTGGGTGACTACAGCTACAGGATTCTGGACTGCCAGGGGCGGGAACAGGCCCGCGGCGAGCGCACGCTCGGTGTCGGGCTCCACGGCTTCGAGATTCCGCCCTCCGGGCTACTGATGCTGGAGCGTGAGTCTCCGTAGCCGGGCGGCACTTGGTGGCCCGATCCCAGGTGGGTCCCCCGATCGACTTCTTCCCTCGCCCGTGCGGCACGACGGTTCCTTGAGTTGCTCGAGGCGGTGCTAGGCTCGCCGACATGTCCACCCCGGAGGATCCGAACGCTGAGGCGATCGGCGATCTGAGTTTCGAGAAGGCGGAGTTCGAGGCAGGGCGCGATGAGTTCGCGTGCTCGTTCTGCGGCAAGGAACTGAAGGGCTTCTACTTTCAGGTCAACGAAGCTGAAAGTTGCGAGGAGTGCCGCTACGAGGTGGAGGCGCTGCAGACCGGGGGCTCGGGCGGCGGTCGATTCGTCAGGGCAGTCGTTGGCGGCTTTGCGGCGGCGGTGGCCGGAGCGCTGCTCTACTATGCGGTCCTGTCGCTCACCGGGTACGAGATCGGCCTGATCGCGATCGCCGTCGGTTTCATGGTCGGCTGGGCGGTGCGCTGGGGCGCTCAGCATCGCGGAGGCTGGGTGTATCAGACTCTCGCAGTGGGATTTACCTATCTGGCGATCGTGAGCACTTATGTGCCGTTCATGTTCCAGACAGCGGAGGAGATGGGGCTCGACGAAGCGGCGTTCGAGGAAGCCATGGATCAACTCGAGGCGGAGGGCGACGGCTCTGGATTGGTCTACGAGGTGGGGACTCACGGCGAGGAGGGTGGGGCAGATCCAGCTGCGCCCGACGATGCCTTGAAGCCTGACCCGCTCACCCAGGACCCGGCGACCCAAGACCCGCTGACGGCGGCACTGGCCGCAGAAGCCGATCCCGAAGTAGTCGAGGAGGTCAGTCTGGCCGATCTGAGTCTTGCCGAGGCCGGGGTCGGTTTGCTGCTTGCCTTGGGGTTTCTGCTCGCGCTGCCGTTTCTGGGTGGCTTCGAGAACATCATCGGTTTGGTGATCATATTTTTTGCCCTGGCCCAGGCCTGGAGCATGAACAAGAAGCTGGTGGTCGAGATTGAAGGCCCGTTCGAAGTCGGAGACCGGCAGCCACCTGCCGTTTCACTCGCGAACGAGGAATGAAGTGCCCGGCGTGCGGCACTGAGGGTCCGCGCGGGCGCGTCGTCTGCTCCGCCTGCCGGGGACTGTTGTACCGCGAGGAGATTGAAGGCCTGGTCGCCGAGGCCTCAGAGGCTCGTCGGGCGAGCGAGGTTCGACGGGAGAGCGAACTGCTCCGCCGGGCGGCGGCCCTGCTGCCGCCGGAGTCTCGACAACACGAGACGATTTCGCGTCGCGTCGAGTCCCTGAGCGCCGAACTCGACGGCGTGGCTCCCCGGGCGTCGGACGGCTCTGCGGAGGGGAGCAAGAGGCGCTGGGGCGGGGTGGGAGCCATAGGTAGCGTCGCTCTCCTGGCCTGGAAAGGCAAAGCACTCTTGGTCTTTCTCCTGACCAAAGGCAAGTTGCTCCTCGCTGGACTGACCAAGTCAGGCACGCTGTTTTCGATGGTGCTGGCCTTCGGTGTCTATTGGGCGATCTTTGGCTGGCCGTTCGGCCTGGGCCTGGTGGTTTCGATCTACGTCCACGAGATGGGACACGTCGCGGCCCTGCGTCACTACGGGATCGCGGCTTCGGCCCCGATGTTCATTCCCGGGCTTGGAGCCTTCGTGCGACTCAAGCAGTACCCGGCCAATCCGCGGGAAGATGCGCGAGTCGGGCTGGCGGGCCCGATTTGGGGGTTGGGAGCGGCGCTAGCGGCATTCCTGATCTTCCGCTGGACTGCCGAACCGATCTGGGCGGCCATCGCTCGCTTCGGGGCTTGGATCAACCTGTTCAACTTGTTGCCGGTTTGGCAACTCGATGGTGGCCGCGGCTTCAAGGCGCTGACCCAGGGGATGCGGCTCGCCGTAGCAGCCGTGATGGGGTTGATGCTCTACGTGACCGGCGAAGGCCTTCTCTGGTTGCTCCTGATCGCCGGGGGCATCGGCGCTTTCAGCAAAGCGGCACCGGACGAGGGCGATACCGTCGCGTTCGGTCAGTTCCTTTTCCTCGTCATTGCTCTGTCGCTCCTCTCCGTGCTCCCGATCCCGGTGGAGGCCTTTCAGGCCGACTGAACCCCCTCGCTGTCGCTCGCGACCGACGAGCGAGGGTAGACTTGTCGACAATCTCGGATCACTCTAGATGCGTCTTTCCAATCTAAGTTGCGTCGCCTGCCTGCTCGCCCTCCTGACGGCGGCGGTCGCTGTTCCGATTGCGTCCGACGAGGTCGGCGGAGCGGAGGACACAACTCGCCTGAGGGTGATGGCCGCCAACATCTCGAGCGGCAGATTCCAGTCCTACCCGAACCCGGGGCCCGGGGTGCGGATCTTCCAGGCTCTCCAGCCGGACGTCGTGCTGATCCAGGAGTTCAACGTCAACACTCGGCGTGGAGGCGCCAACGATGAGGCCGCGGTAGATCGTTGGGTCGACGATGTCTTCGGGACTGACTATCACTGGTTTCGGGAGCCGGGCGGCGACTCAATTCCCAACGGCGTCATCAGCCGCTGGCCGATTGTCGAGAGCGGCGAGTGGAACGATGCCAGCGCGCCCAATCGGGACTTCGCCTTCACCCGCATCGATCTGCCCGGCGCCACCGACCTGTGGGCAGTGAGTCTCCATCTACTGACCCGCAACTCCAGAATCCGAGACGTCGAGGCCGCGGCTCTGGTCGAGGCCATGCGGCGCCACCCGGTCCCCGAAGAGGACTACCTGATTGTGGGCGGGGACCTCAATACTTCCCGGCGTGACGAGCCGGCGCTGACCACTCTCGGACAGGTCATCGACACTCTCGGCCCGTTCCCCAGCGACGGCAACGATCCGCCGGACGGCGACACCAACAGCAGGCGGCGCCGGCCCTACGATTGGGTGCTGACCGATAGCGAGCTCGAGGCCCGAACGATCGCTACCGTGGTCGGCGACTTCGTCTTTCCTGAGGGTCTGGTCTTCGACAGCCGGATTTTCACCGAGGCCGACTTGGCCGAGGCGTTTGCGCCGGTCCTGCGGGGCGACAGCGATGCACCGCAGATGCAGCACATGGCGGTGGTTCGGGACTTCGGAATCGGCACCGCCAGTGGGCCCGGCGTCGAGTTCACGCTGTCGGCCACCGAGGTGGACTTCGGCTCGGTCGAGCTGGGTTCGGGACCGGTCGAAGACTCGTCGATACAGGTTCGTGTCGCCGTGCCCTTCTCAGTCACGGCAGTGGCCTTCTCGGGCAGCCACCCGGCGGAGTTTTCCCTGATGACGCCCGACCTGAGCGCCGGGCCCGTAGAGCTCGATGCCGACACCGCCTTGACTTTTGCCTGGACTCCGGCGGCAGACGATAGCGCGCCCCGACGAGTGAGGGCGACTCTCATCACCGACGGTGAGCCCGGCGCCTTCGAGGTCGAGATGCAAGGTGTAATTACAGCTGCGCCGCCGCCTCCCTCCGGCCTGCTTCTGACCAACGGTCGGGTGTATACGGTGGACGAGCGCCAGCCTTGGGCCGAGGCGGTGGCGATCACGGGCGATCGGATTGTCGCTGTCGGCAGCGGGGCCGAGGTGCGAGCCGCGGCGAGCCCGGGCGCGCGCGAGATCGATCTCGGCGGAGCCTTCGTCATGCCGGGCTTCAACGATGCCCATGTACATGTCGATTCCACCGGTGCTCTGCTCACTGGAGTCAACCTGCTTGACGTCCACGAGCCGGATGCGTTCGCCGACCGGATCCGTGAGGCGACCGAGCGCTTACCACCGGGAAGCTGGATCGTGGGCGGGGACTGGGGTGCCTACGAGGACTGGGGAGAGGGGTCGAGCGGTCAAGCGGAGGCAGCGACGGACTCGACGGCTGAATCCGCGGGGCCGTTTACGCCGCACCGAGACCTGATCGACGCGCTGACGCCCGACCATCCGGTGCTGCTCAGTCGCTTCGATCGCAGCGTCTATCTTGCCAATCGCCTGGCGCTCGAGGCGGCGGGGATCGACGAGGTGACGGCAGATCCCGATCGCGGCGAGATAGGGCGCGATGGCTCGGGCCGCTTGACCGGTCTCCTGACGGGTACGGCGGTCGATCTTGTGCGGGACGTGATCCCGCCGGTGCCGTTCGAGCAACGTCTCGTGCAGGTGCGCTCGGTGCTCGACGAGGCCCGGCGCGGCGGAGTGACGACGATCCAGGACATCACGTCGGCCGAACAGCTGCTGGCCTATCAGGAGCTACAACGCCGCGGCGAACTCACGGCGCGGATCATGGTGCGTCCGATCATCGACCAGGTAACGCATGTCGCGGCTCTGGGGATCGGCGCGGGCTTCGGCAACGACTGGCTGAAAGTGGTCGGATTCAAGGGCTGGGTCGATGGGATCATGGGCAACAGCAGCGCCATGTTTTTCGCCGACTACGACCATGATCCAGGCAATCGCGGCAGGTTGCGCCCGCCGATGTTGCCGGAGAGCGTCGAGGGGGCCGCGTTCGGGCTGGGAATCGCCGACCACTACACTGTCCATCCGCCAGGCAACATGGAGCGGCTTCTGTTCGAGTGGCTGCCGACCGGCGTGCCGCCACACATTCATGCCATTGGCGACCTTGGCAACAGGATCTTGCTCGACATTTTCGAGCGGGTGCTGAGCGAGAGTGGTCGGGTCGATTCCGATCACCGCTGGCGGGTCATTCACGCCCAGGTGCTCCATCCCGCCGACGTCGAGCGCTTCGGCCGGCTCAATCTCGTAGCTGAGGTCAACCCCTACCATGTGTCGGACGACATGAGGTGGATGGAGGAACGTATCGGCCCTGAACGCTCGCGTGGCGCCTACGCTTTCCGGGACCTCGCGCAGGCTGGCGCTGTGCTGATTTTCGGTAGCGACGCTCCCGGAACCAACGCTGCCCGCTACTACCTCAATCCGGTCTACGGTCTCTATGCTGCGGTCTCCCGTCAGACGCTGGGCCTCGAGCCGGCCGCCGGCTGGTTTCCACACCAGCGACTGACGATTGAAGAAGCGATCGAGGCGTACACCAAAGCGCCCGCGTGGGCCTGCTTCGAAGAGGACGACAAGGGAACTCTGAGCGTTGGCAAGCTAGCTGACCTGGCGGTTTTCGATACCGATCTGGTGGACGCGGGGCGCAACGCCCCGGCGACCTTGCTGGAGGCGCGGGTGCTGTACACCATCGCCGGCGGCGAGGTGGTCTTCAAAGCTCAGTGACCCTGACGGGAGAGAGGGCCGCAGGACTCCCTCTAACCGAGTCGCGCGAGCTTCTTGTCGCGCAGCTCGCGCTCGTGCCGGATGGCTTCGATTTTGGCGAGACCCGTCTGCGGGCGGCGAGCTTTGGAGGGTCGACAATTGGTAAAATGAGTCCAATGTCTCGACTCGTGGTGGGCTCATCGAAGGCCCGGCCTTGACGGTAGCCCCCCCGCCAATCGGGCCGGAGAAGCGCGCGTCCATCTCCAAGGGCTGCGTCGCCGCGCTGGTCGTCGGCGCTCTCGTCCTCGTGGGCGGTGTTGTGGGAGTTGTCTACTTCTTCAACTTCGCCATGGACATGGTGGCCGACCAGGTCAGGCGCGAGGTCGAAGACAATCCGGTGATCGTCGAGCACGTTGGAATCATCGAGGAGATCGATACCGACCTCGCCGCGTCGGCCAACGAGCCGGGTGTGGAGGTCTTCGTTTTCAGCCTGACGGGGTCCAAAGGGAACGCTCGACTGACGGTGGAAACCGTGACCGTGGACGCTGACCGGGAGCAGGTCACCTGGGGGCGCTTGCGGACCCAGTCGGGTGAGGAATACGATCTTTTCCCCGACCAAGGCCCGAAGCCGACCCAGTAGCGTGCCCGCCGAGCGGGAACGAGGCCCGACTTTCACCAACCGCGGCACTTTCCCAAGGTCTCTGACTGAGGCACGTTCACTTCAAACGCTCCCGAGCGGGTAGGCGAGGAGTCCAGTTCAGGGTGATGATTCGCTGACCCTGCTTTGCTATGGTGCCGCGGGTCTGGAGGCGCAACTGCGAGGCAGGCTCGTGGCGGCCGAGAAAGTCGCCTACTTTCTGGCCGCTCCGGGGGCGGGGCCAGCGAGCGCGGCGGGGACCTTACCGATGACGGGCAAAGAAGACACTTCGACTGAGGTCGGCCTGGCCGCCTCCGCACTCCGCGTTGCCGAACAGGCCTCCGCGCGCTTCCTGATGCGCCTGGCGCGAGCGCTCCATTACTACGGCATGCCTTCTTACCGGGTGGAACATGCGCTTTCTGTCGTGGCCGTGAAGCTCGGGGTAGAGGCCCAGTTCCTGGTCACGCCAACCTCGATCGTGACTTCGGTCGGCGAGGAGGACACTGCGCGTACACTCCTCGCTCGGCTGGATCAGGGCTCGGCGGACCTGTCGAAGCTCGCCGCTCTGAACGAGCTGCTCCGCGATGTGTTTGCCGACAAGACTCCTGTGAGCGAGGCGGCCGGCCGAGTCGCCTCGATCGAGGCCCGACCCCCGCTCTATGGCCGGCCAGCGACCGTCCTGTCCTTCGGCGTCGTCGCCGCCGTGGTGGCGATGTTCTTCGGCGGCGCCTGGCGCGAGGTGGTCGTCTCGGGTGTCTTGGGCCTGACGACGGGCCTGCTGGCGGTGTTGGCTTCTACTTCGCGCCGCTTCGGCCTGCTCGTGCCCGCCCTCGCGGGGATCGTGTGCGCCGGTGGCGCTCAAGCAGCAGGTCACGTCCTCCAGCCCCTCTTCCCGTCGATCCCCACCCTCGCGGGACTGATCGTGCTTCTGCCGGGTCTGACCTTGACGATTGCCGTCAACGAGCTGGCTCATGGCCACTCGGTCAGTGGGTCTGCCCGTTTGATCAGCGCCCTGGTGACCTTCCTACAGATCGGCTTCGGGCTCGCATTGGGCATCGCTCTCGTCACACGGCTTCTTGGTCCGCCCGCGGCGACCGCACCCGAAGGCTTCGCTCTTCCGGTCCTGAGCGGAGCTCTCCTGGTCAACGCTTTGGCACTTGCCGTACTGTTCCAGGCGCGTTTGAGAGACGTGCCGGTCGTTCTGGTCGCCGCGGCGACTGCGTTCTTAGGCGCTCGCTTTGGCTCTGAGTACCTGGGGCTCGAGCTCGGTACCTGTCTCGGAGCGTGGCTGCTGGGCACGGTTGGCGCGGTGATCTCGCGCTGGCGCGATCTTCCCTCGGCCATCCCCATCCTGCCGGGCCTACTGCTCCTGGTGCCGGGCTCGCTCGGCTTCCGCAGCTTGTCGGCGCTGATCGCCAAGGACGTGGCTTCGGGCGTCGAAGCGGGGTTCACGATGGCGATCATCGCCTTGGCTCTGGTCACGGGCCTGCTGCTGTCCAACCTCACCGTCGAGCCGCGCAAGTTGTTCTGAAGCTCGGTGCTTACGAGACAGCGCGTTCGACTCGGCTCCGTTCGTAGCCGCCCTTGATCGAGTCGAGGGCGCGGTCGAAGGCCTCCCGCGTCTCGCCCTCGAGGGAGTGGTACTTCGCGACCTTGACCAGCAGAGTGGCCAGTTCATAGTCCGATTGGATGGACAAGGCCGTGCGGAGGAGGCGGTTCAGCGCCTCGGCCTCCAAGGGATGCTCGACCGCCTTCTTCAAGGTGCGGGCCAGTTCGTAGTCCGACTCGATGGTCCGAGTTGCCTCGAAGAACGAGCTCGGTAGGCGCGCTGAAGTGGCGTGGCGGTCTGCCAGGGCCACCAGCAAGGTGGCCAGTTCGTAGTCGGACTTGATGTCGACGGCAAGTTCGACGATGACCGGCAGAACCTGCGGCGCCAGCGCTTGGCTTTCGACCAACGGCATCAAGGTCCGGCGCATTTCGTAGTCGGACTGGATGGTGCGAGCGGACTCGACGAAAGCGGCTTGGAGCTCGGGCCGAGTCAGAGCTTCGGTGGGGAGGAGGGCGAGAATCGAGGCGAGTTCGTAGTCGCTGGTGACGGTATTTCCCGCGAGGCGGGTCCAACGCAGATTCTCTGAGTCAGTCAACGGTGTTTCCTCGATCAGCGCCGTGAAGTAGAGCCGACTGACGTAGTCGCTGGCCAGCAGTTCGATTTCGTCGAGCACGGCGTCGGCACCGCCGCGGGCGAGAATGCGTCGGGTCCTCTCTTCGGCCTGGTAGCCGGTGGTGCGATAGAGGGCGGGAATCATCTCAGCCAGCCAAGCGCGAGCCTCGGCATCGACCGGGCGCTGGTCGCCATCGACCTTCCAGCTCCACTGCGGAGCGCCCGAAGTACCTTCGATTCGCAGGCTGCGGCGCCCGCTAGGACGGCGTTCCTGGACGGCGAAGACGGCGTTGCGACCCATCCTCTCGATGCCGGTCTCGTCATCGCGGAAGACGACGTCGCCCCGCATGTCGAACTCGAATCGGCAACGACCCGCCTTGACGGTGATGTCCCAGACGTCGTTGTTCACGCGCGAACGGCTGCTCTGCTTCCCAGGGCAGTCCCGCAAGAAGGACTCGGAGAGCGGGATCGCGGGGGCCGCCGGCGCAGAGGGGGCCGCCGGCGCAGAGGGGGCAGCCGGCGCGGCGGGCGAGTCGGGTGCCGCGGGTGCGACAGGTGCCGCGGGTGCGGCCGGAGTCTGCGTCGAGCCCTCTTCGGCTGAGACGCGAGCCGAGGGGGTCCTCGGCGTGGGTTGCTCGGGGGCGACTGTCGATTGGGCCAGGAGTCGCTGAGAGGGACTCGGTGTAGCGGGTGTAGCGGGTTCGGCGGGTGCTGTCTGGGCTGGCGGCGCTGAGGGCGCCTCGACTCCAATTCCAGCGCTGTCACCCACCGCGAGCCAGCGCAGCGGAGCCAACGCCTCGAAAGCGAATCCGCCGGCTCGATGAGTCAGCTGAATGCCGGCCACGGCTGGGAGCGCCAGGATTCCAGCCGCCGCCACAAGAGTGAAGACACGGCTTGCACGCAGAGTCGCGCGGTTGCGGTGTGGGTCCAGAATCGCACGGATGCGTTGGGCAAGCTTGGGTGGACGAGCCAGGGCAGCGGCGGCAGAGAAGCGCTCTGGGCGCAGTTGACGGGCCAGGCCGACCAGTTCGCCAGCGTAGGTCGAAGGGCTGGCACCGGCAGCGACCACCCTATCGTCGCAGGCTAGTTCACTCTCGGTACGCTGGCGGCTGGCCACCCACCAGACGAGAGGGTTGAACCAGCCGATCGCGCAGGCAAGGCGACCGAGAGCGAAGAGTGCGGCATCCAGGCGATGCACGTGCGCGAGTTCATGAAGCAGAGCGTACCGGCGGTGTTGGGTGCTCCATCCGAGAGCTTTGGGTGGCAGAACGATGATCGGTCTCCGGGTACCCCAGGTGATGGGCACCTCGATCTGACGTGAGGTCAGCAGGCGCGGTCTGCGGGTTCCGACCTGTGCCGCGAGGAAAGCGGCGTCTTCAAGCCAGGTTGGTTCTTCGACCGCGACGGCAGCCAAGGAGAGGCGCCGCCGGCGCCGGCGATCGAGCAGCAGTCCGCCGACGAGGAGGATGGCACCCAGGCTCCAGAGCAGGGTTGTGGTGTGCTGTGACGCAAGAATGAACAGACGACTCTGATCAGGTTTCAGCACCGGTGGCGCAGGTACCGGAGCAGCGCCGCCTGCCGGTTTCACCGGTGTTCGAAGGGACTGGGACTCAGCGGCTGACTCGTTTCCCGGCTGCAGCAGGGCTTGGTTCGGTCTTTCGCCAGCCGCCCGGGTGGGGGATGACTCCGCAGCGGGGAGTAGCGCGAGGTTCCAACCAGGCGTGAGCAAAGTCACGATCGGCAAGGCTAGAACCCCCAGGAGCCCCACGGTCAACGCCAAGTGGCGAGCGGCAGAGGTCCGAACGAGGCTGGCGAAGCCTACGGCCAGGAGTAGCCAAAGGGTGCTTCGCACCGTCAGATCGGTGAACAGCGGGATCAGCGGATCGTTGACCAGGAGCTGGAGGGTCGATGTTGTAGCGGCTGGCATGGGCTATCTCCCTTCGCGGCGTGCCTGTTCGACCAGGTCCGCGAGTTCGTCTAGGGTCTCATCCGTCAGATCGCCGGCTTTGAGATCGAGCAGCGCCGCGACGGCCTGGCTCGGCGAGTCGGAGAAGAAGGTGCTCATCATCCGTTCGAGGGCCGAGCGCTGGGCTCGGCGGTGGGGCACGATCGGCAGGTACACGTACCTGCGTCCGTCCTCACGGTGCTTCAAGAGCCCCTTCTTCTCCAGGATGCGCAAATGGGTGCGCACCGTCGAGTAGCTAGGTGGGTCGGCTATGGCTTCGAGGACTTCGGACACGGTTGCTTGGCCCAGTTTGTACACCGCATCCATGACCTGTCGTTCGCGTGCTGCGAGCTGCTTGGGACGGTGGGTCAATGAAACCTCCGGTCGTAGCCAATGGTAGAATTTTACCCGACGGGTAAATTATTACCACACGGAGGTGTGTTGTCAAGTCGGCTTCGATGGGGGGCTGGCGGGGTCTTCATCGGTCGTCTGGCTAAGCCCGGTGCGAGTGAGGCTTATGATGGACCCACTCGGCTGTTTTGGGATCACAGTCGGCGGACCGACCAGGAGGAGCGCATCGATGAGGCCCATGTGGACCGTAGCAGGGAGTTTTCTGACTTTGACCTTGGTCTTGGGTGGCAATGCGGCTTCTGCTCAGGAGACTCACCGCTACCAGAACGACTTCGCGGCCGAGGAACTTGCCGCGCGGCGGGCCGAGGTTCTGGGCACGATAGGCGAAGGCGCGGTGGCTCTGGTCCAGGGAGCTCCCAACATTCGCGGATTCCGGCGGTTCCGCCAGACCAACACCTTCTATTATCTGACCGGCCTCGAGGTACCCCACGCCTATCTGTTGCTGGATGGCACGCGGCGCCGCTCGACCCTTTATCTGCCCCATCGCGACCCGCGACGTGAGCGCGGGGAGGGGAAGACTCTGTCGGCTGAGGACGCGGCCTTGGTGGTGGCGCTCACTGGGGTGGATCAGGTACTGCCGATCGAACGCATGGGACGGGATTTCTACCCGCTCCTACTTCGACCGCCTTCGCCGGTGCTCTTCACGCCGCTCTCGCCGGCCGAGGGGGCTGCACAGAGCCGCGACGAACTACTGATCGGCATGGGTGGCAACGTGGCGGACCCTTGGGGTGGACTTCCTTCCCACGAGGGCCATTTCGTGCATCTCTTGCAGACTCGCTACCCGCAGTTCGAGATTCGCGATCTGACCGGCATCATCGACGGCATGCGGGCGGTGAAGAGCCCGGCCGAAGTCGCGTTGATCAAGCGGGCGAGTGAGCTGGCGGGACACGGCCTGATGGAAGCCATGCGCTCGGCTCGCGCCGGGGTGTGGGAGTACCAGCTCGACGCCGCGGCGCGCTATGTCTTTCTGGTCGGCGGTGCTCAGGGAGAAGGCTATCGCTCGATCACGGGTTCCGGCAGCAACGCCTACTTCGGCCACTACTATCGTAACGATAGCCAGCTGGCTGAGGGGGAACTCGTCTTGATGGACTACGCACCCGACTACCGCTACTACACGAGTGACGTGGCGCGGGTCTTTCCCGTCAACGGGAAATTCAGCTCGGCCCAGAGGGAGCTCTACGGATTCGTGGTCGCCTACTTCGAGGCGTTGATGGAGCGTCTGCGTCCCGGCGTGACGGCAGACGAGGTCATGGACGGGGCGGCCGCGGCGATGCGCCCGGTTTTCGAGGCGACTGTCTGGTCGAAGGCCACTTACCGAACGGCAGCGGAAGAGATGCTCTCCTTCCGGGGCCATCTCTCACACCCGGTCGGCCTGGCGGTGCACGATGATGGCGGCTATCGACACAAGCCGCTCGAGCCCGGCGTCGTGATCGCGATCGATCCCATGATGTGGGTGCACGACGAGAAGCTCTACGTACGCATCGAGGACGTGGTGGCGATCACCGAAGACGGGGTCGAGAACTTCACCGATTTCGTGCCCCGGGACATCTCCGGCATCGAGGCCTTGATGGCGGAGCAGGGCGTGCTGGACAAGGTCCCGCCGCGTTGAAGCCCTGGATCCGCTTGCCTACTCGGGTAACGGGAGCATCGCGAAGTCGTCGATTTCTCGGTATTCCTGGGCCAGCACCAAGGGGTGGAAGTGCCTGGCGTGGGCGGTGACAACCGACGGCAGGCCCATCTCGAGCGACTCGCCGGGCCCCATCGCGGATAGGGCCGTGGGCAAGTCGCTGCAGAAGGCGACACTGGAGTCGACGATGGCCTCGACAGCGCCCTCCAAAGTCTGCTGGCAAGGCTCTCCGGAGTACGGATTGAGGTAGTCGAGCGTCGAGGCGAGGCGTTTCGTGGCTGACTCCAAGTGGGAAAAGTAGGTCAGGGAGTAGAGGTTCGATCGATCCGCCGGTCGCAAGCGCAGAGGCTGGCCGAGGATCTTCACCAACCACGGTCGGCACGCGAGCCATTGGATCTTGGAGAAAAACCCGACGGCCTGAACAAGCCCTGGGCTCGACACGGGTGATTCCCGTGAGCTGAGACGGCCGGCCACTTCTTCCAGGAGATCGTCGAGCGGCACTTCGAGTTCGCGAGCAATACGGCGCAGCGAAAATCTTCTGACACCTTGCAAGCCGCCGGTCAGGCGGAGGTCCATCAACGCTTCGAGCCGGCGGTGCGCGGTCGCGGCCAGCTGTTGCTTCCGGGTGTCCTCTTCGTAGTAGTTGCCGGTGAAGTAGTAGACCAGCGGATGAAGCTTCCGGTCCGCAACCATGTGAGTGACGAGGCCGACCAGAAACGCCGCCAGCCACGGTTTCGCGGCCGACTCAGCCGGGTCGGGTGCGAGCCGACGGAGGATCTCGTTGGTGTCTTCGCCCGCCGCGCCATGCAGCCGATCGGCCAAGGCCTCGAGGTTGCCTGCCTCACGGCCTTGGCCGTAGTAGCCCACGTCGTGAAACACGGCTCCCAGATCCAGGCAGTTGGGGTGATCCCGGACGGCGTCGGCGAGACTGCCCGGTGGCAGGCGATCCATGACCCGCCGTGCGATGACCCAGTGAGCAACCTCTTTCGGCATGTATTGATCTCGAACGCAGTCTCCGTGGGCCGTCAGTATAGCGAGCGCCTGGAAGCTGCGTGATATAGAAAACAGGACGCAGAAGACAGACGTTTCTCTTTTCATCACAGGAGTCTCGAAAATGAGCGAGGAAGAAAAGCAGAGCTTGTGGGACAAGGCCAAAGACCTGGCGGAGGATGCGGTGGAGAAGGCTCAGGACGTCGCCGAAGACGCTGCTGACGCCGTGGGCGACGCGGCGGAAGCGGCGATGGACAAAGCCGGTGACGCGAAGGACGCGGTCGTGGGGCTGGGCATGTCGGCCATGGACAAGGCCGACGACGCGATAGACGTCGTGACTGACAAGGCCGGAGATGCCAAGGACGCGGTCGTTGGTACGGCTGGCGCCGCGATGCACAAGCTCGGTGATATCGCTCACTCGGTGAGCGATCGTGTTACCGGTGACGGAGAAGAAGTCGCGGAGGCTGACGACAGCGCTGAAGGGGACGAGACCAGCTCCGCCTGAACGCTCGTCCTTGTTCAGCGGGCTGGTAGCTCGGGCCGGCTGGTATCACCAGCCGGCCCTTCATTTGCTGTCGTTTCATCGCGGGTGGGATCAGACTCGCGACGCACGACGTCCAACGAGAGGACCGAGCCCGCTTCTCGCCAGCAATCAAGCTCAGCGCCTGGCCCTGGCGGATGGCGTCGCGGCTGACGTGACGCTCCAATCGCCTCGTCCGTCCGCCGCCGATCGACGCTCGCTGTTGAGCTACACTCCGGCATTCCATCCGCCGTAGAACCAGCAGCTGCCGAGGGCCGAATGATGTCAGCCAGAGCTCGAGAAACGATCGCCAAAGTCGAGGCGGAGCTACACAAGGGGATCATCGGTCAAACGCGGTTCGTGGAGGGACTCTTGATCGCCCTGCTGGCCGACGGCCATGTGCTTGTCGAGGGCGTTCCGGGCCTGGGCAAGACCAGGGCGGTGAATCTCCTGGCGCGGATCTGCGACGTGACCTTCAAGCGACTGCAGTTCACGCCCGACCTCCTGCCGGCCGATATCGTCGGCACGAGGATCTACAACCAGCACGAGGGCTCGTTCGAGACGGTTCGGGGCCCGATCTTCGCCAACTTCGTTCTCGCCGACGAGATCAACCGCGCGCCAGCGAAGGTGCAATCGGCTCTCCTCGAGACGATGCAGGAGAAGCAGGTGACGATCGGCCAGGAGAGCCTCGAAGTACAGCGGCCTTTCCTGGTCTTTGCGACGCAGAACCCGATTGAGCAGGAAGGCACATACCCACTGCCTGAGGCTCAACTCGATCGGTTCTTGCTCAAGCTGGTGGTCGACTACCCCGAGGCCGAGGAGGAGCGCGACATCGTTCGGCTGGTGATCAGCGAGACCAGGCTTCCGAAGATGGAACAACTGCTCGACACAGCCGCGATCAAAGACCTGCAGGCCGCAACGCGAGCCGTCTTCGTCGAGAACAAGGTCATCGCCTATGCCACCGAGTTGGTCGCGGCCACCCGACGGCCGAAGGAATTCGGGCTGGACGTGGCTCAGTACATCCAGATTGGAGCTTCGCCTCGCGGCTCGATCTCTCTCATCGAGGCGGCTCAGGCGAAGGCACTGATGGCGGGTCGCGACGCGGTCTTGCCCGACGACGTCAAGGAAGTCGCCCTCGACGCGCTGCGCCATCGCATCATCCTGACTTATCTCGCTGAGGCCGAGAGCATCTCGGTCGAGAGCGTGATCGAGCAGATTCTGGCTGTTGTCAAAGTCCCCTGAGGATCCGTGCGTGCTTGCGGCTGGTGCCTCGGAGCTCTTCAAGCGCGTGCGCACGCTCGAGCTTGCGGCGCGCAAGAACGTGGCCGGCCAACTCCAGGGCGACTACGTAAGCGCGATCAAGGGAAGTGGCCTCCTGTTCGAGGAGCCGAGACGCTACGTGCCCGGCGACCCAGTACGCAGCATCGACTGGAACATAACTGCACGGGTGATGGAGCCCCATGTTCGGGTTCACCGAGAAGAACGGCAACGCGACGTCACGATTGTGGTCGACGTCAGTCCATCGATGCACTCAGGCTTCCAGCACCGCACCAAGCTCGAGACCGGGATAGAGCTCGCTGCGACCCTGGCGGTCTCGGCCAGTCTGGCGGGCGATCGCCTGGGCTACGTGCTCTATGCCGATCGAGTGCTTGCAGAGAGCAGGCCACGCCCGGGCAAGGCCCAGCTCTGGCGAGTACTGCGGGAGCTACTCGAGCACACCGCGCCCTGGGACCGAACGGTCGAAGTTTCCGACCCGCGGGTCGCTCTGCATCATCTCGAGAGCCGGCGTGGAGGCCCGCAAGTGGTCTTCCTGATCTCGGACTTCATCGACGAGGATGTGCCGGAAGATCTGCGGTACCTGCGCCCGCGACACGACGTCTCGATCGTTCACATTTCTGATCCACTCGAGGTTGCGGGGCCGCTTCAGATGCTGGTGCCGGCCTTCGACCCTGAAGGCTCGGGTAGCCGACGCCTCGGGGCGGCAGTCACGGCCGAGTTGAACTCCGCGCTGGGATCGCTGCATCGTGCCGCGGCCCGCTTCGGTATCAGCTATGTCTCGATGTCGACGAGCGACCCGGTGCGCTCGACGTTGGCCGCGCTCTTCAGTCGCAAGAGAAACCGGCGAGGCCGATGAACGTCCTCCCGGCACCGCTGGCTGAGCCTCTCCACATCCTCGAGCCCTGGCCCTGGCGGTCGGTGCTGGTGGTGCTTGTTGTGGGAGGCCTGCTTCTCTGGACGCTTCGGCGTTGGCTGAAGAACCGCCGAAACAGGACGGACTCCGACGCCGGACCCCTGCCCAAGGTCGAGAGCGCGTTCGCTCGCGAGGTGACCGCCATACGTCAGCGTGCCGTTGAGTCGTCTTTCTACCGTCTCGGCTGTCATGAGCTAGCGGACCTGCTGCGCGGCGTGTTGCGACGGCGGCACGGCGAGAGGTTCGCCTATCTGACCGCGCGGGAGACGGCGACCAGGCTGGTCGGCGACGGCTTCGCCGGGCTATTGGTCGATGCCTCGGCTGCGCGGTTCGGGCGGTCGATTCCCGACAAGAGATTGCTCACTGAACTGTGCAGCCGAGCCCTGGAACTTCATGTCGAGGAGACAGGGTGACACTCGATATCGACTGGGTGCGGCCATGGCTGCTGGCTGGATTGGCGATCTTGCCGCTCTATGCCTGGCGTCGGGTCGTACTGGCGCGGCGAGACCGCGTGCCCTACGCGCCCTTGCATTGGGTGGCTTCTGTCGGTTGGCGGCGCCATGCAGAGCGACTTCTTCTGGCGGTGGAAGTGCTCCTCTTGGCGGTCGCGGTGGCCGGGCTGGCCGGGCCCTACAAGAAGACGACGACGGAGCGGGTCGAGGACGAAGGCATCGATCTGGCCCTCGTGCTTGATGTTTCTTTGAGCATGTTGGCCGAAGACTTCGAACCGAATCGAATGGAAGCGCTGCGCCGCATAGCGCGTGATTTTCTCACCCGCCGCAGCGCCGACCGGGTGGCCCTTGTCATCTTTGCCGCCGATACCTACGTGCAGTCGCCGCTGACGACCGATGACGCCGTTCTGCTCGAGCTGCTCTCTGGCGTGACGATCGATACGGTCGACCAGTACCTAAGTGGCGGTACGGCGATCGGCGACGCCCTCTTGGTGGCGGCCGACCAGCTGATCGGGGCACGGGCCGAGGGGCGGGACCAGTCGGTGATCCTGATCACCGACGGTGAGAGCAACGACGGGATTGAGCCCGGTGTCGCGGCTCGCTACTTGCGTGAGCAGGAGATCAGCTTTCACGCGATCGGGGTCGGAGGGCCCGACCCGATGCCGATCTTTCGCGAAGGTCGGCGAATCGGCGACAATCTGCTGACTCGTCTCGACGAGGAGAGCTTGCTGGCGATCGTCGAGACCGGGGGCGGTGAGTACTACCGGGCCGCCGACACAGCCGGGTTGGAGGAGGTCTTCGCCAACCTCTCGCGGCTGGCGAGTTCGCCGCTCGAAGCGACGACCGTAGACCGTCGGGAGTCTCTGGTGCCGTTGACGGCCTTCCTGTTGCTCGTTTTGTTCGTCGCCTACACGGTGCTCTCCGCGACCGTCGTGCGGAGACCGTTGCGATGAGTTGGATTCGGCCGGAGGCTTTCTGGCTTCTCTTGGCCATCGCCCTGGGCTGGCTTGCGCTGCGCAGGTTGCAATATAGAGCCTTCGATGAGATCGAGCAGCGTGTCGCGCCACGATTTCGCGGCGCTATGACGACTCACAGCAGGCGTTCGCTAGGGGTTCACCTGCTGGTTCTAGCTGGCCTGGCTGGGATTCTGATCGTGGCTTCGGCCGGCCCGGTTTTCGATGCCCAGGGCGAGGAGGTCGCGGGCGCGCGTCGCGTGCTGCTGATGGTCGATGCTTCGGCCAGCATGTACGCCACCGACATCGAGGGCCAGGAGGGCGAGCCGACCAAGTCGCGAGTGCAGCACGCCAAGCGACTTGCACTGGAGTTGCTCGATGAACTGCCGGAGACCGAGTTCGCCCTGGCCAGCTTCAGCGGCCAGCCGACTCTCCACCTCCCCATGACGCCGCGCCGGGACCTGGTCGCCGCCGCACTCGGCAGTCTCGAGGTGCACAGCTTCTACCGCAACTCCGGCTCGAGCCTCACGCCAGCGCTCGAGGAGGCGTTTCACTTTTCCGCCGCCGAGACTCCTGGAGGACGACCTCAGGGCTTGCAGGTCGTGCTGCTGGGCGACGGCGAGTTGCCCTATGAAGAAGACTACGACGAGGTTGTTGAAGCTCTGGCTGAGCAGGGCATCGCCGTCCACGCGGTCGCCATCGGCACCGTGGAAGGCCAGGCCCGCAGGATCCTCAACTTCGAGGACATCTTCGCCAAGGTGGAGAACCCTCGCGTCCTGCGCGAGTACACGACCCGCCGGGTGGACGAGCACTATCGGGAGATCGCCGAAGCCACGGGCGGTCTTTTTCTGATCGAACCTACGGCGTCGGTGGCGGACTTGGCTGGTGCGCTGCGAGAACACCGAAGCACTGGCGGTGCCCCTGCGGATCGCGCGCCCGAGCGGGATCTCGCCCCACCATTGCTCGGACTCTTCGTCCTCGGTTTTATTTTCGAGTCGCTCGTCTTCGGACGCCGTCGCCGGCGGCCGGACTTCGGCTTCGACCTGGGCCGGATCGGCAAGGCTTCCGGCTCGCTCCTGTGCCTCGCTGCCCTCGGTTTCGGCGCCTGCTCGGATTCGCCGCTCGATCTGGCCCACCGGGACAACGAGCGTGGTGTCGAGTTCGATACCGCGGGACTTCATCGGCCCGCTCGTCGGGCCTACGAGCGCAGCATCGGGTTCGGCGAGCAGAGCGAGATCCCGACGTACAACCTCGGTCGTTCCCTGGTGCTGGCCGAGGCCTATTCTGAGGCCCATGAGACCTTCCAGCGCGCCCTGGAGATTGAGCCTGAATTGGTCGCCGCCTATTTCAACGATGGGATTGCGCTCTACGAGTGGGGGCGTCAGGAACGAGATCCAAGGGACTGCGACCTGAAGCGTACCCAAGACCTCTGGACCGCCGCGCGAGACCGCTTTGTATTGACGGTCGAGCGGGCCGAGGCAGACCAGGAGATGGCCGCGGCCGGTCAGGCGAATCGACTCGCTCTGGGACGACACCTGGCGGAGATCGCTCAACTGATCGCCGAGCCGCCGGCTCATTGTCAAGGTGGCGGTGGCAGTGGCAGTGGCGGTGGCGGTGGCGGCGGCGGCGGTGGTGGCGGCGCTGGAGGTGGAGGCGGTGATGAAAGCGGTGGCGGCAGTGGTGAGAGCGGCGAGGGTGGTGGCGGCGGTGGGGAAGGCGGCTCAGGAGGTGAAGGTGGGGGCGAAGCCGGAGGCGGTGGAGCGCCTCCTCCGCCGGCCCCGCTGACTCCCGAGGAGCAGGAGACGGTTCAGCAGGCGCTCGAACGGATCCTGAGCCAAGCGTATGGCGAGGGGAAGTACCATAGGCGCACCCTCCCCGAGCAGTTTCCGCGCTCCGCTTGGACCAATCCCGACGCTGAGATCTGGTGGTGAGGGTGGTCGCGGTGCGCGCGGGGTAGCCGATGGGATACGAGAAGACAGTCGGTAGGGCCTTGGCTCGCGGCGCGCTGCGCTCGTGTGCCGTCTCCATCGTCGGCCTGGTCTTTGGCCTTGGCCTGGTCTCGACCACCCTGTGGGTGGCGGGCGGGCGCAACGCCAGCGCCGACAGTTATCGTCCCTTGCTCGCGGTGGCCGTGCCGTCGGTTCTTATCTCGGCGATGGTCGCCCTCGGGATGCTCTTCGTAGCTGTCCGGAACCGCCGCATTAATCGGGCGTTCGCGGATCTCGAAGTCAAAGGCCACCAGGTGAGCTGCGTGACGCGGGGCTGGCACGGAACGTTTGCTGGACGGACTCTCGACGCCTGGTTTCGCAAGGGGCCGACCCTCGAGCTCTATATAGGCTGCGCGGCGGCGACCCGCGGCGGCATCGCCCGCACGGGGGAACTCGCTCTGAAGATCGCTCGGAGTCTCACCAGTCGGCGGCCGCTCGAGCCGGTGCCGGACGAGGTTCCGGGCTGCACTGTTTACGCGGACGATCCTGAGTGGATGAGGCGGCTCCTGGCTGAGCCGGGAGTCGAAGAGGCTCTGGCTCGATTGCTGGCCGAGACGGAGAGGGTCTCTCCGATGCTCTCCGTGGCCCCGAACGCCGTGCACTACATGCGACGCTTCGGTCCGTTGGCCGAGCTCACACGGGAGAACCTGCACTCTTGGCTCGGTGACCTCGAGAGGCTTGCCGGGGCGATCGACGGGATCGGCCCGTCCCGCAGCGCCGAACAGCCCAGCCAAGTCGAGGAATGGGCGCGAATCCGCCGCGGCCGGCGCTTTCTTCCTTGGTTCTTCGGCTGTCTCCTTGTCTTCATGGCGGTGGGGCAGCTCTCGATCATCCTTCTTTTCTATTTCACCCACTACCGCTGACGTCTCGTATCGATCTGTGCGCTATATCTCTGTGAAATAGTCCGAGAGGCTATGTTGCGTCATCGGCCCAGGTCGGAAGGCTGGATCCGCCTCTCCTTGTCGAACTTACTGGCCTCTGTGCTGTTGGTTCCCGTGACGCCAGGCGTGGCATGGAGTGTCGGAGATGGACCTCGTCACCTCGTTGGGCTCGCGCATGGTGGCCGCTCGGGCTTGGCGATCCCTAGGAGCTCTAGGTTGCTCGGTGACTCTCGTCCTGGTTCTTGTTGACGTCTTCGTTCTGCATGGGTGACGACCGCTCGCGCTCCGCGAGACGCTTGATCGTCCGCAACATGCGCTGCTCCATCACGAAGTCGATCGGCGATTCGAGCGCGCGCCCGAAGCGCTTCGCCAAGGAGCGGTCACGCAGCGGCTCGAGGCACCCACGGAGCACTAGGCGACAGGAGGCTTCGTCGGTCGGCTCGATGTAAATCGACCATGATCGGGTGGGGTCCGGTGAGGCGGCTGTCGAAGCGCCCGCCGCCTCACCGCCGAAACAGATCCGGCGTGGCTCTTCGATCTCGCGGACCGGGATCCCCGGGGCCTTTGGATGCAAGAGGATCTCGTCCGCGACCGTCAAGGACTGCAAGCGAGCTTCAATGTTCTCGACGTTGGTAACCGGAATACCGACCAGCCGTTCGAGGAGTTCATAGGAGTAGAAGCCGGCTCGGCCGAGGCCGAATTGGACAACCCAACGCCAGACCCGAGCGGCCGGCGCCGCGATCACGATTGCCCGAACATAGGTCTTCTGCTGCCCGGCGACCAGGCGGTCGCCGGGCCAGATCCGAGCGCGCTCGGCAGGCAGCGACCCCCAGTTGTCGAGCCAACGCTTGGAGACGGGCCAGGTGAGGAGAAAGGCCGGCAGCACGACCAGGCCCTCGAGTCCTTCGAGGACGAAGCGGAGTCGGCTGCGGTGTTTTGTCAACCCAAGACCCTCCCGCAACTACGCAATCGGCGAACTCGCGGCTGATCGAAACTCGAAAGGGTTCGCGAGGCGCCGGTGCCCACCATCCAAGCCTACCAAGGGCAGGCGTCGATTGAGAAGTCGGGCGTAGCCAAGCCCGGCGTCACGGGGATCCGGCGAGCAACAACCCTCTTCTCCGTCGGTTTGGAGTCCTTGGCGCCCTTTTAATAGTCCTACAGGCAATATTGACATTAAATCGCCTGAGAAGCTATAATTGAGCCATGAATACCACTCGCCCGGGTGCCTTTTACGCGGTTTTCGTGGCTGACGTGGTCCGCTCACGGACCCATCAAGACCAGGCGGCGTTGATCACCGCCCTGACTGACACCCTGAGCTGGGTCAACCAGCGCGCGCCTGGAGTTCAGCCGCTCGCAGTCACGGTGGGAGACGAGTTCCAAGGGGCCTACGGAGACCTTGCCTCAGCTCTCGACGCGGCCTTGCTGACCCGGTTGAATCTCGGCACACGCTATGACGTCCGCTTCGGGGTCGGCTGGGGCGAGATCAGTTCCTTCGACCCGGAGCGGGCTCCCATGGCTCAGAGTGGCTCTGCTTGGTGGGCGGCCCGGTCGGCGATCGACCGAGTCAAAGAGGCCGGTAGCAAACGGCACTGGCCGCGGAGCGCGCGGACACTGGTGGCGGGCGCCGGAGACCCTCTCGAAGGAGCCGTCAATGCGTTCTTGCTCTGTCGCGATGCCTTGCTCGGGCGGATGGATGACAGGGACTTGCGGATTACGCTCGGGCTCTTCCTCGGGCAGCGGCAGGCGGACATCGCCGCCGAGCTCGAGATCACCCAGCCTTCGGTGGCGCGGCGGCAGATGGAGAACGGCGCCAGCGCCGTCTACCAAGCGCACCTCGCGGCACGGTCTCTCACGGCATGATCGGCGCGGCTGTGACGTTCCTGGCGGTTGCGATCGCCGACCTGACGGCCGGCGGCCTCGGTGGAACGCCGGTGAGCCGGCGCCGCGCCGTCCTCGGGATCTTGGCAGCGGCCTTCGTCATGCTGGCGGGTGGTTGGGGGGCGGGTTGGACGATGGCCCTGGTCCTGGTGCTGACGGCGAGTCTGGCCGGAGTCTCGGCTTGGCTGCTCTTGAGGAGCCGAGAGCGATTGGATCCACGGCGGGCCTGGGTCGCCCTGGCCGCGCTGATTGCCTATCTCGCACTCGGGGTTGGAGCGGAGGCGCTGTGGGATGCGGCCCCGGTCGACTGGCTGGACCGTTGGCTCGAGACCTTGGCTTTCCCGGCGCTCAACATGATGGAAGCCGACTCGCTGCTCTTGATAGTGGCTCTCTTCCTCTTTCTGACGGGGACCGCGAATGGTGTTGTCAGGACTGTGCTGATCGCGGCGGGAACCGAGACGGAGCGGTCCGAGGAACGCCTGCGCGGGGGCCGGATCATCGGAGTTCTCGAACGCTGGATGATCTTGGCCTTGATGCTGGCCGGTGAGACGACGGCGGCTGGCCTGGTCGTCTCGGCAAAGAGCATCTTGAGGTTCCCTGAGCTGACTAGAGCGGCAGGGGAGTCCGCGGGCACGGAGGCTTCGGCAGGGGCCAACGTTGACCACGTCACCGAGTACTTCCTGCTGGGCTCGCTCGTCAGTTGGCTTATGGCGGCTCTTCTGGCGCTGCTCTTCGTCGGCCCGTTCTAGCTACCAAGGCCTGACTACCGAGGTGCGAAAGTCGCGCGCATCAACACCTCGACCTGTGGGTCGAGGCGGACGCTCTCGGGCGCTGAGTCCACCGCCATCTCGTAGCGGCCGGTCTGCTCGATGAGTTCCACGACGTGCACAGTCGACCCACCATCGGGGCCAACGACTTCGATGGTGATCGGCATGCGGAAGATCTCGGGAGTTTCCTGAGTTTGGCCAAGTTCGACGACGAGTGTTCCCGCCTCCCACGACCAGGTGCCTTCTACTTCGAGGCTGCCGCCGCGGTAGAGCCACTGGTCGAAGAACCAGCCCAGGTCCCGCCCGGCGACCTCTTCCATGACCTGAACAAAGTCGCCGGTGGTGGCATTGCCGTCTCGGTACAGCCGGTAGTACTCGCGGATGCCCTGGCGGAACGGGTCGTCGCCGAGCATGGCGCGGAGCATGTGGAGGACCCACGCGCCCTTCTGGTAGATCTGCACGGTGAGCACGTGGTTCATGTCGCGGAGGTCGTCGTGCACCAAACGGTAGTCCGGTCGCTTGCCCTGAAAATCGAAGATCCCGCGCCGGCTGCGCTCGAGGCCCTTGACGAACGCGTCACGACCTCTCTCGTGCTCGAGAAAAAGGAGGGTGAAATAGGTGGCGAACCCCTCGCTTAGCCAGACGTCGTCCCAGTCGGCCTCAGTCACTGAGTTGCCCCACCACTGGTGGGCGATCTCGTGGGTGACGACGCTCCGCCAGCGTTCGCTGTGCTCGCCGGTGACCGAATCGTCGTCGTAGAAGATCGCCGTCGCCGACTCCATGCCGCCGCCGACGCTGTTGGACTGAACGTTGGCGAGTTTCTCGTAGGGGTAGGGCCCGATGTAGTCGGAAAAGAACTCGAGGACGTGGCGAGTAGGCTCGGAAAAGTCGTCGAAGCCGTCATCGCGATCGGTGGCGAAGACCCAGGTCTGAATCGGAATGCCATCCAAAGGCGGACGATGGTCCACGGCGAATCGAGCAACGCCCAGAGCGTAGAGCCAGCTGGCGATCGGTACCGACTGACGCCAGTGCGTGCGTCGCATCCCGTCTGCCAAGTCGGTCTCCTCGACCAGCAACCCGTTCGAGACCGCTTGGTAGTGGCCGGGCGCGTTGACGATCATGTCCGCCGTAGCCTTGTCGTACGGATGGTCGACCATCGGTAGCCAATGGCGAGCTTTGTTGGGCCAATTGTTGCTGAAGAAGCACCGTTGGCCGTGCTTGTTGTCGCCGATGATGAGGCCGGTCTCAGGCACTCCGGCATACGAGATCCAGAGCCGCCGGCGTTCACCGCGGGTGACAGGCGAGGCGAAGGGTACTGTGAGTTTCCCCACGGCATGAGAGAAGTCGGCTGGGGAGTTGGCGCCCTCCCAGCGCGCTCCGCTGACGCTCATGCCGTAGCCCGGGGGCGCGCTGTCCGTCCCGACGAGGTCGAGCACGAACTCCTGGACGTCGGCATCGAGAATGCGGATGTCCACGCCCACTCGTCCGCTGAGGGTGTCGCTGGTGTCAGCGATCGCAAGCTCAAACCGATAGTGCAGAACGTCCACGCCATGCTGTCGCGCGAAGGTATCGGCCCCGATCGGGGGTACGCAGAAGGCGATGAGGAGAAGAACTTTCAAGAGGCGCAGTCGAATCACGATAGCCCCAGCATACCGGCCCACCCCCTCTGCGGCCGCGTTGGTTGCTGCTAAACTGAAGTTTGAACAACGCTATCCCTGCCGTGCCCGTCCGTGTGCGCGGTCAGCACCTACAGAGTGGCCTCAGGCCCGACAGCGAGGTAAACAGAATGCGCCGCACTTCTAAACTCGATTTCCGTCCGCCGTTAGCTTCCACCTCTGTCTTTCAGGCGTCCCTTGCACTGCTCCTGGCCGGCTGCGTGGCTGCTACCGCTGCCGTCTCGACCCCACGAAATGCAGAGCAGGTCGCCCTGGACTACGTGCAGGAGAATCTCGCGGCCCTCGGGCTAGCCGGGGAGGACATCGAAGATCTCGTCGTGACCGACAACTACGTCAGCCGGCACACCGGGACCACGCATGTCTTTCTGCGCCAGCGCGTCGACGGCATTGAGATCTTCAACAGTTCATTCAACGTCGCTGTAGGGCGCAACGGCTCCGTAGCCCATGTCGGAGACCGCTTCGTCTCCGGGCTGGCAACTGTCGCTTCTCGCAAAACGGCTTCGATTTCAGCGAAGGCGGCAGCGGAACTCGCCGCAGCCGAGTTGGGGCTCGGCGCGCCGAAGAACCTCACAGTGTTGCTGCAAACGAGCGGGCGCGACAAACAGGCCGTCCTGAGCGATGGCGGGATCTCCTTGGAGAACATTCCGGCGCGTCTGGTCTTCCAACCGCTGAATGGGGAACTGGTATTGGCCTGGGACCTCGAGATTTATCAACTCGACGCGACCCACTGGTGGAGCGTGCGGATTGACGCTGCGACTGGAGCGCTCTTGGACAGACTCGACTTTGTCGACTCCGAGCAGTACGAGGTGTACCCGCTACCGGTGGAAAGCCCTCATCACACCACTCCGCTACCTCCGGCCGATGCCCGCGTCGTCGAAGTCGATCCGTACCTCGATGGCGTACCAGGCGGGTCGTCACCTTTCGGTTGGCACGATACTGACGGCATCGCCGGCGCTGAGTTCACCATCACCCGAGGCAACACCGTGCATGCCTACGCCGATACCAATAACGACAACTTGCCGGACGGCGGGGCTGACGCAGAGCCCGATGGGGGAGCCGGACTCGACTTCACCGGCGCCGTGGTGCCGATCGACTTGAGCATGGCGCCCACCACCTACACCCAGGGCTCGATCGCCAACCTCTTCTACTGGAGCAACATCATTCATGATGTGACCTACCAGTACGGGTTTGACGAGGCCTCGGGCAACTTTCAGGTCAACAACTATGGCAACGGTGGTCTGGGCAACGATGATCTCCGGGCCGAATCTCAAGATGGCGGCGGCAATTGCAACGCCAACTTCGGCACTCCAGCGGACGGTTTCCGACCGCGAATGCAGATGTATCTTTGCACTACCGGCAACCCGGATCGCGACGGTTCGCTCGACCACGGAGTCGTGGTCCACGAGTACGGCCATGGCATCAGCAACCGCCTGACCGGCGGGCCAGGTAACTCCGGGTGTCTGGGCAACACCGAGCAGATGGGTGAGGGCTGGAGTGACTACCTCGGCATGATGCTGACCCAGCAGCCCGGCGACCTGGGTACCGATGCCCGCGGTGTCGGCACCTGGCTCTTCGGCCAGGGACCGACCGGCCCGGGCATTCGACCTGCCCCGTACAGCACTGATTTCGGAGTGAACAGCTTCACCTACGCCAACGTGGGCGGCGTGGCGGTGCCGCACGGCGTCGGCTTCATCTGGGCGACGATGCTGTGGGAGATGGCTTGGGACCTGATCGACGAGTACGGGTTCAATCCCGATGTCTACGGTGACTGGACCACCGGTGGGAACAACCTCGCCATTCAACTCGTCATGGACGGGATGAAGCTCCAACCCTGCGGCCCCGGCTTCGTCGATGGCCGAAACGCGATTCTCGCCGCGGACGATGTCTTGACCGGTGACGGCAGCACCAATTCAGGTGCCAACCACTGCACCATCTGGTCTGCGTTCGCGCTCCGAGGTCTCGGCTTCAGCGCGGACCAGGGCAGTCCCAATAGCGTCACCGACGGTACGCCGGCTTTCGATCTGCCGCCGTTCTGCGAAACGGTCGGCGCCGAGCCCGTCACGCAGGATATTTGCCAAGGCGATCCGTCAGCCTCGTATCTGGTCGGCGTAGGCGACATGTTCACTGCGCCGCCGGTCACCATGACTGCCAGCGGTGCGCCCGCCGGCACGACCACGTCCTTCAGCCCCAACCCAGTGGCCGGCCCCCTGCCCGCGACCACGGTCTTCGAGGTCGGCAGCACCGGCGGGGCGTCGGCCGGTAGCTACGACATCACCATCACGGGAACCGATACGAATCCGACAGTCTTCGACACGATGGTGGAACTCGTGGTCTTCGCCACGCCCCCGGGCCCACCGGGCCTGACTGCCCCGGCAGATGACGCCGTGGACGAGCCGCGGACGCCAACCTTCATCTGGTCGGCCGCAACCGACGCGACGACCTACACCCTGGAGGTCGACGACGACCCGGGCTTCGGCAGCATCGACTATTCGGTTTCGGGCCTGACCGAGTTGACTCACACCCCGACCCAGAACCTCGAGTTCAATACCGAGTACTTCTGGAGGGTACAGGCAGTCAACGCCTGCGGGTCCGGCGTGGTGTCGACGGTCTTCAGTTTCACGGTTGAGACCTCTCCCGCGATTTGTCCGCCGGAATCCGGCGGCCCCCTGGTCCAGTTCCAGGATGACCTGGAGAGTGGCGGGGCGGGATGGACCCACAGCGGTCCCGGGGATACCTGGGCGCTGAGCGGAGCCCGCTTCAACAGTCCGGTGACTTCCTACTACGCCGTCGATCCGGAGACTTCGAGCGATCAGCGTTTGATTTCGCCATCGATCGTTCTGCCGACGGGCGAGTCGCCTCTGACGCTCCAGTTCCACAACTACCAGGCTTTCGAAACGCCCAACACCGATGGCCGGTGCTGGGATGCCGGAGTGCTCGAGGTCTCGACCAATGGCGGTGCCAGTTGGTCGCAGGTGCCGGCCGCCGCGATGCTGACGGATCCGTACGACAACATCATCTGGAACGACACGCCGGGTAACAACCCGATCACCAACGACTATGGCGCCACCGATGCTTGGTGCAACGAGCTCGAACCCTTCGTCCAGTCAGTAGTGGATATCGATGCCTGGGCGGGGCAGACGGTGCAGTTCGCCTGGCGCCTCGGCTCGGACAGCGCCGCCGGCAACGAGGGTTGGTACATCGACGACGTGGTGGTGCAGTCATGCGCCTCGAACCTGATCTTCGAAGACGGGTTCGAGTCGGGCAACACCTCGGCTTGGTCGACCACGGTGCCCTGATTCTTCGCGACATCGTGGCCGCCGCCGTGCGGTGCCGGTGCCGCCGCAAGGCGGCACTGGTCCAGGAGTTTTCAAGCCGTCCGCGCCTCTCGACGATCCTTCTCGAGCACCTCCCGCACCTTCTGGAGCAACTCCTGGACCCGGAAGGGCTTGGCCAGAAATGGCGCGACGAGGCCGCTGAGCTGGTCTCCGGCGACGGTCTGGTCAGCGTAGCCGGACATCAGGAGCACCTTGAGGCCGGGGCGCTCGAGGGTGAGGACATTGGCCAGTTCGATCCCGCTCATGCCCGGCATGACGATGTCGGTCAAGAGAAGATCGATCTGGTCGCGGCGTTCTTGCCACAATGCGAGCGCCTGGCCACCATCCGAGGCTTGCAACACCCGGTAGCCCTGTCCGTCCAAGGCCCTACCGACGAGGTCGCGAACACGCCGATCGTCTTCCACCAGCAGGATGAGCTCGGGCCCGGACTCGACGGCGAGGGACCCGACGGCAGCATTCGCTTGCGTCGGAGGTTGCTCGCGCGTGCGCGGAAGATAGACATCGAACCTCGAGCCACCTCCGTCCGAGCTCGTGACGTTGATGAATCCGTCGCTTTGCTTGACTACTCCGTAGACCGTGGAAAGACCGAGACCGGTACCTCTGCCCCTCTCCTTGGTGGTGAAGAAGGGCTCAAAGACCCGACTCCGAGTCTGCTCGTCCATCCCGTGCCCGGTGTCGAGGACAGACAAGACTACGTAGGCCCCTGGGGCGACCGACGGATGCTCTGATTGACGTTCATCGACATCGACGTTGGCCGTCCTGATCGTAAGCCGGCCGCCGTCAGGCATGGCGTCACGGGCGTTGACGGCGAGGTTTACCAGGAGTTGTTCGATGCTCGTCGGATCGACCTTGATCCACCAGAGATCCGCTGCAAGAAGAGTCACCAGTTCGAGATCTTCGCCGATCGTTCGCCTGAGGAGTTTTTCGACGTTGGTCACCGTTCTGTTGACGTTGAGCACCTCGAGCCGAAGAATCTGCTGGCGGCCGAAGGCCAGGAGCTGGCGGGTCAACTCCCCGGCACTCTCGCCGGCCTTTCGAATCTGGGTCAGATGCTCGTTGACAGGTTCCCGGGGATCGACCGAGGCCAGCCCGAGGTCGGCGAACCCGATGACGGCCGTGAGGAGGTTGTTGAAGTCATGGGCGACCCCGCTGACTAGTTGGCCGACCGACTCCATGCGGTCCGCTTGGTGGAGTTGGGCCTCCACTCTTCGACGTTCGGTCACATCTTCCTGAACCGCCAGAAAGTGAGTGACCTCTCCGGCTTGGTTCTTGATCGATGAGATCGATGAGATCACCAGATAGGTTTCGCCGTTCTTGCGTCGGTTTTTGAACTCACCATGCCATTCGCCGCCGGATCGAATGGTGGTCCACATCTTCTCCTCCTCCTCGATGGGTAGTTCGGAGGAACCGAGGAAACCGGGGTTGCGCCCAATCACTTCTTCGAGCGAGTAGCCGGTTATCTGGCAGAACTTGGGGTTCACGTACTCGATCAGGCCCTCTGTGTCGGTGATGATGAGCAGACTCGGGCTCTGCTCCACGGCGCGCGAGAGCTTGAGCAGTTGTTCCCGGTCTCGGTCGCGTTCGGTGATGTCCCATTCCATTCCCGACCAACGGATCGCCCTCCCATGCCCATCGCGTTGGATTTTGCTGTGACCGTAGAAGCTGCGGATCTCCCCGTTCTTGTGTCGTATTTGGTAACGGGTTTCCCGCAACTCGGCGGCCCCGGCGAGATGCCGCTTGGCGGCTTCTTGAATCTTCGCCACGCTCGGGCCGACGACTCGGGAGTGCCAGGCCTCGAGCGAGTTGGGGAAATCCTGATCTTCGAAGCCGATGAGAGCCTTGAGCTCCGGCGAGAGGTGCACTTGGTCGGGGAGCGCGTCCGGAACCGACGGGTCGAGCGCTACGTCCCACCACCCTGCGCCTGAGCCGCGGATCGCCAGCGTGAGGCGTCGGCGCAGTCCAGCTAGTTCACGACGCTGGCGACGCGTTCTGTTGAGGACGAAGCCGGCGAGAATGCTGACGCCCAAGTACAGTCCTGCCAGCGATACCTCCTGGGGTAGCGACAGCGGGTAACCCTGGCTTACGAGCAGGTAGACCGCACCCAGGTAGCTACCGAACATGGCGACGGCAAAGCCGAGGACTTCCCTGAACCCGGCAACGCCGACCAGGAGCAGCACGTTGACCAGGAAGCCATAGGAGACGAGCGATCGGGCCTCGGGCATGAAGTACACCGTGAAGCTGAAGAAGACGACCACGTAGGCCCAGGGTAGGTACAGGTAGTTGGGGTCCCACCGGAGACGCTCGTCCCAGTCGAGGTGGGGAATGAGCCATAGGACCAGGTGGCAGAGAGCGTTCACTACCGTGCACCAGATCCAGGCCGGGATACTGACTTGCCAGAAGCCACTGAGATGAAACGCCAGCGTCACCAGCAGCCCGAAGCAGAGACCTACGAAGGAGAAAACGATGCCGCGCTTCTTGCGGGCCTGTCGGCGTAGGCCTCTTTCGAGGCCGCTCAGGCTCGACCTATCGGAGCCGGAGGGAGCCTTGGGTCGGGTGTCTTCGCTTTCCGGCATATTCTGTTCTTCGACTGCAGCGGAACTCGCGGAGCGGGTCTGGAGTCTTGCTTGGAGCCGCGGAGTCCCGAGCCCTGGTGCGGAGTTGCTGCCATCGACCAGCAGTGCAAGTTGGATTCCAGTTGGAACTCGCCAGAAGCCGCGGCAAAGCGCGAGGAGGTGCGCCACCTCGGGGATTTCTTAGTGGCTCGATCTCGGGCAGAGCGGCCCCTCGAGCCGATCCGTATTCCTTACAAGGGCATTTTGGGACCCCCCCCAGAAAGTCCTGGCCTGTCTGCGGCCGGACGTATACCGTGGCGACACGGCCAGTGTGCGGCCTCTTCGTCGGGCGCCAGGTGGAGAACGCTCTTCACTCGCTGGAGCTCCCGGAGCCAATCCCGGCGCACCACCTGGGTACTCGAGCAACCCACGGGCGCTTTCCAGGTGTCGACTGATCGTTCGTCGATATCTCGGATCTCGAAACGCCGGTCTCCGTAGGCAATCTCCCGACCCATTCCGCGACCTCCATCTGGCGAGACATCAAGGCCTGCGACCACCTCGCCTTTATCGTCAGTGAAGCCCGTGACCATGGCATGTAGATCTTCGACCTCACTCAGTTGCGTGACGGGTTGGAGCACGGTCAAACAGGTCGTTAGAGCAAGGGCGTTAGCGCAAGCGGATCTTGGGTCGACGGCACGGCTCTTGCGAAAGTTCCGGAGTCATGGAGATCCTGTGCGCGTAGGTCCTCAGGCCGTGAGTGAGGTGGGCGGCGCGCTGGTGAACAGGGACTCCTGGCTCGACCCTGCTGCGGCCGCAGAGGCAAAGGCTGCCCGTGGCCGCAGGGTTCATGCCTTTCAGCTACCCCTTCTGCGGCTAGCCGGATTCGGTGCGCTGGCCCTTCTTGTCGCGGTTTTCGACGTATCTCTCGGCGATGGGCTCATGCTGGACAGCTATCTGCTATTCGTAAGCGTTCTGCTTGCCTACGGGCTTGGCTCGTGGCTGATCCTGTGGCTCTACTACGGACGCACCGGGAGCGTCGACCTGAGCTTCCTGTTCATGGTCCTCGATGTGCCCTTCCTCTTGTGGTTCGTGCATCGCTCTGGGGCCGAGCACAGCTGGATCATTCTCCTGCTCCTCGTGCGCGTCGCGGATCAGGCAAACATCAGCTTTCGCCGGGCCTTCTTCTTTGCCAACTACATAGCCGTGGGCTACCTGATCGTGCTGGGAGCCCTGGGCCTTGGCCGCGGGTTTGACGGTGTCGGGCTCGAATGGGTGATGGTGCTGGCGATCTTCTACCTAGCCGGCGTCTACATTGCACTCACGGCAGGGACGGCAGAGGCTCTCCGTCGCAAGGTACGCAGTGCCGTCCAGACCGCCCGGAAGCTGCTGGTTGAACTCGAGGAGCGCAACCGCGAACTTTCGAGTCAAGCGGAGGAACTGCGCGAGAAGCGACACCAGGCGGAGGAAGCCAATCGTCTGAAGAGTGAGTTCCTCGCCAACCTGAGCCATGAGATCCGCACGCCGATGAACGGTGTCCTCGGAATGACCGGACTGGTTCTCGATACCGACCTGACGGATGAGCAGCGTGAGAACCTCGAGCTGGTCGAGTCCTCGGGCAACTCGCTGCTGGTTCTGCTCAACGACATCCTGGACTTCTCGAAGATCGAAGCGGGCAAACTCGAACTCGAATCCTGCGAGTTCGAGTTGCGGCCGCAGGTGGAGGGTCTTGCGCGATTGCTCACTCTCGATGCCCAGCGCAAGGAGATTCGATTGACCGCTCACGTCGAGCAGGACGTTCCGGAGACTCTCGTCGGCGATGGCGAGCGGCTGCGTCAGCTTTTGCTCAACCTGCTCAACAACGCGGTCAAGTTCACAGACGAAGGCGCGGTGGGCCTCGATGTCGAGGTCGTGGAGCAGGATGAGCGGTCGGTCGAACTCAGGTTCGTCGTGCACGACACGGGTATGGGCATCGCAGCGGAGAAGCTCGAATCAGTCTTTGGGGCCTTCGTTCAGGCGGACGGCTCGTTCGCCAGGGTTCATGGGGGCACGGGTCTAGGCTTGTCCATTTCGAGCCGATTGGCTGAGCTCATGGGCGGTGAGCTCCAAGTCGAGAGCGCGGTCGGAATCGGCAGTCGATTTCATTTCACCGCCTGTTTTGGTCTGGCCGAGACGCAGCGAGAACGAGCCGGTCTGTTCGCCGAAGTGGCGGTCCCACCACCCGCATCCAAGGAACGGGATTCGTTGTCCGTGTTGGTGGCCGAAGACAACCGGGTCAACCAGAAGTTGGCGGTTCGGCTGCTCGAGAAGTCCGGCCACCGAGTAGAGACAGCGGAGAACGGTCGCCTGGCGATCGAGCTTTTCGAGCGTGGAGCCTTCGACCTGGTGCTCACCGACATTCAGATGCCGGAGGCCGATGGCCTCGAGCTGCTGACCGAGATTCGCCGCCTCGAGGCTGGTGCGGGAGCGCATACACCGGTCATCGCCCTGACTGCACATGCTCTGCTGGGTGACCGCGAGCGCTTCCTGGCAGCCGGCATGGACGCGTGTCTCACCAAGCCCCTTCGGGTGCAGGAGCTCTCGGACGCTCTGGCCAAGTACGGACGCGCCCGGTGACCTCGACAGAAGCGGCACGACGCCTTGCGAGCTGGGCGCAAATGGGGTGTTCGGCAGTATGCTCCTCGGCCGGCAGTCGGCGCAGGCGTGCACGGATTGGGCGTTCAGTCTCGGTCAAGGGAGTCGAGGAACTCGATCGCCGCGTTGGTGGCTTCGCGCCAGACCTCGGGCTCGCTGTGCGGGCAGTGTCCACCGGCCTCGATCATGTGAGTCGTCGCTCGGGGGAGCGCTTGGAGCACCATGGCCATCTCGTCGGGCTCGGTTCTCGGGTCCTGCTCGCCGTGGAGAATCAACACCGGAACCTCGAGCTCGCCGAGCCTGCCATTGAAGAGGTCCGGATGGGGCCAGGATGTGTCGCGGATCGTCAACCAAGCATTGCCTCCGAGGGCAAGGAGATCTTGCCAGTAGTCCGCGCCATGTTCGCGAGCGAGCACCGAGGCGACTCTCTTTCCGAGGGCTCCAGGCTCAGTGGCCATGGTTTCGAAAAACGTGCGCGAAGAGGGCTTGGCGCGATCGAAGTGCAGCGCCTCGAGGATGATCGCCCGACATCGTTCCGGGGCGTCGAGGCCCATCCAGACCGCGGTGCACGCGCCATCGCTGTGCCCCCACACCACCGAGGTCTCGAGTTCGAGGCCATCCATGACCCGCAGGGTCTCTGCCGCTGCTTGGCGGTGGAAATCGAGTCCGAAGGCTTCGCACCGCCGGCCTGATCGACCGTAGCCCGTGCGGTCGGGGATCAGCACGCGGTAACTCGAGCCGAGAATCGACAGCGGCTGGTCGAACGGGTAAATTTCGTAGCCCCATCCACCGTGAAGGTGGAGGAGAGGAGCGGTTCCGGTTCCGAGGTCGCGGCAGAAAACGGGGTGCACACCAGGTCCCTGGTCGATTTCGATCCACATACCAGGAGTTTAAGTTCACTCGATACCAGGAGTTTAAGTTCACTCGGCCGGCGGGCGAGACCGGGAAGGGTGGGAACAATTGGTCCTCGAGTGACGTAGTGTAGGGACAAGGAGGGCGACCTATGTTCAAGACGCTGCGTGCTTTGAAGTTCCTTTTTGTCGGACCCGCGATTCTCTTCATGCTCTTCGTGATCAACTGGATGACGTCGCCCGGCGACTGGTGGGTACAGTGGGCGGCCTTGGGAATTGGTATCGCGTGGTTTATCAGCCTGTTCCGAGTCCTCGCCGCGGTTGTTGTGGCCGGCGGCCTCGCCGCGTTCGTGGCCTACGTGCGCCAGCGCCAGAGCGCATAGAGCCAGCAGGCGGCTGCCAGGGAGTCGCAGGGGGCCCGGAGCCGGCCGCTCTTGGCCTGGCCGAGTTCCCCTTTCGTAGCAAGGGCACCAGAAGCAGCGCGCGACCACTCCGTCGTAGGATGGCTCGATGCTCCTGCCACCACCAGACCAGGTGCGCGAAGTCGATCGCCCGCTCCATGAGGACGTCCGCTTCCTCGGCGCGTTGTTGGGCGCCGTGGTGCAACGGTTGGAAGGGGACGAGGCCTTCGAGGCAGTCGAATCGCTGCGTACCGCTTGCAGGGCGCGCCGCCGTGGCGAGGACGGCGCGCTGACGCTGGATCAACTGCTCGAGCAGGTCGAGGGCATCCCGCTGGCCTTGGTGCCGGCCGTGGCTCGTGCCTTCACCCTCTTCTTCTTGCTGATCAACACGGCGGAGCAGGTCCACAGAGTTCGTCGGCGGCACGCGTATCAGCGCAACGCCGACACACCGGTACAGCCCGCGGCGCCGCTGTGGGCGATTCATCGACTCCGCGACGCCGGGCACGGCGTCGAGGTGGTAGAGCAGGCTCTCCAGGAACTCGATGTGCGCCCTGTGCTGACGGCGCATCCCACCGAATCGACCCGCCGCACGGTGTTGGCTCTGCAGGCCCGGGTGGCAGAGGCTCTGCTGGCGCGCGAGGGGCCTGCCGAGAAGGAGGCGGCCGAAGACGTTCTGGCAACCGAGGTCGAGCTGCTCTGGCTGACTTCCGAGGTGAGGTTGGACCGGCCGCTGGTCAAGGACGAAGTCAGTACTGTGCTCTGGTATCTCGAAGATCGATTCTTGGATGCGGCGCTCGATGTCGGAGAGCGCTTCGCGAAGGCTCATCGCGAGGTGTTCGGCCGCGAGCTCGAGCACTGTGACCCGGTACGCTTGGGCAGCTGGGTGGCGGGTGATCGCGACGGCAACCCATTCGTCACTCCCGAAGTTACGCTGGCGGCCACACGTCGGGCGATGTTCGCGGTGCTCGGCCGCTACGTGGGGGACGTCGAGCGTCTTGTGCAGCGCCTGAGTCTGTCGCAAAAGGTCGCACCCTCGACCGTCGCCTTGCGCCGCTTGGTCGACACCGGCCGCAGCATGCTGCCCGAAGTCTGGGAGGCCAATCGCCGGCGCGACGCCGACGAGCCAGTGCGCCTCGCGTTGTCGTTCATCTCGGGCCGCCTTGCCGCGACTCGCGATCTCGTCGCCGCGCGGGACGCCGGCCACCAAGGTGAGGAAGTCGCGGTCTACAAGGGGGCTGAGGGGCTGCTGCAGGATCTCTTGATCATCGACGATTCTCTGCGCGCGAGCGGTGCGGAGAGATCGCGGCGCAACCTGCTCCTTCCCCTGCTGCGCAAGGTCCGCATCTTCGGCCTTCATGGACTGAGGCTGGATGTTCGCGACGATGCGGCCGAACACAGCGCCGCGCTGGTGGAATTGGCGCCGGACCTCGACGAGGGCGCGGACGTGGGGCTGAGCCGGGCGCTGCTTCGTTCCGAAGCATTGACCCGGCCCGAATCCGAGCCGTCGACGCGGACTCACCGGGTGCTCGAGACGTTCGAAGCGATCCGGCAAGTCCAGCAAGAAGCAGGTGAAGCGGCTGCTTCCACTTACGTAATCTCGATGGCGTCATCGGCCTCTGACGTGTTGCGAGTGCTGCTGCTTGGACGGGAGGTGGGTTTGGTCGACCTGGCGTCCCGCCCAGGCCGCTCGGAGCTCGATGTCGTGCCGCTGTTCGAGACCGAGCGCGACCTGCTTGCAGGTCCGCGGGTCATGGAGGAGCTCTTCAGCGATCCGGCCTACTTGCGCCAGCTTGCCGCCCGCGGCATGCGCCAGGAGGTCATGATCGGCTATTCGGATTCGGCCAAGGATGCGGGCGTGCTCTCGGCGGCCTGGGCGCTCTACAAGGCGCAGGAGGCTTTCGCTGCGCTGGGCTCCAAGCATGGAGTGGGGATGAGGATCTTCCATGGTTCAGGGGGCACGGTGGGACGAGGCGGTGGCTCTCCGGTCTATCGAGCCTTGCGGGCGCTCCCTCCGGGCACGGTTGGGCGCACCATCAAGCTGACCGAGCAGGGCGAAGTGATTTCGCTCAAGTATGGCCTGCCGGAAATCGCCGAGCGTAGTCTCGAGGTACTGGCCACCGGTACGCTGATGGCGTCCTTCGAGGATTGGCGCGATTCGGTCGAGGGGGATGACGAGGAGCGATTTCGGGCCGTCATGGAGCGCATGGCCTCTACCGCCTCGCCGGTGTTCAGGCGCCGGGTTCACGAGAGCGAGGAACTCTTCAGATTGTTTCTCGACTGTACGCCGGTGCGCGAGCTGGCCAACGTGCACTTCGGATCTCGCCCGGCCTATAGGGAGAGCGGTGCCGGCACAATGGCCGGGATTCGGGCCATTCCCTGGTCGTTCGGCTGGACGCAGATCCGGCTGATGCTGCCCGCCTGGCTCGGAGCGGGCACCGCTCTTGACCAGATCCTGGCCGAGCCTGGCGGGGAGGATCTGCTGCGCCGGATGGCCGGCTCCTGGCCCTTCTTCGACGACCTGATCGGCAAGATCGAGATGGTGTGCGCCAAAGCGGACCCCGAGATCGCCCGGATGTACGTCGAGCGGCTTGGCGGCGACCTGGCACTGCTCGACGAACTGACGGCCGAGTTCGATCGCACGACGCGCGCGATCCGCCGGATTCGTGACCAGGAGCACCTACTCGCAGATCAGCCTGTCCTGCAGTCGAGCATAGGTTTGCGCAACACTTACGTCGACCCGCTCTCCCTGCTCCAGGTGCGCTTGCTGGACTACAAGCGCAAGGCGTCGGTCAGCGACCCACAACTCGAAGCCGCCCTCGGCTCGACCCTGAACGGAGTCGCCCAGGGCCTGAGGAATACTGGCTAGGCCCTGATGTTGCTGCCAGCCGCTCGCAGCTTCTCCGGCGTCTTCCTCATTCTGACGCCCTTTTTCTGGATCGGGTGCGACTCGCAATCGCCGACCCAGGTCGAAGCCCCAATGAACGCTGCAGGAGTCTATGCGGGGCAGGCGGTGCTCGATTCCGCGACGCCCAGCGGGCACTGCTTCACCAAGGGCCTCGAGCTACAGGGTGGAAGCCATGCCTTCGCCTATCGGCTCGAGCTGACCCAATCGGACAGGGTGCTCGATGGGGCGTTGGAGGCGCTGGATTTCGCGCAACGGTGTCCGCTTGAAGGCACCATCGACGCCAACGGCGACCTCTTCGTTGACCAGGTGCGCTGCTCACCGTCCTGCGTCACTTTCGCCTGGGCGGCCGAGGAGGGCACGAACTGTTTCCTTCGGGCTTGCTCTGCTACAACGAGCATCGCAGGCTCGTTGGCGCGCACCAACGGGCCGATAGATGGCCGGCTGCGGATCGAATGGAGCACCTTCGACGGCGACACCAACGAGGATCTCGGCCGCGTCATCGCGACCGGCGACATCCGCCTCGCACGAGTGGACTGAGGCGTCCACGGCTCATGGCACGGGTCCACCTAGGGCCTGCGCTCTCTAAGGTACGACCGTGTCCCAGGAGCCGGTATCGCCGGACTCGAAGCCATCGGTGAAGATGAACTCCGTCGATCCGGCCCATGGGCAGCCTGCGCCGTTGTGGATGCAGTCGATACGGCCCGCTCCGCCGACGACGACGTAGAGTTCTCCGATCGAGTCCTCGGCAAAGCCGAAGGTCCCGCCGTAGCCACTGGCCCAGCAGGACGCGTCGATGGCTGCTGGATTGGCCGGGTCGAGTGTGCTCGTCTTCCAGATCTGGCCGCAAGCCGCGTCGCCATAGATGTAGTCCCCGGCAATCGACGGCACCTGGCTTCCGCGATAGCGATAGCCACCCATAATGGATACCCAGCCGCCGTTGTGGTGGCACAGGACCGGATCCATGAAGCCGCTGGCGCGTGGAAACTCACAGGTCGTGCCCGGGTCCACGGGGCAGCCTCCGGTGGGGCACTGCGACTCGTCGTTGCCGGCTGTCTCGCAACCCTCGCGACACACCCAGCCCCAGTTGACCGGAGCCGGGGTGCTGGCTGTCTGCATGTTGATCTCCTCCCACTTGAGCTGGCCTACGTCGCCGATGTAGATGTCACCGGTCGAGCGATCGAAGGAGAAGCGGAAGGGATTGCGCAGGCCGAGACCCCACACTTCGTCACAGGCCGGCTCTTGACCGAAGAAGGGGTTGGTCGAGGGCACCATGTAGTTGTTGGGCCCAACGCCGCAATCGTCGGGCGCTCCGGCCTTGGGATCGACGCCGTGGACGTCGAGCCGGAGCAGCTTGCCGGCCAGTGTGTCGTTGCGCTGGCCGTCACCGTTGGCACCCTGGCCGCTGTCACATCCGCTACCGCCGTCGCCGGTCGAAATGTAGAGGAAACCGTCGTTGGGCCCGAAGGCAAGCTGGCCGCCATTGTGGTTGCCGGCCGGGTGGTCGATGACCAGAATGGTCGTCGCCGAAGCCGGATCCGCCACGTCCGGATCGCCCGCCGAGCGCTCATAGCGCTCGATGACGACGTCGCCCAGGGTGCCCGGGCCGAGGTCGCGGCGGGTGTAGAAGACGTAGAAGCGCCCCGTGTTCACGTAGTCCGGATCGAGCGCCATCGCCAGGAGGCCGCGCTCGCCGCCGTCCTGAACCGGGCCGCCGGTACCGTCGCGCAGATCGAGAAACAGAGTCGGCAGGATGGAGTCGGTGGGGCCGTCCCACACCATGATCGCGCCCTGTTGGCTGGCCACGAGCCAACGGCCCCGCCCGTCCGCCGGGTCGAGGAACGCGATGGGGGTTCCCGCGTCGGCTGGGAAGTCACCCGGGCCGAGAAGGGTCGAGATCTCGACCGGTGCCCCTGGCGTACAAGACATTCCGCAGGAGACGTTGAAGCAATCGGTGGCGGCTGCAATCGGCGCTGGCGAAGAGGCCAGAAGGCCGGCCAGGAAGAGGACAGAGCCGAGGATAGCGGGCGCCGTGGAAACGGGTCGAACAATCGATAGCATGAAACTCCCCCTTGCGTTGAGGCCCCATTCTAGGGGAACCCCAAATACTCTCGTTGTGACGGCTTTCGCGAAGCTCAAGGCTGCCGGCTAGTCTCGGCTGGATGGTGGCTCGTCACCGGGAGCCGTCTCATCCCACTGAGACAACTCGCCAGTCTCGAAGTCCTCAGCCGACGGCGTCCGGCTGATGCGGCGCCAGGGGAAGCCCTCGGCGGTGGCCATGCCCGACGTTGCGAAACGTGCGGCGAAATCGCACCGTATTCGCGTCGGAACCGGTGGAAGTGCCGTCGCTGAAAGGCCCCGGCTCCTCAGCCGGGTAGTGCACATTCATGTTGAGCCGCACGCCGCCGTCCTCGAGGATGTCGATGGGACCGTGCCTCATTTGAGTTCGCTCCGAGGGGACTGGGGGCGCCGGCTGACCCGCGCGCTCGAGGTCAGGGCACCACCGCGGACCAGGCACCGGTGTCGCCGGACTCGAATCCGTCGGCGAAGATTTCGGCGAAGGGTCTGATCTGAACCGCGTTCAAGGCTGCTCCGAGTGCCGGGTTGGCCCCAGGGACGATGCCCGAGTGCATGTTGAGGATGCCGTCCGGGCCGACCTCGACGATGTGTCTCGAATAGGTCACCAGCGCCTCGTGCGAGCCGCCCCAGGGGCCTCCGACCTCGAGGTGCGGATTGCCGGTCTCCTGGTCGATGCTGGTCAGGCTCTCAATACTGGGGTCGAGTGGCATCCAGGCGTAGATCAGTACTTCGTAGACGTCCGGTTCGAGGTTCTCGAAGAACAGACAGGTTTCGACCGCGGCGCTGAAAGTGACCAGGTAGTCCTCGAGCAAGAGTGCGTCCTCGCCGATGACAGTCGGGTCGTCCACCGTCAGTGTTTGCGTCCCGCCCAGCTGCCGCACGCTCACGTCGGTGATGATGCCGTCGACGTCGAGCAGGTTGAACGTCGTGCTGGCGTGAGGTGCCACGAGGCCAATCCACAGTCCCTCGCCACCGGCCGCAGCGTAACTGGCGGGAGGGACAGTGTCCGCTTGTCCGAAGTCGAGGTTGAAGGATTGAGCGCCAGCGCTCGAAGCGATCAGTGAGCAGGCGATTAGCAGTCGGATGCGCATCTTCTGAACTCTCGGCGTGCGGCGATCCTAGCAGGGCGAATCGGACCGACCCGGGAAGTCCGAACTCTGAGTAGCAGGGCGGCTAGCCGGTCAACCGTTCTTCGACCTGGTCCAAGCTGGCGCGTTGCCCCATCACGGTGACTCGGTCGCCCCGCTGCAAGCGGGTGTAACCGTGCGAGATCAGCGAGGCGCCGTCGCGCTCGACCGAAAGCACCAGGACATCGAGCGGGAGTTGCAGCTCGCGCAGAGCGGCGCCGTCGAGGTCACGGTTGGCCACCGGTACTTCGATGATGTCGCGCTCGATGTCCATGCCGACCACCATGCCGGTCAGCGACGGCGAGCGAACAAAGTGATCGAGGACGTTGACCAGCGCGACGTTCGGGTCGATGGCGGCTGCTCCGTACTGCTGGCACCTGGCCGCTGCCCTCTGGCTCGCTACCCGGGCGACGACGTTGGACACCCCCAACTCGTCGTGGGCAAGACGGCACAGCTCGACGTTGCCCTCTTCGTCCATCAGGCCGACCAGGGTGCGAGCTTTGTCGGCGCCGATTTCGAGCAACGTCTCGGCGGACAGCTCGGGGATGCGTAGGATCTCGATGTCCTGCGGACTGCCCTCCGGCAGGTCTCGACGACTGACCAGAGCGGGCCGCCAGCCGTGGTCGGCTAGCTGGCGGGCCAAGGCCCAGGACTGTCCGTCCAGGCCGAAAATCAACACCCGAGGTGCGCCGCGCAGACTTCCGGTGAGGTCCGCTCTGGCTTCGCCGGCCTGGCGCAAGACCCACTTGGCAGGAGGTGGGCCGAAGACCTGGTTGACCACGATCACCGCGATCATCGTGGTGGCGAAGCTTCCACCCCACTCGGGGAAATCGACCGCGACCTGCTTGGCCAGGCCGAGTCCGATCCCGGCCTGGGTCAACATGCCGAGCCACAACCGGCGTCGGACCTTTTTGGGCGCGCCGCCGATCAGCCCTCCGGTGTAGGAGCCCGCCATAACCGCGACCAGGCGGACCACGAGGAACAGCAGCGCGACGCGCCAAGCCAGGCGCAGGGCGGAGAGATCGAGCGAGGCCCCAGCGAGGGTGAAGAAGCCGAGATAGACGTAGGGTGCCATGGTCTGAAGGACCCGCACGAAGTCGTTGCGATAGCTCGAGAAGTTGCCGACCGCGAACCCGGCCACCATACAAACGAGAAGCGGTTCGAGGAAAACCTCGAAGGGACCGGAGGTGTGGGTTGTAGCCCGCAACCATCCACTGATTTGGTACACGCCAAGTCCGACAGCCAGCACGAGGACGATTTGAACGGGAAGCCAACGGCCGAATCGCAGCACGAAAGGGATGATGACGGCGACCAACCCACCGACGCAGGCGGCGACGGCAAGCTCTCCCAAGACGAGCAGAATGAGCCCTGGTTGAAAGTCGGTGGCGCGAAGGAGCACGTCGGCCAAGGAGGTGCTGATGGCAAACAGCATGATGACGACCACATCGAGCGCCACCGTGACGCCCATCAACAGGCGGGTGAAGGGTCCCCGGGCGCGAAGTTCGGTTACCAGGGCCATCAGCGACGAGGGCGAGCGCGAGACGAGAATCGCGCCGGCGATCAGTCCGACACCGAGCCGAGCCCTGCTGCCCATGCCATCGAGAAATGGAGCAGCATCCCCGAGCCAGTGGAGCGTGGGCAGCACCAAGGTATAGGAGGCCGCCACAATGCCGAAAGTGATCCACCAGATGCGCTTGAGTTGCTGCCGGATCTCGCGGTAGTGAAGCTCGGCTCCGGCCGCAAAGGCGATGAACGAGAGCGCGATCTGATCCACTACGCGCAGTTGCACGGTCTGCTCCGTCGAGAGCAGACCCAGGGCGTAAGGCCCGACAAGTACGCCGGCGAGCAGGAAGCCGGTGATGACCGGCAGGTGGAGGCGCTTGGCGCCTCGGCCGATCCACTCCGAGGCGAGCATCAGTACTCCAAAGACAGCAAGAAGAGTCAACAAATCCGGCACGACGACAGATCCCCAATCTCCGGGTCCTCGGAATTGGTGCAGGGTATCAAGAACGAGTGACGCACATTCAGGCGTCATTGCGACCGAATCTCAGCGGCCGTCCCTGTCCCGGCTCAGGACATCCCCAACCCGGGGAGGTTCGCCGTTCTGGCCGACCCTCAGGGAGCGTTCTTCGCCCTGCACTCGCAGGCGAGCTGACCCTCAGTCGACCGACCGAGGTTCAACAGTCGGAGTTCGGGGGACAGGCCAACCTTTCGGTCTCGTTTGCGTAGTCAGGGGAGAGTTCCCGGCCTGCGGGCCCACAATCCAACAGCAAATCAGCCCGGAGGAGTCCGATGCGCCGAACCCTAATCGCTGTCGCGCTTGTTGCAGCCGCCCTAGCCAGTTCCCTGGTGCACGCCCAGGGCCAAGGTCAGATCCCTGGACTTTGGCTGCCGAACGCGAGCCCGACCGCCAAGGTCTCACAGACGCTGGGCGTGACTGCCATCGACTTGGTGTATCACCGCCCGGCCGTCAACGAGAGAGACGTCTGGGGAGCCCTGGTTCCCTACGGTCAGGTGTGGCGGACCGGTGCCAACGAGAATACGACCATCGCCTTCTCGACCGATGTCACGGTCGAAGGAGAGCCCCTGCCGGCCGGGGTGTACGGCCTGCACACGCTGCCCGCAGAAGGCGAATGGGAAGTGATTTTCTCCCACGACACCACGGCTTGGGGCAGCTTCAGCTACAACGAGGAGAACGACGCGCTCAGGGTGAAGGTGCAGCCCCAAGCGGCCGAACACCAGGAGCGCATGCAGTTTGCCTTCGACGAGGTCGGTGCGGACTCTGCAGTCTTGGCACTGAGCTGGGCGGCTTTGCGAGTGCCAATCTCGATCGGGGTCGACCTTCAGGCCACGACGCTGGCCAGTATCCGCGAGCAACTCAAGGGCCTCTCCCAGTTCAGCTGGCAGGGCTGGGCCCAGGCGGCCAATTGGTGCAATCAGAACGAAGTGAACCTCGAAGAGGCGGTCCAGTGGGCTGACCGTTCGATCGGCGTCGAAGACCGGTTCGAGAACCAGTCCGCCAAGTCTCAGCTTCTGGCCAAACTCGGCGACGAGGAAGGCTCCAAGGCCGCGATGGACCTGGCGCTCGGCAAAGCCAACGCGGGTCAGCTGCACAACTACGGCCGTCAGCTCATCGGCCAGGATCAGAAGCAGGAGGCTCTGGCAGTGTTCAAGCGCAATGCGGAACAGAATCCCGAAGCTTGGTTCATCGGCGTCGGCCTCGCCCGGGGCTACTCCGCTGTGGGCGACTTCGCCAACGCCGCCAAGGGGATGGAGGATGCGATCGGCAAGGCCCCGGCAGGGCAGGAGGCCTACCTCGGTGGTCTCCTCACGCGCCTGAAGAACGGCGAGGACATCAACTAGGCAAATCGGCTCGGCGAGCGTGGTTCTCGCAGAGTTGGGCGAGCCTTCGCTGCCTGGAAGGAGGAGACCTCTTGACGATATTGCTAAGGACACGCCGGACATACCTGGGCCTTGCGTTGGTAGCCTTCGTACTCAGCGTCCCCGTGGGCGCCCAGCAGGATCATGCGATGCATCACTCGGACTACGCCGAGCAGGCAACGAGTGGCATCGCTTCGCTTTCGCGACAGGAGCATGACGACCTGATCGCGGGAGCCGGGATGGGGATGGCCCGGCCGGCCGAGCTGCACCAGTATCCCGGCCCCAAACACGTCCTCGAGCTTGTCGGTGAACTGGCCCTAGACGAGCAGCAGACGGCGGCAGTCGAAGCCATTCACGCCGCGATGCTGCAGCGCGCGCGCGAGCTCGGGGAAGAGATCGTGGAGAAGGAACGCCATCTGGATCTGCGCTTCAGCCGACGCCATATCGACGAGGCTGCGTTGCGATCGACGACCGCCGAGATTGCGGTGCTCTACGGGGAACTCCGCTTCGCCCACCTGCGAGCCCATCTCGAAACCCGCGAAGTGCTGTCGCCCGAGCAAATAGAAAAGTACGACGATCTTCGTGGGTATTGACGGGGTTCTGACGTAGCGCGGCGTGGCGGTCGCTATCGGGAAGTGTAGGCTTGACCGATGAACCACAGAGATCTGTTCGACCCAACGGTCCACGATGGTGTCCTTGAACGCCTGGGCGGGCTGACGGAAGACACGGCTCCTCAGTGGGGCACCATGGACGCCGCACAGATGTGCGCCCACTGCTCCGAGGTCCTCGAGGTCTCGACCGGGAAGCCGCTCGAGGGCACGCCATGGTACGTCGGGCTCATGCGCGGGCTGATCAAGAAGCTGGTCCTGAGCGACAGGCCGTACCCACGCAGTACCCGAACTCATCCTCAGTACGTCGTGACCTCCGATCTCGACTTCGCGGTCGAGCATGCCCGACTGCTCGGCGCAATTAGCGCCGCGCAGGCAAGCGCAGGTTCTCCCAAGCGACATCCACTCTTCGGCCAAATGACCGCGGAGGAGAATGGTTGGGCAGCCTACAAGCACCTCGACCATCACTTGACTCAGTTCGGGCTCTAGCGTCGACGCCTGCTCCCGTCGACGGAACCAACCGCCGCCAGGTTCGTTTCTGGTGAGTGCATGGACACGCTCTCCCCCTGCAGCGAGGATCTCTCAATGAAACGTTCCGCTCAGAACTGTCTTTCGGTGCTGGTGCTTGCCCTCTTGTTGCCTCAATCGCCCGCAGTCTGCGACGAGGCTGACATGGCGGTGGCCGTAGAGCAGCTCCGTCATTCGATCGGAACTTGGGAGGCGACGAGCGAGTTCCTCAGGCCGGATGGCTCAGTGGCGCGAACGGTGGCCGGCACCTACCGGTACGAGTGGGTGATCGAGGATCGACTCGTGAGTGGCCGGTCCATGGTCCCGGAGCTCGATCAGACCTCTGCCCTCCTGTTCTATGTCGAGCCGGAGAAGAACCAGATCGAGATGTCCTCGGTCGGGGCTGACGGGCATCTTTGGGTGATGACGGGTCCGGCCGGCGGCGAGGTGCGCACGACGCCTGAGACCTTGATGCCCAACGGTTCGACGATTCAGCTGCGCTTCACCCGCTACAACATCGAGCCTGACCGCTTCGAGTCGAAGATGGAGATCAGCAACGACGGGGGCACGACCTGGCGGCCGGGCAATCATCAGGTGCTGGTGCGGGCCAAGGAGGAAGTGCCGGAGCAAGTGCAGCAGGAAGTGCCGACCGGATCGGGGCCGAGCTGGGCGACGCTGTCGAGCTGGCTCGATGGCGAGGCGGCGGCCGGATTCACTGGGGCCGTGCTGGTTGTCCGCGACGGCGAAGTCGTGATTGACAAGGGCTACGGCCTGGCGAATCGGGAGCTTGGCCTTGCCGTGACTCCAGAGACGATCTTCGCTGTTGGCTCCCAGCCGATCGATTTCACCCATGCGAGCATCCTCTGGCTGGCCCAGAGCGGAAGGCTTCAGCTCGAGGATCCGATCACCAAGTACTTCGACTCGGTGCCGGCAGACAAACAGAGCATCACAATCGAGCACTTGATGACCGGTGGCTCGGGCCTGCCCGACTTCCACGATATTCCCTCGGACCGCGATCCGGACCACAGCTGGATCGATCGCGCCGAGGCAATGCGGCGCATCTTCGCGCAGCAGCTTCTCTTTCCTCCAGGCGATGGCGACGAGCATTCCCATTCGGCCTGGGGCGTGCTGGCAGCCATCGTCGAGATCGCCAGCGGCCAGACCTACCAGGAGTTCACTCGCGAGCACTTGTTTGCTCCAGCCGGCATGAATGACACGGGCTTCAATGGAGATCGGGTGGCCAAGGAGCGACTGGCCGTGGGCTATGGCATGCGGTCAGACGGCGAGATCAACGCGCCGCCCTATTGGGGGCCGACCTCTTGGCTGGTCATGGGCAGCGGCGGCCAAGTCTCGACCACCGGCGACACGGGGCGGTGGCTCACCGCCATGCGCGAGGGGCGCATCCTCGAGCCGGAAGGGGCGGAACGGTTCTTTGGGCCAGGCCCTGGAGCCAATAGAAACGGCGACGTCTACGGCTTTGAGATGTTCGTCTACCACGGGCCAATGGCCGAGTCCTACGCGGTGCTTTTGACCCATGCCAACAACCCTCGGGAAGCCGGTAGCGAGGACACGCACTTCGTCGAAGTGAGCCGCACGGTCGGAGACCTCCTGCTCGCGCCCTACAGGCCGAAGTTCAGTCTCGGAATTGCCGTGGAGCCAGGTCCCGACGGGACCGTGGAGGTCGGCGACGTCGTGGCTGGAAGTGCCGCCGAACGGGACGGCCTGGCGGTCGGGGATCTGCTCGTGAGCGTGAACGGAACGGCTTTCGGGGACGATCCGTTCGCGATACTCGAGCCCTACTTGATGAGCGGCGAGACAATCGTCTTTGCCCTGCGTCGCGGGGACGAGACTCTGGAGATCAGCGTGACACCGAACCCACGCTAGGGAGGGTGGGCGGCTACTACGGCGCCTTGTAGACCTCGCCGCCCTTCATCACGAAGTGCACGTCTTCGAGCAATTCGACGTTGGCCAACGGGTCTCCCGCGACGCCGACCAGATCGGCCAGCAGTCCGGGCGCGATGCGTCCCCGGTCTACCACTCCGAGAACGTCCGCGGCGTGCAGGGTCGCGCCACGAATCGCTTCGAGAGGCGACTGTCCGGCCGCGACGCGGGCCGCGAACTCTCGGGCGTTCTCCCCATGTGGATAGACCCCGGAGTCGGTACCGAAGACGATCTCGAGGTCGTAGTCGAGCGCGCGCTGGAAGCTCTCGAGCACCAGCGGATCGAGCGCCCGCCCCTTGGCCGCGATGGCCGGCGGCAGGAGGTCGTAGTTCATCGACTCGAGTAGGTAGAGGTTGGGCACGATCGCGGTGCCGTTGCGCTTGAGGACTGCGGCGGCCTCCTCGGTGATGATGCTCGCGTGATCGACCGTGTCGATACCGGCTTCAGAGGCGGCGATGATGCCGTCGGTGCCGTGAGCGTGAGCCGCGACCTTCACGCCGTGGCGGTGGGCCTCTTCAGTCAGCGCGGTCAGTTCTTCGAGGCTGTATTGCTGGGCTCCGACAGGTCCCTCGAAAGACAGGACGCCAGCGGTAGCGCAAACCTTGATGACCTTCGCTCCGTGCTTGATCTGGTAGCGCACGGCCTTCAGAACTTCGTCGACTCCGTCAGCCACGCCGGTGCGCGGGTCGCCTTCAGCAATCCCGGGGGCGAAGCCGGTGATCTCGCAGTGACCACCGGTGATCGACAGTGCGTGGCCGGAGGCGAACATTCGAGGGCCGGGGATCCAGCCGTGTTCGATGGCTCGGCCGAGCGCGACATCCGAGAAGCCCAGGGCCCACAGATCGCGCACTGTGGTGAAGCCCGCCAGGAGCGTCTTCTTGGCGTTGACCACACCGCGCAAGGCGAAGTCCGGGGCGATCCAACGCACCGGCTCCGTCTCCCATCCCGGTACGATCTCGTAGGTCAAATGGGTGTGCATGTCGATAAGGCCCGGGAGGAGCGTCATCTCTCCGAGCTCGACGACACGCGCACCTGGAGGCGGCGCAGACGGGTTGACCGCGGTGATCAACCCGTCCTCGACCACGATCTCTGCGGGGGAGACAAGCCTGCCGGCGACGACGTCGAGATAAGACGCCGCGCGCAGGACGGTAGCCCCGGCGTTGACTACCGTGGGTACGGCCACTACCGCCAGCAGCAAGAACGCGAGCCTTGACACTCTCATTGACCGCTCTCCTAGAAAGATGAAGATCGAGATCCTACAGCAGGGGCGTAGGGCGCAATGGGCTGACGCGCTAGACTCTCTCCCCCCAACAACCCCCGAAGAGGAGATCGGAAGAAATGAAGATCATGAGACTCTCCATAGTTGGTGCCGTGGCCATAGCGCTCAGCATGGTCGCCGCGACAGTTGCCGAGGAAGAAAGCTCCGGTGGCGCCGCCGCGTACGGCCGCAACCTCGAGTTCGTCGGCGGACGCGCCGTTCAACTGGCCGAGGCCGTCCCCGCCGAGGCCTATGGCTGGCGGCCGATGGAAGGCGTGCGCTCGGTCAGCGAAGCCGTCATGCATATGGCGAGCGCCAACTACTTCTTCGCCGGCCAGATGGGCGTCGCGCCGCCCGAGGGCCTCGAGGTGCAGGGCATGGAGGCGATCACCGACAAAGCGGAATGCGTCAAGGCGCTCGAGGCTTCAAATGCCCAGCTCGCCAAGGCGTTCGCCGGTATTACCGACACCGAGGAGGCGATGGAGATCTTCGGCCGGCCAGGCACCATGGAAGACATGATGTTGATCGCGATCGGCCACGTGCACGAGCACTTCGGCCAGTTGATCGCCTACGCTCGGGCCAACGAGATCGCCCCACCTTGGTCCGGCGGCGAGGGTTAGCCGGCTGCGAGGACTCGAGGCGCGGAAGCGATCGAGCTTAGAAACGCCCGGGTCCTTCAGAGTTTCCATCGGCCTGAGCGACCGCCATGGCGGTCTCGGTCAGTCCTGCTCTATCCAGACCTCGTGAAGATGCAGCCACTCCAGGCCTTGGGGCGCCTGTGCGTTCGGGCCGAATAACACCGAGCTCAGGCGCCCGATGGTCTCGCCGCCGACCTCGTGCCACTCCTCGTAGGTCGCGAGAGCGTAGTCGGCCCCTGACTGGTGCAACCGGAAGTTCTCGATGCGGATCTGCCCCGGCGCCTCGGTCCACCGACCGTGGGCCTGGCGGATTGCATCGACGATCGGCTCGCGGCCGAGGATCTCACCGTCCGGGTCGATGATCAGGAAGCTCGGTGCGATCACGTCGCCGAAACGAGCGAACGCTTCCTCGGTCGGTGGTAACTCGGCATTCGACCAGACTTCGAGAAAGCGATGAAGTTCGACCACTTCGGCGCGACAGCGCTCTTCCAGGCTCGGATCTGGAGCGGAGCCTTCGCCCGCTAGAGACGGCGCGGCAGCGGCGGTGAAGCAAGTCAGGGCGACAATGAGTTGGCGGACCATGGTGGCTGGATCCTCTCACGGCGAGAGGCCGTGGCCGACTCGGTGGCTCGAGACTTGTTGCTACCATCGGCGGATGCTGTTCGAGAAGCCCTGGACTTCAGCCGCTCTGTTCGGCGCGCGAGTCGTGTTGCCTATCGCTGCCGCGGCCCTGGCCGTCTGCCCATGGGCGACGCCGGCGTGGGCCGACGAAGCCGTTCCCGCCAGCCTCTGGACTCGAACCGCCGGCCATGACTGGCCAGGCTTCCTGGGGCCTACCCGGGACGCCAAGTCTACCGAGACGGGCATTCGGACGGATTGGAGTGCCGGTTTGCCGATTCTCTGGCAGCATGAGATCGGCGAGGGGTATAGCGCGCCAGCGGTGGCGGGCGGGCGACTCTTCATGTTCGATCGCCATGGCGATAACGCTCGCCTGAGCTGTCTGAATGCGGAGACCGGGGCCGAGCTGTGGCGCAGCGAGTACCCGACCGCCTACGAGGACTACTACGAGTATTCGAACGGCCCGAGGGCCTCTCCGGTGGTCGATGGCGGGCGGGTGTACACGCTCGGCGTCGAGGGCAGGCTGAGATGCCATCGGGTGGATGACGGAGCAATCCTGTGGGAGATCGACACCACGGAGCGTTTCGGTGTCGTCAAGAACTTCTTCGGGGTGGGCTCGACTCCGGTCGTAGAAGGCGACCTGTTGATTGCACAGATCGGTGGATCGCCGCCGGACTCTCCCAAGATCCACTCCGGTGAGGTCAAGTCCAACGGCAGCGCGGTCGTCGCCTTCGACAAGTTCACCGGAGAGGTGCGCTACGCGATCGGTGAAGACCTCGCCAGCTATGCGGCGGTCAAACTCGCAACGATCGGCGAACGCCAATGGGGGTTGGTTTTCGCTCGCGGAGGCCTGCTCGGCTTCGAGCCCTCGTCCGGAGCGATCGACTTTCACTACCCCTGGCGATCCAAGGTCCTGGAGAGCGTGAACGCATCGACTCCAGTCGTGGTCGGCGACCGCGTCTTGATCTCCGAGACCTATGGCCCCGGGGCGTCGCTGCTTGCGCTGCGTCCCCAGGGTTATGAGGTCCTCTGGGAGGACTCGAAACGGCGCGACAAGACGCTCGAGTGTCACTGGAACACACCGGTTCACGAGGACGGTGTGGTCTACGCATCGAGCGGGCGCAATCCCGGCAACGCGGAGTTACGGGCTGTCGAACTCGCGACCGGCAAGGTGCTTTGGAGTGAACCGGGATTGCAACGCAGCTCCCTGCTCTCCGTCGATGGGCATTTCGTCGTCCTCAGCGAGGACGGCGTCCTGCGGCTGCTGGCCCACGACAAGCAAAGCTACCGGTCACTCGGCGAGATCGACCTGCGCCTTGGCGGTCGCAAGCTGCTGCTGGCCCCGGCCTGGAACGCCCCGGTACTGGCCCACGGGATTCTCTATGTTCAAGGCAAGGATCGCCTGGTGGCGGTCGAGCTCATTCCTCGCTGACCCGTTGCGCCCTGTCATAAGGAGGCGGTTGTCGCGGCCCTAACGGTTGAAGGCTGGCGGCAGAGGGCTGCCGTCGGCGCAGAGCGAGGAGGGCAGACCGTGATCCGCAAGCAATACAAGTCAACTGGTGGCCGTCTGGCATTTGTCTGCCCGGCTGGCTTGGCGTTTCTGCTCTTGCTTCTCGCCGGCCCACCGAGTGGAGCGTCGGCGGAGCGCTTCAGTTGCCTCGCGGACAGCGACACCTGTCCGCTCGTGATGATCGAAGGTGATCCGTGGCATGAACTGCCTGGTTCCGTGCCTTCGCCCTTCCGCGGCTACGCTGACCCTTCGGTGCGTCGGGATCCGGTCACCGGGCGCCTATGGCTTACCTATTCCTACCTCAGTACCCATCTCGATCCGGGGCCTGCAGCGGGAGTGAGCATCCACTTGGCGTCGAGCGACGACGGCGGAGACACCTGGCAGTTCCGTCGCACTCTCGAGAGGTCGAGGCCGATCGTCGATGCAGAGCCGCCGTTTACGCTTGGCGTGTCGGTCCACGAAGTTTCGACCTTGACGCCCACGAGCAGCGGGAGGCGGCGCTGGTTCGGGATGCACTTCCGCTACTTCAGCCCGCTCGGCGGCGAGGGGCGTCACCCGACGAGTTTTCAGTTGCGGCTTCGCCGCGCGGCCCGGCCTACTGGTCTGGGGCGGGGGCCGGAACAGCGCTTGGCTGGCTGGTTGGTCGGCGAGGAATGGCGCACCGACGTCGATCTCTCTGCCCTCGCGCCGGAGCTAGGAGAGTGCGCGGCATGGACCGAGCCGTCTCTTTTTCATCAGGATTCGACGCTCTATCTTGTGGCGCAGTGCATCGTGCTCGACCGCACCAGCCTGGCACGCCGGCCTCGGCAGGAGTTCGTCGGAGTCTTCGCTTCGAGCGGCAACGGACCACGACGAGGGATCGAGTGGCGTTGGCTAGGCAAGCTGACGACGTGGGAGGATGCCCGAGCGCTCGGAGCTCCGGTGCTTACGCAGCCCGAAGTCACCATGGCTCGCGATGGTCTGCTGCGGCTCCTCGTGACACCAAAGGTTCTCCAGCCGGACGAGCGCCACCGCGGGTGCCGGGCTCTACGACTCGAGTCGCTCGATCCGCCGCGGCTCACGCGCACGGCAGCCGGCCGCCCGGTGGTGACGGCCGACATCCGCTCGCCGGACAGCACCGGCCTGGGGCCTGGCCTGTGCTCCTACGATTCGGAGTCCTCGACGGGGATACTCTTCGTCCGCACCGACATCGATCTGGAGCCCTTGGATGCGGTCTTCAGCCTGCACGCTACCGGAATCCACCCTTGAGACGGCCGCATCTCGACTTCAGGGCCCCGGCGACGACCTCCTGCTAGAATGACCTCGAGTCCTTGCCGGACGAGTTTTTCGGAGCGCTCTGGCCTTGTAGGGGCGCTCGTATCTTGAAGGTGTTCTGGCGGCCGACCAATGGGTCGCCGAGGGATAGCGAGATAGCAGGCCGTGGGAAGAGAGCGTTGCCATCACAGGTTTCCGGTGCCCGGCGCACGCCTGAAGGGCGCTGCCTTCGATGCGCCAGTGATCAATCTCAGCAAGACCGGTCTGGCGATCTCGACTCGCCGCGAGCTCGAGCCCGGGGACTCCTATTCGGCCTGGCTTGAAACGAACGACGATCGGTCCTGGATCGAGGGCCGGGTGGTGTGGTGCGCTCCGCGGGTGTCGCCGGAAAAACAAGCCGCGCCGAGCTATGAGGTCGGTTTGTCGGTCCAGACCATCGAGAGCGGAGCCCCGGCTGTGCCGGTCTCGGAAGCCGCAGGCGACAGGAAGCAGGGAGTGCGTAGTGCCCCTCGGGTCGATGTGTCGGGCATGCGTCTACGCGCCGCGGATCTCGACGCCGAGGTCGTCAACTTCAGCAGCCGTGGGCTGGCGGTGCGGGCAGGTACGCCGTTCGAGACCGGACGCGGATACGACGCCAAGCTCGAGACGCCCGACGGGACGGTGTTCCTCAAAGCCATGGTTGTGTGGTGTTCGCAAGTCCGGGCCATCGACGAGCACGGTCCGGGCATTTTCAACGCGGGCCTCGAGCTCCAAGGCGTGGACCAGCGACTGGACCCACTGTCCGACGACCTGGTTGCCGCGCAGCACGAGAACGGCGAGCCGGAGTCGGTCGAATGGCCACCCGCGCCTGAGCTGCAGGCTGCTGAGGAAGGCGCGACTGGCGCCTCTGAGGCGACCAAGGAGGCGGAACTGGCTCCCTGGTTGGCCGAACTGACGGAAACCTTGCGCGGCTCTGAGACCGGGGCGGCGAAACCTCTTTTGTGGCGGCGAGCCGCCTTCTGGGTCGTAGTCTTGGCTGCAGTTGCCGTGATTTCGGCCCTTTGGCTCACGACTCGGCGCTCCGCCGACGCGACACCGACGTCGATCGAGACGAGTTCTTCCATGTCGGCCTCGTCGCAAGCGGAAACGAGGCCTGATACGACCGCGTCGAATGCTCTGGTCGAGGAGTTGGAGCCCGTCACCACGGTCGCCTGGGACGGCACCGAGGAAGAGGCCGGTACCGAGTCCCCCGCGGCCACGGGACCGGTCCTGGGCAACTCCGTGACGCGCGACCAGGCAAGCTCGGACCGGGTCGAGGCTACGCCTCGACCGGCCTTGCTCGGGGCGATCCTGGTGCGGGCTAACGTGAATGTTCGCGGCGGTCCGGGCCTCGACTTCCCGGTCGTTCGGCGAACCGGGGCGAACGAACTCCTACCTTTTGTGTCGCGGCAGGGCGAGTGGTTTCGGTTACAGGCTGACCAGGAGTCGTGGATGCACATGGTGACGGTGCTGGCGGTACAAGAGGCGGCGAGGCCGCTCGCCGGCCCGGCTGTCTCCGGCGGCTGATTCGCTGTGGGTCACAGCCGGCCAGGCGGCTGTCGGTTAGCATAGGCAGGTTGCTCGGTAAAAGGGGGGCTCGATGCAGGATCTGGTGGGGCAGACAGTCGGTCAGTACGAGGTGGTCGAAAAGCTGGGCCGGGGCGGCATGGCCAACGTCTACAAGGCGTACCATCCCGGGCTCGCGGTTCACCGGGCTCTCAAAGTCATCCGCCCGGACCTGTCGACCGGCAAGGGCTTCGAGGAGCGCTTTCAGCTGGAAGCGCGGGCAGTTGCCGGCCTGAAGCACCCGAACATCGTCCAGATGCACGATTTCGGGCGGCACGGCGATTTCTTCTACATGGTGATGGAGTTCGTCGATGGTGAGGATCTCAAGGCGAGGATCAAGCGCGATGGCCCCATCAGACCATTCGCTGAAGCCTTGCGCATCGCCGGCGAACTAGCCTCAGCGCTAGGTGCGGCGCACAAGGCGAACGTCTTGCACCGAGATGTGAAGCCGGACAACGTGATGCTCGGTACTGGCGGAGCGGTGATCCTGACCGACTTCGGCATCGCCAAGATCATCGGTTCGCAGGACCCCGCCCTGACTGCGGCGGGCTCGAATATCGGCACGCCGAACTACATGGCCCCCGAGCTTGCTTCGGGCGAGACCGAGGCCAGTCCGGGAGCCGATCTCTATGCGGTCGGAGTCGTCCTCTACGAGATGTTGACCGCCCACGCGCCTTTCGCTGCCGACACTCCACTCGCAGTCCTACATCGCGTGCTGCACGACCCGGTCAAGCCTCCGCGCGAGTTCACCGCTGACATTCCAGACGCCCTACAGGGCGTGGTCCTCAAGTCGATGGCCTTCGATCCGGCACAGCGGTATCCGACTGCAGAGGCCTTTCGAGAGGCGGCCAAGCAGAGCCTCCTAGGGCTCGGCCCCGACATGCAACCACAACTCTCGACTCAGCCCGCTCAGCCCGCTCAGCCCGCGGCTGCGGCGGGGGTGGTTGGCACCGTGCCAGTCGGTGGGACGGTGCCCGCCATGCCACCTGCCCCAGCCGAGCGCCGGGACCGCGGTCCGCTGATCGCGGCAGGACTTGCGCTCGTCCTTCTGGCCCTTTTGGGAGCCTCCGCCGTCATGGGTTGGAAGTGGTTCACCTCGGACGAGCGGTTGGAGGGCCAGACTCTTCTGGGCCTGACCGGGCAGGCTGCAGAGGAAGACCTGGCGACCGCGGTGCCGGGTTCAGAGGGTGGCGAGCTACTGGCGGTCGGCAACGACAGCTTCTTCGCGACTGACGAGGCATCCGAAGAGTCGACCGAGGGCGCCGCCGAGCCGGGGGCCGAGGCTGGCCGAGGGACCGGACGTGGGGTTGCTCCTCAGGGTGGGCCAGGTGAGTCGGATGGTAGAGGAATGACCGCCTCGGGGGGCACGGCACAGGTCCTGGGCGACGAGCTCAGCGAGCCGTCGTCACGCACGACCTCGCCCGGTGATCCAGTGGCCGCAGCGCGCAAGGCCAGGCGAGAGGCAGGTATTCAGCCCCTGCCGGCAGAACGTTTCGAAGGCACCCTGCGGTTCGGTGCTCCGGTCATCGGTGAATTGGATCCCGAGGAGACCGTCAGCTATGACATCGAGATCCGCCGCCCGACAAACATCTACTTCGACATCGTCTATGCCACGCGGCCGGCTTGGTACACCCTGCGCGACGCGGCGGGCAAAGAGGTCTTCCGCCAGGGTTCGGACCTCGGACCTTTTCGGATCGAGAAGGCCGGGTGGTACAGCCTGAGCATCGAGACCGAAGCCGAGATCCCGGTGAGTTACGAGATCGAGTTCCGCCAAGTGGGCTCCTGAACCGGCACCTGGATAGTCATGCAAGGAGCCGAAGCGAGAGGCGGAGGCTTGGCGAAGAAGGGGGCGGCCTTCATCACTGGGCTGCTGCTGGCCGCCGTGGGTTGCTCGCCGCCCGTTGCTTCGGTCGCGGCCGATCGCGTTCTGCGTGGGGGGCGGGTCTACTCCCTGGCATGGGCCGAGCCTGGACTCGACGGTGCCACGGCGCCCGGCGCGCCGGTTTCGACCGGGCGCTGGTATCCCGACGCCGAGGCACTGGCGATCACCGACGGTCGCGTCGTGGCTGTCGGTTCCAATGCCGACATGGAACCGTCGATCGGGCCCCAGACCCAGGTCGTTGAACTCGACGGCGCGACGGTCCTTCCCGGCTTGATCGACTCCCATGCCCACGTCGCCGGTTACGGTGCCCTACTCAGCCGGGTCAGCCTGTTGGGCGTGAAAACGGAAGAGGAGGCCGTCGAACTGATCGCGGCCGCGGCGGCCGAAACGAAAGCGGGAGAGTGGGTCGTGGCCTGGGGTTTCGACGAGGGAGTTTGGGCCAACCGTCTGCCGGACAAGACGCTCCTCTCCCAGCGCGTCCCAGACCATCCAGTGCACGCGGTCAGCCTGCATGGCTTCGTCACCTGGGAGAACGAGATGTCGCTGGCTCGGGCCGGCATCACGGCAACGACCCAGTCGCCGGTGGGCGGCGTGATCGAGTTGGGCCCTGACGGCGAGCCGAGCGGCATTCTGCGTGACAATGCCAGCGACCTCTACGCCGACGTCATCCCGCCGCCGAGCCGCGAGCAACGCATCGAGAACACGCGCCGGGGCCTCCAGGCCATGGCCGACCTTGGATTCACCGCGATTCACGATGGCGGGGCCAAGCGCGACGTGATCGAGGCCTACCAGGCGTTGGCTGCCGACGGGCGACTGCCGATTCAGGTCTACGCCATGCTCTCGATCAGCGACGTATCCCTGATGCGCGAGTGGATCGATCGCGGTCCTCTCACCGAGCCGCTCAACGGGCTGACGGTTCGCTCGGTCAAGGCGTACTACGACGCTTCGCTTGGAGCGCGGGGCGCTCGGTTGCTGGAGGACTACGCCGACCGGCCCGGTCATCGGGGCGTCAGCGGGGGTGACTACGGGTTCGACCGCGAATTGGCGGCCGAAGCGATGCGCGCCGGCTTTCAGATCGCGATTCACGCCATCGGTGATGCGGGTAATCGCGAAACGCTCGACTTCTTAGAGAGCGTCTATGCCAAGTGGCCCGAAACCAGGGCTCATCGCCACCGTATCGAACACGCCCAGATCGTCCATCCCGTGGACCAGCCGCGTTTCGCGGCTCTCGATGTGATCGCCTCGATGGAGCCACCCCATGCCGTCGAGGACATGGCCTGGGCCGAGAACCGGCTGGGGCCGGAACGTGTGCGGCATGGCTACGCGTGGCGTTCACTGAGGCGGCAGGGTGCGCGCCTGGCCTTCAATTCGGACATGTCGGGGTCGGATCCGAACATCTTCTACGGCCTGCACGCCGCCATCACTCGGCGCGACAAGGCGCGACAACCCAGTGCCGGCTGGTTGACCACTGAAGCTCTGACGCCCGAAGAAGCGATCCGGGCTTACACGACATGGAATGCGTTCGCCGGGTTCTCCGAGGACGAGAGCGGCACCCTGGAGGTGGGCAAGCGAGCCGATATCACTGTCTTCGACCTCGATCCGTTCGATGTCGGAACTCACGACCCGGGTGCGCTGTTGACCGGAGAGGTCTTGATGACGATGGTCCACGGCGAAGTGGTGTTCGAGAAAGGTGTTACCGAGCCGACCGCGGGCGGGCTCTACACAAACCCGCTACAACTGTCTGCCGCCGAGGAGCCCTCGCCCTGATGTGGATCCGCGCCATGGTCGGCCTCGTGCTGCTCTGCGGGTTGGGCTGTTCCGACCCGCCCGACTTGGCGATCGATCAAGCGCCGGTTAGTGACAACGAGGAGATAGTCAACCGCGGCGAGGGCAAGGACCAATGGTGGGACGCTTTGCCGCGGGCCGCCTGGGGCGAGTTCGAGCAGGTCGAACAGACCCAGGACTGGTTCGAGGTGTATCGCATCCGGCCCGGAGTGCTGGCGATCTACGAGCCCGGCCAGTTCGAGGAAGTGATCTCCTATCTGATCGTCGGCGATCAGGGAGCACTTCTGTTCGATTCCGGCCTGGGAATTGGTGACATGCGTCGGCTGGTGAGCGAGCTGACGTCCCTCTCCGTCGTCGTGCTCAACTCGCACACCCACTACGACCATGTCGGGGGCAACCACCTCTTCGACTCGGTCTATGGCACGGACCTGGATTACACCCGCCGCAACGCTGCCGGTCGAGAACACGACGACGTGGCTGAGTTCGTCGGCCCCGGTTGGATTTGGAAGGAAACTCCAGCGGACTTCGCGGCAGCGGACTACTCTTCGTTGCCGTTCACGGTCACCGAGCGGCTGGTGGACGGGCAACGCTTCGATCTGGGCGGAGTCGAGCTCGAGGTGCTGATGACGCCTGGACATGCGCCCGACTCACTCTGCCTGCTCGACCGTGGGCGCCGGTTGTTGTTCAGTGGTGACACCTTCTATCCGGCGACGCTCTATGCCCACCTACCCGGTAGTTCGTTCGAGGACTACGAGCGTACTGCGGGCCGCCTGGCCGCCCTGGCAGCGGAAGTGGATTGGGTGCTTCCGGCCCACAACGAGCCGACCATGCCGAGCGCCGAGTTGACCGCTCTCGAGAGCGCTTTCGATGCGATTCAACAACCGCGAGCCGAGCACGTCATCGCTGACGGCCAGCGGGAGTACATGTTCGAGAGCTTCTCGATTCTGGTCAGCGATCCACCACCATGGCTCGAGCGCAGTCCGAACGCGGACTAGAGGTCAAACACCGAGGTGGCCGGCGCTAGCCCACGGCCCGAATCGACTTCAATGTCGGCAGTCGTACCGTCGTGAGCGCTCCTCCAGCCAACCGAGCGTCGCGGGGTGAATCGTGTCGCCGCCCTCGAGCTCCCAGAAAAACGGTATGCGCTCTACGGTGTCCGGCCAGAGTTGATGCATCGTCGCGGCCTCGTAGAGCCGGCCGTTGACCATCGTCGCGTGGACCATTTCGGCGTGCTCGATGCCAGCCAAGGGGTCGGCGTCGAGGATCACCAGGTCGGCCAGCTTGCCCGGCTCCAGCGAGCCGACGTCACCGTCGAGGCCGAGGGAGTATGCGGGACTGGCCGTGGCGGCGCGCAACGCCTCCCACGGCGTGAACCCGCCCTGAGCGAACATCCGCATCTCCCAGTGCAGCGCCAGACCCTCGCGCTGACCGTGGGCGCCGGTATTGACCGGCACGCCGCGGCGCATCAGATCCTTGGCCGAACTGGCAACGAAGATGTGGTTGTAGTGGCTGTCGGGCGCAGTCTGGCGGCGAATGGCGCGCGGCTCGACCCGGGACCGCGGGGTATAGCGCAGCAGTCGCTCGTTCTCCCAGACTTTGTCTCGGTCGTAGAAGTAGCGCTCGCCCTCCATGCCTCCGAAAGACACCACCAGGGTGGGTGTATATGCGGTGCCGGCCTGGGACCAGAGTTGCAGGACGTCGTCGTAGATCGTCTTGACGGTCATGGAGTGCTCGATCGTCGTGTGGCCGTCCACCACCTCGGTCATGTTGTGCTGGAACTTCATGCCGCCTTCTGGGACGACCATCACCCCGAGGTTCTCTCCCGCCGTGATGACCTGCTGGCGTGAATCGCGTCGCGGTAGCTGGTAGCTCTTGACCGAGATCGCGCCGACATCCTTCATCCGCTGGAGATGGAACTCGGCGTCGTCGAGAGAGTCGACGTCGACGTGGTAGCCGTTGCCCTTGGCACCGTAAAGAATGGTGCCGGTCGAGAAGATACGCGGGGCGACGATCTTGCCGGCTTTCTGGAGCTCGCTGGCGGCGAACACCTCCCAGGTGTTGTTCGAGGGGTCATGGATCGTGGTCACGCCGAAAGCGAGGTTTGAGTACTGCATCCAGTTCTGCTGCGGGATCACCTGTGCCCGACCGAAGCCACCGTGGGCGTGGGCGTCGATGAAACCGGGGACGAGGGTCTTGCCTGCGACGTTCACTACGTGGGCATCCGATGGAATCTCGACCTCTTCCCGAGTTCCAACTGCGGTAATCCGATTTCCTTGCACCACGACGACCGCGTCCTCGATCACTTCCTCGGTACCCGCCATCGCGCCGCGCATGGTGACCACCCGGCCGCCAACCAAGGCGATGGTGCCCTCCGGTGTGTCGATTTCGACTTCGAATCCGAGGTCGATGCCCTCGTCGGACGGCTCCGGTAACTCATCCGGCGCCCCGGGGACGAAACTGAAGGCCTCCGCTAGGCGGCGTTCATAGAGAACCGAGCCACGGCTCCAGGTGAGGGTCTCGGCATTCCGCCAAGAAAGGAAGTCGCCGGCTCGAGCCGACAGCTTGCTGACCGGGATCGCGTCAGTGCCCTTGCCCAGGCTCTGCGGTTTGCCGGTCATGGCAAGCGGTGCCACGTAGGCCTGGTAGTCATCGACAAACGCGACCCAACGAGCGTCGGGGGAAACGACCAATTCGACCATCTTCGAGCCGGTGATGTGAGTGCGCATCTCGTCTCCGGCGAGGTTGACGCTGGCGAGGACCAGACCTCCGTCGCCGTCCCCGTCGACGTAGAAGAGCCGTTCGCCGTCGGGTCCGAGACGAGGCGCCGACCCCGAATCGCTAACCAGCGTGGCGTCGCCACCCCTCGTCGGCACAGTGTAGATGCCTGTTTCGAGGGACCAGAGAGGAGAGAGGAGATATCCGCCGCCGATCTGCCGGAATGCGACAGTGGCACCATCGGTCGAGAAGCTGGGTTCGATGTAGTTGCCCGGACGCGAGGTCAGCGTGGTTCCGCTGCCTCCGCCGGCCGGCACGACCCTCACGCTGCCCTGAGCCTCGTCATCCCATGTGGTGTAGACGATGGACTGGCCATCGGCCGAGAAGGCGGGATACATCTCGAAGTGGTCGTCTTGAGAGGTGAGCCTCCGAGGCGGTCCGTCAGGGAGGCGCTTGCTCCATAGGACCCCGAGCGCCTGGAAGACCGCCGTAGTGCCGTCGGGCGAGACCACCGGCCAGCGCGGCATGCGGATGGGGAAACGTTCGGGGGCGACCTCGACGGGGAGGCGCAGGGTCTTGCGAATCTGCATCTCCTTACGGACATGCACTGGGATCGAGGTCGCCTGGCGGGACTCGACGTCCACCCGGTGAAACCCGCCCCCGGTCCAGAAGACAATGGCTGAGGCATCGGGCGTCCAGGCGATGGCGGGGGCGTTGCCCTCGGTCCCCGATGTCTCCTGGAGGTCGCGCTCGAAACGGTCATAGATGGCCCACTCCTTGCCCGAGTCCAGGTCCTTGAGGTAGATCGCCGAATTCAAGTCGGCGATGCGCTTGATGAAGGCGAGGTACTTGCCATCCGGCGAGGGTGTCGGCCGCACGGCACCGCCAGGGCCGGTTACGAACCGCTCGATCTCGCCGTTCTCGCGGTCGTAGCGTTGGATGACGAAGATCTGGCCCGTCGAGTCTTTGCCGTACTGCCACACTCGGCCGGGAGTTGCGTCCTGGGAGAAGAAGATGTAGCGCCCGTCGGTGGAGAAGGCGGGATCGGCCTGGTTCTTCTGGTCGTCGTCGCCGTTGGGGCGTTCGGTAAGTTGGAGTCCGCCACCCTCGTGGCCGGCATGGAAAAGCCAGATCTCGCCTGCCGCGATCGAACGCGAGGAGGTAAAGGACTTCTTTGCCACCAGGTACTCGCCGTCCGGACTCCACGCCGGGTTGTGCACCAGGTGCTCCGATTCAGCCGTCACAGCCCGCGGGTCTGATCCATCGACATCCATCACCCACAGGTTGTCGCCGCCGGCGCGGTCCGAGACGAACGCGATCCTGGTACCCGAGGGGTCGAACTTGGGCTGGTAGCTCCACTCGATGCCGGAGGTGAGAGCGGTAGCCTCGCCGCCGGTGATCGGCACGGTGAAGATGTCTCCCAGCATGTCGAAGACAATCGTTGAACCGTCTGGCGAGACATCGACGTTCGACCATGTGGTCTCGGTGGTGTCGATGACCACAGAACGCCAGTCTCCCGGCGGGGTTGCCACTTGCCACTCTGCTTCAGGCTCGACCTCTTCGCCGAGAGCCGGAAGGGCAAGGATCAGTAGGGTCGCGACACAGCAGCAGACTGCGCGTGCGATCGACCCCTTGAGGGAGACTGAGGGCTGGGAGACTGAAGAGAGCATGGCGGTACCTCCGTGGAGTTCTTGGGGCCGCCAGATGGTACCTCCATCTCACCTGGGTGTCAGGCGGCGTCGGTGGCCGAGGGTTGCGCGCCCTTCATCCGGGTGCACGAGCCAACCTTGCTAGCATCGGTCCATGCCCAACCCGGACTCTCGGCAGGCTTGGCTCGTGCCGCTACGGCTCGCAGTTGTGTTCGTCCTGGTGGTGTTGGTGCAGGCTGCGGCGCCGGCGCTGGGTTCGGCCACAGTCGGTTCACTCTCACCATCCCAAAGCGTCGATCCGCTGGCCCTGACACCCGAGATGAAGACCTTCGTCGATACGAAGGTGGGTCGCAGGCAGTCTCCTCAAGCGCGGCTGCTGGCGCTGAGGGATGCGATTTTTGATCCGGAAGAAGGCATGGGTGTGACCTACGGTTCCACCTCCACCTACACCGCCGCGGAAACCATGCGTGAGGGCACCGGGAACTGCCTGTCTTTCACGATGCTCTACGTTGCCCTGGCGCGGTATCTCGACCTCAATGCCTATTTTGTCGAAGTGGATGAGGTGACGGGCTGGAGTCAAAGGGGCGACGTGGGTTTCAGCCACTGGCACATGTATGCCGAGGTCGAGTTCTACAACGGCGTGGCGCCGGTGGACTTCCTGCCGTGGACCGAGCGCCGGTACCGCTCGCGACGCCGTATCCCGGAGTCACGGGCACGGGCTCACTACTTCAGCAATATCGGCGCCGAAGTGCTGGCAGAGGGCGACGCACTGAGGGCCCTGGGCTACTTCGAGCGAGCCCTCGATTTCGATGCGGAGTTTCGCCCAGCCCTGGTCAACATGGCGGTGGCCTACCGACGGCTCGATCGACCGGCCGAAGCCGAGGCGACGCTCTTGCAGGTCCTCGACGCGGAGCCCGGTAACTCGGTGGCAGCCGCCAACCTCGCGAGCCTCTACGTTGCCTTGGGACGCGATTCGGACGCGCTCCAGTGGCTCGAGCGGCGGCAAGCGTTCCTCGATCGGAACCCTTTTCATCACTTCCGTCTCGGCATGAGCGCTCTGCGGGACGATGTCCCGGAGACGGCGCGCGCGCACTTCAAGAGGGCGATCGATCTCCAACCACGGGAGTCCGTTTTCTACGAGCAACTTGCCAACGCCTATCTCGAGCTCGGAGAGATTCGACGAGCCCGGGCCAGTCTGCGCCGAGCGATGTACCTCACGGACGACCAGGCGCGCCGAGACCTGCTCTTGGAGCGCCTGCGCAACAATCCTCGGCGCTCGGGCGCGGCCTGAAAATCGAGCGGTTCCAGTCGACGCTGGTAGAGTCCCGCCGATGTCGCGCGCTGTTTTTGCACTCTGCCTCGCCTTCACTCTCACGGTCGTTTTGGGATGCGGCCCTGGACCAGCCGACGAGTCCGGGTCGGCTGCTGCGGCCTCTGAGGCTGCTGCAGCGCGTCCGGCCGCCGAACCGTTGCTCATAGATGCTGATGAACTCTGGCGGGTGGCGTTCAGCCACGACTCCGGGGCGCAGGGAGAGTTGGTTTTTCCCGAAATGATGGGTGGGGGCGTGGCCGTGTTCGACGCCGACGGAGATCACGACCTGGACCTCTATTTCGTCTCAGGGGCACCGGGGCTGGGGGCGGATCCGGCACCTTCGGGGCCGACCAACCGGCTCTTCGCCCAGGGCGAGGACGGCTACGCGGACGTGACAGCGAAATCGGGCCTGGGGGATGCCGGCTATGGCACCGGTGTCGCCGTTGGTGACATCGACAATGACGGGGACGAGGACGTCTTCGTTGCCAACATCGGACCAGACACCTTGTACAAGGGACGCGGCGATGGGGTGTTCGATGACGCCACTACGGCTGCCGGTCTCGTCTCCTCCGGCAGCCGAGCGGAGCAGTGGTCTACCTCGGCCGCTTTTTGCGACATCGATCGCGACGGCTACCTCGACCTCTATGTCGTGCGTTACGTGATCTTCGACGCCTCGATCACCTGCACCGATCAAGCCGGGCGTCGGGAGTACTGCGGTCCGGACAGCTTCGAAGACCGGACGGATCAGCTCTGGCACAACCGTGGTGATGGCACGTTCGAAGACATCACTTCCACGGCCGGTCTCGATGTCGTCACGGGAGCCGGCCTCGGCGTCGTTTGCGACGACATGAACGACGACGGCTGGGTTGATTTCTACGTCGCCAACGATGGCGATCCAAACCAGCTCTGGATCAACCAGCACGATGGCACCTTCATCGACGACGCTCTGATCATGGGCGCTAGCGTCAACGCGGCGGGCCTGCACGAGGCGGGCATGGGCGTCGTGGCGGCGGACTTCGACAATGACGCGGATTTCGACCTTTTCGTCACTCACCTGCGCGACGAAACCAACACCTACTATCGGAACCTCGGCAATGGCGTTGGCTTCGAAGACCAAACCGTCCGTGCGGGCCTGGCGACCGCGAGTACGCCGTTCACCGGGTTCGGGACCGCTGCCGTCGATCTCGACCTCGATGGAGACTTGGATCTGGCGATCTCCAACGGCAGGGTGAAGCGCGGCGCGCCGACCACATCGACCTTGCCCCCGCCGTGGAATCTCTACGGCGAGCCCAACCTCGTTTATCTGAACGACGGCGGGACGTTCCGGCTGGCTGGGGACGAGGTCGGCGCCTTCGCCGAGCCGATCGAGGTGGGCCGCGGGCTCGCCACCGGCGACCTCGACGACGACGGTGACATCGATTTCGTCCTCAACAACATTGGCGGGCCAGCTCGGCTCTACCGGGCCGAGCCGCGAGATGGGCACTGGCTGCTGGTGGATGCCTTCGATCCGCGCCTCAACCGGCGAGCTCTCGGCGCCAGGATCGTCCTGACCTCGGCAGCGGGAAGGCAGCTGCGGACAGTGCAGGGCACGATGAGCTATCTCTCGAGCAGCGACCCCCGGGCGCACTTCGGACTCGGCTCCGAATCCGGCCCTGTATCTCTCGAGGTCCGCTGGCCGGACGGCCTGGTGGAAACCTTCGCTGATGTGGCCTCGGATCGCTCGATCGTGCTCCGGCGCGGCGAGGGCTCTCGGTGAGCCGACAGGCTGGGTCGGGCGTTCAGCTGTTCGCCAAACGCTGGGGCGCTCGAGCCTTGATGTGGGTGCTTGTCTTGGCTCTTTGGACTCTGGCGGCTGCTTGCGGTTCAGGGAATCCCGCCACGGAGGTACCCACTCTCGAAGTGGCGGACATGGAGCCGCAGGTCAGGAAGCTCATGCTCGACGTCCGTGCGGCGGTGTTGAGCGAGCCCGGCTCGGCCGAGGCGTGGGGGCACTTTGCAATGGCCACCCACGCCCACGAGATGTGGGACGAGGCTCTAGCCGCCTATGACCAGGCCGAGAGGTTGGACGGCAACGATCCACGCTGGCCGTATTTTCGCGGTGACGTGTTGAGTGTAGTGGGCACCGACGTTGAAGGGGCGATCGCGGCCTTCCGGCGCGCGCAGGCGCTCAAGCCCGGCTACGCGCCCTCTCACCTGCGCCTGGGGAAGTCCCTGGTCGCCGCAGGCGATGAGGCGGCGGCGGCGCGCGAGTTCGAGCGTGCCCTAGAGTTGGCTCCCGGCTTGCAGCCGGCCCGTGTGGCTCTAGCGCAGATCCAGCTGGCCGCAGGCGAGGCCGAGACCGCGGCCGGACTGCTGGAGGAAGTCTTGCGCGTAGCCCCCCGCCATGAACAGGCTCTTGCGACGTTGGGTCAGGCCTATATGCGGCTCGGGCGCAGGGACGAGGCCCGGGCGATCGCTGAGCGTGCGCGGAACCCGGCGGCCTACAACCTGTTCTCCGATCCGCTGATGAGCCAGGTAGTGGCGGAAGGCGTGAGCTCGGTGCTGGTCTGGGACCGAGCCAAGGCTTTTCTCGACAACGGCAACTACAAGCAGGCGGCACTGGGGCTGCGTAGGGTCGTTGAGTTACAACCCTCCAACATAGACGCTCACCACCAGCTGGCGACGGCCTACGGCAATCTGGGGCAGCTCGATGGCGCCCGACGCCATCTCGAGCGCACTGTCGCCGAGCGGCCCGACGGAGTGGAAGCGCGGATTCAGTTGGCCACGGTCTACCTCGATCAGCAGGAGCCTGGAGAGGCGCTGGCGCAATTGCGCCGGGCGGTCGAGTTGGCCCCTGAGGACCCGGACGCCGGATGGCTCCTGGCCCGGGCGATGGTCGAGGCAGGAGATTCGGACGGTGGTCTGAGAGCCTTCGAAGCAGCAGAACAGGCCGGCCGAGAGGCGCCGGCCTGGGCTCACGATGAGTGGGGTCGAGTGCTGGCTGAAAACGGCCGACCGGAGGAAGCGCTGGAGCACTTCCGCCACGCCCTGGCTCTCGATCCCCGCGACGCGCAAGCCCTGTTCTTCACCGGACTGGTCTACGAAGGCCAGGGTCGTATCGACGAGGCCTCGGAGCTGTACTGCCGTTCGATCGCGGCGGCTCCCAACCCCCCGTCATCGGTGCGCCTTCAGGCCCTCGGTCGCGTCTGTCCGTGAGTTCTGCGCCGAGCAGGCACCTGGCACTGCGACAGGCGTTCTTCAATCCTCGGTGATCAATCCAATATTTTGAATCGAACACGTCTGCGGCCGCGTGGCGGCGTCTCTCGACGCTCGCGAACGCAGCCACTGTCCAACGGCCCTCGAGCTCGGTGGACCTAAGGATGGGGCAAGCCCGAGACGTCAGGTACCGCAAGGCGAGTCGGAGCCTCGACGTGCCGTTGGGCCTGGAGGGCGGGGAATGCCCGAGAAGCGAAAAGATGATATGTTCGCCGCGTTCTTACAGATGGTCTGAGGCTTGCACTGGATCGCGAGTAGCGATTCACGAGCAACTGCAAAAAACGAAGGAGGAACTAGATGCGCAGAATTCTTGCATTAGCCGCCCTGGTCCTGATGGTCGCCTCGCCGGCGGCTTTTGGACAGGCACAACGTGGAGTCGTTGGAGTCACGGTTACGGACGCCGACGGCGCTGCGCTTCCTGGCGCGACGGTCACCGTCACTTCCGACGAGACACTGACACGACGTACCGCGATCACCAATGAGCAGGGCAAGGCCACCCTCGTGGCGCTCGATCCGGCTCGTAACTATGTCCTCACCGTGGCGCTCGACGGCTTTGCCGGCCAGACCATCAACGGCGTGGCCGTCCAAGCTGGTACGGAGACGACAGTCGAAGCGCAGTTGTCGCTGGCTGAGATCAGCGAGGAACTGATCGTCACCGCCGAATCACCGCTGGTCGACGTGACCAAGACGCAGGCGGGGCAGGACATCACGCTGGCGCTCACCGAGTCTCTGCCGACCACGCGCTCCTACCAGGGCTACCTGCAGTTGGTCCCCGGTGTACAGGATGCTCTCGGCACGACCGACAATCCGGCCTCCCGCTCCGGTATCAACTACCGGGATCGTGACGGTTCGGAAGGTGATGTAGGGCGCTCGACAGACAATCTCTACTACTTTGACGGCATCAACGTCACGGACCGTACCGCCGGAACCAACGGCGCCAACCTGAACACCGAGATCATCCAGGAGCAGAGTGTGCTCACGGGTGCCATCCCGGCCGAGTTCATTGGCGCTCCCGGCCTGATCTCCAACGTGGTCACCAAGAGCGGCGGCAACCAGTTCTCCGGTTCGCTCAACTACTACTTGCAGAACGACAGCCTGGTGGACAGCAACAAGAATTTCGCCGACGACTCGTTCTCGACCTTCGACACCGCCTTCACTCTCGGCGGCCCGGTCGTGCGGGACAAGGCGTGGTTCTTCGTCAGCCTCCGTCAGACCGAGGAGACTCGCGACGTAGCCAACGAGGACGGCGTTTTTCTGCGCTCTCCGACGGAGACCCAGGACCAGGGCTTCGCCAAGCTGACCTGGGCGCCGACCAACAGCGACGTCGTCACCGGCATGTACCTGACGGATCCCCGCGATCAGAGCGGGAGTTTCCAGCGTGACACTCCGAACTCGGCCGACTCCACCTTCGAAGAGGGCGGCAAGCGGTACAGCTTCGGCTACAACCGGGTTTTTGGCTCGGCTTCTTTCGAAGCGGCGATCACCGACCACGAAGCCGATCTCAACCAGACACCGATCGACCAGTCGAACGCCAACTCGATCTCCTTTGCTCCAGGCGTGGAATTCACTTCGGCTGAGGAACGGCTCGGCGGCCTGGGCACCAACTTCGTCGAGAACCGCGCCACAGAGTCGGCCCGTGCGTCACTCGAGTATCTGTTCGACACGAGCTGGGGCGACCATTCGCTCAAGTTCGGTGTTGTCGACAGTACGAGCACTCTGCTCGAGAACGACGAGACCTCGGGCAACCCGCCCGCGACCTACATCTCGCTGAATCCGCGTGGCACGAATGGCAACATCGTTCTCTGTGCGATCGTGGGCTCCTGCACGGATTCACCGTGGTCCGATGTGGACTTCGGCGTCTCGACGGATGAAGTCGCCGGCTTCAACGAAGGCCTCAGTGCCGGCCAGCTCCAGACTCTTCTCGGTCTTTGGGATGACAACAACAACGGCACCCTCGACCAGGACGAGATCCTCAACAACATGACCTTTGGCACGACCGCCGGAAACCCAGATGGCTTGGTCAACTACACCCGTGACCTGCAGACACAGGCCGGTGTCTCGAACAAGTCGTCGGAGTCGCTGCACTACTACCTCCAGGATTCCTGGCAGTGGAACAAGTGGAGCGTCAACGCCGGGCTACGAGGCGAGGACACCACGTTCATCGCCGACAACGGCGACGATGTCGGAACCTGGGACACCGAGATCGCACCGCGCCTGAGCGTCTCCTATGACGTCAAGGGTGACGGCCGCAGCAGCGTCGGCGTGTTCTACGGCAAGTACTACGACGCCTTCCGCGACTCGGCGATCGACTTTGCCGGCTCGCTCACCGGACGGGTGATCGAGGAGCAGGTCTATGTCGACGCACTCGACGACTGGGTCAGATTCCGCTTCCGTGGCGGTACCGCCGTCCAGGACGCTTTCTTCGCCAACGAAATCGCGACGCCGGTAACCGAGGAGGTGCAGATTCAGTACAAGCAGGACCTCGGTCGCAACATGATGTTCGAGATCAACCTCATCGATCGCCAGACCAACGACATCGGCGAGGACTATGGTTCCTTCTACTACCGCGCCGACCAGTATGGCGGCGACATCAACGATCCCAACTCGTTTTTCCTGGGTCCCGAGTTCTTCGGCTTCGCCAGCGAAGACGCGATTCCGACCAATCTCAACTTCCTGATCGGTACGCTGCCGGACGGCAACTTCCGTGACTGGCAAGGGATGGAGTTGGTCTTCCGCAAGCGCTACAGTGACAACTGGCAGCTTCTTGCCTCGTACAACTACGCCGACGGAGATGGCAACACCAACTCGGATGCCAACTTCGACGGCGCGGGCGACGTGATCTTCCTCGATCCGCGGGCGCCCAACCGTACGGGAGTTCAGCCGGGCCTCGTCGAGCACCTGTTCAAGTCCCACGGTTCCTACAACTGGGACAACGGCTTCCAGGTTGGCGGTAGCTACCGCTGGAACTCTGGTGTGATCCTCAATCGCAACGAGGGTCAGGCCTTCAGTCGCAGTCTTCCGGATCGCGTCACCACCGATTTCGCCTTCGGTGGCTGGCCGGGTGGCGGCTTCGATGACAGCTGGATCGCAGGCGATGCGCTCGGCTTCATCGACGGCAGCCAGTACGGCGTCCTCGACATTCGCGGCTCGTACGTGTGGTCGATCAACGATCGCACCGATGTCGATTTCTTCCTCGACGTCTTCAACCTTCTCAATGACCAGGATGTCCAGATCGTTCAGGATCTTCTGGGTGGCGGAGACGGTTTTGCCTTCCTCGAAGGTACGACCTTCGTGCAACCGAGGCGTTACTTCGTCGGTGCACGGCTGCGCTTCTAGCAGTCGCTTACAACTTCAGTGCAAAGAGCCCTCCTTCGGGAGGGCTCTTTTTTTGTCGCCCCGGAAGCCGCCTACTAGAAGCGAGAGAGGTCCGAGACGTCGAGGCGGAAGGAAGAGAAGACGCCGCTGACGTCGTCGCGAATACCGATCGCCACCTGGCGATCGCCGGAGCGCAGGACGAGAGGCAGGGGATAGTGAGCGGTGTCAGCTTGGGCCTGCTCCATCCTCTCGTCGGGGATGTTCAGGTGGAACGGGATCTTCTGCACGCGACTCGTGTTGCCCGCCTCGTCCATCGTACTGACGTAGATGGTCAGCGATCCTGCTTGCATGCCGTTCTGCGGAACGAAGTCCAGATTACCAACCGGAATTTCCAGTCTCACGGGGAGGGCAGCGGCGCCCTGTTCCGGCTCGGCTCTTGGCCCAGGCACCACGAGAAAACCGAGAGGGTTGTCGATAGTCTGGTATCTCAGGGCGGCCAGCAGCGCGCCAGCCTCGCGCTCGTCGGGTTCGGGAATACGTACGGCGTCGCGGTGCCGGACAGAGAGGTTCTTGGCGCTCACTTCGACCTTGATGTCGTGCGCCGAGCCCGGATCCCAACCGGTGGGCGGCACGAAGCCGAGCGAATAGAAGGTGTCGAAATCGCCAAGTAGATCGACCAGCTGCTCGGTCAAGCGCCCGGACGACCGCAGCAGCCGGCCGCCGGTCGCCTTGGTGGAGTACTCCAGGGGCTCTCGGAAGTTCTCATCGATGACCGAAAGCGTTTCGGACGTCGCTCCCTGTTCGGTCAGGGCGGACCGCGCGTCGCCGCCGTGGTCACCTTCAGCGTCGATCGCGTACAACGTGACGCCCGCGCGGTTGGCCGTCGCGGCCAGCTGGTCCATCGCCGGAGTGACATCGAAGCGGCCGACCTCACGGCTGTAGTCGGTACTGAAGTCGAAACGCCTCAGGCCGATGCCCGCCTGCGGGTTGCCGCCACCGAAGCGATTGCGCCATTCGACGAAGAGGCCCTCTCCAGGTCGAGTGGGAACGCCCTCGGCGAGGTAGAGAATGGACTTGCGGCCCGGGATGCCCGAGAGCGTTGCGACCACTGTTTCGATCTGGCGTAGCGAGGCGAGGCTTCGCGCATATTCGTCGGCGGCGTAGGCGCGGATTCGCGAGATCAGCTGATTCGGGTCCGCCAAGGAGGCTCGTGCTTGGATGCCGCCACTCTGGCCGCGGGTGAGCTCACCGAAGATCTGGCGCTGCTCGAAGGCGTTGATGTCGGTTCGCATACTTATCTTCGACGCGTCGTCCAGGATCTTCTCGACCGCGGTCCGGTCGAAGAGGAAGTCGGAGTAGAAGACGAGCGACCCCTCGACACCTACCACCGCGATCAGGTCCTGCTTGCCGAGCCGAGCGACCGCGTCGCGGAGGGCGCTGAAGGCTCGCTCACGGTTGCTCGCGCTGAGTCGCGTATGGTCGATGAGGAGCACGACGTAGTTGCGTCGGGTGGGGTCGATAGCGACTTCATCCTCGGTCACGAACGAAGAGTCGGACGATGGGCCGGTCGGTCGCGCTGTCGCGCGCACGATACCTCCGGCTTCGGCATAGAAGTTCGAGATCGGCATGATCTTGCCATCGACCTTGAGCTCGAACTCGTCGCGCGCCAACCCCGCCACAGGCTGCCCTGAACGGTCCGTGACGAAGACATCGACGTTGATGACCTCGACCTCCACGGTTTCGCTGAAGACTCCAGCCGGAGTCTCACTCGAGGCCTCGGGCGGCTGGGAGAACGAGGGCGCCGCGGTCAGGTGGCACCCGAAAGCGGCGATCAGGACCAAGCGAGTCCACCACAGAGGGCGAACGGGGTAGGAGTGACTGCGGACGGTGTCGGTCATCAGTGGATCCTCAGGAATGTGCGTTGGTGGACGGTGGGTTAGCTGCCCTGACGGGCGACGCTTCAGCCCGGCTATAGTAACGTCTGCCACCGCCGCTGAATTCTCAACAGCCCTGGAGATCCGCCCAATGTACCGATCGAGCCGCCTCTTAACGATGGGAGTTCTTCTGGTAGTCATCTCGTCCCCGGCATGGGCCCAGAACGGTCTGATGCGAGGCTCCGTGGTCGATGATTCCGACGCTCCACTCGCCGGTGTTCGAGTGTCGGTGACTTCCGAGGCGCTGACGTCCTACAACAAGGTGCTGACTACCGATGCCAAGGGCCAGTTCAAGCTTCGCTTTCAAGCGAGCCAGGCCCAATACGTATTTCAGTTTCTCTTCGAAAAGTCCGGCTACCAGAGCTTCACTCAGCCAATCTCGCCGACGATGGTTCAGAGGATGAACGAGCGGTTCGTCATGGAACAGGCCGAGACCCAAGTGGTGGAGAGCCACGGAGACCTCGGTTCCATCGTTACCGGTTCGAGCAGCGCTGCGGTCGAGGCGTTCAACGAGGGGCTAACGGCCCAGCGCGAAGGAGATCTGGACGTCGCCCGCGTCAAGTTCGAAGAGGCTGTCGCCGAGGACTCGGACCTCGAGCCGGCTCACGTGGCTTTGGCTCAAGTGCTCACCGACCAGGGCGAGCATGAGGCGGCGGTCGAGGCCTCGGACAGGGCATTGGCTCTCGTGGCCGGAGCTGATGCGCTGGTGGTGAAGCACCAGGCTCTCCGCGCGTTGGGCCGCAATGCCGAAGCCGACGCGGTGGCGGAACTGATGGTGGCCGCCGAGGGCGACGCACTGTCGGCGCGCCGGCTCTACAACGAAGGCGGAACGGCCTTCCAGGCGGGCGACCAAGCCGCTGCTCTGGACAAGTTCCGCCAGGCAGCGCAGCTCGATCCATCGCTTACCGACGCCCACCATGCGATTGCCTCGATCGAACTCGCACAAGGCAACCACGAGGCTTCGGCTGCCTCGGCTGAGAAAGCGCTGACGTTGGGGTCCGAGGACGTTCGGACGCTGCGGGTGCTCTACGACGCCTACGACGCGCTGGGCCGCACCGATGAATTGGCCGAGATTGCGCCGCGTCTGGCTGCCGTGGATCCCGATTTCGGCGCTCCCAAGTTACTCGAGCAAGCAGCCGCGATGTGGAACGGCGGTCAAGCCGAGCGAGCGGTCGCCCTGGCCCGGCTGGCACTTACGATGGACCCGGGCCTTGCCAAGGCTTACTACTTCATCGGTCTCGACTTCCTGTCGAAGGGCGAGAATGCTGATGCGCGAACGGCGCTCGAGAAGTTCATCGCACTGGCGCCGGATGATCCCGAAGCGAGTACAGCGCGGGAGATGCTGAGTTTCATCGAGTAGCCCGTCCCAGCTCGAGACTCGTCAGTCGGCTGTGCCTTACCTGGGCTGCTCCGCTCCGATCTGTTGGAAGCTGGTCACGACCGATACTTCGTGACCGAACAGATCGACGAGAGCGATTCCGACTTTTTTCCGACCGGGCCCGAGCCGCAGCCTGTGGCCATGAATCAGGGCTTCCCCCTTGGCGGCCTCGACATTCTCGTCGGCGATTCTCAGCCCCAGCGGTGCATCATCGATCTGGGACAGCTCTCCGTCCTTGCCCGCGGCGCCGACGAAGAGTCGGAGACGGGTCTCGTGTCGCCCGCCGCCGACGGGGAGCAGAACGATGTCGTTCATGGGAATTCTGAGTTGGATCGGGAGGATGTAGTCACTGCTGCCGCTCTGCCGTTCTGGTACCCCCCAAGTCACATCGATCCCCAGCGGGTTGGCCTGATGGGAGTAGAGGAGAGCCGAGCGCAGGGTCTCTCGCACTCGCGCATCGGTGTTCTTGCTCCGGTAGCCTCCACGATGTCGGACCCGCAGCTTGCGATTCGGCGTACTGAGCTTGACCTGAATCTCGTGATAGCTGCCCGAGTCCTCGCCGGCCGAGGTGATACCCAGCGAATAGAACGAGCGGAAGTCGAGCGCTGCCTTCTGCAATGCCGGCATGACTTCGTTGCGGTTGACGATCGCCTGACCGCCGGTCTCTTCGGCCATGAAACGCAAGCTCGACTGTAGGTTCTCCGGCACGATCGAGTCCAGGGTGGTTCGCAGTCGCGGGTTGATGAAACCGGCGTACTCCGCGCCGGAGAAGTGGAGCCCACGCATACCGCCGGCGTCCAACGTATAGAAGGAGACTCGGTGGGCATTGGCGTGTTGATTCAAGCGCTCGAAGTCCCGGCTTGCGGCGTAGCGCGGGATCTCGGCGTAGGCTTCGGACGAGTTGAACTTCTCGCCCACGGCGTGAAACATCTCCTCGCCCGCGAGCATTGGGACTCCGCTCGAGACATGGACGAACGCCTTGCGCCCAGGGAGCCCAGCAAGAGACTCGATCATCCGTTCCATGGCTTCAGTGGTCCGTCTGATGTTGTCGAGCTGCTCTTCGGCGTACTGCAATGCCCAACCGAGTGCCTGGCTTTGGGTGCGGGCTCGGTCGATCCGCTGCAGGGTTTCAGCCTGCTGGCGCCGGCGCAGGCCTTCATGGCCGGTCACTCCTCGGACGTCGTCGAGAGCCGAGAAGAGATTCGAACCGGCACGGGTGAAAGGCTGCAGTACTTCGAGGCCGCGGTCGAAGCTGACGACCATGGCCCGGTCGTCCCCCTTGAGCGTCCGGGCCAGGAACTCACGCACGCCGGGCAAGACGCGGTCGCGCTCGATCGGGTCGAGGTTGTAATTGTCGATGTAGACGATGAGCCACAGTCGATGCTCAGGGGCCACCTCTTCCTCGGCCAACAGCTCCTGAGCCACCAAGGTCTCGGTCGAGGTCTCCAACGGTTCGGAAGGTTGTTCCAAGACCGAGGCTGTTCGACTCGTGACATCGCGACCATCGGCCACGGCGTAGAAATTGCTGATCTCGATCGGCTTCTTGTCCCGCAGGACAATGAAGTCTTCTTTGGTCAGGCCGCCGATCGGGTTCCCGTTTCGATCGGTGACCCAGACGTCGATGTTGACGAGATCGACGTCGATGACCTCGAAGAACTCCTCCGGTTGTGCCTCGTCAGCGGAAGGCGAGCGTTCCGACTGGGCAATGGCGGCACCGCCACCCAGCCATGTGAGCACACAGACGAAAAGGAGGAGCAGCGCAGAGGGCCCAGGTCGAAGGGCTTGCTTGGATTCGGACGATCGAACGGGGGCCATGGGCCAAGCGTCTCACGGGTGTCGTCCGAGTCCAAGTGCCGGTCGGTCCGTGGTAAAGAGGGCCTCTGCCTAGATCCCCAGGAGCCGCATCATGAGCTTGAACGACTATCCCCGCTACCCCCTCACCTTCGGCCCCTCGCCGGTGCATCGACTGCCAAGGCTGAGCGCACACCTAGGGGGTGGGGTAGAGATCTGGGCCAAACGGGAGGACTGCAACTCCGGGATCGCTTTCGGCGGCAACAAGGTGCGCAAGCTCGAGTACCTGGTACCCGAGGCGATCGCTCAGGGTGCCGACACCCTGGTCTCGATCGGCGGCGTCCAGTCCAATCACACCCGGCAGGTGACAGGCGTTGCCGCGCACCTGGGGATGAAAGCGGTCACGGTACAGGAGGCCTGGGTGGACTGGCCCGGCGAAGGCTACGAGACGGTCGGCAACATCCAGCTGAGTCGCATCATGGGGGGCGACGTTCGGCTCGACCCGGCAGGGTTCGACATCGGCATTCGCGACAGTTGGCAGCTGGCGCTCGATTCCGTGCGCCAAGCCGGCGGAGTGCCCTATGCGATCCCCGCCGGTGCTTCGGACCACCCGCTGGGTGGGCTCGGCTTCGCCAATTGGGCCCTCGAAGTGGCCGAGCAGGAGGCCGAGTTGGATGTCTTCTTCGACACGATCGTCGTCTGTACGGTGACCGGCTCGACCCACGCCGGGATGATCGCGGGTTTCGCGCTCGAGGACCGGCCTGGCCGACGCGTGCTCGGTATCGATGCCTCGGCCACCCTCGAGAAGACGCGAGCGCAAGTGACCCGAATTGCTCGGGCCACCGCGGAGAAGATCGGGCTCGAGCGCGACCTGCGTGAAGACGAGATCGCCGTGCTCGACGGCTTCAGTGCCGGCATCTACGGAGTGCCTGATGAGCGGACTATCGCAGCTATCCGGACCGTTGCCGGCCTCGAAGGCATGCTCACCGACCCGGTCTACGAGGGCAAGTCCATGGCGGGCCTGATCGGACTCATCGAAAGTGGCGAGATCGCTCCAGGTTCGCGCGTTCTCTACGCTCACCTGGGCGGCCAGCCGGCCCTCTCGGCCTACGCCGGCGCGTTCGCTGAATCAGCGTCCGGTTGAGCTGCCAGCGCCCAGCTCAACTCGCCGCGTCGCGCACGTGCCGACCCAATGCTTCAAGCGCTTCGGGGACGGCTCGACGACCAATACCGATCCGGAAGCGGTCAGAGGGGACCTCGGCCAAGGACGAAGCGTAAAGCGACGACGGTAGGAGCATCACGCCGTGCTCCTCCACGGCAGCCTGGCAGAACGCCTCCACGCCGTCGGGTCCGAGGTAGCGGGGGAACGCGACGCAGCCTCCGTCAGGGGACTCGTACTCAAAGATGCCCGGGTGCGCGCGGGAGAAATTCTCGACCAGGGTGCTATTGGCAGCCGCCAGTTGTCGATTGCGCTCGAGCAGGACGGGTGCCAGCCGTAGGGCAACGGCGGCCAGGTGTTCGCTCGGCCCGGCATTGCAGATACTGGTGTAGTGCTTCGCCTTCTCGAGCCGTTCGAGGACTCCGTGGTCGCGGCAGGCCACCCACCCCAGCCTCAGCCCGGGCAGGCCGTAGGCCTTGGACATCACGTTGACCGAGAGGGCCGTTGGTGACCGGTCGACTGCCTGGGAAATGCGGCGTGCCGGGTCGATCTCGATCCCTCGATACACTTCGTCGCTGAGGACACGGATACCTCGTTCCTCGCACAGGTCCAAGAGCTCCAACCAGACGGACTCGGCTGGGATGAAGCCGGTCGGGTTGTTGGGGAAATTGACCGCCAGCAGGCTGGTCTCGGGTCGCAGCAGGGAACGGAGGCGGTCGAGGTCGAGCTCCCACCGCAAGGATTCACCGGAGCCCGACCAGAGCGGCAAGCCATCGATTGCCACCCCAGTCGCCATGGGTACGGACTCGAGTGACTGGTAGTTGGGTACCGTCACGATCGCGTGATCGCCGGGCTCGAGCAGGAGCTGTAAGCCCCAGAACAGTGCTTCACCCGCGCCGGCGAAAGCCAGTACGCTCTCGGCCTCGATCGAGTCGTAGGTTGCGGCGATGGCTTCGCGTAGAGCGTCGCCACCCCAAGACGGCACGTAGCCGAGCGGCAGATTGAGTAGCTCCGGCTTGCCGTCCTCGCCGGCGAGGTCGAGCAATTCCCGAATGGTCAGCGTCTCGGCATCGGAAGCGGTCAGGTTGTGGGCCGCGGCGAATTCCCAGCGGCTGAAATAGACTTCGAGGGCAAAGTCAGGCAGTCCTAAGCTACCCGTGCGAGCCATGCGACGCTTCTCCTACTGGATGTAGCCCAGGGCGCGAAGCCTTTCGACATCTTCGTCCGAGACCGTCTCGACGGATCCCTTTTGGACTGAACTGTCGACCAGCGTGGTGATCTGCTCGGCGAAAAGCTCGCTGGTGGCCAGGTGCAAGGGATCCTCGACAAGGTTGATCAATTCGTAGGGGTCTGCCGCGAGATCGTAGAACTCGTCTTCGCCCTCGGTGAAGAGCAGGTACTTGAAGTCCAGGCTCTGGAGGGAGAAACGAGAGCCGGGCTCGTAGTTGCCACGGCCCAAGCGAGACCTTGAAGGCGTGGCGTACTCGCTGCGTTGGGCGAATGCGTAGGATCGTGATCTGGCCCCGGACTCGCCGCGCAGCAACGGAGTCAGCGAGCGACCGCGAACCGGCACGATCTGAGTGCTGAGATCGCCGCCGACGAGCTCGGCCAAGGTGGGCAGCACGTCGATGTGCTCAACGACGTGGTCTGCGACGGTGCGTGGCGGCACGCTCCCGGCGGTGAACCAGAAGACCAGCGGCACGTGCAGCTGAGCGTTGTAGATCTGGACTGAATGGTCGAACCAGCCATGAGCGCCCAGCCCCTGTCCGTGATCGGAGGTCACGATCCACAGGGCATCCCGATTGAGCCCCCGACGACCCAAGCTCTGCTCGAGCCGGGCGAGTTGGCGGTCGGCATAGAGGATCTCGGCGTCGTACTTGAGGATCTTGTCGTAGCGGCTGGCGGCCCGGGCTGGGATATCGCGCTGGGCCAGGAGGCGTTTGTGCTGGTCTTGGATTTCGTTCGCGGCTTGGCTCACCAGAGCTAGAGCCTCGGCTGGAGGCTGGAGCGGTGGATGAGGGTCGTAGAGGTGAATCCAGAGGAACATCCGCTCGTCCTCCAGGGCCTCGTTGTCGAGCCAGGCGATGGCCCGGTCGATGGTCTCACCGGCCGGCCGGTAGAGTTTGCGTCCGGAGCTCGAGTCTTTCCACTTCGGCCAATCCCAGTGCTCGAAACCCTGGCCAACGTGGGACCCCAGGGGGACGTCGGCACTGACGAACCCGGCAGTGAGGTAGCCCTCGGCCCGCATCATCTCGGCCATCGTCAGGAGATCCTCTGCCATCACCTGGCCGTTCTTGAGCACACCGTGCTCGATCGGATAGAGCGAGGTGAAGAGGGAGGCGTGAGCCGGCTTGGTAGTGGCGGATTGAGCGTAGGCTCGCCGGAAGACGACGCCTCGTTCGATCAGGCCATCGAGCCAGGGACTGGTCTCGATCGGGTAGCCGAAGGAGGAGAGGTGATCGGCCCGTAGGGTGTCGATGGTCACCAGGATCACCCTGTCGACCGCAGGAAGCTCGACGGTCCTCGCTGAGAGCTCCTTCTGTGAGACGTCGACGTCGGGCTTGGAGCACGCCCCCGCGCTCAGGACGAGAACCGCCGAGGTGAGGAGAGTTGTAGCGAGGGAGGATGCGGCGGGTCGGTTCACGGCTTGGGGTGTTGTGTGGAGAGGTGGCGATGGAGGTCGCGCCGACGGGGGTTCGAGAGTCGGGAAGCGTAACAGAGCCTCGTTTGACCGCGCGGCCTGACGGGCTTGGTACTTCGCGAACATTGCCGGGGCTTGAGGGGGCGCGTGTCCTGAGGATTCAGGCGAGAATGCCCTTTTTCCTCGAAATGGCCAGCCCATCCCAACCCCATTACGAGGAAAAACCCCTTTCTCGCCTTGATGGTGCGAGTCGCTACAGCTTCTCCGACGTGCGCTAGCACCTCAGAAAGAAACGCCCCTTGGAGCAGCTGCAACTGTCCTTACCCTCAAGGCGTCGGAAGTACTTTTTCTGGATGGGGTTAGGTCGGGCCTGGCCAGCCAGAGAAAAGTACTTCCTACGCCTGAATCCGTCGAACAGGGGCCGACTCGCTCCTCGAACCTCCTGACCCCAGGCCCGCCTGCTAGTCTCTGGCGTCCCAGCCACAGCCAAACTTCACGCGGAGATGAACAAAATGAAGCAAGCTGCAGTCCTGCTGATGATGCTGACCCTCGGCACGACCTTTGTTGTCGGTGAGGAAACAACACCCCCGGCCAAACCGGAGGTCCCTGAAGCCAAGGCGTCGGTGACAGAGCACTCCATCGAGATCGGCGGGCAATCGATTCGCTACACCGCGACGGCCGGCTACCTGATCGTCGACAACGCCAAAGAGGAGCCGGTCGCCAAATTCGGCTACACGGCCTACGTCCGCGACGGGTTCGATGATCCGGCCCAGCGGCCGATCACCTTCGCCTTCAACGGTGGGCCCGGCTCGGCCTCGATCTGGTTGCACATGGGAGTCCTCGGACCCAAGATCGTCGTCACTCCGGACGCCGAGTTCACTCCGCCGCCGCCCTACGACGTGCGAGACAACGAATACAGCATTCTCGACGTGACCGACCTCGTAATGATCGACCCGGTGGGCACCGGTTACAGCCGGCCGATCGGCGAGGCCAAGGGAGGAGACTTCTGGGGCGTGGATCAGGACATCGACTCCGTCTCCCGGTTCATCAAGGAGTACGTGAGCCAGAACAGCCGCTGGGCATCGCCCAAAATCCTGCTCGGAGAGAGCTATGGCGGGATGCGCTCCGGAGGCGTCGCCATGGAACTGCTCGGACGCCACGGAATGGCGCTCAATGGAGTGGTCCTGGTGTCGCCGTTCATGGAAATGGTGACCGGCTTCGATGGCCTGGGAGTCGACTTGCCGCACGTCATGTTTCTGCCGACGCTCGCGGCCACTGCCTGGTACCACGAGGCTCTCGATCGAGCGGCGGGAACCCTGCCCGCGGACCTTGCGGGTTTCGTCGCCGAGGTGAGCGCCTTCGCCTATGACGAGTTCGCGCCCGCGCTGCTCAAGGGCAGTCGTTTGGGTAGCGACGAACGGTCGGCGGTGCTGGCCAAGCTGGCTCTCTACACTGGAGTCAGTGAGGAGTACTGGGACCGGGCGAACCTGCGGGTCAGCCATGGGCAGTTCGTCAAGGAACTCTTGCGCGATCGCAAGCAGACGGCCGGACGGATCGACTCGCGTTACGCCGGCCGAAGCTTCAATCTACTGGGCGAAGAGATGAGCTACGACCCGCAGTCTTCGGCGGTCAGCGCGGCTTTCACCAGCGCCTTTCTCGACTACTACCACAACGATCTCGAGTTCGGCCGCGACCTCGAGTACAAGGTCTCGGGCAACGTCTGGATGCAGTGGGATTGGGCGCACAGCCCGCCCGGCATCGGCTTTCCGGTGCCGTTTCCCAACACCTCGATCGACCTGGCCCGGGCCATGGGCGAGAGCCCGGGGATGAAGCTGCTGGTGCAGCAGGGCTACTACGACCTGGCGACGCCTCAGCTCGCGACCGAGTACTACATAGAGCACATGGATCTACTACCGGAGCAGCGGGCCAACGTCCTGATCGAGTACTACGAGGCTGGGCACATGATGTATCTTCACCCGCCCTCCTTGGTGAAGTACAAGGAGGACCTCGCGCGGTTCATCCTCGACGCGACGGGACAGTAGGGCAGGTGGCTCCGGGCGCGCGATGAGGATCGAGCGAGCATCCGAGTCGCATCTGGCAGTGTTGGCCGAGCTTGCCGCTCGGACCTTTCGCGACGCTTTTGGGCCGGAGAACACCCCGGCCGACATGGAGAAGTACCTCGAGCGGGCCTTCTCAACCGCACAGTTGAGGCTGGAGCTCGCGGACCGAGCGAGCGTCTTTCTGCTCGCGTGGCAGGGCAGAGGGGTACGGCCAGCAGGCTACGCCAAGTTGAGGGATGGGAATCCCGACCCCTCGGTCTCGGGACCGAAGCCGATCGAGCTCGAGCGCCTGTACGTCGATCGAGAGGCGGTTGGTCGGGGCAGGGGGAGCCAGCTGATGAGTGCCTGCCTGGAGCACGCCGGCGCGGCTGGGTTCGAGACTCTCTGGTTGGGGGTCTGGGAGCACAATCCCCGGGCCATTGCCTTCTACCGGCGGTGGCACTTCGCCGAAGTCGGGGACCATGTGTTTCTGCTCGGCAAAGACGAGCAACGCGACGTCATCATGGAGCGGCCGGTGTCGATGGAACCGGGCGCCGACTTGCCCTCAGACGGGCCCCGGCGGCGGCCCCGATGATTTGTTGACCTGTCAATCAGGCACTGCTACGCTGCGTGGTTAAGTACTGTTGCCAGGCGGTGGTGCACCCAGGATTGGCCCGGGTGGCTGACCAGCCTACCCGCAGAGATGTGTTGCTCATCTGTGCACAACATTGAGGAGATCAAAGATGATCGATAGCAAATTCAGGAGCAGCTTCCTGGTCTTGGGCTTGATCGTCGCTCTTTTCGTCGGCCTACCGCTGCAAGCAGTGGCGCAGGACGAGGAGATGGCGGCTGAAGGCGACCAGGGCGAGGCAGAAGAGCAAGCTGCCGAGGAGGCTCCGTTCTCCGAGGAGATCGTCGTCACGGGTAGCCGCGCGCAGCCGCGTTCGGTCACCGAGTCGATGGTGCCGGTCGACGTTATTTCGGCCAGCGACTTTGTGGACCAGGGCGACACTGACCTCAGCACCTTGCTGCGGACGCTGGCTCCCTCCTACAACGTCAACACCCAACCAATCAGTGACGCTGCAACGGTTGTGCGGCCCGCCAACTTGCGCAACCTGGCTCCGGATCACACTTTGGTCCTGATCAACGGCAAGCGCCGTCACCGCGCGGCCGTCATCTACTGGCTCGGCAACGGCGTGGCCGATGGCGCTCAGGGTCCCGACATTTCGGTGATCCCGTCGATCGCCCTACGGCAAGTCGAGGTTCTGCGCGACGGCGCTTCGGCACAGTACGGCTCCGATGCCATCGCCGGGGTGATGAACTTCATCCTCAAGGATGCCAGCAGCGGCGGTAGCGTCGAAGTGCGTTCCGGCGGCTATTCCGAGGGTGATGGCAATCTTTTCTCCGTGGCGGCCAACCTAGGTCTGCCTCTCGGCGAGAACGGCTTCGTGAACTTCAGCCTGGAGTACGGCAGCAGCGACCCGACGGACCGCAGCGTCCAGCGCAACGACGCCGCAGGTCTGATTGCGGCCGGTAACACGGCGGTTCGCAACCCGGCGCAGATTTGGGGCTCTCCCGAGATCGAGGACGATCTCAAGTTCTGGGCCAACTTCGGTCACGTCATGGACTCGGGCAAGCAGTTCTATGGCCACGTCAATCACGCCACGAAGACGGTCACCGGTGGGTTCTACTTCCGTAATCCCAACACTCGCGGTGCGGTGTTCAGTGGCGACGGCGGCGATACCCTCCTCATCGGCGATCTGCTCGATGCGCAAGACGGCGTGCTCGACGGCTCGGCCGGCTGTCCTACGGTTGCGATCACCGATAACGTTCCCGACCCGACCGCCCTGGCAGAGGTCTTCTCCAACCCGAACTGCTTCTCGTTCCAGGAGTTGTTCCCCGGTGGCTTCACACCGAACTTCGGTGGCGACGTGGTCGATACTGCGATCACCGCGGGTTTGCGGGGCCAGACCAACAATGGTCTCGCGTGGGACGCGAGCGTCGCTACGGGCAGCAACGAAGTGGACTTCTTCATCTTCAACACTGTCAACGCCTCGCTCGGTCCGGACACCCCGACGTCGTTCGACCCGGGTCTCTACAAGCAGGAAGAGCTGAACGTCAACTTCGACGTGTCCTACGCGCTCAACGACACCACCAATATCGCCGGTGGCGTCGAGTGGCGACAGGAGGAGTTCACGATCGGCATCGGCCAGGTCGAGTCCTACGATATTGGCCCACTTGCCGACCAGGGCTTCAGCGCTGCGTCGAATGGATTCCCGGGTTTTGGTGACATCGCAGCGGGTAGCTGGGAGCGTGCCAACACGGCGCTCTACGGCGACCTGGAGCGGCTGTACGCAGATGGCAAGGGTACTGTGGGCGTCGCGGTTCGCTTCGAGGACTTCGAGGACTTTGGTACGACCACCAACGGCAAGCTGTCGGCACGCTATCGCTTCAACGACAACTTCCAGCTGCGTGGCAGCGTGAGTTCGGGTTTCCGAGCTCCGACGCCTGGTCAGTCGAATGCTTTCAACGTCTCGACCGAGTTCGATCTGGTCCTCATGGATCTGGTCAACAACGGCACGATTCCGTCGTCGTCTCGCGTGGCTGAACTCCGCGGCGGTAAGCCGTTGAAGGCCGAGCAGTCGGTCAACATGGCGCTCGGTACGGTGATCGAGAATGGTCCGTTCACTCTGACGGTGGACTACTTCAACATCGAGCTCACCGACCGCCTGGCGGTTACGCAGCTCTTCTCGCTCACCGACGGGGAGGTCGCCGACCTCATTGCCGAGGGCATTACGAGCGCCGGCAACCTGGCCAACTTCCGCTTCTTCACCAACGACTTCGACACCGAGACCAGTGGTATCGATATCGTGGCGACGTGGGCGGCAGGCGAGAACACCGACGTGAGCTTCCTGTTCAACAACACCAAGACGGACGTCACCAAGTTCAACCCCGCGACCCTCGACGCCACTCGCATCCGCGAGTTGCAGGAGGCGCTGCCCGAGACCCGCTACAACCTCTCGGTCAATCGTCGCGTCGGTGATGCCTGGCGTTTTCTCGGTCGTGTCAGCTACTACGACGACTGGTTCGATTCCGAGGACGGTAACGTCTACGGCGGCGAGCATCTGGTCGATCTGGAAGCTGCCTACGCCATCAACGAGAGCCTGACCCTCGTTGTCGGCGGTCAGAACGTCTTCGACACCACACCGGAAGACAACCCCGGTGCTGCGTCCGGCGTTGGCAACCGTTACAGCCAGTTCTCACCTTTCGGCTTCAACGGAGCCTTCTACTACGCTCGCGTGAAGTACGACTTCACGTCGGCGTTCGGCAACTAGGCTTCAATCAGCAAGCGGTCTCGGAGTTCTCGAGACCGCGCGCTGGTCTGCTAGTGAGTTCAACGGCCCCTCGGTTCGAGGGGTCGTTTCTTTTGCTCGCCTTGGTGCGGCGCAGGGTCTTGACGGCTGTCACATATTCCACTCAATGCGCCGAATTTGTGGCACAATTCCCAGCATGTCGGACAGTAATCCTGCAGTCGATCGGCGCCAGCACGTGCGGAAGGAGAACCGGGCGGAGATGTATCTCGGCTCGAGCTGCTCCGCGGTAAGCAACCTCTCGATGAATGGAGCCTACGTGTCGATTCTCTCGGGCCTTCATACCGATGACACGTTCTCATTCGAGCTGGCCCTCGACGAGCAGGAAGACGATGCCGTAACGGGCAAGGCAGTGGTCGTTTGGACGGACCCAGGCGTTGGCGTCGGCGTGCGCTTCGAGCTCGCGGAAGATCAGAAGGTACGTCTGGCCGGCTACCTCGAGGAGCTCGCGGCCGAAGAAGTACAACCCGACGCAGCGTTGGCTGGCGAGCCGGATACGGCGAAGTACGATCCGCCGCGCAAGTCCCGCCGGACGGTGGCGGTCGGTCCGAGCACGGAAGGCGGCCAGTCCAAGGTGTGGTTCCGCTATTTTCCGCCCGACAAGGCACCCTAGGCGAGCACACGATCAGCAAGCGGGGAGAGACATGAAACGCAAGCCGGCCCTACACCGCTACGCTCTCGCTCTCTTGCTTGCCGCAGGACTCACGCCGAACCCAACGACGGCCGACGAGTGGTTGGTCTATGTCGGTGGTGGCATAGAGCCGGTGAAGGGCGCCTGGACTGAACGCCGCTCCGATGTCATGTTCACCCAGCTCAACGGCACTCTGGTGTCAGTGCCGTACGAAGATGTGGACCTTGCGACAAGTGCTTTTGTTACCTGGCAGCTGAACGGGCAACGCCACGCTCCGCCCAGGCTCGAACTAGAGCCGGCTCCGCCTGGCGGTGATCCCGCGCCGGCTGAAAAGGCCTGTACCCGCGCCAGAGTGGTCGCTTTCGGCGGTGGGGAGACCTTTGACGTTCAATACCGAGACGTGCGTGAAAGAGTCCATGCGGCTTGCCTGGATGCGCCGGAGGTCGAACACCGGTTCGTCGAGCTGGGGTGGTTCGGCCGGGCCATGGTGAGCGCGGTACGACTCGAGCTCAAACTAGGTGACGAGGTCTGTTTCTCGGAGCAGTCGCCCCCGCTTGTTGACGAAGAGGGCCACCGTGTCGTCCACCTCAGCTTGGCGGGCGGACAAGACTATTCCCGGGAGGTAATCGCCGGCGGCCTTGGCTTGCTTCGGCCGGCGCGCTGCGATCGAGCCGAGGAGTACCGTGGCTTGGAGAATCGAGCGATCGCCGAACATCGGGGCCTCTGGGGCACCATCGGAACGCGGCCCGCACTAGCTGCAGCCCGTCTTGTGGTGTCGGCCGGACCGGGGGCGGGCGGGGCAGCGGCCTCCAGGCCGGGTGCGACGCGTAGGAGAAGATCCGGGGGCGGCTGACGGCGCCGGCGCTGAGGGCCCGGGCGGTCCTCGACACCAGAAAAAGGAGAAGTCATGAAGAGAACGATCTTTGTTGCGTTCGTCGCCCTCCTGGCGCTGCCTCAAGCCGCCTCGGCCATCATCACGTTCTCGCAGTTGGATGACGATGTGTTCGTGGTCAGTCACAGAATCAAGGCCATCGGCAGCCGCGCAAGAGCGATGAAGCTGGTCTATGAGAAAACTGCCTCGCTCTGCGTTGCCGCCGGTTTCAGCCACTACCGGATGCTCGAACAGGAGTCCAACGCCGGCCAGCAATATGAATCCGCCAACGCCAGCATCCAGGTGCAGTTCTACTTCGAGGACGGGGAAGGGCGAGTTGAGTGCGAAAGAACAGCCAGCCCGGAGTATGTTCAGCAGGCTCAGGCGAAGCTGGCCAAGATCGGCTACGTGAAGCCGGAGGCACCCGATCCTGCTGCGGCGGCCGACGAGCTGGCCGGCAGCACTGGAGCCTGCACGATCGAACAGATCACTGCGATGGTCCGAGCCGGCCTCTCGGACGCACAGGTCAAGGCCGCTTGCCCTCCTGAGGGCTGAGACCAGGCTGATGGCCCGCCGAGCCGATGCCATGTCGAGTTCGGCGCCGGGATACTCGAGCTGCGTGGGTCCCAGGACCGAACACCGGGCTGGGACTCACGCCACTGGGGGTGTGGGTAGAATGTCGCCTTCCATGGAGGGCTTCTGATGACATCCGATCCTCGACCGAGCTCGAGACTCCCCTTGATCATAGGCGTCGGCGCACTGACCGGCGGCCTGTGGCTCTTCCTCAACGCCCAAGGTGTGGGTGTGCCACCCTTCAAGCGACTTTGGCCCTTGCTTTTCGTCCTGGCCGGGTTGGCGGTTCTCGCCGATTGGCTCTTTCTGAGTAAACGGCCTGGTTCGGCTGGTTGGGCCCTTGTCTTCGTCGGCTTGGGCGTCCTCTTCTTCACGCTGACTCTGGGCTACACGGAGCTGGCCAGAGCGCTGGATTGGCTACCGTCTTTTCCGGTCATCTTTGGACTTGCGCTCCTCGCCAGTTGGCTCGCTGGGGGGCGCGCCGAGGCCAACCTCGCGGTTGCCGGTACGGTGCTCCTCGGACTCGGGGTTCTGGGGTTCGGTGCACGATTCGACTGGCTCAAGGAGATCCTGCCCTCGGCCCAGGTGGTCTGGGCTGGCCTCCTCTTGGTGTGCGGCGGCTATCTCGTTTGGCGGACGGTCGGGAAGGCACGCCGCTGATGGGGCACGGTTGGCGGGCTCGGCAACCCTGTTGGTGCCATCGCGTAGTGTAGGAAGGCCGTGGTACCGAGGAGCAAGCTATGAGCTACGCCAAGATTATGTTGGTCACCGCCTTGTGTTGGGCTGCAGTCTCGGCTCCAGACCCAGTGGCAGCGCAGAACCGGGGGGACTGCCGGGGGCAGCGGGCCGAGGAGTCCTCGATCGTCATCGCGGACTCCGACGAACCGGGCGAGCGCCTGGTAGTCGAGGGCCGGGTTGTGGCGTCCGACGGTCGAACGGGCGTTCAAGGGGCTACGGTCTTCGTTTTTCAAACTGATGCCGCGGGCTACTACTCCCCCGGGGGCATGGACGAATCGAACGCCCGCCTTTGCGGCCTCATGCTCACCGACGCGGCGGGGCGTTATCGGTTCGAGACCGTGAGGCCCGGACACTACGCCACGGGCGGTCCGCCGGCTCACGTGCACTACCGGGTGTGGGGGAAGGGCGTCTCGCGCCAGAGCTTCACTCTGAACTTCGAAGGAGATCCGCTGCTTGGAGAGCGCGGTAGGAACGCGGGCTCGAACCCTACGTGGGCGACGGTTCGGCCGCTCGAGCAGGAGTCCCCGACGACTTGGCGGGTGGTGCGAGATCTGAAGCTGCGGTAGCGGCTGCTCGCCCGTGCTAGAACCGGATCTGCTCGATGGCCCGGCGATTGATGTAGGTCACGCCGAGGTCGGACAAAACCAAGAGGAATCGGTCGGCACTCGAGTTGAGAAAGTCCGATGCGCGATCACCAGGCTTGCCGTCGTAGAGCAGCGTGCCCTGTATCGTTTTCCCGGTGACCAGGTCGAGCGTCAACTCAGCGCGGGAAGCCGCGCCTTCGCCGTCGAGAGCCCCGTCCGACACTCCCTCTGCGAAGGCGACAAAGGCAATCCGGTCCACCTGCAGCAGCCTGCTTTCATCGTCCGCTTCGCACGGTAGGAACGAGTTCTTGGGGTCGTTGAGCCGCCGGCGTACCCTCTCCGGTGCGGCGGGGCCACCCTCCCGGCGGTGGATGAAGAGCAGGGCGTCCATCGTCTGGCCGCCCACCGTCAGCAGGCGAGCTCTCAGCTGATCGACCTCGAGTCGCAAGCTCATGAGGTCATGCTAGCAGGGGGCGGGCGCTCAAGGCGCTTCCGGTGGGAGGCCGAACGAGACCAGCCGATCGTGCGAGATCTGCTGGAAGTAGCGCCGCCAGCTTGGCCGGCGGTTGCTGACGTTGCCGCCATGAACGACCTGCAGCAGATAGGCCTCGGAGAGGTGGTGGACCCGGCACCGCTGCGGCAGGTCCGCGTGATCGTGAGCGTACGGGTTCCTGCCGCCTGGGAAGGCCGCGAGTGGCGACGGCTCGCGGCGCCTGTAGGAGTAGAGGCGACCGCTCGCGGAATCGAGCCTCAGGAAGCGGCGAGTGCAGTAGGCGTCGTAGCCGGGGGGAGCCTCATCGAGCGCCCGGAACCAACCCTCGTGCACCGCGTCGTCCGAGTCGAGGCGAGTGATCGTCTCGTCGCTCGATCCCTGCCATCCCCCGTGCCAGTCGTCTTGAACTTTCACCTCGGCCCAGTCGAGGTCCTCTATCTCTCTTGCTACGTAGTCGGCGCTGGCGCTCGAGCATAGAAGGATTGTCGGGACTCCGAGGCGCTCGACGCTGGGAACGAAGTGATGGCGGAAGAGTCCAACCCGTCCAGCCAGCCAACGTCTGTCTAGATGGCAATCGGAGGTGGCCTGATCCAGCCGAGGGACCGAGAAGCGGGAGACGATGACGTGGCTCATGGCGTCGCGGATCCGCTTTCTCAGCTGCGTGACTGAGGCGTAGGCGCGGCGGCGGCCGTCCTTCGGGAAGTCAGGAAGACCGCTGCGACGACGAGGAGAAGACTGAAGCCTGCCGTGAAGTTGGCCACCCTGACGGCGGGCTCGAGCAGATTGGCCCCGCCCGCAGTGTAGAGGAGAAAGGCGCCATAGATCGGCACTTTGTAAACGTGGGCAAGGAAGCCGCCGGAAGGTTCCAACTGGGCTTGGGAGCGCTTGCGTCGGACCTGGATTGCCAGGAGGAGGAGAGGTATCGCGAGCAAGGCGGAAACCGAGATTTGAGAAATCGAGGACAAGCCGCTGCGCCCGATTGCGAGGAGAACGAGCAGAAACGTCGCCGTGTCGCACGCGTGATCCACCACCTTGCCGGCGGGACTCTCCGTTCCGCTTTGCCGCGCGACGGCACCATCGAGTGCGTCGCATACCAGGGCGCCGAGGAAGGCGCCGAACGCAGCCAAGGAGGAGCCTTCGAGGCTCCAGCAAGTGACGCCGGCCAGGGCGACGCCGAGCAGACTGATCACCGGGGCTGGAACCCCGAGGCGGACCAGGAGCAGGCTCAGCGGCCGGAGTAGGGCATCACGCCGGCGGCGGATCGTGATGTATGCCGAGTCATCCCACTCCGTACGATTGCCGTTGGCCATGCTGGGTTCGAGGCTAGCAGTATCGGTTGGAGGCGCGCGAGGAGTCAGCGGGATACCATGCCGCGAAACGAGCTTGGATCGATTTTGGAGTTTCTTACGGCCGGCGAGGCCGCCTCGATTCAAGGATCAAGAATCAAGGATCAAGAGAGGTCAACGGATGATGAAACGAGCCATGGGAGTGTGGGCGCTTGTACTGGCACTCAGCCTACCGGCGACCTTGTTCGGCGGAGCCTTGCGCGAGGCGATCGAGGAGGATTACCATGCCGTGCTCGGTGATCTGTTCGTCCATTTCCATCGCAATCCGGAGCTGAGCTTCCGGGAGTCGGAGACCGCCAAGCGGCTGGCGCACGAACTGCGTTCAGCTGGCGTCGAGGTCACCGAAGGAGTCGGTGGCACGGGGGTCGTTGGCATGCTGGTCAACGGCGAGGGCCCCCTGGTTTTGGTGCGTGGCGACATCGATGGGCTGCCGATCAAGGAGGACAGTGGGCTCGACTACTCTTCCGTCGTGACCCAGGAAGACATCGACGGGACGGTGAAACCAGTCATGCATGCCTGCGGGCACGATGTCCACATCACTTCGTTGATCGGGACCGCGCGCAGACTCGTGGCGCTCGGGGAGGCCTGGTCGGGGACAGTAATGTTCGTCGGGCAACCCGCCGAGGAGAGAATCGGTGGCGCCAAGGCGATGCTGGCCGACGGTCTCTACGAACGATTCGGCGTTCCGGACTTTGCCTTGGCGCTGCATGTTTCGGCTGGCGAGCCGGCTGGCAAAGTGGCCCTCGAGCCCGGTCTCATCGCGTCCTCGTCGGACAGCGTGAACATCACGGTCTTCGGTGTCGGCGCTCACGGGGCTTCGCCTCATCGCGGCAAAGACCCGATCTACATCGCGTCGCAACTGGTAGTGGCGCTCCAGGGACTGGTCAGCCGTGAGCTTGGCCCGCTCGAGCCCGGCGTGGTGACCGTCGGTTCCTTTCATGGAGGCTTCAAACACAACATCATTCCTGACCGCGTCGAGCTTCAACTCACGGTTCGGGCTGACAGTGAAGAGACTCGAGCCACCCTCCTGGCAGGAATCGAGAGGGTAGCCCGTGGGGTGGGGGAGGCAGCCGGCCTGCCCGAGGAGTTGTTGCCTGAGGTAGTCCACGGGTTTGAGTCGACTCCAACTACTTGGAATGATCCGGACCTGGTCGAGCGCATCCGCCCGGTCTTCGCCGCGAAATTGGGCGAGGACGGTCTCTACTCCGATGTCCGACAGGGGATGGGAGCCGAGGACTTCGCCTATTTCGTCCAAACAGAGGATCGCGTGCCGGGTGCCTACTTTTCGGTTGGAGGGACGGCTCAGGCCGACCTCGATACCCAGGCGGCTGGTGGAGCTCCCGTCCCGTCTCACCACTCGCCGTTCTTCCGGATCGAGCCCAAGCCCGCCGTCACGCGCGGCGTCGAGGCCATGACGATCGCGGTACTCGAGCTGTTGGGTAAGCCGTAGAAGGGCTGGCGCCAGCGAGCCCTTGCTCAATGCGGGCCTGCCATGCTCTTGCTCCTCTAAGGTAGACTCCGTTCAGAGTGGACTGCGGGCCGAACAGGCCCGGCACAGCAAGAGCCCATCCGATTGCACCGACTCAGTCCGTTTCGATTTGGACTTTCTCTCCCCAAGCGGAGCAACCAAGTCCCAGCAGGGATCGACTCTGGCCGACGTGGAGCGGCGCGAACGACACTTGTGGTCGGCCACCCTGTTTCTGTTGATCTTGCTGGTGCTGGTCACGGTGATCACCTTCTCGGTTCTCGTTCGAGAAGGCGAGGCTGGAGGCGCTCGCCCTGCGGCCTTGATCGGTCTCGTCCTGCTGACCGTACTTTTTTGCGTCTATGCCGTTCAAACCAGAGCTACGTTCGATTCAGTTCGTCGTCTCTACCGCCAACAGGCGTTGCGCGATCCGCTCACCAGGTTGCTGAATCGCCAGTCGTTCGATGATTGCTTCCGTACTGAAGTCGCGAGGGCACGCCGGGAGGGCAAGTCCTTCCCGATTCTCCTGTGCGACTTGGACCTCTTCAAGGAACTCAACGATACCCACGGCCACCAGTTTGGTGATCGGGTTCTGCAGCGCGTGGCCGGCAGCTTCTTGGAGGCGACTCGTGGCTCGGACCGGGTCTTCCGATGGGGGGGAGACGAATTCGTCGTTCTCCTCAACGTGCCGACCCGCGAGGGAGCAATGATCGCGGCCCAAAGAATCCGTGATTCAGTTGCCAGAATCGCAAGGGATATCGATGAGCCGCTCGACCTGAGCATCGGCGTCGCGGTCTTTCCGGACCACGGCGAGGATGTGGACGGGTTGATCGCTGTTGCCGACCGCGCCCTCTACATTGCCAAGAAGAGCGGCGACAAGATCAATGTCGGAGACGAGGAACATCGCGTCACTCCCGACTCGGTAAAGCTGGTCTTCCAGCCCGTGGTCGATGTCAGTACGCGTGGGACCGTTGGCTACGAGGCCCTGAGTCGTGATCCTGAAGGTGAAGTTGATATCGAGACGCTGTTTCGTCGCTACGCAGCGGTCAACCGATTGCTCGAGCTCAAGAAGATGATCTTGCGGCGACAAGTCGAAGTGGCTGGGGAGCTGGGGCTCGGGAGGGTCTTCATCAACGTCGACTTCGAGTCTCTTGGTGCCACCGAGCCCTTCGTGAAGCCCGAGAGCGTCGAGGTGGTCTTCGAGGTCTCCGAGAGCGAGGCGGTTTCCGACGTGGAAGGATTGCTCGAAGTGGTGGATGTCTGGCGGGCCCTCGGCTACCGCTTCGCGATCGACGATTTCGGGGCTGGTCTTCTCTCGCTGCCCCTCATCGCTCGACTCCTACCCGAATACATCAAGGTCGATCGGACGATGGTCGCGCAAGCCTCTGCTTCCAAGAGGTTCAGTTTCTTCCTCAAGGACATGGTCCTGGCGATGCGCAGCTACTCGAAAGAAGGGATCATCGCCGAGGGCATCGAGACCGAAGAGGACTTGGAAGTTGTCCGTCGCCTCGGTGTGGATCACGTACAGGGGTACCTCACCGGTCACCCAGAGTCGTTGGACTGAGGCAGTCAGCCGCGTGCCAGACTTCAAGTGCCAGGTTTGCGAAGCTCCGTTCGCCGTGCCGCAGGCCGCGCTCGACAAATACCCCGGTTGGCAGCCCAAGTACTGCCGCGAGCACTCGCCGAATCGCAAGAAGAGTCGCGCGGCAAAGAAGCCCGAGGCCGGTACTGCTGTGGTGAAAGCAAAGCGCGAGGAGCTACTGACTCGCGCCGAGGTTCTGGCCAAATACAGCGCCGGGCCCCAGGACGGAGTCTTCACCGACGGCAGTTCGATTCCCAACCCAGGCCCGGGAGGCTGGGGCATGGTCTGGGTCGAGGATGGCGAGATCCGAGCCGAGGACCACGGACAAGAAGGAGACACGACCAACAACAGGATGGAGTTGACGGCGCTCATCGCTGCTTTCACTGCGCTGCCGGAGGACGCTGAAGTCTCGGTGTTCACGGACAGCAGACTCTGTGTCGACACGATTACCAAGTGGGCTCCGACCTGGGAGCGCAATGGTTGGAAGCGCAAGGGGAGTCCACTCAAGAACCTGGACTTGGTGAAGAGGCTGTTGCGACTCGCCCGCGCGCATCCGCGATGCAAGCTCGAGTGGATCGCGGCTCACTCCGGCTTTCGCTGGAACGAGTACGCCGATTGCCTGGCGACTGCCTGGTTGCGTGATGAGGTCTAGTCGGGGCGCTCGAATCCTCGGGGGCCAGGCGCTGGAGCTGAACCGGGCGAATTTTTGCTAGGCTGATTGCGATCATGTGACGGCGAGGGCCCCTGAGGCTCAGCCGGCACCTTGTGAGGAGAGTGAGGCTCATGAAACTGACTACCGGACTCGCCGCGGCTCTCTTGGTTTCGGCCGCGCTGGCGCCCTCCCTGGCCGAAGCTGCAGCTTGCTCGGCGGCATGCGACTGGGGCTACGGGCCCGAGAATGGACCGCCTAGTTGGAGCGAGCTCTGCTGTCCGGTTTGCGACGGACGCAACCAGTCTCCGATCGACATTCGGACCGAGGATGTGGTTCCGGGGGACCTGGGTTCGCTCACGCTGACCTACCGCGAGTCACACCTGGAGTTTTCCAACACCGGACATGGTCTGCGAGTCACCTACGAACTCGAAGACGGGGAGAACTACCTGGAGTTCGGGGGCCAACGGTACCCATTCGTCGACTTTCATTTTCATTCGTTGAGTGAGCACACCATCGACGGGCGCAGCGCGCCCCTCGAGATCCACTTCGTGCATCGTCGGACTTCCTTTGACCTGGCGGTGATCGCCGTGCTCGTCGAGGAGGGTGAGCACAAGCCGGCCTTCAACCCGCTCTGGAACTCCCTGCCCGCGGATCAGAGCCTGGAGCCGCGGACCGTGATCTTCAATCCGCGCAAGTTGCTGCCGAACAAGCTGGCCTACTACTCCTATCGGGGGTCCTTGACCACGCCGGACTGCGCCGAAGTCGTGTCCTGGTTCGTCCTCAAGCAGGCGATGAATATGTCCACCGAACAGATCGAAGCGTTCCGTGAGATCTTTTCCGCCAACTACCGACCAACCCAGTCCCTCAACGGTCGTGTTGTGAGGTCGGGGGGGTGAGGCGCTCGGTGCGAGCGCTCGCGCTCTCTTTGTTGCCTGGCCTCCTGGCCGGATGCGCGGCCATTGAGGCCCCGCGGGCAAACAAGAAACTGAGGCCCGTGCCGCTGACCTCGATGGCGGATCTGGAGGCCTATGAAGTGGCCGACGCGGTCGATGACCAGCTGCGGATCTGGTGTACGGCTGCCTTCGAGGTGAGGGAGGAAGGCGAACTTCTGGCCGCCGACGACCCGATCGTCGACGGTAGGGCGGCGGCCGAGATAGAACGCCTCCGGCAGGCCGCCGAGACGACGCAAGGGCCAGAACTCGCGTCATCGCTGAGGGCCCTGACCGTGGCTCACGAAGAACGCCTGGCCGCCCTCGTCGCGGGACCCAAGTTCGCTTCCAAGCGCTACGTCAGGGCGGACCGCAAGGTGGCGGAACTAGCTTTCGGCCTGCGCCGCTGGCGTCTGCAGCGCTAGAGGCATCTTCACTACTCCCTGGCACCCGGCTCGCTCAGACCTTCCTGCCGTCCATCCGGGTTGCGCTAGCGGGGTCCTCCACATCCTTGCGCCAACTCGGGTGATGGAAGTGGATCACGAAGTCTCCGTTGTAGGAGATCACGGCTTCGTCGAGCGTCAGGGTGCCGATCCGGCGCCAGTTCTCGATCAACTGGCGCTGGCCCTTGCCGAACAGGAAGCCCTTGCTTTTTCCTGTGTCTGAAACGGAAATATCGAACACCAGGCGCCGCTTCGGGGTGGCGTCGCCACGGTCGTATATGTAGGCCATGATCTCGTCACGGTAGTCGTCTTCATCGACGTCAGGAGTGTCCTCTGCGGCGGTCAGGCGCATGAAACGCGGGGTTCGAGTGGGCGCCCCATGTTCCTCGCCAAGAGCTGAGATCTCGTAGAGCTGACGTTTGGACTCCTCGGCGTCTGCGCGCTTGAAGACAAGCCCGGTCCGAACCAGGATTGGGATGTCACGCCGTCGGTTGAGGCCAGTGATGTCGGGTACGTTGCGCGGTTCGGCGCCGGTGATTTGCCCGATCCTGGTACCTCCGAGATCGTCCTGGGTAAAGAAGTTGGCCGGCCGGAGGGGCTCGGCATGGTGAGGGTTGGTTGTGGGGTAGATCTTGCCGACCAGGCTGTACGAACGGAAGTTGCCGCGCGTCGTGGCGGTGCCGTGGCTCGAGCATCGAATGACCGTGAGCGCCCGACTGCCCTGCTTGAAGTAGCCGCTGTACTCGGTCTGTTCAGTAACCTCCCAAAGGCCCGTCATGCAGACGCCATTGGGATGAAGCAGGCGTGGAAAACCCTTACCGTCCGGGCCCCACCGCAAGTCGGCGAACGAATCGACCGTACGGGCTGCGGAGGCGGCGAACTGGCTCTGTTTGAACAGTCGGAAGATACCGCGCGAGATGGTGCCGAAAGTGCTCTTGTGATTCGGTAGCGGCGGCTCCCCGGTCGCGCCCCAGATCTCTTGGTAGGGGTTGGCGAAGAGTGCTTCTTTGACCTGAGCGAAGGTGGAGCCTCTGTAGGCCGAGTCTTCGGGAGTGAAGCCTGCGGCTGCCGCGGCAGGTTGGGTCGAGTAGTCGGCTGGCTGGTCCATGGTCGCCTCCGAGCCGGTGCAGGACCGGCGTTGTAGGTTGGTGCGCTCGGTAGCTCACCCATGGGGCTTTTTAACTTAGAGCTGACGCTCTGTTGGAAGACTGAAGACCCGCGTAGCAGCCCCAGCCCCATGTCTCATTGACGAATTCAAATCAGTGTAGTCAGCGAATTCGAGCACTGTCAAGCGAGCTCCGACGAAAAGAACCTCATGGCTCGCTCACACTTTCAACACGCCGGCCGAGCCAGGTCGGCGCGGCAAGCGGTAGAATCGTCCCGCAGCGAAGGGAGGGGATCAGGTGTTCAAGATCGTTGGAATGCTCGCCGCAGCAATCGGTTTCCTGTTCATGAGATCAGCCCGACAGGGCGAAGGGATCGGGTCGGCGGTCTTCTTCTTGGTGGCGCTCGCCCTCTTCGTGTTTGGCCTCTATCTGATCTTCGTTGAGGACGGCCAGGGGGCCGCGCGCTGGCTGCCCTTCCTCAAGTCCTAGTGGCCGAGGTGAACTTGGGCCGCCCGAGAGTCAGGCAGGCGACCATCAGGACTGCGAGCGGAACCATGACGGCCGTGTTCATGGCTCGCCAACCCAGCGTCTCGTAGAGGGTGCCGGCCAGCAGAGCCGTTAGCGCCACCGTGCCGAAGACGAGGAGATCGTTGAGCCCCTGAGCCTTGGCCTTCTCGGGCGCGGAGTACGTCGTGGTCAGAAGGCTCGAGGCGGCGACGAACAGCAGGTTCCAACCGATTCCGAGGGCTCCGAGCGCCAGCCAGTAGTGCCATAGGGTCGAGCCCGCCAAGTTGACGGACGCGCTGGCGACCAGCAGGATCGCGCCGCCCAGCATGATTTGGGGAGCCCCAAGCCGCGTGACCAGCCGGCCGCTGAAAAATGACGGTGCGAACATGCCCACGACGTGCCACTGAATAGCCGAGGCCGTATGGCCGAAGTGAAACCCGTGAGCCTTCATCGCCAAGGGCGTCGCCATCATCAGGATGTTCATCGTGCCATAGGCGACCACGGCGCCAAGGACCGAGAGAGCATAGTGGGGCTGGCCGAGCAGCCGCAGGAGGGGTCGTCCACCGGTCGCGCGCTCGGCTGGAGATGGCAGTGGCAGGCGCAAGCGCGACAGAAGGGCCAGGGCCACTATCTGCAGCAACGCCAGGGCGACGAAGCTGCCAACGAAAGCGGGCCCGGGCAGAGCCTGCCGGGTCCAGGAGGCCAGATTGGGCCCGAGAAAGGCGGCTAGAAGGCCTCCTGCAAGGACTAGCGAGATCGCTCGAGGGCGTTGACGCTCGTTTACGGCGTCGGCGGCCGCGAAGCGGTAGAACTGGGCGGTGCCTGACAGGACACCGAGGAGGACCGAGCCGGCGCAGAACAGAAGGAAGTCTGAGCGCGAGATGGCGAGGGCGGCGAGGCCGGCGCCAACCGCGCCCACACTGACGCCCAGAATGAAGGCGCGCTGCCGCCCGATTCGTTTCATGAGCAGCGAGGCCGGCATCGCTGTCGCCATGGCAGCGACGAAGCTCAGAGCGGCCGGCAGGGTGGCGAGTCGCGGGTCGGGCGCCAAGGAAAGCCCGACCAATGCCGACACCGACACGACCAGCACCGTTCCGGTGACAAAGACCGCCTGGCATGCAGCCAACTGGATGACTTGGCGGGGGAGGGCCATGGCGCGCGAGCGTAGCAGCGGGCGAGTTGGAGTGAGAAGATGTGCGCCGTCGGCGCAACGCCGGCCCCAGAGGGCCCGAGACATGGACGACCTGAAGACTTACATTCGCGAGGTTCCGGACTTTCCTCAGCCGGGAATCAACTTCTACGATATTTCGACTCTGCTCCAGGATCCGCTGGCGCTGCGGATGACGGTCGACCGGTTCGTCTGGCTCTTTGCCGACATGCACGTCGACCAGGTGGTAGGTATCGAGGCGCGAGGCTTCATGTTTGCGCCTATCGTGGCCTACAGCCTGAATGCGGGATTCGTGCCCGTGCGCAAGCCCGGCAAGCTGCCGGCGAAGACCGTGGATCTGGCCTACGACCTCGAGTACGGCTCGGATAGCTTGGAGATCCACGCGGACGCGATCGCGGCCGGCCAGAGAATTCTGATCATTGATGACCTTCTCGCCACCGGTGGCACCGCAGGCGCGACCGCCGAACTGGTCGAATCGCTCGACGGCGACGTTGTCGGTCTCGGCTTCATCGCCGAACTGACCTTCCTGGCCGGTCGAGAGAAGCTCGGCGAACGCCGGGTCGAGTCCTTGATCACCTACTGACTCGCAGCAGGGGCGCTGGGGTCGATCACGGCTTCGGCCTCGATTTCGACCAGATACTCGTCGCCTATCAAACGGGCCTCGACCAACGTATTCGCCGGCTGGATCGAAGCAAATCTGCTGCCGTGAGCTCGAGCCACCGGCTCCCAGTTACTTGCGTCACTGACGAAAACTCGGGTCCGAACTACGTCCTCGAGGCTGCCGCCAAGCGAACGCAAGGCCCCCTCAATCTTGTCGATCGTAAAATGAGTTTGGGCGGCGGGATCGTTGCCGCCGATGAGCCGGTCACCATGGCTCGCGGTGGTACCGGAGACGCTGACCCGGTTGCCGTGACGGATGGCACGGCAGTAACCCGCCAGGTCCTCCCACGAGACTCCGCTGAAGGCTCGCTGTCGCCCGCGCTGCCCATCTACGGCCTCGAACGGTGCCGGCAGCACGTCTACGTGGTCGCTCAGGTCGCCGGAGGCCGTGAGGTAGGGCGGGCGCCGATATTCGTCGCCCGAATCTCCGGGGATGGGCTCGAGTTGCGAGATCGCAGCGGCGAGCGTTGCCTGACTCTCGGCGTCGAGGGTGAAGTCGAAGACTCGCAGGTTGTCCTCGATGTGATCGCTGCGTCCGGGTCTGGCGCCGACGATGATGCCGGCCACCGCGGGCTGTTCGAGCACGTAGCGGCTCGCGACGTTGGCCATCGACACGTCATGGCGTCGAGCGACCTGGGCTAGCGCTCGGAGCACGTTCTGCAGGGCGTCCCAGCCGCCGGCCGTGTCGATGAACCGCTTGTACTTCATCTCGGACCAGGTCTCGGGTTTGGGCTCGGGCCGCCCGAGCCAGCGCTCGGTCAAGAAGCCCCCGGCCAGGGTGCCGTAGGCCAGGAGCTTGACGCCGTGAGCGGCGCAGACGTCGCTCAGCGGGCCTCGAGGCCGGGCGTCGAGAAGCGAGAAGCAAACCTGGTTGGAGACCACCCTGATGCCGCTGGCGAGGATCAAGTTGAGGTGTGCCGCGTCGCAGTTGGTGACCCCCAGGTGCCGGATCAGGCCCTCCTGCTGGAGCTCCTGCAGATGGAAGAGCCCGTCGAGGTAACCAGGATGCCAGTAGCACCAGGCGTGGAACTGCATGAGGTCGATCTGCTCGCAGCCGAGCCGCGCCAAAGCGCGCTCGACGGCCGCGCGAGCCTGAGAGAGCGATATCGGACCCGGCTCGGGCACCCACTTGGTCAGGGCCTCAAATTTCGCTAGGCCAGAGAGGTGCTCTCCCAAGGCCCCGACGATCAACTCGGCCGAGCCGTAGTGATCGGCCATGTCGAAGGTCGTAAGGCCCGCGTCGAGGTATGGCTGCAGGTCACCGGCAGCCGCCTTGGGGTCGAGCGCTTCGCTGCGCTCGATGTCGGCGACCTGCCAGAGCCCGGTCAGGAGCCGAGAGACTTGGAGACCACGGCCCAACTCGATGCGTTCGACACCCGTCATTTCACTCCGGTGGCAGGGTGGAGAAGAGCTTCTTCAGATCCACACCCCGACGGCGCAGAACGCGGACCTCGCGCCAGAAGACGGCGCTCGCTACGAGCATGACACCGATCCACACCGGGGTAGAGCGGAAGTACCAGGCCACACCGGGCTTGGCTAGATCGTTCCAGATCTGCATGACCAGAAAAGTCCCGAGACCTGCGACCCCGGCGATTCCGATCGCGAGCTGTGTTGGCCGTGAGCGGACAACGGCGACGGCGCCGGCGAGCGTTGGATTGCGATGGGGCAGGGCAAGCACTGAAACGCACATGAGAAGAAAGTTGACCAGCATCGAGATCACCAGGAGGTCCACTCCGAGGAAGAAATCTCCAGCCAAGTGACTACCGAGGATGCCGATCGAAGCCATCACGCCGCTTGCGACCAAGGCGACGTGTGGAGTCTGCCAACGGGCGTGCACGCGGGCCACCGCGCGAGGGAAGATTCCGTCCTCGGCCCAGGCGAACATCAGGCGTGAAACGGCCAGCAACATGGCCGGCAGATCGTTGATCAGAGCGATCGCGGCTCCCGCGACGATCGCCACGGTCCAGCCGGGAGAGAGCAGCGTTCCCAGCAGCCCCGGCGCGGTCAGGTCTCGAGTTTGTGCCGCCTCCGCGATGTAGGTCCAGGGGACGGCGTGGTAGACGGCGGCGGTGAAGAGCATGTAGAAGCTACCGACGGTGAGGACTGCGATCCCGATCGCCCAAGGCAGGTTGCGCTCCGGCCTCTTGGCCTCGCCGCCCGCCTGAGCGATCGAATCGAAGCCGATGAAGCTCGAAAACAGCACGGTGGCGGCGACCAGCAGTGTTTTGAAGTCGAACGATGGCGGCGGGGCAGCCGCGTTGACTACTTGGCCTTGCGCCACGAGAGCGGCATTGAAGTCCGCGGAGTCGAACGAAAACCCTGCGACGATGACGATGCCGCCGAGAGCGAACATGAGGAACATGAGCGGCACCAAGGTGCGCTCGTAGAGCTTCAACCCACGCATGTTGACGCCGACGAAGAGCCAGAGGAAAGCCAGCGCGACCAGCACCCGAACGGGGCCCGTGTCCAGGCTGCCGGCCAAGCCGGTCAATGAGAGTGCAGCTGCGATATCGCGCAAGAACGGTACGATGACGTACGACACGACGCCGATCGCGATCGAGAGCCCGAACCACTGGGAGAAGCTGGCCACGAAGCCGAGATAGGGGCTCAGAGCTCGACTGGCGTAGACGTAGCTCCCGCCGGCCCGAGGCATCGCCGAGGCCAGGATGGCGTAGGCGAAAGCTGCCAACAGGGCTGGGATCGCGGCTAGCCCGAAGGCCGGAAGCACCCAGGGGCCGATTCCGGGCACATGGCGCTGGATCATGAAGGGGATGACGTTGATCGCCGCCCCGAGCATCGAACAGATGCCGGTCGCGGCCAAACCGACCAGGCCAATCTGTCGGGCCAGACCGCTGGTGCCCTGCTCGCTCAAGGCCGGAACTCCCTCGTCGCCGGCCCGGGTGATTGGGCTCGAATCGGCCACAGCTGCACGAGCCGTCGTCGAGGGAAGGCCGAAAAACGCTGCGCCCTGGCAATCACGGAGTCGGGAGAATAGCACTCAGGCCTTGGGGTTTCGGCGCTTTATGCTACGATGGCGTAAAGGAGGCGTAAATTCAATGAACCAACCTTCCAGAACTGACACTTTGGCCCTGCGAGCCGATGAGGTGGCTCGTCGTTTCGAGCGGATCTGTCGCCGCGAGGTTGCGGGCTGCCAGGTCGGCGCCAGAGTGAACAGCGGAGGAGAGCAGATCGACCTGGAGGTGGCCTCCATTGTCGGCGGTCGGTCGGAGGCGCTGTCGGTTAGCGGGCTCGATCGCGATTCCTGGGCCGATATCGCCGGGATGGAAAGCCTGGCCCGGGTGGTGGGCATCTGGATGGCTGCCCCGGAGTCTGACGTCGTCGTGCAGGCCAGACAGGACAGGAGACGGGGGCCCGTGCGCCGGCCGGTCCACAAGGGGCGAAGCGCTGCTGCGGGCCACCGCAGACTGGCGCCCGTGGTCCCTGGAACTCAGCGGCCTGCTGACGGCCGAGTCGGCTGACGACTCTAGGCTGCGCGCTCCTGGTCCCAGGCAGCTTCGGCCTAGAGCGCTGCGCCGGAGCGCAGCCCCGGCTCGACTAGAATTCAGCTCTGACCTCGCGGGGCCGGGCTACTCCAGTTGCGTTCCCGTGTCGAGGTCCGAGAGGCGACCATTCTTCAAGCTGCCACAACCAAGAACCGCAACGAGCTGGGTCTTTTTGTCGGTGCGGCGTCTGTGGCGACCGCTCAGCTCTTCCTGCTCGGTCCCTGGGCTATCCTGGTTGAAAATCCCAGCGAGTTCCCCGGGTGGTCTTTCGAGCTGCTTCTTCCTGGACTTGCGGCCTTCGCGTTCGTTCTCGGGGCTTTGATCGCAACCGGAGTGCTGCTGCGGGGTTGGCGGCTACGAGGAGCGGCCGTGCTGACCGCAGCGGCCGTGCTGATGTGGGTCGAGAGCGTTCTTCCAGGGCGGTTTGCTCTCCTCGACGGGTCGGCGATTGACTGGACCGTCTATCGCGGCAGAGCGTTGATGGAGGCCGGGCTCTGGCTGCTGGTTCTCGTGGGCTCCTGGCTTGCGGCAGCCCGGCTTCGAGGTCTGCTCACGGGCGCCCTGGTCTGTCTGGTCTTCGCCCAGCTGGGCGCGCTCGGCCTTGGTGTCGCGTCCGGCCGGGATGAGCCGGCGGCGGGTGGCGATGGCAAACTGGCTCAGCTGGCGACGCTCTCGTCCGAGCGCAACGTTGTTCTGTTGATCCTCGATGCCGTCCAGCGGGACTACGTCACCGAGATACTGCAGGCCGACGCACAGCTACGCTCTCAACTACGTGGTTTCCGCTTGTTCACTGACCACTTGGCTGCATTCCCCACGACCCGCTTCAGCATTCCCGCGATGCTGTCAGGGCGGATGTACGACAACAGGACTCAGGCTCAGGGCTTCGTCGAGGAGGCTTACCGCGGTGAGGACTCGGTGGCCCACCCGTTCAGGGCCGCGGGTTTCGACATCGGTATTGCGAGCACCGTCGGCGAGGCGTTGAAACTGCCGGCGCACCACCGAGTAGGTGTCAACCTCTCGCAGGCCGTGCGCGAGGGCCGTGGTTGGAGCCCGGGCCTCGAACTGCTCGACCTTGCCCTCTTCCGTTCGGCGCCGATCTTCGCCAAAGAGTGGCTTTTCAATCAGGACGAGTGGCGCCTGCGGGCTCTGTCTGGGGGGTCGAGACACACCTTCCATGCTACGCGGAGCCTCAAATTCCTCGGCGCCCTGGGCGACGCATTTCGGGGCGGCAACCCTCGTCCGAGCTTGAGGTTGATTCATGTCGGGGGTGCGCACCCCCCCGTGGTCGTAGATCGCAAATGTCGCTACATAGGCGTTCAGAGGCTGGAAGAGGAGGCATACCGCGCACAAGTCGAGTGTGCCCTGCGTCAGGTGAGAGACTTGGTTGACCGCCTCGAGACTCTGGGCCTTCTCGATCGGACCTTTCTGGCCGTGACGTCCGATCACGGGGTCCGGATCGTCGGAAGATCTGCAATAGAGCAGGCCAGCCCGACTCTCGCCTCCGCCATGCAGAGGTCCGGTGCCTTCCTCATGATCAAGCCGTTCGGGGCCGAGGGAGAGCTGACATTCGATCAGCGGCCGACCTCGGCCCAGGATCTTCCTTTCCTGCTGGCGCGGGCGATCGATGGCTGGGACGCTCCGGACGAAGCGGCCCTGTCGGCCATTGCCCATGGCGATCGTGTTCGGCCGTACATGCACCATGCGTGGCAGAAAGGCGATTGGCGCAAGCCGCACTTGACCAGCCTTTTCAGGTTTGAGGTTGGCGCCGGCGCCTCGTCGGTCGAGGCGTGGACCTATCTCGAGACGATCTCGGGCAGCGGGCTCTCCGAGGCCGCCCGCGCAGAGCAGCGAGCTATAGAGCTGTCGTTTGCTGGCGTCCTGCCCCCAACCTAGGGCTTGGCGCTATTCCAGAGGGTTGCGTCCACCAGCCTCAGCCTGACACGACCTGACTCCAGCGGCTGGTGTCTCCGGTCTCGAAGTTGTCGTTGAAGAGATCGCCTTCGTAGATCGGCGGGATGTCTACCCCCTGGACCACGCCGAGCGGCTCGTAGCCGTTGTAGCCGGGAAAGACCTGGCCCAGGTAGGGATTCTCGAGCCGGCGGATGAGCACCTCACTGAGCACCCGGCGATAGTCCGTCGTGACCGCCAGGTCAGTGCCCTCGAAGAGCTGCCCCGGCGCCAAGCCCGGCCAGCTGCCATGGAAGCCCCCGTTCACATTGCCCCCGAGAACGAGGATGTTGTTGCCGTAGCCGTGCTCCGTGCCGGAGTCCGAGTTCTCGCGCAGCTCGCGCCCGAACTCGCTTTGGACGACGATGGTGACCCGGTCGGTGTAGTCGGGTGATCCGCTGGCCAGGTCCGACATCAACGCGTTGAGGCCCAGGCCCAAATCACTGACGATGGCCCCGAAGTAGCCCCCGGCGCCGTTGCCCTGCTGGTCGTGGGTGTCCCAGCCCCCGACATCGAGGGTGGCGACCTGCATGCCGAGCTCGAGCTTGATCAGCTGGGCCAGAATCTGCAGCTGTTCGCCGAAATCGCTGTCCGGGTAGTTTACGCCCGGCGGCGGCGTGTAGCCGCCCTCGACGTTGAGTTCAATGATGTCCATCGCGTTGAGCGCCTGGTTGCCGCTGGTGTGCAGCCAAGTGGTGTCGGTCTCGAAGAGCTGCCGCAGTGCTAGGCGCTGGGGATGGCGCCAGAGCCAGGGGCCGGTCGAGATGTTGAAGTTGGAGGGGTCGACCAGGTTGAGCGTCTCGAAGTTGCCGCGCAGCGACTGGGGCTGAAGATCGCCGATCGCCAGCGAGGGCATCAACAGTTCTGGCGGCATGTTGGGCGCCGTCGAGAGGTGGCGAGTAAGCCATCCGGTCTCGGTTCCCGGCTGGCCCGGGGTGCCTAGTTCCACGAAGGTCATGGCATCGAAGTGACTGCGGTTCACTTCGTTGAGTCCCGCCGCCTGGACGATCGCAAGCTTGCCGTCGTCGTAGATGTCCATCAGCGGCAGGGCCAGAGGGTGGAGGCCGAACTCGGCGTTGTCGAAGAAGTTCAACGCCGCATCGGGGCCCGAGGTCGGAATCTTGAGGTTGGGGCGCTCGGCTTCGTAGTACCCGCGGTCGGGGCCATCGATCGGCGGAACGAGATTGAGCCCATCGACTCCGCCCCTCAGGAAGAGCACGATCACGATCTGATCGTTGTCGCCCTCGCCAGCGAAGGCGACGGTGTTGAACCGAGTGCCTGCCATGGCGGCGACCGCCGCGGAGCATCCGACCATAAAGCCGCGTCGAGTGATGTCACACATTAAGAACCTCCATAACGGGTGCTCGCAAGGGTGTTGGGTGTGCAGTCATCGCCAGAGGAAGGCGGGGGACATGAAGATGAGACCGACCATCGCTCTCAGGCGGCTCTGGATGTCCTCGTCGGTATCCAAAGGCAAGGGCAACGTGGGGGTAATGCCCTGGGCCATGAAGTCGATCAATTCGTCATGCTCGGCCGTCGGCATGAGGCGGCCCAGGATCCGGTTGGACCAAAACTCGGCGAGCTCTTGAGCCGAGCGCACACCGGTGGGCGTGGCTCCCAGGATATCGAGACGGAACATGTCGAAGTCGTCAGTCACCTCCGACAGCCAGTTGGTCGCCCGCCAGCTCTGGACTCGCGGGGAACTCGAGATCCACGCTCCTTTGAAGTCCGGGAAGCCGTTGGGTGGATGCCACGCAAACAGCGGCTGTCCGGCGGCGTCGTAGAGCCAGAAGAGCGTGTCGGTGTCCGAGTCATCGAGCGCGAAGTTCCAGTTGGCTTCGCCGGCCCGCAGGGCTGACGTCATGATCTCGAACGGCCTTTTCACCTTCTCTGCCCACGTAGACAGGAACTCGGGCGCAAGCAGGATGACTTCGAGGACTTGGGCGATCTGGTCCGGTGCTGCGACGTTGGCCGCGAACACCGCGGCTGCCGCATCGACGACCCCTTGCGGCGGGTCGTCGCCGAGGAGCCGGCGACACAGTTTGCGGCAGACAAACTCGGCCGTGCCGGAATGGCTCGCCACGATGTCGAGCAGGGCCCGTCCGTCGGTCAGCCCGTCCTGGCCGCCCGGGAGGTCGACTCCAAGGATGTGCTTGGCGGCGGTGTCATGCCAAGGCTCGTAGACGAAGAACTCGCCGGTGTCGCCAAAGTCTTCGTCCCAGGGACGGTCGCGCAGGGTCCAGCCGGTGAGGCAACGGGCCGCGGCCGTGACATCTTCGTCGCAGTACCCTAGGGGCACCCCGTTGCCGTCGGTCGGTACCTGATTCTGCGGTACGTTGCCGTAGAAGTTCTCGGCGCCGAGGGTGTGCAGTTCCAAGAACTCCCGGCCGTAGTTCTCGTTCGGGCCGTCGGCCGAGTTCTCCCGGTTGTTCAGGTAGTAGAGCATCCCTGGACTCTGGGCGACCAACTCGAGCATGGCCCTGAAGTTGCCCAGAGCATTGGCGCGAATCACGTCGCGATCGCTGTAGACCCAGGTCGGCCCAATCGAGAAATCGTAGGCATACACACTGAAGTGGGTGTGCCAGAACTCCGACATCACCTCGAACAGGACGCGTTTGCTGTAGACGGCGCGCAGGAAGGTGACGCGTTCGGTCTCGAAGAAGGGCTGCATGCGGATGTACCAGTCGGGGTCGGGGACAACGTGGTCTTGCCAGAGTTCGATGAGGCTCTTGTCGAGCGTCTCGTAGCCCGCAGCGGCGATGCGCGCGTCGGCGGCGGAATCGTCAATGCTGTCCGGATCCAGTTGCTCCGCGACGAAGGCCGCGATGCGCGTTGCATCCGAGCCTCCGAGGGCGTTGAAGGCGGCGATGTCTCCAGGCCTCGGGCCGAAGGCCATGCGATTCAGGGCGATGACGGCACCGGACGGCGGTGATGGGACCGCTCCCTCCGGCAGGGCCTGATGGCCGGGGCGTCGCATCGCTTGCGGCCCGTCCCCCGACCGGGATCCGCGAACCTGGGCGAGCAGCTCACGTCGACTGAGAGCTCGTGGTGCGCTCGGCGGAAGGAGGTTCTTCAGGCGCTCGCGGTGCTGACGCCGCTTGATCAGGAAGCTGGGGCGATCCTTGACGGTGGTTGGCAGAGTGATGTTGCACCTCCTCGAGTGATCCGACAACTCGAAAACTGTAGCTGGGGGCCAGTGAGCAGCCCGATGCAATAGGCCACTCGCGAAACGTGGAATAGGCCACTTGGTCTCTGCCGAGGCACGTCGGACAACGAGCCTCGGGGACTGGCGAGGCCTGAGCAGGCGGTGCATAATGACCGACGCTGATGACTGGAGATCTGTCGCAACTAGCCGTGGAAGCGAGTGGTCTCGGTCGCCGCTTCGGTCGTGCCTGGGCTCTGGCTCATGTCGATCTGGCAGTGCCGTTCGGCACCTCGGTCTGGCTGCGGGGAGCCAATGGCGCCGGAAAGACGACCCTCCTAAGGATGCTGGCCAGCCTCAGTACGCCGTCGCGAGGTCGCCTGTCGATCGCGGGCCTAGACGCCTATCGCGAGCGTGAGGCAATCCGCCGTCAGGTGGCCCTGGTCTCGCATGCTCTCTATTTGTACCCCGGTCTCACTGCGCGCGAGACCCTGACCCTGTGGCTGCGTCTCGGCAGTGGGGTGCCCGACAACTCGGCGATCGATGAGCTTTTGGCCGACGTCGGCCTCACCTATGCGGCGGATCGCCGAGTCGGTGGCTTCTCGGCCGGAATGCGCAAGCGCTTGGCCCTGGCGCGGGCCCAGGTCGAAGCCCCCCGTCTGCTTCTTCTGGACGAACCCTTCAGTTCGCTCGACACAGCGGGGTGCGAGCTGGTCGAAACCTGGGTCCGGAGCTTCGTCGCGGGAGGCGGAACCGTCATTCTGGCGTCACACGATCACGACCGCTCGCTGCCTCTGTGCGAGACCGTGGTCGACCTCCGCGATGGCCAGATCGTGGCCTCGGGGCCCGGCGGCGAGTCACGGGCTGGGGAGTTGGGCTGATGCGGGTGGTCTGGGCGATTCTGAGCAAGGACCTGCTGCTCGAGTGGCGGGAGCGCGCACGCACGCTGTCGGTGATTCTCTTCGCCGCAGTCACGCTGCTGCTCTTTTCGTTCGCCCTTGGGCCCGACGTCGAGGCTCTGCGAGCAGGCAGCCCCGGCTTTCTCACCCTCGCCCTGCTTCTGAGCTCGACGCTGGCGCTCAACGAGAGTTTCCGTCTGGAGCGTGAAGACCGGGCCCTCGAGGGGCTGGTCATGCGGCCGGTAGGAGCCACTGGGCTGTTCTACGCCAAGGCTCTGGCCAACGCCATCCTCCTGGCGCTGCTGGGACCCCTGGTCGTGGCCCTGGCAGTAGTGCTCTACAGCCTCGAAGTCGGACCGGGGCAGACGGTTGGCCTGATCGGCTGCTGGATGCTCGGCGCGGCAGGACTGGCGGCACCCGGCACGCTGTATGCGGCGATGACCTCCCGCCTCAAGACCCAGGACGTTGCCCTACCCATCCTGCTGTTCCCGCTGGTGATTCCCGTGCTGCTAGGATCCGTCAAGGCAATGGACCTCGTTCTGTTCGGCGACGCCATGGGGCAGCTGCCGAGCTGGATCAGCCTGCTGGTTGCCTTCGACGTCGTCTACTGGACAGTTTGCGGTGTACTTTTTCGATTTGCTGTGGAGGAGGGCGAGTGATTACCTTTGTTTCAGCTCTAGTAGTGACCTCGGCCTTCATGCTGCTGGTCGATCGGCACGAGGCGCGGATACGTCAGTTAGGCAGCTGGCTCGGTCCCGTATTTCTGCTCGCGGGCGCCTCCACGGGCCTCTTTTTGGCGCCGCCCGAGAGGCATATGGGCGAAGTTCAGCGCATCATGTACGTCCACGTGCCGGCAGCCAAGATCGCGATGCTCTTCTACCTGCTTGCGTTCGTGTTGGCTATCACGTCTCTGTGGACGAGCAAGCCTCGCTGGGACGACAGAATGGTGGCGGCGATCGAGGTCGGGGTGGTGCTCAACGCCCTGTTGCTGGTTCAGGGAAGCATCTGGGGACGGGCTACCTGGGGAGTTTGGTGGGACTGGGACGTGCGGCTGACGACCTCGTTGGTGATGTTCCTTCTCTTTGTCGGAGTCCTGGCTCTGAGGCGAATGGCATCGAGCGAGGATCGCAGAGCGCAGTGGGGCGCGGTCGCCACGATCGTGGCCTTCATCGACGTGCCGCTGGTCTATTTCTGTGTTCGTTGGTGGCGCAGTCTGCATCAGGTCCAGTCTTCGCCGGAGACCGTGGATCCCATGATGGTCTTGCCCTTGAGGCTGAGCCTGGCCGGTTTCCTGTTACTCGGCATGGCCGGCTTACTGTGGCGGGCCAGGATCGAACGCGCTCGCCGCTCGAGCGACGAGACTCCCCTTCCCGAGAAGGCTTTGATGGAGGAAACAGCGAATGCCTGAGGGCGTGATTGTTGGTGGTTGGTCCTACGTGATCGCGGCCTATTCAGTGACCGCGTTAGGCCTGATGGCTCATGGATGGAGCCTGTGGAAACGTTGGCGAGAAGTGGCCGATAGGAGAAACAAAAATGAGTCGTGAAAAGAAGCGGCGCGTCCTCGGAGTCGCGGTGTCCTTGGCGGTCGCGGCAGCGGCTATTGCCTATCTGGCCTTGAGCAATGTCGGTGAGAACCTGGTCTATTACTGGAGCCCCTCCGAACTGCGGGCCGAGGGTAGCGAGGCAGTGGGCGCGATGGTGCGCCTCGGCGGCCTCGTAGAGCCAGGCACGATCGACCGTGCCGGCGACGGACTGACCCTGCGATTCGCCGTTACCGACGGCGATCAGAGCGTGCCGGTCTACGCCCAAGCCGTGCCGCCGGCCATGTTCCGCGAGGGTATCGGTGTGGTCCTCGAGGGCCGGATGGGGGAGGACGGCACCTTCAACTGCAACCGTCTGATGGTCAAGCACGACAATCAGTATGAAGCTCCCAGCGATGGGGAGAAGCCCGACATGGAGCGCATGATGCGCAGCCTCCAGCTCGAGAACGGAGACTAGATGGTCTCTAGCCTCGGTCAAGGGCTGGTGCTACTGGGACTCTTCGCCTGCGCCGTTGGCGTCCCGGTCGGCTACTATGCCGGCGCTGCCCGTTCACTCCAGGCGCTCGCCTGGACACGGCGGCTGACTTTCGTTTTTGCGTTGGCCATGACTGTGGCCACTGCGTTGATGGTCTGGGCCCTTGTGGCCCACGACTTCTCGGTTTCCTACGTTGCCCAGGTGGGCTCCCTGGCGACGCCGACCCACATCACCGTGGTCTCGCTCTGGTCCTCGCTCGAAGGCTCGATTCTCTTCTGGGGTTTCATCCTCGGAGGTTTTGCGGCAGCTGTCGCGGCCTTGCAGAAGAGCGGCCACGAGGACTATCTCGGTTACACCTTGGCGACTGTCTTGGTCGTCGGGACGTTCTTCTGCTTCCTGATCGCCGGTCCGGCCAACCCGTTCCGAGCCACGCCGCTGCCGATCCCGACCGATGGCCCTGGCCCCAACGCGCTATTGCAGAATCATGCCCTGATGATCATCCACCCGCCGCTACTCTACTTGGGCTATGTGGGCATGACCGTGCCGTTCGCAATGTCTGTAGCGGCGCTCCTGCGCGGACAACTGGGCGTCACCTGGCTGCGCCCGTTGCGGGCCTGGCTGCTGGTACCGACGGGCTTCTTGACCGTCGGCATCATGCTCGGCGGCTGGTGGTCATATGAGGTTCTCGGTTGGGGCGGCTACTGGGCCTGGGACCCGGTCGAGAACGCGTCCTTCCTACCGTGGCTGACCGCGATCGCGGCGGTGCACTCGGCTCTCGTCTTGGAACGCCGAGGAACACTCAAGGCGTGGACCGTGATTCTGATCATGCTGAGCTTTCTACTGACGCTCCTAGGTACCTTCCTCACCCGGTCGGGCGTGGTGAACTCGGTCCATTCGTTCACTCAGAGCCCGATCGGCCCTCTGTTCCTGGGCTTCCTGGGCTTTTGTCTATTGGGCGTCGTGATCCTACTGACACTAAGGGTCGATCGCCTGGCATCGGAGCCCGCGATCTCCCCTGTCGCGAGTCGCGACACGGCGTTTCTGTTCAACAACCTGCTCCTGGTGGCCTTTATGTTCACCGTCCTCGTCGGCACGCTCTTCCCGATCGCGGCCGAGGCCGTAAAGGGAGTGAAGGTCAGCGTCGGTGAGCCCTATTTCAACCGTATGGCAGTGCCGATCTGCTTCGGCCTTCTGGCCCTGATGGGGATTGGCCCAGCGCTGCCCTGGGGGCGGGCGACCCCCGCGAAGCTCCGCCGTGCCCTGCTCTGGCCGCTGCCCGCTGCGCTCGTAGCCGCAGCCATCGCGTGGATCCTGGGCGGACGCAACGGCTCGGTGCTTCTTGCTTCGGCGTTGGCTGGCTACGCGCTCTGGGTTTCGGCGGATCAGGGGTTGCGCCCGGCCCGCGCCCGGCAACGCGGTGGGGAGAGCCTCGCCGCCGGTGTGCGCGGCAGTCTGCGCCAGATCGGGGGCTACGTGGTCCATGGTGGGGTGATCATGACCTTCGTGGCCATTGCGATTTCGGCCAACTATCAACAGAGCGCCGAAGGCACGCTGCGGCCGGGCGGCACTTTGGCAGTCGATGACTTCGTGCTCACATTCGACTCGGTCAGGATGGAGCAGGAGCCTCATCTGACCGCTCAACGAGCGACGATTCAAGTCAGTGAGAATGGCAAGGCGCGAGGCGCGTTGGTGCCGGCGCTCAACTTCTATCCCACAATGCGCGAGCCTTTGGGTACTCCGGCGGTGCGCACGACGCTGGTGCGCGATCTGTACCTGACCGTGATGAACGTAGGCAACGACGGCACTATAGGCCTGAGAGCGATTATCACTCCGGCGGTGAGTTGGATCTGGCTCGGGGTGTTGATCATGGGGCTAGGCACGGCCTTGTGTCTGGTGGGAGCGGGCCGTGGAATGAAGTCGAGCGTTGCCGGATGAACCGGACCGCGCTCGTCGTAGGCCTCTTTCTGAGCCTCCCCCTGCTCGTGTTCCTGGCGCTGGGGTTTCGCTCGGATCCCAAGACGATCGATTCGCCCCTCCTGGGCAAACCGGCTCCGAGCTTCGAACTGGTGGATCTCGCAGGCACGCCGGTGGCACTCGAGGATCTGCGGGGCAAGCCCGTGCTGGTGAACTTCTGGGCCACCTGGTGTCAACCGTGCATTGTCGAGCACCCGGTCCTGCAACGAGGGGCCGAGCGCTGGGCCGGCCGCGCACATTTTCTCGGCGTGATCTACCACGACGAGGAGGACGCCATCCGGCGATTCGTGGCCCGGCGCGGAGGGTGGGGTTCGACGCTCGTTGATCCCGGGTCGTCGGTGGCGATTCGCTACGGCGTCTACGGCGCGCCTGAGACCTTCATCATCGACACCGAGGGCATCGTGCGGCGGAAGGTCACCGGCGCGATGACCGCAGGCTACCTTGACCGGATCCTCTCGGAGGCCTCATGAAGTCGAGGGGCAAGCGCCCGGGCCCCCTCACGCCTCTTCACTTGGCGCCCATGCTTCTGGCGCCCGTACTCCTGGCGCTGGTGCTCTGCGTTTCGAGTGCGTCGGCCCAGGAGTTCGAGTTGGGAGCCGACGAACGGCGTCAGCTCGGGGAGCCTCTGGGGGTGGCGCTCACCGGAGCTGCACTCGAGACTCGGGCTCACGAGGTCGGTAGCCTGCTGCGCTGCCCAGTCTGCCAGGGCCTGTCGGTTTTTGACTCCCCGGTGCCCGCAGCCCGGGCAATGCAGGCCAAGGTTCAGTTGCTGTTGGAGGCCGGCTACAGCGAGGGACAGATCTTGAACTACTTCGAGACGTCGTACGGAGAGTTCGTTCGCCTGTCGCCGAAGCCCGAAGGCTTCAACCTTGTCGTCTGGATTCTTCCGGTGCTGGCGACTCTCCTTGGGCTCGGACTAGTCGCGGTGCGAGTGAAACGGGCACCGGTCGAGGTCGACGCCACTCTCGAGGCCTACCGCGAGCGCGTCCGAAAAGAGGTCGCTGAGTGAACGAATCATCCTGGAACCTGGTGATTCCAGTATTGATCATCGGCCTTGCGGTAGGAGCCGCCTGGGTCGTTCTGTGGCGCCGGAAACGGTCTCGAGCTACGAAGTCGAGCGACCGGGACCGACAGCTGCTGCTTGTGGACCTCGAAGCCCGGCAGGCGACTCTGTACGATCAACTGCGGGAAGCGAGTGGCGAGGAGCAGGAGGCGTTGGAGCTTGCCGCGGCGCGCAACCTGATGGCAATCGAGCAAGCCGGCGGGAAGCGTCACGAGGCCGCAAGGCAAGAGGACTCCTCAGCAGGAACCGAGGCGTCGGTTGCACCGCCGTCGGAGAGGCCCATGCCGCCGAGCCGCCGACCATCGCCCCTTGTGGGATTCATCGGTGGCGTCGCCTGTGCGGCGTTGATCGGGGTTCTGGTCCTGTGGGCGCAACGCGATGCCCAGCCGCGGCCGGACGACGGTATGGGCGGACCGCGTGCACCCGTCGCCGGCGAGGAGGCCCATCCCGAAGGACCTCCGATGAGCGAGCGGGAGCGTGAGGCCCTGGCCCAACTGGCTCTGGCGATCGAAAACGATCCGACCGATCTGATGGCGCGCAAGCAGTATGCGGTCGGCCTGCTCGCGACCGGGCGGTTCATGCCTGCCTTCGAACAGGCCGAGATCCTCCTCGGATCCGACCCCAACGACCCCGATGGCCTCTACGTCAAGGGCATGGTGCGGATGCGGATGGGCCAGGAGACGGAGGCCCGGGCCCTTCTGGATCAGGTGTTGATCGACTACCCGGATCACGTGCCGGCGCTCACCGCGCTCGGCGTGCTGGCTCTGCGCACCGGAGGTCTCCCCGCGGCCGAGGAGTACTGGACCCAGGCGCTGGAGCACTCTGGTGGTCAGAATCCTGAGATCGAGCGCCTGCGAGCGGCCGCTCGGGAGCAGTTCGCCGCGACGGCCGGAGGGCAGGGAGCAACCCCCATGGCCGGCGCGCCCAGCGAACAGGCCGCGACTCGGCCAGGCCCCGCAGCTGCGCCGCAAGCGCAGCCGTCAGCGCCTAGCTACACGCTCCAGCTCGAACTTGCGGCGGGAGCTAGTCCTGCGCCCTCCGCTGTTCTCTTCGTCGCTTTGCGCTCGGGCCCAGGTGGCCCGCCAGCGGCTGTCAGGCGCATCGCCAATCCGCGGTTCCCGATGACCGTGACCCTCAGCGCAGCCGACACGATGATGGGACAGCCCCTGCCCGAGGAGGGGACCGTCTCAGTGCGGCTCGATATCGACGGCAGCGTTTCGACGCGCGACGACAGCGAACCCGCCGCCGATGCTGAGATGAGAGTGGGGGAGACCGCGCGCCTGACTCTGGAGTAGGATGTTGTTCTCGATTTCTTAGGGGGAACGATGAACCGACTCCAGTCGTTGCGAGACCACGATCAAGCGATCTGGCTCGACTACATCCGTCGCGATCTACTCACCGGCGGCGGCCTTGCAACCATGGTGGCCGAGGACGGCGTCACCGGCGTCACGAGCAATCCGGCAATCTTCAAGCAGGCAATAGGCGACAGCTCGCTCTACGATGCGGCACTCGAAGCGATGATCGATGCGGACCCCGACGCCTCGGTGATGAGTCTCTACGAGGAACTCGCGGTACAAGATATTAGGCGGGCAGCCGATATTCTGTCCGACGTCTACGAAACGACCGCTGGAGCTGACGGATTCGTCTCGCTGGAGGTCTCGCCACATCTTGCGCGAGACACCGACGGCACAATCGCGGAGGCCCGGCGACTGTGGGACTGGGTGGAGCGTCCAAACTTGATGATCAAGGTGCCGGCGACCGCTGAGGGCATTCCGGCCATCGAATCGTTGGTGGCTGCCGGCATCAACGTCAATGTAACCCTGATGTTCTCCATGGCTCACTACGAGGCTGTGGCCCAGGCTTACTTGCGAGGCGTGGCTCGGGCGGCGGATCCCTCGCGCGTAGCTTCGGTGGCGTCCTTTTTCGTCAGTCGAGTGGATAGCAAGATCGACTCCCTGCTCGAAGTGGACGGGTCGGAGGCTGCCAAGCAGCTCCTGGGAACGATCGGAATCGCCAACTCGAAAGCGGCGTATGCCCGCTATCAGGAGCTCTTCGAAGGCCCAGGATTTGCTGAACTAGCGGCCAAGGGAGCCCGACCTCAAAGAGTGCTTTGGGCTAGCACCAGCGCCAAGAACCCGGCCTATCGCGACGTGCTCTACGTCGAGGAGTTGATTGGTCCCAATACAGTGAACACTATCCCGCCCGACACCTTGGAGGCCTTCCGAGACCACGGTGTCTCACGGCCTAGCCTGGTCGAGGCGACTGAAGAGGCGGAGGCTCAACTGCAGTCCTTGGCTGCCCTGGGTCTCGATCTCGGTGCCTTGACCGAGGAGCTGCAGCAGGAAGGTGTCGAGAAGTTCGTCAAGCCCTTCGACAGCCTGTTGGGAACACTCAGCGGCAAGCGAGATTCTCTGCGGGCGGCATGATCGCCGCCACGGTCTCCGAGATTCATCCGGCGGGGTTGGCTGAGGCACTCGCCGCTCGCCAGGAGAAGCTGAGCACCGATAGGTTCGGTGAGCGTCTGCTGGCCGCCGACGCCAGCCTCTGGCCGGACACTGATGCTGCGGGCCAACGTCTGGGTTGGTTGAGACTTCCGACGGCGTCCGCAGCTGAACTCCCGGCCTTCGGCGAGCTTGCCGAAGAGGTTCGGTCCGAGGGTGTGAAGGACATCGTGCTCTTCGGCATGGGCGGCTCGAGCTTGGGCCCCGAGGTCCTGTCCCGGCTCCTTGCGACCGAGGCCGACGGTCGCCGACTGACGGTTGTCGATACCACCCACCCAGCCACGGTGGCTGCCTGCCTCGAGGCCTTCCCGCCCGCGACCTCGCTCTATGTCGCATCATCCAAATCCGGCACCACGGTCGAGACCTCGAGCCTGCTCGATACCTTCTGGCACAGTGCGAGAGAGGACGGTAGCCGCTTCGTGGCGATCACCGACCGTGGGTCGGCGCTCGCCGACCGTGCCGAGGCTCAAGGCTTTCGCCGCCTCGTTCTCTCGCCTACGGATGTCGGCGGACGCTACAGTGTCCTTTCCCCGTTTGGGCTCTTGCCGGCAACGCTGGCGGGTATTGACTGCACGGACATTCTGGATGCTGCCCGCGGCTTTCTCGGGCGGGCGGAAGAGGCTGTGAAACTTGGCGCGCTCCTGGCCGAGGCTGTGCTGGCCGGCCGCGACAAGCTGACTTTCTTGGCCGATCCGGCGACCGAGCCTCTCCTACCTTGGCTCGAACAGCTGTTGGCGGAGAGCCTCGGAAAGCGCGGCACCGGCCTGGTGCCGATTTTCGGTGAGCCGGATGGAGTCCACTACGGTGACGATCGCGTGTTCGTGAGACTGACGGGAGACTCTGAAGTGTCGAGTCTCGAGACCGATAGGGAGCTTCTGTCGGCCGGCCACCCGGTGGTGAGACTTCTGTGGCCCGGTCCGACAGCGGTCGGTGCCGAGATGATGCGGTGGGAGTTGGCGACTGCAGCGGCGGGCGCCATACTCGATGTGGATCCCTTCTCCCAACCTGACGTCGATCTGGCGAAGCAGTTGGCGCGAGCGGCAATGACGGATCCGGCGGTGGAGACCGATCCGACGATCGTCGATGCCGGCGACGAAGATGCCTTCATGCCGGCGATCGCCTTCTGGCTGGAGACCGCGGCGCCGGGGGACTACATCGTGCTCCAAGCTTTTCTCCCGCCGAGCACCGAAGTGATGGCGACTCTGGAGGGCCTACGGGCCAACTTGGCGGCTACAGGGCTACCGACGACGCTTGGCTTCGGGCCGCGCTTTTTGCATTCGACCGGCCAGCTGCACAAGGGAGGGCGCGGTGGCGTGTTCTGCCTTCAGCTGTTCGATGGTGAGGGGGCCGACGTCGAGATTCCGGGCGCCGGCTACAGTTTTCGGCAGCTGATCGATGCCCAGGCACTGGGCGACGCTCGCGCCCTGGCCCAGCGCGGCCGTAGCGTGCTGCGGGTGCGCCTGGGTGACTGAGGCGACGGGTGGCTGAGCCGGGACTTCCTTCGATCCGTGTGGTGGCGGGGAGCGAGGAGCTAGCCGAGGCGGCGGCCGAACTCGTCATTGAAAATCTCGGCAGAGCCCTTTCGCGTCGCGGTCGTGCCCGTTGGGTCCTAGCGGGCGGTTCGACGCCGTTAGCCGCCTACCGCCTTCTCGCCGCCGGAGGCCAGGCCGTCGATTGGTCCCGAGTCGACTTCTTCTGGGGTGACGAGCGTTGTGTGCCGCCCGGCGCAGCAGAGAGCAACTACCGGGCCGCATGCGACGCTCTATTGGATCCCCTTGGGATCGAACAGAGCCGCCGCTTTCGCTTGCGTGGCGAGGTCCCTGCCGAGCAGGTAGCCGGTGAGTACGACAGCCTGGTGGGGTCGACTCTTGCCGCCGGCCCGTGGGATCTGGTGCTCTTGGGGCTCGGGAGCGACGGTCACACCGCATCTCTCTTTCCGCCGAGATTACAGCCGGCTCAAGGAAACGAGTGGGTGGTCCCAACCCAGGCGCCGGAGCCGCCGTCGCAGCGGGTCAGCATGACGCTGAAGGCGCTTCAGCAGGCGCGCAGGGTGGTGATTCTGGTTGGCGGCGCAGCCAAGGCGAGCGCCCTTGCCAGGGTGTGGTCAGGCGACCCGACACTCCACGCCAGCGCCCTGAGGGACTCCGCCGTCTGGTGTGTCGATCAAGCGGCAGCTCGTCTTATCCGGCAAGGGACCCTGCCAACAGCGGTACACTGGACTTCGGAAACGAGCTGCTAGGAGCGTCTACCGACCATGGAACCCAGATACCCCAGACGCCCGGGCGGCTTCGGCGGCGGCCTGACTCAGCCGGTTCCGCGTGATGTGTGGGTGCTCATCGGCGTCGTCTTCGCGACGTTCTCCCTGCGGTTTTTTACGTCGACGGCTTGGCTGCCCAGCCTGCTCGAACTGTCGCCCTCGGTCTGGGAGCGTGGTTTTCTTTGGCAGCTGGTGAGCTACGCTTTCGTCGGCCGCGGGCCTTCCGGCATCTGGCTTCTCGTCACCTTGCTCATTCTCTACATGTTCGCCGGCCAGGTGTACAGCCGGCTGGGCCAGCGCCGCTTCTGGCGTCTGCTGCTCGGGGGAGTTGGCGCTGGCGGAGTCGTCGCGGCCCTGGTCCAGCTGATTTCCAATGTCGCGGCGGGCGTTTCAGGGGTTGGCAGCTTTCCTGTCCTGCAGGGAGAGCGCATGCTCGTGGCGGTGCTTATCGCGGCGTTCGCCACGCTCGCCGGGGAGGCGATCATCTACCTCTTTTTCGTCCTGCCCGTGCGCGCCTCCTGGTTCATCGGCCTGGAACTGGTCTTCGCTTTCCTCGCCTTCCTCAGCACTCGGGACCTGGCCGGGATGCTCGGGGTCTGGGCCGCTGTTGGATACACCGTGTTTGCCCTGCGCGGAGGCTTCGGTCGCGGCGGTCCGCGCCAACTCTGGCTACAGCTCCAAGAGCGCTGGTTTCGCTTCCGCTTACGGCAGATGAAGGAGAAGCGAGGGCTCGAGGTTCTTCCGGGCGGCAAGAAAGACGATTGGCTCAACTAGCTCCCGCAAGATCCAAGCTAGGAAACCGTCCAGTTCGAGACACCTGCAGATCGTGCGGCAGGCTGAGCCCAGATCCTGGGCTCAGCCCTGACGAATCGGTCCGAATCAACCGCCGGACGAATAGACCACGGCCACCTGGGTCACACCGTCGTCGCCCTCGACCACGTTGGCGGTGATCGTACGGTTGGCGCCTTCGTTTTCTCCGGCCACCAGACCGCTGTCCTTCCCGCCGGACGAATGGGTGCTCTTGTTGACGCTGTACCCCTCGTCCTCGAGAGTCTTCTCGTAGAATGCCAGGACGTCAGCCACCGACTTCGAGACGGTGAAGGTGAAGGCTCCACTGAACGACGTCCCGTCGCTGGTCGAGTAGTTACCCTCGGGCTCACTTGCGCCAGGAATGATCGGTGCCCAGTTCGGGATGTCGTGGTCTCCGCCACCGCCGAAGATCTGCGTTGTCGTGCCGTCATCGTCGCTCATGGTGACGACCGCACCCTCGCCATCACCTGAGGCATCGATGGCGAACGAGCCCTCGTCGTTGCTGAAGCTGAAGTTCCCGTTTTCGATGTCGGACCAATCGACGGTGATCTCTTCGCCGGTTTCCTTGTTGAGGATGGTGATCGTTTCGGCATCGTCATCGGTGGAGACGAGCTCGAGCTCAGGATTCAGCTTGACTACCATCTCGGCCACCGCCCGGCCGGGGTTGTCGGCGAAGTCACCGGCCGCGTCGCCCACCTTCTTGGCAACGAACAGGCCACAGGCGCCTACTCCCAAGACGGCGAGCAAGAGCACGCCGGCACAGCCGATGAGAATCCAGGCTACGGGGCTGAGCCCCTTCTTTTGGCCCGGCTGAGCCGGGGGTGGGGGCGGGGTCTGAGGTTCGGACATGGGAACTCCTCTTGCCTGAGCTTTGTTGAATCAGCTGGGTTTGTGCTGGCGGGAGATTAGCATGAGCTTCAAGTCTCGGGCGCGGTCTCGAGAGGTCTCGCGGCGAGCTTCGACAACACCACCGTGAGGTAGTTGGCTGCTACACCTAGGGTGCCGGCATGAAAGCCGTGCCAGCGCCGATACCCGGCGAAGTAGAGACCCAGCGCCAGGGTCAGGCCGACCACCAAGCCGCGGAGAATGTCCTTGGCTCTGAAGCCTCGCTCGTCGTCTCTGCCGTGGAGGGTGCCCAGCACGAAGGCAGGGGAGAGCTGGATGAGAATCTCGAACTTGATCACCAGCAGGTTCCACAAAGTGGTCAATGGGCGCAGAGCGATAGCCACCAGCACGACCATGACGACGACGCTCGAGATCGAGCCGAGCCGGGTCTGTGCTTCGGCCTCTCTCGAGTCGAGCCGCCGCCAACGGGCAAAGAAGTCCTTGGTCAGGACCGAGGAGAGCGACAGGAGACAGGAGTCGGCAGTCGACATGATTGCTGCCAGAACCCCGATCGTGACGATCAGGACGGGCCAATAGGCGAGAGGCTTCTGGTCGACCAGGTGCGTGAGCACCTTGAAAGTGATCTGGTCGCTCTCCGGGCCCGCCAGGTTCGGGTAGAGCACGATTCCCGCCAGTCCGATGAAGACGACGGTGGTGATCGCTACGTGAGGAAGGAAGGCCATGGTGGCGAGGGCTCGTTTGAGGTCGACCAGCCGTCGCGCGGCATAGATACGCTGGATAGCCTGGGGGTAGAGCGGTGCTCCAAGCCCGAGGAGGAGAAAGTTCGACAACCACAGGGCGCAGGTCTCGAGCGACGGACTGGCGCTCTTGGCTGGGGCCACGCGGGAGAGGGTGGCGACGACCTCGGCGGGCGAGCCCACCACGTCGATCAACAGAATCGCCGCCAGCAACAGGCCCAAGAACAGCACGCCACCTTGAAGCGCGTCCGTCCAAGCGACGGCCCTCATACCGCCCATCAGTTCGTAGACCAGAATGACGACCGCGCCTCCGACCACGCCGGCCCAGTAGGGAATCTGGCCGGCGGTGAGGCCCGCGAAGGCATGACCCATGGCCATCAGCTGAGCGAGGAGGAAGTTCGCCAGCGTCACCGTGAGGAGCACGCTCGCGGCGTAGGAGAGCGCCGGCGAGCCGAAGCGGTGCGCCAGGTAGTCGGTCGGCGTGACGAAAGCGTGGCGGCGCGACTCTCTGTAGAGTCGGGGGGCGAAGAGCACGTAGCCGCCGACGATTGCCACCATGAACGTGACGCTCATGTAGTAAGCCAGACCCTCGCGGTAGGTCTGGCCGGGGAAGCCGGAAAGAGAGTTGCCGCTGTATTGGGTGGCGAAGAGCGTAAAGAGCAACACCGCCGAGCCCAGCGAGCGCCCGGCCAGATAGAAGTCGCTCAGGCTGTTGCCCCGCCGCGCTCGGCGCGACCACCAGCCGATGGAGATCAGCGAGGCCAGGTAGACCAGGCAGCCGACCAGGATCGCGCTGCTGCCCTCAAGCGTCATCGTCGTCCCGCCAGTAGCGCAGCACGCCCCAGGCGATGAGGCAGGAGAACGCCAGAGTGAACCCGGCGCTCGACCAGAGCCACACCGGCAGGCCGAGCCAAGAACCGGCGCTGCCTCCTACGAAGGCAATCGGTACCGTGCCGGCGGCCGCCACGGCCAGCAGCAACATGTAGACGGGGTGCCGTCGAGGTTCGTCGCGCATCGCGCGAGTATTCTACGGCCGCAAGGAGCCTGCGTCTTCAGCGACTCCGGGGCCGCTACTACCTGAGTTTGGACAGGGCTGCCGCCAAGGCGTTGAATCCGCCTTCGCTCTCCGCTTGAGAGTTGCGGTAGGCCTCGAAGTCCGTGCGGCTGCCCTCGGCGCCGTCGCCTTCGAGGCCCAGCGAGATCCGCTGGCGCTTCGAGTCGACGGTCAGCACCTGGACGGTCAGTACGCGGCCGGGGCGGAAAACGCGGGAGGCCGTGGTGCCGGCTGGAATCGACATCTTGGAGCTGGGCAGCAGTCCTGAGAGGCCAGGCTCGAGTTCGATGAAGGCACCGAAGCGCTCCACTTTCTCGACCTTGCCCTCGACCTGGGAGCCTGCCGCGTACTTGGTCGCCACGTCCTTCCAGGGATCGGGCTCGAGGGCCTTCATCGACAGCGAGATACGTCTCCCGCCCTTGTCGAGCTTGAGGACCTTGACCTCGACATCGTCACCTGGCTGAACGACGTCCTCGGTACGCTCGACGCGGCGTCGTGCGAGTTCCGAAATGTGCACCAACCCCTGGACTCCACCGAGGTCCACGAAGGCCCCGAAGTCCTTTATCGAGACCACTTTGCCGGTCAGCACGGCGCCGACTTCGATCTTGCCGCGGGTGGCGGCCTGTTGCTCCTTCTGCTCCTGGCGCAGGTGCGAGACGCGAGAAAGGACGATGCGCTTCCCGTCCTTCTCGATCCGCAGCACGAAGAAGTCGTAGGTCTGATCCACGTACTCCTTCGGCTCGAGCGGCTTGCCGAGCTCCATCTCCGAGTGCGGGCAGAAGGCGGCGACATCGTGGACCACCACATGGAGACCGCCGTCGTTCCAGCCGATGACCTTGCCCTTGACGCTCGAGCCCGACTGCATCGCGCCGCGGATCTTCTCGACCTGCGCGCTGTCCTCGGCTGTTGCCTCGACGCTCTCGGCCTCGGCCGGATCTTCGCCCGCGGCTTCAGTGCTTTCGGCTTCGTCGGCGACTGGCTCCGGCGTCTCCTCGGCGGACGCTTGGGCGTCGGACTCTTCGGACGCGGCTTCGTCGACCGTTGCTTCCGGATCGACAGCGGCGAGAGGCTGGGCCTCGTTCTCGGTCTCTAGCTTCTCTGTATCGGCGGAGTTCAGCTCAGCACTCATCAGACGTCATCCATCATCGTTCTATTTGCGTGGGAGTCCGGCAGCGGGACGCTGCAGGCGGTCCGTTTCGGGGGAGGTCAGTGTACACCATCTTCGCGGCCTTTTGGACCCTTGCCCGGAGCTCTCCCATTGGACCCTCCGGGTGCGTACAATGGCCGCTCGACTTTCTTCGAGGAGACGCGATGGACCTGACCGACGCCGAGCAGACCGTGATGCAGCGCTTCGCGCACAAGACCCATATAGCTGGCGGGGCGAAGGCGGGATACGTTCTTCGGCGGCAGACGATCCTGAGCGGAGCCGAGACCGAGGTCGAAGGCGGTATCGCGGCACTGGTCGAGCGGGGACTCCTCACCGTCAGCGACGGTGGCGAGTTCGTCTACCTGACCGAGGACGGCGCGGCGGCGCTGGTCTGAGCCGAGTCAGTCGACCAGTCGGCCGTCGAGTTCGAGCTCGGCGGCGGCGCCTTGCATGGCGTCGAGAACGTTCTGAACATGCTGCCAGAGTTCGAGTTGTCCGTCGAAGCAGGCGGTGCTGAAGTCCGCCGTAGCCTGTGCGACTTCGTCCCGGTTGACGCCGGCCGCAAAGATCTTCGCTTTCCAGCGCTTCTTGACCGACTTGATCTTGACCTCGCGGATGTCCTTCGAGGGCCTGACCAGCGAGGAGGCGATGATCAGTCCGGTGATCTCGTCGCTGGCGAGCAGCGCGAAGTCCATCGGCGTGGTGCGCTCGACGCCGGTCCCGGCCGTGTTGTGAGCCAGGATCGCCTGGACCACCTCCTCCGGGCAGCCGTGCTCGCGCAGGATCGCAGCACCTTTGGCCGGATGATCTTCGAGCGTCGGATGGATCTCCCAGTCGAAGTCATGGAGCAGGCCGGCCAGCCGCCAGAGGTCAAGGTCGCCGCCCAGGCGCTGGGCGTAGGCGCCCATCGCGGCCTCGACCGCGACCATGTGGCGCCGCAGTCCGGGCGCCTCCACGTACGAGGTCATCAGATTCCAAGCGGCTTCGCGGTCCATTCTCTAACCTCCCAGAATTGCGAACGTGATGGTGGCCTTGGCCACCAGACGATCGCCCTGTCGGACCTCGCCTTCGGCGACGGCGAGACGGCGCCCCCGCTTCACCACAGTGCCGCGCGCTTCGAGGTGTCCGGCTCGGGCACGGGACAGCAGATTGACGCTGACGTTGGCCGGGACGACGGGTGCACCGACCGCTCCTGCAGCTGCGACTTCGGCCATCGTCGCGAGCACGGCGAAGTGGATGGTGTCGGGCGCGATGAGGTGTTCATCACGGGTGTCGAGCACCACGGTTCCAGGGTCAGCGCCAAGTCGGAGCCCGAGTTGGCTGTTGAAGTCGCTCATCGAGGCAGGATCCTAGCAGCGGTCATTCTTGCGCCAGTCGGCGCAGTTGCTCTTCGAGGGTCGGGAGCCAGGTGGCGAGTTCAATCTCGGCCGGCAGGACGATCTCGAGCCGGTTGTTTTGCAGCCGACGGACGCTGCCTTCTCCTTCGGGTAGAAGCGGTACTTGGATGTGCTCGCGTGAGATTTCCAGTCGATCGACGACCTCGAAGACGAGGTTCATCTCGTCCATGCCTATGGGTCGCATCAGTCGAGAAAGAGATCGCGAGCTAGCGGTGCTTCGGGATCGACCGCATACCGGTCGAAATCGGTGACCCCGGTCGCCGCGAGCACCTGTTCGTCGATGTAGAACTGACCGGTACAGGTTCTGCTGCTCTGAGTCAGGATCGCGTGCGCCGCGTCGGCGAGTATTTTGGGCTCGCGGCAGTTCTGCGCCGTCAACTGATTAGCCAACGGCGTGCCGACGAGCATCTTCAGCGCGGCGGTGCGGATGACCGTGCGCGGCCAGAGCGCGTTGACCCCGATCCCGTCGCTGCGGAATTCCTCCGCCAGCCCAAGGACGACTTCGCTCATTCCGTACTTCGACATCGTGTAGGCGAGGTGATCCTTGAACCACTCGGGGTTCATGCTGAGCGGAGGCGACATGACAAGGATGTGGGGGTTCTCGGCCTGCTTGAGGTGTGGCAGACACGCCTGGGAGCAGAGAAACGTCCCCCGAGCATTGACCGACCACATGAGATCGAAGCGTTTCATTGGCGTTTCGAGCGTGGGTGTCAGGCTGATGGCGCTGGCGTTGTTAATCAGGATGTCGATGCCGCCGAAGGTCTCGACCGCTTGAGCCACGGCAGCCCGCACCTGACCCTCGTCGCGAATGTCCGTCGCGATCGGCAAGGCCTGGCCTCCGACAGCCTCGATCTCCTCGGCGGCAGTGAAGATCGTGCCCGGCAGCTTGGGGTGAGCGACCTTGGTTTTAGCTACGACGACAACATTGGCGCCGTCGGCTGCGGCGCGCAAAGCGATCGCCTTGCCAATCCCACGGCTACTGCCTGTGATGAAAACTGTCTTGCCCTTCAACGTCGCCATGAATTTGATTCTCCCTACCGGCCCGACATGAGCCGCGCTATCTTAAGGAAGCGCCCGCTCGGATGCCACAATCTGGGTGGCTTAGAGGACACGCTCATGGCTCGACACCGAATTCTGATTCTGTGCACCGGCAACTCCGCGCGCTCACAGATGGCCGAGGGATGGCTACGGTTGCTGGCTCCCGAGCGCTTCGAAGTCTTCAGTGCGGGCTCTGAACCCTCGACGGTGAACCCGTTGGCGATTGCCGCGATGAGTCAGCGAGGCGTCGATATCTCGGGTCAGCGATCAAAACATCTTGACGAGTTCGTCGAGAGCGAGTTCGACTACGTTGTGACTGTTTGTGATCGCGCTGCAGAGGCGTGCCCGACCTTCCTTGGGCCGGCACGGCGGCTGCACTGGTCGTTCGTCGATCCCGCCGCAGCGAGTGGCACCGAGGCCGAGATGGCCGAGGCCTTCGCGACCGTGCGTGACGAGATCGAGGCTCGACTTCGCGCCTGGCTGGCATCTGAGACCTAGCCGCGCAGTGCTTCGACCACCAGTGGCAGTAGCGCCTCGGCCGGAGCCGACAACTGATGGATCGGAACGATTGGCGCAAGGCGTGCTCCGGCTGGGTCGACGCTGAACATCGGCAGGTTTCGCCCGGTCCCGGCTTGAAGCACGAGGCTGGTGACGCCGACCGCGAACGACGTGCCAACGAAGAGGATGAGCGCCGCACTCGCTGCGGCGTCCTCGACCTCTCGGAAGCGGTAGTCGTCGTGGTCGCTGTAGTACTCGTCGAAGAAGAGGACATGCGGGCGCAGTGGTGAACCGCAGCGTTTGCAGAGCGGGAGCGTTGCGGCCCCGGGCGCTCGTCGGAAGGCGGAGAAGTCGATCTCCTGCCGCGAGATCGAGCCGCTGGGTGCAGCCAACGAACAACCGGCGCGGCCGCAGCGCAGGCGGTCGGCCGTGCCGTGGACTTTAATGAGCCGCCGGGTACCGGCTTGCTCGTGCAGGGTATCGATGTTCTGAGTGACCAACAGGAAACGGGCGCCGCGATCCGTCATTTCGCGTTCGAGCTCGGCGAGAGCACGATGCCCGGCGTTGGGCTGGGCCGTGTCGACGGTCGCGAAGCGCTCGAGATACCAGTCGAGCTGGCTGACGGGATCCTGGTCGAACATCGCTACGGTTGCCATGCTGACGTCGTGTTGGCGCCAGACGGCGTCCGGCTCGCTACCGCGAAAAGTCGAGATGCCGCTGGCCGCACTGACACCGGCGCCCGTCACGACGAGCACAGGGCCGGCGGTCGCTCTGAGAGCGTCTACCAGGGGCGCGGCGATTTGTAGAGACACCGTGGTCACCAGCCACCGCCGGCCTCCGCCGCCGCCGACGGCGTCGCAAGCACTGTTCTCCAACGCGACGTCGGTGCCAGGAGGTGGCTGGAGTAGAATTCGCGGATCGGCATGGCCAACGAATTTTTCTACCATATGCCGTTGCAACTACACCCAGGTAACTCGCGCTCGTCCGCTCGAGGTCGACGAGTTCGCTAACGGAGAGCGCCGCGATCTCGACCGAGCCCCCATCCTCTGATCGTCCCGCGCCCCCCTCGGGCGGCGCCTCGCGAGTGGCGGCCGGAATCCTGGCCAGCCGGGTCTTGGGGTTCGTTCGAGACGCGACCCTGACGCGAATTTTTGGCGCCGGGCCGCAGCTGGATGTCTTCCGCCAGGCCATGCGCAATGGCAACCTGATCCAGAACCTCCTGGGCGAACAGACGCTGTCGGCAGCGTTCATCCCGCAGTATTCGAGGCTTCTCGAGGAGGGCAGGGAGGAGGAAGCGGGGCGTTTCGCCGGTGCCATTTTCGGCCTTCTCGTGGTTGTGGCAGGCCTCCTGTCGCTGGCCGGAGTGGTCTTGGCAGCGCCGATTGTGGCGCTCTTCAACGCCGGCTATCTGCAGGACGCTGCCAAAGTGGCCGAGGGCGTGCAAGCGGTCGATCGCTTCCCGCTGGCGGTCAGGATTGTCCGGTTGCTCTTTCCCATGGCCGGCCTGCTCGTTCTCTCCGCCTGGTCCGTCGGGGTCCTCAACAGCCACCGTAAGTTCTTCGCCGCCTATTTTGCGCCGGTGATCTGGAATGTATCGATCATTTCGTTCCTGCTCTACGCCGGGAGAGATCTGCTGGCCGGCTCGGGCGACGCGGTCTCTCTGGGGGCGCTCGAGCGCGTCCTCATGGCGGGCGCTCTTGGAGCCCTCCTGGGAGGTGGGCTGCAGTTCCTCGTCCAGCTGCCCTTTGTGATGAGGGTGCTGCGCGGCTTCAAGCTCAGCGTCTCGACCCAAGCGCGCGGTGTCAGGGAGGCCCTGGCTGCGTTCTGGCCGATGCTGGCCGGACGCGGTGCGGTGCAGCTCTCTGGTCACCTGGACGGCTTCATCGCCTCTTTCCTGGTTTCCGGCGCGCAGGGCATTCTCGCAACTGCTTTGACGCTCTACCTCCTGCCGCTGAGCCTCTTTGGCCTGGCGGTCGCGGCGGCTGAGCTTCCGGAGATGTCCCGCCGGCAGGGCGCCGGGACCGATGAGGTGTCGCAGCGCATCACCGCAACGGTGCGACGTAGCTCGTTCTTCGTCATTCCAACTGCGGTGGGCTACGTATTTTTCGGCCTGCTACTGGTCAACGCAATCTACGGAGGTGGCGCCTTTGGCGCCGTCGATGGCTGGCTCACGTACCTCGTACTGGCCACGTACAGCCTCGGCCTGCCGGCCAGCGCAGTCACGCGCCAGCTCAACACGGTGTTCTACGCCGCGGGCAATACGCGGGTGCCAGCCCGGGTCGGTGTGGAGCGGGTGCTGCTCTCGGTGGCGATCGGCGGCTCGGCGGCGTGGGCTCTGGACTCGATCGAAGTGGGGCCGTTGGTGGCGCTCGAAGGCGGCAAGGTCCTTTACCTGGGAGCCACTGGCCTGGCGCTGGGCGCGGCTGTCGGGGCCTGGTACGAATTGGCGCGAATCCGTTTTCGCCTCAAAGCCGCGCATTCCACCGTCACCCTCCCGGCGGCTGTCCTCGTCCGGATGGCCGGGTGTGCTCTGGCGGCTGCGGTTCCGGGCGGTATCCTCTGGTGGTTTCTCGACCCCGTGGCACCGACGTGGCTAACGGCCCCAGCGGTCGTGGCGTTGTACGCTCTGGCCTATCTTGGGTTGGCCCACGGCTTCGGCGTTTCGGAGTTGGCTTCGTGGCTGGCGGGTTTGACGCGCACCAGTGGGCGCGGAGGGAGTTGATAATGAAGATAGCGATCGCCTCTGACCACGCCGGGTTCGTTTACAAGGAGGCACTCAAGGGCTACCTGGCGAGCGACGGCCATACCTTCGAGGATTTCGGTACCGACTCGACCGAGTCCTGTAACTACCCGGAGTTCATCGTGCCGGCAGCACGCGCGGTCGCGTCCGGCCATTGCGAGCGCGGTATCGTTCTGGGTGGCTCGGGCAACGGCGAGGCGATGGCAGCCAACCGGGTACGCGGTGTGCGCTGTGCGCTCTGTTGGGATGGCAACACGGCCAAGCTGGCTCGCGAGCACAACAACGCCAACATGATCTCGCTGGGCGAACGACTCGTTTCGCTCGAGACGGCGATCGAGATCGTCAAGGTCTGGCTTACCACCGAGTTCGAGGGCGGCCGTCACATCGGTCGGATCGGAATGCTCGACGAGATCGAGCCGTAGGCGAGGTATGACCATGGACACCCAGACCCTGCTTAGCGTCTGCTTGGGCCTTGGCCTGAGCGCCGCCTGCGGCTTTCGGATCTTCGTCCCCTTTCTGGTGATGAATCTGGCTGTTCGGGCCGGGTACCTGACGGTGACCGGCAGCTTCGAGTGGATCGGCAGTACCCCGGCTCTGGTGATGTTCTCGGTGGCCACCGTGCTCGAGATCGGCGCCTACTACATCCCCTGGCTCGACAACCTCCTGGATACTGTGGCGACGCCGGCAGCGGCGGTTGCCGGTGTGATCGCGACGGCTTCGGTGGTCACGGGCATCGATCCGATGCTCAAGTGGCCCTTGGCGGTGATTGCGGGGGGCGGGATCGCCGGCGCCATCCAGGCGGCCACGGTTGCCGCCCGCGGAGTCTCTACGTTGACCACGGCGGGCCTGGGCAACCCTCTGGTGGCGACTGCGGAGTCAGGTGCTGCCTTGGGACTGACGGTACTGGCGGTCGTGGTGCCCGTGGTCGCCTTTCTGGCCTCGATCCTGCTGTTCGTCATGCTGCGGCGTCTCCTACGTCGCCGCCGCGCAAGCGGATAGAGCGCTGGGCACAGGCTGGCAGATCTGGGTCGACACGGGCGGTACCTTTACCGACTGTGTGGCGGTTTCGCCGGCCGGTGAGCGGCGCCGAGTCAAGGTGCTGTCGAGTAGCGCCTTGCGTGGGGTCGTGCATCAGGCTGAGGGCGCGCGGGTCCGTTTCGCAGCGGACCTGGACTTGGTGGAGGGGTTCTGTGTCGGGGCCGAGTTGGAGGTCGGTCCCAGTAGGCGGCGCATCCTGGCTTCGGAGCCGGGTGGCCTCCTCGAGCTGGATGACGGCCCGACACTCGGGAGCGGCCCTCGAGGGGGGCAGATCGTCTTCCCCGACGAGGCACCGATTCTCGCGGCCCGACTGGCTACCGGTACTCCAGCGGGTGAGTCGCTGCCGGAAGTGTCCCTCCGTCTGGCGACAACACGCGGTACCAACGCGCTCCTGGAGAGGCGCGGGGCTCGCGTCGGACTCTTCATCACCAAGGGCTTCGGTGACCTGCTCGAGATTGGGACCCAGCAGCGACCGGATCTCTTTGCCCTGGCGGTGGTCAAGCCCCAGCCGCTCTACTCGCGCGTCATCGAGGTCACAGAGCGACTGGCAGCCGACGGGAGCGTCCTCACGCCACTCGATGAGGAGGCTCTCGTGGAGGCCGCCCGGCAGGCGGTGGCCGACGGCATCGACTGCGCCGCTGTCGCACTGCTCCATGCCTATCGCAACCCGGCGCACGAACTGGCGGTAGCCGCTCGGTTGAAGGCGGAGGGCCTGACCCACGTCTCGATCTCGAGTCGGCTCGCGGGGCGGCCCAAGATCTTGCCCCGAGCCGAGACGGCGGTCGTCAATGCGTATCTCTCGCCGGCCATCGAGGAGTATCTCCGGGGGGTCCAGGGGGCGATCGGCGAAGGGCGTCTGCATGTCATGACCAGTGCTGGAGGATTGGTCGGCGCTCGGCACTACAAACCCAAGGACAGCCTTCTTTCCGGCCCCGCCGGCGGTGTCGTGGGTGCAGCCAGCAGCGGCCGGGCGTCGGGCGAGAGGCACCTGATCGCCTTCGACATGGGTGGTACCTCAACTGACGTGTCGCGTATTGGCGAGGAGACTCATTATCGGCAGATGACCGAAGTCGGCGGCGCTCGCTTGATGGCCCCCGCGCTGGCCATCGAGACAGTCGCGGCCGGTGGTGGCTCGATTTGTACGTTTGATGGCGAGCAGGTCGGTGTCGGACCCCAGAGTGCAGGGGCTGAGCCTGGGCCGGCCTGCTACGGCCGTGGCGGTCCGTTGACCCTGACCGATGTGAATCTTCTCTTGGGGCGCATTTCACCGGAACGCTTCGCCATCCCCCTGGACGTCGACGCGGCGCGGGCCACTGCGGCCGAGCTGCTGACGCAGGTGCGAGAAGCGACCGATCCGGACCTTGAACTCGACGTCCTGCTCGAAGGGCTCCTGGCCGTGGCCGACGAGCGGATGGCCGAGGCGATCCGGCGGATCTCAATCCGCCAAGGGTACGGCCTGGATGACCACGCCCTCGTTGCCTTCGGCGGTGCGGGTGCTCAACACGCTTGCAGCTTGGCGACCCTGTTGGGGGTCGGCCGAGTGTTGATTCCTGCCGACGCCGGAATCCTCAGCGCCTTGGGCCTGGGCGCGGCGCGGCTCGAACGCTTCGCTGAGCGATCACTTCTCCTGCCCCTCGAGTCCGCCGCGAACGAGTTGGACGGCGTCTTCGAGGCGCTCGAACGCCAGGCGGTCGGGCAGGTCGCAGCGGAGGGAGTCACCGCGAGTGCGATCGAGGTGGCTCGCCGCCACGTCGAGATGCGGCTTGCCGGTCAAGAGGCGACTCTCGCGGTTGACTGGGATTCAGCCTCGGATCTCGCAGGACTGAGCGCTGCGTTCGAGGCTCGCTACGTCGAGCGCTACGGCTACACGCCGCCGAGTGGGCAGCTCGAGATCGAGTCGGTGCGACTGGTGGCGGTGGCTTCGGCCGACCCCATCCCGACGCTCGCCCCGCCGGCTCGGAGTACCGCTGCCGTCCCAGGTCATCAGAGGGCGTGGTTGGCTGGACGCTGGGATGACTGGCCGGCCTACGAACGCGGCTCGCTCGAACCGGGAGCCTCGTTCGTGGGGCCGGCGCTGATCTGGGAAACACACAGTTCGACCGTGGTCGAGGACGGCTGGCACGGCTGGATCGACGGTGCCGGTGCGATTGCGCTCGAACGCTCGGAGGCTTCCGCATGAACGTCGAGCGGCAGAGCCGGGCGATCGAACTCGAGCTCTTCACCCATCGTTTCGAGGTGCTCGCGGCGCAGATGGGCGAGATGCTCCAACGTACGGCGTTGTCGGTCAACGTCAAGGAGCGCTTCGACTTTTCCTGCGCCGTCCTCGACCCAGACGGCAAATTGGTGGTCAACGCCCCGCATATCCCGGTCCATCTCGGAGCGTTGGGGCTCTGCGTGCGCAGTGTCGTTGCGACGATGGATCTGGCGCCAGGCGATGTTGCCGTCACCAACCACCCCGCCTACGGCGGATCCCATCTCCCAGACGTGACCGTGATCACTCCCGTCTGGGCTGAGAGTGACGGGGAGCTGTTGGGCTACGTGGCGAGTCGTGCTCATCATGCCGAGATCGGCGGCACCCGGCCCGGCTCGATGCCTCCCACGGCAGTCAGCCTGGCCGAGGAGGGCGTCGTCATCGCACCTCGGTTGCTCGTTCAGCGAGGAGTTGGGCAGTGGGAGGAGATACGCGACTTGCTGCTGTCCGGTCCTCACCCGAGCCGATCGGTCGGAGAGAATCTGGCCGATCTGGCCGCCGCCGTGGCAGCCAACCAGAGCGGCGCGGCAGGGCTGCGTGCCCTGGCGGTCAAGCACGGGTCGTCCACGGTTCGCCGACAGATGGGGCTACTGCGGAAGACCGCGGCAACACGCATGCGGCGCGCCCTGGCCCGGCGCCCGGTGGGGGAGTTCCGCGCCACCGAGTTGCTCGACGACGGTAGCCCCCTGACCGTGCGGGTGGAGATCTCCAAGGGCACCGCGATCTTCGACTTCGCCGGTTCGGGCGACGTCCATCCGGGCAACCTCAACGCCACTCCGGCGATCGTGAGGAGCGTGGTCCTTTACGTCTTACGGCTCCTGCTCGATGAACCGTTGCCGCTCAACGAGGGGCTGCTCGAGCCGGTGGAACTGATCCTGCCGTCGGGCCTGCTCAATCCGGAGTTCGACTCGCTCCCCGAACGCTGTCCGGCGGTGGTCGGGGGCAACGTCGAGACGAGCCAACGCTTGGTCGATACGTTGCTCAAAGCGCTCCGAGTCGCGGCCTGCAGTCAGGGTACGATGAACAACACGCTTTTCGGCAACGAGACCTTCGGCTACTACGAGACGTTGTGCGGTGGAGCGGGAGCTGGTCCCGGCTGGCATGGTGCTTCCGCAGTCCACACCCATATGACCAACACCGCGATCACCGACCCCGAGATAGTCGAGCAGCGCTACCCGGTGCGACTCGATGAGTTCTCGGTGCGCCGCGGCTCGGGTGGTACCGGTCGCTACCGGGGTGGTGACGGAGTACGGCGGGAGTTCGTGTTTCTGGCTCCGATGAGCTTGTCGCTCCTGACCCAGCACCGGGCACGAGGGCCCTACGGTTTGGAAGGTGGAGAAGCGGGCGCTAGCGGGCGCCAGGGGCTGGTGAGTCGCGATGGCAACCGCGAGCTGCTTGCGGCAATTGAAGCTCGCGATGTCGAGGCCGGCGACCGGCTCGTACTCGAGACCCCGGGCGGTGGTGGCTGGGGTATGTCCACTGAATCGGCAGACGCGGCAGAGCGCGAGGCGGAGAAGGCTTGAGGCGGCTGGGCTCAATTCTGCTTTGGTCGGTGCTGGCGGCCGCCTTTATCGGCCCCGGAACCGTCACCACGGCAGCCTCGGCCGGCAATCGCTTCGGTTACAGCCTCTTGTGGGCTTTGCTCTTTTCGACCGTTGCGTGCGCGGTGCTGCAGGAAGCGGCAGCGCGGTTGACCATCGCTGGGGGCCTCGATCTCGGAGCGGCGCTACGCGAGCGCTATTCAGGCGGCGTGCGGCGGGTGGGTATTTTGCTTCTAGTGTTTGGCGCGATCATCGTCGGCTGCGCCGCCTACGAGGCAGGGAACATTCTCGGAGGCGTCGCCGGGGCGCAGCTCTTGGGCGATCTCTCGCAGGGTACTTGGACTCTCATTCTCGGGGGCGCCGCGGCGGTGCTGCTGTGGTTCAACTCGCCGACGCGGGTAGCGCAGGTGCTGGCGCTTCTCGTCGCAGCCATGGGCGGTGCGTTCCTGTGGGCGGCCTACCTACTGCGACCCGAAGTCGCGGAGGTTCTCGAGGGCGCTTTGCGTCCGAGCTTGCCGCCGGGCTCGACGGTCCTGGCTCTCGGCCTGGTTGGCACGACGGTCGTGCCGTACAACCTCTTTCTCGGCTCCGGCCTGGCCGCCGGGCGCCGCCTCGGTGAGACTCGATTCGGCATCCTGGTCGCCGTTGGCCTGGGAGGACTCATCTCGATGGCGGTTCTCGTGGTCGGCTCCGCACTCGATGGCAGCTTCAGTTTCGCGGCGCTGACCGCCGTCCTGATCGAACGGCTCGGACCTTGGGCCAAACCGATGGTGCCCGTCGGACTGCTGGCTGCGGGCCTCTCGTCGGCGGTGACGGCACCGTTGGCGGCGGCGCTCACGGCGCGGGGCCTGTGGGGCGGCACGGAGTCGCCCGACGGGGCCAGTGGGTGGAGCAGGGTCGGTTGGCGCTATCGGTTGGTCTGGCTGGCGGTGCTGGGCGTCGGCGTCGGCTTCGGAGTGAGCGGTGTCCAACCGGTTCCCGTGATCGTGCTCGCCCAGGCCTTGAACGGCGTTCTCCTGCCTTTGGTGGCCATTTTTCTGCTCCTTGCGGTCAACGACCGGCGAACGATGGGGGACAAGGCGGTCAATGGTGTTGTGGCCAACGTGATGGCAACCGGTGTCGTCGCAGTGGCGCTGGTTCTGGGGCTCAACGGACTAGTCAAGGCAGCTGTGCGCGCCCTTGGGGCCGAGCCCTGGTCCGAGGCCCGACTGCTGGCCTCGGCCGGCGCCGTTCTGGCGATTCTGGCGGTGCCGGTGGCCGTGGGTGTCTGGCGCGCCCGCCGGCCCTAGAGGCCGGCGCTAGAGCTCAGGCCGAGTGGCTAGAGAGCTGGTGAGTGGCGGGTGCTTCGCAGCACTTCATAGAGGGCGATCCCGACCGCGCTCGACTGGTTGAGTGAGCGCACCGAACCCGGCACCTGAGGGATGCGCACCAACTCCGACTCATGGCGTTGCCGCAAGTCCAGTGGCAGGCCCCGACTCTCGCTGCCGAAGATGAGCACGGCGGGCAGGGCGTACGTCGGTTGCCAGAGGTCCCGTTTGGCTTCGGCCGAGAACAGATAGGGCTTACCGAGTTCGGGCAGGTGGCGCTCGAAGCTGGCCCAATCGGGCCATAGGCAGGGCCGCACCGCGGGCCAGTAGTCGAGCCCGGCTCGGCGGATCTCTTTGGCCTCCAGCGAGAAGCCGAGCGGCTCGATGAGGTGGAGTCTGGCCCCCGCGGCGAGGCAGGTACGTCCGGCATTGCCGGTGTTCCAGTGGATTTCGGGCTCCACGAGGACTACGTGGATCTGAGGGATCTGCGGCATGGGGGAAAGAGCCTCGTCTCCCGCTACAATAGCGCTCCGCCTCTTTCGCGCGGGCTCGCTCGGCGGGCATATTCCCTTGGAGGACTTCTGATGTTGATCCGTATTGTGACGTACTGGGTGGATTCTCGTGTCTCGCATGGTGCATTGATCGCCCTGGTTCTGGCCCTGGTTGCGCCGGCTTGCTCGGTCAATCCAGCGACCGGCAAGCAGCAGCTCAACCTCATCTCCGAGTCGCAGGAGATCGCAATGGGCAAGGAGGCCGACGGCCAGATCGTCAGCCAGATGGGCTTGTATCCCGACGACGAGCTACAGCGCTACATCCAGGGGCTCGGGGCGCAACTGGCCGCCAAGTCCGAGCGGCCGAATCTACCGTGGACCTTCCGACTGCTCGACGATCCTCTGGTCAACGCCTTTGCTCTGCCCGGCGGCTACGTCTACGTTACCCGCGGCATCATGGCTCACCTGGAATCCGAGGCCGAGCTGGTGGGCATCCTGGGCCACGAGATCGGCCACGTCACGGCGCGCCACGGCGTTAATCGACTGAGCAAGCAGCAGCTGGCGGGCCTGGGCCTTGGTGTCGGCATGATCGTCAGTCCCGAGTTCGCTCAGTTCGGCGATCTGGCGCAGACCGGAATGGGCCTCCTCTTCCTCAAGTACTCGCGCGATGACGAACGCCAGTCGGACGAGTTGGGGCTGCGCTATGCCCTACGCTCGAACTACGATCCGCGCGAGATCCCCGAGGTCTTCGGCCTGCTCGAACGGGTCAGTCGGGCCGCCGGCGGCGGGCGGGCGCCCGGTTGGATGGCGACCCATCCGGATCCGGGGCAGCGGCGCGAGTGGATGCAGGGCGAGGTCGCAAAGCTCGACCGCGATCTCAGCGACTCGGTGGTCAACTCGAGGTCCTACCAGCAGCGCCTTGACGGGATGGTCTTCGGCGCCAACCCGCGCGACGGCTACTTCGACGAGAGCCGGTTCCTACACCCGGAACTCGCGTTCTCGCTCGATTTCCCCAACGGCTGGCAGACACAGAATCAACGGGACGCGGTCGTCGGAGTCAGCAAGGAGCAGGATGCCATCATGCAGCTCACGTTGAGCTCGGAGGCCGATCCGAGCGCAGCGGTGACCAAGTTCGGGAACCAGGAGGGAGTCGAGATAGGCCGGGCCGAATCGAGGCGGATCAGAGGAGTCCTGATGGCTACGGCGCTCTTCGAGGTGCCGCGGGAAGAGAACTCGATCTTCGGCCGTGTCGTTTTCGCGCGCGACGGGGAGCGGACCTTCCAAGTGCTCGGCTACACGACAAAGGACAAATGGTCGCAGTACTCGGAGACCTTCGACGACTCGCTCTCGAGCTACCGCCGCGTGACGGACTCGGCAGTGCTCAACGTCCAGCCGAGCCGCCTGTCGATGGTCGACATCGAGCGCGGCCTTACGCTCGAAGCCTTCCAGCAGCGCTACCCGTCGTCGGTGCCGATCCAGACCCTCGGCTTGATCAACCGGCTCGACAGCCAGGGTCGTCTGGTTGGCGGCGACCTGGCGAAGCGTGTGATCGGCGGGCCTGGCGGTTAGTTGGCGAAGCGCCGGTGGCAAAGCCTGAGGGACGGGCCCGGGCCCGAGTTCAAACCTGATCGCGGCGGAAGCAGCCGACGGTATGGTCGTTGACCATGCCGACGGCCTGCATGTAGGCGTACATGATCGTCGGACCGACGAAACTGAAGCCGCGCTTCTTGAGGTCCTTGCTGAAGGCGTGGGACTCGTCCGTCTCGGCCGGCAAGTCCTTCCAGTTGCGGTAGGCCTTGCGGTGTAGCGGCTTGCCACCGACGAAGCTCCAGGCGTAGGCGGCAAACGTCCCGAACTCGGCCTGGACCTCGAGGAAGCGCTTGGCGTTGTTGATCGTCGAGTGGACCTTGGCCCGGTTGCGGATGATCCCTACGTCGCCCAGCAAGCGGGCCACGCTGCGGCTGTTGTAGCGCGCCACGGTGGCCACATCGAAGCCGCCGAAGGCGCGGCGGTAGCCTTCGCGGCGCTTGAGGATGGTCAGCCAGGAGAGGCCGGCCTGGGCTCCCTCGAGAGTCAGGTGCTCGAACAGGTGACGATCGTCATAGGACGGCACGCCCCACTCTTCATCGTGGTAGGCGTGGTAGAGGGGGTGGTCTCCGACCCAGTCACAGGTGGCCGTGGGCGTTGCGCTCATTTCTCCATCCTAGCTGCAAGGGCGGCCCGGGAGACAGACCTCTTGGCGCTCGCCTGGTTCACAGTCCACAACTCGAAGTGTGAAGTGGCATCGAGCCCGAGAAGCAGGCAGGGGCGTCAAAAGGACAATCTGGTCCATCTAATCGACTAGGAGACAACGACGCCTGACACAATGGGCGAAATAGGAGGCACGATGGCCAACGGGCAACTGACCGACGCGCAGCTGAAGACTCTGGTCGACGACGACGACACCCCGGACGAACTCATCGCGGACTACTTCGAGTTCGATGAGAAGACGCTGCCGGGGGGAATCGACGAGGCGGAGATCGCCGCCCTCGAGGACATCCCCAATCTATCGACCGCCAACGAGGGGAAGATCGGCTGGTTCAACCGCAGGCGCCGCCGCAAGCTCGACAAGCGGTTCCGCAAGCGGGCCGACGATGGCTTCAATGGACTGACGATGGTCTCGGAGGGGGACTCGTGGTTCCACTACCCCGTCCGCCTCGACGACGTGATCGAGCACCTCTTTGAGGATCCGAAAGTCAACATCTTGAGCCGCGCCTTCGCCGGCGACTGGCTCTCCAACATAGCGAAGGAGAAGGAGTACCTCGCGGCCCTCGACTGGCTGAAGCCGGAGGTCTTCCTGGTGAGCGGCGGCGGCAATGACCTGGTGGGCAAGGAGCGCCTCAAGTGGGTGCTCAGACGCTACGAGGTCGGCAGGGAGGCTGATTGGTACCTGGGCGGCGCCTTCGATCGGGTGATGGAGGAGATGGAGGAACTCTACACCGGACTCTTCGACGAGCTGACCGACCGCTACCCCGCGATGAAGATCATCGGCCATGGCTACGACCATCCAATTCCTGATGGCGGCAAGTGGCTGGGCGAGCCGATGGAGATCATCGGCATCGAGGACGCCGCTCTGCAGCGAGAGATTGCCAGGCTGATGATCAACCGCTACAACGACGTGCGCATCGCCCTGGCCGCCAAGTATGCTCAGGTGAGCCACGTGGACTGCCGCGGCGTGGTGCAGGAATGGCACGACGAGCTCCACCCCACGTCAAAGAGCTTCGGCCTGGTCGCCGCGGAGTTCAAGAAGGTCATCGCGGACGCGCTGAACGATTGACCTGAGGCACGATGTCCGTCCAGATCAGAAACACCAACGACCTGCTCTCGCTGAGCGTGGGGCTCCGGCAGTCGCGAAGCGGCTCCTACGTCCGGCTGCGGCTCTATCGCGGTCACGATCAGCTCGAAGAGTTCAGAGTGCAGCCGGCCGACATCGGGGTGCCCGCTTCGCTCTCGCTGCGACACCTGCGAAGCTATCCACTCCCGGAGTCGCTGCCGCTGGATCTTCTCGAGCCGATCGCGGCCTCCGCCGCAGGCCACCGCCAGGATCTCGAACCCCTTTGGCTCCTGCTCGAGCGCTCGACGCCACACCTAGCGGTCCTGCCCTGGGAGCGGATGCTGCGCCAGAAGATCGACTTCCCAATCCTGCGCATCCCGAATCTAGCCGTCGACCCGATCTTTCTGGAGGGCGAGCTCAACCTGGTTGTCTGTGCCAGCTCACCACGGGCCAAGCCGAGCTTCGACGTTGCCGAAGCGACGCGAGTCGTTGTCGCCGCGGCCCGCGACAGCGTCCCGGCGGGCTGCAGGATTCACGTTTTCTGCGATCAGGCGTACCACGGGGAGCTGCAGGGCATTGGCGGCAAGGGGGTTACGGTCTACGATCCCGAGGAAGCGGCGCAGTACGACTCAGGGATGGAGGAGGGGGTCATCCCCGAGGGCCGCGGCGGGCTGGTGAGCCCCTGGCTGCGCTGGATGTCGGACAGGTTACGCAGGGTGCCCGTCGATGCCGTGCACTTCGTCTGCCCCGGCTTCTTCCGTTCCGATCAAGGTGCGCTGGCCCTGGCCCAGTCGCCGACCTACAACCGAAACCGCAACTGGTCTCACTTCGTCGGCGTACACGAGCTGACGGCCTTCCTCGACGGAGTCGCCGCCTGGTCGCTCGGTCTGAGTGCTCCGCGCCACGACGTCTGGGTCCTCGGTCTGCGCCTTCTCGCCGAGAGCCTGACCTACTCACGACCTGGACCGGTGGTGCTTGACGACTTCGGTCAGCTGCCGAGCCCGGGGCCGCTCGCCGAGGCATTCCGCTTTCTCTACGCGCCTGAGTTTCGCGACTCCCCAGACTGCCCTGAGCTGACGATCTACTGCCACCCCCGGCGGCTCAAGGAGTACGCCGGGCCCGAGTCGGAGTTCAGGGCCTCCGGCCAGCACCTGCGGTCGAAGGAGACCTACGAGGTCTACGAGTCGGCCATGAGCCGCACTCAGGAGCTGCTGGAGTCGATGGGGCCGAGGGCCCGCGGTACTGGCGAGCGGGGAGCCGCAGGAGGCCCCGAGCAATGGCGCCAGCTCAACACCGTCGCCGCCTCGACCGAGCGCAACGTCGCTCAACAAGCCAACAGGCTCGTCCTCGATCGGGCCATCGCCGAGTACTCCAAGATCGGCGTCACGGGCTCGACGGACAGCGCGCGGGCCGACGGCGCGGCGAACGCGATCCGCTTCGTCGCCGAGTTGTTGAGTGAACCGGACGACGAGGGAGACGTCTGATGGGACGCATCAAGGTGGTGGTGCGCACTCACATCGACGAGGACAACGCGACGCCCATCTTCTGGCTCGGCGAGCCGGCGGGAGTGCCCAACGCGAGGGACTCGAGGACTCTGGACGACGATGTTGGCGACGGGCCCTTCGGTCGACTGGCGACGGCGGTACACGGCCAACCGGCGGTTGACGGCGCCGCAGGAGCCGGCCTGGTCCGCATCGCTGGCGAAGAGGTCTACCGGCGGCTCACGATCCACCCCGGCGTCCGGGCGGCACTTGAGGCCGCCGAGGTCGAGCCGCCCGAGGAGATCCGGACCCTCCACGTCTGCCTGTCGAACGCGGAGGCGGAGAACATCCCGTGGGAGGCGATCTTCCTGCCGAACGACGAGTTCGCGGCGCTGAGCTCGTCCTGGCGTCTGGCCCGCGTCGTTGAGGCCGCCGAGGGTGTCGCCGAGCGGGTCTTCGACGGGACGTTGCGAATGGTCGCCATCCTCGGCGCCGCGGACCGCTACGTCGAGCTCGAATGGCAGGCGATGCTCGACCATCTGACGGACCCCCCTGTGCCGATCGATCTCCTCGTCCTCACCTGCAAGAAGGAGCTGCGCGACGAGATCAACGCCTTGGGGCTGGGCTCCGTCAGAGCCCGGCTGATCACCAACTCCGTCTCCGGACTCCTCGCCGAGATCGAGAGCCACGGGCCCCAGCTGCTCCACGTCTTCTCACACGGAACCTCGGAGTACGGAGGCCAGCTGGTCGTCAGCCACCGGGGATCCGAGCAGGGGGGCGACGACCCGCTCTTCGTCAGCGCGACCGACCTCCAGCCCCTCGCCAACGAGCTCTGGCTGGTCTGCCTCAACACCTGCCGCGGCGCCGAGTCGGTCGATCGGTTGCATTCGCTCGCCAGCTCCCTGGTGAGCAAGGGCGTCCCGTCGGTGGTCGCCATGCGCGAGGCAATCGACTCGGCCGACGCCCACGAGTTCTGCGGAGCCTTCCTCGGCCGCGCGCTCGAGACCATCCACCAGACCCTCGAGCAGGGAGGGACGCACGAACTCGAGTGGGATGGGGTGCTCCGGACCCCGCGCGTCAAGCTCAGCGAGCGCCATCCGGGGCCGGCACCGGTTGCCACCACTCAGTGGAAGGCCTGGAGCGTACCCGTTCTCTATCGCCGACCCAAGCCGTTGCTGGTGGAGAACGTGGTCGACGAGCTGGCCGACATCCGGGAGGATCTCGAGTTCCTGCGGAGCATTCGCGCTGATCTGCATCCAGACACCTCGCAGAGCAAGATCGAGAAGCTCGACGCTCGGATCGCCGCCCTCGAAGCACAGCTCTAGGTGGAGCGCCGGGCGGACCCACGATGAACTGGCCGCAGACGCTGAGCATCGACGCCTGGACCGGAGCCGACGGGGACAACGAGGGCGCGGTCGGTCCGAAAGGCCGCAAGTGGATCCGTGCGGACGGCGTGCCGACACCGCTCAAGGACCTCGACTGGCCAGTGACCAAGGACAAGAAGGACTGGACTCACCCCGAGATCGGTTGGGGGCTGGTGCTGCCGCACAACGCGGCCCTCGACGTCGACGCACTCGCTGCCGCCGAGGATGCACCCGCACCGATTCGCGCCCTGCTGGCAAGCCGTCAGCCCGCCCCGGTCTTCCGGTATGACCCCGACTGGCCGGAGCGCTTCACCCATCTGCGGCGCCACAACCCTGATGGTTCGACCGAGAAACTCCCGATCAGCGGTGGCCCGCGAGGCGTCGGCCCCGGCTGTGTCCCGCGCTATCTCCTCATCTACGCCACGGCCGCAGAGGTACCCTGGGAGCTGCAGTTCCGGCTCAACGGCATCTCCTACGTCGGCCGGCTTGACCTCGACGGACAGGCCCTGGCGAACTACGTCGAGTCGCTCATTGGCGGGTGGGCCGGTAGCGCGAGCGCTATCGAGAAGGCGGTCGTGTGGAGCGCGGTGCATGGCGCCACGGGGATCACGTCCCTGATGCGCGACTCGATTGCGAACAAGATACACGGCCGACTGCATGCCATCGACGAGATCGGCGACGGAGCCCTCTTCATAGACGGCGCCAACGCCAATGCCTTCCACGAAACGCTAATCACCGCTCTCGGCGAGCGCAAGCCTGGGCTCGTCGTGACCACCAGCCATGGCAAGACCGGGCCGCTCTCCAATCTCGAGATGATGCGGCGAGACCTCGGTCTCCCGATCGACAACGACCGTTCAGTACTCGATCCGGCCGACCTCCTCGACGGTTGGAGCCCGGACGGTGCCATCTGGTACGCACATGCCTGCTGTTCGGCCGGCTCCGACGGTCGGCGCCTCTACCAGGGCCTGGTCGAGCCTGGAGGGAAGGTGGATCGGATTCTCAGCGCCGTCGCCGATCTCGGCGACGGCATCGCGCCGCTACCGCGAGCGCTGTTGGGGGCCGTGCGACCGCTGCGAGCCTTCATTGGTCACGTGCAGCCCACCTTCGACCTCACGCTTCGCGAGCAGACGACCGGAACGCTGCTGACGGCGGCGCTCGGCGAAGCCCTGGCGCACCACCTCTACCTTGCGGAGCCGATCGGGATGGTCTTCGAGGAGTTCTACAGCGAGGCGCTGGTCCTCCAAGGCCTTCACTCGGCCTCACGCAAGGCGTTCGCCGAGGACACGGGGGATCTTGACGTCGCCCTCGCCTGTCAGCTCACCGCGATCGACCGCCGGAGCTTGGTGGTGCTCGGCGACCCCACGGCCGCGCTGCCGATCCCCGGCGCGTAGCCGACGTCGACACCTGGACTTCTGATCCGTTTTCTAGAGGCCGAGCGCTGCCAAAGTGGCGAAATACGCGGCAAGAGGCTCGACTAGGTAACCCGCTTGCGTCGATTGCGGATGTAGTCCGCGAGAATGAACTGGCCCAGGTCGTAGGGCGATGCGAAGTAGGCCCGACCACGGTTGATTTGAGTCAGTTTCTCGACGAAGTCGGTCAGTGTCGGATCGGTCGCCAACATGAACGTGGTGATGACCACACCCTGACGGCGGCATTGATCCACTTCCTCGAGCGTCTTGTTGACGATCTTCAGATCCAATCCGAACGGGTTCTTGTAGACCTCGTTGCCCTCGGTGATGGCCGAGGGCTTGCCGTCTGTGATGAGGAAGATCTGCTTGTTGGGCTGCTTGCGGCGCGCCAGCATGGCGCGGGCCATTTGGAGTCCTTCGCGGGTGTTGGTGTGGAACGGCCCGGCCTGAATGTAGGGCAGGTCATTGAGTTCCACGCGCTCTGCCCGGTCGCCGAAGAGCAGCACACCGAGGTAGTCCTTGGGGTATTTGCTGGTGATGAGTTCGGTCAGCGCCAGGGCGACTTTCTTCGCCGGGGTGATGCGGTCCTCGCCGTAGAGGATCATCGAATGGCTGACGTCGATGGCGAGCACCGTGGCGCAGGCTGTCAGGTGCTCGGTCTCGTAGACTTCAAGGTCCTGTTCCGCGAGCTGCAACTCGCCGACCGTACGCCGCAATGCGTTCTGAATCGAGCGCCCGGTGTCGATGCGATGCAGGTCGTCGCCGAACTCGTAGGCGCGCGTCTCGGGGAGACGCTCGACGCCCTCGCCGTGGCCTCGAGTCGGGTGGTAGCCGGCGCCGCCGCGCTCGAGGCTGGTGAAGATCTCCTCGAAGGCGGTACGTCGAATCCGCCGCTCGCCGCTGGTGGTAAGGCTGAGGCCTCCCTCGCCGTCGCGGCCGATCATGCGCTGCTCTTCGAGTTTGGCGAAGAAGGCCTCGAGATCGACATCGGGCGCGATGTGGCCGCGCTCCTGCAGCTCGCGCATCCACTCCATCGTCTGCTCGACATCACCGCCCGAAGCGAGAAGCAGTTCGTTGAAGAGCCGCGCCAGGTCTAAATTTGCGAGGAGCTGGTCGAGCAACTCCGGGTCGAGGTAGGAGTAGCGGTGGCGCATCGAGACTAGTTGAAGTCGCTCTCCATCGGCTCGCGATTGCGGCGCAGGAGTTGGAACTTGACCACTTCCTCGTAGGTCACCCCGCTATCGAGGTCCTGGCGCGCCAACTTGACGTGCTGATGCAGGCCCTCGAGGATGAGTTCGGCCGCCAGCGCTCGCGCTTGCGGCGAGTTTCCATGGTCGTCGGTCAGGTCCATCAGGCCGGGAACGCGGGCCAGCTCGGCGGCGTATTCGGCAAAGGGTTGCTCGTCGCTGAGCTCGACCGAATTGCCGTCAGCGAACCACTGCACGATGGCGGCGTAGGGCCCCGCGTCGTCCTCGCTACCGCTACCGAGTTCCCGTCCGACCTCGGGGAAGTGCTCGGTGAAGACGCGCTTGACAGCTTCCCCGATAATCTGGCGAGTCACCACCTCGACTCCCTGCTGCTCGCCCTCGTAGACCATCTCGAGCTTGCCGGTGAGGGCCGGCAGCAGCATCGGCAGGTCGCAGACTCTGGGATAGAGGGGGCTGTCGCCGGTGGCCAGCGCTCGGCGTTCGAGATTCGAGTGGAGGACCTCGAGCGCCGAGATCGGCATCCTGGCGCTGACTCCAGAAGTCTGGTCGACGAGTTCGCTCTCGCGAGCCACGAAGGCGATCTCCTCGATCAGGCGGCGGAACTCGTCGGGGATCGTCACGGGGCTCTCGCGTTCGGTCCAGGCCTCTTGATCGGTGATTCTGCGGCTGACCGCCATTTCTTGAGGATAGTGGGTCATGATCTGTGACGAGATCCGATCCTTGAGCGGAGTAATGATCGAGCCTCGGTTGGTGTAGTCCTCTGGATTGGCCGAGAAGACCATCAGGAGGTCGAGCGGCATTCGGACGGTGAAACCACGAATCTGCAGGTCGCGCTCCTCGAGCAGGTTGAGCAAGCCGACCTGAATGCGCGGCGCCAGATCCGGCAGCTCATTGATTGCGAAGATGCCGCGGTTGGTGCGCGGCACCAGCCCGAAGTGGATGACCTCGGGGTCCGCGTAGGTGAGCTTGCGAGTCGCCGCCTTGATCGGGTCGATGTCGCCGAGAAGGTCCGAGATCGAGACATCAGGCGTAGCCAGTTTCTCGTTGTAGCGGGCGTCACGCGTCAGCCATTCGACGGGTGCATCATCGCCTGCGTCGTCCACCAGCTTGCGGCCCCAGGTCGAAATCGGGGCCACTGGGTCATCGTTGATCTCGCTGCCGGCGAGAATTGGAATGGCCTCGTCCAGCTGACTGGTCAGTGCGCGAAGAAGCCGCGTCTTCGCCTGACCGCGGAGGCCGAGGAGGATGAAGTCGTGCCGTGCGAGGACCGCGTTGACGATCGCCGGGATGACCGTTCTCTCGTAACCCAGGATGCCAGGGAAGAGCTTGTCGCCGCCGGCCAGTTGGCGCCGCAGGTTGTCTCGCAGCTCCTGCTTGACCGTACGCGGTGCATACCCGCTCTCCTTGAGTGCGCCCAGGGTCGTGGGTCGTGCGGGGCTGCTCACTCCTGCGCCTCGAGCCAACGTTCGGCGTCGATTGCGGCGCGACAACCGGTACCGGCCGCGGTCACGGCCTGTCTGTAGTGTGAGTCGGCAACGTCGCCGCAGGCGAAGACACCCTCGATGTTGGTATAGGTCGAAGGCTCACGGACTGGTAGGTAGCCATTGTCGTCCATGTCGAGCTGACCCTCGAAGACCTGGGTGTTCGGCGTGTGCCCGATGGCGACGAACATGCCCTGGGTAGAGTAGTCGCTCTCCTCGTCGGTCGCCACGTTGCGGACACGTACCGCGCTGACGCCATCTTCCCGGCTGCCCACGACCTCGGTCACAACGCTGTTCCACAGCCATTCGATCTTGTCGTTGGCCATCGCGCGATCGCGCATGATCTTCGAGCCTCGCAGCTCATCCCGGCGATGAATCACGGTGACTTTGGAGGCGTGCTTGGTCAGGTACATGGCTTCTTCGAGAGCGCTGTCGCCGCCGCCGACAATCACGACTTCCTTGTCCCGAAAGAAGAAACCGTCGCAGGTGGCGCAGGTGGAGACCCCGTAGCCCATCATGTGTTCTTCGGATTCGAGTCCAAGAAGGCGCGCGGCAGCCCCGGTGGCGACGATCAGGGTTTCCGCAAGAATCACCCGGCCGCTGTCGGTCTCGACTCTGAACGGGCGCTTTGAAAGGTCCAAGGTCGAGGCCAATTCGAAAAGCACCTGAGCTCCGAACCGCACGGCCTGCTTGCGCATGTGATCCATCAACTCGGGGCCGAGAATGCCCTCGGGAAAGCCCGGGTAGTTTTCGACGTCGGTCGTGATCGTCAACTGGCCCCCGGGCTGGTTGCCCTCGAGCACGACCGGCGCCAGGTTCGCGCGAGCGGCGTAAAGGGCTGCGGTCAGACCCGCGGGTCCGGACCCGAGAATGAGGACTTTGTGCTGCTCCGGTGTTTCAGAAGTAGGGGGCATAGGCGGTGAATCTCCGAATCGGTTGGGCTGCGGGGCGACGCCGGGCGGCATCCGAGGGGGCGAGAGTATAGCAACGGATCAGACGCCAGAGATCCTCTCGCGGGGCCGCGGAATCCGGTATCCTGGGGTTCTACGAGGGAGGATCCGATAATGGTTTCAAGCCAACCACTGATTGACGCGTTGAACCGCCAGGTCGGCAACGAGATGGGCGCTTCGATGCTCTACGTCTCCATCGCCGCCTACTTTGATTCCGAGGATCTGGAGCAGCTCGCCGCCTTTTTCTATCGCCAAGCGGATGAGGAGCGCGACCATGCAATGCGCTTTGTGCGCTACATCGTCGACGCCGGGGGGCACATGAAGATGCCGGCCATCGCCGAGCCCAAGAGCGACTTCGACAGCGCGGAAGAGGCGGTTGCGACTTCGCTCGCCTCCGAGAAGGCGGTGACCCAACAGATCTACGATTTGGTCGAGATCGCCCAGAAGGACGGCGACCATATTGCGCAGCGGTTTCTCGACTGGTTCGTGAACGAGCAGTTCGAGGAGGTTGCGACGATGAACGGCCTGCTTGCGGTGGTCCGCAGGGCCGGCGACAGCAATCTCCTTCAGGTCGAGGACTACCTGGCCCGGCGCGTCGACCCGCATGCGGAAGAGGCTCCCGCCTAGCTGGCGAGTTGGATGACTACTGGGGCGGCTTGGGCGGAAGAGCGACTACGGTCTGCCCTTCGACCAGCTTCTGGCCTGGCTGGATCGCGAGCTCGTAGCTCGGCGGTAGGTAGAGGTCGACCCTGGAGCCGAACTTGATCAGACCGATGAGTTCTCCCCGTTCGACGACCTTCTCGACCGGGCAGTAGCTCACGACCCGTCTGGCCAGAAGCCCTGCGATCTGGCGCACGCCGAATCTTCGCCCCTCGGCGTCGGCGAGGACGATCCAGTGGTTCTCGTTCACCTCTGCGGCGTCGGCGCGAAACGCGGCTACCTTGCGTCCCGGGGTGTAGGTGCTCTCGATCACTGTCCCGCCCATCGGGGCGCGCTGAACGTGAACGTTGAAGACAGACAGGAAGGTGACGATGCGATGGTATGGCTCGGGCCCGAGACTGTCGTCCTGAACTTTGTCTATCAGGGTAATGACGCCATTGGCAGGAGCCAGGACCGCGCCGCTCTCGGCGACCTCACGGCGGGCAGGAATGCGAAAGAACAGCAGGACCGCCAACGCCAGGACTCCAGCGCCGACGGCCAGCTTGGGCTTGCCGAAGCCCGCACCGGCGATGGCCAGGAGGACAAACGGCAGAACGAAAGGCAGAGCCTCCCTGGCGAATCTCATGTCGAGATCCCTCGATCAAGAACCGGCGGGCCGGCCGGTCAGGCTACGCTGGCCGCGACCTCAGTCGAGCGGGCGATCTCTTCCATTCGGTCCTTGAGGAAGAGTTTGTGGCGCTTGATCTGTTTGGCACTGAGCTCGTCTTGCTCGGACAGGGACGTCTTGTGGTGCAGATCGTCCAGCCGTCTCTCACAGTCCTGATGCTCGTCGTAGAGACGGCTGAATTCGGGGACGGTTTCGACGAGTTCCTTGATGTCGCTCTGGTCGGGCATAGATTCCTCCTCGGGCGAGAGTGACCGTCAGCTGCCTAGCGCAGCTCGGTCTATACCTCGATTGTCTGGGTAACGCGGGTACCGCGGGTGACGCGTCAGCGAGTCGCGTGAGGTCTCAGCCGACAAGAGCCGTGTACCTCGGGTCACTCGTGTCGCAAGCGGTGTCGCACTGGGGGTTGGAGTTCCGTGGGGTGGTGTCCCGTGGGCTCGAGCCAAGTCCGACTGTCGCGTGTCTAGCCAACTCGTCGTGAGGATAACACCGCGCTTCAGAGACGATCAAGCGGGGGCGTTACGGCGACGGGGAGCGGGCCCCGGGTCACCACCTCGGAGTAACAATCTCAGGCCTCCGAGAGACGGTATCTGACATGGGCAACGCGCGAGGGGGTTGCATGGGGGGCTTGGGTGCCGGCGAGGGTCGCCTGCTCTCGAGCTGCTGCCTGCCGCCCCGAGCGCTTGCGCGAGTGCTCGAGGACCGCTTGAACGGTCCGAAAGAGAGAGGCGGCGGTCATTGAGGATTTGCCGTCAACCAGAGGAGAAGCAGATGAATTTCAAGAGACTGAGTATTCTGACGGCGACGGTCCTTGCTCTCGTCGTCGCTCTGGCCGCCGGGCCAGCCACGGCGATGGAGGGGAGGGGCGATGCCATGACCTCGATGTCCTTCCTGGGCGCCGAGGTTGCCTGGGCGCCGAGCGGTGAAGTTGGGCTCCTGATGCTGAGAGTTGCGGGCCCCTCGACCGACCTGGAGGAGCGCTTTTCGGGCGGAGCGGCTCCGGTCTTCAGCCTGTTCGACGAGCACGGCGAGGCCCGTGCGGATGGGACCTACAACTGGGAGTTGCGCGAAGAAGTCGAGGGTCTCAACAGTCGCGTGCGCGACGGCGCGAACGGTCGCGATCTCGACGCTCACGACTCGAGCGACCGGATCGATTTTTCGGGGCGGTTCCAATGGGGAGTTTTCACCATCGAAAATGGCGCGCTCGTCGATGCGAGCTTGATCGAGCCCGACGCCGTTCAGCCGCCGAGAGACCCAAAGGGAAGCGAGTAGAGAAATGAACGGAATGAAAAAACTACGGCAGCCCCTACGGGCCGCAGTCCTCGTCGCGAGCGCGGTGGCTTTCACGACCGTCCCTCCAGCGTTGGCCGACTTCGTGATCCTCGACGACCTGATCGTCGACGGCAGTGCTTGCATCGGCTTCGATTGCATCGACGGAGAGGTCTTCGGCTTCGACACCATCAAGGTCAAGGAGAACAACCTGCGGATCGGCTTCGACGACACCTCGGTCGCCGCGAGCTTCCCGCGCAACGACTGGCAGCTGACTGCCAACGACAGCGCCAACGGTGGCGCGAGCAAGTTCTCGATCGACGACATCAGCGGCTCTCGGACTCCGTTCACCGTCGAGGCCAACGCGCGATCGCACTCGCTCTACGTCGATGACGGCGGACGGATCGGTAGCCGGACTTCGACGCCGTCGGTCGAGATTCACACCATCGACGGAGACACACCGACCTTGCGCCTGCAGCAGGACGGGTCCTCGGGCTTCGCGCCCCAGACCTGGGATCTTGCCGGCAACGAAACGAACTTCTTCGTCCGCGACGTGACGAACGGTTCGGCCCTGCCATTCCGCATTCGTCCGGGTGCGCCGACAAGCTCGATCTTCATCGACGTCGATGGTGACGTCGGACTTGGTACCGCATCGCCGGACGCGGCGCTCCATGTCATCGGCAACACTCTGATCGACAACGCGGACAACGGCGCACCGGGAGATCCGGCGCCGCTCTACGTTCGCGAGGCGGTCGCCGTGGGCAACACGGTGGTAGCGCACTTCGAGAAGACCACGGGCTCGCCGATTTCCCGCTTCGTGAGTCAGTTCCGCACCTGGGACTTCACTGGCGGAAACTCGTTTACCATGAACGACACTTCGGACGGCGTGACGGAGCTGACGCTAAGTAGCGACGGCGACCTGACGATCGAGGGCGACTTTTTCTCGACGACTTGCAACACTCCCTGTGCCCCGGATTACGTCTTCGAGCCCGACTACGACCTCAAGCCGCTTGACGAACTTGCGCAGTACGTCAAAGAGAACAAGCACCTGCCGAACGTCCCGTCGGCCAAGGAGCTCGTCGGTCCGATCAACATCTCCGAAATGCAGATGACCCTGCTCGAGAAGGTGGAGGAGCTGACGCTCTACACCCTCGATCAGGAGTCGAAGCTGGCGGCGCAGAACGCGCTCATCGAGCAGCTGCACGCTAGGCTCGTCTCGTTGGAGGCAACGGCCAACTAAGCAACTTGCAGCAATCTTGAAGTGCCAGCAACCGGGGGGTGGGGACCAAGCATCCTCGCCCGCCGGTTTTTCTGTTGGTGCGGGGTGGCGTGAGATATGGGCCACTTCGTCCCGCCATGCCTCGAATTTGGCTTTCTGTATACTAGGTAACACCACTTGAGATACGCGACCGGCTCCGACTTGGGGAACTTCAGGGGGATGCCGTCAACCAAAGGAGAGAGGTAGATGAAGCTTCACAAGCAGAACATCCCGACGACCTTGGCGCTGTCGCTCGTTCTCGTGCTCGCCGCCGTGCCTGCGCCGGGAGCGGACGTGAGCGGCGATGCGCTGGCTACGATGTCGGGTCTAGGAGACCAGATGGCATGGGTGCCTACCGGGCAGGTAGAGCGACTGGCTCTTCGCGTGTCCGGGCCAGGAACCACCGTCCTGGAGCGATTTGACGGCGGCGCCGCGGCGGTCTTCAGTCTGTACGACGCCGAAGGCAACGCCAGGCCTGACGGCTCCTACACCTGGGAGCTGCGCGAAGAGTTTGGTCCGGTCAATGCGGATGTAAGAGATGCGGACAATGGTCGTGACACGGCCGCCCACGAGGGCGGCAGCCGGGCCGAGCTTTCCGGCCGCCTTCAGTGGGGCAGCTTCAGGGTTGAGAACGGTGCGCTCGTCGACTCGAGCCTGGTGGAAGCCCGGCCAAGCCGGCCGACGAAGGACTAAGCAGGTCACAGGGGATATGAAAATGAAAACACTACGACAAACTCTGTGGACTGCGGTCCTTTGTACCGCCGCGATAGCGCTCCTCGCGACCCTGCCGGCCTCTGCGGATCAAGTGATCCTCGACGATCTGATCGTCAATGGCTCAGCCTGCGTCGGCCAGGACTGCCTCAACGGCGAGAGCTTCGGCTTCGACACCCTCCGGCTGAAAGAGAACAATCTTCGGATTCGGTTCCTTGACACCTCGACCTCGGCCAGCTTTCCTACCAACGACTGGCAGATCACGGCTAACGAGAGCTCCAACGGCGGGGCCAACAAGTTCGCAATCGACGACATCGACGGTGGCCGGACCCCTTTCACCATCGAGGCCTCGGCGCCGAGCCACTCGCTCTATGTGGATGACGGCGGTCGCATTGGCCTAGGCACCGCGACCCCGGTGGTCGAGGTCCACGTAGTCGACGGCGACACCCCGACCCTACGGCTCGAACAGGACGGGTCAAGCGGTTTCACGCCGCAGACCTGGGACCTGGCCGGTAACGAGACCAACTTCTTCATCCGGGATGCGACCAACGGCTCGAAGCTACCGTTTCGCATTCGCCCGGACGCACCGAGCAACTCACTTTACGTCGACACGGACGGTGACATCGGCATCGGCACGGACTCACCCACCGATCCGCTGCACGTGCGGCGCACCGACGGGTCGGCTCAGATCAAGATCGAGGATACGGCCGTCGGCAACCAGCAGATGTTGCTGCTCGAGAAGACCAGCAACGCTCCGTTCGTCCGCTTTACGAGCCAGTTCGGCGACTGGGACTTTGTGGCAGGCAACAACTTCTTCATCACCGATCCGACGACCGGCGTCAACGAGTTTGCGCTGACCCGCGGGGGAGATCTGACAATCCAGGGACAGTGCTCGGAACAGGCGACTGGTAGCTGCGCCGACTACGTCTTCGAGCCCGGCTACGAATACCTTTCGCTGGACGAGCTGAAGGCGTTCATCGCTGAGAACAAGCACTTGCCGAACGTGCCCAGCACGGCCGAGATTCAGGCCAACGGCCTGAGCCTGCAGAATTTCCAGGGTCGGATGCTCGAGAAGGTCGAAGAACTGGTTCTCTACACTTTGCAGCAGCACGAGGAGATCGAACGGCTGAAGCAGGTCAATGACCAGCTGCTCGCGATACAGGAGCGTCTCGACCTGCTCGAGGCGAGTGCGGGCATCAACTAGAGTTCGCTAGGGGCGCGGACTCGGCTGGTAGTACACCAGCACCTAACACGAGGGGATTTCTTATTGAATAGTTGCGGACCGCGGCCCTGTCCACTGGACGGGGCCGCTCCAGACGCGTTTTCGGCGAGCGTCGGCAGTGAGCGCGTTTCGCTGCGCCGCCATCAGTGCCACGGGCCTTGTATCTTGGGGAGAATCGGCTTTCTATGAGACATGTGACGGTCGTACGAGCCAGTCACCCAAAGCTCGGCATCGCATGGGCCTTGCTGGCCCTTCTCGCCGCTGGACTTGCGGCCCAGGATCCTCCTGCGGTCGAGAGGCCGAACGAAGCGTCCACCCGCGGGCTGCAGGATGTTCCCGACCAGTCGAGCCCGCTGTCGCGCGGTCGAGCTGCGCTCGGCGAGCGGCGGATGGAGGAGGCTGTTGTCGAGTTCCGTCAAGCGGTGGCTGATGAGCCAGAGAACGCCGAGGCCCGCGTCGGACTTGGGCGAGCTCTGGCGCTGCTGGGGCGCGAGGGCGAGGCGATGGAGCAGTATCGGCTAGCGGCCGACATCGACTCGTCGAACGCTGCGGCCAGGGTTGGAATGGGCGAGGTGTTGCGCGTGCAGGGCGAGTTCGACCAGGCTCTGCATCACCTGCGCGCCGGTATCGAACTCGACCCCGCTGCTGAGAGGGCCCGCATGGCTGAAGTTCAGGTCCTCCATGCCCAAGGTCGCTTCAGGGAAGTGCTCGAGCGCCTCGAGGAGGCCCACGAAGTCCTGCCGACGAGCGGTCTCGCTGCCTACGGGCTTGCCTGGACGCTCGCCGCGAGCCCGGATCCGTCCCTTCGCGATGGAGAGCGAGCGCTCGATTTGGGGCAAGCGGTCTTCGAATCCCACCAGTCGTTGCCCAACGCCGAGCTGGTTGCCGAGGCGCTGGCCGAGCTCGATCGCTGTCAGAAGGCCGCGGAATGGCTCAGGGGAGTCGCCGGATCGATCGACGCGCCGGAAGCGTCACCCGAGATCGCGGCACGCCTCCAGCGCGGCATCGAGCGCTTTGAGCAGGGCCCACCCTGTCGTGCAGTGGCGGAAGCCGTGGTTGCAGATGAATAGCCTGGCGCGACCTTGCCCAGTCGATACATACCGCCCCACGGGGCTGCCAGCGTGTCCCGGGCGCTCACCCAGTGAGTTCCACAGTAGCTACATAGGCGCAAGCTCAACGACGAGCAAAAGCCGACTTGACCATGTGACCTTTATTGTACTAACGTGCGCCGAAATAACGGTGTAGCCGGTTGACCCGCTTCTCGCTAGGCCAGGCCGGATCCAGGAAGGAATTGCCGATGACTAGACTCTCGCTGTTGACGGTCTCTTGTGTTGCCCTCGCGCTGCTAGTGGGGCCTCCGGCGGTTGCCGGCGACGTGCCCGACGGCTACTCCGAGGTCGTCGTCTTCGCCACCAACAGCGCGGATCTCAAGAACGATGGGGTGCGAGTCGAGTCTGGACACGTCATCGTCAATGGCGATGGCTCCAGCTCGGAAGACCTCGTCATTGGCAAGGACGATACGGTCGAGGGCTCGTTCGCCGTCGGCCTCAAGGGCGGCACGATCACGTCGATCGTGGTCGGTCACAGCTTGCGCCTCAAGAACGGCGCCGAGGTTGGCGGTGACGCGTACTACAACTCGGTGCAGATCGACAACGGCGCGGCGATTCTCGGGTCGGAGATCACTCCGGTGGCGTTGCCGTTCTTCGCCTCGCTGCCGGACTTCCGGACCGGTGCCCCCGGGACGCAGGACGTGAACGTGTCGAGCGGAGACACAGAGACCCTCGCGGCGGGAGACTACGCCGACGTGACCGTGGGCAACAACGGCACTCTGATCTTCTCCGGGGGCGTCTACAACCTGCGGTCCCTCGACGCCGGCAACTGGCCGACCCTCCACTTTGAAGCGCCGTCCGAGATCCGGATCGATGAGGGCTTCGACGCGGGCAAGGAGGCCGAGATCGGTTCGGCTCCAGGCGCGGAGGTGAAGGCATCTCGAATCGTATTCTTCGTCAACGGAAGCGTTGGCAACACGGTCGACATCAGCATGGACAGTGCCGTCAACGCCAATTTCTACGCTCCCAACGGCAAGATTCTGATCCAGCAAGACACGACGGCCACGGGCACCTTCGCTGCGAAGGACGTGGTCATCAGCAAGGGCGTAGTCCTCAACCTCAGTAGCTTCTTCAACGAACCGCCGGAGCCGGTCGACGACAGCGCCTCGGTCCTCGAGGGCGGCGTCGTGAGCGTTCTGGATGGGGGCGCTACCAGCGTGCTCGAGAACGACGACGACCCCAACGCGGACGACACCCTCACGGTGACGACTCCGCAGGTCAGCGGCCCGAGTTACGGTACTTTGGTGCTCAACGCCGACGGCACCTTCAGCTACGCTCACGACGGCAGCGAGAACCACACCGATGCCTTCGTCTACGAAGTGTGCGACGACGGGAACCCGGTCGAGTGCTCGACGGCGACGGTGACGATCGCCGTCACGCCGGTGAACGACCCGCCGACCCTCGATCCGATTGCCGATCCCGCCGCGATCTTGGAAGATGCCGGCGAGCAGACGGTCGGGCTCTCAGGGATCGCGCAGGGCGGTGATGCCCCTGGCTTCAATAACGAGACCTTGCCGGCGCAGTTTCCACTCGTGGTGACGGCGACCAGCGACAACACCGGCCTCATTCCCGACCCGACAGTGACCTACACTTCGCCCGATGGCACCGGTTCCCTGGCTTATACCCCAGTCCCGAACCAGAGCGGATCGGCAGTCATCACGGTCACCGTGATGGACCAGGGGGGCACCGCCAACGGTGGTGTCGACTCCGTACAGCAGACCTTCACCGTGGTGGTGGATGCGGTCAACGATGCGCCGACGATCGACGCCATTACGGATCCCGCCGCGATCGACGAGGACGAGGCGGAGCAGACCGTCGCCCTCGGAGGGATCACTCAGGGTGGCGGCGGTGAGAGCTCACCGAGTCCGCAGTTCCCGTTGACGGTGACGGCGACCAGCGACAACACCGGCCTCATTCCCGACCCGACAGTGACCTACACTTCGCCCGATAGCACCGGTTCCCTGGCCTATACCCCGGTCGCGGACCAGAGCGGATCGGCAGTCATCACGGTCACCGTGATGGACTCGGCCGGCACCGCCAACGGCGGCGTCGATACGACACAGGAGAGCTTCACAGTCGTAGTCAATCCGGTCAACGATCCTCCGGTTATCGACGACCAGTCGCTGACCACGGATACCCAGACGCTGATCGTGATCGATCTCACCGGGACCGACATCGAGGGCGACAATCTCAGCTACTCGTTGATCAGCCCGTTCTCAAACCCGGGAATTGGTTCCCTTACCGACTTCGAGCAGGGCCCTCCTGAACTACCCGCCAACGAGGCCAGAGTGACGTTTCTGCCTAGCGGCGACGGGTCGACCGGTTCGGGGAACTTCGTTTATGAGGTCTGCGATGACGGAACTCCGCCGGGCCCCGAGTGCGACCAGGCGACAGTGACGATTACGGTCGTCGCGTTCAACCCGGCGCCGATCGCCGATTCACAGAGCTTTCCCGAGCCTTTCCCGCCGGCGAACACTGATCCGCTGGTGGCGTTTACACTGACCGGGAGCGATCTTCCTGACAACGGTCTGGATTTCTCGCTGGTGAATTCGCCGAACGGAACAATCGTCGGCTTGCCGGCCGAGGATGTTGCAAGCGCTCCCATTACCTACGCCCCCAACTCGCCGGGAAGCGCAGACAGCATCGTGTTCCAGGTCTGCGACAACGACGCGCCAGTAAAGTGCGCCTTCGGTGTGATCACCATCAACAGCAGCGAACCGATCAATAACCCGCCGGGGGCCGACGATCAGTCGATCTTCACCAACGGCACGACCGATCCGGTGAACATCATCTTGACCGCCAGCGACCCGGACGTCGGCGATACCCTGTCGTTCTCCATCATCCCGGGCACCGGTCCCAACGCCGGTAACTTGACCGGCACGCCACCCTCGGTGATCTACACTCCGGACACGGCGGATGACCTAGAGGACTCGTTCTCCTTCGAGGCCTGTGACGACGGGTCGCCGGTTCTGTGCGGTACCGGGACGGTGAGGATCAACATCCCCGACGAGACCGAGAACGATCCGCCGACGCCCCAGGCTGACGCGATTCGGGTCGATCCGTTAGGCACCACGACGGACCTCTTCCCGAGCGGTACGAGTCTCTTGGCCAACGATAGTGACCCCAACGGCCACAACCTCACGGCCACCACGACGCCGGTCAGCGGACCGACCAACGGCAACGTGACTCTGCAGTCCGACGGTACCTTCAGCTACACCCACACCAACGCCGGCACGACGAGCGACCTGTTCGTCTACGAGGTGTGTGATGACGGCATCCCGAGCGAGTGCTCGACGGCGTCAGTCTTCATCGAGGTCGCCCTGGCCCAGATGCAGGTCGATGTCGGCATCGTGGGCCTCGGTACCGTAGCGAGCAGTCCGTCGAGTCTCGGCGATGCCATCGGCTGTCCAGGGACCTGTTCAGCGAGTTTCGACACGGCAGATGATCTGCCTGTGACCCTGACCGCGACCGCGGATGCGGGATACAACTTTGCCGGCTGGACCGGTTCGAGCGACTGTTCCGAGGGGATCCTGACGGTGGCCGCTAACGCGAACTGCATCGCCACCTTCACCGAGGTGGCGGACCCAGGCGATCCGGTGACCATCAGCGTCAACTTCGCCGGCGCCGGTGGCGGCTCGGTGACGAGCGACGTGGGCAGCATCGACTGCCCCGCAACCTCGTGCTCGGAGGTGTTCGTCTTCGGCACCCGAGTGGTGCTCAGCCCGGTGCCCGATGGCAGTTCGAGCTTCGGCGGGTGGAGCGGCACCGGTGACTGCCTCCCCGACGGCGTACTGGATGGAACGGTGGACGCCACCTGCACGGCGACGTTCGACCCGCTACCCGAGGTACAGCACACGCTGACGGTCCTTTTCGCCGGCGATGGCGGCGGCGACGTTACCAGCGACGACGGTGCAATCGGCTGCACTGCCGATTGTTCAGCGGTCTTCGGCGACGGCGAGACGGTCATACTCAACGCTCGGCCCGTCGTTGGGTCATTCTTCGATGGATATTCCGGCGACTGTGGCACGGTGAGCGGCTTCGAAGCCGTGCTTGTCATGGGCGCCGATGCAACCTGCACAGCGACTTTCAATACGGAGCAATAGAGCATCCCGGAAGGAGCGATTGTGAAGAAACATCAAGTTGTACACGGCACCAAGCTGGTGACCACACTAGCCGTCGTCTTGTTGGCGATGGCTGGGCCGGTCGCGGCGCAAGACCTGGCAGCCGGGCCGTCGGCCCTCGTCAGGGTCTCTTCGGCCGGGGTCGATTTCCTGCCGGAGGGTGACTACGCCAGGGCGGTCGTGACCGTCTCGGGTGGCGGTGAGGTCTCCCGCTACGTATTCGGCTCGGGCGATACGCCCTTCGTCAGCGCCTTCGACGCAGAAGGCGAGGCCTTGGCCGACGGCGTCTACCAGTGGGAGCTCGAGCTGGTACCGACGGTTGGAACTCGAAGGGAGTTGATGATCGAGGCTACCAAGAGCGGCGGGAGAGCGACTTCGGCCCAAGAACCGCAGTCGGGAGCGTTCACGATAGTCGACGGATTCATCGTGGATCCGACGCTCGAAGAGGGTGTGTCTGAGCGCTCGGCCGGTGGGTTGACGGGCCTGGGCGCTTCCTCGGAAGCGGAACCTCTGGCCGCAGTCGGCGAATCCGAACGTTCAGCAACCGACTCCGACGCGGTTTCGGACATGTGCGATGCCCGTTCGAACCTACGCTCGGCTAGTTGTGAGGTGGGCGCCTTGTCGGTTTTGGCCAACGAGGACGCTGCAGCCCTCGATCCCTTGGCCGGCGGCTATATCGAGCCGGACCGTGTGGGCGCCGGCGATTCGGACTCCGCAGTCGCCGCGGGCGGCCTGGCGGCGTCGGAGTTGACGTTCACCGAAACGAGCGGGGCCATCACGTCCGAACCGGCTCGGCGATTCGACCCAGAAGGCGCGAACGGTAGACCCCGTTCGGAAGAGGACCAACGATGAGCAGGGAAAACCTACAGGAGACGGCTATGAAGACTCTACGCAAAGCACTCTGGACCTCGGCGGCTGTCGTTTGGCTCGCCCTGGTCTTCGCGCCCGCCCCGGCGGCGGCTGATATCTGCCACTTAGACGATGTGATCATCGACGGCTCGTTGTGCGTCGGCTTCGACTGCGTCTGCAACATGTCGTTCGGCTTCGACACGATCGTCTTGCAGGAGAACAACCTCCGGATCTTCTTCAACGACACGTCGACGGCGGGATCATTCCCGTCCAACGACTGGCGGATTCGCATCAACGACTCCTCCAACGGTGGCGCGAGTTACTTCGCGATTGAGGATTCCACCGCGGGCCGGACGCCGTTCCGCGTCGACGCGGGTGCGCGCGCCAACGCGCTCTATGTTGATTCCCAGGGCGATGTGGGCATCGGTACATCGACTCCGTCAGTAGACGTTCACATCAAGATTGGGGATACGCCGACCTTGCGTCTGGAGCAAGACGGCACCTCTGGTTTCACCCCCCAAGTATGGGATGTCGCGGGGAACGAGACGAATTTCTTCGTTCGCGACGTGACCCACGGTTCGTCGCTGCCGTTCCGCATCCGCCCTGATGCGCCAAGCAGTTCGATCCTCATCGATGCCGATGGCAACGTCGGCGTGGGTACCGCATCGCCGGATACTCCGCTACACGTCATCCGCAGCGACGCGACCGCTCAGATCCACGTCGAGGACACGGGCGCCGGCAACCAGCAGATGTTGCACTTGGAGAAGACGACGAACGCTCCGTTCGTTCGTTTCACCAGCCAGTTCGGCGACTGGGATTTCGTTGCGGGCAACAGTTTCATCATCAGCGATCCGACGACGGGCAACAACGAGTTCGTGCTCACCCGCACGGGTGATCTGACGATCCAGGGACAGTGCTCGGAACAGGCGACCGGTAGCTGCGCCGATTATGTCTTTGAGCCCGACTACGAGCTGCGTTCACTAGGGGATCTCAAGGACTTCATCTCCGACAACAAGCACCTGCCCAACGTGCCCAGTACGGCCGAGATCAAGGAGAACGGTCTCAACGTACAGCGCTTCCAAGGGCGGCTGCTCGAGAAGATCGAGGAATTAACGCTCTACACCTTGGAGCAGCAAGAGACCATCGACGCTCTGGTTGCTCGGCTCGACGCGTTGGAGACCGACTCCGACGTTCAGTAGTCAGTCTTTCTAATCTCGATATCTCTGCCAGCCCGACCTTCCGGTCGGGCTGGTTTTTTGTTGCCCGGCCTTCGCTCGCCGGACACCTCGTGGCCGTCGGGAGGGGTCAGCTCCCAGGCTCGGGCAGTACCAGCCGCCGACGCGTCGGAACGCTCTCGACTCGGGCCCGCCGGCCGCTTGGCCAGAGCACCTCGAGGGCCACACTGTGGGAGTTCCCGAGGCCGACTTGTGGAGGCGCGCAGCTGACGGACTTGTGGAAGCCGGTGTCCCCGAGGTGCTGTCTGATGAGGATCGGTGAACTCGCGGCTGAGACCGAGACGGTGGCACCCAGCCCGTCCGCGTTGCTCGCGGAGCCGCGGAGCTCGGTCGTGAGCCAGGCTCCTCCGGCATCGATCCGGTTACGAAAGAGGTGCTGGCCGTCCTCGGCATTGATAGCCAGGTCGAGGCGGCCGTCATGGTCGAAGTCCGCCAGATCGATGTCGCCATCTACCCCGGGCTTCAAATCACTCGCTGCCAACTCTTGGGAAGCAAAGCCGGCGAGGCCGAGATTCTCGATCAGCCTCACCTGGCGAGTCCCGAGTAGGACCAGGTCGAGGTCCCCATCGTTGTCGAGGTCCCCCCAGGCGGCACCGGCACCGCCTTCCTCCGGTCCAAGGCCGATCGTAAGAGGTTCTCTGACGAACCGACCCGCCTGATTGACGAACAATCGGCTCTGCCCGGGCTGCCGCGACGCGATGAAGACGTCGGCGTCGCCGTCGCGATCGAAATCGCCCCAGGCGGTGGCCACAGGAGAAGGAACCCAGGGATAGCCGGAGCGCTTGGACGGCGGAATCCGCGAGAACGTCCCGTCCCCGTTGTTGTGCTCGATTCTCACCGGCCAGAGGGAGAGAAGGTCCGGGTCGCCATCGCCATCGAAGTCGTTCCAGGATGGATGGGCGCTGCCCTCTTCGCCGAGCCCCGAGTCAGCAGTGAGGTCGGCGAAGGTTCCGTCGCCCTGATTCCTCAGGAGCACGTTGGGGGATATGTGGTTGCCGATCAACAGGTCGAGCCAGCCGTCACTGTCGTAGTCGAGCCAGATGGGGGTGCGAGCCCTACCCTGATCGTTGCGCACGCCAGCCTCGACCGCGGTATCGACGAAAGTTCCGTCCCCCTGGTTGACGAGCAACTCGTCGGATTTGATGCCCAGTGTCTCGCCGCGCATCGCTCCGTGGGTTATCACGAGATCGAGGTCCCCATCATTGTCGAAGTCGGCGCAGGCGCCCCCGTGGCGGTCCTGCTGTTGGGGGTAGCTCCAGCCGTCTTTGCGCAGTCCGCTCTGGTCGAAGTGATCCTCGAAACTGGCGCCCTGGCGGTTCAGGTAGAGGGACGGAAAGTCCCCGTGGTTCATGAAGATGAGGTCGATCCAGCCGTCGCCGTCGAGATCGCCCCAGATAGGGCCGTAGTCGTGGCGGGGTGCCGTCTCGGGGTCGGCGGAGCGGGGGCCGTCCAGCATTGCCGAGACATCCTCGAAGCGCCAGTTCGCCCTCTCCGCGCCAGTCGCCGGCCAAGGCGATTGGAGAACAGCGGCTATTACCGCCACCATGATGCAAGCAAGTTGTCTGTTGGACTTCGATGGAGCCGCGCAGGACATCGCGGGAGTATGCCGAGTCGGCTCTTCTGTGTCCATGAAGGGTGCTGTCGAATGCCTCGGTGCTGCGTGTTGGTTGGTTCGGCGCGTCCTGCGGATTCAGGCGAGAAAGCCCTTTTTCCCGAAATGGCCAGCCCATCCCAACCCCATTTCGAGAAAAACCCCTTTCTCGCCTTGATATTGCGAGTCGCTGCAGCTTTTCCGACTTGCCCTAGCGGCTCGGGGAGAAGCGCCCTTGGGAGCAGCTGCAACTTTTCTCACCCTCAAGGTGTCGGAAGTACTTTGTTCTGGTTGGGGTTAGGTCGGGCCTGGCCAACCAGAACAAAGTACTTCCGACGCCTGAATCCCCCGGACAGGCCCAACCGACCAACCAGCCGAAGGCACATCCCAGAGGAGCGCTCTGTCTCGGATGGTAGAGTTCGCCGCCACGCCCTTTGGCTGACCCATTTGCCGCCATGATCGTATCCCGTTGCCTAGCGCTGGTCCTCGTCATCACGCTACTTGTCGGCTGTAGCGCGCCTGAGAACGGGGTCGAGAAGACGACTCCCTCCCCGGAGGTGATAGTCATTGCCTTGGACGGCTTCGAGCCTTCCCTGGCGAGGAAGTTCATGGCCGAGGGCCGCCTCCCGCGGCTCCAGAGATTGGTCGACAACGGAGCCTTCGCGACGATCGACTGTGTGGTGGGTTCCGTCTCGCCGGTCGTTTGGACGACGGTGGCCACCGGAGTCTCGCCCGAACGCCACGGCATTACCGATTTCACCATCGATGGCGTGCCCGCCACGAGTACCGTGCGGCGCAACCCGGCCTTCTGGAACATCCTCCCGCGCTTCGGACTCGAGGTGGCGACCATCGGTTGGCTCGCCTCCTGGCCCGCCGAAGCCGACAGCGGCATCGTCATCTCCCAACGCGCTCATTGGGGCGACTTCGCTGACAAGGTGGCGCCGATAGGAGCCATCGATCCCAAGCGCTTCCACGTCCGCCCGCGCAGTTGGAGCGACGTTCTTCCGCGCTTCACCTCGTATCCCTACAACCCCGACTTCGAGGAACTGGGGGAGTCCGACCCGGCCTACGGCTTGAACTTTCTGGTCAAGCACCGCCTGATCGAGATCGCCATGCGCGACGCGAGCTACTCGCAGATGGCGCGCGAGGTTGTGCGGAGCGGAAGCCTCGACCTGCTGGCGGTCTACTTTCAAGGTCCGGACTACGTCAGCCATGGTTTTTGGAAGTACTTCGAGCCCGAGCCGTTCCGGGCCGAAGGGTGGGTGATCGATGAGCAGGACATGGCGCATCTCGAGACAGTCATCCCCAGCTACTACGGGTACATCGACTTCAAGATCGGCGAACTTCTGGACCTTGTGCCGGACGAAGCCCTCGTTATCGTGCTCTCGGATCACGGCTTCGGACCCGCGCTCGGCAACTTCCGCACCAAAGGCGATTTTCTCTCCGGCAACCACCGGTTTGTCGGCTCCCTCATTCTGTCTGGGCCCCAGGTGATCAACGGTACGGAGCAGAGGGGGCAGATCACCCACTACGATATTTTGCCGACTCTCTTGTACGCCCTCGATCTGCCTCTGGCCCGCGATTTTCACGGTAGCCCGCTGCTGAGCTACTTCGATCAGAGCTTCATCGAGTCCCGCACTCTCAAGTTCGTGAACTCCTACGACGACGACTCGGTGGCCCCCGATGGCGTGACGCGGAGCGAGCACGACGACGAGATCCTCGACGAGCTCCGTTCCTTGGGCTATATCGACTGAGCCTGGTCGCGCTGCATCACGGGGCTCCCGCTTGGGATCAAGGTGAGTCGTCGCCGGGCGCGATGGACGCGTCGACCGCACCGTCCAGGTAGCCGAGTGATTGGAGCTGCTCGAGGAACTCCGGCGAAATATCAGGACTGGCGCCGCCGGTCGCTGGAGCCGCGAGGCTAAGGTGGCGCGACAGTAGGCGGTCGAGCGCCAACGCCAGCTGGCGGTCCTCGATGGGTTCCTTCTCGCTGGGGTCGCTCTGCAGGTCGAAAAGCCGCGCGCGCCCAGGCCCCGGGAGGTGGACGCGTTTCCATCGGCCGTCAAAGAGGGCTATCTGGCGCGTACCGTAGGCGATCCCCGACGAGTAGAGCGCGCGGGCCGGTTTCTCACCTCCTGCCAGCAGTGAACCGAGCGGCAGCCCAGGCAGGTCTCCGTCGAAATGTTTCTCGGAGAGTGGGAGCCAGTCGATGAGAGAGGGCACGATGTCGATCAGTGACACGGGTGCCGCAACCCGTCGTCCAGCCAGACCCGGGTGCCAGATCACCAGGGGTACGTGGAGGAGTTCCTGGTAGAGGGTGTGGCCGTGCCCGGCGCCGTAGATGCCACGGGGGTCGAGACCCTCGACTCGCTCCTCCTCGATGTGCTCGTCGAACTCCTCTCCATGGTCTGAGAAGAGGACAACGAGGGTGTCGTCCAGGAGCTCGCGCTCATCCAGGCGCGCGAGGAGGGTTGCGACCTGCCCTCGGAGCTGGACGACGCTCGCGACATAGGCAAGAAAGCGGCGGCAGCGTACGCCGACAGGATCCGCGCAGGCCAGACCACCAACCATGTCCGTGGCGGCGGCACGGACTCCCAACGACATGCTCGCCACTACCTGGTCGATCTCTTCGATCGGCTTGCGGTGAGCTTCATGAGCCTCCATGAAGTGGAGATACATGAAGAAGGGAGAGTCCGGGCCGGCCGCCTGTCGCCGGCTCGAACGCTCGTCGAGCCATTCGAGGGAGCGTTGCGTGAGGCTCTCACTCTCGGCGCGCAACTCCAGGGAGCGAAAGCCCCGATCTAGGTCATAGCCGGTACGGAACCAAGGATGGGCCACAAAAGCCGCGGTGGAGAAGCCGGACAAGGAAAGGAGCTGCGGTAGCGTCTCGGCCTCCCGACGGATCGCTGCCGGGACAGTGTCCGACAGGTCCGCGATCTCCTCGACGAAGCGACCGCCGCCATGCTGGGTAGGGTAGAGCCCGGTGAAAAGCGAGGCCACCGATGGCACCGTCCACGGTGCAGGCGATTGCCCGCGATCAAACACCAGCGCGTCCTCGAGACTCGCCGACAGGTCATCATCGAGACCTGCAGTCTCCGGTAAGGAAAAGACGTCGTAGCGTACGGTGTCGAGGCAGACAACAACGAGGTTGCTCACTTTCGCGACGTCCGCGGGAGCGTCAGGCTGGTTCGCGCAGCCGAGGGCCAGGACGGCTAGGGCAGAGGTCAACAGGAGTCTTCCCGCTGGCGCCCCGCATGTCCCTGCTCGTTGACTACTCTGTCCGCTGATCCCCATCGCCACCTTCACTTCGTGCTCCTAGTTGGTTGCCGCTTTGCGATGACCGTGCATATGCGTTCGTTGGCCGACGAACGGCACGGGGCGCTGTACCTCGAAGAGGCTCTCGGTCGGGCCGCCTCAAACAGGTCTCAGGGAGACGATAACCTGCAACAGATCGCCCATACAGTAGTCCGTGCCGTCGATGATCCAGTCACCCTTTGTCGCTTCCGCCAGCCAGTCCAGAGTGAAAGTGGTGTCGCCGTAGGTTACATCGCCTTCGATCGGTTCGCGGTTGTGAGGCACGAAGGAGAACCCATCTCGGTGATGCACGGCGAGTCTCTCCTCTGCCCCGATGCCGCCTTCGTGATAGTGCCAGTACTCCTCGGGGCGGATGGTGACGAAGAGCTGCCCGTCCTCGGCGATGTACCGGCGCAAAGTCGAGAGCACGCTGAGGGTGGTCTTGACGCTGAGGTGGGTCAACACCGAGAAGGCGTAGATCAGGTCGAATCGACGGTCGAACGGTAGAGCATTTGGAACGTAGTCGCTCAGCGCCAGGTGCCCCTTGAGACCGCATGCTCTGCACAGCGCAAGCGACTCGTCCCAAGGATCGACTCCATAGAGCCGGTCCACGGACACGTACCTATACATGAGTCGCATCAAACGTCCCCAGCCACAGCCGAAGTCGAGCACGCTGCTGTCGCCGAGTGGCCGGTGCCCTCCGCTGCGATACTTCGCCACCACGCGGGTCACGAAGTCCACCGACATGCGCAGCAGCTCCCGCCCGTGGGCGCCGTTCCAGCTCGCCTGAACCTCCGCGCTGGGCATGGACGGAAGGAAGTTACAGATGTTCTCGAGCCCACCTGGCCTCTCGAGGTAGAGCAGGGCGAAGACGTCTAGAGGGATGTCTTCGAGAAGAGTCGGCATCTCGTTCGGCGGCGTCGATGGGAGCAGTGCGTCGATTTCAGAGAGCTGCCTGCTCCAGAACGCGATCGACGGCCCGGAGGTAGCCTCCGTCATGGAGCCGACCTCGGCACGCCCAGGCTCCGCCCAGGGGCCTCGAGGGCGGTCCCGGCATCGCCTTCTGGGCTGAGGGAGAGGAAGTGGGGCGACATGGTCGGGCCATGCTACCTTTCGCGGCTGGCACTGCCTATTCCTTGCCCAAACCGTCTTATAATCCCGCTTGATCGAATCGGTGTTGTTGGCGCATATCGCCTGGAGATGCAACTTGAGCGACCAAGACGAGCGAGAGCGCCCGGGAACTGAAGCACCCTCGGGTCAGACCGACGAGTTGCGCCAGAGACTCGCCGAAACAACCGCGGTGCTGGCATCAGTCCGGCAGTCTCGCTCGTGGCGGCTGACCCGCCCGCTTCGCTGGTTGGGCGAGGTGTTGCGAGGCGTCCGGCCCGCAGCCCTACCGAGCAACCCGGTGCCGGATCACCCCCCGACTGTGGTGGCTGAGCCCTCGAATCGCTTCACGGCCGAGCCCGTCGCCTCGGTCCAGGCGACTGGGGTGATTGAGGTCGAGGATGTGCCTGCCGAAGAGCTCCGAGAGGTTCCGATCGGCCACACTGGCCACAGCGACATCCGCTTGATCGCCTTCTATCTGCCTCAGTTTCATCCCACGCCTGAGAACGACCGCTTCTGGGGCAAAGGCTTCACCGAGTGGACCAATACCAGCAAGGCGAAGCCTCTTTTTAATCAGCACTACCAACCAAGGCTTCCAGGGGAACTAGGCTTCTACGACCTCCGTCTCAAGGAGACGCAGCGCCGCCAGATCGACCTGGCTCGTCGGGCTGGGATAGCCGGTTTCTGCTACCACTACTACTGGTTCAACGGCAGGAAGGTGCTCGACCGGCCGCTGCGGCAGATCCTCGAGGACCCCACTCTGGATTTCCCCTTCTGCTTGAGCTGGGCCAACGAAGCGTGGACCGCCGCCTGGGACGGAGTCAGCACTGACAACGTTCTGATTCCGCAAGTTCATTCGCCGGAAGATGATGTGGCGTTTCTCGCTGCCATGGAACCGGCCCTTGCCGACTCTCGCTACATTCGGGTTGATGGCAAGCCTCTGCTTTCGATCTACCGGTCGGGGCTCTTCGCCGACATGAGCGCGACGGTCGATCGATGGCGCGAGTTCGCTGCGTCGTCCGGAATCGGCGAACTCTACTTGACTGTCGTGCAGAACGTGGACGATGCAATGGTCGACCCACGCGAGTGCGGTTTCGACGCAGCCATCGAGTTTCCACCCGCGAACATGGAGTGCTTCGATATAGGGAACAGTGTTGAGCGATATCAAGTCGGTCACCCGACGAACATCTACAGCTATCCTGAGCTCGTCCGCGGCGCTCTCGACCGGCCGGTCCCCGACTACACTCTCCTGCGCGGCATCATGCCCGGGTGGGACAACACGGCCCGGCGCAAGGACGGAACCCTCTATCTAGGCTCGACGCCGAATCTCTATCAGAACTGGCTCGAGGGCTTGTGCCGCTACACCAAGAGGCACCTCCCGCCCGCCGAGAGGCTGATCTTTGTCAACGCCTGGAACGAGTGGGCCGAAGGTGCCTACCTCGAGCCCGACCGGAAATACGGCTACGCGTTTCTCAACCGAACGGCTCTGGCGCTAGAGCAGCACAGTCCCAAGCGGTCGATTCGCAAGGTGCTTTTTGTCGGCCATGACGCGGCTCGCGCGGGTGCGCAGATCCTCCTGCTCGATCTCGTTCGATGGCTCTCGACGAGAACCTCGACAGACATTCGCCTCGCGTTGGGCGGAGGAGGCGAACTCGTCGAAGCCTATGCCGAAGTGGCCGATGTGCTTGTTTTGGAGGATCTTATCGCTGGCGGTGCGTCGGCCGCCGAGCTCGGAGAGGCTCTGCTCGGGTTGGCCGGAAACGACGTTGACCTGATCTACGCCAACACCGCGGTCGCGGGCAAGTACCTGCCGTACCTCGAGGTTTTTGAGGCTCCAGTGATCACTCATATTCACGAGCTCGAGGAGAGCCTCCGGGTCTTCGCTGGAACGGAGGCGACCCAGAATGTAGTTCTCGAGTCGGATCGACTGATCGCGGCCTCACCGGCAGTAGCCGAGAACCTCATCGACAAGCACGGAGTAGCGACGGGCGGTGTCGACTCCATCAACGCGTTCATTCGACCCCAGGATCTCGATCGAGATCCGGACAGCATCGCTTTGGTTCGCCGACGGCTCGGTCTCGAGGCTGACGACGTCGTTGTGTTCGGCTGCGGTACGCGTGATTGGCGCAAGGGACCCGACATTTTTGTCGAAGTTGCAGCCAGTCTTCGAGACCGTGGGGTCGAAGGCTTCAAATTCGTCTGGGTCGGGCCGGAGTTGAAGGGGCACTACCCGCGACTCGAGAGCGGCCTGGGAGATCTCGGGCTCGACGGTTTTGTTCAGTTCGTGGGATTGGTCGAGAACCCCTCTGAACTGCTTGTGGCTGGAGACATTTTTCTACTTCCGTCGAGAGAGGACCCGTTTCCGCTAGTCTGTTTGGAGGCGGCGTCCTGCGAACTCCCCAGCGTCTGCTTTGCCGACGTGGGTGGCATGCCCGACTTCGTGGAGACAGACGCCGGCGTCGTTGTGCCGAAGGGCGACGTGAACGCGATGACCGACGCCGTCGAGCGGCTTATCGCCCGACCTCAGGATCGCAAGGCCCGAGGTGCGGCGGCCCGTCGCAAGCTTCTGTTGAGACATACCACTGACATCGCCGCACCGGAGATCTTTCAAGTCATTCGCTCGGTGTCGGGCGGTCGCCCATTGGTCTCGGTGGTGATCCCGAGCTACAACTACGCCCGACACCTGGACCGTCGTTTGGAATCGATTCTGGGCCAGACCTTTCAGGACTTCGAGGTGATCGTTCACGATGACGGCTCGACCGACGACTCCCTCGAGGTCCTGCAGAAGTACGAGCGTCGAGGCAATGTCCGGGTGGTCGCACATTCGAAGAACCGTGGAGTCTTCGAGATGTGGCGTCGGGGCATCCAGGAGGCTGCTGGGGAGCTCATCTGGGTGGCGGAGGCCGACGATCTCTGTGAGCCGGATTTTCTGCAAGGGCTCGTCGGGCACTTCGACGATCCAGCGGTCAAGCTGGCCTACTGCCAGTCCCACGTTATCGACGATGACGACAAGGAGCTTGGCGACTACACGCTCGCGTTCCCGGAGATTTCCTCGACCAAGTGGTTGGCGCCCTACCAACAGTCTCTCGAGATGGAGCTACGGGATGGCCTAGCGGTGGAGAACTTTCTGGTCAACGCCAGCTCGGTCCTGTTTCGGAAGCCTGACCGCCGGGTCCTGGCGGGATTCCCCGGGGAGTTCAGGCTAGCAGGCGACTGGCACCTATATCTGCAGGTGGCGAGAGGGGGCGACATTGCGTACGTTCCTCAGAGACTCAGCCGGCATCGGCGCCACCCCGGCAGCGTGATCGCCAGTGTGGATGCTGAACTGACCGTGGCTGAGATCGGCCGGATCCACGCCTACGTGGTCCGGGAGTACGGACCTGACGATGCGTTGGTCGAGCGAATGATTCAGTATGCCCTGGGCATCTGGGGCCGAACCCGGGGCGAGACCGAGATCGATGAGTTTTGGCGCTGCTATGGCCAGCCGATTCCGGCGGCCAAGCGCTAGCCTAAGATTGTCGTTTGATTGCGGGCGTCGGAGCCCTGCTGTAGAGCGTCCGTAGAGAATTGACGTAGATCGCCTCGTTCATCAATCTAGGATTGCGCACCACACGAGTCTCGCGGGCCAACGGTGAGTCTCGCGGCACAACCACCGACATGCAGTCGGTGAACTCAGCCTGACCCCAGCCGACAATTTCCTGTGAGATGGTGCAGAGGCCTCCCGCTTCTGCGAAGCAGACGAAGGCGTCGGCGGTCATCGATGGCGCGCGTCCGGATGCATCCAGTTCCGGTTGGGCCGCTCGGAGGTCAGCGAATTCACCAAGGTTCGAGTGATGAATGAATCCCGCGCCCCCTGGGACGAGCTTGGCCGCCAGCTGCGCCAGGTAGGCCTCGAGGACATCGGCTTCGGCGTGGACCAGCGAGTCGAAGCTGAACACGAAGTCCACCGAGCCGTCGTCGATCATTTCCAGCGACTTGCCGTCGTTGACGTGAAACGTCGCGGCCGGGTCCCCAGCGAACCGGGTCTTGCAAGCCTCGATGCACTTTGCGGCCAGGTCCACGGCAATCAGGCGGTCGCAGGAGCTGCGGAGGAAATGGCTCCAACGGCCGAATCCCGGAGCGATCTCGAGCACGGTCTTGGTGGGAAGGAAATCGGCGATGCGCGGCGCGATGGTGAAGCGCCACTGCGCGGTTGAATTACCCCAGATTTCAGACCAGGTCTCTCCGGACGAACTCCAGTCGAACTGGTCGTTCCACAGCTCCTTGTTGTGTTCGATGGTCGCCATGAGTGCTCTTGCTGGTTGGACGCCGCCCTCTGGTTCAGGAGGCGGGTGCCGATCTCACCACGTAAAGGTCCTGGTGCTCCCACCAGTAGCCGGGCCGAAGCAGATGGAGGCTGCCTCCCGCCTTGCTGAGCCTCTCGTCGATCTGTCTCAGTACGTAGTGGAAATCGACGATTGACTGGCCGTAGTCCGCAGTATCGAGATCTTGTTGCTCGCTCTCGGTTCTAAACCAGATCCCGCTCTCGGGGATCGTCGGATTGCTGAAGTGCACCCTGCTTGCCGCGCCGTGGGTGGTGAACACCAGAAAACCGCCCGGACGGACCTGGTTGAAAAGCACTTCGAGCCACCGAGGCCAGCTACTTGGCGGCATATGAGAGAAGAACGAGAGGCAGAAGACGACGTCGAAGCCCGCTGTCGTTGGATAGTGCTCGGGCATCACCGTAGATTGGATCGTCGGGACTCCAAAGACCCTTCCCTGGAACTCGTTGGCCTGTTCGTGGATGTCGGAGCACACCACGTTGGGGACGGCGTCGGAACCGACCAGATGCCTGGTGAGGCAACCGTAGCCGCAGGCGAACTCGAGAACCTCTGCCGTTGACGGATCCAACTTCAATTCGTTGACCAGAAGTCGCGAAAACTGGCCGGCCGACTTGCGACCGTCCTCGAAATAGTAGCGAACCGACTCACTCTTGGAGGGGAAGCAGGGGTTCTCGAGGAGAAACTTGAGGATGTAGTCATCCTCGTGCAAGTCGGCCTTCGAGCCCGTCTCCTGGGAGTACCGGTTGGCCGCGTCCAGGACCTCTTGGTCAATCATCATGTGAGCAATCCTCGCAATCCAGCATGAAGCGTTGTGGAAGCTACTACCGCCTGCGACGGGGAGTCAAATCCTGAAAGCGGTTGGGGATAGACTTCGCGTGCTTCACTCGGCCTTTCGCCTTGCACAAGAAGCGTCGCCAGCGCACCAGATCTCGAGTCGCCATGACCGCAAGCCCACTCTCCTATACGAAGCGGGTTGCTTTTCGGCTTCTCCTGTTCGGGTTGGTGGCCCTCTCGACCTTGGGTTTGATCGAGATCCTGCTTCAGGCGGCCTCGCTGTTCGCCGGCGCCAGATCGGTGGCGTTCTCAGACGGCACCGAAGAGGAGATCGTCCTCTGCTTGGGCGACTCCAACACCTACGGCGTTTTCTACCCTCAAGAGCAGGCCTACCCGGCCCAGCTGCAAGCGGTGCTCGATCGCAGAGCACCGGGACGGTACAGGGCCCTCAACTTGGGACTTCCTGGGATGAACTCATCCCAAGTCGCCACCCGGCTGGAGGGTTGGATAGACCAATACCGACCAAGCGCTGTGGTCGTGAGCGTCGGGATCAACAACTACTGGAACCTGTCCGACACCGAGGCCCAGGAAACGAGTGGAGAGTCGCTTCTTGCCAAGTCTCGTCTCTACCGACTCATCCGCCTCTTGATGACTGAAGCGACAAGCGTGCCCGCAGACACCGGAAGACCGGAGATTGAGTGGGTACTGCCCGACGGAGGTGTGACGCACAACCAGACTCTCGATGCCGAAACGGGTGAGCTTCTCGTCGAGCACCGGGGCAATTGGAAGGACTGGAATCGAGGCCACCTAGAGGTGTCCGAGGAACTCTGGCGCGACCTGTCGACAATGGCTGATCTGACCGCCAAGCGAGACGTCGAGCTGGTCGTCATGACCTACGCGGCGTTTCCATTGCAGGGGAGGAAACTGCAGTTCCTCAAACAGCAGTCCGTCAACGAGACGCTCCGGCGTTGGTCCCAGAGTCGAGGGGCTACGATGGTGGACCTCCGTCAGCGCTTCGTCGAATTGCTGCCTCCAGGAACACCGAGGTCCGCATTCTTCGCCAGCGAGACCGAGTCTCATGCCAATCCCGTTGGTTATCGTGAAGTGGCCACTCTGGTCGCGGACTCAATTCATCCGGGGAGGACGGTCGTGTTCTCGTTCTTGGAAAACTTCGAGGACGCAGTTGTCGAACGGGAAGAGGTGACCTTTGAGCAAGTTGCCCTGAACCGGATTCGGGTGGACCGCGACGAGCGTTCGGCGATGTTCCAACACCCGACCTCATCGATCGCTTTCCACAACGTCTCCATTGGCGAAGGAACGCTGCTCGAGTTCGCGATTACGCTGCGAGCGGAAGCTTGGACGAGAGCCGGCGATGGAGTCCGCTTCGCGGTGGATGTCATCGATTCAGAGGGGGAGAATCCCGAGGTGTACTCGCGCTACATCGACCCCAAACACATTGCGGATGAGCGCCGGTGGATCGAGGCAAGTGTTGACCTCAGCGATTTTTCGGGGCAGGACGTGAGCGTCATCTTCCGCACCTCTCCAGGGCCGGAGGGCAACGCGTACTTCGACTGGTCGGCTTGGGGCGAGCCCCGGCTGGTCTCCGAAGCGGGCAGTGCGGGGCGTTAAGCGATTGCCGTGCGCTGTCGAGATAGAGCCGGGAGGCGGCGAGAGTGCGGGCGGCTAGTCGACACGGATACCGAGGCGGGTGAAGGCTCGAGAGCCGTCGTTCACTGGATCCGAAGCCGTGCACAAGAGGTCAAGATAGACGACGCTCTCGAAGGGGCGAGTGAGCGGCAGCGGAACGCGTCGCTCGAACGGGCCTTCATCCAGCGAGAGTTCGGCTTTCGTGCCGTCGATCTGAAGCTCACACGCGAGCGAACCTCGGCCTTTCGAAGTCTCGCCAGCCACGATGACCTGCGTCGCCTCTACGGGCCTCAGCAGGACCCAGTGAGAATCGGTGCTCGGCCCCATCCCCTCGATACGTCTGAGTAGCCGGGCGTTGCGTTGAGCGAGTTCCCGGCCGTCCGAGCTGACGCCTTGCGGGTGAGTGGACTCCGACCCGCCGGCGAAGAGCCCCCAAGTACGAGAGTCGAAGACACGCAGGCGGTCCGGAACGCTCCGCCGCTCGAGTTCCTCCTGTGGCGTCGACGGGGCGAGGTACCCAAGGCCAGCCAGGTCGCGGCGCAGCTTCGCGTCGAACACCTTGCGCTCGACCTGCTCGAGACCACTAGCAAGCTCGTTATGGCGAGCTACCAGCCGGCGCAGCATGTCGTCCCTGAGATCGGCTTCCGACGCAGCGTGTACCCGCTCGCCCGGATCGTTGTCGAGATGGAACAGAAGGTTGGTCGCGGTCGGCTCTCCCTCCTTCGCCAGGACCCTCTTGTGGTGGGTCAGCTTCCAGGGCGGAGAGACCATGGCCAGCGCTCCCGCGCTGTCGAGGTCGAGATGGTGCAGAGATTCCTTGGGTGATTCGAGGTCGCCCGCTGTCAAGTCTTGCCAGCGTCCTACGCCATCCAGGCCCTCGGGGACCTCGAGTCCGAGGGCTTGGAGGGCGCTCGGCAGAAAATCGACATGGTGGAAGCGGGCCTCGCTGCCGTAAGGCTCGAGTCCGTGCGCACTCCAGAGTACGAAAGGAACTTGCAGGACCTCTTCGAAGAGAGTCTTGCCGTGGGTGAGGTTGCCGTGGTCGAGAAACTCTTCTCCGTGGTCGGAAGTAACGACCAAGAGCGTCTCTTCGAGCAAGCCAGCGAGGCGAAGGCCCTCGAACAGTCGTTGGAGTTCGAGATCTACCTCGCTGATGACCGCGTCGTACTGATCGACCATCTGGGAGACCTGTTCCTCGGTCGCGGTCCAGGGGTGAAGGTCGCCGGGCTGGACGAAGCCGCTAGCGGAGCCGGCTTCATCACCCCATGCTGCGGGGGGAGTATAGGGGTCATGTGGGTCGAGGTAGTGAACCGAAAGGAAGAACGGCGATCGCAGCCGCTGAGCGAGCTCCAACGCACTGTCCGTCGCCCAGCTGGCGTGCGGTTTGTCAGGGCTCTCTGGGTTGCGGTATATCTGGGCCCTCAACCCCTCCGGTGGAAACACCTGGAGGAAGCGATCGAAGCCGCGGTCGAAGCCAAAGCTCGGTCCAGTGAACCAGTTCGCCGTGTAGCCGACGGTGGAAAAACCCTGGCCTCGGAGGATTGCCGGCAAGAAGGGAAGCTCAGGGGAGATCACATCGGCCCTGGTGTTTGCCTGGTGCCGTTGCGGATGAAGGCCCGTCAGGAGAGTCGCGACAGAGGGCTTGGTCCACGAGGAAGCCGCGGCGCCTTGGAGCCTGATCCCTTCGTGCGCGAGGCGATCCAGGAAGGGTGCTGTCACTCGGTCGTAGCCGTACGAGGACAGGTGGTCGCTACGCAGCGTATCGATCACTACGAGGATCAGATTGGTGAACCGAGGCGCTTCTTCCTGGTGCCTGACACAGGCAACCAGCAGTAAGGTCGCTAGCAGGAAGCATCGAGCAGAACGGCGACGGTAGAGTCCCAAGCGGGGGGGCCTTGCGGAGTTCATTGGCTCGATTCGGCCACGATCACGGTCCGCGACGCAGGCAAAGCGCGAAGTCGTTGTGTCACCCCGCTGGGCCAGGCTATCGTGACGTCGAGGGCGGCGCGCTTGCCGGTGCCGAGATGAAGGGGCGCGCAGCTAACCGATTTGTAGAATCCGCTGTCTCCCAGGTGCTGCCGGTGGAGGGTCGGCTCTCCGGCAGCCGCTACGCTAACCAGCGCACCCAAGCCGTCCGCGTTGCTGCGATGGCCCCGCAGCAAGAGCTTGAGCCAGCCCTCGCCGGTTTGCCGGTTGCCGAAGAGGTGCTGGCCGTCGGATGCGCTGATCGCCAAGTCCAGAAACCCGTCCTGGTTCAGATCGGCGAGAGCGATGTCGCCCTCGTAGCCCGGCGCCAATCCAGGCGCTTCGAGGCGCTGGCTCGAGAAAGCGCCGTCCCCCTCGTTGACCAACAGGCGGACCTGTCTGCGGCCCAGCACCGCCAAGTCGACGTCACCATCATTGTCGAGATCTCCTGCGGCGGCTCCGGCGGCGCCCTCCTTGGGATGCAGCCCGAGGTCCAGCGGGCGGGAACGGAGATTCCCGGACTCGTTGTCGAACAGGCGGCTGGCGGCTCCGGAGGCCGTCCCCGATGTGATGAAGGCGTCGATGAGCGCATCGGCGTCAAAATGGCCCCATGTCACGGCAAGGGCGAGCGGTACCTCGGCCTCTAGACCGGGGATCTGGGCCATCTGGAAGGCACCGCCCTCTTGGTTGCGGCGCAGATCCACGGGCCCAACCGACAGCAGATCGGGATCGCGGTCGAGATCCACGTCGGCCCAAGAAGGGTGAGCCGATCCCTCTTGGCCCAGGTCGAGACTCGCCGTCGTGTCGACAAACGGCTTGCCGCCTCCGTTGCGCAGCAGAAGGTTGGCGGAGATGTAGTTGCCAACCAGAAGATCCAGCCAGCCGTCGCCGTCGTAGTCCAGCCAAACCGGTGTCCGAGCCCTTCCCATCGTGTTCCGTGTCCCCGCTTGCTCGGAGACGTCGACGAAGGTCCCATCGCCGTTGTTGGCCAAGAGTTCGTCGGACTTGATCCCCAGAGTCTCGCCCCTCTTGGCGCCGTGGGTAATGAAGATGTCGAGATCACCATCGTTGTCGAAATCAGCGCATGCTGCCCCGTGGCGGTCCTTCTGCTGAGGGTAGGCCCACTCCGCCTTCTGTAGACCGCTCTCATCGAAGCGATCTACTAGTTCCAGGCCCCCGCGGTTGCGATAGAGAGACGGGAAGTCCCCGTGATTCATGAAGATCAGGTCGATCCAGCCGTCACCGTCGAAATCTCCCCACAATGGGCCGTAGTCGTGGCGAGGTTGGGCCTTGGGGTCCGGGGATCTAGGCCCAGATAGCAGGGAGGAGAGATCCTCGAAGCGAAGCGCCCCCTCAGCCCTGAGCTCGCTGACGAGAGCCAGGACGGCAAGGACCACGGTCGAGGCCAGTGTTAGCGGGCGTCTTCGCGGGTTCCTTGGCACTTCGGCAGTATGCCCAGACTCTCCTGGGAAGTCCACGGTTTTGGCTGCCGTCGGCGGTGTCCATGAAGCGGCATCTTGCATCCAAAGCTATATCCGGCTTGATGTAGCATAATGGGGCTTGGCCGAGTCTAGGGTTGAGTCTGGGGCCGCCCGAAGAGGCACGCGAGCGGCCGCCCAAAGCGCGAGAATCCCGACATGCCCGACCTGGAATTCACTGGTGAGAGAGCGGTTCCAGGGAAAATCGACCCTCAGCTGGAGTTCGAGCACTTCTCGCGCTACCGATTCGCCTCCCAATGGGCCGCGGGCAAGTCGGTCATCGACCTCGGTTGCGGCGCCGGATACGGTGCTGCACTGCTCAAAGCAGCAGGTGCCGAAAGGGTTGTTGGTGTAGACATCGCTTTTCCGGCGACGCTGTTTGCGCGAGCAACCTACGGCGCCGCGGGCCTGTCCTTCATCACTGGTGACTGCGCGGACCAGAGTTTGCGCTCCGGCAGCGCCGACTTGGTGACGGCATTCGAGATCATCGAACACCTCGCCGAGTATCGGCGTCTTCTGGCCTTCGCGCGCGACCTCCTCGCGGAGGGCGGTCTGTTCGTGGTCTCTACTCCCAACAAAAGGGTATACAGCGACGAGCGTCAGGCGCCGTTGAACCCATTTCACGTCAAGGAGTTCTATTGCGACGAGTTTCGCAGTCTCCTGAACGAGTTCTTTCCGCACGTCGTGATGCTTGGGCAGTCCACGACAGAAGGCATGCTCTTCGCGCCGCTCGAGGGTTCGACCGAACTGAAGACAAGCCTGCCCAATGAAGCGAAGGACGCAAGCCTGAGCGAAACGACGGATTTTTTCGTCGCGATCTGCGGTTTTGGCCAGGCCGTGGCTACCGCCGGCACGCGCTCCGAGTTCATGGCCTCCTCGGGCAACGAGTTGCGACGCCGCACTGGGATGATCAACGCGCTGCAGGCGGAACTCGAAGATCGGACGGGTTGGGCCAAGTCGCTCGATGCCCAGGTCGACGAGAAGAAGGCCGAGATTTCCGAGAAGAACGTCCAACTTGCCGCCAAGGCGGAGGAGGTGGCTCGAAAGACCGGTCGCCTGAGCGACTTGGAGAGGGAGTTGGCGGAGCGTCAGATGCGTACGGCCGAGATCGAAGCGGAGGCCGAGCGCAGCCGAGTCGAGGTGGCGGAACTACGCCAGAGACTCGAGGAGCGTCTGCGGGTCGCGCGGAAGCTGAAGCGCGAGGTGGCGGAGCGCGACCGGCAGTTCCTCCTGCGCCTGCGCGACCTCGAACGACTCGAGGCTCGGACTCGGCACTTGGAGCTCGATCGTGAGAACTCCGAGCAATTGCGCGCCGCGCTCGCGGCTCGGGTCGAAGTGGCAGGGGGGCTCATTTCTGAACTCGAGGACCAGCAGGCCGGCCAGGAGGCTCTCCTGGGTTGGCATCAAGACAGCCTCGCCGAGCAAGCCCGTAAGGTCCATGCGAGCGAAGTCGACGGCCAACGCCTGGACCGATTGACCAAAGGCCTGGAAGAGGCGTCGTACCAACATCAGATCGGCCTGGACTATCACTCCCAGCAGGTGGCACAGCTGACTGAACAGCTCGAGAGGCTACGGCAGGAATCGGAACGCCAAGCGGGGGAACTCACCCAGGGTCAGGCCGCTAATAGCGAGATCCGGGCTCTCCTAGACAACCGTCCCTGGCGCAGCGATTCGCTGGTGGCGCGGGCCTGGCGCCGGCTCCGAAGTCTAACGGTGGCGGCCGCGGAACCAGGCATCGAGCCGCGTCTGGAAGAGGCTGTAAGGAGCCTCGCTTCGAGTTCCAAGCCGCTGTTGACCATAGCTCTCGCCGTTGATGGGGATGTCGGTGCCACGTGCGACTCAGTGTCGAGCATTGCCGACTCCAACCTCAGCGTGGACTGTGAGGTGCTAATTCTGGGAACGGACCGAGGAGGTTCGCTGAATGGTGCCTTGAAGGCCAGCTCCGCTGGACGCTACATCCGAGTCAAGCAGGCTGGTGATGTAGCGGCTAGAGCGGCCGCCGCGGCACGCGGAGAGTATGTACTCTGCATGGCCTCGGGCGTCGTCTTGGAGAGCGACACCATCGAGTGTCTTCTCGACAGCTTCGCGTCCTCGACGGACATCGCCATCGTGGGGCCCGCCTTGATCACAGCGGAGGACGCGGAGCAGCTGGCTTTCGGCGGCGAGCGCGATGCTTCGGGACAACCTCGCTGTCTGGGACAGGGAGGCGATCGCGAAGGGTTGGAATACAGCTTCGCGCAACCGACCGGTTTTGTTCCCGGAGCCTGCTTCATGGCCCGCCGCTCGCTCTTGGAGCGACTCGCACGATCGGGCGAGGACTCGATAGGAACGCTCGCCGGGGCGGCCGCCCTCGCGGACAGAGTCAGAGACGATGGCTCTGCGGTCTACGTTCAACCGCGAGCGTCTGCACAAGTTGGGGGGCAGGTACGGGATCTACTGGAGGCGGCTGCACAGTCATCCGAGGCCCGCGTGCCGGAACTAGAGCGGAGCAGGCTCGCATTCTCGGGCGACCGGGGGCCGCGTCTTCTCGTCATCGATCATCGGCTGCCGACACCGGACCAGGACTCGGGTTCACTCCGCATGAGCCACATGTTTGGCATCCTGCAAGAGTTGGGCTGCCGGCTGGCTCTCATACCGGCGGATGGACTGCCCATTCAGCCCTACTGCGGAGACCTGCAGGCGTCGGGAGTGGAGGTAGTGGCTCGGCCTTGGGTGGCCTCGCCGCTGGACTACATCGTCGATCAGGCGCATCGTTTCGATGGCGCGATCGTCTGTCGCAGCGATGTCGCGGATGAGTTTATGGATACCGTGCGTGCGTCCTTCATCGACAAGCCGGTCATCTTCGACACAGTGGACCTCCAGTTCTTGCGTGAGGGGAGGCGGGCCGAGTTGGAGGGTGACCCTGAACGGGCGGTACAGGCGGAGGCGGTGCAGGCCAGAGAGTTGGCGACCGCGCGTCGCGCCGATGTGGTGCTGGTAGTTAGTGACTTCGAAGCCGAGCTTTTGGGGAAGCACGCCCCCGAAGTGGATGTACGTCTGGTCTCGAACATCCACCATGTACCCGGGAGAACCTCGGGGTTTCGCGCCCGGAAGGACCTTTTCTTCGTCGGCGGTTTCGAGCACCAGCCCAACGTCGATGCGGTGCGGTGGCTGGTCGAGGAGATCCTGCCCCTGGTGCGGCGCAAGATGCCGAATGTCCACACCTACATTATCGGCAGCAAGCCGACGGCCGAGGTCAGAGCCATGGCCTCCGAGTCGGTGACCATCAAAGGCTACCAGCCCGACCTTGCACCCTTCTTGGGCGGCTGCCGCCTGTCGGTCGCTCCCCTGAGATACGGAGCCGGAGTGAAAGGCAAAGTGAATCAGAGTCTGGCTCATGGGGTTCCTTGCGTCATGACTCCCATGGCTGCCGAGGGGATGGGACTGAGCCACGGATTCGACGCGATGATCGGCGAGACGGCGGAAGAGTTCGCAGCCGCGGTCGTCAGGGCTTACCGCAACCCGTGGTTGTGGCGCCGCCTGTCGCGCAACGGCGTTCGCAATACGCGTCAGCGTTTCTCGGTGGAGGTCGCGCGCAGCGCGGTGAGGGACCTCTTGAACGACCAGGGCTTGATCGGTGCGGACCGCGCGTCCGCGCGCACGACTGAATCGTGATTCAGACTTCTTCTCTCGACCGGCCTCGTCGCGGGCTGTCCGTGGTCTTCGTGCGCTATGACCGCGAGAAGTACTCTGAGGCCTGGGCGGACTTTGAGCAACACTTGCATACCTTCGCTTCAGGGCCGTTGGAGACGGTCATCGTGGACAACGCGAGGCCGAAGGGCCCAGCTGAGCGCCTGGAGGCAGGTTTGCACGCGATCAGCGGGAGCAACAGTGCCTGGGAGTTCTCTGCGTTTGATGAGGGAATCGCCTGGTTACGAGCTGAGGGCCGTTTGTTGGACCTCACTCTTCTGGCGACGGATGCATTCGCAGCCTACGGAGGAGACTACGTCAGCTTCAACGCCGAGTCCGTCTTGCGATTCAGTCGCGACCATGGTGCGGCGATCGGCTGGGTCGATTCGTTTCAAGAGCCATGCCGCCTGTTCGGTGACGACTACGACAGTTGGCTGCGAACAAGCTACCTCATCCTGCCTTCTGAGGCATTGGTCAAAGTCCAACCATTTGCTCAGCCCTTTGAGGACGACGAACTCTTTGGCGTGGATTGGCGCTCACCATGGAAGAGTGACGCCCCGGTGAGTCCGAATCTACGAGAGCGAATCGATCACTGGCTGACCGGCGCGACCGGGATCGAGGAGCTAGCCGGCGCGGACACATGGCATTCGAGGTTCGATCTCGATGCCGGCAGCTTCCCCTTCTTCAAGTCCAAGGTAAGGGCGATCGTGAGCGAGCATCACTTGTCAGTACGTCTTCGCGGGGCTCGAGTCCGCGTTTTCGATATACGCGAAGTCGCGGGCCGCCTGGTGCGAGGAGACTCGCCCGAACTCAGTTCTGCTGGAGAGTCTCTCGAGGCGCTCGAGAGGCTGCGCTCGGGAGAGAGCGACGAGGTGCTCGCGATCGATTCGAAGCCTGGAACTCGGCTGATCTTCGCCGGCGATGCGGGACGACCCGACCATGTCGCAGCAGCTCGCCGTTTCAGCAGTCAAGTGATGCCCTTGGTGTTGCAACGCTTCCCGACGGCGACTTTCGAGCTTCTAGTAGCCCAGCCGGGGCTCCCGCTGGCGGATCTGGCGGGTGTCAACAACACCTTGATCGAGTCGCCGGATCGGCTCGAAATTGAGAGGGCAGTGGAGGTCGCGGCGTTGGTGCTGCCGGGCTCGGTGAGCGCTGCTGCCGCGCTGCCGCCGCCTTTCAACCGGCCGAAGTGGTCAGGCAGCCAACGGGTCGGAATGAAGACTCGAGAGGGCCGGTTCAGAGTTGGGCGGCAGGAGACCATAGCCATAGCCGGCAGGTGCTGCGAGGCTCTCGAGAGCGCTCTTGACTCGCGGACGGCAACTGCGACCTCGATCGGCTCGGAGAGTTTGGTGCCAGCCGAAGGCGACAGTCAAACCGACCTGGACCGGGAGGGACAGCTCGAGCCCACGGCGCTCGAGACTGCAGCCTTCCGCTGGCGAGCTGACTATCGCAGCTGGCGGGAGAAGAACACATCCGTGCTCGACCAACGCGAGGCCCATGAGCAATCGCTCGTCGAGGGGCCCGCTGCATTCGTAGTGCAGGGGCTCTGCGTGCTTTGCGAGCGTGAAACGCCGCTACATGTCGACTTCGAGTTCGGTGGCGATGCCCTGGCGGCGAGGCCCAACTGGCGGGAGCGGCTGGTATGTCAGGCCTGTGGGCTGAACAGCAAGATGCGCGGGCTGCTCCATGTCCTGAGAGAAATCGTGGTACCGGGAACCGACCCGCGAATCCTGGTTTGGGAGTCGGACGGGCACATGGCCGATGCGCTGAGCGCGAAGTTTCCCAAGATCACCGGTATCGGGGGAGATGAACCGTTGCCCAGAGGGGGCGAGGGAGAGCGTCGCGAAGGTGAAACCGATCTCCCGTTGTTCGACTGTCTTCTTGCGCTTGACATGTTCGAGAAAGTACGGGATCTGGACGGGACGATCTCTCGCTGCCTCGAGCTGATCAAGCCCGGAGGAGGCCTGGCGTTCACAGCCTCTTTCCGGTCCGATCGCGAGCGTATGGGCGAGTCTCATGCCGAGGCTGGCGAAGCGAGCGATGTCTTCGGTTGGGCGGTGCTCGACCGCTTCCGGAGCGGAGGCTTCGAGGACGTCGTTGCCCACTTCTTCTGGTCACCGAGCTTCGGTTACCTCGGAAGAGGCCAGGTGGTTCTCGTCGCCCGTAGGGCGGATCTGGTCGGATAGCTTGTGGGGCGCCATGACTGACCGTCGTCTTGCTGCTCTGGTCCTGCTCGGCGTGGCGTGGCCGGCACCGTCGGCAGCCGCGGCTGTCGAGCTACAGGAGGCACCCCCTGCGGCCAGTTTTCAGTTCACCCACTTCAACGGGATGACAGGTGCGTTGCTCTTTCCTGAGATGACAGGGCAGGGGGGGGCGCTGTTTGATTTTGACGGTGACGGGGACCTCGACGCGTACCTCGTCCAGGGTGGCGGGCTCGGTGCGGGAGAGCCCGAGTCGGGCTCGGCTTCGCGCGACGGAGACGTGCTGATGCGCAACGACAGTGTGTCGGGTGGCGTCACCTGGGTGGACCTGAGCGAGCGTTCATCGCTGCGAGCGACGGGCTACGGGATGGCGGTGGCCGTTGGCGACATCGACGGTGATGGCTGGAGCGACCTCGTGATTGGAAACTACGGCCCCAACCAGCTGTGGAGGAATCGCGGCGACGGAACGTTCGAGGACATTTCCTCAGGGTTGGCCGAGAGTGAGCCGCGCTGGACCACCAGCGCTGCGTTTGTGGACTTCGACGCCGACGGACTGGAGGATCTCTACTTGGTCAACTACGTCGAGTACGCAGTAGCCTCGCCTCCTACTTGCTACGCGACGAGCAGCAGACGTGACTACTGCGGCCCCTCCGGCTTCGAGCCGCAGGGAGACCGCTTGTTGCGGAATCTTGGGGGTGGCGTCTTCGAGGACGTCTCCCAGCGCACCGGCGTGGCGGCTCTCGCTGGGGCCGGGCTTGGGGCCATAGTGCTCGACGCCGACTTGGACGGCGCCCTCGACCTCTATGTCGCGAACGACGGGCAAGCCAACTTCCTCTGGAACTGGCGGACTGGAAAGTGGCTCGACGATGCCTTGCTCGCCGGCGTCGCAGTCAATCGACGTGGAGAGCCGGAGGCGAGCATGGGGCTGGCAGCTGGAGACTTCGATCGAGATGGCGACGAAGATCTGTTCGTCGCTCACCTCGCTGGCGAGAGCAACACGCTGTACGTCAACTCGGGCCAGGGTTTGTTCGACGATCGGACCGTCGAGCATGGCCTTGCCGCGCCGAGTCTCGACAAGACTTCTTTCGGTGCGGCCTGGGTGGATCTGGACCATGACGGTTGGTTGGATCTCGCGGTCGCGAACGGGGCGGTCCGCATCCAGGAGCAGCAAGCGGCGGATGGGACTTCCTATCCCCTCTCTCAGGCCAATCAGCTCTTCGGTAACCAGGGTGGGCTCTTCGTCGAGCTCGACAACACGGCCTTTTCAGTGGCGACAGAGGTCAGCCGCGGGTTGGTTGCTGGCGATCTGGACAACGACGGCGACAAGGACTTCCTGGTAACCAACAGCGCCGGGCCGGCCCGTCTTTTCATCAGCGGTGGCGCGACTCGGGACAACTGGCTGGGACTTTCTCTGACCCGTCCTGCCCATCAGTTGGTGAGGGCGCGATACATCGAAAGGAGCTTCGTCGCACGCGCGTCAAGCAGCGGCAGCTATGCTTCGGCAGCTGATCCTCGGGTTATCCTGCCCGGCAGCGAGCGACCGCAAGAGGTTACGATCTCGTCTCCGGGCAGGAGGCTGCGCTTCGAGAACCCCCCCATTGGACGCTACCTGAGGATTGACCTGAACAGATGAGACAACTGGTAATCGCGGGGATGCTGGCGGTATCGACCTGTTCTTGGGCGGCCGGCCGCGTCGAGCTACCCCGGCCGGATCTGACCGCCCTGGAGCCGAGCGTCGCCGAGCAACTCTCTGAATTGCGCGAGTTCGCCGGAACCGTGGTGCACAACGCCTTGGCTTCGGAAATCGACAAGACCAAGGCTTGGGGCGAGATGGGGCAGCTGTACCACGCCTACGGACTGCATGAAGCGGCCGAAGTCTGCTACGAGCAGGCCGAAACGCGGGACTACGGCAACCCGGCCTGGCCCTACTACCGCGGCCATGTGGCTCTGGCTCAGGGAGATCTCGAAAGCGCGGCGGCACGCTTCAACCGCAGTTTGGAACTGCGCCCAGAGGACGGGGCTACGCTCGTGTTCCTTGCCGACGTCGAGAGTGCGCGCGGTCGCAAGGCCGAAGCCAAGGCTCTGCTCGAGCGCGCGGCCCAGGCTCCGTCAGCGGAGCCGGTAGTGTGGGCTCGGTTGGGCGAGCTGGCCCTGGCGGAGGAGCGCTACGATCGAGCTGTCGAGTTGTTGTCGGCCGTCCTGGAGGCAGTACCGCAAGCAACGCGGCTCCGCCATCCGCTGGGTCTGGCCTATCGCGGCCTGGGAGATATCGAGAGTGCACGCACTCACCTGGCGCAGCGTGGCGATATCGGCCTGGCGCCGAGCGACCCGTTGATGGAGGAACTCGAGAACCTCCAAGTGGGGGAGCGGGTCCATTTGCTGCGCGGTCGTTCCGCATACAACGCCGGCAGCATGGCCGAGGCCGCCGCTGAGTTCCAGCTGGCTGTCGATGCTCAGCCTGAGAGCGTGCGGGCGCGAGTCAACCTCAGCGCGGCGCTCGCCGCGGTCGGTGACGGTGAGGGTGCGTTGCGCGAACTTCAGCATGCGGTAGCTCTCGATCCTGGCAACGCGACGGCGCGTTTCAACCTGGCCAGCCTGTTGGCCAGTGCCGGCGAGCACAGATTGGCCATCGTGCACTTCGCGGCCGCGGTCAGCTCGCAGCCCCGGGACGAGGAGGCGTGGTTGGGCGAGGCGAGGTCGTGGATCGCTTTGGGCGACTTCGCGCGAGCTACCGCCCGCCTCAGTTTGGCCAACGCGACCTTTCCCGAGTCCGGGTTGATTGCCTACGGGCTGGCTCGACTCATGGCCGCCGGGCCTGACCTCACCTTGCGCGACGGGGAGCGGGCCTTGGATCTGGCCTCGAGAGTCTTCGAAGCGAAACGCACGCCGGCCAACGCTACCCTGGTCAGTCTCGCTTTGCGCGAGCTGGGGCGGTGCGACGAAGCCCGAACGTGGTTTGACGGCCTCATCGAGGAGGCTGAGGCAACCGATGCAGTCGAGGAGAGAGCGCTCCTCGCTGAACGGCGCGCGGAACTCGGTGACGCGGATCCGTGCAGGCCTTGACGCACCCTAACTGCGCCCTTGGATAGCCGGTGGGCGTAGATAGAGCGGCTCGAGCAAGGTTGCCTCGGACCAGTCCGTGACCGACTTGTCCAGGAGGCCGAGAGCGAGAGGCGCGAGTTCTCCTGCCGGCAAGAGTTCGACTGCGTTGGGGACCACGGCATCAAGCGACTCGATACCGTGGCCTACCCAGCGCGAGGCACCCAGATCCGCCAGAGCCGAGGCGCTGACGATCTCCGGCGGTGATAGGGACTCGCCGTCGGCAAAGAGCTGAACGAACCATTCGCCGCGTAGAGCGTTGACGAGCGCCGCCACCGGCTCAGGGCCCTGCGACAGCGAGAGACCGAGGACCTCCAGCGTTGGGAGCGCTTTCGCAGGCACCTCGAGAGCCTGGTGGAGGCCGAGGAGTGTGGCAAGGCCCACTCTAAGACCGGTGAAACTGCCCGGCCCGCGCAACCCGACCAGACCGTCGATATCTCGAGGACCGGCACCGGCCTCCCGCAGTACCTCGTCGACGCTACGCAGCAGTGCCTCCGAAGAGTGAGAGATGGCCATCGAGCGGCTGGCCAGCACCCGGCTGGGCGAGCCGAAGGCCACGCTCACCAAGGGAGAGCCGGAGTCGATCGCGAGCACTGCCGAGGGGGCTGAAGGAGGCTTCATCGAGCGGCTATACTGACCCGCTGATGTCCAAGACCGGCCAGCTGACGCCCATGCTGCGCCACTACCTCGAGATGCAATCCCAGCATCCCGACGCGGTAGTGCTCTACCGCATGGGCGACTTCTACGAAGTTTTCTTCGACGATGCGGCCCGCGTGGCGCCGATCCTCGAGGTGACGTTGACCGCCCGCAACAAGGGCGGAGCCAACGAGGTCGCGATGTGTGGCGTTCCGTACCATGCGCTCGAAGTCTATCTTGCCAAGTTGGTCAAAGCGGGCGTCAAAGCCGCGATCTGCGAACAGGTGGAGGATCCCAAGCAGGCCGTAGGGCTCGTGCGGCGAGAGGTGACCCGCGTGGTCACGCCAGGGACGCTCTCCGACCCGGCGCTGCTCGACAGCAAGGTCTCCAACTACCTCGCGAGCGTCTGTTGGAATGGTGACTCGGGCGCCGGCGCCTTTTTGGATGTCTCGACCGGCCAGTTCCAGGTCCGCCGTTGGCCCAGCGCGGAGCAAGCGGTTGACGACCTCACCTTGCTGCGCCCGAGCGAGGTCCTCTACGACGAAGAGAGCCTCCCCGAGGGCCTGCGTGGCTGGGTCGCCGCCGCCCCCTGCCTGACGCCGATCGAGGGCGACCGCTGGTTCGACCCGGCGCGGGCGGTCGAGGAACTTCAGGAGCAATTGGGTGTCGAGAGCCTGAGGGCCTTTGACCTCGAGTCAGGCGAGCCCGCGGTGACCGCAGCCGCTTCGGCCCTGGCCTATGCGCGAGAGACTCAGCAGAGCAGTCTGGCCCACATCCAGGAACTGGCCGTCGCCGCGCCGCAAGATGGAATGGTCCTCGATGCAACGACGCTTGCCAACCTCGAAGTTTTCCGCTCGTTGCGCGAAGGGCGGCGCGCGGGGACACTCCTGGCGGTTATCGATCGCACCAAGACGGCAGCGGGAGGACGTCTGCTGGTCGATTGGCTGCGTCGCCCGCTGGCAGATCCGCTGGCGATCGAAGCGCGGCATACGGCCGTCGGCGAGCTGGCTGACGACGAACGGCGCCGTGGCAGGATCCGTACCGAGCTGGCCCGCGTGGCCGATGCCGAACGCCTGCTGACCCGTGCAGTCCTGGGAACTCTGGCACCGCGCGAAGCGGCGGCCCTGCGCGACACTCTACTGACCGCGCCGAGCCTGCTGAGCGAGCTGAGAGGGCTCCAGTCGTCACTGCTGAGGTCGATTGCGGCGGCCGACCCGGTGACCCAGCTTGCGGCCGAGCTCGAGCGGGTGGTCGTCGAGGATCCGCCAGCTCGGCTCAAAGACGGCGGAGTGATCCGTGAGGGACTGGACGAGGAGCTCGACCACCACCGCTCTCTGGCTCGCGACAGCAAGCAGCACGTGCTGGCCGTTCAGGAGCGGGAGCGAGAGCGCACCGGGATTTCTTCTTTGAAGATCAAGTTCAACAAGGTCTTCGGCTACTACCTCGAGGTCACCAAGGCGAACGCTGCGTCGGTCCCCGAGGACTACGTGCGCAAGCAGACACTGGTCAACGCGGAGCGCTACATCACGCCGGAGCTCAAGGAGTTGGAAGAGGCCATCCTCACGGCCGAGGAGCGCCAGCTGGCCCTGGAGGCCGAGCATTTCGAGCGCGTGGTCAAGGAGGTTGCCGAAGCCGCGACGCCGGTGCGCCGGCTAGCCATGGCTCTTGCCGAGCTCGATGTCCTGGCTACTTTTGGCGAGGTTGCCGTGAGGAATCGCTACGTCCGGCCGGAAGTCCTGCCGGCGGGCGAGCCGATGCGCATCGAGGACGGCCGACATCCGGTGGTCGAGCGCCAGCGCGGAGTCGACTTCGTCCCCAACGACGCCGACCTGAGCGGCGACGAGGCGCAGATCGTGCTTCTGACCGGCCCGAACATGGGCGGTAAGTCGACCTACCTGCGGCAGGTTGCCCTCATCGCGCTTCTGGCCCAGGCTGGAAGCTTCGTGCCGGCGCGCAAGGCCAGCCTCGGAGCGGTCGACCGGATTTTCACTCGGGTGGGGGCGAGCGACGACCTGTCGCGCGGCGAGTCGACCTTCATGGTGGAGATGATCGAGACGGCCAAGATACTGCGCCAGGCGACAGCGAACAGCCTGGTCATCCTCGACGAGGTGGGCCGTGGCACCGCCACGTTCGATGGCCTCTCTCTGGCCTGGTCGATCGTCGAGTTTCTCCATGAGGAGCGCCGGCCCAAGACTCTCTTCGCCACCCACTACCACGAGCTGACCGAGCTGGCGACGCTGCTGCCGAGGGTGATCAACCGTACTTTGGCGGTGAAGGAGTGGGAGGACCAGATCGTGTTCCTGCGGCGGGTGATCAAGGGGAGTGCCGACAAGTCTTACGGCCTGCATGTGGCTCGGCTGGCGGGCATCCCGGCGTCGGTCATCGAGCGCGCGGAGGAGGTCTTGCGCAACCTCGAGGCTCAGGAGTACGACTTCAGTGGGCGGCCGAAGCTGGCTCGCGGCAATGCGCCGGAGTCGGCGGCGCAGGACCAGATGCATCTGTTCGCCCCGCCCGAGGAGATCGTGAGCGCGGTGATCCGCGACGTGGACCTCGAGCGCCTTTCACCGCTGGCGGCGTTGAATCTGTTGCACAGTTTGAAGTCGCGCCTGAAGGGCTAGCGCTTGGAGGGCTAGAGAACCTCGCTTTGGTTCGCCTTGGGGCAGGCTAACTCGGCAGAGCTCGGGATGGGATGGGGCGCGTGTCCGGCGGATTCAGGCGAGAAAGCCCTTTCTCGCCTTGATGGTTCGGGTGGTTACAGCTTCTCCGACGTGCGCTAGGGCCCCACGAAGAAGCGGCCCTGGGAGCAGCTGCAACTGTTCTTATCCTCGAGGCGTCGGAAGTACTTTGTTCTGGTTGGGGTTAGGTCGGGCCTGGCCAATCAGAACAAAGTGCTTCCGACGCCTGAATCCGTCAGACGCGGGCGCCGGCATCGAACCAGTAAGGCCTAATCGCTCCTACGTCTCAATCCCGGGAGTCACCAACCCCCGACCGGCAGGTTGCGGCGCTAGAACGGAATGTCGTCGTCGAAGCTGGCGCCGCCGCCGCCGCCACCCTGGCCGCCGCTGTCCTGGCTTTGGCCGCCACCGCCGCCGCCGCCACCCTGGCCGCCCTCGTTGGAAGAATCCCCGCGCCTGCCCAGCATCTGGAAGTTGTCGCAGATGATCTCGGTGCGGTAGCGCTTGTCCCCGTGGGTCTTGTCCTCCCAGGAGCGGGTCTCCAGGCGGCCCTCGACGTAGACCTGCTTGCCCTTGTGCAGGTACTGGCCGGCGATCTCCGCCTGCTTACCCCAGCACTTGACGTTGTGCCACTCGGTGTCTTCTTTGCGGTTGCCGTCGCGATCGTTCCACTTGCGGGTCGTGGCTACGCTGAATTCGGCAACGGCGGTTCCTGATGGGATGGTGCGCACTTCGGGATCGCGGCCGAGGTTGCCGATGATCATGACCTTGTTGAGCATTGTGAGTCTCCTGTGGGCGACCGCTGGGGCGCCGTTTCTGAGGCGTAGTATGGAAGAGGGACAAAGGTATCATCAGCCAGAGAGGACGGAAACCGTGCGCCTGGTCTTGCAACGAGTCGTTCGTGCGGCGGTCACGGTCGCCGGCGTAGATGGGGTCGAGGAGGTAGGCCGGATCGATCGTGGCCTGGTCGTTCTGGTTGGTGTGGAGGCCGGCGACGGCCGCGCCGATGCCGAAGCCGCGGCCTCGAAGTTGGCGGGTTTGCGTATTTTTGACGACGCCGCCGGAGCGATGAATCTCGATGCGCAGGCCGTCGGTGGCGACTTCCTGGTGGTGCCGAACTTCACCTTGGCAGGTTCACTGCGCAAGGGGCGTCGGCCATCCTTCGATGGTGCCGCGCGTCCCGAGGATGCCGAGCCGCTGGTTGAAGCACTCGTGGCCGGCCTGCGGAGTCGCGGTTTTGCCGCACCCACCGGTCGGTTCCGCACCAGCATGCAGGTCGATCTATCCAACGACGGTCCGGTGACTTTTGTGCTCGAGGTGCCGGCGCCCGCTTGAGCCGGGCTCTTAGGCCGGCGCTCGGACCGGTTCGTCGTCGCCGAAGCCGCTCAGGGTATCGGCCTCTTGTTGGAGGGCGACGAACTGTTGCTCGACCTCGGCGGTGAGCGCCGCCGCTCCGGCAGCATCGAGTTTCGATGGCACGTCGATCGGCCGGCCGTAGACGATATCCACCCGGGCAAACGGCTTGGGTAGGAGTGTCCGGTCCCAGGCCTTGCGGAGGCGCTCCTCGATCCGAGCCATGGCCTCGCCATCGAGGCTCTTCGAGCACATCGAGATCCACTGTCCGTTACCGGCCCTGGTCATGTGGCGAAGAAGCGTGAAGGTGCGGCCATGGAGAAACGCCATGATCGCCGGGTTCCCGTCGGCGAGCACAGCATCGAGGTGTTCGCGGCCGGTTTCCCGATAGCGCCAGGTCGAGTCGAGCGCTCGGATCAAGCCGAGAGCGAGCGCCGGCACGATTCGCAGCATCCAGACCCTGCGCCAAGGGCTGACTCGCTCGAAAGGGTTGATTTCTGGCTCGGTCGACATGATCTTGGCGAGGGCTCGATAGCGCTCCGCTGACGATTGTACAGAGGGGCCGCCAGGGGCCGATTGTGGTAGAAAAGTCGGCCACCCGAGCTTGATCCCACCGCTAGTGCAACCGTGGAGAGACTGATGAATCGCACGAGGTACGCGTTCCCCGTCTGGATGTTCATTGCCGCTTTGACGCTCATGCCGGCTACCGGCTGGGCGAAGAAGGCGAAGATGCCTGAACTGGCGCCCGAGGCCTGGGACGAAAGTCTGTTCGAGGGGCTTGAGTGGCGCCTCGTGGGACCCTACCGTGGCGGTCGTTCCGCCGCGGTCGCCGGACTGGCCGATCAGCCCAACGTTTACTACTTTGGTTCGACGGGCGGCGGCGTCTGGAAGACCACCGATGCCGGTTCGAGTTGGGTCAATGTTTCGGACGAGTACTTCGGGGGTTCGATCGGCGCCGTGGCCGTATCCGAGTGGGACCCCAACGTGATCTACGTCGGGGGCGGCGAGAAAACAGTGCGCGGCAACGTCTCGCACGGCGACGGGGTGTGGAAGTCGACCGATGCCGGCAAGACCTGGAGTTTCTCCGGCCTGCCGGAGTCGCGGCGGATTCCCCGCATCCGCATTCATCCGCGTAACCCGGATCTGGTCTATGCAGCGGTGCTCGGTCATCTTTTCGGGCCCAACGAGGAGCGCGGCGTCTACCGGTCCAAAGACGGTGGTGCCACCTGGGATCGCATCCTCTTCGCCAACGAGGATGCCGGGGCTGTCGATCTGGTGTTGGATCCGACCAACCCGCGAGTGCTCTACGCCTCGATGTGGCGGATCCGGCGCACACCGTACAGTCTGGAGAGTGGCGGCGAAGGCTCCGGCCTCTGGAAGTCGACCGACGGTGGAGATACCTGGCAGGAATTGACCCACAACGAGGGATTGCCTGACGGGCTGTGGGGTATCAACGGAGTCACCGTGTCGCCGTCGAACCCTCAGAACGTCTACGCCATCGTCGAAAACGCCGAGGGCGGCGTCTTTCGCTCGCGCGACGGCGGTGAGACCTGGTCGCAAGTCAACAGTGAGCGCAAGCTGCGCCAGCGCGCCTGGTACTACAGCCGTCTCTATGCCGACCCTGCCGACGAGGACTCGGTCTATGTCCTGAATGTCCGCTTTCACCGCTCGAAGGACGGCGGTAAGACCTTCGAGTCGATCTCCGTGCCGCACGGCGACAACCACGACCTGTGGATTGCCCCGGACGATCCGCTACGCATGGTCCAATCCAACGACGGTGGGGCCAACGTCTCATTCGATGGCGGCGAGACCTGGTCGGTGCAGAGCAATCAGCCGACGGCGCAGTTCTACCGCGTCTCGACCGACAACGCCTTTCCCTACCGCCTCCTCGGCGGCCAGCAGGACAACTCGGCGGTTCGCATTCGCAGCCGCTCGGCCTTTGGTGGGTCGATTGGCGTGCGCGACTGGGAGCCCACGGCCGGTGGGGAGTCAGGACACATCGCCGCCCACCCGGAGGATCCGGACATCGTCTACGGCGGGTCCTACGACGGCTTTCTGGTGCGGGTCAATCATCGCACCGGCGAGCGCCGGGCAATCGACGTCTGGCCGGACAACCCGATGGGCTGGGGCGCGGCCGAACTCAAGTACCGTTTCCAATGGAACTTCCCGATCTTTTTCTCGCCTCACAACTCCGACGTGCTCTATTGTGCCGCCGACGTACTCTTCAAGACGACGGACGAGGGTGCCAGCTGGGAGGCGGTCAGCCCTGATCTGACCCGCAACGACAAGAGCACCCAAGGCTCCTCGGGCGGCCCGATCACCAAGGACAACACCAGCGTCGAGTACTACGGGACGATTTTCGCGGCCGTCGAGTCGCCGCTTCAGGCCGGCGTTCTATGGGCCGGGTCGGATGACGGTCTGATTCATCTCTCCCGCGATGGCGGCGCCAACTGGGAGAACGTCACGCCGCCGGATCTGCCCGAGTGGACGATGATCAACGGCATCGAGGCTCATCCGACTGAGCCGGGCGGGCTCTATGTTGCGGGCACGCGCTACAAGCTCGACGACTTCGCGCCGTATCTCTACAAGACGACCGACTGGGGCGCCAGTTGGACCCGGATCGACCGGGGCATCGACCGGAATCACTTCACCCGCGCGATCAGGGCGGATCCCGATCGCCCCGGGCTGCTCTATGCCGGCACCGAGCGCGGGGTCTACGCCTCGTTCGACGACGGCGCCTCTTGGCAGTCGTTGCAGCTCAATCTTCCGGTCGTTCCGATCACGGATCTGGCGGTCAAGGAGGGCGATCTCATCGCTGCCACTCAAGGTCGATCCTTCTGGATTCTCGACCGCTTGGCGCCGCTTCACGTGATGAACGATGCACTCGCCGAATCGACCCACCATCTGTTCGCCCCCCAGCCCGCCATCCGGCTCGGGGCCGGAGGCTTCTCACGCCGGCCGCAGTTCGCCGGCCAGAACCCGCCGGCCGGCGCGATCGTCGATTTCCTGGTCAACGAGGCGGCCGAAGATACAACCGTCGCACTGACCTTCGCCGATTCGGCGGGTACCGAGATCCGGCGCTTCGAGGGCAAAGTGGACTTCGAGAAAGAGGAGGCCGAAGAGAGTGAAGAGTCCGAAGAGGCTGAGGACGACGAGGGCGAGGCCGCTGACGAGGCCGAAGCGGAGGTGGACGAAGACAGCGACGGCGTCAAGCCGGGCAAGCTCGAGATCAAGCAGGGCCTCAACCGCTTCGCCTGGAACATGCGGGCGGCAGATGCCGTGGAGTTCGATGGCCTGATCATGTGGGCCGGAGACACCGATGGGCCGCGAGTTCCGCCGGGCAGCTACATGGTGACCCTGACTGTGGGGGAGGCGTCAGCCAGTAGCCCGTTCGAGATCGTCAAGGATCCCCGTTCGTCGGCCACCCAGGAGGACTTGGTGGAGCAGTTCGACTTCCTCATCGGGGTGCGCGACAAGGTCAGCGAGGTTCACGAGGCAATTACGAATATCCGAGCCGTGCGGGCACAACTCGGCGAACTCGGCGAGCGGCTGGGCAAGAAGGAGGACTACGAGGAGTTGCGGGAGGCCTCGAAGGCCCTGGGGGAGAGCATGACCGAGGTCGAGAAGGCGCTCTACCAGACCCAGAACCAGAGTCGCCAGGATCCCCTCAACTTCCCGGTCCGGTTGAACGACAAGCTCGCCGGCACGGGTGGTATCGCATCGATTGGTGATGCTGCGCCGACCCGTCAGGCCTATGCCGTGCGGGACGAGTTGACGGCGGCGATCGACGAGGAGCTGGCCAAGTTGAGCCAACTTTGGGAGGTCGATCTGCCGGCTCTAAACCAGAAGGTCCTCGACGCGGCGGTACCCGCTGTGGCCCTGGACGGCAAGTAGCGAAGAGCGGGGGATTCAACATGAGCAAAGTACTCCTTTCAGCAACGATGGCGGCCCTGGTCGTTGCGGCGTGTAGCTCGCCGCCGGCGGAAGTCCATGAAGACGAGTCAGCGGCTCAGCCAATGGACATGAGCGAGCGCGCCGCCGAATTGGCGCGCGAGTTGATCCTCGTCGATACGCACATCGACGTGCCCTACCGTCTAGGTGACGAGATGGAGGACATCTCCCAGCGAACGGCGAAGGGTGACTTCGACTACCCCCGTGCCGTCGCGGGCGGCCTCAACGCGCCTTTCATGTCGATCTACGTACCATCGTCGATGGAAGACGACGGAGCCTACGAGTTTGCCGAAGAGCTCATCGACATGGTCGAGGGTTTCGCCGAGGAGTGGCCGGACAAGTTCGCCATCGCGACCAGTGTTGCCGACGTCCGGTCCCAGTTCGAGCAAGGAGTGATCTCGCTACCGATGGGAATGGAGAACGGGGCGCCGATCGAGGGCGATCTGGCCAATCTGCGCCACTTCGCCGAGCGCGGCATCCGCTACATCACCCTGACGCATGCCGAGAACAACCACATCTGCGACTCCTCCTACGCCGACGAGAAGACTTGGAACGGGCTGTCGCCCTTTGGCCACGAAGTGGTGGGGGAGATGAATGCACTGGGTGTGATGATCGACATCTCCCACGTTTCCGACGACGCGTTCTATCAGGTGCTTGAGGCGACCAAGGCCCCGGTGATCGCCTCGCACTCCTCATGCCGGCATTTCACGCCCGGCTGGGAACGCAACATGAGCGACGAGATGATCGTCAAGCTGGCCGAGAACGGGGGGGTCCTGCAAATCAACTTCGGTTCCGCCTTCCTGAGCGAAGCGGCGTTCAAGCAGTCCACGGAGTTCTATGCGGCGGCCGGCGCCTACGCCGAGGCCAACAGCCTGGCTGAGGACGACCCTGCAGTCGAGGAGTTTGCCGAGGCCTGGTGGGCCGAGCATGAAAAGGTCTACGCCGATGTGAGTGATGTCGTGGCCCACATCGACCATGTGGTGGGGCTGGTAGGCGTCGACCACGTGGGGATCGGCTCCGACTTCGATGGGGTGGGCGACTCGCTCCCCACCGGCCTCAAAGACGTCTCGCAGTACCCGACCCTGATCGCGAGGCTGCTCGAGTCGGGCTACAGCGAGGCGGATGTCGCGAAGATCTTGAGCCTCAATCTGCTCCGGGTATGGGAGGAGGTCGAGAATCATGCGGCCGGCTCCGGCGAGGCGAGTGGCTAGTCTGAGAAAACTGGTCCTGGCCGCCGCGCTGCTGCTGTCGGCTACCGCACCGGTCGGTGCGGCGTCGGTCGATGAGGCCGTGGCCTCCAGGTTCGCCGAGCTCGCTCTCGGCTGCGTGCACCTCGAGTATCCCAACAAGATCTCTCACGTCCTGAACGGCGACGAGGACGTTCATCCGCCACGGGAACTCACGCCCGCGTTCTTCGGCTGTTTCGACTGGCACTCCTCGGTCCACGGCCACTGGCTCCTGGCTCGTTTGGCTCGAACCTTCCCGCAGGCCGAGTTTGCAGCCCCGGCGCTAGCCTCTGTCGGCGCGAGCCTGACCGAGGACAAGATCAGCGCCGAGGTTGCGTACATCAACGGTGACGGTCGGGCGGGCTTCGAGCGCCCCTACGGGTTGGCTTGGCTGCTGCAATTGGCTGCGGAACTCAGAGAGTGGGGTACACCCGAGGCGCAGGAATGGTCCGCCATACTGGAGCCCCTCGAGCGCGCCGCGGTCGCCCGCCTGGCTGATTGGATCCCGAAACTGACCTACCCGATCCGGATCGGCGAGCACTCTCAGACCGCCTTCGCTTTCGGCTTGATCTTGGATTGGGCTAGAGCCTCGGGCGCCGACGAGATGGTCGAGCTGTTGCTGGCTCGCGGCGCGGCCTTCTACGGCGAGGACACGGCCTGCCCGCTGAGCTACGAACCCTCGGGGCACGACTTCCTGTCTCCCTGTCTCGCCGAGGCGGATTTCATGCGTCGCGTACTGTCGCCGGCCGAGTTCGGCCCCTGGCTGTCAGCCTTTTTGCCCTCCATCCCGCGATCGGGTGGCGGTGGCTGGCTCGAACCTGCAGTCGTTAGCGACCGCAGTGACGGCAAGCTCGCTCACCTCGACGGCCTGAACCTGAGTCGCGCCTGGATGCTCGAAGGGATCGCCACCGCACTGCCGGCGACCGACACGCGGCGAGCCGCCCTCTCAGCGGCGGCCCACTCACATCGCGAGGCCGGACTGAGCGCGGTGACCGGAGCACACTACGCCGGCGGCCACTGGCTCGGTAGCTTTGCGACCTACCTGGTCACCGGGCGCGGGCTACCGGACGACTCGCAGCCTGAGCTGCCTTCTACTTGATCCGGATGCGGGCCATCGCGCCCAGAGTGACGGAACTCGAGGTTGGGCCGTTGAAGACCTTCTCGAACACGTCGGTCTGATAACTGGCGTTGAGATCCAGCTTCAGCCGCGGCAAGACAGTGAATTGCAGGCCGAGGCGCCCGATGTAGAAGACGCCTGAGGCGTCGTCTCCGATCAGGTTGTCCTGCACGTAGTGAATGCCGGCGCCGGCTCCCCCATAAAGCTTGCCGCCGACGAGTACGAGAAGCTGAGGCGAAACGATCGAGCCCGTTTGCTCGCCGTAACCGTCGGAGAAGTACTCGAGGTCGAACTCGATCTTGAACAGACCAGCCGGATCGGCCACGTAGGAGGCGATGAGTGAGTTGCCGTCGGTGTCGATTTTTCCGAGATTGTCGATCTCGATGTCATTGATAGTGCGAAAGAAGCGGACGCCACCGCCGACATAGTGCTCCGCCGCGGCGACCGGTGAGCCGCCTGCTGCGAGGGCCAGGAGTACGAGGGCGATTAGCGGTAGGCGGAAGGTGCGCGGCATGGAAATCTCCTTGTGAGGCCCGCTTCGAGCGGACCGGGCGATGAACCGATTGGGGCACCGTCGGCACAGCATATCGTCGCTTCACCCAACGCCGTGCCGCTATGTTTTGTTCCACTTGAGTGTCGTCCATGGCGAAGTCGGACCCCAAAACCCTGTGGTAACGTGAGATGCACAATTCTTCACAAGCAGCTTCGTTCGGCCGCGCCAACCGGCGCCGCCGCCCTCCTTTCCGGCGCCAAAGAGGAATCCGCCATGAAGAAGATCAACATCGAGCCCGGGGCGTTTCCTTTTCGAGTGATCGAGGGTCCCGAGGAGTCTCGATACCTCACGTGGGTGCGCAACCACTCGAACTACCTCGCCCAGCGAGGCTTCGTGGACTATCTGCGGATCGTCGCGGTCCTGATTCGAGGAATCCTGATCAACTTCGCGACCCTGTTGCCCCATTTGTTCCTCGCTGCCTTGGCAGTGGCTCTCCTCTATGGAGGCATGCTGAGCGACTGGAGGGATCAAGTGGTGGATGAGAGGGCGGCAGCGGTGGCAGCCGGCACATTGGGCGGCGATCAAGCGGACGAGGCGAAGGAAGCAACGGACAGCGGGGCTGGAGAGCTTTTCCTCACACGACCGGTAAAGGGCGACGACACCTGGGTCGCTTGGGTGCAGAACCGAGCCCGGACCACGGCCCCCTATGTCCTCACCCCGATCGTCATCTTGCTCGCTCTGGCGTACTACTTGTTGTTCCCGATGGTGATCCGGTTGTTCAAAGTGATGACCGCCAAGCGCACTCTGCAGAGTGGTAGGGAGAGTTCGGTCAAGCAGCGCGACGGCTATGAGTTGAGTTTCAGCTACTCCCTGGTCGCGATCATGGCCGTGGCGGCTCTCGAAACGCTGCCCCTTCTGCTGCACCACTTCCACTACCTCGAGCATGGGATGCGAGACATGATGAGCGCTGTGGCCGGCGGCTCGGCCATCATGGCGGTCAGCGCTACAGGGAAGGTGATCTCCAAACTAGGCAAGGCCAAGCTCAAGGTAGCGGTAGTTCTTCTCGGCATTCTGGGCCTCGTGCCGCCGCTCCTGGTCATCCTCCACGCCGGCGATTTCGTGGTGTACAGCGAGAACTTCGAGACACCGTGGTGGGCCCTGCTCGTGATTCCCGGCCTGCTCTTCCTGGGTAGCGTGGTCGCAGTGATTGTCGGGTGGGGTAGGACCTCGACTCGGGAACTCCGGTTCCTCGGGGGCATCTTTGTCTTGGTTGCGGCGGCTTCGTTCGCCCTCTATGCCGTCACCGACTACATCGACACTCCGTGGAAGTTCATCCTGGTCATGGCACTCGAGGTTTGGGCGTTCTGCTGGCTCGCGGTCGACGTCAACCTAACCTCGGTCTTGGGTATGTACCGCGATCGACTTGCCTCCGCCTACCTTGTGGGCGAGAACACTGACGGCGACGTCGACATCGAAGAAGACATCGACCTGACGGACATCTGTCTCCACGAGGCGATGTCGGTAGCCCCCTACCACCTGGTGAACGTGACCCACAATCTCCAGGCCAGCAAGGACATCTCGATTCGCGAGCGCAATAGCGATTTCTTCATCTTCAGCAAGCGTTTCTGCGGTGGCGAGCGGACCGGCTACTGTCGCTCGGAGAGTCTCGAGCAGGTCTTCCCCCAGATGGACCTGGCGACGGCCATGGGCATTTCGGCGGCGGCCGCCGCGCCCAACATGGGCGCCAATACGTCCGCCGGTCTCGTCGCTCTCATGACGATGCTCAACATCCGCCTGGGCTACTGGGTGCCCAACCCCGGACTGGTGACGAAGGAGCTGGTCGAGCGCGACCTGGCAATCAAGGACCCGGCGGATCGTGCGGCCGCACTGCAGAGATGGGGCGCGGTCCTTCCGGCGGGGGAGTATCCGAACGATTCCTCCATCCAGGGGCGGCTGGAGAAGATGGTGGCGGCCGCGAATCAGAAGCCCGCTCAGCGTATTGCCCACAAGAACCTGGCCTTCAATTTCGAAGAGGTCTTCGCCCAGGAGCTTGAAGAGGTCCATGCTCGCTGGGTCAACGCCTACGGCAATCCCACCGCAGTTCGAGAGGCGCACAACTCTCGCCAGCCCAGCCCCCAGCACGGCTTGATCGGCATCGGCTATTCGGGCGGCGGAATTCGCTCGGCGACCGTCAACATGGGTCTGACCCAGGCCTTCGAAGAGGCCGGCGTCTTTGACCAGGCCGACTACATTTCGAGCGTCTCCGGAGGCGGCTACTTCGCCTCGAGCGTGAGCACTCTGATGAGAGCCAAGACCAAGCTCTACAGTGAAATCGAGGGAGATGTCAGCATCGAGAAGGGCGATCAGGCTCTACGGCTGAGGGTCCGGGGGGCCGACGAGGAGGATGAGCCGACGGAAGCGGTGTATTCGTTCCGGCCCAACGTCCGCTTGAGCGACGAGGTCAAGACCGGCAAGCTTTCTGCCGGCGATCCTCTGACGAACCAGTTCGTTGAGCGGGCCAATCTCAAGAGGAGGTTCGCGTGGCGGGTGCGACCTACGGCGCTGTGGCGTGAATTGGGCAGTCGGCTCGACGAGATCGCTCCCTGGGTCAATCTGTCGGACGGCGGACACATAGAGAATCTTGCGGCGATCGAGTTGTTGCGGCGGCGTTGCCGGTTCGTCATCGTCGGCGACGCCGCGGCCGATCCCAAGATGTTCTTCGGCAACCTGGCCACCCTGCTGCGCTACGCCAGGATCGATCTCGGCATCGAGATCACGATCGACCTGAGCGAGATGCGGCTGCACGATCCCGTCGCCCGGCTGCCGCGGGAAGACGACGATCCGCTCGAGGTCTCGGCTCGCACCAGCAAACCACTCAACAGCGGACGACAGTTCGCCATTGGCCGCATCCGCTATCCGAACGAAACGACCGAGGGCTACTTCCTCTACTTCAAATCGTCGTGCGTCGGCGACGAAGAGGAGATCATCCAGCAATACCGCAACACCAATCCGAGCTTTCCGCACGAGAGCACCGCCGACCAGTTCTTTTCAGAAGGGCAGTTCGAGGCCTATCGAGCGCTGGGGTACCACATGGGTAAAGCGGCTCTCGCCTTCGCGCCGGGCGAGGGAGCCGACCGGTTCCGTCCCTGGTTCGCCCAGGGCAAAAACGTCAGCGACTTCTTCACCGACTGGTTTCAGGGGATCGAGGCCGCCGTGGCGCGCCGGCGTAATGCCCATGAAACGCCGGCGACAGCCGTGCGGGAAGGGACCGATCAGGCCTGATTGACCTCGGTCGACCTTTGCCTAGCCCCTGCACGCCGCTGCTCTCGACAGCGCGGCAGCGCCTCAGCCGCCTCCGGTCGTTGTGCGGCCGGATAATCCGGTCGATAGCTGAGCCTCGAACTTGTCGATGTCCGTCGTCGGGAGCTCGCAGAATCCCTGCTCGCAAACGTAGGCCGTGGCCTTGCCTTCCTGCGCGACTTTGCCCGCCAAGAGGGGCACGAGCCGAGCGAGCTCGGCGTGCGAGGTGTCGTCGGCCACGACGAGCACCTGATGCGGCGCGAAGCGGGTTCTCAGTCGGTCGAGAAAAGGCTCCGCGTCTTGCGCGGTCGGTGCAACGATCACCACCTCCTGAACCCGCGTCTGGCGGAACTCGACGGCGACCAGGAGTTCGGTCAGCCCCGCGGCTTGCTCCTCCAGTCGTGAGCCCAAGCCGGCGACGAGGCGGTCGGCCTTGGCCCGGTAGTCGTCGTCGCTAGTGAACTCGGCCAAGCGCAAGAGGTTGAGGGCGGCGACGGAATTGCCCGAGGGACGGGCTCCGTCCTGGATCGGGCGCTCACGCGCCAGGAGAGAGTCACTGTCGTCGGCGGTACGATAGTAGCCGCCCTGAGGCGCCGGGTAGTGAGCGTCGAGGCTCGCCTGGAGAGTCTGCGAACGGCTCAACCAGGTCGGGTCGAAGGTGGTCTCGAAGAGGTCGAGGAAACCGGCGATCAAGAACGCATAGTCTTCGAGCACTGCCGGGTTGCCGGCGCTACCGGCGCGATAGGCCCGCACCAGGCGGCCGTCGGTCTGCATGTTGTTCCAGATGAAGTCGCCGGCCGCCCGTGCCCGCTCGGCGTAGACGGCTTCGTCGAACGTGCGCGCAGCCACGGCCAGCGAAGAGATCATCAAACCGTTCCAGGCCGTGAGGATCTTGTCGTCGAGGATCGGCGGCGGGCGAAGCTGGCGTGCGGCGTAGAGCAAGGGCAGCGAATCGCGTAGAGCTGTCTCGACTGCCCCTGCACTCAAGCCGAGAGTCTTCTCGACCTCCTCAGGCGAGTCCCCGCGATGCAGAATCGATCGCCCCTCGTAGTTGCCCCCGGCGCTGACGCCGAAGAAATGTCCCACGATCCGGCTACGCTGGGCACCGAGGACATCCGAGAGTTCCTCGGGCGTCCAGGTGAAGTAGAGCCCTTCCTCGTCGTGACCTCCCGGTGCCGGGCTATCGGCGTCGGTGGCGGAAAAGAACCCTCCCTCGGGAGAGCTCATCTCGCGCATGGCGTAGTCGAGTACGCCGCGGGCTACGTGCGCGAAGTCCTCGCGGTCGGTCAGTTGGTAGGCCTCGAGATAAGCCCTGGCCAGCAGGGCATTGTCGTACAGCATTTTCTCGAAGTGCGGCACCAGCCATTGGGCGTCGGTGGAGTAGCGGTGAAAGCCGCCGCCGACCTGGTCGTGAATCCCGCCCGCAGCCATGGATTCGAGCGTGCCGACTGCCATTTCGAGGCTCGCACTGTCGCCGGTCCGGTTGTAGTGACGCAGGAGCAGCCGCAGGGGCGTGGTGCTCGGGAACTTCGGTGCACCCTGCGTGCCGCCGTGGACGGTGTCGAAGCGTTGGTGAAAAACGAGCGCCGTCCGGTCGACGACGTCCACTCCCGGAAGTGTCGAGACAGGCTCGGTGACGGCGTCGAGCGATGAGCGCACCGCCGCGGTCAGCCGGCTGCCGGCAAGACGCACATCGTCACGCGAAACGTCGTAGGCCGTCTTGATCCTCCCCAGCAGAGTCAGGAATCCCACGCTGGCACCGCGATCACCGTCCCGCGCCGGAAAATACGTGCCGCCGAAGAACGGCTCAGCCTCGGGTGTGAGCCACACGGTCATCGGCCAGCCGCCGCGCCCGGTCACCAGCTGGACGGCTGCCATGTAGATCGCATCTATGTCCGGGCGCTCCTCTCGATCGACCTTGATGGCCACGAAGTTCTCGTTGATGAACCGGGCGATCTCGAGATCCTCGAACGACTCTCGTTCCATCACGTGACACCAGTGGCAGGTCGAGTAGCCGATGCTCAGGAGCACGGGCCGGTCGAGTAGGGTGGCGAGGGCGAAAGCCTCCCGGCCCCAGGGATGCCAGTCCACGGGATTGTGAGCGTGTTGGAGCAGGTAGGGGCTCGACTGCTGGATGAGTCGGTTGACGAAGCGTGGGCTGCCGTTCTCCGTCAGGTGATGAGTGCGGGGTACGTAGCCCTGCGGCTGATCGGCTAGCGCGGTGCTCAATGTTGCTGAGAGCTCGCTGCTTCTAGGCGGCGCTCCGGGGGAGGGCTCGAGAGTAGTCGCTGGACCGTCGATCGCTCTACAGGCCGAAGCGGCCAGGATAAGCCACGCGGCCAATCCCGCGACTCGCCAGACACTGCCCGCGGCACCGCTGAGTGTATGGCTTCCTGTGGCTCTGGGAGCAGAGATCGTCATCGTTGGCTAGTACGTCCCTAGCCCCCGTTGTGGTTCGAACGGTCGAAGAAGAAGGGGCTCGACCAAGCGGCCCCGCCGTCGTGCTGCAGCACCCGGAGATAGATCACGTCACCATCGCGGGCCGCCGCCAGTGTTCGCTCGACTCGAGCTCGCCACTGCCCGCCAAGTTCGATTCGCTCGCTAGGGCCGCCGACCCGGATGATCTCGAGGCTCGCAAGTTCACCCGTGCCGGTGACTTCGGTAACCAGTTTCGGCGCAGAGCTCGGAGCGAGGACACCGCCCATCGCCACGCCATCAAGGGTCGCGGTCAGGACGATACGAGTTCCGTTGGTGGCATAGCTGCCGCGTGTGGCGAGTGCGGTGCGGATGCCGTCCCGACTCAAGTCGCCAGTGACGAGCGCGGCCAACCCTCCACCGGGATTGGCCAGCATCGAGAGTCCTGGGTGTCCGTCATGACCGTCGCCGCTGCCGATGAAGCCGAGGCGGTAACCGAGTGCGAGCACGTCGCGGACGAAATGGCCGGCCCGGGCGCCGCGCACTGCCGGCGGGCCGTCACCGGCTTCACTCGAGCCGTGGATCGAGACGATCTCGGTGACGGGCTCTATTTTGGGGTCAGGGGGGTAGCTCCAGTTGGTCGCGATCGGCTCGCCGACCGAATGATGGGCAAAGGTCATGGCGGGGAGGTGGGCCAGGGCCTCCCATAGCTGGGCCGGAGTCTCATAGCGCGGGTCGATCGCGCTCAAGACCGGCCCATCGTCATCGAAGTAGAGGACGTGGCGGTGGCCGTGCAGCCAGTTGGTCCACTCGTACCCCAGGACCGTCACGAACGAGCCCGGGTCGTTGAAGGCTGCGACCTGGCGACGGATCTCGGACCACATCTCCGGGTGCTGGGCTACCGGCTGGACCCCCCAGTGATCGTGGTCGGTGAGCGCTGCAAAGTCGAGACTGGCCACATCGCGGGCGTAGCGGAAGTACTGCTCGGGAGTACCGGTGCCGTCGCTAAAGTTCGAATGGCCATGAAGGTCGCCCCAGATGATCTTGTCGGCCACGGGAGAAACCACCAGTGGATTGCTGAAGCCCACCAATCCGCTCTGGGTGACGGCTTCGAGCCTGAGGACTCCACTGGCGGGAGCGGTGAAAGCTAGCCGCGAGGAGCCCCCGGCTTTCAGCATCGCCTGCGCCGGCAGCCCGGCGCCGGCCAATTGCCCTACCGAGTCGCCCGCTGGATCGAGAGAGCGCCACAGAAGATCGACGGTACTCTCTTCGACGTCGGCGCGATTGCCCAGATCGTCCACAACAGCCAGGTTGAGTGAGATGTCTTCGCCTGGGCGAGCCACCGAAGGCAGAGTGAGGATCAGCCGGGCGGGTTCCCGTCCGACCACATTGATCGTCGCGGGTCGATCGACCAGGCCGCGGATTCCGTCGCCGTCGCCGTCAACCGCGAACCAGAAGGGGGAATCGTCCTCGGCGAAAGTGTCGGCCCGCGCCGGACCGGAAGCCGCTCCATAGACGACGGTGATCACCTCACCGGCGGCGAGCGAGCGCCCGGTGATCTGGATCCCGAGGAGTTGCCGATCCAAGGTCTCGGCCTCGGGAACGACACCCAGAGCGTCCGTCGTCACTTCGGTGAAGCCCGGACGGCGCGAGTCGAGTGGTTGCGGAGTACTCCAACTCCAGAAGGGCGACACCTGAAAAAAGAGCCAGCCGTTCTCGGCGATCCCCAGAGGTCCGGCGGTGTAGTCGAAAGTCCAGGTCCCGTAGCCCCCGGCCTCGATGCTCTCGGGGCCGGCAACGAGTATCACCGAGCCGGCGCCATCGCTGGGATGACGGTCCAGCTCGAGATCCTCCCGCAGCGACGCGACGATCTCGGGCTTGGCATTGAACGAGAAGCTCTCGGGGGCCGGTTTCTCGCCGCAGCCGCCCGCCAACGCCAAGCAGCCCGCCGCCCAGAGGACAAGGGCGCTGCACTTCGTAGGGTCGGGTCGCCGTGGCATCGAAATCTCGAAATCCTCGACGCGAGGCTAGCAGACGGCGGAGCCCTCTACGGTTGCCCTCAGCGGCCCTCTTCGGCACAATGAGCGGTCCACAAGGGAGGAGTTTTCCATCATGGGAGCAATCGACGCCAACGCCTGCAGACCGGGCACCAAACTACTGCTCGAGAACGAGCTCTACTCGGTGCTCGAGCGGGCCCATCACAAGCCCGGCAAAGGGGGCGCGTTCGTTCGCTTCAAGCTGAAGGGGATCGTCACCGGCAAGGTGCTGGATCACACAGTCCGCGCCGGCACCAAGATGGAGACCGCCGACGTCACCACCCAGACCATGCAGTATCTCTATCAAGACGGCGAGAGCTTCGTCTTCATGGATCTGGAGACCTACGACCAGATCATGATCTCAGCCGATCTCATGGGATTTGCCGCCAAATTCCTGACCGAGAATGCTGAGGCCGATGTGACGATGTACGAAGAGAAGCCCATCGGAGTGCAGCTACCGCAGAAAATGGTTTTCGAAGTGGTGGACACGATCGAGAACCCGGCCAAGGGCAACACGGCGACCAACGTCATGAAGGACGCTCAGATCGCGACCGGAATGACTATTCAGGTGCCGCCCTTCATCAACATCGGGGACCGGGTGCGGGTCTCGACCGAAGACGGCAACTACGTCGAGCGCGTCAACGACTAGTTCGATCGGGACTGGCCGGTAGGGCGGCAGGGGTCAAGCCGGATGGGCGCGTAGGACGTCCCGGATGATCTTCGCGTGGTGGTGATGATGCACTGCCACGAAGCGCAGCCACTGTGCTCGATTGAGCCCGCCGAAGACCGGATGCTTGGAGATCGCCTGCGGTTCCAGCAGGGTCTCTGCCGGCACGATCGAATCGTCGAAGAGCACCTTGACGGTCTCGACCTGGGCGATGAGCTCGTCGGGCGCCGGCGCTTCGGGCTGCGTGGCGCTCGGAGCCCTTCCCTTGCCGCGTGGAATCCAACCGGACCACAGGACGAACCGGCCGATGGTCGTCACCGGCTTTAGCGGCTCCTCGCTCGGGATCGGGAAGCGCTCGAAGATCGAGCGGTCCGCTTTCATCAGGTGGTCGAGGTGTTGCCCGACCGACCAGTTGGAAATGCGTTCGACCCGGCTCTCGGCCGCTTCGGTCAAGGCATGGAGTTCGTCGAACTGGCGGGCGATACGATCGATATCGCGACGGATCCTGAATTTCATCAGAGGCCTCCTCCGAGCCGTAGACGGAACTCCTCGAGCGTCTCCTCCAGTTCCTTGACGCGTCCCTCGAGCCGGTCCAAGCGATCGGCCAGGGGACTGTGAGCGCGGGCTTGCCTCGGTCCCGGGTCCGCGGGCATGACAGGGGCCTCAGGCATCCCTTCTTCGCCCCCCAGCAAGTGGGTCCACCTGTTCTCTTTCTGCCCGGGCTGACGCGCCAACTCCCGCACCAGCGGGTCCTCGCCCTCGGCCAGAGAGACTAGGGCAGCCTCGACCCCGGACAGATTCTCGAACGCGTGCAGCCGTTCGGAACGCACGCGCAGCTCTCCAACTGTTTGCGCGCCGCGTAGCATGAGGAGAGTCATGACGGCCTTGGTGGCGGACGAGAGTTGCCAGCGCCGCTCAACGTTGTGCTTCCACTTGACGGTTCGCCCGGCGCGACTGCGCCAGGCGAAGACGTCCTCTTCAAAGAGGCTGTCGAGGGCCACCTGAACTTCGGTAGCGTTCAGTGACATTACCGGGTTGCGGTTGCTCTTCTGATTTGCGGCCTGGACCAGCCCGTTGATTGTCATCGGATAGTAGGCCGGCGTTGCCTGCTCTTTCTCGAGCAGGGCGCCGAGGACGCGAATCTCGACTGCGCTCAGTGTTCTCGGTAGCCGCTTCATATCCCTCTCCGTTAGCCGCTCAGGCTATCCGAGATACGGCAGTGGTGCGATATGGGTACAATCGGCGGCCTATGGATGACCGCGGAATACCTCAAGAACAAGCCGCATCAGGCGATTTCACCACCATGGGCCTCAGCGCCCCGATCCTCGATGCGTTGGCAGCTCTCAACTTCACTCACCCGACGCCGATTCAGGCGGCGGTGATCCCTCACGCCCTCGAAGGGCGGGACATCATCGGCCTGGCCCAGACGGGCTCGGGCAAGACGGCCGCCTTTGGTCTGCCGCTGGCCGAAAGGCACCAGCATGGGCAGGGCGTGCGCGGGCTGATCCTGAGTCCCACGCGCGAGATCGCCATGCAGACCAAGGACTTTCTCGACGTCTTCGGTCGCGGGCACCACCTCGATACGGCGCTACTCATCGGTGGGGTCAAGATCGGGCCCCAGTTCGATGCGCTAAAGAGGGGGGTCGATCTGGTGGTGGCTACTCCCGGCCGCCTGCTCGACCACGTCGAGCGTCGGACCATCGACCTGCGTGGGGTTCAGGATCTCGTGCTCGACGAGGCCGACCACATGCTCGATCTCGGCTTCCTTCCGCAAATTCGCAAGGTCTTGCGGGCACTGCCCAAGAAGCGCCGCACGATGATGTTCTCGGCCACCATGCCGCCGCAGGTCGAAGGTCTCGTGAGTCAATTCATGGTCGACCCGCTGAGGGTCGACTTGCGCCCCGACGGGCGAGCGGCCGCCGGTATCGAGCATCGTCTCTATCTGGTGGAAGACTCGGACAAGAAACAGTGCCTCATCTCGTTGCTCGAGGGCGACGAAGGCAGCACGCTCGTCTTTCTGCGCCGCAAGATCGACGCCGAATGGGCCTGCCGGCAACTGGAGGTGGAAGGCCATCCGGTCGAGCGAATCCACTCCGATCGCAGTCAGGGTCAGCGCACGGCGGCGCTACAGGGCTTCCGTTCGGGCGAACACAAGGTGCTGGTAGCGACCGACGTCGCGGCGCGCGGGATCGACATTCCACGCATCGAGCACATCATCAACTTCAATCCGCCGGAGACGGTGGAGGACTATATCCATCGTGCCGGACGCACCGCTCGCGGTTCGCTCAAGGGCCGGGTCTCGACGATCGCGACATGGCGCGATCGGGCCATGATTACCCGCATCGAGGCCGCTCTGCAGACCAAGATGGAGCGCAGCGAGGCCAAGGGCGTCACGGCCTACATCGAGACGGTCAAGAAGCCCCGCGCGCGCATTCGCCGGCGGTTGCTCTAGAGATCTCAGTCGTCCTCCGACCAGTTGCCGCAGCGAATGGTCAGCCGTTCGGTCTGCCCCTCGACTACCTTGACTCGGCGGCGCTGCTCTTCACCGTAGCACCACCCCGAAACGACATAGTCGCCGGCGCTGAGTTCCTCCCAGTCTCCGTTACCTCGATCTTGGGCAACGGGCCGCGAGGGCGAATCGGCCCGCGCGACCGACCATGAAAACCGCATCGGGGGCGGTTGCCTCCAACGCATTGCCATGACTTCGAGCCAGCCGGCACGTCGTTTTCGTTCCCGCACTCGGCAAGCGTCGAGTTTCTCGACCGCCGCCTGAAGACCGAAGACTCCGACATCTGTCCTGAACTCGTCACCCAGGCTCAGCTCTAGCCAAGGAGGCTCCAGGGTCTGCAGCTGGTTGAAAAGAAGCTCGGCTGACCCTCCCGCGGCCTGGTAGCGCCCGCGCTGATGCCTCAGGTCTCCACTCGGGCTGATCTCATGGAGGTCTCCCGCGATATCAACCCTCAGGTCCCGCGAGTCATCGACCCTCGGATAGGACGGCTTTCTTTTGGGGAAGAACCCGACCCTGACGAAGAGCTCGTCGTCATGGCTGCTGATCGAGAAACGGCCCACACCACGAGGGCCACGATAGTGCTTCGTAATCGAGCAGGCCGCGCTCGGCCTTTCGCGGAACAACCACGGATCCTCGGGCGGCGTCGTGGAGTCCGGGTCGCGAGATCTCAGCGCGGCCAGGTGGCTGGCGGCCCGCTCCGCATCCACAAAAGCATCGGATGTGAGAGCCACATGACCGGCACAGGCGGAGGGCCATGCAGGCCTGTCGTCGTTTCCCTTTGATGGGTATAGGAAGAGCAGCCAGGTATCGCCCTCGACCAAGCCGAAGTGGCAGCTCGTGATCGCTCCGCTCTTGGACAGGGCAATGTGGTCTAGTTCGGGACCCTTGAACTGCTCGTCCACCTCGAGCACGGCGAGGCTGGTTCGACCGTTGTTCTCAGTCGCGGCGACCGATGCGAGGACCACCCACGTTGCCGACTCGAAACTGTAGGTGAGCGTGACACCGGCCGCGCATGAGCAAGCTCTTGATTCGCTTGCACCGGCGAGCGCCAGTACGCTGACCAGGAGGAAGCCGAGAGGCCCAGGGGATTGGAGTCGGTCGAGGAGTTGCCGCATGTTCCTTTAGACCGGTTCACGGGCGAGAGAATTCCCGCCCTAGGTCGGGAGGTCTCGGCCCAGGGTCCGCTGGGGGCCACGCCGCGGCGCCAACCCAGGGTGTGACCTCGGGAACCGCTCAGCTCGCCGGTCGCAGTAGAGCGCTCAAGTCGGCACCTGCCGCGACTTCGACTGCCGCTTCGCCGCGGCTGAACAGCTTGCCTCCCGGCAGGCCGACCAGCCTCATCCGGTCACCTTCGACATCCAGCATCGTGCCCTCCCGCAACGCGACGACCGCCCGGGTGTTCTCCTCGAGGTACTCGGCAAGGCGTTGATCCCGGGTTTCGCCCATGTGGGACGAGCCGGGATCCGGGTCGAGGTAGTGGGGGTTGATCTGGAACGGTACAAGGGCGAGGCACTCGAAACTAGGCGGCTCGACGATCGGCATGTCGTTCGTCGTGCACAGGGTCGGGGCTGCAACGTTGGAGCCAGCACTTGTACCCATGTAGGGCATGCCCTCGGCGACCCGTTGCCGGATCGGTCCGATCAGAGCTTGGTCGTGCAAGTCCCGCACCAAGCGAAAGGTGTTGCCGCCGCCAATAAAGAGCCCCTCGACCGAGGCGACGAACTCGGCAGGACTTTCGACCGAGTGCACCGACACGAGATCGAGGTCCCAAGCGGCAAAAACCTCGGCCGCACGGCGGGCGTAGCCATCACGATCGTGGAGCGCGTAGGGCACGAAGCCAATGCGTCGGCGCCCCGCAAAAAGCTGTCGGGCTTGGGCGGCGCAGTGCTCGAGGTAGCCGGTGCCGTGGACGGTGGAGGTGCTGACGAGAAGGAGTCGGCGCATAGATTTCTCTAGAAGAGGCTCCTAGCTCGAGACGTGGATCACGAGCTTGCGTTGGTGCGGTTGGCAACGGTGCTCCCAGACGTAGATCCCTTGCCAGGTTCCGAGCGCCAGACTTCTCCTCACGATGGGAATCGCCAGCGATGTCGAGGTTAGCGCTGCCTTGATGTGAGAGGGCATGTCGTCCGGACCCTCCGAGGTATGGGTGAAGTCGGGGTCGTTTTCGGGCACTAGGCGATTGAGCCAGGCCGCGAGGTCACGCCGCGCCGAGGGGTCGGCGTTTTCCTGAATCGTCAGGCTGGCCGAAGTGTGCCGGATGAAGACCGTGCAGAGGCCATCGTCGACTGCTGCGCGGTCGACCACCGCGGTGACCTCGGTGGTGACTTCGTAGAGGCCCTGGCCCGAGGTCGCGATGGTGAGGGTGTCGTTCATCGTTGTCAGCGTCAACTGGCCGGCGCAGGAGCACCGGCGTGGGTGTCAACGGTCAGCGTACCGTTTTCCACCGCGACCCGCAGAGCAGCGCCGTCCGGCACGTCGCCCGCCAGCAGAGCCCGGCCCAGCCGGGTTTCGAGCTCACGCTGGATGTAGCGCTTGAGGGGACGGGCGCCGTAGACCGGGTCGAAACCGCTTTCGGCGATCAGTTCGCCGGCCTCCTCGGTAAGTTCGAGGCTGATGCCGCGCTGAGCCAGGCGGTCCTTGACCTCGCCGACCAGCAGGCCGACGATGAGTTTGATCTCGGGCAGGGTCAAGGGTTTGAAGAGGACGGTGTCGTCGACGCGGTTGAGAAACTCCGGTCGAAACTGACGTCGCAGTTCCGCCATCACGGTCTCCCGCGCCGCATCGTCGATGGTGCCGTGCTCAGTGACGCCCTCGAGCAGGGCAGGGGAGCCGATATTCGAGGTCATGATGAGCACCGTGTTCTTGAAGTCCACCGTCCGGCCCTGGGAATCCGTCGCTCGCCCGTCGTCGAGAATCTGCAGCAGCACGTTGAACGCGTCAGGGTGAGCCTTCTCGATCTCGTCGAAGAGCACCACGGAATAGGGCTTGCGCCGAACCGCTTCGGTCAACTGGCCGCCCTCTTCGTAGCCCACGTATCCCGGCGGAGCGCCGATCAGGCGCGAAACCGCGTGGCGCTCCATGTACTCACTCATGTCGATCCGAACCATGTTCTCCTCGGTGTCGAACAAGGCAGCTGCCAGGGCCTTGGCGAGCTCCGTCTTGCCGACGCCCGTCGGTCCCAGGAAAAGGAACGAGCCGATAGGCCGGCGGGGGTCTTTGATCCCCGATCGTGCCCGGATCACCGCGTCGGCGACCGACTGAACGGCCTCGTCCTGGCCGATGATGCGCTCATGCAGGATCTGGTCGAGGCGCAGCAGTTTCTCGCGCTCGCCCTCGACCAGCCGGGTAACGGGAACGCCGGTCCAGCGGGCGACGATCTCAGCCACTTCGTCTTCGGTGACCTCCTCGCGCAGCAGCCGGCTCTCGGTGGCGTCGATCGCCTGCTCGTGCTCGGCAAGCTGTGCCTCCAAGTCGGGTAGGCGACCGTGACGAATCTCGGCCGCTCGATTGAGGTCGTAGTCGCGCTCGGCGACCTCGACCTCCTGCCGCAGTTGTTCGATCTGGCTCCGCAGGTGCCGTACCTCGTTGATCGCCGTCTTCTCGCTGTCCCATTGCGCCTTCATCGTCGTGGCCGACTCGCGCCGGTCTGCCAACTCACGCCGCAGAGTCGCCAGGCGTTCTTTGCTGGCGCGGCCCTTCTCCTGCTTGAGCGCCGCCTCCTCGATCTCGAGCTGCATCACCCGGCGCGTCACCTCGTCGAGTTCGGCCGGCATCGAGTCGATCTCGGTCCGGATCATCGCGCAGCCTTCGTCGATGAGATCGATCGCCTTGTCCGGTAGAAACCTGTCGCTGATGTAGCGGTTGGACAGCGTGGCCGCGGCGACCAGGGCCTCGTCGGAGATCTTGACTCCGTGATGGACCTCGAAACGTTCCCGCAACCCGCGCAGGATCGAGATCGTGTCCTCGACGGTCGAGGGCTCGACCATGACGGGCTGAAAGCGGCGCTCGAGAGCCGCGTCCTTCTCGATGTGCTTGCGGTATTCGTCGAGCGTCGTGGCGCCGATGCAATGGAGTTCGCCCCGCGCCAGCATCGGTTTCAACAGGTTACCCGCGTCGGTCGACCCTTCGGTCCGGCCCGCGCCGACGATGTTGTGCAGCTCGTCGATGAAGAGCAGGACGCGGCCGTCGCTCTCCTTGATCTCATTGAGCACCGCTTTGAGGCGCTCTTCGAACTCGCCGCGGTACTTGGCGCCGGCCAGCAGCGAGCCTAGGTCGAGCGAGAAGACCGAGCGGTCGCGCATCCACTCGGGAACGTCGCCGCGCACGATACGCTGCGCCAGGCCCTCGGCGATGGCCGTCTTGCCAACGCCCGGCTCACCGATGAGGACCGGATTGTTCTTCGTCTTGCGGGACAGAATCCGGATCGCCCGCCGAATCTCCGAGTCCCGGCCAATGATCGGGTCGAGCTTGCCCGCCCGGGCCTGAGCAACCAGGTCGATGCCGTACTTCTCGAGCGCCTCGTAGGCGCCTTCGGGCGAGGCGCTGGTGACCCGCTGGCTGCCGCGGATCTCGACCAGGACCTCCAACAGTGCTGCTTCGGTCACGCCATGGTCGGCCAGGATCTTGCCGGACGCGGTCTTCGTGCCCTCGGCCGCCATCGGCAGCAAGAGGTGCTCGACCGAGACGTACTCGTCCTTGAGGCGCAGAGCGTGATCCTGGGCGGCGACCAACAGCTGGCGTAAGCGGTCAGTGACATAGATCTTGCCGAGTTCGGCGCCGCTCCCGGAGACGCCGGGCCGACCCCTCAGTTCAGCTTTGACGGCCTCCGAAAGTGGGCCGATCGCGATGCCGAGCTTGTCCAGGAGGCGGGGGACGAGCCCCCCTTCCTGCTCGAGAAGGGCTTCCAAGAGGTGTTCTACATCGACCTCTTGGTGCTGCGATCGCACCGCGGACTCTTGGGCGCTGTTGAGCGCTGCCTGGGACTTCTGTGTGAGATTGTTGGTGTCCATTGCCGTACTCCTGGGCGTCACCAGATCAGGCGTCACCTGACTAGGCGTCACCGGGTTGAGTGTCACCGGGTTGAGAGTCACCGGTGGGTGTTTGCTCTGAGGGCTCCTCGGGCCGTGGGTCGTCTACCGCAAGGTCTGCGAGTTGTTGGTAGAGCGTGCGCTCTTCGGTGGAGAGTTCGCTCGGTACGACAACGCGGATTTCGGCGATCAGGTCTCCGGCGGCGCCGGCGTTCACCGGATAGCCCTTGCCGCGCAAGCGGATCTTGCGACCGCTCGATGAGCCGGCAGGAATGCGCACCCGGACATTGCCATTGAGGGTGGCGACCTCGGCCTCTCCTCCCAAGGCTGCCATCGCGGGGCTTACCTCGAGATGGGTTCGGAGCTTGTCGCCGTCGAGCTTGAACTTCGGGTGAGAGAGCAGGTTGACCTTGAGGTACAGATTGCCGGGTGCGCCACCAAGCTGCGACTTGCCGCCCTGGCCTCCGAGGCGGATACGCTGGCCGGAGCGCACGCCGGCGGGCACTTTGACTCGCAGCCTACGGTTGCGGCCGGTTGAGGGATCGCCGACCGTGATCTCGCGTTGACCGCCACTGGCTGCGTCTTCGAGCGAGAGCGAAATCGACGCCTCGTGGTCGGCGCCGGGCGCCGCTTGGCCGCCCATGTCCTGCCAACTCTGCCTCCCGCCGCCGCCGCCGCCGAAGAGCGCCTCGAAGAAGGAACTGAAGCCGGAGCCTTCGGCTCTGAAGCCACGCCCGCCGCCTCCCTGGCCAAAAGACGAGAAGATGTCTTCGAACCCCGGCGGCGGGCCGCCGGTGCCTTGGGACTGCTTCCAGGCTGAGCCGAACTGGTCGTACTTGGCCCGTTTCTCGTCGTTCTTGAGGACCTCGTTGGCTTCCGTGACCTCTTTGAACCGGGCTTCCGCCTCGGGGGTCTTGTTGACGTCCGGGTGCAGTTTTCGCGCGAGTTTCTTGTAGGCCTTCTGGATTTCGTCCTTGGAGGCCTTGCGATCTACACCCAGTGCCGCGTAGTAGTCCTTGTAGTCCAAATGCGAGAGTCCTTTGCAGTAGGAGGGCAGTTGCGCCTTCCGTGGCCTGTATCTTAGTCCAGTACTATCAGATAATCAACTCACAGGCGGCGCTTGACTGGATCGCACGTCTCGCAGTCTGAGTTGTTGCCTTCCTGCGCCTCAATGCCAAAAGGGGACGAGCTGTCCGGCCCGTCCCTATAGCGTGCAGGCCCCGCTCAGAGGACGCCTACGGCGCCTCGAAACCGAACGCTTCGTAGTTCTTGGCGATCCAGGAATCCCATTTTTCGGGCAGTTCCTCGAGCGGGAAGATCGCCTGAACCGGGCAGGCATCGATGCAGAGACCGCAGTCGATGCACTCCTCTGGGTGAATGAAGAGGGCCTCCCATTCGTCCTTGTCATAGATGCAATCGACCGGGCAAACGTCGACGCAGGCAGTGTCTTTGGTGCCGACGCAGGGTTCGGCGATGATGTGAGTCATTGAAGCGAGGCCTCCGCGGGTGTTGCTCGGTAGGAGTCGAGCGAGCGCAATTATAGCCATCCGGTCGACGAAGGGGCGGACCGTGCACTAGCATCTACTCATGCCCGGAGCGTTCGAGAGCATGCCGCCTCTCGTCATCGTTACAGGCAAGGGCGGGGTGGGAAAGACCTTGGTCAGTTGTGCCTTGGCCCGGGCACGTGCAGATGCCGGTCTGCGTGTCCTGTTGCTCGAACTCGACGCGCGAGAGAGTCTGCACCGCTTCCTCGACTGCGCTCCCTCCGGTGGCAGGATCGTCTCGGTCACGCCGACCCTGGACGTTCAGAACATCCGTCCGCGGGAAGTGGTCGATTCGCTCATTGAGGAGCGCGTCCGGCCCGCCTGGATCGCGCGCCGAGTCTTGGCCAGCGCGATCTATGAGCAGTTCGTGCAGGGTGCGCCTGGGCTGCGCGAAGTCGCGGCCCTGGGTTACGCCTTGCGCGCAACCCGGGGGGCCTACGACCTGGTGGTGCTCGACGCTCCAGCGACCGGTCACGGTGTGGCCCTGCTCGAAGCGCCGAGACTTCTGAGCCAGGCGATCGAGGCCGGGCCCGTGGCCCAACTTGCCCGGGAGGCCGCGGCCATGGTCGAGGATCCATCGGCCTGCGCCCTGTGGGCTGTGGTGACACCCGAGGGCATGGCCATTCGCGAGACCCTCGAACTGGACGAGGCGCTCACGGTCGGTCTGGGTCGCCACCTGGACCTGCTGCTGCTCAACGGGCTGCTGCCTCCTCATCGCGAGACCGGGAGCGAGCCTGCCTGGCTTGCCGCCTGGTACCGGCGGGCCGAGGCCCAAGCAACGCACGAGGCCCATCTGGCGGCCGCCTGGAGCGGCCCCCTGGTCCGTCTTCCGCTGAGCGCTGGAGAGGGGCTCGAAGCGCTGGCGGAGCTCCAGAGCGCGCTCGTACCGAAGGGTGCGACCTGATGGGCGGCGTGCGAATCGACGTGTTGGCTGGAGCGGGCGGAGTGGGGAAGACCACGGTGGCCGCTGCGACCGCGCTGGCGTTGGCTGATTCCGGGCAGAAGACCCTCGTCATGACCTTCGATCCCTCACGCCGGTTGAAGGACACCCTTGGGATCAGTGCCCGGGCCGGGGATGAAGAAGCTCCCGTCGAGGGCTGCGGGGGCAACCTCTTCGCTTCGCTGCTCGACGCCCGGGCGACGTTCGATACCCTGATCGAGCGCCATGCCCCCGATGCCGCAGTGCGGCAGAGGATTCTCGATAACCGCTATTACCAGCAGCTTGCGGGTAGCCTGGCCGGCATCCTCGAGTACATGGCGGTCGAGCGGCTCTTCGAGGTAGCGCAGGCCGGGCGCTACGAGCGCGTGGTGCTCGACACCCCGCCGGTGAGCCAGGCTCTCGACTTCCTCGAGGCTCCCGGCCGCATTGTCGACTTCCTGGACAGCGGTGCGGTGCGGTTGGCCACAGGCAACTGGTTCGACGGCGAGGGGCACCTGCGAGCCGTGGGGCGTTTCGGCCGTCTGGGCCGGCGCTTCGAGCGTTACCTGGACGACCTCGTGGGTCTCGACCTTCTGCGTGATCTTGTCGAGTTCTTTACCGCCTTCAAGCCTCTGTTCGCCGGCTTCCGGGACCGTGCCAGCCGGGTAGAGGATCTCTTGCGCCTTCCGACAACGCAATTCACCCTCGTCACCACGGCGAGCGAGGACCGCACCGAGGACACGCTCTTCTTCGCTCGGCGACTCATGGAGGCCGGACTGCACCTGCGCGGTGTGGTGGCGAATCGAATCCACCCCTCTCCGCAGGGCGCCAACCGGCACCCAGGTGAGTTGGCCGTTTTGGGTCGCGCGGTCGCCGAGCGGGAGGCCCGGGCGTTGGATTCCGCCGAAGAACTGCTCGGCACCACCGCGACTCTCGAGACGCTGCCGCTGCTGGCCTGCGAGCCGGTCGATGTCGAAGGCCTCAGGCGCCTGGCGGGACTGCGCCGAGAGTACCGCCAGGACTAGCCAAGGGGCCGAGATGGGCGGGCTCGCCGCGCCACGCTGCGGCTCGTTGACAGAATTGCCGCACCGCGGTATAAATATCTCGAGGACGCCGCGAAGCGGCATTGACCTTCACCGGAACCCGAGCGGAAGAACCTACTGGAGAGACAATGGTCCGACTCATCAAGCGCTACGAGAGCCGTAAGTTGTACGACACCGAAGAGAGCCGCTACGTCTCGCTCGAAGAGATTGCCGGCTGGGTGCGGGGCGATCAGGAAGTGCGCGTGATCGACAACGCGACGTCCGAGGACGTGACGACCCAGACTTTGACCCAGGTGATCCTCGAAGAGGGTCGCAACGGAAGTTCGGCCCTGCCCTCGGAGCTGCTCCACGAGCTGGTGCGCTCCGGTGCGCGAGCCTTTTCCACTGGCGTCGGGCATGTCCAGCAGGGAGTCGACCGCTTCGTTCAGAGTTCGATGGACAAGTTGACTCCGGTGCGGGAAGCCCGCGAGGAGATGTCCTCACTGCGCGACCGGCTGGAGGATCTCGAAACCTCGCTCCGTCGGCTCGAGGTCGGGGGCTCCGAGGCGGCGGGCACCGCCTCTCCCCGGAAGCCGGCCAAGAAGGCGACGCGCAAAGCGTCCCGGGCCAAGAGCACGGCGGCAAAGAAGCCGGCAGCCAAGAAGGCCGTCCGCAAAGCCGCCAAGAAGCCGGCGAAGAAGCGGACCAAGAAGACCGACTGATCCCATGCCGCATAGCGGCATGCACAACACTAGGAGATATCCCATGAGCAAGAAGAAGACAGCGAAAGAGTTCCCGATGGACGTCAAGGATTCTGCCCACAAGATCTGGCTGGCCGGCCTGGGTGCCGTAGCCGTTGCCGAAGAAGAGGGCGCGAAGTTCTTCAAGACCCTGGTCAAGAAGGGCGAGAAGTTCGAGGGCCAGCGCAAGAAGCGAGTTGATGAGGTCGTCGAGAAGGTCAAGGACGGCGTGGAGGATGTCCGCGACGGCGTCGAGTCTCGCTGGCAGCGTTTGGGCGACTCGTTCGACAGCAAGGTAGGCCGTGCCGTCGAGCGCCTCGGCGTGCCGAGCCGCGAAGAGATCCACAAGCTAACCGAGCGAGTCGAGGATCTGACCCGCAAGCTCGACAGCCTGCAGGCCTCGAAGGCCCCGAAACGGGCCGCCAAGCCGAGAGCCCGCAAGAGCGCCTGACCTACAAGGACGGCGTGAAGAAGTCCGTTCCCAACAAGGGAGCCGGCTCGACCAGCAAGGTTGGGCTGGCTCTCGCGGGCGGTGGCCCGGAGGGCGCGATCTACGAGATCGGCGTCTTGAGTGCGCTCGAAGAGGCGGTCATCGGCCTCGATCTCAATGCTGCGCACATTTACGTCGGGGTGTCGGCCGGTGCTTTTGTCGGCGCCAATCTGGCCAATGGGCTGACCGCGCGGCAGATGAGCCGGGCGATCATCAAACACGAACCCGGCGAGCACCCGTTCGTGCCCGAGATCTTCTTCACCCTCGCGACGGGCGAACTCGGCAGGCGGATCCTGAGCGTGCCGCGGCTCGCCTGGCAGGCGCTGGTCGATTTCTCCACCAACCGCGACGACATCAGTCTCCGCGCGTCGCTGACCAGCCTGACCCGAGCCCTGCCGGTAGGGATTTTCGACAACGAACCGATTCGCCGGTACCTCGAGAAGATCTACTCCATCAAGGGCCGCACCGACGACTTCCGTCAGCTGAAGCGCAAGCTGGTCGTCGTCGCCTCGGACCTCGACTCGGGCCAGGCGGTACGCTTCGGCGAGCCGCCGTTCGAGGATGTGCCGATCTCGACCGCGGTGCAGGCGAGCACGGCGCTGCCGGGCGTCTATCCCCCGGTGGTCATCGACGGCCGGCATTACGTGGACGGCGTCCTGCTCAAGACCCTGCATGGTTCGGTGGCGCTCGAGGCCGGAGCCGAGCTGCTGATCTGCATCAATCCGATCGTCCCCGTCGACACCTCCGAGGCCGTGGAGCAGGGCGTGATGCGTCGCGGCAAGCTGACCGACCGGGGCCTGGTCTCGGTCCTCTCCCAGAGTCTGCGGACCCTCGTGCGTTCGCGGCTGGAGGCCGGCTTGCTGGGCTATGACAACAAGTTCGAGGGCGCCGACCTTCTGTTGCTCGAGCCGGCGCGCGAGGACTACCGGATGTTCTTCACCAACATCTTCAGCTTTTCGCGCCGCCAGGCGGTTTGCGAGCACGCCTACGCCTCGACTCGCAAGCAACTCTTGGCCCGCTTCGACGAGTTGGCGCCGATGCTCGAGCGTCACGGCCTCAGTCTGGACCGCCAAGTTCTCGAGGAAGAGCGCGCTCTGTGGCCGGCCGTCGCCGAGAGCCCGGCTTCATTGAGGGCTCAGTCCGGAGTTCCGTCAGGAGCCTCCTCGAGCCGTCAGGTCCTGACCGATCTGGACGCAGCGCTCGACCGGCTCGATAGGGTATTGGCAGAAGCCTAGAGCGTTGGCCGAAGCCTGGCTTCGCCGCCGGCTCCGGCCCTAGATCGAGGGCTTGGGTGGTAACGGCCGCTCGCTGAGGTGCCAGGCGAAGTTGCCCTCTTGTTCGCGGCGCTCGGCGGCCGAGAGTCCACGGTAGCCGCAAGGCGGCCTACGCCAGCGCCTGACCAGAGCCAGCGGAAACCAACCCAACGGCACGTAATAGAGCGCGATATCCCAGTCGCGGAGCCAGCCGTGCAACCAGTTGCGGGCCGGACCGCGGCGCCGGTCGCGGTCGTGACCGAGAAAGGCCCACGGCCAGCCCCAGGGCATCGAGCGGTGGAAGGCCTTGCGGCGCCAGGCTCTGCGCAGTCCTCGACGTAGCGAGCGCCACTGGTATGGCCAGCGGCCGCGGCGGGCCACCAGCCGATCGAGTTCGGCTTGCATCTCCTGGCGGATCTGCTCGGCAACGGTGCGGGCATCCTCACGTTGGGGGTCCTCGATGCCGACCGCCCCGAGAGCCTCGAGCCGGGCCCGTACGTCGATGGGATCGCCGACGACGAAGATCATCCGGGCCGGAAGCGACAGGTACCACATCCACGGAAAAAGCAGGGTCAAAGGTCCCGCCGGCATCGGGAAGAAGGGTACGTGGAACTTCTGCACCAGACGGTCGAGCCAGCCGAAGGTGTAGTTGAATGGGATGACCCATTCGGCGTTGACCGTGTAGATCGGCACGACCGGAGCCTGATGCCTCGCCGCTTGAACGATGAAGCTGCTCGAGAAGCGCTGCAGTTGGTAGCGCCGGCCGAATCCCTTGCCGATTCCGGCAACGCCCTCGGGGTAGTAGAGCACTCGGTCACCGCGCTCGAGCAGCCGGTGGAAGTTGTCGAAGGTCATGTCGACGCCGCCACCGCGGCGCCAGAAGTTATCGATGCCGAAGGGGCGCATCCACCAGGCCATCGACAGTTCGCGCTCGAAGACCGGGCGGCAGAGCGTCTCGGCCCTGAAGTCGTAACGCCGCCAAAGGAGGCCATCGAGCGCCAAGGCGTCCCAAGGGTAGGCCGTGCCGCTGTGGTTGCTCGCCAGGATGGCCGGTCCGCCGACGGGCATCTTCTCCAGCCCGAGCAGGCGGGGGCGGAAGTAGTTATCTAGAGCGCCCTGGAAGGGGCCCTCGAGCATGTGGCGGATGTACTCGGGGTCGAATGGCTCGTAGTACTCCGGTTCGGTTTGGGGTCCGGGCGAGTGCTGCCCGTCGGCTGTCCGCTCAGCTGCCACGGCGCAGAGCGAGCAGAAGTCCCAGAGCGAAGAGACCGACCCAGATCAAGAGCGGCCCCTTGAAGGCGGCGACGATCGCGCCGGCGACGAGGCAGAAGCCGGCGAAAATCGTGCCCCTCACGCCGGCGAACGGATTCTGCGGCGCGCCGCGGGTGCTCTGTTCGAGCACTCGCAAGCCCTCGGTGATGAGCATCGGTGCCTTGACCAGCGCATCGACCAGTTCCGGCGCTCCGCGCAGTCCTTCCTTGGCCAGGCGCAGCGGGCTGAACTGGCGCAAGAAGAGATCGTTGACGTGGGTTCGCGAGACGCCGGCGACGTCGAACCCGGGCTTCAACAGATGGCCGACGCCCTCGAAGGTGACGATCGCTTTGACCATCAACACCATCTCGACCGGGAAGTACATGCGGAAGGTCGCGCCCTTGCCGACGGACTCCAAGATCAATTGGCCGATCGAGAACTCGTCGAAGCTGGCGGCATGCTGCCACCGCCGGCAGATCTCCTCGACCGCCCGCTTGAAGCCCTTGACGTCGCTCCCCGGCCCGCGCTCAGCCAGCGCCGCCAGGTAGCGTGCCGCGTTCTCGGAATCACCCATCACCAGGCAGTAGTAGTAGTACAGCAGCGTGCGCCGCAGCTCTTCGTCGAAGCGCCCGACCATGCCGACGTCGATGAAGCCGGCCTTGGGTCCGGGCAGGATGATCAGGTTGCCGGGGTGCAGGTCGGCGTGAAAAAAGCCGTCCTGGTAGAGCATCTGGATGATCGCCCGGGTCCCGAGGTCGATGACCTTGTCGCGTTCCTCGTCGCTCAGCCGGGCCCGCGCCTCGTCGCCGGGCTCGATACCATCGAAGAACTCCATCACCACCAGGTTCTCGGTGGTGAACCGCCGGTAGATCTTCGGGAAGACGATGTCGGGCTCGTTCTCGAAATTGGCGGCAAACGTCTCGGCGTTGTCGGCCTCGAGTCTGAGGTCGACCTCGCGCACCGTGTAGTCGCAGAACTCGCGGATCACTCGCTGCGGCTGGAAACGAGAGAGGAAGCGCTGCAGGAACCAACCCAGTGAGCGCAGCAGCACCACATCGCGGCGCAGCACCTCGCGGATGCCCGGCTTGACCATCTTGAGGATCACGGTCTCGCCTTCCACCGTGACCGCCCGGTGAATCTGCCCGATCGAAGCCGAACCCAGGGGCTTGGCGTCGACTTCGGCGAAGACCTCTTGCCAGGGTCGGCCGATTTCGCGTTCGAGCAATTCGAGGAAGCGCTCGAAGGAGACCGCCGGGAGGCGGTTCAGCAGGTTCTTCAGCTCGTCGGTGATGGGCTCCGGCAGGAGATCCTCGCGCAGGCTGAGAATCTGGCCGAGCTTGATGTAGGTCGGTCCGAGGGCTTCGAGCCGTTTGCGTAGCTGGACGGGAAACGCATGGCCGCGCAGTTCCTTGGCCAAGAACGGCCGGGTCACGGCTCGCAGCGCTAGTTGGGTGCGGTAGACCAGGCCATGGCGTCGTTCCGGCGGCCGCTCGTCGATCGCCGCACCCAGAGCGCCGACGAGGATGCCCGCCGTGTGCCGGTGGGTGGTGAAGTAGCGTCGCACCAGGCCCGGAGGGCGCTTTTCGACCAGCAGTTCGAAGTCGCGGGCAGCAGTGTCCCCAGTGCCCCCGGGGTCGCCGGCTGTTCCGCTGGCCTGACTGGCCTGACTGGACTGACCGGCCTGGTTGGACTGGCTTGTACTACTGGCTGGGTCGCCCATGGCCGGTCGAAGCTAGCGGTTGCGCCCGTACTGCTCGTGGCTCGACACCCAGTCGAGTGAGGAGATGGCCGAAGCGAGCGAAATCTCTCCGGCCAGGGCCACTCCGGCGACGATCTCGGCGAACTTCTTGACCTTGTCCCTGCCGTAGCAGCCCATGATCTCGAGCGACTCGCGCTGGGTCGCGAGCCCGGTACCGCCGCCGTAGGTGGCGACGATCAACGAGGGGATGGTGAGCGATAGATAGAGGTCGCGCTCGGGAGTCAGCTCGACATACATGATGGCGGCCGAGGACTCGGCGACGTTGGCCACGTCCTGACCGGTGGCAATGAACATGGCGGTGATCGAGTTGGCGGAGTGCAGGCCGTTGTTGTTGGCGCCCGAGAGAATGGCCCCGACATTGGCCACCTGGGCATGGTAGGCCAGCTTGCCGGGCTCGACCCGCATGTGCTGAATCAAGACGTCACGCGGTACCGTGACCTCGGCGATGACCCGTTTGCCGCGGGTGCGCATCACGTTGACCTGGGAGGCTTTCTTGTCGGTCGCCAGGTTCGACTCGAGGAAGAACCGCTCGACTGTATCGACCCGCTCGAGAATCCAGCTGCAGGCGGCAAAGGTCGCTCGCCCGACCATGTTCTGCCCCGCCGCGTCGCCGGTGAAGTAGTTGAAGCGCAAATAGGCGAACTTGCCGGCCAGATAGGTGTCGATCTCGAGCAGCTTGGCAATGCTCGAGGTGCTCTCGGCCTCCTCGCGAATGGCCTCCAGGTTCTCTTCGACCCAGGTCTGGAAATCGCGGGCTTCGCGAGCCGACTCGAAGATGAATACCGGCGCGCGCTGCATTTTGTCGGCGACCACGGTGCACTTCACTCCGCCCGAGAGGTTGATCACCTTGATCCCGCGGTTGTACGACGCCACGAGGGTGCCCTCGGTGGTCGCGAGCGGCACCAGGAACTCACCTTGGGCGTGCTCGCCGAGCACGTGAATCGGGCCGGCGAAGCCGAGCGGCACCTGGGCCACGCCGCTGAAGGCCTCGACGTTGCCCTGCGTGGTTGCCGGGTCGAAAGAGTAGTGCGCCGTGTGCTGAGGCTCGACGCCACTGTAGTCGGCGATGAAGCGCTGCCGGGCCTCGATCGCGGCGGCGCTGTAGTCGTCGTCCTTGTCGTAGGGGATCCGCACACGATCGTCCTTGGCAGCGATCGCGTCTTTCACCTTCAGCCTGAGTTCGCCGAAGCTGTCGGTCTGAAAGACGACCTGAATCGAGTGTTTGCCATCGCCGAGGGCCGCTTGGGCGGCGCAACGCAGCTCCACCGTCTGGCGCAGCGGGAAGGGAATCGGCGCCTCAGCACTGACCTCGGTGGGCCTTATCGGGGCGCCGTTCACCATCAGGACCACGCCCTCGAGCGCCAACTCCTCGCCGTTGAGAACGATCCGTGAGAGGCCGATGACCTGGGCGTCGCTCAGCCGGTTCTTGAGCTCGAACGAGACCCCGTCCGTGCGATTCTTCAGGCTGCCGAAAGAGTAGAGCTGCTTGAGGATGAGGGCAGGTATTCGCATGCTGGTCTTAGCTTAGTGTTTCGTCGAGAAAAGGGCCAAGAAGTCCCCCGCCCAGGAGTCCCGGGATCAACGTTGCCACGAGGCCACAGTCTTCGGCGGCATCGACGGCAGCCGGGTCGAGTGCGGCGACCGGCAGGTCATTTGGGATGCGGCCGGCTTGTACCCAGCAGGCCAGCGTTTCGGCTTCGGTGCCGCCGGCGACAATGGCCGCAGTCGGATTGTCGAGGGAGATTGCCCCGACGGGCCGAAGGTCATAGGCCGCCCGGCAAACGGCTTCGGAACCGAGTTCCTGTAGCCGGTCGCCGATTCGCCGTCCGGCCACGGCGGCGTGGGGAACAAGAGCCCGCTGGCGCCGGCCGATGCGGCCCTGCAGCAGCTCCAACAGGTCGCCGAGTCCCGAAGCCTCCACTTCGGGTGCACGACCCTCGGAACGCAGGACCTCGCCAGCCGCTCGCTCCGCGGCCACACGGATCGTCAGTCCCGGCGGGGCACCAATACCCTCGATCACTGCTTCGGCCGCCGCGGCGGTAGGCAGCACCAGCCAATTGAACAGGGCCAACTCGCTCAAGGTCCTCGCCCAGGAGAGTGGGTCCGGCGGAGCAACGATAGTCGCAGGCGGCACCAGGATTGCGCCGGCACCGAGAGCGGCCAGCTCCCGACTGAGCGGTCGAGCGGAGTCCGGATTGAAGAAGAGGACCGTGGTAGGGCGCATCGAGGCCAGTGTAGCCGTTGAGTGCGGTCTTGGCAGGAGCAGGAGCGTCTGCTAAATTCCCGCCGGTTCTCACCCTTTCCCGCGTTCAATCTCCCAGACCCGACTCCGAGCTCACTATGGCCAATACCGTCGTCATCGGCATGCAATGGGGCGATGAGGGCAAGGGCAAGATCGTCGATCTGCTCTGTCCCGCTTTCGGAGTGGTCGCCCGCTATCAGGGGGGCGACAACGCCGGACACACCGTCAAGTTCGGCGACGAGCACTTCGCGCTCCACCTGATTCCCTCGGGCATCCTCCATCCCGAGGCCCAGTGCGTGCTCGGCAACGGCATGGTGATCAACCCCGAGGCGTTCTTCAAGGAGATTGGCGAGCTGCACGAGCGTGGCATTGCCACCGAAGGCCGGCTCTTCGTCTCGACCTGCGCCCACGCGCTCCTGCCGCACTACATGGAGCTCGACAAGCTGCGCGAGGCGTCGATGGGGGAGAACTCGATCGGCACCACGGCCCGCGGTATCGGACCGGCTTACGAGATCAAGGCCTCGCGTTTCGGTCTGCGGATGAGCGACCTGACCTCCGAGGATCTCGAGCAACGCCTCGACCAGCAGCTCCGGCGGCTCTTCCCCGAAATCACCACCCTGTCGTCGAGCCAGCTGCCGGACCTGAAGCAGGCCGCCGCCTACTGTCGCGAGTGGGGCACGCGCCTCGAGCCTTACCTGCGTGACACCGGGCTCCTGCTCGATCGGGCGATAGGCGAGGGCCGCAGTGTGCTCTTCGAGGGCGCTCAGGGCACCCTGCTCGACCTCGACCACGGGACCTACCCCTACGTCACCAGCTCCAATTCGACCGCCGGCGGCGCCGCCGTCGGCACGGGCGTTGCCCCGACCCGCATCAGCGGTGCGATCGGCGTCCTCAAGGCCTACACCACGCGCGTCGGCAAGGGCCCGTTCCCGACCGAACTCGAAGACGACTCCGGCGATTACCTCCGAGCCCAAGGTCAGGAGTTCGGTACCACCACCGGCCGCCCCCGCCGCTGCGGCTGGCTCGACCTCGTCGCCGCGCGCTACGCCAAGCGCGTCAACGGCATCGACACCATCGCACTCACCAAGCTCGACGTGTTGGACGAGGTCGAGGAGATCAAGGTCTGCGTCGCCTATCGCATAGACGGTCAAGAAGTGACCGAACTGCCTTCACGGCGAGACGACTTCGAGCGCGCCACCCCGATCTACCGCTCTCTGTCTGGTTGGAGCCAGTCCACCGTCGGCACCACCGACTACAGCGAGCTGCCAGAGGCCGCCCAGAACTACATTGCCCTGATCGAACTCGAACTGGGAGTCCCCGTCGGCCTCGTCTCGACCGGCCCGAAGAGAGAAGAGACCGTCCTGCGCAACGAAGTGCGCCTGATTGAGCTCACCGACGGCCATCTGTAGCCCGAGTGGGTGGCAGCAGCTAACGCCGGCCGCTGTTTACCCCTCCCAGACCAGCGCTTATACTGCGCGCTTCGTGGGCCGTTAGCTCAGTTGGTAGAGCAGCAGACTTTTAATCTGATGGTCATAGGTTCGATTCCTATACGGCCCACCATCTTAAACTCTTGATTCCATAGCCACTTACGGCGTTGTCTCGAACCGAGAATCGGGCTTCTTGCCTGAATTGCGAGTGCTTCTAGTTATTAGCTAGTCTCGCTGGGACTTAGTCCGGCTGTACCCAAATTTGTACCAAGGATCAGTCTCGGCGTCGAACAGACAGGCGCGTCAGCGTCGGGCTGCAACGCCCCGCCACTACCCACCACCATCTGCCCTTGCCCGTTTCACATAGCGGACCACAAGGCTCGTCCACCCTTGGGAGATGCTTGAGAACCCCAGATCCCGGAGAGCGCTACGGCTAGCTCCAACTCATGCAGAAGGGAAGAACAGTGCTGGCCCTCAACGTAGCAAGAGCGCGGCCAAGCACCGCTATCGCTTGCGGTCCAGATCTGACAGCTACAGCCCAGAACTGCCTCCGCCCGATCACAGCTAGACCAGTGTCGTTGTATCCGATCGCTTTGTCGAGCCATTCGAAGGCGCAATCGCCGAGGATCGATCCCCCGCTCTTAGCTCGCCCAATGCCGTCTCCCTCAATCAGCCAGACCCATCTTCTCTAGAAAGACTGGCCAGCGGGGATCGTCGTGGAGATCGGCGAGAAGTGGGTCGAGCTTCACGGAAGTTGGGAGGCCGCCATCGCGCTGCCGGTAGGCCCGTTCCAACCACTCGAAAGCCACATCGATCTCGTCGCGGAAGGCGTAGACTTGGGCTATCTGATAGGCGGCATCAAGTTGGTTCTGCTCGATCAACTCTCTCAGCTTTACATCCGCTTCCGCCTGCCGTCCCAAGGCGTGATAGGCAAGTGCCAGGCCAAGTATCTGCCAGAAGGGTGAGGACTCCTCTTCCATCTCCCTCAAGGCTTCTTCGGGTCTGCCTTGCGCCAGGTACATCTTGCCCAGCTGGGCGTGAACCACTGGCCGGTCTGGTTGTAGTTCCAGAGTCTTCTTGAACAATCTCTCAGCCTCCACGAGAAGACCAGCACGGTAGGCGAGTTCCCCCTGGCCAAAGAGAACTGCGACGTTGAGTGGGTCGAGTTCCAGAATCCGGCGATGCAGGTCTAGAGCCTCCTCCAAGCGGCCTTGGGTTGCCGCAAGCCGGGCCGCTGCCACGAGCACAACGGTATTCGCCGGCTCGAGCTCGAGACCCTTCTGGATGGCTGCCCTCGCTCCCTGCCAGTCCCAGTCATACCCCCGCCTTATCTCCGCGAGGATTGCATGGGCTTCTGCCCAGCGTGGATCCAGCTCGAGGGCTCTTTCTGCCGCCTGGCGAGCCTGGGCCCAGCCCTCGTCCAGCTGTAGGTAAACCTGACCAGCTTGTTCGCTGCGGACATAGGCAAGCTCAGCCCACGCAGGGGCGAAATCGGGCGCGATCTCGACCGCCTGCTTGAGGTAGCTTGCTGCCTTCTCCAAGCTTTCTTGGCCGACCCCCAACTCTCTGAAGTGCCGTCCCTGGAGGTAGGCCGTATAAGCCGCCGGATCGATCACTTGCGGGGAAACGCCTGCCTCTTCGCCGAGGAGGGTGACCTGGAGGGCCTTGGCCACAGCCTCGGCAATTTCTTCCTGGAGGGCGAGGATGTCCTCGAGCTCCCGGTCGTAGCTCTCCGACCAGAGGTGAAAGCCGTCGGCTACATTGATGAGCTGGGCGGTGATTCGCACCTGAGTGCCTGCCTTGCGGACGCTGCCCCCGAGGATCGCACCGACGTGCAGCTCACGCCCGATCTCGGAAATCTGGGTGTCCTTACCCTTGAAGGAGAACGACGACGTGCGTGCCGCCACCCTCAGCTCGGGGATCTTGGCCAGGACATTCAGCAGCTCTTCGGCCAGACCGTCGGAGAAGTACTCCTGGTCTTGCTCTTGACTCATGTCGGCGAATGGGAGCACGGCGATTGAAGCGGCTGAAGGCTCCACGACTGCGGGACCCTGCTCCGCCGGTTGCCGAGGCGAGTCCGTCCCTTTCCCAAACCAGAGCCCCGCTGCGAGAGCCAGAGCTAACGCCGCCGCGCCGACACCGATCCAGAGTCTGCGCCGGGACGAAGCTTGCGACGGCTCCACGGCCTCGACGACGGCTGAAACCTCAGCCACCGTCGTATCCCGCCGCAGCCTGTAGAGGTCCGCTTTGAGCTCCGAGGCACTTTGGTACCGGAGTGTCTTGTCCTTCTCGAGCGCCTTGTTGAGAATGTGCTCCAGCTCTTCGGGCAGCTCCGGGTTGATGCGTACCGGGGCCGTCGGCGCCCGGTTCAAGATCAGGTCGAACGTCGTCCCTGTTGTCTTGGCCGCGAACGGCTGCTTCCCCGTCGCCATCTCATAGAGCACCGCTCCAAGAGAGAACAGATCGGTGCGCCCGTCCAGCTCCTCACCCCGGACCTGTTCCGGCGACATGTAGGCAATCGTTCCCACCGCCGCTCCCGGCGTCGTCAAATGCTCCGGGGCCAGCTCGGTCTCGGCGGCCTCCGCCTCTGTCCTCGATACCTGCCGAGCACGGTCCTCGGTGATCTTCGCCAAGCCGAAGTCCAGCACCTTGGCATCCCCGCGCTGGGTCACGAAGAGATTCGTCGGCTTGATGTCCCGGTGGATGATCCTCGCCCCGTGCGCCGCCTCCAGCGCATCCGCCACCTGGGCGCCGATCTGGACGATCTGCTCGGTCGGCAGCGGCTGACCGCTGATCCGGTATTTCAGAGTCTGACCGTCCATCAGCTCCATGACGATGAAATAACGACCCTCTTCCTCGCCCAGCTCGTGGATCGTGCAGATGTGGGGATGGTTCAGAGCCGAAGCCGCCCTGGCCTCTCGCTGAAAGCGAGCCAGAGCCGCGGGATCTTCGGCCAGTTCGTCCGGGAGAAACTTGAGTGCCACCTCCCGACCCAGCACCAGGTCCTTGGCCCGGTACACGACGCCCATCCCGCCACCCCCGAGCTTCTCGGCGATCTTGTAGTGGGAGACGGTCGAACCGATCATTGGAGGGGACTCACGGATTGTGCAGTGTTGGGACAACTCTATTCTACGGTGGCATGCACTTGGGGGTCCTTTCCCTGCTGAGCTTGAGCTACCTAACCCCAGCCCAGCCCCTGGTAGCACTGGCCAGGGCACCCCGGGGCAGGAACTGGCCCTGGTAGTGCAGGGCCGCTGCATGTGGTGGCGGCTGGGGGCTCTACCCCTGGGAACCCTTTCCGGGTGGGGGGGAGGGGAGGGGGCAATTTTGGGTACATCGCTGACCAATCCTCCCCTGAAACAGTCAGACCTCAACCGCAGCCAGAGCGCGGAAAGGCACTGCTATCTCTTGCGGTTCAGGTCTGACAGCTACAGTCCAGAACTGCCTCCGGCCGGTCTTTTAATCTGATGGTCATAGGTTCGATTCCTATACGGCCCACCATTTCAACCTCAATGTAGCCAATAACTTAGGTCGTTTTCAGGGCGGGTGGGAAACTAGGCTGCCTGGAGGGTGCGGAGCCAACATATGCTGGCTGGCTGGCTGGGCTGCTAGCGGCGGGGTCCCCACAGCCGGTGGTAGGGCGGCCACCTACGGCACGGTGGTAGACCACGCCGAGGTGTCGCCGGACTCGAAGCCGTCGGCGAAAACGTAGCCCGCGATTCCGGTGACCTGCGTACCGCTGAAGCTCAGCCTCAGTCCCGCAGTCCACGAGTCGTTGATTCCATCAACCTCTTCGAAGTCGGCGTCCATCGTCTGGGGAAGCAGCCCAGCGAAGGAACAAAAGTCGGTCAGTCCAGCGCAGAATTCCTCCCCCTGGCCAGTGCACTGCGATGGGTCCCCCGTATTGTCGGTGCACTGGATCTCGTACGCTGGCCCTACCGGCCCGAATTCGATCACCGGTAAATCAGGGTCGATGCCGGCACACGCACACCCTCGATAGGCTTCGTCGATTGCCGTCAGGGAGTCCTGGCCCGTCAGGTAGCCGCCGAGCCTACCGCCGCCGACGTCTACGGGATCCTGGCCGGGAACCGTCAAGTCCTGGGTGCAAATGCCCAGGCAACCGGTCGGCGAGTCGACCAACGGCAGCTCGACGACCGGATCCCTGAGAGGCAGCAGGCGCCACTGCTCACCGATAGAGAACGGGGCCACAGCGATAGCGATCTGATTCCCCAACGCGGTGGCGACGCCGCTCGACAGAGATCCGGTATTGAATTGATCGTGCGCACCATAGTCGCCGAAGCTCTCGGGGTTGAGTCCCGCACTGCCGTTACCGGACGCCATCGTGGCGTAGTCGAGGCCATCGGTCCAGAAACCGTCGAAGACCGAGAATTGAACCGGGCCGTCGCCCAGCCCCGCAGGCAGTTGCAGCCAGTCGACGATCTTCACGGCCTCTCCGGCTTCCACCCGGGCGGTGATCTGTGCCTGGAAGTCAAAGCCCAACGGCTCCAGGATGGCGAGCAGAGCACCCAGGGCGTCGTCCAACTGGGAATCACCGACCAGGTCAAAGCAGCATTTCTCGGGCGGGTCAAAGAGCGCCGGCAGCTGGATCTTTCTGATGTAGCTCGAGTCGCGCAGGACTGCCTCTTGGGCGTAGGCGAAAATGTCCGTAACCGGCGCGACACACAAGCCTGCGATGCATTCATCGCCGGAGGAGCAGTCGTTGTTATCGACGCAGACTTGTCCGTAGGCCGCGGCACTGCAGCACAACAGCAGGCACCAAGTAGTTAGCCTCGGTGACGGCTCCGATCTCGCCATGTTGTCCTCCGATCGCTCCGATCTGGTGGATTACCTGCCAAGAGACAACTGTCTTCTATCAAGCGAACGGTCAGCGTGCCAGACCCCGCCGCACGGCAAGGTACCGTCCGTAGGGGTGGGGCGCACAGGAACTGCGTGCACGGTCGAGCCAATCTTCCCCGGCTCGGTGGTGGCGTCGTGCCAGAGACGCCCTCGCCTACAGCCCGAGACTCCGTCCAACGAGGTGGCGCAGGATGCGCCCGCGTGACCGGACAACTCCTAGCCGCTCGCACACGGGCCAGCACCGAAAAGAAGAAACAGACCCGCCGCCCCTTAGCGGTCCAGGGCTGCTAGGAGTTCATCTACAGCGCCAGCCGAGCCAATGTCCGACTCGTTCGCCATATAGCGGCGAGTCTACCCTCAAGACAAAGGGGAAGCGCGAACTGGGCCCGGTGGCTCTACGCGAGACGTCTATCTACGAGTCGCTAAAGTACAGGTCGACCCGCACCGGGGCCGACCGATTCTTCTTCGGTTTCTCCAGCGGGTGGACGACGTAGAGGTCCGAGCGGCCGTCGGCGTTCAGGTCGAGAATGCGCACGAACCCAAGGTGTCGGAGCTCACGCTCGAGGTGGATCGCTCCGTCCGCCGTCGACGGATACTCGCAACCCGGTCGCCCGTGGTGGATCGTGACCCTCTTGCCGCGCCCGAGCTGCACGAAGTCGGCCCGGCCGTCGGCGTTGAAGTCGCCGGCAAACTGCGACAGGTGGCGATGGCGGAGGGTACTCGACCGACGGTTGATCTTGAACTTGCCCGAGAGCTCGAGGCTCTCAACCTCGCGGAAGGTGGCGTCCGGCTGTTGACACCAAACGTGGAAATTCATCGTCAACTTGATGTTCTTGCTGACGAGCATGCGGGTCATGAGCGGCAGGATCGAGAAGTCGAGGCTGAACGACACCAGATCTTGACGCCCGTCTCCGTCGAGGTCCTGGAAGCCGCCGGAGAGGCGCATCTGGGGGCCGTCCGTCTCGTCTTCTGACTCGGTGCCTTCGAAAGTGTATCCAGTGGCTTCGAACTGGGCGGTCCGATCACTGATCCTGAGAGCCGAGTCGAGAGCGTGGAGCGCGTATTCGTTGAGGGGCTTCTTCGCCTGCTCGATCTCCTGTCTCCCCGTCGGGTTCTTCCAGCGCTCGACCTCGGTGCGCGTGACGGCGACAGCCGGTTCGCTCTCCCGTAGCGACCCGACGTAGACGAACTCGTGGTTCGGCTCGTCATCGCGGTCAGTTTGCGTAGCCTCTCCGTAATCGACAGGGGTATCAAAGAGCAGTCCGCCTAGGTTGCGATAAACCACCGCGCCGCCAGCGCCCTCGGATGAGATGAGGATGAGCTCTGGCAGGCCGTCGCCGTTGAGGTCCCGGACGGTCGGTAGCCTCCGGGGTCTCGGCGCGGGGTCCTCCTCGTCGCCATCCGCCCCTGCGGGCCCCGGTGGCGGCGGCACGCGCTTCGGAGTCGGGTCGAAGCCGGAGGCCGTCCCGAGAAAGGCGGTCCAACTCCCGGCAGTCGGCAGGAGAAGGTCGGGGACCGCGTCGCCGTCGAGATCGACGAGGAACTCGAGATCCGAATAGAACTCTCCGCCGTCCGTGAAGAGGTTGGGCTGCTGGATGAGCGGGTCGAGGGAGAGCGGAGTCGAGCCGTGCGCAGAGTCGAACCTCACGGCGGAGATTCCGTCGTCGGTGATCGCCACGAGGGGCAGGGCGGGGTGTCCGGTCGCGATTGCGTGGATCGAGGTATCGAGCGCGAGTGCGGGAGACGGCTGTCCGTAGCCGATCTCGGCTTTCAGTCCGGGGTAGACGCTGAGCTCTCGGTGGTCGATGAGGGCGGAGACGACGTTCATCACCTCGACCATCCCTTCGATGCCGTCGTAGCGCGTCTCCTCCATGGTCGCGATTTCGCCCCAGTCGGTGTAGGCGACCACGACGACAAGATCCTCGACCCCGTCGCCGTTGACGTCCGCCGGGATCATCGCCGCAGGGATGCCGGGGAGGGCGACGGGGAAGCGGGAGAAGCCAGGGTGATCGTCTCGAGCTAGTGCGGGCAAAGCCTGGGAGCTACATAAAAGGGCCGCCGCCAGGTGGGCGGCTACAGTGCAAGCAAACGTCGAGCAGGGTCTCATGGCGGGCACTACGGCTCGAGGCGCGAACATGTTTCCAAATTCAGGCGGCAGGCGGTGTGTTGCTTTGATCATCGGCCCCGGCGGTCCCAACCCTCCAACCCCGCCCTCATCGTGCAGGACAGGAGGTTGTCCACCATCGCTTCGCTGATCAAGGAGATCATCCGTCGATCTGCTAGGTTGACGGCGTGCCGGACATTGAGAGTGAGTCCTGGTCTCGGGTCGAGACCTTGGTCGACCAGTTGCTGGATCTCGACCCCCTCGAGCGTGCTCAGGCTCTCGAGCGGGCGCGTTTGGCCGACCGCACGGTCGCCGAAGAAGCCGAGAACCTGTTGAGGGCAATAGAGGAAGACCGCAACGACCTTCTCGATTCGCCTCTCTTCGTGAACTCACCCGAGCTGGTGGCCGGCGCCACCGAGGACGCCGCGCGCGACCGCTCGGGCACCGTGCTCGGCCCCTATCGACTGGTCAGCGTGCTGGGCCGAGGCGGCATGGGGGTCGTCTATCTCGCGGAGCGCGCCGACGAAGAGTTCGAGAAGCGAGTAGCCATCAAGCTCATGCCGCGCGGTCTCGAGAGCGACGAGGCGGAGAGACGGTTTCGCCTCGAGCGCCAGGTACTGGCGCGGCTCGAACACCCACACATCGCTCGGCTGCTCGACGGCGGCGTCACCGACGAGGGATATCCCTACCTGGTGATGGAGCTGGTCGAGGGCTTGCCCGTCGATCTCCACTGCGAGCGGAATCGCCTCGGCCTGGAAGAACGCTTGCTGCTGTTTCTCGACGTTTGCGGCGCGGTCCAGTACGCGCACCAGAGTCTTGTCGTCCATCGTGACCTGAAGCCCGGCAACATTCTGGTGACCGAAGAAGGCGAAGTTAAACTGCTCGACTTCGGTGTCGCCAAGCTTCTAGAAGAGGACCCCGAAGCCACACCGGTGACCCGCTTCCAGCCGCGAACCGCCGCCTACGCGTCGCCGGAGCAGCTGGCGAATCGCCCGGTCTCGACCGCTAGCGACACCTACTCGCTGGGTGTCGTCCTCTACCGGCTCTTGACCGGCGAGCTACCCCATGAGAACACCCGAGCTAGCTCGGAAGCGAGTGGCGGGCAATCGACCCATGGGACGCGACTGCCGGCGCGTCCCAGCGAAGCTGCGCCAGAGGACGACGAGCTTCCCTGGCGCCGGCGTTTGGCCGGCGATCTCGACCGAATCGTCTTGAAAACTCTCTCTCAGGAGCCGGCCGAACGCTACGCCACGCCTGCCGCCCTGGGCCACGACCTGCGTCGCTTTCTCGAAGGCCAGCCGGTCTCCGCCCGCGAGCCGACAGTTGGCTACCGGTTGCGAAAGTTCATCTCGCGGCACCGGCTCGGCGTCGGAGCTTCGCTCGTGGCGGCACTGGCGCTGATAGTGACTCTGGCCGCAGCTCTTTGGCAGGCCAACCGGGCGCGGGCAGAGGCGAGCCGGGCCGAAAGGGTGGCGGGGCTGCTCTCGGGGCTCTTCACCGACGCCGACCCCTGGGCGCCGACCAGCGGCGAGGTAACCGTGCCCGAGCTCTTGCAACGCGGCGTCGAGCGAGTGCGCGACGAGCTCGGCGACGATCCGGCAACTCGTTCCCGGCTGCTCGACGTACTGGGCGGGGCGTACAACGGGCTGGGAGATCACGGCAGCGGGATTCCGTTGCTCGAAGAGGTGCTGGCCGAACGTCGCGACCGGCTTGGGGATCGCCATGCGAAGACGGCGGAGTCGATGCGAAGCCTTGGACTTGCCCTGACCGGCGAGGGGCGCCTGAAGGAGGGCGCTCCCTTGGTCAAGGATGCTCTCGCCCTCGCCGAGAGAATCTACGGCCGGGACACGCCCGAGACCGCGGACTACCTTTTCGCTATGGGCTCGCTCCGTCACTCCCAGCGCGACTACCAGGAGCAGGAACGCCTCTTCCGGCGACTGGTCGAAGATCTCCGTCGTTGGGGCGAGACCGAGAGTTCCCGTCTCGCGCTGGCTCTCGGAGAGCTTTCGGTGGCGCTCGACTGGCTCGGCCGCGACGCCGAGAGCCTCGAGATCCAGGCCGAGGCCCTCGAGATGGCCGAGACCACGCTAGGAGAGGCGCATCCCCACACCGCCGTCTTCCGCAACAACTTGGGTCTGCGGCTGTCGGAGGCCGGAGACTTCGAGCGCGCCGCGTCGTACCTCCTACGAGCGCTCGAAGTGTTCGAGAGCCGGCCGAACGTGGAGGAGGCGGAGTTCGTGGCGCCGCTCTCCAATATCGGTCGCGTGCTCATGAACCAAGGGAACTTTGTCGGCGCCTTTCCCTACGTCGAGCGAGCGGCCGAGATCGCCCGCCGCCTCCACCTTCCCGAGGATTTCACCCGCATCGGCGCCGAGATCAATCTGGCTTCGGTAGAGCGGGAGCTTGGGCGGCTCGAAGCTGCGGCAACGATCTACCAAAGCGCTCAGAGCCGTTTCGAGGCTCTGCTCGGGCCTGACCACCAAGCGACCGCGAGGGCGGGCAGCCTCTTCGGGGCGACGCTAGCGCTGCTCGGGGACACCCTGGCGGCAGAGACGGCGCTTGTCGGTGCCCTCGCGATTCAGCGCGGCGGCGCCGGCGATCCGATGGCTCCCGACGAGACCTTGGTGGCGCTAGGACGCCTCCGCCTCGACGCCGGCCGACTCGACGAGAGCGAAGCGCTCCTGCGAGAGGCTCTCGCCTTGCGCGAGGAGACGCTTCCTGCCGATTACTGGATGCTCGCGGAGGTCCGGCTCGAGCTTGCCGCCCTGGCGGAGGCACGGGAGGAGCCGGATCCCGAGTTGGCTCGGGCGAGCCACCGGGTGCTGGCAGAGGCGCTGCCGGAGGGCAATTTCAGGCTGGTGCGGGCGCGCGGTTTGTTCGGCGTCCTCTAGCCAGACCGACCCAGCACGAAACTAACTGCGAAGCCGGCTAGTCCTTCTTCTTCCCCGTTCTACTCTTGCCTCGGGTTCCTCAGTCCCTCCCTCCATCGCCTCATGCCCTGTCTCATCGGGCTCCCTTCCGCCTCTGGCGTAGCTTCGGTTTCCCCTGTCATGAAATCGGCCAAGTTGACCAATCCGTAATCGGGCGGGAACTCGTTCTGGTGGCACCAATCATGCCGGGAGAGGAGCCAGTGCATTCCGGTGACGTTCGTTTTCCTTTTTTCCTTGAGTCCCAGGTTAGGCATGAAATTCGGCAGGCCCATGATTCGGACTGCGCTCTTCGTTTCCATTCTCAGTGGCACACCGTGCTTGATCAGTGCTGCCTGGGCCTTGATCAGCCCGCCGAACAACGAGACCGTTTCGCCACCCCGTGCGACCCGGGCACCAAGATTGTCGTAAAAGTCCTGGATAATGTGTACGCCGGGTGCATCCGGCGCAAGCGAGGCCGTTCCTTTGGTGATGTAGGCGACCTTACCCATCATCCCCGGCATATTTCGGCCAGATGACGAACCCATCATGAGTTCGAACATGTCATTCTTGGCCTTCAGCTTGAGCTCCCACCTCTCGGTTCGTGCGCCCAATACGAGTCCACCACCGCCCAGCCGTTTCACGTCGACTTCCGTTCGCTTGGCCTTGGGGACGGACTCTGAGTTTGTATACCGCTCCAGATCCAAGACGGAGACGAGTGGCAGGCGATGGTAACAAGCGGCGTTATGGGGGTTTTCTTCGCATGGCATGTCGCTCAAGTCGAAACGCGGATCGGTGCACCTGGCCCGGTCGTTGTGTTCTTGGGCCTGCCATTCGCGCCAGGTGAGATCCTCACAGTCCGAGTCCTCGTCCCGCACCTGCCTCACCTCAACCTCTTGGACAAGTTGCATCTGGGCTGGCCCGCCATCGCTCGGAATGACATACCGCAGGGAACCTTCGTCGGTCTTCAGCAACATTGAACACTTGGAATAGATGATGCGGAAACCGCCGGGAGGCGGCTCGCAATAACCGGACATATGGCCTAGAACGCTCTGAAAATTCGCGTTCTGAAAATTCACTTCTCCGCAAAATAACTCTTCTAATTCTCTCTGTGGGTCCGCTTGATCCTCTTCATCCTCTTGATCCTCATCAGGCGGTTCACCCGGTCTCTCCACGAACATGCGGGAGGCAGTCGATTGCTTGCCCACCACCACAACGATTTCATTCACCTCAGACTCGTCGATCTCAGGGGCAATCGTGGAGTCGGGTGGAGCGTTCGTGTCGGATGGGCCGCCAGGTGTGGCGGGTGGATCGCTCTGCTCGGCCGCGGTGAGCGGAAGAGCGCAGAGCAGGCAGACGAGAAGTAGCTGCCATCGGTAAGGGCTGAGACTTCTTTGCATAGCCATGGGCTCCTCGGACTCGGTTCCGATCGGATAATCAAGGTCTTTTCACCCTAGATACGCAATCCAGACGCGGATCCCGCCACGCGAGGGGATCGAGATGAGGCTCCTCAGGCGCGGCCTTCCGGCCGACTGCCGGATTCCGCCGGGAGAGCCCGCCTCGGCTGCTACCCTTCGAGTTTCATGGCGCCACGGGACATCACCGACCTTCTGATAGCCGAGCGCGACGGTGATCGGGCGGCCTTCGAGCGGCTAATGCCGTTGGTCTATCCGGAGCTGCGCCGCATCGCCCACCGTCAGCTCTCCGGCCACCAACGCGGTGCGATGCTCGACACCACGGCGCTTGTTCACGAGGTGTATCTCAAGCTCGTCGACCAGACCCGGATCAAGGCGGTCGATCGCTCTCATTTCTTCGCGCTGGCAGCGCGCGCGATGCGCCATATCGTCGTTGACTTCGCTCGCCGCCGGGGATCGCAGAAGCGAGGCGGAGGCGAGCAGCGGGTGACCCTCGACCAGGCTCGAGTGCCGGTCGAGAACCAGCCCGAGCTAGTGCTCGCGATCGACCGCGCGCTCGACCGGTTGGCCGCTCTCAACGATCGTCTGGCTAGAGTCTTCGAGTGCCGCTACTTCCTGGGTCTGAGCGAGCCCGAGACCGCCGAAGCGCTCGATATCGCGCTCCGCACGGTGCAACGCGACTGGGGGAAGGGCAAGGCCTGGCTGCGGAATGAACTCGAAAGGGGCAGCACCTAGCACCCGTGATCCTGTCCGTCGTACTCGAGCACCATCTGCACTTCAATAGAGCCAATCACTTGGGTTAGTTTCCGGAGTTGCCCGAATCGGCGGCGAGACGCCGGCCTCGCTTCGGCTTTTGTGCAGGCCGGTAGGCGACTCTGCCATTCCTGGAACTCTCCATCGCGTTAGCGGTGAGCCGTATCAGCCTTGCGTCGCTCGATGAAGCGGCTGTACTCGCCAGTAGGTGGCGGAACGCCACACCCATTCGAAGGGGCCGAACTGGAACCGGTCCAGCCACCAGGAGCTGAAGATCAGCTGGGCGGAGTAGAGTGCCAGCGCGACTGCTAGGGCTTGGGTTGTCGTCAGCTGGCCGAAGAGGCCCAGGCCGTGGTTGTAGAAGACCAGGCCGAAGACGATCGAGCTCAGAAGGTAGTTGGTGAGAGCCATCCGCCCGACGGCAGCGACCGGACGCAGCAAGTTCTGACCCCGCCGCCGCAGACACAGCCAGGCTACACCGCTCGCATAGGCCAGGGCCTGGACGAGTCCTCCTCCCAGGAGGCTCGAGACGCCGAGCATGACCACGCCGACGTTGCCTGGTCTGAGGACCTGGACGGCCGCGCCGGCCATCTGGAGGATGATCCCGATGAGTAACCCGGACCACAGCCAGGTCAGATAGCGGTTGCGGAAGTCCTCGGCTTCCAGGAAGACCGCCCTTCGGACCAGGCAGATGCCGAGCAGGAAGAAGCCGAGGACCCGCCAAGACGTGTACAGCAGGCGCAGCGGCCAGCCCACGAGGACGTAGGCAAACGCCCGGTGTCGCGTCCTCTCCCACCACGATCCGGAACGGAAGATGCGCGTCTCATCGGCCATGATCTCGAGAAAGGCGAGGCGGCGGTCCGGTTCGGCGGGGCCTGCCCCCGGCTCGCTGGCCGCCGAGGCAAGCCCGTCTGCGTGGTGTTTCTCCAGGAGCCGCTCCCAGTCCGGCAAGGTCGGCATCACCGAGCCTGGGTTGAGCATGGAGTGCACCCCGATGGCGGACACGTTGGCAAGGAGGAGCCCGGTGGCGAGCACCAGCAAAGCCCTCTGCGGCAGTCTGCGTAGCGCCATGGCGACGAGACCGAGCACGGCGTAGAAGGCGAGGATATCGCCTGAGTAGAGGAACACTCCGTGTGCCAGCCCGAACAACAACAGCACGCCCAGCCGGCGCGCGTAGACGCCGGCAAAAGCCCGGTCCGCTGCGTTAGCGCGGGTGCTCTGCAGGCCAAGACCCATCCCGAAGAGAACGGCGAACAGCACGTAGAACTTTCCCTCCACCAAGAACCCCACCAGGAGGCGAGACCCCTGCATGCTCTCGGCGCCGGTCGGAGTGGACGTCGACCAAGCGGGGAAAGCAAAGGTGAGGACGTTGGCGATCACAACCCCGAGGATCGCTACCCCGCGCAGCGCATCGAGTGTGAAGACGCGCTCACGCTCTCTGACGGGTGTCAGCTGTCTGTCTGGCACGACTCCGACTCGCAGAACCTGATCTCGCCCACTGGCCTCGCGCCGCACGCGGAGCCTCTGCCTAGAGGGCCCGCGGTCAACGGCCCTCCTTCTTTGCCCTATTGCGCCGGCGTTCCTCCTTCTTTGCCCTATTGCGCCGGCGTTCCTCCTGTTTGGCTCTTGAGATCTTCTTGCGGCGCTTACTCTCGAATCTCCCGCGGAGTTTGCCCAGCTTCTCGAAGTTCGCTTCGCTGCTGTTGATCCGCATGAACATCGGCATGGCGGATATCGGATAGACCTCGCCACCTGGCCGGGATCGAAGTTGGCCCGAACCTCGGATGAATCCTCCGTTCTTGTCGAAATTTCCGAAGGCGACGCAGAGATACACAACCACGAGCACGGGGATCCACAGCTTCATCACCATCGAATGAGGTTGCCAGGGGGCGTCCCTTAGGGGCCCGTCGGCTCCGGCGCCACGTCGAGCTCTGAGCCGCTGATGCACAAAGCGCACGACGGGGAGGTCAAGAAGCGTCTCCTTCAGGCTCAGCTTGTCCGATGCAAAAGGCGACGCGAGCAGAATCAAACCCACCGCGAATGCGGATTGCCGAAACTGGATTACCATCGTCACCCAGATCATGGCGTGCATGATCAGGAGGCCGAGTGCCCAGAGTCGATGTAGGCGAGGCCGGAAGACTGCGAAGACGGCCGCTATTTCCAAGTAGAGAACGCCGACATTCGACAGCCAGGCGGCCCAGGGATTCAACACCAAGAACGACCTGATCGGGAAGTACTCAGGCACCCTCCACTCGGCCCCGTTGGCCGCAAGCATGAGGGGAAGAGCCTCCGGGTCGAGCCATGTGACCCCTGAACTCCAGTCCAAGGCGATACCGATGACTTTGGAGAGCCCTGCACAGGTATAGAGAAGGCAAACAAACACCTGAGCGCCGAAGAAACTCGCAAGGTAGTTGCGACAACGCTCGCTCGAGTCATTCTTCAAGCTCGGTAGGAAACAGAAGGCGATTCCGGCCCAGACGAGAGGGTGAAAATCGTGAGAGATTTTGCCGCCCTGGTCGAACGCCATCGCTTCCAGCATCACGAACGAGCCAATTGCCAGGAATCTCGGGATGCGCCAACGAGGAAGCCTGGCGGCCAGCAGCGAGGCCACTAGCATCAACAGCGCAAGCCCAAGAGCGATCAGCCGCCATGAGTCCAGGGGGATCCACGAAGTAAGCGCCAGGTCAAGACTAGGTTGAAGCTTCCTATGCAAGTTCCTTGATACGGTGCTGATTCGGCCGTAGGAGACAGCCATCATGTAGACGTAGTAGACGATGACTATCGTCTCTGCTTTCGCCGCCCGACGAGCGAGAGCGTTCTGCTTATCCGGGCCGATGACTCCATCAACCCTGCTCCAAAACGCCTGCACGAGAGCTGTGGGGATGCTCTTCAGCGTCACGATTCGAGACCTCTCACTCTCTGTTCCTCACTCAATACCTCGAGGAAGTTGTCACCCGTTGCGTGCCTGGTCCGGCGACTTGCAGCAGGGCGTTGCGAGGCTCTGCTCGGTCTGCTCGTCGAGATGTCGCCACACTGAAGTCGCGCAGGGCTTTCGGGATGCTGAACTCGTCAAGGGTGTCTACTAGGGGCCGCAGCCAGAGCCAGGGGAAGACCGGAAGTGGAGCGAGCGCAGGGTAATTGTCTGGAAAATGCGGCCCTACGGTAGCGTCCGATTGGCCCCAACGCAAGCCAAAGCGGCGGCCACAGAAAAGAGCCGCGCCCTCTCGCCGGCGGTGTATGCTGGCTGGGTGATCGGAGCGCCTACAACAGCCCAGGTCGAAGCAAGTCGGCTCGTACTCTTCGATGGCGTCTGCGGCCTCTGCGCGCGGACTGTCCGCTTCGTGCTGCGCCGGGACCGAGCGGGCCGATTCGCCTACGCGCCGCTACAGGGAGAGACCGCCGCGGCAGTTCTCGAAAGGCACTCCTTGGCGTCCGATCTCGAGACCATGATCTACGTCGCCGACCTCGATGGCCCGACAGAGCGAGTCTTCACCCAGTCCGGCGCCGTGCTCACGATCCTCGACGAACTCGGGGGTGTGTGGAGGGTCGTGGCGCTGTTGCGGGTGGTGCCGCGACCGATCCGCGACGCCGTCTACCGGCTCGTCGCCCGCTACCGGTATCGCTGGTTCGGACGCTTTGACACCTGCCAGCTGCCGGCGCCCGAGCAAAGAGAGCGGTTCCTTCCCTGACCGCCTTCCACCATGACTATCCGCGACCAGGAAGCGCTCGACAGCTTGAAGCGCTGATGAAGAGATTTCCCATCTGGCTTGCGATTCTCGCTCTGGTCGCCGCACCCTCGCTCGACCGGTCTCTGGGACCGCCGGGGTCCAGCATCTCGCTGCCTCCGCCCGCCGTGGGCCGCCCGCTCAGTCCTGTTGGGACAGCCGAAGGCTCACGCTCTTGCGCTCGGCATCAACTCCGCCTGCTCGAGAGATCGTAAGAGCGCCTTCCCATGTGGGGCCGTCTACCTCGTAGACTTTCCAGGTCTGCAGGGCGAAGGAACTCTTCAGGCAGTACTCGGACTCCGTCCAGCCGTGCTCCCTGAGCTGAGTCGCGTAGTGCTCGAGAACATCGCCCAGAGTGAGGTCGCTCATGAGGCTGATCGTCTGTTCCGAGAAGTCGGGTCCGCGACTCGAGCCACTGCCATGGGTCCGGGCGCCGTCCGGGGGAAGCAACGCTGGGAAGGGGGCCTCGTCCATTCGGTCCTGGTAGTTGCGACCGGATTGGCGGTTGCAGGGGGAGTAGTCTCCGCCGGCCATCAGGTGGATGGCGAGTCGGACCGCCCCATCACTGCTCGGCCCGGCTCTGAAGGTCACGAACCAGCCATCCTCGGCGCAGTACATTTGCTCTTGCTCCGGACCGGCAGTCAGCAGGCCTTTTTGCTCGTACTGCTGGTGTCTTTTCCAGTCCCGCGATTCGAGCAGGCTTCCGTAGTCTGCCGCGATCTTGCTGGCAGTGCCGTCGACGTCGACGATGACCTTGCTCGACCCTTGACCGCGGCGCACGGCGCCTAGGACTCTGGCCTCGGCGGGCAGGGGCAGTCGCTCCGCCATCTCCTCGGGGACCTTGCCGACCGTGAGCTGGTCGGCTTTCGCCGAGAGCAGGCCGAGGACGAACTCGGCAGGGTACGAGTGCGGTGCCGGGGCCTCCTGGGCTGCGAGAGCCAGGGGGGCCGAAAGGGCTAGGGCCAAGACTGAGAGGATGCTTTGCATCAACGATCTCCTTTTGGCTTTTGGCCTAACTGCTTCTAACCATGATATCGCCGGATTCGATGCACGGAATGGCGACCGATTGTCCGGTCCGAAACCCGGGCAAGGCCTAGAACTCGGCGAGCTTCCCCAGCAGCGCCATCGAGAGCCGAGAAGTGAGCCGAGTGCCTCTTCGCAAGAACCCTCGACCGATCCTTGGGGAAAGCGGTAGCCAGACCTGCAACCACTCCGTCAACAACGACGGTAGCTCGGCGATACGGGGCTCGTATTTGCGCTCGTCGTGCCGGAAGTAGAGCAGCCGCTCGCCGTCCCATTGGACGGAAACCTCTGGCTCGTAGCGCAAGGTGCTCAAACGAGGCAGGGGCGGGCGGACCCAGTGCCGGAGAGGTTCGACCAGACAGCGCTTACCGTTGATCGTAGCCGTGACCCAGGCGTGCCCATCGCCGTACCTGCTCGCCTTGCCGACGACGAATCGGCAGGGCAGACCGAGGCCTGTGAGTTGGCGCCAGGTCCACAGTGCGAAGTCTTCGCAGTCCCCGGCGCGAGTCTTCTCGAAACGCTCGGGTTCCAACCAGTAGTCTCTCCGCCCGAACTGCTCCTCATCCGAGACGTACCGGCACGAGCCTAGGAACCCGCGTACTTCCTCGAGACTCCTGCACTGAACCTCCAGCTGACCGGCGACAAAGCGCCCCATCGGCGAGGTGGGCCGAAAGGCGCGTGACGAACCTCGGACCGGGATCAGAGTTCTGGTGCCCTCGTAATCGTAGGCTTCATCAACTATCGGGCCGAGCATCTCTATTGGTCCTTTCGACAGGGCTTCGGACGAAGCATCCCTGACCTAAATACGGTCGCCAGGCCCTCAATAGTCCCGACCTGCTATGGATCTGTCGGCTGATGGCAGCCCCCGGGTAAGCTAGAGGACCTCGTACAGCTTTGGCGGAGCCTCCGTCCGTCAACCAGGGAGAAGCCACCATGAGCCCATCCGACGACAAGACCGAAGCCGCGGCGTTTAGGGACTCGATTCCGGCTCTGCATTTACCGACGTTTACGGCCCTGCAGCAGCTCGTCGATGAACTCGTACCGGACGCCGAGGTGAGCGCCAAGTGGGGCACGCTCGCTTACGATCTCGACGGCAGCCTCTTCGCGCTCTCCGCCAGCAAGAAGCACGTCAGCCTCTACATCCTCACCGTCGGCTTGCTCGCCGAGTACGCCAACGACCTCGAGGGCATCCCGCAGAGCAAGTGCGTCTTGCGCTTTTCCCCGAGCGCCGAGGTGCCACTCGAGACCTTGAGGCGGGTGATGGCGGACGCCGTCGCGCGCAAGCGAGCGAAGCACGGCGACCGTGCCGATTAGGTAGAGCCCGTGCAAGCGGTCGAGGCTGCCAGCCCCGAAGTCGTGCGCTAGGCTAGGGGCAGTGAACTCATCCAAGTTCATCTACCACGTAGATGGAGACAATCGCCTGACCTCGATGAGCGACTCGTGGTGCGAGTTCGCTCAGGCGAATGGAGCGTCGGAGATTGCCGACCGCTCGGCCGTCGCTGGCCGCTCGATCTGGACCTTCATCGCCGGCGAGGCGTCACGACACCTGTATGGTCTGATCTTCAGCAAGGTTCGCTCCGGGCAGCGTCAAGTTGTCGTCCCCTTCCGCTGCGACAGTCCCACAGTCCGCCGCTTCATGAGCCTGAAGATCGAACCGCTGGCCGCGGAGGGACTGCGCCTGACGAGCGAGTTGCTCAAAGTGGAAGAGCGTGAGTACATGCCGCTGCTCGACGCAGCGGTGAGCCGTTCGTCGGAAGTTCTCATGATCTGCGCATGGTGCAAGCGGATTGAGGCAGGGCCGGCTGTCTGGCTCGAGGTGGAGGACGCGGTGGAGAAGCTGGGCCTTTTCGGCTCGGTTGAATTGCCCCAGCTGAAGCACGGGGCATGTCGCGACTGCTCAGAGCCGTATATGTGATCGCTGCGGCAACCCGAGGCCCACTGGATCCTGGCCGAGGGTAGCCGGCGCTCTCTCGAGGGTCATCGGCATGCTAATCTGTCCTCACACGAGCACAGACTAAGGAGGGGGAACCGACGTGGCGAAGATTCCTGGCGTTGGCGGCACGACCCGCAGCTTGAACACGGTTCAGGCGTTCCTGCGGCTGGTCATTTTCTTGATCTCATTGGCCGTCTTCTTCGGCCTCACGATGTTGATGGCAGGGATCCTGGCGGCGGTCGCCCAGTTCCTGGGTCCGGCGACGTTGGCGGTCGGCGGGTTTGCCTCGCTGATCATGGCGGTGATGGTGAGCCGCACGCTCTACGTGATCCCGGAGTACGAACGCGTGGTCCTGCTGCGCCTGGGTAAGTTCATCGGCGTCAAGGGGCCGGGCCTCTTCTGGGTCATCCCTTATCCACCTTTCTTTCGCTCGGTCGCGGCGACCCTGGACATCCGAGTGCAGACCCGAGTGATCAAGGCCGCCGAGACACTGACCGCCGACAACGTGCCGGTGGGCACGGAAGCGGTGATCTTCATGCGAGTGGAGGATCCGGAGCGGGCCGCGCTCCGAGTCGCGAACTACCACGAGGCCGTGTTCCAGGCGGCCAACAGTGCCCTGAAGGACACCGTCGGCACGATGGAGCTGAGCGATCTGCTGGGTGATCGGCAGACGGTATCGGACAAGCTCAAGAACATCATTGACTCGGCGGCCTCCTCTTTTGGAATCGACGTAACGTCGGTCGAGATCACCGACGTTCATGTGCCCACCGACCTGATCCAGGAGCTGAGTGTCTTGGCGCAATCGCGCCGTGCTGCCCAGGCCAAGATCGCAGAGGCCGAGGCTGAAAAGGCGATTGCCGAGAAGCTCCAGGAGGCATCGGAAACACTCTCGCCGCGAGCGATGGAAATGTACCGGTTGAATGTACTCGAGCGCCTCGGAAGGGAGGAGGGGAGTCAGATCGTCGTCTACGGCATGGGCGGCAGGGACTCTCTGATGGAGACGTCCATCGCTGCCGCGGCGGCTGGCTCGACGCCCGCGAGGAAGCCAAGACCTACATCGGGCTCGTTCAGCGGCTCAGGCGATCGGACACCTGGTAGCTCTGGCTAGAGTTGCCAGCGGATGGGCGTCGGACCTCAGGTCAGCGCCGCAGGGGGTCAGCGCCGCAGGAGAGTTAGCGCCGCAGGAGGGTTAGCGCCGCAAGAGAGTTAGCGCCGCAGGAGGGTTAGCGCCGCGAGAGCGTGGCTCTGAATCTCGGCTCGGAGTGGCGCTCGAGGTCGTAAGTCAAAGCCGCTCCGTCCTCGCTCAGGCTGAGGGTCCAGACATTGGTCGCCGCCTCTGGAATGAGTTGCCGGGTGTGAGCGTCGGCAGGAAAGGACTGGGATCCGGCGTTGCCTTCGCGGGTTGCCCAACCCCCGTACATGGTGATCTCGTCGGGCGTCCCGTCCTCGTGGCGGTGGTCGTGTTTGAGCAGTAGACCCTCGGAGGTTCTCGTCAGGATCCAGGTGCGAGACTGATTCTCGCCGACCCAAAACGGGATCCGGATCTCGTCGTCGGTACACGAGGCGACTGTGGCCACTAGGAGCTTGCCCGCGAAAGAGTGCTCGGGGTCGCTGGGGAAGCTCGAGTAGCCTTCGAAGACTGTGCCGCAGAGGCTCGCGATGTTGTCGAAGAAGGTACTACGCGAGTCCGCAGCCTCGGCGGGAAGGGCTCCGAAAGTGGTCCACACAAGGGCGGCGCAAAGCAGGTTGGGGAGTCGTTCTCTCACCCCTCTAGTCTAGCCGGTTGATCGCGCAGTCGGGGCCCCGTGGTTCAAGCGCCAAGGAGCTAGTGCACCGCGTTCAAGCAAAGCGCACCGCGGTAGTCTGTCCGCGTGAACTTGCTTCTTGTCGAGCCCACCGAGGTCGCCTCCGACGGCACAGTCGTCCTGGACGATCGCCGCGCCGACCACTTGCGCGGGGTGATCGGCGCCACCCTCGGGCAGACCGTCCGCGCCGGGATTGTCGGTGGCGGGATCGGGACCGCCGAGGTCACTGCGGATGACGGAACGGCCATGACCCTGCGCCTCGAGTTGACGGTGGCGCCGTCGCCGCCGCTGCCGATCGAACTCGTGCTGGCGATTCCGCGACCCAAGGTGCTGAGTCGAGTCATCGAGACCGCTGCAGCCTTTGGTGTCGAGCGAGTCGATTTGACCAATGCATGGCGCGTCGACAAGAGCTATCTCGCCTCGCCGCGGCTCGAGACCGATTCCCTCCAGCGTGCGCTACGGCTTGGCGCCGAACAGGGTGCGACCACGCATATCCCGCGCCTCGCGATCCACGAGCGGCTGATGAGTCTGCTCGACTCGCGGTGGCCTGCAGACGCACCCGGGCCGCCCCCGACACGCCTGCTCGCGCACCCCGGCGCCCCGCCAATCGAGCAGGCAGACCTGGCCTGGCCCCTGGCGATTGCCGTCGGTCCCGAGGGCGGCTGGATCCAGCGCGAAGTCGATACGTTTGTCGAGCGGGGCTTCACCCCGGTGTCCCTCGGCAGTCCCATCTTGCGGGTCGAAGCCGTGGTGCCCGCGATGCTCGGGCAGCTACTGGTCTTGCACCGGGTCGGGGGGTAGCTACCGCGCCTGCGTAGGGCTCTGCCAGGCTCGGCGACAAAGCACTCGGTCGTGATCCGGCGGTAGGTGGTGGAACGCCGAGAGGAGTTCGATGGTCTAAGGTTTCAGGTGACGAGGATCGAGCTTGGTTCGTCTACCCGGCGTGCAGCGTTGGAGCCAAGGAGGGAACTGATGCGGACGACAACGACAAGAATGAGCCCGCGCTCAATCTTTCGAGTTCGAGTGCTTCTTGTGGTGCTCGTCGTTGCCGGCAGCCTCTGGCCTGGCAGGGTCGAGAGTTGCATTGGCGCAAGATCGCGTCCGTTCGCCCAGGACTTCGAAGCAGCTGACTACATCGTCCTGGCGACTGTCGATGAAGTGGTCTCGGGGCGAATTGGGGCGCTCACGATCAAGGAGCTTCTGAAGGGGAAGCGAGTGGCGGAGCTCGCGATGGAGTTCATCCCGGCCGATGGCTGTGGCGCGAGCTATGGGGAAGGCGAGACCTGGGTGCTCTTCCTGACCGGCGTCTCCCTACAGGAAGGCGAGGTCGAACACCGGATCACAACGGGCGGCTTCCGAATTCCGTCATGGGAGGCTGAAGCTGAAGATTGGGCCAGAGCTCGGTTGGCAGCGGTCCGCGCCGTGCGCGACGAGGGCTTGCCGTTGCTGGACGTGCGGTGGTCGGTGCGCTCAGATCCGAAGGCCGGGGTTTGTGTTCTCGAGAAGCCAGTGCACGGGGAGAAGGCCAGCGGCCAAATCGAGTTTGTCGGGCGTCCGAACAAGCTGCGCCTCCACGTCGACTACCGCCTGCGAGACCCCTCCGACGCAGACCTGCCTTCCGACCAGCACCTGATCTTGGAGATTGGAGGCGTGCCCCACAAGGTGGGTCCGGAGGGCGCATGGGGTGGGACGCCGGGAGCGTTCGTGGCTCACGGCAGCCCAGCCAGGTATGCGCTCGACAGTCTCGCTCGGGTCGGGGAAGGCCAAGTACGGGCACACTTGGGAGGCAGCGTCGAGGCCGCGGTCGGGATGGAGGGGTTCGTTTCCGCGTTGCAGTCCTTCTCGAAGTGCTGGAAGGGCGACCTTGGCGGCTCCCGAGGATTCGTCGTCCCCTAGGCAAGCTGCGGCAGCTGGTCTCGCAGGGGCGACCCTTTCGTCGGAAGCTCAATACAATCCGAGGTCCAGGGCCTGCCGGACAAGTTGCGGGCCTGGAACGCGATCAAGAACAGCCGAGGCGAGCCTCTGTACGACCGCAAGAACAGGTGAGAGGCCACCGCTTGAATTTGGCGGGTTGGTAAGCGGCCGAAGCCGCCGATCGGGTCATGACCGGGTCGTGACCTTACACGCCGACCGTTCCAGGAGAGTGGAGGCGGCAACCGAGGATTGGCGGTTGAGCTTTGTATACTCTCGCGGCTCCCAAACCCCCGCCAACCGAACCCGGAGGCCCTCTCGATGCCCAGATCTCTCTTCCTGTCGTCACGTCTCCGAGTCCGGGTTCTGGTGCGCTCGTGCGGGCTTATTGCGCTCGCAGCGCTCGGGGCTGGTCTTGTTTCGGCAGTCGAGGTTCCAGTGCGCTCGGGTGTTGGTGAGGCTGAGTTCCGTCACCCGGATCTCGATATCGACACGGTGTTTCGTTTGCCGTCCGAGCTGCCGGAAGGCGACGGCGCGGCGCTGGCCGTGGCAGATCTCGCGGCTTTGGGCGTAACAGCGGATCGCGGTCGCCTGGATGCACGAGGCGGGCGCTGGGCGACGATCATCCTCGCCCAACCTCTCACGCCGGGCAGCGGCGTCGGCAACGAACTCACCTGGAAGGTCCTCGGTCGTTCGGCTCCGGGCGCCGATGGGGCGCTTCGTGCCGCTGCTGCCGGAGCCTTTGGTGGGTATGTAAGAAGGCATGCCGTGCCGCTGCGGCTCAATGTCAGCGAGCTCGCCGGAGACGGACTCGCGACGGTTCACGAAGAGGGGGCGATAGTGCAAATATTCGTGCCCCGGGTGTTCAACGGTCTACCGGTTCGCGGCAGTTATCTCACCGCTGTGATCAACCACGGCAACCTGGTGCTCATGGGTGCCAACCGCTGGGGCGACATCCACCTCAACACCAGCGCGAGCGTCTCGGCAGAGGAGGCTCGGGCGCTCGTTCAGGCTCATGTCGGGCCCTTCGCCGTCGACGGCTGGGGCAAGAGCGAACTGACAGTGGTCCCGACATCTCTTGGGCGAGACGTGGACCGGATCAAGTTTGGCCAGGGCTACGGCCATCGCCTGGCCTGGTTACTGCGGCCGAGTTTCGTCGGCGAGCAGGGCCGCTGGGAGGCACTGGTGGACGCCCACTCGGATGAGCTCCTCTCGTTTGAGGACACCAACCAACACGTCGCCACGCCGCGCCGGGTCCAAGGAGGCGTTTACCCCGTGAGCAACGACGGCACCCCGCCGGACGGCGTCGAGCAAGCCGGCTGGCCGATGCCGTTCGATGACGTCACCACACCGAGCGGCAATGTTGTTACCGACTCCGGCGGCAACCTGCCGTCTCCCGTCGATGGAAACATCACCTCGACCCTCTCGGGCCAGTTCGTCAACATGAACGACAACTGCGGGGCGATCAGCTTGACGTCGGCCGGCGATATCGACTTCGGCACCTCGGCCGGCACGGATTGCATCACGCCCGGCTTCGGCGGCCCCGGGAACACGCATGCGTCGCGCACCGGCTTTCATGAGCTCAACCGCATCATCGAGATGGGGCGCGGCCAGCTCCCGGCCAACATCTGGCTGCAGCAACAGTTGACCGCCAACATGAACATCAACAACACGTGCAACGCGTTTTGGAATGGCTCGACGGTCAATTTCTACCGCTCGGGCGGCGGTTGCTTCAACACCGGTGAGATCGCAGGGGTCTTCGACCACGAGTGGGGGCACGGCCTGGACGACAACGATGCCGTGCCGACGATCTCGAGCCCGTCCGGTGAGGGGATCGCCGACATCTATACCGCGTTGCGACTCAACGACTCCTGCATCGGCAGGGGCTTTCGAGCCACCAACTGCAGCGGCTTTGGCGACCCTTGCCTCGACTGTACCGGTGTGCGGGATATCGACTATCTGCAGCGAGCCTCGGGCCAGCCGCACGACTACTCCTGGTCGAACGCCAATTGTGGCGGCTCGGTGCACTGCGTCGGCGCCGTGTACGCCGAGGCGGTCTGGTCGTTGTGGAAGTTCAAGCTCCAGGCGGCGCCCTACAACATGGACAACAACACCGCGCACGAAGTGGTCAACCGGATGACCTACATCGGCGCGGGCAACACCGGCACCTGGTTCTCGGGCGGGCCACCCAACGGCGGCTGTGCCGGCTCGAGCGGCTACATGAACTATCTGGCCGCCGACGACGACAACGGTGACCTCAGCGACGGTACGCCGCACATGACGGCGATCTTCGACGCCTTCGACGACCAGGAAATCGCCTGCGGCACTCCGACTGTCCAGGACGCCGGCTGTGCCGGTACCCCGGCTTCGCCGCCGGTGGTGAGTGCAGCGGCGCTCGACAAGTCGGTGAGCCTCTCGTGGGGTGCGGTGGCCGGCGCCACGAGTTATGAGGTCTTTCGCACTGACGGAGTGTTCGCTTGTGATTTTGGCAAGATCAAGGTCGGTGAGACGACAGGCATCACGTTCAACGATACCGGGCTACAGAACGGCCGCGCCTACTCCTACGTTGTGCTTCCCATGGGCGCCGCCGACTCCTGTTTCGGACCCGCTTCGTCGTGCGCCACCGCCACGCCGGCGGCCGGGCCCAACCTCGACGTTGATCCCGATTCGGCCGTCCTGGCCATCCTCACGGGCGACAGCGACGAGTTCCTCGACAATTGCGAGGACGCAAGCCTGACCTTCGACGTGGTCAACAGCGGCTTGGGCGATCTGACCAATGTCCGGATCGTCGACGTAGTTCCGACCTCCCACCCTTCGACGACGATCACCACCTCCTTCCCGGCTGCCGTGTCGCCGTCGGACATCGTGCAGGGAGCCAGCGGTACCGGCAGCTTCGAATTCACCGCTGCGGGCCTGGTGTTCAACGACACGCTCACCTTCACGGTCGAGGTGACCGCGGACGAGCTCTCGGTCAGCAAGTTCCAGGACTTGACGGTCAGTTCGACCGAGAGCGACTTCGTCACCTTCGCCTCGAAGACCTTCAGCTTCGAGACCGATCTCGAAGATTGGTCGGTGGAGCAGGGTACCTTCAATCGCTCGAGTGCCCAGGGCGGGGGAGACAGCACCACCTGGGCCGCCGAGTCGTCGAACGGCCTCCACGACCAGTGCGACCGTGCGCGGTCTCCGATCATGCGTCTGCAATCGACCTCGACGCTGTCGCTGTGGAACAACTACGAGATCGAGGCACTGTCGGGTGGCACCTGGTATGACCGCGCCAACGTCGGCATCGTCGATGACACGGGAGCCCGTAGCCTCATCACTCCCGACAGCGGACGGCTCTACAACGCCGACTCGAGCGGTCCCGGCAACTACTCGGGTTGCAACGATCCCGAGGAGGGTTGGGCGGACAGCCAGGCAAGCTGGGGCACCAGCGGCTGGTCGGCGACAGCGCTCCAATCTGCGATCTTCGCCGGGCAACCGGTGCAACTCGAGGTTATCTACGCCACCGATCCCGCCTTGGCGCTGCGTGGCTTCTCGTACGACGAGGTGACGGTGACCGACGTGGACTTCCAACAGGCCGATGGTCAGTCGGACATCTGCGACGTGGGTTGCACGATCAACGCGGAGTGCGACGACGGCGCTTTCTGTAACGGTGCCGAAACCTGCGAGATCGCCAGCGGGGATTGCCTGGCCGGCAAGCCGCCGGTTGTCGATGACGGTGTCGGCTGTACCGACGACTCCTGCGACGAGGTCAACGACGTCGTGGTGAACCTACCCAACGACAGCCTTTGCACCAACGGCATGTTCTGCGACGGTGCCGAGACCTGCGATGCGATCGACGACTGCCAGCCGGGTACGCCACCGGTGATCGACGATGGCGTCGGTTGCACGGACGACTCGTGCGACGAGGTCAACGACGTAGTGGTCCACGCGCCCAATGACGGTCTGTGCGACAACGGTCTCTACTGCGACGGCAGCGAGTTCTGCGACGTGATCAACGACTGCCAGGCCGGTATCGAGCCGTGCCCGGTCGGAGTCTGCGATGAGGTCCATGACGTGTGCGAAGTCGACCTGATCTTCCTCGACGACTTCGAGTCCGGCAACACCTCGCAGTGGGACATCACCGTGCCGTAGGAGTCGGACTCCCAAGCCAGCGAGCGGCGAGAAAGCATCGCCAGCGCTCTTGGTAGCATGCCTCTCCAACTCAAGGGGAGACCGACATGCCGTCCTTATTGCGCTCGTTGTTCGCTATCTGCTGTGTTCTGACCCTCGTGTCGACGCTGCCAGTCAACGCGGCACCTCAGGAGGAGCCGCCTGCAGCGGAGGATGAAGGAGGCGACAAAGACAAGGGTCCCAAGCCGTACGCCGAGGTCATTACCGACGAGATGACCTCGACGTCCGGCCTCATCACGGTCCATCGCGACGGCGACGAGGTCCTTTTCGAGATACCGCCTGCCCAGCTCGGCAAGGACATGCTCTGGGTCACTCAGATAGCGGAAACCCAGGCCGGTTTTTCCTGGGCGGGCATGCCGGTTGGGGACCGGGTCGTGCGCTGGGAGCGCAGCGGCGACAAGGTCTTGCTGCGGGACGTCAAGTACGACATCCGGGCGGATGTGGACGATCCGATTCAGTTGGCGGTGACGGCCACCTCAGTGGCGCCGATCATTCATGTCTTCGAGGTCAAGGCCTGGGGTGAAGACGAAGCGCCCGTGATCGAGGTCTCTTCGTTCTTTACCAGCGACAAGCCTGAGTTCAGCGCCAAGGAGAGCCTGGGGGCCGAGGATCTGGACGGCTCGCGGACACTGATGGGGGAGATCAAGGTCTTTCCAGGCAATGTCGAGACCCGGGTGCTGGCGACCTACAAGCTCGAGCCGTCCGAGGACGAGGGGGATGGCCCGAGGTTTCCCGCAGCCATCGAGCGCGATCCGAGCCAGAGCGGGGTGACTGTCGTGCTGCACCACAGCATGGTGCGACTGCCGGACGAGCCGATGAAGCCACGACGCTACGACGAGCGCGTGGGATTCTTCAATATCGGATTCAACGACTACGGCGACAGCTCGGACCACGAGGTGAAGGAGGTCGAGTACATCACTCGTTGGCGTTTGGAGAAGAAGGATCCAAGTGCCGAGATCTCCGACCCGGTCCAGCCGATCGTCTGGTACGTGAGTCGGGAGGTGCCTCAGAAATGGCGCCAGGCGTGCCTCGATGGAATCGAGGATTGGCAGAACGCTTTCGAGGGCGCTGGGTTCTCGAATGCCATCGTCGGCAAACTGGCCCCGACCGAGGACGAAGACCCTGACTGGGATCCCGAAGACGTCCGCTATACGACGATTCGCTGGCTACCTTCGGCCGTGCCCAACGCCTTCGGCCCCCACGTTCACGACCCGCGCACCGGTGAGATTCTCGAGGCCGACGTGCGGATGTTCCACAACGTGATCAAGCTGGTCCGTGACTGGTACTTCGTGCAGGCGTCGCCCAGCGACGAGCGCGCCCAGGAGCTGCCGATGCCGGAAGACCTGATGGCCGAGTTGGTCCGCTTCGTGGTCGCTCACGAAGTCGGTCATTCGCTGGGCTTTCAGCACAATATGAAGGCCTCTTCGAGCTACACAGTGGAGCAACTGCGCGATCCCGAATTCAGCTGCAAAATGGGCACCGCGCCCTCGATCATGGACTATGCGCGGTTCAACTACGTGGCCCAACCCGGGGATGGTGCCTGTTTGATGCCCCAGATCGGTGCCTACGACCACTTCGCCGTCGAGTGGGGCTACCGCCAGTTCGCGGAGACAGCTGACGACCGAGCCGAACTCGAAATGATCGCCGCAAGGCAAGTCAGTGACCCGATGCTGCGCTTCGGTCGTCCCAACCCGGGCGAGGATCCCAGTCAGCAGACCGAGGATCTCGGCGGCGACGCGGTCGAGGCAACACGGCTCGGGGTTGCCAATCTGAAGCGCGTTGCCGCCTACCTCGTCGAGGCAACTTCCGAGGCCGGCGAGGACTACGACTTGCTCGAGAACATGCACGGCGCGCTGCTCGGTCAATGGCGGCGGGAGATGGTGCACGTCGCCAACGTCGTGGGCGGGGTGGAGCTGGTGAACCTCTACTTCGGCGATGCCGATCGGCGGTTCTTTCCGGTGGACGCGGACAGCCAGCGTGAGGCGATGGCTTTCCTCACCGAGGAGGCCTTCGCCACGCCGCGGTTCTTCCTCTCCCAGGACATCGCCGGTCGGATCGAGGCCTCGGGTTTCGCCGACCGTCTGCTCGCGGCCCAGACCTCGGTCCTTGCGGCGCTGATCGACGATGCGAGGATCAAGCGCATGAGCGAAGTTGGTGCCCGTGAGAGTGACGCCTATCTGCCGACGCAGATGATGTCCGACCTCACCGCCGGAGTGTGGTCTGGATTCAGCCAACGAGCTCCGCAGACCGACCTCTACCAGCGTAACCTGCAGCGCGCTCACATCGGTCTGCTCGCGGCGCAGCTCGAGTCGCGCGACCCGGCCTCCGACTTGCCGGCGCTGGCGAGAGGCGAGCTCAATGCGCTGCGCCAGCAGTGCCGAGCCGCTCTGAAGCAGAAGCTCGACCCAACAACGTCGCTACACTGCGACGACGTCGTCGCGCGCATCAACCTGGCGTTCAACCGGGTGAACGTGGCCGCCGCCGCACCAACAGGGTGAGGACTCACTAGCTCTCGGGAGCTGAAAGAAGGCCCCGGCCTTGGAGTGCTCCTGCCGAGGATGATGCTCTTGTGGCTCGCTGCCAGGGCTTGAGGTGCGCTGCGTCGGTTTGTTGACAAGGCCCAGCTGCGGGTGTACGTTGAACTCAGTTCAATAAAGTGAAATAAGGCGAAAGCCGGTGCTGCAAGGCTACGGGTCCTCGCTTCCTTCTCTGCAGAGTCGGGTGTAAGAGCCAGAAGGACGGCAAGACTGCCGGGCCGCAGAGGGGTGGGTTGCGTGCTTGTGCCCTCATTGACGTCTGCAATCGAAGCGAGGGCTTCCAGCCGGAGGCTGCCTGTCCGGTGCCAGGGTTTCGAAGCGAGCCTTTTGAGCTCGAAAACTTTCAACCAAGACAGGAGGTCAACCATGTTCGGAGAAGCTAGAGATGTTCAATCGCGGCCGAGACGAGTTCTCGTTGCGATAGTGCTCCTGGTGGGGTTTGCAGCTTCGCTGGCGGCTGAAAGCAAGAGATTCAACTGCAACGCGGGAGGACGGGTCTACCAGACTACGCTGGCGACCAACGGCGTCTTCCCGGTCACTCTGACCTGGACCAAGCCGGACCCGGACAACGACATCTTCCTTTTCGATCCGGCAAGCGGCCAACTACTCGGCATCGGAATCGGCTTGTCGAAGCGCTACGAACACGTGGCAATTGCCGGTCTCATCGGCCTACCGGTCGATATTGTCCTGACCAAAGCAAGCGGCCCGAATGGTACTTGCCTGCTGCGCTGGTCCGGGGAACTCACGGATACTGGCAGCGCTCGTCCACGGCGGGTCAGGAGCTTGGGAAGCCTCGCTGATCTGGCCGCCAGCCGCCCGAAGTACGCCCAGATGAAAGCGACGATTGAGGAGTACCAGGCGCTCAAGCGGCGGTTCGACTAAGGACTCTGCGCGCCTGTAGCGAGTAGAAAAAGGCCCTCGGGATTGCTCCCGAGGGCCCTTGGATTGAAGCTGGTACCAAGCGATCAGGGAACCGTGCTGCCCCAGGCGCTCGTGTCCCCCGACTCGAACCCGTCGGCGAAGACGAAGATCGGGGGTGAGCAGGCGTCGGACGAGGCGTCCTCGATCTGCACGCCGCCATCGGTGACAGTGACCTCGTCGAACCAGAAGCCGCGGTTGGCGAGCGCCGCGTCGGTGCCGTAGATGACCTCGAGCTGAGAGAGGCCGGCCGGAGCGACTGCGCCGAAGGCGGCCGCTGACCAGGAGCTGGTGCCCCAGGTGTTGTTGATGTCGGCCCAGCCTTCCTCCGGCTCGTTGCAACCGCCGTAGGTGCCTGGCCCGCTCGAATCGGCATTGTAGAGCCTGCCGCTATCGGGGGTGACCAGGGTGCGGTTGTTGCCGGTGTCGACCAAGCCGACGTTGGCCCGGTCGTACCATGTACCGCCTGAGAGCGGCTCGATATCGTAGTTGTTCCACAACGACAGTGTTGAGGTCGATTCGAGAGCCAGCAACGGTGACCGGATGGTGTCGCAGTTCTGATCGACGAAAGCCGTCGAGTCACGGGAGAACGTTGTGCCGTCACCACCACCGCCGCCTGTGCGGTCGAACGAGCCGGTCGTGACGGTCCAGTCCTCGCCGTCAACTTCGAAGGTGAACGTCTTGCTGGCGAAGCTCTCCAGGTCGCTCTCGACGAAGCCGATCGACACGATGCCCGTCTTGACGATGGGATCGAGCTGATCGCTGGTGATCCCCACCCGCAGTTGGAAGGTGTCGTTGAACGCCATGCCCTGCGGTTGGAAGTTGATGCTGGCCGTGGAGATGGCGCACGACGCCATGAAACCGCTGATCGTGCTGGGAACTCCGGTGGTGATCACCGTCGAGGGATGGGTGAGGTTCTCGATCGACACGATGCGTACGTTCGTCTGGTTGCCGACGCCGATGCTGCTCACGTCGAAGGACGCCGTGATCTCTTCGCAGTTGTCGATGAAGTCGTCGCCGTCGCCGATGTTCTCGACCACGCTCGTGGCCTCGGTTGCCAGGGCCAAGTTGGGGCCGTTGGCCGGCGTGACCGCCGTGCATGTAGCCGCCGGGCTGGTGCAGGCGTCGGAAGAACCGACGGCGATCGCCGTGTACCAGTACTCACGGCCATTCTGTAGGCCGTTATCGACGAAATTGAACGTGCTTTCCGGTCCCGTTATGACATCTATCTCTCCGACCTTGATCTTGCCCTGGTCGCAGTCAAAGACGCCGTCGGTGCGGAAGATGTCGTAGCGTTCGGCTCCGGAAACGGGGCTGATGTCGAAGGTCGCTCCCTTGTCGATGGCGGTCATCATGCTGATCGCCGGCGCCGTGCTCGGACCGCCGCCGCAACCGGCATTGGTCACCGTTGGCGAGCCGCAGGCGGCTTCGTGCCGGTCGTAAGCGTCGAAGATGGCCGACATGTGCGGCGTGCCGTCGGCCAGGCTGCCGTTGTCGTCGTCGGCCGCGAGGTAGTTGAGATACCCGCCGTCGGCGTTACAGCCACCGAACGGAGGTGTGTTGAGGAACCAGCTACCCACGGGCCCGGCGCCGATGTAGGTCAGCCGGGTCGCGAGCTCGATCGCGGTGTTGTGGTCGAGACTGAACGGGGCGGACGTCAGGTCGCGGTTGAAGAGGTCCCAGACCGCTTCGGCGTAGACCGCGCCGCGGCAGTGCGAGGTGTTACCGCAGTTGGCGATCGACCAGGTGACGTCGTGGGGAACACCGGAAGCCCGGTTCGCCCAGTCGATGTCGCGGACGCCGCTACACACCGTGCAGGGGTCGCCGTAGCCGTTGCAGGTTCCGCCGATGATGAAGCCGCGGCCCATGCAGGAGTCGTTGAGGCGCAGCGCAGCGTAGATGTCGGCGATGCCCTCACCGGGATCGGAGATCGTCGGGTTGGCATCGTTGTTGTCCATGCCGTGACCCCACTCGTGGTCGAAAACTCCAGCGAGTTCGCCGGTGTTGCCGCAGGCGGCGCTGGAACGGTAGAAGTTCACCGTGCTGCCGTCCCAGAAAGCGTTGCAACTCGAGTTGATGTTCATGTTGGACTGGAGCTGAGCCTGCGGCCAGGGGTTGGAGGGCAGCTGGCCCCGCGCCTGAGCTTTGACTTGGTTCATCTCGAAGAAGCCGGAGCGCGAGGAATGGGTGTTGCCGAGGGAATCGCTGCCTGGGGGCACGACGCAATCGGTGCCGCCGCTCGTACCCAGGTTGAGGTTGGACCCGCTGCTCTCGTTGATGGCGCCGCAGTTGTCGTTCATCAGCATGAACTGACCGTCGAGCGAGGTGCTGATCGTCCCGTCGGTGCAGGTGTTCAAGTTGCCGCCGACATCCGAGAACGTGGTGCCGCTGCTGGAGGTGATGTCCACCCAGGGCATCGGCCAGCTCGCCTGCTCGACGCCGTCGGGCGGCGTGCCGTCGTTGGTGATCGGCAAGACGCCGCCCAGCACGCGGCGCCGTGTGGCCGCGCCGTACTGGTTGAGATCTTCTAGCGCGAAGACTTCGCCGGTGTGGGCGTCGACCAGTGCTTCCCAGCGTCCGGTCTCGCCTTCGATCCTGGGTGCGAGCACCCAGGCCAGTCGATGGCCGTAGCCTGTTCCGGGCATGAGTTTCTCAGTGCCACGGCCGGCGCCGACCGGAACGAGATTGAGGAAACCGGCCTTGCGCGACGCACCGATCGGGTAGTCGAGCTGGCTGGTCATCGCGCTGAACGCCTGATCGACGTCGAGCGCGGGGTTGACCGAGGTGTCGACGTCGCCCCACTTGGTCGCGCCGAAGAGGATGAGGTTGCCATGACTGATCACCCCAGAGATGAAGCTGCCGCGGACCTGCACGCCCTGCACGATGCGCGGAGCGTAGATCTGGATGATCTCGCCGTCGTCATGAACCGTGACCTTGCCGCGGGGCGTGAGCTCGCTCACGTCGATGCGCAGGCTGTCTGCGTTCGCTCCGATGTAGCCGACGAACGCGGCCCATGCGGTCGCTTCGAGTTCCTTGAGTGACTGGGGCTCGCCGCCGGCGATGTTCTGCCACACGAGGCTGTTGCCTACGCCATTGCCCGGGAGGAGCGGCTGGCTCGGCATCAGGGTGCCCCAGCGGTTACCGCGTACGTCGAGGTACGCCAGGTGAGGAGCGACTCCGAGAGCCGACAGGGAGGACATCAACGGTGCAGTGTCGATACCCGAGAGGGACGTCACCTGTTTGTAGCTTGGGGTGAAGTCCATGGTCGAGTGACGGAACGGCTCGACGTCGGAGGTCTTCGGCAGGACGACAGCAGTCGCCCCAGCGGCGAAGACCAGAGCGAGCGCGAGCGAAACGGCGCAGATACGGTCAGAACGCAAGGTGGAACCCTCCTCGTTGCTGTGTGAATGTCCGTCGCCGGCTCGCGCCGACTCGGACCTGTGTGGCTGGTCGGGGGATAGTACCACTTGGAAACCCGCACTGAGGGGCGGGTCGAGGGGTGTTTGTCGTCTGTGGACTGAGGATCTACCGATCAGTTCCGTGGCGAGTATCATCGCGCGATGAGCGTCACGACGTCTGCCCAGCAAGCCCGGGCCAGTTGCTCGGTGTGGACACGGGTGGCCTGGACCGTGATCCTGCTCGGCTGTCAGCCCGCGGTAGGCGCCGCCGGCAAGCCGCCGGACGTGGTGTTGGTCACTTTGGATACCACGCGCGCCGACCGCCTGGGTTGCTACGGTGATGCCACGGCGCGGACGCCGACGCTAGACGCCTTGGCCGCCGGCGGAGTGCGCTTCGCGCGCGCGCTGACGTCGGCGCCACTGACCCTGCCGGCCCATGCCTCGTTGATGACCGGGCTCGAGCCCCCGCGGCACGGGTTGCATGACAATGGCCTTGCGGCGCTACCTGCCGAGTTGCCCACCCTCGCCGAAGCGCTTGCCGCACAGGGCTACGCGACGGGCGCCGTTGTCGCCTCGGGGGTCCTCGACCATCGCTTTGGACTCGATCGCGGGTTCGACGAATACAACGATCGCTTGACGGCCGAGCAACGGGGCGAGTACGGATATCCGGAGCGCGACGCCGAGGCGGTGACCGACGCGGCCCTGGCCTGGGCAGGCGCTCAATCGACCGAGCAGCCCTACTTTCTGTGGGTTCACTATTACGACCCGCACGCGCCCTATCTGGCCCACGACACGGCGGACACCTCGACAGACTCACGCTACGCGGCGGAGATTCGCTACGTGGATCGCCACCTGGGGCGCTTGCTGGGCAAGTTGCCGGGCGACCCGTCAAGACGCGTGGTAGCGGTAGTCGGTGACCATGGGGAGATGCTGGGCGAACATGGCGAACGCGCCCATGGCCTGCTGCTTTATCGCGCCAGCCTCGAGGTGCCGCTGATCGTCAGCGGGCCGGGAGTTACTGCCGGTCAGGTGGTCGACACGACCGTTGCCAGCAGCAGGCTGGCAGCCAGCCTCGCACGGCTCGCTGGGCTGGAGAGCGGCGGCACGTTCGGTCGCGCTCTGCCCGGGCTGCCGGGCTCGGCTTCGCCCCCGAGGTCTGCTCCGGTCTACAGCGAGACCTGGCTGCCCGCCACGGCCTATGGCTGGAGCCGGATGCTGGCAGTGAGCGTGGGGCGGTGGCGCTACGTCCAGGCGCCACGAGCCGAGCTGTTCGATTTCGTCGCGGATCCGAGCGAGAGTCGCAATCTGCTGGAGCAGGAACCCGAGCGCGGTGCCGAACTCCTAGCCGAGCTGGGCCGCTTCGCCGAGGCCGAAGGCACGCGGGCCGAGCCAGCCGAAGGGACGGCCGAATTACAGGCCCAGCTGCGTGCCCTCGGTTACATGTCGGGGATGAGCGGCGACGCGGCCGATGCCTCGGCCGGCGACGGCATCGACCCCAAGGACGGAGTTGCGCTGCTGACCGAATTCGAAGAAGCCAAGCGTTTGATGAGCGCCGGAGACCCGTGGGGTGCACGAACTCGATTTGACGACCTCGTGCGTCGCAATCCTTCGAACGTGCCCTTTCTGATGCGCGCTGCCGACGCGCGCTTGGCGACGGGGGACACCACCAACGGCCTGGCATTGATCCGCAAGGCGATCGAGCTCAACCCGCGCCTCGACCTTTCGCACCAGAAGCTGGCCGAGGTTCTGCTCCAGATTGGCGATGCGGTAGGGGCCGATGCGGCCTTCGCTGCCGCACTCGAGCTCAATCCGCGGCTGGCGGGTGCCTGGCTCGGTCGAGCGCAGCTCGCCGCGATGGCGGGCAGGGGAGCCGAGGAGAGTGCCTTGCTGGGGCAGGCCGTGGCGGAGGGTACGCTCAGCGGCGCGATCTTCGCCCGCCTCGGTCAGCTCGCCTTGGCCGACGGCGAACTCGTCATCGCTGATGCGCGCCTGAAGCAGGCGACGGATCTCGTTGGGCACCTGACGCCCGCTTGGTGGAACTGGGGCCAGGTCGCGGAGCGCCAGGGCGACCTACCGCTCGCGGTCGAGCGCTATGGCCGAGCCATCGAACTCAGTCCCCGGGACGCCTCTGCACGGCTCTACCAAGGGCGTCTCCTGGTCCAACTAGGGCGCCGAGACGAGGCGCGGCGCATGTTGCAGGTGGCGGCTCAGCTAGGTGGCGGCTCCGAAGTCGGGCGGGAGGCGGCTCGTCTCCTGGCTGCAGGCGTCGATGGTGGCCCCGGGGCACGCTGAGCCGATGACGACGATTCTGAGCACAGGCCAAGTCGGCCTCCTGGGACTGCCGACCGACGAAGCGTCAAGCTTCGAGCGCGGTGCGGCGCAAGGGCCGGCCGCGGCCCGCGCGGCCCTGCACTCGGATTCCTCCAACCTCATGAGCGAGCTGGGGATCGACCTGGGCGAGTCTGAAAGCTTCGTCGATCTGGGCGACCTGACCCTGAGCGGTGGCGCCGAGACGCGCGCAGAAATCGAGGCTGGTGTGGCAGCGCAACTAGAGCAGGGCGGTCAACTGATCAGTCTCGGGGGCGATCACAGCGTGGCCTACCCGATCTTGCGAGCCTACGGACCGCGTCATGAGGGACTGACGGTCATCCAGATTGACGCCCATCCCGACCTCTACGACAACTTCGAGGGCGATCGCTACTCCCACGCTTGCCCTTTTGCGCGGGTGATGGAGGAGGGCCTGGTCCGGCGACTGATACAGGTGGGTATTCGAACGGCGACAGCACACCAACTGGAGCAAGCCGAGCGTTTCGGCGTGGAGATCGTGCCCCGCGCGACTTGGACCGGCATCGAACGACTCGCCCTCGAGCCGCCCGTCTACCTCTCGATCGATCTCGACGGCTTCGACCCGGCTTTTGCCCCTGGCGTTGCCCATCCAGAAGCCGGCGGCCTGACCTCGCGTGAGGGACTGGACTATGTCTGGCGGGTGCCGGGTCTGGTGGGCGCCGACGTCGTCGAGCTCAATCCGAAACAGGACCCAGGAGGATTGACTGCCGGGTTGGCCGCGAAGCTGATCAAGGAGCTGGCGGGTCGGATGCTGAGTCGCCGGCCGGAGCGGTGAAGACGACGCAATAGCGGTCTTCGTCCCCCGTGCGCCAGTCCGGGTAGGTCGCTTCGACCTCGAAACCGGCCCCGACCATCTCACCAACCAGCCCGGCGAGAGGAATACCGTGTCCGCCGCGATCCGGCACGCCCTCGAGCTCGCGCCAACTGGTCTGCGGCACGATGTCGATCACCGCGAGTCGCCCGCCCGGTCGGAGCGCCGAGAGCAGGCTGGTCCGCATGGCTTCAGGCTCGGTGAAGTGGTGGTAGACCATCCGTAGCAGAATCGCGTCGCAGCAGCCTGGGTCGAGTCCCGTCTCCTGATCGTTGCCGAGGACAGCAGTGATGTTGTGGCGGAAGTTGTCGAGGCCGAGGGTTTGCAGGTTGTCAACCAAGTGCTCATCCACCTCGGTGGCAATGACGTGGCCGTCGGCGCCCACAGCCTCGGCCAAGGCCAACGCCCAGTCGCCGTCTCCGGCCCCGACGTCGGCGACCGTCATCCCCGGCGCCAACGCCAGGACGTCAGAGATACGTTCCGCCTCGTCCGCGTCAACGGCACTACAGGCGGTGATCATCAGGGCGCAGAGGGCCAGGACTGCAGAGTGGGTGCGCGGCATGGTCCTTCCTTTACTCCGGTGATGTCTGGTTGGGCTGAGCAAACAGGGCGTCGAGCAGTTGCGGCGTTCCTCTCCGCCAGCGTGTCCAGTTGCTTCCACCAGGAGTTTCGGTAGCTTGCACTTGGTGGCCCGAATGCTCCAGCACCTGAGCCATGGCCCCGGCCTGAGCTGCCACATCGAGACCCTCACTGACGTTCGTAGCGTCGTACCGGCCCCAATCGACGTATACGGAGAGCTTTTGCTCGATGTTGGCCACCGGGGCTAGCCTCCGCTCGACGTAGTGCTTACCCAACATCGGCGATTGAGCGCCCAGCTTGGCGATCCGCGGCTCGCCCAGAACCCAGGGAAGGCCGCTCTCGGCCGCCCACTGCTGGACGATGAGGGCGCGGTCACGGGGTCGCGGCGAAACGCGGAAGGCCGATTCGAGCGTCGACAGGACTTCATCCGACATCGTGGCGTTGAAGGCCTGGCGCTGAGGCTCCCAGATCAATCCCCCGGGCAGCTCGAGGAACGCAGCGATGACCGGTTGGCCGCCCTCCGCAATCCAGGTATCCAGCGCCTCGGGCACCCGACCGAACTCCAGTGCGTCGGCGCCGAGGACCCAGATGGCTAGCGGGAAGGAGCGCTCCGGCTCGGCGTCGTAGGCGGCGGGCAGGTAGAGGGTGGCGCCGTAGCCGCCTGCGTCCTCGGATCCGAAGCGCAGGGTCTCGAGGCGGCCTTTCGGACAGGCGTCACAAGCGGCGGGGAAGGTCAGCTTCGCCGCGTCGCCCAGGAGGGCCACTGACCGTGGTCCGTCTGGGGTGGCCGCGGTGCGCGGGTTGCGCGTATCGAGGATCGTCTCTTCGAAGCTCTTAAACGCGTACTCCCAGCGCTCGCCCCCGGCCGGGAGGTCGAAGGATCGGTAGTAGAGGTCCGTGCCTGGCAGGCGATGCATCGGCAACTCCGCAAAGCCGCCGGTCATGTCGCCGGTGATGACCAAGTCTTCGAGCTCGCCCTGGTAGAAGAAATAGGCTCTACCGTCCTGTAGATGAGGCTGCGAGGGCACATCAGCGAGGAACGACTCGATAGCCATTGCGGAGTCCTCCGCCCGCGCGACCCTCTGGCGCAGGGCCTCGATCCACGGGTCACCGTCCCCCCGTTCGGACCGAGCCGGGCCGGCGCCGACCCGGGGTCGCAGTGCCACCAGTTCCTCGAGATTACGCACGAAGAGAGCGCCGGCGGCGACGCTCGGAGGGGTCATCACCCGCCGCGGTTCGAAGAGCGGCAGCCGGCTGTGTTCGGTGTAGCCGGCGGGAGAAGCCTCGGCCAGTACCAGCTCGCCACTTGCCGAGACGGTGGCCAAGAGACCGTCGATCAAGATGAGGCCCGAGCCGTTCGGCGGGCGCGAGCGCCAGACGCGCTCACCAGTGGCGAGCGAGACGCAGGTGAGGAAGCGGGAGTCAAAACCGTAGAGGTGCCCGTCGTGCCGCACCGGCACGGCGTAGGTACCTTCGAGGTCACGGCTGGTCCACACGACCGTGGGTCTCAACAGCCCGTCATGCGACTCCAATCGCAGCAGGGAGTTGCCGTCCCAGCGGGTGAGCAGCAGGTGCTCTTCGTCGACCGGCGTGACGTCGCCGGAGTGCGACCCGGAGTCGAATTCGTGGCGCCAAAGCTCGGCCCCATCCGTGACCGAGTACCCGGCGACGGCGCGCGCGGTCGGAGCCACGACCTGTTCGACGCCGGCGAGGCGAACGACTGCGGGGTTGTGATGCTCGACCGAACCGGAACCCGCACTCCAGCGCAGGTCGCCCGTCGCCGTCTCCAAGGCGAGCACGGCCGAGCCCTCGGCCGGGCCGCCAAGGATGAAGAGGGTGTCTTCGTGGATCACCGGAGCGGTGGAGTAGCCGTAGGTGTGCGGCTCGGTCCCGAAGTCCTGCTCGAGGTGACGCCGCCAACGAACGGTGCCGGAACTCAACTCGACGGCAATCAGGTTCCCGGCCGCGGTCAAGCCGTAGGCCGCCGATCCGTCGAGAGCTGGAGTGCTCGCCGGGCCGTCGTCCGAGCCGGAGCGTCCGAGGTAGGTGTCGGCCACGCGGACACTCCAGAGTTCCTCTCCGCTCCCTGTATTCACCGCAACAAGATGGTCGCCACCGTCAAACGCCGCCATCGTGACGGCCCGCTCTCCCGCGACCGAAACGCTCGAGTACCCCGAGCCCAACGGCCGGCGCCACACGACGTCCAGCTGCACGGCTTCGGAGCTGCTCGAGGGAGCCAAACCGTGAGCGGATCCGTCGAGTCTCGGCCCCCTCCACTGAGGCCAGTCGGCGACAGCGGATGGGCTGACCCAGAGGACGGCGATGAGCGCCAGGAGGACTGCGCGCGACGGTCTCAGGAGTGGTCGAAGCGTAGGCATTCTGGTCATTAGACCATCGAGCAACCGCGATAGTTCCCTATGCTACAGTTCGGCGCCGTAACGGCGCCCAGCTCCCAGTGCCGCTATGGCAGCAACCATCAGTGACCCCATCGTCTATCGGTTAGGACTCCAGCCTTTCAAGCTGGCAAGGCGGGTTCGATTCCCGCTGGGGTCACCATTCGTTCCTCCGCCTCCTGAATCTGCTGTAAGTAGCTGAAGACAGGGGTGGTTACAGCGATTCGAAAGTCCTCGCCGTCGAACTCGAGCCCAGAGGGATAGATTAGCTCCTGGAAGCGCCTCTTTTGTCCTGGATCTGCGGCCTCCCAGAAGCCCGCGGGATCGACCATCAACTGCTCGGCAAACTCCATGATGGGCCTGATGTCGAGTTTCTCCTGGAGCGACTCCAGCTCGACCATCAGCTCGAGTCGCTGGGCTTCAAGTTTGTCGCTCTGTACTCGATATGTCGCGGCGTCAATCAACTTCTGATGCACCGCCGCCTCGACGAGGTCGTCCTTCCTGCGCTCGATTGCGCGCATCCGACTATCTAGTCTCTTCTTGGTGGCTTGAACCTCCGCCTGGCTGTCCTTCCAGACATCTTCCACGACGACGCGAAATAGGGGCAGCACTCCTTCGTCAACCCGAAGCGCATCCAGTAGGCAGTAGAACCTCTGCTCCAGTTGCTCTCGCCGAGTTCGAACGTCTCCACGATTGGAGCAGTGGTAGTACCCGTACCTTCTTTCACGGCCCTTTGAGCGACTTCCTCTGAGTGGCTTTCTGCAGTTCCCGCATCGAACGAAGCCCTTCAGCGGGAAGAGGGGATTGTCTCGGCTGTATCGCCTTGCCCGGTTCGAGTGTCGGCCAGCCAACTCGGCCTGAACTCTGTCGAACACCTCTTCCGAGACCAAGGGATCGAAGTCGCCGCGAACGGGCTCAGTCAGACTCGTCTCAATCCAGCCCTTGTAGATCGGATTTCGAAGCGTCCGATTGAACGACTGCGGGGTCAGGGCACGTCCAGATCGTTTCGACTTGAGGCCAAGTGCCGTCACCTGCCGGAGGACATCCGTCTGGGTGTACTGCCCCGAGGCCATCTTCTCGAACGCCGTAGCCACCAATGAGCCCTGGTCGGCATCAGGTTCGAGACTAGGGCCGCCTGGGTCGGGCGGCTTTCGGTACCCAAGTGGAGGCTGGTGTGTCCAACGTCCCTGTCGCAGGGCCGCTTTCATTCCAGTCACCGTTCGCTCTGCGCGGAGGTTGTTCTCGTATTCCGCCATGAGAGCGTGCATGCCGCTCATCAGTTTCCCGTTGGGAGTCTCGTCGATGGCCTGATCTACTGAGCGAATCATGACACCGGCGCGCCCCAGAGTTGCCTGGATAGCGTAGAAATCTGCAACGTCCCGAGACAGCCGGTCTACTTTGTGGACGACGAGATAGTCGATCTTCGCGCCCTTCTGAGTGGAGAAGGCGAGGAGCTTCTTCAGCTCAGTACGGTCGGCAGTCTTGGCCGACTCGCCGCGTTCTATGAACACTCTCGACACGTGATACCCGTTTCGGGAGCAGTAGTCTCGGCACCGACGCTCTTGCTCCGGCAAGCTGAAGTTTTGGGTCTGCTCCTTAGTGCTAACGCGACAGTAGATAACTGCGTTTGGCATCATGAGTCTCCTCTGTGCCGCAAAAGGGCGACGCGTTCGGCCTCCTGGCGGGGCATCCCGGCCTCGAACTCGCAGATGGCCGCTCTCTCTTCAGCAGATTCGCGTTGGTCGGGGTCCAAGTCTCGAAATGGATCTCCACAGCCGGTTGCCTCATAGGCGTCTATCGCTAGCTTCGCCAGCCCGTACAAATCCTCCCGGAGCTTCTCTAGAGCCTCCTCGGAGGCCGAGAAGCCCGAAGGTAGGTGAGAACGGCAACGGTCTAGCGGCAACATGGTCAGCTAGCGTTGCCCTTCCGGCAAGCTGCGTCACTGACACGAAATCGGGCCTATTTGCTGTCATGTGAGGCGTCTCCAGTAACAGGCCCGTTTGTGAGCGAGCTGATTGACCGCGAGGGCTGGTTTGGCTTCAATTCGGCCTCTTCACCGCAGACCTCGTCCAGCCACTCCAGCAGAAGGAGCATTGCGTTGCGTGTCATGTCGCCCAGTGCCAGATAGTTCTCCACGGAGCTGTTGCTCTCACTGATGATTCTGCGAGTTGTTCGGTCAGAGACGCCCCGAGAAGTCGCTACCTCCTCGACCAGGAGCTGCTCCAGCGTAGGGTCGCCCCTTTTTCTCTCTTGAAGCATCCACTCTCCTTCGAGAACGGCCATTGCTCGCTCCATCAGCTCCCCTTTTACCTCAATCTCCCGGGCCAGCTTCTCGGTCACAGGTTGCCTCTTGCGACCCGGTACCGCAGCAGTGTGAAGGGCAAGACCAGCGCGGGTGCCACCCGCGATCGCAGCGAGGGCCTCTTGCAGGTATTTCGACAAGACCGATGGAAGCGTCCTGCCGGAACGCAAGGTGAGGCGAGCCAGCGAGAGGAGTAGGTTAGCTGCTCCCGGCTCTCCTTTCTTTGCGCATTCAACGACGATCTCCAACGAACGGGCGTCGTTGAGGGGGCTGGGATGTCGGGCTTCGGCCACTTCCGACATACCCGCCCTTGCAGGCAGGTCACTCTCAGGACGGACTGCTTCTACCAATGCAGCATCGGTGGATTGACTCATGGTCGTCACTCCTTCGGTGTTGGTGAAGGAAGGGGCACCCACGGCCCAAAAACAAGATCGCCTCGCCAAGGGCGAGGCAGCGGTGAACACTCTTGCCGCTGTCTCGCGACCGCATCCCTCGTTCTCACGAGGAGGCACCGTGGGTGTTTCCCGGTTGCCGGACTCCAGGTCTACTGAAGTCGCTCTAAATGCTGTACTTCATTGTACCAGGATCTGGGTCGCCCAACGCCCAGGAGCCGAGTGCACTTCGCTCACTGCTATGGGGTTGCAGGAGAAACAGAACTGTCATGGGGTACCTCCCTGTTCGGAGCCGGGAAGGGGTCTGCTCCCAACTTTGGTTCGCTACAGGCGCGCGCGAGGGAAGACCGACCTCCATGGGCTCTGACCGAAGGTGGTTGATTCACGCACTTGAAGACCCCTGGAACGGGTGTGTGATGCACGAGCTCACAGGGAGGTCTGGAACCCCAGAGGACAATCGGCTTTCCCATGACGACGTAGCGAGTGGTGGTCATTACCGGTATTGACTAGGATCGACCAGTCAATACAGCTTTCTCGAACAGCGAGAGGGCGTGGGCTGAGCTTGGCGCTCTAGAATCCTAGAAACACGAGGACCCTGATGAAGCCAACCAGACAGTGGGTGATCACGGTCCGTGAAGATGGCTAACGGAAACGACAAAGTAGGAGTGTGCCCACTCTGCTGCGAGGAAAGAGCGCTTACTCGGGACCACATCCCCCCGAAGGGCCTCTTCTTGAAGCCTCGGCCGAGAAACACGATCGTTGTCCTGACGTGCGAGGACTGCAATACGGAGTCGCAGCTCGATGATGAGTACTTTCGGCTCTACATAGCCGCACGAGCCCAACCAGGTTCTCACCTGATGAAACTCTGGAAGCAGAAGGTGGTCGAATCGACTTTCGAGCGGAGCCCGGCTCTCCGTGCTGCGCTTGTTGAACTCATGGATCGTGTCATTGAGCACCACAAGACTGAGCCTCTTATGACCTTCGACGGTCGCCCGCTCACCGATGAGGAAGTGGAGCACGTCCTCCCACTCGACAAGGGCCGCATCGACCGGGTGGTCACGAGAATCGTTCGATGTCTCCACTACGAGCATGAAGGCACACCTCTCCCTCAGGGTTCTACATACGAGGTGGCTGTGGACCCGCTGAACGAGGCAGAGATTGAGACCCTCATTAGGGATCGAAGCGGACTAGTCGGAGGCAAACAGGGGGAGTTTGTTTACCGCTACGTAGCGGTTGACGCGAACACCTGGGACTGGGTCCTCATGTTCTACTTGACCCATCACTTTCGCGTTCGAGTCGCGGTGCCTTGAGAATGGGCAAGCTCCAAATCAGCAAGCTGGATGCGGTGAAGCGCCAGCTCGAAGTGGCGGTCAAGCTGTTCTTCTTCGACGGCGACCCTGTGTCGCTCCACACCCTTGTTGCGGCAGCGTACAACCTACTGCGGGACGTAAACCGGCATCTCAAAGGAGAGCCGCTCTTCGTCAAGGAAGCGGCTCTTGACCGCATAAGGCCCGAGAAGAGAGATGAGTTCTACGCGATGGTCAACGAGGCAGAGAATTTCTTCAAACACGCTGATCGCGATCCCGGCGAGACCCTGTTGTTCCACACTGCGCAAACGAAGGTCCTCCTGTGGGACGCCTGTAGGGCCTATCGCCTCTTGACCGAGGAGATCACTCCGACGTTTCAAGCCTTCGAGTGGTGGATCTTCCTAGAGAAGCCAGAGATGTTCGACACTCCCGCTGAATTCACCGGGACAATTCAAACGCTCAAGGAAGCGACAGCGGGCCTCAGCAAGCGCGAGTTCTACTTTGTCTCCTACGAAGCCGCAGTTAAGAACTCGACTCCGGCTTGAGGACGGGGCGATAACTGACTGAGACGATTCGAGCCGCTCGTACTACTGGGGCCGGAGCACTGAAGAAGAGATTCCTACAATCCTGCTGAGCGAATGCCATGACCTACGTGCTTGCATGGAAGAGTGACAGATCCGTCTTCTTCGTTTCCGATACGGCTGGGTCTGGGCCGGTCAAGCCGCCCGGAATGCCACGTTCGTCGGTCGGTGAGACGCAGACCTCTGAGCGCCGGGACACGGGCGACTTCGTTGAGGAGAGTCTTCTCAAGATCGGACATCTCCGGCGAGGTGTCGTGTTCGGCTACTCGGGTCGAGTTAGTCATGCAACCGATCTTCTTGTCGAATTCGAGCGAAGGCTGAGAACACGGAGCCCGATTGTCGAGTGTTTCACTGGAGCCCTGGACGGGTTCGGGCCTACCTCGCCCGTAAGAGATGTCGAGGTGGCCTTCGGATTCTGGGACGGCGAGCGACCTCGGCTCTTCTCCTATAGCGCGCTGGGATCGCAGCGATTAAGTGAGCATGATGAGCTGGTGCAGCTTGGGAGCATTCATAGAACCCAATACCCGGGCCTTTCTGATCTGCTTATTTCCAGCCTGCGCGACTCAGGGATTCCTGATGAGAGGTTCCTTGAACTGGCCTTGGCGGTTTGCCAGAGCTACGGCGTCTTCGACGTGTTAATGGAACATGGCGTTGGAGGCTATTTTTGCGGCATCGAGGTAGACGAGTCAGGCCCTCGATGGCAAAAGGACACGATCGTAGTCTCGTATGTACCGTCGTCAGATGGGGGGATCGAATCTCCGGTCTGGACGAAAGCCGGTGTTCGCGAGGATGTCTTGCTTCTCCACTCGTCAGTGGCAACCAAGAAGGTGATTGCCAACAGGGTCATGACGGAAGACTTCAAGGACTGGCAGTCACGTTGGAAGGAGAGGGCGGTGGAGTACTTGAATTCAGGTACTGCTGAAGTATGCGTGTTCTTGCATCGCTCAGCCAGAACCATCGTTCTTGTCAAATCCGACGGGAGCGCGAAGAACGACCTGTTCGAGGTAAGGGAGAGCGGTGACACCTTGGAGTGGCAGTTCAGCCCGAAGTTGATGGATAAGCTGAGGAGCGAATTGCAGGCGCAAGACTCGAACGAGATACCGATGTTGATTCACTATCTTGTGCTTGAGAACGACGACCGCGAACAGGAGCGGCCCAGAGATAGCGAGTTTAGATCGGTGACGACCGGCTCAGGGGAGCCCGTGATCGACAGATTGCCTCTCGTCGGTCTCTATCGAAACCCGCCAGGCAAGTACATCCAGTTTAGGGGCTCCCAGTTTCTGGAATCGACAGACTTTGAACTGGATATGAGCCGTGGTTTCGGATGGCACGCGTCGATCCGCTTTGCCGGTCACGAGGTTGGCAGGCGAGGACTCGCATACGACATTGGAAGCACCTCACAGATGGGCCCGCGATTCTCCGTGGGCCTGGGTTCTGAAGGTGAGCTAGCTGTCGGCACGATTTTGAACCCGGACTGTGTTCACCAGTTGACGATCGATGGATTTGTCGAGAGCGAGCAGTTTGAGAAGTGGATCTACCTATGTGGTGAAGTTGCACGGACCTCCGACAGAGTCCGACTTTCGCTGTGGATCAATGGTGCTCTCATTGCGCGAACGGGCAGCGAGCCTCTGGGCCCCGAACCGATTGTGGTTGGCGAGGCTACCATCGGGTCCAGTCTTGAGAGGCAAGACTTCGGAGTGTTTGATGTGCACACTCTGGCCTTGGTCGCGCGACCTCTATCGATGAGCGAGAGGCGCGAGATGATCCACTTCTTGGAGTCGGGCATGACGCTGCCCTCATCTGAAGGTTCACAGAACGACCCGGCTCTTTGAGATGCCAGGGGAATTCTGAGCTGGTACCAACGTGGATTGGGAGTGAAGCGGAGTCCGCGACCTTGCGGGTCTCAAGCTGGTGCGGGCGGCAGGTGTGCTTCAAGGTTGGAGGCGACGACTAGGCGGCTCAACTCGACCAACCACTCCCGAATCTAGTACTAACTCGGAACCAATAGGGTCGCCATCAAGAACCTGTTGCTCACGGCATCGTCTCGCCCGTATCGAGGCTGCGAATGCCCGCCCCCTTCAGATGCGATGCCAGAGGGTCGTAGTAGTTCGGAGGGCGTGTCTCGTCTTGCTCGTCCCCAGGTGGTACGTAAATCACCATCCCTTGCCGCGCGCGTGTTAGCAAGACACGGTAGGCATTGAGTAGGTACCGCCTGTGGGCGGACTTCTTGATTTGCTGCCAGCGGGTGCCCCTGAACCTGTGAAATGCCCATTTGCCGTCGACCAACCGAAGATCCGCGCCCCAAGCAACACAAGCCCAGTCCAACTCAAGACCCTGGATATCGAACTCGGTGGCAACGTCTTCTAGATGATCTGACGAGCGCACATCCTCGGCCGGGTTAAGGAACCAATTCGCTGGAGTGATCTTGGCCTTGACGTGAATCCCATGAGGCTTGAGTCGATACGCGTTGGAGGACGCTGAGATCCCCGCTCGCTCTGTGCCACGGCGCATTCCTCGAAGCCAGTTTCTCGCAGTGTCTAGGTCGCGAGTGAGCACTATCGGATAGGCACTGCCGATCTCGTCTAGAAGGGACCGGGTAAGCCGAATGTCTAGATCCAAGAGGGCTTTGACAAAAGCCGCCAGTTTCTCCGATCGGTAGGATCGAATCGACACTGATAGGTGTAGATCGTCCTGCGGCTTGAGCTTGCGAGTCGAGATCATCGAGTACAAATCTTGGCCAACGGTGTACTCGTCGTCGGTCAGGCGGCTGGAAACGTGGATATCCCAGTCCGGGTACTTGGAGGCGAGGGCTTCGAACCAGCCTGGAAGACCTGCCTCACCTTTGTGGATCTCCTGACCGCCGCCGATCAGGCAAACGATGACCGCCCAATCATCATGGCGGTCCAGCAGGCTAATCAAGAACTCCGGCTCGGACTGATCGAAATCCAGCACACCCTTCTTTGCCACCATGAACTTCGTTGTCTGCTCACGATCCCAGGCTCTCTGCGCCTCGTCAAAGATGGCGACTCGTTCCACTGGCGCAGCTTCAGACGCTAGTCCGGAATCGCGGAAATGATGGATGTTCTGGATAAACGCCTTGGCTCTTCGTAGAGCGTCGCTCTTGGTGACAGGTGCTTTGGTTCCCCGAGACTCATCGCGCTCGTTTCGTGCCAGAGCTTCTTGAAGGACTTCCACGAGGGGTCCGTTGCCAGACAAGAAGACGGCGTGTTCCCCTTCATCCACGTTGTGTCTGGAGTTGGCGATGTTGAGTCCCGCGAGCGTCTTGCCGGACCCGGGCACTCCTGTCACGAAACAGATGGCTTTCCTTTTGTTGGTCTTGGCATCCTCAATGATGTTGTGAATTGCCGTAGACGTTCGGCCGAGATTGATCACGTCGGAATCTGAACGCGAAATCTCGTCGACTGAGTGCCCCTTGTAGAGTGCCTGGGCGGCCTCGATGATCGTTGGTGTTGGGCGGTAGATTGAGTTCATCCACCTCTTGGGGTCCAGTGGGACCTCTTGATACCTAGAAGAGTGGTCGAGGACTAGCCGCTCGATCCCGTCTCCATTTGTGCACTGGGGAACGGTCACTCGATCGTCGTACTCACGCTCTTCCAGTTTGGGCTTCATCGCCGACGTGGCGATGAGGATGGGGACGATTCGGCGTTCGTGACTCTCAGCGTGGAAGTTCTTGAGGTCCAGAGCGTAGTCAAGCGTCTGGGAGATATCAGCGGTTGAGTACGATGAAGCGCCTACCTTGAACTCAAGTACGAAGACGATTCCAGCACGCAACAAGACAACATCGACGCGCTTGCCCATTCGCGGGATTGAGTACTCAAAGGCCAAATAGCCTCCAGAGAACTGCGCCAGTTGATTCTTGAGGATCTGGATCTGGGCTATCCATGCGACCTTCTGCAGCCCTTCCAGGGCAAACGAATGCTGCTTTGACAGCTCGCCCAGGATGCGTGTCTCGTCGTCGGCGAGGAACGCTGAAACGTCGTTCTCGTAGTAGGCCCGTCTCATTGGAGGCTCAAGGATAACCGCCACACGCCCTACCCTTGTTCGCCTTCGACCTTCCAAGGAGCGACAATCCACTGTGAGAAGGTTGGCCGGAATGCCTGAAATCCTGGGAGGGCTCCCCGAAAAAGGGGTCAACAACGTCTGGTTCGTTCACAACAAGTCGGACACGGTCTTCGTTTTCGTCCACGGGGTGTTCTCTAGCAGCCGATCAGCGTGGCTGAGCGACAACGAGGTCTTCTGGCCCGAGTTGGTGAGTTCTGATCCGACTTTAGGCAACCCTTCGATCTTTCTTGGTGGTTACTACACCGAAGTCCTAGCAGGGTCATACAGCATCAGGGATGCGGCGAGTGACCTGTACCGACGGTTGAGCACGCCGATCGCACCTGCGGAGGAGGCGGTTCTTAGCAAGAAGAGGATTCTCTTCATCTGTCATAGCACTGGTGGGATTGTGGTCAGGGACGTGCTTGTCAACAGGCGTAGGGACTTCCAGGACAAGACTGTCGGTCTAATGCTGGTGGCCTCACCTTCTCTGGGCTCAAAGGACGCCACGCGCCTCAGCTGGCTAGCGAGCTACTTCAAGAACCAGATCGGCCTGGAACTACAGTGGGACCACCCTTTCCTGGCTAAGCTGGACGACGAGTTCAAGGAACTTGTCTACCACCGGTTAATCCCGTCTCTTAGAGGCATCGAGGCGGTCGAGAACCATCTGATTGGCCCCAAGCCCGTGGGGCTTTGGAGAGACGACGCGCTCGTCGAGCGTGAATCAGCGGGGCGGTACTTCGGCGCTCCAGTGACACTCGCAGGGACGGACCATTTCAGCGCGGTGAAGCCAGAGGATGTGACTCACCCGGCTCACGTCCTGTTGCGCCATTTCTATTCGACGGACTTCAACCAAGAGTGGGTCAATGCAACTCTACAGAAGTACGTCGTCTCCCCGCCCTGGCATGAGCAGAATCGATCGCGGACCTTCGTCCGCCCGAGCTTGTGGCCTCGAGCGCTTGATCACCTCAAGCAGAACAGACTCCTCTCAATCTCGGGACCTGCTGGGACCGGCAAGACGACCTTGGCGTTTGAGTTGGCTTACGCTTTGGAACGAGATCGAGTAGTACGCAGAGTCCTGGACTTCCCAAGAGATGGGCGACTTGTCGAGATAGAAGACCTGACTCAGGTTCTAGTGGTTCTTGACGACCCGTTTGGGAGCATCGAGTTTGACCCGCTGGTCAAAGAAGTTGCAGAAGACTTCGAGCGGCTCGAGAGATTCCTTCAGAGGAACTACGCAATCCTAACGACGCGAAGCGAGGTGCTGGGGGAGGCTCGCCAACGTACTCGCTTCGGCGAGAGGCGCTCCCTAGAGGAGAGCGTACTAGAGATCGGCCCCGAGGCGTATTCGCGACGCCAGCGGTCAGAGATGTTAGAGCGGCATCTGACAGTTGCTGAAGTTAGTCCAGGAGTAAGAGATTGGGTTGAGGCGCAGAAGGAAGAGGCCCTCGATGCCTTGGCATTTCCATTGAACTACCAAGTGTTTGCAGAGTTGCTCTCGGGGGCCGAGTCACGAAGCGAGGTGGACGACGCTATCAATGGTGCAAGGCAGGTCGAGAGATCAGTCGGACGGTGGTTCTCGAACCTGTACGAGACCGACAAGGAAGTATTCTGTTTTCTCTTGACGCTGGCATTCTTCTGGGAGATTCCGCCAAAGGAATTCCACGAGGCACATACGAGAATAGTCGAGGCGATCCGCGAGGTAAGGCGTTTCGAGGTCCCAATGCCGATGATCGGGGATGTTGGGCGATTGGTTGCAAAGACCAATCCCTACGTCCAGGGAGGGTCTCTTCTGGACTACTGTCACTCGGCCTATCGAGACGGAGTTACGTCTGAGATAGAGGAGAAATTCTTGGGCGAGTTGCTAGCCGTGTTGGACGGCGCGAAGAAAATGGTCTGGGCTCCTGGCGTAGTGGAGGACTACGTCCTGCATTGCTGGCTGCAGACAGCACTGCGCTTGCCACACGTTGTGCTCCCGTATCTCAAGCAAGCAGTGACTGAGGATCGGCGGTATCTCCTGAGTTCGGTCATTGTGCTCGCAGAGCTAGGTAGAGAGGAGCCCGCGCCGGTGCTTGACATCGTGAAAGAGTGGTTGGCCGGCGACTCCTGGGAGCTGAGGCAGGGAGGGGTTCGGCTCGCCAGTAGGCTGGCTGTCGCACTGCCAGAGCAGGTGGTTGGCAATTTGGAGAAATGGGCCGAATGTCAGTCTGAGGGAGAGTTGGTGACGGTCTTGGAGAGCATAGGCGTGGCTCTACCGAGAGCCTTCGATGGTGTGTTCCCTGTCTTCGCTCGCTGGGCTGAGAGCGAAGCCTGGATGGTCAGGAAGACGGTCGCCCACGAGCTGAGAAACACTCCTCCAGAGAGAAGAGCAGAAGCAAGAGGGCTCCTGGATGCTTTGCTGCATGACGGGCAGTGGATGGTAGCGAGCGCCGCAGAATCGACTCTTCACCTGTGGGAAATGGACCCGAGAACCCCGTTGGTGACGATCGAGCCCTGATCGAGGCGATGACAGTGACAGATGCTTTGGTGTAACGAAGCTACTCTAGAAGAGCGATCTGGTTCCAACTTGCTTTGGGAGTGCAGCGAAACTGGCGGCTGACGCCACTCAGGCGGGCTCAAGGGCTTGCTGGAACCCAGCCGGGGAGGCCGCAGCTAGCCTACTCACATCGACCAGCCACTCCCGAATCTGGTTCCAACTTGGAACCATTAGGGGCACCACCGCATGAAGACACCCAGGAAAAGCGCCCTGGATTAGCTCCTCGACCGTCTCCGTGGGCGTGAGCCGGAAGCCGTCTTCATTGCAGCGTGCGTTGCGGAACACTCCTGAGTGCAGGGTCGCTCCGACCAAGAGACTCGGTCAGTCTCCTGAGCCCTGCCAAGTCCTTGTGACGGTAGCCAAGATCCACCGGTACCCCACCTGCGCCAGCAGAGCCGACACCAGCAGCACGAAGACTGCGAACATTCCGAAGATCGCGATTTGCTCTTCGAATCTACTTTGTGGCGAGCCCACGATCCGTGAGACCGCGAGGTACAGGCCCGCGACCCAACAGCTCGTGATCGCGAAGATGGAGGCACGATCGACGGCCTGAGTTAGGAACCCCGTTGTGAACGCACCGAGCCGAACCACCCACATCGGCATCGAAGCGAGAGCTGCGGCGAAGGTAAAGGCACCGATGAACAAAAGAGGGAAGGCGGCCATCACCCATGCCGACACGAAGGACACAGTCAAGACCAGAGCAACGCCCCACTGGAGACGACTTGTGGGTCCTCTCCCCATGATCTTCCAACCCTGGTGCCAAGAAGACACAGCAGTGTCTAGAGTAGCCATCACGGTAAGCAAGATGACCCCGCCAACAACCGTGAAGGTGCAGAACCAAAGTGCGTCTGCCGGACCGGAGACGCTTAGGGCACGCACTGCCTCGGCTGCCCGCTCGATCACCAGCGCGGCCCCCAGGTCGGTGGGACCGACCAAGACCTGAGCGCTCCCCAATAGGGCCCTTACGAACGCGCCGCTGATCGCCGCCGTCGCCGAGAGAGCCAGAAAAGCGTAGAGCCCGAATCTGCGGACAGTCTTGTCAGGGAGCGCGAGTGCGAACCTCGACCATGTGTCAGGCATTCCAAATACGGAACATGCATGCCCAGCTACCAGATTCGCAGTCAGGATCCACCTGATGTGATCCCATGAAGGTGAACCGCCGCCATTGGTGCCTGGCGGAGAGAAGAAACCGCCAACAGAGATATCGCCCCTCTTCCCGATCCAAAGGAGTAGCGCGCCGATCAGAAGCGTCAAGCTGACGATATGAGCCAGCTGCAGTGCGTCGGTTCTTGTACTACCCCAGAATCCGGCCTTGTTCAGGTAGTACAGGACGGTGCCGACCAGGAGACCAAGAGCGAGTGTCGCCCACAACGGGCCAGAGAGAGCCGCCACCGCGCTGTAGAACAATCGGAGCTCTAGGTAGCCAAGGAGACCGTACAAGGTCCCGATCACTACGACGGCGGCGAGCCATACAATTGGCCGATCCGCTGAGGAACCCTCAAAGACCTGAAAAGGGGTGGTGAGACTAACTGACCGATCCGCCATCCGTTCTCTAAGAAAGACCACCAACGAGATTCCCAGGGCGGTGCTCGTCATGTAGGCCAAGAGAAAGGGGACGTAACCCAGCTGAAGAACTCCGTAGATGGGTACGAGAAACAGCCATGTGAAGCACAGAAAGGTCGCCACGCAGCTTGAGAGAGCAACCATCGGAGTTAGCGGCCTGCCGAGTTCGCGATCGACATCGTCTCTGCGAGAGGCCCACAAGCAAAGCGACAGAAGCTCGTAGACAACCATCACAATCGACACAAGTACCGCGACTGCCAAGACTGCCAGAGCGCCCGGCAGGTCCGGACGGAACGTAAAGAGCGTGAGGACCGCGGACAAGGCGAACGCGCCTAGGTTGGAAATCGATACCAGAGTCAGAAAACTCCGGAGCCAAGCTGGCCTGGCGAGACTCGCCGCCAAGAAACCACAGAACGCTCCAACAGCGAGTTTGTGAAACCGCTCCAAATAGAGTGGAGGTGCATCTACGAGGTTAAAGCTGGGTGGCAAAAGCGGCAACAGGGTAGCAAGACCGACTATGGCGCTCACTGTCAGCGCAACACTCTTGGCTCGGACGACCGGGCGATCCAGGAAGTAGAGAAGTGGCGCGTTCCGCCCGGCAAGCCCTCGCGAGAGCTGTTTGGTCACCCAAGCCGTGACCGTTACCATCACCACCGCGAGTTGTATCGCGAGCAGATGCCGAAAACCCGGCAGACACGCTAGGACAACCGCGGCCGAACCCCCGACAGCGCAAACCGCCAAGGCCACCCACCAAGTAGTACGAGCTTGCCCAAACAATGGAGCTTGGATGGATCGCTGTCCAGCTTCTTGATTGTGCGCGTCGTCGTTCATTCTCGACTTCTCGACTTCTCGGCGGCTCGACAACGGAAGCCATAACAGCTCCTAGCCTAGGTCGATAGGACTCTAGCAGCAGCTACTGTTGGCCCGCTCTTGAGGTGCTAGGAAACCGAGGAAGAAAGCCCAGCGATTCCGAGCGGGGACAAGCCCTCGCGGTGAACACCGAGCAATCGCGATCACGCTCCGCAGCGTGCCCCTGGGCCAACATCCAGCCCTCATGTGCGAAGTCCCGTCTCACTGAGGGGATGATTCGAGGCTCCAGCCCTCCGGCGGCCGCCAGCGGCCCGTGCACACTTCGCTAGTCATTCTGGTGGTGTGATCGGAGCACGAGCCGTCGGCGCGATCACTGTTCGTTCCGTCAGGACACAACGTGCTGCCCCATTCGATCTCGTCAAGAGCGTCAGCTGGCAGCCTCGCAGCCCGCAAGTCAGCGTGGCGGAAGTGCGCGCCAGAGAGGTTCGCCAAACGGAGGTCTGCGCACCTCAGGTCAGCGGCTGTGAACCATGCACCAGAGAGATCGAGTGGTTCGGGCACCTCAAACCACGGGATTCGCGCATGGGAGAGGTCCAGCACTTCGTTCCAATCACGAGCTAGGTAGAGCACGCTCGTGGCAGCGTCTTTTCTTGTCGCTAGACTGGCTCTTGGGGGGCAGTACTTCTGTGCCGGGACACACTCGGGTTCGTCTAGGCCGCAGAGAAGCTGACTGTCGTCGCACTGCTCTCTCGAGTCGTAGATGATCGAGGTCAGATAGCCCCGTCGGTCCCAGTAGTTCCGAGCTGAATCCTGCTCCAACTGCAGGCTGATCAACCGATTCTGCTCTTCGAACTTCTTGAGAGTGTCGCAGGAGACCAAGAGTCCCGCGATTGCTGCGACCGAGATCCCTGCCGCAGCGACCGTCGGCCCGTTGAAGAACCGATAGAAGAGAGCCCAGAAGCTGGCGCGACGCTTTGCTTTCGTCAGTTCATACGAAGAATCGGAAGGCTCCGGCAACGACCAGTGGTCAACTAGGTTGAGCAGTATGCGCAGTATTCGGTGCTCCTGCTCTATCAGTTGGATCTCTAGCTGTTCGAGCTGAGCTTGCACTCCGACTGGAGGTTGCTTCGAGACTGGGGGTGGAGCGTCTTCCACATTCCGATGCTATCTCGGGCCCGGTTGGGCAGGCTATGCGCACCACTCACACTAGTGGTCTAGGGCTCGGATTCGCTCGCAGCCCCAAGGGAAAGTTGATTTCCCTCTGAACGGGGGTCCAGGGGAATTCTCGGATGGTTCCAACCTGGATTGGGAGAGTAGGGCAGTAGGCCGTATCGGTCCCCTAGGGCGGACTAACTGCCCGGTGTACCTCGAGAGTTGAGGCCCTGGCTAGGCCGCTCAACTCGACCAACCACTCCCGAACCTGGTTCCAACTCGGAACCATTAGGGTCACCATTTTCGCTTCGCTCGAACGGGGACCCCAGCGGGATTCTGGGCGTTCGCCGATGCGCCTGGCGGCGCAGCGGCTTGGCGGCGAATCAATCGCCCACCTACTCGATTCCTGGCAGCATTCGACCGTATTGTTGGGGAAGTACTCCGGCAGTATTCCCCTCGCACCTCAGGACGGACCTCGGGAGGCCTCAGGACGGGGTGTTGACCGCATGGGGAGCGTCGCTCACGCGCGATGCCATTGACCACTACTGGACCATGGCAAGTAGTATTCGAGCACCATGCTCGGTGAGTCTCCTGTCGATGTCCGGAACATTCGCTCCGATGATGTGCCCGCTACTATGAGGACAACGCGGCACTTCCTCGCCTGCCTCGGCCTTCTCGTAGCGGGCTCCGCTTCTGCACAACCTCACGACTTGGTGGTCGCGGGCGGGCGGGTGATGGACCCCGAATCTGGTCTTGATGCCGTTCGCCACATCGGCATCACTGCCGGGACGGTCCAGGCTGTCAGTGAGACGCCGTTAGAAGGGCGCGAGACCATTGACGCTACCGGCTTGGTTGTCGCTCCTGGCTTCATCGACGTGAATATCTCCAGCCAGAACTGGCAGGCCAATGAGGCAAGGGTGTTGGATGGAGTTACGACCGCCCTCGTCATGGAATCGGCCCCGGGTGATGTCGAGCAGTGGTACGACGAGCGTCGGAGCGGTGCGGTCATCAACTATGGCGCGGCGGTGGGGCACTGGCAGGTGCGGCTCGCCGTGATGGGCGACACGGGGCTGGAAGGCGAGGAGCAGTGGAGAGAGATGGAGCACAGCAAGGCCAATCCGGACCAGCTCGCGGCAATCCTCCGAGGCATCGACGAGGGTCTGAGACAGGGCGGGTTGGGCGTGGGAATGGGCCTGGAGTACATCCCGGCGACAACCCATGCCGAAGCACTGGAAGTCTTCCGCTTGGCGGCGGCACAGGGTGCCCCCGTCCACATCCACATGCGGGGGTGGGGCTACGATGACAAACACATTCGTAGCTACGGCGACCTGTACGAGATCTTCGGCGGGGTCATCGCGAGCGGTGCCGACATCCACATCAAGCACATCAATTCTTCCTATGCCGACTGGACACCCATCGGTCTCGAGTTGATCTCGAAGGCTCGGTCCCAGGGCCTTCCTGTGACCACGGAGATGTATCCGTATGCCTTCGGTAGCTGCGTAGTGGGAGCGGCCTTCTTTGACGATTGGGAGACCTATCCCAGCGAGTACTTCGCGACCAAACTTCGGCTGGCGTCGACCGGCGAGTGGCTGACGAGGGAGACCTTCCGCGCCCTGCGAGAAGGCAATGAGGAGGCCCGGTTACTCTGCTACGACAACACGGAGGAGATGGTGCGGATAGCTCTGCAGAGCCCGATGACCATGATCGCCTCCGACGGTGGCTCCACGCTGCACCCGCGGATCGCCGGCACATACAGCCGTGTCCTGGGACATTACGTCCGAGAGGAGGGCCTCTTGACGCTGATGGAAGCTCTGCGCAAGATGACGATCATGCCCGCCCTGCATATGGAGTCGAGGGCTCAGTCCATGCGACGCAAAGGCCGTATCCAGGTAGGCGCAGACGCCGATCTGGTCATCTTCGACCCCGACCTCATCATCGACCGGTCGACTGTCCTCGAGCCACTGAAGCAGTCCGTGGGGATGCGGGCGGTGTTGATCCACGGCGTGCCCGTCGTGCGAGACGGCGCGCTCCAGCAAGGCGTCTTCCCCGGGCAGCCGATCCGCGGTCCGATCACGGACTGATCGCCCTTCCCGAAGTGCCAGGGCAATACCGAGGAATGCTGAGTCGGTTCCAAACCCGACTGGGAGTATCGAGGAATCATGGCTGTGATTCTTCAAACGGGCTCAAGCGCCCGGCGAGCTCCTACAGAGGAAGCTGCAGTTAGCCCGCTCAGCTCAATCAACCACTCCCGAATGTGGTTCCAACTTGGAACCATTAGGGTCACCAGTTTCGCTTTGGCCAAAGGGGGCCCTTGCGGGAATCTGGGCGAATTCCTGCTCTGGCAAACGGCGGCCACCAAGGGGATCCCTCCAATACTCGCCCGCACCTCTTCGGGCCCGCCGGCAGGGAGCCCCGCGGGGTATCTGTGTCGCCCGTAAGCGCTGGCGTCCCGACGGCTAGGTCGATGGCTTCACCCGAAGCGCCTCGAGGTAGCCGATCGCAACCCGTGCAGCGTCCTCGACGACTGTCGACGGTGCCTTCGCTCTCAGCATGACAAACATGCCGAGCACGGAGGCCGTGAAGAAGCCCGCTTCCGTTCGGGGTTTGACGGACGGGCGCAGTTCGCCGTTGCCGGAGGCGTTGTGCAGCGCCGCGGAGAAGGCCTCGGACAGACGCGCGAAGTAGCGCTGAACGAACCCAGCACCGCTGGGATCATCCGGGCCGAACTCGACCGCCGTGTTGCATAGGAGGCATCCGCGTCCCCAAGCAGGACTCTTGTCTGCCGATCCGAAGAACTCCAGCAGAGCACGGATCTCGGCGATACCGGCCCCCGGAGCCTCGAGCGGACCGAAGTTCCTCTCCACGGCCTCATCGTCGTAGCGCCGGAGTGCGGCGTCGAAGAGCCCCTGCTTGCTCTCGAACTCGGCATAGAGGCTGTAGCGACTGACCCCGAGACCCTGGACCAGCATCTCCGCCGACGTGCTGGCGAAGCCATGGTCGCGGAAGATCTCCACGGCCTTTCCGATCAGCACTTCGCGTTGGTAGCCCTTCTTGCGTCCCATTGGTGCTCCGGTTGACGGCCTCCGTGTTGTAGTTTACAGTATCGGAACGATCGTTCTGAAACAAGTGCAAACGGAATGGAGGCAACACGTGGATGAGAAAGCAACTCTGGTGGTCACAGCGGTCCCGAACCAGAACGAGATGGCGTCGGTACAGGAGTACCTGCAGGGAGTAATGCCCTTGTTGACGGGGGCGGGCGGCACGTTGGTCCAGCGCCTCAAGACGAGCCGGGTCGTCAACGGCCGCCCCGCGGGGATGGTGCTCGTGATGGACTTCGAGTCGGCGGAAGCGGTGGGGGCAATGTTCGAGTCTGACGAGTACCGCGCGCTCGTTCCGGTGCGTGATCGGGGCTTTGCGGAGATGAACATCCTGATCACCCACGAGATGTGAGGTCCGCTAGATAGCTCGTGGGCGTTTCAGGATCGCGAGCCGGAACGAGGTGCCAGGCGAATACCTGGGTTGAGGTGTCAGGGGAATACCAGGCTGGGGACTACTCAACCACTTCCAACGCGGACTGGGAGTGGAGAGCAATCGGCAGCTGTCGCCCTTGAAGCGGGCTCGAGCTTCTGCTTGGACCTAACAGGCGAGGTCGCATCTAGCCCGCTCAACTCGACCAGCCACTCCCGAATCTGGTTCCAACTTGGAACCATTAGGGTCACCATTTTCGCCCCCTCGCGATATCTCTCAGGCACTGCTTGTCAGAGGACCCGCCACCGACTTGGTGGGCACGCCTCGCACCAGTAGCCAAAGGCCGAACGAGATCTCAGCGATCCCGGACACGGACATGGCTGGCAAGTTCCACGACTGTAGGGAAGGTAGCAGGAAGACCGTCACGACTGGCACCAAGTAGCCGACGCATCCTGCCATGAGCAGGACTCCGAGCACCTTGGGGAACCAGCCCGACGTGAAGACAAGGTAGCCGAGGGGCAAGAGCCAGAGTCCGGTGAAGAGCCCTGACACCGTCCATCCCCGGCTAAACAGAGTCAGGAAGAACATCGCGGAGGCCCTGGTGTGGTCTTGATCGAAGCTCGCTAGAGACCCTTCTCCTTGAGCCAAGATCAAGGCGCCGACCTGGAATACAAGGTTGGCGCAGATCGTCGCGACTCCAACGGCGACGAGTAGCAGAAAGAAGGATGCGAGGCTCTTGTTCAAGTCTTCGAAGAGTCGGAAGAGGACGAAGGCTACGCAGAGCCACGTCACGGCCATGATCAGCTCGCTTACGATGCTGAGCCGAAAGAGCATCTCCGACTCGAGGATGCTAGTGACGGTAGCGTCTGTGTCGCCGGCCTCGACAAGTCTCATTCGAACCCAGATGGGGAACGAGCCCGTGAAGAACAGGACGAGGTAGGCAGCACCGGCGAGCCTGGCCAGTCTTCCGTGCCTGCTTGTTGTCATCGGTAGGTGAACCTACATCCTTGTCCTGGTTACGGCGGACTGGGTACCGCTTTCCCGTGGCGGCAGCTTAGCAGCCGTTTCGAGACCGGTGAGCCGGTTCCAACCCGGAATGGTAGTGCAGAGCGGTAGGCAGTTGACGTCCTTCAGAGTGCTCCAGGTGCCCGGTTCGCACCAACGGAAGAAGCTCTGGCTCGCCCACTCAAATCGGTCAACCACTCCCGAATCTGGTTCCAACTTGGAACCACTAGGGTCACCAGTCTTCTCGATTCGTCTCGCCCGCGGTACACGCCAATCTGAAGCGCCACAGGTCTCACTCGACGCTCTCACCGGCAAGTGGTATCTCCGGATCGGAGACGAGGTCAGTGATAATCCTGCCGTCGAGCACTACAGTGTGCAGTGACCTGCTGTTGAGTATGTCGTCCAAGGGGTTGCGAGTGAGCAGAAGCAGGTCGGCCTCGTACCCGGCGGCAATACTGCCGAGACTCTGCTGCTTGTCGAGGAACGAGGCGCTACCGGTGGTTGCTGCGGCCAGGGCCTGGGCCGGTGTGAGGCCGGCCTCGACCATGAGCGCCAGTTCCTCGTGCGTCGAGTAGCCGGGGTACACCGAAGGGTTGTTGGTATCGGTACCTAGAGCCAGCGGCACGCCGGCTGCAACAGCACGCCTGAGGTTGTCAGCAACCGCGAACTCTTCGGCCCGGGCTTCCTGTTCGTCAGCGTAGGGGGCGCGTCGGAACCCCCGCAGGCTCTCGAGGGCGCGCGGCGAGACTCCAGCGATTGCATAGGCCTCCTCGTCGAGCCGTCCGAATGCCCTGTCCAGGAAGCCGTCGTAGAGCGAGAGCGTCGCGACGTAGAAGACGCCCCGCCTGGCCATCTCGGCCAGTGTCTGGTCGGACAGTGATCGCACCGCTGAGTGCATGATGCCGTCGATGCCTCCCGCCACACCATCCTCGACGTGCCCGGGCATGCTCACGTGGGCGAAGACCTTGAGCCCTCGCTCGTGCCCGGCCTCGACCAGTTCGGCGATCTTGGCGTTGGAGAGCCTAGGCGTCGGGTAGGCGGGGCCGATGCTGTCCTCGATAATGATCTTGATGGCATCGGCCCCCAGGGCGACCTTGTGATCGAGCAGCGGGCCGACCGCTTCGTCTTCGGCGAGGGCGACCGCGCCGCGCTCATAGATGATGGCGGGGTCGGTGTCATCCGGCAGTCGCCAGATCGAACTGATCGGGTGGCTGCCGGGGGCAGTGATGAGCGCGCCGGAGCCGAAGAGCCCGGGACAGCGCAGGTCGCTGCTGCAGCGCCCCTTCCAGCGAGCGAGCTTGTCGTCGTTGCCGCCACCGCCGCCGGGCACGAAGATCGTTGTGACTCCGTAGCTCAAGAACTGAGCCAGAGCGGCGGCCCGGTCGGCATCGGTTTGCTCACCGAGGCCGCCGTCACCCAGGTGAGCGTGCACGTTGATCAGACCAGGCAGAGCAAAGAGGCCGTCGGCGTGCAGGGTCGTCGCGGCCAAGGAGGGTGAAAGCGACCCTGCATCAGCCACCTGCACGATGCTGCCCGCTTCGATCAGGATGTCTTTAGGCGAAGAGGTGGTGGCGGAGGAGGTTTCGATGAGAGAGACGCCGGTGATCAGCAGGCTGTTAGACGCTGGGGCATCCACCCCGGGCGCGAGCGGTGCTTCGGCATCTTCGCCAAGGACGACCGCGGGGAGCACCTGAAGAGCAACCGCCAAGACCACTACTTCGAGTGAGGTTCGTTTCACGTTCTCACCTCCGAGAGTCCGCGGAGTGTAGCCCACTCTGCAGCTCGGGAATCGGTGGACGGCGTTCACTGCAGAGGTCCGAGCCGGTTCCAACTTGGATTGGGAGCGTCGAGGCCCAGCGGCTGTTGTCCCTCAAACTGATCCGAGCACCCGGTGCGCCCCGAGAGTTGAAGCCCCAGCTAGCCCGCTCAACTCGACCAACCACTCCCGAATGTGGTTCCAACTCGGAACCATTAGGGTCACCAATCTTCCCTCTCCGCAAGCTGGGTACCCCGGCGGGACTCGGAGCGTTTGGTGATGCGCCTGACGGCGCAGCTGCTCGGCCGCGAATCGGGCGAGTGTCAGGCAGTCGTCCCGGGTTGCCCTGGAACTGCAAGTTCGGGATCCATGTGGGACGATGACCGACATGGACGAACTCTCGTGAGTCTGGCGACCCGCTACGCCGCCGCACTGCTATTGGTACTGGCCGGATGCCGCGAGCCCAGCCCGCGACTGGAGCCCGTTGATGTCGTCCTCCGAAATGTCACGGTGATCGACGGCTCAGGGGCCGGACCGGTGCCGAACCAGACCATCGTCGTGCGCGGCGAGAGGATCGTGTCCGTTGGCCCCGTGGGCAGCGTCGAGTTCGGGCCTGCCGGAGAGGTCCTCGACCTCCGAGGCCGCTATGTTGTCCCTGGATTCGTAGACTTGCACGTCCATTTCCCCGAGGACACTTCGGTTCACCAGGCGATGCTGGACCGCCTGCTCGAGTACGGGGTGACAACGATGTTGAACCCGGGCGCTCGACCGGGGGCGGGCGTTGGTTTGCGTGGGCGCATCGAAAGTGGCGAACTGCGAGGGCCTCGTCTATTCGCCGCCGGCCCCATCATCGACCAAAGGCCCACGGAAGAGGGGCTCGCGGGATGGGCGACCGAGGTCACAACCGAGGCGGAGATACGCGAGGCGGTACGGGAGCAGGCCGCGGCGGGCGTCGACTTCATCAAGCTGTACCGCCGTGTACCACCGGACCTCGTGGCGGCTGCGATCGACGAAGCGCACGAGCACGAGGTGCCCGTGATTGGGCACATGACCGCGACATTCTGGGGCGACGCAGCGCGCTTCGGCATTGACATGCTGGTCCACTCCGGCTGGGGCACGCCCATGGACGAAGTCGTCCACCTGGCTGATCCCGACAGCGCGACCGACACAGACTGGTACAACGCATATGCCGACGCACCCAACGGCGAACGCTACGCGGCGCTTGCTGACTCTCTGGTCGAAAACGGCGTCGTCGTGGTCCCGACGGTATCGATCACCCAGGCAGCGGGGTTGGGGGCCGATGCCTCGTTGCTGCCCCAGTTTCAGGTCGAGTTGGCTCCCGATGCTGACGTAGCCGACTGGTGGAGTAAGGGCTGGCGGGAGCGGCATCCACAGTATGGCGCTGACTCTGAAGAGGAGGCCGAGATGATGTCGACCGTCTATGTTCCTGCTGTACTAGGCATCCTCCGCGCCCATCACGAGCAAGGGGTGAAGCTCGGAGTTGGTACCGACGTCGGCAACTCCTGGATGACGCCTGGAGTGGTGTATCACCACGAACTGGGCCTCTATCAGGACGCCGGCATTCCGGCGCTGGCCATCCTCACGATGGCGACGCGAAACGGTGCAGAGGCGCTGGGCATCCTCGACGATGTGGGCACGATCGTCGCAGGGAAGCGCGCGGACCTAGTTGTTCTAGGTAGCGATCCAAGTGCTGATATCGGCAACACTCGGGACTTGGAGGCGGTCTTTCTCGCTGGAGAACGGGTGAGGTAGGCGGACTCCCATGTTTGACTGCATCGCGGATTGGGCTCGCCTGCAGTGTCGCCAATCTGAAGTGCTGCCCGGGGAAGACTGATCTGGTTCCAAGCTGTATTGGGAGTGCTGGGCAAGAGGCAGCTGTTGTCACTCAGACTCGTCCAACTGCCTGATGAGCCCCGTGAGTGAAGGTCCCAGCTAACCCGTTCAACTCAGTTAGCCACTCCCGAATCTGGTTCCAACTCGGAACCATTAGGGTCACCATCTAGGTCCTTGTCATGGAGTCACTTGAGGAATCGGCCGACAGTAGAATAGGAGGCTGTGCCCAATACCTCCCCGATACGCGCTTTGAGAAAAGGCGCTTTCGAGGCCAAGTTCTGGGCGCATCCGATTCACGAAGTCACCCTATGAAGCCCCCGGCGCAGTGTTGGCGTCCGAAGAGGCCCACGAATCTCGGCTGGTAAGCTCCACAGTGAATGACGCTTGCGACCCACCGGCCCAACCTCGACAGGGAACGCTATGCAGCGCAGGTCGCTTCCTTTCGTCCTGAGGCGGCGCAACCTAGTAGCTGTTAGGCAGCTACCCGACGCCAGATGATCGGTCAGTTTCGCGACGTGATGAAGACTAGGTTGCAGGGAGAGGAAACCGTGCATACCGCACCCATGCGCGAATGGATGCGACAGCGCTACTTCTCGTATGCGACGGCGTTCCTTCTCTTTCTGAGCGTCTGGGGATTCTCTGACAATCTTTTCTGGAAGATCGACCAGCCGAGCAACAGCGATCCGAAGTTCATCGTTCATGGCTCGTTCTGCTTGGCTTGGATGCTGCTGCTGTTCTCGCAGGCGAACCTCGTCCGGGCGCGCAAAATAGCCCTCCATCGCAAGCTTGGAGTCGCTGGTCTTTTCACGGCAATCGGAGTGACGTTCAGTACAGCCTACGTCTTCTGGTCGGTCTGGAGGCCATGGAGAGAGATGAGCTATTTGGTTCAAGCCAACCGGTTGCTACTGCCGGGGTTCTCGGTGCTTGTACTTCTTGCCTTCCTACATCGCAAACGGCCCGACTGGCATAGACGGTATATCTTGTTGGCGTCGCTCTACATGCTGGAGCCCGTTCTATCAAGGGCGTTCAATCCCATCGAGCCACTGCTGGCACGATTCACTGACAGTCAGATTGACGCCGCCTGGTGGGTGTTCTTCATTGTTTTGTGGAACGCGCTCTTCCTTTCGCTCTTCGCATACGACCGGGTCGTGCTCGGGAGGATTCATCCAGCGACGAAGAGAGGGTCCCTTCTGTTCTATACGATTTGGGTGGCCGTCCTCCTGTTTTGAGTCAGCCCTGAGAGACGAAGGGACCATGGAAGGTCGCTACTTCCAGGCATTGATGTACCACCCGCTTACTGAGAGCGCGGCCCCGGGTGCTCGTTGGCAGTCTTCCTGACGTGCCAGGGCAATACTGAGGGCGATACCGAAGAAAGCTGAGTCGGTTCTAAACCCGATTGGGAGTATCGAGGAGTCGTAGGTTTTGAGCCTCAAACGGGCCCAAACGCTCGGTGCGCCCCTACAGAGGAAGCCGCAGCTAGCCCGCTCAACTCGACCAACCACTCCCGAATCTGGTTCCAACTCGGAACCATTAGGGTCACCAGTTTTGTATCTTTTGGAGTCAACTAGCTACAGAACCCGACGTGTCCAGAGATCACAAGTGTGTCTGTGGGGAATCCAAGGGTAAGTTCAGCCCTCCTGCCCCCATTACTCGCCAAGGGACCCTGGCGCGTGATGGGCCCTGCGCGGCCCGCATATGTGGTTGCACCGCCGGCGATGGCTGTGGCTGAAGACAGTCGTTTGCCGTCCGCGGGCCTGGTGAGGCCCACCCAGAGAAGGGGTGCTTGGTGTTCTGGCGAAGCCTTGACCTCGCCGGGTGATACCGTCGCACGAAGCCGACGACGACATACGAGGACGACGGACTGATGCTTCGGGGCATGTCCGTCGGACGGAGGACGCCATGCCGCGAAGAGTCTATGAACGGTCCCTGTTGCTATCGATGGTCTGCCTCGTGGTCGCACTCTCTCTCGCCTCGGCGGGGTCAGGACGGGCGATGGAAAGGACGGCGGTTGGCGGAACGCCGTTCGAGACCATCGGCTTCGCGTGGATGAGGGCTCAGGTAGGGTCGGAGTTCTACTACACGGTGTTCAACGACCCCCGAGTTCTACCGCTCACGGCGGAGTATCCACCGTTGAGCCTGCCGGAGGGTGCGGCGTTCTACCAGGCGGGCGAGTTTCTCGACGGTAGCTCGTACATGATCGATGTTCTTTCGAATCTCCACGAGGTCGAGGCTGCGAGCGGACAAGTGGTGAGCATCGTGGCCGCGACGCCCCCGCCCACCGGGGAGACCTACACCGGCATGGCCATCGACCCGACGACGGGCGTGATGTACGCCTGCAGTTCGAACTTCAGCGGGTCGTCGACGCTCATGACCATAGATGTGGCGACGGGCGATGCGAAAGTGCTCGGCACGGTGACCAATGCGCCCGCGCTGCAGGCGATCGCGATCGATGGCGAAGGCTCTCTCTGGGGCTTCGGCAGCACCAATGACTCGCTGCTGTCGATCAACAAGAGGGATGCAACAGCAGTGACAGTGGGCGAATTGGGTTACGATGTCCATGAGTTTGGGGGTGCGGGGATGGCCTGGGATCCGATCCACGATGTCTTGTGGGCGGTGGCCTTTCGCCTCGACCTGCTTCGGAGCGACCTGTTGGCCGTGGATCGAGAATCCGGTTCCACGGACCAATCCGGAGAACTGGGAGTGGACTTCCCCGGCGGGCGCAACCTTCTCGGATGGCTGGGCCTAGCGACGCCCGAGTACTTCGACATTTTCGCCGACGGCTTCGAGTCCGGCGACACGACGGCTTGGTCGAACACCGTGCCGTAGTCGGCTCAGCCTAGACGCACAGATTGCGCCTGAATTCTCTCTTTGGAGTGCCAGAGGAAGGCTGAGCGGTTCCAACCTCGATTGGGAGTCAGAGGATCCAGCGGCTGTCACCCCTCACTCTGCTGCCTGAACGTGCCAGGGGAGTACTGAGACAGGGCAAACTTAGCTGATTCCAACCCGAATCGGGAGTGCAGGGCAGTAGGCCGCTATCGTCACTCAGAGCGGATCAAGTTGCTGATGTGCTTCAACAGGAGAGGCACTAGCTAGCCCGCTCAACTCGAGCAACCACTCCCGAATCTGGTTCCAACTCGGAACCATTAGGGTCACCAGTTTCCAGTCACTCGCTGCGCGCCGGTGCCGCTGTCGGAATCCTCGTCGTTGAATCCCCTGATGACCTTCTCGAATCCTTCGAGGATCGACTTGTCCGCCGTGTAGTCAGCCGCGATAGGGACGATTGTGATGAAGCCGGCGTTGAAGGCGGCTGCATCGGAGCCCGGAACATCTGGAGTGGGGTCGAAGCCTGCACCTCTGATCCCGCCGGGCGAGCTTGCGCCGACCGGAATGGCCGCGCAAGCGAAGCACGCGAAGTCGATGGCGAGTGGAGTGCCCCCTCTCACCCAGAGCTTGCCCTGGACGTTCAGGCTGACTCCCTGAATGTCTCCCGCAGCCAGGGGCGGATAGTTGATGTTGAGAGCGATGCCCGGCGGCAGTAGTCCTGGCTCGTTGGCGAGGAACATGGGTTTGGTCTCGAGGTGGGCGATGAAGTCTGCGACGAAGCTCGCCACATCGGCGAAGTGTTGGTCGTTCACCGCCTCACATGCCGCGAGGTCCGCGCCGGGCGGATCATCTGTGTCGCAGGGTGCATCAGTGCTGATCGCGACGGCCGGAAGCGAACCGTTCAGGTAGTTTGCGATCGCTGCGATGGTGCCACCTACTGTGCCCGAGAACTGAGCTGCGGCACCGATGTTCGCGCTCGTGTTGATGCCCATCACGAGGAGGTCGGGGGCGACGCCTCCGTTGGCTTCCTTGGCGATGCCGATCGCGATCAACGCGCTGGTGGCCGGCTCCGCGCCTTCGGTGCCCCCGGCGGTGGCCACGGAGTACTCGTTGGGAGACTGTTTCGTAATGACCAGATCGCTGACGAAGTTCCCGGCCGCGCTGCTGCCACTCTGCTCGTCGAGCGGGCCTGCCAACGTGACGTTGTGCCCCGCTCCGTCGAGCGCCGTCTTCATCGCCTGAACGCCGGGAGCATCCCAACCGTCGTCGTTGCTGAGTGCGATTTCGAGCGCGGAAGCGCCAGCCGCGAATTCAAATGTCAAGAGCAGAACAACGTGGAGCTGAATTGCTGACTTCATTGCAGGTACTCCTCTCTGGTTTTGACCTCACTCGACAGGAGTGGTTCCAGCAACCCCGCGGTCTCGGGACCTTCGTTTGGACAATCCGTCATCGAGGAAGCGAAGACCCGTCAGTTTCCGCCAAGTGTGGCTTTGTCGGAGCACCTACTACCCGCGCAGAAGTCCATCGCCATGGCCAGACCCAAGCGGGCGGGAAGAACTGCCTACCCCAAGAGAGGGGCGTGGTCCCGCTAGGCGGCGACACCTTCCAAGAGCACCGCGAGCTGCTCTCGAATCAGGTTCAGAGCGGACTATGCAGGGGCACCGAGTCCCGAATCTGAGTTGCCAGGGGAAGACTGAGCCGGGATACTGAGCCGGTTCCAAACTGAATTGGGAGTGCAGGCAGCGGGGTTGTCGTCCCTCAGAGTGGTCCGAGCGCCTGGTGTGCTTCAAGAGTTGAGGCACTAGCTAGGCAGCTCAACTCGACCAGCCACTCCCGAATCTGGTTCCAACTCGGAACCATTAGGGTCACCATTTTGCGCTTTGCGCAACCTGGCGATCCCAGCGGGATTCTGGGCGCTCGCCGGTGCGCCTAGCGGCGGAACGGCTTGGCTGCGAATCCTCAGCTCCACTTGCGGATAGCGAACTTCCGCCGACTCTGACGAAAGTGTGGCACCTCTCAGACCCGGATACTGCCCTAACGCGCCGTCGCCATTGGTAGACTCTCGCGGTGAACCCCTCGACTAACCACTCCCATCAGCCAGCGACCGGCAGAGCCGTTGGAACGCCTTCCCGAGGGACTTATGGCAGCGAATGGTCGTCGTCCTTTGGCGAGTCAGGATGCCTTCGGAGTGGATGCCTCTCCACCCCAAAAGATGTACCAGCCAGAAGCGTGACCCAATGAAAGACATCCCTGGAATCGATGAAGACGGCAATCCCAAGAATGGCCCCTTTAAGCTGTTCTTCAAAAACGGCCATATCTCGTGCCAGGGTGAGTTCGACAACGGAAAGAAATCAGGAAAGTGGAAGTACTTTCTCAACAATGGCCAGATGCAGTCCTCCGGCAGCTTCAAGGACGGAAAGATCGTTGGTCGGTGGAAATGGTTCTTCAAGACTGGCGAACCGCGGGGGACGGGCGGCTTCGACGATGAAGAGCAGAAACACGGTGTATGGAAGCGATACCATGCCAATGGTCAGCTCTGGGACGAAGGTCGCTTCGAACACGGCAAGAAGAGGGGCACTTGGAAGGTTTACGATGAGGCGGGCGAGCTCCTAAAGACCCAAACCTTCAAGTAGCGGGGTGGGCGCCTCCTTCTATCCACACGGCTCCCCAGCAGGCGCGTGAACCAGTCGGCCGACGCCACTCCCCTCTGCCTTCGACAGAGCGGGTGTCGGCCGCAGCTCAAGCAGGCGGCTCGGCGGGATTCTGAGCGTTCGCCGATGCGACTGGAACCGGACTAAGGATCAAGCAAGTTATGGTCGAATCGCATCTGAGCTGCCTCAGCTGCGGGTCACCATTCGCCCTCTATCAGACTGGCGACGATATAGAATGCCGTTCATCGCCTGCCCCCATCTGCCTCTGTCGATTCGGACCGCCGTCAGTTTGGGCGCTCTCGCCGCGGCCCTAGCCTGCAACGCATGGGAGCCGAGCGGGGCCGCTCGCGGGCAAGAGGTTGCCCTACGGGCACCACAAGCCAACCGCACGGCTGGCGGCGTGCTGATTCGTGTGGGTGAGGCGCTTTCGCTCTCGGACAGAGCTGGGCCCGTCGCACTGGTGGATCTGAACGGGGACGAGCGACTCGATCTGGTGGTGACAGAGCACGGTTATCCGCCACGAGTGTTTGTGGGTAATGGGGAGGGTAGCTTCGAAGAGCAATCGTCTCAGGGCGCCGTTTCGCTCACGCACCCAAGCGACATCGCGGCCGGCGACCAGAATCGCGACGGTCACCTCGATCTGATCATCGCTGATCACGAAAGCCATGCCTTCCATGTGCTACTGGGAAACGGGGATGGCACGCTGCGGCCCGCAGCCATGTCGCCTGTGGAGATCGTCGCGGCGCCCCACATCCACACGCTGAGCGTCGGAGACATCGATCAGGATGATTGGCTTGATGTGGTCACCGACAGCTGGCAGAACGCCCGCGTCTACTTCCACCGCGGTAACGCGGACGGGTTCTCCGTCGACCGTGAGGGGGTCGACGTGGCGCCGCAACCGCGCAACAACGTGCGGCTGGTTGATCTAAACGGAGACGGAGCTCTCGATTTCGCGGCGCCGGGCTCCTCGAGCTCGACAGTGACGGTGCTCCTCGGCGATGGGAACGGCAACTTTGCGGCCGCGCCAGGCTCACCGCACCCTGTCACGCCCAGCCCGTTCTTCGTCGTTTTTCCGGATTTGAACGCCGATGGACATCTCGACATCCTCGTCGCGCATCGCGCCGGAAACTGGACTGAGGACCAGTTCGACGGTCTTTCGCTTCTTCGAGGTGATGGCCAAGGTGGCTTCCGGCTCGATAGCTCACTCGACGCAGAGGTCGGGGGGGCTCCGTCGGTCATCGCGACGTGTGATCTGGACGGCGACGGAATAGACGACGCGGCGGTGGCAAACGCCTTCAGCCGTGACATCACGATAGTGCTCGGTGACGAGCACGATATCCGATCGTTGTCACCCGCAATACCCGTGAGTGGACACCCTATGTCGATCGCGTGCGGCGATGTCGACGGCGACGCCAAAGGGGAGCTAGCCGTCGCTATCGACGATCCCAGTCAGGTCCTTCTACTCGCCCCGCTCTAGTTCACAAAGCGAGCGGCGATTAGCCGAGACCGACATGTTTCGAGCCGAGTCGATGGCAACACGCCGGCATGACCCGCCCTTTGAGGTGCTAGCCGGGGATCATTGAGCCGGTTCCAACTTGGACCATTAGGGTCACCATTCTGCGCTTTGCGCAAACTGGCGAACCCCATCGGTATTCTGGGCGTTGGCCGATGCGCCTGGCGGGGCAGCGGCTCGGCGGCGAATCCTCTCGCCAAGTGCCAGTGTTTGCTTGGCACCTCAGAACCGAAAGATACTAACGCCGCCGCCTGGACCGAAAGCGAGGGCGTCATCGAGGTTAGAGTCGGAGGCCGAGAGTCCATGTTCCTGGAAACCAAGCGCCTTCGACTTCGCTGGCTGACTGCGGCCGATGCGCGGTTCGTTCTTCGGCTGGTGAACGAGCCGTCGTTCCTGGAACACATCGGGGACAAGGGACTGCGCACCCTCGAGGATGCGAAGCGGTTCCTCCAGGAAGGGTATTGGACCTGTCAGGGCAAGCCGGGCTACGGGCAGTTTCTGGCCGAGCTGAAGAGCGATGGCGCTCCGGCTGGAGTGTGCGGACTGCTGTATCGAGAGGTGCTGGATATCTCGGACATTGGCTTTGCGTTCCTGCCCGAGCATTGGGGACGCGGTCTCGCGTTCGAATCCGCTTCGGCCGTGTTGCGGTACGGGTCGGAAGAGCTGGGCGTGGAGCGGATCGTCGGGTTGACGACGGTAGCCAACCTGCCTTCGATCAAGGTCCTCGAGAAGCTCGGCATGAAGCACGAGGGTTCCGTCAAGATGACGGAAGACGATCCGGGCACTGAAGTCTATTCGTAGGCCGGGACCGAAGAGTGCCCCCGATGCTCAGCGTGCTCCGAGATCAGTCAACCGATGGGACATCACCGAGCGCGGTGGGTGGCTTCACTTGGTGGACGGCTCACAGCTACAATCCGTCTCTATCCAAGGGAGGTGTTTGACATGAGGGAAGGGATGCTTGCTTTCATCTACCGGTGGTCGGCGGTTGTTCTCGTAGTCGGAGGTGTGTGCTTGGCGGCGAGCTACCTCCTTCACCCGGATTCGGCACCGACTGAGACGGTAGCGAGTGGATTCTGGCAGGTGATCCACACTGGGTTCTTGATCTCCCTGCTCGGTGGCATCTTCGGACTCGGGGGACTGCTTGCTCATGGTCTCGACCGGGGAGCGGGCAAAGCCAGTGTCTTTGGATACGCGATGGGTGTGGTGAGTCTCGTTCTGATCGCGGGCCTCGACTATGCGGAGATCTTCATCTTCCCGACGCTGGCCGTCGAGTTCCCGGCGGTTGTCGAGAAATACGGGGCAGGTGAGTCGATGCCGTCGGTAGCGTTTGCCTTTCCGCTTGCCGGCCTTCTCTTCTTCCTGGGGTTTCTGACGTTCCTGAGCCAGCTCCACGCCACCGAGTCCGTGGGTCGATCTTCATCGATCATCTCGATGGTAGGCGTCGTCGTCTTCACGGTCGGCCTGAGCGGGTTCGTTCCGATGATTGTCGTCAAAGTGGGGGCATCCCTATTCGGGCTGGGCCTGGTACTCCTTGGAGCCAGTCTGTGGACCGTCTCGCGAGAGACCACATTGTGAGAGGTAGGTTGGATTCGAAAACCAGAGCGATCCAATCATCCTCGACGGATTCGCCCGTTCTCGTACGTGCTGAGGCGAACAGGTGCTCGACCCGAGCCAGTGGGGCTTCAGGGCTCGGAAGCAAGAGCTGCTCGACAACTTCGTAGCCGATCGGCTCGCCGTGATGCTTGAAAAGAAGGTGGAGAAAGGCCAATGAGTCGAGCAAACCCAATCACTGAGTTTGAGACAGCTATTGAGAATTTCTCTGAGTGCATTCGGGCCTTGGACGATGGACTGTTCTTGGCCCCATTGAACAACTGGTCGCCCCGAGGGGTCCTTGCCCATTTGATTGGTTGGAATGAGTACCACATCAAGGGCACTGATCAGATCCTGAAGGGAGAGGAGCCCTTTTGTGAAAGCGAGCATGACGAGAATTACTGCAAGGTGAATGCGGACCACTCACGGCGGATTTCGTCTACCGATAGGGAGGAACTGCTTGAACAGCTTGCGGACTCGGCCAAGAACCTGGCGGAACATACAGCTGCCGTGCCTATCGAAGACTATGACCGTGATTTCGGATCCAGGTACAAAGACGGAGAAGAGGGCGAAGAAGTGCTGACGGTCGCCGGTGTCTTCAGGGAGACCATTGAGGACATCAATCACCACAGAGTGCAAATCGAGGACTGGGCGAAGGCTCAGCGTGCCTAGAAACCGGTGTTGGGTTTGCGGCACGGTTGTAGGTGGCCGGAAGCCATGCCACGTCCCGCTAGTTGGACGAACGGTCGAACTCGAGCTGCCAGACGTCGGCCTCCTCCTGAATACTGCTGCCGACCACCCTTAGTTGGTCCGCCGTCAGGGAGATCTTGCAGCGACCGCCGAAGCGCACTCCCGGTATCTCCCGCACTTTGTCCGCTTCCAGGTCCCAGATTCCCAGGGCCCCGTTTCTCCAAGCGCAGTAGAGGAGCCGCCGATTGTCGTTCAGGAAGTCCTCGAGGCCGTAGCCCTCCTCTGGGATCAGGGTGTCGAGGCTCCCACCACCGACCCGCTCCATGGTCAGGAAGTGCATGCCCTCGGTGCGTTCGACCGAGTAGATCGTGACGATGTTGGGGTGGCTGAGGGCGGCCAGGGACTCGGCTTCACGTTGGAAGCGTTCCACGCTCTCGGGATCGGCGGCTACTTCGGGCGGCAGGATCTTGAGGGCCACGAGACGCTTCAGGCCCGTGTCCATCGCCTCGTAGACCTCGCCCATGCCACCCTTGCCGAGCAGACCGGTGATCTTGTACTGCGCGAGCTTCTTGCCGATCAAGAGAGGATTCTAACTGCCGCAGTCCACTCCTGGTCCACTGGCATAGAACGCGGTCTGAAGTGCCAGGGAATTGCTGAGCGGTTCCAACCTCGAGTGGGGGTATCGAGAGAGTGACGGCTGGCCCTGTTCAATTCGGTCGCGGCGCGAGGTTCATGCCGGCACAACTCCGACAACCAGCTTCTCGACCGGTGTCGCCAGCCATGAGTCGAAAGCCGCGAAAGTAGTGGATGTCCGCGACACCTAAGGGGGAGACCCGTGCTTGGCCTCGGATCGCGAGCCCGCATGGACCACGGAAACGAACAGGTCGGTCAGGGGGTCGACTCGCTCACCAAGCGACTCCGAGTTCTTGTTCGTCATGACCGACACCACAATGCCGTATTCTGGATACACAGAAAAATGCGACACAGCGCCATAGGCCACCCCGTGATGGTGGTACCTGGGCGTGGTCACCGCTCCCTTCAGGAACGTAGCTTCATGATGACGCCACCCGAGCGCATAGCCTTGGGGATTGGGCCTGCCATCGGCCAGCGGTTGGTGCCGGACGAGCAGGTTGCGCGTCTCTTGACTAAACAGGGTCGGCACGATCATCTGCTGACCCAGTCGCGTCATGTCGGAAGGCGTCGCAACGACGCCACCTGAGGGCAACTTGTTCGTATTGTCCACCCGAAACGTCTCTTTGTATCTGCGATTCTCGACCTCATAGAAGGTCGCGTCACTGGACATTGGCTCGCCGGTCTCTACATGTGTTGTCTTCATGCCGAGCGGATCAAACACACTCCGTTGAAGGAACTCATCAAAGCCCAGCTTCGTGACGCCCTCGATGACCGCGCCGGCGATGTTGTAGCCGTAGCTCGAATAGGAGAAGCCTTGGCCCGGCGAAAACAGTAGACCAGACGCTTCGAATGGCCGCAGTGCCTCGCGTTGTGAGCTGTAGTGCCTGCGGTTGTAGTACTCCCAGATAGGGAAGCACCAACACAGACCGTAGCCCCGAACGCCGGCAGTGTGACTCATGGCTTGACGGCTCGTGATCTGACCCAGGGAACCGGACAGGTCAGGAACATATGTTGAGACCGGAGCGTCCAGGTCGACTGCGTCGTCTTGCAGAAGGACGCCCATCGCCACGGATGTCACGGCTTTGGACGAACTGCCGATGCGAAATGCAGTGTCCAGGGTCACTCCGGCCCGAGTCTCTAGATCAGAATACCCAACCGCGCCTGCCCAGACCCGTTCTCCGTCGACCGACACCGCGGCCGAAACAGCTGGAGCGGTCAACTCGGTCTGGAGACCTATCAGCCACCGGTCGGCCTCTCCAGCAACCTCTGACCAATCGGGAGCGTGCATCGAAACGGAGGTGTATGGCCCACTCGGCAACGGTTCCCATCCTGAGTTGTAGACAAGAACTGGCTCGAAGAGCTTGAACCCGAAGGCGCCGAGGACGAGCCCAGGTACCAGCACGAAGAACAGGCGCCGGGCAGACCACGCCCTCGTTGGTTGTGTGTCATGTGCCTTCCTCATCGTCGAAGTAACCTATCGCGGGGCGCGCCAGCGATCTCTCCCCGCGGTCGATCAGCTGACAGGGCGGCTGCTAGTCGCCGAATAGAGCGACCACGACCCAGTCCAGCACGAAGATGCCGAACAGGATCAAGATCCAGTGCCACCACCTGAGGTTCATGTCCCTGGCAATACGGAATTCGACTAGGGTCCAAACTAGGAGGTAGGCGTACCAGATCCACCAAGTCGTCACATCAGCGACGATCAGGATGGCCATCCCTACGGTAAAGCCGGCCATCACGGCGGCAAAGAGCACAGACGCCCTTCTCGAGGACGCTGTCCGAGCCGTCGAACCGGGACTTCCTGGTGCGCCCTCTCGTAGCCCATCGGCGAGGCGTCCGTCGGAGCTCTCGCCAGGCGGCTCGCTGCTCATCTTGGGGTCACCATTGTCGCTTTCGCTCCGACGGCGTCCCCACCGTCTCCTCAGCCCGATGCGCCTTCTTCAACCAGCGCCTTCATGCGAGCGAAGGTCTCGGCCTGCGTCTGTTTGCCCTCTCTCTCCATCTTCTTGCCGAACAAGAGGCCCATCAGCTTGAAGATGTGCTTGAAGCGAGACTCGGAGTGCTGGGTCAGGCGCGTCGAGGTCGGGCTGAGTTGCTCGAGCTCGTACGTGACCTCCAGACCGAAGAACGTGCCGTCCAGCTTGACGGCCATACGATCCGGTGGACGGTGTTCCGTCACGACGCCGGTCATCTTCATCCGACGACCCTTCTCCTCGTAGACGTGCCAGAACGTCGTCCCGACCTTCTCCGGCGTCTCGTTGATGATTCCGTGATCCACCAGGTTCGGGACCATCTTGGGGAGGTTCTCTGCGTCGTCGAGGAACGCGAACACTTCCTCGCACGGACGGTCGATGTCAATGCTGTACGTGCCCTTCATGGTCGGCAGAGGCTAGCAGAGCCATCGCGATTGACCCCACCCGAAGGCCGGTAGTGTCCCTTCGCCATGCTGAGAGCTTCGACTCCCGTGGTACGACTAGTCCGTCTTGCGCTCCCTCCAGGCCTCAATGCTGGAGCGAGTGCCGCTTCGTTTGGCTGCTACACTTTCGCCGTGTCGTGCATTCGAGGAGCCCTGGTCGCATCGAGCTTTTTCATCCTCCTAGGAAGCGTCGGTCTTAACGCACAGGTCGAGTTCATAGACCGAGCAGTCGAGACTGGCACCTCAGCGGCCAGTTTCGGTCGAGGCGCCGCCATGGTCGACATCGACGGCGACGGGCTCCTCGACATCATTGCCGCGAACGACAACATGGCGAACTTCTTTTTCAGTCAGCGTGCCGACCACACATTTGAAGACGCCAGCGTTCTCTGGGGGGTGGAGGAGCACGACGAGCGCATGACCTTCGGCGTTCTGGCGACCGATTTCGACAACGATGGTGATGCGGATGTCTACTTCATCAATCGCGGTTATCCGGGGCAACCCAACCGAGTGCTCCGCAACGACATCTCGACAACAGGCATCCTGACCGATGTGAGCCTGACTTCCGGCGACGGTGCGACCGACTCGAGCAACTTCGGCGGCACGGCGCTGGACTATGACCTCGATGGCGACCTCGACATCTTCCTGACCACGGTGTCACCGAATAGGACCAACGTTCTCCTACGCAACGACGGCGACCTGTTCTTCACCGACGTCTCGGCCGAAGCCGAGTTGACGCAACTGGCTTGGTCGCGCCACTGCAGCACAGGCGATTACAACAATGATGGATGGTTCGACATCGCTGTCGGATCCGCCTATGGGGCGAACTTGCTCTTACGCAACGACGGCGACGGCACCTTCACGGAGGTGGCCGAGGCGGCTGGCGTGCAGACGCCGGAGGAGAATTTCGGATTGGTACTGGAGGACTTCGACAACGACGGCTGGCAGGACATCTTCGTGCCGAAGTACCTCCTGGAGGGAGACGGAACGAGTCTGCTCTACCGCAATAACGGTGACGGTACATTCAGCGATGTGACCCCCGGGAGCGGCATGACAGGGCAGACCGACATGGGCCACAACACAGGTGATCTCGACGCCGATGGCTACCCTGACATCTTCATCGGGACTGGCAATCCAGCCTTTCCTGATTTGATTCGGCTGTTTCTTGTCAGACCAGATGCGCCCGAAGGGCTCGTCGCTACGGACTATTCCACCGAGAGTGGCGTCACGGCACAGGGAGCTGTCCGCTGTCATGGCGTTGCCATCGGAGACTACGACCAGGACGGCCTCCTTGATGTCTACAACAACAACGGGGGTCCGTCGGGGTTACCGGAGACCTTCGAGGCCAACTTCCTGTGGCAAGGCCAGAGCAATGGCAACGCATGGACCGCTCTGAACCTCACCGGCGTCACGTCCAACCGTAGTGGCATCGGAGCGCGCATTGTCGCCTTCACCAGCGCCGGCCGCGAGGTCCATCGCATGCTGCGAGCCGGTAACGGCTTCGCGAACACTGACAGCCCCACAGTCCACATTGGTATCGGTCAAGACGAGAGCATCCATCGCGTTGAGATCACCTGGCCCAGCGGCATCCTGCAGACGATCTTGCAGCCGCCCCTCTACCAGGTCTTGGATGTCGTGGAGGATGTGGAGGGGGGCCTGATTTTCAGCGATGGATTCGAGTCCGGAGACACGTGTTCATGGTCTAGCGGGTGCGCGGAACAGCCAGAGGGATCCTCTGAGGTGGCAGGGGAAGGCTAGGCCGGCGATCACGGACCGTCCGACCGGTTCGCGGTCAAGGCGCCGTGGGTGCGTGACACATTGGGCTTCTCGAAGTACTCGGTGAAGTAGTAGCGCAGCACGGGGTCCTGGCCAGCGAATTGGTCTCGTTCGACCTCGAGGTTGACGGTCGCTCGAATTCGCTCGAGGTCGAGATCCTCCGCCATGCCACGGCGTACCTGGCTCTGCACCGAGGCCAGGAGAGCTCTGACCTGGTGGAGATAGGCCGTGCCGGCCTGGACGGCTCCATGCCCGGGAATCAGAACATCGAACTTGAGGAGGGCTAGCGCGTCCAAGGTCTGTGCCCATTCCAAGGGACTGCGCGAGAACCCGTAGGGGATCGGGTGCACGACCATGTCACCGGTCACAACCACCCCGTCACTTGGAAGGTGAACCACGAGGTCGCCCTTGGTGTCGCCTGGGCCAAGGTAGACGATGTCGATCGTTCGCTGGGGGCGGTGCAATGTGAGCCGTCTCTCGATGGTCATCGTGGGCGGGGTGAGCTTGACGGTTCGGTACTCGCGTTGCCTCACATCGATGTCGTGCTCGATGTACTCGCGCAGGTTGGTCACGACCGCCTCGAACCCGGGGGCGGCCTCGGCCTCCAGTCGATGGATCTCCTCGCCCAACGCTTGCTTTCGGGAGCTGGTGTCCTCAGCGATCTGTCGGACGTAGTCGATGCCGCGTCCCGGGGCGTAGCCTTCGCCGGTGATGTAGTCCCGAGTTTCGGGTCTGGCGACGATCTCGATGTTGGGGAAGGCCAGGAGATACTCCTGGTTTCCAAGGGTGTGATCGCCGTGGCCGTGCGTGTTGATCAGATGACTGACGGGATGCGGCGATTGCTCTCGGATGTAGGCGATGACCTCGCGAGCGGCTCTGGGCGAGCCGCTGCCATCGACCACAACGACATCCGTTTCGTTGAATATCAGAGTGACGTTGCCCTCTACCTGATACCGAAGTGGCACCGGCCGATAGGCCAAGTGGATGTCCTGGGTCACCTGGCGGAATTCGATCAACCAGGGATCCGTGGTGGTCTGGGCCGAGACTCCGGTGAGGCCGGTGAGCGTCAGCGCGCACGCTCCGATGATGGGCGGGGCCAGCCTCCTGGGAACCCTCAATCGCATATCGCTTCCGATCTCATGGTGAGCCAACCGGCCACCGTGGCTCGAGAGTGTACTGCGACAGAGCGTCGAGCTGTTCTCGAGGCGGATTGCTAGCGTGTTGGTGCGGAGGCGGGGCCTTCGATGCCGGGCCTCAGCAGTCGCTCTGTTTGGCTGGCCTGCTCCGAGGAAGGGCCGACGAGAGGTGGCCGCTTGCCAGATCCTGGGGTGCAGGGGAATGCTGTGCCGGGTTTCGCGCCCGAGATCGTCAGGATGCTGCCTGGGCCGTGGCGAGCCAGTCACGTCGCACGTCCACCCTGGTGAAGACCGAGAGCCCCTTCTCGCACGAGAGGACGGTGCGCCACGAGGCGATACCGATCAAGCGGCCATGCGGATCGAGCAACGGACTTCCGGAATCACCGGCGCAAGTCACGGGCGTCGTGTACACCTCACGTGCGTCGACCTTGACGATGCGAGCGAGCCGGCCCCCGTCACCTTCGAGACGCGAGACCGTCCCCTCACTCCCAACCCGAGGCACGCCCAGGATGAGCCTGGAGTCGCTGCGAATCGGTTCTGCGACTCGGATCAGGGCCAGATCCCGGCCGCGCAGGCCCGCCAGGCCCTCGGATGTCGAAACGGCCGGCACCACCCGTTGCACGGCAACTCGATTCCCGCGTCGATCGACGACCCGTAGCCTCTCCGTTTCGACCGCTCCACCCGCCTCCTCGGCGAAGTGGGCGCAATGGCGTGCGGTCAGAACCCACCGATCCGACAAGAGCGCACCGCCGCAGTGCGGCTCCCCGTCGAACTCGATCGACACCACCGGATCGTTGAACTCCTGCCCCCTGATCGAGGAACCCAGGTAGGCGACCACGAGGGCCGCTAGACTGAACGCGACGAGGGGCTTCACCCAGGACACCACCGGGCGTTCTCGGGTCCGTTGCCGGTGAGCGCTGAGCTGTTGATGTCAGGGTCGGATACGGTCGTTTCCCCACAGACGGCAGTGGCCCTCTGCAACGCGTAGGTGCAACCGCCCCAGCAGTAGAAGGCCATCTCCACCGAGTTGGCCCCTGCTCTGCCGTACACCTCATAGGCAAAGCCGGGGAGGGGTGGCGCGGTCCCCACCAGGTGCCTGGATCTGAGTCTCGCGGCCGCCGAAAGCACCGTCGATGGCAGAGCGTCCCACGTGGTCATGCGGATGTTCGTTCCGTGCCTTTTGTAGTCGCCGAAGAACCACGTGCTGTGCCAGAACGAGTGGTGCCTGACGCATACCGGAGTCCCGTTGTAGGTCGTGGAGCCGCAGACATCCAAAGTCCTGGCTGCCGTGGGGAATCCGCGAGGCTCCAGATAGCTGGGGTATCCGTTCTTGCAATCGCCGTCGGGATCGATGCAGATCGATTCAGCTCCTACTTCCAGCATTCCTGAGGCACCGCCCAGGTAGGCGAGCAGCGGATCTACGATCTCGTACTGGACGCCGGGATCCGGGTCGTAGAAGTAGGACGCGCCGTTCTGGGCGTACGCTCCTACGAGCGCGGGCTCTTGACCTTCCGTCGCATCTTGGCTGACCCCGGTCTGTGCGAGCGGGTCGTCAGCTACTTCTTCCAACGCGCCAAACGAGTCTCTGAAGAAGTCGGCAAGTTCCGCCCGATCGGCGAATTGGCGGGGCTTCTCTGGCAGAGGGAAGAACACCCTGTCGCCGGCGGCGTCGATCGAAAGCGGGGGTACTGTTACCTGCGATGAGTCGATCACGAAGACTGTTTGAAGCTCCTCGGGGACTTGGCCGGCGAACGTCGGACCCTGGAGGTCGAGCTGGGCCACGAGTTCGTCGACTCTGGGCCCTGGTCGCTCCGCTTGGGGCCCTGGTCGCTCCGCGGCCGGCTGGCACGCACTGAAGGCCAAGGCGCACAGCGCGAGCGTTACGGGAACGGAAATCGGACGTTGCATCGTCTTCCCCTCCTTCTGCTGTCGAGACAGCAACTGCGGTTTGCTTGTCAGAGAGGAGGAGACTAGCACTGGGCGCCGCTACCGCGCGATCAGGATCGTCACCCGATGTGGATCGATCCCCGGTGGCTGTGTCGGGGTTCCGTGAGCATCACGTTGAGGGAACGGGTCATGCATGAGGATGTCTTGCTTGCCGTCCTTGTTGAGGTCCACCAGCCAGATGTACTCCTCGTCGAGAGGCACGGTGACCGCCACTTCTTGAGGCTGGCGGGCGAACAGGTGCGGCTCGGACACGCCGGCAAAGACGTTCAAGATCCGCGGGTGATCCACGATGAGCAGGTCGGAGCGCCCGTCGCCGGTGACATCCCCGACGAGCACAGTCTTGTTGAACGCGGGCGGGTAGCTCTTCGATGAAACCTCGGACAGGCGCCGCCAATCCTCGACAGCCGCCGCCCCGCCACCCTCGAGAGCAATTGTGCGCACCTCGGTTTTCAAACTCTCGTGTTTCCCTCCTCGAAGCACGAGGCCCAGGGGCACCCACCCCGGCGAACTGGGCCCACCAACCAACGCGAGTCTGCGGATGGCGTTGGGAGATGTGGGGTAGCGGCCACCGTCCATGCGATAGAACTCATGATTCAACCAGATCGAATCACCCCAGAACGCTCTCCATCTCTTCAAGAAGCTGCTCGTGAGGAAGTTGGCCTCGATAGTTGTGAACATCAGGTCGAGTTGGCCGTCGCCATCGAAGTCGTGGCGCTCCATTCCCAGTTGGACGTAGGGCCAGGCAGGAGGGGAGTCCGTCGGCGGGACTTGCGGAACCTGAGGCTGCGCTCGAACCACCCACTGTCGGTAGTCTCCTTTCACAAACGGGTTCTGAAAAACGATCGGCTTGCCGTGCGACTGGAACACAAGGCCCGCGTCCCGTGCGAACACGGTGCCGCCGTCGGGTGCCCGTTCGCCGAAATGCACCTCGTAGGTGGAATGCTTGCTGGAGATGCTGCTGCCCTCGAGCGCGAAAACCACCAGGTCGGAGACGCCGTCGCCGTTCAGGTCGGTCAACGAGTGCAGCACCCTCCCTGTCATGTCACCGGTGGCGATCGAGGAGAGATCGTCCGAGTCGAATGCCACATCGGTCGTGAAGGTCTCGGCCACCGCGGCAAACAGGCCCCGCTCGTCCTGTTGATGAACCTCGAAGTGGTCCTCATTCCAGAACACCAGGTCGCTGCGACCGTCCTGGTCGTAGTCCACCTCATGGACGCGGCTCTGAGACCAGGGTTCGTAGCGATAACCGTCGGCCCCGTAGATCCGACTCAAGTCGGTGGGCGGGCCGATCTCTACTGGATCGGCGAAGGTACCGTCGCTCATCTGGATGAAGACCTGGAAACCACCGATATCTGGCACGACCAGGTCGTCGCGGTCGTCGTCGTTGAGGTCTCGAGTGATGTCAACATGCGGGATCTCGCGCCTGCGCGGCGGGTTGAAGCTGGAAGTCACCGCCACTAGCATCTGTTCCGTCGCCGATTCAGGATCGAACCAGTTCAGACGGTCGTTCTCGTACGTCACCAACCGGTCGCGACCGCCGATATTTGCCACGTCGACGAACAACACTCCGGGCCGTAGCGTCGCGTCGTGTCTCGGCGCCCAGGTGCCGTCGCCGAATTCGTAGATCCTCAGGTGCCGGCCGCCGTTCTCGTCGATGCTCACCGCGGCCAGGTCCGCGACAGCGCCGCCGAGAAGGAACCCCGTCAATAGGGTCTGGCGTTCCTCGGAGCCGATAACGAGTTCTGACTGCTCGAAGGTGACTGGCTCGCTGGCCGGCGCCACGGAGCCCGACAAGAAGAGCCCTAAAGCCAGAATGGAGCACAGGCTTCGTCGAGGAAGCGTGGTTCGGTCGAAAGAGATGACGAATGCTGCCGTAAGAAGGCGTCGCGATCTCATGATCTCGCCCCTCCATGTTGTGTCAGTGGTCGCTTACATTACCCCGCGATCGGCTGCGGAGTCAAGACCTGCCGGATCCGCCTCGACGTTGACCCCGATCTCAGCGAGGATCAGTCGGTTTCGAGCAGGCCTTTCAAGGTGGAGACGCCGGCGAGGTTCTGTCGTCGGCCAATCCGGATCACCACGAACGCAGGACCAGCTGCGGTCCGGTCCCGCAGTCAGCGCAACGGCATGGCCAGCGCTGCCATCTCCTCGGCATTACGCACATAGAGGCGATCGCCAACCAGGGCCGGGTGATTCCAGGTCTTGCTGCCGAGGACGCTGAACCGGCTGAGCTCCTCGAGTTGCTCCGGGTTGGCGCGCAACAGCGCAAGCTCCCCCTTTTCGGTCAGCACCAGGAGTTGATCGGCGTCGGGTAGGAGGAGGAGTTGGCCGTTACCGTAGCGGCCCCCCTTCCACTGGCGCTCACCGGTCTCGAGGTCTACGGCGGCAAGGATGTTGGGGTCGAAACCGTAGAGCGAGCCTTCGTGGGCCACGTAGTCGTTGAAGCCCGACTTCATCGCTCGGCTCGTCCAGCGCTCGTCAGCCGCGAGGCCGGTGCCCTCGGGGCGCAGGTCGAGGCGGCGAGTGCCTTGGAAGTCGGTGGTCATCAGCAGCGTCGAGTCGTCCACTACCAGTGGCTGGATCACGCGGTAGTTGTTGTGTGGCCACGCGTGGCGCCAGATGATCGAGCCGTCTGCGGGATCAACCAGGCTCAGGCCGGCGTCGCACACCAGCGCGACGGACCGCCGGCCGGCGACCTGCACGAGCTGCGGCGAACTGTAGCTGTGGCCACCGGCGGGAGCGCCCCAACGCACCTGCCCGTCGCTGATCCCGTAGGCGAGGAGTCCCCGGTTTCCCTCGCCTCCGGCGTGCACGATGACGAACCCGTCGGCTACCAGGGGTGACGAGGAGAAACCCCACATGGGCGGTTCGCGATCGGCGTCCTGGCGCAGGTCGGCTTGCCAGACCACCTCGCCGTTGGTCGGGTCGAGACGGTGCAACAGCCCTTCCGCGCCGAGGGCGAAGAGCATGCCATCGGCCAAAGTCGGCGTCGCGCGTGGACCCACGCCACCCATTGCCTCGAAGAAGCGCGAGCGGTACTCGTGGGCCCACAGCTCGGTGCCGGTCGCGGCGTCGTAGGCCACCACCGCTTCGAACTCACCGCGCTGCTCCTGAGTGAACAGGCTTTGGCCGGCAACTGCAAAGGACGACCAGCCGGGACCTACAGGAGCGCGCCAGAGCACCCGAGGAGGTCTTTTTTCCCAGTCTTCGGCCAGCGCTAGGCCGGGCACCGTCGCGTCACGCTCGGCACCTCGGAAGCCAGGCCATTCGGCCTGTGCGAGCGTTTCGGCCGGCACCGCGCCGCCACCGTTGGACGTCCGCTGCGCCAAGTAGCGTTGCTCGGGCGTGGGTTGCCAACGCCAGGTGCGTTCGGACTGAAAGTCGCCCCACACGCCATCCATGCGCACCAGGGTCCAGAAGCCGAAAGCGAGGGCCACCGCCAGGAGGGCCGTAGCCGTTCGCGGCAGGGTCTTGAGCCAACGGGTGGCCGCGAGTCCTAGAACAAAGGCAGTCCCACCCCAGGGCAACACCATGGAGAGCAGGGGGAAGCCCCGCATGGTCGGATGCATCAACACCATGGCGACGAGGAGGAGCAGGCCCAAGCCGCCCGCGCCGAGGAGCTTCTCCCGACGACTCGCTCGACTGGCCGCCACCCACCAGACGATGATCAGTACGACGCAGGCCAGCGGTCCGAAAAAGGCCGCCATGAAGACCGGCATGGGCGGCTCCGCGAAAAGAGCGGGCAGGTTCGCGAAGCCCCAAAGCAAGGCTACCAGGGCGAGCCCTGGCCAAAGGCGCAGCGAAGTTGCCATCGACTTAGGTGAGTCCGAGCTCATGCCTGTCTCCGATCTGGGTCTGCCGGAGTCATGCTAGCCGATCGGTACGATGCGCAGGGGCGGCGTCAAAAGGACCCAAGAGCCCCAGGCGATACCTGACGCTAGCGCAACCCGACTTGCGCATCACCGCGATTCCTCGGACGTCTGATAGAGCAGCAAAGCTCGGCGGTTGCTTATCTCCACGAGCCAGAGAGGGGTGAAGGTAGAGAGATCCTTCAGAGCGGCACTGAGCTGGCGAGCGCCGGCGGCGAGCCGGCGACTGAAGACGGCGTGACAGCGTTCGAGATCTGCCTGCTGAGTGGGGTCGAGAACCCGACTCCTGCGTGCGCCGCCTTCGATTCCGGCGATGATCTCGCACGCTGTGTTGTGGAGTTCCAGCAGCCGATTGCAGCTCTCGGGGATCCGCCGAGAGTGACCGTCGAGAATCTCCATCTCGTCGAAGCGAATGCCTCGCAATGCCAGCACCTCGCGTAGCGTCTCGGTCAGTTCGTCCAAACGCCGGATGAACTGCTCGGCCGGTTGCCAGTCTTCACCCACTAGCACTCGCTGTTCGCGCTCGAGGCGCTCGACCCGGAGAACCAAGAGCTGACCGGCCTCCTGGGCGAGCCTTCCGACGAGCCCACCCAGGTTGAGGACGCTCTTGTAAAGCCACTCGGCCTCTTCGATATCGCGCGGAAAACGCTGGGAGAGGTAGTAGTCCACGTCGTTGGTGCTGCGGGGATCGGCCGCCATCAACGCTCCGAAGGTGTCCTGCATGAAGGAGCTGAGTTGACCAATGCCGACACACAGGAGTTTGCGAACCTCGGGCAACTGGTGCTTCGCAACATCACCCGGATAGTGTTCGAACCGAGTAAGGATCTTCCGCGAGATCATCGACAGAGAGATGCGCGTTTCCTGGCGTGCCGTCTCGATTGCCGGCACCACCGAGGGCTGCTCAAACAACGGGGCCAGCTGGGTTCGGACCACCGCGCACACCTCGTGCACCTGGCGCCAGACCTCCTGCAAGCGATCGGGAGAGCAGTGCAGGATGGCGTAGTTGCTGTCGAGCACCTTCTCGAGGAGTTGGATCGTGCCGAGAAGTATGCGGATGCGAGGGTTCTGCCACCGTCGGCGCTCGAGAGCCCATTCGCTGAGGCTTACGCCATCTGGCAGGTGCACCTTGGGGAGGGAAGGCCCGGCGGGCGGGTGAGACTTTGGCATCAGGTGTCAAAGCGTACTGTTGGATGCTGCCGGCTGTCCATTTCGAGAATCGCCTGCCGTCCGGATTTTCGCGAAGCTACGGCGCCCACCTCTATGTCGCACTCCAGCGGGGTCCTCGATACGTCGAAGGCCTCGTGCGTTGTGGAGCAGGGCGAAGTGGAGCATCTCGGCCCAGCACGCGAAGCACTCCCTTCGCTCGCCGCCCCTAGGCTTCAGGAGGCGCGCGGGTCCATCGAGCGGAAGGCCTGCCGCAATTGCTCGTCGGTAAGAAGGTCCAGTTGGGGCAGGTAGGGCAGGTTGGGATCGAGCTCTTCGATAGCGTTGCGGTTCTTCTTCATCCAGCTGACGAGTTTCTTGGCGATGCGTTCGTTGGCTTCACCGTGAGGGGTGCCGTCGCCGATATTGGGGGCGAGGATTGCACCTTCCAGTGCCATGAAGGGTGCCGAGGAGAGGGCCACTTCCGACAGCTTGGCGAGATACTCCTTGGTGGCACCTCGACGGGTGAAGTTCAGCGGATGCTCAGATTCGATGGCATGTCTTCCTTCGTGGGCGAGAATGCTGGATTCGAGGTCGAGTCTCTCGATCTCGGCAACAAATGCGAGCCGTAAGTCGCCGCCCTCAAATCCGCTAGCCCGGAGCTGGCTCAGCAGCCTTTCGTGACTTCTGCTCTTGATCCGAGCGGCCAGGCCGGGGAGGTAGGCGAAGGGACTGGCCTGCGCTAGCTCAACGTCCACCGGGGCGAGGTCGAGAATCTTGTCTTCGGTCTCGCGCAGGCGCTTGGGGTCGGTAACCCCTTCCCAGGCTCTGATTCCTGCGCCGGCGTAGGCGGCCCGGACCTGGACAATTGTCGGATTGTCTGCCCATCCACCAATGTTGGCGCGCCCGTCCCAGAACCAGCTGGAGTATCCGTTGGAGAGCATGAAGTCGAGCGTGATGAAGTTCAGCGTTGCCTGCTTGCCGTACTGTTCGACGTGATAGTCCTCGTCGATCACGCGATGACCCATCTGGAGGCCGAAGTGTCCGTTTGCGGTCCCGATGACTGTCGTGGCGCCGAAGCGCTGGCTCAGCTCGGCGATGAAGAGCTCGTCTGAGAAAGCCGGTGGGCCATCGGGCCAACGAAGGACGGACCAGAAGGAGGCGGCAGCTTGCTGCAGAGCGCTTTCGTAGGCTCCTTGGTCTCCCTGCCCGAGTGCGTGAGCCCTGTAGAACCCTGTTGTGAGCTCATCGACCTGCGCAAGAAAGGCCTCATAGTCGATGACTTCGCGGACTTGTGGGTCCATCTGCGTCCGATTTCGCGGATCCATGCCAGCGACAAGGGCGGCAGCCTCGTACATTCGCGATGCCGCGAGGGCCAGAATCAGGGAGCTGCTCTCGTGCTCTTGGAGAGGTTGCCGTTGCCAGCCCGGAAGGAGGTCATTGAGGATCACGGCCGGTCGGCCGAGCAGGCCCTTGGGGGTGCTGCCTGGCGAGACGTGAAAGTAGGAGTTCCACGCTTCGAGGACTCGGGGACCCTCGCCGAGGAGCAGGGCCAGCTTGAGCTGGACTAGAGAAGGGGGGAGCGCGCCTTGACGGTCGGCCAATACCTCGCTGATGCGGGTCAGCGCATCGTCGACGGCGACTGCGTCGATGGCGAAGCCAGCATCCCGCCGAACAGAGTATTCCCCCTCGTCAGCCACCGACCAGGCGAACTCGGTCTGAGCGTCATGACGCTCCGCCATGGTCTCGGCCTTGGTCAAGGCGCGTTCCGCCGCCGCTCGGGAAGCGTCGTAGTTTTGTGCCTCGCGTTCGATCTTCGCCAGGGTAAGTAGCGTCTCGACTTCGTCGCGGCCGTAGGCCTCTGCCTCCGTCAGCAGCTTCCTCGCCTCATCGACGTCCTGGTTGAAAAGCACCGAAATTCGAGCCAGGCGCTGCCCGGCTTGGACTCGGTCCTTGGCCTCGGCGGCATCGTTGGTACGGATCTCGTCGAACATCTCTGAAGCGTCGCCGAGGCGGAATTGGAAATAGGCGTTCTCAGCGCTATGAAGCGGGTCTCCAAGAGGGTGGTGGCTGGGTTCAACCTTGCTGCAGGCCAGGCCGAGAATCGAAGCTGCGGCGGCCCATCCCAGGACGAGCCGTGGCGTGAGATTCATTGCGGGTGTGCTCCTTTCTTCGCGCCCACATCAGCGGAAAGGGGAATCGGAGTCCAGTCCAGTCGGCGGGCTGTTTCTTGAAGTTCACTGGGGTCGTAGATGTAGCGAACTTCTACCAACCGGGGGTCGGTCCGCTGCTCGGCTGACAGAGATCCCCAAATGCGGGGAGGTAGGAGTAGGAGGTCGCCTTCAACGCTCGCGAGTTCGCGCTCTGAGGCTCCCGTCACGGTCACGTTCAGAGGGAATTCCTCCCGAGGGAGCACGACCGAGAGGTCCGCGGCGATGGCGTCTGCGGTCGGGCGATCTCGTTCACAGAGCGTGAGGGAGATGTCCTTGCGGCCGCCCCGCCGTTGGTTGATCTTGGTTGCGAGGCTGGCTTCCGGCGAGATCGCTACGAAGCACGTTGCCGCGAGCCTTCCCGGCCATCGCAGCCGAACCTCGTTGTAGTGAAAGTGCGTCGCGACAATGCTGGCTTCTGGAGGGTCGGCTTTGTTGCTCAAGCACCATGGGACGGCTTCGACATCCCAAGCAGACGCGATCTGCTGACTGAGGTCCTCACACTGGTATTCGCTGCATTCGAGAACGTAGACCATCGGCTTCGGAGCCGCGGATTCATACTCTGAGAGCCGGGTCACTAGCTCGTCCGTCGAGAGCCCGAGTTCGTCTTTCGCTGTTCGGATTGTTGCTTCCAGGAAGTCTTGGATGTCCTCACTTCGGGCAGTCTTCGGCTCTACCCGGCGTTCGGGGCCGAGAACGTGAGTCCCTTTGGGCCCTAGGAGCTCCACGAGTCCGTCGCGCGCCAACTCTGCGTAGGCGTGACGAACTGTGTGGAAGTTGACGCCCCAGGCGGAGGCCGCCTCTCGTAGAGGCTCGAGGGTGTCGCCGCGATTGAGCTCTCCGTTCTCGATGCGACTCCTTATGAGCTGAGCGATCTGGTGATAGAGCGGGACAGGGCTCTCGGGGTTGACTTCTTTCATGATCTAACGATATATATCGTAGGATCATGAGTCAACTACCAGCATCCAGAGAGAAAGACTCGGGCCTGGATGATGCGCGCACGTTGGACTACGCCCTGCGCTCGCTCGGAGGCCCTACGCCCGACTGGTGGCTGAGTTCAGCCGGGCGGCCCTCGGCTATCTCACGTCCTCCTCAGAGGCAGGGGTGACAGGGTGAGCGGCACAACCCGGTTGGCGCTGACGGTGACCCTTCTCGTCTATCCATCTCTGCGCGCCGCCGAGTTCGAGTTCTACCTCACCGGCAATGGCCAGGACTGGTGGCGCTTCTGGGGAGTAACGATGCTCGGCCACTGGCTCTGCTTCGGCGTGGTCGCCTGGTCGCTGCGCGCCGACCAAGAGCGGTGGAGCAGCCTGGGGGTCGATTGGGGATGGTTCCGCCGTCACCGCGGCTTGCTGCTGCTCGGTGCGGGGCTCTTGGTGGGCGCCGTGGTGGCGGTGAGCCTCCTCGTTGAGAGCCCGGCGCGGACCGGTCTCTTCCCGCTCCAGGCCACCAGCCTGCCGGAGCGCCTCTTCATGCTGCTCGGTGCCGTCGTCACTGCTGGCGTGGTCGAAGAGGTGGTGTTCCGAGGCTTCGCCCTCACCCGGTTGGGACAGCTTCTCGGGAGCCCGTGGTGGGCGCTGCCGCTCAGCATGGTGTCCTTCCTCTTGCTTCACGGCACGCCGAGCGACCCGGCGCGGACGGCCAGCATCCTGGTCTTCGGCCTCCTCTTCGGCGCTGTCTTCATCCTCCTGCGACGCCGACGCCTGGAGTACCTGATCCTGCTCCACGGCCTGCTCAACCTTCCGCTGCTGTTTCTCAGGTAGCTCGAGTTCGAGATGGGCAGGCCGCTCCGAAAAGGACTCGGACGAGAGCGATCCACTGCGCGGGGCACTGCTATGCTGACACCCGTGTCGGCACTGACAGCGATGACCTCCGGCGTTCTCCTGGCTCTGGCCTGCTGGCCTGCTAGCGCAGAGGAGACGCGTTTCGTCGACACTTTCGACGGCGACCTCTCCGGTTGGCAAATGGTAGGCGCTCAGGCGATCTCGATTGCCGACTCCGGCGATAGCGAGCACGGCAACGTCCTGGTACTGGAGGCCGAGGGCAAGGTGCTCGCTCTGGTCGCTGGCTCCCAAGCCTGGGGACCGGTTCGGATGGAATTGGACGTCTTTTTTCCGGACGAGGCCGACAACTACCTGGGCTTGATCTACAACTACACGCGCGCTGACGCCAGGTCGGACTTCGGCAGCCTGTACATCAAGGGCAACGGCAGCTACATACGGGCCAATCCGTGGCGCGATGGCAACGTTTCTCGCCTGCTTTATGAGGAGTACAGGACCCCTATCGAAGGCGATGATGCGATCCGGATAGGCCAGTGGCAGCGGGTGAAGGTAGAGGTCCTGGGCTCGATCTGCCACCTCTACGTCGGCGACATGACGACGCCAAAGGTGACGTTCGGCCTCTACGAGGGCGCCAGCGGAATGGTGGGAGTCAACCCTCGAGTGACAGGTTGGCCCGTGTGGATCGACAATGTCCGGGTGACCTCGATCGAGGCCCTGAGCTATCAGGGGCCGGAGATCCCCACCCTGGCCTATGAGCCCGAGCGCCTGGTGACCCAATGGGAAGTGATCGGGCCGCTCGCTCAGCCCCAAGTAGAGCTCGAGCGCGATCCTGGCGGTCAGGCGGTCGGGGGGGAAGGTGACAGCCTTGCCTGGCGCCCATTCGATGTCGACCCCCGGGGCGCGGTCATCACGGGTCGGGTGACCGAGTACGACGGTTCACGTTCGGTGGCCTATTTTCGCACCATCGTAAACTCCGATCGAGAGCGCGAGGCCGTTCTCCACCTCAGCACCACGGATGAACTCGCGCTCTGGGTCAATGGACGCTTCAACGGCTTCATCTACCGCAACGGCTACGTCTTCGGGGAGCGCGACTGGAACGCCTGGCACGACTTCTGGAAGAACCCAGACCACGCCGGCGTCGAAGTGCCGGTGGCCCTGCAGCAAGGTGTCAACACGCTCCTCATTCGAGTGCGCAACGGCCAGTTCGCTGCCGGCGGGTTCTTCGCCTACCTGAACCTCGCTGAATGAGCACCGGTTCTTGAGGCGTCAGGCCTGCCGGAGGAATCGATCAACCTACGACGATCCATCAGTCGCTGCGGCCCAGCCCTGTGCCTCCTGGCGGTCTTCGCGGGCCTGGCCGCGGCCTCCCAGGCCCCGGCAACTCGGCTGGACAACGAGGTGCGATGGGGTAGAGCGCTCCCAGAAGAGCAGGGAGTCGACTCACGCGAGCTCATCCGCCTACTGGGTCTCATCAGCCAAGAAGGCCTCGACGTTCACAGCGTCATCATCACGCGCCACGGTCGCATCGTCGCGGAATGCTACGTCCATCCCTACGACAGAGAGGCGCTCCACAACGTCAAGTCGGTGAGCAAGAGCATCATGTCGGCCGTGGTCGGGATCGCTCTTCGAGAAGGCCTGCTCAGTGACCTCGACCAGACGATCGACGAGTTCTTTCCCGACTATTTCAATCGGACTCCGGATGATCCGAAAGGAGACATCACTCTTCGCCACCTCCTGACGATGACTGCGGGCCTCGAGCTGGACGAGAACGGCCCTGTCGAAGGCCAGATCTACGCCAGCGATGATTGGATCGGTGCGACGCTCGCGCGCCCGCTCGCCGAGCTTCCCGGCACCCGGTTCAACTACAGCACGCCCCTGGCACACCTGATGTCCGGAGTTCTCTCCCAGGCCAGCGGAAGGAATCTTCTCAACCTCGCCCAGCAGTATGTCTTCGAGCCACTGGGCATCCGCGCTGCGCAGTGGAGCACTGATCCGCAGGGTCACTCCTTCGGTGGTGCGGAGCTCTTCCTCACGCCCCTGGCGATGGCCCGGTTCGGCGTGCTCTACCTCGATCAGGGCCGGTGGCAGAAACGTCAGGTCGTGCCGGCTGAATGGGTCGGGGACTCAACAGCGAATCACCTGCCCGAGGCGGAACAGGGCGAGCAGTACGGATACTGGTGGTGGCGTAGTCCGAGCGGCAGTTACCACGCTCGGGGCTGGGGCGGACAGGTGATCAGCATCAAGCCCGACACCGGGCTGGTCACCGTCATCACCGCCGCCGACATGGGTGCGGCGGCCAAGATCCTGGTGGCCTTGGCTCAAGCCGAACCCGGTGTGGTTTCACTGCCGCCCAATCCGGCGGCGGTCGAGGAACTGGCGCAGCTCGTCGATGTGCTGGAGCATCCCAGGCCTCAGGTGCCATCTGAGCTGCCTGCGATAGCGGCTGAGATTTCAGGGCGGAGGTTCGTTTTCGACACCAACGAGCTCGATTTCGAGCACTTGACCCTGGAATGTGGAGAAGCGACCGTCTGTACCCTTAGACTCGGGCGGGACGGCAAGACGGTCGAGGGCGAGGTCGGGCTCGACGGCCTCTATCGCGTCTCCGACACTGGGTCTGTTGGAGAGATGCCGAGCGCCAATCGGCTCGCCTTGCGTGGCAATTGGCTCGACAATCGCAGCTTTGCGGTCGACTACCACGAGCTCGGTCGGCCCTCTCACTGGTCGATCGGACTCACGTTCGCGGAAGGTCGCCTTCGCGCCGTCATCCACATGCGGCCACTCGACCTGCGCTTCGAACTCTCGGCGAAGTGAGTTCGGGAGGAGTGGATCCCCCCCCGCCGGGTAGTCCGTTGCGACCACCCACAGGCATGGGAGAGATGCGCTGACCGCCGATCATACTCAGGGCAGATCAACCATCAGCCCCGAGGGTCCGCGCGATACAGCAGGCGGTAAAGCAGCTGAGACATCGCAGTTTCGACCCGTCCGGCAAGCCAAGATCAAACAGCAAGTCTGTCAGAGGAGGTTCCGCATGAGCCCGACACGACGAAACCCACGGGCGCCCAAGGCAAGCGTTCTCATCGGCGTCGGCGTGGCCGCTGCCGTTCTGCTGGGAGCCTGCTCGACCGAGATTGCCGACCGCTCCTTGAGCGCGGCGGCGGCGAAGGCGGCTGCGACACCGCTCTCTTGGACCCACTTCGATGTGCCCGAGCCGCCCGCCATGACGGCGGAGTTGGCGACAGCGGGGAGTCAGGTGTACCAGGACAACTGTGCCAGCTGTCACGGCGAGAGCGGCGACGCCAAAGGGATTTGTGCGGGCTTCCTGATCCCGCAGCCGCGGGACTTCACGACCGGCGTGTACCGTTTCAAAACCACTCCCGGGGCTGAGATGCCAACGGACGAGGATCTCTTCCGCACGGTGTCCCTCGGAATCCACAGCACTGGCATGCCGCCCTGGCAGTACCTGCTCTCCGAGGGAGATCGCTGGGCCCTGGTCGCTCATCTGAAAACGCTCTCTGACAAGTTCGAGCGCAGCGGGCCGGGCACTCCCGTGGAGCTTGGCAGCGAGCCGACGACCGTGAGCGACGACATGATCGCCCGCGGCCGCGAGATGTACGTCAAAGCCCAGTGCGGCAAGTGCCACGGCGAAGGCGGCTACGGCGACGGTCCTTCAGCGCTGACCCTCGAGGATGCGTTCGGCAACTCGATTCCGCCGCGCAACTACCACAAGGCGGCGGACTTCAAGCGCGGTCACACCTTGCGTGACATCGCACTCACCATCAACACCGGCAACAACGGCACGCCCATGCCAGCTTTCGACAGTGCCCTGAGCGAAGAAGAGGTCTGGGACCTGGCGTCGTACGTTCACAGCCTGGCCGAGCCTCGCTTCGCCGGCGGTGGCACTCCCGCCGCGGCGATCCTGGGGCAGGACGTGGGCGAGCCCGACGTCGTCATCGAACTGACCGAACGTCTGTGGAAGTTCATCCCCGACGAGATCCGGGTCCGCGAGGGCCAGGTTGTACGCATCAACTTCCAACCCACCGATAACGGGCTTGGCGTGGGTCACGGCTTTTCGGTCGACGGCTACGACAAGTCCGTCTTCATGAACGGCGTGCTGGTCCAGCGGCCCAAGTCGGTCACCTTCCGCGCCGACAAGGCCGGGACCTTCACTTTCTACTGCGCCACCCAGTGCAGCACGGGTCCGCTACACCCGAAGATGAACGGCAAGCTCATCGTCGAGCCGGCCGAGAGCTGAGGAGACCTCCATGAGCAAGCGAACTAGTCAGTCTTGGATCCTGGGCACGGTTGTCGTCGTGGGTTTGGCCCTGGGGGTCGCCTGTCAGAACGCAACTCAGACAGCACAGGGCGGAGCCGACCTCGAAGGCCTCGCCAGCCGCACCTACGTGCCGGTCGGCGAGTGGGACAAGTACTACGCCTTCCTCTCCGGCGGGCAGAGCGGCTCTGTATTCGTCTACGGCTTGCCCTCTGGCCGCTACATTCGCAGTATTCCGGTCTACGAGCCCCGTGCGGGCTACGGCTACGCCAACGTTCCCGGAACAGAGAGCTACGAAATGCTGGCGGCCTCGGGGCCGATGTGGGGTGACACCCACCATCCGATCCTCTCCGAGACGGGTGGCGACTACGACGGCCAATCGCTGTGGATCAACGACAAAGCCAACAGCCGCATCGCCAGGATCGATCTGCGGACCTTCGAAACCAAGGCGATCGCCAAGATACCCAACCTCCAGGCGACTCATGGAATCGCCGTCATCTCGCCCGATACCAGCTACATAGTCGCTAACGGCGAGTTCCGGGCCGAAGTTCCCCAGGGGACCGTCGACGAGGCCAACTATGGAGCGATCATGGCCTTCCTCGACCCAACGACCCTCGAGCCTCAGTTCGAGGTCCTGATGCCGGGAAACTGCGACATCAACGACTCGAGCAAGGACGGTCGATGGGCTTTCACCACCATCTACAACCTCGAAGGAGCGGTGACCGTCGAGGGCATGATTCAACGCGAGGAGGACGCCATTGGGGCGGTGGACATCCGGGCGGCCGAAGCCGCTATTGAGCGCGGCGAGTTCGAGGTGATCAACGGAGTCAAGGTGATCGATCCCGACGCCACGAGCGAGACGGTGCTCTATGTGATCCCCGTGCCGAAGAATCCCCACGGCTGCGACGTGACGCCGGACGGCAAGTACGTCATGGGCACCGGCAAGCTGTCGCCCACGGTCACGGTCATCGACATCAGCAAGATCGACCAGGTCGAGAATCCTCGCGACGCGATCGCCGGGCAGCCCGACGTCGGTCTCGGGCCGTTGCACACGACCTTCGACGGCCGTGGCAACGCCTACACCTCGCTCTTCGTCGATTCGCAGATCGTCAAGTGGGACATCGAGAAGGCCATCGCCGGAGACCCGACCTACATCGTCGATCGGGTAGACGTGCACTACAACGTCGGTCACACCCAGGCGACCCTGGCAGAGACCATGCACCCCACCGGCGAGTACCTGATAGCGCTCAACAAGCTCTCCAAAGACCAGTTTCTACCCGTCGGCCCGACCATGCCCGAGTCGCAGGAGTTGATCGATATCTCGGGTGAGAAGATGACGATGCTGTCGACCTTCCCGGCCGAGCCTGAACCGCACGACGCGGTGTTCATGCTGGCCGAGGACCTGATTCCGCACGTCATTCAAACCGAGGAGCTGACGCCTGACGCGGTGCCGGAGGACGGCAGTCGAATCGAGCGGGTCGGCCCCAACGAGGTCCACGTCTACATGACGGCGATCCGATCCAAGTATGGTCTCAACGACTTCACCGTCAAACAGGGCGATAAAGTCACGATTACCTTGACCAACATCGAGACCATTCGTGACATGAGTCACGGCTTCGCGGTCGAGAACTACGGCATCAATTTGGCTCTCGATCCCGGGCAGACTCGGGAGGTGACTTTCGTCGCCGACAAGCCCGGCACCCATTGGTACTACTGCACCTGGTTCTGCTCGGCCCTTCATCTGGAAATGCGGGGCAGGATGCTGGTCGAGGAGTCGGGTGGATAGACGTGCATTGGCCGGGGCGGCGATCCTGCTCGTCGCCACCCTGGCGCTACCCCTGTGGTCGACCCGGATGGAGGCGCCGCAGTACAAAGACGACGAGGCACTCGAGGTCGAGGTCTTCGCCGGCCGCGTTCATGGCGACATCGACGAGATCGAGTTGCTCAATCAGTACGTCGGGGTCCGGCTGCCGCTCGAGACTCCGGAGCTGGCTGCCGCGCCATGGGTTCTGGGGGCGATGCTGATCGTCGCCCTCGTCACGCTGGCGCTGCCGCTCGCTGCTCGGCGGCGCACCGCGCTCGGTCTCTGCGTGCTCATGGCGGCGACTCTCTTCGGCGGGGCCGCTCTCTTGCAGTACCGGCTTTATCAAATGGGCCACGAACGGGATCGCGCGATCATGGAGGGCGTCGACGATTTCACCCCACCGATTGTGGGATCGAAGAAGATCGCTAATTTCACTGTCCACATGAGCCTCGGCGCCGGCGCCTGGGCCTACCTCGGCGCTTTGCTCCTGGCCGCCTGGGCCACCCGTCGGTCGACTCGCGGCGAGCCGATACTACTCAGCAAGGAGGGGGCGCCGAGCGTGCCACCAGGACCTGAAGCTCGCCCCGACGAGCTCAAACCGATACCCTGCGAGTCGGCAACCGGGAGCCACTGATGACTGTCGAAGCGATTCAAGAACCAGCCGACCCGCCGCAGCGGCGCCCCAAATGGGGGTTCGCGGCCGTTCTCGCCGGCTTGGGAATGATCCTCACCCTCCTCGTCGGCGGCATGGTACTCATCCCGCGCTACCGCGCCGCCTATCCGGCGAGCGCCCTGCAGCGCAGTGACGCCGACCGAGTAGCGATCGACGACCTGTATCTCGACTTGACCATGGTGACACCGAAGTTCCTAGACAGCCGCGATCTGGAGCGGTTCCTGGGCGAGCGCGAGGCGGGGACGGTTTTGCCTCTCATAGTCGGTGTGAACGCCCACAAAGGCTCGATCGCCCATATGCACCATCTCGATGGAGACGTGCACCTCGTCGGTGCCGATGGAGCGCGCTACCCAGCCCTCACGGAACCGATCGTGCTCACCGAGCACCACAACGCCTACATGCTGCTCTTCCCGCCGCGTGACAACCATGGCCGGCCTTTCTTGCACGAGGGCGAGGGCAGCATCGTCGTCGAGGCCACGGGCATGGGAGCGGTTGCCGTCCGGCGTTTTGAGTGGCAGCTGCCCTTCGATGAGAGTGTCGAGACCGGTTTCATGGCGACTCTGATGCTCCTCGTGGCGCTCACCGGTGCTCTCTTGGTGGTGCTCTCGCCCTGCGCACTCGAGCTGACCCTCTACTACACGGCGATCATCTCGGCGACGATCGACGAGAGCGAGAAAGAGGCGGTGAACGAGGGAGGCCTGACCGCTGTCGACGGCGCCCGCCGGCGAGTCCTCATCAACCTCGGGAGCTTCGTCGCCGGCTTCACCCTGCTTTATTCGATCGCCGGCGCGACGGTTGGCCTGATCGGTCAGGGTGTTCGTGAGCCACTCGGCGAGTATGGGGTCCTCATTCAGGTCGCGGGTGGCGGCTTGATCCTGTACTTCGCTTTGAGGATTCTTGGCGTAGACCAATGGATCGCCCGCAAGCTGGGGGCTTCAGGTCTGCGCCTTCCGAGCGCTGGTCGGCTGTTCGAAGGGGTGCGGGGTCGAGTGCGGTATCTCCTGACCCGGCTCCGCATTCGCGGCGAGAACCGGGCCGCCGCGCGTGGGACAATGCGCGCGTCCGATTCTTTTCTCGTCGGGATGGGCCTATCGTCCGCCTGCCTGGGCTGCATGGGTGGCGCGGTGCTCTATCCGCTCTTGGTCTACGCCGGAATCACTTCATGGTACTCAGGCCTCATTACCCTCGGCCTCTACTCCCTGGCTATCGCTCTGCCGATGGTGGGGATCGCGCTTGGCTTCTCGAGGATCCGCTTGAACCTCGCCGGGAAGTTGGGGACCAACCGCGTGCTGAAACTCGCCAGCGGGACCCTGCTCGCCGGGATCGGTCTCCTGATCATTACCGGTCGGGAGCGCGTCATCACCGATGTGGCGTTCGGGCTGCTCGGTGGTGTCTCTCAGTGGTTCGGCTGATCTCGCTCTTAGTCGGTGTCGCGGCGCTAGCCCTCCCGATGGAGGCGGCGGACTTCACGGTAGAACCGGGCGAGTTGGAAGCAGCCCTGTCGCGGGCGGTAGATGGCGACACGCTGAAGCTGCAGCCCGGAATCCACCCCGGACCCATCAGCGTGGATCAGCGTGTGCGCCTCGAGGGTTCGCCGGGAGCGGTTCTCGAAGGGCCTGGAACGGGCACCACCCTGACCCTGGCCGCCGATGGAATCGTCGTCAGCAACCTGACGGTCAGAGGCTCGGGCGCCGACCTTGCCCAGGACGAGGCCGTGATTCTCCTCGCCGAGGCGCACGACGTCACGGTCGAAGGCTGCCGCGTTGAAGCGCGGGCCTTTGGCATCTACGTCCAGGCTGGAGGCGGCCACCACATCCGGGGCAACGAGGTCGTGGGGGATCGGTCGCTCAAGGTGGCTCGAAGAGGCAACGGCATTCACCTCTGGAAGACCGAGCACAACGAGGTCCGCGACAATCGCCTGGTCGAGGTTCGCGATGGGGTCTACCTGTCGTTCGCCCACGACAACGTGATCGACGGAAATCGCGGCACCGGACTGCGCTACGGCATTCACTACATGTACTCGGAGCGCAACGTCCTGACCGCGAACCGCTTCGCCGGGTGCACCGGCGGGATCGCTTTGATGTTCTCGATGCGCAACCGCATCGAGAACAACGAGACCATCGACAACCGTGATTTCGGCATTCTGTGCCAGCAGATCGAGCACTCGAGTCTTGAAGGCAACCGAGTGGCCGGAAACGGACGCGGTTTCTACCTCGAGAACTCGGCCGTCAACCGGTTCGTCGGCAACCGCTTGGCGGGTAACGGTGTGGGTGTCTACACAACTGCCGGCTCGGAGCAGAACGTGTTTACCGGCAACCGATTCAGCGGCAATCTGGTGCAGGTCTTCGAGGACCACGCCGGCGACAACGTCTTTTTCGATCGTGGTCGCGGCAACTTCTGGAGCGACTACGCGGGCTTCGACTGGAACGGCGACGGAGTTGGCGAGAGCGCCTACCGGTTGAACACTGCTGCGTCGGCCTTGATGGCCCGTCGGCCGGTGGCCCGCTGGTTCTGGATGAGCCCCGCACTCGCTCTGCTCGACTGGTGGGATGCTCGCCTGGCGACGCCGGGCGCCAACTCCTTCGATCCCTTCCCTCTCGTCGACACAGCCCCCCCGGCGGCAGGGGAGGCGCTCCAGTGACGTCGGGCCTGCGGTTCGCCAAGGTGGGTCGCAGCTTCGGCGACAATGTCGCGCTTCTGGACCTCGAGCTGGACTGCCCGGCGGGGACCATGACCTGTCTCATCGGACCTAACGGTGCCGGCAAATCCACCGCACTGGCGCTGGCCGCGGGCCTTCTTCCACCGACGGCGGGAGCGGTTCTCTTCAATGAGAAACCGCTGCGCCTCGAGATCGCGCCCGAGACGACCGGCTACCTGCCCCAGCGCAGCGCTTTTCATCCCGCCTTCACCGTCGGTGAAGTTCTCGACTTCGCAGTCGCTGCGCGGGGCGCCAACGACGACGAACGCCGGCGCGCGCTAGAGGTCACCGGCCTGGCCGAGGTGTTGGGTCGTTTCGTCGGCGAGCTCTCCGGCGGCTGGGTCCGCCGGCTCGGCCTGCTGTCGGCGCTCCTAGGAGAGCCCGCTCTCGTGCTCCTCGATGAGCCCTTCGTCGGGCTCGACCCCGAAACCCACGATCGCCTCATAGACCACTTCGAGAGGTGTCTCGAGGTCGGCGCCACGATCGTTGTGGCCAGCCACGACTTTGAAGTTCTCGACCCTTTCGAACCCACTGTGGCCGTACTCGACGACGGCCGACTCCGTCTCACCGCGGGCGTTTCTGCTGCGAGCACCCGTACTGATGGAGACTCTCCGACCTCTAGTCGAGCCGTCTACCGCCAGGCTCTTGGTGCGGAGCCGCTCGAGGCTCGACGAGGCTCGGACTGATGGCTGCTGTGGGCAAGGCATTCCTCGTGGCGCGGCGAGAGGTCCGGCTCCTCAGTCGCAGTCGCGCCACCCTTGGCGCCGCCGTGCTCCTGGCCTCGGTGGCGTGGCTACCGGCGATCCTGCTACCGCTGCGCCGAGGCTCGCTAGGAGTGGCCTCGTTCACCGAAATGGTACCGCTCCAAATAGCCTTGGCTGCGGTGATCCTGCCGCTCTTGGCGCTCCTGGCGGGAGCTGAGCTGTTCGCCGGCGAGCTCGAGGACGGCTCGCTTGTTCAGGCGTTGACCCTCCCGATCTCACGCCGGGCTTGCTTCGTCGGCAAGTGCCTTGGGCGGGTAGTGACCTTGGGTACCGCGTATCTCGCCGCATTCGCCAGCGCCGGCGTGGCGGTGGCCGTGGTGCAGGGCTCCGATGGGTGGCGAGACTGGGCGGCGGTGACGGCGACAGGGCTTCTGCTCTCACTGTCGGCAGGTGGCATCGGTGCGGCACTGGGATCTGCGGGCAGTGGGCGGGTCAGGGCGTTCGGCGCGGCTCTCGTCAGCTGGATCTTCGTTGTCTTCGCCCTCGACGCTCTCCTGCTGACCCTAGTGGTATCGCTGGCCCCGGCGCCACCCGGCGCGATCGGCGAGCACGGACACGACGAGCTCTCCGCCCCACGCTCCGCTAGGAACACAGAGAGACCGATCCACGACCCCCACGCCCGAGAAAGCGAATTGGAAGAACCGAGGGCCAGCGCGCTCTCTGGACGGCTCATGGCTCTGAGCCCGGTTAGCCTATTTCGGCTGACATGCCTGTCTGCGAGCCCGGACTTGAGACCGCGCCTCGCCCTCGCCCTACCGGGCGGAGCAGGCGCAGGTCTTTGGAGCACGATCGTAGCCGGATGGCTGATCTGGCTCGCGGCTCCGCTCATCGTCGGCCTCCGTCGCTTCCTGCGCGCTGATCTGAGCTAGGTCGGCAACCGGTAGCAACGCTGACATGAATCGCCGGAAAGGCTGACCCCCAAGAGGAGTCGCCGAAGCCGTCACCGTCGGCGTCGGGCCAGAACATGAGCAGTGAGAAGTCGCCATGGGCTTCATGAGCCGGGACGGCGTTGGTCGAGATACAGATCTCGTGGACGTTGGGCGAGCGTCGACCTTTACGCCGGTGCCGCCCCGTTGGTTATCACGCCTGGAGCTACTCCCTGGCTGCGACCTTTGGTGCGACTGAGCGCAATGGAGTCCGCGTCGGAGCCGTCAGCGGAAGACGGACGGTGAAGGTTGCCCCGTGCCGCTCTTCAGACTTGACCAAGATCTCCCCATGGTGCTGGCCGACCACGATGTTGTGGGCGATCGCCAGGCCTTGCCCTGTGGCTTGTCCGACCTCCTTGGTCGTGAAGAACGGATCGAATATCCGTGCTCGGACCTGATCGGGAATCCCACCTCCGCTATCCGCGATGCAGAGCTCTGCCCAGTCTCCGTTACTTCTGGTACTGATCCGAATCTCCCCCGAGGCGTCGCCAGCCTGTTCCGGAGGGTTGGCGATGGCCTGGGCAGCGTTGATCAGCAAGTTGACGACAACCTGGCTGATGAGGCCGGGAAGGCAGGGAACGAGCGGGAGCTCGGGGTCGAGATCGGTCGCCACTTCCGCGACGTACTTCCATTGGTTGGCAGTCAACACAATGGTCGCCTCGACCACTCGATTGAGGTCGACCAGTTCACAAGTCCGGCTGTCAGGGCGCACCAGTGCGCCAACGGACCGCACGATGGTCGAGATTCTCTCGATACCCGATCGCGACTGTTCGAGCGCTCGAGGGATTTCCTCAACTAGGTAATCGAGGTCGACGTCCTCACCCGCGTCAGCGCTCTCGAGCGTTCGAGCTCCGATTGGCTCTCCTCGCTTGGGTCTGTCGTGCTCCCGGCAAGCAGAGATGGACTCGAGAAGGGTTCCGAACGAAATCTCCAGAAACTGCAAGTTGTGCGCTACGAACTGCGTCGGAGTGTTTATCTCATGAGCTACTCCAGCGGCGAGCTGACCGATCGACTTGAGCTTCTCGTCTTGAGCGAGACGGCGCTCGAGCTCTCTTCTGCCGGTCACGTCTTCCAGTTGGCCCACCAACTGCTGCGGCCGGCCAGTACGATCACGCATCAGGCGAGCCGTGACAACACCCTCGATCCGTTTCTCGTCGGCGCAAACGAAGGTGCGATCCAGGAAGCCGATGGCGGTTTCCTCGCCGATCAACCTGCGAGTCACTTCTGCCCACTCCTCAGCCCAGTCGGGGTGGATCAGCTCTGTGAGTCGCTTGTTACGCAGATGCTCGATGGAGAAGCCGACGATTGACTCGAAGGCGGGGTTGACAGTCAGCAAACGAGACTCGAGATCGCAGGTAAACAACCCCAAGGGAGCGTTTTCGAGTGTCAGTCGCAGCTCTTCCTCTCGTTGACGAAGCTGCTCTTCGGTCCGGTTGCGCTCGACCGCGTATCGAATCGAACGCTCGAGTTGGCTGGAACTAATCTGACCCTTCACTAGATAATCAGCGGCTCCGCCTTTCATCGCTTGGCTGTCCACCTCGGGGTCGTCCTGCCCCGTCAGAAGAATGACGGGTGCGTTTCTCCCATGAGCGAAGACCTCGTGCATGAGAGCCAGGCCGTCATTCGCCCCCAAGCGGTAGTCCAGGAGATAGACATCGTGTGTTTCGCGCGCCAGCACGGCGAGAGCCGAGTCATAATCCTGAGCCCAGTCGAGTTCAGGATTCCAGTCCCTGATGTCGGACAGCAGGTCTTTGGTGATGAAGTAATCGTCCTCGTCGTCGTCAACGAGGAGGATCCGCGTGCTCGGCGCTTCCATAGCTCAACCCGTCCGGCTTCCGAGAGAATCCTCGCGACCTCGGCTGCCCCAGCAACTCGTTCGGCGAACGTGCCCCGGAAGCTCGACGATCTCGAACCAGTACCGACCAAGGGCCCTCATTAGATCGACCAGACCGTCGAAATCCACTGGTTTGGTGATGTAGGAGTTGACTCCCAGGTCGTAGGTTCGCAGTACGTCTTCCTCTGCTTTGGAGGTCGTCAGAATGACGACGGGGATTCGACGAAGTTCCGGGCTTGACTTGATCTGAGCCAGGGCCTCGCGCCCGTCCATTCGCGGCATGTTCAGATCCAGCAGGATCAGTCCGGGAAGAGGCTGCCCCTCGAGCTCGGCGAAGTCGCCTTGTCGATTCAAGTAGTCCAGCAGCTGCTCGCCGTCCTCGACAAAGTGCAGCGGATTCGCGATTCGGGCCTCCTCAAGGGCCTCGCTTGCGAACTCACGGTCCTCAGCATCATCGTCCGCCATCAGTATGGTTACTTCTCTAGGCAGCTGATTCATGTCGCTTCTCCTCGTTTACGGCGTGTTCCGGCAGGACGATAGAGAATGTGGAGCCCCTACCAGCGACGCTACGCACTCTGATCTCGCCACCGTGCCTGTCGACGATCTTCCTGCAGAGGGCTAGACCTATGCCGGTCCCCTCGTATTCGTTTCGGCCGTGGAGGCGCTGGAAGACCTCGAAGATCTTCTCGAAGTGTCTCTCTTCGATTCCGATCCCGTTGTCCTCTACTTCTAGCTCGAACCCCTTCACCGGGAGCACGCCGGCCTTCTCTTCGCGGTTCAAGGTGGCACTCCGTGCCGAGAGCCTGATGCGAGGCACTACCCCCTCGCGGACGAATTTCAGTCCATTGCTGACCAGATTCTGAAAGACCTGGCGCAGCTGCCCTGCGTCTCCGTAGATAGTCGGCATCTGTGCTACCTCGACCCTGGCACCGGTTTGCTCGATGGCAACCTCGAGGTCCCCGAGCACCTGCTCGACGATCTTCCCTAGGTCGGTCGGGCCGAAGGGCTCGGCGCGGGTTGTTACGCGAGAGAGGCCAAGGAGGTCGCCGATCAGAGTCCGCATGCGTTCGGAAGCGGCGCGCATGCGTTTGAGATACTCATGACCTTGCTCATTGAGGCCGTCGCCGCACTTCTGCTCGAACCGCTGTCCGTAGACCTCGATCTTCCGCAGCGGCTCCTGTAGATCGTGAGATGCGACGTAGGCAAAGGCCTCCAGGTCGCGATTGCTGGTCTCGAGACGCACCGTCTTCTCTTCGAGCGTCCGGTTGGCAGTGCGGAGCTCGGCTCTGCTCCTTTCGAGTTCCTGCCCTTGTTGGCGCGTCTCATCGAGTGCTCCCTGCAACCGGATCTTGTTGCGCAGCGAGTCGACTGCTATTGCGATCCGCTCGCCGCAGAGTTCCACGAACTCGATATCCTGATCAGTGAATTCGTCGTAGGAACCCAGTTCTATTCCTCCCGCTACCAGCCCAGCGCTCTCGATAGGCGCGAGGAGCAGGCTCCTGGGTGCGGCCTCGCCCAGCGCCGAAGAGACCTGCATGTAGTCATCCGGCACCGCGACACACACAGTTCTTCGGTCCTTCATTGCCTGGCCGAGGAGTCCGTCACCGAGTCGAAACTCGCCTCTCGGGCCGCGATCGTCCACGCAGCCGTAGGCGCCGGCCAGACTGAAAGAGGCCCCTTCGTCGGCGAGGTACAAGGCTCCGACGAGGGCACCGGTATGTCGAGCCAGTGAAGCGACGATGCTGTCTCCGAGAGCGCGCAGATCCGAGTGGGTGGCGAGAGAGTCGACGAGGCTCGTAAGGCCGGTCATCAGCCAACTGTGAGCTTCGATCTCCGTCCTTCCCCGGTCGATCTTGTCCATCATCTCGTTGAAGGCCAGAGCCAGCTCGCCGACTTCGTCATCCCCGCTGACCTTGGCTCTGGCCGCGGTGTCGCCCTCCGACTGCCGTAGGACGTTGACAAGATCACTCAGCGGCCGGGTCAGTGATCTGGCAAGATAGAACGAGACCACGCAAAGGACGATCGTGGCGCCGAAGATGTTGACACCGTTGATGAGGCGTGCCCGCTTGTCGTTGCGGACCGTGGCTGCGAAGGTCTCGGATACAGCGAGCCTCGATTCCCGGGTCCTCGCCTGTAGGAGGGCGCTCAGTCGAGTGTAACTCTGAGTCATGGTCTCGAGAGTCGTCACCAGTTCGACGTCGGCTCGATCGCCGTAGATCAGGCGTAGAGTCATCTCCGATGCGAGCTCGTAATAGGCAACGAACTGAGACTCCAAAGTCCCAAGATCCTGCCTGCCTGAAGCGCCCACGCCCCTCTGACCCCCCGTCAGGACGAGAAATCGGTCACGAGAGGCCTCGGTCGCGTGAAGTATGGCCACGTCCTCTTCGGCGACAGCGTCCTGCAGTGCGCGCTGGATCGTCTCGAGAGTGGCCTCGAGCGCCTGGTTCAACTCCAGCGCGGGGATCAGTTGGCTGCTCAGAGACCTCAGGAGCTTCTGATTCCTGGCTCCGGAGAGCTCGGCGACGATGAAAACGGCAAACAAAGCCAAGGTCGCCAGTAACGGCATCATCAGGAGTCGGTGGCGGACTTTCAGGCCGGGAATCATGGCGTCCCACTCGCCGCGGGCTCAGCGTCCCGGATCTCCAACTCTCGAACTTCTGCAGTGATCCTGCCACGAGACACATAGCCCACCGCACCCGGATTTTTGGCCACGTAGGCCAACACGTCTTCTTCGGAGGCGACTTCGACGGGCGGTACACCGCGGCCGGTGAAGATCTGCCTCTGCCAATAGGCTCGCTCGGCGGCGACGCTCTTTCGGTTGATGGTCTGGGAGAAGGCCTCTCGCAGACTGGATTGCGCCACCAGATTCACCGGCAAGACCCGTTGACCGTTACCCCATCGGGTGGCCCGCCGAAGAAAGAGGTCCGACAGCTGGGCACGGCTCATAGCGCCGACCGAGTTCGAAGGGTGAACGATGACCGAGTAGTCCCCGGTTCCGCCCGCAGTCTCGCCCGCGGTCGCGCCGACGCTCAACCAGAGCGCAATCGCAACAATGACGCTCGCAGCCCTTCGATCGCCCCTCATTCTAGGTCTCGGGCCCGCGGGATCGAGCTCTCAGTGCCGGGCTCGAGACCCGAAGTCTCGCGTCCCCCGGTCCGCTCGAGCAATGCCGCCCTTGTTTCGACAGCTCCAAGGACGACCTCTCTGAGCTCGGAAAAGCTGCATGGCTTGAGGAGAAACCGATGGACCTCTGCCCGGTTGATCGTGTCGAGTGCCAGGTCAAGGTCCGCGTAGCCGGTGAGCATTATGCGCATCGTGTCGGGGTATAGCTGTCGGACCTCGGCCAACAGATCCGATCCGGCCATGCCAGGCATCCGCTCATCGCTGATGACGACGGCCATCTCCTCGGCTTCTAGTATCGCGAGAGCTTCGTTGCCCGACTGCGCCGTCAACACCTCGATGGCGTCACGGTGGAAGATGCGCTTGAACGCTTGGGTAATGTGATGATCGTCGTCGACAATGAGAACACGATCGTCCATTTCGTTCTCCTGCTGCTAGAAACTGAACTGCGTGCCGAACACGACCAACTGCGTCGTGTCGTCGAGAGCGTCTAGGAGAAGAGCCTGCAGGATCTGAGTCGGGTCGCTCGGGAAAGCGAAGCGATTACCCACGATCTCGTGAACGCTCAGTCGCAAGACGAGATTCGAGTTGACCCAGTAGTTGAGTCCCAGCGCGGTCTCTTGGTGATCAGCCAACTGCCGAACGAACTCCGGCAGCATGGGATTGTCGAAGCCGGGCAGAGCAGCTTGCCAGCTCTCGTACCGCGCGGCCACCTGCCACTCGGGCGTTAGTTTGTAAGCGAGCTCGAGATAGCCAGCCTCCTGTTCGATCGAGCTGGCGGTCACTGTTCGCACCGCCTCTGCCCGCACCCATGTTCTGCCGCCCATGTACTCGAGGTGGCCACCGGCGACCTCCTGTCCACTGCCTCCAGTCTCGAACCCAGGGACCGGCACGGCCGTCAGCGCTGTCTCGGCGTTGGAGCTGTAGTAGCCGGAGAGCCCCACTGTCAACCCTTCGATCGGCGTCAGGACGTTGAGACGGGTCCCCAAGACGTTGTCGAAATTGAATTCAAAGTCCGTCAGCTGAAGGACCGGACTCCCGCCTTCGATGGACAGCCCGGGCGGCACTTCCACCGTGCCGGTGATCTGCCCAGCATAGGCATCGTACTGAAGACCCCAGCGGTCGCCGCTTCTGCGTGCGCCGGTCAGCCCGACCCCGTTGTAGGCCTCCGCGGTGGCTCCCTGGCCGCCATAGATACCTTGGGGCAGAAACTGAAACGGCCGCAGTGTTCCGACATCGAAGATCTCACCATAGATCCCAAAGGGGTGCTTCACTCGGCCGAAGCGCAGCTTGAGAGCATCGGAGAGGAACCACTCTGCGAAGGCGTAGTCCAGATTCACCTCGTCGTCGGCGTTGTCGAACTGCATTTGTGCGACGATCGTTATGTTCTCGGCCGGAGACGCGACCACGTGGAGCGAGAACTGGGCGTTGTCGTAAACACCCTCGTCGCTGCCCAGCGTGTAGGCGTTGCCGTCGGTCGAGCCGTAAGCCCATCCGCCGAAACCGTGAACTTCGATCATGGGCTCTGAGCCTTGCGCCCAAACTGATCCCGAAAGCGCCAAAGAGGCCAGGAAAGCTGTCAATCCGAGGAATCGAGTCATGATTCTGCTCCTTTGTGAATCGTCTCCGCCCTCGACCATCGTCGTCGGACGCCAGCCGTGAAAGATCGGTATGGGGGCCGGAGGTTCTGCTTCTTATCGATGAGGGGCATGACCATCGTTGCGGCGTCCTTCGGCTTCTCAGAATCGCAAGCGGCGTGCCACTCATCGCGAAGGTGCAGACCCTTTGTTTTCAATAACTTAGCGCTCGCTGACTCGAGGGCTTCGCCCAAAGAGTCGCGACGGGTCGGTAACAACTACCGGGCAGGGGTCAAAACGGGTGGGGTGTCTTTTCTGGCCTCGCTACGAGCTAGCGAGCCTAGGCAGTCGGCGGCCACCGCGATCAGAAGATCCCGCAGCGCGCACGTTGCCGAGACGCCTGCCCCTGTTCGTCGAGGACAGGCGGCGGTATGGGATGCCGTTCATCGCCTACCCTCATCTCCCACTGTCGATTGCGGACCGCCGTCAGTTTGGGCTTTCTCGCCACGGCCTGGCCGAGAAGGCGCCGGAAGAACGTTCTGCAGTCGAGCGCCGAAGCGGACTTGGAGCAAGTACCGAGGTTCGTTCAGCGACCGTCGACCTCGACGCCGGCGCCGCCTTCGAGCAGCCCCGAAAGAGCCCACCCGCCAAACCTGTCGGTGACGACGATCGCGAGGTCGTTGGTACCTTCTTCGAGGGGCAAAAACAGCGAGAGTTGACCGGTGCGCCAGAGGCCCTGCCGACGAGGCAGATTGAAGCTGTAGCTCTGGTCATCCACCACCAGCAGGCGGCCGTTGAGAAACACGCTGATCTCGTCGCTGAAACCGAGATTCAGGCGCCGGGTCGTGGCTTGCGCTGCCGTGAGCTTCAGTCGCGCCACGACCGAAGCACGCCGCACGCCCTCTGGCCGATCGACGAAGCGCTCGAGCTCGACCAGCCCATCGTCTCGTGCCGCCACGGCAGTCCAGGCATCGGAGGCTAGAACTTCGGCGGGCAGCTCGAGAATGTCTCCCTCGGCTGGGGCAAAGGAGGAGGACAACAGCCACTCGTCAATCACTCCCAGATCCGCTGCCGTCGCTGCTGGCTCGGGAAACTCGTAATCGATCACTCCCGGGGTAACTGTCACGTTGGCGAAGTTCGCGACATAGGTATCGGGCGGTGTACCGAAGGTCATGAATGAACGCAGCGCGAGATAGCCCGCCGCCGGCTTACGGGCCAACTTCGGAACCACCAGCTGCGGCTGCGCGACGTCACCAACGAAGACCGCCGCCTGAGTTCCCTCGACAACCACCTTGACCGGGATCCACTCATTGGACGGAAATCGTGCCGCCGCGGTGAAGTCGGCGTCGTGGTAGAGCTGCCACTGGCTCGAACCCTTGTACACCGGCGTGTACTGCACGGCGTCGGGCAGCAGCGACTTGTGGGGCCGGAAGTAGAACTCTTCGTGCTCGTCGTCGCTCAGCATACGAAAGTAGAGGTAGGCGAAGGAACGCAGCTCCGTGACCTGTAGGTCGAACTCGATCGTGCCGTCGAGAAACTCGAGGTCGCGGTAGGTAGCGTGGCCCGACATGAGGCGCAAGGCGAGCTGGCCGTCGAGCTCTTGGACAATCGTGCCTTCGCCGGAGAACTCCCAGCCGGGATCAGTCAGGTCCAGGCGGAGCGGCTTGGACTCTGCAGCTTCGGCTGAGGATGAAATCGCCAGCGTGAGGGCTATGAACACAGCCGGCAGTGACGTGAGTCTCTTGTTCATGAGCAGCAGGGTAGCAGGGTCCGCGAAGAGCCCAGGCGGTGCGGGCCGTTCGGTCTATTGCCGGGTGTCACTCGCGGAACCGAATCAACATCGAAGCCGTCACGCTGTCGCTCGTAGCGCCGTCCAACTCGTAGCGCACCCACTCCGCTCGGGCGCCGAAACGCGTGGGCAGCTCCAACTCGACGCCGAGGCCAAGAACGGGATCGGTTCCGTCGAGCAAGACCGGCGGGGCTCCGCCGAACGCAATGAGAGCCTCTTCCTCCCAGAACAGCACGCCAGCCTTGACGAAGGGGACGAGACGGCCAACCGGCCAGCGGGCCAGGGTGGCCAGCGAGTAACCTCCGACAGTCGATGTGAAGTCGAGGTCGACCACGTTGCCGCCGCAGCAGCTCTTGTCGCTGAACTCGAGCGTCGTCGCCTCGAGCGCCCAATGGCGACCTAGCTCGAGGCCGCCAAAGAGCTTCCAAGTCCCGCCATCGGCCTCCGTGAAGCGTTCCAGGTCGCGGCCGAAGGCCCCAGCCTCGACCTGGGGTCCAATGCCCGCGCCGAGATAGAAGTCAGCGGCGTTGAGGCTAGCGGGTAAGCAAGAGATGAGAAGAACGGCTGCTAGAAACCTGATCGGCATGCTCAGTTCCCCTTTCTGAGTCAATTCAAAGAAGTGGTGTGCTCGGGGCAGTCAAACTCGCACGACGCATGGGCCTTCCTTCACTCAAGAGGGGCTCGTCAATAGCTCCCCTTCAAAGGTGTTCTACTCGACTGAGGCGCCGAAATATTTCCGTGACTCGCCGGCTGCGAGCCCCGGCTGCCATCACTGGCTATCCTTCGCTCCCCGACGCTTCCGGGATGTCAGTCTCGCCATATGAGACGCTGACCGAGTCGTCCGGGTCTGCGTATGAGAAAAGGAAACGCGTCTCACCGAGGCTTGCGATCTTCTCCTCTAGCAGCTCGAGCAGGCTGTCCCGGCGTCTGAACAGGGATTTGATCTCGGACTTGTTGAGGTAGCTCCCCAGCCGCTCCTTGACTGCAGCTTGGTCCAGGCCTTCGAGCGCGGCGCGCATGCTGCGCGAGCAACGGTTGATTCTCTCGGGGTTCAGGAGCCTGTCCCCGCGGGCAAACGCGCGAGTGTGGTCGATCCACCAGAAGGCGCCGCCCGAGTCATAGAGCATATTGCCTTGATTGCGGTCGGTGTTGTTGATCAGGTTGTCGAAAACCCACATGTCGGCGATGCTCCTGCGTACCAGAATCGGCAAGGCGTCCTCGGCACCGCGCCGTCTTCTCTCCTCTTCGTCGTGGGAGCCCTCTATCCAAAGCTGCACGGAGCCGTATTTGCCTTCCACCCGGCGAAGCGTCGCCGGCGGTACGGTGGTGAGCCCCATCAGACGGCTGAGCTTGTAGGCGGCGATGTTGTTCTCGTAGCTGTCGCGGAAAAACATGACCAGTTCGCCGCTCGAAAGACGTTGACGTGTTTTCCTGATCCGGATGTCGTGATAGACCGCCCGCGCCCGGATACCGTCCTTTTCGAGTACCAGGCGCTTGGGTTTGGAGATCCCCTTGCCGACGGGCTTCCACTCGACCACCCGCGCCGTCTTCAGGTAGGCAAGGAGCGCCGCGTCGTCGGTGAAGGGCAGTCGACTGCCGTCCCGCGCGACCCAATGAGCGCCGCGCTCCCCGGTTTCGGTGACAACCGCTGGTGTCTCCTCCAGGTCCAGGCGATCTTGCTGGGCCCCCAAGGCTGGGCCGAAGACGGCCAGCAGGAGGATTGTCAGGGCTATCGTCAAGGCTCTTGTCGTCAAGGCACTTCTCCCTGCCTGAACTCGGCGGCAGCCGGGCAGTCCCCAAGGTTTCTTGCTTACGCTGGCGCCAGCTTAGCAAGCGCAGAACCCTCATTCGACGAGCCGCCGGAGGCGTCGTAGACCCGCCAAGATATGATCTGCGCCCGTTTGGGGTGCCGTTGCTTAGGTCGGTACCGCGAAGCGATCCCTCGAGATGCCTCACCGTCCCTTCAACCCAGCCGTCGTCGCGTGTGCGCTGGCTCTCGCCTTGGCTCCCGAGTTGGTTCGAGGCGCGGCAGCGGGTCCGCCAACTGAGCCAACCTCGCCTCGGTGGGTGTGGGAAGGCGTGTCACGGGTGGTTGCGATCGGCGATCTCCACGGCAGCATCGACAAAGCCATCCGCCTACTGACGGGCGCCGGCTTGGTGGACGGCAATCTGCACTGGATCGGAGGCACCGATCATCTGGTGGTGGCTGGCGACTTCATCGACCGAGGCCGTGGTGATCGGCCGCTGATGGACCTGCTGCGACGACTCCAAGGGGAGAGTGCGGCGGTGGGCGGGCGAGCGCACGTTCTCCTGGGCAATCACGAAGTGATGAACTTGCAGCGCGATACACGCAACGTCAACCCCGAGGCCTACGAGAGCTTCGCTGATGAGGAGAGCAAAGCGGACCGCAAGATCGGCTGGCGCGCCTACTTCGCGGCTTCGGTCAGCGGCTCGCCCTCAACCAGTATGAGGCGGTTCAGTCGCGACTTCCCCCCGGGCTTCTTCGCCCGCCAGGCGAGTTTCGACCTCGACGGCGAGTACGGCAGCTGGCTCGCCGAGTTGCCGGTCATCGTGAAGGTCAATGGCACGGTTTACCTCCACGGCGGGCTGAGCGAGGAGTTCGCCGCGCTCGGGCTGGATGGGATCAACCAGAGCGTGGCCGAGAAGCTGAGCAGCCATCTCCACGCCCGGCGAGTGCTCGAAGACGATGGGCCGGTGACCTCAGTGATGCGCTTCGCCGAGATCGGCGAGGCGGCCCACCGGGTACTCAGAGCGCGATCTCGCTCGTCGGCCGAGGTGCGGGCGGCTGCCGAAGAGCTGCTGGCTTCGGCCGACAGCCCGATCCTGCGAACCCGAGGGCCGTTGTGGTACCGCGGCAACTCGTTCGAAGACGAGCGCATCGAGCGCCATACGGTCGAGCGCTCGCTCGAGCTCGTGGATGCCAAGGCGATGGTGGTGGCCCACAGCCCGACCCGCGGCGGCAAGATCACGTCGCGTTTCCACGGGCAGCTCTTTCGCATCGACCATGGGATCGGCAAGAGCGAGCGGCCTTTGGCCCTGGTGGTGGAGAAGGGCGAGGTTCTGGTGCTCGATCCCGACAACGGCGAGACGACGTCGCCCGCCAGCGAGCTACCGCCAGGGACCCATCATCGGGCGGAGTTCACGGTGGTGCCGGACGACAAGCTCGAGGAGTTCCTGGCCAAGGCGGAGATCGTCGAGTCGCGCGAGGTTGGCCGCGGCAGCACTCGCCCGTTCCTGGTGGTGCTGGAGCGTAACGGGCAGACCCGCCGGGCGGTCTTCAAGACGGTGCAAACTGACGGTGCAGGCGCCGACCGATATCAGCACGAAGTCGCCGCCTATCGTCTCGATCGGCGTCTCGGGCTGAGGATGGTGCCGGTGACAGTGATCCGCAGCATCGAGGACTCCACGGGCTCGTTGCAACGATGGGTCGAACGGGCGGTCGATCGAGAAGCTGCCGCAGCCTATGGTCTGGGCCTCTTCGACACCGATCTCGCCCGAGAGGAGCTGGCGGTGGGGGACCTTTTCGACGCCCTAGTGGGCAATCCTGATCGCAAGCCGACCGACGTCTTGCTGCCGCTCAACGGTGGGAGTCTCCGCTTCGTGGACCACTCCCGAGCTTTTTCGACCTCGCCCGATGTCACCGGCGGGGAGATCACAGTCGTGCCGCCTCGACTAGTGGACGCGCTGCGTTCCCTCGACTCTGTCTCCCTCCACCGCGATCTAGGAGAGCTGATCAGCCGAGCGCAGATCGACGCCTTGATCGCGCGCCGGGACCAGATCCTGGCTGGCATCGAAACGGATGGCGCTCCGGCAAGGGTCGAGGACTGACTGAGTCCAAGAGCCCTCCTGCCCCGGACGACGGATAGACTCTGAGCAGTTTGATCGGCAAGAGACTCACCCACTACAAGATAACTGGCTTGCTCGGCAAGGGCGGCATGGGGGAGGTCTACAAGGCCGAGGACACCAAGCTGGGCCGCGAAGTGGCGCTGAAGGTCCTGCCGTCGGAGATGGCCGAGGACCCTGATCGTCTGGAGAGGTTCCAACGTGAGGCTCGCGCCGTGGCGGCGCTCGATCATCCGAACATCGTGACCATGCACTCGGTCGAGGAGGCCGATGGGTGCACTTTTTGACCATGGCCTTGGTCGAAGGCGCTTCGCTCGAGGAGTTTCTCCCACGCGGCGGCTTGCCGCTCACGCGGCTCCTGGACCTCGGTAGCCACGCTTCGCGGAACTGCTGCGAACGCATCGGCGCACCTGATCGTGCAACGGCGTCGATCTCGACATGCCAGAGCCTTTCCGGCCAGTCGCGTTGCCGCCGCGCCGCTCCCGGATCTCAATCCGGATTCGGCGGCGCATGCTCCTCGAGATAGTCGGTCATCAGGCCGTAGAGATGACGGGTCGTCCCCTCGCCCTCGTGGATCCCGTGTGAGCGGTTGGGGTAGGCCATCATCGAGAATTTCTTGCCGCCGGCGATCAGTTTGTTGATCAACGCCTCGGCACCCTGGTAGTGGACATTGTCGTCACCGGTGCCGTGAACGATCAGGAGGTTGCCCTCGAGTTGGTCCGCGAAGGTTATCGGCGAGCCCTGCTCATAGGCCTCGGGGCTGGTCTCGGGATGGCCCTGGTAGCGTTCCTGGTAGATCGTGTCGTAGTAGTGCTGGTCGGGAACTGAGGCAACCGCGATGCCGGTCTTGTAGATGTCCGGGTGACGGAAGAGCATGTTCAGCGTCATCGAGCCGCCGCCGCTCCAACCCCAGATCGCGACCCGTTCGGGATCGATGTAGCCGCGTTCCAGGATCTGGCGGGCCGATTCGGCCTGATCGGCTGAGGCGGTGATGCCGATCTTCTCGTAGATGCCCTTGCGCCAGTCGCGGCCCCGCGGTGCCGCGGTGCCGCGGTTGTCGATGCTGATGACCACGTAGCCTCGTTGAGTGAGCATCAGATGCCAGAGATAGCGGTTGCCGCCCCAGCGGTCGGCGACCGTCTGGCCCCAGGGTTCACCGTAGACGAAGAAGAGCAGCGGATACTGTTTGTCCGAGTCGAAGCCGGGTGGCCGCATCTCCCAGCCGTCGAGCTCGACTCCGTTCTCGAGCGCGACTCTGAAGAAGTCTTGCTCGCCGATCTCGAGTGCAGCCAGTTGCTCGCGAACTGCTTCGTTTTCGACCATCACCCGCTCGACCGAGTGCGCGGGCAGCCGCACGAAGTCGATCGTGGGAGGGACTCCGAAGCGAGAGTGCGTGTGGAGAGCCCAGGCGCCACTGGGGGAGACCTCGTAGCGGTGCGTTCCCGGTTGATTCTCGGGCGTCAGGCGCTCGACGGTTCCCGAGGCATCGAGACGGGCCCGAAGCAGCTGGCGTTCGAGGGGGTTCTCCGGCGCGGCCGTGTAGTAGAGCCAGCCTCCGTCTTCATCGACCGTTGCGATCGACGTCACGTCGAACTCGCCCCGCGTGATCGGTTCGAGCGAGCCATCGTCGCGCGACACACGATAGACATGGCGCCAGCCGTCCCGTTCGCTGGTCCACAGAAAGTAGCGCCCGTTGTCGAGCCAGGGCCAGTCATCGACAGGATCGACCCAGCTGTCGTTGCTCTCGACCATGAGGGTTCTGAGCCGACCGGTGCTCGCATCGCCGAGAAGGACCGAGAGGGTGTTTTGCAGTCGGTTGAAATGCTGGATAACGAGTTCGCCTCCCCGAGGAGTCCACTCGAGGCGCGCCAGATAGTGCTCACGTGGGTCGTCGTGGTCCTTGAACCAGACGGTCTCGCCACCGGCTGTGCTGACCACGCCGATGCGAGTAGCCGAGTTGGTCGAGCCGGCCTTCGGGTATTGGAACGCGGTGAGTTTCGGATAGAGCTCAGCCGTGTTGTTGAGCATGTAGAAGGTGTCGGTGCCGGAGGTGTCGAACTGCCAGTAGGCGATCTGCTCCCCGTCGGGGCTCCAGCGAAAACCATCGCGGATGCCGAATTCCTCCTCGTGGACCCAGTCGGAGGTGCCGTTGATGATCGTCTCCGAGGCGTCGCTCGTGAGGCGAGTGATGACTCCGTCGTCGAGGTTCTCGACGTAGATGTCGTGCTCCCGGAGATAGGCCACGCGTCCGCTGTCCGGAGAGAACTTGGCGAACATCAGAGTCGCCTCGGCGGCGTCGCCCCCGAGCTGCATCAGGTCTCCCGACGCCAGGTCGAGTACCCAGTAGTCGCCCCTGGTGTTGCGCCGCCAGACACGTTGGGTGTTGGTGAACACCAAGAGGTGCTTACCGTCATCCGACCACTGGTAATCGTTGATCTCGAGCGGTTCGCTCTTTCCGGCTGGGATCAACCGGGCCGCTGGGACCAACACCTTGCTGCGCCCGTCCGACGCATTGTGCCGGACGATCTCCCGGCTGTCGGGGTAGGCCTCTGTTTCCTCCAGTGTCGTGTAGTGGCTGCCGTCGTCCAACCACCGCAGACGAGGTGAACTCTCGGTGTCGAACTCCTCATCGACCAGGATTCGATCGAGGGTGAGGAGAGAGTCGTCGGTGAGGTCGTCCGCACCAAGGCCTGGGGCGAAGGCTGACAGGGTGAGCAGTACAGCTACCGGGGCGAAAGGGCGCAGTCTCATCGGGACACCTCACCTGGAGTCAACAAGAATCGAAACAAAAGCTGACGCCGGAGCTGGCGGCCGCCGGCGTTCGGCGATTCTGTCAGGTCAGTCGCCGCCTCCTCGCCCGCCCCAACGGAAGAAGGGTGCCGCCGCCCAGTGGCTTGCTAGGCAGGGGTCTCTCCGATCGGTCGCCGCGCCAAGCCCCAGACGACGACTGAAGAGGCGGCCGCGACGAAGCAGAGAATGCCGGCGAAAACGAAGGCCAGTGCGTAGCTGCCGGTCGCGTCGAACAGCGCGCCACCGACCACGGGTCCGAGAATCCCGGCCACGCCATAGGCGGTGAAGATCCAGCCGTAGTTGATTCCCAGATTCTTGGTGCCGAAGTAGTCCGCCGTAGCCGAGGGGAAGAGGGCGAAGTTGCCGCCGAAGTTGAGCCCCACCCAGACGGAGGCGAGGAAGATGGCCAGATGCGACTCGACACTAACGAGGAGCATGAAAGCCATGCCCTGGGCCAGGAACATGATCATCATCGCTCTCGGACGGTCGATGACGTCACTGACCTTGCCCCAGAAGATGCGTCCCAAGGCGTTGAAGACGGCGAGAATTCCTACCGGCTCGACGAAACGGCCGAAGGTGCCCATCCACTCGGGTGCAAAGGTCTGTCCACCGAGAATCGAGGTCATCAAAGGCTTCCACTGGCCGATCGCCATGAGGCCCGAGGTCGCCCCGAAGATGAAAGTAAGCCAGAGCATGCAGGCGAGTGGTGTCGCCAGCATGTCTTGCCATGGGAGGTCGCGCTGAGCTCTGACCAAGGCCGGATCTGGGCTCCAGCCGGGAGGCGTCCACCCGGCGGGCGGGTTGCGCAAGAGCGAGGCTCCGAGGAGCACAAGAGCGCCGGCCACTACGCCGTGGAGGACGAAGAAGGCCTTCCAGCCGATGCCGAGACCTGAACCCGGCGAGATGCCGAGCCCGACGAGGAGGATCTGCGAGAGGCCAAGGGCCTCCGCGCCTTCCGCGGGCGGCAGGAGCAGCGTCGAAGCCGGGCCCGCGAAGAACAGCGCGCCGGCCCCAAAACCGGCGACGGACAGGCCGGTGATGAGACCCTTCTTGTCAGGGAACCACTTCACCGCCGCCGCGATAGGACAGACATAGGCGAAGCCGATCCCCGCGCCGCCGAGGATGCCGTAGGTGAGATAGAGGGTCCACGGTTTCCCACCGGAAACAAGAAGGGCACCGAGGAGGAAAGAGAGTCCAAGAAGGACGCCGCCGATCGAGGCCACCTTGCGTGGACCGATGCGGTCCTGCAGTCGACCCGCCGGGATCATCGCCATGGCGAATGAAAGCAGGGCAAACGAGAAAGCCCACTGGGTCGTGGTGCGGCTCCAGCCGAACTCCTGTTCAAGTGGCTTGACGAAGACACTGAAGGCGTAAACGGTGCCCAAGACGATCTGGACAATCAGCCCACCCAGCACAACTGTCCACCGACCCTTCGGATTGTCGTTGGTGCTCATTCTCTCCTCCAGCGGGTCGTGGCCCGCGAGTCAGTCCTGCGCCCAAGAGGGGCGTGGGTCGCCTCTCCCGGCGCCGCGGTACGGCCTCAAGCTAGCACCGCAGAGAACCCGGGAGGCGCCCTCAACGGGTAGTCCAATTGCCCGCGCGGATGGGTCTGTCTTTCCCTCCAGCAGCCCTGCGAGGATGGTCCCTGGAGGGCATCGAAATGCGCCCATACTCCTCGGGCCTGAGGGTCCGGACTCTTCAGGCCGCACTGTGCCTCGCAATGTGCCTCGCACTCTGCTGGACTCCTTCCTGGGCCCAGCAGGACGCGGAACCGGTCGTCGTGAGCTCGAGCCTCAACCTCGAGCTTTACGGCTACATCAAGCTAGACGCGGCCTACGATACGGCGCGTACGGTGCCGGGAGACTTCGTCAAATGGGTCGACCTGGCAGTCGAGAACGACCAGGACGACGCGTTCAACATGACCGCCAACCAGAGCCGCTTCGGGCTGAGGATTGGCGGCCAAGACGCCTCCGGGGCCGAGGGCACATCGCGCGCGGAAACGAGCGCTCGTTTCGAAGTCGATGCTTATGGCGGCGGTGCCCCCAACAAGGCGGGCTTCCTATTGCGGCATGCTTACGTTCGGGTTTTCTGGCCACAATCGAGCGTCGAGCTCCTTGCCGGGCAGACCAGCGACCTGATCTCGCCGCTGGTTCCGCAGACCCTCAACTACTCGGTGGCATGGTGGGCTGGCAACATCGGTTACCGCCGGCCGCAGCTACGAGTCACCAAGCGGGTCGAACTCGATCCGGCGCGGCAGCTGGAGATCGGCGTCGCCCTGGCGCGAACGATTGGCGCTACCAACAGTGAGTTCACCGGCAATGATGCCGGCGCCGACTCGGGCCTGCCGTCGGTGCAAAGCCGGGTTGGCCTGAGATTGGCCGGCGGCTCGGCCTACGGGGTCTCAGGCCACTGGGGCCAAGAGGAGTTCGACCTCTCCGCGGCCGGCGAAGCGGCGAGCTTCGATAGCTGGTCACTCAACGTCGACGTCAAGCAACCGCTCGGCCCCAAAGTCGTGCTCCTGGCCGAGGCGTTCAACGGTACCAATCTGCAGACCTACCTCGGTGGCGTCGGGAATGGAGTCGACGCGAGCCGTCAGGAGGAGATCGGGGCGCGCGGAGGATGGCTCAGTTTCGATCTCGGCCCCTACGACGGTTGGAGCTACCACCTCGGTGCGAGTGTCGATGACGTGCGCGATGAGGACATCGAGACGGGAGCGCGCAGTCGCAATCGTTCGGTATTCGCCAGCGCTGTTCGCGCGCTGACCGATCACCTTGACATCGGCGGCGAGATTTCGCAGTGGGTCACAGAGTACAAGGACACCGACGAGGCCACCGCACTGCGTGGTCAGTTCTCGGTCATTTACCGCTTCTAGACACCAAAGCTCGAAGCAGAAGGGAAGCCTCATGATCAGCGACAAAGGTGAGAAGTCCATCGAATTGTTGATGGAGGAACACCGGGCATTTCCACCCACGGACGACGTACGCTCCCGCGCCTGGATCTCGAGCGACGAGCAGTACGAAACGATGTGGCGTAGGTCTGTCGATGAGCCAGATGCGTTCTGGCTCGAACAGGCCGAAAGCCTGGCCTGGTTCAAGAAGCCGACGCAAGGCTGTGAATTCGTCTGGGACACCAAGGCTCGGCACATCGAGCACTCCTGGTTCAGCGACGGAGAGCTCAACGTGTCCTACAACTGCCTCGATCGGCACCTCGGGACCGAGATCGAGAACAAGACCGCGATCATCTGGCAGGGGGAGGACGACCAAGCCACGTCCAACCTCACTTACCGCCAGATGCACGAACAGGTCTGCCGTTTCGCCAATGTGTTGAAGGCCAACGGCATCGCCAAGGGTGATCGCGTGGCGATCTACATGCCCATGGTGCCCGAGCTCGCCACGGTGATGCTGGCCTGCACGCGAATTGGCGCCGTTCACTCGGTGATCTTCGGCGGCTTCAGCGCCGAGGCGATTCAAGGTCGGGTCAACGACTCGCAGTGCAAGATGCTGGTCACGGCCAACGTACTGCGCCGGGGCGGCAAGGTCGTGAAGCTCAAGGACATCGTCGACACTGCGCTGACCGACACCCCTTCGATCGAGCACGTCGTCGTCGTCGAGACCGGGGAGGAACCTTGCACGATGGAGGAAGGTCGAGACCTCTGGTTTCACGAGGCGATGGCCGATGTCTCCGCGCAATGCGAGCCCGAGCCGATGAAGGCCGAGGACCCACTCTTCATCCTCTATACCTCTGGCTCGACCGGCAAGCCGAAGGGCGTCGTGCACACGACGGCTGGATATCTTCTGCACGCCAGCCTGTCGCACAAGCTGATCTTCGATGTCCATGACGACGACATCTACTGGTGCACAGCCGACATCGGCTGGGTGACGGGACACAGCTACATCGTCTACGGACCCCTCGCCAACGGCGCGACGTCGATCATGTTCGAGGGCGTGCCCACGTACCCGGACGCCGGCCGCTTCTGGCAGATCTGCGACAAGTTCGGTGTCACCGTGTTCTACACGGCGCCGACCGCTATTCGCGCCCTCATGCGCCTCGGCGAGCAATGGCCGGCGAAGTACGATCTCGGCACATTGCGCGTCCTGGGTTCGGTCGGCGAGCCGATCAACCCCGAGGCCTGGATGTGGTACTACGAGAAAATCGGCCACGGCCGCTGCCCGATCGTCGACACCTGGTGGCAGACCGAGACCGGCGGCATCTTGATCGCGCCGCTGCCGGGCGCGCACACGATCAAACCGGGCAGCGCCTCCAGACCCTTCTTCGGCGTCGACCCCGTGGTCCTGCGCGATGATGGTAGCGAGTGCGAGCGCAACGAGGGGGGCAAGCTCTGCATCAAGCGCCCCTGGCCCGGCATGATGCGCACAATGTGGGGCGACCACGAGCGCTTCATCGATACCTACTTCACGATGTTCGACGATCTCTACTTCACCGCTGACGGCTGCCGCATCGATGAGGATGGAGACTACTGGCTGCTCGGTCGCATCGATGACGTCGTCAACATCTCCGGTCATCGCATGGGTACGGCGGAGATCGAGAGCGCGCTCGTCAGCCATCCCAAGGTGGCGGAGGCGGCCGTGACGCCGGTGCCGCACGAGATCAAGGGCCAAGGCCTCTATGCATTCGTCACTCCGATCGAGGGAGCTACCGACAGCGACGAGCTGCGCAGCGAACTGATGCTGCACGTGCGCACAGTCATCGGTCCCATCGCCAAGCCGGAGGCCATTCAATTCGCCGTGGCGTTGCCCAAGACCCGGTCCGGCAAGATCATGCGGCGGATCCTGCGCAAGATCGCCGAGGGCGATACCGGCAATCTGGGCGATACGTCGACCCTCGCCGATCCGACGGTGGTCGATAGCTTGGTGGCGGGTCGCCAGTAAGGCCTGGCCGCTGGGCGTCGAAAGGCGGGGTCAGTCTGGGATCGCGGCACATTGCGGCCGCGATCGCAGACGCCAAGCAGCATAGGTCTCGAGCAGGCGAACGGCACGATCGACGGAACGAAACACCGGGATACCTTGTTCGGCGAGGCAGCCTACGAGCGCGTCGTAGGGCGGGCCGCCGTCGACGACCGCCACCCATGGCTTGGACGTCGCGTTCCACAGGCGACCTAGCCGCCGTGCCACGGACTGTGCGGCTTCGACATCCTCCGGCGAAGAGTCGCCCGCGGGTAGGGTCTGCAATGCGCCGGTCAGCGGGACGCAGCCCACCAGCCCCACATCCACCTCGGCGTCGTCGATGACCAGGCGGAAGGCGTCAGCGAAGGCGGCGTCACCGAGAATCGGCGTCACGTCGAGGGGGTTGCCGACCCCTACGATGGTCGACAGATGGTGGGCGGCGAGGAGCTCTTCCAGTTTGAGCCGCGTGCCCTGAGTCAGTTGGACGAGCTCGAGTTCGTCGACAGCGTCGGCGATAGCGACGCACTCGAAACCGGCGTTGGAGAGCGCGCCCAGTCGCCGCCCGGCGAGCTGCCTCGAGTCGAGAGCACAGGCCACGCGCACGAGGTCTTCGAAGTCCTCGAGGGTCTCGGCGATCAACGCCCCGGCGGCGGCCGCGAGTTCGCGGGTCACGGCATAGTCGCCGGCGATCGAGGCGGTGTGGCTCGAGGCCGCGAGGCTGCCCGCTGCGGTGCGGCCGGCTCGATAGAGGATCACGGTGCGCCCCGACTGCGTGATCCGAGCCGTGGCCTCGAGCCAGCGCCGGCCGTCGAGCGGCCGGAAGCCCTCGAGGTAGCAAGCGAACACCCGAACCTCCGCATCGTCACTCAGGTAGCTCAGGTAGTCCGACACGGTGAGATCGATCTGGTTGCCCAGTGACATGAGGTAGCGCGGGTTGAGCTCCGCTAGACAGCTCGCCTTGGCTACCGCCAGAGCGCCGCTCTGGGAGATCAGGGCCAGCGGTGCCGCGGGCCCGCTCGGGTAGGAGAGCTTGTGGCGTGGAATAAACAGTGTGTCGTAGCGCCCAGGAACCGAGCGCACCCCGAGGCAGTTGCCTCCGTTGACCAGAGGTCCACCCCATGGGGAGTCCCGCGTCGACTGAACCGCGTCGCTGACTGCCTGGCTGTGCGCCTCGGATCCCGAGCGCTCACCGAGACCGCCGGCGATCAGGATCAGGGTCTCCGCTGCCTCGTTGGAGAGGATCTCCTCGATCGCGGCCGGCAGCTCGCTCGCGCCAATGCACAGAACGGCCAGATCGATGCCCGCGGGAAGCGACTTTAAGTCGGGCACGCAGGCGCAGCCGGCGAGGGACTCGCAACCCGGCTTGACGATGTGGATGTGCTCCGCGGCGAAGCCGCTCGCGAGCACGTTCTCGAGCACGATCCGCCCCGGGTTCATCCGCTTCGACACGCCCATGATCGCCATCGATCGCGGGCGCAGCAGACTCTGCAACTTGGCCACCGGGCGCGGCGGCGCCACTGACGGCGCGGGTGAGCCGACGCGGACCAGAGCGTCGAGGGCGATCGCTGTTCCATCGCGAAAGACGAGAGGATTGATCTCGATCTCGGCGATCTCGTGCGGCAACGAATGCTCGGCGAAGGTGAAAAGTCGGCGGATTACTTCCGCAAGCTCGCGGCGACTTGTCGCCGGCTGGCGATCCCGATGGGGTTCGGTGGCGAGGGACAGCCAGGCCTTGGCGGCCAGCTGCTGATCGAGCTGTCGGTCCTCGCCGAGCGTCGGCGAGAGGATCGAGGTGGCTCTGCCGCCTTCCACGTGGCGGGAGAGAAACTCTGCCTGTGTGCCGCCCGGTGCGAGGGTCACGACCGGACCGAAGTCGTCTGTCCAGCGGACGCTCAGGAGGATCTCGTCGCCGAGTAGCTGGCCGTGCTCGACGAACTCGGCGATCAGGTAGCCGCTTGGCTGATAGTCGGTAAGGCGCTGCGCCATGGCCTCGATGGCATCGCTAATGGCATCGCGATCTTTGTCGACGAACGCCACGCCTCCCAGTTCGGACTTGTGAGCCAGACCCTCGGCGACCACTTTGACGACGACACGGCTGCCTGGCAGCAGGTCGAGGTCGGCGGATCGTGCCTCCTCCGAGTTCTTGACGAACAGGTGTCCGGGTGTCGAGATGCCCGCCGCCTCCACCACCAGAAGGCCCTCGGTCTCGAGCAGGAACGACCCGCGGCGCCGGTCGGCGAGATCGTGAATAGAAATCAGGCCGCTGTCGGACACGCGCTCTCCCGACCGGCCCGAAACGCGCGCAGATTCATCTCGACGATGTCGGCGCCCTTCTTCGCGAAGCGCTCTCGAATGTAGTCCTCGATGTCTTCAGGGTCGAGCGGGAGGAAATCGGACAGCGCGCCGACCAGAACCAGATTCGCTGCCTTGACACCACCGGCCTCGCGAGCCAGTCGCATGCCATCGACCACCACCGCGTTGGGCAGAGCGCGAATCCTCTCCAGGAGCTCCTTGGGATCTGGGTAGTTGGGCAGATTGACGTGCGGTTCACTGGCCGTTACGAGTGTGCCTGCGGGCGACAGCAGATCCAGGTGGCGCAACGCCTCGAGCGGTTCGGTGGAGACGACGAAGTCGGCACTCCCGGCAGGTATGAGGGCGCCGTGGATGGGGCCATCCGCGATCCGCAGCGTCGCCATGACCGAGCCGCCGCGCTGGGCCATGCCATGCACTTCGGAGAGATTGACGGTAAGGCCCCGGCGCTGAGCCGTGGCGGCGATCACGACCCCTAGGGAGACGACGCCCTGCCCCCCAACTCCGGCGAGCACGATATCGAGCTTCATGAGGCTGCCCTCCTCTCCTTTCGGGCCGCCGAGGTGCGCATCCGAGCATGCTCGATACACTCGCGAACCGCGATAACCACCGACAGCCCTCGATGTTCGAGTTCCTGGCGCAGTGCTGCGGCGAGAGCATCCACTTTGCGCGGGTGAGCCTCCAGAACGTGGCAATGCTCCGGGGCGACGCCGAGGCCGAGAATCAACGGCTCGAGCTGCGACGAACGCAGGATCGTCTCCTGGCCACCTGTCATGCCGACCGTCCCGTTGTCGAGAATGAGGAGCGTCATGTCGGTGTCGGCGGCGATGGCGTCCATCAGAGGCGTCACACCCGAGTGCAAGAACGTGCTGTCGCCGATCACCGAAACCACCGGATGGAGCCCGGCGTCGGCGGCGCCCTTGGCCATGCCGATGGAAGCACCCATGCAGACGCACGACTCGATCGCCTGATAAGGGGGAAGCGCACCGAGCGTGTAGCAGCCGATATCGGCGCTCACGATCGAGCACTCGTAGCCATTCAGAGCCTGGCGCAGTGCGTCGAACGAATCCATGTGCGGGCAGCCCCGGCATAGTTGCGGCGGTCGGGCCGGCAGCGACTCCCGGGCCGCCTCCAGCCGTGGCCGTGTGGGCAGCCCGAGAGCGGCGCGGACCAGGTCCGGTGACAGCTCACCGTCGAGCGGCAGATGTAGGCTCTCCTTGCCGCGGATCTCGATCGGGGTCGGCAAAATGCCGCGCAGGCGCCGCTCGAGGAACGGGTAGCCCTCCTCGATGACCAGCAGCGCATCGCATCGTGAGGCCAGGGCGCGGATCTTGCCGACCGGCAACGGATAGGCGCCGACGTGCAGATGAGGGGGCCTTGACTCGAGTTCGGGGAGATTCTCCCGGTAGTAGCCGCGGGCGATGCCGGTGGTGATCACTCCGAGCGCGTTGTTCTCGAGAGGCGACGGGTTGTTGCGGGAGTTCGGGCTGTGGGAGCTCGGGCTGTAGGAGACCGGGTTGTAGGCGCTGTTCTCGGTATAGCCCTCGAGTTCGACTTGGGTGTCGAGGAGCTGGCGCCAGAGTTTGCGTGCGTTGGCCGGCAGCAGAATCCAGGAGTTGGGGTCAGCGGTCTTGTCGAGCGGCTTCTGCGGGCGTGGCGGTCGAATATCCACGCTGGCCCTGCTGTGTGCCAGGCGGGTCACCAGGCGAACGACCACCGGAATCCCAAAGCGTTCTGAGAGCTCGAACGCCTCGCGGGTCATGTCGTAGGCTTCCTGTTGGTCGGCGGGCTCGAGGCAGATGACGCGAGCGAAGTCGGCGTAGAAGCGCGTGTCCTGCTCGTTCTGCGAACTGTGCATTCCGGGATCGTCGGCCACCGCGACCACCAGCCCGCCATGAATCGACACGATGGCCGAATTGATGAAGGGGTCGGCCGCCACGTTGAGCCCGACGTGCTTCATCACGACGAGAGCTCGGCGACCTACCATCGATACCCCGAGTGCCTGCTCGTATGCGGTCTTCTCGTTGGCGCACCAGGAGGCGACGATTCCGTCGGCGCCTGCGTGCGCCAGGAGGTAGTCGAAGGCTTCGGTGGACGGTGTGCCGGGATAGGCGTACGCGGCCGAAAGACCGGCGTCGATAGCTCCTTGGGCGACAGCCTCGTCGCCCATCAAGAGGAGGCTCGTACGAGCCTCGGTGAGGGTTGCAGTTGGTGACATCGTGTCTCCATGCTCAGCGCCGTGGGCGCTATCAAGTGTCCTCAGCCCGCTTGGCTGAAGGGGTCGGTCTGCTCTTCGACGCGCTGGCCGGCGTAGGCCTTGGCCACCAGCGTCTCGAGTTCATCGACTGCGTAGCGCAGGAAGTCTCGCGAGGAGAGCATCGCTACGGCCGCACCCTCGGCATTGACCACCGGCACATGGCGGAACCCGTGCTGCTTGATCAGATCTGCGCACTCGGAGAGCTGCGCGTCTTCGAGCACGCTCTTGATGTCGGTCGTGCAGACTTCGCCGACCGTCGTCTTCTCCGGATCTCTTTTCTCAGCCAGGACCCGGCGGAGGATGTCGCGCTCCGAAAGGATGCCGACGAGATCGTCGCCTTCAAGGACGAGCAGAGCGCCGATTCGGTGATCGGCCATTCGGACCGCCGCAGAGCTCACGGATTCCGCGGGTGATGCAGTGTGAAGCTCGCGCGACCTCAACCAGTGAATCCATGACATAGCATCCTCCGAGTGTTGCGTTCCCCGGGCTTCCGGCCGGGTTCGGCGTGGCTCCTTCAGGCTAGTCGGTTCTCTCCGTTGTTACGCCACGTAGGCGGGTGAATACAGGCACCACCCCGCGGGGGGGCGCCTCCGAAGGAGTCCTCAGTGCCGCCCTCGTCACTCGGCTGCCGAGGCGGTTTCCGAAGCTCTCGCTGGGGCGAAGATCTGGGTGAACGAGTGAGGGTGGGCTTAGCGCAAACAGGTCTCGGAGGCTGTGCTCCGAAGCCGTCGTCGTGACCTACCCATCGGCGCCGAGACTGCGCCCACCCGGTGAGGTATAGCTCTGCTGGCTCAAGGGGTCGAACATGATCGTGACTAGATCCTCGACGCCAGGGTGGCGCCGCGGACGTCTACTGGAGAGTCGCCATGATTCGCGAGCAGGATGCGCTCGACTACCACGCTGGAGAAAGACGCGGCAAGCTCGAGGTCGTAGCCTCGAAGCCTTGCGCCACCCAGAGAGACCTGGCCTTGGCCTACACCCCCGGCGTCGCGGTGCCGTGTCTCAAGATCGAGGAGGGCCCGGAGCTAGCCTACGAGTACACCGGCAAGGGCAACCTCGTGGCCGTCATCTCGAACGGTACGGCGGTGCTCGGCCTCGGCGATATCGGAGCGCTGGCCGGGAAACCCGTCATGGAAGGCAAGGGCGTGCTGTTCAAGCGCTTTGCCGACATCGACGTTTTCGACCTCGAGATCGACAGCCATGATCCCGACGAGATCATTCGCGTGGTGGAGCTCCTCGCCCCGACCTTCGGGGGCATCAATCTCGAGGACATCAAGGCTCCCGAGTGCTTCTATGTCGAAGAAGAGCTAAAACGCCGCCTCGACATCCCGGTGTTTCACGACGACCAGCACGGCACGGCGATCATTTCGGGAGCAGCACTGCTCAACGCGGTCGAGCTCGCAGAGAAGAAGATTGAGCAGATCAAGGTGGTGTTCAGCGGTGCCGGAGCGGCCGGCATCGCCTGCGCCGAGTTCTATCTCAAGCTGGGCGTGCGCCGCGAGAACATCCTGTTGTGCGATAGCCGCGGCGTCATCTTCGCGGGCCGCGAGGCGGGGATGAACCGCTTCAAGGAGCGCTTCGCCGTCGAGACCGAGGCGCGTACTCTGGACGACGCTATGCAGGGGGCCGACGTCTTCGTTGGGCTGTCCGGGCCCGACACCGTGACGCCCGAAATGGTTCGCTCGATGGGCGTGCGGCCGATCGTCTTCGCGATGGCGAACCCCGACCCCGAGATCACCTACGACAAGGCGCGCGCTGCCCGGCCGGACGTGATCATGGCGACGGGCAGGTCGGACTTTCCCAACCAGGTGAACAACGTGCTGGGTTTTCCGTTCATATTCCGCGGTGCCCTCGATGTGAGGGCGAGCTGCATCAACGAGGAGATGAAGCTCGCAGCAGCGCGGGCGCTGGCCGATCTGGCCAAGGAGGACGTCCCGGACTCGGTGATGAAGGCCTACGGGATCGGCCGGCTTCGATTCGGACCGGAATACCTGATCCCAAAGCCCTTCGACCCCCGGGTTCTCATCTGGGAGGCGGCGGCCGTAGCGCGCGCCGCGATGGAGACGGGAGTCGCTCAGGTCGAGGTCGATATCGAGGACTACAAGCTGGCGCTCGAACGCCGCCAGGGAAGAGCTCGGGAGATCATGCGAGGCGTGATCAACCGCGCCAGGCGTCAGCCCAAGCGCGTGGTCTTCCCGGAAGGAACGCACGAGAAGGTCCTGCGGGCAGCTCAGATCATCGTCGACGAGGGCTTCGCCCATCCGGTCTTGCTGGGGCCGGAGACTGAGATCCGCAGGGAGATCGAGCAGCTCGAGCTGCACCTCGATCCCGCCGCGGTGACGATCGTCGATCCGGCGACCAGCCCGTTGGCGGAAAGCTACGCCAACAAGCTTCATGCTCTGCGGCAGCGCAAGGGGGTGACTCTCGCAGCCGCTCGCGAGATGGTCATCCGCTCGACCATCTACGGGGCCCTGATGGTGCGTAGCGGGGAGGCCGACGCGCTCGTCGCCGGCGTCGCGCACCATCTTCCGGAGACCCTTCGCCCGGCTCTCGAGATCATCCAGGTCCGGGAGGGAGTCAGCCGCGCGGCGAGCGTCTTCATTCTAATCCTGAAACACAGGGTCATCTTCTTCGCCGACCCCATGGTGAATATCGACCCGAGCCCCGAAGAACTGGCCGAGATCGCGCTGCTCGCGGCCGAGGAGGCACGCCGCTTCGGCTTCACGCCTCGAGTCGCCATGGTTTCCTTCTCGAACTTCGGCTACAGCGATCACCCCTTCGCGCGGCGGATGCGACGCGCCACCGAGATCGTCCGTGAGCGCGCCCCGAGTCTCCTCGTCGATGGCGAGATGCAGGCCCAAATCGCGGTCGTTCCGGAGCTCGCGGAGGGAGTCTTCGACTTCAGTCCGCTCAAGGGCAACGCCAACGTCCTCGTCTTTCCGGACCTCCAGGCGGCCAACGCCGCGTATCAGCTCGCCTACCGGTTGAGCGGCGGCGAGGCGATCGGACCGATTCTGACCGGCATGCGGCAACCCGTCCACGTCCTCCAGCATGGAGCGGAAGTGAAGGACATCGTGGACGGGGCGGCAATCGCCGCGGCCGACGCCCAGGAGTCGGAGGCTGCTGAAGTTCTCGAACAGGAGGCCGGGTTGGTCTGAGCGCTACGAACCAGGACGAGCACCCAAGACCGGCGTGTAACACTAGAACTCTGCGAATAGAGATGAAAGTAGAGGACCTGATGCCACGAGCTATCTTGACGGTCGCCGCCATTGCCTTCACCGTGTCGGTGCCCGGGCTTGCGGAGGAGTTGCTCACGCTTTCCTGGGACGCGACCGCACCGCTTTCGGGGATGGTGGGGGAGGACGGCGTTCTCGTCGTGACCAACGACACCGGAGGACCCATGACTGCTGCGTTGGCAGAGATTCAAGAGCCCGGCATAACGGCGTCCTGGTACGCGTTGCACGGCACCGTCAGCTACGAGGGTGTCGGAGGTATCGGTTTTCTGGAGATGTGGAGCGTCTTTCCGGACGGCTCGGCATTCTTCAGTCGGACCCTGGCGGACTTCGGACCGTTGCGCCGGATCACCGGGTCTTCGAAACGACGAGAGTTCGGGCTGCCGTTTTCACTGGGAGACGCTACCGAGCGCCCGGAGATACTCACGTTCAACCTGATGTTGCCCCAGGCCGGCACGGTGAAAATAGGCCCGATTCGTCTCGTTCAGTACGCCAGCGAGCAGAGCCTTCACCAGGCGTTGGCGGCCGACGGGGGTGCGAAGTAGATGTTGCGACTGGGCTAGTCAGCGAGCGGGAAGAGAAGTTCGAAGCGAGTGCCCTTGCCGAGTTCGCTCGTCACGCTGATGTGGCCATGGCTCTGGCGCACAATTCCGTACACCGTCGAAAGGCCCAAGCCCGTTCCGCGTCCCTCTTTCGTCGTAAAGAAAGGCTCGAAAACTCGGGCCTGAGTGGCCTCACTCATCCCCGTGCCGGTGTCGCTGACCCTGAGTCGGGCGTAGGACCCGGGTGCGATCGTCTCCGAGGTGCTCTCCCGGGGTTGGTCCAGCCTCTCGACGTCGATCGCCAGGGTCAGCGTCCCACCGTTCACCATCGCGTCCCCCGCATTGAGGGAGAGATTGAGAAGCACTCGCCCGATCTGCGAACGGTTCGCCATCAGCCGCACAGGCTCCGATGCCGGCTCAGACACTATCTCGATGTCGTCTCCGACCAATCGGCCGAGAACTCCTAGCTGCTCGGCCATCAGCTCGTTGAGGTCGACGACCTCTGACTGCGGCTCCTGGCGACGGCTGAACGCCATCAGCTGACGCGTGAGCGAGCCGGCCGTGTTCACGGCGTGGCTGATTTCGGCCGTCAACTTGTGGGCGGAGCTATCAGGTTGAAGATCCGACCTTGCCAGCTCGGCGTTGCCGCCGATGACAGTGAGCAGGTTGTTGAAATCGTGAGCTACGCCTCCAGCCAGCAATCCGATTGTCTCCAGCCGGGCTGCGCGGCGCAGGCGCTCCTCCGCCAACTCCAGTCTGGCTGCGAGTTGGTCCCTTTCCTGCTGAAAGGCACCGGTCGCCGCGCCAAGCAGAGACAGCAGGATCAAGACAGCAAAGTAGGTCGTGCCGTGCTCAATCGCGTCTGTTGTCGGGGCCACGACACTCATTGCGGCGGAGCCGACTAGTAGCAGAACCCCCGAGGCAGACGCGGCCAGCACGCCGCCGCGCAGGCCGAAGTTGACTGCGCACCAGAGGATCGGCAGGGCGTAGATCAAGGCCAGCCATGGCGCGGCTTGAGGCCGCCCGTGAGCCACAATCGCCGCGAGGACCGCAGCCGCCAAAGCTAGGGTGACGGCGACCAGGATTGGGCCGGTGCGTGCGGTGCGTCCGTGCCTGTGAAGTTGGGACACCGGCCGCTGGTGCTCAGGGTCGGCGGGCAGCACGATCCACCGATCGAGCAGACGATCCCCCTCCAGCAGGAGCAGCGGCGCGATGACGAGTAGCGTGACGACAGACCCGTTGAACCAGTAGGAGAATGCGACCGAAAAGGCTGTGGGAAACTGAACGGCGCTGCCGACTGCCGCCAGCGCGGCGCTGCTCACAAGTACGCTGCCCACAAACCCGAGGTACGAGAGAAGATCCTTCGGCCCACGCCCCACCCGCGGGACGAAGCGATGAATGAGATACGCCGCAAGCCCCATCGCCGCGTAGGCCGTGCCTACCTTCGCCGTACCCACAAAGCTGTTCTCGAGTTCGACGGCGCCGAGCAGGTAGCCAAGGAAGCTGCCGAGGATTCCAAGCGGCCCAAAGAGGGCTCCACAGAGGTAGGCAACCCAGGCGATCGACTCCACTTTGCCCCCGAGTGCTGTCTGGACTAGTAGGGAGCGCAGGCCCACTGCCGCCGCTGTTGCACCAAAGCACAGCGCAACACGCGCCAGCCGGACTTTGTAGCGCTCAGCCACCGCTGGGACTCTCCGACATGCTCACATGCTACCCCGGTGCATTAGACAGCGGGCCATGTCGTCTTGTCGCTGAGGGGGCATTCACCGGTTTCTCTGCCGCGGCCGACGGCTGAGCGGAAGGTGGGACTTCTCGGCTGAGCATCCCCGCAGCAGTCTGATGCGTCGGACGGCCCCGACTTCCATCCAGCCAGTCGAGGACCGCCTTGCTACTGTCGTGCACGACTGGGAAGGAGCGTGGAGCCGTGTTGGGAATCTCGAAGGGTAGGACGTTTGGAGTCGTGGTGCTGACGACCTGCATCGCGTTGGCTGGTGCAGCTCCGCAATTCGGCGGCGTTCCCTCAGGTTGCGCTGAGGCGCGGCTTGGAGCCGAGATGCGGACGCTCGCCGAGCGCTTGGCAATACCGGGCCTGACCTACGGAGTCGTCAGAGATGGCGAGTTACTCTTTGATGGCGCCGCGGGATACTCCGAGACCCTGGGCCATCCGTTTACCGTCCGTACGCCAATGGACATGGCCTCGATCAGCAAGTCGATAGCTGCGGTCGCGACCATGCAAGCGATCGAGCGCGGAGAGTTGGCGCTGTCGCATCCGGTGGTGCGCTATTGGCCGCCGCCTCGCCGTCCAAGGCTGGCCTGGGGCTTTTCGATCCCCAGTGCCTTGATCTGGTAGGTCAAGGTCGAGGGCTTCACTCCGAGGAGTTCGGCCGCGCCTCCCGTGCCTGAGATCTTCCAGGCTGCGCGCTCGAGTGCGGCGATCAGGTTGTCCCGCTCCCGGCGTTTGAATTCGGCCGCGGTGAGAAAGGAATGCCGTGGTGTTTGGGGCTCGACGATCTGCACCGCCTCGGCGCGCGGAGCGCCCGGTAGAGCGAGGTCGAGCCGTAGGCGTTTGCCCTTGGAAAGGATGGCGGCTTGCTCGATGACGTTCTGCAGTTCGCGTACGTTGCCCGGCCAGTCGTAGCTCAGGATCTGCTGGCCTTGAAACTCAGAGATCGACAACTTGGGTCTGCGGAGCTGCTCGCAGGCCCGAGCCAGAAAATGATGCACCAGCGGCAGGATGTCTTCCCGGCGATCGCGCAATGCCGGCACCTCGATCGGAAAGACACTGAGTCGGTAGTAGAGATCTTCGCGAAAACGGCCCGCGAGCGCTTCCAACTTCAGGCCTCGGTTGGTCGCTGCCAGAACCCGGACATTCGCCGTGCGGGTAGTTTCCTCACCCACGCGTTGAAACTCGCCTTCTTGAAGCACTCGCAGCAGCTTGGCCTGCAAGTCGAGCGGGATCTCGGATACCTCGTCGAGGAAGATCGTGCCGCCGTCAGCCAACTCGAAGCGGCCGATGCGGTCGCGGTGAGCCCCGGTGAAGGCGCCCTGCGCGTGGCCGAAGAACTCGCTCTCGAATAGCTCGCGCGGCACCGCCGGGCAGTTGACCCTGACCAAGGGGCCCGAACTACGCTCACTGCCGGCGTGGATCGCCCGTGCCACGAGCTCCTTGCCGACGCCCGTTTCGCCCTGGATGAGGACACTGGCGTCGGTCGAGGCTACCGCTTCGACGCGGGCCATCACCTGCACCAAGGCCGCGCTGTCACCCACGATCTCGCCGAATCTGCCCGTTATCGTCACCTCCTCACGAAGGTAGTCGCGTTCGCGCTCCAGTTCCTGCTTCAGGCGCGCGGTTTCCTCGAAAGAAGTCCGGTATCGCTCTTCGCTTGCCCGCCCGGCCTCGTCAGCCTGCCTGCGAGCGAGAGCGTTTGCCAAAATGTCGGCGACGAGCCGCAGCCTCTGCAAGATACTCTGCGACCAGTCACGTTCTCCCTCTGCGAGCCTGAAGGTCACCGCTCCCAAAACCCGGCCGGCGACCTCCAAAGGCAAGATCGTTATCGGCGACGAGGTGCCGTACTCGCGACTCCAGCGTCTCTCGGCTCGGGCTTCCTCCGGCAGATCGGCGAGTCTCGTATTGACCAAAGATCGCCCCTGCTTCATGCGCTCGAACATCCAGGCGAAGTCGGCCAGATTCAACTTGTCGAACCGTTCCAGCCCGGGCAGCGCCCACACGTGAGTGAGCGGCCACGAGTCGTCGGTCTCGCGCTGAAAGAGCGAACTCCGACTGAGCCCCAGTCCCTCGCCAAGCAACCGGATGGCTTTCTCGATCTCGGCATCCAGCTGCGAGGCCTCGACGTTGATGAACTGTGCTGAGAGGTCTGAGATGAGGCCCTCGACTCGCAACCGGTCGCGCAGATCTTCCTCGGCTAGCCGGCGGTCGGTGATGTCGCGCCCTGCCGTCAGCAGCCGGGGCTCTCCGTCCGCTTCAAAAACAGCGGCACTCAACTCGACGATTCGGTCCTCTCCTTTCGTCGTTCGCAACGCGACTTCGTGAGGCCCTAGCTCCTCTCCCCGACGCCATCCCTCCAAGAGCCTCGCGCGGAGTTCAGGGTCCCGCCAAAGACCTAGTTTCTCGATCGTGTTGCCGACTATCTCCTCACGACTCAGACCCGCTTGCTCGACGAATCGGCTGTTGACCTCGAGTATTTTGTCATCGGTCAACGACGTGATGGCGATCGAGCCCGGACTGGATTCGAAGGCCTTGGAGAACTTCTCCTCCGAGGCCCTGATGGCCCTCGCGGCTCGATTCCGCGTCGTCACGTCGTCGAGAACGCCCAACGTGTGCGGTTCACTCAAATGTTCGAACGGGACGAAGAACCCTTCCAAGTCGAAGAGCTCTCCGTTCTTCTGAACGCCTCGACCCTCCAGGGCGATTCTCTTGCCGCGGCGCAAGGTCTCCAGGGCCTTCTCGAAGCGAACCAACGACTCCGTCGGCACGTACTGCTCCATCGGCATCGCGAGCATCTCTTCCCGCGAGTATCCGTGGAAGCCGGCCATGGCGGGATTCAAGTCCACCAGCTTGCCGTCTCTCAATCGTCGAATGACGAAGCCGCACGTCGTGGCGTCGAACACGGCGCGGTAGCGCTTCTCACTCTCCTCCAAGGCGAGAGCCGCTAGCCTCCTCTCGCTCACGTCTCTGCCCACCGACTGAAGCACCACCAGCGTGCCGTTCTCGTCGAAAAAGCCCGTGTCGCTCCACTCCTGCCAACCATCCGAGCCGTCCTCGCGGATGACTCGGTGCGTTTCGACGGCCGTTGGACGCTCCGGCGTCAGCGATTCGATCTTGTGGCGGATCATCTCGCGGTGCTCGGGAGCGACCAAGGGCATGAAGCTCGTGCCGATCAACGCCTCCGCCGGTTGCCTGAAGTACTGACAGTACGCCTCGTTGACGAAGGTGCGAGTGCCGTCCGGCTTCCAACGCACGATGAACTCGGTCTGGGAGCCGACGATGTCCCGGAAGAGGGTCTCGCCCCGGTCGAGTTCGCTCTCCGCGCGCCCCAACTCGCGAACCGTCGAGACCAACCCGGCTGAAAGGGTCATGGCGGATACCAAGATCACAAGCCAACTCCAGTTCAGGTGGAGATCGCTCATCACCGCGTGAGCTCGTTCGCCCGAGGTGAATAGCGGTAAGCCCCACATGATCACCAGATCGGCGACAAAGAGTACGGCGAGGAGCAGCAAGCCGGCCGAGACCGTCGCCGGCCCGTTGAAACCCAGCCGCCGAAAGTAGCGCCGCCGGGACCGGATCGACCAGACAGCGAACAAGACCGAACTCACGATCGCCAGATCGATCGCGGTCATCAGTCCTGTGGAATCCCAGATGTTGATCACGGTCGTCCCCCTGACCTGGCCGAAATCGCATCCCGCCCACCGTTGCGTGGGATTCAGGCTCACCCGAGGCCCCCACGACGTAGTAGCCGGAAACTACCCGAAGAAGAGTAGCAGGTTTTCGTGATCTGGTCGCGAAATCTTGTGAATAGTGGATATTTGTGACCATCAAGCCTAGATAAGTGCTGATTTTAAAGTTACTTATGGGGAAGACCGACCTGGCACCGTTGCTGCACCCTCAGGCCCGGGCTACGACACGCTTCAATGTTACGCCGGGACCCCCCATGCTCGAGACCGCGACTCCGACTCCGAATCCGACTCCTTCGCCCGCCAACACCGGCCCTGCGCCCGCGGCCGGATCCGAGGCGTCAGAAACCCGCGCCCTGAATCGAGTCGTCCTCGAAACCCTGCGCCGTGTGACGACCGTGCTGATCTTCATCTACGCGGCACTCGTCCTCGAAGGAATGCTCGGGTTTTCTCCCAACACGACCTCGGCCCGCCTCGCGACGTTGGTCACCTGGCTCGTTCTGGTGGTCGTGGCGGTCGCCATCAAGCGTGGCAAGGTGGCGAACCGCTACGCCAACCCTTTGGCAGCGACCATCGCCTCGCTGCTGTTTTTCCATCTCTTCGCGGTCTACCTGGCGTTGCGCATGCCGTTCTTCGAGAATCTGTTCGTCCTCGCGGTCGCGGGACTGGGGTTCCTGGTCCTGTCGCCGAGATGGCTGGCGGTTGCGATCGCCGTCACCACCACTGCATGGGCCATGGTCGCGTTCGAAACGAGTTCCGGTGACGAGTTGCTGAACCGCTTACTGGCCATAACGGTAGCCGTCATCGGAGCAGCCGTCTTCCAGTGGGCCCGGCTGACGACGACCGGCCCGCTGCGATCTGTCCTCGCCAAGTCGGAGCGGGGCCGGCTGGACCTGCGAACGGCTGAAGACGCACTGCTGGTCAAGCACCAGCAATACCGTTCGATCTTCGAGACCATGATCGACGGGCTCACCCTGCGGTCCCTCGACCAACACAGGCTCCTCGAGGTCAACCCGGCGATGGCCGAGATGTTGGGGTACTCGGTGGAGGAGGTGCTTCAGCTCGAGCCCAAGGACTACATCCATCCGGACTCCTTGCCGACGTTCGCGAAGATGCTCGAGACCGTCGCGCGCGGAAAGCGCTATCCCTACACCGCAAAGGCGATCCATCGGGACGGTTCGATTGTCGAGATCGAGGGCACCTTCATTCCCTTCGGTTTCGACGGCGAACGGATGTCGATGGGGATCGTCAAGGACGTCACCGCTCGCAACGCGGCGCTGGACCGGTTGTCCGCTAGTGAAGAACGCTACAGGGCGCTGGTCGAAGACCAGACCGAGTTCGTAGTTCGCTGGACGCCCGACGGCACCCGCACTTTCGTCAACCAGGCTTATTGCCGCCATCTCCATGCGCCCCGCGAAACGCTCCTGGGGTCGACTTTCTTCTCCCCCGAAGAAGAGGCCGAGCGTCTGGAGGTTCTGGTCAAGCTGGCGGACTGGTCGCCCGGGAATCCGCCGATTGCCTCGCGACAGCTGTTCCTGGAGGCAGACGGCGAGCAGCGTTGGCTCGAGTGGTTCGATCGAGCGATTCACGACGAAGGGGGGCGGATAGTCGAGATCCAGTCGGTAGGCCGCGACATTCACGAGCAGGTGCTTGCTCAGGAGCGACAGAGGGCGAGTGACGCCCGTTTTCGCACGCTGTTCGAGCACTCTCCGGATGCGATTTTCGTCGAAAGCCTCGAAGGAGAGGTCCTCGACGTCAACCTCGCCGCCTGCGAGCTGCACGGTCTGACCCGCGACCAACTGATCGGCAAGGATGTCGTGGATCTCGTGCCTGAGCACGCGAAGGAGGCCGCGATGAGCGATTTCCGTGCACTCGTGGCGGGCGACAAGGAACGAATCGACGGTTTGAGTGTGGGCAAGGAGGGTCAGGACGTCCCGGTCAGCCTGACCGGTAGTCGCATTCAATACTCGGGCCAGCACGCGCTCCTGATTCATGCCCGAGACGTCAGCGAGCAGCGGACGGTGAGTGAGGCTCTGCGGCTTTCGGAGCAGAAGTACCGCCGGTTGTTCGAACAATCGCGCGACGCGATCATCATCAGCGCTCCGGACAAGGCCATCGAGGACGCCAATCCCGCTGCGCTGGAGTTGTTCGAGTGCAACTCCAAGGAGGAACTGAGGCTCATGGACCCGCTGACGCTCTACGAGCGCTCCGAGGATCGTGAGGAACTCGTCCGCCGCGTTGCCGAGCACGGCTATGTCGAGGACTTCGAACTGGGCTTGGTATCCCGCACGGGCAAGAGATTTACCGTGCTCGATACGATCACCGCGTTGCACGACGCGTCGGGAAGGCTGCTTGGCTATCGCTCGATTCTCCGCGACGTGACGGAGCGACGCAGGCTACAGGCGCAACTTCGCCAAGCCCAGAAAATGGAGGCGGTCGGTCGCCTCGCGGGCGGCCTGGCACACGACTTCAACAACATGCTGACGGTCATCGGAGGCTATGCCGATCTCGGCTTGAGGTGCGACACCGCAGGGCCCTTCGCCGAGAACTTCTCCCAGATCCAGGAGGCCACGCGCCGCGCGACCGACCTCACCGGCCAGCTACTCGTGTTCAGCCGACAGCAGGACCTCAACCCTCAGGTTCTCGACTTGAACTCGGTCGTCAGCGGCTTCGAGACATTGCTGCGAGGTTCCCTGACTGAGGACATCTACATCGAACTCAATTTGGACCAGGGGCTCGGGAGCATCGAAGCCGATCCGGGTCAGGTCGAGCAGGTGTTGATGAACCTGGCAGTGAATGCCGGGCATGCCATGCCCGATGGCGGACGACTGGTGATCGAGACCCGCAACGTCGAGCTAACCGAGGTGCTGCACGACGAAGGCGGACAGATGACACCCGGGCCTTACGTCATGCTGGTCGTGAGCGACACCGGCTGCGGCATGAGCGAGGAGACCAGGAGCCGGGTGTTCGAGCCGTTCTTCACCACCAAGAAGAAGGGTCAGGGCACCGGGCTCGGCATGTCCACCGCCTACGGCATCGTCCAGCAGAGCGGCGGCTCCATCTGGGTCTACAGCGAAGAGGGCCAAGGGACAGTCTTCAAGATCTACCTCCCACGGATCGACGCCGACCAAGAGCAAACCAAGGAGCCAGTCCAAGAGGCCGTGACGCACCACGGTGCGGAAAGAGCCACGATTCTCATAACCGACGACGACAGCGGCATTCGCTCCTTCCTGGCCAACGCGCTGGGCCAAAAGGGCTTCCGCGTTCTCACGGCGACCTCGGCCGAAGAAGCGCAACAGGTCAGCCAGGCGCTCGATCGGCCGATCGACATCCTGTTGACCGACCTCATCCTCCCCGGAGCCGACGGAATCCAACTGGCCGAGGCCATTCGAGGGCGGTACCCGCGAGCCGCCATCATCTTGATGTCAGGCTACTCGGAGCGGGCCACGCCGAACGGCTATGAGATCCCCGACCACGCGATCTTCCTCGGCAAGCCATTCGCCATCGACGAGGTCACGAGAGTAGTGAGAGAGGCGCTGGCGGGCGGCGAAGCCGAGGCGAACTAGGAGGCAGGTTCGCCGTCGAGTGACGGCCCGACGGCGGGTTTCCAGTTTCAAGTTTCGAGCGGGCGACACGTCCGGCTGGAGCACGACAGTGCCCTGAGCAGATCTGGGTGGGCTGTGTCGGGGTGGGTGAGTAGAATTGAACGATGGACGAGAGAATCATGGAACTCGAGAGCCGAGTTGCGTTCCAGGATCGAACGATCCAGGATCTCGACGAGGTGGTCCGAGTTTTCTCCAACCGTGTGGAGAAACTGGAGAAGCACCTATCTGAGTTGGTCGGAGAACTCCGAGCGGGCCGCGAGGACGTCGGTCCGCACGACGAAAAGCCGCCTCACTATTGACCCTGGGGCCGACCGGATCACTCGGGTCGGCGAGAGAGCTCAGGCGTCCCGCTTCCCGTCTAACTCAGCCCAGCGCTCGTAGAGTCGGTCTACCTCCTTCTGGGCTTCCTCCATCGTCTGGTAGTGCTCTTGGAGCAAGACGGCGTTCGCCACGCTCGCGGGATCATTCATCAAGGCCTGGGCCTTCCTCGCCTTGTCTTCAGCCGAGAGGATCTTCGCCTCCAGGCCGTCCAATTCTCGCTGCTCCAGATAGCCCAGCCGCCGCGCGCGCGGAGCCGCAGCGCTGCGCGTCTTGGGGGCGAGACCGGCCTTTTTCGCAGCCTTGGCGATCTGCCGGGCGCTCATCCACTGGTCGTAGTCAGCGTAGCCCTGTCCTCCTCCGTATCCATCGAGGGCCAAGATCTCGGTGGTAACGCGGTCGATCAGTTGCCGGTCGTGCGAGACGAGAACCAGCGCTCCCGGAAACTCGAGCAGGGACTCCTCGAGCACCTCGAGAGTAGGAATGTCGAGATCGTTGGTCGGTTCATCGAGAACCAGGAGGTCGGCCGGCTGCAGCATGAGGCGTGCGAGCACCACTCGCGCGCGCTCTCCGCCTGACAGCTGCGAGACCGGCTGCTCGAGTTGCGACGCGCGGAAAAGGAAACGCTTGGCCCAGGTGACGACGTGTACCGGCTGGTCCCGATAGACCACGCCGTCGCCTTCCGGTGCCAGGGCGCGCTTGAGACTCTGTGTCGTGTCGAGCCCGCGGCGGTTCTGATCGAAGTAGACCACTCGCAAGTCGTCGACCTGGTGGATCGAGCCCGAGTCCGGTGTGAGTTCGCCGACGATCATTCGCAGAAGAGTCGACTTGCCCGAGCCGATCGGGCCCACAACCCCGAGCCGCTTGCCGGGAGTCAGGAGCAGCTCGAGATCGTCGATAACTGCTCGTTCTTCGAAACGTTTGCACAGGCCTTGGCAGTGCCAGAGCCGTTTGGTCTTGCGACCCGAGGCCGTGAGCTCCAGCCCCGTCGGCTCGGCTGCCCTCCGTTCTCGGCTCTGAGCCAACTCGGACAGGCTCCGATGTGCCGCGTCGATGCGGGCCTTGGACTTCGACGTCCGGGCCTTGGGCCCGCGGCGCAGCCACTCGACTTCCCGCCGGACATGGTTCGCCAGCGACTCCTGGTAGCTCGCCTGGTTCGAGAGCAGGGCATCGCGCGCCTCGAGCAGGTCGACGTAGCTGCCGTTGACCGACAGGAGGCCCTCGGGGTAGATCCGGTCGATGTCGAGCATTCGCCGAGCCACGTTTTGCAGGAAGTAACGATCGTGGCTTATGACGACGAACGTCAACGACGCGCTTGCCAGCAGCGACTCGAGCCATACCGTCGAATCGACATCGAGGTGATTCGTCGGCTCGTCGAGCAGCACCAGGTCCGGATCGCCGACGAGAGCACAGGCCACGGCTAAGCGCGTCCTCCAGCCTCCAGACAGGGCATCGGCCTTGGTCACCGGCGTTGCAAACCCGGCGCGGCTCAGGGCGATACCAGCCTTGTGGTCGTCGTTCTCGGCAGCGCCGGCCACGATTTCACCCACGGTCTGGTCCGGCTCGAAGGCCGGATGCTGTGGCACATAGCCAACCCGCAGGCCCTTACGCCGTGTGCATTCGCCTTCGTCAGGCTCGAGCTGGCCGGCGAGGATCTTCAAGAAGGTCGACTTGCCGGCGCCGTTCGGGCCGATCAAGCCGACGTGATCGCCCTCGTTCAGAACGAACGAGAGCCCTTGGAACAGAGGCTTGTCGCCGAACGCTTTGCTGAGGTTCTGACATGTAATGAGGAGTTCAGGAGGCATGGTCGGAAGTGCATTTCATTCGCGCGAGCGACCTACCGTATAGGACCTGGTGCCGAGGAGGCTCTCAGTTGGAAGCTTGGCTCGAGAGGGCGTGAGCTCGAATCCGGCCGCGCACCGGACGATGGTCGGAGAGAGTGTCCTGCTGAAGCACCATGCCTCCAAGGGGTTCGAGCCGGAGCTCTCGGCCGCTACGGAAGAGAATGTGATCGATATCGACGCTTGGCGAGGTTGAATTCCAGCTCGGCCCGGCAGGCTCGACGTGCTCGAAACCGGCTGCATAAAAGGCTTCGAGCGTCCGACTCTCAGGCACGTCGTTGTAGTCGCCTGCAACGACGAGAGCGAGGTCGAGAGGGTCGATCAGGGCCAGCAGAGCGCTGGCCTGTTGGAATCGAGACGTATCGTCGCGGGTCCAGTTGAAATGAACGTTGACCGCCACGAGCGTCTGTCCCAGCACTTCGACCTCTCGTAGGAGGGCAACGCGGGGTTCGTCGCCTGTGGGAAGTCGAAGGGATCTCGTGGACTCGACCGGCAATGCGCTGAGCGTGCCGAGGCCATAGCGTCCGCCTTGATATGGCATGAAGGACCCGAACGCGCCGTCCATGCCGGTGATCTCACCCAAGACCGCCATCTGATCGACGTCGTTCGAGCGGGCGCAGTGCTCGTCGATCTCCTGCACGAAAACAAGATCGGCCCGCTGCTGCCAAATGTAGTGCCCCTTGGCTTCGAGATTGTGTTCGCCGTCGTCATCGACTCCGTGGAGCAGATTCCAGGTGAGGATCGACAGCTCGATGCTCGGTGGGTCGCTCGAGGGCGGGATCTGGTTGGCGCACGAGAGAGTGAGAACGACGGGGAGCGCGGCGAGAACTCTCATGCTCCTTGAGCGTACTTGATCCCGCTCTTGAGGGTGATGGGTGGGCGAGGAGCGAGAGGCCGACAGATGAGGAGTGCCGGATAGACTCGCCTCGATGCCCGCCGTGGCCCATCTGGCGGCGGCTGACGCCGGGGGCAGCAGGAAGGAGATAGACGACGCATCTTCTAGTTCGCAACAAAGTAGAGGACTTCGACCACTGGAAGGCGGTCTTCGACGCCGCCTCGGCGGCGCCTCGAGACTCGGGACTGACCTTGCTCAACATGTGGCGCTGTCTCGATGACCCCAATGAGGTGTTTTTCCTGTTCCAGGTCCAGGACCGCGGCAGGGCAGAGGCCTTCATGCAAACGCCCGAGTCGGCAGCCACCGGGGTCGAGGCCGGGGTGATCGATGGCGAGGCTCATTTCGTAGCACAGGTCGCGTAGAGCCAGGGGCGCTCGGTGGGCCGAAACCTTGAGGCCGTCCGCACGTCCTTCAAGTGAGACGATCGATGAAGAAAGCACTATTGATAGCCGTGACGGTACTCGCGGGGAGCGCGGCGATCGCCCACTGGCACTTTTCGGATCGCGGGCGCTTGACCACCGAACCCGAATTTACGGGCCTCGGCCGAACCGTCCTAGGCAATGAACTGGTTTCTCAGAACGACCCCGCCGCGGTCTTGCGCTTCGATCCGGCGTTTCGACACGTTGGCGGGCAGAAGTTCGTTCTCTATGGAGTTGCGGATACCGAGCAGCACTTCTTCGTCGAGACCACCCCGGACGACCAGCTCAAGAGCGTCTACTGGGTGCAGTACGAGGCCTACCTTCCCGGCAAGAGCTACACCTACGACTACGACGACTCGCCGCTTCGCGTGAAGATCGGTGAGTACGAGTTCTACACCGATACCGACATGGCTGAGTTCGACCCCGACAAGAAGAGGCGGCGCGGCACCGATGGCGCCATGGCGCGCCAGCTCCTCGCGAGCAAGGGCTATGTGTTTCCCAAGGACTTCGCCTACGCGAGACTGGTCTACCTCACCGACGAGTCGCGGCAGAAGGAACTCATGATCATCTTCATCGACGACCTTGCGGCGTATGGATTGACTGCAGCGGAACTCGAGGAGGGTGGTGCGCAGGCCTCGCGTCGACCCGAGATCGCGCAGGCGCACTTGGACCGCATCAAGGGCACACTCCAAGTCGTCACACTCGGGAAGGACTCGGCCGACGCGGGGATCCCGTCGAACCAACCCGGCACCATGGATTGATCGGCTCACTCGCGATTCCGTACTCTAGCCAAGGCCAGGCTCGTTGAGAGTTGGTGTTGGAGTAAGCTTGGGGCGGAACGAGGGCAATGTAGTGAGGATCAGTCATCCAAGGGTCTTGAGCGCCCTGATTACGTTGTGCGGCGTAGCTGCAGTGGCCGGCGCTGGCGTCTGCGACCCAGGCTCGGTTGCGGCTCCGGCCAGTTTCGATGGCGTCGTGCGGCCGGCCCTGGCTGAAGACGTCAATCCGGACCCCCGTGTGGTCGAGATCTTTCTCACCGCGCGAGAAGCGCTGTGGGATTTCAATACCGGCAACGACACCGAGATATTCACCTACAACGGTGTCCTGCCGGGGCCCATGATCGAGGCCAATGTCGGCGATACCCTGATAGTTCATCTGTGCAACGACCTGCCGGTCGAGACGACGATCCATTGGCACGGGCTCGAGCCGCCTGCGAACATGGATGGCAGCAACATTTCTCAAGGGGCGGTTCCGCCGGGCGGCACGTTCCGCTACGAGTTTCCTCTCCTCTTTGCCGGCACCTTCTGGTACCACCCGCATATTCAGACCCACGTGCAGGTGGAGAAGGGCCTCTACGGAGCACTGATCGTGCATGACCCCGACGAGGACGCCGACCTGCAGCTGCCGGAGGACGAGCACGTCCTGATGCTCGACGATGTTTGGCTCGATGACGACGGCCAGATCGTCGAGCCCTTCCTCGGCACGCGCGAGGAGGTTGCAATCGAGCAGCTCAACGGGCGCGAGGGCGACGCCTTTCTGGTCAACGGGGTGCGGTTCCCGACCATGACCCTCCAGCAGGGCGTACCCCACCGGTTGCGGGTCTTGAACGTCGCCAACGCCCGCTTCATGCGAGTATCGATCCCCAGTGTTCCGATGTGGCGAATCGGTGGAGACCAGGGGTTGATCGAGCACGCCATCCTGGTGCCACCGTCCGGATTCGGCATACCGCCACCGGGCGGGCCGTCGCGTCACAAGTCCGATCCGGACCCGACGACCGGCCTCTTGTTGAGCCCTGCAGAACGAGCCGACGTCGTGTTGATCCTCGACGGCGACGAGGGCCCGTTCTCGTGGGCCTGGCACGACACACAACGGGGCCGCCACAGTGTGGATTTCCTGCCCGACGGCACGGTCGTCCTGGCTCACAACATCCCGGATGGCTCGAACGAAGTGATCCACTTCGCTTTGGTGACGACGACCGGCCCGCCCGGTCCGACCAAGTGGGTGCCGCCGGATCCGCTAACGACTCTGACGTCGATCGACACTACGGGCGCGTCCACTCTGCCTCTTGTCATGGGCCACACGATCCCCGACTGGGATACCGGCGAGACTGTGTTCTTCGTGCAGGCGCCGGGCAAGCCCTTCCAGGCGCTGACGCCGCGCGACGTCCACTCCGTGCTGACCAACGGTACATACGTCTGGGAGGTCAAGAACCTCACCGGCTCGCACCACAACTTCCACACCCACGGTTGGGGTTTCCAGCACATCGAGACCGAGTTCGTGGACCTGGACTTCCCGGATGATCCGGATCGCAACTACATAGAGCCCGCAACGCATCTCGAGAACAAGGACACCTTCTTGATCAAGCGCCGGCCGGGCACTGTGCGCTTGCGCAGTTGGAGCATTGGGCGCTTTGCGGTCAAGTTTCGCGACAAGGGCCGCGTCGGGCAGATTGCCGCGTCCGGCAAGATCCCGGGCGAGAGCACATCCGGCGGTTGGTTGGCGCACTGCCACATCCTGGAGCACTCGGCGTTGGGGATGATGAGCTTCTTTCAGATCGCCGATGTCTTCATGGATGGTTTCGAATCCGGAGACACTTCGGCCTGGTCCACGACTGTGCCGTAGCCACCTCACCCTGTACCCCGTCCTCACCGGCAGTTCGCTATCGGTTAAGGTAGCGCGTCGCTCGACTCAGAGCCCCACCTGGAGGTCATCACAGATGAAAGCACGAACCACTTTCGCGGCAGCCTTGCTGTTGCTTCTCGCGACCGGCAGCGTCTCGGCTAAAGCAGTGCCCTGCGTAGGCGGCATGGCGGGGGGCTACCCCTGCGACAGCGTCACGTTGATGTCACACCTGTCGTCGGCTCAATTGGGTACCGATGCGGCGTCTGACAACTGGGGCTGGGAAGACCCCGAGACGGGCGTCGAGTACGCCCTGATCGCCTCGGTCGAGGGCACGATCTTCGTCAGCCTCGAGGACCCAGAGGTCCCCGTGATCATCGGCACTCTGCCGGCGCACAACGGGCTCAATACTTTCATCAGGGATGTCAAGGTCTACTCCGACCATGCGTTCGTAACGGCGGACACCTCCAACCACGGCATGCAGGTCTTTGATCTGACGGAGTTACGGGACGTCGTGACCCCTCCCGTTGTCTTTAGCGAAACCGCGCACTACAGCGGGATCTCGGATGCCCACAACATCGCGATGAACCCCGACACCGGATTCGCCTATCCGGTCTCGGACGACACCTGTAGCGGCGGTCTCCATATGGTCGATGTCAGTACGCCGACCGTGCCCGTCTTCGTGGGCTGCTACTCCGACGCGGGAAATATCCACGACACGGTGTGCCAGATCTACAACGGTCCGGACGTCACTCACCAGGGCCAGGAGATCTGCATCGTGGCCGATCTCTCGGGTCTGGTCGGCATCGTCGATGTCACCAACAAGGCCAATCCGGTGACGCTGTCATCGACGCCCTATGGCGGCGCCTCGATTTCACATCAGGGTTGGTTCACCGAGGACCAGCGCTACTACATCCATGGCGACGAGGGCGACGAGCAGAACGGCAGCAACACCAAGACCTACGTCTTCGACATCCAGGACCTCGACAACCCGTCGCTCGCCGGCACCTATACGGCGACCACGGGAGCCACCGACCACAACCAGTATGTACACGGCAATTACGTGTTCCAGGGCAACTACCGAGCGGGTTTCAGGGTCCTCGAGATGGGAGACCTCTCGGTCGGGGAGCTGACCGAGGTGGCCTTTCTGGACACGCGGCCGACGAGCGATAGCAACAGCTTCAGTGGCGCCTGGACGACCTACCCGTTCTTCGACAGCGGTCTGGTGATCGTGACGGATACCGGTGAGGGCCTCTTCGTCTTGCGGCCGGAACTCGGCATCTTCGCCGACGGCTTCGAGAGCGGCGACACGTCGGCCTGGTCGTCGACGGTACCCTAGAGACGGATAGGGCCACCCTGACATGGCACCGACCCGACTGAGTTGGCCACTGTTGCTGGCCTCGGCTTCTTCGGGATTTGTGTTCGCAGTACTCAGTATCGCGGGCTTGCTTCCCGACGTAGCCAGCACCCAGCGGGTGGCGCTGGCCCTGCTGGGAACCATCGGGGTGGCGGTGGGGCTCAAGGCGCCGGATCGGCCGCTCCTGCACGGGCTCGCTGGCGGCTTTCTCGCGGGGTTGGTCGCGGTCGAATTGCAGGCTCTTTTTCTCACGACCTATTTCGCCAACAATCCAGAGTTTGCGGACATCGAGATGCCCTTCGGCTGGCCTCCCCGAGTGGTGACCGCGGTCTTGGGGCCGCTCAATGCAGTCCTGGCTGCGGTCGTCAGTGGGCTGGTGGCGTGGGCGACCTCTCGAGTCCGTAGCGTCTTCTAGCTCGCGCCTCGCGAGCAACACGCACCGTACAGCCGGTGTTCAGTCATCCCGGAGCTCAGAGGATCGCCCCAAGGGCTCGCGTAGACTGGCCGGACGGTTTCTTGGTGTGCCTGCCAACCGGTTTTGAACTGGAGAACGAATGATGAGACTCAATCGGCTCGCTATGGTCGTCGTCAGCATCTTGATATTCAGCCCAATGGCCCAGGCAGAGGCCGGATCCGGTGACCTATCGGAGCAGGTGGCGGCTGTCGAACGCGCCTTCGCCAAGACCATGGCCGATCGCGATCACGACGCTTTCACCTCGTTCCTGTCGGAAGAGGCGGTCTTTCTGGCGGGGACGACCGTTCGCAGCGGCAAGCAAGCGGTGGCCTCCCATTGGCAGGCCTATTTTGCCGAGCCCGGCGCACCCTTCTCCTGGGAACCAGAGACCGTTTCAGTTCTCGAATCAGGCTCGCTGGCGATCAGCACCGGTCCGGTCTGGGATGCTGAGGGAACCCGAACCGCCACCTACACTTCGATCTGGCGCCAGGAGGAGCCTGGCGTCTGGAGGATTGTCTTCGACAAAGGGAACAAGTACTGCGAATAGGGCAGCACTGCGAGCAGGGTCGGGCACCCGCCCGCTCGAGGTTTGCTAACCTCTGGTTGTGGCATTGGCTTCAGCTCCGCCGCCGGCTGCGGCGCTCCCTGACGGGCTCGTCGAGTCCCTGGAGGACTTGCTGGGCGATCGATTTTCGCGGGCGGAGTCAGTACTCGACCTGCACGGACGCGACGAGTCGTCTCTCCCGCCAACCTTGCCGCAAGGGGTGGTCTTCCCGGAGAACTCCAGCGAAGTTCAGGCTATCGTCGGCCTATGCGGCGAGCACGGCGTGCCGATCGTCCCCTTCGGCGCCGGTTCATCTCTCGAGGGGCACGTGCTGCCGATCCATGGGGGGCTCTCGCTCGATCTGACGAGGATGAACAAGATCGTGGCAGTGCAGCCTGAGGACTTCGACGTCACGGTCGAGGCTGGAGTGACGCGCCTGCAACTCGAGAAAGCGCTCGCCGAGCATGGCCTGTTCTTTCCGGTCGATCCGGGAGCGGATGCAACTTTGGGCGGCATGGTCGCGACCGGCGCTTCCGGCACCACGACCGTGCGCTACGGCACGATGCGGGAGAACGTACTGAGCCTTGAAGCCGTGATGGCAGACGGCCGGTTGATTCGCACCGGAAGCCGGGCCAAGAAGTCGTCGGCCGGCTACGACCTGACCCGGTTGATGGTCGGCTCGGAAGGCACCCTGGGCGTCATCACCGAGGTGACCCTGCGGGTCCAGGGAATCCCCGAGGCTGTCTCGGCAGCCGTCTGTGGTTTTGCGGACCTGCCGAGCGCAATCCGCAGTGCCGTCGAGGTGATTCAATGGGGCCTGCCGGTCGCTCGCGTGGAGTTACTCGATGAGGTCGGCGTGGCGGCGGTCAATCGGAACTCCGGTCTCGCACTCGCCGAGGTGCCGACGCTCTTCTTCGAATTCCACGGCTCTCCCGCCGGCGTCTCGGAGCAGGCCCGGGCCACTGCCGAGATCGCCGGCAACAACGGGGGAAGCGACTTCCGGTGGGCGACGGAAGCGGGGGAGCGGCACGCACTGTGGCAAGCGCGGCACGAAGCCTACTTTGCCGCTCTAGGGTTGCGGCCAGGGGCGCGGGTGATGTCGACCGATGTCTGCGTCCCGATATCGCGGCTGGTCGAGTGCATCAGCGCGACGAAGGCCGAGGTCGCGCGAGCCTCGTTCCCGGTGCCCTTGGTAGGGCACGTCGGAGACGGCAACTTCCACCTCCTCTTGGTGATCGATCCTGAGTCCGAGGCCGAACTGGCAGAGGCCAGGGCGATTAATCGAGCCCTGGTCGAGAGAGCCCTGTCCATGGGTGGGACCTGCACCGGGGAACACGGCGTCGGCGTCGGGAAGTTGCGCTGGATGGAACAACAGCACGGCCCGGCTCTCGAAGTAATGCGCGCCGTCAAGCAGGCTCTCGACCCCCATGGGTTGATGAATCCCGGCAAAGTGCTGCCGCCTCGAGCCTGAGGAGGCCTCCGACGGCTCAGATGATGAGCCGCACGCCGCCAAGATCGGCCAGCCCGTAGAGAAAGTGGTCGCCGGGCGAGCCGATGAACATGAAATTGACCGGCTCAGCGAGCCCCAGGCGTACTTGCCCGCCTGCATGATGGCCAGGGCCGAGACGTAGAGGCAGGACGACGTAATGTCGTTACCGCAGATCGCGGTTGCTGGGAGTTCGGTCAGCCCGCCGTGCTTGTGTTCCGAGAGATGCGTCGGGCTTGCTGCTGCGGTTTGGGCATCCATAGGCAGGCGAGCTCATAGAAAATCGGGCCGATTTCCAGGCCGGCGCTCTTCCGGCCCGCCGGGCCGGGGTGTTCGTCTTCTCTAGCCCAGGACGTGGACTAGAAGGGGAAGAAGATCGGCACCAAAAAGGTGAGGACAACAAGCAGCAGGACCGTTAGCGGCGTACCGACCTTGAGGTAGTCCGACGAGCGATAGCCGCCGGCGCCCATGACGAGCAGGTTCGCTTTGTGGCTGAACGGGGTCATGAAGGCAGCCGAGGCCGCGAGGCTGACACCCATCATCAACGGGTAGGGGCTCATGTCCATCCTGTCGGCCATCTCGATCACGACGGGGGCCAGGAGGACGACCGCTGGGGCTCCATCGAGGCCCTGGCTCAGAACGCTCGCCAGCAGGACCAGGGCACCCAGCACGAAATAGGGTCCGAGGGGCCCTGCTGTCTGGGCTACCGTATCGGCGAGGAAGGTCGCCGCTCCGGTCCGTTCCATGGCGAAGCCGACCGGCAAGACAGCTGCCACGAGGAAGATGGCTCGCCATTCGATGACCCGGTAGGACTCCCGCATCGTCAAGGCGCCGGCGAGAATGACGAGGGATGCTGCAGTGAAGGCGGCGACGTGAATTGGTTGGGTGCCGGTGGCAACGAGGCCGATCATCAAGGCGAGCCCACCCAAGGCGAACGGCGCCTTCTTGTTACGTCGCGGAGCTTGGTCGGCCTGCGACAGCACGACGAAGTCCGGATCCGAAGCCAACTGGCGGATCTTCTCGCGCGGACCGTGGAGCAGCAGGGCGTCACCGAAGCGCAGTTCGGTATCCGCCAAGTCGGCGTGGATTGGGCGGCCCTCGCGCCATAAGGCCAGAGCGATGAGGCCGGAGCGATCGCGGAAGTGGAGGTCGCGCAAGGTGCGACCCTGGGCTGCCGAGCGCGGGGCGATCGCCGCTTCGACCATCCCGGACCCCTCGCTCTCGAGCGTCTCGCTGGAGGCTGTGGTGGTGACTTCGACGTCGCCGAGATCACCCAGGGTGTCGATCTGGCCGGCGTCGGCGGTGAGCACCAGCCGGTCGTTGGCCTGGATGGTCTCATCAGCCGGCACAGCGAGTTGAAGCTCGTCGCCGCGGGCGATGCCGAGCACCGTCAAGCCAGCAAGTTCACCCAGGCGACTGCCGCTCAAGGTCGAGCCCACAAGATCCGAGGTGGACGAGACGGTGATGACGCAGAGTCTCTCTTGCAGTTCGAGGAGGGAGCGCATGCCGGTGTCGGTCACGGTGAAGTCGTTCTCGTGGCCGAAGCTTTCGATTCTCGACTGCGTGCCGAGAGCGAAGAGCTCATCCCCGGGTCGTAGCGGCCGTTCCGCCAGATGGTCGACCAGCAACTCGTCATGACGACGGATCGCCGCCACGGCGAGGCCGAAGCGCTCGCGGAACTTGAGCTCGCCGAGAGTCTTGCCGGCGACCTCGGCATCGGGCTTGACTAGCGCCCGCACTCCGTCGATATCGGTTGGAACGTCGGGTAGTTGACGCGGTCGAACGGTCTCGACCTCGAGGCTCTTCATCTTCAAGAGCTCGTTGACACGCTCGGCCTCGCCGTCGACCAGCAGGACGTCGCCCCCGCGCAACTCGGTGCGGGCTTCGGGCTCGAAGCGCCGGCTGCGACGCTGGATCATGACCACCTTGACGCCCAGCATGTTGCCGAGGCGGGTCTCGGCCAAGGTGCGGCCATCCAGGGGCGAATCGTCCGGCAACCGAAGAGAGAATAGCCGGTTCTCGAGTTGGTAGACCTGCACCAGGTCGTCTCCGCGTGGGCTGCTGAGGCCGCTCTTCTCCCGGTTCGGCAGCAGTTTGCGGCCGATGGTGAGCATGTAGACCAGACCCAGGCCGAGAATCGCCAGACCGACGGGGGTGAAGTCGAAGAGGGTGAAGGGCTCGAGCCCGCGGTCGCTGAGCATCTGGGCTGCCAGGATGTTGGGCGGTGTGCCGACCAGAGTGGTGGTGCCTCCAAGGATTGCGCCGAAGGCAAGCGGCATGAAGAGCCGCGACGGGGACAGGCCCGCGCGTGGCGCCAGGGTGGCGACCGCCGGCATCAGAACGGCGGTGGCGGCGATGTTGTTCATGAAGGCCGAGAGCACGCCGGCGACGACCATCAGGACGACGATCAGGCGGATCTCGCTGTTGCCCACAAGCTTGTGGATACGCGCTGCGATCAGGTCGGCGACGCCGGTCTCGAGTAGCGCGGCGCCGAGGATGAAGACCGACAGCATGGTGATCACGGCTGGGGAAGAGAACCCTTGGAAGGCCTCCTCCGGTTTGACGTAGCCGGCGAATACCAGGATCACCAGGCCGAGAAAGGCCGTCAGGTCGACGGGCAGCTTCTCGGTCAGGAAGAGGTAGACCATCCCTGCGAGCAGAACGAACAGGGCTGCGATCTGGAAGGTCACGGGGTTGTCAGTCTCATGGGTTCTGGGCTCTTCCGGTACAGAACATCTTGCCAGGGTTGGCGGGGTCATCGCCAGGGGCCGCTCCCGGGCGAAGGGACATTCTCAATTTCGGGTGCGTCTCGTGTAGCGCAGGGTCGACAGCCTCAGGCCCAGCTCGAGGTCGGTCTGGAGTCGAACGAGCGACTGCGCCAGCCGGGCTTCGTCGGCGTGCTCGACGAGTTTGTCGGCGAGTCGTGGACGGATAGCGGGTAGGTCCTCGTCCAACTCGGAGTCGCCGGCCGCGGCCGCCAGGGTCCAGTCGAGCGAACCGAAGTCGCTGATCAGCTGGGCGCCGGTCTTCAAACCGATTCCGGGCACGCCGCGAATGGCGTTGGTGCTGTCGCCGGCCAGGCCGAGCAGGTCCACCAGCTGGCTCGGGGGGACGCCGAAACGCTCGATGACTTTCTGACGGCCGAAGTCGCGCTTCTGAAAATGGTCGCGCACCCGGATGCTGGGTGAGACGAGCTGCTGGAAGACTTTGTCGGTCGACAGGATCGTAGCCTTGCCGCCCGCAACGGCCACCTTGGCGGCCAGCGTTGCGATGACGTCGTCGGCCTCGGCGCCTGGCGTATCGAAGGAGGGCACGCCCATTTCGGCGAAGGCCTCGCGGAAAGTAGGCAGAGCGTGCTGTAGAGCCTCAGGCATCGGTTTGTGACCTGCCTTGTAGCCGGCGAAGGCTGCGTGGCGCCAGGTCGTACCGCTGCCTTCAAAGATCACGACGGCATGAGTCGGGCCGGCCTCTCGCAACGCTCGCCGCAGCGACAGACAGCTTGATTCCCTGGCCTCTGCCGCTCGTTGGGGGCCGTCTTCCCCGGGCTGCGCCGCATACACACGGCGGATCAGGTTGAGGGCATCCACCAGCAGGAGGTGGATCGCCGCTCGGGTCGCCCGGGGGTTGCCTTCGGCCACGAAGTGAGGGTAGCAGAGCGCCCGCGCCGGCCGTCCGGACTCACCGCTGGCACCGGCGTGCCGGATATCCTACGGTCGATCCGTCCGATCTGTTCGATGAATCGATGAACCAGATGAACCCAGTGAAGCCTCCCAAGCGCAATCGAACTGCCAGCCTCGAAAAGAGGCACGCCCAAAGCCGGTGGCTCTGGCTTTTGCACCTACAGGCCGCCGCGGGCTTTGCTGTCGCCCAGCCGCTCTTCGATGTGATGGGTCGCCACACCGAGTTCGCGATCGCGCATCGGCTCGGCCCGGTCGACTTCCTTGTGTTGGCCGGGCTTCTCAGCCTGAGCGTCGGCGGAATCCTCTGGCTGCTGGTGGCAGGTGTCAGCCTGATCGGTCCGCGGGCCGGCAGCTGGTGCCAGAGCGCGACGATGGGGTTGACTCTCGGAACGCTGCCACTGGCCTTGTTGAGCGGCAAGGAGGCCGACCTGGCGGTGCGGCTCGTGCTGTGGGCCCTCGCCGCAATCTTGCTTGCCGTGGTGTATTCCAGGTACTTGCTCATGCGCCGCTTCCTGACTGCGCTCGCCCTCGCGGCGCTCGTCTTTCCCGCGCTTTTCCTTTGGCGCGTTCTACCGCAGGGCGCTAGTGCCCGGGCTGAGGCCCGGACACCTGCCTCGGCCCTGGAGCAGCCTGAGTTGACCCTGGCCGAGGGGGCGCGACCGCCGCTCGTTCTGGTGGTCCTGGACGAGCTACCCATGGCGTCGTTGCTGGTCGATGATACGGCGCTCGACGCGGCTCGCTTTCCGCACTTCGCGGAGTTGGCAGCGCGCTCGCACTGGTTCCGCAATGCGACCACGGTCTCGCAGTCGACCAGCGCTGCGGTGCCGGCGATCCTCACCGGCCAGTACCCACCAGGCAAGAAAGCGCCGACCGCCCAAGAGTATCCGGCAAACCTCTTCGCCCTGCTCGAGGATCACTATGCACTGAACGTCTTCGAGCGCATGACGTCTCTTTGTGGAGCCGCCTGCGAGGAGGGCGAAGCGGAGGCGTCCAGCGATGCCTCGTTTGCACCGGCCCGGGGGGCACGCTTGCGCCTGGCCCTCGAGGATCTTGCAGCGGTGCTCCTGGCGCTGCGCCTTCCCGGCCTGGGCCCCGACGTCACCGAAGGCTGGTCAGGTTATTGGGAGACCGCGCCCGTCGAGACGGTGCCAGAGCAGGCTGGAAAGGGAAGCACAAATCGCTGGGCTTGGGATCAGCCGCCGCAACGCTTCGCACGGTTTCTGACCCGGCTGGAGGACTCGCCGCGAGAGACGCTGCATTACATCCACATGTCGTTACCGCACGTGCCCTGGCAGTACCTGCCCGACGGTCGTAGGTACCGGCGCGAGCGGGTCGGAATGATTCACGGACTGGAGCGGGCCGGAAAGTGGCGCAGCAACGAGTGGGAGGTTACCCAGGCCCAGCAGCGGCACCTTTTGCAGTTGCAGTACGCGGACCGCCTGCTGGGTGAACTGATCGACACCCTGGACAGAACGGGTCTGTTCGAAGGGAGCCTCGTCGTAGTGACGGCAGATCACGGGGCTGCCTTCCGCCCGGGCGATCATCGAAGGATCATCAGCTCGCTGAATCTGGCAGATATCGCTCACGTACCACTCTTCGTCAAGATGCCAGGGCAGACCGAGGGTGCGCCTCATGCCGGCAACGTCGAGTTGGTGGATATCGTGCCGACTATCCTCAACGCTCTCGGCGCCCGAGGCAATTTCAAGCTCGACGGACTCGATCTCCTTGCCGCGGAGAGAGCTTCGAATAGCAAGACAATCTTCCGCAACTCATTCCATGGTGGCTCGGGGAAGGCCGTCGACTTCCGGATGGAGGACTTGGCAGCGACCTCACAGGCTGTCGCCGTGAAGGCCGGACGTTTCCCCGAGGCAAGCCTGTTCAGGATCGGGCACGATCGGCACTTGGTGGGTCGCCTGGTGAGCGAAATGCGAGTTCTGGAGCCCCGCGGGGTGGCCACCGTGGGTGGAGCCGAGGCCCTCGAGGCCGTCAGGCCGAAAGCTCGCACGCAACCGGTCCACTTGATGGGCCAGCTCGTTCTCGAGGAGCCTGAGTCCTCGCCTCAGAGGCTGGCTGTTGCTCTGGAAGGTGTGGTCCAGGCGGTGACCGAGACCTACGGTGCCTTGCCAGCCGAGCGCCTGGAGTTCAGCGCGATGCTCGACCCCGCGGTCCTCGTTGGCGGCCGGAATCAGCTGGCGATCTACCGAATCTCGGACCCGACAACGTTGACGCCGCTCGTGGTCAGGCAGGAATAGGCCCGCGACTGATGAGGGCGTGGTCGCCGAGAGTCGATAGACTGCCCACTCACGCAATGCCAGGTAGCGAGGGAGGTGAGCGATGGGTAGCAAGCTGAGCCGACGTGATTTCGTGGCCGCAGGCCTTGCAGCAGGGGTCATGGCCCGCAGCGGTCCGGTGCTCGGACAAGCGCCCTCGGTCGCCGCCTCGCAAGCAGCAAGACCGATCGTCATCGCTTCGGCCAACGGTCATCACTACAAGAATGGGGGCCAGCGGACCTGCGTCGAGGAGGCCTTCGAGCGCATGACGGCCGGAGAGGATGTGCTCGATGCCCTCGTCGCCGGCGTGAGCATCGTCGAGCTCGATCCCGAAGATACGAGTGTCGGCTTTGGCGGTCTGCCCAACGCCGACGGGGTCGTGCAGCTCGATGCCTGCTGTATGCACGGGCCGCGCAAGCGCGCCGGCGGGGTAGCCGCCCTCGAAGGCATCCGGACACCCGCCCGGGTGGCGCAGGCGGTGGCCGACTCGACCGATCACCATCTATTGGTCGGCGTCGGAGCGCAGCGCTTCGCCCGCGGCATGGGGTTCGAGGTCGAGGATGACCTCAACACGGAACGTTCGCGGGAGCTCTGGCTCCGGTGGAAGCGGCGTACCGACCCGCTCCATTACCTCGGTCCGGAGGACCGCGAGATCGCTCTGCGCCGAGCTGGCCGGGAGATGGTCGCCGAGGGCCTGATCGACCCGGAGCACTACTACGGCACGATCAACTGCAGCGGCGTCAACGCTGGCGGCGACATATGCGGTGTGACGACCACCAGCGGTTTGGCTTGGAAGATTCCGGGACGGGTGGGTGACTCGCCGATCCTGGGGGCCGGACTGTACGTTGACGGCGAGATCGGAGCGGCGGGTTCCACAGGGCGCGGCGAAGCGAACTTGTATTCGCTCGCCAGTTTCTTGATTGTCGATGAAATGCGACGCGGGGCAGCGCCGAAGGACGCGGGAATGACCGCCTTGGAGCGCATCTCCGCCAACACGGTCGAGAAGCGTCTTCTCAACGAGGCCGGCAAACCCGACTTCAACCTGAAGTTCTATGTCGTCAATCGCGCGGGCGAGCACGCCGGAGTGTCGATGTGGTTCGACGAACGGCAGCGCTATGCCATCTGCACCGATGCGGGGGCTGAGATCGTGGCCTGCGACTCGCTTCACGGCGAGAGGCCCGGGACCGGCTAGCCGGTCCCGCACTCAAACAGAGTTCGCGAAGGTCTCGAGGGCGAGTTCGATGACTCGTTCTCGCGCGCGTTTTATCGCTTCAAGGTGGCCAGCGCCCGGGACGAGCAGCAGATCGCGGCCCTGGACCGCGGCAAGTTCTCTACTCGCTGCTGCCGGAATACCGAGATCGGTATCGCCGGCGACGTAGGCGGCGCGCCGAACTTGGAGGACGGCGGCATGGAGCCTCGCGTCCAGAAAGCGATACGAGCGGCGGAAGGCCGTACGGAAGAAGAGGTAGAAAGGGCGCCCCAGAGGCGCCACCCGCCAAGCCCATTCGAGCAAGTGAGGCGATACATCCTCGAACATGGCGCCGGACACCCCGGTGCGCCCCGCCAGGGCGGCATGGCCCCAGTAGCCGCCGCTGCTCACTCCCCAGAAGTGGATCGGCAGACCCGCGCAGCGGCATTCGAGGTAGGTGAGTGCTGCCTTGATGTCGCGATCGTAGAAGCCGGCCGCGGGCCCAGTGGCGCCAAAATTTGGCAAGTCGATGGTCAGGGAGTGATAGCCCGCCTCGCGCAGCGCCTGGAGCCGGCCTCGCCGGTGGAAGTAGGCGCGGCCCCGCCCCTGCCAGGGAGGGAGGAGCAGCACTGCACCTCGGGCTTGGCCGGCGGCAGGGAACCAGGTTCCGGACAGGGACCCCCCAGATTCGCCTCGTGGCACGGTTACGAGCTGCCAAGGGCGCAGTCCTGACGGGGGTCTTCGGTCTAGCTTGACCCTTGTGCGCGGGGCGAGGAGGCGGAAGAGCCGGCTCGCCAAGGCCTCCTCCCAAGCCGGAGGACGCGACTCGCCGAGTGTTTGTGGAGGATCAGGCATTCGTCCTCTCAGGCGCGCCGAACACCCTGTCGTTACAGTCCTCCCGAGTCGGCACGGTCTTTGCTCATGACCCTCCAGGATGTCCATCAATCGATCCAGTTCGCCCAAGGAGCGAGTCCTAGCCATCGGTGGCGACCTGATCGACCTTGTAGAGCCCTATCTGGCTGAGAGCCCTTTGCAGGTCGAGCGGGTCGTGGACGGCCGCACGGCCATCCTCTTGGCCAGGAAGATGCGCTACGAGCACCTGGTCGTCGGTTTCCCGTTGCCCGACATGGGGCTAGCCGTCTTTGTCGACTGCCTGCGAAGAGTTGACTCGGCTTCACCCACCGCGCGCTTGCTGATGGTGACGGACGACGAGCACATGGCTGCCGCCGAGGCCTATCGCGACGAGGGGTTCATCGCTGAAGCTCTTTCGGTCGAGATGGCGCCCGAGGAGCTCGCCCATCATCTGACCAACTTCATGAAGACCGCACCTAGGGTCTCGGCTCGGTTGGACGTTCGGGTACTCGAGGTCGGAGGCGAAGACGCGGAGCCCATCATTGGTCAGACGGTCGACTTTTCCGAGTCGGGCCTGCTGATGCGCTCCGAGCGCTGCCTGGTGCGAGGTACCAAGCTGCGGTTCGAACTCATCGGCGAGGCCGGTCGCGAGCCGGTCGTGGGCACGGCCGTCGTCGTGCGCAGCGCCCGGGTGGATGTTGAAGGCATCACCGGCATGGGGATCCGTTTCGGCAGCTTCGAGGGGGACGGGCGCACGCGGCTGGCAGTGCGAATCCGCGGTCTGTTGGCTGAGTTCGTCGGTTAGTCCGGCACTGACTCCTGTCAGCTCACCGCGACGCCGTTGGCGAGAACGCCGTACATGGCCTCGGTGAAGCGGTCGACTTCGTCCAGGGTGGAGTAGACGCTCGGCGACACTCGGATGCCTTCGAAATCGTCGCGCAGGATGGCGACGGTGAAAATGCGATGCTGCCGCCAAAGATGCTCGGCCAACTCCCCGGTATCCACGCCCTCTATCTGGACGGTTGCGATGCCGCCAGCCAGGCCGGGGAGCAGGCTGGTGTGCAGTCGGATGCGATCCTCACTGGCGAGTTGACGCGCCCAACGGTCGCGTAGAAAGACCAGGCGAGCCTCCTTGCGCTTGGGTCCGAGCCCCTGATGGAACGTCAGGGCTTCGGCGATCGCCAGGTAGTTGGCCGCGGGGTGGGTGCCGATCTCCTCGAACTTGCGAATGTCGCCCTCGAGTTTCTCGGGCGCAGCGGTGAGGGGCCAGAGCGCCGGAATCTTGTCCCGGCGGACGAAGAGCATTCCGGTGCCGTGCGGCGCGAAGAGCCACTTGTGAAGACTCGTGGCGTAGTAGTCACAGTCGAGATCGCTGTGATCAAAGTCGAAATGGGCAAAGGAGTGCGCACCATCGACGATCACCGGAATGTCATGGCGCCGCGCCATAGCCACGACGTCACGGACGGGCAGGATCTGGCCGGTCAGGTTGATCACGTGGCACATGAGGATCAGCCGCGTGCGCTCGGTGATGTGACTCTCGAATCTCCGCACGACCTCGGCCGGGTCCTCGGCGGGCACCGGGATCTCGAATTGGCGCAGGACAATGCCCTCGCGTCGCTCGCGCTGGCGGAAGGTGGTGACCATGCGGCCGTAGTCCTGGGTTGTGGTCAGGACCTCGTCGCCGGGCTCGAGATCGAAGCCGAGCTGGCAGATCTGAAGTCCCTCGGAGGCATTGCGGGTCAACGCGATCTCCTCGGAGTCACAGCCGAACGCTCGCGCCAGGCGTTGGCGCACTGGCTCGCGCTGAGGCTCGAGGATGCGCCACATGCTGTAGGGCGGCGCGGTGTTCGAGTAGTCGAGGTGGCGCTTCATCGCGTCCTGGACGACGGCGGGGGAGGGGCTGACGCCGCCGTTGTTGAAGTTGACGATGGATCGATCGACGGTGAAGGCCTGCTGGGCCTCGAACCAGAAGCTCTCGTCCGAGGCAAGGTCCTGCGGCGCTTCGGTGGCGGTGCCGAGGTCTCGGGCGACGGCTTCAGCTCGCCTCGGATCGAGGGTCGCTAGTGCGGCGGTGGCGCCGAGGGGGGCGGCGATTTGGGTTAGGAATCCACGACGGTCGATCATGGTTGGCTCCTCGGGTCTTGGTTGGGTGGGAGGTAGTTTAGCTCAGGACTTCTGCAGAGCATGCGGGAACACTCCATTCGGTCGGGGCGTAGTGGGGAAGAGCGCGTGATCGATGGATTCAGGGGAGAAAGCCCTTTTTCCTCGCAATGGCCAGCCCGTCCCAACCCCATTACGAGGAAAAACCCCTTTCTCCCCTTGACGGTGGGAGTCGCTGCAGCTTCTCCGACGAGCGCTAGCTGCCCAGAGAGAAGCGGCCGTTGGAGCAGCTGCACCTCTTCCTATCCTCAAGGCGTTGGAAGTACTTTTTTCTGGCTGGGTTAGGTCGGGCCTGGCCAGGCGGAAAAAAGTGCTCCCGACGCCTGAATCCGCCAGACGCGCCGTGCCGCGTGGCTATCCTGCCGTTTCCGGCGCGCCGAGGTCCGGGCCCCAGATTGACTCCCCCGGTTGCAACATCTGAGCGAAATAGCCTAAGATTTGAGCCTCGGGTTGAAACCAAGCCCTGACTGGCGGCGTATGAACCCTTGCAGGACCGCCCCGAGACCAACTTTCGAGCAACTTTCCAAGGACTGACTCCTAATGAGCCGTGAGACCGACCCAGCAACCGACGAAGCAAAGAGCTCAGAGCCATTGCATCTCCCCGTCGTTCCCCTTCGCGACGTCGTCATTTTCCCCGGAGTCAAGACCGTAATCAGTGCCGGCCGCGAGGGGACGCTGGCGGCGATTCGTCGGGCAGCCAAGAGCGACGACAAATTGGTCTTCGCCGTGTCGCAGAGGGTCAATGTCGACGAGGCTGCGCCCGAGACACTGCACACCATCGGCACGGTGGCCCGCATCGACCAGCTGCAGCGGTTCGCCGGCGGCGTCCAGTTGTTGCTCGAGGGCAAGACCCGGGGTATCGCCATGCGCATCGCCGAGCACGGCAAGTTCTTGGAAGCCGTGGTGCGGCCGGCGGAAGAGATGCTGCCGGCCGAGGTCCACGACCCGGCGTTCCTGGCGCTGCAGCGCGAGGTGCGAGAGCGGGCCGCGGAATTGGCTCAAAATGCCGGTCTGCCGCAAGAGATCGTGAGCGAGATTCTCGCGGGCTTGGAGGATGGTGGGCAGCTGGCGGATCTGGTGGCGAGCCATCTCGAGTTGCCGACCGGTGACAAGCAGATGTTGCTCGAGACTCTTTCGGTCGAGGATCGACTGCGGCGGGTCCTCGTTCACGTGCAGAGGCAGATCGCCGTCATCGACGCCCAATCGGAGATCAAGTCCAAGGTGCAGGCCGAACTCGGCGACCGTCAGCGCGAGATGGTCCTGCGTGAGCAACTCAAGGCGATCCAGCGCGAACTCGGCGAGGGCGACGAGGACAGCGGTGATCTCGAGGAGTTGCGCGAGACGCTGATCGGCCTCGAGCTATCGGAGGCAGTACGCAAGGACGTCGACCGCGAGTTGCGGCGCTTGGGCCGACTCAACCCGGAGTCGATGGAGTACCAGGTGGCCCGCGGTTTTCTCGAGGTCGTGGCCGAGTTGCCATGGAACGAACGCAGCGACGAGGCGATCGATCTTGGGCGTGCGGCAGAGATTCTGGACCAGGACCATCACGCCCTGGCGGACGTAAAGGACCGAGTTCTGGAGTTTCTGGCGGTGAGGGCGCTACATCAGAAGCGTGAGCTGAAGGAGACCGCAGAAGAGGCTCCGGCTGGAGAAGAGGCCGGCGCCGAGGTTCCTACCGCGCCGGGCGAAGCAGTCGATGACGTCACCAAAAAGGCGCCGATCCTGCTCTTTGTGGGGCCGCCCGGAGTGGGCAAGACGTCGATCGCCAGGTCGATTGCGCGGGCCACGGGCCGGGAGTACGTGCGGGTAGCTCTCGGGGGCGCCCGTGACGAGGCCGATATTCGGGGCCACCGGCGCACCTACGTCGGAGCGATGCCCGGGCGCATCATCCAGGGAATGCGGCAGGCCGGGAAACGCAATCCGGTCTTCCTGTTGGATGAGGTGGACAAGCTCGGCGTCTCGTTCCAGGGAGACCCCGCGAGTGCACTGCTCGAAGTGCTTGACCCCGCTCAGAATCACAACTTTGTCGACCACTACCTCGGGTTGCCTTTCGATCTGTCCGAAGTCCTCTTCGTGGCGACGGCCAACTTCATCCAACAGATTCCTGGGCCGCTGCTCGACCGCATGGAGATCGTCGAGTTCAGCGGCTACACCGAGCAGGAGAAGCTCGAGATCGCGAAGCGGTACCTGGTCCCACGCCAGCTGCGCGAGAAGGCGCTGTCGGAAGAGCAACTCCTATTCCAGGACTCAGCCATTCAACACACGATTTCGCATTACACGCGAGAGGCCGGAGTACGCCAGCTCGAGCGTGAGATCGGCCGCCTGGCGCGTAAAGTAGCTCGCAAGGTCGCGACCGGCGAGGCTCAGCGCCTGGAGGTCGACGTGGCCGCCGCGACGGAGCTGCTCGGCCGTCCGAAGATCCATCCGGAGCGAGCGGCCTCTACGCCCCAGGTCGGCACCTCGACCGGGCTCTACTACACCCCGGCCGGTGGCGACATCATGTTCGTCGAGGCTCGAACGATGGCAGGGAAGGGCAACCTGGTACTCACCGGCCAACTCGGCGACGTGATGAAGGAATCCGGGCGAGCAGCGTGGAGCTACGCGCTCTCCCGTGCCTCTGAACTAGGTATCGAGGATCAGATGTTCGACAAGGACGTCCATATTCACGTGCCTGCCGGGGCGATTCCCAAGGACGGCCCTTCGGCCGGCGTGACCATGGCTACGGCGCTGATCTCGAGCCTCACCGGCCTGCCGGTGCGACACGACGTCGCGATGACGGGAGAGCTCACTCTCTCGGGCCGGGTCTTGCCGATCGGTGGCATCAAGGAGAAGGTCCTTGGCGCCGTGCGGGCGGGAATCAGGACCATCATCCTGCCGCAGGAGAACGTCCGGGACCTCGAGGACATCCCGGCCGAGGTTCTCGAGGCTCTGGTGATCGAGCCGGTCGAGGATCTCAGTGACGTCCTCAGGCACGCGATTCCGGCGCTTGACTATGCTGCCCTGGCGCCGAGGTCTTCGGACACCAGCCTCGAGGTGGACGCAGTGCCGTCTTGACACGGTAGCCCTGCTGTAGTCCCATCTGCGGATGGCCTGGATCAAGACTGTGCCTCCCGAGGAGGCTACCGGCACGCTCAAACGCCTTTATGCGGCCGCCATCCAGCGAGCCGGCAAGGTCTTCAACGTCATTCGGCTGCAGAGCCCTCGCCCCCACGTATTGAGGGCGTCGGTTCAGCTCTACACCCAGATCATGCACAGCCCGGAGAGTGGGCTCAGCCGGGCCGAGCGCGAGATGATCGCCGTGGCTGTTTCGAGAGCCAACGGCTGCGTATACTGAACCGAGGCTCACGCCAGAGACCTCCGGGACGAGGTCCAAGATCGTCATGGCTCGGGCCGCTTGATCGAGCAGATCAAGGTCGACTATCGTGAAGCAGAACTGACGACTCGCGAACGTGCGATACTGGATTACGCAGTGAAACTGACCCTCACACCGGCGGACATGACGCGCCACGACGTAGACGCCTTGCGGCGCGCAGGTCTGGACGACAGCTCGGTTCACGACGTCGCCCAGGTGACCGGTTTTTTCAACCTCTACAACCGTCTCGCGGACGGCTTGGGAATCGAAGCGGAGTCTGACTGGTGAATCTGACACTCGAGTACGAGAGCTTTCAAGACTTCGCCAGCAAGCTCTGGCCGCACCTGTCCGAGGAGGGCATGTGGGTGCGCTCCGAGAACCCTGCCAGCGTCGGCGAACTGGTTGACTTCGATGTCATGTTGGCAGACGGGTTTCGTCTCTTTCACGGCACCGGCCAGGTAATCGACGTGGGTGCGAGTCCGGGGGGCGGAGATGGCGAGGAGGGCATGACGCTGCGCTTCAGCCAACTCGACCAACCGAGCAGGAACCTGGTGCGCAAAGTAGTGAGCAAGCACATCGGGGAGGGTGGCAAACTCTTCGTCCTGACGACCCCGGGAACCAAGGTCGAGGTCGTCGGCGACGAGGAATCGAAAGGCCCCGAGGAAGGGGCCAGCCTGCCAGGAATGGGGCCCGAGGATCTGGTGGCTCCGTTCGCCGGCCTGGAGTCGGAGGCGGGGTGGAGTGGAGAGGCTGAGCCTGAGCTGAGCAGCTTTCTGCGCCCGAGCGGCAAAGCCGTCGATCTCGATGACACTTTGGCGCAAGAGGACGATCTCTCTCGCGAATCGCTCGACGAGCCTGCCGAGGCAACAAGCTCACACGAAATCGAGGAGGCTTCCTCGACCGAGGCGTCGGAGAGCCCCGAGACCACAGAAGCTGACTCGTTCGAGGCTCCCACTGAGGTTCCCACAGAAGTCCCCACAGCGGCTCCCGTCACGGAGGACTGGAGCTTGGGGTCAGGAGATTCGCCGGACCTGGGCACTCAGTTCGACCCCGACTTGGCCGAGACTCAACGGGTCGAGCCGGCCGAATTCCCGGAAGCTGGCCAAGTCGAGATGCCCCTGCTCGAGCGGACCGAGAGCTTCGAGCCGATGCCATCCACTGTGGTGCCGCCACAGTTCCCGACCTACGGAAGTGACGCCGAGGAGGAAGCCGAAGGGCCTTCTACCGACGAGTTCTACCCAGGCGAGAGCGCCTCGAGCGGCCGCACATGGTGGCCTTGGGTGGTGGTGGGCGGCCTGGCCGTAGGCGCCGGACTGTACGCCTTGGTGCAGCTCGACACTCCGTTGTCGGGGTTGTTTGGCCGGGCTGCCGCGACGGAGGCCGACGCGGGTGCTGGAGCCGGAGACGAGACCGTAGGTGGTGGTCCCGTGCTCGGCGCGGACGCGAGCCTCGAGTCTGCGGCCGCGGACTACGACGGCGTGGCACTGGCCGCTGCCGGGGACGAAGGGCTTGAACCCATGAGTGGCGAGAGCGGGAGCGAGACGGGCGCCGAGATGGACGTGGTAGCTGCCGCGGCGCCCGCGGCCAACGACCCGATTTCTTCTGCAGCGCAGGAGGAGGCTCCCGCGGCCCAGCCGATGCAAGGGGCATCGACTGTCTCTGAGGCAGAGGAGGCGCCTGCGGCGGTGGAGCCAAGCAGCGGCCTGGAGCCCCTCAGCCTGAAGCGGATTACTTGGCGCGACGTAGAGGGTGACACGGTGATTCGGCTGGCTCTGACCGGTCCGCTGGCCGACGATAGGTTTCAGATCCAGCGAGTCTCCGGCGGCAGCCCGCGGCAGGTACTCAAACTGCTTGGTGCTGAGGGCGGTGTACCCCGTGGACCCGTCTCGATTGGGTCGGATCACGTGCAGCAACTGCGCTTTGGCGTCCACAACGTAGACGGCATGCGCCAGGTTCACGCGGTAGCGGACCTGGCCGAAGAGAGCGTCGAGTTCGTCGGCCCGGTGGTCATCGACGACGGTGCCGTCGAGCTGCGCTTCAGCCGACCCTGAGCCGCAAGGCGCCAGGAACGCCGGGCGGAGTCGAGAACGTCGCCGACTCCCGGTTCGGTCCGGAACTAGCGACCGGTCGGAGTCTCCGCGACCATCGCGGGTCGAGGAGACGGCGGCCACTCGATGAGAAGGCCTCGGCCCACGCCGGCCGCGACGTCCTGGCCGAACAGGTGGTCGACAAGATACATCGCGACTTCGTAACTACGAGCTCCGCCTTGCGAGGTCAGGCGGTCGCGGTCGTGAACGAAGCTCACATTGAAGCGCAGATCCACCTCGGGGAAAGTCTGGGCGAAGCGTGCATAGTCGGCGGGAAAAGTCGTTCCGGCGCGCTCATCGAGCAGCCCGGCCTTGGCCAGGACGAAGGCGCCCCAGCAGAGGGACATGGAGTATCTCGCTTGGTTGCCGGTCGCAGTGACCCAATCGATCAATGGCTTGTTATCGAGGTCGGCGCCACGACTACCTTCGGCACTGGGGACTACCAGAACATCAATGGGCGGAGCCGTGGCGAAGCTGTAGTCCGGGCGAATCCGTAGTCCCTCGGCGGTCACGATCTCCTGGCCGTCCTGAGACACTGTGAAGACCTCGATGCCGAGCCCTCGGGGATCATGATGACGGGTGTGCTCAAAAACGTCGTAGGGTGCCATGAGTTCGGTGTTGTAGACGCCGTCGACGACCAAGAAGCCGGCGCGCAGAGGCGCGGGCCTGGCCGCAGCCGGGGACGGCTGCGGAGCCGAGTCGGTCTGTTGAGCAGTGGCGCCGAGGCCGGCGCAAGAGATAGACACCAGAATCGAGACCGCAGTCAAGGTCCGTGAATAGTGCGCTGGAAGAGAAAGAGTCATCGACGAGTCTCCTGGCCGGCTGAGAGGTCAAATCCGGGGCTGCGGGGCGGGAGTGTAACAGCGCCGAACTTACGATCGCGGCTCGAGCCGGAGAGTAGTTGAAGCGCAGTCGCTGCGACCCTCGGAACGTGTTGCCGGTCTGACATACAATGGGCACGCCGCCAGCCGGCGGCGATTCCCCAAGGAGGAGACGCTGTGCCTTACCCTGAATTGATGGTCAAGCCGATGCGCGACGAACTCGCGACGGCAGGTATCGAGGAATTGCGCACCGCCGAGGCGGTGGACGCTTTCATGGCTGAAAAGGAGGGCAGCGCCCTCTTGGTAATCAACTCGGTCTGCGGTTGTGCCGCGGGCCAGGCGCGGCCCGGCGTCCGCGCGGCGCTCGAAGGCGTGGCGAAGCCTGACCGGCTCGGAACGGTGTTTGCCGGCCAGGACGTTGATGCAGTGCGTCGCGCTCGCGAGTACTTCGCCGATATTCCGCCGAGCAGTCCGTCGATCGCCCTGTTCAAGGACGGCGAGTTGGCCTATTTCGTGCCCCGTCACCGCATCGAGAACCGGTCGGCCGAAGACGTCGCGGCCGATCTGACGGCCGCGTTCGAGCGCGTGGCCGCCGTAGAGGCGAGCTGAGCAAAGGTGGGGACTTTCCATCAGGGCAAGAGCCAGCTGCACGGCATCACCGTGGTGGTCGATACCACGGGGCCGGAGGTGTTTGTCGGCCGTTGTGACGACGAAGACGCCGAGGCCGTGATTCTGCTCGACGCCGATGTCCACCGAGAAGGCGACGAAGGGCGATCGAAGGACGAATACCTGGTGCGAGCGGCCCAGTTTGGCGTCTGGAAGAAGCACGATCGGCTGGTTATTCCTCGGGCGCAGGTCGCGTCGATTCGCCCGCTCGCCGACGTGGCAGCCACCTGATTCCCCGGCGGCCCCGCGGGCTGTCGCAAGTACACAAACAGACCTAACCACAGCGCCCAGCCGGCTCCCGGCTCGGGCGGTCGCGACACCAGACAGGAGAGCCAGCACCATGCCCAACTCGATCGTACGACTCCCGGAACCGGTCAACGAGCCCATCTCGAGCTACGCGCCGGGCTCACCTGAAAAGGCCGAGCTGAAGCAGCGGCTGGCCACGATGATGGCCGAGGAGATAGAAATCCCGGCGATTATCGGCGGGCGCGAAGTGCGCACCGGCAACACGATGTCGGCGGTCTGCCCGCACGACCATCAGCACGTCCTGGGAACGGTCCACCAAGTCGGAGCGCCCGAGGTGGATGAGGCCGTCGTCGCTTCTCAGTCGGCCTGGGCCGACTGGTCAGAGATGGCCTGGGAGGCTCGGGCCGCGGTGTTCTTGAAGGCAGCCGATCTGCTGGCCGGCCCTTGGCGGGCGACGATCAACGCGGCGACGATGCTCAATCAGTCGAAGACCGCCTTCCAATCGGAGATTGACGCCGCGTGCGAGTTGGCTGACTTCTGGCGCTTCAACGCTCACTACATGGAGACCATCTACAGTGAACAGCCGGGGTCGGTGAGCGGTCTCTGGGACCGACTGGAGTACCGGCCGCTCGAAGGTTTCGTCTTCGCGGTCACGCCCTTCAATTTCACTTCGATCGCCGGCAATCTTCCGACCGCGCCCGCGCTGATGGGCAACGTCGCCCTGTGGAAGCCGGCTTCGAGTTCGGTCCTGTCCGGCTACTACCTCATGCGCTTGCTCGAGGAGGCTGGACTGCCTCCAGGCGTGGTCAACTTCCTCCCCGGCCGTGGCAGCCAGGTGGGTAATCCCGTGATGGCTCGTCCTGAGCTGGCTGGGGTTCACTTCACAGGCTCGACAGGAGTCTTCCAGGGCATGTGGCGGCAGATTGGGGAGAATATCGCCAACTACCGCTCCTATCCGCGGATCGTCGGCGAGACCGGTGGCAAGGACTTTGTCTTCGCCCACGAATCGGCCGACGTCGATGCTCTGGTGATCGCCCTGCTGCGCGGCGCCTTCGAGTACCAAGGTCAGAAGTGCTCAGCGGCTTCACGTGCCTTCGTCCCGCGCTCCCTTTGGTCGCGGGTTCGCGACCAACTGGTCGACAGGGTCGACTCGATCGCCATGGGTTCGCCGTTGGATTTCCGCAACTTCATGTGCGCGGTGATCGATGAGTCCTCGTTCGACAACACGATGAGCTACATCGAGCACGCCAAGACCACGGACGGCCACGAGATCCTCACCGGCGGCACGGGCGACAAGTCGAGTGGCTTCTTCGTCAAGCCGACAGTGGTCCAGGCCGACGACCCCAAGTCCAAGCTCATGGCCGAGGAAATCTTCGCTCCGGTCTTGACGGTTCACGTCTACGACGACGCCAAGTTGGATGAGACTCTCGGGTTGTGCGACACCGGCAGCGAATACGCCCTGACAGGAGCTATCTTCGCCCAGGACCGTGGCGTCATCGAACACATGAGCGCTGCCCTGCGCCATACGGCCGGCAATTTCTATATCAACGACAAGCCAACCGGCGCGGTCGTTGGTCAGCAGCCTTTCGGAGGTTCCCGCGCTTCAGGTACCAACGACAAGGCTGGGTCGCCCGCCAACCTCATGCGTTGGACATCGCAGCGGACAATCAAGGAGACCTTCGTGCCACCCAAGAGCTACCAGTACCCCCACATGGGTGAGGAGTAGCCGGTGAGAGTCGTCGGCATTTGCTGCGTCCTGGTCGCACTGATCCTTCCAGCGAACGGAGGGTCCGAGGGCCTGACGGCGGAGGATCTGGTGACGATGGATCGACTCTCCGACCCGCAGGTCTCGCCCAACGGCGAGGACGTGGTCTTCGTGCGACGGCGTACCGACCTCAACGCCAACAAGGGTCGCACGGATCTCTGGCTGGTGTCGGCCGAGGGCGGTGCTCTGCGACGCCTGACCGAGGATGCCGCTTCGGATTCCAGTCCGCGCTGGTCACCCGACGGCGGGACGATCTTCTTTCTTTCATCGCGCTCGGGCTCGTCTCAGGTCTGGCGGCTCGCCACCGCCGGCGGTACGCCTCGCCAGGTGACCGATCTACCTCTCGACGTGGGTAATCTCGTGATCTCGCCTTCGGGACGAAGCCTCGCCTTCACCATGGAGGTCTTCGTCGATTGCGAAACACTGGGGTGCACCGAGCGCCGCCTGGCCGAGCGCACGGCGAGCCCGGAGAGCGGCGTCGGTTTCGATCAGCTGATGGTGCGGCATTGGGGAAGTTGGAAGGACGGTACACGGTCCCATCTCTTCGTCATGGCTTCGGACGGCGGGCCGCCCCGCGATGTCACCGCGGGGTTCCAGGGCGATGTGCCGTCCAAGCCCTTCGGCGGCGCTGAGGAGATCACCTTCACCCCGCAAGGGGAGGGTTTGGTCTTCGTGGCGCGGGATGGAGACGCCGGCGAAGCCTGGTCGACCGACTTCAACCTCTACTACGCTCCGCTCAACGGCGCATCGCCGCCGCAGAACCTCACCGCATCGAACCCGGCTTGGGATACCCAAGCGGTCTTTTCGCCGGATGGTGGCACCCTTGCCTATCTGGCGATGCAACGTCCGGGCTACGAGTCCGATCGCTTTCGTGTCGTGCTGCGCGACTGGCAGGACGGCGGCGAGCGGGTACTGACCGAGGGTTGGGACCGTTCCGTTGGAGGGATTGTCTTTGCACCCGACGGTCAGACTCTCTACGCCACGGCTCAGGACACCGGGAACGTACCGCTTTTCGCCATTGACGTGGAGACTGGAGACGTGACCCGAATCGTGGGAGACGGCCACGTACGCTCGCCCTCACCGGCGGCTGGCGGCTTGGTCTACGGGTTCGACACGCTCGAGGCCCCAGTTGATCTCTTTTGGGCCGACCCGACCGGCCGTCGCCAGCGCCGGCTCACGCGATTGAACGCGGGCCGGTTGAAGCAGATCTCCATGGGGGAGACCGAGCAGATCGAGTTCGCGGGCTGGAACGACGAACCGGTTCACGCCTGGATCGTCAAGCCGGTGGATTTCTCACCCGAAGGACGCTATCCCGTGGCGTTCATCATTCACGGCGGACCGCAGGGGAGCTCGGACAACGACTTCCACTACCGCTGGAACCCGCAGATCTATGCGGCCGCGGGATATGCAGTGGTCGAGGTCGATTTCCACGGTTCGACGGGCTACGGCCAGGCGTTCACCGATTCGATCAACGGTGACTGGGGCGGCAAGCCGTTGATCGATCTCCAACTGGGCCTGGCGGCGGCGCTCGAGCGCTACCCGTGGATGGACGGCAGCCGAGCCTGCGCCTTGGGCGCCTCCTACGGCGGCTACATGATCAACTGGATCGCCGGCAACTGGCCGGACGGATTCGGCTGTCTGGTGAACCACGACGGGATCTTCGATCAGCGGATGATGTACTACGCGACCGAGGAACTCTGGTTCCCCGAGTGGGATCACGGTGGTCCCTACTGGGCGAATCCCCAGGGCTACGAGCGCCACAACCCGGCCTCCTTTGTAGATCAATGGCGCACGCCGATGCTTGTCGTTCACGGCGCCAACGATTTCCGGGTGCCCGAGACTCAGAGTCTGGCGGCCTTCACGGCCCTTCAGCGTCAGGGCGTCCCGAGCCGGCTGTTGATGTTCCCGGACGAGAACCACTGGGTGCTGAAGCCACGCAACAGTATGCAGTGGCATCGAGAAGTCCTGTCCTGGCTCGATCGCTGGATCGGGGACTGAGTCGGCGGTGCGGCTCGCGGTCTTCGACATCGACGGCACGCTCACCGACACGTGTGATGTCGACGCCGAGTGCTACGTGGCGGCCGTCGGTTCGGTATTCGGCTTGGCCTCGAGCGTCTTGGCGAGCGAGTGGGAGAGCTACCCCCACATCACGGACTCGGGGATCGCGCGGACGGCGGTCGCGCGGCACTTGGGCCGCGAGGTCGAGGCCTTTGAAATGGCTCGTCTCGAGACCGAGTTTTCCGAGCTTCTGACTGCCGAGTTGGACCGGGCGCCCGAGCGCTGCAGGCCGCTGCCCGGCGCCGTCGAATTCCTCACCGAGTTGTCCGCCCACGCCGAGTGGGAAGTGGCGCTGGCCACGGGCGGTTTTCGCAGCTCCTCTCTCTTGAAGCTTCAGCGGGCCGGGTTCGACCCACCGGTGACTCTGGCCACGAGCGGAGACTCGATTGCCCGATCCGCGATCGTCCAGACGGCAATAGACAACGCCCGCGAAAGCTCATCCGATGACTTGCGGGCAGTCGTCGTGCTGGGCGATGGGCCTTGGGATGTCAGGACGAGTCTGGAGCTCGATCTGCCTTGTATCGGAATCGGGCAGGGCATCGCGGCGGAGAATCTCCTGGCGCTCGGCGCGGTAGGGGTGCTCGAGGACTACTTGGACCGCGGCCTTGCCCGACGGCTGCTCGCCACCGCGGCCGAAGGTGGGGATTGCGCGAGATGAGTGACTCGTCATCACAAATGAGAGTCAGCGTGGTGATCCCGACCTACGACCGGGCTCGTCTCGTCGAACGGGCCGTCGGCTCGGTGCTCGAGCAGACGCGCTCGGCTCACGAGGTGATCGTGGTCGACGACGGCTCGACGGACGGTACCTTCGAACGGCTCCGCGAGGCCTTCCCAGAGGTTCGGCTCGTAAGACAGATTAACCTTGGCGTCAGTGCCGCGCGCAATGCCGGTATCGCCTTGGCGACCGGAACCTGGATCGCCTTGCTGGATTCGGATGACGAATGGCTCCCGACCAAGCTCGAGCGCCAACTGGAGGCTCTTGCAGCAGCCCGCGAGTACCGCGTGGTCCATTGTGACGAGATCTGGATTCGACGTGGGCGTAGGGTCAATCCACGGCATAAGCACCGCAAGGCAGGGGGATGGATCTTCGAGCATTGTCTGCCGCTGTGCGCCATCAGCCCTTCGGCGGTCCTGATCGAAAAGGCTCTGCTGAGCGATCTGGGAGGGTTTGATGAGTCACTGCCGGCCTGTGAAGACTACGATCTCTGGCTCAGGCTGTGTGCTCGCGAACCGGTTCTATTCGTCGACCAGCCGCTGGTCGTGAAACACGGCGGCCATGAAGACCAACTTTCACGCAGCATCTGGGGGCTCGACAGATTCCGTATCGAGGCCCTGGGCAAGGCCCTGCTCGATCCGGCCGTGTCGTCGGATCAACGCCAGGCCGTGCGTGCCGAGCTGCGGCGCAAGCTCGAGATCTTTATCAGCGGCGCCGAACGGCGAGGGCGGTTCGACGCGGTTCGAGAGTACCGCCAGCGTCTCGAGATCCTCGAGGCCGAGGGCGCGCTGGCTTGATTCTCTGGGTGGTCGCGTTGCGACCCGAGGCGGCGCCATTGATCGAGGCTCGAGGGCTCGAGGCGGTCAGCGAGCGCACTCCCTGGCCGCTTTACCGGCGCGACGAGAGCGAAGCGCTGGTGATCTCGGGCGTTGGACGCAACCGGGTGGCAAGGGCCTGCGCCTGGGTGCGGGCGCATCTCGAGCCCCCGCTCCATGCCGCTTGGCTCAACGCCGGTATCGCCGGTCACTCGACAGGTCCGGTGGGGCGCGCCCTGCTGGCCTACCGGGTGGTGGAACCAACGACCGGGAACTCCTGGTTCCCGCCGCCGCTGCCCGGCCACCGACTGGCGGGCGACACCGTCTATACCGTCGACCAACCGGAGACCGAGTTCGCTCGCCCCGGCGCCTATGACATGGAGGCCTCCGGGTTCTTGGCGACCACCGCACGCTGGGCGACTTCGGAGGTGACCCAGGTAGTCAAGGTCATATCGGATTCGCCGGACGAGCCTGCCTCGCAGCTCGATCGCAAGCGAGTGGAGGGATTGATCGGAGACCGCGTCGCAGACATCGAATCGGTCGCCGACGCGCTGAGTCTTTGCTCGTCGGCCCTCGAGACTCGGTACGCTGAGCCGTCGGGCTACGAGAGCCTCGTCGGGCGATGGCACTTCACCGTGACCCAACGCCGACAGCTGCGGCGGGCGCTGGAACGCCACGCTGCGCTCTCGCCTCGGGAGGTCGATACGGACTCGATCACAGCAAGGGATGCGGGAGAGGCTCTAAGGCAGCTGAACGAGCGCGTCGAGGCTCTGGGCGTGGAGATCTGAGCGTCATGGGCGGTTCGTACGTCTACCTGGAAGAGAGCGTTGCCGAGCATCCTCGTACCGGCGAGTTTCTAGCTCGCCTGCCGCGAGCTCAAGTGATTCCCTGCGAGCACTACGGCGAGGTCTTCAACCGCAAGGCTCAGGACTTCCGGTTGCAGAAGCGTGATCCCGCGTGGATCGTGGCCGCCAAGAATGCCGGCTGGGTCCTCGAGGCACCACCCGGTTATGGCGTCGGTGGGGACGAGAACTACTACTTTTCCCACATGCTGAACTGCGTCTACGATTGCGGCTATTGCTTCCTTCAGGGGATGTTCCGCTCGGCTCACTATCTGTGGTTCGTCAATTACGAGGACTTCATGACGGCGATCGACGAGAAGTTGGCAGCGAGCGATGCCGAAGCCGTGTGGTTCTTTTCGGGTTACGACTGCGACAGTCTAGCGGCCGAACCCATGACTCACTTTGCGGCGGAGTTCTTGCCCTTCTTCGCGGCCCGGCCACGCGCCTGGCTCGAACTGCGGACCAAGAGCGTTCAGGTCGACGCTCTGCTCGAACACGACCCGATCGACAACTGCGTCGTAGCCTTCAGTTTCACGCCGGCCGAGGTGCATGAAGAACTCGAGACGGGCGTGCCAAGTGTTTCGCTGCGCCTCGATGCGATGCGCCGTCTCGCCCAGAGCGGCTGGCGTCTCGGCTTGCGATTCGATCCGTTGATCTGGAGTCGCGACCATCTCGAGCGCTATCGACGGCTCTTCGAGCAAGTCTTCGCCGCGATTCCGGCTTCGAGCGTCCACTCGGCAAGTCTCGGCGCGTTCCGCCTGCCCCGCAGCTTCCACACCCGGATGCGCAAGATGTCGCCCCGGGACCGCTTGCTCGCCGGGCCGCTGGTGGATAACTACGGCTTGGTGAGCTACCGGCCGGACCTCGAAGCTGAACTCATGGGCGGTGTGAGTCGCCTCTTACTCGACCACCTGCCCGAGGCCCGTTGCTTTCCCTGCCGACCTTCGACTGCCGAGCAATCTGCTATAACTTCTTCGCAGTGAGCCGCAAATACAAGCAGGGTGGGTACATGGAGGAGGCTGCGCCCCGGGCGAGCCGGCCGACTGGCCCGCGCGCGCGACCCGAGGGTCCACGGGGCCGTGGCCTCGGAGCCCCGACCGCGACGGTCTTTCGTTGTGGCCGCTGCGGGCACCTGCAAGCCGACTATGGGCAGTCTGGACCTTTGCCCGAGCGCGACGCCGTCTGCGCCGAATGCGGCACCGACCTTCACTCCTGCAAGAACTGCGCTCACTTCGACACGTCGGCACACTTTCAGTGTCGAAAAGAAGTTGCCCAGCGCATCGCCAAGAAGGACGTGCGCAACGACTGCGAGCTCTTTGAACTCAAGCTCAGTCAGGAGTTCGCTGCCGAGGCGGAACCTCCGAGCGATGCCCGGACCGCGTTCGACGATCTGTTCAACCTGTAGTCCACCCGAGGGCCGACAATGGAAAGACCATGGAACAACTAAGCGCCTGGGTTTCGCGCGCCAGCGACTTCGTCTGGGGGCCCTACCTCCTCATTCCCTTGCTCCTGACCACCGGTTTCTACCTGACGCTCCGGCTGCGAGGACTGCAATTCACTCAGCTATGGCACTCGCTCTGGCTGGCCCTCATTGTGCGCAAGGAGCCCGGAGGTGCCGGGGACATTTCGCATTTCCAGGCCTTGATGACTGCCTTGGCGGCGACCGTCGGTACCGGCAACATCGTCGGAGTCGCCACGGCCATCGCCCTCGGTGGCCCCGGGGCGCTCTTCTGGATGTGGATGACGGGCCTGGTGGGGATGGCCACCAAGTACTCCGAGGCCTTGCTCTCGGTGCGCTATCGCGTGCCGGACGGACGCGGCGGGCAGGCCGGCGGTCCGATGTACTACTTGACCAACGGCATCCCGGGAGTGGGCCGTCTCCTGGGGCTGGCGTTCGCCTTCTTTGCCGCCGTGGCCGCCTTTGGAATCGGCAACATGGTTCAGTCGAACTCGGTCGCCGGCGCCCTCAACAACGCCTTCAACGTGCCGACGTGGATCAGCGGACTGGTCATGGCGCTCGCCGCGGCAGCGGTCATTCTCGGTGGCATTCGTTCGATCGGGCGCTTCACAGGGATCTTCGTCCCGCTGATGATCGCCGCCTACATGCTGGGCTCCGGAGCAATCCTCGTGCGCTACGCGGCTGAGATTCCCGATGCCTTCGCCCTGATCTTTCGCAGCGCCTTCTCCGGTACTGCCGCGACCGGCGGTTTCGTCGGCGCCGCCCTGGCCCAGGCAATCCGCTTCGGTGTGGCCAGAGGCATCTTCTCGAACGAGTCCGGCCTGGGCTCAGCCGGCATCGCGGCGGCCGCAGCCAAGACGGTCGAGCCGGCGCGACAGGCCCTGGTCTCGATGACTCAGACCTTCATCGACACCCTAGTGGTCTGCACCTTCACCGGATTGGCGATCATCGTCACGGGAGTGTGGTCCTCCGGCCTCAACGGTGTTGCGCTGACCCAAGAGGCCTTCAGTACGGGGCTCGGCAGCGATTGGGGCAGTTTGATCGTCACGGTCGGACTCTCCATGTTTGCCTTCTCGACCATCCTCGGTTGGAGCTACTACGGAGAGAAGAGCGTCGAGTTCCTCTTCGGTTATCGCAGCGTCAAGCCTTACCGCGTCATTTTCATTGTGGCGGTGTTCTTCGGTGCCGTGCGCAGCCTCGATTTCGTCTGGTCGATTTCGGATGTGATGAACGGTCTCATGGCTCTGCCCAACCTTGTCGGGCTGCTGCTGCTCTCGGGCGTTATCGCCCGTGAGACGCGCGACTACCTGCGGGCTCAGAGACACCGCTAGGCGGGGTCTCGGAGCACCAAGTGCAGTTGAATCCGGCTCGTCTGCCTGTGGTAGGTTCCCGCGCATGAGTGAGCTATTGGTTGGTGTAGTGATGGGCTCGCGCTCCGATTGGGGCGTCATGCAGCATGCCGTGAAGACCCTCGAGGACCTGGGGATCGGGCACGACGTACGGGCTCTGTCGGCCCACCGGACACCCGAGGCTCTGGTCGAGTGGCTCCGGCAATGCGAAGAGGCCGGAGTCCAGGTGTTCATCGCCGCCGCTGGCGGTGCGGCGCATCTGGCTGGAGTCGTAGCGTCCAAGACCTTGCGGCCCGTGCTCGGCGTGCCAATGGAGTCCAAGCTCGCGGGCTTCGACTCGCTGCTTTCGACCGTTCAGATGCCGGCTGGGATTCCCGTTCCGACTCTGGCAGTGGGCAAGGCCGGTGCGGTCAACGCCGCTTTGGCGGCGGGGCAGATCGTTGGCCTGAAGTCACCGGAGATCGCCGCCGCGGTCGCCGCCGATCGAGAGGCACGGGCCGCAGCCGTCCTGGCCGAACCGGATCCGCGTAAGCCGCTCCCGGGCGACTGATCCCCGACCTCGGCTGGGAACAGCGGGAACGGCCCAGTGCCGCCGATGGCGACACCGGGCTGCTCGGACTCGTCAGGGGACCGTCGTCGACCAGGCGCTTGTGTCGCCGGATTCGAAGCCGTCGGCGAAGAGCCCGGCCATGAAACCGGCCCCGTAGACGTCTACCGAATTGGGGTCGCCGCCGACTTCATCCCGATTGTCGGTGAAGATCGAGATCAGGTCGCTGCCCACGGCGTCGAGACCGTTGTAGTCGCCCCATTCGAAGCCGCCGGTGATGTTGGGTGATTGAACGGAAGTAACCAGCTGGGGCGGGCTCCAGGTCTCGCCGCCGTCTTGGGACACCGTGCGGAAGATGTCCACCATGTTCCGGTCCGGCAGGTCGCGGCGAGTGTCGTAAAAGATCAGGTGGACCGAGCCGTCACCGGCCACGCTCATCCACTGGTGGAACCGGTCCACCGTCAACTCGTCCGCCGTCTCGTGCGGCGTGGTCGTCGTCCAGGTGGTGCCGCCGTTGGTCGAGTAGGAGAATTGGATTCGAGCGTGATTGTTCGTGCCTCCGACCTCCGGCGCCGTCGCATCGGTCCATGCGGCGTAGATCCTGCCGTCGAAGGGGCCTCCGGTGCGATCGGCGTCCGCCGAGACGTAAATGAAGACCCGGCGGCTTTCCATCACTGGAATAGCGAAGTCGAAGCCGTCCATAGTGTCGGCGACCTCGACGGTGGAGGCGAAGGTAAGACCGCCGTCGCTCGACTTTCGCAGCAGGATCTTCTTGCTGCTGAAGGCCGGCCAGAAGTAGTAGACGTCGCCGGCCCCGTCGCTGGTGATGTCGCTGCCGATGCCGGACTCGGCCCCCCCTGAAGAGAGGACAGCCGGCGTACTCCAACTGACGCCGAGATCGGTTGAACGAGAAAAGTGCATCGTGTTGCTCTCGTGCCAGGTGTGGTAGACGTTGTCGAGATTCGGCGACGTGGCATGGAGGTCGACGTGGAGGTACTGCTTGTCGACGAAACCGCCACCGTCGTCGATTTGAATCGGCCCGAGCCAGGTCTGTCCATTGTCGGTGCTGCGATAGAAGAAGAGCTCGGGGATCTGAAGCGTCGAGGTGTATGCGACGGTGCCGTCGGACGACCAGCCCACGGTTGGATCGCAGCAGCTCCCGCTCAAGGGCGGCGCCTGGGTCCAGGTCTCACCGCCGTCGCTGGAGAAGTGCATTTTTTGACCACCGCTTGGGCCGTTAGACCCTGCGATGACCAGGTCAGGGTCGACTGGATTGATGGCGATCGCGGACTCCGCGGCGCCATTCGGATTGGTAATCCTGACTTCACCACTGAGGAAGGTTTCGACGTAGCTCTCGTCGTCCCAGCTATCGGCTGTCAGATCGACTTGCCAGCGCGTCGCGTCGCGCGCGGCGGAGCGGTAGTAACGCCCTTCGACCTTGTAGCCCCGGTAAGTGTTGAAGAAGGAGGGCAGTCCAGAGCGCGGGTAGATGGCGGGGCCGCTCTTGCGAAAGTCGTGTTCGCGTCGGAGCTCGACCCGGTAGAAGGCCGGAATGGCTTCCGACTGGGCGAACTCCTCTGCCTGAGGCCCGAGCAAGTCCACATCGGCCTTGGTCAGGTCGTAGTTGCGGTCGTCCCACGGGCCGAAGGATGCCAGGGCCAGGTAGTCGACGTTGAGATCGCGCCCCTTGGACGGATCGATCGTCTGGGCGTTGACGGACACGCCGGCGGCAACAAGCAAAAGCACTGAAGCGAGAGTCTTCGCGTCGAGTTTGAACATAACGAGTCTCCTAGATGGGCAGGGGGTGTGGACGGAGCCGGCGGGCTCCCAAACATAGCATCAGTCCGGCAGCTACTCGTTGGCCGAGGAGGCCACTCCACCCGGCCGAAGAAGCTCGTAGCGTTGCTCATTCCTCGCCTGTCGAACCGGGTACTCGACTTGGTGGCCCTACCCGTCAGGGAACCGTCGTCGACCAGGCGCTGGTGTCGCCGGATTCGAAGCCGTCGGCAAAGAGCCCAGCCATGAAGCCGGCCCCGTAGACGTCCACCGAGTTGGGGTCGCCGCCGACTTCGTCCCGGTTGTCGGTGAAGATCGAAATCAGGTCACTACCCACGGCGTCGAGGCCGTTGTAGTCGCCCCACTCGAAGCCATCAGCGATGTTCGGTGACTGAACGGAGGTTACCTGCTCGGGCGCGCTCCAGCTGGCGCCGCCGTCTTGCGACACGGTACGGAAGATGTCGACTTGATTACGGTTGGGCAGGTCGCGGCGGGTGTCGTAGAAGATCAGGTGAACCGACCCGTCGGCCGCCACGGCCAGCCACTGGTGAAAGCGGTCTACGGTCAACTCGTCCGCTGTCTCGTGCGGGGTCGTAACGGTCCAAGTCGCGCCGCCGTCCGCGGAGTAGGCGGCGCGGATCCGCGCGTGATTGTTGTTGGGGTTACCGGTGGTCGGTCCGGTGCTGTCGGTCCAGGCGGCATAGATCCTGCCGTCGAAGGAGCCTCCGGAACGATCGGTGTCGGCCGAGACGTAGAGGAAGACCTCCCGAGTCTCGAAGACGGGAATCGGGAAGATGAAGCTACCCTCCGTATCATCGACTTCCACCGACGAGCCGAAAGTCAACCCTCCGTCGGTGGACTTGACGAGCAAGATCTTCTGCGAACCGAAAGCCGGCCAGAAGTAGTAGACGTTGCCGGCAGAGTCACTGGTGATGTCGCTCCCAATGCCGTTCTGCCCGCCGGAAACGGTGATCGGGGTGCTCCAGCTCAGGCCGAGATCTGTCGAACGGGAGAAGTGCATGACGTTGCCCTCGTGCCAGGTGTGGTAGACGTTGTCCTGGTGCGGGGAACTCGCGTCGAGGTCGACGTGAAGGAACTGCTTGTCGACGAAACCACCACCGTCGTCGATCTGAATCGGCCCAACCCAGGTCTGACCGTTGTCGGTACTGCGGTAGAAGAAGAGTTCAGGGATCTGCAGCGTCGAGGTGTAGGCGATGGTGCCGTCGGACGACCAGCCGACGGTAGGATCACAGCAGCTTCCACTCAAGGGCGGCGCTTGGGCCCAGGTCTCGCCGCCATCGCTCGAGAAATGCATTCGTTGACCGCTGCTTGGGCCGTTGGACCCCGCGATCACCAGGTCAGGATTGACTGGATTGATGGCGATCGCGGACTCTGCGGCACCATTGGGAGTGGTAATCCGCACCTCGCCAGCGAGGAAGGTCTCGACGTAGCTCTCGTCGTCCCAGCTATCGGCCGTGAGGTCGACTTGCCAGCGCGTTGCGTCGCGCACGGCGGAGCGGTAGTAGCGGCCCTCGACCCTGTAGCCCCGGTAGGTGTTGAAGAAGGAGGGCAGCCCAGAGCGCGGGTACATGGCGGGGCCGCTCTTGCGAAAGTCATGTTCGCGTCGCAGCTCGACCCGGTAGAAGGCCGGAATGGCTTCCGACTGGGCGAACTCCTCTGCCTGAGGCCCGAGCAAGTCCACATCGGGCTTGGTCAGGTCGTAGTTGCGGTCGTCCCACGGGCCGAAGGAGGCCAGGGCGACGTAGTCGACGTTGAGATCGCGCCCCTTGGACGGGTCGATCGTCTGCGCGTTGGCGGACACGCCGGCGGCAACAAGCAAAAGCATTGAAGCGAGAGTCTTCGCGTCGAATTTGGACATAACAGGTCTCCTAGTTGGACAGGCGTGGGCCGGAGCTGGTGCGGGTACCGAACATAGCATCAGTCGGATGGGGCTATTCGTTGGTCAGGGAGGCCGCTACTCCCGGCTGGAGAATCTCATAGCCCTCTTCGTCCTTCGCTTGCTGAACGATGGCTCGCACGTCGGCCAGCAGTTCCTTGGCGTCGTAGATGATGCCGTCCTTGATCGTGTAGCGCACGCCGCCGGCGCGGATGGCCTCGTTGTTCTCGTCCAGTTGGATCGCGCCAGTGCCGTAAAGCACCTTGAAGTTGGCGATCGGGTTCTCCTCGACGATCACGAAGTCGGCCAGCTTGCCGGGCTCGATCGAGCCGATCTGGTCGTCGAGGCCTAGAGCCTCGGCGCCCATCAAGGTGGCCGAACGCACGACTTCCAGCGGATGGAAGCCCGCCTCCTGCAGGAGTTCCAGTTCGCCGACGTAGCCGAAGCCGTAGATCTTGTAGATGAAGCCCGAGTCGGAGCCGGTGGTGACCCGACCGCCGCGATTCTTGTACTCGTTGACGAAGGTCATCCAGAGGCGGAAATTTTCTTTCCACTCGATCTCGTCGGCCGTGGTCCAGTCAAACCAGTACGAGCCGTGAGCGTTGCGGTCCGGCTTGAAGAATTCCCACAGCGAGGGCAGTGTGTACTCCTCGTGCCACTCGTCCCTCCGAGCGCGGGCCAGGTCGCGGCTCGCGGCGTAGATGGTGAATGTCGGATCGAGGGTGAAGTCGAGCTCGAGCAGCTCGTTCATCACTTTGTTCCAATGCTCGCTACCCGGGGCCGCTGCCTGCTTCCAGAGCCTTCCGGCCTCGCCGAAGCGATGCTGCTCGTTGTTGTAGTTGTAGTCCACCGGGTAGGCCTGGATGACCCGATCCTCAAAGAGCGCCTCCGGCAGTCCATACCAATGTTCCATGCTGGTCAGACCCCAGCGGGCGCTGTCGAGTACGTTGACCCGGGTGACAGCGAGCTGCGCGTGGTGGCAAGTGGTGCCGAGCCCATGCTCGTTCGCCTCCTCGATCGCTGCCTGCATGATGTCCGGGCGATAGCCGAAGAACTTGATGCCGTCGGCGCCCTGACGGGTGATGTCACGCACCCATTCCCGGGCCTCCTCGGGCGCAAGGAACGGGCCCTCGTGCCCCTGGCCGAAAGCGGGGTAGGCGAGGATGCGCGGCGCGGTGATCTCGTTGGCGGCGCTACGGGCCTTGTGCTCGAGGCACCAGTCAAGGCCGTTACCGCAGGAAGGATCGCGAATGGTGGTGATGCCGTGGCCGAGCCAGAGCTTGAAGACGTACTCGGCCGGCGTCCCCTGGTAAGTGCCACCCATGTGGCCGTGCATGTCGACGAACCCCGGCAAGATGTACATGCCCGAGAGGTCGAGTTCACGATCACCTTCCTCGGCTTTGGGACGGCGTTCGGGGTCGATCGGGATTCCCGGCGCTCCGACGTTGCGGATGCGGGCGATGCGATTGCCCTCGACCACGATGTCGACCGGACCCCTTGGCGGTGCGCCTGTCCCATCGACGAGTGTTGCACCGCGCAGGATCAGGCGGTCGAACGGGCCTTCTCCCTCGGCTCGATCCGGCGCTGCCGGGACCGTCTCCCGCTCCTCGTCCTGAGCCGCCAACGGAACTCCGCAGACCAGAGCGCAGAGCAGTGCGATGGCTAGGTAACAAGAGATTGAGCGTCGATGCATAGGTGTCCTCGAGTTCTGGATGGGAGTTGGGCCATGGGTGGCCAAACCGGCCGTGAATGGCCGGCTAGCCTAGCAGGCAAATCGCGCCTCCGAAACGCCTGACCGACGCGGTTACAATGCGCCGATGGCAGCCTTCATGACGGCGCTCTGCCTGGTCGCTTACTTCCTCGGTTACCGGTTCTACGCCAAACATCTTTCCGAGCGGGTCTTCGCGCTTGATGACCGTCGGGTGACGCCTGCCCATACCCGGCGGGACGACGTCGACTACGTCCCGACGCGCAAGTTCGTGCTCTTCGGCCACCATTGGGCATCGATCACTGGGCTGTCGCCGATGTTGGGTCCGGCGGTCGCCGTGATCTGGGGTTGGGCTCCCGCGATGCTGTGGGTAGTACTCGGTGGGCTCCTCGTCGGTTGCGTGCATGATTTTGGTGCCCTGGTGGTGAGCATGCGGGCTCGTGGCGAGTCGATCGGCAAGGTGGCCGAGGGGATCGTCGGGCCGCGGGCCAAGACCCTTTTTCACCTGATCATCTTCTTCGGTATCGCGCTGGCCATGGGGGTCTTCGTCTACATCATCGCGGTGATGTTCTCGATCTCGGAGACCTGGGACCCGCAGCAACCGTTGGCGGATCCGTCGTCGTTCCCGACCGCCGTTCTGCCCTCGGCGGCGCTCATCGGGATCGCCATGGTGATGGGGCACCTGCTCTACCGCCGCGGAGCCAAGCTGGCACCATTGACTGTGATCGGTTTCGTGCTGGTACTGGTTGCGGTGTGGGCCGGAATCCGCTTACCGCTTCTGGGCCTCGAGCGTGCGGCTTGGCCGGCGCATAGCGGTTGGGTCCTGATCCTGCTGGCGTACTCCTTCATCGCCTCGGTCTTGCCAGTCTGGAGCCTGCTCCAGGCGCGGGACTTCCTGAACTCGCTCTTGCTCTATCTCGGTTTGGGCCTGTGCTACTTGGGTATTTTCGTCTCTCGGCCCGACTTTGCCGCGCCGGCGCTCAGACTCGAGCCCGAGGGCGCCCCGAGTTTCTATCCCTTCGTTTTCATCGTCATCGCCTGTGGAGCGGCGAGCGGCTTCCATTCCCTGGTCTCGTCAGGCACCACGGCGAAGCAGATCGATCGGGAAACCGATGCCAAGGCGATCGGGTACGGCGGCATGCTCGGCGAGTCACTGCTTGGGCTGCTGGCGGTGCTCGCCTGTACGGCGGGGCTGGTGGGGGCGCCGGGCACCACCCCGGCCGAGCTCTGGCATTCGACCTATGCCAACTGGGGGGCGATGCAGGCCCTGGGGCAGAAGATCGGGATCTTCATCACCGGGGCGGCGCATTTCATCGACGAACTCGGCGTCACCGACCATCGGACTGCGACCGCGTTCATCGCCGTCGTCGTGGTCTCTTTCGCCCTCACCACACTCGACTCGGCCACTCGCCTGCTGCGCTTCAACATCTCCGAGATGGGGGAGACCCTGGGCTGGCGCTGGCTCGACAATCGCTATATCGCGTCGGGCGCGGCGGTAGGCGTGATTGCGTTCTTCGCCTTCTACGAGGTCGGCGGCAGCCCAGCAGGTCTGGCTTTGTGGCAACTCTTCGGCACGGTCAATCAACTCCTGGCGGGCCTCGCTCTCCTCGTGGTGACGCTCTACTTGTACCAACGAGGGCGCAATTACTGGCTGACCGGCGTGCCGATGCTCTTCATGCTCGGCTCCACCCTGGTGGCCATGTTGACCAACCTCCGCCGCTTCTACCGGCAATGGTCCGAGGGCGGCTCGGTGCTCTTCGTTGTCGGTTCCGTCCTCCTGGTTCTGGCCGTTTGGTTGGCTGTCGAAGCACTGGCCGCCCTCCAGCGTTCTCGCCGCAATGGCAAGATCACCGAACTCGAGATCGGTTGACCCCGCCCTCGTCGTTTTTGGTAGATTCCCGCCCGCATGAGAATGAGATTTTCCGCCCTCGTTTGGGCGCTCGGCGCGTTGGGTACGTTGGGTGCGCTGGACTCTGCGCCAGCGGCTGCTGCCGCTACACGGGCGCCGAGCATCCTGCTCGTCTCGGTCGATACCCTGAGAGCCGATCGCATGGGTAGCTACGGCTACGGTCGCAATACCTCGCCGCGGGTTGACGCCCTCCTGGCTGAGGGTGTGCGCTTCTCCCAAGCTCGTACGGTCGAACCGTTGACGGCTCCGGCCCTGACCTCGATGGTTACCGGCCTCGACCCGCACGAGCACGCGGCGACTCGCAATGGCCTGCGAATGAGGGGCGATTTGCTGTCGTTTCCCCGAATCTTCAAACGACGGGGCTACGAGACCGCGGCCCTCGTTGGCAACTGGACCCTGCGCAACGAACTTCTGGGGCTCGGTGAACATTTCGAGACCTACGTGACCGTGCTCAACAAGCCGCGCTGGTTCGGCATGTTCAAGGGCGAGGCGACGGCGGAGGATCTGACCGACAGGGCGCTGGCTTGGGAGGCGGATCGCGACAGCGACGAGCAACCCTTCCTGCTTTGGGTGCACTACGTCGAGCCTCACGCACCCTACGTGTTGCAGAAAGACTTCGTGCCGCAAGTCGGAAGCGGCTCGAGTGCCGACAGGGCATACCGGTACGACACCGAGATCGCCTTCGTCGATCACCATGTCGGCAGATTGATCGACGGGCTTCGCGACTCGGTCGAGGGTGACTTGGTGGTCGTATTCGTTGCCGATCATGGTGAGAGCCTCGGCGAGCACGACTACTGGGGCCATGGGCGACACCTCTACGAGGCCACGCTGCGTGTCCCCATGGGGATCACCTGGCCGGGAGTGCTCGAGCCCTCGACCGTTTCGGCTCCAGCGCTCATCACCGATCTGGCGCCGACATTGCTCTCGCTCGCCGGCCTGCCGGTGCCCGAGTTCTACTCGGGCTACGACTGGACTGCGGTCGTTCGCGGCGAGACTGACGAGCCGACCGACAGGGTGACCTTCTACCAGGCCCACAAGGGAGCGGTGCAACGGCGCGATGCGCCGCAGCGCGTGCGGCAGCAAGGGTTGCTGGAGATCGGCCGGGTGGCCGACGGCGAGAAGGAGATCCTCCGGATCACCAACGGCCGCCGCCGGGTCTTCGATCTCACCCAGGATCCAATGGAGCGGCGTTCGCTGGTGCCCCTTGTATCGGCTTCAGGGGACGACCTCGAGGCTTGGCTCCGCAGCGTTCAGGAGGGGCTGGTGCGTTCCGATGAGCTACCTCCGCCGGCGCTCGATGATGCGGATGTCGAAGCCTTGAAGGCGCTGGGCTACATCGACTGAACCTTCGTGACCGCCGCCGATTCCCGTCTGTGCGGGCGTTTCGTTGGAGTTGGCGTTTCATCGAGCCCGGTGGATTGGCCACCGGTCTACTACCGAATCGCCGCGCACAACGTAGTACTCGTCGAACTGCGCCACAGTGAGACACGAGTGGTTGGGCAGTACTCTGAGCCGCTCACCGACCGGCCGAGGGCGTGAGAGCTTGCCATGCTCCTGGGAGAGCGAAGTGACCCGGAGTTCCTCGCTCAGGTGTGCTCGGTCGTAGTCTTCGAAGACTTCGCCAAGCGTGCTGCCGGGCTTGTGGGCTGGTCCAGGGTCCTTTGAGAGGGCCAGAGCTCCGGCGTCGATCACCGAGTGGGAAGCTGAGGTCGAGACCACGCTGGCGAGTACAGTCACCGCGCAGTCGGCGACCCGGCATGACCCCAACTGAACCTGCGTATAGTCGAAGAAGACGTAGTTGCCGGGCCGGATTTCGTCGATTCCGGTCAGGTCGGTAACGACCATCATGGCTGGAGTCGAACCGATGGAGATTGCCGGCACTTTGATGCCGAACTCACGCAAGCGCTCGGCGCACGCCACCATGACCTCACGCTCTTGGTCGGCTACGCGGCGAGCGATTTCAGGCGATGCTGCGTCGTAGGCGTGGCCCGAATGACTGAGGACGCCATCGAAGGTCATGTGCTCCGCTCCAGCGAGTACACCGGCCAGCTCGCGAACCTCTTGGCCGTCGGGCTGCACTCCGGCGCGGTGGTAGCCGCAGTCGACTTTCAGCCAGACGTGGACGGGTATCCCGAGCGCGGCCACTGCTTCGAGCGCTTCGCGACTGTCGATCACCAAGCGCAGCGTCGTAGAGGCTGCCAGATCTCGCACCTCTTCGAGGCGCGACAGGATGACCGGGAAAGCCCAAGTCAGGTCGTCGATGCCCTGTGCGGCGAAGTAGCGCGCCTCTTCCAGAGTAGCCACCGTGGCGCCGGCTTCGGACCGTGCGACCTGGAGCCTCGCGACCTCGGCGCACTTGTGAGTCTTAAGGTGCGGGCGCAGGGCTACGCCGAGGCGTTCCGCCTTGGCCGCCATCTGCTCGAGGTTGTTCTCGACTCGATCCAGATCGAGGAGCAGGGCCGGAGTCGGCAGGGAGCCGAAACGATCGCTCATCAAGCAGGCGCCTCAGTCGCGAAGACTGAGCGGGCGCATGTCGGTCCAGACTTCCTCGATGTGGTCCCGGCAGGCGCGCAGGCCGCCGCTGAACCGGGTGTCGCGCCAGCCTCGGTCGTTCTGTCCAGGGAGGCGAAGTGAGTACTGCTCCTCGTGGTTGATCACCACCTTGTAGCGCAGGTCAGCGCCCTCGGCCCCGAGCTCTCTTCGCAAGCTCAAGGGTCGCATGTCGGTCCATACGCCGAGGATGTGTTTCCTCGCCGCCGCCAGCGATCCGCTGAAACCAGCGTCCCGCCAGTTCCGGTCCTGGTGACCGCGCGGGAAGATCGAATACTGCTCTTCGTGATTGATGACGACTCGGTACTCTCGCGACATAGGGGCTCCTTCGCGCTGTGTTTGGGTCCGGGCTAGAGCTTTCTGCGCTTAATGTTACAACGCTCTGGAGGCTCGGGAGGCAGCACGCCGAGAGCCGGCTGGGTGGACTAGAAACGCAGCCCGAGGCCGAAGAAGACGGAGTCCATGTCGATGTTGACGGCGTCATCCTGGTCCGTGACGTCGATGGTGATCGAGCGGTATCCGGCCTGACCTGTCACCGCTCCCCACAGCGGCACGCGGATGCCGACCTCAAAGTCCGTTTGGTCGCCGGCGTCGGTGCCGACCAGGGCCGCAAACTCTCCGAAAACGTGCACTCGCTGGCTCGGCTCGAGGTCGATGGCGACGCCGGCAGCGGGGTAGGCCACCTCGAAGTTCTGGCTCACCGAGACCGGAGCGCCGAGGTCCGGGGCCGCGAGGGAGGCGTCCCCTTGGAAGCCCTTGATTTCGATCAATGGGCCGATACGGAAGCGGCGGTCATCCGAGGACAGGAACTGCCAGGCGAAACCCGCCCGTACGTAGTCGAGATCGAACTGTGAGACGACCCGCGAGCTCACGGTGAAGGTCTCGCCGGCGAACTCGATCGTCCGGCTGGCGATGTTGTCGCCCGCTGAAGCGATCGGCATGCGCGCCAAGCGAATCTCGGTGCGAGCCGAGGGGTGGAAAGTGATGCGCAGGTCGTTGACCCGGTCGCTCGCCAAAGCCAGGTCGCCCGCCAGGTCGATGTTGTCGCCGATACCCTGTTCGACGATCTTTATCTGCCCGGTGAGGTCGGGATCCCAGGAGTTCATCTCGATCTCGAAGCGCACGCGCTCTTGGGCCGTCGCCATGGATGCGGCGAGGGCGAGGCTAAGAAGGACTGTGTATCGGCGGGTCATGACGTCTCCTCAAGTGGATTCTCTCGGCCTGATGTTGTCGTTGGCACGATGCGGGAAGGCGATAGTGAGGCCCTATGAAGTCCGCCACAAGCGATCGGGCCAGAGGAACCAGAGCTCGGCAAGAGGGGGCTCGGGTAGTCCCAGCGCAGCCTGCACAGCCTCGGTGTATACCTGCTCTTGCGCCTCGTAGACCGTAGCCCGGGCCGTCACGGCGTCCTCGGTCTCGACGCGGTCCGTCTTGAAGTCGGCGACCACCAGTCGCCCGTCGTCGGGGTCGCGATAGATCAAATCGATCGCGCCGGCGAGGAAGTCGAGTGCGCCTCCCTCTGGGGGCGCTGCGCCGAGCATAGGGAGTTCGCGCGCGACGACGTGGTCGGCTATCGCCAGCCAGCGCTCCCAGAGCCGGCCGTTGCCGAAGCGGGTGAGGATCTCGTTGGCCAAGGCGAGGGCGGCCGGACTCTCGGCGTCAGGCAGCCAACTCCTGAGGCGGGCCTCGACTCGGCTCTCGGCCCGAGCCAGCTCCTCTTGGGCCGGCGCGCCGAGTTCCCATTCCTCGAACATCCGATGGACGGCCGTGCCGACGAGCATCGCCACATCGCGCCCCACCGCCGGTTGCAGCCCGTCCGGTCTCGGCTCATGCCGTCCGGCGAGAACTGCCAGCTTGCCGGCTGACTCATTGGACGCAGCAGCATGGCGCGGGCGTGCCATCCGCAGTGCGGCTCTTTCCTGGCGAGTCGCGAGCTCTTCGATTTGGTGCTCCACGGCCTGCGCGGTGGGGATCCAGGCCGGAACTTCTCGCCGTTCACGAGATCTGGCCCGACCGCCCTCGAGGCCGAGAAAACGCCAACGAATACCCTCCTCGTCAAGCCAACTGCGATCCTCGTCGGCGGCTCGACGGGCGAGATCGGCCGGCTGGGCGGTCAGCCCCTTCCTCGCATGGACTAGATCGAGCGGGCTGCGGGCGGTGGTTGCCGTGCGTGGTTCGAGGGCTTCGGGCCAGCAACCGAGCAGGACAACGCGTTGGCGAGCGCGGGTGAGGGCGACGTACAGCAGTCGGACACTCTCGGTCGCCTCCACTTGACGGGCGCGCTCGGTGATCTCGAACCAGTAGGGAGTGGCGCTATGCAACAGGCAGTACTGTGGTTCGTCCGTCCCACGCCAGCGTCGATCGTGATCGAATTGCTTGAGGTCGTTCTCATGCCGATGCAGGGTGTGCATCTGGGGAATGTAGACGTGATCGAACTCGAGGCCCTTGGCCTTGTGGATGGTCAGCACCTGGACCGCATCCTCGCCGGAGTCCTTGGGCGGCGCCTCTTTGGCGTCGGGCGCTTCGTAGACGCTGCGACGCAGCACGCGCAGAATTGCTCGCATGTCGTTGCCGCGCTCGATCATCGACTCCTCGAGCCGCCGGAAGAACCGGTCCAGGTTGGCCAGCCGGAACTTGCCCTGGTAGCGCGCCGCCTCGGTGACTTCGATCAGAGTCTTGCTGCGCAGGAGGTCGATGAACTCGGCGGCGCTGTCATCGCGGAAGGACTGGCGCAGGCGGGCCAGAGTCTCGAGCCCGTTGCCCAGAGCGTGATGCCAGCCGGCGATGCGCTCGAGCCCCGGCACGCCCTGGGGCACCTCCTTGGCGATCGACCTGGTGAGTTCTAGGACTTCTGCCAGGGCCTTGCTGTTCGGTCCTCGCACCGCGCTGACCAGCCGTGGAAAGTCCTGCTTCCAGAGCGGAATCAGCGCGGCGTCGGGCATGCCGACCACGGCTGAGCGAAGGTAGGTGACGAGCGCGACATGGTCCAACGGATCGACCACTGCGCGTACCAGTGCCGCGGCGTCGATGATCTCTTTGCGCCGGTAGTACTGCTTGTCACGGGCGACGATGAACGGCACGCCGGCGTCGCGTAGGGCGCTCAAGTAGGTGTCCAGCCGGTTTGTCGAGCGGAACAGCAGAGCCATCTCACTCCAAGGGGTCTCAGTCTCGTCATGGACGGCCCGCACGTCGCGGGCGATCGCCGCCGCTTCGAGCTCTGCCACGTCTTCACCACGGGTCGCGGCGCCCTCCTCGCCCCACGACACCCAGTATTCGATGGGCTGCCATTGAGCCGAGTCGAGACTCGCGCCTGATCGATGCGCTTCGAGGCCGACGAAGGGCGGTTGCAGATCCGGCGTTTGGATCATGACTGGCTCCACGACCGCGTTGACCTCGTCGAGGATCGGTGGATCGGAGCGGAAGTTCCTCACCAACGAGTGGCGCTCGCCGCCCTGGGCCAGGGCCGCTTCGACGAAGTTCTCGTAGGCCGCCAGATCGGCCTCGCGCCAGCCGAAGATGGACTGCTTGGGGTCACCGACGAGAAAGAGCCCGGGCCGCTTCTTGGGAGCGCCATCGAGTGCCAGCAGGCGGACGATCTCGCACTGTAGCGAGTCGGTGTCCTGGAATTCATCAACCAGCAACTGCCGTATCCGACGTTGGTGACGACGGCGCAGGTCGGTCCGCCGGGTCAGCAGACGGTAGGCGCCTGAGAGCAGGTCGGAGAAGGTCACCACACCGCGAGCCGCAGAGCGTTTCTCGCACTCGGCCAGGAGCGGAGCGAGAGCCCGCCGAGCTGAGTCCAGCCGCCGCGGGCGCATGCGCCCGAAGTGCCGCAGTAGCGCACGCAGGGTTTCAGTGGCTTGGGCGAAGGCCGGCCCGTGCGGCTCGAGTACTGCCTGTTCACCTTTCGTGAAGGTACCCTTGCGCCAACTGCCAAGCTTGGCGTAGTGCTCGCGCCAATCCCGGTCGAGCTCGACGACGAAGGTGTCGAGCTGGGCGATGTCGGCGGGAGCGGTTTCCAGCTGGGCCAGGGTGCGTTCGACACTCTCGGCGACCGCCACCGCTTTGTTGCCGGAGGTAACTCGCCGGAGGTCGCTGCCACCGGCTGCGACGAAGGTCTCGAGCGCGCTGCGCAAGCGGGAGACGATGCCGCGGATTCCTGCGGCTGAGAACGGGTCGCTCTCGAGCGCTGAAGCCTCGAGTCCGCTCTCACGCAGGCTGACCAGTAGCTCGACCAGGCGATCCGGCCCGAAGCCCGCGGTGGCGAGCTCGGCAAGGGCCTGTCCGCGGGGCCGCTTGTAAGCCCGGCGCACCGCCTCGTCAACGACCTCGTAGGCGATCTCTTCGCTCAATCGCAGGTCAGGGTCGACCTGCAGGTCGGGGTGCAGGCCTGCCTCGAGCGGATGGTTGGCCAGGAGTCGACGGCAGAATGCATGGATCGTCTCGACAGTCAGGTGGTCGAGGGCTCCCAGTAGATGGTGCGCCCTGTCGGCGACCAGGTCCGGAGAGTCGAGCTCGAGCAAGGCAGGGTCGAAACCGGCGAGCGGTTCGTCCTCGGCACCGGCCAAGCGAGCCAGGGCGGCGGCCGCTCGGGTGGCCATTTCGGCTGCCCCCGCTTCGGTGAAGGTGATCGCCGCGACCCCGCCCAGCACAGCTTCTGCGACCCGCTGCGGCGGTGCGTCGGGGTGCGCAGCGCAGGCTTCGCCCCAGCCCTGCCCAAGCGACCAGGCGAGGATGCGTGCCACGAGAGTGGTGGTCTTGCCGGTTCCGGCGCCCGCCTCGACGACCACGGTGCCGACGAACCGGGTCTGAGCTGCCTGGCGCCCCGCGGCGTCGGCCCGTAGCGCTTGCTCCCTTTCGTGGCTCATCGCTTGGCCGCCACAGGCAGGTTCCACAGCGTCAGAAGCGTGAGCTCGTGAGGCTCGAGCGCGCCACCGGAGACAAAACGCGTCTCCTGAGATTCGACCCAGTTGCGCAAGCGCCGGCGCGCGCCGGAGTCGCCCCGCAAACACGCATCACGCACCTCGCAGTAGCTGCAGCGAATGGGCTCTTCGTCGCGCTGAGGAACGACGATTCGGGGGAAAAAGCCGCCGCTGTCCCAAGTCGCGATCGCGGCTCCCGCGGCGCGGCGGAAAGCCTGTTCTATCTCATTGTCGCCGGCGTCGATCCGCACGTCTCGCAGTGTGGGATCGTCGCTGACTTCGGGGCCGATGAAGAGATAGCGTCCCGAGTCGCCCGGCTGGCCGGCGGCCAGGGCGTATGCCACCGCCTGGAGTCGTTCCCCACGCCAGACGCTCTCGACCAGGTGGCGGCGGCGGGCTCGGTCCTGCTTCGCACTGGAGACGGCGCGGCGACCGGTCTTGTAGTCAGTGAGGGTGAGGCCTTCGGCTCCGAGGTCGAGACGATCGGCCCGGAAATGAACCGATCGAGTGACTCCCCGGACGTCCTCCACCGGTAGTTCACCGAAGAGCTCGACCCCCAGGACGTGCAGCGCCCCTTCAACCGACCAGTCGAGTTGCCGTGCGACTTCCAGATGGGGCGCTACGGCCATCGACAGCACCCGCGCGAATCCATCGACCGCGATGCCTTGCTTGCGGCACAGGGCCTCGGCCGTGCGGTAGAGGATCGCGTCGAGCTCCTTGCTCTCGGGCCAGGGAATGGCTTGAGGAATCCGCAGGCGCGCCTGGGCGAGGTCCTTGGGGTCGTCGGTGAGGCCCCGACGAACGATCTGCTCCAGTACGTCGTGGACCAGAGCGCCGATCAGGAGGGGGGTGATGCCGGGCAGTGCCGCCAAGGGGTCGGGGACCGGTTCGAGGCCCAGCAAGCGCCGCAGCACGACCTGCCAGGGACAACCGCTGAGCCCCTCGAGCGTGGTGACGAAGAGCTTCTGCTCGGCACGCGGGTCGTTGGTCTGGGCGGTGCCGAGGAAGCCATAGTAGGGCCCGAGTTGCGCTGCCGCAGCGCGCCCACTTTCGGCGGAGAAGTCCGGGTCCAACTCGCCGAGCACGGCCATGCGCGCGGCGGCGGCGGCGGCCGGAGTGGGGTGTTCGCCGGACTGAAGCAGCGGCAGGATCTCGGCCAGCCCAGCCCTGGATCCTTCGAGCGCAACTGTTACGGCGCTCTCGAGCGGACTGCGCGGCACCGTGGCCTTCTGGGCGATGATCGAGAGGGCGAGTTCGGGCTCTTGCCAGTCGTCGGTAGCTGCCCCCCAACGCAGGCGCTCGACCAACGGTGACGGCGCCAACGGCATCTGATCGTCATCGGTGTCCTGCCACGACAGTGTGATGTTGGGGCTGGAGGCCATCAGCTGAGCGAAAAGAAAGCGCTCCTCATCGAAGCCGGCGAGTTTGTTCGGTAGGTCGGGTAGGACGCCGAAGCCCTCCCGGCTCAGGACTCTACGCAGACTGTCCGGAAGCAAAGGGTCCTCAGTGACCACGCGTGGGAAGACCCCTCGATTGAGCCCGATCAGGAACAGGTGCTCGCTGGTTGTCCCGCGGGCCTCGACGACGTCGAGAACCTGGATGCCGCCCCCAAAGCCGCCGAGTGGGCGATTCCCGAACTCGCGCAGGCGCGCGGCTCCGGCCTCGCAAAACTCGTCGTAGCTGAGCCGGAAGTCACCCGGCAGGCCGAACCAAAGGCCTTCGACGGCTTGAAGAAGTGCCGACTCGGGTCGCTCCGTCGACCAGCCCAGGTGACCCTCGAGGAGACTGCGCAGGGCGCCAAGGTGGTCATGCAACTCGGTCATTTGCTGCCAGCTTCCGAGGTGGTCCGCCAACGCGGCCGCCGAGTCCGTAGCCTCGGCCAGCGCCGCGGCCGAGAGGTAGCGATAGCGCAGTCGCAGGCCACGCTGATCTTGGCCTTCGGCTGAGGGTTCATCGAAGCCGTGCCGCACTGGCAGTTTGAGCTTGTGCTGACGGCGGTAAGGGTCGGCAGCAAGGGCCGCGGCCTCCCGCAGCCGACCGGTGCCGAGTGTGGCGAAACCGGTGCGCAGGTCGGCGCGAGAGGTTCCCTCGATCCTCCGGTCCAGCAGTTCGAGCCAGCGCTCGACGGAGAGCTCACTGCCGCGGTCCAGCAGATCGGCCAGAGCCTCTCCGCGCCTCCCCAGTCGATCCTTGGCGCCCAGAGCACCGTAGGCCGAGTAGGGGAGACCTAGACTCGTGAAGTGATGGCGCACTGCCCGTGAGTAGGGCGTGAGCTGACGCGCGACGACGGCAATCCGCTCCGGGCTGACACCACGGTCCAGCAGGTCGAGGATCCGGCGACCCACTTCGCGCACCTCGCCATCGCTTCCCAGGGCGCGAAAGAGCTCGATCGTTGGGCTCGGGTCAGAAACCGGGTCAGAAACCGGGTCAGAAGTCGGCTCGGTGGAGCCGGATTCCCTGGCTGTTTCCGTGGGATGGACCACTGGCGCTGTGCTCTCGATCCGTTCGCGAAACCGTTGGGTGAATACGACGCCGGCGTCGAGCTCGGAGCGGTTCGCCGGGTCGGCGGGCTGATCAAGATAGAGCCGCCCCGCGAAGCGATCGAGCAAAGCCTCGATCAGATCGCGTGCGACGCCACTCGCATCGGCGAAGCCGTAGACCCAGACCGACTCCGCCTTGAACGCCTGGCGGCCGAGCTGGCGCACCTGCTCGGCGGCCGAGGTCAGCAGGGTGGAGCGGCGTCCGGCGCCAAGACGATCGAGCTCGAGCAGTGTGCCCGCGGCGACCTGTACCAACCCCTGAGCGCGGTCGACCTCGAGCTTGGAAGCCTCGGGTCGCCCTTCAGAGCCGAGCGCTTCTGTCATCCCCTCGGCCAGGGCCGGGTCGAAGCCGGCGTCGAGCAGGTCGCGGACCGGGCCGAGCAGAGAGGAGTAGCCGTCGTTGAGCGGCTCGAGCGCTCGGCGCAGCGCCTTCTCGTCGCGGGCCAAACGGCGCGCGAAGAGCGGGAAGAGATCTCGACCCGCGAGTTGTCGGCCCGCGACGTCCTCGGTGATTTCGAGGGCCAGGCCGAAGAGCGTCGTGGCCCGCACGCCGAGAATCGGGCCGTGTTGGGCCACTATTCGCGCGCGCAGATGGTCGCGCAGCGTGCGAGAAGGGACGACCAGGACCAGCGGGTCGGCCCAGCGCTGCGGTGCGGAGTGAAGGCGTTCCTCGAGGTCGCGCAGAATCGCACCTTCGGCGTCTAGCGGACCGGCGGTGAGCCGGATTTCGGTTCTGGGCTCTTGCGGTCGGGAAGGTGGCACGGACGAGCCTATGCGAGCACGCGTTCCAGCCTCTGTCAACCGTGCGATACTCCGCGCGATCAATCCTAGTCTCTCGAGCGAGCGCGATGCATCTAGCAGAACCCATGACCCTGATTACGGACTTCGTCCTAGCGCTGCTTGGTCTCTGGTTCGGCTGGCGGCTCTGGCACCAGGGGCGAGACTGGGATCCGCGACGCTGGTGGGCGACGGCGTTCTGGGCCATGGCTCTAGCTGCCCTCCTCGGCGGCTCGGCGCACGGCTTCGCGCCCATGCTGAACGGCTCTTCTCAGGCCCTGATCTGGCGCGCGACGATGGTCGCCCTTGGTGCCGCGGCCGTTCTGCTCGTCTACGCCAGCATCCGCACTCTGGGCGGCCAGGTTCTCTGGGCAGGTCTCTTGGGTGCCGAGTTTGGCCTTTACGCAGTCTGGGTCTCATGGTTTGACAGCGACTTCTTCTACGCTGTCCTGGAATACGGAACAGCTCTACTAGTGGTGTTGGTGATCCATCTAGGACTGATGGCGCGGCGCCGGCCCGGTGCGGGGGCGGTGGTCGTTGGGGTCGGAATCTCATTTCTCGCTGCCTGGATTCAACAAGCCGAGATCTCGCCCAGCGCCGTTTTCAACCACAATGACCTCTACCACGTCGTGCAGATGGCGGGCCTGTTCTTCCTCTACCGCGGGGCAGCGCGGGTGACGGCAACCAAACCCGTCGAACCTACGTAGAATAGAAGCATGGTGGGGGAACAAAAGGGCGAATCGGCGCCCGACGAACGTCTCGCCAGCTTGCGGATCGAGCGCGAGGCGGAACTCTCGGGCGGCTCGGGCTCGTGGCGCTGGCTGGTGGTGGCAGCGGCCGCGGTCGTCGCGCTAGTGGCCTGGTGGTTGCTCTCCGGGCCGGCGCCTCTGCTCGTGAAGACGGCTCTCGCTCGCGAGGTTGCGTTGGAGGCGGGCGGTGCGACGGTGCTCAATGCCAGCGGCTACGTCACGGCGCGGCGTCAAGCAACGGTCTCCTCGAAGGTCACGGGTCGCGTTGTCGAGGTTCTGATCGAGGAAGGCATGAGAGTCGAGGCCGGTCAGGTCATGGCACGAGTGGACTCGTCGAATATCCAGGTCAGCCTCGATCTGGCGCGCGCCCAATCGCGCGCGGCGCAGACGGCTTTGGCCGAGATTGAGGTGAGGCTCCGTGAGGCGGAGCTCGAAGTCGCTCGGGTCGAACGCCTGGCGGCAGGCGGCATCGGCAGTCAGGCCGACCTCGACGGCGCGGAGGCAACCCGCGATGCTCTCAAGGCCCGCCTCGCACAACAGGGAGATGAAGTGACCGTCGCCCAACGCGGAGTAGGGGTGTGGGACCAGCAGCTGGCTGACAGCGAGATTCGCGCACCGTTTTCAGGCGTCGTGGTGTCGAAGAACGCTCAGCCCGGCGAGATGATCTCGCCGGCGGCGGCGGGTGGTGGTTTCACTCGCACTGGTATCGGTACGGTCGTCGATATGGAATCGCTCGAGATCGAGGTCGACGTCAACGAGAGCTACATCAACCGAGTCGAGGGGGGCCAGGAGGTCGAGGCAACCCTCGACGCCTATCCCGATTGGCAGATTCCCGCCCAGGTGATCGCGATCATTCCGACTGCCGACCGCCAGCGGGCAACGGTCAAAGTGCGGATCGGATTCGAGAGCCTGGATGCGCGGATTCTCCCCGACATGGGAGTGAAGGTGGCATTCCGCGAACGGGATACCGGCGACGCCGGGCCTCGGGCGCGAGTGATCGTGCCGGCCGCCGCAGTTCGCAAGGTGAGCGGCAAGGACGTGATCTTCGTCGTTGCGGATGATCTTGCTGAGAGGCGTGCGGTGAGGCTTGGTGGTGAGCATGAGGATGGCATCGTGCTCTTGTCGGGCGCCAACGGCGGCGATCGGGTCGTAGTGGAAGGACCGGCTGAAATGGTTGGTGGTGAACGAGTCGAGGAGGCGGGCGATTGAGCGAACTGGTTCGAGCAAGTGGAGTGAGCAAGGATTTCAAACGTGGCGCGGAGACGATTCACGTTCTCGAGGCCCTGGACCTGGCGGTAGGGCAGGGCGAGTTCCTGGCGTTGATGGGTCCTTCGGGTTCGGGCAAGTCGACCCTGCTCAACCTGATCGGCGGACTCGATCGACCGAGTTCGGGCACGATCGAGGTTGGTGGACGGCGGATCGATGACCTGTCCAACCGCCAGCTCGCCGGATGGCGGGCACGGCACGTGGGCTTCGTCTTCCAGTTCTACAACCTGCTGCCGATGCTGACCGCGGCACGCAATGTCGAGTTGCCGTTGTTGTTGACGCCGCTGTCAAAGAGCGAGCGCCGGCAACAAGTCGAGACGGCGCTCGGGATCGTGGGCCTCACCGAGCGCACCAAGCACTACCCACGCCAGCTCTCGGGCGGCGAGCAGCAGCGGGTCGGCATCGCTCGCGCCATCGCTAGTGACCCCAATCTCATCCTGGCTGATGAGCCGACGGGTGACTTGGACCGCAAGTCGGGCGATGAGGTGCTCGATATCCTGCAGACTCTCTCGAGCCAGCATGGCAAGACGATCATCATGGTCACTCATGACCCCCTCGCTGCCGACCGGGCTGACCGCACTCTGCATCTCGACAAGGGCCGTTTGATCGAGGGGCATACGGCATGAGGTTCCTTCACCTGCTGTGGGCCAACCTGCGGCGCAAGAAGACGCGCACCATTCTCACCATGCTGTCGATCTTTATCGCCTTCATACTCTTCGGCTACCTGGTAACCATCGATCACGCGATGAACATGGGTGTCAGCGTTGCCGGTGCCGACCGCCTCGTGGTGCGGCACAAGGTATCCCTGATTCAACCGCTACCGCAGAGCTACGAGGCGCGGATCGAACAGATCGAGGGGGTGGCAGATGCGACCCATCAGACCTGGTTCGGCGGCATCTATCAGGACCCCAAGAACTTCTTCGGTCAGTTTCCGGTCAAGCCCGAGGAGTACCTGGCGATGTATCCCGAGTTCGTGCTGCCGGACGATCAACGCGATGCCTGGTTGGAGACTCGCACCGGCGCAATAGTGGGGCGCAACACGGCCGACAAGTACGGCTGGAAGATCGGCGACAAAGTGCCTATTCAGGCCACGATTTTCGCCAAGAAGGACGGCTCGCGAACCTGGATCTTCGACATCGTCGGGATCTACGAGGGGGCCGAGAAGGGTGTCGACGATACGCAGTTTCTCTTTCGCTACGACTTCTTCGACGAAGCTCGCCAGTACGGTGCGGGCAACGTGGGCTGGTACATGATCCAGGTCGAGGATCCAGAGCAAGCGGTGGCGATCGCCGAAGCGGTCGATGCGACGTTCGCCAACTCTCCGGCCGAAACAGATACTGCCACCGAGAAGGCCTTCGTGCAGGGTTTTGCCAAGCAGATCGGCAATATCAGCAAAATCCTGATGGCCATCCTGGCGGCGGTCTTTTTCACCATCCTCTTGGTGGCCGGTAACACTATGGCGCAGGCGGTACGCGAACGGACCGAGGAAGTCGGTGTGCTGAAGGCCATCGGTTTTACCCCCAAGCAGGTCTTGGGGCTGGTGCTCGGAGAGGCTTGCTTGCTCAGCATTCTGGCGGGGGGGTTGGGTCTGGCGATCTCCTGGGCCCTGATCACGGCTGGAGGCGATCCGACCGGGGGTGCTCTTCCCATCTTCTTCTTTCCTCCGGGCAAGCTGATCGTTGGAGTCGTGCTGACTCTTCTGATGGGAATTGTCACAGGCACTCTCCCGGCCCTTCAAGCGATGCGGTTGCCGGTCTCTGACGCGTTGAGGAGGGGCTAGAAGTGACTCGCCTTCTGCGTTGGTTCCAGCAGGTCGGTGCCGTGGCCAAGTACAGCGTTCTGAGCATCCCGCAGCGCCTCGGTTCGTCGGCCTCTGCGGCCTTCGGAATCGCCGGCGTGGTCGCGGTCCTGGTCGGCGTACTGTCGATTGCGCAGGGCTTCCAACGAACGATGGAGAGCTCGGCCTCGCCGGATGCCGCGATCGTGCTGCGCGATGGCGCCGGGAGCGAGATGATGAGCGGGCTGAGCCGGGGCGACACCCGCATCGTCGCCGACACCATTGGAGTCAGACGAGGTACGAACGGACCGCTTTCGTCGGCCGAACTCTTCGTCATCATCAACCTACCCAAGCGCTCGACGGGAACCGATGCCAACGTTCCTCTGCGCGGGGTCGAGCAGGCGGCGTTCGACGTGCGAGACAAGCTCGAGATCGTTCAGGGGCGCAGCTTCGAGTGGGGCCGCAACGAAGTGATCGTGGGAGTCGGAGCAGCGCGAGAGTTCGCTGGGCTTGACTTCGGCAGTGCGATCGACGTGGGCGGAAACCCTTGGCGCATCGTTGGAGTGTTCGAAGCTGACGGCGGCATCTCGGAGTCTGAGGTCTGGACCGATGCCAAGGTTCTGCAGTCGGCCTACCGCCGCGGAGACTCCTTTCAAGCCGTCTACACCAGGCTCGAGGACGGCGAGGCGTTTTCAGAGTTCAAGGATGAATTGACCACCGATCCCAGAGTATCGGTCGACGTCCTGATGCAAGACGAGTACTACGCCGGGCAGTCTCAGCTGTTGACGGCCATGATCACCGGCCTCGGAGTGATCATCACCGTGCTGATGGCGATGGGTGCCATCTTCGGTGCACTGAACACCATGTACTCGGCCGTCTCTGCCCGCACCAAGGAGATCGCCACGCTGCGCGCACTGGGCTTCAAGAGCGGTCCGGTGGTGATCTCGGTCCTGGCCGAGTCCTTCTTCCTTGCGCTCGGCGGAGGAACGCTAGGTGGCGTGGCGGCCTTCCTTGCTTTTGACGGCTTCCGCGCCGCCACCCTGAACTTCCAGAGCTTCAGCCAAGTGGCCTTCGCCTTTGATGTGACGCCTGGCCTCGTGGTTCTGGGGATCGTCTGCGCCGCCCTGATCGGCCTGGTCGGCGGCCTGTTCCCAGCCATCCGAGCGGCGCGGATGCCGATCGCCGACGCCTTGAGGGCCAGCTGAACGGATGAGTCCTGGCGGACAGCCGGCGCCGTTCCGTCCTAGCGCTGAGCCGTCGAGTTTCGGCCACCATTTTCTGATCGGCCTGCAGAAGTCGCCGGTACTGACCGACCATGACAAGCGGCTTCTGGCCGCGTTGCGACCTACCGGCGTTGTTCTCTTTCGGGACAACTTCTCTCACGGCTTGCCGTACGCGGAATGGCTGGCCATGCATGCCCGGCAGCTGAGCGAGGTACGGGAAGTCATTGGGCGTGAGGACCTCCTGATCTGTATCGATCACGAAGGCGGCCCCGTGTTGCGCACGCCGGATCCGGTGACCCGGTTTGCCGCGGCATCCCAGTGGCCGGACCAAGCGGAGGCTGTCGGCGGAGCCATGGGCCGCGAGCTCAGGTCCCTTGGCGTGAATGTTGATTTCGCGCCCGTGGCCGACATCCACCTCAATGCGGACAACCCGGTGATCGGCCAGCGGGCCCTGGGCGCGACTGCAGAGGCTGTCGCGCGTGCCTCGGTCGATTTCCTGCACGGCTTGCAGTCGGCCGAGGTCTTGGGTTGCGCCAAGCACTTTCCGGGTCACGGGGCGACCGATGCCGACTCTCACGAGGAGCTGCCCTTTCTGGATCAACCGCTGACCACGCTGCGTGAGCGAGAGTTCGTTCCCTTCAAGACATTGATCGCGGCCGGAGTCCCCATGGTGATGACAGCTCACATCGTCTTCCCCCAACTGGCTCCTGATGTCCCGGCGACTCTTTCGAGCCACATTCTGACCGGCATCCTGCGCGGCGAGCTTGGATTCGAGGGCGTGGTGGTGACCGACGACGTCGGCATGCGCGCCGTAGCCGCTCGGTTCGCCCAGCCTGAGACTGGGGCCGAGGCCGTGGCTGCAGGTTGCGATCTGATCGCGGTTTGCGCGCACTTGGCCGACACGAACTTGGCTCTCGGGCTGGCCCGGGGGATCGCCTCCGGCTGGCAAAGCGGGCGTCTGCCTACGGAGCTGCTAGAGCGATCGCACGACCGCATCGCGGCTCTTCGAATGCTGGCACCACAGCACAGGGTGGAGGAACTGCCTGAGGCCGCCTTTGCCGAGCACCGGCGGTTGGCACCACTACTGGCTTGAGGCTCGATCTTTCTGCGGGGCTTTCCGCCGGTCTTTCGGGCGCTCGAAGGGTCGATCAGCTAGCCGCCGACTCATCACCTGCGTGGTAGTTTTGAGTCGCCGGGCACAACGCCCAGGCGAGGATGAGAGATGACGACCACCGTTCTAATTGTTGACGACGAGCCTGGGATTCTGGATACCCTCGCGGGGGTTTTGTCTGACGAAGGCTACGGTACGCTCACCGCGGGTAGCGGCCTGGACGCCGTGGCGCTCTATCGCGAGCATCGTCCGGACGTGGTCTTCCTCGACATCTGGCTGCCGGATCGCGACGGTCTCGAGACGCTGCAGGCCCTGCGCGAGATCGACCCAGCTGCGGCCGTGGTCATGATGTCCGGCCACGGCTCGGCTTCGACCGCGGTCAAGGCGATCAAGATGGGAGCCTTCGACTACCTGGAGAAGCCGCTTTCGTACAACAGCGCCGTGGATGCCGTGGTTGGAGCACTCAAGTACCGCGAGTCGGTCTCGACGGACAGCGCCCTGCTGCAGTCCCTGGCGCGCACGACAACCAAGCTCGGTGCGGTTCCGGACCTGGCGCCGCCGCCCCCTTTGTCGATCCTCACCCTGGGCGATGAGCCGCAGCGCACCCTGGCTGACGGGACCGTGCTCTACGGTCTCGGACTCCACTCGGGCGATAGAACAGGGATGACGCTACAACCACTACCGGTCAACAGCGGGATCCACTTCGTGACCCTGCCGACCAACACCTACCTGCCGGCCCATATCGCTTCCGTGGCGGAGACGGAGTACGCCACGACATTGTCGCGCGACGGCCAAAGCATCAAGACGGTAGAGCATCTGCTCTCCGCGCTGCGCGCCCGCGGAGTCACCAACTTGCTGATCAAGGTTCACGGCGAGATTCCGGTGCTCGACGGCTCGGCGCTCGAGTTCTGCGAAGCGCTGGAGGCCGTCGGTGTAGTCGATCAGGAAGAGCCCCGAAGGGAGATCGTGATCGACCGCGTGTACGAGATAGCGGGTGAGGGCGGCAAACACCTCCGGATCGAGCCGGCGGACGTGTTCTCGGCCCGCTATGAGCTGAGCTACCCGCCGCCGGTAGGTGACCAGATCAGTGATTTCACCCTGTCGAGCTACGACGACTACGTCCGCGAGATCGCCCCTGCTCGGACCTTCGGCTTCATGCGGGACTTGAAGATGATGGCGGAGCTTGGATTGGCTAGTGGTGGCCGGCTCGACAACTGCATCCTCGTCGGTCAGGACAACGTCATCAACACCGATCTGAGGTTCAGCGACGAATTCGCTCGCCACAAGGTGCTCGACATCATCGGCGACCTCTACCTGCTGGGCTACCCAATCCGTGGTCGGGTGACCGCGCGCCTGACCGGTCACAAAATGAACATCGCGCTCTTGCGTGAGATCGCCGGCAGCGGTTAGCCAGCGAAACGATGGGACGCGTTTTTACCAGCGAGCGTTGCGCGCGACACGCCCCGCCGGGCTTCCCTGAGCGCCCCGAGAGGCTCGAGGCCGTTCTGCGTGGCGCGGCCTCGAGCGGATGGGCTGCGACCGATGTGGGCAGTCACGTCGGGTCGCGTGCCGCGGTCCTGAGCTTGCACTCAGCTGAGTATCTGGCCCGTTTCGAGCGCGCCATCGAACGCGGCGACGGGCTCCTCGATTCGGCCGACAACCCTCTGTCGCCGGGCACCCTCGATGCTGCTTGGAGTGCGGTGGATTGCTCTCTTGCCTGTGCTGACTGGGTAGCTGCCGAACAAGGGCGACGCGGATTGGCTGCGGTGCGGCCCCCGGGTCATCACGCCGAGAAGGAGATGGCGATGGGGTTCTGCTTCTTCGGTAACATCGCCCTTGCCGCCGACTACCTGGTGCGTGAGCAGGATTGCGCGCGAGTCGCAATCTTCGACTTCGACGTTCACCACGGGAACGGAACTCAGCACCTGCTGGAGGAGCGTGGTGACGTCTTCTTCGCCAGCGTTCACCAGGCGCCTTTCTACCCCGGAACCGGCGAGGCGAGCGAGCGGGGCTTCGGCGGCGGCGACGGCGCGACTCTCAATGTACCGTTGCCGGCCGGCACGGACGACAGCCGGTTTCGCGAGGCGGTGGAGACTCGGATTCTCCCGGCCCTGGCTGACTTCGCCCCCGAGGTGCTCCTGGTGTCGGCAGGTTTCGACGGCTGGATCCACGACCCGATCGGCGGGTGGCGCCTGACGGTAGAGAGCTTCACCTGGCTTGGAGGCGCACTTTCAGCGCTGGCCCGGCAGCATTGTGATGGCCGAATGATGACCCTCCTCGAGGGCGGCTACAGCCTCGAAGGCCTCGAGAGCCAGACGGCAGCCTACCTGTCTGCGTCGGACGGCTGAAAGGGCCGGGGCGAGAGCTGCCGGCAAGGGCAAAGCCGCAAGCGACCCCCCCACTGGAGGCCGAGCGGGGCGCTATAATGAGGTACCGGTTCTCCCACGCCTCAGCCTCGACTCTCTATCCGAACGCCGGACCCCCGGCCCGCGACTCCATGACCCTCGATACCAAGACACCCGCCGAAAGTGGAGCCGAATTGTCGGTTGGACTGAGCAAGGAGAGTATTCTCCGCGACTATCGGATCGGCTACGAGAGTAGGCAGGCGAGCCTTATCGGGCGCAAGGAGGTGCTGACCGGCAAGGCGAAGTTCGGCATCTTCGGCGACGGCAAAGAAGTAGCGCAGCTGGCGCTGGCGCGGGCGTTTCAGCCAGGAGACGTTCGTGCCGGCTACTACCGCGATCAGACCTTGATGTTCGCCTTGGGCCTGTCGAGTGTGGCGGAGTTTTTCAGCCAGTTGTATGCCGATCCCGATCCGAGCCACGAGACGGCCTCGGCCGGGCGTCAAATGACGGCCCATTTCGCCACTCGCTTCCTCGACCAGGAGGGGGCCTGGCGCGATGTCTCGCAACTCTACAACTCGTCGGCCGACCTGTCGCCGACCGGATCCCAGATGCCCCGCTTGGTCGGCCTGGCCCAGGCTTCCAAGATCTACCGTCAGCAGCCGGGCTTACCCAACGCGAAGCTCTTCTCGAACGAGGGCCGCGAGATCGCCTGGGGCACGATCGGCAACGCGAGCTGCGCCGAAGGCCTCTTCTGGGAGACCGTCAACGCCGTGGGCGTCTTGCAAGTGCCGATGCTGCTGTCGATCTGGGACGACGGATACGGCATCTCGGTGCCCAACGAGTACCAGGTCACCAAGGGCGATCTTTCAGCTATCTTGCGCGGCTTTGCCCGCCAGCCCGGAGACGGTCCAGAGGCTCGAGGCTACGATATTTATCGGGTCAACGGCTGGGACTACGCGGAGCTGTGCGAGACCTATTCCCGTGCCGCCGAGTCGGTACGTCGGACTCACTCGCCAGCGATCATCCATGTCGTCGAAATGACGCAGCCTCAAGGGCACTCTACCTCCGGGAGCCAAGAGCGCTACAAGAGCCCCGAGCGCCTGGCCTGGGAGAAAGAGCGAGATTGTCTGGCCCAGATGAGACGCTGGATGGTCGAGGAGGCTGTGGCGACTGAGGCCGAGCTCGACGAGATCGAGCGAGCGAGTCTCGAGTCGGCCCGCCATCAACAGCAACTCGCCTGGGATCGATGCCGCGGCCCGATCGAAACCGATCGTTCTGAGCTGAACGGCTTGCTCGAGGCCCTGGAAGCCGAGGCGGACAAGGCTCCGCCGGTGCGCGATGCCAGGCAGCAGCTGGCGCGTATCCCCAATCCCGGTCGGCGCGACTTGATCGCTCTCGCTCACGACGCGCTGGTGGCGACCACCGGCGACACGAGCGCCGCGCGCTCCGAGTTGGTCGACTGGCAGGGGCAACGCCGCCAACGGATCAGTGAACTGTTCAGCAGTCACCTACAGAGCGAGTCGCCTGACTCGGCGCTCGAAGTCGTTGCGGTGGCACCGGTCTATGCCGAGGACGCTCCCGAACTTCGGGGCTTCGAGATCCTCAATGCAGGCTTCGACGCGGCCTTCGCTCGTTGCCCTGAACTGATCGCTTTTGGTGAGGACGTGGGCCAGCTGGGTGACGTCAATCAGGGGTTGGCGGGACTCCAAGACAAGTACGGCGAGGCGCGGATCTTTGATACGGGAATCCGCGAGGCGACGATCGTCGGACAAGCGATTGGCCTGGCGCTTCGCGGGCTGAGACCGATTGCCGAGATTCAGTACTTGGACTACCTGCTCTACGGCTTGCAGGTGATTTCGGACGATCTCGCGACCCTCCACTGGCGTTCGGCGGGCGGCCAGAAGGCGCCGGCGATCATCCGGACCCGCGGTCATCGCCTCGAGGGCGTGTGGCACTCGGGATCGCCGATGGCCGGCATCTTGAACCTGGTTCGAGGACTTCACGTCTGCGTACCGCGCAACATGACTCAGGCAGTCGGGATGTACAACACGCTCTTGCGCTCGGATGACCCCGCCATCGTGATCGAGGTGCTCAACGGCTACAGACTGCGAGAGCGCCGGCCCGAGAACCTGTCGGAGTTCACCGTGGCCTTGGGCGTGCCGGAGATCATTCGCAGCGGCAGAGACGTCACGATCGTCACCTACGGAGCTTTGTGCCGCATCGCCGGCGACGCTTGCGACCTGCTTGCATCGGTTGGCGTCGATTGCGAGCTGATCGACGTTCGCACTCTCCTGCCCTTCGATCGCGCGGGAGTCATTCTTGAGTCGTTGAAGAAGACCGGTCGCATCGTCTTTCTCGACGAGGACGTGCCCGGCGGCGGCACGGCGTACATGATGCAGCAGGTGCTGGCCGAGCAGGCGGGCTACGAGTGGCTCGACAGCGAGCCGCTGACTCTCTCAGCTCGCGAGCATCGTCCGGCCTATGGGTCCGACGGAGACTACGCGTCGAAGCCGAACCGCGAAGAGATCTTCGACCGAGTCTACGAGATGATGCACCGTGCGGACCCTCGGGGCTTTCCCGAGATCTAGGCTACATAAAGCCGAGTTGGAGTCGAGCGGCCTCGGACATCATGTTCTGGTTCCAAGGCGGATCGAAGACCACGTCAACCCTAGCCTCGGCAACGCCGTCGAGCCCCTCGACGCGGCGCTTCACGTCTTCCGCCAAGACCGGTCCCATGCCGCAGCCGGGAGCGGTCAGTGTCATCTTGATATCGACTACGACGTCCTCGGGCCCGTCCCCGAGAGCGCAGTTGTAGACCAGGCCGAGATCGACGATGTTGACTGGAATCTCAGGGTCGTAGCACTGCTTGAGCTGACTCCAAACGCGGTCCTCCAGGGTTCCCTTTTCCTCGACGGCGGCTTCGGTCGAGGCTTCCTTGCCCAGGGCGTCGGCATTGCGTTCATCGACGCGGTACATGGCGCCGCGGTCGGTCATGACCGTGAAGCTGCCGCCTAGTTGTTGGGTGATCAGAACAGGCATGCCCTCTTCGAGCACGATCGGCGTGCCGTCGGGGATTTGAATGGCGCCGACCTCGCGGGTCAGCATGACTTCCTCTCGCTGGTGCATCGGCAAATTATACGGCAACCGTCAAGAGTCGGGTGTCCCAGGGCTCGACTCGGAGGCCGGCATTGCGTACCCTTCGCTCGACATGTTCATTTCGACCGCCGCCTCGAGCCTGGCCACCGGCCTTCTGCTGATTCTGTTGCTGGCTCTGAGCCTGCGGTTGGTGCGGCTACGGCAGCGCCTTGGGCACTTCGAGCGTGACCTCGCTGGCCTGCGGGCAGCGGCCGCTCGCTCGAAAGAGACGGAGGCTCAGGAGGCTGCGCTCAACAAGTTGATGGTCGATCTCACGCGGCTTACCGAGCGGCTTCAAACCGGCCGCGACGTGCGCCAAGTGCCGAAGGTGCTCGTGCATCTGGTGCAACGGACCTTCGATGCTGAGAAGGTCGTCGTCTTGTTCGCCCGCGGTGATGGCGAGGAGCCGACGACGAAGCAGCAGCTGGTCGTAGGGGCCACCAGTGCCGGCGCAGTAGAGCGGTCTCAGAACGAAGTCCTTCACTTCGGCGAAGGCGAGCTTGGGCTGGTGGCGGAGTTGCAAGAAGCCGTAGACCGGGCGGATCTGCAGAGTCACCGCGCGGCACGTCATGCGACGGTTCCGGGGCTGCGCTCGTTCCGTACCGAGTTGGCGGCGCCGATGGTCGTCGGCGGCAGGACTTTCGGCCTTGTAGGGCTCTCTGGGGTAGGCCGGCATTTCACCCATGAGAAGACGATTCTCACCTTGATTGCTCAGACGGCCGGATTTGGGTTGCATAGCGCGGCCTCGCTGTCGGAACTCAAGAACCAGGCCGATCTCGACGGCCTGACGGGAATCCTCAACCGCCGTGCGCTGATCGAACGGCTCGATGAGCTGGTGCGTGAAGCCATCCGGTCGGGGCAGACGGTGGGGCTTTTCATGTTCGATGTCGATCGATTCAAGCACTACAACGATCGCAACGGGCATGGTGCGGGCGACGCGCTGCTGCAGAAATTGTGCACCCTGGTTTCGCGCTCAGTCCGGCCGGAAGATGCTTTTGGACGCGTCGGAGGGGAGGAGTTCGTGGTGGCGACGCCGAACCAGAGCGTCGCTTCGACCTATGGGCTGGCAGAGAAGGTACGGCGCGCTATTGGGGACCACGACTTCGAGCATGGCGCGGCCCAGCCCCTTGGCAGTCTCACTGTCAGCGGCGGTGTGGCCGTGTTGCCCGGGCACGCCCGGGACGCCAAAGAGCTCCTGGAGCAGGCCGACAAGGCGCTCTATAGGGCCAAGGCGGCGGGGCGCAATCGCGTCGAGATCGCGGTCCCAGAGCCTTCTACTGCTGCGTGAGGCAGGTCTGATGAGCGACGAAAAGACCTGGGATGTGCTGGTGGTGGGCGCCGGCCCGACTGCCTTGGCGGTTGGGGCCGAGGCCAAGCGGGTCGGTCTCTCGGCCGTCCTGGTCGACAAGGGGCCCTTAACTGCCAACCTCCTCGAATTCCCCACCTACATGAAGTTCTTCACCACGCGGGATCGACTGGAGATCGCCGACCTACCGTTCTCGGTGCCCGATGAGAAGCCGGACCGCCGGCAGGCGTTGGTCTACTACCGTGGCGTGGTCCGCCACTACGGGCTGGAGGTTCGTACGCACGAGAAGGTGGAACGGGTGGAACCGACAGAGGGCGGCTTCCTTGTGCATACAGTGTCGAAGGCAGGCGCGCTCGTGCTCAGGGCACGGACGGTGGTCGTGGCGACCGGCTACTTCGGCCATCCGCGCCGACTGGGAGTGCCCGGTGAGGATCTCGACTGGGTCCACAGCCGCTACCTCGATCCCTATCGCCACTTCGACGAGCATGTCGCCCTGATCGGAGGGGGGAACTCTGCCTGCGAGGCGGCGCTCGAGCTCTGGCGTGCTGGGGCCCGCGTGACGCTCATCCACCGCAACGCGGAGATCAAGCCGACGGTCAAGTATTGGGTCAAGCCAGACGTCGAGAACCGGATCGCCGAGGGTTCGATTGCGGCCTTGTTGGAGACTTCGGTCGAGCGCTTCGAGGGCGGGGAGGTGGTTGCCCGCGGTGCAAGCGACAGTGTTCGCATAGAGGTCGACGCCGCCTATGTCTTGATCGGTTACACGATAGACGCGGGTCTGTTGCGCGGTGCCGGCGTCGAGGTTTCCGAGCCCGATCTGATCCCCGAGTTCGACGAGGCGACTGGAGTGACCAACGTGCCGGGCCTCTACATTGCCGGTGCCGTGCGTTCAGGCGTCCACACCAACCGGATCTTTATCGACAACTCCCGCGAGCACGGTATCGAGATCATCCGCGATATCGCCGCACTCGGCGCCTGACCTGAGGCCTAGTCCGCCAGCAGTCGCTCCAGCGCTTCAGCGCCGAAGCCGACGAGGAGGGTGCGTTGTGCAAGAACCATGGGTGCCCTGTACTTCCCGGTGGGACCTTTCAGCGCCTCGAGCTTGGCCTCCGTTGCCGGCACCTCGCTCGAGCTGCGGCCACGAGCGATCACCACGGTGTCAGCCGCGGCGATCAACCGACGCACGTCGGCGTCGGCCAGAGGTTCCTTGTTGGTTGACCGGAGGACGGCAATGGGGCTTGCAGCTGCGTCGAGCACCGCCCGGGTGCGCTTGCAGCTCGTTCAGCCTGGACGGTGGTAGTAGAAGTCGACCTTAGCCATCGCTCACCGCGTCGGTGTTGCCCAATCCCGTCAGGTACCGCTCGCTGAAGATGGCGCGGTGGTGCAGCTCGTGCCCAGCTACGATGAAGACCAGAGCGCGGACGCTGAACTCAACCCCGCTGGCCACACCGCGTCGGTCGAGCACTGCATCATCGAAGGAACTGAAGAGCTCGACGTTGGCGGTCCGCAAAGCTCGGAACTCAGCTAGAAGTCGGGCGATCGGCCGCTCAGAGGCGTTCGACGCTGTGGCCCAGACATCCTGGTCCATTCCCGGAACAGCTGAGGCGTCCCCACGGGCCATGTGGAGGGCGCGGTAGGAAAAGACCCTCTCGGTGTCCGTGACATGGCCCAGCGCCTCGCGGATTGACCACTTGTCCGGGCCGTAGGCATAGCTTTCCTCGCTCGGTGAGAGGCTGTTGAGCAACAGCTCGAGCTCTCCCGGCGCCTCGGCGAGAACCTCGATCACCGGGCGGTCAGGCACCTTGTCGATGTAGGTGGAGTAGTAGGAGTCGTGTTCACTGGTTTCGGGCCGCCGCATGGGTGCGAACCTAACAGAGCGCAAAGGACCCTCCAAGCCGGTCAGTCATAAGCGCCAAGCCTCGCAGCTCGAAACGATAGACTCGCCGAATGTCCAACGCCAACCTCGGCCAAGCTGCTGTCCTCGCTGTTTGCGCCGCGGTTTGGGCTCTTGTCCTGCCGGGTGCCGCTCACGGTCAACTCCAAGATTCGGGCGGCTTGGTCGAAGTGGTGGCCATCGAGATCCCGACCCGTGTCGTGGATCGAGCGGGGCGGCCGATTCGCGATCTGACGGCGAAGAACTTCGTGGTCACCGAAGGCAAGCAGAAGCACGAGGTCGTCAGAGTCGAGGTCGTCGATCTTACGTTGACTCCGGAGTCCGGAGGGCGACCCTGGTCGAATCCCGTCCGTTCTGCGGCGCGACGACGGTTTCTCTTCGTCTTCGACCTGTCGTTCTCCTCCGGTTCGGCCATAACGCGAGCGCAAGAAGGCGTGCTCGAGATGCTCGCCGCGGATCTCCATCCGTCGGACCTTTTTGGCGTTGCGCGCTACTCGGCCTCGAGAGGAGTTGAGATGGTCCTGGGCCTCACTTCAGACCTCGCTCAAGTGCGGCACGCGGTGACGTCCCTCGGTTTCATCGATCCGGCACGTGAGGTGAACGACCCGCTCAGGCTGATGCAGGTCGATTTGGCGACGGCCCTGCGCAACGACTTCGACATCGGTGGCAGCGATGCGAGTGACACGAGCGCAGTACGGCGCTTCGAGCCGCCGGTCGACAAGCCCGAGGAGGTCGTTCTGCACCTGCAGGATCTGCTCGACGAGCAGTCCAAGACGGTCCGCGGTGAGCAGACACGGCCTGTTCTTGCCTTGGCCGAAGGGCTGGAAGGCCTGGCCGCGCACCTGGCGTCCATTCCCGGCTACAAGCAGGTGGTGTTTCTGTCAGCGGGCTTCGACGACTCCTTCCTGACCGGCACTTCGGACCAGGAGCGTCTGACCAGGCTCTCGCAGGCAACGGCTGTCAGCGACGCGTTTCAGGTCGACACCGATGAACTCTACGGCGGTGGCGCCGTGCGGAGCGAGCTGTTGGCGATGACCGCCGCCTTCGAGCGAGCGGATTGCTCCATCCACGCTGTCGACATCGGGGGCTTGAGGGCGGGTTCCGATGCCCGGGAGGCCATCGAAGGGGCGACCAGGACGCAGACCGGGTCCAACTCCGAGGGCGGCCTCTTTCTGATGGCGTCTGAAACCGGGGGACGTTTTGTTCGCAACCAGAACAACCTGGCGACGGCCATGACCGAGGTCCTGGCCCAGACCTCCCTGACCTACGTCCTGGTGCTCGAACCTCCTGATCTGGTGCTCGACGGGACCTTCCACCCGATCAAAGTCGAAGTTCGCCGGGGGCCCAAGGGCGTCGAGGCGCTTCACCGACCAGGTTACTTTGCTCCGTTGCCGTATCGCGGGCGGCAGGGAGAGGTGCGGCGGCTCGAGGCTGCCGACCTGGTCTCGAGCGGCGAGGACGGTGGACCGATAGCTACCGGTGTGCTGGCAGCCTCGTTTCCCTCGTTGACTGCCGCCGCCGAGGTCGTGATCTGGGTCGAGATGTACGGCTATGGCCTGTTGTCTGGGAGTCCGGGAGACAAGCTGCCAGTCGAACTCTACGCGTACGCTTTTCGTCAGGATGGCACGATCGCCGACTTCGCGACCCAGGCTGCGGTGGTCGATCTTCAACGCCATCGGCGGCACGTCGAAGCTCAGGGTTTCAAGCACGTCGTACGCGTCGCGCTCGCGCCTGGTTCCTACTACCTGCGCGTCCTCGTGCGCAACGCGATTACCGGCGCGACGGGGTTGAAGACTCAGCGCATAGAAGTGCCTGACTTCGAGGACACAAGTCCACGGCTCTCCGTCCCACTGTTCGTCGAGCCGGATGGCCTTTGGGTCCTAGGCTGGGGCCAGGATGTGTCCAACAAGTCGGAAGAAGAATTCAGCTACCCGCTGAGCTACGGGCAGCAGCGCCTGGTCCCCTCGGCCGACCCGCTCTTACCGCGGGGCGTCGAGGTGCCGCTGATGCTGCGCGGCTTTGGCTTCGGGGAGCCGCCGTCGGGCCTCGAAGCGACGCTCGAGGCGCTTTCTGGTGGCGAGATCTTCGGAGCGCAGGTCGCCTTGGACGGGTTTGAGCCAGACGGGGAGGGGGCCTCGGTATGGGCTCGCATCCTCACCGGTGCCGAGGTCCCGCCGGGCAGATATGAGTTGCGCCTCAGCACCCTGGAAGGCGGGGCCGGCCCGACGCGATCGGCCGGTATCGTCGTCTTCGTCCGCTAGGACGTCCTCGAGCCGGAAGGGTCAGCGCGCTTCGACGCGCGCCCGATTGAGCAGGACATCGATTCGCTCCTGCCGATTGGCCAGAGAAACCGCGCCAGCCGCCTGGCCGCCGATCATCAGATTGATGTCTGAGACCAGAGAGCTCAACTCTCCCATGGCCTGACGGGCGGAAGAGCAGCCAGCCTCTGAGCAGGTGCAAGCGTCCTCAGCCTCGTTGATCTGGTTTGAGATCTCGTCGCTAACGGCGGTCCAACCCGACGAATCGCCGGGGGGTGGCTTGGCGCCATGGATCTCGTCGCCGACCCGAAGGCTTGCCTGGACGGCAAGGTGGACACAGGTACTGGCTTCGCCATCGAGCAGCGGATCAGGCCGGCCGACGATCTTCTGTTGCGAGATGCCTTCGACGCGGTTGCGAATCCATGGGATCACTTCGGTGAGCCCGATGAACAGGATGAACGCTATCGCGACAAAGCGAAGGATGCGCATCATGAGCCTATCCCTTCCCTTTCTTGCCCGGATCCATGTGGATGTAGTCCCCGATATCATCACCCAGGACCTCCCAGCGGCTGGAATCGCGCCGTCGATTGGGGCCGAAGGAGTAGATGAAAATCACGCGCTTGCCACTGGACTTGCGGCATCGATCACGGACCCAGTAGGGCGCGTTCCAAGGATCGATGAAGAACTCGGCTCGCTCTTCCGCCATGCCCTGGCCCTGGAGCGTTCCGAACTGCCCGTCGCGGAGGTCGTCGCGCTTGTACTTCTCGACGAACGAGTAGATCCTCTTGTGGATCCCGCACTTGGTGGGGAAGCGTTCTCGGTCGACATCGCTACGAGCGAGGAAGTCGTGCTTCAGGGCCGCTATCTCGGCCTGCGCCAGCGCGATGTTTTCTGGCCACACGCTCTGTTGATTGCGCACAGCGAGGGCGGTACCTAGACCGAGCGCCATCACTATGAGGCAGGCGAGCGGCATTCGGAGAACGGCTCGGCGGTCGAGTGCCGAGGGGACGTCAGCGACCCGGTGCGCCACCACCAGAGCGAAGCAGACAAAGGCGAGTGCCAGCATGAGCTCGACGACCTCGCCGGCGTACTGCCAAGGGTACGAAGCGTAGGCGTAGTAGGCGAGAGCGAAACCGGGCGCAAACGCCGCCGGCGGCAGGACGATTCCCAACCGGTTCAACTGGTCCTTGATCGAGGACTTGCTGATGACCACGAGCAGAGGGAGGACCACCCCGTAGCCGCCGATGATCGCTTTTAAGGTGAGTTTCCTCAGGTCGGTGCTGATGACGTTGTGGAAATTCGGTTCCTGCTGGAAGTTGTTCTCGAGAAAGTAGGTCGGCGGGCGGTAGGCGAAGATGCGCTGGGCCCAGGAGATTTCCTCCATCGCGAAGAGGAAGCAGAAAACCGCGAGGCCCGCCTCGAACCACGGTACGCCGCCGCGGGCCCGGCGCTCCCGAACTGCGGCCAGGGCAAACAGGCCCCCTGCGGCCATGAACCCCCAAAACGTGCCCCACTCGAGATACTCGTCTTCCTGGACGGCGGCTCGATAGAGATCGAAGTCGTAGTCCTCGAGCAGCCAGGCGTAGACGAAGACGCCGATCACCAGCGCGTTGGCAGCGATGGCCGCCCACAGACCGACGGGTTGGTATCTGTCCTTCATGTTGTCTCTGGCCACGGTGTCTCTGACCACGGTGTCTCCGGCCATCGGATCTGTGGCCTCTCCGGCGCGGATGTTAGCCGATTCGGGTGGCCGTGACTCGGAAGACACCATCACAAAGGGCCGGCGCTCGGCGCCGGCCCTGGATACTCATGATGGTGATACGAGGTTCTTAGTAGCGGTAGTGCTCAGGTTTGTAGGGCCCCTCGACCGGCACTCCAATGTAGTCCGCCTGTTTCTGACTCAGCTTGGTCAACTTCACACCGAGCTGGTCGAGATGCAGTCGAGCAACCTCCTCGTCGAGCTTCTTGGGCAACATGGTCACCGTCTTCTCGTACTTGCCGCGGTTGACCCACAGGTCGATCTGCGCGAGCACCTGGTTGGTGAAGGAAGCCGACATGACGAAGCTGGGGTGGCCGGTGGCGCAGCCGAGGTTCATCAGACGGCCCTCGGCCAGGATCAGCACGCTGTGGCCGTCGGCGAAGGTCCACTCGTCGAACTGCGGCTTGATGTTGACGTGTTCAATGCCCGAAAGCTTCTTGAGGCCCGCCATGTCGATTTCGTTGTCGAAGTGGCCGATGTTGGCGACGATCGCCTTGTCCTTCATCCGCTCCATGTGGGAAGCGGTGATGATGTCGAAATTGCCGGTGGTCGTAACGATGATGTCGGCCGTCTCGATCACGTCTTCGAGCGTCGTGACCTGGTAGCCCTCCATCGCCGCCTGCAAGGCGCAGATCGGATCGATCTCGGTGACGATGACGCGAGCTCCCTGGCCGCGGAGCGCCTGAGCGCAACCTTTGCCGACTTCGCCGAAGCCGCAGACCACGGCGACCTTACCGCCGATCATAACGTCGGTAGCGCGGTTCAGACCGTCGAGCACCGAGTGGCGGCAGCCGTAGACATTGTCGAACTTCGACTTGGTCACTGAGTCGTTGACGTTGATGGCGGGGAAGAGGAGCGTGCCCTCGTTGGCCATCTGGTAGAGGCGATGAACGCCGGTCGTCGTCTCCTCGGAGACGCCGTGGATCCCATCGGCTACCGCCGTCCAACGACCGGGGTTCTCGGCCAACGCACCCCGGATGGTGCCCAGGATGATGCCCCACTCCTCGGGCTCGTTGGCAGCATCGAACTCAGGCACGGTACCGGCGAGTTCGAACTCGCGAGCCTTGTGCACCAGCAGCGTCGCGTCGCCACCGTCGTCGACGATGAGATCGGGACCGGTGCCGTCAGGCCAGACCAGCGCCTCTTTCGTGCACCACCAATACTCCTCGAGCGTCTCTCCCTTCCACGCAAAAACAGGAACGCCCTTTGGAGCCTCGACGGTTCCTCCGGTTTCGGGCCGGCCTACCGCCACGGCTGCAGCAGCCGAATCCTGGGTCGAGAAAATGTTGCATGAGACCCACCGCACATCGGCTCCGAGATCGACCAGAGTCTCGATGAGGACTGCGGTTTGCACGGTCATGTGCAGGCTACCCATGACCTTGGCGCCGGCGAGCGGCTTGCTCTCGGAGTACTGGGCACGTAGGGCCATCAGGCCCGGCATCTCGTGCTCGGCCAGGTTGATCTCTTTGCGACCGAGCTCGGCCTGCGTCAGGTCGGCGACCTTGAATGGTAGGCGGCCCGAAGCGGACTCAGTGGGGGTGGATTCGGTCATGACGGTCATGGTGGTATCTCCGTGTTTTCGGTAAAGCGAGTTGGGTGAGGCGAGAGTGCGTCTCTCGGATCTAGGATTTGGTTGAGGTCTTGACGGCGCTGGCGACGAAGAGCGAGGGGCCCCTGGTGTCCGGCGCGGGAGGAAGAGAGTGAAAATGAACGGCGTCGAGCTGAGACTTGGCGCACCAGGATTCGACCTGGCTGCGGTCGAAGCCGAGCCAGACGTGACCCATGCGCTGCCGGTAGTCTTCGTGCTCGTGGGGATGCATTTCAACGATGACCAGGCGGCCGCCCGGTCGCAGAGCCCGTGCGGCTTCGGCTACGACCCGCTCCGGCTCGGCCATGTGATGGAGCACGAGGGCGAGGATGCCGGCGTCGAGTTCACCGTCGGCAATCGGTAGCGCCTCGAGACGCCCCGGCCTGATTTCAATGTTCGAAAGGCCGGTCAGACGCTCTTGAGCGGCCGCTAGCATGGCGTCTGAGTTATCGACCGCGATGACCTGGCCAACGAACGGAGCGAGGCTCTCGGCCATTTGCCCGGTGCCGGCTCCGAGATCGCCCACTACCCAATCCCGGTCCGCCAAGGCGAGTAGGGCATGGAGGTCGAAGCGATTGCCGAAGAGATCGTGGCGTAGGTCCGACCACTGGCCCGCCGCGCCGGCGAAGAACTCCTGCGATTTGGTGCGGCGGGCTGCGAGGACGCCTGCCAGGCGGCGGCGATCCTCGCCCGCTGTGGGTGCAGCTTCCACCTCGGGGCGTACGAGGGTCCAGAGAGCTTGCGATTCGGCATCGGTCGAGCCGTGACGGGCGTAGAGACGACGGGTCCCCTCGGGTCGAACCTGAATCCAGCCATCGTCGGCGAGGATCTTCAGGTGGCGGCTGACGGTGGATTGTGGGAGCTGGAGCACGTCGCAGATCTCTGACACCGTGAGCTCGGCGCTCTCGAGCGTCAGGAGCAGGCGGCAGCGAATCGGCTCTACGAGAGCCGACATGCGATCGAAGATCGAAGTTGGGAGTTGCGCCGGGGCGCTTAATCCGTGCATCCGGATTGAAGGATACAGATTGTGTTCGGGAAGTGCAAGCGCGTTCGGTGGATTCAGGCGAGAAAGGCCTTTTGCCTCGAGATGGCCAGCCCATCCCAACCCCATTTCGAGGCAAAACCCCTTTCTCGCCTAGATGGTGCGGCTCGCTGCAGCTTCTCCGACGAGCGCTAGCGAAGCGCCCGAAGGAGCAGCTGTAGCTGTTCTTATCCTCAAGGCGTCGGAAGTACTTTTTTCTGGATGGGGTTAGGTCGGGCCTGGCCAGCCAGAAAAAAGTGCTTCCGACGTCTGAATCCGCCAGACACGAGTTCGCGCAAACACAGCCGTCAGTGCCGGGAGTCCAAGAACCGCTACATGTCAGGGAAGCGGAATCAAGCGCCCGTGACTTGGAGCCGGGACCGGCCCAGAGTGATCCTGCAGATAATCGACGATGAGGTGAGCGATGTCGCGCTCGATCGTCTCGACCCACTTGCCCTCGGTGAAGGTCTCATAGAGGTCGCCGCCCTCCGCCATGAAATTGGCCGTGGCGACCCGGTAGATCCGCTCGTCGTCCACCGGCTCGGGGCCGATCTCGAGGCTCACGAGCCTCTGGCCGACGGGCCGTCCGAGGTCGTACCGAGCGGTCAGGCCCGAGACCTGGATCATCCCACGCAGGAGCGTCAGGCCCTGCTCGACGACAGCCCGGATCTGTGCCCCGGACATCTCGAGCACAGCGAGAGTATTGAGGAACGGAAAAGCGTCTTGGACATTGCCGAGGGTGATATCTCCAGCCGGTAGATCGGCCCGCAACCCGCCGGCGTTCATGAACGCCACGTCGGCCGCCGCTCGCTTCCGCAGAGCGTCGCTGGCGAAGGAGCCCAGGCTCGACTCGGTGTTGTAGCTCCGCACCAGACGTTCGGCCGCCTGGCCGACCACCTCGCCAATGATCGGTGCGACCTCTGCCTTGTAGGCGTCCATCTTGCGAGTCATGGCTGGATCCGGTGCCAGCTCGTCGCTCCAGACCGGAACGAGCTCACCTTCGTGGCGCACGATGGTGCCGGTCTCGGTATCGACCCAAAGCCGCAGGTGGCCGAGGCGAGTGCCGTAGCCGTAGGTCTGGCTGATGATGCTGCCGGTCTGGGGGTGGACGTAGGGTGGTTCGATGCCGCGGTGAGCGTGACCGCCGAGGAAGACGTCGATGCCCGGCACCCGGCCGCAAAACTCGATGTCGGTCTCAAAGTCCCGTTGGACCTCGGGGTGATGCTCGGCGTCGGTCTGCATCGGGCCGGTGTGGCCCTGGTGGGCCAGAACCACGATCAGATCAACGTCGGGCTCGAGCTCTTCGATCGAAGCAGCCACTGCACCGGGAGCGTCGGTGAACTCCAGTTCTGCGACGAACGAGGGCAGCACAACGCTCCGCGCGTCTTCGCCGATGATGCCGATGACGCCGAGCCGCACGCCGCCGCGCTCGATGATCGCATGGGGGCGTGAGTAGGGGATCCCGGTCCCTTTGTAGAAGATGTTGGCTCCGAGACTGGGGAACGAAGCGCGGTCCATTTGCCGGCGGAAGTTCTGCCAGCCGTAGTCGAATTCATGGTTGCCGATGCCCAGAGCGTCGTAGCGCAGGGTCATCATCATCTCCATCATCACCTCGCCGCGGGTGAGCTTGGCCAACATGCCGGTGAACATGTCGCCAGAGTCGAAGAGGAAGACGGGAACGCCACGCTGTGACTCGCGTTGACGGATCTGTTCCACCAGAGTCATAAGCTGTGCTGCGCCTCCAAGATGTGGCGTCGGGTCCTGGTCGAGCCAGTAGGCGGGGATCGGATCGATCGCACTATGGAAGTCGTTGGTGCTCAAGATTACGACCTCGCGCACTTCGGCATCTGCCGTAGGCACTGTGAGCCCCAGCAACGCGGCGGCGATCAGTAAGCTCGCTGGCGACAGTCGGATCATGCGGCCTCCTTCGTACGAGACAGGCCCGGAAGGGCATCTCGGCAGAGAGGATATCCGCTAGTGCGGCCGGCGCGTGCGGGCTGGCCGGGCGTTGAGCCGAGGTTACCCGGCGCCGTAGCGGTAGCCTTGGGGCGCTCGCACGATCAGCTTCTTGTTGCGAGTCTTGATCTCGACTTCTCGGTAGCCCTTCTGGCCGGCGCGGTGCTCGTCGCGGTAGCCCAGAAGGTAGTAGCCGCTCGACTCCTTGCCCACTTGCCGCAAGGGAGTCAGGAAGTTGGTGAAGAACTGGTTGTAGGCGCCACCCGTGTCGTCGGCCAGGGTGGTGAGAAAGTGGCTTTGCAGGTGTTCGGCGTTTCGGGGCGTCAGGTCGATGGGATAGACCGCGACGTTGTTGGCGTTCAGGGCCTCCTCGAGTCCAGGGTAGTAGCGCCGGTCGGGGAGTGCGATGGCCTCGCGCCGGATTTCGCCGAAGCCGATAGTGAAGAGCAGGAGGTTCTTGCGGCCCACGACGTGGCGGCTCGCTTCCGCCAGGAGGGTCAGCCCGTGGTAGATGTTCTTCGTTTCGTCGCGTAGGTCGATGCCGGTCGGGAGTCGACGAAGCAAGGAGGCCTCGGTGTGGTCCGCGTCCGACCGCCGCATCGGCCTACCCCGTTCGGGATCGCCACCATGAGTCGCTTCCTCGATGGCCTGGAGGATCTGCGTTTTGTCTTGGGTGAAGTCCTGGTGAATCTTCAGTTTGACGTCGTAGCTCGTGACGGCGATCCAGTCGGACGGGCCCATGTCGCTCTCTACCCAGTCGCGGCTCTGCTTGCTGGCGCGGATCTGCTGCTGGAGCAGTCCGTTGCCGGGTGCCGCGGCCTGACGTTGGTCATGAAAGAAGAAGATGAAGTAACGGCTTGCCGGTATCTGGTCCGGGTCGTCGTTCAGGTACTGAGTGGTGTAGAAAGCGAGTGACGTGGGCGCCAGGCTCTTGCCTTCGGCTCGGATCTCGAAGTCATCCGCCGTGAGTCCGGTGACGATGTTGCCCTTCTTGTCGGTCACGACGACGTCAAACAGCACCTCACTGACTTCGAGCTCGCCGCTGAAGCGGCCGCTTGGCTCCTGTGCCCGCGCTAGAGCGGGAGTCAGAGAGAGACAAAGGAACGAGATCAGGATCAGGCGAGGCATCTGGGCACCTCCGGGTGTGGCCGAGTGAGGCCGGTAAGGCCCGGCAGAAGGCCGGTTCCCTCTCTCCTAACTTCCGCCGCCGGCTGCTAATTCCGCCGCCTGGTGGATCGCCTTCGCGGCGTCGGTCAAGACACCGCCGGCCACGCCGATCTGTTCCTGTGCTTCATCCCAGGTCCTCTGCTCCAAGGCCTCCCGCACGCCCGGCAACGTCTTGACGCCGTAGCCGGTGTAGAAACCCGGAGCGTAGATGTGATGCACGTACCAGGAGCGCCGGGGCAGCCCGGAGGCGCGAGTGAGGGCGCGTTCGGTCAAATAGAGAGCTCGATCCAGTGCCGCGGCGGGCTCGCCCTCGAGGCCGGCCGCGCTCTCAGCCACCTCGCCGAACGCGTCGACGCTCGCCTCGAGCTTGGCGAGTCCGTTGCGCAGTGGCGCGAAGTTGAGAAACGGCACCGCTTCCTTGGTCTCGGGAACGGTCCAGTTGTCTTCAGGGTCCCAGGCCAAGGCGTAGTGCCCCTTCTCGATCCGAGCGTTCTCGTCGGCCGTCTCTTGGCGCATCGTGTCAGCGAGTGCCTCGACCTCGTCGACGTAACCAGAGACCGTACTCGCGAGGGCGCCGAACTCGAAGGGCAAGCGGTCGGCATTGGCCAGTCTCAACACCAGACGACCACCCACCTGAGCCATGGCGACACCGTAGCGGAAGCCCGGATCCATGAATCGGCGGTAGTGGTCGAAGGAGTCGTAGATCGAGTGGTACTGCCCGTAGTCGCCTTCACCGCCGAATCCGACGTTGAGCGAGGCGATGCCGAGGTGTTGCAGAAAGGGTGAGTAGTCGCTGCCCGAGCCCAGGGCATAGATCGGCAGGTCGCCGCCACCCAAGGCACGTTTGCGAGCGTCCGGTCCGCCGTAGAGCGCCATGGCGGCTCGCGACCGCTCCTGAACGCTCTTGCCGGTCTGCGGGTCGGTGACGTCGGCCGCGACCTCGTTGACCAGTCGTTCCAGGGTGTGGGAGCCGCCGGCATTGAGGAAACCACGCGCGTTGCTGTCGGTGTTGATATAGACCGCCGCCTTCTCACTGAGTGCGGCGGCGTTGTGCTCGACCCACTCGGTCGAGCCGATCAACCCCGGCTCCTCGGCATCCCAACCGGCATAGATGATCGTCCGTTTCGGTCGCCAGCCCTCTTTGTAGAGCGCACCGAGCGCCTTGGCTTCGGCGAGTACCGTCGCCATGCCGCTCACCGGATCGGTGGCACCGTTGACCCAGCCGTCGTGATGGTTGCCACGCACAATCCACTGCTCACCGCGCTCGACACCCGGGAGCTTGGCCACGACGTTGTAGGCAGTGTGTAGGCTCCAGTCAAATTCGAGCTTGAGGCGGACTTTGGCCGGGCCGGGGCCGAGGTGGTAGGTCAGCGGCAGGGCGCCGCGCCATTCCTGCGGGGCGACGGGGCCGTCCAGAGCGGCGAGAATGGGCTGCGCGTCGGCGTAGGAGATTGGCAGCACCGGGATCTTGGTCAGGGTCGGCGCCTCATCCAAGGCCAGCCGCTCGGCATCGCGAGTGGCTCCCACTCCCGGGGTCAATGGATCGCCCGGGAAGAGCGGCATGTCGGCCACCGATCCGCGCTGGATTCCCTGCGGCGGGCGCAGCCCGCCCTCGGGGTAGGTATCACCCTGGAAGAATCCGTCATCTTCGGGGTCGCTGTAGATCAGGCAGCCGATAGCTCCATTCTCGGCCGCGACCTTGGGCTTGATGCCGCGCCACGAGCCGTAGTACCGAGCGAGGACGATCTTGCCCTCGACGCTGATCCCACGCTTCTCGAGTTCCAGATAATCGTCAGGCACGCCGTAGTTGACGAACACGACTTCGGCGGTGACATCACCGTCGATGGAGTAGGCGTTGTAGCCCGGGAGTTGTTCGTCAGTTTGGCCCGAGGTCGAATCGGTTTCGACCGGCCCTTCGGTCAGCGCGGCGACGAAGTTCTCCGGTTCGAGCATCTCGAGATGCCGCACCTTGGGGGTGGGGAAGAGAACTTCATACTCCGCCAACCCGGCCTTCCAGCCCCAACTGGTGAGCAGCGACACCATGAACTCGGCGTTGGCCTTGCCGTAGGGTGACCCGACTGGATGGGGCCGAGCCGACATGCGCTCGATCCAACCACCGATCTCCTCGGCGCTCAGAAGTGTGTCGAAGCGCTCCTCGAGGGCTCTCTGTTCCTCTACTCTCTCGGTTCTGAATCCGAGCAGCTCGCTGGAAAAAGCCGGGGCGGTGAAGAGGACGGTGGCGAAAACGGCGAGCGTCGCGCGTCGATTCATGGAGTGTCTCCTGATCGGTTGGAAGCGGTTACTAGGGAAAGGCGATTCTAAGCGATCTCATCCCATCAACTCGCCGGCTCTGCGTGTGGCCGCTGCGACGGCCTTGATCAGGGTTACCCGCACCCCGCCCTCTTCGAGAGCGAGAATGCCGTCCATGGTGCAGCCGGCCGGCGTGGTGACGTCGTCCTTCAGCAAGGCGGGGTGACTGTCGGTGTCGAGAACCATCGTCGCGGCGCCGAGACAGGCCTGAGCAGCGAGCTCGGTGGCCACCGTGCGCGGCAGGCCGGCCGTCACGCCACCCTCGGCCAGCGCCTCGATCATGATGTAGATGAAGGCCGGGCCGCTGGCCGAGAGACCTGTCACGGCGTCGAGGTAGTTCTCGCTCAAGACCAAGGTGCGACCCGCGGTGTCGAAGACCGCGCGGGCGACCTTGATGTGGTGCTCGTCGGCCCAGCGGCCGGCGCATAGGGCGGTCATGCCGGCGCCAGCGCGAATCGGCGTGTTGGGCATCGCACGCACCACCGCAGTGCCCTCTGGCAGCCCCTCTTCGAGGTCGACCGTGGTTGCCCCGGCTGCGATCGAGACCACGGTGTGGCTCGGTCCCAGGTCCTGGCGGATCTCGGCTAGCAAGGGAGCAAGATTCTGCGGCTTCACGCAGAGGAGGACAAGCTCGCCGGCACGGACCGCCGCTCGATTATCCAGTGTGGTTTCGACGTCAAAGCGCTTGGCGACGACATCGAGTGCCTCTTGGCGTCTGCCGGTGGCGACAAGGTCTCGCGCGTTCCACTGGCTGCTTTCGAGAGCGGCTCCTATCAGGGTCGTTCCCATCTTGCCTGCGCCGAGGACGGCGATCTTCGGTTGTTTCATGGTCATGGTTCCTCCGTCGAGCAGCCTAACGCTGTTTGGCCCGTTGCAGGCAGTTTGTGGCGACCCGAGCCGAAGTATGAGAGTTTCGCAGTTTGAGGCAAAGGAGATGGAATGGCGAAGGTGACGGGTTTGGGGGGAGTTTTCTTCCGCTGTGAGGATCCAGCGGCGATGCGCGATTGGTACCGGAAGACCCTCGGGATCGAGTCCGAAGAGTACGGTTTTCCATTCATGTGGCGGGATCTCGACCGTCCCGAAAAGAGGGGATACACGGTGTGGAATCCATTCCCCAAGGAGACCAAGTACTTCGATCCCAGCACCAAGGAGTTCATGGTCAACTACCGGGTCGAGAATCTCACGGAATTGATGCGTCGCTTCGTGGCTGCCGGCGTCGAGATCGCGGGCGAGATGGTGCAGGAGGAGAACGGCAAGTTCGCCTGGATCGTCGACCCGGAAGGCAACAAGATCGAGCTCTGGGAGCCGATCGACTCCGACGTCGATCCCTACCTGCCGCAAGAGAACGAAGACGACGACTAGTCGTCCGCCACAGTCGCGCGGTCCTGGCCCACAACGGCGCGGGAGCCCGACAAGATAGACGGAGACCGAGAGCATGCCCGATTCCACAGCAGAGCACCTGGGCCGCAACGCCCCCTGCCATTGCGGCTCAGGAAAGAAGTACAAACGCTGCCATCTCTCGGCAGACGCTGAGGCGGAGCGCGAGCAGCAAGCCCAGGCAGCCAAGGAGGCCTCCGCTCGCCCGACGGCCGAGCCCTCCGCCGCGCCGCCAGAGAAACAACCGCGCACGACGCAACAACCCTGGAAGCGAGACGCCCAGCGCGACCGGGCTTTCCAGAGGTTCCTGACTCCGCGCAGGCGCGGCGGCAGCTAAAGCTCGCGCTGGGGCCTGTCGAGCCGAAGCCGGCCCTGCGCCTCACCCTGTCCGCAAGTGTCGCAGGAAGCTAGAATCCAAGGACCGGTGATTCGAGACATGGATACAGCCGCAAGCGATCGCAAGCGGGCGTTGGTTCAAGCCTTCGTCGAGCAGATCCCGTTCCGAGTCCGGCAGATCGAAACACTGGCGCAAGCCCTCGTTCGGGAGCCGGCGAGCGAGAAGGCTCTGCGCGAGCTGAGGACGGCTTCACGCAGCCTCGCCGGCTCGAGCCAGGCTATGGGACTGTCGGCTCTCGGCGACGCGGCACGCGGCCTGGAGCTCTTTCTGGAGGCCCACCTATCCGGCCTGGGATTCGATTCCTTCCGCGTCGACCAGCGTCTGGCAACCCACCTCAAAGCTCTGCGCAGGACCTGCCTCGAGGCCAAGAGCGGCACACTCGCAGGACTTCTCGATGGCACGAAGGACGACGCGCTGGTTCCGGAGCGGGCGAGCCGAGTGCTCTACTTCTTGAGCACCAACGACGAGGCCGCCCGGGATCTGAGTTTCGAGCTCAGCTGCTTCGGTTTCGGATTGCGCCGCTTCCGTGAGCCAGCGAGGCTCCACCAGGCTCTCGCTCAAGCGCTGCCGGCCGCGGTCATGATCGACGCCCAACCCTTCGCCTGGGGTCTCGAAGAAGCCCGGCGTATCAACGAGCTCCGCCTCCAGGACGATCTCTCTACGGCGCTGCTCTTCCTCTCGTCACGCAGCGATCTCGAGTCCCGGTTGGCGGCTGCTCGAGCCGGAGGCGATGGCTACTATCTTCGCCCGATCGAGACTCGGAAGCTCATCGACCGGCTGGATCGAGTCGCCCGGTACTCGGGCTCGGAGCCGTACAGGATCTTGATCGTGCCAGACGACTACGGAACCGGCCTCAGTCACGCTCTAACCCTGCAAGGGGCTGGAATGTCCATCATCATGGTCGATAGCCCGGAGGAGGTCTGGCGCGAGCTCGTGGAGTTCAGGCCGGAGGCGATCCTGATGGGGCTCGAACTCGGTGAAGTCAGCGGCCAGTTGCTCGGCTCGGTCGTTCGCCAGCAGGATGCCTACGTCAACACCCCGATCATCTTCCTTTCGGCCGATGGCAGCCTCGACACTCAACTCAAGGCTCTTAGCGCCGACGCCGACGACCTGCTTCTCGAGCCCGTGGAAGAGGACCACCTGGTCTCGACGTTGAGCCATCACGTGCAACGGGCGCGCGCGCTCAGGGAGTACGTTGGGACGGACAGCCTCACGGGTCTCTTGACCCACTCCGCCTTCGTCACTCGTATCGGGGTCGAGATCGACCGTGCAATCAGATCGTCGACCGACCTGTCCTACGCGATCCTCGACGTCGATCATCTCAATTCCATCAATGAGACCTTCGGGCACCTCAGTGGCGACTCGGTTCTGAGCAACCTCGCGCGTCTCCTCGTGCGCCGCCTGCGTCGAGCCGACCTCGTCGGCCGGTGGGGCGGAGACGAACTGGTGGTGCTGATGCCCGAGACCAGTGGCGCCGACGCGTTGCGAGTGCTCGAGCACGTGCGGGAGATGTTCGCCGGTATCCAGCACCGCTCGGCGGATGAGGAATTCTCACCCACCTTCAGCTCCGGCGTGGCGACGCTCGACCCTTCGGGTACGGCCGAGAGCCTGCATCAATTGGCGCGAGCTATGTTGACCTCAGCGCGAATTCAGGGACGCAATCGCGTGGTCCTGGCGACGCCGTAGCCTACCGCCATACCCTGCCCTCAGGCATTCAGCCGGCGCGACCGGGTTGAGCCGCCGCCGTCCGCGAGGAGTCGGCAATCATGGTCTCGAAGTCGGCGAGCAACGTGCTCGCTTCGGCCACGTTGGTCCGCCCCTCCAAGCCTGCGAAGACGAGCATCAACTGGGGCTGGGCGCGCACCATGCGGATCAACTGGAACTGCTTCTGCCCCGGCAACTTCAGCTGGCGCACCGAGTTCGTGAGGCCCGCGTCCGAGATCTTGAGCATGCCATCGCGGACTGCGCGCGCCGCCTCGGCGGCCAGCCGGGCGAAGTAGCTCTTGCGACCGCGACACACGAAGGCCAGGCTGCGACCGGTTTCGGAATCGACGATTCCGGCTCCCAGGGTCCCTTCGAGTCGCATGAAACTCCTGAGGCCCTTGGCTGCAGCGGCGACTTCGACCTGCAAGGGCACTTCCGCGAAGGTGCTGAAGGATCCCACCACCTGGTTTTTCTGATCCAGCTCGGTCGCTCCCGTTCGAGGCTCCCGGAGAGAGCCGGAACCTCGATGGGAGACAGTGATCGCCTTGTCGTGCATCAGCGCCGCTTCGAGAAGGAGGGACGGCAGCTGATCGGCGATCAGCCCTGCGACGGTCTCTCGTGGCTCTTCGACCTCGATTTCGGGCTTGCTCCAACTCAGAATCTCGAACAGCGCCTCTTTACCCTCGGCACCACGGCAAGTCGCATTGATCAGCCGCCCATCTTTGACGTCCACCCGACCCTCGTGGCCCAGCGACTTGACTCGCAACGAACAGGTCCGGTTCTCCGCGCCTAGAAGCTGCAGAAAACCCGGCAGGCTCAGACCCGTGAGCCGGCCCAGAGCAGGCCGAGCGAGAATACTGCGCACGACATCAATCAGGTTCTGGACCACGACCGGTTTGCTCATGAAGCGGAATTCGCCGGCCGCGCATAGAGCTTGGCTCGCCCTGCCCAGGCTGGTCTCTCCCATGACCACGATCTCCAGGCCGGGGTGCTCTTCCAGAACGTAGTTGAGAAGCTCGAAACCGTCCATGACCGGCATGACGAGTTCGGTGACCAGGATGTCCACCGGGCGAGCGGCCAGGATGCGCGCGGCTTCCTCTCCATCGCCAGCACTGAGGACGAGCATCTCATCGGTCATACCCGAGAGGCCTTCCACGAGATAATCCCGCGTGGATTGGTTGTTCTCCACCAGGAGTAGGCTCTTCAGCTACTTCCTCCCGGGCAGAACTGGCTCTAGGCCTCGATTCTCGTTTCGGCGAAACATCGTCGAACAGATTCTACCGGCTAACGAGGGCCTCCGCGGCGGCTTGGTGCCAGGAACCCAAGTTGAACAGGTTCGCGGGGACGCCCTGGGGGTTGAGCGACCTCGTGGAAGTTGACGTCTAGTCGAAGACCGCACCAGGCAGGGCTGGGTGGCCGGGGCCGGTGCCGCGGGGGTCGGCCAGTCTCGGGTTGGTCACGAAGTCGTGATCGGTCAGGCTGTGGAGGAACGCCAGAAGGTCGCGCCGTTCGCCGGCCGTCAGGTCGAGGCGCTTGATCAGCGAAGTCTTGTTGCGATTATTCCGTCCAACGCCTCGATCCGGGCCATCCCGCACCGTGCGCCCGCCGGCAGAGTAGTGGTCGAGTACCTCCTCGAGTGAGCCGATGCTGCCGTCGTGCATGTAGGGCGCGGTCAGCGCGATGTTGCGCAGGGTCGGGGCGCGGAAGCGGCCACGGTCGCGCTTGCGGCCGGTCACTTCCGAGTAGCCGTTGTCACTAGCCGGATAGCGCCCACGACCCAGGTTGTAGAGGCCCGTGTTGTGGAACTCAGGGCCCTCCGTTTCGCGACCAAACCACGTGGTGTTGCCTCCCAAGTTGAGGCCCGAGTGGCACTGGGAACAACTCAGTCGAGAGGAGAAGAAGAGCTTGAGCCCCCGCACCGCACTCGGGGAGAGGGCGGATGGGTCGTCGAGTCGCGTGTAGCGGTCGTAAGCGGAGCCGAAGGAGACCAGGCTGCGCTCGAAGCTCGCGATGGCCCTGACGATGGTGCCAATCGAGATCGGTGCCTGCTCGTCGGGGAAGACGGCCGGAAACATGCGGGCATAGACGGGGTCGGCGGCGAGCGCCTGCAGCACCGACTCCTCGATCCCGCTCATGCCCATCTCGATTGGGAAGAGGCCGAACATGGGGACCAGCGCCTGTTCCTCCAGAGTTTTCGTCCGGCCCTCTGCCCAGTTGAAGGTGCCGTTGTAGGCCACGTTGGCCAGGGACATGGCGCTACGCCGGTGGAGTTCGCCCGTGGCCCCGATCGCGCGTGCCTTGCCGTCGGTAAACGCGAGCGCCTGTTGATGACAACTCGCGCAGGCAGTGGTCCCGTTGACCGACAGCCGGCGATCGTAGAAGAGATATCGGCCGAGTTCGGCCTTGGCCTCGTCGAAGGCGTTGTCGGCCGGAACAGCCGGCACGGGGAATCCAGCCGGTACTGGAACTCCAGGATCCGGGCGGAGACCGACCTCTCGGTCCCCGCCATGAGCGGTCGCCGCGAGGAGCGCAAGGCCAAGTGCTAGCGCGCTGCGAGAACGCCGCGAAGGCCGGCTCAATGGCTTAGCGCCAGCGGTGCTTGCCCGATTGGCCGCCTGCCGAGGTCTCGGTCGCAACCCGCTCGGAGCCCGCCGTCCACTCCATCAGGCCGGCTGCGGACGCGGCCTCGGCGTTGGCCTCATCTCCGGCCCAGGCCTTGACCGCCGCCATCAACTCGGCGGCATGGTCGGCACTCATCATCGAGAGCTTCTGATAGGCCTCTTTGACCTCATCGACCCGGCCCAGCCCGAGGAGTGCCTCGGCGCGATACTCGATCGCCGCCGGGTAGTTGGGGTTCAGGCTCAAAGCGGTGTCGTACGAGGCCATCGCCTCCTCGAAGCGACCGAGTCGGCGCAGGGCGTAACCCAAACTGCCGTGAGCCTGCACGAAATCAGGTTTGGCATCGAGGGCTGTCTCGTAGAGTTTGGCGGCCTTCTCGAACGCACGCGTGCGCTTGCCCTCGAGTTTGGCCAGCTTCTTGGCATCGGTCGCGCCGGCGATCGACTCATCGAGCTCGAGGGCCTTCTCGCGCTGCTTGAGGCCGGCGTTGTAGTTGTCGACTGCGATCTGCTCTGGGGTTGCTGCTGGAGTCGAGGGCGCGGGCGGGGCGCTGCTGGCGCCGCCGGAGGCGAAGAGCGAAGTGGAAACGAGTGCCAGGACGAGCGCGGCATGCCAGGGGCGGAGAGTGCTTCGATTCATCAGGAACTCCTTTGAGTGATGACGTGCTCGGGGTGTCGGTCCAAGGGCCGAATTCTACTCGATGGTACGGACGGGACCTCGAGGCGGACGGGTCCAAGGAGACTCGATATGGTCAGCGCGGTTCAGGCAGGTCTTACTGGGGGTCTCACCGGGGTGCGATGAGCTCGCCTATTTGATCCGCGAGCTGTTGGACGTTCCAGGCCGACAACTGCGCCAGCATGTTGACGGCTTCCCGGTCGAGGTGTATCTGGCTGCCGGTGGCATACCAAGGGAAGTTGGCCAATGGACCATGGTTCGCGACGGCCGGGCTTCTAGGAGAACCGTCCTTGATCTGGCCGCCCTGCCCGGCCTCGAGGTCCTCGGTGAGGGGGCCGTCGGTGATGGCGTCCTGCCACGCGTTGACGCGGTTGTTGTAGACCCAGAGCACTTCGATACTGCGCCCCCCGGCGATATGTGCCACCGGGTTTGCGACAGTCTCGAGGCCTTGGCGGAAGGCGACAGTCTGGCTGCCCAACGGCTCGGGGTGCCCGGAGCCACCGCGACTGGCGTTGTAGAGGCCTTCGCGTAGGGCGGCGAACTCGCCCCCTGCGTCGGAGAAGACCTGGGCGAAACTCATCGGCTCGTCAGGTTGCATGCCGCCATAGGTCTCCCACCCGTTGGCGCCCGGCTTGGGTTTGTAGCCGAAGAGCTGAGCGATCTGTCCAGCGACGACGATCAGGTCACCGGTGCGAGTGAGAGGCGTGGCGGAGTTGACGAAAGAGAGGACCCGATTTGCGTTGGTACGGGCCAGAAGGCCCAGGATGCCGGTGTTCTCGAAGTCGCCACCATCCGAGAAGCCGAAGGTTTTGTTCTCCGGTTCGGGGCTTGCGACCTCGGCCAACGGCCAGTAGTTGTATTGCGGGATGAGCTGTGATGCGTCGGCGTCGAGGAAAGCCTCAACCTTGCGCCGCACCCGGCGGGCGATCCATCTGGCCAGAAAGTCGAAGCGGCCCACCTTCAGGTGCTCCACCAGCTCCTCGGTTATGTGGTCGATCTCCTTGTTCATGAACTGCAGCAGGAAATCGGCGAAGAACGCACTCGAGCACCCGGCGATATCGCACAGCGAGTAACGTCGATCGAGGGTGACAGCAGCGGTCTGGGGACTCGGACCCTGTCCTTGAAGCCGGCCGGTGAAGGCGAAGGACTCGACGCTCCCGCCGCCGGCTATCGTCCCATCCGGGCTCTGGCCGAGGATGCCGGTCTCGATCGGCGTGGACTGGACGGGAATCTGCGGCGGAGAGACCTCACTCACGCTCTGTAACAGGTTGGAGTTGACGATCAAGGGTGGCCGGCCGGCGCGGACGGGGTAGAACTGAGCCGGATCGAGGCTCGGATTCGACGGCGTGATGCGCTGCTCGACGTACTCCTTGCTGAGGCTGAAAAAGCGCGCCGGCTCGAGGTAGTCCTTGGCAGGGTCGAACCTCGCGTCGAAGAGCTCCCAGGGTTTGAGGATGAGCTCCCCGACAACCGAGATCCAGAACCAGGGCCACTTTCCGTGATCGGAGAAGAAGCCCCACTTGTAAAGGGTGTAGAGCAGCCGCGCCACGACCCGAAGGTCGAATCGCTGCGGCGCGGTGCCCAGCGAGTAGGGGTTCAAGTAGGAGACATTGCCCGCACCTGGTTCCGTGCTCGCGCCCTTGACGAGGTCGGCGGGCGCTGTTGGCGCGATGAGGAAGTCATCGTCGCCGACAGGCTGGCCTCCGATGGTCTCCGGCAAGAAGGTGAAGAGCACGGAGGCCCAACTACCGCCGGAGACGGCCGAAAGATGATCGACCCGATCGAGCAGGGTGCGTCCCGCGTCTCCTGGGTCAGGCAGCGAGCGAAGTCCGGACAGCTGTCCCAGAGCACAGGTCAATGCCCGTGAGCCTCCGCCGGAGACACAGACGCCGAAAGTGGGCTGTGTCGCGTTGGTCTGGAGTGGCGGCTCAGGGTAGAGCGGAGCCTCCAAGGTGTCCGTGGCGGCCGGCTGGACCGAGTGGCGCATGAGGGAGCCCCTTTCGCTGGGCCGCGGACCGTGTATGGCGCCCGCGAGGCATTACTTGAGATAGAAGACCTATCTAGAAGTGTACCAGCGTGCGTGGCGCTCTGAGCTCGCGAGCGGGCCCGCTGCCGACAGTTGCTGTCGCTGCGCCCGCCGTCAGCCTCCCACAGTGCTCGACCAGGCCGAAGTGTCGCCCGACTCGAAGCCATCGGCGAAGATGGTCCCGATCGGAAGATCGACTCCGTTGACAACTCCCAGCGGCTCGTAGCCGTTGTAGCCCGGGAAGATCGCGGGAATGTCGGTGCTCGCCATGCGGCGGATGAGGATCTCGGTCAGAACTCGGCGGTAGTCCGTTGTCACCTGCAAATCGGCGCCATCGAAGAGTTGGCCGTTGGCCAGGCCGGGCCATTCACCGTGTACGCCCCCGGTGGCGTTGCCGGACATCACCAGCATCATGTTGCCGTGGCCGTGGTCGCAGCCATTGTCGGCGTTCTCGTTGAGCCGCCGCCCGAACTCGCTCATCACCACCACAGTCAACCTCGACGTGTAGTTGTTGGCCCCGGCGCCGTCGAGGTCGGTGTAGAAGGCGGCCAGGCCGCGAGCAAGTTCCTGGACGTGGGTGAAGAAGTAGCCCCCTCCGTCGTTGCCCTGTCCGTTGTGGGTGTCCCAGCCGCCGAAGTCGATCGTTGCGACCCGCAGGCCAAGGTCGAGTTTGACCATCTGAGCGATTGTTTGCAGATGGTTGCCGAAGCCCCCGCTGGGGTAGAGGGCGCCATTGGACGGGTCATAGTCGTCGTTTCCGCCATTGACCTCGATCAGATCGACCGCATTGAGAGTCTCGGTTCCCGCCTCGTGCATCCAACTCGTGCCCTCGAAGAGGTTGCGTAGCGCGACCCGTTGGGCACTGCGCCACTGCGACGGGCCGACATTGAGAGTGAAGTCGCCCGGGTCGCTCATGTTGACCGTGTCGAGGCTGCCAAGTAACGAGACCTGTTGGATGTTGCCGACCGCCAGCGACGGCATGATCACATCGTCGGGAATGTTGCCGGCTGTCTGCAGGTGACGAGTGAGCCAGCCGGAGGGCGTGCTCAGGCTGCCAGGCGTCCCGCGCTCCATGAAGCCCATCGAGTCGAAGTGGGAGCGATTGTCCTCGTGCATCCCGGCTGCCACGACGACGGAGAGTTTGTTGTCTTGGTATAGCTCGTAGAGGGTCGCCGGCGGGACGGGGTCGCCGTTGGGCCATGAATCCGCTCCGGCGTGGATGCCGAAGGGTGCGTTGAGTGGCAATGCCGCATTCTCACCGCTGATCGGCACCGCGAGGTCGGGACGGGCCGCTTCGTAGAAGGCTCGATCCGGGCCGGCGATTACCGGAATCAGGTTGAGGCCGTCGAGCCCTCCGCGCAAGAAGACGGTAACGAGGATCTCGTCGCTGGTGTTGTTGGGACTGCCGAAGGCCAAGGTGTTGAAGCTGGTGCCCGCGAAGGCCGCTACTGCGGCGGAGCAACCGGTTACGAATCCGCGTCGGCTCATGCTCATGGTGTCGTCTCCTCTCGAGGATGCTGGCGCGCTAGCGGAATAGGAAGTTAGGTGACATGAAGAGAACGCCCGCCATGGCTCGTACGCGATCCGCGATGTTCTCGTCGTTCAGGTCGAAATCGAGATCGGGATTGATCCCCTGAGCCATAAACTCGACGATCTCGTCGCGGTCGTCGGCATCCATCGGTCTACCGAGGATGCGATCGATCCAGTAGTCGGAGAGTTCGTTGGCCGAGCGCACGCCGTTCGGTGTCTCGGCAACGATGTCGACGTAGTACCCACCATTGTTGTCGTCCATGTCGATCAGCCAGTTGACCAGGCGCCAGCCTTGCACCCTCGGGGTCATGCTCTTCCAGGCGTCTCTGACGTCCGGATAGCCGTTCGGTGCGGGCCACTCGAAGAAGTACTGGCCGGCGTCGCGGAATCGCGAAAGCAGAGAGTTGGTGTCCGAGTCCTCCATCTTGAGGGTCCAATCCACGCCACCGGCGCGTAGCGCTCCGGCCACGATCTCCAGGGGGCGCTTGGTCTTCTCGCCCCAGGTGGAGAGGAACTCGTTGGACAGAAGGATGGTCTCGAGCACCTGTTTGATTTGGTCTGGAGCTTGCCACTGCGCTGTGAAGACGGCGGCCGCGGCGTCAACCACGGCCTGCGGCGGGTCGTCGGCGATGAACTTGCGGCATAGCTTGCGCGCGATGTGGCGGCCCGTGCCGGGGTGAGCGGCCAGAGCGTCGAGGACGTCGCGACCGTCCTTCAGGTTCTCCTGGTCGGCGGGGATAAAGTTGCCGAGGACGAGCTTTTGGAAGCGGTCGTGCCACGGAAATCGGTAGTAGAAGAGCCCCGTGTCGCCGTCGTCGTCGGGGCCGTAGGAATACGACCAGCCAGTGAAGCACCGGGTGGACTCGAAGACATCGGCATCCACGTAGCCGATCGGGATGCCGTTGGTGTCCTTGGGGACTTCGCTTTGCGGCAGGACGCCCAGGTAGTTCTCCGCCCCCAGGGTGTGGAGTTCGAAGAGCTCGCGGCTGAAGTTCTCGTTCGGTCCGGCGTTGGAACTGGTGTAGTTGTCGAGGTAGCGCAGCATCGAAGTGGACCGCGATACGGATTCCAGCAGGGTGCGGAAGTTCCCCAGAAGCTCCAGGCGAACAACCATGTCGAAGTGGGGCAGTGGCGCGCGAACGTGAGAGCTGACGCTCGAATAGACGTTGAAGTGGTCGTGCCAGAAGTCAGCCATGACTTCGACCAGTTGCCTCTTCGAGTACATGGTGCGCATGAACTTGACGCGGATCAGCTCGTCGCGGGGGATGGAGGACGAGGTGTTGCCGCTTGGCGCTCCGTCGTTGGTGTACCAGTCCCAGAGAATCGCCAAGTAAGTGTCGGGGTCGGGGCTCAGGTCAATCGACTCGAAGTTGGCGTCTGCGATGCGAGTCTCGACTTCACTATCGTCGATCGAGTCAGGATCGAGCTGTTGAGCCACGTAGGCTGCGAGCCGGGTCGCATCGTCGCCGCCTAGGGCGTCGAATGCCGCGATGTCTCCCGGGGCCGGCCCGAAGCCCATTCGATTGAGCGCGATCACCGCCCCGGGCGGCAGGCCAGGGGTGCCCGCTGCCTGGTAGCGGGTCGGCCGTCTTTGCAAGGCACGAGGCGGTTTTGCGACCGCCTCTGAACTGGCGATCAAACCGCCGGCGACAGTGCCTAGTCCCAGTCGCCCCAGCAGCTTACGTCGGGACAAGGTGGATTGCCGGCTGGTGACTCCTTCGCCCATGGTGATGCCTCCTCGAGTTGCGGTCAGCTGGCGACAGCCTAGGACTCGACGGTGGCAAGTAAGTACGGAGGGCGCCACATCGCGCCTGTGCAATCCGTTGCTGTGGATCGCTGCGCCGCTCCCCCCGAAATGCTAGGGCTGACGGTGAACGACGCCGCTCTTGATCACGAGTCGGACGGCCTCGAGGGATCCGATGTCCCGTGTCGGGTCCCCGTCGACAGCCACCAGATCGGCGACGGCTCCAACGACGATGCGCCCAACTCTCGGGAGACCGAACACCTCGGCGTTGACTGAAGTGGCTGAGCGCAGCACGGCGAGTGGCGTCATGCCGTAGTCGACCATCAGTTCGAGCTCTCTGGCGTTGTCGCCGTGCCGAAAGACCCCGGAATCGCCTCCGGCGACGATGGTCACGCCGGCGTCGAGAGCCGCTTGGAACGTGAGTCGTTTGGAGCGCAGGCGCTCAGGCTCGGGACTGCGACCGTCCCATCCTCGGTAGCGCAGGATGGCGTCGGCAGCGGCCAATGTCGGGCACCAGGCGACGTCGTTCTCCCGCATCAGCTCAAAGACCTCGGCCGTTCCGCCGTCGCCGTGCTCTATCGTCTGCACACCGGCCAAGGTGGCGCGCCGCATCCCTTCGGCGGTCGCTGCGTGAGCCACGACGGGACGGCCGCTACTGGCGGCGACTTCTACAATCGTTTCGAGCTCTTGGAGAGTGAAGGTGGGGCGCGCCTCGCCGTTCGGGCCCCAACGGTAATCCGCATAGACCTTGATCAAATCCGCGCCCTTGCCGATCTGGTCGCGGACGACGCGCGTGAGATTTGTCCCATCGGCAGGCTCGGCACCCAAAGGCACGTCGAAGCTCGGAGCGAAGCCTTTGGGCCCATAGCTGCCCGTGGCGACGATCGCTCGGCCGGCGACCAGCAGTCGGGGGCCCGGTATGACGCCTTTGTCGATCGCCTGCTTGAGCCCGACATCAGCGTAGCCGGCACCTTCACTGCCTAGGTCGCGGGCCGTGGTGAAGCCTGCCATCAGTGTCTCTCGGGCGTGCACCGTACCTCGAGCCACCCGCTCGGCGGCCGACTCGCGCAGTACCTGGTCATTCCAGTTGGTCTCGTTGTATGGGTGTAGCAGAAGATGGCTGTGACCCTCGATGAGCCCGGGGATCAGAGTCGCACCCGGCAAGCGAAAATGTCGCTCGGACGTCCCGGCAGCGGAGGGCACGTCCGCGATCGGGCCGGCGGCGACGATGCGATCGCCCTCGATCACCACACGCCATTCCTGGTGGAGTTCGATCCCATCAAAGACCCTGCCGGCATCGATGACGAGCCGCTCGGCGCTCGCTTCTTGCGACTGGACCAGGGGCGTCGAGAAAGGGAGGAGCGCCAACAAAGCGCAGTTGAGTATGTGCCCCCAGGCTCGAACCCGTGGGGTACGTCTCAGCGTCTGGGATGCAGTCTGCATGGCGACCAAGCTAGCACGCCGTTGCGCGCCAGCGGCGCCGACCGCCGGAGAGCGCGATCATCGACTGGGAGATCGGTGTTGCCGACCTCTAGGTTCCCGCCGGCAACTCGAGGACCACCCGATAGGCCCCGAACACACGGCGTGCAAAAACATCGACGCAGCCCCACAGATACAGCTGGAAGCGACGGTAAAGCGCCTTGCCCCAGCGGCGGATTATCTCGTCGCGATGCCGCTCGACATTGGCGGCCCAGCGGCGACAGGTGAGCTCGTAGTTGTGGCGGTCATTGTGGACCGCCAGGACCTCGAACTCAGTCTCGGCGACCGCCGCCAGATAGTCGTGGAGGCACATCGGCGAAGCGTTGCCGGGGAAGATGTAGCGGTAGGTAAACGAGGTGAACGGGAACTTGGTCGGGGCCGAGCAGGCATCGAGGTACACGCGGCCTCCGGGCTTGAGCAGCCGAGCGTACTGCGCCAGGCTGGCAGCGTAGTTCGGCAGGTGCTCGGTGACGCCAAGGTTGACGATACCGTCGAAGCGCTGGTCGTTTTCGTACTCGTGAAAGTGCTGCCGTACGACGCGACTGGGCAGGTCTTGGTCGGCGATGAGGTTGGTGACGTAGCTCTCAGAGGGCTCGGAGATCGTCAACGACGTGACGTCGATGCCTCGATTGCCGGCGTGCTCGACCATCGTGCCCCAACCGGCACCGATGTCGAGAATGCGCTGTCCGGGGCGCGCGCCCACGGTGTCGAGGGCAAAGTCGAGTTTGCGCAGAATGGCGTCGTCCAGCGACTCCTGGTCGTTGGCGAAGATGCCGTGCGAATAGCACCGGCGGCGGTCGAGAAAAAGCTCGTAGAAGTCCGCCTCCTCGTCGTAGTGCTGCGCGATCCACTTTTCGTCGCTGCGTTCCTGGCCAAAGAGCAGGGGGCGCAACTTCTTGAACCAGTAGGCCTGAACCGGGTGGCGATCGGCAAAGAGCGGCCGCAGCCGGAGCAGTTCCAGCATCTCGCCTTCGATGTCGATCGAGCCCGCCATCAAGGCTTCACAGGCTCGGGTCTGATCGAGGGTGGTCAGGGCGATCAGCCCTCTACGGTCGTGAACGAGGATTTCGAAGACCGGATCGCCGGTTCCGAATCGATGAGCGCTTCCGTCGTCAAGCGTCAGCAGGAAGCCCGGCAGATCGGAGTCCTCGGCCAGGAGCCGGTCGTAGGCGCGCTGCAGCCGAGCGACTGCCCGACCTACCACGGAGCTGAGGATGGTGGATGTCGACGAGTTCGATAGCGCAGTGCTCATGGCGCGTTCCTCCACGGTGTCGTGGTCGATGTCGAGATGTCTACGAGTCCATCGACAATAGCATCTGGTCCCTTCGCGCCACGGTGCCCCCGTCCTCCGCTCTGGCGGGCTCAGCCCGAGGCCGACGGGTTGTCGCGCCGCCACCACCAACCAGGAGGCCGGCGTTCGCCGCCACCGACAACGGTGTCCAACCAGAGCATCAGGCGGCGCAAGAAGCTCCCCATGAGCTTGAAGCGCAACCGGTTGAGCCAGGCTGGGTAGCCCCGGTTGTAGGGGCAGACCCGGATGCAGATGGAGCAGTCGGTCATCTGTGAGACCCAGAAGTCGAAGCACTTCTCGGCGTCGGTGGTCCACTTCTCGGTGTGCCTGATGTTGGAGACGTTGTGGATGTCGGCGCTCGGTTCTGCCTCGGCGATTGCACCGGGAGGACATGCGTCGCTGCACTTGCGACAGACGTCGCAGAACTCTCGTACGCCAAATCGCACCGGCGTGTCGTGAGCCAAGGGCAGGTCGGTGAAGATCTTGCCGATCCGCAGGCGCGGCCCCATACCGGGAGCGATGAGCAGGCCGTGGCGTCCGTACTCCCCGAGGCCTGCTTTGACTGCGTAGGGGATGCTCGATGCGGTGTCGTTCATGCTCCCATGGGCTCGATAACCCAGATTGCGGATGTACTGCGCCAGAGCCAGTAGCGTGACCACATCCATCGAGTAGCCCACTCCGGTCGCGGTGCCGCTCAAGGCCGAGGGGACAGTCTGCAACAAATCATGATCCATCTCATGGCAGACGACGATCACCGACGTGAGTCCGTCATCGAGGTCCATCGGGATCTCGTCATCCGAGGCTCGGCTGTACTTGTGGGAGTAGACCCAGCGCTCGTCGTAGTAGGTGATCCCGGTCAGGTCGGCGCCGAACAGCTGCGCCACCTTCTTGATCTCCTGGGCCATCGCCTGCGGCGAAGTCACCTTGCGGCGGCTCTCGGCCCCGCCGCGGTGCGCGGTGAGGTGATCGAGGAACCCCTCGCGGCGATCGTCCTTCTCGAGCCGCTCGGCGAAGAGATCCGCCACGTGCCAGCCCGCGTTGCGCAGGGCGAAGTCCTTCTGGGCATAGCCATCGACGTGCCGCCACTCGCTCAGCGGCCGCCGATAGGACTCGTAGAACCTCTCGGTCTTGGCGCTCTTGACGGCCGGGTCCCAGTGCGACCGGCTGAAGATGTCGTTCTTCTGGCTGAATCGCTCGTAGCCTTCGGCGACGCGGAACCCGGCATCGCGATCAGTTGCGCAGCCGCTCGCGCATGTCCGGCACCGCGTCATGGACAAGCCTCGCCCGAGCACTCTCGGTCGGCCTCCAGTTGAGCTGCGAGCGCCGATATCAGGCTCGGGTCAGGATCGTTGCCTGAGTCGTCGTCGCCGAGAAGATTCACCAACTGATACGGGTCGGCTCTGCGGTCGTAGAACTCGTAGAAGGCCAGTGAGCCATCGGCTTGGTACCACTGGGTGTACTCATGGTCGGTAGTGGCTATCGAGGCCCAGCCCTTGATGTTCTTGAGGTTGCCCTCGTCGGGGAAGTACTCGGTGAGCCGACGCGTGCGGGGAATGCCGCCGAGAATGTCCCGGCCGTCGACGCTCTCTGGGATCGGCACCCCTGCGGCGGCCAGGGCCGTCGGCAGGATGTCGATGTTCGAGACGAAGCGATCAGATACCAGTCCCGCGGGTAGGCTCCCCGGCCATCGCATGAGAAAGGGGACACCCACGCTGTTCTCGTAGGGCACGAATTTCTCGTGCAATCGGTGATCGCCAAACATCCAGCCGTTGTCGCTGAGGAAGAAGACCAGAGTGTCGTCGAGCTCGCCGGACTCTTCGAGGTAGCTCAGCAGCCGGTCGACGCCTTCATCGACCGAGTAGAGCGCTCGAATCATCGCCGTGCGGATTTGCCCGATGTACTCAGGTGTCGTCAGCTTCTTGCAGCAGTAGATGAAGCTCGGCTTGTCCGACACGTCGGCCTCGAAGTTCCTGGGCTCCAGCTCAAAGGCCGGCACCGCTGCCTGGCGGAACTTCTCCTCGACCGACGGCGGCTCGTTGTGCATCAAGCGGTGGGGTGCCGTGGGCCAGACGTGGATCAGCCACGGCCGGTCCTCGTCGGCCGCTTCGAAATCTCGGGCGTACTCGATCGCCTTGTCGAAGGCCAGCCGGGTGGCGTAACCCTGGGACTGGCGCACGGTGCCCTCGACGTTCATCCGCACGTCGTCGTAGCCCCCTTGATAGGCCATCCAGCGGTCCCAGTAGGGCGCGCGCTTCTTGAGCCCGTAGTAGTGAACGTACTTGCCGATGTGGGCGGTAGCGTACCCGGCATCGCTCAGGTACTTGGCGATGCTCGTGGTCTCGTCAAACGGCGGCCCAGCCTGGGTGATGACGCCGTTGTTGTGGTTGTAGCGACCGGTCAAGGTCGCCGCGCGAGCGGGGCAGCAGGCCGGCGTGGTGACGTAGCCCTGGGTGAACAGAGTTCCGCCGTCCGCCATCCACTCCATGACCTTGGGCATGGAAGAGAGCGAGTCGCGGCGCTGGTCGTCGGTCATGATCACCAGGATGTTCGGAGGGGTCCTGGCCTCGCTCCCGGCAGGCCTCTCGAACTCGTTCGCTACGACCACGTCCTCGAGCGGCGGTGCGTCGGCGGCCCGATCGCAGGCCGCGAACTGTGCGAGAAAGACGAGCGATAGAAGCGCGACAGTGCTGCGAGAGGCTCGATCAACTCTCGACTTCGACCGAAAGGCCTGGCCTTGCGATCTCGGCGGCATCACTTTCGGCTCCGTCGCGGCCATTCGGTCGGCTCGGGCGGTTCGAGAGGTCTTCCGTTCTCGAGCACCTTGAAGACCTTCCTGCCGCCTCTAACGAAGACATCGTCGGGGACGGCTCGTTCGAGGAGCTGAGACGGAGTCTCTGCCAAGGCGGCCAGTACGTAGCGGAAGAGGTTGACGCCGGACGAGATCCGTTCGTCGTACCGGCCATCGTAGCCCTGAGGCCAGCGAATGGCCATCAGGGCTCCTGCCCGGTCGCGATAGTCCGCGGCCGTGTCGATGTAGGCGTTGCTGGCACAACCGTTCGACAGAAAGGGCCCATGGTCGCCGGCCAGCACGATGACGGCAGCGGGATCGCGCTCGATGATTCGGCCAATCTGCCCGCTTAGAAAACGTCCCGCCGCCCGGACCCGATCAGCGTAGCGCTCGAGTTCGAAGCTCTCGTCGCAGCGGCCCTTCGCGTTGGGCGGATGGCCCGGTTTGAAAGCGTGGATGTACTGAAAGCGCGGTTCGTTGCCGGGGTCGTCAAGGAGGGTCGAGACCTGGGCGCTCATCTCCTCGAGGGTCTTCGTTTCCCAGGCCTTGTCCTCGTCGGCCAGGAGGTCCTTCTTGAAGATGTGACTCAGGATGATCCGGGCTCCGGCAAGTCCGTCGATCTCGGGAAAGCAGACGTCCGCGCTGCACCCCTGGAGCAGGAGGTACGTTCCGTTGTGGATGTATTGGATCGAATAGCCGTTCTCCCTCAGGATGTCGCTGACCCTGTTATCGCCGCCGATGACCCTGCGCGAGGCTCTATCGACTTCGCTGAACTCGACATGGTGGCCGGTCAAGCCATAGTAGTGATGCGCCATGTCGAGCATCGCGGGCAGGGCGCTGGTGGTGGGCTGGTAGTTGCTATAGGTGTCGTCGTAGAGGCGGAAGCCGGTTTCGGACAGGAAGCCGGTCAGCTCCGAAACGTCGATGTGGTGCTCCCTCATGTAGGCGAGGCTGCCGTAGGCGTCGGCCAAGATGAAGTAGATGTTGGGTGTCGCGGCGAAGGCGACATGCTGGTGGTTGGCTGCGCCTTCCTCGCCCTGCCCGTTGCCCTGGCCGCTTTGGGCGGCAGCCTTGCCGCTACCCAGCACGAGTGCTGCCAGCGTCATCAGGCCGAGAATCGCCGCGTACTCCTTGAGTCGTCGCCGGAAGGCAAGCGCAAGAAACAGGGCGGGGACTAGGACGAAGAGGCTCGTGGCCAGACCACTCAGGCTCGGTGAAAAAGCGCGGAAGTAGCGATCGACGAACTCAAAGTCACGCAGGGAGGGGCGCAGCATGAAAAGGAGAAACATGCTGATCATGAGGGCAACGACCCAGCCCGACCAACCCACCCGGCCGCTCAGGCGAAGCAGGGCGTAGACCACTAGGACCGAGACCGCCAGCGGGACGATCATCATGCCGGACAGGAAGAGGATGCTTCCCGCCCGCAGCATGGTCAGGTTGTTGACGGTGTAGAAGACAGCGATGTAGAGGCCTGCGGCGCAGGCTGCCAGGAATGCCGCGACTGGGGTCGAGTCAGTCTTTCTTCGAGGCGCTTTCATGCGGGGCTTTGGGTAACTCCGGGGGCGTGGGTGGCCTTCTGATTGCCGCCGGGCTGGCGCCTACACGTCCCAGATTGCCACCAGCGCGGAGAGGCTGACGACAAAGGGCAGGAGTTGCGAATACAGGTAGAGGACGCCGATTGACTTAAGGGCCGTCCAGGGTCCTGACTGGCCGTAGAACTTGCCGAGCGCCTTCGGAAGATAGACGAAGAGAATCACTATGAAAACCAGAGCACCGGCCAGCAGACTGCCGAGCGTCTCCATCTGGGCGAGCCGGGTCACCAGCCAGGTCGCCCCTAACGCAAAAAAGAGGGCCGCCTGGAAGTGGACCGCAAACACGAGGTGGTGCAGGTAGAGGTGGTGCCGTGCTCGGCGCCGAATGTAGAGCAGCTTCAGACCCAACGCTAGCAGTGGCACGAAGAGAACCAGAGCCAGGGGGAGCATTCGGCGCAGACCTACAAAGAGAGTTTCGAGGACCTCTTCCTTGGGTTGCGCTCGCAGGCGGCCGATGCGCTCGCCTGCAATTCTCACCAGCACCCACCCGAGGTAGGAATTGTCATCGAGGAACGAGAGGCTGCGAGAGGCTCTGCCCGTGGCGTTCGGACCGAACTGGAACTCGACGCCCTTCGGGGTGTCGCCCGGTGCGTCGGACCCGACCAACTCTCCGCCGATCGACAGGTTGAGTCCGGTTGGGTCGGGTACCTCGAGGGTGAGAAGCGTCGAAAACAGAAGCAGGCTGGCAACCAGGTAGAGCCTGAACGGGCGCAGGTAAGGAGCCCGTTTGCCGCTCAAGTAGAGATTGGACAGGCGGGCAGGACGGACCAGAGCAGCCAACGAGCGCAACAGCTTGCTGTCTAGTGACAGCCAGTCCGAGAGCAACTCCCGCCCGACTTCGACGAGAGGGCCGTGTCGTGCCTCGACCTCCTGTCCACAGTGGGAGCAGAAGCGCGGACCTGCCGTTTCGCCGCAGTTGCCACAAGTGACGGGAGTCACGCTAGATTTCGTCGGGTCAGCCACGATGAGGGTTCCGGCGACAGGCTACCAATTTACTGCCGATCGAGTCGGGAGCCGGCTCGGCCGGGTTTCCCAGCAGCGAATGGGTATCCTTGTCTTCGCGTTTCACCGAGCCTTCCATGCCGATTCGATCCCAATAGGAGCCACTCCATGCATCTTGGACACTTTTCGATCAGTCTCGCCGTCAAGGACATTGCCGCGTCGCGTGCCTTCTACGAAACGCTGGGCTTCGAGATCTTCGGCGGCGAGCAGGAGCAGGGCTGGCTGATTCTCCAGAACGGCGACAGCACAGTCGGGCTTTTTCAGGGCATGTTCGAGCAGAACATCATGACCTTCAACCCGGGCTGGGACGCCAAAGCCAACCGTCTCGAGGAGTTCGCCGATGTCCGCGAGATTCAGCGTCATCTGAAGGAGGGCGGCCTGGCGCTGACCACCGAGGCCGACGAGTCGACCACCGGGCCCGCCAGCCTGACGCTGGTCGATCCGGACGGCAATGCGGTGCTGATCGACCAGCACGTGGAGTAAGCGCGGGGGAGCCGCCTGGCCGCTGAGTGGAGCTGTGGACCCGCCGGGGCCACGATCCGAACAGTCAGCCGAGATCGATTGCGAGAATCTGCTGCTCGTCCCGGGCGTAGAGCGTGGTGCCGACCAGGGTCGGGACGGTCCAGGAGTAACGGCCGAGGAGCTGAGTCTGGGAGAGGATGACCAATGCCTCCGGTGTGGGCTGGCCCAGGTAGAGGATCCCGTTCTCGTCGAGTATCAGGAGCCGGCCATCGCCCTCCAGGCAGTTGGCCTTGGCGATGCCTCGTTGGCGCCAGGGGACCTCGCCGGTGCGCAGGTTCACTGCGGTCATGAAGGCCGGGGAGGCTGTGCCCGTCGAGCCGTAGACCCAGTCGCCTCGCTGGACGGTCGCGGCGTGGTAGAACTGAATTCGTCGCGACGACCATACTTGTTCGACTTCGAGGCCGTCCTCGGTAGGGATGATCCGTAGTCCGCGAGCCCCGGCCTGCGGCGACGAGAAGAAGATGATGTCGTCGACGACCGAGGGCATGGTGATGTTGTGCCCCCATTGATTGGCGTGGGGCCAGCTCCACAGGAGTTCACCCGTTGCGGGATCGGCGCCGATCATCGCCTCGCGCATGAAAGCCACGAGCTGTTGCCGGCCTGCCAACTCGAGGATCCTGGGTGACGAGAGGCTGTTGGCAAAGCCCGGTAGTTGCCAGCGGATCTCGCCGGTGGCCTGGTCGAACGCGATGACGGACGCTTCCCGCCCGCCGGCCAGGACAATGACGTTGCCGCCATGAGCGATGGGGCTCGAGGAATAGCCATGCGCTTGAGGATTGCCCTCGAAGGGCGCCTCCCACAACTCGCGCTGCCAGGCTAGCGAACCGTCGCTCTTGTCGAGTGCGAGGAGACGTCCCGATCGGCTGACCGCGAACAGCAGGTCGCCGACGATGAGGGGTGTTGAGCGAGGGCCGTCGCCGAACTGCAGCAGCCGGACGACCTGCGCCTCGTAGCGGTACTCCCAAACCGTCTCGCCGCTAGTCGCGTCGAGGCAGACCACGGCTTCGATCCCGGTGTCGCTGGAAGCGGGAGAGAGGTTTGCGCCCTCTCGGTTTGGGCGGTACATCGTGAAGAGGCGTCCGCCGTCGTAGAGGATTGCCGAATGCCCGGCGCCGAGCGCGCGGCTCCACAACCGAGGCGGCCCCCCCTCCGGCCAGGTGGCGGCCAGCGAAGTTGCGGGTGCCCTGAAGTCGCGGCTCGGTCCGCCCCATTGACGCCAAGCGAGATTGTCGCCGCCGAACGCCAGAAGGCACACGACGATCAGCCAGCCGGCAGGGCTCATTGGGGCTCGAATCCCGCGCCGTCGCTGGAAGGTTGATGAGGCGCCGCGTTGCCTTCGAGGACGGCACCGCATTCCTGGACGAAGATCCGCCGGCAAGCGGCTGGGCCACTCACTATGCCGGCGTGAGAATAGGCATCGAAGACCTTCTGCTCGCCGCAGACATTCCAGGTTCGGTTGCGCGTGACGTCCAGGCCAAGCTCCTCCTCGAGCGAGGACTCGCAGCCCTCGACCACCAAATCACCGATCTCGGCCAGCACATCGAGCCCGGCGCAGTGGACCTTGAACACGTTGTCGCACCAGCCGCGAGGGATCGATGGCGGCATCATTCCCAGGTCTCGATCGACGCAGGCATCCATCTCGACGAGTCGTTCGCCGAAATCGAGTCCGAACTCAGCCGAGAGCGCGGCGACCTTGTACGTGTCACGCAACCAGGACCGACACTCGTCGCTGGTGAGCTGACCCTTCTCCGAAGCCGGCGTGGTTCCGTCCCCGGGACCGACGGCGTCCGGGGCGCTGGCCTCGACACCGAGGGAGAGGCCCAGACGTGGCCCGCCATCACCCCGATCCCCCAGGGTGAGAACGACCGAGAGAGCCTCGCCGCCCCGTTCGACCTCCAGCCGCACCTCGTCTCCCGCGCTCCTGGCACCCAAGAAGGCTCCCAGGTCGGCTTCGGTGCGTATGTGCTGGCCGTCCCAACTGAGGATCCGGTCGCCGGCTACCAGGCCGGCATCGGCAGCCGGACCCGCGGGTACTACAGCGACGATCACCATCACCTGTGCTTCGGCGCCCTGTTCATGGCCCTCGTGGGCGAAACCGAGCACCGCTACTAGGAGAAGCGCGAACGCGCAGGAGAACACACGGCGAAGACAAGAGGCTCGGCGAATCATTGTGGGTTCCTCATCTTAACCACTGTAACGGCCTGCGGCGGGGAAGGTTCCCGGGCGGCACGAGAGTCCGTGGAACCAACATGAGTGCAAGGATGCATCGAGCGGAAGTTGGCAATCGATAGACTGCGGCCTGGCTACAACCAACATGAGGAGAGCAGGAGATGACGACCTCCTTTGGAGATAGGTGGCGATTCGAAGGCCAGCTTCAAACCGAGAGGCCGATCTGCCCGGGTTCGCTCGCGAGCCGGAGGAGCAGCGACCTGATCGCTGGTCGATGAGTTCAAACAGCGAGAGGAAGTTGGTCTTCTACACGCTGGCGAGCGAGAGCGCCCCGCTCGAGTGGGCCACAAAGCGCTACGAGGCAGAGCACCTCGTGGGCTACAAAGCAGACTTCTGGGCCGACATCGAGCCCTACCTGACGGTCCTCGCCATCGACGACTTCATGGGGCAAGCGGACAAGGTCGAGGACGGTCTGTCCGAGGCGGCTCGCACCGAGCTCGGTCGGATCCGCAACTGGGCCCGCGTGTCGGGCCAGCCGATCGTCGGCTATCAGCTCGAGAAAGGCGACTCGACGTAGCGGCCGGAATGCTCAGCACGGACCCGGCCAACCCTGCCGAGTGAACCATTGCCGGCCCGGAGGGTACTCACCAAGCAGACCTATCAATCACCAGCGGATTCCGGACATAGTGGCTCTCCGGGCGCTGGGACCAGACTTTGAGGGAGGACCGTTGTGAGTGATGAGAAAAGAGTTCCGGTGGACTTTTCGGCACTCAGCCGCCGGGCCGTGTCGAGCCTGACAGTCTCGGTACTTCTCCTACTCGTATCGCCGCTCGCCTCGAGCGCCGGCTCGGTGACGCCGTTCGTCTTCGGAGCCGACGGGGAGCAGGAGGTCCCGCCGATCGACACCACGGCCACGGGTGGCTGCTTAGCGGTCCTTGACGTTACGCAGCTCAATCTCGTTTGCGCTCATAACGTCACCAGCGCCAATGCTGCCCACATCCACCTGGGCGCGATGGGTGCCAATGGCCCGATTGTCTTCAATCTAGGTGATCCAAGTGTCAGCCCGTTTTCGGCCAGCTGGACCGACCTATCGGAAGAGGAAATGGCGGGACTGATCGCCGGCGATTTCTACGTCAACATTCACTCGACGGCCAATCCCTCAGGCGAGATCAGGGGGCAGATTCTGATGCGGACCATCGATGACTTCGTCTTCTTCCCCGACCAGGCCCAGTCCGTGCCACCAACCGGTTCCGAGGCTACAGGAACCTGTATGGGTGACCTCAGCGACAATGGGATAACGCTGACTGTTTCTTGCAGTCATGACGTGGCGGTACCGACCGCAGCCCACATCCATCGAGGAGGCTCCGGCACGACCGGGCCGATCGTCTTTCCCTTTGCCGACCCGACGAGTCCGTTCACGGAAGTCTTTACCCTGCTGCCGCAAGACATCGCGGAGCTCGCAGGAGGCCTCCTGTACGTAAATATCCACTCTGCTTCCTTCCCCGCCGGCGAGATCCGCGGACAGCTCGTGGTGGAACAGGTATTTGCCGACGGCTTCGAGAGTGGAGACACGTCCGCCTGGTCCAACACCGTGCCCTGAATCTCGGTGGTTGTGCCGCAGCCACACGGCATGGAGTCTAGGCGTCGGCCCGCTGGGTCAACCTCGGGAGCTGACTCCTCGAGCCGTCGAGGGATACGCGCCCGATGTAACCATTCGGCTGGCCGTCGCGTGTTCTTCTACAGGAGAGCCGAGTTCCGCCCATGGGACGACTTCGTCCCGCAGCCCGCAGGAGGGATAGATGACCAGGTCGGCGCTAGGAGTCGTACTCGCCAGTGCTCTGGCACTGAGCGCCGATGTACTCCTCGCAGGCGCGCGCCTCGAGGACGTTCGATTCGACAACGGCCCAATTACCTTGGTGGGCCGGCTCCATGTTCCCGACAGTGAAGGGCCACATCCGGCGCTCGTCTTTACTCATGGTTCCGGTGATGCGGGCCGGGACAACCGCCGCTATCTACTGGAAGCCGAGTACCTGGCAGGCTACGGCATCGCGAGCCTCCTCTACGACAAGCGCGGCTCCGGAGATTCAACGGGCGATTGGCAAAGCTCGACCTTCGAGGATCTGGCCGGCGACGCGCTAGCTGCGGTCGCGTTTCTCAAAGCCCACAACGAGATTGACCCGTCGCAGATCGGGTTGAGGGGAGCCAGCCAGTCGGGCTGGATCCTGCCGATCGCCGCAGACCGGTCTCGCGACGTAGCGCACATGATCCTGATCTCGCCTGCCGGAGTGTCGCCCTACGATCAGATTGTCTACGACGTCAGAACGGACCTCGAAGACGCCGGCTTCGTAGGCCAAGACGTGGACGATGCACTGGCCGTGTTGCGGTCGGGTCTGGAGTATGCCCGGACAGGGCAGGGTTGGAGTCGCCACCAGCAGGTTCTCGAGAATGCCGAAGGCAAGCCTTGGCTCTCGATAGCCTCAGGGCCGCCGACGGCTGACCACTGGATGTGGAGCTGGATCCGCCCTGTGATCGATTTCGACGTCGTACCAGTTCTCGAGCGGATTCCTACCCCTGTTTTGGTTTTGCTTGGTGATGAGGATCGTGAATGCCCGTCCCAGATCGCGGGCTGGGTTCACGAAAATGCTCTGGGGCGAAGGTCGGAGGGGGTCCATTCGATCCGCTACTTCCGCGGCGCAGACCACGGGCTCCGAGTTCGATCCAGGCGAAAAGGAGACCAAGAACCGCCTCTAGCGGATGGCTACCTCGAGGCGATCCGGGACTGGGTTCTGGATCTCGCCGGGATCACCAGAATCGCCACCAAGGATGTCCGGAGTCCCTGCGTCTCTGCCGTCGCTGCCACTTCTCGGGTGAGCGCGAGTACAGCTTCACATCGTCGAAAGTGAAGCGCCTCCCATCCTCCTCTTCCACCAGGTACGTCTGGAGTTGGAGCAGGCCCTTGATCGAGTCGGTCTCATCGAGATCTGCACCATCGCGAGCGAGAAACTCGATAGTAGACCTTGCATCTGAGAAGTTCTCAGTCCTCCGCTGGAGATCGAGGAGAACCGACAGGAGTTGGGTCTGAGGCTCGACACTTGGTGCACTCGCTTCCAAGTGACCTCTGAGATGGCGGATCGCGTTCTCGCGAAAGACCAGCCCTGCCTTGACCGCGATCTCGTCGTCGCAAACCCAGGCAGCCGTCAGCTCCGCCTCGGCGGCCCCCAGGACGTCTCCCGCCATCTCGCACAGCACGGACCAGCAGTGCCAGTCCTTGGCGAGTTCGGGGCCGGGAATCTCCGCAGCTTGCTGGTATACGGCGCTCTCGATCGTTTCCATCGAGGCCATCGGCTCCTCGCTGAAGAGGAAATCCCTGTAGCCACAGCGCGAGCAACGCTCTAGACCCACCAACGAGTCAAAGCGAAGTGAAGGCGAGGGCCTGCCATCGAGATCGGGAGGCCCGTGCGTGTTCGAGCTCAAGACAACCAGATAGGCGTGGCTCTCCCCACAAAGATGGCACTCCCGCTCAGCGTCTTGGAGTGTGGTCATCGATAGATGTCCCGCGGCGTGGCACCGAGCAAGCTAGCTTTGGCTCCTAGTCAGGCAACCCAATCTTCTGCAGAAAAACCGGCCAGCGACGAGCCGCTGGAACCAGGTACGCGTCGTCATCGCCCTATGGTACCCCCGCGCAGGATCGCGACAGGGCTGGCAGCCCGCCTCTCCGACGCCTCACCGCTGCTCCGCGAGGGTCTTCGGGGTTGTCCGATCGGATCCATCCGCCCTTCTCCCTGAAAGAGCATCAAGTCCCCTTCGCCTAGGGCTGTGACAGCTGCAAGTCGTAAGCCTGGATGACCATCGACGACCGCTGCATAGAGCACCTCGGGCCGGTCATAATCATGGTCGCATGCAGGCGATGACGCAGGAGCAGCCACAAGCATGAACGAGAGGAGAACGGCCCCCGCTCGTGCCGAGGACCAGCGCCAAGGACGCCGCAGCGTACGCCCCCGCCTCGGGGCGGTGCTCACCGTCCTCGTCGTCGCGGCCCTTGCGTTGTCGTGGACCGGCTGTGTCCCAATGTTCTACTTCAGAGACGCGAGGTGCCACGGATTCACCGTCGAAGATCCCCTGTTGGATATCCGCTTCATCGTGTTGACGGAGCCCCTTCGCTACGGCGCGGTCCAGGATGCCGCCGACTCACTGTACCTCCTTGTCGGGCACGACGGCGAGGCCGCGATGGTGCGTGAGCCGAAGCGTCGGACACTGTTGCGCAGCCGCTGCCGCCCCCTGGCGGCGGACGATTTGGCAGAGGTGATGCGGGCGGTCGAGCGCCTCGAGCGTTCCGCGATCACAGAGCGCAGGATCGACCGGCCCGGCTGCCGCGACATCACGACGATCGTCCTACGCGGCGATCCTGTCCTGAAGAACTTCACCTACTGCGGCACGACGCCACCCACGGAAGTCGTCCGCTTCATCGAAGAGATCTCCAAGCCTCTAGGACGGCGGTTCGGCGAGGAACTGGGAGCGGGCCTTGCCGCCACGGCGCCGTGGGCCTCGCCGGTGCCTCCCGACCAACCGAGGGCCGAATGACCCGGGCGAACTCAAGAAACCAATAGCTACAGGGCAGTCGCGAGACGGCTGGGGAAGTTATGGAGCCGACGAGCGGAGTCGAACCGCTGACCTGCTGATTACGAATCAGCTGCTCTACCACTGAGCTACGTCGGCCTGTGCGGGGAAGCGATGCCTCCCGAGGCGTCCGGGATTGTAGGGGATCGGTTTGCAGGGTGCAACGCCGCAACGAACGGTGGGACGGCTACCGGCGGATTGGTAGGATCGACAGATGTTCGACACCGCGACGTATGTAAGCCGGCGACGCAAGCTCGCTGCAGGGATGGATTCGGGGTTGGCGCTCTTTCTGGGTAATGACGAAGCGCCGCTCAATTACCGGGACAATCACTATCACTTCCGCCAGGACAGTACGTTCCTCTACTTCTTCGGCTTGAACGAAGCGAATCTCGCTGGAACGCTCGACTTCGATAGCGGTGAGGAGGTGCTCTACGGCTACGAGCCGACACTCGACGACATCGTGTGGACGGGTCCGTTGCCGACTCTGGGAGAGCGTGGCGAGCGGGTCGGGGTTTCGGACTGCCGGAACATCGATCGTCTGAAGGCGGATGTGCAGGCGGCGTTGAGTGCGGGGCGCCCGGTTCATATCTTGCCGAGCTACCGGGGCGATACGACGCTCAAGCTGAGTGCGTTGCTCGATGTGGAGCCAGGCAAGTTGTCCGGGGAGGTCTCCGAGCAGCTGGTTCGCGCGATCATTCCGCTGCGCGCAGCCAAGGAGGACCAAGAGGTGCTCGAGATGGAGCGCGCTCTCGAAGTGTCGTTCCATACCCACACCGCGGCGATGCGGGCGACGAAGCCCGGGCTCTACGAGTGGGAAGTGGTGCGCAAGGTCGAGGCCTGCCATGCCCGCCATGGCTCGCCGGTCTCCTTTCCAATCATCTTCTCGGTGCGCGGCGAGGTCTTGCACAACCACGCCCACGACAACTTGATGGAGGCGGGGCAGTTGGTGGTGCACGATTCGGGTGCCACCTCTCCTGAGGAGTACGCGAGCGACATCACGCGGACTTTTCCGGTGAGCGGCAAGTTCGATCAGCGCCAGCGAGAGATCTACGAAATTGTCCTCGGGGCACTGGACGCAGGGATCGAGGCGGTGGCTCCGGGGACTCCGTTCATCGACGTCTACAAGACCGCGGCGCGGTATCAGATGGACGGCTTGAAGCAACTAGGTCTGGTCAAGGGCGACACCCACGAAGCTGTCGAGCTCGGGGCCCATGCCGCCTTCCTGCAGTGCGGTACCGGCCACATGGTCGGCCTCGACGTCCACGACATGGAGGGGCTCGGCGAGGAACTGGTGGGCTATGACGACACGGTGCAGCGCAGTCCGCTTTTCGGCGTTTGCTACGTGCGCCTGGGCCGAGCGCTCGAGGCCGATTGGGTGGTGGCCGTCGAGCCCGGGATCTACTTCATCCCAGATCTGATCGATCGCTGGTCGGCCGAGGGTAAATACTCGGACTTCATCAACTGGGATGCGGTGGCCGCGTACCGCGACTTCGGCGGAGTGCGGATCGAGGACGATGTCCTGGTGACGCCCGACGGCCACCGGGTGCTTGGGCGGCCGATTCCCAAGACTGTGGCCGAGGTCGAAGAGACCATGGCGGCGGCGGAAGAGGGCGCCTAGGTTCCGCGGCCCTAGACCGCACCTAGGGCTCGATCGCGCCGCCGTGACTGGAGGGTCCGGGGCCGATGCTGTGGTCGAAGGTGTGAGAAGTGCCCTCGCGGGGCAGAAGCCGGACCAAAGCAGCAGCGGCAATCAGTGGCGCGGCGATGAAGTAGACCTCACCGGTCAACAGCAGGAAGGTGGTGCCGACGAGGCCGAACGCCTCGGCGAAGACAGCCTTCACCACGGTCAGCGCGAAGAAGAACCCCAGGCGGCGACGATCGTTCTCCGCCGAATCGAAGGCTTGGGCCGCGGCCTTGGCGGCGATTGCGCGCGATACGACGGTGCCTGCAGCTAGGAAAGAGGCACCGAGCGCCGCCAGGACGCCAGCGAAGAGGGGCGCCAGTCCGGGCTCAGCCGGCGTCGAGCCCAGGGCGATCGCGACGGCGATCCCGGCGTAGCCGATGAGGCCCGCCAGCATGGCGAGGATGATGAACTTGAGGGCCTTGAGGGGCGGGATGACGACGGTCTTGGATGCTTGCATCTTGGGGTTCCTCCTCCTGCCCCTGGAACTCGTACTTCGGGCGCTCCTTTTAACTCCCTTTAGAACTCCAAGTCGCGACCGAGACCACGCTCGATTGCGCGTTCCAGGACCCTAGCGCCAGCCGCAATGTCTTGCACCGCCAGGCCGACAGACTTGAAAAAGGTCAGGTCATCACCTTGCTGGCGGCCTGGCGCGTCCCCGAGGACTACGGCGCCGAGCTCGGTCCATTCCGCCGGGTTGGTGATCTCCGCCGCCACGGCCTCGAGCAGGTCGCCGGGCTCGAGGGCAGCCGAGTCCCGGGAATCGACGAAGACCCGCGAACGCAGGACGGTCTCGATATCGACCTCCTGCATCTGCGGCGTGTAGCTGCCGACGCCGTTGACGTGCGCGCCCTCCTTGAGGTGCAGCCCGTCGAACACCGGGATCTTCGACGTGGTCGCGGTGCAGACGACGTCTGCCTGGTCAAGAGCTTGAGATGGCGAGCTGCTCGCGATCAGCCTGGATCGGGTGGAATCCCCGAGCTCGGCAACCAAAGTAGCAACCGCGGCCTCAGAGCGAGCGTAGATGCGAATCTCTTCAAAGTCGCGAACCGCGTCGATGGCCAAGACCTGCGTGCGAGCCTGGCTCCCGGCCCCGAAGACCGCGCCGACCCTGGCCTTGGGTGAGGCGAGAAGATCGGTCGCGGCGCCGCTGGCAGCGCCGGTGCGCCAGGCAGTGAGAAACGTGCCGTCGAGCAGCGCCTCGGGCTCGCCAGTCAGTGGCGAGAGCAGGATGACGATCCCTGGCGTGACAGGCAGGCCGTGTTCAGCGTTGGCGGGGAAGACCGAGACCAGTTTGGCGCCGAGGCCGACCTCAGGGATGAAGGCCGGTTTGACCAGCAAGGTTCCGTCGTCCTCCTCGTCGCCGAGGGCCATCACGGTGCGCTGGGGGACCTGGGCGCGGCCGCTGGTGAAGTCGGCGAAGGCTTGCTTCGTCACTTTGATGCAGTCGGCCATCGGTAGAGCCGCGGCGATATCATCGGCGGAGACAAGGCGTAGTTTCATCGCAGGAAGAACCCTTCGGGGAAGCCGTCGGTGGGATCGAGAAAGAACTCGTGCCGGCCGCTGATCCAGGCGCGGCCCACGATCTCCGGGATGACCGCGGAGTGGGAGCCACACCGTGCCTCTTCGACCGCGCGGCCACGGAACGAACTGCCCACGATGCTCTCGACCTCGATCGCTTCGTCGAGGCCGATTTCGCCGCGAGCGTGGTGGATGGCGACTCTCGCACTCACCCCGGTACCGGTAGGGGATCGATCGACTTCCCCGTCGGCGAAGACGCAGACGTTGCGACTGTGGCGTTTGGGATCCGCTGCGGGTCCGACGAAGACCACGCCGTAGAGAAACCCGAGATCCGGCGCCTCCGGATGGACTATCGTGCGATCGGCAGTGATCGCGCCCTTGATCGCACTCGCAGCCTCGATCAGCGCCTGTGCGCCGTCAGGGCCCGTTGAGAGCCCGAGCGACGGGGCATCGACGAAGGCGTAGAACGCGCCACCGAACGCCAGGTCGTAGGTCACCTGACCCAACTCAGGAACTTCGATGCGGGCATCCAGCTCAGCGGCGAAGGAGGGTACGTTGAGAAACGCGACGCTCTCGACGCCATGGGCTCCCCGAGTGGCTCGAGCGCGAATCAACCCGGCAGGGGCGTCGATGATGACCTCGGGAGACTCGAAATCGGTTGCCAGCATGCCCGAATCGAGCACTACCTTGGTCGCCGCGATAATGCCGTGGCCGCACATGGTGGAGAAGCCGGCGTTGTGGATGAAGAGGATGCCGAAGTCTGCCGTGGGTGTGACGGGCTCGGTGAGAAAGCAGCCATACATGTCGGCGTGCCCGCGGGGCTCCCAGATGAGCACTCGACGCAAGGAATCGACCTGCTCCTCGGCCCACTGCCGCTTGGCCAGCATCGTGTCGCCAGGAATCGGAGGTGCACCCTCGATCACGACCCTGAAAGGCTCGCCCCCCGTATGCGCATCGATGGTACGCGCAAGGCGCCACCCCGAGGGCCCACGCCAGGAGCGACCAACTTCGAAATCAATGGGCATAGAACTGCTCGATCCTATGCGCCGCAGCAAGCAGGCGCCAGCGACGGAGGGACTCAATTCGCCAACCCGAGGGGCGTCGGGAGGCCGGGCCGAGGGGTCTTGAGGCAAGGGCCGCCGCACCCATCGCCAGCCACCGCCCGTAGCCCGCAGCCGAATGAGCGGCGCCCTCCGTCACAATCCAAGAGAGCGCCGCGTGCCCCTCGGCCCGGCCTCCCGGCGACCCGGGCCAGAGCTCAGACGTCCAGCCGCTGACCGGAGCCGCGACTACGCGCTTGCCGCAACAGCCCGAGGCTGCACTTCATCCAACTCGACCGCCACGAGCTTCGACACCCCACGCTCTTGCATGGTGACGCCGTACAGCCGAGACGCGGCCTCCATGGTGATCTTGTTGTGCGTGATCACCACGAACTGCGTGTCCGCCGCCATCTTCTGCACCAGCTGGACGAACCGGACCGTGTTGATGTCGTCAAGCGGCGCGTCCACCTCATCGAGGATGCAGAACGGTGAGGGCTTGGTGCGAAAGAGGCCAAAGAGGAGCGCGATAGCGGTCAGGGCCTTCTCGCCGCCCGAGAGGAGCATCAAGTTCTGCAGCCGCTTGCCTGGCGGCCGGGCGACGATCTCGATGCCGCTGTCGAGAGGATCGTCCTCGTCCATCAGTCGCATCGAGGCCTGGCCGCCGCGGAAGAGCTCGGTGAACGTCTCAGCGAACGTCTCGTTGACCTCATTGAAGGTCTTCAAGAAACGCTCACTCGACTCTCGATTGAGGTCCTTGATCGTCGTGCGCAACTTCTCGACCGAAGAAGCGACGTCGGCCCGCTGGGCGATCAGGAAGCCGTTGCGCTCCTCGTGCTCGGCGAATTCCTCGGCCGCCAGCAGGTTGACCGGCCCCAGGCGTTCGAGCAACGCCTCGCAGCGCTCGAAGTCCACCTCGAGCTCGGGCAGATTGGCTGGCGCCGGCTCCGGAGTCTCCGGCAGATGCTGGTCGAACTCCTTGTGGAACTCCGTCTCGAGGTGCTCGCCGTCCTGCGCGTGCGTCGCCTGCTCGACTCGCAGGTCTGCCAACTCGCTGCGCCAGCCGTCGCGTTCCTCGCGCAGCTTGATCAAGCCGGTCTCGAGCGCCTGAAGCTTGTCGCGCTTGGCGTCGAGCTCTTTCTGCGCCGCGAGCAGAGCTTCCTGCGACGTCGCGCGCTCTTCGAGCGTTTTCTGCAACTCGCCCTCGGCGGCCTCGGTTGCGCGCCCGATCTCCGCTTTGCGGGCCTCCAAGGTCTCGTCTTCGCCCTGCCAGGCGGCGACTCGCGAGTCGATGTCCGCGATCTCATTGGTGATCCGGTGGACACCGCTCAAATGCGACTCGAGGCGCTGTTGAATCAACTGGTGGAGGCCGCGTCGACTCGCGCCTTCGGTCGCTGTCGCCTCGCGCTGGAGTCGAATGTCCTGGGCCTGGCGTTGGAACTCGTCGAAATTCTGTTCGAGCTCGGCGTGGCGCGTCTCGCCGCGGGTGAACTCGATTTGCAAGTTCTTTCGCCGCTGGGCGATGAGCTCGAGTTCGCGCCCGGTCTCGGCGATCTCGGTCTCGATCGTCTCGCGCTCGATACCCAGGCGGTTGCGCCGGGTTGCGAGGTCCTCGAGCCGAGCCTCCAGCACGGCGAGGCGCTGCCGGGTCTCGGTGTGGGCCTGCTCGACCGGCTCGAGGCGCTCCCGCCAGCCGCGCGCCGCGGTGGCTATCTCTTCGATCTCGCGGGCCGTCGAGGTGAGCTTGTCGCTCAAAGGCGGTATGACTTCGGCCAAGGCCGCCACTTCCTGCTCCGAGGCGAGAAGTCCGGGCTGGGCCTTGTCGGCCATGACGTGCAGCACGCCGGCTTCGGCCCACAGACCCTCGCGAGCAAGGAACGCCGCGCCGGGATGTTGGCGGGCGAGGCGCTCGGCGTCGCCCGCGCTCTCGACCATGAAAGCCGGGGGCAGGGCCGCCGCCAGATCGTGGGGTAGCTGAAGCGCCTCGCCGAGAGTGGAGAGGATCGCTTCGTCGTCTTCGATGCGGAGTCGCGCGCTCTCGCCGGGCAGGGAGCGAACGAGGCGTCCGCCGGCGCCTTCATCGAGCAGAAATCGCGCCAGCCGCAGACCGTCCTCGTCAGCCGGGAGAATCGCCGCGTCAGCCAGCTCTCCCAGATACAGGTCGAGGCTTTGGGCCCAGCCCTCCGGTACTTGCAGTCGCTCGGAGAGCAGCGTGACCTGCGGCAGGCCGGCCGCCGTCAGCGTCTCCGTCAGGGTCCGCAGCCGCTCCTGACGAGCCGCCACCAATTCCGTCAGCAGGTCGCGGCGCTGTTCCTGGGCGATCAGCTCGTCCTTCAGGCGGGAGCGCTCGCGGTTGAGGACCTCCGAGCGCTCGTCGAGGCCCGCAATCTCCGTGCGGCACTCCTCGAGTTCGCTGGTCTGCTGAGCGGCAGCCGCTCGCGTCTTCTCGAGGTCCGCGCCCGACTTAGCTGCGGCGCTTTGGGTCTCGTTGCCCTGGCTGGTGTTCTCGTCGAGCGCCGAGCGGAGGTGCTCGAGCCTTAGGTTGCCCTTCTCGCTCTCGACCTGCTCACGGTGGAGACGGTTGCGCAGGTCGTTGACGGCGTTCAAGGAGGTCAGCAAACTGCCGCGGGTGACTTCGAGCCGCCCTTCGGCCTCGCTGACCAACTTGGCCACGTCGGTGATGCGGCTCTCGTCGGAGGTCAGCTCCCCAGTGGCGGATACCAGTTCCTCTTGCAGCTCGCGCTCCCGGTCGCCCAGGGCAGCCAATTCGTTGCGCAACTCGGCCTGGCGGGCCACCTGGTTCTCGGTCACTCCGCGGCCTGCCGAGATGCGCTCGGTGACCTCCTCGCGGCGCTGGCGAGCGCCCTTGAGGAACTCCTGCTTGCCCTCGATACGCGCGGCCAGGTCGGCGTCGCCCCGGTGCTGCTCAGCCAGCCTCCGAGTGAAGCCGTCCTCGTCCTCACGCAACTCGACCAGAGAAGCCTCATCGCGGTGAAGATCGGCGCTGACTTTGGCTTCGCGGGAGATGCGGGTCTGGAGTTCCTGCTTGAGCCGCGTCAGCTCGCCATGCACTCGGGACCAGCGGCCCAGGAGAACGTTGCGCAGAAGATCTGCCCTCTGGCCTTGAGCTTCCCGGTAGCGCTTGGCGGCGTTGGCCTGGCGCTTGAGCGAACGCATCGCTCGGGTGACCTCGGAGAGGATGTCGTCGAGCCGTGAGAGGTTGGCGCGCGCCTCTTCGAGCTTGATCTCGGCCATGCGCCGGCGATCCTTGTACCGCGTGACGCCGGCAGCCTCCTCCAACAGCCGCCGGCGCTCGTGCGGCTTGCCCGAGAGGATCATGCCGATCTGGCCCTGTTCGATCATCGAGTAGCCGCGCATGCCGAGGCCGGTGTCCATCAAGAGGGTACGAATGTCCTTGAGGCGCGCGTGTTTGCCGTTGACGAAGTATTTGCCCTCGCCAGAACGGAACACCTGACGACTGATTTCGAGTTGCCCGTCATCGGACCCGGCGAAGGTCGGATCGGTCGCCATATGGACCGTGACCTCGGCCATGCCCAACGACTTGCGGCCCTCCGAACCAGCGAAGATCACGTCCTCCATCTTGCCGCCGCGCAGGCTCTTGGCGCTCCGTTCGCCGAGGCCCCAGATCACGGCGTCGGCGATGTTGCTCTTGCCGCAGCCGTTGGGTCCGACGATGGCGGTCAGCCCGCCGGCGAACTCGACATCAGTCGAGTCGACGAAGGACTTGAAACCGGATAGGCGTACGCGATCGATCTTGAGCATGACGAGGGTTTTCCGCGGCGCGCAGAATAGCAGATCTTGTAGCAATGTGGGCTGGCAACCCCAACATGTTGTACCTCAACGAGTTAGGCTCGAATGATCAACGTAGCGCCGATCGCGGCCGAGAAGCGATTGACACGCGGGGCGCCGGCACGTACGATTCCGCCGGCTTCGGAGCCTTCCCCTTGGCAGATCGACGGACGATTCTCGACGCAGAACAGATGCGCCGCGTCGTCCGTCGGATGGCCGGCGAGGTACTCGAGCGCAACGGCGGCACGGCCGGCCTGCTGCTGGTCGGGATCCGCACCCGAGGCGTGCCGCTGGCCGAGAGCCTGGCGGCCCAAATCGGCGAGATGGAAGGCGGCGAAGCGATTCCTCTCGGGGTGCTCGACATCAACCTCTATCGCGACGACCTGTCGACGGTGGCCAACTATCCGGTGGTGAAGGAGAGTCGGCTGCCGGGGACGATCGACGACCAGATCGTCGTGCTCTGCGACGACGTGCTCTTCACCGGGAGGACCATACGCGCAGCGCTCGATGCGCTGATCGACTACGGTCGCCCGAGCTCGGTGCGTCTGGCCGTCTTGATCGACCGCGGCCTGCGCGAACTGCCGATTCAGCCGGACATCGTCGGCCAGAGAGTCGAGACGACCCATGATGAGTCGGTCGAGGTGCGATTCCTCGAGGTCGATGGCGAAGACGGCGTCGACGTCACGACCGTGGCCCCGGTGGCGGACGCCCCGAAAACGGAGGGAGAGTGACGGAGCAGGAGGGGTGGAGCCGCAAGGATCTGCTGGGTATTGCCGAACTCGAGCCCAGAGAGATCGAGATCATCCTGGACACCGCCGAGTCGTTTCGCGAAGTCTCGGCGCGGCCGATCAAGAAGGTGCCGACGCTGCGCGGCAAGACGGTCGTCAACCTCTTCTTCGAGCCTTCGACCCGCACCCGGTCGAGCTTCGAGATCGCCCAGAAACGCCTCTCGGCCGATGGCCTGAACTTCTCGGCCTCGAGCTCCGCGCTGACCAAAGGTGAGTCGTTGGTCGACACGGCCCTCAATCTGCAGGCCATGCAGCCCGATCTGATCGTCATTCGGCATGCCTACCCTGGGGCGCCTCAGATGCTGGCGCGGCGGCTCGAGGCCGGAGTGATCAACGCCGGCGACGGGGCGCACGAGCACCCCACCCAAGCTCTCCTTGATGCGTTCACGATTCGCCAACGCAAGGGGAAGCTCGCCGGGCTCAAGGTAGCAATCATCGGGGATATCGAACACAGCCGGGTGGTGCGGTCGAATATCCACCTGCTGACCAAGATGGGTGCCGAGGTGACGGTGGCCGGGCCGCGGACGATGATGCCGCTAGCGGTCGAGAAGCTCGGCGCCAAGGTGGCGTACACGCTCGAGGATGCGATCGCCGATACCGACGTGATCATGATGCTGCGTATTCAACTCGAGCGACAGTCGAAGCTGCTCTTCCCCTCGACCCGCGAGTATTTTCGGCTCTTCGGGCTCACCAACGCCCGGCTCGCCGCGGCCAAAGAGGACGCGATCATCATGCATCCGGGCCCGATGAATCGTGGGGTCGAGATCGCCAGCGAGGTGGCTGACGGAGAGCGGTCAGTGATCCTGGAACAGGTGTCGAACGGAGTCGCGGTGCGCATGGCGGTGCTCTATCTGCTCTCGGGCGCCCATCGGGAGGCCGCGTGAAGCTGCTACTTCAGGGCGGCCGAGTAGTTGATCCGAGCCAGGAGGTCGACGGCAACCTCGACCTGCTGATCGAGGACGGGGCTGTGGCCGAGATCGGTGAGGCGATCGAGGGCGGGGACGCCGAGGTACGGGACGTCAGCGGGTTGGTCGTCACGCCGGGCTGGATCGACATGCACATCCACCTGCGCGAGCCGGGCCAGGAGTACAAGGAGACGGTGGCGACGGGTACCCTGGCGGCGGCCGCGGGCGGTTTCACCGGCGTGGCCTGCATGGCCAACACCGAACCAGTGAACGACAACCGGTCAGTCACCGAGCACATCTTGAAGGAGGCCGGCCGGCACGATTGGGCGCGGGTCTATCCGATCGGCGCGGTGAGCAAAGGGCAGCGCGGCGAGGAGCTGGCGGAGATCGCCGAGATGGTCGCCGCAGGAGTGGTGGCGGTGTCGGACGACGGCCACCCAGTGCGCCATCCAGCGTTGATGCGGCGGGTGCTCGAATATGCGCAGCACTTCGACATCCCGGTCATTCAGCACGCTCAGGACATGGAGCTCACGGCCGGCGGCGTGATGCACGAGGGGGAGTGGTCGACGCGCCTGGGCCTGCCCGGTTGGCCCGGCTCGGCGGAGGACATCGTCGTCGCGCGCGACATTCTCTTGGCTGAGGACAGCGGCGGGCGCTACCACGTGGCCCATCTGTCGACGGCTCGCTCCCTCGGTCTCGTGAGGCAGGCCAAGGAGCGCGGTCTGCGAGTCACCTGTGAAGTGACGCCGCATCATCTGCTCTTGACCGATGCGCTGGTGGCCGAAACGGGTTTCTCACCCGACGTCAAGATGAACCCGCCGCTACGGTCCGAGAGTGATCGCGAGGCGTTGATCGCGGGCATTGCGGACGGCACCGTAGATGCCATCGCCAGCGACCACGCGCCGCACCATCCGGACGAAAAGGACGTGGAGTTTTCGCTGGCGCCGTTCGGCATCGTTGGGCTCGAGACCAACCTGGCCCTCTGTCACGACCGGCTGGTTCGGTCTGGGATCATCAGCCTGTCGCGTTTGGTAGAGCTCTTCTCGACCGGGCCCGCCCGCTTGCTCGGAGTGCCCGGAGGCACGCTGGCAGTCGGCTCGGTAGCAGACATCACGCTCTTCGATCCGGAGGCCGAGACGACGGTCAACGCCGCCGGATTCCGCAGCAAGTCGCGCAACACCCCCTTCGAGGGCTGGACGCTGCGCGGCAAGCCCGTCGGCACCTTGCTGGCTGGCCGAGCAGTAGAGTTGCCGGCCTGAGAGCGGCTCTCTTCGCGCTTCACCCGTCGCGAAGCCAATGTCATGGCACCTCCTTCGCTAATCGATACCGCGGTCGATGCCTGCCGCGCCGGCGCGGAGGAGTTACTGGGCCGCTTCAGGCGAGGGGACCTGGCAGTGCGGCAGAAGGCAGCTCACGATTTCGTCTCTGAAGCCGACGAGGCGAGCGAAGCCGCGGTGCTGGCCGTGATTCGTAGCCGCTTTCCCGGGCACGCGGTCCTCTCTGAGGAAGAAGGCATCGTTGGGGCCGGCGACGGGCGGCATTTGTGGATAGTGGATCCCCTCGACGGCACGACGAATTTCCTCCAAGGGCTTCCGATCTGGGGAGTTTCAGTTGCCTGTCTGCGTGATGGGGAGGTGGTGGCTGGTGTCGTTCACGATCCGCTCAGTGAGCAGTTCTTCGTCGCCGAGTTGGGTGGTGGCGCGCGGTGGAATGGCGAGCCGATGCGTGTGTCCCGCCGGCCGGGCCTGGCGGAGGCCTTTGTCGCTACCGGCTACCCGTTCAAGGCGCGCGAGGCCCTCGACCAGTACCTGGGAGCATTCAAAGCGGTTTTTCTCCAGGCCAAGGCGATTCGTCGATGCGGCGCTGCAGTTCTGGATCTCGCCTACACGGCGGCAGGGGTTTACGACGGCTTCTTCGAGTTCCGGCTCTCGCCCTGGGACCTGGCCGCGGGCTCGTTGCTGATCGAGGAGGCTGGCGGCGTGGCCACCGATCTGGACGGCGGTCGGGCCTTCTTGCGGGGCGGCAATCTGATCGCGGGAAGTCCGGCGGTGCAGGAAGAAATCCTTTATTTGATCGGTAGTTACGCCGATGAAGCGGCGTTGGATTCGCTGACGCCGGCCACAGCGCTTCCGGGCTCTGACGTGTTAGGGTTCTAGGTCGCCATGGCAACAGGAGGCAAAAAGCCCGTCGAGGGCACAGTGCTCGAGATCCAGATCCATCCGAGCGACATCCGTCGCCGGGTCTGGTACTTCTTCCTGCGCCAACGGCAGATCAACACCTCGATCGCGGTGGCCGCAGGTCTGGCGCTGTTCCTGATCCTCAACTTGTTCCTGGCTCCCACGGTGATTGGCAACCTCCTGAGCCGCAGCCGCTACCAGTCCCTGGTGGTGGAGCGGGCCCGGCACGGCGAGCGTCTGCAGCAACTGACCGAGCAGATGGCCCGCCTCGACCGCAGCACCGAGGATCTTCATTTGAAGATGAATCGGATCTACCTCACATATGGCTTGGAGAGCGATCAACGCTCGGCCGGTGAGGGCTATCCTCAAGAGCCGCGCACTGTGCCGGAGTCGATCTACGGAGGTGCGATTCGCCGCGGCAACGGCTTGGAAGCCAAGATCACCGACCAGTTGAACGTGCTCGGCACGTTCATTGGCGAGGTGCAGAGCTTCGAGAGCGCACACGGCGACCAGGTGCAGACCACCCCTTCGATCAGTCCTCTGCGCCGTAGCGAGTTTGTCCTGACGAGCCCCTTCGGGAATCGCCTGAGCCCCTTCACCAAGGAACGCGATTTCCACCCCGGCCTCGATATGGCGGCCGGAACGGGCACCGAGATTTTCGCGCCGGCAGCCGGCGTGGTCGTGTTTGCCGGCCGCTATCCGCTCAAGCAGAGTGTCTCCTGGTGGCGCTACGGAAACATGGTGGCGCTGCGGAACGGGGATCGGTTCATCACGCTCTTCGGCCATTGCGACGAGGTGATGGTCCGGAGCGGTGAGACCGTCGAGCAGGGCCAGGTGATTGCCACTGTCGGCAGCACCGGGTGGAGCACCAACCCGCACCTCCACTACGAGGTCAGGCGTCTCAAGGAAGACAGCGACTTCGAGCCGGTCGATCCGCGCATCTACATCCTCGATCATCGCTGGCGCGACGAAGAGCAGCTCCTGGTTCGGGCTAGAATGGCGCCCGATCTCAGGGATTACGAGCCTTTGCCGCGCCTGATCGGGCGTTGACGGTCCGAGACCTCACTTACTTAGCGAGTACAGGAGATTGAGTATGCCGGGCGAAGCACCGACCATGATCATCCCGCAGGGCGCGGACATCCAGGTGGATGTTCACGGCCAGCTGTCGATCAGTACGCCCGGGAACCTGGTAATTCAGAACTCCGGCAACTACCGCAAGCTGGAGTCGCTCAACGGCTCGATCCGGATCGAGCCGATGGCCGAGGTCGAGGCGGTGGAGGTGCGTTGCGCCAGCACCTGCTACGTCGAGGGGACCCTGACGGCCTGGCGCGTGGAAGCTGACGCGATTCATCTCGAGGACTCGGCCCAGGCCAACATCGTGCTGCAGGAAACCAAGCGCCTCGACATCGGCAAAGATGCCCGGCTGGTTGGTAACTTCGCCAACGAGAAGGAGCTCTTCCTCCTGCTGTCGCGCTTCGCCCGCCAGCTGCGAGCGCTGCCGCTCTTTGGTGAGTTGGGCAGCGGGACCGTTGAGGGACGCAAGGAGCTCCCGCCCGATGCCTCGCCCGCAGCTCTGGCGGATACGTTACGAGAGCTCGACGACCTCGGGCCTGAGACTCAAGAGGCTGCTCCGGCGCCGGAAGCTGAGCCCGTCGTATCCCACGAGCCGGCGCTCGAGGAGACGGAGGAGGCGCCAAAGGTCGATGAAGCCGAGGACCAATCCTCCGATCCGCTGTTCTTCGCCCTCGTCCTCCTCGAGCGGGAGTTCACTCGCTCGGCCTATGGCCCGACCTCGCAGCGTGCGATCGAGCAAGTGATCAAGCTCCTTCAGGAGGGGGATCACGATACATTGCGTTCGACCTACCGAAGCCTGTTCAACCGGGTGGTCGAGCCTGGGCAAGACGTACGCCGGGCTTACGAGTTGATCGACGGCCACTTCCAGTCCGCCTGATCTCTCAGAGCGAGGTCACTCGCACGACCTCTTCAAAGCTGGTGATGCCTTCCGCCAGCTTGCGCAAGGCGCGCTTCGCGCGCGGGGGCGCTGTGTTGTTGGGACCGGCTCTGCCGGTCCAGCGCCTTGCTGCACGAGTTTCGGTCAGAGCGAGGTCACTCGCACGACCTCTTCAAAGCTGGTGATGCCTTCCGCCAGCTTGCGCAAGGCGCTTTGACGTAGGGTCCGCATCCCGGCGTTGACGGCGTCGCGCTTGATGCGGGTTGAGTCGGAGCCGGCGAGAATGTGCGGTCGGATGATTTCATCGACCGACAACACTTCGAAGACCGCAGTCCGACCGAGGAAGCCGGTGCCTCGGCACTCGAAGCAGCCCTCACCGACCTTGACCTTGACCCGCTTTCCTCGCGGCACCGACAGGCGCAGGGCCTGTACCTCGTTGTCGGTCAAGTGCGAGTCCTGGGGGCAGTGCGGGCAGACCTTGCGCACCAGGCGTTGGGCCACCACGCCGGCCAGGGTCGAAGAAATGAGGTAGGGCTTGAGTCCGAGGTCGGCCATCCGGGTGATAGCCGACGGGGCGTCGTTGGTGTGCAAAGTCGAGAAGACGAGATGGCCCGTGAGCGCCGCTTGGACCGCGTACTCGGCAGTCTCGCTGTCGCGGATCTCGCCGACCATGATGATGTCGGGATCCTGCCGCAGGACATGGCGCAGCCCGTTGGCGAAGTCCATTCCGGCCTTGGGGTTGACCGCTACTTGGTTGAAGTCCTCGTAGACCATTTCGATCGGGTCTTCGATGGTCGTGATGTTGAGTTCACGCCCGGCGATGGTCTTGAGCGCCGAGTAGAGAGTTGTCGTCTTGCCGGAACCCGTGGGGCCGGTCAGGAGGACAATGCCGTGCGGGCGATTGATGAAGTCGTTGAACAGGTCGAGCTCGTCCGGGTAGAAGCCGATCGCGGCGAGGTCCTGCATCAGGACAGTGGGGTCGAAGACTCGGATCACGAGCTTTTCGCCGAAGCCCACCGGCAGGGTCGAGACGCGCAGCTCAACCTCCTCGCCGGCCCGGCTGGTCTTGACCCGGCCGTCCTGAGGGCGGCGCTTCTCGGCGATGTCCATTCGGGCCATCGTCTTGATCCGGCTGACCACCGCTCGATGGACGAGCTTGGGCATGGTCTGGATGTCGTGCAACACGCCGTCGATCCGGAAGCGAATCAGGCTGAACTCTCGCTTGGGCTCAATGTGCACGTCGCTCGCTCGTGTGTCGTAGGCGTGCTGGAGCATGAACTCGACCGCGTTGACAATGTGTTGGTCACTCGACTCGATTTCCTTGGCGTCCTTGAGCTGAACCAACGCTTCCAGATTGCCCAGGTCGATTCCGCCCGCCAGGTCCTTCTCGGCCCGCATGACCGAGTGGCGAAGGCCGTAAAACTCGGTGATGGCACGGAGCAGGTCCGGCTCGGAGGCCACGACGAGTTCGAGGTCGCGCTCCGCGATGCGACGGAAGGAGTCGATGCCCTCGATGTCACGCGGGTCCGCCAGGGCAACCCGCAACTTGCCCTTCTTGAGCTCGAGCGGCAGCATCCGATGGCGCTTGGCGAAGGGCCGCGACATCTTGGACTCGATGAGGTCCGCGTCGAGGTCGAGTGGGTCGATGCGGGTGAAGTCGAGGCCCGAGTCCTTGGCAATCGCCCGAGCGATCTCGAACTCGCGCAGCGGCTGCCCGGCGGTCTCCTGGCTGTCGAAGTTGCAGCGTTCGATCAGTTCGTAGGCCAGGGCGCGCTGCTCAAAGGCTCGCGGATTTTTGGCGCGCTTGGGCAGCAGGCGCGCTTCCTTGTGCACCTCCTCCGCTTGTTCGTCGTTGAGCACACCCTGGCGCACCAGGATTTCGGTCACGGCTTCGGGAGAAAGACTCATCGTTCAAGTTCCGTCAAAGGGCTCAAAAGTCTAGCATTCATCGGCGTTTAAGGGGCAAAGTCCGTAGGGTTTCGGGGAAGCCGAGATCCGCTGCCACCGCCAGCACCGAAACACTCTACAATCATCCGACCGTGACGATTTCTCTGCTCTCAATCTCGATGGTCGTGGCTGTGGGCGCGCTCTACGCAGTCTTCGATCTCGTCCGCAAGAAGCTCACGGGCTCGATGCCGGCGGCGGCGATTCTGGTCTGGCTGGCCCTTGGGCAGGTGCCTCTCTTTGTGCTGGTGGTATGGCGGCAGGGCGATTTCGCCATCGGTCCGGAGTACTGGATCCCCGGGCTGGTCTCGATTCTGTTCAACATCGTGGCCAACCTCGCGTTCCTGCGAGCGCTCGAGATCGCCTCGCTAGGGGTGACGATCCCGCTGCTCTCCCTGACTCCGGCTTTCGCGACACTCTTGTCGATCAGAGTTCTGGGCCAGCTTCCGTCGCCGATTCAGATGCTCGGCATCCTGTTGGCTGTCGCTGGGGCTTTCGTGCTCAATTTCGATCCCGGCCAGGGTGCTACACCGGCAGGCGTCTGGCGGTCCTTGGCGCGGGAGAAGGGCAGTCTCTTGATGATCGGTGTGGCCTTGTGCTGGTCGATCACTCCGGCCTTCGACAAGCTCGCGGTCGAGGCCTCCGGGGTCTACACCCACGGGCTTCTATTGAACGGTGGCGTCGGCGTGGGTGCCCTGCTCTGGCTGGCAGCCAGAGGGAAGGTCCGCACCCTGCGTCCCAACCGCTTCGTCGGCGGCACAGTGCTCGTCGCTTCACTGGTGGGCTTCGTCGCCCTGGTCTTTCTGCTCAAGGCCTACTCGTCGGTCTGGGTTGGCTTTGTGGAGACGATCCGGCGGGCGGTGAACTCCGGCTTGGCATTGGCTTTCGGCTACTGGCTTTTCCAGGAGCGCGTTCGCAAAGCCCAGGTTCTAGCCGTCATCCTGATGACTGCTGGCGTGGCCTTACTGTTCTTCTGAGGGAGTCGGCCTCTTCCCGTGCCGCCCGGCTCGGTCAGGCTAGCGGCCCTGCGGCCACTCGTCCTGCAGCCCACGCGTCGCGGCCCAATGAGCGCGGAGTTCGACCAGGCTGTCGCCGCCCAGCTTGTCGAGCAGAGCATCGGCGAGGACGAGGGCGACCATGGCCTCGGCGATGACGCCGGCCGCCGGTAGCGCGGTGATGTCGCTGCGCTCGTACTGCGAGGTCCGCGCTTCCAGGGTGTCGAGATCGACCGATGGCATCCCCTGGCGCAGGGTAGAGATCGGCTTCTTGTAGGCCGTGACCACGATGTCCTCTCCGTTGGTGATTCCGCCCTCGGTGCCGCCGGCTCGGTTGGTCGGGCGGGAGAAGCCGCCGTCCTGATTGAACTCGATCGGGTCGTGGGCGGCACTCCCGAAGCCGGCGCTCGAGGCGATGGCGGCGCCGATCTCGACCGCCTTGACTGCCGGTACCGACATCACCGCTCGCGCTAGCCGACCGTCGAGTTTCTCGTCCCAATGGGTGTGGGAGCCGAGACCGGCAGGGACGTTGTGGGCAACGACGGTCACGGCGCCGCCAAGGGTGTCGCCGGCGGCCTTGGCCTGATCGACCAGCGCCAGCATCTCCGCTTCCAGGGCTGGGTTGGCGGCTCGCAGCGGGGACTCGTCATCCATCGCCAGGAGGTCCTCCCAATTCGGAGGTGGCGTGCCAGCACCGACCGAGCCTAGAGCGCGGACACCGCTTCTGATCTCGATATCAAACGCTCCGAGCAGCATGTGGGCGAAGGCCCCTGCCGCCACGCGGGCGGCGGTTTCGCGTGCTGAAGCGCGCTCGAGGACGTCGCGCAGGTCGCTGCGGTGGTACTTGATGCCGCCCGCTAGGTCGGCGTGGCCGGGACGCGGGGAGTGCACCCGACGCTGCGTTGCCCGCTTCGAATCCAGAGTCTCGGGGTGCATGACGCCTTGCCAGTTGGCATAGTCCTGATTCTCGATCCACAGGCCGATGGGGGAGCCGAGGGTCTCGCCGCCGCGCACGCCGGCACGGACCGCGACGGTGTCGGACTCGATCTTCATCCTCCGGCCTCGACCGTAGCCGTGCATCCGGCGCTTCATCTGCCTCCTGAGTTCGTCGAAGTCTACCGGCAGGCCCGCAGGCATGCCGGAGAGAGTGGCGAGAAGGCCCGGGCCGTGGCTCTCCCCGGCGGTGGTGAGACGCAATCGATTCATCTTGTGGAGGATACCCGAAGGCCGCTTGGGGACTGGTGGTGACTGGGGCCATGGACGCTTGCCTCGCTTCCGCATAGTGTCGAGGCCGTGAACGATTCCATCAACGACACGATCGACCTGAGGGAAGAGAGCGAAGAGTTCGACGAGGTCGATGAGATCCTCGCCAGTGGCTCGATGACGGTGGCCGCCGAGACGCGGCATACCGGATTCATCGAACTTGCCCTGGTTGTGGTCGCCAATGTGATCTGGGCCGTCGTCGGTTTGGTGCTCTGGCTCCCGAAGTTGATTCGCGCCGTTCTGTGGACCGCTATCAGGACGATCCACTCAGCGCTGACGGATCAATCGTCAGGCCGGGCGGTAGCCGGGATCAAGGAAGTGAGCCGGTCCTACGTCGAGCGTTTTGTTCACCGCCAAAGCGAGCAAGCGCGGGTGGGGAGACGGCACGAACTGCGACCGTTCAGACTGGTCGCCGAGGTCGGTTGGGCCTTGGGGTTCTATCTGCTGTTACTGCGCTGGCTGGCACCGGAACGGTTCGGGCCCGTGTGGGGTCGGGTGGTGGAGTGGACCGGCGCAGCCCGGGACGCGGGCTCTGCTGCGATGACAGAACTCAAGGGCTGGCTGGTGCCGGATCCAGGGACCTTCGACGAGATTGGCCTCAAGGCCACCGGGTTGGTTCTTCTGGCCGTCTTCGTCGGTCTGGTGCTGGGTTTCTGGCTCGGCCGTCGCGGCCGCTGAGCCCGAGAGGCCGCCGCGCCCTCTCTCAGGCGGCCTGCTGGGGGCGGTTGGGCCGTACCCCGCGCAGAACATCGACCGCGTCGCCCAGACCATCCAGAGTCAGGGGGTACATGGGAAAAACTCGCCGGACGATGCGAATACTCGACGCCGGCCAGATGTGCTCCGGTTCTGGGTTGAGCCAAACGGAGTTGGGGCAGCGCTCCCGCAGGCGGTAGAGCCAGGCCAGTCCGCTGGTGTCGTTGCGGTGGGCGAAGTCGATCGCGCCGCCGGTTCGGGTCAGCTCGTACGGGCTCATCCAGGCGTCGCCGACGAAGATCAGGCTCCAGCTCGAGTCGATCTCCTTGAGCAAGTGCGTGGTCAACTCGCCTCGCCATTGGGCGATGTTGGTGAACACCCGTTCGTAGACGCAGTTGTGGAAGAACCGGTACTCAAAGCGCCGAAAGTGTTGGGCCTTGTGAGCCGCGCTGAAGAGCCGCTCGCAGAGTCGCGTATGAGGGTCCATCGAACCGCCGACGTCCATCATCAGGAGTAGCTTGACGCGGTTTCGCTTCTCGGGAGCGAACACGAGATCGATGTCGCCGCCGTTGCGGGCGCTCTGGTCGATTGTCTCGTCGATGTCGAGTTCTTCGGGGACACCGTGGCGATCGAGCTTGCGCAAGCGGCGGAGGGCCAGGCCGATCTGCCGTGTGTCGAGGATGCGATCGCCCCGTAGATTGCGAAAGCGGCGGCTGGTGGCGATCTGTACCGCGGAGCGCCCACCCCCGGTGCCACCGACACGGATCCCGGCGGGATTGGCGCCCCCGTGGCCGAAGGGCGACGTTCCACCGGTGCCGATCCAGCGAGTGCCGCCGTCGTGCTTTCCGTCCTGCTCACGAAGGCGCTCCTCGAAGAGGCGGCGCAGTTCGTCTGGATCGAGCGCCTCGAGCGCAGCGAGATCCTCGGGCGAAAACTGAGGTAGCTCGGCTTCTTCCAGCCAGGCAAGCAGTTCGTCATCGAGATCGAAGTGATGTTCGACCCCTTCGAAGAAGGACGAGAAAGCTCGGTCGTAGAGGTCGAAGTCTCCCTCTCGCTTGACGAGGAGAGCGCGGGCGAGGCCGTAGAAGGCCGCCAGATCCGAGCGAGCGTGGCCCTGGCACAAGGCCCGCATCAGGCCGAGCCACTCGGTGAGGCTTACCTTGAGGCCGTGGCTGCGTAGGAAGTAGAAGAAGTCGGTAAACACTGGTGGAGGCGTGTCGAGCGTCGTGGTCAGCGGAGACCGCAGATAAGATCAGTCCGCCAAAGTTTAACCTCATACCTACCGCAATCGAGATCGGGTGACCATCTATGCGCGAACTTGCTCCTCGTCGTCCGTTCAACTCGCAGGCGCTGTCGCCGCGAAGACCGCTGATCGCTCTCGCGGGGCTCCTTCTGGCTGGGACCCTCGGCGTTGGCTGGGCCGCCCTGGCAGAAGGGCAAAGTATCGCCGACGTCAGTCGGGTCTTCGGGACCTGGGACGAGTGGGAGGGCGCCTACGGCGACCTCGTGGTGGCCCTCGACGCCTTTGAAGGTCTCGCCGAAGAGCCGATCGAGACAGCGGAGACCCTGGTCGCCGTGCTGGAGGCACGCGATCGCGTGTACCAGACCGCTCGTGGCGTCGAGGGCTATCTCTATCTTCGCCTCCAGCTCGATGGCGGGGACGAAGAGGCTCGTTCGCGGGAGTACCTCATCGATGAGACGGACCGCAGGTGGAACACCGTCGGCTCGCCGTGGTTCACGCGGTCGCTCTCCGAACTCGGACGCGAGAGGATTAAACGTTGGATGGTTGCCGAGCAGGCTCTCAGGCGCTACGACTTCTTCCTCCACCGCTTCTTCGACCGGGTAGGACATCCCTACCCGGAAGGGCAAGGCGAGCTGCGCGTGCTCTCAGGCATCGCCGGGCGGCAGTCGGACCGCGTTTACAAGGCCCTGGCGATTTCAGAGGGGCCGGTTGTCGAGGTGACGATCGAATCCGGCGAGCGATTGGAATTGAACCCGGGGCGTGCACGCTCGATTCTCGAAGAGCTGCCGAGCGCCCTCGATCGTGCCTCGGTGAGCCGGGCCTGGCTCGAGGTGTTGGGTCGCCAGTCGCAAACCTACGCCGCATTGCTGGAGGGGATCGTTGAACGGCAGAAGCTCCTAGCGGAGGTCCGTGGGTTCGATTCGGCCTTGAGCGCCCAACTCGACGGCGACGCGATCACGGCCGACGCCGTCCGCAACGCGGTTCGTGTCGCGCGCGAGACCTCGACTCCACTGCGGCGATATCACTCGCTGCGCAAGAAGGTACTGGCGATCGACACCTACGGTCTCGCCGACCGTTTCGTTTCGCTTGACGAGGGCGAGCGCAAGATCGGCTTCGACGAGGCTCGTAGGATCGTCGTCGAGTCGTCGTCGACTCTCGGACCTGAAGTGCAGGAACTCGTCAGACGTGCCTTTTCGGAAGGGTGGATCGACTCGGTCGAGCGCCCGGGCAAAAGAGCCCACGGCGGTTCCACCTTCGTCGCCGGCCATCCCTACGTGCTGGTGAACTACCGCGGGTCACTCGAGAGCCTCTTCCAGCTCGCCCACGAGATCGGGCACGCCGTGCACGCGCACCTCGCCTACAACGCACAGCCCTTCGTCTATGGGCACCGCTCGTCGCTGACTTCCGAAGCGGTGGCGAGCATCTTCGAGGGAGTCCTCGTCGAGCACATGGTGGAACGCGCGACGAGCGCGGAGGAGACGATCGGGGTCATTGACCTGTCGATCCAGAACCTCCTCCGGATCTTCCATCGGCCGATGCTCGACGCGGATTTCGAGATCCGGGTCTACGAGGTGATCGAGTCCATCACGGGTCCGTCCCTCGCCGAGCTCTACCTCACGGTCGTGAAAGATTTCTACGGCGATGCCGTAACCCTGACGGACTGGGATGGCCACGGCTGGCAGCGGACACCTCACTACTACACGTCCCCGCTCTACTTGGGCAGGTACGGTCTGGCCACGGCAGCAGCGAACGTTCTGATTCCGAGACTGACGAGCGCCGATGGCTCAGCAAGGACGCTGGCGCGGCAGGGGTTGCTCGACCTGATGCGAGCCGGTGCGAGTCGCTATCCGCTCGAGCTTCTGCGCCGCGCCGGAGCGGACCTCGAGAACCCGCACACCTTCGAAGCTCTGGCCACGCGACTGGAATCGCTCGTTGACGAACTGGAGCGGGCCCTCGACGGCGACTGAATCGGGCTGCCTAGTTGATGGACCGCTGCTTGTGAACCCGCCTTGCCATGTCGATGTCGCTCTCACGCTTGAGTAGGACGCCGAGAAAAGGAATCTGTGTCTCCATCTGCTCGACGGTGATGCCGCCGCGCCGCAAAGCGCCGATCCAGTCGATCAACTCGCTGGTCGAGGGGCGCTTGCGTACCGCGTCGAGATCACGAAGCCAGTAGAAGCGCAGCAGCACCTGGCGCAACATCTCGCTTTCGACGTCGGGGTGGTGGACTCTGACGATGTCTTCCATCAGGTCGCGCTCGGGGAAGTCGATGTAGTGGAAGACGCAGCGGCGCAGGAAAGCGTCGGGCAGCTCTTTCTCGTTGTTCGAGGTGATGACGACGATCGGGCGGTGCTGGGCCGAGTGGGTCTCTCCGGTTTCGGCGACGGCAAAGGTCATGCGATCGAGTTCGTGCAACAGGTCGTTGGGAAACTCGATGTCGGCCTTGTCGATCTCGTCGATCAGGAGCACGACTCGTTGGTCGGCCAGAAAGGCGCGGCCAAGCGGTCCGTACTTGATGTAGGGGCGGACATCGCTGATATCTCGATCATCAAAGCGCGCATCATTCAGCCGCTGGACGGTGTCGTACACGTAGAGCCCGTCCTGGGCCTTGCTGGTCGAGCGGATGTTCCAGCTCAACAACTCCATCACCAGGCCTTCGGCGATGGCCTCGGCCAGCACGGTTTTGCCGGTTCCGGGCTCGCCGCGAATCAACAGCGGCTTTTCGAGTGCCACGGCCACATTGACGGCGTCGCGCAGCTCGGCGGAGGCCAGATAACTGTCGGTGCCGCTAAAACGTATGAACCCCATGAACCATCCTTTCGGCGCCGCGGCAGTGTACAGCAGGCGATTGGAGGGGGCGGCTCTTTGTCGCGACGCTGTAACGCGGTATTCTTCAGCAAGATACAGGCATTCGCGGGCGCCGGACCGATTCGGCAGGCAGCCCCTTCCCTAGGTTGAGAGGAGACGATGATGGCTAGATTCAAGGTCTTATGTTGTCTGACCATGGCGGGTCTATTGACTTGGACGCCTTTGGCGGCGCAGGACTCCGGCAGTATCACTGGGACCCTGTCGCGAGAGGATGGTTCGTCGATCGGTGGTGTGGTCGTCGTCGTCAACGAGACGGGTGCCTTCGCGACCACGTCCGGCGACGGCGGCTTTCGCTTCAATGGACTGGATGTGGGCACCTATTCGCTCAGCTTCACCCTGGGCAACAACTCCGAAGCTCGCGAAGGCATCGAAGTCACGGCCGGCGAGGTGACGACGATCGACACCGTCGTCGATTGGGACATCAACTTCCTCGACACCATCACCGTGTTCTCGGCGTCGAGGCGCGAGGAGCGCATCGTCGATGCTCCCGCGTCGATCACCGCCTTCAGCGAGGCGGAGATCGAGGCTGACGCGGTGACTGGCCAGATAGCCAAGGTCCTCGAATTTGCCCCCGGCGTGGAGGTCAACCAGAGCGGTATCTACGACTACAACTTGAACGCGCGCGGCTTCAACAGCTCGCTCAACCGTCGAGTGCAGACCCTGGTGGACGGTCGTGAGCCTTCGGTGCCGTTCCTGGGCGCGACGGATTGGCTCTCCTTGACCTCGATGCAGAACGTCAAGTCGATGGAGTTGGTCCGCGGGCCGAGTTCGGCCCTCTACGGCGCCAACGCCTTCAACGGCGTGCTCAATATCGTGACCAAGTCGACCATGGAGTCGCAGGGCGGTCGTGCGATCCTGAGCGCCGGCGAGCTGAGTACCCTCAAGGGTGAGGTGAGCTGGGCCGGCGGCAGCGACGACACAGGATTCCGCTTCCTTGGCAGCTACACCGAGGGCGAGGACTTCTATGTGCCGCGCACAGTGACCACGGAGTACCCCGGACTGCCGATGGAAGCGGCTGCCGGCGTCAACACCTATGACAGTGCGTCCTTCTCGTTGCGCTTCGACCGTGACTTGACGGAGAGCACGTTGCTGACCCTCGAGGGCAGCACGTTCGACGGCAACGGCGGCACGGTGGTCACCGGTATCGGGCGGGTTCAGGTCGGCAACCTGGATCGCCAGTGGTTCCGGGCCAATGTGTCCTCCCCGAACTTCAACGTGCTGGCGTTTCACAACGCGCGCAAGGCACCGGACCAGCTGGCGACCTCGTCCGGCGGCCGGATTTTCCTCGATAGTTCCCAGAGCAAGATCGAAGCCCAGGCCAATCAGACGTTCAACGGCGGCAAGGTCAGGTTGGTTGGAGGTCTCTCCTACAAGGAAGAGGACATCGACACGGCCAACAACGCCGGTATCCAAACCTTGGTCTTCGCGCCGGTTACCCACGACTACACGGCGGCTTTTGCCCAGGTGGACTTTGATGTCAGCGACCGGGTCAAGCTGGTCTTCGCGGCCCGATTGGACGAGAGTTCGCTGCACTCCTCACAGACCTCTCCGAAGGCCGCTGTGGTGTGGGGCATCAACGACCGCAACACTCTGCGGTTTTCGTACAACGAGGCGTTCCAGGTGCCCAACTACTCGGAGTTCTTTCTCGATGCTCCCACGGCGATTCCGGGGGTTGGTTCTTCGATCAACCTCGCTGGCGTCGAGGCCGCTCTTTGCACGCCCTTTGGGATCGATTGCGGATTTGGTTCGCCGACCCAGGTCCGGGCGCTGGGCAACGTCGATCTGACGCTCGAGGAGATCACCTCGATCGAGGTCGGTTACTCGGGGATCATCAACGACAAGGCCTTCTTGACGATCGACTACTACTCGAACGAGCTCGACAATTTCATCACCGACCTCACGGTCAACCCGTTCGGCGCGGTCAACCCGAATTTCGGGCCCTACGCTGCGCCCGCCGGGCATCCGGCTGAGGCGCTCCTGATCGGCACGCTGCAAGGAGCGCTGGGTGCCGCCTACGCCTTCTTGTCGAACAACGTGGACGGCACTCCGATCTTCGCTCTGGCTTCGTACGCCAACGCCGGCAAGGTGGACACCCAGGGGATCGACATGGGACTCAACATCTACGCCACGCCTCAGTGGCTGGTCGATTTTTCGTACTCCTGGTTTGATTTCACGATCAACGACACCGGCGGGTTTGCGGCCTCGAACCTCCTGCCCAACGCACCGGAGGGGAAGGCCGCTTTCGGCCTGACCTACACCGGGGATCGGGTCGGAGCGTCACTCAAGGGCCGTTGGGTCGATGGCTTTGACTGGTCTGCCGGCGCTTTTGCCGGGCCGGTTCCGTCCTACGAGACCTTCAGCCTCAGCGGGCACTACGACGCCAGCGAGTCGGTCACCGTGGGGCTGAATGTATCCAACCTGCTGGACGACGCGCACTATCAGTCTTTCGGCGGTGACCTCCTGGCGCGCCGCGCGCTGGGCTACGTCCAGTTCGACTGGTAGACGGTTCCCCCAGCAGCTAGAGTCTCCAACCGGCGCCGCTCCAAGCGGCGCCGGTTTTCTCTTCGGTGGCTTGTGCACCCGAGAGCGCGAGTTGCTCGGGTTACGCGACGCCGGCGAGTCGCTTCATGCCGCGTTCGAGATCTTCGGGCAGGCGGGTGGGGTTGCGTGTCTCGCGGTCGATCCATACGTGTTGGCTCGACCCGGTAGCGAGCAGGCGATCGCCGTGGTGGACCTCGTAGACATAGCGCACTCCGCGGCTCCGCAGGCGGTCGATCTTGGCGGAGACCTGAACTGTCTCCCCGTAACGGGCACCCTGGCGATACTTGGCTTCGATGCCGGTCACCATCAGGAGATAGCCCCGGCGCTCGATGTCTGCGTAGTGCAGGCCCATCTCGTGGCACAGGTGAGTGCGGGCGAGTTCGAACCAGGCAATGTAGTTGGCGTGGTGCACGACGCCCATCTGGTCGGTTTCGATATAGCGCACTTCGACGTCGATGGTGCACACCACCGGCTGTCCCGTGGGACCGGCGCTCGTTGCGGTGACGGGACCGAGAGTCGACTCGCTCATGACCTACTCCAACTGTAGCGCAGGACCGTGGCCAGAATCTTGTACCCGGCCATGACCGTTCCGTACAGAGTGCCGGTGATCTTCGAGACGCCGACCCGTCGGCGGTAGGACACAGGCTCTTCGGTCACCCGTAGGCCGTGGCGCAGGGCTTTGACCTGCATCTCCGCAGTCCAGCCAAAATTGGTGTCGATCATCTCGAGCCGCTCGAGAGCCGGCCAGCCGATGGCACGGAAAGGGCCGAGATCGGTATAGCGATGGCCGTAGAGAAGGCGAATGAGGAGACAGGCGACCAGGTTGCCCGCTCTTGCTTGCGGAAGCAGCGCCCCTCGCTCACGCCGGCCCAGGGTCCTCGAGCCGATCACCAGATCCGCCTCGTCGGAGAGAATCGGCGCCAGAAGCCGCGGCAATTCCTCAGGGTGGTCGGAGTAGTCGCCGTCCAGGAAGACCACGATGTCCGGCGGGCCGCTGCTTCGGATGTGATCGAGAGCTCGCAAGCAAGCGCTCCCGTAACCCGGACGCTTCTCGTGCACCACCTCGGCGCCGGCTTCGCGGGCGACCTCGGCAGTTCGATCGCTGGAGTTGTTGTCGCAGACGACGACCCGACGCACGGGAGGTCGGGGCACATCGCCCACCACGAGGGCGAGCGAGTCCTCTTCGTTGAAGGCGGGGATGACGACGTCGATGGTCTGTTGCATGGTTTTCGGAGTTGCTTCGATCGGCTTCCGGCGGCGTCGCCTTCCGCCAAACGAGCGGGTATTATCGCCCGATGCCCGTTCTCGGCTATCAGGATGTACGGCCGAAGCTCGGACGGCGGGTGTATGTCGCTCCCAGCGCCTATGTTGGGGGGCAGGTGGAGGTTGGTGACGACGTGTCCTTCTGGTTCCACGCGGTAGTCCGCGGCGACGTGAACAGCATTCGAATCGGCAAGCGGAGCAACGTGCAGGACGGTAGCGTGCTGCACGTGTCCTATGAGAAGTACTCGTTGGAAATTGGAGAAGATGTGGTGATCGGGCATAGCGCGGTAGTGCACGGCTGCGAGATTCACGACGGTGCCTTGATCGGCATCGGCGCTCGGGTGCTCGATGGAGCGGTGATCGAGGCGGGAGCCCAGGTTGGTGCGGGAGCTGTGGTTCCACCCAGGATGCGGGTGCCGGCCGCCACCTTGGTACTCGGAGTACCAGCGCGGGTTGCTCGTCCACTCACCGAGCTCGAGTTGGCAGCCAACGCCGAGACAGCGCAGCGCTACGTCGAAATCAAGGAGCGCTGGGCACTTGAGACCGGCTACGGAATTGACGGGAACTGACGATGGGTGAGCAGCTGAAGAGCGTCAAGGGGATGCGCGACCTCCTACCTCCCGAGACGGCTGTCTGGGCGGCAGTCGAGGCCACCGCACGGCGGGTTCTGGGCAGCTACGGCTACGGCGAGATTCGGACGCCCATCGTGGAGCCGACCGAGCTCTTCGTACGTAGCGTGGGCGAGGCGACGGACATCGTGGGCAAGGAGATGTACAGCTTCGAGGACCGCAAGGGTCGCCGTTTGACCCTGCGGCCCGAGAGCACCGCGCCGGTTGCGCGGGCCTTCGTGCAGCACGGCCTGGGCGATCGCGGTCTGCCGGTCAAGCTCTACTACTGCGGATCTCAGTTCCGCTACGAGCGTCCCCAGCGCGGGCGCTACCGCCAGTTCAGCCAGATCGGCGCCGAGCTGATTGGCGACCCCGGGCCCACCTCCGATGTCGAAGTGATCCTCATGCTGGTTCGCTTCCTCGAGGCTCTCGACTTCTCGGAACCCACGGTCCTGCTCAACACGGTGGGGGACGAGGTGTCACGCGCGGCCTACCGGGCGGCCTTGGTGGATTTCCTGCAGCCGCATCGCGGAAGCCTGGGCGAGGACAGCCGGCGGCGGCTCGAGAGCAATCCGTTGCGAATTCTCGATACCAAGGCGCCGGCGGAGCGGGAGTTGCTGCGCGGTGCGCCGCGGCTCGAGGGTTATCTGACCCCCGAGAGCAAAGAGCACTTCGAGGCTGTGCGTGCAGGCCTCGAGGCCGCCGGGGTGAACTTCGCAGTGGAGCCGCGGTTGGTCCGTGGGCTCGATTACTACAGCCGCACGGTTTTCGAGATTGTCGTCGAGGGCCTGGGAGCCCAGGACGCAGTCGTCGGTGGTGGGCGCTACGACGGTTTGATCGCGGATCTCGGCGGTAGTGAAGTGCCGGGGATCGGCTTCGCGATCGGCGAGGACCGCTTGCTCGAAGCACTGCCGGAGAGCTTTCGGGCCGCCCACCAGCCGCCGCCTGCAGTACACCTGGCCGCGGCGGGCACGGTCGATCCAGGTGCGTTGCTGGGGCTGGCCGAGACCCTGCGGGGCGAAGGACTGGCAGTCGTGAGCGAACTCGGCGGTCGCAGCGTCAAGGCCGCACTCAAGCGGGCAGACAAGAGCGGTGCACGTTGGGTCGTCCTCGTCGGCGACGATGAGCTGGCGGCAGGTGAAGTCACTCTGCGCGATCTCCAAGCCGGGGAGCAGGAACGACTGCCGAAGGACGCCGCGATCGCGGCCATCAAGGAGAGGACATGAAGCGTTCGCCTGCGGGCTCCCTGAGTAGCCAGGACATCGGAAAGCGGGTCAAGCTGCAAGGCTGGGTCCATCGTCGTCGTGATCACGGAGGCGTGACGTTTCTCAACTTGCGCGATCGCAGCGGGATCCTCCAGGTGGTGGTGAATCCCGACACCGATCCGGCGGAGAATCTGGCACCGGCCCGTAATGAGTGGGTGGTCGAGATCGAAGGGATTGTCGCAGCCCGAGCCCCCGAGGCGGTGAACGCCAGCATGGCGACCGGTGAGATCGAAGTGGTGGCCGAAGGCGGGGTAGTGCTTTCGGCGTCCGCGGCGTTGCCGTTCAACGTCGAGGGCGAAGTCGAGGCGACGGATGAGACCCGGCTGCGGTATCGCTATCTCGACCTGCGCCGCGAGGAACTGCAACGCAACATGGTGCTCCGGCACCGTGTGATGTTCGACATCCTGGAGTACTTCCATCAGCACGAGTTCATTCACGTCGAGACGCCTATCCTGACCCGCTCGACGCCCGAAGGCGCGCGGGACTACCTGGTACCGAGCCGAGTGCACAAGGGGAGCTTCTACGCCCTGCCCCAGTCACCGCAGCTCTTCAAGCAGATCTGCATGGTTGCCGGGCTGGAGCGCTACGTACAGATCGCTAGGTGTTTTCGTGACGAGGACCTGAGGGCCGATCGCCAGCCCGAGTTCACTCAAGTCGATGTCGAGATGTCGTTCCCAACCGAGGACGAGCTCTTCGAGTTGATCGAAGGGCTCTTCGTGAAGCTCTTCGCCTCGAGCGGCATCGAGATCCCTTCGCCGTTTCCGCGGATGACACATGCCGAAGCGATGGCTCGTTTTGGCAGCGACAAGCCCGATGTCCGGTTCGGTCTCGAGATCGCGGACCTCGGTGCGGGTCTGGCTGACAGCGCCTTCCGAGCATTCAAGGGGACACTAGCGGACGGCGGCGCAGTGCGCGGCTTCCGGATCCCTGGCGGTGCAGGAGCGACTCGCAAGCTGGTCGATGGCTGGGTCGATGTGGCTCGGCGCCACGGCGCTGCCGGGGCGCTGACCCTGCGCCTCAAGGACGGCGAGACCGTGTTCCAGGTGAAAAACGTTCTCTCCGATGTCGAGCTGGATTTTCTGGTCGAGGAGCTGGGCCTCGAAGAGGGGGATCTGGCGCTGATCGTGGCCGGCTCGCAGCGCGTGGTCTGCGCGGCGCTCGGCGCCTTGCGTCTGGCCGCTGCCGCGGACTTCGACCTCGTGCCGCAGGACCGTTGGGAGTTCCTCTGGGTGACCGAGTTTCCGCTGGTCGAGTGGGACGACGGCGCCGAACGCTACCAGGCCGTCAACCACCCCTTCACCGCGCCTGACGCGCGAGATCTCGAGATGCTCGGGAGCGACCCGGGCGCGGTGCGGTCTCGGGGCTACGACGTGGTGCTCAACGGTTTCGAACTCGGCGGCGGGTCGATCCGCATCCATGAGCGGGAATTACAAGAGACCTGCTTTGAGCTCCTGGGAATCGGTCGCACGGAGGCGGAGGAGCGCTTCGGGTTTCTGCTCGAAGCCCTGCAGTACGGTGCCCCGCCCCATGGCGGCATCGCCCTGGGTCTCGATCGCATCGTCATGCTGCTGGCTGGGGCCGACTCGCTGCGCGACGTCATCGCCTTCCCGAAGACCACCTCGGCGACCGACCTGATGACCGAAGCCCCGTCACTTGTCGAGTCAGAGCAACTCGACGAACTGGGGCTGGACATCAGACCTTCGACCGAGGACTAGGCCCGAGGCCCGGACCAAGACCGAGGACCCAAAGCAAGTCCGAGGACCAGAATCGAGGACCAGAATCGAGGACCAGAATACAGCGTGCCCATCCCCTAACCGGCGTCTCGAGCTGACGCACGACCGCGGCTCGACCCGGCTGGCAGTGATGGCCTCCCGGCGCGAGGTCGAGGACGAGCTGGCGGATTGGGTGGCTGGGCGCGAGGTCTTGGTCGTCACGTCGGCCCCGGTCTGGAATCTGCACGGCAGCGCGGCGCTCGGCGGCCTCGCCGAAGCGGCTGCCGCCTGGCACCTTCTCGAAGTCCCGGACGGCGAGGCGGCCAAGACGCCGGCTGTCGCGGAGGAGCTCTGGCGAGAGATGCTGGCCCGAGGGGCGCGACGCGACAGCCTGCTGCTCACGTTCGGCGGCGGATCGGTCTGCGACCTGGGAGCTTTCGTGGCCGCGACGTTTATGCGCGGCATAGCCTTCAGCCATGTTCCGACAACGCTGCTGGCCCAGGTTGATGCCGCGATTGGAGGCAAGAGCGCGGTCAACCTGCCGGGCGCCAAGAACATCGTGGGAGCCTTCCAGCATCCTGAGCGGGTCGTAGCCGCCACCGGTCTGCTCGAGACCTTGCCACCGCGGCAAATCCGGGCCGGGCTGGTGGAGGCGATAAAGATCGCGGCTCTGCGGAAGGTCAGCCTGTTCGAGAGATTCGAAGCGGAGCTTGCCGCCCTGCTGGCCGATAGCAGAGCGCCGGCCTGGCCTGGTGTGGTTGCCGAGGCACAAGGCGCCAAGGTCGAGGTGGTGATGCGGGATCCTCTCGAAGCGGGAGAGCGGCGGGTGCTCAATTTCGGCCACACCCTGGGTCATGCCTTGGAGGCCGTGCTGGGATACGACGCTTTGGCTCATGGCGAGGCCGTGGCGTACGGCATCTACTTCGCTCTGCAGCTGGCGGCCTCTCGCGGCCTCGATCCGCGGGCCATCGAGCGCGTTGAAGGCCTCCTTGGACAGCTGGAACTTCCGGCGCTTCCGCGGCCCTCTTCGGAAGCGGTTCTGCAGGCGATCGGCCGCGACAAGAAGGCCGGGCCTCGGGGTGCGGTTTGGGTCTTGCCGACGAATCTGGGCGCCTGGGAGGCGGTTGTTCTACCGTCGGATCTCGTGGCCGCCGAGTTGCGTTCGTTTCTAGCGCGTCATTGCGAGGCCTGCTAACCTCGTTGGGCTTCCTGTCTGGGATTGACCTGACGGACTCTGCGCAGATGACCGCTTTTAGCAACATCACGCGACGGCTGCCTCTCAGTCGATTGATTTTCGTCTTCCTGCTGGCTGTCGGCATCGTGCCGCTGGCGCTGAGCAGCATCCTGCTGATTCAGCAGAACCGGGAGATCCTCGAGACTCAGGAGCGCAGCTACCTGACCCGAGCCGCCGAGACGCTGTCGGTCGATCTGTCGAGCTACCTCGAGAGCACGCGACGGCAGTTTCAGCAGCTTGGCGGGGCCGTCCTGGCGATTCCCTCAGGTGACGATATCGAGGTCAAGCTGCGGGCCAGCTGGTTCGGCGAGTTTCTTGATGATTTCCTGATCACGAACCCAACCGTGGTGGCGCTGCGGGTACTCAGCGCCGAGGGCCGAGGACCGTACCTGGCGCCCCAGGATTTCTCTCCGGCAGTGCAAACGGCGATGGACGCCGGGTTCCAAGAAGTTGTCGATACGGCCCGGCGAGCGTATCGGTTCGTCGTCATGCCGGATTCCTCAGAGCCTCTTGCGGTGATCGCCGTGCCGATCTTCGATGCTGGTGGCGACCCTGTTCTCTTTGTCGAGGCCGCGGTCGAACTGAGCCCAATGGAAGTGCTCTTCCAGCAGGAGGAGCTGGGTGACGCCGGAGTGTTTCTGATTCAGCGCGACGGGACGATGCTCTGGTCTGGGGGCGCTTCGGTCGATACCGTTCGCTCCCTCGAAGCCTCGCGCCTGGTGCGGGACTTTGTGGATTCACCGCTGTCGATGACCCAGGAGTACGAGTTGGTGCGGGGCGGGCGCAGCGAGCGCACGCTGGGTCGGGCCAGCCCGGTGCCTGAAACCGGCTGGGGCGTGATCGTCCAAAAGCCCGTCGCGGCGGCCTACATCTCGGTCCAAGAGATGATCGCCAAGACGGCACTCTCGACCGCGGTCCTCGTCGGGCTGGCATTTCTCCTTGCCGGCTGGCTTGCTCGGAGCCTGGGTTCGCCGATCCAGCGCTTGAGCGATGGCGCGGCGGAGATGGCGGCGGGCAACTTCGGCCGTCGGTTGGAGGGCAGTGACCTCGGACGCGAGCTCAACGATCTGGCGAGCAACTTCAACTTGATGAGCGGCCATGTCGAAGAGTATGTCTCCCAACTCCAAGACGCGGCGCAACTCAATCGCGAGCTTTTCATCGGCGTCTTGAAGGCCTTCGCCGCTGCCATTGATGCCAAGGATCCGTACACCAGAGGACATTCGGACCGCGTGGCCCGGTATAGCCGCGCTATCGCCGAGCACATGGGCTTAGGTCGGGAGCAGCAGGAAAAGGTCTGGGTCGGGGGCTTGATCCATGATGTCGGGAAGATCGGCATCGAGGACCAGATCCTGCGCAAAGGCACGACGCTTTCGCGTGAAGAGTTCGAACAGATGAAGCTCCATACCGTGATTGGCGCGAAGATCATGAAGGAGATCGAGCAACTCAAGGATGTGATCCCGGTCATCCGTTGGCATCACGAGGCGCTTGACGGGAGCGGCTACCCGGATGGCCTCGTCGGAGACCAGATTCCTCTCTTGCCGCGCATCGTTGCGGTGGGTGACACGTTGGACGCAATTACGACCGATCGGCCGTATCAACGCGGCTGCTCGCCGGAACAAGCGCTGCACAGGCTGCAGGAGTTGGTGGGGCAGCGCTTCGACGCGAAGATCGTCTCCGGCTTCCTCGCCGCCTATGAGGCCGGAGATATCGAGCTCCCGGATCGGCCGCCCAACGACGCCTTCGGGCCGCAGCGCCTGGACCTTTCGGTTTCTCACTGAGTCAGCCCTGTCGGTCGCCGAGAGGCGTCCATCGGCTGCTTTCACGGACTGTTACCATCGGCCGCCTGATGAGCGAAGAACGGCTAGAGATCGCGCCCGATACGGCGATGCCTGGAGAGGGCCCGGAGAAGGGAAAGTCATCCTTCTGGGGCAAGCTCAAGCGTGGGCTCTTGATGACCCATACCGAGGTCTTGGAGCGCTTCGATGCGGCGGTTTCGGGGCGAGCTGTGCTCGACGACGAGACGCTCGAGTCGTTGGAGGAGAGCCTCATCGCGACGGACATGGGCGTCGAGACCGCGCTCGAGTTGGTCGAGGGGCTTCGTCGAGATGCGAAGCCGCACGAAGCGGTCGATCCCCTGCGGTTGCGGGAGCGGCTCGTGGACGAGACGGCGCTCCTACTGCTCGATGTGCCCCGTTCCCCCGCATCGGGTGGGGGGCCTAGGGTGACTCTCCTCGTCGGTGTCAACGGGGTGGGGAAGACCACGACTGCGGCAAAGCTCGCTGGCCGGGCAAAGGCCGGCGGCCGGAATGTACTACTCGCCGCCGCCGATACTTTCCGCGCCGCTGCCGTCGAGCAACTCACGCTCTGGTCGCAACGTCTCGACGTTGCCATCATCAAGCAGGGCCACGGCGCTGATCCCGCGGCGGTCGTTTTCGATGCGATCCAAGCGGCCCGAGCGCGGGGGATCGACGAGTTGATCGTTGACACCGCCGGGCGCCTGCACACCAAGGACAATCTGATGGCCGAGCTAGCCAAGATCAAGCGAGTGATCGACCGGGAGGCCGAAGGCTGGGAGGTTCGTCGACTCCTGGTGCTCGATGCCACCACCGGCCAGAACGCCGTGGCTCAAGCGCGCGAGTTCGTCAGGACGGTCTCCGTGGATGGCATCATCCTGGCCAAGCTCGATGGCTCAGCCAAAGGCGGAGTGGCCGTGGCGATCGCCCGCGACCTGAGACTTCCGATCGCCTATCTCGGTGTCGGCGAGGGAGCGGACGACCTGATTGAGTTCCGAGCCAGGGAGTTCGCCGCCGCCCTGCTGGGTTAGGTCGGTGGCCAAGGTGGGACACGGGACGCGGTCCATGGCGATGCGGCACTATCGTCCAGAACCGACGCGCTGGTGGATTCGGCACGTGCCGGCGCATTGGCCCGGGGCGTCCGGGCTGTGGACCCACCTCGCTGAACGTTCTCTGGGATCGGCCGGTGCCGGAGCCGTCCCCCGGGTCGAAGCGCCGGCAGTCTCCGATGTGGTCTACCTGCCCCCGGTCGACAGCGAGAACGAAGCGGCCGCGAAGGCTGTGGCCGGGCAACTGCGATCCGCATCGGTGCCTGTTGTGCGTCAACGGCGCCCCGGCGCGCCGGGAGGTGACGACGAGGACGACGTCCTCGACCTGGCAATGACTCTCATCGAGGGCCGAGCGGCGGCGCTCGATGGGCTGGAAACCGAGTGCGAAAGCGCGGTCTGGCCGTTGATCCCCGGGCTCACCACGAATTCCGAGACTTGGCAGGAGGGGCTCGATCGCTTGGCCGCCGCCGGCCTCAGGACGGTCGTGCCAATGGTCATTCAGCTCAAGCCGGCCGAACGTCGAAAGCTTGCCGATTTCACCGACGACGAGGGCTACCATGCTCTCTTCCACGGCCCGGCGCCGAGTGAGCGGGCGTTTTGCCGGGCCGCGACCCAGCGCGGCCTGCTGACGATTCCACGCCGACCGAACGTGACCGGTACGCCACGGGCGGAGTTCTGCCGCCGTGCAGCCACCGAACTACTGGTCGTCGCCGACCTCTGGCTGCGGCTCGGGCGTCCCGAAGCGGCAGGCCAGAACCTGCTTCGCGCCGCACGTTGGGCGGAACAGTTCGAGCACGACCTGCGGGCGGTGGTCAGGGAGGGGAACCTCGAGATACTGCACTGGCTCGATGCCAACGCGCGCCAGGTGGTGTCGGACCTTGCGGCGGATCGGCCGAGTGAACTGCGTCGCGAGCTCGAGATCGAGTACGGGGGTGACGCCTGATGCAGCCGCTGGGACTCTACGTCCATGTACCGTTCTGCCGAACTCGGTGTCGCTATTGCGACTTCTATCGGGTGGGCGAGAACCCGGCGAAGATGACCCTGTTCCTCAACGCCCTCGAGCGTGAGATCCAGGGTGTCGAGCCGCCGCCTTTGCACATCGTCGACAGTGTCTTCTTCGGCGGCGGCACACCCTCCTTGATGACTCCGGAGCAGGCGGGGCAGGTTTTGGACCTCCTGGGTGAGCGTTTCGACCTCGATGACGAGTGCGAGCTCTCGCTCGAGTGCAATCCTTCTGACTTATCGGTCGAGCGTCTGGCGGCCTATCGAGCAGCCGGAATCAACCGGCTCAGTCTCGGCGTGCAATCTCTATGCGACCGCGAACTCGGATTGCTCGGCCGCCGCCATGACGCGCAGCGGGCGGTCGACTGCGTTCGCTGGGCTCGTGCTGCGGGTTTCGGCAACGTCAGCCTCGATCTGATGCTGGGGATTCCCGGCCAGACGGCGGCCAGTTTCCGTCGCACGGTCGAAGGTGCGCTGGCGCTCGAGACGGACCACGTGAGCGTCTACTTGCTCGAAGTGCATCCCGGTAGCGAGATCGACGGGCTGCGGCGAACCCGCCCTGGTCTCTTTCCCTCGGAGGAGACACAGAGCCAACGCTACGAATGGCTCGCTGAGCGTCTCCCGCGGGCAGGCCTGAAGCAGTACGAGATCTCGAACTTCTCCCGGGTTGGCGCTGAGTGCAGGCACAACCTCAAGTACTGGCGTCGGCAGGCCTTCTTGGGTTTCGGCCCCTCAGCTCACTCCTGCCTCGGTACCCGTCGCTGGCGGCGCCCGGCTGACCTCGTGGCTTACCTCGAGGCGCCACTCGCCGCGGAGGAACAGGAGACCGACGCGGCGGAGGAGACGATCTTCCTCGGCTTGCGGTTGGCCGAAGGGCTGGCTCTCTCGACCCTGGCTCAGCTGCTCGAGCTGGAGATCGCGGAGGTCGCGAAACGACTTAGTGGGCTCGAGCCGTTGATCGAGTTGGTGGACGGTCGGGCCAGGTTCTCGGTGCGTGGGTTTCTGGTTTCGAACGCGGTTCTCACTGAAGTGCTCGGTTGGAAGCGAAAGGAGATTGCATGAGCCTGCATCCGGCGATTGATTTGCGCTCGGACACAGTGACCCGTCCAACGGATCGCATGCGGCGGGCCATGGCATCGGCCGAGGTGGGCGACGATACGTTCGGCGAGGATCCGACAGTGAGGCGCCTGGAGGAGCGGGCCGCGGTGCTCACGGGTATGGAATCGGCGCTTTTCGTACCCAGCGGCATCATGGGCAACGAGATTGCCCTCCACATCCTCGCACCGCCGGGGACGGAGGTCATCTGCGAGGCAACCAGTCACATCATCCAGTGGGAAATGGCTGCGATGGCAGTGCTCTCCGGTCTTCTTCCCCGCCCCGTGGTCGGCCGTGAGGGCCGCATGGATCCGGCGGATGTGGAGGCCGCGGTGAACCAGGGCGTGGCCTACCGCACGCCGACTGGCGCGCTGTCGATCGAGAACAGCACCAACATGGCTGGTGGCACGGTTTACTCACGGTCGCAGCTCGAAGCCTTGCTGGAGGTGGCAGGGCGCCATCGGCTGCCCACTCACCTGGATGGTGCGAGAATTTTCAATGCCGCTGCAGCGCTCGCGACCGATGTGGCGACGCTCGCTGCCGGCTTCGACGCCGTGATGTTCTGTCTATCCAAGGGCCTCGGCGCGCCCGTGGGGTCGCTCGTTTGCGGCTCGGCGGCTTTCGTCGCCGAGGCGTGGCGGGTCCGTCGGATGCTCGGCGGGGGCATGCGGCAAGCGGGTGTTCTTGCGGCGGCCGGCTTGGTGGCGCTCGAGGATGGTCCAGATCAGCTAGAGGCCGACCATCGACGTGCCCAGGTGTTGGCTGGCACCTTGGCGGTGCATCCCGAAGTGACGCTCGACCCCGAGCGGATCGTGACCAACATCGTGATCTTCGATGTACCTGACGCCGCGCGCTGGGTCGAGGCGCTGGAGCACGGCGGAGTGAAATCGAGCGCCGTAAGTCGTCGAGAGGTTCGGCTGGTGACTCATCGGCACGTCTCCGACGCCGACCTGCCGCGAATCGTCGACGTGATCGAGCAAGTCAACACGACCGCTCAATAGCTTGACTACGGGCCCGTTGGGCCGCCCACCTAGAGAGCGCCGGCAATGTCTGGCTGGACTTCCGGGCGTTCGATGAGGGCGCCGCCGACCCCGTCGACGCGAGTCGACTCGTTCCAGAAATAGACCGTGACGGTATGCGCTTCGGGCGCGAGCGGATGTGAGATGCGCTGATCGATCCTCTCGGCCGCTATCTCGATGGTCTCGATCCGAACTCCGTCCGCGTCGAGGAAGTCGATCGAGATCCGACCGCCTAGGGCCGAGGGTGGGAGCTCGAGGCCGAGCTCGAGTGTTCCGTCGACGACGCGTGGGGCGACGTCTAGAGTCTGCTGAGGGGCGGCAACGGGTACCGCGGGATCGCCCAGCAGGTTGAAGAGGTGTATCGCGTCGGATTGGGTCATCTGGCGCTTCGTTCTCATCAGGGCCTCTCCCACTGTGCCGGGCCGCGACAGCTCCGCAACCAGGCTCGAACTGAGGCTCTGGGGGGGAGAGTTGCGCCACGAGGCTCCGATGAAAGCGATCGCACCCTTGTCGGGCAAGCGCAAGAACGCTTCGCCGATCGAATCCGCACTGGGGTGATCGAAGGGAGCCGAATAGCAAGCGACACTCAGAACGACGGGGAGGTCGGGAGCGGCCGGCAACCGTTCCAGATCCTCTAGGCCAAAGAGATCGACCTGGTTCTTGAGGTCCGGCGGACCCGTGCGCCATATGAACCGCCCGCCGTGCCCGATGAAATGAGTCACCAGATGGCCGCTGTCGAACGCGTCGATGATTCGCGTGCGGTCCTCGGGCCTCGCCTTGTTCCCCGGGAGGACCAAAGTGCCTGGCAAGCCCTGACCGGCGAAGTCCTTCGCCAAGGCGGTCGATCGCCGCTTGTGCGCTTCCAAGCCGCCACTTATCCAGACGAGCCGACCCCGCCAGGGGCCCAAAGGAGCCTCCTCCAGGTAGCGTCGGATCTTCGCGGTGATGGCGTGGACCTCCTCGGCGCTGGCGACCGGGAAGCGTCCGAGCGCTACGTCGGGTAACTCATCGGCGCCCGCCAGAAAAGTGTAGTAGGCATCACTCGCGGCGTGGCCTTCGGAGGTGTGGTAGTTCCAGCTCGGAATCAGGTTCCGGTCGTTGCGCCGGTCGGGGTCGTAGTCCTCGGTCTTCTTGGCGGAGAACCGCTCGCTCTTCACCAGTTGGCGGCCCACCCAGTTGGAGTAATTCGCGTCATCGACCGTCGAGTTCTTGGTGTCCCAACTCGCGTCGCCGATCAGCAGAACAAAGCGCGGTTTAGGTCTTTGCCAGTTGTGATGGGCGTGGGTCAGGAAGTCTCGGATCGCCTCCGGAGCGACAACGCCGTCTCCGAATTCGTCATAGATGTCCTGGACGTCGATCAGTTCTACGGCCAGACCGCGGTCGCGGTGCAGAGCGGCCAGTCCGCGCGCTGCCTCGAGCAACGATCCGTGGGCGATGACGAGATAGTCCGCCTGTTTCGAGAACGACCTCAGATTGCTGGACCTATCCCGTTCGATTGTGATGGGACGCAAGGCGGCGCCCTCGCGGCGGAGCCACAGAGTTGTCTCGTTCTGCGGGACCTCGAGCTTCAGACTGCTGTTGCCTCCGGCGCTCGTGGTGTTCGCTGCGGGGAATGTGAGCTCGAGGTAGCCCAATTGCTCTCCCACGACCACCAGCCTGTCCGAGGGCGCTGAATGAAGCTCGAGGATGCCGCGGGCTGCTGTGGGGAGGTGGATCTCGACCTGGTCTCCCGCAAGTTGCCCGTTGTAGGCGTACGTCACCTCGACCCAGTCGACCATGACGACATCCACCAGAGGATTCTCGCCATCGAGGCGCTCAGGCACTCTGATCTCTAGGCTCCGCTGGTTCGGCGTCTCGCTCGCGGGCCAGCTTGTGGCGGAGCGAGACAGTTTGAAGGGCTGTCGTCCGTTCCAGGCTGCCCTGCCCAGGAGGACGCCGCCGCTCGAAATCTCGGCTTGGTGTTCCTTGGCTCCGGCCGCCGAGGCGTCTGTTGCACTGCGAGTCCTCAGTTCCGACAAACCTCGTAGGTTGACCTGGAGCGCTATCGGCTCGGCGGGATCTGCGTCCTCCATCGCGATCTCGATGGCGAAAGGGTCGCTCGAGAGGTGGGTAAGCTTGCTCCAGTACCAGAGTTCTGGCTCTGTTCCGGGGACCACGTCCTTGGACGCGAGTCGAATCAGTAGCTGGTCGCGCTCGAGATGCTGGCGGCGTAGGGCCTTGATCGACTCGGATTTCTGGAGGCTGTGTTGGTTCGGAGTGGACGCTCTCGGCAGCCGGCGGGACTTCTCGGACTCCAGCCGAAGCCAGTAGACGTTCTGGTTGGTGTGAGGGTGGTAGTAGGTGGACTCGCCGGCTGCTACGTCGGCAGCAAACTCCAACCAGTCACCCGGGCCGAAATCGCCGTCTCCACCGTCCTCGATGTAGAAGGGCCGCAGGCGGCCTCGGTTGTCGAGGCTGAGCGACGCAGTGGGGAGGGCGTCGAAGGGCGTATTGCCGCCCACCAGGTCCTCGAACTCGACACGGTAAAGCCCAGCCTCCGCGGTGTAGATACGCCAGGTCGGAGACAGCTCTCCGGCTGAGGCTGGAGCAGTCGATGACCCCAACCCGAGGGCCAGGATCAAGATCAAAGACGGAAAGAGAACTCGCATGAAGTTGGTTACGCTAGCATGCACCTCATCGCGGTGGCAGAACCTTGGCGGCTTCGCGCCGTAGGTTGTACAACTGAGTCGAGAAGCAAAAACTGGTGTACGAAGGCTAGGGGCGCAAGAATGAGGCAGACACTTCAGCTGTTGACGATTGCATGGGTAGCAGGCTCTCTGGGCTGCGCGGTGACAGAGGTTCCGGAGCCGCTGCCCAGCCGGCAGTACACGATCGGGGATTTCCTCGGCACAACCAGTTACCGCGGCGCTTCGTTCTCGCCCGACAAGACCAAGGTGTTGGTGTCGAGTGACGCCAGCGGCATCTTCAATGCCTATGCCATCCCCACGGCCGGCGGTGAGGCGGTGCAGCTGACCCAATCCACGACCGACTCCGTATTCACAGTCGGTTACTTCCCGGGCGACGAGAGGTTTCTCTACTCGAGCGACCAAGGCGGGAACGAGCTCAACCACCTGTTCGTCCGCGAGCTCGATGGCTCTTCGGTGGACCTGACGCCGGGTGACGCGCTCAAAGCGGTCTTCCTGGGGTGGTCGCTCGATGGTGCCTACTTCTTCGTCGGGACCAACGAGCGCGACCAGCGATACTTCGACGTCTACGAGTATCTGGTGGACGGCTATGAGCGCGAGCTGATCTTCACCAACGACAACGGCCTCGATTTCGCCGACATCAGCCCCGATCGGCAAAGAATCGTGCTGGCCAAGACCAACACCAACGCAGACAGCGACATGTTCCTCTACGAGCGGGGGAGCGGAGAGGTGCAGTTGATCTCAGCTCACGAGGGCGAAGCGCAGCATTTCCCCGAGGGCTTCAGCCCCAATGGCGAGTCACTCCTATTTACCACCGACGCTGATAGCGAGTTCCGCTACCTTGTCGAGCACCAGCTGGCGAGCGGCGAGCGCCGCATCGTGGAACAGGTCGACTGGGATATTCAATTCGCTCGTTACTCGAAGAAAGGGCAGTATCTCGTCGTGGGGATCAACGAGGATGCGCACACCAAACTCAAGGTCTATGACGCCGCCGGTATGGCGGTCGCCTTGCCGTCGATGGCCAACGCCGAGATCACCTCGGTGAGTTTCTCGGACGACGAGTCGATGATTGCCTTCTATGCCAGCAGTAGCCGAGTGCCGCGCGATCTCTTCGTGATGAGTGTTGGCGGCGCAGAGGCGACTCGCCTGACCAACTCGCTGAGCGCCTCGATCGAGCCGGCGGATCTGGTCGAGGCCGAAGTAGTTCGGTTCCCTTCCTTCGACGACCTCGAGATTCCAGGCATTCTCTATCGGCCGCATCAGGCTTCGAATGACAATCAGGTACCGGCCGTGGTCTACGTGCACGGTGGGCCCGGAGGCCAGTCCCGTACGGGTTTCAACCCCCTGATCCAGTACATGGTGAACCATGGGTATGCGGTCTACGCGATCAACAATCGGGGCAGCTCGGGCTACGGCAAGACCTTCTCGCACCTCGACGACGTCCGCCACGGCCGGGATGATCTCGACGATTGTGTCGCCTCGAAGACGATGCTGGTCGAAACCGGTTATGTCGACGCCGACCGCATCGGCATACTGGGCGGGAGCTACGGTGGCTACATGGTGCTTGCGGCGCTGGCCTTTCGACCCGAGGAGTTCGCCGTCGGAGTAGATATCTTCGGCATCTCCAACTGGCACCGGACCGTCCAAAGCATCCCGCCCTGGTGGGAGTCCTTCCGCGCGGCGCTCGAGAAGGAGATGGGCTCGTTCGATGACGAGGAGTACTTCCGCGGGATCTCGCCGCTCTTCCACGCCGACAACATCGTCAAGCCTCTCATGGTGCTGCAGGGAGCCAACGACCCGCGGGTCCTGCAGGCGGAATCGGACGACATCGTGGCGGCCGTCACCGAGCGCGGCGTGCCGGTGGAGTATGTCGTCTTTGATGACGAAGGGCACGGCTTCCAGAAGAAGGAAAACCGGGCCGCCGGCTACGAAGGGATTCTCGAGTTCCTGGACGAGTACTTGCGGCCGATTGGCAGCGAGCTCGACGGTTGAAGGTCGAGCAGATCGAGTTTCACGTCAGCGGCGGTAGGTCAGGACCGCGTCCAGCCTGCGGCTGAGGCCTAGGCTCAAGCGGGGATGCGCGCCACCAGGTCGATCTCGACCAGAGCTCCCATGGGGAGCCCGGCTACCTGAACGGTGGAGCGGGCAGGCCGATGATCGCCCATGAACTCGCCGTATAGAGCATTGAGCTCCGGAAAGTCCGCGAAGTCCACGATGAACACCGTGGCCTTGGCGACATTGCGCGGCTCGCAGCCGGCGTTGTCGAGTACTGCACGCAAGTTGGCGAAGACCCGCCTTGCCTGCGTTCCGAAGTCCGAGCCGGCCATCTCGCCGGAGGCGGGATCGAGGCCGACCTGGCCGGCCGTGTAGAGCCAGCCGTCCACGGCGACGGCTTGTGAGTAGGGGCCGATCGCCTCGGGCGCGTTGTCGGTGTGGACGAGTTTCATGCTTCCTCCTGCTTGACGAGGCCGATATAGGGCAGGTTACGGAGCCGTTCGTCCAGGTCGAGGCCGTAGCCCACGACGAAGGCGTCTCCCACCTCGAAGCCGCTGTAGGTCACGGGAACCTCGACCTCTCTGGCCGGCTTCTTGTCGAGCAAGGTGCAGACCTCGACATTCTCTGCACCGTGCTCGGCCAGGATGTCGAGTACGGTGGCGACCGAGTATCCGGAGTCAACGATGTCCTCGACCAGGAGAACCGTGCGCTCCTTGAGGTCGAGTTGGGGGCGCCGCTTGACCTCGAGCCTCCCACGGACCGTGCCGCGGTAGCTCGATACCTGGACGAAGTCGATCTCTATCGGTGTCTTCAGGCGCCGCGTGAGGTCGGCCAAGAAGTAGAGCGAGCCCTTCAGAACCCCGATGCAGGTCAGAGCCTCGGTCTCGCGGTGCCTGTTGTCGATCTCGGCGGCCAATTCGTCGAGACGGTTTTCGAGTTCTTCCTGCGGAATCAGAACGTCGATCGATGGCTCATTCATGAGCGGCACATCGTAGCAGGCTGCAGTACGCTCTACGTCTCGAATCGGTTAAGGTCGGCTCCCACGCGGCGACCGCCGCCGGCGGATCCTCCAGAGGCAAGAGATGAGCGAACTCGAGACCCAGATCGAGCATCGACGACGCAAGCGTCGGGAGTTGGCAGAGGCCGGTATCGAGCCTTTTCCGGCGAGTGTCGAATACGACCTCGAACCCAGTGCGGTGCACGGGACCTATGGTGAGCGCGACGCCGAGTCGCTCGATGCAGAGACGATCGAGCTGACCGTTCCGGGTCGAGTCAAAGCGCTGCGCAGTCACGGCAAGACGGCATTTGTGGACTTGCACGACGGCCGAATGAAGCTCCAGGTCATGGTTAGAAAGGCGCAGCTCGACGAGGCCGCCTCCTTGGTCCTCGAGCATGCCGATCTTGGCGACTACCTCGCTGTGCGGGGCAGCCTGATGCGCACCCGAACTGGGGAGTTGACGCTGCTGGCGGCCGATCTCACCGTGCTGAGCAAGGCGTTGAGGCCCCTGCCGGAGAAGTGGCACGGCCTGGCCGATGTGGAGCAACGCTACCGGCGGCGCTATCTCGATTTGATCGTCAACCCGGATAGCAGACGGGTCTTCGAGGTGCGAGCGGCCCTGGTGCAGGGGTTCCGCGATGCGTTGAACGCTGAAGGGTTCCTCGAGGTGGAGACGCCGATGATGCAGGCTCTCGCCGGCGGAGCGGCGGCGAGACCCTTCGTCACGCATCACAACGCACTCGACATCGAGCTCTTCCTGCGCGTGGCGCCCGAGCTCTATCTCAAACGGCTGCTCGTCGGCGGGATGCACCGGGTCTACGAGATCAACCGCAATTTCCGCAACGAGGGTGTCTCGACCCGCCACAACCCCGAGTTCACCATGCTCGAGTTCTACTGGGCCTACGTGGACTACGAGCACCTCATGGACTTCACCGAGCGAGTGATCGCTGGTTTGGCCGAGACCGTTGTGGGCAGCCACGAGCTGTCCTGGCAGGGCGAGACCCTGGATCTGACCGCTCCGTGGCGCCGGCTGACGGTGGTCGACGCAATCGGTGAGTACGCAGAGATCGAGCCGGCACGGCTCGATTCGGCCGTCGACCTCCGAGAGTTGCTTGCCGAACGCGAGATCGATCTTCCGCCGGCAGACGACTACGGGAACCTGTTGATGGCGCTATTCGAGGCGACGGCGGAGGAACATCTTCAGCAGCCGACCTTCATCACTCAACATCCAGTCGAGGTGTCGCCACTCTCGAAACAGAATGCGAACGATCCCCGGTTCACCGACCGGTTCGAGCTCTATATGGGCGGGATGGAGATCGCCAATGCGTTCAGCGAGTTGAATGACCCCGAAGTGCAGGCCGAGCGCTTCCGTCAGCAGCTGGCTGCTCGCGAACTCGGCGATGCCGAGGCGCATCGCTTCGACCAGGACTACGTCCGGGCCTTGGAGCACGGCATGCCACCGGCTGGCGGTGAGGGGATCGGCATCGACCGGCTCGTCATGCTGTTCACCGATTCACCGTCCATTCGTGACGTAATTCTCTTTCCGCTGCTGCGCCCGCTGGCGCCGGACGCCGAGGACGACGGGACGGACGACTCGGCCCAACCCGATGAACTGTCATCGGGCGGGGCACCGAGTGGCCCATCGAAAGACGCGCCAGGTGCCGGTACGGGTGACGGTGAGCCCTGATCACGGCGTGGCAAGCCCCCGACGGCTACCGTGGGTGATCGCCTGGCGTTACCTGCGCAGCGCGCGCAAGGATGCCTTCGTCAACTTTCTGTCGCTCGCGGCCTGCTGCGGAATCGCAGTAGGAGTCGCGGCCCTGATTCTGGCTTTGGCGGCGCTCTCGGGTTTTCAAGGTGCGCTACGCGACGAGATTCTTGCGCGAACACCCGAGATCGAGGTTGCGCTGCCTCCAGGGATTGACGCCGCCGAGCTCGAGCAACGTATCGAGGCGTTGCAGCCCGGGTTGCGGGCGCAGCGTCTACTCCAGGGGCGCGGCTGGCTGGTGGCTCGGGGTGGTGCGGCACCGGTTCGGCTCGTCGCCTTCGACGAAGCGTTGCCCCAGCTCTTCCCGGGACTGGCGCAACGTCCCCAAGGACTCTATGTAGGGTCGGCGCTCGCCGGTCGCTGGCACCTCGAGGCAGGGGACACGGTGGAAGTGGCGTCGGCCCGTCCCACACTCTCGCCCGTCGGACCCCAGCCACGGGTGCGGAGGCTAGCGGTGGAGGGCATCTTCACGAGCGGGCGCACCGAGACCGAGGACCGAGTCGCGGTCCCATGGGGCGTGGGGGAGAGCCTCCTCGGGACCCGGGGTCTGAAGCTCCTGGTCTCCAGCGGGGACTTGGCCGCCGTCGATGGACTCGTAAGCCGAATCGAGCCCTTGCTTCCGCCGGGTTCGAGCGTCGAGACCTGGCGCGATCTCAACCGTGCCCTGCTCTTTGCCCTCCGGTTGGAGAAGAGTCTGATGTTTCTGGGGGTGTTCCTGATCGTTGTCGTTGCGGTGCTCGCGCTGGTTTCTGGCCTGATGCTGATCTTGGCGAGCAAGAGGCGGGAGGTCGGGATGCTGCGGGCCATGGGCGCTCCTGATGCCACCGTTCGACGAGTGTTTCTCTATCTCGCCGCCGTGCTGGCAGGCCTGGGCACTGCTGCCGGTCTCGTGCTCGGGGCCGGTGGGGCTCTCATTCTCGATCGATGGCGCCTCCTCTCCTTGCCAGATGAAGTGTATTTTCTGGATCACGTGCCTTTTCGGCTACAGGCGGTTGACGCGCTGACGGTCGTCAGCGCCAGCCTGGGCCTGGTCTTGATCTGCGCGCTTTGGGCGGCGGGTCGGGCAGGACGATTGCGGCCGGTAGAGGCGCTGCGCCGATGAGTGTCGCTGTCCGGGCCGAGGGCCTATGGAAAACCTACCGCGACGGCATCCAGACGATCGAGGTGTTGCGCGGCGTCGATTTGACCGTGCAGGCCGGTGAATTCGTCGCTGTCGTAGGTCCTTCGGGCTGTGGCAAGTCGACCCTGCTCCACATTCTGGGAGCTCTCGATCAGGCGGATGCGGGTCGGATAGACATCGGCGGGCAGGATCTCTCCCGCCTCGAGGCGGAGCGATTGGCCAAGTTCCGCAACCAGACCTTGGGCTTCGTCTTTCAATTCCAGGAGCTGCTCGCTGATTTTACGGCGCTCGAGAACGTCGTCATGCCGGGTCGCATCCGCGGGCTTGCTGGTGCTCAGATCCAGAGCCGGGGACTGGATTTGCTGGATGAGGTGGGCTTGGGGGGTAGATCGACAGCTTTTCCAGGCGAGCTTTCGGGTGGCGAGCGCCAACGTGTCGCGCTCTGTCGAGCCTTGCTGCTCGAGCCGCCGTTGCTCCTGGCCGACGAGCCGACCGGCAGCCTCGACCCGGAGAGCGGCGAGCTTGTCTTCGATCTCATGTTACGACTTCAGCGTCGGCACGGTACGACTGCACTGGTGGTCACCCACAACCGGGATATGGCTCGGCGCTGTGGTAGAGTTTTGCAGCTCGCTGAAGGGCGACTAAGCCCTTTGTAGCGGGGTTTTCGTGGGGTTTCGGTGGTCGACGGCCGAGCCTGTGAGTCCTTGCGGAAACCGCGAATCCGGAACCCAGACCATGTTTGAAAAGTACAACGAGAAAGCCCGTCGGGCGCTGTTTTTCGCCCGCTACGAGGCCAGCAAGCTCGGTAGCCGGGTCATCGAGTCCGAGCACATCCTCTTGGGCATTCTGCGCGAGGGTGAGGAGGCGGTTTCCGAGATTCTGTTGCGCTTCGAGGTGCAGGCAGAAGACCTGCGACGGGAGATCGAGGGCGAGCGGGTCTTCGTCGAGCGGATTTCTTCGACGGCCGAACTGCCGCTGTCTGAGGAGTCGAAGAAGATCCTCGCCTACGCCTCCCACGAGGCTGAGAGCATGCTGCATTCGGCGGTCGGCTCCGAGCACCTTCTCATCGGTATCCTGAGGGTCGAAGTGTGCCTGGCCGCGAGGGCTCTGGTACAGAGTGGAATGGACCTCTACACCCTACGCGAGGAAGTGCTGTCGATCGCCAAAGAGCGCGAGGTGTCGGACCAGAAGAAGGAGCTCCCTTACCTTTCGGAGTATGCGCGGGATCTTTCGCAACTCGCCGCACAAGGAGACTTCGACCCGCTGGTGGGCCGGGAAGCAGAGCTCGAAAGGATCATCGAGATCCTCTCGCGCCGGACGAAGAACAACCCGATATTGCTCGGTGAGCCCGGGGTCGGCAAGACCGCAATCGTCGAGGGCCTGGCCGAGCGTATCGTCAAGGGGCAGGTTCCCGTAGTCCTCGCCAGTAAGCGCTTCATGGCGCTCGACCTGTCGCTCGTGGTGGCTGGGACCAAGTACCGCGGGCAGTTTGAGGAGCGGCTCAAAGGGATCCTCAAAGAGCTGCGGGAGAGCCCGGACGTGGTCGTCTTCATCGACGAGATCCACTCCCTGATCGGTGCCGGTTCGGCCGAAGGCTCTCTCGATGCCGCCAATATTCTCAAGCCGGCCTTATCGCGTGGCGAGGTTTCCTGTATCGGCGCGACGACCCTCAAGGAGTTCCGCAAGTACATCGAGAAGGACCGCTCGCTCCTTCGGCGCTTTCAATCGATCCAGATCGATCAGCCAACGCAGGAGGAGACCCTGGAGATCTTGCAGGGAGTCAAGGAGCGCTACGAGGCGTTCCACCACGTGCGTTACAGCCCGGATGCGTTGCAGGCCGCGATCTATCAGTCCTCGCGCTACATTCCGGATCGCCAGCAACCGGACAAGGCTATCGACGTGATCGACGAAGCCGGAGCGAAAGTGAAGTTGCGGCGGGTTCGGGACACTCAAAATGTGCGTCGGGTGGAGGAGGAGATTCGCGAAGTCATCAAGGAGATGAAGAGTGCCATCTCCGACAAGGACTTCGAGCGCGCCGTCTACCTGCGCGAGCGCGAGATTGAGCTGCGCGAGGATCTGGAGCGAGTACGGGGGGATGCCGACGAGGATCAGGCTGTCGAGGTCCGCCGGGCGGACATCGACCAGGTGGTTTCGGCCTGGACGGGCATTCCGGTGGCGAGCTTGCGCAGCGACGAGGCGGAAAAGCTGAATCACATGGAGGAGATCCTACGCCGCCGCGTCGTCGGGCAGGATCATGCGATCAACTCGATCAGTCGGGCGATTCGTCGCTCGCGACTGGGTGTGAGCAATCCTCAGAGGCCCGTCGGGTCTTTCGTGTTTCTCGGCGCCTCGGGCATTGGCAAAACGGAGACCGCTCGGCAGCTCGGAGAGTTCCTCTTCGGCAGCCAGGAGGCCCTGGTGCGATTCGACATGAGCGAGTACATGGAGAAGCACGCCGTGTCCAAGCTCATCGGCTCACCCCCGGGCTATATCGGTCACGAAGAGGGCGGCCAGCTTACGGAGCGAATCCGCCGTAGCCCGTACTCGATCGTGCTGTTCGACGAGGTGGAGAAGGCACACCCGGACGTGCTGAACCTGCTTTTGCAGATTCTCGAGGACGGCACTCTGACCGACGCCTACGGCAACCGCGTGGATTTCAAGAACACGATCGTCCTCATGACCAGCAACCTGGGAAGCAAGCTCGTCTCGCGGGGCGGCCTGATGGGATTCGGCGGTACCGACGAGGAGCAGGACTTCGATCGTGTCGAGCAGGAGATCCGTAGCGAGTTGCAACGAGCGTTCAGCCCGGAGTTCATCAACCGCGTCGACGAGGTGATCGTTTTCAGGCCTCTTGGTGCAGCCGAGTTGATGTCGATTGTCGAATTGCTGCTCGAGGACGTCAACAAGACCCTGGCTCAGCGCAAGATCCATGTGGTGGTTGACTCCGAGGCACGCCATTGGCTTCTCGATCGCGCGGGCCTCGAGCCGGCGACTGGCGCCCGTCCCCTGCGGAGAACAATTCAACGCCATATCCAGGACGCTGTCTCCGAGATGCTGATCTCCGATCCCGGAGCAGACCTGGGGACAATCGAAGTCACCGTTGAGGGTGACGAGTTACGGCTTCAGGCCCGTCAGCCCCTGCTGGCGTCACCCCAGGCCGCGCTCACGGACCCCATCTAGTTCTCCATTTCCAGGCACGGAAAGATGGACTGGTTTTTGCAGGCTAACTGCAGTTGGATACGATGCCGCCTATCGGAATGCGAGGAACGACGGAGATGACCAGGTCTTACCGGTACGCGGGTTTGGCCGCGTTCTGCCTTTTCGGCATGCTGCTGGCGGGTCCGGCCGTCGCTCAGGTCTATAACGGCCAGCCGGTGGTCGAGCTTCGATTCGAAGGTCAGACCAGTCTGAGCGACCAGACTCTGAGGTTCTATCTAGGCCTCGAAGAGGGCGCGAGCCACACCACGGCCTCCCTCAACGAGAAGATCCACCTCCTGTGGTCGCGCAGTCTCATCGACGATATTCGGGTTACTTCCGAGGATGCGGACGGCGGTGTCCGGCTGATCATCAACCTGACTGAGCGTCCGACGCTGGGTTCGGTGGAATACCAGGGGCTCAAGCGCATTCCCAAGTCCGAGGTCAACGATCGGATCACCCGTGACGGCATCAAGACCCGGGAGGGTGACCCGCTGAGCGAGGGAGAGCTCTACCGGCTCAAGGCCGCGATCGAGGACCTCTACAGCGAGCGCGGCTTCCGGCTGGCGGAGGCCAGCTACATCATAGACACCAACGTCAACGGCGATCGCAGGGCGATCTTCACGGTTGACGAGGGTGACAAGGTCCGAATCTCGGAGGTGGATTTCGAGGGCAACACCGTATTCAGCGACAGTCGTCTTCGCTGGGCGATGAAGAAGACGAAGGAGAGCGGCTTCGTCACCAAGCTGTTGCAGCGCGACGTCTTCGAGGAGGCCAAGTTCGAGGCTGATCTGGACAACGTCCGGACCGTCTACCGCAAGGCGGGCTACAAGAACCTGGTCATCGGCGAGCCCAAGATCGAGATCAAGGCTGAGCGCCCGGAGGCCGTCTCGAGCGACAAGCAGCGCCGCCGGATGGTAGTCACCATCCCGATCGAGGAGGGGCAGCGTTGGAAACTCGGGGACATCTCGATCGAGGGCAATGAGAAATTCAGCGATGAGTTGCTCCTGACTCAGTTCGAGAAACCCAAGGGCGGATGGTTGCGCTCGACGGTCGTCGACAAGGGTGTCGAAGCGATCGGCGAGGTCTATCGCAATACTGGTTTTCTCTTCGCCAGCGTGGATTCCGAGTTGGTGGAACGAGACACCGATATCGCTGATTTGACGGTGTTGGTCGACGAAGGGGATCAGTATCGAGTCGGCCGAATCGAGTTCACCGGCAACGTGAAGACCAAGGACAAGGTGATCCGACGCGAACTCGGAGTGCAAGAAGGGCGGATCTTGAGCCAGGGCGCGCTCAAGAACTCCATCCTTCGGGTCCGGCAACTCGAGTTCTTCAAGATCAACGAAGACGAGCCAGTGGCCTTCGACTTCAACAGCGAAGAGAAGACCGTGGACCTTCTGATCAAAGGGGAAGAGGGCTCTCGAACGGAACTGTTGTTCGGCGGCGGTTTCAGTGAGATCGATGGTTTCTTCGGCCAGTTGCAGTTCAAGACCCGAAACTTCCTCGGCCGCGGAGAGACAGTGGGCGTCTCGATCCAATCGGGCCGCCGCCAGGATGTGTTCGATGTTTCATACACCGTGCCCTGGTTCCTGGATCGGCCACAGAACGTCGGAGTTCAGCTGTTCAGCCGCAAACTCGATTACCAACTGCTCGACGGCCAGCAGTTCCTCCAGGACACGCAGGGAGGCACCCTGACCTACGGGCGCCGCCTGAGTCTCTTCACCCAGCTGACAGCCAGCCTGAGCCGCTTCGACGCTGTCGATCGTCGGAGCCAGTTCAACGGCGTCGGTGAGCTGGTCACCCAGGAGTTCGGCCGCGATGTTTCCAGCCTGCGGCTGATCTACGGCTTCGACAAGCGGGACAGCTCGATCACGCCCACTCGAGGCATGCGCTACACGGGAAGCATCGACTACACCGGGGGCGTCCTCGGTGGGTCGACGGAATACATCCGGCCGCGCGCCACCTTTAGCCTGTTCAAGCCCTTTGTTCGCAACAAGTTGACAACTGTGGCGGCGTTCAACGTGCAGACTGGATTCATCGAGCCGATCGGCTCGGAGCCCCTCTTCTTCAACGACCGGTTCTATTTGGGAGGGGAGTCCACTCTTCGGGGCCACCGGTTTCGCTCCATCTGGGTGCGCGAGGAGGATGGGACGACCCGAGTTGACGAGCAGGGTTTCCCAATCGGTGGCGACAACTTCCTCCAGGTGAATCTCGAGTATCAGGTTCTCATCGGCGGTCCGTTCCGACTCTTGGCTTTCTTCGACGCTGCCAACGTGTACGCCAACGACCAGACGATCTCCCTCGACTCGTTGCGGCGTACCTCCGGTTTCGAGCTGCGAATCAACATTCCCGCCTTCGGCGCACCCCTGCGCTTCATTTGGTCCAATAACCTCGACCCCTTCGACGACGACCGTTTCGAGAGCTTCCGCTTCAGCGTCGGGGCCGGTTTCTAACGTATCTTTAGGAGATAGTCGTGAGCAGATCCAAGATGATTTCAATTCGTGCGGTGGCGTCGGTCGCCGTCTTCTGGCTTGCCTTCGGGACGGCATCTCTCGAGGCGCAGCTTGCCGTCAGCGGCCCGTCCAAGGTAGCGGTGATCGACGTCCGACGGATCCTCACCGAGTCCGAGGCCGGCCGAGTCGCCCTGGAGGCGCTGGGCGTGATGGCCGAGGCTGAAAGAACCAAGCTCGAGGCACTCGACAAGGAGGTCAAGGACTTGGAGAACAAGCTCGCTGAGGTCGCTTTGTCGCTGTCGAGCGACAAGCAGGACGAGATGGCGGCCGAGATCCAGCAGAAAACGATCGCCTATCGACGGGCTCAGGACGACGCCAGGCAGAAGATCGAGAACAGTCAGGGCGAGAGGTTCGGAACCATCGAGAGTCAGGTGATGCCCTTGATCGCCCAGGTCGGCGAGGAGCAGGGATTCACCTTGATCTTCAACAAGTTCGAGGACAGCGGCTTGCTCTGGGCACAGGACAGCGCCGACATCACGGAGCTCATTTTGGAGCGGTTCAACGCCCTTCCAGGAAGCTAGAGTGAGTTGAAGAGCACCCTGGGCGAACTGGCCGAGTTGGTCTCGGGCGAGGTTCGAGGCGATCCGACTCGTACTCTCGATGGCGTGCGAACGCTGAGCGAGGCGACCTCGGACCATCTGTCGTTTCTCTCTGACCCTCGCTACATCGACGAGGCTCTGGCCAGCAGTGCGGGCGCTCTGCTGGCGACAGCCGAGATGGCCGAAAGGCTGGCTCAGGACCTGATCCTGGTCGGGCATGTACCGCTGGCACTGAGCCGGATCCTCGCTGCCCTGACGCCGGGCGATGGCGCGACGCCAGGAGTTCATGCGACAGCATCCGTCGCCGAGGGAGCTCGAGTCTCGCCTACGGCTTCAGTGGGTCCCTTCTGCATCGTCGGGACGGGCAGCGAGATCGGCGAGGGGGCCCTCCTCGAGAGCCACGTCGTGGTCGGCGAGGACTGCCTGGTGGGAGCCGGTAGTAGGCTGCACCCGCAGGTCGTACTCTACCGAGGGAGCGTCCTCGGAGAGCGCTGCATCCTCCACGCCGGAGTCGTCATCGGAGGTGACGGTTTTGGCTACGCCACCGCCGAGGGCACCCACCACAAACTGGAACATCTGGGCCGAGCGGTGCTGGGTGACGACGTGGAGGTTGGAGCGGGTTCGACGGTCGACCGGGGCGTCCTTGGTGACACCAAGATCGGAGATGGGACCAAGATCGACAACCTCGTGATGGTGGCTCACAACGTCGAAGTAGGTCGGGGATGCCTTCTGGTTGCCCAGGCAGGTCTCGCCGGCAGTGCGCGGCTGGGCGACGGCGTCGTGGTGGCGGGCCAGTCGGGTATTATCGGCCACGTCAAGATAGGAGATGGCGTCGTGGTTGCCACGAAGTCGGCGGTACTGGCAGCGGTCGAGGCCGGAAAGCAGGTGGCCGGGATCCCGGCCACGGACCTGGCGGACTGGCGACGGCAGCAGGCGATCATGAGACGTTTGCCGGACCTGCGGTCTCGGCTGCTCCGACTGGAGCGCGCGACAGGCGAGTCTCAGGATCCGGAAGAGGAATAGAGAGACCAGAGTGGCAGAACAGGCTTCCATGGACATTCGCTGGATAAGTTCGGTGCTTCCGCATCGCTACCCGTTTCTGCTGGTCGATCGCGTACTCGAGATCGAACCGGGCAAGAGCATTCGGGCCTACAAGAACGTGACCGTGAACGAGGAGTTCTTCAACGGGCACTTCCCGGGGCATCCGGTGATGCCCGGCGTGATGATCATCGAGGGCCTGGCGCAGGCAGCGGGCATCCTGACCTTGCATGACCGCGAGGGCCGGGACGAGAAGTTGATGTACTTCACCGGTATCGACAAGGCGAGATTCCGGCGCCCTGTGGTGCCCGGAGACCGACTGGTCTACGAGGTGGAGATTCTGCGCCTCCGCCAGACCTATTGCCGGCTGCGCGGTATTGCCCGCGTCGATGACGAAATCGCAGCCGAAGCCACGATGGCGTCGGCGTTGGTCGATCGCTAGCCGCTCCTTTTCGACGAGGGACCATGAGCCGATTGATTCATCCGAGTGCAGTCGTGGATCCGTCCGCCGAGTTGGCGAGCGGAGTGAAGATTGGGGCCTACGCAGTCGTAGGCGCCGACGTAGTTTTGGGCGACGACACCGAGCTGGGTGCCGCCGCCCAGGTCATGGGGCCGACTGTCATGGGGCGCGGCAACCGTGTCTTCGCCAATGCCTGCGTCGGCTTCGAGCCTCAGGACCTCAAGTTCAAGGGAGAGGTTACCCGGCTCGAGGTCGGTGACGGAAACTCGTTTCGAGAGTTCTGCACCGTCCATCGAGGCACCGGGGAGGGTGGCGGCCTCACGAGCATTGGTAGCGACAACCTCTTTATGGCCTATACCCATGTGGCCCACGACTGCCGAGTGGGAAATCGGACTGTCTTCAGCAATGGGGGCACGTTGGCCGGCCACGTAGACGTTTTCGACGACGCGGTTGTCGGAGCCTACAGCGCCGTTCATCAGTTTTGCCGGGTCGGGCGGCACGCCTACATCGGGGGCTACTCGGTGATCACCCAGGACGCCCTGCCTTTCGTCAAGACGGTCGGGCATCGCCCAGCTGTCTATGGCATCAACAAGGTGGGTCTCGAGAGGAAGGGGATGGAGCCGGAGGCCGTCAAGCGACTCCAAGAGGCCTACCGAGTGTTGGTCAAGAGCGGGCTGTCGACCTCGAACGCTCTGAGCGAGCTTCGAGCGGAGCACGCGGGCTTGCCGGAGGTCGACGAGTTGATCGAGTTCGTTGCGTCGAGCAAACGCGGGGTCATCAAGAGCCTGCCGGGAGCCGGGCGCAGCCGAGGTGGCAGTGGCGGCTGAGTCGGTCAGGCGCACCAGGGTCGGAGTGGTCGGCACCGGTGCGTTGGGGCGGCACCATGTCAGGATCCTCGCCGAGCTCGAGGAGGCGGAGCTCGCCGCGATCGTAGACCTTCGGACCGAGATCGCCGAAGGGCTGGCGGCCACGCACGGGACGGTAGCCGTGGCAACGATCGATGATCTGGCGCAGAGGGTGGATGCGGCCGTGGTGGCGGTCCCGACCGTCGATCATCTCGCGGTGGCGGGAGAGCTTTTGGATCGTGGTGTCCACGTGCTCGTCGAGAAGCCGATCGCACCGACACTCGAGCAGGCGGACGAGCTTCTTGCTCGGGCCGGCGATCGAGTCGTGGCGGTGGGGCACGTCGAGTACTACAACCCTGCGGTCCAAGCGCTGCTGACCGTCCAGGGTTCCCCGGGGTACGTCGAGATCCAACGGTTGGCGACCTTCACGCCGCGGAGCCTGGACGTCGATGTCGTGCTCGATTTGATGATTCACGATCTGCAGATCCTCCACGCTATCGACCCCTCACCGGTCAAGGAAGTGCGGGCAACGGGCGTGCGTGTCCTGACCGAGCGTCTGGACATTGCCAACGTGCGGCTCGAGCTCGAGTCGGGCTGCGTGGCCAACCTCACTGCGTCGCGAGTGTCGTCCGAGAGGATCCGCAAACTGCGAGTGTTCATGAACCAGAGCTACTACTCGCTGGACTACCAGGAGCAGGAAATCAAGGGCTATGAGCTGGTCGCCGACGCTGGTGAGCGCGGCATTCGGCCCGTTGTTCTCGAGGTCGAGAAGGGAGAACCACTGAAGATTGAGCTGCGCCACTTCCTGGCGCGGTGCGCCGCCGAAGCCGGGCCTTTGGTGACTGGGGTCGAGGGCCGCCGGGCTCTAGCCACGGCGCTCGAGATATTGGCGGCCATCGGGAGCCCCAGGCAGGCGAAAGGAAGCGCGTGACCAAGATTCTGGTGACCAACGACGATGGCGTGTTCTCCGAGGGCATCAAGCTCCTCGCAGCGGCGCTCGAGCCACTGGGTGAGGTGACCGTCGTGGCGCCGGATCGGGAGCAGAGTGCAATGGGGCACGCCCTGACTCTGCAGCGCCCGCTTCGACTGCGACAGATCGGCGAGCGGATCTACTCCGTCGATGGCACGCCGACGGATTGCGTCAACCTGGGAGTTCTCTGGCTGATGAAGGACGACCCGCCGGATCTGGTGGTGTCGGGGATCAACTTCGGACTCAATCTTGGGGACGACGTTACCTACTCCGGCACCGTGAGTGCGACCTTCGAGGGGACGCTCTTGGGGATCCCCTCCGTGGCCTTCAGCCAGGAAGTTGCACAGCCCTTCTCCTTCGGCTCAGGAGCGGCATTCGCTGCCCGCCTCGTGAGCGTGCTCCTGCAGAACGAGCTACCCAGGGATCTACTCTTGAACGTGAACTTTCCGGCCAGCGACTTTCGCGGAGTGCGGCTCACCAAGCTCGGCAACCGGCGGTATCAGCAGACGGTGGTCCAGAAGCTCGACCCCAACGGCCGGGAGTACTACTGGATCTCGGGAACTCCGGTTTGGACCAAGTCCAAAGGCTCGGATCAGGATGCGATCGCGGAGGAGTTCATCTCGATCACACCGCTTCATCTCGACCTGACCGACTACCGCGGCCTCGAATCGTATGGCTGGCTGCACGAGCAGCTAGGCGAGTCCGGAACGGACTGACCTTGCCCAAGGAGCTCTCCTACCAACGGCATCGGATGGTGCGCCGGCTCGAAGAGGAGTTCGAGGTCCGTGATCCCAGGGTCCTGGCGGCCATGGAGAGAGTGCCTCGCCACCTCTTTGTACGCCAGCATCTACGAGCGCAGGCATACAGCGTTCACGCCCTCCCGATCGGTGACGCCCAGACGATCTCGCAACCTGCGGTGGTGGCCCATATGAGTGAGTTGTTGGCGGTTGAGAAGGACCACGGCGTCCTGGAAGTCGGTACCGGTTCCGGATATCAGACGGCAATCTTGGCCGAGCTGGCGAGGCGGGTGTACAGCCTCGAGATTGTCCCCGGCCTGGCTCGCGAGGCGATCCGGAGGATTCGCTCCTTGGGTTACGACAACGTGAAGATTCAGGCCTTCGACGGAACGGTCGGCTGGAGCGAGGCCGCCCCATTCGACCGTATTCTGGTGACCGCCGGCGCTCCCGAGGCACCGACACCACTGCTCGAGCAACTTGCAGTGGGTGGCCGGTTGGTGATTCCTGAAGGGGAGCGGGAGACCCAGCAGCTGGTGGTCTACGAGAAGGGGCCGAAGCGTATGATCCGTAGAGCGGGGGAGGCCGTTTCATTCGTTCCGCTAGTGGGTCGGCACGGCTGGGAGCGCAACTGAATCCGCGCACCAACCGCGGCTCCGAGGCGTGGTACGACGCGAAATCTGATTCCACGTATAATCCCCGGCGCCATAGGCGGCTGTAGCTCAGGTGGATAGAGCGAGGGGTTCCTAACCTCTAGGTCGGGGGTTCGAGTCCTCCCAGCCGCACCAGCGAATTCGCAAGCAGGACTTCAACCAATCCGACAGACAGCCACTCCTCGGCCGCAATAATCGAGGACGCGATAGGACACACGGCATGAGCGATCGACTGACAAGAAAAGAGATCAAGCGCGACGAAGTAATGGAGGGCCTGTCCCGGGTCGTCGCGTTCGTCACCGCGAACCTGCGGGCCCTGGGTTTGGGCTTGGTCGGCGTGCTGGCACTACTGGCCGGATATGCCGTCTGGCAATCGGTGGGGAGCCACCGTGAGGAGGCTGCCAATGAGAGCCTCAGCGCCGCCCTCGAAGGAGTCTCCGATCCTGTTGGGGGTCTTTCGGCAGCCGAGGACGATTTGGTCCAGGTGGCCGAGCGCTACGGGAGGACCAAAGCAGGTTCGATGGCCTACGCGTACCTGGGCACGCTTGCGGCTCAGGCGGAGGACTTCGACGCGGCTCGCGAGAACTGGACAAGGTTCCTTGCCGTCCATAACGACCACGCGTTGGCGGCTGGCATTGAGCGCAATCTAATCTCCCTCGATCGGGCGCAGGGGAACAGCGAGGCCTTGGCCCAGAGATTGCGCGCATCGCTGGCCAGCGGAGACTCAGCTCTGGGACCGGATTCGATGCTCTATGAACTGGCGCTCACCCTCGAAGAGTTGGGCCAGACCGAGGGCGCGCTCGAGATGTACACGCGGCTGCTCGACGAGCATCCGACCTCGGTCTTCGCCACCAAGGCCCGCGAGCGTTCGTCGGCGCTCGAAACGACTTAAGTAGCGACGGCAGGCGGCGGTGGTATGCCTGTTCGGAGTCAGCGCCTCAGGGGAGTGGAGCGAGCCGCCGCTGCTACGAGCTGCGGCCGAAATTGTCGGCCATGAGCGCGAAGTCCATGCCGTTGACGACGCCGTCATTGTTGATGTCGGCAGTCAAGGAGTAGCGCGCCTCTCCGGTCCGAGATCCGAACGCCAGAGCAAGGATGAGCAGATCGATGCCGTCGACGCGGCAGCTTTTGTCCAGGTCGCCGCGCACTATCATTCCGCCATTGACCCGGAACTCTTTGAAGACTCGGTCCGTGACGTTGGGCGGGTCGTTGAGGTCGGAGGAGCGGATCCCGACCTTGGCGTGGCAACCCAGGCTAGCTGCCGTGGTGTCGTGACTCAGCTTGCGGCGTCTGCTGTTCCCGGTCTGGGTCGTCTCGACTGCGACCCCGTTGATCGTAAGTGACGTATTGTCACGGTCGATGCCGGCACCGAGATCGTAGATCGTCAACTCGATGTCGTTCGCCGGTCCGATAGTGCTAACCCGGTAGCCGGGAACAAGGTCTCCGGGCACAGGGCCCCGGCTGTCGACGCCCGAGATCACGTCAAAGAAGAGATCGGCCAGCACCGCAAACCCTGCGGCGTTGGGGTGACCGACCAGATCGTCGCTCGCCTGGTTGTAGAGCGTGCCGAAAACTCCAGGGGTGAAGATGAGTTCGTCGTACGGGTCAACGAGCGGATGAACCTGGCGATAGGCCAGGTCCCGAATTTCCCGCACCAGGCCGAAGGTGAGCTCGTTCCTGAAGTCTCGCCGAGCCGAGGGCGGCCGAGGGATGATCGTGGCGTTGAAGACCTCGAGTCCTGCGGCGGCCCCTCTGTTCCCAATGGCGCCGAGGTTGGCTACCACCGAAGACAGCGAGATCTCGCCTTCGATGATTGCGTCGATGTCGTTGGTGCCCTCCATCAACGCTAGCGCGTCAGCGTTCGGCTCGGCTGATAGGACGGCGCTGATCCGGCTCACACCCCCCGCCGTAGTCTCGCCGTCGCGCCCGTAGTTCAAGACCCTGGCGTCGGGGTTGTCGGCCCGCATCTTGGACTGGAGGCGCCCCGGGTAGCCGCCGCGGTTCTGCCCGTCAAAACGACTGTCACCCCTGGTGATGCTGTCGCCGAAGGCGATGACCACCGAGATGTCCTGGGCCTGCACTTGAGCCGACAGCCCGAGCCAGACGATGGCCAGGAGCACTTTCGCCGGACACCTCATTGAACCGGCTCCCAAAGGAGGGGTGTGCGTGCTCGCCGCCCCGGCCACTCGAAGGCGAGGGATGAACCGCCGCCCGCACGCACCACGGGTGGGCGCCCCGACTCCTCGGGAACGACGGCGAATTCGGTCGGCTCACCATTCTGATCGAAGCTAAAGGCAGTCCAAGCCGCGGGCCAGGCGTTGCGGACCAACAGCAGATCGCGATCCCGTAGGCGCCTGAAGGTGGGTGAGAGGGTGCCCTGTCCTCCCAACGGGCGAGGCGAGGTCCAGCCGCCATTGGCAAACCTCGCTGTGACCACCTCGTATTCGTCGGTCATCCGGCTCCAGGCCACCAGGGCGCCGTCGCCGTGGGGCAGGAGCCACGGAGTGATGTCCGGAACCGAGTTGTTGGCGGCCAATCGACGCGCACGCGACCAGCGCCCTTCCGGAGAGCGCTTGGACCAGAAGATCTCGTCATCGCGGCCATCGAAGCGACTCCACACAAGCAGCCATGAGCCGTCGGCGAGAACTGCAGCGCTGAGGCCAGCCTGCCCTCCGACTCCGGCCGGGCTGACGGTGGCGACCGCGTCGAAGGACCCTTCCTCGAAGGCCGCGGCTCGGACCGCCAGGCGGGTTGGCGAGTCGCCCTCCAGCCACGCTATTCCGTGCAAACCGGAGGGCGAGACGATCGGTGTGGGCCGGGTACGAATCGATCTCTCTTCTTGGGCTGGCTGCCGGAGTCTACGCGCGCCGTGGCCGAAGTTTGCCACCAGGCTCAGGTCCACGCCGCTCTTGCCCAATCGGACCCCCGCGGCTATCCACCCATTGGCGAACTCCGAAAGGCTGAGCCAACGCTCGCCGCGGCGAACTCTGAAGGACTGTCGGGCGCCGTCCGGGGCCTGCAAGCGGGCCCTCCGCTGATCGATCGCGGCGACCCAGCCTCGTTGAGCCTCGGTCGCCTGCAGCATTCGATCCGGCGTACGTCGACCGCCCGCTGCCATGAGCGGGAGGAGGAGGATCGAGAGGGTCAAGGCGACGTAACGGGTCATTCGAAGCATCCTAAGGGCCGCTTACAGGCACTGTCAACGGGACTTGGCACCGTCTGGCGGCTCTTGTGAGCGGCGTGGAGAGTCCCTATGATCCGACCTATGCGGGCAGCGATTCTGGCGGTCGGATCGGAGCTTCTTGGCACCGAGCGGTTGGACACCAACTCACTTCGGCTGGCAGAGAGTCTCGAGCGCTACGGCGTGGAGCTTGTCGCCAAATATGTAGTGGGAGACCAGGCTGACCGTATCGAGAACACCGTTAGCGAACTGGTCGGATTGGTCGATCTCGTTTTGATCACGGGCGGGCTTGGGCCGACTTCGGATGACCTGACCCGGCCTGCCACGGCGCGGGCTCTGGGTCGGAGCCTCAGTATCGATCCGACTATCGTCGAGGACATACGGAGCAAGTTCGCGGCTTTCGGACGTGAGATGTCGCCGAGCAATGAGCGCCAGGCCGAGGTACCGCTCGGGGCCCGGGTCATCGAGAACCCCCGCGGTACGGCCCCTGGCCTCGTGCTGGAGCACGGAGGATCCACCTTCTTTCTGTTCCCTGGGGTCCCAAGGGAACTCGAGGGCATGATCGAGACCTCGCTCGAGCCCTGGCTCTCAGTGCACGGCGCAGGGACCCCCGAACATCGGAGAGTTCTACGGGTGGCGTGCCTGCCTGAGTCAGAGGTAGAGGATAGGTTGGCGCCGGCCTACGAGGCTCTCGGCGAGATCGGTCTCCTCGCGTCGCCTGGTGACATTCGTGTCTGCCTGCGGGCATCGAGACGTGAGGACCTGGAGAGGGCCGAAGGGCTGGTCAGGAGCTGCCTTGGAGAGGCGGTTTACGGGGTCGGTGAGGTAGAGCTCGAGGAAGCGGTGGGTCAGGGACTACGCGAGCACGGCCTGACCTTGGCAACGGCGGAGTCCTGCACCGGTGGCTGGATTGCCCAGCGTCTCACCGCAGTGGCCGGGAGCAGCGACTACTTCCCGGGCGGTATCGTCGCCTACGACAACCGGATCAAGGCCGAGCAGCTCGGAGTGCCGCAAGCACTGATCGATGAGCATGGGGTCGTGAGTCGCGAGGTCGTCTCGGCCATGGCACGCGGGGCCAACGAGCGCCTGGGCAGCGACTGGGCAGTTGCGGTCAGCGGCATCGCGGGCCCCGGGGGCGGGAGCGCCGAGAAGCCGGTGGGAAGGGTCGAGCTTGCCTTGGCGCGATCTCGAGGCGAAGTCGATCACCGGCAGCTCCAGCTACCGGGCGATCGGCGCACGATTCGGCTGCTGACGACTCAGTGGGCTCTCGATCTAGTACGGCTCCAACTCGCCGCGTTGAAGACCTCTCCGGTATGAAGAGAGCTTGCCACGACCTCGGAGCGATCGGCGCTTGATCTGGCTGTCGATAGCGGCCGCCTACCTGATCGGCGGATTGCCGTTCAGTTACTGGCTCGTAAGGTGGCAGCGTCCGGGGAGTGACCTGCGTCTGATGGGCAGTGGCAACCCCGGGGCGACCAACGCCTTCCGGGTCGGCGGCAGGACGATCGGCTTGGTCACACTGGTGCTCGACATTCTCAAGGGTCTGGTGGCGGTCGAGCTGGCGCGCGTTCTCGGAATCGAGGCCTCGCTCCTGGGGGCGACAGCCCTCGCGGCAGTCGTCGGGCATATCGCACCCGTGTGGCTTGGCTTCCGTGGCGGTAAGGGCGTGGCGACAGCGACAGGTGGCTTGGCGAGCCTCGCACCGGGAGCGCTGGCCGTCGCGGGAATGGTCTTCATCGTCATGCTCTTGGCCACCCGGATCGTGGCAGTGAGCTCTATCGCGGCAGCCCTCACCCTACCCCTGGCGGCATGGGTGCTGATGAGCCCTGGACCGGACGCAGGGTGGTCGGTGATAGTTTGGATTCTTCTAATCTCCTTGCTTGTCGTGGCGCGTCATCGGGCCAACCTGCGGCGGCTGCTGAGTGGACGAGAGGCGCGGTTGGGCGCCGAATTGGAGGACATGTGGCCTCGGGGCGAGGATCGATGAAGCGGATCGGAGTTCTTGGCGCAGGTTCCTTTGGGACGGCCTTGGCCATCCACTGCGCAAGACATGGGATGGAGACTCTTCTCTGGGCCCGTAGCGCCGAGATGGCGGACGGCCTGAATCGAAGCCGCGTCAACGAGCGTTACTTGCCGGCGGTCGAGTTGCCGCCGACGCTCGCAGCTACGGCGGAGCTCGGTGCGCTGGATGGTTGCTCGCTGGTGCTCGTAGCCGTGCCTTCTCACGGTTTTCGTGAGGTTGTACGCAACTACTTCGCCGCGAGCGGCTCCCGTGAGGGGCTCACCATGGTCTCGGCCAGCAAGGGTATTGAGACCGACGGCCATGCCCGGATGAGCGAGGTCCTGAAGACCGAGGCCGCGCGTGCCGGCAGAGAGGTGGCTGCGGCGGCGTTGTCGGGGCCGACCTTCGCCGGAGAGCTCGCTCGTGGTGTGGCCAGCGCGGCAGTCGTCGCGGCTGAGACTGAGGAGGTGGCGACCACGCTCTGCGCCGAGCTCGCGAGCCCGTCGTTCCGCCTTTACTCTTCGACGGATCTGGCGGGCGTCGAGCTGGGGGGTGCGACGAAGAACGTGATCGCGATCGGCGCAGGCATGATCCATGGCCTCGGGCTGGAACAGAAGACTGGGCAGAACACCCAAGCAGCACTCATTACCCGAGGCCTCCATGAGTTGACTCGTCTGGGTGTGGCTTGCGGCGGCCGGCCGTCTACCTTTTCGGGTCTGGCCGGCCTCGGAGACCTGGTGTTGACCTGCACCGGTGGAGCCTCGCGCAATCGCGCCGCGGGCGAGTCCCTGGCCAGGGGGCTCTCTCTCGACGATATCCGCCAAGCGACTCACTCGGTGGCCGAAGGCCTGGTCAACGCGCGTTCGGTAGCCTCTCTGGCGGCGGATCGCGGCGTCGAGGTGCCAATCACCGAGCAGATGAATGCAGTGATCTACGAAGGCAAGCCGCCGGCCGCTGCCCTCGCGGCCCTGATGACGCGCGACCTGAAAGCGGAGACCCAATGAGCACCGACCACCAGACAGTGTTGATTCTCGATTTCGGCAGTCAGTTCACCCAGCTCATAGCCCGCCGTGTGAGGGAAAACCGGGTCTACTGCGAGATCCACCCGCCGAATCTCGATCTGGCTGAGATCGAGCGGCGGAGCCCGATCGGGGTGATCCTCTCCGGCGGGCCACAAAGCGTCTACGAGGAGAACGCGGCCCGGCCCGACCCGGCGATCTTCGATCTCGGTGTGCCCATCCTGGGCATCTGCTACGGCATGCAGCTGATGGCCCACGAACTCGGAGGCCAGGTTGAGAGTTCGAGTCATAGAGAGTACGGACGAGCGGAGATCGACCTCAGCCATTCCGGGGCGCTCTTCGATGGCTGCGAGGCGCGAGAGACGGTGTGGATGAGTCACGGCGATCGGGTCAATCGCGTCCCAGCGGGGTTCACCGCATGCGCTTCTACGGCCAACGCCCCCATCGTCGCTTTCGAGGACCGTGCACGCGCCCTTTACGGAATCCAGTTCCATCCCGAGGTTTCCCACACGGTGTCCGGAGACCAGATTCTGCAGAACTTCCTCTACGGGGCCTGTCACGCGGCAGGGGATTGGGGCATGGCCTCCTTTCTCGAGGAGACGATCGCCGGTCTCGAAGCGGATGTGCCGACAGGCAACATCATCTGCGGGCTCTCCGGTGGTGTGGACAGCTCGGTCGTCGCGGTGCTTCTCAACCGAGCGTTCGGTGACCGTGTCAAGCCCGTGTTCGTAGACAACGGCCTCCTGCGCAAGAACGAGTTCGAACAGGTGACGCACGCCCTCAAGGACGGCCTGGGGCTGGATGTCCTTGCCGTCGACGCCGCGGATCAATTCCTCCACCAACTCGCCGGCGTGACCGACCCTGAGGAGAAGCGCCGGGTCATCGGCCGCGTTTTCATCGACGTGTTTCAAGCGGCTGCCGCGAACATCGAAGACGCAGGCTATCTGGCCCAGGGCACGCTCTATCCCGATGTCATCGAGTCGGTCTCGGTCGGTGGACCTTCGGCGACGATCAAGACCCACCACAACGTGGGTGGTCTGCCCGAGAAGCTGGGATTTGAGCTCATCGAGCCGCTGAGAATGCTGTTCAAAGATGAGGTTCGGCAGCTTGGGCGGGAGTTGGGGATCCCCGAGGCGCTCATCGGCCGGCATCCGTTTCCCGGACCAGGGCTCGCAGTGCGGATCATCGGAGACGTAACGGCCGAGCGTACGGCCCTGCTGCGAGAGGCCGACGCCATCTTTATTCACGAGCTGCGGGAAGCGGGCTACTACGACAAGGTCAGCCAGGCCTTTGTCGTTCTCCTACCGGTCAAGACCGTCGGCGTCATGGGAGACTTCCGCACCTACGACCATGTGGTGGCACTCAGAGCGGTCGAGACTCAGGACTTCATGACTGCTGACTGGAGCCACCTGCCGTCAGATCTCCTGGGGCGCACGGCCAATCGCATCGTCAACGAGGTCGATGGCGTCAACCGAGTGGTTTACGACATCACCAGCAAGCCGCCGGCGACGATCGAGTGGGAGTAGCCGGGCATTGGCCCTGACACAGCCTTCGGGCTTCGAGTTGGTAACCCGCACCGGTTGCCACCTCTGCGATGTGATGGAGGCTGAACTACGTCCGGTTCTGTCCGATCATGGACTTCACCTGGCGCTGCGGGATGTCGATGAGGAGAAGGAACTGCTCGAGCGCTATGGCGACGTCGTGCCGGTTCTTCTTCGCGATGGTCGACCGGTGGCCAAGGTTCGGCTCGAGCCGGGCCAAGTCGAGCGGCTTATCCGTCGTCGCCGTTGAGGGCGACTTCAGGGTCGTGGGCTGTGCCGTTGGCCTTGAAGAGGAAGCTATTGCCGCGCAGCCAAGGCGCGAGCTCGAGTTGAGTCAGGTGCTCCCGCATCTCCTCGGTGCGCTCGGCCTCCAAATGCCAGCCCCGAACCTCGAACCAATCTAACCAATCGCTATGTGGGCGGCAGTTGATGTGGCCCCGCCCCGCCTGCCCCTCGGGCGCGGCGGAGAAGTAGATCCACGAGCGAGCGACCCGGGTCAGGGTTTCGACGAGGGAGAGCGAGCGGTCGGGTGCGATGTGCTCGGCGACTTCAACGCAGCAGGCGAGGTCGAAGGAACCGACCGCCGCCCCGAAGTCAGCGACCCTGATCGCGCCGTTCAGGCGTTTGCCAAGCAGGTGTGGAACGTCGGGAGAAAGATCGACGCCGGCGATGGACTTTCCGGCATCGTGGAACCGCTCGAGGAGAAACCCGTTGCCGCATCCGACATCGATCGCAGACTCGAAGGCCAGGCGCTCGAGCAGAAAATCCGCCACCAGATCGTAGTCCGGACGGAATCGTTCCCGCCGTCTCAAGTCACGAAGACGGTAGGGCTTGGGTCGGCGGGCCAGCCGCCGGAGCACACTCACTTGGTTTCCTCGGCTTCCTCTTCCACGATCGTCGACCAGTCGATTGGCTGGAGCCGATCAGGGTTCTTTTTTAGCATCTTTGCGAGGCGGACTGCGAATCTGCTCTGCAAGGCTTCAATCTTGCCGTTCTCGAGGCCATCGGTACTGACCCAGCCGCCGGCGATCATGCCATGGCCGCCACCCTTGCCGCGCTTCCCTAGCAAGCGGCGCATCTGGCGTCCCGCGTCACCTCGCGGGTTGGTCGTGCGCATCGACAGGTAGAGCCGGCCCTGGTGGGTACCGGTGCACAGAGACCAGGTCTTGCGCTCCAGCCGCAAGAGGAGATCCGCAACCTCAGGCACGATGTCCGGCTGATCTACGGGGCCGAGGTGGGACACCACGAGGGTGCTGACGGTCTGCATGCGCTCGACTGCCCGGCGAAGCGTGTGAAAGTAGGCGAGGCTCAAGGGCGGCAGCCGGATCTTGCCCAGCGCCCTCAAATCGGCCAAGGGCTGCAACCGATCGTGCATCACACGGTCGGCGGTCGAATACTCGCGGCTGAGGTTCTGTGTCTCGGTCACGATGGCGTAGAGCAGCGCCGTGGCGTTCGCTCGGGAGATTTCGATCTCAGCCGTCTCAAGATACTCGGCCAGAATGGTCGCCGTCGCGCCGTAGTCGATGCGCACGTCGGCGAAGAGGGCATCCCGGGTTTGCCGTCGAATCGGATGGTGGTCGAAAACCAGATCGGCACGGAGGTGCTCGGGGAAGTGGCTGTTGCCGGTCTGCGGCTGACAGTCGACCAGCGCGAAGTGGCGGTAGTTCTTCCAGTTGAGCCGCCTGATGTGGCTCAGCTGGAGCCCGAGGGTGCGGACCATCTGGCGGTTCTCGGCCCGGCCGATAATGCCGCCGTAGGCGATTGTCACCTTGCGGCGGAACTTCTTGCGCAGCAGAGTGGTCAGGGCGGCCGCTGCGGCGATCGAGTCCGGATCCGGGTTGTCATGTGTGAGCACCAGCCAGCGGCCGCCTGATGAATGGCGGTCCATCAGCGCTTCCAATTCGGCGAAGCGCTCACGAGTGAGCTCAGTAGTCATGGAGCGCCGCATTGTACCCGAGCGGTGAGCACTCTGACGTGGAATGAGTCCGCGCCCTTCCGGCGGGCGTATTAGTCCAGAAGCGTGAACCAGTTGGGCGATCCCGCCCGAACCCGAGCGACCGAGCACAGCATTTCCGGAGAAGCCAGGATGAAGCGAGCAGTCGGAGTTCTTTGCGCGATGGGTCTGGCTATCGCGTGTGCACCCGTGGAGCCCGGACACGCCCTCAAGGGGCACGACGACGTGGAGATCTGGAACTCGCTCCTGGCCCAGCACGGCCTTGATGGAGGTTTGGACTACGCAGGGTTGGCGGGCAACGAGGCGGAGCTGGATCGGTATCTGGCGACCGTGGCGACAGCGGACCCCGAGGCGATGGCCGAGTCGCGTCGGTTGTCGTTTTGGATCAACGCCTACAACGCCGTGGTGGCCAAGCTTGTACTCGAGCGCTACCCGGAGATCACCTCGGTGCGGGACGTCGATGGGTTCTTCGACGGCCTGACCTACCGGGTCGCTGGCGAAGAGCGGACTCTCGACGCGATCGAGACCGAGGCCCGCGACAGCGGTGATCCGAGGGTGCACTTCGCGGTTGTATGCGCCTCAACCAGCTGTCCGGGACTTAGAGCCGAGGCCTTCGTGGCTGATCGGCTGGACCAGCAGTTGGAAGAGCAGACCGGTGCGTTTCTCGCCGATACCACGAAGGGGTTGCGCTTCGACGAGGCGAGCGGGGATCTCTATCTATCGTCGATCTTCAAGTGGTACGCCGGGGACTTCACCGGAGGCAGCACCGTGGTTGCATTCTTCGCGCGCGGCAAAGTCGTCGAGTGGTTGATGCCGCACCTGCCGAGCGACCTCGCGGCGCGAATCAAGACAGCGGATCCCTCCGTGCGCTATTTGGACTACGATTGGAGCCTCAACGACCGTTGAGGTTTCAATGATCCCAGAGCTCTTTCATCTAGGCCCCATCAGCATCAGTCCGTTCGGGCCGGCCATGGTGGCCGCCTTTCTGCTGGGCTGGGCGCAGCTGCGCTGGGGGATGAAGTACTACGACCTCCTCGACGAGGAGAATGCCAGTGCCATCCTCCTGGCGGCAGGCGTCGGCGGGATCGTCGGCGCCAAGGTCTATTACGCCCTCTTGTACGGCGACTGGCGCTTACTGCTCGATCGCTCGGGGCTCGTCTGGTACGGAGGGCTGATCGGCGGGACTCTAGCGGTCTTGTGGACCGTCCGCCGGCGTGGCCTGCCGGCGCTCAGAATGGTCGATATCGGTACACCTGCGGTGGCCGTAGGCTACGGCATCGGCAGGATCGGCTGCTTTTTGGTCGGTGACGACTACGGGACGGCGACGAGCCTGCCGTGGGGAGTCAAGTTCCCGTACGGATTGCCCTATCCCACGACAGCGGCCAACATGCGCGGCTTCAGCGGCGAGGTCGATCCCAGTCTTCCGGCCGACGCACTGGTGGCGGTCCATCCGACTCAGCTGTACGAGACCGCAGCCGCCGTTGTCATGCTCCTGGTCTGTCGACGGTTGTTGATTCGGCGGGCGCGGCCTGGGGTCGTGGCAGTGGTGGGCTTTTCCATCCTCGCTTTCGAACGCTTCCTGGTCGAATTCGTGCGGGCCAAGGACGATCGCTTCTTCGGGGATCTTTCGCTGGCCCAGGTTCTGAGTCTGGCGATTCTCGTCGGTCTCGCTTACACCTGGACGCGACTCGACTCCAAGGCTGTCTGACGGAGGGCGAGAGACTGCCGGCCCAGATTCGAGAACGGGTATCAGCGGGAATCGCCCCGACCCACAAGAGGTTGAGAGAGTAGGTTGCACTCGGGACACTCGTTGGCCGGGGGCGAGCTGGAGAGGAGTTGCAAGATGAAGATGATTGGACAGGTCGGGCTGGCCGCGCTAGTGCTCGTGAGTCCCATGGCTGCCCAGGAGGAGCCTGAGCCGGGGCTCTTTTCCGACAGGGTCGACGTTCGGGTCGTGAACATCGAAGTGGTGGTCACCGACCGGGACGGCGTGCCGGTCCGTGGACTCGGCGCCGATGCTTTTGTGCTCCAGGTGGATGGGCAAGAAGTGCCGGTCGACTACTTCAGTGAGATTCGAGGAGGACAGGCCTTGCTCGAACCGGGAGGAGGGGCGCGTGATCTGCCCTCGGTTCCGGCCCTGGTGCCGGGCAAGCCTGTAGGGACGAGCTACCTGGTCTTCATCGATGAGTTCTTCACTTTCAAGGAGGATCGGGATCGGGTACTGGACGGGATCGAAACGGACCTGGGACTGCTCGGTGAGCAAGACCTTATGGCGATCGTCGCCTTCGACGGCCGCCAATTGGAGATGCTGACCAGTTGGACCGGGTCGCGGCAAGCTCTCGGGCGTGCCCTCGACGCAGCGCGGGCTCGGCCGACCAAGGGACTGAACCGGCTCGCCGAGTTGAGAGCGTTCGAGCGTGGCGCCGATACCCGGCCGGGGGGCGCGTCCGCCTTTGGCATGGATCCCGAGACGAAGTCGTTCATTCTGCGCCTGGGAGACCAAATCGACCGGATGGCGCGTGGAGCCGCGGCCACTCTGCGAGGCTTCGCATCACCCCCGGGCCGCAAAGTGATGGTCCTGGTCAATGGTGGGTGGCCCTTCAGTCTCACCGAGTTCGTCGCGGCGGACTATCGCGCCACCAGCGAACTGACTCTGGTCGACCGCGAGCAGCTCTTCCGTCAGGTCAGCGACACTGCGAACCTCCTCGGATACACCGTCTACCCGGCGGACGCGTCCGGTCAGGGCACCCGGTGGCTCGAGGACCCGGCGTCTGCGTCGCGGGCGCAGCCGGGTGCCCCCGCGCTCTACACGGCGCGCCGCGTCGGCCGGCAGTTCAGTTCGCGCTACATGGCCAAGGAGACGGGCGGCAAGGCCCTGCTTTACGAGAACGCCGAGCGAGCCTTCAGTCGGGTCGTCGAAGATACGCGTTCCTACTATTGGCTGGGTTTCTCCCCGACGCGGGCCTGGGACGATCGCAAACACGACATCGAGATCCGCACGCGCGATGGCCAGCTCGAGGTCCGAACCCGACAGGGATTCCTCGATTCGTCCCGCAGCACTGAGGTGACGCATCAGGTCGAGAGTGCGTTCCTCTTCGGCTCCTCGCCCGACTCTTCAGAACTCGAGGTGGCTCTCGGTGAGTGGCGGCGGGCCGGCTTCCGCAAGGCGGAGGTCCCCTTGACGATAGGCATTCCGATGAGCGCTCTGACCTTCGTTCCCAACGGAGAGGGTGTGGTTGCCGAGTTGGAGCTCCGTCTGGCCGTCGAGGACAAGGCCCTGCGACGGGCCGAGATTCCCGTGATCCCCATTAGCCTGCAAGGCGAGGACGCGCCGGGGCCGAAGGCCCGTTGGGAGTACACGGTGCCGCTGCGTTTGCGGCGACAGAAACACCGTGCGCTGGTCGCTCTCTATGACGTCGTGAGTGGTAAGATCTACTCCTCGAGTATCGATATCGAGCCGTAGAAGCCTGTCGCTTCTACAACGGGCAAGACGCCCACAAGTCAACGACCCAAGCTCGGTATTGCCCGAGATTCCTGGAGCAGAATGATGAGAAAGCATCGCACATGGTGGGCGGCGCTGGGCCTGCTACTGGCCACGACCGTGACGGCTCAAGAGGCCGCTGAGGAGCCCTCTGCAATCGCTCAGGCAGTCGAGGGGGAGGGCATCTTCTTCGAAACCGTCGATGTCAATCTGGTCAATTTCGAGGTCTACGTCACCGACAAGCAAGGCAACCCCGTCGAGGGTCTGACTCGAGACGATTTCGAGATTCTCGAAGACAAACGACCGGTGACGATTACGAATTTCTTCACCGTCAAGGAGGGCCGCCCCGTCACTCCGGCGGCCCCGGAAACGGTCCTCGCGGCGCCACTTCCTGTCAGCGACACGCTGCCGGACTCAGTGCCCGAGTTCGAAATACCCGAGGACCAAAGGCTCTACCTCGTCGTCTATATCGACAACTTCAATATCCGGCCGTTCAACCGCAACCGGGTCTTCGTCCAGTTGCGGCAGTTTCTCGCTGCGGAGTTGAGTTCTGACGATCGAGTGATGCTGGTCACCTATGACCGATCTCTTCACTATCGCCACCCCTTCACCGGAGACCCCGAGATCATCGCTCGTAGTCTCTTCGAACTGGAGGACCTCTCGGGCCATGCGCTCTCGACGGACTCGGACCGCAGAGACATCCTGCGAGACATCTCGGAGGCCAGGAGCCTGGGCGAAGTGGAGTGGCGGGTGCGGACCTTCGCCGAGTCGCAGTTCAATGACCTGAGCTTCAGCATCGACGCCATGGAGGGCTTGATCGAGGATCTGGGCGGGCTGCCGGGTCGCAAGGCCTTGCTCTACGTGAGTGACGGACTTCCGTCCGTTGCGGGCGAAGACCTGTTTCACGCGCTGCAGCGCAAGTTCGACTCGACGGCGTCACTGAGCACGGCTCAGGACTTCAACGCCCACAAGATGATAGGGAGGCTCGGAGCGAAGGCCAACACCAATCGCGTCACTTTCTACACGATCGACGCCGCCGGACTGCGCGTGGCCGGAGGCTCGAGTGTCGAGGTCGCGACCGCCGAGGAGGCTGGTCTGGCGCAGTTCGTGGACAGCGTCTACATCAGCAATCTGCAGTCAACGCTCTTGCGATTGGCCGAGGACACCGGCGGGCAGGCCGTGATCAACGCCAACAACGTGTCCAAGGGCTTGAGCCGTATCGCGCGTGATTTCAAGACCTACTACTCGCTCGGGTACGTGCCGGCGCACAGCGGCGACGGGCGTTACCACAACGTCGAAATCAGGCTCAAGGAGAAGCGCAAGGGCGTGAGAGTGCGGCATCGCGCCGGCTACCGAGACAAGCCGATGACCGAGCGGATGAACGCCAGCGCAATGGCAACGTTGGTCTATGGTTTCGAGGAGAATCCGCTCGATGTCGCGATCAAGATCACGGGCAGCCGTCCGGATGGCCAGGACGCCACGAACTACCATCTGGTCGATATCGTGGTCGAAATTCCGATCAAGTCGATCGAGTTGGTGAAGATAGGCGACTTCCATGTCGGCCAGACCAAGGTCTACTTTGCCGCCATGGACGAAGAGGGCGCGCCGTCCGATGTGTCTGAAGTGCCGTTGAATTTGCGTATTCCCGACGACCAGCTGGAGACTGCGTTGACTCAGCTTTATCCCTATCGAGTCACGTTGAGGATGCGCCTCGGGCCCCACCGCCTGGCTGTTGGGGTCTACGACGAGGTCGCGGCGAACAAGTCGTTCGTCAGCCGCCAGTTCGTGGTCGGACGTTGATGCGGGCCCTGCTCACACGGTGGGCAGAGACGGCGCGCTCGGTGGGCGCTGCGTTGCTCGAGGTGCTGGCCGCTGAGGCCGGAGAGCTGCAAAGCGATCTGCAGAAGTCCGGCCGCGAATTGCGCGGGGCGCTGGTTCTGCTGGGCCTGGCGGCCGGTGTGGCCTTCTGGACGATCGGCCTCGGAATCTGGCTGGCGGTCGAGCTCCTGACCCTGCGATTTCCCGCCTATGGCGCCGCCCTTATCGTCTTCGCTGTCGGCGTGAGCCTCTGCCTGCTCCTGTTCTGGTTGGGTAAACGCCGCCTGCGGAGGCTCGAGACGCCGCTCGACGCGGTGCGCCGCCGCACCCAGTCTCATGCCGAGTGGTGGCAGCAGACCGTGCTCCCCGAGATGGGCATCGAGACTCCGGCCGTGGATGACGACGAGCGGCTCGACGAGGCTTGATCGAAACGGATTGCTCGAACCCGGGTGACGGTTGGAGCTGAGAGCCTACTAGGGTGCAGGTCACCTGGCAGGGGCGGCAGGGCCCCGAATTCCCTCGCGGGCCGTGCTTGCCGGGCCTAGGCGGCCTGAGGCCGCTTGAAGACCATCGCAATGTTGTCCGTGGCGCCACTCTTGAAGTTGACCGAGGTGATGGAGACCAACTCCCAGCCTTCGGTCCCCATTCGGTTCATCTGTTCAGCGGCGTTCGGATCCAGTCGATAGTTCTCACTCCGGATGTTGATGATCTTGTACTCCCATGCGGTCATCGGCTACCCCCCTTTCGGCAGGTTTGTACCCCTCACTGAGTTGCCTCGACCTTGCGCCGAGTTTACCGCAACGCAACGCCTGGGGTTCGTTCGGGGCTTGCTCGAGCCCCTGGCGCGGGGGGAGAGTGCGGAATCGTCCCTTCCATCGTCGACCGGGGTAACATTGGGGATGTGGGGGACCCAGGCTGTGTCGTTGTCTTCAGCAAGCCGGCTCGCCCCGGGCTGGTGAAAACGCGATTGGTCGGTGAGCTCTCGGCTCAACAGACTGCCGAGCTCCACCAAGCTTTTCTCGATGATCTGCTGGAGCGCTTGGCCGGCGGCCCGCACGAGGTCCGAATCGCTTGGGCCCTCGAGAGCGGTGAGTCCAAGCCGGCCAGCGAACTGCCGGCGATGACCCAGAGGGGGCGTGATCTGGGAGAGCGCCTGTTCGACGCCTTGAGCCGCGCCGCGCGGGACCATCAGTGGTGTGCGGCGGTCGGCAGCGACCACCCCGAGTTGCCAGGGGAGCGCATCGACGCGGCCTTCGAGCTTCTGCGCCAAGGAGCTGACCTCGTCCTCGGCCCGGCAGAGGACGGCGGGTACTACCTGGTGGCTGCCGCGAGGGAGACTCTACGGCGGGAAGTGTTCTCCGACATCGCGTGGAGCACGCCACGAGTGCTGGAAGAGACTGTCGAACGCAGCGCTCAACTGGGGCTGCGAGTGGCCTTTCTGCCGCTGGGCCATGATGTAGACACGCCTGAAGACCTGCCACGCCTCGGGTCCTACCTGGCCGCCCACCCCACGGAGTGTCCGAGAACTCGGGATCTTTTCGAGCGCTGGGGATTGGTCCCGGCTCCATGAGGGTCCTCGAGGTCGCGGCGACCCGTGAAATCGACCGCAGGGCGACGGAGGAGTTCGGTATTCCCAGCCTGCTGCTGATGGAGAACGCCGCCCTCGGCGTCGTCGAAGCTCTGGGCGAGGGCTTCCCTGAGGCAGATCGAGTGTTGATCTTGTGCGGCCCGGGCAACAACGGCGGCGACGGCCTGGCCGTCGCCCGGCACCTGGACGCTCGGGGTTTCGATGTCGAGGTCTGGTTGGTGGGCGAGAGCGACCTACGTGGCGACGCGGCTGTGCAGCAGCAGATCTGCGCACGTCAGGGAGTCGCCTCCCGGCGGGTCACAGTCCAAGACGACCTCCCTGCAGGCCCTCATGAGTGGGACGTTGTGGTTGATGCTCTCTTTGGCATTGGCCTGACCCGACCGCTCGCGGGCATCCATGCGAGCGTTGTCGATTGGCTCGCCGGGCAAAGCACTCCCTGTCTGGCGGTAGACCTTCCGAGCGGCCTGTCCGGCGACTCTGCCAGCGTGATCGGGCCTCATGTGAGAGCCGATGCGACAGTGACCTTCGAGACGCCCAAGCCGGCCCACGTCCTCCCTCCGGCCTGTGATGCCGTCGGCGAAGTCATCGTGGCCGACCTGGGTGTGCCGCCAGCGCTGGTGGCCGAGGCGAGTGGGGATCTCGTGTTGGCGACGCCGGAACTCGCAGCCTCTTGGTTGGGCCTGCGCAGCCGGGGCGGTCACAAGGGCGACTTCGGCCACGTTCTGGTGGTCGCCGGGTCCCAAGGAATGGGTGGAGCCGCTGTGCTCGCTGCGCGGGGAGCCCTGCGCGGGGGCGCCGGGCTGGTGACCGCTGCCGTGCCCGAGAGCGTGTTGGCCGCGGTGGCGGGCGCCTCGCTCGAGTCGATGACGCTGGCCCTGCCCGAGACCGTTGAAGGCTTGCTCTCACCGACCGCGGTGGAACCTCTTCTGGCCGCGGCCGAAACTCGCGATGTGTTGGCGTTGGGGCCCGGCCTGGGGGCCGGCGAAACGGTGGAGGAGATCGTGCTCGAGATCGTGTCCAACACTCGAGTTCCGTTGGTCATCGATGCCAGCGCGCTGACGCCGTTGGCGGGGCGGCTCGAAGTCCTGCGCAGCCGCCGGGCTCCGGTCATCCTGACTCCGCATGCGGGAGAACTAGGGCGACTCCTTGGGGTCGATGCGGCCGAGATCACGGCCGATCGCCTGAGCTTCGTCCGTCGAGCGGTCGAGGAGACCGGCTCGGTGGTGTTGCTCAAGGGCCAAGCGACCCTGACGGCCGATGGTGAGGGCGTGACCATCAACTCGACGGGCAATCCCGGATTGGCAACCGGGGGCACCGGGGATGTTCTGACCGGGCTCATTGCGGCGCTGTGGGCCGGTTGCCAGCGGTCGCCGACGGCTGCGGCGCGGCAGGCTGCTGCCCTGGGCGCATTCGTGCACGGCGGCGCCGGCGACCTTGCGGCAGAGGCAATGGGAGAGACTGCCCTGACGGCAGGCGACCTCCTACCGCGACTGCCGGAAGTGCTGCGCGGCCTGGAGACATCATGACTCGGTGGGTTTCGCATTCGGAGACCGAGACCGAGGCGGTCGGACGGGAGCTCGGGCAGCGACTCGAGCCCGATGGAGTCCTGCTCCTTTCGGGCGAATTGGGCGCCGGCAAGACCGTGCTCGTCCGCGGCCTGGCAGCTACCCTCGGGATCGACCCCGCTGAGATACAATCCCCGACCTTCACCCTGATGCGATCGCATCAGGGAACCGGCGGCTCGCTATTGCACGTCGATTTATACCGTCTCGAACCCGAGGAAATCCCCGAAATAGGTCTCGAAGAGGCCCTGTACGGATCAGGTGTCAAAGTGATCGAATGGGCCGAAAGGTTGCCGTACCAGGTCCCGGGCGCTCTGCAGTTGACGCTGCGTCGTGGCGGGGAGGAAGGCGAGCGAGAGATCGAGCAACTCAGTACTGACTAGGAGGTCACACTCGTTATGAGCATCAAGAAAGTTGGCGTTATGGGCTGCGGCCTGATGGGCTCGGGAATCGCCGAAGTTGCGGCCCGATCCGGTCACGAGACCATTGTCCGTGAAGTGTCCCAGGAGTTCCTCGACAAGGGGATGGCTCGGATCGAGAAGTCACTGGGGCGGGCGGTGGAGAAGGGCAAGATGGAGGCCGATGAACGCGCCGCCATCCTTGCCAGGATCTCAGGTACGACTGAGCTGGCGGATCTAGCCGACTGCGATCTGGTGGTCGAAGCGATCGTCGAGAACCTAGAAGAGAAGTGCCGCACCTTCGCTGCCCTCGACGAGCTAGCCAAAGAGAGCGCGATTTTCGCCAGCAACACCTCTTCACTCACCATCACGCAGATCGCGATGGCTACCCAACGCCCGGAGCGCTTTGTTGGGCTGCACTACTTCAACCCAGTGCCGGTGATGAAGCTGGTCGAGGTGGTTCGCACTCTGGCGACCGATGAGGCCGCGCTGGCGGAGGTCCACGACTATGTCCGTGCGACCGGCAAGGAGCCGGTGGACTGCCGCGACAACTCCGGCTTCATTGTCAACCGACTGCTGGTGCCCTATCTGCTAGACGCTATTCGGGCCTACGAGGAGGGCGTTGGCAGCGTCGAGGACATCGACAAGGCGATGCAGCTCGGGTGCGGCCATCCAATGGGACCTCTGACCCTGCTCGATTTCGTGGGCTTGGATACCACCTACTACATCGCCAACATCATGTTCGAGGAGTACCGCGAGAAGCGCTTTGCGCCGCCGCCGTTGCTCAAGCAGATGGTCTTGGCCGGCCGACACGGGCGCAAGAGCGGCCGCGGCTTCTACGACTACAGCGGCAAGTAGCCCTGGTGTTATCTTCCGATGACGGTCCATCATGATCCCGGCCTGCCTATGACTCAGGTGACTCTCGCCGACGAGGGCATCGCCGCGCTCTTCGGCACCCAGGACGAAAACCTGCGTCATATCGAGCGGGCCTTCGAGGTGTCGTTGAGCGCTCGCGGCAACAAGGTGCAGATCGGCGGCGAGCCTGAGCGTCAGGAGGTCGTAGAGAGACTGCTGCAGCAGCTCTCAGCCTTGCTCGACCGGGGCTACAAGTTGCACAGCGACGACGTCGACACGGCCGTGCGAGTCCTTCAGGAAGCGCCCGAGACCTCGCTCCAGGACTTCTTTCTGCCCGAAGGCGTCCTGAGTCGGGTGCGGGAGAAGGTCCGCCCCCGCAGCCTCAGCCAGCGCCTCTACCTGCAAGCCATGGCCGACCATGATTTGGTGGTCTCGGTCGGCCCTGCCGGAACCGGCAAGACGTACCTGGCAGTAGCGATGGCCGCGGTCGCCCTACAGGAGAACCAGGTGCGGCGGGTCGTGTTGGCGCGCCCGGCGGTCGAGGCAGGGGAGAAACTGGGCTTCCTCCCCGGTGACCTGGCGGACAAGGTCAACCCCTACCTTCGACCGCTCTACGACTCACTCTACGAGTTGCTTGGCTTCGAGCAGGTCAGCCGCATGCTGGAGCGCGGCACCATCGAGGTAGCCCCTCTGGCCTTCATGCGGGGACGGACGCTCAACGACAGTTTCATCATCCTTGACGAGGCGCAGAACACGACCTCAGAGCAGATGAAGATGTTCCTCACTCGAGTCGGCTTCAACTCGAAGGCGGTGGTCAACGGCGACATCACTCAAGTGGATCTGCCGAGCGGCAAGCCCTCTGGATTGCGCCAGGCAATCGACATCCTGGGTGATGTCGAGGGGATCAAGTTCGTGAACTTGAGCGAGCGGGACATCGTGCGGCACCCGCTGGTGGCCAAGATCGTGACCGCCTATCGCCAACACGATGTCGATGCGTCCGGCGACGACGACGATGGCGCCAGCGAGACTCAGTGAGTGCCGGCTGCGAGATCGTCATCCAGAATGGCGCAGGCGCCGACACGGTGTTGCTGACTCGGGTCGAGGACTGGCTCGCGGAGCTCGTCGACGAACTCGCTCCCCAGGCCGCTACCCTGACGGTTCGGCTGGCGGGGGATAGCGAAGTCCGAGCCCTCAACCAAGAGCTGCGAGGCAAGGACCGGCCGACCGATGTCCTATCCTTCGAGGGCGGAGAGACCATCGAAGGCCTGCATCTCGGCGATGTTCTGATCTCCCTGGACGCGGCCCGCCGACAGGCGAGCGAACTCGGGCATGGGCTCCTACGTGAGGTCGAGGAACTACTCCTGCACGGGATCCTGCATTGTCTCGGGCACGATCACGAGACTGACGACGGTGAGATGAATGCCCTCGAGCTGCACTTGCGCGCCAAGTGGATATCCGATGCCTGAAGAATCGCCCGTGTCCCGCGCCGGCAGTATCGCCTTGATTGGCAGGCCCAACGCCGGCAAGTCAACGCTGATGAACCAGCTGTTGGACGAGAAGCTCGCGATCGTCTCCGACAAGCCGCAGACGACGCGGCATCGGCTGATCGGTCTGCTGACAAACGAGCGGGGCCAGATGGTCTTTCTCGACACCCCGGGGGTCCATCGTCCGCTGCATCACCTCAACCGCCAGATGGTGCGCTACGCGGTCGAGGCCCTCAATCAAGCGGATCTGGTCTGCTTGCTGGTCGATGCCTCGAGCCGCTTCGGGCGGGGCGACGCCTACATGCTGGACCTGATCGCGAAGGCGGAAGCTCCCAAGCTGCTGGTCCTCAACAAGGTGGACCGGGTCAAGAAGCCGGACCTGCTCCCTCTGATCGCGCGCTACAGCGAAGCGGCTATCTTCGACGAGATCGTTCCGGTCAGCGCCCTCACTGGAGACGGCTGTGACGAGCTTCTCGAGGTCCTTTGGCAGCGCCTGCCGGTCGGACAGCCCACCTACGACAGCGAATTGCTCACCACCCAGCCCGAGCGCTACCACGTGGCAGAGCGGATCCGCGAGCAGATTCTGCGTCAGACCCGCGACGAGTTGCCCTTCGCCACGGCGGTGATAATCGACAGCTGGCAGGAAGAGGGCGACAGTCTGGTCGTATTCGCTTCGATCCTGGTAGAGACCCCGGGCCAGAAGAAGATCCTGATCGGCAAGGGCGGTGGGCGCATTCGGGAGATCGGAACCCGAGCCCGGCACGAGCTGAAGAACTTCCTCGGCCGCGACTTGCACCTCGAGTTGCACGTGCGCCAGGAGGCCCGCTGGCGGGAGAATTTGAAGGTGTTGGCCCAACTCGAGCGCGACGTCGAGGGTGACTTCGGAGTCCGGTGAAGATCCCTCCGGGGTCGGCTACAATGAGATCCCGCCTTAAAGCCTCGACCGCCCATCAGATCGATGGGGTGGAGGGCGAGAGTCAGCGGTTCGAAACGTGAAGGGCAATGGGCAAAGCGCAACCAAGAGAGGTGCTGGCAGTCAACCGGCGTACCACGCTGGTGGCGGACGCGATGCGCCGACTGGTGCGACGGGGCGCCCGCAGCCGAATCTCCAACCTGCTGAGCAAGACCCGTCCTGAGGACGTTGCCGAAATCCTGCCCACCCTGACGCCGGAGCAGCAGGCGTCGGTCTTCGGCATCCTGATGGCTGACTACCCGGTAGCTGCGGGCGAAGTCCTGGTCGAGATCGAACCCTCGATCCGCCGCGGGCTACTCGAAGACCTCGAAAGCGACAGGCTCGCCCAACTGCTGACACTCCAGCCGGTCGACGATCAGGTCTTTCTACTGGAAGGCCTGGAGGACGAACGGCGGGAAGAGGTTCTGGAACTCGTCCATCAAGGCGCTCGCGGCCCGATGGAGACTCACCTGACCTATGGGGACGACTCGGCGGGCCGCATCATGGATCCGCAGTTCTACGCCCTCTCGGAGGAGAAAACGGTCGGCGAGGCCATCGCCTCTTTGCAGGAGTCCCTCGACCTGGAGAACATCTTCTACCTCTTCCTGGTCGACGATGGCGGGCATCTCACCGGAGTGACGTCCTTGCGGCAGCTCCTGCTCTCCAGACCAGAGCGCCATCTGTCGGAGATCATGACCCGCTCGTTGATCAAGGTTCACATCGAGACGGATCAGGAGGAAGTGGCGGAGCTGGCGACGCGGTACAACCTCCTGGCGGTACCCGTAGTCGATGACGACAACCGACTCGTGGGCATCGTGACTGTCGACGACATCATCGACATCGTTCAAGAGGAGGCCAACGAAGATTTCTTCAAGATGGTCGGAACCTCAGAGAGTGAGCTGGTCTACCAGGATCGATCTTTCAAAGTAGCCGGGATCCGCTTGCCCTGGTTGCTCGTGAACTTGGTGGGCCTCATGGGCGCGGCACTCTTGCTGAGCCAGTTCGAGGACTCTCTGGGGCAGGGTTTCTACCTTGCGCTCTACGCGTTTGTCCCCGCCATCATGGGCATGGGGGGCAATATCGGCAGCCAGACCTCGACCATCGCCGTGCGCGGACTGGCGACCGGCCGGGTCTCGCTGGCCCACGGTCAGGTGGGGAAGTTTCTCTGGCAACAGCTCAAGGTCGGGGCGATCCTCGGCTTGGCCTGTGCCACAGTCGTCGGGTTGACCTCTTGGCTGTGGAACGCCAGCCCGCTTCATGGGGTGATCGTCGGTGTCTCTATGTGCCTGACGATTCTTCTCGCGTCGTTGACTGGAACACTGATTCCCGTGCTGTTCGAGCGCTGGGGAATCGATCCCGCCGTCGCTGCGGGACCCTTGGTGACCACTTCGAACGACGTCACAGGAATCCTGATCTACTTCGGAATCGCCGCCGCGCTGGTGCAGCTACTGCCTTGAGGCGGTCCGGCGAACCAAGTACATGCTGGTCAGTGCCGACGTCATCCTGCTCGATATCTATGACCTGCACGAGAACGATCGCATCGCGACGATGCTCTCGGCGAGTCACGGAAAGGTACGGGGTGTTGCGAAGGGTGCACGGCGCAAATACAGTCGCTTCGCCGGCGCCTTGCAGCCGCTGGCCAAGGCGAAAGTTACCTGGTTTCAGAAGGAGGGACGCGATCTCGCACGAATTTCTGCGGTCGAACTCATCCGACCCGCCCACCGGCTCCAGTCGGATCTGGAGGGAATCTTGCTCGGTGGCTACCTTGCCGGGCACGTGTTGGAGTTCGCCCAGGAGAACGACCCCAGCGAGCATCTATACCGCCTGTTGGACGCCACCTTGGCCGCTCTCATCGACGGTGTCGATCGTTCGCTTGGAGCCCGGTACTTCGAGGCCTGGGCGCTACGTCTGGCCGGCATCTTCCCGCCTCCCACCGAGTGTCCGCAGTGCGGCAGGGGGCTCGAGTCCGGCGCCGCCCTTGCAGCGTCCGAGGATGCCCTCGTGTGCCGCGACTGCGGTAGCGGCAGGCGCGTTTCGGGTTCGGTGGCCGAGTTCCTCATGAGGATCGGTCGCGAATCTCTGCCACGGATGGCTCGCCAACCCCCGTCGGTGGCCACTCTCGAAGAGGTAGAGCACTTGACTGGTCGCATCCGGCGAGCTTTCCTTCAACACGAACTCAAGAGTTACCGCGTCATGCAGGAGACCCTATGCACTCCTTTCAAGAGCTGATCCTCAGCCTGTCGAAGTTCTGGACCGAGCGGGGCTGTGTGCTGCATCAGCCGTACGACTTGGAGGTCGGTGCGGGTACTCTGCATCCGGACACCTTCCTGCGCGTCTTGGGGCCCGAGCCCTGGCGCGTGGCCTACGTTCAGCCCTCTCGCCGCCCGGCGGACGCGCGCTACGGGGACAACCCGTTTCGGCTCGGCAAGCATCACCAGTTCCAGGTCGTGTTGAAGCCGTCACCGGACGATGTCCAGGCACTCTATGTCGACAGCCTGAACGCCATGGGTATCGACCTCAAGAAACACGACCTGCGCTTTGAGGAGGACAACTGGGAGGCGCCGACTTTAGGCGCCTGGGGGGTGGGGTGGCAGGTCATGCTCGACGGCATGGAGATCACCCAGTTCACCTACTTTCAACAGGCCGGTGGGCTGGACCTCGATCCCGTCAGCGTGGAAATCACCTACGGTCTCGAGCGCATCACGATGTTCCTAGGGCTGTCGCGCAATGTCTACGATATCGATTGGGTGCCGGGAGGCGTGACCTACGGGCAGGTTCGGCATCAGGACGAGGTCGAATCTTCGAGGTACTACTTCGAGTTGGCGGACGTCGGTTTTCTCGAGCAGCAATTCTCCGGCTACGAACGCGAATCGCAGCGCTGTCTCGAGGCCGGGGTTGTCCTGCCGGCCTACGAATGCGCCCTGAAGTGCTCCCACACCTTCAACGTGCTCGATGCCCGGGGCGCGGTGTCGGTGACCGAGCGCGTCGCATTGATCAAACGGGTACGGGACTTGGCGGTGGCCTGCGCGCAAGCCTACGTGGCGGACCGCGAGGCACAGGGCTTCCCGCTTCTCGCACGGGGGGCCGGCGACGATGGTGGGCCCCAAGCCGAGCACGCAGAGCGGGGTGACGGATGAGACCCACCGAGCTCTTGCTCGAGGTCCGTTGCGAAGAGATTCCGGCGCGTATGCTGCGTCCGGGGCTGAGCGAATTGGAGAGCAGCATTCTTGCAGCGCTCGCGGGTCTCGACCTGGCGCCGAAATCGAGTTCGATCTTCTTCACGCCGCGTCGTCTTTGCCTGGTGCTCAAAGGCCTGCCGGCTGGGGAGGCCGATCGAACCGTACGAGAGGTCGGGCCGCCGGCGAGCGTCGCCTTCGATGATGAAGGGGCGCCGACGCGAGCTGCTCTCGGTTTTGCCAAGAAGTGTGGAGTCGAGCCCGACTCGCTGATGCGGCTCGAGCTCGAGAAGGGGGAGTACGTGGCGGTCGATGTCGAGCGCAAGGGTCGCTCGATGATGGAAGTGTTGTCTGGACTGCTACCTGCCTCGATCGCTGCCGTGAGTTGGCCCAAGACCATGCGCTGGGGTGCCGGACAGGGTCCTTGGGTGCGGCCGGTGCATGGCATCGTGGCTCTGTTGGGCGGAGAGGTGGTGCCCTTCGAGCTCTTCGGCGTCCAAAGTGGAGATACCACCTGCGGCCACCCGGTCCTCTCGCCCAAGTCGTTCAAGGTCAGGAGCGCGGCGGACTACCGAGCCAAACTGAAGCGCCGGCGTCTGGAGATCGACTTCGAAGCGCGCCGGAATCGCCTCGCGGCGGAGATGAACGTGCGGGCCGAGGCTCTCGGTGGCCTCGTTCACGAGGACTCGGAGTTGCTCGACAAGCTGGCTTCGATATGCGAGATACCGGGCGTCATCTCCGGTTCGTTCGACAAGCGTTATCTGACTCTTCCCGAAGAGGTGCTCGTCACGAGCCTGCGGGACCACCAGAGCGCGTTCGGAGTGCGGGGTAGCAAGCGCCTCAAGCCGGCGTTCCTGACCGTGATGGACCGCCCCGACGATGCCGACGGTCGAGTGCAGGCGGGCAACGAGTGGGTGGTCGAGGCGAGACTGGCCGACGGTCGGTTCTTCTACGAGGAGGACCGCAAGAAGCCGCTGTCTGGTCATGCAACAGGCCTGGCCAACCTCACCTTCCACGTCAAACTCGGTAGCTACGCTGACAAGACCCGACGTATCCGCCAGCTGGTGCAAGTCCTGTGCGATGAGCTGGGCTGGGCGAAAGACAAGGCGTCTGCCGAAGCGGCCACTGAGCTGCTGAAGGCGGATCTCACGACCGAGATGGTCAAGGAGTTCACCTCGCTTCAAGGCGTTGTCGGCGGGATTTACGCCAAGGCCGACGGTGCCCCGGCTGCGGTATGGCAGGCGATCTACGACCAGTACCTCCCGGCCGCATCTTCGGATCGGATCCCTCGCGGTCACGTAGGGCTGGTGTGTGGAATCGCCGACCGGATCGACACCCTGGTCGGGATTTTTGGTATTGGACTCAAGCCCACCGGAAGCCGTGACCCGTTCGGTTTGCGCCGCGCAGCACAGGGCTTGGTGCGAATGGTCATCGAATCGAATTTGCCGCTCGACCTGGACCTGGTGGCGGCGCAAGCGGTCCTGCTGTACGGAGACCGGCTGGAGCGGCACCGCGACGAAGTGATGAGCGACTTGCGGCCTTTCCTGGAAGATCGGGTACGCCATCTACTCGGGGTCGAAGGGTTTGCGTACGACGAGATCGAAGCAGGGCTCGCGGTGGGCTTCGGCAATCTGCCGGACCTGAGGTTGAGGGTGCAGGCATTGCACGGAATGCGGAACGACCGTGAATTTCTAGCCGTCGTTCTGGCCGCAAAGCGCATCGCCAACATCCTCAAAGACACGCAGGAACAGAGCTTTGACGAAGCGCTGTTGAAGGATGATGCAGAGCGTGCGCTCTTTTCCGCCAGCCGCGATCTCAGGGCGGAAGTCGAGGCGGCCGAGAGCAAGGGTGCTTACGACGAATGCCTGCTCAGCATCGGCAAGCTGGCCGATGTGCTGGAGCACTTTTTTGCCGAAGTCCTGGTGATGGACGAGAACAGGGATCTGCGACAGAACAGAATCGCGCTGCTCCAGTCGATCCAGCGCACGTTGTCGAGAACCGCAAAGCTGACCGAGATGGTGGTCGATCGCGCCGAGCTACGAAAGGGAACCGTCGATGAGGGATAAGTTCGTCTTCTTGTTTGGAGGGGGCTCCGCTGAAGGGGCAGGGGAGAGCAAGGATCTGCTCGGCGGCAAGGGGGCTGGACTGGCGCAGATGAGTGCCCTGGGCATCCCGGTGCCACCAGGCTTCACCCTCACGACCGAGGTCTGCAACTACTACCACGCCCACGACGAGACCTATCCCTCGGACCTTCGAGCACAGTTCGAAACCCAGCTCCACGCCCTCGAGGAGCTGCAGGGGCGAGGCTTCGGCGACGCGGATGATCCGCTGCTGCTCTCGGTCCGTTCGGGGGCCAAGTTTTCGATGCCGGGCATGATGGATACGGTGCTCAATCTTGGGCTCAATCGGGAGATCGTCGAGCGCCAGATAGAGCTCGGAGTGGATGCCCGATTCATGCGTGATTGTTATCGCCGGCTCGTGACGATGTACGGTGACGTAGTGCTGGGAGTGCCGCACGAGGAATTCGAGCGCGTCCTTGCCGCCGCCCGAGCCGGGGAAGGGGTCGACACTGACGCCGAACTCTCGGCTGCCGCGCTCACCGGCGTGACCGAGCGCTACCTCGAGTTGATCTCCGAGCGGGGCACGCCGTTTCCGGAACGACCTCTCGACCAGCTTTGGGGGGCGGTTGCCGCCGTCTTCCACAGCTGGAACATTCAACGAGCCAAGGATTACCGGCGCTTGAACGACATCCCGGACACCCTCGGGACGGCAGTCAACGTGCAGGCCATGGTCTTCGGCAATCGAGGGCCGCAGTGCGCCACCGGTGTGGCCTTCACTCGGGACCCCGGTTCGGGCGAGGCTCGTATCTATGGTGAGTACCTGATCAACGCCCAGGGTGAGGACGTAGTAGCCGGTATCCGTACGCCGCTCGCCATTGGCGCAACCGCCGACACGGGTGGCTTGGAGGGCGACTTCCCGGCCGCCTATGCCGAACTCCTGGAAGTCTGTAGGACGCTCGAGAACGAGCGCGGCGACATGCAAGATGTTGAGTTCACCATTGAGGACGAGAAGCTCTACATGCTGCAGACCCGCGATGGAAAACGTACCGGTAGCGCGGCCGTCCGGATTGCCGTGGAGATGGAGGGCGAAGGCCGGATCGATCGTTCGACAGCCTTGGCTCGCGTCGATGGCGACCAGCTGATGCAGCTTCTCGCACCGGTTTTCGATCACGAGGAGAAACGACGGGCGGCCGCCGACGGTCGGAACCTCGCCTCCGGCCTCGCCGCAGGACCCGGAGCCGCTTCGGGACGGATTGCGCTGACCGCGGAGCGGGCAACAGAGATGGCCCTGGCCGGCCCGGTCCTCTTGGTGCGCGACGAGACCTCGCCGGAGGACATTGTGGGTATGCATGCCTCGGCCGGCATTCTCACTTCACGTGGAGGCATGACCTCTCATGCGGCCGTCGTAGCGCGGGGCATGGGCAAGCCCTGTATCGTCGGTGCGGGTGCTCTGGCGGTCGATAGCGAGGCTGGCGAAATACGGGTGGCGGGGCAGGTCTTTCGCGAGGGCGACGAGCTGTCGATCGACGGGACCACGGGCGAAGTGATCGCCGGAGCCTTGGCGGCGCAGCCCTCCGAGGTCCTGGAGGCCTTGCTGGCCGGGGAGAGCTCGCGCAGCGCTTTGGTCGAAGCTGCGTCTACGCTCCTGGCCTGGGCCGACGAGACGCGGCGCCTGCGGGTCCGGGCTAACGCCGACACGCCCGAGGATGCCCGGGTTGCGCGCAGCCTCGGTGGTCAAGGCATCGGCCTCTGCCGGACGGAACACATGTTCTTCGAGGAGGACCGCCTACCGCTGGTGCGCCAGGTCATTTTGGCGTCCGAGGCGGCCGAACGCGGTGGTGCCCTGGCTGAGCTTCTACCTGTACAACAGGCCGACTTCGAGGGCATCTTCGAAGCGATGGATGGCTTACCGGTGACCGTCCGTTTGCTCGATCCGCCGTTGCATGAGTTCTTGCCGCGAGAGGAGCGTGCGATCGCTCAGCTGGCAGAACAGATGGGGATCGAGGCCCAAGCGGTCATCGACGCCGTCGAGAGCCTGGCGGAGTTCAATCCGATGCTGGGGCACAGAGGCTGTCGGCTGGGACTGACCCATCCGGACATCTACGACATGCAGGTGGAGGCAATCGCCCGGGCCGCTGCCGGGCTCGCCGGTCGAGGGCTCGACCCGCGGCCTGAGATCATGGTGCCTCTTGTAGGAACCCAAGAGGAGATGATGCAGCTGCGAGGACGGACGGTCGAGGTCGTGACGCGAGTCCTCGACGGGTTGAGTTCGACGCTCGAGATTCCAATCGGCACGATGATCGAGGTGCCGCGAGCTGCCCTGGTCGCCGATCGCATCGCTGAGTATGCTGACTTCTTCTCCTTCGGCACCAACGACCTGACTCAGATGACCTACGGTTACTCTCGCGATGATGTCGCCGGGTTCCTGCCCCAATTCGTCGAGCAGGGCATCCTGCCGGCCGATCCTTTCGAGGTCCTGGATGTCGAGGGAGTTGGGCAGCTCGTTGCCCTCGCCTGCGAGAGGGGCCGTAGCGTCAAGGCCGATCTCAAGATCGGGATCTGCGGCGAGCACGGCGGTGAACCGAGCTCGATCCGCTTTTTCGACAGCTGCGCGCTGGACTATGTGTCGTGTTCGCCCTATCGGGTTCCCATCGCCCGCCTGGCAGCGGCGCGTTCGACCCTGGGGCACTGAGCCACCAGTGGGACTGCTGCCCGGCCGAGCCCAGGTGGCGGGCGCCCGAGGCGTCCTCACTAGGGCCGGTTGGGCGGCCATTCTGGTCTGCCTGCTGGCTGCAGGGTGCAGCAAGAGCTACGAGACGAGCGCACTATCGACGCCGGTGATTCTCATCTCGATCGACACCTTGCGAGCGGACTCGGTGGACGATACCGGCACACCGAATCTGGCCCGCTTCAGAGATGAGGCGTTGAGTTTTAACGGCGCCTTCTCGGAGATCCCCTTCACCCTCTCGGCTCACGCGACGATGCTGACCGGCCTGGCACCCGACGCTCACGGTGTCTTCGGCGCCCAGGATCGGATATCGGCCGGTCAGGTCACTCTCGCCCAGGCGCTCGGTGCAGCCGGCTACCGCACCGCGGCAGTGGTCAGCAGCGACTGGCTGCGCCCGGAGTTCGGCTTCGGTCGCGGGTTCGAGAGCTACGACCAGGTTGCAGAGGGGCTCACCTTTGCCGAACGAGTGACTCAGGTGGGGGTGCAGAGCCTTGACCGGATCGTCGGCCAGCGGGGAACCCCCTTCATGTTCCTGCATTACTACGACGCGCACTCGGACTCCGAACTGAAGGGGAATCGGCGGGCCTATTACGCGTCGCCGGCGGCAAGCGACGGCCTGGCAGAGCCCTGCGCTCAGGGCCAGTGCGCGCCGGCAGAGGAGGGCAGTGAGGGAAGCCGATGCGCCACCGGGTTCTTGCTCTGGGCGAACCGCCACGCCTCGGAAATCAGTCAGGGGCAACGGGAGTGTCTTCGGGCGAGCTACCGGGCGGGCGTCGGAGACTTCGACCAGGCGTTCGGCGACCTACGCGGTGAACTCGAGGAGCGCGGACTTTGGGACCAGGCCCTGATCGTCGTGACTTCTGATCACGGCGAAGAATTCGGAGAGCACGGACAGTTCATCCATGCTCAGCCTTACGTGGAGAGCCTGGCGATCCCGTTGTGGATCAAGTTGCCGGGCGGGCGGCGCGGCGGAGAGGGGCTCGACCGGCAGGCCCAGCTCGCCGATGTCATGCCGACTCTCCTGGGACAGCTCGGATTGACCGTGGACCGCGAGATGACGGGTCGGGACCTGCTCGGAGGCGGCGCCATCGGAGAGCGCTTGATCCTCGGCCAGAACAAATATCGGCCCGAGCTCTACTCGGCCCAAGATGTCCGCTGGAAGTTGATGCACGATTTTGTTGTCGGGCGGTCCAAGCTTTACGATCTCACTAGCGATGCGGGCGAGACAAAAGACGTTGCCGGTGACCATCCCGAGACGGTTGCCGCCCTGCTGAGTGCGCTTGAACGTCGTCGGGCCCAGCTCCTCAGCTTGCGCGGACACCGCGAAAGCCAGGGTCTCGGGGAAGAGGGCGAGACCCTGACGCCTGAAGCCGTACGCCGACTGGAGGCTCTAGGCTACGTCGATTGAGGATCAGTCCAGGCTCGGTCGCCGCCTTGCTAGACTGACACTTTGGAGTCGCTCCGTTTTGGCCAAGATCCGCATTCTCTCCGACCACCTGGCGAGCCAGATTGCCGCCGGAGAAGTTGTCGAGCGACCGGCGGCCGTGGTCAAAGAGTTGCTCGAGAACTCTCTCGACGCAGGTGCTTCCCGCGTAGAGATCGAGCTGGACGCCGGTGGCAAGCGACGGATCCTGGTTTCCGACGACGGTCTCGGTATGGGGCAGGACGACGCTCTGCTGGCGTTTGACCGCCACGCCACAAGCAAGATCGAGACCTTCGACGACCTCGAGCGGGTGGCCTCCTTCGGCTTCCGTGGTGAGGCCCTGGCTTCCATCGCGGCGGTCGCCCGCGTCGAACTGATCACCGCCGAAGTCGACGGTGACGGCGTCAAGGTGCGGATCGAGGGCGGGCGGGTCAAATCGGTACAACCGGCCTCGCATCCCCGGGGAACGAGGATCGAGATTCGGTCTCTGTTCTTCAACGTGCCGGCACGGCGCAAGTTCCTCAAGACGCCGGCGACGGAGCTGCGACACGCGACAGCGGTCGTTCAGGCCTATGCCCTGGCCCGTCCTACACTTCAGATCGAGTTTCGCCATCAGGACCGCACGCTTCTCGACCTGCCCCCGGCGACGGGCGAGTCCGAGGCCGCCGAGACCCGTCTGCGCATCGGTCAGATCTTCGGCTCCCAGTTCGCGGAGGGTCTCAGCGCGCTGCCCGAGACGGCCACACCGGACGGCGGTCGTATTTGGGGCTTCGTTGGCGGCACGGATTCGGCCCGCAGCAGACGTCGATTCGCCTTCGTCAACCGCCGGCTGATCCGAGATCGTGCGGTCATGGCGATGTTCTATCGCTCAGTGCGTGACACCTGGCGCAGCGAGGACTTCCCAGCGCTCTTTCTGTTCTTCGACCTCGCGCCTGAAGCCGTCGATGTCAACGTACATCCTCAGAAGAGCGAAGTGCGGTTTCGCGACCCAACGGTCCTCGACTGTGCGGCCAGGGCTCTGCGCGCCGGCCTCGAGGCCGGCTTGGGCGAGATCGAAGGGGCCTTTGTGCCGGCCGCGGGAAGCCCGTCGATGCCCTTTGCCTGGCAGGGTCTGGGCGCCGAGTCTCGATTCGGTGGATCAGCGGGAGCCCCGGCCGCCGAGGTGGCGGAGGGCCAGGGCCTCAACCGCTTGGCGCAGGCCGCATATCTCCCCTTGGAGCGTCGCCCGGTGCCGCTGGCGGGGCGCAGTGGGGAGGTGCGCCCCTTTCGCCTGCTTGGCCAGTACAAGGGCACCATGATTCTGCTCGAGGGACCGGACGGGCTGTACATCATCGACCAGCACGTAGCCCATGAGCGAATCCTCTTTGAGCGCATTCGTCGGGCAATGCAGGCCGAAATCCCCCGATGCCAGAAGCTTCTGCAACCCCTGATGCTCGAACTCTCGGTGGACGAGGCGATGCGACTGGCCGACAATCAAGCTGCTCTTGCGCAGTGCGGTTTTCACCTCTCGATCCTGTCTGGTGGGACCATCGCCCTGACCGAAACCCCAGCAGGCATGGATGCCGGTCAGGCCGAGACCCTGCTGATGCGACTGGCATCCTCGGCCTGGGAGAGCGATGATCCGGCAGCGTTGCGAGAGCGCGTGCTCGAGGGTCTTGCCGCAGACGCTTCTTGCAAGGCCGCGGTCAAGATGCACGAACCACTTTCGGCTGCTGAGCTGGAAGCTCTGGTGAGTGAGTTGTTCGACGCTGAACAGCCCTATGCCTGCCCCCATGGCAGGCCCATCGTGCTTCGGATGACGGACGTCGACCTGGAGACCCGTTTTGGCCGGCGCTGATGATCTGACGACACAACCGGGGCGACTGAGGGATCTCGGCGCGCTCGAAACAAGGCTGCGCCACCATTTCGAGAGCGCTGAGCTACTCGAAGTGGCTCTGACCCATCGCTCCTACGCCAATGAACAGGGGATCGCGGCGAACTACGAGCGTTTGGAGTTCCTGGGAGATGCGGTCCTCGACCTGGTCACGGCCGAGTGGCTCTATCGCTGTCACCCAGAGGCCAGCGAGGGCTATCTCACGCGCCAGAAGAGCTATTTCGTTTCCGAGCCCGTCCTGGCAGGGATCGCTGAGGACCTCGCCTTGGGAGGCCTGATCCGCCTGGGAGTCGGCGAAGCCCGTTCAGGAGGTGAGGGCAAACCTTCGCTCTTGGCCGATGCTTTGGAGGCAGTTATCGGGGCGCTGTATATGGACGGAGGACTGGCCGGTTGCCGCCGTTTCATCGAGGGCTTTCTAGAGGACGCCCGCACTCGAGGGAGCAGGCGGCGTTACCGCGACGCCAAATCCGCCCTGCAGGAAGTCCTGCAGGCCGCGGGCCGACCCCTGCCGCGCTACGTGCTCACCGCCTCAGAGGGGCCGGATCACGAGAAGCAGTTCACCGTCGAGTGCAGAGTCAGGGCGACCGTGCTCGGGACTGGTGCCGGGAGGAGCAAGAAGATCGCCGAGCAGTCAGCCGCCGAGGCCGCGCTGCTCGAGATCGAAGTGTCCGACGCCTAGCGTTTTCTGCCGGTTGCCCGGAGGGTCCACCCTGGCCCCTGGCGTCGTACGTGGAAACAGATACAATCCGCCGTTCATCGGAGATCGCCTCATGGTTCAATCAATTCGTCATCTCGCATCCGTTATCGAGCAGGAAGTGGAGCTCCAGGGCTGGCTGGCCGGCCACCGCTCGAGCGGCAAGATCGCCTTCCTCCAGGTCCGCGACGGCAGTGGCCAGGTCCAAGCCGTAGCGAGTCGGGCGGATGTCCCCGAAGCGGCTTGGGAGGCCATCCAGCAGGCCACCCAGGAATCGACAGTTTGGCTTCGCGGCACGGTCAAGGCCGATGCCCGCGCACCGAGTGGGGTCGAGCTCCATGCTTCGGATTTCCGGGTCGATCACGTCAGCCCCGAGTTCCCCATCTCTCCCAAGGAGCACGGGGTCGGCTTCCTGATGGACCACCGCCATCTCTGGCTCAGGTCAAGGCGCCAGCATGCCGTGTTGCGGGTGCGCCACGAGGTCGTGCAGGCAATTCGCGATTTCTTCTATGAGCGGGACTTCACCCTGATCGACTCGCCGATTCTCACACCTGCGGCGTGTGAGGGCACGTCAACCCTGTTCGAGACGGATTACTTTGGCGACAAGGCCTACCTGAGCCAGTCCGGGCAGCTCTACCTCGAGCCGGCCGCGGCGTCTCTCGGCAAGGTCTATTGCTTTGGACCGACTTTCAGGGCCGAGAAGTCCAAGACTCGAAGACACTTGATGGAGTTTTGGATGGTCGAGCCCGAGGTGGCGTTCCTCGAGTTCCCAGGGCTGTGTGACCTGGCGGAGGAGTTCGTCCGAGTGCTGGTGGCTCGGGTGCTGGATCGCTGCCGGACAGAACTCGAGACGCTGGAGCGGGATACGACGACCCTCGAGGCCGTGTCCGAGCCCTTTCCTCGGATCACCTACACCGAGGCGATCGAGCGCCTGACGGCCGCGGGTCAGACAATTCAGTGGGGCGACGACTTCGGAGCCGAGCACGAGACGCTGATTGCCGCCGAGTTCGGCCGGCCGGTGATGATCAGTCACTATCCGACGTCGATCAAGGCCTTCTACATGCAACCCGACGAAGACGACCCCAAGGTCGTGCTCGGCCTGGACGTGATCGCACCGGAGGGCTATGGCGAGATCATCGGCGGGAGTCAGAGGATCCATGATCACGACTTCCTCCTGGCCCGAATCAAGGAGCACGATCTGCCGATTGAGGCCTTCCAGTGGTACCTCGATGTGAGGAAGTACGGCACCTTTCCCCACAGCGGCTTCGGCATGGGGCTCGAGCGCTTCGTGGCCTGGATGTGCGGCGTGGATCATCTGCGCGAGACGATTCCCTATCCACGCATGCTGCATAGGATCTACCCGTAGCACCAACTCCAATCGCCGAGGAGTCCGCCTTGCACCAGAGAAGACTTGCTTCGATCTGTCTCGTTCTTCTGGCCGTGGCCAGCGTTGCTGTCGCCCAGCCCGACCCCGAACTCCGAACCGAGGGCTCGATCACGCTTCAACGCGACGGGGCGGACTGGCCGGCGTGGAGCGGTCCGGAGGGCAACCTCACGTCGCTGGGCAACGGCGTATTCGACGGCGGCGCCTTCGGTCTCGAGCGGGTGTGGTCGCGGCCCCTGGGCTCGGCCTATTCAGGGATCTTGGTGGTCGACGGGCGGCTGACGACCGCATTCTCGGATGGTGAGTCTGACTACCTGGTGGCGCTCGACGCCTCGACCGGCGTCGAGCAGTGGCGCTACCGGATCTCCGATGTCCACAAGGGGGATGGCAACACCGACGACGGTCCCCTGGCGACGCCGACCATCGACGGCGGCGTGGTCTATGGCCTGGGCGCCCGGGGCGAGCTGTTCGCCCTTTCCTTGGAAGACGGCAAGGAGCGATGGCGCCTGGACCTGGTGGCCGACTTCGGCGCCGTGAAGCCCGGCGCCGGATTTGCCACCGCGCCGACAGTGATCGGCGATCTGCTGGTAGTCGAGACCGGCGGGGGCGACGGGCGCTCGATCTCAGCCTTCGACCGCGAGACCGGCGCGCTGCGCTGGACGACCGGGAATGATCCGGTCGTCTATCAGTCGCCGATGGCGCTCGACCTGGGGGGCGAGACCCTCTTGGTCGCGGTCACCAACCAGAGCCTGCTCGGCCTGGCTCCCGAGACCGGTGAGGTGTTGTGGAGCCATCAGCACACCGAGGGCGACGCTTGGGGCTTCGAGGCGACGCAGCCCGTGCCGGTGGGCGAGGGCGAGATACTGCTGGCCGGCTGGGACGAGTCAGCCCTCTTCGAGGTCAGCAAGAACGCCGAGGGGTACGCGGCGAGGGAGGTCTGGCGCTCTCGCGCGCTGCGCATCCAAGGCTTCTATCCCGTTCCGGTGCCTTATGAAGGCTACCTCTACGGCTACTCCGGCAACTTCTTGACCTGCGTCGACGCCGCCACCGGCGAGATGGTGTGGAAGTCGCGGCCGCCGGGCGCCGGAAGTTTGTTGTTGATCGACGGCCATCTGGTGACACTGATCCGGTCCGGAGAGATCGTGGTCGCGGAGGCGACGCCGGAAGAGTACCGAGAGGTGTCGCGGGTCCAGGCCCTGGACCGCGGCTACTTCACGCGGCCGAGCTTTGCCGGCGGCAAGGTCTACGTCCGAAATCTGGCCGACATCTCAGCGATCGGCGTCACGACAGCGAACTCGGCGGATTCAGTCGGCGCCGAGAGCGCCGAGAGCGCCGGGGCCGACTGGGATCTACGCGGAGACTTCGGCTCCTTCGTCGAGAAGCTGGCGGTGGCTGAGAACAAGAGCGAGAGGGTCGAGAGCTTCCTGGCCGAGCATCCGACCCTGCCGATTCTCGAGGGGAATCTAGTGCACTTCGTCTATCACGGCGAGGTCGACGACCTGGCCGTCTCCGGCAACTTCATCCGCGGTGGCGGTGAGCACACCATGCACCGGGTCGAAGGCACGGACTTCTACTTTCGCAGCTATGAGCTGCCCGAGAAAGCCCTCTATTCCTATCGGTTCTCGGTCTTCGACGAATCGATGACCGATCCGGCCAATCCGCAGAAAACGGGTCCCGAAGGCAGCGAGCGATCGGTGTTGGCGACCACCGGCTGGCAGGCGCCGTCCCACTTGCGCGAGCCCGAGGGCGAGCGCGGCAGCATCGAGACTCTGCAGTGGAAGAGCGAGCAGCTGGACAACGAGCGCGAAGTCCAGATCTACCTGCCGCCCGGCTACGGCGCGGGCGACGGACGCTACCCGCTGCTGGTGGTCGTCGACGGTGAGGAGGCACTCTCTCTCGGGGAGATGGACAAGAGCCTCGACAACTTGATCGGCAAGACGGTCGCGCCGGTGATCGTCGCCTTCGTTCCGACGGTCGAGTCTGGTGAACTCGGCGGCTCGATTACCGCCCAGTACACCCGGGCGCAAGTCGAGGAGCTGATCCCTCTGCTCGACAAGACGTTCCGCACCGACGCGCGCCGCGAATCCCGCGCGATCATGGGCCAGGACCTCTACGGCGGTGCCGGCTTCGCGGCAGTGTACCTCGCGCTGCAGCACCCGGGGGTTGTTTCCCGGGCCGCCGCCCAGTCCTACGATCATGGCGCCCAAAAGGAGGAGCTGATGGCCGCCGCCTCGGGCGAGAAACACGACCTCGAGCTGGTGTTCCACTGGAGCTCGTACGATCGCTTCGATTCGTTTTGGGACTTCGACGCTCGCAGAGACGCCAAGAGCTTGGTGTCGGCACTCGAGAAGAACGGCTACAGCCCGAAGGTTTTCGAAAGCGACGACGGCGTTGGCTGGGGCATGTGGCAGGGCCGGATCGCCGAGATCCTCGAGGCGCTGTTTCCGCTCCCGTAGGTGTATAGGGAGCATCTTTTAGGGTAGATCTTCGCACCGATGCGGAGCAAACCCCTCGCTCGGCGAGGGCTTGGTTCTCTGCGATGTTTGGGCCGCACTGCGGCGTAGAAAGACGTCAAATGCCGCGTAGTGTCTTGCCATTTTGTCGCATTGCGGCAATAATCGGCGGAGTCGCACGACCGCCGAAAGGAGCCGCCGCTCATGAGTCCGGAACAGATTACCGAAGAGCACTCACGCCAGGTTGCCGAAGCCTCACGAGAGACTGAGTGGAAGAATCCGAGTCTGCTGCGAGAGCTGTTTCTCGGCCGCTTTCGGCTCGATTTGGTTCATCCGTACCCCTTGGTGGGGGAGGAGCGGCCAGAGTTCAGCGCCTTCTACGAAGCCTTCGCCGAGCTCATGAGGGGAGTGGACGGTCGGCTGATCGAGGCAACCGGTGAGTATCCTCCTGATCTGGTAGAGGCGTTGCGCAAGATGGGTGCATTTGGGATGAAGATCCCCAAAGAATACGGCGGCCTAGGGTTCACCAATCGTGAATATCAGAAGATCATGCAGCTGGTCGGTAGCGTTGACGGCAGCATCAGCGCGCTGCTCTCGGCTCATCAGTCGATTGGGGTGCCACAGCCGCTCAAGCTCTTCGGCAGCAAGGTCCTCAAGGAAAAGTACCTGCCGCGGTGCGCTCGGGGTGAGATCTCGGCTTTTGCCCTGACCGAGGACGAAGTGGGTTCAGATCCGGCCCGCCTGGAGACCACGGCACGCAAACTCGACGACGGCTCGTATGTTCTCGATGGGAGCAAGCTCTGGTGCACCAATGGCACCATCGCCGATCTGCTGGTCGTGATGGCCAAAGATCCGGACAACGGCAAGATCAGCGCTTTCGTGGTCGAGACCGCCTGGCGGGGCGTCGAGGTCGAGCGACGCTGCTACTTCATGGGTCTCAAGGCCCTGGCCAACGGGATCATCACGTTCAAGGACGTCCGAGTTCCGGCCGAGAACCTCATCGGCAAGGAGGGGCGGGGTCTCAAGATCGCCCTGACCACGCTCAATGACGGCCGGTTGTCGATTCCCAATGGCTCGCTCGGTACAGCCAAGATATGCGTCGAGATCTGCCGCACGTGGGGCAGTCAACGGGTCCAATGGGGCAAGCCGGTCGCTCACCATGAGGCGATCGCACACAAGATCGCCGACATGGCGGCGACCACCTTCGCCATGGAGGCGATGACCGGTCTCGCGACGGCGATGGCCGACAAAGGCAATATCGACATACGCCTCGAGGCCGCAGCGGCCAAGGAGTGGGTCAGCACGAAGACCTGGCAGATAATCGACGAGACGATGCAGGTTCGCGGTGGGCGAGGTTACGAGACCGAGAAGTCGCTCGCTGATCGCGGTGAGCAGCCCATCCCCGTCGAGCGGATGATGCGCGATTACCGGATCAATACGATCTTCGAGGGTTCGAGCGAGATCATGCACCTCATCATGGCGCGGGAGGCGGTGGACAAGCACCTCCAGATCGCCGGTGATTTGATCAACCCCAAGGCGCCGGTCGGCAAGAAGCTCGCGGCGCTGGTCAAAAGCGGTCTCTATTACCTCTGGTGGTACCCGACACGATGGGTGGGCTGGAGTCTGTGGCCACGCTACGCCTCCTTCGGGCGGCTCGCCAAGCATCTGCGGTTCGTCGACCGCAAGACTCGAAAACTCGCCCGCGAGGTTTTCCACGGCATGACGGTGCATCAAGCCAAGATGGAGAAGAAGCAGGCCTTCCTCTTCCGGTTGGTCGACGTGGCCAACGAGCTCTTCGCGATCGCCGCGAGTGTGGGTCGTGCGCAGGCCATGAAGGATGCTGGGGATCCGGCCGCGGCCCAGGTCGTCGAGTTGGCGGACTTGGCCTGCCGGAATTCGCGGCGGCAAGTGACCCACTTGTTCCGCGACCTTTGGCACAACGACGATGCTCTGAAGTACGCGCAAGGCAGGCGGACCGCAGCCGGTGACCATAGCTGGCTCGAGGACGGTGCGTTGGGGTTGCCCGCGTGGCCGGCCGTCGAACCCGAAGCGAGAGCGGAGACCGTCGCCCCGGATCACGCGGTGGAAACGCCTGAGCGCACGGCCGCCACCGTGGCCTAGCCGGGTCCGCGAGAGCGCTCGAGAACTCTGCATTCGGGCAGCAATCCTCGCCCCTCCGAGGCCGAGGATGTGGTCGAGGACTGCTAGACTCGCGCATCGAAGGGCGAAGAGAGCGTTGAGCGACAAAGCACATCGGGTCGGGCTGATCAGCCTCGGCTGCCCCAAGAACCTGGTAGACAGCGAGATCATGCTCGGTCGTCTCCAGGAGCGTGGCTACACGGTGGTGGACAACGCGGCGGATGCCGAGACGGTACTGGTCAATACGTGCGGTTTTGTCGAAGAGGCGCAGCAGGAGTCGATCGAGAGCATCCTCGAGATCGCCGCACTCAAGGCGGAGGGTGGAGTAGCGAGACTTCTGGTAGCCGGTTGCATGGTCAACCGTTTTGGCGACGAATTGGCTGCGGCGGTGCCTGAGATCGATGGGTTTGTCGGCCTGGATGACCTCGATCGAGTGGGCGACGTGGTCAGCATTGGGGGTGGGCCGCCGAGCCAAGGTCCCGCCTTCAAGGTCTTCGACCACACCGCGCCGCGGGTAGTCACGACCCCTGGGTACGCCTATCTCAAGGTCGCTGAGGGCTGCAACAACCCCTGTACCTTTTGCGCCATCCCAATTTGGCGTGGCCAGCTGCGGAGTAGGACGCTCGGCAGTCTGGTGACCGAAGCTCAGCAGCTCGAAGCTGGAGGCGCGCGGGAGATCTGTCTCGTCGCTCAGGACACCACCCGCTACGGCGAGGATCTCGGGCTGGGTAAGGACGGATTGGTGAAGCTGGTCGAGGTGCTTCTCGAGCAGACGACGCTCCCCTGGATCCGTTTCCTCTACGCTTATCCCACGACCCTCAACCCGGACCTGCTACGCCTCATGGGCGAAGAACGTCGTTTCGTTTCGTACCTCGACATGCCCCTGCAGCACTCCCATCCCGACATGCTCGTGGCCATGAAGCGGGGCGGGCGCGCCCGGCACTACCTCGAGCAGATTGAGTTGGCCCGCGAACTCGTACCGGACATCTTCTTGCGCTCGACTTTTATCGTCGGCTTCCCAGGCGAAACCCGCGAGCACTTCGACCACCTCCTGGGCTTCGTCCGCGAGGCACGATTCGATCATCTCGGCGGCTTTGTCTACAGCCCGGAGGACCAGACGCCGGCGGCGGAACTGCCCAACCGAGTTCCCGGGCCCACCGCTCAGCGGCGCTACGACGAGTTGCTCGAGGCCCAAAGGCCTGTTGCGCTGGCTAGCCGCGAGGGGCTGGTCGGACGTCGGATCGAGGTGCTGGTCGAGGGAGCCTGCGACGAGACGGAGCATCTGCTGCAAGGGCGCCATCGCGGAATGGCGCCAGGTATCGACGGTCGCGTTCTGATCAACGACGGGACGGCACCTGCGGGATCACTGGTCGAGGTGGAGATCACCGAGGCCTACGCCGACGACATTGTCGGGCGAATCGTCGGCTCAGGGATCGAGCATGGCGTCCAGCTGGCCGTTTCCTGAGCAGGGGTGTCATGCGCTGGATCGAGGACGCCTGGAATGCGCGCGACCTACCGCGCCCGGTGACTGCGACCATCGGGAACTACGATGGTGTGCACCGAGGCCAGGGCGCGATCCTCGAAGCCTTGGTCGAACGGGGCCGGGAGCTCGATGTACCGGCCGCGGTCGTGACCTTCGAGCCCCATCCTCTGACCCTTCTGGCTCCGGCACGAGCACCGAACAGGCTCGTTTCGGTGGCCCAAAAGAAGGAGCTGCTCGAAGTCTCCGGGGTTGATCTCGTTCTCGAGGTCACCTTCGATCGCTCGTTCTCCGAGACCTCGGCGGAGTTCTTCGTGCGGCGATTCCTCTGCGAAAGACTGGGCGTCCGAGACGTGTTTGTCGGCTCGGATTTCCAGTTCGGCCGCGGTAAGGAGGGCGACATCTCCATGCTCAGAGATCTCGGCCTGGAGCTGGGCTTTGGCGCCCACGGAGTGCCCGAGGTCCAGCATTCAGAGGCTCCGATCTCGAGTTCCCGCATCCGGGAAGCGGTCGCAACCGGGGATATCCAGTCAGCAGAGGAAATGCTCGGACGGCCCTTCGCTTTGCGGGGTAGAATCGTCACCGGAGAGCGCCGGGGACGGGGACTAGGCTGGCCGACCATCAATCTCATGCCTGAACAAGAAGTGATTCCCGCCAGGGGCGTCTATATCAGCGAGGTCCGGCTGGCCGGCGAGTCTCGGCCGCGGCCCGCAGTCAGCAACGTCGGAGTTCGCCCCACGGTCAGCGCGGGTAGAGATTTGGTAGTCGAGAGCCACATCCTGAACTTCTCGGCAGACGTATATGGAATGGAGGCCGAAGTGGCCTTCTTGAGGCGCCTCCGCGCCGAACGAGCCTTCGAATCCGTCGAGGCTCTCAGCAATCAAATACAGCAAGATGTTGAGCGCGCGCAGGAGTTTTTCGCCGAGCGCGCCGATAACGGCTAGCCTCTGGCCGGCCTGGGAGATGAATTGATGGCAAGCGAGAAGATCGTCCAAGTAGAAGACGCAGCTGGATTCCAGTCGACAGTTCTCGACTCCGAGACACCGGTATTGGTGGACTTCTGGGCCGAATGGTGCGGACCGTGCCGGATGGTGGCTCCTGTTCTCGACGAACTGGCGGATGAGATGAACGGCCAGGTGACGATCGCCAAGGTCAACGTCGACAGCCCGGAGCTCCAGCCCCTGGCCATGCAGTTTCAAGTCTCGAGTATTCCCACCTTCATTCTGTTCAAGGGCGGCGAAGTCGCCGACCGGATGATGGGTGCGATGCCCAAGGGCGCCTTCGAGCAGTTCATCGGTCGCCACGTCTAGGCGAGGTACGGCGTGAGGTCGGTTGCCACGGGTCTCGACCCGGTTCTGGCCGACCGGCTTCGGGCCGGCCTGGAAGAAGCTCGCCTCGATGGCCTACTGATCGTGGCCGAGTCGAGCGTGGACCCGGATCTGGCTCCACTGCTCGGCTCGGCGCATCTTGGTGCCTGCTTTCTGATCGTGCCGCGGAATGGCGTGCCAACCTTGGGTTTCCTCACCGATATGGAGCGCGAGGAAGCCGGTTCGACCGGGCTCGATCTTCTTACGCCCGAAGAGCTCGAGGTGGGGCAGTTGCGGGCGGCCGGAGTCGAGCCGGGAGAGTTTTGGCGATCGATTCTCGAGGTCGCTCTGAGGCGTCTCGATATGTCGCCCGGAAAGGTCGCCATCGCCGGGCATCCTGCGTTGGGGACGATCGTCGAGGCCTGCAACGGGCTAAGCGAGGTTGGCTGGCGCTGGAAATCAGGCGCTGAAATCCTGAGATCTTGGCGCAAATTCAAGCCCGACGGCTGGCGCGACCGGATTGATCCGCCAGCAGCCGCGGTGTGCTCGGCCATGTGGGGGATAGCCCGCTTGCTGGCTGCCGCAGAACCGGGGCCCGAGGGCCTGGTCGCGGGCGGGACACCGCTCTCGATCGGCCGGCTGCGAGAGGTGGTACAGCGCGAGTGCTCGCGCTTCGCTCTGACCGAGCCGGAGGGCAACATCATGGCCGCCGGCGCGGTCGGAGGAGTGCCTCACAGCCGTGGGGACTCAGGACATGTCCTGGCATTTGGGGAGCCGTTGGTGGTCGACCTCTTCCCCCGCGGGGAAATCTTTGCCGACTGCACGCGGACCTTTTGCGTCGGTGAGCCACCCGCAGGCTTCACCGCGGCGTACGCCCAAGTGCGGGCGGCGCTCGAGCAGGCCCACGCGCTGGCGCGACCGGGAATCAGGGCCTGGGACCTGCAGGTGGCGACCTGTGACCTCTTCGAGAGTGCCGGATACCCGACCCTGCGTTCCCATCCGAACACTCAAGTGGGCTACGTCCACGGTCTGGGACATGGTGTCGGCTACGAACTCCATGAGTATCCGAACTTCCGGGAGACGGCCGGTGATGAAGGCGTTCTCGAAGTGGGCGATCTCTTCACCCTAGAGCCCGGCCTCTACGATGCTGAGTCAGGCTATGGCGTGAGGCTGGAGGATCTCTGTTTCCTTGGAGCCGAGGGTCTGGAGAACCTCACGCCGTTGCCCCTCGACTGGGATCCCAAGCTCTGGGCTCAGGGGGCGTCCGCCTGGCCCTGAGGCGGGCTTGCCCCCTCTGCCATCGAGAGCTAAGGTGCCGCGACCGATCGATCGTCGGCTGGTCGCCGGCACTTCCCACTAGCCTCAAGGAGACGTAATGAACGCGATACTCGGAAAGTTCTCGGGCAAAGCCTACGCGCTGCTGCGCATCTTTGCCGGCTTCATGTTCATGCAGCACGGCGCGAGCAAGCTCTTCGGCGTTCTGGGGGCTGATGGACCCGCAGAACTAGCCTCGCTCTCCGGGGTTGGCGGGGTCATCGAGTTCTTCGGCGGCCTCTTGATCATGTTCGGCCTCTTCACCGGATGGGCCGCCTTCCTCGCAAGCGGCACGATGGCGGTGGGCTACTTCATGGTCCACTTTCCGCGGGGATTCTGGACTATCCAGAACGGCGGCGAACTCGCCGTGCTCTATTGCTTCGTCTTCCTCTTCCTGGCCACCCGAGGCAACGGAGACTGGAGCCTCGGGAAGAAGAGATAACCGGGAGCCGGCGAAGAACTGCGTTTAGCGCTCAGCCTAGCGCTTCTAGCGTTCAACCCAATAGTTCGGCGCTTCCTTGGTGATCGTGACGTCATGGGCGTGGCTTTCCTTGAGCCCAGCACTGGTCACTTGTAGGAAACGGACCTTGGTGCGCAGCTCGGCGATGCTGGCGCAACCGGCCAGGCCCATACCCGAACGCAGGCCTCCGGTCAGCTGGCTCAACATCTGATGCACGCTGCCCTTGTAGGGCACCATGCCTTCGATGCCCTCCGGGACCATCTTGCTCAGCTCCGTGCTGCTGTCCTGGAAGTAGCGGTCGGCGCCGCCCGCGGCCATGGCGGAGAGAGAACCCATACCGCGGTAGGCCTTGAAGGTCCGTCCTTGGTAGAGGATGGTCTCCCCTGGGCTCTCCTCGGTGCCGGCGAAGAGCGAACCGATCATCACGGAGTGTCCTCCGGCGGCGATCGCCTTGCTGACATCGCCGGAGAACTTGACCCCGCCGTCGGCGATCACCGGCACTCCGGCGTCCTCCGCCACCGAGACCGCGTCCATGATGGCGGTCACCTGGGGCACGCCGGCCCCGGTCACGATGCGGGTCGTGCAGATGGAGCCGGGGCCAATGCCAACCTTGACCGCATCGGCGCCGCGCTCGAGCAGTGCTTTGGCTCCCTCGCGAGTAGCGACATTGCCGGCCACGAGCTTGGCTTCCGGGAACCGCTCGCGTAGGTCGGCCAGAGTTTCGAGGACACCAACACTATGTGCGTGAGAGGAATCGAGGACCAGCACATCGACGCCGGCCGCAAGGAGCGCCGCCGCGCGCTCCATGTAGGGGCCCGAAGCTCCCACCGCCGCGCCCACTCGCAACCGTCCGAGTTCGTCCTTGCAAGCACTAGGGAACTGGATCTTCTTTTGGATGTCTTTGACGGTGATCAGGCCCTTGAGACTCTCGTTCTCATCGACGACCAGGAGTTTCTCGATCCGGTGCTGGTGGAGTAGCGCTTTGGCTTCATCCAGCGTCGTCCCCTCAGGCACCGTGACGAGGTTCTTCTTGGTCATCAGCTCGTCGATGCGCCTGTCGAGATCGTCCTCGAACCTGAGATCGCGGTTGGTCAGGATCCCGACCAGGCGACCGTCACTGTCGGTCACCGGTACGCCCGAGATCTTGTAGCGCGCCATGACGTCGAGCGCCTCGTGAATCCGCTGGTCGGGCCGCATGGTCACGGGATCGACGATCATCCCGGCCTCACTGCGCTTGACCTTATCGACTTGATCGGCCTGGGCGTCGATGTCGAAGTTCTTGTGGATGAAGCCCAGACCACCGGACTGAGCCATTGCGATGGCCAGTTGGGACTCGGTAACGGTGTCCATCGCCGCGGCAACCAAGGGCACGTTGAGCTCGATCCCGCGGCACAGAGAGGTCTTCAGATCGACCTTGGCCGGGTGCACCTCCGATAGACCGGGGGGGATCAGCACGTCGTCGAATGTCAGGGCCGTCCGTGGTGATCTATCCTCGCTCATCCCCCAACCCTCGCCGGCTGCCCATGGCACTTCTTGTATTTCTTACCCGAGCCACAGGGGCATGGATCGTTGCGCCCGACCTTGGCCTCGGCCCGCACGGGCTTCGGAGGGGCCGCCGACTTGGGCGGCCCGCTGACCTCGAACCCCGAGGGCGGACGCTGGCGCCGTTGGCGCCGCTGCTCGTCGACCTGCTCGACCGACATCGGCTCGACGCGGAACACCGTCTTGATCGCGGTGTCCTCGATCCGCTCCTTCATCGATTGGAAGAGCTCGAAACTCTCGCGCTTGTACTCCTGCTTGGGATCTTTCTGACCCACGGCGCGCAAGCCGATGCCCTCGCGTAGATGATCGAGCGCCAGCAGATGGTCCTTCCACGACGTATCGACCACGCGCAACAGGACGTCGCGCTGAAAGACGGCCATCAGGTCCGGGCCGAGACGTTCGCACTTTTCGGTGTACTTGGTGTCTGCCGCGGTCTTCAGCTTCTCGGCGAGCTCCTCGACCCCTAGGGTCCCCAGGTCCAGCTCCAGGCTGTTCAGATCGATGTCGAAGTAGGCGAGAACGTCGGTCGAAACCTCGCTGAGATTCCAATCTCGCGGGTCGGCGCGTTCCGGACAGTGCGTCTCCACGACGTAGTCCACCAAGTCGTGAGTAATGGTGCGGATGTACTCCTCGCCCTCACGGCCATCCAGAATGTCACGCCGTAGCTGGTAGATCGCCTCGCGCTGCTTGTTCATCACGTCGTCGTATTCGAGGAGGTGCTTGCGGGCCTCGAAGTTACGGCCTTCGACCTGCCGCTGTGCCCGTTCGATGGCCTTGCTGACCATGTTGTGCTCGATCGGCTCGCCTTCCTCCATGCCCAGCTTGCCCAGCATGCCCTTGACCCGATCGCCACCGAATATGCGCATCAGGTCATCGTCCATCGACAGGTAGAAGCGCGAGGAACCGGCATCGCCCTGTCGGCCAGCGCGGCCGCGCAGCTGGTTGTCGATACGACGTGACTCGTGACGTTCGGTGCCGAGAATGTGCAGTCCGCCCGCTGCCAAGACCGCCTTGCGCTCCTCGGCGCAAAGCTCCGTGTAGTGGGCCAGCGACTTCTCATAGGCCTCGGGCTCAACCTCGGGGTCGGCCTCGGCCCGGGCCAGACCTTCGGGGTTCCCTCCGAGTACGATGTCGGTACCACGCCCTGCCATGTTGGTCGCGATCGTTACCGAGCCTTTACGGCCGGCCTGAGCGACGATCGAGGCCTCGCGCTCGTGGTACTTCGCGTTCAGCACGACGTGGGGCACGCCCCGACGCTTCAACATCTTCGATAGCAGCTCACTGGTCTCGATCGAGATGGTGCCGACCAGGGCAGGCTGGCCGTGGCTATGGCCTTCGGCAATCTCCTCGACGACCGCCTCCCACTTGTCCTTCTCGGTCAAGTAGATGAGATCGGCCCGGTCGTCCCGGGCCATCGGACGGTTCGTCGCCATCACCACGACGTCCAGCTTGTAGATCTCGCCGAACTCGGTGGCCTCCGTCTCGGCGGTTCCGGTCATTCCGGCCAGTTTCTCGTACATGCGGAAGTAGTTCTGGAAGGTGATCGTGGCGAGCGTCTGGTTCTCGCGTTCGATCTTGACGCCCTCTTTGGCCTCGACTGCTTGGTGGAGCCCGTCCGACCAACGCCGCCCCGGCATCATACGGCCGGTGAACTCATCGACGATCACGACCTGGTTGTCCTTGATCAGGTAGTCGACATCACGCTTGAAGAGGTTGTGCGCGCGGAGTCCCTGATTGATCCCATGGAGGACATCCATGTTGACCATGTCGTAAAGGTTCTCGATCGACAGCAAGCGTTCGACCGAGCTCACGCCGTCATCGGTCAGGGTCACCGTGTGCGCCTTCTCGTCGACCAGGAAGTCGCCGGTGGTCGTCTTGCTGCCGTCCTCGTGCTCGGTCTCCTCACCCTGCTTGAGTCGCGGGATGACCTTGTCGATCTGGTAGTACTTCTCGGTCGACTGCTCAGAAGGACCGGAGATGATCAGTGGCGTCCGGGCTTCATCGACGAGAATCGAGTCCACCTCATCAACGATGGCGAAGTAGTGCGGCCGCTGCACCATCGATGCGCGATCGAACTTCATGTTGTCGCGCAAGTAGTCGAAGCCGAATTCGTTGTTGGTGCCGTAGGTGATGTCGGCGGCGTAAGCCTCCTGCCGGACCGCGTCGGGCAGATCGCTCTGGATCACGCCTACGCTCATGCCAAGGAAACGATAGACCTGGGCCATCCAGTCGGCGTCGCGACGCGCCAGGTAGTCGTTGACTGTCACCACGTGGACGCCCTTGCCGGCCAGCGCGTTGAGATAGACGGGCAGGGTCGCGACCAGGGTCTTGCCCTCACCGGTCTTCATCTCCGCGATCTTGCCTTCGTGGAGCACGATGCCGCCGGCGAGCTGCACATCGAAGTGGCGCATGGCCACCGTGCGCTTGGCCGCCTCGCGGACGACCGCGAACGTCTCGATCAGCAGGTCATCGAGAGTCTCTCCAGCCTCGAGCCGGCCCCTGAACTCATCAGTCTTGGCTTGCAGCTGGGCGTCGCTCAGCGGGGTGATCGAGGACTCGAGAGCATTGATCGCCTCGATTCGCGGTTGCATCCGCTTGAGGTCGCGCTCGTGCTTGGTACCGAATACCTTGCCCAGAATCTGGTTCAGCATGATGACTGTCTTTTGTGGTTGGGGCGCGGAGAGGGGTTCAGCCGACGCTGTGAAGCCCCCAGTCTACCAAAACAGAAAGCCCCGGGGCCGACGCCTCGCTCGAGGCTTCGTACGGGGTTGGAGGTGCGGGCCGGCTCCCACCGGTGCCGCTTCCGAGGCGGCTCTACGGCCCGTTGCCGGTGCCGTCGAGGATGTAGGCCCGGGGGTTCTCGGGCTTGCCGTCGACTCGCACCTCGTAGTGCAGGTGGTAGCCAGTCGAGCGGCCGCTGTTTCCAACCAAGCCGACCGTGTCGCGCTGGCTGATCCGGTCGCCCGGTTTGACCGTGATCTTCGACAGGTGGCCGTAGCGAGTCGTGATGCCATAGCCGTGGGAGACGTACACGGCGTTGCCGAGTCCGCCGATACGTTCCGCACGAACGACGACGCCGTCGGCGGCAGCCTGGACCGGGAGGCCCGGCGCGGCGGCGATATCGATCGCCCAGTGAGCGGCGCGATTGCCGGTCATCGGATCCCGGCGATAGCCGTAGCTCGAGGTCAGAATGCCCTTGACCGGTGAGATCGACGGTGTCGACGAGATCAGCTGCTCGCGCTCGTCGAGATTCTCGCCTACGGTAGCCAGAGCCTCGGAAAGCTCAGCGACCCGATCACCCAGGTCGCCGATGGCCTCTTTCGAATCAGAAGCGGGAATGGGTGTGGAGATACCACCGATACCGGCTTCGGAGGACGGCCCGAAATCATCGAGGCCGGCAACGATCGCAAGCTGGCGAGTCTGCTCTTCGAAGTCCGCCAACTTTGCTTGCAGCGAACTGATACTGCCTTCGAAGGAACGATTGATCGAGCGCAAGCTCTCGTTCTCGTTCGTAACCTGATCGAGTTTGTTGCGATCGATCGAGTTGGTGAAGAAGGACCAAGTCGTGAAGAGCGATCCCAAGGCCAGCAGCAGCGCAACACCGGTTGCGAAGTGCAATTGCCGATTGGTGACGCGCCACTTACGAAAACGTGCCCGCGCGTGAGGCACAAAGATCACCGTATGGTACTTCAATCCCATCCGCGAAAACCTTCTTGGTTGTGGGAGGGGCGTCCCTCGAAACCTCATCGCCCGACTGCCCGGAGTCCGGGTATTCTACCGAGGAAGTTGCGATTGTCAAGCACCCTCGATGGTGCTAAGTCGAACCGAATAAGGTGGTTGTGCGGGCCTAGACGAGCCTAGAGCCAGCCGGCGAGGAAGGCCGCCAGGGCGGCTCCGACGACCGCGCAGACCCATTTGGTCCAGCGCCGCCCGGCACGCAGGAACTCGTCCTGCACGAGATCGAAGGCCCCGATGTAGAGGAACGTGCCGGCTGCGAGGGCGGCTGCGGTAGCGTCGAAGAAGAGCCGCGCGTCGCTGCGAAGCGCTGCGCCGGCGAGCGAGCCGACGAGGATCCCCAGGGGGGTCATCAGAGCAAAGAGACTGACCAGCTTGAAGGCTCGCACGCGAGTGACGCTTGCGTTGGTTGCCAAGGCCAACCCCAGCGCGAGGCCGGCGGCGCCTTTGTGGACGGCGATGGCCAGAAAGGTCATCAAGACACCCATGGCGTCGTTGTCGGCACCCAGAACAGTCCCGGCCAGGACCGAGTGTATGGAGAGCGCCAGCAGCAGGATGTAGGCCGAAGTGCTCTGACGGCCCGTCGCAGAGTCGTGACTCGCTGGGGGATGATGGTGATGGCTCGAGTGTCCTTCGCCGGAATGAGCGTGCGCGGCATCGTGGGCTGCGTCGGGCAGGAGGACATGCTCGAGCAGGAGCAGTAGAAGGAAGGCACCGAGGGCCAGGACGGAGGCGACCGGGTACAGGACCCCGAGGCTGGCGTACGAAGCCGAACCCTCGGGCAGAAAGTGGAGGAGTCCGATGCCCAGGAACAGGCCTGCCGCGAAGGCATTACCCGCTCCAACCAGTCGGCGTGAGCCCCCCTGCTGGCTGCTCGGCCGGGCCCAGAAGAGTGGTGCTAGCCCGCCGAGAGCACCGGTGAGCAGGGTCCCCAGGGCCAGCAATGCCTTGAGTTCGTTGAGTGGCACGTTCCGGACAGTAGCCTTATTGCCGGGGGTTGAACAACCTCTCGACCGAGACCTCGGCCGAGACCACGTCGAGGATGCTATGAATAGTCCGACGCGGGGTCCGGTCGTGCGACCTCTCGGCGCTGGAATCCGTCCTAGTTAGCTGAACAGCCACACTGGCTCTGAATCCCGATGCTCTCCTCCCCTCCGCCTTCGCCGCAGACCGCCGAGCTAGCGGACGTGCTAGACCGCGTGTGGGGCTTTCGCGAGTTCCTTCCGCTCCAAATGGAAGCGATGACGGCCGTTCTCGCCCACCGGGACAGCCTGCTGGTGCTCCCCACGGGAGGCGGCAAGTCCTTGTGCTATCAGGCTCCCGCCCTGGTCGAGGGCAGCCTCGCTGTGGTGGTCTCGCCGCTGATCTCGTTGATGAAGGATCAGGTCGACTCTCTGGTGGCCAACGGCGTGTCGGCGGCGGCCTACAACTCGAGCTTGACCGACGAAGAGCGTCGAACGGTCGAGCGCGCCCTGCTCGGTCACGAGTTGCGCCTCCTCTATGTCTCTCCGGAACGCCTCGCTGGAGAGGGCGCGAGCTCCTTCCTTCAACTGCTGGCCAACGCTCGTGTCGGCTTCTTTGCGGTTGATGAAGCGCATTGCATCAGTCAGTGGGGGCATGCTTTTCGTCCGGAGTATCGGCTGCTGGGCGACCTGCGGGGCCGGTTCCCTCAGGCTTCCGTCCACGCCTTTACCGCGACGGCGACGCCTCGAGTTCGGCAAGACATCGCCCGCCAACTCTGCCTCCAGGACCCCGAGGTATTGGTCGGGTCGTTTGATCGGCCCAACCTGGTGTACCGGGTGTTCCCACGATCGGATCTCAAGCTCCGTCTGCGAACGGTACTCGACCGGCACGCGCGGGAAGGGGGGATCGTCTACTGCAACTCCAGGAAGCAGGTCGAGTCGCTGGCCAAGGCGCTTGTCGACTGGGGCATCACCGCCGTGCCCTATCACGCTGGACTCGACGCCTCGACCCGAGCTCGGAATCAAGAGGCATTCTCGCGCGAAGAGGTCGATGTCGTGGTCGCGACCGTAGCCTTCGGAATGGGCATCGACCGCTCGAACGTGCGTTTCGTAGTCCACGCAGGTGCGCCGCGCTCGATCGAGCACTATCAGCAGGAGACCGGGCGCGCGGGCCGCGATGGTCTGCCCGCTGAATGCGTGCTGTTCTATTCGCCTGCGGACTTTGCGGGCTGGCGTCGGCTCCTTCAGATGAGCGGTGAATGGTCGGAGCACACGGGCAAGCTCCTCAATGGGATGCAGCGTTTTGCGGGGGCCACGCGGTGCCGCCACCGGCGTTTGTTGGAGTACTTCGGCGAGACCTACGAGAGGGACAACTGCCAGGCCTGTGACTGGTGCCTCGACGAGCTCGAACTGGTTGGCGAGCCGCTACTGCTCGCGCAGAAGATCCTCTCTTGCGTGGTGCGGCTCGATCAGCGATGGGGCGTTGCTCGGGTGGTCGATGTTCTCCGCGGACGTAGCACCGAGAAGATCGTCGCCGCAGGGCACGACCGGCTCTCGACCCACGGCCTGCTCGAGGAGCTTTCGATCACTGAACTCCGTGGCTACGTCGATCAGCTTCTCGATAGCGGCTTCCTGCGCCAGGTCGGAGACGACTATCCCACGGTTCAACTCACCGAAGAGGGCGCGGAACTCCTGCGCGGCAAGGGTTCGTGTCGGCTTTTTCGACAGGAGCGGCCACGCAAGGCGCGCAAGCGGCGTGAGGCTCCGGCGGAGGACTGGGAAGGAGTCGATCGCGACCTCTTCGAGACGCTGCGCGAGTTGCGCCTGGCGATCGCCCGCAAGCGCAACGTGCCGCCCTACGTCATCTTCCACGACAGCGTTCTGCGGGACATCTCGCGGTTCAGGCCGCAGAGCGAGGCCGAGTTGCTGGAATTGCGTGGGGTGGGTGAGAAGAAGGCTCGCGACTTCGGGCCACGTTTCATCGCCGCGGTTTCGGCGGCCGGCCAATCCCCAAACGGCGACTAGCCTCCGATCAACTCAGCAGCATCCGGAGGTCGTCGGCGGTCAGGTCCCGCAAGGACTGGCCTTCGCCCTCGAGGATCGCGTCGGCGATAGCGCGCTTGGACCGCTGCAGCTCGACAATCTTCTCTTCTACCGTGTCGCGAGCGATCAGGCGGTAGGCGAACACCGGTTCGGTCTGGCCGATGCGATGGGCGCGATCGATCGCCTGGGCTTCGACCGCCGGATTCCACCAGGGATCGAGCAAGAACACGTAGCCCGCGGCCGTGAGATTGAGGCCTGTACCACCCGCTTTGAGGCTGATCAGAAACAGGTTGCAGTCCGGATCGGTCTGGAATCGATCGACGACCTCGGCGCGATTGCGGGTCTGTCCATCGAGGTAGGCATACGGCACCTTCTCGGCGTCGAGCGTCTTCTTGACGTAGCCCAAGAGCTTGGTGAACTGGGAAAAGACAAGCACCTTGTGGCCCTCTTCGAGTACCTCCGACACCTGCTCGAAAAGCGCCTCGAGCTTGGCACTGCCCGCGTCTTCCAAGGACTCATCGACCAGTCCGGGATGGCAGGCGACCTGCCGCAAACGCAGCAGTGCCTGGAGAACCTGGATCGCCGAGCCTCCGACACCCTTGGTTTCGACCTGCTCGAGCAACTCGGCCTGGTACTGGGCGCGCAGGCGGTCGTATATTTCGCGTTGCGCCGGGCGCAGGGTGGTGTGTAGCACCTGCTCAGTCTTGGGCGGCAGATCAGGCAGCACTTCCGCCTTGGTCCGGCGCAGGATGAACGGCCGGATTCCTGCCGCCACCACCGAGAGTTCGCTCTTGGACGGAACACGACCGCCGTTCAGAGTGTCGAGCCAGGGTAGGCGCCCCATCAAGCCGGGATTGAGAAACTGAAAGAGAGAGCCGAGCTCTCCAAGGTGATTCTCGATCGGTGTGCCGGTCAACGCTAGACGGTGCCGGGCCTTGAGCAGGCGGCTGGCCTTGGCAGTCTGCGAGGTGGGGTTCTTGATCGCCTGAGCCTCGTCGAGGATCACGGTGTCGAACTCGACCTTGGCCAAGAACGCCACGTCTCGCCTGAGGGTTCCATAAGTGGTGACCACGATGTCGTACTTGTCGATCTTCTTCTGCAGTGCCTCGCGGTCCGCGCCCCGATACTCGACGGTCTTGAGCTTGGGCGTGAAGTGCGATGCCTCGTCGATCCAGTTGTAGACCACGCTGCGGGGAGCAACGACGAGGAACGGCAGCTTGGTGGTACGTGCCGCCGTGCGATTTGCTTGAATCAGTGCCAGGACCTGAACGGTCTTGCCAAGTCCCATGTCGTCGGCGAGGACTCCGCCGAGTCCGAAGTCGCGCAGGAAGTCGAGCCAACCCAGCCCCTGGCGCTGGTATGAACGCAATTCGCCGTCGAAGCTCTTGAGTTCCTTCTTGGGCTTGATGCGGTCGAACGACTTGAGTTTTTCCCGTAGTTCGGAAAACGCCTGGTCAACATTGGCCGGCGGCATCGCCGTCAGCAGGGCGTCCACCAACAGGGCCTGAGAGGGCAGAAAGCGCAAGCCTTCTTCGCTCGAGCTCTGGGCCAGATTCGCCAGCGAGTCGTAAGTCTCCATCCAGGTACTCGGAAGGAGTCCCTTGGAACCATCGTCGAGCTCGATGAACCGGTCGCCGCGGGAGATCGCTCCTAGGACGGCTGACAGATCGACATTGCCCGAGCCGAAGTCGATCTCGCCGCTGAGCTCGAACCAGTCGATACCGCTCTCGACCTTGAGCGACGGTGGGCGCGGAGGGTGCACTGTAGTGCCGTGAACCTCGACGCCCCAGCCGTTGAGAAGGAGAGACTCGACCACCGTGGGCAGGTCCCCGGCGTCGAGTTCAAGGCCGTGACCGTTGCTCGACTCGACCGGCCTCAGTCCGAGCTCCAGCAGGCTCACAAGCGCCAGATGCTCGGCATCGAGGTCGCGGCGAACGAATCTCTGGCCGTGCCAATCGACGACCGAGAGCCTCGGGTCGGAGGCAGGGACCTTGAGGTCGTTGTAGTCGAAGGAGAGCTCCGCCAGCAGCGGCGGGGTCATGAACTCCGGTGCCGCCGGCCGCTCGAGTCGCAAGAAAGGGGCGGGCGAGGCCTCTTCCTCGGTCAGGCTCAACTCATCGGGTACTTCGAGCGGGGGCAGAGCCGGCACCTCGAGCAGTGAGTTGAGGGCCTCGGCCAACTCTTCCGGCGGGATCGTAATCTGGCCCGCGCGCTGCAGCAGAGTCAGCAGCTCGAGATCATGCCCCTTGGCGGACTCAAAGCGGCCGAGCGATTCGCCAAAAATCACCAACGCCCCCTGACCGTCGGGCTCGGGGAGGATCATGTCGGCGCTCGTCAGCGCGAGGCGGTTGCCTTTGCGCTCGAGGCTACCGCGCAGCTGAGCCGGGCCGGCGGTCTCGGAAGCATCGAGGTCGAGGGCCAGGCGCCAGGCCTGCCGCCCGTCCCAGGACAGTGCCTTGGGCTCACGCAGCGTTCGACCGTCCCACCAATAGAGCAGGCCTAGCGCGGACAGATGGGGCAGGGACTCTGCGTGAAGTCGACGCGGCAAGCGAAAGCGTTGAATTCCGGTCGGCGGCGTCTTCGGCTTGCTACGCCGGCCTCGGCTCTTGCGCGGCGGAGGCGTGATGGGCAACCCCGCGATCACCGTCAGCGGGTCGTCCGTGTCGGCCCCGACCGCGCGGGGCGAGAGCATTTCCTCGAGATCGTCCGCCTCGATGGACGCGCGCTTGAGTTTCCCGAGCCTTCCGGTCGATGATCTTCCGCGTCCGAATACATCGAGGATCAGCTCGCCGGCTGCGACGCTCGCCGAGGTGTTGATCAAGAGCTGAAGCTCGACGCTTGGTCGATCAGCCTGGGCTTTCGGACGCTTCGCCTCCGACGAGCTGTGAACCAGGCCCTGGGCCGACTCGATCAGGGATCGCCAGGTGCTCGGCCCGACGGCTCGAGACTTCGCATAGCGCTGTCCTCGAGACTTGGAGGAAGGAGGCTTGGCGTGGTGAACGCTGGGCTCGTCGTCGGGTGGCGAGATTCCGAGTTCGAGCCACTCGCCCGCCCGGTCCTTGCGCAAGGAGAGCCGGTCGCGCCCCGGCGGTTGGTTGTCCGGGCCGCTCTCGCCCAGGGCCAGGAGCACCGCCCAGAGGTGTTTGCAAGCGCGACCGGCAGTGAATCTCGGACATTCACAAAAAGAGTGAAGGACTCTCTCGGACCCGACGCGCGACCAGTCGAGACCGACGGCATAGAAGGGCCGATCAACACCCTCGACCTGAGCTCGACCCCGGTTGCCATGCACGTCCAAGCGCACTCTGTCCTCGCGGTAGTACTCCTCGCCCCGCTGCCGGTCGCGAGGTTGGAAGTGGGAGCCGGTGCGCTTGTGCAGCGGTACCGCTCGCGGCGCGGGGCCACGTGAGCGCTTGCGGCTGCGTCGACGCCGCGCGCTAGTCGGTTTCTTATCTTTTTCAGTCGTCGGCATGCTCTGCTGATCTAGTGAGCCTTGCGTCTCTCGTTGGCGACGGATCGAAGGTGACCGTCGTAACCGAGGAAAGTGCGCTCGGCTGGCTCGAGCCGGACCGTCCGGCAAGGCGGCAGGGAAGTGCGACCCCCGCGGCCGGACGAATCGTCGCGGCAACCATACATCCACCGCTCCCACTTTTCCAGTCCGATTTTTGAGAACGACGTCCGAGGGTGCCGCGATGGCTCAACTCGAGGTGAGGACCCAACAAGGGCGCGGTGCTACGATGCAGCCATGAACGGATCTATGCGTCGGACAGGGAAACTGCTCCTCACAGCGCTACTTCTCGTCGGGTTTGCAACTGCTGTGGACGCGCAGGTGGGGACCAACCAGGGTCTGCTGAACCCGAACGTAGCCACCGCCGAAGAACTCGGCTCGGTGCCAGGTTTGGGGGCTGATCTCGAGGCCGCTGTCCTTGCGGGACGACCCTTCCTGGATATTGCAAGCCTCGACGCCTTGTTGGCCGAGAGCCTCACTCCAGACCAACGCTCGTCGGTCTATCGCCTGCTCTGGATCCCGATCGATATCGACCGTTCCTCACAGGAGTCCATCCTCTTGATCCCCGGCGTCGGCGCACGCATGACTCATGAGTTCGAGGAGTACCGGCCGTACCGCTCCAGCGGAGCTCTGGCCCGTTTCCGTCGCGAGATCGGAAAGTACGTCGCGGACGATGAGGTCGCGCGTCTCGAGCAGTACATCTTCGTACCGATGAACCTGAACACCGCGAGCGAAGACGACTTCATGACTATTCCGGGAGTCGGCCGGCGGATGACTCATGAGTTCTTGGAGTATCGGCCCTACGGCAGCCTGGACCAGTTCCGGCGCGAGATAGGGAAATACGTGGATGACGCCGAAGTAGCGCGCCTCGAGCGCTATATGACGCTCGACTGATCGGCAGCGATGCAGCGCCTTCTGCGGGTCGTCCTGGTGCTGGGCATGGCGGGCACGCTGGCCGAGCTCATTCTGCTCGAACATACTGACGATTACTGGCAAAAGCTGCCTCTGGCCCTGCTTGCTGCCGGGATCGTCGTGGTGGTTGGCCATGGGTTTTCACCCGGCCGCCTCACTCGGATGATCGTCGCCGTTTGCATGGTGCTCTTCTTGGCCGCGGGTTCGATAGGGCTCTATCAGCACGTCGCCGGCAATCGTGAGTTCGAGCTCGAAATCAACGCCTCCCGCCACGGCTGGGAGTTGACCTGGGACACACTCAAGGGGGCCACCCCGGCCTTGGCCCCTGGCACCTTGATCTACCTCGGCTTGCTCGGGTTGGCTTGCATCAAGGCCGAGCGCGCCGCGTCACGCCTAGTTCCACGCACTCCCATCAGAAGGAAGAACTGAGGCCCTAGGGATCGCCCGCTCCCTAGGTGAAATCAAGAACCAGGGAGCAGCGAACCGGCTCTCGTCGGATCGAGGCATTTCCGGACGAAAAAAAGACCCCGCCGGGATCCGTATTTCGATCCCGCGCCACCGCCACCTGAGTTGTCTTTGACTGAATGAAGATACACCCCTGACCAAGGTCCGCGCAAGCCCCGTGGCGAGTGGTCTGCGTTGTGAGCTTGTTTGAGCACTGGTTCCGAGGCGGACGGAAAGTCACTGGCTGGGCCTCAAGACGAAGCGGCTCACTCGATCATCCTCCGGTCCAAAGTTCGATACTGGATCGCTTCGGCGAGATGTTCGCTCTTCAACGACTCGGTACCGTCGAGATCGGCGATGGTGCGGGCAACTCTCTGAATTCGGTGGAGCGCTCGAGCCGAGAGTCCGAGGCGATCGAAGGCAGCCTCGAGCAGACTCTGGCCGCGAGCATCCAGTCGGCAGTGAGTCTCGATCTCGCTTGGGTTCAAGTCCGCGTTGACGAAGGACTGGCCGCGTTCAGTCTGTCGCGTCCGGGCGCTCAGAACTCGGCCTAGGGCCTCTGCCGTGCTCGTGCCGCTGGCTACCTCCTGGAGCTTCTGTACCGGGACCGCGGGTACCTCGACATGCATGTCGATTCGGTCGAGCAAGGGGCCCGAGATACGGGCACGGTAGCGCCGCACTCCTTGAGGAGAGCACTCGCAGTCGTGGCGGGCGTCGCCGAGGTGTCCACAAGGACAGGGATTCATCGCGGCCAGAAGTTGGAAGCGAGCTGGAAACTCCAGTCGGGCATACGCTCGAACGAGCATCACCACGCCCTCCTCGAGTGGTTGTCGCAGGGCCTCCAGGGCATAGCGCTGGAACTCCGGGAGTTCATCGAGGAAGAGGACACCGTGGTGAGCCAGGGTGATCTCTCCGGGCCGCGGAACCCCGGCGCCTCCTCCGATCATGCCCGCGTTGCTGATGCCATGATGAGGGGCGCGAAAAGGGCGTTCGCTGGCGAGCCCGCAGGGTGGCCGGTCGAGGGCGATGGAGTGAATCTTGGTCACAGCCAGGGCTTCTTCTCGCGTGAGGGGCGGTAGCAGGCCAGGGATACGACGGGCGAGCATGGTCTTTCCGCTACCGGGAGGGCCGATGAAGAGCAGGTTGTGCCCCCCGGCTGCGGCAATCTCGAGCGCTCTCTTGGCCGTCTCCTGCCCGCGGACGTCGATCAGGTCTGGAGCTCCGCTTTTGGTGGGTGCGGCCAAGGGCTCTGTGGCCGGCCGCAGCGGCGATTCGCCAAGGACGTGGCCCAAGGCCTCAGAGAGCCCCGCCACCCCGATCACCGCGACTTGCCGCAGGGCCGCGCCCTCGGGGGCCGACGCTTTGGGCACGAGGAGCTCCTGGACTTCCAGCCGGGCGGCAAGGTCGGCGATCGCCAAGCTGCCCCGAATTGGCCTCGTCCTGCCATCCAGCCCGAGCTCGCCGCAGAACAACCGTCCTTCGAGCGCTTGCTGAGGAATCTCCTCGTGGGCCGCGAGCAGGGCCATGGCGATGGCGAGGTCCAGATGGTTGCCGACCTTGCGGATGTCGGCCGGAGCCAGATTGATCGTGACGGCCCGGGGAGGCAGTTTGAAGCCGCAGTTCTTGATCGCCGAACGCACGCGTTCGCGACTCTCACGTACCGCCGTGTCGGGCAGGCCGACAATCTGAACTTGTGGCAGGCCCGCCTGCACGTCGACCTCGACCTGTATCGGTCGCGCATCGATACCCCAAGGGGTTGCCGCGGTGGCTCGGGCCAGCATCAATACCAAGGACGGAATTAGTCCACCGCTCCTTGCGGCGATCCCTCCTCGAGACGCTCGCTCCTTGAGACGCTCGCTCCTTGAGACCCTCGCTTCTCGAGACGCCGACTAGACTCAACGCGAGCTTGTGTTCAACCGACCGGCGCCTGGGTCGGACACTCGTTCACTCTTCCTCGACTAATCGAAAGGACAACCGATCCATCGCTCCAGGGTCGCCACAGTGGGCAACTCCGCATCCAGACTGGCTGTCCGTCACGAGGACCCTCCGGTCGTGCGCTTCGAAACTGAGGGAACAGGTGTTCCCTGTCGCGCCCTCCGAGTAAACGAAGCCTCCGGATCGGCTCTGGGCCACGCCCTCCAGCTGACACTCGCGACCGTTCACCGCGAAGACCTGGAGCAGAAAGCCTAGCGAGCCGCCTTCTCCGACGGTCAATTCCAGCCGGTCGGCGACTTCAACTTCCACCGGCTCACTGCCATGGAAAACCCAGACCCCGTGGAGGCGTTCGTAGTTTCCGGCCAGGTCCTCTGCGGGAGGGTGTGGGTCGAGTGGCTCGCATCCTCCGGTCACTATCAGGGCGATGAGCGTCAGAGCGCTCATCCTCAGGCCTCGAGCGGCCTCTCGTAGTGACGGTTCGGACATTGCTCCGCAAAGGGCTCGGTGTGCACTCAAAGACCAGATCCTATGAAGCCGATGGAGCATTGGGGCCGCCCGATGGGATGGGGCAAGGGCGGGTCCCGAGGTGGCTCGGCCCCTCCCCGCCGTTCCAGACTGACCAAGACGGGAGGGGAGTTGCTGCCTATACTACGCAGGCGATGATCGAACTCGATGGCAGCGGCGTAACCCTCGATGTCTTCGAGGCCATCGTGCGCGGTGGCGCCGACTGTGTGTTGAGCGAGGACGCGCAGGAGCGGGTGAGAGCTGCGCGCGAGGTCGTCGAGCGGGTCGTCGCTGCCGGAGAAGTGGCCTACGGGATCAATACCGGGTTTGGCGACCTGGCCACGGTGACGATCGATCCCGAGCAGACGGCGGAACTCCAGCGTCGGCTCCTCCTCTCCCACGCTGCCGGGATGGGAGATCCCCTACCGCCGGAGGTCGTTCGCGGCATGCTGCTGCTGCGCGCCAATACCCTGGCCAAGGGCCACTCCGGCGTGAGACTCGAGATCATCGACCGGCTGGTGGACTTCTTGGCGCGCGATCTTCTGCCCGTCGTCCCGCGACGTGGCTCGGTGGGCGCAAGCGGCGATCTGGCTCCGCTGGCGCATCTTGCTCTACCGCTGATTGGCGAGGGTGAGTTGTCGGCTGATGGGCTCAGAACACCCTCAGCGGCGGCGCTGGCGCCCCTAGGTCTCGAGCCTCTCGTCCTGGGCGCGAAAGAGGGTCTGGCCCTGATCAACGGAACTCAGGCGCTGACGGCACTCACCGCCATCGCGGCGCTCGACATGCGTCGGCTGACGAAGAGCGCCGATCTGATCGGGGCGCTCTCGACCGAGGCGCTGCGGGGGGCCGACACGGCCTTTGATGCCCGGCTTCACGGCCTCCGGCCCTACGTCGGGCAACAAGCGAGCGCGGCGAATCTCTGGCAGCTGCTGCAGAACTCGGCGATCCGTGACTCCCACCGGGAGCATGACGTCCGCGTGCAGGACCCCTACTCCGTGCGCTGCATGCCACAGGTCCACGGCGCGGTGCGGCAGACGCTGTTCGAGGTCGAGGCGCGGCTCGAAATTGAGATGAACGCAGTGACCGATAACCCGCTGGTCTTTGCCGAGGACGATGTGGTCCTTTCGGGGGGCAACTTCCACGGTGAGCCGATAGCCATGGCGGCGGATTTCCTTGCGATCGCGGCGGCTGAACTCGGTGCGATCAGTGAGCGCCGAGTGGAGAAGCTGACCAACGCCGCGAACTCCGGCCTCCCGGCCTTCCTCGTCGGGGAGCCGGGTCTCAACTCCGGTTTCATGATGGCCCACGTCACGGCCGCAGCGCTGGCATCGGAGAACAAGACGGCCGCCCACCCCGCTTCGGTGGACTCCCTGCCGACGTCGGCCGATCAAGAGGACCACGTTTCGATGGGGATGGGTGCGGCCCTCAAACTTCAAGGGGTCGTGCGCAATACACGACGGATTCTGGCGATCGAGCTCCTGGCGGCGGCGCAGGGTATAGAGTTTCTGCGGCCGCTTGCCAGCAGCCCGGCCCTCGAGGCTTTGCACGCCACCGTGAGGCGACACGTCGAACCGTGGACTGAAGATCGTTTTATGGCGCCGGACCTGGCCGCCGCGGAATGCCTGCTGGCCGGCGGCTTGGATGAACATCTCAACACCCTGCACTGAGGACAGAACGATGATCGATACCGAGAAACCTGCCCCGGCTCGAGCGACTCGACGCCCCGCGATCCGGGCCCCGCGCGGTACCGAACTGAGCTGCCGCGGCTGGCAACAGGAAGCGGCGTTGCGGATGCTGATGAACAACCTCGACCCGGACGTGGCGGAGCGCCCGGATGAGTTGATCGTCTACGGCGGCTCAGGCAAGGCGGCGCGCAACTGGGAGTGCTACGACGCGATCGTGGCGACGCTCAAGCGGCTTGGCAATGACGAGACCCTGCTGGTGCAATCCGGCAAGCCGGTCGCCGTCTTCCCTTCACACGCCGGGGCACCCCGCGTACTGATCGCCAATTCGCTGCTGGTGCCGCACTGGGCGACCGATGACGAGTTTCGACGGCTCGACGCCCTGGGCCTCACGATGTACGGCCAGATGACCGCCGGTTCGTGGATCTACATAGGCAGTCAGGGGATCCTCCAAGGGACCTTCGAGACGCTGGCGGAATGCGCCCGCCAGAGCTTTGGGGGTTCCTTGGCCGGCACCCTTACCGTGACGGCGGGTCTCGGAGGCATGGGCGGTGCCCAGCCGCTTGCGGTGACGATGAATGAGGGGGTCTGCCTGATTGCCGAGGTCGAGCGCCACCGAATCGAGAGGCGACTCGAGACGCGCTATCTCGATCGAGTGGCCCCGGACATGGCCAGCGGAGTCGATCAGGCTTTGGCTGCCAAGGAGGCCGGCGACGCGGTGTCGATCGCGGTCGAGGCCAATGCGGTCGACCTGCTCGAGTACCTCCTGGAGCGCGGCATCACACCCGAAGTGCTCACCGACCAGACCTCTGCCCACGACAACCTGACCGGTTACGTACCGCACGCTATGACCTACGCGCAGGCCTTGGAGCTGCGGGAGCGAGACGCTGGCGCGTACGTCGACAAGGCCATGGCTTCGATGGCGGCCCACGTGCGGGCGATGCTCGCCTTGCAAGAGCGCGGCGCGCTGACGTTCGACTACGGCAACAACCTGCGCGGGCAGGCCAAAGCGCACGGAGTCGAGAACGCCTTCGATTTCGCCGGTTTTGTACCTCTCTTCATTCGACCGCTCTTCTGCGATGGCAAAGGACCTTTTCGCTGGGCCGCACTGTCGGGTGACCCCGAGGACCTGCGCGCCACCGACGAGGCGATTCTCGAGACTTTCCCCGAGGACGAAGCGCTCCATCGCTGGATCCGACTGGCCCAGGAGCGAGTGGCTTTCCAGGGCCTTCCGGCGCGCATCTGCTGGCTGGGTTACGGAGAGCGCGCCAAGGCCGGCCGGGTCTTCAACGAACTGGTGGCCTCGGGCCGAGTATCGGCTCCTATCGTCATCGGCCGCGATCACCTCGACTGCGGCAGTGTGGCGTCTCCCAACCGCGAGACCGAAGCGATGAAAGACGGTTCGGACGCGATCGGCGATTGGCCGATTTTGAATGCCATGCTCAACGCGGTCAACGGCGCCACCTGGGTGTCCGTGCATCACGGGGGTGGGGTAGGGATCGGCTACTCGCTTCACGCCGGAATGGTCGTGGTGGCCGACGGCACCGAGGACTCGGCAGAACGCCTCGAGCGGGTCCTGACTGGAGATCCCGGCATGGGGGTCGCGCGTCACGCCGATGCCGGGTACGACAGAGCAACCGAGTTCGGTCGCCGCCACGGCGTCGATCTTCCGATGGTTGGTGACTGAGAGGATCTGCGCCGTCAGGAAGGATCGACGAAGCGCTCTGGTTGGGGACTGAGATGAGGGAGTCCTCAGCACAGCCCCAGGTACCCAGCCGGCTCGAGATCGGCTTGCTCGTCGCGCTCGGCCTGGCGTCGCTGGTCTCCACTCTGGCCGGGGTACGGGCCGAGAGACCGGCCCCTCGGCGTGACGACCTCCTTGTTGCCGCGGCCTCGGGCTACCAGAGCTTCTGGTCCGAGGTGGATTCCGTGGCGCAGCATGCCGCGAAAACACTGGGCGCCGAGAGCCTCGCCACGGCGTCTTCCCTGGAGTTGTTCGAGCGGGCGACCGACGCCTTGCCGAGATCATCGCGGCGCCCGTGGGCCCTATATCTGGTCGACCCGGACAGCCAAGCGCGGGCCTGGAGCGGTGAGGGACTCCTACACCCCTTGCGAGCCGAGGATTTGGCGGAGAGCGGCCGGACCTTCCGGGCGAGTCTCACTACGGTCACGGTTCTGGCGGTGGCTCCCATCGAGGGGCACCCTGGGTGGCGGGCGGTCGCCGGCCTCAGCCTACCGAGCAGCCGATTGCCGTTTCCATTGCCGGCCAGGGCTCATCTCCAAACCCATTGGGGGCTATCCAGCCCCGGCGCGGCAGCTCCGGCCGGGCGCGCCGAGATCGCGTTGGATCGCAGCCCGACCCTCCTCATCGACGAGGCCGAGATGGCACTGAAGCCGACGGTCGAGGGGCGTTGGTGGAGCGACCCGCTAACCTGGCTTGGCAGCCTGATTCTGGTAACGGCCATAGCTTTTCGTCGCCGGTTGGGCTGGCTCACTGCCCCCTGTGTGGCAGCAGGAACGGTTGCCTGGGGCCTCACCGCGGGAACTTCACTCAGTTGGCTGCTGGCCCTGGCGTTGTCTGTAGTCGCGGTCTTCGTCTCGGGCGCCTTGGCACTACGACGCAAGACGGTCATGGCCCCGATCTGGAGCGGGGCGCTTGGGGCCGCCCTGCTTCTGGTTGTCGCGTTCGTGGTTCATCGAATGGCGAGTCCCGATTTGCTGGATTTGGCCGAGCACTTCGCAGCCGGTGGCCAAGCCTGGGTCGCTCGCGCGATTCTCTTCCTGGTGGCTCTGGCCTGGCTGGGATGCCTGGCCCGAGGCGGGGACAGCGGCGGGACCGAGGGGCGCACCCGACCGCTTTGGCTCGGCGCCTCGGCTATCGCTGTGGGAGCGATGCTGGCGGACTTCCCTTGGCTGGCCGGCCTGTTGCTGCTGGTCGGAGGCTCGGTTTTGGCCAGGGGCCTGGCCGCGAGGTCCATCCGGCGCAGACCGCTGACCCTCGGAGCGCTGGCGGTCATCGCTGCCCTGGCAGCCGCCTCGGCAAGTGAGATCGCGCATCGTACGCAGCTGCGGCATCACCTCGGAGCCACGGTTCTGGCTGCCCTGGCCCCGCCGACGCGGGCCGAGACCGGGGCTCTGAGGGATGAGGTCGCCGAGCACTTCGAAAATCTCGATCTCAGCGATCTCGCAACCAGCGATATCTTCGAGCTCGAGGACAACGACCTGGCCTTCGAACTCTGGCGGCGTTCGCCGTTGGCTCGTGGGAGGGCGGTCTCGGCAGTCGCGCTTCGAGGGCCGGATGAGGTGGAGTACCTGTTCTCCTTCGGCGTTCCGCTCGGCAGCACCGGCCGGCCTCAGATTCAGTCGCGGGAACGCCCGTTCGACGCCCCGGTCTGGGACTTTGCGCTGCTCAATGAAGTGGTGCCCGTAGCTCTCGGAGGCGAGCTTTGGGGCGACGTCGAGTATTGGCTGCTAGTGCGACCGGGTTTCCGGCTCGCCGAGCAGCGACTGAGAGACGTCGAGGGTGACTTACTGCGAGGTGGGCCGGCCGGTCGCGGGGCGGTTCAGCGGCAGGTGGCACCTGCGTCGTTCGCCCATTACTCAAACTCGCGACTGGCAAGAATCAGCCCGTGGCTCGAGCCACCGGAGCTGCCGGAGGACGTGCTCGAGACCGGGGAGGGCTTCATGCGCACCCCCGATGGGCCATCTTGGGTCTGGACCTCGCGCGAGGCGGAGGGGACCCGGGCAGTCTTTCTGTCTCGCCTGTCACCTCTGGCCGCGTTTGAGCGGGTTGGGATTCAAGCTCTCGGCAGCCTGATGCCTCCACTGATCCTGCTATTGGTCGTGCTCGCCCTGAGACTGTCGAGGTCGACTTTTCGGCGCCGCTTGCGTGACCTCTGGCGCTCCTACGCCAGCCGCCTCGTCCTCGTCTTCTCCCTTCTCGTGCTGGTGCCGGCGGTGATCGTCGATGTCTTGGTGCTGCGGGTCATCCGTGAGCGGGCCGAAGCGGAACAACTCAGCGAGGCGCGCGGTGCCTTGGTGGCTGCTCAACGCGTACTCGGGGAGTACTCAGCCAGTCTGGAGCCCGGGGTGGGCCTCGACACCGTCTTTGACGACGATCTGCTGAGCTGGCTCGCCGGCGTCCTCGGGCACGACGTGAACCTATACTGGACAGATACAAGTGAGCTGCTGGCCTCGAGCCGACAGGAGCTTTTCGCCGCCGGTCTCCTACCGCGACGCGTGCCCGGAGAGATCTACGCGGAGCTGAGGCTCCGGGGCAAGCGCCTCGCGTCTCGACTGCAGAACACGGGGGCGACCGAGTACACGGAGCTGTATGCGCCGTTGACTGCGCCGGGCGAGGCTCTCGAGGATGCGGCCTATTTCCTCTCGATTCCGTTGCTCGCGCAACAGGAGCAAGTCGCGGGCGAACTGGAGGCTTTGCGACACAAAATCGTCCTCGCTACGACTCTGCTCGTCCTCCTCTTGGTGGCTCTGGGAGCTCGCTTGGCGGCGAGTTTCACCGCGCCCTTGGAGGAGATCGTGCAGGGCACTCAGCGGATCGCAACGGGTGCCGAGCAACTCGGGCTCGCACCCAAGGAACTCGAGCTCGCCACCCTGGTGGAGGCGATCGATCGCATGGCCGAGAGGATCGCGGTCGGCCGGCAGCGTTTACTGCTGGAGAAACAGGTAGTCGAACGCATGGTCGACAACATCACCGCCGCCGTGGTCTCGATCGACGGGAGCCATCGGGTGCTGATGCAAAACAAGGTGGCCTTCGACCTCCTGGGCACTCAGGTAGGTGTGCCGATCGAGACCTCGATGGCGGAGACCGACAACTTGGGGAAGGTCCTTGCCGGGTTGCGCCGGTCTGAGGTGCAGGGTGGAGCTGAGACCGTGAGCTTGACGAGCGGTGAAGAGGACGACCTCCGCCAGTGGTCTCTGATCTGGGTGCCGATTCCGGGTGAAGGAGAGCCGTCGGCGTTGATCGTCGTCGAGGACGTCACCGAGGTCGTCCGGAGCCAGAGGCTCCAAGCATGGGCGGAGATGGCGCGGATGATCGCGCACGAGATCAAGAACCCACTAACCCCTATTCAGCTTTCCGCCGAGCACATGCGCGAGGTGCGGCAGCGGGATCCGTCGAGTTTCGACAAGGTGTTCGATCAGTGCATCAACAACATCCTGCACCACGTCGAGGAGCTGCGCTCCATCGCGAGCGAGTTTTCGACCTATAGCCGCATTCCTCGAATCGAGCCCGTGACCGGCAATCTGACGGCAAGCGTCCGCGAACTCGTGGCCGGCTATCAAGTGGCTCAGCCCAGTGGAATCAGCGTGACCTTCACGAGCGAAGGGGATGACGTTCACGCCCTGTTCGACGGCAAACTGCTGCGTCGAGCACTACGCAACCTGATCGAGAACGCGATCAGGGCGGTCGATGAAGGCGGCGCCGTGGAGGTTACCGTCGGCCGCGAGTTGGGGGCGGCGGTCGTCAGAGTGCTCGACGAAGGCCCCGGGGTCGAGCCCGATCAACTCGGCAGGATCTTCGACCCCTATTTCTCGACTCACGATACCGGCACGGGGCTGGGCCTACCGATCGCACGTCGCATCATCGAGGAGCATGGCGGCGAGATCCACGCCCGCAACCGCTCCCACGGTGGGCTCGAGGTGCGGGTTGTCCTACCGGAAGGCGGTGTTCCGGGCCGCGGCCGAGAGTCTTCGACCGTGAGGTAGGATCACGCTTCACCACGGTTCCCCTGCGCTTCCGAACTCCGTTCGAGGGTGCAACTTCAGCCCTAGATTGACTCGATCCTGGAGTGTCCTTGCGATGAGAACTCAAGTCCTGCTGCGGCTCGTAGCTCCCTGTTTACTGCTAACTCTGGGCTGCGCCTCGATGCCCGGCATGGCCAGCGGCCCCGAAAGTGCCTCTGCCGGCGAGGTCGGGCTATCGTCCGATTTTGCCGACGAGGTCGAGGGCATGTCCCATCGAGCCGGGTTGCTCGACGTGTATGTGGAGGAGACATCGGGCCGCGTGCTGCTCGAGCTTCCGGCTCCCGATGCCGGTGGACTGGTCGGGAGCTACCTCTACATCGAGGGACTGACCACGGGCTTGGGCTCCAATCCCGTCGGGCTCGATCGTGGCCAACTGGGCGATGCGCGGTTGATCAACGTAAGACGGCTGGGCAACCGAGTGCTCTTCCAGCAGCCCAACTTGGACTACCGGGCACTGACCGATGACGGGGCAGAGGCCCGCGCAACTCGCCAGGCTTTCGCCACCTCGGTGCTGTGGGCGGCGGAGGTGCAAGCCGTCGCCGGGGATGGCCGATCGTTGGTCGATATCACGTCCTTTCTGGTTCGGGACGCCCACGGGGTCGCTCAACGGCTGGCTCAGACCGAGCAGGGCAAGTATCAGCTCGATCTCAAGCGCAGCGTCGTCGACCCCAGTGCCTGTTTGGCCTTTCCCGACAATCTCGAGTTCGAGGCGCTGCTGACCTTCGAAGGCGAACCCAAGGGACGGTTCGTACGCCAGACCGCCCCGACAGCCGAGGCGGTGACCCTGGTGCAGCACCATTCTCTGGTTCGCCTGCCCGACGCGGGCTACACGCCGCGCCGCTTCGACCCGCGGATGGGGTCCTTCGAGATTTCGTTTCTCGACTACGCCGCGCCTCTCGATCAAGATATCCGCCAGCAGTGGGTCGTCCGTCATCGGCTCGAACGGACGGATCCCAGCGCGCCGTCGTCGCCGGCCAAAGACCCGATCATCTACTACGTGGATCCCGGTACACCCGAGCCCATTCGATCGGCCCTGGTCGAAGGGGCGGCCTGGTGGGCCGAGGCCTTCGAGGCTGCTGGCTTTGAGGACGCCTTCAAGGTCGAGATCCTGCCCGCGGACGCCCACCCACTCGATGTGCGTTACAACGTCATCCAATGGGTGCATCGCTCGACCCGCGGCTGGTCGTACGGCGGCGGCGTGGTGGACCCGCGCACCGGCGAGATGATCAAGGGACACGTATCACTGGGCTCCCTGCGCATCCGGCAGGACATCTTGCTCTTCGAGGGACTGGCGGGAGTGGAGAAGACCGGTAGCGGAGCGCCCGACGACCCGATCGAGATCGCCCTGGCGCGGATCCGTCAACTCTCGGCGCACGAGGTGGGGCACACCCTGGGGTTCAATCACAATTTTGCTGCCAGTACCTACGGCCGCGCCTCGGTGATGGACTACCCGGCTCCTTGGATTCGAGTGGATGACGCCGGTGGCTTGGATTTCTCCGCCGCCTACGCCGTGGGTGCCGGGGCTTGGGACATCGCTTCGACCAACTACGCCTACCGCGAGTTTGCACCCGGGGCCGACGAAGCCGCCGGCCTCGAGGCGATTGTGCAGGACGCGCTGAACCGCAATCTCTTCTTCCTCAGCGACGCGGATGCTCGGCCTGCTGGGGCGGCCAGCCCGCGGGCCGGTTTGTGGGACAACGGGGAGGATCCCGTGGCCGCGCTCGAGGAGGTGCTGGCCGTGCGCCGGATCGGGTTGGACCAGTTCGGCGAGGACAACCTTGCCGCCGGCCGTCCCCTGGCCCTGCTCGAGGAGGTCCTGGCGCCGCTCTACTTTCACCATCGATACCAACTGGCGGTTACGAGCAAAGTCCTCGGCGGAGTGGACTACCACTACAAGGTCAGAGGGGACAGCCAGCCGCTGCCGCAACCGGTCGCCACGGCCCAGCAACGGGCGGCGCTCAAAGCACTGTTGGTCGCGCTAGCCCCTGAGACTCTCGCTCTGCCGGCCAACGTTCTGGCGGTGATGCACCCGCGGGACGTCGGGAGTGGCCGCAATCGGGAGCTCTTTCGAGGCAGGAGTTCGGTCACCTTCGATCCAGTGGCCGCAGCGGCTACCGCGGCTGACTTTGCAGTCGGTTCGGTGCTGCAACCCGAGCGTCTCAACCGGGTGGCCGCCTTCGCCGCAGGCGACACAGAGAGGCTCACAGTCAATGAGATCATCGAAGCCGTTGTGGCGACGGCGTTCGCTGATTCGGGCGCGACTCTGGCACCCGTGGCCTCGGCAATTCAAGAGGTCGTGGTTGAGCACCTTGCGTCGCTGGCCGGGAGTGAGCGGGCATCGGTCGAAGTTCGTGAGTCGTCGGAGCGGGCTCTCGAGAGCCTCTCGCAGCAAGCCCAGGGCGATGCGCCGAGCTACTTGGCCCGTCGAGCCAGGCGTACGTTGGAGCGCGCTGTATCAATCGAGTCCGAGCCGGCTTCAGCGCCTGAGTTGCCCCCAGGCGACCCGATCGGCAGCCCGGCGCTGGCCAACTGTTCGTGGCAGCACACGGGAGGCATCTGAGGATGAAAAAGACCGGTCTTAGTCGGCAAGCCTACGAACCGATTCCCGAGGGCGGCAGCTACGAGCCGTTTGTCGCAGCCGGTGAATCGCCCCCTGAGTTCACCTTCAAGGCCGTCCTGGCCGGAATCCTTTTCGGCATCATCTTTGGAGCGGCGAACGCATATCTGGGCCTGAAGGTCGGCCTGACGATCTCGACCTCGATTCCGGTCGCGGTCATCACCGTCGCGGCGTTCCGTCTCTTGGCTCGCACTGGGGTCCAGAGCTCGATCCTCGAGGCGAACCTCTCGCAGACCGTGGGTTCGGCCTCGAGCTCCGTCGCGAGCGGAGTGATTTTCACCCTCCCTGCTCTCTTCCTCTGGGGTCTCGATCCTTCACTCCTACAGATGACCCTTCTGGCGATGTGCGGCGGACTCCTGGGCGTCCTCTTCATGATTCCGCTGCGGCGCTTTCTCATCGCGCGCGAGCACGGCAAGCTGCCTTACCCCGAGGGTACCGCCTGTGCGGAAGTCCTGGTGGCCAGCCAGGTCGGCGGCGGTCGGGCCACCAATGTCTTCAAGGGCCTGGCGGTCGGCGCCGGGTTCAAGTTCCTGGCGGGAACCCTCAAGCTCTTCCCTGACTCGCTGCATATGAAAGTGCCATTTCTCAAGAAGGGCGAGCTGGGGCTCGAGAACTCTGGCGCCCTCTTCGGCGTCGGCTACATCTTGGGCCCGCGGATCGGCGCGGTCATGGTCGGTGGGGGCCTACTTTCCTGGCTCGTGATCATTCCGATGATCGCCTGGTGGGGCGAGGGGCAGAGCGCACCCTTCTACCCGGAGACAGTTCGCCTGATCGGTGAGATGACACCGTCACAGATCTGGACCCGCTACGTGCGCTACATCGGCGCCGGTGCCGTCGCGACCGGCGGCTTGATCACCCTGGTGCGCAGTATTCCCACCATGATCGAGAGCTTCAAGGTCGGTGCTCGGCAGTTGCGCAAGAGAATGCAAGGCGCCGGCGGCCTCATCAGCCGACTCGAAGACGACCTGTCGCTTCGAACCGTTGGCTTGGGAGTCCTGACGCTCGTGGCCGTCATGACCTTGGCGCGTCCGGTGTTCGCGGTCCTCGACGGTGTCGGGCCGCGGCTGCTGGCGGCCACGCTGGTGACCATCGCGGCCTTCTTTTTTGTCACGGTCTCCTCGCGCATCGTCGGTCTCGTAGGCGTGACTTCGAATCCCACGTCCGGGATGACCATCGCCACTCTGCTAGCGACTTCCGGCATCTTTCTCCTCCTGGGCTGGACGGACGACATGGGCAAGGTTGCCGCTCTAACCATCGGTTGCGTGGTTGCAATCGCGGCATCGATAGCTGGCGACACTTCTCAGGACCTCAAGACCGGCTTTCTGCTCGGAGCAACACCGCGGCGACAGCAAGTCGGCGAGTTGGTCGGCGTCCTCACTTCGGCGATCTTCGTTTGCCTGACGGTCCTCGCGCTCAACGAGTCGTATGGTTTCGGCACTGCTGAGCTGGCGGCTCCCCAGGCAACGCTGATGAAGATCGTGATCGAAGGCGTGTTGGAGCAATCGCTGCCGTGGAGTCTTGTAGCGATCGGCGCTGGGATCGCCATCGTCGCCGAACTCTTCCGGATCCCCAGCCTGCCTTTTGCGGTAGGCGTCTACCTACCGGTGAGCACCATGGTGCCGCTCTTTCTAGGCGGGCTGATGCGCCACTTCGCCGAGACCCGGGCGGGTGATGAAGATGCCGCCGCGGACGTGCGAGAGAAGGGTGTTCTCTTTGGCTCGGGCCTGGTCGGTGGAGAGGGGCTCCTCGGCGTCGGCGTGGCGGTAGCGGCAGTGGTGCTCAAGAAGGCACCAGCCGGAATCGGGTCCGATTGGGCAGGCGCTGCGGCTCAGTGGGTTGGGCTCGCTGCGTTCTTGATCCTCGCTTACTACTTCTGGCGGGTAGTCCACCAGCGTATGAGCCTCAAGGGAGATTGAGTCGGATGCGTCGCGGTTCGCTGCGAGCGGCTCTGGCGATCTTTGGCCTTCTCGTCTTGATGATTCTCGCTTCGAGGTGCCGAGCCGCAGAGGTTCCGACCGCCGAGCGCCTGAGCGCCCGGGTTCGCGGGTCGTTCCCGCACGATCCCACTTCATACACCCAGGGCTTGCTCTGGCACTCGGGGGCGCTCTTCGAGAGTACGGGCCAGTACGGTCGCTCTAGCTTGCGTCGCGTGGACTTGGCGAGCGGCACGGTGCTCGACCAGCGGGCTCTGCCCGACGCCCTCTTCGCTGAGGGCCTGGCACGCGTGGAGGACCGCTTGGTTCAGCTAACTTGGCGCGCGGGCCTGGCCACGGCCTACGACCTCGAGAGCCTGGAACCACTCGCTGAATGGAATTATCAGGGTGAGGGCTGGGGCCTTTGTTTCGACGGCGGGCAGCTCTGGATGAGCGACGGCTCCGACCGATTGCAACGTCGTGACCCGGCGACTTTCGTGGCCTTGGGGGAGCTTGCGGTGACGCTCGACGGGCAACCCCTACAGAGACTCAACGAACTCGAGTGCGCCGAGGGCTGGATCTACGCCAATGTCTACGAGACGAATCTCATAGCCCGTATCGACCCGGCTTCGGGCCGGGTTGCCGCCCTGGTGGATGCCTCCAATCTGCTCAGCGCGGCGGAGAAAGAGGGTGCCGAGGTGCTCAACGGAATCGCCTACGATGCCGAGAGAGAGGTCTTCTTCCTGACCGGCAAGTACTGGCCTCGCCTGTTCGAAGTGACTTTCGAGTGAACCGGGCGTGGCTCGAGCCCTGCGGCCCAGGTGAGCAACCTCAGGAAACCGTCGCTTCGATCTTGAGCATGCGCGCCCACGCTGCCCTTAGCGAGTGCGGCAGGTCGAGTGTGGCGAAGGCCTCCCGCACCTCATCGCGCGTCACGTAGGTCCAAATATCATCCCACTCGCCATAGCGCAGAAGATGCGAGATCACCTCGGCACGTTCCTCGAGGGAGCCGCTCAGCAGCCGCCTCGCCTCTACTTCGCTCACTGGACGGTCAGGGAAGAAGTACAGCGACGCGACATCAACATTGGTGTCTCGGTCCGCCATCACTTGGCAGTATAGCGCCAAGCAAGACGTCAGTCTCAAGCAGTTCTAGCCAAAGGACCCGACGCAGCTTGACGGCCTATGGGGGGTCGGCTAGATTGACGGCGCTCGGGCCGCTGTGACGTGGCACGAGAGCAGATACGCATTTCTCTTACGGCGTCGATCCGTTCCTATAGAGCGTGACCAGGGCCGAGAATGCCAGCAACTAGCGGGTGTAACTCAGTGGTAGAGTGCTAGCTTCCCAAGCTGGACGTCGCGGGTTCGAGCCCCGTCACCCGCTCCAGAACTTGATTTTTCCCGAACGTCTTCACGCAACTTTCGTCCTTGGGGGACACACCAAATGGCACTTTTCGGTCGCGAATCCGAGAACAGCACCACACCACAGCCGGCGTCGCCGGTCCGTCAACCGGCCGCTCGTGCCGGTCGTAAAACTACACTGATTGCGGCAGGGGCGACTCTCGTAGGCGAGATCTCCGGCGATACCGATGTGATGATCGAGGGCACCGTCGAGGGCAAGGTCCACCCGTCCAAAGACGTCACGGTGGGCGAGGCCGGCGTAGTCCGCGGTGAGGTCGACGCTCAGAACGTTCGCGTAGCTGGTCGCGTTCAAGGCAACGTTCGCGGTAGAGAAAGTGTCGAGATCCTGGCGACAGGCAGCCTCGAGGGCGACGTGTCGTCTCCCGGGATGGTCATCGGCGACGGCGCCTTCTTCAAGGGCCGGGTCGAGATGACCGGCAGCGTGGGTCAACAGCCTGAGAACCCGGTCTCCAAGCCGGCGAAGCCCGCTCCTCCGGCCTTGAGCGACGCACCGTCGCCTAGTTCGGCGGGCTAGCTACGGCTGCCGGCCGGGCAGCGGCTCGCCGGACAACTGGCCCCATAGTTCTACGAGGTCGGCCGGGACCGGGGCACGAAACACCATCTCGCTACCCTGACACGGGTGAACCAGTCGGACCTCGGCAGCATGCAGCGCAGGGCGCGGGAAATCGCTGAGAGTCTTCTGGACCGCCCTTGGAGCCCCCCGCCAACGGTTGCCCGCGTAGGTGCCGTCGCCGACCAGCGGGTGACCGATCGCCTTCAAGTGAACCCTGATCTGGTGGGTCCTGCCGGTCTCGAGGTCAAGCTCGAGCCACGCAACGCCTTCCCCGTGCGCCAAGCACCTGTAGCCCGTACGAGCCTCACGCCCATCGGGCCTGACGGCCATCTCCTTGCGCCGTTTTGGGTGTCGACCCAAGGGTTGGTCGACCGTGCCTGAGATCGGCTCGGGCCGCCCAAAGACGATACCGAAGTATGTCTTGTCCACTCGACGCTCGGCGAAGGCACGACTCAACTCCTGGTAGGCAGGCTCGGTGCGGGCCACCACGACAACTCCAGTCGTGTTGATGTCGAGTCGATGAACGATGCCCGGCCGGTCCCTCCCTCCCACGCTGGCCAATTCCGGGTAGGCAGCAAGCAGTCGGTTGACCAGAGTCCCGGACGGCCTGCCGGCTCCAGGGTGCACGGCAAGCCCGGCCGGCTTGTCGACGACGATCAGATCGTCATCGAGATGGAGGAGGCGAAGTTCGAGATCCTCTGGCTCGAGGTTGCCCGCAGTGTCCTTGGCCTGTGGCGAGCAAGCGATCTCCTGACCTTCGGCCACGCGGTAGGAAGCGCTGCGTTCCTTGCCGTCCACCTCGACCAGAGACTGTCGAATCCAAATCTGTACCTGGTTGCGGGCGACTTGGAAGCGTCTCGCCAGTAACCGATCCAGTCGATCACCGGCACCCTTGGCCTCGACCCTCCAGCGCTCCATCAGGCCCCCTTGCTCTTCGACCGCTCTCGCAAGAGGTCGAGCAACATCAGGCCAATGCCGACACTTATGGCACTGTCCGCCACGTTGAAGGTGTGCCAATGGTAGCTGCCGTAGTAGACGTCGACGAAGTCGGTCACCGACCCGGTGGCAATGCGATCCAGGAGGTTGCCCAGAGCTCCGCCCAGGATCAGCGTGAGGGCCCAGAGCAGGAGCCGGTCTTTGCTCGCCGTTTGCTTGAAGTAGACCACCACCACTACCAGGGCCACGAGTCCGGCGGCGACGAGGACCGGGGGGCCAATGGAGCCCAGGGCATTGAAGAGCCCGAAGGCCACCCCCCGATTCTGTACGTGAGTGAGGTTGAGGAACCCCGGAATGACACTGCGCGAGGAGTACTCGGGCAGCATCCGAACGATAGCTACCTTGGTAGCTATATCCGCGGCCAGCACCGCCAGGGAGACCCAGAGGAGCTTCCACTTGCTGCCGTTCACGAGTCCTCTCCAATCTCGAGCAGTGCCATGGCCGCTGCAATGCCGTGATCGTGAGTAATCGAGATGTGTACTCGGACCACGCCCATCGACGTCGCCAACTCGGCGGCTGCATCGTGAAGTCTGATTGTCGGTCGCCCTCCGCCTTCACGGCGAACCTCGACCTGACGGAAGCCCAACCCCTTATCCCATCCGGTACCGAGAGCCTTGAGCACGGCCTCCTTGGCGGCGAAGAGGCCACTCAAGTGTTGGGCTCGGGCGGCCGGTGGGCCCGGCCTGGCCTCTCCCGGGAGGCAGATCCGGTCAACAAAGCGATCCCCATGCCGCTCGAGGATTCTCTCGAATCTTCCGACCGAAACAATGTCGATGCCTACACCTGCGATGCTCACTTCAGTGGCACTCCTGGTCTGTCCGGTTGGGGCTGATGTTGCTAGTTGGGCTGAACGAGCGGTGGATTGTAGCGCTCCTGGTGCGGTCCTTGCGCGCTGGACCGCCTAGCTTGTGACCGTAGGGGAGACTCATGGCTGCGACTTGCGCCGCCAGCTCCCCAGGAGCAACTCGAGGTCGTGCACTGCCCAGACCAGGTGCACCAGGCCGAAACCGGTCAGGGCACTGCGCCACAAGGGGTGAAGTCCCAAGGCCCGCACCCCAATCCACGGCATCTCGAGGAGATGGCGCTCCCAGAGCGGCGACCAGGGAACGAAGGCCAGGAAGACCCCTGCCTCGACGCAGTACAAGATGAAGAGGATTCGAAAGAGGCGGCGGGGGCGCATGCGGGGACCGATTGTAGTCGATCCCCGCGGGTCCCAGATCCCTGGGCTTGCTGCTAGCGCTGGGCTAGTCGCCTGGCGGCTTGCGCCTGCCGCTGCGTGCTTTAGCGCTCTTGCGCTGTGGCGGCTTGCTGGAGCTGCGAGCCCGCGAAGAGCGCGACCTATCGCTCGAGCTGCGCGCCCGGCTGCTGGAAGAGCGAGAAGGCGCCCCTTGCCGACTGGTGCTCGGCCGGCTGCGCTGCGAGCTGGTTGCCCTGGACTTTGAGCTCGAAGAGGTCGATTCAGCCGATGGGGGAGCCGGTACTGTCCCCTGCCGGCTGCGCATCTGCTCGATCACCCGGCGTACCACCGTGCGATCGTCCCCGGTGCCGGTGGGTGCCTGACGGGCGCTGTCGGTGGCCTTCGTTGCTCCAAGCCGAGTCGGTGGCTGACCCGGTGCTCCACGATCGCTCCTCGGCAGGCCGCGCCGGATGACCTGCGAGCGCTCGGACTCGGTCTGCTCGACGGTCGGACGCCCATAGGTACCGCGGTTGAGAACTTCGCGCCTCGGTGCATCGACGCTCTTGGGCGCCTCCACCGACCGGCGCCGGGTCACATCACGGTGCTGAGTCGCGGGGGCGGTGCGGCGTTCGACTGACGGTCGGCCCAGACGTGCTTTCCCCTCGCGGGCTTTTCCTTCCCTGGAGAGAACGTTGGTGCGGTCACCGACTTTGGCGTCACGGACCCCCTTCGCTCGGGTCCTGGAGCTGGCGCTGCGACCGAGGCTGCGAAGGGTCGCAACCTCCTGCGGCCGCACGATGTCGGCGATCTCCGGCCGAACCTCCTTGCGGCGGGCGACGAAGTCCGTCACGTCCGGTAGGGAACCGGAAGAGAGCCTGCTGTCCGCCGCGATCAATCGGTTGGCGATGCGGTCAGGCTCACCCCAGACATCGCGCCGTAGGCTACGGGTGTCCGTGGCAATCACCCCGCGCGGTATCTCGCGATAGGAAGCATGCCGACCCACGTCGTAGCCGCTGCGGAAGTAGCGATCGTACCTACCGCGTCCGAAGTAGCGGGTGGGGCAGAAGGTCCAGTCGACGAAGAAACCCCAGTCTCCACCGGCCCAGCCATAGACGCCGAAGCGAGGCACGACGTGACGGCGCGCAGAGTAGAACGAGGTGTAGTAGCCGGCCGGCACCCAGCCCACATGCGTCGGTCCCCAGTACCAGTAGACCGACGCCGGGGAGTAGTAGGAGCCGGCGAACCAGGTCCAACCGTAGCCGGGCACCAGATCCCAGGAGCCATAGTGCGACGGCACCCAGCCCCAGGGTTCGTTCGATATCCAGGTCAGCCCGCTCGGGGTATAGCGCCAGGCGCCGTCGACGTAGGGGCGCCAGCCTGCGTTGACACGCGGCCGCCAGCCCCAACGATCATCGACTTGCACCCAGGCGCCGTAGTTCGCCATCCGGGCGGCGCGGTACCTCATGTCAGGTTCGAGGTAGGGCATCTCGGCGAGCTGGGCCTCGGCGTTCAGTTCCTCGCCCCAGGCCTCGAGCTGGCTGCGGCTCGGAGCCGCGGCGATCTCGACGCTGGCCCACTCCGTACCGTCAATGTAGCCAGCCTCGCCCGAACGCAGGATCGACGATCCACGATCGGTCTGAGCCTCGGCGAAGCCCTCGCGCACGGCGACCATCGTCCTGTCATAGCCCGTCGAATTCACCACGTACTGGCCCGGGGCCTCGAGGTAGAGAGTGCTGTTGCCAGTCTCGAGTTCGAGCGGTCCGGCGCCATTGGTCTCAGGTCCTAGAACGACCTGTACCTCGCCCTCGGCAAGGAAGATGCGGGTGCTCGCGTCCGCGGTATCGGGCGTCGCGGCGAGAGTATCGAAGCGCAAGGTGCTCGAGCCACCGACCCGCAACACCGTGCCGTCGGCCAGGACCACCTCTACCAAGCTGCTGGTTCCTACAATCAAGTTGTCGCCCGGGATCACAGGCTGATTCTCGACTGCCTCGAGGCTGCCGTCCTCTTCCGATTCTAGGTTGGCGTATCCCTCGACGGTCCGCACGTACGAGTAACCGGAGTAACCGTCTTGCGACCAGGCCGGTGTCGCGGCGAGCAGGCAAGCCAGAAGGCCCGCCAGGAACATCAACGCGCTCCGGATCTGGGAGTTCGGGTTGGGTGCGGTTCGTGTCATGATCTGGCCTCCTCGGCTCCGGCTGGCATCGACTCTGGTCCAGGTCAGCCGTTGTTCGGAGTCCTTGAAGAGCAATTTTCCTGCCAAGAGCCAAAAAGGCCCAAGGGCCCTTTTCCCGTCTATAATTTCTCTCCGGCAATCGTACCCCAAGGGCGCGCCGGCGTCCTCTCAAGAGCACACACCCGAAGCCACACGAACCTCACTACCAGCCCCGAGAAGAACAGCAGAACACGATCCCAGAGAAGCAGCAGGCATGAAGAACTGGTTACGCGGCAAGAAGAAGAGCAAGAGAGCTCAGGACTCCGAAGAGTCCCGCGCTCCGACAGTGGATGAGCTCCTGAGTTTGGGCAAGCCCGAGGAGGCGCACCAGGTCCTCGAGCACAAGCTACGCAGCAAGCCGCGGGATCGGCGAACACAGGCCAAGCTGGGGGACGTGTTGCTGGTGCTGCGCCGCCACTCTGAGGCTCTCGAGATGTACGAGAGTGCCGCCCAGGGCTACGCTTCGGACGGATTCCATGACAAGTCGCGAGCAATTCTCCACAAGATGCTCAAGATAGCCCCGAATCACGAGAAGGCCGTGCTCGGTCTCGAACAGCTCGAGCGCGCCAAGGAACGCGATCGGCGACGCCGGATCGTCATGCGCCACCTGCAGAAGTCGGGCGAAGGTAGCCATGGCTCGATGGCGGCGTTTCAGGTCAATCAACTGTGGAAGGCCCTGTCGCGCAGCTCGGTGCTTGAAACCCTCGATACGGCCAGCCTTGGGCGCCTCTTCGAGCACCTCGAGATGCGCCTGTACGATGTTGGCCGCGAGATCGTCCGTCGAGGGGATACCCTCGAGGAAATGTACATCCTCGCCTCTGGGCAGGTCGAGGTCATCGAGAAGCGGGCCGCCGGCAAGCCGGTCGTCTTGCGCTCCTATGATCCCGGAGATGTCTTCGGCGAAGGTGCTCTGCTCGAGCATCGAGCCTGGCAGGCGAGCCATAGGGCGGCGAAGAAGGCTCGAATTCTCTGCCTCGACGGCGACGGCCTGGCAGCCGTTCTGCCCGGGCTGTCGGACCCAAGAGCGTTTCTCGACGTCTTGCGTACGCAGCGGCATGATGCGAGCCTTGCAGCGATGATACGAACGGTCGAGGAGGACTGAGTGGGGCTCTTGCCGATACGACTGTACCCGGAGGAGGTCCTGCGCCAGGAGTGCCGAGCGGTGGAGGCCTTCGACGAGGATCTCGTCAAACTGATTGGGAACATGGTGGAGACCATGTATGCGGCTCCCGGGGTCGGCCTCGCCGCGCCTCAGGTCGGTATCGACCTTCAGTTGGCGGTGGTTGATGTGACGGTCGGCGAGGAGGACGATGCGTTGCTGGTCCTGATCAACCCCGAGATCGTCGAGGAGAAGGGCCAGGAGACCGACGTCGAAGGCTGCCTTTCTATACCCGATTTCACCGAGAAGGTGCGCCGGCCGACCTGGATCAGGGTCCACGCCGACGACGCCGAGGGCAACGCCGTCGAGCTCGAAGCCGAGGGCTTTGTCGCCCGGGCCATCTGCCACGAAGTGGATCATCTGAACGGAATCTTGTTCGTCGATCGCCTGCACGGCCTCAAGCGTGATCGGGCGCGGCGCTACCTGCGCAAGCTGGAGCGTCAGACTCTGGAGGTTACTGCTTGAATATCGGGTTCTCGAGAAGGTGGCCCACGGCCTCTGCGGCCCTGGGAGTTGTTCTGGCTTGCACCGTTGCGGCTTGTGGCGGCGGGGGTGGAGGCGGCGGTGGGGGTGGTCCGACCCAACCCCCCGCGCCAACCCGCTCGATCACCTGGACGGCCGCGGGTGCGCCTGGTTCGGACACGATTTTCCTCGACATCCGAGATCTCAGCAATCCGGATTCCTTCGTCCTGCAGATTCGCGTCAAGGGCGCCAGCGACCTCTACGGGTTCGCACTCGACCTGGTCTACCCGAGCAGCATGATGACCTTTGCGTCAGGCTCGGTCGAGGAGGGTCCCTTCCTCACCGGCGGGGGCAGCTTCGACACTCGCCTCGAAGTCGCCGAACCGACGGCCGGAAGAATCATCATGGGCTACAGCCGGCTGGGCGATGAGCGGGGACGCAACGGCAACGGTTTGCTACTGACGCTGACTTTCAACACGACCGCCAACGGCTCGAGCGACATTACGATCGAGTCCGAGATCGGCGTCGATCGAGACGGCTTCCCGATGCCCATGACCTGGCTCGGCGGGACGGTTCAGGTACAGCGCTAAGAGGTCCCTCATGCTTCACCAGCCGAGATTTTTCAACACCCTCGGGCGCAAGCTCATCCCTTTTGAGCCCTTGGTCGGGGGGGCCGTACGCCTCTACACCTGCGGGCCCACGGTCTACAACCACGCTCATATAGGAAATCTTCGCTCGTTCCTCTTCGAAGACGTCCTGCGGCGTTCTCTGGGCTTCTTAGGCTACCAAGTGGAACAGGTGATGAACCTGACCGACGTCGATGACAAGACGATCGCCAAGGCTCAGGAGGTGGGCGCGTCGCTGGAGGAGTACACGGCGCCGTTCATCGAGTCGTTCTTCGCTGACCTCGATGCACTCCACGTTGAGCGGGCCGAACACTACCCCAAGGCCACCGAACACATTCCCGAGATGATCGCTCTCGTCGAGTCGCTCGTCACGAGCGGCCACGCCTACGAGGCCGACGGCTCGGTCTTTTTTCGCATCGGCGCTGATAGCGACTACGGCCGCCTGTCGGGTTTCGATCTGAGCGAGGTCCAGCAAGGGGAGCGCGTCGCCAGCGACGACTACGGCAAGGAAGATGTGCGCGATTTCGTCTTATGGAAGGGAGCCAAGCAGGGAGAGCCTTCCTGGGACTCGCCTTGGGGGCCCGGGCGGCCGGGCTGGCACATCGAGTGCTCGGCGATGAGTATCAAGTATCTGGGCGAGACCTTCGACATGCATACTGGCGGCGTCGACAACATCTTTCCGCACCACGAGAACGAGATCGCGCAGAGCGAGTCGGCGACGGGCAAGCCCTTCGCCAACTACTGGCTCCACGCCGAGCATCTGGTGGTCGATGGCGAGAAGATGTCCAAGTCCCTGGGCAACTTCTACACGCTCAAGGACTTGCTGGCAAAGGGTGTCGAGCCGCGGGCTCTGCGCTACCTGCTGCTGGGCACCCACTACCGCAAGAAGATCAACTTCACTTTCACCGCCCTCGAGGACGCCGCCAATGCGCTCGCCCGAGTGGACGAGATGCGCTTCCGGCTGGCCCACGCCGCCGAGCCTGTGGGTATACCCGAGGCCGAGGACGAGTCGGCACTGGCGAAGCGCTGCAAGATCGCCACCGAAGAGTTCACGGCGGCGATCGCCGATGACCTCAACACCGCGGGTGCCCTTGGAGCACTCTTTACTCTGGTCAAGGCAGTCAACGTAGCTATTGAAGGCGGACAGCTGGCGGCCGGCGATCGGGATCTCGTGCTGGCGACCCTCGCCCGGTTCGATGAGGTCCTCGGCGTGCTCGACCCGGCGGGGTGGCCCTCGACGGCCGAACCCAGCAGTGGGCCGTCGGACGATGAGATCGACGCCCTCGTAGCCGAGCGCCGCGCCGCCCGCGAGGCCCGTGACTTCGCTCGCGCCGACGCAGTACGAGATCAGCTGGAAGCCCTCGACATCGTGGTCGAGGACACGCCCAACGGGCCGCGCTGGAAGCGTCGCTCCTAGTCGGTCCCTGACCAAGGTAGGCAGACACTGCGTCACCCGTTTGCCCGGCGCGCCAGCTCACACCGCCGGGGCCGACTGGCCGAGAGGGCAGGGGAGAAGTGGCTCGAGCAAGAGGGCTATCGAATCGTCGAGCGCAACTACCGCACCAAAGTGGGCGAAATCGACTTGATTGCCCGAGAAGGAGACATTCTCTGCTTCATCGAGATCAAGGCGCGGGCGACTGCCGCCTACGGACCGGCGGTGACCGCTATCACCCAACGCCAGCAGTCTCGCGTAGCGCGCGCGGCGAGCCTCTACATCCAGCAATCGGATTGGAGTGGAGCCTGTCGCTTCGACGCTCTCGGCCTCGATTGGACCGGGGAGAGCTGGGCCTTCACCCTGCTGCGCGACGCCTTTGAAGCGTCCTGAATTGCGCCGCCCGTGGCGCCTTGACAGGCCTCACCGGCCTGACTATCCTTACCGCCGCGCGAGCGGGAATAGCTCAGTGGTAGAGCACAACCTTGCCAAGGTTGGGGTCGCGGGTTCAAATCCCGTTTCCCGCTCCATTCATCGGCAAAACCGGGGTCGCCGCGCGGCCCCGTTACTCATTCAGTCGTGAGATTGCAGGTTCTTTCGAGGTTGTTTGCTCAGGCGACGTAGCCAAGTGGTAAGGCAACGGTTTGCAAAACCGTCATTCGCCGGTTCGATTCCGGCCGTCGCCTCCAACAACCCTCCAGCCCCTGCTCGCGGCAGCTAAGAAAACACCCCAGCAGCTCTCGCCACTGGGGTGCGGATCGCTGTCGTGTGAACCCGATCAGGGAACAGTCGTATCCCAGACCGTCGTATCGCCGGACTCGAAGCCATCCGCGAAGATGGCGTCACCGCCGACGGTGACGCACGAGCTGGCGGGGCCGAAGCACATGGCGCCGCCTGAGCCCATCGGAGTCACCACGTAGTAGTAGTTGCGGCCATTCATCAGTTCGCTGTCGGCGAAGGTCAACCCCGCGGTCGAGCCGACCAGAGCCTTGCCACGGTCGCACTGGCGCTCGCCGTCGGTGCGGTAGATGTTGTAGGTTGCAGCACCCGCGACGGCACCCCAGGATAGGTCGGCGCCCATGTTGGTTGCCGTTCCCGTCACCGCCGGTGCGGTAGTCGGTGTTCCGGCGCAACCGCTGTCGGTCACCGTCGGGCCTCCGTTGGCCGGCGTGCAGCCGATCTCGTGGCGATCGAAGGCGGTCGCAATAGCCGTCATGTGGGGCGTGCCGTTGAGGAAGTCGCCGTCATCATCGTCGACCGCGAGGTAGTTGAGGTAGCCCTGGGTCGCCAGGCAGCCAGCCGCTCCCGGGGTTCCCGTTCGCGTGTACCAACCGGTCAGGTTGCCGGCGCCGATGAACGTCAGGCGAGTCCCGACCTCGTGCGCGGTGTTGCTGTCCATGCCGTAGGAGGTCGGCAGGTCTCGCGTGACGATGTCCCACACCGTCTCCGAGTAGGCCGCACCCAAACAGTGGGTGATGGTCCCGCAATTGGCCTGCACCCAGGTGAGGTCGTGCGGGAGTCCGCTCGCACGGTCGGCCCAGTCGATCGATCGGATCCCGGTGCATCCGGAGGCTGGTGTGCAGGGATCGCCGTAGCCGCTACAAGTCGAGCCGTCGAGGAAGAAGCCGCGCCCGACACAGCCCTGGTCGAGCCGCAAAGCGGCGTAGATGTCGGCCATGCCCTCGCCGCCGCCCTGCGAGGAGCCGGGGATGTTGCCGCCGACGTCGTTGTCGTCCAGGCCGTGGCCCCATTCGTGGTCGAAGACCCCAGCGATCTGGCCGGTGTTGGCGCAATTGCCGGTCTGCCTGAAGAACTGGATCTCGGTACCGGTCCAGAAAGCGTTGCAGACGTTGGAGATGTTCATCCTCGCCGTGAGGGCGTTCGTCAGCCAGGTGTTAGCCGGCAGCTGGGAGCGCCCCATTTGATTGATTCGGTTGACCTCGTAGAAGCCGGTTCGGGCAGCCGGTGTATCACCGAGCGAGTGACCCGGCGGCACCTGGCAGTCAATTGGCGTACCGGGGCCACCCTCGAGATCGATGTCGCCCGTACTGCTCTCGGAGATCGCGCCGCAGGTCTCGGCGATGTTGACGAACTGTCCGGAGAGTGTTGTCGTGACGTTGCCGGCCGCCGCAAAGTTGCCCCCGGCGTCGGTGAAACCGCCAGAGCTGAGATCGGCGAACGGCATCGGATAGCCGAAGATCTCCACCCCGTCGACCGGGTTTCCGTCGTAGTTCTCAGGGTAGACAGCCCCCTTGACCACTCTGTCCGTGCCGTAGTGGTTGAGATCCTGGAAGGCCAGCAGTTCCCCGTTGTGAGCATCGACCAACGCTTCCCATTGGCCGAGGTCATCAGGGATGGCGGGTCGTACGACCCACGCCAGCCGGTGGTTGTAGCCGCTGCCGATGTCGAATGTGTCGCCGGCCGAGACGGGCAGGATGGCGAGAGTCGATTGCTCGCGCAGGAACGTGACGCTCATCGGAGCGATGAACCGCTCGACGGCGCTCAACGCCCGGTCGGCGCCGATCGAGGGCACGACGCTCAGCCCGATATCACCCCAGCGTTCGGAGCCCATCAGCACGATGTTGCCGTGATTGACGACGGCGGTGAAGTGCGCACCACGTACGGGGATGTCGCCAAGCACACGGCTCGCCGTCATCTGCACGATTGCACCGCCCTCGTGAACGGCCAGCCGGTGTTCGAACTCGCTTGGATCGACTCGCAGGCTGTCGGCGCTCTGCGCCAGATAGTCGCGCAGACGCTCGTAGGTGACTCGACCCAGGGCATCGTCGCCGACCGGAGGCACGCCTCCGAGACCCTCCCAGGTGATCGAGTTGCCGACGCCGCTACCGGGAATCAGCGGTATCGCGGGCATCAGCGCGCCCCAGCGCGCTCCCCGCCGGTCGAACAGAGCGCGATGGCTCTCGAGGCCGAGACGGTCGAGATCCGCCAGGGAGGTCAGTTTCCACTGTGGAGGCAGGTCGAGGACCTGGCTCAACGACGAGGGCGCCTCCAGGGAGGGCAGCATGAACTCCTTGGCCGCCAACGGCGAGGAGTCGCTGCGATCGTGAACCACCGCTGTCGCTCCGCCGGCGCAAGTCAGGAGAAGGGTAAGGGCGGCTAGGACTTTCTTCGGCATGGGCTGACCTCCGGTCGGACTGATGAGCTGGCACCGAGGTTCGGCTCGGCACGCGGACAGCAACTACAGCTTGAGGTGCGCTCCGAAATGCTAGCAGACCGTCAGCCGCACTCTTCTCGCACGGCCGGTCAGCCGGTGGGTGGTGCTTTCTGCGCGGCGCAAGCTGGCTCATAGAGCCGCTGTTGGACTTACGCTAAGCTCCATAGCAGTATCTGTGTTGAAGGCCGTGCTGCCACTCGGGTTCGCGGCCGATCCCGGTGCCGAGGGATCTCTTGGAGGAGGAACCCATGCGACGCTTTCTGCTGGCTGTCTGTCTCGTCCCCTACTTGTTGCCCGGTTGTTCGGGCAACAGCCCACCGCGGCCCACGACCCCGTTCGACTGCACGACCCCGATCGTTCAGCGGGGAGAGGTGGTCAGGGCCCGCACGCAGGTCCGTGAGTGCTACATCTCGGTGCTCATGGGTAGCCCAGCGCCAGGCGACTTCGATGCCACCGTTCAGCGCATGATGCCGGCCGAGGCCGAGGACATCGTCATGCTGCCCTTGATCAACGGTTTTCGTGCCTCCATGCCGCCGCGGGTGGCGAGGGCACTGGCGCGAAGCCCGGAGGCGGTGGTCTACGAGTGCGAGCGGGTCCGCGTCGAGCCGCAACAGAGCACTCAAGCAGTGGGCTCGTGGGGCCTCGACCGAGTCGATCAGCGCAACTTACCGCTCGACGGCCAGTACAACCCCAACGGCAGCGGTGCCGGAGTGCACGTCTATGTCCTCGACACCGGCAAACCGCTCGGGGGCTTCCAGGGCACGTTGGGTGAGTGCTACTCGGCCGTCGGCGGCAGCTGCAACGACGACCACAACCATGGTTCGCACGTTGCCGGCACGATCGGCGATCAGCGCTACGGAGTGGCCAAGGACTCGACGATCCATTCGGTCAAGGTGCTGATCAATGGCTCGGGGTCGGATGCCGACGTGATCGAAGGCGTCCAGTGGGCGGTTGATCACGCGGCGGCCAACGGCTGGCCGGCGTTGGGCAACATGAGCTTGGGCGGCGATGCCTCAGACCCCTTCGACATGGCTGTTTGCGCCGCGTGGACGCAGGGCTTCGGCTTCGCGGTTGCGGCCGGCAATGACGACACCGATGCCTGTGGCTCGTCGCCGGCGCGGGTGCGCCAGTCCCTCACGATGTGTGCGACGGCGATCAACGATCGGCGCGCCAGCTTCTCCAACAAGGGAATCTGTGTCGATGCTTGCGGTCCCGGGGTGGACATCACGTCGATCTCCCGCCAGGGCTCGATTCTTCGCCTGTCGGGTACGTCGATGGCCAGCCCGCATGGGGCCGGAGTCATGGCGCTTTGCGCCGAGCGCTTGGGTACCGCTGACCCTCAGACGCTCTGGCAATGCGCTCTCGACACGGCAACGCCCGGCGTCGTGGGCAACCCTGGACCCGGGACCCCGAACCTGATGCTCTACGACGGTCCATTGCCCTAGGAGGACTGGGCGCTCCGGCCCTGGAACGTGCTCACAACTCGCGCCTCAGGGGCTCTCTGGGGTTCGAGTTCTAGCCGTCAGGCCCGAGGATCCGGGCGAGGAGGCCGTCCTCGTCCGGCAGCAACCCGGCCGCCGGTAGCCGCCTCGTCAGTTCCCGCCACTCTGGTCCCTCAGCGAAGACCTGCCTGAAGATCGGTAGAGCCTCTTCGGTCCTGCCGGCGCCGACCAGGGTTACCGCCTGCCAGTAGCGAACTTCCAGGCTCTGCGGCTGGAGTTCCGCGGCCGTGGCGTAAGCGGTCAGGGCGCCCTCGATGTCACCGTCAGCGAAGAGCTCGTCGCCCTGGTTCATGTGGTCGTAGACTTTCTGCACTGCCACCAGCCGGCGAAGCTCGACCACCGGCTGGGGGTGGTCTTCGACCCGCAGATCGACCTGGCGCTCGCGCCACGGTGCGCCGGCCGACTCACCGGGCACCACGAGGATCGCGGCTGACTGTCGCCCGCGGATGTCACCGCCTTCGCCCTGGGCAGCATCAAGGGCCGCGAGCAAGCGCTCGGCGAGGTCCCCGTCGGAGGCGTCAAAGGCTGCGGCCATGGCTTGCGGCACCGTGTCTTGCGCCATCATGTTGGCCTGGACGCTGTACCCCTCGCCGGTGACGTGCCCGGCCTCGGCGATGCAGCTGTCTCCGGTGTGCACCGCGACGTTGCCCTGGCGATCGACCATCGCGACCTGGCGGACCGCAGCGTGCTCATCGACGGCGAGGAGCGCGGCCAGGGCTTGGGACGCTGTCTTTCCTGAACGCATGAGCTCGAGCCCGAGCGGCCCGTAGGAAACCTCGACGAAGGACTGCGTGGCCACCGCACCCACCCCGGCCTCGGCCCAGGAGACCACTGAACCGACCGAGAACCAGTGCGACTGAACCGCGACGCCCAGAGCGCCGGTGGCGGGGTCCTGGGCGACGATCGAGTAGGTATTGACGGGGCGGCGTGGCGGCCCGGCGCTTCTCTCGCCGGCTCGCTCTTCGGCGGAGAGTGCGGCACCGAATACAGCCACCAGAGCTACCAACAGCCCAATCCCTCTCACCAGTTCCTCCCATTCTGAGTGCTGTTCGAGTGCAGGATACGTCAGGAGCCGCTTGTCAGACAGGGTGGGGCCGAATACGCTGTTGCGGCTCAGCATCTTCTCTTGCGGTCGAAGGGGGGCAAGACTTCATGCGGGTCGCCATGCTCAAACCGCCGATCGGCGGCATTCTAGGTCTCGAAATGCTCACCTTCGTGGAGCCTTTGGGTTTCATTTGCGTGGCCGGCGGCCTCGAAGAGGAAGGCCACACCTGCAAGATCATCGATCTTCGGATCGATGGTGAGGAGTTCGGGCACCAGCAGGCACGGGAGTTCGCCCCGGACATCGTCGGCTTGCAGTGCAATTTCACCACGGAGCGTTTCCGCACCCTGAAGCTCGCCGAGCGCATTCGGCGGGAGATTCCCCAAGCCTTCATCCTCGTCGGCGGCCACGACGCATCGCGCGAGCCCCATTGGTTCGAGCGCTCGGAGTTCGACGCAGTGGCGATCGGCGACGGGGAAGAGGTCATGCCGCAACTGCTCCAAGCTCTCGAAGCGGGACACGACCCCGCGACGGTGGCCGGCCTGCGGCTGCGCCAAGGTGAGGACTGGCTCGACACCGGTGCTGCCCTGGCGCGGCGCGACCTCGACTCGCTGCCGATGCCGGCGCGGCACCTCATCAGTCACTACGCGCCGCACTACTACATCAACTTCCGCAAACCGCTCGCCCTGATGGAGACCGCCCGGGGCTGCCCCTTCAAGTGCAACTTCTGCTCAGTGTGGAAGTTCCACGAGAGCACGTTTAGAGAGAAGTCCGCCGAGCGCGTCGTAGCCGAACTGGCCGAAATTGAGGCTGACAACATCTTCATTACCGACGACATCTTCTGGCTCGACCGCATTCGAGGCGAGGAACTCGCCCGCGCCATCAAGGCCTCGGGGATCCGCAAGTACTTCACCGTGCAGACCCGGACGGACATCATCTGCAAGTTCCCGGAACTGATCGAGATGTGGAAGGACTGCGGCGACCTGGCGATTTTCCTCGGTCTCGAGTCGGTGACCGACGAGGGCCTGGACGCGGTCAACAAGAGCAATACGGCGGCCAACAACGTCCGAGCGATCGAGATCCTCAAGGACCTCGAGGTCGGCTTCACGCCGAACTTCATCGTCGATCCCGGGTGGGATCGGGAGGACTTCTCTCGCCTGCGCGATTGGATCGAGAACACCGGGGCCTACAACAGCGGCTTCTCGGTCCTCACGCCGCTGCCCGGCACCGACCTGTGGGAAGAGGCCAAGAAGAACGTGACCACGCACGACTGGGAGATGTACGACATCATCCACACCGTCCTCCCGACGAAGCTGCCGCTGGAAGAGTTCTACGACGAGTACTCGAAGCTCTGGCGCCACGCTCTCGACGTGCGCTACAAGCTGCGCGGCAAGGCTCGAACCTACTTCCAGATCGGTGCTGCGCTGGCCACTCGGAAGGTGACTCTGGGCGCGATCCGTAAAGGGATGAACATCGCCAAGGTCTTCAGCAAGCCCGAGACCTTCCTCGAAGCCCATCGAGAGCGCAACATCGGGACCGTGCCCTTGGGACTTTCCTGACTTCTTCTGCCGCCGAGAGTCGAGGGTAACCCGCTAGGGAACAGTTTGGCTCCAAGCGCTAGTGTCGCCGGACTCGAAGCCGTCGTCGAAGATCAGCGTCGCGCCGACTTCCGCGCAAGAGCTTGCGGGTCCGAAGCAGGAATCACCACCGGCCCCCATCGGCAGCACGACGTAGTAGTAGGGCCTTTCGTTCTGCAGGCCACTGTCAGAGAACGTGAGGCCGGCCGTTGTGCCAACAAGGGTCTTGCCGAGATCGCATTGCTTCTCGCCGTCGGTGCGGTAGATCTGGTACTCGGCCGCGTCAGGCACCGCCGCCCAGGACAGATCGGCCCCCTGGTCGGTGGCAAGGGCAGAGACGACCGGAGCCGCCGTTGGAGTAGGGGAGCATCCCGAGTCCTGGACCGTTGGCCCGGGCGTCCCACCGCCGGGAGTGCAGCCGATCTCCAAACGGTCGAACGCCGCAGCGATCGCCGTCATATGGGGCGTGCCGTTGTTGATGTCGCCATCGTCGTCATCGGCCGCCAGAAATTGTAGATAGGCCTGACCCGCTGCGCATCCGGCGTCACCCGGAGCTGGGCCGCTGAAGTCGAAAAGGCCCGAAGCGTTGCCGCCGCCGATCAGGAAGAGGCGCAGGGTGACCTCCATGGCCGTGTTGTTGTCCATGCCGTAGACCGCCGGCAGGTCCCGTTTCAGGAGGTCCCACACAGTTTCGGAGTAGGCGGCGCCACGGCAGTGACCCCCGCCATCGTTGATGCAGAAGGACCGCGCCCAGGTCAGTGTGTGGGGCAGCCCCGACTGACGGTCGGCATAGTCCACCGTGCGAACGCCCGTACAACCCGAGGCGGCGGTGCAGGGGTCTCCATAACCGCCGCATAGGGTACCAGCGGTGAAGAACCCCCGGCCGATGCACGAGACGTCACCCCGCAGAGCGGCGAAGAGATCTGCCGGACCCTCTCCTCCGCCTTGCGGCACGCTGGGAATGCTGCCGTCGAGGTCGTTGTCGTCGAGGCCGTGCCCCCACTCGTGGCCGATGACCGCCGCCATCTCGGCGGTGTTGGCGCAAGGCCCGCCGTTGTTGCGATAGAAGTTGACGCTGGTGCCGTTCCAGAAAGCGCCACAGCTGGAGTTGATGTTGACGTTGGCCTCGAGCTGGCCAGCGAGCCAGGCGTTTGCGGGCAGCACACCCTTGGCACCCTCGATAATGCGATTGAGCTCGTAGTAGGCGGTCCGCGCACCCGCCGTGTCGCCGGCCGAGTGGCCTGGCGGAACGTCGCAATCGGTATCGCCGTGCGCACCCTCGAGCTCGATGTCTTCAGTATCGCTCTCGACAATGGCGCCGCATCCGTCCGTGATGGTGACGAATTGGCCATCCAGGGTCGTCGTCGCCAAACCCACGGCTGAGAAGTTCCCGCCGCTGTCGGCGAAGCCGCCGAGGTCGACCTCTGAGTAGGGCATCGGATACCCCGAGACCATCGTGCCGTCGGGAGGCAGGCCGTCGTTGCTGGCGGGGTAGACGCCGCCGTTGATGTTGCGGGCGGTGCCGTAGTGAGTCAGATCTTGAAACGCGAGCACCTCGCCGCTGTGAGCATCGACCAACGTTTCCCAGCGTCCATCGCTTTCTGAGACGGCGGTGACCAACGTCCACACAAGGCGATGCTCGTAGCCCAGGCCGAAGTCGTGTTGGCCGACCTTGCGGAGCGGAAGCACAGCCAGCTGCGGCTCCTGGAGGGGGCGATCGACCCGCCAGGGCCGAAGAAACTCGGACGCCGCAGCCAACGCAGTCTCGCGACTGAGACTCGGAACCAGCTCGAGGTCGATGTCCGCCCAGCGGCGCGTGCCGAGCAGCACCAGATTTCCATGGTTGATCACTGCCGTGAATCGAGCACCGCGTACTGCCAGTCCCGAGACTCTACGGTCTGCCGTGAGCTGAACGAGGCCGCCCTGATCGAATACGCCGACCGCTGCGTCGATTTCACTCCACTCGATTCCTAGGTCAGCGCTATGCCGACCCAAGTAGGCGCGCATCTGAGACCTGGCTGCCTCGTCCCACCCTGAATCATCGCGCGGGGGCACCAAGCCCAGCCCGGTCCAGCTCAGTTGATTGCCCACCCCGGACCCAGGCAGAAGAGGCTCAGCCGGGCGCAGCGCAGCCCAACGGCCACTCTCCAGTTCGAGCACGCCGGAATCGCGGGTAACTCCCAGCCGCGCTAGAACCGCATCATGTTCCCAGCGGTACGCCGCGGGTAGGGCGGAGATCCCGCTGAGGCTTGGGCTGGTGTCTATTCCTGAGCGGCTGAAGACGAGTGCGGACGGTCCTGCTGAACTACTCTCGTTGACCAGTGCTTGTGCGAGGCCTGCCAAAGAAAGAGACAAGGCCAAGCAGGAGAGCGTTACTTTCCGCATCGTCGTACCCCCGGGACAGGATGCTGTGCGCTGTGAGACATGGCTTCCGTCTCCCGGAAGCCTATCAATCGGCCGGTCCGGAGGAGAAGGCGCAGGCTTCGGACAAAGAAAAAGGGCGGCCTTGCGGCCGCCCTTGTAAGAAACGCTATAACAACGATCAGGGAACGGTAGTGCTCCAGGCCGACGTGTCGCCGGACTCGAAGCCATCAGCGAAGATGTCGTTCGCGCCAATCGTGTCGCAATCACTGGCCGGGCCAAAGCAACTCGGGCCGCCGGCACCCATCGGGATGACGACGTAAGAGTACGGATGACCGTTCTTCAGACCGGTGTCGACGAAACTGGTACCAGCCGTAGAGCCCGCAAGAGTTTTCCCGAAGTCGCAAGCGAACACGCCGTCGGTGCGGTAGATGTTGTACGACGCTGCATTCGCCACGGCGCCCCAGGAGAGGCTGGCGATCTTGTCGCCGGCTGTCGCCGAAACCGCCGGCTGGGTGGTCGGGATCGGGGAGCAACCGCTGTCTTGGACCGTCGGTCCGCCATTCGCGGGCGAACAGTCGATCTCGTGACGAGCGAAGGCGTCGGAGATCGCCGTCATGTGAGGCGTTCCATCAGCTAGGCTGCCGTTATCGTCATCGGCAAGCAGGAACTGGTTGTAGCTGAAACTCGCGCCGCAGTTGGCGTGCACCGCACCACCCGTGGCGTACCAACCGCTGAGGATGCCACCGCCGATGTAGGTCAGCCGATGGGCCACCTCGAGGGCCGTGTTGTTGTCCATGCCGTAGACCGAAGGCAGGTCACGCTTGTAAAGGTCCCACAGCGTCTCACCATAGACCGCTCCGCGGCAGTGGGGCGAACCGCAGCTGGGATTGCCCTGCATCCAGGTCAGATCGTGCGGCACACCAGAGGTGCGATTGGCCCAATCGACGTCACGAATCCCGGTGCAGCCCGACGCCGCAGTGCAAGGGTCACCGTAACCGCCACAGACCGAACCGTCGATCCAGAAACCGCGACCGACGCAGGACGTGTCGAGACGGAAGGAAGCGTAGATGTCCGCGATGCCCTCGCCGCCGCCATTGACCGTCGAGATGACCGAACCCTGGACGTCGAAGTCGTCCATCCCATGGCCCCACTCGTGATCGAACACGCTGCCGATCTGGCCGGTGTTGCCGCAGGGGAAGCCCTCGCGATAGAAGTTGATCGTCGAGCCGTTCCAGAAGGCGTTGCAGGAGTTGTTGATGTTCATGTTGGCTTCAAGTGTCCCCATCAACCAGACGTTGGCGGGCAGCTGTCCGCGCGCCAGCTCCTTGATGCGATTGATTTCGTAGAAGCCCGAGCGAGCCGAAGCCGTGTTGTCGCCTGAGGTCGGTGTCTGGCAATCGACGTCGCCGTCGGTACCACCGAGTTCGATATCGCCCATGCTCGACTCACTGAAACCGCCGGTGCACTGGTCGTCAATACGCACGAAGTCACCAACGAGCGTGGTCGTCGCGTTGCCAACGCCGGTGAAATTGCCGCCCGCGTCGGTAAAGGGCCCGCCCACGGTGGTGTCGGCGAACGGCATCGGAAAATTGTCCTGCATGGTGCCTTCGGGGCCGATACCGTCATAGGTGATCGGGTAGTGGCCGCCGTTGATGTTGCGGTCCGTACCGTAGTTGTTGAGGTCCTGGAAGGAGAAGACGCGGCCGCTGTGGGCGTCGACTAGCGCTTCCCACTGTCCGAACGCCGCGTTGACGTCGGCATTGATCACCCACGCCAGGCGATGGTCGTAGCCGTTGCCGACCTCGAAATCGGAGCCGGTGATTGCAGTCGGCACGATGGCCAAGCTGGCGTCGCCGCGCAAGGAGTCGACCGTCAAAGGAGCAATGAACCTGGCTACGGCCACGACTGCGTCGTCGGCCGACATCTTCGGGGTCAGGTTCAAGTTGATGTCGCCCCAGGCATGGGCGCCCATCAGAGCCAGATTGCCGTGGCTCACGACAGCGGTGAACGCCGCGGTCCGCACCGGAATGCCTTGAAAGACGCGCGTGCCAGAGAACTGCACGAGCTGTCCGTCGTTGAAGCTACCGGAGCGAATAGCGATCTCGTTCACGTCCATGCGCAGGCTGTCGGCTCGCTCGGTCATGTACCGGCTGATCTGTTCCCAAGCGAAGTCTGCCATCGCCTGGGAGTCTCCAGGACGATCGCCGAAGCTGTCCCAGGTCAGGGTGTTGCCAACGCCGTCGCCCGGAATCATCGGGATCACGGGGTAGAGAGTTCCCCAGCGGCCGCTACGGGCGTCGAGCAGGCCCTGCTGGGCGCCGACACCGAGGTCCTGCAGTGCCAGCAAGGAAGGGGTTTGCCATGCTTGAGGCAGATCCACCAGGCGGGTGACGTTGCCTACTATCTCCATCTCGGGCGCGACGAACTGCTTGTCGGCCAACGGAGAATCGGCTCGCTGCTGGACCAGCGCGCTCGCGCTGCCGGCAACCAGAGCCAGTAAGGACAGACAGATAAGGCTACGCTTCAAAGTGAAACTCACTGAAGACCTCCCTTTTGCGTGCTTTTCGTTCCCGCTCTTTGTACGCTTGACGTACGGCTGAATCGCTGTGTGGGCGATTTTTGGCGAACCCGTAGACTGCCACAGCTGGCTGGCCGTATCAAGTGACTGAGTCACTGTCGGAAGCTCGGTCCGCACGCAGTTCCTCAGCGCCCTAAGCGCCGGGCGACCGCCATTCCCCGATAGCGTTTAGACTCACGCCAGCCGGAGTGGCGGAACTGGCAGACGCAGGGGACTTAAAATCCCCCGACCGCAAGGTCATCCGGGTTCAAGTCCCGGCTCCGGCACCAACCTCTGCTGCTGGCTCGGGTTCAGTAACAGTCTTGTCGCGACCCACAGCGTCGAAAGAGACTCGCCTACCTTTGCTTCTCCAGCAACGCCTGGAAGCGGGGGTCGCCGCGGATGGGATCCCAAATTGGGTCGTTGCCCACGCGATCGGTGCTCCAATGCCGCGTCATCCCCAGGAATCGCTCTAGCTGCTCGAGTGCTGCCTGTGGCTCGCCGACAAGGACGTGCACGTGTGCCAGGTCGTAGACAATGTGTCCGGCATCGTGGGCATCGACTGCCAGGGGGACTCTCTCCACCCCTTGCTCGGCGGCCGCGACCGCCGCGTCCCGTCGTCCGAGAATGGCGAGGGCAACACCGAGAGGGCCGTGGTACCGAGGGCTCTCGGCGGCCCGCCGCTCAAGCAACGGTAGAGCATCGCTCGCCAGCCTACGCGCCAAGCTCTCTTCACCGAGCGCTCGATGGGCCAGTGCTGCGCTCAGCTTGCGAGTAGCGCTGCTCGAGGACTCGCCCGTTGGCTCTACTGGAAAGAGGGCGGCCTTCTCGATGACTCCTCGATAGTCGCGGTCGAAGAGAAGCGCCGTGATTAGCACAGAGACGTGCTCCTCGTCCGTGGTTCCCTCGAGCGCGGCGTGCATCTCGCTGGTAGTGCCGGTTCCGTCGAAGTGCCTGAACGCCCTACTGAGCCTGCTCTCCCGGCTGTCGAGCTCCAGGGCGACCAGCCGATCGCCCCACTCGACGGCCTCCCGATGGCGGCCGAGGAAGCCGAGGATGAGCGAGGTCTCGCCAAGGATTCTGCCGTTTCGGGGATCGAGCCGCCGCGCACGTTCCAGGTAGCCGAGACCCTCTTCGAAGCGTCCCTGGCGCTTGGCGATCACTCCCAGCCAGAACAACAGCTCGGCGTTGCTCGGCTCGAGTGCCCGCGCTCGCTCGAAAGACGCGATCGCCTGCCCGTAGGCTCGGAAGCCTCGGTAGTGATAGACGCCGAGGGCCTGGTGGGCGGCCGCCAGCCCGGGCTGGAGCTCGAGCGCTCGCTCGGCCGATCGCAGCGCCATCTGGAGGCGCGTGTCCGTCGGATCCCAGCCTCGGAAGAAGTAGGCCGAGTGGATTTCGGAGAGGGCGGCATGGGCGAGGGCGAAATCCGGGTCGAGTGCTATCGCCTGCTCGAGATGGACGGTCGCCAACTTCAAGCGCTCCTGCGGGATCGCGACTCCCGTGGAGATCGCCTTCGCCTGGAGGTAGTCGTCGTACGCCTCCAGGCTCTTCGTCGGCTCCTCCTCGGCGAGGGCCTCCGCCGCGGGCACCAGAGAACTGTCGATCGCGGCCACCACCGCTTTGGCGATCTCCGTCTGGACCGCGAACACATCAGCCATCTCGCGGTCGTAGACCTGCGACCAGATCTGGCTGTCGTCGTCGACGCGAACGAGGTGCGGTGTGATCCGCACCCGGCTCGGCCCGTCCGCCGTCTTGGCCCATTGCACGGTTCCCTCCAGAACGTAGTCGACGCCGAGCTCGTCTCCAATCTGGCGCATGGTCTTGTCGCTGCCGCCGTAGCGCTTGGCGCTATTACGGGAGATGACTCCGAGTCCCTCGACGCTGGCGAGCCGGGCGGAGATCTCATCGGTCATGCCGGCGGCGAAATAGGCGTCCTCGGCGGGCCCCCGATTCTCGAACGGAAAGACGACGGTCATGTTACGGGTGCTCGCGTCGGTCAGCTCCTGCGCCTCGTCAGCTGGCTTGGCTGGCTCCTTGATCCACCAGGCCGCCGAGATCGCGACTAGCGCCAGCCCACCGGCAGCCAGCCACCAGCGCCTTGGGCGTGGCGAGGGAGGAGCGCTGACCTCTGCGCTCGAAGGATCCCGAACACCGGACTCGACCTCCTTCTTGAGTCCCTCGAGTTCGTTGCGCACGTCGAGAGCCGCTTGGTAGCGCCTCTTGGGGTCCTTTTCCAGACACCGGAGAATCACGCGGCCCAGATGGTAGGGGAGCTCGGTCCCGGGCCCGGTGAGGGGTGGCGGTGGGTCTCGGAGGATTGACGAGACGAGCGAAGCACCGCTCTCGCCTTGGAATGGCCTTTGCCCCGAAGCCATCTCGTAGAGGATGACGCCGAGAGAGAAGATGTCTGTGCGGCGGTCGAGAGGCTTCCCCTCCAACTGCTCGGGAGACATGTAAGGCACGGTGCCGACGACAACGCCCTCTTGAGTCAATGCCTCGGTGGCGTGCTGGGTCATGTCCAGGTCGCCCGTCCCGGTCTGCTGCTGCTTCGCCAGGCCAAAGTCGAGCACCTTCACTCGACCGTCCTCGGCGGTGATCATGATGTTCTGAGGCTTCAAGTCGCGGTGGGTGATTCCCTTGCCGTGGGCTGCCGATAGGGCCTCGGCCAGAGGAATCGCGATCTCGAAGAACTTGTCGAGCTGAAGGCCTGCTCCGGGGATCAATTCATCGAGGCTCTTGCCCTCGACGAGGCCCATCGTGATGAAGTGAACTCCGTCGGCCTCTTCCACCGAATGTACGGTGACGATGTTCGGGTGATCCAGCGCAGCTAACGCCTTGGCTTCACGTTGGAAGCGTTCCAGCCGATCAGGATCGGTGGCTAGCTCGGGCGGAAGCACTTTGAGCGCTACATCTCGGCCGAGAGAATTGTCCCGTGCGAGATACACCTCACCCATACCCCCCTTGCCAAGCAGGCCGGTGATCTCGTAGTGCGCGAGCTTTTCGCCGATCAAGGTGGTCGGAGTGTATCTGCAGTCTCTTGTTCCAGCTGGCGAGGGTGCAATTTTGGGTGCATTACATTGCTCCCCAATACCCGGCTGAACCTGCCAGACCTCAACCACACCGAGAGCGCTGCTACCACTTGCAGTTGAGCGTGGGGGAGCGTTGCTCAGAGTTGGGCTAGGCCTGACTCAAAATCCCCCGGCCTTAGGGTCATCCGGGTTCAAGTCCCGGCTCCGGCACCAGCGCATAACCGCTAGGTCTCGCCTTGCGGCCGGGCCGGCTTCGAGACGCACCGGCCCTACGCTTGGCTCGGACCGGCGGGGCCTTCTTCCTGGGGCTGCCTCGCGTCGGGGCGCTCCACTACCTCCGGGCTTGGACGGGGTCTTATGCATGTGGGTGTGTCGGCGGCCGATCGGGCGATGCGCGATGTCAAGGAGCCATGCCTCCATCCGCGCCGCCGTTACCTTCCCGTCCACCGAGGAGGTCGACCGCCCGGTCGATCTCGGCGTGACTGCCGACGAGGACCAGGTCGTCGCCGGCTTCGAGGACGGTGTCTGCGGCCGGGTTGGAGTGTGGCTCCGCATCATGGACTATGGCCAGTACCGTCGCGCCGGTCCGCCGGCGAAGGTCGAGATCTCGTAGGGACCGACCGGCGACGGGACTCCCCGGCTCGAGCCGGAAGATATCGGTGGTGCCCGCCGCAAGAGCATCGAGGACCGCCTCCGACACTCCCTTCCCTCGGTCCGGCGACCGGAGCAGCTGGTATCCCTCGCCCCGGAGCAGGCGGATCTGTGCACGGACCACGTTTCGCGGCACGTGGTACCGGTGGAGAACAAGCGTGAAGATCTCGATCGCGGTCTCGAACTCCTCGGCCACCACCTCGTTCGCACCCAGGGTTTGGAGCAGCTCGATCTCGGTGATCCGGCGAGTCCGAACGACGATCTCGACCGCAGGGTTCAGGTCGCGAGCTGAGCGGACCGCTCGGCGCAGGGCATCAGGATCGGAGATGGCGAAGACGACGAGGCGGGCGCGATCGATGCCGACGTGTTCCAAGACGCCCCGACGGGTCGCGTCGCCATAGACGACCCGCTCCCCCTTGCGGCGGCCTCGCTTGACCGTCTCGGAGTTGAGCTCGACGATCACGTAGGGGATCCGGGCTTCGCGGAGGACCTGAGCCAGGAGACGTCCGCCGGCGCCGAAGCCGACGACGATCACGTGGTCCTGGATTGCCGCGGCCGTCTCATCGGGATCTCCGACCGCAGGGGTTCGCCAGAACCGGATCCAGACCCCGGCGGCGGCTGGGCCGAGGAGTAGGAGAAGGGGAGTGGCGATCATCGTCAACACGACGCTGCTCAGAAGGACCTGATACGCCCCGGTCTCGAGGAGGCCATGGGCCCGGCCCACCTCCATCAGGAGAAACGAGAACTCACCGACCTGTGCAAGGCTGAATCCCACCAGGATGCGGCTCCGCGCGGGCTGTCCCACGGCCGCGACCGCGCCGCCTGCAACAAGGCTCTTCACGGCCACGATCGCCGCCGCCAGGCCGAGAATCGCCACCGGATGGCTAACGGCGAACCGCAGGTCGACGAGCATGCCGATGGAGATGAAGAAGACGCTGGCGAACAGATCCCGAAACGGCGCCACGTCGGCGATCGCTTGGTGGCTGTACTCCGTCTCGGAGACGAGCAAGCCGGCGACGAAGGCTCCCAGGGCGAGGGAGAACCCGAGGGCATGGGTGGCCCAGGCGAGCCCCAGGCAAAGGCCGAGCGAGCCGAGGACAAAGGTTTCGCGGACCCGGGTCCGGGCTATCCGGTCGAAGAGACTGGGAGCGATTCGCCGCGCCACCACGACGATGGCGATGATGGCGACGAGAGAGCCAACGAAGCGCAGGAGGAGGTCCGTCGGCGAGGCCCCCACCTCCCCGGCAAGGACCGGCACGAGGACGATCATCGGCACGATGAGGAAGTCCTGAAACAGCAGGATTCCCAGCACCGTCCGCCCATGGGGCGTGTCGGTCTCGCGCCTGTCGCCGTAGAGCTTGAGGACGATCGCGGTGCTCGAGAGGGCGATGACGAAGCCGAAGAAGATGGCCTGGCTGACTGCGAATCCGAGGGCGAGGCTGGCTCCGATCGCCAGCACCGCCGTGACCGAGGCCTGGACGGAGCCGCCGAGAAGGAAGGGTCGCCGGAGCTCGCGCAGACGGTCAAGGGAGAGCTCGAGGCCGATGACGAACAGGAGCAGGACTACGCCGATCTCTGCGAAGACCTCCACCTCCTCCGTGTCGGCGATCCAACCGAACCCCGACGGGCCGATCAGGAGACCGGTCAGAAGCAGGGCCACCACCGGAGGAACTCGCAAACGGGCGGCGATCAGTAAGACCGCCACCGCACTCGCGAGGAGGACTACGCTGTCCCGGAGGAGGTTCTCGAGCTCCACCTCGCTATTCTAAGTTGCGCGGTCCCCTTGGCTCGTCACACCCGGATTCTAAGGTTGTTGGCTGTTGTGTTCTGGTGTCGTTGATTGGCTCGTTTGCAGTGGGCTTGACACATCGCTTCTCGAAACATACTGTACATAGTGCTTATGAACAGTAATGCGCCACCAATTCTCCTGCACCTGAGCCCTGACGGCCCCGAGCCTGTCCGTGAGCAGATCGCGCGCCAACTCAGCGGCCGCATCGTCCGGGGCGAGCTCGCAGCAGGAGAGTTGCTGCCGGGTCACCGCCAGTTGGCACGGCAGCATCGCGTGGCGCCGTCCACGGTCCAGGCGGCCTACGAGAGTCTGGTCGCCGCCGGCCTCCTGGTGGGACAGCCGGCAGGCGAGGTCCAGGTGGGGGAGCTGGAGCCGGAAAGACGCCGTGAGTTCGTGGAGCGCTTACAGCTCGAGAAATTGGTGGCGAAGGAGCTCGGACGGCGTGAGCTCGAGATGGCCCGCGACGTGCAGCGCCGACTGTTGCCGCCGTCCGAGTTGGCCGGGCCCGGTTGGGAGGTGGCGGCCAGATGTCTGCCGGCGCGAGTGGTCGCGGGAGACTTCTATGACGTCCTCCAGCGAGCCGACGGCACGATCGCGGTGGTCGTGGCCGACGTCGCCGGAAAGGGCTTCGCGGCCAGTCTGATCATGGCTTCGGCGAAGGCGATGCTGCCGTTCATCACGGCCGAGGGTAGCGTGGCCGAGGCACTGACCGAACTCAACCGGCGTCTGGCGGTGGAGTTGGGTCGCGGTGAGTTCGTCGCTTTGACTCTGGCGCGCTACGACCCAGCCGACCGAGTCGTGGAGCTGGCCAACGCCGGGGCACCGGACCCCTATCTCATCCAGCCGGGGCAGCCTCCGCGGCCCCTATCGGTGCCCGGCCCGCGGTTGCCGCTGGGGATCCGCGGTGAGGTTGCTTACGCCTCGCGCACGGTGAGTGTCGAGCCCGATCAGCGCCTTCTCCTACTAACGGACGGGTTGCCCGAGGCGGGCGATAGCAGCGGCGAACCGCTCGGATATCAGGCCTTGGAGTCGATGCTGGCCGAGGCGCCATTCAACGACTCGCCCGCCGAGTGGCTCGCCGGACTCTTTGACCGCGTCCACCAACGCACCGGCCGCGCGCCCGAGGACGACTGGACTGCAGCGATGTTGGTGCCGCGCGAGGAGGAGGCGCGGTGATCCTCAACCTCTCGGAGCTCAGCGATGAGCCTCTGCATGCGCAGGTCTCGCGGCAGATTCGCGCCAAGATCCTGTCCGAGGATCTGGTCGATGGCGAGTCCCTACCGTCGATTCGCGTCCTGGCCAGAGAACAGCGCATCAGCGTCATTACCGTGCAGCGGGCCTATGACGATCTGGAACGTGAAGGGCTGATCCAGGCCCGCCGCGGCAAGGGATTCTGGGTGGTGCCGATCCGGGCAGCCAAGAAGCACGCGATAGCCGAGGGCCGGTTCGAGCAAGCCCTGGCCGAGGTGGTCAGCCAGGGCGCGGCGGAGAGTCTGAGCCGATCCGATATGAGGCGCATTCTCGAGAAGATTCTGAAGAACGGAGAGCGTAGATGAATGGTCAGGAACCGAAAACCAACCCTGCTGCCTTGCTCAGCGGGCTGACGAAACGATTTCCCGGCTTTCAGCTCGGGCCGATCGATCTCGCCCTGGAGCCCGGCACCGTACTCGCGCTGGTCGGTCCCAATGGTGCCGGCAAGACGACGACCCTCAACTGCATCGCCGGCCTCACGCTGCCGGATGCGGGTGGCACCGAGGTCTTCGGCGCCGAGGTTCACCCGGCCCGGCCCGAGTACCGCCTCGATGTGGGCTACGTCGGGGAAGAAAGCGGCTTCTTCGAGGGCTGGAGCGCGCGACGCAACCTGGACTTCGTGGCGAGTCTAATGCCCGGCTGGTCCCACGACAGAGCACGCCGGCTCGCCGAGCGTTTCGCGTTGCCCCTCGACAAGCCGGTCAGCGGCCTTTCACGCGGCAATCAAACGAAGCTCGCGCTCGTCGCCGCCCTGGGACACGGGCCGCGTCTGCTGCTGCTCGACGAGCCGACCGCGGGCCTCGACCCCGTCGTACGAGCCGAGGTGCTGGATGTGCTCTGGGAAATCACCGAGGACGGCAAGCACGCGGTCCTGTACTCCACCCACGTGCTGTCCGACATCAACCGCCTGGCCGACGAACTGGCGTTTCTGCGCGACGGCCAGCTCGTGCTCCGCACCGGCCGGGACGAACTGAGTGAGGCCTGGCGCCGCATCTCGTTTCGGCTGCAGGGCGACGAGTGCGATCTGGACGGCATCGTGGAGCACCGCCGGGTGCGGACCGAGCACCAGGTGATCACCCGCGACGCGGCAGCGACCGAACGGCAGCTCGCCGAGCTGGGCGCCGAATCCGTAGAGGTCTCGCGGATGAGCGTCGACGAAATCGCAGTACAAATCCTCAAGGAGGGACACGATGTGGAACGCACTGCGAGCTGAACTCATCTACTTCCGGGGCTACATGTTCGGCGGCCTGGGTATCGCCACCGGCGTCTCCGGGTTGCTCGTCGCCCTGACCTGGTTCAAGCGGGGCGCCGACGGCATCCCGACCTTCCTGCCCGGCATGTTCCCCATCATCGCCGGTATGGTGGTCTCCTTCATCGCCCTGGCCTTGCGCTCCGAGGAGCGACGCGCCCGCCTGCTTCTGGCGGCGCCAATGACCCCCAGGCAGCTCGCTGGCGTGATGATCCTCCTGCCCGTTTGTCTGGTCGCTTGGGGGGTTCTGGGCGGTGCGCTCTTGCTCGGACTCACGTCCCTGCTTGCAGGACAGTTCGAGCTCGGCGATCTGACCATGGTCGCCAGGTTCGCTGGGCAGTTCTTGGTCTATGCCTTGATGGGGCCGCTGGTGCAAGAGGCCGTGGCAGCGCGGCGCCAGGGACGAAGTCGAGCGGGCCTCGCGGGTTGGGCGAATCTCGTCGCGGTGTTGCTGCTGCTGACGTCGGTCTACTGGCTCGACGGCCGACCCGGGCTGAACGCCGGGTTGCAGTTGCTCGTCGCGGCGTTCATGGTGGTGCCGACCCTGGTGCTGTATCAGGGACGCACCGATTTCACGCGTTGATCCGGCCAGGGTTTGCTGCGCCAGAGTTGCCGTCGACGCCCCGACCCAGCACCCGAGACTCGCCAAGTATCGCGGTCGAGCCCCTGTCCTTCCTACCGCCGCATCACGTGGTCAAAGCGGCGCAGCAACACAAGCATCAGGAGCGCCTGAAACGCGAGCGCAGCCGTGGCATAGAGCCAGGCGCCGGCCTCTCCCGACTCGGCGGCCCAGACGGTTTTCAGGATCCAGTAGTGCGGCACGAACCCCATGGTGAGCTGCCAGGGCATCGGCAGAAACCAGGCGAAGAGCGCCGGCCACGACAACACTCCACTGCCTTTCATGATGGCGAAGCCTTGGACCTTGTTGGCGGCGAACGAGGCGACGAAGAACGCAAAGAGCGGTGCCATCGGGGCCGAGGTCGCAGAGATCAGAACCAGATCCACGCCCCCTGCAGTCATCAACCCGGTGAGCGGCAGGGCCAGAAGCGTCAGCGCAAAGCTCAAGAGGATTGGAGTCAGCGCTCGATAGAGCAGATAGCCGCGGTGGGTCAGCGGCGTGACCTGAAGCGCGATTATTGTGCCGTCATCTTTCTGATCGAGCAGCAAGAACCCGATCACCGCCCCCACCATGCCTGGCGTCGCGCCGGCCACAAAGCTCAGGAGCAGGGGGTAGTAGGGAGTGAGGTCGAAGTCGAAACGACCCTGGAGCATCTCGGTCAGCGGAGGCACTCCCCAGCGCACCGCGAGCGCAATCGTAAGGGCAAACGCGGTCAGCCACATCAGCATCGGATCGCGCCGTACGTTGCCTAGATCGATTCGCCCCAGGGCGCCCACCGCTGCCCGCGCCTGCACTTTAGTGTGCCCCTTCCTTCTGGATCACAAAGCGGCGAAAGGCGCGCCGGCTCAGACCGTAGGCAATCGCGATCCAGGCCAATGTTGAAACGGCTCCTGCCCAAAGCGCCGGTTGCGGGACCGGGAAAAACGCGGCCTTCATCGTCACCAGGGACCCTTGGAGCGGGTGCAGATAGAGCAGCGGACTGGTCCAAAAGTCAAAATAGCCTAGGTAGGGAAGCGAAAGCGCCGTCACGATGAAGGTAGCCGGCAGCAGGAACTCGTTGATCGAGTCATAACGTGCCACGGTCATGAAACCGAAGAGGGTATAGAGGACTGCGGCGGTCGCGATCCCGAGCCCCAGCAGGAGGATTGGAGCGAGAGGCAACGCCCGGTAGCCCGAGTCATCCGGCATGCCGGCTTTGAGTACCAGGAGCACGACTATCAGGTTCTCGGCCAGCGACAAGGCCACGAGAGTCAGAAGCTTCGACCCCAGGTATTCCCTCAGCCTGAGCGGGGTCACCACCTGCGCCTCGAGAGTCCCTTCGGTCTTCTCGAGCAGGATCAGCCCGCCGATGAAGAAGAAGCTGACCATCACCAGGTTGCCGAACAGCAGGGCGGGGAGCCAGAGTGACCAGTCGAACACCGGCAGGGCGGTGATGACGATCGCAAAGACCGCGAGGACGAAGGCGACCGCGTAGTAGAAGCCGTTGCGGTGCTGCAAGCGGATATCGGTGGCGACCGTGGCCGCAAAACGCAGGACTCCGACTCGGCTCACTGGAGATCCCTCCCCGTGACTTGGATAAAGACATCCGCCAGAGTTGCTTCCAGCGTATGAATTGTCTGTACTTGCTGTGAGCGAATGAGCTGCAGGAACCGAGCGTTGTCACCTAGCCCCGCGAGCGGGAACTCCTCGCTGCCGCGCGCTGCGCTGCTGGTGTCTCCGTTCCCGCTGTTGGCGCTGTCCGCGCCAGAGTCAGTCCCAGGCTGGGTGGAAGGCTCGAGCGAGTATTCCACCCGCACTTCGGGCTCGCCGCCCCGGAGCTTGAGCGCACGTGGTGTGTCGATCAAGGCGATCCTGCCGTCGACGATGAAGGCCACTCGGTCGCACAACTCGTCGGCCACGGCCATGTCGTGAGTGGTCAGGAACACCGTCTTGCCTGACCTGCGGTGGGCCTGGATCAAGTCCACGATCCGCCGGGCGTTGATCGGGTCGAGCCCGGCAGTGGGCTCGTCGAGGAAGAGCAGTTCCGGGTCGTGAAGCAGGGCGCGGGCGACGCCCAGCCGGGTCTTCATGCCCTTCGAGTACTGGGACACCAACAGGTCTCCATCTTCCTCGAGCCCGACTGACTCGAGGAGTGAGGCCGGCGAGCGTTGAGTCCCTCGATAGAGCGCGCCGAAGTAGCGCAGGTTCTCGTTGGCCGTGAGCTTCAAGTAGTGATTGGGAAACTCGAATGAGACACCGACGCGCTCGTAGTAGTCCGCCCCCCAGTCGGCGAGGTCTCGGTCCATCACCTGGATCGACCCCTGGTAGTCCTCGAGCAGACCGATCAGGATCTTCTGGGTGGTCGATTTGCCGGCGCCACTCGGCCCCAGGAACCCAAACACCTCTCCCGGCTCGATCTCGAAGGAAAGCCGATCGACCGCCGGCGAGTCGGCCTTGTTGTAGGCGAATCTGAGGTCTTGGACTCGAATCATGGTCTGAAACGAGAGGTTAGCGCTTTCGGCGACGCCCCGGGGTCCCGCCTACCGGCAGTTCCTGGTGTTTCTCCAGAGCGCTCAGAAACGAGGGTGCTCGCGGATCGGGTCCCAGGCCGGTCCCAGATCGGGTCGTTGCCCCCGCGACCGTTGATCGCCGCGCCGGCACGGTCCACAAGGCTACCGGGAGCGGCACTGCGTAGCGCCCATCGAGGTCACCAAACCCACCCGGACGGGTGGCGCGTAATCTCGGACCCGTCGGTTAAGTTCAATCGCAAGAGCGTTTTCCAATCCCTCTCGTGCCCCCTCGGAGAGGGGTAGATTCGAGACGACTTTGCGAACATCTCGACCGGTGGGGGCCGGCCCAGAGATATTGCCATGCGCACCCAACTGCACTCTGTTGGGCGCTCGCGCCCCGCAGAGAAGAAAGCGACGCTGACTGTAGGCCAGCGAATCTCGCAGTACCGGATACTCGGGTTACTGGGGCAGGGGGGGATGGGGCAGGTCTACCTGGCCCATGACGTCGAGTTGAAACGCAAAGTGGCGCTCAAGACGTTGCCACCGGACTTCGGCGAGCATCAGGCCCGTCTGGAGAGGCTCAGACACGAAGCCTGCACGGTCGCCGCTCTCAATCACCCGAACATCGTTACGATTTTCTCCCAAGACTGCGTCGGCGGTATCTACTTCCTGTCGATGGAGTACGTCCGCGGCAAAACGCTGACCGAGTTGATTCCTCGCCACGGATTCGACTTGGACCGCTTCTTCAGGCTTGCCGTACCGATGGTGGACGCCGTGGGCGCGGCTCACGATATCGGCATCACTCATCGTGATCTGAAGCCTGCCAACGTGATGGTCGGTGAAGGCGATCGAGTCAAGGTGCTCGATTTCGGGCTGGCGAAGGCGACTGACTCGACGACGGACCCGAGCGAAGCGACGACGGCTACCGCGACGCCGACAGCCGAGGGCGCGGTGGTCGGTACGAGGCAGTACATGTCCCCGGAGCAGATGCGCGGCGAGAAGCTCGACCGACGTTCGGACATTTTCTCGCTCGGCATTGTTCTCTACGAAATGGCCTCGGGCGCGCACCCCTTCGCGGGCCAGTCCTCGATCGACGTGATCTCGTCGATCATGAAGGACATACCCCCGCATCTGAGCCGGCGGCGCAGCGGCCTGCCGCATCACCTGGAGCGCATCGTCGAGCGTTGCCTCGAGAAGGACCCGGAACATCGCTATCAGTCGGCCAAAGACTTGCGCAACGACCTGGGCTTTCTTCGGCGCGAGCTCGAGGAGCACGACCGTGAAGAGCCGCCGACATGGAGGGAGAGAAAGTGGCGAGCCCTGCGAGGCTCCCTTCGTCCCGTGCTCGCCTTCTTGGCGGGTCTGGGTCTGGCTGGCGTCGCTTGGCTGCTCTTCGCTCGCAGCGAGACGAGCCGTCCCCTGGGCCGGCCCCGCCAGGTCACGGCGGGAAGCGGTTGGGAGGCCGAAGTGGCGATCTCGCCCGACGGCCGGACTCTTGCTTTTGCCGCGAGCGAGGCGGGAAACGAAGACATCTGGCTGATCGACGCAAAGGGTGGAGGGCGACTACGGCTGACCGAACATCCGGCTGCCGATCGGGCTCCTGCCTGGTTTCCGGATGGCAACGCCGTGGCCTTCGAGTCCAGGCGCGCGGGACTGCAGGCGATCTGGCGGATTCCGCGACTCGGCGGCTCGCCGACGATGCTGGTGGCGAACGCGACCGATCCCGCGATCTCACCCGATGGCGGTTGGATCGCTTTCGCCCAGGGCGTGAGGAGCGCTGACACTCGGATCGGTGTGGCTGCCCTGGACAATCCGTCCGAGATCACCTTCTTGACCGGCCCGCAGCACGGACTCTGGGGGCACATTCAACCCGCCTGGTCGCCGGACGGTCAGTGGATCTGCTACGCCGACGCCAACGATCTCTGGATTGTTCCCGCTGCTGGCGGCGAGCCCCGTCGACTGACGACGGATTCTGCCGGCGACAGAGAGCCTGCCTGGTCTGCAGATGGCCGATTCGTCTACTTCTCGTCCTACCGCGAGGGCACTCTCGCCCTTTGGCGCGTGGCCGCGCGCGGGGGTGAGGCCCAGAGGCTGACAGCCGGCACCGGCCCGGAGCGCCGGCCCAGCATCTCGCGCGATGGATCGCTTCTGGCCTACACGACCTACGTCAAGCAATTGAGCATCGAGCTAATCGATCTGGCGAGCGGCGCCCGGCATCGCCTGGTGGGCGGACGCACCGACTTTGGGGCCGCCCTGGCACCGGACGGGCGCTCCGTCGTCTTCGTCTCGAACCGCGGCGGCTATTTCAATCTCTGGCGCCAGAATCTGGCCGAGTCGGGAATCGTCGACTCGCCCTTTCGCCTCTCCGACGAGACGGCCGATGCCAGCAATCCGGACTTTTCTCCGGACGGAGCGTGGATCGCCTATCAGCGTCGCAATGGGGAGGGCGAGCGCAACATCTGGCTCGTCTCCGCGTCCGGTGGAGTGCCGAGGGCCTTCACTTCTGGGACGGGAGTGCGAGTGCACCCGGCTTTCTCGCCCGATGGCTCGGAGATCGCGTACGTGTCCGACCTCAACGGACGCTCCGAGCTCTGGGTGGCTCCGGTCGTCGACGGTGCCGCGGCGGGACCGGGTAGGAAACTCGCGGCAGGCTCGGAAAACCTCCTTTTCCCTGCCTGGTCACCCGACGGCTCTCGACTCGCCTACCTCGGAGTCGCAGGTGGGGTGTTGGAGGTCTGGGTGACCCCCGTAAGCGGCAGCGAGCCGCCGCGGCAGCTGACCGAGGGAGTAGAAGCCGGCAGCCTGCGCTGGAACCTCGCCACGGGCAGGCTCGTGGTGAGCGGTCGGTGGGGCGCCGAGACATTGGCCATACGCGAACTGGATCCGGACTCGGGCCGGCTGACGGAGTCCGACTGGACCCTCGAGTTCGAGCCCGGCGAGAACGGCCTGTTCGATCTCTCAGCCGATGGCAAGCTGCTCGCGTTGACCCGCGAGTGGGAACGCGGAGACGTCTGGACTCTGGAAAGCGAAAGAGGAGCCTACTAAAACCAACCGTCGACGAAAGCGACGAGAAACAGAAAGGAAGAGATCATGCAAGAAAAGTGGACCGTTCAAGAGCTGGAAAAGCGGATTGAACACTTGGATAGGATGCTGGCGGATCTCAAGGCGGCGCTCAGGCCGGCGTCCCAGGGCGGAGGGATGGTTGACGGCCACGTGACCCTGACACCGACACTCGACGATCCGAACGGATTCCGGAAGTACTACCGCAGCTGCTAGGTCTAGTGCGCGAGCCTTGTTGAAGCCCGAGAAAGCGCCGGGCCCAGGTGGGGTGCGAGCGCTCACCGTCGTCCTGACGACCGGTTGCAACCTCGCCTGCGCCTACTGCTTCCAGAACGCCCGGCACCCGCGCCGGTCGCTCACCTGGCCGACTCTGCGAGCGGCGCTCGACGCGCTCCTGGCCTCCGAGCACGACGAGGTCGAGGTGGCCTTCACCGGCGGTGAGCCGCTGCTCGAGTTTCGGTTGATCGAGCGGGCCGTCGCCTACGTCACCGACCGGCAGCGAGCGGACCAGACTGTTCGCTACCGCCTATTTACCAACGGCATGCTGCTGGGTGGGCGCCCGGCAGCCTTTCTCGCCGCCCATCACGTGAAGACCCAGCTCAGCTTCGACGGCGTTGCGGCCGCCCAGGCCCTGCGGGGTGAGAAGTCCTTCGGCGTCCTCGATCCGCTGCTCGATGAGCTGCGCGAGGAACATGGGAGTTGGTTTCGGCGTGACTTGAGCGTCGCCATGACCGTCTTACCGGAGACCGTGAAGCACCTGGCTGCGGGGGCGCGCTATTTCCTATCGAAAGGGGTGGCGGAGTTCGGTTTCTCGCCGATCATCACCGACAGCTCCACTTGGCCCACGGAGCAGATCGCCGAGCTGGACGAACAGATTGAGCAGGTCTTCACGATCTGTCTCGCGCACTCTCGAGAGACGGGGGAGGAGCCGTGCGACCTCTTCTGGGAACGTCGGCCCACCCCCGCTGGCGCACAGGGACGCCCGCTATGCCGAGTCGGCCGCAGCGAGGCGCTGGCGCTCGATGTCGACGGCCATGTCAGCTGCTGCGTCCTCTTCGGCCGCTCGTTCCAGACCTTCCCGAGCGCTTTCCTGCGCGATCGAGTGGAGAGTCTGGACCTGGGCGATGTGCGCTCCGACGAGTGGCGTCGGCGGCTGGCCGAGCACCCCTCGGCGGTGCGCGCCGCCGAGATCTTCGACCATCAGGAGCGCAAATACTCGTCCTACCGCAAGTGCGGGGATTGTGAACTGCTCGAGGCCTGTCAGATCTGCCCGATCGCGATCGGCCACATTCCGGGCAATGCCGACCCGCACCGGATTCCGGACTTCCTCTGTGCTTTCAATATGGCAGCTGGCAAGCACCAGAAGCGCTGGCGATCGGCGGCCGCCAAGCTCCCACCTCAGTACTACCTTGAAGCCGACTACTAGCCTCAGTGCCCCTGCGCGGCGAAACTAGCCGAGGCGCTCGAGCGTCTGGCGGACCGCAGTCTCGATCTTCCCGGCTTCGACCTCCTCGAGGTCGTAGCTCACGTTGGCGACCGGTAGGTTCGACTTCAGAACCCGACTCAAGTCGATTGGAGTGCCTTCGACGACGACGTCGGCGTCGACTGCGTTGATCGTCGCCTCGAGGTCTCGAATCTGGGCGTCGCCGTAACCCATGGCGGGCAAGATCCCGCGGGCGTTGGGGTACTTTTCGTAGGTCTCGCGTAGTGAGCCTACGGCGAACTGCGTCGGATCGACGATCTCGGACGCGCCGGCTTCGGTTGCCGCGTACCAGCCGGCGCCGCGGCTCAGGCCGCCGTGGGTCAGGGTCGGGCCGTCCTCTACGACCAGGGCTCGTTTGCCGCGGATCAGTTCCGGTTGGCTGACGGTGATGGCCGAGCGGCATTGTAGGAGTTGAGCCCGCGGGTTCGTTTCCCGGCAGTTGGCGAGGACCCGCTCGACGTTCTCGGTCGCTGCGGTCTGGACCTTGTTGACGAGGATCACGTCGGCTAGCAGGAGATTGGTCTCGCCCGGGTAGTACGTCAGTTCGTCGCCTGGTCGGTGTGGGTCGACCAGAGTGAACTGCAGATCCGGTTTGTAGAAGGAGGTGTCGTTGTTGCCGCCGTCCCACAGGATGACGTCGGCTTCGGTTTCTGCCTGGCGGAGGATCTTCTCGTAGTCCACACCCGCATAGACGACGAAGCCGGCGTCGATGTGGGGTTCGTACTCCTCGCGCTCCTCGATCGTCGTTTCGTGTCGGTCGAGATCCTCGTAGGTAGCAAACCGCTGGCAGATTTGGCGCGAAAGATCGCCGTAGGGCATCGGGTGGCGAATAGCCACGACCTTCTTGCCCAGCTTCTTGAGGACGCCGGAGAGGAAGCGTGTGGTCTGCGATTTGCCCACACCGGTGCGCACGGCAGTGACGGCGATCACCGGTTTGGACGACTCGAGCATCGTCGCCGGCGCCGAGCACAGGCGGAAGTCGGCGCCCCAAGCCGTCACGCGGCTGGCCAGGTGCATGACGTATTCATGCGACACGTCGGAGTAGGAGAAGACGACCTCGTCCACGTCCTGACCCCGCAGGATCGATTCGAGCTCTTCCTCGGCGCGGATTGGGACTCCGTCGGGGTACAGGCGTCCGGCCACCTCGGCCGGATAGTTCCGTCCCTCGATGTCCGGGATCTGTGCAGCGGTAAATGCCACGACTTCAGAGCCCTCGTCCTCGCGAAACAAGGTATTGAAATTGTGGAAGTCGCGGCCGGCGGCTCCCAAGATAACGACTCGCCTACGCTCCATCTCGCTCTCTCCCCTTGGTGGTTCTGTTCCGCGCATCGATTTCGTGCTTTCGGAACCGGAGGATCTTACCCGCAACGGCCGGGAGGGGGGCGGGAATCAGTGTCTCGAAGGCCGTACTGGAGCGGGAACTGTCCTCCTCGCCGAGAGGTCGTGGGCTCAGCTCACAGCGAACAGTGGGGGTTCGGCACTCTACGATCCTGCCCCTCGGGCACCACCACACTCCAGATCGACAGTCGTTGCATGGTAGCCGGTGAAGAAGGCTCGCCCGAGGTGACGGCCTTGCCCCAGCCGACTCGGCCAACGCCAAACCGACCGACCTTCGCCAAAAGGTACACCTCGAGCGAGCCGCCGGGCAGGTATTCCACGCGAGCCACGACGCGGACAGTGAGCGCCGGCTTGTCCATCTGTTCTGCGAGCCCGGCGAGGGCCTCCACAGCCCATTGGTTGTCGTCCAATAGCGTCGCGAGGCCGGCTCGGTGCGCTGGTTTGCGCAGGTTGTAAGGCCCGTAGAAGACCGGCAAGGTCCACGGCCGTGCTGTCGACGAATCGGCGGCGCAGGAGGCGTACCAGTCCTCGTTGAACCAATTCAGGAACATCTCACCCGGAAACCCGCTACGCGCTCGCTTCTTGATCCAGACGTACCCTTCGTTTTGGTGCGTTCCCGTGACCACCCCGGGCTCGTATCGGAACTGGCGGAACACTTGCCGGCTCGAGAGAGAGGGTCCCTTCTCCGCGGTCAGGAACACGCGGTCGCCGATCACGCAGTACAGTTCCCAAGCCCTACGACCCTTGAGCTCCATGAAGGAGCGCTCGCACCCCTCACGGGGTTCGACGTCGAGGGTCTTGAGGAAAGCCCCCGCAGGTTGGGGGACACCCAGCACCATGTCGTCACTGCACCACTCACCACAGGACTCGTCGAGCTTGACCGAGTACCCCCGCAGGTGGAAGTGCTCTAGCTCGGCGTCGTCGCTGATCCCTTGAACGGGGTAGTAGGAGAGAAGGTTGTATCCGCTCGCCGGCGCGGCGACCAGCAAGACCAGAAGCACCGCGCCCCCCAAGACTCCAGCACCAGTGGCCCATAGGCTGTTTCTCGTCGGCATCGTCCTGTCTCCTGCGACAACGGACTCGGTGGAACTGCCCAGAGGCAGGCTTCTGCTGGGTGCTGTGTGGCTCCAGTCTAGCCCAGCCCCTGCTGGGTTGAGCGGCTGCGCCTGTTTACTCATTCGAAAGTGAAGGCGCGGAGGGCGACTAGACCAAGACGAGTGCCTGGCCTTCGGCATCGATTACCGTGGCCACCCTCTATCGCGGGGGCAGCCAGCAGGTGACGATGGTCCCCAACTCTTCGTTGGGCTGAAGACTTATCTTGCCGCCGTGAGCCTCGAGAATCTCGCGGCACAAAGGTAGTCCTAGGCCAGTGCCGGTCTTCTTGGTCGAGTAGAAGGGGAGGAGGGCCTTGCTCATGGTCAGCTCGTCCATCCCGAGCCCTCGATCGATCACCTGGAGATAGGTGCCGTCGGCGGCGCTGTCTACGCGGAGTCTGATCGGGGTGTCTCCCAAGCCGGCCTCAACGGCGTTCTTGAGCAGGTTTTGCACTACTTGGCGCATCTGCGCGGGATCGAAGTAGCCCGGCTCGGTCGGCAGTCGGCCATCGATCTCGAGGGTTGGGTACTCGCTGAAACCGCCGAGGAAGTCGTGCCAATCGACGGACTCTCGCCGCGGCGCCGGAAGCCGAGCGAAGCGGGCGTAGCCATCGATGAAGCGCCGCAGGTGCTGAAGGCGCTCACGAATCGATTCGAAGACCTCCTGCAGCCGGTCGGCATGTTCCGGCTGACGGTTGATCTGCTGGGCCGAGTGCACCAGCGACGAGACCGGGGCCAGAGAGTTGTTGAGCTCGTGCGAGATCACGCGAATAACCTTCTTCCAAGTCTCGGCCTCCTGGCGGCCGAGCTCGCCGGTCAATCGGCGCAGGAGAAGGAGTCGGTGGCGGCGCCGGTTGATCTGGAAGTAGCGCTGTGAGAGATGGTACGTCTCGGTCCTTTTCTCGCCCGGGACCGTGAAGAGGCCATCCGTCTCGCTTGCCAAGATCTCCCGCATCTCGGCCGGACATCCCGCACGGAGCTCATCGAAACTGCGACCTTCCAACTTGACTCCGCCGGTGAGCAATCGCCGCGCCTCTCGATTGGAGTAGATGATGCGCTCACGCTCGGAGACCAGGAGTATCGCCGCCGGCGAGGCGTCGAGGGCGGTCTGCAGTAGGAGCTCTCGTTGGCGCACCGAGAGCCTCTCGTCCTGGAGGATTTGTCCCACTTCGTTGTAGTGGCGCACCAGATCGCCAAGTTCGTCCCGCCGCTTGTAGGCCAGTCGGACGCCGAAGTCCTGGTCGCGGAAACTGCGGATTCCGTCCGAAACGCCTTGGATCACCCGGTCGAGCGGTCGTACCAAGAGCGAGATGAACCAGGCGCCGAGGGGCAGGCCGACGACGAGGACGCCTAGGAAGACGGCTAGAGGCCCGAGATCCGGCACCAGAGTGGCGCCGGCGGCCAGCGCGGCGACCAGGACGAGGAGCGCGAAGAAGCCAGCCGTGATCTTGCCGGCGAGCGAGAATCTCAGCGGCCTCGGAGATCGCTCCCAAGCCCCAGAGCTCTCGGCCGGCGAGTCGCGACTAGGCCTTGGGCCGACGCTCAACCTCGATCCCGAAACGAGTCATCTGTCGGTAGAGGGCTTGCCGGCTGAGACCAAGGCGATCGGCGGCATGAGCAACGACGCCCTCGGCCGCTGTCAGCACGTCGAGCAGTCGCTGACGCTCCTGCTCCTGGTCGCCCGACAGCGGCTCCAGGGAGCCGGGGGCAATCGGAGCTGCCAGTCCCAGGTCCTCGACGGTGAGAGGCCCCTCGCCACCCACGAGAGTAGCGCGACGGATCTTGTTCTCGAGCTCACGGACGTTGCCGGGCCAGTCGTGGCGTAATAGTGCGCCCTCGGCGGCGGGTGCCAGCAGGGGCGCTTTATCGGCCTCGTCGCTGAAGCGGGCCAGGAAGTGGCGGGCCAGGACCAGGACGTCTTCGCTGCGCTCGGCGAGCGGCGGGGTTGGAAGCTCGACAACGTTGAGCCGAAAGAAGAGATCCTCGCGGAAGCGGCCCTCGACAACCGCCTGTTCGAGATTGCTGTTCGAGGCAGAGAGTATCCGCACATCGACGCGCTGGGTGGCGCTGCTGCCCAGGCGTTGAAACTCGCCACTCTGGACGACTCGTAACAACTTGACCTGACCGGCTAGCGAGAGCGCGTCGATCTCGTCTAAGAAGAGAGTGCCCCTGTCGGCTGTTTCGAAGTGACCGATGCGTCGGTTGCGCGATCCTGTGTAGGCCCCAGGCTCAGCACCGAAGAGCTCACTCTCGATCAGTTCTTCGGGAATGGCCCCGACGTTGACTCGCACGAAGGCGCCGCTCTTGCGTCTTGAGTTGGCTTGGATGACCTCGGCGACGAGCTCCTTGCCGCAGCCGCTGGGTCCGGTGATCAGGACCGGTGCGTTCGAGCGGGCGACGTTGACAGCAAGCGAGACGACCCGATGCATCGCCGGGCTCGCGTAGACGAGCCCGCACAGGTCATTGTTCGCGGCAAGCTCGGAGCGCGAAGCCTGCAGCTCACGGCGCAGCTCGGCGTTCTCGAGTTCCAGGCCACGGAGTCGCCGCAGGTTTCGTACCGTGGCGACCAGCTTGTCGTCGTCCCAGGGCTTTTCGATGTAGTCCGAGGCGCCGCCACGCACCAGCTCAACAGCAGTCTCGAGCGACGCCCAGGCCGTCATCAAAAGAACCGGGAGACCCGGGTGGGCGGTGGTCAGGTCGTTAAATAGTGCGATCCCGGCTTCGCCCGTCGTTTCGTGGCGGGCGAAGTTCATGTCCTGTACGACAGCGCCAAGAGGCTCGTTGGCCGCGATCGCCAGGGCCTCCTCGGGCGAAGCTGCCGAGACGTGGGGGAGCGCGTTGAGATCGAAGAGGACTTCGAGTGCCTTCACCACCGCCGGCTGGTCGTCGACGATGAGAACGCGGAGTCCTGACGGCGTCATGGATGGATTCTACGTCGGCCTTGGTGCCCGCGGCGGCCTGGACTCGGGCCGAGGCCGCCGGACCTTGCCTTAGACCGTCCGAGTAGCGACCTCTGGTGCCACGTTAGTGGCCCGCAGAGCCGGAACGAAAGCTGCGGCGACGCCGGTAACCCAAAGTAACGCCATGCCGATGACAAGGAGTGGCCAGTCGAGCTTGGGAGCGTCCGCAATGCTGACCAACGCGATGTTGAGCCCGAAGGTCAGCGCCGCGCCGACCAACAGTCCGATGCTGGTGATCATCCAGTTCTCGACCAGGAAGTAGCGCACGATGTCGCCCTTGGTGGCGCCGAGCGCGCGGCGGGTTCCGATCTGGCGCGTGCGCTGAGTTACAGAGAAGGCGGTGAGACCGACGATCCCCAACGACGTGATCAGGACCAGTAGGAGGCTGACGGCAGAGAGCATCTTGATCATCGCCAGCTGCGCCTCGTAGAAGTCCTCGCGGTACTCGTCGAGAGTCTCGACCTTGACGATGCGGCCGGGATTGGTCTTGAGAACTCGCTCCACGATACTCGCGACCACACTGTCGCGGGCGCCGTCCTCGGCCCGGACAATGTAGTTCATTCTCCGGTCGCTGCCGGGCTGACCGGGTCGAAACAGGACCCTCTTTCTGCCCTCGACCCAATCAGGCCACGAGTTATCCATGTCGCTGACGATGCCAACAATGGTCTCGGTGAGCTGACCCTCGTCGTTCTGGATGGTCTTGCCGAGCGCGTCCCCATCGGGGAAGAGGAGATCGGCCAATTTCTGAGTCAGCAGGACGTTGCGGTGCGGAATGTCCCCGTCCTCGTTCTCCTCCAACTCGAAGTCGCCGGGCTCGAACATGCGCCCAGCGACAAGCTCGATGCCGAGAGAGTCGACAACGTGATCCGACACGACGTAGTAGGGAGCGGTCTGTCCCTCGAGCTCGGAGTCCAAGGGCTTGCGGCCGGTGGCACTGCCGCCGCCGCTAAGCGGAACACTCGTCGTCGCCATGGCGTCGCGAACTCCCGGAAACGCGCGGAGCACATCAAGATCCTCACGCTCGAGATTCTCGACGAACTCGTCTTCTTTGAACTCAGGCGCGAAAGGCTGGGTGCTGACGATCACCAGATTCTCCTCGTCAACGCCCGAAGGATGGGTGTACTGGGCGCGAAAATCGAGCGTCACGTTGACGCAGTTGACGACGATCGCCAGGGTGAGAGCAACTTCCAGGGTGATCAACCAGAAGCGAGTCTTGTTGTGCATCAGGGAGCGCAGAATCGGTCCGAAGTGCATGTCACGTCTCCTTACTGCAACTTGAGATGGGTGGCGGGTGCGACTCGGCAGATGCGCCAGGCCGGGTAGATGCCGGCGAGCAGTCCGGCGACGAGTGACAGGATGACGCCGGCGCCGACCATGTTGAGATCGAGGCCAAACACGAAGACACCGTCGGAGAAGAGACCGTTGATCAACTTGAGAGCGACACCCGACAGCGCGATTCCGACAACGCCGCCCAGGAGCCCGATCAGTTCGCATTCGACAATGTGTTGAACGAAGATCGAGAGCTTGCTCGCGCCGAGAGCCCTGCGGACCCCGACCTCAGGCGCACGCCCGAGGAACTTGCCGAGGAGAATGCCGATCAGGTTCACCGAGCACACGATGAGAAAGAGCATGGCGATGATGAGCATCAACTTGGCCTCGTCCGGCACCACCTCCCTCGCATCGAGCCACTGCATGACGGGTGTTACCTTGTTGTTGGTCGGCCTTTCGAAGCGCCCGAGCTCGCGCTGGCTCTCGGTGTAGGCGTTGAGGAATGCCAGGTACTCGGCCCGCTGACGTTCCGAGTCGAGCTGCACCCACATCTGGATGAACACGTTCTCCGAGGCGAGAAAGTCGTCGTACTCATTGCCGGGATAGAACTTCCAACCCCAGGTGTTGCCCGAGCTGTAGAGCTCCAGCGGGCGGTTGAAGTTGAACGGGATGAAGATCTCCTCCGACTCTCCGAACTCGTTGTTGTTGACGTCGTAGTACTTGATCTGTGGCCGCCACTGAGCGAGCACTCCCACGACGGTGAAATCGCGGTCCTCGATGCGCACCGTCTCCCCGACGCTGTTACCACCGCCGAAGAGGCGCTGATTGGTCTCCTTGGAGATCACCACCACCGGCTCGGGGCCGCTGTCGGCGCGTGCGCCCCAGCTCCCGCCGTGGACGAACGGCACGTCGAACATGGTGAAGAAATCGGCGAAGCAAAGCCGCGTCATGGCTCTGAACGGCCGATCGGTTTCGGATTCCGGATGCACGGTGAGCTGCCCTTTGTACATCCCCGTCTGGTGGGTCGGGATCTCGCTCTCCATGATGGAGACCATGTCGCGGTAGGTGAGTTGGGTTGGAGCCTCTTCGGGTCGCTCATCGTCAAACGGCTCATCGGCTCCCCAGCTATCGAGCTGGACCGCGAACAAGAGGTCGCTCTTCGCGGGGATCGGGTCCGAGGCCATCATGTAGTAGGTGGTAACGAAGGCCGTGGAGACGGCGATGCCGAGCGCGATACCACCGATCAACAACGTCGAGAGCACCGGATTACGCCGGAGGCTGCTGAAGGCAATCTTGAGTTGGTAAGCGAGCATAGGCGTTCCTCCTCAGGCCTGAGCGCCGGGTGAGCCAGCGGCTTTCGCGGGGGTGTAGAGAGGCGCCGCGGCCTCGTGTGACTCCATGTCGATCAAACGGCCGTCGAGGAGGTAGATCTGCCGTGAGGCGCGCGCCGCGAGCTCGGGATCGTGGGTGACCACGAGAACCGTCGTGTTCATCTCGTTGATCTTCTCCAGTAGATCCATAATCTCGTTGGCCATCGCCGAATCCAGGTTGCCGGTGGGCTCATCGGCGAGGATCAGCCCCGGAGTACCGACAAGGGCACGGGCGACCGCGACACGTTGTTGCTGACCGCCGGAGAGTTGGGAAGGGTAGTGCTTGAGACGGGAGGAGAGTCCGACGATCTCCAACGCTTCCTCGATCGCCTCGCGGCGGGCGGAGGCGGCCATCCCGCGGTAGCGCAGCGGTACATCGACGTTGTCGAAGACGTTCAGATCGGGAATCAGGTTGAAGCTCTGGAAGATAAAGCCGATCTTCTGGTTTCGGATGCGCGACATCTCGGAGTCGGAGAGTCTGCTGACGTCTTCGCCGCCGAGGTGGTAGGTCCCGGAGTCAAAGGAGTCGAGCAGGCCCGTGACGTTGAGAAAGGTCGTCTTGCCAGAGCCAGACGGGCCCATGACAGCCAGGAATTCACCAGGCTCGACGTGAAGGCTGAAACCGCTCAGAGCATGAGTTTCGACGTGCTCCGTGCGATAGATCTTGCTGACGTTCTGGATTCGGATCATTCTTCTTCTCCTGGTTGCACCGTTGATTAGTCGGTGAGAAGGACCCGCTCGGCGCCCTCGAAGCGCGACGTGTCCGAAATGATGATTTGGTCTCCGACCTCCAGGCCGGACACGATTTCGACTTCGGAGATCGACAGGCTGCCGACTCGAATGGCCTGCAGAGTCGCGATTCCGTCATCGATGACATAGGCCTGCCGCCCGCTGCCGTTCTCGAGAAATGGACCGCGCTGCACCTTGAGTACGCCTTTTTTGTTCTCGAGCAGGAGTCGGGTCGAGACTCGCTGGTTCTGCTTGAGGTTCTCCGGGGCTTCACCGACGAACTCGACCCGCGTCCGCACCCGGCTCCCCTCGACCTCCGGTGAAATGCTCTTCACCGCGCCCGTCCACTGGCGGTTGTCATAGGTGATGGCAGCCTCGACTCCGGGAGCGAGCTCGTCGGAGTAGATCTCCGGAATCATGAGCTCGACCTCGAAAGCAGACAGGTCCACCACTGTGACGATCGGCTGACCTTCGGTGACCGAGTCGCGATCGTTGATCGACACGCGAGAGACGAGGCCATCGACCGGCGAGCGGATGGCCAGTTCCTCTACTTGGCGCTCGAGGTCAGCGACGACCAGGCGTTGGCGCTCGACGCGGGAAGCACGATCGCTGACCTCGAACTCGAGGGTATCGGCGTCGTACCCGGCCTTCTGGCGCGCCAGGTCGAGCTTCATGCCGGAGACTTTGACGTCGTCCTGGGCCGTCTCGTACTCGACGGCGTTGAGCAGCCCTTCTTTGCGGATGCGCTCCGCGCGGTCAAGTGCTCGATTGGCTGCTTCGAGCTCGACTTCGAGCAGACCGATGTCCTGCTCGCTCTGGATTCTCGACTGTTGGCTCAGAATCCGCTGGCGCTGCCAGTCAGCCTGCAGGGACACCAGGCTCGAGCGCTCTTGACCGAGCCGACTCTCAACCTCGGGCGATTCGATGCGCACGAGCACTCGGCCCTGCTCGACCACCTCGCCCGGATTGACTCCCACCCGAGCAGTCCCACGAGCGGAACTGGTCAGCGTCGGACTGAAGGCAGCGACTATCGAACCCTGGGCGGAGACATCGCGAATCAGGTCACCGGCGGAGACGGTGCCGAGGCGGACGCGGCTCATCGAGACCGAGGTCTCGGCTCCGGCCCAGCGGCTGATCGCCGGGAACAAATAGGCGAACGCCGCAAGGACCAGCGCGACCGCCGCGATCCAGGTGAGACGCTGCCGGCTCCACCGGGGCCTTTCAACGGCCCGATCCATGCTCGAGGAGCCCTTCATCAGTGGGCTGTTTTCGTCCATCGGCGATAGTTACTTCAAGGAACGTGCCAGTGGGCGCGCCTACTGGAAGTGCTGTGTTTTCAGTGGTTTAGAAGGACCCTATGGCCTCGTGAGGAACTCGTTGGTTGACAGATGTCCGGCTGTCGCCCGGACACATGTCCGGAGTCGAAGCGGTTAGACTCGCCCGCACCATGGACACGCAGGCCGTCGGCGACTTGGTTCATCTCTCTGCACGGAGTGCGGTGGCAGGCTACTTCGACTCGCGCAACTACCGAGTTCTGCGTCGGTTGTTGGTCTTCACGACGCCGGTAGCCCTCGTGCTTCCGGGGGTGGTAATCGACAACGGTGATCTCTGGGCCGGCCTCACCTGGCTGCCGCTCTTGCTGGTCACTCTCTGGATCTTCTTCACCCGCAGCGCGCCCTTCTTCGAGCGTTACGGGCGTCAGATGACGATGCTCTACTTCGCCGTCCTTGCGGCCGCAACCGCTCTCTCTATACCGGAGCCCGAAGCGGCGTATTTTTTTGCCGGCTATGTGATCCCGGCGCTGCTCCTGCTGTTCCGCTTCAATCCAATGGAGCACCTGGCCCTGGCCGGCGTCTACGCGGCTGCCATGGGCTCGTCCCTGCTGAGGCCGGGCGGGCCGGAGGAGACCGGCGCCAAGATCGGAATGGCGGTGGCCTCGCTAGTGGCCATGGCGATCATTCTCGCTGTGGCGATCAGCGCGACACGTAGAAAGAAGCACTCTTTCCTCCATCGATGGCGCGGGGAAGTCGCTCGTGAGCGCGATAGGAGCCGAATGCGGACGGAGCTCGAGGACGCTCGCGAGATCCAGCTGAGCATGCTCCCCGTGGAGTCACCGGCCCTCGATTGGGTCGATTTTGCCAGCGTCTCCCTTCCTGCTTCTGAGGTCGGCGGTGACTACTTCGATTATTTCGAGCTTTCGGGGTCGCGGTTGGCTATTGTCATCGGCGACGTCGCCGGACACGGTGTCGCCAGCGGCCTGGTGCTCTCGGGTGTGCGCAGCAGCCTTCATCTGCTCAAGCAGGAGCTGGGCACGCCGGTGGAGGTTCTCCGCAAGCTCGATGACATGCTGCGCCAGACCGTGGGCGGCAGGAACTTCGTCACATTCCAGATCGCTGTCCTCGACCCCCAGCGCGGACGGATCACCGTCGCCAACGCCGGCCATCCCCCATTGTTCCTGGTTTCGGCCAGCGGACGGATGTCGCGCCTCGGCGGCAACAGCCTTCCGTTGGGGACTCGCCTTGCGTCCGAGTACGTCGAGCAGGAGGAACCTCTGGCGAAAGGGGACACTCTGTTGCTCTTCAGCGACGGCGCCCCCGAGGTCCGAGACCTTCATGGCACGGACTTCGGAGAGGGCCGGCTGCGCGCGGAGCTCGCCCGAGTGGGTCTTGCCGATGGGGCCCGACGGGTGCGCGACTCGTTGTTGAACGCGCTCTCGCGCTTCAAGGGTGATGTGGAGCAAGAGGACGACCTCACGTTGGTCGTGGTCAAGGTCGGCACCTCCTCCGGCCTTGTCTGAGGCCTGTCCGACCCCGGTCGGTTGGGTGGGATCCGGTCACCGTCGGTTGGGTGGGACCGGGCCCCGGCGGTTGGGTGGGACCCGAGTTGGTCTATCAGTATTTGCATGTCACCTTAGATAGGCAGTAGTCTTACGCCAATTCAGTAGTGATTTGATTTGCGGCGCACCCCGGGGTCGGTTGCGCAGCAACTTGGAGGGTTGGTTTCGCATTACCTTGGCGTTGCTTGGCGCACTAGCGCCGGCTGCGTATGACGGAGCACTCCGAAGAAGTTTCTTTGATTCGTGAACACCCAAGTCGGCTCGACCGGAGAGCGGCCACGGTGGGATTGCCCGCCAGCGGCCCCAAGACGTTGATCGGGCGCCCACAGTCCTGGAGGAGAAAGAGAGAACCATGAAAAAGCTCATCATTCTGTTGTTGGTTGTTGGCGTCGGAATCTTCATTGCGGTCAAGCTGAAGAAGGACAAGCCCGACGAGAGGTTCCCCTACGGTGCGAGCGGCGAGATCAAGGATGAGGCGATGCACGTTGGCCGGACGGCCGCGACTCTCCCGGGCTCGGACAGCGACTATTTGCGCGACATGGACGGCGGCCTCAACGAAGACGAAGTACACGCCGCGATGCAGGGCCTGGCCCCTGGAATCTCCAAGGACGAGGCTTGGTCACGCTACAACCGAGGCCGCAACAACTGGGCTGTCTGGACCGGCGGCAACGACCGCTTCTGGGACGAGATGGCCAACATCTCGTTTGGTGCGCTCGACCTGTTGAAGACGGTTTCTTCTCACCCGAACATCACCTACGAGCGCAACGGCACCGAGTATCCGATCGGTCGCGCCAACCGCTGGTCGTGGTTCGGCCTGATCAACGAAGAGTGCTTCTCGGCGCCAACCGCGGGAGACCCCGACCGCTACGGTCTCTGGCTCGACGTTCGGGACCCCGACTGTGAGCTCGGTGACGACCCGTTCGCCAACGCGACAGACTACCCGGGAGTCGCGATCGGAGCGCGCGGCGAAACGGTGCCGGTCGGCTCCTACTACGGCGAGCCTTCAGGCATTTTCGGCCTGAGGCTCTTCCCGAATCCCTACTTCGATGAGGAGGCTGCGGCGAACTGGAATGCCGACAAGTACTACAACGATCCCGAGTACTACACCAGCAAGGATCTCGTGCGGCCGTACCGTGTCGGCATGACCTGCGGCTTCTGCCATGTCGGCCCCGACCCGGACAACCCGCCGGCAGATCACGAGAACCCGGCTTTCGCGAATCTCACCAACAACCCAGGAGCCCAGTACTTCTGGATTGACCGGATCTTCTTCTGGAACGAGGACCGAGAGAGCTTTGCCTGGCAGCTCTTCCATACTTCGGAGCCCGGCGCCCTCGACACCTCGTTCGTCTCGACCGACAACATCAACAACCCGCGGACCATGAACGCGGTGTACAGCGTGCCTGACCGCCTGGGAGCAGCCAAGCGCTGGGGCAAGGCAGAACTCGAGCCTGGTGGTTCCGGTGACAACAAGCAGTTCAACGACTATCCGGAGACGGCGGCGCTCTCCTCGTGGTTCGAGCCGCCCACCACCGTCTACGCTCCGCACGTGCTGAAGGACGGTGCGGATTCAGTCGGCATCCTCGGCGCGCTCAATCGCGTCTATCTCAACATCGGGCTCTTCAGCGAGGACTGGCTACTGCACTTCAAGCCGCTCGTGGGTGGGCAGTCGATCACTCCGATCGAAATCGAGGTGGCCCGCAAGAACTCGGCGATGTGGAACTCGAACGAGACACAGACCCAGGATCTGGCTCTCTTCTTCGCCATCAGTGCCGTGCCGGACAGACTGGCCAACGCACCGGGAGGAGAGGCCTACATGACCGAGGACGAGGCGACCCTGACTCAGGGTAAGGAGGTCTTCGCCGACCGGTGTGCGCGCTGCCACTCGAGCAAGATTCCCGCACCGCCGTCGAACGTCAACGAGAACAACTGGGACGAGTACTGGGCCTGGAGCAAGACCGACGAGTTCAAGGCGGCAATGACCGACATGGTTCTTTCCGACGACTTTCTGGAAGGCAATTATCTGTCGACTGAGAAGCGAATTCCGGTGACCCTGCTGGGGACCAACGCCTGCAGCCCGCTGGCCGAGAACGGCTTGCGGGGCAATATCTGGGACAACTTCTCCTCCGACAGCTACAAGAACCTGCCTTCGGTCGGTACCTACCAAGTGCAGCATCCGTTCACCGGCGAGTGGGAGCCTCTCGAGATGCCCGGCGGGGGCCGTGGCTATACCCGTCCTCCCTCGCTCGTCAGCGTGTGGTCGACGGCTCCTTACGGCTTGAGCAACGCAGTCGGCAAGTTCCGCTACGAGGCCACGGTCGAGGCGCGCATGGACTCCTTCGACGACTCGATCCGCAAGTGGCTGTGGCCCGAGACCCGCAAGACCGACGTCGACAGGGTGGCCGAGCTCGGCCTGCCGAACTCGATCGCTGTGCCTGAGCTCGAGGGCTACATGTACCGCACGACCGAGCGGAGTTGGCTGACGGTGCCTCTGGGCCAGCTGCCGAGCATCATCAGCGAACTCGACATCCTCGATGAGCTGAAGGACGGTGACAACTTGCGCATCGGTCCCATTCCCGCCGGTACTCCGATCAACCTGCTTGCCAACATCAGGATCTTGGCTGAAAGCAGAGATCTGATCGCTCGCGGCAAGCAGGCCAAAGAGCTGGTGACCCTGCTGGTCAAGATCGTGAAGGCCCTACGCAGTCTCGATCAGGACGCCAGCAACCAGGAGGCCCGCGAGGCCTATGCCGGTCTGGTCGAGAACCTCATCGACATCAGCAAGTGCCCCGATTACGTGGTCAATCGCGGCCATTACTTCGGAACCGACAAGCTCCCGGCCAGTGAAGGCGAGCCGGGCCTTTCGGACGGGGAGAAGGAGGCGTTGATCGGCTTCCTGAAGACGCTCTAGCGCCAGCCACTCAAAAACTCGGGTCCGTCCCGGTCCTCTGGGCCGGGGCGGGACCGTAACGCTTTAGGGGGAGAGAATGAGCTCCGATTCCACCAAGTACGACTACATCATTGTGGGCTCCGGAGCCGGCGGCGGGACTCTCGCGGCTCGGCTCGCGGAGGCCGGCAAGAGCGTCTGCCTACTCGAGGCCGGCGGTGACCCCAAGAAGCTCCGCGGCGGCAACGCTATCGAGCCCGACAACCCGGATCGCCTGCCTCAGGACTACGACGTGCCGGTCTTCCACGCCATCTCGTCAGAGAACAAGGCGATGAAGTGGGACTTCTTCGTCGATCACTACTCCGACCAGACTCGCCGCGAAAGCGACCCGAAGTACCGCGCCGACTGGAGCAAGGAGACGAGACCGCCGGTCGACCCGGACTTCGGAGACGCCGGCCGGCCGGATGATGCCGTGGGCCCCGACCGGACGGCCCGAGGCGTCCTCTACCCGAGGGCGGGGACGCTCGGCGGATGCACCGCGCACAACGCCCAGATCACCGTCTACCCGCACAACGCGGATTGGAACTACATCGAGAGCATGACGGGCGACAGATCCTGGGCAGCGGAGAACATGCGCAAGTACTTCCAACGTCTGGAACGCTGCCGCTATCGCCCCTACAGTCGGTTTACACACTGGCTGGGGATCAACCGGACGCGGCATGGCTTCGATGGCTGGCTGCAGACCGAGATGGCTTTGCCGCTCAAGGCCTTCAAGGAGGACAAACCGCTGATCAGGACGGTCCTGACCGCGGCAGTGGAGGCCTTGAAGGACATCGGCCCCAACTTCTGGCAGAGGCTCAAGAGCTACGCCAAACGGGCCCATGCTCTGGCTGACCCCAACGACTGGCGCAACGTCAGCGTCGACGGGATCGGCCTGCGCTATCCGCCCTTGGCCAATCGCAATCACAAACGCCTCGGCACGAGAGAGCGGGTGCTGGAAGTCGTAGCAAAGAACCACCCCTTGGAGGTTCGGCTCAATGCCCTGGCGACCAACGTGATCTTCGACCAAGGAACCAATGGCAAGAAGCGGGCTGTCGGAGTGCGCTACCTCGAGGGCGAGAAGCTCTACCGAGCTCACTGGGGAGCCTCCAGCCAGCCCGGGACGCCGCGCGAGGTCTTCACCAAGGACGGCGGCGAGGTGATCCTGGCCGGCGGTGCCTTCAACACTCCGCAGCTCATGATGCTCTCCGGCATCGGAGACCCGGCGCAACTCGAGAAGCATGGCATCACTACGCAGGTCGCTCTGCCCGGCGTTGGCCGGAACCTGCAAGATCGCTACGAGGTTGGAGTGGTCTACAAGCGCACCGAGGACTGGGCCGTCCTCAAGGACGCGAAGTTCGCCGAAGGCGATCCGCAATACGCTCAGTGGGAGAAGGGGCAGGGCGTCTACACTTCGAACGGAGCCGTCCTGGCAGTTATCAAGCGTTCACTCGAGGAGCGGCCTTTGCCTGACCTCTTCGTCTTCGCGCTGCTCGGCCTCTTCCGGGGCTACTACCCCGCGTACTCGGCGCTCTTCGCCGAGTACCACAACTACCTCACCTGGGCGATCTTGAAGGCCCATACAAACAACACCGCCGGGTACGTGGAACTCAAATCGGCCAACCCTCAAGACACGCCCTACATCAACTTCAAGTACTTCGACGAGGGCAATGACGAGGCCGACGAGGACGTCAAGTCGGTCGCGGCCGGAGTCGACTTCGTGCGCGAGATGATGTCGCCTCTGGTCGAGCAGGGAGTCCTCGCCGAAGAGATGTCCCCCGGACTGGGCGTCACCAGCGGCAAGCCGGTCGAGGATTGGATCAAGGCGCGAGCCTGGGGCCACCACGCTTCATGCACCTGCGCTATCGGAGAGCGTAACCGCGGCGGCGTGGTCAACGGCGACTTCGAGGTCCACGGGGTAGACAACCTACGGATTGTCGATGCCTCGGTCTTCCCCCGGATCCCCGGTTTCTTCATCGTTTCTTCGATCTACACGATCGCCGAGAAGGCAGCGGACGTGATTCTTGCAAAGGCCTCGTCATGAAGACACGCATACAGAGACTGCAAGTTGTGGTTGTCCTCGCCCTGGCACTGCTTCTGCCGGCGACAGCCGTGGCGTCGGACCACGCCGATCCCATCATCCTCAGGACTCTGGATGCCGGGATCACCGGCCTCTTCGCTTTTTCGGACGGCGAGGATCTTGCCCTTATCTTGACGGTGCGCCGGGCGATCAACGGAACGCCGGAGTCGTACGACCTCGAGGGCTTCGAGTACGCCGTTCACCTCGACACGCACAGCCAGGTGACCTGGAACAACCGGGCCGACAATGAGCGCTACGGAGGGACGGTCGTTCACCCCGAGGGAATCTCGGCCGACGCCACGATTCGCTTCAAGCTCGACAACAAAGGCGAGTTCGTCCGCGGCTACCCTGATCTCCAAGGCTTCCAGGGCGACAACATCCGCCCCTCCGAGGCCTTCTCGGGCTTGAGGGACGACCCATTCATCTTCCCCCGATTCGCCACCACCAACGTCATGGCCATTGTGGTCAAGATTCCGTTCTCGGCCTTCCAAGGCAACCCTCAGAGTTTCCTCATCTGGGGGACGACGCATGGCAAAGGGCTTTTCGGTGGCCGCAAACAGATCGACCATGTCGGTCGCTCGGCCCGCAGCCAGGCCGGCCGTTTCGACTTCCTCAACACCATTGCGCCGGACACCCACGTGCGCGAGATCGAGGCCCGGATCCACGGGATGCAGGCCAGGGTCACCTCGGCGCTGACTCACGCGATGTCGCATACCGGGATCGGAGCACCGGGAGACCTGTTCAAGTACGTCCTCGCACTGCGCGAGACTTACGACGTCTTTCCGGACGTGATGATCTACCGGCGTAACGCGCCGAACGGCGACAAATACCCGAACGGCCGGCGGCCGGAGGATGACATCGTCGGGAAGACCTGCGAGGTCGGTGACTGCGTACTACAGGAAGTCGCTTCCTTCGAGGCGCCCGCGGGTGAGTTCCCTCGCGTCACCGTCCACACGCCGCCGGCCAGCCGGCAGTTTCCCTACTTGACGGCACCGCTACCGAAGGACCCTGAGTTGGTGGCCGCCCACGGCGACCCGTGCCTGCGCAACTTCCTCCTGCTCTTGCTGGCCGTCTTCATCTTGCTGACCCTGTGGCGGCGCTGGTGGTTGAAGAAGAAAGAGACGCCCTGGGTGAGGCCGCACTACTCCTAGGAACTGACGTCCCAGGAAAGTGACCTCGTATTCAGGGCAGGAGACCCTGCAAGGCCGGGTCATCGGCCACCAACTGAGCGAGTTCCGGCCGCAGCCCGATGCCTTCGTCAAGGAGGCGTCGGGCCTCGTCCGCCTCCCCGGCGGTCAGCAGGAGGCGGATGTGCGCCATTCTGGCCTCGAGGAAGTCCGGCTCAGTGGCGTGGCTGCGACTCAACCAGGTGACAGCCTCCGAGGCTCGATCCTGCCGCGCCAGCAGAAGTCCCAAGGTTCCCGCGTGGGGAAAATCCTCGGCTGAGGTCAGGGTTGATGCCTGGAGGAAGAAGTCGATCGAGGCTGTAGTCCTCCCGGCCGCGAAGGATGCGAAAGCGAGTCTGATCCAGCGAATCGGGTCCTCGGGCTCGAGTTCCGCGGCACGCTGGTAGGCCGTCGCCGCCCGCTCGACTTCGCCCGATCTACCCAGAGCAGCTCCGAGATTGGACCAGCCCCCGGCACGCTGGGGCTGGAGCCGCACGAGCTCCAGCCAATGACCTACCGCAGCGGCTGGATCGCCGCCCTGGGTCAACAACCCGGCCAGAGCCGCCCGCGCCTCCGGGTCCTCGGGCGCCAGCCGCACCGCCTCGCGGAGGGCGACGAGTGCCTCTTCCGGCCGGCCGAGGCTCAGCAACGCCAGGCCAAGGCGGGTCTGGGCGAAACGATTGCCTGGATCCTGGGCCAGGACCCGGCGCAGAGCCGTGACCGCCTCCGTCGCGCGGCCGGAGCGCAGAGCCTCATCAGCCGTCGTGAGCAGCTGGCGTAGTGCGAGTTGGTCTTTGGGGTCGGCGAGGCTCGCTCGGTCCGGTATGGGCCCGCTCTCGGGCGTTCCCAGATAGCCTAGGGCTCGCAGTCGAGCCAGCGCATCGGGGTCGGCGACCGCGGCGCTCGAGATCGCCGGCAGAGCCTCCAGTGCTCGAAGTTCACGGCGGAGCGTCAGCTCTTGCGGCCTTCCTTGCCCGAACAGATTCGCCGTCTCAGCGGGATCGGCGCGCAGATCGTAGAGCTCGGGTGCCGGAGCAGCAATCAACTTCCACTCGCTAGTACGGACCGCCGCCAGAGGTGCCCAGCCGTAGGAGTGCCAGGGCTGGAGGGTCTCGACATAAGCGGGCGGCACTTCGAGTGCCTTGCCCGCCAGCAGGGGAGCCAGGCTCACTCCATCGCCGTCGAGCAGCTGAGGAAGTCCGAGAAGGTCGAGGACCGTAGGAGCCAGATCGATCAACCGGGGCTGCGCCGGGCTCTGCAGTGGCTGCAATCGGCCGGGCCAATGAAAGAGCAGCGGCACCAGCATCGTCTCGTCATAGACGAAAAAGCCATGAGTGCCCTCGCCGTGCTGGCCCAAGGCCTCCCCGTGGTCTCCGGTCACCACAGTGAGCGTGGCGGATGCCGGCTTCGGCAGGGCGGCAACGAGACGTCCTATCTGGTGGTCGACCGACGCCACCTCACCGTCGTACCCTCCGCGCCGGCCGGAGCGGTTGAAGCCGCTGGGTGGTTCGTATGGAAAGTGCGGGTCGTAGTAGTGAACCCACAGAAACCACGGCTCCGGCAGGTCCTCGAGCCATGAGAGCGCGACCGACGAGGTCTCGAGGGCCGGCCGCTCGAGCCATGCTCCTTCTCCAGCCGTCATCCGGTCGTCGTAGCGGGAAAAACCCCGACTGATGCCGAACTGAGTGGTGAGAGGAAACCCGCTCACCACGGCTGCCGTGCTGTACCCGGCTACCGCCAGTCGTTCAGCCAGCAGCGGGGGAGCTTGACCGACGACCTGGTGGTTGTCGCGCACCCCGTGCCGGCGCGGCAGCAGGCCTGAGAACATCGACACGTGGGCCGGCAGGGTCAGGGGAGCCGGTGCGACGGCCTTGGCAAAAGCCGCTCCCTCGGCAGCGAGCGCATCGAGGACCGGAGTGGTGTCTACCCCCGATACCCAGCCCAGAGCATCTGGGCGCAGCGTGTCGATCGTGATCAGAAGGACATTGGGCCGGTCTTCGACGAGGCCCTGCGAGTGCCCCGCGGGGGCCGAGCCCAAGGCCCACAGCAGGAGGCAGCCTGGCAGGAGGCGGGGGTACCGGCCAAAGGTCGCGGCAGAATGATGGGGACGACTCAAGATCGCTCTCAGCCTAGCAAGAAGCCTGAAGACATAATCACTCAGGCACCGAAACCCGCCGGTCGAGATGCTGCCCGGCAGGGAAGGGGTCCGGGCCGGTTATCGACCGCCCATCCAGTGCCACTGCAGGCGGATCGAACCAGCGCCAGAACTCCACTCCCAAGCCGACGGCAGCCAGGGTGACGAGCACCACGGCTGCCTTGCCCGCGACAGCGGCGAGTCTCGGCCGTGCCAGCCGGACTATGAGCAACCCGGAGAGGAGAGCCACGACCGGAACCAGCGTGGCGCCATGGCGCGCATAGCCGAAGAAGAGCGTCGCCGCGAAGAGCTTGTGTGCCACGAGGGCGATCCACAGCCAGATCACCTCGACCTTGCGCCCCAGCCAGAGGCCTGCCGCGCATGCGAGCAGGAGCAAGGCGCGCCAAACAGCGAACCCAGTGCCCTGTGGAACGGCCAGATCGACTGCGCGACGCAGGCCCGAAACACCCCAGGGCAAGCCGTAGCCGGTCCAGCCAAGGCTCGCTCCCTGCCACAGGGCATCCAGCCTCGCCAGCGAACGCTTACCGGCGCGCGCCGGGTTCTCGAGCAGTGCCTGCCGGCCCAGGAGGTAGCCATCGGTAACCATCTCGACGTGAGGTGGGTAGAGGAAGTTCAAATCACGTGGTGGCAAGCCGGCCAGCAGTGGCTGGGGGTAGCTGGCGGCCCCTCCTACCAGCGGTGGCAGCCGGTCGAGGCCCCTAGGGTCGAAACCGACTGGCGCACCCGTGCGCTGGGCCAGGTAGAAATTCAACGGCCCGTAGAGCGCGACGAAGGGATGACTGGCGAGAGCCTTCGGACGCGAACCGAATGCCTGCTCCAGAATCGCGAAGTCTGCGCCGGTCACTTGCGTGCCACCCCGCCACACCACCGTCGCAGCGACGAAGTTGGCGGCCGAACGGCGGGCGAAGGCCGGGAGCTCCGCTCGCTCAGCCCGTGCCTCAGCGGTCCAGGCAACGCCGGCGAGGGCTCGCTCGATGGCGCTCTGCGCGGCCTCGGCGCCGGCGCTGAGACTGCGCGGCTCGGTGTTGAAGCGCCGGATGGAACTCCAGGCCTCGAGGTGCCAGGGCAGGAGCAGAGTCAAGAAGACCCCGGTAACGACGGCGAGTGACCGCAGGCTCCGCCCCAGCGAGAGTCTGCGCCAGTTTGTGAACGCTAGCCAGACCAGGGAGAGAGCGAACAAGAGCACGTGCTCCACTCGCACGAGGCAGGCGAGGGCATTGACCAACCCCCAGAGCAGCAAGACCGCAAGGCGCGGATTCGGGGACCGTGCCGCCGGCGGTTGAACGAGGCGGGGAGCGATGAGTACCAACAGGCCGACAAGGACGAGATAGGGCGTCTCGTTGTTCAACGAGGTGGAGAGAATCAACAAGGCGGTAGAGAAGGTGCACCAGGCGGCGGTCCACAAAGCAACCCTTGGGCCGAAGGCGAGGTGAGCGCCGCGGTAGAAGAGTGCAACCGCCAGAGCCCCCAGGAGACACCAGAACAACTTGCCCGCCGAGGCCTCGGCTCGGCTACTGACACCGAGCCAAGAGAGCAGATAGCCGTTGCCCGGAGGACGCAAGGGCAACCCCAGTTCGTAGTCCTGCCCACGGCTCAAGGCGGTCGCGTAGTCGGTCCAAACGAGGGCGTCGCCCTTGTAGAGCATGGAGTGCGGCCAGTCGCGGTCAGGCGTTGCCTGCCAGAACGCGAGACGAACAATGAAGGCGACGACGAAGACGGCCAAGGTGAGCCAGCTCGAGCCGGCGACTTTGCTGGAACCGCTCCCCATCGTGTCGCCGATTGTGGGGTGGCTCGCCAGGGCTGTCAAACTCGCCTCTTTGGCGGCCGGTGCGAAGCCCTCCACTTCCTCCGGGACTCAATTTTCCCTAGAGTCGCCGCTTGAGACCGTGTTCCTGAGACTTTCGCTCTTTTACCCAAACAAAGGACGACCCATGACCTTCGAGAAATCCTCGTTGTTTCTGTGCTTGGTGACCGCATTGGCCTTGCCCGCCGCGGCCCAACCCCCAGCCGATCTGGTGCTCGCAAGCACCGGAGCACCGGCCTCGACCGCGCTGGCGATGCGCAACGCCGGCGACGGGTCCGGCCGGCTCTTCATCGTCGAGCGCAACGGCACCATCGAGATTTTCCAGCCGGGTGCGAGCGCATCCTTGGGTGCTCCGTTTTTAAACATCACGGCGGATGTCGACACCACCTTCGAGGGGGGCCTCCTCGGGCTGGCTTTTCACCCTGACTACTCGACCAACGGCCTCTTCTTCGTCTACTACACCCGTGACGGAACCGGCGGTGATTCGCTGGAGACAGTGGTGGAGCGATTCACCGTCCAGTCCGGCGACCCCGACCAAGCGGACCTTTCATCCCGCGAGGAGATCTTCACCCTGGGGCAGCCCGCCGCCAACCACAACGGAGGCGACATTCACTTCGGCCCTGACGGTTATCTCTACATTGGCCTCGGCGATGGGGGAGCCTCGAGCGGCACTTCCCAAGACATCAACAACCTCTTGGGCAAGATGCTGCGCATCGACCCGTGCGTGGACCTGGTCTGTGCGCCGCCCTACACCATCCCGGCTGACAATCCCTTTGTCGGCATCGCTGGGGCTGACGAGATCTGGGCCACGGGGTTGCGCAATCCCTACCGCTGGAGCTTCGATCGCAGCACCGGAGACCTCTTGATCGCCGATGTGGGTGCGGGTTCGCGTGAGGAGGTGAACTTCCAACCCGAGGACAGCCCGGGCGGTGAGAACTACGGCTGGAACTGTCGCGAAGGCGACATCGCCGGCCCGGGGGGATGCTCCGGCGACTTCGTGGACCCGATCCTGGTCTACCCTCATACGAGCGGCAACTGCTCGATCACCGGAGGTTACCGTTACCGGGGCTGTATCGCCGGCTTGCGGGGGACCTACATCTTTTCCGACTTCTGCACCGGTCGGGTCTGGTTTGCGGACGAGGGCTCTCCGGGCTCCTGGTCGTTCAGCGAATGGGACAACCTACCTTCGTCGGTCTACGGCTACGGGGAGGACGAAGCCGGCGAGCTCTACCTCTCGACCGGGGGGTCCATCTTGCGCTTCGAGAGTGCGAGCGACTGTGTGGAGACGATTTTCGCCGACGGATTCGAGTCGGGAGACACTTCGTCGTGGAGCACCACGGTCCCCTGACCGGAGTGCAACTCACAGCAGAGGGCTCAAGCGGCTGGGCGTCCACGGCGCGGGTGGGCGGCGCGAAGCGTGTGCTTTATACTTCGCCATATAGCCCCACTCCGAGACACCACAGCGTCGCCAGGACCTGCGCGACAAAGGAGCCCTGATGATCGAGATTCCGAGCCTTCGCCCAGAGACACGCTATGGCATGCCGGCAGCCGATCGGTTGCTGTTCAATCGCAAGTACATCGTCGGTTACTCCTACCTCTTCCGGCAGCCGCGCTGGGCTCTCGAGCTCATCGACAAGAGCAGTCAGCTGATGGAGGAGGAGGACCTCGAGCGCCTCGACAACTTCCGCGTCGATCTGCGCATCGCCGAGAAGTTCCGCGCCACGCTGGAGGACTACGCCGGCTCGGGGTTTGACCGCGGACACCTGATCTCCAGCGCCGACCGACTCGGCAGCAGCATCATCAATAGCGAGACGTTCCTGATGAGCAACATGAGCCCTCAGGCACCGGCGATGAACCGTCAGATCTGGCGCTTCCTCGAGCAGGCGGTCCGCGAACTCGCGGCCAAAGAGCGCTATATCGAGGTCTACGCGATATGCGGACCCCTGTTCAACATTGGGGACCCGATCGAGGTCATCGGAGAGAATCGGGTGGTAGTACCGGACGCCTACTTCAAGTCGGTTCTGGCCGAGACCGCCCGGGCCAACACGCGTCGGAGTCAGCTCGAGATGTGGACCTTCGCTATCCCCAACAAGGGCACCGACCAACCGCTCGAGAGTTTCATCGTGCCGACACTCGACGTCGAGAAGTGGGCCGGCCTCTCCTTGTGGGACCGTCTGGAAGGCATGGACTCCGAGCGGCTGAAGACCCTGACGCCACCGATGTGGGGCGACGACTAGCCCAGGGCTGGCCAGCACCAACCGGCCTACGGCTTCGGGGACGTGAGTAGGGCGATTCCGTGTTTCGCCTTGGGCGTGCCCCAGACGCAGCACTCGGGTAGTCTAGTCCCGGCTTCATCAGGCGCCCTGAGCTCCTGACGTAACCGGCTGGGGAGGGCCAGTTGCCCAAAGTGATCGAACGTTTCTTTCTGGATGTGGGGCGCTTCTTCGAGATGCTCTGGGGCGTGCTGGTTTGGACGCCTCGGCGCCCTTTCGACTGGCGCCAGTGGATCGCTCAGATGGTCCGGGTGGGGGTGAACTCATTGCCTGTCATTCTGATGACCGCGATGTTCACGGGCATGGTGATGGCCCTCCAGACGACATCGACGTTGATGCGCTTCGGTGCCGAGCGCTACGTCGGCTCGCTGGTGTCGCTGTCTATGGTGCGCGAGCTCTCCGCGGTGCTCGGTGGGCTCATCATCGCCGGCCGCTCCGGTTCGGCGATGGGCGCCGAACTTGGGAGCATGCGGGTGACGGAGCAGATCGACGCACTCGAGGTCATGGCCACGAACCCGATCCACTACCTCGTGGTGCCTCGCGTCTGGGCCACGGTCTTCATGCTCCCACTCCTGGTCGCGGTCTCCGATGCGGTCGGCATCTGGGGCGGCTATCTCGTGTCGGTCATCCTCATGGGGGCCAACCCGGTCGCCTACATGGAGACCACGTTTCAATACACTGACTTCTCCGATCTGACTTCGGGCCTCATCAAGGCAGCGGTCTTTGGGTTGCTGATTGCGGTTATCGGCTGCCAGCAGGGCTTCTACACCACCGGTGGGGCCGAAGGCGTCGGTCGCTCGACCACACGTTCCGTGGTCGTGGCGAGTATCGCCATCCTCGTAAGTGACTTCTTCCTGACCAAATTGCTCTTCTGATGGTCGAGCCGGAAGACAGATTGATGATCCGCCTCCGGGGCCTGCACAAGGCCTTCGGCCCCAAGACCGTCTTCACGGGGTTGGACCTCGACGTCGAGGCCGGAGAATCCTTGGTCGTCGTCGGCGGCTCGGGGGCGGGCAAGAGTGTCCTTCTCAAGCACATCACGGGCTTGCTCGAGCCGGATCGAGGCACTGTCGAGGTGGACGGGGTCCTTCTGGCCGACCTCGACGTGAAGAGCCTGACGCAGTTCCGCCGGAAGTTCGGTGTCGCCTTCCAAGAGGGCGCACTCTTTGACTCGATGACGGTGGGCGAGAACATCGCCTTCCCCCTCGTACGGAGTCGCAGCCGACCTGCCGAGGAGATTCGTGATCGTGTCGCCGAGTGCCTCCGGCTCGTCCAACTGGCAGGCCTCGAGGACAAGATGCCCTCGCAGCTCTCGGGCGGCATGCGGCGGCGGGTCGGTTTCGCCAGGGCCATCGTTCACGAGCCTCAGATTCTGCTCTTCGACGAGCCTACCTCGGGTCTCGATCCGCTGACCAAGGCGACGATCGACGAGTTGATTCTCGAAATTCAGAGCACGCTGGGCTCGACCCTGGTGACCATCAGCCACGACATGGGGAGTGTGTTCCGCATCGCCGACCGCATGGCTATGCTGCACGACGGCGGCATCATCGCCGAGGGTCCTCCGGGAGCGATGCGGCGGAGTACCGATCCACGAGTCGCGGAGTTTCTGCGCCGAGACCTGGAGCTTTGGGAGAGGGCCTCGGCCCTCGGCCGCAAGTAGCCTTCCAATCGAGCACTAAAGGAGTCGCAATGTCCGGAACTATCAAGGTTGGAATCTTTGCTGTGGTGGCCCTCGCCGTGCTCGGATACCTCATCTTCAAGGTCGAGGACCTGCGCCTGTTCAAAGAGAAGGGGTTCCGGGTCGAGGCCACTTTCGGCTCGGTCGCCGGGCTCGATGACAAGGCCAATGTTCGGGTCGCTGGGGTTCGAGTCGGGCGGGTCGACGGCATTCGACTCGAGGGTCAAGAGGCCGTGGTCACGCTCCTGCTGGCCACACCTCTCGAACTGACTGAGGGTGCCTATGCGACCGTCAGCAGTCTTGGGCTTCTCGGAGACAAGTTCGTCGAACTGCACCTCGGGACGCCGGGCGCTCCGGCTCTGGCGGAGGACACCGCGCTGCCAGGTCGGACGCCTCTGGGATTTGACGACGCCATCGCGCAACTCAGCGGGCTGGGTACTTCTCTCCAGGACGCCCTGGCCGGCTTCGACCCCAAGGCCTCCGGAGACCTGGTCCAGCGCCTGCTGGGAAACCTTGAATCCACCAGCGAGACGATCAAGGCATTGGTCGAGAGCAATCGGAGCCAGTTCTCGAGCACGATCGGGAATTTTGAGACTTTCAGTCAGACCTTGGCCACCGAGCTGCCCAAGCTAACCTCCCAAGTGGAGCGCGTGCTGCAGCAGGTCGAGGCCGTGGTGGCCGACAATCGCGGGTCGCTCGGAGAGAGCATGGAGCACATCGCCGAGGTCTCCGGATCGATGCGCACTTCGATCGACAATCTGAACCAGATTACCGGCCGTATCGCTGCGGGGGAGGGAACGATCGGCAAGTTCGTGAACAGCGAGGAAGCTCACGATCAGTTGACCTCTACGCTCAGTGCGGTCGAAAGCGGAGTCGCGACCTTGAGCGAGACAATCGGTCGCGTCCAGCGCATGCGCCTCGATCTCGACATCAACGGCTTCCTGCTCGAGGAGAGCGACGACACCCTGACCGCCTTCACGATTTCGCTCACACCGGGGGAGAGCAATCGCTTCTACCGCATCGGAGCGGTAGATGATCCTCGCGGTCGACTGAGAATCCGAAACCAGATCGAAACGGTCACCGGAAACGACGGGATACCGATGACGACAACGACCAACACCTTCGTTCGTGAGGAGAAGATCACTCTTGCCGCTCAGTTCGGGTTTCGCTTCGGTCTCGCAGACCTGCGAGCCGGGATCTTCGAGTCGACGGGTGGAGCGGCGATCGACTATCGCCTGTTCGACGACAGGGTGCGGCTTTCACTCGAGGCCTTCGACTTCGGCCGCGAGGCCGACCTCGACCCGCATCTGCGTCTGACCGGACAGTGGCAGCTCAGCCCGAACGTCTACGTCCTGGGAGGCTACGACGATCCGCTGGTGACGGAGCGCGACTCACTCTTTGTCGGCGGCGGCGTCCGGTGGACGGACGACGACTTCAAGTACCTATTGGGCTCCTTGCCGGTCGGCAACTGAGGCCAGCCGCCGTCGCCGGCTCGAGCCCGCGGAACTGTCAGAGGACCTCGACGCTTTCGGTGGCCTTCAGCGTCACGACAACCTTCTGGCTGTTGCAATCCGGATCGCCGGGGAAAAGGACAAACGTCCGGCGGTCGGGGCTGTAGGTGGCACTGAAACCCAACAGCTCTTCGCCGTCACGGAAGCGCACCAGAAGCTTGCTTCCAAGGCCGAAGCGCTCGATGTCGTCGCGCGGTCGCATCTGACCGTCGGTGTCGAAACTCTTGACGAAAAAGACCGCCTTCAGATCCGCGAACTGCACCAGGACCTCGCCCCCTGTCTCGCGATCGGTCAGCGGGAAGCCGTCCTTCGTGGGGTAGAAGTCGTTGCAGTATCCCTTGACTACACGACCGTCGACGTACCGGACTACCAGGCGGTCCCTCACCGAAAAGTCCCCTGGAACGGAACGCCTTGGTTTCGAACATCTCGTGGGGACCGGGTGTCGGACGGATTGATCATTTCAGTCTGAGAGCTAGAATACAGCCAATCACCAATCAACGGACCCCGTACCGGGAGAGGGAGAATTGATGAACTGGACCAGAATTGGACTGGCTGGCATCGCTGCTGGGATTGCAACCAATGTTTGCGAGTTCATAGTACACGGGCTGCTGCTGGGCGACACCTACACCCGATATCCGGAGGTCTTCGAGCAGACTCAGAGCAACCCGCTCTTCTTTCTGGCGATCGCCGTCGGCATGGCTCTGGTGATGGCGGTCGTCTATGCCAAGACCCGCAGCTGCTGGCCGGCAGGCGTCAAGGGTGGAGCGATGCTGGGCTTCTACGTCGGTCTGTTTCTCTTCCTGGCAGACTTCTACTACTCCTTGGTGATCGCGGACTTCCCCTACTACTTGAGCTGGTGCTGGGGCGTCTCGAGCATCATCTTCGCTGTCGTCACAGGTAGCGTGGTCGCGCTGGTGTACAAAGACTAGGAAGCGGGCAGGAGGGCTGGGCGGTGCGGCCGCCGTACTGTCCAGCGGCCAGACTCTCAGGAGCCAACCTCTCGAGGGGGTAGGGCAGCTACCCCCTCGGGGTTGTTGGCAATTAGCGACTTCCGGTACAAAGAAACGCGAGGCTGGGAGGCGTGGGCTTCCCGGTAATGCCCCGGAGGTCGCTCATGAAAAAGACGCTGGCCAGTTTCCAGGGTCTGGTCACAGTGGCCGCATCCTCAGTGCTGATGGCGGCGCTGGCCTCGACGGCAGCGCGCGCACAGGAGGAGTGCCTCGACTGCCACGACGAAGCCGAAGTCGTGAGCCAGACGCCGCATGAGTTTCTCGATTGTGTGGACTGCCACCCAGCCGCGGCCGCCCCTCACGACGAGGGGATGACGGCAGCTCAGGCAGCGGCGCCGCCGGAGTGTGAGAGCTGCCATGACGACGCGGTAGCCGACTACCAGCGGAGCATTCATGGCAGCGCCCTCGACCAAGCGGGCGAGAGTTGGCTCGAGGGATGCGTCAGCTGCCATGGCGCCACTCACACCCTGCTGGCTGCCACGGCGGAGGATTCTCCCGTAAGAGGCATGAATCTGCCCGAGACCTGTGGGAGTTGCCATGCCGATCCCCAGAACGCCGAGCGCTACCGGCTGCGAGCCGCGCAGCCGCTCGAAGCCTACCTGGCCAGCGTTCATGCGCAGGCGGTGGAGGAGGGCCTCGATGCCGCGACTTGCGGCGCCTGCCATGGCAACCATCGGATCCTTCCCGCCTCGGATCCCGGGTCTCCAGTCCACCCTACGCAGGTCTCCGAGACCTGTGCCCAGTGCCACGAGCAGATCGCGGCGACTTGGGAACGCAGCATCCACGGCCAGGCCGCCGCCCTCGGCGTTCGGGAGTCCCCGGTTTGCACGGACTGCCACGGTGAGCATCGGATTCTCTCGCCCGCTCGCAAGGATTCTCCGGTCTACGCCAGCAACATCCCCCGTATGACCTGCGGGCGATGCCACGGCGACTTGCGCCTGACCGACAAGTTCGGGCTCGACGCGGAGTCGGTTCTGGCCTATGAAGACAGCTATCACGGACTGGTGGCACGGGCCGGAGCGGTGGGCATGGCGCAGTGTGCGTCCTGCCATGGGGTGCACGACATCCTGCCGTCGGCCGATCCCGCCTCGCACGTGAATTCGGAAAACCTGTCCGCGACCTGCGGGCAGTGCCACCCCGGCGCCGGCTCGACCTTCGGCATCGGCCCGGTCCACGTGCTCCCCACGCAGGCCGAGCACCGAGGCGTCTACCTGATCCGCAAGATCTACCTCTGGCTGATCGCCCTGACCATCGGCGGGATGCTGCTTCACAACGGTCTCGATTTCTTCCGCAAGCTCCTGCGCCGACCCGAGCCCATCGCCGAGGCTCCCGCCAACGCGCCGGAACGCATGTCTCGTTCGTTCCGTCTACAGCACGGCCTGCTGGCCTCTAGCTTCATCGTTCTCAGCTACACGGGTTTTGCGCTCAAGTTCCCCGAGGCTTGGTGGTCGGCCCCCTTGCTCTTGTGGGAGGACAGCTTCGCCTTTCGCGGCATCGTGCACCGCGCTGCAGCAGTCGTGATGGTCGCGTCGTTCCTGTTGCACGCGCTCCAACTCGCACGAGACCGCGCTGCACGCGATTGCATCTTCGGGATGGTGCCCAAGCGGACCGACCTGACTGAGCTCGTCCACCGACTGGCCTACCTGTTGGGCATGCGGCGGGTCCCGCCGAAGTCCGAGTGGTTGGGCTACGGCGAGAAGATGGAGTACCTGGCCGTTGTTTGGGGGACTGTCGTGATGACCGTCACTGGCCTGGTGCTCTGGTTCGAGGGGCCGGTACTGCGCTGGCTACCAGGGTGGTTCAGTAGCGTCGCGACAGCGATTCACTACTACGAAGCGATTCTCGCCGGCCTTGCCATCCTGGTTTGGCACTTCTACTCCGTGATCTTCGACCCGGTCGTGTACCCCATGGACCCGGCCTGGCTCACAGGCCGCTCAGCTCCCGGGCGAGCCGCCGAGCGCCGCCCCCCCGGGGCGCGCCCATCGGGTGCCAAGAGGACGTCTCAAAGCGTTGAAACCAAGTAACTCTCTGGACGTGATGCCGGACCGGCGAAGCCGCGGAGAGGCGACAGCTGCTTCCGGTTCAGGTCGAGCGTCCCCCGGCTACTGATACCCGAAGATCATGGCGTAGATGATGAGGCCGATGAGGATCAGCCCGAGCCCGAGGGCGCTGAAGCCGAAGATCTTGTAGGCCCTTTCGAGCTTACGGGGGACCGGTTCGACCAGGTGCTCCTCGAGGCGCCCGCTCTCGACCAGGTGCTCGTACTCTCGGGGCTTGTCGTACTTGAGCTCGTCGACCGTGGTGCGGCCGGTGAAGATCACCGGGTCGATGGGGAACTTGTCGGGCCGGAAGTGAGTATTGAAGAAGTGGATGGTGAAGATGAACCCGACGGCCAGCAGCGCTTCGTCGCTGTGAATAATGGTCGCCACGTTGATCGACCAGCCGGGTAGGACCCGGGTAAACAGCTCAGGGAACCAAAGGACGAGGCCGGTGCCGCCAATGATGATGATGCCCCAGAGGACGGCGAAGTAGTCGAACTTCTCCCAGTACGTGTAGCGGCCATAGCGCGGACGCGGACCTAGGCCCAGGAACCACTTGATGGACTGCCACGCTTCCTTGACGTCGCGGAAGTTGAAGAGAATCGAGGACGGGCCCGACAGGACCTGCCACCAGGTCTTGCCTTCGCGCAACTTCTCGCTACGGACCTTGGCCAAGTGGACGATAAAGACAACAATCAGGACGACTGCTCCCAACCGATGGAGTGCACCGGTGGTCTGGAACCCCCCCAGCATCCAAGCCAGGCCCTGTGCCCAGCCGGTGTAGGAGAACTTGAGGGCCATCCCCGTCAGGGCCAGCGTCATGAAGCTCAGCATCATGAACAGGTGGAGGAAGCGGTTGTAGCGTGTGAAGCGTTGGTAGAGCTTCTTGTTGTTGGCCTTGGACAGGGCCTTGTGGGCTCTCCATTCATCTCGGCTGAGCCAGAGGCGGAACAGCCAGGCCAGCGTGTGGAGAAGCGCGAACGTGAGGGTGCCGACGAGCAGGGTCGTCATGCCCCAGAAGGTCCAGAAGAGAAATGGGTATTTTTCAGCGTCGTGGTGCGTGGCGTGGGTCAAGTAACCGGCGAAGCGTCGATTCGAACCCGGGTGGCATTGAGCGCAGGTCTCGACCACGTTGTCGCGCCCGAGTGTCGACTCGGGATCACTGGATGGCAGGATGCCATGTGTGCCATGGCAGTCGTGGCACTTCGCCGCGGTGGACGACCCCAAACGGGAAACCTTGCCGTGAAAGGTGTCGAAGAAGGTCTCTGTTTCACTCTCGTGACAGCCCCCACACTGGCTCATCATCTCGAAGCGGAAATCCTCTTGGTCGATGCGCCCAATGGTGTGTGAGGTGTGGCAGGACTCGCAGGTCGGCAGCTCACTGTCGGTCTCGGTATTCCCGCTCCAGTGAACGCTGGTCTTGAACATCTCGAGGATGCCGAAGTGACATTGGCCGCAGGTCCCGGGCACGTTGTCGGGGTGAACGCTCGACAGAGGATCGCTCGGTGGTCGCTCTCCGTGGGATCCGTGGCAATCGGCGCAGGTCGCCGTGACCACGAGTCCGCTCTCCATGAGGCCCTTGCCATGGGTACTGTCGGTGTAGCTCTGGACGATGTCGGGCGCCGCGCTGTCGATTCTGAGGGCGGCGCTCTCACCAACGCGGTGACAGTCGGCGCAGAGTTGAGGGACGTTGCGCGGAAAAGTGCGCGAGCTCGGGAGGACCTTGGCCGTCGTCGCGTGCTTCTCGTGGCAGTCCTGGCAAGAGGGTGCATCTTCGTCACCCTCGGCAAACAACGTCCCGTGTCTGCTGCCTTGGTATTCCTCGACCTGGGCGGCGTGACAGATGCTGCAGTCGACGGGCGAGGTGATGGTCTCGCAGGCACGCTCACTCGAAGTTGTCACCTGCGTATGGCACTGCGCACAGGCGGTCTCGCCGTGGCTCGACGAAGCGTGGACGCTCTCGTCGACAAAGAGTGAGACGCTCTCACCGTCGCGCTCCATCGTGAGGTCAGCCTCGCCGTGGCAGACCAGGCAATCCGCGTTGGCCGTACCGGCGGGGTAGAACACCCGGCGAATCTCATGCGGCGAGTGGCAGTCCACGCAGGCCGGGATCTTGTGGGGCTCCTCCTCCCAGAGCCGCCCCTCGATGACTTGTTGGTGCACAGCCTCGATCTGCGCGTGGCACGCGGCGCAGGTCTGCGCCACATTGTCGTGATGGATGCTCGAATTGGAGTCGGCGGCGGAGAGGATGAGGTGCGAGGTATGGCAGGAGGTGCAAACGGCGGTCACCGTCAGGCCCCGACGGAAGAGGCCCTCGCCGTGAATACTCATCGAGTAGTTCTCGAGGATGTGGTCCTGTGCGATCTCGCGGTTGAGGGTGACGGGCGACCCCTCCTGATGGCAACGGCCGCAGAGGAGAGGGATGTTGACTATGTTGGTGGGCGAGCTGGAATCGCCCGCACTCTGGACGTGATGGCCTCCGTGGCAATCGGTACAGCTCGGCGCCAGTTCGTCGCCTCGTTGCTGTGCCTTGCCGTGCAGGCTACGTTCGTGCTGGCGGGCTTGGAGCCGGTGGCAGCCGGCGCAGTCCGGCTCGACCGCGTCCAACGGGCGAATCTCGTGACTCCCGTGGCAGGAGCTACAGTCGGCGGCTCCACCGGGGCCGCGCAGACGTCGATGCACGCTCGGCTCCAGCTCGCTCGCAGCGTCGTCGTGGCAGGAGGAGCAGTCCACGTAGCTCAAGTCGTCCTCGTGCGGTAGATCCGAGCCGATCAGATCCTCGTGGCAGTCGATGCAGTCGAGCCCACCGTGAACCGAGCGCTCGAAGCCGGCCTGGTCGATGAACATGGGGAGCTCTTGCCCGTTGCGGTCCCCCGTGAGGTCTGCCTCTTCATGGCAGAGGAAGCAGTCCTCGGTGTCCTGTGCCCCGAGCGCGACAGGGGAGAGGCAGGCCAACGCGGCGAGTGTTGCCGGAAGCAGCCATCGGCAGGCCCTACCCGTGGCCAGGTTCGAGGCTGCCGGAGTAGGGGAGTTGGGACCAAGGAATCGCATCAGATCGCTCTCGCAGCCTATCAATGCGAGGCTGGGTGCAGTGTTCCTGGCCGAAAAGGTACTGATCGGGACGATCTTTCAACAACCTCCAGTCGGGTGGGCGGAGCAAAATCCCCTGACTACCCCCTGGAGTGGCTAGACGGGAGTCCGCGATCAGCTAGAGTTGCTCGAGGTCACCGAGCACAAACACGAGTCTTCTTGTCCAGGGTTCCGACGTGAAGAAAGACGCCGCCGCCGAAATCGCCGATCAGCCTGAGTCGCGGCGCCGGGTTTTGGGCTGGCTGGCCAAGGGGTTTCTGTCGCTGTGGGGTCTCGGATTCCTCTGGCTCACGAGTTCATTCCTCAAGCCCCCCCGGTCGCGTAGGAGCCTAACCCAGCGCGTCGTCTCGCTCGGCCCGGCAGAGGACCTCGAAGTTGGACAGGCCGTCATGGTGCGTCATGGCCGCGACCCAGTCTTCGTGGTGCGCAAAGACGAGGCCACCCTGGTGGGCCTGTCAGGCGTTTGCACTCACATGAGGTGTGTCCTCAACTGGGACCGTGATCAGCGTATCCTGGCCTGCCCTTGCCATAACGGGGGCTTCGATCTCAGCGGCAACGTCCTAAGCGGCCCGTCGCCCCGGCCCTTGCAGCGGTTCCGGGTAGAAACCAGACTGGGGCAGATGTACCTCCACCTCTAGAGCCGGTAAGGAAGAGCTCGATGGAAGATCAACGCACAGGCTGGCTCGATTGGTTCTCTCGGCGTCTTGGCCTGACCGAGATCTTCTCCCTGCTTACCAGCTACGGGTTCTTCCACGCAGAGCTCGATCATCGCAAGGAGCCTAGGGCGGCCCTGACGGAGGCCCTGAGTCGGCCGATGCCCTCGTACGCTCAGTGGCCCCGAGTTCTCGGCCTCCTGGCGTTGATCCTCGTCGGCGTCCTGGGCTTCACGGGAGTGCTGCTCACCCTCTACTACACGCCAACCCCAGAAGGTGCGCACAGCAGCACCGCGACGATTCTCGGCGAAGTTCACTTCGGTGGCTTCGTCTATCAGGTTCACTATTGGGGCGCCCAGCTTCTGATCGCCGTCCTTCTGGTGCGCGTCGTCAGATTCTTCCTGCAGGGCGTCTATCGAGCTCCACGAGAACTGGTGTGGGTGTGCGCCGCCCTGACCCTTCTGGTCGCTTTTCACTCCGAGCTCACGGGTCGCGTCCTGCCCTGGACGGGAGACGGCTATTGGTCGGGAGTTCGAGCTCTCGAGGTCGTGCAGGCGATCCCGGTTTACGGCTCGATGGCTGCTTTCTTCAGTGGCACCCAAGGCGTGGCGATTTCGGAGCTGACTCTGCTGCGCTTCTATATTTTCCACATCGCCGCCTTCCCGATTTTGCTCCTACTGCTGATCTACCTGCACTTTTCGTCCGTGAGACGGGTCGGACTGGACCCTTCGGGTGAAAAGGTCAGGGAGCAAGTGGGCCTCAAGGAGCACTTGGTCAATCTGGCGATCGTCCTGACCGGGCTTGTCGGTGTCCTCGTAACTCTCGGCATCCTGGCGCCGCAGTTCCTGCCCGCCGCCGCCGACCCTTACGCCACCTTGCCTGGGGTCTCTCCTCCCTGGTACCTGCTCGCTCCGTTTGGGCTCTTTGAGCTGACGGCCGGGTGGCTGCCTCGCTGGGTTGCGGGCTCGATTCTGCTGATCGCGACCACGGCATTCGTGTTCGCACCGTTTCTCCTCGGCAGGTTCGACGGCAAAAACTCGCGCGGTCTTCTCATCGGGCTAGCCTGCCTGGCATTGGCCACGTGGATTGCGTTGACGGTTTACGGGGCGGACGTCAGCTGATGCCGGCTCGAATCCGACTGCTGCCGGCCTGCTTGTGGTTCCTGGTCTTGGCCTCGCCCTTGCTGGGGGCCGAGGGGAAGTGCGGGCTCTGCCACCCTCAGGAACAAGTGCTCGCCAAGGACAGCGTCCACGCCAGCGAGGGCATTGGCTGTGCAGGCTGTCATGGCGGCGATCCAACGACCGTGGACGAGGCCGCCGCGCACGGCGACGGCTTCCAGGCCCTCACCGATCGGCGCGAGATCCCTCGGGCCTGCGCCACGTGCCACGCTGATCAGGAGATGATGCGGCCGTACAACCTACCGGTCGGTCAGTACGCTCTCTATCAGACTTCCCAGCATGGCAAGGCACTGGCACGGGGCGACGACCGAGCCGCGGTGTGCACTGATTGTCATGGCCTGCATGAAGTTCGTCGAGCCGACAGTCCGCGCAGCCCGGTGAACATCCGCAATGTGGGCACGACCTGCGGACGCTGCCACGGCGACCGGGTTTTGATGGAACGTTACGGCCACGACGCCGACGTACTTGCCGACTACGAGGAAAGCGTTCATGGCAGGGCAGTCAGCGATGGCAATCTCGGCGCCCCGACCTGCATCAACTGCCACGGTGTTCACGGGGCCACGCCGCCAGGTGTCGGCGACCTCGACAAGGTCTGCGGGAACTGCCACACCCAGACCCGTCAGGCCTTTCTCGACGGACCTCACCATGAGGCCATGGCCGCGGCCAACCTACCGGAATGCCAGTCGTGCCACTCCAACCACGCCATCGAGCGCTTCGGTTTTGCGGACCTCCGGGTCTTGTGCAGCGAGTGTCACGACGAGGGATCCGAAGCCGTTGGCGTCGGGCTGGAGATGCAGACTCTGGTTGTGGGGGCTGTTTCCGCTATCGATCGCGCCGAACAACTCACGGTCGAAGCCGAGAGAGTACCGCTGAACGTCGAGGACCATCTGGCTCGGCTGACGGAGGCGAGGACTCAGATCACCGAGTCGCTGTCGTTGATGCATGCGGTCTCCGTAGAGCCGGTCGATGCGGTCGCTCGGCGGGCGCGCTCTATCGGGGACGAAGTGCACCACGAACTCACCGTCAAGATGGACCGTACCAACGCCTACATCGGCTTGGCCGTGTTCTGGTTTTACTTGGCGGTGACTTTGGCGATTCTCTTCGTCTACAAGAGGCGGCTCGCGCGCCAACGCGTTTCCCGATGAAGTTCTATCGAATGACGATCGCCGGCTATGCCGTCGGCATGGTGGTGGGCCTAGGTATGGTCATGACCTACGGCGCCATGGAAGTGAGCTCAACGCCATCGTTCTGCGGGTCGTGTCACGTGATGGAGCCCTACTACGACTCTTGGGAGATTTCGTCTCACGCGGAGATCGCCTGCGTCGATTGCCACATCCCGCCGGGTATGACGGCCGAACTGCGCAAGAAGTTCGAAGCGCTCTCCATGGTGGCCCGCTACTTCACGGCGACCTATGGGACCAACCCCTGGGCCGAGGTGGCTGACGAGTCCTGCCTCGAATGCCACGATCGTCGGTTGCTCTCCGACACCGAGGCCTTCGGCGACGTTCGCTTCGATCACCAGCCACATCTGTCAGAGCTACGCCGCGGCAAGCGTCTGCAGTGCACGTCGTGCCATTCTCAAATCGTGCAGGGCAGTCACATCTCGGTCACAGCGACAACTTGCATCCTGTGCCACTTCAAGGATCAGGAGGCCGGCAAGGGCACGGCGGAGTGCACGCTCTGCCACGAGAAGACCGATCGTGTGGTCGAGACCCAAGGCGTCCAGTTCGACCATGGCCAGGTTGGCCGATTCGGCATGGACTGCAACGCGTGCCATATCCCACCGCAGGCAGGAGCCGGAGGTGTCCCGCGCGAGCGTTGCGTCACCTGTCACAACGATCCCGCCCGCCTGGCCGAGTACGAAGAGGGGGAGTTGCTGCACCTGACGCACGTGACCGAGCACAAGGTCGAGTGCACCAACTGCCACCTCGAGATCCAGCACGTTACGCCCCAGCACCGTGAGGTCGAGCCGAATTCCGAATGCGCCGCCTGCCATGGGGGGCGGCATTCGCCTCAGCGGGACCTCTACGCCGGACTGGCCGGACAGGGTGTGCCGCCGATGCCCGACGCCATGTACCGGGTCGGCGTGCGCTGCGAGGGCTGCCATGTCGACCATGGCGATGGTGAGACGGCGAAGTCGGACGAGGTCGCCTGCATGACGTGTCACGGCCCGGAGTACCGCACGCTTTTCCGCGGCTGGATCGTCGCGGCTGGCCAGCGCGTGGCCACCGTGCGACAAGAACTCGATGCCACAGAGCGCAGTCTCGGCCGCTCCGAGCTCCTGGCCCAGCCGCGGGAGAACCTCGAGCTCGTGGAACGCGGCAAGGCAATCCACAACGTCCCATACAGCTTCGCGCTCCTGGGAGCGGCCCATCGCCAGATCAACGAGGTGCGCCAGGGGAGAGGGCTGACGGCCTACCGTGCGCCCTGGCCGGAAGCGCCCTATGAGACTCCATGCCTGGAGTGTCACGTAGGAATCGAGACGCTCACCGTGCCGATCTCCGGCCGAGCCTTCCCTCACTCGCGCCACGTCGTCACCGAGGCTCTCGAATGCGACGGGTGCCACCGCTCACACGAGGAAGCCGAGACCGACGGTGGCGGCCTGCTGCGCCCGTCAGCCGCGAACTGCAGCTCATGCCATCACAAGGCTGCCGGAGTGTCCTGCCAGAGCTGCCACGCCGAGACCCAGACGCGGAGCTTCCCGACAGAGATCGGTGAGTTTTCGCACCAGAGTCACGTGGCGGATATGGAGCTCGAGTGCTCCCTCTGTCACGGCACGGCCTCCCAGCTGCGATCCTCCGCTGATCGGCAGGCTTGCTCCGAGTGCCATTGAGCCCGGCGCGGCCACCCTAGATAGGATGGCGCGATGCTGATCTGGCTCTTTGGCCTCGGCGTGCTGATGATCATCGTCGGCGCCGTCGGAACCGCAGTCCCGCTGCTGCCCGGTCCACCCTTGGTCTTCGCAGGGTTCCTACTGACAGCGTGGTGCGATGGCTTCAGCCGCGTAGGTTGGGTCACCCTGACGGTTCTCGGTCTTCTGACCGCCTCGACCCTGCTCATCGACCTCCTGGCCGCAAGCTGGGGCGTCCAACGATTGCGAGCGAGCCGTCAGGCTCTTGTCGGGGCCGCCCTGGGTTCCGTGGTCGGCCTGTTCGCGGGTCTTCCGGGTCTCGTCGTGGGCCCGTTCTTGGGTGCTGTCGGCGGCGAGTACCTGGCGCGGCGCGACCTGCGAACTGCAGGCCGCGTCGGCCTCGCCGCGTGGCTCGGAATGGTGATCGGAGGCGCAGGCCGCTTGGCCATTGTTTTCGTGATGATCGGGCTCTTCACGCTGTCGTACCTCTTCTAGAGGATCGAGCGCGCGAGCCGGATCGGCGATCCGGCTCCCTCCGCTCACCGCCTCCGCCCACACTCACCACCGAGACCTACTCGCCGGCGGTCGCAAGACCTATCGGACAGCTGACGCCGGTGCCGCCCAGGCCGCAGTAGCCCCCCGGGTTCTTGGCCAGATACTGTTGATGGGCTTCCTCGGCGTAGTAGAACTCGGGCGCAGCCTCGATCTCGGTCGTGATGGCTCCGAAGCCCTCAGCGGCCAGGTGTTCTTGGTAAGCAGCCTTGGACTCGAGGGCCGCAGCGGTTTGGGACTCGCTCGTCGGATAGATTCCGGATCGGTACTGAGTCCCGGCGTCGTTGCCCTGGCGCATGCCCTGGGTCGGGTCATGGTTCTCCCAGAATAGCTGCAGCAGGCGGGAGTAGGGGATCTTCCCTGGATCGAAGACGACGAGGACGGCCTCGGTGTGGCCTGTAGCTCCTGTACAAACCTCTTGGTAGGTCGGATTCGGGGTCAGTCCGGCGCAGTAGCCCACAGCGGTTGTGAAGACTCCCTCCGCCTGCCAGAAGACCCGCTCTGCCCCCCAGAAGCAACCCATGGCGAAGACAGCCTGCTCGAGGGGCGGCGCAAAGGGTGCCGTCATCGGCGTGCCGAGCACATGGTGCAAGCCCGGGGTCCAGAGGGCGTCACCGCGACCGGGCAGGGCGTCCTCGGGAGTTGGGATGGTTGACTTGTCGACTTTGAACCAAGCGGTCATATGACGTCTCCGTGTCGCTGTGAGTGAATCGCGGTCAGTTCGGCCTGAAGAGTGGAGCGGAGTGAGTTCGATCCTGACGAGGCGCAGGCGGCGACTCGGGGCTGATAGCCTGCGCCGCGCCGCGAGGACTTTCGATCGATGACAAGGATACCGAAGCCGAAGCTGGGGGAGCTGATGTTCAGATGGCGCAGCTACCTTCCACTGGCCGTGGTCATCGGATTGATGGTCGGGCTGCACACTTTCGGCCCGACGGCCGAATTGGATTTACGGTGGTGCGTGCTTGCCGGATTGCTCGTCGCGGCAAGCGGACTGGCACTGCGGCTCTATGCCGTGGGACAGGCTCCGCGAGGAACGTCGGGCCGGCATCGGCGGCAGTACGCTTCTCAGTTGAACACTTTCGGAATCTACTCTGTCCTGCGACACCCGCTCTACGTCGGCAACGTGCTGGTCTGGGTTGGGGTTTCCCTGACCAGCGGCTGGCTGGCGGGCGCTCTGGCCAGCACGGTGGCGGCAGTCCTGATGTTCGGGCTCATCGTGCGCCATGAGGATGAGTATCTGCTTCAACGATTCGGCCCGGACTTCGTCGAGTGGGCAAGCGTGACACCCGCGTTCGTCCCTCGCCCGTCACTCTGGCGCCCCTCTCGCCTGCCCTTTCGCTGGGCGAGAGCCGTGTCTTCGGAGTACTCGACCTTCCACTCCATCGGCCTGATGGCGCTAATCTTTGCCGCGCTCAGGGGCTGGAGCCTGAACGGCGAGGCCCTCCCTGGTCCGACTTGGTGGGGCCTCCTGGCGCTTAACTCCGGCCTCTATCTGGGCACCCGCCTATGGCGATCGGGACGCAAGGACCAGGAGGGACCGACAACGGCCTGTTGAGGCACGTAGGCCAAAAAGAACCAGGATCTTGCGTTGGGCTGCCGGCTTGGCCCGGCGCAACCTAGCGCTGGGCCGACAGGGCTTGCAGCAGGTCGCGGCTCTCGGTCGCGAGATCCCGGAACTCGAAGAGCACGGTCCACAATCCGTCGGGTCTGACCTGCACATGCAGCACTTCGCCTGCCCCTTCGACCAGTCGGGTATCGACCGCCATCTCCAGACGCAGCCGATCGCCGGTATGGAGCGGACAATCGGTCTCGAAGAGCAGGCCTTGGGCCAGGATTTCGATGCTCCGACCCAGCCAGGATCGGTTTTCTACGATCAGCTCGTCAGCCAGGGTGCGGGAGAGGCAGAGCAGGTAGCTCTGCTCGGCCCCCTTGGGCTCGAGATCGATGAATCGTCGGTCGGTCAGGTGCTCGGTCTTCTCTGGGGTTGCAGGCTCGGCAAACAGGGTCGCTAGATATGACATGAACGGTTCCTTTCCCTAGTTCTTGTCTAAGTGGGCGACGGCCGGCTCGAGGGCGGCCATCGCGTGCATCACGAGTTCACTCAGGCGATTTCGGTTCGGTGCACGCTGCCAACGCCTGAGTGCGGCCATCAACGTAGCCATGAGAGCGGCAGCCAGGACCTCCGCCGTCCAAGCTCGGGGGCCGGCGGTGGAGATGAGGGGGCTCAGTCTTCGGGCCAGCCGTGCCTCAGCGGCGTACAGCCGGTGGACCAACTGACCGAGAAGCGCCGCCTCGGACAACGCGTGGGGGAGGCGAGGCAGGACCGAGTCTCTCTCTGATTCAACGGCACCGGCAAACGCCTCTCCGGCCTGGGCGAGGCTCGTGGCGAGGTCGGGCTGACCCGACCCAACGGTGAACTCCTCCAGGGCGTTTTCAAAGGCGGGGAGGCCATGGAAGAAGGCATCCTCCTTGGCCGGGAAGTAGCGGTAGAAGGTGCGCGGCGAGATCAGGGCCTTGGCGGCGATCTCATCGACCAGCGTGTCGCCGTAGCCCTTACGCCCAATCAGTTCCAGAGCCGCACGAGCGATCTCGTCCCGGGTACGGTCGCGCCGACGCGAACGCATTGAGGGTCCGGCGGGGGCGTAGCTGGCTCTGGCTGGAGACATTGTTTTGACCTAAATGCGATGAACAAGAGGATTTTAGACATGGATGACAGAGCTTGTCAAGTTGACATGAACTGTCAAATACGTCACAGCGAGGACTGCCGGAGTCGTGCCCGCCAGCGAGTCGATCGAATCAGCCACTCACCGGAGCGAGGCCTTTGCACGTTGCGGCGAGAGGAGCTAAGTTCTGCTCCCGGCGGCAATCGCGCTCGCGGAGCCCCGCAAGCCCGCACCACTGGACTCGCCGCGAATCCGTTTAGGAGCCTCAGATGCAGATTGGAATCCTCGGCCTACCCAAGGCCGGCAAGACAACCCTCTTCAACCTCCTGACCTCGTCGAGTGAGACGACCGATCGCTTCGCCAAGTCCCAGGAGGCTCACGTCGGCATCGGCCTCGTGCCTGATGCTCGGCTGGCCGAGTTGCGGGACCTATTCAAGCCCAAGAAGTACATGCCCGCGACGGTTCAGTTCGTCGATGTTCCCGGCATGCAGCGCGGGCAGGGGAGCGCAAACATCGACCTGGTGAAACTGCGCGAGGTCGACGCTCTCGCCCACGTGGTCAGGGCGTTCGAAGACGAGGAACTGACTCACCCGGATGGCTCGGTGGATCCAGCGCGTGATGTGGCCAACATCGACCTCGAGTTGATTCTCGCTGACTTGGAGTTGGTCGAGCGTCGCGTGGAGCGGCTAAAGCAGTCCTCCAAGCGCGGTTTGAAGCCCGACGAGGCGCGAGAGCAGCAACTCCTCGAAGAGGTTGTCGTGCCCGCACTGGAGAACGAGACCGCCCTGCGCCAAGTGGCCTTGGCCGACGACGACGAGAAGCTCTTGCGCGGCTTCCAGCTGTTGTCGGCCAAGCCGCTGCTGATCGTGCTCAACGTCAGCGAGGGCGACCTCGCTCGCGATGCGGAGGCCATCCTCGGCGGAGAGCTCAGTAAGGCAGTTGGCACTCTGGTGGTCAGCGCGCCGATCGAGGAGGAGATCGCCCAATTGCCCGAAGACGAGGCGGCGGATTTCCTGGCTGACCTCGGCCTTGCCGAACCCAGCGTGGACCGTGTCATCAGGGCGAGCTACGACCTCCTGGGCCGGATCTCCTTCTTCACAGTCGGCGAGGACGAGGTGAGAGCGTGGACGATCCGCCGCCACACCTCCGCGCGGCTCGCGGCGGGGGCCATCCACTCGGATATCGAGCGCGGCTTCATTCGTGCCGAAGTGGTCTCCTGCGATCTCTTGCTCGAACGCGGGTCGCTCGCAGCCTGCCGAGAGCAGGGCGAGTTGCGACTCGAAGGCAAGGAGTACGAAGTGGCTGACGGGGAGGTCGTGCACTTCCGTTTCAACGTGTAGCTCGTGCGACCCGGACTTCCCGCTTTCGGCCTCGCGGCACCGGTCACGCGGCCCACGCTTCTGAGGTAACCTATCCGCCCCCATGATTCAGCCAGTAGCCGCCAACAAGAGCCTGCCGCATAGTGAGGAGTCGGAGCGCGCCGTCCTTGCCGGCGTGCTCTTGGATCCCACCCGCTTGCCGGCCGTGTCCGAGCGGCTGACTGCGGACGATTTCTACTCGGAGCGCCACCGCACGCTCTATCAGGTGATGATCGACCTGCAACTCGCGGACATGGAAATCGACCTGCGTACAGTGCAGGCCTCGCTTGAGCAGAAGGACCGCCTGCAGGGTGTCGGAGGTGTGGCGTACCTGGCCAGCCTCGATCTCGACCTCCCGGATCTCGCCCGGCTCGATACCTACGTCGAGTTGATCAAGGAGCGCTCGGTGCGGCGACGCTTGATTGACGCCTGCGGCGAGATCACTCGCCTCTCGCTCGATGGCGGAGTAGAGGCCGCCGAGGCTCTGGATCAGGCCGAGCGGGTCGTGCTCGAACTCGGTGAGGAGGCCATCAGACGCGGCTTCGTGCCACTGCAGGAGGTCTTCCACACCACTTTGGCGGAGCTCGAGGAGAAGCCGGACCGGGTGCTGGCCGGCGTCGCCACCGGCTACACCGACCTCGACAAGATGACTCTCGGCTTCCATCCGGGCAACCTCGTGATCTTGGCAGCGCGGCCGGGAGTGGGGAAGACCAGTCTGGCCCTCAACATTGCTCAACATGTCGCCCTGCGGGAGGGCAAGTCGGTGGGCATTTTCTCGCTCGAGATGAGCCGCGAGGAACTGGCGCTCAGAATTCTCTCGGCCGAGGCCAACGTCGAGTTCCAGCGCCTGCGCTCGGGGCATCTCTCTCAGACTCATTGGAGCCGCTTGCTCAAGACGGTCAAGACGATGTCGGACAAGAGTCTCTTCATCGATGACAGCGCCAACCCGAGCCTGCTCGAAGTCGCCTCCAAGACGCGACGCTTGAAGGCTGAGAAGGGCCTGGACCTGATCGTGATCGACTACCTGCAGCTGATGGAGGCCGGGGGTCGATACGAGAACCGCAACCTCGAGATCTCGGCCATCACACGGCACTTCAAGCAACTGGCAAAGGAGCTCGCGATCCCCGTACTTTGCCTGTCGCAGCTCTCCCGCCGGCCGGAGCAGCGCGGCAAGGACCACCGACCGCAGCTCTCCGATCTGCGCGAATCGGGCTCGATCGAGCAGGACGCCGACGTTGTGATGTTCATCTACCGCGACGACATGTACAACGAGGAATCCGAACACCCCGGTGAGGCGGAGCTGATCATCTCAAAGCATCGCAACGGCCAGACCGGCACAGTCAACCTCGTCTTCCTCGGCGAGATGACCAAGTTCTGCAACTTGAGCCGCGAGGCGCCCCCCGGCGGCGCCTTCTAGGTCCTCGGCTCTAGCGGTTCTAGAACTGCGGATCGCGGCCGGTGAGGCGCTGAAAAGCCTCGACGTAGCGGTTCAGAGTGCCGAGAACGACGTCTTCGGCCAATGTCGGCGGCACGGACTCATGGTCCCAGCCGGACTCGTCGAGCCAATTGCGTACGTACTGTTTGTCGAGCGACACCGGCTCCGTTCCGGGCTGCCACTGGTCGGCCTCCCAAAAGCGCGAGGAATCAGGGGTCAGCACCTCATCGATGAGGATGATCTCGCCGGCCACAAGACCGAATTCGAACTTCGTGTCGGCCAGCAGGATTCCGCTCTCCGCCGCCAGCTCGGCGCCGCCCTCGTAGATGTCGAGGGTCAGCTGCCGCAGTCGGCGTGAGAGTTCCTCACCAACGCCCTCGCACATGGTGTCGAAGTCGACGTTTTCGTCGTGGCCGGACTCAGCCTTGGTTGCGGGCGTGAAAATCGCCTGCGGCAGCTTCTCGGCTCGCTCGAGCCCCGGCGGCAACGGGATCCCGCAGACCTCGCCGCTGGCGATGTATTCGCGGTAGCCGCTGCCGGCCAGGTAGCCACGAGCCACACACTCGAACGGCACGACTTCCGCCTTCTTGACCAGGACCGAGCGCCCCTGCAGGGTGTCGGCAAAAGGCCGAAGTGATGACGGAAAGTCCGCCGTGTCGATGGCCAACAGATGATTGGGCACCAGATCGGCAAAGTGCTCGAACCAGAAGTTGGTGAGCTGGCTCAGGATCTTCCCCTTGCCGGGGATTCCAGGATGCAGCACCTGGTCGTAGGCCGAGATGCGATCACAGGCCACGATCAGCAGCTCGTCGCCAAGATCGTAGATATCACGCACTTTGCCCCGCTTGGGCTTGGGCAGGCCCTCGAGGTCGGTCTGCCACACAACTTCAGTCATTCAGCCAGTCTCCTTTGATTCGATGGTCGGCTGCGGACCCTGTGAGCCCGAGCGGCGTATCATCTCTTCCGAGCGACTAATAGTTTCGAGTGCTGCGTTGAGATTGGGCGATTGCAGCAGGGCCAGCTTGTCGAAGTCCCAGGTACCGCCGTCGACGATCTCATAGATAATAGTCGATTCGATGCCTTTCAAGTTGGCGGCACCGAGGCGCCGCAGGCCAACGACCAGGCTCCCGGTGCCCTCGTCGAACTTGACCACAACATAGCGCCGAGGTCCATCGAGCCCCAGCCTGTAGGGCGCGGCCTCCCCTTCTGGATCCACTTGGGCGAGGAACCTGTCTGTACCGACGATGCCTTCGTTGATCAACATCCCGGTCTGGCTGATATAGGCGAAGAAATCACGCGCCTGCTCGCTTTCATCGACCAGATCGACCCGGCGCTCGAGCAGCGGGCGAAAGAAGCGTTCGACTTCGTCATCGGAGTAGCCCAGGCTCAACAGCATGCGCTTCACGGTGCCGATCGCGAGAGTCGATTTGCCGGTCACCAGCCGAGACAATTCAATGATTCCGTGACCGAAGAATTCGTAGCGTCGCTCCCGATCGGTCAGGCCCTCCTCGATGGGGAGCAGGCGGTACTGCCCGTAGTTCAGCGCGATGCGCATTCCGCGATCGAAGGGGAAGCGCTCGCGTAACGCCTGTTTGTAGAAGCGTTGAAGGTGTATGGCCGTGGCGAGCAGTCTACGTGGGTGGCGCCCGGAGTACAGAGCCCCGTCCCCGAGGTACTTCTCCAGCTTCAGATGGTGGACTCGCGCCATCTGATTGACGCGGCGTTGGAAACGGAAGATCGACTGATAGGACTCGTCCTCGTCGCGTCGGCCGGTGTACTTGAGCATCGACACGATGGCCGAAAACTCAGCGATGTCGTAGATCAGACCGAAGCGGCGAACGAGGGGATCGATTACCCAGGGAGTCATGAATTCGAAGGGCCGAGTGCTCTCGGACAGCCGCACGGAGCGCGACAGATAGCCGCCGCCGCGGAAACTCGGGGCCTGACAGACGAGGTGCCCTTCTTGCTCCCGGATCGGAACGATCAGCCGGCGCAGGGCCAGCAGGAGCTCGAACTCCTTGAGCTTGACCAGCAGGCTCTCCCAGACACGAATCTGCTTGGGGTCGAGCAGCGACTCCTGATCGTAGTCGCGGCGTTCCGCCAGGAAGCTGACATAGCCCGGTCGGCGCAGGAGTTGGTCCGGGTTGTCCCCTGGGTCGAGGCGCGTCAAATGGCTGGCGTACACCCGGAGCTCTCGATCCGAGTCGATCCCGGTGCGATGCCACTGGTGAAGCCGCCGGAGGCGCCGCTTGAAGTCGACAGGATCGAGCCCTAGATAGCCCTTCAGGTAGCCGGACAGTTCGGTCAGGTCCGGACTGATGTGATCCTCGCTAAGGATCAGCAGGTTGTCCCGCATCTTGTTCAGCAGCCCGGGGAAGAGGCCGATCTGGTCCTCTTCCGTCTCGGTCGCGACGCGTTGCACCGTGTCGTAAGTGATGGTCAGCACCCGGTCCAAGTAGCGATCAAAGACTTGGTACTTGATGGCCTCTCCGTGCTGGCGGCCGGTCTCGAGATCCTCGCGGCAGACCCTCGCAGGCATCTCCCGGAACAGACGTGACACGGCGATCGAGTGATACAGCCAGAAGATGTCGGTATAGCGCCGGCCGAAGCTCGAACGGGTGGTGTTTTCGGTGATCTGGACGAGGAGGTCACGGTAGCCCCGCCAGGCCAGGTCGCGCTCCTTGGTCTCGATCGCGCCGCTGCGGAACATGCCGGTCTGAACCCGGACCTCCTCCTCGAGATAAGTCTCCAGGACCTGCCGCAGCTTTTGGGTCCGCTCGCTGGTCAAGATCGGGAAACCGAGCAGGGGAGTGGCGTCCTCGTCTTCCAGGAAGACCCGTTGAGGAACGGGAAGAATATCCACCGCGTCGGGCATCACCCGCCGCAACTCCTCCTCGTCTCGACTCAGGAAAGTGAAGGTGCTGCTCGATCGGTCGAGAAATGAAAATGGATACATGGTTCTGGGCCGGCCTCGCACGCGGGACGAGAGATCTCTTCCCGGTCTTGCAACTGGCCTCAAGTCTACCCCGCCGCAAGGCTCTCCGAGCGCTGCTACACTGCGCGGCCGGAGGAAAGCAGTGGCCGGCGGAGGAAACCAGTGGGACGGATAATCGATCCAATCATCAGTCAGAAAGCAGCCGTGCCTCCGGGCGCCCTGACTATCGGCTGCCTGGAGAATCGGGCCCTCCCGCTCGCCAGTCTCGAGCCGAGCCTGGCCCGGCGCATCCGGCGCACGGTCGAGGCCCGCGGTTGGCAGGGCGAGCCCGAGCGTAAGCTCACCCTGTCGAGCGAAGATGGTCAGACGGTAGTGACGCTTTATGGCCTGGGGGCGGCCGACAAGCTCGAACATGTCAGGTTGGATCGATGGCTCGAGGCGGCAGCCGAGGACTGCGAAGCCGCCCAGCACAGCGCGCTCACTGTCGTCCCGCCACCTCATCCCTTGCTGGCGACTCAATCCGGTGCCGCCGCGCTGCTGCGCCGGCTCGCACTCGTCAGCTACTCCTTTGGCGACTTTCGTGAGGCCTCCAAGCCAGTCCTGCGCCGGCTCCAAGTGCTTCCAACGGCGCGCGCGGTCCCGGTTTTTCGTCGGGCTCGTCGGGTCGCCCGGGCCGCTGCCCGCGGGGCGGCGCTGGCTCGCGACCTGGGCAACACTCCGCCCAACAAGGCCACTCCAGCCTGGATGGCCGCCCAAGCTCGGGCTATGGCTCGGCGGCTCGGCGCGAAGGCCAAGGTCTACGGTCCCAAGGAACTGGCTCGACTCGAGATGGGAGCGCTGCTGGCGGTCGGACAGGGCTCGAGAAATACACCCCGTTTGGTTCGGGTGGATGTCGGGACCGAGGGGCCGGTGATCGCGCTCGTCGGCAAGGGCATTACCTTCGATACCGGGGGCATCTCGATCAAGCCCAGCCCTGGGATGGACGAGATGAAGTACGACAAAGCCGGTGCCTGCACCGCTCTGGGTATCGCTCAAGCCATTGGTGAACTCGGGGTTCGAGTCCGCCTGAGGGTCTACTTGCCCCTGGCCGAGAATATGCCGGACGGTGCCGCCTACAGGCCTGGGGACATCGTACGCACCCGGAGCGGCAAGACCGTCGAGGTGCTCAACACCGACGCCGAGGGGCGCCTCGTTCTGGCGGATGCCATCTCACTTGCTCTGCGTGACAGGCCCGAGGCCTTGGTCGAGTTCTCGACTCTGACCGGAGCGACGGTCGTCGCTCTGGGCTATCACGGCGCCGCCCTCTACTCGCCCGATGACCGGCTCGCCCGAGACCTGCTGCGGGCGGCGGAAGAGAGCGGGGAGCGGCTCTGGCGCATGCCGCTGTGGTCTGAGTTCGGTGAGGAGATGAAGGGGCGCCATGCCGACCTGCGTAACATTGCGGGACGGTGGGGCGGAGCCAACACCGCGGCCGCCTTTCTCGCCGAGTTCCTCGAGGACTGTCCGAGCTGGGCCCACCTGGATATCGCAGGACCGGCCTGGCGCGGCGCGGATCAAGGCGGTGGCTTTGGCGCCACAGGTTACGGCGTCGCTGCAACGGTCTCGTGGTTGTTGAGGCGTATCGGCGCGAGTTAGAGTCGCGAGGTAGACCCGCGGCGGGATTGGAACTTTCCGCCGTCGAATGCGTAACACTGAGCGACAAGAACTGAACGGCTGCGGGCTCCGGCGAGGGCTCGGGTGGACTCTGATAGCAGGCAAGATCAGGCAAGATAGGGGCCTTACCAATGAGCGAGTTTCTCAGCAAGAGGTTGAACGCCGCGCCCGTCGTGGCTGCAGCACTCTTCGTCCTGGCTACAACGTCGAGCCTCGCGGCCGAGGTTCAAATCTCGACCGCGATCCCTGACCTGTCGGCGGACACGGCTCCGAAAGCGATGGATGGTGTCCTCGAGCTCAGCCTGGAGGATGCGATTCAGATCGCGTTGGAGCGTAACCTGGGGCTGATCGTCCAGCGCTACAACGACGCTGAGGCCCAGCTCAACCTGGATCAGACGTTCGGCATGTACGACCTCACCCTGACCGGCGAAACGAGCACTTTCAGCGAGACGTCTCCCTCGGCCAGCAACCTGGACGGTGCCGAGGTCAGCATCACGGAGCAGCTCGCCTGGAACTTCGGCCTCAACCAGTTGGTCAAGTCCGGCGGAACGCTGACGCTCGACTTCAACAATTTCCGGCGCGAAACGAACTCGACCTTCTCGACTTTGAATCCGCTGTACCGCACCGACTTCGACCTCTCGTTCTCACAACCGCTGCTGCGCGGCTTGGGCACCCGAGTCACCGAACGACCGATCCTTCTGGCTCGAACCAACCTCGAGATCAGTCACGAGACGTTCTCCCAACAAGTGACCTCTGCCATTCAGCAAGTAGTCAATGCCTACTGGACCCTGGTCGAAACCAGCAACCAGCTGACCGTGGCCGACCGCAGTCTGGATCTGGCCAAACAACTCCACGACCAGAACAAGGTCCGCGTCGAGGTGGGAACCCTGGCACCTCTGGAATTGGTCCAGAGCGAGGCCGGGATCGCCATCCGCGACGAGGAGATCATCCGGGCCCGTGCCGCCGTGGCCGACGCCGAGGACGTGCTACGCCAGCTCCTGAATCTCGATCGCACCACGCTTTGGGAGGCCGAGATCAAGACCTCCACCCAGGCGGAGATCGAGCGCGTCACCGTCAATCTCGGACAGGCTATCGACCAGGCTCTCGAGGCCCGGCCCGAGACTGTAAGTAAACGGTTGGGCCTGCAGAACCTCGACGTCGACCTCGACTTCTACCGCAATCAGAAGCTGCCCCAGCTCGATTTCTCCGCCCGCTACGGCCTCAACGGCTTGGGCGGACCCGTCACTGAACGGGATTTCTTCACCGGTGAGATCCTCTTTGAGGCGCCGGGCAGCTACTCCGACGCCCTCAATCAGATCACCGACGCTTCCTTCGAAGGCTGGAGTGTAGGTCTCAACCTGACCTACCCGATTCAGAACCGGACTGCGGAGGCTCAGCTGACCAAGGCAGAAGTGGCCCGCGAGCGCGCCATGGCCGAGCTGCGCGACCTCGAACTGCAGGTGGCTACCGAGGTGCGGCGCGCCGCACGCGGGCTCGAGACGGCGGGTCAGCAAATCGATTCCGCCCGAGTCTCCCGTCGGCTGCAGGAGCGCACTCTCGAAGCCGAGCAGAAGCGGTATGACAACGGCATGTCGACGAGCTACCGCGTACTCGAGATTCAACGCGACTTGATCGACGCCGCCAATCGTGAAGTGGCGGCGGTGACCGGCTACCGGACGGCGCTGGCCGAGTTTCTGCGCTCGACCGGTTCACTCAACGAGGAGAGCGGGGTCACCATCGTGGATCCGGACGCTGCGATGGAGACGGCCCAAAGCGAGTAGAGTCGGCAGTACGAGAGGCACAAGAGGTGCGAAGGACTCCGAGCATTGGGGACTTCATGGCGCCGAAGGTCACAAGACAAGGAGGGAGTGTTCATGGGCGATTCGAGCTTCGGCCGTGTCATTGGCGTTCTAACCGCGCCTGAGAAGACCTTTAGAGCGATCAAGGAGCGCCCAAGCTGGATCGTCGCTCTGCTCACTCTGATCATCGTCGGCGTCGGTACCTACTACCTGCTCAGCCAACGGATGGACATGGCGGAGGTCGTCCGCGAGAGCATCGAGCAGAGCGGCCGGGAGATGACCGAGGACCAACTCGAACAGGCTCTCGATTTCTACGAGAAGTTCGGGGCCGTCTTCAGTATGGCCGCGATCATCGTGGGCTCACCGATCTTCTTGCTGCTTGGTTCCCTCGGGCTTTGGGTAGCGGTCAAGCTGGTCGGAGCGGAGCTCTCCTTCAAGCAGAACTGGGCGACCTTCGTCCATTCGCAGATGCCGCAAGTGGTGGCCAGCCTGCTTTCACTGCCGGCAATCTTCAGTCGCGAGGAATTCCACTTCGATGATGTAAAGACCGGCAGCATCCTGCCCTCCAACCTGGGTCAGTTCGCTCCGGAGGAAGCTGGGCCGGCGCTGATTTCGCTCCTGTCGAGCATCGACGTCTTCAGCATCTGGACCGTGGTGCTCCTGGTTATCGGCATGGCGACAGTGGGCCGCGTCAAACGCGGTACCGCCGCGGCGGCCGTCGTCACCTGCTGGGTACTCTTCATCCTGGGCAAGGCCGGCTGGGCAGCTCTCTTCGGCTAGAACGGCTAGAACGGCTGGACCTGGACCGCAGGCGGCGCCTGCAGAAGCGAGGGATCATCAGTTGAAACGAATTCTCATTATCGCAGGACTGGTCCTCGTCCTCGGTGGGATCGTCACTTGGAGCATCGTCGGCGGCAAGAGCGAGAAGGGACCGCGGGTCTACCTCGAAGCCGTGGAGGTGCGGGACATCTCGCGCAAGGTCAAGGCTACAGGTGAGATCGATCCCCGGGTCAAGGTCAACCTGTCGGCCCACGTGATCGGCAAGATCGAGGAGCTCTACGTCGAGGAGGGCCAGACGATCGTGGCGGGGGACCCCTTTCTGACACTGGAAAAGGAAGCCTTCACCGCCGCTCGCGACCGCGCTGCGGCAGAGCTGGAGATAGCGCGCTCGCGAGTGCGGCAGGCCGAGATCAACGTCGCCGACGCGGAGATCAAGCTGCGGCGCGCCCGCCGATTGGTCGACGAGCAGATCGCTTCGGCCACCGACCTCGAAACGGCCGAACTCAACTACCAGTCTCAAGAACTCGGCGTGGAACAGGCACGAGAGACCGTCATTCAGGCCAAGGCGGCGCTCGACAAAGCCGCCGACGACCTCTACAAGACAACGATCTACGCCCCGCTAACCGGCCGCGTCACGGCTCTCAACGCCGAAGAGGGAGAGGTTGTCGTCTCCGGCACGATGAACAACCCGGGCTCCGTGATCGGAACGATTTCCGACCTCTCCGAGATCCTGGCCGAGGTAGACGTCGACGAGACGGAGGTTGCGTTCCTCGAGCTCGGCCAGGGAGCTGAGCTGACGGTGGATGCCCTGACCGGCCAGAAATTCAGCGGCCGTGTGGTCGAGATCGGCAGCTCGGGATTCCAACGGGCCTCGAATCCTGATGTCACTTACTTCAAGGCCAAGATCCTGCTCGATAGCCCAGTCGAGGCCCTGCGGCCCGGCATGTCCACTCGCGTCGAAGTGACCACGGCGGTTGCGGAGGCCGCTCTCGTTGTGCCCGTACAGGCGGTCGTCGAGCGACCCCCGCTCGGGGGGGACGACGACGTTGACGAGATCGAGGTGGTCTTCGTCGTCAGCGACTCCGAGGCCGAGCAGCGCCCCGTGACGACTGGGCTGTCCGACATCACCCATGTGGAGGTTACTTCCGGACTGGAGGAGGGCGAGACGGTCGTCACCGGACCGTACCGATCGCTCAAGGATCTCGAGCACGAGAATTCAGTACGAGTGCGCAAGAGCGGTGACGAAGACTCCGAGGACGACGGCTAGGTGGCGCTGATCGAGTTGCGAAGCCTCTCGAAGACCTACGAGGTCGGGTCGGAGATCGTGCGCGCGCTGGACAACCTGGACCTCGATATCGAGCAGGGCTCCTATGTTGCCGTCATGGGCGCTTCGGGCAGCGGTAAGTCCACGCTGATGAACGTGGTGGGCTGCCTCGACCGGCCGAGTACGGGGCGCTACGAGCTCAACGGCACCGAGGTTGAAGAACTGACGGAGGATGAACTGGCCGAGCTGCGCAACCGCGAGATCGGCTTTGTCTTCCAGACCTTCAACCTGCTGGCCCGGACGCCGGCGGTGGCCAACGTGGAGCTGCCGCTGATCTATGCTGGGGTCAAGAAGCAGGAGCGTCGAAGACGTGCTCTCGAGGCACTCGACAAGGTCGGGCTCAGCGATCGCGTGACGCACCACACGAATGAACTCTCCGGTGGCCAACGGCAGCGCGTGGCGGTGGCCCGTGCTCTGGTCAACAACCCTTCGATCTTGCTCGCCGACGAACCTACCGGGAACCTCGACACGGCGACTTCGAAGGAGATCATGGAACTCTTCGACTCTCTCCACCGGGCCGGCAATACAGTCATCCTGGTGACTCATGAGTCCGACATCGCCGAGCATTGCCACCGCCAGGTGATCCTGCGTGATGGCAAGGTTCTCGAGGATCGAGCGACTCCACGATGATCGTCAACGAGAACTTCCGGATCGCTCTACGAGCCTTGTGGGCCAACAAGATGCGCTCACTGTTGACGACGCTCGGCATCATCATCGGCGTCGCGGCAGTCATCGGCGTGGTCTCGATCGTGCAAGGGCTCCAGTTTCTTCTGACCCAACAGTTCGAGGGACTCGGAGCCAATTTCATGATCATCCAGCCCAAGACCCAGTTCGCCGGGCCCGGCATGGTGCAGAAGCCTGTCCGCCTTACTTGGGACGACGGCCAGGCCATCGAAGCCTCGGTCGCAGGCATCGAGATGATCACGCCCCAGGTCGCCGGTGGGAGCCAGGTGAAGTACCGGGAGCGGGTCCATACCTCCTTTGTCATCGGAGTGAACGAGGACTGGCCAGAGGTCAACAACTTCGCGGTCGACCAGGGGCGGTTCTTCAACAAGCTCGACCTCGACCGACGCCAGAAAGTCGTTGTCCTGGGACTGGATGTGATCGAGGAGCTGCGGCTCAATGATCCGATGGGCAAGGAGGTCTACATCGACAGCGTGCCGGTTACCGTGATCGGCATCATGGAGGAGAAGGGCCAGTCTCTCGGGCAGAACCTGGACGACCTCATCTTCGTGCCGTTCGATACGGCCCTGGGCATCTTCGGGCGCCGGGCTGCGGATCAGGTGCAGCTGCGGCTGCGGGTGGAGAACACCGACAACGTCGATCAGGTGCGCGAGGAAATCAAACAGCTTCTGAGGCGGCGCCACAAGATCGCCGAGGGTGACCCGGACGACTTCCAGATCGTCGTCCAGGACGAAATCCTGGAGCAGACCAACACGTTGCTCGGCAGCGTGACGTTCATCGTCGGCGGCATCGTGGGCATCGCCCTTTTGGTCGGCGGCATCGGCATCATGAACATCATGCTCGTTTCGGTCACCGAGCGGACGCGTGAGATCGGAATTCGCAAGTCGGTCGGCGCCCGCCGGCAAGACATCCTGGTCCAGTTCCTCATCGAGGCCGTGACGCTGTCCCTTGCGGGCGGCGCCATCGGGCTCGCTTTGGGTTACGGGTTCGGCCGCCTGGCGACGAGCCTCATCCCTGGTAATCTGCCGCCCGCCCATGTCCCGGTGTGGGCCGTCCTGATCGCCTTCGGTTTCTCGACCATGGTCGGAGTGTTCTTCGGCATCTACCCCGCGGGCAAGGCAGCGCGTCTCGACCCGATCGAAGCCCTGCGCTACGAGTAGCCGGGCGCGCTACTCGTAGTCGCGCAGAATGCGCCGGGCGAGGGAGATCTTGTGCACTTCGTCGGGACCGTCGTAAATCCGCGCCGCTCGTTCCTCCCGATAGAAGAAGGCAATCGGCGTGTCGTCCGACATGCCGAGCCCCCCGTGGACTTGGAGCGCCCGATCGACTACCCGTGCCATGACGTCGGCGACAAGGAACTTGATCGCCGAGATGTCCTGGCGAGCGCTCTTCCAGCCGTCCCGGTCGATGAGCCAGGCGGTTTGCAGAGTGGCCAACCGCGCCGCCTTGATCTCAGCCGCACACTCGGCGATCCACGCCCGCACGATGTCTTTGTCGGCCAATCTCGCGTCGGCGTCTATCCGCCGCTCGATGGCCCTTCTACACATCAGATCAAAGACCCGGCGGCAGATCCCGAGCCAGCGCATGCAGTGGTGAATCCGGCCGGGCCCGAGCCGCTCCTGGGCCATGGCGAAACCATTCCCCTCCGCTCCCAAGAGATTCTGGACCGGCACCCGGCAGTCGGAGTAGAGGATCTCGGAGTGGCTGGTCCAGCCCTCGCCCGCATGTCCCATGACCGAGATGTTGCGAACCAGCTCGAAACCCGGAGTCGCGGTCGGCACCAGGAGCATACTGGCGCGTTGGTGAGGGGCAGCATCCGGATTGGTCACCGCCATCACCACAGCGACGTTGGCTCCATCGGCCGCGGTCGTGTACCACTTGCGCCCGTTGATCACGTACTCCTCGCCCTCGCGCACCGCACTGGTGTTCATCAGGACCGGATTCGAACCCGGCAAGTCCACCTCGGTCATCGAGAAACAGCTGCGGATCCGACCGGCGGCCAAGGGCTCGAGCACGTCCTGCCGCTGAGCTTCGCTGCCATGGGCGTGGAGGAGCTCGATGTTGCCCGCGTCCGGCGCCTGGCAGCCGAAGACATAGTGGCCGAAGGGGCATCCTCCCAGGACCTCCGAAACCAACCCGTGATCGACCAGACTGAGTCCCAGCCCGCCCAGGTCAGTCGGTAGATTCGGCCCCCAGAGGCCGAGCTGGCGAACCTCCTCCCGCTTGGCCTCCAGCGCCGGCTCGACCCGTCCGAAAGGGAGCGTCAGAAAGTCGCGCTCGAGCGGCTCGAGCTCTTCGACGACGAAGCCGGCTATGCGTTCGAGCAGAGCCTCTGTCTGAGGGGTGACGGCGAAGTCCATCCTGTGATGATACGCCGAGTCTTTTCGCCACAGCGGTATGCTGGATCGATGACCGAAACCTGGCTCGATCGCCCAGCACCGCCGAGAGCGGGGGAGGAGCTCGACGCTGGAGCTCTGGAGGCCTATCTGGAGCACGAACTCGGCCTGGCGGGGCCGCTGGTGCTTGCGCAGTTTCCGCGCGGTTTCTCCAACCTCACCTACTCAGTGAAAGCCGGAGGCAGGGACCTGATCCTGCGCCGGCCGCCGTTTGGCGCCAAGATCAAGTCGGCTCACGACATGGGGCGGGAGCATCGAGTCCTCTCCCGGCTGGCGCCGGTCTATGCCATGGCACCAAGACCGGTAGCTTTCTGCGACGACCCTGGTGTCCTTGGTGCTCCGTTCTACCTGATGGAGCGGGTCGAGGGAGTCATCCTCCGCGCCGGCATGCCGGAGGCGATGCACCCAGCTCCCGATGTCATGAGCAACATCGCGGCAAACTGGGTGAAAGCCCTCGCTGACTTGCACGCGGTCGACTACCGAGCGGCGGGACTCGAGGACTTCGGGCGCCCGGAGGGCTATGTCCGCCGGCAGGTCGACGGCTGGGCGGAACGCTACCGCCGGGCCGCGACCGATGAGGTGCCCTCCTTGGACCGCACCGCTGCCTGGCTTGCTTGCCATCGGCCGGCGGAGGGAGCCGCCGCACTGGTTCACAACGACTTCAAGTACGACAACGTGGTGCTCGACGCCCAGGAGTGGTCGCGCATCCTCGCGGTCCTCGACTGGGAGATGGCCACCATCGGAGACCCTCTGATGGATCTCGGAACGGCGCTCGGCTACTGGATCGACCCCGACGACCCGCCGGCGCTGCAGGCCCTCCAACTGAGCCCGACGACGCTGCCCGGCAACTGGGGTCGAGCGGAGGTCGCAGAGCGCTACGCCCTTGCAGCCGGTAGGAGCCTGTCGGATCTCGTCTTCTACTACGTCTTCGGGCTGTTCAAGATCGCGGTCATCGTGCAGCAGATCTACCATCGCTACCGCCAGGGCCTGACCCAGGACGAGAGATTCAAGGACCTGGACCTCGCAGTCGCCAGTTGCGGCCAGACGGCGGCCCAGGCGATCGACCGCCAGCGCATCGATCGTCTCTATTCCTAGTCGGCGCGATGCGGACACCTCCTTGGCGGGAGGGCCGGTCAGACGGGAGGATAGAGTCAGACACCTCGAGTCCCACTGGAGTGGCCCGAGCCCGCCGCGAGCGAACGCCCATGCCCCTGACGGTCAGCAGAGAGGAACTCAACGAGAAGATCGGCCTGCCGTCTGAGCCGTCGGCCTGGATGAGGATCGACCAGGACCGGATCGACCGATTCGCCGACGCCACGGGCGACCATCAGTTCATTCACGTCGACCCGGAGCGTGCCGCGCAGACGCCTTTTGGTGGCACGATCGCTCACGGCTTCCTGACCCTGTCTCTGCTCCCGCGGCTACTCGAAGAGATCACGGTCAAGCCCGAAGGCGTCGTGATGGGTATCAACTACGGCCTCAACAAGTTGCGCTTCCTACAGCCGGTGCTGGCTGGTAGCGAAATTCGCGCTCGCTCGAGGATCCTCCACGTCACCGAGAAGGGAAGTCGCCGCCTCTTGCTGACTGGCGAGGTCACGGTCGAGATCCGCGGGCAGGAGAAGCCGGCTCTGGTGGCCGAAACTCTCACCCTGTTCGTGCTCGGCTGAGCTCAAGCTGACTTGCCGAAGGAGGACTCATGACTATTCGATTCGATGACCGCGTAGCCATCGTGACCGGTGCCGGCAACGGCCTTGGCCGCTCCCATGCCCTCGGGCTCGCCGCCCGCGGCGCCCGCGTCGTGGTCAATGATGTCGGGGGATCGCGGGACGGCAGCGGGGCATCGAGCGACGCCGCCGTCGGGGTTGTCGAGGAGATCCTCGCCGGCGGCGGAGATGCGATAGCCGACGGCGCCGACGTCACCGACAACGACCAGGTCGAGGCCATGGTCTTGCGGGCGATCGATCGCTGGGAGCGGGTCGACATTTTGGTCAACAACGCCGGCATCATCCGCGACAAGAGTTTCCTCAAGATGGACCTCGAGGACTTCTTCAAGGTGGTCGCGGTGCATCTCGAGGGTAGCGTGCACTGCACCAAGGCCGTCTGGGAGGTCATGCGGGATCAGGGGTACGGTCGCATCGCCATGACCACCTCTTCGTCCGGCCTGTACGGCAACTTCGGTCAGGCCAACTATGGAGCGGCCAAGATGGCCCTGGTCGGCCTGATGAACACCCTGGTTCTCGAAGGGGGGAAGTACGACATCCGGGTCAACACGCTGGCCCCCTGCGCCGCGACCCGAATGACCGAGGACCTGATGAAGCCCGAGCTACTGGATCTCCTGGCACCCGAGGCGGTGACGGCCGGACTGCTCTACCTGGTCAGCGAGAACGCCCCGAACCGGGCCGTACTCGCTGCCGGCGCCGGGACCTTCGCCCGAGCGGTCCTGTACGAGACTCCGGGCTTCCATTTGGCGGCCGAGGACTGCACGCCGGAAGGCGTCGCGGCGCACTGGGAGGAGATCACCTCCTCGGCTGGGCAAGCCGAGTACCGGTCTGGCGCCGACCAGACAGTCAACCTCCTGACCAAGGCAGCGCAGAACCTGGGTCTCGATCTTGGCTGAGACGCCCCGGGCTGGGGAGCGCCGCGTTTGAACGTTGCCGGAAAGCACGTCTTCGTTACCGGCGGTGCCCACGGAATCGGCCGCGCCTTGTGTCGGGCCTTCAGCCGGGAAGGCGCGGGAGCTCTTACCGTCGTCGATCTGGACGTAGACGGGGCTCTAGCGCTTGCCTCAGAACTCGACGGCTTGGGTCTCGAGGCCGACGTGTCTCGAGAGACCGCCGTTCGCCGAGCCATCGCCCAGGCCGTTGCGGCCCATGGCCCGATCGATCTGCTCTGTTCGAACGCCGGTGTCGCCTTTTCCGACGCGCCAGGGTGGACGGCGGCGTCACAGACCGACGCACAGTGGGACCTGATCTGGCGAATCAACGTGATGTCTCACGTGTGGGCTGCCCGAGCGGTCCTCCCTTCGATGATCAAACGCGGAGGCGGGTACCTCCTGCATACCGTTTCGGCGGCCGGGCTGCTGAACCAGATCGCCGACGCCGCCTATTCGACCACCAAGCACGCAGCATTGGGCTTCGCGGAATCCGTCGCCATCACCCACGGCGAGCAGGGGGTCGGCGTGTCGGTGCTCTGTCCACAAGCCGTCGCTACGCGGATGTTTCGCGGCGCGGAGTTCGAGGCGGCGGCCAAGGCGGCAATGGCCGACGGTGTCCTCACCGCTGAGGACGTGGCGCGTGCCGCGGTCGAAGGGCTGCGTGACGAGGCCTTCCTAATCCTCCCTCACCCCAAGGTGCTGTCGTACTTCCAGCGCAAGGCGGCGGATTATGACCGCTGGCTCGCTGGAATGCGGCGCTTTCGCCGCAGCCTGATTCCGTCCGACGACATCATGACTCTCGGCGAAACCGAACCAACCAACGAGACGTAAGCGAGTCAGCGCGCGACGGCGTCGCCCAGAGGCGCGAGCGCATCCGGCTTCTCCGCGTGCTGGACGGCGGAGTAGAGAAGGCGCTGAAAGCCCTTCGGCTCGAAAGGTCGCCACGTGCCCTCGGGCTGGGCCAGTCGGTCGGCGATCGCGATCCAGGCCCCCGGGTTGACGCCAAGCCCGCAGTGCGCCCCTCGCACCCCGACGTTCTCGACTCGATCGTGCTCGAGGCGCTCGACAGCGGTGCGCCAGGAGACGATGCCGTCCGATTTCGAGAAGATCGCCATCGTGGGCACCGGCGGCGGGCTCTGCATCCGCCGACGCTGCTCCTCGGGAAGGCGCTCCGGATGTTGACCGGCGATCGCCGCGTAGAGCTCGTTTGCGTGGCTCCCAGTGCCACTGCCGGCAAAGGGACTACCCAGGGTCACGACCTGCCGCACGCAGTCCGGTTGGTCACGGGCAATTTCACGAGCGTAAACCCCACCCAGACTCCAGCCAATGAGGGACACCTTCTTTCCCGTGCGCTGGTGCAGGTCACCTACGCGCTGGTTCATCGCCCGGCCGAGTTCGTCGTAGTAGCCCAGGTTGCGCCCAAAGCGCCAGCGCTCGGCCCCGTAGCCGCGGTTCTTCAAGAAGCCTCGCAGCGGTCCGGTCGAGCGCGACGTAGCCAGAAACCCGGGCAACACCAGGACCGGGTGACCATCACCTCGAGGCAGTCGCCTCAGGATCGGGATCCAGTACGGCAGAGTGGCGAGTTCCAACAGAGCTCGACCCTCGAGCCAGAAGAGCATCCTGTTAGGTGGCTTGGGTGGCTTGGTCGAAGTCATTCTTCCTCGTCGAGACTGCGGTTCAGACGTTCGATGGCTTCGCCCAGACGCCTCGAAGCACCGTGCAGCGCCTCGATCTCCGGACGGCGACCTCGACGGGCCAGCTGTTCCTCCAGATCGCCTGGGTCCTCCGGGCCTGTGCCTGACGGCCCTTCGAGCTCGGCCAGCGAGTCTTCGAGCATACTCTCGAATTCGCCGACGTTAGGGAGAATGTCGGCGCAGGCGGTGATACCGATCGACAGTCGCCCGCTCAGGCTGAAAACCACCAGAATCAAACCCATCCCGTCAAAGATCGGCGCCATGCCGATGTGCCCGTGCACTTCGGCTCCGGCCAGGTAGATGGGGATCTGCGGGCCGGGTACATTGGTGATCACCAGGTTGAAGAAGGGTCGGTGCCGCTCTGCCACTTTGAGGCGCGTGTAGAGACGGGCCGCCATCGCCGCCGTCTCCGACGGGACGAACTCCATCAAGCGGTTGGCCGGCAAGATCATGCCCGAGCCCTTGGCGCCGCGGGTTGCCCGCTGAATCGCGGCTAGCCGCAAGTGCGGGCCCGCGAGTTCCGTCGCCAGGTCGACCAACATGGCCGAGACCTGATTGCCCAGGGTTTTCGTACTCTGTGTTCCTTGCTCATCTCGGGTTCGAACCGACACTGGAACCATCGCGACGAGAGGCTTCTCGGGCAGTTCGTCTCGGTCTTTGAGCCAACGGCGAAGAGCGCCTGAGCAGAGCGCCAGGACCACGTCGTTCACCGTTGCGCCAGGCACGCGGGAACGTACGCCCTTGATTCGGTCCAGATCGAAGTCGACGCCGCCGAAGGACTGTTCGCCACTCACCGGACGATTCAGCGGCGACCGGGGTGCCTGGAGGGGCAGGGTGGGGCGAACCGAGCTACCTGGACCTGAGCCGCCACCGACTTCGCTGAGTAAGTCTCCCGCACCGCGAACGGTCTCCCGCAAGCCGCGAGCGAGATCGATCGACTTGGCCCCCAGCTTGCGATACGAGCGAGCCGCCAGTTCCAGGCCACCCGGCAACCGTTCGGGCTTCCACGGGTCAGGCGGTAGAGGGCGAGCCGTGTCGGGCGCCGGGTCGAGCAGAGCACCCATGATCTCGACGCCAGACATCCCATCGACGGCCGCGTGGTGCACGCGGCCGATTAGCGCCATTGAGCCCGGGGTCATTCCCGGATAGCTGTCCAGTCCATCAACGAAGATCAGCTCCCACAGAGGACGCGCGCGATCGAGAGGCTGCTCGAAGACCTCCGCGGCCAGAGCCATCAACTCGCGCTTGCCGCCTGGGGGCTCGAGAGTGCGACACGGGAGATGGTGCAACAGGTCAAAGTCGGGGTCCTCGACCCAAAACGGATGTCCCAAGGCGAGTGGAACCTCGACCAGGCGCTGACGGAATGTCCGCGCGAGCTGCAACCGTCCGGCGATATGGGCTCGGACGGTCTCGTGGCCAAAATCGGGACTCGCGCGCGCACGGTCGACCAAGTAGACCCCGCCGACATGCATCGGCGAGCGCGGCGATTCGAGATAGACGAAGGCCGCATCAAGGGCTGAGAGTTGCTCCATGGTGAGGTTGTAGGGCTACTCGCGGGGACCACTCTGGCTGGCGCAGCTCGAGCGCGTCAACTGGCTCTCAGCAGCTTCTCGACCTCAGCGATTAGATCGGAGGGGCTGAAGGGCTTCTGCAAGAACGCCGATGGCCGCCCGTTCGATTTCCGCCCAGAGGAGGCAAGGGTTTCTGAATAACCCGACATGAGGAGCACTTTGATCTGCGGCGATTGGCTGCGCAGTCGTTCCGCCAGTTCGGGACCCTGCATGCCTGGCATCACAACGTCGCTCACCAGAACAGTGACCTTGCCTTCGCTCTGCGAGTAGAGTTCGAGTGCCTCTTCTCCGCCCGAGGCTTCGATCGCCGTATAACCGTGCTTCTTCAACACGCGACTGGTAAGGCTGCGAACGCCGTCGTCGTCATCGACGACGAGGATTACGGTGGATTCGGCGTCTGACATGGGCTCTCTGCTCGAGGACTCGGCGACCTCACCAGGATCCTCGAGCGCGGAGGGCCAGAATATCTCGAACGTCGTCCCCTGCCCAGCGCTGCTAGCCACTTGCACGTGACCACCAGCCTGCTTGACGATGCCATGCACCGTCGGCAAGCCCAGTCCTGTCCTTTCGACCTCCTCCCGCGTGGTGAAGAAGGGCTCGAAGATGTACTCGAGTATGGACTCGTCGATTCCGGTCCCTGTATCTCTCACCGAGATCACAACGTAGGATCCGGGAGTGGGCCCATTGGCCGGGCTGCTTGACGCGTCCGATACCTCGACGTTGCGGGTGGCAAACTCCAAACGGCCACCGTGAGGCATCGCGTCACGCGCGTTGATCGACAGGTTGACCAGCACCTGCTCGAGCTGCGCGAAGTCGCCGAGGATCGAAGCCTCGTCAGCCTCGAGGGTCGTGACGATCTCGATATCCTCGCCGATCAGCCTGCGCAGCAAACTGAGCACGTTGGCCACGACGTGATTGAGGTCTAGGTGCCGCTCAACCAGCGACTGCCGGCGCCCGAAGGCAAGAAGCCGCTGGGTCAAGTCCACGCCACGCGCTGCCGCCGCCCTGATCTCTTCGCCGAGTGAGAACGTCTCGGAACCGGGATCAGCCGCCAAGCTGATCAGCTCAGAGCAGCCCGCCACCGAGGTGAGCAGATTGTTGAACTCATGGGCCACGCCGCCGGATAGTCGGCCGATCGCTTCGAGCTTCTGCGCCTGCAAAAGCTGGCCCTGCAAGGCACGGCTATCCGTGATGTCGCGCAAGGTCGTGCGTATTTGCACGATCTCGCCAGCCGCGTCTTTCAGGCCCACCGACGACGCGAGGACCACGATGCGGCGATCGTCCAACGTGTTCAGTTCGAGTTCGTGACCCTCGGCAAAGCCCTTGGCACGCAGCTCGGCGACAAGCGCCTGTCGATCGTCCGGGTTGACGTAGAAATGGAGGACGCTCTGGCCCACCGCCTGCTCCTTGGAGTCGAACCCAAGGCCTTGGACCGCCGCCTGGTTGAGGTCGAGCAGAATCCCATCCACCGTGAGTACACAGATGGCGTCGAGGGACTCCTCAAAGAGAGCGCGATATTTCTCCTCGGAGAGCTGGACCGCCTTGTTGATCCTCTTGCGTTGCTCGACCTCGCGCTCGAGAGCCCTGTTGGCAAGCTGCAGTTCCTGCGTCCGCTCCTCGACCCGGCGCTCGAGGGCCTCCCTTTCGAGCCGCAGGTCGGCGTTGGCCCCTAGCAGTTCCTCCGACACCAGGTCCATCGAGCGTTCGAGCAGGCCTCGGTCCAGATCGGACTGGACATAAGCCTGGTCCACTAAGTCCAGAACCCCGCGCAGCGCAGCTGGCGTAGCCTCGACCGAGCCGAAGCACTTGCGCAACTGGCGTTCGAGAAGCTTGTGCAACCTCAGGCCTCCGATAGCAGTGTGATGGTCATCGTCTGGTTATGGAGTTCGCACGGCTTGCTCTCGGCCAGCGGTGCGATCTCGCCGTAGGAATAGAACCCGGCCAGCGCGGGAGTGTCACCCACCACCTCACGCACGCTCTCGAGTTCCTCCTCTGTTCGCTGTCCCAGGACCATTCGTCGACCTACGCAACTGATGAGCACACCCAGTTGGGGCTCTCGCACACCGAGGACGTGTTGACTGACGCTCGCAGCGCCCACAGCACCGTCGATCAAGCGTTCAAAGTTCGCCTTCATGAAGCGTGCGAGGTGGCCCTCCGGCAAGTCGCCGGCAAACGTCATCGTCCTGGCGTCTTCGTCCACCGTCAGTACGGTGCGCACGACGCGGTCGCCGCTTGGCAACCTGAGACTGAGAGGGAAGAGGAGCGCACTACCGGGCAGCTGTTGAGCGTATTCGCCGAGGTAGAGCTTGTAGAGATCGAGCGCGTTCTTTCCGTCGAGTTCGATCAGTACGTTGCCCTCGGATTGAGTCACGATGCGCTCGGGGCCGAAGGGATCCCAGCCGCCGACCGAACCGAAGCCGACCGAGAGCGAGCCGCCGTAGAAGCCGACGGCGGCCACCACTCCCGAGCGGGCGCTCCCTCCGACGCAGGTCAAGGTTGCCTGAAATAGCTCTCCGTCGCCGGCAAGACCCCCGGTTACTTGGACGCTCGTCGGCAGCTGCGCCTTCATACCTCGCAGCAATGAGCTTCCGTTGACCTCCAGACCATCCGAGAACACCATCACGTGCCTCAGTTCGTCCGAATTCAGTTCGGAGGCGATGTGCCTGCCTGCCTCTTCTGACGTATTCGCTTCGGCCAGGGACATCGAAGCCAGTCGCACCGAGGTGTCCTTGAACCGAACCTCGGTCGCAATCAATCCACCATCAAGAACCTGAGTATCGAGTATCTCGCCCGCCGTTGAGCAACCGATGATTGCGGCGCTAGGATATGCCTCGGCGAGCTGCTGCAGTGGGCCGTGCTCGACCAGGGCCGATCGTGAGCCGAAAATCAGCACTAGATGAGGCGGTTCGTGGCGGCGCTTCGGCGGTCCCGGAATCCAACCGCCGCCCGTCGTCCAGCTCCTTTGTGATGTCCTCATCAGATTTGCTCCCAAACTTCCTGGGGTGTGCGAAATCACGCTGGCAACTAAGGCCGGTCTCAGGGAGGGAGCCCCTTGCTTTAGTGCCCTGGAGGCGCCAACCATGCCCAGGAACTCCCTCTGCCCTCACTTCACAGAGCAAGACGCCTGCCAAGCTGCCTTCGATAGGGCCGGGGGGGGCTAGTGGAGCTTAACAGGTCAGAAAAGCGGCCCGCGAAGTGACACGGAGCAGGCGCATAGTTGAGACTTCGCTCGGCGGGCAACGCGTTGCTTCGACCTAGGAAGTTCGCCGACCGTCGATCCCGCCGAATAGGGACTCGGTCCTGAGCTCGCGCGAGCGGGCGACGACCGAGTCACTGCTAGGGCTCCAAGCGACCCTCGGCGCTTGGTGCCGGAGGGGGGACTCGAACCCCCACTCCCTTGCGAGAAACGGATTTTGAGTCCGTCGCGTCTGCCAATTCCGCCACTCCGGCAAGGTGACTTCGATAGCGCGCATGCTAGGCCTGCCCGTGAGGCATGTCAACCTCGAGGAGAAGTGACACACCGAGCTCGCGTTGACGCTAATCCGGCGTAAACCGTCCCCTTTTCAGAACAAAACGGTCAATTTGGCGTTTAGCGAGCACTCAGACTTGACAAAACGAGGGATTTGAGCTACCGTTCGGCTTCCTAAAGGCGAGTCCATCAAGGACTTACGCACCTCTCATTCGAACACTCTTGCAGTCCGTCGGACACTCCATCCCATCCCGGAGCACGGCCTCGGAGCACCCGCTCTGCTCGTGCGGGTCCTGACGAACAGCAGTAAGGGAGCACGCATGGCATTCAAGATCGGACAGAAGGTCGTTTATCCCAACCACGGCGTGAGCCTCATTGAGAAGATCGAGGGCGCCAGCTTCGATGGTATGGAGCAGACCTTCTACCACCTGCGGCTTTTCTCGAACGAGTCCAAGGTCATGGTGCCAAAGGAGAATCTGGAACTCGTCGGCCTGCGCCCGCTCAACGCGCAAAGCGAGATCAAGTCGCTCTTTACCGTGCTGCGCAACGACACTTTTGAGACCTACAAGGACTGGAAGGGCCGCTACAAGCAGAACCTCGACAAGATGAAAACCGGCGAGCTCACTGAGGTCGCCAAGGTCTTGAAAAATCTCGAGTTGGTCAGCTCGAAGAAGAGTCTTTCCTTCCGGGAGAAGAAGATGTACGAGCGCGCCAAGTACTTCATCGTCAGCGAAGTGGCCCACGTCAAAGGCGTGAAGGAAGACGAGGCTGAGAAGCAGGTCGACAAGGCTCTGTCGCAAGGTATGACCAAGCTCATGGCCAGCGACAAGGGCGCGGTCCTCGCCGGCTGACATCGCGGCTGCGGCCACCCGAGATTCGCGGACCTGGCGGTCGGCCACCGGTAGGCCCGAGAGCCGGGCTCAAATTCGACACTCGAAGTCAGTCCCGAAATCGACACCAGGCTGAGCTGGCGTTTCGGCGTAGGATCCATGTCTACTGCGGACCCACCAAGGTCTGCTACGACCGCTAGGAAAGGGCTAGAGATCTACGCCGAGATCGCCGTTCCGCTGCCGCTCGACAAGCCGCTGGTCTACGAAGTGCCGGCAGCCTTCGGCGGCCTTGCGCAGGCCGGAGCGCGGGCTCGGGTTCGGGTCGGCAAACGACGCCTCGTCGGAGTCATCACCAACCTGCCGAGCGAACCTCCGGCCGGGGTGAAGCTACGTCCGCTCGAGGCGGTGATCGACCGGCTTCCGGTTCTGCCGGCCGAGTTGCTGGACCTGGCGACCTTCATCGCCGACTACTACATGGCCCCGATCGGCGAGGTATTGCGCAGTATGATTCCCGGCAAGTTGCCGCCCTGGGGCGACCAGCGGGTATGGCTGACGGACGGGGGTGCGCTGGCCAGCAGTCACGACCCCGACGAGAAGGCCGTGCTTGCCGCGCTGGCCGAAGGCGGCAGACTACGAATCTCTGAGCTCCAGGCCGCGACGGCGTTGGACGACCTGCACGCCGTGGTGGAGCGGTTGCGCCACCGCGGCCGCCTGACAGTGGCCGAGAGCAAGCGCCGTGGCGTGCGTTATGCACAAGCCGTGGAACTGGCACGCAGCCCGTTATCCGAACTGCTGGACCGCTGCGGACGGTCAAAGCAGGGCAGGGCCGTGGTCGAACTGCTGGCCGTGCTCGAACGACCGGCCACCGTACGGGAGATTCAAAGCCGGATCGGGTGCGGTCCGGGCGTCATTCGCCGGCTGATCCAGCTCGACATCCTTCGTCAGTTCACCCAGATCGAGCGGCTCGAACTCGACGCGCACCGGGTGCCCGCCAAGGCCCCGGCCAAGTTCGAGCTGAGACCTGACCAGGAAGCGGCCCGTTTTGCCATCGAGCAATCGCTCGACCGGCGAACCTACAGTGGCTTTCTCGTTCAAGGGGTGACCAGCTCGGGCAAAACCGAGGTCTACCTGCGAGCCGCCGATCATTGCCTCGCCCAAGGGCGCGGCGTCATTCTGCTGGTTCCGGAGATCGCCCTGGTCCCGGCGCTGGCGGCGACCGTGCGCCAGCGCTACGGCGATCGTCTCGCGATCCTTCATTCCGGTCTCTCACCCAATGAGCGGCACCAAGAGTGGGAGCGTCTGCGTAGCGGAGCCGCTAGCGTGGTTCTCGGGCCTCGCTCGGCCCTCTTCGCCCCGGTCGCCGAGCTCGGGTTGGTCGTGGTGGACGAGGAGCACGATGGGTCCTACAAGCAGGACGCGACACCGCGCTATCAAGGCCGCGACCTGGCGCTGTTGCGGGCCCAGCGTGAGGGCGCGACGGCGGTCCTGGTGTCGGCCACGCCGAGTCTCGAGAGCCGGCGTAACGTCGAGATCGGTAAGCTCGAAAAGCTCTCCTTGAGCGGTCGGGTGGGCGACGCCAGGATGCCCGAAGGCATCCTCGTCGATCTGCGATCGGAGGGAGCGCGCCAGAGGCCCGGCGAGATTCAATTCAGCGAGCGCCTGACCCAGGAAATCGAGTCGGCCTTGGCGGTCGGAGATCAGATCATCTTGTTGCGTAACCGGCGAGGCTACGCGCCGCTCCTGCTGTGCCGGGCCTGTGGAGAGGACTTCCAGTGCTCCGACTGCGGGCTCGCCCGCACGCTACACCGACGGGAGAACACGCTGCGTTGTCACTACTGCGGCGCCTCGGCCCCGGCGCCTACCAAGTGTCCGAACTGTTCGGCCGAGGCTCTCGAGGCGATCGGCGCCGGCACCGAGCGGGTGGAGGAGGAGTTTCAGGCCCTCTTTCCGGGCGCTTCGGTCGCAGTGCTCGATCGCGACGCCGTGCGCCGACGGGGCAGCGCGGCGGCCGTGCTCGAGTCCTTCTCCCGCGGTTCGGCCCAAGTACTGATCGGCACCCAGATGGTGGCCAAGGGGCATCATTTCCCTGCCGTCGCGCTGACTGGCGTGCTTCTGGCCGACACCTACCTGGGATTTCCCGATTTTCGAGCAGTAGAACGAACGTACAGCCTCCTGGTCCAGCTTGCCGGTCGAGCGGGTCGCGGCGAGCGTCCCGGACGGGTGGTCATCCAGACCTTTCATCCCGATCACTACGGGATCCAGGCGGCCTTGACGCACGACGACGAGGCCTTCGCGGAAAAGGAGATGCGCTTCCGTCAGGTTTTTCACTACCCGCCGTTCGGACGCATGCTGCAGGTTCTCGTCCGTGACACCTCGCGGGAACGGGCAGCGGCGACTATCCGCGGAATCGCCGAGGGGCTCCGCGCTGGCCAAATGACAAGCTCGCTGCGGATCTTCGGACCCGCTCCGGCACCGTTTGAGCGCCTGCGAGGCAAGTGGCGGTTCCAACTCCTGCTGCGCGGCAACTCGGCCCGTCAATTGCGCGAGGCGCTGGCCGCAGCACTGCCGGCCAAAGCGGCGAGCGAAGTGGTGGTCGACGTCGATCCGTACGAACTGCTCTGACCTCAGCGGTCTCTCCGGGCGAGCCGGGTTGTCAGTTTGACCGTGGCCGGTGGCCTTGCTAGCGTGCCGGCTCCCATGTGTGCCGCAGAAGCTCCGTTCGAACAGCCGCTCGCCGACCTGCGTCGTCGCATCGAGGAACTCGAAGGATTCCCCGAAGGCGCCGGCCGTCGTCGCGAGATCGCGCAGCTCGAGAAAGAACTTGCCAAGAAGACCAAGGAGACCTACTCCAAGCTGTCTCGCTGGGACAAGACGTTGGTGGCCCGCCATGCGGACCGGCCCTATCCCAACGACTACATCGATCACTTGACAACGGACTGGCTGGAGGTCCATGGAGACCGGGCTTTCGCCGACGACCCGGCCATCGTGGCAGGCTTCGCGCGCTTTGGCAGCCGCTCGGTAGCCATCATCGGACATCAGAAGGGACGCAGCACCCAGCAGCGAATCGCACGCAATTTTGGACAACCGCGGCCCGAGGGGTATCGCAAGGCGCTGCGCGTGATGCGGCTAGCGGAACGTTTTGGCCTGCCGGTACTGACCTTTGTCGATACTCCGGGCGCCTATCCCGGTATCGGAGCCGAGGAGCGCGGGCAGGCTGAAGCGATCGCGCACAACTTGCTGGCCATGGCCGAACTGAAGGTCCCGATCGTGGTGACGATCACCGGCGAGGGTGGCAGCGGGGGTGCGCTTGGCCTTGGCGTCGGCAACCGCGTCTTGATGCTCCAGTACTCGGTGTACTCGGTGATTTCGCCCGAGGGTTGTGCCGCGATCCTGTGGAAGGACCAGTCGAAGCGCGAGGCCGCGGCAGAAGCGATGAAAATCACTGCGAGCGACGTCGAGCACTTCGGTATTGCCGACGAGATCATCGAGGAACCCCTGGGCGGAGCCCACACGGACGTTGCCGAGACCTGCCGGCGAGTTGGCGAGGCGGTCGCCGGCGCCCTCGACGAACTGAGCCCGATGTCCGCCGAAGAGCTCGTCGCTCAGCGCTACGCGCGTTTTCGCAGTCTCGGGGTCTTCGCCGAAGTTTGAGCACTCGATGGGCTGCCGCCCCGACTCCTGAAGCCGCGGCGGACCTCGCCGCGACCGGGCTGCCGCCATGGCTGGCGGCGGTGCTGAGCCGCCGTGGTCTCGCGACCGACAGGGAGGTGGAGTCCTTCCTCTCGCCCTCGACGCACGATCTGCACGATCCGGCATTGCTGCCGGACATGAAGCCCGCCCTCGACCGGCTGATGGCCGCTCGCGACAGCGGGGAAGCTGTGGCGATCGTCGGTGACTACGATGTCGACGGGGTTACGGCTAGCGCCCAACTTATCGCTGTCTTCCGGGCCTGCGGGATAGCTGCTCAGCCCGTGTTGCCGAACCGGCATCTCGAGGGGTACGGCTTTCAGCCGACGCACGCCGAGCGAGCCCACGCGGAAGGCTGCCTGTTGATTGTTACCGCAGACTGCGGCAGTACCTCGGGCGAGGCCGTCCGGCGGGCTGGCGAGCTTGGTCTCGACGTGATCGTGACCGACCACCACCTGACGACGGGCGAATTGCCCGAGGGAACTCTGGAGATCAACCCGGCACGGCCGGACTCAGATTACCCGTACCCTTACTTGTGCGCGTCCGGTATCGCCTTGAAGCTCGCCCAGGCGCTGGCCGAGCGCTGCGAGCGACCGGTGCCTGCCGCCAGTCTGCTCAGGATGGCCTGCCTGGGGACGATCGCGGACCTCGTACCGTTGACCGGAGAAAACCGCGCGATCGCCGCGCTCGGGCTCGAGTCCCTGCCTGACACGCCCTCTCCAGGGCTACGAGCACTGATGAGCGCCGCCGGCGTCGGCGCGACCGTCACTTCGGACGACGTTGGCTACCGCATCGGACCCCGGCTCAATGCGGCAGGCCGGATGGCGGCGGCAGACGCGGCCCTCGACCTCCTGCTCACTCGCGATCCCATGGTCGCTCGCCGACTCGCGACGGAACTCGAGGACTCCAATCGTGCCCGCCAAGCTGCGCAGAAGGCAACGACCGAAGCGGCAATCGACCGCTGGGCCGAAGCCTCCGATCCACCCTCGATCCTCGTCGGCTGGGATCCCGACTGGCACGCTGGAGTCGTCGGCATATCGGCCGGCCAGGTCGCAAGGCGTTACAACCGGCCGGCCTTGCTCTTGCAAGTCGACGGGGATATTGCCAAGGGCTCGGGCCGCAGCATTCCGGGCATCAACCTGCACGGATTCCTCGAACGATGGCGCGATCGCCTGGTGAGATTTGGGGGCCACGAACAGGCCATCGGGCTTACAGTCGAGGCTGCAGCACTGCCCAGCCTCGTCGCCGAGTGGGAGGCTGCAGCCGCCACAGAGTGGCCGCCCGAGGCTCTCGAGCGCGTCTATGAGTACGAGTGGGAATTCACTCCTGACGCGCTCGACCGCGAGCTTCTGGCGGCGCTTGGCAAGCTCGAGCCGTTCGGAATGCGCAATCGCCGGCCGCTTCTGCGCAGCGGTCCGCTGCGACTCCTCGGCGAACCGAAGCTCTTTGGAGACGGCCATCTCAAGGCGACTGCCCGGACACCGGGCGACCGCTCGCTGGCTCTGCTTGGTTGGCGCTGGGAATCGCGAGCGGCCGATCTGGTTGGGGAGTTCGAGATGCTGGGATATCTCGAGCACGACAGCTACCTGAACGCTCCGGTCTTCCGGCTCGAGGATGCTCGTCCGTCGAGCGGAGACAGCGCTTAGAATAGAGCGGAGTATGGCCCGCAAGACGACCACGTCGACCCTCCAACGCGTGCGTCGCGTTTTGCTCGTAGGCCTTCTCGTCTTCGTCGCCGCGCTGGTCGGCCTCTATTTGCTCGGGCGCCAGCCTCCGAGTGGCCTGGCGCCAGCCGCTCCCCAGTCGCAGGCCGGACCTGAGGTCACGATCATCGGCGAAGGCTTCCGCTACGAAGTCACCGAGGACGGCAAGAAGCTCTTCGACATCGAGGCCGCTCGCCTCTTGTCCGACGAGTCGGCGCTCTACATCCTCGAAGAAGTCAAGGTGACAATGCAGCGTGACAACGGGTCTGAGTACTCGATGACCGCTGATAGTGGGACCTACCGCCTGGAGCTCAACGAGGCCACCCTGAACGGCAACGTCATCCTCACCGGCAGCAGCGGCCTCAGGCTCGAGACTGAAGGCCTCGAGTTGAGGCGCAAGGGTAAGCTGGTGATCAGTTCGGCACCCGTGAGGATCGAGATGGGCGCCGCCTATCGAGGCAAGGCGAGGAGACTGGAAGTGAACTTCCCGCGCAATCGACTTGTGCTCGCCGGCCAAGTACTGCTGGAAACTGCGCAGGGCGTCGAGCCTCGAGCTTCCCTCAAGGCCCGCCGAGCGGTTTTCTTCCGCGACACCCACAACTTCCTCGCCGAGGGCCGGGTCGTACTGACTCGCGAGGAGGACACGCTCAAGGCCCGCCGACTGTCGCTCAACTTCGACGATCTCGACCGCAACATTCTGTTCGCCCGGGCTAGCTGGCAGGTCGAGGCGGCTCTCACCCGAGTTGACGAGGATGGCTCCACCTCACTGGCACAGGTGGCCGGAGACGACTTGTCGATCGTCTTCGACGAGGAGACCGGCGACCCCCAACGCCTCGAAATCGGTTCGCTCGACGGCGATACCGCCCGACTGACTTCGACCGAGGCCACCGGACTCATGCGGGTGATGACCGCCGACTATCTATGGGGAGACTTCCAAGACGGACAGCTTCGACAAGCGCAGGGCCTCGGCGGCGTCACTGTCGATGAGTCCAAAACCACGGCGCCTCGAGTCGTGCTGCGCCACATCGCCAGTGACTCCGCCGATGCCAGCTACGAGGCTTCGGGAACGCTGTCGAGCATCGTCTTGGACGGTGCCGTCATGTACCAAGAGGATCAGCTTCGCGCCGGGGGAGCGCGGCTGACGGCCCAAGGAGACAACGGTACCCTCGATTTGGTCGGTGACCTGGCCTGGATCCAGAATGAGGACGGGAAGCTCGAGGCACCCGAGATTCGGTTCGAGCGCGACTCCGGCAAAGCGTTTGCTCTCGGTGGCGTGCGAGCCGAGATGGCCTCGAAATCCGGGCCGGACCTGGCCGCCGGCAAGCAGGCTCAAGACCCCACCCGCATCGAAGCGGGCCGCGCCGAGTGGACTCGGGAACCCCAGGAGTTTCGCTTTGACGAGAACGTGCGGGCTTGGCAGGGCGAGAACTTCCTGGTCACCCAGAACCTGGCAATGGCCGGCGATGAATTGGTCGCCGAAGGCGGCGTGCGCTCGGTATGGCAGAAGCGCGACAGCGGCGGAGCCCAAGGGCCAGTGCAGGACGACGGTCCCATCAGCATCGTCGCGACGAGGATGCGCTACATAGAGCCTCAGGGTCGCCTGGTCTACGAGGGCAACGCCAAGATCGTTCAGGGAGGGCGCAGTATGGGTTGTCCTCTGCTGCAGCTCGAGATGAATGAGGGCCAGGACTTCGAACGGATGTACTGCGAGGGCGGGACGCTGATCGCGGACGACGACGGCGGAAGCCGCATCGCGGGAACGGCCGCGATCTACAACACCCAGGCCGGTAAGGTGAAGGTCTTAGGTGAGCCCGTTCGCCTCACCCAGTCCACGGGTGGGACGATCAGCGCCCGCCTGATGGTCTACGATTTCGGAACCGCAATCGCCGAAGTCGATAGCGTGAAGGACGAGGACGCGGATCTCTTCATGACGGCTTCCGAGTACTTTCAGCAATTCGTTGGGCCCGCTCTCCCGGCGCAGGGAGCCATTCCCGGCGAGCTACCCGTTGTGCCCCCGGGAGCAGTGGGGGAGGACGGACTTCCGGTCGATCAGGTGAATGAGAGCGGCGAGACACCGACGGAGGGCATGGCACCCAACGCGGGTGCAGTCGAAGCCGATGGCGGGGCCGCCGAACTCACCGAGCCGGAAGTCGAGGCTGCCGAGAGCGATGACGGAGACGGTCGATGAAGGAGAAGCGGCACCTGTGGACCCACGACCTGCGCAAGGTCTATGACGGCAGAGCGGTCGTCGACAAGGTGTCCATTGAAGTCAGCCCCGGCGAGATCGTCGGCCTGCTCGGCCCCAACGGCGCCGGCAAGACGACGACCTTCTACATGGTCGTGGGCCTGACACAACCGGACTCAGGGGGAGTGTTCCTGGGGGAGGACGAGATCGGCGGTCTGCCGATGTACGTCAGGGCCAAGAGAGGGATCAGCTACCTACCCCAGGAGGCCTCGATCTTCCGCAAGCTCAGCGTCGAGGACAACCTGCGAGCGATCTTTCAGACCCTCGATTTGCCCCGCGAAGAGCAGGAGGCCCGCATCGATCAGCTGTTGCACCAATTCGGGCTCGAACACGTCCGTGAGACCGCGGGTTACCAGTTGTCGGGCGGCGAGCGCCGGCGGGTGGAGATCGCGCGAGCACTGGTGATCGAGCCCCTCTTTGTTCTGCTCGATGAGCCATTCGCCGGTATTGACCCGATCGCGGTGGTCGACATTCAGGAGATCGTCAGTCACCTGCGCGACATGGGAATCGGCGTTCTCATCACCGATCACAATGTCCGTGAGACTTTGAAGATCACTGACCGGGCCTATATCATCAACAATGGCGGGATCCTCAGATCGGGTCGACCCAGCGAACTTTCGGCGGACCCTCAGGTCCGCCAAATCTATCTTGGCCAGGATTTCACCCTGTAGTCCCAGCTGACTCGTAGTCCAGGCTCACTCTTATGGCGCTCGAACAGAGACTCTCTCTCAAGCTGGCTCAAAAGCTGGTGATGACCCCGTCGCTGCAGCAGGCGATCAAGCTGCTGCAGATGACTCGCATCGAGTTGCAGAGCGTCGTGACGCAGGAGCTGGTCGAGAATCCTATTCTCGAAGAGGCCGACGAGCAGGCCGAGCAGGCTGAAGCCGAGAGCGAAGCCGGGACCGACAATCAGGAGGAGTCGGCCGAGGTGGACTCAGAGGAGTTCGACATCGAGGCTTACCTCACCAATGTGTGGGACAGTTCGAGCGAGCCCAGGACCTATGAGCCGCGCGATGCCCCGCCGCTCGAGAACACGCTTTCACGCGAGCCCGATCTCTACGATCACCTTCTCTGGCAGCTGCACATGGCCGACATCCCGCCGCGTCAGTGCCAGATTGCGGAGCTGATCATCGGCAACCTCGATCCCGAGGGATACCTCGTTGCTTCGGTAGAGGAGATCTGCGCTCTGGGAGAAGGAGAGGACGCAGCCGAGCGCTTCCCCGAGGGCGAAGTCGAGGACGCCCTTGACCTGGTCCAGAGCTTCGACCCCCCAGGCGTAGCCTGCGAGGACCTTCGGCAGAGCCTGCTTCACCAACTCGACGCCGCCGGCGAGCCGGAGGATTCCCTGGCGCGCAGGATCGTGGCCGAGGATTGGGAGCTGTTCCTGCGCCGACAGCTTCCGGCTCTCGCCAGAAAGTATGGGGTGCAGCTAGCCGAACTGGAACCGGTAGTCGAGGTCATCAAGAGCCTCGAGACGAGACCCGGGCGCCAGTTTTCGCCGGACCGCACCCAGTACGTCTCACCCGACGTCTACGTCCTCAAGCTGAGCGGCGAGTACGTTATCCAGCTCAACGACGACGGCCTGCCACGGCTGAGGATCAGCCGCTCGTACCGCGACATGCTCACCCAATTGAAAAGCGACAGCCAGGGCGGCGAGGCGCGCCAGTACATCAAGGACAAGCTGCGCTCGGCCCTCTGGCTCATCAAGAGCATCGACCAACGCCAGCGGACGATCTATAAGGTAGCCGAGTCGATCGTGCGTCAGCAGCGAGACTTTCTCGATCACGGAATCGACTACCTGCGTCCCATGGTTTTGCGCGATGTTGCGGCCGACATCGGGATGCATGAGTCAACCGTCAGCCGGGTCGTCTCGAACAAGTACATCCACACTCCACGCGGCCTGAGTCCGATGAAGTTCTTCTTCCATAGCGGTATCGACAGGGAGTACGGCGCGGACATTTCGTCTCTCTCGGTAAAGCGCAAGATCGAGCAGCTCATACAGGACGAGAACCCGCGCAAACCCGTGTCGGACAGTGGTCTGGCTGCGGCCCTCAAGCGCGAGGGCATCAACATCGCACGCCGAACCGTCGCCAAGTACCGCGACGAACTAGGTGTACCGTCCTCAACCCATCGTAAGAAAATTTTCTAGGAGACCTCTCACATTGCAGATCGACTACGTTGGACGCAACGTCAAGTTGACCGACGACCTTCGCACCTACACCGAGGACAAGATGGCACGCGCCATCCGCTTTCTAGAGGAGCCGATGGAGATCCGGCTCATCCTGGAAGCCAAGGGCCATCGCCAGATCGCGGACCTGCAGGTTCATCACAAGTTCGGCGATCTGCAGGCTGAGGAAGAGACCTCCAGCCTGCGAGACGCCATCCACGAGGTGATCGAGAAGATCGAGAAGCAGGCACGACGTTCGCGCAAGAAGTTCCTGGACAAGCGACGACGCAGCGACCGCCAAGTGGCTCAGGAGTGGCCAGTCGAGGTTGTCGAGAAGGAGAGCCTGAGCGCTGACCGCAGCCCGCGGGTGATCAAGTCGTCGGCCCTGAGCATCAAGCCGATGAGTCTCGACGAAGCGGCCCTGAGACTCGAGTCGGCCAAGAACGACTTCCTGGTTTTTCGCGATTCCGATCATGGTCGAGTCAACGTGTTGTACAAGCGACGAGACGGCGACTACGGCCTCGTGACGCCGGAAGGCTGAGACTCGACGATGCGCCTGGCCGAACTGACCGCTCCTGAGTTGATCTTTCCCGATATCTCAGGAGCGGACAGCGACGGGGTCCTACGCGAGTTCTCACAACGCTTGGGAGCGCTCGGACGAGTCCGAAAGCCCGAGCTCCTTTTCGAGCGGCTACGCGAGCGTGAAGGGCTCGGCTCGACAGCCCTGGGGCACGGCGTTGCGGTGCCGCACTGCCGCCTCCAGGGTCTTTCGAAAGTCCTCCTCGCCGTCGGTTTGAGCTCCGAGGGCGTCGATTTCTCGTCGGAGGACGGAGAACCCGTTCACGCCTTCTTTGTCGTCGTCTCACCGGCGAGCGCGGCGGTCGAGCACCTGCACTGCCTGTCCGCGATCTCGAAGTGGGTCAAGAACGGGCTTCTCGAAAAGATGAAGGGTCTTAGCGAGCCGGAGGAGATCTACCGGCTGATCGACGATCCGGCGAATGGCGATGGCTGAAGAGATCGCTTTCGTCGAGGTTCGTGAGCTTTTCAGCGCCGAGCTACGGGACCTCGAATTCGAGGTTCTCCACGGCGAAGGCGAGCTCGACTCGCGCATCGCCCACCCTCGTGTCCAAAAGCCGGGCTTGGCGTTCGCCGGCTACTACGACTACATCAAGCCAGGGCGCGTGCAGATCATAGGCGCGAGCGAGACGGCCTATCTGGAGACTCAGACTGCCGCCACGCGCGAGGAAAGGTGCCGAGCCATTCTCAAGCGTGATGTTCCGGTGTTCATCCTGACCAAGGGCCTCGAACCGGTGCCAGAGTTCGACTCCCTCGCGGCACGGCGGTCGATCCCGGTGTTGCGATCGCCGGCCTTGTCATCGACCGTGATCAAGCGGGTCAGCTTCTTTCTCGAGGAGCACCTGGTCCCATCGATTCACATGCACGGGGTGATGCTCGACATCTACGGCCTTGGCGTGCTTTTGATCGGGGAGAGCGGCGTCGGCAAGAGCGAGTGCGCGCTCGACCTGATCACCCGAGGCCACAGCCTCGTGGCGGACGACCGTGTGACAGTCAAGCTGTATCCCAGCGGCGACCTCGTGGGCTCGAGCGATCAAACGCTGCGCCATCACATGGAACTGCGTGGGCTGGGGATCGTCAACGTGCACGACCTCTTCGGCCTCGCCTCGGTTCGCGAACACAAACAGATCGACCTTGTGGTCGAGCTCGAGAAGTGGGACGAGACCAAGGCCTACGATCGCCTTGGACTCGACGAGACCGTCTATCCCATCTTGGAAACCCCGTGCCCATACATAAAGATGCCGGTGGCCTTGGGGCGCAACTTGTCGATCCTCGTCGAGATAGCGGCCCGCAATCACCTGCTCAAGATGCAGGGCCACCACTCAGCACGCGAGTTCGCGCGCACGCTCGAGGAACGGCTGGCCGAGGAAGCCTCCGAAGAATGATCGACGGCCACGACCGCGACGGCCAGAACCTGGTTCTAATCACCGGCCTCTCGGGCTCGGGCAAGAGCACCGTGGCCAAGTGTTTCGAGGACCTCGGTTACTACTGCGTCGACAATCTGCCGCTGGCCCTGCTCGGCAAACTGCTCGAGGACCCTTTTCAGTTCAGCGACGATCATCGGGGGGTCGCGGTGGTAACCGACGTTCGCGCCCAAGGCTTCGCGGAGGAACTGCCCAGGTTGTTGGCAAGCCCGGAAGTGGCGGCTCACAGTCCAGTCGTTCTTTTCCTCGAGGCCGATGACGAGACGCTGGTGCGGCGCTTCTCGGAGACCCGCCGCACTCACCCGATCAGCGACACCGGTTCTCTCATCGAGAGCATCCGTGACGAGCGGCACCTCTTGTCGGAGCTTCGCGGTGCTGCGGACCGCGTCTTCGATTCGAGCGAATGGACGATTCACGAGATTCGCCATCAAGTTCGGCGAGAGTTCGGGCCCAAGGCTGCAGGGGAGAGTGGGCCGGTCGTCAATCTGATGAGTTTCGGCTTCAAGTACGGCATTCCCTACGGAACTGATCTCCTGTTCGACGTCCGTTTCTTGCCCAATCCGTACTTCGAGGACGGTCTCCGCGAGCTGACGGGGGTCGATGCCCCCGTCCTCGAGTACCTCGAAAACGACGCCGAGTATCAGGAGTTGGTGGCCCGCCTGCACGACTTCTTGGCCTATTTGCTGCCCAAGTACGCTGGCGAGGAACGCAGCTACGTGTCGGTTGGCGTTGGCTGCACCGGGGGGCGTCATCGCTCGGTCGCAGTGTCGGAGGCGCTCAACGAGCAGCTTCAGGGTGCCGGATGGACTCTCAGGCTCAGCCACCGAGACATCGCTCGCTAGGAGGGTCAGACGTGATTCAAGTGTTGCTACTCACTCGGGGAGGTTTGGCTGAGGAATGGCTGCGAGCCACCGAGGCAGTGCGGGGTGAGACGGCGGAGGGCATTGAAGCCTTGATCCTGGACTGGGATAGTGCCTGCGATACGGATCGTGCGCATGTGTGTACAACTATAGCCTCTCTTCGCGCCAAGGGTCCTCTTCTGGTTCTCACGGATCTCCACGGCAGTACGCCGAGCAACCTTGCGGCGGAACATGCAGAGGATCCGGAGCTGGTTGTTGTCGCCGGCGCCAATCTCGCGATGGTGCTCCGACTCGCCTGCGAACCGAGAACCGGGCGTACCCTCGACGAATTGACCGAGTGGATCTGCGCCAAGGGCCGGGCTGCCATCACTCCCATCCCGGGCAGGCCCCCGGCAGACGTCCCATGACCTCGGCCACTGTCACGATAACCAACCGCCTGGGCCTGCACGCTCGGGCCGCCTCCAAACTGGTCCACCTCGCCAACCAGTTCAGCTGCGACATCACGGTGGCAAACGGAGGGGAGAGGGTCGAGGCCAAAAGCATCCTGGGCCTCTTGCTGCTTGCGGCCGCGGTCGGCTCAGAGCTCGTCTTCGAGTGTGACGGCGAGGACGAGAAGGATGCGACGGCCGCCCTGGTTCAGCTCGTCTCGGGACGTTTCGGAGAGGGCGAGTGAGCTCCGAAAGAGTCCTCGAGGGCCGCTCGATCGTCAAAGGCACTGCGGCCGGCAAGCTGATCGCCTTGGTCGGCCGTTCGCACGAGGTATTTCGCTTCCAGATCGAGGCTGATCAGATCGAGTCCGAGTTGAACCGACTGGCCGGGGCAGTCGAAGTCGCGGCGAAAGAACTCGAGAGTACTCGGGACGAGGTCTCCGACGCGGTCGGTGATGAGATTGGCGACATCTTCGGAGCCCAGCATCTCTTCCTGCGCGATCCCGAGTTGATCGGGCTGGTCCAAGAGCGGATTCGCGACCGGCGAATGAATTCGGAGTGGGCGCTCACCGACACCGTGACCCACTTATTGGAGAGGTTCGCCAGCCTGGAATCCGCCCATCTGCGGGAGAGAGCAGGGGACCTGCGAGACGTAGGGCGAGCCTTGCTGCGCGCTCTCAGCGGCCATACGCCCCCGGAGCAGGTAGCTCGGCACCACGTCGGCGAACCGTTGGTCGTGCTAGCCCATGACCTGACGCCGTCCGAGGCGATCCGGCTGAGCCGCGCCGGCGTGCTTGGATTCGGCTTGGAGGTCGGAGGCCAGACCTCACACACTGCGATCATCGCGCGGGCTCTGGATCTGCCTCTCATCGCGGGCCTTGCCGAGCATGCGGTCGCGCTGCCGGACGCCAAGAACGCCATCATCGACGGTGATTCGGGCCTGGTGATATTGGACCCCGAGCCGGCGACCTCGCTGCGCTACGCCGAGGCGGCCAAAGGCCCGGATCGCGACCTAACCCCCTCGATCAACGAGCGCTCAGTCACCCTGGACGGCGTACCGATTCGACTCCTAGCCAACATCGACCTCCCCGATGAACTTCCCCTGGTCGAGACTTTCGGCGCCGAGGGCATCGGCCTCTACCGCAGTGAATTCCTCTTTATCGAGCGCAGCCCGAAGATCCCCTCCGAAGACGAGCAGACGGTCCTGCTGCACCAACTCATCGACGCCGCGGCGCCTCATCCGGCCGTAGTCCGCACCTTCGACCTCGGAGGCCGCAAACTGGCGCAGGAAGTCATCGAGACCCATGAGGACAACCCGGTCCTAGGCTTGAGAGGCATTCGCTTGACCCTCAAGCGGCGGGACATCTTCAAGTCCCAAGTGCGAGCGATCCTACGGGCAACTGCCCACGGCCCGTTGCGAGTCATGCTTCCCATGGTGACGTGTGTGGATGAGATCCATGAGTTCCGACAGTTGGTGGAGGAGTGCGGCTCTGAACTCGAGAGTGAGGGCGTCGACTTCCGAACCGACTTCAGACTCGGCGCAATGATCGAAGTTCCGTCAGCAGCGTTGATAGCCGATCGACTGGCTCGGCACGTCGATTTCCTCTCGCTTGGCACCAACGACCTGGTGCAGTACGCGATGGCGGTGGATCGCAACAACGAGCACGTGGCCTACCTCTATCAGCCCCTCCATCCCGCGATCTTGCGCATGGTACGCTTCGTGGTCAAAGCAGCGCGGGAGGCCAAGGTCGGTCTCGTCGTCTGCGGAGAAGTGGCCGCCGACCCCAACGCCACGGCACTCCTGCTGGGTCTGGGACTGCGCCATTTGTCGATCACGCCGCGAGCCCTTCCGATGATCAAACAGCAGGTCCGGTCCCTGGAACTCAGTGGCTTGGCTGCAGTGGCGGATGAGTGCCTCGAGGCGGAGTCGGCAGCGGAAGTGGAATCGATTGTCCAGCGCGCTGGGCTCAAGGCCGGCTGAGAACGGCCGGAGTTGGAAGCCGGTCCGAAGAAGGAACCTCTAGATGCTCAAACCCATAGAACGCGTCGACAAGCCCTGGGGCTACGAGTTGATCCTCGCGCACACCGACCGCTACGTCGGAAAAATCCTGCACGTCGACGCCGGGCACGCGCTTTCGCTGCAATACCACGAAGTCAAGGACGAGACGCTCTATCTCTATCGGGGACAGTTCGACCTGGTGGTCGAAGAGAATGGCGAAATGGTCGAGCGCACGATCAACGAAGGCGAGTCGTACCACATCGCCCCGTTCACCAAGCACCGGATGATCGCCGGGCCCGACGGCTGCGACATCTTCGAGGTCTCGACCCCCGAGCTCGACGATGTCGTGCGGGTCGAGGACCGCTATGGCCGTGCGTGATCGAGTTTCGATCCTGACGCTTTCGGCGGTCCTGGTCGTCGCAGCCTTCGGCTGCGCGGGAAGCGCTGCCGACATGGAGATCGGGGCACAGCCGACGCAAGCGATGGAGGAGATCGAACGCACCAAGCAGGCTGCCAGCGAGACTGAAGGCGCGGAGCTCTCGGCAAGTCCAACCGACGTCGAGGCCGCTCCCGTCGAGCCCGCTGAACCCGTTGCGACCGAACCCTCAACTCAGCCGGCGGCCGTCGACGCCACCAAGCCGGTCCACTTTCCTACCGCGAACCCAGAGGGAAAAAGGACCCAGAAGCCGACCCTCTTCGAGGCCTCCGAAGCCGAGCGCCTGCGACGGCAAGCGAGCACGGATCAACCCTCGACAATCATCATTACCGACGCCAACCTTGGCGAGTACGCCAAGGGCGGCCAGATGACCGAACTCGTAACGGAGAAGCGCGAAGAGGGTGAGACTCCTTCTGCGGCAACCGGATCCGCCGCCGCATCGGACGATGAAGAGACCTACTGGCGCACGAGGGTGCGCGACAGCCGCCTTGCCTGGCGGGCAGCCGCCGATCGAGTGGAAGACCTGAAGGGCCAGGTGGCCAAGCTGCGTCATGACTTCTACGCCGAGGACGACCCGGCCTATCGGGACCTCGAGATCAAGCCGGCCTGGGACCGAACCGCAGTCGAACTCACTCAGGCCCAGCTTCGAGTCGGCGACCTCGAGAATCAGGTGCAACTACTGCTTGCAGAAGGATTCGAAGCCGGCGCTCTACCCGGCTGGCTGAGAGAGGGCCTGGAGTTCGAGCCCGAACCGTCGGAAGAGGCCAAACGACGCCCGAACGAACTCGGAGTCGCCGAAGCTATCGAGCCCCCGATCATGGACGACCCTCCACGGTGACCCAGCCCGCGACGATCGGAACTCAGGCCCGTCGCTTCTACGTCGAAACCTGGGGCTGCCAGATGAACGAACTGGACAGCCAGCGGATGGCCGGCCAGCTCATGGAACAGGGCCTCCTCCCGACCCGCGATGCGCGAGAGGCGGACGTCATCTTGCTCAACTCGTGCAGTGTCCGCGACAAGGCCGAGCAGAAAGTCTACTCCCGCCTCGGCCAGTACCGCCTCTTCAAGGAGGAGCGACCCGAGATTCTGATCGGCCTCTGCGGTTGCGTCGCCGAGCAGGAAGGGCGACGGGCGCTCAAGCGAGTGCCGGACCTCGACTTTGTCCTGGGCACCGCTCGGGTGGGAGAACTCACGGACCTCATCGCCAAGCGACGGCGCGGCGAGCGCACCGTCGCCACCGGGTTCACCGATTCCCGTCACTACGCGATAGACACCATCTCCCGCCAAGGCGAGTACAAGGGGATGGTGACCTTGATCGAGGGTTGCGACAAGAAGTGCACGTTCTGCATCGTGCCGCAGACACGTGGGCCTGAGCGCAGCCGGCCATTGCGTGAAGTACTCGGCGAAGTCCGTCACTTGGTGGACTACGGCTTTCGCGAGATCGAGCTCCTGGGCCAGACCGTGAACCATTGGCGCGAGCCGGGAGGCGAGGCGGATTTTGCCGACCTGCTTCATGCGGTGGCTGGTGTGACAGGCGTCGAGCGACTGCGCTTCGTGACCTCCTATCCGAGAGACTTCACCCAGCGGATGGTTGACCAGTTCGCCTTGCACCCCAACATCTGCCCCTACCTCCACCTGCCGGTGCAGTCGGGCTCGGACCGGATATTGCGCCTGATGGGGCGAGGCTACACGGTTGACGAGTACCGTCGATTGGTCGCCCAACTGCGCAGCGCCAGGCCCGAAATCTCCCTCTCGACCGACCTTATTGTCGGCTTCCCAGGAGAGACCGAAGCTGACTTCCGGCAGACCCTCGAATTGGTGGCCGAAGTTCGTTTCGGCTCCTTCTTCGCCTTCAAGTACTCGCCGCGGCCGGGCACGGCGGCGCCGAAGTTGCCCGATCCGGTCGACGAAGTCACCGCCAGCCGCAGGCTGCAGGAACTCTTCGCGCTGCAGGAGCCTATTCAGCACCGTCTCAACCAAGAGCTCGTGGGAACGGAGCAGGAAGTTCTGGTCACTGGATTCGGCAAGGAACCGGGCAGTCAGACCGGGCGTACGGTCTGCCACCGCGTCGTCCACTTCACTCCGCTCGATGCGCCGGGGGTGCCGGGGCAAACGACCCGCGTCACGATCGAGCGAGCCTTGCCACATAGCTTGATCGGCGCTCCGGTTGACGCGTTGGCGGCCGCGAGCGCAGAATAGTCCATGGCCGCGAAACCGAGAGCGGGGGAGAGCGACACCCCGACTGACACCCCGATCCGAATGGAGATCAAGGGCCTCATGCTCGACCCTTCCTCGAACACGCCCATTGTGATCCTGCGTGACGGCGAAGAGCGCCACTTCCTGCCGATCTGGATCGGGGTCTTTGAAGCCAACGCCATCGCGATGGAACTCGAATCCACCGAGGCGCCCCGCCCGATGACGCACGACCTGTTCTTCAACACGCTGACGGCTGCGGGCGTGGATCTCGAACGGGTCTTGATTCGAGACCTCGAAGACAACACCTTCTTCGCCTCCCTCGAGCTCGCCGGCCAGGGCCGGTCGTTCGAGGTCGATGCCCGGCCAAGCGACGCCTTGGCGCTCGCCCTCAGAGCCGAGGCTCCGATCTTCGTCCTCCCCGCGGTGCTCGAGAAGGCCGAAACGATCGATCTGGTACAGAAGATCCAGGACGAGGACGCGCTCAAGCGGTGGCTGGCCGATGTCGATCCTGAGGACCTCGGCAAGTACCCGATGTAGCTCGAGCGCAGCAGGGCTGGCTGGCCGAGTGCAGCCTGACCTAGCCTCGTTGTCCGAGCTAAATGGCTTGAAAAAGGCCACTTACGGTCGATGTCGGCACGCCGACATTGAGTATCGGAACCGATAGCGCAGCCTGTTCGAGGCTCGCTTGACCGCTCTGGAGCCTTGCCCTACACTGACACCCGTTCAGCATGATTCTCTCGATCGCAAATCAGAAGGGTGGGGTGGGCAAGACCACAACCGCGATCAACCTCGCGGCTGCCATGGCCTCCAAGGGGCTCAAGACCCTATTGATCGACCTGGACCCGCAGGCCAACAGCTCGATGACCTTCCTCCAGCCCGAGGACATCTCGCGCAACGTCTACGATGCCTTGGCCGACGAGGAGATCAGCCTCGAAGAAGTTACCTACAAGGTCGCCGACGAGGACAATCTCTGGGTTGTACCGTCCTCGATAGCGCTGGCCAAGATAGAGGCCAAGCTGATCGGCGAGCTCGACAGCTACTACCGACTTCAGGACAGGGTCAAGCCAGTCCAGAAGGACTACGACTACATCATCATCGACACCCCGCCGACGCTCGGCATCATCACGGTCAACGCCCTCGTTGCCTCGACCCACCTGCTGATCCCCATTCAAGCGAGCTACTTTGCTCTCGAAGGCACCGATGACCTGCTCGAGACTGTGGACAAGATCAAGGCGAGGGCCAACCCGGAGCTCCAGCTCCTTGGCGTCGTGTTGACCCTCTTCGACAAGCGCACGCTCTTGGCTAAAGACATCCGCAAGCAGGTGCGGAAGGTCTTCGGCAAGAAGCTCTTCAAGACCGAGATCTCCAAGAGCGTCCGGCTCGAGGAGAGTCCGGCGTACAGGGAATCCATCTTCAGCTTCGCTCCCAAGTCGAGCGGCGCCTTCGAGTACTACAAGCTCTCGGAAGAGGTCCGAGGCCGGGTCTGAGCGGGTTGAACCTCCGCTCTGCGCACCCGCAAATGGGGGAAATACCATGTCCGATCGACCAGAGAAGCGACGCGGCCTACCGTCCCGCGTCAAGATGCGGCACGACACTCACTTTGTCGACGAGCTGACAACTCGGCACCAAGACCCGGTCGGCCAGATCGTTCCGATCGCATCCCTCGAGCCGGACCCCAATCAGCCCAGAAGCACCATGGGAGAGCTCGACGACCTGGCTAGCTCGATAGCTGAGCGGGGCATCCTCGAGCCAATCCTCGTTCGCCCCATCGCCGGCAGGGGAGGCGTTCAACACCGGATCATCTCCGGCGAACGACGCTTCCGGGCCGCCCAGCAGGCCGGGCTAGAGGACGTTCCCATCATCATCTTCGAAGTCGATGAGGACGAGGCGCTCGAGATCGCTCTGATCGAGAACCTCCAACGCAAAGACCTCACGCCGTTTGAGGAGGCCGACGGCTATCGAGCACTGGCGGACCGACACCAATACACCCATCAAGAGATCGCGGGCGCAGTGGGTCGATCCCGCAGCCTGGTCAGCGAGACTCTCAAACTGCTGGAGATGCCCTCTAGCGGTAGGGAAGCGGCCGAGGCTCTCGAAATCCATTCGCGGTCCCTCCTGCTCGAGATTCTCCGCGGCGCTGGCGGCGACGAACAGGCGATCCTGGCGATGCTCGAGCAAGCGGCCACCGGAGGCCTGAGCCGCGACGATGTCCGTTCGGAAACCAAACGCCACAAGCCTCGGACCACAGCCCGCCGCAAGCCATACGTCTTCAAGTTTCGAGCTCCGGACAAGACATTCAATCTGGCCCTGAGCTTCCGCCGCAGCGAAGTCGATCGGGGGGACCTGATCGACGCCCTCGAGACCATCCTCGGTGAGCTCAAGACAGCGGCCCAGGAAGGGCCTGCGGCCGCGCCAAGGACAGAAGAGGAGTAGCAGCCGTATCTTCGGCGAGGCTCCAATGAAGTCCACTTTGGACTTAGGCTGCAAGAGGTCACCGTAGACGAGAGGAGCTCTGGCCGGCTACGAAGAGGAGTGCGAAGGGGGGGCATTGGACACATGGTGAGCTCAGGCTCGCATCAGGGCTAGGTTTACATAATATATCTTATCAGACGTCATGAACACACGATTCCTTTGCCAGAGGATCGCTCCCGCGTGCCGCAATCTTTCGAGCAGGTCGAGCGCTTGCCCTGCCGCGAAGTCACCGCGAAGCGATCCGCAGCGAGAGCACTCCGCCTCGTAATGCGATTCCATCGACTCTCCTGGCTCGAGCTCCATCGGAGCGCGCGTCGACAACCGCGAAGTCAGCAGCCGGCCGAGGCCAGGCGCTCTGAGAGCGCGTCGTGCCCCCTGCGCCGCGCCCAAGCCGCGGGTGTTGCCCACCGCGGGCCTTCGCCTTCGTGAAGCGAGGCACCGCGAGCCAGAAGGAGATCCACCATCTCTTCCAGTCCGTTGCGAGCAGCCCATCCGAGGGGGGTCGATCGGTAGTCCTCGTCCCGTGCCGAGAGATCGGCTCCCGCAGCCAGCAGCAGCTCGAAGCACTCGAGTCGATGAGGCCGCGGCCGCCCTCGGCCGTCGCGCTCGCAGAGGCTGTGCAGCGGCGTCGCATGCATCCAATCGGGCAGATTGGCGTCCATCCCGCTGGCCAGGAGCAGTTTCAGCGCCTCGACGTCGCTCCAGAGGTACGAACGGCAGCCCGTCAGGCTAGAGGCCACTCGCACACCGAGCGCCAGTAAGCGCTCGACCAAGCCAGGCTTGCCTAGCTTGCAGGCCGCAGCCAGCACTCCCCCACAACCGACCTGGGCCGATTCAGGATCTGCCTCGACAGCTCTCAGCGCTTCGTCTTCCTCTCCCAGGAAGACCCAGTCATAGGGATCCAGCTTGCCGCCGTGGGCTATCAGCAACTCTCGTATCTCAGGCGTCGCGGCCGCGAAGGTCGGACTGCCGGCGGAATCGATCGTGGCATTGGGGTCTGCACCGTGGTTCAAGAGGAGTTCCACCAAACCTCGATCTCCGGCAGCACTGGCGGTGTAGAGAGCGGCTCCTCTAGGAGCACCGGGGCCCTCCGGCCAATTGGGGTCCGCTCCGAGTTCGAGCAGAACGTCCACCACCCGACGTGCCGAAGCAGCGACAGCGCGATGCAACGGAGTCAACTGCCGCTGATCGGCTTCGTGCAGGCGCCGGCCGTCCTCTTCGAGCAGCGCCCGGACTAGCTCGGGGTCGTCTGCCGCGGCTGCACGGTGGATCGATCCTTCCGCCAACGGCGTAGACCGGCCTCCCGGGCAACGCTCCCAGGAGTCGAGCAACTCTGTTACCTCTACATGTGCGCGGTCGAGGGCTGCCGTCCTGAGGCTATCGCCGCTGAGGCCGCGCCAGTCGGGATCGGCACCCGCCTGAAGCAAGCGGCGGACCGCCTCCAGCTGCCCCTCTCGCACGGCGAAATGAAGCGGCTGGGTGTACCAGTATTCCGCTCGATGGAGATTGCGGTCCTCCGCCAGGAGCCGGTCGAGATCCCCGACATCACCGTCCCGAGCCGCGCAGAAAACCGCCCATATATCGAGTCCCCTGCAATTCCAGGGCCCGTGGGGCGTAGCGCGGGTGAGAGCGTCGGGACGGATCAAGGTTGACGCCCAAACTAACATCAACAGACGTCCGCCCCACCAGGGTCCGAGGCGCTCAGCAGCGGTAGGCCCCACTCTCGGTCTGGCGTGGCGGTAGACATGAAGAGCTTGGGCGCCGAGAGTGAAGACCTCGTGACGACTTCGCTCTCTCGTCGTCCTCCACGTTGTCCTTAGAGTCCGATCGGATAGTCTCGCCCGCGTGAAGCTACTCTTTCGCTACGTCGGCAAGGAGCTGGTCGGGCCGTTCACTCTCGGCGCCGGCGTCTTCACCTTCCTACTCGTCTTGCAGCTGTTGTTCCGCTTGGCGCGGATGATCATCGTCAACGACGTGCCGGCGCTGAAGGTGGGCTTGCTGCTGCTTAGATCGTTGCCCAACATCGTGGTGTTGACGATCCCCATGGGCCTGCTGTTCGGCATCCTCGTGGCCATGGGCCGGCTCGCCGCGGACAGCGAGCTGACGGCTATCCGCGCGGCGGGCGTCAGCTTGATGCAGCTCTACCGCCCGATCTTGCGGCTGGCTGTGCTCATGACGCTGGTCACCGGAGTCATCTACCTCTTCATCCTGCCGCGCGCCAACTCGGCGGTGCAGCTGCAGTTTCTCGAGATCTCGGCCCGCAGTCCTACTAAGCAAGTGCAGGCGCGCCAGTTCTTCGAAGGCTGGGAGGGGAAGATCCTCTATGTATTTGATGCGCCAACCGACGAAAACCGTTGGTATGGAGTGTTCCTGGCCGAGGACCTACCGACCGGCGTGACCAAGGTCACGACAGCGCGCAGCGGCGAACTGCAACTCGACATCGAGAAGGACAGGCTGCTACTGGTCCTCGACCAGCCCGTGACGCACGAGGTCGATCTCGAGAACCCGACGCGCTACAACGCCATATCCTACGAGTCGTCAAGCCAGGTCCTCGAGGACGGCTTCACCGCCAACCAGCGGGAGAAGTTCGGCTTCTCCAAGGACTCGCGGTCGATGACTATCAACGAGCTGCTGGCTCGGCGAGAGCGCGCCCGCAACGCACCGCGGTTGCGGCGCACGGCGTCGGCTGAACTCCACAAGCGCTTCGCGATCCCAGCGGTCTGCCTGGTCTTCAGCCTGCTCGCGCTGCCGCTGGCGGCGTCGGTGGGTCGCTCGGCAGGCCGATCGTCCGGGTTTGCGATGTCGGTGGGCATCATCATCCTCTATTGGGTGATGCTCGCCAACGGGGAAGAGGCGGCCGTAACCGGGCGCTGGCCGGTGGCGGTAGCAATCTGGTTTCCCAACGTCGTGCTGGCTCTCGGCGGAGTCTTCTTGGTGTGGCGGCGCAACAGCGATCGCAGCATGCTCGGCGACCTCGGGCGTCCGGTACGCTGGCTCATCAGCCTGTTCAAGAGACCACGTCGCAAGAGGAAACGGAAACCGCGCAAATCACCTCAGGAAGCACCGGAGGGTGCCAGACCGCGAGCTCTGACCCTGCGCCTCCCCCACTTCGATTGGGACTTTGCGAACCTCCTCGACCGCTACGTTTTCAAGAGCTTCCTGGCGATGTTTGCTCTCGTGCAGCTTTCGCTCATCGCGGTCTTCCTCGTCGCTGACCTGACGGAGACGATGGATGAGATCCTCAAGAACGAGATCTCCACGGAGGTCGTGCTCGACTACTACAAGTACCTTTCGCTGCAGGTGTTCTACGATGTCGCGCCCATTGCCGTCCTGCTAGGTACGCTCGTTACCTTCGGTATCTTATCCCGCTCGAACGAGGTGACTGCCGCCAAGGCACTGGGCATCTCGCTCTACCGACTTTCGATTCCCGCGATCGTCGCAGCCGCGCTCGTAGCCGTATTCGCCTTTGGCCTTCAAGCCGCCGTTCTTCCGGCCTCGAATCAGAAGGTCGCGAGGCTGAAGGACCAGATCCGAGGCGAGAAGATCCGCACCTACCGCCGCGCCGATCGCAACTGGCTCTTCGGCCAGGGCCGTTACATCTACAACTACCGGAGCTATGACGCCGGGCCGCGGGCACTCAACAATCTCCAGGTCTTCGAGTTCGACGAAGAGACTTTCGAGCTGACCCGCCGTCTCTATTCATCGCGAGCCCAGTACATAGGCGAGTCCTGGCTCTTCGAGCCCGGCTGGACCGCCCAGTTCGCTGCCGGCGAGGTGCTTGACTTCACTCCATTCAATGAGCCGGCGATCGACGCCTATCCCGAGACCCCGGACTACTTCGAGTCGGAGTTCCGGCTTCCCCGCTCGATGAACTACCCCGAACTCAAGAGCTACATCGACGACATCGAAACCAGTGGTCGTCGGGTTCCTGAGATGAAGATCGAGCTCTACAAGAAGATCTCACTCCCCGCGATCTGCTTCGTCATGGCGCTCGTCGCGCTTCCCTTCTCGTTCCGTCTGGGTGGGCGCGGGGCGCTCTATGGTGCTGGCCTGGGGGTGACGCTCGGGATGGTGTTCTTCGGTGTCCTGGCCTTTAGTACGACCCTGGGAGAAACCGGCGCGCTGCCGCCTGTGGTTGCCGTCTGGAGTCCGAACATCGCCTTTACTCTTTGCGCTATCTATATGTTTCTGGGCGTGGAGACCTAGCTTCAAAAACGCGACAGATCCCGGCCGAAGATTCGAGCCTTGATCCAGTCAAAGAGCACTTTGACTTTGTTTGCCGGGCCGACCAAGCGAGTTAAGTAGACCGAACGCCAGAACAGCCAGGCGCCGCGACCGCTCCACTGCGCCTGCGGCAAATCCGCCAGCGCTCGGCCGGCTCCGATGTAGGCCAGCATGCCCAGCCTCTTGTAGCTGAAAGGACGCAGCTCTTTCCGGCTGTTCAGGGTCTGCGCCAGGTACTTCCCTTGCTGTTGCGCCACCTGCGCTGTGGCAGGCAGCGGCGGATCCCCGAAGGCGGCACAATCTCCGAGGGCATACACGTTCTCTCGCGCCGGCACGCGCAAGTAGCGATCCACCACGAGACGACCGCGCGATGTCTCCAGTCCCAGGGACTCGATTAGCGGCACGGTCGCATTGCCTCCACCCCAGACGGCCATCCCGTAGCGCAGTGTGCGTCCGTCGGCCAGGAAGATCTCGGAGGCCTCGACGCGAGAGACAGCCGCGCCAGTGCGCACCTCGATGCCTTCGCGCAGAAAGTGGCGCCGAGTGTACTCGCTCAACGCCTCGTCGAAGCCTCCCAACAGTCTGCCCGAGGCCTCGACCAGGATCACCCGTGCCACCGGCGCGAGCTCAGGGTACGCACGTCTCAGCTCGCCGGCTAGTAGATCCTGAATCTCGGCCGCGACCTCCACCCCCGTCGGGCCGCCACCGATCACGACGAAGCGCAGCCTGCGCTCGACTTCGGCCAAATCGAGCCCGGGAATGTCGGCCGAAGCGAAGCTGGCCAGCACCTCGCGCCGCATCGCGCGCCCGTCCTCTACCGTGGCCAAGGGCAGGGCGAAGCGCTCCGCGCCGGACACGCCGTAATGCGAGATCGCTGCACCTACCGAGATCGCGAGGACGTCGTACGGCAGCTCGAAGGTCTCGTCGCTGATGGCCGAGCGACAGAATACTCGCCGCTGGTCGAAGTCAATCGACTCCGCGGTTGCCTCGAGCAACCGAGCATGTCTTTGCCGACGACGGAGGGGCTCGAGAATGCTGCGAAACTCCACCGTCCCGCTGACCGCCGAGGGGAGGAGCGGGGTAAAAAGGAAGTAGTTGCGCGGGCTGACCACGGTCACCTCGAGCGGTGAACGGCGCAACCCACGGGCCAAGGAGTACCCGCCGAAGCCCGTTCCAAGTACCACTAGCCGGCGCCGCTTGACGTCTCCGTTAGCCACGATGAAGCTACCGTATCGCAGGCCGACATGCGGCACACTCGCTGATAAGATCTCGCCTCCGTGGGCATCTTCTTCCTCTTCCTCCTGGGCCTCGCCGCCGGCTGCCTCTCGACGTTGTTCTGGATTCCAGAAGACGATCTCGGGCGCGGGTACTTTCAGATGAACGCGCTCGTCATCCTCGGGCTGATCGGTCTGGCGACGGCGACTTTGCTCTTCGACGGCGTGGCCCCGTTCGGCGAGTCCGCCGAACTAGGACGCTACGCCGTGCTAGCTGCGCTGGCCGGGTCTTTCGCCTACTACGCAGCCATCTGGCGTGAGCGTTGGCTCCTGGGACGGTTGGCCGCAGGCCTCGCACTTGCTGCAACCACCATGTCCTTCTGGCTCACCGGCAAGTCCCTCGTCCTGCCGATCTCCTCCCTCCCCTACCACCGGCCACTGCTGGCAGCGAGCCTCGGCCTCTCAGCCCTGCTCCTCGGCTGGTCGGTGATCACCATGCTTCTCGGCCACTGGTATCTGGTGGCTCCGAGACTCACCTTCAAGCACTTGACGATCTTCTGCTGGGCTTTGCTCGCCATCGTACTTGCACGAACGGTCGCAGTCGGACTGACCTTGATGGCCGCCGGATCAGTGGATCGGTTCGTCGAGCCGAATCCCTGGCGCCTCCTCACCGGCTTCGAGGGTCAGGGCATGTTCTTCTGGTTTCGCATCCTCTGGGGCCTGGGCATCCCGGTGGCGCTCGCGGCGATGTCTCTACATTGCGCGCGACAGAAGTCCAACCAGTCAGCGACCGGTATCCTCTACGTTCTGGTCGTGGGAGCCCTGGTGGGCGAGATCACTGCCTACTACCTCAGCGTAACCACCGGAGTGCCAGTCTGAGTGCGCATCCGCACCCAGTGCAAGGAGTGCGGCCTCCCGTTCCGGAAGCGGCTCGATCGCGCGAAGGAGCAGCTGGTCTGCCCTGGGTGCAGCCACGTACGAACTCTCGATCACGCGGGTTGGTCGGGCACCGCCGTCATGCAGTGTCCGGTCTGCGACTGTAAGCACCTCTACCCGCAGCGCGATGTCAACCGTGCGCTTGGCTGCCTGATCGTCACCATAGGGGCGATTTTCGTGCCTTGGACCTACGGCCTGTCGCTCGTCGTTCTCGCCGGAGTCGATCTGATCCTCTATTTGAGGCTCAAGGAATGCGTCGTCTGCTACCGCTGCGACACGGTCTATCGCGACGCCCGTCCCGAGCCGGGGCAAGGTGAGTTCGACCTGCTCAAACACGATGTCCTCAAGTACGGCAAGACCTGGCAAGACGTCGATATCGGCGACTGAAACCTCATGGCTGGAGTTCTGGGGCGCAGCTGGGTCTCGGCGACTGTGGAGCTCGTGGTTGGAGCTGGCGGCGTAGCTCACGACACGGCTTGCCGGTATCCTCGTCTCCCCACCCCCGGTGTGCACCGATTCCCCGGGACCCCGAGGGTGTCGCGACATGACTCTCCTGCTCATCATCGGCGTTGCTTTCGGCTGCTGGCTGACCGAGCGGTTCTGGCCGGCGAACGACCTGCCCAAAGTGCGCGCCTGGTACGCCCGGGTCGCGTTGGTCAACATCGTGCAGCTCGGGATCGTGGTGCTCGCCGGCCTGACCTGGGACCGGTGGCTCGATCGGGCGGCGCTCTTCAACTTGGACGCGCGGCTCGAGGTTTGGCCTCAGGCACTGGTGGCCTACCTCGTCTCGACTCTCATCTACTACTGGTGGCACCGCTGGCGCCACGACTCGCGACTCCTCTGGAACGTCTTTCATCAACTCCACCACTCGCCGCAGCGGATCGAGATCCTCACTTCGTTCTATAAGCACCCGGTCGAGATCTGGGTCAACTCGATGCTGAGCTCGGCCATCGTCTTTACACTCCTTGGTTGCAGCATCGAGGCCGGCGCCTACTACACGGTGCTGACCGCGATGGCCGAGTTCTTCTATCACTGGAACATCAAGACGCCGCGCTGGGTCGGCAACGTCATCCAACGGCCCGAGTCCCACCGCATTCATCACAAGTACCGGTTCCACACCAACAACTACGCCGACCTGCCGATCTTCGACATGATTTTCGGTACCTTCGACAACGCCCGCAAGTCGCCGCCCCGGTGCGGTTTTGACTCCTGGCGCGAAGACCGCTTCGAAGATCTGCTGGCCTTTCGCAACGTCAACGGACCGCGTGCCGATGGCAGGCCGCCGCTGCACTTCCTTCCGACCTGCATCGGCTGTTCGAAACGCTGGGCCTGCCAGGAGTCTCGTGAGAGGGCGGCGCATGAAGAACCCTAGCCTCGCCTGGCGGAATCGCGCCGGAATGGTCCTGTGCCTCCTGGCCTCGTTACAGATGTTGGGCGACGTGACGGGCTGGCTGCCGCTCGCCGGCCTCAGCGCGGCCTGGGGTGTCTCGCCGCGGCCAAAAGTCTTCAGCTCGGTTGACGGCCTCGAGCCTTTTGCCTCGACCTTCACCATGACCTGGGTGGGTCCGGATGGCGCATCCGAGAGGCTCGAGATCACGCCGGCGCTCTATTCGCGCCTCTCCGGCCCCTACAACCGGCGCAATGTCTATGGCGCGGCCCTGGCCTACGCCCCGCGATTGCCGGACGCCCTCTGGCAGCCGGTCTACTGCTACGGACTCGCCACTGATGGCCCCTTGAGAAGCGAGTTCGGTTTGCCTGCCCAGACCGAGGGCCTGGCGACCGAGCTCGCCACCCGCACTCGCGGTCGCGACGACCGCTGGGTGCTGCAACCCGGCTGCGGCTAATGCAGATGCACGGCGTCAAGCCCTTGTCGCCCTATCAGTTCGCCGCATTTCGCTGGCTGCTGGGGCTCTATCTGGCCTTTCACATGGCTCACCTGGTGCCTTGGGGGCCCGAGCTCTTCAGCCGGGAGGGCGTCTTTCCGGACGCCTCGGTCAGCCCTCTCTCCAACCTCTTTCCCAGCCTGCTGGCGCGACTCGATTCGCCGCTCGCGGTGCAGGTCTTTCTCGGTCTGCTCTGTCTGGCGGCCGTTCTATTCGCGGCGGGACGTTGGCGGCCGGCGATGGCCTTGGTTCTCTGGTACGGCTGGACCTGCCTGTTCAACCGCAACCTCCTGATCAGCAATCCGGCCCTGCCCTACGTCGGCCTGATGCTCATCCTGAGCGCTCTGGTGCCGTCAGGGGAGGGGCTGAGGGTGGGAGCACTCAGGGCCAGGGATGACTGGTCCATGCCGATCTGGCTCTGGCGCACGGCGTTTTTCGCGCTGATGGCGGGCTATACCTACAGCGGGCTGATGAAACTGACAGCCCCTTCCTGGCTCAACGGCGAGGCGATGGAGATCTTGATCACCAACCCTCTGGCTCGGGACTGGTTCGTGCGCGACCTCATGGTGCTCCTGCCCGGGCCGTTGCTCAAGGGGCTGACCTGGTTCGCCTTGGCGGGGGAAGTCGCGGCGCTGCCGCTTTGCCTGATGAGGAAAGGACGGTTCGTCGCCTGGGCATGGATGCTGGCCATGCACTTCGGGATCGTCCTGGTGGTGGACTTCGCCGACCTCACCCTGGGTATGGTCCTGGTGCACTGCTTCGTCTTCGATCCCGCGTGGCTTCCGGCGCGCGCGGCGGACAAACGGCGGATCGTCTTCTTCGACGGGGTTTGCGTCCTCTGCGACGCCGGCATGCGCTTCCTGGTCGCCGAGGACACCGGCAAGATCTTGCGTTACGCACCACTCCAGGGCCAGACGGCTGCGGGCAAGCCCGAGGTCGCTCAGCTGATCGAGGGCGACGGGGCGGAACTCGAGAGCGTGGTCTACTGGCGCGGCGAGGGCAATCAGAGTGAGGTGCTGACTCGATCCGCCGCGATCCTGGCGATCTGTGACGATCTTGGCGGCCTCTGGCGCGCCCTCGCCTTGGCGCGTTTCGTGCCTCGTCCCTTGAGGGATCGCGTCTACGACTTCGTCGGGCGCGAGCGCTACCGCTGGTTCGGCAAGATGGAGTTCTGCCGGCTTCCGCAACCGGGCGAGGAGGATCTATTCCTTGATTGACCCGAGTGTGGCGTCAAGCCTCGTGCCGCTCGTAGCCTCGTTTGGCCGCGAGCCAATCAATCACTACCCTCGCGCTGCTCGGACCTAGCCCACCGCACCGACGCCGCCAGGACGATGAGTGCCGTTCCCGCGATGCTGTAGAAGTATGCGTCCCACCACCACTCCGCGCGCAAGGCACACAGGCCCGCGAGAACGTAGACGCCGCCGATGACCATTGCGATGCTGCCACCGACGGGATTCGCGCGCCAGACCAGAACTGCAGCGAGACTCAGAAGAGCCGCGGTGCCGAGCATTCCGACACCGATCAACCCTACGAGTGCGACCGTGAGGTCCCCCACCGCGGTCGGCTTCTCATAGCCGAACTCTTGGACCCCGCTCTCCGGATCGAGTGCAAATCCCACTCCGTAGGCCAGGGCCTGCAGGACCAGGAGCCCGATCAAGAGGATCAAGGTCGTCGTCAAGACGGTGCGAAGGGTCTTGGAGTCTCGAGCCATACAGGTCGTCCGTCCCGCCGTATTATGCACTCATGGCTGGGCTCGACAGCCTTGACGGACACTCGATGCGGTCCTTCGTTCGCGCCTCGTGGTTCATAATGGGCACTGTTGCACCACCAGTCGCCGCGGCGGCAACAGCACCGAGGAACAGGGTCGAGGAACCTGATGAGAGCCATCGTGCAAAACCGTTACGGGCCACCCGAAGAGGTCTTGCGGCTCCGCGATATCGAGACACCCTCGGCCCGCGACGGCGAGGTGCTGGTTCGCGTGCGGGCCTCTTGCGTTCACCCGGACGTGTGGCATGAAGTCACCGGCCGGCCTTGGCTTCTCCGACTGATGGGTTGCGGGTTCTCCCGACCGGCGAATCCGGTACCCGGCACGGACTTGGCCGGGGTGGTCGAGGCGGTCGGCCCGGGCGTGGCCGAACTGAAACCAGGCGACGCGGTCTTCGGCGAGACTCACGCCGAACTCGTCTGGCGCAACGGCGGCGCCTTCGCCGACTACGCCTCGGTCCCCGAGAATACGCTGGCTCGCAAGCCTCCGGGAGTCTCCTTCGAGGAAGCGGCGGCCGTGCCGGCGGCTGGTTTCATCGCCCTACTCAACCTGCGTGGCAGCGCACGACTCGAGGCCGGCCAGAGCGTGCTCGTCAACGGCGCCGGGGGCGGGGTGGGCTCGACCGCCGTCCAGCTCGCCAAGGCCCGAGGTGCTCGGGTCACGGGCGTCGATCACGGCGACAAACTCGACATGATCCTCTCTCTGGGCGCGGACCGGGTCATCGACTACACCAAAGAGGACTTCACCCGGCAAGGCGAGCGCTACGATCTCATCCTCGATGTCGCCTCGAACCTCTCGCTGAGAGCCTGCAAGAGCTCCCTCACCTCCGACGGCGTCTATCTCGTCATCGGGCACGATCACTACGGCAAGGCGAAGGGCCGGGTTCTAGGAAGCGTGCCGCGCATGCTGGGCCTTCTGGCGGTTTCACGCTTCGCCCGCCACCTTCCGACCTCGCAAGGCGAGCCGCCGCCGACCAAAAAGGCGGCCATGGCTCTTCTGGCAGAGATGCTGGCGACGGGCAGGCTAACGCCCATCATCGACCGGACCTTTCCGCTCGACAAGGTAGCTGACGCCATGCTCTACCTCGCCGGCGGGCGCGCTTGCGGCCGGATCATCGTCGTCCCCTGATCGAGCCGGCGCTCTCCCTGGCGGTCGATCGGCAGGCCACCAGCCGCCACTGCTTCAGCCGTCGCCCCAGGAGGCCAGGTACGCCTTCTGGTCGGGCGTTTGCTCGTCGATTTCGATACCAAGGGACTCGAGCTTGAGTTTGGCGACGGCGTGGTCGAGGTCGACCGGGAGAGTATGAACGCCGGGTTCGAGTCCCCCCTTCGCAAGGAGCTCGACGGCGAGCACCTGGTTCGAGAAGCTCAGGTCCATCACCGAGGCTGGGTGGCCTTCGCCGGCGGTGAAGTTGATCAACCGCCCTTCCCCTAACAGATAGAGTCGACGACCGTCGAGCAGCCGGAACTCCTCGACCAACGGCCGCACGTCCCGCGGCTCGGCGGACAGCTCGTGCAGTCCGGGCAGGTCGAGCTCGACGTCGAAATGGCCGCAGTTGCAGACCATGGCGCCATCCTGCATGGCGTTGAAGTGGCGCTTGTTGATCACATGCTTGCTGCCGGTCGCGGTGATGAAGATCTGCCCCAGTGGGGCCGCCCTGGCCATCGACAGCACCCGACAGCCGTCGAGCTGTGCCTCGAGAGCGCGGACCGGGTCGATCTCGACGACGACGACGTTGGCACCCAGACCGGCGGCCCGGCTGGCAATTCCGCGACCGGCCAAGCCGTAGCCCACGACCACAACGGTCTGTCCGGCGATCAGCACATTGGTGGCACGAATGATCCCGTCCAGGGTGCCCTGCCCCGTTCCGTAGCGGTTGTTGAACAGCTTCTTCGTATCGGAGTCGTTGACTGCGACGACGGGGAAACGTAGCGCTCCGGCGGCGGCCATGGCCCTCAGCCGCGAGACTCCGGTGGTGGTCTGCTCGGTCCCGCCACGCACACCCGCCACCAGGTCCTCGCGCTCGGTGTGAATGCGTGAGATCAAGTCGGCCCCATCGTCGAGCAGGAAGTTCGGCGCCGTCTCGAGGACCGCGTCGAGCCCGCGCTGGTAGTCCTCCGCCTCCTCACCAAACCGGGCGAAGACCAGGATTCCGTGATCCGCTACCAGCGCCGCGGCGACTTCGTCCTGGGTCGAACTCTCGCTACTGGCACAGACGGCGACGGTAGCGCCCCCCTCCTGGAAGACTCGCAGCAGGTTGGCGACCTCGCTGGTCACATGCAGGCAGGCACCCAAGCGCAGTCCCGCCAGGGGCTTCTCTTCTCGCAGACGCCGAAACATGCCGCCGAGGACCGGCATGCGCTGTTCGGCCCACTCGATCCTGCGCCCTCCTACCGCGGCGAGGCCTAAATCCGCTACGTCTGAAGGATCAGGGGGTCCTGGGTCGCCCATTCGTCTCTTCGCTTCAACTCGATCGGCGACGGGCCGCGAGCCCGGTCATGGTCCGCTCAGCCCGCCGCAACCGGAGTTGCGCCCGACACGCCGGCCGAGGCTCGAATCTCGGCTGCTCGGTCGGTGTTCTCCCAAGTAAAGGAGTCGCCCGAACGTCCGAAGTGCCCGTATGCGGCAGTCGCTCTGTAGATCGGGCGCCTGAGGTCGAGGTGTTCGATGATGCCACGGGGGGTGAGCGGGAACTGGTCGCGGACTACTTGCTCGAGTTCGCGGTCCGAAACCACCCCGGTGCCAAACGCATCGACATGCACCGACACCGGTTCGGCCACGCCGATCGCATAGGCCAGTTGGACGGCGACCCTCTCCGCCAGACCGGCCGCGGCGAGGTTCTTGGCCACGTAACGCGCCATGTAGCTCGCCGACCGATCGACCTTGGTCGGGTCCTTGCCCGAGAATGCTCCGCCACCGTGGCTCCCCACCCCGCCGTAGGTATCCACGATGATCTTGCGACCGGTGAGTCCACAGTCGCCCTTCGGCCCGCCGACAACGAAGCGGCCGGTCGGGTTGACGTGGAAGATCGTCTGTTCGTCGAGCAGCTCAGGCGCCACCGCTGGGCGGATGACCTTCTCGATCACCTGCCGAGTGAGCTCGTCGTGCTCGACGTCGGCGTCGTGCTGGGTGGAGACCACGACCGTGTGCACGCGGCGCGGACGATGGTCCTGGCCGTACTCGACCGTCACCTGGCTCTTGCCGTCGGGCCGCAGAAAACCCAGGCCGCCCTCCTTGCGAACTTGCGCCAGCTTGTGGGTCAGGGAATGCGCCAGGACGATCGGCAGCGGCATCAGCTGAGGCGTCTCCCGGCTGGCGTAGCCGAACATCAGTCCTTGGTCACCAGCGCCTCCGGTGTCGACGCCCATCGCGATGTCGGGTGACTGGGCGTCTATCGCGCTGATCACCGCGCAGTTTTCGCAGTCGAATCCGTAGCTCGGGTCGGTATAGCCGATCTCCTCCACCGTCTTGCGGGCGATCGATGAGAAATCCAGATCGGCGGTCGTGGTCAGCTCACCGGCAATAAACACGATACCGGTATTGACCAGGGTTTCGCAGGCCACACGGCCCATCGGGTCCTGTGCCAGGACGGCATCCAAGACGGCATCCGAGATCTGATCGGAGACCTTGTCCGGATGACCCTCGGTCACCGACTCAGAGGTAAAGAGGTAAGAATCGTGTTCGCTCATGGGGAGTTTCCGTCCTTGAAAGCAGGGCGTGCAGGAGAGAGAAAGAGAAGTCTTGGCCGTTCGGGCACCGACCGTGCAGTAGCCGAATCCAACTGATCTAGTGTAGCGAAGGCCCTTCGGAAGGGTCAATTGGTCTGCGCCGTTCTTCCTGCCCTTCCGGAGTGTGTCGATCAGGACGACGCACCTCGCCTCGGGTGCCCCGAGTAGGCGTCGAAGAACAGCGAAGCGATGGCGTTGAAGACCGCCGTTGCCACCGCCGTGCGCCGCGACTCCAAGTCCCCGCTCAGCGCTGAGACCAGCCCCTGGCGCCGCCGCAAACCGGCGATCGACCGTCGGCCGTCATCCTCGATCACCCCATCATCGAGCATCTCCTCGGGGACCTCGAAGGAGCCGCTACCACCGCTCGCATCGGATCCGAGGCCCCGCACTACGGCCCAGGTGCGTACGAAGTGACGCAGCTCGCCGTCGAGTTCGACACTCTCGAGCCCTTCCTCGACGCCGAGATAGAAGTGGTAGGCATCGTTCAGCCGACCGTCGAGTTCGGTGGAACGGTCTCTGCAACGCCGGATCATCTCGCCGTCGGTCGAGGCCAGGCCCAACGGCACCTCGTCCACCTCCTGCGGCACCACAGCCACGGGTACGGGCCGATCGAGGACCTTGTGGAAGTAGCGCACGAAGCCCTCGCGCACACCCAAGAGCGTGTCCGACCGCGACGAGGCCACCGCGACCTCGACGCCGCTCAGTACTTCTGGTGGAAGAGATTTCGCCGTCAAGGACCCACAGCCCCTAGTAGAAGTGGAAAATGAGCGCGGCTAAGATGGCCCGGTGATCGTCAGCCGTCAGAATCGATGGATCAAGGATATTCGTCGCCTGCGACGGAGTAAAGCCGACCGGGCGTTGCTCGAGGGGCCGCACCTGGTGAAGGCGGCGATCGACGCTGGAATCGCTTTGGAGGTCGTCCTGGCGACTCCCGAGTTCGCGGCGCGGCCGGAGGCTGCGGGCCTCATGGCGAGCCTCGACTCACCAGCCGAAAGTATCCGAGCCGACGTGCTGGACTCGGTAGCCGACAGCGATAGCCCGCGAGGCATTCTGGCGATTGCTCGCCTCGCCCGGTGTGGAGTGGAGGCTCTACCAGTACGCGATCACGGCGTCTATCTCTATGCCGACGGCGTCCAGGAGCCCGGGAACCTCGGAGCCCTCAGCCGAGTCGCCGAAGCAGCAGGCACGGTTGCGCTCGCTCTGGCGCCGAATTCCGCCCACCCGAATCACCCACGCGCACTGCGCGCTTCGGCCGGTAGTCTGCTGCGCCTGCCGGTCGCCCGCGACGTCACGACCGAGCAACTCGAGGAGCACTTGGCGGCCGACCCGCCGACTTGGCTGGCCTTGAGCCCCCGCGGGGGGGAGACGCTCTACCAGGCGACGCTGCCGACCGGTGCGATCGTGCTGATGGTTGGCGCCGAAGGACCCGGCCTGGGGACGGGAGCTCTCGGGCACGCCGAGCGGCGGCTGACGCTGCCGATGCAGTCGCCGGTCGAGTCGCTCAACGTGACGGTTGCCGCGGCCCTGGCGCTCTTCGAGATCGCCCGCCGCCGGGCGGAGTCTAGCGGTGAGACCTAGTCCGAGGCTTCCTTGATCGCCGCGGTCAGGGCCGGCACGACCTCGTGCAGGTCGCCAACGATTCCGTAGTCCGCAACCGAGAAGATCGGCGCTCCACCGTCCTTGTTGATCGCGACAACCGTCTTGGAGCCCTTCATCCCCACCAGGTGCTGGATGGCGCCGGAGATTCCGACCGCGACGTAGAGCTTCGGTGCGACCGTCTGGCCACTCGAGCCGATCTGACGGTCGCGGTCGAGCCAACCACTGTCGATCACCGGACGGCTGGCGCCGATCTCGGCTCCGAGGACAGCCGCCAGATCCTCGATGATGCCCATCTTGTCGGCTCCGCCGATCCCGCGACCCACCGCGACGACCGCACCGGCGGCCGAAAGGTCGACGTGCTCGCCAGCGACCTCTTCTATCCCGAGAATCTCCCGGTCCATGGTGGCAGCGGCGGCATCGAGTTCTCGCCGCTCGGCCTGGCCGTCAATCGCCTCGTCGGCAGGGAACACTCCGGATTGGACCGAAATCAGTGCCGGCTCGGGACCGACGATGCGGACCCGCGCCTGTAACTTGCCGCCGAGAACCGGCCGGCGCCAGACGAGGTCTTCGTCCTCTTGGTCAAACCCGACGACTTCAGGCAACAGAGACCCGTTGACCGCCTGGGCCAGCCGCGCCATGTAGTCGACGCTCTGGTAGCTGTGAGCGAACACGAGATGGCTCGGCCCGTGGGCCGCGACGGCTGCCGCAAGAACGGCCGAATAGGCCCCGGGTGTGTAGTCCGCCAAGCTCGGCGACGAGGCCACGTGCACTGCGGCCAACTCGAAGCCGGCCAACTCGTCGGCTACCGCGTCGACCTCGTGTCCGAGAACCACCGCCTCGGCGCTACCGGACAGAGTCGCGGCCAGTTTCTGGCCGGCGACCACTGCCTCGCGCGACATCCGATGCAGCTTGCCGTCGCGATGCTGAACCACGATCCAGATCTTGGCCATTAGAGCGCCCTCGCTTCTTTCTTGAGTTTCTCGACCAGCGCCGCGACGGCAGACGCCGGGTCGCCCTCGATCATCTGCGCGCCGCCACCGCTTTCGGGGAACGCGACGGACAGTGTCTCGACAGTGGCTCCCGCCGCCCCCACCGTCGAGGGGTCGAGACCGAGGTCCGCCGGACCCACCTGAGCGAGTTCCTTCTTCTTGGCCTGCATGATTCCCTTGAGCGAGGCGTAGCGCGGATGGTTCAGGCCGGCCTGAATCTCGAGCACTGCCGGCAGCTGGATCCGCACTATCTCGTTCATCCCACTTTCCATCTCCCGCTTCACTTTGGCGCTCTTGCCGCCCTCCTCAACCTCCACTCCCATCACCAGCCAGGCGTGGGGCCAGCCCAGATGGCCAGCCGTAACCGAGCCGGTCGAGCCGAAACCCTCGTCATCCGATTGAGACCCGGTGAGCACCAGGTCGAACTCCTCCGGCGCGAGAGCGGCGGCCAATGCGCGACCTGTCGCCATCGCGTCGCCACCGCCAAACGCATCGTCGCTCAGATGAATCGCTCGTGAGGCGCCGAGAGCGAGGCACTTGCGAAGTGCCTCGCGGACGCGGTCCGGCCCGAGACTGACGGCGACGACTTCGCCCTCTGAGCGTTCGGCGATCTGCAGGGCTTCCTCCATCGCATACTCGTCGCTTTCGTTGATGACGAATGGCAGGTCTTCTTCCTCGATCCAGCGCCCGTTTTTGGCCACGCGCAAACGGGCTTCGGTATCGGGAACCTGCTTGATGCAAACAGCGATCTTCATGGGTTGAATCTCCTCGAGGGCCCAGCCAGGGAGAGGACTGAGGTACAGCCGGCAAGAACACCTAACTTACGAGTGCCGGTGGAGACCGTCAAGGTTTGTGAAGCTCGGCGCGCGCTCTCACTCGCGATCAGGAATCATCCCGCCGAGCAGCCACTTGGACAGTCACCGGAAGCCGTGCTACCTTCCCGCGCAGGAGACGCCTATGCCTTTCGAGTCCGCCCTGCTCATAGCTCAGATCGGCGCCCCCGCCAAGCCAAGCCTGATCGACACGTTCCTTCAGGTCGGGCCGATGGGCTGGACGGTGGCCGCCATTCTCATGTTGATGTCGGTCGCCTCCTGGGCGATCGCGTTGGGCAAGTGGGCCCAGATGGGAAGGGCAAACCGGGCCTCCGCCACCTTCCTGGAAGCTTTTCGCTCCAGTCAAAGGTTCAGTGAGGTAGGAGCCGCGGCCCAGCGCTTGGCCGCGTCGCCTCTTGTGGGAGTGTTCCAGGCCGGTTATGCCGAGATCGACGCACAGATCAAAGTCCAGCGCGCCCAAGGAGACGGCAGCGAGTACCACATCCGCTCGCTCGAATCCCTGCAGCGTACTCTGCGCCGCGCGGCGGGCAGCGAACTGCGGCTTCTCTCCAAAGGCACGACGTTCCTCGCCACGGTGGCGGCAGCAGGTCCCTTCATCGGCCTCTTCGGAACAGTCTGGGGCATCATGGTGGCCTTCCAGGACATCGGCGTGACCGGGTCCACTTCTCTCGTCGCAGTGGCCCCAGGCATCTCGGAGGCCCTGATCAACACAGGCCTCGGTCTGGTAGCCGCCATTCCCGCGCTTCTGGCCTACAACTACTTTGCTTCGCGCTTACGTCAGTTTCGCGCCGAGCTCGACGACTTCGCTCTCGAATTCATGAACCTGGCCGAACGCAACTTCACCTAGGCCGAGACGGGACCCACGAGACATGGCATTCGGCGTCGGATTCGGAGCGGACCAGGACGAGTCGGTACTGGCCGACATCAACGTCACGCCGCTCGTCGACGTGATGCTGGTGCTGCTGATCATCTTCATGATCACGGCTCCAATGCTCCACCAGGGGATCGAAGTCGCTCTACCCCAGGCCGACGCCGATGCGATGAACCTCAAGGTCGATGACCCTATAGTCCTGTCGATCAATCGCGACGGCATCGTCTATATCCAGGAAGAGCCGGTCCACCCCACTCAGCTGGTCGAGCGCCTGCAACCGCTGGTCGAAGCACGCGGCGGCGAGACAGTTTTCCTCAAGGGTGATCGAGATCTGCCCTACGGCAAAGTCGTAGAGGTCCTCGATGTCCTCCATCGCGGCGGGATAGAGCAGATCGGCATGGTCACCGAACGGCCCGAGGGCTGAGCCGCATGTCCGTCACGGTCGATTCCGTCCTTACTCATCGCCGGCATGTAGCCGCCCGGGCCAGCCGGCTCGGTGTCTGGGGTTCGCTGGCCGTTCATTTGGGCCTTGGTGTAGCGGTCATCGCCACACCTTTGCTGACGCCGAAGCCGAGCGAGCCCATGCGTTTCGTCTCGGTCGCTCTGGTCTCGGCCCAGGCTCTGGGCGTGAGAGACCCCGAACCCGCGCCTCCCCCGAAGGCCGAGCCCAAACCGGCGCCGCCGGCACCGGTACCGACGCCCCCCAAACCCAAGGCGGCGAGCACACCGAAACCGCAGACTGCGGCGCCGCCCAAGCCCAAGCCCGCGGCGACAGAGCTGCGGCGGCGACAGGGGTCGCCCACTGGTAGCACCACCGGTACGGCCGCGCTGGGTGCTCGGGTCGGTTTCGACAACCCCAACTTCAAACACAGCTACTACATCGATCGCCTCACCGCGATGCTGGCGTCTCAGTGGCAACGCCCGTCCTTGGGCGGCGAGCTCGTCGCGCTGGTGAGCTTCACCATCCAGAAGAGCGGCGCCGTCTCCGACATCCGGGTGGTCGAGTCCTCGGGGTACAGTTCTTACGACCTGGCGGCCTTGCGCGCCGTGCAGCAGGCGGCACCCCTTCCCCCCCTACCCCAGTCCTACCGTCAAGCCACCCTCGGTGTCACAGTCGAGTTCATCTAGACCAGATTCTTCCGAGTATCTTGGAACGGAGTTCGTTGGAACCGTTCGATTCCAAGCGGTATGAAGCCCGTCTATTCCAGTTCTATCCGTTTTCCAGGAGGCGTTGATGCGTCTTACCGCTAAAGCCCTAGGATTCTGCTCTGCTCTCTGCCTGATCGCAGTCGCCTCGATCAGCGTGGGCCGCCCTCAGCAAGCCCCGCCGGGCGACGAGGGTAGCCCGGGCGACGAGGTCCGGATCACGGTCGGAAACGAGTTTCGATCTCAGTACCGACTCGCCTTCCCCGCCACCCGCTCGGCTTTGCCGGCGTCGTTGGCCGGTGCGGCCCGGGACATCGACAGTTCGGTGCGCCAGGACCTCCTGGCAAGCCGGGCCTTCGCCATCCAGGGACCCGACGAGCTCTCGGTGGTCAGCCTGACGGCCGATCAGGCACGAGACTTCGAGCTCTACCGTTCGCTGGCCAATGAGGTCCTGCTGCAGATCGATGTCCTGCCGGACCAGGACATGGTTGTGCTGGAAGCCAGGGTCTTCGACTTGGCGAGCGGTGACTCGCTCCTCGGCAAGCGCTATCGCGGCGAGCGCGCTGCAGCGCGGCGCATGGCCCACACCCTGGCCGACGAAATCGTTCTCCTGTTCACCGGGCGCCGAGGTATTTCGGCTACGACCCTGGCGTTCTACTCCGACCGCCAGTCGGCCAACGAGATCAAGGAGATCTACCTGATGGACGCCGACGGCCGCAATCAGCGGGCGATCACGGCGCACAAGACCGTCTCGCTCTCTCCGGCGTGGAGTCCGACAGGAGACGCCGTGGCCTACACGTCGTTCTTCTCGAGCCGCCCAGGGGTCTATGTGGTGGACCTCGTGAGCGGCACCAAGAGACCCGTGGTCACCGAGGGCTCATTCAATGCGTCGCCGACCTTCTCACCCGACGGATCCCAGATCGCTTTCTCGCGCAGTGGGGGCGCCGGGAACATCGATATCTTCGTGACCTCGGCCACCGCCGGGGGCGCGTTGCGGCGCCTCACCAGCACCCGTGGCATCGATACGAACCCAGCGTGGAGCCCGATCGGTCGGCAGATCGCCTTCACCTCGGATCGGTCGGGTACGCCCCAGATCTATGTCATGGACGCCGAGGGCACCAATGTGCGGCGCATCTCGCGCAGCGGCCGTTACAACGACGGCGCGGCCTGGAGCCCGGACGGTAAACGCATCGCCTATGCCCAGCGCGCCGGCATCGAGCGCTTCGACATCGTCGTGGTCGACGTCATCACCGGCGAGGCGCGCCAGCTCACCAGCGCCCCCGGCAGTCACGAGACCCCGACATTCTCGCCCGACGGGCTCAAGATTGCCTACGCCGGGAAGTACGGTTCAGGCACCGAAGCGACTCAGATCTACGTAATGGACGACGACGGGAGCAACGTCCGACGACTTACCAGCGACGGCAGCAACTTCAGCCCCTCCTGGTCAGCAAACGTCCCCTAATCGAGACACTTTGGCCAAATCGGCACGAAGCCCAAAAAACCCAACAACCGCCGGTAGTTACAGCTTGCTCGCGGTCGACGGCTTCTGCTAGACTCCGCGTCGTTAGCAGGACTGCCGACTGAATCGAGTACGCCGCTGTCAAGGAGATGCGCATGAATCGCAAGACGATCTTAGTTCTGGGTTTGGCCCTTATCGCTGTCGTTCTGGTTACTGGTTGCAGCAAGAAGCCTCCGGTCATCCCTGAACCCATGGCAGAGCCCGCGCCGGCGCCGACCGCACCGACCGAGATCGCGCCTCCTCCCGCGCCGGCAGTAGTGGACGATGACGCCGCCTTCTGGATGAACGGTGAGCTCGGTGAGCTCAACGAAAGAGCGATGGCCGAAGGCCTCCTGGGCGACGTCTACTTCGACTACGACAAGTCCGATCTCTCCATGGAAGCAACGGACCGCCTGGCGGCCAACGCGGCCTTCATGCGCGCCCATCCCAATTACGTCTTCACCGTCGAGGGACACTGCGACGAGCGCGGCACCAACGGCTACAACCTAGCCTTGGGCGACCGGCGAGCCAACGCCGCCGGTTCCTACCTCAGCTCACTCGGCGTGAGCAACGGCATGAGCGGTGTGAGTTATGGCGAGGAGCGGCCTCAGTGCAACAGCTCCAACGAGTCCTGCTGGTCGCGCAACCGGCGCGCCCACTTCGTCATCACCGGTAAGTAGTTCGAATGCGTTGGCGGTCTCTTCTCGTTTCGGTCTTGGCGGCGACGACGGTCGCCGGCTGTGTCGGCACCAAGGACATCGAAGCGATCCAGACGCAGAATCGAGATATTCAGCGTCAGGTGGCCAGCGCTCAGCAGGTGGCGTCGACCAAAGAGGAGGTCACTCGCCTCGAAGCTCAGATCAACGCGCACACTTCGGCCTTGCTCAAGTCAGAGGCCGACGTTCAAGTCGGACTCCAGCGGCTCTCTGACCAGATCGAGCAGCTCGAGGCCAATCTGGCGGACACCACCTTCCGGCTGAACGACCTTTCGCAGCAGATCGCCGCCACCAACCAGGAACTCCGGGCCGTGCGCATCGCCCTGGGGACCAACGCTAGTGGCGCCAGTTCGGCTGCGCCGACAGCCCAGGCGCCAGACGACCCGCAGGCGCTCTACGAGAGCGCCCGCAATGACTATGTCCGCGGCAACTACGAACTGGCCATCCTCGGGTTCCGCCGCTATCTCGAGGCCTTCCCGGACTCCGAGCTGGCTGACAACGCCCGCTACTGGATCGGCGAATGCAACTTCAGCCAGGGCAACTACCAACAAGCGATTCGCGAGTTCGACCGCATCCTGGCCGACTATCCACGCAGCGACAAGCTAGCCAGCGCACTGCTGAAGAAGGGCTACGCGTACCTGCAAATGGGGCGTATTCAAGAAGGCCGGACTCAGCTGCGCAGCGTCATCGGAACCTACGCCGGTTCGGATGAAGCCCTGCTCGCCCAGCAACGCCTCGACTCGCTCTCCGAATAGGTTTAGGGGCCCTTGACGGCTCCCGCCGTCACATCTACACTCCACGCTTCCGCCGCAGGATCTGCGGCTCGAGGACACTGAACAATGGCAAACACGAAATCCGCCGAAAAGCGCATCCGCCAGGCTGAGAAACGCCGGTCGCGCAACCGCTACCACCGTTCACGCATGCGCACCGCAGTCAAGCAGCTGCGCGAGCTGGTCGATGAGGGCAACGGCGAAGGCGCGCGCGCTGCGCTCGGCTCCACCCTCGGCCTGATCGACGCGACGGCTCAGAAGGGTGTGATTCACCGCAACGCGGCGTCTCGTACCAAGTCCCGTCTGACCCTCGCCGTCAACAAGCTCGGCTAAGGCCTCTTGCGCCAGCCTGCGCAGGCGCACTCCAAGAGTGCGGCGGCAGCGCTATGCCCCCTGGCCCGCCGAGCCCTCAGTGCTCGCAGGTCAAATTCCTTGCGGAGCGGGCGCCTAGAAGCCTTCGAGAATGTCGATGACGATCGTCTGCGCGAAGTCCTCGGCCACTTCAAAGAGCGCCGTGTCCTCGAGATTCAGTAGCTGAGTCTCGTCGAACTCATATTGCTCGGTGAACAGATAGTAGGGCTGCTCCCAGAGGACTTCGTCGTTGTCCGTCCGGCGGAAATCCATCGCCGCAGTCAACTGAATCTCGTACTCGCTGGCCCTACCTTCGTCGGCGCCGAAGAGCACCGGTCTCACCCGAAATGTCTTCACCGTGCCGCGCAACGCCGCGTCGGCCTCGAGAGCACTGTTGACCAAGGTGAACCGGGGACGGCGCAAGAACTCGTCGCTGATCGCCTGGGTGAGAATCTGGTCGATCTGTTGGCGCAACGTACTGTTGCCCAACGGCGCGATGTAGATGTTGATCACGTCCGGCGGCAGGCTGCTCGTGCGGCCCACGAGGCCGTAGCCACAACCGGTCACAGCCGTGACAACCACCAGGGTCAGAAGCCCGTAGGCTATCTTTCGGATCAATGCAGTCTCCTCATCTCTAGGTGTTAGGACTCGCTTGGCGCCGCCAGGGCGTCGCTCTTGAGCAGCCCGTCGAGCAGGCCATTGACGAAGGCACTCGATTGGTCCGAGCCGTAGGTCTTCGCCAGCTCAATCGCCTCGTCGAGCACTACGAGCGGCGGGACATCGGGCTCCGCCAGGAGCTCGTAGACAGCCAGTCGAAGGATGTTTCGATCGACGGCCGGCATGCGCTCCAGACGCCAGTTCTCAGCCTGACTCTTGACCAGCGCGTCGATCTCCTCCAGACGGGCCAAGGTCCCCTCGAACAACTCGGTAGCAAACTCGTGAGCCAGCCGAACTAGATCCGTCGTGAGCTCGATACCCTCAGCCGCCAGGTACTCGAAGGGGTCGAAGGACGCTGTGACCTCGCGTGCGTCCGCGCCACCCAGCTCACGCTGGTAGAGCATCTGTAGCGCCATCTCGCGCCCTCGTCTCCGCTTGCTGGCCGGCATCGTTTGCGTACTCAAAGAACGGTTTTCTCGTGGCTTGGGACGGTCTTCGTGCGCTACGTCGTCTGCTTCTTCTGCTACTTCGGCTACGTCGCAGTGCGCTGCCCCGCTGGCGCCGGCGCGAGTATACAGCCGCAGCGTGGAAAGCTAGACTCCCCGGCATGCCGCCTTGCCTTCGGAGACTCAACACGTGAGGACCGGACCGCTCAGAATCGGCATGTGGTCCGGTCCGCGCAACATTTCGACCGCTCTCATGCGGTCCTGGGGCAGCCGCGAAGAGGCTTACGTCACCGACGAGCCGCTCTATGCCCACTACCTGCACCACACGGGGGCTGACCATCCGGCTCGGGAGGAAATTCTCGCCAGCCAGCATCAAGACTGGCGCCGAGTGGTCGCTTGGCTTACCGGCCCGATGCCCGAAGGTCATACCGTCTGGTACCAGAAGCACATGGGGCATCATCTGACAGCCGAGGTCGAGCACGATTGGATCCTGCAGCTCACGAACTGCTTCCTTATTCGCCGACCCAGCGAGATGATCACTTCCTACATCAAGATCGTGCCTGAACCGACGCCGCACGATCTCGCGCTACCCCAGCAAGTCGAACTCTTCGAGACCATACGGCGCGAAACAGGCAGTGCACCTCCGGTGATCGACTCGCGGGACGTGCTGGAGAATCCGGAGCGCATTCTGACGCTGCTCTGCGCCGCGCTGGGGCTGGCTTTCGACCCTGCCATGCTCGCCTGGGAGCCGGGCCTGAGGGCAACCGACGGCGCCTGGGCGCGCCATTGGTACAGCTCGGTCTCGCAGACCACGACCTTCGGGCCCTACCGGCCCAAGAAGGAGGCACCACCGGCGGAACTCGAGTCCGTAGTCCGCGAGTGCGACGAGTACTATCAATTGCTCTACAACCACCGCCTGCACTAGAAAACACACCTCCACCAAGATGGGGCTCCGCCCCGAGGACACCCACCGACAATGCGCCAAGAGTTTCTTCCCGAGAACAAGAACCTGATCGTCAACATCAACGGCAGGCTGACCCACCGCGACGAGGCCGGGGTCAGCCCGTTCGACTCAGCGGTCCAGGGCGGCGATGCGGTGTGGGAGGGTCTGAGACTCTACAACGGAAGAATCTTCAAGCTCGATGAACATCTGGAGCGGCTACAGTCGTCGGCCAAGGCCCTTGCCTTCACTGATATCCCGACGCCGGAGGCGATCAAGACGGAAATCCGGCGCACCCTCGAAGCCAATGGCATGCGCGATGGCGTGCACATCCGGCTGACCCTGAGCCGCGGCGTCAAATACACCTCGGGAATGGACCCGCGGCTCAACACCGCCGGACCCACTCTGATCGTTCTGGCGGAGTTCAAACCGCCGGTCTACGACACGGCCGGGATCAAGCTCATCACCTGCAGCGTTCGCCGGCCGGCGCCGGACGTCCTGGACCCCAAGATCCACCACGCGAACCTCATCCAATCAATCCTGGCCAAGATCGAGGCCAACCACGCGGGGGTCGATGACGCCCTGATGCTCGATGGGCGAGGCTTCATCGCCGAGACCAACGCGACGCACGTGTTCTTGGTGAACGACGGCACCGTTCTGACCAGCCGCCTGGTGGCGTGTCCTGAGGGAGTGACGCGCTCGACGGTCCTCCAACTTTGTGCAACGCACGACATTCCCTGGCGCGAGGAGGACCTGTCTCTGACCGCGGCTTACCGCGCCGACGAGATGTTCTGCACCGGGACCATGGGTGAGCTGGCGGCTGTCGTCGAGGTGGACGGCCGTTCGGTGGGCGACGGAAGTGCCGGACCCCTGACTCGAAGACTGAGCGATCTTTTTCGCCAGCGCACGGAGACCGAAGGGGACACGGTGGTCGACGATGCCTGAGCACCAGCATGACGACGCGCCCGCTCCGCCGCCACTGGCGCACGAAGACCGCTCGTTGGAGCTCGATGCCGATGCAATGCGTGAGCTGGCTGCCACGGCTCTCGAGCGGGTCATAGAGCACATCGAGACACTCCCCAGCCAACCTGCCTGGGTCGATACGACCGGTGCGGTCGCTGGCGCCAAGCAGCTTGCGGAGCCGTTGCCAACGACGGCAACACCACTGGCAGCCCTGCTCGACGAGGTTTTCGACGTGCACACCCCGCAGAGCTTCACCACTGCCGGGCCAGGCTACCTCGCCTACATACCCGGAGGTGGCCTCTTCCAGTCTGGCGTGGCAGACCTGATCGCCGACGGGATCAACCGCTATACCGGCGTCCTCGCAGCGGCGCCAGGCCTGGTACAACTCGAGAACAACGTGGTGCGTTGGTTCTGCGAGATCATCGGCTACCCTCCCGGCTCCGGCGGCGTACTGACGAGCGGCGGCTCGCTGGCCAACCTCGGAGCCGTGGTCGCCGCGCGCACTACCAAGCTCGGCGACAACTTTCTGGACGGCACGATCTACGTTTCGGATCAGGTGCATCACTGCGTGGACAAGGCAGCCCGGATCGCCGGCTTCCCACGCCGCAACCTGCGAGCGATCGGAACTGACGCGGCATACCGCCTGGATCTCGCCGAACTCGAGCGAGCGATCGAGCGTGACCGTGGCGACGGCCTTAGACCCTTCATGGTCGTCGGCAGCGCCGGCACGACGAACACCGGCGCGATCGACCCGCTCGACGCCATGGCCGAACTGGCGAGGCGTCACGATTTGTGGTTTCACATCGATGGGGCGTACGGCGGCTTCTTCAACATGACCCAACGCGGCCGCGCGGTTCTCGCCGGGATAGACCAAGCCGACTCCGTCGTTCTCGATCCCCACAAGGCCCTCTTCCTGCCCTACGGGACAGGAGCCCTACTGGTGCGCAATATCGACTTGCTCAAGGCGGCACACAGCGAGTTCGCCGACTACATGCCGATGATCCAGAACGACCCGGACCTGATCGATCCCTGCGAGGTGTCGCCTGAGCTCTCCAAACCTTTCCGTGGCCTGCGGGTATGGCTGCCGATGAAGCTCCATGGCGTCGACCCTTTCCGCAATAACCTCGACGAGAAGCTCGATCTGGCGGAGTGGATCGGTGACCGGTTGCGCGCCCTCGACGGCCTGGAAATTCTCGCCGAGCCACAACTCTCGACACTCGCCTTCGCCGTCCGAACGGAAGACCTCTCCGTCGAGCGAGCCAACGAACTGACCCACGAACTGATGGCTGCCACCAACCGGCGTCGACGGGTCCACCTCACCGGCACTCAGCTCGGCGGCCGCTTCGCCGTCCGCATCTCGATCCTCTCCTTTCGCACCCACGGCGACCGCATGGAGGCCTGCCTCGAAGACATCCAAGCCGCTCTGGCCGAGGTGCTGGAATCCCGATCGGCCGCACGATGAGCAGCGCAGAGACCTACGACACCATCATCGTCGGTGGCGGCCCGGCCGGCCTTTCTGCAGCCGTGCATCTTGCCTGGCACGAGCGCAAGACCCTCGTTATCGATCGCCGCAGCGGACCGCTCTTCTTCACTCTCGAGACGCTCTACAACGTGCCGGGAATGCCCGAGACCCGCGGGATCGACATCCAGCGCCAGCTCAAGGCCCAGGCCGAGGCGCTGGGCGCGGAATTCGCTCGGGCCAACATCGCGGATGTCACAGGCTCCGCCGGCGACTTCACACTGACCTCTTCCGACGGCGAGACCTGGCAGGCCAAGACCCTCCTCTTGGCGACGGGAGTCGCCAGACATCACCCGACGATCGATGGTGATTTCCGTCCCTGCTTCAAATACGCCGGCAAGGGCAACCTCTACTACTGCCCCGACTGCGAAGCACCGCTGATCAAGGACCTGCGGACTGTGGTGATCGGTACCTCGACCGCCAACGGCGCCGCCGGCATGGCCCTTGGGCTGTCGCGCTACACCGACGACATCACGGTGCTGGTGACCAACGACACTGAACTCGACCCGGAGCGCGCCGGGCGCCTAAGCGAGCGCGGGATTCAGGTCGTCCGCGGAGATCTCGCCGAGATGGTCGGCAAGCGCAGTCGGTTGGAGGAACTCGTGCTCAAGGACGGCACCCGCCTGGCTGCCGAAGCCTTCTTCGTGTCGAGCCCGGCGGTGGGCCGGACCGACCTGCCGCAGAAGCTGGGCGTGGAACTGGCGCCGACCGGGAACCACGCCCAGGTCCGCTCTCAGCGCGGCGATACCAACATCGACGGCGTCTGGGTCGCCGGAGACCTACGACCGATGACACAACAGGTCTCGGTCGCGATCGGGACAGGGAACATCGCAGCCTTGATGATCGATCAGTACCTTCGCAAGCAGGACATCGACGTCAGCGAAACGTCCTAGTCCGGCCGCACAGTCCGCCCACTTAGTCCAGCCGCTCCGCGGCAATCAGCTCGTCACTCCCGAGCAATTCGTCGTCGTCGTTCATGTACCACGTCTGGCGGCGCGGAAAACGCACCCCGCCGGCCTCGACCTCACCCTCGAGGACAATGTACTCGCCATCGTTGGTCGCCGGGTCGTGGTAGAAGCGATAGCCCACCGCCCGCGCCGTTGCCGGGTCAAAGTAGAAGTACCAGGTGTCACCCCCCGTCTCCGGCTCATAGGTCACCGCCAGAACGCGCGCCGCCACACCATTGAACTCGCCCTCCGACCCGGCCCCGAGTAGGGTGCCCTCGTCGGCCAGCTTCATCGGGAGTCCCCACATGTAATGGTAGTAGTCGCGCATGCGGCGCCAACGCTCGCAGGTCACACCATGCTTCTCCGCCGTTTTCGGAGGGATCTCCGCCGAGCCGGCGAGTTTCAACTCGCACCGCTCACCCGGCCCGATCTCGGCCTCGATCAGACCGGCGTCGGACTCCCTGGTAGCGCCAAACGAGCCCACCCGATTGTCAAAGTCGAGAACGATTTCTCGAGTCGACCCGTCAGGCCGATGGGACTCGAGGGTCATGGTGAAGCGGCCCGCAACCCACGAACCGTCCGGATCGTGGTGCTCCAAGGCGGCTGCCAGGAGATGCGCGCCGCTGGTCTCCGCCGGGTCGGCGTCGATCAGGCCGGGCGCAAACAGGACGACGGTCACTGCAAGAGAGCGAGCGAAAGTCAGAGCGCCTCGCGCGATGCTCGAGGAGTCTGTCCCATAGGTCGATTCGGATGGCCACGCTAGCTGTTTGAGCATTGTCAATCCTCCAAGGTCCCGATCTCGAGTTGGCGCTCCTCGCCGGAGCCGTGGATGACGAGTCGCCAGGGCCGGCAGCAGACCTCACAGTCCCAGACCATCTCACCGGCGAGATCGCTCTCGAGCGCGATCTCGACCGTCTCTCCGCAGTACGGGCAGTCCACCAGCCGAAGGTCCAACTGAAGATCCAAGGGTTCACTCGTCATGAGGGTCCGATGCTACATGGCCACAGCCGCCAACGGCCTATGCCATACCCCTCTCTGCCCGAACTAGAATAGCTCCATGGACGCGGTATGGCTCGAAGGCGGCGAACTCTCGGTGCGCGAGGCCGAGATCCCGCAACTTCCCGAGGGCGAGGCCCTGGTCCGCGTGCTCCAAGCCGGCATCTGCAACACCGACCTGGAGCTCGTGGCCGGGTACTACCCTTTTCGCGGCATCCTCGGCCATGAGTTCGTCGGCCACGTCGAGGAGGGGCCCAAGGCACTGCGCGGCGCGCGGGTGGTCGGTGAGATCAACGCCGTATGCGGCGAGTGCACCCAGTGCACGGCGGGCCGCAGCAGCCATTGCCTTCGGCGCACGGTGCTCGGTATCAAGGATCGAGACGGCGCCTTCGCCCGTTTCCTCACCCTACCGGTGGCCAATCTGCACAAGGTCCCAGACGGGATCCCAAACGACGCGGCGACTCTGATCGAGCCCTTGGCTGCGGCCCTACGGATTCAGCAGCAGGTGCCCGTTGGCCCAGGCGTCCGCGTTCTTGTCGTCGGAACCGGGAAGCTCGGTCAGCTCATCGCGCGAACGCTATCCCTGGTCGGCTGCGATCTCGTGGCGCTCGGCCGCCGACCCGCCACGCTGGAAATGCTCCGCCGCCAGGGCCTAAGGACGCTTCAAGGCTCCGAGCTGGAGGAGCGTAGCTTCGACGTGGCCGTCGAGTGCACCGGCAACGCCGACGGCTTCGACCTGGCCCGCCGCGCCCTGCGCCCTCGCGGGACACTGGTCCTCAAGAGCACCTACCGGGGATCCCTGACCCTCGACGCCGCCCCCTTGGTGGTCGACGAGATCACCCTCTTGGGTTCGCGCTGCGGTCCTTTTGCACCGGCCATCGACTTGCTGGCCCAGCGAGAGCTCGACCTGGAGGATCTGATCGAGGCCCGCTACCCGCTCGCCGAGGCTCTCGGCGCCTTCGAGCATGCCGCCAGGCCGGGAGCGCTCAAAGTGCTGCTCCAGATGGACTAGGTCGCCCTTCTCACTCGAGGGTGGCCGGCTCTCTCAGCAGAGCCTCGAAGCGCTCGAGGAATCGGGCGACGTGCAGACCATCGACCAGAGCGTGGTGTACTTCGACCGAGACCGGCATTCTCCAGGCCCCTCCGAGCCTGCTGGTGCGCTTGCCGAAGACGATCCGTGGGTTGCTCTCGATCGTAGGACACCTCCGCGCGTGAGAAAAGCTGGTGAAGGAGAACCAGGGCAACACCGAGTAGTAGATCAAGTCGTCTCGATGGGGCTGGTCGTCGAGTGAGCCGGACTTGGGTGCCGACTGCAAGATCTCGCGGCCTTGCTTTTCGAAGGCCAGGTAGCCCTCGTCGTACTCGAAGTAGCCGAAGCCGAAGGTCTCGTCCTCCCTCAGGATCGTCGAACCGCCTCCCACCCGCGGAACAACCACGACATCGTCGCCGCGGATTCGCAACCGGAACTCCTCGATCTCGTTGGCGGCCCGAAGGCTGAGATAGAGAGCGCCGAGAAAGAACGAGCGCCGCTCGCTGGCGGCGAACTCGACGAGGCCGCTGACGTCCACCTCGGTGCAGACGTTGAAGAAGGGCTGCTCGTAGTCCTTGAAGAAGGAAAAATGGTCGCGCCGCCTCCACCCGGAAAGATCGAGGCGGCGGACCATTGGAAGGCTCCTAAGTGCGTTAGGGGTGCTCGGCCTACCAGATAAGCCGTGCGCCCAACTGAATCTGGCGCGGGTCGCCCAAACCGCTCTGCACCGTCCCGTCGAAATTGAAGATCAGGTTGGTGGTCTGCGGCGCGAACTGATTGCGCTCACTGAAGAGGTTGAACACATCGACAACACCCTCGAGCTCCATGTCACCGATCGCGAAACGACGCGCGATGCGGATGTCGAACGACTTGAATTCGTTGTCCTTGCGACCCAGGTTGCGCTGGGTCACCGAGCCGTCGGCATTGATCCGATCCTGAGGCGACTGGGCGACAGAACCGTCGGCGGTCAGCGAGAGCGGCTGTGCCGAGCGCAGACTGTAGCGGAAGTTGATGTCAAACTGGGCCGGCGCCTGCCAGAGAAGCCAAGCGTTGAAACGGTTCTTCTGATCGCGATCGGACAGCCCGAACTCCCTATCGAGCTGCGTGATGTCGGCGTAGCGGAAACTGAACGGGTCGCGCTCGTTGTCGTCGTCGGACTTGTCCTCCGAGGCAGTGTAGAAAGCCTGGGCCTGGACCTTGCCGCCGCGCTTGGTGACGCCGAGAGTATGGCCCGTGTATTCACTGCGAGCCGAGGACTCGACTACGGTCAGCACGTTGATGCCGTTGAACCCACCCGGCTCGAGGCCGGCACCCCAGGGCGAGCCCAGGGCTGGATCGTTGCGATTGGTGAACCGAGTCAGGTTCTTGGTCTCGGCGTAGTTGTACTTGTAGAGCACCGAGACATCAGGCCGCACTGCGTGCTCGACGGAGAACGAATACGCATCCGTCTCCGGAATCTCGAAGTTCTTGTCGAACACAAAGAGATCCGGCAGGAACGGATCGCCCAGCGCCGCGGTATCGATCAGCTCGGTGTAGGGCGGCGGCGGCCCGAGGATGCCGATCAGTTCGCTATTGCGAAACAGAGTTTGGCCGCGGGTGCCGTCGGTCGAGCGGGACGAGGCCAGAGCAAGACCCGGGACACGGGCGCCGTAGATTCCGGCCGTGGCCCGAATCACCGTCTTGCCATCGCTCTTGGGATCCCAGGAGATACCGACCCGGGGCTGCAGGACATCGTCATCCGGAATCGTACCGTCACCCGGGAACTCCTGCGGACCCGCCGCGGTGGTCACTGTCTGGCCAATGAACGGCTCGTAGAAGAGCTCGTCGCGCGGGGTGATGAGGCTCGGATTGTCGAGCTTCTCCCAACGCACGCCGTACTGAACAGTGAGGTTGGCGCGTGGCTTCCAGTTGTCCTGGATGAAGATCGCCGGTTCAATCTGAGTAATCGTCTGGGTGCCGGCCTCCTCGACCGTGTTCCCATTGGCTCCAGCCTGCTGGAGGTAGAGGAGCACCGGACCGGTGACACTGCTGCCCGCCGGACAGGTGTAGTTGGTGCCCGAGCTACCGTCTGAACACTCGACGTAGGTCGGGTCGGCGACGTAGTTGAGGAAGCCGTCGGTCGAACCAAAAATGAACCGGCCGTTGGCGAAACCGATAAAGGTCTGAAAGGCCTCCGTGCGGTTGTACTCGACTCCGGCCTTCAGGCTGTGGTCGCCCTTCTGCATGGAGATGCTCTCGTTGAACTGCTGCCGCGTATCGTTGTACTCGACCGGAATAAAGAACGGCATGCCGAAGCGGTAGGAGGAACCGAAGTCGAAAGCCGTGTCCGGCAGGGGCCGATTGGAACCGGCGATGTTGGGCCCGTTGTAGGGGCGAGGGCGCTCTTCCTTCGCCCACTGAACGCGGGCCTCGTTGAGCAGATTCGAGCCGATGGTCGAGATGTACGAGGCACTGACGGCGTTCGAGGAGTCCTTCTCCACCGCGTTGGCGCTGCGGCCCCACGAACCGACATCGAAGGTCCCGTTGGCCTGCTCCGAATCGGTGTGGGTGTAGCGCACCGTCAGGAGATTGCTATCGCTCGTCTGGGTGTCGATCTTGCCTAGAAAGACGAAGGCGTCGTCGGTCCGGGTGATGGGTAGGTTCTCGCCCGGGCTCCCCAGAGCGGCCAGAGCGTCGACGACCCGCTGCTCGATCCGACTGGGGTCGTTCTGCTTGGTCTGCTCTCCGTCCTGAATGTCGGCGGCAAGGAAGAAGAACGTCTTGTCGCTCTGGATCGGGCCGCCGAGAGTGAAGCCCGCCTGGAACTGCTGAGCCGGGAATTTCGGTTCCTTGGAGCCATCGGCGCGCTCGGCCTCGGTCGACAGCGAGTCGTCCTTGTAGAACAGATGGGCCGAGCCCTTGTAGTCGTTGCTACCGGACTTGGTTACCACGGAGACGAAACCGCCGGAGGAACGGCCGAACTCCGCGGGCGCTCCGTCGGGAACGACGACGAACTCCTGAATGGCATCGATGTTGAACACGAATGCAGGGCGTTGGCCGCCTCGCTGTTCGCCGAAGAACGGGTTGTTGAAGTCGGCTCCGTCCACGGTGATGTTGTTCTGAATGCCCTTCTGACCGTTGATGGTCAGCTCCTCACCGTCAGGACCCTGCACGATCGCCACGCCGGGAGTGAGCTTGGTCAACTCGAGGAAGTTACGGCCGTTGTTGGCGATACCCTGGATGGTCTTCTGGTCGATCAGGGTGGAACTCTCGATGCGGCTGGTCTCGATCAATGGCGCCTCGTCCGTCACCAGGATCTCGTCCCCGACGGCCGATATGGAGAGGGTCAACCTGAGGTTGACCGTGGCACCGACGGTCACTTGAAGCCCTTCGCGGATCAGAGTCGAAAAACCCTCGAGCTCGGCCGAGACGCGGTACGGACCCAGTGGCAGTCCAAGGGCACGAAATCGGCCCGAGGCGTTCGTCACCTGAGTCTGGGAGAAATTCGTCGCCGTGTTGAGCACGGTGACCGTGACGCCCGGCAAGACGGCGCCGGAGTCATCCTGCACCGTACCTTCGATGACACCGGTCGTTGACTGTGACTGCGCCATCACCAAACCGGTGGTAGCCAAACACAGAACAACCCAAGACGTAAAGACTCGCTTTGACAACATGCCCCGCCTCCTTCTGTTGGATCAAGTCTCTTTTTTGTTCTAACTTGGTAGGAAGAAGATACCACAGCCGCCGGCCTGTCCCGGCACCGCCGAACGGCCCGACACAGACCCGAGAGAGCCTGCTGATGCCAGCCGAAACCATAGAAGAAGTGATCGCCAACCTGGACTCCGTCATCGACCAGGCACGCAGCGAAGGAAGTCGCCTGGGCTACTTTCCGGCTCTCTACCGCAAGGTCACCCAGGCGGTCAAAACCGGAATCGAAGAGGGCGCATTCGACGACGGGGAGCGTCTCGAGCGACTGGACGTCATCTTCGCCAACCGGTACCTCTCGGCTTGGCAGGCCCACCGCCAGGGCCGACCTACGACGGCCTCGTGGCAGGCGTCGTTCGAAGCCGCCGCCAGCAAGAGGCCGATCGTCCTCCAGCACCTCTTGCTGGGAATGAACGCCCACATCAACCTTGATCTCGCCATTGCGGCGGCCCAGACCTCTCCTGGATCCGAGCTCCCAGCCCTGGAGCCCGACTTCCTCAAGATCAACCAACTGCTCGCGGATCAGGTCGCTGGGGTCAAGGCGAGCTTGACGGCCATCTGGCCCAAACTGGGAGTGCTCGACTGGCTGGCCGGCCGCAAGGACGATCGGCTGATCAACTTCAGCCTGACCAAGGCGCGCGATCACTCCTGGAATGTCGCCGAGGAGCTCAACGCTGCGAGCCCGGAGCAGCGCCAAGACAGAATCGAGACCGCGGATCACCGAGTCGCCAAGCTGGCCTGGCTCATCCTCAAGCCGGGGCCGATCGGCCGAATCAAGACTTGGATCGTTCGCACGGGCGAACGGGGGTCGGTCGAGGAGATCATCGATCTCCTTGCGTGAGGAACTGGACGGCGCGAGCTCTCTGGAGACAGGCTCCAGGGTCTTTTGGCTGCGCGGCGCCCCGATTGGTGTAAGGCGTGTCTGGCGGATTCAGGCGTCGGAAGCACTTTGTTCTGGTTGGCCAGGCCCGACCTAACCCCAACCAGAACAAAGTACTTCCGACGCCTTGAGGACAGGGACGGTTGCAGCTTCTCCCCGGGTCGTTTCTCCCTGGGCCGCTAGCGTAAGTCGGAAAAGCTGTAGCGACTCGCACCATCAAGGCGAGAAAGGGGTTTTCTCGAAATGGGGTTGGGATGGGCTGGCCATTTCGAGGAAAAGGGCTTTCTCGCCTGAATCCAGCAAACACGCGCCCGCCAGTCTCGAGAAATCCGAACCTACCCGAGGGGGTGGGTGCAACTGAGCTGCCACCCCACCCGCACGAACCTTTGCGCGCGCCCCACGGAGGAGTACATTCTTATTTGAGAAGAAACCCCGAAAAGAGGAGGCTCAATGAGTCCGCCTGACCACCAACTGCCCTCGAGTTCCTCACCACGAGTAGAGGATTCGGGGGCAAGCTAAGGTTTTGAGGCGCTCCTTCTGACCTCCGCGACCGGTCACGCCGGTCCGAGGCACGAGTTCAAGAGACTCCCGGACTGCAACCTCAGAGCCGGAACTCTCAAGAGACTGAGAGATACCAGGGCCCGAGTCGTCGGGCTCTTTCTCTTGCCACTGAACACCGCGGCCGCTCCTCGGGCCGCACCCACCCACGGCACGGATAGCCCTCCTGAGCCACCCGCGCGCCGCGATAGAGTCCGACCATGAAAGCGACCCTGGCTTGGACCCTCATCGCACTCGCCGGCACAACGGCCCAGCTCCAGGCCTCCGATTGGCCGCAGTACCGCGGCCCGTCCGGCCACGGCACCGCGCCAGCCGACGTCGCGCTTCTCGCCAGCTGGGAAACGACCGGCCCGGTTGAGCTCTGGCGCCAACCCGTGGGTGTGGGCTACTCGGCAGTCACAGTAGTCGGCGATCGCGTGTACTTGATGGACGCCGCGGACGGCCAGGATGCCGTGCTCTGCCTCGACCGGGCCGACGGTCGCCTGATCTGGCGCCAGCCGCTCGGCGAGAGCGCGAGCTCGGACATGGACGACAAGGGTCCCCGCTCGACCCCCGCCGTGGTCGACGGCTGGCTCTACACCGCCTCCTCGGCTGGGCGGCTGGTCGCGCTCGACTCCTCCGACGGCTCCCTCGAGTGGGAGTACGACCTGATGGCCGGCGGCAAGGCACCGCGGTTCGGCTTCTCCACCTCCCCCTTGGTCGATGGAGACCAGGTGTTGATTGAAGGCGGCAGCGCCGAGGAAAGTCCCGGGGTCTACGCCTTCGACCGGCAGACTGGAGAACTGCGCTGGACCGCGCTAGGCGGCCCAGCCGGGTACTCGTCGCCGATCGCGATCGACCTCGCCGGTCGCCGGCAGTACGTCTTCTTTCGTCGCGCCGGTGCCGAGGTCGTCTCGCTCTCGACCACGGGTGAGATTCTCTGGCGCCACACGACCGCCGCACTGGCGATCATTACGACGCCCGTGTTCCTGCCGCCGGACCGGCTCTTCGTCGCCAGCGCTGACGACGTCTTCGGCGGCTTGATGCTGCGGGTTGGCGCCGCCGACGGCGCATTCACGGTGGAAGAGGTCTGGAGCGAACGGCTGATGCGCAATCACTTCAACACCGCGGTCGCGGTCAACGGCCACCTCTACGGCTTCGACAATGGCACTCTGCGCTGTCTCGAAGCCGCGACCGGCACGAAGCGGTGGGCCAAACGCGGCCTGGGCAAAGGGTCGTTGATTGCAGCGGGTACACAGCTCCTGGTCTTGGGCGACGATGGGACTCTGGTGCTGGCCGAGGCCAATCCTGACGCCTTCGTCGAGAAGGGCCGAGTCCAGGCCATGTCCGGTCGCGCCTGGACTGCTCCGAGTTACGCCGCTGGCAGCCTCTACCTGCGAGATTTCGACGAGGTTGTCGCCTTCGATCTTCGGGCGTCCGAACCACTGGAGCCGCCCGAAACCCCGGACCCGGCGCCGAGCCCGGCCACGACCGAGCGCGCTACCGAGGGCAGGCCATGACTCGGCGGTTGACGGCAGGGATTGCTCTTGCTCTGGCGTTTTCGCTTGCGGCCCCGGCACAGGAAGCAGCCAAGGAGTCGCCGTCGGCCGAGGAGATCGTGGCTCGCTATGTGGCCGCGCGCGGCGGTGCCGACCGTTGGAGTGAGGTTCACAGTCTGCGCGCTACCGGCAGCTATTCCGCCTTCAGCTTCAAGGCTGGCTTCGCCTTGCTCCGTCAGCGCGGCGATTTCTATCGTCTGGACTTCGAGATGCTCCAATCGCCGGCGGTGCGAGCGCGCGATGATAGCGGTGCGTGGGGGCTGCACAAGCTACTCTGGCCGGAGCCGACACGACTCGACGAGAGCCCCTACAATCCCCAATTCGAGCGCGAAGCGGTCTTCGGGCCCTTGCTGCTGGATCCGACAACGCGCGGCGTATCGGTCGCAGCCCTCGGTCCTGGAGAGATCGATGGCATCACCACGGTCGGACTCGCCATAGTCCTCGAGGACGGACGCGAGGAGGTCTGGCACCTTGACGCCAAGACCTACCTGGAGGTGGCGATAGAGAGCGAGGTCGTCGATTTCACTCAGGCTCGCGATCCCGTGCGCCAGCGGACTTTCTTCGACGACTTCAGGCCGGTCGACGGGCTCGTCCTTCCGCACTGGGTCGAGCACGAGTTCAACCACCGTCTCGAAGGCATGACCATCGAAGCCTGGGAACTGAACCCCGAACTCGCTCCTGACGCCTTCAGTCCCCCGGCCGTGGATCCATCTGGGGACCAATAGACTTCAGGGACCAGCAAAAGCCGCTAGCGGTGCCGCCAAGCTGATCACTGAGCGCACGCTCGCGCCGAACGGCGGTACCAGTACCGTGACGGGTTTGGTGCCGATCGAGAGCCCTCCAGGCTACTCCTCGGCTGAATCCCCCAGGCCGGCCACGACCGCGCCCCAGTAGCGGAGATCCCCGGATTCGAAATTGTCCAGGAAGAGAGGCATCTCGACACCCCCGTATCGCACCTCCGAGGGACTGCCGAAGTCGAGTTCCGCCACGGGTCTCAGACCCGCGAAGGTGTGGCCGATCTTTCTCCCATCGGTCAAGCGCACCACTCTCGGGAAGACTGCCGCCCAGTCCGTCCGACGATTCTCGGTCGTGCTTTTCACCAGCATGGGCTCTCCGACCCCCACCAGATTTGTCGAGGCGACATTGGTCTGAATGAGAAACGTGTCGGTGGTGCCGGCCGTGGCGCCGGAGCCGTGATACAGAAACAGCGCGTTCTGTGGATTCGGAAGCCGACCGTCAACGCAGGTAAAGGCTTGCCGATTGGCCCGGGCACCGGGCAGCTGGATACTCGCGGTCCCCATCAGGTTGCCGGCGGGATTCAGGAAAACCGCGTGGAAGTTGGTGATCCCGAGGTCGGCGCGGGGCTCCATCACCCCGACAACGACGCCCGTGTCGAGCTCGCAGGTTCCGGTGTGCAAGTAGGTAAAGAGCGACGACGATGGCGGGAGGCCCGAGTTGAGCACTATCTGCTGAACCGAGAAGTCGAGGTGCGAGACCCTCTTGATGACGAAGTTGTTCGCGGTCGTCGCGCACGCGATGTAGCTCTCCTGCAGTGCCGAGGAGGCTGACTTGGCGAAGTGCCAGTTGCTGTTCACACCGCGACAATCGGGGATCGTCGTCTCGAGCACGAAGTCACCGGCGCCAGCCTTTGACAGGATGTTGATCCCGCTGCCGGGAAACGCCGAGGTGGCAACGATGCGGAGAAAGCCAACAGGCCCCTCATCTGCACCCCTCGACTCTCGACCCGAACTACCCCCACTGTCACTATCACTATCACTGTCACTGTCGGCGTCGCCCGAAGAGCCGCTACCGGATTCGGTGAGCTCATTGTGCAGCTCTCTAACCTCGACCACACCCGCTTCCGGCGTCCCGATGAGCACCTCGAAGGTCGTCGTGGTTCCGAAGTTGGTCAGATAGTGCAGGCTCGTGTCGTTGTCGAGGCCCTTGCCGTTGTTCGAACAACAGAGCCCATTGAGACTGGACTGCACGCCGGAGCTAGTGAAGTCGATGGCTCCGTGGGTGTCGACTCGACGCGAGAAGGGCCCTAGAACCTCAGCCGGCAGCGGGACCGACGCGTGGTAGTCGAAGCGATTGCCCGGCCCCGCGTTGTAGCCAACCAGAGTCTCGAAGCGGACCATCGGGCCCCCGCCCTCCAGTGGCGCGTTCAACCCTCGCATGGCGGCGGTCACGCTGAACGGGCCGGTTACGGGAAAGGAATCCCACTCAGTGAACTGGGCTCCGGCAGAAGCCGTCGACAGGATGCTCGTCGACAGGGCGAGCGCGATCGCTAGTTGTGCAACTCGGCAAGAGCGCGCGTTCAAGCAGGCGGGCTGAAGTTCGCGGGAAAGTCCCATGAAAGCCTCCTTCGCAGATCAAGTACTTGGATTGTGTTCGCGTAAGTCTAGCACCCACGACCGTTAGGCTTCAGGGACCGCACATCGGATTGCCGGTCACGACGACGTCGTCGATCAACCAGCCAACGAAGCCGTTGCCGATCGCATCCATGGAGTCGAATCGGAAGCGAATGCGCACCGTCTGGCCGGCAAAAGCCGCGAGCGAAACGGCCGAGCTGGTCGGTGAGTTGGCCGAGGGGTTACCGGAGTCGCGGCTGAAGACCACCGTGGCGCCGGTGCTCGTGACGACCTCGACCACGGTCCGGTCGAACGAGCCGCCGCCGAAGCTCTCGACCTGGCGTACGAAGTCGAAGCTCAGAGTCGAAGAGGCTGTCAGCCCAGTGACCTCGGGCGAGGTCAGGCTGCCCGCGGTGGCAGCCCCGGTGTCGTAGTCACAGCTCGCGTCTTGGCCGAAGTACGCCGCGGCGGTGAATCCTGGTGTGGCGCAAGTGCCGTCCGCCACCGCGTGCCACAGACCCGTAGCTTGCCAGCTTCCCAGCCCGCCTTCGAAATCGGCGCTCAGACCGCTCGCCGGACAGTTGGGAGTCAACGCGGCCAGCGCGGCCTCGGCATCGATGCGTGGCTTGTCGAGCCCGCTCTTGGCATCGCGAATTGCTACTCCGTTGTCGGCCAGCAGATCCCGCATTCCATCGTTGTCCAGTGTCGAGTCGGCTTCGATGAGCGCGGCCGCCACCCCAGCGGCAAACGGTGTCGCGGATGAGGTCCCGCCGAAGCAGGTATTCGTCCCGCCGCCGGCGGCCGCGGTCGTAGCGCAATTCGACGGCGCCAAGATGTCGAGAATGTCGGCACTGTTCGAGTAGCAAGTCACCAGATCGCCTTGCGTGCTGTTGTCGAAACAGGCTCGCTGGTTGTTCATGGCGCAGCCGGAATGGAATTGGCTGTTGCAAGCCGAGGAGCTGACGCAGAAACCGGGGCCCCCGACATTCGCGTCGTAGACCGCCCCGACGCTGATCGCGTTGCCGATACAAGCCGGCCGCGAGATCTCGTCGCACAAACCCTCGTTGCCCGAGGCCGCTAACACGACAAGCCCTGCCGCAGTGGCGGCGTTGACCGCATCCCGCAGTCCGCTGCTCGAGGCCTCGCAGGCGCTGACATTGCCGAAGCCCAAGGCGCCGAGGCTCATCGAGACGACCCGGATATCGAAGTCGTCACGGTGGGTGACGGTCCAGTCGATCGCACCGACCAGATCGCCATCCAGAGTCGGCTGGCCGCAGCGCATGGCGCTCTGCACCTTGAGGAAGACGACTCCAGCGTCAGGAGCCGTCCCCGTGATGCCGCCACCGTTGCCTGCCGCCACACCGGTCACTGCGGTGCCATGGCTCTGGTCTGTACAGTCGATCGTTGGATCCGAGTCGTTGTCGGCAAAGTCATGCCCGCCGAGGATCTTGCTGTTGGGGAACGCCGACTGACCACCGAAGGCCGCGTGATCGTGGTCGATGCCGTCGTCGATGATGGCGATGGTGACTCCCTCGCCGGTAATCCCCATGTCGTGCAGGGCATCGACTGCGGCTAGCGGGTGCGACTGACCGGACATCTTGTAGTAGAGCGGCAAGATCTCGATGCTCGCGACATCCGGCAACTCGGCCAAGGCCATGATCGCGGCCTCATCCGCGACAGCCGAAAACCCGAAGACGTTCTTGTACCGGTTGAGCGTCCGGTACTCGCCCTCCAACCGGCTGGCCAGGACTTTCTCTTGCATCGCTTCGACACCGCGCTGCAGCCGAGCCATGCCTCCGGCCGTGCGCAGGTTCATCGAAGACGCGGCCATCTCCGCCGGACGCTCGAGGAGTACCCTCACCCGGAACTCGGGGGCCTCCGCCACCCGCGCCATCGGGCCGTGCTCCTCCATCGCCAGCCGCAGGGCACCTTGAATCTTCTCGCCGGACGGCTGGGCGAAAACCATCACTGGAGCCATCCATAGAGCAATGAGGGCCACTGACAACAGGTCGCGAACTTTCTTCACCATGCACCTCCTGAGCTGGGGCTTCACACACACAGGCGCCCAGGCGTGCTCTTCGTTACCTGGCGTCGATGCGGCGCGGGCTCGCGGCTCGAGCTGACGGTGCAGCAACCGTTAGGCGAAACGGCTAGCCAGGCCCTAGAAGGAGTAGCTCGTCCAGAGCATCCACTTGTCGGTAGTCGCCCCCAATTGGTCGGCGTCATAGAGGGCGACCTTGAGCGCAACCGTCTGCGCCCAGTCCGTCTTGTAGGCCACCTGGGCGTCGAGCTCGTCTCCATAGTGGAGCGAGCCCGTCGCCGCCTCGAAACGGTGGTAGCGGGTGAGCCAACTTATTGGGCCCCGCTTTCCGTTGAGCTGGAGGTAGGTGTCTACCAGGCCATCTGCCGGAGTGTTCAGGAATACGTCGGCCCAACCATTGAATTTGTGCAGCGTCGCCAGAGGCGTGGTGAATCGCCCTCCGGGCTCGGTTCCGTCAAGCTGCTCGTACCCGGCTCGCACGTTGATCGCAGCGCGGCCCGCGCCAATCATGGCGTGCAGGTAGCCGGCGTCGACCCGGTTGGGATTCTCTCCCAGATCGCTCTGGGTGGCCCACTCGAGTTCCCAGAGCCCCTTCCAGTCTCCCAACTCGCGACTACCTGACAACTCCGCCCCGAAAGTGGAGGTAGAGAGCCCCGCCATGGAGGCGTCGTCCCAGTCCAGAGACAGCACATAGGCCCGAGCGGTGACCGGCTTGCCGGCCCACTTGACCTGGGCCACATGGCCCGCAAGATCGCGATTGTCGCCGAAGATGCGACGTACGCTATCCAGGTAGGCGTAACTCAACGACAGCCGGTCGTTGAATTCATGGTCCAGCCGCAGGCCGTCGAACGACTGGTGGTTCTGCCGCCAGCCGACGTTGCCGACGAAGCGGGCATCGGCCAGCACGATCTCCTGGCGCCCGAGGCGCAAGCGGCTATCTCCCGGTGCGAGTTCGAGGTAGGCCTGATTGATCTCGGTCAACGCCGGATCGGCCACCACGGCGCGGTCCATGACGCCATTGTCCAACGAGCCAGCGCCGCGGTTGACGTAGAGATCGTCGCCGAGGACGCTGACGTTCTCTACCTCGATGAAGAACCGCGCATGGCGGAACTCACCGGTCTTGACTGCCAGCGCCGTGCGCAGAGTCGAGGCCCTGGCGTCGTCCTCGGCCGCTACGTCGCGCGAGACGTTCTCGAAGCGATAGCGCAGAGCCACCGCCACATCCGTGTCCTCCAGGGCGGAAGCCAGGCTCCCGGCAAAAGACGGCGACGAGTTAAACAGGGTCACTAGCAGACTGATCCAAATCAGGGGGCGGGTGCTTGATGTACGCATCAGAGTTCTCTCCTGGCGGTTGGTGGGACGCCCGATGTCCACAACGAGCATCCAACAACGAGGCTAACCAGCCCCCTGGGCCGCTGCGCCACCCGATCGGGCAGGCGCAGTTCGAGGCTGGGTCCAAGGGACGGACGAATCGTCCAAGTCATGGACTCGGGTGTCGGATACGGGCTGACGGGATCGACCTCAGCGCCCGCTGGACCGGGCTGTGGCGCTGGACCTCCAACGCACTGAAGCCTGGCATCGCTCTTGCTGTAAAAGACCACACAAGTACGCATCTCGACATTCGCCCCAGAGCCACCAGACTCAGTTCAGGAAGGAACCGATGCTCTCCGAGGAGGACGGACACACAACCACCGATCCAGTGAGCCTGATCCGCAGGCTCTGCGAAAAGAAGGGCTCAGCGGTTCTCATCCTCCAGGACGATGGCCGCCGGGGCGAGGTTCACCTGCACTGCGGCCGCATCGTTCGAGCGTCGTGCGGCGACCTCTACGGTGAGCAGGCCCTCTTTGGCATGCTGATGTGGCCCAGCCCGAGAACCTGGATTGCTCCACTCTTCGAGCGCCCGGAGGTCAACGTCTTCAGCGACTTTCGATTCCTCGGCCGGGGAGACGATTTGGAGGCCAGCCCGGCCACCGGCGGCTGACTCCCACCCCCTCGCGGCCTAGGGAAAGAAAGTCTCGGCGTAGGCGACCGAGGCGTGACCAATCTCCGATCCGATCACTCGACCCGGCAGGTCATCGGCCGGCGGGTGGATGCCGCCCCAGATGCGAGACAGGCTCGTCTGGTCCGAGGCGTCGTGGTAAGTCGCCCACTGAAGGGTGACATCGACACTCGGGCCCTCCTCGAAGACCAGGAACTCGTTCTGCTCGCAGAAGAACTCCCCCAAGCCGCCGGGGAAAAACGCGGAGCCGGTGATCTGAGTCATCACCTCCGACGCTGCTCGGCTGAACGTGCTGTGGCCGGAGATGTAGCCGGCGAAAGGCGGCGTCACGAACGTGGGCCGCTGATAGGGCCACCAACGGGCCGCCCGAATCCAGCCGACGCCGGCGACATCGGTGTCCGGGTCGTCGATGAATGCTGGGCCCCGCCAGGCGTAAAGCGCGATCTCGTCGATGTACGCCCCCAAGTGCTCGTGCCGTTGCCCGGGCGCTGCGCTGTCGGGCGTAATGAGCTCGATCAGCCCGGGATAGAGACGTACGCCATCCGGGTGGTACGACGGCAGGTTGGGGTCCGACGCCTGCCCGAGGTTGTAGGCGATATGGCGCAGGGCCGAGACCGGGCGTAGAAAGTCGAACCAGCCTTTGATCCCCCAGGCCGCAATCGCGCTGTCGTGCATCGCTCCGCCGAGCACGAAGTAGGTCCGAGCGTCCCACTCCAAGTCATCGAGGATCGGGCCCGCACCGCGCCAACGCTTCTCGAACAGCGGATGGTCGGCGACATAGTTGGCGATCGTGAACCAGTGTCCGGGTGGGGTCTCGGATGCCGGGCCGTCGGCCCAGAACTCAGCGAGCACGCGGGCATAGTCGCCCCGCGGCACGACGTTGGGCGCGTAGGGCAACCCCGTCTCGGGGTTGAGCGGGTGCCCGGTCCCGTAGTCGCCACCATCGAAAAAGTCGTAGTACGACGCCCAGTCGCTCGGGTCAGGCAGCGGTGTGTTGCCGATCGCTCCCGGCGAGATATCGATCATCACCCCATCGCTCGGATCGAGATGGCTCGACCAGACGGCGTCCATCTCGAAGCCCCAGGTGTAGTACTCCGAGCCAAGAAGCGGCGGCGGACCAGGGTTCTTGTAGACCCAGTAGTCGAAGTCGTCGCGGCGAAAAATATCCAGGTCGCTCGGCCTCAGCGCGAACGGATAGACCTGCCCCCACTCGGGGCTCAGAAACTCCGGGAAGCCACCGATGATGATGTTGCCGCTCTGGTCGATGAAGAACTCGAGGGCTAGGGGCTGCCAGCGGTTCGGGTTGACCAGACCGGGGTTGCCCGGCAGGTCCGGCAGCAGCGGGTGGTTGACCTCGGAGTAGTAGCGATTGCGATAGTCCTTCTCCTCGTTGGCGCCGTCGTCGTGGAAGTGCTCGAGGATCGTCGCCGCGATGCGATTGCCGAGAGCGGCGGGATTGTGCCCGACTGTCGAGTTGTAGTCGGCCCGCAGGCCAAGCTCGGCCATCTTGTTCTTGAACAGCGCCAGGGTCGGGCCGGCGGCCGGCGACCTAGCAAACCGCTGACTGAGGATCCGGTAGCAGGCGTAGCTCATCGTGATCCGCCGCGCCACAGCTCGCTTCGCCACCGTCAGCTCGTACTTCTCCAGGTGCAGGTAGTTGCTGGCGCTCGGGTCGTAGGCTGCCCACGAGTCCCACATGGCGATCGAGCTGTGAAAGAGGTTGCGGGCATGCACCGTGGGTCGGGCGAAATCGATCCGGATCGCGTCCAGTAGCAGCTCGTTCCACTGACGGGCGATCGACTCCTCCCCCGCCGCCGCGAAGCCGGGCGCAAGCAGGGCCAACGCCAGGATCAAGGGTCCAACAAACCGGAAGTACGAAGCGAACCGCATATCGGCACTCCTATGTCGCCACTCCTAGGTCACGGTCACAGCACGGCGAGCAAGCGCCGGACCGTCCTTCATGCCGTCAAAGATACAACCTTCGAAGGCGGGATGCGACACCGTCGGCGCCAGCTCGTCAGGTCTATCCGAGGGCGCAATCCTTCTGCCAGTCCATCTCGGAAACTCGCTTCAGGCATCCTTGACGCCCTCCAAACGCCGACTCTAGACTGGCCATCAGTTCACGAGCCTACTCATCTATGGCAACCGAGGTCCGGCCTCGGGTTGGAGGTCACGTCATGCACGGCTACACCAAGCGCTCTTTTCACCTCCTCGCGGCCCTCCTGCTGGCAGTCCCAGCCGTCTTGGCGACCGCCACTGAGGCCGAGGCCAGATCCGCCGACGAGAACCAGGAGCCGCAAGTGGAGCTTCGCCACTTGGGCACCGTCCCGCTGATGATTTTCGATGAGACTTCCGACAGCGCCACGATCCACAACAAGACCGAGGAGGGCTACATCGACTACGCCTGGCGGTCGTTCATCGCCCTCAACCAGCCGGCACAATCCAGCGCCCAGGGCCTGCACCCGAAGAGAGGATCGGATCTGTCCGACCGGCCCGTGGTCTGGGAGACCTGGCCGCAGACCGGCCAGGTCTTCCTGCCCTCCTGCAACTGGGACGACTATCCCACCTGGGACGAACTTCAAGAGACACGGCCGCTGTGGCCCGACCCAACGTGTGCGTCTCCCCTACCTCAGCCTCGGCCCTGCCCGCAGGATGGCTCGATCGTTCTGCAAGCGATCAACCAGCCGGGACTCTCGATCCGACACGGAGCCGTCGGACCGTTAGCTGATCAGACCGGCAACTACGTGCGCTATCAAGTGGGGCTCAACCGGACCTACTTCGAGTACGTCAGGGCCAACAAGTACTACCAGGCGGACAGGCAACTGCCCGCCACCTTCGAGGACCTACCGCACGACCTCCCGGGCAAGCCCGGCATGATCGAGTACAAATCTGCCTGGAAGGTGCTCGACAGCGGCGAGGACCGCAGCCGCTTCTACCGCCGCAAAGCGCATTTCGAAGCGTTGCCCCGACCCCGCCCCTCCGAGCCTCTCGACCCTCCGGACGCCTGCACCGGCCCCAAGCCCGTCGGCCTGGTCGCGTTTCACATCCACCGCCGCACCGCCTTCGGCCATGTCGCGATGACTTTCGAACAGGTCGACAACGTGGAGATCCTCGAGCCGGCTCGACTCGCCCGCGGAGCCATGCCCTCGTTCAACCCAGGCCTCTTTTCCGCCGACCCACCGCCCTACGGCCCGCGGGGCTTCCAAGGGCAGAAGCCCGACCTCGTGAGCTACGAAAGCTGCCCGGAGCAGGGCTTCAACTGCGTGACCAACGGTCCAACCCGCAATGTCTCCCGAGCCACTCCGCTGCCGGTGAGAGTGCAGCAAGCCAACGCGCGCTATCAGGCCTTGATGCACCGAGCAGGCAGCGTGCTCCAGCACTACCAACTGATCGGAGTCCAACACGCTCGCTCCGACTGCAGCCGCGATTGGGTCAACGGAAAATGGTCACCAGGGTGCCCCTCGCCCAACACCGACGTACTCATCAACGCCGCGCTCGAGTCCTACACCCAACTCGTCAACCTCCAAGGCCAGACCCAGAACTACAGCTGTCGGGGCTGCCATCAGCACGCGAGGCCCTGTGGCGTCGGTTGGGACACTGTAGAAGTCTACGAGGGCAGCCTCATGAGCTACCTCCTGAGCAAGGCCAAGGGCGCCGATACGACGTTTGATGACGCCGCCAGGGGCTACAACTGCAATCAGTAGGTGAACTGCTCTGCCCCGGATCTCTGGGGTCGTGGCTCGACGACGCGCTCGCGGCGAGATTCGAACTCGAATTTCGCAGCTCGCGGCGCGGCGCCCGCGCCAAGTCCGTTTGGTAGAGTCTCTTGATGCAAATCCACTACCTGGAGATCGTGACGCAGGACGTCGACGCGGTGTGCGCGACCTACGCACAATTACACAACGTTGCGTTCAGCGACGCCGAACCAGGGTTGGGCGGGGCTAGAACCACGCCGCTGCCGGGTGGCGGAATGGTGGGAGTGCGCGCACCGATGCACGAGGCGGAGGAACTGGTCGTACGTCCCTACCTGCTCGTCGACGACGTGGAAGCCGCGACCAAGGCGGCTGAGTCAGCCGGCGCCGAAATCGCTCACCCACCTATGGAGCTTCCCGGCTTCGGCACCTTCGCGATATACATCCAGGGCGGCATCCACCACGGCCTCTGGCAGGTCTGAGCACGGCGGCCGAGCCGCTCCGTCGAGCCGCTCCGTCGAGCCGACAGGGCCCTACTGCTGGACCACCGACCACGCCGAAGTGTCGCCAGACTCGAAACCGTCGGCGAAAAGTCCGCCGATGCGGTAGTCGGTGATGCAGCCATCCGAGAGGCCTGAGGCACGACGGTTGTCCCGTTGGTCTTCGATGCCGGTGGGCTGCCCCATGAAGACCACCTCGGGGTTGGACCATTGGGTGACGCGGGTGCAGCCGCCCTGGCACTGGTTCGAATACGACATGACCGTGCGGTAGGAGCCGCTGACGAAGTGACCGTAGCGGTACGGATAGCTGCCCGCCCCCGGCGGATTGGCATTGGCGGGATCGTGTTCGAGGCCCATGTTGTGGCCATGTTCGTGAGCGTAGGTCAGGTTGCCGACCGCGCACCCACGCGCAGTGACCTGGTGCACCGAGTCCGGATTCCCTCCAGGCCCCCAATTGATCGGTAGCTGACCGATGCCGCAGAACCCGCCGCCGTCCTGGGTGATCAGAGAGACCAGATCCGCCTTGAGCGTGTCTCGTAGTGCCGCGGTCACGGCATCGCCAGCCAACCAGTTGAGATCCGTGCCACTGCTGCCGGAATCATCATGATTGGCGAGAGCGGTGCCCACCAGACGAAATCGAATCGGCATCTCCGAGTTCACGTACGCCGTGTTGGTGTTGTCAACCGCCGCCTGAATCAGCGCCTCGATCTGAGGCACGCCGCCGGAGGCATCACGGGCCTGGGGCGTGTACAGACTCAGCACATCGACACTGGCCACGGGGTCGGTGGGATTGGGGCAGGGATCGACATCACCGAGCTCTCTCCTGGGCCCGGTGGCCGGAGGCGTCCCGCAAGCAGGAAAACGATCCTGCTCGATCAGATCCACCGACTGGCCGCCATCGGCCAGAGTACGAATCTCCCAAACGGAATCTCTTGTCGTGACGAGCCCGACCACATAGCCCTGCTCGAGAGTCAGCGTCACTCCACCGCCAGCCTCGTCCAACGAGCTGCCGCGCCACGCCAGCGCACCCGGACCACGCCTTTCCAGGCTCGAAAGCCGCGCAAAGAGAGGCGCAGCGCCCGGAAGATCGAGCCGCAGTTGCGTTGGAGCCGCGTCCAGCAGCTCGAGATCTATCGACACCCGCTGGCTGGCGACAGTCGCCAATCCCGGAGGGACGGGTCCGGCAAGAGGGCTTAAGAGTGCGGGAGCCGGCTGAGAGCTGGCGGCCAACCCAGCTGAACCGCATAGAAGCAAGACCGAAAACACCCGTCGGACAATCACGAGAAACCCCTTGAGAAACCTCGTTTACCAGCGCGGGCGAGAGTAGCAAATCAGTTCACCTCGATCTGTGATCGAACCCACGGGCGACCTACCGTTCCATTCCACCGCCAGCCATTCCGCCAGCAGGTGCGACTCGGCGGGCGATCTCGAGCTGTCATCGGCCTCTGGCGGCCCTATCGTGCCCCCATAGAACACAGGTCTCAGAGACACCTCTCCGAAACTTGAGAGGCATAATCTGAAAGGCTTAAATTGGTCGGGACGGGGAGATTTGAACTCCCGACCCCCTGAACCCCATTCAGGTGCGCTACCAGGCTGCGCCACGTCCCGACCGGTGGGGTACGAGACTCGCTCTAGGCCAGGATAAAGGCCGGATCGCGGGTCTCGCGGAAGCGAGATAGTACAGGCGGGGCGATTCAGGGGCAAGGGTCCAGCCGTCCTCGCTGAAAGGAGCGGCGTCAGGCCGGGCCGAGGGGTCTGGAGGCGAGGACCTCGACACCCGCTGCAGTCCGACTCAGGAACCGTCCAAAGCCGATAGAGCGGCGCCCCACCGCCCAATCTCCAAGAAGGCGCCGCGTGCCCCTCGGCCCGGCCTGACGCCGCTCCGGCTCAGCACTTCAAGACAGTCAGGGAACCGTAGCCGACCAAGCCGAAGTATCCCCAGACTCGAAACCATCAGCGAAGATCGGCCCACAGTTCGTGTCGCAGTACTCGAAGCCGCCGATATCGAGCGTCGACTCAAGGGGCCGCGGCTCCTGCGCCAGGTGCTTGACGTACTGCAGAGCCACTGGATGATCGGGTAGAACGTCAGGATGGAGCGCCGTTCCCGCATCGACGCCGTCTGCATCGAATTCGAGGTGATAGTCCTGCCCCACCTCATCCACGAAGCCAGGGCTCGCCCCTTCGACCCCGGAGCCGTCATCATCGATTGAGCCGGTCAGGCTGCCGTGGGTATCGACCCACCCAGGCTTGGTCCAGTTGTTTCGCAGGGTCAACGCGCCGGCTTCGTTGAGCATCGCCAGGCGGTTGCCTTGGGCGGTGACGTAGAGGATGTTGTTGCGCACATCGGCCGACTCGTCGTTGGTCGAGAGGCGAAGGAGCGTCGTGTTGCCCGAGCGGGTCGAGACCAGGGTGTTGTTATAGAAGTGGAGCGTTCCTTTGCGGTACTGAGCGTCGTCGCCGCCGTCGCCGCCGTAGTGGACGATCTGGCTATTGCCCTCATTGTCGGGCTCGATCAGGACGTTGCCGTAAGCGTGGGTGGCGCGATAGTCGGGGTGGTTGATGACTTCGCTGTCGTCGGCCTCGACGAGGTCGAGTTGCCGGTTGCCGCCTTCGATCCAGTTGTAGCGCACGATGAGCCCGGCTGAGCGGTCTTTGAGGTTGTTGCCGTCGGTGCCGGGGCGCAGCGGGCCGAAGCGGTTGTACTGATAGGTGATGCCGATCGCGCTGGTGTAGGTGTTGTGGTGGAAGGCGCTACTGTCATTGCCGTTGTCGTGGATGTAGTTGCTTTCGATCAGCAAGTCCTCGGTCTGGCCGTTGAAAGCGCCGCTGAAGAGACCGTTGCCGGAATCGTGGAGTTCGCAGTTGACTATCGTCAGATGCGCCGCCTTCTCGATGTAGATCGCTGCGGCATTGTCGGCATAGTTCTGGAGGTTGCCGTCGGTATCGGTGAAGGTAAAGGGCGGCCGGCCGGAGCGGACTTCGAGGTTCTCGATCTGGATGTAACTCGGCAATCCGTCGGCCGGGACGTTCGACCCACCGACCTTGATAACGCCCCGAACCTCATTCCAGAAGTCGAGCGCGGGTCTGGTGATCGCATCCCGCCCGTCGATCACCGGGCGCTCGCCACTGGGGCCCAACACGCCACTGACCAGAATCGGCTGCGCTGGGGTGCCCAGGGCATTGAGCACCCACTTCTCCTTGTAGGGCGTGGCCCGCCAGTGGATGAAAACGCGGTCACCGGCTGCCAGAGACTCCCACGGAACGTCGCTGACGGCGGCCAGAGGCTGGCCGGGGCCAACGTGGTAGTCGGTGGCCAGCGCGGCGGAGGCCGCCGAGAAGGCAATCCAAGCCACAGCAAGAGTCCTACGGGCGATCACACCCGGAACTCTAGGGCGGCTCGGCCGGGCTAGCTGTGGAGTGCGCCGCGCCGCTCGTCGGCGCGAGGCGAGGCCGGCGGGGCCTCGAGGAAGCCCGACTAGTGCTCGAGGAAGTCGAGGATGTCGCGAGCCTCGGTCAGGGCCTTGTCGATTCCGGCTCGAAGTTTGCCCAACTCCTTGGACTCGACCGCCTCTTCCGCTTCGCTGGCCTTGGCCTTTGCTGCCGCTTTGGGTGCTGCCTTCGGCGTCGCCGGCTTGGCCGTCTTCTTGGGACCCCCATCCGCCAGCTCGATCTCGAGCTTCTTCTTGGCCCCGGCGATGGTGAAGCCCTCGTCGTAGAGCAACTCCTTGATCCGCCGGATGAGGGCGAAATCGTCCTCGCCGTAGACCCGCTGACCCGACTTGCTCTTGCTGGGGCTCAGAATTGCGAACTCAGTCTCCCAATAACGCAGCACGTAGGGCTGGATATCGAGGATCTTGCAGGCCTCGCCGATCTTGTAGTACAGCTTTTCCTTGGCCACTGCCATTACCTGTTCGCCTAGCTGTCGCCGCCCCTACCGGGCTTGACGACCGCTTCCTTGAGTCGATGCGCGGGACGGAAACTCAGGCCATTGCGGGGCGGGATGAAGATCCTCTCGCCACTCGACGGATCGACTCCCATCCGGCCTTGACGCGCCACCACTTCGAAGACGCCGAAGTTCTGGATCTTGACCGCGTTGCCGTCGAGCAGGCTCGTCTTGACGGTGCGGAAGATCGACTCGACGATCTCGGCAGCCTCGTGCTTGGTCAGGCCGCCGTGGCTGCGGTACACCAGCTCAACCAGGTCGGCCTTGGTGCGGCTCCCCCGTTTCGTCGTGTCGTCGATCATCGGTTCCTTAGGTGCCACACGAGGCTTGGTGCTGCCTCAAACTTGAGAATGTACCTCTGAAGTAACGCTTGAAGTATAGAAGCTGAGGTGTCTCGCTTCAAGGCTCTCGGGCGAGAAACTTTCAGTCCGAGGTGCGGCGCCGGATCACCAGCCGAACCGGGATACCCGGGAGGTTCAACTCCTCCCTTAAAGCATTTTCTAGGTATCGGCGGTAGCTGTTGTTGCGCTCGATGGTGCGGTTGGCGAAGAGCATGAATGTCGGGGGCCGGCTACCGACCTGGGTGGCGTAGTAGAACTTCCATGACTTCCCCTGCAGGGTCGGAGGCCGATGCCGGGTCACGAGCTTCATGAAGAGTTCGTTGACCCCTGAAGTCGTCATCGTGAAGCCGTAGGCCTCGAGCGCCTCCTCCACCGCCGGCATCAGCTTGTCGAGCCCGCGGCCGCTCTCAGCAGAACTGTTGACTCGCCAGGGCGAGGCCATCAGCTCGGCGAGCCGCGGCCACGAGTCGTCGAGGCGCTCGCGGCCCTCTTCGTCGAGGAGGTCCCACTTGTTGATTACGACCACCGCCGCGCGGCCCAGTTCCCAGATCGCTCCGGCGATCGCCAGGTCGCCGGTGGTGACGCCCGCCGAAGCATCGATCACAAGGATGGCGAGATCGGCGTCGGCGATCTGGCGTCGCGCCATCATCACCGCCAGTTCCTCGGGTGGATCCTCCACTCTGCTGCGGCGACGGATCCCCGCCGTATCGACCAGCAGGTACGACTCGCCGTCCCGCTCCATAACCGTATCGATCGGATCGCGGGTGGTACCCGGCTTGGGAGAGACCAGAGCGCGCTCGCTACCGACCATCCGGTTGAGCAGACTGGACTTGCCGACGTTGGGCCGGCCGACGATCGCCAGGCGTGGAATGTCGGACGGCACTTCGCTGGGGCCGCTCGGCGCGAGGCTCTCGACGGCGTCGAGCAGTTCGCTCACGCCGCGCCCATGTTCGGCCGAAACCGCGACCCCGGAGCCGAGACCCAGCCGGGCAAATTCGTGGACGTTGGTCTCGGCGATCTTGGTATCCGACTTGTTGACTACCAGGACGGTCGGCTTGCCGGTGCGGCGCAGGCCCTGCCAGACCTCCTCATCAGCCGCGGTGATCCCTTCCTTGCCATCGACCACGAAGAGCAGCACGTCGCTCTCCTCAACCGCGGCATGGACCTGGCGGTTGAGTCCGATCGAGTCCTCGCCGAGGATCAGCCCGCCGGTATCGATCAGATGTACCGAACGGCCGGGACCGAGTTGAAAAGTGCCGGTGATGCGATCCCGCGTGACGCCGGGCTTGTCGTGGACGATCGCCTGCCGGCGGCCGACCAACCGATTGAACAGGGTCGACTTGCCGACGTTGGGCCGCCCGACGATAGCCATCGTCGGCGCCCGCACTATGCTGCGCCCGCTATCACTGGATGCCTACCGAGTCACTCTTGGATGGCTCGGAAGAGGACGCGCCAGCCGTTCTGGTCGCGCTTGAGCTGATACTTCACCCGGTACGACTCTTCGACGTCTTCGGCCAGCATCTCGCCGGAGCCCAGGGCGTGCATGCGCACCGTCCACACCTCGAGTGTGCTGACGAAGGCGTTTGAGTTGTTCCACGTGTGCGTGCCTTCGATAGTCAAGCTGTGAAACTCGGGCGCCAGGTAGCGCCCTTGATCCACCAGGTTCTGGACCAAAGCCTGGATTCTCGCCAGTTCCTTCTCGGCCGTATAGGGCCGCAGGGTCTCGATGTCGCCCCCCGCATAGGCCTCTCCGAGCACCGGTAGGTACTCTTCGAGCGCGGCCGCGATACTGGCGGCCTCGTCGGCTTTGTCGGCCTCACTCTGCCAGCAGCCCGCGAGCAGCACTAGAGCCGGCCCAAGGCACCAGACCAGGACGGGAGAGGGGGTACGTCGCACGGCGGCAGTGTAGCGTAATGTAGCCCAGGTTCGAGGCCGGCTAGCGCTGCCGCCGACGGCGTCCCTGGCGCCCTCGTGGCCCGCTCCCGGCTCTGCCTGATGGCCTACTCGATGGGCTACTCGATGGCTTGGCCTTGGAGCGATCCGGCTGGCCGGCCGGCACGAGATCGATCAGCCGGCGGATGGGATCGACCTCTTTGATCTTGACCTCGAGGCGGTCCGCCAGACGGAAGCTTCTATGGTGGCGCTTGCCTTCGAGCTTGTGAGCCGCCGGGTCGTATTCGTAGAAATCGTCGTCTAGGTCGCGCACGGCGACCAGACCATCGACGAAGAAGTCCTCCAGTTCGACGAAGAGGCCGAAAGGCTCGACCCCGGTGACCCGGCCCCAGAGCGTCTCGCCGACGCGGTCAGCCAGCAGGCGCACCAAGCGCCAGCGCCGGAGCTCCCGTTCGGCCCGCTCGGAGCGGCGCTCCCGGTCCGAGCAATGAGCTGCCATCGCCGCCAACCGAGCGGACTCGCTGGCAGCCGGCTTGCTCTCGGCGCTCTTGCCGGCGCGCAGGGCACGCAGTTTGCGATGCACCACGAGGTCCGGGTAGCGCCTGATCGGGGAGGTGAAATGGGTGTAGTGCCTCTTGCTCAAAGCATAGTGGCCGAGATCCTCATTCTCGTAGCGGGCGCGCTGCATCGAACGCAAGACCAGGGCGGCGACGAAAGGCTCCTCGTCGCGACCGGCAAAGGTGGTCATGACCTTCTGCAGGACGCTCGGGTGAAGGCCCTCGAGATCCTCCGGCATCTCGTAGTCCAGACCGAGGAGGATCTCGCGCAGCTCGTTCAGCCGCTGCGCCTTGGGCGCATCGTGGACCCGATACATCGCCGGGCCGTCGTGCGAGAAGAGTTCCGCCGCGACCGCCTCGTTGGCGGCGAGCATGAACTCCTCGACCATGCGATGGGCGAGAGTTCTCTCACTCGGCTTGACGCCGACCGCGATGCCCTCGTCGTCGAGCAGCAGATCGCCCACCGGTAGGTCGAAGTCGATCGACCCGCGCTCGGCTCGCTTGGCCAGCAGCACCCGAGTCAAGTCGGCCGCCCGGTCGAGCATGGCGAGGACGTCGCCATACTTCTCGATGGCGGCCTCCCGATCGGCGCGCTCGAGGACCGCGCTCACCTCCATGTAGGTCAGGCGCCTCTTGCTCTCGATCACTGCGTCGGCAAACTCTCGCGAGCGCACCTTGCCGTCGGCACCGATATGGAGGAAGACCGACTGCACCAGGCGCGGCACGTTGGGCCGCAGTGAACAGAGTCCGTTCGATAGCCCCTCGGGCAACATCGGTAGCACCTGGTCGGCGAAGTAGACACTGGTCCCTCGTTCGTAGGCCTCGAGATCGAGGGCACTCCCCTCCTCGACGTAGTGGGCGACGTCGGCGATGTGCACCGCCAGGTCGAACGAGCCGTCAGCGCGCTTGTTGACGCTGATCGCGTCGTCGAAGTCCTTGGCGCTCGCGCCGTCGATGGTGACCGTCAGTTCCGAGCGCAAGTCCCGCCGACCGGCGAAATCCGCCTTCGAAGGATCCGGCGGGAAGGCCGACGCCTGCGCATCGACAGGGGACGGAAAGGGCCCCGGCAGCTCGAAGTGCTGACACACGACCTCGGCATCCACTCCGGGCTCACCGACCCCGCCGAGCACCCGCTCGATGTTACCCAGTAGCGGGCCGAGACGAGACGAGCCCTGGTGATCGACCGCGACGATCACAAAGTCCCCAGGCTCGGTGGCAGGACCCTCGACGATCTCGACCTCGAGCTTGAGCCGCCGATCGAAAGGAAGGAGATAGCGCTTGTCGCGACGACTCTCGACGGTGCCGACAATCCGGTCGAACCCTCGCCCGACAACCTTGACCACCCCGGCCTCGGGCAGTCGCTGCCCGCTGCGTGGCGCTTTGCCTTGCTTGCCACGCAAGGGCTTGGCGATCACCTGGTCGCCGGGCCGGCCGCCGTTGAGGTAGCGCCGGGGGACGAAATAGCCTACTTCGCCGCCCTCGCCGCTCCGTAGCAGCGCATCGCCCGCCGCCAGTCCTTGAAGTTCGCCGGCGCACCATTCGGTGGTGGCCAGCGCGTACCACCGATTGTTCCACTCGACGGCCTGGCCGTCGCGCTCGAGTGAGCGCAGGGCCGCCAGGTAGTCCTCATCTCTCGCGGCCTCGAAGCGGTGGGCTATCTCGGCCTGACTCAGGCCCCGGCGGCCTTCGAGGGTCAGTGTTTGGGCTAAGTCGTCGCGCAGAAGCTCTGCTTGACCTGGAATTCGGATTGACACCTTCTCTTATGCTCCCTAAACTCGCCTCCGCGCGAAAGTGGCGGAATTGGTAGACGCGCTAGGTTCAGGACCTAGTGACCGATAAGGTCGTGGGGGTTCGAGTCCCCCCTTTCGCACCAAGTTAATCTCCCAGACAGACTATGGACGTATCGCCGCTTACGCTGAACCGGCTGTCGATCTATTTACGGTGTCTGCGAGCACTACAGCAGGACGGCATCGTCAGTGTCTCCTCCAAAGAACTGGCTGAGAAGTTCCACCTGTCGGCAGCCCAGATTCGGAAGGATCTCACACACTTCGGTGATTTCGGTATCCGCGGGGTTGGCTACGAGGTCGAGACTCTCGTCACCAAGCTGACCGAGGTCCTGGGACTCGACAAGAAGCACCGCCTTGCCATCGTCGGCATGGGCAGTCTCGGCAGCGCCTTTGCCCGTCACGTGGGTAATGGTGGGGGGCCTTTCTCCTTCGCCGCCGGGTTCGACAGCGACCCCGCCAAGATCGGCCGGGAGGTCGCGGGCGTGGTGGTCGAACCGGTCGAGGCGATCGCCGAGACGATTCCTTGCCGCGGCATCCAAATCGGCATTCTGGCAGTGCCCCCCGCGGTAGCTCAGGAGACCTACGATCGCCTGATGGAGTCCGGCATCCGCTCGGTGCTGAACTTCGCTCCAGCACGTCTGCGCGGACACGAGGGGGCCCACACGCGCAATGTGGATCTGAGGATCTACCTCGAGGAGCTGGTCTTCTACCTCAGTCGCTCGGACGAAGACGACGACGCCTCGTAGAAGCTCAGCACGGATCCTCCGTAGCGCCGGCTCTTCACCAGCCCGAAAGTCGCTGACCCGTCCGGCGGAGCCAGTCCGGACTCGTGCTCGACTACCGAGATGCCATCCGGCGCCAGCAGGGCTGGCAAAGCCCTGACCAATTGGGCGTAGTGCGGAAAGTCGTAGGGCGGGTCGGCAAAAACCCAGTCGAAGCGCCGTGGTGCCAGGCGCGCGATCTGGTCCGGTAGATCGAGACGGTAACTGTCGATATCGGCCAGAGCGAGCTGCCGGTATGTCGCGCTCAAGTGCTCGACGGTGCGAGGGTCGCCATCGACTTGTAGCACGGTGCCGGCACCGCGACTCAGTGCTTCGAGGCCCACGGCACCGGACCCGGCAAAGAGGTCGAGGAAGCTCTTGCCCCTAAGGGCTGGTCCGAGAATGTCGAACAGGGCCTCGCGGACTCGCGATTCAGTTGGTCGCACGCCTCGCGGCACGGCTATCGAGCGCCCTTTGAGAACTCCGGCGCTCACTCGGACGCCGCGTTGCGCCATCAGGGCCGCTCTTCAACGCTGAGGAACTGCTTGTGCAGCGCCTCGATAGTGACGTAGATAGTGAGCGGCTGATCCACTCCCTGGAGTTCGACGCCCTGGGAATCACTGGTCCAGCCATGAACGCGGTATCGCGAGCCGCTGTGGTCCACCAGGACGTCTCCCCGCTCGGGAACGTAGTCCCGCGGGATGCCCGCCACATAGGTCTCCTCCCGCGCCAGTACGACCAACTCGCGGGCGATCGCCACCACTCGACTCAAGGGCAGGCTCAGGCTGTCGAACGCCCCGAAGGCGGTCGACCCGGTCGGTCCCTCGGGGACTTGGACCGTGAGCTCGCATTGTTCGGTCCACAGGCCGCCAATCTGCTTCGGTGGCGCCAGGTTGTTGCCCAACGCCTCTTGCTGTAGTCGCCTCAGGTAGCCTTCGAAGACGTCCGGCGCGAGCTCGGCGAGCTGCATTTCCTCCTCGCCGACGTCCCCTTCCCGCAGCCGTAAGGTCCCGTTACCGAAAAGAGTCATGTCGCTGCGCACGATGCCGGTGGTGCAGTCGAGGCGCACCACTTCGAGGGTTCGAGGGTCCTCGAAACCGGCCGCGGCGACCAAGCCCGCGGTCAGCAGACCGGCGACACTCGCTGAGAGTACGGGGTTCATGTCGAAGGTGGGCTCAATCGAGCGCAAGCGTACTCCAGTTCCTCGTCGGCGGTAATCAGACCATCCAGTCTGGCTTCGCGGAGCGCCTCGAGAGCGGCGCCGATCTCCGGCCCGGGAGTGTAACCTCGAGCGATCAAGTCGCGCCCGGCAACTGTCAGCCGCAGGGGCTCGACCTGTTGCCGATAGGTCGCGAGAAGAGCGTCGATGTCTGGGTTCACCAGGAGGTCGAGAACCGCCATTTCCTCGCTATCAAAGCCCTCGAGCGCGGCAGCGACCTGGGATGGGCGCTCGAGCTCGCTCGCCTTGCCTCGCAGCGACTCCGCCTTCGCCGCGAAGGATGCCCAAGACGCTCGTACATCCTCCTGGGCACTCCACAGGGTGGCCATACGACGGGCGACTTGAACGTCATCTCGAGCGAGGGCGCGGATCAGCAAGTGGGAGTTCTCGACTCGATCTGATGACTCGCTCTTTGCTCGGCGGGCCAACCGATCAGCCGCCGAGAGCATAAGCGGCCCGAGGTTCACTCCCAGCGCCCTCAGTAGGCCGAGGTTCTGCGCCGTCTCGAGGCCGGCGACCAGAGCGGGCCGACCGCGCTCGACCAGGCGCCCAAACGACCGCCGCCAAGCCGTCCTGAAGCGCGCCGGAGACAAGGTCTGCAGACCGCCGTCGGCGAGCGTCCGACGTGCCGCCTCGCCGGTGGAACGGTCGAACTCGAAGCCGAAGCGCTGGCCTAGCTCGAGGCCCCGCAGGACACGACTTGGGTCATCCTTGAACGAGGTTGGATGGAGCGTCCTCAACTTGCCTGCGGCAAGGTCTCGCGCCCCATCGTGCGGATCGATCGGACCACTCCAGGTCGGCCCCAGAGCCACTGCCATGGCGTTGATCGAAAAATCGCGCCGGCCCAGATCGGCCTCGAGGGTGGCGGGTACCGTTGTCGGCAACGCTCCGGGAGCGCTGTAGGTCTCACGCCGCGCCTCGGCTATGTCCAAGCGCCGACCGTTCGCCAGGGCGAGGCGCCAAGTGCGGAAGCGACTCTCACTCTCGACCGAGGCGTCCAGGGCCTGCGCCAGGGCCTCGACCAGAGGTTCGGCCGAGGGGGCCACAACGAGATCGATGTCCTCGGTAGGCCGGCCAAGCAGGACGTCGCGTACCGCACCGCCGGCGAGAAATAGCTCTCGATCGACCCGTCGCCCGACCTCAGCGGCGGCCTCTAGGAGCTGCATTACCGCGCCCGGAAGCACGGCGCTCGCTCGGGAGTGAAAGTCGGCGCTCACGGGCCCGGGGTCAATGGCCGATCCCTAGCGGTGTCACCTTGCCGGCCCCCACTATGGCCTCGATCGACGCCACGAGCTCGGGCCGATAGCGCACCCTGAAGCGGTCCGGAGGTGCGATGCGCACGGCCTGACCGTTGACCGACATCCTGAAGAAAACGGGAACGTCGCCCGAATGCTCGATCAGCAACTCCCGCAAGGCCACCAGAGTGGGCGCCGAGAGCCCGCCGTCGAGTTCGACTTCAAGCTCGCTGATCAGGTCCTCCTTGGCGCGATCGAGCGAGACGATCTCATCGACCGTCATCTCGATGCCCGACCCGCGATCCCGCGCCACCCCCTTGACCAGGAGGATCGCATCCTCCTTGAGTAGCGATCCGAAGGCCTCGTACTGGTCAGCGAAGAGCGCCACCGGAATTGAGCTCTCGAGGTCCTCGAGCAGGAAGCGCCCCATCATCCGGCCTGCGTTGCGCCCGCTCTTGATCTTCGCCTGACGGACTCCTGAAACCACGCCCGCCACGGTGACCTTGCGATCCGAGCCCTCGAGCTGCCCGATCGTCAGACAGGAGAGCGCCCGCAACTGCTCCATATGGTCGCTCAACGGATTGCCTGTCAGGTAGAAACCCAGGGCTTCCTTCTCGTAGCTCAGGCGCTCGCGCTCGGGCCAAGGTTCAACGGTCGGATCAGGTTTGGGCTCAGGGAGCTCGTCGCCGCCGAATAGCCGTCCTTGGCCGGCAGCGACTTCGCGTTGACGGCGGCTAGCGTGTTCCAAGACCTCCTCGCGCACCTCGGAGAGCGCTCGGCGGTTGGCGCCTGAGCTATCGAAGGCCCCAGCCTTGATCAGGGCGTCGAAGACCTTGGAGTTGACCGCGCGTAGATCGACCGACGTGGCGAAGTGAACCAGGCTCTCGAAGCGGCCCACTTCCTGGCGTTTTTGGAGCACCGCTTCGATGGCCGACTCCCCCACTCCCTTGACTGCGCCGAGCCCGAAGCGAATGGCGTCATTGACCGCAGTAAAGAACCAGCTACTCTCGTTCACGTCCGGGGGGAGCACCTCGATACCCATCTCGCGGCATTCGCGAATGTACTTGGCCACGTTGTCCTTGGTCGACATCTCAGAGGTCAGCATGGCGGCCATGAACGCCACCGGATGGTGGGCCTTCAAATAGGCCGTCTTGTAGGCCAACATCGCATAGGCGACGCTGTGACTCTTGTTGAAGCCGTACCCGGCGAACGGGGCGATGTAATCCCAGAGTTGGCTCGCCTTCTTCCTGGCGATGCCGTTGGCCTCGGCTCCGTCGATGAACTTGCCCTTCTGCTCCTCCATGACCGAGGCGATCTTCTTGCCCATCGCTTTGCGCAGCAGGTCGCCCTCGCCCATCGAGAAGCCGCAGACTTCCTGGGCGATCCGCATCACCTGCTCCTGATAGACGATGATGCCGTAGGTCTCCTCGAGGATGGGCTCGAGCTGCGGCACCAAGTAGCGTGCCTTCTTCTTCCCCTGTTTGCGCTCGACGAACTGCTTGACGGTGCCGCCTTCGAGGGCCCCGGGCCGGTAGAGGGCGTTCAAGGCCGCGAGATCCTCGAACCTGGAGGGCTCCACCTGCCTCAGCAGGTCCCTCATACCACTCGACTCGAACTGGAAGATGCCGCTCGTTCGACCCTCGCAGAATAGAAGGAACGTCTCCGCATCGTCGAGCGGAATCTCGTCGAGGTCGAGAGGAGCGCCCTGGTGCTCGAGCATCTTGACCGTGTCGTCGATCACGGTGAGCGTGCGCAGGCCGAGAAAGTCCATCTTGAGCAGGCCCAGACTCTCGATGACGTTCATGTCCCACTGGGTGGCGATTTCGTCCTTGTTCGTCTTGTACAGAGGCGCCAACTCGTCGATCGGGTCCGGGGTGATCACAACTCCGGCCGCGTGAAGAGAGGCGTGGCGGGTCAACCCTTCGAGTCGGCCGCCGATCTCGAGCACCTCGGCTATCTCGGCATCACCCGAGGCCTCCTCGCGCAGAGCCGGTACCGACTCGAGCGCGTCGTCGAGCGAGCGCGTCATGTCGGGTACGAGCTTGGCAACCCGGTCTACCTTGCCGTAGGGCAGGCCCATGACCCGGCCGACGTCGCGGATCACGGCCTTGGCTCCGAGAGTTCCGAAAGTGATGATCTGGGCCACCCGATCGCGACCGTACTTGTCGGCCACATACTCGATGATCTCGCCCCGCCGTCGCATGCAGAAGTCGATGTCGATGTCCGGCATTGAGATGCGCTCTGGGTTCAGGAAGCGTTCGAAGAAGAGACCATACTGCAAGGGGTCGATGTCGGTGATGCGCAGCGTGTAGGCCACCAGAGAGCCCGCCGCGGAACCGCGCCCTGGGCCTACCGGCACCTGCGTGTCGCGAGCCTGGCGGACGAAGTCCCAGACGATGAGGAAGTAGCCGGCGAAGCCCATATCCCGGATGACCCCAAGCTCGGAGTTCAGACGCTCGCGGTAGAGCTCGACTCCGAACTCCTTGAGCACCGACGATCCCCGGCGCCGCAGTTCCTCCAGGCGCCTTTCCAAGCCGTCCCGAGTCCGCTTCTCGAGATATGAATCGAGAGTCTCGCCGGCGGGCACCGGAAAGTTGGGCAGATGGAAGGAGCCCATTTCGATTTCGAGGGCGCAGCGCTCGGCGATCGCCGCGGTGTTCTGGATCGCCTGCGCGTCGTTGGGGAAGACGCGCGAGATCTCGTCTTCACTCTTGAGGAAGAACTGATCCGACGCGTAGCGCAAACGGTCGGGGTCCGAGACGTTGCGCTGGGTACCGATACAGAGCAGTACGTCGTGAGCACGGGAGTCGCCCTGCTCGAGGTAGTGGCAGTCGTTGGTGACGACGAGCTGCAGCCCATTGCGCCGCGCGAACGTGCGCAGCACATCGTTGGCCTGGCGCTGCTCGGGAATCCCATGATCCTGAAGTTCGAGGAAGTAGTTCTCCGGGCCGAAGATGTCGAGGTACTGGCGCACGATGGCTTCCGCCTCGTCGATTCGCCCGGCCGTGATCTTCTCGTTGACTTCGCCCTTGAGGCAGCCTGAGAGACAGATCAGCCCCTCGCTGTGCTCGCGCAGCAACTCATGATCGATTCGGGGCTTGTAGTAAAAGCCCTCCAAGAAAGACTTCGACGTCAGCTTGATCAGATTGCGATAGCCAGTCTCGTTTTCGGCCAGCAGGACGAGATGGTTGTTGCTGCGCCGGGTCGAGTCCCGATCGAGTCGGCTGCCCTGAGCCACGTAGGCCTCGATTCCGAGGATTGGCTTGATGCCGATCTTGAGAGCTCGTTTGTAGAACTCGATGGCGCCGAACATGTTGCCATGGTCGGTTAACGCGACAGCGGGCATGCCTCCGGCCTTGGCACGGACGAGCACGTCGTCGAGCCGGTTGGCTCCATCGAGCAGGCTGTACTGGCTGTGGAGGTGGAGGTGGGCGAAGTCCGACATCGACACTGGCCTAACGGCGGCAGCGTATCAGACGAAATTCGAGCGCCAGCTAGCTCTGATCGACCGCTTCGTCACTCTCGATGGTCTCGTCTGCGACCGCATCGAGAGACCCTTCGACTTCGAGGGGTTCCTGCCCCACGAAGAGCCGCGACGACCGGTAGAGCTCCAGCCAATGGCGCGAAAAGACCTGAATCGCAGCTGCCACCGGCACGGCGATGAGCAGCCCGACAAAGCCGAAGAGGCTGCCGCCGGCGATGATCGCCAAAAGAACCCAAACCGGATGCAGATTGACGCTCTTGCTCAGAATGCGCGGGCTCAAGACCGTGCCCTCGAGCAACTGAGCCCCGCTGAAGATGCCGATCACACCCAGCACCATGGGCCAGCTCTGATACTCGGCCCAGCACAGGACGACGGCCGGGACGAGGCCCACGACCAGAGCCATGTAGGGGATCATGTTGGCCAATCCGGCGATGAGGCCGAGCACCAGACCGAAGGGCACACCGAGGATCACCAGTCCTGTGGCGTTGATGGCCGCCAGCACCATGGCGATCGTGAGCTGGCCCCGCAGGAAGCTGGCCACCGCCAGATCGACCTCTTTGATTCGAGCCAGGGTCACCTCCCGATACGGCAGCGGAATGAGCCCGACCATTCCGTCCTTGACCTTGGGCCAATCGACCAGCAAGTAGAAGGCAAAGACAGGCACGAAGATCAGGTTGAGCAGAAACAGCAGGAAGTCCATCAGGTTGCTGAAGAGGCCCGTGGCCCATTTGCCTACCGACGTCGCGACTTTGGGGAGGTTCTCGCGCAGTCCCTCCACAACCCTTTGCTGCAGGTCCTCGAACTCGGCCGGGTAGCGCGCTTCCAACCGGTCAAACCAGGGTTTCACGAGATCTCGGACTCGCTCCTGGTACTCGGGGAGCTTCTCCGCCAGGCGGTCAGCCTGGTGACCGATGGTGGGAACCACGAACAGCAAGAGGCCGGTCAGCGCGAGCACCAAGATCAAGGCGAGGACGACGACTCCGGTGATCCGAGACCGTCCACGGCGCTCGAACCAGCTGACGAGCGGATCGAACAGATAGGCCAGCCCCAACCCCAGGAGCAGCGGCTGAAAGATTCGCCGGAAGACGATCAGCAGCGTGACAACGGCTGCCAAGCTGCCGACGAAGACGATAAGGCGCAGAACCGCGGGGTCAGGTCTTCGCATCGGCGCCCGCCCGCACCACCATCTGGTTGGCCCGGTAAAAGTAATCGCAGCCGGAAAGGAAGGTCAAGGTCCCGACCAGGTAGATACACACGATCGCAGGCAGCGCCATCTGTTCGAAGACACCGCTCAGGAGCACCAGCAGGATGCCCGCGACCTGAACCACTGTGTTGACCTTGCTGAGCTTGGTAGGGGTGAACTTCGAGATGTCGAGGGCCAGCCAGAGTACGAGGGCGATGACGAGAATCAAAATGTCCCGTGACAGGACGATGACCGTGATCCAGATCGGAATCGGGACCAGATTCGAGTTTTCATTCGGCACCGTCAGCATGATGAAGGCGGTCATCAGCAACAGTTTGTCGGCGATGGGGTCGAGGTAGGCACCGAGCACCGACGCCTGCTCGAACACGCGCGCCAGGAAGCCGTCGAGCAGGTCGGTGAGGCCAGCCACCGCGAAGATGATCAACGCTTTGCCCGGCTCGCCATTGAGCAAAGCAATCGCGAAAAGGGGGATCATCCCCATCCGCAGGAGCGTCAGCAGGTTGGGGATATTGAAGCTCACCCGTCCTCCAGCTTCCCAGCGGTGTTGCGCGCCATCTTCATGGCTGACGAGCCCGAGAGCACCGCCTGCGGAAGACAATCGCCCTCTTCGTCCAGCAAGCCACACCGCGCTGCGAGACTGCATGTTGCCTCGATCGAGATCTTCGAATCGACCGTCGTGCCCCCGAGGCAACGTTCACCCTCGCCCTGGGCGAGGACTCGCAGCATCCCGCGCAGAGCGTCCAGCCTCCGAGCTCCATCCCGCGGCTTGAAGGCATGGAGATTGGGATCGATCTCCATGATTCCGAGATTGACGATCCGCACTATCTCGAGGCGGTGATCGTGGTCGAAAATGTCGTTGGCGATGATCGCCTCCGAAGGGCGCCCGTAGCGCACGCTGGGAAAAACCCAGTAGAGCAGCGTCGCGAGCTCACCGCGATTCAGCTCGGCGTTCGATGCCAGGCCTTGCGCCGGCAGCGGCAGCATGCTCATCCGCCAGGCGAAGCGAGCCCGCTCCAGCCCTTCCGTCAGCACGGGATCGTCCGGGTTCCGAGCCACGAGGTCCTCGAGAATTCGCAGGCCGGCTCCGGCCTCTCCAACTTCGAGCTCCAGCTCGGCGCGGCGGGCGAGGAGCTCCGGACTTCCTCCGTCGTCGGTCAATGTCCGGGCGGTTTCGAGCTCCAGGCGACGGTCACCGGCCCTCTCGGCGAGTTCACGGATCGCGGTCAGTGTGCGGCGGTCTCGCGGCGCCCAACGCTCGAGGGAGGCGATGGCAGCACGAGCCTCATCCGAAGGCCCGCTATCGAGCAGTGCAGAAATCCTGGCGACAGCGGCATCGCGGGCTCGCGGCGCCAAATCGACCAGCCTCGCCGCGGCCGCCGGGCTGCCGCCGCTTGCCCGTTCATACGCATCGGCCGCCCCGGGAAGGTCTCCCAGGTCTTCTCGGCAGCGCCCGAGCACGAGATCAGCAGCGAGGTACCCGGGATTGAGGGACGAAACCTCGGCCAGGCGATCGAGGCTCTCGCCACATCGTCCCTGCAGATAGCGCGCCTGCGCCTCCAGCACAATGGCCGGGGCCGTCGCCGCCCCCTTTTCGAGTGATGCTGCAACTGCCACCGCGGACTCCGGGTCGGCGCCCTGCATGAGGCTCCGGTAGGCGGCTTCGACAGCCTGCGCATCCGCGACTGCGAGGCCTTCCCCATAGCCGCTCGTGGGAGCCACCAGAAAGGCGTTCTGTCGCACGTGCGGAGCAGGCCCCAATTCAGGGCGCTGCACCGGGGCTGCACAGGCTGCTAACAGCAGAAACGGCAGCCATCGGGCCCCTTTGTGCCAGGTCCTACGGAGCCTCTTCGATCGTAGCGATGGCATGTTTATAGACGAGGACTTCCCTCCCGTCGAGCTCGAGGACGATGGCAAAGCGATCAAACCTACGAAGACGACCCTGCAGGGTCTTGCCGGTAACCAGACCCACGTCGAGTGTCGAGGCCGCTTTCAGGTTCTGAAATAGAAATCCATCCTGGATATTAATGTTCGGCTTGGTCATTCTCTCTCCCTCTCAAAATCACGCCCGACGCTGCTGACAACGCTCTCTCAGGAAACTGCCCGTCGAGCCAATGCACATCCTGTTCCTTGCGGAACCAAGTGACTTGTCGCTTTGCAAAGCGCCTCGTCTCTCGGGCTGTGTCCTGGAGCGCCCTGTCCAAGGGCCACTCCCCTCGAATGTGGCGAACTACCTGACGATATCCTATCGCTTGAAATGCCGCGGAAGTGGGTAGGCATCCACGGCGCAAGAGTTCCCTCACCTCTTCAATCCAGCCCTCGCGCACCATTTCGGCCACGCGCTGGTCGATTCGATCGTACAAGAGGGCTCGCGGAAGGGTCAATCCCAGCTTGCAGCCGATCTCCAGGCGGCCCTCCTCGGGTTCGTCGGACCACCAATCGGCCAGGCCTCGGCCCGTCGAAATAACAACTTCGAGGGCTCTGAGAACCCTCTGAGTGTCCTCCGGCGGGATGCGCTCGGCACTCACGGGATCCAGTGTCAGCAAACGCTTGCCCACCGCGGCCAGGCCGTCGCGCCTCCAAAGCTCTCGCACCTCCTCCCGGACGCTCTCAGGAATGGGTGGAATTGCGCTGAGCCCTTCGACCAAAGCTCGAACGTAGAAACCGCTGCCGCCGACGACCACCGGGCACTTCCCGCGCCGACGAATATCCGCCACTACTGGGAGGGCCAAACGCCGAAAGTCACCGGCCGAGAAGGGCTCCGATGGGTCGAGAATATCGATCAGGTGGTGCCGAACCTGCTCACGCTCCTCGAGGCTCGGCTTCGCAGTACCAATATCGAGTCCGCGGTAGACCTGCAGCGCGTCGGCATTGACTACTTCCAGTGGAAGGCGCTCCGCCAGCGCCAGCGCCAGAGCGCTCTTGCCAACCGCCGTCGGACCGACGATCAAGATCGTGGCCGGGCCCTGTCCGGCACTGTCCAATTCGCTCACTCGGGCATTGTACGGGGACTGCAGCGGCTACTCACCGCTCCCCGGAGTACGCACTCGTAGCGGCGTACCGTCGCCCCAGCCCACCTCCACCTGGCCAGCCAGGTCCGTGCGCAGGACCACGATGCCCTCCCGCTTCAGTCTTTCGAGGACCCTGCGGGCAGGGTGGCCGAAGGGGTTGCGCCGGCCCACCGACAGCACCGCCAGACGAGGTCGCACCGCGCGGAGAAACGAAAGCGACGAGGAACCGGCGCTGCCGTGGTGTGCCACCTTGAGAAGGTCGGCTTGAAGGCCTCCGGTGGGAGTTCGTTGGACGATCTCGAACTCAGTCCGATGGCCGATGTCGCCGGTCAGGAGAAGCCGCCGGCCACGGCTCGCTGCGATCAGGGCCAACGATTCCTCGTTGCCTCCCCGAGCACCGGCGCCCGGGCTGAGAACCGAGAAACTCCAACCGCGCCAGCTGGTAGTGCCACCGGCCCAGAGCGGGCGGACCCGGATTCCAGGCCTCAAGAGCAGCGTGCGGCCGCAATCGGAACCGGCAGCGGCCGGGGCGAGCCAGATCTCACGTAATCGCACGTACCGGGCCAGTTCCAGCAGGCCCCGGCAGTGGTCGATGTCGCCGTGGCTCAGGACGGCCACCTCGATCTCGTCGATATCAGCCGCACCGAGCACTGGTAGCAAGGCCCGCTGAGCGATCCCCCTGCCCCGCCCTCCGCCACCGTCGACCAGCAGCGCGCCCTCACCGTCACGAATCAGCATGGCATCGCCCTGCCCCACGTCGATGAAATGCACAGTGGTGCGATCGTCCGGCGGTCCGATCGACGGACCGCTCAGCAGGAGAAGACACATCGTCGGCACGAGGCAGACTCTGGGCCGGAAGAACCAAGCACCGAGGGCAACTGTCAGCCCCACCGCTGCGGCCAGCCCCCGGCCCCACGGAATGCCGCCCAGCAGTCCCGCGGGAAGAGCTCCGGGTGCCTCGATGACCCCAGCGATCCAGTCCAACGGAAGCACCAGGGGCGCCGCTAGCGTCGGAGCCGCGGCAGCCACGGCGACCCAGGCAAAACTGAGCGGCACGGCGAGCGCCACGACGGGGACCAGAACCAGGTTCCAACACCAGGCCCAGAGCGGCAGCCAGCGAAAGGCTGCCAGAGTGATAGGCATGGTGGCCAGCTGCGCTCCGAGGGTCGCGCCCAGCGGCCTGGCCAAGGAGCCGAGTCGAGGCGCCCACAACCGCGACAGGAGGCGGCCTCCCCAAATCACGCCAGCACTGGCCAGGAAGGTCAGTCGGAAGCCGACCTCTCCCACTGCCGAGGGCTCTAGTGCCGCAAGGCCTACCGCCGACCAGGTCAGGGCGTGAATGGATCGAGTCGAGCGGCCGGATACGATCGCGCTACCCGCCGCCGCGACCATCAGCCAAGCCCGCGCCAGACTGGGTCGCCCACCGCCGAGAGCGAGATAGGCCAACGTCACTCCGACAACGAGGCTCCAGCGCCACCGGGCCGGAGCCCAGCGCAACAACACCGAGGCCCACACTGCCAACACGCCGAGATGGAGCCCTGAGAGCGCCGTCACGTGGGCCAGGCCCACTCGGCGCAAACCCTCGATCGCATCCTCCGAGAGCGCTTTCGGATTCCCCAGCACGAGGGCCTGGGCCAGCGCGCCGCCCGGATGAGAGCCGCCGGCAAGCGCCACGCGCCGTTGGGCAACTTCGCGCACCCTCCACAACCGGTCCAACGCCCGCACTCCGAGGCGACCATCTTCCAGCGCTCCGGCAAGCCGGCCGCTCTTGGTCGTGAGGCGCCAACGAGATGGCCTCTCCGCCACCCCGTTGCGCAAACGGGGCGATCGTCGCAGGTACCCGCGCAGGCTCCAACGACTCCCCGGGAGGCGCAGGGGCACGTACAGCCTTACCTTGGCCGGCCAGGCGGCAATCACACCTCTCTGGCGCAGCAGTTCGACCTCTACTTCCACCTGCCAACCGTCGCGCGTTTGGCGCCAGGCGCCACGCTGATGGACCGTCGCCAACACGGGTCGGTCGGCTGAGACCCCGGGCGGCAGGCGGGTCGCAAGCTCCGGGTGGAACCAACTCAAGCCCAGACCTAAGGCCAGCGCCAGAACGAGGGAGCGCCAGAGCCTGGGCAGAGCCAGCGCGACGCCGCCGAGGGCGCAGGCGGCACCTATCGCTGGAGAGACTGCGCCCTGCCCAAGGACGAGCCCTCCGAGCAAGCTACCGGCCGATGCCAGGGATTGGCCGGCTCGTCCGTCAAGCGCCACCCCCATGACCGAATAGACGGCATGAAACGAATATGTCTTGCAACCTGCGGTGGGCGCCGAAGCTCGAGCGCGCCGACCGTCAGCTCGCCACTGCGTCGGGCGAGAAGAGAGACAGGAGTGGCAGGTGGCGATGCCGTCGCACCCTGTCGCGCAGCAGACGGCGGCGATCGTCAGCCAGCACTTCGGGCGCCAGTCGATCGCGCAGTGCTGCGAGCGAGTCCTCAACCGCGGCCTGCAGGACCGCCAGTTCACTCGCTTCGAGCCCGGCCAGACTCGCGTCGATGAGCTCGGAATCGAGTTGGGCCAACTGGCTCTCCGCCGTTCGCGCCTCGGACCCGACGGCGCGGATCCGTTGCACCCAGCCGTCCAGCCCTGGCAGGGAGGACGGCAGCGCCTGCGCCAGAGTCGCGAGCCGCGCTTCGACATCCATCCCGTACTCGTCGCCTCGAGCCTGCGCGACGCCAAGTTCCCGGCGCTCCCGCCAAGCGGTTTCGACTGCCGCCGCGCAGTAGCGCAGGCTTTGCACTTTGCCGGCGGCGCCGCGATCGGCTCTCGCCTGGAACATTTCTTCGAGTGCCCGGCAGACCAAGTCCACCGGAATGAGGGCGTCGTACCAGCTCTGCGCCAGGCGCCAGTCGCTGGGCGAAAGCAAGAACGGCGCACCGCGCAGGCGGATGAATGTGTCCTCGATCCGTCGGAAGTACTCCTGCTCCGGGCTCGCGGGCAGGCTCACAGCTCGACCTCGCCGGAACTCAACAACTGCTCCCCGCCCTCGTGTCGCAATCGCAATTCGCCACTGACCGCGAACCCGGCGAACTCACCCTCGAGCACCCGCTCTCCCAGGTTGACCGCCAACCGGTCTCCCAGCTCATGGGAGGACCAGCCCTGATAGCGCTCGAGCACCTGGTCGGCGGCGCCGCCGCTCTCCAGGGCGGCGAAGGCATCGAGTTCATGCTCCAACTGATCCGCGAGTCGAGAGGTCAGAGCGGCAAGGGTCAAGGACGCCGGAGCCCCTTCGAGGTCGAGACTCGTGGCGTCGGGCCGAGGTAGATCCTCGACTCGATGGTGATGATTGATGCCAAAGCTCGCCACCGCGTCCGCAAGCTCAGCAGAACCGCGAGCCTGCAAGAGGATTCCACCTACCTTCTTGCCCCTGAGCAGGAGATCGTTCGGCCACTTGAGGCGACACTCGAAGCCGAGGCGCTTCAGCCCCTCGCAGAGCGCAACACCCACGAGTTGAGGCAGAATCGGCACAGAGCCCCGTGGCACGGAGAGCCGGTGGGAGGCGTAGACGCCCGCTCCGTAGGGACTCTCCCAACGGCGGCCGTAGCGCCCTCGTCCGTTCCGTTGATGGAGCGCGAGAATCCAGCAATCCCGTCCTCGCCGCGGCGAGGCAGCCATGATCCTGGTGCCCACCTGGTGCGTCGAACCGACGGTGTCGAAGAGCGCGATATCGCACCCGCGAGACCTCGCCCAACCGGACATCGCACGACGCCAACTCTCGAAGGCCACCGCCGTCAACCGCCCTCGCGGCCACGCGCCTCGACGATCCCCAGGCGGCGGCTCTCCAGCTCCTCGAGCCGCTGCCGGTTGCGCGCCACGACCTGCTCCGGGGCCTTGGCCGTGAAATCGGCATTGCCGAGCAGGTCGGTAAGCCGCTTGATCTGCGGTTCGAGCTCGGCCAGTTCGGCCTCCTCACGTTCCCGCTCCTCCGCTTCGAGATCGCGGCCGGGGACCAGGAATGCCACGTCGATCCCCGCGACCCGGTCCCGGCTGGCGTCCTTCGGCAGGCTCTCCACCGAATCCCATTTCGCCAGGTTCGCCAAGCTCTTGGCGAGAGGCGTCTGTTGATCCAGAAACTCCGCCATCGCCGGCTCGCCGCAGAGCCATTGAACCTCGGCCTGCTCCTTGGGCTTGAGCCCAAGTTCGGCCCGGCGGTTGCGTACCCAGCCGATCAACTCGATGAAGGTCGCCATATTGCCCTCCACCGTCTCGTCTCGCCACTCCTCCTGGCCTTTCGGGTACGGCGCCAAGGCGATGCTGACCTCGTGCACCTGCTCGCGACCGGGCAGACGCTGCCACAGCTCCTCGGTCAGGAACGGCATGACCGGGTGGAGCAATCGGAGGCTGCGCTCGATGGCGGTAAGGAGCACCTCGGCAACCTGAGGGCGATCGGCACGGTCCTCCATCAACGCCGGCTTGGCGAGCTCGATGTACCAGTCGCACAACTCGCCCCAGAAGAAGCCGTATAGCGTGCGGCATGCCTCGTCGAAGCGCATGGCCTCGAACCGTTCGTTGACCTCTCGTTCCGCCCGCGCCAGTCGCGAAAGAATCCAGCGCTCCGGCGGCGCCAGCGCCGTGGGATCCAACTGGAGAGCCACCTCGGCGCCCTCGGTCCGCGCCAGACTGAAGCGCACGGCGTTCCAGATCTTGTTGCCAAAGGCCCGGTAGCCGGCCATCCGGTCGGTGTCGAGCGGGATATCGCGGCCCGGGGTGTCCAGCACCGCCAACGTGAAGCGCAGCGCGTCGGCGCCGAACTCGTCCACCAGTTCCAGCGGATCGACGGTATTCCCTTTGGTCTTCGACATCTTCTGCCCATCGGCGTCGCGAACCAGTCCCGTCAGATGAACTGTCCGAAAGGGCAGTTCCCCGGTGAAGTGGACTCCCGTCATGACCATCCGGGCGACCCAGAAGAAGATAATGTCGAACCCGGTCACCAGAACGTCGGTAGGGTAGAACGTTGCCAGATCCTCGGTCTTCTCGGGCCATCCCAAGGTCGAGAAAGGCCACAAGGCAGAGGAGAACCAGGTGTCGAGGACGTCGGGATCCTGCTCGAGGTCGTCGGTGCCCGCGGCCGCCGCGGCCTCCTCCCTGCTGCGGGCGACGAAAAGCTCTCCATCCGGCGTGTACCAGGCGGGAATCTGGTGCCCCCACCAGAGCTGCCTCGAGATGCACCAGGGCCGGATGTTCTCCAGCCAATGAGCCCAGGTCTTGCGCCAGGTCTCGGGCACGAATTCGAGCTGAGTTCCGTCCACTCCCGCCAGCGCGCGCTCGGCCATCGACGCAACCTCACAGAACCACTGAGTCGACACCAGAGGCTCGACCGGTACGCCACTGCGCTGACAATGGCCCACGTTGTGGGTGTAGTCCTCGACCTCGACCAGGCGCCCTGCCTCTCGCAGCCGCTCGACGACGAGCTTCCGGGCCTCGAAGCGATCCAGTCCTTCCCATTCCTCGCCCGCGGCGGAGGTCATCTTGCCCAGGCGATCGATGACCTGAATCGAAGGGAGGTCATGGCGCCGGCCGATCTCGAAGTCGGTCAGGTCATGCGCCGGGGTCACCTTGACCAGGCCGGTGCCGAACTCCTGCTCGACAACGTCATCGGCAACGAAGGGCAGCTCTCGCCCCACCAGCGGCAGAACGGCGGTTTGGCCGGCCAGGGCGCGATAGCGCTCATCTTGCGGATGAAACGCAATCGCCGTATCGCCGAGCATCGTCTCGGGGCGGGTCGTCGCCACCACGATCTCGCCCTCGCCGGACGCCAGCAGATAGGAGACGTGGTAGAGCTTGCCCGACACCTCACGCATCTCGACTTCGAGGTCGGAAATTGCCGTGTCGAGGCCGGGCGACCAGTTGACCATGTACTCACCGCGGGATATCGCACCCTCCTGATGGAGCCGCACGAAGGCCTCTCGCACCGCCAGGGACAGCCCCTCATCCAGGGTAAAGCGCTCGCGAGACCAATCGCAGCTCGCGCCTAGGGAATCGAGCTGTCGCCTGATGTTGCCCTGATAGTCGGCTTTCCACCGCCAGGTCCGCTCGAGGAAGGCGTCCCGCCCCAAGGCCTCGCGAGTCGCTCCCTCCTCCACCACCTGGCGCTCGACCATCAGCTGGGTGGCGATGCCTGCGTGATCGGTGCCGGGGAGCCACAAAGCGTTGTAGCCCTGCATACGGCGCCAGCGGGTGAGAAGGTCCTGCAGGGTCGATTGAAGGGCATGCCCCATGTGCAGCTTGCCCGTCACGTTGGGTGGCGGGATCATGATGCAGAAGCTCGGCTTGTCAGAGCCGGCTTCGGCGCGGAAGAGATCGCGCTCACTCCACCAGCGCTGCCACTTCTGCTCGTAAGCTGATGGGTCGAACGACTTTTCCATAGTCAAAACTCCAGGCGCCGGGCAATGGCCACGGCGCTAGGCAAGCGGTTCTTGCCCTGTCGCGTCAGTCGACCTCGGCTTCGAGTTCGCGGACTCGAGCCTTGATCACGATCTCAACCATGTCGGGGATAACGTCCCAGGCCACTTCGCGCACCGCGTCGTCGCTCATCAGCTCGACGACCCTGCGCGCCACGCGCTCGACATCGTCATCACTCAGACCGCCAGCGCCGACGGCGGCGGGCTCCTGCTGTTCCTGCTCAGCCGTTTCGTGGTCCACTGCCTCCGCCCCAACGACCTCTTCCTCGACCTCCGGGGCGGACTCCAGAAGGGCCGAGACCTCTCTCTCGAGGTCATCCTGGACTTGCTCCTCAGCTTGCTCCTCGGCCGGCTCCTCAACCTGCTCCTCGGCCTGCACTGCGACATGATCGCTCACCGGCATGGGCGGGAGAACATCGAGCAAGACAGTCTCGTTGTCAGACGCCTCCATCAGGTCCTCGTCTGGCTCCGGGCTCACCTCTGCATCGATCCCGAGATCGACCGGAGCCAATTCAGGCTCGTCCTCGAGGTCCGAGGCGGTACCATCGAAATCAGCCAAGGCAGGCGCCGGCTCTTCGAGCTCGGTCGTGACTTCGACCTCTCCGCGACCCAGATCGAAGCCCGTCACCGACTGCACAGGCTCCTCCACTCCAGCCTCGTCATCGTGTGACGTCTGTTCGAGCCCCTCGATCGGAGCGCTGTCCGGCTCCTCGGCCTCCTCGACCCGCTGCGGAGCGTCGCCGCTGGTCATTCGCCGCACCACTTGGAGCAGTTCCTGCGAATCGAACGGCTTCTTCAGGTTGCCGTCGGCTCCGCACTCCACCATCTCATTCTCGTCCAGAGCCTCGAACGTGCCCACGAGGAGCAGGACCGGCAGGTTCGAGCTCATCGCCTTCGCCTGCCGGCAGACCTCGTAGCCAGAGGCCCCGGGCATGTGGACGTCGGCGATAACAATGTTCGGCAGGTCACCGGCCAGACGACTTATCGCCTCGTCGCCGCTGCCCACCGCCTCGACCTCGAAATCCTCATCCATGAAGGTCAACTCGACGACTTTCTGAATCGTCAAACTGTCATCGGCGAGAAGAATCCGCTTGCTCATCATGCCCCTCCAGACCCGGCGACAACTGAACCGGTGGCAGCCATGCCATCGCGTGGCAGTTGGTTGGCTGAGTATAGTTCAGTTGATTTTAGCCGCGCAGCAGATGTCGCGCCGTCACCAGACGCTGCATCTCGCTGGTCCCTTCGTAGAGGGTCGTGACCCGCACATCTCGGTAGAGGCGCGAGATCTCATACTCCTCGCTGAAGCCGTTGCCTCCATGGATCTGCAATGCTGCATAGCAGGCGCGATTGGCCGCTTCGGATGCGTAGAGCTTGGCCTGGGCAGCGAGCCGACCGCCGTCACTCTCTCCTTCCCGCAGGGCCGCATAGCGGGTAAGAACGCGTGCCGCCTCGAGTTCGGTGGCCATTTGGGCGATCTGAAACTTAATGGCCTGGTGCTGCGCAATCGGGACCCCGAACTGGACCCGCTCCTTGGCGTAGGCCACGGCGAGCTCGACGGCTCGTTGGTGAATACCCACCGCCTGGGCCGCAATACCGAGGCGCGAATGGTCGAGTGTGGCCAGGGCGATCTTGAAGCCCTGCCCTTCGACGCCCAGAATATTGTCATTGGCTACCCGACAGTTGTTGAGCATCAGCGGCGCCGTTCGCGAAGCCTTGAGACCCATCTTGGCTTCCGGTTGCCCAACAGCGAGCCCAGGCGCGTCTGCGGGGACGACGAAAGCCGTGATGCCCCGGCTGCCCGCCTCCGGATCGGTTTTCGCCATCACGAGGTAGAAACCGGCGAAACCGGCATTGGTGATCCAAGCCTTCTCACCGTTGAGCACCCAGTCGTCCCCGTCGCGCCGCGCCGACGTACGCAGGGCTCCCGCATCGCTGCCGGACCCCGGCTCCGTCAAACCGAAGGCTCCGAGGGTCTCGCCCGACACCAGAGGCGGCAGCACTCGGCCTCGCAGGTCATCACCGCCGAAGCGGTAGACGGGCCAGGCGCACACCGAGTTGGACACACTCATCGTCACCGCCACCGAGGGGCATATCCGCGCTATTTCCTCGACGGCGACAACGTAGCTTACGGTGTCGAAGGCCGTGCCACCGTAGTCCTCGCCGACGAGCATGCCCAGGAGGCCCATCTCCCCCATCTCTCGCAGAATCCCTGCCGGAAAATCGTGAGTACGCTCACGCTCCGCGACTCCGGGAGCAATCCGCTCTTCGGCAAAGCGCCGAACCTCTCCGCGGAGGAGCTCCTGGTCTTCGTCAAGCTCGAAGTTGATGACGGCCATCAGCCGTCGAGAACCGCCGCGGCGATCACCAGTTTCTGGATCTCGCTGGTCCCCTCGTAGATCTCGGTGATGCGAGCATCGCGAAAGTAGCGCTCGACGTTGTACTCGCGGGTGTAGCCGTAACCGCCGTGGATCTGGAGAGCTTTGTTGGTAACCCGCTGGGCCATCTCAGAAGTGAAGAGCTTCGCCTGAGCAGCCTCGAGCGAGTATCGCTTCTTGTTCTCCTTGGCCCAGGCCGCACGCCAAGTCAGTAACCGTCCGGCGTCGATTTCGGTCGACATATCGGCCAGATAGAACTGGATCGCCTGGAAATCTGAGATTGAACGGCCAAACTGCTCGCGCTCCTGCGAGTAGGCGAGCGCCTCTTCGAAGGCCCCCTGAGCGATCCCCACGGCCTGAGCCGAGATTCCGACCCGGCCGCCATCCAAGGTCGACATGGCGATCTTGAAGCCATCGCCCTCCTCGCCGATACGCTGATCGGCCGGTACACGCATGTCCTCGAAGGATAGCTCCGTGGTGCCGGATGCGTTGACCCCGAGCTTGTACTCGTGAGAGCCGGTCTTGTAGCCGTCGCAGTCCGCCTCGACGACGAACGCGGTGATGCCCTTATGCTTGGCGTCGAGATCGACGGAGGCGAAGACGATGGCGAGTTCTGCGTGCGTCGCGCTGGTGATGAACACCTTGTTGCCGTTAATGATGTAGTCGTCGCCATCGCGCTTGGCGGTGCAGCGCAGAGCGGCGGCGTCGCTACCGGCCCCAGGCTCGGTGAGGGCGAAGCACCCCAGTTTCTGGCCCGCAGCGAGGGGGGTCAGAAAGCGCTTCTTTTGGTCCTCGGTGCCAAACTTCAGAAGCGGGTCGCAGACCAGCGAGTTGTTGACGGACAGGATCACGCCGCTCGACGCACAGACCCGGCTGATCTCCTCGATCGCAACGCAATAGGAGATTGTGTCCATACCGGCGCCGCCGTACTCCTCCGGTACGGCTACGCCTCCCAGCCCCAGCTGGCCGGCTTGGTCGAAAAACTCGCGCGGGAACTCGCCGGTCTCGTCGATCTCCCGCGCTCGCGGAGCGACAACTTCTTCAGCGAAGCGTCGCACCATTTCCTTGAGGAGCACTTGCTCCTCGTTCAATTGAACTTGCATGGCTATTCTCTACCTCCCCAGGGGGATGGGATGACTGGCGGATAAGGAGTCGGACAAGGCGGGAGCGCGGTCTTCGAGGGCCCTTGTTTTGGGCAAGGTCGATGCTAGCAACTGGTTGAAATCGAGGTCAAGAACGCTCGATACAGGCGCTGACCGGATCTCAGGACGATTCGATCGCCGCCTCACGTTCAATCGCGTACTGCTCCATCTTCTTGTAGAGGTTGCTGCGTGGTGTCTCGATCGACTTCGCGGTCGCCGTGACATTCCAATCATGCTCTCTCAGTTTGCGAACGAGGAACAGCTTCTCCGCTCCCATTCGGAACTCGCGTAGCGTCCGTGCCGCGGCCAAGGCGCCGCTCAGCCCGGGCCGGCCGTCGCCCAAGCCTGAAACAACATCCTGCTTCCTCACCTCGTCGCCCGGCGCCAGGATCAGGAGCCTCTCGACGACGTTCTTGAGCTCCCGCACGTTGCCCTTCCAAGGCAGAGACTTGAGATGGTCGAGAGCCTCCGAGCCGAAGTTCTTCGGTCGATAGTTGTTGCTCTGCGTGTACTGACGAACGAAGTAGTCGACCAGCTCCGGAATGTCTTCGAGGTGCTCGCGCAGAGAGGGCGTGCGAATGGGCACGACGTTGAGGCGGTAGAACAGGTCCTCCCTGAACTCGTTGGCTTCGATGGCCTCTTCCAGGTTGCGGTTTGTCGCCGCCAGCACCCGTACGTCGACCGTCACGGTGCGCTGGGCCCCTACCGGCTCGACCTCGCCGCTCTGGAGAACCCGCAGAACTTTCGCCTGGGTACGCGCCGACATGTCCCCGATTTCGTCCAGAAAGATCGTCCCGCCATCTGCTGCAACGAACTTCCCCACTTGCTTGCGTACCGCCCCCGTAAAGCTCCCTTTCTCGTGCCCGAAGAGCTCGGATTCGATCAACTCTTCAGGGATCGCGGCGCAGTTCACCTGAACCATGGTCTTCTGCCGCCGGGCGCTGAGCCGGTGGATCGCAGCGGCGACCAACTCCTTGCCGGTGCCACTCTCACCGGTGATGAGGACCGTCGCGGGAGTCGGCGCCGCTTTTTCGTAGGTGTCGCGGAGCTGACGCATTGAAGCCGACGAGCCGATGAGTTCGTCCGCTCCGGGCGCCGCTGCCTCCAGCCGCAACCGGTAGCTCTCTACCGCATTGCGCAGGCTAACGAGGACCCGGTCGCGCTCGAGGGGCTTTTCGAAGAAATCGTAGGCGCCTCTCCGGGTTGCCTCGACGGCAGTCGAAACGTCTCCGTGGCCGGTGATGATCACGACTGGCATGTCATAGCCACGCTCGCGAAAGGCAGTCAGGACATCGAGACCGTCCATCTCGGGCATCTTGATGTCCAGCAAAACGGCGTCGGGTCGCTCTTTACCGACGCGGACCAGCGCTTCCCGGCCCCCACTCGCCTCCTCCACCCGGTAGCCCTCGAACTCGAGGATCATCCTCAGACTCTCCCGGATCGCCGCCTCGTCATCGACGACGAGAACCACTCCCCGAACGGCCTTGTTGCTCTCAGTCATAGGAGCAGTCTAGCAGCCCTCGACGGAGCCTCGGCGTTCCCAGAGCCGAGAAAAATCCGCTCGCTGAACGGCTACTCAGGCCCGTCGCGCAGTGAGTCCAGAGGAGCCGGACGCGCAACGTGGAAGCCCTGCGCGTAGTCCACTTTGATGGCCCTTAGCGCCTTGAGCGTCGCCTCGTCTTCCACCGACTCAGCTACGGTCTTCATCTGCATCACCTGGCCGATCTGATTGATCGCCTCGACGAGAGCCCGCTGGATCGGATCGCGGGTCAGCCCTTTGACGAACTGACCGTCGATCTTGATCAGCCCGACAGGCAGGTTGCGCAAGTAGCCGAAAGAACTCAGCCCGGCGCCGAAGTCGTCGAGGACAAAGACCGAGCCCCGGCCGCGCAGCTCGGTGATGAAGCGCATGGCGCGTCCGAGGTTGGAGATCGCCGCGGTCTCGGTGATCTCGAAGTAGACCCGCGACGGGTCGATACGCGAAGTCTCGAACTGCTCGAGCACATACTGCAGGAAGGTCTCGTCACCGAGCGACTGGCCGGACAGGTTGATGGCGAACGCGGCGCCGGCAAAGCCCGGAGCGTCCCCGTGCTCGGCCAGCTGCTCGAGTGCGTTGCGCACTACCCAGCGGTCGATCAAGACGGCCAGGCCGTGGACTTCGGCCACTCGCATGAACTCCGACGGCAGAACCATCTCGCCGTTCTCGTCTCGCATGCGCAGCAGTAATTCGATGATCGGGCGCTCACTGCTGTACAGCGGCTTGATCGGTTGACCGTACAACTCGAAGGCATCCGACGTGAGCGCGTTCTGAACAACTTGGACCAGTTTCAGTTGATCGCGCCGATCCGACAGCAGGGAATCGTCGGGCCGGTACACCTCGACCCGGTTGGCGCCATTCTGTTTGGCGATGTAGCAGGCCCCATCGGCCGCTCCCAACACCTCAGCCACGCTAGCGGCCTGTCCGTCGATGCTCACCAAGCCCACGCTGGCAGTCACGTTGAACACCTTGTCGTCCCACGAGAAGCGAAACATCTTGATGTCCTTGCACAGCGACTTGGCGATGTCGTGGGCCTTTTGACCTGGGCAGTCGGTGAGCAGGATCCCAAATTCGTCCCCGCCGAGCCGGCCCAGAGTGTCCGAGCCACGAAAGTTGCAGCGCAGCAGCGAGCCAATCTGCTTGAGCATCTCGTCGCCGGCCATGTGCCCACAGGTGTCGTTGATGATCTTGAAATTGTCGAGGTCGACGTAGCAAAGGGCGTGGGTGTGGCCCTCCCCTCGCGCGTCGGCCAGTGCATCCCCAAGCCGGCGCTCGAACTCCACTCGGTCGAAGAGTCCAGTAAGCCCGTCATGGGTCGCCCGGAAGAGCATCTGACTCTCGAGGCCTCTCAACTCGGAGAGATCTCGCAGTTCGACGATTGAAGTCTGCCCGTTCGAGGACGTCTGTAGCTTTCGGATCTCGCAACGCACCGGCAACTCCGTACCGTCGCGCCGGATGAGACGGCTGTTGAGACCGCCCTCGACCTCGATCTTGGGCAGGGTGGGAACCCGAGCCCCGGTTCGATCATCCACTAGGTGCACGACTGCTTCGACCGGGCGACCGAGTGCCTCGTCGGAGAGCCACCGAGTCATCCTTTCGGCCGCTGAGTTGATCGCGACGATGGTCCCCTCTTCATCCACTCGCACAACCCCGTCGGCAAGATGGTCGAGCAGAGCCAGTTGGAGTGCCAGCTGTTCTTCGACATCGTTGCGACCCTCGAGCTCGGACGGCAACCCGATCGCGACCCCGCTCAAGGTCAAGGGCACCCCAGCCTTGTCTTTGGTCACTCGCCCGCGGAAGACAGTTCGGTGCTCTCGGCCCTGTACATCGATCAGTCGCGTGGTCAGGTCGAGCGTGCCTGAGTCGACGGCTCGGCGGATGGCGTTCTTCATCTCGCCCACGTCATCGGGATGAAAAAGCGGGACGGCGTCCTCGAAGCGCAGGGATCGCAGCACCGAACCGAAGGCCCGCGGGAGCTTGTGGGGGATGGTGAAACGCAGGCGTTTCAAGTCCAACTCCCAGCTCGAGACGCGACCGGCACGGTGGGACCGGTTCACCTCTTGAAGGCGTCCGGCCAGGGCATCCTCGAGTCGGCTGTCCCGCGTCACGTCCAGCAGGACGGCGATATCTCCCCTGCCATCGTGCATCGGCTGCCGATGCACGACGTAGCGAGTGCCCGAAGCCGTGCCGGTGACGACCCCGACCTTGCGGGCAGCTTCGACGCCGGCCCCACCCGATGCTGCCGGCGAGCCCTTGAGGCTGGAGAAGACCTCACCAAACTCAGCCCCGACGATCTCGTCGCCGAGACTCTCCACGGCCGCCGCGTTGGCGCTCTCGACCCGGCCCTCTACCACCGCCAAAATCGGTAACTCCAGACTCTCGAGAAGCTCGGAGTCAGGGCTTGCGGCCGCTGTTGTCGTGTCGGTTCGGGTCGAGTTTTCCGGCACCATGTTCTTCTTCGATCAAGGCCCGAGCCGGCACACGCAAACCCACGACTCGAGGACAGTGGGAAGAGATTATGACATTTCAACACCCCGAGGAGTCGACAAGTCTTCGGGCCGCGCAAGTTCGGCTGCCAAGCAGCCGAAAAACCGGGCCGGTCCAGCCGGCCCAGTTCTCAACTTGCTCACCGCTGAACTCTAGGGCTTGGACGGAAATGCGAACGCCGGCTGCCCCTCGCGACCTTCAGCGAAGCGCCGTACGTAGAGCCGCAGTCTCGTGCCCGAGGGCACGGCGCCGACGACTCGCTCCAGGTCCTCGACGCTTGCGATCTCCTCACCGTTGACTTCGGCGATGATGCTGATCACGCCTTCGGTACGGACACCAGCATCATAGAGCGGGCTTCGGGGAGATATCTCAGTAATCCAAACGCCCGTTACATCCTCGGGGATGCGGTGCATGGATCTGAGGCCGGAGACCAGATCCTGGTAGCGGATTCCCAGCCACTCGATGCCACTGGTCTCCTCCTCCGCGTCATCGACCTCGGCCTCCCCCTCCACCGGACGTTCGGCGAGAGTCACGCTGCGTTTCATGACCTTCCCGTTGCGCAGGACCTCGAGCTCGACCTCCGCATCCGGCCCTTGCACTGAGACATAGTCGATCAGTCCACGAGTGCTCTCTACCGTCACGTCGTCAACCCGCAGCACAATGTCGCCCACTTTCAGGCCACCCTTCTGGGCCGGAGTATCTTCGTTCACGCTCGCCACCAGGGCGCCGTCGGTCGATTCAAGGCCGTAGGCCTCGGCCGCCTCGGCGGTCAGGTCGTTGACACCCATTCCGAGATAGCCACGGCGCACTCGGCCGATGTCGCGTAGCTGCGGCAGAACGTTGCGCAGAGTCTTGACCGGGACGGCGAAGCCGATGTTCTCCGAGCCGTAGTTGATCGCCGTGTTGATGCCAATGACTTGTCCCGCAAGGTTGAGCAAGGGCCCACCCGAGTTGCCGAAGTTGATCGCCGCGTCGGTCTGAATGAAGTTCTCGAACGATGTGGTCTCGGCCGAGATGCCAATCCGCCGCTGTTTGGCCGACACGACACCCACCGTCACCGTATTGTCGAGACCCGCGGGCGAACCGATCGCCATGACCCAATCCCCGGGTCGCAGGCTGTCGCTGTCCCCGAGGGTCAGGAAATCGAAGCTATCTTCGCTGTCGATCTTGAGCAGCGCTAGGTCGGTCGCCCGGTCGGTGCCCTTTACGTCGGCGTCGTACTCTCGGTCGCCAACTCGAACCCGCAGGCGCTCGGCACCGCGGATGACGTGATTGTTGGTGACGACGTAGCCGTCATCCGAAACCAGGAAGCCGCTACCGCCGGAGTCCCGCCGGAATTCGCGATCCGGATTCTCGTCTCGACCTCTGGGTCCCATGAAGAACTCGAACGGCTGCCCCCGGCGGCGCTCGTCGGCGCTCTCGAAGGTTGCAGCGTCGATGGAAACGACCGCCGGAGATACGAGCTCCACGACATCAGCGAAGCTGGGGAGGCCCGACACGATGGGCGCGGCAGCCGGAGCAGCCGATTCTTCGAAGGCGCTCTGGGAACGAGCGCTCGGCGTCAGCTCGAGGCCGCCCGCCAGAACCATTCCGAAAACGACGGCTCCGATAACGAGAGCCGCGGTCGTAAACTGTCTCTGTGATGTGCCACTCATGACGATGTGAATCTCCTTGTTGGCTTGAAGTATTCCACTACTCGGGACAACTGGGTAGCAATCATCCTGCCAACTATCGCTACGGCTCAAAGCAGGCCCGAGGATCGGCGCGGTGCCGACCGGATGCCAATTTGGCGTCGGCAGTGAGACTCTACCCGCATAATGGCAGGCCGCTGAGGAGCGCCACGAAGGCCTCCAATACTGAACTTGACAGGCCATTGAAGTTCATCACCACTAGGCCTATAATGCTTGGGTCACCTGTTCGCTGTGCGGTGGATGGAGTGGGCGTGAGCCCGCTTTTTTTTGTCTTAGGTGCACGGCACGAGGTGGCTCGAGGCTCCGGATGGAACTGAGTGAAGAGTTGATGAATGAATTTCGAGCGATCGCAGAGGGCACCGGCTGCGAACTGGTAGACGTGCGCTTTCAAGGCGGCGTCCTGAAGATTACGCTCGACCATCCGGACGGCGTCATCCTCGAGCACTGTCAGGCTGTCTCGAGGCAGGTCTCCGCGCAGCTCGATGTCGCCGATTTTGGAAGCGCTCGCTACACCCTCGAGGTCACGTCGCCCGGTCTCGATCGTCAGCTCTTTCGCCCTCAGGACTTCGAGCGCTTTACCGGCAGTCAAGTCAAGGTGACCTGGCGACCGGCCGAGGGAAAACGCACCGATACCGGCACCCTCGAGAACTTCCTTCCAGCAGGTGACTCCAACGCCGCTGCGCACATCGAGGTCAAAGTAGGCCCCGACGAGACGCACCGGATCCCCCTTCAATCGATTGACATCGCTCGGCTCGTCCCAGAGCTTTAGCGTAGAGGTCCAGCACATGGCTTCAGCCCAAAAAACCAAGACTCCAGAATTCAGTCTCGAAGAAGTCCTCCAACAGGCGGCGCGGGAACGCGACATCGATATGGAGCGCTGGATCTCGGCGCTCGAGGACGCAATGGCCTCCGCGGCCAAGAAACAGCACCGAATCAAATCACCGGTGCGTTCAAATTTCGACCGCTCCAACGGAACGTTCTCCGCCTTCATCGTCAAGAGCGTGGTCGAAGAGGTCGAAGACCCCTTGGCCGAATGGACGCTCGAAGAGGCCCAGGACCATGACCCAGAGGCCGCAGTAGGCACCGAGATCCACATTCCGATCTCGACCGAAGGTCTGGGCCGGATCGCAGCACAGTCGGCCAAGCAGGTGCTCTACCAGCGGATCCGGGAAGCCGAGCGGGAGAAGGTCTACAACGAGTTCATCGACCGCGTCGGTGAGGTCGTCAACGGTACGGTCAAACGCTTTGAACGTGGGGATATCGTGGTTGACCTCGGGCGCACCGAAGCCGCTGTACCGCGCAGCGAGCAGTCGCGCCACGAGCGCTACAGCCAGGGCGAGAGGATTCGCGCGGTGATCGCCGACGTTCACACGCAGCCCAAGGGCCCGCAGGTCATCCTCTCGCGCACCGACCCTCGCCTCCTGATGAAGCTCTTCGAGATGGAGGTGCCGGAGATCTATGACGGCACCGTGCAGATCAAGGCCGCCGTCCGAGCGCCCGGTGAACGGGCCAAGGTCGCAGTCTTCAGCCGCGAACGGGACGTGGACCCGGTCGGCGCCTGCGTCGGCATGAAGGGTTCGCGCGTACAGTCGATCATCCGCGAGCTTCGCGGCGAGAAAATCGACATCATCGAGTGGAGCGAGGATCTGGTGACTTTCGCCCAGAGTTCGCTTGCCCCGGCGCGCATCACGAGGGTCTCAGTGACTCACCACGGCGACGAGCCTCATCTGGACGTCATCGTCGAGGATGACCAGCTCTCGCTGGCGATCGGCAAGCGGGGACACAATGTGCGCCTCGCTGCAGAGTTGCTCGGTACCAAGATCGATATCAAGAGCGAGTCCGACGTCAAAGGCGAAGTTGCGGACGCCCTCGCTGACATGCTCCAGGTCGCCATGTCCGAGGAGGACGCCGTGCCGCCCTCCGAGTTCAGCCTCACGGACGCTCCGGGGGTCGGAGCCAAGCTCGCGGACAAGCTCACCGAGGAGGGCTACGGCACGCTCGAGGCGTTGGCCGCGGTCGATCCCGAGGAGCTCGAACAGGTCGAGGGCGTCGGCGGCAAGACTGCGCAAGCGATCGTGGCTTGGGCTATCGACCATCGCGACTCAGCCCCTGCGGAAGCTCCCGCCGCGGTTGAGAGCGCGGACGACGCAGAAGTAGGGGGCGGCGATTTCATGGCGGCCCTCAGCAAGGCATTTCAGGAAGCCGAGGCTGAAGAAGCCCCTGCCGGTAGCGACGAGGAAGAATAATCTCAGCTTCAACATCGGTCCGCCGAGCGGTTGGGCCATCAAGGAGTAGCAAGCGGTAATGGCGAAAATCAAGGTCAAGGATCTTGCAACAAAGATGGGGCTTCCGCCTCAGGATCTTCTCTTCAAGCTCAAGTCGATCGGCCTCCGCCTCGACGGGGTTGACACGGAGATCGACGCTGGAGTCCTACAGTCAGCCCTCGAAGGTGGCGGACTGACGCAGCCCCGCGAGGTCATCTTGCGAGACGCGAGCACGAAGGCGCCGGCTGCCCCGGCTCGCCGCCGGCCGACGCGCCCGGCCCCGATGCCAGCGCGGCCCAACCGACGCCGGCCCATGGTCCAGAAGGTCGAACCGAGAATCAAGACGATTCCCGCGACTGAGCCGCCGAAGCCAAAGCCCGCAGCGGCCCCGCCCGCTGCTGCCGGCGCACCCGCCAAGCCGGCCGCGCCCGCCGCCGTACCCGAGGCCAAGAGTGCCGCGGCTCCTTCGACCGCCAAGAAGGCAGCGACCAGCGCACCGGAGAAGAAGAAGTCCGTTAGCCGGGGCCAGCGACGAGCCGCCCGCAAGTCCCAAGGCACCTCAGTACAGCTAGCCGAGGTACCGGATGCCCCGATCACGGTCACCGAAGGGATGACGGTCCGCGATTTCTCCGAGAAGCTGGGGCTCAAGTCCAAGGACCTCATCAAGGTCCTGATGGAGCGCGGCCAGATGGTCACGCTCAATCACGTACTCGACCCCTCGACGGCAATGGAGGTCGCCGAAAGTCTGGGCGCTGAGGCGATGACCGTGACCTTCGAGGAAGAGGTTCAGCTCCGCGAGGAGTTGAACAAGCTCTTGGCCGGTGGTGCCGACTTCGTCCCACGCGCTCCCGTCGTGACGATCATGGGTCACGTCGATCACGGCAAGACCACGCTGCTCGACACGATCAGATCCTCGAAGGTAACCGAGGGCGAGTTCGGCGGCATCACTCAACATATAGGCGCCTACGAAGTACCGTTCAAGGACTCGAAGGTGGTCTTTCTGGACACTCCGGGTCACGAGGCGTTCACTACGATGCGTGCACGCGGCGCGGCCGCGACGGACATCGTAGTTCTCGTCGTGGCGGCCGACGACGGAGTCATGCCGCAGACCGCTGAGGCCATCGATCACGCCAAGGCAGCCGGAGTACCGATCATCGTCGCGATCAACAAGATCGACCGCGACAACGCGAATCTCGATCGGGTGAAAAAGGATCTCTCCGAGCGCGACCTGCTCGTCGAGGACTGGGGCGGGGACACCGTGTCGGTCGAGATCTCGGCGCTAAAGAACATCGGTGTCTCCGATTTGCTCGACATGATCGCTCTGACCACCGAACTGCTGGAGCTGAAAGCCGACGTCACGCTGGCTGCACAAGGCGTCGTCGTGGAAGCTCGCAAGGAACTCGGCCGCGGCTTGCTTGCAACCGTCCTCGTGCAGGACGGAACGCTGCGAGTCGGGGACGCGTTCGTTGCCGGAGCGACCTGGGGCCGCGTGAGGTCGATGACCAACGACCTCGGCGAGAGAATCGAAGAGGCGGGTCCGTCAACTCCGGTCGAGGTCACGGGCCTCAACGACCTACCGCTCGCGGGCGATCCGTTTCAGGTCGTCGCCAAGGAATCCGAGGCACGCAGTGTCGCCGAGTTCCGGCAGTCCGAGGAGCGCAGCCGGCTGCTCGGGCCTACCCGTGGCAAGGTCTCTCTCGAGCAGCTCTTCGACCGCATGCAGGAGGGCGATGTCAAGGAGTTGCCCGTCGTCCTCAAGGCCGACGTCCAGGGATCGCTCGAAGTGCTCAAGGATACCCTCGCCAAACTGTCCACCAACCAAGTCAAGATTCAGGTCATCCGAGGAGGAATCGGTGGTATCACCACCGACGACGTGCTCCTTGCCTCGGCCTCCGGAGCCATCATCGTTGGCTTCAATGTCCGCCCTGAACGCAACGCTGCAGAGCTCGCCGACAAGGAAGAGATCGACGTCCGCTTGCACACTGTGATCTACGAACTCTCAGACGAGCTCACCAAGGCGATGGTCGGGCTTCTGGACCCGACCTATCGCGAAGTCACTCGCGGCCGAGCCGAAGTCAGGGAGGCTTTCAAAGTCCCCAAGCTGGGTCGCGTCGCGGGCTGTCACGTCATCGAAGGCGTCGTACCGCGCAACGCTCAGGCCCGACTGTTGCGCGACAGCGTTGTCGTCTACCAGGGCAAGATCGCCTCACTGCGGCGCTTCAAAGACGACGCCGCCGAAGTCCGCAGTGGCTTTGATTGCGGTATCGGCCTCGATGGTTTCCAGGACGTGAAACCTGGCGACATCATCGAAGCGTTCGTCCAGGAAGAGGTAGCAGCAACTCTCTAGCCTGGTTCCCGAGCTTGGTTCCGGGAGACTCTCCCGCGGCTCCGCCGCTCTGGACCTCGCCAAAGCGCCCGACGGTCGCATGCCCGCCATCGTAGTCACCGTCGAGATCCACCTCCCTGGGGCTCGCAGCCTGAAAGACAAGCGTCGCATCGTGAAGAGCCTCAAGGACAAGGTCCACAACCGCTATCGCGTCTCGATTGCCGAGATCGATCATCACGAGTTGCGTCAGTCGGCGAAGATCGGCATTGCCGCCGTCGCGCCGAGCCACGGACACCTGGGCGAGATCATGGCGTCGATTCGGGGCCTCTTCGACCAACGACCCGACCTCATTGTCAGTCGCTGGAGCGAGGAGACAGTGGCTTTGGGATACCTGGAGTCGACGTCGTGAGCCGGCGCTCGCAAAGAGTCGAGGATCTGCTGCGCGCGGAACTCGCCGATCTGCTCCTGCGTGAGGCTCGTGATCCTCGACTGCAGCAGGCTCACGTCGCCGCCATCAGCGTCTCGCCCGATTTGTCGAACGCCCAGGTCAGAATCTCGGTTCTGGCGGAAGAGACTGAGCGGCTGGAAGTGATCGAGGCGCTCAACAAGGCGAGCGGCTTCTTCCGAACCCGCCTCGCGAAGCGGCTCAAGCACATGCGCCGCACTCCGCGATTGTCCTTTGTCCTCGACCGAGGCCCTGAACACACTCAACACATCACCGATCTATTGGAGACTCTCTAATGAGCAGCGTGCCTGTCCCTGATGACCTGCTTCAAGCCCTCCGCAATGGGCAGCGCTTCGTACTCACCGGCCATCGCCGGCCCGACGGCGACTCGCTAGGCTCCGCCCTGGGCCTGGCCCGGGTCCTGCGCCAACTCGGCAAAGGCGCTCTGGTCTGGAACCGGGACGAGATGCCCCCGTCCTACTCCGCCCTGGCAGGCAGCGACCGCATCCACGTCGGCAGCGAGCCGCCGGAAGGCTTCCCTGACAGCTTCGACTACTCAATCGGTATCGAGTGCCCGAGTCTCGAACGGACCGGCCTGGCGGAGCACCTGTCACAGCTTCCGATCCTGAACCTCGACCATCACCTGGGCAACGAACTCTACGGCGAGGTCAACTGGATAGACACCGGGGCTCCGGCCCTCGGCGAGATGATCCACCGGCTGGCCGGCGCCCTTGGCGTCCCGGTCGACGCCCTTACCGCCACCGCCCTCTACACCGCGGTGATGACCGACACGGGCGGATTCCGGTTCGGCAACACCACGGCAGAGGCCTTCGAGGTCGCAGCCACCCTGGTACGGGAAGGTGCCCGGCCAGAAGAAGTGAGCCATTGGATCTACGAAAGCCAGTCCGAGGCCACAGTACGCCTGCTGGGCGAGATGCTGCGGAGCCTCGAGCTTCATCACGGTGGGCGCATCGCGACGGTCCAGCTTCTCGACAGCATGTTCGAACGCGCCGGCGCCACCGCAGCAGACGCCGAGGACCTGGTGGACCATCCGCGCTCTATCGCCGGAGTCGACGCGGTCGCCTTGATCCGCCAACAGGGTGCGAACGAGTTCAAGGGCTCGCTCCGCAGCCGGGGCGACGTCGATGTCGAGACCATCGCCCGCTCGTACGGCGGCGGCGGACACAAGAACGCGGCGGGTTTCGAGGCCGAGAGCAGTCCTGAAGACCTCGTTGCCGACCTCGTCGAGAGCCTGCGCGCAGCGTTGGATTGAACCTCGTGACGCAAGACGCACTCCTCCTGATCGACAAACCGACAGGCTGTACCTCTCACGATGTGGTGCAGAAGCTGCGGCGTCTCCTCGGGCAGCGCCGCATAGGCCACTGCGGCACGCTCGACCCCGGAGCCACCGGGTTGTTGGTGATGACTTTAGGACGCGCCACGCGCCTCACGCGCTTTCTCATTCAAGCACCCAAGATCTACGAAGGTCACATCAAGTTCGGAGCCGCGACCGACACCTACGACGCTCTGGGCGAGGTCACGGCTGAATTTTCGATCGACGAGTTGACGGAGCAAGCCGTCCTAGCCGCGATGCCCGGCTTCGTCGGCAAGTACGAGCAGGTTGCGCCGGCCTTCAGCGCCAAGAAGCTCGACGGCCGCAAGTACTACGAGATGGCCCGCAAGGGCGAAGAGGTGCCCGAGTCGCGTAAGGAGATCACGGTCTTCTCATTGGATTCGACCGGCCCGCTGGAGAACGGCGTGTTGCCGTTCAAGCTCGAATGCTCGACCGGCACGTACGTGCGGACCCTGGCGCATGAGCTGGGCCGGACTCTGGGTTGTGGAGGTCATCTCGCGACCTTGAGGCGCACCAAGGTAGGACCTTTCACCCTCGAGAACGCCATCGAACTCGACCCATTGGCGGAGCTCCACGACCCCAAGGCCGGCCCATGGTGGATACCCTTCGACTCGATTCCCCTGCCCTTCGCCGAGGTCGAACTGGATGTCAGCCAGACCCGTAGGATCCTCCACGGCCAGACTGTCCTCGTTCGGGACCTCCCGGGCGAAGAAGGCGACTGGGTGAAGGTCCAGGACAACAGGCGCCGGTTCATCGCCGTAGGCTCGGTGAGCGAGCGGATCGGCAGGGACGTGGGCATCATCCAGCCCAAGATCGTCTTCTCCTAAGCGCCAGGGAGGACTCAGAAAGTCCTCTCGAATCAGCACTTTCTGTGCTAGTGTCGCGCGTTGAAAGAAAAGAGAGAAAACGTAGGAGGAAAGTAAGTTGTCACTGTCAAGCACAGCAAAAACGCGGACCATCGCGGAGTACCGCACTCACGATACCGACACCGGGTCGCCTGAGGTGCAAATCGCTATTTTGACGCAGCGGATCAATCAGCTCACCGAGCACTTCAAGACCCACGCCAAGGATCATCACAGCCGGCGTGGCCTCTTGCAGCTGGTCGGCCGGCGTCGTCGGCTGCTCGACTACCTGAAGAAACAGGACGTCGAGCGCTACCGCACGACCATCGAGCGTCTATCCATTCGTAAGTAGCCCGCCCCCCACCCAGTCCGATAGGAGTTCCACGCCGGCCGGCGTTCAAAACGCAGGCCTGACGGAGCCTCTGCGCGTGAACCCACGCGTCGGTCCGGGGAGCCACCACTCACTGGGCCGGGCCAAGCGAGTCAACCAAGGAAGAAGAGACAATGAAACACATCGAAGAAGCCCAGCTGGGCGAAACTACTCTGTCGATCGAGACAGGACGCATTGCGAAGCAGGCCGACGGATCGTGCATGATCCGTTGCGGCGACACCATGGTTCTGAGCACCGCCTGCTGGGATTCCAAGGCCTCGCCGCGCGCCTTCCTGCCGCTGACAGTCGACTACCGAGAGGGAACGGCGGCCGCCGGCCGCATTCCGGGCGGATTCTTCAAGCGTGAGGGCCGACCGAGCGAGAAGGAGATCCTCACCTGTCGGATGACGGATCGCCCCTTGCGTCCGCTCTTCCCCAAGGGCTATCTCCACGAGACTCAGCTCATCTCTCTGGTCTACTCGGCAGACGGCGAGAACGACCCCGACATCCTGGCCATCAACGGTGCCGCGACCGCCTTGGCGATCTCCGGCATCCCGTTCTTCGCCAACGTCGGAGCCGTGCGCGTTGGCCGCATGGACGGTCAACTGGTCTTCAATCCGACCAATTCCTACCGTGAGATCAGCGATCTCGACCTCATCGTCGTCGGCACTGAGGAAGCGATCGTCATGGTCGAGGCGGGAGCCAACCAGCTCTCCGAGGACGAGATCCTCGACGCCATCTACGCCGGACACAACGAGTTGCAATCCGTCATCGAGGCGCAGAAGCGACTCCAGGCCGCCATCGGCGTCAGCAAGCCCGAGTGGGTCGAGCCGAGCGACTACACCGCCGAGGTTATCGAGCGCGTCCGCGTGGACCTAGGAACCTCTCTGCGCGAAGCACTCAACGTGCGCGGCAAGTTCGAGCAGAAGGCGGCGGTCAAGGAAGCGGTCGGCAACTTCATGCAGACCCTACCCGAGGATGACGAGGAGCTGCAGGGCCAGTACAAGACCGCGGTGCACGACGTCCAGGAAGAGATCTTCCGTGACACCATCCTCAACCAAAACGTCCGGCTCGACGGTCGGGCGGTGGACGAGATTCGCGACCTGACGATGGGTACCAGCGTGTTGCCGCGCGCTCACGGCTCGGCGCTCTTCACCCGCGGCGAGACGCAGTCCATGGTCACCACGACCCTCGGCACCGGCCGCGACGCCCAGATCGTCGAAGAATACGAGGGCGAAAGTCGTCAACGATTCCTGCTGCACTACTCGTTCCCGCCCTTCTCGGTCGGCGAATGCCGCTTTCTGCGTGGCCCCGGCCGGCGCGAGATCGGCCACGGTGCTCTGGCCCGCCGGGCCCTGACGCCCGTGCTCCCGAGCGAAGAGGACTTCCCGTACGTCTTGCGTGTGGTGTCGGACATCATGGAATCCAACGGCTCGTCGTCGATGGCGACCGTCTGCGGCGGCTCGCTGTCGCTGTTCGATGCCGGCGTCCCGATGCTGGCCCCCGTCGCCGGCGTGGCGATGGGTCTCGTCAAGTCCGACGAGAAGTTCGCCGTCCTGTCCGACATCGCCGGCCAGGAGGATCACTCGGGCGACATGGACTTCAAGGTGGCCGGTACCCGCGAGGGCATCACCGCCCTCCAGATGGACATCAAGATCGCCGGCGTGACCAAGGAGATCATGGGCGCTGCGCTCCACCAGGCGCGCGCCGGCCGCAACCACATCCTCGACGCCATGGAGCAGGAACTCCAGACGCCGCGTGAGGATCTGTCGGATTACGCTCCGCGCCTCCATACGATCTACATCAACAAGGACAAGATCCGCGACATCATCGGACCGGGCGGCAAGACGATACGCTCGATCACCGAAGAGACCGGCTGCGAGATCGAGATCGGCGACGACGGCAAGATCATCATCGGTTCGCCGGACGGCCTTGCGGCCAAGCGTGCGATCGAGATCATCGAGCGCCTCACCGAGAGCCCGGAGGTCGGCAAGGTCTACACCGGCATCGTCCGGCGGATCGAGGACTACGGCGCGTTCTTGGAGATTCTTCCGGGCACGGACGGTTTGCTGCACATCAGCGAACTGGCTCCCTATCGCGTCAAGGCCGTCACCGACATCCTCAAGGACGGAGACGAAGCGCAGGTCAAGGTCATCAGCATGGAGGACAACCGCGTGCGGCTGTCCCGCAAAGCTGTGATCATGGAAGACCCCAACTACGACCCCAAGGAGTTCGAGGGGATGGGCTACGACGGTCCTCCGGTCGAGAGCAAGCCGCGGGGAGATCGCGGTGGACGCGGTCCGGGTGGCGGTCGCGGCGGCCGAGGCGGTCGCAGGCCTCCACGGCGCTAGGCTTCCCAGCGCTCTATACTGCGTCGTCATGGCGCTAGTACCGTTAGTTCTTGTTGTGGATGACGAGCCGGGAGTTCGCCGGCTCGTCGCCTCACAAGTCTCGCTTCTGGGTTTTGAGACCGAGCTTGCACCGGACGCGGCGACGGCTCTCGAATTCGTGCGGGCCAACCGCGACCGCCTGGCGCTCGTCCTGTCGGACGTCAACATGCCAGGCACCAGCGGAGTCGAGCTTCTCCGTTCGATCAAGCGGATCGACGAAAACATCCAGGTCGTCATGGTGACCGGGATGAACGACCTCACGACCGTGCGCGAGTGCCTGCGTGAGGGTGCCTACGACTACCTGATCAAACCGTTCGAGATCGAGGACCTGAGCAGCACGGTCGAACGGTCCGTGGAGCGGTTCCAACTTCTACGAGAGACGCAGGGCTACCGGGTTCGCCTGGAGCAGATGGTCGAGCTACGGACCCGCGAGCTGCGCGAAACGCGCGACATCGCGCTGCTGACCATCGGTAAGCTGGCGGAATCTCGCGATCCAGCCACGGGCCGGCATCTCGACCGCATTAGCGCCTACTCGGCACGTTTGGCGCGGGCTCTCGAGCAGCAAGGGCACCCAGGAGTACACGAGATGCTGATCGAGCAGATAGAGATCTCGAGCGCCCTCCACGATCTGGGCAAGATCGCGGTGCCCGACGCGATCCTGGGTAAACCCGGGCCGTTGACCGACGACGAGATGACCATCATGCGCCGTCACCCGACCGTCGGCGGTGACACGCTGCGTAGCATCATGGAGCGCTACGAGGAGCATGACTACCTGACCATGGCAATGGACATCGCCTACAGCCATCACGAGCGATGGGACGGCGACGGCTATCCCAAGGGCCTCGAGAACGAACGTATCCCTCTGGCGGCCCGGATCGTTGCCGTCTGCGATGCCTACGACGCGATCACCAGTGAACGGCCCTACAAGCCGGGCTTGAGCCACCAAGAGGCCTGCCGTCGCATCGAAGTCGACTCAGGCAAGCACTTCGACCCCGAAGTGGTCGCAGCTTTCTTCGCCTGCGCGGGGGACTTCGACGCGATCCGGGAGCGGCTCGGAGACACCAGTGCCTGAGTCCATCGGCAGGCCGGAACTGGTCGAGTATTTGGACACCCTGCTCGACGCGCAGGTCGGTAGCGACTACTGTCCCAATGGACTGCAAGTCGAGGGGCGGGACCAGATCACCTCGATCGTCACCGGTGTGTCAGCCTGCAGCGAACTCTTCGAGCGCGCCGTCGAGGTGAAGGCCAGCGCCGTGCTTGTTCATCACGGGCTTTTCTGGCGTGGTGACGACCTTCGACTCCAGGGAGTGCTACGTCACCGGGTCAAGCTGCTTCTGGACGCCGGGATCAACCTCTTGGCCTACCACCTGCCGCTGGATCGACACCCGGAGCTGGGCAATAACATCTTGGCGACGCGGCGCTTCGGCATCGAGAACCCACGACCGTTCGGTGGCGATGACGGTCTCGGACTGGGCTACGGTGGCAACCTCCCCTCCCCGCTCGAGCCACAAGCCTTCGTCGCGCGGTGTGCCGACGTCTTTGGCCAGAGCCCGCAAGCCTTTCTGAACGGCCCGGTGCCGATTCGTTCGGCTGCATTCGTCAGCGGCGCGGCCGAGAGCCTCTTCCACCGGGCGATCAGCGAGGGCTACGATGCCTTCGTTACCGGCGAGGTGAGCGAGTGGGTGATGAACATCTCGCGCGAGAGCGGGGCTCACTTCGTCGCTGCCGGGCACTACGCCACCGAACGGCTCGGTGTTTCGGCGCTAGGCGATCATCTGAAGGCCCAGTTCGGCCTCGATGTCCAGTTCGTTGATGTTCCGAATCCGGTCTGATCTCGCTGCCGGCCTGAGGGTCAAAACGCTAGCGCACTCGGGTGCCGTTGGGCACCGGACTCTCAGGGTGTAACAACACCGGCTTGCCGTCGTCCGAGGCGGCGAGCACCATGCCCTGCGACTCGACACCCATGAGTTTGGCCGGCTGGAGATTCGCCACAACGACGATCTGGCGGCCGATGAGACCCTCGGGGTCATGTTGTTTGGCGATTCCGGCCACCACAGTCCGTTGCTCCTCGCCCAGGTCGAGGCGCAGCTGTAACAGCTTCTCCGACTTGGGTACCGGTTCAGCCGCGATGACGGTGGCTACCTTGAGCTCCGTCTCGAAGAATTGGTCAATCGAGATCATCCCGTCGTTCTCCTCTGCTTCTTCATCCGGCTCCGCGGCGATTGCGGCCAGGTACTTTTCTTTATCGAAACGCGGAAAGAGGGCAGCTGGCTCGGGGAGAGTACGGTCTGTCGCCAGCCCACCCCACTCGAGGGCGTCCCAGGACTCGGGCTCCTCGCCACCGATGGCCGCCAGAACCGCGGGCGCTACCGTTGGCATCACCGGCGACAGGGCGCTGGCCACGATACGAACGGCTTCGAGGCCGTTCCACAAGATCCGCGACAGCGACTCTCTGGCCTCCTCCTGTTTGATCAACTTCCAAGGCTCGCGCTCTACCAAGTACTGATTGACGTCGCCCACCAGCCCATTGAGAGCCCGTAGGGCACGATCGAATTGGTACTCGGCCATCGAACTGCGGTAGAGGGCCACCGCCTCGGCCGCCTTCGCGATCAAGGGGTTGCCGTCGCACGGCGTCGGCGGGGTCTTGCCGTCGAACGCCCGGCGGGACAGCGTCACCAAACGACTGACGGTGTTGCCCAGGCCGTTGGCTAGATCGGTGTTGTAGCGATCGATGAAGGCTTCATCCGAGAAGCTCCCATCCTGGCCGAACACCATGTCTCGCAGTAGGAAGTAGCGCACGATGTCGGCTCCGAAGTTCTCGATCAGCTCATCGAGAAGTATCACGTTGCCACGAGACTTCGAGACCTTATGGTCGTCCTTCAACCACCAACCATGCACCCAGACGGTGTCTGGCAGCGGAAGGCCGGCCGAGAGCAGGAAGGCCGGCCAGTAGACCGTGTGGAAGCGCAGTATGTCCTTGCCGATCACCTGCACTACCTCGGTGTCGTCCCCATCCCAGAACTCGTGCCACAGGGCATCCTCGGGCGCCTGACGCCCAAACCCGAGCGCGCTGATGTAGTTGGTGAGAGCGTCGAGCCACACGTACACCGCCTGCCCCTCATGCTCAGGGAAAGGAATACCCCATTCGAGGCCGGCCCGGCTGACGCTCAGATCGCGTAGGCCACCCTCGACAAAACTACGCACTTCGTTCAGTCGGCTCTCCGGACGTACCGGCCCGGTCTCAGCGCTCGCGTACCAGTCCAGCAGGGGCTGCTCGTACTTGGACAGCCGGAAGAAAATGTTCTCCTCCGACCGCCACTCGGCGGGCGAGCCGTGAATCGGACAGTTCTTGTCGCCGTCGAGCTCCTTCTCGGTGTAGAAGAGCTCGCAGGACGTGCAATACCAGCCCTCGTGCTTGCCGGTGTAGAAATCGTCGGCCGCGGCCATGCGCCGCACGATCTCCTCGACGCCCAGCCGGTGACGCGGCTCGGTCGTGCGGATGAAATCGTCGCAGGAAATCCCCAGCGCCACCCACAGTGTGCGGAACTGGGCCACGATCTCGTCGGCCAGCTCGATCGGCTGGAGGCCTCGCTCGGCAGCCGCCCGCTCGATCTTCTGCCCATGCTCGTCCGTCCCGGTGAGGAAATATACGGGCCGTCCGGCCAGACGCTGGTAACGGGCTACGACATCGCACACCACAGTGGTGTACGAGTGGCCGATATGCGGTCGCCCGTTGACGTAGTAAATCGGCGTCGTGACGTAAAAGGATCGCATCGGCTTCCGGGGGTGACGCGTGGCGAAAGTAGGCCTACTCCGCTCAGCGAGAGAGGCCGTACGCTACCACGCACCTCGCTTGCGCAGCGAGACCCAACGGCCGCTTCCACCGAGAATCAAATGGTCCACCAGCCGCACGCCTACGACGTCCCCGGCCTCCGCCACGCGCCGGGTAAACGCCAGGTCCTCGGCGCTGGGTGTGGGGTCGCCGCTGGGGTGGGTATGGAAGAGCACGAAGCCGGCCGCGTCTCGCAGTAGGCCGCGCTTGAGGATGGTCCTGGGTTCAGCGGCTGCCCGGTTCAACGTGCCACGGAAAAGCTCCTCCTGCGCCATCAGGCGCTGCCGTGTGTCGAGGTAGAGCACGCCCATGATCTCCTGGTCTCGACGCCCGTAGGAGAGTGCCAGGTAGTCGGCCACCGCGTCGGGGCGGTCAAGCGGTAGGCGATCGGGGAGTCGGGCGCGAGCCAGTCGCCGGCCGATCTCCACCGCTGCCAGGAGGCACGCGGCCTTGGCCGGGCCGAGGCCGCTGCGCAGCAGGCTCTGGGGTACCGCACCGAGGAGACCGATCAACCCACCGCAGTTCGTCAACAGCGATCGCGCCAGATCGATCGCGGACTCTCCGCGGCTCCCGGTCCGCAGCAGAATGGCGACCAGTTCGCTGTCCGTCAGGACTTCACTGCCATGCTCGAGCAGCCGCTCGCGCGGGCGTTCACTTGGGTCGAGCTCTCGCAGCATCGTCGATTGCCTCGTCCCGTTTCCGTTCATTGCACCGCTCTGCCCGCTACGCTGTTGTTCCACTAGGCTATGAGACGCAAACCCGGAATCTCTTCTTGCATCCGGCGTGTTGTAGCCCGCGAGGGCCGGATAGCCGAGCCCTCTTCCCCGCATGACCACTCCTCTACGACCCTTTCGCCCTGGCCGTGTGGCCGAGCTCCCCCACCTGGAATTGCGCTGAAGACACTCCGGGCTTGCGCCCTCTCTCTCGTCGTCTCGAGCGGCGCCGGCCTTGTGTTCGGCGGCACGCTCGAAACTGAACTCGGGCGCAACGAGGTCAGGATCTATGCGGCGCCCTACACGCCCGCCGTCGGAGCGCGGGTCGGCGAGATCGCCCTCGACAAGCGGCTCGAGCGGTTGGACTATCGGCGTGTTCGCCGGCGTCCGAGCAGCCCGGGCGAGTACTTCTGGGGTTTCGACACCTTCTGGATGTACCGCCGTTCCAGCCGCCTCGGCCCCGCCCGGCTGGTCGGCTGGCGACTCGAACGGCCGGCGGGCAAGATCGTTGGCTACCTCAGCGGTACGGCGAGCGGCGAGACGACCGGGAGCGCAAACGCTATCGAGCTCGAGCCGGAGCTCCTGGCGACGAGCCTGGACGAACGTCGAGCCCCACAGCGCTGGGTCGCGCTCGCCGACCTTCCCGAGCACGTTGGGAAGTCGCTCTTGGCAATCGAGGACGCCCGTTTCCTCGAGCACCATGGGATCGACGGCCGGGCGGTGGCTCGCGCCCTGCTGGCCAACGTCAGGGCGGGCGGAGTCGCGCAGGGCGGCAGCACAATCACCCAGCAGCTGATCAAACTCCGGGATCTGACGCCCAAACGCTCCCTCGGGCGCAAACTCTCGGAGGCCGTTCGAGCGCTCTCCCTCGAAGCTCAGTACTCGAAGGAGGACATCCTCGAGGCCTACCTCAATCTTGTCTACTACGGACATCTCGAAGGGGTGAGCCTCTTCGGCATCGAAGCAGCGGCTCAGGCCTACTACTCCACCTCCGCCAGGCACCTGGACCTGGGCCAGAGCGCAGCACTCGCTGCGCTGGTACAGGGTCCAAACCAGCTGTCGCCAGCGCGCCACCCGGAGCGCCTCGCCAAGCGCTACGAGCTGGTCCTTGCCCGGCTGGCGGAGCTCGAGTGGGCGCCGGCAGGGGAACTCGAGCGTCTCCGCCGTCGCGGTCTCCCCCAGCTTCGCCTCACGACCCCCAAGACAGAGGGAGCTCGGGCCTTTCGCCGATGGATAGGCGCTGGCCAGGGCCCAAAGGACGACACCGAACGCAGCACTGGGTTCGTCGCCGAGACCACTCTCGACGCCTACCTTCAAGACGTCGCCGAGGAGACGCTCGAGAACGGACTGGCGGCGCTTCGGCGCCGCCACCGCAACCTGCGAACCGCCAAACTCAACGCCGCGCTCGTCGCCCTCGACGCTCTGACCGGTGAGGTCGTGGCCTACGTCAGCGGCGACCCAAGGCATGAGGATGCCTTCGACCGGGTGAGAAGCAGCCGCCGCCAGCCCGGATCAACGGTCAAGCCGCTCATAGCGTTGGAGGCTTTCGACACCTGCGGGAGCCAGGCGGCCCTCTTCCCGTCCCGACGCGTCACGGATCGACCCTTGACCCTGGAACTCCCGAGCGGCGACTGGAGCCCCCAGAACTCGGACCGACGGTTCCGTGGCACGGTGACCGTGCGCCAGGCCCTGACGGAGTCGCTCAACGTGCCGCTCGTGCGCATCGCCCGCCACTGCGGTTTCGACCAGGCGGCCCAACGCCTCGCCCGCGCCGGCCTCACGATGCCCACCGAGACACCTCCGGCCTTTGTCCTTGGCGCAGTCGAGACGTCGCCCCTCGAACTGGCCGGAGCCTACTCGGTGCTCGTCAACGGAGGACGGATCGCGCGCCCGCACGGCCTGCGGGCACTCTCCCGGCCCAGCGGACGGCCCCGTTTGACCGGCAACAAAGGACGTCGTCGGGTCGCCGGAGCAGGCGCCGCGTACATGGTCTATGACCTGCTTCGGCGAGGGGACCTCGGCCCAACGACCTTCGGCAAGACCGGTACTTCGTCACGCCAGCGGGACGCGTGGTACGCCGGTGGTAGCGGTCGCTTGATCACCGTCGTCTGGGTCGGCCTCGACGATGACAAGCCCCTCGGGCTGAGCGGGGCCAGAGCCGCCGAGCCCATCTGGCGTCAGTTCGTGACTGAAGCGGCGGGCTCACTCGGACCCTACGAGCCGAAGCGCCCCGCAAGCCTGGTGGAGCACTGGATCGATCCGTCGAGCGGACTCCGCCTCAAGGGCCGCCGAGAGGGGGCCGAGCACTACTGGTTCAAGCGTCGCGCTCGGCCGCCGATCAAGCGGCTCTGGCGCCGGCGATCACCCCTCGAACCGATCCAATAGGTAGCGACCATCTGTTAGCCTGCGCCCGTGGAGACCTACATGCAACAGCCCATCACCGACCTCGTCAACCTCATCGACCCGAACAGCCAGCGGCTCTCCGGAATCGACCTCGAACAGGCGACTTCGCTGATCGCAGCAGACGACCCCAACGCGCTCGATCAGCTCCAGGGTTCGTACGCTCTGTTGGCCCGCGACGGGGAGCGCATCTTCCTCGCGCGGAGTCTCGACCGACCCCTGCGCTATTTTCTAGCCAAACAGGAATCCGGCCCGCTGCTCGTAGTCGCCGAGCGAATCGATCAGATCGCCCAGTGGTTGGAGGGCCGAGGCTACGGCGACCAATTCCACCCGAGTTACACGCGGATGGCCCCGGCTCATCACGTCACCCAGCTCCGCCTCCTCGGCTGCCCCGATCCCAACCCGACCTACACCCGCTACTTCGATCCTCCGCGAGGTACTCTGGCCCCCGATCTCGACCTGATCGGCCGGACATACGTCGGCGCCCTGGTGGAAACGCTCGACGTCTGGCTGCGCGCCCAAGAAACGGAGCAGCCTATTGGAGTGCTCTTTTCCGGCGGTATCGACAGCGGTGCGGTACTTCTTTGCCTCCACGACCTGTTGCTGCGCCAGGGCCAGAGTCCGGCGCGACTCAAGGCCTTCACTCTGGCCGTCGATGGCGGCGGCAGCGACCTCGAACAGGCGCGGGAGTTTCTGCGCCAGACGGACCTCGAGTTCCTGCACGAGTCGGTCGAGGTGGACTCGGAAGAACTCGACCCGCTGGCTGCCGTTGAGCTGATCGAGGACTACAAGCCACGCGACGTCGAGTGCGCCGCCGTCAACATGGCGCTGCTTGCGGCCTTGAGGTCGCGCTATCCCGACTGGCGACTGCTGGTCGATGGCGACGGCGGTGACGAAAACCTGAAGGACTATCCGGTCGAAGAGAACCCCGAGTTGACGATCAAGAGCGTGGTCAACAACTCGATGCTCTATCAGGAAGGCTGGGGCGTCGAGTCGATCAAGCACTCCCTGACCTACAGTGGCGGCTACAGCCGAGGTTGCGTTCGCACCTGGGCTCCCTGCCGCCACCATGGCTTCACCGGTTTCAGCCCCTACCTCCAACCGACGGTGATCGAAGCGGCGGAGGCGATTCCCTTTCCGGCTCTGACCGACGGTTCGCTCGACCGGCTCTACGGCCTCAAGGGCGAGGTCATGAGGCTCGGCCTCGAAGCCGTGATGGAACGCAAGCTACCGGTTTTTCCCAAGCGCCGGTTCCAGGAGGGAGCGACTTCCGAGGCGGCTTTCGCTCGTCTCTTCGCCGACGGCGAGAGCGGCTACCGAGCCCATTTCGCGCGTCTGCACGGCCTCGCTTGAGCGATCGCCCGCCGCTCACCGGGACCCTGAGCGCAGCTGCGATTCGAGGTCTGAGGCCGCCCAAACCAGCGGTCGATCCTTGGCGGGCTCACGGCTCGATCGACGAGGTCGAGCGGCTTCCGGACGGTGCCAGCCACTTCTGCCGTACGGTCTTCCTTGCCGGCGCCGAATGTCCCTTCACTTGCGTCTTCTGTGATCTGTGGCGGTTCACCACTGACGAGGCCACGCCTCCTGGGGCCCTGCCCAAGCAGCTCGAGTCAGCCTTGGGTGACGGCGCGGTAGGAATCGACTGCCTGAAGCTCTACAACGCCAGTAACTTCTTCGAACCCCGTGCCGTGCCGCCGGAGGACCTGCCGGCCATCGCCCGGCTGACAGCGGGGAGATCGCGCGTCGTAGTCGAGTGCCACCCGCGCCTGGTCGATCAACGCTGCCTGGATTTTGCCGACCTGCTCGACGGCCGGCTGGAGCTCGCTCTCGGGCTCGAGACCGCTCACCCCGGCGCCCTGGCCCGACTCAACAAGGGCATGGTGCTCGAGGACTTCGACCGCGCCTGCAACTTCGCTCGCCGGCATGGCCTGGGACTGCGCGCCTTCGTGTTGCTCGGCACGCCCTATGTCCCACCGGCTGAGGCCCAGGCCTGGGTCGAGCGCAGCGTTCGCCACGCCATCGACCAGGGAGTCGAGCACATCGCTCTGATTCCCCTACGGCTCGGCAACGGCGCCCTCGAGAGCCTCGCCGACTCAGGTGAGTTCAAGCCCGTCTCAGGCTCCGAAATCGAACGCACCTTCGCTCGCTCCCTATCGTTAGCGGCCGATCGAGCCGTCGTCTCGCTCGATCTCTGGGACATTGAGCGCCACCTCGAGAGCACTCCCTGCTGCGCCGCGGAGCGTCTCCAACGCCTAGGGGAAATGAACGGCAGCGGCACGCCGCAACCGACGACGCCGTGTCCAGCCTGCCGAGACCGGGCGTGACGACCTACGACGTCGCCATCGTCGGCTCCGGTTTCGGCGGCAGCATTCTGTCGCGCGCTCTCAACCGGCAAGGTCTTCGGGTTGCCCTGGTCGAGCGCGGGCGCCATCCACGGTTCGCCGTTGGGGAGTCCTCGACCCCACTCGCGGCGCTCAGCCTCGAGCGCCTGGCAGCAGACTACCAACTGCCCGACCTCCGGGACCTGGCGGCCCACGGGCGTTGGCAACGTCACCTCGGGCACTTGGGCTGCGGCCTCAAGCGCGGGTTTACTTTCTACGATCACCGCCGAGGAGACCCGGGCAGGGTGGATCGAAGCTCGCTGCTGGTTGCCGCCAGTCCTGACGACTCCCTCGCCGACTGCCACTGGCTGCGGGCCGATGTGGACCACCATCTGGTGACTCGCGCCGCGGCCGAAGGTGTTGCCTACTTCGACCAGGCTGAAGTGATCGACTTGACGGTCGACGACAGCGGAGCAACCCTGGCTCTATCCGCTAGGAGGTCCGCGCCCGACACCCTACGAAGCCGGATGCTGGTCGACGCCACGGGCCCGGGCGGGCTCGTCCGGCGCCAGCTAGGGTTGAGGCCGGGGCCACCACTCGAAACTCGCACGGGCCTGGTGTTCGGACACTTCGCCGGTGTCGAGCCACTCGACGTAGCACCGGCAGCCGGGGCGCCCTACCGCCCCCACCAAGCCGCAGTGCATCACCTGATCGACGAGGGCTGGATCTACGAACTCCGCTTCGACGACGGACGAGTCAGCGCCGGAGCGCTGCTGGTCGATAGCCCTTCCGGCAAGCCGGAAGAAATCTGGGCGACGCTCATGACCCGCTACCCGTGGCTCGGGGAACGATTCGCCCGAGCCCGACAGCTCGTCCCCTTGGCGCATCGCAGGGTGCTGCAGCACCGGATGTCGTCGGCCACCGGCCCCGGCTGGGTCGCGTTGCCGCACACCTTCGGCTTCGTCGACCCCCTGTTCTCCACCGGCATCGCCTGGACTCTGCGCGGCGTCGAACGGTTGGCGCGAGCACTCGCTGAGAACTCTACCGGTGCTCGCGATCAGGCTCTGGCACGGTACGACGCCCTGCTACAGAGCGAACTCAGCCAGATCGACGCCTTGGTCGTAGGCGCCTACGCCGCAATGCGGGACTTCGAGCTCTTCGCCACCTACTGTCTGACCTACTTCGCCACGGTGAGTTGGGCCGAGATCCGCCAGCGGCTGCTGCAGCCCGACAAACCGATGTGGGAGGGTTTCCTAGGGTGTGACGACGCCGAGCTAGCCAGCTTGTTCGAGGATGCCGCAGCCGCACTCCCCGCTATCCCCGAAGCAGCCCCGCGCCCACCGACCGAGGCTGTCGCGACCTACCGGCGAGAGATCCTCCAACGCATCGAGTCGCGGGACCTGGCGGGCCTCGACCTCTATGGTCCCGAGCTCTCGGTGCCGATCGATCTCGACCTCCTGGTGGCGCGAGCGCATCGGCTCGCTCTCGACCCCGAGGAGATCACAAGCCGGCTCCATCTGTTGCGCGGCGACGACTAGCATGAATGTCGGCCCAGAATCCGGCCGAGGCAGTTCTCGCCAGCGCTCCACGGCAAGTGATGGCAGCTCCCGGTCGCGTCCCGACTGCGGTCCAAGGGCGGGGCACGCAAGGCACCCTTGCTGAGCGCGACACTCCGCGCCCAATGGAGATTGAACCAAAGGCGGGTTGCTCCGACTGTACAGTCGGAGAGAGACGATGAAAGGCCGCGAACGGATCCTCGACGAGTTGCTGGTCCTGAGAAGTCAGGACGGCGACGTTGCTGCCTTCGAGAATCTGGCCCGACGCTGGCAGCCGAGGCTGCTTCGTCTAGCTCGGCGTCTGACCCAGAGCCCGGAGGCGGGTGAGGTTGTTCAGGAGGCCTGGCTGGCAATAGTGCGCAGTCTTCCGCGGCTCGCCGATCCGGCGCGTTTCGGAACCTGGGCTTTCCGCATCGTGGCCCACAAGAGCACCGATTGGATCCGCCTGCGCCAAAAGGGCCGATCCCTGGCCGAGAGAGTAGAGCGCGAACCACAGCCCGAGGGACCGCCCTCGACCGAAGAGGAAGTCTCACGATCCCAGGCCGTCGCTCAGTTGCGCAAGGCGCTACCGCAGTTGTCCGACGGCCACCGCGGCGTGCTCGAGATGTTCTACCTACGCGCGTCCTCGGTTCAGACGATCTCCGAGAAGCTCGGAGTCTCTCCCGGCACCGTCAAGTCCCGGCTGTTTCACGCCCGAAAAGTCCTTAAGGCAACACTGGAGGAACCACTATGAAGCCGAAGAACATCGACGCAATGATCCGTGAAGCCTTGGACGAAGAAGATCTGGACTACTTCGACTTCGAAGAGCCCTCGATGCCAGAGAAGGTGACCAGCCTGTTCCAGGGGCGTGGCCGATGGCTGAACGTCATGGCCTTCATTCTGGTCTTCGTGCTCTTCCTGGTCTCGGTCTACTGCGCGATCCGATTCTTCAAATCGGACGACGTTGCGACCATGCTCAGGTGGGGCTCTGTGGCCGGACTCTGCTGGTTTGCCACGGGCTTCTTGAAGCTCTGGACTTGGATGGAGATGCAGCGCTTCGCCGTCGTCCGCGAGATCAAGCGTCTCGAACTTCAGGTAGCCAACCTGGCAGCGCGGTTGAGGAACGACAGCCGACAGGCCTGAGCCTCGCGGGTTGGACCCAGAACTGGGCCGGAGGCCCTGGCCCAGCGCTTGCACGGGCTATCTCCTCGACCGGCAGCGGGCTTCCAGCGAGCTTGTCCCGCAGAGGAGGAGCAGCAGCCTCCACGGCGGCTAGACGGTCTCGACGATCATCGCAATGCCTTGCCCACCACCGATGCAGGCCGAGGCGACGCCCACTCCACCGCCGCGCCGTCCGAGCTCCTTGAGCAACGTCAGCACGATCCGCGTGCCCGTAGCACCCAACGGATGACCTAGAGCGATCGCCCCGCCGTTGACGTTGAGCTTCTCCTGATCGAGATCGAGTTCGCGGACCACCGCCAGTATCTGGCCGGCGAAGGCCTCGTTGATCTCGATCAGGTCGAGATCGCTCAACTCCATTCCGGCTCGGCTCAGCGCCTGTCGAATGGCCGGCGCCGGTCCGATACCCATCCGCGACGGCTCGACACCGACCGTTGCCCAGGACCGAACCCGGCCCAACGGCTTGGCGCCGCGAGTAGCGGCGGCCTCTTCGGTCGTCAGCACCATCATCGCCGCACCGTCAACGATGCCGGAGGCGTTGCCCGCCGTGACAAAGCTGTCCTCGCCGAAAACCACCGGCAGTCTTGCCAGGATCTCGAGCGTGGTGTCGGGTCGCGGATGCTCGTCCTGCTCCACCATTCGCGCTCGCTTGCCCTTCCCCACTTCTACCGGAACGATCTCCTCGGCCAGGCGTCCGGCCTCAATCGCCGCGGCGGCGCGCTGTTGACTGGTCAGGGCGAAGGTGTCCTGGTCCTCACGTGAGATCTCGTAGTCCCGCGCCAGGTTGTTGCTCGTCTGGGCCATGAAACAACCGCAGTGAGGGTCGTAGAGTGAGGCCATCAACAGGTCCTCGAGCTTCCCCTGCCCAAGTTTGAAGCCCTCGCGGGCGCCCCAGATACAGTGCGGCGCCTGACTCATGCTCTCCATACCGCCGACCAGGCAAGTGGTCGCCTCGCCGGCCAGGATCAAATGCGCTCCCGAAACGATCGACTGCACGCCGGAACCGCAGAGGCGGTTGACTGTCAACGCCGGGGTCTCGTTGGGCACGCCGGCCTTGAGAGCGACGTGGCGGGCGCCGTAGATCGCGTCGACCGATGTCTGCAGGGCGTTGCCGACCACCGTGTGATCGATCTCCGCCGGCTCGTAGCCGCTGCGTTCGAGAGCGGCAGTCGCGGCCCGCGCGCCCAGTTCGAGTGCCGAAAGGCGCGTGAACGATCCACCTAGGGCCGCCATCGGAGTGCGGGCACCATCTACCAAGACCAGGGGTTGCGTCATGTCATCTCCTCGAAAATTCCGGACCAGTGTCGGCTTGCCCGTCCAGCATTTCTACCACGCTCACTACCTACGGATCAGAGCTCGATTTGGACTCGCGATCAGGCGACCGCGAGCTGATGAAAGCGTCGGCGCCACGGGTCCAGATCGACATCGCCTGCCACACGATGAGCGAGCAGAACCGCGACCCGGTTGCGTCGAGGGTCAATCCACAGGCTGCTGCCCGTAAACCCGTGGTGGCCGAAACTCTCCGCGCTAAGGGGCCGCGTAGCCCTCGGAACTGCGTTGTGCCGCCACCACGCCAAGCGGTACCGCCCTGTTCCTTCGAGAGCCTCGACGACCGACCCGGCACCGAGCACTCGCGTCGGCTCGAGCCACTCGGCGCCAAGACGCCACAGCGCTCTAGCTGGGGCGAAGAGGCCCGCATGGCCCGGGAAGCCGCCAAGAAAACGTGCGTTGCCATCCTGCGCTACGCCGCGCGGCGGGCCTGACAGACGGCCAACCCGAACGCCTAGGTCCGCCGCCAGCTCGATCTCACGAGCGTTGCCCATCAGACTCGCAACGCTCCTTCCTGGGTCAGGCTCGACCTCGACTGTCGATAACCCGAGCGGGCGCAGCACGTGCCGCCCGAGAAGCGCCGGCAGGGGCACTCCGGTCACTACCTCGGCACCGCGAGCCCACAGGATGTAGCCCAGGTCGCTATACGTCGGCTTGGGCGCTCCAATCGAGTCCTCGCGCAGCAACCGATCCACGACGCGGCGTGGATGGCGCAGGTGGCGGTAGAGCGGGCGCCACGCCAGCATGCCCGAGCGGTGGCGCAGCAAGCCTTCGAGCGGTTGTCTCGCCAGTCGGCCGGGCGCGTCGGGCCAGATCTCACCTACTTTCAGGGCCAAGGGCAGCGAGCCTTTGCGATCGAGGACTGCGGCTAGTGTCGCGGTCCAGGGCTTGGTCAAGGAGGCCAGATCGAATCGGTGGCGAGCCGCGAGGGGCCGAGTTTGCTGCGCATCCGCCCATCCGGCGTGGGATTCGGCCAGCGGACGCTTGCCGTCGCCGATGACGGCGGACACGGCGCTGACCACTCCGGACGCGGCAAGCTCGTTCACTAGCTCTGACAGAGCGGACTTCATGGCGTCAGTAGTTGTCCGGGTGACCGGTCTGAAAGACAACCACTCGCTCGCCTGCCTTGACGGCTCCTTCCTCGATCAAACGATCGAGCGCCAAACAGCAAGCTGCCCCTTCAGGTCCCAACCGCAGGCCTTCCTCACGGGCGGCCCTGGCGACCATGCCGGTGATTGCCTCCTCCGCCACCGCAATCGCTCGGCCGCCAGAACTCCGCAACGCGGACAGGATCAGGAAGTCACCGATCGCCTGCGGCACGCGCAAGCCCCAGACGCTCGTCTTGGGGTTGGGCCAGGGTTCGGCGCTCTCGGCCCCCGCGTCGAAGGCTCGGATGATTGGAGCGCAACCCTCCATCTGCACGGCCACGAAGCGCGGTCGCGGCCCGGAGACCAGGCCCAAGGTCTCCAATTGGTCAAACGCCCGTTGCATCCCCACGATCCCGGTACCACCACCCGTCGGGTAGAGGATCCAGTCGGGCAATTGCCAGCCCAACTGCTCGGCGATCTCGAGGCCTAAGGTCTTCTTGCCCTCGACGCGATAGGGCTCCTTGAGCGTCGAGACGTTCCAGTAATCTCCGTCCTGCTCGGCAAGCCGCTTTCCGGCCTCGACGAGGTTACGTCCCGCGACGAGAACTTCGGCACCGTGCTCGCGGCATCGGCGGACAATTCCCTCAGGTGCGTCCTCGGGCAGGGCGACCCGAGCCGGCATGCCGCAGGCGGCGGCGTATGCGGTCAGCGCCAGGGCTGCGTTGCCGGCGCTCGCCAGCTCGACGCCCCGCGCACCGAGCTCGCGCGCTCTGTTCACCGCCATCGACAGGCCGCGGTCCTTGAAGGAGCCCGTCGGATTGCCCGCTTCCTGCTTGAACAGGGCATCGATATCCGCCCCGAAGAGCCGCCGGACCTGCACCAACGGAGTTCCGCCCTCGCCCAAGCTGACTCGCCTGGCGTCATCGCGGTGAGGTAGCAGCTCCCGATAGCGCCACATCGTCCAGGACCGCCGCCGCCAGGCCTCGGCCAAGGCCCGGCCATCGGCGTTGGCGAGGTCGTATTCGACCAACCATGGAGCACCGACTGGCGAGAGGAACTCCGGCTCGTCGAGCGCGGCGGTCTCGCCGGTGCGCGAGCAGATCAGACGGCTCGCCAGGCGCTCTGACTGCTCCTCAGGCGGCATCGCTCACCTGGCCATCCGCCGCTAGACCCGCTTCGTAGGCCGCACGGTACCGCCCTGCGACCGAGCGCCACGTCAGCTCCGCGACGGCCTTGGCGCGCGCGGCCTCGCCCATTCGTCTTCGCCGGGCGGCATCGCCGACGACGTCGCCTAGCGCCGCGGCCAACTCTTCCGGCTCCTGCTCAGCGACCAGGCGACCCTCGACTCCATCGGTGATCGCCAGGGGGATTCCCGAGATCCCAGAGGCTACGACGGCCAGGCCGCTTGCCATGGCCTCGAGGATCACGTTGGGGAGGCCATCGACGTTCCCTTTGGCGTCGTGGACCGCCGGCAGTACGAAGGCGTCCGCCGCCCGGTAGAGGTCGGGCAGAGTGTCGCGGAGGACGATCCCCGGCAGGTGCACGCGATCGCTCCAGGGACCGGCCTGTTGTCTGAACTCCTCGAGCAGATCTCCTTCTCCAGCCAGCACGAGGTGAAGGTTGGGATGAGCGGCTAGCAGCTCGGGGAGCATCGGCAGCAGGACCTGATAGCCCTTCTTGCTCACCATCCGCCCAACCGACAGCAGAAGGACCCCGTCGTCCGGAATACCCAGCTCTTGGCGCCAGGCATTCCGACCCGCCGAGCCCGGAGAGAAGGTCTCGACATCGACCCCGTAAGGGATCACTGCCGCTCTCTCACGGGGGAAACCCAGGGCGCAGACCCGGTCCACCAGTTCCGGCGAACAGCCGGTAAGAAACCTGCAACGCCGTAGGGCCCGCCCGACCAAGGTCCGGACCCCGCTGCGCTCAGCCATGAAGACATCGCTGCCGTGAAGGCCGGTGCCGACTGTAGTCTTGCCGGCGAACCGGGCCGCCACCAGGCCGTTGGGCACGACCCAGTGCCCTTGGAGAATGTCGAAGTCACGCTCGGCCATCAGCCGCGCAACCGCCCGACGCGCACCCCAGAGATAGAGCGGAGTCACCAGTCCAGCCTTCCAGCGCACCGTCTCGTCGGCCGACAGGCTGCGGCTGTAGCCCAGAACCTCGCTCTTCTCGGGCGCATAGCGGAACGAACGCACCTCGACCTCGCCGTCAGTCCAGCGCTCGGCCACATTCTCCGCGTGGGGCGTCAGCACCGTGACCTCGTCGCCATAGCCGGTCAGCCCGCGAGCCAAGTCGCGAATGAAGGGGCCTGACGTATCGACTGGGGTGCGCGGGTAGGTCTGGGTCAGAAAGAGGATCTTCACCCGAGGCGCTCTTTTACGCTGTAGGTGTCAGTCCGACGAAAGTTCTTGAAGGTGATCATCTCGCCGATCAGACCACTCGTCAGCACCTGAATCCCCACCAGCATCAGCAGCACTCCGAGCAGCAGGAGAGGCCGGTTGCTGAGCGACTCCCCAAGCGCCCACAAGGTCGCAAGGTAGGCGTTGATGACAAAGCCGGCGCCGAAGCAGGCCAGACCGATCGCACCGAAGAGATGCAGCGGCCGGCGCGTGTACTTGGTGATGAAGAGCACGGTGATGAGATCGAGCAAGCCCTTGTAGTAGCGATCCCAGCCGTACTTGCTGACCCCGTGCCGGCGGGGGTTGTGGGCCACCGCAAGCTCGCCGACTCGGAAGCCGCGGCGGCTGGCCAGCACCGGGATATACCGATGGAGCTCGCCGTAGATGGCGATCTGGTCCAGAACCTCGCGCCGATAGGCCTTGAAGCCGCAGTTGAAGTCGTGCAGATCGACCTGAGCCAGGCGGCGCGTCGCCCAGTTGAACAACTTCGAGGGCCAGCGTTTATTGGCTGGGTCATGGCGAGTCTTCTTCCAGCCGGAGACCAGATCGAAACCCTCATCCAGCTTCGCGAGAAAACGAGGGATCTCGCTCGGCTCGTCCTGCAGGTCTCCGTCCATCGTGACCACAATCGGGCCTGAAGACGCTTCGAAACCGGCGCACAGGGCCGCGGCCTTACCGAAGTTGCGCCGCAATCGCACCAAACGCACCCGCTCATTCGCCGCATGGGCCTCATGCACCTTCTTCGAGGTCGCGTCGCTCGAGCCATCGTCGACGAAGACGATCTCGTAGTCCGTGTCGGAGTCAGCGAGAACCTGTCCAACCTGCGCTGCGAGCTCGAGAATCGACCCTTCTTCATCGAGCACGGGAACGATGACGCTGACCTCGGGCGGCGGGTTCGCCGCCGCGGGCGCGGGTCCGCGCGCCAAGCTGGGCGACTGTTGGGGCTGTTCCATGGCGGTCATACTAGCAATCCCTCCGGCGCCCGCCTACGGGCCTTCGGCCAATCGATCACGCACGATTTGCATGTCTTCCCAGGTCGGTCGCTTGTAGCTCGCATTACGCAGCAGCGCCGCGGGGTGGTAGGTAACCCGGGTCGGGACACCGTGAACCGAATGCCATGAGCCACGCATTCGCCCCAGTGCCGAATCCAGGCCTAACAGCGTCTGCGCCGCCACCCGACCCAGCGCGACAATCACCCGTGGCCGGACCCGCTCGATCTGCCCATCTAGAAAGTGGCGACAGGCGGCGACCTCGTCCGGTTGCGGGTCCCGGTTGCGCGGCGGCCGACACTTGACGACGTTGGCGATGTAGACCTCTTCCCGTTTCAAATCGATCGCCTCGATGATCTGGGTCAGCAGGTTCCCCGCCGGGCCCACGAAAGGCAGGCCCTGACGATCCTCCTCGGCCCCCGGGCCCTCGCCGATGAACATCAAATCAGCTTCAGGACTACCGCTGCCAAAGACCACCGTCTGGCGTCCTTCGCTCAGGCCGCACGCCGTGCAGCCTGAGGCCTCCTGGCCGAGCGCCCGAAGGGACTGCGCGGGGTCTTGGGCGGAGCTCTGCGCAGTCCGAGCGGGCTCCCGCCCGGGTGGCTCCGCCTCCACCTCCAACTCCACTGGGGCGGGTGGAGCTGTCTCGGCTGGGGCAACCTTCGGATCGGCCGGCACCAGCGTGGTCTTGGCGGCCTGGGCTTTGGCCTCCGCGGGACGCAGGTACAGGTCGGTGAACCCCATGTCCTTCAGGTAGTCGAGCCAGCCACTTTCGGCCGCCGTGAGCTCCCGCTTTCCCATGCTCAACTCGCCGCCTGCGACGCGGCAACTCGACTGGCCAACACGGCGGGTTCGAGAATGTCGAACAGCGCGCGAGCGATCTCGCCCTTGGAGGCCTTGGGCAGCAGCAGCGGATCGGAGTCGGTCGTGACGACCAGGACCTCGTTATCCGGCTGGCCGAAACCGATGTCCTGGCGCGATATGTCGTTGCCGAAGATGAAGTGCGCGCTCTTGTCGACCAACTTGCGACGCGCTTCCCGCTCGAGGTTCTCGGTTTCTGCAGCGAAGCCCACCCTGACCGCGTCAGGTGCCCACCGAGCCAGACTCAGCAGGACATCGACCGTCCGCTCGAGCCCGAGATCGCCGTCGAACTCGGCTTTCTTGAGCTTGTGCTCCGAGGCTTCGGGCGGCCTGAAGTCACCTACAGCCGCAGCCATGATGACCAGATCGGCGTCGGCTGCACGACGCTCGACCGCAGCAGCCATTTCGGCGGCGCTCACCACGTCGCACCGCTCGACTCCCCGAGGGGTGTCCAGGGCCACGGGGCCCGCTACGAGTCGCGTCCGAGCGCCTCTGCGTACGGCTTCAGCCGCCAGGGCGAAGCCCATGCGTCCGCTCGACCGGTTGCTCAGAAAACGAACCGGGTCGATCGCTTCACGGGTCGGTCCGGCGGTGATCAGGACCGTCTTACCCGCGAGGTCCCTGGTCCGTTCCCCTCGTTCGATAGCGTCGATGAGAACCTCGAGCGACGCCAAGCGGCCTACGCCGGTCTCTCCGGACGCCAGGGCTCCAATCACCGGCCCGACGACGTCGACGCCGCGAGCGCGAAGCCGGGAGACGTTGGCCTGGACCGCCGGCTGGAGCCACATGACTTCGTGCATCGCCGGAGCCACGACGAGCGGCCCTTCGAAGGCCAGGGCCGTGGTACTCAAGAAGTCGTCGGCTAGACCCTGAGCCAGGCGAGCGACAGTGTGTGCCGTGGCGGGCACCACGCAGATGAGATCAGCCCACCGAGCCGCCTCGATGTGGAGCTCTTCTCCACTGTCCGTCGGACCCAGGTACTCCTGGCGGTAAACCCGCTCGGTGCTCAGGACCTCGAGCGTAAGGGGAGTCACGAAGGACTCGGCGGCTCGCGTCAGCGAGCAGCGCACTTCATGTCCCCGGGCCCTGAGCCCCCGGACCAACTCAACCGACTTGTAGGCGGCGATTCCTCCGCAGATTCCGAGAAGGACTCGCAATGGGCTCAGGCCCCCGGCGCGTCCTCGGCCCCGTCAGTCTCGTCGGACTCCGGCGCCGGACCGTAGTCCCAGGCCACCAAGTCAGTCGAGATCTCATCCATCGCTACGCGGGTCGGCTTCTCTTCCACTGTGTCGATCTTGGGCGATCCGCCCTTCATCAACTGCTCGGCGCGCTCCGCCGCCAGCAGGACATAACGGAAGCGGCTGTCAATCTTGTCGGGAATTCGGTCCATCGGAAGTCTCCAAATGCGATTCGAATCGCGGTGTGTCAGCTGATGTTCGTTCGAGAGCGCTGCGGAAGTCCTCGAGAATGGCCTGTACGCGCTCTTCGTTACGCTCCGGGAGAGCGCACTTCGACGTAATGACCGAGACGAGCTTGTTGCTTGCCCGCTCGATGTCGCCGTTGATAATAACACAGTCGAAGATCCCGTAACGCTCTATTTCGCAGAGAGATACAGCGAGGCGCTTCGCGACGTCCTCGGCGCTGTCGTGACCGCGTCCTTCGATCCGTCGGCGCAGTTCCTCAAAGCCCGGCGGCATGATCATGATCGAGCAGGCCTCGGGAAACAGAGCCCGGATGCTGTCGACACCTTGAACGTCGATATCGAGCAAGACGTCGACACCGGCGGCGAGCCGCTTCTCCACTTCGGCCTTGCTGGTGCCCTTGAGCTGCCCGTGGACGACGGCCCACTCCAAGAACTCTCCCGCGGCGATCATCCGTCGGAACTCGTCTTCGCCGACGAAGAAGTAGTGGACGCCGTCGACCTCATCGGGTCTTGCCTGTCGCGTCGTGTGGCTGACCGAGAACTCCGGTCGGCTGGCATCCTGCCAATCGCTGTCGAAAGCCCTCTTGATCAGCGTCGTCTTGCCGGTTCCCGATGGGGCGGCGACAATGAAGAGCCGCGCCTCCGGAAGCTCTTTGCTCTCCGCGCTACTCGACATTCTGGACCTGTTCACGAAGCTGCTCGCAGGCCAGCTTCGAATCTACGACCCACTGAGCCATCGTGCTGTCACGACACTTCGAGCCCAACGTGTTGAGCTCACGGTGAATCTCCTGGGCCAGGAAATCGAGGCGACGACCGATCGACCCGCTCTCTGCCAGGGCCTTCGAGAAAGTCTCGAGATGCGCGGCCAGGCGATCGAGCTCCTCCTGGACGTCCATCTTCTCGGCCATCAGCGCAACCTCCTGGTTGAGCCTCTCCTCGTCGACCTGGACCTCGTCGAGCAATTCGGCCAGCCGACGGCGCATGTTGTCGTGCAACTGACCCCGCACGGTCTTGCGCTCGCCTGCCAGGCGTTGGGCCAAATCGCTCAGCGTAGCGAGGCGATCGGCGAGGATCGTGGCCAGCTGGGCTCCCTCCCCCTCCCGCATCACCACAAGCTCATCCAGGGCCTTCCCGACAACCTTGAGAACCAGCCCCTTGTCCTCCGGGGCCAGCTCCAGGCTCCGGCGCACGACCCGCACGACGTCAGGCATCCGCAGGAGGTCCGAGGTGGCGAGGCCTCCTCCCACCTCACCGTTCAGATCGGCAGCGGCCGCTTGAATGGCTCGCGCTACCTCGCGATCGACAACAACAGTAGCGGAGCCCTCGCCTACCGGGTCGATCAAGATCTTGATCTCGACCCGACCTCGGTAGAGCACTGCGTCGAGGGCTCGACGAACAGCAGGCTCAACGTCGCGGTAGTCCTCGGCCAGGCGAATCACCAGATCGAGGAATCGATGGTTCACGCTACGAGCCGACACCGCGACCCGAAAGGTCTGGTTCTCCCCCGCCGCGCGGCCGTAACCGGTCATGCTTCTCACAGTCGCCTCACCTTCTCACGTCGCCAGTACCGTATCGACAATCGCTGCCGCTCGCTCGCTGGCACCCGGCTCTCCAAGGAGCGTTCTCAGTCGACCGAGGTCTCGAGACATATTCTGTCGGGCCTCAGGATCACCGAGCAAGCGCCCGGCCTCCGCGGCGATCCGCTCGGCGGTTGCCTGGCCCTGCAGCAGTTCAGGTACCACCCCGCTGCCGAGGACCAGGTTGACCAAGCTGATGTTGGGCAGGCTTATCAGAGCTCGCCCGACCCAGGACGTGAGGCGACTCACTCGATAGACCACGACCATGGGTGTGCCGAGAAGTCCGACCTCGAGCGTGGCGGTGCCCGAAGCACAGAGCACCAGGTCGGCGTCGGCGATGGCGCGGAACCGGTCTCCGGGCACCTGCTCCAGGCTCAGTCCGTCCGGAATGAACTCGGTGAAGTCCGTCGCGTCGAGCTCCGAGCCGACGACCCAGGACGCAGTCAGGTCGAAGCTCTCGGCGAGTAGCTTCACGGCGCGCGCCATCACGGGCAGGTGTTCCCGCACCTCACTTGCTCGCGAGCCTGGAAGGAGGCAGATCGAGAGTCCAACCCCCGCTTCGCGCCGTTCCAGAACTGGAACCTGGTCGACCAGCGGATGCCCGACGTGAATGGCCTCTACTCCGTGCTCGCGATAGAACGCCTGCTCGAACGGGAAGAGGACCAACATCTCGTCGACGACGCGGGCGATCGTCTTGACCCGCCCTTTGCGCCATGCCCAAACCTGAGGACTGACGTAGTAGACGACCTTCACACCTCGCTTCTTGAGCGCTTTGGCCAGCCTCAGGTTGAAGTCCGGAAAGTCGATCAAGAGTGCCGTCCGAGCGCCGCGGCGCTCGACCTCGCCCAACAAGGACTTGAAGATCTGCCGCGCCCGGCCGAGGATCCGCCACACCTCGGTAATGCCGACAACCGAGATCTCCGAACTCTCCGCCAGGCGTTCCAACCCCGCCGCCTCACAGTGCCGCCCCCCGAGGCCGAAGGCGCGCAAGTCCGGGCGCAACCGTTTGAGCGCCAGCAGCAATTCAGCGGCGTGGATGTCGCCCGAAGCCTCGCCGGCGACGATCAGCAGGTCTTCCCCGCCGTCGCGCTCGCTCACGGAATCGGAGCGGGCGGCGAGGACGGCAACATGTACATCAACCAGGCGAGAATCAGGGCGCCGCCCATCATGCCGAGGAACAGTTGCAGAAAGAGTCGCACCTGCTCGGGTCGCTTGCGCTTCCAGAGCAGAGCGAAGAAGAGTGAGACCAAGCCGGCGTAGGCCGTCATCAGACCGAAGTGACTCATCTCAGTTCTTCCGTCCGCGCGCTATGTCCAGGGCGTCGAGCACGAGCAGCAGATTCAGGATTCCAGCGGTCCGTAGAAACGTCGTCCCGTACTCGTAGCCTGGCGCCACGATGTTGCCCTCATATCCCAACAGGTAGCGCAGCACGAAGTAGATCGCCCCGCTTCCTGCAGAGGCCAAAGTCGCAATCTTGCTCAAGGGGTCGTCAACGACAAACTCGTCCAGCCGGCCCTCGAGTTGGAAACCGATCGCGGCGCAGGATACGACGATTCCACAGAAGACCGCCGCCCGTCCCCGCTTGCCGAGCAAGAAGTGCCCCGCACCGGGGATGACCCAGGCGAGGAAACCGGCGGCAACTTCCTTCGGCCCGATCGCGGCCGTGGGCTCCTCGCTCTCGTGCCCCTTGGCAGGGCTGTCCTCGACGCCGGTCACCGCGTGAACCTCGTATTTAATCGATGCTGGTGAGAGCGGGCTAGTCCCGCTCGTTCAACAGCTCGCGGAGGTCTTTGCCCGGCTTGAAGTACGGAATTCTCTTCGGGGGTACATCGACTTTGGCGCCGGTCTTGGGATTCCTGCCGATTCGCGGCCCACGGTAGCGGATACGAAAGCTCCCGAATCCCCGCAGTTCGATCTTGTCACCGCCCTTGAGCGACTCCACAATGCTGTCGAACACGGTGTTGACCACCAACTCCGCATGCTTCTTGGTCAAGAGCGTGTCACTTGCTACGCGCTCGACCAACTCAGCCTTCGTCATCCCGCTCTTCGCCAAAGCCGGTCTCCCCTTGCCCTACTCTTCTTCGTCGCCGTCTACTGCCTCGCTTGCTTCTTCCATCTCAGCTTCTCGCGCCTCCAAGGCCGCCTGTCGCTGACCCTGCAACTCCGCGATCTCTTCGACACTGGGCTGTTCCACGCCACGCATGGTGAGGCCGACCTTCTTGTCCTCGTCCTCGATACGCAAGACTCGCGCGTTGACGAACGTGCCTATCGGGAACAGGTCTTCGAGATTCGACTCGGCGTCGATCTCGCTGACATGAGCCAGGCCCTCGAGCCCGTCGTAGATATCCACGAAGATACCGAAGTCGGTCACGTTGACAACCGGACCCGTCACGACATCGCCGACCTTGTGGGTCTCGGCGAATGTGCTCCACTCGTTGGGCAGGAACTCCTTGATCGATAGCGAGACGCGCTGATTCTCGACGTCGATGTTGGTGATCCTGGCCTTGAGCTCGTCGCCGCGGTTGAGCACCTCGGAGGGATGCTTGACCCGCTTGGTCCAGCTCATGTCCGAAACGTGCACCAGACCGTCGATCTCTTCCGTAATCTGCACAAAAGCGCCGAACTCGGTGAGATTTCGCACCTTGCCCTCGACCACCGAGCCAACAGGATGCGAGACCAGGAGCTCCTCCCACGGGTTGCGCTCGGCCTGACGCAAGGACAGGCTGATGCGCCGTTGAGCCAGATCGAGCTCAGACACGATTGCCTCGACCTCGTCGCCGGGGTTGAGGATCTTCGAGGGATTGACGACCTTCTTGGTCCAGGACATCTCGCTGACGTGCACCAAGCCCTCGACGCCCTCTTCGAGCTCGACGAAGGCGCCGTACTCGACCAGGCTGACGACGCTGCCACGGACTCGCGAGCCCAAGGGGTACTTCTTGTCGACCAGGACCCAGGGGTCTTCTCCGCGCTGCTTGTAGCCCAGCGAAACACGCTCGGTCTCGGGGTCGAACTTGAGGATCACGATCTCGGTCTCGTCGCCCACCGAGAAATGCTCGGACGGGTGATTGACCCGGCCCCAGGAGATGTCGGTGATGTGGAGCAGGCCGTCGATGCCGCCGAGGTCGATGAACACACCGTAGTCGGTGATGTTCTTGACCACGCCCGGCATGCGAATACCCTCGCGCAGATTCTCCAGCGTCTCGGCCTTCTTGGCCTTGAACTCACGCTCCAGGATCGCCTTGCGCGACAGCACCACGTTGTTGCGGCGCTTGTCCATGCTGATGACCTTGAACTCGAGCTCCTCGCCACGCAGCGACTCGAGATGCTTGATCGGACGGATATCGACCAGCGAACCCGGTAGGAAGGCACGGATTCCGATGTCGACCGTCAGACCGCCCTTGATGCGGTCGATGACCCGGCCCTTGATCGTCTCGCCGGCCTGGTAACTCTTCTCGATTCCGGACCAGACTTTGAGCCGTTCGGCCTTTCGCTTCGAGAGCAGCACATGGCCCTCGATGTCCTCGGCGCGCTCGAGTAGAACCTCGACGTCGTCGCCGACCTCGACACTCAACTCGCCGTCGAATGATGTGAACTCCTGGACAGGTATCAAGCCCTCGGACTTGTAACCGACGTCGATCACGACGTCGTTGGACGTAATCTCGATCACCTTGCCGGTGACGACCTCGCCTTCGGCCAGATGGCGCATGCTCTCGTCATAGAGAGCGACCATCTCGTCATAACTCAGCTCGGTGTTGTTATCAGCGGCGCTCGCGTCGGTGCTTGCCGCTGAACCTTCGAGCTGCTCTTCCGTGGACTCCATGTGGGTGATACCTCTCCTCGCCTTCGGGGGTCAGGCCGAGTGCCTGTTTAGCTTCCAACAATTGGAAGGTCGAGTTGTGTAGTTTTCAAAACCCGAAGGGTCCAGAGTATAGGGAGGGGTGGAAAGAGAGTCAAGGCAATTACGAGTTGACACCTCGGGCCGATCCGGCCTGTCCGGCGAGGGCCGTTTCGAGCTCCGCGAGCACCTCCTCGTCGGCCTCCTGAGAGCAGGCCTCGGCAAGGCGCAAAAAGGCCCGATCGCCACCGATTCGGCCCAGCGCCCAGGCGCTGTGTCTCCGAATCACGGGATCCGGATCCTCGAGTGATCGTGAGAGGGCCTCCACGTACCGCCTGTCGCCACTGTTGCCCATCGCTACCGAGGCGTTGCGCCGCAAGCCCTCCCACCGGCTGCGCTTCATCGGACTGCCTTGAAAGAGCTCTTGATAGCCCTCCTCATCCAGCTCGAGAAGAGCGGTGAGATCGAGGTTACGACGGTGCTCAGCGAGCGCAAATGCCGGGTCGGCGGCGACCAGGGGCCGGTCGTTGTGGGGACAGACTTCCTGGCAGATATCGCACCCAAAGACCCATTTGCCCAATTCAGAGCGCATCTCGACCGGAATCGCCCCACGATGCTCGATCGTCCAATAGGAAATACAGCGCCGAGCATCCAAGCGGAAGGGCTCAGGCAGAGCGTCGGTTGGACACGCTTCAAGGCAAAGGCTGCACGAGCCGCATAGGTCCGCCATCGGCGACTCGGGCTCCAGCTCCAGAGACGTGATCAATTCACCAAGGAAGAAGTAGGAACCGGCCTCTGGGTGCAGCAGCATGGTGTTCTTGCCGGCGATCCCGAGGCCAGCGCCGGTTGCCAGATCGCGCTCGAGTACCGGTCCCGTATCGACATACGGCTTGGTACGGGTGCCGGGGAATGCCTCTTCAATCCGTCGTGCGAGCTTGCGCAGGCGCTTGATCATCACGTTGTGGTAATCACGGCCGTGGGCGTAGCGGGCGACCCCGGGCCAGAGATCTCCTGCGACGTCATCGGTCGTCGCCGCGTGGTACTGCAGAGCGACACAGAGAGCGCTGCGCGCGCCCTCGAAGAGCCGCCGAGGGTCGAGGCGCACGTCCAGCCTCCCCGCCATGTAGGACATGGCCGCGTGATCTCCTCGCTCAAGCCAGGCCTCGAAGCTCTCGCCGTTCGCGGCCAACGCCAGGCGCACTACGCCAACCCGATCGAAGCCGGCTTCCAGGCTCAGGGCTTTGAGAAGGTCTGTCGTCTGGCGGCTGTTCACATTCCCTCACGGCTGATTGTAGGACTGTTGCGAGGCTCGGGACTTGCTCAACCACCGTCGCGGCCGTCACAGGCAGCGAAGGGGCGAGAGGCGGCCCTTCGATGTACTTCGCGCCGTGCTAAAATCGAGTCGCTCGTTGAGTATCCCGAGCGCTTCGCTACCCCGACAACCGACCGCGGCCAGAACACTCCAGCGGGACTTCTCCGGTTCATGCCGGTCCGAAAGGATCCGAATGGTGGACATGTTTGACCAAATCTCCGACATGGGCCACGAGCGCGTGCTCATCTGCTCCAACCCCGAGGTTGGACTACGAGCGATCATCGCCGTGCACTCGACGGTTCTAGGCCCTGGCCTCGGCGGAGTCCGAATGTGGCCGTACAAGTCCTCCGAGGAGGCATTGACCGACGCTCTCAGGCTGTCGCGCGGCATGACCTACAAGGCTGCCGCAGCCGGGCTCAATCTCGGCGGCGGCAAGGCGGTCATCATCGGCGACCCGAAGAAGGACAAGAGCGAGGCCCTGTTTCGCGCTTTCGGGCGCTATGTCGAGTCCCTGAACGGGCTCTACATCACAGCGGAAGATGTAGGCATCGACATGGACGACATGGAGGTCATCCTCACGGAATCGCAATGGGTGACGGGCAAGTCACCGGCGCGCGGCGGCTCTGGAGATCCCTCGTCAGTGACTGCTCACGGGGTCCTGCAAGGGATCAAGGGCGCCGTCCGCTGGCACTTCGGCGATGCCGATCTCAAGGGGCGATCGGTGGCGGTCCAAGGTCTGGGCAGCGTCGGCACCTTCCTGGCCCATGCCCTCGTCGATGAAGGTGCCAAGGTCTTCGGGTGCGACATCGACGAGGAGCGGGTGGAGCTGGCGCGCGACGAGTTCGGACTCGAGCCGGTATCGACCGAAGACATCCTGGAAGTTGAGTGCGATGTGCTGGCGCCGTGCGCCATGGGCGCAATCCTCAACGAGAAGACGATTCCCAAACTACGCTGCCCCATCGTTGCCGGGGGCGCCAACAATCAGCTGGCGGACGAGGAACGCGACGGCGCGACGCTGCACGAGCGCGGCATCCTCTACGCGCCGGACTTCATGATCAACGCCGGCGGTCTCATCAACGTCTACAACGAACTCGGCGGAACCTACAACCGTGAGCGGGCCATGCGGATGACCCGGACGATCTACCTGAACTTGATGCGGGCTTTCGAGGTGTCGAAGCTCGAAGGCATCCCGACCAACGAAGCGGCGGACCGGGTTGCTGAAGAGCGGATCGCCACCGTCAGCAAACTCGGCGCCCGGCATTGGGGGCGGTTCATCAGCTCTCAGGCGCCGGACGCCGCTCGCTGATCACCCGCAGCATCAGGTCGACCACTTCTTCGGGGCCGGCAAGTCCCGTGTCCACAACGACATAGCTGTCGTCGCGCCTCAACGGGGACTCCGCGCGGTTGGTGTCGCGAGCATCGCGTTCGTGCACCTGGCGCTCGACCTCGGCCAGGCTGGGTGCGTCACCGGCCTGCCTCAGCTGCTCGAAACGTCGCGCCGCCCGCACTTGAGGCGCGGCTTCGAAGAAGAACTTGAACGGCGTGTCCGGGAAGACTCGCGTACCGATATCCCTGCCCTCGACCACAGCGCCCCGGCGCGTGGACCACTCCTGCTGGAGCTTCACCATGAACTCTCGGACCGGTGGATGGACGGAGACTCGAGACGTGGCGTTCGACACCTCCACACCGCGGATCTCGCGGCGCACGTCCTCTCCGTCGAGCAAGACGATAATCTCGTTGTCCTCGGTGAACGCCACGTCGAGGTCGAGGTCCGCCAGCAAGGCCGTGACCGTCTCGGCGTCATCAGGGTCGACTCCGGCGGCCAGGGCCTTCAGCCCCAGCGCGCGGTACATGGCGCCGGTTTCAAGGTAGGGCACGTCGAGTCGGGCGGCTAGCATGCGAGCCGCGGTCGACTTGCCGACTCCGGACGGGCCGTCGATGGCAACGATCGTCGGCTGGGACTCCGCCATCAAGGCTTCCGAGGCTTCCGGCGCGCTCTGGAACGCGGCGCCTTGGGGCGACCCATGAGACTGTCGATCTCGGCCTGCGTAAGCTCCCGCACCTCCCCAAGCGGCAAGCGCGGATCCTTCAGATCGCCGATCGCTTCGCGCTGAAGCTTGAGCACGGGGTGGCCAACGCGAAAGAACATCTCGCGGATCTGGCGTGTCCGACCCTCACCAATCTCGACGCTCCACCAGGAGTTCCTCGCGTCGGGTCGGCCCCGCCGCTGAGCCTTCACCCAGGCAGGGGCAGTGCGTTTGCCGTCGATCACGATGCCGTCACGCAGACGCTGAATCTCTTCCCGCTTCGGATGCCCTTTCACCTTGACCGCATACGACTTGCGGCAGCCGTGGCTCGGATGAGACACGTGATGAGCGAAATCGCCGTCGGTGGTCAACAACAGCAGGCCCTCGGTGTTGAAGTCGAGCCGGCCGACTGGAACCAGGCCCTTGCGCCATGGAGTCGGCACCAGTTCCATGACCGTCTGCCGTCCCTCTGGGTCATTCTTCGAGGTGATGTAGGCCTTGGGCTTGTTCAACAAGAGATAACGGTGCACGGTCGGCATGACGACGCGTTTGCCGTCCAACTTGATCGCGTCCTTCAAGGGATCGGCCGTCGAGCCCAACTGAGCGATCTGACCGTTTACCGTCACCCGGCCGGCCCTGATGAGCTCCTCACTCGCGCGGCGCGACGCGATACCAGCGCGGGCGAGAATTTTCTGTACTCGGTCTGCCATCACTCTTCCTCTGCCGTGGGGGCTGCCGGTTCCTTCGCGAGCTCAGAGCCCTCTGGATCATCCGTATCCTCTGATCCGGAGGATTGCGCGTCCGAAGAGGGTGTCGGCGCACCGACCTCGACCCCGAGTTCGAGCCCGAGCATCTCCTCAAACTCCTCGAGCGGCGGCAGCTCCTTCAGCGAATCAAGCGCAAAATGAGACAGGAAGTCTCGCGTCGTGCGATACATGAACGGTTTGCCCACTACTTCCTTGCGTCCGGCAAGGCGAATCAACCGGTTCTCGAGCAGGGTGGAGAGCACTCCCTTCGAGTTCACACCCCGCAAATCCTGAACCTCGGGCGCAGTGATCGGCTGCCGATAGGCCACGATGGCCAGAGTCTCGAGCGCAGCCATCGAAAGTTTGTTGCGCCCGGTGACCTCGAACATCTTGCGCAGGTAGTCGTTGAACTCCGGCCGGGTGGCGATTCTGACTCCGCCCGCCACTCGCTCGGCCACGATGCCGCGATCGGGAGCCGCGGCGTAGCGAGCCAGAACGGCGTCGAGGGCCTCCTCCGCCTTGGCACGATCGCGCTGATTGAAGATCTCGAGGACCTTGGCCCGGGGTAGAGGTTCGGAGGCGACGAAGAGCACGGCCTCGATCGCCGCCTCGATCTCAGTGCGGTCGGTCACGACTGAATCCCCTCGAGCTCGTGTTGCTGAAGTTCCTTTGTGGTGCGGTAGAGCAGGATGTCGCCGGTGTCGGTCTGGTGGAGCCGGACCAAAGCGAGTCGAATCATCTCGAGCACTGCCAGAAAGGCCGAGACGACCTCCCCACGACTGCCACGCTCCTTGAGATCGGTCACGAAGTCGAGCGGCCGGCTGGGATCCAGGCGGTGGAGCAACTGCTCGAACTGATCCCTCACCGAGAAGCTTTCGGCATGGAGATGAATCGCGTCAGGGTGCTCGTAGTCGTAGCGCACCAGAACGGTCTTGAGCGCGCCCAGCAGATCGAACAGTGATACCTCGCCGAGATCGACCCCCTCGTCGCTCTCGACGTTGAGCGGTTGCTTGCGCCGCGTCCAGACGCCGCGGCGGACGTTGTGCACCTCGGCCAGCGACTGCGCGGCCTCCTTGATCCGGCGGTACTCGAGCAGCCTTTGAACCAGTTCTTCCTGCGGGTCGCCCTCGGCGTCCTCGCCGTCTACGGTCTTGCGCCGCGGTAGAAGGAGGCGCGACTTGAGGAAGATGAGCTGCGCCGCCTCGTAGATGTAGTCGGCAGCAATGTCGAGATTGAAGCGCTCCATCAAGTGCAGGGTCTCGTGGAACTGATCGCAGATATCGGCCACCGAGATCTCGGTGATCTCGACCTTGTTCACCCGCACAAGATGAAGCAAGAGGTCGAGTGGCCCCTCGAACTCCGGCAGGTTGACCTGCCACTCGGCGGGCAGGCTGCTCGCCCGCGCGGCACTCGAAGCGGTCACGGCGTCGATCTCTCCAACAGCGCGTTGTAGTCGAAGCTCATCGCCGCCCGGACGCTCTGCATGGTCTCCTCGGCCCGCTCGGCGGCGCGTTGTGAACCGCGCCTCAGAATGTCGAGAAGAGCCCCGGGGTCGCTGATGTACTCCTCTCGGCGGAGCCGCATCGGCTCGAGAAAAGCGATCAGCTGATCGGCGATCAGCGCCTTGTCCTCGACGCAGCCGATCTGCGCCAAGCGACACTCTCGGGCGACCCGCTCTTGCATGTCAGGCGGTGAAACCAGGTTGTGGAACTGGAACAGATTGCAAGTCTCGGGATGGCCCGGGTCGTCGCGCCGGACTCTCGTCGGGTCGGTGAACATGCTCTTGCATTTGCGGCGAATCTCGTCCGGCGAGTCGGCGATGTTGATCGCATTGTCATAGGACTTGGACATCTTGCGCCCATCGAGACCCGGCACCTTGGCAGCAGGCGTAAAGAGGGCCTGGGGCTCGGGCAGGGTCTCGCCGTAGTAGGTGTTGAAACGACGGGCTAGTTCGCGGCTCAACTCGAGATGACTCGCCTGGTCCTCCCCCACCGGCACCAGATCGCCGCGGTAGATCAGAATGTCCGCCGCCTGCAGGACGGGATAGCCGAGAAAACCGTGAGTCGCCAGGTCCTTGTTCTCGATCTGACGGATCTGCTCCTTGTAGGTCGGCACCCGCTCGAGCCAGCCGAGCGGGGTGAACATCGAAAACATGAGGTGGAGCTCGGCATGCGCCGGCACCAGGGACTGGAGGAAGATCACCGAACGCTCCGGGTCGAGACCGGCGGCCAGGCCGTCGGCAACCACCTCGAGTGCGTTGCGGGTGATTTCCGAGGGGTCCGCATAGTGGGTCGTCAATGCATGCCAGTCCGCCACGAAGTAATAGCAGTCGTACTGGTCCTGCAGGTCCACCCAGTTCTTCACCGCGCCGAAGTAGTTGCCGAGGTGCATCGGCCCCGTGGCGCGCATTCCTGATACGACGATCTTCTTTTCCGCCACTACAACCTCCCCGACTCAGGCATTGCCTTCAGCTCGCCGGGCAAGCCGGCGATCGACCGACTTCATCAGCTTCTCGTTGGCGGTCAGTACTTCGAACTCGACCCACAGCGCCCAGACCTGGCAGACCAGGGTCACGACGAACAGTGCGTGGTGGAACCAGCCCGGCAGAACTTTGGTCGCCACCCCGCCGCCAACGACAAAGGTAGCCATCGCCAACATCATCGCCAACATCAGCCAGGGGTTCGAGCGAGTCTTGAACACCTTCGTCTGCTCGGCGATCTCCTGCTCGAGGCCGTGCTCGACTACGGCCTCCTTGAGCGCCTTGCCGGTACCGATCAAGTAGAACAGGATCCAACAGTGCGAGAAGAGCAGGAGCAGGCTGGCAAAAACCGCGAGCAAGAGGTGATTGCCCAGGTCTTCGGGCTCGAAGGCCGCGGGCAGGGCGTAGCCCATGACACCCGTCGCCAAGAGTCCCAGAGTGGCCAGGCCCCCGACCATCAGGAGAGCGCGCCCCATCATGTTGCTTGTTCCTTCATCGTGCAGCTCCCTAGTTCAGCTGGCGTCTCGCCGCGGTTCCCACGTGTTCTTCCCACAACTCCACCGCCCGCGCCGGTCGGAAGGACTCGTCGAGGCGCAACCGGCCGGCCGCTCCGCGCCGTGCCCCTTCCTCGGGCTGAGATTGAATCAATGAAATGGCCTCGGTCAGGGCCGCCGGATCCTCCGCCGGCACCAACCAGCCGGTGACTCTATCCGACACCACTTCCGGTATACCACTCACTTGGCTGGCAATCACCGGGGCGCCTGCCTCCATCGCCTCCAAAATGACCAGCGGCATGCCCTCGTAGGTCGAAGGAACGACCAGCGCACGGCAGCGGCGCAGCAGGTCCCCGACCTCGGCAGCGTCTCGTTTGCCGAGGAAAGTTACAAGATCCGCAATACCAAAACGGCGGGCCGCCGCTTCGAGCGCCGTCCGATGCTCGCCGTCACCCACGATACGCAAAGGCGCCTCGACACCCTGCTCACGGGCCCGTGCCAACGCCGCCAGGAGAACCTCGACCCCCTTACGAATCCTCAGCCGACCGACGAAGAGCAGAAAGTCCTCGCGCTCGACCCCGGGCGCCGAGGGCTCGATCGCGGCCTTGACGTTGGGCAGCGTAAAGACATCGGTCGCGGCGTAGTCGCGGGTCAACTCGCGACCCGTCTCGACGCTGGGGGCAAGTACCTGGTCCGCGCACCAGGTCGTGAGCCAGCCGAAGGCGACCTGAAGGGGCGCCTTGGACCAACGGAAGCGCCGCTCCACCTTGCCGGGGCGCCCCAGGATCATGCCGTCGGCCCGTAACGCCCGCACGGCACGGATCTCTTCCACGTAGCTCACCTGCAGCAACGCGACCAACCAGGGCACGGGTCGCCAGAGACCTCGCAGCACGGCCGCCGCGAGGACCACCCCCACGCCATCAGACTCGTGTACTTGGACCACATGCGGCCGGAAGGAGCGCCTGAGTCGCAGGAAAGCTGGGACCACGGTCAGCGGGAAGAGGACCTTGGGACCTCGCGCGCCGCCGAGACCGCGGCCGAGAACCTCGACCTCGTGCCCGGCCGCGCGCAAACCAGCGGCAAGTTGGAGCACCTGCTCGCCTACCCCGGAGATATCGTCCGGCGGCAGGGTGTTCGCAACGAGCAGAATACGCAGACCCATCATCAACCTCCGGCGAACCGTTCGTAGCGATCTGCTGCGCGCGGGGCGACTCGGGCAAGGAGGGCCTCGGCACCGAGCGCCTCCGGTTGGGCCAGGAGTTCGCGCGCATCGTCGCGCGCCCGTTCGAGCCAATCGCGGTCGGCGACGATGTTCGCCACTCGAAAGACCGGCAAGCCGGCTTGGCGGGTACCGAGCAGATCTCCCGGGCCGCGAATGTCGAGATCAGCCTCGGCGATACGAAAACCATCGGTCGTGGCGCCAAAGACTTCCATCCGCCGTTCTCCGCTCTCGCTCAAGGTTCCATGAATCGCCACGCAAGTCGACTGAACGCTGCCGCGCCCAACCCGGCCGCGCAGCTGATGCAACTGCGACAGACCGAAGCGCTCGGCGCTTTCGATCACCATGATGCTCGCGTTCGGGACGTCGATACCGACCTCGATGATCGTGGTGGCGATGAGAACCTGGATCTTACCTTCGGCGAAGCGTCGCACCAGCCGATCGCGCTCCTCGATCGGCATTCGACCATGGACAATCGCGCTCGCATGCCCTTCGAGGTAGCCCCGCAAGCGCTCTCCCATCGCTTCGATCGACTTGGCCCGGATGTTCTCGCTCTCGTCGATCAGCGGAAACACGACATAGGCCTGAGCGCCCTCGGCCAACTCGGCTCGCAGCCAACGGTAGGTCTCCCCGCGCTCGCTCTCTTCGACAACCCGGGTCTTGATAGGCGAGCGCCCCGGAGGCAGTTCATCGATCACCGAGAGCGCCAGGTCCCCGTAAACGGTCAGCGCCAGCGAGCGCGGAATCGGCGTAGCGGTCATCACCAGGACGTCAGGGCGATCACCCTTGCGTTGCAGCACTTCTCGTTGCCCGACGCCAAATCGATGCTGCTCGTCGATCACTGCCAGACCGAGACGGGCGAAGTCCACGCCCTCTTGAATCAGGGCGTGAGTGCCGACGACAAGCTGAATGCGGCCCTTGACAAGGTCGCGGCGCATCAGAGCGGCCTGCGAACTCGAACCGGTCAGCAGGCCCAGTCGGTAGCGCTCACCCATCAGACGCTGCAGGCTTCTGAAGTGCTGCTCGGCAAGGAGCTCTGTCGGTGCCATGAAGCAGCCCTGCAGGCCGCTCTCTATGGCCACCACCAAGGCCAGCGCGGCGACGATGGTCTTACCGCTGCCGACGTCGCCTTGAACCAACCTCAGCATCGGGTGGGGCGAAGTCAAGTCATCTACGATCTCTTTGAGCACCCTCTTCTGAGCATCCGTCAACTTGAAGGGCAGCAGATCCCGGGCCACCTGGCGCACCGAGTCATCGACCTGATAGGCGTGAGTCTTCTCGACCCGGACCTCATGCGAACGCAGGATCGCCAGCTCCAGCTGGAGTTCCAGGAACTCACCGTAGATCAGTCTCAGGTGCCCCGGACTGCGCCTGGCGTTGAGACGGTCCACGTCCACGTCGGGCGGCGGCTGATGCACCGAGCGCAGAGCCTGGGCCAAAGGCACGAGCGCGTGTCGGCGGCGCAACACTTCCGGCAACCGGTCCGGCAGTACTTCCTCGAGCGGCAGTTGCTCGAGCAGGCTCGCCATGAGGTGGCGCAGGCCGATACTGCCCAACTTCCCGATGCTGGGATAGATCGGCACGATGCGCCCGCCGTGTACGGCCTGCCCTACCGCCTCGAAGGTCGGGTTGCCCAACTCCCAGCGATTCCCCCGACGGCGCACCGTCCCATGGGCCACGTAGGTGTCCGAACTCGAGACCTGTGAGCGCAGGTAGGGCCGGTTGAACCAGACCACGGGCATCGAACCCGACCCGTCGTCGAGCTGGCCTCGAACCAGCGCGAGACCCCGCCGGCGCACCCGAATGTCACGGAGACCGACAAAACGACCCTCGAAGGTATAGCTGCCATCGGCCTCGACGTCAGCCACCCGAGAGACACGCCGCCGATCCTCGTAGCGCAGGGGCAGATGGAAAAGCAGATCGAGTACGCGCTCGAAACCGGCCGCCGCCAGTGCCTTGCTCCGCGCCGGACCGATGCCCTTCAGCTCAGCCAACGGCGTCTGAAGGTGGAGCGTCACCTCAGGCTCTACTGCCGGCAGGCTGGCGAGGCTCAGCGCCCGCCGGTCGATTGGTGTCCATCATGTCCGATGAGGACGATACTACGAGCGGGCGACGCCGATCTCGAACACGAACTCGACCAGGCCGAAGCGCAGCCGCTGGCCGCCGTGGATCTCTTCGGGTACCGCGGTCTGCAAGCGCCGGCCGTTGACGAACGTGCCATTGAGCGTCCCGATCTCCTCGACCAGGTAGATCTCACCCTCGTCCCGGATGATCTTGGCGTGCCGGCGACTGCTCGAGCGTTCCGTGTCGAGCACACTCAAGTCCAGGTTCGGCTCGATTCCGGTGACCGGATCGACTCGACCGATGGTCGCCGGTTGCGCCAGGTCGAGTTTGTACTCGACGCCCGACTCGGCATGGCGCATCCGGCAAGGAAACGAAGCCGCCTCTTCCTTCTCGGCGCCCATCGGTTCCACTTGACCGGTGGGGTCGTCGCCCTGAAGGGCCACCTGGAGGTATTCGTCAGTCTGCCGCACCCTGCCCGAGAGCTTGCGCATGATCCGCACCGCGATCTCCGGGTTGCGCCGCAGCATCCGGTCGAAGAGGGCACCGTTGATCTCGATCAGCGTCGTCTCTTCGAGCGCCCGCGCCGTCGCGTTGCGCGGCAACTCCTCGAGCAACGACATCTCGCCGAAGAAATCTCCCTTCTCGAGGATCGCAATCTGCCGTCGTTCGTCGGCCACGGTTTTCAAGATCTCGACGCGGCCTTCGTGAACCACATACATCTCGGTGCCGAGGTCGCCCTCACGGAACACATGATCCCCAGGAGCGTACTTGCGCACCGCATCAGCACTGGTGAGCCCAGTGGCTCGTTTGACTCCCTGGATCATAGGCCCGTCTATCCTACCAAAGCCTATTGGCTCGGGGCCTCCCCGCGCAGCGGACTCTTAAACACCCCTAGCGCTCGGCACTCAGGACCAGGCGGAGTGTTTCGGGCTCGACTCGGGCTCTCGCGCCGAGACCCAAGGTCGCGTTGGGCCGGCAGTGCCCGCTAGGGCACCCCCAGGCCACCGGCACCCCGGCTCCCGCCGCGTCCCGCACCGAAGCAACTACGGCCTCGGGCTCATAGAGCTCTCCGGCACGGGTCTCAAAAGACCCGAGAACCACACCGTGGACCCCGTCGAAGGCGCCTGCAAGCCGCATCTGTTGAAGCATGCGATCGACCCGGTAGAGCGGCTCATGCGTGTCCTCCAAGAAAAGAACCGACTCTGCGGCCGACGTGGCCCACTCCGTTCCCAGGAGCGAGGTCATCAGGGAGAGGCAGCCGCCCACCAAAGGACCGCTGACGTCTTGCCAGCCGCCGGTCACGCCGGCCAGGGCCGCTTCGTACGGCCAGGTGCCGCTCATGGCCCCGCGCAATGCCTCGAGCTCACCGGCCTCCAGCACGGGATCGGCAGCCACCAAGGGCCCGTGCAAGGCGACCCAGCCGAATCGGCTGACGACCTGTGTCAGCAGCGGCGTCAGGTCGGAGTAGCCAACGAACCAGCGGGGCCGGCGACCCAGAAGATCCCAGTCAATGTCCGGTAGAAGCCGCAGCAGACCATGACCGCCTCGTGCGAAGAGAATCGCCTCGATCGTCGGGTCAGCCGCCAATTCGTGAAAACCAGCCAGGCGTTCCGCGTCGCTGCCGGCAAAGAGGCCGTGCTTCCGTCCCAGGTTGGAGGCGGACACCACGTCGAAACCGGCCGTTTCGAGAACCTCGAGCCCGCGAACCAGCGTCGCGCCATCGACTGCACCGGACAGAGCCGCGACCCCGATCCGAGCGCTCGACGTCAGCGGTGGCGGAAGACTTGCGGAAGCGGTCAAGAGCTGGAGAGTTCCATAAGCCGAATTCTGTTGACCCCGCGAGCGGGGCTGTGGTCATTCCTCTAGAACCGCCGTTGCCGACGATCTCAAGCAACCTACCCGGAAGCTGGCCGAGTTGCCTCGGGCGGGACGGGCTGCCCGCGAATCCGCTCCCCTATTTGGTCTTGCTCCTCATGGGGTTTACCTAGCCTCCTACCGTCACCGGAGGAGCGGTGCGCTCTTACCGCACCGTTTCACCCTTACCTGGCTCTCCGAGTTGCCCCTTCGAGCCGGGCGGTCTACTCTCTGCTGCACTTTCCGTCGCGTTACCGCGCCTCGCCGTTAGCGAGCATGATGCCCGTTGGAGTTCGGACTTTCCTCCCCCCGGCCGAAGCCGAGCGGCGACCACTTGGAACTCTCCAGCGGCTCCAGTCTAGACCATCCAGAGCGGTCGATCTATCGGACGAGGTCCGCTGCGTCCTTCCTTCCTATCGGATCCGATGGGAGCCGTCGCGATCGACGTCAACGAGCGGCTTGGCTTCTGCGGCACCCTCACGGACCGCACCGACGTGTCGCCAGACTCGAAACCGTCCGCGAAAATCGTGGCCCGAAAAAGCTGGGCGAGGACACTGTCCCCATCGACGTCGTCACCGCCGGAGGTCTCGCTGGTGCAGGTGACAACGACGGCGTGCGTCAGACTCAATCGCGCGAAAACAACTTCCTGAAGAAGCTGCCGATGCGACTCGCTGAACTCTCTTCGACCACTGTCTCTCGCTTCCGGGCCCCTAGCCGGGCGATTCCGGCCTGGGCATCAGCCAGGTCGGGGTCGAGCGTCAACGCCGATTTGTACTGTTCCTCGGCTCGTGAAGCGCTTCCGGCGCGTTCTAGGACATTGGCCAGGGCCGCCCTCAGCTCCGGATCGTGGGGCGAGAGCTCCACGGCCGAAAAGTAGGCGGCCGCCGAGTCCCTGAGCCAGTTTGGATTGTGCGACAGGCACTCGGCCAGCAGCGAGTAGTGCTCGGCCTTGGGGTCCAGCTTCACGGCTTGCTGGAGCGTTTGGACCGCATCGTGGTACCGAGCCTCGGCGACGAGCCCACGAGAGACTCGATAGAGCCGGCCGGCCTGTTCCACTTGCTCGAGTCGCCGCTGCTCCGGACTTGGATCCAGCCCCGCGCCCCGATTCATGCCCGTTGCCATCTGGTAGGCGCGACTGCGATCGGGATCATTGAGCGTTAAATAAGCCTCAGTGGCGCGTTGGAACAGCAGCTCGAGGGCGCCCAGGCTGTTGGTCATGCCGAGCGGTTTGGCGTGGGTGGGGTGGACAACGCGAGCCAGCTCGCTGTAAGCACGGTGGATATCCTCCTCCGTTGAGCTCGGGGTTACCTCGAGGAGTTGGTAGAAGCTCAACTCGCCCAGCCCGCCGAGCAGTGCCTTGAGCCGCTCGCGATGAGCGCCTGGCTGCAAATCGATCGGCTGTCTTTCGAGAGACTCGCTGATTCGGTCCTGGAATCTGCGCGTGACTTGCTCGTTTAGGAAGCCCTTCGGCGCCTTCATGGTCTACCCTCACCCCGCCTTGGTTCGAGGCCAACAATAGCAGCTTTGGAGCGCCTTCCAGAATCGCCCTTGTTGACCCCGCTCGATCAGCCCGACCACCAAAAGCATGAAACCTGCGCTGTTACCACTCAAATTCTGACCTCTTGACATTATCTGAGCGTCTTCATATCATGTCTTTGCCTCGCAGGGGCCCGTGGCCCTTGCCGGCCTTGCGGCAGGCACCGCCTGCTGCCAAAGGATTCAAGAACAACAACCCCCCAAAGCAAGAGGAGACATCCATGACCCGTTCACTAGTCCGCTGGAATCCGCGCAACACTCGCTTCCGCAACCCGATGAGCCGCATTTTCGACGAGGCGTTCAATGACTTCCTGGCGCCGGTGGACTCGACCGACGAGTCCCTAGGAAGTGACTGGCTTCCGCCGGTCGACATCCTCGAGGACGACACCAAACTGTTCTTCACCGTGGAGATGCCGGGCCTCGATCGTGACGATGTCGAGATCACTCTCGAGGACCAGGTCCTCACTCTCCGCGGCGAACGCAAGTTCGAGCGCGACGAAGAGAAGAACAACTACCACCGGATCGAGAGGGCCTACGGAACCTTCTCGCGCTCGTTCCGCCTGCCAACCAACGTCGATACGGGGAGCGCCAAGGCCTCGTTCAACAATGGCCTCCTGACGATCGACCTGCCGAAGTCCGAGGAAGCCAAGCCGAAAAAGCTCGAGATCTCCTGATGTAGCAGATCCACATTCTGATGCGGCCCCCTGCCAGACCGGGGGCTGCATTTTTCACCCCGGTGGCGGATCACCGATAGCATGAAGCCGTGCGTTCGCAGAACCTTCTGAGAGTGGCGGCCTCCGCAATCCACGGCCGTGGGGTGTTTGCCCGGCGGGCGATTCCTCGCGGAACCCACCTCGGAACCTACGACGGCAAGAAAGCGAGACGGGACGGCAAGTACGTGCTTTGGGTCGAGAGCGACGAGGGGACGACGGCTCGCCACGGCCTGCCTCCCCTCAAGTTTCTCAACCATTGCGCCGACCCGAACAGTCTCTTCGAGGGCTTCGAGCTCTACGCGAGCCGGGATATCGAGGCGGGCGAGGAGATTACTTTCGACTATGGCGACGAGGCCTCTTTTGACTAAGGCCTGCTTCGCGCTCCTCATCACCGGAGTCCTAGCCAGCGCCGGGACCGCCGACGCCGACGCCTTCTGCGAGGCGCAACCCGTCTTGACACCGCTGGCTGAGGACACGTCGACAGATGCCTCGCTCTTTGCGCTCGCTGCCGGTTTCGAGGCTCCCGACGGGGCGCGGGTAGGAGAGTGGCTCTTGGTACTCGATGCCTCCCAGCGGCAAGCGCTCCTCTACCCTGATGCTCTAGCCGATCTTCGGACCGGTGCATCCCACGGGCCAGGGCCCTTCCTCTCGGCCTCGCGCTGTGGCGACGACTGCTTTCAGCCAATCCAATGGAGTTCAGACGGATGGCGACCGTTGGGGCACTCGATCGAGTTTGATCCGATCTCGAGCCTTCACTTCACCTACGAGCGCAGCGGCGCCCCTTGGCTCGTCTTCCATCAACTCACTCCCACGAAAGGAGTCCTCGAGGCAACAGCGTTCCGTTGGGACGGCGTCATCTGGAGAGGGCGGGGCACCCAGTTCGTGCAAGGGGTCGGCTCTCCAGGGGCCACGGCCGACCCAGATCGACCGAGTTCCATTCTCAGCGGCACCGGCCGCTTCGATGCCGAGGCGGAGCCGAGCTACTGGCTCCCGGCCCTTCCTGTTCCTTCGGGCTCGCCCGGAGGCCACGTCATCGCCCTGGCAGAGGGCGCCGCGGCCTTCCTCACCCTCGACAGTCGCGTGCTGACGACGGCCGACGGCGCGACGTGGCGGCAGGAACGTTGGAGCCCTTGGCCCAATCCTCTGGGCCGGACCGACCTCTGGTCCGCTGGGGTCGACTACTCGTTGGATCGGCCCGCGGAGAGCGATTCCGGGGCGTTGTGGCTTATGTGGAACGACGACCGTCAGAGCAGCAAGCCGACACTCCATCTGACTTCCTGGAGTCCGTCGGAGGGCTGGCACCGCGACGCGACTCTCGCTCTACCGGCGCTGCCGGTCGGCGTGGTGGACCACGTCATCCATACCCGTGCCGACGGCTGGCTCTTAGTTGGTCCTTGCCGCTCGGACCACTCCGTCTCCTGGCTCGATGCACTTGCCGTCGACAACGGCTCGGCTGCGGGCGGCCTCATCAGGATCCCGTTGGCCAAAGGTTGGCGCGAATAGGCCGGGGCGCTAGCGCTCTGCTCCACGTAGTGCGGCGACGAACTCCTCAGGAGTCTTCATCCGCGGCGCACCGGAAGCGCCGGCAACCGTACGCCGAATAGGCGCGAAGCTCCCGCCCCGGGCGCTCGTATAGACGTAGAGGGCCGGATACCCCCGCACCCGATAGTGTGCGGCCAAGGAACGCTCGTCGGGACCGGCTTCCGCGTTCACTCGAACGGCGATCATCTCCCCGACCTGAGCTTGAACTGCTGGATCGCCCAAGAGACCCTTATTCAGCTGGCGGCAGTACGGGCACCAGTCCGTATAGAAATAGACCAGGACGGGTGCGCCGTTTTTCTCCGCCTTGGCGACGGCTTCGGCGTAGCCCGTTGCGCCATCGAACCACCGAATCTCGTCCCAGGACACCGAAGCGGCGGCCGCGGACAGCGGGAGGATCAACAGGCAGAGCGCCAATGCGGCCAAGAGTCGTTTCATAGCGGGCGATTTTGTCAGGGCTCGACTCTCGCCTCAAGGGTCTCGAGCACAGGTACTAGCGGTCGCCGAGGACGATGTCGCCGAGACCGCCCAGTACCGAGCCTTCGCCCGTGCGTTTGCCGCCGGTCTGGGGTGCCGCGGCAAATATGCGCGAAGCCAGACGACTGAACGGCAGCGACTGGATCCAAATGGTGCCCGGCCCGGTGAGTCGGGCGAAGAACAAGCCTTCCCCGCCGAAAAGCGCCGTCTTGATACCGGGCACGCTCTGAATGTCGTAGTCCACGCTGCTGTCGAAGGCGACCAGGCAACCGGTATCGAGCCGCATCACTTCGCCGGCCGCCAACTCTCGTTTGACCACGGTTCCGCCGGCGTGGAGAAAAGCGAGGCCGTCCCCTTCGAGCTTCTGCAAGATAAAGCCTTCGCCACCGAAGAGCCCGCTGCCGAGCTTGCGCTGGAGCGCGATACCGACCGAGATCCCCTTCGCGGCGCAAAGAAATGCCTGCTTCTGACAAAGCAGGGGGCCACTCAGAGTCTTCAGGTCGACGGGAATGATGCGCCCAGGATAGGGCGCGGCGAAGGCCACTTTCTGCCGGCTGGCTCCCGTGTTGCCGAAGAGCGTCATGAAGAGCGACTCGCCGGTCAGAATCCGCTTGCCCGCACCGACGATCTTGCCCAGCAGCCCTTCGCCTTCGCTTTGCGCTGAGCCGTCGCCGAAAATCGTCTCCATCTCGATACCGGGGTCCATGTACATGAACGAGCCGGCCTCGGCAACACAGGCTTCTCGAGGATCGAGAATGATCTCGACGAACTGCATCTCTTCGCCGATCACTTCGTATTCGATCTCGTGAGCTCCTCCTCCGACCGGCGGCGGGGGCGGCGGTGCTGCCCCCAACGAGCCGGCGAACTCTGAATGGCCCTTGATCGGTTCCCAGTCTTTGGTCCCCGGACCGTAGACGTGAGAATCACGGCCGATCGCTCCCGACGCCAGTTTCGATTTGAGTTCAGCTGCCGTGAAGGGACCTTGCTGCTTGCCTCCAACCGCGACGTACCAAGCCCTGTCTTCGCTCATCCACAGCCTCCTTACGCTTCGCCGACGGATCCTCTCCGATGGCGCGACTCCCAGAGTCTACGACGCTCGTAGACGAGTGTTTCGCCTCCGGGTCAGCGGAGGCAAAAAGTGGTGGGTTGGTCGCCCCGGGGCCGGGTTTCGACCAACCCACCGATAGGCTTGACTGAGGGACGCCGTCAAGCCTGACTTAGTCGGTTGCCGAACGCATCGTCAACTTCCGGGCCAGGCGTAAGCGACCCACCGGTGGAGCGAGGCTCCTCAGGGGATCGTTGCCGGCTTCTTGCCGGCGCCACCAAACACTCAGAGCGAAGACCGCGACCATTCCCAATGCGAGAAAGACCGCTACCTTGGCGCCCATCGCGCTCGGCCCGATCGATGCGGCGAGAGGTGCGTGGACTGTCGTGATGAATTGCTCTATGACCACTTTCTTGCACCCTCAGCTAACTACTGTCGGTTGAGCCCGCCGTTCGTTACAGCGTCCGGAGGCCAAATCTGAGCACCTGGAATGGTCAAGACACGGGCCGTTTGGGTTGCGGACCACGAGCCCTTCACGAACAGCCGTAACCAAGCCTGCCCCAAGTGCGTACAATCCCCTGGGCAGCGGCCAGCCTGGCTACCCCAAGCGCAACCAAGTTCCCAGAGCAGTCGAAAGCCCAGTGCCACCCTACGGGAGTCCCCAATGCCGACCCGAGTCCGCAACATCATTGCCATCACCCTGATCGTCATCTCGTATGTGGTGCTCGTGCCGGGCCTCACCAAGCCTCTCTTGACGATCTCGGCTTCGATCGAGTTCATGGGGATGAGCCGGGATCTCTTCACCGAAACACGCAGCATCTTGAAGACGATCGACAGCCTGCACGAGTCGGGCAACGATTTCGTGGCCGGCCTGGTGCTGCTCTTCAGCGTCATCGTCCCGGTCGCCAAAGGGCTCCTGCTCTTGGCCGCCCTGGCCATGAAGGACGCCGCTCGGCGTTACAAGCTGTTTCGGTTTGTGCGCTCGATCAGCAAGTGGTCGATGTCGGATGTCTTTTTGGTTGGTGTCTACGTCGCGTACCTTGCCGCCAAGGCAACCGACAACCTCGACGCCGTCGCCGAGGTCGGCTTCTACTACTTCACCGCCTACTGCCTGATCTCGCTCCTGGCCCTGCAGTTTCTGAAGATCGAACCCCCAGCCGCCGACTGAGTCCGACGGCGAGCCCGGCAAGCACGATGGCTCCGCCCACCCACTCTCTCGCACTCACGGCAAAGACGAAGGTCTCGGGCAGCAATCGCGACAGCAGGGCTTTCGACACGGTGGCCAACGGCGGGTTGAGGAACACGGTCAGTCCGACGATCGTTGCCGGCAAATGCCGCAGCAGGCCGGTCCAGAGCGCGTAGCCCAGGACCGTGCACGGCAAAGCCAGGTATCCAAGTGCCAACCACCCCGTGGCGTCGAGGTCGGTCCATTGCTCTCCGGCCCGCCCCCAAGCCAGCGGCAAAACCAGCAGCCCGCCCAACCCGACGCTGAGGTAGGTCCACAAGAGCGGCGAGACTCTGCCGGCCATCGGCTTGCTGATCACCGAGTAGAGCGACCAACTCATCGGGGCGCCCGCGGCGATTGCGACGGCCCATGAATAGCCACCGAGGCCTCCTCCGCGAGCGGCCGTGCCGATCACCCACATCCCCACGGCGGATGTCGCGAGCCCGATCCACAGCACCAGGGGCGTCCGCTCGCGAAGAAAGAGCGTCGCCAGGACCATGATGAAGAGCGGGGCCAGGGTCGTCACGACCGAGGCAACAGGAGCCGGCATGCCCTGCTGCTGGCCGTAGGCCAGGCAGAAGTTGTAGGCCGGCACCACCAGGGCCCCGCAAGTGAGGAGCCGCAGCGGATAGCGACGCAGCAGAGCCAGGCTCTCGCCCCGGCGCCAGCCCAGGCAGTAGCCCCAGCACACGGCCGCGGCAAGTACGTAGCGCCCAACCGTGAGGCCGAGCCAGTCGAAGCGTTGGACAGGACCCGACAGCAGGTACTCGTTGGCGATGAAGCTGTTCGACCAAATGAGATACAGGCCAAGCACCCCCATGCCCGACAGCCATCCCAGGGGGCGCTGGCTTTCCGGTGCTCCTTGGCCTGCCGGCGGGCTCTGGGTCCGCCGGCTCGGGGAAGGCATCGCGAGACTGTAGCAGCGAGGTCGCCGGTCTGTGCCTACCTGGACGGCTCAGAGGGCGTCGGACCCAGAGCCTCAACTACCCGGTCTATGAGCAAGCGCTGTGGAACGAAGCCCCGGTTGAAGTAGACGGCTAGTTGAATCCCACTGGCAGGCAGGTACCACAGACCAGCCGTGTGACCGGCAAAGATCCCACCGTGACCGAGCATCTCGTACGCGGGTCTCTGAGTACGCATGAGTCCGTGGGCGTAGGCGCTCGCGACATCCCGCGGGATCCCGTACTCGGCTCCGCCGGCGCCCAGGGCTTTTGCCGGCACGGTCTCCAGCATGCGCTCGAAGCTCGAGGCTTTCAACAGCTCTCCACCGAACAGGCCGTCAAGAAAACGCAAGGAGTCCGCTGCCGTTGAAACGACGCCCCCAGCTCCCCATTCCACGCTCGAATGTTCGAGTACGGTTGAGGCGCCGAGTTCGCCGAACATCTCGCTGTGCGGCCAGCCCTTTACTTCTCCCAAGTATCCGGTGAAAGGCATGTCTGCCCGGGGGGGCTCATGCAGCACCAGCCAGGTGGACGTCATACCCAGTGGATCGAAGATGTAGTGGCTGTAGGCGGCGGCCAGCGTCATCTCGGTCGCTCGCTCAATAACGACTCCGAGGAGAAAGTAGTTCGTGCTGCTGTAGTCCCAGTCCTGGCCTGGGTCGAAGTGGTGGCCAAACCGCGCCGCCAGTCCAATCAGCTGATCCTTTGTCCAGTTTCTCGTCACCGCCTCGATCATCTCGGCGCGATCGGGCCGAAAGTAGAGATAGAGGTAGAAGTCCTTCAGGCCGCTGGTCTGCTGCAGCAGATGCCGTAGGGTGATCTCCTCGGACCGCGGGAACTCGGGCAGAAAGCGGCTGAGCGGATCCTCGAGGTCGAGGTGTCCTTCCTCGGCCAGCCGAAAAACTACCGCCGCGGTCAGGGTCTTCGAGACGCTCCCCAAGTGGTACGCGTCGCCAACCGCCGCCGGCAGGCCTGTCGTGAGATCCGCGACTCCCGAGGCGTAGCATTCTACCGAGCCATCCGGGAAACGGACAGCCAGGATCGCGCCGGGAGCGCCAACCACTTCACGAACATCCTCCAGGACAGCATCGAGATCGGGCCTGGCTGAAGTAGCACATGCCGACGGGAGCAGAGCCAGGAGGAGCAGACTCGCCCCGCTCATCCACCATCCGCTCCTCGGCCGGCGCCCCGGTCCGGGCCACGAACTTCGCCTCGCGCGTCCAAGCTCCGGCTGCATCGCTCGTCCCGGCACCCATGGACTCTAGCAGGGGCCTCTCCCTGACTGGCGGCTAGCCCGCTCTCCGTTCTACGATCGGCGGCATGATCCCCAAGAGCCTCGTCAGCGTCCTCTTCACCCTGGCCATCGGCGGGCCGATCTTGGCCGAGGAGACACTCCTCATCCTCGCCCGGCACGCCGAGAAACAGTCCGATGCCGGCAACCCGGATCTCACCGAACGGGGCCTGGGACGAGCCGAGGCGCTGGCAGACATCGCCGCCGAATGGAACGTGAATGCCGTCTATTCGACGGATTTTTGCCGCACCGCTCAGACAGCCCAGCCGGCCGCCGTACGCCTGGGTATGCCGATTGTCGTGCAAGCGACCGGCAGTGCCGCGGCAGATCTCGAGGGATGCACGCCCGAGATCAGCTCGACAGTCCTCTACCTCGACCCGAAGATCGACAACACGCCTGACCTTCTCTCTTGGGTCCTCGACCAGCATGCCGGGGGCGCCGTGCTGATCGTCGGCCACAGCAATACGCTGCCGCGTATGTTGCTCAGGCTGGGTGTCGGGGTGTTCCAGATCGCCGACGATGAGTACGACCGTCTGTTCATGGTCACCCACGACTCGACCGAGGGCGCCCGAGTGGTCGAAACCAGCTACGGCGAGGCGCCCACTGAGTCGCCGATGCCGGAGGCGGTCGAGAGTTTGCCGATCGTCGATCGAGCCATCGCTTTCCACGGCGGCGAGACCTACGGCAATTCACGCACCCGGCTCAACATCGCCTCGCGCTCAGGCAGTTTCGACCTCGAGGTGACCCGTCGGGGACCGCTCTTCGACTACGCGGTCAAGGACTCAGTGGAGGACTCCAGCCGCATCACGCGGGCCGACAATGAGACCACCCAACGGATCGTCGGCGGCGAGACGGTGGAACTGGACGCAGAGACCACTCGCCGCGCCCGCGACTTCGTCTTCGCCCGGGTCTACTTTCCGTTCCTGCCGTTCGGCCTCAACGACCCGGACGTTTTCAAGCTCGATCAAGGAATCGAGCACTGGGACGCCAAGGACCTCCGGCGCGTCAAGGTCACCTTCACACCCGGCTCGAGCACCGACGCGAGCGACGACTACGCCTACTGGTTCGACCCCGAGACCGGCCGGCTCGAACAGTACGCCTATAGCTTCGGCAACGGCACGCCCAAGGGCGGCCTACGCTTTCGGCGGCTTTCCAACTACCGACGTGTCGGTGGCATCCTGTTCTTCGATGCCGGCAATATCGGCCTCGAGGGGGATGGAGACTTCACAGTTGATCGGATCGATCCCGAAATGGTCGGTGAACTCATGCATCCGGTCTCGGAGGTCAAGCTGAGCGCGATCGAGGTCGAGCCGCTCGGCGACTAGCCCGCCGCACCGCGCAATTCCGCCATCACCGCTTCGGCGCTGCTGACGCCGACATCGCGACCGGGCTCGACGCCGAGGTACTCAACGACACCGTCGTTGACTAGTGCCGCGTAGCGCTTGGAGCGAATCCCCATCCCGAAACCACGGCCGTCGAGTTCGAGATCCATGGCCCGAGCAAGGTCTCCACTGCCGTCGGCCAGCATGCTGATGTGGCCGACAGCATGCATCGCTCGAGCCCAGGCTGACATGACGGCTGCATCGTTGACCGCCGTGCACACCACCTCATCGACTCCGTGGGCCTTGAGGTCGTCGGCGCGAGCCAGAAAGCCCGGCAAGTGAGTTTCCGAGCAGGTCGAAGTGAAAGCCCCGGGCACCGAGAAAAGGGCGACTTTCTTGCCGGCAAAAAACGATCCGGTGGTGATCGGGCTACCGCCGTCCTCGCTGCACAACACCAATCGGACTTCCGGCAGACGTTCACCTACGGCAATAGTCATGCGGCCTCCTCATCCCGCCAGGAGGCTACTACAGCCTAGTCGGTTGGCGCGGGCCGGCTGGTTCGAGTGCCCGGCCTGACCTGGTTCAACTGGTTCGACAGGTTCGCCGTCCCGCCGATATGCGCGATGTCTTCGGCCGAGGCCTCGAGCCAGCGAACCTCCCAGCCGAGCGCCAAGGCGGCCGACATCGCCAGTTGGAGGGTGTCGTAGAAGGGCATTCTCGCTGGCGGAAAGTTGTGGTTCCCGAGGCCGATAGCGCGGAGCATTTCGGCCATTCCCTTGGGAGTGGCCTCGGCTTTCTCGCAACCGATGCCGAACCGTTGCCTGAGCTCGACAAAGCGATCGCGCCGAATGATCAGGCAGTGGGTGCGCGGAAATCTCAGGCCGGTCGCAGCATTGATGGTGAAGAAACCCGCAAGATCGATGGCGGCCATGAACTCGGCGTCCCGCCATGCGACCGCTGCGAGCAGCGCCGGGTCGAAGACATAGCAATCATGATCCAGCAGCACGAAGTCCCCCGTCGAGGCTTCCACGATCAGATCCAATACCGTTCCGTGCTTGGCAAACGAGCCCGGCAAGACGGAGAGGGCGAATTGGTGGCGCCGAGGAAACTCGGTCGCCAGTCGGCGGCGTTCTGCCGGCGAAAGGCCGTTGGTAATCAACCAGACCGGTACCTCCTCGGGCAATAACTTGAGACAGGGCTCGAGCCATCCAAGGGTGCGCGGTACGACCACGACGAAAACAGGAAGCCGCTCACTGTCAGGCCAGCGGATCAACATCTCCCTCAGCCGGCCGCGGTCTCGCCGCCGGATCAAGAGTCGATCGATCGGCCGAACGAGACGCCTGTAGGCCCGCCGGAGAAGGTCAGGCAGCGTCACCGGGCTCCGCTCGGCGGCCCTCGGCCCAGAAAGTGACGTACCACAGGGCCGCATCGGGACGCTCGGCCCAGGCTTCGAGCGCACTGAGGGCGTGGCCGAACTCGATCTCCGTCACTCCGCCTTCCTGGATGGCCTCGGCGGCTCCTCCGAGGACCATTCTCAGGTTCTCAACGTAGATCTCGAAGTCCTCGTCCCCCGCACAAGCACCGAACGGCGGCATGTCGCTGCGCACGGGACTCAAACCCGCCTCGTGCAGTAGAGCAACGAGCCGGCGTCCGATGAAGGGGTCATAGCCTCGTTGACGATAGGCGTGCACGTAGGCCTGCCACAGTCGATCGACGCCAGGGACCGGCGGCCAGAGACGCAACAGATCGTGGTCGTCGTCCTCGAGGACCACACGCCCGCCGGGCCGCACCGCGTCGGCCATCGCCGCGACGACCCTTTCCGGCTCCGCGACGTGCTCGAGGAGAAAACGACAGTGCGCCACGTCGAAGCCCGACCACTCGCCCGGGCGCAGCGGCAGCTTGGCCGCGTCGCCGCGGCGAAACTCCACCGCCGCCGCGAAGTCGTTCTCTTCGACGCTCATCTGCAGAGCCAAGGCGAGCTGGCTGCGATCGCGCTCGATACCCAAGACCTGGCCTTCGGGACCCACCGCGGCCGCCATCTCGTGCGCGAAGAGACCCAGACCGCTACCTACCTCGAGTACCCGGTCGCCGGGCTCGAGGGCCAGAGCGCCCAGGGCCCGCGGGTTGATCAACTCGTTGAGTCGAGTGAGGCGTCCACGTTCGTCACTGTCCGTGCCGTGGATATAGCGGCCGCCTTCCTCCCCAGGTGGCATTGCCTCAATCTAGCACGCCCTCAGTGCCGCTCGAGGATCCGTTGGCGCAGGGCCTCGAATCCCAGTCGTTCGCAGAGCGGATCGAGTCGCGACGTGTCTGGGCGACTCAACTCCAAGTCTGCGAGACGAGCATGGACTGGTGCCGAACGCACGACCGTCGCCAACTCCTTCGACAGGATCGCTTGCTCCGCTTGATCGCCTACCAGCTTTGCCAGCCGTGCGGCCCCGCGCAGCGGGAGCGTAGCGATCTCTTCAACGCCCTCGCACACCGCCTCAACGGACGGAAAATGGGCCAGCAGAGCCAACGCAGTCTTGGGCCCGATGCCGCGTACTCCGGGAATATTGTCCACCGAGTCGCCCGCCAAACCGAGAAGGTCCGGAATCCGAGCCGGCTCGATGCCGAGACGCACCTCGACCTCAGCCGCGTCGTAGCGCTCACCGCGAGCGAAGTCGAGCCAGTCGACTCTCTCATCGACCAGCTGCGCCAGATCCTTATCCGATGTGACGACCGTTGCCGCGGTCGGAGCGATCCGAGCGCAGAGCGTCGCCACCAGGTCATCGGCCTCGTATCGCTCATCGACGAACGCGGCAGTTCCCATCGCCTCGGTCAACAGAAGGCAGTCGTCGAGTTGGTCCTCGAGGTCCGGCGGCGGCAGTTCACGTTGCCCCTTGTAGTCCGGGTAGAGTTCATTGCGAAAGCTGGTGGTCAGACTGCGGTCGAATGCGATGCCAACGTGGCTGGGGCCCTCCTCCGCCATCAGCTTGAGCAGAAACGAGGCAAAGCCATAGACCGCGTTGACGGGTCTACCCTGTCGGTCGACCATCGAGCTGGGCAGGGCGAAATGGGCGCGGAAAATGTAGGGGCTGGCGTCGACCAACAGGACTCGTGGCGCCGCCATCTAGTTCTCCTGCGGTACTTGGTCGGAGACCGCGCTAGCCGAACCTGCTCCGGCGGCTGCAGCCTGTTGCAGGAGAACGTAGATACGCTGACCGAGAATCGGCCCAAGAGCCCCTTGCAGCTCCTCGAGCGTCGCCCCCTTGACGCCGTCCAGGCTACCGAACTGCTTGAGCAGAGCCTTGCGACGCAGCGGGCCGACTCCCGGTAACTCATCAAGGCGGCTGGCGAGCATGCTGCGTGAGCGGCGGCGGCGATGACGATCGACGGCAAACCGGTGAGCTTCGTCCCGTACCTGTTGAAGCAGTCGTAGCCCAGGGTTCGAGCGCTTCAGTCGCAAGGGCTCGGGAGTCGCAGGCAGGTAGACCTCTTCCTCGCGTTTGGCCAGCCCGACGATCGGAGTCTCCTCCACGCCAAGCTCCGCCAGGGCTTCGAGCGCCGCGTTGAGCTGCCCGCGCCCTCCGTCGATCAGGATCAAGTCGGGCATGGATCCGACCTCCTCCAAGACCCGACGGTAGCGCCGGGTCACCACCTGATGGATGGCCGCGAAATCATCCTGGCCGGCCATGTTGCGAAGGTTGAAGCTACGGTAGTCCTTCTTGAGAATCCGTCCCTCTTCCCAGACCACCAATGAGCCCACCATCTCGGTGCCCTGGAGGTTCGAGATGTCGATCCCCTCGATGCGGTTGGGTGGTTCCAGTAACCCAAGCGCCCTGACCAGGGCCTTGCCCGCCGCAGCCGACCCCGCATCGGACCTGAAACGGCGCCGGAACGCCAGCTCGGCATTGCGCCGCGCGATCTTCAGACGCTGGGCCTTGGGCCCCCGCACCGGCAGACGCACGTAGACCCGCTCCTCTTTGCGCTCCTCGAGCCAGGAAACGAGAGCGTCCTCGCCCTCGATCGGCACCGGGAGGTGAATCTCTTTCGGGATAAAGGTCGTCCGGTCGTACACCTGAGGCAACAGCTCGTCGAGAAGGCGCTCCGCGGTCAGATCCGGGCGCCGCTCCCAGAACAGCTCACGCCGATCCAGCAGGCGCCCGCCTCGCATGACCAGAATCGTCACCGCTGCGTTGCCTCCGGCCAAGTGAACACCATAGATATCCACGTCCTCACCCCGCAGCGAGCTCAGACTACGCCGCTGGGTCACGAGATCGATCTCGGCCAGAGTGTCGCGCACCCGCGCCGCCTGCTCGAACTCGAGCGCCTCGGATGCCTCTCGCATCTCGGCCTTGAGCCTCCGGCTCAGTTGATCCGTGCGGCCGCTCAAGAAAAGCCGCGCGTCCTCTACCGCCTGATCATGGACTGCTTTTGTGGTCAGCCCATCGACGCAGGGCCCGAGGCACCGCTTCATGTCGTAATAGAGACAGGGCCGGGGCAGCGAACCGTCGATGTCGATCGTACAGACCCGGATGCCGAAGAGCTTCTGGGTCAACTTGATCGCCCGCCGAGCCAATCCACCGGGCAGGAAGGGACCGTAGTACTCCGCCCCATCGTTGAAGATTCTCCTGGTGAAGGTCACTCGTGGGTAGTCGTCACGCAGCGTCAGTTTGACGTAGGGGTAGGTCTTATCGTCGCGCAGCAGGACGTTGTAACGCGGCTTGTGCTTCTTGATCCAGTTGTTCTCGAGCAGCAGAGCCTCGGCTTCCGAGCCCGTGACGATGTACTCGACGTCGGTCGCCTCCGCCGTCATGATCGCCAGTCGCGGATCGTCCGCCTGGCGGCGGTAACTGGCGACGCGTTTCTTCAGCGATTTCGCCTTGCCCACATAGAGCGGTCGGCCCTTCGCGCTGCGGAAGACATAGATCCCAGGTTTGTCCGGCAGGTCGCTGATCTGCTGCTCGAGCTGCGTGTCCATCTCGACGAGGGTCCGGGCCTCTAGCTGCTGTAGATCTGCAACTCGCGAAGTTCCTTGAGCTTGTCGCGCAGATCGGCGGCCTCCTCGAACTCGAGGTCCTTGGCCGCCTTCTTCATCGCCTTCTCCGTGCGCTCGATCTGGCGGTTGAGCGGCAAGTCGGATTCGGCCAGCGTCTGTTCGCGGCCGCGTCGGGCAGCGGTATGGTAATCGAGCTCGCTCATCTGGACCAGAGGATTGTGAATGTCCTTCAGAATCGTCGTCGGCTCGATGCCGTGCTCCTCGTTGTAGGCCTGCTGGCGCTCCCGCCGGCGGCCCGTCTCTTCCATCGCGGCGCGCATTGAATCCGTCTCCCGGTCAGCGTAGAAGATCACCCGGCCGTTGACGTTTCGGGCCGCTCGCCCCGAGGTCTGGACCAGCGAAGTCGTGCTGCGCAGGAAGCCTTCCTTGTCGGCGTCGAGGATCGCCACCAAGGAGACCTCCGGCATGTCCAGCCCCTCGCGCAGCAGGTTGATCCCAACCAGCACATCGAAGGCGCCGCGCCGCAGGTCGGTGATGATCTCGATCCGCTCTAGTGTCTCGATGTCACTGTGCAGGTAACGCACCTTGATCCCGAGCTCGAGCAGGTACTGAGTCAGTTCCTCGGACATCCGCTTGGTCAGGGTCGTGACCAGCACCCGCTCGCCGCGTGCGACCACCTTGCGCAGCTCCCCGACCAGGTCATCGACCTGGCCTTTCGCCGGGCGGATCTCGGTGACCGGGTCCAGCAGGCCGGTGGGACGCACCACCTGCTCCGCGATCACGCCGTGGGTGCGCTCGAGCTCCCAGTCCTTGGGTGTGGCCGAGACGTAGATCCGTTGGCCGACCAGGGCGTCAAACTCCTCAAAGGTGAGCGGCCGATTGTCGAGAGCGCTGGGAAGCCGGAAGCCGTATTCGACCAGGGTCTGTTTGCGCGACCGGTCCCCGGCGTACATGCCACGCACCTGAGGCACGGTCTGGTGACTTTCGTCCAGCACCATCAGGAAGTCGTCCGGTAGGTAGTTCAGTAGCGTCGGTGGCGGCTGCCCAGGGGCCAGGCCGGTGAGATGGCGGGAGTAGTTTTCGATTCCGTGGCAATAGCCCATCTCGCGCAGCATCTCGAGATCGAACATCGTGCGCTGTTCGAGGCGCTGGCGCTCGAGCAACTTCTCGTGCGCCGTCATCTCCTGGAGGCGCAGCTGGAGCTCCTCACCGATCGAAGTGATCGCCGATTGGACGCGCTCCTCCGGCGTCACGTAGTGGGTCTTGGGGAAGATGGCGACTTTCTCTACTTCCTCGAGCGCATCTCCGCGGAGGACATCGAAACGCGCGACCCGCTCGATCTCGTCGCCGAAATACTCCACCCGGATGCCGATGTCGTCGTAGGCCGGGAGGATCTCCAGCACGTCGCCCCGGGCGCGGAAACTGCCGTGAAACAGGTCGTAGGCTGTGCGCTCGTATTGCATGTCGACAAGCTGCCGCATGTCGTGCTCCATCCCCCGTTCGCTGCCGACCTCGAAGAAGTGCAACATGCCGTAGAAGGACTCGGGCGAACCGAGTCCATAGATGCACGACACTGAGGCGACGATCAGCACGTCCCGGCGCTCGAAGAGCGCCTTGGTGGCCCGCAGACGCAGCCGGTCGATCTCTTCATTGATCGAGGTTTCTTTCTCGATGTAGGTGTCCGACTGCGGGACGTAGGCCTCGGGCTGGTAGTAGTCATAGTAGGAGACGAAGTACTCGACCGCGTTGTTGGGAAAGAAGTGACGGAACTCCTGATAGAGCTGCGCCGCCAGCGTCTTGTTGTGCGACAGCACGACGGTCGGGCGGTTCAACTCCTCCACCACCTTGGCGATGGTGTAAGTCTTGCCCGAGCCGGTCACCCCGAGCAGCACCTGCTCCGCGAGACCATCTCGCACACCTTGAACCAGCTGCCGGATGGCGGTCGGTTGATCACCTTGCGGTGAGAACGGCGAGACGAGCTGGAATCGGTCCACTGCGGAATGTCGGGCCTGGCGGGCCGCGGCCTAGCCTGAGGTCTGCGGCGTGGGCTCCGGGAGACTCGGCTCTGAAAGACCCGTCGCCGGCTCTTCGCGCCCTGTCACTCCGGCCGCCGACTCCAGCAGCTCGATCAGTCGCTCGATATCGCTCGAGTCGGGCGACTTGTTGGGGTCGGCGAAGCGGAGAATGACCGGCTGGAGTTGCTCGAGCGCGAGGGGATCCACACGGTCCTCCTGGACGGCGCGGGTCAACTCCTCGAAGCCCTGGCGGATCCGACGAGCATCCTCGTCAGACGCTTCGGCCGGCAGGCGAGCCATCACCTGGGTCTCCATCATGCCGAAACCCCAGGCGGTTATCTCCTTGGCCTTGACCATGAACACGATGCCGGCAACGAGCAGCAGCAAGAAGACGCTACCGCAGCCGATCAGCGCTGCCTTGCCGCAGCCACCACGCACTTCAGCGGCCTGCGATTCGAACGGCTGACGGGGGCTGATGGGCTCGTTCATAATGGATCGGGTCGTTCCTGATCAGTCAGGTCGTCGCACTTCCTCGCTGGGCTGAAATCGACCGAAGCAAGGCTAGCATGGGGGCCGTATAATCTCGCCCATGCTTCTCGATCGCATACGCCAGAAAATCTCGTCTTTCTGGAGCCGTCGTCGAACCGACGGCGGCGCCGGCAACCGAGGTGCCAAAGCAACCCTGTCGCCGCGGCGCTGGATCTGGTGGGTTCCGCTCGTGGTGGTCGTTGCCGGAGTGCTCGGAGGCGTCGGCTTCGCGGCGGTCATTCGCATGCCCAAGGTCGATTCACTGGCCGACGTCAAGCTCGGCGTGATCACCCGTTTCTACGATCGAGACAGCCAGGAGTTTGCCAGCTACGCTCGCGAGCGGCGCGAGATGCTCGGCGTGAGCGGCGTGCCGCCCTTGCTCCAGCAAGCGATCCTGTCGGCCGAGGACGCGAACTTCTTCAAGCACGGCGGTATCGATCCGGCGGGCGTCGTGCGGTCGCTGATGCGCAATGTGCTCGAGGGAAGCCGCATCGGCGGCTCCACCCTCACCATGCAGCTCGCTCGCAAGCTCTACCTCACGCCCGAGAAGACCTGGCGCCGCAAGATCGAAGAGGCTCTTCTGACTGTCGAGATCGAGAAGAGGTACAGCAAGCAGCAAATCCTGACCCTCTACTCGAACCTCATGTACCTCGGCCATGGCAACTACGGCATGCAGGCGGCGGCGACGGATTTCTTCGGCAAGCCGGTAGAGGACCTCACGGCGACGGAGGCCGCTACGCTGGCCGGCATCCTGCAGCGGCCGAGTTCCTACAGCCCCCATAAACGGCCTGATCTCGTGCTCAAGCGGCGCAACTACGTCCTGCGACGAATGCACGAAGAGGGCTACTTGACCCAGGACCAGTATCAGACCGAAGCCGCTGAGCCGATTCGAGTTCTACCCCGTCAGACGACGGAACAACTCGCGCCCTTCTTCGCCGAGGAGGTACGGCGGGATCTCGAAGAGCGCTACGGCTCCGATCTCCTGCTCCAAAGAGGCTTGCAGGTAACCACGACCCTCGAACCCAGAATCCAGCAGGCGGCGGAGAGGGCACTCAGAGAGCAACTCATCACCCTCGACCGACGCCTTCGCCGCTGGAGGGGCGCCGAGGTGACCGTGGCCGAAGAGGAGATAGAGGGCTACGTCGACCCGAGCTGGCAAGGCCGGGCCTTGCGACCTGAGCTGTGGGTCAAGGGGCTCGTGCTCTCCACTACCAGGAGCAGCGCCGAGGTACGGATCGAGGATCAGACCTATACCCTGGAGCTGGAAGGCATCGAGTGGACCCGGAAGGCCCGAGTGGACAGAACCCTGGAGCGCGGGGACTTGGCATCGTTCAGCTTTGAGCCTGCCGAGGACGGCGTCTCGCTAGGCCGCCTCGAGCTCGAACGCGAACCGACGCTGGAGGCGGCGGCGGTTGTGCTCGAGTCCTCCACCGGTGCAATCCGCGCGATGGTCGGAGGGTGGGACTTCGCTCGCAGTCAGTTCAATCGTGCCACTCAGGCCAAGCGGCAGACCGGCTCGGCCTTCAAGCCGCTGGTCTTCGGCGCCGCTCTCGAAAGCGGCTTCACGGCGGCCGACACGATCTTCGACGCGCCGGTGGTCTTCGCCGGCGCCAACAACACCATGACCTACAGCCCGCGCAACTTCTACCGCGAGTACCACGGTATTTCGACTCTGCGCCAAGCGCTCGAGAAGTCCTACAACGTCACAGCGGTCAAGCTCCAGGACCTCGTCGGAGCCGAACGAGTCATCGACTTTGCTCAGCGGTGCGGCGTCACGACACAGCTTCAACCCTTCGCCAGTCTCGCTCTGGGCGTCACCGATCTGACGCCCCTCGAAGTGGCCCAGACCTACGCCGCGATCGCCAACCAAGGGATCGCGCTCTCCCCGTACATGATCGAGCGAGTCGTCGACCGGACAGGTAACACGCTCGAACAACACGTGCCGCAGGCCAGGAAGGCGACAGAGCCGCAAGTGGCCTACCTGCTGACTCACATCCTGGAAGGGGTCGTCGACCGCGGCACCGGGTCCACAGCGCGGCGGCTCGATGTCGACCTTGCCGGCAAGACGGGCACCACAGACGATTTCACCGATGCCTGGTTCGCCGGCTACACGCCGCGCTACACAATCGTCACTTGGGTGGGGCACGACCAGAAGCGCCGCATTGGCACCAACATGACCGGTGCCGAGGCGGCACTTCCCATCTGGAAGGAAATCGTCGAGTCCGGCCTCGAAGAGGGCTGGATTCCGCGGGGCGAACGTTTCACCGTGCCCCCGGGCATCACCTTCGCCCAGATCGAGCTCCAGACCGGCCTGCTGCCCGGCCCCAGTGCCGAGCAGGTAATCGACGAAGCGTTTCTCACCGGCACGGAGCCGGCCCAGCACTACGACGCAACCTGGGCCAAGGTCGCAACCTTGCCCTGGTTCCAGCAACGCGCCTTCTACCTGCCCAAGGATGGTGAGCGGATGCCGGACACGATCGATGACTGGGCCCTGGTCGAAGAAGCCTGGGGCGAGGACGCTCCTTAGGGAGCGGGCTGCCGAGCTCGAACCACGACCAGGCCCGGCTGCGCGCTACTGAGACCTAGCTCTTGAAGCCCAGAACCGCGAAGTCCTGGTAGCCGAAGAGCAGGTCGTCGAGCCGGTCGCGTAGCCCGTTGATCTCGTGGGCCGTCCCTTGCAACTCGGGCGCCAAGGACGCGACATCGAGTTCCGGGAGGCGATCGGCCGCGGCGAACTGTCGCAAGTCGAGGCGCTCGATACGCTCAAACCCCGCTTGCTCGTAGAACAGCTCCAGCATCTGAGGATGGACGGGGCGCTGATGCGTGGGATCGAGCCAGAAGTTACGGGCCGCCACGACGAGTGACATCGGGTTCGGCGTTTCGAGAATCAGCACTCCCCCGGGCTTCAAAGCACGCCAGGCCAGACGCGTCAGCCGTCCCAGAGTCGTCGCGGGAAGGTGCTCGATCACATGGAAAGACACTACGCCGCCCAGAGAACCTTCATCGACCCCAGCGAGGACCTCGAACAGGTCGCCCTCTTGGGCGCTCAGGCCCTTCTCTTCGCAGGTCTGAACCATCTTGGCGCTACTGTCGACACCCCGGGCCGCCAGGCCGAAGCTCCCCAGAACCTCTAGAGCTTCGCCTCGGCCGCAGCCCAGATCGAGCACTTCCGCGCCCGGCTCGAAATACGGTTTGTAAACCGACAGACGCTCGGCAATGTCGCTCTCGAGCCCCCTGAACCGATCCTCGAGCTCGATGTACTGGACCTCTTCGTGGGCGCTCCTGAGCGCCGCCTCACCGCCACCGTCGGCAGTCGCCAGGAGGCTACCTACCTTGCTCCACAGGTCCCGACTCTCGCGTCGATACTGATCGAACTTCTGATCGACCCGCGCGAACACCGAGTCGAAATGGAGCGTCAGGTCGCCCACCGCCCGACGGTCGAAGGCCTCCAGATGGTCTATGCGGCGGGCGCTGTGCTTGATGTCGCGGTCGAGGTCGCCTCGTACTTCGTTGAGATCCCGATGGATGTCGGTCACCTTGCGCTCGAGATCGCCCAGGCGCTCCAACATGCCCACGACCACCAGGTTGAAGCGCCGCTGGCGCTCCCACCGATCCGCCAGCACCGCCCGCACCAGGGGCCGCAGCCAGGACTTGACGCGGACGATGACGCGGCCCCAGATGCCACGATGGCTCTGAATGGGGAACTCGTGGTCCCCCTCCCAGAGCCATCTCCAGTCGTCGGGAGCGCTGGTGCGCCCTTCGACGAACGGATCGATCGTACGGACCGGCTCGTTGCCGGCCTCGTCCGTCACGAACTACTCCTCCGCCACGATGGAGACCTGAACCTCGGCCACGACCTCCGGATGCAAATCGAGGTGGACGACGTGCTCGCCCAGGGTCTTGATGCCTCCGCCAAGATCGAGCCGGCGCTTGTCAATCGTGATCCCCTTGGTTTCCAACTCGACCGCGATGTCGGCTGCGGTGACCGAACCGTAGAGGGTCTCGGACTCGCCGACGCGCTTGGCGATGGTGATCTTGGTTCCGGCGATCTCCGCCGCCCGAGCGGACGCTTCGTCGCGCTTCTGGTCGTGACGAACATCGATCAGCTTCTTCTGCTCCTCGTAGTACTGACGGTTCGCCGGCGTCGCCGTCAAACCTCGCCCTTGAGGAATCAGGTAGTTACGCGCGAACCCGGGCTTGACGTTGACCACCTCGCCACGCCGTCCGATACCGCGCATGTCTTGCAGGAGAATGACTTGCATTATCAGCTACCTCAGTCCGACACTCAGTCAGAAACGAACGCCAGCAGCGCGATGTGACGCGCCCGCTTGATTGCCTGCTGGATCATGCGCTGGTGCCGTGCGCAGTTGCCCGAGATCCGGCGCGGGAGAATCTTCGATCGCTCGACGATGTAGCCTTGCAGGAACTTGGTGTCCTTGAAATCGACGAAGGTCTTCTTGTCAGCGCACATGCGACAGACTTTCCGCCTCCGGGGGAGCTTGTCCTTCTTCTTGCCGCCTCGACGTGGTGGTCCCATCAGTCCGCCTCCACTTGAGCAGCCGCTTCGACTGCCGGTTCTTGATCCGGCTCGAAGGGGAACTTCATCCGGCCGTCGTCGGTCCGCACGGTCAGGTAGCGCAGAATGCTCTCGTTCTGCTGCATTCGCTGCTCAACGATCGGGAACGGATTGGTCCCCACCTCGGCCCGCACATGCAGCAGCACATACTTGCCCTCGGTGAGCTTCTGGATTTCGTAGGCCAGCTTGCGCTTGCCCCAGCTTTGTTCCTTGGCGATCTCGCCGCCGCCGGACTGCAGGAGCTCCTTGACCGCGTCGGTCAAAGAGACCACTTCTTCGTCGGGTACCCGGGGGTCCACGACAAACATCAATTCGTATGTTCTCAAGGGTCCTCCCTACGGATTTTAGTCCCCATCGATGGGAACAGAGAGGTGGAAGTCTGGCGCCGCCGGATCGTCTGAGAGACAGACGGGCGACGCCGCGATAATAGAGCGCGTATTGTACAGATCCAGGCGACAAATACAACGGTTGTCGGCTGGAAACCCAGCTTGGCCGGGGGGCTCTGAGACTTCGAGGTGATTGAGGCGCCGCGTGGCCCAAGGATTCAGGCGTCGGAACCACTTTTTTTGGCTGGCCAGGCCCGACCCAACCCCAGCCAGAATAAAGTGCTTCCGACGCCTTGAGGGTAAGGAAAGTTGCGGCTGCTCGAACGTGCGCTAGCGAGCTTGGGAGCAGCTGCAGCGAGCCGCACCGTCAAGGGGAGAAAAAGGGCTTTCTCCCCTGAATCCACCGGACACGCGCTCCACTTCCCGCCGACTTGGAGGCACTCCTAGCGCCTTCCCCCTATGATGCCCAAATGCAGCGTGTTCTCAAGTCCGCCAGTACTTGCTTGGCATTAAGCCTCCTCGCCACCCCCGCAGCGGCGACGACAGCTGTAACTCGGGCCGACTACGACACCCTCAGAGCCCATCACCTCGGGAACGCCATCAACATCCCAGCCGCTGGGCTCAAGTGGACAGTCGACGTAGCGGCCTGGTCTCTAGACTCCGGCCAGGTCCGCTTGCAAGAGGCCGTCGCAGGCGCTGTCCCGGGAGTCTGGTACGAAGGTCAGGGCCGGCTCGACCTCGAGATCCCCGACCCCATCGAGCTACGCCAACTCAGACGACTCCTCTCAGATCCCGAACTCGAACGACTCTCCCTGACCTTCGACCGCTTGCTGCTGCGCACCTCCGGCGGCCCGTTGACCACACAGCTGTCCGAGGTGCCCGCGGGGACTCCGGGCCACGCCGGAAGTTCGCCCCTGCCCGACTACGAGAAGCGCCACGAGCACTACTCCAGGATCCAGCGGCTCGATGTGGACTCGAGAGTGCTGGCGGCACTCGGCGAGCCGGGGGCGCTCTACTGGCGAGCGGACATTCGCACCACCGAGCACGACTGGGTCACCTTCACCTATGACAGCAGCGAGGCCGAGGAGATCTCCGTCCAGCATTTCGACAGCGGCTACGACTTCCTCGAAAGCTGGCTCTCCCTCGATCGGGCGGCGGATCGCACCGAGAACGGCCGGCCTACGAGCCGGCCGTCGCCCGCGCTCGACATCGGACATGTGGATATCAACGGCGACTTGACAAAGCCGGCGCGCAGATTTCCAGGATCGATCGACGGCGTGTTTCGCACCCGCATCGATCTGAGGGTTATCCGGCCAGGCATCTCGGCTCTGCCACTCGAACTGCACCCTAGGGCCAAGGTCACTCGGGTCGCTGATAGCGGTGGTCGCGAACTGAGCTACGTGCGGGACCCCATCGGCGAACGGACCGGCTCGATCGACAGCGAGATCCATGACTGGGCTCTGCTCGTTCTGCTGCCGGAGCCGGCCTCGGAGGGTAGCGAAATCGGGCTACAGATCGACTACGAGCTGCGGCTGCCGAAGTACGCCGCGGGCCGGTCGTGGTATCCGGGAGCGAGCCGCGGAGCCCTCCACGACCGGCATACCGCCCGGTTTGAGATGACGACCGATGACCGGCACGAGCTGCAGGCCATGGGAGAGTTGCTCGAAGAAAGTGAAGCGAAGGGTCTCAAGACCACGGTCTGGCAACTCGACGAGCCGGCGAAAATGGTCACCTTTGCCATGCAGAAGGGTCAGTACGTCAAGAGAATCCAGCAAGCCGGAGTGCCCACCGTAACCACGGTCGGCGGCCTAGGGGACCGTCACAGCGGCCTCAATGAGGAGAGGATCGACCAGGTCGCGATCGATACGGTGCGAGCGATCAATTATCTCCAGCAGGTCCTCGATACCCCTCTGGCCGACGAGCATCTCCTCGCTGCGCTTATCCCTGCCGGCCACGGCCAGGCCTTTCCCGGCTTCCTTCATCTGGGAGAGTTCACCGCCGTCCTCGACACGGCGGCAGCGGTGGAGCGCTTCCGCGCCCACGAAGTCGGCCACCAATGGTGGGGCCACAGCGTCGGCTGGAACAGCTACCGCGACCAGTGGTTGAGCGAGGGGTTCGCCGAGTACATGGCGCTGATGTTCATCCACGACAAGGTAGAAGGCGGCCCCAAGATCTTCCAGGAAGCGATCACCGCGTACTCCAACGAAGTCCAGGGTTCGTTGGAGACCGCTTTCAGCCGCTTTGCGCGGCCCGGAATCGCTTTGCTCACGGCTCGGGGCGCTCGCCGCATCGGGCCGATCGGCCACGGGTGGCGAGCCGCGACGGGTGAGACGCCCACCGCATACCAGACACTGGCCTACTCAAAAGGCGCTCTCGTGCTGCACATGCTGCGCCGTACCACCTTTCACATGACCGGATCCGACGACGCCTTCATCGCCATCCTCCGGGACTTCGTCAAGACCCACGCCGGGCACTACGCCAGCACTGAGGACTTTCGTGCCGCTGTCGAGCGCCACGTACCCTCGGACTGGTCCTGGTTCTTCGACCAGTGGATCTATGGGGCCGAGATACCAGCGTACCTTTGGGACTACGAGGTGACACCCGCCGCCGAGGGAGTCACGCTTCGTATCACCGTCGAGCAGCGCGACGTGAGCGCCGGGTTCCAGATGCTCGTCCCGGTCGAGGTTCAGTTCGGCAAGGACAAGCGCCGGACGCTGGCGGTTTTCGTTGATCAGCCGTTGGAGACGTTCGAGTTTCAACTACCCTCGAAACCGCGCAAAGTCCACTTCAACGTCGGCGACACCGTGATCGCGAAGGTCAAGAAGCGCTAGCTCCAGACACCTACAAGGCCGCTAGAAGCCGATTCGGGCGTTGAGCCATAGGCCGGAGATCGAGTCACCCCCGACCTCCAAGGCCTCCCACTCGGCGCCGAGCGAAAACTTGCCGGCGATTCGCCACCAAACACCGGCTCCAAAAACCATGTCGCTGCCTTCGGCAGAAAGCTGCCGGGGGCCGGCGATCGTGATCTCCTCGCCCTTCTCCTGCCAGAAAAGCGCCCCGGCCTTGGCGAAGAACTCGACCTGCTCCATCGGGAATCGTCCCACCAGGGCGGCTGAAAAAGCGTTCAAATCCGTGACGAATCCAGCGTCGGCCAAACCGGGACAGCAAGTGCGAGTCCCGAAGTCGTAGTAGGTCCCTTCGAGCGCCAGGAGCTCACTGATTTCGGCACCGACGAAGGCCTTGTGCCCTTGATCGCTGGCCTCGACACCGAACTCTCTCAACGGCTGGGAGAATTGGCCACCCGCGGCTTTCTCGCCGATTCCGACTCCGACATAGAACTCGCCGGCTGCCAATCCGCCCGGAAGCGCCGTGAGCAAGGCGAGAAGAACAAGGAGTCTCCACATCTCGAGATTTCCAACGCAACCGCGCGCCGGATTAATCCCCCCACGGCGGCAAAAAGAAAGACAGCCCGCCTTCCGGCGGGCTGTCCGAGTGACCCAGGTGCCGAACTGCTAGTCGACGACGGCCAGCAGCGGCGCGATAACCAGCGCCACGACCGCCATCAACTTGATGAGGATATTGAGACTCGGGCCGGCGGTGTCCTTGAATGGATCGCCAACGGTGTCGCCGACGACCGATGCCTTGTGAGCGTCCGAGCCCTTGCCACCGTGGGCGCCGCCTTCGATGTACTTCTTGGCGTTGTCCCAGGCACCACCGGCGTTGGACATGAAGATCGCCAACATGACGCCGGTCGCCGTCACGCCTGCTAGCAAGCCACCGAGCGCGGCGGTGTCGTAGAAACCGACGACAACCGGCACGACGACAGCCAGCATTCCCGGGAACACCATCTCCTTGATGGCGGCCTGAGTCGAGATATCGACGCACTTCGTGTAGTCCGGTTCCGCCTTGCCTTCCATCAGCCCTGGAATGGACTTGAACTGACGGCGAACCTCCTCGATCATCTTGAAGGCGGCACGGCCGACAGCCGACATGGCCAGCGATGAGAAGAGGAACGGCAACATCGAGCCGACAAAGAGCCCGCCCATGACTTTCGGGTTGGCCACGTCGATCGAGTCGAGCCCGACCGTTGTGCGGAAGGCGGCGAAAAGAGCCAGGGCGGTCAGGGCGGCCGAGCCGATGGCAAAGCCCTTACCGATAGCCGCCGTGGTGTTGCCGACAGCGTCCAGCTTGTCGGTGCGGGCGCGGACCTCCGAGCCCAGCGCGGCCATCTCGGCGATACCGCCGGCATTGTCCGCTACCGGGCCGTAGGCATCGACGGCCAGCTGAATGCCGGTCGTGGACAGCATGCCGAGCGCGGCGATGGCGATGCCGTAGAGGCCAGCCTGGTTGTAGGCCACGAGAATCGCGGCGACCAAGACGACGGTCGGAAGCGCCGTCGATTTCATACCTACGGCCAGGCCGCCGATGATGTTGGTCGCCGAGCCGGTCAAGCTGTCTTTGGCGATACTCTGCGCCGGGCCCTTGGACTCGGAGGTGTAGTGCTCGGTGATCTTGCCGATCAAGACTCCACCGACGAGACCGGCCACGGTGGCCAGGAACACGCCATTGGCGCCGAACTCGCTACCGCTCAGGACGTAGGTACCCTCGAGCAGATTGTTGGCCAGGAACCAGATGACGCCCAGCATGGCGATGGCAGCGGCGAAGGTGCCGCGATCCAAGGCGTGGGCCGGGTTGCCGCCTTCCTTGGTGCGAACCAGGAAGGTGCCCGCTAGCGAGACCACCACCCCGACACCGGCGATCAAGAGAGGCAACAGCACCAACATCGGCGTGTACTCTTCGCCGTTGGCCTTGGTCGCGTTGACTCCAAGGACCAGCGCGCCGACGATCGAACCCACGTAAGACTCGAAGAGGTCGGCCCCCATGCCGGCCACGTCGCCAACATTGTCACCGACATTGTCTGCGATGACGGCCGGGTTGCGCGGGTCGTCCTCGGGGATGCCGGCCTCCACCTTGCCGACGAGGTCCGCACCGACATCGGCAGCCTTGGTGTAAATGCCTCCTCCGACGCGAGCGAAGAGCGCGATCGAACTGGCACCGAAGGAAAACCCGGTCAGCACCGTCACGACCTTGCCGAGGTCAAACTGCGCACTCCCGGTGTCGAACATCGAGGTGTACACCAAGTAGAGCAGCGACAGCCCGAGAACCCCGAGGCCGACGACGCTGAAGCCCATGACGGCGCCGCCCGAAAACGCGACTTTGAGAGCCCCGTCGAGACCAGTCCGCGCGGCTGCGGCGGTGCGCACATTCGCTGCTGTCGCGACCCGCATGCCGAAGAAGCCCGCTAAGCCTGAGCACAGCGCACCCGCCAGGACCGACAGGCCGACGAGGGCCGAGCTGCCCTCTCGACCGGCATTGGCCCAGGCCAGGAGTCCCGCGACGACGAGGACGAAGATCGCCAGGACGCGGTACTCGCGACCCAGAAAGGCCATCGCCCCGGCCCGGATGTGCCCGGCGATATTCTGCATGCGGTCGTCGCCCGCATCCTGCTTGTTGATCCAGCTGCTGCGCAGCCAGGCGAAGATCAGTCCCAGCACGCCGCACGCGGGCACCAGGTAAATGAGCTGTTGTGTATCCACTCTCTATCCCTCCAGAATTTATGACGACCGGCTAGCCGTTGAACTTGTTCATGACTTGCTGAGGCTCCTCCTCCAACCAAGCCTCACAAGCATCGGCCGCCCGCTCGATCAGTGCCTCGACTTCTCTACTCTCATCGGCGCGGAACGGTTCGAGCACGTACTCCACGAGGTCCTCCCCGGGGAGTTCGCCCTCCACCGCTCCGACACCCAATCGAAGACGAGGAATCGCCTCCGTGTGCAAGTTGTTGATAACGCTCTCCATGCCGCGGTGGCCGCCCGGGCTCCCTGTGAGCCGGAACCGGACTCGGCCCAGCGAAAGTCTCACTTCGTCGTAGACCAAGAGGCAGTTCTCCGGCCGCACCTGATGCCGCTCGGCCAGACACCGCAGACTGTAGCCACTGCGATTCATGAAGGTCTGGGGCTTGACGAGCATCGGGTTGGCTGACGATACGAGGGCATTGCACTCCAGACGATCGAGCGCGGTTCCTCGCCTCCGAGCCACCTGATCGATGACTCGGAAGCCGAGGTTGTGCCGCGTTTCCTCGTACTGCGCGCCGGGATTTCCCAGACCGACAAGGAGCCGTACAGGCTTCTCGTCAGTCGTCGTCCTCGTCCTCGTCGTCGTCCTTGGCCCGTCCGATGACTTCCGGCTCGGTGGGCACGTCCTCGATGAGAGATTCGACTTCCTCGCCCTCTCCCGCTTCTTCCACGTCGTCTGCCACCTTGCTGTGCGAGATCGAGACCAGCACTCGGCCTTCGTCCGTCATGAGCGCTACGCCCTCGGGCAGCTCCAGGTCCTTGGCCTCAATGTGATCTCCCACCTCGAGCTCATCGACGTTGATGACGAACTCGACGGGAATGTTGCCCGGGAGAGACTCGATATCGACTTCGCGAGTCACGAAGTCCATCACGCCACCTTGGTTCTTCACGCCCTCGGGTACGCCGTCGATGGTAATCGCGACCGCCACCTTGACTTTCTCGTCCATCAGGACTCGCTGAAAGTCGATGTGTGAGATCTGGCGGGCTATCGGGTCGATCTGGAGATCGCGAATCATGGCGTGGCGGCTCTTGCCGGATTCACCGAGTTTCAACAGGAAGACGGAGTTCTCACTGCCGGTCTCCCTCAAGAAGTCCCGCATGACCCTCTCCTCGACCTTGATTGCCACGGCCTCCCGGCCGGCGCCGTAAACCACTGCCGGAACCGAGCCGGACTTGCGCAAGCGCCCGTTGGCTTTCTTGCCAGTCTCCTCTCGTGGCTGGACAACTACTGTTTTATCGCTCATGACTGCTCCTTGATTTCTCTAGATGCTCTAGACGTCTCTTTAGACGAAGAGGGAACTCACCGAACTGTCCTCGTGGATCCGCCGAATCGCTTCTCCGAGCAACGGCGCTACCGACAGTGGCTTCAATTTGCTGCATACGGCGAGTTTTTCTTCGAGGGGTGTCGTGTTGGTGACCAGAACGGCCTCGACGCTCGAAGTCTGCAAACGCTCGAGAGCCGGGCCGGAGAGTACCGCATGTATGCCCGCGGCGAGAATCCTTCTTCCGCCCTTTTCTTTCAGGGCCTCGATTGTGTTGACGAGCGTGCCGGCGGTATCGATGATGTCGTCGATGATCAGGAGGTCCTTGCCTTCGACGTCGCCAACGACATTCATGACCTCGGCCTGGTTGGGCGCGGTACGTCGTTTGTCGACGATCGCGATCCCGACACCGAGACGTTTGGCGATCGCTCGGGCTCTTGCCACACCGCCGGCGTCGGGGGAAACGATGGTCAAATCAGGGATGCTCAGCTCGTCGATCGCGTCGAGCAGCACCGGGGCGGCGAACAGATGATCCGCCGGAATGTCGAAGAAACCCTGGATCTGCCCGGCGTGGAGGTCCATGGTGAGGATGCGATCGGCGCCTGCTTGGGAGACCAGGTTGGCGATCAACTTGGCCGTGATAGCCACGCGGGGTTGGTCCTTCTTGTCCTGCCGCGAATAGCCGAAGTAGGGCATCACCGCGGTGACCCGAGAGGCCGATGAACGACGGAAAGCGTCCAGCAGGATCAGGAGCTCAACCAGGTTCTCGTTAACCGGCTGGGAAATCGGCTGCAGCAGGAAGACGTCGCAGCCCCTGACGTTCTCTTCGATCTGACAGAAAATCTCGCCGTCCGAGAAATTCTGTGCGTGGAGCTTCCCGACCTCAAGGTCGAGGTAGTCGCAAATCTCCGTAGCCAGGGCCGGATGGGCCCGGCCGCTGAAAATCTTGAGCTGCCCGTGTGTCGATGTCATGGAGTCGATGTAGCTGGGTTCTGGGAGTGCTTCTAGAAGATGGCTGGGGCGCCAGGATTCGAACCTGGGAATGCCGGCTCCAAAGGCCGGTGCCTTACCGCTTGGCGACGCCCCAATGGATTTGTGATGTCAGCTGGTCCAGAAGCTGTCGCTCAGGTGCTTCTCAGTCACTTCCTCGAGGGAACTATCCTCGGTCGTCACGGCCACCGGCGGTGCCGGCGCCGGCTCTGGCACAGGCTCGTCCCGGCTTCGCTTCGGGCGCTGGCTTTCTTTCGAACGGCTCTGCTTGGGTGACGGCTCGCCACCGTTGAGCAGGCGCTCATACTCTTCGAGAATCTCGCTCTCCATCATTTGTCGCGTATCGCTGTTGAGGGGATGGGCAATGTCCTTGAACTTACCGTTGCGCTTGCGCCGACTCGGCATGCTGATGAACCGCCCGTCCCGCCCTTCGATGACCTTGATGTCATTCACCATGAAGCAGTTGTCGAGGACCACCGAAACGAACGCCTTGAGTTTGTCGTCCGCCACTGGGAAGACCTTGACCTCAGTCACCCTCATTAGACTCTCCCTCACCAACCTCCACTGAGCGCGCCTCCCTCACTCGGGACCGCGAAAGGGTCCTCACTTCGTACACCTTGGCGTCGCTCGGAAGATGCGTTCTGGCTTCGCTCGCCTGCTGAGAGTCAGCGAAGCAAGCGAAGACTGTCGCACCACTGCCTGAAAGCCGAGCCATGCTAGCCCCGGCCCGGCGCAGCGCATTATATACGGAACGAACCCTCGGAAAAGCCTCGAAGACGGGCTTCTCCAGGTCGTTGAAGCCACGGAGACTCTCGATATCCGCCGCGGGTTCGCCCGCGACCAGCATGGCTACACCGACCGGCAGAGGACGCAGGGGTTGGAGCTCCAGGCCAGCGAAGACGCCGGCGGTCGAAACGCTGACGCCGGGGTCCACCAGCAAGATCTCCTGTTGCGGTATCTCGACCAGCGGTTCGATCGCGTCACCCCGCCCCGTACCGAGAGCCGTGCCCCCGACCAGGAAGTAGGGCACGTCGGCCCCCAAACCGGCGGCCAGTGTCTGGAGGTCGCTATCGGCCACATCCAAATCGAGTACTTCGCGGGCTCCGAGAAGCACAGCGGCCGCGTTGCTCGAGCCACCTCCCAGTCCGCCGCCAGCCGGAATCCGCTTGTGCAGTTCGATCACCAGGCCCCGCTGCGGAGCCGCGAAGTCGAGCAAGGCCCGCGCCGCACGGTAGGCCAGATTGGACGCGTCGGCTGGTGCGCCACCGCCCGGCACCGACAACTCGATTGCAGGTCGGTCCGACGGGGCCAGCGAAACCAGGTCGTGTAGCGAGACCGTCTGAAAGATGGTCCGCAACTCGTGGTACCCGTCGGAGAAACGTCCGTCGACCTGTAGATGCAGGTTGATCTTGGCGAAGCTTCGGAAGGTCTCAGTCACCGCAAACTCCTTCTTCCGAGCCCTCGGGCACAATGTTCGCCAGCGGCTCAGAAAGGGCCTCCCGCACGATCAGTCGCCACCGATACTGCACCCCTCCCCGACGCGAGAGCAGACCACCATCCCGGTCTCGTGCCCACCAGAGCGCTGGGCCCCCGGCATCGAGCAACGACCACGCCACGAGTTCGCCTTCCTGAGACTTCGTCCGCCAACGGCGCCCGGCGGAATCCACGATCTCGTCTCCGACGATCTCGGTCTTCCCGTCCATCGGCAGTCGACCTGCCAGCACCCGCGGTACCGCTGAGAGAGGAAGTTCTTGCGGATGAACCTCGGGGAGCCTCAGGTCAGGGCCGCTCCTGCAAAACGTGCCGGACCGATGATCGACCAGGATCGCCTCCCGAGGCCTGTGATCGAGGCTCCACACTCGGCGCCCCGCCACGTCGGAGAAAACCAGCTGGAATCGCCCGTCTGGCCCCTCCTGCCTCAGGACTGCCTTGAGACTGGTGCGGCCCTCACCGCTGTCATAGGTCAAGCGGTAGAGCGACTGCTCGCCTCCGGGCGGGACCTCCGCCTTGGCCGAAACTCCCACCGGTTGCACGGCGGGCGCCACAGGCGGCGTGGCGGTCGGCCTGCGGGCTAGCGAGGACCCGCAGCCCGAACCGAGCGTCGCGAGAAGCGCAAGGGCAACCGAAAGCGAGCCCGGCAAGCAGGGCCGATACTTCAAGGAGTGTCGAGCCGGCGCAGCTTGGTCATTACCTGCCGCGCGTTCTCCGCGTCCAGGTCCAAAACACGTCGATACAGTTCAGCAGCCTGTTGGCGCTCGCCGACGGCCGAATACAGATCGCCTAAGTGTTCGAGAACGACGGCATCCTCGCCCACCAATTCGGCTGCGCGTTCCAGATGTACCCGCGCCTCGTCATACTTGCCAACCTGGAAATAGGCCCAGCCCAAGGAGTCGAGGTAGGCCCCGTTGTCTGGGTCCAGAGCGACCGCCCTCTGGACCATCTCAATCGCCTCGTCTAGGTTCTCGCCGTTCTCCGCCCACATGTAGCCAAGATAGTTCAATGCCGGAGCCGAATCTGGCTGCACCTCGAGGAACCGGCGAAACTGACCTTCAGCCTCGACCTTGCGCCCAGTCCTTTCGTAGGCCGCACCGAGCCAGAACAGGGCCTGCAGAGGTTCGTCATCGACGGCGACAACGCGCTCGAGGTACGTCACGGAGCGGTCGTAGCGCTCTTCCCTTTGACACGCCTCGGCCGCCAGCATCAAGACTTCGACATCCCCCGATTCGGTCAGCTCGCCAAGTACCTGATCGGCCTCGGTATCGCGAGCCAAGCTGAGAAGCGCTTCGGCCTGGCGGGCCAGGGCCCGGTCGCGCATCGTGTCGAACTGCGCCACTCGCGGCAGCCAGGACAGCGCTTCTTCCTGCCGGTTCAAGCGACGTAGCGCTTCGGTGTAAAGCATTGCCAACTCGGCGGTTGCGGGGTCGAGCTCGCCTTGCAGTCTCGGTTCCAGAAGGTCAGCTATGTCCTGGTACTGCGACGAGCTGAAGAGATGCCGCACCAGGAGTTCGAGCGCATCCCGCCGCTCTGGATCGGAAGCCACCAGCTCCTCGAGCGCGACTCGCGCCTCTCCGTGGCGCTCTACCGCGGTCAGCAGCAGGGCCCGCAGAAACAGCAATTGGCTGTCGGGTTCGGCGGTCTCTGACTCCGCCAAACTCCGATCCAGCCAGTAGAGCGCCTCGGGGAAGAGCTCCATCCCATAGAGGGCCAACGCGAGCTGGCGCAAAAGGTCGCTCTCCCCGGAACTCCGCTTCGGAGTCTCGCGCAAGACATCGATGGCACCGGCCTCGTCTCCGCGCCTCTGACGCAGATCTGCCAAGGTCAGGCGGGCGCGAATCGCGCCCGGCGCGATCTTGAGCAGGTCCTCGAGAGCTCCCTCTGCCTCCACCCCGGAGCCGCCGCCGAGCCGCAGCAAGGCATCGATTAGTGATCCGTGTACCGAACGGCTTTGCGGCCAGTAGGTCAGCGCTTGGCGAAAGACCTCCGCGGCGTCTGCGTAGCGCTTCTCACTCAGGTAGATCCTTCCGAGGGTTGACATGACGTCGAGATCCCCCGGCGCCATTTCCCGTAACGTCTCGAACGCCTCGCGAGCCGCGTCGAATGAACCGCTACGCTCTCGCGACGCTTGGAGGTGAAGGTGCCCGATGGCCTTCAGGATCAGCGGATCGTCCGGCGCCAGGCTGCCCGCCAGGTCAAGCTGAGCGACCGCCGCTTCGGCATCGCTGGCATCGAGCAGGTAGCTCGCGTACTCTACCCGCAGGTAGGGATCGTCGGGCACCTGTTCGACCACCTGCTCCAGCGTTTCACCGGCTTGCCGGTAGTCGCCTTCGTCGAGCAAGATCTTGCCCAGGGCGAAGAGATACGCCGCGTCTGCCTGGCTCGGCGCGCCGAAAACCGTACTCGGCACGGCCACCAGGGAACAAAGAAGCAGTGCGGCGAGCCTCGTCACCGACCGAGGATAACAGAGCCGGCGGAACTTCGACTTTACATCGGCACGGCGCCTGCCTATAATGCCCGCCGCTCTATTAAACAGTTGAATCAAAAGAACTTACCCTTTCTAGATGACCAGTCTCGAACAAGCCCTGCTCGACCGCACAAAGCTCTCAGCCGATGATCTGAAGAGTGCCGAGGGCCGTCGAGCCGAAATGGGCGGAAGGCTCGAAACCGCGTTGCTGGAGCTGGGCCTACTGACTGAAACTGATCTTGCGCCAGCCCTCGCCGCCCACTACAACCTACCCGCTGCTACGGTTGCCGACCTCGATAATATTCCCGAGTCGGTCCATTCTCTCCTTTCCTCCGAGCAAGCGAGCGTCTACGGAGCCATCCCTTTCGCCGCGGCACCAGGCCGGGTCGACTTGGCCGTCGCTGCCTCGTTGAACCTCGAAAAGGCCGACGAACTCGCCTTCCTGCTCGGCAGGCGGGTCCGCCTCTTCGTGCTCAACGAAGTCCGGGTGGCTCAAGCTCTCCACCGCCGTTATGGCCAGCCGCAACCTGCGCGCCTGCTCAACCTTGCCGATCGACTCGAACGCGGCCTCGGCCCCTCGAGGGATCTCGCCAGCGAGCCCGTCTCACCGACGACCACCGCGCCGCAGACAGTCGCGGGCAGCTTTGGGGAGTTCGGCGCCGGTCCGCGGCGGCCCGGGCGGCAACGACCTCAGGGCGTCATTCGGCGTATTACACCCAGCAAGCCGCGTGAAGAGCGCCGCTCGGTCGCGCTGTCGGACCAGGAGCGGGAGGCGATCTTCGGTGTCGCACCGGTTCCGCCCGAGGCTTCGGATCCCGAGATGGCGCAGGTTCCGGCTTCCGATCTCGCACAGTTGAGCCACGAGTTGCAAGCCGCCGCTTCGCCAACCGCGGTCGGCGAGGCCTTCCTGGCCTATCTCGCGACGTTCTTCGACACGGCCGTGTTGCTGCGTCCAGAGGGACAGATGTACTGCGGTTGGCTGGCCCTCGGATCGGAGGTCACGCGCGACGAAGTCCGGCAGTTGATGACCGGCCCCACACTGTCCAACGAATGGCGGGACCTGTCCGGCGACGAAGACCTGATGAGCTATTGCTTGGGTGCCTCGTCGGTGGCTGTTGGTCTCCCCGAGGCTCTCGACGCCGAAGCAGAGAGCATGGTGTCCCTGGTTCCCGTGCGAGTACAGGAACGCATCGTCTGCCTCGCGGTTTGCGCCCCTGAACGCCACCTTTCACGGAATGAAACGGAACTTCTCGGCAACGCGAGTCTGCGAGCCGGTTTGGCTCTTCAAGGCTGGATTCTGCGCCATAAATCATTGCCAAACAAGCCTTGACAGAGGCTCCTTGCCCTTGCACAACCTACTGCAAAAAAAGGAAGTTAACTCCCAATTGCACGTGTTTGACACCCCCTGGGGGCGTTGCTACACTCGCGGCTCTTCGCCGGTGAATTAATGATCAAAGTAGACCTTGTAAATCGTGTCGCCGAGGTCTCCGACGTCCCTCGGGCTCTCGCTGCCCAGGCCGTCGAGACCATCCTGGCCTCGATGAAGGCAGCTCTCGGCAAAGGCCTGCGAATCGAACTCCGCGGCTTTGGCGTCTTCCAGGTACGCGATCGGAAACGGGGAATCGGTCGCAATCCCAAGACCGGGGTCGAAGTCGAGATCGCGCCAGGTAAGACTGTCCGCTTCAAGCCCGGCAAGAACCTGCGCGACCTCTAGCTGCGCCCGTTCGTCCCCCACTAGCGGTGGACTGACGGAGTCGTGCAGCGCTTGGTCCTGGCGCTACAGCGGCGCGTCAGCCGCGAGTCAACCGGCGATAGGTCTGAAGGCTTTGCAAAGCGACCGCGCGATCGCCCAGGTGCTCGTAGACAGCCGAAAGATTGTAGAAAGCGTCGGCATACCCCGGGTCGAGCTCGATCGCCTGCCGATAGGCCGCGCCTGCCTCGCTCCAGCGGCCTCCATCCTGCAAGGCCACGCCCAGGTTGAAAGCGGCCGTAGCGTCGGGAGCGCAGTTGGCCAAGGCTTGCCGGTAGAGTTCCTCCGCTGCTTCGAGATCTCCCTGCTCGTGCAGCAGGCGCCCGAGATTCAAGTAGGGCCCTGCCAGCGCGGGTTCAAGGGCGATCGCGCGCTGGTAGGCCTCGACCGCGTCTTCGACCGAGGTGGCTTCCAGATCGATGGCGAGTAGATACCAGTCCTCGGCGCTCAATTCCGGCGCACGACGCTGAGCCTCGGCCGACATCGCTGCAGCCAGCGGGGCTGCAGCCCGCGCCATTTCGGCCACATCCAGCACCAGGACGCGCTGGCCACTCTCCGGTTCCCACGCGACACCACCGTGCTCGACCACTACCTCGCCTCCCGAAGCTACGATTCTCAACTCGGTCAACAGCCGCCCCTGCGGCAGGGTCCGTCGCAGATGGTCCAACGCCCGACGCACTCGGCGAATTGGCAGGCCGCTTTCGATGAGAGCCTGGGTTGTGCGCAGCATGACGAGATCCTGGAACCGGAAGTTGAATCGGTTGCCCGGGCCGCGCCCGGGGCGGACGAATCCGGAACGCACCCAGTAACGCAGGCGAGCCTCGGTCAAGCCAAGGAGCTTGAGCACCTCGCGGGTTGGGAAACCAGTCTGTGGACTCATTTCGGCGGTTGCCTGCAAGCCGGGTCTGCTCCTCTTGAGGTCTTTCCTGGGTGCCTACTTGGCTGCGGTCTTCTTCTTGGCTTTGCTCGCGGCCGCGCGCTTGGGCCGTTTTGTCGCCTTGGCCTTTCCTCCGGCCTTGGGTTGGGCTGGTTCCCCCAGACTCGCCTTCAAGGCTTCCATCAGATCGATCACCTGGGCCTTTGGCGACTCCTGCGGGGGCGCCACGATTTCCTCGCCTTGGACCTTGCGTTCGACCAGTTCAACCACCTGCTCGCGGACCTCATCTCGATAGGTCGTCGGATCGAAGGCCTTCGAGGTGCTCTGCTTGACCAACTGACGAGCCAGATCGAGTTCGGCCTTGGTGATCTTGGCATCGCCAACCGGCACTTCGTCGAACGACCGTAGCTCGTCGCTGTAACGCAGCTGCTGCATGATCAGCCCCTTCTCGAAGGGCCGCAAGAGCACGAGATAGTTCTTGCCGCGCGCCGCGTAACGGGCCAAGGCCGCGCGCGAAGTTTCTTGCATCACCTTGGACAGAAGTCGGTAGGGTTTGTCGCCACCCTGCCCCGGCCCCAGGTAGTAGGACTTCTCGAAGTAGATCGGATCGACCTGCTCCAACGGCACGAACTCGGTGATCTCGATCGCATTCGTCGCCTCGGGCTGGAGGACCTTGAGCTCCTCGTCGGAGAAGAGAACGTACTGCCCTTTGGCGAACTCATAGCCTTTCGACAGCTCGTCTCGCTCGACCAACTTGTCGTCTGTTGGACAATAGAACCGATACTTGACGCGAGTGCCGCACTCGCCATGCACCATATTGAAGCGCACCGTCGAGGCACTCTCACCGGTACTGTAGAGCTTGATCGGGATGGCCACGAGGCCGAACGAGATCATTCCGGAACCCATAGGTCGTGCTGGCATAGTGGCGCGACAGTACCATAACCTCCGATAAACAAAAGACTTCCGATGCCACACAAGAAACCCACCGACGCTCTCTCGGACTACCGGAAAAAGCGCGCCGCTGGTGCCACTCCGGAACCGTTCGGTGGCACCAACTCGGCGCGGCCCGGTCTCTTCGTGGTTCAGAAACACTCGGCGCGGCGTTTGCACTACGACTTGCGCCTGGAGATCGACGGCGTCCTGCGCTCATGGGCCGTGCCGAAGGGCCCCTCGCTCGACCCCAACGAGAAGCGGCTGGCCGTGCTGACCGAAGACCATCCACTCGAGTACGGCGATTGGGAGGGCGTCATCCCGGCCGACAACTACGGCGCTGGAGCCGTGATCCTGTGGGATCGCGGTCCAACAGTTCATCACCTCGACCCGGCCGAAGGCACCAAGGAAGGCAAACTTCTCTTTGAGCTCAAAGGGTTCAAGCTGCGCGGCCTGTGGACCTTGGTCAAGACCAGCCGGGCCGACAAGGAATGGCTGCTGATCAAGAAGCCTGACGCCGAGGCGACCGGAGAGGACGCGACGGACCTGGACCCCCATTCGGTGATGTCCGGCTTGACGGTCGAACAGATGCGCGACGGCTCCACGCTGGGAGGCGAGATCGAGGCAAGCCTCGACGCTCTCGGGGCGCCGCGCAAAAAGGTTGCGGGCAACCGGGTCAAGCCGATGCTCGCGACACTGGAACGCGAGCCGTTCTCACGCGCCGACTGGCTCTTCGAGCTCAAGTACGACGGCTATCGGTTGTCTGCCGAACGGCAAGGCCGCCCCACCGCAAACGATGCTCTCGTTAACCTGCGCTACCGGAGCGGGCTCGATTCCACCTCGATCTATCCCGACATCGTGCTCGCCCTCAAGGCCCTACCCCACGACCACCTTCTCTTCGATGGTGAGCTGGTCGTGCTCGACGACGGCGGCAAACCCAACTTCCAGCTCCTGCAGCAGCGCGCTCGACTGTCGCGTCCCATCGACGTAGACCACGCGGCAGCTCGGCTCCCTGCCACCTATTTCGTCTTCGATCTGCTGGCATTCGAGGGCTACGATCTGCGCCCCCTGCCACTGGCCGAGCGCAAGGCGATAGTGCGCCGGCTCCTCCCGCCGCGGGGTCCTATTCGCTATGCCGACCACGTCGAAGAGCGCGGTCTGGAGTTCTACCAACAGATCCACGGCATGGGTCTCGAAGGCATGGTCGCCAAGCGCGCTGCTGCCCCGTATCGTGCCGGGCGCTCGACTTCGTGGATCAAGATCAGGGCCGAGCGGACCGGAGACTTCGCGGTGGTCGGCTATACGACACCGAAGGGTAGCCGAGCCGGATTTGGTGCCCTCCACCTGGCCGTCTACACAGCCGATGGGGCGCTTACCTATGCCGGCAGAGTAGGCACCGGCTTCAACAGTCGCCAGCTTGACAGCCTGCGAGCTCAGCTGGAGCCATTCCGCCGCCCCAAGCCCGCCTTCGCAGGCGCTCCGAAGCAGACCGCGGAGCACCACTGGGTCGAGCCTCAACTGGTGGCCGAGGTCAGCTACACCGAGTTCACTCGCGACGGCCATCTGAGACACCCGGTGTTCGTGCGCCTTCGCGAGGACAAGGAGATCCGCGACTGCGACCGCGACGACTTGCCGCCCGCCCCGAAGCTCGAGCAGCAGCCGGAGCCGGCAAAACCTCTCAAAGTCGCGATCTCACGTCCTGAGAAGGTCTTCTGGCCCGAAGAAGGCATCACCAAAGGGGATCTGATCGGGTACTACCGAGCGGTGGCTCCCTCGCTCCTCCCCTACCTGAAGGACCGCCCCCTGGTGCTCGACCGCTACCCGGACGGCTACCAGGGCAAGTCGTTCTTCCAGAAGAACGCCCCGGCCTTCGCCCCCGAATGGGTGCGCACCGAGCCGGTCTTCTCGGGTGACGAGGAGGCGGAGACCAGCTACTTTGTGTGCGACTCGATAGAGATCCTGACCTACCTGGTCAATTCCGGGGCCATCCCGTTTCATGTCTGGTCCAGTCGTCTGCCCAATCTACAGAATCCCGACTGGAGCATTCTCGACCTCGATGCCAAGGACGCAGAGTTTGAGCAAGTCGTGGTGGTAGCGCGAGCAATCCACCGCCTGTGCAGCGAGATCGGGCTCCCCACCGTGGCCAAGACGAGTGGCGCCACAGGCATGCACGTCCTCATCCCCCTAGGAGGCCAGTGCACTCACGACCAGTCCAAACAGCTCGCGTTCCTGCTGGCCCAACTGGTCAGCCAGCAGCTGCCCAAGGTCGCTTCGGTCGCCCGGTCGCCCAGCCGGCGCGAGGGGCTGGTCTACATCGATGCCATCCAGAATGGCTACGGCAAACTCCTCGTCTCGCCCTTCAGCGCCCGTCCCCGACCGGGAGCCACGGTCTCGACTCCGCTTCATTGGCGCGAGGTCACGTCCCGTCTCGATCCCGCGAAATTCACCGTGTGCAACCTTCCAGCTCGCCTGGCGCGGCAGAGGAGCGACCCGTGGAAGGAGGTGCTGACCAGCCGGCCGGATCTCGCGTCGGCTCTCTCCCGGCTGGCCAAGCTGCTCTGAACCCCTTGGCGAAGTGACTCTTGCGCGCCGAATGTGACTTTCGGGCCGGTTCCCGGTCTCACTCAGTAACTGATGACGAGTCCACTCGTCTGCCTAATGTGAAGTCCGGTCCAGAGCCGCCCAGTGGGCGGCTTTTTTTCTGTCCGCTCTAGCTCCGAAACGCCCGGTAGAGGGCCAGCTCCGCACCCACTCGTGTCACTCGCAAGATCAACCGCGAGACGACAAAGACCTGTCCGATGATGAACACCGCCAGGATTCCGAACGGGTCCGACTCGCTGACTCCTGGGGTCGCATACGTGCGCAAGGCCACGACCGCCAGTGCCAGGAGCGTCACCACGAAAGCCAGCCCCAGCACCCGCAGGGGCCTTTGGGCAACGAACCGAGCACCGCGGCCGAGCGCCGTCCAGGCTCCACGTTCCTCTACTATGGCAGCGATTCGGGCATAGTCCGCGATCAGCATTACTAGCGCCGTCAGCAGCAGGATGGGCAACGCCGCCAGGAGGTAGTACTTCAGGATCGTCGCTTCCACGGTGACGTCGCCGGTCGCCCTCTCGATCGCACCGAAGCCCCACAGCGCCAGCCGATAGATGGCCCAGTAACCCATCGCCGAGACTCCAGTCAGCAGGGCGAGGCGCGGGAAGTAGCGCCCTGCCGCGGCCAGGAACTGCGACAGCACCAGCCTGCCGCCGCCCCGTGCGAAGCGGTCGATCACTCCGCCTAGGATCAGCAGCCACACCAGGCCGTAGCCCACGCCGGCGGCCACCAGGCCCGGATGTTGGCTGAAAAGGCGACCGCTGAAGAGGAGGTCGAGGTTGCGAAGGAAGTCCACTCGACTGACTGTCGCCGGCTCGAGCGAGCGACCCAACGTCGTGGTGCGCTCCCGGAATTCGCCCAACCAGACCATATCCATGCGTTCGCGCAGCTCGTGATGTACCCGGCTCGCCCCAATGTCCTGCGAAATTTCGCGCTGCATTGTGACGCCGAACGGCACCGCAGCCAGCAGCAAGGTGAGCCAAAGAAGGGCCACCAGGCCTGGCGCCGCGAGAACCGAGCGCAGAGAACTCCAGAATGCCTTCATCACAATCATCGACCGCGTCCCCTAGATGAAGAACCCAAACGTAGAGAGAAAATCCTCGAACCAAACGGTCCAGCGGGCCGCCCACTTCCAGGCGGGCAGGTCCGGCTGCGGCTCAACCTCGCGCGAGTTGTTGCCGGGCAGAATGTCGAGGGCCAGCACGCCATCAGGGTCCACGACGGCATAGTCGAGTCGCGCGCTGTACTCCTCGGTGAAGAGCTGCCAACGCCCCAGACCCTGCACTTTGCGCCGGCGCTCATGGCCATCCTCGAAAACGAAGAGCACGTCCACTGGGAAGATGCCTCCGCCGTACCGGCGAACCACGACCTCGCTGCGAAAGAACTCGTCTGCCCCTTCCGCCGTCGCCTCCTCCGCATCGACGAAGACGAGCTCCTCTCCGTCCTTGACCCAGCCGGTGTTCTGCGCTGGGAATGAGGCCACCGACTCGATCCCGTAGTCGAAGGCCTCGGATGTCATCACGGAAGCCAGGAAACCGGAGATATCCGCCTCGGTGACCTCGTTGGCTACCGCAAAGAAGTCCTCTGCGGTTGGATGACCGAACTTCCACCGCTCGAAGAAAGTCGAGAGGATAGTCTGCAGCGTCTCCCAACCGAGCCAATTCTCGAGCGTGCGCAGCCACAAGGCTGTCTTGCTATAGCTCAAGCTACCGCCGCTGCCCGGGTAGTAGCGAAAACTCGGGGTCCCTTGCGCGTCCGAGTTGGCGTCGGGACGGTACCGGGTGACCCTGTTCAGATAGTCTCGCCCGCCGTAGTTGAAGCCGTCCAGGAGCAACGCGAAGAAACCGGAGCCCTGAACCCCGGGCGGGCGGAAGAACCTCTCGGTGAGACGGCTCTCGCCGAAGGCAGCGAACTGTGCCCGCGCGGTCGAGAAGGTGTTCAGGCCTTCATCGAGCCATGCGTGCTCGAACTCGTTGTTGCCCACGATGCCGTACCAGAACTGATGTCCGGCCTCGTGAATCGTTACGCCCTCGGGGCGGCCTCCTCCCTCGGGACTGAACAGCCTTGACCCGGCGGTGAAGATCGTCGGGTACTCCATCCCGCCAGCTCCGCTGCCATAGGCGGGGTCAACCACCGTGACATGGCCGTAGGGGTAGGCCCCATACCAACTGCCATACCGGTCCAGCGCCACTCGGGTCGCCGCAATATGGCGTTCGGCCTGTGCTTCGTGCTCCGGCTGCAGGAGAAGACGTATGTCCACCGGCGGTAGGCTCGGATGCTCGAAACGGGCCTCGTGCACCTGGTAATCGGGGCTAGTCGTCCAGGTGAAGGCATGGACATCCGCCTGCTCGTAGCGATGAGTGGTCGACCCATCACCATTGTCCCGGCGCTCCGCCTCGCGCCCGGTGGCGCCCAGTATCCAGCCTTCCGGAACCGTCATCGATACATCGTAGACGCCATAGTCGGAGTAGAACTCAGTGCCGGCGTGAAACTGGTGACAGTTCCAACCCGACGGCTCGAACACTCCGAGCTTCGGAAACCAGTGGGCGATGAAGTAGTAGTCACCGCGGAAGCCGGTGCGAGCGAACGTGCGTGGGATCTTGGAGTGCCAGGTCATGTCCAGCGACACGGTCTCGCCGGGCTCTACGGCTTCCGGCAGCAGGACTACCATCACCGTCCGGTCCTCGACGTTGCGGTCGTCCGGGAAGGCGAAGTACATCGTGCGAGTGAGGTCGGTACCGTCCGACAGGCCCACTGAATCGACTTCGATATAGGACCAGTCCGCCTCGGGGATCTCACCCTTGCGATCGCTGCGGCCGCGAATCCGATCTTCGCGCATCCAGGTGCTGTGGCGGTTGCGCCAGGCGTTCCAATAGAGGTGGAACCACAGTCGGTTGGTCGGACGCTCTTGAAGGTTGGTCCAGGTTAGGGTCTGAGTGCCCTGTAGCGTCCTCGTCTCGGGGTCGAGGCGCACGTCGATCGTGTAGTTGGCATTGCGCGGGGACAGACCCTGCTCGACTCCGAGAACGGCCGGATCAGGCCCCTCGTCCCCCTGGGCATGGGCCCGCCCTACGGCCGTGCCTGCGAGGGCCAGAGCGAGAAGCACGACGGAGCCCAGGTAGCGCTGGTTGGCTTGCTTACTCATCAAGTGGATCCCCCTCGACATTGTCTGGCTCGCGATTACTTTCACCGCCAAGAGCCGGCTTACGGTAACCCGGACCGCGCACGAACTTCCCGGGAGTCGCCCCGGTCGGTTCGCCTCCCGCCAACACTCGAGTCCCATTGACGAAGACGTGGACGACTCCCTCGGAGTACTGATGCGGTTGCTCGAAGGAAGCTCGATCAACTATCCGCTCAGGATCGAACACCGCAATGTCGGCGTAGTAGCCAGGGGCAAGCCTTCCCCGCTCAGAAATACCCAGGCGTTCGGCAGGCCAGGCAGAAAGGCGACGGACGGCCTCCTCGAGCGACAGGATCCCCTCCTCGCGGACGTAGCGGCCCAGGACTCGGGCGAAGGTGCCATAGGCGCGCGGATGGGTGCTCGATTGGAGAAAGACGCCCTCGGCCGACGGCGCGCCGGCGTCGGAACCGAAGCTCATCCAAGGCAGGCTGACCTTCCGTCGTACGTTGTCCTCGGACATCGAGAAGTAGATCGTTCCGACGCGACTGTCGTCCTCGATAATCAGATCGATCACCGTGTCTTCGGGAGAGGACCCGCGCTGCGCCGCGACCTCGGCCAAAGTCTTTCCAGTCAAGTGCTTGAGCGCCGGATTGCGAAAGTCGATCAGGAGCATCTTTTCGGCCGGCAGGAGGTCGAGTTCGTCGCGCAGCCGGGCGCGAATCTCGGGATCCCGTAGACGCTCGACCCAGGCGTCGTGACCGCCTTCTTGTACCCACGTCGGCATCGGGGCGTCGAGCCCGGTCGAGCTTGCCGGATAGGTGTACATGTTGGCTGCTACCGACAGGCCGTCGGCCCGCGCTGCCTCGATCTTGGCGATCGCCGGCTCCAGCTTGTCCCAGTTCTCGGGCCGAGATGCCTTGAAGTGATAGACCTCCGCCTTCGCTCCGGTGCGTCGGGCGATGCCGATCAGTTCATCGAGCGCACCGAGGAGATCCTCGCCTTCGCTGCGGATGTGAGAGATGTACAGACCGCCGCCACTCGCCGCCTCCTCGACCAACGCCTCGAGCTCGGCAGTGTCGGCGTAGTTGGCCGGTGCGTAGATCAGCGATGAGCCCACCCCCAGGGCGCCCTCCTCCATGGCATGACGAACCAGGCTCCTCATTCGGCCAAGTTCTTCCTCGGTCGCGGCGCGATTCTCATAGCCGAGTTCGTGAATACGCACCGTTGTGGCTCCGATGAAAGAGGCAACATTGGGTCCCACGCCGCGCGCCTCGAGGTACTGGAGATACTCCCCCAGCGTCGTCCACTCGATGTCGAACTTGATCTCGCCCTGGCGCTCCACAGTCTCGCGTTTCATCGCGTCGTTGAGCGGACCCATCGACCAGCCCTCGCCGAAAACCTCTAGGGTGACCCCCTGGCGGATGTCGCTCTGCCCGCGGGGATCCTCGAGCAGGCTCACGGTGGCCCAGCTCAGCATGTTGATGAAACCGGGGGCGACTACGAGGCCATTGGCGTCAATTTCCTGCGTTGCCTCGACGGCGCCGAGCTCGCCCACGGCGACGATTCGCTCGCCAACGATCGCCACGTCGCCCACGTAGCCCGGTTCGCCGCTTCCATCCACCACTGTTCCGCCGCGCAGCACCAGATCCACTGGTGCAGGGGCCGGGGCGCAGGCGGCAAGCGCCAGCGCCAGGAAGATCCCGCAGGCCTTTGTTTGGTCTAGTTCAAGAGCCAACCGTGCTCCTCGCAACACCGCGTCCCCTAGCGTTGGGACGGTATATCACGAACGCAGATTTGCGTAGGGAGCGGGCCTGAAGCGGGCCATCAGGCCGAGGCCGGGCCACTACGGAGTTCAGGGCGTAGTCTCTGGGCGAGCTCTAACGGTGAGCGCGCCGGCGGCGGTCAGCTCCACCAGATCGCGGGTGTCGAGCGCCGAGTAGTCGGCGGGGGCGAGAATCGCTATTGGCGGCGCTCGGTCATAGAGCTCTCGCGCGACGGTCGCCCCGAGCGCCAGAATCGGGTCGAGCTCGGCCAGGAGAATCGCTGCGGGCGCGGTACCGAGACGCACGGCCTCGAGAAGTACGCTGCTGGCACTGCTCGAACCGCGGCCGACCGGTAGGACCACGATCCGCCCGGTGACGAATTCCCCGCTTTGCGGGTGGCGCCGGTCGATGATCTCCCCGGTTAGGGGCTCCAACCCTCCCCAGAGGCTCAGGGGCTCATCGAGCACCAAAACCTCACCGCGGGCGTCGCCGGCCACCACGGGTCGCACCGTGCAGGACTTCAGGACTCGCCTCCCGGCTCGCGCCAGAGGTCAGGATCACGCCACACACGTCCCAAGGCCGCCGAACGGACGCACTCGACAAGGCTACCGAAAACAACAGCCAGTCCGGTGTTGCCGGGCGTGTAGTGGGCGAACTTTCCCGAGTTGGTCATCAGTGCGCCGTCCATGGCTCGCAGGATTGGAGTCACGACGACGCAGGTATCGACTACGACCCTGATCCCCACCTCGCGCAATGTCGCAGCCCAACCGGAATTCTCGATCAGCGCTAGAGCGACTCGGTTGGTACAGATCACAAACTCGACGCTCGCCGCCGGCGGCCAGCGCTCGACGAGCGGAAGCAGGCGAGCGAACTCCTCATAGGAGAAATGCGGGCTGCCGAGCGCAATGGCGGCCAAAGGGGTCTCGTCGTCTGCGGTCGAAAGCACGTCTCGCGTGCGCCGTAGATGCTCCAGCTCGACCTTCACCACTCGTTCAGGCGGAAGGTCGTGAAGCGCCGCAGCGAGAGTTGGCGCCTCGGGTGTCACGCCGACCGCGTGAAAGAGCGCCACGGCGCCGGACGACGCGGCCGCAGCGCCGAGAGCCTTGAGGAAGTCCTCGTCGGTGTCCGCCGGCAAACCGTCGAGAACGGGAACCGTCGTCCTGCAATCAGCTCCGACGTGGTAGCCGAGGACCGGTGCCAGAACCGGGTTCGCAAGGAGGTTCTCCGAAAGTCTGCTCAGGTCGTAGACCACCCGAGCACGGCGATTACGTTCGAGGTGCAGGCCGCACGCCGGAACCCGGCCCGTAAGCGCGGCGCAGATGTCGATGAAGTCGCCGTAGCGATTGCTCCGCGCACCGAGCACCGAGTTGACGAAGGCGATAGCGTTGCTTTCCGCCCAGGCGACCTGTTCACCCAATCCCGGACGGTGGCTGGCCTGGTAGGGGGCACAGGTCCAGATCGGCTCGCAGCCCATCGCTTCGTAGGCCTGCATCAAACGCCGCGCGCGATCCGCCAACTCGGGTGGACCATTGAAACTGTCGGCGTGGAGCAGGTCCAGGGCGCCGACGTTGAGGGTCGACCGCACTCGCACCCGGCCGCCACCGTTCACCAGACGTTGGGCGAACTCCAACCCGGAGTCGCCGTGAAACAGGCAGCCGTCGATGTGAGCCGAGGTGATGTCCAGCAGCTCCGTGGCGCCATACACCTTGGCCATGTCGACCAGAATACGCATGGCCATCTTCTCCGCCGCGCCATGGTCGCCGGCGAGGAAGGCACGGTCCTCGGAGGAGAGAGCGACTGACATCAGAAGCCCTTCAGGCCAGGTCGAGCAGGCGCTCGATCGGCCGCCCCACCACCGCGCGTGTCCCGCGCACCCCGATCGGCCTCTCGAGCAAAGTCGGATGCTGTGCCATGTGGGCGATCAACACTTCATCTGTCTCGTTGCCGTCGAGGTCGAGCTCCTTGAACGCCTTGTCACGCCGCCTCAGCAGGTCCCTCGGTCCCAGGCCGAGCTTCCGAAACACAGCTCGAAGCTCATCCGCATCGAGCGGTGCCTTACGGTACTCGCGATAGCTATAAGCAATCCCTTCCTGCTCGAGCAAGGCGACCGCCTTGCGACAAGTGCTTCAGGTTCGGGTGCAGATCAAGTCGATCATCAAGTCCTCGGTCGATCGGGTCTTTGGGCGTGCTTGCGGTGTTCGAGCAGTATTCGAGCTAGTACCGCCTAGGTCTTCGGCCTGAGCCAGTCGTCGCGTTCGTAGCGTACTTCGCCCCCCACCACGGTCAAGTCGATTCTCGTCGAGGGGATTTCTTCGAGCGGTACCGTCATGATGTCCTGTGACAAGACGGCGAGGTCCGCCAGCTTGCCGACCGTGATCGACCCTTTGAGATCCTCCTCGAAAGCCGCAAAGGCGTTGTTGAGCGTATAACTGCGCAAGGCCTCTTCTCGAGTCATCAGCTGCTCCGGGTAGAAGATGCTTCCGTCGGCCAGCTGCCGGGAAACCGAAGCGTAGAAGCTGGCGATCGGGTCGATCCTCTCGACCGGCACGTCGGTGCCGTTGTTGATCACCACCCCGTTGTCGATCAAGGTGCGCCACATGTAGGCCCCGGTGCTCGCCCGCTCGTCGCCGATGCGCTGTGGAACCCAAGAGGCATCCGAAGTGCAGTGAACGCCCTGCATCGAAGCTATGACACCAAGCGGAGCAAACCTCAGCAGGTCATCCGGATGCACATGCTGTGCGTGCTCGATGCGCCAGCGAGCGTCGGTTCCCCCATCGTGGGCAGCGAATGCCTCCTCGTAGATATCGAGTACTGCCCGGTTGGCCCGATCCCCAATCGCATGGGTATTGAGCTGGAAGCCGTTCTCGATCGCGAACTCGGCCGTCGAGCGAATGTCCTCCTCAGTCTCAAGCACCAGGCCGACACTCGAGGGCAGATCCTCGTAGGGCTCGAGTAGCCACGCTCCGTGGGAACCGAGTGCTCCATCGATCTGCCGCTTGATCGAGCGCACGCTGAGAAAGTCGTTGCCTTCGGCAACGGACCGGTATTGCGGCAGGCGCTCGGCCATCTCCTCGTTCGAAGCGAACCTGGCCATGGCGTACAAACGAATAGGTAACTCTCCCTCCTCCTCGAGGCGGTTGAAGAAGTCCAGAGTGTCGAAGCCGACTCCCGCATCGTGAAAGCTGGTGACGCCATTGCGCAGAGCCTCGAGCCCGGCAAGCTCGACCTGTTGGCGCGCCTCGGCCTCGATCTCCTCAGCCGATCGCGCTGAGCGCGCCTCACCCAGCACCCCGTAGACCAACCGCTGAGCTGTCTCCCGCATCAGGCCCGTGGCTTGGCCGCGAGCGTCGCGGACGAACTCACCGCCGGACGGAGGTACGGTATCTCGACCTATGCCCGCCAACTCCATCGCTCTGGCGTTGGCAAAGGAAGCGTGGCCGCTGGCGTGGCCCAGGACAACGGGATTGTTCGGGCTCACTGCGCTGAGGCTGGCGTGAACCGGATTGCCCTCGACCGCGGGATCCGGCGGGTGGTCCCACTTCTCCTGGTGCCACCCGCGACCGCGGATCCACTCGCCCGGGTCGGCCTCGGCCACCGCGGCTGCGACCTGATCGACGATCGATTGCCAACTCTGGGCCTGACTCAAATCGAGGATGAGTTCTGCGTCCCCCAGGCCCATGAAATGTCCGTGTCCCTCGATGAACCCGGGCGTCAGCAGACGCCCTTCCAGTTCGATCACGCGGGTGTCGGGACCGATGAGACGGGTCATCTCGTGGTTACCGCCCACCGCAATGATGTAGGCGCCGCGGATGGCCACTGCTTCGGCCTCCGGCAGGCCTTCATCGACGGTGACCACACGACCGCCGCGCAACACGAGGTCCGCCGGCTCGACGGCCGCTCTCTCGGCCTCGCCGGTGCAGGACAGGCCCGCGATGGCTAGAGCTACGACCACGATAGACCGTTTCCAAAGTCGAATGCTCACGAAGTCCCTCCTCCTCGACGCTCGGGCGCCGTCTGGATCTCCAGCTCGGACGCGGCTCCATAGCCGTCGAGCAGGCGTTCAATTTCGCTCAGCGAGTACAGCCGGCCAGCGTCGACGCCGGGGCTCTCCTGGGCGGTGAGGTTCCAGGCCGCCTCGCTGGCCAGGTTCTCGCGCCAAAAAGGGAACGTGCGGCATTGCCGCGGGCGAGCCTCGTAGACAGTGCAACCGGCATCCCAGAAGACACAGGCAAGGTCCGCTCCATCGACCAACGAAAAACGACTGCCGACTCGCCGCAGGTAGCGGCGACCGAAGTCTTCTACGTCCAGGGCCAGGAAGGCGGCCAACCGAGCAATCTCTTGCTCGTCCACCCACACATAGCCCTCGCCCTTGCAGCAGGCACCGCAACCCGTACACGCAAACCGCAAACCGTCGGCATACCAAGGATCCGGCGCTGCCTGAGAAGGCGCGGAGGCCCTCTTGCTGCGGGGCGGACTCTTGGCTCGTGCCGACATCGGGCGAGACTACCCCGGCGCCATCCGATCGACCAATCGGGAACTTTTACTCGCGGCCGCCGTTATGAGCGTGAACGGCAGAGCTATACTGCCCGACGCTAATCGACAAGGAGACGACACACCGAGATGAAGAACGCACATTTCAAGACCAAGATCGCCCTGCTAGGCATCGCAGTGCTCGCCTTCGGTTTCACTGCCGCTTGGGCAGCCCCAATCGACGGTGACGGCGACACCGAGAAACGCATTCACATCAAGCACAAAGTTCACTGCGAAGGTGACGACTGCTCTGAAGAGGCAGGCGAGCGCAAGGTCATCTTCATCGACGAGGACGGCAACAAGAAGGTGATCGACGGAGACCATAAGTGGATCGGAGCCGACGGCGGCCACGGCATGAAGATGATGATGCGCGGTCCCGGTGGGAAGGGCGGGTTCCTGGGCGTCGGCCTGACGGAACTGACCCCGGAACTCAGAGCTCATTTTGGTGTGCCGGAGAGTGCTGGCGTCATGGTCTCCAAAGTCGTCGATGACAGTGCCGCTCAAAGCGCCGGCGTCCAGGTCGGCGACATCATCACGCTGGTCGATTCGAAGGAAGTCGCCTCTGGAGGAGCTCTGTCCCACGCCATCGGCAGTCACGAAGGCGGCGAGACCGTGACGCTCGAAGTCTGGCGCGACGGCAGGGTCCAACAGCTCAGCGCCACTCTCGGCGAGAACGAAGGGCTTCACATGGCCATGATGCCTCGTATGCGAATGCATCACGGCGCGACCGGTGACGGTGCGATGCAGCGCCGCATCGAGATTCACTGTGAGGACGGCGACGAGGATTGCGGCATGGGAAGCATGGATGTCGGCGACTTCGACTGCGGCGGGGCCGAAGAATGCGAGGTCCGGGTCCAGTGCACGGACGACGGCTGCAGCTGCACCGTCAACGATGAGGACGCCGATTGCGCCGATATCCCGGGCGTGCCGCAACAATAGGGATCCACTGCAGCGCGGAACTCGGGGAGCCCCTCTCGGGGCTCCCTTTTTCTATGGCCTGGTCTCTCCCGGTCGGGTCGCGTCTTGTGCGTGCGACAATCTCCGCCATGAAGGCCCTCGACGAAGACGCGGCGCCCTCGCTCGAAGCGATTCGCGAGGCTCGGGCGACCCTTGGAGATCGCGTGCGGACCACCCCCGTTTGGTCCTGGCGCGGAGCTGCCATCGAGGATCGCACCGAGGCCGGCACCGAGGTGGTCCTCAAGCTCGAGCTCTTTCAGTATGCCGGGACCTTCAAGCCGCGTGGCGCTCTGATCAACATGCTTGCCCTGAGCCCCGAGGCACTGAGCCGCGGAGTCACCGCCGTGAGCGCGGGCAACCACGGCATCGCGGTGGCCTTTGCCGCCCAGGAACTCGGATGCAGCGCCAAGGTCGTGATGACATCGAGCGCCAGTCCGGCTCGCGTCGCCACCTGCCACGAGTACGGTGCCGAAGTCATCCTCGCCGATGACGTGCACCAGGCCTTCGACACCGTTCGCCGAATCGAGGAGGACGAGGGACGGGCCTTCATCCATCCCTTCGAGGGCTTGGGTGCCGCGTTGGGCACGGCGACCGTGGGGCTCGAGCTGTGCGAACAAGTTCCCGATCTCGAAGCCGTCATCATCCCTGTGGGCGGCGGCGGCCTTTGTGGCGGCGTCGCCACGGCTGTCAAGCGAATCCTCCCGAACTGCAAGGTGTACGGCGTCGAGCCTGAAGGCGCGGACTCGATGCACCGGTCGTTTGCCGCCGGCGAACCGCAAGCGATCGAGAGCGTGGAGACCATCGCCGACAGCCTGGGGGCGCCATACGCTGCGCCGTACAGCTTTTCCCTTTGCCGCCGCTTCGTCGATGAGCTGGTGCTGGTTACCGATGACCAGCTAGTTGACGCTATGCGCCTTCTGTTCAGCGATGCCAAACTGGTCGCCGAACCCGCTGCGGCAGCCGCGACGGCGGCGCTCTGCGGGCCGCTACGCGAACGCCTTGCGGGTCGCAAGGTAGCGCTCATCATCTGCGGCAGCAACATTGACCCGGTAACGTTCAACCAGCTCGTCAGTCAGCGGGAGCCGACACATTGAGTCCGTCCTTCTCCCCAGAACTTCCGGAGAGCGTTCGCGCCATCGATCGACCGAGTCCGACCCTCTGGCGCTACTACCTCATCCGCTCGCTCCTCTTCGGGCCCTTTTTCTTTGTCCCGCTGATCTTCCTTTGGCTTCGCTTCCGCACGCTGCGCTATCGCTTCGACGAAGAAGGCGTAGCCATGCGGTGGGGTGCGCTCTTCCGGCGCGAGGTCGCGCTCGCCTATGAGCGAATCCAAGACATCCACCTGGTGAGCAATGTCATCGAACGGCGCCTCGGGTTGGCACGAATCAAGATCCAAACTGCCAGCGGGAGCGCCAAGGCCGAGATGACGATCGAGGGCGTGCCTGAGTTCGAGCAACTGCGGGACCATCTCTACGCCCGAATGCAGGGCCAACAGCAACCCGGAGAAACTGTCTCGAACCGCGACCGACAGGTCGTCGCCGAACTTGGCCGAGCGACAGCCGAACTGCGCGAGATCGGGCGCCTCCTTGCATCGGGGCGTGCACCGGACGATGACTGACCGGCTGCGGAAATGGCTCCTGGAGAGCCTGCGCGTTCCCCCCGCTCCAGAACCACCTCTCGGTAGCGCCGCCTCAACCCGGGTCTTTCGAGCCGCACCCGGATTCTTCTACCGGCGACTCCTCGACTGGGGGTCGGCGCAGGTCAGCGCGATCACCGGCTTGGCTTTCGGCTTTGGCCTGACCTTCGGCGACTTCATCCCAGATTGGCTGCTGGAACTGGGTGGTGACTATCTCGTCTATGCCCGCCTCCTCGAAGCCGCCTCGATCGGACTCATCGGCTTGCAGCTGGTCGTGACTCTGGTGATTCTCCGACTCGACTATGAGCTGCGTTGGTACATCGTCACCGACCGCAGCTTGAGGATCCGGGAAGGCATTCTCCGCGTGCGGGAACAGACGGTCAGTTTCGCCAACATCCAGAATGTCAGCGTCAGGCAGGGGCCGCTGCAGCGCCTTCTCAAGATCGCCGACGTCGAGATTCGGACCGCCGGCGGTGGAGGCTCCAGTAGTGACGCGGGCGACGGAGACCACCTACATCGCGCTGTCTTCCGCGGGGTCGACAACGCCCGGGAAATTCGCGATCTCATCCGCAGCGACCTGAAACGACTACAGGCCGAGACCCGGACCGATGAGGCCCTCGCGCCCGATCCAGCAGAGCCCCAATCGCTTCTCGCCGCGGCACGGCAGTTCGCGGATACCGCCGCCGGCATCCGCGCAACGCTCGACTAGGGCGAACGCTTCTTCGACAGCAGAACCAGGGTCGCCCCACCGCCGGCGCCAAAGGAGCCGGTCGTGGTGAAGGCCAGCACGCTGCGGCCATGAGGGGGCTGCGCCAACCACTTCGGAAGGGCCTCCTTGAGCACCGGCCCATCGGCCGAGCGGCGGCCCCGGCCGTGGACGATTCGTAAGACGCGCAGACCCGACCTCCTCGCGTGGCGCAAACTTCGGCGCACCTCGTCACGGGCCTCGTCGGCCGCGAGGTGATGAAGATCGAGTGTGATCTGCGGCGGGAAGTCGCCCATTTCCAGGCGCCGCAGGTGAAGCGGATCAGCCCCGACCTTGAGGCCTTGTTGATGAGCTCCCCAGGTCGTCAGTTCGAACTCGAGGGTGCCCGGCTCGACCTGGCGCCGACGCCTGGGCGGTGCCACCCGGACGGCACCGCCTTCCAGGGGATCCACCTCCCGCATCGCGCGTTCGAAGGCTTCGCTGTCGTCCGGGTTCGCCATCGCCAGAGAAAGCTAGCACGCTCGTCGCACTCATCGCATTGTAACGAACGCCCCCCCGGCTCGACCATTTGAAGTGACTCGGAACACTTCGCGCCGCGAGCGCCAACTCAAAGGGAGGGATGACCCATGGACCTGCAAGAAGTGACACTCAAGATCAAGCAAGTCATCGCCGATGTAGCCGACCTCGAAGTCGAGGAGATCACCGACACCGCGCACTTCATCGACGATCTCGAACTCGATTCGCTCTCGCTTCTCGAGATCGGTGTCGACATCGACTACGAATTCAAACTCGGAGTGTCCGAGGAGCGGCTGAGCAAGCTGCGAAGCATCCCGGAGACCGTGGCTCTGGTCGAAGAGATCCTCCAGCAATCAGCCGTGGCCTGAGGACTCGTCATGCTTCGTCGCGTCGTCGTTACGGGCCTCGGCCTCGTCACTCCAATCGGCATCGGCCACGAGAGGGCCTGGGCAGGGTTCCTGGCCGGAGCGAACGGCATCGGGCCGGTTCGCTCGTTCGACCCGACCAACTTCGCCTCGACGCTCGGTGCTGAGGTCAAGGACTTCGACCCCGCCGAGACACTCAAGGGCGTTGATCCGACGACGATCGGGCGGGCCTCGCAGTTCGCCGCGACGGCCGCCCGCCTCGCTCTGGGCGACGCCGGCCTCACCGAGGAGGTCATACCGCCAGCTCGGGCCGGAGTCGCGATGGGCACGACCTCTGGTGAGCCCCTCGAGATCGAGGACTTCAATGACCGCTGGCTCGCCGACGAGCAGCATGCGGTACGACCCGACTTCATCAATCGCTACCGGTGCAGCAGCATTTCGGAAATCGTCGCCGCCGAGTCGAACTTCTGTGGCATGAACATCATGATTCCTACCGCCTGCGCCGCAGGGAACTACGCCATCGGCTCGGCCTTCGATGCTTTGCGTTCGGGGCGCGTCGACGTCATGTTGGCCGGCGGCGCGGACTGCTTCTCCCGCATCACCTACAGCGGCTTCTCGCGACTCGGAGCGATCGCCACCGAGCGCTGCCAGCCGTTCGACAAGAACCGACAAGGGATGGTGCCCGGAGAAGGGGCCGGTGTCCTCGTCCTCGAGTCCTGGGAGCACGCCGTAGCGCGCGACGCTCAGATCTACGCCGAGGTCGCCGGCTACGGCCTGTCCTGCGATGCGCATCACATGACCGGAGCACATCCCGAGGGCGACGGCGCGGCCCGAGCCATGACCCGTGCCCTCCGCGACAGCGGCCACGAACCTGGGGATGTGAGCTACATCAGCGCCCACGGCACGGGAACCCCGACGAACGATCGTCTGGAATCGGCTGCCGTCCACCGCGTCTTCGGCCAGCGAGCCGAAAGCGTACCGACGAGTTCGATCAAATCGATGATCGGCCACACGATGGGGGCAGCATCGGCCATCGAGGCTGCGGTCTGCGCGCTGGCCATCCGTGACAATCGGGTGCCGCCGACGATCAACTTCGCCGACTCCGACCCGGATTGCGCACTGGACTGCGTTGCCAACGTCGCTCGCGACCTCGAAGTCGAAGTTACCGTCAACAACGCCTACGCCTTCGGCGGCAACAACGCCTCAGTCATCTTCCGCAGATCGGCGGCAGCTTGAACCGCCAAGTCGTGGTCACCGGAGTCGGACTCGTCTCGCCACTGGCCGAGGATGCAGGAAGCCTGCACGCGGCGGCCTGCGCCGGTCGTCACGCGGGGATTCGCCAGGCCGAGTTCGCCGTCAACGGCATGCCGAGCCCCCTGGTCGCACCTCACAATGGCTTCGACGCCAAAGCCGAACTCGGAAGGGAGAACCTCCGCCCGCTCGATCGCACCGGCCGTCTGGCTGCCGCAGCTGCCCGTCGAGCACTTGAGGACAGTGGCTGGACCACCGAGGATCTTGCCAAGGACGAGGTCGGTCTGGTTCTCGGGACCATGTTCGGCAGCATGCGAACCATCTCCGGTTTCGACCGGCGCAGCGTCGATGCGGGGCCGAGCTACGCCAAACCGATGGACTTCGTCAATAGCGTGATCAACGCGGCGGCCGGCCAGACCGGAATCCGCTTCAACCTGCGCGGCGTCAACGCGACGCTCTCCGGCGACCTCACGGCCGGGCTCCAGGCGATCGGCTACGCCGCCGATCTGGTGCGCAGCGGCAGAGTCGAAACGGTCCTCGCCGGTGGCGCTGACGAGTTATGTATCGAGTCGCTCTACGGCTTCCACAAGCTCGGCCTGCTGTGCGACGCGGAGGTGAATCGCCCGGTGCCGCTTTCCGAGCACGTCACTGGCTTGATGCCGGCCGAGGGTGCGGCTCTGCTGGTGCTCGAGAGCCGGGAGTCCGCCGAGCGAAGGGGCGCGACCATCCTCGCCGAGATCCTGGGCCATGGATCGGCCTTCGACGCCAGTCGAGGAACCGACCCTCGCGCCAGCGTCGAGTGCCTGGGAGCGTCGATTGGAGGGGCCTTCGCCGACGCGAGTCTCAGCGGCCACGAAGCGACGTGCGTCAGCTCGAGTGCCAACGGCAGCGCCAACGATGCCCTCGAACTCGAAGGCATCGAAGCGACCGACCAGACCGGTGCGATGGTCGCCGTGAAGGCGACGACCGGCGAACCGTTGGGCGCGGCCGGGGCTCTCCAGACCATCCTCGCCATCGAAAGCCTACGCCGCCGCGAAGCGCCCGGAGTGCCCGGCCTCCCCGCCCGGGCCAGCCGCAACGGCGTGTCCCCCTCGGCAAAATCCACCTCGGTTTCCGGCGACATCGCCCTGGTGACAGCGTTGGGCCTGCAGGGCAAGACAGCCGCCCTGGTCGCGCAGGTCGTTTGCTAGGAGAGCAGACCGTGGCCACGAAGAACATCGATCACGACATCGTTATCGTCGGTGCCGGCCTGGCCGGTCTCTCGCTCGCTCGCCAGTTGCTGCGCGAGACGACAGGCAGCGTGCTCTTGCTCGAACGGCGACGGACGGTGCCGCCGGTGCGCCAAAAGGTCGGTGAGGCCACCGTCCAGCTCTCCGGCTACTACTTCTCGAAGGTCCTAGGCCTCGAGGCGCATCTCATGACCGAGCACTACCTGAAGTACAACCTGCGCTTTCTCTGGCCCACCGCGGGAACAGCCAACAATGCACTCGAGGACTTGAGCCAGTCCTACATCCGCAATCTGTCCAACATCGCCAGCTATCAGATCGACCGAAACAAGTTCGAGGCTGAGCTGCTACGCCTCAATCTGGAACACGAGCGCTTCTCCTTCGTGCCCGGCATTCGCGAACTCGAGATCGACCTGGCCGACCAGGGGCCACACTCAGTGCGCTGGAGCAAGGCTGGAGCGCAATGTTGCTCCACCTGCCTCTGGGTGGTCGACACCAGCGGCCGCAATAAGGTCCTGGCCCGAGAACTCGGCCTGGGCAAACCGAACGAGATCCGCCATGGCGCCATGTTCTGGTGGATCGACGGTCTGCTCGACCTCGAAGACCTCACCGACCTCGACCCGCAGCAACGACGACTGCACTCCAGCCGCCGGGAAACCGGTCACCTACCCTTCTTCCTGGCCACCAATCACTTCATGACCGAGGGCGCCTGGTTCTGGGTCATACCGCTTCATGGCCGAACGAGCCTTGGCCTCGTCTTCGACCGCGAACTGGTCGACCCCGAAGACGTCATGTCGGTCGAGAAGGCGACACGCTGGATCTGCGAACGCTTCCCGCTTCTGGCCCGTGAACTGCCCAAACACGAGCCGATCTGTTTCGGCGGGCTCAAGGACTTTTCGTACGACTGCCGGCAGACGATCAGCCCGCAACGCTGGGCGCTCGCCGGAGAGGCCGGCCGCTTCTCGGATCCCTTGTACTCCCCGGGCGGCGACCTCATAGCGATCTACAACACCCTCATCGTCGACGCCATCAACACCCAAGACGATGGCGAGCTTCTTGCCAAGTGCAACCGCGCCGAGCAGCTCATGCGGGCGACCTATTCGGCTTACGAGCCCTCCTACGCTCTGTCCTACAACACCCTGGGCGACGCCGAAGTCTTCAGTCTCAAGTACAGCTGGGAGCTGGCGGTCTATTTCTCCTTCTACGTCTTCCCATTCATCAACGAGCTGCTGACCGACCGACACTTCCAACCGACTTTCCTGCGCCACTTCGCCAAGCTCGGGCCGATCAACCACGGTCTCCAGCGCTTCCTGAGCGCCTACTACGAATGGAAGAAAGAGCAAACGGCAGAGCCCTCCGAGCCGGTCTACTTCGACTTCACCCGCATGTGTGGCCTACGCGAGGCCGAGAAGACCTTCTACGAGGTGGGTGTAGACCCCGGCGAGGCGAAACAGGTGCTCAGAGAGCAGTTCGCGAACCTGACCGAAATGGCGCGCTACATCGCCGCCTGGGTCGCCGCTACCGTGATCGACCAGCCGGATGCGCTGCACAACCGCAACTTCGTCGACTCGCTCGACCCGGCGAGCTTGACTTTCGACCCCGCCGGCTGGCAGCGCCAATGGGAGGCGTCGGACCGGCAGCCCGGAGCGTACGCCTGGCGCCTCGACACCGCAGCCATGGCCCCCTTCCGGTCTCAGTCTCCGGCAGCGGAGCCCAAAGCGCTGCGCACAGCCTGAGGACACTCCGATGGCAGACATAGCGCCACCCCAGGCCGACAACGCACCGGGCCTCGAGCGGGCCTTTCCGGACGCCGCGCCGGAGCTCGACACACCGCTACACTCGACTGGCGGGTCCTTACCGCCGGCCCTGCGCGGCGTCTACTACGTCAACGGCCCTGCCCGCTTCGGGCGAGGCGGCCAGCGCTACGACCATTGGCTCGACGGCGACGGCATGGTGGCTGCGCTGCGCATTGCCGAGGGTACGGCGCACCTGGTCGGCCGCTACGTGCGCAGTACCAAGCTCGTCGCCGAGGAGGCAGCGGGCAAGCCGTTGTTTCGCGCCTTTGGGACTGCGTTTCCACACGATCGTCTGCAGCATGGCCTGGCGCTGGCCTCCCCCGTCAACGTTTCCGCCTACCCCTTCGACGGCCGACTGCTCGCCTTCGGAGAACAAGGCTTGCCCTGGGCCCTCGACCCCAAAACGCTCGAGACTCTCGGTGAATACACCTTCGGCGGCAAACTGAAGGCAATCAGCCCGTTCTCCGCTCATCCGGCGATCGACCCCGAGAACGGCGAGCTCTTCAACTTCGGAGTCTCCTTCTCGAGCGAGAATCCGGCGCTCAACATCTACCGCTTCAGTGCCAACGGCGCCTCCCACTACAGAGTTCGCCACCGGCTGCCCTACCCCTGCTCGGTGCATGACTTCGGCCTGACCGACAACCACTGCGTCTTCCACCTCAGCCCCTACCTGCTCGACATGGCGCCCTTGCAGAAGGAGGGCCGCCACCTGATGGACTGCTTGGCTTGGCGCCCGGAACTCGGTTCGTCGATCTGGATCTGTGACCGTCAGGACGGCCGACTACGCCACCAGGTCCCGGTCGGCAACGGCTACTGCTTGCATTTGATTCACTGCCACGAACGGGATGGGCACCTCCACGCCGACATCATCGAGATGGCAGAGCCGGTCTACGACCAGTACCAGGTGCCGGAGCTTTTCCCAGACGTGCGGAAGGCCGCGATCAAGCGCTACTCGATCGATCTCCAATCCGGCCGCCTGATCTACGAGACGACTATGGCCTCGAACCTCATGTGCGACTTCCCAGCCCTGGACCCCCGCACCGGCCTGTCGGACTACGACAGCCTTTGGACACTCGGCCTCGGCGCTACTGACAAACCCGGCCGGAAGTTCTTCAATTGCCTGCTGCGCCACGACTGGCGCCAGCTCGGCTTGGTGGATCGCTACGACGCGCCGACCGGTTGCTACCTGGGCGGAGAACCCGTCTTCCTGCCGGACCCTGACCGGCCGGGAGAGGGCTATACCCTGTGCCAGCAGTTCGATGCAGGTGAAGGCGTGATGGAGTTCCTGCTCTTCAACGCCTACGACCTGGCTCCCGGACCGGTCGCCAGATTGCAGCTCGACGAACCGATTCACCTCGGTTTCCATGCGTTCTGGAACCCAGAACGAGACTAGGGGCCACCACCGGGCTAGCCCGTCAAGCCGCCCGCGACCGGCCGTCGACGGAAAACCGACCGTGGCGCAGGAAGTGCGTCGCTTCCGCCGCGACACGTGGGGCATTCATCATGAAGCTGTGGGTATGCGGCAGAACCAGGTGGTCCGCCAGACCGGGAAGGCGCGTGCCGTCGACCGTCACCGTGCCGTCGTGATCCTCGTCCAAAAGCCAACCGCCGACGGGATTGATCCACCGATTGCCGGCGATCACACCGGTCTCGGCGCGCAACGCCTCGAGACGGCTGGGCACACTGTCACTCGCCGTGCCGAGCTGCGTGGCGAGCTCGCCGAAGGCAAGTCGGAAAACCCTGAAGTGCCCGATCGAGTCCACGATCGGAGTCCCCTGATTCGGCGGCGCCATCATGACCATCCGATCCCTGCCCTCAGGCCGAAATCGGGCAAGGTAAGACCGGGCCACCAGACCACCCAGAGAATAGGTGACCCAATTCAAGCCCTCACTCTCGGCCAGGCGCCGACGGTCCACTGCCTGGCGGAGCGCTTGGACCGCCTCATCCAACGACTCAGGGCGCGACGGATAGGACAGGTTGTGCACCCGGAACCCAGCCTTGGCCAGCCGCCGACCCAGCAAAGCCATCGACCACGGCCCACGGGCCAGCCCGTGCAACAGCACGACATCAGCAGGGGTGTGGGACGGCGGGGCCATGCGATTCACTACGCTCCCATCAGGCCGATCGTTTCGCCGTCCTTCAGATCCATCACTTCGGCCTGCGGCTCGACCGGCAAGCCGGGCATGCGCATGACGTCGCCCAACAACGGGATGACGAATCCCGCTCCAGCCGAGAGCTCGACCGAGCGCACCGTGACGTCGAATCCCTCCGGACGACCCGCGACGCGTGGATCATCGGTCAACGAAGTGGGCGCCTTGGCGATGCAGACCGGCAGTTCACCGTAGCCGAGAGCGGTGAGGCGCTTGATCTGGATCTGCGCCAACTTTGACAGCACCACCTCGGAGGCTCCGTACATCGTTCTGGCGACCTTCTCGATCTTCGTCGCTATCGGCTCGGTCCACTCGTAGAGTGGCTTGAAACGAGACGGGTGCTTTTCGTGGTGTTCAACGAGCACGCGCGCCAAGTCCATCGCGCCCTCGCCTCCCTCTTCGAAGTGATTCGACACGGCGAAGGGCACCTTCTCTTCGACGCAGGCTTGGCGTACTACGTCGATCTCCTCGTCGGTATCGCTGTGGAAGCGATTGAGCACGACGATGGGGATCTCGCCGAAGGCCTCGATGTTCTGGATGTGTTTGTGGAGGTTCGGCAAGCCCTTGTTGACCGCCTTGGGGTTCGATTTGCCCAGGTTGCGCTTGATCACTCCACCATGCCGCTTCAGGGCCCGGATGGTCGCTACAAGGACCACGGCCGCCGTATCGAGCCCCGCCGACTGGCACTTGATGTCGAAGAACTTCTCCGCTCCCAGGTCGAAGCCAAAGCCAGCCTCGGTCACCACCCAGTCGGCATGAGACAGCGCCATCTTGGTCGCGAGGACAGAGTTGCAACCGTGCGCGATGTTGGCGAACGGGCCACCGTGGATGAAGGTCGGGACGCCTTCGATCGATTGCACCAGGTTGGGCATCAAGGCATCCCGCAACAGCACCATCATGGCGCCCACCGCCTTGAGATCGGAGGCCAACACGGGTTCATCGTCGTAGGTGAAACCGACCAGGATGCGACTCAACCGACGGCGCAGGTCCTCCTCGCCTTCGGCGAGGCAGAGAATCGCCATGATCTCTGAGGCCGGAGTGATATCGAAGCCTGTTTCGCGCGGCACTCCCTCGAGCTTGCCGCCCATCCCGACCATGGTGTGGCGCAAAGCCCGATCGTTGAGATCGACCACCCGGCGCCAAAGCACTCGGCGCGGATCGATCAGGGGCGCCTTGCGTTGGTAGATGTGGTTATCGAGCATCGCGGCCAGCAGGTTGTTTGCGCTGGTAATAGCGTGGAAGTCACCGGTGAAGTGAAGGTTGATGTCCACCGTGGGAACGACGATCGACTTGCCACCTCCGGTGGCGCCGCCCTTCTTGCCAAAGGTCGGACCGAGCGAAGGTTCGCGCAGGGCGAGACATACCTTCTCGCCGATCTTGGCCAGGCCCTGGGCGAGACCGATCGATGTCGTCGTCTTGCCCTCACCAGCGCTGGTCGGAGTGATCGCCGACACGAGGACCAGTCGACCCTTCGGGCGGCCGTTGTCGGCCGCGGCAAGACGCACCTTCGCCTTGTCGCTCCCGTACGGCACGAGATTTTCATCGGCGATTCCCAGATCGCGCGCAACTTCAGTGATGGGTCGTGGACTCAATTGACTCTCCTTTTCGGACGGTTTGCGCGTTCGGGCGCTCCGCACTCGGCCCTTGATAATACGCTGTAGAGACCCACGCACCAGGGCACGTCCAGTTCGTCGGTCAATCTCTCACGAGTCCGCGTGGCCGCTGGCCCCCCGGGGGGTAGACTCGCTCTCGATGAACGATCCCGGCAGTGCGAGAGGCTTGCTACAAGTCGAGGAGCTGAAAACCGCCTTCCGCGGCGGCGACTCGGCGGCGGTCGATGGCGTGAGTTTCGCGATCGGCGCGGGAATGACTCTCGGCCTGGTCGGCGAGTCGGGGTCGGGCAAGTCGGTCACTTCGCTCTCCGTCCTGGGACTGCTTCCGGACACGGCGGACATCGTCGACGGCCGCATCTCCTACCTCGGTCGCGACCTCGTCCGCATGCCCAAGCGCGACCTGCGGGCCGTCCGTGGAGCCGAGATCTCGATGATTTTTCAGGAGCCCGGGACGGCGCTCAACCCGGTGTTCAAAGTCGGCTCCCAGGTGGCAGAGACCCTGCGCCTGCATCAGCGGCTGAGCCGCCGAGAAGCTCGCGACCGAGTGATCGAGCTCTTTCGAGAGGTCGGCATGCCCGAGCCGGCGCAGAGAATTCACAGCTACCCTCATGAGCTTTCGGGCGGTCAGAAGCAGCGCGTAATGATCGCCATGGCCCTCGCCTGCGGCCCGCGGCTCCTGATCGCCGACGAGCCGACGACCGCACTCGACGTGACGATCCAGGCGCAGATTCTGGACCTCTTGCGCTCCCTGCGAGATGAGCGCGGCATGGCCATGCTGTTCATCACCCACGACCTCGGCGTGATCGCCGAGATCGCCGACGAGGTGGCGGTGATGCACCGCGGGAAGCTGGTCGAACAGGGCGACGTGCTGTCGATCTTCGAACGGCCTCAGCACGCTTACACTCGGGGGCTCCTGGCCTGCCGACCGCGGCTCGACCGTACCTTTCACCGCTTGCCGACTGTCGAGGATTTCCTCGCCGGCATGCCCGAGCCGACGGTCGAGCTACTGAGCGGAGCGCAGGGCCCACTCCTCCACCCAGGAGCCAAGCCCGGCCCTGATTCCGCAGCCCGTTGGGTGGAGGCCGCCGAACGGCCGCTGCTGCAGGTGAAGAACCTGTCGGTGCACTTCCGCCAACGCGGTAGTTGGTGGGGTGGTGGAGCGGGAGAAATCAAAGCGGTGGACGAGGTCAGCTTTGATCTCTACCGCGGCCAGACCCTCGGCCTTGTGGGCGAGTCGGGCTGCGGCAAGACGACAACCGGCCGCGCCATTTTGAGATTGACCGAGCTGACCTCCGGCGAGGTTCTCTTCGACGGACTCGACCTCGCCATCCCCCGGGGCCGAGAGTTGCGCCGGCTCCGGCGCCGTTTTCAGCTCGTGTTTCAGGACCCCTATGCCTCACTGAACCCACGCCTGCGAGTCGAGGCACTCGTCACCGAGCCGATGAAGGTCCATGGCATCGGGAGCAACAATGAACAACGGCGAGACCGCGCGGCGGAGCTGCTGAATGAGGTGGGACTGGAGACCGACCACTTGTCACGCTACCCCCATGAATTCTCGGGCGGGCAGCGACAACGGATCGCTATTGCCCGCGCCCTGGCGGTGGACCCCGAATTGTTGATCTGCGACGAGTGTGTCTCGGCGCTCGATGTCTCGGTTCAGGCGCAGGTGCTCAATCTGCTCAAGGACCTGCAGGATGCCCGCGGCCTGACTTATCTCTTCATCAGCCACGACCTTTCGGTCGTGAAGTTCATGGCCGACATGATCGCCGTCATGCGCCAGGGTCGGATCGTCGAATTCAGGGCGGCCGAGGCGGTCTACTCCTCACCTCGAGAGGACTACACCCGCGACCTGATTGCTGCCGTGCCCGACGACTCCCTGGAGTCGATCCGGCACCGCGTTGCGACTCGCAAGACAAGTCGTGAAGCATAGGACGCCACGAGAGCCGCACTGTTGACCTCCGTTCCCCTTCGGGCCAGAATATCCCCTGCGAGTTCGCCACCTGTGACTTTGGCGTAACATCGCGCTCGACTCCAGCTTCCCAACCACATAATTCTCGACCGCTAGAGTTAGGACGATGCACTTCGGCCCGGCCTCATGGAGCCCTCGCGCACAGGCTTGTGAAACTTTTCACAAGCCCAGTTACACGCTTCATTCCGACGCCCCGGCCTAACGGGAGATTCCCCAAACATGGCACTGCACAAGATTCGCCGCGGCCTCGATCTGCCGATAACCGGAGGTCCGCAAGGCTCCCCCGAGGACGGAGGTCAGGTCTCGCGCGTGGCAATCATGGCCGCCGACTACGTCGGCCTCAAGCCCACCATGCACGTCAAGGTCGGCGACGCAGTGACTCGCGGCCAACTGCTCTTCGAGGACAAGAAGACGCCCGGCGTGCGCTATACGGCGATCGGCGATGGCAAGCTCGCCGCGATCCATCGGGGCGAACGCCGCGCCCTCCAATCGGTCGTGATCGAACTAGCCTCCGCTGAGCGTGGCGGCCGCAGCGGCGACTCGCGGTTCAAGAGCTTCACCGGTCAGCATCCCAACTCCATGACCCGCGAACAGGTGCGGGCACTCCTGCTGGAGTCCGGCCAGTGGGTCGCTCTGCGCCAGCGCCCCTTCAGTCGCGTACCCGCGCCCGCGAACGAGGCGGCGGCGATCTTCGTCACCGCGATCGACACCAATCCCCTGGCACCGGACCCAGCCTTCAGCCTGGCCGAGCGGGGCGGCGACTTTGAGCGCGGCCTCACGGCGCTGGGCAAACTGACCGACGGCCCCGTCTATGTCTGCACCGCGCCAGGCATCGACATACAACTTCCAGCGCAGGGCGACTTTCGTCATGAGCAGTTCGCCGGGCCGCATCCCGCAGGTACCGCCGGGCTTCACATTCACCGCCTCGCTCCGGTTAGCCGCACGCGCACTGTCTGGTGGATCGGGTACCAGGAGACGCTCGCCATCGGCAAGCTCTTCGAGAGCGGCAACCTCGATGTCGGTCGCCTGGTCTCGCTGGCCGGACCGGCAGTGGCAAAGCCCCGCGTCGTAAGAACCCGCCTTGGCGCCAGCCTCGGTGACCTTACGACCGGCGAGCTGAACGAGGGCGAAAATCGTGTGATCTCCGGCTCGGCGGTCTTCGGCCGGGCCGCCAGCGGCGACGTCTTCGGTTACCTCGGGCGTCACCACAATCAGGTCACGGCGCTCGCCGAAGGGCGGGCCCGGGAGTTCATGGGCTGGCTTGCGCCCGGGCTCGGGACCCATTCGGTGAGTCGCAACTTCCTGTCGTCGCTCCTGCGCAGCAAGAAGTTCGACTTCACCACCACGAAGAATGGCTCCGATCGGGCGATCGTACCCATCGGGCTCTACGAGAAGGTCTTCCCCTTCGACATGGCGCCGTCGTATCTGCTGCGAACCCTCGCGGCCGGTGACTTGGAATACGCCGAGGAGCTCGGGGCACTGGAGCTCGATGAAGAGGACCTCGCGCTGTGTTCGTACGCCTGCCCCGGCAAGCAGGACTACGGCCGCTATCTGCGCGATCTTCTGACGACAATCGAGAAGGAAGGCTGATGAAGGCCCTACGCAGACTGCTCGACCACCAGGCCAAGCACTTCGAGCCCGGCGGCAAGCTACACAAGTTCCACGCCGCCTACGAGGCGGTCGACACCATCCTCTACACCCCGGGGACGGTGACCCAAGGCACAACCCACGTGCGCGACGGACTCGACCTGAAGCGCATGATGATGACCGTCGTCGTGGCGCTCGTACCGGCCATATTCATGGCGATGTACAACACCGGCCTGCAGGCTCACCGCGCGATAGAAGCCGGCGCCCTGCCCTTGGCGAACTGGCAGACGTCAGCCATGGAAGCCTTGGGCCTGGCGTTCGACTCGGGCGACCTCCTGGCCTGCATCGCTCACGGCGCCTTCTATTACCTGCCGATCCTGCTGGTGACTTTCGTCGCCGGTGGCACCGCAGAAGCCGTCTTCGCCATCGTCCGCAAACACGAGATCAATGAAGGCTTCCTAGTAACCGGCATGCTTCTTCCGCTCACGCTGCCGGCCACGACGCCACTCTGGCAAGTCGCGCTCGGAATTTTCTTCGGCACGGTCGTCGGCAAAGAGGTCTTCGGCGGCACCGGGATGAACATCCTCAATCCCGCCCTGACGGCCCGGGCATTCCTCTTCTTTGCCTACCCGGCCCAGATGTCCGGTGACAACGTGTGGGTCGCGGCCCAAACGAGCCCCGATGGCGTCAGCGGCGCCACCTGGCTGGCGCGCGCGGCGGTCGATGGCGAACCGGCGCTGACCGAAGGCGTAGCCTGGCGCGACGCTTTTCTCGGCCTCGTGCCTGGCTCGATGGGCGAGACCTCGGCCCTGGCCTGCCTGATCGGTGCGGCCGTCCTGATCATCACCGGCATCGGTTCCTGGCGCATCATGGCGAGCGTCGTGGCGGGCAGTTATGCGACGACTTTGTTGCTCAACAACCTGGGCTCCGAGACCAACGCCCTGCTGGCGATCCCCTTTCACTGGCAGGTGGTCCTCGGTGGCTGGGCCTTCGGACTGGTCTTCATGGCCACCGACCCGGTATCGGCGGCTCACACCAATCGCGGCAAATGGATCTACGGCTTCCTTGTCGGGGTGATGGCAATTCTCATCCGCGTCGTCAATCCGGCCTATCCGGAGGGCATGATGCTGGCGATTCTCTTCATGAACGTCTTCGCCTCGACGATCGATCACTTCATCATCCGAGCCAACGTGCGCAGGAGGCGCGCTCGCTATGCGTCATAACGTCCCGTACACCCTTCTCTTCTCGGCCGCCTTGTGCGTGGTCTGCGCCATCATGGTCTCGGCCTCGGCGGTCTCCTTGAAAGACCTGCAGGAGGCCAACAAGGCGCTCGACCGCAAGATCAACGTGCTCGAAGCTGCGGGTCTGATCGAGGCTGATGCCAAAGTCTCGGCCGCCGAGGTCGAGGGCCTCTTCGGCACCTTCGAGGCAGTCTTCGTCGATCTGGCAACCGGTAAGGAGCTCGAGGGCGGTGACACCGAGACCTACGACCAACAGAGGGCGAAGAAGAACCCTGCCACCAGTAGCGAAGTGCCCACCAACCTCTCGCGGGTCAGCCGCATCCCGAACAAAGCCGTGGTCTACAAGGTGCTCGACGATGCCGGGGTCGTCAAGACACTGATCCTTCCGATCGAGGGCTACGGCCTGTGGGGCACGCTCTACGGCTTCCTGGCCCTCGAGGCCGATACCAGCACCGTCGTCGGCTTGACCTACTACGAGCACAAGGAGACGCCGGGGCTTGGCGGCGAGATCGAGAACCCACGCTGGAAGAGACTCTGGCCGGGACGGAAGGTCTACGACGAGGACTGGCAGACGGCGCTCGAGGTGATCAAGGGAAATGCCGGTCCTGCAACAGCCGACCCCTACCGGGTTGATGGTCTCTCCGGCGCCACCATCACCAGTCGCGGGGTGACCAACATGATCGACTTTTGGATGGGAGACCGAGCTTTCGGCCCCTATCTGGAGAGCTTGCGACGCGAAAGGAGCGCCGCCTGATGGCCGAGAAGAGTTCGCGGGTTCTGATTGACCCGCTGTTCAGCAACAACCCGATCGCGCTCCAGGTGCTGGGCATCTGCTCCGCTCTTGCGGTCACGACCAAGCTCGAGACGTCGCTCGTCATGTGCGGTGCGGTGATCGCGGTGATCGCGGGCTCGAACCTCTCGGTCAGCCTGCTGCGCAACCACATTCCGGCCAGCATCCGCATCATCGTCCAGTTGACGATCATCGCCTCGTTCGTGATCGTCGCCGACCAGATTCTCAAGGCCTACCTGTTCGAGGTCAGCAAACAGCTCTCGGTCTTCGTCGGCTTGATCATCACCAACTGCATCATCATGGGTCGCGCCGAAGGCTTCGCTATGCAGAACCCGCCGATGAAGAGCTTGCTCGACGGCATCGGCAACGGCCTGGGCTATTCGCTGGTACTCCTGGTGGTCGGCTTCTTCCGTGAGCTCTTGGGCTCGGGCAAGCTCTTTGGCCAGGTGGTTCTGCCACTCGTGACCGAAGGTGGTTGGTACACGCCCAACGGCCTCATGTTGCTCTCCCCCGGGGCGTTCTTCCTGATCGCCTTTCTGATCTGGGGATTGAGAACCTGGAAGCCGGAACAGGCGGAGGAAGACTGATGGAGCACTACCTCAATCTCGCCATCAAGGCGATCTTCATCGAGAACATGGCGCTGGCCTTCTTTCTCGGCATGTGCACCTTCATCGCCTGCTCAAAGAAGGTGGAGACGGCGATCGGCCTCGGTGCCGCGGTGATTTTCGTGATGACGGTCACGGTGCCGCTGAACAACCTGGTCTACACCTTCCTGCTCAAGGAGGGGGCCCTCTCCTGGCTCAGCGAGAGTCTGGGTGGCTACGACCTGTCGTTTCTCGGCCTGTTGTCCTACATCGGCAGCATCGCGGCAGCCGTGCAGATCGTCGAGATGGCGCTCGATCGCTATGCCCCGGCGCTGTACAACACCCTCGGCGTGTTCCTGCCGCTGATCGCGGTCAACTGCGCGATCCTCGGCGCTTCCCTCTTCATGGTCGAGCGCGAGTACAACCTGGCCGAGAGCGCGGTCTTCGGCTTTGGCTCGGGTCTGGGTTGGGCACTGGCCATCCTGGCCCTCGCCTCGACCCGCGAGCGCATGCGCTACAGCAACGTACCCGCGGGCCTGCGCGGCCTGGGAATGACCTTCCTGCTCACGGGCCTTCTGGCCATCGCCTTCCTCGCCTTCTCGGGCATCCAACTCTAATGTCCCGTACGGCAAATTCACTGCCCACCTCGCCGGTTCCGAGCTTCCCTGGCAGCGTTGCTCCTCCTCGAACTAGACCTGCTAGTCCTTCGTCGTCGCGCCTCGCCAGGCAAACTCAGCCCTCGACGACGTGGGCAGCGAAACTGCCGCACGAGACATTGGGACGGCGTAGCTCATGACAACGATCGGTCTCGGAGTTTTGATGTTCACGGCGGTGATCGTCTCCCTGGTGGGAGTCGTGCTGCTGGCCAAGCGCAGCCTGGTGCAATCGGGCGACGCAACTATCGCGATCAACGACAATCCGGATCTGTCGATGACGATCCAGACAGGCGGCACCCTCCTGAGCGCGCTTGCAGGCGAGGGAATCTTTGTCCCTTCGGCCTGCGGCGGTAAGGGCAGCTGTGGCGTCTGCAAGGTCGATGTGATCGCCGGCGGCGGCGCCATGCTCCCGACGGAAACAGGCTGGATCAGCCGTGGTGAGGCCCGAGAAGGCTGCCGGCTGTCTTGCCAGGTCAAGGTCAAGGGCGACATGTCGCTACGCATGCCGGCCGAGATCTTCGACGTCAAACGCTGGACCTGCAAAGTGCGCTCGAACCACAACGTCGCGACCTTCATCAAGGAGTTGGTGCTGGAGCTGCCGGCAGGCGAGTCCGTGCCCTTCAGGGCCGGGGGCTACATTCAGATCGAGTGCCCGCCGCATGTCGCCAAATACTCGGACTACGAGGTCGAGGACGAGTACCGCGAGGATTGGGACAAGTTCAACCTCTGGCGGTACGTCTCGACGGTCGACGAGAAGGTGCAGCGTGCGTACTCGATGGCCAACTACCCAGAAGAACGCGGCATCATCATGCTCAACGTCCGCATCGCATCGCCGCCGCCGCGCGCGCCGGAAGGTACGCCTCCCGGCGCCATGTCCTCCTACATCTTCAACCTCAAGCCCGGCGACGAGTGCGTGATCTCCGGCCCCTTCGGCGAGTTCTTCGCCAAGGACACCAAGGCGGAGATGATTTTCATCGGCGGCGGCGCCGGCATGGCGCCGATGCGGTCACACATCTTCGACCAATTCCGCCGCGTTCACACCGATCGCAAGGTCAGCTTCTGGTACGGCGCTCGCAGCCTGCGTGAAGGCTTCTACGGCGACCAGTTCGACGAGATCGCCGCCTCCAACGACAACTTCGACTGGCACCTGGCACTGTCCGACCCCCAGCCCGAAGACGAGTGGGACGGCCTGACCGGCTTCATCCACAATGTCCTCTACGAGCAGTACCTGAAGGACCATCCGGCGCCCGAGGACTGCGAGTACTACATCTGCGGCCCGCCGCTGATGCTCAAGGCGTGCCGCGAGATGCTCGACAACCTCGGCGTCGAACGCGAAAACGTGCTTTACGACGACTTCGGCGGCTAGCAGCCCATGGCAGAAGCCGTCTGGGCCGTGCAGCAAGGGATTGGGGTGCGGATGCAAGGCCCGCCATTACGTTCGTCGCCGACGCCTTGCAACTCGACCCACGGCGCTCGCAATGCCCCCCGCACGACTTCTGCCACGGTCTGCTAGCTGATGCCGCCAACAACTCGGCATCTCGAAAGGCCCGCGTCCAACGGCGTGGGCCTTTTGATTTCGGCCCTGGTCCTGGTGGTGTCGGCGTCCTGCCACCAACCTCGGGATTCCGCTCTCACGATGTTCTCGGGCGACGTGATGGGGACCGGGTTCAACGTCCGGCTGTTGGCGCCCGGCCGCGACGAGCAGGGCCGACAGGAGCTCGAGAACGCGGTCAACTCGGAGCTCTCCGCGGTAGACGACCTCATGACGACCTACCGTGACTCGGAGGTCACGCGCTTCAATCGTTGGCAGTCGCTGGAGGCCTTTGCGGTGTCCGAGGCCACGGCTCAGGTCGTGGCGTTGGCGCTCGACCTGGCGATCGCTACCGAGGGCGCCCTCGACATCACGATCGCGCCCCTGGTCGAGGCGCTGGGCTTCGGCGCCGCGAGTCCACCAGGCCCGATCTCCACCGCCGACCTCGAGGCCCTGCGCGGTCAAGTCGGCTACTTCCGTCTGTCGATCGACCCCGAAGGCAGACTGCTCAAAGGGACTCCGGAGCTCCAGATCGACCTCTCAGCCGTGGCCAAAGGCTTCGCGGTAGATCGAGCTGCAGCCGCCCTCGAACACCTCGCCATCGACGACTACCTGATCGAAGTCGGTGGCGAGATCAGGGCCAAGGGTGTCAATGAAGAGGGTGTGCCTTGGCGCGTCGGCATCGAACGCCCCTCGTACGCCGGCACACGCCGGACGCAACGCGTCCTGGCCCTGAGGAACCTCGCCCTAGCCACCAGCGGCGACTACCGGAACTACCGGGAAGTCGACGGGCAGCGACTGAGCCATCTGATCGACCCGCGCAGCGGGGCATCGATCGACCACCGTGTCGCCTCTGCCACCGTTGTTCACCCCGATTGCGCCACCGCCGACGGACTCGCCACCGCCATGATGGTCCTCGGTGAGTCGGGACTCGAGCTGGCCGAGGCGCGGGGCTGGGCGGTCCTCATGATCGCTCGCGACGGTGATCGTTTCGTCGAACTCCACACGACGGCCTTCCGCCGACTGGTAGAATCCGCTGACCGAGAGGGCACGTAAACAGTTACAGGCGTCAGTTCACGAAATGGCACTCTTTCTACTCACAGTCGCATCTCTTGCATTCATCATGCTCATCATGTCGGTGGGCGTGATCTTCAGTGGCCGTTGTTTGCGCGGCTCGTGCGGCGGTGCCGCGGTGCTCGACAGCGCCGGCGAGCCCATCACCTGCGCGACCTGTCCCAACCGAGACAAACTGCGCGCCGAGGCCGCCCTTCGGACCTCGCCACTCGAGATCCTCAGCGAGGAGAGCCCGGGGTGACCGAGCTGGCGTTGCCCACTGCCCGTAACTGGATGCGCCCCCCGGCGGTGACCCTCGCTCCGTCCGACGAGCTCTTCTCCGCCATCGACCGTCTGCTCGCGGCACGGGTCGCCACGGCAATGGTGCTCGACAGCGACCAGCTGGTCGGCATCTTCACCGAGAAGGACGCCGTCCGCGCCCTCTCGCGACTGCTATACGAAGAGTCGGGTGGCGGTACGGTGAGAGATCACATGTCTACGTCTTACAGCACCTGCACGCCCGACATGGACTTCTTTCGCGTCGGCGAGATCTTCCTCGGCTGCAATTTCCCCAGCTTGCCAGTGCTCGAAGGTGGACGGCTGGTCGGCGTGATAGAACGCCGTGCGCTCGTCGCCAGCGTCAACGACTATCGATTGCGACTCGACCAGGCTCGGGGCGCCGAGGCGGCACGTGCCGCCGGCCGGCAAGCCGACCGTCCGCGCGGCATCGAAGCGAGCCAGCAGGCAGCGGCCCACACGACCCGTGATCAACTGGTCCGGCTGTTCAGCCGACGTCAGAACTAGGCCGCCTCAATGCGGTGCTCCTCTGCAGCGCTCGCAATTGGCTTATCGCTTGTCTGGGGAGCCGTCGACCGGGCTTCAGCCGAGCCCGTTGCCACTAGTGGGAAGCGCCAGGAGCCGTTCATGCGCGGCGTCGTGGTCTCGTGCCCTCGAGCCGGACAGATATGGGGCACAGATGAAATGAGCGAGGCGCTGACCGACATCCGCTCACTGGGTGCGAACTCGATCGCAATCCACCCCTACGCGTGGGTTGGCAAGGACGGAGAGGTCCGCCATCGGCCCGCTGCAGGGACGGGATATCTAGACGATGCCGTCCGGCGGATGCGCGATGCCGGGACGCGGATTTTCTGGAAGCCCCACCTGGGCTACTGGGGCAGCTTCGATTGGCGCGGCTCGATCGACTTCGGCGAGAACGAGGCCGCCTGGCAGCGCTTCTTCACCGGCTACCGGGAGTTCATCGTCGATCAGGCGACCCTCGCCGAGCGCCACAAGGTAGAGCTCTTCTCGGTCGGCATCGAGTATGAGAGGACGATGCACCGCGAGAGCGACTGGCGCGCCATTATCGACGCCGTGCGCGCTGCCTACAGCGGCCCGATCACTTATGCCGCCAATTGGGACGGGCTCTCTCGAGTGCCTTTCTGGGATGCCCTCGACGTGATCGGAGTGCACGGCTATTTCCCGCTTTCCTCCGAGGCCAAGCCCGATCGCGCCGCTCTACTCGCCGGCTGGGACGGGCACCTGGTCGAACTGGGCAGCTTGGCCCGACGTTTGGGCAAGCCCGTCGTCTTCGCCGAGATCGGCTACAACCGCGCGTCAGATGCGGCGAGCCGCCCCTGGCAACACGGCACTGAAGACACGGTCGCCAACCGTGAACTGCGCGGCCTCCTGATGGAAGTAGCTCTCGAGCGCGTCGAGCTCGAACCCTACGTCGTCGGCATGTTTTGGTGGAAATGGATGCCCGGCCGCCGCAGCGGGCGAGATTTCTCGCTCAAGGAGGAGGAGGCGCGCGCGGCCCTGGGGCGCCACTGGGCAGAGCCGCCCTTCGAGAGGCTCGAAGTCACCTCGAACTAGCTTCGTCCTCCTCTTCCGCCGGGACCACTCGCCAGCGCGGGGCAAGGCCGTTGACCAGCCCGATACAGAACCCGTATCGAAACGGGGTCGTGTACACGAAGAGTGCGATGGCCAGCCCAAAGATGACCACCAAGCTCCATGTAGTGGGAGGGCCCACTTGAAAGTAGACGACGCCGATCAAGCCCAGGACGAAGATTCGGTCGACCACCACGAGGAAGGCCCACGGATCCCCTTGATCCTCTAGAAGAGTCGTCCCACACTCGTCGCATGATTCTCTGAGCCCAAGCCAGCCCTCGAACAATCGGCCGCGGCCGCAAAGCGGGCAGAGCCGCCGTGCGCCGCGCCACGCACAGCGAAGGAGTCCGCGGGGCTCGTCCTTGGTCAGACCAGCCCCCGCCGCCGAGCGCGCCGCAGGATCTCTGCCCCCAAGCGACTGTACGCCAGTGCTCCCGGCGCCCAACTCTCGAAGTTGAAGATCGTGCGGCCGTACTCTGGCGCCTCGGCCAAGCGGACGTTGATCGGGATCTCGGTCCGAAAAACAGCGCCGCCGTAGCGCTGCCGCGCCGCCCTGGAGACCTCTTCGGTGATCTTCGTCCGGTGGTCGATCATGGTCAGTAGAACACCGAGCAAGTCTGCGCGCGGCGCCAGACCGCTCTCCAGAGCTCCCAGGCCGGCGAAGAAGCGTTCCAGAGCCTCCAGGGCGAGAAACTGAGGCGACATCGGCACGACGAATGCCGTCGCCGCCCCCAGGCCGACCAAGGACAACATCCCGAGGCCGGGGGGACAGTCCACAATGATGAAGTCATAGCGTCGCCGGATCGGCGCGAGAGCCCTGTGGAGCAATGCGGTCGGGTCCTTCTTGCGCCCGAGACTCAGCTGGGCGTTGGCCAACTCCAGCCCGCCTGCCGTCACGTCGAGACCTGGGACCAGGGTCTCCCAGAGAGCTCCGGCCAGTGGCCGTCCTTCGATCAGAGTGTCGGTCAGCGAGGGACCCTCAGAGTCGTAGGGAACGCCGAGCGAGTAGGCCGCCGAGCCCTGTGGATCGAGGTCGACCAGCAGGACGCGTAGCTCGCTGCGTGCGAGAGCAGCAGCCAGGTTAACGGCACTAGTGGTCTTCCCCACTCCGCCCTTGACGTTGGTGAAAGCGAGAATCATCGACGGCCTCCGATCGAGGTCACTATATCCAGTGGCCATCTCTCCGAGCTTGCCCGGTTCGAGACCCGGGACAGTCGCCATCAAATATAGTGCGGCCCTGCCTAGGAGGATCGGAAATGAAAATCACCGTACTGACGGCCCTGATCGGTCTCTACGCATCAATCGCTCCGGCTCAACCGGTCGAGCACCTCGGAAGCCGCGACATCTTCGAGCTCGAATGGGCTTCGGACCCTAGAATCTCCCCAGATGGCACCCGAGTCGCTTATGTCCGCAACAGCATGGACATCATGCGCGACCAACGACACGGCGAAATCTGGGTGGTCGACTTCGACGGCGGCAACCACCGCCCCTTGATCACGGGGTCGGAGAGTTACCGATCTCCTCGCTGGTCTCCAAATGGCGACCGACTGCTCTATGTGTCGTCGACCGGCGGGCCGTCTCAGCTCCATTTGCGCTGGATGGACACTGGGCAGAGCGCACGTATCTCTCACTTGGAAAAGAGCCCTAGCGGCATTCAATGGTCGCCCGACGGGCGCTCGATCGCCTTCTCGATGTCGGTGCCCTACGAGACCCCGGCGATGGCCACGCTACCGTCCAAACCCGAGGGCGCCGAATGGGCCGACCCGCCACGGGTCATCGACCGGCTGATCTACCGTGCTGACGGCGCGGGCTACACCGAAGCCGGCTACGAGCAGATCTTTCTCCTGCCGGCCGAAGGCGGCACGGCGCGGCAGCTAACCCACGGCGAGTTCAACCACGGGGCACCGCTCTCTTGGGCCCCGGACGGCAAGCACCTCGTCTTTTCCGCCAACCGCCGAGAGGACTGGGAGTTCGAGGTCAACGACTCCGAGGTCTACGAACTCGACATAGCCGACGGCAGCCTACGAGCCCTCACCGACCGCCGAGGCCCTGACTTTGACCCGGTGGTCTCGCCCGACGGGAGTCGAGTGGCCTACCTGGGGTTCGACGATCGATACCAGGGCTACCAGGTGACGCGGCTCTACGTGATGGAACGGGACGGCAGCGACGTTCGGGCCATCACCCCGAATCTCGACCGCAGCATCGATCGGGCCACCTGGTCTCCCGAGGGCGACCGACTGTGGGTTTCCTACGCGGAGCATGGAGACACGAAGATCGCCCGAGTCGATCTCACGGGCAAGGTCCGGATCGTCGCCGAGAACGTCGGCGGCCTCTCGCTCGGCCGCCCTTATAGCGGCAGTGCCTTCGATACCTCCGGGGCGAGGCTGGTCTACACCGCTACGACGGCCGGCCACCCGGCCGACCTCGTGAGCGTGGAGTTTGGCACTCGCCGCCCGACCCGAAGACTGACCCAGCTCAACGCTGACCTCTTTGCGGGCAAGGAGCTGGCGACGGTCGAAGAGTTGTGGACCAAGTCCACTTTCGACGACCGGCCGGTCCAGGCCTGGGTCGCCAAACCGCCGGGCTTCGACCCGAGCCGGAAGTACCCGCTGATCCTCGAGATCCACGGCGGACCCTTTGCCAATTACGGTCCGCGTTTTGCCGCCGAGATCCAACTCTTCGCGGCGGCCGGCTATGTCGTGCTCTACGTCAACCCGCGGGGCAGCACGAGCTACGGCGCCGAGTTCGGCAATCTGATTCACCACAACTACCCGGGTGAGGACTACGACGACCTGATGTCGGCTGTCGATGCCGTGATCGATCAGGGCTCAGTCGACCCAGAGCGCCTGTTCGTCACCGGCGGCAGCGGCGGCGGTGTTCTAACCGCGTGGATCGTCGGCAAGACCGATCGCTTCAAGGCTGCCGTCTCGGCCAAACCGGTGATCAACTGGACGAGCTTCGTCTTCACCGCCGACGCCTACAATTTCTTCTACCGCTACTGGTTCCCGGGCATGCCCTGGGACCATCCCGAGCAGTATTGGCAGCGCTCACCGCTGTCCTTGGCCGGCAATGTCACGACCCCGACCATGCTGCTCACCGGCGAGGTCGACTACCGCACTCCGATCTCGGAGTCAGAACAGTTCTACCAAGCGCTCAAGCTCCAACGGGTCGATACCGCCCTGGTCCGCATCCCCGACGCCTCCCACGGCATCGCCCGGCGACCGAGCCAGCTCATCGCCAAGGTGGAACACATCTTGGCTTGGTTCGCCCGCTACGACGCCGCGGCCCGGCCGTCAGAGACGGAGTGAGGGGCCCGTCCGCTCCAGGGGTGACAGAGCGACTCGCCCAACTCGGCTTCCGGTTTCCCGACCTGACTCTCGACAGAGTCCAGACCCGTTCCACCCTTCGGAGCCGCGGGGACGTCTAGCCTGCGCCGTCAGTCCCGACGGCAGCGAGACCCGGCACGGAGTAGCTGGACCCGAGCCAACGAGCGCGATCGCTACGGCGTCAGGTGGTCCGGCGCAACTTTCCGCCACAGGCGGCGTAGGTCAATGCATGAGGGGCAAGGCCCCATTCTCCCGAGGGGATCGCCATGGACAACTACAACGCCAAAACTACATCACCTATCGCCAGGGTCTTCGAGGTTTTCGTGAAGCCTCGTAGCTATGCCAGCGCTTTCTATTCCCTGATCGCCTTCCCGCTCGGGACCGTCTACTTCATCTTCCTGGCCGTCGGTCTCTCCCTCGGGCTCGGCCTCGCCCTGCTCTGGATCGGCTTTCTCATCTTGGCCTTCGTCTTGATAGCCAGTTGGGGTCTAGCGGCCTTCGAGCGTCAGCAGGCCATAGTTCTGCTCGACGCCAAGGTGCCGCCGATGCGCGGCGCCCACCAGACCTACGAGGACTTCGGACAGCAGCTCAAGAGCTTCCTTACCAACCCGGTGACCTGGAAGGCTCCCCTGTTTCTGTTGCTCAAGTTCCCCTTGGGCGTCATGAGCTTCGTCGTGATGCTCACGAGCCTCTGCCTCGGCTTTGCTCTCCTCCTGGCACCGATCTACTACTACTGGAGTCCGCCCGAGATGGGCCTCTGGACGATCGATAGCCTGCCCGAAGCGCTTGTCGCTTCTCTGATGGGAGCGGGAGTGCTGCTGGTCGCGTTGCACGTCGCCAACGCCTTCGGCTGGATCTGGACTCAACTTGCGGTGCTCTTGCTGGGTGGCCCACCCACGCCCGCCGAGTCCGAGACCACCACCGCCGAAGTCGGCTAGTAGATCGTGATCGCCACGAGCTCGACGTCGAAGATCAGCATCCCCTGCGGCTTGGTCTTATCGCCTTTGTAAGCCAGCTTCTCCGGGATCCAGAAGCGCCGGATCTCGCCGGCGACCATTTCCTTCAAGCCCTGACTCCAGCCCGGGATCACACCGGTGAGCTGAAATGTCGCGGGTACACCACGCATGACCGTGGAGTCGAACATCGCGCCGTCGGTCGTCCAACCGCTGTAGTTGACCGTGACCGTGCTCGTGGCGCGCGGTGATTTGTCTCCGGTCCCCGACCGGAGTACCTTGCTGGCGAGGCCTTTCTTGTGCACTTCTGCGTCCGGAGGTGCGGCCGTCAAGTGCTCCGGCGTCGCCGGACGATCGATGATGTTGATGAGCTCGACATCGAAGACGAGCATCCCCTGGGGCAGCCCCTCTCGACCGGCATAGGCCAGTTGTTCGGGAATCCAGAGGCGGCGGGTCTCACCTTCGACCATCAGCTGTAGCCCTTCGGCCCAACCCTGGATCACCTTGTCGAGCGGCAGGGCGAGCGGGTTGCCGCGCTGGACCGAACTGTCGAACATCTCGCCGTCCGTCGTCCAGCCGCTGTAGTGCACCCTGACCCAGCCGTCGGATTCTGGATGCCGCTCGCCCTCACCTGGATCGAGCACCCGATAGGCAAGTCCGCTATCGGTGGATTCAGCGTTTGGGGGAATGGCCGCGACATCCTCGGGAGCGGCTATGTCAGCCTCCTCGAGGGCCAGGGTCGGCGAGCAGATCAGCGCCAGGGCAAGGATCAGTGACGGACGTAGTCTTGGCATCGGCGAAGGGTACCCGATCGGCCTGCCGGGTGACAAACGCCCTCGGCGAGTCCTCCTTCGAGCTTCAACTCACGATCTCGAGCGGTACATTCTGTTGCCAACGACCGCGGGTAAAGTCCGGCATCTCGATCGCCCGCGAGCGCGCTGCCACCGATTTCTCGCTGATCTCAACGACGGCCGAGATTGCCGCGGCATCGTAGACATCCATGTCGGTGGGCTCCCCCGCCCGCAGCGCCTCGATCAGCCGATAGTCCTCCAAGAAGTCCATCCCGCCATGGCCGGCGCCTTCGGCGTCCGCCTCGAGCTTGCGCCACAGCGGGTGATCGAACTCTTCGCGGTAGGCCTCGCCGTCCTCCCAGCCATGACCTTCCGTCCGGCCCTCGATGTGTACCCGGTCCGGATAGCCGCTAAAACAGCCGCGTGTTCCCTGCAGGAGGTTGATCCGGCTATAGGGTCGCGGTGTCGTGGTGTCGTGTTGGACCATGATCGTGCGACCCAACTTGGTGCGAATCATGCTCGTGTTCATGTCACCGAGGGCATAGCCGCGACGCCGCGAGTCCGTCTCCGGCAGGTTCTCCCGGGCGTAGAGCGCCAAGCCGCGGGCGTTCGAGCTCATCGAGACCATGTAGTCGAACTGGTCGCCGCGGTTGATGTCCATGCACTGGGCGATCGGGCCCAGCCCGTGTGTGGGATAGAGGTTGCCGTTGCGCTTGATCGAGTGCTCGAGACGCCAGAGGCCCTCGTTGGCATCGCTGAACTTGATTGCCCGGAGGTCGTGGATGTAGGCGCCCTCGCCATGCAGTAACTCACCGAATAGGCCCTGCCGCACCATGTTGAGCACCATCAGCTCGGCCCGGCCGTAGTTGCAATTCTCCATCATCACGCAGTGCCGCCTGGTGCGCTCGGCAGTCTCGACGAGTTGCCAGCAGTCATCCACCGTGAGAGCGGCCGGCACCTCGACCGCCGTGTGCTTGCCGGTGGCCATCGCTTCGAGGCAAGCGGGCACGTGCCAGCGCCAGGGCGTCGCATTGAACACCAGATCGATATCTGACCGTTCGCACAGCCGCTTGTAGTCCTCCTCGCCGCGGGTATAGAGATCGGGCGCCGGACGTCCCGCTTCGGCCACCCAATGGCCGACCTCGGCCGCCCGCGGTCCGTCGATATCGCAAATCGCCTTGATCTCGACACCCTCGAGCTGCAGGAAGTTCTTGACGTGGCTACCACCCTGTAGTCCGACGCCGACAAAGCCCATCCGCACTGTGTCGAGCGGCGGTGCGGCAAACCCCTCTGGCGGCCGGTACTTCGCCGCCTCTTTGGAGCCCCTGCGAGCTCCCTGCGCCTTTCGCGCCAACACCAGGCCAAGGCTGGCGCCGGCCAGTCCGGTCAGGAAGCCTCTACGACTTGTCTCGTCCGCCATCGTCAGTTCTCCTTGCCGTTGCCGCGTCTAGACTACGCCACGTCCGCGTCAGTGCAATCGCACAAGCCACTGCGAGGACCGTCCAGCCTGACGCCAGGCCCACGCGTCCATAAAGAAAGCTGCCGGTGGCGAACAGTACGCCGTAGATCGCCGCCGAGCCGAGAAGCATGCACAGCACACCCAGGCCGATCCAGCTGGAGGACCGGCCGCCGCCCTCAGAAACCGCGAACCGGCGCCAGCCCGCTCCCCCCGGGCGAATGCGGTCGACGAAGGACTGCAGCTTCGACTCGTCGGTCGGGCGTGTGAGCCAGGTCGCTGCCAGCCAACCGGTAGTCGTCAGGCCCACTCCGGCCAGCAACTCCTGCCACGAGGCAAGCCCCCAGTCGGTAAGGGCGAAGACCAGAGCCACGGCGAAGGAAATCGCCATCGCCGCGATCTCGCTCCAGGCCGAGATGCGCCACCAGAACCAGCGCAGAATGAACAGCAACCCGGTGCCGGCGCCAATCTGCAAAAGAATCTGGAAGGCCTGAAGGGCATTCTGAAGCCTCAAGGCCAGGGCCGCCGTCGCCACCATCAGCAGCACGGTGCCGACCCGACCAACCCGGACGAGTTCCTTGTCGCCCGCTTGCGGGCGAATGAACCTCCGGTACAGGTCGTGGGTCAGATACGAGGCTCCCCAATTGAGATGAGTCGAGATCGTCGACATGTAAGCCGCTGCCAGGGAGCCGACCACCAGACCCAGCCAACCGGCGGGCAGCAAGGTCAGCATCGCCGGGTAGGCCAGGTCGTGGCCCATGACCGAAGGGTCGACGTCGGGGAATGCCTGTCTGAGGGCCTCAATATCCGGATAGACCACCAGTGAAGCCAGAGCGACGAGGATCCAGGGCCAAGGTCGCAGCGCATAGTGCGCGGCATTGAAGAACAGCGTCGCGCCAACGGCGTGGTGTTCGTTCTTGGCGGCGAGCATCCTCTGCGCGATGTAGCCGCCGCCTCCGGGCTCCGAGCCTGGGTACCAGGCGGCCCACCACTGCACCGCGAGAGGCATGATGAACAGGGGAACGAGGGTTTCGGCGCGGGAGAAATCCGGCACCAGGGCGAGCTTCCCCGCCACCTCAGGGTGGGTCATCAGGGCGCTCAGTCCCCCGACCTCGGGTCGGTTCACCGCCACCCATGCCGCGACAACCGAGCCCACCATGGCCACTCCGAAGAGCACGAGGTCCGTCAGGATCACTGAGCGGAGCCCTCCCGCGGTGCTGAAGACGACGGTCACCGTGCCGGCGATGGCGACCGTGGCGAGCGGCGAGAGGCCAAAGAGGACGCTACCGATCTTGATCGCCGCCAAGGTCACGGCGGCCATGACCATCACATTGAAGAAGAGCCCCAAATACACCGCGCGGAAGGCCCGCAGGAAGGCCGCTGGCCTGCCGCTGTAGCGCAGTTCGTAGAACTCGAGGTCGGTCACCACGCCGCTGCGGCGCCACAGGGCGGCGTAGACGAATACTGTGAGCATGCCGGTGAGCAGGAAGGCCCACCACACCCAGTTCCCGGCCACACCGTCGCGCCGGGTGATGTCCGCGACTAGATTGGGTGTGTCGGTCGAGAAGGTCGTGGCAACCATCGACACACCGAGCAGCCACCAGGGCATCGAGCGCCCGGAGAGAAAGAACTCCCCTGCATCACGGCCGGCGCGTTTGGCCGACCAGACTCCGATCGCCAAGGTCAGCGCGAAGTAGGCACCGATTATCGTGACGTCGAGACTTTGGAGGATCATGGCTGGAAGTCCTTGCAGTAGACGTCAGGCTCGGTCGGGAGCCAATGCGCGCCCTGGGACGGGGCGGTGACGAAGAAGAGGCTCGAGGCCTCATGATGCGGGAAGGCCGCAGTGTACGCCTCCCGCCAGCGCCCTCGGAACTCCTCGACTTCGGTCGCCGGAGCGAGCGCCCACACCGAGCCGCCAAAGCCTGCCCCGAAGGCCGAAGCAGCTGGTGCTCCATTGGCGATCGCCAGGCGGACCAGGGCTCGTGTCTCGTCGATCTGGTTGCCGAGCAGCGCCTCGGCGTTACCCTGCGACTCGGCGGCTGCCCGACCCAGGGCGGAGGCACTCTCGCTCGCCAGGGCCTGAGCCGCCTCCGACACGAGTCGGCCACTCTCGACCGCAAAATGGCGCGTCCGTCTCGCAAGCGCAGCCGCATCTTCGCCGGGCCCTGATCCCGCTACCACCCGGCGTTCGAGATCGGCCGCAGTCCCTGCTGACTCGAGTGCGGCGCCGAGGTCAGCCACCCGAGTGCCCGTAACTCGCCCGAACGCGGCAGCGGCTTGGGCGGCATCCCTCGCCAGGCGATTGAACGCCTCCTTGGCATCACCGGTCTTCTTGGCATGCGCACCACTGACACCGATGACCAACTGCCAACCCGCCGGCCAGGCCAGCTGGCGCTCTACGCGGAGCGGCGAGAACCCGCACTGCATCACCTCACCGGCCGTGCCTTTGAGAATTGCCGCGTGGTCCTCTGAGCCTCCAAACGTGCCGACTCCCTCCCTTGCATTCGCGCCCTCGAATGCAGCGCCGCCCTCGACCGCGCCCAGATAAGCGGCCAAGCGGGTCCGCTCGGAGATTTCCACCGGTGGGTCAGCGTCGCACGCCTCGAAGACCAGATAGGCGGCCACCAGAAGGGCACTCGAGCTGCTCAGGCCCGCCGCCGCAGGAAGGCTGCTGGTCATTGCCAGATCAAGACCTCCGCTGAACGCCTCGAAGTCCGAGGCGACGCGACGCGCCGGCGTGAGTACGTAGTTCGACCAGTGGCCCGGGCGTCGCCCGGGGTTCGCCACGTCGAACTCAATTTCGACCCCGCGGCCCAAGTCCCGCCAGCGGACTGTCGAATCCGACCTCGGCGTCGCCAGCAGCAGTAGCCCACGATCGATTGCGCCAACCAGACTTCGGCCTCCCGCGTAGTCCGTATGCTTACCGAGCAGTTCGACTCGGCCCGGCACCCACAACGCGGCAGCGGGTCGGTCACCGTCGACGCCGGCGGCGACCAGGCCATCGGCCAATGCCTGAAGCTCGGGGCCGGCTGACCGCCAATCTCCCAGTGCCTGCCAGCCGATCGGGGCGCTCGCATCAGCCAAACTCCAGCACTCCAGGGAGCAGGCGACCGACCGGCTCGACATCGGCGCGGGTCGATAGGTCGAGCACCCCTCTCGTCGCCACTGGACGGATCACCAAGCCGGAGTGGGCCGCGGCCAAGGCCGCAGCCGGCAGCTCGAGCTCACCTCGGGGCGAGGGCTCGAGACCAAGACAGAACTCGTAGATCGACGGGCCGAAACGCCAGCAATTGACGCTCAGCCAGAGCGGGTCAGGCAAGCTGTCATAGCGCTCGCGACCGGGCTTCTCCTCGAGCCCGCAAATCGAGCCCGCGCTGTCGGTCTCGACGATGGCGAATGAACACAGCCGGTCGTGGTCCAGGTTGCTGGTCGGGTCGGCGAGCGTCTCGGCACGCTCGACCACGAGCAGCCCGGCGCCATCGAGGCCTGTCATCCCACGCAGCCCGGCGGCAGGGTAGAAAGTGTCGCTGTTGAGAACCAGGAAGGAATCGGCGCCGGTGAAGGCTCGAGCGCTCGCGAGCGCGTCCGCCGTGCCGCGAGGCTCACTTTGAAGAGCCGTGGAGAGCCCTGGGTGACCGTTTCGGCCCGCGGCATAGTCCATCAAGGCGCTGTTTTGCGGCCCCACCACGAGACAGACCTGATCGATACCAGCCTCGGTCAGGGCCGCCAACACGAAGTCAAGGAAGGGGCGCGGAAAGGGCATCAGACCTTTGAGGCCCGCATGCGCGGCGGCCCGCTGCTCCGCGGTGAGGACAGCTCCCGCAACCGGCGACCTCATCCGGGATCCGGCTCCAGCCGCCAGGATCACCGCCTTGTGAACTGCCAAATCGCCCACCATGCTCCTCCCCGGCTCCTCTCCGATCGATCTGCCTGCAGGATTCTTCGCCGCTCCTCCATGCTATCGTCGCCGTCCACCCGATCGTCGTCCCTCCCTCGAGAGTCTGATGCAGGAGAAGCACACCATGGCACGTCCTCGCCTTTCCACCTGGCTTTTCGGCCTCGTCGCCGGCTTGATTGCACAGTTTGGCTGGGCCATGCTGGCAAATGCGGGTGGACCGTTCACGCCCAACGCCACCCAGCCCGACATCACGCACCCGATCGAGTACGCCTACGCTGACCCCGGTCTCTGCGAGAACTGCCACGGCAACTACGACACGACCAACGACATCGAGCCATTCAACATGTGGTCGGGCTCGATGATGGCCAACGCCGGCCGCGACCCCGTGTTTTGGGCGGCGCTCGACGTGGCCAACAACGACATTCCGGGTGTTGGCGAGTTCTGTCTGCGGTGTCATGCGCCGAAGGCCTGGCTCGAGGGCCGAGCCAACGCCGGAGCAGGGACCGTCGGTGACGCGGACGGCTGCGCGCTCGAGGGCAACATCAACCAGAGCACCGACGGGTTCGACGGCAACGACTTCGAGGGCGTGACCTGCCATCTATGCCATCGCATGACGATCGAGGACAATCCACCACCGGGCGAGTTGGGCAACTACACCGAGAACGCCCAGTTCTGGATCGACGACGGCGACTGCACCGACCCCGACTCCGGGCCCTGCCGACGAGGCCCGTACGACTACCCACCGCCCGACGCCAACCCGCCTCACGAGTGGGCCTATTCCGAGTACCACACACAATCCCAGTTCTGCGGCACCTGCCACAACGTGACCAGCCCGGCAAACACCCTGATCGACGAGAACGGAGTGGACACTGGAATCCCCTACCCGATCGAGAGGACCTTCGGCGAGTGGGAAGCGAGCGACTACGGCGTCGACATGGGGCCGTCCTTCCAAACTTGCCAGGACTGCCACATGCCGGAGGTCGGCGTGGCAGACGCGTTTGCCTGCGTCTTGCAAGCCAATGACCGCACTGGCGACATGCCCGGTCACGACTTCGTCGGGGGCAACACGTGGGTGCCCGGACTCATCCGCGACCAGTACGGATCGACGATCGACAACGGAACCGGGTTCGACGACACCATCACACGAGCCCAGTCGCTGCTGCAAAGCGCGGCGCAGGTCGCGATCACGGCTCCACCCGAGGTCGGCCCTGGAGGCAACCTGAGCTTTGACGTGCGGGTGACCAACCTTGGCGGACACAAGCTGCCGTCGGGCTACAACGAAGGACGCCGGATGTGGCTGCACGTCGAGATCCTCGAAGGCGACAACGACGTTATCTGGGAGAGCGGCGCCTACGACCCGGCTACCGGGATCCTGACCCGCGACGCCCAGGCCAAGGTCTACGAAAGCCGTCGTGGCATCTGGGACTCACTCGGCAACCAGACCTGTGATTTCGTCAACGGTAGCGGCGTCGAAGAGTTCCACTTCGTGCTCGACGATTGCATCGCCCTCGACAACCGCATCCCTCCGTTCGGCTTCACTGGAGGCACAGACCCGGAGATCAACCCGGTGGGCTACAGCTACCCGGAAACCTCCCCCGGCTCGGGCATGCTGGTCAATTACGACGACACCTCGTACCTGGTGCCGGTGCCGATCGATGCCGTCCCGCCGCTGACCGTGCGAGCGACACTCAGGTATCAAACCTCGAGCAAGGAGTACATTGAGTTCCTTCGCGACGAGGCCGTCGCGCCAGCCAACAACTTCCCTGACGACTGCATCAGCCGCAGCATGGAGTGGGACTGGCCCGCTGAGCTCGACCCCGGGGAGCGCAGCCGTGGCGAGTTTCTGTTCTCGCTGTGGGAAGATTCGAAGTCGGCGCCCTTCGACATGGCGGTCGAGACCGCCGCAGTCGACATCGACGCCGACGTCTTCACCGACGGCTTCGAGTCGGGTGATACCAGCGCCTGGGACACTACGATCGGTAACTAGGTTTCAGTGAAAACAGCCAACGCGACCCTGCTGGCGGCTCTAGTGCTCGTGCTCTCCGGCTGCGGCCGCGGCGAGCCGCGGCCCAACATCCTCTGGATCGTCTGGGACACGGTGCGGGCGGACCGCATGGGTCTCTACGGGTACTCGCGCGATACGACGCCGAATCTCGACCGCTGGTCCGAGTCCGCGCGGGTCTACGACTGCTCGGCCGTCTCTTGCTGGACCGTCCCATCTCACGCCTCGATGTTCACCGGGCTCTTTCCGAGTGAGCATGGCGCTAATTCGCTCAACTCGCGGCTCGATGACCGTTTCGAGACGGTCGCCGAGATCCTCCAGGATGAGGGCTACCAGACCTATCTCTTCAGTGCCAACCCGTCCGTCTCCCGTCGTCTCAATCTGAGCCAGGGCTTTCAGACCGAGGAGCACCCCGGCGACCCGTCGCTGGTCGAGCGCGCGCAGCAAACTGTCCTGGCCAAGATCGATGACGCGGACTCTCACAACCCGATTCGATCCGGAGTCCACAGCTCGAGGGCGCGGGACTGGTTCGTCAAGGCCGTGGGCGAAATCGCGAACGACCGATTCCTCCATTTTCTCGACCGTCGAGAGCCGGACCAGCCCTTCTTCGCCTTTCTCAACTACATGGAGGCCCACCGCATCCGCGTTCCGCCGCGTCGCTTCCTCGAACGGATCGTCGATCCGGACAATGTAGAAGCCGCCTACGCGTTCGATCAATCGCAGAGGCGCTTCAAGCGAGTGACCCTCGGGCTGGAAGAACCCTTCTCAGCCGCCGAACAGGAGATGATCGGTGCGATCTACGACGCGACTCTCCTCGAGCTGGATGACCTCCTCGATCGGTTGTTCAAGGACCTGCTCACGCGCGACCTGCTCGACAACACAGTCATCATCCTGACGTCCGATCATGGAGAGCACTTGGGAGACATGGGCAGCTACCTCCACCAGTACAGCCTCTACGAGGGCGTGCTCTCCGTTCCCCTTGTTATTTGGGGTCCAGGCCGTCTGCCTCCCGGACGCGAGGAGAACCCCGTGTCCAACATCGACCTCTTCCCCACCATCCTAGACTTTGCGGGGGTCCACCGACCCCCACTGCCAGGCCTCGCCAACCTGTCCCGACCGTCGCCGCACAGGCCTGTCGTCGCAGAGTACGTCGAGCCCTACCGCACCATGCTGCGTCGTGTCGGAAAGAGCAACCCTAAGTGGGACCCGACGCCATTCGAGCGTCAGCTTCGGGCGTTGCGCCTAGGTCCGCACAAACTCCTCTGGTCATCCACCGGGCCCGCGGAGTTGTACGACTTGACGAGCGTAGCCGGAGAGCAGGTAGATCTGGCCGGCGCCCGGCCGCAGCGCCTCGACGAGCTATCGTCGATCCTGCGGCACTGGCTGGCGGCGCGTCACCTCGGGCCCGAAGGCGAGCCAGGGCGCCCTCTGACGGAGAAGGAAAAGGACCAGCTGCGAAGCCTCGGTTATCTGTAGCCCTTGCATGCCGGACGATCGGAAAATCACCCACTCCTGGGTCCAGCCCAAGCCCATCGAGTGGATCTACATTGCCTTTGGCCTGGTGCTGGTTGTGCGGTACCGGTGGCTGATTGACGACGCTTTCGTCTATTTCCGGTACGTCGACAACTTTCTGTTCCTCAAGATCGGGCTCGTCTACAACGCGGGCGAGTACGTCGAGGGCTTCTCGAGTCCGCTGTGGGCGCTCGTACTTCTCGTTCTGCGTGCCCTTCGGCTCTCATTCCCGGCGATCGTGCTCATCTTGGCCGTGGGCAGCTTCGCTCTGTTCTCCTACGGGCTGGTCGTCCTCAATCGGCGCCTCGCGCCACCCGGGCCAGTCGTTAATCTGCCTCTGGCCTTCGCAGCGGGCAACTACAGCGTCCTGACCTACTTCAGCGGCGGTCTCGAGATGCCGCTGGTTCAGGCTTTGGCGGTCGCCTACGGTCTCTTGCTCTTCTTCCCGCGGAGTCGTCTCCTTCAGGTCGCAGTTGCGATCTCGCCGCTGGTTCGCCACGAGCTTGTTCTGCCTCTCGTGATCGTGCTGTTCATGGTGCGCAAAGAACCAGGTGTCGTCAGGCGGGTCGCCGTCCAGGGGCTTGTCGCCGCAACCGGCTGGCTCCTGTTTCGGGTCTACTACTACGCCGATCTCCTGCCCAGCACTTTCTATCTCAAGGACGATTGGATGCTCGAACGCGGTCTCTACTACGTGCATCACACGCTGGTCACCTACCAGCTCTATTGGGCGGGCGCCCTCATCTTGGCGCTGGCCGGGTTGCTGCGGATACGGGGCGTCCGCTTCGACGGCCGGCAGCGAGTGTCAATGTTGATGATGATGCTGCCGGTCGCTCTCTATGTGGTGAAGATCGGCGGTGCCCCGATCCAGTACAAGTACCTGGCTTTCCCGTTTTGCCTCGCGCTCGCCGCCACGAGCGGTCTCGTCGAGACCGCGGCCTCTCGCTTGCTGCGACCGACACTGGCCCGCTGGACTCCCCTGCTAGGCCTCATCACGGTGGCTCTGTCGCTCTCGCTCTACCCCCCCCAACTCAGTCACCACCCACTTCATGCCGAGGTCGAGGCCAAATCTGTCCGTGCCATCAGCGACCCGCAGTGGCACCGCAAACTCCTCTCCAACTGGCACCAGGACTGGCAAGCTGTGGCATCCCCGGTTCGTCAGTCAGAGTTCCGGGAGGGCCACAAGCCCTTCGCGTACTCGCGCCTCATTCGAGACGGGCTCTGCCTGAGGATCTACGAGCAGTACGACGCTCGGGTGGTCCACATGTTTGGCCTGACCGACCCCTTCCTGGCTCGGGTGGAAGTCAGAGCGAACAGGCCCGGTCACAAGCGCGGCCTCTTTCCGCTAGCGAACGATCTTGCCCAACTGCGTAGCCACCCTGAGTCTCTCGGACGCGGTGGCTTGGCACGGGCCGTGGCCGAGGGTCGAGCCCCGAGCTGGGTGGAAGCCAACCTCGAGGTCATGGATGTGATCGAGCGCAAGATCTATAACCGCCACCGATTTCTGGAGAACCTCGGCTTGGCGCTGACACCGGGCCTCGGGATCAAACTGGACAAGGAGACGCGCCGCAGATTGAGGGACGCGCAGAGGCGACGGCAGAGGGCGGCCGCGAGCCATTAGGCCTGGAGGGAGCCTAGTCAACGTAGCCGAGCGCTTTGAGCGCCTTCAGCCGCTCCTCGTCGATCTCCACGTCGATCTTCGAGCTACCGCTGTCGTCGTACTTCCCGGCACGGAACTCCGCCAGCTTGCTCGAGAGTTCAATCACCACGTCCGGCAGTTGGCCCGCCAGGTTGTTTCGCTCGGCGGGATCTCGAGCCAGATCGAAGAGTTCGAAATGGCTGTCGCTCTGGATGAGATGCCAGTCGCCGTGAACGACGCTCCACATCTGCCGGGCACGGCCCAACTTGGTGGAGGCGCGATGAGAGAAGAAGTAGCGCCCATGAACGGCTGGATCCTCGGTGCCCTGCAGCACGGGGGCCAGCGACCGCCCTTCCCATTCCGGCAGGGCCTCAAGTCCGGCCAGTTCGGCAAGGGTCGGGAGCAGGTCGAGCAGGCTCACGTTCCCGTGCACCTCTCGCGCGGCGACGCCGTGGGCCGGCGCGTGGATCAAGGCAAGCACCTGCACGAGTTCGCGGTACAGCCTGAACCGGTGGCCGTGCCGCCCGTGATCGTAAAACTCCTGGCCGTGATCGGAGACCACGGCGACGATCGTGTCGGTATCGGCCCAGCCGTGGCGCTCGAACATGCGGCGCAGCCCGTCATCGACGTAGCCGATCTCGCCTTGGTAGCGCGCGACCTTGTCCTCGCGCGGGTCGGCCCTAGGCTCGTACCACGGCTCGCGGGCCGTATAGGGCCCGTGGACATCGTTGAGGTGCAGGTAGATCAACCGGGGCCGCGTGTCGTCGTCCTCGACCATCCAGGTGTCGAGGACTTCGCCGAGCCTCTCTACGCTGGCTTCCTGGCGGCGCTCGAAGCGATCGAAGCCACGGGCGAACCCGATCTCCTCGCCGATGTTGATGTTCGAGGCGAGCCCAAACGTGCGGTAACCGGCAGCCCGAAAGAACTGTGGGAGTGTCGGATGCCCGTCGGGAAGGCGGTTCAACCGTAGCTGTGCGCTGCCGTCCCTTTCGACTCTCTCGGCATTGGCCTTGTGAGCGAAGAACCCCTGAACCACGCCATGACGGGGCGGGTACCAGGAGGTGAACAACGAGGCAGTTGAAGGCGCAGTCCACGAGGATGCCGCATAGGCGCGTTTCATGACGGCCGACGACTCGGCCAGGTCCGCCAGGAACGGCGCCGTCTCGCTCGGGTTGCCGTAAAAACCGAGGTAGTCAGGCCGCAGAGTGTCAATGAGGACCACGACGACGTCCGGCCGATCATCGATCCCACCGCACGACGCAAGGAGTGCCAGGGCGGTGGCCGCCAGGACCCAGGCGTTGGGCCGTCTCTCATCCCCACTCACTCGAAACGCCTCCTTCACTATCGAACTTGCACGAGCTCCCAGACTCAAGAGTACCAACGGAGTCAAGAGATCCGTGTCGACCCGCTCCGCTGATCGGCCTTCGACCAGCTTGCGGTACGAGTCGCCTTATCGAGGCAACCTGCGGAGCCTCAGGGAGCACCACTCGCCGGCCTCTCGCCGCGAGTCGAGCCGCAGGCCGAGAGCGCCCAGTGATGTGAGTACTGCCCTCGCCTCCTTCGCCAGCAGGCCCGAGACGAGAAGCTGACCGCCGACCCGAAGGCGGCTCACAACGTCTGGCGCTTCGGCGAGCCATCTGTGCGGCAGAATGTTGACCAAGATCAGGTCGAACTCACCGGCCAGACACCGCACCGTGCCGGCGAAGAGACTCGGGTTCGACCCGTTGAGCCGGGCGTTGTCGCGAGCCGTCACCACCGACCCGAAGTCAATGTCGAAGCCGACGACCCGCCCTGCTCCACGCCGCAGGGCGGCTAAAGCGAGAATCGCCGAGCCAGTCCCGACGTCGAGCACCGAACGGCCTGCCAGCTCGGTCTCGATCAACGCTTCGAGAATCAGTCGCGTCGACTCATGGCTCCCTGTCCCAAAGGCGTTACGGGCGGGAATCCTGAGCGGGCCGGTCAAGCTCGCCTCTTCGCCCTGGTCGGGTTCGCGCGGGTCGATAACCAGGGATCCGATCGTAATCGGCGCGCAACCTGCACGGTAGTCCGCCAGCCAGTCCCGATCCTCGACGGATCGAGTCTCCAGCACCCTCGCGTCGCACTGCAGGGCGACCGCCTCGACATCGGCTCGAGAAGGCTCGCTTCCAACCGCGAAATAGGCCTGCAAGAGAGTCTCGCTACCCTCTTCCAACACCTCGAGGCCGCTAGTGCCGAGGGCCCACAGTTCCGCCACTAACTCGTCAAGGCGGGACGAAGGGATCTGCAGGGTTACTCGGGTTGAGTTCATGCTCACGGCAGGCGCGGGCCCCAACCCTAGGACGCTCCGACCACGCGGCGCACTTTCGTCCCGGGTCGAGCAACCTCGACCCGAAGCGACTTGATCTCCTGAGCCGTCAACGGCGCGGCGGTCGAGAAGGCGAGAATGTACTGGCTACGCAATTCGCGCTCGATCTGAGCGTAGGCCTCTTCGAGTGCCCTGCTCACTCCCTCGTAGTCGCCCAGCCCGGTGGGGTCACCGGGTATGGTGTGAACCTGACCACCGGTCGATTTGGCCAAAGCAAGCAGGGGCAGTTTGGCCGAGGACGAGGCACTCAAGACGCCCGACAGGTCGATCGAATAGATGGGAATTGCCTTTTCGACCGCCAACTTGATGCAGTCTCGCGCCCCGAAACGTCCGCCCGAGGGCACGCCATCGGTCAAAACCACGAGTGCCCTCCGGCCTCCCTCGGCGTCGAACTGCAGGGCACCGAATACCACCGCGTCGTAGAGCGCCGTTCTGCCCTTGGCCTCCAACCGGCCGAAGCGCCTGAGCAGAGAGCCTAGATCCCGCGTCAAGCCATGAGCGAGACGCGGCCGGGTGTCGAAGTCGATCAAGAAGGCCCGATCCCGGTCGCGCACGATCGACCCCAAGAAGCGCGCTCCCGCCTGCTTGGCGTCGGGCATGAGAGCGACCATGCTGCCAGAGGTATCGAAGACCAGGCCGAGGGTCAGCGGCACGTCGACGGCGCGCTCAAAGCGCTCCACTTCGATCTTCCGCCGACCCAACCGGACCTCGAAGTCAGCCAGCTTCAGATCGGCTACCGGCTCACCCTTGCGATCGGTGGCCACGGCGAAGATCTCGACCAGGTTCACGTTGATTCGCTCGCCCGCGTTGACATCACTCAGGAGGCGAACGTCATCGAGACTCGCGCCGTCCGCCAGATAGGCGACCGCTCGCAAGTAGTCGTCGGCGCCGAGATCACGCCGCGCCACCTCGGCCTCGAACGGGCCTTCGAGTTGCGTTCTCAGCAGGATTTCGTTGCGGTAGAACTCGACCCGATCGAGACTCGCCTCGCGAGGCACCGTAACCAGGGCCCGAAGGCGCAGCCCGTCGCTTCCGGAGGCATCGTCAGCAAGCTCCAGCCGCACATCGAACAGCTCGAGCACGGCGTTGAGCACCAATCGGTCACGGCCCAGTTCACGCTCGGTCGAGGAGTAGGCGATGGCAGTGATCTCGTGCGCCGCGGGTGTTTGGCCAAGGTCGACCTGGAACGTGAAGGGCTCGTTGTCGTCGCTCCCGGCACTCTCCCCGTCGAGCAGGAAACTGACGCGGCTCACCGCATCGGTGGTGACCACGGTTCGAAGACGCACCTGCCCCACGTGCGAGCGCCCCGGAGGCGGCACGAGCCGCAGAACCGCAGCGGTTGCCGTGGGCGTCACGTTCGGTGCCGCGAGACCCATCTGGTCGACGAGAATGCCAGTTCGCTGCCGAACCGGCTCGACCTGTACCGCCAGCGACGGCCCATAAGCCACCCGGGAGCCGCCTCGCCGACTGCCGGTGAGATCTTCGACTACGACGACGGCCTCCATGAAGTCTTCGGGCAGAAGGACGACACGGCGATAGACCCACCAAGCCGCCGCACTAGGATCAGGCAGCGCCACTGCCTCCTCCAACAGGAGAGGCACCTCTTCCAGGTCGTAGGCCAGAAGCGTCACCCGCAAGGGATGTCCTGCCGACCAGCCGGCCTCGACCCGGACGAGAGCCTCGAGGCTCACAGCGATGCGACCCTCCGGATCCTCCGATTCTGAGCCCGACACCAGCGTAGCGGCGACGTCGATACCGCCCAGCTCACCGTCGGCACGGCCTAGAAGGCGGGAGGCGAACGGCACGACCTCGGACTCTGCGACCTGCTGCAGCCCGCGAGGTTGTAGCTCAGGCGGCGTAGGCTGGGCCTGAGGGTGTGCGAGCCGGCTTGTCAGGCTGAGCAGACCAACCGCCAGACCGACGATCGTCAGCCGCACGAGGGAGTTCTTCGCCACCATCGGACACACCCAACAGTTGCCGGCGCCGTGAGATTCCGCCGCGAGGTCGAGCTAGTCCCCGCCGTTCTTGGGGGGCGCGGCCAGCAGCCAGTAGAGGTTCATCCCGCCGCCCTTGCCGTCGGCGCGATAAGTCTCGATCGGCGTCAAGTCAGTTGTGGCGGCGATTCGCGTGGCTTCCTCGGGTCCGCTGTGATGGCAGTAGCGCACGCCGTCGCCGTCCCCCCACCGCAGGAGGTACTCGTCAGCCTTGAGCGCCTTGGGAGTCAGGCCGACTTCCGCCGGCTTCACGGTGCGCTCCATGAGGCGCTCGGAGTCGCCAAGCTGCCAGAAGGACACGGCGAGCAATCCTCCCGGCGCGACGCGACTTGCTGCGCGGGCCAGGAGATCTTCACGCGCCTTGGCTCCGGGCACGTGGTGCATGATGCCGAAGAGCGTCACCAGATCAAACGGCCCCTTGGGTAGGGGCTGGTCCGACGCCAGCATGTCTCCCACGGAAGCCCTCGCCTTGCGGACTTCCAGTCTCTTGAACCGCGCCCGCGCCTCTTTGATCAGCCCAGGTGAACTGTCGAGCCCCACGTAGCGCCATTTGCAGCTGAGCTGTCGGTCGCAGGCCGCGGCGAACCTTCCATTCCCGCAGCCAAGGTCTAGAATGGACAATTCGTCGCGTTGTCCGGCGTAGCGATCAAGCAACTGGCGCCAACCCTGCCAGGGTTGCTGGCGGGTAGCGCTGAACTCGACTGCATACTCCTCATAGAAGCGGCGATTGAGTTCCAGCAGAACCTTCGAGGTCTTGGCATTCACGTTTTTTGGCGCTCCGCGGTCCCGATAGCCTAACACCCCTGTCCCATGACCTCCCCGCGCCCCCACCATTCCGCCCCTGAAGGCCGCCTCGGGGCCTGGCTCGTGATCTGCGGGCTCTGGGCCTTGGCCGTGGCGCAGCCGCTTTTCGACCTGCTGGGAGACACCGCAGCATTCTTCGTGGCGCACCGGGCAGATCGGACGGACTTGGTGCTCTTCGCCCTCACCGTCAGCCTGGTCGGCCCCGCAATTCTCGGTACCGTCGTGCTGCTCCTACGACATCTAGGCCAGGGTAGGCAATGGGGGCCTTGGGTCGAGGCTCTTGTTTGGACTCTCTTGCTGTCGCTCTTCGTCGCCCACTGGGTCAGGCAATGGCCCGTACCCGCCCTGGGTTTGACACTCCTGGCATTGGCGACCGGCGCCTTCGGTGGATTCGCGCTGCGACGTTGGCCTGGCGCTCGGACCTTCGTGCGCTGGCTGGGTGCTTTCTCGTGGATCTTCCCCTTGCTCTTCCTGGTGGCCTCTCCAGCTCGCAAGATCGGTGCTGGCCCAGAAGGCGAAAGTGCTCCGCCTGCCGAGACCGCGATTCTGCGGCCGCTGACGGCAGTTCTCGTGGTCTTGGACGAATTCCCGCTGGTCACATTGCTCGACAAGGAGGAACTGATCGACGAGGGGCGCTACCCCAACTTCGCCGCCTTGGCCGCGACGGCGACCTGGTACCGCAACGCGACCACGGTGGCTCAGTCCACCGCCTACGCAGTTCCCGCCATCCTCAGCGGGCGCTACCCCCTAGCGGGCGAGCCCTCGCTGCCGGTCTGGAGCGACTATCGTAGAAATCTCTTCACCGCCATCGGCCAGGGCGCCAACCTCCACGTCGTGGAGACGATGAGCCAACTGTGCCCCAGGAAGCTGTGTTCGGGAGAGGCCTTGTTCCTTCCCCACCGGGCCAGAGTGAAAGCCATGCTCGAGGACGCCGGCGCCGTCTACCTCCACCTGGTGGCTCCCGGCGAGTGGTCGGGCCGGCTGCCGGTTATCAGTGAGACCTGGCGCGATTTCTGGGCACCACCGGCTGAGAGCGAACAGCCGAAGCGCAACAAGGCCAACGAGCAGGATGTGGAGGCCGTCTTCAACCGGTTCGTCGAGAACCTGGCGAGCTTCCCGACACCGGCACTCCACTACGTCCACCTCATGGCTCCCCACCTGCCCTGGAACCGACTGCCCGACGGCACGACCTATCGCACTCGGCAGTGGATGCCCCACGGTCTCGAGTTCCAGACCTGGCGCGGCAGCGAGTGGGAGACAGTCCAGGCCCACCAGCGGCATCTTCTTCAGGTGGGCTGGGTCGACACCCTCATTGGCCGTCTACGCGAGGAGCTCGAAGGCCTCGGACTGTGGCAAGACACTCTGCTTGTCGTCGCCTCCGACCACGGGAGTTCCTTCGAGACCGGTGGCCGACGTCGCAACCTGAGCGCCTCGGGCTTCGCCGAGATCGTCAATGTCCCATTGTTCGTCAAGTATCCGGGTCAGGAGGCGGGAGAGATCGACGATTCGAACGTGGAGACGGTGGACATCATGCCCACGGTACTCGCCGCCATGGGGGCACAGATCCCCCGTGGAGTCGACGGCGTCGACCTGGCCGGCTCGAAGCGCCGAGAGAAGAAGAGGGTCCACCACAGCGGCCTTCGTGGCTCGGGCGCCGGTCGTGGAGAGGTCTTCGGCCTCGGCCGCGTTGTGCAACGCCGCCGAGCCCTCGCCCGCAAGACCGGCCGCTTCGGCGTCGGCTCTTGGGACGAGGTCTACGCCACGGGCAAGTACGGCGCACTCATCGGGCGCCCCCTGGCGGAGGTCCGGGGAGCCGACAAGCCTCCCACTGGACCGCTGGCCCATCTCGATCATCCAGACGACCTCGACAACGTCGTCTTGCAACTCGCGCGCCTCCCGGTCCATCTCACGGGCTGGCTGCGCCGCCGCAGCGAGGACCAGCCCCTCACCCTGGCATTTGCAGTGAACGGCACGATTCAAGCGACCACCGAGACCTTTCTGGAGCGCGGTCGCTGGCGCTTCACGGCCCTCATGCCAAAGGAGGCGTTGGCCGCAGGAAGGAATACGGTCGAAGTCCTGCGTGTCAGCGGACCGCGGGAAAATCCCAGCGTCCGCCGACTGCGACGCCGGGCAAAAGACATCGACGGCGCAGAAGGCTCAGGTTGACCCGCTCCCGCTACGCCTTCGACCCGGCGCGCCACGAGACCGAGCTGGACGCCTTGATCGACGCCATCGAGGGGCGGGAGACGCTCGACCGAATCGGGCTCGAAGAGCTGCTGCGGCGCTTCCCCAAGGAGGGTCGGGGATTTTTCTCCAAGTCGGAGATCATCCGCGGCTACCGACACCTCAAGGCGGAAGCGACGGCGGAAGAGGAGCGAGCCTTCCTCGACAAGATCCGCATGAAGCCGGTCCGTACCTCGAGCGGCGTGGCCCCGGTCACCGTGCTGACCAAGCCCCACCCTTGCCCGGGCCAGTGCATCTTCTGCCCCAGCGATGTCCGAATGCCCAAGAGCTACTTGTCGGACGAACCCGGCGCGCAACGTGCCGCCCAGCATCAGTTCGACCCCTATCAACAGACCCTGTCTCGCCTGCTCACCTACCGCAACACCGGACACCGCAGCGACAAGGTGGAACTCATCATTCTGGGCGGGACCTGGTCGTCATATCCAGAGACCTACCAACTCTGGTTCACCAAGCGTTGCTTCGATGCACTCAACGACTTCGGCCGCGTACTCGGCGGCTGGGAACCGGACCTCGAAGCCGATCCGGAGATCGACTTCAGAAGCCTGGGCGAGACCGTAGACGGTCGTCGTATCGCTCGGCGCTACAACGAGATCGTCACCGATTTCGCTGGCGCCACTGGCCTCGGTGAGACCGCCACCTGGGAACAGCTGGGAACCGTGCAGGCCGAAAACGAAGCCGCCGCGGCACGCTGCGTGGGGCTCGTCATCGAGACTCGGCCGGATCACATGAACGAGGCCGAGACGGTCCGCCTGCGCCGCTTGGGTGCCACCAAAGTCCAGATCGGCATTCAGAGCCTCTCCGACGAAGTGCTGCGGCTCAATCGGCGCGGCCACGACGTCGCCACGACCCGGCGGGCGCTGCGCTTACTGCGCCAGGCGGGCTTCAAGATCCACGCCCATTGGATGCCGAATCTCTACGGCTCGAGCCCGACGAGCGACATCGAGGACTTCACCCGCCTCTTCTCCGACCCCGACATTCAGCCGGACGAGCTCAAGATCTACCCGTGCAGCCTCATTGAGAGCGCCGAGTTGATGGCCTACTACGACGATGGCCGATGGCGGCCTTATACCCACGACGAGCTACTGGAGGTTCTCGCCTCCTGCCTGCTGGCAACCCCGGAGTACTGCCGGGTAACCCGAGTGATCCGCGACATTCCTGGCACCGACATCGTCGTCGGCAACAAACTAACCAACTTTCGGCAGATCGTGGAAGGTGAGATGGCGGAAGACGGCCGGAGATCACGGGACATTCGCAACCGTGAGATCGGTCAGGATCCCGTTGCCCGAGACGATCTGCTTCTCCGCCGAACCGACTACGAGAGCGGCGCGGGTCGTGAGATCTTCCTTCAGTTTGTTACCGCGGACGACCGTCTCGCTGCCTTTCTGCGACTGGCGCTGCCTGATGGACGTCCACCTATCGCCGAAATCGCCGCAAGCGCGATGATCCGTGAAGTTCACACTTACGGTCGCCTGCTCGGCATCGGTGAGCGGGGCGCAGGTCCGTCGCAGCACCTGGGCCTCGGCCGTGACTTGATCGAGCGGGCCGCGCTTCTAGCGGCCGAGGCCGGCTTCACCGATCTGGCGGTCATCTCCTCGGTCGGCACGCGACGCTACTACCGCCGGCTGGGCTTCGACGACGGGCCCCTGTACCAGCATCGCAGCCTTGGCCGAGAGGTCTAGGGCGACTCTCGGCCGGCGGCCGTCGTGAGCGCTTCTCGTAGCTCACCGATGTCGTCCGGCCCTGTCCGGCAGCAACCGCCGATCAGCCTCGCCCCGGCGCGCCACCAAGTGCCGGCCATGGCCGCCAAGGTCGGAGTCTCGGACCCAGGCTGCCAGTCCCGACCCGCCGGATCGTAGACCTCTCCCGAGTTCGGATAGACCACCACCGGTTTGCCGGGAGCACCCCGATGGACCTCCGCTATCAGTGGCTCGATAAGAGCCGGAGCGCTGCAGTTGATCCCGACGGCCAACACCTGGTCGGACTCGGCACACAGGGCCGCGCACTCGACCAACGGCGTACCATCGGCTATCCGAGTCTCATCGCGGCACGAAAAACTGACCCACGCTCCGACGCCTGGACTCTGGCGCAGCAGGTCGAGCAGAACCTCCGCTTCGGCCACGTCAGGCAGAGTCTCGCAGGCCAGCAAGTCGCAGCTCTCGGAGAGAATCTCCCACCTTGGCTGGTGGAATCCCGCGAGAGACGCCTGAGTCACCTGGTAGTCGCCGACATACTCCGATCCGTTGGCGAGGTACGCACCGTAGGGGCCGATACTGGCCGCGACCAGGGCTCTCGAACCCGTCGCGGAATCAAACTCGGCGACCGCCTCGGCAGCTAAGGACACACTCAGCCGCAGCGCGTCGGCAGCCTGCTCACGACTCAGGCCGGCCCGCTCCAGTCCGGAAAGAGTCGCCTGGTAACTCGCCGTCACCAGGCAGTCGGCCCCCGCCTGGAGGAATTCGCGGTGGACCTGCCGGATGGCCTCGGGATTGTCGCGCAGCAGACGAGCCGACCAGAGCGGGTCCCGGAGGTCATGCCCCTTGGCCTCGAGCGTCGTGGCAAGCCCGCCGTCGAGCAGGACGAAGGGCCGTTCCCTCAGCCATCGGGTGAGAGCGGCGGCCTGACCGGTCAGGGGAGGCATGTCAGATGGAGGATGGTCGGGAAGCGGAGCTACTCGTCCTCGAGAACGACGGCGGTGCCGTAGACCAAAAGTTCCGCCGCCGCGTTCATTACCTGAGAGGTGGTGAAGCGAAGGCCGACTACGGCTGTCGCACCGATGCCCTTCGCCTCTTCGACCATCCGATCGAGCGACTGTTCGCGCGCCTCGGCGAAGAGCTTGGTGTACTCGCTGACCTCGCCGCCTACTATGTTGCGCAGCGCTGCCGTGATGTCACGGCCAATGTGCCGAGCCCGGATGGTGTTGCCACGCACGAGCCCGAGGGTACGCGCTATTCGCCTCCCCTCGACGGTGTCGGTTGTCGTAACAATCATTTCTCCACTCTCCTATAGCGGTCGTGCTTCATCACTTGCATGCGATCCGTCAGGACCGAGAGAAACAGCAGGACCGGGCCTCCGACAAGAGCGCCGGCCAACAACTTCTGCCACCAAGAGTCCGGTCCGGCGAAAAGCCCCCAGGTGGCCAGGCCCACGAGGACGACAGCCCAACCGACGACCAGAATCCAGCCGGAGCGTCGAAACCAACGACTACCGGCAGTTCTTGGTGACTCGTCCCACTCCTCGTCGAGGGGCGCTGGCAAGTCCGTCGAACGGGCCGCCTCACGGATGCGCCGCATCTCATCGACGAGTTCACGGGCGGCAGCATCGTCCTCGAGATGTAAACGTACGCGCTGCCGATCTGCTTGGGTCAGTTCGCCATCGAGATATCCAGAGAGCAGAGCTTCATCAAATCCAGTGTCGTAGTGCCGACTCATGACGGGTCCTCAGTTGCTTTCTTCCCCCGACAGCAGGTCGCGTAGCGCGTGGCGGGCCCGGTGCAACCGCGACATAACGGTTCCCGTCGGGACGCCGAGCACTTCACTGATCTCGCCGTAGGACAGATCTTGGTACTCCCGCAGTACGAGGATCTCGCGCTGCGTCTCGTTCAACATGTTCAGAGCCTTCCAGACCTCGCGCCGCAGCTCATTCAGCTCCAGGCGCTCGACAGGATGCGGCATCGCTTGGACCGGTGGCGGCATGCCCCGCTCCAAGAGGTCTTCCAGAGACTCGGCTCGCCGCACTTTCTGGCGCCGTCCGAGATCGTAGGCCTTGTTGCGGACGATCCGAAACAGCCAGGGCTGAATCGGCCGGTCACCGTCGAAAAGGTCCAGGGTGTCGAGAAAGCGCAACATCGAGTCCTGCGTCACGTCCAACGCATCCTCGCGATGACCGGTCAACTGGAGAGCAAACCGGAAGGCGGGAGTCCGATAGCGACGGACGAGCTCGTTTCGAGCATCTCCGTCACCGGCGCGCGCCTGCGACACCAGATCGGCATCCAAAGCCTGAGGTTCTTCCATGAGAGTGGCCAGCCTCATCCTACAAGTTCTTACGGTTCGGATGGATTTCTATTCCCACGTAGTCAGCATGCTAAATTCGCCAGTCTCTAGTAACCACCAGGGACTCACTTCACCAACCGAATCAAGCGAGGAGGACGACCATGTCCGTAGCCAAGGTAACCGAGATCAGCGCCAGCTCCACAGTCAGCTTCGAAGACGCCATCAAGCAGGGCATAGCCCGCGCCAGCCGCACCCTCAACGGGATCGCAGGGGCATGGGTCAAAGAGCAGAAGATCGTCTGCGACGGTGAGAACATCACCGAGTATCGCGTCGACCTCAAGGTCACCTTCGTTCTCTCAGATTAGTTTCGTTCTTTTGAAGCGCCCGAGGGCGCCGCCTACATCTTCCTACGTCGAGGATCCGAGATCATGGACTACGAAAAGCTAGGAGCCTTCTACCTGGGCAGGCCTTACGACCTGACATCCGGCGAGTCCGGTGAGGGAGCTCTGCTCTACGACTCGAAGGACCTCACGACGCACGCGGTCTGTGTCGGCATGACCGGCAGTGGAAAGACCGGCTTGTGCGTCGGCCTGCTGGAAGAGGCGGCGATTGACGGGATTCCGGCGATCGTCATCGACCCCAAGGGCGACCTGGGCAACCTGCTGCTCACTTTTCCGAGTCTCGAACCGGGAGACTTCGAGCCCTGGATCAACGCCGACGACGCGCGCAAGAAGGGCGTCACTCCCGAGGAATTCGCCGCCCAGCAGGCTGCGCTCTGGAAGAACGGCCTCGCTTCCTGGAACCAAGACGGCGAGCGCATTCAGCGCCTGCGTGACGCAGCCGAGTTCGCCATCTACACGCCGGGCTCGAGCGCGGGTATCTCGGTGTCCATCCTCGATACCTTCGCAGCGCCTCCGCCGGCCGTACGGGACGACTCCGAGCTCTTTGGCGATCGCATTTCGACCACCGTCACGAGCCTCCTCGGGTTCATCGGGATCAAGGGCGATGCGATTCAGAGTCGCGAGCACATCTTGCTGGCAACGATCCTCGACCACGAGTGGCGGGCCGGCCGCGACCTCGACCTTCCGGGCCTCATCCAGGCCCTGCAGTCACCCCCGGTGTCCAAGGTCGGCGTCATCGATCTGGACGCGTTCTACCCGGCCAAGGACCGCTTCGAGCTTGCGATGTCGATCAACAACCTGCTCGCAGCGCCCGGCTTCTCCGCCTGGCTCGAGGGCGTGCCGCTCGACATACAGAAACTGCTCTACACGCCGGAGGGCAAACCGCGCATCGCGGTCTTTTCGATCTCCCATCTCGACGACTCGGAGCGCATGTTCTTCGTCTCCCTGTTGCTCAACCAGGTGCTGGGCTGGACCCGGTCCCAACCCGGGACGACGAGTCTACGAGCGTTGCTCTACATGGACGAAATTTTCGGCTACATGCCCCCGGTGGCCGAACCGCCGTCAAAGAAGCCTCTGCTGACGATGCTCAAGCAGGCTCGGGCTCACGGCGTCGGCGTAGTTCTCGCCACCCAGAACCCAGTCGATCTCGACTACAAAGGCCTCTCCAACACGGGCACCTGGTTCATCGGTCGCTTGCAGACCGAACGCGACAAGGCGCGAGTACTCGACGGACTTGAAGGCGCTGCGGCGGGGGCCGGGAGGTTCGACCGCGGCGAGATGGAAGAGACGCTGGCCGGCCTGGGAAAACGCAAGTTCCTACTCAACAACGTGCACGAGGACGGACCCGTAGTCTTCGAGACGCGCTGGGTCATGTCCTACCTGCGCGGACCGATGACCCGTGACCAGATCAGGCTGGCGATGGCGGACCGCAGACCCGCCACACCCGCCGGGGTGCCCCGTGCCGCGGAGCCGACCGCCTCTCCAACCGTCAGTCACAAGGCGAGTAGCCAACCTGTGCTGCCGCCGGAAATCGAACAGTTCTATCTACCGGCCCGCAGCATCCCGGTCGGCGCCGCGATCGAATACGTGCCGCAAGTCCTATGCTCAGGCGGGGTGCACTTCGTCGATCGCAAACACGACATCGATGAGGCCGAGACCGTGACGGTTCTCGTTCCGTTGAGTGGCGGAGCGATTCCCGCCGACTGGGACCGCGTCGAAGACTGCGCGGCTGAGCTCGACCGGCTCGAGGCGCGCCCGGCCCCCGAGGCCTCATTCGTGGATCTACCCCCGGCCGCCAGTCAGTCCAAGTCCTACACCAAGTGGAAGAAGGACTTCGATGACTACCTCTACCGCAATCGCAAGCTCGAGCTCTTCGAAAGCGAGGCGTTCGATGAAGTCTCGCAACCCGGCGAGACCGAGGGCGATTTCCGGGTCCGCCTGCAGCAACTGACGCGCGAAAAGCGGGACGAGGCGATCGAGAAGCTGCGCGACAAGTACGAGGTCAGGGCCACGCGGCTGGAAGAGCGGGTGCGCAAGGCGGAGCAGAAACGGGAGAAAGAAGCCCAGCAAGCCAAGCAGGTCAAGCTCGATACCGCTTTGCGAATCGGCTCGACCATTCTCGGAGCGTTCCTCGGCAAGAGCACGCGATCGAGTTCCGGAACGGCAATGCGCAGCGTCACCCGTTCGTGGCGCGACTCGCAGGATGTCGACCGGGCGGAAGAGGACATCGAGAAGCTGCAAAACGAACTCGCTGCCCTCAACGCAGAAGCCGAGAGCGACATCCGGGAACTCCAGGAGAAGCTCGATCCAATGAATCAGCAATTGGAGAAGACCGAGGTTCGACCCCGCAGGACCGATGTCGAGGTGCGAATCGTCGGCCTCGCCTGGGTGCCGCGCCGAGCCTAGGCCTGGCTTCACCGACTTCTGGAGTAGGCTGCAGCGATGACGGGCGACGATTCAGCGCGGGTCGAGAGGGCGTTGGAGCAGATCCGAGCAGGTGTCCGACAGCGCCAAGCTGAACTGGCGACAATCGACCAGGAGCTGGCCAAACTGCCCGCTGCGCTTGCACGAGTCCACGAGCTCCAGTACGTGGAGGAGCCCCAGAGCGTGTCGCACCGGCCGGTCATCGGTCGAGTGATCGTGTTCTTCAAGACAGCCTTCTACCGCGGCTTCATGAAGTGGTTCATGAGCTCGGTAATCGAGCAACAGAACGCCTTCAACCGTGCCACGGCCCTGGCGTTGCGCGAGCTCTTCGAGCGTCAGAGGTTGCTGGGCGAGTCCTCTCGCGAACTGGCGGACCAGCTAGCCAGCCTCGACGCCGGCCCTTCCAGCGACGACCGTTGACGAGATTCAACTGCCGGACCAATCATGCGAATCTGCGTTTGTGCCACCCAGGTACCGTTCTCCCGCGGCGGAGCCGAGATTCTCGTTGAAGGGCTGTGCCGGGAGCTGAACCGGCAAGGACACGAAGCCGAGCTCGTCACCGTTCCTTTCAGCTGGAATCCTCGTGCACAGCTGCTCAAGAGCGCCCTCGCCTGGCGAATGCTCGACCTCGAGACTCTCGGCGGCCAGCCCGTGGATCGGGTCATCGCCACGCGCTTCCCTTCCTACCTCATCGCCCACCCAAACAAGGTCGTGTGGCTGGTGCATCAGTTCCGCCAGGTCTATGACCTGTTGGGAACGCAGTACTCGGACTTCGACGACAGTCCCGAGGACCGCTCCACAATCGAGATGGTGCGACGCATGGACCAGCGCGGCCTCAGCGAGGCGCGAGCCCTCTTCACCATCGCCGACAACACGGCAGAGCGGCTCGCGAAGTTCAATCAGCTGGCGGCCGTGCCGCTTTATCCCCCGGCTCCGCTGGATTCGCGCTACCGGAAGGGCTCTTCGGGTGACTACGTCTTCGCTGCCGGCCGGCTCGATGAGCTGAAGCGTTTCGATATCCTGATCGACGCGATGAGCCAGGTGACATCCGGCGTGCGTTGCAAGATCGCCGGGACGGGACCCGAACACGACCGGCTCGCAGCGCGAATCACCGCGGCGGGACTGGACGGTCGCATCGAGTTGCTCGGATGGGTCGAAGACGACCAGCTGCTCGAGCTCTACGCCGAGAGCCTCGCCGTCTTCTACGCGCCCTTTGACGAAGACTACGGCTATGTAACCGTCGAAGCCTTCAAGTCCGGGAAGCCCGTGATCACCGCAGCCGACGCCGGCGGGGTCCTGGAGTTCGTCGAAGACGGCACGACAGGGTTCGTCTGCCCCTCCGACGACCCCAAGGCCTTCGCCCAGCGCATCGATCGCCTGTTTGACGACCGCCCCCTCGCCGAGACCCTGGGAGCCGCAGGCGCCAGGCGAGTCGAGAGCATCGACTGGGACCAGGTCGTCGCCCGATTGACGGCACCTCTATGAACCGCGTTGCCTTCTTCAGTCCCCTGCCCCCGGAAACGTCGGGCATCGCCGACTACAGCGCAGAACTCCTTCCGGCGCTCGCCCATCACCTAGAGCTGGAAGTCTTCACGGCCGACCCTCGCGCCACGGCCTCGTTGCTCTCCGAACGCCTACCGCTGCGCGCCTTCAGCGAGTTCGTCGGTTGCGACCAGGACCGCCGCTACGATGCCGTCATCTACCAGATCGGCAACAGTGCGGTGCATCACGGGGCCATCTACCGCCAACTGCTGGCCCGCCCGGGGATCGTCGTCCTCCACGAATACATGCTGCACAATCTGATCCGCGACCTGGCGCTGGCCGGCACCGGCCGCGCCGAGTTCATCGAGGAGATGCGCTACTGCTACGGCACCACAGGTTCGGCGATGGCCGGTCGGCTACTCCACGCCAACAACCTGCCTGAGATGTGGAGCTACCCGCTCTTCGAACGGATCGTCGACTGTGCCCAAGGACTGATCGTCCACAGCCGGACCACCCGCGACCGAGTTCTGGCAAGCCGTCCCACGGCCAGAATCGATCTGGTGCCACACCACCTGAGCTTGAGTGGATTCGACAGCGCGGATCGAGTCGAAGAGTCGGCGATAGAAGACCGGCGAGTCCTGCTGGCCGCCCACGGCATCGACCCGGCCGCCTTTGTCGTAGCATCGTTCGGACACCTCACCGCGTCCAAACATCTCGACGTGTCGCTCGAGGCTTTCGCAACCTTTCGCCTGAGCCATCCCGCGGCCGTCTACCTGCTGGTCGGAGAGATCTCCGAGGCCTATCCCAGGCTGCGCGAGATGCTCGAAGGTGAACTCGGCCATGGCGTCGTGACCACCGGCCGGGTCTCGCTCGATGACCTCCAACGCTACATGGCGGCCTGCGATGTCGCCGTCAATCTGCGCTACCCAACGGGTGGTGAGACGTCCGGTGCCTGCCTACGCCTCTTGGGCCACGGCCGCCCAACGATCGTTTCGGACGTCGGGTGGTTCTCCGAGATCCCCTCGAGTTGTTGTGCGAGAGTCGCGTCTGGAAGCCACGAGGCAGCGGAAATCGCCGCACTGCTGGGCGCCCTGGCCGGCAACGAGACGCTGCGAACAGCACTGGGCGCCAATGCGGCAGAATGGGCCGCCGAGTGCCACCGACTAGCCGACTCGGCCCGCGGCTATGCCGATGTCGTTGCCCGATCAATCGACGACCCTCCCGAGCCCTACCGACCGAGCCCGCCGCTCGCCGCAGCACCGCCTGACTTGGCGGTGAGCCTGATCGAGGCCATCTCGGCCGGCCTTGGAGACCTCGGGTTGACCGAGGAGGACTCGATCGCACATCAGGTCGTCGCCGAGGCCCTCGTTGACCTCGATCTCGACTTCGAACCGCCGGCAACCGGGCAATAGGCTCCACTGATGCTTCCCGTCCCACAACTCTCCACAGCGATCGATCAAGCCGACGCCAGGATCGGAGAGTACATCCGCCGCACTCCGGTCGAACACTCTCCGTGGCTCAGCGAAGCCACGGGCGGGGAGGTCTACCTCAAGTTGGAGAACCACCAGCTCACCGGATCGTTCAAGCTGCGAGGTGCACTCAACCGGGTCCTGTCGAGCGACGAAGCAACCCGCGGGCGCGGCTTTGTTGCCGCATCGACCGGCAATCACGGACTCGCTATGACTCACGCAGCTGGGCTGATTGGGGCCGAACTGACTGTCTTCGTGCCAACTACAGCCGAGGCTGCGAAGGTCGAACTGCTCCGCAAGGCCGGCGTCGAGGTCCACGCGGTGGGCGAGGACTGCACCGAAGCTGAGGCAGCGGCTCGGGCGTTTTCCGACGAGCAGGAGAGGACCTACGTCTCCCCCTACAACGACCCGGTGGTGATCGCCGGCCAGGGCACCCTAGGTGCGGAGCTCGCTCGTCAACTTCCGGACCTCGACGCGGTCTTCATTGCACTGGGTGGAGGTGGGCTCATGGCGGGAGCCGCGGCGTATCTCAAGACGGCTCAGCCACTGATCGAGATTGTCGGTTGCTCGCCGGTCAATTCCGCCGTGATGGCACGCTCACTCGAAGCCGGACAGCTGCTCGACCTGCCTTCTCAGCCGACGCTTTCGGATGGCACCGCGGGCGGCGTCGAGGCCGGTTCGATCACTTTCGAGCTCTGCCAGGAGCTGGTCGACCGCTGTGTACTGGTGCAGGAATCCGCCATCGCCGACGCACTGAAGGCCTTTACCGGGCGGCACCACTCCCTGATCGAGGGCGCAGCGGCCATGGTGGTTGCCGGCCTGTGGACCGAAGGCTCGCGCTACGCCGACAAGCGAGTCGCCTTGGTCCTCTGTGGCGCCAACATCTCGCCATCGACGCTCTCCGGCATCCTTGCGGCCTAGGGGCGCTCCGAACAGCCTACCGATCGACGCTCGCTGCCGCGAGCGTCGATCTAACGAGCAGCTCGGACGCGATCTAGAGGTACGTCATCGACGCAACGTCGGGAGAACAACCTACGCCCACGGCCTGAGTGGGAGTCAACAGCGCTGAAAAACCGTCAGTGTCGACGCGAATCAGGATGAATCCGTAGACACCTGCCAGTTCATCGGCCCTGGCTTGAACGCTGGTGCCCGGTTCGAATTCAACGTCGAAGGTCTGCGTTTGTTTGCTCGAATCCGGCTCACCGTTGATCGGTGCGAGATCGGCGCACACGCGAACCAGATCGACCAACGCGCTGCCGGACGCTCCGCGCGCCGTCGCCGTGATCGTGGCTTGGCCCTCGCCGTAGCCGCCGGTCACCCTACCCCCACCGTCGATGGAGGCGATCAGTGGATTCGATGATCTCCAAACGACGCCCGCCACGATCTCCTCTCCGTCACCGCCGGAGACGGTCAGAACGACGGAGCGGCCACCTGTGACGGAAGCGTTGCTGGGCGTGATCTGAAGCGATTGCGGCGCAGTCGGCGAAGCCGAGTTGCAACCCAGGACTGCAATGAGCGCCAGAGTGGCAAAGGCGGCGGTCGAGGTCTTGTTGAGTTGTCGCATGATTCCTCCCGTGTTCTCTCAGCCCGTATATTGTAGCCTGACAATGAGGCGAACGCACTGGGCCGCTCGTCTCGTCGTCAATCCCGACCCTGCACCCAACCTTCGGCGCGTGTCTGCGTATTGAGCACAAGGCGCAACGCGCCCGACGGTGGCACAATACCGAGACGGATCCGACCACCGCTACGAGCGCTCTTCCCCCCAACTGCGAGATCTTCGGCATGCTTCGAACCCAACAGAAACACAGGTTGCTCCACTTCGCCCTGCTGAGTTCCTTTGTAGCGACCTCGGGACTCAACGCTCAGGGGTGGGGGCCAACACGAGTCGGTGCCACAACGGCTCGTAGCGCCGAGGTTCAGTCAGTGATCCACCTCGCCGGATCGGTCCAAGCGCAGCAGCGTGCACTCGTCGCCGGCGAGGTCCCCGGCGTGGTCTCCGAACTCGCTGTCAGCGAAGGCGACTTCGTCCGCCGAGGAGAGATCTTGGTGCGCCTGCGCAACACCGCCATGAGGCGCGATCTCGAGGGTGCCGTAGCCCAGCTCGAGGAGGCTCAGGCTCGGCTCCAACTCGCCCAAACGGCCCTCGATCGCTCCCGGGGCCTGCGCGACTCCGGCGTGATCAGCAGCCAGCAATTCGACGATGCCGAGACCGAGGTCGGGGCCTGGCAAGGACGCGCGGACCAGGCACGAGCCACCATCGGGAGGCTCGAAGCCCAGATCGCTGCGAGCCACGTTCGAGCCCCCTTCAGCGGTGTTGTGGTGCGCGAGCACTGTCAACTTGGCGAATGGGTCGCCTCGGGCGGTGCCGTGGTCGAAATGGCCGACACGCGCCGGCTCGAAATCGTCGTCAACGTGCCCGAGAAACACTTCGTCGGCGCCCGCAAGGGCGCCAAGGCGCGAGTCACCATCGAGGCTCTACCCGAAGTCGACCTGGAGGGTGAGATTACCGCTGTGATCCCACGGGCTGACCCCCAGACCCGCAGCTTCCCCGTCAAGGTGGGGATCGACAACACCGACGGACTGATAGGTATCGGCATGTCGGCCGCGGTCGCTTTCCCCGGGCCAGAGGCGCGTGCCGGCACGGTCGTGCCCAAGGACGCGATCATCAGCCAGGGCGCCCTGAGGCTGGTCTATCGAGTCGACGAGGGGCCGCCGGGCGAAGACGGCGCAGCCACCTATGTGGCGACTTCCGTGCCCGTCATTTTGGGAGCCGGGGTCGGTGAGTGGATCGAGGTCCAGGGAGTCGCCACCGGAGATACGATCGTGACCCGCGGCAACGAACGCCTGGCCCCGGGCTCCGCGGTCCTGGTCGAACCAACCGAGTACGCCGAGCCATGAAGCTGATCGAAGGCGCGATCGCCTCGCCGGTCAAGACCGCGGTCGGCGTCATCCTGCTGCTGCTCTTCGGCCTGATTGCGGTCTTCGGCATCCCGATCCAGCTCACCCCGACGGTCGAAGAGCCCCAGATCACGGTGCAGACCTTCTGGCCGGGGGCGAGCCCTGGAGAGGTCGAGCGCGAGATCATCGACGAGCAGGAGGAGCAGCTCAAAGGGCTCGATGGTCTGGTGAAGATGAGCAGCTCGAGCCAGGACAGCATCGGCACGATCAACTTGCTCTTCGAGGTCGGCAGCGACAAGAACGCCAACCTCTTGAGAGTCTCCAACCGCCTCGAACAGGTGCCCGTCTACCCGACAGAGGCCCAGAAGCCGATCATTCTCACCTCGGATCCGAATCAGAACGCCCTGGCCTGGTTCATCCTCGTGCCGAGCGGTGAAAACCCCTACTCCGAACCGATCTGGACGCTGCACGACTTCGTCGACGATCAGATCAAGCCGGCGCTCGAGCGAGTGCCCGGCGTAGCCCAGTCGGGCTTCTTCGGCGGTCGCGAACGCGAAATGCAAGTGATCGTCGATCCAGCGACGCTGGCCAGTCATCAGGTCACGCTGAACCAACTCGCCGCCGCGATCGACCGCGAGAACCGCAACTTCAGCGCCGGCGACTTCGCCGAAGGCAAGCGGCGCTACGTAGTCCGTACCATCGGTGAATACAGCTCACCTGAGGACATCGGCGAATTGGTGGTCGCGATGCGAGGCGGCGTGCCGATCCACGTTCGGGATCTGGCCGAGATTCGGCTCGACTACCGCAAGCCTCAAGCCAAGATCTTCTACCGCGGCATGGAGATGATCGCGATCAACGCGATCAAAGAGCCGGGCGCGAACATCCTCGATGTCATGGAAGGCGTCAAAGAGACTGTTGCTGCGCTCAATGGCGACCTTCTAGCGGATCGCGGGCTCACGCTCCAGCTGGTCTACGACCAGACCGACTACGTCTACAGCGCCATCGGACTGGTACGACAGAGCCTGGTGGTCGGCGGCGTGCTGGCGATCTTCGCCCTCCTGCTCTTCCTGCGCAGTCGCGCCAGCACCTTTGTCGTCGCGGCGGCGATTCCGATCAGTGTCGTCGGCTCGTTTCTGGTCATGAAGCTACTGGGCCGCAGCCTCAACGTGATCTCGCTCGCGGGCCTGGCTTTCGCCGTCGGCATGGTGGTGGACAACTCGATCGTCGTGCTGGAGAACATCTACCGCCACCGGCAGATGGGCAAGTCTCGCAAGGCGGCAGCTCACGAGGGCGCGACCGAGGTCTGGGGCGCCGTCCTGGCTAGCACGCTCACGACGATCGCGGTCTTCGTGCCGATTCTTTTCGTCAAGGAGGAGGCCGGGCAACTGTTTCGCGACATTGCCCTGGCGATCAGTAGCGGCGTCGGCCTCAGCCTGGTCGTCGCGATCACGGTGATACCCAGCCTGTCGGCCCGCATTCTCGACGCCACACCGTCCGGAGCGGGAAGAGATCAGAAGGACAGGTCCGACGCCGAGGCGAAGAACTTTCGCAACCTATGGGGCTGGAGCTCGCGAGCCGGCGCACTGGCCGAGTGGATCGCTGACCGAGTCGAGTGGATCTGCGCCACGACCCGCCGTCGCGTCACCGTGGTCTTGGCTTTCACGCTGGCTTCGGTTTTCTTCTCGCTGCTGCTCACGCCCAAGGCCGAGTACCTGCCGCTCGGCAACATGAACTTCGTCTTCGGCTTCGCCCTGCCGCCGCCGGGCTACAACGTCGAGGAAGTCGCAAAGTTCAACCAGATCTACGACGATGATCTCTCACCCTCCTGGGAGGCGAGTGACGAAGAGGCCGTCAGCATGCCGGGTGGCGGCATCGATCACTTCTTCTTCGGCGTGTTCGCCAACCAGGCCTTCATGGGGGCACGGTCGCGCGACCCGTTGCGCGCCCGGGAGCTGGTGGATCAGATTCAGCAGATCAACGGCAAGCTCCAAGGAACCATCGCCTTCGTTTCGCAGGCTTCCCTTTTCTCGAGCGGCTTCGGCGAAGGCCGCAACATCGACGTCGAGATCACCGGCCCCGAGCTCACCCGACTCATCGGGCTGGGCGGCGAGGTCATGGGCTCCGTTCAGCAGGTGCTCCCGGGCGCGCAGGCGATCCCAATCCCGGGGCTCGACCTCGGCAACCCGGAGGTTCGCGTTCGCACTGACCGCCGAAAAGCGGCGGAGCTCGGCGTTTCGAACCGTGAACTGGGCTTCACCGTCAGCGCACTCGTCGACGGCGCCAAAGCGAGCGACTATCAACACGACGGCAGGGAGATCGACCTGGTCGTCAAGTCCGGCGAGACTTTCGCTCACCGGACCCACCTGCTCGAGCAGATGCCGATATCGACGCCATCAGGTCAGGTGGTGACTCTCGGTTCTGTCGCTGATATCGACCTGGTCAACGGACCGGTTCAGATCGACCATCGGGAGCGCCAACGCACGATCACCATCCAGGTGACGCCGCCATCCGACGTGGCCCTCCAGCAAGCGATGGAGCGCATTGACAGCGACATCCTGCAACCCATGCGCGACTCGGGGAAGATCGGTGGGCTCTACCGGGTGACGTACTCGGGAAGCGCCGACAAGCTGACCCAGACACGGCGGGCTCTGCAGTGGAACCTGGTGCTGGCTATCGTTATCACCTACCTCTTGATGGCCGCGCTCTTCGAGAGTTTCCTCTACCCGTTCGTCATCCTCTTCAGCGTGCCCCTGGCCGCCCTCGGCGGCTTCCTTGGCCTCGGTATCCTCAACCTCTTCACCTACCAGGCGCTCGACGTGCTGACCATGCTCGGCTTCATCATCCTCATTGGAACGGTGGTCAACAACGCGATCTTGATCGTCCATCAGTCGCTCAACCACATCCGTCGAGACGGCATGAGCCCGAACGACGCAATTCGAGAATCGACACGGACCCGGGTGCGCCCGATCTTCATGAGCGTTTCCACCAGCCTGTGCGGCATGCTCCCGCTGGTGCTCTTTCCCGGCGCCGGATCAGAGCTCTACCGCGGGCTCGGCAGCGTCGTTGTCGGCGGGCTGGCCGTCTCGACCGTCTTCACGCTCTTCCTGGTGCCCGCGCTACTCAGCCTGGTGCTCGACGCACGCGCGGCTCTGGCAGCACGACTGAAGCGCAGCCGTCCCGGTGGCAGCGAGGAAAATCCGGCCACCGCCTGAGTTCTCGAGCTGTCTGCTAGTGCACGCGGCGCCAGCGGTGCCAGGCGCCGAAAGCCAGCAGCAGAACACCCAGCGCGCAGACGATCGCCGGGCCGCTGGGATAGTCCCAGCGGTAGGAAGCAAGGAGACCCATGGCGCTGGCGGCTCCACCGACGCTCCAAGCGATCAAGAGTCGCAGGCCCCACCGCTTGCTCGCCGCCAAAGCGACAATCGCGGGCGCTACGAGGTAAGCGAATACCATCAAGACTCCGGCGATCTCGACCGCGACGGTAATGACCAGGCCAAATGAGAGGTAGAAGAGGAAATCCCAGCGCTTCAAGCCCGCCCCGGCGTCGCTTGCCGCTTGCGGATCCTCCGAAATCGCCAGGAACCGGCGCCGAAACAGATAGTGAAAGATACCCACCGCCGCGCAAACGACGAAGACCCGGAGGACCGAACTCCACGTCACCCAGACGATGCCGCCAGCCAGGAGTTCCTTGATGTGTTCAGCACCTTCGGGCGCCAGATCCGCGACAATGATCGTCGCCGCCGTGGCCACGACGTAGGTGATGCCGATCAAGGCCTCCTGCGGGACGCCGCTGTGCGGGGTGCGGGTGAAGCTGAAGATCGCCGCTCCGACCGCCGTGGCTGCCAGGGCATAGCCGAAGGACGCCGCGCTATGGGGTTCGTGCCCGAAGATGAATCCGACCACGACTCCGAAGGCGGCGATCTGGGCCAGCGCGAGATCGACGAAGATGATCTCGCGCTCGAGCACGTGCAGTCCCAGGTAGCCCAAGGTCGCGACCAAGATCAGACAGGCGGCGAAGGGAGCGGCGAGAAACTGCAGTACCTCCAGCATGGCTCAGGCTCCTCCAGCTTCAAACGCGCTGACCAGTGAGTCGATCCAGAGATCGACTAGAGCCGGGTAGTCCGCGGCTCCGCCGGCGCCGACTCCCATCGGGAGAATCACATCCCGGCAGCCCGTGCGTTCGGCGATGGTGTGGGGCTTCTGCGGGTCGAAGTAACTGGCGGCGATGAGGACCTTGATGTCCCGTTCGCGGATCTCATCGATCAGTTCCTTGACGTGACGAGCCGACGGTGGAATTCCCGGCTTGGGCTCGACAAAGTCGACGACTTGGAGACCGAACAAGTTAGTGAAGTAGATCCAGTTCTTGTGGTACGCGATGATCTCCTCGCCGCGGAAGGCCAGACTCCGCCCGAGCCAGCCACCGAGCTTCTCCACCGCGGGCCTGCCGTCCAACTGCTGCCCCTCGAGAAAGGTAACCAGTTTGCCGGATAGAGCCAGCCTGTCCAAGGTCTCGGCGCCGAGTGCCGAAACCAACTCGGGACCGTAGAGTCGGTCGGTGATCCGTGCACGAAAGCGTTCGAGGTTGGCGCGATAGGTCTCTGCACCGGCCGGGTCCACCCGAACGAGCCCTGCCGCGATATTCGTCGCGATCTGTTTGGCAGCGATAGGGCTCGTGTAGAGGTGCGGGTTACCGAAGATGTGAACGTCTCCAGCCTCCCGACTCGTGCTCGCCGGCACGTCGAGGAGCTCGACGCCCTGGCTCGCGCTGACGCGCCCCGGCTGCCCTTCACGAATGGCTCTGTTGCCCGACTTCTCCACCAGAATCGGAGCCCACACCTCGAGGTCGAGACCGGTGCTGACAAACAAGTCAGCCCGTCGCAACATCAGGGCGAACGATGGTTTCGGTTTGACGAAGTGCGCGTCCTCGTCGCCACGAGCGATGGCCGCAGCGGCGACCCGCTCGCCTCCGATCTCCTCGGCGATCGACGAGTAGATCGACAGGGTGGACACCACTTCGACTTGTTGAGCACCCGCCGGGCTGACGCAAAGCGCGAGCGCGGCTAGACATGTCATCCGGACTCTCATGCCCTCTCCCTAGTAGTTCTCATGCTTGTGGGGGCCGGCAGCCCAGGTGAGTTGCAGGGTGAACTCATCGTCTTCGCTGCCGTCGGGCGCCTGTGTCAAGCCGTACTGGGCACGCAGCCGCACGAACTCGCTCTGCCACCATGTCAGGTAGGGAAACCAGCCCGTGGTCTCATCAACCGGCGCCAGCGGGCTCTCGACCCAGTCGTAACGCACTCCAGCGTAGAGATTGCGCCGCAGCAGACTCTCGACGTAGGAGTAACCGCCCCAGGCCTCCAATGAGGCGGTCGATCCGGATGGACCCAGAGAAACCTCCCGCTTGGAGCGCAGAACCTCCGAGCGCCAGGTGAACTCCCGATACTTGGCTCGGCCCGGCGGCTGCCAATGGAAGGTGAGGTCGCTGCCTAGAACTTCCGACTCCAAGCCGCCCTCAGCCCGTCCCGACGCCCCGGACAACCCCCACTCGAGGTAGGCGGCAGCACTCAAGTCCCAGTAGTTCTTGAGCCGCGCCAGAACCACCAAGCGCTCGAAACTCTCACCCCCAAAGGCCGGGTTCTCACCGTCGGTGACTTCGAGAATCACCTCATTGGCGCTCGCCCAGGGACGCGGCAGGAGCCAACTCAGGGCGATGCCGGTCTGGGCCAGCCCCTCTTCGTCGAAGTAGGTCGCGTAGGCCAACGGGTAGTCGAGCTGAGGAAGGGCATGGAGGTGCTGCTGGTTGAGCGGCCCGAAACGCTGTCTGAACTTCCCGGCCTTGAGCTCGAGCCCACCTGGCAGGCCGCTGTAGAGAATCCACCCCTCTTCGATCTCGACGCCCTCCTCGGGTGAAAACGCGATCGTCCAGCGGGTTCGCGAGAAGGGGTCGAGAGCGGCTTGGAGATCGAGTTCGAACTCCCGCGCCTCGAAGTCGTCTCTCCCGCCTCCGCTAACGGCGACGACATCGCCCGAGAAGGAGATCTCCGGGTTGAGTCGGTTGAGACTGCGGTCGTTGGCCACGGACCTCGAGGCGTCGGTTGCCCCGGCCGTCGCCTCGTCACCGCCGAGCTCACCAGCACCGCCCTCACCTGCCGCCGCCAGTGCAGCAGCCCGCAGCGCTTCAACATCATCTACCGGCGAAGAGGCCAACTCTTCCATGCCCTCGCTCGTTGCTTCGAGTTCACGCACGCGGCGCTCGAGCGCGTCGATGCGGGCCTCGTACTCGGCGCGCATTGCGTCGAGTTCTCGCCGCAAGTCGTCCGGGGTCTCCTGCACCGGGCTAGCCCACGAGCCAGCCGCAAGCAGCAGCCAAAGCGCCCACGCGAGCCTCAGTGCTCTCTTGATACTCCCTGTCTTGGGCATCCGCATCCTCCCATCATCGTCAAGACCTCGAATCCTCGAGGTCGGCGTCGAACGGCCCTCCAGGGCCGCCGAGTCAGGCACAAGCTAAGACCTGCTAGAGGATGCTCGGCGGGGCGCGGGACAGATCCAGTCGAGTTTGCGGCTTGCCTGGACTCCAGGCGTACACCGGGGGGCCCGTCGGCACCGTGGGAGGCAACGGTTCGGTGCCGGACGGAGGCGCTTGTCGGACGACCGTTCGATCGTGCAGGACACAGGCTGAGCAGACTCGCTCGGCGGTCGCCGATGACGCATCGAAGTGGGCCGGCAGCGTCGTGTGGACCGCCGCGACCGCAATCCTCGAGGAGTCCTCGTGATCGTGCCCTGGCTCCTCCAGATGCTCCGAACTCGCGCCGGGAGTCAGCGACAGTAGCGCGACCACCGCCGCCACGACGACTCCAAAATTTCTTCCACCGCGTCCAAAGCTCATTGACGGTCGGCTCCCAGGCTCAGCTTAGCAGCTGTCCGTCGGGTTGCACGGGATCTCCTCGCTCCCTCGGCGGTGGTCGATCGAACCTGTGGCACATGACGATGCGGAGGATCGGTGTCTGCGCTAACGTTCAACTACGCCGTCACGCACTAGAGTTCTGCGCTCACTGACTTCTTCCGGAGGCTGCAGTGAAGATCAGACTTTCCGTCCGCCATGCTCCAAGACCATCAATAGCACTCAGGGTCGGGCTGTTGGCCCTCTTGGCGGCCCCGCTCAGTGCTCAGCCAATCGAGGTGAGGAATGACTCGATAAGGGATTTCGGCAGCGCGGCGGTTCAGGCCGGGTTCGTGGCCGGCGAGCGCGGCGCGGCATGGCTGACGCCGGCCTGCGATGCCGAACTCGTCGCCGTCCGGATTCTCTGGCTCGACCAGGTCAGCAGCGGATCCCAGACACTCGGAGAATCCATCACGATCTCTCAAGCCGGCCCGTTCCCCGTGCCCGGTGCGCCGCTGCTCGAGCTCCTCGCACCAGTGATGACCGAAGGCAACTTCAACGAGTTCGTCGTCGTGCCGCCAATTCCGGTGGCAGCCGGAACGACCGTGGTGGTGGACTTCAAGTTCTTCAACACTCCACCGCCTATCGGCCCGAGCCTGGTGACAGACACCGATGGCTGCCAGACCATGAAGAACGGAGTCTTCGCCATCCCTCCCAGCTCCTGGCTCGACCTGTGCCCATTCGGGGTCAGCGGTGATCTGGCTATACGCGCCGTCGTCACCTGCGAGACGCTCATCTTCGCCGACGGCTTCGAGAGCGGAGACACATCGGCCTGGTCCTCGACGGTGCCCTTCGCACCGGTTACTGAGTGGTCCTCCTACCCGATCCTCCAGATCGAGTCCGAGACTCTCTCCTGGCGTATTCCGCAAAACAGGAACTGACTGCCGCCGCCGGCTCAATCTCTGCCCGAAGCTAGATCAATGCACCGCGCAGGCCGGTGAACTTCGCACTCCACACCCGACCGGCGAATCGTCGAGTGGCCGCGGCCAGCAGCCTCGTTGCCGGTCGTCGGAGCCAGGATGGCAGATTGGCGGTGGCCACCTCGGATTCGGCCAGACTCGCGAGCTGGTTCGCCTCGTAGACCAGGCGTTCGGTGACCTCGACTTGAGCGAGGCCGGCCCGCTCCAGTCCGGCGACATAGTCGGCCTCGCTGATCGCGCCGGCAACGCAGGCGCTGTGGAGGCGTCCACTGCGGCGAATCCACCAGGGCATCCGCTCGATGACGATATCCGAAATCGAGATCCGGCCGCCGGGCTTGAGGACCCGGGCGATCTCGGCGAAGACCCGGTCCTTCTCGGGCGAGAGGTTGATCACGCAGTTCGAGATCACCCAGTCGACGCTGCCCGAGTCGACCGGCAGGTCCTCGATCAGGCCCTTACGCACGTCGATATTCGCCAGGCCGGCTGAGCTCGCCGCCTGGCGCGCCTTGTCGATCATCTCGTCGGTCATATCCACGCCGATAACCCGCCCCTCGGGTCCCACCCGTTCGGCGGCGAGGAGCAAGTCGATCCCGGCTCCTGAGCCCAGATCGAGGACGACCTGCCCGGGCTCGACGCCGCTAAAAGCGAGCGGATTGCCGCAGCCGAAGGAGTTGACAACCGCGCTTTCGGGCAGCGCGGCCAACTCTGCTGCGCTGTAGCCCGCGACTTTGGCCGCCACTCCTTTAGGCGTCACGTCACCGCAACAGCTGTCCCCACAACAGCTTTCCCCGCCCGTAACTGCGGCTCCGTAGCTCTCTCTGACTCGCTCTCTCACGCGTTCGGTTGCACTCGTCATGCTCTTGTCTCCTTGGGTTGACAGCCGTTGGCGGCGCAACAATCAAGGGCGTCGGCGACTCCCCGCAGCAAGGCGGCCAGGGGCTCGCAACAGACCGAGTAGTAGACCTTCCGGCCTCGCTTCTCGGCTTGGACCACACCTGCATCTCGTAGAACAGCTAGATGCCTGGACACCACGGACAGATCGACCGAGCAGCAAGTGTCGAGCTCGCTCACCGTGCGAGCGGCAGGCGAGGACGCCAGCTGGGAAAGCAGCGTCAGCCTGTTTGGATCGCTCAAGGCACGAAAGAGCCGGGGCTCGAGGAGCTCCGCCAGGTCCTTGCACGCCGCTTTGTCACCGGGACGATCATTGCATGTTTGCGCCATGATGCAAATGATAGTCAGAGGATCCTCCGCTGTCAAGGCCTCCACAAGGGATACAATCCTCTCCTTCCATGAAGGCCATAGCCCCGCACCTGCTCGTCCTGCTCGCCTTTGTCGGTCCGATCCACGCCGACGAGGCGGTCGACGCCGCGCGGGCCTACCGGGCCGAGAACGGCCCGGCCATCCTGGCCGCCTTCGCCGAGTTTCTCGCCATCCCGAATGTGGCGAGCGACCTGCCGAACATCGAGCGCAACGCCGCGTACATTCGCGCCGCTCTCGAAGCGCGCGGGGCCACGGTCGAGCTCTGGCACCAGGATGGCGTCCCGCCGATTGTCTTCGGCGAACTGCTGAGTGCAGGCGCCCAGAGCACATTGGGGGTCTACATGCACTACGACGGGCAACCGGTGGTTCCGGATCAATGGGCACAGAATCCCTGGCGCCCAACCCTCTACGACAGCTCTCTCGAGACGGGTGGCTCGCCAATCCCCTTCCCCAACCGGGGCGAAGCGATCGATCCGGAGTGGCGGATCTATGGACGCGGAGCGGGCGACGACAAAGCTCCCCTGCCGGCCATCCTCGGGGCGCTGGACGCGCTGGAAGCCGCCGGCATCGACCGTACCGTCAACCTCAAGTTCTTCTTCGAGGGAGAAGAAGAGGCGGGCTCGGACCATCTCGAACAGTACATGCGCGACCACCGGGAGCAGCTCGACGTCGATCTCTGGCTGATATGCGACGGGCCGGTCCACCAGAGCCGCCGGCCACAGTTGGTGTTCGGCGTGCGCGGCTACACCGGATTCGAGGTTACCGTCTACGGAGCGAACCGCTACCTGCATAGTGGCCACTACGGCAACTGGGCGCCCAATCCCGCCCTTGCCCTGGCCGATCTCCTCGCCGGCATGAAAGACGCCGCTGGGAACGTCGTGATCGAAGGGTTCTACGATGACACCGTGCCACCAGGCCCAGCCGAGAAGAAGGCTCTGAGTCTCTTGCCAGAGATCGACGACACTCTGCGCGACGAACTGCAGCTCGGGCCGAAATCGACCGACGGGGCGGGCGCGAGCCTGGCCGAAAGACTCCTGCTACCTTCCCTCAACATCCGTGGCCTGGTCAGCGCCGCCGTCGGGCCGCAGGGGCGCAACATCATTCCGACCGAAGCGACCGCTTCGCTCGACATCCGCCTGGTAAAGGAGAACGATCCAACTCGAATGCTCGATGTCGTCGAGGCTCACATCGCCGGAGCCGGCTACCACGTCGTGAGAGAGACTCCGGACGCGGACACCCGTCGGGCTCATCGCCGAATCGCCAAGATCGTCCGCAGCTCCGGTTACCCAGCCGCCCGCACCGCGATGGACGACCCGCAGGCCGCCGGCGTGATCGACGCAGCCCGAAACGTGGCCGGCGACGACCTGATCCTCATGCCGAGCCTCGGCGGCTCGTTGCCGCTCTACTTGTTCAACGACCTCTTGCACAGCCCGGTCGTCATCGTGCCGATCGCCAACCACGACGACAATCAGCACGCCCCGGACGAGAATCTCCGCCTGGCCAACCTCTGGTACGGGATCGATCTCATGGCGGCGCTCTTCACCAGCGGCCCCTGACGCCTCGCGGCAGACAATCCACAGCCTGGCACTCCGTCCCCTCCGACTCCCAGACATCAAGACACGAGGAATCACACAATGAAGGCTCTCCGCTCCGCTGCCAGTCTCTTCGCGCTCGCCGTGCTCGTCGCCGTCATGGCCTGCGCCCCGGGAGGTCCCGGCGAAGATGCCACCGCCCAACTCCACGACATCTTCGCCCGCGAATGGCAGACCCGACTGGCAGAGAACCCCTTCCAAGCCACCTCAGTGGGCGTCCATGACTACAACGATCAGCTACCGTCCGTGGACCCAGAGGATCTCGAGCGGCGCGACGGAATCTGGCGTGGCTACCTGGCGGAGCTCGAGGCCATCGACCGCGCGGCCCTGAGTGAAGAGGACGCGATCAACCTCGACATGCTGCACGCTCAGCTCGCTGACCGTACGGCCGGCTACAGCTTCGGCTCTTACCAGATCCCATTCAACGCCGACTCGGGCTTCTACAGCGGCTTCGCTCGCCTCGGCTTCAACATGCCCTTTCGCACTACCAAGGACTATGAGAACTACATCAGCCGTATGGAGAAGTGGCCGGCATACGTCGGGCAACACATCGGCAACATGCGTCTCGGTCTCGAGCGCGGCTTCACCCAGCCCAAGGTCGTTCTCACCGGGATCGACCAGGTCATGGACACCCACATCGTCGAGGACGCGACGGCCAGCGTCTTCTTCAAGCCCTTTGCGGAGTATCCGGTCTCGGTGCCGGAGAGCGAACACGCTCGGCTCACTGCCGCCGGAACCCAGGCGATCCTGGAAAGCATCGTCCCCGGCTACACCACGTTGCGCGACTTCATGGTCGAGGAGTACATGCCCAACGGTCGAGAGTCGTTGGGGGCCACCGAGCTGCCCAATGGCGCGGACTACTACCGCCAGAGGATCAAACACTTCACGACTCTCGACCTCACGGCCGAGGAGATCCACCAGACCGGTGTCGACGAGGTGGCCCGCATCCGCGCCGAAATGGACGAGATCATCGCGGAGGTGGAGTTCGAAGGCTCCTTCGCGGACTTCCTCGAGTTCCTCCGCACCGATCCCCGGTTTTACCCCAAGACGGCCGAGGAACTGCTCAAAGAAGCCGCCTACATCACCAAGACCATGGACGGCAAGCTGCCGGCACTCTTCAAGACCCTGCCGCGCCTGCCCTACACCGTCGAGCCGGTGCCCGAGGACATCGCGCCCAAGTACACGGCCGGTAGGGCCGTCGGCTCACCAATGGGCAGCACGCAGCCCGGACGCTACTGGGTCAACACCTACGCCCTCCATACCCGGCCGCTCTACAACATGGAGGCTCTGAGCCTGCACGAGGCGGTCCCCGGCCATCATCTCCAGGGAGCCCTGGCACGAGAGCTCGGCGAGCTGCCCAACCATCGCCGCTTTTCATACCTTTCAGCTTTCGGTGAGGGCTGGGGTCTCTATTCCGAATGGCTCGGTCTCGAAGCCGGCTTCTACAAGGATCCCTACTCCAACTTCGGCCGCCTGACATACGAGATGTGGCGCGCCTGTCGCTTGGTGGTCGACACCGGCGTCCATGCCATGGGCTGGAGTCGCCAGCAGGTGATCGATTTCCTCGCGGCCAACACCGCCCTCTCGCTGCACGAGATCACCACCGAGACCGATCGCTACATCTCCTGGCCGGCGCAAGCGCTGTCTTACAAGATCGGGCAACTCAAGATCATCGAGCTGCGGCGCCGGGCCGAGGCTGAACTCGGCGAGGCGTTTGACGTGCGCCTGTTCCATGACGCCGTGCTGCTCAACGGCTCGATTCCGCTCGACGTCCTCGATCGACAGATCGACCGGTTCATCGCGGAACAGAAAGCGACGGCATAGCGCTCCGGTTCCTTGATGGCGGCCAACGCCTGGCAGCGGGCACTCCAACTCGCGGCTCAAACGCCCGCGAGCCGCAACCGCTACGCCGACTTCCTTCGTGCGGCGTCGATTCTCGTGGTCGTGCTTGGCCACTGGACGATGGCCGCACCGGTCGCCCGTCAAGGGACCGTCGAGCTCGGCCATATGCTCGACGTGGCCCCGTGGACGCGATGGCTTACCTGGGCGCTCCAGGTCATGCCGATCTTCTTCATCGTCGGCGGTTTCTCCAACTCGATCTCCTGGTCACGCAATCTCGAACGTGGGGGGACCTACGCCGGCTGGCTAGGCTCGAGGCTGCAGCGCCTGACGGCGCCCATCATGCCGCTGCTTGTCTTCTGGGCGACTCTCGGTATGGCCGCACATTTCGGCAGCGTGGCGCCGCAAATGCTCCGCATCGGCTCTCAGATTGCGCTTGTGCCGACTTGGTTCTTGGCGGTCTACGTCATGGTCATCATGCTGGTGCCGCTGACTCACGGCGCCTGGCGGCGCTTCGGTTTGAGCTCGTTTGGCGGAATCGCCCTGGCTGCCGTGGTCATCGACGGTCTGGCCTTCGGCGCCGGATGGACGGTGCTGCGTTGGGCCAACTACGCCTTCATCTGGACCGCCGTCCATCAACTCGGCTACGCCTGGCGCGAAGGCCGGCTCGACGGGTGGCGCCGACCGGCCATGGCCCTGGGAGGCTTCGTCGGCCTCCTGCTCCTGGTACTGCGCGGCCCCTTTCCGGTGAGCATGGTCGGGGTGCCTGGCGAAGAGGTTTCGAACTCGCTTCCGCCGACGATCGCGCTCCTCGCGCTAGGCATCATGCAAGCGGGCATCGTTCTGGCCCTCGAAGGACCTATTCGCCGGGCCCTCGAAGGCCGGCGGATGTGGGCCGCGACGGTACTGATCAACTCGAGCATCATGACCCTCTACCTCTGGCATTCGACGGTCCTGGTCCTGGTTATCGGCCTGCTGGTCAAGCTCGACGGGCTGGCGTTGACCCTGGAGCCGGGCAGCGGTGCCTGGTGGGCTTCCCGAGTGCTCTGGGCTGCGTTTCTCGCCGCTCTCCTGCTGCCGGTCATGGCGCTGCTTGGGCGCTTCGAGCGCCAGACCGCCGGCGCAGGGCCATCCCCTAGCGGCTTGGGCCGTCCGCTGTTGGCCGCAGGGCTCTTCTGCGTCGGCGTCGCGATCCTCTCGCTCAAGGGCGTGGGTGGTGGGGGTCCGCTCGGCATCCGATCATGGGCCGTAGCGCTGCCGCTCCTGGGCGGTTGGCTCGCTCGGTCTCGCTAGGCGCGAGGGCCTCTATTTCACACGTTCGCCGTGCTTGATCACCATATCGACCCGCTGTAGCAGGTTGATGTAGCGCAAGACGTCGCCCTGGACAGCGATGATGTCGGCGTACTTCCCCTCGCTGACCGTGCCGTAGTCAGCCTCGACGCCCTGGTGCACGGCCGGCCAATAGGTCGCGGCTTGAATCGCCTCCATCACCGGGATGCCCATCTCGCGCACCCAGATGTCGAGCTCGTTCCAGGTCGATTGGATATGGAACTTCATCGGAATACCGGAGTCGGTCCCGATGAGGAGCTTCACTCCGGCTTCGCGTAGCTGATCGATCTTGTTCTTCAGGGTCGGTTTGCGAAGAGGTGTGATCTGGAAATAGCCCAGGCGATCGGGATAGGCGAAGGACTGGCGGATGTCGGCGATGATGTCGGGCGGCAATCCAAGGTGCCAGGCGGTGGAATCGAGCTTCTCTGGGTGGTCACGCACGTAGTCGTAGTTGAAGAGCCCCTCGACCGTCGGAGTCCAGAAGAGTGGCCCCTTGTTCATCTGCGCCGTGCGCTCGGCCAGCATCACCAGAACATCCTCCGGATAGCCCGGAGCGGTGGCGAGTCCGGTGTGCTCGAAGCAATCGACGCCGGCCTTGAGGCCGCGCCGGATCTCCTCCGGGCGGTGGCCGTGAGCGGCGACCTTGAGACCGTGCTTGTGGGCCTCGTCGACGACCGCCATGACCTCATCCTCGGTCATCTGGTCCTGGTCGATCAGCTTGATCACGTCCACACCCGCCTCGGCCAGCCGGCTCACCTTGGCCCGCGCGTCCGCCACCCCTTCGACGCCCCAGCGGAACTGCTCGGTACCCGGATAGGGTTTGTGCTGGATAAAGGGTCCGGACATGTACATCGTCGGCCCTGGGATGTCGCCGCGGTTGATCGCGTCGCGGACCGCGATCGAGTCCTCGAGCGGAGCGCCGAGGTCGCGGGCACTGGTGACACCAGCCATCAGTAGCTGGTGCGCCGACGAAGGCATGATCACGTCGCGAAACTGCGGCGGATACTTGGTATCCCAGTGAGCGTAATCCGCATGGCCGTTAATCATCAGATGGACGTGCATGTCCCACAAGCCCGGGAGCACTGTCATCCCTTCAGTCGAAATGACTTCGGCACCCTCGGGCACCGGCAATGTGGCGACCGTGCCTACGGCTTGAATCCGTTCACCATCGATCACCACGACGCTGTTGCGAATCGGCGTCGAGCCGTACCCGTCGACCAAGGTCCCTCCGACGAGCGCTTTCAACTCACCCGCGGCGCTCGCACCCGCGAGGAAGGCTCCCAAGAGGAGTCCGCAGCCCAGAATTCGTTGTATGCGATGAACCATCGATGTGCTCCCTCGTGTGTCCCAACGAACGAAACCTCCGCCGGGCCGTTGGCGTCAAACTAGATGAGAGACTCTACTTGAAACTCGAAGGTGGAGTTCTCGTACTGAACGAGAGGAGGAGACAATGCTGCCGAGAAATCTTGCATCCGTCGCGCTCGTCGCCCTGGCGACGTCCGTAGCCGCTCATGCCGGGACTGTCGATCGCGAGTTCAACGAGTCCTTCGATGTCTCTCCCGGCGTCAACCTCCAGCTGATTCACGGCGACGGTGATGTCGACATCCAGCCGTGGACCGAGGACCGGCTGGAAATCACCGTGCGCTATCACCTCGTGAGTCGAGGCCTGGGCGGAGCGCGAGATTTCGAGGTTGCCTTCGACCGCTCAGGCGACACCATCACCGTCGAGGGCCGAGAGATCGGCAGCAACTTCTTCGTCGGCGGCAGCCGCCAGTATGAGTACGTCTACACAATCCAGGCCCCGCCCTACTTGCTTCTCGACCTCAGAGGCGACGACGGCGACGTCGAGATCAGCGACTGGGAAGCCGATATCGACCTACACAGCGAGGACGGCGACATCCTCATCGAGGGACTCCGAGGCAATCTCGACCTGGAGCTGGACGACGGTGATATAGACCTCTTTGACTGCGAGGTGGGAGAAGCCAAGCTGCGACTCCAAGACGGCGACGTCACTCTTCGCGGCGGCAGCGGCGCCTGGCACTTCACGCTCGATGACGGCGATCTGGATCTCAAGGACCTGGCCGCCAGCGTTCTCGAGGCGAGGGCGGAAGACGGCGACATCACCGTCGCTCTAGCCCCGGCGCCAAGCTTCCAAGCCGACCTCCGCTCGGACGACGGCGACATCGATCTCACACTCTTCCCAGGGCTCTCGGCCCGCTTTTCGATCGACGTCGATGACGGTGACATTTCTCTTCGGGCCCCGGACATCACCATCGAGTCCAAGACCCGTCGCAACACCTCGGGCTCCATCGGCGGCGGAGCGGGGGACTTGAGAATCCGTACCGAGGACGGCGACGTAACTCTGCACTAGGAAACTACTGCACCGTATTGGACCAGACCGAAGTGTCGCCGGATTCGAAGCCATCGGCGAAGATAAAAAGATCGGCCGGCAGCACGCGGGTGTTGCGCACAGGGCCTCCACCCGTGAGCTCGACGAAAACCTCTCCGGCTGAAAGCGACGCCAGTTCCGAGGCCGTCATTACACATTGGAACTCGAAGTCAACCGGGATGTCCGAGAACTGGCAGATCGTCTGCTGCCCTCCTTCTTGCGCGCCGCCTGGGCTGTCGCGCCAGACAGTAAGGTCGATGGATCCTCCTGTAGTACCAGGGTTTATGTAGCGGGCTCCCCAGGTCGTGGCCAGAGGCTCCCGGCCGCTGACGCTCTCGCCCGTGCTGGGCAAACGAGCGTAGTAGGGGTTGGCGCTAGCGCCGACGCCAGCCTCGTTCAAGTTGGGGTTGCCGTTGGTACAGACATCCGTAGGGGTGTCGCCATCGACGCCGGTGAAGCAATCCATATCCATCGGCCCCACCTCGTCCGCGACCAGGAAAACGAGTGCCGTCTCGTCGCCATTCATGTCCACGCTAGGAAAGAAGTAGTCGCCCCAGAGAATGTTGTTGAGGTTCTGGTTTGCGCCGGGGCCGACGTCGAGCTCAAAGGTGCCTTTTGCGGGAAATAGCGGGACGCCCTCCAGCGTGTACGGCGTGAGTTCGGTGCGGAAATCTCCCGGCGGACCTCCGGGCGACTGGGGCGCCCGAATAGAGACCCGAACGTCCACATCCGGCGAGCTGCCTGGAGTGCGGGTCATGCCAAGAAAGATCCTCGGCACCCAGGTCCGGCCGCCACGCAGACACTCCGGTGGGACCGCGATGCCGACGGCAAACTCCCGGACGACACCGGGCTCGGCCCCCATGCCGTTGTTGACGGTCTGCCACGGAACGATGTCGCAAGAGCCACCGAGCGCGGGTTCAGCGGCGACAACGGGTAGGCAAGCCGCGCCGATGAGACCAGCGAAGCAGACGGCGGGAAGCATTCTCATAGGCATGCCCCTCTGTTGGGTTGCTGATGCTGTCTATTGAAAGCATACCAGCAGCCTCGTCCCACCCTGAAGGGTGTGGCGCTAAACAGGTGCTCTCATATGGTCGGAAATCGCCTCGAGAAGGGCACACCCGTCCAAAGACGGCGTCGCAAAGCTACGGATCCGAGAACTCCTCCAGACCGCCGGGCCGCCGAATGGCAAGTGGGAACTCACTCCCACAAACGGACAAGGAGTGTGCGCAATGAGGCGTCTGCTATGCGTGACATTGGCGGTAGGACTGTGCCTGACGGCGGCGAGTGCCCAAGCGGGTCAGGGCGGCAATTGCAGCCCGGAGGGCACCTGGTACGGCTACAACAGCGAGGACCTTCTGTGGATCGTGACGGTTACTCGATCGGGACCCAACAGCTTTACGACCGTCATGGATGCCGGCACCAACCCTCCAATCCCAACCGTAGCAGCCAGCACGGACTGGAGAGGAGAATTCGTCAAGACCGGGCCTGGCGAGTATGACTGGACAACCATGGCCTACTTTAGAGGCGACGCGTCGTCACCCATTCCCTATGCGCTCGGTTTCTGTCCTCTCAGCGCCCAGTTCATCGACTGTGACAGCTGGTGGGGGCAGGGCACCTGCGACATCTACGGGTTCTTCTCACCGGACCAAGACCCGTTCGAAGAGGGTTTCCTCCTGCAGACAAACGACCCGCTCGAGGCCTTCTTCCAAAGAATGCCCATGACCTACGCCTCACCGTAGAGAACTACGCCAAGGGGTCCCGAGCTGCCGGCTGCTAGACTGCCTTCACGGCAAAGGACCCCACTATCCGTCCTCATATCGGCACGCTCAACGAAGGCTCGCTGCACGCCGCGTTGAAGGACTACTATGCTCGTCCCGGCGATCAGTTCGAGGTGCCGCTCGACGGCTTTGTCATCGACATTCGTCGCCGCGACCTCCTGATCGAGATTCAGACGGGCTCCTTCGCGGCCATGGGCCGCAAACTCGACCACCTGCTCGGCGAGTACCAGATGCTCCTGGTGCATCCCATCGCGGTAGAAACCTACCTCGAGAAGCCGGGCGCCAAGACTCGCAAGTCGCCCAAGCGCGGCTCGATCTACAACCTCTTCGAGGAACTGGTCAGTATCCCGACCCTGCTCGACCATCCCAACCTGAGCCTCGAGGTGGTCCTGGCGTCAGTCACCAAGGTCCAAGCGCCTGACTCGACCGTTCGGCGATGTCGGGGAGGCTTTCGCACCATCGATCGGCGTCTGAGGCAGATCATCGAGCGCCGTCGATTCGACCACGCGACGGATCTCCTCGAACTCGTTCCCGACGAGCTCCCGGAGGTCTTCACGACTGCGGATCTCGCTCGCCGCGCTGGCGTCGGGCGGGACGTGGCCCAGCAGATGGCCTATTGCCTTCGGCCGCTCGGGCTGTTTCACGAGCGGGGCCGAGGCAAAGCCGGTATCGAGTACTCGCTCTAGTCTCACCAAGACCGGCGGCGTGCGCGCGACAATCGCCGTTCCGTGAACTCGGAGCCTCTATTCCCTCCAATTTGGCCTAGAGCTCGCGTGCTAGCCTGCCCGCGAACTCTAGGAACAAGATCAGTGTCGGTCGTTGGAACCAGGATTGGAAGGATCCGAGTCGAGTCCTTGCTCGGCGAGGGCGGCATGGGCGAGGTCTACGTCGGCTATGACGAGACGCTGCAGCGCCAGGTCGCGCTCAAGTCCATCCTGGCCGGTCGCCGGCTCAGCTCAGAGGCCAAGGCGCGGTTTGTTCGCGAGGCGCAGGTCCTATCGCGACTCGACCATCCCAATATCTGCAAGATCTACGACTTTATCGAAGGAGAGGATCGCGAGTACTTGGTGCTCGAACTGATCCGGGGCCGCGATCTGATGGCTGCCATCGAGCACGACCTGGACCCCGCGGATCGGCTGCAAGTCGCGCAGCAGATCGCCGATGCTCTGGTGGCGGCGCACGCCGAAGGCGTTATTCACCGCGACCTCAAGCCGAGGAACGTAATGCTCACCCAGTCCGGCGAGGTCAAGGTCTTGGACTTCGGCCTCGCCCGGCCCGGCCCGGAGCCCTCTCAGGCAGATCCAGCCTCGCCTGTCGCCCCCTCTGCCCCACCAACTCCTGAAGCGCCGCCGGAGGCGGGGCTTGGAGACACGGACCGCACCCTCTCGGCTCTTCCCGGCGACCAAACCCTGACCCTCGCCGCGGCAACCGGTCAGGGAATCAGTCAGGCCGAGCCTCACACGGTACTCGGTACCGTCATGGGCACACTGACCTACATGAGCCCCGAGCAGGCCCGCGGCGAGCGCGTAACGACCGCGAGCGACATGTACTCTTTTGGGCTCCTGTTGCAGACCCTGTTCACGGGCCGCCGACCGTACCCGAGCGATACCGGGCAGGCGGAGCTCCTCCGCCGCGCTTTGCAGGCGGACACCGTCCCCGTGACCGGCCTCGATGCCGACTTGACCCGGCTGATCGAGAGCCTCAAAGCCCCAGCCCCTGCGACCCGGCCCACCGCGGTCGAGGTGGCGGCCCGCCTGGGCTGGATTGCCGAACGCCCGAAGCGACGGGCCAAGTGGCTAGCGGCGACGGCAGCGCTCGTGATCCTCGTCCTCGGCGGCCTTAAGTACACGTTCGACCTGCGCCGCGAGCGCACAGTCGCCGTAGAGGCCAGGGAGGAGGCGGACCTGCGTCGGAGCCAGGCCGAGGACCTGATCGGCTTCATGCTGGGAGATCTCAGAGAGAAACTGGCACCGGTGGGCCGGCTGGAGATCCTCGACGACGTCGGCGACAAGGCTCTGGAGTACTTTGCGTCGCTGCCCGCAGGCTCTATCAACGACGATGAACTCGCGCGGCGCTCGAAGGCCCTTTATCAGGTGGGTGAAGTGCGCTTGGCCCAGGGTGCCCTGTCCGAGGCCAAAGCGCCGCTTCGCGACTCGCTGGCACTGGCGCGGACGCTGGTCGAACGGGAACCGGAGAGCACCCAACGGCTCTTCGGCCTCGGGCAGAGTCACTTTTGGATCGGCTACGTGCACCTCCAGCTGGGAGAGTTGGAGGACTCCAGGCAGCACTTCCAGGCTTACTTTGATGCCTCGAAACGGCTCAACGACCTCGAGCCGGAGAACCCCGAGTGGCAACTGGAACTGGCGTACGGTCACAACAATCTCGGAGAGGTGCTGCGTAGAGAGGGAGACATCGAGGGCTCTCTCGGTCGCTACCGAGCGTCGGCAGACATTCGTACTCGCCTGGTCGAAGCGAGTCCGGAGGATCCCAAGCTCCTGCGGGACCTGGCCCACGCCCGTTCCCTTCTCGGTCGGATGCTCGCCTCGAGTGGCCAGATCGCCGACGCTGTGGCAGAGCACGAAGCGGCATTGGAAATTCGTCAACGACTGCTGGCGCTCGATCCTTTGCATACTGACTGGCAGTGGAACGTGGCGGTCAGCCGGCAACACCTCGGCCGGCTTGCCCTATGGCAGGGCAAGCTCGACGAAGCGCAGCAGCACTTTCAGGCGGACCTCGACCTGGAGCTCGAGCTTGTCGCCCACGATCCGGAGAACACCGGCTGGCGGCGTAGCCTCGCCGAGGCGAAGTGGTGGTACGGCGTGACTCAGGTCACGATGGGCGATCCACGTCATGGGCTGGAGAGCCTCGTCGAGAGCGAACGCCTACTCGAGAGCCTGGTCCGGCTCGAGGAGGGCGAGTTAGGTTGGGCGGTCGATCTGGCGAAAGTGCGAATCAGGATCGCGGAAGCCCAACTCGAACTCGAAAACGTCAGAGTTGGCCTGGAAACGTCACGTAGCGTGTGGGCTTCCCTCGAGACTCTCGCTACCAAAGATCCCGAACTCTCAGGGTGTCGGCGTGCTCTCGCCTTGGCAGCGCTCGCGGAAGGGCGAGCTTGGGCCCAACTCGGGTCGGGCGCGAAGGCTTCCGCGGCATGGACCCGTGGACTCGAGGTCGTCGAGCCCGCAGCTCGCGGCTCGCGGGACATCGATCTTCTGGATCCATGGGCGCGGTTGCTGCTCCATCTCGGCCGGGTCCAGGAAGCGCTGCCGATTCTCGCCCAGCTGGATGCGGCGGGATACAGAAGTGAGATGATCGACAACAGCCGTCACTCAGGGGGGCTCAACTAGACACCGCGACCGCGACGTCGGCATACGAACAGGAGCGAATCGAATGATCGAACATAGAGGAGCAGCCATCGTCGAGTTGGACATTGAGGCCGGAGGGACCGAGAACAGCCTTACGGCAGTCTTGGCCACGGCGCCTTTCGGCCCCGTTGGGAAGGACGACCGGTTCATCCTCCCGGAGGCCCAAGGAGTCTTGGTTAGGCCTAAGGACCATGGAAGAGATCCGTCGGGAGAGCCGCGAGCGAAAATGCTCGAGATCAACGGGAAGACCGCCGTCTGGGATCCCGACGTCCACGACGTCGGGCCCGGGGGCTGAAGGAGGAGAATCGAATGACCGTACATAGGGGCAACAAGATCGTCGAGTTGGATATTCAGCCGGTTGGTGGAGTGGACCGGGTCGTGGCCTACCTTCCCCGTGAGGGCAACGCGCCCGTTGCCGAGACGGACAGCTTCAATCTCGAGGAAGGTCAGCAGATCAGGCTTCAGCCCAAGAGCCACGGCTACAAGGACATGGGGTTGCTGGGTAAGAAAGCGATCGCGAAACTGCGGAAGATCTGGGTGTGGACGCAGGGCAAGGAGAAACGCCTCGAATTAGCCGACTATCAGTTCAACGTGTACGAGTTCACCGGCAAGCTGGAGCCGCTCTTCCTAGACGATGATGCAAAGCCCGACGCCGACCTCCAACTGACCTGGGCTGCGATCATCTTGAGACATCTACCAGGGGCGGTTGGTCACGCTGACTACAAGTTCTCCGTTCAGCTCGATATCGGTGAGAAGTCACTCGTATGGGACCCCGACGTCCATGACGTCGGCCCCGGGGGGTAGGCAACAGTCCGACTGGCGCTACACCCGAAGGGGTAGGGCTCACTCCCTCAGCGCTCGCGATCGTCAGATGGGCTCGACGACTCCCCTCTCTACGGGTGGTGACTGAGGCCACCCTGGCGCTCGGCGCGCCTCGACCTGCACGCGACCCACAATGGGCGCAACTGAACGACGCCCTGGGCTCGCGCCCTCGAGGGAAAGACGGTTCGAGCCGCTCGGCGCCTGACAAGTCGGCGAGAGGAGGTAGACCCATGAGCGTCTCAGAGGTTGGCCCAGACGCCCCAGAGATCACGCCAGATCTGGTTCTGGATCTGAAGGGGCTCGCCTGCCCCCTGCCGGTGGTCAAGCTATCTTCGGCAATGAAACAGGTGGAGATCGGCGGCGTAATCGAGGCTGCGGCCACCGACCCTGGAGTCCTGGCCGACATCCCGGCCTGGTGCCGCGCGACCGGCAACGAGCTGATGGTGATCGGACGTGAGGGCAGAGGGTTCATGTTCCGAGTCAAGAGAACCCAATAGGGGCCGGCCATGACCGCTCAAGGCTTCGCCCACTTCGCGCTCTACGACTTGCAGCTCATAGCGCTCGGGATCTTGGTCCTGTTGTACGCCATCAAGATCCGCCAGCTCATCCGCCTGCCGATGCCGGCGGAGGGCACGGCGGCGGATCGGGCCACGACCGACGGCCGCGCGGTCGCCGCCTCCTACGCTTCCATCCTCACTCCGACCGCACTCGAGAGCACCCGTCAGCATTGGGGGCGCTGGCTCGCCTTTGCCGGCTACCACCTCGGGATCCTGGTCGCCATTCTCGCGACCTTCACCATCCCGTTCACTCCGGCCTTGATGACCAAGCCGGTGCGGGTCTTCTGCGCCGCCACCATTCTCATCGGGCTCCTCGCGGGCTTCCTCAAGATCGCCTGGCGGCTGACCATCCCCGAGCTGCGCGTGATCAGCAAGCCGGACGACTTCTTCGGCCTGGCGGTGCTTCAGCTCTGGTTTCTGGTCGCAATCCCCGCGATCCTGCTCGACCATATCGGGTGGCTGACGGTCTACTTCGTCATCACGGCCCTGCTTCTCGTCTACGTCCCGCTGTCGAAGATCAGTCACTACATCTATTGGTTCTTTTCCCGCTACCTGATCGGCCAGAAGTATGGCCGTAGAGGCGTGTTCTAGGAGATGGCACAGCGATGAGCGAAATACTCGAACTGGCCCGAGCGGAACTCGACGCGCGCTACAACCGGCTGGTGGCGCTCAATACCTCGAGCCTCTGCACGCGCTGCGGCCTGTGCGCCGACGCCTGCCATTTCTTCCTCGCCGATCGCGACCCGGAGGTGTCACCCGCCGCGAAGACCGAGCGCGTCCGCAGCGTCTACAAGCGCGACCACGATTGGCTCAGCCGCCTCTTTCCGCGCTTTACGGGTGCCCGGGAACTGACGGAGGACGAGCTCGACGCCTGGGTGGACGCATCCTTTCAGTACTGCACAATGTGTGAGCGCTGTGTCATCAACTGCCCGATGGCGGTCGATACGCCCGCCGTCATGGCCGCCGCCCGGGGGACTCTCACGGCGGTCGGCAAGGCGCCCGAGATCCTGGTCCAACTGGCGGACGCGCAGATCGAGCGGGCCAACAGCATGGATCTGTTCAAGGACCTGCTCAAAGAGCAGATCGGCTATCTCGAGGAAGAGCTGTGCGAGGCCACCGGCGACCCCCATGCGACGATCCCGCTCGAGAAAGAAGGAGCCGAGACCCTTTACGTGGCGCTCTCGGGAGCCCATACCATCCTGCCTGCCGCCCAGATCTTCCATAGCGCCGGGGCTGACTGGACCCTCAGCCTGTTCGAGGCCTCGAACTACGGCATCTTCCTTGGCGATGCCAAGCGGTCGAAGGCCATCGCCCAAAGGATCATCGACGAGGCGACACGACTCAAGGTCAAGGAAGTTGTCATCACCGAGTGCGGGCACGCCGTCTTCTCCTACCGCTGGGGGGTGCCCACCTGGTTCGGCGAGCTGCCCTTCAAGCTCCGCAGTCTGATCGAGGTGCTGGCCGAGTACGTCGACGACGGCCGAATCACGCTCGATCCCAGCGCCAATCCCGAGCCGGTGACCTTCCACGACTCGTGCAACCTTTCGCGCAAGTGCGGACTCATGCAGGAGCCACGGACGATCCTCGCCGCCACGACCGAGGACTTCCGCGAGATGAGTCCCAACCGTGAGCAGGCCTTCTGCTGCGGTGCCGGCAGCGGATTGGTGGCAGTCGAGGAGTGGCGCGAGACACGGCTCGGCGCGGGGCGGCCCAAGGCCGAGCAGATCGAGCAGACCGGCGCCAAAGTCGTCGTGACCTCATGCGACAACTGTCGCCACCAGATCGCCGACCTCGGCGAGCACTACGGACTGGGAATCGAAGTCAGGAATCTGGCCGAAGTGACGGCCAGAGCGTTGGCCTAGAGCCAGCTGACCCGTCCGGCGTTCGGAATCCCCTCACGGGCGAACGCGCCGCGCTCGGGCGCTGAGCCATCGCGACTGGGCACTGCCCGTTGCTAGACTGATTTCATGCTTGAACTTCTCCGCTCGCGCCGCGTCCGGCTGAGCGCTCTGTTCCTGGTCGTGGCACTCGGTTGTGGGAGCCCACGAGATTCGGCACTGGTAGGTCCCGAGTGGCTGGTGATCGGCATTGACGGCGCTGACTGGGCAACGATCAACCAGCTCTGGGAGGCGGGCGCTTTGCCTAATCTCAAGGGGCTGGCCGAAAGAGGAGTCGCCGGGGTCTTGCGCACCTCCTACGGTGCGTCTCCGGTGATCTGGACCAGCGTGGCGACGGGAGTCGTCCCCGAGGTGCACGGAATCACCGGGTTTGCGGTACCAACACCCGACGGCGATGTCCCGGTCTCTTCGCGCCTGCGCAAGGTCCCCGCGCTGTGGAACATGCTGACCACGGCCGGCCGCCGCACCGCCGTCGTCAGCTGGTGGGCGAGCTGGCCTGCTGAGCCGATCGCCGGCATCGTTATTTCCGATCGCGCTGGGCTCGATGTCGAGCAGGCGGTTTCGCCGCCCGAGCTGCGAGAGCAGTTCGAGCACTGGCGGCAGCGAGCCTTGGCGGAAGAGAACCTGTTCGATCCACGCTTGGCGACGGTCGAGCGGGACCACGTGACCGCCTTCGCCGGCCGTCAAGTGCTCGACATTCCCCTCGATCTCGCCCTGGTCTATTTCCGCGGCGTCGATATCGCAAGCCACCGCTACTGGAAGTACCACCAACCCGAAGCCTTCCCGCAGGCCACGGCCGAGGAGGTCGCGGAGTTGGGGGACATCGTGGCGGCAACATATCGGGCGACGGATGCTGCCATCGGCCGCTTGCTGAAGGGTGTGGGCCCTCGCACCAACGTCATGGTCCTCTCGGACCACGGCTTCCGAGCGATGAAGAAGGAACAGGTCCGCATCATGCTCGACTTCGACCGGGTTCTCGAGAAGGTCGGGTTCCAGCACAAGATCGACGGCAAGATCGATTGGTCTCAGACTCAGCTCTACACCTTTGCCTCCGCCAAGTTCCGGCTGATCAAGCGGATTCGCTACGCCGACGAGGTGCCGGCGAGCGCGCGGCCGGAGCTGCGCCAACGACTTGCGGCCGAACTCACCAAGGTGACTTACACCTCAGGTGAGCCGGCCTTCTGGGTACGCAACGCCCAAGAACGCGAACTCGCCACCGGAGCAGACTTCGTGGTCGAGGTCGCGCGCAAGGGCGTCAGCAAGGATCTGCGCTACGGAGACGAGATCTGGAAGCAGATGATCACGCAGATCAGTTTTCTCTCCGGCGGCCACAGCGAGAACACTCACGGCGTGTTCTTCGCCGCCGGGCCGGACGTCGATACCAGCGCTCAGATCGACGGCATGCATATCCACGACATCACGCCCACTCTGCTCTATGGACTCGGCTTGCCGGTCGCAGAAGACTTCGCCGGCCGCGCCTGGGAGGAGCTCTACAGCGCCTCCTATCGCCAAGCTCGTCCGCTCCGGACCATCGAAAGTTGGGGCACATTGGGGGAGAGCGAGGCGGTCGCCTCGACGGCGGACGAGGAGATTCTCGACGATCTTCGGGCCTTGGGCTACATTGACTAGTCGAGGAACTGGACTGGATCGCCCAGCCTAACGCGATCGTAGTTGTCGGGTACTCGGCTCGAAGATCCCAGGATGGATGTAGGATCAGGCCAGCAAACGGCTCGAACGCATGTCCCCCAGAACCCCAGCGTCGCTTCGCGTGGCTGCCTTGGCGGTCAGCGGACTGCTCCTGGCTCTGCCGGCCCCGGCTCAGCCTGACACCCCCGAGGAGACCTTCTCCGCCGCGATCGAGGTCGAGTTGCTCGACCTCCAAGTCATAGTGACCGATCGGAAGGGCAATCGGGTGCGAGGACTCCCGGCGGACGCTTTCAGGATCCTGGTGGATGGGGAGCCCGCTCCGATCGAACTCTTCGCCGAGGTTCACGAACCCACCGCGACTGGACAGACCGCAGATGCAGTTCCGGAGCCCGAAACCCCAACGTTGACGGGCCAGCCCACGCGCACTCCTGTCAATTACCTCGTCTTCATCGATGACCTGATGACCTTGAGGCGCAACCGCGACTTCGTGCTGCGCCGCCTGCGCGAGGATCTCGAGCTGCTCCACCCCGGGGATCGCATGGCGGTCATTCGTCTCGCGAAACACCGCAAGCTCCAGGTCCTCACCGACTGGACCAGTGATCGTGAGGCGCTCGATCGGGTTCTCGAAGGCGCCATGGAACTTGAAGCCTGGGGCATCAAGTACATAGCCCTACGCCGGATGACCAACTACGTCGCCAATTGGGAAGGCAACGACACCCGGCGCTCGGTTCTGGCGGCCGCCGGCGCGATGCGGCTGCTCGAGCGCCCACCTGGCCGGCGCGCGCTCCTTCTGGTAGCCGGCTCCTGGGATCCGATGGAGGTCCAACGCTCCGACCGCTTCTCGCCCTGGTGCGTGACCGGCAATTGCGAGTACGCCGGTGTCTTCAACGTGCTGACCGACACTGCGAACCTCTTCGGCTACGCGGCCTATGCAATTGATGTCGAAGGCCGAGATCCCGACAACAACTGGAATCGAGAGAAGCGGCTGCAGTCTGTCCTCGGCGAGTTGGCTCGGGTCACCGGCGGCAAACGACTTCTCGACGGCGGCAGAGGCCGCATGCTCGAAGCCGCGATCGAAGACAGCGGCTCCTACTACTCGATCGCGGTCACGCCACCGCCGGACGTACCGGAGCGGCGGCTCGGCGTCCGGATCGAAATGCTACGCGACGGCCTCGAGGCACGATCGCAAACCGCGTTCGTGCCGTTGTCCACCGAGCGCGACCGACAACTCGATGTGCTGGCAGCACTCTGGCTCGAGGAAGGGGCTGAGGAGAGTCCTTTGAGCTTTCGCCTCGGCCACGCAACGCGGCTCGGCGGCAGCCGTATCAGCCTTGCAGGCCACTTGGCGATCCCCGCCGCGGCGCTCGAATGGCACACTGCCGGGACCGAGCGCTATGCGAGTCTGACGATCGAGGTCGCGAGCGTTGGCTGGCGCGGCGACTCGAGTGAGGTGCTCGAACGTCATCTCCGGATCTTCCAGCCCGCCGCGGCGCCGCCCGAGGGCGAGATCGTGGTGCCATGGCCGCTCGAGCTGCCGCGGCGGCGTCACACGGTCGTCGCCGGCCTGCGCGACCACCTGGCGGGAGAGACGTTCACTGTCGTGACCGAGATCTCACCACGCGATAAGACGCGGCGACCCGATACTGAAGTAGTCGCCGCGGGTTCTCAGCGCCGCTAGCGCTGGTCGCGCGCCCTACTCCACTTCAACGATCATCTCGATCTCGACCGCTAGGCCGATCGGCAGCGACACCATACCGACCGCCGCGCGGGCGTGCCGGCCGCGATCGCCGAAGATCTCGACCATCAGATCCGAGAAACCGTTCATCACCTTGTGTTGATCGGTGAAGCTCGGCACCGAATTCACCATGCCGGTGACCTTGACAATGCGCCTCACACGATCGAGCGAGCCGATCTCGGCCCGCAGGGACGCCAGGAGTGCGAGACCGGTCAACCGAGCCGCCTCCTGGCCCTGCTCCACGGTGAGATCGGAATCGAATTTTCCTGTGACGTAACCTCCACCGGGCTTGGCCGGACCATGGCCGGCGAGGAAAACCAGGTTGCCGGTGCGCACGGCACGCACATAGTTGGCCACCGGAGCCGGCAGCTCAGGCAGTTCAATGCCGAGTTCGGCCAGTCGAGCCTCGGGCGCCTTGGCACCGAGCGAGTCCTCCGCCGGAGAGGCTCCCAACGCACTTGTCACAGTCAACGCCAGCACTGCCGTTGTCATTGCCCATCGCTTCATAGTCGTCTCCCGCGACCTCACGTCGCTTTGATTGATCAGAACCCCTCACCGGACAGATCGACCTCGACAGTTCCCCCAGCGTGGCGCACCACGATCCTGGCGTTGCTGCGCCCACTGCCTGTAGGCCGGAACCGCACACCGATCGTGCAGTCGCTGCCAGGCAGCAGCGAGTTCAACCCCTCGCAAGAGGCCGGCACGATGTGAAAGTCGGCCGAGCCAGACCCGACCAAGTCATAGCCGCCGACCTCGAGTCGAGCGTTGCCGACACTCTTCACCTTGATGGTCCTGATGTCGCTGCGCTCGCCGATCGGCAACGACCCGAAGTCCATCGCTCTTGGCTCGACCGCAATGTCCCCCTTGGGAGGCGCCACTCCGGTGCCCAGCAGCCTAACTTCTACGGGCGAACCGGGGGCGTTGTGGACCACCTGCAGGCGGGCATCGATTGCACCGACGCGACTTGGCGAGAAGCGCAGGCTGAGCGTGCAGGCAGCCCCTGCCGCCAGCTGAGGCGGACAGCCTCTCGCGCTGATGCCGAAAGCCCCTCCGCCGCCACTCACGTTGACAGCAGACAAGTCGAGCGGCGCGGAGCCCGTGTTGCGCAGCTCGAGTGCGTTCTCGTTGGTGGCGTACTCGATTACCTGGCCGAAGTCGAGCACCGCTGCACTCAGCACCAGCCGCGGCGCCAGCGCCACTCCTGCCAGCGGCACCTCCCGCCGCTGGCGCAGCCCCGAGGCGCGGACTCTCAGTGCTGCCGTATGGCGCGCTGGATCAGTCGGTTGGTAGCGCACCGCGACTCGACACTTCCCCTCGGCTTCGAGAGTAGTTCCGTCGCAGTCGTTGGAGGTCAGGGCAAAGGAACTCGCGCTCGAACCCCTCAGCTCAACCCGGTCGATCGCGAGAGCAGCGTTGCCCGTGTTCTCGAAATCCACCTCGCGGCTCCCCGAGCGTTGGCCGGGACGCAACTCGCCGAAATCGAGTTGCGACGGCAAGATCAGCAGTCCCGGTGCGACGCCAATTCCCGAGAGCACGACTCGCGGATCCTCGGGCGCGTCGCTCCACACTCGAGCCTCAGCCTTGAAGCCCCCGGTAGAACCGGGCTTGAACGCCAGCCTCACGGCGCAGTCCGCTCCGGGCTCGAGGGTTTTACCTGAGCAGCCGTTAGCGACCCAGACGAAGCTCGACTCGCCGCTGCCCTCCACCGCCAGGCGAGCGATCGCCAGAGGCGCCGTGCCCCGGTTACCGAAGACGAGAGCCTCCGCCTCACTCGCCTTGCCTACCGCGATGCGGCCGAAATCAAGGCTCGATTGGACGCTAGCCAGCGACGGTGCCAGGCCCGAGCCGGCGAGCGGGACCGATAGCGGTGTGACCGCGGCGTTACTCTGCACCTCGAGGGCACCACTACGGTCTCCCGACGCCGTGGGCTCGAATGCGACCGTGATCGCACACCCTTCATCCCGCCGCAGACTTGCTCCCGTACAACCATCCTCACTGACCGCAAAGTCGTCGCCTGCTTCCCCGGCGATACTGACTCCGCTGACCTGGAGTGGGAGGCGACCACGATTGAATATCTCGACCTCGGCAGCTTCCCCCGGACGGCCGACCCTTGTCGGTCCAAACTCGAGCGCCTCGGTCCCGGCTCGAGCAACGGGCGGCCGCAAGAAGAACCAGTAGGCGAGCCCGGCGGCGAGGACAAAAAGCAACAGGAGCCAGGGCCAGATCTTGCGCTTGCGGCGCGCCGCGCTGCCGGATCGGTAGGCGTAGTCGTGACGCGGTGTGGTGCCCGGCCCGCCGATCTCGCCAGGAGGGCGCCTGGGAGTCGGTTTGATGGGTTGGGTGTCTCCTAGCGGTGGCTCCTGCTTTGGAGTGTCCGCCGCGGGCCGGGGCGGCCGCTCATGGCCGCCCAAAGGCAGGTCGAGCAACCCGTCTTGCGCAGGCGGCTTCTTCTTTGATGGCGGGTCGTACTCCAAGCGGGGCTCCTCTTCCAGTCGCGGGATTCTACCTCTCCGCGCCACAACGGTAGAATCGCCAACCATGCTGAAGACAATGTGCGTCCTTGCCGCCCTGGTGACCCTGGCCTCTGCCTGTGCAACCACACCAGTTCCGGTGGATCGCGCGGCGCGGCCTCGAACCCACAAGGCCGAGATCGAAAGCTGGCGCCAGGACCGGCTCTCGAGCCTCACCAGCGAGACCGGTTGGCTGACGCTGACTGCTCTCTATCCGCTCGAGGCGGGAGCGTACTCACTAGGCTCCTCACCTGAGGCCGACCTGGCCCTTCCGGCGGAGGCGCCCGCGACTGTTGGGACCCTTCAAGTAGATGACGAGGCGGTGAGCTTCGAGCCGGCTCCAGACGTGACTGTCACAGTCAACGGAGAGGCTTTCAACTCGCCGGCCTCGGCCTTCGGGGACGACGGCGGCGCAATCCTGTTCGACGTCGGCTCGGTGAATTTCTTCGTTATCAAGCGCGGTGACGTACGTCTGCTCCGAGTGCGCGACCGCGACCATCCCGAGCGCTCGAGCTTCGCCGGCATCGAGTCCTTCCCGATCGACCCGGCGTTTCGCTTCAGAGCCCGGTTCGAGGCCTACGAACCCGTCAAGCAGATCCCCGTCGCCAACATCATCGGCATCGTCAGCGACAGCCCGAGCTGGGGCGCAGTGGTCTTTGAACACGACGGTGAGACCTACCGTATCGACGCCCTGGCAGAGCCCGGAGACGACGAGCTCTTCCTGATCTTCGGCGACTCCACCAGCGGCAGGGAAACCTACGGAGCGGGCCGTTACCTCTACGTTGACGCCCCGGACTCCGAGGGCAGGGTCGTCCTCGACTTCAACAAGGCCTACAACCCACCCTGCGCCTTCACTCCCTTTGCGACCTGCCCCCTGCCACCGCGGCAGAACAGGCTGGGCCTTAGTATCGCCGCAGGCGAGAAGAACTACGTCACAGACGGGCACTGATCCCCTCCCTATGCTCGAGTCGTCCATTAGTCCTGAGACTCGTAGATCGACGGCTGCGCTTCGCTACTTCGCAGCTGCAATAGGAGGGCAAGCCCATGAGAGCTCTGCACCTTGGAGTCCTGGGTGGCCTCGCTGCGCTGGCCGCCTGTGCGCCGACGATCCCCGAGATGGCGGCTGCGCCACTGCCGTGGAGCTAGCCACCTCGAGGCTCTAGACACTCCGACCTACCGGTGGCCGCTAACCATTGCGCGAGTCGATTTGGTCGCGCAGTTCCTGCCAACGGATGAGGAGTTGCTTCTTCTGCTCTTCCAGCCACTTCTTGTGGTCTACGAGCGCCCCTTCGTGGATTCGGTAAACGCGCGGAAACTTGCCGACGTCGCCTTTCTCGTCGAACTGCAGCATGCCGGTCACGCCGGGTACTTCGCGCAATGACCGCAGTCCACTCCACACTTCCCTCGGTTGACCCTGCGCCGCGACAATGCCGGCCGCCAGGACCTTGAGCGCATCAAAGCCATGCGCCGAATAGAGGTCCGGCACAGTTCCGTTGAGCCTCGCGTACCGGTTGACGAACCGAGCCACAGCTTCGTTGTCGCCGGCAGGGTCAAAGTCCGTCTGAGTCAGGAAGACGCCCTCCGCAACGCTCCCGACTCGCTCCATCACCTCGGGTGTCGCGAAAGCACTAGTGGTCAGGATGCTACCGGCGAACTGGCGCTCCCGCAGACCCTCGATCATCGACGCTACGTCGTCGGCATAGCCGGCCAGGTAGACGACATCGGGCTCCACGGTCACCGCCCGCTCGATCAGCCCGGTGAGGTCGCTGCCCGTCGGATACTCGATCACGTCGAGGAGTTCCCCCTCGAGGCCGATAAAAGCCTCCTGGAAGATGTCCTTGAGGCCCCGCGCGTAGTTCGTCTGCCGGGCGAGCACAACTGCGGTGGTGGCGGTCAGGTCGTTGACCGCGAACTGCGCCATGATCCGCCCTTCCTTGCTGTCGGAGATGAAGACCCGGTAGAAGTTCTTCGAGGCCCCCGTTAGCTGGGCGCTCGAGGCCGAGGGCGAAAGCAGCACCCGGCTATACCGATCAGCTACCGTTACGCTGGCCAACGCTTCGTCGGTGACCACGCCGCCGATCACGGCAGTTGCACCGGCATCGTAGAGCGCCCCAACCAACTCCGCCGATTTCACCGGGTCGCTCTCCGAGTCCTGCACGGACAGGACCCAATCCGAGGTCGCTTCGTCGCCGACCACGTCCTCGAACGCCAGTTCGATCCCCTTGAGGACCGACTGCCCATAGAGCTGGTGCTCGCCGGTCAACGGCAACACGGCCCCGATCTCGGTGGCCTCCTGCGACGGACAGCCCAAAGAGAGCACCATGCTGCTGAACAGCAGGGCGGACCGGACAGACCGCCTCATCGACTTCTACTCATACAAGCAGGGCCTGCGACTCGCTATTCATCAATCTCGTGAACAGACAATCGCCACCCCGAATTTCGGCGCGTCGCGGGAGCCGCCCTCAGGTTCCAGTCCTGCCGGCTAGAGAACGCTGCCCTGCGAACCACTCAGGTCGGCCTCGATTGCCGCTCCCGCGTCGGCTCCAGCACCGGCCAAACGCCGAGCCTCGGCCGCGGCAGCCTGGGCAGCAGCGCCGTCGCCGATTGCCTGGTAGTACCCGGCGAGAATAGCGTGATCTTCCGGTCCGAGGTCACCCTGGCGGTCCCGGGCGATCCAGGCGATCAGTTCGCGCGCCCGCTCCGGTGCGCCGCCGTCCTGTAGATGCAGCCCGGCCAATAGCCGAAAGGACGGATGGTGGGGCGCCGGCCGCTGGCAACCTGCCCCACAACTGGCCTCGATCGCTCGCTCGAGGCCATCTCGGGCGCGAACACTCTCACCGTTGGCGATCAAGACCTGGGCGAAGAGGAAGTTGAGTTCGGCGTCGCCCGAGACCAGCGGCATGAGCTCCTCGAGATGCTCGAGAGCTTCCGGAGCCTTGCCCATCGCCATCAAAGCCTCGGAGAACAGCATGCAGATCACTACATCAGCCGTATCCGGCTGGGCGAGCGGCCCGAGTCGCTCCACGACATCGGAGGCTTCGCCCGCCTCCAGCGAGGCTTCGGCCCAAAGTGCCGGAATGAGCAGCGAACCATCATCCGCCAAGGGCTCGCCCCCCAACACCCGCCAGGCAACGTCAAAGTGAGTCCTGGCTTCCGCTGCGCCACCATCGAAGTGCAGCACCTGCGCCAACTCGAGATGGGCGATGCCGTCGTCCGAGTCTTCTCCGGCGATCGCACGGAGAGCCTCCAAGGCATCCTGGGAGCGTCCGTGATGGCGAGCCACTACCGCCTGCTGAAACGCCATCGAGCGGCCTTCGTAAAGCTGGCGCGCATCGTCGCGCAGCATCGCGATCAGCGTTTCGTAGTGCAGAGCGACATCGTCGCTCTCGACTGACTCCAAGGCCTCAACCGCCGTCGCGGTAACAGTCACTTCCCCCTCACCCCAGTGGTTCTCCTGGTCGAAGCTCCGATCCGAAAGAGCCTTGATCCGTCGCTCCAACTCGGCCTTGCGCACGGCACTCGGCTCCCGTTCGAGGGCCGAGCGAAGCCAATCCGCCGCGTCCTCGAGGTCGCCGGCCGCCTCGGCTGCGTCAGCCTTGGCCAGTACCGACTTCATCAGCGCCTGGCGTGCACGCTGGACCATGCCGGCCGCCCGCGCTCTCGCCTCCGCATCCGCTTTGCGTTCGGCCCGCTCGGCTATCTCGAGGGCCGCGACAGGGACATCGCGCTCGAGAAACTCCTCGGCGCGGTCCAGTTCCTTCTCCCAGTTCTTGCTGAAGAGTCCCATGACGCGTGATCGTATCGCGCTCGGTCGTCTTCTCTGGATTGCTAGACTGAGACCATCCAAGTTATGTCCGATGAGCCTGACAGCGGGACGAGCACCGCGCGATCGTCGAGCGGTCGCCTGACGGCTGCCGCGGACAACGGCAGGCTCCGCCTCTGGCTCGCGGGTTTCCTCCTCCTTGCCCTGTTTGCCACCGCCTGGGTGCATGACGACGCGTTCATCTCGTTTCGCAGCGTCGACAACTTCGTCGAGGGCAGAGGCCTTACCTGGAACGACGGGGAGCGCGTCCAGGTCTTCACTCATCCACTGTGGTTCTTCATTCACGCTGCCGCCTATTCGGTGACAGGGGAGCCGTACTACACCACCCTGCTGATCTGCTTTGCTTGCAGCCTGCTGGCGGTCTATCTGCTCGCGTTTCGGCTTCCTGCCTCTCCGCGAGAAGGCGCCCTCGCCCTCGCTGCGGTCCTGCTGTCGATCGGCTTTCTCGACTACTCCACCTCGGGGCTCGAGAACCCGCTGACTCACCTCCTCATCGGCTTGATCGTGGCGGCCGGCTGGTACCCGGCGACTGATAGGGCTCGGAGCCTGCCGCTACTAGCTCTTCTCACTTCTCTGGCCCTCCTCAACCGCCTCGATCTCCTGCCGCTCCTCCTGCCGGGCTTCGCCCTCCAGCTGTGGCGGGCAAGCGCCAGGCAGCGCGCACGCGCTGTGGCGATCCTCGGTCTGCCGCTCCTGGCCTGGGAGAGCTTCTCGCTGATCTACTTTGGCTTCCTGGTGCCCAACTCCGCGCCGGCCAAGCTCTCGACCGGCATTTCACTGCTCGGTAAGTTGGCCCAGAGCGTCAACTACTTCGCTAGCAATCTGATCCACGACGGCTTTACGGTCCTGTTCGCCGGCTTCCTGGCTCTCATTCTCTGGCGGCACGGCAGCGCCCAGGGTCGCGCCGCCGTCTGCGGCGTCGCGCTCCACGCGACCTATCTGATGACCATAGGCGGCGAGTACATGAGTTCGCGGGCACTGACGGCACCCTTCGTGTTACTTCTCTTCTGCGTTATCCGCGAGGGCATCCTGCGTGTCCACCCCCCGCGTCCCAGGACCTGGCTCGCCATCGGTGTAGCGGCCATGCTGGTGCGCGCCGTAGCGGCGCTGGCCTTCCCGGCGGTCGATCCGTTTGGGATCGGCGATGAACGCAGAGTGTGGCATCCCCATACTGGCCTCCTCTACGCTGCTGCTTCCAGGCCCTGGCCTAATCCTCCCTCATGGCGCTACGTCCCGGGAGAGGACTGCGACATCGAGCGTTGCGTCGCCAGCGACATAGTGGTCGGGCTTCTTGGCTACTATTCCGGCCCCGAAGTCTACGTTGTCGATCGGATGGCGATCGGTGACGCTTTTCGGGCTCGTCTACCAGGGATCCGGGGAGGGAACTTCAACATCCCTGGCAGGCTCAACTGGCGCCCGGGCCACGTCGAGCGCCCCCTGCCCGCAGGCTTCCTCGCCAGCGTCGAGAGCGGTCAAAACAGAATCACCGATCCCGACCTCGCGGAGTACTACGACGCGATCGTGCTGATCACCAGCGGCGACCTGTGGAGCCGTGAACGCTGGCGGGAGATCTGGAAAGTAAACACAGGTGCCTACGACCGGGCTCTCGAGGCATGGGCGCAAAGCAATCCGACGCTCTTTTTGCCTCAGCCTTCGTGAAACTCCACTTCGCCGGACTCGAGCGAATACTCGGCGCCTACGATCGCTAGACCGTCGCCTACGATCAGTTCCTCCAAGATCTCCGACCCATGTCGCAAGTGGTCGACCGCTGCGGCCACGTTGGCGCGTACCGCCGCGCTCACCAGTGCCTCGCGATCCTCTCTCAACTCTGTGGCCAGAAGCGGCTCCAAGGAAGGACGGATGCGATCGACTATCGAGCTCAGGTTGGGTGACCGGCTGCCAGTCGGACTCTGCAACTCGTCGAGCGAGGCCAGCACCGCGCCGCACCGTGAGTGGCCCAGGACAACGACCAGCCGCGTGCCGAACTTCGCCGCCGCAAACTCGACGCTGCCCACTTGCGACGGCGCCACGATGTTGCCCGCCACCCGGATGACGAAGAGATCGCCGAGCCCCTGATCGAAGACCATCTCGGCCGGCACCCTCGAGTCCGAGCACCCCAGAACGATGGCGAAAGGCTCCTGCCCTTCCACGACTGCAGTCCGCTGCGCCTGGCCCAAGCTGACCGAATGGCTCAGCTCACCGGCTACGAAACGCTGGTTGCCGGCCCGCAACAGGGCGAGCGCCTCGGCGGCCGGGATCAAGACTCTTGCTCGCGCAGCAGGGTCCACGAGGCGGCGTAGGGGGCGGACTGGGTTGGCATGTAGGTCACCGTCGGATACTAGCAACGACGCGGAAGCCGGGCACCTCATTCATGAGGTCAATCGCAGCTGCAGCCGGCGTTGACCTCACCGGGACTTTGGTGCTCGCCAGAGAAGTCCCAGAAGACCGAGTCGCGGGCCTTGGCAGTCGTCGCGTCCCAGCTCTGCTGGGTGTGGCTGCCGAGCTTGAGTCTTGGTGAACCAGCAGACGTCGGGGCACTCGGCGCCTTCCTGCGGCCAACCTCCACGCCAATGCCACCACAGGATGTGAGAGAACCGTCGGCATCGACGGATGATAGCGCTGGCGGCAAGCCTCCGAGCAGCCTCGCTCATCTATGATGTCGCCGCGGGCCGGCCGCCACTTGCACCGCCGATCTGCGCCCTTCGACAGTCCACGGTCAGTCCATTCGCCAGCTAGAAAGGTATCGCAACCCTGAGTACCCAGCTTCCAGCGACCGTCTATGCCGAACGGCAGCGCGAGCGGAGCGAATCGCTCGCTCGACTCCAGACTCAAGACCGCCGAATAGCCAATCTCCGCTTGGTCACTGCCGCCCTCGGAGTGCTCGCGATCTGGCTCTGCCTGATGGCTCGGATTCTCGCTTGGGGGTGGCTGGTACCACCCGCCGTCATCTTTGTCGCGCTCGCTTGGCGCCACGCGAAGGTGATTCGACTTCGCGACTCGATGGCGCGAGCCGTGGCTTTCTATGACTCGGGACTGGCTCGACTGGAAGGAGACTGGGCAGGCTTGGGGCGCAGCGGCGAACGCTTCGCTGATCCCAAGCACCCCTATGCGAGGGACCTCGACATCTTCGGCCGTGGGTCGCTGTTCGAGCTCTTGAGCGCTGCGCGGACCGAGCCTGGCGAAGCGACCTTGGCGCACTGGCTGCTCGAGGCGGCGGACGTGGAGACCATCAACCAGAGGCAAGTCGCTGTCGCCGAGCTGCGCGGACGTCTCGATTTGCGCGAGAAGGTGGCTCTCTTGGGAGCCGACGTCGAGTTCGACTTGAGTCCCGACGAACTGGCCGCCTGGGGAGAGGCGCCCCCGGCAGTTACGAGCCGGTGGCCGGTGCTGCTGGCCACAGCTGCCGCAGCGATCAACATCGCCTCGCTCGCCGCCTGGTGGTGGCTCCCCTACGGCTCGATCCCTCTCCTGCCGGCGATCCTCGCCGGGGGCGGGTTCGCATTGCTCTGGCGCCGTCGGGTGGGCGAAATTCTCGGTCACTCCACCCGCCCACGGCAGCAACTCCTGCTCCTGGCCGAATTCCTTCGGCTGCTCGAGACCGAGAGCCTCTCGGCCCCTGCGCTAATGGCGCTTCAACGCCGGCTGGACCGCTCGGGAGCACCAGCATCTCAGCGGGTCCGGCAACTGGCACGCCTGGTCGAGTGGAACGATTCGCGGCGCAATTTCGTCTTCGCCCCGCTCGCCGCCGTCCTGATGCTCGGCAGCCAACTCGCCTTCGCGATCGAGCGCTGGCGCCATGAAGCCGGCAGGGACATCTCGAGATGGCTCGCCGCCGTGGGCGAACTCGAGGCTCTTTCGAGCCTGGCCGGCTTCTCCTACGAGAACCCTGAGGACCCCTTCCCGACCGTGCTCGACGAGGGCCCCGTCTTCGAGGCTGCCGGACTCGGGCATCCGTTGCTCAGCCCGGCACGGTGCGTCGCCAACGATGTGATGCTCGGGGCCGAGCTACGACTCCTCTTGATCAGCGGCTCCAACATGTCGGGCAAGAGCACGCTGCTGCGTAGTGTCGGCGTCAACGTCGTCCTCGCTTTGGCCGGCGCGACAGTCCGCGCCCGAGAGCTACGGTTGAGCCAACTCGAGGTCGGAGCGAGCCTGCAGGTGGTCGATTCGCTACAGGAAGGAACCTCGCACTTCTACGCCGAGATCACTCGTCTGAGACAAATCTCCGAACTGACCGCCAAAGGCAGTGCCGTGCTCTTCCTGCTCGACGAAATCCTTCATGGGACCAACTCGCATGACCGTCGAATCGGAGCGGAGGGCGTGATCCAGAGCCTCGTGGCCGGCGGCGGCCTGGGCCTCGTAACCACTCACGACCTCGCCCTGGCGGGGATTGCCGACGAGCTCGGATCGCGCGCCGCGAACGTCCACTTCGAAGACCGGATCGAGGAAGGACGTATGATTTTCGACTACCGACTCCGCGAGGGCGTGGTCGAAAAGAGCAACGCGCTCGATCTCATGCGCGGCCTTGGGCTCGACGTCTGAGTCACAGCATCGAGCCGAGAGGCGTCGGCTACTGCGAGCGGGCTCCTTCAGAGACCGCTCTTGGTCAGCCGGGTCAGCCGCTGCCGCGGATCACCCGCTCCTCGACGATTCTCCAACCGCCGTCCTCCCAGACGAGCCGCAGGATCTTGCGTACGCGGTCCCGGTAGGTGTCTGAGGCGTAGGACTGGACGAAGGTGACCCGCCGCTCGGTCGCTCCCGACGTTTCGACCTCAGCCAGCGTGACATCGAGCCGCACGTTCGACTGCCGAGCGACTCGCTCGGCTCTGAGGGCGGCCCACTCTTCTCGCGTCCTACCGTTCGAGGGCTGGAAGCTCGTAGCGTACGACCCGAGGTAGTCGTCCACGCGCTGTTCCTCCCAAGCCGCAACCCAGGCTCGAACCGCTTGGAGTGGATCACTGTTCTCAGGCGTTGCCGGGTCCTCCGATTCGGCCCTCGCAGGCGCACTCGCGGAGAGCTGAGGCTGCTGCTCGAGGCTCGCCGTACCTCGAGCAGCAACTTGGTGCTGGAGTGCCTCGATCCTCGGCCTGACGTAGTAGTGGTCGAAGGAGAACATCATCAAGCCCCCGACCGCCACGGACAAGGCCACCACGCTGAACCAATAGGCGAATCGGGATCCCCGGCGGCCCAAGGCCTGTCCTGCGTCCTTGCTGAAACGAGCCCCCGGCGCTGGGCCGAGGACTGCGGCTTCCAGTAGATCGAAGCGCTCTTCGCCCTGCGCCATCTGCTGCTCGACGATCCGCCGCACCAATTCCAGGCAATCGCGCTCGAGCTGCAAGAAGCTCACGCCCATGCCGATGGGACCCTGCTCGGGATCCTCGTCGTCCCTCACCCAGGCCACCTTGGCTCGCCCTCCGATCAACGACGGACCGGCATCGAGAGAGATCTCGAAATCGAACTCCGCGCCCACAGCAAGAGGTTTCGCCGTGCTGATGAACATGCCGCCGAGCGAGATGTTCGACGCCGTTTCGCGAATGAAGTCCTGGAAAAGCGGGTACCGTATCTCGACCGGTTGTGAGAACGGCACCCGACCACGGGGGTGACTCCCGGAAGAAGGTGGCTGGCTCATTGATGGCTCGACACTGCCCAGCTCGAAGCGCCGGACGAAGTTGCAGGGTCACCGAAAAGCTATCACGCCATCGAACATGGGTAGACCCTACGCCACCGGAACTCCAAGCACGGTACGAGGCGTATCTGACGCCTCGATCACGGCCCTACTCCCAGCGGAAAATCTTCGCCGAGAGGCCCACGCAAATCAGGAAGTTCAGCGCCAGCGCTCCCAATTCGATCAAGTGATCCGCCAAACCGCCGCCGGTCCAGACGCCTTGGAGCAGGGAGACCGCATGGGTCAGGGGCAGCAGGTGGGCCACCAGACGCCAGCCGGCGGGGAGATCGTCGATTGAGAGAAACACTCCAGAGAGCGCCAGCATGGGGTAGAGAATGGCGCTGCCGATCGGCTGGGCGAATCGCGCTGTTGGCACTACGCTGGCGATCACGAAACCGATGGCGAGGATGCTGATCGTCGTGAAGAGCATTGCCAGCCCGAGCGAGAAAAGGTTGGCCTCGGGCGGAATCGTGAAAAAGCGCCTACCCGCCAGGAGCAGAAGGGCAATGGTCAGACTGGTGAACAGGAGCTTCACCAGGACGTGGGCGGTGAGGATGATCTGGGGCCTCAGGGGTGTGGCCCTCAAGCGCTTGAGGATGCCCCCTTCCCGATAGATCGAGATGATGGCAACCAGCGACAATACGGACCCGACGGCGATGAAAAGAACCGCGAAGACCGGCAAGCCCGAGCCCAAGAACGACGGCGTCTTCGGTGCTTCACCCGACCTCGAGGCGAGCATCCGGCCCAGCGCCAGAAAGATCAGCACGGGGATCCCCACGGTGCCCAAGACACCCATCGGCTCCCGCACGAAGACCTTGATCTCTACCCAAGTCAACTTCAGCAGGCTACGAAGCACCTCGCACCTCAGTCCCTGATCCCATGACCGGTGAGCTTAAGGAAGACGTCCTCGAGGGTCGGCGACTCGGTGCGGAAATCGCGCACCTGGATCTTCTTCTCTGAGAGGAAGCGCATCACGTGGCTGACAAAGTCGTCGCCGCGCCCCTCGAGCCGGTAGCTACCCCCTTCTTCGGCTACGGCTTCGACGCCCTGGATCTGTCGCAGCTCCGACGCCGCGCCCCGTAGGTCACTCGAGAAGACCACGCCGCGTTCGGGACAGTGCCGCTTGACCAAAGCCCGTGGTGTATCGATCTCGATCACCTGGCCGTGCTCGATGATGGCCACCCGGTCACACAGGCGCTCCGCCTCCTCCATCAGATGAGTCGTGAGCACAACGGTCTTGCCGCGCTCGCGGATACCCGTCACCAGGGCCCAGATCGCACGCCGCGCCTGCGGGTCGAGTCCGGTGGTCAGCTCGTCGAGAAAAACCACCTCGGGATCGTTGATCAACGCCAGGGCGATGAAGAGCCGCTGTTTCTGGCCTCCCGAAAGCGTCATGAACCAAGCCCCCCGTTTGGCGGTCAGTCCCAACTGCTCGAGCAGTGCCTCCCCATCGACGGTTCGCGGATAGAGCGAGGCCCATAGATCGACCGCCTCCCACACCTTGATCCGCTTCTGTAGGTGAGCCTGCTGGAGCTGCACGCCGATACGGTGCTGCAGCTTGTAGACGTCCTTGTGGGGATCCAACCCCAACACCGAGATCGCGCCCTGGTCCGGCCGACGAATACCCTCGACGCACTCCATCGTTGTGGTCTTGCCGGCACCGTTGGGGCCGATAAGCCCGAAGATCTCGCCCTCGCCCACGGCGAAAGAGGCGTCTGCGACCGCGACCGTCGAGCCATAGACCTTGCGCAGGTTGGAGACCTGGACAACGGGGGTTTCGACCATGAGCGCGCCCATGCTAGCCCACCGCCCGACGCACTACGTCGTCGGGTCGTGGGCTATCAACCCACGACCAGCCGTTGAGCGGCCAACAGGTGCTTGCTATGCTGCGAGCCACGTACGACGCAGCCCCAACCTGTCGACCCACTCAACCGCCGCTTCGCTGCGCCATGTCCAAGGCCGACTCTGACCCAGTGGACCGAGCAGACGCTGGCCAACAAAGCGCGGACCGATGAAGCGCGAGAGCGTCGCCCGGCCGAGGGACGCCCCCGGTGCAGAGCGTCGAGCGGTCCTGGCCTTGAGTGGCCTCGCTGTCGCTCAGCCCATTTTCGATCAGCTCGGACGCAATCCCGAGTTCCTATGGCTGCGCGACATCGAGGGCCTGAGCCTCTGGGCCTTCAGCTTCGGGCTCTTTCTCGGCGTTGCCGGGCTGGCCCTGCTGCTCTCTGAAGGAGCGGGTCGGCTTCACTTCGGTCTGCGCCTGCCCGCCTATCGACTGTGGATCTGGCTCGGACTGGGGTTGTTGGCGCTGCTGGTAGTCCGACGCTTCGCCCCCGACCTCAGCTCGGGGGTCGCGTTCGCCGCGGCCGGGCTGGGCGCAACGCTAGGGACCTGGGTCCACGCCCACAAGCGCGCGGCCCGGCAGCTTGGAAGTCTTCTCAGCCTGGCGGTTTGGGTGATTCCCTTGCTCTTCGCGGCAAAATCGACGGTGCGAAGCCAAGGTTCCGCTCCGGCGGCAGGTCCAGTGCCCATCGCGACGCAGCCCGCGCCGCCGATCCTTCTCATCGTGTTTGATGAGCTGCCCATCGCCTCGATCCTCGGCCCGGAGGGTGAGATCGACGACTCCTGGTTCCCGGGCTTCGCGCGACTGGCGTCGACCTCTACTTGGTACCGCGACACGCTGACCACTTCGACCATGACTCTCCAGGCGATTCCGGCCCTACTTTCCGGACGGCTGACGAAAAGCGACGATGCCTCCCTACTGTCCGGCGACGATCGCACTCTCTTCCAGCTGGTAGGAGAGAGCCATCAACGGTTCGCCTACACCACGGTGGGAGGCGTCGTGCCCCGCGACGTCGCTCTCCTCAGCGGCGACCGGCCCGGTTGGGGCAGCGCGATGGAGGATCTCGGCATCCTCTACCTGCACCTGACCATGCCGCGGTCAGTACGCGAGAGGCTTCCTCCGGTCAGCGCCGCCTGGGGAGAGTTCGCGGGGCATGAAGATGAGCCGGCCCGGCTGCGGCGCGCGATCGATGGCCTCGAGCGCAAGCGCGACGAGGATGGCAGACCCCTCTTCGCCTACATCCATAGCGCGCTCCCCCATCACCCGTGGACCCACCTCCAGTCTGGAGCCAGATACTGGGGCAACGATCACCTTGTTGCTCCGGGCTTTTCGGGAGTCGCCGACATCGGTCAATGGACCCGCGATTCCTGGGCCGTCGCACAGGCCTACCAGCGACACGTCCTGCAGACAATGTACACCGACCGTCTACTGGGCGAGTTGATCGACCGTCTGGTCGAATTGGAGTCCTGGGACTCGGCCCTGGTCGTGGTGACTGCGGACCACGGTGCATCGTTCTCCCCGGGCCAGCCGCTACGTGCCCCCACGGACTCGACCCTCGGCGAAGCGGCAGCTGTCCCCTTGTTCGTCAAGCTTCCCGGGCAGAGCGCACCGATAGTCTCCGACCGCCGAGCCTCGGTTGTCGACATCCTGCCGACGATCGCCGATGCCTATGGACAGTCCGTGCCGTGGCCGGTCGACGGCGTCTCGCTGCTTCAGGCCGAATCGGCATTCGAGCGGGAGCGCCTGGTGGAGCATCCAACCCGGCCGCCCGTGCGCGTGGCGAGAGACCTGTTCGACGAGATTCTCGCGGTCAGTCGTGCCCGCAGGCGGTTCTTCGCCAACTCCGACGAGGGCAAGTCGGACCCCTATCGCATCGGGCCCTACTCCCGGCTCGTCGGACTCACGCTGGCCGACTTCGAACTTCTGGCCCCGCAGGACCCATTGCTGGCGGAGCGGATCGACCCCGAGCGTGATGAGCGCCGGACCCGGGCCAGGCTTCGCGTCCGCTTCGACAGTCGCCACGATTTCAGCCAGCCCAGAGCCTTTGCAGTCACCGTCGGCCATGAAGTCGTCGCGACAACGATGGTCAGCCCCCTTGGGCAATCCACGCTCTCTGTCCTCATCCCCGAGCCCGCGGTGAGCCGAAGCGGTGACCACCCGAGACTCTTCGAAATCGTCGCTGCTCAAGGGCAAGAGCCCCGACTCGCTGAGGTTCGGCTCGACGAAACGACCTACGAGATCTCGGCCGACGGCTCCCGAATAATCGGCGCACCCGGTGAGAGCTGGAGGGTTGATCCCGGCGCCTTCCAGGGTCTGGTCCACGTGGTCGAAGTCCCGAACCAGAACGGAGCCTCCCGCCTCCTCGCCTGGGCCGTCGACGACCGGGGTCGGGCCCCTGACCGGCTGGTTGTCTTCGCCGGCAACCGATCACTCATGTGGGCGCCACCCGGCGTGCCCCAGGGCGACTTTCTCGACTACCTGGCCTTCAAGGTCTCCAAAGAGCGAGTTTTCTACCTCGCCCTTGCGGAGACTGTTGGCAGTCACAGGTACTTCGCCCTTGGCGCCGACGGCAGGGCTGGAGAGATCTCGCTCTCTCCGGCTCCTTGATAGGCTGTCCAACGGCTCAAAGCTCAGCGGCAGTCAGACGAGCGAGCCTGCGCCGGTCTGCCGGGTTGCCTACCCCCTAGTATGAGCGCGAGCCCCACCCAGAGGGGTCGCCAAGGCCTGCAGGGCCGCGCCCTAGACTGGGCTTTGGACTCGCCATGCAGACCTCCACTCCCATCGGACCGATCCTCGTACCGGTCGACTTCTCGCCCTATTCGGCGGCTGCACTTGTCTGGGCAGCCCGGCTGGCAGAGAAACTCACCTTGCCCTTGCGAGTTCTCCACGTCGTGCATGACCCCGCGTCGGATCCCGGCTACTACCGGCAAGCGAGCTCCGACGATCAGCTTGGGCGAGTCGAGGAGGCGGCCGCGGAGATGATGACGGAGTTCATCACCACCGTTGCCTCCGAGCACCCGGACTGCGCGGGCCTGGATCAGATCGATCCTATTCTTGTACCCGGCTTGCCGGTCACGCGAGTTCTCGAAGTCGCGGAGGAGCTCGGCGCCGCGATGATCGTGGTCGGGAGCCAGGGGCGGACCGGCCTCGATCGGCTGATGCTCGGATCGAAGGCCGAGCGGATCGCCCAGCTGTCGCCCATTCCGGTAACGATTGTCAAGCGGCCCGAGCCCGCGAGCGGCGAGGGGAGCTCTTGAGCCTGGCGGCAGCTCTCCAGGCCGGGTCTGGCGCGACCCCGGAGAGTGGTCTAGCAGTAGGGTCACTGGCGATGGGCCTCTTCGGCGGTCTGGCTCTATTCCTGTACGGAATGGACAAGATGGCCGATTCGCTCAAAGTGGTCGCCGGCGAGCGCATGCGAACGATTCTCGCCAAACTCACGAGCAATCGGCTGACCGGGGCACTCACCGGTGCCTTCGTGACCGCGGTGATCCAGTCCTCGTCGGTGACGACGGTGATGGTCGTAGGCTTCATCTCAGCCGGCCTCATGACGTTCTCCCAGTCGATTGGCATCATCATGGGCGCCAACATCGGGACGACGGTCACGGCGCAGATCATTGCCTTCAAGGTGACCCGTTTCGGGCTCCTCCTCATCGCCCTGGGGTTCGCGATGCTCCTCGGCGGACGGCAGGAGAAGATGCGCCAGTACGGTGCCGGCCTGATGGGTCTGGGGCTGGTGTTCTTCGGCATGGCGACCATGGGCGAGGCGATGCAGCCGCTGCGCGACTACCCACCGTTCCTCGATGGAATGACGCGAATGGCATCGCCAGCGATTGGCATTCTCGTCGGTGCGCTCTTCACCGCCTTGATCCAGTCGAGTTCGGCAACGACGGCGGTCGTGATCGTGATGGCGAGCCAGGGGTTCATTTCCCTTCCGGCCGGGATCGCCTTGATCTTCGGCGCCAACGTCGGCACCTGCGTGACCGCCATGCTCGCGTCGATCGGCAAACCACGGGAAGCCCTTCGTGCTGCCCTCGTGCATGTTCTGTTCAATCTCGCGGGAGTCTTGATCTGGCTGCCCTTCATCGACCCGCTCGCTCACCTCGTCAGTTGGCTCTCGCCCGCAGCATCACAGCTCGAAGGGGCAGCACGGCTCGCTGCCGACACCCCCCGACAGATCGCCAACGCTCACACCGTCTTCAACATCGCGAATACCGTTCTACTGCTCGGCTTGGCTCCCCAGTTCGCCCGCTTGGTCCAGAGGCTGGTGCCGGATCGTCCGCTGAAGGAGGAGCAGCGTGTTCGGGCGCGCTATCTCGACTCGGAGCTGCTCGACACTCCCGCGCTGGCGCTGGATCGAGTGCGCCTGGAGATTCTCCATCTAGGGGACCACGTGCGGGAGATGCTAGGAGCCGTCCTGCCGGCGGTTCTAGACGGCACAGAGGCGTCTCTCAGCGAGGTCGAGGACATGGACGACCGAGTCGACGAGCTCCACGGGCAGATTGTCACCTACCTCGGCAAGGTCAGTCAGGGACCGCTGACCGAGAGGCAGACGACCGAGATGCTGCATCTCGTCGAAGCAGTCAACGACCTCGAGAACATCGGCGACATCATCGAGACCAACCTGGTGACCCTAGGCCGTGAGCGGCTCGATCTCGAGGTCACAGTCAGCGAGGCGACCCGCGGCGTAATCGGTGGATTCCACACCGCCGTCAGTAGAGCGGTCGAGGCCGCGGTGCAGGCGGTGACCCAGAAGAATCCCGAGGCCGCAGGCGTCGTCTTCGGAATGAAAAAGGAGATCAATCGGCTGGCGGAGCTGGCAGCCGTCCATCAGGTCGGTCGGCTGGTCGCCGAGGAGCCCAATCGCCTGCCCGCCTACAAAGTCGAGATCGATATGTTGCAGAACCTGAAGCGCGTCTTCTACTTCGCCAAGCGGATGGCCCGCGCCGCCGTACCATCGGCCGAACTCGGGGACAAAGCATGAGCCGCACCGCAAACGTCGCATGAGAGGAGTGTGAGGATGGCAACGAGTCGTGTCACCCGGCGCAAGGACGAGCCCGAGTGGAGGCGGATGGGCCTGACGCCCCGAATTCGCGAGGTGGTCTCTCGCTTCGTCGAGGGCCTGCCGTCCGAAGAGCCGTTCGAGGCTGCCCGGTCGGCTCGACGGCAACTCAAAGGCAAGGAAGTTCGGCGCATTCTCGAAAGTGCGCTCGAACGCTTTTTCGAGAAGCAGGAACTGGCGCCCTACCAGGCGGAGCTGATCAAGTTGCACCAGCACATCGAAAAGCAGGGACGCAAGATCATCCTCCTCTTCGACGGCCGCGACGCCTCCGGCAAAGGCGGAACGATCCGCCGAGTCGTGCGCTATCTGAACGAGAAGCAGTACCGGGTCGTCGCCCTGGGTAAGCCCACCGTGGAGCAGAAAACCGAGCTGCACCTAAAACGCTACATCGAGCGCTTTCCTCACGCCGGTGAGATGGTCCTCTTCGACCGCAGTTGGTACAACCGGGCGATGGTCGAGCCGGTGATGGGGTTCTGCACTCCCCGCCAGTATCGGGAGTTCATGAAGCGAGTGGTCGGCTACGAGGAGAGGATCCTCGCCGACCGTACGACGACCCTGATCAAGCTCTACTTCTCGGTCTCCAAGGAGGAGCAGAAGCGGCGCTTCGACCGCCGGCGCAACGACCCGCTGCGCCAATGGAAGCTCAGCGAGGTCGATCTCCAGGCCCAGGCTCTGTGGGACGAGTTCACCGAGAAGAAATACAGGCTGCTACAGAAGACCCATACCAAGAAGACTCCTTGGTACATCATCCGCTCGGATGACAAGCGGATCGCGCGTCGTGAGACGATCAAGTTGATCCTGAAGCTCAACTCTTATCGCGGTCGCAGTCGCAAGCTCAATTTCGATCTCGACCCGAAGGTCGTCATTCCCGGCAACGAAGAGTTCCGGCTGATGAAGAAGGAACTCAAACAACACGGTCACTTCACCCGCTAGTCGATGGAGAGCGACGCCATGGCCAAAAAGGACGCGATGCCCAACCAGAAAGCGATCGCCGACCTTCCGAAGAAATTCGACTACGACGGCGTGCTTCGCAAGCTGCAGATCGAACTGCTCAAGCTACAGAACCACGTCAAAGAAGAGGGGCTGCGGCTGCTCGTACTCTTCGAGGGGCGGGACGCCGCCGGCAAAGGGGGTACGATCAAGCGCTTCACCCAGCACCTCAACCCGCGTGGCGCTCGTGTGGTCGCCCTCGAAAAGCCGAGCGACCGAGAGCGCACGCAGTGGTTCTTCCAGCGCTACGTGGCCCACCTGCCTTCAGCAGGCGAAATCGTCCTCTTCGATCGCTCCTGGTACAACCGCGCGATGGTCGAGCCGGTGATGGGCTTCTGCACCGACGAGCAGAACAAGCGCTTCATCAAGGACGTGCCGCTCTTTGAAAAGCTGCTGGTCAAGGACGGAATCCGCCTCTTCAAGTACTATTTCTCGGTCTCCAAAGAGGAGCAGCAACGGCGCTTCGAGGCGCGCGAGGTCGATCTGCTGAAGCAGTTCAAGGTGTCTCCTGTAGACCGCCGGTCGCAGGAGCTGTGGAACCAGTACACCTTGAAGAAATTCCAGATGTTGGGTGAGTCCAACCGAACTCTGACCCCCTGGACGATCATCCGCTCCGACAACAAGAAGCGAGCGCGGGTGAACTGCATGAAGCACCTGTTGAGCAACCTCGACTACGCCGGAAAGTCGGACGGGGGCTTGCTGAGCCCTGATAGCGAGATCGTGATCTCAGGCATAGACGAGATCAAGCGGCTCGAGGATGGTCTTCTAGGCGTCGGGATGTGACGACGGCCGGCCGTCAGCAGCGCTCGGGCAGGGTCTGGCGCAACCGGTAGCGAGGCTGAGCCATAGGCCTGCCGCGTGGTCTCGGCCCGACCTCATATCTCACAGCAGCCCTTCACCAAAGAATGTACTCTCGCTGCCAAATGAGAGATCGACGCCTTCCCTCATCCCTGACCTTCGCGCTACCGCTGCTGCTGCTCACCCTGACACCGGGTTGCGAGAACAAGTCGTCACCAACCGAGCCTCCGCCGAACGGCGGGCCCACAATCACCGCATCCTCCGGGGCGGCGGTGGCGCTCGCCGGCACTTGGCGTTCGCGTTGCTTCGGCGCGCCGCAGGGGAGCCTGGTCGTGTCGGCGCAGGAGACTTTTACCATCACCGCCGAAGAGATCGTCATCTCGATCGTCGGATTCTTGGCCGCCAACTGCTCCGGTGTCACCGTCACCGAAGAGTTGACCGTCGACTACACCCTCGGCGCCGAGGCGACGGCCAAACTCATCGACGCCGTCGTAGGAGTGACGCGGGTGGACGGCACCGTCCTATCGTCTAGCGACGCGTTTCGCCAGATCTTCCATATCGACGACTCCGGCGTCCACCTCCTCTACCACGGTGTGCTCGAAGGGGGGCAGACGGACGCGGACGGATACCCGACCGAGCTCTTCGAGGAGCCTCTCGAGCGCCAGTAGCCGTCGCGCAGGTCAATCTAGGCTACTAGCCTTTCTTGGACGGCCAGGCCATGCGCTGAAGCGACCTCACCTCTTCGCGCCGACCTCGAGCAACGGAAATGCGTGGCTCGCGAGGAGGAGTCACAACGAAAGTCTACCAATGCCAGTGCCTGCTAGCGCGTGGGCTTGTGCTCCGCACGGCACCGAACGAGCCGAGCGAACCGCTCCGAAAACCCCAGCCCCGTCGGCCTGCAATTGCCTCGTTGAAGGCTTGCTGCTAGCGACTCCCTCGGGAGCCCTTCTCGATGTGACTGACCCAGCGCTCGGAGCGGAGCTCTACCCCAAGGGAGAGCGCGTGACCAAGCAGGATCGTGGGATCTTCGACACGTTCCCGTTGTCCCTTATTACGACCCAGACGATTGATCGGCTCAGCCAGACAGTTGGGACCCACCTCGACGTTCAGCGATTTCGACCGAATATTCTGGTGGAGGCAGTAGATGATGAGCCGTTCGCGGAAGACAGCTGGGTAGGCAACGTGCTGCGTATCGGCACCATGCGAATGCGCGTCGACAAACGCGACGGTCGCTGCCTCGTGATCACGATCGATCCCGACACAACGGAGCGGAGGCCTGAGATCCTGCGCGCGGTGGCTCGAGATAGGCAGGGTTGCTTGGGAATCTACGGGTCTACCGTGGAGCCAGGTCATTTCAAAGTCAATGATCCTGTACTAGTCGAGGAACCAGGGGAACCTCTTGTGGCACCCTGTCCGTCTGACGCCTGAGCGAGCGTCAGGATTTGCCGGAGCCGCTGGGCTTGTCGAAGACTGGCGTGGGAAAAGGCATCACTGAGCTTTCGTCATCGACCTCGCCAGTGATGCGGTTGATGCCCTGCTTCTCCACCTCGTCAATGCGGACGATCGAGTGCATGGGGATATTGGTGCGGGAGACCCCCTTGAACTCGTTCTTCAGGGTCTCCTCGGTCGGGTCGACGACGAGTTCGCTGCGCTCGCCGAAGAGGAACTCTTCGACTTCGATGAAGCCGAAGATTCCGCTCTGGCCCACTGAGCGGGCGTACATTTCGTACACCTTGCCCTGGTTGAGGAAGACGACTTTGTAGATTGAGTTTTCCGCCACGACAATTTCCCGTCGGGGTGAGTCTACGCCACCAGGATCGCTACTGAACGACGTGCCACTCGGTCTGGCGGCCGGCGATGTAGTGCACGGCCTCACCGTCGAAGACGGCGTCCTGCTCGAGCTTGATCTGGACGTGCTGGCCCTCCCACTCGGGAACGGCGACTTTGACGTTACCTTCGGTGGAGAACGCGGTCGAGGGATAGAGCGGCCAGTCCCCACGCACCGGAGTCTCGCCCTGGTTGTCCCACATGCCGATGGTCGGTCCGGGCGCGTGGCCGAAGAAACCGATCGGATGGGTGTAGGTGCTCGAGATGATGCCCTCGGCCTCGCAGGCGGCGATGGTCGAAGCCAGGATCTCGTTGCCGGTTCGACCGGTGGCGAACGAATCGGTGAGATGGTCCTGCCAGCGGTTACCCACGGCCAGGGCATGCTTCAGCCCCGCCGGCACGCCCTGCTCGCCGAGGCTGGTGACGTAGCCCATCTCCTGGGTGTCGGTGCACAGGTAGAGGTAGCAGACACCAACATCGGTATGGAGCACATCGCCCGGTTCAATGACCCCGGAGGTGCCACAGAACGGGCTCTCCGCGGTGCATTCGAGGCCGGCGCGCTGGGCGTTGACGCTCGGCTGGAACCAGGGGTCGAGTCCCAGGTCGTGGAAGCGCTGGCGGATGTACCAGGCAACGTCTTGGGTGGTCGTTGCGCCTGGGGTGATCACGCGACTCGAAAAAGCCTCCGAAATGACACCACGGGCCAGGGCGACGATGTGCGGGTAGGACTCGAGCTCGCTCGACACGCGGGTCTCGGCCCAGCGCACGACGAGTTCCTCGGCGCTCACGACGCGCCCTTGGAGCTCAGGTGTCAGGACCTCCATCAACCGGTCACGCAGCCCCGCAGTGAGGCCATCGGCAACCGGCCAGTGGCGACTCACGTTGATGCCTATCTTCTTGGGGTTCCGTTCGGCGATGAGGTCGCCCAGCGCGCGCCATTGCTCGTCGAGGTCGCCACCTTCCCAAGCCGACTCGTAGGGATCGCCGTAGGGGTAGCGGTTGACCGTGAGGCGGTCGAAGCCCTCATCACCGCGGTCGTGGAAAACCAGCATGGTGGTCCGGCGGGCAGCAAAGACCGGCTGCGGCGCCAGGGTGAAGAACACCGGGTCCTCGGCGTACTCGCGATTGAGCACCAGCCACATGTCGATCCCGGTTTCGCTCATGAGTTGCGGCAACAGGACCTCCAACCGCTCGTTGAGCATGCGGTTCATGGGCTCGACGCGGTCGCGCTGGGCCAGGACGTGCCCGGGGCTCCGGATGACGAGGCCCTGGGCGAACGAGTCCTCCTCGGCCACGAGGGCGTAAGGGATGACGGTCAGCAGGGCCAGGGTGACGCACAGTTTCGATCGATTCAGCATTTGGGCTCCTCCAGAGGGCGCGACTTTAGCAGGCTGCTTTTTGACAGAACTCACGCCGCCACCGGCGGGCGGACGAGGGCAACGAGTGCAGCCAGCGCCCAAACGCCCTCGAGCACGACGAACGGCGGGTAGTCGATCAACGTCGAGGCATAGCAGGCGAGGCTCGCGCCACAGAGGTTGAGCAGCCGATAGGCCAGTGAGCCCGCGCGCAGGCGGCGGGAGAGGTTGAGCACGAAGGCGAGCAGGAGCATGCTGACTCCTACCGAGCCGATCCAGTCCGCGAAACTCATTGACTTCCCCTTCCATGCCCGACCGACTTCCAAGGCGGCCGGGCTGTATATTGTGCCGGCGCATCCTAACTTGCAGGAGGGAAGACCATGGGAGAAACGAGCACAGCACGCGGACGCTGGGCGTCGAAGACCGGCTTCATTCTGGCCGCCGCCGGCTCCGCCGTCGGCTTGGGCAACGTCTGGCGGTTCCCCTACGTCACGGGGGAGAACGGCGGCGGGCTCTTCGTCCTCATCTACCTGGCCTGTATTCTCTTCGTCGGCATGCCGATCATGGTCGGCGAAATCATGATCGGGCGTGCGGCCCAACGCTCCAACGTGGGCGCCTTCAAGGCCTTGGCCGGACCGCGCACGCCCTGGCAGTTCCTAGGCGGTCTCGGCGTGGTCGTCGCCTACTTGGTGCTCTCGTTCTACGCCGTGGTCGCGGGCTGGGCCCTGCACTACACCGTGCTTTCGGCCCGGGGCATCCTGGCGGGCCGCAGCGCCGAGGACATCCAAGCCATGTTCGGCGCCACCGCCAGCAGCATGCCACTCAACCTCATCTGGACCGCCATCTTCATGGCCCTCACCATCGCCGTCGTCTGGCGCGGAGTCAAGAGCGGTCTCGAACGCTGGTCGCGCATCCTGATGCCGAGTCTGCTCGTCCTCCTGCTCATCCTGCTGGTTCGCGCCATGGCGCTCGACGGCTTCGGGCAGGCCTTCGGCTTCGTCTTTGGCCTCCATGCCGACAAACTCACCGGCGGCGGCGTCATCGAAGCGCTGGGCCACTCCTTCTTCACCCTGAGTCTGGGGATGGGTGGGCTCCTGACCTACGGTTCTTACCTCGACAAAAAGGCCGACGTCCCAGCAATGTCGGCCGGCATCGCGGGACTGGACACCCTGATCGCCCTGTTGGCCTGCCTCGTGATCTTCCCGGTGACCTTCAGCTACGGCCTGGAGACCACCGAGGGCCCGGGCCTCATCTTCACCACCATCCCCATCGCCTTCGCCCAGATGCCCGGCGGCAGCTTGCTCGCCACGATCTTCTTCGCGCTCCTGGTCTTTGCCGCCCTCACCAGCTCGATCTCCCTGCTCGAGGTGGCGACCTCGTACTTCATCGACCAGAAGGCCTGGCCGAGGTCGCGCGCCGTCCTCGTCGCCGGCGGCGGAATCGCACTCTTGGCCATTCCGAGCGCCTTGACCGGAGCCACCGAGTTGTTCGGTGCCAAGTTCCAAGGGATCTTCGGCCAGAACTGGTTCGACTTGATGGTGGATGTGTCATCGAACTGGGCGCTCCCCTTCGGCGGCATGGGCATCGCGTTGTTCGTCGCCTGGCGCATGCCGGACGAGTTGCGGAAGACCGAGTTCACGAGCGGCAGTCGCTGGGCCGGCTTCTACGCCACGTGGCTGATCGTCCTGCGCTTCGTAGTCCCAGTAGCCATCCTCGCCGTCTTCCTCCGCGCCATCGGCGCGTTCTGACGGCGGAACCTCCACCGCTACCCCCCCTTGCCAGCCATCGTCGGAGAAGCTGCACCCACCGCCCCATCAAAGCGGGAAGAGGGTTTTCTCCTGCTTGGGGTTGGGCTGGGCTGGCCATCCAGGAGAAAAGGCTCTTCCCGCCTGAATCCTCCGGCCGCGCGCGACCACCGCTGATCGCACACCAACCCCCGCTGCTAGACTCCAACGCCCAACCGCCCGTAAACACCAAAGAAACCAACCGTGTACTACGACTTCTACGGCTTCAAAGAGCCCCCGTTCAACATCACGCCCGACCCCAGATTTCTCTTCTTCAGCGAGAAACACCGCGAGGCGTTCAATCACCTCCTTTTCGGGCTGCGCGAACGTAAGGGCTTCATCCAGATCACCGGCGAGATCGGGGCCGGCAAGACCACCATATGCCGCGCCCTGCTCCAGCAACTCGACGCCGACGAGTACCGCACCGCCCTGGTGCTCAACCCGAGGATGAACAACACCCAGTTGTTGCGTACCATTCTGCGGGAGTTCCACCTTCAGGCCGACGGCAACGACCGAGTCCTCCTGCTCGAACGGCTGAACAACTTCCTGCTCGACCAGTTCCAAGCCAACCGCGATGTGATCCTCATCGTCGATGACGCCCAGGCCTTGACCCTCGGCGCCCTCGAGCAGATACGCCTCCTGTCGAATCTCGAGACCGACGAACGCAAGCTTCTACAGATCATCCTCATCGGGCAGCCCGAGCTACGCCAGAAGCTCACCGAGCTCGAACAACTGCGTCAACGGATCACCGTGCGCTACCACCTACGCCCACTCAAGCTCAACGAGACCGGGTACTACATCCAGCACCGGCTGAGCGTCGCCGGCTCGGCGACGCCGCCGCTCTTCTCACGCTGGGCCGTGCGCACCGTGCAGAACTACTCACGCGGCGTGCCGCGGCTGATCAACGCCGTCTGTGACAAGGCGCTACTGTGCGGGTACGTCCACCAGACTCATGAACTGCGCGCCCGCCACGTCCGACGCGCCATCCGCGAGCTGGAAGGCGAGGCGGCATGAGCCTGATCAACGATGCGCTCAACCGGGCACGAGCCGAGGCCGCGAGCAACGAGGCGGTTCAGCGGGGCGAGATTCCGCCCATCGAGGATGCGCCACGGGGCACCGAATCGCGTCGGCTACCTCCCTGGGCCGTGATCGCGTCCGCACTGGCGGCGATCGCCGTGGTCGTCTTGCTAGCCTCTCGCGAGCCGTCGAGTCCGGTGACAGAGCCCGAGCGCCTCGCCGGAGCACCGACTACCGAACCGGAGAGGGTCACTAGACCGCGACCTGGCGCCGCCTCTGCCCTCGAGGAGAACGAGCCAGCGAGTGCGACGGCGACCGAGTCCGCGCAGCTCGGGACAAACGGTCGTTCAGCGTCTGCGCCGGGCAGGACCGCACCCGAGCCGCGAGGAGCCACCTCAAGTGCCGAAGTGACCGCTGCGGTGGAAGAGCCGCGCACCGCCGAAACGACCGACACGCCCTCAGACCCCACGTCCGGCTCCAACCCCACGTCCGACTCGCCCATGCCCGAGCTGTTGGTGACGGATCCTCCCAGTGCCGAACCCATCGCCGAGATTCGGGCTGCAGTCGCCGATGGCAGCCCTCCCCAGACCACGTCCTCGAGCCGTCCAACCACGATCTGGCCGGCGAACGGCCCAGACCAGGAGACCTGGTACTTCGTGGGCCAGGTCGAACTCGCGGGCGGCGGCGTGATCGAATTGGGCGGCATCGCCTGGTCGGAATTGGCTCCGTCGGCGATGCTCAACGGCGCGCTGCTGACCGTCGGCAGCGAGATCCTGGGGCTCAGGGTTGTCGCAATCGCTCCTCGAACTGTCACTCTGTCCGGACAGGGGCAACGCATCGCGCTGCAGCTCGCCAGCAGTACGAACTAGGCGCGCTCCTCACATTCCAGGTTCAGGCCAGGAAGAGATGCGCGGCCAAGGCGAAACCTCCCGCCCAGGCCACCATGAAAAACGCCCCGCCGGCGAACCGGCGGGGCGTCAAGAAATCGAATTGAGTATTTCTTGAGGTCAGGCGTCGGAGCGGGTGACGTTGATGGCGTGCGGACCCTTGGGGCCGTCGCCAATCTCGAAGTTCACCTTGTCACCCTCGTTGAGGGTACGGAAGCCGTCGCCTTGGATCGCCGAGTAGTGAACGAACACGTCCGATCCGTCCTCTTGCGAAATGAACCCGTAGCCCTTCGACTCGTTGAACCACTTGACTGTGCCTTCAATAGCCATGGTGCTTGACACTCCTTCTTGGTAACGCCTGGCGCCGGAAGCGCCGTGCTTGTGGACGGCGCTTTCGCACCATCGAGACCACACAGCTCAGCCGAACCTGCTACGAATCGGACTCTCTTTCTTGGGGAATCGGAAGCGGCGGATCCTGACTGACTCCACGGCACCGCGCCGCGGACCCTAAAAGTTTGGCACGGTCCTCGGCCAAAAAGCAAGAAACTCCACTACTCAGTGGACTTAGCGACCAACCGACGGAAACTCGGCTGTTAGAATCTCGCTATCGATCTTGGACCGTAAGGGGGACACGATGGCATTACCGGACTTCACCATCGGCATCGAGGAGGAGTACCAGATCATTGACCCGGAAACCCGGGAGTTGACCTCCTACGTGCAGGAGTTTCTGGACCAGGGACAGATTGTCCTCAAGGACCAGATCAAGCCCGAGTTGCTGCAGTCGCAAGTCGAAGTGGGAAGTCGGATCTGCCACAGCATCCAGGAGGCTCGGGAAGAGGTCATCAGGCTAAGGCGCACCATTCTCGAGCTCGCGGAATCCAACGGCTTGCTGTTCGCCGCGGCGAGTACCCACCCCTTCTCCCACTGGGTCGACCAAGATGTCACCCCACTCGAGCGTTATCGCAAACATCAAGAGCAAATGGCCGACGTTGCACGGCGAATGCTCATCTTCGGCATGCACGTCCATATCGGCATCGATGACAAGGAGCTGATGATCGATGTCATGGACCAGTCGCGCTATTTCCTTCCCCACCTGCTGGCGCTATCGACCAGCTCCCCGTTCTGGAGCGGCCGCGACACCGGCCTGAAGTCCTATCGCTCGATCGTCTTCGAGTCCCTGCCGAGAAGCGGCCCGCCACCCGCCTTCGAGTCCTGGGCCGAGCACAACCGCTTCGTCGAGACTCTGATCAAGACCAACTCGATCGACGACGCGACCCGAATCTGGTGGGATATCCGTCCTCACCCTGTGTTTCCCACGCTCGAGTACCGGGTGTGCGACATCTGCACCAAAGTCGACGAAGCGATCTGCATCGCCGCCCTCATTCTCGCGATCGTCGCCAAGCTGATGATCCTGCGCCAGAAGAATCAACGCTGGCGGCGGTACCGTCACCACCTGATCGAGGAGAATAAGTGGCGTGCCGTGCGCTACGGCATCGAAGGTAAGCTCCTCGACTTCGGCAAACAGGCAGAAGTCTCGATGCGCACGCTCTCCGCCGAACTGCTCGAGTTCGTCGATGACGTGCTCGACGAACTCGGAATCAGGAAGGAAGTCGAGTACATGAACGTGATCCTCGAAGGGGGCACGAGCGCCGACCGCCAGCTAGCTACCTACGCCGAGACCGGCGATTTCAAGGCAGTCGTCGATCGGATCGTGACAGAGACCCGGGAAGGCGTGTGAGGCGAGGCTAAGGGAAGTAGCCGCGCAGCGCGCGGACTTCCGCCTCGCGCACGCTCACCTTGACTTCGATAGCTCGGAACGCCCCACTACCGGCCGCTGACGACTGGTAGGTCAACAAATACCGCGACCTCAGATCGCGCTGAATCTGGGTGTAGGCATCGCTCAACTCCTCGACTGAGCGCAGAAAAAAGGCGCGTCCACCAGTTTGCTCGGCCAGTCGAGTCAAACGGCTGCGACCGGCTCGCGCGATGTCGGACTCGAGCCCCACCGTGTACACCGTCAACCCCGCATTTTGGGCGAATTGGAGCGCCTCTGTCGCAGTGTGCGTGCTGCGCCGATCCTCACCGTCGGAGAGCAGAACGAGAGCCCGCTGCCCCTTGATGCCGCGGAAGTAGTCGATGGCGAATACGAGGCTGTCCCACAGCGCCGTGCCACGCTCGGCCCGCAAGCCCGCAAGGGCGCTCGAAAGGACCGCCATGTCGTTGGTGAAGGGCGCTGCGAGACGCGGTTTGTCGCTGAAGGTAATGACCGTCGCTCGGTCCTTGGGCCGGATGCTCTGCTCGAGAAAACTCTGACCAATTCGATTGACCGCCTCGAAGTGCTCGGCCATCGAGGCCGACGTGTCGATCATCAAGCCGGCGAAGAGCGGCAAATCGCGCAGGTACTCGAAGCGCACGACGTCCTGCGGCGCACCGTCCTCGAACACCTCGAAGTCGCTGCGCCCGAGGTCGAGAATTGGCGCACCGAGCTTGTCGAGCGCCGCTGCATAGAGTTCGACCAGACGCACTTCGACGTTCTCACCAAACTCTGGCGCGTTGACGATGACGAGATCCTCGGTCTCACTCCCGTCCTCCAAGTAGCCGACGACGCGGACGAAACCGAGGTCGCCGCCGGCGATCTCGAGGTTCTGGACGAAAGGCTCCTGAAAGAGCGTCGCCTCCCGAGTCTCGCCGACGAAGAACTCGACGCGATCCAGTGCCCGACCCTCGGGCACCATGACTTCGGCCCGGGCCCGCATCCGCCCATCCACCTGCGTTCCCGCTCGCGGCTCGACGAGCCGCACCAAGAAACTCTGCTGGCCTGGGTTGATGAGTTGCTCGTCGGTCGCCAGTTCGCTGCCATCGGCGGCGAAAGCGATGACCCGCACCCGATGCGAACCCGGAACCTCTCCGAGGTTGAAATCGACGCTGTACGGAGGCCGAGTCTTGGTCAGGATCGGCTTGTCGTCGAGTAGAAACCGTACTTTGGCAACGCCCTCGCCCTCGACCAGAGCGCTGAATCGGGTAGCCCCGCTCAAGACGTCCTCGCCGGGCTCGACGAGCACGATCGACACCGGTGTTTCCCCAGGGACTTCCTCGACCTGCGCTGGGGTTTCAGCCGCAGGTGCGGTCCCCGACACAGCCGGTACGGTCACTGTCTGCTCCAGCCTGAAGACTCCCCCGCCGTTCAAGTCTTCGAGCTTCACCACCCAGTCGTACTCAGCTGGCCTCAGGGCACGCTCGAAGTTGAGCGCGATCTTGTCCGAACGCACCCGCTCGGCGGGAACGTCGAACTGGTAGCGGAAGGACTCGAACAGCTCGCCGTCACGCAACACTTCTCCGGTGAGCTGGAAGTTGAACGACGCGGTGTCGCCGTCCCCCGCGCGCCCGGCGGCTTCGGTCGCGACGACGAGAGTACCTTCGACCCGCGTCCGACTCTGGTGCAACCCCGGGAAAGTGAGTTGAAGCTCGGCCTGGAGTTCGGCGGTGCCCTCCGCAGCATCCGTCGAGAAGGCGTGGAAGTTTGCCGTCCACTCGGGGTCGCTGGACTTCGGCGTCGCCGCAGATCGCTCGCCGCTGACTCCGAGTTCGTTCTCAATCTGGACGAAGTCGTGCAGTAGATCCTGGATTTCGTCCTCGAGGTCTCCGCAGAACTTGTAGACCAACAAATGAAAGTCCTGCCGCTGCTCACGCAGAGACCGCGCCGAGCTGATGTTCGGCAGCAGAGCACTGTGGCCCTCGGCGATGCTCCACATCTTGAAGGGTCCGCCGCCGTTGGGCTGGTAGAAAGCCATGACAGCCGGACGGCCGAAATTGTCGGCGTAGCGATAACGCCAGATCTCCAACGGCCAGGTGAAGACACCGCAGTCGGTCTCGCGAACAGAGTTGGGTTCTCCGTTCAGGGCGTACACTCGGGCGCGATCGTCGGCGATCATCTCGTAGAGCGCCAGAGCCTCGTCGAGGCGCGCCAGGTAGCGCCCTTTGAACTCGTTGATCCGGGTGTCGGGCACGGGATCGCGGGCCGCCCAGAATCGCTCGATGAAAGCGTCGCGCTGATAGTCCTTCTCGAGCTTGAGGAAGGACTTGCGCTCCGGCTTGGTGATGAGAGGCCTCACCGTCTCCAGCCACTCCTGGTATTTGAACGTCAGGTCCTTCACCCCCGCCGCGGCGAGGGCCGCCGCAAACAGGGCGAGCGCGGCCCAAGTGGCTGCTCTTTTCATCATCTCGCAGCCTACAACAGGGGTTCGCGACGCTGGCATTCCGTACTTTCTGAGCTATCGGTGGCGCGCCCAGTGGCTCCGGCTACGTCAAGGTATGATCGCGCGACTTCATGAGCGACCTGATCCAGAGTTTCAGCAACTGGTTGTGGGGCCTGCCCATGCTGACACTGGTACTCGGCACTGGGCTGTACCTGATCCTGCGTCTGCGCGCGGTGCAAGTTCGCGAATTCGTCCCCGCGCTGAAGCTTCTTTTCACCGCGAAGAAAGACGGCGACGGGGACATTTCACCGTTCGCCGCGTTGATGACCGCTGTGGGCGGGATCGTCGGCAACGGCAACCTGGCAGGCGTCGCGACCGCTGTGACGGCCGGCGGACCGGGTGCCCTCTTCTGGATGTGGATCTCGGGTGTCGTCGGGATGGGCACGATGTTCGCTGAGTCGGTCCTTGGAGTGCAGTTTCGCAAGCGCGACACCAAGGGCCTTTTCGTCGGCGGACCGATGTACTACTTGAGAGATGGTCTGGGCTGGCCTCGAGTAGCCGCTTTCTTCGCCTTCGGACTGGCAATCAAGACCCTCTTCGCCACCACGGTGGTACAGAGCAACTCGATCGCTTCGGTCGTCTCGTCACAGATCGGCTGGAGCCCGCTGACCACCTGTTTGTTGCTCGCCGTCGTCTGCGGCTTTGCAATCATCGGTGGCGTGCGCTCGGTGGCCCGGACGTCCGAGATCCTGGCGCCCTTGATGGGCGTGCTCTACCTGACCGGTGCCGCCGTCGTCCTGGTGACCTTTCGTGACCAGATCGTACCGAGCCTCCAGCTGGTGGTGAACTCGGCCTTCTCGCCCGTGGCGGCGACCGGCGGCTTCCTCGGTGCCGGAGTGCGTGAGGCCTTTCGTTTCGGCGTCGCCCGTGGCGTCTACTCCAACGAGGCCGGCACCGGCTCGGTGCCGATCGCCCACGCTTCCGCGCAGACCAACAACCCTGTGCGTCAAGGCAAGGTGGCGATGCTCGGGGTGTTCATCGACACCTTGGTCGTCTCGACCGCGACCGGCCTCGCGCTGCTCGTCACCGGTGCCTGGCACTCCGGTCTGGACTCCACGGCCCTTACCGCACGCGCATTTTCCGATGCCCTCGGCAGTATCGGCGGGCCGTTGGTACTGGTGTGCTCGGTGCTTTTCGGGCTCTCGACTCTGATCACCTGGTCGTTCTACGGTGAGCAGAGTGCTTCGTACCTCTTCGGTCCTCGAGCCCGGCCGATCTACAGGATTCTCTACTGCAGCGCCATCGCCGGCGGTGCCATCGCCGGACCACGGCTCACCTGGGCCTGGGCGGACATTCTCAATGGGATGATGGCGATCCCCAATCTGGTGGCGCTGCTAGCCATGGCAGGCGGGCTCGCCAAGCTCGTGCGATCGCAGGCAGCGGCTGAGACTGGCCCGACAAAGGAAGCGACATGAACCAACCCGAGTGGCTGCAAACGATTCTGGACCTCGTCGGCACTAATCCCTACGCTCGGGCGGGCGCCATCTTGCTCGCTGCGTTGATCGTCGCCAAGCTGGTGGACTGGTTCTTGACCGGCGCCCTGCGCGCCTGGGCGGCGATGACGGAGACGGACTTCGACGACAAGTTGATCGCAGCGCTCCATCGGCCGATCTTCGTCAGCGTGGTTCTCGTCGGCGCGTGGTTGGCGCTCGTCGAGATCGATACCGTGCCGCCCTATCTGACGACTCTTCTGTTGCGAATCCTCAAGACTGTTGCCCTGCTGGTATGGGCCGCCTTCGCTTTACGGCTGGCCCAGCTCCTGCTCGAGGTCGCCAGCCGCCATGCGAAGCGGTTCCCCGTCGTCAACGAACGCACCGTAGCCCTTTTCGGTCAGGTCGCCCGAGTCATCGTCTTCGGCGGCGCGATCTACTTCCTGTTCCTATCCTGGGATATCGAAGTCACCGCCTGGCTCGCGTCGGCGGGCGTAGTTGGACTCGCCGTCGGCTTTGCCGCCAAGGACACCCTGGCCAATCTCTTCGCCGGCATCTTCATTCTCGCCGACGCTCCGTACAAGATCGGTGACTTCATCGTTCTCGACAGCGGTGAGCGTGGCGAGGTGAAGCACATCGGCCTACGAACCACCAGACTGCTGACCCGGGACGACATCGAGGTCACCGTACCGAATGCCGTCATCGGCAACTCCAAGATCATGAACGAGAGTGGCGGCCCGTGGGAAAAGGAGCGTGTACGGCTGCAGGTCGGTGTGGCCTACGGAGTGGATCTCGACCACGTTCACGACGTGCTCATGCGGGTCGCCCAGGAGCAACCCGACGTCGTCGCAGCCCCGGAACCACGGGTCCGGATCCGCGCCTTCGGCGACTCCTCGATAAACCACGAGTTGCTCGGCTGGATCGAACAGCCTGTGCTGCGTGGCCGGGTGCTCGATGACCTCTTCCGTCGCGTCTACAAGGCGTTCGAGGCCGAGGGGATCGTCATCCCCTTTCCGCAACGCGACGTCCACATACAAAATCGCCCAGCTCAGAACGAGCTGGGCGATTAGAGCTAGGCCACGTCGGCGAGCTAGTTCTGGATCTCGAGCAGCTCGACTTCGAAGACTAGAGCCGCACCGGGGCCGATCTTGGGCGGCGAGCCTTGGGCTCCGTACCCGAGGGTGGCAGGGACGAAGAACTTGTACTTCGACCCAACGCTCATCAGCTGCAGTCCCTCGGTCCACCCGGCGATCACCCGGTTCAACGGGAAAGTCGCCGGCGCGTTGCGGGCATAGCTGCTGTCGAACTCACTACCGTCGAGCAGAGTGCCGCGGTAGTGCACGCTCACCGTGTCGGTCGCCCCCGGCTTGGCGCCGTCGGCCGCGGTGAGAATCTCGTACTGCAGTCCGCTCGCGGTCGTCGTGACGCCGTCGCGCGCTCCGTTCGAGGCAAAGAACTCGGTCGCCGCCGCCGCGTTGGTGCCGGCCTGCTCGGCTGCCTGGGCCTGCTGACGCTCCATCATGTCCTTCTGAAGCTGCTGAAGCGCGGCCATCATGTCCTCGTCGGTAAACTTCGCGTCGGCACCCTCGATCGCGTCCTTCAACCCCTGAATGAGGCTGTCCTGATCGACGTCGACGTTCTGCTGAACGAAGCTCTGGCCGGTCTGCCATCCAATTGCGTAACTCGTCGTCTCGTTCATTCCCATGGCTCCAGCCTTTCCTTCGGTGCTACCTTCTGCAGACTCGTCTGACATTCCAGCGCTGCAAGCCGCGGCCAGAGCCAGGACAAGTGGTATACAAAGCAGTTGAAGTTTCTTCAAGAGGTGCCTCCAAATTTCCATCGATAAAGTCTCTCGTGCGAGTTCGAAAGCGGATGGTAGCCGCGCTCATGGGCGGTTGCAAGCTGAGGACTCTGCACTGGAGACCTCCCTCCCGCGCTCGGAGGTGCAATGAAGACACCCGGTTTCGCCCCTCTTGCCGACTTCGAGGAGTACTCGCCCGCGGAGATGCTCGAGAGGGCTCGCAAGTTCCGCGATGAGTTGAGACGGCGCCGCACCGTGCGCCACTTCTCCGAACGCGAAGTCAGTCGCGAGGTCGTGGAACTCTGCCTGGAGGCGGCTGCCTCCGCACCCAGTGGGGCCAACCGGCAGCCGTGGCACTTCTCGGTCGTCTCGGACCCGGAACTCAAAGCCAAGATCCGCCTCTCCGCTGAGGGAGAGGAGAGGACCTTCTACCGCGAGCGTGCGCCACAGGATTGGCTCGACGCCCTGGAACCGTTGGGAACCGACGACCGCAAGCCGTTCCTCGAAACGGCTCCCTACCTGATAGTCATCTTCGCTCAGCTGCACGGCGTGGACGCCGACGGCGAGAAGTTCAAGCACTACTACGTCAACGAATCCGTCGGAATTGCCACCGGCATGCTTATCACCGCGCTCCATCATGCGGGTCTCGCGACGTTGACCCACACCCCGGCTCCGATGCGCTTCCTCAATGAAATTCTCGGGCGGCCATCGCACGAACGGCCCTATCTGATTCTCGTCACCGGCTATCCGGCTGACGACGCCACCGTGCCCGAGATCGAGAAGAAGCCGCTGTCCGAAGTTTCTCGCTTCATCGAGTGACTTTTTGGCGAAAGAACCCTCTAAAACACTGGTTTCGCTTCGAATCGCGTGTTAGCATCTTCGCGGTTCAATCAAGAGGGTAAGGAACCAAACCTCTCGAAAGAGAAGTCGGTAGAGCCGCATATCCATCACCGGGGCTGAGCCAACTCGCCGCCCCACCAGCCACTCAGGGGAAGGAGTCTGAATGAACAAGAAGGAACTAGCCGAGAAGCTCGCCAAGAAGTGCGATCTCTCCAAAGCGAAGGCACAGGAGATCGTCTCCACGGTCTTCGACACGAAGCCCGGACACGGCATCATCGGCGTCGAGCTCGACGCAGGTCGCGAAGTGCAGATCCTCGGCTTCGGCACGTTCGGCACCAAGCACCGTAAAGCCCGTGTTGGCCGTAACCCGGCAACCGGCGCGACGATCACCATCGCCGCCAAGAAGTACCCGTACTTCAAGGCCGGCAAGGGTCTCAAGGACCGGGTCGCAGAGTAACCAAGGCTTCTTTCCAAGCTAGCTCAAAGGCCCCGCCTACGGCGGGGCCTTTTTTGGTCTGGGGCAAATCCAGTCCGCGACGGAAGGCGGTCAACGCGAGATCAGTTCGACGAATCTCGGCAACAGGGCTTCGGTCGCGGAGCTCTCGCTGAACCGCGATTCAATCTCGACTCGCTCGGCCTCGTCCAGGTAGCCTGCGTAGCCCTCGACGTAGACCCTGAAACGGCGAAGATTGGTCGCAGCGTCGAGCTCGGGGTGGAACTGCGTCGCCCACACCGGCCGATCCCCATACCGCAAGGCCTGCAACGGGCAGAGCTCGCTGCCCGCCAGGTGCACCGCTCCGTCGGGCAGGCGACGCGCCCTGTCCTTGCGCCCCAGCTGGGCGTTGAAACGAGCCGGCAGGACGCCAAACAGCTCGTCTGCTCTGCCCGCCGCGGTCAACTCCACCGGGAAGGTACCTAGTTCCATCTGATCGGGGTCGTGAATCACTTCCCCGCCGAGGGCTGCCGTCAACATCTGGAACCCAAAGCACGACCCGAAAATCGGCGTGGGCCCATCCACCAGGCGGCGCAGGACATCGAACAGACGGTCCTGACCCGGGAAGCTGTCGTCTGAGATGTAGTAGTCCCCACTACCACCGATGAAGATAGCGTCGTGAGAGTGCAGGTAAGGCAGTGTGGGAACGCTCTCGACCAGGTTGTGCCCCGACACCTGGTCTTCTTGGGTGCCGAGGCGTTGCGCAAAGAGGCGCCGCTCCGCCTCACGCTCGGGATCGTCCGGACGCCGAGCCTGAAGTAGGAGGAACTTTGCCGTGGCCACTAGTACCCCCGCTCGTCATCGGCAGACGGTCCGTAGACCTGCGGCAGGCTCACGTCGACCATCCGCAGATAGACCGTCAGCTGCCCCCTGTGGTGGTACAGGTGGTTGAGCACGAAGGTCCGCAGTGCGTTGACTCGCCTTGTCTCGAAAATCACGCGCTCGCCTTTGCAGTAGGACCAGGGAGCGAGCAGGTCCTCGTCGGTGGCACCCGCGAGGGCACGCGAGAACCCGGACGCGTAGTCCTCAAGCCGCTCGAGAATCGCTTTGGTCGACTCGAGATCGAGCAGCCCCTGCGTGCGCCGCGCCGAGTCGAGACGGTCACTCTCGATAACGAGCGACCCGTAGCGGACGACCTCCACGACGTGGGAGGCCAAGCGCCCCAGAGTCATGGATCGAGCGTGCGGTTGCCAACTCAGCGACTCCGTCGGGACCCGCTCCAGCAACCGGCGGGTCGTTTCGAGCTCGAGTTCGAATTCCTTGGAGAGTGGGCGATGCAGCTGGTTACTCATCATGCCTCCGGAGAAGGAGACACAGTGTATCTGCCGATGCCAGGACCGTTCAGCCGCATCGTTGGCCGGGCCCGCGTCCGCAAGTGAGCGGGGCGGGTGCCGGCCCTTTACTCTCCGGCACCCTACCGAGCTATCTCACCAGGGTGCGGACGATCTTCTTGACCGACCGCGTCGGCACCGCGACGTCAACCGACACGTCCGGGGATTCGACTTCGACCCTGAACTTGCCGCGCACTTTCGACACCGTCACATGCTCATCACCATCGAAGACCTGGACGAAGATCGTGCCGTTGGGCACATCATCGAGGACCTCGAGCAACTCCAGGACATGAGGAGCCATCTCGGAGAAATGCCCGCCGGATTCGACCTCGATCTCGTCGATGATCTGGTCGAGAAAGAAGACCTCCGTGGTGGCAGCTGCCGCATGCACCAGCGCCATGGGCACCGGCAGGTGCACGCGTACTCCATCGTTGTGTTCGACAACGCTGACCGTGGCAACGCCACCCATGAGAAAGAGCCCACCGATCAGAATCATCCACCCGAAGGCGAGGACGCCGATCGAGGCAGCGATATAGGTAACAACTCTCTGGCGCTTGGTCATGATCGCCTCCTATTCGGCTTCGGCGATATGGTCCACCCACACGCGGACCCGGTCGTTGTCATCGTTGACCGTCACGAGTTCGCCTTCGCCTTCAGCCGCGAGCGCCTCGATGGCGGCCCGGAAGTTGAGCTGATCCTCTTCACCGCTCAAGAGAGCGTCGACGACGCGAGCCGGGATCCTGACGTTGACCTCGGTATCCTCGCCACCGTTCTCGAGCACGCTCACCTTGAGGTAGTCGCCCTCTTTCCAAACCTTGACGTTCTCGTCACCGTCTTGGACCGTGACGAAAGTCATGTCCTGGGCATCGCGAATCTCCGTCCAGAGATCGCGCAGTTCGGCCACCGACCAGTCGTGGTCGCCATCGATTCGGATGTGGCCGTCGTGCCAGTCGCCCGCCGGGATCATGGGCAGGGCCTTTTCGACCAGGCCGATCGGCAGATTGACCATCACTTTCGCACCATCCGCCTCGTCCACCTTGACGTGCAGCCACAGGCCGGAGTCCGCTACTGCCGTTCCGGAGCCCACGATCACCGCCAACGCCCAGGCCAAACTTCTTGTCTTGATTCTTCTCATCGGTCTTATCTCCTCGGGGTTTGTCATCCTCTGCACACTACGACGCACGGCCAGTCGAAAGGTTTCACCTCGCGGGCCCGAGTGACGCGGGATATCCTCGGGCGCTCGAATCGAGAACGCGATGCACTGGCCCATCGATCTAGACAACTCCGCCCTTACTCTCGGGCTGGCGCTAGCCGCCGGCATGATGGCCCAAGCGCTGGCACGGCACATCAGGATGCCCGGGATCGTCTTGCTGCTCGGCGCCGGCTTCCTGCTTGGCCCCGATGGTGCCAACCTCATTCGTCCAGGGCTGCTGGGCGACCTGCTACCGATGTTGATCGGCTTCGCCGTCGCAGTCATTCTCTTCGAGGGCGGGATGAATCTCGAGATCAAGCGGCTGCGCCGCTCGGCGACGAGTATCCGCCGGCTGATCACGGTCGGCGCGCTCGTCACTTGGATCGGTGGTGCGGTCTCGGCCCGCCTGCTCATGGGGTGGACTTGGCAGCTCTCCTTGCTTTTTGGCAGTTTGGTCATCGTGACGGGACCGACCGTGGTCAACCCCCTCCTGCGCCGGCTGCGCGTCCGGCGAAGGGTGGCGACGATCCTCGAGGCCGAGGGCGTACTGATCGACGCCGTGGGAGCGATCACGGCGGTCGTTGCCCTCGAGGTGGCACTCAGCCCCGCCGGCTTGACCGCGGGCGTCGAGGCCCTGCTGTCCCGCCTTGCTTTCGGCAGCCTGGTTGGCGTGGTCTTCGGTCTGCTGACCGCCGGCCTCCTGCGCTGGCACCATTTGGTGCCCGAAGGCCTCGAGAACATGCTCACTCTGGCCCTTGTCTTGGCGGTCTACCAGTTGAGCGATGCCGTCCTGCACGAGAGCGGAATCGTCGCCGTGACCCTCGCCGGCCTGGTCGTCGGCAATGTAAAGACGCGGGTGCTCGAGGAGCTCAGGGAGTTCAAGGAACAGCTCACGACGCTCTTGATCGGCATGCTATTCGTGGTGTTGGCGGCCGACGTTCGCCTGGACGAGATCCTCGAATTGGGCTGGCGCGGTGTGGCGACCGTCGCCGCGCTGATGCTCGTCGTGCGTCCGCTCAACATCGCCGTATCCACCTTCGGCACCTCGGTGCTACCCAAGGAGCGCGCCTTCCTCTCATGGATGGCGCCGCGCGGGATTGTCTCCGCTGCGGTGGCGTCGCTCTTTGCCCAGCAACTCGCGGCCCAGGGCATCGAGGGCGCGAGCCAACTGCGCGCACTGGTGTTTCTCGTGATCGCTGCCACGGTCCTCATTCAGGGCCTGACCGGCGGAGTGCTGGCGAGCTGGCTCGGCGTGAGACGGCCGACCAACAGCGGCTACACGATTCTGGGGGCCAACTCTCTCGGGCTCGTACTCGGGCGCCTCCTCCAATCGCCGGATCACGAAGTAGCATTTCTCGACTCGAATCCCAACGCCTGCCATCGGGCTGAAGACGAAGGTTTCAAGGTGCTGTTTGGCAACGCACTGGGTGAGCACCTCCTGCAACGGGCTCAGCTCGACTCCCGAGCTGGGGTGGTTGCGGTCACCGCCAACGAAGAGGTGAACTTCCTCTTTGCCAGCCACGCGCTACGTGAATACAAGGCCCCCCGAGCCTGGGTGGCGCTACGGCGCGGCCACGACACCGTTCGCCCCGAAATGTTGCAGCGCCTTGGCAGCAGAACACTCTTCGGGGCCGCGCGAACCCTCGATCTCTGGTCGCTTCAGTTGGAGAAAGGCGAAGCCGCCGTCCGGACCTGGCGAGCGCTCGACAACGCGACCTTGGTTTCAAAGCCACCCGTTTCGGTCGATAGCCGCGACCTCTTGTTGCCACTCGCCATCAGGCGCGGCGGAGGTGTCCGCCTGGTCGATGACCTGTCTGCGATCAAAAAGGGCGATGTGCTCTCCGTTGCCATTCTGACTTCGAAGCGCGACGCCGCCGAGCAATGGCTTGGGGACCACGGGTTCGAGCCGGCCGTCGAACCGTGATCATTCTGGCGGTGGTGGCGGCCCTGCTTCTCGGCGGCGCTTTCACCGCCTTGATTCGTGCCTCGCAGCGCCGCCGGGCAGCGCGGGACGCGGCTCTCCTTGCCGCGCTCCGGGAGCGCCTCGGCAACGACAGCCTGGTCGCCTCGGACCGGCATTTATCGGTCGAAGGGAACCGCTACCGGCTGCCCCTCCGACGGCTACTCAAAGTCGCTCGGCGAACAGACGATGACGCGGCTCTCGCCGCGGCCGCCGTCGAGCACATGCGAGAGCCGCTTCAGCCACTCCCGGGCTCACTCAGTCTGAAGATCCACGGCACGCGAATCGGTGTTCACTGCGTTCGCCCTCTACGACTCGATCTCATGGGGGCTGGTTCCCGCCTGGCCCGACGGCCGGAGCCCACGCTTGGCTTGACAACCACCTACCGAGTCGACGGTCGAGCCGACCAGTGCGTGTCCGAGGCCCATCTCCAGGAGCAGGCTATCGACACCACCGACCTGCATGGCATCGCTCTGGCGGTCCTCCGGCAGAACTTCGACGAGGAGTTGGTGGCTCGACTGCTATCGGGAAGCCGCCAGGTGGTCGAGTCGCAGGACGGCTCGGCCGCAGCCTTGCTAATGGCTTTGCCCGATTTCCTCCCCACCCCAACCCGACTCCTCGTTACCGTCGAGGGTCCCGATCGACTGGTCCTGGAGCCATGGCCTGAAGAGGCACCGGCCGCCCCACCGGCAGGCCTCACGCTCGAGATCGACGACCAGGGTTGGAAAGTTCTATAGGCTCGGAGAACTCGACATGTGGCGCACCCAAGCGATTCTCGACCTCCTCGGAGATCTGGCCGGCCTGAGTGAGGGCGACCTCGAAGGTCTGGCCCGCCTGCGTCGCAAGGCAAGCTGGGTCGTGGCGCTCGAGTGGCTCGCCATTGTCATCCTGGTGGTGTCCTACGATCGCGCCGAGTCGCAGCTCAGCTTGGGTGCGGGCGAGCAGACGCTCTTCACGGTCGGCATTCTGGCCGTTGCCGTTCACTCCGGCTACCGCCTCGCTCAGGTACAGCAGCTGCGCACCATCGAGCGGCTCGCAAGCGAAGTCGAGAAGCGGCGTGGTGACTAGACTTCCGCTCTGGCTGAAGATCGCCTACTCGGCGTGGTTCGTCGTCTGGGTCACGACGTATTGGCACGACGTCGGACCGGCCAACTTCCTCTGGCTGTGCGACGTCGGCAACATCGTCTTGCTGGCGGCACTTTGGGCCGAGAGCCGGGCGTTGGTCTCCGCCACGGCGGTGGGCGTGATTCTGATCCAGCTCCTGTGGGTAGTGGACGTGGCGGGTCGGCTGGCACTGGGCGTTCACCTGATCGGGGGTACCGAGTACATGTTCGACCCGGCCGAACCCGTGGGCGTGCGCTTTCTGTCCCTCTTCCATTTCTGGGTGCCGCTGCTGTTGATCTGGGCCGTGCGGCGGCTCGGCTTCGATCCCCGAGCCTGGAAGATCCAGACGCTCATCAGTTGGCTGGTGCTGCCGCTCAGCTTTCTGGCCGATCCAGCGCTCAACCTCAACTGGTTGTGGAAGCCCTTCGGCATCGAGCAGACGTTATTGCCGCCTCCGCTCTACCTGATGGTCTGCTTGCTCCTCTACCCCCTGGTGCTGTTTCTGCCGAGTCAGTGGCTGCTCCAGCGCTGGGTCGCGCCGCCTCGAGTGGACTGACACAAGGTCGCCGACAGGGCTGGTGAAGACCACCCATTGGGGGGTTGCGCCGCCTCTGAGAGGCAGACTATTCTGCACTTCGCCGCGCTTCATCTGCCGGCCTCCACGACCAAATCCCCCAATAAGGAGTCGCTTCGCATGCCTCGTTCGATCGATGAGTTTCTGCAGCAAGTCGCCGCCAAGAATGCGGGTGAAAACGAATTCCTGCAAGCCGTCCGCGAAGTCGCGGAATCCGTCTGGGAGGTTGTCGAGCGCAGCCCCCGCTATGGCAGTGCCAAGATTCTGGAACGCGTCACGGAGCCGGAGCGGGTGGTCATGTTCCGCGTGCCCTGGATGGACGATCAGGGCGAGGTCCAGGTCAATCGCGGCTTCCGCATCGAGATGAACAGTGCGCTCGGCCCCTACAAGGGTGGACTCCGATTCCATCCGAGCGTCAACCTGTCGATCCTCAAGTTCCTGGCCTTCGAACAGGTGTTCAAGAACAGCCTGACCACCCTGCCGATGGGCGGCGGCAAAGGGGGCTCGGACTTCAATCCGCACGCCAAGAGCGACGCCGAAGTGATGCGTTTCTGCCAGTCCTTTATGAGTGAACTCTTCCGGCACATCGGGCCCAACAGCGACGTCCCGGCCGGGGACATCGGCGTCGGGGGGCGCGAGATTGGCTTCCTCTTCGGCATGTACAAGAAGCTGGCCAACGAGTTTACCGGCGTCCTCACCGGCAAAGGGCAGGGCTGGGGAGGCTCGCTCATCAGGCCGGAAGCCACCGGTTACGGCTTGGTGTACTTCACCAAGGAGATGCTCGCCGCTCGCGGTGAGGACTTCAGCGGCAAGCGCGTGCTGGTTTCGGGTTCGGGCAACGTGGCCCAGTACGCGACCGAAAAGGTCCTCCAGTTCGGCGGCAAAGTGATCACGCTCTCGGACTCCGGCGGCACGATCGTCGATGAAGAAGGCATCGACCGGGCGAAGTTCGAATGGCTGCTCGACCTCAAGAACAACCGTCGCGGCCGGATCAGCGAGTACGTCGACGAATTCCCTTCGGCTACTTACCTGGAGGGCCAGCGACCGTGGTCCGTAGCTGGCGAGGTCGCACTACCTTGCGCCACGCAGAACGAACTCGAGGCAGACGACGCCAAGACGCTTCTGGCCAACGGCTGCACCTGCGTCGCGGAGGGTGCCAATATGCCCTCCACGCCCGAAGCGATCGAGCACCTGCAAGAGGCTGGGGTGCTCTACGCCCCCGGCAAAGCTTCCAATGCCGGCGGTGTGGCGGTATCGGGCTTGGAGATGACCCAAAACTCGATGAGATTGGCCTGGTCGCGCAAGGAGGTGGACGATCGCCTGCACCAGATCATGCGCAGTATTCACGCCACCTGTTCGGAGCATGGGCGGCGAGACGACGGCTTCGTCGACTACATGAAGGGCGCCAACGTGGCGGGATTCATCAAGGTGGCCGACGCCATGCTCGATCAGGGCTTGGTCTAGGGCTGCCACCAAGGAGAAGACACTTTCCCAGTGGTTCTCTTGCCCGCGCACGTCGAAGCCTCGGATAGGATGCCTGCAAGCCTGGCGGCCCCCTCCTGGGGCTGGCTCGAGGCGCGAGAAGTGGCAGAGACAGCTTGGGCGTCCAACGCTTTCACGATCTGATCCCCTATAGGGTCCGCGAGATCCTGCTGGTTTCGTCGCCCTACGACGCGTTCATCCTGGAGGAAGACGGACGTCTCAGCGAGCAGCTCTACAACGACTTCACGGCGCTCGACCTTTCGGCGCCGCCGCGAGTCCACCAAGCCTCGTCGAGCCAAGAGGCCTTGGCCCGGCTCAAGAAGGCCCGCTTCGACCTCATCCTGGTGATGAGTAGCTTGGCAGACGAGAGCATCAACGACTTCGCGACCAAGGTCCACGCCGCATACCCCGGCAAGCCGATCGTCTACCTGGCGCTCGACTCCCGCGAGCTCGAGGCGGCCGAAGAAGTGCTCGACCCTGACCTGGTGCCCTCGACCTACCTGTGGACCGGTGATTCGAGCGTCCTGCTCGGAGTCGTCAAGCTCGTCGAGGACCGCGACAACGCCGACCACGACACGGCGGCCGGCGTGCGGGTCATCCTCGTTCTCGAGGACTCTCCGGCCTACTACACCAACTTCCTCGGCATGCTCTACGAGGAACTGATGAAGCAGGCGAAGTCCCTTTACTTCGAGGGTCTCAACGAACTCCAGCGGAAGCTCTACATCCGCTCGCGACCGAAGATCCTGCACGCCAAGTCCTACGAAGAGGGGCGCCAACTCTACAAGCGCTACCGCGACAGTTTGCTCGCTTTGATCTGCGACGTGCGTCTGCCGCGGAAGGGAGAGCTCGACGCCAAGGCGGGTTTCACCTTCGCTACCCGGGCCAGGCGCGACCTGCCGGACCTGCCCATCCTCTTCCAGTCGGCCGAGGAAGAAAATGCCTCAGAAGCCCTTGCGCGCGGCGGGCTCTTCGTCAACAAGACTTCGCGGGATGTTCTCTCCGGCGTCAAAGCCTTCCTGGCCGAACATCTCGGCTTCGGCCAATTCGTGTTCCGGATGCCCGACGGTACCGAGATCGCCCGAGCCGCGGACGTGGGGGAGCTGAGAAAGCATCTGGTCGAGGTACCGATCGAGTGCGTAGAGTTCCACGCCGCCCACGACCACTTTTCGATCTGGCTGATGGCGCGAAGCGAGTTCAAGCTGGCCGAGCAGCTGAGGCCGAAGAAGATCTCCGATTTCAAGGATCTGGAAGCGTTGCGAAGCCATCTGCTTCGCAATCTGGAGCAGGCTCGCCACCGCGGACGCAGCGGTCTGGTCACCGACTTCACCCAGGCCAACCTGGAGCGTGACCATTTCTCTCGTATCGGCAAAGGCTCGATCGGTGCCAAAGCGAGAGGCCTCGCTTTCCTCTACCAGCGCCTGAGTCAGTTGGAGGACCGCCCCGTCGCCACCCTCCCGGTCAAGGTGCCAAAGACGGTTGTCCTCACAACCGAGGTGTACGACCGATTCGTCGACGACAAGCTCGTAGCCTGGGCGATCGCCTGTGAGGACGATGCAGAGGTTGCGGCGGCGTTCAGAGACCGTGAGCTCCCCGATGGCGTGATGGCCGACCTCGAGCACATCGTGGAGGCGATGCCCGGACCGCTGGCCATTCGTTCATCGAGCCTGCTCGAAGACTCCGCACACCAGCCATTTGCCGGGATCTACGCCACGTTGATGATCCCCAATTGCGCAGCCAGCATCGAGCAGCGGCGTGATGAACTGGCGACCGCAATCCGGCTGGTCCACGCCTCGACCTTCTACCGCGACGCGTGCGCCTACCGAGTGAGTTCGGGCGCTCCGTCCGAGCGCGAGAAGATGGCGGTCATCATCCAGAACATGGTGGGAAGCCGCCATGGCAACCGCTTCTACCCCACCATCTCGGGTGTTTGCCTGACGCGCAATTTCTACCCGATCCCGCCACAGAAAGCCGAGCACGGCGTGGCCCATCTCGCGCTCGGGCTGGGACGCATGATCGTGGACGGCGGCCTGTCTCTGCGTTTCAGCCCACGTCATCCCGGAGTCCTACCGCAGATTGCGTCACCGAAGTCTGCTCTGAAGTCGACCCAGCGCGAGTTCTATGGGGTCGATCTGGACGCCAGCGGCACAGTCGACCCGATGTCCGCGGTTCGCACCTTCCAGCTCAAGGACGCCGAGGCCGACGGCAGCCTCTCCCTGGTCGCCAGCGTGCTGTCGCAAGGAGACGAACGACTAGTCGAGGATCTTTCTCTACCCGGGCCCAGAATCGTCTCGTTTCACAACGTCCTGAAGCATCAGTCACTGCCCCTTGTCGAGACTCTACGACGCCTGATGGGAATCGCCCGCCAAGGCCTGGGTCGCGAGGTGGAAATCGAGTTCGCGGTTCAGATGGAAGAGGGCGGCACCAGTGGTGTCTGGTGCAACCCCGAACTCGTGGCACTTCAGGTACGACCGATGACGGCTCGCCCGACCCTCGCTTCGCCACCACAGAGTGACTACTCGCCCGCCGACCTGCTCTGCTCGAGCCAGAGCACTCTCGGCCATGGCGTGGAGCGCCTCATCGAAGACGTGGTCTATGTCAAGCCTCAGACCTGGGATCCGAAGCACAACCAAACCATCGCCAGCCAGATAGGCGAGATCAACGCCACCCTGAAAGGCGAGGGACGGACGTTCCTGCTAATTGGGCCGGGCCGCTGGGGCAGCGCCGACCCGTGGCTCGGCATTCCGGTGCAGTGGTCGCAGATCTCGAACGTGCGAGCCATGGTCGAAGCGTCGCCGGCGACCTACCAGGTGGAACCATCGCAGGGCACGCACTTCTTTCAGAACATCACTTCATTACGGATCGGCTACTTCACTCTACCGCCTGGCAGCCCCCAGTCGACGAGTGACGGAAACTTCATAGACATTGAATGGCTCGATGAACAGACTGCGCTCGAGGACACATGTCTGCTCCGACACGTGCGCCTTGCGGCCCCACTGACGACCGTGCTGCGAGGCCGCGAGGGTGAGGGCTCGATTGTCAAGCCAGGCGTCGAAAACCGGTAATAGAGACTCATCGAGATAGACTGGGACTGCGCAGCCCTTGGGGGGGATGAGCCCTGCGTTGAGCCCAAAGCACCCAAAGTTGGCCCAGGAGGTCCCATGCCACGACGCTCACTCCCTCTCACCCTCGTGCTCACTGCAGCCCTGATGACCACCGGGCTCGCCGCTGATTCTCAGGTTGATTTCGCCGATCCGGGCCTCCTGCCCGCCGCCATCGCAGTACCCGTCGGCGAGCGCCTGCGGATCGATGGCGTCGAACTCCCCGGCCTGCCCGGACGTTCAGCGCTCGAGCTGCGGCGCTTCGAGATCTTCGCGCCGGATGCTCAGATAGTCGTTCATGGCAGCGACGGCGAAGAGACTCTCGCTGCACCAGCCAATCATTACTTTCGCGGCTACATCGACGGCGCGAGAGCCTCCACGGCCTATCTTTCTATTCGTGCCAGCGGCGAAGCCCGCGGCATCCTAAGTGACGGCGGGCGCTACTGGATCGTGGGCAATTTCGACGGCAAGAGTCGCCTTCCCCGGCTTGTCGTCCGCGAGGTGCCTGACTCGGCTCTGGCGCAGGATCAGTCAGAGTTCAGCTGTGGCACCGGTGATCTGGCCATGGAGCCCGGAGAAGCCTTGAGAGGCATGATCTCCACTTCCGCCTCTACTCCCGCCCTGGCACCGGCTGTCGGCGGGGGGACTACGTACACCGCGCGCGTCGCCGTCGAGACCGACAACGAGTACCTGACTCTCTTCGCCGGCAATACCAACGACGCCACGGACTACATCGGTGACCTCCTCGGCTTCAGCTCCGGGATCTATGCCGCTGAGGTCGATACCGACTTCTACATCAGCTTCATCTCCCTGTGGACCGTCGCGGACCCGTGGGCCCAGTCCAACCCAACCTGCGGGCTCTTCGAGTTCGGCCGCAACTGGAACGACAACTACGGCGGCACTGCGGGTGGTGACGTGTACACCATCAGCCATTTCATGAGCGGCAAGAACAACGGTGGTGGTGTTGCCTGGGTGGGAGTGCTCTGCTCCGGGGCGTTCAACTACAACCACCAGGGCGCTTGCAATCTCACCCCGCAGACCGACAACTATGGCGGCCCCTACGGCTACAGCGGCGATATGGACGGCAACTTCAACGTCGGTAACCCATCGGTGGTTTGGGACATCGTTGTCGTGTCGCACGAGATTGGCCACAACTTCGATTCGCCGCATACGCACTGCTATGCCGGTCTACAGGGCAACCCCAATGACATCGACCAGTGCTACGGCCAGCAGAACGGCTGCTACTCGGGGCCGACCTCGCTGCCCTCGGGCTGCCCCGGCGGCGGCCAGGGCTGCGGCACGATCATGAGCTACTGCCATCTATTGACCCCGGGAATCAGCAATATAGGTCTCACTCTCGGAGCCGGCCATCCCTACGGCATCGCGCCCGAGCGGGTACCGTCTCAGATCTCCGATCATGTGATCGCAACGGCCGGTGGCGCCCCAGCCTGCCTTGCGCCGGTGGCCACGATCTTCGTCGATGGCTTCGAATCCGGCGACACCTCCGCTTGGAGCAGCACCGTTCCATAGCGTCGAGGAAGCGAGCCCGCGGGAGAGAGTCTTGCGCCAAGGCAAGCTGTAGACGTGCGGTAGACTGCAGACTGTCCTAAGTCTAGAGGTCTATTATTTCCGAGTTCAGCCCGGGCCGAGTAGGCGATGGCCGGGTCGTAGACGTCGCTCTCGAGCGCCGACGTCTCATTGCGCCGAAATCCAAGCGCGTTCGAAAAAGGTGGGGAACCTATGGCCAGGAAGAAAAAGGCGACCAAGTCAAAGAAGAAACCGGCTCGCATGCCGCGGCGGCGGTGTGGTGCCATGGCAATGCACTATCACCTCCTGGAGATGAGCTCCGGCTTCCGCAAGAAGCAGGTGAGCCTCGAGCAACGCACCGCCCGCATGATGGATCTCACAATGGCAGAGTTGATGCCCTCGAAAGCGCGGGTCATCCAGGTCGTGGTGCACGTGCTGTTCAACAACGACGCCCAGAACATTTCGGACCGTCAGATCGACAGCCAATTAACGGCTCTCAACCGCGACTTCCGGCTGACCAATCCCGATCGATCGAAGATCCCAGGCCCCTTCAAGTGTCGCGCTGCGGATTCCATGATCGAGTTCAAGCTGGCCACCAAGGACCCGAGTGGAGCACGCACAAACGGAATCACTCGGACCCGAACCAGCAAGCGCAGTTTCGCGGCCGACGACTCGATGAAATCGGCTCGCGGAGGCGGTATCTCGCCATGGCCGACGGACCGTTATCTCAACATCTGGGTCTGTGTTCTCACCGGCGGAATTCTAGGCTACGCCCAGTTTCCGGGGGGTCCCCCGTCAACCGACGGCGTCGTGATCCTGACCACTGCCTTCGGCACCAACGGCACGGCACGGGCGCCCTTCAACAGGGGCCGCACTACGACTCATGAGGTAGGCCACTTTCTCAACCTACGTCACATTTGGGGCGACCGCGAGGACTGCACCGGCAACGACTTCGTCAACGACACACCGGGCGCGATGATGCCTAATTTCGGCAAGCCCACATTCCCCAACGTGAGCTGCGGCAACGGACCCGACGGCGACATGTTCATGAACTACATGGACTACGTCGACGACGACTCGATGCACATGTTCTCGGCCGGTCAGGTCGCACGCATGCAGGCCACGCTCACGATGTCGCGCAGCAGGCTGGGGGCCTAGGCTCGACCGCACGCTACCTGCACTGTGCCTTGGCTACTCCAGCACCAGCCCAGCGCGCAGTGCCACGCGACGGACATGGTTCTGAAGAGTCCGCAAGTTCTGCGGGCCGAGGCGCAGGAAGTGCTTCTGCGCCTCGCTCAGCCCCTCCAGCCTTGGGTCGGCATACTTGAAGCTCGACGCAAATGGCTCGATCTCGACTCTGTCGAGCACTGGGGTGGCGAGCAAGACCTTCACCGCCTGCGCTGCGACATCATCGAAGTCGCCGTCCGGGTAGCCGAGTTCGCGATACGCCTCGTCGAGCAAGGGCTTGATGTTGCGGTAGACCTGCGCCGTACCATCGACGTGCAGCGAACTCACGACGGAGACCAGGGCCTGGTAGCGCCGGTAACTCGCCGGATCGACAGACACCCTGCCCCCTTCCTCCACCACCGCGAAGCTGCCGCTGGGCTGTAGAAAGCGAACATGCGTCCTAGGGCTCTCGCCTCGCGCCAGGTTGGTGGTCGTCGCAGCCAGCCGTCGAATCAAGTCGTCGTTCAGCAGCCAGGTGACGAGTTGGGGATTCTCGGAAAGCTGGCCGACGACATCGCGAAGCCAGGTATCGCTCTCGGCCAAGGCTGGGAGGTCGATGACCTCTCTCTCGACCGGTTCCGTTGCTTCTTCCCGAACTCTGGGCGCGGGAGTGGGAGCAGCCACAGCCTCCTCGCCGCGGTTGAAGTACCAGAAAGCGCCACCGCCCGCCAGACCCAAAAGTAGCAACAGACCCAGGAGCCAAGGCCAGCGAGGCCGCTCCCCTTGGTGTTCTTCTTCGAGTGCCTCGGCAAGGTCGAGCGTGCCGTGCTTCTCGAAGGGGTCTATTTCGTAGTCGCCTGGGCTCATGATGGCTGCCACCGATCCTGCCAGAACTGCCGCCAGTGCACAATCCATTCCCGACCGTGCCAACAAAGCGCTCAACGATCGATCTCTCAACTAGGGACTGCTAATCTCGGCCGCGATGCGCTACATACGTCTGGGCAGGACCGGAGCCGAAGTTCCGGTTGTGTCGGTCGGTACCTGGGGGCACAGCGGCCCCCGGCGGGTCAAGCGTCACCCGGTCGGCTGGTCGGACCAGGATGACGACGCCGCCCGGGCGACTCTGCTGAGGGCCTGGGAGGGCGGCCTGACCCATTGGGACACGGCCGACGCCTACGGCAATGGACACGCCGAGGAACTGATTGGCAGCCTTTGGGCGGACATCCCGCGAGCGGACATCTTCCTTGCCAGCAAGGTCGGCTGGGAGAAGGGACAGGCCGAGCACGGCTACGAACCGAGTCAGATGCGACGCCAGATCGACGGCTCGCTGGCGCGGCTTCGCACCGAGACGATCGACCTTTTCTACCTCCACCACTGCGACTTCGGGCCCGACGACCGCTACCTCGAATCGGCAGTTGGCTTGCTTCGCGAGTACCAGACGGCCGGGAAGATCCGTTGGATAGGACTGTCGGACTGGGATTCCTCGCGTGTCGCGACCTACGCCGCACGAGTCAACCCTGACGTGGTCCAGGTCTATCGCAGCGTGCTCCACGACACCTTCGAGTCGAGCGGCCTGGCCAAGTGGGTCGTCACGGCCGATGCTGGAGCCTGCTTCTTCTCTCCCCTGCAACACGGACTACTCCTTGGCAAGTACAAAAGCCCGCCCGACTTCGACCGCGGCGACCATCGCACCCGCCGCCCCGAATTTCAGGACCCGGCGCTCCTGGCTCACCTGCGTCAATGTCGGGCCGAGGTGAGCTCACGCTTCGCCTCACACCGGCAGCCGTTGCTCGATGCTTTGATCACCAGCGTCGTGACCGACTCGCTGTCGGCCTGTGCCCTCCTCGGCCTACGCCGCCCCGCCCACGCTATCGCCGCCACCGAGATCACGGCAGACCTCTCGCCCGAGGACGTAGATTGGCTGCGCCGGCTGTATCGTCAGCCGACAACTAGCGAATCGGCTGGCCTAGCTAGTTGACGCCTGGCTAGTTGATGCTCGGTGGCGCAACTGAATCCTGGGACTGCCAGGAGTCGCTGAGTTGCATCTCGAGCAAGGTTGTCAGCAAGTCGCGGCGCGACTCCGGCTCCGCGGCCTCGAGAAGAGCCTGCTTCTCGGCGGCGGGCAAGGGAACCGCGGCGCACAGGGCATTGACCGCCTGAGCCGGGGCCAACGCGGCCAGCAGTTCGATGTCGAACTCGAGATCGCGGGCAGCGCAGAAGCGTACGGCAACAGCCAGGAGACGGCCGATTTCGATCTCCTTCTCGAGTTCGAGCGGATCCTCGGTGAAGCCCGAGACGTCTGCCAGTACTCGACGATATCCCCCGGCATCGGGAGCCAACTCCTCGACGACGCGAAAGCGGCGGTCGCCGCGCAAGACGATCAGGTATCGGCCATCGTCCTGAGGTTCGCATTCGATCACTTCGCCCACGCAGCCTACTGCGTAGAGCGGTGGGCGGAGGGGATCGACCACCTTCAAGGACTCCTCTCCTTCGCTTGGAAGGCAAGGCTGGATCATTCCAATGCGTCGATCGTCACCCATGACGTGCTGAACCAGTTGGCGATAGCGCGGTTCGAAGACGTTGAGCGGCAGAAACGTACCCGGAAGAAGGAGCGTTCCCTGCAAGGGAAACAGCCGCACCTGCTCTCCGTCGGTTGTTCTTGACATGATCTGATCGGTCATTCGGACAATCCCCAGTCGAGAGTATCGCGAAGCGACCCTGGACCTGCGGCGGCCGCGCCGACCGGGTACAATCCCCGCCGGACCTCGAGGCGGCCAACCGGTCACCCCAAGACAATCGAAGACAAGGTCGGTCCCTAGGGACCGCGGAGACACCACATGCCATCGCACCTTCCTCATCCCGATCGTTTCGTCGAACGCCACCTGGGACCGAACGCCCCGGAGGTCGGCCAAATGTTGGATGCGCTCGACCTCGAAACGCTGGACGAGCTGAGTTCGAGGGTGATTCCGCCGGCCATTCAGCTCGATCGGGACCTCGACCTACCGGAACCGCGAAGCGAGGCGCGACTGCTGAGCGAACTCGAGACCCGCACGCGGCGCAATCAGGTGCTGCGCTCCTTCATCGGAACCGGCTACTACGACACCATCACGCCACCGGTCATTCAGCGCAATGTCCTCGAGGATCCGGGCTGGTACACCCAATACACCCCCTACCAGGCCGAGATCGCTCAGGGGAGGCTCGAAGCGCTGCTCAATTTCCAGAGCATGGTGTCGGACCTGACAGCCCTGCCGGTGGCCAATGCGTCCCTTCTCGACGAGTCGACCGCGGCCGCCGAGGCCATGTTGATGTGCCGCGCCGCAAGCCGCGGCAAGCGTTCCGCCTTCTTCGTCAGCGAGACCTGCCATCCGCAGACTCGGGCAGTGGTTGCGACGCGAGCGCAACCCATAGGCATCGAACTGCTCGAGGGCCCAGCCTCCGAAGCGCCGCTCGATGATCCGAACCTGGCGGGAATTCTCCTGCAGTATCCCGCCTCGGATGGCAGTGCGATGGACTATCGCGACCTGATCGCAGAGGCGCGCAAGTACGGCGTGTTGGTCGTCATGGCGACCGATTTGCTCGCGCTAACGCTCCTGACGCCTCCGGGCGAGCTCGGCGCCGACATCGCAGTCGGGTCGTCCCAGCGCTTCGGCGTACCGATGGGTTTCGGTGGACCCCACGCGGCGTTTCTCGCCGCCGGCGAGAGTCTCGAACGCATCCTGCCCGGTCGCATTGTCGGAGTGTCCAAGGACCGCCACGGGAACCCGGCCCTGCGCCTGGCCCGCCAAACTCGCGAGCAGCATATCCGGCGCGAGAAAGCCACCAGTAACATCTGCACCGCACAGGTCCTGCTCGCCATCATGGCGGCGATGTACGCCGTCTACCACGGCCCCAAGGGCCTGGCGGCGATCGCCGCCCACGTTCACAAGGCGGCCTCGGCCCTGGCAGCCGGACTGCGCCTTCTCGGGGCCACGGTCCACACGGAGCACTACTTCGACACCCTGAGGGTCTCCGCGGCTGATGAAGACGGCCAGAGCATCCTGGCAGCGGCCGCCGCCCAGGGAGTGAACCTGCGACTCTTCGAAGACGGTTCGGTGGGAATTGCGCTCGACGAGAAGGTCACCGAAGAGGAGCTCGATCTCCTGCTGGCACTCTTCACGCCCGCCGGTGCTACGGCCCCTCCGGCCTCGGACCTGCTCGAGAGCTCGGCCTCCGGCCTGCCGGAGGCCCTACGCCGCGAGTCCGACTTCCTTACCCACGAGGTCTTCAACAGCCACCACTCGGAGCACCAGATGCTGCGCTACCTCCAGCGGTTGAAGCAGCGCGACATCTCGCTCACCCACTCGATGATTCCATTGGGCTCGTGCACGATGAAGCTCAACGCGACGGCCCAAATGGTGCCGGTCACCTGGCTCGAATTCGCCGGCATGCACCCGTTCGCACCGATCAGCCAGACCGCGGGCTACCAAGCTCTGTTCGACGACTTGGAGCGCTGGCTGGCCGAGATCACGGGATTTGAGGCGACATCGCTGCAGCCGAATGCCGGATCACAGGGCGAGTACACCGGGCTCTTGACCATCCGCGCTCGGCACGCCGACCACGGGGAGTCCGAGCGCGACGTGTGCCTGATCCCGACTTCAGCTCACGGCACCAACCCGGCAAGCGCCGTCATGGCCGGCTTCCGCGTGGTCCCGGTTGCGGCAGACGACAAGGGCAACGTCGATCTTGAAGACCTCGAGGCCAAGGCCGTGGCCCATGCGGCCAACCTTGGGGCGCTGATGATCACCTACCCCTCGACCCACGGCATCTTCGAACAGCAGATTCGTGAGGTCTGCGCCGTGGTCCACCAGCACGGCGGCCTGGTCTATCTGGATGGCGCCAACATGAACGCCCAGGTGGGCCTGTGCCGGCCAGGGGACTACGGTGCCGATGTCTGTCATCTGAACCTCCACAAGACCTTTTGCATCCCACACGGCGGCGGCGGACCCGGGATGGGCCCGATCTGCGTCACGGCGGAGCTCGCGCCCTATCTACCCGGCCATCCCGACCAGGCCCAGAGAGTAAGCGCATCCAAGGCCATCGGCCCGGTCGCCGCGGCACCCTTTGGCAGTCCCGGAATCCTGCCCATTTCGTGGATGTACATTGCCCTGATGGGCGCCGAAGGCCTGCGCCGAGCGAGCCAGATCGCGATTCTCAACGCGAACTACATGGCGCATCGGCTGGAAGCGCACTACCCGGTGCTTTTCAGCGGCGCCGGAGGACTTGTGGCTCACGAGTTCATCATCGATGCGCGGATCTTCAAGGACTCGAGCGGCATCCAGGTGGAGGACATCGCCAAGAGGCTCATCGACTACGGCTTTCACGCTCCGACCATGTCGTGGCCGGTGGCCGGCACGATGATGATCGAGCCGACCGAGAGCGAGTCCAAGGACGAACTCGATCGCTTCTGCGACGCAATGATCGCCATCCGCGAGGAGATCCACGCGATCGAAACCGGCGCCGCCGATCGCGACGACAACGTGCTCAAGAACGCTCCGCATACCAGCGCCGAGGTAACCAGCGACGCGTGGGCCCATCCCTATGGCCGCGAAGAGGCCTGCTTCCCACTGCCCTGGCTGCGCGAGAGCAAGTTCTGGCCCGCCGTCGGACGCGTCGACAACGCCTACGGAGACCGCAACCTGGTCTGCACTTGCGAACCGATGGAATCCTTCATCGAGCCGGCGCTCTCGAGCCTCTGAACGCGCTACCCACCGCTTGAACAGCGGCAACTATAGAAAAGGCGGCCTGACGGCCGCCTTGAGTCGGTCGCGGCTGAGAGCCGAGAACCTAGAAACCGAAGCGCAGTCCGAGGTAGACCTTGGCTTCGAGCGCGTCGCCCGACCGTGATCCCTCGCCTGTATCGTTGATGATGTCGAAGCGGCCGGTTCCGAAGACCGTGACGGTCTCGTTCAGATGGACATCGACGCCGAACTGAGCGTTGACGCCGAAGGCATCAGTATCGGACGAAGGGATCAGCTCGTCACCGACCATCCGCGCCTTCGACTCGAGCATGTGAATACCCGCTCCGGCGCCGACGTAGAAATCGACCGCGTTGAACGGAATCGAGCCGATGATGTTGACGCCGAGCATCGTGTCGCTGCCTGCGTCACCACTCCAGTAGCCGATCTCGGGCTCGAGGTAACCACGCAGTCCACGACGACCGCCACGATGGGCGTTGGTATCGCCAAAAGCGATCCGCAGATGGGCGGTGAGGTAGTTCTCGACATCGTCAGCAAGGAACTCCTCGTCTAGATTGACCAAGCCGATGCCGATGCCAAAGCCGAAGCGATCTCCATTGTCGGCCTCCACGATCGAGATTCGATCGCCGGCGGCTATCGTGATGTCGTCGAGATCGCGACTCCTAACCGCATTGCCGTTGTGGGTGACGTCCACATCGTTGCCGTTGCGACCAAGACGACCGACGAGATCGAGCAAGGTCGTTCCCGACGAGACCGAAGTGGTCTCCCCATTGAGGGTAATCTCAACCTGTGCCTGGGCAACGGCGGCTCCGCCGAAAAGTAGAACCCCCACGACAAACATCGGAATCCAGCGCCTCATAGTAAAGCTCCTTTTGCTCATTTCTCGGCCCTGCGGGCCGGTTCCCCTCTTCCTGTACCCAGCGATCCGACAGCCTGATTCGATCCCCGAGATGTGCTCCATCAGTGTACAAAATCGGCCTGTCAGAACAGCGAGAGGCTACCATAAAAGGCTGCTTGGAAAGCAACGGCTTACCGGAGGAAATCGACCCGCCCACTGGTATAGTCTGGGTTCCTGAGAGAGCGTTCGCTCCTCGAAAGCAAACGGAGGGACAGAATCATGCGTAAGTTGCAAACACCTTGGATGGCCCTTGCTGCCGTCTTTGTACTACTCGTTGTCGTCGGATGCCAGCAGGCGTACGACGCGGCCGACGAAGCTGTGGACACCGCCGGTGACGCGGCTGGGGATGCCATGGATGCTGCCGGTGACATGGCCGACGACGCCGTGGACGCGGCTGCCGACATGGCTGATGATGCCGTGGACGCTGCAGGTGACATGGCCGATGACGCCATGGACGCGGCAGGCGACATGGTCGATGATGCGGCCGATGCCATGGACGGCGATGACGCCGAAGGGGACGACGGGGAAGAAGAACCCGTTCACTGAGTTGATTGATTGACGGGCGGCGCCACTTGACCGCCCGTTAATTTTGACTTTGATTTACGCTTCATTTACGCTTCTGTGAAGACATGCCACCGAACTTGAAAGCCCTTCGCGAGATCCTTCCCCAGCTCGAGACCGCTCGCAGTCTGACCCGACGGCCGCGACGCGACACCTCGCGCAAGAGCCGGATCGAAGCTCTCGACGCCCTGCTCGACAATGGTTTCGAGCCGGGTGATCTGGTCGAACTCGTCGGGCGCCGATCCTGTGGCCGCTTCTCTACCCTCCTGCGGACGCTGGCGGCATTCACCGGTCGCGGCGAGGCTGCAGCCCTGGTCGATCTCGGTGACGGACTCGACCCCGGCGTGGCCGCGAGCGCGGGAGTCGATCTGTCACGGCTGCTCTGGGCGCGCCCGCGGCATCTGAAGCCGGCATTGATCGCCACCGAGTTGCTACTCAACGCCGGCTTCTCACTGGTCGTTCTCGACCTCGGTTCGCCACCGGTACCTGGCGGCCGTGGACATGAAGCATCCTGGGTGCGGCTGGCGCGCACGGCACAAAAGCGACAGAGCGTTCTCCTGGTCTCGAGCCCTTACCGGGCCAGCGGAACCACCGCCCAGGCGATCATCGAAGCGAGTCAAGCGCAGGTCCGCTGGCGCGGCTCGGGCGGGTCAGGCCGTTCACCCAAACTGCTGGATGCGCTCGGCGTCGAACTACGACTCGCCAAAGCGATCGGCCGCGGCCCTATGCCTCCACGCACGCTCGAATGGAGATCGAGCCACGGCGCGCTATGAAGACGCGCCTGATCTGCCTCTACACACCACTCTTCCCACTTGCCGCTCGTCTACGTAGTGAACCTGAACTCGCAGGCGTTGCGCTAGCAGTCCTCGAAGGCAACGGCACCGCCGCCCGCATCATCGCCTCCAGCCGGCGCGCGCGGCGCGCGGGCATTCACCGCGGGATGTCGCTTGCCCAGGCGCGTGCGCTGCTGCCCAAGATCACCGTCCGCGCCCGCGACGCAGCGTGTGAGCGCGCCGCGCAACACAGCTTGCTCGAGATTTCCGAGGCCCTGTCGCCACGGGTCGAGGATGCGGGCCAAGGTGTCGTCTACCTGGATGCCGCCGGTCTCGAACGCCATTGGCCCCAAGAACGCGAACTCGGGGTGGCCTTGATCCGAGCCGCCGAGCGTGCAGGCTTGTCGGTCCGAGTCGGCATCGCCGGCTCCAAACTCGCCGCTCGTGTGGCCGCCGAACAGGCCGAGTCCCCGACTCTCGTCCCGGCCGGAGACGAAGCACGTTTCCTCTCTCCCCTGCCCCTCTCGCGCCTCCTCGCCGAAGCCCGCATCCTCGAACGACTCGAGAGCTGGGGAATTCAATCGATAGGACAGTTCGCCGACTTGCCAAAAAACGAGATCACCAGCCGTTTCGGCGATGTCGGCCAGCGCTTGCATCGGCAGGCACGCGGCCTGGATTCGCACCCACTCGTCCCCCATTCCCCGCCCGTCACCTTCGATGAGGGCATGGACCTCGAATGGCCGCTGACCTCGCTCGAGCCCTTCCTGTTCGTGGCTCGAGCTGCTCTCGAGCGCTTGTGCGGCCGCATGGAGCGGCGCGGTCTCGCCTGCCTGCGGCTCGAGACGTCACTCCATCTAGAGCCGGATGGAACTCACGAGCGCAGCGTCGAACTCCCGACGCCGACCCGGGACATCAAGACGCTCCTCACCCTCATCAAGCTCGATCTAGAAACCAACCCCCCCGGTGCGTCCGTAATCGGTTTCACCCTGCGCGGCCATCCCGATCGCCCGCGTGAAGCGCAACTCACCCTCTTTGGCCCGACCGCTCTCTCACCCGACCGCCTGGCGACGACTCTGGCACGTCTCTTCACTCTCCTCGGCCCCGATGGCTTGGGCTCGCCGCAATTGAGCAGCGGCCATCGACCCGAGGGTTTCGGCCTCGAACCCTTTGCCCCGACACCACCGCCGGATGAGGTGCGCGAGGCTGAGATACAGGGGTACGGCCTGCTGGCGGTTCGAGCACTGCGGCCGCCGATCCCGATCGAAGTGATCATCGACTCCCGGCCGTTGCGAGTCACTACGCCAATGATCGAAGCCACCGAGCGCCGGCCGCGGATCGAGGGCACGGTGCGCGTCGCCTCCGGGCCGTGGTCGCTGGAGGAAGGTTGGTGGAGTCAGGAGCCGATCGATCGCCGCTACTGGGACGTCGAGCTGAGCGACGGCGGCATCTACCGTATCTATTGCGACAACCGCAGCTCGGACTGGTTTGCCGACGGGATATACGACTAGCCCTGAGGGAGGAACTAGTCCAGGTAACCCAGATCGCGCAGCTCCAGCCGCTCCTGCTCGGAGAGAGCCTTGTGACTGGCGCTCCCTACGGCTGTCATCTGCATGCCCTGTAGCTCTCGGACCATCCGCTTGGTGACGAGCGGAAGGTCTCGCGACACATCGACCCACGCCATGGGGTCCTGGTCGAGGTCGAACAACCGAGCGACTATCAACGGCGGCCCCTGCATGATCACGCCCAGGCAGCGGGAATCGTCACTCTCGCCCAGATCCACCGGCCGCGAACAACCGCTGGTCTCGAGTTCGATGCGCTGGAGGCCGGTCGCCGGGAGATCCACGGCGAAGTGCTCCCAATCCGGTGTCACCTCCCAAGTGCCCACGACCTGACCGTTCGACCGCACGACGACCCGGCGCGGCTGATCGAAGCTCCGACTACGCAACGCGAGCTGCGGCCCAAAGGCGTCGAACTCGATCGTCTCTGCCACCCAAGTCCCTTCGTCATCAGGTTTACCGCTCTCGACGAGGAGTTGATAGCGCACGCCGTCGACCTCGCCGACAAGCGCCCGCAGGTAGCGCAAGTCGTCGAGTTCGGCATAGCTGAACCTGTCTTCTGGAGGCTGGGAGCCCCCGAGATAAGGCACCAAGCTCCGGCCCGCCAGAGAGTCCTGCGGCACCAATCCGGCGAGTTCAGCCAGGGTCGGCGCCAGGTCGACCAGACTGACTTCGTCGCCCACCCGCCGGCCTTGCGTCAGATCCGGATGGACCACCAGTAATGGCACGGCGAGGCTCTCGGGGTAAAGCTGAGTATGGGCAAGCTTGCCGTGCTCGAGGAACTCCTCACCGTGATCCGAGGTGATCACCAACGTCGTCTCCGCCAGCAGACCGCTCGCCTCGAGCCGGGTGACGAAGTGCTCGAGAACCGAGTCGACATAGCGCACCGAAGCGTCGTAACGGCGGGAAAAGCGCTCCACGACCTCGGGGTCGATCTCGATCCGCTCGAAGTTGAAGTCCCGTAGCCGCTCACCGCTCGAGTCCGGCGGCGGCTCGAAGCCGTCGAACTGCTGCGCAAACGCCAGCGGCGGATCGTAGGGGTCGTGCGTCGAGTAGCTATGCAGGAAGAGGAAGAAGCGCTCCTCGGGCTCCAGAGCGTCGAGGAACTCGAGCCCACGACCAAAGGTCCTCTCGATATCACCGTCGGCGCTATAGGCCGTGTCGTCGTAGACCTCGAAGCCGCGCTCGAATCCGTAGCCTCCGGCAACGAAACCGCCCTCGGTGTGCGCCTGGGTACGGAAGCCCGCCCTCCGCATGCCCTCGGCCAGAGTCCACACCCCTTCCGGTAGGACGTTCGCCGGCGGGTAGACGGCGTGCTGCGGCGGATAGAGCCCGGTGAACATCGACATGTGAGAGACGAGCGTCGCCGGATAGGGCGCCAGCGCGTGCTCGAAAAGCGCCCCGCGGTCGGCCAAGCGGTCAAAGTAGGGACTGGTGGGGTGCTTGTAGCCGTAGCTGCCCAGTCGATCGGCGCGCAGGGTGTCGAGCGAGATCAAGATGTAGCCGCGGGTCGGCCGAACGTCGAGTCCGGCCTGCGGCCGAAGTCCGTCGCAGGCGACCAGAGCGAGCGCCAAGGCCGCGACGCCGAGGTATTGGCTCCTCTGCCCCATCCGCATGATGGGGAAGATACCAGCCGCACCTGAGCGCGGTGGCGAAGGCCATGCCGCCGAGCTCTAGAAAAGCGAACCCTGCTGCGGCAGCAGGACAGGCTGCAGGCACTCGAGTGAGTCGTTGGCCGGACGGTTGACGAAGTCGCTCACCGGCACGGTCTCCATGCCCTCCGACGGGTAGGGTTGCAGCAGCTCGCCCAGGGATGCCAAGTCCGCGTCCCGATCGAGCCAACCGGCCCGCTGGTCCGAAGCCAGGATCACCGGCATGCGATCGTGGATCGGGGCCACGAGACTGTTGGGAGTCGTCGTAAGAACGGTGAAGGTCTCGAGCACCCGGCCTCGCGCACCATGCCAGCGGTCCCACAAGCCCGCGAAGGCGAACGGCGCGCCGCCCTCGAGCCGAATCAGATAGGGCTGCTTGCCGCCCGGCACCTTCTGCCACTCGAAGAAGCCGTCCGCCGCCACCAGGCAGCGCCGCCCCTTGAAGCTGTCGCGAAAAGCGGCCTTCTCGGCCACAGTCTCGGAGCGCGCGTTGATCATGCGGTTACCGATCTCCGGGTCCTTGGCCCAGTACGGCACCAAGCCCCAGCGCATGGCCACGACGCGACGCGAGCCGTCCTCCCCGGCCACCACGACGGGCGCATCCTGAGTCGGTGCCACGTTGTAGCGCGCCGCCATCTCCGGAGCTTCGTCGTTGCCCAAAAGCTCCGGCAGGATCTCGCCGGGATTGGAGACAGTGTAGCGGCCGCACATGGTGCGACCCGATGATACTCCCGTCCCGGCTTCTGCTGCCGCTACTCGGCTCTAGCCCTTCATTCCCGAGCCGGCCTTCACCTGAGGTCCGACGAACTCCTCGAGCACCGCTTTGCGTAGCAGCGATGGGGGCAAGAGCCCCTGGGCGAGGATGAAGTCGTGATAGGCCTGCCGGTCGAAGGCATCTCCCAACAGCCGCTCGGCGTCGGTCCGCAGCTCGGTCAACCGAGTGTAGCCGCAGAAGTACGCGGTGGCCTGGGCTGGGGAACGAAACGTGTAGCGCTCGACCTCTTGCGAGGCCATCGCCCGCGACAGCACCACGTCGTCCTCGAGCACCTTGTAGGCCTCTTCCCGGCCCAGCATGCCGAGCTGCAGTCCCGGGTCGAGAAAGGCTCGGGCAGCTCTCAGCAACCGGTGTTGCAAGGAGATCAACTGCCCGTCGAGCGGCAGGTAGGGCTTCATCTCTGCCTCCTGATAGAGCGCCCAGCCTTCGACGTTGACGCTGTTGAAAGCGAACGCCACCCGCGCCTGGGAGACTCCTTTCTCGACCATCGAGGCGAACTGGAGTTCGTGCCCAGGACGGCCTTCGTGCACCGTCAAGGTCCACGAGGCGGCCTCGAAAGTGAAATCGTCGAAACCGATCTCTTCCGTACCGTCCTCACTCGGGATGCGCAGCGGCAGAACAAACTCACCCATCTCGCCGGTATTGCCGATCATCCGCGGCGGGCGCATGTTGGGCGCCGGGGTCTGCGCACTCTCGGCCTCGCTGGCCAGGCGGATGCGCATCTCGCGGTCGGGAACCGTGACCACGCCGTGCTGGTCGATGAGCCGCTCGAGTTCCTTGATGCGCTCCTGGTAGTGCGGCAGGATCGCGTCACCGACGAGCTGCTCCTCCTTGAGCGCGCGAATCACGTCGCGGTAGTCCGCCGACGCCATCCCCCGCTCGGATGCGATGAGGCCGGAGAGCACCTGCATCTCGTTTTGAATCTCCCGAAACGAGACCTTGGCCCGGCTGACCAGTTCCTCGACCGGCATGTCGATCCCGACGCTCTTCAGGTTGAAAGCGTACTGCTCAGCCGGCAGCCGGAAATCCTCCCGCGCGCGCGGCAGCACCTCGGCTCGCACGAAGGCCTCGTAATCAGCCAGCTGCGCCTGCAGCGCCTCGTAGGCCGGCTCGTACCCCGCGAGCTCGTACTTGCCGAAGAGCTGGCCAATTCCGCCGACAAAGCGAGGGCTATTGGACAAGTCCTTCTCGAGATCTTCCTTGAACGGCCCGGTCAGCTCGGCGTTCCCGAGCTGAGCGCGAACGAACGCCTCGGCCTGCTCCGCGATCGGAGTGTAGCCCTCTTCGAGGCCGGCATAGCGTCGCAGGCGGACGAGGGCCGCCGGGCGGCGCTCGGCCGGTATCTGGTCGTCGAGCAGGGAGCGAACGCCCTGGAATATCGTCTGGGGCAGGTTGAAGTACGGCAGCTCGTACTTGTCACTGAGCTCGGTGCCTTCTATCGTCTGCTCCGCCGCTTCGATGAGAATTTCGAGATCCTGGCGCACGGCAGCGTGGCCCTCGCTCGCGAGCTCGGCCCGCAGCGCGCCCAGCACGCCCTCCACGGCCTCTATCGTCTGCTCGCTGAAGTCGGGAGGCAGCTGGAAGATCCGTTCGTCGAGGCCGTCGATCCCGAACTGCCCGGCGGCCTCCGGGCTGAAGCGGGCAAAGACCGCCATCAACCGAGCGGAATTGGCGTCGCTCCTGGCCACCCAGTCCTCCGCAGGTTGAGGCTGTGCCGCCAGAAAAGCCGGAAAAGCGGCCAGTGCAAGCACGGCCAGGAAGCGTCGAGCATTCATAGTTGGGTTCATCCGGCTTCTCCTCGAGTGGGGTCGGTGGTCAACGGGACAAATGGTCTTGCCTTGCATACGGAAAGACGCAACGGAAGTTACGTCAGTTCCGCCGATCGGGTCGGGTGAGACAATGGCTTCGCTGCCATGTCCTTCTTCACTCACACCGCGCGCACCGCCTGCGCTCTGACCCTGGCAAGCCTCTGGCTCGGCCCGGCGATCGACGTAGAGGCTGCTCGGCGCGGGCCCGGCAAGCCAACCGGAGGCTTCAATAGAGCAGACGAGCCCCCTGCCCCGGACTACCGCCTCCACGCCGCTTGGGCAGCCCTTCCCGAGAGCGAGGACTCGGCCGACATCGCACCGCGCGGCGCTCAGGACCGGCAGGCGAAGGCCGAAGTCGATGTCTTCTTCGTCCACCCAACCACATACTTGTTGGGAGGTCGTTGGAACGCCACTCTGGGCACGAACAGAATCGACCAACGCACCGACCTGACGACGATCCGCAATCAGGCCAGCGTCTTCAACGGCGCGGGCCGGATCTACGCACCGCGCTTCCGGCAGGCGATTCTCTACGCCTACCTGCATGACGACGCCGACAGTCTCAAGGCTCGCGCCCTGGCCTACTCCGATGTAGCTCGCGCGTTCGACGCTTACTTGGAACACCATAGCGCCGGACGCCCGTTCATCCTCGCCGGCCACAGCCAGGGGGCTCATCACCTACTACGACTTCTCGAAGAGCGCCTCGCCGACCCGGAACTGCGCCAGCGCCTCGTTGCCGCCTATCTGGTCGGAGTTCCAATGCCGGCCGACAAGCTCGAGCGGACTTTGAACGGAATCCCGCAGTGCATCTCCGAACGACAGACCGGCTGCCTGGTGAGCTGGAACACGGTTGCATCCTGGGCCGACCGCTCCCGCTTCTCGAGCATCGCTCACTACTATCCCGCAGGCTGGGAATCGAACGCTGGCAAGGTCCTCGTTTGCAGCAACCCGCTCAGCTGGCGCGATGGTGAGAAGCCGGCGGCCTCTGCCGGCCCTCGACGAGCCGTGGCCGTGTCTCACCGCGGGCCGCTACTCCGGGCGCCCGGCCCGGCCTCGGCCCGCTGCGCTGAAGGCTTGCTCGAGATCGAGGATCCGCGGGGTCCTTCCTTCCGTCTGACCCGCGGCCGCAAGGGCGACTACCACGTGTTTGACCTGTCGCTCTTTCACCTGGACATCCGCGAGAACGCGCGGCTGCGAGCCGAGAGCTACTTGGCAGGGCGTTAGGAAGACTCGATTGGACGACGGTTACTTCATGCGTCGTCCTTTGGGGGCTAGACGAGCCGCTGGGACCGATCCGGAAACCTGTGGTGCCGCGGAATGTGCCGGTTCCAACTCGCGTTGAGAAGGGCATGCTAGCCACAGTGAGGCCTACCCTTCTCCTGGGTCTCCTACTCGCCTCGCCTGCCCTGGCGCAGACCCCCGGTCGTTTCGCCGGTGACGGCATCGTGATCGGCCTCGAGTACGCATTGGCCGACACCGAGAGAGCCACGGTCGCCAAGGCCAAGGTCTTCGCCGAGACCGGAATGCCCGGCATGAAAAACATCGGCGAAGCCGTGGCCTGGGGAGCCATGCAGGCCGGCCCGACGGCGCCGATCAACTACGACAAGGTCGACTGGTTCGTGCGCGAGTATCAGCGCAATGGCTTCACCGATCTCACCCTGCCGCTCAAGCCGCACTGTCGTTGGGGCTCGAAGGACTCACGCCTGTTGAAGACCACCAATCCGACGCCCAAACCGCAGTACGTCGAGCACTTCAAGCGCTGGGTCGGAGGTATCGTCGAGCGCTACGACGCGGACGGAGTGGACGACATGCCGGGCTTGCGGTGGCCGGTTCGAGTCGTCGAGATCGGCACCGAGTTCTCGAGTTACGAGCCGGAGCCGGTGGCCCAGTACCTGGCGATGCTCGAGATCGCCTACAAAGAGGCTCACCGGGTCTATCCGGAGGTCGTGGTGACGCACGCCGCCTTCCTGACGACACCGGTGGATCTCGATGTCGCCAGGCCGGCGGACTACCCTCGAGTCTGGCGTGAGACGAAGCGGCACGACACGCATCACGAGTTCAAGGACCTCCAGGCCGTGCTCGACCGGCCCGACCTCTTCGATGTGATCAACCTGCACAATCTCGGGTCGCCCTACGAGATCGAGCATCAGATGCGCTGGCTCGCCTGGGAGATGAGGCAGCGCAATTACAGGAAGCGCGTGATCATCAGCGACACCCTGCCCACCTCGTATATCGCCTGGGGACCGGCGACGACCTGCAAGGGCAACCCATTGGGCATCCTGATCCCGCCGGCGACCGAAGCCGACCGCTGCCGGCTGGCCGCTTTCTTCACCAAACTGGTGGACAAGAAGCCTGCCACCCTCGCCTGGACCCGCGGTTTTGTCGCCGCTGACCACGTGCAGCGCGCCATCATTGCGACGGAACAGGGCATCGAGCGCATCAACCTGTCGTTCGTCGCCGACCTTCCATTCCTGACCAGCAAGTGGGCGCGGGCCGGCGCCGGGATCTCGGCTTGGGCCGGTGCCACGCGTCAGAACCCTCGGACGGGGCGTGTCTTCGAGCGCTATCCGCTCTTTCACGCCATCCGACAGCTGATGGGCCACCTCACCGGTTACCGATCGATCGAGCGCGTCGAGTTCGCGGATCCCGCGGCACGGGTCTACCGGGTGGAAGGACGTCGTGGACCGTTCTGGGTCGCCTGGCACGATCCCCAGGGGGTGCTGCTCCCGGCAGACGGTTCCTCGCAGCTCGGGGTTGCACTCGAGATCAACTCTTCGCGGGCCGTTGTCGAGCGGGTCATCACCGGCTTGGGTCAGACGGTCGCCGAATCCCAGCAGCGACAGGCGACGGGCGGTGTACTCGAGATCTCGCTCACCCACACACCGGTTTTCGTGGTGCCGAACCTGTCCGAGAATCTGAAGACGTCTCAGAGGCTGGTTCCTGCGGCCGAAGAAGAGGGTGGGGCCCGCCCTAGGAGGCGGCGAGAAGGGCCATGAGTAGCCGAGGACTAGGGGGTGCTCTCGACTCCTGTCCAAGCGGGAAGATCCGGACAGGTGAGTCGGTAGGGGACGTCCGGACCGATGAACTGACGCCACTCGGCGAGGCTGAGGTTGCGGTTGGCTCGTGCACAGGCGCGGCGTACCCACGACTCTTTGGAGACGTCCCATAGCCAGACCGTTCCGTCCTGGCCCGCAGAGGCGAGGATTCGACCGTCGGGTGCAAAGACGACGGTCGAGACCTGGCCCTCATGGCCGGTCAGCGGTTGGCCGATCGGCAGGCCGCCGCCCGGATCCCAGAGTCGCACCGTGCCGTCCGCGCCCCCGGAGGCGAGGTCTTGTACGAGTCTCTTGAATGCCGGGTCGTCCGAATCGCCGGTCCCGAGGACTGAGGCCTCAGTTCGGCCCGCGAGCGCGAAGGCAACGCTCAAGACGATGCCCTCATGGCCGGTCAGGGGCTGGCCGACGAGCCGACCGCTGTCCACGTCCCACAGATACACCTTGCCGCCGCCGTGTGCCGAGGCGAGTATCTTGGCCTCCGGCGAGAAGGCGACGCTGGTGACCCCGCCCCCATTGACGATCAACGGCTGGCCTTGAGGCTGCCCGCTTGCCGCGTCCCATAGGCGCACTGTGCCATCGCCACTCGCCGAAGCTAGAACTCCGCCCTCGGGCGCGAAAGTGACGCTCCAGACGCTCTCCTCGTGCCGGGTCAGTGGTTGTCCGAGGAGCCGACCGTTCGCTGGGTCCCACAGGCGGACGGTGCCGTCGATGCCCGCGGAGGCAAGGGCTGCGCCGTCGGGCGCGAAGGCGACGCTCGAGACCGCCTCTTCGTGACCCGTCATCGGCTGGCCTCGGGACTGCCCAGTCGCCACGTCCCACAGGCGAACGGTGCCGTCAAAGCCCGCCGAGGCCAGGGCCGCGCCGTCGGGCGCGAAGGCGACACTCCACACCTCGCCTTCGTGGCCGGCCATCGGCTGGCCTCGGGGCTGCCCGGTCGCCACGTCCCACAGGCGGACGGTGCCGTCCGAGCCCGCCGAGACAAGGGTTGAACCGTCGGGCGCGAAGGCGACACTCGTGATGCCATCCTCTTGGTCGATCAAAGGCTGGCCAAGGAGCGGGCCGCTCGCCAGGTTCCACAGGCGCACCGTACCGTCGGCGCCAGCCGAGGCGAGGGTTGAACCGTTGGGCGAAAAGGCGACGCTGAAGACCGGGTCTCGATGGCCGCTCAAGGGCTGGCCCAAGGGCTGGCCAGTCGCCACGCTCCACAGGCGGACGGTGCCGTCAGCGCCAGCCGAGGCCAGCGTCTTGCCGTCGGGCGTGAAGGCGACGCTCCACGCCTCGCCGTCATGGCCGCCCAACGGCTCACCCAGGGGCTGTCCGCTCGCCACGCTCCATAGGCGCACGCTGCCGTCGGCGCCAGCCGAGGCCAGGGCGGTGCCGTCGGGCGCAAAGGCGACTCGGGAGACCACACCGTCATGGCCGGTCAACTGCGGGCCGAGAAGTTGTCTGCTCGCGGGGTCCCAGAGGCGCAGCGTGCCGTCAGCGCCCGCCGAAGCCACGGTCGAGCCGTCGGGGGCGAAGGCAACGCTTGTGATCGTGCCCTCGTGGCCGGTCAGCGGCTGGCCGATGAGCTGCCCGCTCGCCACGTCCCAGAGCCGCAGGGTGCCATCCTCGCTCGAGAAGACGAGGGTCGAGCCGTCGGGCGCAAAGGCGGCGCTCCAGAGCGCGTCGCCAAGACCGAGCGAGGGCCGGCCGAGAAGCTGGCCGTTCCCGACGTCCCAGAAGAGTACGGTGCCGTCAGTACCCGTCGACGCCAGGGTCAGCCCGTCGGGCGCGAAGACGACGCTCGAGACCGCACCTTCATGGCCGATCAAGGGCTTGCCGAGCAGCTGCCCGGCCACGACGTCCCAGAGGTGTATCGTGCCGTCGATGCCTGCCGAAGCGAGGGTTGAGCCGTCGGGCGCGAAGGCGAGGCTCGTTACCCAGCTGACGTGGCCGTGGAGGTGGATCCGCAGCCGTGGATTGGACTGCACACTCAGGAGGAGTGCATTGCGAGGCTCGAACGTCGACGCCGCCTTCGCTGCCTCCGCGCTCAAGAGCAGCCCCAGATCGAGCTGGTCGTCGAGCTTGTTGAGAGCCGTGGCCGCCAACTTGCCTGCCGTCGCCACCCGCGTCGACTCTTCGGCCTGTTTCCACTGCCACCAGGCAAAGCCACCCGCAAAGGCGATCGCGGCGACCAGTCCGGCGCCGGCCACCCACAGGCCGCGACGCACGCGTCGTCGCCGATCCTGTTGCCGCCGGCTCGCTGCCACCAGCCGCTCCTCGTCTTCGTCACGCGCCGGCATTCCGGTCTCGCCCTGTTCGACGATCGCGAGATCGGCCGCGTCGAGGGGTGGGCCCTCCTTGCCTTCAGCCCATTCGACGGCGCGCTGTTGGAGAACACGGGACGCCCGCTGACCCGGTAGGTCCGAAGCTCTGAACCGCCGCCGGATCAGCGGCGCCAGGGTATCGTGGGCCAGCCGGCTGGTGCCCGTCGTCGGCTCTTGCTCCGCGCCCGGCGTTTCTTCGGTCGGCAGCAGACGCTCCTCCTTCACCCGAAACGAGCCCGCGAGCAGGTAGCGGTCCTTGCCGTGCTGGAGAAGTTCGATCACCCTCGGTCGATTACCGTAGCGCTCGGCGACCTCGACCGCTTGGCGCACCTCGGCGGTGCCCAGCGGCGTCGTGTGGTGGGCGAGCAGGTCGAGCGCCAGACCGGAGTCGACGGTCTCGGGGTGCCATTCTCGCAACCCGATGAGCTGCTCCTCGAGGAAGTCATCGAGCAGGATCCCGCGGCGCCTCAGATCTTGGTAGAGCGCGACCGAGAACTCCGGCGCCTCCGGATCGGCCGCTGTCGCTTGGTCCCACATCTTGGTCAGTAGGATCTGCAGTGCTGGCGCGATCGCCGCTCCCGGGTCATCCAGGAGATCCTCGGCCACGGTGAGGGGCAGGTTTGGATCGATCTGAAGGCCATACTCGCGCCGGAGCCGATCGGTGCTCGCCGCGCCGGAGACGGCTTCGACGATGCCCTCGCGACCCAGGTGCTTGAGCTCGATGCGCCGCGGCCGCGGGAGACGGGCGGATGCGAGCAAACCGAGGACCTCGGCGAGCCATTCCTTGCGGAAGGCGAGGATCAACCGCCCCTGGGGTCGGGTCGCGCGGACGCCAAAGATCTGCCGGAGCCCGGCGGCGAGCGCCTCTTCCTCCTGTCCTCCTGCGAGGGGCCGGGTCCACGCCTCTTCGACCTGATCGAGAATCACCACCAACGGCCGCCCGAGTTCTTGCTCGCGCCTCCGCCAGGCTTCGTTCAAACCCTCGCCCCTACCACCCAGGATCTGAGTGAGAGCGCCGCCGAGACCGACGGCGCCGTCGCGTCGGACGTACTCGACTTCATAGCCGCTCTCGAGGCGTGGCAAGAGGCCGGCGGCGAGCAGAGACGACTTGCCGACCCCGGTGCCGCCGAAGAGCAGCACGATGGGCGCGGCGTCGCTCAGGGTGGCGGCCTTGTAGAGCTCCCGTATCTCCCGTCCGCGGCCGAAGAACGTATCCGCGTCGTCAGCGGTAAACCACTCGAGGTGCTTGAACGGCCGGTGCGGCAAGTCCCGTTCGGGCAATCTCGGGAGTCCGAACAGCGGATCGCCGGACGCCAGCGACAGGCTCCAGCGCCCGAGGTGCTCCTCGGTACCCGGTAGGTGGTAGAGGTCCCAGGGCAGAGCGTTGCTCGGCAGTTCCGGCCTCTCCAGGGCCCCTATGCCACGCGTCGCTCCGCGCTCGCCCTCACCGTGGCGAGTCTCGACCGCGGCCGCTGCCTCTCGATAGGAGGTTTGAAGGGGAGCACCGGAGGCGAGGCTCTTGTAGAAGCGGACCGAGAACTCGGTCGCCATCGCATCGTCGATCTCCTCGGCGGTGGCGATGACAGCCGAGACCCCCGCGTCGAGGAGGCCCCGCGCCTGGCCGCGTGAGCAGCAGCCGTTGAGGAAGACCAGCTCCAGCGCTTCTTGTTCACCGAGAAAGCGAGCGAGGCCGGCGGCATGGGCAACGCTCGAGTCGCCCTCCGCGCTCTCCAGCAAGAGTTCGGCGTCCCCGGCGTGGCCGCCGAAGTGGAAGAGCGCGATCCGGTTGCGGTACTCGGCGTCCTGAAAGACGTCGAGAATCTCGGTGATCGTGGCGTTCGCCCGTTCGACGACCTCACAATGGCCGGCCTTTTCCGCTGCCGCGATGGCCGCGCGTACCTGGCGCTGTTCCTCCGGCAGGTTGCGGAGATAACGCGAGGCGTCCGCACGATCGTTGGCGAACGCGAAAAAGACGACGACAGGATCTGTCCTGGCAGCAACCATCGGGGCTTGAGGGTGGGCAGTGTATCAGCCCGAGCTCAGGCCCAATGAGGAGCCGACGAAGACCCAGCGGCCATGATCCTCGGGCAGGAATGTAGCCGGCTCTCCTAGCAGTCGTCTACCACGGAGGACCCTTCTTGAGGTCTCAACTGAGAGTCGAATCTGCGCAAAAAGAACTCCGCCTGCTGGAGATCAGAGCTGAGTTTGCACGGAGACACCTTAAGTTCTCAGGTATTCCCTTGACACCTAGGGTTGGCGAACCTCTCTGCTCCTTGATTTACGCCTCTTTTACGCCTATACTTCTCAACCCCCATGTACCGCACACCACCGAAGAGTCCGCTCGATGCGACCGCTCCTGCAACACTAGCGAGCCATGGCGATTACACACTCGAACGGCTCAAGACCTCGCCCGGGGCACGTAAACTGGAGTTGCAGAAACGGGAGTACCGGCCAGCCAAGCGGGCCCGCAACAAGCTCCCCTACGCCGAACTGCGTAGCGCTTCAGCCTTCAGCTTCCTGAACGGCGCCTCACAGCCGGAAGATCTGGTAGCGCGGGCGGCTGAGCTCGATCTGCCGGCGGTGGCGCTGATGGACCGCAACGGGGTCTACGGCGCACCGCGGTTCTACAAAGCGGCGCGTGAGGCCGGGATCAAGGCGTTGGTCGGGGCGGAGATCGTTCTTGCCGACGCCGGCAGCAACAACTTGCAACCACGAGGTGCCACCCGTTTCCGTGGGAATCGCCCACCGGGCTCAAACGAGCCTGATCCCCACGAAACGGGTGGTGCCTCATCTTTCAAGGCCCCATCTTCCAAAACCGCATCGTTCAAAAGCGCGTCATCTCCTCCCCCACTCGATGCTTCGGGCGAGACGCGACTGACCGTGTTGGTGGGTAGCCGCCAGGGCTATCGCAATCTCTGTCGCATCCTGACCACCGCGACTTACGGCCGGCCCAAGGGCCAGGCGGCGGTGAGTTGGGCAACGCTCGAGGAGCATGCCGAGGGGCTGCATTGCCTTACCGGTGGCGATCGGGGGCCGGTGACCGCGGCGCTTCTTGCCGGCGGGCTCGACGCGGCTCAGCAATCGGTCGGCCGCCTGTGCGGCATCTTCGACCGTCGACTGCATGTCGAGTTGCAACGCCACAATCTGCGCCACGAGGAGTGGCGCAATCAGGCGATGATCGAGCTGGCGAATCGGCTACGGCTGCCGCTGTTGGCGACCAATGGTGTGCGTTATGCCCGACGGCGCGACAAGGCGCTCTTCGACATCCTCACCTGTATTCGCTGCCATACCGATCTCGATTCCGCCGGACGACAACTCGCGGAGCAGCGTGAACGCCACTTCAAGACGGCGGACGAAATGGCGCGGCTCTTCTCCGATCTGCCCCACGCCGTGGCCGAGAGTGTCGAACTGGCCGACCGACTCGATTTCACCCTGGCCGATCTCGGCTATCGCTTTCCCGACTACCCCCTGCCGCCGGGCGAGACGATGAGCTCCTACCTGCGTCAGTTGACTTGGAACGAAGCCCGCGCCCGCTTCCGACCGCTCACGGCCCGGGCTCAGCGCCAACTCGAGAAGGAACTCGACATGATCGACAAGCTCGACCTGGCGGGTTACTTCCTCATCGTCTGGGACATCATCCAGTTCTGCAAACGCGAGCGGATCATGGTCCAAGGGCGGGGCTCGGCGGCCAACAGCGCTGTTTGCTATGCCCTGTCGATCACCGCCGTCGATCCGGTGAAGATGGAGCTGCTCTTCGAGCGCTTCCTCTCCGAGGAGCGTGGCGAATGGCCGGATGTCGATCTCGATCTGCCCTCGGGGGACCAGCGCGAGAAGGTCATTCAGTACGTCTACCAGCGCTATGGCCCGCACGGCGCGGCGATGACCGCCAACGTCATCACCTACCGCGACCGCTCGGCGGCGCGCGAAGTGGCCAAGGCGCTGGGCTACTCGGCCGATCAGGTCGATCGGCTGGCTAAGCAATTCGGGCGCTGGCACTACGACAAGAGCCGCGGTGATCCCAAGGTGCTGGCCGAGGAATTGGGCGCGGCGGGGTTTGATGCCGAGGACCGCCGCATTCTGCTTTTTGCCACGATGTGGAACCGGATCCAGAACCTGCCCCGTCATCTCGGCCAGCATTCGGGCGGCATGGTGATCGCCGCCGGGCGGCTCGATGAGGTCGTACCGCTCGAACCGGCGGCGATGGAGGGCCGCATCGTCGTCCAGTGGGACAAGGACGACTGCGCGGATCTCGGCATCATCAAGGTCGATCTCTTGGGACTCGGCATGCTGCAGGCGCTCGAAGAGGCGATTCCGCTGATCCGCACCCACGAGAGGATCGATGTCGATCTCGCTCACCTGCCGGTCGATGACCCCAAGACTTACGCCATGCTCCGCGCCGCCGACACGGTCGGAGTCTTCCAGGTCGAGAGTCGAGCGCAGATGGCTTCGCTGCCGCGCAACGAACCGAAGACGTTCTACGACCTGGTGATTCAGGTGGCGATCATCCGCCCGGGACCGATCGTCGGCGGCATGGTCAACCCGTACTTTGAGCGCCGCCAGGGGCGCCAGCCGGTCACCTACCCCGCCCCTTGCCTCGAGCCGATCTTGAAGCGCACGCTGGGTGTGGTGCTCTTTCAGGAGCAGATCCTGCGCATCGCCATGGATGCGGCCGGCTTCACCGGTGGCCAGGCAGAGGAGCTGCGTCGGGCCATGGGCTTCAAGCGCTCGAGCGAGCGCATGGGCGAACTCGAGGAGAATATGCGCCGCGGCATGACCGAGCGCGGCATCACCGGCGAGGCTCAGGAGGAAATCGTGCAGGCGATTACGTCGTTCGCGCTCTACGGCTTCCCCGAGTCCCATGCGGCGAGCTTCGCCTTGATCGCCTACGCCAGCGCTTACTTGAAGGCGCACCATCCGACGGCTTTCTTGATCGCCCTACTGAATGCCTGGCCGATGGGCTTCTACCACCCGGCCTCGCTGATTACGGATGCGCAGCGACACGGAGTCGAGGTGTTGCCGATAGACATCAATCGGTCGAGCTGGGAATGCAGCTGGGAGGATCGCAAGCGGACTCGCGGCAACGGCGCGAGCCGATCACCGGCCGGCGACGGCAGGTACTACAACGGTGAAGTGTTCAGAGCCCGCCGTGGGGCAGCACGGATAGGACTGCGCTACGTACAGGGGCTGCGCCGGGAGGCCGGTGAAGCGATTCTGGCGGCACGCGGCACGGGTCGGTTTCACGATCCGGAGGACTTGGCCCAGCGCACCAGGCTGCACGATGACGAACTCGCAGCGCTCGCCGATGTCGGCGCCCTGGCCTCACTTGGTTTGAGCCGCCGCGCCGCGCAATGGCAGGTCGCCGCGGCGGCCAAGCCGACGGGCTCGCTGCTGCGCAACGCCGTTCCTGCCGGGCGGGCCAATCCACTACCTGAGATGACTCCTTTTGAAGAGACGCTGGCTGACTATTCGGGCGCCGGCCTGACGACGGGCCGTCACCCGATCTCTTATTTAAGGGAGCAACTGCGCGGCCATCGGGTTCTACCGGCCTCCATCCTTCCCCGGGTCGCTGCCGGCAGCCGCATCCGCACGGCCGGTTCGATCATCGTGCGTCAGCGGCCGGGGACGGCGAAGGGCATGATGTTCATCACGCTCGAGGACGAGACTGGGATGTCGCAGGCGATCGTCACGCCACAGCAATTTCAAGAGCACCGGACAACTCTGGTCGGCTCGGCGGGGCTGGTGGTGGAGGGGATTCTCGAGCAGCGCGACGGGAGCGTTTCGGTCAAGGCAGAGAAATTCTGGCCGCTGGCGCAGCTTGCTGCGGCGCCAAGCCACGATTTTCGCTAGCGGGACGGACATGCCGCCCCGTCTTCCGGGGCCCGCCTCGGCCTTTGCCGAACCTCATCTCAGGTAGTAACTTCGACGGGCCGTGACGACCTCAATGGAAGATCCGGGCCCTGTCCCACGCCCCGACCAGCACTCGTCGAACCTGAATCTGACATTCGATCCCACTCAACCGGCGGTAGTCGCCACGGTGACCATCCTCGAGCACCTGTTCCGGGTCACACTCGCTACCGAAGAAGGGGTCCGAGGCGATCTGCATCCAAGGTTGCTCCATGACTTCCGGGTCTCGATTCGGCGCACCCGGTCGATTCTGGGGGAGGTCAAGAAGGTGCTACCGCGGGAATCGACCAAGCACTTCCGGCGGGAATTCTCCTGGCTGGCAGGGACCACGGGGCCGACTCGCGATCTGGACGTTCTTCTGATCAAGCTGAGCGGCTACGAGAACGCGCTGCCGTCCGATTGGAAAGCCGGTGGCAAAGCGCTTCTCGCCTTGATCGAGGGGCAGCGGCATTCGGCCGCGCGATCGTTGGCCGAACAGCTGGATTCGGACCGCTACACGAACCTACGCAGCGCCTGGCCGCGCTTCCTCGAGTCCGCCGCTACCCAGACAACCGAAAAGAACGCCTTACGCCCGATCCTCCAGGTGGCCGACAAGCGAATCTCCAGAGCCCGCTCGGGCGCGGTCGCCCTGGCGCAAGCCATCGGGCCGTCTTCACCGGAGAGCGATCTGCACCGGCTGCGCATTGCGTGCAAGAAGCTACGCTACCTGCTCGAGTTCTTCCGCTCGCTCTACCCAGTCGCCGAGGTCAGCGCACGGATCGGAGCACTCGAGGAGCTGCAGGACGTTCTCGGTGATCTCAACGACTTCTCGGTGCAGCGTACCTTGCTGCTGGAGTTGACCCACCAGCAGAGGAGTCCCAACCTGTGCTCGGGGGAGGCTCTGGTAGCAATCGAGCGGCTGCAGGAGTTGTTGCGAGAACTCCAGGGCACTCAACGGCAGCGCCTGACGCGATTGCTGGACGGCGAGGCGCTGACGGCCGAGCTTGGGGCTACGCCGCATCACGAGTCTCGTTGACGCGGGTCGCCCCGTCCTCCACTACTTCGCTTCTAGCTCCTGCGCCATCAGCCGTCGGCCATGGGCGGCGAGGTTCTCTCCCTGCGCCGCCAGCAGCTCCGCCATCGCCCGATGGTCAGAGACAGTGCCGCCGTCTTCGAGACTGGCCTCGCGCCGCAAGGCCTGTTCCAGAACCGCGAGCTCCTCGAGCGCACTCTCGACCTCAGCGACCCGATCAGGCGGGCGCACCGGATTGCTCGAAGCGATATGCCGCGGGTTGAGCGCCGCCGAGCGCTCGAAGGCGGCGAGCGAGCGCCGCAACATCCCGTTGCGCCTGTAGATCAGCCCCAAGTTGTAGAACAACACGTCGTTGTCGGGTGCAGCCTCCATCGCCCGCACGAACTCTCGTTGGGCCCTTGGCCAGTCTCTCGACTCATGGGTCACGCCCAACATGTAGTGGTAGTGGCCCACCAGGTTCTGGGCCAGGTAGTCCTTCGGTACCGCGGAATCCCACGCACCGTCCAACTCACCGGCGGGAAGCATCGGCTCAGGCCGGGGTGCTCCGGCTCTGACGGTGCGAAATACAAGTCCCACGGGGAGGACCTCTAGTCCGGCGAATTCCCAGTTTGGGTGGTGGGTGAAGAACAGGGGGTCTTTGTCGGGGTCGAAACGCAACGCGCCGAGGTCTGCGTCGCCGACTCCTTGCAGAATCAGATCGACATCAGGCCGTAACCCCTCCACCAAGTGAAGGTAGGTCAGGACGAAAAGGACGTTGTCGTCCGACGCGGCCAGGTGCGCACCCGGTGGCAGGGTCGCGAGGAGACTGCGGCTAAAGTCATCGGCGATCCGGAAGTCACTGCGATCGAAACGCTGCCAGCCGGTCAGGAACATCGCCAACGGAAGCACCAGCACGGCGAGGGATCTTCGGCCCCAGCGCCGGCGCAACATCTCGGTCCCCCAGGAGGCAAGGAGCGCGCCCATCACCCAGGCGGGGATGTAGTACCGGTGCCAGAAAAAAATGTCGGTCCGCGAACCGTGCAGCCCGACCACGAACAGGTTGACGGCCATGATCGCGAGGAGCAGGTGAACGGGTAGCCGCCGGCGAAAGCCATAGACGACTCCGGTTACCACCAGCAAGAGGCCCACCCACAACAGTTCTTGGGCGGCTCCGAGGAGGAAGTCGCCGAGGATCCGCAACGCGTCGGACGGGGACTCGATCCACGCGCGATCCCAGAAATCTCGGCGGGTCATGGCGCCGAACAAAGCGTCGGCCGTCTCCGGATTGCCCCAATCGAGTCGCGGATCCTGGCGTGACCGCCATGGCATGTAGAGATACGGCAGGAGGCCGGCGAGGCCGGCGCCGATACAGACCGCCAGATGCCGGGGCCGACGCAGCAGAGCCGGCTCGGAGATTACCGCGGAAACCCCGACGGCTAGACCCACAACACCCATGACGGTGTGGTTCGACGCCCCCAGTCCCGCCACCAGTGCGGCCAGAACCATCCAACCGATGCGTCGTGTGCGGTACCACTCGAGAGCGCAGGCCAGAACCGCAACGACGAAGAATCCGTTGAGCGTGTAGACCCTCTGAACTGTCGCTTGGGACCAGAAACTGGGGGCAAGAGCGAGGCACAGGGAGCCAAGTGCGCCGGCTGTCGCCGACAGGCCTTGGCGCCGTGCCATACCGTAGAACAGGCCGCAGGCCAAGGCTCCGAAGAAAGCCGAGAAGAGGCTCATCTCGAACGCCACCGAGCCCAGCGGCAGCAGGGTTATCCACAGCTTGCCGAGCAGGACGTAGAGCGGGTAGCCCGACGGGTGCGGAATGCCCAGGGTTGCCACGGCGGCCACGAGTTCGCCCGAGTCGCCGACGTAGATCGTTCGGCAGGCGCCAGCCGCATAGACCATGAAGACGGCGGCGGCGACCAGTAGGGCCTGCCCGGCCGGGCGCTCAGCGAGGCTCATTGGCCGAAGCTACGGCGCTACGCGCCACAGGGTCAAGCCGGATGGCGGGAGGATCGGGCCTCAGTTTGACTCGCTAGGACCCTCGTCCTATGGTCACCTCGATGCGACCCACGCTTCGTTGCAGTTTGGCTCTGGTTCTCACCCTGGGCCTGGGGTGTGGACCATCGGGAGAAGAGAACGCGAGAGTCTTGGTCCTGGGACTCGACGGCCTCGACCCCGAAGTGGTCGATCTCTTGATGTCCGAGGGCAAGCTGCCGAACTTCGCCAAACTGCGGCAGGACGGGGCCTACGGCCGGCTTACCAGCCAGAAACCACTTCTCTCGCCGATCATCTGGACCACGATCGCCACCGGCAAGGGCCCTGAGTCGCACGGCATCGGCCACTTCGTAGCCACCGCCGCGGACTCCGGCAAGGACATCCCGACCTCATCCGAGCAACGCCGGGTCAAGGCCTTGTGGAACATCGCCTCCGAAGCCGGCAAAAGCGTCGCCACGGTCGGCTGGTGGGCAACTTGGCCGGCCGAAGAGGTGAACGGCGTCGTCGTCAGCGATCACACCGCCTATCACTTCCTCTTCGAGGACGGTCTTTTCCCTGAGCAAGCGACCGAGGGTGAGGCCAAGACCTACCCTCCGCAGCTTCTCGAGCGCCTGGCACCGCAGCTGCTTCGCCCCACCGACCTCGGCCTCGAGCAGCTCGCCCCGTTCGTCGAGGTCACTCCCGAGGAACTGGCCCGACCGTTCGACTTCGCGGACGACTTGGCCCACTTCCGCTGGGCACTCGCTACAGCGATGAGCTACCGCGATATCGGTCTCTCACTCTGGCGCGAGGAGGTTCCCGACTTGGAGCTGGTCTACGTCGAGGGCACCGACTCGACCTCTCACCTCTTCGGGCATCTCTTCCGCGCCCAGGGTCTTGGCGGCGAGCTCGAAATCCAGAGGCAGAAGTTCGGCAACGCCGTCGAACAGATGTACCTGTTCGCGGATGAGCTACTCGGCGATTTTCTCGACGCCATGGACAAGCGCACGACCCTGGTGGTGCTTTCGGATCACGGGTTTGAGCTCGGCAAACTCCACGACGACCCGTCGAAGACTCGCGACCTCAGGCGGGTCTCCGAGCGCTTCCACCGCCTACAGGGGATCCTCTACCTCTACGGCCACCAGGTGAAGCGCCATGCCCGCATCGACTCGGCCTCGATTCTCGACATCACACCAACCGTGCTGGCACTGCTTGGCGAAGCGCCCGCGAGCGACATGCCCGGTCGAGTGCTCCAGGAAGCGCTGACCGCGAACCTCGGAGAAGACCGCGTGGCGTCGTACGAAGCCAGCCTCGGCCCGGAGGCCGGCGCCGCGACGGCCGACACCGTCACAAACAAGGCTCAACTCGAGCACCTGAGGAGCCTCGGCTACCTCGGCGGCGAGAGCGACAGCCCGGAAAACGCAGTCACCGCCACCTCACCCAAGGCCGAACGCAACCTCGCCGCCATCCATTTCCAGGCCGGTCGCTACCGCGAGGCGGCCAAGATCTACCAGCAACTCATCGAGCAGGATCCCGAAGATACGGCGCTCCACACCAGCCTGGCCGGAGTCCTCGGCGCCTTGGGACGCTACGACCAGGCGCTCACAATGCTGAACCGCGCCATCGAACTCGATCCGCTCAACGTCGAGGCCTACCACAACCGGGCGGTAATTCGGGAGCGCCGTGACGATGTCGCCGGGGCCGTCGCCGACTACCGAACGGCGCTGCGCTACCAACCCCAGTTCGAGCCCTCGCAGATCGCGCTCAGCCGCTTGGTGGGTAGCGCCGATATTCGCGTACCCACCACCGCGGCCGAGAGCAGGGCCGCGGAGCTGGTGGATCAAGCCAGCCTAGCGGCCCGCAAAGGTGGCTACGAAGAGGCCATGCGGCTTCTCGACGAGGCCGAGCACGAGGCTCCGGAGTTCGTGCTCACCTACCAGTACCGCTCCAACGTCGCCTACCTGATGGGCAACGTCGATGCCGCGATCCGCGCCCTCGAGAGAGCCCTTGAACTCGAGCCCGACAATGCGCTTTTCCGTACCAACCTGGAGCGCCTTCGGGCTCCCCAGAATGATAGCTAGGCGTTGTCTCGAAGCGAGGCCGGCAAGGCCGGCCATTGCCGCCTCGAGTTGAAAGACCGGAACCACTCCACGGGGCGGGCCGCTGCTAGTTGCCGCCGCGCTAGGATCAACGAGTTGATTGATCGTTGCCGCATTTCAAGGAGAGCCAGATGAAAGAGTTACTGCCGAAGCAAGCTCAGGACTACATGGAGCGCGCGCGCCACGTCGCCGACACGGCCGTCCGCCCAGTCGCCGCCGAGCTCGACCGCACGGGAGAGTATCCGTGGAGCGTTATCGAGGCTCTGCGAGACGCGGACCTCATGGGAATCTGGATCCCTGAGGAGTACGGCGGCAAGGGTGCCGGGGTCCTCGACCTCTGTATCGTGGTCGAAGAGCTCTCCAAGGCCTGTGGCGGCGTCGGCGTCGGCTACGCAGTCAACGCCCTCGGCAGCTTTCCAATCATCGTCGGCGGTACCGAGGAACAGAAACAGAAGTGGCTGCCACCCGTGGCCAGCGGCGAGAAACTGATCGCCTTCGGGCTTTCCGAAAAGGCCTCGGGCTCCGATGCCGGCAGCCTGCGGACTCGAGCCGAGAGCGACGGCGACGAGTGGGTGATCAACGGCGAGAAAAAGTGGAACACGAACGGCAACGCAGCGAGCTTCTACACTGTGTATTGCTCGACGCGTCCTGACCGCGGCCATCGCGGTATCTCGGCGATCATGCTCGAAAAAGGCACTCCGGGCTTCAAGATCGGAAAACGCGAGGAGCTCATGGGCATCCGCTGTGTGCCCGTGCATGAGCTGCACTTCGAAGACTGCCGTGTGCCAGCCGCGAACCTGTTGGGCGGCGAAGGCCAGGGATTCGGCAACGCCATGAAGACCCTCGACCGGGCTCGCCCCGGCGTTGCCGCGCAGGCCGTTGGGCTCGCCCAAGGAGCGCTGGACTGGGCTGTGCGCTACACGTCCGAGCGCCAGCAGTTCGGCCAATCGGTGCTCTCCTTCCAGGCGACCCAGTTCAAGGTGGCGGATCTCGCGACCCAGATCGAGGCTGCGCGGCAAATGGTCTGGACCGCGGCTCGCGCCATCGACGCCGGCATCGGCAACACCACCAAGTTCGCCGCGATGGCCAAGGTCTTCGCCACGGATGTAGCGATGAAGGTCACGACCGAGGCGGTGCAGATGTTCGGAGGCTACGGCTACTGCACCGACTACCCGATCGAGAAATACATGCGGGACGCCAAGATCACGCAGATCTATGAGGGGGCAAACGAGATCCAGCGCCTCGTAATTGGCCGGGCTCTAACCAAGGAGGCGGCGAGGGCAACCGGTCACCTCGACGTCAAAGTCGAGCACTTTGACGACATTCCGGCTGCCGAGTAGTTACCGGGCTCTCAGTCCCAAGCGACGTCGGTCTCGACCGGCTCGTCGTAGTCGACGCCCTCGACTTCGAAGCCGAAGAGCTGCAGGAACTCGCGCTTGAAGCCTTCCCAGTCGCTGATCTCGGTGAGGTTGTCGGTATCGACGATGTCCCACAGTTCCTGAACGCGCTGCTGCGTCTCCGGGGTCATCTCCCTGTCGTCGAGGCGAATTCGGCGATGAGCGTCGAGCGTCGGCGTCCGACCAGGACCTATGTGGTCCTCGAACAGCCGAATCAACTGATCGCTCGGCAGTTCGTGCGTGCCGGCCTCTTTCATGACTTTGTAGAGCAGGCTCTTGTAGAGGGGCACAGCTGGGATCACCGCCGAGGCTTGAGTGACTGCGGCTTTGTTTACGCTAACCCAGCAGTGTCCATCGACCAGATCCTCTAGGAGTAGATCCAAGCGCCCGGCGGTCTCCTCCAGATGCTCCTTCGCCCGGCCGATGGTGCCGGTCCGGTAGATCGGGTGGGTCACGCGCGGGCCGATGTACGAATAGGCCACAGTGCGTGCTCCGTCAGCCAACAGACCCTCGGCGGCGAGGAGTCTGACCCATAGCTCCCAGTCCTCCCCACCCATGACCTTGATCGTTGCCTCGATCTCGTCGTCGGTCGCCGGGTCGATGTCATGGAGCGTGACGCTCTCCGAGCGCAGTTCGATGTGCTTGCCACCATGAGGCGTGCCTATGGGTTTGATGACGCTCGACCAGACGGTCTCCGAGTTGGGGTCTTTGCGCCTTGGGCTGGCCAGGCTGTAGACGATCAGGTCGAGCGGTCCGAAGCGGTCGCGGAGGATCTCGACGACCTCGCGCCGTACTTCGTGCGAGAAGGCATCGCCGTTGAGGCTTTCCACCTGCCGGCCCTGCTGACGGGCGATGCGATGGACCTCCGCGATGTTGTACCAACCGGCGCTCGCGGTTCGAGCATTCTGCGCCGGTCGCTCGTAACAAACGCTCAAGGCGTTGGCGCCCCATCCCCAAACCGCCGTGGCCAGAGACGCCAAGCCGTATCCGGTGCTCGAACCCAGGACAAGAACGTTGCCGAGGCCCTGTCCCGGGCCCGCTTCGCCTACCTTCTCGACCAGGCGCTGGACGTTGACTGCGCACCCACCTGGATGCGAGTTGGCGCAGATCAGACGGCGGATCCTCGGGGCTAATATCGATTTCGCCATGGGCTCGGTTTCCTCGCGGCGAGTTCGCCGGTGAATTTGTCGGTCACGCCAGTCGCTTGGAGGTGGCGAGCGCTCTTACCTGTCCGTCGCTGGTCGCCATCCTACTGTGACGTCCGGTCGCGTACCAACTGAGGCCTCCGATCCAGCCAGCGCTGTGGCATTATCGGCTCCGATCCGACTTCTGAGGGTGGCTAGGCATCGTGGCAAGGTACTTCAACTTCGTGGTTCTGATGGCGCTGAAGGCGCTCGTGATGCTCTTTTACCGTCGCGAGGCGCTCGGGATCGACGGCGGTCCAATCCCCGGCCTGCCCTGGGACAAAGTCCGGTTGATCTGCTTTCTCAACCACACCAGTCTTTATGAGCCCTTGTTTGCGGCCGTGGTGCCCAACCGCTGTATCTGGCAGATCGCCAGGCGCAGCGTCATCCCGGTGGCCTCGAAGACTCTCGAACGCCCAGTCCTGGGACGCTTCTTCAAGGCCCTGATCCCACATCCAGTCTCGATCTCGCGAGAACCGGATCACACTTGGGACGTCGTATTGAACAAGATCAGCGACGACTCGATGGTCTTGATCCTCCCCGAAGGACGGATGCGCCGGGGCAACGGACTCGACAGATCGGGCCGTCCGATGACCGCGCGTGGCGGCGTCGCCGACATCCTGCGCTCGATCGACGACGGCCAGTTGCTCATGGCCTACAGCGGCGGTCTCCACCACATCCAGATCCCGGGCCAGAAGTTTCCCCGACTGTTCAAGACCATTCGCATGCACTTCGAGTTACTCGACCTCGCCGAGTACCGAGCCGAGATGGAACGGCAAGCCGGCGGCGGCAGTTTCAAGAACGCGGTCAAGGCGGACCTCGATCGAAGGCGTGATCTGCATTCGCCTTGGACCCCCGAGACCACCCGCCAGCCGACGGCGCCCGAGGCCGCCTAAGAAGGCCGACCGGCCTCGGCTCCTAACTCGGCCCGGCGGTCAACCCACCACAGCTTCGCGGCCAGAGCACCCAGGATCACGGCTCCACCCAGCGCCGCCCATCGGCTCGGCAGTTCATCGTGAACAGCCCAGGTCCAGAGCGGGTTGAAGACCGGCTCAGCCAGAAGTAGGAGCGAGCTCTCGAACGCCGGTACCCGGCGCAGCGCCGCCGTCAGCCAGACGTAGGCCAGCCCGATCTGGAACACTCCGAGAAAGCCGACGATCGCCCAGTCTTGGGCGCTAACCGAGCTCAAGGAACCGGCCAGCGGCAGGCAGATCAGGGCGGCGATGAGGTTGCCGGCGGCGATCGCGGCGGGCGCGAGGTCGTCCTTCGCCTCTCGATCGCGCCCAAGCGCTCGCATCACCACCAGGAGAAGGCCCCAGATTAGGAGATTGACCACCGCGAAAAGATTCCCGAGACCCGGGGCAGGAGCCGTTGCTTGCACTTGCTGAGCGGGCCCGAGGCAGAGGCCGAGGCCGAGCACCATCGGCAACAGGAACATCAGGTCACGGCGCGACGCCCGCTCGCCCAGGAAGATTCGGCCGAAGACCAACACGACCAGGGGCGAGGCGGCGATGAGGAACATCACGTTGCCCGCGGTGGTGTACTTGTTGGCAGCGACGTAGCAGGTCGTCATCACGGCGTAGAGCGAGCCTACGGCGAGCACTCGGACGTTCCACAGCCGCCTCGCCGCCGGTAGAGCCACAAATAGGAACCCGGCAGCGATAGCCGCCCTCAGGCCAGCCACCTGCCAGACCGAAATCGTCGTCGCCTTGATGGCGGCACCGCCGCCTGAGAAGAGCAGCGCGGCGCCGAGAATGCGCAGGCGGGCGGTGAGAGCTGAACGGGGCATCGGGGTCGGTGAACCCTGGATTGTGTCGTACCCGACGCTGTGGAGCCACAGCCTCTCGCGGTCTCCCATTCGAGCCCGATATTTCGCTTCTCATGCCCGAGACTCTTGTGGTACAACCTGCCGCATGGACAGGACCGCGGACCTTTCAAAGACAGCAGCATTCGTCGCCCTCGAAGACGAGGTCGGCGCTCACAACTATCACCCGCTCGATGTGGTGATCGAACGGGCCGACGGCATCTGGGTTTGGGACGTCGATGGCAACAAATACCTCGACTGCCTGGCCGCCTACTCGGCGGTCAACCAGGGACACTGTCATCCCAAGATCGTCCAGGCACTGGTGGATCAGACCCGGCGGGTAGCCCTCACCTCGCGGGCCTTCCGCAACGATCAACTGGGCCCCTTTTACCAAGAACTCACCCGCATCACGGGCTTCGCCCGGGCCCTGCCGATGAACACCGGCGCCGAGGCGGTCGAGACCGCGATCAAGGCGGCGCGCAAATGGGCCTACAAGGTCAAGGGAGTTCCCGACGGCAAAGCCGAGATTCTCGTGTTCTCGGACAACTTCCACGGCCGCACGACGACGATCGTCGGTTTCTCGACCGAGGATCAGTACAAGGACGGCTTCGGACCCTTCACTCCGGGGTTCACGGTCCTGCCCTACGGTGACGCGGACGCCGTCGAGGCCGCGATGAATCCGAACGTCGCGGCCGTCCTGGTCGAGCCGATTCAGGGTGAAGCCGGCATCATCATTCCGCCCGACGGATACTTGACGCGGCTACGTGAGATCACCCAACGTCACAAGGCGCTGCTGGTGGTGGACGAGATTCAGTCCGGCCTCGGCCGCACCGGCAAGATGTTCGCCTACCAGCACGAAGAGATCGAGCCCGACGTGGTGATTCTCGGCAAGGCTCTCTCGGGCGGGCTGTATCCGGTTTCGGCCATCGTGGCGAGTGAAGAGGTGATGGCGGTGTTCCAACCCGGAGATCACGGATCGACCTATGGCGGCAACCCGGTTGCCGCGGCGGTCGGCCGCGCCGCACTGACGGTGCTCGAGGAAGAAGGCATGGTCGAAAACTCGGCACAGCTCGGCGACTACCTCCTCGAGCGCCTCCGCGCCATCGACTCGCCTCACATCGCAGAGATCCGGGGCCGGGGCTTATGGATCGGCATCGAGTTGAAGCCTGAGGCCGGCGGCGCACGGAAGTTCTGCGAAGAGCTCCAAGCTATTGGCGTGCTGTGCAAGGAGACCCACGATCATGTCATTCGGGTAGCTCCACCTCTGGTGATCAACCGCGACGAGATCGACTGGGCTCTCGAACGGATAGCCAGAGTCCTGACTGCTGGTGACTGACTCGGGCTCGCCAGCTGGCCGCTGACCGCTCTACCAGCTGACTGCAAGCTTCAAGTTGCGCCCTTCTGCGTCACGATAGAGGACGTGGCCGTGAACCTGGCCAAAGAGGTAGAGCGCGCGCATCGTGTCCAGGTCCTCCAGGCAAGCCTGCTCGACCAACGCCATATTCCCTTCAGCGAGCCACTGCCTGACTTCGAAGCCGCGTGCCGCGAGGCGGCGGTCAAGCGTGTGCTGCACAAGATGGCTGAAGCTCAGGCGCTGGCCCAGAACCTTCTCGACTTCTGCCAGTAGGTCGACAACTCGAGTTGCTTCGCCTACTCGTTGGGTAACCCCCTGCGACCCTGCCGCCAGCGGCGCCGCCTCGAACTCGACGCAGATCACACGGCTTGCCGCACCGACGCGATCGGCGAGCCCCGGTCGGTCCTCCGGATCCAGTACCTCGCTCGCCCCCGATTCCAGGTGATGTACGGCGACAGCCGCTCGACTCCCCGGTTCGCTTCCAGCCTGGACCCGGACCAGCAGGGTGTTGCCGCCCGCCTCGGCAGCTGCGCGCGGCTCAGCCTCGACCTCGCCGAGCTCGAGTTCGGGCGCCTCGACCCAGGCGCCTACCGGTTCGTTGAGACCACGCAGGATCCGCAGCGCCCGCAGCGCCCCCGACTTGTCGAGCGGTCGGTTGCCGTTGCCGCATTTCGGAGACTGAACACAGGCCGGACAGCCCTCCTCGCAGTCGCACTCGGCCAGTAGGTCGCTGACTCGATCGAGCAACTCGGGAAGCGCCTCGAAGGCGCGCTTGGCAATTCCCACCCCGCCGGCGTGACCGTCGTAGATAAACACGCCACCCGAGCCGAGCTGCGGGTGCATCGGCAGTGAGATACCGCCGATATCTCCGCGGTCGCAGATCGCCAACACCGGCATCAGCGAGATCGCCGCGTGCTCGGAGGCGTGCAGGGCACCCATGAAGTCCTCCTCCATTGCCTCCAAGCTGTGCTGCAGGGCGGTTGGAGCCCACCACCAGAGGCCGACCGTCTCCATCCGCCGCGGAGGCAGGTCGAGCTCGTGGACGTCGATCGTCTCGCGACCCGCGATGCGCTTGCGCTCGTAACCGACGACCCACTCGGTCACCCGCAGCCGACCTAGCCCGGAACGCAGCCGTCCTTCACGGCGCTCTTCGAGAAGTTCGATGATCTCGGTCTCCTTGCGGGTCCGGGGCGTGGTGAAATACTCGACGGCTACAGGCTCGGCAAAGACCTGGTGCTGCTCCAAATCGAGCTGACGAACCAGATACTGCTCACCTGCGTGCAGATAGATGGCGCCCGGGTGGCACTCGTGCAGCACCCGAATCCCGTCCACGGTGCCGATCAGTCGCCCAGTCCCCAGTTCGAGAATCGCCGTGCTCCCCCCACCGCCGCGTATGTTGACCGCTCCGTGTGGGCGCTCTCGCCGCGAGAACAGTTCGCCGCCGCCTTCGGCTTCTGCCAGCTCACCCTGAGCCAGGAGCTCGTCGACGACCGGGGCGTGTCGAGCCAAGTACTCGGCATCGACCTCGCGCGATAGCGGCTGCTCGGCCGCGGCGCAGAGCAGGTGCCCACGTGCCACCGGTTCGTTCAAGGGATCGAGCAGGAGCTCTTCGCAGGAACGCTCGACGAACTGCTCGGGATGTGTCAGCAGGTACTGGTCGAGCGCATCGGGCAGCGCGACCAAGGCCGTCAGGGACTCCCGATCTTCCCGCCCGGCCCTGCCTGACCGTTGCCAGGTAGCCATCACGCTGCCGGGAAAACCAACCAGGATGCAGGCGTCTAGTCCCCCGACGTCGATCCCCATCTCCAGGGCGGACGTCGAGATGACGGCATCGAGTTCACCGTCGAAGAGCCGCCGCTCGATGCGCCGCCGCTCCTCGGGCAGAAAGCCCGAGCGGTAGCTCTTTACCCTTTTCGCCAGCTCCGGTTCCTGCTGCCGTAGCCAGGTAAAGAGCAACTCCGTGATCCGCCGGGCTTTGGTAAACACGATCGTCTTGAGACCCGACTCGAGCAAGGCGACGAGTAGATCGAGCGTTGTCGTGTAGGGGCTCGTCGATGGCTGGAAGAGCAGCAGGTGGCGCCGCCGGCGAGGCGCGCCCGACCGTTCGACCCATTCGAAATCACGCCCAGCCAGCACGCGGGCGAACTCACCCGCGTTGGCTGCCGTCGCCGACGAAGCGATAATCGCCGGGCGCGCCCCGAGCCGGGCGCAGACTCTCTCAAGGCGCTGGAGGACGTGGTGGAAGTGGCTGCCGAAGATTCCACGGTAGATGTGCAGCTCGTCGAGCACCAGCCATTGGAGATCGCGCAGGAAATAGGTCCAGTCAGACCAGCGACTGAGGATTCCCGCGTGCAGCATGTCCGGGTTCGAGATCAACACCCGCGGCGGCACGCTCTTGATCCGCAGCCGATCTTCGCGCGGCGTGTCGCCATCGAAAATGGCCACCGAGGCATCGACGCCGACCTCCGCCGCCAGACGACTGAACTTCTTGTGTTGGTCGTGCCCCAACGCCTTCAAAGGGTAGAGAAAGAGCGCCCGCCCCGGACCGCCGCGGGCCGCCTCTTCCAGAACCGGCAACTGGAAGACCAGCGACTTCCCGGAGGCTGTAGGCGTCGTAACCAGCACGTCTCGCCCCTTCCGCGCGGCGTCCAGCGCCTCCGCCTGGTGAGCCCACAGTCCTGCGATTCCGAGCCCGGCCAAGGCTTGATCGAAAGCAGGCTCGAGGGCTGGGTCCAGAACGCCGTCCCTACGCCCTTCCGCCGGCAACACCTGGGTGCCGACGAGTTGCGAAGAGAGCCCCTTGTGCGCTGCGAGCCTCTTGACAACCTCAGCGACCGATCGCGCCATCGAGTGATAGTACCCGCTGGCCGCCGGCCCACCGGGTCGGTCGTGGCCTGCGGCGCGCGGATGGGGCACAATCTCTGAGTGGCCCAGGTCCCAACAGAGAATGCGCCGGAGCGAAGCCTGACCTTTCCCCATCCGCCCACCAAGAAGTCGCCGCATCAGCCACTCCTCAAAGCGGTCGACGTCCGACGGCTGGGCGCCAACGAAAAGGTGCTGCTCGACGGATCGAGTCTCGAGCTGTGCGCCGGCGACCGCGTGGCGCTCGCCGGGCCCTCGGGAGCGGGCAAGACTCTTCTGCTCCGGGCCTTGGCGCTGCTCGACCCCTTCGACAGCGGCCGCATCGAATGGTTGGGCGCGCCGCCCCGGGCCGAAGATGTTCCGCGCTTCCGGCGCCAGGCGATCTATCTGGCGCAGAATCCGGTGATCGACGAAAGCACTGTCGCCCACCAGCTCGAACAGCCCTGGCGCTTTGCCAGCGCTGACGGCGCCGACTTCGATCCGGGACGAGCGGCACGCATGCTGACCGAAGCAGGCCGCGACGCCGCGTTTCTCGAACAGGTCGGGAGCAGTCTTTCAGGCGGCGAAGCACAACTTCTCGCGCTTGTCCGCGCTCTCCTGCTCGACCCCCGGGTTCTCTTGCTCGACGAGCCCACCGCGGCGATGGACGGCGTGACCCGCCAGGCGGCCGAGCTCCTGCTGAGCGAGTGGCTGGCAGCAGACTCCGGAAGGGCTTGGATCTGGGTGAGCCACGATCCGCAACAACTCGAACGAACCTGCGCCCGCGAGCTGAGCATGGAAGCGGGAAGACTGTCGTGATGAACGCAGCCACCGCCTCGTACCTGGAACTCTCCTATGGGCGAGTGGCGATCGCCGCCGCGCTGGTTCTGGTCAACGCCTTGCTCTCGGTGGCGCTCAGCCTTGGTATTGAGCGGCGACTGCTCATTGCAGCGACCCGGACCGTGGTGCAGCTTCTGATGGTGGGATTGATCCTCGAGTGGGTTTTCACCCTCGACCGTTGGTACGCAGTCGCTGCCGTGGCTCTGGTGATGATGCTCGCAGCGGGTCGTGCGGCGGTGAGCAATGTCAGCCGGCGCTATCCCGGCATCTGGTTCGACGGCTTGCTGGCTATGGGCCTCTCTTCCTGGTCGATCACGATCCTCGCTCTGGCGGCGATCGTGCGTCCGGAACCCTGGTTTCAGCCGCAGTACTCGATTCCGCTCCTCGGCATGATGCTGGGCAATTCACTCAACGGCGTCTCTCTGGGCCTCGAGAGGCTAGGCGAGGAACTCAGCAGTAAACGCCAGCAGATCGACGGCTATCTGGCTCTCGGAGCGAGCCGCTGGGAGGCCGCCTCAGAGCCAGTGCGAGCGGCGATCCGCACCGGCCTGGTGCCGATCACCAACTCCATGATGGTGGTCGGAATCGTCAGTCTGCCCGGCATGATGACCGGCCAGCTACTCGCCGGCACCGCGCCGGTCGAGGCCGTCAAATATCAAGTGATGATCATGTTCTTGATCGCCACCGCGACGGCCCTGGGCACGGTCACGGTCGTCCTGCTGGCCTTCAGGCGGCTGTTCAACACCTCCCATCAGTTCCTTCGCCAGCGCCTGATCAAACGGAACTAAGGCGAGCTCGCCTGGGTGGCGAAGTGGTATCGTCGCCCCTCGTTGCGCCGCGTCCGCGTCGCGCATCACCCCAAAGACATTTTCGGAGGAAGTGAATCATGCCAGTACGCAGCGCTAGTGCCGTTTGGAAGGGCGACCTCAAGGGCGGCGGCGGAACCATGAAGCTCGAGAGCGGCGCCTACGAAGGCAAGTACTCCTTCGGTTCCCGCTTTGAGGAGGATCCTGGAACGAACCCCGAGGAGCTGATCGCAGCGGCGCATGCCGGCTGCTTCTCGATGGCCCTATCGGCGGCCCTGGGCCGCGCCGGCTTCTCGCCGGCAAGCGTCTCGACGACGGCGAAGGCCACCCTCGAGATCACCGATGACGGACCGACGATCACCAAGGTCGCTCTCACGACCGAGGCCGAAGTGCCCGAGATCGACGACGCGACTTTCCAGGAGCACGCGGCTGGTGCCAAGGCCGGATGTCCGGTGTCGAAGGCGCTGGCCGGAACCGAGATCACGCTCAACGCGACCCTCGCCGGTTAGTTCAAGGCAATCGAAAACCAACGAGCGGAGCGGCTGGGCCGCTCCGCTCGTTTTGCGTTCCAGGCACCGGTCCCGTCCCGATTCCTCAGCCGTCGCGGCGCCTCTTCATCAAGCTACGAAAACCCCCTTCCTTCTCGTCGTCTCCTCCCGGGGCATCAAAGCTGGGCATCGGTTTCTCGACCAGATCCGGATCTAGGACGAAGACGTTGGCGGCAATCGACTCCTCTCGCAGTTCGGTCACTTCCATGACGGAGCGGGTTCTTGTTTGGCGGCCCTTCTTGCCCGTGGTGACGGATTCAGTCACGGTCTTGAGCGGGAATCCCTTGACCTTCTCCATCTCGGCCTTGATCAGGCCATCGAGGCCGCTGTCGCCGAAACTGGGAGGCGTCTTGCGGAGCCAGAGGCCAAAACCCGGGTCTTTCACGTGATCGGTTGACCAGACTTCCTGGTCCATCACCGTCGACTGGCCGCGCTTCATGCCCATGACCTTCATCTTCAACTCGTAGGAAGTGCGATAACGGTAGTAGGTTGTTGACCGGCCCGCGACCTCGTCGCCCGGTTCTTCGGCCAGAACCTCCACCGAGGGGTTCTCGATCGTCATCGAGATCATCCCGCCCGCCTCCCCGAGAACGTCCGAAGCCATCTGCAACATGGCGTCGACGTCCCAACGCGAGTAGGTCCCTTCCTCTGGCTTGATCATGTAGACGTTGCGGCCGGCGTCATTTGTCAGGAGGTAGGCCCCGGCAGGCATCATCGGGTTGCCGCTTTGGGTGAACTCGATCTTGGCGTTGTCGCCGTCCACCCACGCGTTCACTCGCCAGTCGGCAGCCGAGCCCTCCGTACCCTCGGTCGTGTTGAGCGCCGAATAGAACATTCCGGCCGATGCCGCTTGAGCCGCCAGTAGCGAAATCCCAATTACCAGGTGAAGGCTACGTTTCATTGTGAGTCCCTTTCTTCTCGTTCCCGACCGGCCGCTTAGGTAGTCCCCGCAGCATCGATCCGTGGTGGTTGTCTCATCCCGTGCAACGATCGCGGCCGCGCCAGCTCTCGATGCTCACATCCCAAGTAATAGGCCTCATTGTCGCTTGATAGTTACTCAGTCGGTGACCCATTCTCGTGCGGCCGCTTCGGGACACCTCTGCGCAAGCCTAATCGGCGGCCCCCAAGACCCGCTCCTCGCCGCAGTAGACGTTGCAGCGCTCATCGCGCAGAAAACCAACTATCGTCATACCCAGGTCGCTGCCCAACTCGACCGCCAGGGAGCTAGGCGCCCCAACCGCCGCCAGAAAGGGAATGCCTGCCAGCGCCGCCTTCTGCACCAACTCAAAGCTGGCGCGCCCGCTTACCAGGAGGATCCGGTCGGTAGCCGGCAGCTGGCCCGCCGCAAGCAGGCGGCCCACGACTTTGTCAACCGCGTTGTGCCGCCCCACGTCTTCACTGACCGTGATGAGCTCGCCATCGGCGGCGAACAGGCCAGCCGCGTGAATCCCACCGGTGTCCGCAAACACCGCTTGCCCGGCGCGCAGCAGGTGAGGCAGTCGCCAAAGCGTTTCGCTCGACACCGCAAGCCCCTCTCGTGCCGCAGGGGGACAGAGCATTCGTACTTGCTCGATCGCCGCTCGGCCGCAAATGCCACAACTCGAGCTGGTGTAGACGTTGCGCCTGAAGCGCTCGGCGTCAAACTCGGTGCCCGGGGCGAGGAAGACCTCGACGATGCTGCCCTCTTCAGCTTGCGGCGCTTCGCACTCCCGAACGCGGGCCACTGCCGAGTAATCCGACATGACCCCCTCGCTGAACAGGAAACCCAGTGCGAGCTCGCGGTCCTCGCCCGGTGTTCGCATCGTCACCGCGACATCATGGCGCGCACTACGGCCCTGGCTCTCAGCCACTACTCGAATCCCCAGCGGCTCTTCGACGGCCAGAAAATCCCGTCGGTGGCCGCTCTCGGAAGCACCGACCACCTGGGCCGTCACCTGACGCGAGCTGCCTGGGACCGCACCTCCCTTTTCAGACGTCACCGAGCGACGACCTCGCTACCGGCGCGCGCGTAATCGGCCGGAGTATTGAGGTTGAGGAACGGATCGGGATGGATGTCGTCATAGGGCACGTAGTGGCAGTCGAGCGCCTCCACCGCTGTTAGTACCGAGAGCTCGCCCCGGTCGAGCTGGTTTCTGAAGGCAGCCAGGCAGCTGGATTCGTAAAGGCCGCAAAGTGGCTGAAGCCGCTCTCCGCGGCAGGCTACCCAAGCCTCGACACCAGAAGTCGGGCCCTCCTGCTCTCTCGCTCTCAGCAAGCGCTCGACGACGGGCTCGTCGATCCGCGGCAGATCGCAGGCCAATACCAAGACTGCGCGGGGTCGAGCCCAGTCCAGTACTGCCTCGAACCCGGCGAGCGGGCCGCTGTCATCGCGCTCGTCCTCGACGGGAAGAAACGGCGACTTCGGATAGCGACGCCCCGGCGCCACGCTCAGCACCACGGGCTCGCAGAAAACGGCGAGGACCGCGGCCGCGCGATCCACCAGTGCAGATCCTTCGATCTCGAGCAGCGCCTTGTCGCGCCCCATCCTCCGGCTGGTACCGCCGGCCAGGACCACCCCCACGACATCGCGTTTCATCCTGGGCATCCTAGCAAGGAACGGCCAGGGCTCCCCGGCCGCCGATAGCGCCCTCGACAGGCCCCTCTCGGCACCCTTGGGCGCATGTTAGAGTTCGCCTTTCGACCTGACCTCGCGCTCCGAAATGCCGCAGCCAGCGAGCTCGAGCTTCCGCAATGAAACCTGAGTACGACGCCGCGTCGGCCAATCCGACTCCAGTGCCGATCTACGATTCGGCCGCACGGCCTCACCCATTGGTCGAGGAACTGCGCGAACTGGTGCGCTACCGCGACCTGGTAGTCCAGTGGAGCCGGCGCAACATCCAGTTGCGTTACAAGCGGTCCGTCCTGGGGGTCCTGTGGACGTTGCTCGAGCCCCTGATGCTGATGACGATCCTGGCGCTCGTCTTTTCGGGCGCCTTCGGCGGCTTGATCGAGGACTTCCCCGTCTACCTCCTGTCGGGACTGGTCCTGTTTGACTTCTTCAACCGTACGACACTTCAGATCGTCGAGGAAATCATCGCCAGCCAGAGCCTGGCGGAGCGAATCCACGTCCCGCGCAGCGCTTTCGCCGTTGCCTCGGTCGTGACCTACCTGGTCAACTGGCTGATCGCCCATCTGCCGCTGCTGGGTCTTGCCCTGTTCTTCGGTCGCGACTTGGGCTGGCCACTCCTGACCATCCCAGCCGGCATGCTGTTGACCGCGATGTTCGCTCTCGGCGTGGGTTTGATCGTCGCCACGCTGGGTGCCTTCTTCCTCGACATCCGGCTCACCTACCAGGTGCTCCTGACCGGTTGGTTCTATGCCACCCCGATCATCTACACCCTGTCGATCGTGCCTGAATCTCGTCACTGGATCTTCCACCTCAACCCGCTCCTCCACATGGTGGAACTGGTCCGGCAGCCCATCTACGATGGGCAGGTCGCAGGGGCCCAGCACTGGCTCGTGGCCCTGAGCGTCAGCACCGTCGTTCTGATCCTCGGATGGTGGGTCTTCACCCACTGGAGAAACGCCTTTGACTATCGCAGCTGAAGCCCGTGAATCGGTCGTCGAGCTGACCGGCATCGGCGTGCGCTTCGTCGTTCCGACGGAGAAGATCATCAGCTTCAAGGAGTATGTCCTGCGGCGTCTGCGCAAGCAGATCCAGCACCGCGAGTTATGGGCGATCAAAGACGTCGACCTCACCATCAAGGCCGGCGAGACCCTTGGCCTCGTGGGCAGGAACGGAGCGGGCAAGAGCACCCTGCTCAAGGTCATCTCGCGCGTCTTGCGGCCAACCAGCGGCCGGGTCGTCGTGCGCGGCCGTGCGGCGCCGCTGCTCGAACTCGGGGCAGGCTTCCATTTCGACCTCACAGGTCGCGAGAACGTCTTCCTGAACGCGACGCTTTTCGGCTACCCCAAGAGCCTGATCATCGAGCACCTACCGGCGATCATCGAGTTCAGCGAACTCGAGGGATTCATCGACATGCCGGTGCGCAACTACTCCAACGGCATGCTAGCCCGCCTCGGCTTTGCGGTCGCCACGCAGTTCCGGCCCGACTTGCTCATTCTCGACGAGATCCTGGCCGTCGGTGACACGGGCTTCCAGGGCAAGTGCCTCGAGCGCATCGAGGCCTTCCGGCGTCTGGGTACGTCGATCCTTCTGGTCTCACACGAACTCGAGACCCTGGCCGACAATTGCGATCGAGTCGCGTGGCTCGAGCACGGCCAGCTAGTCGACATCGGCCCGCCCGACAGGATCCTCGAGCCCTACCGAGCGGCCGTGATGAGCCCGACGGACGCGCTCTAGTGTCCTCCCAGGGTGCGGCTGGCGAGGGCGCTTCGCGGGTCGCGGTGTGCGTCGTCACTCACAACTGCGAAGCCGACGTCGCGCCGTTTCTGGCGACCCTGGAGCGGATCGAACACAGCGAGCTTGAACTCGTCATCGTCGACTCCGGAAGTCACGATGGCACCCCGGGCGCACTGGCACGCGCCAAGTTCTCCCGTCCTGTGCGCGTTGACCACTCGAGCGACAACCTCGGCTTCGCCGGGGCGATGAACCGGGCCATCGATCTCACCTCGGCCGAGTGGATTCTCGCGCTCAACGCCGACACGCGCCCGGCACCCGACCTAGTCGGCCGGCTGCTCGCCCGGGCCAACGCCGCCACCTATCCGGTGGGCGCGGTCACAGCAAGACTGTCCCGCCTCGACCAGCCTGGCCTGCTCGACGCGTGCGGCATGTACGTCACCTGGGCCTGGCGTCACCACGATCGCGGCTCAGACGAGCCCGACAAGGGCCAGTGGTCGAGCCCCGAGCGCGTCTTCGGTGCGACAGGTGCGGCCGTCCTCCTACGCCGAGCGGCACTCGACGACGTGGCGATTGCCGGCGAAATCTTCGCAGAGGAATTCCACTCCTATCGCGAAGATGCCGAACTCGCCTTTCGCCTGCGGGAACGGGCCTGGGAAGTACTCTACGAGCCGGCAGCCAAGGCGCAGCATCGACGTGCCGGAACGCCAGGCCGCCGTCGGTCCATGCCCCCCCACGTCAACTACCACTCGCTCAAGAATCGCTACTTGCTGCGCGCCTACCACCAGGGCGGGGCGAATTTCGTCTACACGCTGGTGCCGACGTTCCTGCGCGATCTCGGAGCTCTGGCCTACGCCTGCCTCTTCGAGCGTCAGTCGCTCGCTGCCTACGCCTGGCTCTGGCGCCACCGACGGGAGATTCTGGCCAAGAGGCGTAGTATCCGCGCCCGCCGCACGGTACCCCGGCGCCTCGTCGACCGATGGTTCTGGAAGAAGGGCCTGCCCACTTGATTATCGACAACAGGAAAAGGCTCCTGCTCTCTTCTGTCGAAGAGTCGATCGACCCGGGGTGCCGCACCCCATGAGAGCGCTGCGTGTCGCTCTGATCGGCAGCCGCGGTGTGCCGGCTAACTACGGCGGCTACGAGACCCTCATGGAGGAACTCGGACCGAGACTCGTCGAGCGTGGCTTCGAAGTCACCGTCTACTGCCGCTCGCACCATACCGACCGGGGACTCGGGAGTTATCGCGGCATGAGTCTCGTCGTACTGCCCACGGTGCGCAGCAAGTACCTCGACACTCCTGTCCACACGCTCTTGTCAGTCCTGCACGCCGGTAGCGAGCCCTACGACGCGGCACTGGTCGTCAACTCGGCCAACGCTCTCTTCGTGCCGCTGCTGCGCGCCAGTGGAATCCCTACCGCGCTCAACGTCGACGGCATCGAGAAACGCCGTGCCAAATGGGGCTGGCCAGGACGACTGACCTACGCCCTCTCCGAACGCCTGGCCACCATGGCACCCGACACTCTGGTCACTGATGCCGAGGTCATCGCCGAGCACTATCGAGAGCGCTACAACGCCGACTCGACAACCATCGCATACGGCGTCGACCCCCAGCCGGCAACGCCGGGAGACACCTTGGCGGCACTCGGTCTGAGGCCCCGAGAGTACTTCCTGTACGTCAGCCGCTTCGAACCCGAGAACAACCCGCATCGAGTCGCCGAGGCCTATCGCCTGGTAAGTGGGGATTTCCCTCTCGTGATGGTTGGCGGCGCGCCTTACGCCGACAGCTACATCCGTAGCTTCACCGAGGGCGCGGACCCCAGAATCCGCTTCCCAGGACCGATCTACGGCCAGGGCTACCGCGAGCTCCTGTCTCATCCGCTGGCCTACATCCAGGCCACCGAGGTCGGTGGCACCCACCCAGCTCTAGTCGAGGCCATGGGCTACGGCGCACCCTTGGTGGTCAATGACACTCCAGAGCACCGCGAGGTCGCCGGCGACTGCGCGGGGTACTTCATCATTGACGAGCCGGCCACTCTGGCCGCCAGGCTCAATGAGGTAATCCACGGCCGTGCGGTAGCTCTCGACTCGGGCCTACGCGGCGCCCAGCGAGCGCGGGATCGGTACTCCTGGGAGCGAGTTGCCGATCAGTACGCCGGGCTGCTTGGTGACCTGGCCACCACCGCTGGAGGCGGTGAAGGAATCGACTAGGCGCTTCAGACCGAGGGGCCGGCCAAGCCCGCGCGGCTTAGCTGGAGGCTCCTCAACCGCGCCGGCCGGTTTCGTGTAGGCTTTCTGACTCGGGAACGACCTCGACGGGCCCTGTGCTCGCCGACACCAAAATGCTGAAGGAAAGAGCAAGACTCGTAGCATCCGTCCTGCTGGCCATTGACTTGGTCGGCGTGGCGCTGGCCTTCTTTGGCGCCTACTGGCTGCGCGATTCCATCCTGCCGGCCCTGGGCTTGAGGCCGCAGCATCTCTATCCGTTGGGCGAGTATCTCCCGCTGCTGCCGCTCGTGCTGGCGATATGGGGCTTCCTGCTGGCGCGCTTCGGAGCCTACCGCTCGCACCGCACGATCAGCTTGCTCGACGAAGCTTGGTCTATCGTGCGGGTCTGCGGCATGGGGGCGGTGCTTTTTGTCCTCTGCATCTACCTGCTTCGGCTCGATGCAGCCCTGCTCGGCAATGACCAGATCAGTCGGGTGTGGATCGGCTCGCTAGTCGCCGGCTCGGCGCTGGCCATCCTCGCTACTCGGACCGCCGTGCGGCTGCTGTCGCGCTTCGTGCGGTCCTACGGCTACAACTACCGGACCATCCTCGTCGTCGGCACCGGCCCAGTCGCGCAGTCGCTGGCCCAGTCGATCGACGACCACGGTTATTGGGGCTACCGGCTCCTGGGCTTCGTCGAGGCCGACGAGGAACCAAGGGGCGAAACGACCGCCAACCCAGTCGTTGGCACCGTTGCCGACATCCCTCGCCTGATCGAGAGTGAGGTCGTCGACGAGGTCATCTTCGCAGTCCCACGGCCTCAACTGGCCGAACTGGAGGACCTGTTCCTAGAGCTAGAGGAGCAGGGCGTGCTGGTCCGGTTGGCACTCAACGTCTTCCCCCACACCAGGGCCCGGGTCGACGTGGGAGATCTCGACGGCGTACCCCTGCTGACCTTCTCCACCACGCCCTCGAGCCCCGCATTGATGGCCCTGAAGCGTGTCCTGGACCTGGCGCTCTCGATCGTCCTGCTGGCGCTCGCCCTGCCGGTGATGGGCACGATCGCCTTGGCCATCAAACTGACCTCGGGCGGCCAGGTCCTCTTCCGCCAGACGCGCTGCGGCCTCAACGGACGCCGTTTCACGCTCTACAAGTTCCGCACCATGGTCGAGGGAGCCGAGACCCGGCGCCACGAACTGGCCCACCTCAACGAGATGGACGGACCGGTCTTCAAGGTGCGCAAGGATCCGAGAATCACCAGCCTAGGCAGGCTGCTGCGGCGCTTCAGTCTCGACGAGCTACCGCAGTTGTGGAACGTCCTGAGCGGCAACATGAGCCTCGTCGGGCCCCGACCTGCAATCCCTGAGGAGGTGGCCCAATACAAGCGCTGGCAACGCCGACGCCTCACCATGCGGCCTGGGTTGACCTGCCTCTGGCAGATCAGCGGGCGCAACGAGATCGACTTCGAACGTTGGATCGAACTCGACCTCGAGTACATCGACTCCTGGAGCCCGCTGCTCGACCTCAAGATCCTGGCGCGAACGGTTCCGGTGGTATTGACTGGCCGCGGCGCCTCCTGACGCCATTGTGGAGGGTTCACATGCCGCATCCAGAGTCGCGGTCGTGGTCGTCAACTGGCGGCGAGAGCAGGCGACGATCGAGTGCTGCCGCAGGCTGCTCGCTTGGCGAGAACTCGTTGCGCAGATCATCCTGGTGGACAACGGCTCAGGCCCCGAGACCGTGGCGCGCCTGCAGGGCGAATTGCCCGAGGTAAGGGTTCTCGACGCCGGGGTGAATCGGGGCTTCGCAGGCGCCAACAACCTGGCTCTGGAGGAGATCGACTGCGACCTCGTCCTATTGCTCAACAACGACGCGGAGCTCGATGAGGCGGCAGCGTGCCTGCTGCTCGAGTTCCTGAAGGCAGAGCCGCGGGCGGGCATCGCCGGTCCTGTGCTCGAAGCCATGTCCTCCCCCCATGCGGTGCTCGCCGCCGGTGGCCGCGACATCTTGCGGCACGGCCGAACGCACTCGACTCCCGAGGAACGCGCGAAGCAGCTCCAGTCGGCACAGCCCTTCCCGGTGAACTACGTGCCGGGCACTGCCGCCTTGGTGCGCACTCGACTCCTACGCCAGCTCGAAGGCCTCGATGAGGCCTACTTCTTCTCCGGCGAGATGGCGGATCTGGCGGCCCGCGCCCGGGGCCTCGGCTTCGACAGTTTTATCGTACCCAGCGCCAGGGCGCGCCACGACCTGGCCGTCGCATCCGACCTACGAGACTCCCTCTACGCCTACTACAGCTTGCGCAACCGCTTCCTCTACGCCCGCCGGCATGCCCTTCGGCCGACCTGGAGCCTCGTACGGTGGACCGCCCGAGGAATCGCTTCGAGCCTCGTGTCACTCGGTCGCGGCAGGGTCACGCGAGCCCGCTGCCTGGCACGAGCGGTCTTCGACGGGGCGAGGGGCCGCTTTGGTAAGGCCACTATCAGGGTGGCGCCGTGACCGCGGTCGACATCGTGGTGCCGGTGTGGAATTCACGCCACTGGATCGACGACTGTCTGGCTGCTCTGCGACTGCAGACCTTGATTCCGCGAACGATCATCGTGGTCGATGACGGGTCTTCCGACGGCATTTTGGAATGGCTGCGTGACAACGCACCCGAGGTCCAGGTTGAGCGACTGGCCGCGCATCGAGGTTTCGCTGCCGCAGCCAACCGCGGCATCCGGGCGGCGACCGCCCCGTTGGTGGCACTGCTCAACGTCGACACCCAAGCAGACCCGGAGTGGCTGAGCTGCCTCGCGACAGCGCTCGAAGACGCCTCGCCGCAGGTCGGCATGGCAGCATCGAAGATGCTCCGGCTCGAGGCTCCCGAATCGATCGACAATGCCGGCGACCACTTCACCCACTACGGTTCGGCACTCAAACTGGGCCATGGCGACCCCTCCAGCCGCTGGACTGAGCAGCGGGCGATCCTCTCGGCAAGTGCCGGAGCGGCGCTCTACCGGCGATCAATGTTGGACGAGATCGGCCTCTTCGACGAGTCGTTCGAAAGCTACCTCGAGGACGTCGAGCTCGGACTGCGAGCGCAGCTGGCGGGTTATGGCGCCATCTTCGTGCCGACGGCGCAGGTGCTTCATCAAGGCGGCGGCTCGGGCCTGCCTCGTGGACGGTACGTGCGGCTGATCACCGCCAACCGTGTGGCTACGGTGCTGCACACGTTCTCTGCCGGGCAGCTTTGGCGCCATGCCTTGCGCCTGCTCTGGGGGCAGTGGTATTTCCTTGTCGCATCCCGTCGTCCCTGGCAGAGCCTGCTCGGCTACATCGACCTCATCGGCCGGCTGCCCAGGGTCCTCAACCGCCGCCGCGAGATCCAGAGTCGCCGCAGGATCGACGCCGCCCAGTTTGAGCTCCAACTCGGGCGCGAACTCGGTGAGCCTCCTCTCTCGCACCTCCTTCGCAGATGGTGGACGGGACCGTGAGGATCGCTTTTCATCTAGCTACGCCTCCCGCGCCCCGACCTGAGCTCGACGCCTCGATGCAGGAGATCGAGAGCCTGCGGACGGCGTTTGGCGGCTCGGTTTCGACCCTCTATCCCGGCAAGGTCTATCGACCTTGGATCCCGCGCCGGCGGCTCCGAAAACGCCAGGTCCAGGAGTGGCTCGAATTGGATCGCAAGGTCGACCTTCATCACGTGGTCACCGACCGCCCACTTGGCTACAGCATCCTGAAGCAACTGTCACGACCGGTTGTATCCCGCCTTCTCACTCCGAGCTACGACATCGCCACACTCTCCTACCTCGCTTCGTTTGGCCCTATCGTAGTTTCGGCGCCAGCCGAGGTCGGCCGCCTGAAGAGCGACTACGACCTGCAAGCCGAATCGATCCCTCCAGGTATCGACACCGACCTGCTCGGTCGAGTTCCCAAACCGCCCGAGGGTCCATTTACACTCCTATTCGCCTCCGCCCCGTGGACGCGACGGCAGTTCGCCAGCAAGGGCTTGGATGCCCTGTGCCTGGCCCTCTCCGAACGCCCCGAGCTACGACTGATTCTGCTCGGCCGGGGAGTCCTTACGACTCAGATCGAGCGCCGGTTGGGAGCCTCAGGACTCGCCGAACGAACGGAGTTCATCAAGACGACCGTAGTCCCGCACGAGGTCCTGGCACGGGTGCACGCCACGGTACTAGCACCCTCGTCTCCTCGGGTAGTCAAGGCTTACCCACACTCGCTCCTAGAGGCTCTCGCCGCCGGTCGCCCGGTGCTGACCAGCCCATGCCTCGCGGTTGCAGATCTTGTGCGGGACCATGGTTGCGGCCTGGTCACGGATTCCGCGGCAGGCGCTCTCGGGCGCGGCCTAGATCGCCTTGTCGCCGACTATCCCGTCTATCAGGACGCCACGGAGCGACTCGACATGAGTCGTTTCTCGATCGATCGCTGCATCGCCGACTACAGCGAGCTATACCAGCGCACACTCGAGCAGCACGCCCGCAGCTAGGGACCCTCCCGAGTGGCCAACGCCGCTTGCAGCCCGGCCGTGAAGGTCTTGCGAGAAAAATACTGCTCGACATGGGCACGACCTTCGATTGAGATGCGGTGCCACAGGTCGCGATCCGAGTTCAGGCGCGTAATGCCCTCGGAAAAGCGACTGGCGGTTTCCGCCAGGACGACATGGATGTCGGGCATCAGCCCCATGCCTTCGGCCGCGGTAGGGGTCGCTACGCAAGGGAGCCCGTGAGCCAGGCTCTGATGCACCTTGCTTTTGAGCCCGGCCCCGTACCGTAGCGGGGCGATCGCTAGCTTTGACCGCTCGAAGAGCGGGGCTAGATCGGCCACATAGCCGTGGACCTGAACGCCCGCCGTGGCCCGCCTGACGAGTTCCTGAGGTGGGTCCTCACCTGCAATATGAAGCTGGAAGCCGGGCACGATCAGTTTCACCCGCGGCCAGACCTCGTCCAGGAACCAGAGCATCCCGTCCAGATTCGGCCCGTGGTGAAAGCCGCCGACAAAGAGCGCTCCCGACCGCCGCTCGAACCCGACCGCGGGCACGACGGTCGGATAGCAGGTTGGAACCAGTGAAATGTTGGCGGTCGGGTCCTGTCTCTGCAGATAGTCCCGCTCTGTCGGCGAGGTCACAAGTGTCGCGTCCGCCTGCTTGACCACCGCGAGTTCTCGACGTTCTGTTTTCAGGGCGCTCTTGAAGGCCTTGTCGTTGCCTGCCAACTTCGCCTCGCGGGCCTCGCGTATCGACCTCAGGTCGACCGAGTCGAAGATCACGGTGGCCTGCGGGCACTGAGTCCTCAGCATTGGCAGCAGTCGACGTGCGACCCCGAGCCGGCACAAGACCACGTAGTCGAAGGCAGCACCGTGCATTCCCAAATAGGCCTTTAGAGACTGAATGAACGGCCGCCGCAGAACCTCGACGCCCTGGGCTTCGAGCTGCTGGCGCTCGCCTTGCCGGTCCGCCAGGTCGTAGGCGGCGAACGTAACGTGGCAGCCCATCTCCCTGAACTCGGCCAGCAGCTGTGCCAGCCGTTGCGAACCGCCGTCTCGAGTTGGCGTTGGGATGTGCCGATCAACGACCAGGCAGCTGCGTGTCAAGCGGTGACGACGGGCCTGCTCCACCCCCAAACTCCTCACGGGCTGCGAGACCAGGCTGCGCATCCACTTGTCGCCAAAGAGTCTCTGGTTGCGACCCTGGTACTGCTTGACTCCGACCTTCAGATCGGTGCCCGCCGTTCCGCCCTCGAGGTGGAAAACACGCGCTTGAGGCTCATAGTCGACGGCCAGCCCACGCTGCCATACCGCAAAGGCCAGGTCGACGTCCTCGTAGTAGGCCGGCGCGAAAACGTCGTCGAACCCACCGAGTTCCTCAAACAGGGTCCGCCGAATCATCAAGCACGCGCCCGAACAGTAGTCGGCCCGGCGCGAGAAACTCACGGCCGGCTCATCGGGATGAAGGCCGCGGCCGTAGTTCGTCGCTGAGCCATCGCGCCAGATGATGCCGCCCGCCTCCTGGACGCGCCCATCGGGCGAAATCAACTGGCCGCCGACGAGGCCCACGCCGGGCTGTTTGAGCCGGCTGTAGAGCGCGTCGAGCCAGCCCGGGAGAACAGCCGTATCGTTGTTGAGAAACACCAAGTTGGGCGCCCGAGCTGCCTCGGCGCCTTTGTTCGACGCCCCGACAAAACCCTCGCGAGTGCTCAACCTCACCACCCGCAAACCAGCGACTGATTGCAAGACCTCACTCAGCGAGGGCTCTGAGCCGTCGTCGACCAGGATGACCTCGTAGGGCAGCGACGTCTCCGCAAGGGCTATCGCATGGAGACAGCGCAAGGTCATGGGCAGTTCGCCGAAGGCAGGGATGACGATCGAGACCCAAGGCTCCGCTTGGCGCGCAAAGTGGGGGAACCCGCCCTGCGACTCGAGTTCGGGAAGCACCGTGGCCATAGACAGATCAGCGCCCGCTGTCGGCGCTCGCCGACGCAGCGCCGCAATCTGTTGGCGAAGTAGGTTCGCGAGGCCCATCGAGACTGCAGACTGTAGTCAGGAAGTTGGCGGTGTGCAACGATTCGACTACCATCCCGCTAGCTAGTGGGACAGGGACAGAGACAGGCTGGGTCGGGGCAGGACGTCCTCGGCCCTACAGGCGGAACCTAGGAGGCCAGGCGAAGACACATGGGCGACTGTCTCATCGTTGTCGGAATGCACCGAAGCGGAACGTCCGCCCTGGCCGGGGCTATCCATCGGCTAGGCGCGGTTGTTGGTTCCGATGTCGTCGAGGCTCAGCACGACAACGTCCGGGGCTATTACGAGCACCGAGGGATCCTGGAGCTCCACGAATGTCTGTTGGCAGCCTGTGGAAGCGCTTGGGACGACATCTCGCCCAGGGCTTGGCAGCCTGACTGCGCAGAACCCGCGGTCAAGGACTTCCAGCGAGACCTGGAGGCGCTGCTCGGCTCTGAGTTCGCGGACGCACCCCTATGGGTAGTCAAGGATCCGCGACTGTGCCATCTCTTCCCACTTTGGCTCCCAGTCCTGGCCCGGCTCGACGTTGAACCTCGAGTCCTCTTCGCCCACCGGCCCGCTGCCGAGGTCGCGGCCTCTCTGGCTCGGCGCAACGGGTTCTCGCCAGCCAAGTCGAATCTGCTGTGGGCCGACCACGTGCTGGCAGCGGAACGAGCGACTCGGGGCTCTCGACGGAGCGTGATCGACTTCGACGACCTTCTCCGAGAGCCGGGCAAGGTGCTGGAACGGGCCGCTCGGCAATTGAGAGTCGACTGGCCCCACGATCACGAGGACTCTGCCGATGCACTCGCCAGTTTTCTGGACCCGAGCCTGCGCCGCCGGCCCCCTAATTCCGAAGGCTCATCGCAGGGGGTCGTGCCGGCCCTCGAGGCAGCGCTTGCCGCAGCCGGGGAGAATCCGCTCGACGAAGCGACCTTCGACGCAATAGCCGCGGACCGTCAGGATCTTGGTACACCGATAGAGCTCGTGGTCGAGCACCTGCATCAATTCTCTCGACGAGAGACCGCCACCACAAGCTGGAAGAGCGAGCAGTCGCTCAGCGCCGAGCTCGCCGCGGCTTCCACTCGGCTTGGCGCTGGCTTTGCCAGCGTCGAGCGCTCTCTGTCGGAGCTGGAGGAGTCGAATTCCGAGCTCGCGGGAGAACTCGCAGCGCAATCCGACCTCGCCGAAGCGCGCCGCAGAGAAGCCGACCGCGCGCTTGCCCACTTGACCGAGGCCTCGACGAACAACGAAACGGCGATCCGCTACCAACTCGAAACCGCTGCGCGTCACCAGGAGGGGGAGCTGGCTGACCTCCGTTCGCGGCTCGACCGGCTGCAGTACGAAGTAGAGGTCGAGGCCCGACTCGAGGCTCTGAGGGTGGACCTGGACTACCTCGCCGGGCGCGTGCTGGAACTCGCCGAGGCGCATCGTGAACTAGCCGCCAAGCGACGTTGGTGGCGCCGAGCCCTCAGCCGCCTCGGATTCCGACGCCCAGCCGCGGACGCCTGATGTTCAGCCGCGCAGCAGGTGCTTGAGCAATGCGCGCAAGCGACGTTTGATGCCTCGCGGCTTGGGCAAAGGATCCACCGGGATCGGAACCGCCGCCACCTCTTCAAAATCGAAGGGCGAACGGGCTAGCCCGTCCCGGTAGTCCGGGGCGTGGCTCGGCGCTGCAGCCCAAACCCGAAGCTCCTGGGTAGCCGCTGCCAGAGAGAAGTCGCGCAGACAGGCACTGCGCGCTCGCTGTGCCATCCTCTCGATCTCGGTCCGGTGCCGCGCCGCCCAGACCAGGCGCTCCGCCAGCGCGTTCGAATCGCCCACCGCGAAAGTCAATCCGAGGTCCCCACTAGCCAGGTAATCACCAATCTCGCCGACGCGGTTGTAAACCGCCGGGAGGCCGTCGGCCATCCATTGCACGATGCGGTTCTTGGAGCCCAACATCCCCTCGTACATCGGACGGTCCGCTAGCACGCCGAGATCGGCGGCGGCCACGTAGGTCGGCACCTCTTCACTCTTCAGCCAACCAGCCAGGTGATAGCGCTCTTCGTTCGGTGAGGCGGCGATGAACTCCTGGAACTTGTCGTAGGTTGATTCGTCATGGCCTGAGATGGCCCCGCCGGTTGACAGGAAGTGGATCGCGGGCTCCTCCGCCATCGCTTTCTCGAGGCCGACGAAGAGCGTGTCGATGTCGCTCCAGACGTTGTAGCCACCGCTCCAAAGAACGACGAAAGCGTCGTCCGGCACGATCTTCCCGCGCACCGTGCCCTCGGTTGGTTGGGGCCTCGAACCTGCGTCGTCGTCCAGACCGCAGGGGATCACTGCGGTGAACTCGTAGCCACAAGTCTCCGCCGTCAGGCGGCCAATCGCTCCGAGCTCACCGATCGCCGCATAGCGCTGAGGGCCGGAAACAGCCGAGATCCGGTCCGCGCGACTGAGTACCGGTAGGACCATCCTCCACCAGCGCGGTATCGGCCAGTTCTCTTTCTCGAGCGCCGCCTTGGCTTGGGCCTCGGCCATGACGTGCCCGAACTGGTCGGCCCAGAAGGGCACTTCGGTCTCGCTTTGGGCAATCGCCAACGAGCCGTAGACCGTGGCGCCTACGGCGGCGGTCGGCCGCCAAGTTTCTATCTCGTGGCGAATAACGGCCGGATCCAGGAATGCCTCGCCGTCGATTCGGCGGATACTGATGCCATCAACCTCGCTCTCGACCACGAGCTCACCCGCCTCGTAAACGCCGGGAATGACCATGGCCACTACCCTGATGTCGTGACCGTCGAGCGCCATTCCCTTGGCCAGCTGCCAAGTCCGGATACCAGGGCCGTAGTTCTGCGACGTGTTCTCGAACGGCAACGGGCACAGGCCGCAGACGAGAATTCGCTGTTTCTGCAAGGGTTTCAACGGCCTCCTCCTACCGATCCCCGTCCGAAAGAACTGGCAGTGTAACCTCGATCGCTCCCGGCCGCGATTCGGAACGTAGCTTTTCTGTACCCCTCCTGGCAGAATCGCCGACCGACATGGACCTCATTCCGCGATATCCCGCGATGGAGAACTCTTCGATGGCTTCGATCACCCGACACCCCGCCTGGCTCGCTGCCGGTGCCCTGCTCCTCCTACTCACCACCGAGGCCTGCCTTTCAACGTCTTCGTCGATCCCTCCCGTTACGGAGGCTACGACCCCGGAGCCGGCGGAGGCTCCGGTGGAGGCTCCGGCCGAGGAGCCTGAGCACATTCCCAACACCCTGCGCTGGACCACTGCCAGCGAGGTCGATAATTTTGGTTTCGACGTCTACCGCAGTGAGTTGGAGGAGGGACCGTTCACTCGGCTGACCGAGCAACCGATCTCAGGCGCCGGGACCACCGACCTGACAACCAAGTACTCTTGGGAAGACACGACGAACGATCCCTACAAGGTGTACTTCTACTACGTTGAGAGCATCTCGCTCCAGGGCGTCCGCGAACACTTCACGCCCGTCATCAGGGCGAAGGCCAAGCTGCCTCGCGACGAGGAGTAAGCCGCCGGCTTCGAACGGGCCTCAATCGGTTGCTAGCCCGAGAATGCCAACCAGATCAGAGCGCCCGCCAGCGCCGTGGCAGTCGCCATAGGCACACGGGCCCTCAGCGACTGCAAGCCCTCGAAGCCTCGGGCCCGCCACCAGGAGGCCGCGTAGACTGTGAAGAAAAAGAGACCGGGGAGCATCTGGAGCCGGTAGCGGCTCTTTACGTGCAGCACGAGAAACAGGGCACATTGGACCAGCAGGAAGCCCAGTACCCAGGCGCCTAGCGGCTTTCGCCGGTAGGGGAAGACGCCAATCCCCCAACCCGCAGCCGCCAACACGGCACCCCAGAGACCGTAGGAGAGCCAGCGCACGGCATGGCCGGCCACCGAGTCTCCTGCTCGGTAGCCGTCGCCGCGCTGCCAAACCGCTCCGCCCACCAGTTGATGGGTCAGGAACGAATCGCGGCCGAACAAGCGGTGGTACTGGCGGCCCATCTGACGTCTTACGACCCCCCACCATCCTCTGTCGGCAACCAGGTCCCGGATCTTCTCTCGAGCTATTTGCGATCGGGCTGCCGCACTCGGAGCCGCCTGCCGATAGCGCGAGTACTCCTCGACCACCACCGAATCGACAAACTCTCGGCGCGACACCTCATTGAGTCCGATCCACATGTTGAACCAGCCGCTATCCGCCAGCATCGGCCGCCCGAAGTCACGCTGCTGGGCCATCACGGTAGGCAAGACGCCTAGACCGACGGTCGCAGTCAGGACCGCGATCGCAACCAGCCGACGCGGGCGGGGCCAAACGAACCACAGGCCGACCGCGAGCATCGGCAGGAAGGGCAACAACAACACTTTGGTCTGAAGGCACAGGGCGAGAAGAGCTCCGCCCGACACGACCGCCCAAGGCTTGGGACCGCAGCGAATCAAGAGCATGACGGCACCCAGCATGAGGGCAAGATGAAGTACCTCAGGCCAAAGATAGTGAGAAAAGGCCACGAGCGGCGGGAAGGCGACCGTCAGCACGACCGCTGTATCGGCTGCCCAACGATCTTTTAGAGCAAACTCGACGAACTCGCCTAGAAGCCAGGCTACGAGGACCAGCAAGCAGGTTTGCACCAGCTGCACCAGCCAGACAGAACCATCAGCGGCCGCGACCAAGGGAGCGAGAAACCAGGCGTAGGCAGGTGGCCAGAACGACTCCAAGCCGGACGCCCCATGCTCCCTCACGGCCTCTGCCGCGCGCAGGTACATCCCTTCGTCGCCTAGCCCGGGCCGCTGCTCCGGTTGGTAGGAGAGCCAGAGCAAGGTCGCGTGAACGGCTGCCGGGACCATCCACCATAACCGCAGTCGACCGAACCGGTTCACGCGGCCCCAACTCGCGGATGTTGCAGCGGCTGGCGTCTGAGAATCACCGCGCGATCGTACTATCCCCGCTTGCCCCTCGGGCAGGGTCTCTCAGATAGGCAGCGAGCGATGCTACTATCCGCCTTGCGACGCACCTGGACCGCCGTCCAGGCTCGCGCGCTCTCACCCTTGCCGCCAGGACACCAACCACAAGGTATCGGTCGCTCGACCTCAACACCATGCACCTGAAGTTCCTTCTTGCCGTCGGCACGCTCTCTCTGGCCCTCGGTTCTGTGGCCGAGGCCCAGAACCCCACGGCCTTCTGGATCTCGGTTATCGACAACGGCGTCTACCGCGTCGCCTACGAAGATCTGACACCTGCCGCCTCGCCGGGCCAAGTCGACAGTTCCCTGTTGGCTCTGACGCACCTCGGAGAGCCGGTTCCAATCTGGCTGGAAGATGGCGGTGACGGGACCTTCGGGCCCGGGGACTCGTTCGACTTCGTGGGCTCCCATCTTACGGGCGACACCTCGTTCTACAGCGAGCACTCGCGCCACAACACGTACCGATTGACGCTCGACGGCAGCCCCGGAAGACGCGTAACAAAGTCGAGTTCGGGACAGCGGACGGATACGGATATCGAGACTGCCACCCTGATCAAGCGCAATCATCTCGAAAGCGACGAGGTCATGGTCCGCTTCTCCCAGCGGCCAACCGACCCCGACACCGAAGTCTGGTTCTGGCAAAGAATGAGCTTTCTCGACCCGGCCCCCTTCGAGCTACCTCTCGACACCTCCGGTCTGGCGCCCGGCACATCGCGCCTTCGAGTTCAGATGCGCGGATGGTCGAGCCATCGCCTGGCGGTTGAGGCCGAGCAACGGCAGCACCAGGCGCAGGTGGCGATCAACGGCATTCAAGTAGCCACCGGCGACTGGGACGCTCAGGACTTCATTACAATCGAGGGAGAGGTCCCACCGGCAACTCTCGCCGGATCCGAGCAACCCGGGGCCCAGGCCATGCTGACCGTGGCCGTCCCCAGCCGACACGTCGACCCCCCAGCGAGCGCAAGCGCACCAGACGCCGAAGTCCCGACGCCGGCGGAGCCCGAGCCGATGATCGACCTCAGCCTGCTGAATTGGATCGAACTCGACTATCCGCACAGTGGTGTACTCAGCGAGGCCCAGACTCGCCTCACCGTCTCCGGTGCCGGGCTCAGGAAGGCCCGCTTGAGCGCTCCTTCGGCCGCGACCCTCGTGGTCTACGACGATCGAGGCCAGCGCTGGGCAGCCGCAGAAGGTGAGAGTGCAGACGCGCTGACTCTCGAAGCCATCGTCAACGAGGGCGAGAGGGTTCTCTTTGCAGTTCGCGACGACGCGTTTCTCCAGCCCGACGGCGTGGCGGTGGACCGACCCAGCAACTGGCGGGCGACGAGCCATCGCATCGACTACCTGATGATCGCCCACCCCTCCTTGCTTGAGGGCACCGAGAGACTTGCCGCTTTCCATCGGTCGCGCGGGCTCGAGGTGGCGGTCATCGATGTCCAGGACGTCTACGACGAGTTCAACCACGGCATCGTCCATCCGCGGGCCATCCGCGACCTGATCGCCAACGCCTATGAGAATTGGGCGCCGCCCAAGCCCCGGTTCGTGCTCCTGGTAGGTGATGCGAGTTGGGACGTCGATCGCGATGAGCGTGATGACTCCGACTACGCCGACTGGTCCTATCAGGCGCGCGAAGGGACCCGGGAGGGGTTCTTGAAGAACGGCAGCACACCCTACGCGACCGGGCCCGACGACCGTGGTCTCATCCCCACGGGCTCGTACAAGAGCGCTCAGGGCCATGCGGCGAGCGACAACTACTTCGTCGCTCTCGACGCGGAGGACTTCAAGCCCTATCTGGCCATTGGCCGATTCCCTGTCGTCGAACCCGCTGAACTCGATGCGATCGTCGACAAGACAGTCCGCTACGTCGAGGAGTCCGGCGTCGGGCCCTGGCGACGGAAACTGCTCTGGATCAGCAACGAGGCCGAGTACATCCAGCGCACGACGGACAAGCTGGCTTCCGAGCAGCAGAAACAGGGGTTCACTGCCGGCAAGGTCTACCCGCTGAAGTCGGAGAAGTCCAATGAGCAGCACCAGGAGCGACTGCTCGACGCCTTCGCCGAGGGCCAGCTGGTCGTCCATTTTCACGGCCATGGGGGGCGTTACATCTGGCGCACCGGTCCGACGGACTACAAGAAGAACCGTGACCTCTTCAACCTCGACCACCTCGACATGCTCGAGCCGTCATCGCGGCTGCCCGTAGTGCTCAGTATGACTTGCTTTTCGGCCCCATTCGATCACCCGTTGGCCGATTCGATCGGCGAGAAGTTCCTCCGCCTGCCGGACCGCGGCGCAATCGTCGTCTTGGCGGCGTCATGGCGCAATAGCCCGGCTACCGTGTTCAGCCGTTCTCTGCTCGAGGAGCTGACCAAGCCGCAGTCGATTGGTGAAGCCATTCTCACGGCCAAGCAGTCGGTGCCACGGCGCGACATGGTCGAGACCTACAACCTCCTGGGCGACCCGGCGGTCAGGGTCGCCGCACCTCAGAGCCGGCTAGAACTAGAAGTTGTCGCCGACGCCGACGAGCTCCGTCTGCGGGCCCAACTGCCTGGGGTCGACAGCGGTTTCACCGGCACTGCCCTGATCGAATGGCTCGATGCCGAAGGAGTGGTGCTGGCGACCGATCAGCTGGAGGTAAGCGGCGGGTCGGTCGAGACTTCCCGTACGGCCGCCCCCGAATTCCGTTCGGTGAGTGTCTACATGTGGGACGTCGAACGTGGCCTCGACGGACTCGGCTACTACGACTGGACTCCTGGCGTTGCACCACCCAGGACCGACGCGGCCGAAGCCGTAGCCGGCCCTGCCTCACACTGAGGCCTTGCGCCCAAGGCCTCAACTTGGTCGAGGCTAGCTAGGCCCTCAGTCCAGGAGAGCGTCCTTCGGGAGTTCAGGCAAGCTGATGCTGGGCACCGAGCCATGAGGTTCGAGGCGTTCGGTCCAGCGCGCATCGCGGCCCCGTCGCCGGCGCGAGGCCAAGGCCGCGGGCCAGCGTCTGGCCGCCCCCAACCAGGAGCGCACCTGCAACGCGAGATCAGCTCGAGCGCCCGCCCTCAGCCGTCTTACGGCAAGTCCCAACTCGGCCCGTGCGGTGCGAGCGCCGGCGGCGAATAGCAGCGGCCAGGGCCAGTGAATGAGCATCAACAGAAAGCGGTTGCGCCAGGAGAGTTTGATCTTCATGTCCGAGCCCCTGGCGGCTGTCGCCGAGATCGCGTGATGGATGACCGCGTCGGTCACGACGACAACCTCCCAACCCTGCGCCCACGCTCTCAAGCAAAGGTCGATGTCTTCGAAGTAGAAAGCGTAGAGGTCCTCCCACTCCCCGAGGTCCAAGAAGGCCTGCGAGCGCACCATCAGAGCGGCACCGGTAACCGCAATCACCGGCCGGCGCGCCGGCAACGGTTCAAACTCACGCAAGGGTCGACCGATCCCTTGGTCCCAGGCCTGCCCGGTGCGGGTCAGGTTGAGGCCCAGCGAGTTGACGACATCCTCGGCACCCCAGATCATCAAGCGTGGACCCACGATCGCGCACTCGGGATCCTCTGCCAGGCCTGCCGCCAGCCGGACCAGGGCCTGGGGCTCGACCAAGGTGTCGTTGTTGATGAAGAGAAGGTAGTCGCTGGCTGGAAGGTTCTCGTGGGCCCAGGCCGCCCCCAGGTTGTTGGCCGCCGAGAACCCCAGCGAGCGCCGCGACATCACAACATGGATATCGGGGTTGGCGTTCGCCACCTCCGGCAGGGCCTCCTCACAGGCGTTGGCGACCACGACGATCGACAGCTCCACGCCGGTGCTCGTGAGGAGCGCGTCCAAGCAACGGCCGAGCAGGCGCCGACCACGGTGATGAACGATCACCGCGCAGACCCTTGCTCCCGAGTCCTCGATCACAACGTGAAACCGGTCTTGACCATCGTCGTGTCCGTCCACCAGCCAGGCCGTGGAATGAGGCTCGCCGGCCGCTCACCGGCCTCGAGGGGTAATCCGTAGCTTACCTCGACGACCTCGATCTGGAGGGGCCAGCGGTCGCCCATTTCGATCTCCAGTAGGAACCCATCAGGCGCGTCACCATGCAGGGAGAGACGCAGTTCGCCGTTCTCGTCGAGTTCACCCGGGTGGCCGTCGATCGAGACCGCAGCCAGAGCCACTTCGGCGTAGATCCAGAGGCGCAAGTTGGCGGCCCCACTCGAGTTGAACCGAATAGCGACGCTGCGGCCTCCAGCAGGTCGCTCGTCTCGCTCCCTGACAACCGTCAGGGTGGTCGCCGGGCTCGGCAGCGACGCCGGGTTGCTCAGGACTTCCCGCTGCCGACGATCAAGCGCCTTCGGCAGCGGCCGGTAGGACGGCTCCAAGCCCAAAGCCCGTGACGTCCAGTCGTCGACCTGTGCGTCGAGGCTGTGCCAGGTAGCCTCTCCGCTCTCTCGGTCGTAGAGGACGAAGAGGCTGTCAACGAGCGGCTGATCCACGCTGGGGGTTGCCCCGTGCGTAGCCCAGCCGAGAAAGCCGAGCCCCAGGGCCAGGAGCAACGTTGCACCCCTTTGACGCAGGCGACCGCCGAGCCAGGCCACTACCGGGGTCGCCAATGTGATGGCGAGCAACGAAGCGAGGGACAGGATGACCGCCGCTCGCACCGTCAGTGCCAGGTAACTCAATTGGAGAGCGGGAGCCCAGAGAAGCACGCTCGGCAAGAGCCCGATCACTACGACCCACCAAGGATTCTCGGTGCGGTAAGCAACCGCCAGACCCAAGGCCCCGAAGAGCGCCGGCCCGACGAAGAGATGACTTGCGCCAGGCATCAACAGGGCGCTCGCCACCCCGAGACCTCCCCACAGCAGGCCGAGTGAGGCCAGCAGTTCCCAGGGGCCACCGCGCCAGAGGTTCAGACAGAAGATCCAGCCCGAGAACGCCACCATGACCAGCCCCAGAGAAGCCAGGCCTTCGGCGTACGGAATGTTGTAAGGAGTGGGGCCCGACCGGCCGAGCAAACCCCAGGCGGCCCAGGTCAGAGCCATCGCCGCGCCAACGCCGACCAGGACCAGCCCCCAGCCCAGAATCAAACGCTTGAGGGCCAGGTCGCGACGCGAGCGCATGAAGAAGGTCACCGCCAAGGCCAGAGCCAGCGCAGCCAATGCGACTCCCTGGGCGGTCGCAGCGCTGAAGACCCAGAGGGGCCTGAGCCCCCAAGGGTTGAAATAGACGCCCTCGGCCTTGGCCGGAAGGTCGAGCTCGGCCCCGCCGTAGTAGCGCGTCATGGCCAGCGCGTTGCTCCCCATGTGCTGGAGGGTGGATCGATCGAGTCGGGCCGCCGTATCGAGATGGGAATGGTAGGCCGACAGGCCGCCGATAAAAGCGAAGTTCAAGCCGTGGCCGTCGGCGCGACGGATCACCGAAAAATCAGTGTCGTTGGGCATGCGCCGGTAGACCTCGTACGACATCGAGCTGGCCACTGGCCAGGGGGCGTGATGGGCTAAATCGCGAGCGCCCTGAAGTCCGCCGCTGGCGGTCTCGAACATGAGAGTCGCACCCCTCTGTCCCCGTGCCTCGAAGTTCAGGGTGCGATCGACGCCCTCGAACCAGGGGTGGAGTTGCACGAAAGCCTCGGCGCCGACCAACCCCAGTTCCTCGCCATCGGTAACAGCTACGACAATCTCGTTGGCAAGCGGGCCCTCGAGTCTGAGCGCACGTAAGGTCTCGAGCAGCGTTGCTACGCCCGCCGCGTCGTCTCCAGCGCCAAAGGTTTGGGGCTGCGAGTCATAGTGGGCCATCAACAAGAGAGTGCCGGCTCCTCCTGAGCCCGGCCAACGGGCAAGCACATTGCGTACCCTGACTGCCAGTTTGCCGCCGGCGCCCGCTCCGACGAAAGTCTCCTGCTGGAACTCAGTCTCCAGGCCAAGTGCCGTGAGCTGGTCGAAGACATAGTCCGCTGCCTCTGCGTGAGCAGCGCTACCCACCGGCCGCGGCTTGCGCGCCAGGGCCACCACGTGGTCCATCGCGCGCTCAGCCGAAAAGCTGCTCGCCGTCGTCGATCGGGAAAGCGGCTCGGGAGGCCGGCCGGCGCGCAACGCCAGGAACGCGACCCCCCCCGTCAGGATCACCGATGCCACGGTATAGCCCAGCCGTGAGAGCGTGCTACCGCTGCCTTGCTGGCTCATGAATCGGCAACCTATCGCAAAGCGATAGGGCCTGCTCACCGGGCGGCGGCACCTGGCAATCCAGGCCAGGCCCGGTCGCATGCTAAAATATCGCCGCGTTCAGCCAGACGTTCAGCCAAGAGCACAACCCACCATGAGATTGCGCACCCTCGCCACTTCGCTGTTGCTCGCCACCTTGACGGTCGCCGGCACACACGCGACCTCCTACGTCCCGATCGCGGACAGCGACCTTTACCAGCAGGCAGCAGCTATTGCCCAGGTGAGTGTACTGTCGGTCGGCTCGGCCCCGGCGCGCGGAGTACCGGCCATCGATTACATAGTCGTCGTCGAGAGGTTGCTCAAAGGCCAGATCGCCGGCAGCACGGTGGTGGTAAGGGTGGCGGGCGGCGTAGGGCCGGACGGGTGGGGTCTCGAGGTCGTAGGCGCGCCCAAGTTCGCTCACGGAGACCGCGCCATTCTCTTCCTGGTACCGCAGGACGACGGGACCTACGGCATCCTTCACATGATGCTTGGCGCCTTCCACGAGTTTGAATCGGGTCGCCATCACTTGGCCCTGCGCGATCTCTACGAGGCTCGAGACATCACCCCCAGCGGTGCGCTCGGAGCACCCACGGGACCCCGCGATTTCGAGAGTTTCGCCGACTGGATCGAAGCTGGGGCGACTGGGCCCGAGACCTACCGAGTGAACGTGCCGACCGGCAAGCTCGAACGCTGGCGCGATGCCTTTGCTCTCTTACGCCAACAACGGCGGCGGCTCCGCTGGTTCGACAACGAAGTCGAGTGGTTGCTCGACCGCCGCGCACCAGCCGGCTCGCGACGTCTGCTCAAGGACGCCTTACGAGCCTGGAATCCTCTCCTCGACCTGCGGCTAGCCTACGGCGGCCGTTCGGAGGCCGAAGGGCGGCTTTCGAGATTCGATGGGCTGAACGTGGTGGAGTTCGGCGATCGGGACCGCACGATCCCCGGGAGCTTCAGCTGCCACGAGGGCGGTGTGGTGGCGCTAGGTGGCCCGTGGTTCGACCCTGAGGTCACCAGCAAGAGCAGTCCCGGAGCCGGCGGCTCAGTGGCAATTCGCATTCTGGGCGCCGACATCATGCTCAACGACGGAGCCGAGTGCCTCCTCGACGGCTTCGAGCCGCTCTCCCACGAGGTCATGATGCATGAGCTGGGCCACACTCTCGGTCTGGAGTTCGCCTGTGGCGACGCCGCCAGTGGCGCCTGCGACGCGCAGAGCCACGAGTCGATCATGCGGGCACTGCTCCACACCGACGGTAAGGCCCGGCAACCGACCGAGCGCGAACGCCTTCAGAACGTCGACTGACTGTCGTGCATACGCTCGGCTCGCACCCTGGCGTCACCGGGGCTCTCCTGCTGTTGTTGTCACTCGTGGGGAGCGTCTCGCATTCATCGCCGACCGGCAGGCTCCCGGTCGAGGAGTTCGAACTGGCCAACGGCATGCGGTTCCTGCTCCTGGAGCGGCCTGCAATGCCGACCATCGAAGCCGGCTGGGTAGTTGGCAGCGGGGCCGCCGACGACCCGGAGGGCTCGACCGGCATCAGCCATTTCATTGAACACATGATGTTCAAGGGCACTCGGTCTGTTGGCTCGCATGAGATCGACCGCGAGCTAACGACTCTCGACCGACTCGCCAAGATCGAAGAGGCCCTGGCCGAGCCTTCGCCTTCAGGCCGTAAGGCGGCTCGCCGGCGTTCTGAGCTCGAGTCCGAGCAGGCTGAACTCGAGCAGCAAGCTCGCAACCTCAGCCAACTCGGCGCCTTCTCGCTCGAGTACTCGAGACTCGGCGCTACTCGTCTCAACGCCAATACCGCCGAGGACCTGACGCTCTACTACGTCACCCTGCCGGCCGAGGTCGTCGAGCTGTGGTTCTGGCTCGAGTCGGACCGGCTGCTCCAGCCGGTCTTTCGCGAGTTCAAGAAGGAGCAACAGGTTGTCGCCGAGGAGCGTCGTCGACGCGTCGATTCGACTCCGACCGGTGCGGCAGACCTCCAGTTCGACACGAACTTCTGGCGCGGGACTTCCTACTCCAAGTCGCCACTAGGCCGGCCTGCGGACGTGAGCCAGCTACGAAGAGCGGAAGTGGCGGATTTCTTCGCGCAGCAGTACCGGCCGGCCGGGCTAACCGCCGTCCTGGTGGGCAACTTCGACCCGGGACGAATCAAGCGACTGGCCCAAACCTACTTCGGTCGTCTCGGAAGCCAGGCCAGCTCTGCAGCCTCCGTTGGCCAAGCGGCGCCGACGAACTGGGAGCCGGAGCGCTCGCGGCAGGAGGCCCTCGATCTGACCTGCGAGTGCCCCCCTCAGGTGAAGATACGCTACCCCACGGTCCCTTTCAGCCATCCCGACCAACACGCACTCCAGTTGGCGGCGGGATTGCTCAACGGCCGTAGCGGCAGGCTCTACCGCCAACTCGTACTGGGTCAAGAGATCGCCTTCGCCGCCTTCGCCCAGCAGACCCCTCTGCGGTACGCCGGCAGTTTCACCGTCACGATAGAGGCAAAGGGCGGCACATCGGCTGAAGCTCTGCTGAGCGCCTGGGACGAGGAGGTCGCACGGCTGAGCGCCGAGCCGCCGACAGAGGCGGAACTCACCCGTGTGAAGAGAAGACTCGCTACCGAGAGCCTCAACCAGTTGAAGGACCCACATCTCCTGATGCGGCGACTGCTGGTCTATGCGGGACTGGGGGATTGGAGCCAGCTTGCCGACTGGACCGAGCACATCTCCACAGTACGCCCCGAGGCCGTGACCGACGTCGCCGAGCGCTATCTGAACTCGGAGCGCCGTCTCGTTGGCTCCTATCGGCGAGCCAAGGCCGGCGAATGAACAGGCGTCTCGCCTTGGCGGTGATGGCGGTCGCCGCGGCCGGCGTAGGCGTTGCGGGGGAAGGTCAATCAACCGAGGTGCCTACGCCGGCGCTCGGAGGGCACGAAATCCCTCCCCATCCTCGCCAGCTCCAGTTTCAACCCAGTAGCTGGAGCCCGCCCCGCAGCGCGGACAGCCGCTTCGATCTAGCGGGCGGCGTCAACGGTTTCCTGGTCGGCGACGCGACGCTGCCCTTGGTCGATATCGTCGTCGTGGCGCGAGCCGGGGCGGACCGCGAGACCTCCGATCAACGCGGCCTGGCCCAGTTGACCGCCGCCCTCCTGCGCCGGGGTGGAACGCGAGACCTGGAGCCGGCAGCCTTCGACGACCGAGCCGACGAGTTGGGCGTCATCATGCACTCGCAATCGACGCCGCTCTACGGCGCCGCGACGCTGCGCACCACGTCGGAGGCCCTGGAGGAGGGCGTCGAACTCCTGCTCGACATGATCGAGAGACCGCGGTTCGATCCAACTCGCCTCGCTAGCATCAAGCGGAACATGGCGGAAGGCATGACACGCCGCAATCTCGATCCCACGGCGGTATTGGACCGCGAATGGGACTGGCTGCTCTACGGTGAAACGCACTTCTCCACCCAGCCGCTACGTCCGAGCGATCTCGAACGGTCGACATCGGCCGCAGTCACCGAGTTTCACCGTCGGCACTGGCGACCCGAGAATCTCACCTTCGCTGTCTCAGGCGATGTCGACCGCGAGAGACTCGCCCGCCTCGTCAATCCGCGGCTCGAAGCCTGGGCCTCGCGACTGGCCGCGGCCGAACGGTTTAGCTGGCCGCCCGAGCCACCGACCGGCCAGCCGCGAGCCGGCCTGTTCCATGTCGCTGCCGATATCCCACAGGCCAAGGTTGCCCTGGGCCACCGAGCGCCGCCCGACCTGCCTACGGACGAAGAGCGAGTTCGGCTCGAGGTTCTGGCTGAGATTCTGGGCGGACGCGGTGCCATATCGCGTCTCAACGGCCGGCTGCGCTCTGCCGAGGGCTTGGTTTACGGGGTCGAGCTGCGACTCGATCCCGGGGACCTGTGGCCGGCGGACTACCGCGTCGCCTTCGACACGCTCGGCCGCAACACCTGTCTCGCGATGAGCGCTGCTCTGGAGGAGATTGAACGCATCCGCTCGGCACCTCCCCACCCCGAGGAATTGGCAGTCGTTAAACGAGAGCTTCTGGCCCGCCAGTTCCAGGCCTTTGACACCGCTGAAGAGGCCGTTGGCTACCTGGTGCAGGACTGGCTGGTCGGACGCTCGCCGGACTACCGTCGCCGCTACGGCGCGCTACTCGAACAGGTGACGCCCCAAGATGTCCTGGCCACCGCCCGGCTGAACCTGTGGCCCGAGGATCTGACCGTGCTCATCGTCGGGCCGTGGGAGAGCTCTCGGGGAAACCTCGACGCGGCCGGCGTCAGTGAGCTCGAGCGGATCGTGGGGCACCGGGTAGAAGCACTTCCCAAACGCGACCCTTCGACCTTGCAGCCCAGCAACTAGGCGATCCTGCTGCAACTGTTGGCTGAAGAAGCCGGGCCCGCTTGGGCGAGAAGCCCTACTCTGCGGCCAACCGACGAGCCGCCGCTACGACATCCTCGACCGAGGGCAAAAAATCGCTCTCGAGCGGCGGCGAGTAGGGCACTGGGGTGTCCGGGGCCGCGACTCGGCGGATAGGTGCGTCAAGGTCGAAGAAGAGCTCGTCGCTCATGCGCGCCGCCAAATCACCACCGAACCCGCCACGCCGCGTGTCCTCGTGCAGGATCAGGACCCGGCTGGTCTTGCGCACGGAGTCGAACAGAGTCTCCTCGTCCAAAGGCACTAGCGTTCGCAGGTCGATGACCTCGACCGAGATCCCCTCCCCGGCAAGGCGCTCGGCCGCATCGACCGCCGTCCAGACCATGGCCCCATAGGTCACGAGCGTCAGGTCGTCGCCCTCCCGGCGGACCGCCGCGCGGCCTATCGGTACGCGGAACTCCGAACCCACCGGCACTTCTTCGCGCAGATCGGTACGGAAGAAGCCATAGAGCCCCTTCGACTCGAGGAAAATCACCGGCGAGTCGTCATCGATCGCCGCGAGAAGCAAACCCTTGGCGTCGCGCGGCGTCGAGGGAGCGACGATCTTCCAGCCCGGGATCCGCACGAACCACATCTCAGGACACTGGCTGTGGAACGGCCCGCCACCGAGTAGCGGCGCTGCCTGCCCGGTCGCGCCGCCGTACGGCAGCCGCACGACCAGAGGCACCTTCTGGCCAAATCGCCAGTAGACTTTCGCGGCGTTGTTGACCAGGGCGTTGAAGGCCGGCGCAAGGAAATCCGCGAACTGCATCTCGACCACCGGCCGAAAACCGAGCAGCGCCGCACCCACGCCGCAACCGACGATCGCCGACTCGGCCAGAGGCGTGTTGAGGCAGCGAGCGTCGCCAAATTGCTTGGCCAGGCCACGAGTGACGCCGAACGCCCCGCCGTAGCGGCCGCCAACGTCCTCTCCCAGGGCAAAGACGTCCTCGTCGGCGCTCATCGCTTCGCGCAGCCCGTCGCGCACGGCCTCGTCGTACGCCATCCTCTTCGTGAAGGCTTCTCCCGACAGCGCAGGCGCTACCCTGTCGGGCGGATACACCCGGCTGCGATACTCGTCGGGTGACGGCCATGGAGCTTCGGCGGCGATCTCGGCCGCTGCGGCCACTTCGGCCTCGACCGTCGCCTGGACCTGTCTCTGGGCCTCGCGGTCGAGAATCCCCTCGTCGGCCAACCTCTTCCCGTAGAGCTCGACGGGATCGACCGCCTCCCAGGCCTGGCGCTCAGCCTCGAATTCGTAGCCCGGAATCTTGGCCTGCCGGCTACCGTGGAAGCGATCGTCGTCGTGGTGAGCATGACCGGAGCGCCGGTAGCTCACCAACTCGACCAGACACGGTCCCTCGTTGAGCCTGGCCCGCTCCGCTGCCCACGCGACTCCTGCCGCCACCTGGTCCGGGTCGTTGCCGAAGAGCGTAATGCCCGGTACGCCGTACCCTGAGGCCTTCTCGGCGAAGCGGGAGACGCGGGTCTGTTGGCTCACGTGGGTGCCCAGCGCCCACTGGTTGTTCTCGATTACGAACACCATGTTGAGCCGTTGCACGGCGGCGAAGTTGAGCGCCTCGTGCCACTCGCCCAGACTCGAGCCGCCATCGCCGATGAAGCTGACGCAGACTCGATCCTCGCCGCGCAGCTTGAACCCATAGCCCATCCCAATCAGGGTCTGGGTGCCGATGGCGAGAGGAGCCGCCGGTGGCAGAACACCGTGCTCCAGGTCGCCGGTGTGAAGATCACGGCCACCCACCGGGGTGCCGTCCTTGCCGTACTGGACGAGAATCGGGTGCAGCGGATCCGGCATGAACATCAGCAGGGCCCCGAGATCGCGGATCAACGGGCAGATGTAGTCACCCTGATACTCAGCACCCACGGGATAGGCAGGCGGCCGACGCAGCCGCAGCGCCGCTCCTACGACAGCCTCCTGTCCACGGGACCTGAAACCTTTTTGAGGCGACGGATGTTCGTTCCACTTCACTACTTTTTGGTCGAAGGCCTGCTTGAGATGCTGATCGACTGCCCGCGTGAGCAGCATGGTGCGCAGCATAAGCCGGCGCTCCTCGGCCTTGAGCGACACCTGGATCCGACGACGCTCGAAGAAACCACGGATAGCACGCTCGTAGACCTGCTGGCTGTTGGCCACGGCGCGTTGATGCGTCAGCCCCGGGTAGAGCTCGGTGTCGGCGTACTTCGGGCCGGTGCGGAACCGGTAGGCAACTCGATCGACCAGAGCGCTCTCGAGTTCCTCCTCGCTCGCCGCACGCGGCAAGTCACGGATCAGAAACGGCGCCTCGATGCTGAGAAAGCCGTGCAGGTCCCGCAGCAGATCCTTGCCCAGGGTCTGCGACTCTGTGTCCAAAGCCTCGGTCATGAGGCCGCTAGTATACGGATTGGGCCAGGGTTGGGGCGGTCAAACCTCGGCCAGCGGTACGGTCTCCGCTACCTCGGCCGTAGCCGGCCGGGGCACCGAGAGATGCCAGACGTGGCGCGACCAGTTCGAGAGCCGTTCGATCAGAACGCTCCAGAACGGCAGCACCAACAGGGTCAGCACGACCGACGAGATCAAGCCTCCCATCACGGTCCGCGCCAGGGGATAGTAGAAGACTCCGCCGGCGTTCGGTCCACGCACCGCCAACGGGAGCAGGCCGATGACCGTCGTCGAAGCTGTCATCAGAATCGGCCGCAAGCGCTCCCGACCGGCCTGCAGGATGGCATCACGCTGAACCATTCCGCCGTCGCGCAGGCGCTTGACGTGATCCAGGAGGACAATTCCATTGTTGACCACGATCCCCATCAGGATGAGTATCCCGATCTGCGACATGAGGTTGAACGAAGTTCCGGTCAGGGCTAGAGCCCAGGCGATGCCGGGCAGCGCGAAAGGTATCGACGCCAGGATCGCGAAAGGCTGCGACAGCGATTCGAACAGTGACGCCATCACGATGTAGACCAACAGCAGCGCCAGCAGCATGTTGACTCCCATCTGCGAGTTCTGGTCTGCCTGTTCGATGATGCGGTCGTTCCAGCTCCAGGAGTAGCCCGCTGGCAAGTCGAAGGCCTCCATCAGCCCCTCGATCTCCTCCTTTGATGTCTCCCATTCCTCGCCTTCGTAGGTAGCGCTCACCGCTATCCTCACCTTGCGATTCTCCCGCTGAATCTCCCGTGCCTGGCTCACTACCTCGAAGTTGGCGACGTCGCCGAGCCGGACAGGTCGGTCGTCTGTACCTCCGATCTGGATCCGTCGCAGATCGTCCAGGTTCTCCCGGTCCTCGATTCTCAGCGCGAGCCAGGTGTCGACCTCCCGCTCTCCAGCGTTGAAGCGCGGCAGGCGCATCGAACCGAGAGTGAACGAGAAGATGTCGGCCATATCCTGAGCGGTAAGGCCTTGCTTCTGCGCCTTGTCGCGGTCGATCGAGACCTGAATCTCGCGTTGGCCCTGCTTGAAAGGAGTCCTGATGTCCTGAACGCCGGCTACGCTCTCGAGGCGACGCGAAGCCTCAGTCGCGAGACCCTCTAGTACGCCGCTGTCCTGCCCGAAGAACTTGACGGCGAAGAAGGTCGAGTTGCCACCGGTGTCCGATTCCTCGTCGAAGCGCAGATCCACCCCGGCTAGCGTCGGCAGCACCTCGCGGATCTCCTTGCGCAGGTCCTTGGTTTGCTCGTCCGAGAGGTTGGACTCAGCCAGGTTGAACACTGTGGCGGCGTAACTTTCAGTGAAGTAACTGTAGACCGACTCGATCCCGAGACGTTCACGGTGAGGCCCGATTGCGGCCTCGACGGCATTGACCTGCCGCTCGGCGTCCGACTTGTAGGCGAAGTCGGCGAAGTCATACTCGAGGAAGATTCTCTCGTTGACCATGCCGGAGAAGATCGCGGTGTCGACCAGACCGGTGAAGAAAGGCACGACACCCACGGTCATGATCAGGATCATGATGCCAACCATCTTCCAGGGGTGGCTCAGCGTCCAGCCGAGAACTCCGGCGTACTTGTCCTCGAGTTTGGCGATCCCCGGGATGGGTTTCGAGCGTTTGCGGCCCAGAAAATGGGCCGACATCAGCGGAATCAGGGTCATCGCCGTGAAGAGGGAGCACCCCAGGGCAATGGTGATCGAGACGCCAACCTCCTTGAGCCAGATCGCCAGATCGGTCTTGCCTCCGAGCACCAGAGGCAGAAAGACTATGACCGTCGTCAAGGTCGAACTGGTCACGGCGATCGCCACCTGCTTCGCGCCGAAGAGCGCCGATTTCTTCCGATCACCCTCCTTGCGATGGTGCCGATCGATCGACTCGAGCACAACGACCCCGTTGTCCACGAGCATGCCGACAGCGAGCATCAATCCCATCATCGAGAGTATGTTGAGGGTGGAGCCCAAGAAGTAGAGGAAACCGCAGGCGGCGATGATCGAGAACGGGATCGAGAGCGAAACGATGAGCGTCGAGTCGAGCCGGCGCAGGAAGAAGTAGAGACTCAACACCGCGAGTAGACCGCCAAGGATGCCCGCCATCAGCAGGCCCTGGATACCGTTGGTGATCGCCTTGGCTTGATCCTCCCAGACGAAGACGTTGACTCCCTGCAACAGGGGATCGGTACCGATCTCGTCGAGCACCGCGTAGACGGCCTCGGCGACATCGACCGTGTTGGCCGTGGACTCTTTGAAGACCTCGAGAGCGACCGCATACCGGCCGTCCAGATGGCGGCCATAGCTAATCGGAGGCTGTTCGTAGTTGATCTCGGCGATGTCCGACAGGCGTAGCCCGCGCTCGTCGATCACCAGGTTGGCGATCTCGTCGACGGAGCCGAACTCCCCGACCGCGCGCGCGGTGAAGCTCATGTTGTCGTCCGCCACCTGGCCGAGCACCACATTCGAGGTGGCGCCCTGGAGTTTGCGGATCAACTCTCCGACGTCGACGTTGTGGGCCGCGACCTGGTCTAGGATCAGGTCGATGAATATCTCGTTCGGCAGGACGCCGCCGAGGTCCACCCGGCCGACGCCCGGCACCCGGCGTAGCCGGTTGAGTACTCGGGCCTCGAGCAACGAGTAGCTCTCGGCCAGATCGACGCCCTCGGCGGAGATGCGGCCCTGGACGACAGGAATATCCGTCGTGTTGAACGAGAAGATGAACACTTCGCCGATCCCGGCCGGCAGGTCGGGCTTGATCTGGTCCATCTTCTCGCCCACCTGCATACGAACGATGTCGAGCGAGTTCCCCCAGTCGAATTGGAGGAAGAACTCGGCCTGATCCGCGGTGGCCGTGGCGTTCAGGGTCTTGACGCCCGAGAGGGTGGCGAGCAACTCCTCGACCGGCCGAATGATCTCCTTTTCCACCTGCTGAGGATTCGAGTTGGGATACGGAATCTGGATCCCGATGAAAGGAACGTCGATCTCGGGCAGATAGGCCAGGGGCAGCCGGTAGGCGGCGATACCACCCATGACCAGGATGCTCACCAGGATCATGGCCGTGGTCACCGGCCGCTTGACTGCGAGTTTCGCCAGGCTCATAGCAGCACCCTTCCTACGCCTCGAGTGCAACGGCGGCTGGATCAGGAGCCGCGGGAGCTTCGTCGTCCGTCAATTGCTTCTCCACCAGCAGCTCACGGCGATCGACCGCGGCATAGACCACCGGGATCACCACCAGGGTGAGCAAAGTAGCCACGCTGAGCCCTCCGATCACCGTGATAGCCAGAGGTGCCCTGAGCTCGGCGCCCTCGCCCAGGCCGATAGCCATCGGCAGTAGACCGAGAACCGTCGTTGCTGACGTCATGAGGATCGGACGTAGTCGGTCGCTGCCAGCCGCGATCAACGCATCGCGGCGAGCCATGCCGGCGCGGCGACGCTGATTGACCGCATCGACCAGGACGATCGCGTTGTTGACCACGATCCCGGCCAACATCACCGCGCCGATCATGGCTACGATGTTGATGCTCGAGCCCGTGAGGCCGAGAGCGGCGACCACTCCTATGGCGCCGAGAGGCAGGGTGAAAATGATGATGAACGGATGGAGAAACGACTCGAACTGGGAGGCCATCACCAGATAGACCAGGAAGATAGCCAAACCCATTGCCAGCATCAGCGACTGGATGGACTGGCTCCGCTCCTCCTCCTGCCCGCTGAGAGCCACAGTGGCCGTGGTCGGCAGGGCGAGACTCGCGAGAGCTTGCCGCACCTCGGCCGAAGCCGATCCCATGTCCCGGCCGTCGAGATTGGCGGACACTACCGCCGCCCGTTTCTGACCGATCCGGCGGATCTCGCTCGGTCCGCTGACGATGCTGACTTCGGCGATCGACTTGAGGTACACGGGCACGCCGTGGCGCTGGGCGACGATGAAATTCTCGATGTCGGCAACTGAGGCAGATCCGACTTCGACCGAGCGCACGACGATGTCGATCTCGCGATCGCCCTCGGTCAGTCGGGTCGCGACCTCGCCCTGCACCTTGTTGCGAATGGTCGCGGCCACATCTCCGATTGACAGATCGAGTTGGGCGAACTGACGCCGATCAAACCGGACCTGGAGCTCGGGATTACCGAGTTCGGCTGACGATTTGACATCAACCAGGCCGGCCAGGCCGGCTACCTCGTCCTGAACGAGTCCGCCCGCGACGTGCAGATCCGCTAGTTGGTCGCTGTAGACCTCGACCTCGACCGGAGTGCGGAAGCTGAAGTAGGTCGGCCGCTCGAACTTGAAGCTCACTTCGGGGTTCTGCGCCAAGCGGCTGCGGAGTCGCGCAACGACTGCTTGTTCGTCCGCCGGCGTTGTCCCAACCGCCATGAGGACCTGGATGCGGGCCGTGTTCTCGCCTTCCGTGCCGGTGCTGGTAAGGGACAGGCCACGGCCACCCGCGATACTCGACAGCGAGCCTACTCTGGGATCGTCACGCACCACCTCCTGGACGGAAGCGATATAGCGATCGACGACCTCGAGGGGCGTACCCTCGGGCAGTTCGACCGCGAAGTTGAACTCCCCTTGCGAGAAAGACGGAATGAGGTCGAAGCCGAGTCGTGGAATCAGCAGCACGGCACCAAGAAATATTGCCAAGGCGGTGCCAATAACCAGGGCCTTGGCATCGAGGGCTCGGTTGAGCAGGCGCGGATAGGTCGTGCTCACTACCCCCAGTCCACCGTCAAACGCTCGACTGACCGGTCTCCCAAGGGCTGCAAGTCCGCGGTAGACGAAATGAGATCCGCCTCTCGAAGCTCTGAGGCCGGTGCTGGGTAGAGCGACGAAGAACCAGCGCAACGCTCTTCGGACCTTGCCCCTCTTGGGCTCGAGCCTTGGTACCGACTCGATTCGCGGGGCTCCCGCCAGAGCGGCGAGCATGGGTATCAAGGTCAGCGCGATGGCCAGCGAGGCCAGCAGCGAAAACGAGACGGTGAGCGCCATGTCGCGGAAGAGTTGAGCCGCCACTCCCTCGAGGAAGACCACCGGAAGGAAAACGGCCACCGTCGTCAGGGTCGAAGCGATCACGGCGCGCCCGACCTCGGAGGCGCCGTCTCTGGCGGCCTCGAAGGCGCCCTTTCCCGCCTCACGCTGCTTGTAGACGGCCTCCAGAACGACGATGGCGTTGTCGACCAACATGCCCACGCCGAGAGCCAGCCCGCCGAGGGACATGATGTTGAGCGTGGTACCGGTGCGGTACATGAGGAAGAAGGTCGCCACGATCGAAATCGGAATCGAAACGCCGATAATCAAGGTGCTCCTGGGGTCCTTTAGAAAGAGCAGCAGGATCACTATGGCGATCGCTCCACCGAGCAGAGCGTTGCTCAGGACTTCGCGGATCGACGCCTGGATGAACTTCGATTGGTCGGCCCCGGACTGGATCTCGACGCCGGAAGGGAGTTCCTCGGCGATCGACTCGAGCCTCTCCCGCACCGCCTTGGCTACTTGCACGGTGTTGGCGTCACCCTCCTTGTAGATCGCCAGCTCGACGGCCTCGAGTGCGCCGTAGCGGGTCACCACCTCACGTCGCTTGTGGCCCCGTACAACAGTGGCCACATCGGCTACACGCACGACGCGACCTTCCCGCGAACTCAGCACGGTCTCGAGCACGTCGTCGACGTCCTCGAACTCGTTGTTGGCCCGCACCAGGTACCGAGCCTCGGATTCGTAGAGGCTGCCACCCGCCTGATTCACGTTCTCCCTCAGGAGCCGGGTATTCACTTCTTGGATGCTCAGCCCGACGAGGGATAGCTTGCCCTCGTCCACCCGGACCTGGACTTCCTCCTCGTAGCCACCGTTCACCTTGATCGCCGCGACTCCCGCCGTCGACTCCAGGTCCTTCTTGACGATCTCCTCGCCGACGTAGCGCAACTGATAGAGGCTCTCGCCGCCGACCAGATAAAGGCGCAGAATCGGATCGTTGGCCGGGTCGAAACGCAAGACGATCGGCTTCTGCGCTTCCTGCGGCAAGCGAATCACATCGAGCTTCTCTCGCACGTCGAGGGCCGCGAAGTCCATGTCCCGCTTCCAGTCGAACTCGAGCGTCACCTGGGACACTCCAGGCCGAGAGACCGAGGTCAGCCGTTTGACACCTGAAACTACGCCCACGACCTCCTCGATCGGCCGGGTCACGAGGCTCTCGATTTCGGCTGGAGCGGCGCCGGAATACCGAGTCTCTACCGTCAGGCTTGGGTAGGACAGGTCGGGCAGCAGGTTGATTGGGAGACGCTGGAAGGCCACCAGCCCGAAAAGGACAATGGCCACTGCGCCCATGGCGATGGTGACGCGGCGGGTCAGCGAGAATTCGATCAGGCGCATGGAGGATCCTGGCTTCAGCCAGCCGCTGACGAAGGGGCTTCAGGTGCCATGTCTTCAGCGCCATCGTCCGCGCCCAGGATCCGAATCTGGGCGCCTTCACGCAGACCGCCCTGGCCGGCGACTACGACCTGCTCACCAAGCTCCAGCCCTTCGACGATCTCTACCTCGCCGGACTCCTCCCATCCCACTGTCACCGTCTTCTTGCTGACGGTCTTGCCGTCAGTGACGAAGACATGGCTCGACTGCAGCTCCCTGAGAACCGCTTGGCGCGGCACCAGGAGCGCCTCGGGGTGAGTTTCACGCACGACGTGAATCGAGACGAAACTGCCCGGTCGTACCTCCGCCGGTGGTGCGGTGGCCTCGATCGTCACCTTCACCGTGCCCGTCGCGGTGTCCACGATCGGACTGATCTGGCGGATGCTCGCCTCGAGTTCGAACTCCGGGTTCGCGTTGAGAAGGATCCGCACCGGCGTACCGGGCTCCAAGCCGACGATATCGGTCTCGGAAAGGTAGATCCGGGCGATCAGGGGATCGAAGTCCGTGATCTGGAAGAGCTGGTCGCCTTGTCGAATGTGCTGGCCGCGTTGGATATGGCGCGCCGTCACTCGACCGCTGAACGGTGCTCGCACAACCGTCTGGGCCAACGCCCACTCCGCCTCGGCCAGTTCTTGGGCCGAGACCTGGAAGTCGACCGTCAGACGGTCGTGCTCCTCTCGACTGATGAGCTCCTTGCCCATCAGGTCGCGACCTCTCTCGTAGACCAGCTCGGCATTGGCGTGCCTCAGCTGAGCCTTCTTGAGTGCGATTTGCTCGTCACTCGGGTCGAGCCGAGCCAACACTTGACCTTGCCCGACCAACGCTCCCTCGTCGACGTTCAAACCCGTAACCCGACCCTCGATCTCAGCCAACACCGTCACGTCGTTTTCTGCCACCAAGTTTGCTGTGGCGCTGACGAAGGAGGCAATGGTGCCTTCTCGCGCCATGATGACTTCGACCGGTACCGGGGCCTTCTCGGCCGCTTCATCCGCCACCTTCTCGGCGCCATTCGCGTCCTCAGCTCCTCCGCTGACCACGAGCATCGTCACGATCGCCGCAATCACGAGGCCGGCGCTGGCCGAAATCCAGCGTCGCCGACTGCGCTTGCGATCCAGAGATCCGAGATGCTCTGACGACATCTTCGAGTTCGACTCCTCGGCCTGAAGCTTCCTTTGATCGCTCATCGTGGATGTCCTCTCAACCGTCCTGGGTGCCGTCGGTGACAACTCAGTAAACATTCGGTTCTGGTATCAATTACGCAATCGTCAAAAGGAAGGTTTCAGCTGGCTCACTTGTGGCGCGGCCCTCTCACCGGCCGGCAAACCCGGTGATACGATCCCGGGGCGGCAGACCCTGAGCCACGAACGCGCCTCTCGCCTGCCGAGTCCAAGATGAAACCGACCTCCGAGATTCTCGGCTCTTTCCTCAAGGGCATCCGGCATCTGACCGGCGCGCGATGCGCTGTGGTCTACGTTCTGGCGCCGCAAGACGGTGAGACCGAGCCGATCCTGCTGAGCGACGGACCCGGAGAAGGGGTCGCCGAACTCAGCGGCCTCGCAACCGCTCATGCGGAAATCAAACGTCTGGCGGCCGGCTTGCCTGGAGAGGTCTTTGCCGTGAAGAGCGCGACCGCGGGAGGCTGGCTTGTACCCCTGGGCGAGGAAGCACCGGCGCCCCCGAGTCCAAGTTCCAACGACGATGCGCCAAAACGACGCCGCATTGACAAGACTGCGAGACGACAGACCAGGGGCTGGCTGGGTCTGAGCTACGACACAGAGAGCGCGCCCGGCTCCCAGTACCCGCCGGCGACGATCAGCGAAGTCTCTCCCTTCTGGGAGTGGATCGCCGAGTTTGGCGGCAACTTGGCCGAGCAAGCCATGCGCCTGCACAGCACCCTGAGGGATCCGGTGACCGGCTTGGCTGACCGGATCGCATTCCAAGCCTTGCTCAGCGACCATGTCGAGCGCGCCCGCAGCGCCAAGGCCTGGCTATCTCTGGCCCTGATCAACCCACACAATTTTGGCCAAATCAATGAACGCTTCGGCCACCGAGCGGGCGACCAGGTGATGCGCGAGATTGCCGACCTGATCACCGACACTCTGCGCGACAGCGATCCGGTCTCACGCTACGGCGGCGCCATCTTCGGAGCACTGCTGCCGGCCACGACCTCCGAGGAAGCCAAGCGGGTCGCCAGCAAGTTGGTCGAGACAGTGAGAACCTCGAGCTTTCTCGAAGGGCAGGTCAAACTCGAACTCTGCTGCGGTATCGCGTCGCTCGACCCCGAGCACGAGTCGCTGCCAGAGCCGCTGGATCTTCTTCGCCGGACCGACTACGCCCTCAATGTGGCGCGGCGGCGGGGTGAAGGCGCGATCGAGATCTGGGCTGAAGGCGCCGCGGGAAGTGGCAAGCGGGAGGAGACTCGGATCAGCGAGATCTTCACCGGGAACCTGGCTCGTGACTACCGGAACATGGCACTACTGCGTGACACGGTAGATCTCGTTGCCGAGACCAAGGACATCGAGACCCTGGCTGCACAGGTTGTCGAGCGGCTGTACTCAGCCTGCAAGGCAGACCGCGTGGGCCTCTTTCGCCACAATAGCGCTGGCGAGGCCGAACTCGTCCGAGGCGTCGCCCGGCCGCCCTCACCAGTAGGGGCGCGGCGGGAGACTTTCAATCTGGAGAATAGCTCGCTCGAGTTGCTCGATGCCGCGATCTCGAGCGGCGAAATGCGCAGCGGAGTCGTCTCGTCTGACTCGGACGGCAAGCAGCTTGCGTTCGCGGTACCGCTGACGGCGGGCCAACGCTCCTTGGGCGCCCTGTATGTCGACGGCGCTGTCGAGTCCATCGACATCGACGCGACCGACCTCATCTTCTTCAAGGCTCTTGCCTCACAGCTCTCAATTGCCTTGGAGCGCGCTCAGCTGGCCAGGGCCGAGAGCGATCGAGGAACAGTCAAGCTCGAAGAGGAGCTGTTGGAGTTGCGCACCGCGGTGAGAGAGAGCAAGCTCATCTACTGCTCGAGCGCCATGGAAGAGCTTATGGCCACGGTCAGCCGAGTTGGGCCAACCGAGGCGACGATTCTCATCTCGGGAGACAGCGGCACCGGCAAGGAACTGATCGCTCGTAAGCTCCATGAGCTTAGCCCCCGCCACAAACAAGGATTGACCGTCGTGGATTGCGGCGCGATAGCTCCTACCCTGATTGACAGCGAACTTTTCGGCCACAACCGCGGCGCCTATACGGGTGCCCAAAAGAGGCGCTCGGGTCGGCTCGCCGAGGCTGACGGCGGCACCGTCCTGCTGGACGAGATTGGCGAGCTGCCACTAGAGGTTCAGAGCCGGCTCCTTCGTTTCGTCCAGGAGAAGCAGATAACTCTGGTGGGTGACTCCAAGCCGAGTCGCGTCGATGTTCGAATCCTCGCAGCGACCAATCGCGACCTCGACGAAGAGGCGCGCGCTGGTCGCTTCCGAGAGGACCTTTACCACCGCTTGAACGTGGTCCGCTTGACGGTACCCGCACTGCATGAGCGGCCCGACGACATCCTCCATCTGGCCGACCATTTCCTTCTCCAGTTTGCTCGCCAGTACGGCAAAGTGGGAGCGCGTTTCGCTCCGGCGGCCCGTGAAGCACTGATGGCCTATGCGTGGCCCGGCAATGTGCGTGAACTCCAGAACAGGATTCTGCAGGCGGTGATTCTGCTGGAGGAGCGCGAGATCGACGCGGCCGCTCTCGGACTTCCAGGGGCCAAACACGAGTCCTGGGGCCGCCGACCGCGCCGGAATCGGAGCAAGCGCCTCGGCACCAGCCTGAGAGACGCCCAGAGAGAACTGAGGGACGCCCTTCGACAGCAGGTCGAGACCATCGCCACGGACGAGCAAGGACTGCAACTCCCGCTCGGCAAGTGGATCAGCGAGGATCTCCTGCTCGAAGCCGACAGGGCAGAGGCCGGCATCGCCCGGCGGGCGGCCCGTAGGCTCGGTCTCGCGGAGACTACCTATCGTCGGCGTCTAAACCAGGCAGTCGAACTCGGGCGCGCGGGACTCGCGCCGCGGCCGGACAGCTGGCGACCAGCCCAGGAAGCCCTGACGACACTCCTTCACGCGCCGGATCGGCAAGGCGAAGCCCTTTTGCGTCTAGCCGAAGAAACGCTCCTGGGGGAGATACTCACGCTGTTGCCCGATGACGAAGTCATGGGTGCGGCGCTTCTTGGTGTCACTCTCCCGACCTATCGCCGACGGGTCAAGAAGGTCGAGAACTCCACTTCGACGTCCTTCCCTCGGGAAACCATAGCGCGCTCGTAGGCGAGAGTCCTCAAAGTACAACTCGTCAACTAGTCGTCCGAGCCCTTGCCTCTCACAACGGGACTCGGGGTCCACGGGGATCATTGGGCGCTTTGCAATACTCGTCGTAGGGGTCATTTGATCGAACGAAGGCCTCGTTGCCGTGCGTCAAAGCCGAGAATCTCGGCATCAGGAACGTTGGCTACGACCGTGATGAGTCGAGTCATGCTGTGCTCTCCTCTCTGACTGCAACTCCGAGAAGTGAGTGCTTCCGATCAGTCGATGCTGAGGGTCTTGCCGCTGTCAAACGCGTCGCCTGTCATCAACCGGCTCGTGCCGCCTTCGCATTCCTCGTCGCAGAGGTCATTCGATCGAATGAAGGCTTCGTTGTCGGTCGTCGTCGTCGAAACCGAGACGATCGGCATCAGGATTATGGTGATAACTGTGATGAGTCGGATCATGGGGCTCTCCTTTGTTCCGCTTGCTCTAACCTAGTGAACGGTTGTATTCAGTCGATGCTGAGGGTCTTGCCGCTGTCAAACGCGTCGCCTGTCATCAGCCGGCTCGTGCCGCCTTCGCATTCCTCGTCGCAGAGGTCATTCGATCGAATGAAGGCTTCGTTGTCGGTCGTCGTCGTCGAAACCGAGACAATCGGCATCAGGATTATGGTGATAACTGTGATGAGTCGGATCATGGGGCTCTCCTTTGTTTCGCTTGCTCTAACCTAGTGAACGGTTGTAATTCAGTCGATGCTGAGGGTCTTGCCGCTGTCAAACGCGTCGCCTGTCATCAGCCGGCTCGTGCCGCCTTCGCATTCCTCGTCGCAGAGGTCATTCGATCGAATGAAGGCCTCGTTGTCGGTCGTCGTGGTCGAAACCGAGACAATTGGCATCAGGATTATGGTGATAACTGTGATGAGTCGGATCATGGTGTCTTCTCCTCTGTTTCTGCTCTCTTACGAATGAACGGTCCCCCACTCCACGGCGGAGTGCGGGTGTGCGAACTGCCGGGAGGCATCGCTCTTCATCTCGGTACGGGAGGCCAGCGCCAAGCACTCAAGCGTAGTGCGCATGGCTGCATGTAGGGTCGATCCCGGCATGTTGGTCCCTCGTCCTCCTTGCCCGAAACAGCAACTCCCCCCGAAGTCGCTCGATGGTTTGACACTTTTTTACCCAAGCTACGCCAAAATTGCAAGGCCTTGCTCCGCACTTGGCACAAGTCGCGCCTGGCTTCCTGCTGCTATAGACTTGGAGGTCCTAACTGCTGAGTAACAAACAGAGTCCCGATGACCTCGGCCCACAAGAATTGGCTGCCTAAGCGCCTCGGGGCGCTTTGCGCGGTATTGCTCATAGCTTCGGCCCCGGGATGGGGGGGCGAACTCCCCTACCGCTTCCACCGCCAGTTCTCCGAGGACTCGCTGCTTATCGCGAGCGTCCGAGACTTCACGCAGGACCCCCAGGGCTTTCTCTGGTTCATCCAGAGGCGCACGCTGCACCGGTATGACGGCACCGAGATCACCACGGTCGCCAAGCTCAAGAGCGACAACGACTTCAGCGTCGTTGCGAGCGATGCCGAGGGCAACATCTGGCTCGGAACAACCAATGGGCTTCAGGTCTGGGACCGTGAGACCCAACGGCTCGAACCATGGACCGTCTCGCAAGGGACGTCGTTCTTCCGCACCCGAGTGGTCTCTCTAGCCTTGGACGCCACCGGCTCCATCTGGGCTGCCTCCTCGGGGGGGCGAGTGGCCAGGATCGGAGCAGGGGCGGCCGAGCCTGAGTTCTTTTCGGCTGCCGACATCGATCCCGCGAATCTGCAGCCGATGAGGCTGAGCAGCCTGATCGCGGGGCCCGTCGGCACAATCTGGATCGGATCACTCGAGGGCAAGCTGTTTCGTCACACCCCTGGCGAAGCGGGATTTGAAGCGGTGGAGTTGGGCTCCGAGCGCAGCATCCAGGTGCTCGCACCGAGCGGGCAGACTCATATCTGGATCGGAACGACCGATCGGGAGCTCTTGAGAGTCGATGCTGAGTCACTAACGGTTGAAGCTCTCTCGATAGAGACGGCGGCACCGATCACATCACTGGCGGAGGACCCCCAAGGCCACTTGTGGGTCGGCACCGAACTTGGTATCAAGATCCTCCAACCGGGTGGCCTGGAGTTGGAATCTGTGCACACCAACCCCGAGAGCCCGGGCGAGCCGAGCACGGACGGCATCAGAGCGCTGTACCTAGATCGAGGCAGCGTCATCTGGATAGGCGCCGGAGAGGGCGGAGTCTCGACCACCAGCACAGGCGCCAGTGCCTTCAGCCATTGGCAGCCCCAGGGCAAAGGGCCCACTGTGCCCATCACCTCGATCACGGAGACCCGTGACGGGTCGCTGTGGGTCGGCACTTTCAAGACGGGGCTGTTCCGCCGCATGCCATCCGGCGAGGTCAAACGCTACGGCCGCAACCTGGGCGACGAGCCAGATCTCGGCGACACGACTGCGATGTCCTTGCTCGAAGACAGTCAAAACATGCTGTGGATAGGCACGATGCGCCAGGGACTTAGCGTCCTGGACCTCGAGAGCGAGGAGTTCAGGCACTACGTCCAGGATGCCAGCGAGCCGACGTCGCTGAATAGCGGGGCCGTGCTGACGCTCTTCGAGAGGGTAGACGGGAAGCTGCTGATCGGCACTTTTTCTGGCGGTCTCAACGTACTAGATCGAGACACCGAGACCTTCCAAGCCTTCACACACGATCCCGCCGACCCAACCAGCTTGAGCGAAAACCAGGTACGTTCCGCGCTCGAGGACTCGACGGGGCGCCTGTGGGTTGGCACTCGCAACCATGGACTCAATCTTCAGCTACCCGGCGAGGCTGGGTTTGTGCGCTTTCGACATGACCCAGACGATCCAACGTCGCTGGCCAGCGACACGGTGATGGCCATCACAGAAGACAGTCGCGGCGATCTCTGGTTAGGCACCTACATGGGCCTCCAGCGAGTCGTTGTCGAAAGAGAGGATGTGTCCTTCGAGACTTTCGGCCCGGCCCAGGGCCTTGGTGGGCCGAGGGTCCTCTCAATTCTCGAGGACCGCGATGGATATCTCTGGCTGAGCACCGGCCAGGGCATCTCACGTTTCGACCTCGGGACACGCACGTTCACCAATCTGGAGCGCAACCACGGGCTGCCACCTGTCGGCTACAACTACAACGCCTACACCCAGACTCTCGACGGCAGCATCCACTACGGAAGCAACCATGGGGTTACCTCGTTCGATCCGAGTGCGGTCTCGCTGGAAACATACACGCCGCAAATCGTTCTGACAGGAGTTCAACGACTCAACCAGGATCTAGCACTCCCAGGAAAAAGCGCTCAGAGTGGCAACCTGACATTTTCGCATCGTGACCGGCTCCTCTCTTTTGAGTTCTCCCTACTGGACTTCAACGACAGCGAACGCAATCGCTACGAGCACTTCCTCGAGGGCTTCGACGACGATTGGATCGATGTTGGGAGCCTCCCTCGAGCTAGCTACTCCAACCTGCCACCGGGTAACTACACCTTCCGAGTGCGGGGAGCCAACAGCGAGGGAGTGTGGTCAGCGGAAGACGCGACCCTGCCTATCCGAATCCTGCCGCCCCCTTGGGCCACTTGGTGGGCCTACACGCTGTACGTTCTCAGCCTCGGCGCTCTGGTCATGGCCTACGTCCGGCATCAGGCCCGCAAGCAGCGCCAGGAAGCCCGCTACACACAGCGTCTGGAGCGAGAGGTCCACCGACGAACCCGTGAACTCGCCGAACAAAACGAGAAGCTCCGCTACGCCAACGAACTCCTCGAGGTAGCCAGCGTCACGGACTCTCTCACTGGAGTCCGCAACCGGCGCTTCCTACTGACGACCATCAATCAGGACATTGCGCTGGTTGAAAGGTCGCTGGCGGTCGATGGCGACGAAGCGCGACAAGACTCCGCGTTCGTTTTCATCCTATTCGACTTGGACGGCTTCAAAGAGATCAACGACACGTACGGGCACTCGGCCGGGGATCTCGTGCTCTTCCAGGTTCGCGATCTGTTGAACCAGGCCTGCCGCAGCTCAGACACCCTGATCCGCTGGGGTGGCGACGAGTTCTTGATCGTGGCCCGCGAGGCGACCCGCGCCCACGTCGAGGCGCTGGCCGAGCGAATCCGCCAATCGGTAGCCGACCACCTGTTCGACATCGGAACGTCACATCCCGTGCAATTGACCTGCTCGCTCGGCTTTGCGTGCTATCCCTTCGTTGCATCGAACCATCGGCTCTACACCTGGGAGGAAGTGGTCGATATCGCGGACCGAGCGCTCTACGTCGCCAAAAGGCATGGGCCGAACATGTGGGCGGGCATCTTTGGAACCGACCAGACCGAGGAAACTCCGCCGGAGGATCTGCTGGTGATGATCATGGAGCGACCGGAACTCCTGGGCGCAGAGGGCAGTATCCGCCTGGTCACCTCTCGGCCCACTCCAACTCAGGCCGAATTGCACTCGACCTCAGGTAGCCAACGCGCCTCCTGACCGTGACCACTCACAGGTCCAAGTCGCCCTCGGAGGTGACGAACTCTGACCCGCCGTCGCATCGGCTGCTCCTCGTCTGCGAGGGTCGCGACACGAGCCAGACACTGCCGGCCATCGAGAGCGGCACGCAGCTGGAAGTAGTCATCGCCTCCGAGCCCACCGCCGTTATGTCGATGCTCGACAGCGGCGGGATCGACGTTGTCGTCCTGGAGTCCTTGGCTCTTGGCGCCAGCACCTTGGAGCTCTGTCGAGCCATCCGCGACCAGGAAACTTCCGCTGACATCAAGATCCTCACCGTCGTCGCGAGCACTTCAGGCGCCAGGGAAGCGGCGCTCGAAGCCGGGAGCACTGAAGTGTTGCGTACGCCTTGCACCAAGAGCCTTGTCGTTCGACGCCTCTCCGGCCTTGGGGCAGGGCTTACAGTTGACGCTGGGCACGACCCGCTAACCCGTCTGCCGGAGCGTGGCGCCTTCAGACAGATCCTCGAACGGCGCCTGGCTGACCAGACGACAGGTCACCCGGTAGCTGTCATTCTCCTCGACATCGACCGCTTCAAGAAGATCAACGACAGCCTCGGCCACGACTTCGGCGATCGAGTGCTCGGCGAGTTCGCCAACAGACTGGCCGGCTCCCTGGGCGGCCCTGGTGAGGGCCGCGCCCTAGCGCGTTATGGCGGCGACGAGTTTGCGGTCATGCTCGGCGACCTCGCTCGGGTCGGCGACGTAGCCCAGGCGGCACGCAAGATCTTGACCGCGTTGGCCGAGCCGCTGGTCGTAGGTGCGCGAGAGATCTTCATCACCGCCAGCGTGGGTGCCGCCGTAGCTCCGGCCGACGGCGACACGTCCGAGTTGCTCCTGCGCAACGCCGAGACCGCCATGTACGCCGCAAAGCGAGCCGGTCGCGACACATTCCGGTTCTACACCGATCCGATGGGCGCTTCCGTGGTGCGGAAGTTCGACCTCGAGAACAGACTGCGGCGGGCCCTCGAGCGCGACGAACTCAGCCTCGTCTACCAGCCCATCGTGCAGGCCAGACGACAGACGCTGGTCGGGTTCGAGTCTCTTCTGCGCTGGAATCAGGAGGGCCGGGAACCTAGCTCTCCAGAGGAGTTCATCCCCATGGCCGAGGAGACCGGCCTGATTGTCGATATTGGCGAATGGGTCCTGCGGCGCGCCTGCGAGCAGGGAAGAATATGGAATCGAACGGCAACGTCTCCAGTGAGAATGACGGTCAACGTCTCCCATCGCCAACTTCGCAGCCGCGGATTCGTGAGTTCGGTTGCGCGGATTCTCGATGACACCGGCCTCGACGCCCGCCTGCTCGAGCTCGAAATCACCGAGAGCAGCGTCGTTCGCAATGAGCGTGAGACATTGACCGCGTTGCACCAACTCAAGGTGCAGGGTATCCGTTTGGCGGTCGACGACTTCGGTACCGGGCACTCGGCCCTGAGCTATCTGAAGAAGTTTCCGCTCAACACTTTGAAGATCGACCAGTCATTCACCCGTGGCATTACGACGGATGCGGACGACGCGGCGATCATCACGGCGACCATCAACATGGCCCACGGACTCAACATGACAGTCGTCGCCGAAGGAGTCGAACTCGAAGAACAGCTCTACTTCCTGAGCCAGAACCACTGCGACGAGGTGCAAGGATTTCTCTTTGCCCACGCCCTGGAGCCCGATGAGGCCACCCGGCGGATGCAGTCCCAGCTCTGGGGGCCGGTCGCAAGCTGACGCGTTCTCGCGTGGTGCGCCCGGTATACTCCCTCGTCGTGAGACTCGGTGCCCAGACAGCCTCCAGCCTGCGCTCTTTAGCGCAAGACGAGCCCATCGAGTTGGTGGTCTCGGGGCCCTGTATGACTCCTTATCTAGAGGACGGCGACCGGGTTCAAGTGTCCCATCGCCGGGTCTACAAACCGGGCGATATCGTGGCCTTCCGACGGCAGGAGGACGAACGTCTGTTGGTTCACCGCGTCCTTGGATACACCCTCTCCCTCGACGGACTGAAGCTGCTGGCCAAAGGAGACCGGATCTCGCGCGAGGACGAACCCGTCGACCTGCATGCAGTCGTGGGCCGAGTCGTCTCGCGCGGCGGCCGCCTGATCGAGCACTCCACACCCGAGCGCTGGCGATCATTGCTCGGCTATCTCCGCGTCCTCCTGCGACGCTCGGTTGCGCCATGGCTTTCGGCGATCAGTTCCTGAGGGAGCCGGCGCTCTTCCCTGCCCGGTTGGCCGGCACTGCGGGGGGTGAGAACGAGGCTTGGCTCGACATTCCGGGTGGGCCCTACCGGGTGGGCGGATTGAGCGATGCCCAAAGCTCGGCGCTGGCAGCGCGCTACGAGGACCGCTGCGAGGCGGCATCTGGCGCCGCGCATGCCGTTGGCATCAGCACGTTCACCGTGTCCGAGGACGAATTCGTCCCGCACGAGCGCTCGGGGCGGCTCAATACTTTCGACTTCGCCTACCACGAACACTCGGTTCATCTAGCGGGCCATCGGATGATGGCCCAGATCAGCTGGCGCCCGGTACTCACGGCCGCCCTCTGGACTCCCCTCGAGGAGGGGCCTGAGTTTCTCGAGACCTTCGAGAACTTCTTTCGCACCGTCGTGGCCTACCGCCTGCTCGAATGCGGCGGTGCGGTCCTCCATAGCTCGGGAGTCACAGATGGCAGCAAAGCGTGGCTCTTCTACGGGCACTCGGGCGCCGGCAAGACGACGATCGCCCGCCGTAGTCTGGAGGTCGGCCATCAGGTCTTGAGCGACGACATCAACGCTCTCTACCTGGAAGAGGGGATCCCGGTGGTGGCAAAGATGCCTTTTGCCGGCGAGTTCGGTTACACGAACGATCGTATCGGGCCCTTCCCCGTCGCGGGGCTTCACGCTCTGAAACAAGCACCGGAGAACTCCTGGCGCGCGGTCTCCAAGGCCTCGGCCGTGGCGTCACTGGTTAGCTGCGCGCCCTTCCTCAATCACGACCCTTACCGCTTGCCCCGCTTGATGGAGAATCTCGAGGAAGTCGTGGCTACGACGCTCGCGGGAGTCCTGTCCTTCAATCTCGAGGGCGACTTCTGGACCCTCTTGGAGAGCCAACCCGCATGACGATAACGACCTCGACGGTGTTGCGCCGAGTTGACGATGTCCGTTTCCGAGCCGTCGATGACGAGACGGTCGTCATTCGGCAGGAGGCAGCCGAGGCCCTCGTACTCAACGAGGTGGCAGGCCGGCTTCTCGATCTCATCAACGGTCAAAGCACCGTCGGCGCTCTGATCGAGAGTCTTCTCGATGAGTACGAAGTACCCGAAGACGAACTCGCCAACGATGTCCGAGAGTACCTCGAGGAGTTGCTGGCGACAGGCCTCGTCACACAGGCCTAGGACGCCGACATCGGCGTCATCGTCCTAGTCCGCTAGGACTGAATCGGGCCGACGTTGCAACTCAGGGCATCCGTCTTGCCCGTGTCGCACACGACGGCCAGCGCCTCGAGCTTTTCCCGCGACAAGGTCTCGGGTTTGCGATAGACCTTCTTGCCTCGGCTACTGCCGCCGACGCCCCCCGAATTGCTGATCTTCATGGCAATATCCCCTCCAAACGTCGATAGTACCCCAGCCTAGTCGATAATCGGAAGCAACGTCGAACCGGCCTCGTTCGAGGCCTCCTCCCGCAAACCTCTGCGGGCTGCGGCTGCTGGATAAAGCGTCAGCGGATCACCTGTTTGGGCCGCCGCTGCCCCGGGACAGAACGACATCCGGGCTCCAAACGGCCCTTCTTCATCGATCATTTGCTTGACAGCCTGCGTCGTGCTGCGGACGTCCTCGAGGTCCGACGAGCCTAGCCATATCTGCTGAATCGAGGCTTCGTGCAGGTTGCCGACAGCACGGCGCCACTGAACGCAGGGGTAGACCGAGCCGAAGGGATCCACCGCGATCGTTGCGGAGCCAGCCCCGCAATGCTTGCTGCTGCCAGCAGCTTCCGTAGCCGGCAACATCGTGTCGCCCTCGCGTTGTACGCTGACTTCCCCGCCGTCGTCGCCGCTCTTGGCTCGCCGCTCGGCCTGAATACGGAACAGCCTGAGCACGGATTCTCGCGATGCGCGGATCGACAACGGTTCCGAATCCCCATCGTCGCGCGGTGAGACCTCCGGATCGATCTGGATCGGCACCTCGAGGCCTTCCGCCAAGTCGATGATGCCTTCCATCTCGTGCTCATTCCAACCGGTGAGGGTCGAGTTGATCTTCAGGCGAAGGCCGGCGAGTCTAGCCGCGGCGATATTGGACAAGAGCCGATCAAAACTCCCTGGGACGCGGGTCTGGCGGTCGTGGGTCTCGGCCGTTGCGCCGTGGAGACTGACTTCGACGATGAAAGGATCTACCTCGGCCTTCATCCGCCGGGCTACTTCACTGGAGAGAGCATGGCCGTTCGACTTGATCCGTGTGACGAAACCCAACTCGCGCGCATAGGCACCGAGCGCAAAAAAGTCCGGATGGGCGAGGGGTTCACCGCCGCTCAAAGTGAGATTGAAAGTCCCGAGCTCCCGCAGGCCCTCAAAAAACCGGAAGTACTGCTCCTTCGAGAGCGGCCGACCGCGTAAGCCAAGGTCGTTGTAGCAGAAGTAGCAGTCGAGGTTGCATCGATAAGTCAACTCCACGAGGGCAGAGAACAGCTTGTTGCCCTCCCAGGCCTTGTGCACGATATTGGAGAAACTCATAGGTACGGCGCTCATCGACGGGGTCGGCCTTCAGCAAGAACCCGAGGCACTCTACAAAGGGTGCGCTAGGCCGTGGTTCACGGCTCGTTGACGGTGGATTATAACCAATCAGCGAAGCTCTCCTCTGATACTGTCGCCTCGATGCGTGTTGGAGGAGTTGCGCTCGTAGGTCTCTGCCTTACCCTCCTGGCTCCCCGAGCCTCGGAGAGCCAGTCGCTGCCGCGTAGCCTGTTCACATTGATCCAGGATCAGCAGTTCCGGGCCTGCGAGGAGATCGGCAACAAACTAGGCAGCGTGAGTCGCTCGGAGTGCCTGAAGAGCGGCCTCGAGCACGCCTGGGCCTGGTCGGTGGAGGGCACGCCCGTTCTGTGGCGCGAGTACCCCCGATTGCCCCAACGAGCGCCGCTTGGCCGCGTACTTCTGATCGGCGGAATCCACGGTGACGAGTACTCCTCGGTCTCGATCGTGTTCAAGTGGATCTCGACCCTGAACAAGTACCATTCGGGACTTTTCGAGTGGCGGATTGTGCCGCTTCTCAACCCCGACGGACTTCTCCGCCGCCGTTCTCAACGCATGAACGCTCGCGGAGTCGACCTGAACCGGAATTTCCCTTCTCCAAACTGGCACGTCGAGAGCCAGGACTACTGGGTACGCCGAACGTCGAGCAACCCTCGTCGCTATCCCGGCCCGGAAGCGCTGAGTGAACCCGAGAGTCGATGGCTGGCGGACCAGATCGAGGCCTTCTCACCTGATGTCATCGTCTCGGTCCACGCGCCACACAGCATCGTGGACTTCGACGGCCCCTCTCAGGCGCCTGAGCGGCTGGGCTCCCTTCAGCTCAAACTCCTGGGGACCTATCCAGGGTCCTTGGGCCGATACGCCGGCGTCCATAAGGAGATTCCGGTCGTCACTATCGAGCTACCCAGCGCCGGGAGCATGCCCTCCAGCGCGGAACAGCGCAACATCTGGATCGATCTCGTGCGTTGGCTCAAGGAGCACGTGCCAGCCCGTTCGACCGAAGTCTCCAGCTCCCGCACGGGCGGTTGACCCAGGCCGCACTCGAGAGGCCTTGCCTCCGGCCAGGGCGCCACTGAGGCGCCGTTCTAGCTCTCGAAAACGATTCGCCAGGCGCCTTCTTCGAACCGCCAATACTGGCGCTTCTTCTTGGAGGCGTTGAAGCTATCGCTGCGATAGTCCTGAGTAAACTCAACGGTCACCATCGCAGGTTCGCCCGGATAGCCGTAGATTCCCACATCCCTGACACCGACCTTGATGAACGACTTCGAGCTGTTCACCCTTCGCTTATGCGCCGCAAAAGCCGCTCGACTCATGCCCGGTGTTCGGAACGACTGGGAGTAGTTGCTGAGATAGCGTTCGGAGTCACGGCTCTCCCAATCGAGGCGCCAGCTCTCGACGGCCTCGGAAACGGACTCTCTTACCGCGTCGATGGAGCCGCTGGACACCCAGCGGACGCCTCGGGACAACACGACGGGCGTCTGGCCCACTTTGACTGTCTCTTTGAGCCGCAGGAAGTCCTGATTGGAGAGCGTCACGCAGCCTCGGCTCGACAGTGGCGGGCGGCTGTACCTCGCCGACTCTGTGCCATGAATCCAAATCCCGCTCCCGGTGCGGCCGAGGAAGCGGTCCCAGTTGTTGGGATAGTCGATCGGGAAGGCCCCCTTGCCGTACATATCGGGCAACCTCTCGCCGGGTAGATAGGAGGCGACTCGGTACAGACCTATCGGGGTCTTCTCGTCGCCCTCGAACCGCTTGTCGTCGCCTCCCTTGCCTATCGAGACGTAGAAATCGAAAACTCGCCGGGTCTCATTACCGATAGTTTCAAAGACGTAGAGTCGATAGTTGTGGGTGTCGATCAGGATAGCGTGGCTCGCCGTCTCCGGAATCTGTACCAGGTCGGCGGGCACTGCCAGCGCCGGCGGGGCGTCGAGGAAGCGCACCAGGCGCGCCTTGGCCTCGTCACGCAGCCCGTCGAGGCGGTCCTGGGTCGATCCCCGAGCGCCAAAGCCGCCGAGCGGCGAGGCCAGCGCCGACAACACATCCCCCCGCACGAGCTGAGCAAGCTCGAAGTCCGGTTGCTTCTCTATCAGCCGATTCACGTGCTCGAGCGCATCGTCTAGTCGCCCCGCCTGGACATCGAGGAGGGTCCAGACCAAGCGTTGCTCGAGGCTGGAACTCAGTTGCTCGACGGTTGGACTGCTGAGGTGGCCCGCCTCGTCAAGGCTATGAGCACCGCTCGCCGTCAGGAGGAGGGCGACAATGAACGGCCCAATCCGACGGATCATCGAACCCGCAAACACTCGTGCCTCAGTTGGGTTGTGCAACTTCCCGGTGGATCTTCCAGCCGCCTGCTTCCCACACGAGGTCGAAAGTCTTCGATACCCGGTCGGCGAACCGATCCGACCGGTAGGACTGGTTGAATCGCGCTTGCGCTCGCTGGTCACCGCTCTGCCGTACACCGATTGAGTCTACCGCGACTTGAATGAAACGCGGCCGGCGAATCCGATCGCGGCGCTGCGCCGCCCAGGCTCGACGGGATCCGCCCCCTTCAGGAGCGAAGCTCTGCGAGTAGAAGTCTACATAGTCGTCGGCTCGTTGATCGCTCCAGGCGCTGGCCCAGGCTTTGACCATGGCGACGACTCCCGCAGCATCGAACTCGACGATCGGTTCTGCAGGAGCAACTTGAGCGATCGGCTCGGCGACCTCGATTCTTGGCTCCGGCCTGGCTACGGGCTCGCTGGGCCTCACCGGTTCGGACGCGGCGAGAGGATCTTCCCGCGCCGCCAATGTGACTGAGGCGCCCACCGAGGCTCCGGCCTCGGCATCGAGGTCCGCCAGAAGCTCGAGGGCCGGTCCGGCGCTCGGTGAGCTACTCTCCTGCCCTAAAGCCCGGTCGTAGGCGCGGCTGGCCAGCTTGCCGTAGACCTTGGTCAGATTGTCGTATGCAGTTCCGTAGCTCGAGTGAGTCTGGAGAGCTCGCTTCAACACCTTGACCGAGCGTTCGTAGTCTCCGCCCTGAGCGAACAGGACCGCCAGATTGTTGAACGGCTCGGGTGATTCCGGATAGCGCTGAGTCAGATCGAGAAAGACCTCCTTCGCCTCCTCTACCCGACCGGCGCGAGCGAGGACCACGCCCCGTAGGAAGAGCGCCTCAGCCGAGCCGGGATTCCCCAGCAAGGCTCGATCTACCGCCTGCAGGGCATCTCCGTGTCGGCCTTGATCCGCGAGCCGGCGTGCCGCGTCTAGAGAGCCGTCCTGAGCCAAGAGCCCCTGGGCGCTCATGGCGAGCCCTATGATTGCGCACAACAATCCCTTCATCCTGAACTCCCTACTCTGTTCACCCAATCCAATAGACGATAGCGGAATCCGCCGGATCACAGCCGTCACCCAAGGATTGAACTCTACCATGCACGAATAGGGCTCTTGGACGGCTCCGGGAGCCTGGAAAAGTCCCGGAACTTGTGCCTCTCAGCGGCGTTAGAGTCTACTAGGAGGAGATTGGTGTCCACCCAGACGGCACTCGACGACGGGACTCTGTTCGCCCGCGCCCGCCAGGGCGATGCGGAGGCGTTGACCTGCCTGGTTGATCGCCACAAGGATGCGCTGGTCAACTACCTGACCCGAATCAGCGGATGCCGGGATCGGGCAGAGGATGCCGCTCAGGATACCTTCCTGAAACTGATCGAGGGCAGCCGTAACTATGTCGAGCAGGGGCAGTGGCGTCCCTACCTATACCGGATCGCCACCAACCTAGTGCGCAGCCAGCAGCGGCGCGAACACCGCTGGCGAGTTCTGCGCCCCAAGTTCATCGCCGGCAACGGAACTCGAGCGGAGGCGCCTCAGGAAGCGGCAGTCGAGCGCCGGGAACTGGGCTCGGTGCTGGCCCAGTGCCTTCAGGAACTGCCATTGAAATATCGACTCCCTGTTGTTCTGCGCGATATCGAGGACTGGAGCTACGCCGAGATCGCCGAGTCGCTCGACTGCAAACCCGGGACCGTCAAGTCCCGGATCTTCAGGGGGCGGGAGATGCTGCGCCAACTCGTCGCCCCCCATTGGAACGGAGCGCTTTCATGACTCAGCCCGAGAATCAAAACTCAGACCCCATCCGTGAAGCCCTGCGCCAGCTACCCAGGGTGGCGGCCTCGGAGGACTTCAACAAAAGGCTTCTTGACCGGGCGAACGCAGCCGAGGCCCGCCCCTCGATCACCTGGCCTCGGCTGGCAGCGGCCGCCGCGTTCCTCGCGCTTGCCGCGGGAGCGGTGTTCGTGGCGCGCGAGCAGAACCAACGTCTCGACTATCAGCGCAAGAGAGCTGCCCTCGAGCTGCGCCATGACGAACTGCGACGCGACTTGGCGGCGGTCCGGGAACGGGCTGTCCGCTCCCCGAGGCTCTATCTAGGAGCGAGTCCCGACGTGGATCTGGTGCTCGACCTGGAGCCCTGGATGGCACAGCCCGTTGGCGCCCAGCCCGCCGCCTACACGACCTCAAGACCTTGACCCTGGAGACAACACCATGCCTGTTAGTCAACGTTCTTTCTCGACGGCCCTGATCCTCGCGGCGCTGCTCTCAGGGCCCGCGACGCAAGCCGCCATGGCCCAGAGCGTCCACCCTTCTGGAGATGACCTACGTCATGCGGAGCGCAAGGTGATGATCCTGCGTTCCGAGGGCGGCCCGAAGGTCAACCTGAGGACCATTGGCGGCAATCGCGGATTTCTCGGAGTCGGCCTCCTGGACCTCACACCGGAACTGCGGGCTCACTTTGGGGTTCCCGAGGACAGGGGCATCATGGTTTCGAGCATCGTCGAGGGCAGCCCGGCCGAGAGGGCAGGGCTGCTGCCGGCGGACATCTTGACAGCGGCCGATCGTGAGCCTCTTCCGACATCAATCGACCTTTCACTCAGGGTCGCGCGAGCGAGCGAGGGCGTCGAGGTCGAACTCGAGTTCTGGCGCTCAGGCAGGCGCGACATGGTGCGAGTTCCTGTTGAAGTCCGGCCACGTTCCCAACTCGACATCTCTCCACTCTTCATTCGGCGGGTCGAAGTGGAGCCCGGCCGGACCATCAAGGTCGAAGCGGTGGGAGACACGGGCCTTGGCCCCCGCTGGATCGAGGATGTCGTCGAGACCGTCGGCAACAGCCTCTCGGAAGCGACCTTCATCGAGCAACTAGAAGCACTGCGGCGTGAAAGGAACGGGCTGCTCGAGAAGCTCCATCAGATGGAGATTCGCCTCGAGGCTCTCGAAGGGGAACTGCACCTGCTCGACTCCGAGTAGCGATGGCCCTGGCGGGGCCGCCCGGGTTGCGGCGCTGCAACCTGCCAGACAAAAACGAGGCTGCTAGGCTCGATCGGTGAACCTCGCCATCGTGCCCGCCGCGGGCCGTTCGAGCCGCCTAGGACGTCCCAAAGCGCTGCTGCCCTTTCGCGGCTCGACCCTCATCGACAGGATAGCCTCGACGCTCGTTGCCGGTGGAATCGATCAGCTGGTTGTCGTCGCTGCCCCGGGCGAGTCTCGGTTGGCCGAGCACTGCGCGCACTCCGACCTCACAGTAGCCGTCAATCGCTCGGTAGCCGACGGCATGCTGTCCTCCATTCAGTGCGGGCTGCTCACGCTCTCGCACCAACTGGCGGCGGCCGCGACCCTGACGATATGCCCCGTCGACTTCCCAGCGTTACGAATCAGCACGGTGGCTGCCCTTCTCGCCGGCCTCCACGAGTCAGCAGCTCCCATCGCCCTCCCCCGCCACCAAGGCCGGCGCGGCCACCCCATCGTACTGTCGGCCTCCCTAGCCGGCAGGATCGAGACGCTCGACCCCCGCTTGGGCCTACGTCAGCTCCTCGACCTTCACCCTCACAGGGAGGTCGATGTCGACGATCCCGGAGTCCATCGCGATCTCGATACCTGGAGGGACTATCTCGAGCTCGAGCTACTTGGGCCCGAAACCCAGCCCAGCTGACCGGCGCGCCTTAGACGCCCACCGCCCGCCGCTCCAGTTCCGCGGCAACATGGCCGCCGACGAGAATCGAGAAAGCGGTCAGATAGAACCAGATCAGGAGGAGCATGCCTCCCCACACGAAGCCGTAGGGCGTGTACTCCGACAGAAGTTGCACCCACAGTCTGAACAGAACCGTGGCCAGCGCCCACAGCGTTGTGCCGACGACGGCGCCTGCGAGAATGCGCCGCTTCGAGCGGCTCTGATCGTGGTTTGGCAGGAAGTAGTAGACCAACCAGATCATCCCTAGAGCCACCAGGTAGATGAGCGGCCAGCGCAGAGTACTCGCCAGGCTCTCGAAGCCGATCAACCGCCCCAGTTCGGGACCGACCAGCAGCGCCACCGCGCTACCCAGCATCGCGGCCATCGCCGCCATCAAGAACACGACGGACATCGCCCGTTTCTTCCACCAGCGGCGGCGACGGGTCACACAGTAGGCCATGTTGAGGCCGTCAAAGAGGGCGGCGAAGATGTTGGACGCAACGTAGAGCATCAGGACCACGCTCAGGGAGAGGACTCCAGGGCGACGGGATGTCGTCACCTCGCCGACGAAGTCCTCGACCACTCGGAAAGCCTGGCCCGGCAAGGCTGTGGCGATCTGGCGCATCACCCACTCGAAGGCATCCTGGCCGCCGACGATCCCGGTCACGGCAAAAAGTGTGAGCAGAAACGGGAACAGCGACAGAAACGAGTAGTAGGCGACTCGGGCCGACTCGGCGGCAACCCGATCGCGGCGCGAGGCACGCGCGATCGCGCCGGTGATTCGGCCGAGCCAACGCAGCGTCTTGCCGGCATTGTCCACCATCAGATGACCTTGGCCAGCCACTCGGCGCGCTGCATGCGTCCTTCGATCCTACGGACGGCGGCGAGGAAGGCACTCTTATCTCCGTCGGGCCTCCAGGAGCTCGGCCGCGGTAGGACCGCCGCTAACCGAGCTGCCTCGCCACGGGTAAGCCTGGAAGCTCGTTTGCTGAAGAAGTGGCTACTGGCTGCTTCGCAGCCGAACGTGCCGTCACCAAACTCCACGACGTTGAGATAGACCTCCAGTATGCGTCTCTTTGCGAGGTGGCGCTCGAGCGAGCGCGTGAGCAGAGCCTCTCGAAGTTTGCGCCGTGGTGTCCTCGCCGGGCTCAGCCAGAGGTTCTTGGCCAATTGCTGCGTGATGGTCGAAGCGCCGCGCGGCATGGACCGCGACCGCCAGGCCGCACGTACTGCGTGTCCCAGCTCCGCCCCCGAGAAACCGTCGTGACTGAAGAAATCGATGTCCTCGGCAACGAGTACCGCCCGCTTGAGATGATCGCTGATCTCGCCGTAGGCGACCCATTCGACCTGAACCGAACGAGCGTGACGCTCTTCGTAGCGGCGCATGAAGGCCGTCCGTTCGGGCACTGACTCCGATAGCGTCTCGACGTCGGGCCACAGTGCAACCTCTAAGAACAGCCAGCCGACGACTATGGCGAGGACGGCCCAGCCAACGCGGCTCAGGGACCGCCTGGAGCTTCTGGTGCGGGATCTCTTCATTCCGGTGTCGGGATAGGATAGCGCCCTCGAGGAGAGAGCAAAACCCATGAAGATTCGAGCCTTTCACGGTCTGCGCTACAACGGAACCGCAGACCATGCCGGCGCCCAAGCGGCGCCTCCATACGATCAGATCAACGACACGCAGCGCGACGCGATGCATGAGGCCCAACACCACTTCTCGCACCTCATTCGTCCGGTTGCGGCCCAAGGCGCCGACGCCCATCAACACAGTCGGGATCTTCATGCGCGATGGCTACAAGATGGAGTCGTCCGGCGGGACTCCGAGCCCTCCCTTTACGCCAACACGATCGAGAGTCCGAGCGGCCAGGTCCGCCTCGGCCTCGCCGCCCTGGTCGACCTGGAGGACCCCGCAAACGGCATCATCCGACCGCACGAAGAGACCGTCGACAAGACCGTGGCGGAGCGCCTCGGTCTCCTGCGAACGACGCAAGTCGACTACGAGCCGATCCTGCTGCTGGCCAACGATCACGGCGGGTTGGAATCCCTGCTGGAACAGGACTGCTCCGGCCAGCCTCTCGCGAGCCACGTCGATGAGTTCGGCAACACCCATAGGCTCTACCCCGTCGTGAGTGAGGGACGCATCGAGAGTTATCGCGCCTCGCTGTCAGAATCCTACGCCCTTATCGCCGACGGACATCATCGCTACAAGACTGCGGGGCTGTACGCCAACGAGACCAACGCCAAGCGCTCAACGGCCGCCGCAGCGAAGTTGAGCATCATCACGAGCCTCAAAAGCAGCGCGCTGGCGATCGACCCGATCCATCGGGCGTTGCCGGTCACCTTCGAAGCCGAGGCTCTCGCCGGGGTTGCCCACGAGCGTCGCACCGTGACGGACCAGGGAGGCTCCGAGTTGGCTCGAGCGGTCGCTGAGGCTCCTCAACCGACTCTTGCCCTGCTGCGGCCTGACGGCACGGCAGAGCTATGGAACCTCGATCCGAGCCACGGACCGACGGACCTTCCGGCCGCCGCATCCAAACTGGCCGTCGTCCTTCTTCACCGGACGCTGTTCCCTCTGGCCGGTCTGGTTTCGGCGAATGCGACCGATGGGACCGTCGCCTACCGGTCGGATCCGGCCGATCTGGCCACACAGGTCCTCACCGGCGAGTTTGCGACCGGTGTCTTCTTGCCGCCGATGACGGCCTCCGGTTTTGCCAGCGCTGTCGCCGATGGCGATGTGCTACCGCCGAAATCGACCCGCTTTCTACCCAAGGTCGTCTCGGGGCTCGTCTGGGCGGATCACTCCGATCCCGTGAAGTAGCCGATGCCCACTTTCCGTGGCCAGGGAGACGCTCCCGTCGTCCAATTCGATCCCACGGTCGAGGTTTCCCCCTTCATGGTCTTCCGCCGGCTCAAGGCCGGGAAAGCCCCACGACTCGTGGACGTGCGGCCGGGGCCACCAGACGACCCGACAGACGGACGCTCCTTGGCGGGGGCCGAACGGATGCCGGACGAGTCCTGGACGCCTACCGAAATGGACGAGGAAGTCGTCTTGTTCGACGCCAACGGAACTCGCGCCGTCGACGTCGTCAGGCGACTGCAGCAGAACGGCTACCCGAGGGTTCGGGCGCTCTTCGGCGGTCTCGACCTCTATGAGTTCTCCCTCGATCCGGAAATCGTGGGGACCGGTACTTTCCTGACCAGAGCCTGAGGCGCTGCGCCTACCGGGCGCGAGATGTCATGCGTCCGAGACCGTACCGTCCGAGGCTACCTTCCAAAGCTCGCCCGAGTAGAGGAGGTCCTCGATCTTCCCGTGGCCGTGCGCCTCGACCTCGCTCTCGATCTGTTCGACGACCTGTCGGTCGTACGCCGGGTGGTCCACAGAGCGGAGAACGCCGATCGGCGTCGGCATGTCGGGCGGCAGCATCTGAGCCATCATGAAAGCCAGCGTGGGGTTCTCAGCAGCCTCGTCCCAGGTCAAGCAGTCCTCGGGGGTCACCCCTTCACCCAATTGCACGACCTCGAGTTCGGTGCCCGAGAAACGAATTCCACGGTCTTTCTCCTTGCCAAATACGAGCGGCTTACCGTGCTCCAGGTAGAGCGTCTGATCCTGTCGCACACCCTTCTCGGTCATGTAGGTGAAGGCGTGATCATTGAAGATGTTGCAGTTCTGGTAGATCTCGATGAAGGCCGTACCCTGGTGTTCGGCAGCTCGCAGCAACGTCTCTCTCAGGTGCTTCTGGTAGATGTCGACGCTGCGTGCCACGAAGGTGGCACCGGAGCCGATCGCCAACGACAGCGGATTGAATGGCGTATCGAGCGAACCGTAGGGAGTCGACTTGGTCCGCTTGCCGACCTCGCTGGTGGGCGAATACTGCCCCTTGGTGAGCCCGTAGATCCGGTTATTGAAGAGCAGGATCTTGACGCCGACGTTGCGCCGTAGCACCTGGATAAGGTGATTGCCGCCGATCGACATGGCGTCCCCGTCTCCGGTCGCCACCCAGACTTGAAGGTCGGGACGAGCCAGCTTCAGCCCAGTTGCCAGCGCGGGCGCTCGGCCGTGAATCGAGTGGAAGCCGTAGGAGTCAATGTAGTAGGGCAAACGACTGGAGCAGCCGATGCCGGAGATCACCACGAACTTCTCCTTCGGCAGCCCCAACTGCGGCATCACGGTCTGAAGAGCCGAGAGGATGGCGTAGTCGCCACAACCCGGACACCAACGGACCTCTTGGTCCGACTGGAAGTCCTTCTTAGTCAGGGTCGGGGTCTCAGTTGACATTGTCGGCTCCCAGCATTTCCTTGATCTTGGTCAAGATTTCCGAGCGGAAGAACGGTTTTCCCTGCACCTTGGTCATCGACTCGACGTCCACAAGGAACTCGGCTCGCAGGAGGAAGGCAAGCTGTCCCATGTTCATCTCGGGTACGAGGACCTGCTTGAAGGACCCGAGAACCTCGCCCAGATTGCGCGGGAACGGATTCAGATGACGCAGGTGAGCCCGGCTGACCTCGAGACCTTCCTGCCGTGCCACGTTGACCGCGCCAGTGATCGCACCCAGGGTGCTGCCCCAGCCTAGTACCAGTAGGTCCCCTGTTTTCGCACCGTCGATCTCGAGCGACGGCACGAAGTCGGCCACCGAGGCGACCTTGGCGGCCCGCAACCGCACCATCTTCTCGTGGTTCTTGGCATCGTAGGAAACGTTGCCGCTGAGATCCTCTTTCTCGAGGCCGCCAACCCTGTGCTCGAGTCCCGGCGTGCCAGGGATCGCCCAGGGGCGAGCCAGAGTCTGAGGGTCACGCGAATAGGGTTGAAAGTCCTCGGCGTCAGTATGGAAATCGGTTCGCAAATCCGGCAGATCCTCGATCTCGGGCAGGAGCCATGGCTCCGAACCATTCGCGATGTAGCCGTCTGACAACAGAATGACCGGAACCATGTGCCGCACGGCGATCCGGACCGCCTCCATCGCGCTGTCGAAGGCGTCGGCAGGCGATGCCGCAGCCACGATCGGCACCGGACACTCGCCGTTGCGACCGAACATCGACTGCAGCAAGTCCGCCTGCTCGGTCTTGGTCGGCAGGCCTGTCGATGGGCCGCCGCGCTGCACGTTGACCACGATAAGAGGCAACTCGACCATCGCAGCAAGCCCCAGCGCTTCGCCTTTGAGGGCCAATCCCGGGCCACTTGTAGTGGTCACTCCCAGCGCGCCGCCGTAGGCGGCTCCGATCGCCGAACAGACCGCGGCGATCTCGTCCTCGGCCTGGAAGGTGGTGACTCCGAAGTGCTTGAAACGAGAGAGATCGTGGAGAATATCGCTGGCCGGGGTGATCGGGTAGGAACCTAGGAAGAGAGGCAGGCCACTTCGCCGACTGGCCGCCACCAGGCCGATCGACAAGGCAGCGTTACCCATGACGTTGCGGTACGTCCCCTCTGGCAGGTGGGCCGCATCGACCTCGTAGCGGACCTGAAACGCCTGCGTGATGTCGCAGTAGTTCAGGCCCGCCTTCATCACGCTTATGTTGGCTTCCGCGACGTCGGGCTTCTTGGCGAACTTGCTCTCCAGCCATTCGATGGTGTTCTCCATCGGCCGGCTGTAGAGCCAGTAGATCATTCCCAAGGCGAAAAAATTCCGACACCTGTCGCGACTCTTGAAGTCGAGGGGGCTATCCTCGAGCGTGCGTCGCGTCATCGTGCTCAACGCCACCGGATAGACCCGGTAAGCGTCAAGTCCCGAACCGTCCAGCGGGTTGGTCTCGTAGCCCGCCTTCTTGAGATTGCGGTCGTTGAACTCGTCGGTGTTGACGATCAGGATGCCGTTGGTCTTCAAGTCCTCGATCGACTTCTTGAGTGCCGCCGGGTTCATCGCCACAAGGACGTCCGGCGCGTCGCCGGGTGTGTGGATGTCGTAGTTGGCGATCCGCACCTGAAATGCTGACACGCCTGGCAATGTCCCCGCAGGGGCACGAATCTCCGCCGGAAAATCCGGCAGTGTTGCCAAGTCGTTCCCTAGGAGGGCGGAAGTGTTGGTGAGCTGGCCGCCGGTCAGCTGCATTCCGTCGCCGGAGTCGCCGGCAAAACGAATCACGACATCATCGACCCGCTCCGTGGCGATGGACCTCTTCTCTTCTACAGTTGAATCACTCGTCTCTGAACTCAATGGATTCCCCTCGAGGGGTCAAAGGTAGGTGACTGAAAGGCCTCGCCGTTGCAGCGAGGCAAGCTCCCCGAACCGGTAGATCGATATACAAGGCGCCCCATCTCATGCAAAGTCGGTCGACTCCGCTCGATTGGATGCTAGCAAACCCCCAGGATCCGCGAAAGTCACCTCAACCTCGCGACAACCTACTCACCACAACCGCCCGGGCCGAACAGCCGCCTACCGGGTCTGGCCGGATCGTCGTCTTCTGAGGGTTGGCATAGGATGGCCGGGTCCGAACGGACAGCCTGACGGAACTCGAGCCGCAGTTCCGCGTACTCTTATACATGGGAGCGCCTACAGCCTCCCGGTGCCGATCGATGCGCTTGCCAAGCCCTGCCCGTCTTTTCTGGATCTCCTGCGCGGTGATCACCGTGGTCCTGCTCGGCATGCTCGGCATGGTCGAAGCCCCCTGGCTGCGCGTCGCGCTCAAGGTCCTCCTCGCCAGCGTTGCCATGCTGGGACTGGTGTTCTTGCTGGCGGGTGGCTTGCGGCTGGTCCTTTGGCGCGTCGGAAGACGTCTCGCCTTCTCCTACTTCCTTATCGGCGTCGTGCCTATCCCGATGGTGATAGTCCTCGGGGGCATCTCCGTCTACTTGATGTCAGGGTACTTTCTCGGCCACGAATATCGTCAAGCACTCGAGAACCTGCACTACGATGTAGAGCGCGCAGCCGAGGCCGGCCTGGCGCACCTCACCGCCCGCGGCAGCGCGACCGCGGATCCCGGGGCCGCCGCGAGGGTCGCCTTCTACGCCAACGGACGGAAAGTCGCCGGCGACGACCAGGCCCCGGCCCTCTGGCCCGAATGGGCTGAGAGCTCTGGCGCGTCGGAAGACGGCGATGTTCGGCTCTGGACGCTCCCCAACGGAGAGCTGACAGTCGTTGCAGCCCGGACGCGGCCGCCTCATGCCGTGCTGGCGTTCCACGACGGGCCGCTCGCCGCCGAACTCACCCGCCGCAGTAATGTATGGGTCACCCTCATCGACCCTAGAGACCGCGACTCGATGTCGGCTGTCCGGGTACAACTGGGGTCCGGGCGCTACGCCTTGGCCAACATGAGTGCCGGGACCGATGTAGGGGCACGCAATGGGTTCTTCGCAATTCCTGCGGAAGACGTGCCCTGGCTCGACCGCCCGGTCCTCTGGTGGGGCGAGGTCATCGAAGCCGTCCATGCACTCGACGACGACGCTGAGGTCAGCCCGTGGATGACGGCGTCGCTCAACAGCACCATGCGCAGCCTGAGCCGTCAGCTCCTCTCATCTTCGGCGGATCTCAACGCGGCGGTGTGGGCCAGCCTGATCGGCGTGACGGGCCTGATCTCCTCGATCTACGTCGTTGCGGTCTTGATGGCACTGTTCATGATCTACAGCCTGAGTCGTGCCGTAAACCGGTTGAGCCGCGCGACCGAGGCTGTGCGAGCCGGCGACTTCTCGCGGCGTATCCCAGTGCGAAGGCACGATCAGATCGGCGAACTGCAACATTCGTTCAACGACATGACGAACAACCTCGAAACGCTGATTGGCACGGCCGCCCAGAAGGAAGTACTCGAAAAGGAGCTCGAGATCGCCCGGGACTTGCAGGAAAGCCTGCTACCAGCGGAACTACCGGCCAACGACCGAGTCGAGTTCTCCACTCTCTTCGAGCCTAGCGCGGCGATTGGCGGCGACTACTTCGACATCTTGCGCATCGACGACAATCGGTTGGCGGTCGTCATCGCCGACGTCTCCGGCCACGGCCTGCCGACCGGGCTGAGGATGGCGATGCTCAAGGCTGCTCTGGTCATTCTGGTCGAGGAGCAGAAGCCACCGAGCGAGATCCTGCGCCGGCTCAATGCCATGGTGCGCGCCGAAGGGCGCCAGCGGTTTTTCGTGACAGCCACGATAGCGGTCATCGACTTCCGCCGCGACAAACTGGAGATCACCAACGCCGGACACCCTCCGACCTATCTACTCCGCAACGGTCAGGTCGAGGAGATTCTGCTTGCCGGAAGCCCACTCGGAGCCCTCGACGAGAACTACCAGCAAATCGAGGTAGACCTGCTGGCGGGAGACGTGGCCGTCTGGCTCTCGGATGGCCTCATCGAGGCCAACAACGGAGCCGACGAGCCTTTTGGCTACGACGCCACCGTCTCGGCCATAGCGGGTGACGGAGCCTCGGCGCAGGTGGTGCGAGACAGGCTGTTGGCCGCAGTGAAGAGTCACACCGGCGACGAACCGGCGGAGGACGACCGCACGCTCGTGGCGATGCGCTACTTCCCGGACGCCGGTTCGGAAACGGGAGACACACCCAAGAACGAGTAGATACGCCGGATGTACTCCTGCGTCTCCCTGAAGGGCGGCACACCGTTGTGCCGGGCGACCGCGTTCTCACCCGCGTTGTAAGCGGCAAGAATCAGCGGGAGGTCGCCCGAGTAGCGCTCGATGAGCTGCCCGAGATAGCCCACTCCAGCTTCGATGTTGATCTCGGCGTCGAAGAGATCGTTCGCCATGACACCGAGTTGCTTGCCGGTCGAGGGCATGATCTGCATCAGCCCCCGTGCACCCTTGACCGAAACCGCCGAGGGGTCGAAGGCCGACTCGGCACGGACGATTGCGGCGACCAGAGATGGATTGACATTACGGCGCTTGGCAACGCTGAAGATGAAGTCGCCGAACGGCGTGTCGGGCGCCCGATGTTCCGGTGCGAAGCCGAGGTAAAGAGGCTCTTTGGGCGCAAGCGCCTCCTCGACTGCTGCTTGCTCGCGCCGGCTGACGATCTCGTCTTTTAGGACTCGGTCGATGCGAAGCATCGGCAGAACAAGTTCGCCTCCGCTCTCGAGTTCTATCCGTGCGCTATCGCCCTCGACGCTATAGCTCTCGGTCTTGAGGAATCTCCCGTTGTCGAGCACGACGATCTCGGCACCCGCGGTCGAGCACAGTCCGAGGGCCAGCGCCAGCGGGACGGCGTAGGAGGAACGAGTCATCGTGGGCGATCTTAGCAAGCTGACGAAGGCCGGACATCAACGGGATCTGGCGCTACTCGGCCCGAGGGTGGAACTCGTCGTACAAACTCCGCAGGCGGTGCGCGTGGATATGGGTGTAGATCTGGGTTGTGGAAATGTCGGCGTGGCCCAACATCATCTGCACGGCACGCAAATCGGCTCCGTGCTCGAGCAGATGGGTCGCGAAGCTGTGCCGCAGTACGTGGGGCGACAAGGCGCCGATGCCGCAGAGCAGGCCGTAGCCCTTGAGCACCTTCCAGAAACCCTGCCGGGTCAGACCGCCGCCCCGGGCGTTGACGAAGACAAACTGGTGCCGCCCGCGCACCAGGCTCGGCCGCACCGCGTCCAGGTACTCGGCGACGCGTCGCTGGGCTTGCTCTCCGACCGGGACGATCCGTTCCTTGCCTCCCTTTCCGAAAGCAACCAGAAAGCCGGCATCCAGGCGAAGCTGCGGCAGCGTCAGGCCGACCAGTTCGCTGACTCGGACTCCTGTTGCGTAGAGCAGCTCGATCATCGCTCGATCACGGCTTCCGAGCACGGTCGTCGAGTCGGGCGCCGCGAGCAGCTGCTCGACCTGGTCTTCACTCAGGACCCTCGGCAGCTTGCGCCATAGCTTGGGTGGCACCAGGTTGACCGCCGGGTTCGTGGCTCGATCGCCAAGTTCAATCAGGTGCTCAAAAAAACCTCGGATCGCGACGAGAGCACGGCGAACCGAGCGCGGCGCGAGACCGGAGGATCTCAGGGCGCGCAGATGCCGGGACACAAAGGGCGCCTCCAACTGGGACCATTCGAGCCCCTCGGCCCGCCGTTGGCCATCGAGCTTCGCCAGATCGCTGCCATACGACTCGACAGTTCGCGGCGAGAGGCCGCGTTCGTGCGCCAGCGCCTCGAGATAGCGAACGACCGAGGGATCCCGAGCGCCTGTCGGCCCGGCAGGCGTCATCGCGGCTCCGCGGCCGCGAGTCCTAGCTGACTAAAGCGCCGTGGGCACTGCACAACACGAGCACCTCGTCGTCGCTCAAGATCCGGTCGGACTCCTTGGCTCGCTTGAAAATCGCCTCGACCAGCTCGTCCTCGGGCTCGATGCCCCGCTCCTTCAGCCAGTAGGTGACGTTCGACAGTCCGCACATCGGCCCAATCTCGATCCGCTGGTGCCGCCCCACGGCACCCGCCGGCACACCGGAATAGATGCGATCGGCCAACCAGTCATCGCCCTTGGCGCGCGCCTTGATGATCGCTGCGGCGTGGACGCCGGTCCCGGTGCGAAAGGCATCGCGGCCGATGACCGGGTAGTTGTCCGGCAGCGGCACCCCGGTGACCTCGGCGACCAACCGGCAGTACTCAGGCAGGCGCTTGAGGTCGAGGTCCGCCCATCCCATCAGTTTCAGGTTGACCATCAACAGGTCGATCGCCGTATTGCCCACTCGCTCGCCGATTCCGAGAGCCGTTCCGTGCAAACGGTCGGCGCCGCCTTGCGCCGCGGCAAGCGAATTACTGACCGCCAAGCCGCGATCCCGATGGCCGTGCCAATCGACCTTGACCTCGACACCTGTGTCGTCGACCACCTGGCGGATGAACCGGACAAGGCTCTTGGCTCCGTGTGGAGTGGCGTGACCGACCGTGTCGGCTACGCAAACGCGGCGGGCACCGGCCTCCACCGCTGCCGTGTAGAGCCGGCGCAGGTCCTCGGGCTTGGCTCGCGTCGTGTCCTCGGTGACGTACATCACCGGCAAGCCATGTCTGACCGCCAAGCCAACCGCGCTCGTCGTCAACTCCAAAAGACGCTCGAGGGTCCAGTTCTCGGTGAACTGTCTAATCGGACTCGATCCCAGGAAACAGGCGACTTCGATCGGCAATCCCACACGCTGGGAGATCTCGACGATAGGCATGATGTCCGCCTCGAGCGTTCGAGCGGCACAGTTCGGCGCCACGGCGAGGCCGTGGTCCACGATCTCCTGGGCCAGGCGCTCGACGTCGGCTACCACGTGGGGTCCTGCCCCCGGTAGGCCTATGTTGGCGGAATCGATTCCCAGCTCAGCCATCAGATGGAGCACACGAACCTTGTCCTCGATCGGTGGCGATATCACCGACGGCGACTGCAATCCGTCACGCAGCGTCTCGTCGTTGAGTTCGACGACGCTGCGAGCCGGTGCCCAGTCTCCGCCGTCGGCACCGTTCCAATCGAAGATGAGATCCGATTCGCTGACGCTCATGACGCAATTATAGGCTCTCGCCGGAGGCGGAGCTTGGATCGGAGGCTCTCGGAGAGCTGCCGCCTCCGAGTCGGCCCCTTCAGCCGTCGATCAAGCGGCGCACCAGGTCGTCCCCGACCTGCGAGGTGGTGTCCGATCCACCAAGATCCTGGGTCGTTCGACCCTCGGCGATCGAGGCCGCCACGGCCTCGTCCACCGCGCTTGCCGCCTCGCCGTGGCCGAGCTGCTCGAGCATCAACATGGCCGAAAGCACGGCACCCAGAGGATTGGCCCGCCCGCTACCCGCATGCTTCGGTGCCGAACCATGGACCGGCTCGAACATGGACACCCGGCCCGGGTGGATGTTGGCCGAGGTCGCCACCCCCAGGCCACCCTGTAGGGCCGCCCCGAGATCGGTGATGATGTCGCCGAACATGTTGTTGGTGACGATCACTTCGAAGTTCTCCGGCTTGCGGATCAGCTGCATCGCCAGAGCATCGACGAACCAGTGCTCCGCTTCGATACCCGGGTAGTCGGCGCTGACTTCATCGAAACAGCGCTGCCACAGGTCGCCGGCGTACCGCATGACGTTCGACTTATCCGACATGCAGACCCGTGTCTTGCCGTTGGCAACGGCCCAGTCGAAGGCCGCACGCAGGATGCGCTCCACTCCTCGGCGGGTGTGAACCTCCTCCTGCACAGCGATCTCGTCAGGCGTGCCCTTCTTGAAGTTGCCGCCCACGCCGACGTAGGCCCCTTCGGTGTTCTCACGGAAGACGACGAAGTCGATGTCGGCGGCGCTCTTGCCCTTGAGCGGACAGAGCGCGTCACTGTAGACCTTGATGGGACGGAAATTGATGTAGAGATCAAGGCCAAACCGGATGCCCAACAGGATGTCGGCGGCGTGCTTCATATCCGGAACTCGGGGATCGCCGTAGGCGCCGATGAAGACTGCCGAGTAGTTGTCCCGGAGGTCCTCCAGAGCACCGTCAGGTAGCGTCTCGCCGGTCTCTAGATAGCGATCCGCGTTCCACGGCAGCGGTACCAGTTCCAACGGCAAATCCCAACGACCCTTGACCGCTTCGAGCACCTTGACGGCTTCTGCCGTCACGTCCACTCCGATGCCGTCGCCGGCGAGTACCGCGATCCGCTGGGGGCTGCGGTCCTTGGGGTCGGTGGTGTTCACGCTCCACCTACCCACCGACAGAGAGTTCCCGCCACGATAGCCAGATAGTTGCCCATGGCATAGCCCAGCAACGCCATCAGAATTGAGACAGGCACCAGACTTTCGCGATGGTACGCGGCCACTACCGGCGCCGAGGCCGCACCGCCCACATTGGCGGCCGAGGCGATCGCGGCGCTGTGCACATCCACTTTGAAGATGTAGGCGCCCGCCAGGCAGAAGAGGCCGTGCACCAGGATCCAGATCCCGGCACCCAGCAGGAAGGCCGGCGCCTGGGCCAGCCCTTCGAGCGAGGCCGTCGCGCCCATTCGAGCGACGAAGACGTAGACGATCGCCATAGCCAGGTTGTGCGACGACGGAATCCTCTTGGCCGGTGTGAACGAAAGCAAAATCCCGAAGGTGCTGACCAACAGAACCATCCATGTCGAGGTGCTGAGGACGGGCTTGATTTCGGGAAGTTGAGGTGCGAGCCAACTCGCGAACCAGGTGACCCCAGCGGCGATCGCCGCGAGGTAGAGGGCATCCTGTATCGACGGCGCCTTCTCTTCCTTGGCCTCGAGAGCCGCGGCCTCGTCCATTTTCTGTACACGGTCGGCCGCTACGCCGCTCCACTTGTTGAACTTGGTGGCGAAGTTCTTCGACACCAGAAGCAGCGGCAGCCAGCCGACGTAGATCACGGTGTCGGCCAACACCGCCAAGCCGAATTGATCGGCCGGGGTTTCGAGCGCCGCCTGGGCCGCCGCCATGTTGCCGGTGCCGCCGATCCAAGAGCCGGCCAGCGCTCCGAAACCACGCCAGGCCTCGGGGTCGAGCCAGCCGTGGACAAAGAAGTAGCCGACCGGCGCGCCGATCACGATTCCCGCGGTCCCCATCAGCATGACACCGACGCCTTTGCCCATCACACGCACCGCCGCGCCCACGTCGACCGAGATGAGCAACAACACGATGAACATCGGCAGACCGTACTGGCGTAGCACATCGTAGGTCGGCGAAGCCTCCGGCAGAACGCCGACGTTGCGCAAGACCATCGGCGTCGCGTAGATCCAGATCAACGGCACGACGTACTGGAAGAGCTTCCAACCGGTCTTGCGCTCGAGCCAGAAATAGAACGCAGCGATGCCGGTCAGGACGGCGAGAACGGCACCCGGGGATTCGATCACGGAGGCGAAGATATCAGACGGCGGCGCGGTATAGGCCGCTTACCCCGGCGCCGGCACTTGGCTCGGCAACCGACTGTCTGCCGCCCCTCCCAACTCGAAACTGAGCGGAATCTCAGGACACAACCAACTCGAATGCAAAGCGGGCCAAGACGCGGCCGAGTCGAGGTCGAGAAGTTGGCGTAGTAGAGCGTCATCGCGCAACTCGATCTGCATCGGCCAGACGGAGACGGCGGTGTGCGAAGTCTCGATCCGCCGCAGCCGCCCGCCCATCGCGAGGTAGCCACGATCGCGCCGCCTGAAGTAATCGCAGGTCTGTTGCCAGGAGCCGAGGTCCGGGCCCGCCCCGACAGCGGGCCCGCCCTGGCTGCCCGAGACCTCCAGGCCGCCGCTGGCGGCGGCGCGCCAGGTCCACGACGCGGCGCCCGTATCCCTGGAAGGTCGAGGGTATCGAAATCTGCCACAGGCGAGGCTCTGGCGGACGGTGGCCTGAGCCAGGGGCAGAACCCAGCGCGGCACGATCAGGGCGCGGAAGAGGACCGACGGCACACCCTCTTGATCGACCACGTAGAGCCGCACGTTGAGCTGTGGATGGGACACCCTCACCCAGGGCATTCCGGAGAGCCGTAGCCCACTCTGCCGAAAGAGGAGCGCCGAGACGAATCCGTAGCTGCCGTCGGCCGCCGAATGGACCTCGTAGCGCAACCCCTCGGGCAGAGGAGGCAGCAACGCACGAGGAAGAGCCCAATTGACATAGAGGCAGTCCTTGACGACGGTGCGTAGAAGCATCGGAAGGGGCGCAGGTAGCCGGTCTCGGCTCTTGGATGTTGCTAGAGTGCGCCGGTTCAAACTATCAGGAGGTCTCATGCCGAACAACGCCTTGCTCCCAGCGACTGCAGTCTTGACGCTCGCACTCACCAGCTGTCAGACCCCAGTCCAGGACCCGCCGACCGACGACATCCTGGATCTCGGGCCCGACGCCTTCACCGCCGCAGCGGTGATCGAGCCCCAGCGTCTGCAGGCAACGGTCGAGGGCCTCTCGAGCGACGCTTTCGAGGGGCGCGGCCCGGCCTCGGCCGGCGACCTCGCGACCCAGCAGTACTTGGCCGAGCTCCTCGAAAGCATGGGCTACCTTCCCGGAGGGGAGGACGGCGGCTGGTTGCAAACCGTGGACGTGGTCAGCGTCACGGCTAGCTCTCCTGACGCCTGGAGCTTCAAGGGGCCCGACGACAGCCTCGACCTGGCCCAGTGGGACGAATTCATCGCCTTCTCCGGAGTGCAAGAGCCGAGTGCCGTGATCGACCAGGCTGAGATCGTCTTTGTCGGCTACGGCATCCGTGCTCCCGAGCACGGCTGGGACGACTACAAGGGGACAGACGTCAGTGGCAAGGTGCTCCTGATGCTCAACAACGATCCAGACTGGGACGAGGCCCTCTTCGAGGGCGAGCGGCGGCTCTACTATGGCCGCTGGGACTACAAATACGAGATCGCGGCCGAGCTCGGCGCCGCCGGGGCGATCATCATCCACACTACGCCTTCGGCAGGCTATCCCTACCAGGTCGTTCAGACGTCCTGGACCGGTCCGCAATTCGAGCTGCCGGCTGCAGGCCAGCCGACCACAGCGATCAAGGCGTGGGTCAGCGAGACTGCCGCCGAGCGCCTCGCAGCTCTCGGCGGTCACGAATTGGCGCAGTTGATCGATGAGGCCCGGCAGCAGGACTTCCAGCCAGTCGAACTCGATGTCACGACCTCGCTGAGATTGGACAACGACGTCTCGAGCGTCCAAACCGCCAACGTGGCCGGTCTCCTCGAAGGCAGCGACCTGGAGCTCAAGCAGGAGGTCGTCGTCTACACCGCCCACCACGACCATCTCGGCATCGGCCCACCCGACGCGGAGGGAGACACGATCTACAACGGCGCCCTGGACAATGCTTCCGGGGTGGCCCAGGTCGCCGCCATCGGAGCGGCCTTCAAGGCCTTACCCGAGGCGCCACGCCGATCGATCCTGCTGCTCTTCGTGGCCGCCGAAGAGCAAGGACTTCTAGGCTCGGAGTACTACGCGCGGCAGCCGACCTTTCACCCCGGTAGGATCGCGGCCAACGTCAATCTCGACGGCGGCAACATCTGGGGCCGGACCCGCGACCTGACCTACATCGGCTACGGCAAGTCCAGTCTCGACGCCATCGTCGACGCCGCGGCCGCGCTTCAGCAACGTACGGTGCTCGGCGATCAGTTCCCGGATCGCGGCTTCTTCTACCGCTCCGATCAGTTCAATTTCGCCAAGATCGGCGTGCCGGCGATCTATCTCGATTCCGGCACCGACTTCATCGACCGGCCAGCCGGGTGGGGCAAGGAACAGATGGAGCGCTGGGAGGCCGACCAGTACCATCAGCCGAGTGACGAGATCGACGAGACGTGGAATTTCGAGGGCATGGTCGAGGACGCTCGGCTGGCCTTCTATTGCGGCCTCTCGATCGCCCAGGCGGACGCACTGCCCGCGTGGAATGCGGGGGACGAGTTCGAGGCTGCGCGGCTCGCCGCACTGGCTGACCGTCCCTAGAAAACGGTCTCGATGTGGGAGGGGCCTACGGGTCCCGATAGCTTCAGAGATTCTTGTGGGAGCCGTCGCACATCGGCGGGCCGAGGGTCTGTTTACAGCCGCAAAACGCTACGCGCTGCGCAACCTCCACTTCCACCAGGACAGGCCTGAAGTCGGTTCCCTTGTGCGACCCGTCGCAGTAGGGCTGGTTGGCCGACTCACCGCAGGCACACCAGAAGTACTTGCCTGGCTCCAGTACCTCGACGTAAGGCGTCGTTTGGGGAGTCTTGGGTTCGGACATGGAAACTCCTGGTTCAGCCGTTGGAGGGTTCGGGAGTCACTCGAGTCTCGAGGTGCTGGTCGAAGGCTTCCAGATACGAGCGGCGCGCACGCTTCTCGAGAAACGCTTGGTCAAAGGCTCCGCGCGCAAGGGCCGCCAACTGGCGACGACTATAGCCGAAGGTCCGGGCCAGGGCGCAATACTCGGCTACCACGGATGTGCCAAAGAGCGGCGGATCATCGGAGTTCACCGAGACCTCGACTCCCGCCCGGTGCAAGGCGTCGAACGGGTGTTCGGCGAGGCTCGAGGCATAGCCCAGGCAGACGTTCGAGGTCGGACACACCTCGACAGGAATTCCTTCGCGGACGATCTCCGCTAGCAAGGAGTGGTCTTCGACAGCAGCTATCCCGTGGCCGATCCGCTCCGGGCGGCAGACCTCGAGCGTCTCTCGGATTGACTCGGGACCCAGTTGCTCGCCGGCGTGCGCGGTGGTCCGCAGACCTGCAGCCCGAGCCGCGGCGAAGTGCTCGCCGAAGGGCTCCACTGACGCTCCCTCCTTCCCCGCCAGACCCAGCGCCACGACGCCTTGGTGACGGTGCTCCAAGGCCCACTCGAGCGTGACGTCGGCCGCCGCGACCGAGAGATTGCGCACGATGTCCGGAATCAGGCGGATCTCGACCCCGAAGTCACGCTTCGCCACTCGCAGGGCCTCGCCCAGAGCGCGTCCTATCTCGTCACCGTCAGAACCGTTCGTCACGTGGGTGGAGATGGTGAAGTGGACCTCGGAGTACACGACGTTCTGTTCCGCCTGCCTGCCGGCGAAGTCGAGCATGAGGCGCTCGAAGTCCTCCGGCTCACGCAGGCAGCGAGAGCACGTGAGATAGATCTCCAGAAAATGCTCGAAATCCCGGAACGTGAACCACTCGGCGAGCCCCGCCGGGTCGTCAGCCGGTAGATCGACGCCCCGGATTCGAGCCAGCTCTAGCAACAGCTCTGGCCCCATCGAGCCCTCGAGGTGGACGTGAAGTTCGGCCTTGGGGAGGCCCTTGACGAAATCGACGAGGCTTTTCGAGCCGGCGGCGGGATCCGTCAAGCTCGTTCTTCGCGCAGTATGGACAACCGCTCGAGCACCCGTGTCGGCACCAGTCCATCCAGGTTGCCGCCGAGGAAGAAGACCTCCTTCACCAATCGACTCGAGAGGTAGATGTAGTCCTCGCGGGGCATCATGAAGACGGTCTCGACCGCCGGATTGAGCCGGCGATTCATCAACGCCATCTGGAACTCGTACTCGAAATCGGAGACCGCTCGCAGGCCGCGCACGATTGTCCGAGCATTCACGGTTCCCATGAAGTCGACCAACAAGCCCGAGAAGCTCTCGACTCGGCAGTCGGGGCAGTCCTCCAACTCTCCGCGGATCATCTCGACTCGTTCCTCGGCCGAGAAGTCCGGTTGCTTCTCCTGGTTGCTGAGCACGGCGACCACCGTCTCGTCGAACACTTTCCGGCAGCGCTGAACGATGTCGAGATGCCCGTTGTGGATCGGATCGAAGGACCCAGCGTAGACCGCAATACGTCGATCGCTCATCGTCGCTCCTTCAAGACGTCATAGGTTGCCGCGTTGAACGCCGCGTCGGTAAGCCGCAGGAGTACCAGACGGGGCGCGGGAGGGAGGACCAGCTCGAGCGTCTCTCGCCGGCCGTCGAGCAGGCCGTCGACTGTTGACGCAGCACTCCATTCGCCGCCATCGATGCTCACTTCGGCCGATCGGATCGGATTCAGGCCGTCATGCACTTCGACGGTCGTTGCGCCCTGACTCCCTGTCGCCGAGACGGAAAGCACTCGGGGCGGCGTGTGGTCGACCACAACGGGCTCGGACACCTGCTCGGAGAAGCGGGTCGATTCCGCGCTGTTGTCCGGTCGATCGCTCGCCCGAAGGCGGAACTTGTAGACACCGTCAGGCAGAACCGTAGCATCGAAGGAATAGTAGGTTTCGTCTATCTGCTCGGCGATGACCAGGAACTCGTCAGCCTCGGCCTCGCGGCAAAAGCCCAGTTCGTAGTCGAGTTCATCCTCATTAGGATCCTCCGCCTGCCACCTCAGTGTGAGAAACCCCTGCCGCCAGAGAGTCTTCAGGCGACCGCCGTTGCCGTTGGACGACGGCCTCAGCGGGGTAAAGATCCCCTCACGGTTCGGATGTGCCGGTTCGTAGATCTGGTCGTCAGGACTGAAACCGGTCGGCACCAACACCTGGCCGGGGTCCATGGCCTCGAACCGAGCGATGGTCGGCGCTGAGTTCTGCTGCCGATAAGAAATTTCTACCGAGCGGATTCGCGCGTCCTGGCCGGCCTCGGGTGAGACCTCCGCTCGCCACTGAAGAAAACGGCCCACCGGCACCGAGGTCAGATCCAACGCATCGCCTTGGGCCGGCACCGACCAGTCGGTCCAGGTGGCGTCCGGCTCGGAACTCGAGCCGCTACGAACCGAGAACCGGATCACACCGGTCGTGAGCGCCGAGCCGCGCCAGCGTAGCGATCCGAAACGAGAGGCAGCGCCGGTATCGAGCGCGGTGCTGACGTAGACACCCTGACGAGTCGTCGAGGTGGCAGCCCGGTGCACCGCGGCGCCGTTGGTGGTCACCAGGGCCGGCCGCTGGCCAGGAAAGACGCCGATCACCTGGCGATCGTCAACGCTTGCCTCGAGAGCCAGTCGCCCCCCCGTTAGGGAGTACACGTTGCCCTCGACCCCCGTCCCGAGCCAGAGAGTGTCGTCAACCCAAGCCAGGGCGTAGGCAGTCTCCTTCTTCAAGCTAGCGACTTCACCGACCTCTCCCGCCCCGCCGCGCACCACCGAGGATCGCGATTGTGACGCGCCGGCACTCGGCGCGGCGGAGACTTCGATCTTGACTCCTGACTTCGCCGAATCGTCGCTCTTGGTCTCGCTCGAGCTCGGTGAGGCTTGTTGAGTCAAGGACGCTTCGGCCGCGACGGCTGTCGCGTACCAATGGCCCGTCCCGTCATCGGCGAAAGCGGTGACTTCGTCTTGATCGGAGTCAAACAGGGTCCGAACCCTGCCGCTCGCGTCGATGCTCAAGATCAATCCGTCGCCGGCCGTACCGATGAGCACGGTGTTGTCGAAGGGGTAGAGAGTCCGCAGGTGCGGCTCGAGGCTCTCGAAGAGGAGCCGGCTGCTCCCGTCCTGAGCCAGGGCATAGAGCCTTCCCGCGTCTCCTGTCGCCACCAGCAGGTCGCCCCAAGGCGCGCGGGCGATGTCCCAGATGTATGTCTCCTCAGGGTCGAAGAACTCCGTCCCGCCGTCGCTGTCCAGCCGGTAAACCTTGCCGTCGGGCGAAGAGCCTACGAAAGTGGTGCCATCGGGATCGACCCATAGCGCGAAAACCTCCGGTTCAGGAGCGGTCCACAGCGTCTCGACCGCACCATCCAAAGAGACTGCCACGACCCGGCCCGAGTTGCCGGTACCCAACAGCCAGTCGTCGCCCCGCGCTTGCGCGGCAAATACGAAGGGCTCTTCCAACTGAGCCAACCGCTCGAAGTGCGGAGCCAAGCGCAGGGCGCCGTCGGCGTCAAGAGCAATTCCCTCAAAGTCCCCTTCCACGAAGTCGCTGGTGCTCTGCTGGCGGAAGAAGCGCACCTCGGTCGCGGTCGTCGCGGCCGCTCCCAACAACCCGATCACTACCAGCATTGCCAGCGTATACGTGACTCCGAACTTGCCAGTCATCTATCTCCCCCCGCATCGATCTCGAGATCCACTCTCACCAGTCCGTTGAGCGGCCGGTCGAGGTACTCCATCACTTCCTGCCGCACAGCTGTCCGCACCTCAGTGGCACCGCTCGGCGCTCCGGCGCGCCAGATCTCGCGGATCGAGCCCGGAAGCCGCGGCATCAACTCCCCGTTGACGGCCAGCCCGGGAGCAACAGCGACACCCAAGACACCGAGCTGCGCCCGACTGTGCAGCCCGCCGAGAAACTCGAGAGCCTGCGAAATCTTCGCCGGCTCGAACTTCTCGAGCTCCAGTCGAGCGGCGTCCAAGCTGGTTCCGTCGCCGACCAGAAGGAAATAAGTGCCGTCGGCGAGATCGGCCGGCAACTCGACCTCCATCCTGTGGCGCCAGGACTTCCCTTGGTACGCGCTCAGTTCGACCGATAGCCCGACGGTCGAGCCCGGTGAGACGAGGCGGCGGTCCGGGTGCGCGGCGACCACCCGGGTTGCGCGCCGCTGGCGACTCTGGAGGATCTCCAGATCGACCGCCGCGATCTCGACCTCAGCCAGTTCGTTGTTGGCCAGGAACCCGACGACATTCATCACATGGAGTGCGGCAGCCGTACCCGCCGAAGCGCCATCGAATCGTTGGCGCAGGACCAGGTCTTCTTGATCAGTCAGTGAGATCGTCGCCGTCAGATCCAGCTCTTGCTGCCCGCCGGCCCCGTTGGCGGCATCGACCGAGCCAAGGATCGAGGTCGCGACCAGGGCCCCGGCGATCGGAGCTACCCGAGCCAGCCGCATGTCGAACTGCCGCTCGACCTCGCCGAGGACCCTGATGGTCAAAGGCATCATCGACGGCACGGCGCCTAACCTGCCGCGTACACCAGCCGGACGGTCGCGATCGAAGCTACCGATCGCCGGGCCGATGTTGCCCACCTTGAACGAGTTCGCCAGGCTGGGCACCACGGCCAGGATCTCGGCCGCGGCCATGGGTACGGCGATATCGCCCATCGAAAGGAACGGATGGCCGAAGGCGAGCACCGTGTCACCCTGGCGGTCGGTTACCGTGCCCGTCGCGGCCAGACGCAGGTCGCCATCGATCAGAACGGCCGCCACCGCGTCCCCGGGCTCCAGGTCGGCCGACAGGTCATCTGCCGCGCCCGCAGCAACCATGGGGCCTACGGCCTCGCGCAGCAACTCCTGTGTGGCAGGGCCAAGGCCCATGCTGCTCCACAGCAACCCAGGCGAACCTTCGCGAGCCCCACCGCCGAGCCGCTCGAGAGCGGCTGCCAAACGTGGGCGTGGTTCGGATGGCCGTACGAGCTCGACCAAATCCGCTGTCGTGGCACTCGCCGGCCTGGTGGGCGCCGCTGCTCCCTCGTTCATGAGCCGCATCGACTCGATCGGGGTCACTCCGGCGATCGCGTCGGTTGCGAAAGCCCAACCAAAGGCCACCGCTCCCAGGAGCCGGTCTCCGACGTAGACTGGGCTGCCGCTCATGCCGGCGATGACGCCCGTCTCTTCCAAACCCTGGCCACTCAGTCGGGTCAAGACGTAGCTCGAGCCGGGGCTGATCATCTGCCAGACGCCGAGGACTTCGACCTCGAACGCTTCCGGTTCGCGGCCTGAGAAGACGGACCAGCCTTGGCCCATTGTTCCGGGCTCGACCTCGGCCAAGGGCAGCGCGGGCGTGGGAGCAAGAGCGGCACCGGACGTGGCCAAGGCCAACGCCGCCAGGCCCAGAATTCGTGTGCACAGTTTTGGTTGCATTCCGGAGTCGTCTCTTGAACAGAGAGAGAATCGTCGCCGATCCTCAGGGATTTCCACAGAAGCTGCGGAAAACAGTCTGGAGGATAGCTCACCCGAGCTCAAGCGCCGAAGAGGCGCGCGACAGGAAAGCGACCCTCTCTCAATACGGCCAGTCGTCCACCCTGCATGCCGACGATGGTGGATGGCTCCCCTCCCGGGAGACCGGCTTCGTCGATCACCAGTGCCTCTTCGCCGGCGAGAAGGCTGCTGACCTGTTCGACACGGGTCGCTGGCGCTTCGCCCGAGCGATTTGCGCTGGTGGCCGTAACGGTGCGCCCCAGCCGAGTGAGCAACTCGCGAAGCTGCCCATGGTCCGGAATACGGACCGCCAGGGTGTCCATTCCCGAAGCAGCCGGCAAGGGTCGTTCGAGCGGTGCCACAAGGGTCAGAGGCGCCGGCCATGCGGCCAGGACCGGCGCGAACTCCGGCAGGTCAAGCCGCACGCCGAGCCTCTCGAGTGCTCCCACAGTACCGGCAACGATCGGCAGCGCCTGCCCCGCCGAGCGGCCCTTGACGCTGAAAACGGTGTCAACGGCAGCAGGATCTGCCGGATCGACTGCTAGGCCGAAAGTCGATTCGGTCGGAATCGCCACCACTCCGCCCGAGGCCCAGAGCTGGTCGAGAATGCTCACCGATTCGCCCCAACGCCACAGACGTGGCTCCAGGCTACTCACGATGGTCCACCCCAGGCTCTCGCATGAGCCTGAGCATAAGCCAAGGCTGGGCTTCCTATTGAATCTCTACCTGGTAGGTCTCGACAACCTGCGTCTGTCCATCGCTGGACTCGACCAGTTGAAGGGTGTAGATCCCGCTGTCCAGCGTCTGCACAGGAATCGCCACGGTAAAGGTGCCATGGTCGTCTCGCTCGGGCTGGCCGGCTGAGCGCCATACCCGTGAGCCGTCGGCCGCCAGAATCTGCATGCCCGTAACAGCTTGATCACTTTCGATCGCCGAATTGAGGATCAGGGTCACGGTCCGGGTCTCCCGCGGCACGATGACCCGACGATCCGCCGGAGTCTCGTCACCGCGCAGGACCATGTCCCCAGGGAAGACATCGACGACCGGGATGTTCAGGAGGGGCGCCGAGAACTCGGCGACCTGCCCATCGAGCTGCTGGATTCGTTCACTCTGCAGCTCAACCTGATCCACGAGATCGCTCTTCCCGGCAGCCAGCTGTTGATTGGCCTCCTCCAGAGACTCGATTCTCTGGATCAGCGCGTCGTCTCCGATCGGAGTCTTCTCGCTCGCCAACGCGTCGCGCAGCTGCTGCTCGACCGTCGCCAACTGGTTCTCGCTGTTCTGCACTGCGAACCACTGCCATCCCGCAAGCCCGAGAGCCGTCACGCCGATTAGAGATGCAGCCAGGGCCATCCGGCGCCAGCCGGCATCCGGTCGGGCCGTCGGCTCGACAGCGACCTGCGGCTGAAAAGTCGGAGTCTCGGAACTCTTCGTTTCTCGATTCTCGGTGTCACGTTCCAAGTCGGCTCTACTGTCGCGGACCAGCCGAAGCTCCTCATTGCCTACCGGCGAAACCGCCAGGTAACGCTCTATCAGCTCGGTCGGGATATCGGGATGTTCCCCATCGAAGGCATAGGCGACGAGGACCTCGCTCGGCAGACGGTGGCCGTAGATCTTGGCAGCCGCTCGAGTCTCGGCCCATTCGGCACGGTTCTCGGCCGACTCAGCAAGAAGCGCTTTGACCTCAGCAGACTCAGCCTCATCGAGGCTCCCGTTGAGGTACCAAGGAAGACGTTCAGTTAGATATCGATCAGAAGACATTGAGGCACCCTTTCGTTACGGTACTCCCCTCTCGCTTCAAACGGGCGTTCGAAGTCATGATTTGTTACATCTCCTGACCACTAAGTTCATCTCGCACCTCGATCGCTCGCTTGCGGCACCTCAAAACCCTCACCCGAAGGGCCCCCTCCTTCACTTCGAGTTCTTCACTCATTTCACGATAGGAAAGCCCCGAGTAGATCATCTGCCAGAGCTTCCGGCACTCCTCCGAGACCCTTTCCATGACCTTGGTGAGCAGGTCTGTGGTCGAGAGCGAGAGGTTCTCGTCAAGCTGCCTGCGGTCCGCGATCTCCTGGGCTTCGGAGGACTCCTCGATGTCGGTCCAGCGCCAGCGGGAGGCCTTGCGCACGAGGTCGAGACACGAGTGGTTGACTACCCGCCAGACATAGGTCTTGAGGTTGGCCTCGCCACGGAACTGGTTGCTCGACAGCGTCTTGTAGACCTCCAGCCGGACATCCTGCAGGACATCGTCCCACTGTGAGGCCAGCCGGCGAAAATACGAGCGCGCAGCACCCTGAATCCAGCGATCGACCTCGGCCACTGCTTCGGCATCGCCGTTCAGGTACGCCTCGATGAAAGCGTCGCTGTCGTGGGTCACTCGTCCGCCCCTCTCGGTGCTATCGTTGCCAGCGTTATTCGAAGCCGCAATGCTGTCGGACGGCCCGTGGGAAGTCAATTGAACCGGTTGCGGGGTCCGCTAGCGGCAGCTTCTTCGCTCTGCTGGTGCACTCATGTCTTCTCTCCGGACGCCAACCTCCCAGCTGGTGCTGTGCACCATGGTTATCCTCGCGGGATGCCAGACGGCTCGCCGCGATCGTCAGGTCGAGCCGGAGCTCCCGGTTCCGGCACGACCGCGCGCTGAGGTGATCGAGTCCGGCCGGACTTCTGACCTCGATTTGACTGTCGGGACCGACTGGCAGGTGGATTTCTCCACCACCGTCGAGTCCTACTTGGAACTGGTTGTCGAGCGGCGCAATCTCGATGCCCATATCCAGGTGCTCGATCTCGAGCTTCAGGCTCCTGCCGCGGTGAGCGGTCCGGGCGGCGTTGGAGTCCAGGAACGGATGGCGCTCCGGCTCCCACCAGGCCCTTACGGGCTGGTGGTGAGCCCACGTCCCCTCGGACCGTCGAAGGGCCGCGCACGACTCCGGATCGAGGCGTTCCGGCCTTTCCAGGCGGAAGATGTCGAACGTATGCGACTGATCCTTCTGGGACAGGAGGCGACCGAACTGGACGCCGGCAGCTCACGGAAGGGGTATCAGCGTGCCAGCCTGCTGTCGAGCGACGAACTGGCCGGCTGGCGCCGACTCAGCGATCGCAAAGCCGTGATTCGCACTCTGATACGCCTCGTCTCCCTGGAACGGGCTCTCGGCCAACTCGATTCGTCGATCCGCCACGGCGAAGAGGCCGTGGCGCTCAGTCTCGAGGCGAACCTCGCCGCCGAGGAGGCCGCGAGCCGCTATTGGCTGGCACAGAGCCTCAACCGCGCTGGTCTCCTCACTCGGGCGTCGACTGAATTTCGACTCGGGCTCGTCGCGGCCGAGAGGGCCGCTGACCTCATCCTTCAGGGACGGCTCCTCATCTGGCAGGGTCGAATGAGTGAGGACCGAGGCGATCTCGAGGAGGCGCGGGACCTCTATCAGTTGGGACTCGACCGGCGGCTCGAGGCCCACGACACCCTGGGTATCAACTCGGCGATGAACAATCTTGCCGGTATCGCCCAAAGAATGGGCGATTTCCCTCTCGCGTTGAAGCTCTTCAAGGAGGCAATCCAAGAAGCGCGACGGCTGGAGGATCCCGGTGCTCAACTTCTTCTCAACAGCAACCTCGCCGGCCTGCTGGTCACTCGAGGCCAGTGGCAGGAGGCACTCGACTCGCTCACCTCCGGGCTCGAGTTTGCTCGCGCCAACGACGACTCGCGCAACGAATCCATCCTCGGCAGGAGGCTCGCAAACCTCCTGGTGACGCTTGGAGAGCCCGAGCTGGCCCGCCGGCTGTTGAAGCGCTCACTCGAGCTCGGCCGGGCAAGCCACAACGGCCCCGTCCAGGGGGGAGCCCTCATCACGCTGGCCCATCTCGAGCTTCAGTACGGCACGCTCGAAGAGGCCGAGATGTGGATGCTCCAGGCCTACGACTTGGGTACCCGTCTCGATCTCAGGGGGCTGAGAAACGGGGCGGCTCGGGGTTTGGCCACGATCAAGCGAGCGCGGCGGCAGCCTGGTCTGGCCCTCGAGATCCTGACGCCGCTGGTGGACGAGGCAAGGCTCTCGAAGCAGCCGGTTCGCCTGGCAAGGGTGTTCCAGGGCCTTGCCGAGGCCTATCTGGCACTTGGCAACCCCGAGGAAGCCCTGCGCCACGTCGAACTCACGAAGAAGTCCCTGACGGGCCTGGCGGTACCGGAGTTGCGCTTCGACATCTCCTTCCTGCTGGCGCGGATCGAACATGCCCAGGGAAATCTCAGCGCAGCCGTCGCGGAGATCGACCGTGCCCTCGGGATGGTCGAGAGCCTTCGCCTCTCGGTCGACGATCCGGATCTCAGAGCAACCTTTCTGTCAGGCAGTCGCCAGGCCTATGACTTCGCCGTCTCACGCTTGCTCGAACTCGATCGCGTACTGCCGGGCCAGGGATTCGATCGGCAGGCCTTCGCGACTCTCGAGCGGGCGAGAGCGCGGAGCCTGGTCGAACTCCTGGCGACGGCGAGGTTCGGCGCCGAAGGCGAGCTCGACCCGGAGTTGCTCGAGGCCGAGCGAAGTGCCCTGGCGGCCGTTGCCGATTCCCGGCGGCGGCTCGACAACGCGGCCTCGAAGGGGCCAGGTGCAGACCTCGACCGACTCCAAGCGGAAGTGAACTCGGCGAGTGAGATGCTCGGCAAGGCAGAGAACGCGCTGCGCCTGGCCGAACCACGCTATGCCAGCTTGCGTTACGCCGACAACTACGCGGTGGAGGAACTGCAAGCTCTGCTCGAGCCCGGCGTTGCCTTGATCGAGTACAGCCTGCAGCCGGGTAAGTCCGTAGCCTTCGTGGTCACGCGAGAGCACTTCGAAGTCGTGGAGCTGGCAGCCGGCGAACTCATCCAGAGTCACGCCACAGCTCTTCGCGAAACACTGACGTCGCCCAACCGAAGGGCCTACGAGAAGCTCATGAGGCGGGCCCGCGATCTGGGAGATCTCGTCGTTTTGCCCCTGGCCGACGCCATCGATGGCGCCCATCGTCTCATCCTGGTTCCGGATGGCGCCCTTGCCTTCATTCCGTTCGAGGCGCTGCGGCTTCGCCCTGAGGGAGCGGCCGAGGACGCCTATGTGATCGAGAAGTGGGCCATCGCCTACTCGCCCTCGGCCGGTGTCCTCGGCTCGCTCAAGCGAGAGGAAGAACTGGCACCTAGCGGATTCGGGCTGGTCGCATTTGCCGACCCAGAGCCCCCCGCGACGCTCGCCGGCAACGACCTGGGAGCCTCCGAATGGAGCCGTCTTCCGGGCTCGCGCAGCGAGGTGCGCGCCATTGCGGCTCGGATCGGGGAGCCTGAGAGAGCAATCCACACCGACTCTCGAGCCAGCGAGCACGCCTTGAAGTCGAGCAAGGCCGTCGCCGGAGCCCGCTGGATCCACCTGGCGTCGCACGCTCGCATCGATCAGCGAAAGCCAGCCGACTCGGCCATCGTCCTCGCAGCCGGCGAGGGGGAGGACGGCTACCTCACCGTCCAGGAGATCTTCGCCCTCAATCTGCAGGCCGATCTGGTCGTCCTCTCAGGCTGCGAGACGGCCCTTGGCCGCCAGATCCGTGGCGAAGGCCTGATCGGCCTTACCCGGGCCTTTCTCTACGCGGGGGCCCGCGGAATCCAAGTGAGTCTCTGGAAGGTCGCCGATGACGCGACGCCACCCTTGATGGCCAGTTTCTACGAGCACCTCAATGAGGATCTCGGGACCGCGGAAGCACTCCGGGCCGCCAAGCTGGCGAGCCTTGACGACCCTCGGAGATCACACCCCTTCTATTGGGCACCCTTCGTGTTCATCGGCGACTGAGCGCGCCACCCGTCCACCAGCAATCGGGCCGACAGCGCCCTGTCGTCAATCCATCGATAACGCGAGGCTACGAGGGGGTCGGAGGTTGCTTTTCGTCTTCTTCGCTCCCCAAGTTCCCCGTACCGTCTCCTCCGCCGCCGGTCTTTTCGTCGTCAGGCATGTCACGTCTCCTATCTGAACTTCATTTCCTGGACCCTCGACATCGAGTGCTCGAGAGAGCCCTCGCCGAGGGTTCGGGCGGCCACAACGGCCGTCGGTCTGCCTATCCTGAGCCATCTTAGCCTATGGCTTCGCCGCGACTACTCGCGTGCGGCGTCTATCAACTCCCGAGCATGCGAGAGCGACACCTTCGTACGCTGGTCACCGGCCAGCATGCGCGCGATCTCCTCGACTCTCTCGACGGATCCCAGCGCCTCCAGCGAGGTGACGGTCCGCCCTTGCGCCACCGCCTTACGCACGCCGAAATGATGATCGGCGAAGCTCGCGACTTGAGGAAGATGAGTGACCGCTAGGATCTGACAGCTGCGACCGAGACGCTGGAGTTTGCGTCCCAACGCCGAGGCGGCTTCTCCGCCCAGGCCTGCATCGGCCTCGTCAAACACCATGGTCATGCTCTTCTCCGCCGAGCCCTGGACCGCCAAACGCAAGGCCAGGTAGATCCGCGACAGTTCCCCCCCCGACGCGCTCGTCGCCAGAGGCCGTGGCTCTTCGCCCGGGTTGGCGGCGAGAAAGAGCTCCACGCGGTCGAAACCAAGGGGGCCGAATTCGACGCCTTGCCCCCCGAGCACCAACGGACTCTGCCCGTTGCCGTCGCGCGAGATCTCCACCGAGAGCTTGGCCCGCCCGAGAGCGAGATCTTCAAACTGCTCTTCCACCGCCGTCACCAGAGTTCGAGCCCAGGTCTTGCGATTCTTCGACAGCTCCTGGGCGACCTCGGTGTAGGCAGCCAGTGCCGCTGCGACATCCTGTTCGAGTGAGGCACTGTCATGCATGTCGTTTTCCAGCTGCTCGAGCTCTTGCCCGCCCTCGCGGGCAAAGGCCAGCACCTCATCCGTAGACTGGCCGTACTTGCGGCACAGTCGATCGATCAGGCTCAACCTCTCCTCCACCTGGTCCAGACGTCGTGGATCGGCAGCAACTCCATCGAGTCGCCGGCGCAGAGTGTCGGCCAGCTCGCTCAGTCGGATCCGCACTTCGGCCAACTCGCCGAGCCAGTCGGCCACCTCCGGTTCCCAATCTCCAACCTTGGCCAGGTCGTGCTCGACTTTCGCCAACCGCTCCACGACGGCCCCATCCTCCTCGGTGAGCGCTAAGTGGCCGTGCCCGAAGGCCGCGGAGATCTCCTCGCTGTTTCGTAGTCGATCTCGCTCGGCGAAGAGTGCCTTGTCCTCCCCTTCGGCGAGGCCTGCCGCCTCGATCTCCCCGATCTGGAAACGCAAAAGGTCTAGCCGCTCGGTGTGTAGCCGCCTGTCTCCCCGGACCCTCTCGAGCCTTTCGGACAACCCGGTATAGGTCGCGAAGGCCGTCGCCGTCGAGCGAAGCAGCGTCTCGGCTCGCTCGCCTCCCAGGGCGTCCACGAAGGCCCGTTGGGCCTGGGGCGCGGCGAGTCCGAGTTCCTCGCGCTGAGCATGAATGTGAAGAATCGAGTCCGTCGCCTGGCGCAGGAGCTTCAGGGTTGCCGGCTGGTCGTTGATGAACGCTCGGTTACGTCCTTCCGAGCTGATCTCCCGCCGAACCACGAGATCATTCTCGTCGAGATCGAATCCGGCCTCTTCGAGAACCCTCGAGACCTCGGGATCCGCATCGAAACGGCCACTGACTACCAGTCTGTCCGTGCCGGTCCGTAGGAGATCTGTGTTCGCCCTCGCACCGCGCAGCAGAGTCAGAGCATCGACCACGATCGATTTGCCTGCCCCGGTCTCGCCGGTCAGCACATTGAAGCCGCCGTCAAACTCGACAGAGGCTTCAGAGAGCACCGCCAGATTGCGGACGAAGAGGTCTCTCAGCAAGCGTCATCCTCGAGAGCGGAAGTCGGTTTCACACTCACGCCGACGGGATGAACTCGGGGTCTTCCTGGGCGTCGCGCTCGAAGCTGAGGAAGTCGTAGTAGCCGCAACGTTTCGCTCCCGGGTATTCGCGGCAGATCCCGGGCCGCCCGTCGTAGATTGTGCACTGCCGGGTGTCTCGGTCAAGGAACTTGCAGACCGACTTATAAACGTGGTCCTTGTGGTGTCGCAGGACCCGCTCGCCCTTTTCCTCACCACGCTTGGTGTACCGCTTACGCGCCTCTTTGAACCCGACACCGAAGTGGTTGGCGAGCCTTTTAATGTCCTTGCGCGTCGTCTGAATGCGGGGGTACGAGCAGCAATAGGCAGGGCACTTGTCGCAGTCGTAGAGGATCTTGAGCTTGCTCTTGTTCTTCCCCGCCACAACGCATTCCGCCGACTACTGGAAGCGCGCGATCAGAGCGTCCTGATCGTGAACGCTGATGCGATGCGAGGGATCGACGGAGATAAAGCCGCTCTCTTTGAAGTCGACTACCACCTGATTGACCCGCTCGCGCGATGCGCCCACCAAAGAGGCCACGTCGGTCTGGGTAAGACGCAACGGAATACGCACGCCGACAGGCTCGATCGGCTCACCATACTGCTCGGCGAAGGCGACGATCTGCCGAGCTACACGGCCTCTTACATCGAGAGTGGAAAGTGCCTGAATCTGCTCATTCGCCAGACGCAGCCGCCTAGCCGTCAGTCGGACGAGGTTGTAGCTCAGTTGCTTCATCTCGCGCAGACAACGATGGAACGACTCGCGATCCATCGCCAACGTCACGCAACGTTCCAGCGTCACGACATTGGCCGAACGCCCCGCACTACCCACCATCCCCATCTCGCCAAACGTGTCGCCGGGCCCGAGAAAGGCCAGGATCACTTCCGAGCCGTCGATCTGGTCGACGTAGATCTTGACCGTGCCCTCGAGCAGGATGAAGACCAGCTCCGTCCGGTCAGCAACGGTGATGACATTGGTGCTGGACGAGAACGCCTTCTTGTGGAGGAGCTGATTCAGCTGCTCCAGGTCGCTCTCGTCGACGTCTTCGAACAGAGAGATCCCAGAAAGAATAGAAAGGTCTTCGACCGCCGGCATTGAGCCTCCTCCATCGTTGCTTTCGATTGGGGATCTTAGCAGCTGCGACCCTGGCTGCGGCACCCCTTCCGCCCCGCGGCCAGCTCAGCCTGGGTCAGTCCCTGGCCTGGCGGATTTTCGTCCGGTCAGCTGAGCCCGAGAGTAGCGCGCACAACGTGCCCTGCTACCTCCGGGTTCTCTCGAAGTCGGCGCATCGAATAGTCGTACCAGTCCGGACCGTAGGGCACGTAGATCCGCATTCGGTGACCCGCCGCGATCAGGAGATCGCGCAGCGCTTCATCGACTCCCAAAAGCATCTGGAACTCATAGGCCGAAGGGTCCAGGTGATGTCGATCGATAAGAGCGCACGCAGCGCACGCGAGGTACTCGTCATGAGTCGCGATGCCCACGTAGACGCCGGCAGAAAAGAGCTTGTCGAGCGCTGCTACGAAGTTGTGGCGTACCGTGTCGTAGCCCTTCCAGGCCGTTGCTCGCGGCTCGATGTAGATCCCCTTGCAGAGTCTGACGTTGGCTCCCGGTCCCGCGACATCCGAGATGTCCGCCAGGGTTCGGCGCATGTAGGCCTGGAATACGACCCCAAGGTTGCCGAAGCGGGGCTGCAGTTCGCGATAGATATCGAGAGTCGCGTCCGTGCAGGTACGGTCCTCCATGTCGATGCGCAGGAAGTTTCCATGCTCATTGGCCACCCCCGCGATGTGCGCGATATTGTCGCGACAGAACCCCTGATCGATCTTGAGGCCCACCGAGGTCGGCTTGATCGACACATTGGCATCGACGCCCTGCTCCCCGATCTCTGCAAAAAGAGCTTCGTACTCCTCCACGGCGGCCATTGCCTTGGCCCGATCCGAGACCTCCTCGCCCAAGAGGTCGAGCGTTGCCATCGCGCCTAGAGCGTTCAGCTCACGAACCGTGTTCAACGCCTCGGCTCGATCCTCTCCCGCCACGTACCGTTTCGCCACCTTCCCTACGAGCGCCTTGGGCACCAGGGGCATCGTCGCGACGACGAGGCGAGTAAAGACACTCAAGAAGTCACCGCCTGCACTAGCTGATCAGCTGACCGTGACGCCGTTGGAAGCACCGTTCTCCGCCACCCAGCGCACCGACTTGGAGCACGGGCAGGCACCGCCCACACGCCGTAGGGCCGGCATCTGGCGGGCAGCTTCATCGGCTGTCAGCTCGCCGGCGCCGATCTTGGTGACCTGATTGACATAGTCGCGGAAATCGCTACTGGCGCGGTAAGCGTCGGGCAGGTGCCGTTTCAAATGCGCCAGGTAGCTCTCGACGTCGTCGAACGTCTCCCCCTCCCAACCGGTGAGCTCGAAGGCGGGCAGTCCGCGGCGGCGAAAGAAGTGCTTGTGGGGCACGTGCACCAACTCGCCCCACGAAATGCCACGCTCGGTCCCCCGGTCGGCCAGAATCTTGTCGAGGACGCCCTCCGCTTCCTTGAGCTTGAGTTCCGGCAGGCGGGCCCGCACGAAACGCATGTTGAGGTCCCGGACCAGTTTCTCGACCTCCCGGTAGTAGAGATCCTGAGCCTCGGCGTTCTTCATCGGTTTGAGGCCGTAGCGCACATTCGTACCGCCGCCGCGCTCGTCTCCGAACATCTCGAGCCCCCGAGGCAGCCACTTGTTGATCACTTGCTGGATGTCCTCCGAGGTGATCAGGACGCTGCCCTGGGCCGACTGCTCCATCCACCGACGCAACGGCACGACGCCCGCAGCCAGGTGGAAGGCCTCTTCGCGCAGCATGGGCGGCATGCTCTCCGCGAACGGCTTGTAGGCACTGACGCGCTGCATTTCCAGCTGGTACTTGCCAACCCGATCGATCAGGGCACAGAACGTGGCGTTGTCGACAAAGGAATCGAACTCGATATTGAACGCCCCGAGAACGTGCGACCCGGTCGTCATCGACAGGATCTCTTCGACCATGTCCGCGCCGCTGGTGTCCGAAACGCTCGACCAATCATCCTCCAAGAGCAGATGGAGCATCTGATAGCCGTGCCTCAGCTCCTCCGCCATCATTCGCAGAAGCCACACCTGGTCCTTCTCGTCCTGCGCCCGGGCGAGGGTCAAACGGTGCTGTTGAATCGAACCGAACTCAGTCGACGCCTGAGCCCGAATGGCCCCCAGCAAATGGGCCGCCTGACTGGGCTCGAGATCGCGAGCGCGGGTGAACTTGGGCTTACCCTTCAGATCTCCGCACTCGATCTCGTCGCAGATCCCCAGCTCGCGAAAGGCGCAGGCCTCGAAGCGCTGCTCCTTGGGAAAGTGCTTGTCCCAGTTGTCCATCAGGAAACCGTAGTCGGGCAGAAAGGTTTCCCGCCACTTGATTACGGCATCGTGAAACTTCTTGGGAATGTGGGTCTTGGCTATAGCCATCGGGAGTCCTCGGGCGCCTGCTCTCAGGCGAGTTCTTTGACGTAGGGAGTGAGGCCCGCCGGCGCGAAACCGAGGGCCTCGAAGAACTGGGCGATTCCGTCCATGTCGCTGTCTACCAGAGTGCGGACCGTGGTCGCCTCACGACTGCGAAAGTAGTCGAGCATGGCGTCCGCCAGACGACGACCTATCGCCTGCCCACGAACACTCGGATCGACACCCATCACCTCGATCCAACCGGTCGGCTGCTCGAGACCGAACTCTCCGGACCGAACTTCGCCGAGCATGAAGCCGACGACCTTGCCCTCGAGCTCGGCGACCAGCGAAGCATCCGGATCGCGCCGCATGTAGTAGCCCAGGCGCATCTCCCAGACGTCGGGCCGGTACTCGCCACCGATCGTCTCGTCGAGACCGGTGATGTCGCCGAGGTCCGTGTCTTGAAGCGGTCTGATCCGCACTTCAGCCTTTGTTTCACTCATCGCTTGGTCGTCTCGGGGTTGGCGCGAGGTCGGCACGACCTCGGCGGAACACCCCTTCATTGTACTGGCCGTTCGCGGGGGTCGCAATCGCTCTTGAACCTCGCGGAAAGCAGGATTGGTCTTGTCCTCTGCTGCCGCGCGTGTCCGGTCGATTCAGGCGTCGGAAGCACTTTTTTCTGGCTGGCCAGACCCGACCTAACCCCATCCAGAAAAAAGTACTTCCGACGCCTTGAGGATAAGAACAGGTGCAGCTGCTCCAACGGCCGCTTCTCCCTGGCCGCTAGCGCTCGTCGGAGAAGCTGTAGCGAGCCGCACCGTCAAGGTGAGAAAGGGGTTTTTCCTCGGAATGGGGTTGGGATGGGCTGGCCATTCCGAGGAAAAAGGGCTTTCTCGCCTGAATCCACCGAACACGGACGCTCAACTCGGAACACTCGGACGCGCAAACTTCAGCCCTACCGGAGAGTCGCACTCAGGGCAGAGGCCGAGGACCCTCTAAGTCGCCGCCGCAGCAGCCTTCCGCAGTGGTTCGACGTGCTCGTGGGCGTGGTAACTGCTGCGAACCAACGGCCCTGATTCGCAGTGAGAGAAGCCGAGATCGAGAGCGAGCTGCTTGTAGTGCGCGAACTCATCCGGATGCACCCAGCGATGGACGGCCAAGTGTTGCTTCGTCGGCTGCATGTACTGACCGAGAGTCATAACCTGGACGCCGGCGTCACGAATGTCCCGCAAAGTGGCCTCGACCTCTGCCGGCTCCTCGCCGAGCCCGAGCATGATCCCGGTCTTCGTCACGCCCTCGTACTCCCCGCCGTCCCGCAGGCGCGCCGCCTCTGCCAAGAGCTCGAGCGACCGATCGTAGCGACTCCCGGGCCTGGCTTGCCGATACATGCGAGGCACCGTCTCCATGTTGTGCGAGAACACCTCGGGTCGCGCTCGAAGAACCACGTCGAGCGCCGTCGGAACGCCGCGAAAGTCCGGCGTCAAAACCTCGACCGCACAGCCCGGCGCGGCCCCGTGAATCGCCGAGATCACGTCGGCGAAGTGGCGCGCGCCACCGTCCGGCAGGTCGTCCCGATCGACCGACGTAATCACGGCGTGCTTGAGACCCATCACCTCGATCGCCTCGGCAACATGGGCCGGTTCGTCGGCGTCGACCCCAGCCACCGGGCGGCCCGAGGTCACGGCGCAAAAGCCGCAACGCCGGGTGCAAATATCACCCAGGATCATGAACGTAGCGGTACCGTGTTCGCCCCAACACTCGTAGATGTTGGGACAACGCGCCTCCTGGCAGACAGTGTTGAGACTCAACCGCTCCACCAGTCCTCGCACCTCGTGGTAGCGCTGTGGCGTACTCAGGCGAATCCGCAACCACTCCGGGCGCGGTTCTCGCCTCTCGGCGCCGATCTGTACGAGGGACTCCCCAGCCGAACTCATCGGACTGAGTCTACAAGGCGTGAGAGCGGAACTCTACGGGCTGCAAGCACCCTTGCTACCGACTAGAAGCGAGGAGGTGGCGCTCGAAAAAGAGAACCGTTAGCTGTTGAAAGAGGTCCCGATTCTCCTTCCGGCGGAAGCCGTGGCCCTCGTTGAGGGCGTTCATGTACCAAACCTCCTGTCCGGCTGCCCGCACATCTCGCACGATCTGCTCCGATTCGGTCACCGGCACCCGGGGATCGTTCTGTCCCTGTGCGACGAAGAGCGGCGAAGTCATGCGATCGACGTGGCGATTCGGGCTGATCCTCTCCAAATGAGCCCGCATCTCGGGATCGCGCTCGTCCCCGTACTCCGGACGGCGCAAGTCCCGTCGATAGTCCTGGGTGTTTTCCAGGAAGGTTACGAAATTGCTGATCCCCACAATGTCGACCGCGGCCCGCAGCCGCGCTGAGTAGTGGACGAGACTCGCCAACACCATATAGCCGCCATAGCTGCCGCCGTAAACCGCCACCCGCTCGGCATCGAGGTCGTCTTGGCTCGCGATCCAGTCGAGCAGCGCGCCGATGTCCTTGACCGAGTCCTCCCGCAGCACTCCGTTGTCGAGCCGCAGATAGCTCTTGCCGTAGCCTGCCGACCCTCTGACATTGGGAGCGATCACGGCCACGCCGAGTTCTCCGACCCAGGTCTGGATCGTGCCGTTGAAACGCGGCCGGAACTGCCCCTCGGGGCCACCGTGGATCGACAGAACGACAGGATGAGGGCCGGGAGTGGCGGGGCGGTACACAAAGGCGGGAATCATCCGCCCGTCGAAGCTCTCGTAGTGTACGAGTTCAGGCTCGGCGAACTGGTCGGTATCCAGACCGCCGACCTCGCTCGTAGTCCAACGGGCCATGGGCCGACCGGCACTTGCTAGATCGACGGTGAAGACATCGCCCGGCGTGCGTGACGAGCTCAGGGTCAGCGCAAGCCGCTCGCCATCGGGGCTAAAGGCCATACTGCCGACGACTCCGGCCTGCACGGCATCGACACGCTCGATGGCGAGAGAGTCGGGGTCGAGCAGGTACAGGCGGCTCACTCCATCCTCGTTGGTGGCGAAAGCGGCCCGCGATCGATCGTCGGACAGCGCCAGAGCAGACACGTTCCAACGGATGTCCTCCGTTACCGGTTCGAGCGGCCCGCCGCTCAACCCCCGCCGGTAAAGCTGGGTGAACTCACCTTCCAGGTCCGTCGCCAGCAGCAGCGACTCGCCATCAGCAGTGAACGTCGGATCGACCCCGAGGTAGCTCGCCGGATTCTCGGCGCCACCGGCAACCACGGTCATCTCGCCCGTGGCGACATCGAGCAAGTGAATCCTCGAATCCGTGATGCTGATGTAGTTGAGGATCAGCAACTTGCTCCCATCGGGGCTCCAGTCGCCCGGGAACCAGAGCGTGCCGTCCGGAGCTTCGACCAGGAGTCTGGCACTGTCGGGGTTCGCCGGATTCATCATCCAGACGTCGTTCGAGCTCCCGTTGCGCCGGGTACTGCGGTAGGCCATCTGCTTGCCGTCGCGACTGAAGGAAGGGCTCCCATTGCGAGACGTACCGTCGGTCAAACGGCGGTGTTCCCCGCTGATGGGGTCAAAGTCGAAGATCTGAAAGAACTCCGAGCCTCCTTCGTCCATGGTGAACACCAGGTTGCTTGCACCGGGAGGCCGAGACGTGCCGCGTACCGGCTCGTCAAAAAAGGTCAGTTGATGCCGGGCTCCTCCAGCCATGTCCACGCGATGGAGCTGGCTCACTTCAGCGAAGCGGGTTGAGATGTAGATCGCCCGGCCGTCCTCACTCCACGCCTGGAAGTTGGCTCCGCGCACGTTCTGATAACGCCGCAGCCCTTCGACCACCTCGGGAGGAACCTCGGGGACTGCCTGCAACACCACGTTGCCGTCGTTGGTTGTGCGCTCGGTCGGCGAGAGCTCGTTTGTCCAGCCGACCGCCGGGACGAGAAGGCAAATGACGGCGAAGGACAGGTTCGATCTCATGGTCGGACTCCTTTTCACACTCAGACACGCTCTGGAAAGGCTACTCGAGATACAAGGGTCGGTCGAAGACTTCGCCGAAGTGACGTCCGGCGACCGCCGCCACCTCGTCGAGAGGCGGTCTCCGACCGGTCAAGCTCTCGATCGAAGCCATCTCGACCCGATCCAGGCCGCAGGCAACGATGCCGTTGAAGAATGTCAAGTCGGTCGTTACGTTGAGGGCGAAGCCGTGGATGGTGACCCAGCGCTTGACGTGGACGCCTATCGCGGCGATCTTGCGCTCTCCGACCCAGACTCCGATCTCCGGCTGGGCTCGGCTTTCGGCCTCGAGCCCGAAATCAGCCAGGGTGCGAATCAGGACCTGCTGAAGATCCTGGACGTAGCGGCGCAGATCGCGGCGGTCGGGGTCGAGGTTGACGATCGGATACCCGACGAGCTGGCCCGGGCCGTGGTAGGTGACTTGACCGCCGCGGCTCGTCTCGGCGACCGTGACGCGGTGCTCGGCCAACCACTCCGGGTCCGCCAGCACATCCGACGCTCGAGCATTTCGCCCCAGGGTGAAAACGTGCGGATGCTCTAGAAGGAACAGGGCCTCGCAGGCCTCGCCGGACAGGACCTCGCGGCGCCGAGCCTCCTGCCGGGCCACGCCGTCCTCGTACTCGACACGACCGAGATAGGAGACCTCGAGTTGCTGCGCCCCACTCTGCGGCATCGCCGTTTTCACGAACTCCACAGTCTCGAAGCGGACGGCCTAGAAGGCGTCGAGCTCGCTCCAACTCTCCTCGAGAAACGTGCGCTTCAAGTTGTTCATGAAGTGATCTGCGTCGGCACCATCGACCAGGCGATGGTCGTAGGTGATGGCGAAGTAGGACATCGGTTTGATCACGATCGAGTCGTTGCCGTCACCATCGGTCGCCACTACGGGGCGTTTCTCGATCGTGCCCAGACCGAGGATCGCAACCTGCGGCTGATTGATGATCGGTGTACCGAACAAGGTACCGAAGACACCAGGATTGGTGATCGTGAACGTCCCACCCTTGAGCTCGTCAGGTGAGAGTTTCTTGCTCCGCGCCCGGTCCGCCAGGTCGTTGGCGGAACGGGCCAACCCCGTGAGGTTGAGCTCGTCCGCATTGCGCAACACCGGGACCAACAGGCCCCAGTCCAGAGCCACTGCCATGCCGATGTTGATGTCCTTCTTGTAGACGATGTTGGTGCCATCGACCGCTGCGTTGAGCTTCGGATTGGCCTTGAGAGCCGAGGCGACCGCTTTGAAGATGAACGGCATGTACGTCAGCTTGGTGCCGTTGGCGCGCAGGAACCCGGCCTTGGCCCGCTCGCGCGCCCGATGAACCTTCGACAGGTCCATGTGGAATACCGTCGTCACATGGGCCGAGGTGGCCTTCGAATAGGTCATGTGAGCCGAGGTGATCTGGCGGATCTTCGACATCGGCTCGATCTCGACCCGCTCCCCCTCGGTGAAGGGTGCCACGTAGAAGCCGGTAGGCGCAGGTCGCTCGACCGGTGCGGCGACGATTTCGGTCCCCGAGGGCCCCGCCTTCTGGGCACTAGGGGCGTCGACGAAGGCGAGGATGTCCTTCTTGGTCACCCGCCCGTGGATGCCGCTGCCGGCTACCGCTGCAAGATCGACGCCGTGTTCGGCGGCGATCTTGCGAACCACCGGACTCGACGCGGTCCTCACACGCTCGGCTTCGCCGCCGGGGGCAGAAGGTGGCGCGGGCGCCGGCTGGGCTGCCGCTGCAGGCTCGGGTGAGGCCGCGACGCTGGCAGCCGGCTGCGCCGCCTCCTTCTCCACCTCGCCGGCGTCTGGCGCGGCTGCGGTCGGGGCCGGCGGGGCGCTCTCCCCCGCTTCGCCGATCATTGCCACCACTTCGTTTACTGCAACCGTATCTCCCTCGTTCCCACGCATCTCCAGGAGCACGCCGGCCGCCGGGCTTGGAATCTCGGCATCGACCTTGTCGGTCGAGATCTCAAATAGCGGTTGGTCGCGTTCGACCGTGTCGCCGACCTTCACCAACCATCGGGTGATGGTCCCTTCGGCGATCGACTCGCCCATCTGCGGCATCAAGACTTCGGTAGCCATGAATAGTGCTTCCTCTCGTTGCTAGCGGCGTCGATCGCCTCTAGAAGTGAATCGCCTGCCCCACCGCAGCGTGGGCCGCTTCGGCCACGGCCTCAGACAGAGTGGGATGCGCGTGAATGGTACGGAATAGCTCTTCGGTCGTCGACTCCAGACGCAAGGCGACGCAGGCCTCGGCGACCAGATCGGTGGCGTGGGCGCCGATGATGTGGACGCCCAGGAGTTCATCGTATTTCGTCTCCCGAACGACCTTGACGAAGCCCTCGGTCTTGCCGAGGATCCCGGCTTTGCCGAGAGCGCTCATCGGGAACTTGCCGACCGCAACGTCGTGGCCTGCCTCGCGGGCCTCGGCTTCGGTCAACCCTACGCTGCCCACTTCCGGCTCGCAGTAGGTCACGGACGGCACCAGGTCGTAGTTCAACGGACGTGCCTCCTCACCCGCCATGTGCTCGACCGCCAGAATGCCTTCCGCCGAGGCGACGTGGGCCAGCCAGGGAGTGCGGACAACATCACCGATGGCGTAGATGCTGGGCACTTCGGTCTGCATGTAACCGTTGACCGGTATGTAGCCCTTGTCGAGCTGGATGCCAAGCGCTTCGAGACCGAGGTCACCGGTCACCGGCGCCCGACCGACCGCCACCAGGAGCTTCGAAGCCTCGACCCACTCGTCGATGCCCTCGCCTTCGAGATGAGCTTGGACCTTTTCGCTGTTGTCACCAGCAGCTCGTACCGCGCCCAATTTCACGCCGGTCAGAACCCGGATACCGCGCTTGCGAAACGCCTTCTCGACCTCTGCCGAAACGTCCTCGTCCTCGATGGGCAGCACCCGCGGCAGCATCTCGACCAGCGTCACTTGCGAGCCGAAGGAGGCGAAGATCGAGGCGAACTCCGTTCCCACTGCGCCGGCGCCGAGGACGATCAGCGACTGCGGAACTTCCGGAATGCGCAGGATGTGATCCGAGTTCAGGATGTTCTCGCCGTCGACCGGCGCGGGCGGTATGTCGCGCGGCACGGAACCGGTGGCGACAAGAATGTTCTTGCCCCGGTAGACCGCTTTGCCGTCCGGTCCATCGACCTCGACTTCGTGCGGTCCGATCACGCGCCCGGTCCCATGCAGCCCCTCGACCTTGTTCTTCTTGAACAGGAACTCGATCCCTTTGGCGTTCTTCGAGACGACCTTGTCCTTGTAGGCATGGGCCCCATCGAGATCGACCTCGGCATCGCCGACTCTGATGCCGAACTTGCTCGCCGAGCGGATGTCTCCTATGAGCTCGGCGGTGCGGAGTAGTGCCTTGGTTGGAATGCAGCCTCGGTGCAGACATGTGCCGCCGAATTTCGGGTCACGCTCGACGACGGCTACAGACAAGCCCAACTGAGCTGCGCGGATTCCGGCCACGTAGCCGCCCGGCCCGCTACCGATGACGATCAGGTCTCTCTCTTCGCTCATCTATTCCTCACTGAACCGCGAGCGGCTCGCCGGGAAGCGGCACGGCAACGAATCTACCGGGCTTGCTCTCCTCCAGGTACGCCATGACGGTCTCGGGATCGTGTTCGAAAATGCACAGCCACTTTTCTTGAACCGCCAACGGCAGCCACTTCTTCTTGTTCTCCAGGGTCTGCAGGGGGTACAGGTCGTAAGCCATGACCCACGGATAGGGCACATGCGCCGCAGTGGGGACGAGGTCCGCCAGGTAGACCGCTCGAGCGTCGCCCCCCCCGTCCAGCAGAACGATGCACATGTCGGCGTTGTGGCCGGGCGTGCGCACCACCCGCAGCCCGGGCATCGGCTCAGCCTCGTCGTCGAACAACTCGACGACACCGGCTTCGAAGAGCGGCTCCCAGTTCTCGGGTAGATAGCTCGCACGATCCCGGGCATTGGGCCGACGCGCGTGATCGACCTCGCCGCGATTGAGCCAATAGCGAGCGTTGGGAAACGTCGGGACCAGCTTGCCGTCGATCTCGCGAGTGTTCCACCCGCAATGATCGAAGTGCAGGTGAGTCAGGACGACGTGGTCGATGTCTTCAGGCTCGTGGCCGGCGGCGCGGAGCGCGTCGGGCAAACGGACCGCGCCTTCTTCGAGGGCAAACATGTCGAGGAACTTGCTGTCGTGTTTGTCGCCGATCCCGGTGTCGATCAAAGCCAGCTCCTCGCTCGATCCTCCAACCGAACGGACCAGCAGGCAGTTGGTCGCCATCTGGATCCTGTTGCTCTCGTCGGCCGGTTTCTGGCGCTCCCATAGGACCCGCGGCACAACGCCGAACATGGCGCCGCCGTCGAGCCGGAACCCCCCGTCGCTGACGATTTGCAAGTCGAGAGAGCCCAGGCGCATGGAGCGTGGCAGTGTATCCGATGCCTCTTGGAGGGTCGAGCCGATAACCGTCGCTCCGCTTGGTAGGATCCCCACGGTGAACGGGGAAGCGCCAAAGCTCGGCATAGTCCTGACCGGAGGTGGCGCCCGCGCCGCGTACCAGGTCGGTTTCCTGCGCTGCATGGCAAAAAACGCCCCCGAGCTGCGCTTCCCCATCGTCACCGGAGTCTCAGCAGGGGCGATCAACGCCGTCTTCCTGGCCGCCCACAACGGCGACCTGCCGGAGGCTGCCGAGGAGCTGACCCAGCTCTGGACCAGCCTCTCGACCGAGAAGGTATTCAACATCGATATCTGGTGTCTGGCGAGGACGGCGCTGCGCTGGGGGTTCGGCCTACTGTCGGGCGGGCATGGCTCCGGATCGCAGATGCGCGGACTGCTCGACACGGCACCGCTGCGGGCAATCCTCGAGGCCGCGCTCGAGGACGACCAAGGTCGAATTCCCGGCATCCAGACCAACATCGACTCCGGCAGGCTGGAGTCCGTGGCGGTCACGACGCTCAAATACTCCACCGGTCAGACCGTCACCTGGACTCAGGGCAGAGAGATCGACTCGTGGGTACGGCCGCAGCGGCTGGGGGTCCGCACTGAAATTCAGGCCGAGCACGTCATGGCGTCATCGGCCCTGCCGATTCTGTTTCCAGCCCAGGAACTGGGCGGCTCGTGGTACGGCGACGGAGGCGTGCGGTTCTTGACCCCCCTGGCCCCGGCCATTCACCTGGGAGCCAACCGACTGCTCGCCATCTCCACACGATACGAGCGCAACCTGGAGGAAGCGTCGCAGCCTGCGGTTGAGGGCTACCCGCCCCCGGCCCAGATCGTCGGCGCTCTCTTGAACGCCGTCTTTCTCGACAGCCTCGATCAGGACGCGCAGCGCCTCGAACGCGTCAATAAGCTCCTGGCCGACCGACCGAGGCACAACCTGAACCCCATCGAGTTGTTGATCCTCCGGCCCTCGGCCGACCTCGGCCGCCTCGCCGCGGAATTCGAGAGCAAGCTACCCAGGGCCTTCCGCTTCGTCACGCGGGGCCTCGGGACCCGGCGCACTTCGAGCCCGGACTTCCTGAGTCTGCTGATGTTCCAGACCGACTACCTGCGTCGTCTGATCGACATCGGCGAGGCAGACGCTGAAGCTCAACTCCCGGCCATCATGGAGCTGATGAAGCCGTAACTTCGCGGCTTCCGGAACGACAATGCAGAAGGTGAGCCTCCGAGCCGATGTTCGACTCCTTCGGTTGGCTGTCGAGCGCGGACTCCTGGACTGGGACGACATCGAAGCCGTACCCCGCCCAACGGAGTCCGAGCTGGCCACGAGCTCGGCCTGGGGACCTTGGGTGTCCCGGCTCATCGAAGGAGGACATCTCGAGGAAACAGCCTTGATCGATCTCATCCGCCAGCTCGACCCGGAAGCTGACCAGCCGTTGCCGGTCTCGGAGGAGCCGCGCGCCCCTGTGCCCGACAGCTGGGATCGGTACCACATCTTCTCTTGCCTCGGCTCGGGCGGCATGGGCTCGGTCTTCAAAGCCTTCGACCCCAAGCTCAACCGGTTCGTGGCGCTGAAGTTCCTCCACACCAAGAACCGCGATCATGCCGCCGCCTTCCTCGATGAGGCCAGGGCGCAGGCCCAGGTTGAACATCCGTTGATCTGCCAGGTCTACGAGGTTGGGGAGGTTGAGGAACAGCCCTACATCGCAATGCGATTCATCGATGGGCGACCCCTATTCGAGGCCGCTCGTGATTTCCCGCTGCTGACCAAGATCCAGCTCGTCCAGCAGGTCGGCGACGCGCTGCATTCCGCCCACCAGAAAGGACTCATCCACCGCGATATCAAGCCGGGAAACATCCTTGTAACGACCAACCAAAAGGGCGCACTACGCTGCGTTGTCGTCGACTTTGGACTGGCGCAATCCGTCGATGCCCGCACCGGGGACGGCACCGAGGTGGCCGGAACTCCGGACTACCTCGCGCCAGAGCAGCTAGCTGGAGACACCATCGACCATAGAACGGACGTCTACAGCCTTGGGGTTGTGCTCTACGAGCTACTCACGGGCGAGGTCCCGTTCAAAGGGAAGAACGTGGCCGAGACACTCCGGGCTATCAGCCGCGGCGACGCCAAGCCGCCCAGCAGCCTGAGTCCCGAGATTCCGCGCGATCTGGATGCCATCGTTCTCAAGTGTCTCGCGAAGAACCCCGGGGGCCGGTATGCGGGCGCAACCGACCTCGTTCGGGATCTCGGCAACTTCCTGTCGGCCAAGCCGATCGAGGCCCATTCGGGCAGGCTGCCCTACCGGACAGGCAAATTCCTGAGCCGTAACCGTTGGGTCGCGCTCGCCTCCGGCCTCGCGATCGCCGCGCTCCTGGCTCTCGCCGCGCTGAGCCTCTACACCCGCCGCCAGGTCGAGCGGCAAGGCCAACTCGCGCGACGCTTCGGAGAAGAGGTCAAGGCGATGGAGGCGTCGATGAGATACGCGACTCTCCTGCCGCCGCATGACATGAGCCGGCATCGAAAGGAGCTCGATCTGCAGATGCAGCGACTCGCGACCGAGATGAGGGAGGTGGGTCCTATCGCCGACGGACCGGGCAACTATGCCCTGGCCAGGGGACATCTCGCGCTCAACCGCTACGAGCTCGCCAAGCAGCATCTCGAACTGGCCTGGAGCGCTGAGTATCGAGAGCCGGAAGTCGCCGTGGCACTCGGCCAGACGATCGGTCAGCTCTACGAGCAAGCGACATATGCCAGCCCTCTGCCGCGCAGTACCGTGATCGCCCAGGCGACCCGTGAGGAGTTGGCTCGGGTCCTTCGCAGCCCTGCCGTCGAGTACCTGCGCGCCGGTGCCGACGAAACCTCGGGTCTCTATCTGAGAGCACTCATCGGTTTCTACGAGGGAAACTTCGATCAGGCCATCGCCGACGCCGACGCCGCGTACGCCTCCCAGCCTTGGTTCTACGAGGCCCGTCACCTGGTGAGCAAAGTGCATCAAGCCAGGGGCCAGGAGGCAACCCACGCCGGCGAATACGAGGAGGCTCTGGCTCACTTCGATCTCGCCGAAGCGATTCTCGAAGAGTTGTCGGACGTAGCTCGAAGCAGTATCGAGATCCAGATCTCGAACTGTCGGTGCGTGAACCAACGCAACGAGGCGCGCCGTGCTCTCGGGCCACTAGACCAGGCAGTCATAGACGAAGCGTTGGCCGCCTGTGACCGCGCCATCGCCCTCGACGCGAGCGCGGCAGACGCGTTCAGTCTGAAATCGAGGATCAGCCGACGCTGGGCCAGCGATGTCGCCCGACGGGGAGAGGACCCTCGTCCCTATCTCGAGACCGCTATCGAATTCGCCCAGGTGGCGATCGCCGGCAACGCCAAGAGCAGTGCGGCTTATCAGAACCTTTCGGCCGCCCACCGCCAGATCGGCAACTGGCAGCGGCTGCGCGGGATCGATCCGGTGCCGGCGCTCGAGAAGGCGATCGAGGCCGCCGAGGCCGCCATCGAACGTCAGCCTGAAGTCGCTCTCGGCTACAACAGTCTCGGCAGCGCCAACATCCTGCTGGCGCGCCACTACATCACTCACGGAGCCGAGCCCGAGAGCCATCTCGATCAGGCGATCGCCGCCTACAACCAGGCGATCGATCTCAACCCGTCCTACACGCCGGCGCTCCTCAATCTCGGCAGTGCGTGGACGACCCGGGCTGACTGGGACCGAGCTCGCGGAGCCGACTCCACGGACTCGAGCGAGAAGGCCCTCGTGCCCCTGCGGCAGGCGATCGAGATCAACCCCAACTACTTGCAGCTCCACAACAACCTGGGCAACGCCTACAACACTCTGGCCTTGGCTCTCGTTCGGCGCGGCGAGGACCCGACCGACAAGATCAACTCTGCCTTGGCGAGCTACGAGCGCGCCCTCGAAATCAGTCCCGACTACGCAATCGGCCTCTACAACCTGGCCTTTGCGCAGCGTATGCTCGCCCGCTACCAGTTGTTGAGTGGGGCCGATTCGCAGGCCGCTGAGAGCGCGTCGGAGACCGCGATTCAACGTGCCATCGGGCTCAATGCCACTGATCCCGAGAACTTCATTGAATACGCCGAACTGGACCTTCTGCGGGCCCAGCGCGAACTGCGCAGCGGCTCGAACCCGACCGCCAGGGTTGCCGCAGCGGATGCATCCATTCGGCAAGCCCGGACGCTCAATTCGGACGAGCCCAGGCTCTTCTATCTCGAGGCTCTGGGTCGGCGCTACCTCGCGCAATGGAGTCTCGAGAGCAGCGCTCCGGCGGCGGCACTGCTGGCTCGGGGCCTGGAACTCGCCGACCGCGCCGTGGCGCTGAACCCGAAGCTCAGCGAGTCGATCGCTCTTCAGGCCGCTCTGCTCAAGTTACAGGCCCGATTGCTCCCCGCGGAGCGCCGCCCCGACATAGCCAGTCGCGCGCTGACGATGCTCGACCAGGCCCTTGCCGGAGATCCCGGGCTCGAGTTCGAGTACAGCTCCGAGCGGGCCGATCTCGAGCGTCTCATCGCGGGCGGCTAGCGACGGGCAGCCCGTGCGGCCTCCGCCTCGGCGGCGATGTAGCCGAAAGCCGAGACGGCCGGAGACGCCAGGATCGCCTCGAAGACCCGCAGCGCTCTGTCGTTCCTACCGTTGATGTGGTGCCAGACGCCGACACCATAGGCCGTGGTCGGAAACGCCACAGCTCCCTTGTCGTCGCTGGCGCCGTGCATCAGGCCTGCGCCGTCCCCGCCCGAAGCGAAGAGCAGCAGTAGATCGTAGTAGCCGTCGTTCTCAATCAGTTCGAGATCGGGACTGATGCCCGCCAGGACCTCATGCGCATCGGCGTCGTCCCCTGCGCGCCGTAAGCTGAGATAGAGCCAGTATGAAGCCGCGACCTCCATGTCCGGATTGGTAGAGAGACGTCGGCAATGACCGTAAGCCTTCGCGGCGCCGATGAAATCGCCCTGGAGATAGAGCGCCAAGCCCAGGTGGTACCAGATGTTGGTCTGGAGCGAGCTGGTTGGAATTCCCAAAGCGTTGGGTAGCCCGTCAGGCTCGACCTGGTCGACAAGGCCGGCGACCATTTCGGCGGCCTGTGACAGGTCCGCTACTGCCTCGTCGAGCCGGCGCAAGGTGATGTTGCGATGGCCGCGATGGCGCAGGAATCGGGCGTCCTCGGGAAAACGCTCGAGCGCCTCGTCGTAGGTAGTTACGGCCTCAAGGTAGCGTCCGAGGTAGGCCTGTCGCCTTCCGACCCAGACCCAAGCGTCGGCATTCTCGGGCTGCGCCGTGCGCTGCGCGAGAGCCTCCCTCAGAAACGCCTCCTGCTTGCCCGCGAACTCAGCTTCCGGCTGCTGAGGCGAGATCGTCCTGCCATCGAGCGTCTGGATCAGGTCAGTCGCCGGCAACGCACCCGCGATGAGGCTCCAGCCAAGGACTGAAACCATGACGACCCGCAGCGCCATTTTCGGGGTCATCAAGCCAGCGTTACGTCGGAGCAGAGAAAAACGTCCTGAATTGCGTTCAGGAGTTCTACGCCCTCAGCCATCGGGCGCTGAAAGGCCTTGCGACCTGAAATCAAGCCACAACCGCCGCCCCTCTTGTTGAGCGTCGCCGTCCGCACCGCAGCGGCCAAGTCGCCGGCACCTCCCGACGAGCCGCCGGAGTTGATCAGCCCGATTCGCCCCATGTAGCAATTGGCGACCTGCCAGCGCACCAGATCCACCGGATGGTCCGACACCAGATCGCTATAGACCAGGTCGTGGGTCTTGCCGAATTGAAGGGCCGGGTATCCGCCGTTCTTGGTCGGCAGCTTCTGCTTGATGATGTCCGCCTGAATGGTCACGCCGAGGTGGTTGGCCTGACCCGTCAGGTCCGCGGCGTCGTGATAGTCCGTGCCGTCCTTCTTGAAACCGGGGTTACGCAGGTAGCACCAGAGAATCGTCGCTAGACCCAGCTCGTGGGCCCGCGCGAACGATTCGGCGATCTCTTCCAGTTCCCGCGCACAGTCGTCGTTCCCGAAGTAGATCGTGGCTCCAACAGCCGCTGCTCCCAACTCCCAAGCCTGCTCGACACTCGAGTAGAGAGTCTGCCGGGTCTGGTTGGGGAAGGTCAGCATCTCATTGTGGTTGAGCTTGACGACGAAGGGGATGCGGTGCGCCCAGCGGCGCGACACGGCACCCAGGACGCCAAGGGTGGATGCCACGGCATTGCAGCCCCCCTCGACGGCCAGCCGGACGATGTTCTCGGGGTCGAAATAGATCGGGTTGGGCGCAAACGATGCGGCCGCGGAGTGCTCGATCCCCTGGTCGACCGGCAAGATCGACACGTAGCCGCTTCCGGCCAGGCGTCCATGGTCGCGCAAACGCGCCAAGCTGCCGAGTACGCGCGAATTGCGGTCCGAGATGCCAAACACGTCATCCAGATGCGTTGGGCCCGGCGCGTGAACCTGATCCTTGGGTATCCCCGCGCATTGGTGATTCAAGATGTCGTCGGCGTCCTCACCCAGCAACTCGACGATCCGATCGATCGATTTCTCTACGTCAGCAACAGCCATGGTGCTCTCCTATATTCGAAGGCCGATTGTATCGCGGAGGCGCCTGAGCCGCGCCCTCGTCGGTCGAGGACTATTCGAGGGCGGCCTGTGGTGCAGACCCCGCCTCGGCTGGGGCGCTCTCGAGTGCAGCCGCGAGTCTGCGCACGATCTCGCCAGCCGGCACCACCCGGTGGACGTCGCCGGCGCTCTTGCCTGCCTGCCAGTATTCGCGCTCGCCTTCTTCGTCGAGGGATGCACGCTTGAGCTGCCAGAGGGACTTGAGGGCGTAGATCATTCGCATCCAGTGCTTGCGCCGGCGACCGCGCAACATCCAGCGAGCGAACGTTCCGGCCTCGAGACCCATACGCTCGATGTACGGAGTGTTGATCACCGCGACAGGGACGCCGGTCAGGCGCTCGCTCAGGACGATGTCGTCCTCAGAAGCGGCGATGATCGCCTGTTTGTAGGGTTGCGCGGCGGTGCACTCGGTAGTGGCGATGAAGGCTGTGCCCATCTGCACCGCGGCGTAGCCCATGTCGAGGACCTCGACGAAGCGCTCCGGCGTGGCGATGCCACCGGCACAGACAAGGGGCACGTCGAAGCCCGAAAGTTCCTCAAAGAGCTTGCCTGGGCTCTTGTCGCCCGCATGGCCGCCAGCCCTCTTGTTGACTGCGATCAGACCATCGACGCCGCCCGACAGACCCTTCTGGGCCCACTTCGCCGAGGTCACGTCGTGGTAGACCAGCCCACCCACCGCGTGAACGCGCTCGACCACCCAATCCGGATTGCCCAGTGAGGTGATGAAGAAGCGCACGCCCTCTTCCAACGCGATGTCTATCCACTGCTTCATTCGCTCGAAGTACTTCTTGGACGAGGCCTCGATCAGGGCGTTCATGCCGATCGGCTTGTCGGTCAAGGATCGGATGTACTGCACCCCTGTACGGAAGTCGTGACCGTGGACGTAGGTCAGGGAGATGGGCTGGAGAACGCCGATGCCGCCCGCGGCTGACACCGCGGCGACAAGTTCAGGATTGCTGCATGGGTACATCGGCCCGCCGATGAGCGGAACGTCGATACCCAGGCTGCGGGTGAAAGCCGTCGATGCTCGGTCGAGCCTTGTCGGGGCAGTGCTCAAGCCGCCCCCCTGGGGGTCAGTAGCCAGTGGGCCGTCAGGCGGGAAACCACGTCTCCGCTAGCGTCCCTTATCTCAGCCACCACCGGCTGCTCGGTCGGCTCCACGATCCGCGGCACCTCGATCCGGCTCTCGGCCACGAGTCGTCCACGCGCCTTTTTCTGATACTCGATCGAGAGCCCGGTGACAATGCCACGGACGCTCGAGTCAAGCCCCATCATCATCGCCATGCCGCTGGTGACCTCGCCGAGATTGACCAACGCGACAGCGTGTACGCAGTTCAAGTGGTTGCGCACCTTTCGGCGGTCGCGAAGGACGATCCTTGCGTAGCCCGGGCGCAGCTCCTCGAAGCGGGCCCCGATCGTCCCGGTGTAGGGCACGATGCCTCCGACAACCCTGCTGAAGATCCACTTGCCTCCGGGCCATGGACTCAACCGCTTCCAGGTCCCCGCCAGACGCTCTCCCGGTGATTCATGAGCTCTACCCACTCGATACTCCTCGCCAGAGCCGGTCGATCCGACCGGCCGCATTCTACGCACACTCCTGCAATCAACCTTGCTCGCGGCCGCCAAGAGTGAGCGGCCGGCAACGCAAAGTCAACACAGAGGCACGTGCGCCGGCGACTCCGGCTGGCTAAGATAGGCCGCTGACGCGGTCACGGGAACGATCCGAAGGGGACAGCTTGGCGGAAAAATCGAAGTTCGCGGCGATCCTGACCGGCGATCACAAACGCCTGGCCGAGCTGGCGGAGGAGAAAGGCGAGCTGGCCAAGGCCTCTGAGATGTGGGAGCGGGGCGGCGAGTTCTCCCGCGCCATCACTCTCGCCATCAAGGCCGGCAGCGATCACCGGGCCATCCGCTGCGCCTTCAGAGCCGCCCTCGGCGCCGACGCCGGCGTCCCCGCCAATGCCACGACGCGCCAAGCGGGCGAGGTGCTCAAGGCGGCGGGCAAACTGCCCGAGGCGCTCCTGCTCTTCGAGCAGGCGAGCGCCTATGCTGCGGCTGGCGAAGTGGCAACCAAGCTCAAGCAACCAATCCGCGCTGCCCGTCTGTTCGAAAAGGCGGGCGACTGGGGCCGGGCCGCCATCTACTTCGAGTCCGAGCGGCGATGGGCTGACGCAGTCCGAATGCTCGGGCTGCGCTCCCGAGAGCTGCAGCAGCTCGCCGACTCCCGTCGCGACGGAGCGGCAGAACAGCAGAGGCGCGAGGTCGACGACCGGCGGGCATCCCTGCTGGCCAAACTCGGTCGGCATGACGAGGCCGGCAAGCTCGTGTCGGGCCTCGAGGCAACTCCTCAGTCTGCTGCAGTGCTCGAGAATGCGGGCCGTCCCAAGGAGGCCTTCGAAGGCTATTTGCAGATGGGCGACCACGACGCAGCCTACCGATCGATTCCGAAGATCAAGGACCTGACGCACACCGACCGCGCCACATTGCTGCAGCGTTGCGGCCACGCGAAAGAAGCCGCGTCCGAACTGTGCAAGGCCCGCCTTCACCCACAGGCGGCTCGAGTGCTCGAAGCCGAGAGCATGTGGCCCGAGGCGGCGCGCGTCTGGGAACTCGCCGGCGACTCTCTCGCCGCCGGTACAGCCTATCGGCGGGCGGGCGATCACGAAGCTGCGGGTCGCTGCTTCAAGGAAGGCGGAAAACCGGAACTGGCGGCTGACTCGTTCGCCCACCTCGGGCGCCACAGCGATGCCGTCACCTACTACCTGCAAGCCGGCAAGACGGTCGAGGCAGCAGAGGCCTACGAACGCAACCACCAGTATCGTGAGGCGGCCAAGTACTTCCTGCAAGCCGGACACCGAGATCGAGCAATCGCTGCCCTCGGCGGGGTCCGCCCCGGCTCGGACGACTACAACTCGGCCAGTCTCAAGATATCCAGTCTGCTGCTCGAAGATGGCCGGGCCGAAGAGGCCCTTACGGCCGCACGGCTGGTGCCGGACGACCCCCGCCAGGTCGGCGTCGCGGCTCTCGATCGGCTCTACTGGGAAGGTCGCTGTCTCGAGGCTCTCGGCCAGGGAGACGCGGCGCACACGCGCTACAAGGACCTCTCGGCCATCGACGCGAGCCACAAGGACGTGGCTGCTCGGCTCACCAGCGCAACCAGCAGCGAACTCGAGTCCGGACAACCGGGAGTACTCGGTCCCGGAGTCGAACTCGCCGGGCGCTACCGAATCGAAGCAGAGATCGGGCGCGGGGGCATGGGATGTGTCTATCGAGCCCTCGATCGCGAACTCGACGAGACCGTCGCGATCAAAGTCGTGTTGCATTTAGGCAGCGAAGGCTCGCCCGAGGCAGCGCGACTCATCCGTGAAGTCCAAATCTGCCGTCGCATCACTCACCCGAACATCGTGCGGATGCACGACATTGGCCGATTCGAAGAGGGTCTCTTCATCTCGATGGAGCTCCTCGAAGGTGAAGATCTCGCGGCGCTGATCGAGCGCGACCCGCGGTTGCCGCTCGCCCGGTGTCGCGACATCCTGAGCGGTGTTCTGTCGGGCTTGAACGCCGCGCACGGCCAGAAGGTCGTGCACCGAGATCTCAAGCCGAGCAATATTTTTTTGACCTCGGAGCGCCCCAAGATCCTCGACTTCGGCATCGCGCAAGGCCAGGCCTTTGACGCTCGATTGACCCAAACCGGCCAAGCCATGGGTACTCCGCTCTACATGGCTCCGGAGCAACTACGCGGCCTCGAGGTGAACGAGCGTACTGACCTCTATTCGCTCGGCTTGGTCGCCTACGAGATGATCTGCGGGAGCGGGCCGTTTTCCGGCAACAACCCCGGCGCCATCGCACTGGACCACGTTCAAACGCCGCCGCCGAACCTGCGTGACAGGCGAGCGGAGTTGCCCGAGTCGTGGGCTCAGTTCGTCCACCGGTTGCTCGCCAAGGACCCGGCATCGCGTTTGCCTTCCGCCGCCCATGCCCTCAACGTCATCCACGCACTGCCCGTCGGTTGAAGACGCCAAAATTGGCCGCAGCTCGGCCCACGAGTCCGCGCGCGAGCACCCGGTCGCCGGTCTATAGTCTGCGGCCATGACGGAATCCGAGTCGCAGCGCTTCGATGTCGTCGTCGTGGGCCTCGGTGCCTTCGGCAGTGCGGCGGCGTGCTACCTGGCACGACGGGGCCTCTCCGTTTGCGGTATCGATCGCCACTCGCCGCCTCATGACCAGGGCTCGTCGCACGGCGCCTCGAGGATCATTCGGGAGGCCTATGCCGAAGATCCCCTCTACGTCCCATGGCTGCAGCGCTCCTACGAGTTATGGGACGAACTGGAAGAACTCACGGGAGAGAACCTACTGACCCGGTGCGGTGGTCTGATGATCGGCCACCCGGAGACCGAACTCGTTGAAGGAGCTCGCGCGAGCGCACGCGAACACGCCCTCGAAAGCGAGGTCCTCTCCCCCGCCGAGGTCATGGAACGCTGGCCCGGGATTTTTCACTTGCCGCCGGGGACCGTCGCCAGCTTCGATCGACGCGCCGGCGTGCTCAAGCCCGAAGCATGCATCGAAGCGTTCCTGGGTCTGGCAGCCGAGGCGGGAGCCGACCTGCGGCTAGGCACGCCGGTCAAGCATTGGACAACCGCTGCCGACGGTGTCGAGATCGAGCTCGACGGCGGCGTGACCGTCGCCGCCAAGCGGCTCGTGCTCGCCGCCGGGGCGTGGATCTCAGAGCTCGCGCCCGCCATCGCACCCCATCTACAAGTGGCCCGCCAAATCATGCATTGGTTCGCGGCCCCTGCTGACGGCGCACCGGCAGGTCCCCACCGGATGCCGATCTTCGTCTGGGAGCACGACACCCCACGAATCTTCTACGGCTTCCCGGATGAGGGCGAAGGCATCAAGGTGGCGATTCACCACGACGGGGAACTGACGTCGGTCGATGCAATCGACCGCGATGTCGCCCAGCATGAAGTCGAGGAAGTCCGTGAGCTACTCACTCGCTACCTGCCAGACCTCAGCGGTGAGTGGCTGCGGTCAGAGGTCTGCATGTACACCAACACCCCCGACGGGCATTTCCTGGTCGACCGACACCCGGACCATCCCGAGGTCATCCTGGCTAGCGCCTGCTCGGGCCACGGGTTCAAGTTCTCGGCCGCTCTGGGCGAAGCCATTGCCGACTTGGCCGAGGACCTCGAACCGCGTACGTCGCTAGCAGCGTTTCGTCTCGGGCGGTTCGACGAGCCGCCCGCGAGTTTGACCCGGGTCCGAACCGGCGCGGCGAGGTTCTCCGGCAAGCTCCGGCGTAGCTGAACCCCACGCCTCGGGCTCAGGGTGCCCGGGAGCCGTGTAGCGTAGGAGAGACTTGCGAGCGAAGGCGGCCTCGGTGATCGGCTTGCAGTAGGTCAGCGGCCGGTTTCCACGCCCTCTATTGAGCTGATTCGGCGGCCTGCAAGCCGGAAGGTCGACCCGCAATCTCGGGCCAAGGCGCATCCAGGCCGCCAAAACGTCGGCGGCGGCTGCGAAACTGCTCGACACAGTCCTGCAACTCGTCCGGCGTGAAGTCGGGGAAAAGGTGAGACGAGAAGCACAGCTCCGCGTAGGCAGACTCCCAGAGCATGAAGTCCGACAGGCGCTGCTCTCCACCGGTGCGGATCACCAAGTCCGGGTCGCCGACGGGATCGCTATGAGTCACCTGCGCAAGGGCTTGCCGGAACTCCGGCCCCGAGACTTCGCCGACACCCAATCTCGCAGCCGCGCTGGCGATGGCCCAGCGCGACGAGTAGTCGATCGCCACACGAACCAACAGCCTCCGCTCGCGACGAGTCACCCGTTCGGCCCGAACAATCGACCGTAGTAGAGGAGCCGGTAAGCGGTCTCGCCGCCCGATGATCTGCAGTCTGATCCCTTGTTCGCGACAATGTTGCGCTTTGGAGTCGAGGTAGGACCCGAAGAGATGCATGAGCGCAGTGACTTCACCTTTCGGCCTCTGCCAATTGTCGGAAGAGAACGCATAGAGGGTCAAAACCCTCACACCGAGCTCCGCCGAGCGCTCGAGCAGCGGCTCGATGTTGCGGGCTCCTCGACGGTGGCCGGCCGAACGGGACAAGCCGCGCCCCGAGGCCCAGCGTCCATTGCCGTCCATGATGATGGCGAGATGAGCCGGGGCCAAGCGCTGTCCGTTGCTTTGCATTACAAAGTTCCCTCTCAAAAAAAATCAGCCGCCGCGCGTGGCGGTGATAATCGCTTCCATGTGATCGAGATACCGCTCCAGAGCCTTTCGGCCCGCCGGCGAGATCGAATACACCGTTCTCGGCACGCGACCGGCGAAGGTCTTGGTGCAAGTCACGTAGCCGGCGTCCTCGAGCTTGCGGGCATGAACGCTCAAGTTCCCGTCTGAGGTACCCAATAGCTCGCGCAACTCGGTAAAACTCATCTCCTCGTTGACGGCCAAGGCACTCATGATCCCCAACCGCACCCGCTCATACACCAAGCGGTCGAACTCCCGCGCCGAGCCTTCAGCCAGGTAGCCGGCCAAACCCTCCAGCCTCGACGCGTCGGGCCGCTCCTGATCGCGGCCGCTGCGCTTGGCCCTACCCACCGTGCCGCCTCGCGATGACGCCGCCGAAGATCAGATGCAGTCCGCCAAAGCCCAGACCCAGAACCCAGTTGGCCCAGGCCACCGGAGCGACCGCGGCTGCGAGCCCGAAGCCCAGGAAGGCGGCGCCCATCAAGGGCACCGGTCGAACTGAAAACGCGCCGCCGGCTATGACCGCTGCACCGTAACTCAACAACCAGAGCGCCGGGAGGAGTTCGATCGCACCGAACCGCAAGAGTGCCGGCGTCAGCACCAAGCCGACGAGAATCGACGGTGCCAGGCCCAGAACGAATCGGCGCCCCACTCCACGAGCCAGCGGCACGGCGCTCCGGCTGGATTTTCGCGCCAAGCCCCAACTTCCTATGGCCAGCGCCAACGCGCCGGCGGCCAGCCAGATCGAGAGCCACCGCACAGGGTCGCCCACCGGATCGGAGATGACTGCCGCGACGAGAGCCACGAGACCCATCGCCTGCCCGCTGCGTCCAGGAACGGAAGTGAAGCGACCGCTCTTTTCCATGGTCTCCCGGATCAGCCGAAGCTGAGCCAGGGCGTGGTCACCGACCTGTCTTACCTGGCCTGAGTCGGTGCGCGCGGGAGCCGGTTCCTGAGCCGTAATCATGGGCGGAGCCTACCGTCCGCAATTTTGCACGTCAAGTACTTTACGTTACCAAGGTCCTGCGCCAGGCTGGCAGGCTCGCCGCAATGGAGCCCAGTCAGTCGCCCAGATAGCCCAGGCTGCGCAGCATCTCCAGATCCTCGTCGGACAGATCCTCACCGGCATCGGACAGACGGCGTTCCAGCAAAGCGGTGACTTCCTGCAAGTCGCGCTGCAGCCGACGCAAATCGAGCGCCAGCTCGGCATCGTCGGTGCGCGACAGGTCGAGGGCTTCCCAAGGGTCAGCGGCGAGATCATAGCTACCGCTACCGTTGGCAGTTTGCACCAGAACCTTGAGCGGCCAGCGATAGGTCGCCACGGCCGACAGCCTTCCGAGCGGACGGTTGAAGCCGTGAGCCGACCACCGACGCTCTTCTGGGCAATCCTGCTTCCTCCAGCAAGGGACGAAGGACACCCCGTCCGTCCGGTCGAGCCCCGGCAGACCGAGGAGGTCTAGCACGGTGGGGGCCACATCGTGGATGAGGGCCGGCTCGGTCTCGAGCCGCCGACCGGCCGGCACGCCAGGGCCGCTCATCAGCCAGAGGATTCGCAGCTGGTCTTCCAGGCCAAAGCCCGCGTGCCCGATCAGATCGCCCCGGCGGTACACGCCTTCGCCGTGGTCGGAGACCACGATCCACAATACGTCCTCGCCGTCGGCCTCGACCACCTCACGCAAGCGACCGACGTAGCTATCGACGAACTCCACCTCGGCGGCGTAGTTGGCAAGCACCTCCGACGGGGGCGGCTTGCGGACTCCCCCGTCGAATCGCACCATCACCTCTAGGGTCGTATCGCCCTTGTTCTCGAGCTCGAGAACGAAAGGCTCCTCGAGACCAATGTCCGGACTCGGAATCGAACTCCAGTCCGCAATGTGCGCCGAGAGATTGGTGTTGTCCCGGAAGCGCAATCGCAGCGAAGTCTCAGGCTGGTCGTCCGGCCTCCGCTGGCGCAACGACGTCCAACGCAAAAAGTGCCGTCCCGGAGGAAGTTGGACGGCAAGATCATGCCGTTCCTTGAGCACCAGCGGGAAGCGCCCGAGCTCGACTCCATCGAGATCGACCACCGTGTCGGGGGCAGCGCCTATCGTTGCGTAGGGCTCATGGGGATCGGACAGATGCACCCAGAGGAAGAAGGGATCTCCCTTGACCGTCTCGAGCCAGGCGGTCGCTGCCCCATGTACCTCGTCGGCTGTCCGGTAGAAACGTGGCACGGTGCCGTGGCCATCGTTGTAGATCTCAAAGCCGCGATCGAGACCGAACTCCTGCCGTAACGTGGCCAGGGAAAGAAAGGCCCCGGTTCGATACCCGGCCGCCTCGAGAGCTTGGGGCAGGGTCTCGATATCCGCCGCGATCCGCTCGCCGTTGTGCAACACCCCGAGACTCAGCGGAGTCCGCCCGCTCAACAGACTCGTGTGTGCCGGCAGGGTCATCGGCACTGTCGTGCGAGCTTGAGTCATGACAGTCCCGTCCGCGGCCAGCCGGTCGAGTTCGGGCGTATAGGCGACCTCGGGACTGAGCACCCCGGTGAAGTCCACATGCAAGGTGTCGAGGGAGACTAGGACGATGCGCGGATATCTCTCCAGCGCCCGGCGGGAGGCACCCGGACCCTGCCACCACAGCCAGCCGGCTGTCCCCAAAGTAAAGAGGGCAATGACAGCAGCGATGGGCAGTCGTCTCGTCATTCCGAATCACCCACGCCGTCTCGAAGGCCAAGCGGGTCAGGGCGGCCGCATCCTATACCGCTCGAACTTAGGCCGGGGACACCGAAAAGGGCGGCCTCCAGGCCGCCCTCGGGACTCGCTCCAAGCACCGCTTGCAGCCCGCGATAGAAGTCCTGTGGGCCGCTAGGGAGTGACGGTGTCCCACTCATCGGTCGAACCCGACTCGAAACCGTCTTCGAAGATCACGCTGCTTCCGGTCACGAATTTGACGTTGATCATCTCATCGATCTTGAACAGGTCGAGAGTGTGGACCATCACCGTCGGCGGTAAGTTCGATTCGAAATAGAACGAGAATGTCGTCCCCCAACGCAGGGCGTTGGTGTTGGCCCCCGCGTCGGCCGCAGTCCAGGTAATGGTCCCGGTCGCTTCGTTGACGTCGATCGACCAGTCGGTCGTATCGAAGGGCTCACCGGAGTGATCATCGATGTCGGTGAAGCCGACGTTGGCAAAGGTAGCGGATCCGGGGAAGTCGATCACGAAGCCGTCGGCCGAGGTATCCGAGTTGATGTTGTGGATCGCGTACTCGTAGCGAAATGGCAGAACGCCCTCCGAGACCGGGGATACTCCATACACCCGGCGCGCAGCTTCGAACCGTTCCACGACCCAATGGTCCGGATGGTTACCGGGACCAGCCGGAGGATCGATCGGGTCGCCAAGAAAGAACGTCTGCCGGTCCACATTGACGATCTCGACGGCTGGGTCCACCGCTTGCCAGGCGTAGATCGCGGCCAGCTCGCGGAACGTTGATCCCGTCATATCGACCTGCAGGCTGTTCGAGACTGTCGCAGCACGATAGGACGCATTGTTGTGTCCGTTCTCCCCCAGCCAAGCATTCAGGCCGCCGCCGCCCTCCTCGCCGAACGGGGCAGGAGGAGAGGCCTTGCTACCGGAGCGCGCGTCGTCGCGCACCACGTACTGCCCCTCCATCCAGTAGAGCGGAGCCGAGGGGTCGGAACTCGGGACCAGATCGGCCTCGGCCACCACGATACGCTGGTCATAGTTGTCGTTGGTCTCGCCGCCGGCACCGTTCTGAGGATGGTCGGCGTTGGCAACGTTGACGTCTGAACGTCTGCCCAGCGGCCGGCTGCCATTCAAGCCAGCGCCGTAGAAGTCGGTGCAACCCAGTCCTAGTTGATCTCCACCGGCAGGCGGTCCAATGCAGGCGCTGTTCTCGACCCCGTTGTCATTCCAGGTGCAGTCGTTGTCGTCCGAGTTGGTCGAGACGAAGCCGTGCTTCAAGAAGCTCGCGCCGATCTGCTCGAAGCGGCCGTTGTGCAGCCGGTACATGTTCTGGCCGATCACTGAGTGGTCAGTGTTGGTAGCGGGCGCGATGGGATGGTAGGCGTCGGTCGTAGTGCGGCAGGAACTGTTCTGGTCGCACCAATCGGCCGGCACGGTGCCTCGCCCGCACGAGTTGGTCCCGATCGCGAAGCCTCGACAGTTCCCAACTCCGTAGCCAGCGGGACAGGCCGAGCCGCCTCCGCTGTTGTAGTTGTCGACGCCGCTCAAGTCGATGATGGTCACGTCCGGGCCCACGGTCAACACCCCTTCGGGCACTACGTTCTCCAGACCCTCCTCGAGCTGCAAGTTGGGGTTCAGGTCGAGCACCGGTTTGGCTTCGAGTCCTTGAGCATCGGCCGATAGGGCAACGCCAGCCAGTACAAGGACCGCCAGGCCCAGGGTCAGGAAGGTACGATTCTCGGTCTTGGTTTCCATCTCGGTGTTCTCCTTTGCGCCCTCACACTGAGGCTCGCCCTACGCCGCCGCAGCGGCGCCCCTCTCATGTGTTGCTGCGAGATCTCGTGGCTTGAATGTCCAGTTCGAAGAAATCGAACTCGCTTGGTTCGGCGGATTATAGACCACGAGGGGCTCACGGGCAGCGAAGTCGGTCTTCGAGCCCGGGAAGAGGCAGCGAATCGCTTGCCCTCGGGACCCCAGACCCATGGCGAGACGGCTTGAGTGGCTACTCTCCGGCCCGATGGAACTGGGCCAGCTGATCCTTCATTCGCAAGGCTTCCGGCCAGTTCGGGGAGAGCCGCAGAGCGGAATCAACCTGAGTCTCGGCCGCCTCATGCCGGCTCAGACCGACCAGCACCTGGGCCATGAATAGACGTGTCACGGGGTCGTTCGGAGACTGGTTGATGGCTTGCTCGTAATGTCCGAGGCTCTCCTCGAGCCGACCCAGAGCCGCAAGAGTCCCAGCCAGGTTCTCACGCCCGGGTAGATGTTCGGGCTCGAGGTTCAGCGTGCGCTCGAAGCGCACCACGGCCTCGGACAGACGGCCGGCGTAGGCCTCGACCAGCCCCAGGTTGTACTCCAGGGCGGCGCTGGCACCGAAGCTGGAGATCGCGTGTTGGAACACGCGGCGGGCCGAATCCAGCTGCCCACGTTGAGCCAGGACGATGCCCAGACTGGTGTGCGGCCGCGCGTCGAACGCGTCGGCCGCTATCGCCGCCTCGAAACGCGTCGTTGCGGCGACCAGATCGTCATCCTCGTAGGCCAGGCGTCCGAGCAGCTGCTGCATGCGCCCTGCCAACTCGTCCTTGACGATGGCCGAGTGCGCCTGCCGCGAGGCCTCCGCGTCGTTGCCCAAAAGATACTCCATCGACGCCATCATCGGCGCTGCCCCCAAGGTGTCGACCCACCCGATTCGCCGTGCCAAGGCGTAGGCTGCACGCCCCCGCGCCACGACGTCCCTTTCCCTCGCTGACAGGGCAGGCCGCGGCGCCGCCAGATCGAGTACCGAGCCCTGCCAATGCCCCAGAACCCCCGCGGCGCTATCACCCCGAGCGATGAAGTAGCGCACTGCACCGCTGTGGATCGTGAACGCCAAAACCAGCGCCGCCACGACCAGAAAGGATAGGCCGGCAGGGGCTATTCGCCCCCCGCTTTTCAATCGCCAGGACTTGAAGGCCAGGTTGCGACGGGCCAGCAGCTGGTACGTGAGGAGGGCCAGGTACGACAGGATCCCGGCCACGCCGAGAGCCATCAACAGCGGAACGTAGCCGTACAGCCCGCGAAAAACGAGGAAGCCGAGAAGAAATACCGCTGCCAGCAGGACCTCCTCCACCCAACTCAGCGGGTATTTCTTCATGCTGGGCCCGGAAGCGCGCCGGGGCGCGCCGATCGGCAAGGGTCCGGCACCGTAATACAAAGCGTCGTTGGGGCAGACGCTGACGCAGTCGAGACACTTCATGCAGCCGTTGTCGACGACCATGCCGAAGTCGCGCACCTCTTCGTGCACCCGGACGTTGGAGGTGCATACGGCGGTGCAGTGGCCGCAACCTTCACAGGCGTCAGTGACTCGAATCCTCATCGGCGCAAGACGCTCGGCCACTCCGAAGACGGCGCCGTACGGGCAGGCATAGGTGCAAAACCCTTTGGCCCCCAAGAAGTAGACGATGAGAAAGCCGCAGATGAGGAAGGTCAGAATTCCGATTCCCCAGCCGGGGAACGTAGACCAGAAATGCGCCGTCGTGAACTCCGTCTCGACCTGCGAAAAGGAGTCGCCGATCCACCACCGGTAGACGGCCGGCCACAGAAACGCATAGCCGAAGGCGATCGCCGGCACCCAAGCCAGCAACCGCGAGCGTAGTAGCTTGGGCCGCCGCCCGAACTTCTCGAACAGTCCCCGTGCCAAGTCCTGCAAGGCCACGAGGTGGCAGCCCCAGCCGCAAAAAAAGCGTCCGAAGACCGCGGTCAACAGAATCGTTGCCACGAAGAAGATCAAGCCCGCGTTGATCACTCCCGAGCGGGCGAGCGCCGCCGCCTCCGACGGTTCGACCGGCGTCACCGAGCGCCCGGTCACCAGCCAATGGGTGATGTGCGCGGCAATCAGCAGGTGGATAGCGACAAGCACTCCGGCCCGCCACCGAGTGGAGCGCGAGGCCCGGATGCGCGTCTTGGGCTGAATGACCGGCAGCGGCATGACGGTTCAAGGCTAGCAGCGTCGCGCAGTCATCGATCAGCCTGGACTAGACTTCCTTCATGACCCACGCCAACGCCGTCAGCATGCCCCGAATCAAAGTCCTCTTGGCCGTCTTCATGTTCGCCGTCCAGATCGCCGCCGGCGTCTGGGCAAACTCCGCCTTTGACGAAGCGTTTACTGGCCGCACGATGAGGTTCGACTACTACCATTCGGGAACCGCCGGCGAGGAGCACATCAGCCTCGACCGTCTGCGCCTCGAAGGCGACTGGCCGGGCCGCCGCGCCGGCATGATCGATCGGGCGAATCTGGGCAAGTACCGTTTCTCGGTGCTCGACACCGAGAGCGGTGCGACGCTCTTCGCCACAGGCTTTTCGAGCATCTACGGCGAATGGGAGACTACGGGCGAAGCGCGAGGCGGCGCCTGGCGCACTCTCCACGAATCGCAGCGGTTCCCGGAGCCACGGCGCCCGGTCGAGTTGAGGCTCGAGAAACGAGCCGACAACGGCGAGTTTGTCGAATTCCACCGCGAAGCCTTAGATCCCGCGAGCCGCATCGTCGATCGGTCACCGATTCCCCGACGCGGGGTGGCTTGGCCTCTGTTCGAGAACGGTCCACCGGCCGAGAAAGTCGACCTCCTGGTTCTCGGCGACGGCTACAGCGCCGACGAACAGGAGGACTACCGAAATGACGTTGAGAAGGTCGTCAACGCGCTCTTCTCCTTCCCCCCGTTCGCCGAGCGGCGAGACGATTTCAACGTATGGGCGATCGATGCGGCGGCCGAGCGTTCAGGAATCACGCGCCCACGCGCCGGAATCTGGAACACGACGCCGATCGGCCTGACCTACAACGCCTTCGACTCGGAACGCTACATGCTCACCTTCGCGAACCGGGAGATGCGGGAACTGGCCGCGCTGGCGCCCTACGACGCCTTGATCTTGATCGCCAATTCCAACAAGTACGGAGGCGGCGGGATCTACAACCTCTACTCCACCGCGGCAGCCAAGAGCGCGCAACTGCCCTACCTGATCGTTCACGAGTTCGGGCACGCTTTCGCCGGCCTGGGCGACGAGTACTACACTTCGAGTGTTGCCTACGAAGATTTCATCGCCCCCGGCACCGAGCCGTGGGAGCCCAACATCACCGCCCTGCTCGACTCCGAGGCCCTCAAGTGGGGGGCACTGGCGGACCCGGACACCCCGCTGCCGACCGCCTGGGGCCAGCAAGCCTATGACCGGATCTCGCTCGACTTCCAGAAGGTGCGCGGTGAACTGCGCGCCGGCGGCGCCAGTGAGGTCCGCATGGACGCCTATTTCGCCGAAGTCGCAGCGACCACCGATCCGATGCTACGCAGTGCCGAGTACTACGGCCGCGTCGGCGCGTTCGAGGGCGCCGGCTATCAGGCCAAGGGCCTCTACCGACCGGCCGTCGACTGCATCATGTTCTCGCGCAATCCCGACCACTACTGCCCAGTCTGCGCCGCAGCAGTCGATGAGGTGATCGACCTCCACCTGGGCCACTACGCCCTCGCTGGAGGATCCGCCGAGAACCAGCCCTAGCGTTACCGATGAACCGGGCTCAGTCGCGCTTGCGGCTTCGATCGAAAGCGATCACCGTGCCCGAGTCGGAGGCTGCATCCTCTTCATCGGCCGGAAGGGACGCGACCTCGTCGGGCTCCGCGTCAGGCACCGCTAGTTGGACCCCGAACTCGACCGATGGATCGGCGAAGGCCGTCATAGCGTCAAACGGCACACCCAGATGCACCGGAGCACCGCCGAAGCGCAAGGTGACCGAGAAGCCGTCATCGTCGGCCGCCAGATCCCAGAACTGATTCTGTAGGACGATCGTCAGTTCTTCGGGATGTTCCCGCCGCAGCGACGCCGGAATCTCGACTCCCGGAGCGTCGGTGCGAAACGTGATGTAGAAGTGATGGTCGCCGGGCAGGCCCTCTTCGGCTGCCTCCCGCATCACACCGGCAATGGCGTGGCGCAGAGCACTGAGCACCAGGTTGGGGTAGTCAATGAGGTTCATCGTGACCCGACTATCCCACGGTCAGCCTCTACTTTTCCGCCTCTCGTGTCGCTCATATCGGTTGAAGCTCCGGGTAGATCGGCTCCCAGATCTCTTCATCGAGGCGCTGCTCGATCTCCTCGGCAGATCGCTCGGGGGCGACGCCGTCGAGAATCGCTTGGCGCGCCACCGCAGCCGCGATCGAGCGCGACACCTGGCGCAGGCGCCGCAGGCCCGGGTAGAGCGAGCCGCTCGCGATCTCATTCGCGCTCACCGCCGCGGCCAGGGTTTCCGCAGCGACAGTGAACATGCCCTCTGTCACCTCGCGAGCCCCGCCAACCAGGGCGCCAAGCCCCACTCCCGGGAAAATGTAGACGTTGTTCCCCTGGCCGATCTGGTGGATCGCGCCGTTGTGCTCCACTGGATCGAAGGGGCTCCCGGTCGCCACCAGAGCTCGACCCTCGGTCCAGCGAATCAAGTCCTCAGGCCTAGCCTCCGACTTGCTGGTCGGATTCGAGAACGGGAAGATCAATGGGCGCGCCACTGCTTGCGCCATCTTGCGCACCAAGCTCTCGGTGAAGACGCCGGGTTGACCCGAAACCCCGATCAGGACCGTCGGCTCGAGCGCCGCCACCACTGCCTCGAGGTCGTTGCCTTCGCCCGCCCGCAAGCCCAGCGACTCGGCCAGTTCGCGCGACCAGCTGAAATTCTCCTTGTAATCCTCGCCATCTCGGTAGCTGCGCCCGGCGACCAGAAGGCCGCGACTGTCGAGCACCGCGATCCGGTCGCCGACCTCCGCCTTGGGCACCCCGGCGCGCTCGAGCGCCCGGCCCAGTTGCTCGACGATGCCGATCCCCGCCGCCCCGGCTCCGAGCATGACGACGCGCTGCTCGCTCAATGGCCTTGAGGTCGCTCGCACCCCCGCGAGAACACCGGCCAGAGCGACCGAGGCCGTGCCCTGGATGTCGTCGTTGAACGACAGTACCCGTCGGCGATAGCGCTCCAGAATCCGCATCGCGTTGACCTTCTTGAAATCTTCCCACTGCAAGAGGGCCTGCGGGAAGAGCTCGTGGACGGCTTCGACGAACTCCTCCACCAGGGCGTCGTACTCCGGACCGCGCATTCTTGGCTGGCGGAAACCCAGGTAAACCCGACTATCACGCAGCGCCTCGTTGTCGGTCCCGACGTCGAGACAGATCGGCAACGTGCACCCAGGTTCGATTCCCGCCGCGGCCGTGTAGAGCGCCAGTTTGCCGATCGGAATCCCCATACCGCCGGCGCCTTGGTCACCAAGCCCCAGAATACGCTCCGAGTCGGTGACGACAATCAACCGAACGTCGTCTCCTGCAGCCTTGCTCAGAACCTCGGCGATCCTTCCGCGATGACGTGGCGTGATCCAAACGCCGCGGGCCCGACGAAAGATCTCGCTATAGCGTTGCGTGGCGAGTCCAACCGTCGGCGTGTAGACGATGGGCAAGTAGGTCTCTACGTAGTCCTGCAACAGCCGGTAGAACAGCACCTCATTGCGGTCCTGAAGGCCCACGAGGCCGATGTACTGCTCCAGCGGATCGTCCTTTTCCATGAAGCTGGCGTGGATCCGCTCGACCTGGAGATCGAGGTCGTTCACCTGGTCCGGCAGGAGTCCCTCGAGGCCGAACGTGCGACGTTCGCCAGGGCTGAAGGCGGTGCCGCGATTGTGGGCCGGGTTCTGTAGCAACGCCATGCCGCGCTCGGCTACCTGAACGACTCGTCGCCGCGACTTCTTGCTTGCTCCGCCGTGGCTCATCCCGTAAACGACCCCCTGCTCATTCTAGCTGGCAAACCTCCAACCCGGTTCGTGCGTAGTCTGAACGTAACCACCACCTCGAGGAGGTCTCAAAATGCCCAGTCGCATTCCGACATTCGCTTCCGCCCTGTTGTGTCTCGGCGCTCTCGGCGCTGGAGTCGCATCTGCGCAGATTCCAGACGAGTTCACCAACCTGGAGTTACTCGAGAAAGACATCACCAAGGGCCGGCTCGTCTCCGTGATGCGCGGTTGGACCTCCAGTCTCGGTGTGCGCTGCAATCACTGCCATGTCGGGCCGGACAATCTGGTCGGTATGGACTTCGCGAGCGACGAGAAAGCCACGAAACGGACTGCTCGCCGGATGCTCCTGATGGCCCGAGCAGTCAACCTTGAGCTGTTGGCGGATCTGCCGGTGGTCTCCGATGGGGCCAAGCATCAGAACGTTTCCTGCTACACCTGCCATCGGGGTCAGGCGAAACCGCCGCTCAACATCGTCGTCGAGCTTGGGGGCGTGGCCGAGGTGGATGGAGTCGATGCCGCTCTGGCTCATTACGACGAGCTGCGAAGCGAGCACTACGGCGACGGCGTCTACGACTTCTCGGACAACGCCCTGGCCCAGGCCGCAAGGTATCTCCTGGAAACCGGTCAGCCGATGGCTGCAATCAAAGCTCTCGAAAAGGTACTCGAGTACAACCCTCAGTCGGCCGAGAGCCTGGCGATGATCGGCATGATTCATATGGAGTCGGGCGACGCCGAAGCGGCAAAGGCCGCCTTCGAAAGCGCCCTCGCCTTGGACTCGGACAGCCCGATGGCCAGGAGAGCGCTCGAGGCCCTGATGAGTCCGCCCAAGCCGGACGGTGAGTAACCACCCGTAGCGCAAGTCACCAGCCGCTGACATGCTTGGGCCGATGAGCAGACTCGGCACGGAGTCACACAGCCGTCGCAGCTCGGCGGCAGTCGCCGCCGCGCTCTTCGTGACCTTGCAGGCGACCTCCCCTGTCGCGGCCTACGAGACTGACCAGTATTCACCCCGCAGTCTCCACTTGGCCGACGCCGTCGAGCAGCTCAACGGGCAAGTCAACGAGGCTCTCGTCGAAATCGCCGCCGAATGGCGTGGCGGCCCCGACCCTCAGCGCTTCGCACGGCTGGCCTACAAGAGACTCGGCGGGCGCCATTGGGTCGATCGCCTGGAGCGCTGGGCCGTACGCAATGAGGCGATCGACAAATTCCACCCACGCCGCCGCGGGAGCATCTATAGTGGCCTGCCTCCTTGGGCTACGCGGGCGGCCTTCTTCTTCGGCGTAGGCCCGACGATCCAAGTCGATGGAGTGCTGATGGGGACCGACAAACTGGGACACTTCGTGTCGCAGGGGTGGAAGTACCACAAGCGATACCTGCGGAGCCGATCCATCGGGCATGCGGTCAGGCTCGGAGTTCGCAACGAAGCCTCGATCTTCGGTTCACCGGCAACCGGCACCTTCTCGAACGCTGATCTGGTCGCCAACTACGAAGGCCTGCGCTTCTACCGCAGCCTCTTCGAAGCCGGAGTCGTTGAAGATCTCCCGGCGATCATTGAGTGGACAGACAATAGAGCCCGTGTCGCACGACCCTTTGATTTTCGCCATCACGTCAACGACTACTGGGACGAAGCACTGAATCCCAATCGCTATGACCGGCTCCTACGGCGACGGATGCTCGTGCGCCTGGGCACGTTGTGCCCGCGCTTCGAGGAGGATCCAGCTGCCTGGGTCTCGCCAGACGACGAAGAACTGAGGCAAAGCTACGCCCTCTTGGGTCTGCGCGATGGAACCACCCATCGGCTCGACCGAGTCTGCTCCAGCGAGTAATCGTCATATTTGACTCCGGACCCGCCGAAGCGTAACGTCCTATCCACACCCCCCAGCAATGAAGCATCGCGGCAAGGTCTCGGCCTCCCGGAGGAACCTCCAATGAACGCACTGATTCGACCCGTCGCAGACACGTTCGCTTTCAACACGAGCATGGTGTCCCTCGGACTGAGCGATCTCCCCAACATCGACGCCATCAGACGAAATCGTGAGGGCCAAGGCAACTCGATCTCTTTTCTCGTCGGCCACGTCTCCTCCTCGCGTTACGGCGTCCTCAAAATGCTCGGCGCCGCCCACGCCAACCCATTCGCCGACCAGTTCGGCGCGGGTGTCGCCTGTGAAGCCGGCAGCGAGTACCCTTCGGTCGGTGAACTCTCCGAACGTTGGTCGCAACTCGCCGGCAACCTCGCGACCGCTCTCGAGGACCTGGGCGAAGACGGTCTCCTCGCCGAGGCCACGACCAGCTATCCCACGCCGGACAAAACGGTGCGTGGCGCGCTCGCGTTCATCTGCTGGCATGAGTGCTACCACTTGGGCCAGATCGGGATGCTCCGCACAGAGATGGGTTATCCGCCCTTGCGCTCCTTGCTGATCACGGCCAACAAGTAATCGAGCACTGCCGTCAACTGACGCAGCTCCGGCAGGCAGAGGCAGGACGTGGGCCTATGATCGTGCCGAAGTGCCCCGTGTCGGCTTGCGCCGCAGGCGTCCTTTCCGACACACTGCCTGCCATCCATGAGCTTGATCGGACAGAGTCCCGCTAGACCCGACGGGCGGGCCAAAGTGAGCGGGTCCACGCGCTACGCCGACGATCTGGTGATGCCCGACATGCTCTACGGAGCGACGATCCGCAGCCCGCACCCGCATGCCCGAATCGACACCGTGCGCGTCGATCGAGCGGCGGCAGGCCCGGGTACCTTTATCGTCACCGCGGCGGACATCGCGGGGCCCAACGGCGTTCAGTTGATCACCGACGATTGGCCGATCCTCGCCGAGACAGCAACGTGCCATGTGGGCGAACCCGTGGCCCTGGTGGCCGCTGAGACCCAACTCGAAGCCCTGAGAGCTCGGCATCGGGTCGAGGTCGACTACTCGCCGTTGACGCCGATTCTGGACCTCGACGAAGCGGCTCGGCACGAACCCCTGTGCAGCCTCGATTTCGGCAGCAACCAGGTCGACGCGGCTCTGGCCAGGGCTGACCACGTCATCGAAGGAACGTACCGCACCGGCCTGCAAGAGCACATCTACATCGAATGCCAAGGAGTGACGGCGTGGTTCGAGGGCGACGTGCTGACCGTGGTGGGCACCATGCAATGTCCCTACTACGTCCACAAGTCACTGGCTCACGCCTTCGAACTGCCGGACGAGAAGGTGCGGGTTCGGGCTTCGGCGGTCGGTGGTGGTTTCGGCGGCAAGGAGGACTTCCCGAGCATGATCGCCATCCACGCCGCGCTGCTCTCCCAGGCGAGCGGCCGGCCGGTACGGATGGCCTACGACCGCCATGAAGACATCATCGGCACGACGAAGCGGCATCCAGCCGTAGTTCGGCACCGCACCGGCGTGGACGCCGCGGGTCGCTTGCTGGCGATGGATATCGACGTCGTCATGGATGGCGGGGCCTACACCACGCTCTCGTCCGTCGTCCTCTCACGCGCCCTACTCCACGCCGCTGGGGCCTACCGTTGCGCTGAGGTCCATGTCGCTGGCCGGGCCCTGCGCACGAACACTGCAACCAACGGCGCCTTCCGTGGTTTCGGCGCTCCCCAGACTCTCTTCGCAATCGAACGTCACATGGATCGCATCGCTCGCACACTCGGCCTCGATCCGCTCGAGATCCGGCTGCGCAATGCCCTCGAGGCCGGCGACGCCCTGCCCACCGGCCAGATTCTCGACGAGACCACATCAGCTCGAGCCTGCCTCGAACGAGTGGCCGAGAAGACCGCTTTCCTGCGCCGCTGGCAAGAGACCGAGGCGCAGCGCGAGGTCTATCCCGACGGCGCACCGCGACCCGGCTTGGGCGTGGCGCTCTACTTCCATGGTGCCGGATTCACCGGCAACGGCGAGCGGCGCATGCGTTCCCCCGTACGCGCCTGTCTTCTCGAGGACGGTCGGCTCCAGATTCAGACCGCGATGACGGACATGGGCCAAGGTTGCAGCGCGATATTTCCTCAGATGGCGCGCGAGAGTACCGGCCTCGCTGCCGACGATCTTGACTTTGCTCTGCCGGACACCGCGCAAGTGCCGGATTCCGGGCCGACTGTTGCATCGCGCACCACGATGATCGTCGGCGGGGCCCTGGTCGAAGCGAGCCGCAAACTCCGGGACGCCGTGCTCAGAGCCTGGGCAGAAGATGACGGACGGACTGAGGAGGTCACCGTTGCCGAGGGAATGGTGCTCGACGCCAGCGGCGCCAGTCGTCCCTTTCGCCAGATAGCACGCGGTGTCTTTGCCCGGCACGGCGCGCTCGAAGTCACGCACCACCATGAACCTCCCGTCGATCAAGACTTCGACGAGTCCACCTACCAGGGCAGCGCCTACCCGACCTATGCCTGGGGTGCCAATGTGGTCGAGATCGAGGTCGACCCCGACACCCTCGCCGTCTGCGCCAAGAAAGTGACCGCTGTCTGCGAGATCGGCAAGGCGATTCACCCGACGCTGTGTACCGGACAGGTCGAGGGAGGCGTCTTGCAAGCGGTGGCCTGGGGCCTGATGGAGGAAATCAAGGTCGAAAACGGCCGCTATCTCAACGATCGCCTGGCGACCTACATCATCCCTACATTCATGGACGCCCCCAAACTCGACGTCGAATTGCTCGAGCGCCCCTGGAAGGGAGGACCCTTTGGTGCGAAAGGCGTTGGCGAACTGCCGATGGACGGCGGGGCGCCGGCCGCACTCGCGGCGATCGACAACGCCGTCGGGCTTCACCTCGACGAAATTCCGGCAACGCCGGAGCGCCTGTTCGAGGCACAGCGGGCAAGAGACTCGAGCTGATGAAAGTTGCCTTCGAGCTGAACGGCACGGTGGTCACCGCCGAGGGGCATCCAATGGAGCGTTTGCTCGATGTTGTCCGGCGGCAGTTCGACGCCATCGGCACCAAAGAGGGCTGCGGGGAGGGCGAGTGCGGCGCCTGTACAGTGCTCGTCGACGGCACCCCGGTGCTCTCGTGCTTGGTGCCCTTGATGCAGTGCCGCGACAAGAAGATCACCACCGTCGAGGGGGTCGCTGCCGGGCCCGGCGCTGAGTTTCTCGAAGAGTTCGTTGCGACCGGCGGCGTCCAATGCGGCGCTTGCACTCCCGGAATCATCGTCACCGCGTGGGCAATGTTGGCCACGGAGGCTCGGCCCTCGCGAGCCGCGGTCCAGGAAGCTCTGGCCGGCAACCTCTGCCGCTGCACCGGCTACGAAGGGATCTTCCGCGCCCTGGTCGACGACGACGCTGAAGAGGAGAGCGCATGACCCGCTCTGCCACGCCCTCCTCCTTGGCCGAAGCGCTCGACCTGCTGAGCCGCGATCGCGAGCTTCGCCCGGTTGCCGGCTGTACAGATCTGATGGTGGCCGAGCCCGAAGCTCGCGCCGACCTTCCGGCTGTTCTCGACCTGCTGGCCCTGCCCGAGCTGCACGGCCTGAGCGCGAGTGACAACGGCCTAACGATCGGCGCTACCACCACCTTCACCGAAATCCGTGCCGCTGGGCTGGTGCGCGAACATTACCCCGCTCTGGCTCAGGCGGCCTCAGAAATCGGCGGCTGGCAGATCCAAAATCGAGCCACGATCGGCGGCAACGCCGTCAACGCCAGTCCGGCCGGAGACTCGCTCCCGGTCCTCTTGGCGCTCGAAGCCGAGGCTGTGATCGCCGGAGCGCAGGGCGAGCGGCGGATACCTTATGCCCAGTTCCATACCGGCTACCGGCAGACCGCTCTCGCCGCCGACGAGCTGCTGGTTGCCCTTCATCTACCGAACCCACCGACGGGCTCGCGCCAGGCCTTTCGCAAGGTCGGTACCCGTGCCGCCCAAGCGATCAGCAAGATCGTTGTTTGCGCCGTCGCAGTGGTCCAAGACGGCCGCTTCGCCACGTTCCGCCTAGCCGCCGGCAGCGTCGCCGCGGTGCCGCTGCGACTGACCGCCGTCGAGAACGAGATCGCCGGCCGCTCCGCCAACTCCGAAACCGCCGCTCTCGCCGGTCGCTTGGCGGCCGCCGCGGTCCAGCCGATCGACGACGTCCGCTCGACGGCCGAGTATCGGCGCTTCGCCCTGGAGCGAGTGACTCGCCGACTGACCCTCGAACTGAGCGCATGAAGCAGGTGCTGCTGCTCCCAGCATTCGACCAAGGTAGTAGGGCTGTGATCCCGGTGCCAACTGAAGGGGCTTTGCCGCTCCAACCTCTCGTTCGACGAGATTCGCGGGCGCTCGTTTCTCGGAAGTCCTCCCAAGCCCGGGGGAAATAGGAGTCGGCCCATCGTGGTTTTCACCCAAAATGCCTACTGCGGCTCCTCGCGAGTCGCGTCTCTCGGGGGCTAATCGAATGTCGCGAGCTTTTGGATGGCTAGGTCTGGGTCTCTTGCTGACCGCGGGCCGGCGGTTCGCCCTCACCTATCTCACGATGCCCGCCCCCGGGAGCCAGACTATGGACTCGATCGGCCCGGTCCGCTTGCTCGCCCAGACCGGCTGGCTCGTCTACAGCCTTGGAGGCATCTGCCTGGTACTGGGTCTCGTCGGTATCTGGCGCCAGCGCAAGTCCTGGTGGCCGGTCGCCGTTGCCCTCGCCCTGCTGCTCGCCGGTGGCTTCGTCTACCGTTTCGCCTCTCGCTCCAACGCCGAGTACCTCTTCACCACGCTCCACTCCCCGCAGTTCGCGACTGGCACCTCGGACGAGCTCCCGCCGGAGACCCTCGTCCTGGGAATCTCGATGGGTGGCGAAACCAAGGCCTATCCGATTCGATTGGTTGCCTATCACCACGTAGTCCACGACGAAGTCGGTGGCGAACCTGTTGCCATCACCTATTGCACCATGTGCCGCTCAGGGCGCCTCTATCGACCCTTCGCCGACGGACGGCAGCTGACCTTCAAGACGGTTGCCGCCAACCGCTTCAACGCCGTGCTCGAGGACCAGGAAACGCGCACCTGGTGGTACCAGGCATCAGGCCGGGGGGCCGCAGGTCCCCTTACGGGACAGGAACTACAAGCCCTACCGACCGACCAGCTGACCCTCGGCCGATGGCTCGAGCTCCATCCAGAGTCCCTCGTCATGCAGCCGGACCCCGACACGGGCGACTGGTATCAGCTCTACGGATTCGACGAATTCGATGAACGCACGCCCGAACAATCGGCCGAGAACGGAGAACAGTGGGAATGGGTGGTTGTTCTGCTGCTCGACGAAGGCGCCATTGCACGCCCGTGGACTGAGCTCACCGCGAGCCGCCTACTCCAGGGCGAGCGTGCCGGAGTTGCCTGGGCGATTCATCTCGACGAAGACCTGGCCTCGTTCCGTGCTTGGGACCGCCGAATCGAGGGAGCACCTGTGGTCCTTACCCTGGACGAATCCGGAGCGCTGGTCGATCAAGCCTCAGGTAGCCGGTTCTCTATGTCGGGCGAAGCCATCGACGGCCCCCTCGCCGGCACACGTCTGAAGAGGATTCAAGCGAACCAGGAGCTGCGCCACTCGTTCGAGCGGTTCACCGGCGGTGAGCTCATCGAGCCCACCGACTAGAAGACCCGGCCTTTCAGGGCCGCGGATCCGCCGAAAGCAACAGCGGTCCGGCAGCCGCGCGCAGACCCCCGTGGGAGAGGCTGCCGCCACCCGCATCGTCAAAGGTCGAGGAGGGAGTTGATGATCACGGCGAGGGACTGACCAGAGTCCCACTCGGTTTACCGAGCGAGCGGCCCTCAGCGTAGATCAAGTCGCCCCCCAGGATGGTGGCCTCCACCACTCCGAATAGCCGCCGATCAGCGTAGGGAGTGAGCTGATGGCGATGCTCCAAGCGGGCCGGATTGACCACCAGAGACGACGCGGAGTCCCAGATGACGATATCGGCGTCCCAGCCGGGGGTCAGGCGACCCTTGTGCGCGCTCAGGCCGGCGAGTTCAGCCGGGGTCTCCGCCAGCCAGCGAGCGAGCCGTCCAGGACCCACGTTGCGCCGCTCGGCCTCGGTCCAGACCGCCGGCAAGAGGAGCTGCAGAGACGAGATGCCACCCCAGGCGGCAATGAAGTCTCCTTCCTCCTGCTTCTTGAGTGACGGCGGACTCGGACAATGGTCGCTCGCGACCAAGTCGATCTCGCCCCCGATCAGAGCTTCCCAGAGCCTCTCTCGCTCGGCCCAGGCTCGGATCGGCGGGACGCACTTGAACTGGGTCGCGCCATCCTCGATCTCCTCCGCCACGAAGGTCAGATAGTGCGGGCAAGTCTCGACCGAGACCGGCAAGCCCGCTGCTCGCGCCTGGGCGATCGAGGGCAAGGCCTCGTCGGTCGCAAGGTGCACGATGTGAACTCGCAGGCCGGTTTCGCCGGCAACCTCGAGCACGGCTTCGACGGCCGCCCGTTCGGCCCCCGGCGGACGGCTGGCCAGATAGGTGGCGTAGCTTCGCCGATCGCCCTCGGCTGCGGCTTCGCCAGCCGCCGCGATCAGTTGGGGGTCCTCGGCGTGAACCAACAGCGGCAGTCCGGTCGCCGCTATCTTCGGCGCTACTGCGCGTAGAGTCTCAATCGGCATCGCCTCGAACTCCCCGGCACCAGAATCGACCAAGAGAGCCTTGAAACCGCAGACCCCGGCCTCCGCCAAACCGGCGATGTCGGCCTCGTTGCCCGGCACCACTCCGCCCCAGAAGCCGATGTCTACCCAGCTCTTGGGAGCGGCCAGCCCTCGCTTGGCCTCGAGCGCCTCCACCGTCGTGGTCGCTGGAATCGAGTTGAGGGGCATGTCGACGAGGGTCGTGATGCCCCCCGCTGCAGCGGCCCGGGTCGCCGTATCGAAGCCCTCCCATTCAGTGCGTCCGGGCTCGCTGATGTGGACGTGTGTATCGACCAGCCCAGGAGACACCACGCGATCCTCGGCATCGATAACGGCCGGCCCAGAGGGCTGCCGGCGGTAGTCTTCGCTGGCGACGATCTGTCCGGCTTCGACCCACAGCGTCGCTGGCCTGACGCCTTCCGGAGTGACGACTCGCTGGCCTTTGACTGCCTCGAGGGCTCGCGTCATCTCTCGTCGCTCGTCTGAGCCGTAGCCAGGGACCGTGTTTCGGGCATCGTCCAGAGTCTACCGCCGCTACAATTGGAAACCATGAGCGATCGCCTCGGCTCTCATCCGCGCACTCCGTTGCTTCTGGTAGGCGGCACTCTCCTGAGTCTCGATGACGAGGCAGGCGTGAGCTCGGAGGATCTCCTGCTGCGCGACGGCCTGATCGAGGCCATGGGTCCTAGCCTCGAGTCGCCAAGCGACGCGCGAGTTCTCGATGTCAGGGACTGCTTTGTGCTCCCCGGGCTGGTCCAGGGCCATGTCCACCTGGGCCAGACGATCTTTCGCGGGCTGGCCGAACGCCGCCGCCTGATGCCCTGGCTGCGGGAGCGTATTTGGCCCTTCGAGGCCGGCCACGACGACGAGAGCGCCTACTGGTGCAGCCTGTTGGGTGCGGCCGAGTGCCTGCTCTCCGGCACGACAACCGTGCAGGACATCGGAATCGGTCCGGGAGCCTCCGGCCTGCTGCGAGCGCTCGAAGACTCTGGATTGCGCGCCCTCGCCGGCAAGTGCCTGATGGACAGCGGCGACTCGCTGCCTGACGCTTTGCGCGAGGACACCGACGCCACCTTGGCCCACGCCGAGTCCTTGGGCACCGCTTTCGACGGCGGCGATAACGGGCGCCTGAGCTACGCCCTCAATCCCCGCTTCATATTGAGCTGCTCCGACGACTTGTGGCGCGGCCTGCGCGACCTGTCGGTGGCCCGTGGCTGGCCGATCCATACGCACGCCCTCGAACAACGGGAAGAGACGGCAGCCGTGCGCCAACTCAAAGGCGGGCGCGACGAAGTCGAGTACTTCGACGAGAACGGCATTCTCGCTCAACGCCTCTGCATCGCTCACGGCGTGCAGCTCGAGGCCTCGCACCTCGAACGGGTGGATGGCTCGCGATTCAGTGTCGTGCATTGCCCGAGCTCGAATCTCAAGCTGGGGTCGGGGATCGCGGACCTGGTCGGCATTCGCAGCGCCGGTGTACCCGTCGGCCTCGGTGCCGATGGCGCCCCCTGCAGCAACGACCTCGACGCCTTCACCGAGATTCGCCTCGCCGCTCTGCTCCAGCACCTGACCCACGGGCCGGCGAGTTTCTCCGGCCTCGACGCGGTGCGCCTCGCGACCAGCGAGGGAGCGCAGGCGTTGGGCCTCGGAGGGCGCACCGGCATCCTGGCCGAGGGACGCGCAGCGGACGTCCTGGTGCTGTCGCGAAGCCGACCCGAGACCTGGAGTCGCCGGGCCGACCCGCATGATCTGGTGGCCTACTCGAGCTCGCGCGCCGACGTTCGCCACGTCATCGCCGACGGGCGGCTGCTGGTCGAAGACGGAGCGCTGACCCACCTCGACCTGGCCGAGATCCGCCGCCGGGCGGACGAGGCGCTCAACGCAGTCTTGAGTCGCACCGGGGTCGAACTCGACTAGCGGCCTCACCTGTTGCCTCCTACACACTGACAAACGGGTCACAGAGGAGGCCGGCCCGATGTGCTCGAATCGCGCCATGTCGCGCGCTCTGCCGCTCGTTCTCGCCAGCCTCGCCGGGTCTCTGCTCGCTGCGGTGGCTTCCGCCCAGCCACTGGTCTTCGAGCACGTCGTGATCGACGCCACCAACCCTGCAGACCCACATTGCAAGACTCTCGGCGACATCAGCGGCGACGGGCAGCTCGACGCGGTGGCGGCCAGCTCCTCGGGCGGCGGCATGTTCTGGTACGAGTACCCGGACTGGACCCAACACACCATACGAGCCTCAGGCTCGTGGACGACCGACATGCAGGCCGGTGACATCGACGGCGATGGCGACAACGACCTGGTGATCCCCAACGCCTCGGGCCTGCAGTGGTACGAGAACCCTCTGCCCGGCGGGGATCCTCGGGTAGACACCTGGGTCGAACACCTGATCGGCAGCGCCGGCGCCAATCATCACGACGTCGAACTCGGCGATATCGACGATGACGCCGATCTCGATGTCGTGAGCCGCAAGAAGAACGGCGGCGCGACTATTTTCTGGCGCCAGACCACGCCGACCGTGTGGGTCTCGATCACTGTGTCCACTCGCTCAGGCGAGGGTGTCGGCCTCGGGGACATCGATGACGACGGCGACATCGATGTCGCCCAAAACGGCGCCTGGGCCGAGCAGATCTCGCCCACCAGCTGGGTCGATCACACCATCGACTCCAATTGGCCAGCCGATGTCGGCGTGGTGGTGGCCGACATCGACGGCAACGGAGCGGCCGACGTCGTACTCGGACCCTCCGAGAGTACCGGGCGACTCTCCTGGTACGAGACGACCGATCCGGTGGCCGGCCCTTGGATCGAGCACTCGATCGATCCCTCCGCCTCGTTCCTCCACACCTTCAAGGCGGCCGACGTCGACGACGATGGTGACCTCGATCTGGTGACGGCCGAGATGCACCAATCGGCCGATCCGGACGAGGTCAGCGTCTATCTCAACGGCGGTGCCGGCTCGAGTTGGAGCCAGCTCTTGGTCGCGAGTTCCGGTTCGCACAACGTGCGGGTCGGCGACATCGGAAATGACGGTGACCTCGACATCTTCGGAGCCAACTGGAATGACGGTGCGCCGAACTCGGCAGTCATCGAGATGTGGGAGCAAGTCGATCCCGGGCCCCTACCACTCAACCAATGGCAACGACACATCCTCGAGACCTCGCTGCCCTGGAACGCCGTCTTCGTCGCCGGCGAGGATCTCAATGGCGACAACCTCCCCGACCTCGTGGTCGGCGGTTGGTGGTATCCCAACCCTGGAGACCTCGGCGGCAACTGGACCCGCAACACGGTCGGCGAGCCGCTCAACAACATGACAGTCGTGCACGACTTCGACGGCGACGGTGATTTGGATCTCCTCGGCACAGACGGGCAAGTCAATGGCGAGGACTTCTCGTGGGCGCGCAACAACGGTGGCGGCCAGTTCACCAACTTCGACATCACCAATCCAGCAACCGGCGGCGACTTCCTCCAAGGCGCTTCGGTCGGCCAGGTTATCGACGGCGGACCTATCGAAGTCGTTCTCTCATGGCACGGCGGCTCGTCATCGACCTGGATGTTCACGGTCCCCGCCAACCCCACCACCGCTGCATGGCCGCTGACCGCAATCAGCGGTACGACCAACCAGGAGCAGGTGCCGATCGGCGATGTCGACCTCGACGGCGATGTCGACATCCATCTCGGCAGTGACTGGCTGCGCCAAGATCCGGGCGGGACGTTCTCCACTCAACCTGGAGTACCGCTCTCGACCGGAGTGCCCGACCGCGTCGTGATCGCCAACCTGGACGGGGACTTCGACGACGACGTCGTGATCGGCATCGAATTCGCCAACCGGTTGGTGTGGGGCGAGAACTCCAATCAGGGTACAACCTGGACCGAACATCTGATTGCCACCGATGTCGATTACTTTAGCGTCGATGCGGCCGACCTCGACGGGGACGGCGACATCGATGTCGTAGGCGGAGCACACCAGGGTAACGGGGAGGTCTTCGTCTACGAGAACGACGGCCAGGGTACGAGTTGGGTGACGCACACCGTCGACCCCGGTGACACCACCATGATCGACCATCACGACGGAACTCAGCTGGTTGATATGGACCTCGATGGCGACCTCGACATCATTTCCGTCGGCTGGACCCTGCGCAGCTTGGTGATCTACGAGAATCTGGCGATCGGTGGCGGGGGCGATGTGACTCCGCCGGTGATTCAATCGGTCGTGGCCGTCGGCGATCCCAATCAAGTTGTCGTCGACTTTAGCGAGGCGCTGGACGAAACCACGGCTGAGACCTCTTCAAACTACGGGATCTCGGACGGCGTTCTGGTCTCGAACGCGACACTCGATGCCAACAGCCGGACGGTCCGGCTCACGACTTCGACGCTCGGCGAAGGCATCAACTACACCCTCACCGTCAACGAAGTCGAGGATCTTGCCGGCAACACCGTCCTGCCGGATTCGCAGGCTGACTTCCAGTTCATCGACATCGACCCGGAGGAGGGTCTGATCGGCCACTGGCCCTTCGACGAAGGCAATGGCACCTTGACCATCGACGCCTCGGGCAACGGCCACCACGGCACGCTGGTCAACGGTCCGGAGTGGACCCCGGGGCCGGCACTGGATTTCGACGGCGTCGATGACCTGGTCGATGTCGGCACCTTCGACGTGCCCGGTACCGAGCTCACGCTTGCTGCCTGGATACAGCCCCAAGACCTCGTCAACTGCCCAGCCAACGACTGCCGCATCGTCGCCAAGGCAACCGGCACGGCCGAATCAGCGCACTACTTCATGCTGAGCACCATCGATTCCGGGGGCGCCACGCGCCTGCGCTTCCGGGTCAAGGCCGGCGGCGTGACCTCGACCCTGATCGCGTCGACGGGTGACTTGGCGCTAGATCAGTGGTTCCACGCCGCCGCAGTGTACGACGGCAGCGAGATGATCCTCTATCTGGACGGCGTTCAAATTGGCAGCACCACCAAGAACGGCAGCCTGAGTCTCGATGACAGCGTTGCAGTCTGGCTCGGCGGCAGCCCCGGCGGTGCTACCGAGCGCCCGTGGGACGGCCTGATCGACGATGTCCGGATCTACGATCGAGCCCTGTCTCAGGTTGAGATCATTGCCCTCCCAGGGCCGAGCGACAGTGCAATTTTCAGTGACGGTTTCGAGTCCGGCGACCTTTCGGCGTGGTCGGTCTCAGTACCCTGACGCACATCGACATTTGAACCTCGTCCCACCCGACGAAGCGGTTCCATCGCAGCGCCGGACAGCCTATGATGGGTCGTCCTCAGTCCAGTTCCTCGAGCGGTCGTCCGATCGCCGGCCCAGGGCACCCGATCCTCTATGAGTACGACACTCCAAGAATCTACGCTCGAAGCCCGCTCGCAGCCTGCCCCCCAACCCGCACCGCCACGCATTCTCGGCGATGTCGGCAGTACCGAGGCCGGGCCGACCTTGATCATCGTCGGTGGCCTGCACGGCAACGAACCGGCAGGGGTCGAGGGGCTGCGCCGTGTCTTCGCCCGACTGGAGGCTGACGCCCGTGAGCCTGACGGCCGTCTCGTCGGCCTCGCCGGCAACCGCGCCGCTTTGGCTCAAGGCAGGCGCTACATCGACCGCGATCTCAATCGGATCTGGCTCGACGAACACCTGGACCGGGTGCGAATCGGCGAAGAACTCGACAGCGCCGAGGACTACGAAGTGGTCGAGCTCGATGCGGTCTTTCGACGCACGCTGGATGCCGCCCATGGTGTCTCGTTCATGCTCGACATCCATACGACCTCCGGCCCTGGGCCCGCGTTCTCGGTCCTGCACGACACCCTGCCCAATCGCCGCTTCGCCCGTGCCATGCCGATCCCGATCGCCTTGGGGCTCGAGGAGGAACTCAACGGCACGCTGACCGATCATTTCACTGACCTCGGCACGGTGGCACTAAGCGTCGAGACCGGTCAGCACGACGACCCCTTCTCCATCGACCGCGCCGAAGCCGCCATCTGGATCGCAATGGACGTCGCCGGGATGCTCCCCGAGTGCTACGACGCTCAACTCGAGGAATCCAGAGCGCTCCTTGTCCTCGAGGGCAGCAGCCTGCCCGAGGCCGTCGAGATTCGCTACCGCCACGGCATCGCCGAAGGCGCTCATTTCCACATGGGACCCGACTTCCGCAGTTTTCAGCCGATCGATGCCGGGCACGTGATGGGCGAGGAAGACGGACGGGCCGTCGCCAGCCCGATGAGTGGCGTGCTCCTCATGCCGCTCTATCAGGAGCAGGGAGACGACGGCTTCTTCATCACCACCCCCGTTCGCTCCCTGTGGCTCGACATCTCGACGACCTTGCGCAAGGCGCGGGTCGAGCGTTGGCTCGGGATCTTGCCCGGAGTGAGCCAGTTCGCCGGGCAGCCCGGCACTTTCCTGGTCAACCGGCGAGTGGCCCGCTGGGTCGCGCGCCAGGTCTTCCATCTGCTCGGCTATCGGCGTCGCGATCATTCACCGACTCATCTGGTGATGGAAAAGCGCCCGGAGCCTGAGCTGGATCGACACGCGAGCTAGCTTCGGCTGGCCTCGAGCCCGGCCGGTGGTTGCTCTCGAAGGTGGCGCTGAAGTGGCGCAGCACTGCCGGTTGCTCGACGATGCGAACGCCGGCTATGTCCCCACGGCGTGGGTAGAGATCACTCATCGCCTCGAGAACGTAGTCGATGTGGCTCTGTGTGTAGGTGCGACGAGGAATTGCCAGCCGCACCAACTCGTGTTCAGCGAGCACCTCGGCGCCGCTCGCGGTGTCGTGCCGTCCGAACATCACGGAACCGATCTCGACACTGCGAATTCCGGCGCTGCGATAGAGCTCGATCGCCAGGGCCTGCCCCGGATACTCACCTCGATCCAGGTGCGCTAGAAGCGCGGCTGCGTCGATGAAAATCGCATGGCCTCCCGGCGGCTGCACGATCGGCACTCCGATCGCCGTCAGCCCCTCTCCTAGGTATCGAATGGTCGCCTGACGATAGCGCTGATACTCGAGATCGAGTGCCTCGTAGAGCCCGATCGCAACAGCCTCGAGGTCGCGGCCGGCCAGCCCACCATAGGTCGGGAAACCTTCGGTGAGGATCAGCAACTCTTCCTCGTGCCGCGCCACCTCGTCGTCGTTGCTGCACAGGAAGCCACCGATGTTGGCCATGCCGTCCTTCTTGGCGCTCATCGTGCAGCCGTCGGCGTAGGAGAACATCTCGCGAGCGATGTCGATCAGCGCCGTGTCGGCGTAACCCGGCTCGCGGCTGCGGATGAAGTAGGCGTTCTCCGCGAAGCGGCAGGCGTCGATGTAGAAGGGAATCTCATACGCGTGAGCGATCTTCGAAGCCCGACGAATGTTGCTCATCGACACGGGTTGCCCGCCACCGCCGTTGTTGGTGATAGTCATCATGACGAAGGGAACTCGCGCGGACTCCTTGGCCAGCAGGCTCTCCAGAGCTGCGACGTCCAGGTCCCCTTTGAAGGGGTGCTCGGCCCCCAGATCAAGCGACTGAGAGGACGGCAAGTCGAGAGCGTGCGCCCCGACCGCCTCTATGTTCGCCCGCGTGGTGTCGAAGTGAGTGTTGTTGGGCACCAGATCGCCGGGCTTGCACAATGTCGCGGCGAGGATCCTCTCAGCGGCGCGTCCCTGGTGGGTTGGAATGACATGGCTGAACCCGAAGATGTCCTTCACCGCACGCTCAAAGCGATCGAAACTCGGACTCCCAGCGTAGGACTCGTCGCCCCGCATCATCGCGGCCCACTGCTCGGCGCTCATCGCGCCCGTGCCACTGTCGGTCAATAGGTCGATCACGATCGCCTCGGAAGGTACCCGGAAGAGGTTGTAGCCCGCCTCCTCCAGGATCCGCTCCCGTTCGCCGATCGTGGTCTCCCTGATCGGTTCCACGACCTTGACTCGAAACGGCTCGATGATTGTCTTCATTCGGTTGGCCTCTCTCGGGACGCTCGGGGACGCTCACTCTTGCAACACTTGAACTGTCTGCTCGGCCAGCGTCGATGCTCCGGCCAACAACCTAGCAAGAGCATAGGTTGGACACGACACCCTCGATAGCGAGCCGACAACCCACCCCCGCAGGTAGTGTCTCGTCGGGTTCCCGGCTAGTATCTTGGCGCGGCAGAGGCTCGACTGAGGTGGCTTCGAAGACACAGTCCCGTGAGTCCTGGACGGCGTCCATCGCCGCCGGCAAGGAACCGATCTGGACGCCGGCCGCCTGTGCCGGCGGCGCCGCTCTCGGCTGGCTCGGGTCCTACCAAGCCTGGCCAGTCGCGTTGGTGGCTCTGGCTTGGACAACTGCCTATGTCGCGGGGGGCGGCGTCAGCCTCGTCCGCACGGTGCGCAGTCTCCGCGCGCGGCAACTCGACGTCGATTTGCTCATGCTCCTGTCGGCGGCCGGCGCGGCGGTGATCGGCGAGCATGCCGAGGGCGCTATTCTGCTCTTCCTCTTCTCGCTGTCCAAAGCGCTCGAGGCACGGGCTCTGCGCCGCACGACGCACGCCATCGAGAGCCTCATGGACCTACGACCCGATCGTGCGACCAAGCTCGATTCCTCCGGCCGCGAGATACTCGTGGCGGTGGAGGGTCTGACGCCTGGCGAGTTCGTCCGGGTGCGGCCAGGAGAACGGATTCCGGTCGACGCTCGCGTCGAGACCGGAACGACCGCGGTCGACCAAGCCGCGATTACCGGCGAGTCGATGCCGGTGACCAAGGCTATCGGTGAGTCGATCTTCGCCGGTTCGATCAACGTCGGAGGCACGGTGACGCTCAGGGTCGAGCGCAGTTCGAGCGACTCGACCCTCTCCCGCATCATCCGACTGGTCGAAGGCGCCCGCGAAGCCAAAGCGCCAACTCAACGATTCATCGACCGCTTCCAGCAGGGCTACACGGCTACGGTCCTGTTCGCGGCAAGCGTGGCGATCATACTCCCGTACCTGTTGGGTACGCCCTTTGACGATGCCTTCTACCGCGCCATGACCCTGCTCGTCGTCGCCTCGCCCTGTGCGGTGGTCATCTCCACCCCGGCGACGATTCTCGCCGCCCTGGCCCACGGTGCTCGTCGCGGTCTTCTGTTCAAAGGAGGTGCCCCGCTCGAAGAACTCGCGGACCTCGATGTCGTCGCCTTTGATAAGACGGGCACCCTGACCGTCGGACGCCCCGTAGTGACCGAAGTACTGGCGTTCGGTGAGGCCGACGCCGATCTTGTCCTCTCTCTTGCCGCCGCCGTCGAGCGGCTTTCCGAGCATCATCTGGCGCGCGCCATAGTCGAGCGGTCCGAAGCTCTAGGTCTCGAGCCTATGATCGGAGCCAACCTGCGTAACGTCCGCGGTCAAGGCGCTCTTGCCGAGGTCGACGGGGCTCTTGTGGCCGTCGGGCGCCGGGAGTTCGTGGAGCTCGAGAGCGGGATCGGTGTGCTGCCATCAGCGATGGCGCTCGAGCTCGAGGCTGCCGGCAGCACCGTGGTCTTCGTGGCCGGCAAGGGCGTCAGCGGCGCGATGGCAATCGAGGATCAGGTGCGCCCCGAGGCCACGACCGCTCTGGCCGAGCTCAAGTCGATCGGCGTCGGCCGCAGTCTTCTACTCACTGGCGACAACGCCCAGGTTGCGCAACGCGTCGCCGCCCAGGTCGGCATTGATGACTGGCGGGCGGGGCTGATGCCCGAAGACAAGGTCGCGGCACTCCAGGCCCTGATCAAGCACGGCGACCGCGTGGCCATGGTCGGCGACGGCGTCAATGATGCGCCGGCCTTGGCTACGGCCTCGATCGGGATCGCGATGGGCATCACCGGCACGGACGCGGCGCTCGAGACGGCCGACCTCGTACTGGTTCGGGACGAGCTAACCCTTCTGGCCTACGCCGCCCGGCTCTCCCGTCGCGCCCACCGCCTGGTGACACAGAATCTGGCCTTCTCCTGTGCGGTCATCGCCGTTCTGGTCGTGACCAACCTGGTTCATGGCCTCTCCTTGCCGCTAGGCGTCCTAGGGCACGAAGGCAGTACTCTGATCGTGATCCTCAACGGTCTGAGAGTCCTCCGCCCGCTCGAGTGAAGCGCGAGGGGCGTGGCCAGACCACCTCGCTCTAAGAAGCTGTCCCGGTCATCGTCTCGCGTTGGAGGTACGAGAGGATGTTGCGTACCGAGATGTATCCCTCCAAGTGCTCCCCGGAGAGCACCGCCAGATGACGAAAATCGTTGGCCACCATGCAGTGGACGGCGAAGGCTGGAGGATCGTCAAGCGAGAGGCGGAGTGGCTCTGGGCTCATCACCGCCGAAATGGGCGTCGCCGCGCTGTCGAGCCCAGGTACCGCGACGCGTGTCAACACGTCCCGCTCGTCGAAGATGCCGACCAAGCGATCGTCGCTGAAAACCAGTGCGCAGCCGCACTTCTGACTCCGCATCTGCCCGATCGTCTCGCTGACGAGGGTGGACACATCGACCACCACCGGAGTGGACAGGCCTACGTCAGCCAACCGAGCGGTCAGCATCAGACCTCGGAACCCACCGTGCGCCTCGGGCAGATCGAGGCCCGCGAGGTCGGAGCCGCAGTCGTAGCAGTTGTCGCTTCCGGCGATGTTGTCGCTGCCGCAACTTGGACAGATCATCTCAACCGCCGTCCAGCCGGGTCAGTTTCTGGTCGAGTCGCGGCGGCAGATTGAGCATGGTCTCCGGGTAGTAGTCGGCGATCAACCGCAGTACGTCGCGGCCCCCGATCATCCCCGCGGTGCTGCCGCTCTCCTCGACCAGAGGGACATGACGGATTCCCCGATCGATCATGACCCCGACGGCGCCGGCAAGCCGAGCGTCCGTCGCCAAGCTCACGACGTCCTTGGTCATCAGCTCGGAGATCGGCCGTTCGAGCTCGCCCTCGAGCACCGTCCGGTTGAGTACGTCGCGCTCCGTAAATATGCCCAGCAGGCGGCCGTTCTCTTCTACCAGCACCGCGACGCTGCGCTCGGCGTTCAGTCGCGTGTAGACCTCTCCGAGCGTTGTCGTCGGCGAGACGCTGCAGGTACGCCGGCGTGGCAGCTCGTGAATTCGGACTGATTCGAGAATCCCATCGATGCGTGAAACCACGACCAAAGCCTAGCACGCCGTTTGAGCCCAAGTAGCAGGCCGAGCGTGCAGCGGAGCACCCTCCTGGGCTTGGCGGGCTGCTGGGACCTACCCTAACGCCCGGTGCGTGAGAGCCGGAATGGCGGGACGATAGGGGCGACAGGAGGACGACACAATGAGGACCATCATCGCAGGCGACCTGATGACTCCGACACTGCTCAAAGTCGACGAGGCTACTCCCGTAGCGGAACTGGCCCACTTCCTGATCGGCCACGAGATCAGCGGCGCCATTGTCACGAATCAGGACGGGGATCCCGTCGGCGTGGTTTCGGCAACGGACATCGTCGCCGTAGCAGCCCTTGCGGGCGAGAGCCTGGAGGACAAAGCCAGCCGTCGCGGCTTCTACTCTGATTGGTCGCAGACACTCGACGAAGCGGACCTTGGAGGCATGCGTTTGACCGAGCGTGATGCGACGGCCGGCGAGATCATGACGCCGGAGATCTACAGCGTGTCGGTCGACACCCCGGTGACGGAAGTCGCTCGGCTGATGAGTGACTCCCACCTCCACCGGGTCCTGGTCACCGCCAACGACGACTTCGTCGGCATCGTCACGACCTCGGACCTTCTGGGCCTTCTGGTGTCCGAGCCCGCCTGAGGGGCAACGCGCTACAGGTCAGTTGAGAGCGCGCGCACGCCTGCAACCAGTCTCTCGACTTCTTCTGCGCTGGTGTAGCAAGCGCAGCCGGCTCGTACCAGGCCCTGTTCGGTAAGGCCGAGACACTCGACCACGGTGCTGGCGTAGAAGTCTCCATCGGAGACGAAGATCGCCTCCTCGGCCAGGCGCGCCGCTACCGACGCCGACGGTAGATCACCTACCGTGAACGCCACGGTCGGCGTGCGCGGCTGTCCCGGCGCCGGCCCGTAGAGACGCACCCCGTCGATCGCGGCCAGACCGTCCCAAAGCGCGCGGACCAGAACCTCACCCCGCTCATGCAGCATCGCCATGCTGCATTCGAGACGCTGGCGGCGAGTCTCGCCGCCAGCTAGCTCGGCGAGAAAGTCCACCGCCGCCCCGGCGCCGACGATCCCTTCGTGGTTCAGCGTTCCGGTCTCGAGCCGCTCCGGACCGTCGCTGCCGGCGGGAGCCAGGCGCGGGACATCGAGTGCCGTCAGTAGTGACCGTCGACCGTACAGCACTCCGATGTGCGGACCGTAGAACTTGTAAGACGAGCACGCCAGAAAATCGCAATCGAGAGCCCTGACATCGAGCGGCACATGCGGCGCTGCGTGCACCGCATCGACGAACACGAGCGCTCCAACATCTCTGGCCGCCGCCACGGCATCATGGAGCGGCGTCACCGTGCCGAGGACGTTGGAGGCCGCCCCCAGGGCAACGAGCCGCGTGCGCTCACTCAGTAGGCGGTGGAATGCGTCCAGGTCGAGCACGCCGGTCGTGGCGTCGAAAGGCACCGCCCGGACGGTGAGATCCCGCTCGCTGGCCATGTCCCGCCAGGTGTCGATATTAGCGTGGTGGTCTAGATCGGTGACTATGATCTCGGAGCCTGCTTCGAGCCCTCGCCCCAGGCTCCGCGCCAGATGAAAGGTCAACGTCGTCATGTTGGCACCGAAGCTGACTTCGTCGGGCGCGCAGCCCAGCAGATCCGCCAGTGCTACTCGGGCCTCGCCCAAGATTCGGTCAGTCTCTTGACTCGTGGGATAGGCCCAGTGGGTGTTGGCGTTGTGGTGGTAGAGGTAGTCAACGCTCGTCTCCACCACCGAACTCGGAACCTGCGTTCCTCCAGGGCCGTCGAAGTAGGCGACAGGCCGACCGTTGTGGACGCGCCCTAGGGCGGGAAACCGAGCTCGAATGGATTCGAGTGAAGCATTCGGCACAAGGGCGGCACTGACTGGATTCAAGGGACGACCTCCTATCGGTAGCCACAAATAGTAGCGCGGCGCCGGGATATCCGGCGCCGCGCAAGGTGGACTCTGCCCGATCTAGAGATCGTCGTCGTCGAAACCAGAACTCGAGGGCTCAGACGGCTCCCGCTTGGCCTTGTAGATCAGGTAGGCGCCGAAGGCGATCAGCGCAACCGGCCACCACTCCTCGAGCCAATCGAGAGACATCTCGAAGCGGGTATGGAGTAGGAGAATGAGGCCCACCAGAGCAACCGTCGCCCCGCCAGCCACCGACCCGCTGAGCCCAGGAGTCGCGAAGTCCTGAGGCAGCTCGATGTCTGTCCGGCCGTCGAGCATTTCGTTGTAGAGGGCTGCCCTGCGACCGGCATCGACCACGTTGTAGAGCCAGAAGAACGCCAGGAAGATACTCCCGAGCGGGATCAACGGGCTGAACCCGACCTGGCTCTGCGCCACCAGAATCGCAATCACTGTCGAGGCCACCGCGATGTGAATAAAGCCGCGTTGGTAGTAGCCGACATAGACCTGACCCAGTCCAGGCATCAAAGACAGCAGGCACGCCAGGAACGGTGACTTTCGCCGTGAATCGCTCGCAGCGGTTGAAGCCGGCGCCGTGGGTTGGGGGCCGACCGTGGACTCTTCGTATGCTTCCGTACTCTCGCTCATCGGTTCTCCTCGCTCATCTCGGGTGTCTCGGATGTTGTCGTTCCGGCCTCAGTGCCGTCATTCCCCATCAGAGACGCAGCCCCTCGCCAGAAAGTTGCCAGACCCTCCGCCGCCTTGTCGACCACCTCATCCGCCTGCTGCGCCTTGCCGGCGCCGGCGGCGATCCACTTGCCAACGCGCTCCGCCCCAGGGCTCCCGGTCAGCGCTTGCACCGCGTCTGCCGGAGCAGCAAGGTACTCCTCGACATCGATGGGTATGGGCTGCTGAACGGCAGCCAAGGCTCGCCGAGGTACCGCCTCGAGAGGGGAACCCGGAGTGGCAACCACCAGCACCAGAACCAACGATCCGATGTAGGCCAGTTCGGAAGCAAAGCGCGGACGATGGAGCCACCGGGTCCACGTCCGTCCCCACCAACGCCGCAACTGCACGTTGACCGGCAGCGTTCGCTTCAGCACGTCGGCAACGAAGCCTGCGTCAGGGCGCACCTCCGCGAGGCGGGGCAGGTCGCGGCGTAGGGCGCTCAGTAGGGTGACCAGATGGTCGCATTCCGCGCATTCGGCCACATGCGCGGCAACCAGGACCCGCTGTTCTCGCTCGAGAGAGCCATCGGCCAACGCCGGCAGGCTCGCCGTAGCGCTCGCGCAGGCTGCTCCGCTGGTCTGGTCCACCACGGACTCCACAAAGCCACGGAGAGACACGGACGCCTCACGCTCGGTCTCTACCGGCAGCATGACCAACTCGAGCAATTCGTTACATGCGGCGCACCCTGCCGCGTGTTCTTTGGCGGCGCGTTGCTCGGCGAGCGGCAAGGCGCCCTTGGAGAGATCCTCGAGCCGGAACTCGAATCGGCGGCAGTCCATCATCCGACTCCAAACGACGGGTCTAGTTGACGCACGGCCTTGGCGAGCTCCAGGCGCGCTCGGTGAGTGCGCGACTTGACGGTGCCCAGAGGCAGGGCCAGCATTTTGGAGATCTCTTCGAGCTTCAGTTCCTGAATGTCCTTCAGCAGGATCATCTCGCGATTGCCTTCGCTCAATTCATCGAGCGCCCGATAGAGCAAGGCGCTGCGCGCACCCGCCAGCGAAGCCTCCTCGGGGGTCGGCCCCGAGGCAGGTACGGTCACTGCAGCCACTTCGACCGGCACGGCGATGGCGGGCGTGCGCACCTTGAGGCGACGCAGGCGATCGATGCAGGCGTTGCGGGAGAGTCGGAGCAGCCACGGAAGGAAGGTGTCTCCTTCGCGCAAGGTCTCGAGGCGCTGGTAGACGCGAATGAAGATGTCTTGGGAGACGTCGCGCGCCTCTTCACGATCACGCATGTAGTGCAGGCTCACGGCGAAAACCCGCCCTTGGTAGCGACGCACGATCGCCTCCCAGGCCAGATCATCGCCTTGGCGGCAGCGGTCGAGCAATGTCCCAACGTCTGGCACGCGCTTGAAGTTCTCCCTCTGAAATCAACAGCCGATCGAGCACTCGGCCGGCCTGCTCTCTACTCTCTGACGCAAACAGTCCCCGGAAGGTTCACTCGCTCTTCTAACAACTCGATCCACCCCCTCGCAACCTACCTCAAGACGATGGGGGCGTCTCCTCCGGGCTGAGCCGTTGGCGCAACGCAACCGTGCGCTCTTCTTCCGAGTCCCGCTTTTCGGCTCGCTCCAACGACCTGGCTGCCTGCTCCCGATCCCCGGCCTCGAGATGCCAGTGTCCAAACGCCGCGTGGGTCTCGGCGTGGCCCCTCCCCAGCCTCACCGCTCGGCGGTAGAAACGCCGCGCGTCCTCGAGACGCCGCCTCTCCAGACTCAGGTCCCCCAACAACAGATAGACGAAGGGATTGCGATTGGATCGCCGGTCGAGAATCTCCAATATCTCCCCCACCGGGTCCTTCCGATCCAGCAGGAGATAGAGCCCGACGAGGTTGTGGTAGGCCGAGAGCTGGTCCGGGTCGGTCTCGATCGCCCGTCGGTACTCGGCTTCGGCGCCGGCAAAGTCGCCCAATCGACGCCGAGCGACGCCGAGGTTCACCCAAGCCTGAGCCAAGTCGGGGGCCAGCTTGAGCGCGATCTCGAGTTGCTCGACGGCCTCTCGGTGACGCTGTTCCTGTACCAACTCGGCGCCGCGATTCGAGTAGTAGAGGCCCAACGCCGCCAGGTCATCGACTTCACGCGCCGCCCGATAGTCGAATTGCGGCCCGAGAGCGAACTCGAGCACCCGGCGCCGCGCTCCCTCGTCGAAAGCAGCTGTTACGTGGTCCGAGACGATGATCAGGTCGCTCTCTCGGCGGTAGTTGGTCAACTGATTGACCGCCAGGTAGTAGACATCGACCCCCAGGTCGCGGCCCATGGCCACGAAGAGCTGCGTGAACCCCAGGCAGTTGCCGGATCGGGCCTCGAAAACCTCTGCCGCCGTGCCTGTGAAACCGGCTTGATAGTCGAGATCCAAGCCGTCTTCGAGCAGGATGGCTTCGAGAAGTCGGATGATCCGGTCGCTCTTCGACAGGCCCGAAGGGACCCGAGAGCGGGCCCAGGCTCGCATCTCGTCGCTCAGCGCGAGCGGGGCCAACACCGTCTCGGGGTCGAGTCCGCGTTGGCGGATCGCCTCGTGCAGATTGTCGTCGCCAAAGGGTCCGCCGTCCTGCGAGCCTAGGCCTGTCGCCGGAGCTACCAGCGCGAGCATCAGAATCCACTGCGTGACATGCATCCAGTTCATCGCGCGCTTCATGGTGTCGCCGCCGCTAGCATGACAGATGTGATGGCCAAACCCAGCCTCAGGCTCTCGCCGGCACCGCCCGCCACTGCTCGTCTGCCCACAGAAGGGCCCAGCCTGCCAGCAGAGCGAGAAAGAACGGCCAGCGAGCCATGGCGCGAAGCCCGACCTCAGCGCCGGCATCTCCCAGCCCTCGCTCACCGATGGCCGCTCGCAGTGCGGTCGCCGAATGGGCCTCGCGCTCCTGCCAGGCTTGCCAATCAACCGCGTCTGCGACGTAGAACGCGTACGACTCCTGACCCCAAGCCAGGGAGTGCCAGCCGACGTTCCTCGGCCACAACGTCGCCCTATGACGCCGCGGTTCGAGTGGGTCCTCGGCCCACGCCAGGACGTGCTCCTCCCCCGCCGGTCCGACGATCCTGGCGGCCTCGCCCATCCTCGACTCCGGTCCGGTGGGCGCGTCGACCAGATCGATCCGGCGCGGCCGATCGACCAGAATCGGCCCAGCCCCAAGACTCAGGGTCGGGCTCGAGGAGGGTCGGGCCACTGCGCTCAGCAACTCACTCCAGTAGAACCGATGGGTCCTAGTCTCGCCCCGTAGAGGCCAACGATAGGTACCTTCGATCAGCGTCGCCGCAACCTGTCCGAGGCCGCGCGGCCGGCTCACGACCAAGGCGCGCCCGGCACCATCGACCATCAGGGACCGCTGGCCCGGCTGAGCCTCGAACTGCCGCGCCTCGATTACAAGCGGTGCCAATCGAGACCCACGCGGTCCCTCGACTGTCACCTCGAGTTCCTCCAGATCGCCTACCGCCTCGACCCCGAAGAGAGCCGGCGCTCCGCCGCCGCGTCCGAGCCGCGGCAGCGGCGGGACGAGCACCAACCCCAGCCCCTCCTCGACCGCCCGCTCGAGGACTGTTTGCTCGGCGGACGAGAGCCCGCTCCAGGACGGGCCGTCGATCGCCACCACGTCGAACTTGGCCAAAACAGCGGGACCAAGCCTCGTCAGGTCGATCCGTTGCCGGTTGAGATAGTCGTAGCGGAAACGTCCCCGACTGATCTGCGCCCGAGCGACCAGCGCCCCTCCGAGGTCGCGCAGCCAGGCCTTGACCTCACGACTCTCGAAACCGGGTGCACCTTCGAGCCAGAGCAGACGCGGCGGTCGGGCCGGTGTCACCTCGACATCCACCACCTCGCGAGCGAGAGAGCCAAGGGAGCCCGGTGAACCTTCGAGTTCGAGCCGGTAGAGGAACCGTCCGACCTGCCGTGGCGTGGCGCTCAAGTTATAGCTCGAGCCATTCTCCACTTCGAGCATTCCCTCCGGGCCCGAAGGACCTACCAAAGTCAGCGTCGCCAAGGTGTCCTCGGCCATACGTACCGAGCCCCGCACCTCGAGCGACTCGCCAAGGGCGATCCGACGGCGCCATCGGGCGCGATCGATGCCGGGTCGCGGCTCGACCGGACTGGCAAAGGAGACGCCGCCGGGCAGGACCGCGAGTTGCCACGCATCCAGGCCGGTCCCCGCTACCAGCCAGCGCCGCAGCTCAGGGCGCGCACGCACGACCGCCGCCAGGTCCGCAACGGGCTCTCCCAGACCGGACGGAGCTCCGGGAAGTGCCAAAGGCGACGCAGAATCGTCCAAGTCCAATTCGGCAACCCGGTCGCTGCCGGCAGTGAGCAGGATCGCGGTAGCGGCTTCTACCGAAGTCTCGACCGCCGGTCGCGCAAGCAGCAGGAAGAGGCAGGCCGCGATCGCAGCCAACACCCAGCCTCTCCAAGAAGCCCGCCCACGAGACCGTTCGAGCCGCAGTGCCCAGCCCAAATAGCCCACGACGGCCAACCCGCTCAGCGCCAGATACGGCGTGTCTATCAGGAAACTCAAGGACGGCCCTCGCTCGACAACCGGCCACGATAGATCGTGTTGAGCTCGGTGACTCCCGGCTGGGCTCGCACCGGGGCCGGCTCCGGCGTCGGCAGGAGCCCCCAGAGCGCGGCGACCGCGCCGGCCACGACCTCGGGCGAGGCTCTGTAGCCGTCCTCCAAACTGGTGATCCAGCGTCGCAAGTTCTCGAGTCCATCGAGCTCGAGTTCAGGGTCGAGGCGCGCTTGCTCGGCAAGCCGCCGGGCGGCAGAGCGCGCTCCCGCCAACACTGCCGGTCGAGTGATGGCCAGTTCACTCAAGTCCAGCTCACCTGGCGCCGGCGCACCGTCTGCGCCGGGCACGGCGCGCAAAAGCTCGAGGACCTGCTTCACGCCGCTCAGATCTCCATCGGCCCGCGCCGAGCCTTCCCGCCGACGGGTCCGGATGTCCTTCAGATCACCGGTCAGCCGCTTCTCCTCGGGATAGAGAACGGGAGCTTCGAAGCCGATCTTCTGTACATAGAGTCTGGACCGCTGTTGCACCTGCTTGAGCAGGGTCAGGGCGCGGTACTCGAAGGGCAGCGCCCGCTTCGGGTCGAGGCTACGCAACTTGCCCTCGGCGCCCCACATCTCCTCCAGGGCGGCCTTGAGTTGAGCCTTGATCTCGGAATCGAAGTAGGTCGCCGTATCCGCCGAGTCATGCTGGTGAGCGAGCCCCTGGGTCAGCGTCTCGAGCGCTTCACGGACAGCTTCGCGGCCTCCTCCGCCACCCGGCTCCATCTCATCGAGGCGGCGCAGTGCTTCGTCCTCCTCTCGAGCCTCGTCGTCCAGGTCGCCCCCACCACCGCGCCCCGCGTCAAACTCCTCACCCAACAGTCCGCCGTAACGCTGCCGCAACGCGCGCTGGTCGAAGCCCAGCCCCTCGGAGCGGCGGCGAAACTCCGCCGCAGTCACCGCGACCTCCTCGCTGAGCAGACGTTCGGTGTCGAGGATGATCTGGCGCTGGCTGCGGAAGAACTCCGGCACTCGCAGGATCGGCAGACGCGACGCGAGGCCCACACTCTGCGTCCGGTCGCCGGGCAAACGAACAATGTGGGTCGCGGAACGACCGACCTGAGGCTCCGGGCTGCGTCGATCTTCGCCCTGAGCGAAGAAGAAGAACTCACTCCCTGGTGCGACACCGAGCTCATCGAGATCGAGCCGGCTCGAGTAACGCCGCGAACCGTCGGGCGAATTCTCACGCCGGTCGAAGGTCAATCGTCGCTCGCGAAACTCGACCAGTTCGCCGAACCCGCTGGCCACAGTGGCGATCAGGGCCGCCGGGCCCAGGCCATAGTCATCGCCCGCCTCGACGACGATCTCCACCTGCTGCCCGCGCCCTGGCGCCAGTTCGACGAAGCGCTGTGGCGTAACAATGGTGTACTCAGGGAGCTCATCCGGGGTGACTGTGAAACGGGCGTAGCCGCCCCGAACGACCGCGCCGTCCGAGGTGGTCAGCTCGAGCCGGTAGAGATGGTTCTCGGCGGCTCTGCGTGCAACTCGAAATGCACCCTCTTTCGAGCGGGTGAGCGGTAGCGTCTCGCTCTCATCGAAGACGAGGGCCGCCGTCACCACGTCGCCGACGACTTCGACTCTCCACTCGACTTCGGCCCCGGCTTCGGCCGTGAGGTCCAGGCCCGAGATCGTGCGCTCAGAACGTCCGGTGTAGGCCGGTGGGGCGATGCGGACCTCGACGGCGGCCACAGCCGGCTCGAGCCGAGCGGGCTCGCTCGGGCCGGGCGCCAAAGGCGCTCCCGTGGATCGGTCACCGAACGCCTCGACCGAGCGGACCGCAGCCAGCGGCACCAGCAGGGCGACGCCGAGGGAGAGCAGCATCCAGATGAAGCTGCGCCCCAGGGGCGGCGGCGCGAGTTCGGACTCCACCTCGGCCAGCCGGCGAACGATGCGCTCGCGCTGCAGCCGTCCGAGAAGAGCAAGATCCTCCGCAGGCGCGAGCAGCAGTTCGCTGCTCTCCTCCAGCTGGGGAGCCGTACGGTCCAAGTGTCGCGCCATTGTCTCGAGGTCGATCCGGCCCGGGCGCCAGCGGCGCCAGGACACGATACCAGCGACCAGACTGCCAAGAGCCAGGGCTACCGCCGCACCCGGGGCCTCGAGCCTGAGCGCCGTCAGCGCGCCAGCGATCAGAGGGAGCACGACTGAAGTGGCTTTCAAAACCGCCAGCGTCAACGTTCGCCGGCGCCAACGGCGGCTTGTCACGGCAATAGACTGGGTCGCCGACATCATGCTGGACTCCGCAGTGCGAGCGACCGCTCACCGGCCGCGAAGATCAAGATCATCGGCCACAGCCAGCCAGAGACCGGCGTCTCTCGGCCCGGTTGCTCGTCTAGAACTTCACCGGCGAGTCGGGGCGCGACTTGCCCGGCGGAAGCCCGCCGGTCCGACGACGCGCGACGTGCCGACGGCACGGGCGGTGCCAACTCCTCAACCAGTTCGAGGAGCCAGGCCGGGAAGGCTGGCGCCAGCACCAGATCCGTCCAGTCAGGGTTGAGGCGTGAGGCGAAACGCAGCCACCTTCCAGCCTGCACCCGCTCGCCGACGAGCAAAGGACGGCCGCCGGTGTCGCTCCAGATGGCACCAGCACCAGCACTTCCGCTCGTCAACCCGAGGTCGATTGGACCGCAGCGTGTCACCCGAAAGGGCTCGGCCGCGCCGGGGAGCCAGGCCAGCGCATCGCAACGCTCAAAGCGCTCCATGGCATCACTGATCAGGACGCCGCCGCCGGCCAGGCCATCCAGCAGCGGCGTCGCGACCGCCTCCGGCGCCAACCAGAAGGTCAAGGCGGCGTTCCCGGCCGTCGTCGGCTCTTCTCCGGTCACCCCGATCCCTTGCACTCTGATGGTCAGGGGCCTCCCTGTCGCCGCGGCCACCGCTTCGAGTCCAGCGCGGACATAGCGGACGTCCTGCTCTCGCTCGGCGGCAAAGAAGATCGCCACTCCCAGTCCCTTGGCCTCCGCAGCCACGGCCAAGCGATCATCGTCCTCCAAGCTGCCACCGTCGAGCAGGGCGACACTCGAGCCCCCGGGGTTCCTGGCCAGTTCCACGCCCGCCGCCCTTGCCGCCTCTGCCCCTGCAGTCCCGTGCTCGATCTCGAGGCGGTCGAACCGCGTCCGAGCGCCGTCGCTGCGGCCGACCACCAGCGCGACCCTCTCGGCGTCCAGCGCAACCGCACGCTCGAGCCAGAGGTTCTCGGTCCGGTCGATGACCCCACGCCATTCAACCGTGTGCGAGAGGTGCGCTCTCGCGCCCTCCAGTAGCGACTCGCGCTCGGGCGCCAGGATGACGAAGGCGACCCCCGGGGGCGCCACCTGGTCGGCCTCGTGGAGCAAGGACCAGAGGCCGTGCTCAGGCATCACCGGCGGTTCGCCGAGCGTGCCTCGAGGTATACCAGGCACCAGCCAGCGCAGCTCCAGTCCCGCCACCAAGGACTCATCCAGCACCCGATAGGCCTCCGTATTCTCGTGCTCGATACGCCCTCTCGCGAGAGCGACTTCCGGGGCCACCAGCAGCCAACTCGAAGACTCCGAACCGGACGCAACGCCCAGCCGCGGCTCGGCCAACGCCATCACCAGGGTTCCGATCAGCAGGCAGCGCAGAGCCAAAAGCCACAAGCGGCTCGGTCGCACGCGGCGGGCGCGCAGTGTCTCGGCCGGAGCGAGAAATCGGACGCTGCCAACCCGCACCCGGCGCTGGCGGCCACGGCTCAGCAAATGGATGGCGATCGGCACGGCGAAAGCTGTCAGCCCGACAAGCCACGCCCTCGCACCGAATCCGAGCCAGTTCATCCAGCACCGCCGGTCATGGAAGCCTGCCGCGACGCAGGAGAAAGCTGCGCAATGCCAGATCGACCGGGCGATCGATCGGTACGAGTTCGTAGGCGACCCCTATCTCGAGCAGACCGACCCGCCAGGTCTCGAGCGACCGCTGCAGCCGCCCGATGTAGCCCGAGCGCATGACGTCGGCGTTGCCACGCACCCTGGCCCCACTCTCCAGGTCTTCGAAAGCCAGATCGCCTCGGTAGCCGAAGTCCAGCTCATTGCGCCCCATCAGATGAAAGACGAGCACCTCATGTCCTAGAGCTTGCAACGTAGAGAGCGCCTGCTGCATGCGCTCCTCATCGTCGTACAGGTCGCTGACGACGACCACCACCTCACGCTCCCGCGCCCGCGCGATGCGATGCCCGAGCACCTCCCAGGTCGGCCAGTCGCCCGAGGCCTCGACCGTCGAGAGCCGATGCAGCACGCGCCGCAAGCTTCGCCTACCGCGTTGCGCCGGCAGATCGACGCTGCCGCCGTCCTGCACCGCATGAAACGACACCCGATCACCTTGTTGATCGGCCAGATAGGCCAGCGCCGCCAGCAACAGGCGGGCGTAGCCGAGCTTGGTCAGCTCGCCGTCCGAGTGCGCCATCGATGCCGTGGCGTCGAGCACCAGCCGCACCGTGATGTCACGCTCGACCTCGGACTCCCGGACGTAGAAGCGATCTGACCGCCCGTACGCCCGCCAATCGACGTGCCGCAAGTCGTCTCCCGGCTGGTAGCTGCGGTACTGACTGAATTCCGTGCCGGCACCCGGTCGCCGATCGAGATGCTCACCGGCGAGGAATCCCTCGACGATCATCCGCGCCACCAGGCGCAAGTCCTTGATCGCCGCCAGAGTGGACGGGTCGAGCAGGCGCGACTGCGGCAGAGTGCGCGACACGGGCGGGCTATTGCGGTTCTAGCGGGCTCCGCGGCGGGCCCACGGCTTCGAGAATGCGCCGTGCGATCTCATCCGAAGTGATCCCCTCCGCCTGGCCTTTGAAATTGACCAGGATCCGATGGCGAAAAACAGGCCCAACCAGGCTCTCGAGATCCTCCTGGGAGACGGCGAAACGACCACTCAGCAGAGCCCGCGCCTTGGCCGTCAGGATGAGTGCCTGCCCCGCGCGCGGCCCGGCACCCCAATCCACCAGATCGCCGACCGACTCCACTTCGGAAGAAGCCGGCCGGCTGGCGCGCACCAACCGAGCCACCCACTCCACCAGGCCGTTGGAAACGTGCACCTGGCGTACCAACGCCTGAATCCGCCGCACATCCTCGGCCGACATCACCGCCCGAACTGCGTCGGCCGCTGCGCCGGTAGTCGCCGTGAGGATACTCATCTCCTCCTCGAGACTCGGATACTCGATCCGTAGATTGAGCAGGAAACGGTCGAGTTGAGCTTCGGGCAACGGATAGGTGCCCGTTTGCTCGATCGGATTCTGGGTCGCCAGAACAAAGAAGGGACGGTCGAGCACGTAAGTCTCGCCACCGTAGGTGACTTCCTGCTCCTGCATCGCTTCGAGCAGCGCCGCCTGGGTCTTGGGAGGGCTGCGGTTGATCTCGTCCGCCAGCACCAGATTGGCGAAGATCGGCCCGCGGTTGAAGCGAAACGCCCGATGCCCGGTGCCGTGATCCTCCTCGAGAATCTCCGTCCCGATGATGTCGCTCGGCATCAGGTCGGGCGTGAACTGGATGCGCTTGAAAGAAAGCTCGACCGCCTGGCCCAACGTGCGAATCATCAGAGTCTTGGCTAGCCCAGGCACCCCTTCGAGCAGACAGTGCCCGCCGGCGAAGAGGCCGACCAATAGCTGCTCGACCGCCGACGCTTGACCGATGATCACCTTGGAAATCTCGGCCCGAAGATCATCGACCTTGCCCTGCAGCCGCTCGAGATCCTGCTCGGTCAACGCCTCAGTCACGGACTCAGCACTCATGCCCCTACCCTCTCACGCGATGCCCGGCACGGTCTGGAACCAAGCGACCTCATGAAGTCATCGCGTGAACCACGATATTGACGCCAAACCGAGTATTGTCCCGCGCCAACCATCTCTTGTTGCGATAGTCGTAGTCCCACTCGCACCCGTAGTCCTTATTCGAGTAGAGAACCCCGATACGTCCGTCGATCTCGATCGCCTTCAGGTAGTCGTGAACAAGGTCGTCCCCCCACCCATTGAGCTCGAACGCTGTCGTAGGCGGTTCGTCGAAGTCGAAGAAGGCACTGTAGAGCGCATGGTTGTTCGGAATCTTGGCCAGGGCATCAGGCCCGAAGATCTCCGCCATCTCGCTCTCGAAAGAGAGAGCGAAGAGGCCGTCGATGTCGTGATTGCAGTCATCGACGAACAGAAACCCTCCGTTCTCGACATAACGCTTCAAATTGGCCCGGCCGCGGGCGTCGAACTGGACCAGCTTGTGCCCTGCCAGATACGCAAACGGCGCCTCGAGCATCGCTGCGTCGCGCACTGACACCACCCGCTCCTCAGGATCCACCGGAATCGTCGTGTACTCGATCAGGGAATTCAGCAGGTTCGACGGCATCCGCTGGTCGACGTCCCAGTCGCCCGAGTCGTACTGCAGCCGGGTGAAGGCGAACTTCAAAGGATTTGATCCAGCTGGTGAACGGCTGCGCCGCTAAACCGCGTCCGACAGACTGCTGAACGTGAAGTCGCGAATCTTCATCGGCGGAACCAGCGTGCCGTTCATACGCTCCGGCTTGGCCAAGGCCTCGATGTTGTTGAGCATGATCACGGGGCTCTCGTTGAAGCGCATGTTCTTGATCGGGAACGCGATCTTGCCGTCCTCGATGAAAAACGTCCCGTCACGGGTCAACCCGGTGTAGAGCAGCGTCTGCGGGTCCACCGTGCGGATATACCAGGTCCGCGTCACGAGCACGCCGCGCTTGGTCCCTGCCACGAGATCGTCGAGGCTCGAATCGCCGCCCTCCATCACGCCGTTGGCGGGAAACGGCACCGACGGAATCTCGTTCTTCTGGGCCCAGAAGCGCTCGCAGTACATGTTCTTCACCACGCCCTTCTCGATCCAGGTCACTCGCTCGCGGCGCTGCCCGTCGTTGGCGAAGGGCGCGACAGGAATCTCCGCTACCGTCGGGTCGCTGTAGAGCGTCACCCGCTCGTCAAACATCTTCTCGCCGAGCTTGTTGCCTCCGCCCTCTTTGGCCAGGAAGCTGCGCCCCTCGTCCGCCCGCCGGCGGTCGAAGTTGAACATCATGTTGCGAATCAAACCGATAGACGCTGCCGGTTCAAGAACCACCGTGTATTTCCCCGGTTCGATCGCCCGCGCCTCGCGCGACTTGACCGCTTTGTCGATGGCGATCGCCGAATCGCGAGCGGAATCGAACTGCGCCGCGTCGTTGTAGTCGCGAGTCACGTAGCCCGAACCCGTACCGTCCTCGGTACGCACCGTGACCGAAAAGTCCACCCCGGTCGACGGATAGTAGGCAAAGAGCCCCTTGCTGTTTGCCATCGCCTCGAAGCCGGCCGTGTCCTCGAGGTAGCCGGCCGCCACCAACTTTTTCTCGCGGCAGGGGCCGATCGAGGCAGCGGCTACCTGCGCCCGGAAGGCCGGGTCGATATTGGCGGTCGACTCGAAATAGCCTTGCGAGTCGAGATACTCCTGCGGCCCGAGCACCGGAACGAATTCCTCGTTCTCTGGCGCCAGCTTGGCCAACTCCTCGGAGCGCCGGACCACTTTCTCGAGCGACGCATCGTCGAACTCGTTGATCGTCGCCGTTGCCATCTTCTTGCCGAAGTTCGACTGCACGACCAACTCGAGATCGGTCACTATGCCGGCGGTCGAGACCGTGTTGCGGGCGTAGCGGATGTTGCCGGTGGTCGAGCCCTCGAGATTGGCCTCGCACCCCTCTGCCTTCGAGTAGCCGAGAACCTTGTCCAGAATCGCCTTGGCTTCTTCCTGCGAAAGAATCGTCATGTCTGGTATCTCCTGTCGCAGCCGCTAGAGCTTGCGCTCGGTGTTGATCACGTTGATGCCGTTGAAGCGCGTCGTCGAACTGCCGTGCGAAACCGCCGAAATCTGACCCGGCTGGCCCTTGCCGTCGAAGTATGACCCGCCCAGGCGGTAATCCCGCTTGTCGCAGATCGCGACGCACGAGTTCCAGAACTCCTGGGTGTTCGACTGGTAGGCCACGTCGCGCAGCATGCCCGTCACCTCGCCGTCCTTGATCTCGTAAAAGACCTGGCCGCCGAACTGGAAGTTGTAGCGCTGTTGATCGATCGAGAAAGAGCCGTCGCCGACGATGAAGATGCCCTTCTCGACATCCTTGATCATCTCCTCGACCGACAACTCTTGCTTGCCGGGTCTGAGCGAGACGTTCGGCATACGCTGGAACTGAACCGAGCTCCACGAGTCGGCGTAGCAGCAGCCGTGTGATTCCTTCTCGCCCAGAATGTGAGCCTGATCGCGAATCGCCTGGTAGTTGACCAGGACGCCATCTTTGACCAGATCCCACTCCTTGCAGGCGACGCCCTCGTCGTCGAAGGCTACAGCGCCGAGCGAACCCGGCTGGGTCTTGTCGGCCACGAGGTTGACCTTGTCCGAGCCGTAGTTGAACTTCTTCGACTCCCACTTGTCGAGGGTCGCGAAGCTCGTACCCGCGTAGTTGGCCTCGTAACCCAGCACCCGGTCGAGCTCGAGCGGATGACCGACCGATTCGTGGATGGTGAGCCAGAGATGGCTCGGGTCGAGGACGAGGTCGTACTTGCCGGGCTCGACAGACTTGGCGCCGAGCGACTCGCGCGCCTGTTGAGCGGCGAAGATGGCGTCCTCCTTCATGTCGTAGCGCGAGCCGTAGCGCGTGGTGATACGCGGTTGGCCGGTCGCGGGATTGACCATCCCCAAGACTTTGCCGTCTGGACTTGCGTTGACGTACTCCCAACCGAGACCGACCGGCGACGACAGCGCGTCGCGGGAGCGGAACTTGCCGCTCTCTGGATCGACCACGGTGACTGAGAACGTCGGCCAGAAGCGATGCACGTCCTGATCGATGTAGGAACCGTCGGTCGAGGCGAAGTACTTCTGCTCGTTGACCTGAAAGAAGATCGAGTTGACGAAGCTCGCACCAGCCTCGATCGCCGCCGCGTTGACGTCGAGCAACAGATCGACCTTCTCCGAGATCGGCACTTCGAACGGATTCTTCTCGATCGGGGTGCGCCAGCTCACCTCCCCGACACCCTTGGTGGGCGCGAGCTGCACCGGGTCGCTCTGGATCTTGGCGTTGGCCTTGGCGATCGCCACTGCGCGCTCGGCGGCCCGGGCGATCGAGTCCTTGTCCACGTGCGACGCCGCCGAGAAGCCCCAGGTACCGTCGGCGATCACCCGTACTCCGGCGCCGTAGGACTCCGTGTTGACCAGGTTCTGCACCTTGTCCTCACGAGTCACGACGAACTGGTTGAGGTAACGGCCGATGCGGACATCGGCGTAGCTTGCTCCCTTGGCGCGGGCGGCGTTCAACGCCGCGTCGGCGAGGATCTTCTTGTCAGCGCTGGGAATCGGTGTTGTGGCACCGTAGAGGGTTCGCGGCCGACCGAACACCGGTACGGCGAGCGCGCCGACACCGATGCCGCTCAGGCGCAGGAATTCTCGTCTGTCCAAACCTAGCCTCCTACCTTGTCTGCGGGTTGTCCGGGGCATACCTACTTCAAGTCCTGTAACCGACTATACGGCACCGGAGTTCCCAGGTTGCACCTCGGATCCCTCGAGGGGGTGGGAACAAGCTCACCCCGCGATAGTGTTAGGCCCTTGGACGAGAGCTACAAGACTCACTGGGAGATCTGAAGTCATGATTCGAAAAGCCACACTGACCCTGCTCGCCGTGCTGATGGCGGGTTCCGCGTTTGCTCAGACCACCGTTGCCGTCGTCGACTTCGAGCAGGTCATAGCCCAGTCCCAGCGGGCGCGCACCGCGCTTGGCGAGGTCGGGCTCTTTCGCCAGTCGAAGCAGCAGGAGCTCGAAGCGATGGCCGAGCGCTTCACCGCCAAGCAGACCGACGCCCAGGCCCGAGCGACCGCGATGACCGAAGGCGAGCGGCGTGCAGCCTCCACGGAACTGCAGCGCCTGCAGACCGAGATCACCCGCGCCAGCGAGGACGCCGAGCGCGAAGTGAAGCTACGGGCCAATCAGGTGCTCACCGACCTCAACCAGGACCTCGGCCCCTTGGTGCGTCAGTTGGCGATCGACAAGAACATCGATCTCGTATTGCAGTGGGGTGCCGAAGTCGGGATCGTGTTCGCCGCCGACAGCCTCGACATAACCCTGGACGTGATCGCCGCCTACGACGCTAGTCAGTAGACGGCGTGCCTGCCTCCGGCACCGCTGCAGCAACCTTCCGCTGCGCGACCGGCACCGGACTCACGCCTCGACGGCAGCGAATACCAGTTCCTTCTCCACCGACTCGCGGATCTTGAACTTCTGGATCTTGCCGGTGACCGTCATCGGGAACTCGTCGACAATGCGCAGATGGCTCGGCACCTTGTAGTGCGCCATGCCCTCGGCGATCCACTGGCGCAGCTCCTCGATCTCGGCGCTCTCGCCCGCGTGAAGCTGTATCCAGGCGCCTAGATCCTCTCCCCAGCGTTCGTCCGCGATGCCGAACACTGCCGCCTGGGCGACCTTCGGGTGCCGGCAGAGATAATGCTCGATCTCCGCCGGATAGATGTTCTCGCCACCGCGGATCACCATCTCCTTGAGCCGACCGGTAATCGCCATGTAGCCGTCCTCGTCGAGCACTGCCAGATCTCCCGAGTGGAGCCAGCCGCTCCCGTCGATGGTTTCCGCGGTCGCTTCCGGCAGCTCGTAGTAGCCACGCATCACGTGGTAGCCACGAAAACAAGCCTCCCCCTGCTCACCTCGCGGCAAGGTCCTGCCCGAGGCCGGGTCGATCACCTTGACCTCTTGGTGCGGAAGATTGATACCCACGGTCTGAGTCCGGCGCTCCAGCGAGTCGCCCCGGCGGGTGCAATGGGTCACCGGAGACGCCTCCGTCTGACCGTAGCCGATGCGCAGGTCGTCGATTCCCATCTCGTCCATCACCCGCCGCATCAACTCCGGTGGGCACGGCGCCCCGGCCATGATTCCGCCGCGCAGGCTCGACAGATCGAAGTCGGTGAAACTCTCGTGCTCCAGCTCGGCGACAAACATCGTCGGCACACCATGAAGCAGGGTGCAGCGCTCCATCTCGATCGCCGCCAGGATGGCACCGGCGTTGAAGTGCGCTTCCGGGATTACCAGGGTGGCGCCATGCGAAAGCGTACCCAGGGTCGAGACCACCATGCCAAAGCAGTGGTAGAAGGGCACCGGAACACACAGACGATCGTCGGGCGTCATGGCGATGGTGTCGGCCACAAACCAGGCGTTGTTGAGGATGTTGTGGTGGGTCAGCACGACCGGCTTGGGAAAGCCCGTCGTCCCCGAGGTGAACTGGATGTTGATTGGATCGTCGCAATCGAGAGTCGCTTCGCGTTGTGCCAGAGCGCCGGCGGTCACGGCCGTGCCCCGGGCGAGAACATCGCCCCAGACCAGAAACCCTGGCGCTGGACGCGCTGTTGCGGCGACGTCCGCCGGGTCGAAGACCACAATCTGGCGCAGCTCCGGCAGCCGAGCGACCTCCAGCTCGTCTGGCGCTTGGCTCTCGAGCTCGGGGCAAAGCTCGCGGACCCGCTCGACGTAGTGAGACGTCTTGAAGGCCGGCATCAGAAACAGGACTTTCACCCGCGCAGCGGTCAAGGCGTGCTCCAGCTCGGCGCTGCGGTAGGCGGGATTGACGTTCACCAGCACGGCCCCGACCTGGGCGGTCGCCAGCTGCAACAACACCCACTCGATCGTGTCCGTCGCCCAGATGCCAACGCGATCCCCCTTGGCCACGTCGAGAGCCAGAAGTCCTTTGGCCAGATGCTCCACCTCGACCATCATGTCGGCGTAGGTCAGTCTCTGGCCCTGCCAGCACGAAACCAAGGCTTCGGTGTTCGGCTGCAGCTCGGCAACCTTGCGCAAATACGCGTGAATCGGCTCGCCGATCAGCGGCCGGTCACCGCCCCGATGAACGTAGGAAAGCTCTCCGGTCATTGTCTGATCTCCTCCCGCTTCAATCGCCCCCACGGCGGTCCTCCGACGTCAGACTAAGCAGAGCAGCCCCGGCCATTCACCGCCACGCCCATTGGGAGGTGCTCGTGGCGCGAAGCGTCCTCTCTCTAGGGGTGGTAAACGACGGGCAGGTCGGCGGGTAACAACTAGCGCCGACAGCGCGCCTGTACCCATGTAGCCGCACTTCGCAATGAAGCGCTGGCCAGGCTAGCGCCGAGGTGTAGACTGACGGACACTTCACGGCCCGGCAGACTTCACGACGCGGTTGACCCAAGCCACAGCGCTTGCGAGCCGCAACCACGATTACACCAGCACCGCAAACCAGCCCCAGGGACCCCAGTGAGCCTTCCACTCGAAGCACTCCTCGAAGGAAAGTACGAGATCCTCGACAAGATCGCCGAGGGGGGTATCGGCTCGATCTACAAGGTTCGCCACCTGCTGCTGGAAGAGGTGCGGGTGATCAAGGTCCTGCGGTCTCAGGTCGCCGACCGCGAAGACCTGCACCAGCGGCTCCTGCAAGAGGCCAAGACAGCTATTCGCCTGGAGCACCCCTCGATCGCCCAACTCTTCGACCTCACGGTAGCCGACGACGGCACGGCCTACATCGTCATGGAGTTCATCGACGGAGTCAGCCTGGATTCGCTGCTCGCTGCCAACGGGCCGCCGAGCGTGGACCTCACCCTCGAGGTCGCCAAACAGTCGCTCGACGCGCTCGGCTACCTCCACGGCTGCGGCTTCATTCATCGCGACATCTCGCCCGACAACTTGATGTTGACCAGAGATTTCACCGACCGGGTGCATGTCAAGTTGATCGACCTGGGCATCGCCAAGGATCTGGCGCAGGAAACCGGGGTCACCGCCGTCGGGACTTTCCTCGGCAAGGTCAAGTACTGCGCGCCGGAGCTGTTCAAGGACGCCGGAGTCAAGCAACTCGACCAGCGCAGCGACAACTACTCTCTGGCGGTAACTCTCTACGAGCTTCTGACCGGTCGCCATCCCTTCACTGGCGAGACTTTCGAGGAGCTGGCAGCCGGGCATCTCTTCCACCCTCCAACCGGCTTCGACGAGACCGATCCCGATGGCCGCGTGCCGGAGGCGCTGCGGGAGATCATCCTCACGGCCCTGGCCAAGAATCCGGACGAACGGCCCGAGAGCGCCGGCGCCTTCGCCGAAGCGCTCGACCAGTTCGAGATCGACGAAGAGGGCCTGGCCGAAGAGTTTGAACGGACCGTCGGCGCGACAACTCGTTTCATGAGCAAATTCGAGCGCTACTCCTCGGGCTCGACTCAGGCTCACCTCAACGAGCAGTTCGGGCTCGAGCAAACCGGGGTCGAGGATCGGAAAGAGGCAGGGTCGACGATTGCCGAAGAGTCCCCGGTCGCTGCCGAGGAGTCGGCAGTGGATGAGAAGAGCGAGAAGACAGAAGCGGTGCTCACCGTGGTGCCCTCTGACGAGGAGCAGGCAGAGAAGCTCGCGTCCAGCGGCGCCAAGCCTCAGTCCCGGGCCAAGCTATGGGCTGCCGTCGTAGCCTTGCCTCTCGTCGCCGGGGCAGCTTGGTGGACCTTGCGCCCAACGGCCTCGCCAACCGAAGCGGCCGGCTCGACCCTGGAAACCGCAGTGCCTTTGATGACGGTCGAGCGCTTCGATCCCGATACCATCAGTAGCGCCATCGACGCGCCAGATATGCCCAGTGAGCTCCTCGACGAGGAGGGCGGGGATGCAACGGCGGAGGCGCCAGTCGATCAGGTTGCCGTGAAGAAGGGGTCTCCGACGGAGCCGAAGGGCAATCAACCCTCAGACGCCAAAGGGACTTCGCCCGCGAACACTTCCGGGCCGGAAACAACCGCGCCCGAAGCCAACCGCGAGACCCTGCTGCTCAAGGCGGGTCCGGGTGTCGTAGAACCGAAGCCGCTGACTGTCCTGGAGCCTCCCTATCCAAGGCCGGACAAGAAAGAGGTCGTGATTCTCATCTCGGCCTTCATCTCCCACGAGGGCAAAGTGCTCACAGCGGTCGTCAAGAACGGCCCCTCGTTCAAGCGCCGCTACCGCGAGGCCGCCGTGGCCGCCGTCGAGCACGCGAGCTTCGAGCCCGCCACCCTCAACGGCGTTCCGGGCAAGATGTGGCTCGACGTCGAAGTGGTATTCAAACCCTGACGCGGGTTCCTTGGCGGATCAGTCTTCCGCGTCCCTGGTCACTGCATGCTCGCCTGCAGAATCGTCGCTAGCGGTTGTGCCCAAATCCCCGGCTTCGCTCTCGGCGGGGTCGGTCGTCTCGGCGGCCGCGGCAGGCCGGGCCGCACTCACGCCGTCAAGGCGCTGGAAAACAAACTCGCAGATCCGCCCAAACTTCAACACATGCAGCCGATCGAGGCGCATCGGCTGTTGCGCCCGCACCCCATCCACGCGGGTCCCGTTGAGGCTGCCCAGGTCCTCCACCACATAGCAGTCCTGGGCCGGATCGAAGCTGATCCGCGCGTGCTGGCTCGAGACCGCCGAGAAATCAAGCACCAGCGAGTTGCCGGCGTCGCGCCCGATGGTTACTTCCTCCTCGAAGGCCACTTCGACCCCCTGAGTGTCGCCCCAATGGGAAAATAATCGCGCGCTCACGGTCACTCCAGATAGAGCAGCAGGTCCGACCGCCGTCCCTTGTTGGGATGAAAGTAGTGACAGGTAACGCAGGCATTGGTTGCCTGCTGCGGATTGTGGCACTCGCGACAGACGTCGACTGTGGGGAGATTTTGAATCTCGGCCCGGTCGACTGCCGGGTCCACCGGCTCGGTGCTCCGCGCGCCGTCGGCGATCGGAATGGCGCCGTGGCAATCGAGGCAACGGGTCTCGAGGATATGCGCTCGGTGATCGAACTCGGCCCGACGCAGCACCCGCTGGTCGGCTTGGACACGCTCGATGGTTGCCTGGGTCACGGTATGGCATTGCCGACAGGGCTGTGTCAGCTCGCCGGCCAGCGCCTCGATCTGCGCTCTTTCTTCGGCGGTCAAATCGGGATTCGGCCGCGCTAGAGCGAGGAGGAACTGGCTCTCGTCAAGGGCCGCAAACGGCTCCTCTACCACCCTCTTCAGCTCGGCAAGAAGGTCCGAGATCTTGGTCAGGTCGCTTTGCACCTCGGGCTCCGGCCGGCCGCGCAGTCCCAGCGCCTGCTCCTCGAGCGTCACGATCGCCTCACGGTAGAGCTGACGGTAACCGCTCTCGGCAACCTCAGGTGTGGTGGTCAACAAGTCGGCCAAGCCAGCGTCAGGGTGCAGGCGAAGGCGCAGAGCTCGCAGGTTCTCGAGCACCCAAGGATCGCGATGGTGCACCGGCACTTTGCTCACCGAGTCGCCGCGCCGGCGGAACTCGTTGGGGTTGGTGTAGAGAGCCCAGCGCGTCGCCGGGCCACCCCGGGCAACGATAGTCTCCAAGCTGTCGACCCCAGGCTCGGTGCCGCCCTCCTGCCGCACCGGCAGCGCCGGAGTCGCGGTGGTCGCCGCCAGGTGACAGGCGTCGCAATGTCGGTCGAAATTGATCGGGTCGAAATTGCGCCCGTCTGCCTGGGCGTTGTGGCAGTAAAGGCAAGTCCGTTCGACGTCTTCGAGCGCTTCCTCTTTCATCACTTCGCGGACGTGATGGACGTGTGGAAAGGCCAGCGAACCGAGGTCGGGAAGTTGGTCGGCAGCGAAGTCGAATTCAGGGTGCCCAACATTGAGCGAGGCGAAGGGATGGCAGTCGAAGCACTGGCGGTCCGTCACCGCCGTGATCGCCGCCTCCCGTCCTTCGTGCTCGAGGTGGCAAGAGAAGCAGGGCACTTCGTGCTCCGACGGCACCAGGCGCCGGAAGTCGTCCGAGCGATAGACGTAGTGGGCGCCGAACGAGTACACCCCGAGTGCATCGCCATACTTTTCGTGGCAAACGGCGCATTGCTCGTCGGTCACTCGACGCTCAGCCTGCGAGTGGCAACTCGTGCACTCCGTCTCCAGTCTCGCGTGGCTGGAGGACAGCGGGCCGTTGGACAGGAGGTTCCCGCGGCCCATGAACCAATCAAAGCCCAGCCAGGCGAGTACCAGAACGATCGCCAACGCGCCGACCAGGGCCATGGCCCGCCGTCGCTTGGGGACCACGTATTGGGTCGCTACCGGCAAGCCGACGCGGCCGTAGCTGCCCTTCTGCCCGGGTTTGTCGTCTCTCAAGCTGTGCTCACAATAGTCATCGTTCTAGGGGTCAATAAAGAAACACCGACACCAGGTGAAGCGCCACGAACACCACGAGCAAAAGCGACGCCGGAAGATGAAGGTAGAGCCACCAACGCAGCGGCAGCTGCAACGTGTAGTGGGCATCGAGTTCGAGCTTGGTGCGCAGCAGCCGCGACAGGTCGCGCAAGCTCTCCGCTTCCTCGTGGGACAGGAACTGCACCAAGTGAGTGAAGTCGCGCAGGCGCGCCTGAATGCCGCCGGTGACGTCGAGGTAGTAGAGGGCACGACGCCGCGGCTCCTGAAGTTCGGGAGCCACCGAACGCAGGTAGAACTCCTGCACCGCCGGGGAACACTGCGCGGCTAGCTTGTCGGCCCGTTCCCTGACTCCTGCCACCAACTCCGGAATGCGGTCGTAGTGCGCCTCTACGCCGAGGCCCGAGGTCAGCAGGCGGGGAATCCAGCGCTGCAAAAAGAGCCCTCCCAGGCCACCCAGGACCACCCACCAGCTCAAGATCCAGAGCCACCAAGTGACCCAGCCCGAAGGTAGCCTGAACCCGCTGTGCATCAGCACCAGAATGAGGAAGAGCCCTCCGCCGTAGACGTGCACCGCCAGCCAGGCGCTCGAACTCCCGCCGCGGCGGCTGGCGACCTTCATGGCTCGGCGCCGCAGCCCGTAGGCCGCCGCGACGGCGAGGAGAGCCAGAGCCGCGGCACCGTAGCCGATCGCCCAGTCGCTCCCCGGCCGCACTTCGTCCAACACCACATTGGCAAACCAAACCCCCACGCAAGCCAGGACGGCGATGGCAAAGAGCCAGTGCCGGCGCTCGAAGCCCGCCTTGCGGCGCGAGAAGGTGCCCATTCTAGACGCGCCTCACCAGCAATTTTTCGAACTCCTCGAGAGTACCGACCCGGTAGGCGCAGCCCTGTGGGCAATTACTCACGCAGGCCGGGCCGTGCCCTGTATCGGCGCACAGATCGCACTTGCTGGCGAGCTTCTGATCCTTGCCGCGCAGGCCGGTCGGGACGGCGTCCTCAGGCCACGCAATTCCCGTTTCGTGCATGACGATCGCGTCGTAGGGACAGTTGCGATAGCACGTCGCACAGCCGATGCAGATCTCTTCGTCGATCAGCACCTCGTCGCCGGCTCCGGAGCGGTGGATCGCACCGGTCGGGCAACCCACCAAACAGACAGGGTCCCGGCACTGGTAGCACGACTTCGCGATCAGCAGATTCTCGTACTTGTTGCCCTCCCGGACGAAGCGCGGCCGCCCTTCGTGAGTGTCGGCACAGGCCTTGACGCAGTCGTCACAGCGGGTGCAGGAATTGAGATCGATTGCCAGAATGCTGTTGCCCTGCACCAGCCCTTGGTCGAGCGCCACCTGAGTGAACTCCGAGTAGGCGATGTTGCGCCGGCTGTAGCCGGCTTCCCGAATTCGATCAGCCGCCGAGCGCCAGAGCTGCGCTTCGATCTCCGGCTGATTGCGCACCAATTGGCCGAACATCTCCTTCGGGAGCCTGACGAGCTCCGCATTCTCGACCGACACGGCCGTGACCTGCCAGCTGTCGAGCCCGTCGATCAAGAGTTCGCTCTCCCCCAGAGTCATCCCCTTGGACAGGTACGAAACCACGAGTTCACCTTCGCCGAAGCGTTGGAGCAGCTTCACGAATCCCGAACGCACCAGATAGAACGCGTCTGCGGCGTCGCCTTCTTCGACGATCACCTCGCCCCCTTCGCACGACACAAGATCGACAACTTCCTTGAGAGCTTCGAGGAAGATGTCGCTGCAGGTGCTGAAGAGTGGCGTGTTCTTGAGCTGCGCCGACAGCGAACGTTGCCGGTAGAGTTTGTCGAGCCGCTCAGTCAGAGCGCTCGACTTGCGCTTCAACACCCGCAGCGCCGGCGTCCGGATCTGAAGCAACCGACAGGGAGTCGCTGTTCGCGCGGTCACCGACTGCGGCCAGCCGCTCAGCGCGCCGATCTCGCCAAAGAACTCGCCGGGGCCGAGCCGCGTCGCGACACCACGGGGAAGGTCGAAGTCCATCGTCGCGAGGAAGGTGATGGTGCCCGAAGGTCGCGATCTCTCCGTCTTCGGCACCGCCGTGGCGGCAGCGATGTCGGTACCCCGAGCCGCGGTGGGCTTCTCCTCGCCAGCAGGCTTGCTCGGTGCCGGGAGAGAGACGACCGTCCGCGAGCTGTCAAAGATAGGCCGCGCCCCAGCTCCGGGAGCGGCCACCCCTGCTACACCTTGGAGGAAGACCTCGACCTCGCCCTCGACGACGAAAAACGCGAGATCGACGTAGGTCCCCTCCTCAAACAGGACAGCGCCTTCCTGCCAGGTGGCCACTGAAACATCCTGACGGATCTTCTCCAGTATCTTGTCGTCGTAATCCTGGAAGATCTCGAACTCTCGCAGCTGCTCTACGCTGAGCTGGTCAGACGTCCCGATCAGGCCGGTCTGGGCGCCGAGCGAGCTCCAGCGATCCTTGTACTGCTCGAGCTGTTTGAGTTGGGTCTTGCCGAACTCAGCCTCGCTCATCTCTCATCCTCCCCGGCCGGGGCAACGCTCGCATAGAGCAAATCGAGACGCTGTTTGACCAGCAACAGTGCGTCCTCGATCGGTGTGGACTCGTCGATTTCAGGGAAGGGCCCTAGTTCGAGCGAGTCGGCTACCGACTCAGGCAGTGCGACCTCGAAGGTCGGGCTCAAACGCGCCGGCCGCGGCGCCGGGGGCCTGAGGCCCGCGGCGGCTCGACGGGCCACCGCGGCTTGGGACCTCGCGACTGCCCTCGTGGTTGGGCTTGGGCTTGGGCGAGACGGCCCGGGGCCGGCCGCACCTGTGCCAGCAGCCACCGAGGCCGTCGCGCTAGACCCCGAACGACCGCCGCCAGCCGGGAGGTCGCCCTCGGACCCATCCTCAGCTGCCGAGGCAAGGCTCGCCACCGCCACTTGGGGCACCGCACCCCGCGCCGCTAGACGGCCCTCGAAGGCGCCGACGATCTGAGGCGCCGCTGTCACAGTCTCCCAGTGCCTGACCTCGTTCATCCCCGCAACATAGTCGAAACCGGCTCCCGACGGATGGCCGGCCGAAAGCAGGCGCGGCTCGGTAATGTAGTGACAGCCAGTGCAGATTTCGGCTCGGCTTGCCAGGTCGAGCGGCGTCTTACCCTGGGCCAGAGCAGCCTGGTAGCCCGGTCTCTGACGGCCGAGCTCCTTGTCGGTCTCGTCCTTGTGCGGCTCGAGCCAGTCAGCCGCCGGTCCATGGCAGCTCTCGCAGCTCACCCCATCCAGGACGTCACGCGCCTCTTTGCCTGATACCACGGTGCCGTGACAGTCCATGCAGAGTTGACTGCCGGTGGTCGCCTCACCGGGCCGAATGCCATAGAGGCGAGCGATCTGCTGGTTCTTGAGCTCCCCTTCGAAGAACGGGTCGGCCGAGCGATAGTGTGCGTGACCGAACCACCACTCGTTCTGGCGTTCGTGGCAGCCGCTGCAGGCGTTGGAGCCGAGCGTTCGATGGCTCGAGGCGGGGCGGATCCGGCGCTTGATCTCACCCACAACGCCACTTGCCTGGGCCGCTACGCGCGTCGGGGCCGCGGACCTCGCCGTCGGCACTCCCGGTGTCGCGGTCGTCGTCTGAGTCGCGCGGGCCCCAGTCGGTGTCACGGCCGATCCTGGCACAACGCCATCACCAACTCGGCCTGAGCCGGGCTCCGTCCCGCCCACAACTGTCTGCTCGGCCGTGCCAGCCGTCAAGCCTCGGTCAGTCGCGGTCTGGGCTGAATCCGACTCAGCGAGCTGAATCTGGGGCGACTGTCCGGCCACCAGCGGATCGAGCGCCGCGAGGCGCGAGCCGAGGTCCGCATCCGCGCGAGCCAAGAAAGCCCGGGCCTCGCCTTCGACGGCATCGGCAGCGGCCAATAGAGACTGTTCATTGCCGGGACCAACCCTTACTCCCCTCACCGCAGCCATCATGCGGCCGACCTCGGTGATCGAGGCAGCCGAGTCCACCGCCCGTAGCTCGGAGAGCGCGCTGCGGACTCGACGCGACATCGCCTTGGAATAGACACCCTCCCCCTTGGCCACCGCCGCGCCGCGCAAGCTGTACTCGAGGTCGAGGGCACGGCCCACGACGTACATCACGCGCTGGCGCGCCGCCGGACGGGTGATGTTCGGGCCAATCTCGCCCCGCTTGAAGGACTCGAGAAAATTGTGCCGGATCTCACCCTGAGTCCATTCCACCAACTCGAAGCCCGCCGAGCCGGTCGAGTGACCACCGAGGTTCACTAGCCTTTCGTCAGGCACCGAGTGGCAGCCAAAGCAGTTGGCGGCCACATCGTAGAGATCGGACGGCCGCCGCATACCGGCGGCTCGGCTTTGGGCGATTCGGCTCTCGCGGTGCGAGACCGACTCCGTCGCGTCTGTCTGGCCCTCGCCGTAGTCGTTGTGGACCTCGATCCAATCGGCGCCAGCACCGTGGCATGACTCACAGGAAACACCAGAGACGACCTTGATCGCGCCTCGGTTGATCACGGGTGTGTAGTGGCAGCTGAAACAGAAGGCGTCGCGTTTGATCAGACCAAATCCGAGCTTGCCCGCGATCGTCTCGGCTCTCTCCTTGCGATGCATGGTCTTGAACGTCGTGGCGTGTGGCGTCCCCTTCCAGACCTCATAGGCGGAGACGTGGCACTCGCCGCAGGCCTCTACCGTGACCACCTTGGCCGGATCAACTCGTGCGTACTCCATGAAGGGGACCTCTTGGGCCGCCAGTCCACCACCGGCGAGCGCCCAGAAACCGAGCAGTAGAGAACCCATGCGCCTGGCAGGCCCGGAATTCTCCTCCCGCGGCGAGCGAGCCGCCGGGATGGCTAGAACTTCAGCTGAAATTCGACCCTCCCTCCCCACAGTGTCGCGTCGCTCGCCTCCGGCATCACGGCCTGCCGCGTGCCCCCAAAGGCATCGAGCACCAGGACCATCCGCCGGCCGTAGGCCGCTTGGTAACGCAACGTCAGCGCCGCCGCATCGCCGACCCCGGCGCCTGTACCTGCCCGCAGACCGACTTCGCCAATCAACTGGCGCCGGCTGTCCGCACCCAGGAACTTCTGATAGCCCACGGCGCCGCCGGCGACGTCGCGTGCCGTGCTCGACAGGGGCGCGCCGTAGCTTCCCAAGCCCACCGCCGCGAACGAGATTCCGGCCCGGCCGAGTGGGCCGCCGACGGCCGGATCGCTGGCTGCCGGAGAATACTGATCAAGCGCGACGAAGGTGGTGACATAGGCCAGGTCGTGGCCGTGAGCGGGAGTCCACGACAGCTCGCTGAAGAGCAGCACACCGTCGGTCGCGAAGGGCGTCTCCTGCCCGCCGGCGAACGACCCGAGAATACGGAAGGAACTGTTCGTCTTGCCCAGGCGCTGCACCGCGCTGACTCCCAAGGCCAGCAGGTCGCCGCTCAGTTCGTCTCCATCCACCCAAGCGAGATCGACGTCTACTGTCGAGCGGCGCACGTCGGTCGAAGTCAAAACCGCCAGAAGAGTCGCCGAGTCGTCCGACAGCTGGTTGCGATCGACGTTATCGAGGCCGACGAAGAAGGTCATCCGGAAGTTCGAGGTGTTCTTCGGCAGCAGGGTGTTGCGGGTGATGCCGAAGCCGTCGATCGAGTCATTGATCAGCATCCCCTCTTGGAAAAGGAGGGGCTGGCGACCGATTGAAAAGCCGATGTCGGCGCGCCCGAAGTCTTCAGGGTCAAGCCCGGGGAAGATCTCGCCGAAGTCGCCCTCGAAGTAGAGCGCTTGCACATTGGCATTGAACTCGTCGACAAACGGCTCGTCGAGCTCAGGCTCGAAGACGTAGCTGGTGAAGCGTCCGTTGCGGTCGAGGTTACGGAAGCCGACTACAAGCCGCTCTGAGCCCGACAACTGGAGGTTGCCGAAGAGATCGAGACGGTTGGCCCACTCCGTTCGTTCGTCGGGACCGTCAGTGAACGTCTGAAGCGCCGTGCGAAGCGTTCCGAAGAGAATCAGGCTCGGCTGCCAGACGGCCCCCGTCGGCAACTCGAAACCGGGCTTGATGCGTCCTGTCCCGAGGTAGGGGTTGCCCAACTCGAGCAGAAACTTCGGACGCTGAGGGACGCTCTCGACCTGCAAGGGGATGTGCTCGTCGGTCAAACGGCTCGCACCGTGACCTGAGTCGTGCCCAGAATCGGGTCCAGGATCTTGTCCGTCGGCGTGCTCCTCGGCCTGCCGTGCGGCCTGCTCTTCAGCCTCGTCGGCCCAGAGAGTCCCCGCTGCACAGAGTACGAGCAAGGCCACGGCACCCACCCGCGCCACTGAGATGCCCAAAGGCCGCCGCCGGTTCAACGCGCTCCGCCCTTCGCGGCTTGGCCGATCGAGATCTCCTCGGTGCGCTCCCACAAGACCTGATGGCCGGCGACGACCCGTTCGGCCACCTGGCGAGCACTCATGAAGTAGTCAAACCCCACGTCCTTGATGGCGTCGATCAAATTGACCGGCACCATGGCCGCCACCAACCGAAACCGCACGGTGTAGGGGCCGTCCCCACTGAGCGCCGCAGGCGCTACCTCATAGCGGGCCCAACGCCGGCCCAGAGGTTCGATGTTCTGCTTGTGTTTGCGCACCCCTCGCGGGCGGCCGGTGAGTATCGTCGACGAGGTCGAGGGTCGCAGGAAGGGCAGCGGATCGGGCGAGTAGTTGACCGCCAGGACCTGCTCGCGCTCCCCACCGCGCACCATCCGGGTGACGAACTTCGACTGCAGGCTGAACAGTTGGGTGTCGAGAGGCAGTTCGCCGTTGTGGACGAAAAGCGAGTGACTATCGCGCACGTCGCCGTTGGGGTCGAGATCTCCCGACTCGAAAACTACTTCGCCATGTGCGTCGGTGACCGTCGTCTGAACGAACACCAAGCGCTCGGCGTCGAAACCGGTCGGCACTCCATGGCCTTCGGTGGCGTTCTTGACCTCGATCCGGAAGGCGAGTCCGACCTTGGCGTCGGCCCGATCGACCACCACGTCGCCGAACTGGTAGCCCGCCTGGAGGACCTGTCGGCGCGCCACCGCGGCCTCCGCCAGCAGTGCCTTGTTGTCCTCCAGGATGTCTCGCGCGTCATAGCGATCGTCGGCCGAGAGCCAACGCTCGGGAAACTCGTAGTCGTCGGGGCGCGACCGTTCGAACGCGTTGGTGCCCCAACCGGCATCGTGGTCGAAAGTCAGCCACTCCTTGATCGTAGCCATCTCGGTCGCCGCCGCATTGTGGGGGAAAATCCCTGGATGCAGCACTGAGTAGTCCGGCCCGATAAACATGTGGTCGGTCAACTTGCGGCTTGCCGTCGCCCGGGTCCCGACCTGGGCCGCGGGGCCCTCGGCGTAACCCGACGGAACCCCCGGCTCAGTGCCCATATGGCAGTCCTGGCAGGAGATCCCTTTCTTGGCGGCCGGCGAGGTCTTGAACTCGCTGAAGGCCTCTTCGAGGCGGAAGCCGTTGACCAGGTTGACGTCGTGACAGGTGGCGCAGAAGCCCGATGTCGTCAACGTGAAGAACTTCTCCGCTCCCTGATGGATTGCGCGTCCCGGTCTCCCGCGCACCGGGTTCACCCGGTAGTCGCTCGACTCGATGACTCGTTCGAGTTCTGCCCCGCCGGTAGGGCCGAACACGGGGTCGAAGAGATCGCCTTCGACGATCGCCAAGCGCCCGCTGAGCTTGCCGTAGGCCCTGTTGAGCCGGTGGCAGACGACGCAGGTGACACCCTCCCGTGAGGTCGGATGGCGATCCATGTTGCTCATGAACTCCGGCTCCTCGAGGTTCATCCCGACTGGGGTGTGGCAGCGGATGCAGAAATCGCCGTTGGTGCCGTTCGTGAGCTTGAGGATCGTCCCGTGCATGGCATTGAACACCGGACTCATCTGAGCGTAGGAGTGCGGCGACACCGACCACTGGCGATAGTGAGTAGGGTGGCACGCTGCGCAGGTTGTGGCCGCAGGAAAGCGATCTTCGAGGAAGAGTTGCTCGTGCTCCTCGTCAGCCGTCAGGGGCCTCTCTGCGGACGCTGGGCCCGCGTCGGCGACGCCGCCCGCAGCGGTTCCGGCCGTCGCTTGCGGCGGCTGGGCCTCGATCCAAGATGCGACGCCGCAGGCAAAGCCAGCCATCAATACCCCCAGCCAGATCGGGCCGCCTCCACCGCGTTCTCGCCCCACGAGAAACTCCCTTCAGTCGCTTTCAGACACCCCACTCTACACAGGGCTTCCAAACAGGGTCAACGAAAGCCCCGTTCATGACATCTGGCGCGAAATCGACCTATCCGTTGCAGGGCCGACAGAGCTAGGAGCTGTCACCTGCCTGTAACTGAGGCCTGCTTCTTCTTCACCTGCCCCGACGGGAAACGAGCGACAAGGCGGCCAGGACCGCAACACCCATGCCGTCCAGTAGCCGGCTCGCCGCCGGACGAGGCTTCCCGAGCATCAGTCGAGATAGCCTAGTGCCTTCAGTTCCTCGATCTCTTCGGCATCGAGCTCGACCGTAGCGCCGGAGGCGACCCCGCCTGCCTGGCTCTCGAAACCGCGCACCAGGCTGGTCAACACGGAGGCCATCCGGAGGCATTCTTCGGCGGGGTCGGCCAGCGGGACAAGCTCCTTCGGGTCCTTGGTCCGGTCGTAGCACGTGTGCTGATCGTCTTGATCGAGAAACACCGTAAAGCGGCTGCTACGCATGGCTCGGACGCCCTCGCCGTCCATGTACACCGGCTTCTCGCGCAGGCGTTCGCCGAGCATCAGGGGCGTCAGACTGCGACCCTGGACCTGCTGGGGAACCTCGAGGCCGACGAGTTCGAGGACCGTAGGCATCACATCCACCAGGCCGACAATGGAGGATGAGGTTCCGGGCGCTACCTCGTAGGCTGGCGGCAAGCGGACTATCAGCGGCACGCTCGTCACTTCGGGGTAGGGCGCGAATGAGTGCTGCAAGCGTTCGTGCTCGTAGAGCCCCTCGCCATGGTCGGCGACGAAGACGACGATCGTGTCGTCCTGGATTCCGCGCTCCTCGAGGTTGGCCATCATCTCGCCGAAGGCCGTATCGACGTAGGAGATTTCACGGTCGTAGCGCGCCGTCAACACTTTCAGCGCGTCGGCATCCAGGTGCTCTCGGGCCCAGGCAGGCACTGCGGTCCAGGTCTCCGGCGGACGGCGTTTGTATTCCAACGGCCCGAAGACTCGAGTGTCACCACGTACCCACTGCTCGTACGGCCAGTGTGCGTCCATGTAGTGCAGGTAGGCGAAAAACGGCTGTTCGAGCTCGAGATCCTGGTCGAGCCACTTCTGTAGTTGAGCGTTCAAGGCACGCCCCCAGACCAGTCGCTTCATCCAGAAACCATCGAACCCTTGGCCGAAGCCGGTCTTCTCTTGAATATGGACGTTGGCGCCGACAGAGCCGGTCCGGTAACCGGCGGCCTGGAACACTTCGGCCAGGGTGTCGAGGTTGTCCGGCAGCACGTCGGTGTGAAACCCCGCGTCGTCCTCGAAACCGACCCGCCCGAGGCCATGCTGATCCGGGTATACCGAAGTGAAGAGCGTCGCGACCGACGGCTTGGTCCAGGTCGAATGGCTGTACATCTGCTCGAAGCGGAAGCCCTCGGCAGCGAAGGCGTCGATATGGGGGCTCGTCGGCAGCCCATAACCGTAGACCCCGAGATGATCGCGCCGCAACACGTCCGCTAGGACAATCAGGACGTTGGGGCGGTGGCCGTCCTCGAAACGGGGCAAGGGGCTGTCCGGCCCCGAACACCCAACGAGGACAGCAGCGACCAAGGCGGCGATACTGCTCAACCCCGCCGCGCTCCGCTTGCTGATAGACGGAAAGCTCCGCTTCATTCCGGCTACTTCTCCCCGGGCCCCAGCGCCTCGCGCGGACCCAGCCCCTCGAAGTCGCCCCCGACACCGGGCGGCAGCGGTGGCGGCAGAGTTGCTCGTCCGGGAATCGCCGTACCCAACCTGCGGGCAAGCTGCGCCGCATGCAGATCCAGCGGCTCGAGCCCGTCGATTTGCTCCATCCACAAGCCGTACCACTCGGGCGTCGCCCGAGGCGACATGACGATCGCCGGGCTGATGATGTTCATCGCCGGCCACGAGCGGAAGTTCTCGGTCGTCACGGCCGGCTGGATGTTCCAGAAGGTTTCGTAGGCGCCGGTGTAGTGCCCTGAATGCGTCACGCTGCTGCGCCACATGCGGGTCACTCCACCCACGTCGATCTGGGAGTACAAATTCTCGTGGGCCGCGCTGCGGTGATGGTCAAAGTTGATCTGCTGCCCCCTGCCCCAGGACGTCACGTTGCCATTGCCGAGGTTGGCGTTGGACGTATCGTGCACTGAGCTGTTCTCGAGCACGAAGCGCGTCAGTAGGCTGTCCTGGGCGCCGCCCATGTTGGTCGCGTAGTGCGAGCCACGCCCGCCGATCACGATGTCCTGCGCCGTGCAGTAGCGGGCATACCAGAAGAAGATGCCGTTGTCCGAATTGACGATCGCGACATCCGACACCCACGAGTTGAAGGCGCTACCGAAACTGATCCCGTTGCGCCCCGGCTCGTTGTGATGGCCGGCGTAGTTGACTGGGGCAAACTCGATGGTCAGGTGCTCGATGCCGACCTCTTCGACCGGCGGGATCGCCTCCATCAAGCGCGCCTGCCACTTGGGCCCGGCCGGAGTGCGCAACGGGCGCCCGAAGTCCACCCGGTTGCCCTCGACCGCCTTGACCCGGACCACCCAGTTGACGATCTGGTGGTTGGGCCGGCTCACCATGCACCTGCGCTTCAAATGGATGCCGGCGTGCATTGCATGCGCCAGCGTGCCGTCTTCGCTCTCCTGCTGCACCAGCCGCACAAGCTGCCCCGGGCGAATGCGCGAAGCATCTGCCACCTCGACCCAGGTGTCGCCGCGCTCGGCCTCCGCCGTCAGCTCGGACAACAGCTCGCCGTCCTCCCACACCGGCCCGTTCGAGTCGCCGGTCGAGCGGTTGGCGTTGATCCAGATCCAGGCCCCACCCCAAGAGTAGCCACTAGGCCCACCATCCTTGCCGCGGCCGAGGGCCGAGCGCAGCGAAAGCGGGAAGAAGAGCACCGTCGAGTCTCGACTCTCACCACGCAACACCACATTGCTGCGACGAATAAAGAGCGGCTTGGTGATGACATAACGTCCGGCCGGAATCAAGATCGCGCCGCTTTCCACGGCGGCAATGGCATCGATGAAGGCCTGGCTGTCGTCCGTCTCGCCGTCACCGACGGCGCCAAAGTCCTTGACCGTAGCGGTCACCGGCACCTCCGGAATCGGGTCCTCGCCCTGGTGATAGCCGGCGTAGGAGAAATCAGGCAAGCGACCCTTCGGATCCCAAGCCTCGCCCTTGCGGCCCCAGAGTTCCGAGTGCCCGCCGCCGCAGCTAGCAAGAGTCAGACCGAGCGCCGACAGGACCACTAAACGAGCAACCGAACGGGCAACCAGGCTGCGCCCTGAAAGAGAAAACCCCATCGCAGCACTGTAGCAACTTCCTCCGCCCCACTCACCCATCGCCAGCGGACTGCGTTTGGACGCTCGCAAGCTCGTTCGTAGCTCCTCGCTAGGCGAGCGACGCGCGACCGCACTTCGGCGCTCCCAGCCCTCGCTGCCGGACTGTGAGGGCCCAGGTGTCGCCCGTCGGCATAACACTAGCGCTCGATACCTGTAGACCTCGTGGACTTGTCTGGCGTACCCTCTCCGCTTCCCCCCTCAGCCGATCATCTCCCCCCGGAGGTCTCAATGCGACGCCCTCACCTTCTCGCCCTTGCCCTGCTCCTGCTCTCGAGCCCTGCCTGGGCCAACGACTGGACTCAGTATCGCGGGCCCGACAGCCTTGGAGTGATGGAGGCCGGCCTCCCGGGTGGTGAGGGCGAGCTGGGACTCGACGTCGCATGGATTCGCGATCTCGGCAGCGGCTACTCAGGCGTCGCCGTGCAGGGCAACTTGGCCGTAACCCTCTTCGCCGCGGGTGAAAGTGACGTCGTCGCGGCTTTCGATCGAGTCTCAGGCGATGAGCTCTGGCGTCACACCCTGGAGCCCACCTACAAGGGCCACGACGGTTCCCACGATGGGCCGATCGCATCGCCCTTGATCGCCGACGGCCGCGTCTACGTGTTGGGGGCCTGGGGACAAACCGCCGCTCTCGACCTCGAAACCGGCGCCGAAGTCTGGGCCGTGCATCTGGTCGAGGACCTCGAGATCGAAAAGCCCTGGTACGGCTTCGGCAGCTCCCCGATCACCACCGCGGGTAGCGTCGTCGTCGGGGGTGCCGGCAAGGAAGGCACCCTTGTCGCGCTGGCGCTCGAATCCGGCGAGGTCCGCTGGCGGGCAGGCACGGATGCGATCAACTACCAGTCGCCCATCCTGACTTCGCTGGCCGGCCGCGAGCAGGTGGTGATCGGGGCCGAGGCGTCGGTCTTCGCCGTCGACCCATCCTCAGGTGAGCTGCTGTGGACCTACGAGCACGGCGGCGGCGGAGCGCGGGGCGCCGCCAGCCTGACCGTTCTGCCGTTGGGCGACGACCGCCTGTTTGTAGATCACGACGATCATCTGTCGGCCCTCCTCGAGGTCCAAGCCGCCGAAGCGGGCTTCACCGTCGAGAAAATCTGGGAAGACAAAGCGCTGATCAACTCCTACATTCCACCGATCCAGTCCGCCGGCTCGCTCTTTGGCTACTCGACGCGATTCTTCACCGCCGTCGATCCCGCCACCGGCAAGACTCTCTTTCGCTCCCGTGAACCCGGCGACGGCTTCCCGATCGTGATCGACGACCAGATGGTCATCCTGACCAAAGCGGGCACCTTGCACCTGGGTCCGGTCCCTGCCGATGGCTGGTCGGAAACCGGCTCGATCGAACTCTTCGAAGAACACTCCTGGACACCGCCGTCCTTTGTCGACGGCAGCCTCTTCGTCCGCAGCTTCGGGCAACTGGCCCGGGTCGACCTCGTGCGCGGCGCGGCGCGGTCGGCCGTCACCTCAGAGCTTCCGCCGCGAATCGCCGCCATCAGCTCCGCGGCAGACGCCGCTGCCGCCGCGGATCGGATGCTGGCAGAATCCACCCCTCCGTGGATCGACGGCAACCAAGTGACATTCGTCTGGCGCGGCGACGCGACGGACGTCGGGATCGGCGGCGACGTGATCGGCGTGCGCGCCGAGGAGCCGATGCACCGCGTCGAGGGCACCGACCTTTGGTGGTGGGCCGGGACCGTCCCGGACGGCATGCGGTTCAGCTACTCGTTCCTGGTCGACTACGTGCCCACCCTCGACCCCCACAACCCCCGGAATGAGCAGATGTCGATCTACGGCCCGGACATGAATTTCGCCCGGGCGGAGGACCCCGTCGAAATGTCATGGATGGCCATGCCGGGCTGGGAGCAGCCCGATCACTGGGCCGACCTGCCGGAAGGCGGAGCCCGCGGAACGCTCCACGAACTGAGCGCTGACTTTCAGCCCGAGGCGGCCGCAGAATCCGAGGAGTCCGAGGAGTCCGAGGCACCCGAGGCACCCGAGGCACCCGAGCCGGTCAACCTGGAGTTCGCCGTCTGGGTCCCGCCAGGCTACGACGAGAGCGACGCCACATACCCCGTGATCTACGCAGTAGACGCCGCTGCGCGCCGCGCCGGCCGCTGGACCAACACCCTCGACAGGCTCACCGACGACGGCCTTACGCCGGCCATCGTCGTCTTCGTCGAGCCCATCAATCTGCGAGGCCCGGCAGCCGGCCAGGCCTTCCACGGCGCCATCGTGGCCCAAGTTGAATCGCAGTTTCGAGTCAATCCGGATGCGCGATCTCTGGCCGGCGCCGGCGGCGCCTCGGTGGGCGCTCTGATGCTCGCCCTCTCGCAACCGGGCTTCGCCCAAAGCGTCGCCGTGCAATCGATCCACACCATCGAAGCCGGTATGGCACCGCTCTACGGCATGCTCGACGCCGCGACCGAAGAGTTGCTCCCGCTCGACTTCTACATCGAATGGGGCTCCCTGGATCTGCGCGCCATCAAGGAGGGTTGGGACACCCGGCGGTTGACCAAGGACTTCTTCGACAACGTCAAGAACCGTGGCTACTCGGTTGAAGGTGGCGAAGTGGTCGATTCGACCGACTGGTCGAGCTGGCGCAACCGCACCGACCGTGTGCTTCGCGCCTTGCTGCCGGCTGCGGCCAACGTTGCGCCCAGCGGGTCGAGATGAGGCGATCTCCGGAGCCTGAGACCGAGTTCCAACCGTGACGCAACGCCGGCGATATCCGCTGGCGCTGGCCGTCGTTCTCGGCACGACGATGCTGCTGTCCTCCAACGGCTGCGCCGTCGGGTACTACACCCGCACAGTCTGGGGCGGGGCCAAGATCCTGGCCCAACGTCAACCCATCGACCGTCTGATCCGCAACCCGCAAACGCCTGACGAGTTGAGGCAAAGCCTCCAGTACATCCAAAAAGCGCGCGACTTCGCCTCCCACGAACTCGGCCTCCCCGACAACAAGAGCTACCGCAAGTACAGCGCCGTGCGCAAAGCCGGCGCCAGCTCGCCCTATGTTGTTTGGAATGTCGTCGCCGCTCCCGAGTTCTCGGTCGAACCCGTGCATTGGTGCTTCCCCATCGCCGGCTGCGTTCCCTACCGTGGCGACTTCTCCGAAAAGCGTGCCCACCGCTTCGGCGCTGACCTCAGCAAACAGGGCTACGATCTCGACCTGTACGGAGTGCGCGCCTACTCGACCCTCGGCCGCTTCGCTGACCCGGTTCTCAGCACCTTCCTCGACGGCTCCAACTTGACCGAGGTCGCCGGCTACTTGTTCCACGAACTCGCCCACCAGGTCGCCTACGTCAAGGGGGACACGACCTTCAACGAATCCTTCGCCACCCTCGTCGAAGAGGAGGGCCTACGCCGCTGGCTCGAAAGCCGGGGCGAGGACGACATGATCGAGCGCTACCTCACCCAGCAGGTCCACGACGGAGAGTTCCTCGCCCTGGTCCTCGCCTACCGCGAGAAACTCTCGGCCTGCTACATCCAAGATCGTCCCGACGCCTGGAAGCGCAGCGAGAAGGCCCGCCTCATCCATCAACTCGAGCAGGACTACGAGACGCTCAAAGAGGATTGGAGCGGCGACCGGCGCTGGGACAACTGGTTCGACGGCGAAGTCAACAACGCTGACTTCGCCCTGACCGCGAGCTATCACGACCTAGTACCCGCCTTCCGCCGCCTGCTGGAGGAACTCGGCGACGACCTTCCGGCCTTCCAGCGAGAGGTCGCCCGCATCGCCGCCCTCGACGAGAAGGAACGGACGCAGCTGCTCCGCGGTTCAACTTCCAGGTCTCGCAATCCAACTCGGCACCTGCTGCTACCACCCTCTTCTTCGTCCGCCCCGCCACCCGAGACCTAGAGCCCGCCCATCAGCCGAGTTGCCCTCCCGAAGTGAGCTAGCTCTCGGGCACCGCGGCCGCGAGCTCGCGCAGAGCGCCAACCAGGTCCTCGGCCCGGAACGGCTTGCTGAGGAATCTGGTGAAAGGATCGGCGGTGACTTTGGCGCTCACGAGTTGCGCCCCGTAACCGCTGACGATGACAACCGGGAGCTGAGGTTGGCTCCGGCGGACGGCTGAGAGCACCTCCCGCCCATCAACCTTGGGCATGACGAGGTCGAGGACGATCGACCTGTAGTTGCCAGCCTCGAACTTGGCCAGCGCCTCTTCACCGTCACAGGCCACCTCGACCTGGTAGTTGGCGGCTTCCAGCATCGCTTGGCCGACGTGGCGGATGGCTTCTTCGTCGTCGACGAGGAGCACGGTGCCGGGAGTGTTGCGCTCGCGTACAGCCCTCTGGCCGGCGCCGGGCACAGTCCTCTGATCGGCATCGAGCGTCACGGTGATTAGCGTGCCGCGGCCCTGCTCGGTGTCTACGGTCAAATCTCCGTTGTGGGCCCGCACGGCACCAATGACGGCTGACAGGCCCAGGCCGCGGCCAGCGAATTTGGTGCTGAAGAAGGGCTCAAAGGCGCACTCACGCGTGGCTTCGTCCATTCCGCAGCCATCATCGAGCACCGTCAGCGCGACCTTGCCACCTTCCCGGCGGACGGCCAGGTCGATCGCGCCCTCGGCCTCGCCTATCGCTTCCGCCGCATTGATCACGAGGTTCAGGATCACTTGCCTGAGCTGCGAGACATCGCCGCGCACGGGAGCTGCCTCGCCTAGATGGAGGCGCAGCTCGACGCCCTCGGGGACGGACATCTCGATCAGTTCGAGGAGCTGGCGGGTCGTTTCGGCCAGGTCGAGAGTAGTGAATGAGCCTTCCTCGGTCCCCGAATAGACCATCAGTTGGCGGACCAGATCGGCGGCCCGCTGGCCTGCCCCTTCGACGATTTCGAGCCGCTCTTGCAATTCCGGGCGATCCTCCAAATCGCTCTTGACCAAATCGGTTTCGCCGAGCAGGGGCACCAAGAGGTTGTTGAAGTCATGCGCGATGCCACCCGCCAAGACGCCGAGCATCTCCAGGCGCCGCGAGCGCTCGAGCTGGCGATCGAGCCGCCTCTGGCGCTCTCGATACCGGCGACGCTGAGTCACATCTCGCGCCACGCCGAGGACGTGGCGCTCGCCGGTCGAGGTCTGAAATGGGCCGATGTCGAGCTCGACCCACCGAACCGCACCCGCGGCATCGAGTACTCGGAAGTCTTCGACCCGACCGTTGACGGGGTCGGCGAGCACCTGCACCAGGTCTGCCTGAAGGGTCGTGAAATCTTCGGGATGCACCAGCCGGTTCGGATTGGCGACCGCCGCTTCGACCGTCACACCCACCAAGCGCTCGATGTTGGGGCTCACGTAGACCAGGGTGCCCTGCGGGTCGAACTCGGCGATGACATCGTCGATGTTCTCGAGCCGCCGGTCGAACGCTTGCTCGTTCTGGATCAACTCCTCTTCCAGTCGGGCGCGCTCGACGAGTTGTTGCTCGAACATCTTCCGACCCTGCACCAAGTACGGGTAGGCCGAGCGAATGACCAGAATCGAATAGAGCGAGAAGGCCGCTCGACTCACCCAGCGACGAATTCGGGCGGCGAAGCCCGTGCGCGGTTCGTATGCAAAGACGTAGTGAGCTTGGCGGCCGCTGATGTTGAGGCTCACGGTCGCTTGGGGCAGCCTGAACTGACGAGCGATCTCTTCGGCCGCGCCGCGGATGATTTCGAAAAAGGTCGCGTTGAACTGGTGGCCGCTGTTGATGTGGGCGACGACATCGACGCGCCCGGTCTCGTGTCGCATGGCAGCGCTCATGCAGGAGAAATCGATCGGGTTGCGCGGGTAGAGGATGAAGCGCAACGCGTCGTCAATGGTCAAAAGCCGGCGCGCCAGGCGCACCCTGCGGCGATACTGATAGAGCGCCGAAGAGAGCCCGTCGGCGCCAATTCGGGCGAGATCGTCAGTCAGCGCCGCCGCGGCTTCGAGAAGCGTACAAAGATCATCCCAGGAGATGCGCTCCCCCGAAGTGTCGACCCGGCCCAGGCCGCTGGCTGTCGCCGGATAGCCGGAGAGAAAGTCGATCAGGGGCCGGATGGCCTTGACCGTGATTTCGCGCCCTGCATAGTCCACGCGCACTAGGTCGTCTTCTCCACCACGTGTCCCCTCCTACTCCAGACTCAAGAATCGAAAGATGACTCGTTGAACCGAAGGCCCGCCGTTGGGTGCGGCGGGCGCGGACCAGGCTCGGGTTTGGGAGTCACCTGCTGGGGGAATCGTACCCTCTCCCTCGGGGCGCCTCAAGGAGACTTGTAGGGAAAGCCCGACTTGGCGAGTGCTCAATCCAACGCCTGTATGATGGGGAAGCTTCCTGCTGATCTCGGAATGAGACGGACGATCATGAACAAGACCAAAGTCCTCGCGCTGCTGAAGGAAAACCGCAACGAGCGGGGCATCGCCCACTGGAAGAAGGGCGGCCACGGGGACGGAGGGCTGAAGAGCTTCGGCATCGGCCTGACCGTCCTGCGCAAGCTCGCCAGGCAGGTCGGTCGGGACCACGCGCTGGCCCTTACGCTGTGGGAGACGGACATCTACGACGCTAAGGTCCTGGGACTCCTGATCGACGACCCCAAACAGCTCACGCGAGAGCAGGCCGAAGAGCAGGTCGAAAACCTCAAAGGCGGCATGCTGGCCCACGTCTTCTCCGGATGCGGCGGGACGCTCGCCAAGGCGCCCTTCGCCTTCGAGCTCGCCTGCGACTGGATCGAAAGCCGGGACGATAGGCGCAAAAGCTGCGGCTGGGAGCTGTTCTACGAACTCTCGAAGAAGAACCCCGAGGGGATGGACGACGCTTTCCTGCTGGGGTGCATCGACCGCGTGGGCAAGGAGATCGACGGCGAGCCGACCTGGGTCCGGATGGCGATGGCTAACGCTCTGATCGGCATCGGCAAGCGCGACAAGAAGCTCAACCAAGCCGCCGCCCGGGTAGCGAAGCAGGTCGGTCCGATCGACTTCAGCGACGGCAGCGGGCGCAAGTGCGAGCCCTTCGACCCGCACAAGCACCTGACCAGCGAGTACTTGAAGAAGAAGTTCGCAGGCTAAAAGCGCCCCACTTTGATCGGTCGCCCCATCCTGGACGGCGCCGCGTCGTCTTCGGCTTACGACCTCCAGAACGACGGGTAGAAGACGACGAGCGCGGAGAACATCTCGAGGCGGCCCACCAGCATGTTCCAGGAGAGGAACCACTTGCTGGCGTCCGACATGAAGGCGAAGTTCTCAGAGGGCCCGATCGCCCCGAAGCCCGGGCCGATATTCATGAGAGCGGAGATCACCGCGCTCATGGCGCTCAGGTAGTCGAGGTTGTCCAACAGAGTCAGGACGACGCCACCCAACAGCACCAGGAAGATGTTGACGATGAAGTAGAAGACGGCGAGATAGAGGACGAGATTGTCCACTCGGCGACCATTCACCCGCACCGAGAGAACCGCCAGCGGCTGAAAGAACAGCTTCTTGATCGCAGCCACTCCGAACTTCCAGATCAAGACGTAGTGGATGATCTTGATGCCGCTGGTCGTGGAGCCGGCGCACGCACCGATGAAGCAGACCAAGAAGAGAATCATCTGCGCCGCCTGCGGCCAGAGCTCGTAGTCGACCGTGGTGAAGCCGGTGGTCGTCAGCAGTGAGACCACTTGAAACGTCCCGTGGCGGAGGGCATCGAGCGGTTCATACGTCTCTTGCGTCCAGAGCAGTAGCGAGACGCCGCCGCAGAACACGGCGGTCAGCAGTACGTACCAGCGCAGCTCGGTGTTCCTCCACACGGTCTTCCACTCGCGCTGCATCAAAAAGAAGAACAGCATGAAGGTCACGCCGCCGAGGAACATGAACAGGATGACGACCCAGTCCAGATAGGGACTCTGAAAGTGTCCGACACTGGCGTTGTAGGGCGAGTATCCGGAGGTGGAGACCGTGCCGAATGCATGGCATGCCGCGTCGAACAGTGACATGCCACCGAGCATGAGAAGCACGATTTGCGCGATATTGAGGCCGAGGTAGATGGCCCAGAGGTACCAAACCGCATCACGATTCCTGGCCGTGAATCTCTCTTTGGTGATCACCTGGCCAGGGCTCGACTCCGCCCTGAACATCCGCAGCCCTCCAACCCCGTGCGGCAGGAAGAGGATGGTGAGTGTCAGAAAGCCCATGCCGCCCAGAAGATGCGTCTCGCTGCGCCAAAGCAGCAGTCCATGCGGCAGGGCTTCGATGTCGGTGAGAATCGTGGCCCCGGTCGTCGTGTACCCCGACATCATCTCGAAGAAGGCGTCGGTGAACGATCCGATGGAACCGTGGATCAAGAAAGGCAGCGTCGAGACGGCCGATATCGCGACCCAACCGAAGACCGCGATGAGGAAGGACTCTCGAGTTCCCAGGTTCTTGTCGGCGCGAAAGAGCAGCCGAAGCGGAAGACCGACGGCAATGAGCACGAGCATCGACACGCCGAGCGCGAAGAAGTCCCCCTCCGCATACCAGAGCGAGCAAATCACCGGAAGAATGAGCGCCCCACCGGTAACGAGGAGCAGGGTGCCCGTGACGAAGGCGAGGGAACGGTAGTTCACTGGTGGTCCTGAGACCCTGGCGCCAGCGAGCTGCGCATCGGCCTGTAAAGAGCAGCCACTCTCATCACAGCACGAGGCGCTCGAGGTCGGGCAGGCCGTCGGGACGACACACCGCGATGACCCTGTCGCCCGCCTCTACCCGCGTGTCACCGACGGCGGTCCTCCACTCGCCATCGTGGAAGACCCCTCCGATGATCATCTCGCCCCGAAACTCACGGCTGCCGGGAACCGCCGCCAAAGAGTGGCGGGTGATCAGCGACTTGGGAGCTGCCACCAGTTCTACGACCTCGGCGTCGACGCCATAGAGGTGGGCAACCGAAAGCTCCGCTTCGCGCCGAATGTAGGAGAGGATCTGATCGCCTGCAAGGACCTTCCTGTTGAGCACGATGTCGGCGCCCATCGCGGCGGCGAGCGTCAAGTACTGCTCCCGTTTGACCAGCGCGATCGTCCTCGCTTCCATCCCTCGCCGCTCCCCGGGTTGGTTCCTGATCACCTGCTTGGCCAGAGCGCTCGTCATGATGTTGGTCTCGTTGTCGCTCGTGGCCGTGATCACCGTGTCCATCGACAGCAGCCCAGCCGTGAGCAAGGTGTCGAGATCGGAGCCGTCCCCGTGAAGGAGCTCTACGTCCTTCAGTTCCTGGCCCAGCTGCTCGGCTCGGGTGCCATCTATCTCGAGTAGCTTCACTTGGAATGCGTCCTGAAGAAGCTCCGCGATACGACTGCCAACGTGTCCGCCGCCGACCACCATCACCCGCTTGCGGCGTTTCGCACCACTTCCCAAGAGCAGCATCAGGCTCGGCACGTCCTCCGCGCGGGCCAGGCAGTAGAGGTGATCATTCAGTCGAACCACGTCATCCCCGCCGGGAATCAACGTATTCGTATCGCGAGCGATCGCCACGATCCGGAAGTCGAGTCCTTCCAGATTCCGGGAGATCTCCTTGATCTCTAGATCGAGCAGGGCCGATGCCTTGCCGATGCGCGTTCCGATCACCTGGATCGCGCCCCCTCCGAGCTCGATCACACTGCTGCTCAACTGCATTCTGAGCAGCCTCGCAACCTCCTGCGCTACGAGCTCTTCAGGCTGGATGACGAAATCGATCTTGAAATCCTCGGGCGTAAGCACCGCGCCATCGGACCAGAGCCCACGGGAACGCACACGCGCGATCTTGCACTCGATGCCGAACCGGTCGGCAAGCAACGCCGCGAGGATATTGACGGCGTCGTCGTCGGAGACGGCGATGAGGTAGTCCTTGTCACGTGCTTGCGCCTCGAGCCAGCACGAGTTGTCCATAGCGTCTCCCTGGATCAGACGAGCGTCGAGCTCGCCCTCCACGCGACGAATGGCCTCCGGGTTGGACTCAATCACCGTGATCGCGTGGCCCGCCTCCGTGAGCTGCGTCGCGAGGTAACGACCGACGCCGCCGAGGCCGAGAATCAAGATCTCTTGACTGATCTTCATGATGGAATTCGGGCCGAGTGAACTGCTGCGAGCATTCTAGCTGCCTCAGACAGGAGAGCGGGAGCCGTGTCGGCCGGCGAGATGTCTACCTGGGTAGACCGAGGTATCGAGGCGAGTAGCTTGCCACGATCCTGGCTCACAGCCCGAAGCGGCGGAAGCGCATAGGAGCCGCTCCCGCGCGACATCGGCGCCAGTCGGCGGAGCGACCACCGAGTCCCCGTGCACATGGTGATTAGCGACGTCGTCATGCCGCGAATGAGCGGGCCGGAGCTGGCCAGGCGTCTGGTTCGGGCCGACCCCGCCCTCAAGGTACTCTTCATCTCAGGGCACCCAGGGGAGACAAATGGAGAACCAGGGCCTGATCGCAAACGCCGAGCTGCTCACAAAGCCCTTCACCGCCGAGGCTCTGTTGCGCAGGGTTCGGAGCATGTTCGACGGCAGCACTCCGTCAGCCGGCTGAGGGTTGTTCCTTACCATGGAATGGAGCAAGCTCGGAGGGGTTGATTCGCGGGCCTGCGCCTCACTCCTCGCAAGTGGTGTTGAGATCGAGCCGGAGGTGGAGACTGGCCGTCTTTCCCCCGTCCGTTCGCAGACCCTCCCCCCGGACCTCGACGATCAATCGCGGCCCGCCCGGAGACCCCGGGCTCTCGAGAGCGAGCACCTCGAAGTCCACAGCGCCTGAGTAGACTTCGAAGAGATTCGCCGTCTGCATGTACTCGGCCCAGGCTTGATACGAGCCAGGCGCTTTCAAGGGCTCGCCGAGCGATAGGGTCACCGACCGTTTGGCCTCCCGCAACGTAGGGGCATCGAATAGCTCGAGCTTCATCCCGTAGTCGCCCTCACAGGTGACCTGGGCGAGCGCGGACCCGGCGTTCTGGTTGCCCGCGAACTCCTCCTTCAGGTCGCCGGAGACCTCCGCCCAGAGGAATCGGACGCCATCGCGGCCCAGGCTCCCGGCTTGCTCACCGGTCAGGTAGGTCGGGGCATCCCACGCGGGTGCCGGGCTCGCTGACGCGACCGGGGCCGGTGGCGCTGGCTCCACGGCGTCGACAACTGACGCTTCGGGCGCGGGCTCGGTGTCCGATTCCTCTCGCTCTCCGGTGGTGGAGAAACGCCAAGTAATGTCCGCCGGCAGGGCACCTCCGGTCTGGTCACGGAGGCCGGCTCGGAGCGTCGCCGTGTACTCCTCCCCCGGATCGAGGGGGCCGAGCGGGGTCAGGATCAGCTCCCAGGTTCCGGCGTCCCAGCTCACATCGGCGACTACGGGCTCGCCGTCCTCGTCGAGGAGGGTCATCGACTCAAGGCTCGCCGCTCCCTCGGCCAGCTCGGTGGAGAAGAATGCCGAGATCCGCCCCTGCGGGTCGAGCCGTCCTCCCGCCCCGGGCATGGTCGTGAGCGGGGTCAGCGGCAGTTCGACATCCAGCGTCGCCACCAACTCCCCTACATTGAAGCCATCGGACGCCACGACCCGCATTGCAGGAGAGGGTCCGCGCTCGACATTGGCCGCGCTGAAGTCGAGGCTCTTTCGCGTCGTTCCCACCGCCATGGGACGCCAATCGCTCTCGGGCGCCCCCTCAGCGAATCTCGCCTGCGACCCGGCCGTGGGGCTGTAGTAGACGTCGAAGCTCAACGCATCCCCGTCTGCGTCGGTAGCTGTCCAGGCTGCTCGATACTTGCCGTCGCCGGCTGGCCGGATATCAAGCTCGGTCACCGTCGGCGCGGACGGTGTGCGCTCCTGGCGCGCGAGCACCCGCCCGTTACCCAAGAGCGCGATCTCGCCTGCCTCCTCGCGATCTGGGAGTCGCGCTTCGAAGAACATCGCCGCGCCCTCGACGGGCTCGGTGTCCGTGACCCGTGCCTGGAGCGGTGTCACGGCAGTCGATGCCAGCGCCGAACCGTCCCGTCCTCGCAGCTCCAGCGTGTACTCAACCGGGGGCGAGACCGTGCCGCTGTCACCGAAGCCACCGAGCGACTCTGCCACCGTCGAATCGGAGGCAGGCCGCACGCGCCGGATCAGCGCCCCGGACCCATCTGCCGCCAAGAGGCCGGACACCGACAGGACCGGCTCCTCAGGGATGTTCGTCGAGGTGGACGCGCCCGCGTCCTGGGGCGGCCGCAACGCCACGGGCGGTCTCGGGGCCATCGCGAGTCCGGCTCCCATCCACTCCGGCATGCTGGGCGCCATCGCAATCTGGGAAGAAGACCCGAAGACACGCTCCAGGTTCTCGAACAGCCTGTCTCGATACTGGCCGAAGCTGATGAAAGCCTGCCAGGTAGGCTTCGAATACGGATAGAGCAGTGACGTAAGGAGCTTGAGGTCCGGTGCTTCGCCGTTGTACCCGTCCGCTTTGACCCTGGCCTGCCGACCCCCAGGCAGGATCCGCATGCCCTGATGGGTCGTCGCGTACGGGTAGCAGGCATTCGTCGCCTCGGCCTTCTCGGTCGTGTGACACAGCCCGAAGAAGTGGCCGAACTCATGACCTAGAGTGCGTGGCCTCATCCCCTCGAACTCGTCGTACCTGAGGAGGATGACGCGCTTGCCTCCCAGTACCAGGCTGAAGTGCTTGCTCGCGTTGTAGTAAGCGGCCATCACGCCGTTCCAGCTGTCCACGGCCGGGTCTCTCGGAACGATGCCCACGATCGCGTCCGCGGTGGTGTTGCCGACAGCTCGCAGGAGTTCCCAGCCGAGCACTTGGGAGACTTCCTGGCCGGTGACGAAACCGGTGAGAACATCGTCGAGAACGTTGCCGGAACGAAAGGAGAGCGGGACCTTGAAGTCGCCGTGTTTGTTCTCGAACGGACCGAGCCAGGGTCCGCTGACGTCCGCGACTCCACGATAGCGAGCTCGGGTCGATACAAACGGGAAGTTCTGCGTTGTGAACTGCGCTCCCTCCTGGACGAGGCGATGGACTTGAGCCATCTCGGCCGCCGGGATGCCTTCGGACCATCTAAACAGCGGCAGTAAGTAGTAGTCGAAGGTCAGCGTCGGCGATAGATCCCAGTGCTCTATTGTCTTCGGTGCCTTGCTCTCGAATTCCCGGGGCGGCTTGCGGTTCTGGTCCGAGGGGCGGACGGTGGCTTCGATGGTGGACGTCCCTGACCGCTTCGTCGGCTTCCAACCGTGGAAGTTCACCGTGGCGAGCAGGAGCGCCACATCCGCGTCGGTGAACTGGTCGCGCCGTGTCACGACCGTGCGGTTCTTGGGCGTATAGACCCGCCGACCGTCCGCTTCGACGAAAACGTCCGCTTCGAAGCGCTTCACCTGGACGTCGGGATGGACATCTTGCTTCTCCGACCAGCGGACGTAGACGAGAGTCGTCGTGTGCTTGCCCGGCACCAGCTTCACGTCCTTCTGCACCTGATAGACGTCCGCCCGCAGGTGCTCGATCTCTACCGTGGTGGCGAAGCCCCACTCGTAGGCTTCTTCGAACGGACGACCGCCCGCAATACAGGCCCGTACGGTCCGGGTCCCAGGTTGGAGTCCGCCGGTCACACGACGCCAGTAGGCGATCTCCTCTATGTCCGTGGGCGGGGGAGGCACCTCGAGCACTTCACCATCCAGTCCCCGAACGCCCTCCTCCCCGGCCTTGACGCGTACGCAATACAGAACGCCGTCCAGCAGGTCGTATGTAGGTGTGAACCGGACGGTCTCATCGTCCACGCGCTCCAAGAATCCGTCCAGCCGCTCGTACTCTCCACCGGCAAGGCGATACTCGACCCGGAAGGTGTCCTCGTTCAGCGTCTCCGGATCGTAGGGCGCGGTGAAGGCGACCTCGAGCTCCGGGTCCTCCGGATCGATGTTCTGGTCGTTCCGGTCGGGGAAGTGCGTGTCCACGGCAAAGGTCTCGTCCTCGATGCACTCGTAGATGTCCACGCTCCGGGCCCCGAACCCGTCACGGCTGAGCTCGTGAGCGAAGCGCCCCGAAAGGGAGGCATGGCGGAGCGGACGCTGGTTGTCGCGGCCCGCAAACTCGGGACCCAGCTCCACCAAGCCGAGGTCGAAGCTGCCCTCCACTCGCTTGCCGTCAAAGTACTCGATGGAGAGAGCCCCACCCTGACTCACGAAGGAGTCCGGGCGTCCGTCGCCGTGGTCGAAGCGGCGCTGGGTGTCCACCCAGCCGAAGATCTTCTGTGGGCTCCGATTCTGGTCCTCCCAAGGGTCGGGCGAGACGTAAAAGAGGTTGGGGACCGTTTTCACCGCACCCACCGCATAGGTCCGCTCTGACAGGCCTCCCCTCACGACTGCAGAGAGGTGGATGCCCACATCGGGATCGGTGCCCCCGGCAGTCGAGGTCTCGAAGTAGAAACGGACGTAGCAGTAGCCAGGTCGGCCGCCTTCGCTGGCAAGAGTCTCGCCCCGAATCCCCATCACTCCAGCCATGGGGCCGTCTTCGGAGGCCTCGACGTCGCCGGTCAAGTTGTACTCATAGCCGCTCCCGACGATGACGACGATCGTGTGTGACGCCTTGCCCCCATCCCCATCGTCGACTTCTACCGTGACCCGATACGACCCATCCTTATCGTAGGAGTGCTCCGGGTTCTGCCCTTCACCTGTGCCGCCGTCCCCGAAGTGCCAGGTGTAGGAGAGCTCGTCGTCCGGCCCTGGGTCGATAGCCCCTACGCTGAAGGTGATGGTGCTGCCCTCCACGGCGGCGCCGGTCCTGGATACGTCGCGGATCTCGGGTGCCACATTGACGACATACACCGGGAAACGCTCCGTCGCGCTCTCGCCGTCGTCGGCGTCAATGCGCAGGGAGGCCAGATAGGTGCCGTCGTCCCGGTAGCGGTGGGTGATGGACGCGACATCGACGGCGCTGTCGTCTTCGGCCGCCTCCCCGTCGCCGAAGTCCCACCGATACCTGAGCACTCGGCCGTCCGGATCGGACGCCTGAGCGATGAAATCCACCCAGTCTCCCTCTTCGGCCACCTTCGGCTCGCGATCCAGGCGGTCGATCTCGGGTGGGCCCGAGCCTGTGTCCTGAGGAGCTGCCGCCGCGGGAGCACCGGATCCACTTGTCACCAGGGCGACAGCCGCCCCGATCAGGAGTAGGAAGCCAGCCCGGGTGATTCTGGAGCTTGGGACCAGTCGGCCATTCTCGAAGACCAGACGCTCTCGTTTGACCGGCCCGATCCCTGCAGCGTTGCTTCGCCGAGCCATCGCGTTAGGGGCAGGTTCCCTTTAGCGTGCCAGGTGTCTTCTCAACAACAGCGTCGGTTAGCTGGTTGTCGAACATCGCCTCGGCAGTCACGCTTTTGCCGTCTACCTGAATGAGGTCAACGCTGGGTCCGAACGCGCCCGTCAACACTGACCAGCCGACGGCCGGGTTCTCGAAGTTCCCGACGTCGTCGATGCTGATGCTGTGGATGACTCCCTGGCCCTGATAGCGACCTTGCTCCTCCGGGTCCTGAATCGTGGCGTCGAGCTGAAGGCGAGCGCCCTCTTCGGTCTCGGTGACGCCGCTCATCGAGAACGAGACGCCAGCATTGCCGGCTTCTTCCGGTGAGAAGGCACAGGAGAGGAAAACGCCGGAGACGGTCCACGACTCGCTACCGATGGTGAGCGTCGCGCTGCCGGACCCTGAATCGCCTGCCCCGGTCGGTGGGTCGCTGGTCTCGGAGACCAGTGGCTCGGCGGTGGTGGCGCTGGAGTCGCTATTGCTACAAGCGAACGAGACAACCAGCCCAACCGCCAAGAGTCCGCCCATGAGCAGCTTCGAGTTGGGCATGTGTCCCTCCCCTTCCAGTCTTGACGAAACCCACCCGGGTCGAGCAACAGCGAGATCGTCTTGGGAACAACCGATTCGCTCGAGACTGACCGGGCCTTGTTTTCGGTTGGTGGCAGTCTAGCAGACGCTAGAACCCCCTCTTGATGAGTCGCCCGGTCGGAAAGCGACCAGGGATCATTCTCGAGAATCACGAAAGATATGGCGGAAACGCATGGGAATCGAACCCACCCTCGCCGGGCGTTCACCCACCGAACAACGGTTTTGAAGACCGCGGGAGGCACCAGCCCCCGAGCGCTTCCATGGTGGGATTGTAGCGCGTTAAAATCCGGGTGTAGATGTTCGTGGATGACCGGGGCCGCTGGGGCCCCAGGAGGAAAGTAGATGAACACTCGATTCACGCTCGGTTGGTTGGCCGCCGCTGTTGTCTGCTCGGTTTTCGGGCTCGCTCCGGCGGCTCAGGCCCAGGAGGAGCGGCAGCAGCCGCAGGATGTAGCGGCTGCCGGAAGCGACATGCTCACGCAGTCTGGTGTCGCCAATGCGGCTCAGCAGGCGCTCTTTGCCTACGGCTCGGGCGACCGTGATCTGAAGAAGGCTGCGAAGTTGACGGCAAAGCTCCCCGAGCTCGAAGGCAAGAAACAAGAGGCAGCTGAGAGGAAGATAGCCAAGGCCTATGAGAACGCGCAGGCGTCTTTCCGTGAAGCGCTCGGCCTCGACCCCAAGATGATCGAGGCCTATGTCGGCCTCGGCGAAGCGTTCCGGGCGACGGGGATGTATCAGGAATCGTTGCAGGCGCTGACTCTGGGGCTGCGGGTGGACGCAACGAACGACGTGATGTTCGCCGGCTGGGCGGAGTCGCTGATGGCTCTCGATCGGTTGGGGGACGCGACGCAGGCCTACGCGCAGCTGCTCGAGACGAATCCGGCTTGGGCCGGGGTCTTGATGGGCGAGATCAAGAACTGGTTGACGCAGCACCAGGCGGATCCGGGGAACCTCGACCCGGCGGATGTCCAGAAGATGGCGGACTGGATTGCCCAGCAAGAGTCGGCGGCGAGCTAGTAGCAATTAGCTTTCCCACGCCGACCCTTGGGCCGCGGGTCCCAAGAGCCATTCATTGATCAGCCGGGCGGCGACGTATACTCGTCTCCTCGGCGGGGGTTTGGGGAAGCGCTGAGTCGCGTCGAGAGTGCTGTGCCCGGACGGGCCGGGTGCACAGAAGAAGGAGGTCGTAGCTGACTCTGCCGTCGCCTCTGACTCGTATTGGCCGGCTCTTGCAGAGAAGCCTCGGCCTAGTCTGCCTTGGCGTCCTGGCCTCGCCCCTGCCGGCGACCGAAACGGCTGAGGACTTGCGAATCTCCGGCTTCCTGACTCAGGCCCATGGCCAGAGCAGCACCGGCAGGATCCAGGGGGCAACAAAGGACGGCACCACCGACTTGCGCAATGTCGCGGTGCAGTTTCGCTGGGAGAAATCCGAGCGCGACACGGTCGTCGTGCAGCTTTCTCACGAGAAGAGAGGCGACGACCTGTTCTTTCCGGACGGTGACGAGGTCGAGATCGACTGGGCCTTCTACGAGCTACGGATCCGTGAGTTGACTGTAATCAAGGTCGGGCGCCTCAACGTGCCGCTGGGGATCTACAACGAAATCCGCGACGTCGGCACGCTCCTTCCCTTCTTCGAACTTCCGGTGAGCTTCTATGCCGGCGTCTTGAGCTCCGCCGAAACGGTAGATGGAATCTCCTTCTCCCATACCTTCGCTCCCCGGTCGGAGTGGGCGCTCGAGGCTGAGGCCTACCACGGTGGTTGGGACACCTTCCAGCAGCAAGTGGATCTCGAGTCCGACTTCGGCATCGTCAATCTGGAGGCGAGGGCCGAGCAGGGCCTGGGCCTCCAACTGTGGCTGCAGACCCCGATCCGAGGGCTGCGCATCGGCGGCGGCACTCTGACCTGGCTGCTCCACGGTCCCCTTTCGATGCCTGGCAGGAAGGACCGCTGGCAGTCCGACCACCTGTCGCTCGACCTCACCGGTGAACGTTGGATGCTGCGAGCCGAGAGGCGCCAATGGCGGTTCGATCAGGACTTCGGGGCTTTTCTCAACCTACCGGTCTCGCTGCCCGGCAGGGCTCAGCGGGACGGGCTCTACGTCCAGTTAGGGGGTTGGGTAACGCCCAGGGTCGGTCTGTTCGCGCAGTTCGACGAGGCCAGTCTGGAGGACAACCTGGGGCTTCTGCCACAGCTCGACGATTTTCACGAAGACCTCGCCCTCAGTTTCAACTATCGCGTCCGACCCGACCTCGTGATCAAGGTCGAGCATCACGACGCCTCCACCCGTTTCCCTCTGGGAACTCCGGATCAGCCGATGGGGGTCGGCTCGGATCCGGTGGACGTCACATGGACGATCGCGAGCCTATCGGTCAGTTTCTGAGCCGGCCCGACTGGGCAAGAGGGTTGCCGGCCTGCGCCGCCCTCCCGGTCCCGACCTCGGGCCAGCCACGGCGTTGTAAACTCGTGGCCTCGGCGAGGGGGGGACGGGGACCGCTGAGTGCCGTCGAGATCCTGCGCTCGAGAAACCGGGTGCAGAGAAGGATGAGGCCTGCTTGACTCTGCCGCCGTCGGTGACCAGTAGTGGCATGCGCGCACGAGGCGTTCGTGTGGCGCTCTGCCTCGCCTGGGCGTTCGGTGCTTTCACGCCGCAGGGCCTGGCCGCAGCCGAGACGTCAGAGGAACTGCGGATCTTCGGCTATCTGACTCAAGCGTATGGCGAGAGCAGCGCGGGGAGCATCAGGGGCGCTACGGAGGAAGGCACTACCGACCTGCGCAATGTCGCAGTGCAGTTCCGTTGGGAGAAGTCCGAGCGCGACACGGTCGTTGTCCAGCTGTCCCATGAAAAGAGAGGGCAAGCCCCGTTTGTGCCCGAAGGAGATGAAGTCGAGATCGACTGGGCCTTCTACGAGCTACGGATCGATGAGCAGTCGACGCTCAAGGTCGGGCGCCTCAACGTTCCATTGGGAATCTACAACGAGGTCCGCGATGTCGGCACGCTCCTTCCGTTCTTCGACCTTCCGATCAGCTTCTACAACGGCGTGCTCAGTTCGGCGGAGACGGTCGACGGGATCTCGATCTCACGCACCTTCGCGGCTCGATCGCAGTGGCCTCTCGATGCGGAGCTGTATCACGGTGGCTGGGACACCTACCAGCAGCAACTGAATAGCGAGAAGAAGTTCAACCTCGAGAGTATCGAGGCGCGGGCAGAGGATGGCTTGGGCCTCATGTTGTGGCTCGAGACCCCGATCAGTGGATTGCGGCTCGGCGCCGGCAGGCTGAACTGGCGCCTCGACAGCCCATTGAACGAACCCGGCACGCGCGAGCGTTGGGAGTCCAATCACCTGTCACTCGACTTCACGGGTGAACGCTGGATGCTCCGAGCGGAGCGGCGCCGGTGGAGATTCGACCAGGACTTCGGGGCCTTCCTGAAGCTGGGATTCTCGCTCCCCGCGCGGGCCCAGCGAGACGGGTTCTACGCCCAGTTGGGCAGGTGGTTGACCCCCAAGATAGGCCTTTTCGGCCAGTACGACGAAGCCAAACTGAAGAACAACCTGGGCCTGTTGCCTGACGCCGACGACTTCCACACGGCGCGCGCCCTCAGCCTCAATTATCGAGTTCGCCCAGACCTATTAGTCAAAATCGAGTATCACGACGCCGACACACGGATTCCGTTGGGACTTCCTGTCTCGCCCATGGAGGGCGGCCAGAGCCCGGTGAATGTGACATGGACTATCGCGAGCCTTTCCGTCAGCTTCTGAGCTGGTCCGCCAGGCCCCGCAGCTGGACCCGAGGGCTCCTCGCGTTCGTGGTCCTCGCGTTGTCGACTTCCGTTCCGGCGGCCTCGCAGCAAGTGGTGATGGTCGTCCACCCCGCCACTAACGTCACGTCGGTGAGCAAGGCAGAGCTGTCCAAGATCTACCTCAAGCGGTTGCGAAGCTGGACATCTGGCGAGCACGTCGCGCCGGTGGATCAGATCCCGGGCCCGCTGCGGGAGACCTTCTCCCGCGAGGTTCACGGCCGAAGCGTGATCACGATCGAGATCTTCTGGAAGCGGATGATCTTCTCGGGCCGGGCGGTGCCGCCGCCTGAGGCGGGGAACGACGAAGCGGTACTCGAGTTCGTGCGCTCGACGCCTGGGGCCGTAGGCTATGTCAGTCCAGAAGCCACCCTTCGCGGCGTCCGGCGACTGACTGTCACGGAATGAGCGAACCGGCACACGAGATCGTCCCTCTGCGGTCGGCCCTGCGATGGCTCGCAGCCGACTGGCTCTTCCGGCTCAGCCTCGCCGCATATGCGGTGGCGTTCGTCGTCCTGGGACTCTCCCCCACTTTCGAAGGGTCGGCAGAGACAGCCCGCAATCTCGTCGATCCGCTTCTGCTGTGCCTGACTCTCTTCGCCCTTTTCCACGGACGCTCACGCACCGCCGTCCTGGAGCGCCGCTTCTGGGACCTGCTCGCCGTCGCCTGGACTTGTTGGCTGCTGGTCGACTTGATCTATTTCTTTGAGTTCCAAACGCCCTGGGTATCAGCTAGCTTCACTACGGACGCCCTGCAGTTCTCCTACTACCTAGTCTTCGCCCTGGCAGTCGATATACGACCCCACCTGAGTCGAAAACCTTCGCTGACCGCCCTCGGGCGACGACTCGAGTCGATAGCCGGCCTGGCAGCCGTTTTTGGCCTTCTGATCTACTTTGCCCTCGTTGTCCTTCCCGACCCCCTTGGGGTGTCGTTGAGCTTCGTCCCCCGGGCCGGTGGTTTCACCCCGCTTCTCCTCGTGCGCCTCAGCCTCGCCGTCCTCATTCTGAGTCGGCTGGTCTTCGCACTGCTCTCGTCCACCGGGCGTTGGCGGGCGCTCTATGCTCTGTTGGCAGTCGGAATGCTCGGCTACGCCCTGCGCGATTTGATGTCGCTCCTGCGCTACGAGGAGCTCATATCCTCGGGCCCAGGCTTCGGAGCTCAGGCAGTCCTGTACATTCCTGGACTCATCATCCTGGTAGCGGCGCGCTCCAGGTTGGCTCCAACGGTAGCCGTCGAGGCATTCCAGGCCAGGGAGAGTACCTTTGAGCCGGCCGTAGCCGGCCGCGCGAGCCTCATCGGGCTTTACGCACTGGTGGTGCCCGGCTTTCACTTCCTCCTCTACCCTTTGGGCGTCCTGGACCTGGTCAGTCGAACGCCGAGGGAGGTGTTCTGCCTGGTCTACGTCTTCGTCCTCGGCGGCATCGCTTGGATCCACCAGAACGTCATGGCCGAGGACTACCGGCACGCACAAGCCGCGCTGGTCGCGGCGAAGGAGCGGCTAGCGAGTTCGCGCAAGCTGGAGTCTGTCGGCCGCCTGGCAGGCGGTATCGCCCATGACTTCAACAACTACCTGACTGTCATCAAGGGCTACAGCGAACTGCTGCGAGAGGGCCTCCCGGGATCCAAGCAGCTGTCGGACCTCGAGTACATCGAAGACGCCGCCGACAAGGCGACTCACCTGACCCGTCAGCTGCTGGCCTTTGGCCGGCGGCAAGTGCTGCGACCCGAGGCCCTCGAAGTCAACGCGGTCGTGCGTAACACCGGGAAAATGCTCGACAGCCTGCTCGGAGAGGATGTAGCTCTCGAGGTGGACCTCGATCCGGAGGCCGGACTGGCGCAGGCGGACCTGGGCCAGACGGAGCAGCTGCTGGTCAACCTGGCTATCAACGGTCGCGACGCGATGCCCAAGGGCGGTACGCTCTCGATCACCACGCGGCGCCTCGAGATACTGGGCGACGAGGCGGAGGGACTAGAGGTCGAAGCCGGCTCCTACGTCAGCCTGACGGTCGATGACACCGGCATCGGCATGTCCGAGGAGGTTCGCAAACAGGCCTTTGAGCCCTTCTTCACGACCAAGGAGCTTGGACGAGGGACAGGACTCGGTCTTTCGACGGTCTACGGTGTGGTCAATCAGAGCGGCGGCGCGATCACGGTGGATAGTACGCTCGGCAAGGGCACGTCGTTCACCGTGCTACTGCCTTCCGCCACTGGCCTGGCACCGGAGCAACCTACCAGGGCACCTATCGAACAGCGCCTGGAACCGAACGAGGCACGTCTTCTCCTGGTGGAGGACGAGGACGCCGTAAGACAGTTGGCCTCGGTGGCTCTCGTCCAAGCAGGATTCGAAGTACGAAGTGCCTCGGACGGTGGCGACGCGGTCGAGCGCTTTCTCGACCGCTGCGAGACCTTCGATCTCTTGATTACCGACGTGCTGATGCCGACGATGGACGGTGTCGAGCTGGCTACGGTCTTCCAAGCGCGATGTCCGAGCCTGCGAGTACTGTTCCTCTCGGGCTATCCGGCAGACACCCTGAGGGCTCGGCAGAAGATCCTACCGAGTTCGTTGCGGCTGCTCGAAAAACCGTTTTCCCCCAGCCGCTTGATCGAAGTAGTTCAGGAAGTGCTCGATGAGACCTCACCGATCTCGACTGCCGACACCGAGATCTTGGACTAGCCTCGAACCAAGGCCTCCGCTAGGCAGCCCGGGCTGTCCCCTTGCGGGTCACGAAGTCCAGCACCCGACCCAGCACCTCAGGATCACGCAGAATGCGACGGTGTCCGAGCCCTTCTGTGACGACGAAGGACGCCTTCGGCCAGGCGGCGACCAACTGCTCGACCTCCCCGAGTTGGACCTCGCGATCGTCGCGATCGTGGACCGCGAGCATCGGCTGGCCTAGTCCAGCAGCCACCTGAGTCGGGATCAGATCCTCGAAACTCACTCCAAAGCGCCGCTCGATATGGCCCCTGGCTTGATCGATCACGGCTTCCGGCAGGCCGATCTTGCGACCCACGGCGGCCAGGAAGCTGCCCACGTCGTCCGGCGGGCAGAGGTAGACCATCCGGCCGATCTCGGCACCGCGGGCTGCAGCCAGAGTGGTCGCGGCCGCACCCATCGAGTGGGCGATCACGGTGTGCGCGCCACCTAGCCACTGCGTGACCGCCTGAACCGCCTCCACGGCGTCGACAAGGCCGGACTGCTCCCCGGTCGACTGACCGTGGGCAGGAAGATCGAACCAGTTGACTTCAAAGCCGGCATCGAGCAGCGGCTCGATGAAGGCGCCGAGCTGACTGCCCCGCCCCGACCAGCCGTGAACCAAGAGCACCTGCGGGCCGCCGAGGCCGAGCGAAGAGACAGACAGTCGATAATCGCCTGAGCGAACGGTATGAGGCAACGCTCCCTGAACCCAAGCTTCTTCACGAAGCGGCGTCGCCGCAATCCAAGGAGTGAGGAACTTCTTGGCGAAGTACTTGGCCGTGAAATCGGGCGCCATGGCGCCGGCGAGTTGCATCGCCCGGCGGGTCAGCCTGGGGAACCGTACGTTCGTGCTTTTTTCTAGGTCGACTTGGCGTTCATGGATCATGGCTCGGTCACTCCTCACTTACTTCCTCGAGGGTCTCAGGGGGGGGTCTCGAGTCGGCTCAGGAAGCAGCCGTGGGCACTGGCTTGCTGTTCGCAATCAGGCGCTCGAATTGGCGCTCGGCACGTTCGTCGGAGCGCTTGTCGCGCAGCAGGCGGCTTGAATGGTGGAACGCCAGGATGATCGAGTAGAACTCGTAGGCGAATTGACTGGCATCGAGGTCGGCCCGGAAGTGGCCCTCTTCTGTCGCTAGCTGAGCTGCCCGCTCGAGCCCGTGGAGCCATTCGCGCTGGTACTCGACCAGGCGATCCCGCAACGAGCTGGCCTCGCGATCGTCGAGCTCGTTGGCCGCAGCGATAAACACACAGCCACCGGTCTTGCTGTGGCCTCTGGCCCAGAGGAGCCAATTTTCGAAGAGCGCGCGTACCCGGGGCTCGCCGCGCGGCGTGCCCAGAGCGGGATGGATCACCTTCCTCATGAAGCGCTCGACGGCGGTCTCAAGGACTTCGATCTGCAGCGCCTCTTTGGACTGAAAGTGGCCGAAGAGCCCGCTCTTGGACATGCCGACTCTCTCGGCCAGGGTGCCGATGGTGAGACCCTCGAAGCCGACTTTGCCGGCCAGGGCGAAGGCTTGGTCCAGGACCAGCGCTCTAGTGGCTTGGCCTTTTCTCATCGTCGCTCAGAATAGTACGAACGATCGTGCTTTTTGTCAATCCAGGCCCACAGCATCCGCGCGCTCCCGCAAGATTCAGAGGGTCGGTGGGGGGTTCGCTGGCGTAGTAGCATCTTGCATGGCCTCCTCTCCGTCTGACCTGTTGCGCCGGATTCCTCAGGTCGATCAGTTGGTACAAAGCGAGCCCTTTGTGAGGCTCGTCGAGAATACGTCGCGGGTCCGGGTGGTCTCTGAGGTACGGCGCGAGCTCGAGTTGGTTCGGGCCGATGCCAAAGCTGGAACCCTACTCGCGAGTGACCTCGAAGCCGAGGCACTAGCCGATCGAATTCAGGCTCGCCTCGAGACGGGCTCGAACTCCTACTACCGACGCGTGATCAACGCCACCGGCGTGGTCCTGCACACCGGGCTGGGACGCTCTTCTCTGCCCGCAGAGGCGATCGCCTCGGTGGTCGAACTTGCCGCCACGCCGCAGCGTCTCGAGGTCGATCTCGAGACCGGCGAGCGTGGGGGCCGGGACAGCGGTTGCGCGCAACTGCTAACCGAGATCCTGGGCTGCGAGGCTGCGACCGTGGTCAACAACAACGCTGCCGCGACGCTGGTTGCGCTCGCCGCCCTGGCCGAGGGCCGCAAGGTGGTGCTCTCGCGTGGCGAGCTGGTCGAAATCGGCGGCTCGTACCGGATTCCCGAGATCATCAAACAGAGCGGTGCGATCTTGTGCGAGGTGGGGACGACGAACCGCACCCATCGAACGGACTACGAAGGGGCGGTAGACGCCGAGACCGGCGCCCTGCTCAAGGTACACACGTCGAACTACCAGGTGATGGGCTTTACGTCAGAGGTCGCGGTGGCCGAGTTGGTCGAAATTGGGCGCAGCGCCTCGGTACCGGTGATCCACGATCTGGGGTCGGGGTGTCTGGTGGAACTCGAGGACTTCGGGCTACCGGCGGACCAGTTGGTACAGACCTCGCTGACGGCCGGGGCGGATCTGGTCTGTTTCAGCGGCGACAAGCTGCTGGGAGGACCGCAGGCGGGAATCCTCGCGGGCTCCTCCACCGCAGTCGAGCGCTGCCGCGCCCATCCGCTATTTCGCGCCATGCGGCCAGGGCGCTTGATCTACACAGCGCTCGAGGCGACCTTGCGGCTCTACCTCGACGGCGCGGCAGCGGCGACTTCTCGAGTGCCCACGTTGGCGAGGTTGGCGGTCAGGGCAGATGAGTTGGAGTCGCGGGCCCGCTCGATTGCCGCGCAGCTCGATGGAGTGCCGGGGTTGGAGGTCGAGGTGCTGAAGTGCTCGGCTCAGGCAGGGAGTGGGGCGTTACCGCTGGCTGACATCCCGAGTTGGGGGTTGCGAGTGGGCGTCGATGGCGCCTCGGCTGACGACTTGGCCCTGCGGCTGAGGACCGGCGAAGTGTCGGTCCTGGCGCGGGTCCGTGAGGACGCCGTGTGGCTGGATCTCAGAGCGATGGCGCCGAATGAGGACCCGTTGGTCGCCAGTTGTCTGCGTGAGTTGGCGCCCCGGTAGGCCAGAGCTGGGGAAAGCGGAAGGTCCTCCCAGAGTGCATCACACCCGACGATGCGCAGGAAGACCGCCTAGGGACACCCACCGAACGCAGCACTCTGGGAGGACCTTCCGCTTTCCTGAACGCCCGGCCGCGGTGCAGGCGCCGGCGAACGCCCGGAGGCACTCGGGTTGTGGGTGGTTTGTGCTTGCGACACAATCCGGCTCTTATGAGTGAGACTTCTACTCCACCGCTGACCTGGGTGCACGAAGTTCGATCTCGGTTGGAGACGCCGGGAGCGACGCGATTGCCGGACGACACACCGGGAAAGAAAGCGGCTGTTCTGGTGCCGATGCACATCAATGGAGGCGAGCTGTGGTTGACGTTGACCAAGCGGACCGACACGCTGTCGAACCACGCTGGCCAAATCGCCTTCCCCGGTGGCGCCATGGACCCAGGCGAGAACTCCTGGCAGGCTGCTCTGCGCGAGACGGAGGAAGAGATCGCGCTCGGACAGGACCGGGTCTTGCGGCTAGGTCAGCTCGACGAGATCTACGCCGAGGTCAGCGACTTCCGCATTGTGCCCTGCGTCGGAGCGGTGCCCTTCCCCTTCGAGGCGGTTCGCAATGAGGCCGAGATCGAGGAGGTGTTCTCGATCCCACTCCTGGCTTTTGCCGATGTCAAGGTGATCGAGGATCGGTTGGTCGAGTGGCGCGGGAAAGAACACGAAGTGCGGGTGTACCACGTGGGTCGGCACGCGGTGTGGGGGCTGACGGCGCGGATCATTCAGAACCTGATGCGACGCCTCGGGATCGAGCCGACCACCGTCGAGGACGCGCCGCCGGCGCCCCCTGCCTGACGGATAGCACCTGGAGCCCATTAGCCGCCGATTCAGTCCGCCGTGCGTGGTGCCGGCGCGCTAGGCCGTCGTTGAGGCCTCGTCGACCTCCAGAATGCGGCGCGGCCCGCCGAGTTCGTGAAAGCCCGAGACTCCTCTCACGTGGGGCTCGATGACCAGACTGAGGGCGCCCGGTGGGCGGCGGGTCTCGATAGTGAAGGTGCGCTCTTCGCCGGGGGCGAGGTCGGTCGGCAGGCGCAGCCAGTCCTCGCTCAGCGTCTCGCCGGTGGCTTCAGTGCGCCACTGCATCTCGACCAGCACCCCGCCGGGATCGCTGCCGGTCGCGAGCCAGCGGCTGAAGCCGGTGTTGGCCAGTTCGATCGTCAACTCCCGGCGAGCGCCAACCGGCCACTGGCGATCCCAACCATCGACGGTCAACTCGCCCGGCAGATCGAGCCAGATCAGGGTACTGGGGGCCTGCTCCCAGGCCGGCGCGGGTCCCGGCGGGTCGAGTTGAGCCACCTCACTGCAGGCCTCGACAATGCGCTCGGCAGCGCGGTCGGGATCGTGTTTGCGGCGCACGGTCTCGCGAGCGGCCTCGCCCATCGCCACCAGTTTCTCCCGGTCCGCCAGAAGGTCCCCAGCAGCCTTGGCCAGGGCCTCGACCTCGCCCTCCCCCAGCGGCACCTTGAGTACCGCGGCATCGTCGAGCTCGGCGAACTGGGCATAGTCGGAGACGATCGCGGCACGGCCCACGGCAAGGACTCGCAGCAGGCTGGCCGAGGTCTCTCCCGCTGTCGGGTAGCGCAGATTGGCGCACAAGTCGCAGGCGGCAATGGCGGCTTCGAGATCTTCGAAAGGCAGGAAGCCGGTGACGTGCACCCGGTCGGAGAGGCCAAGCTCCTTGGCCCGGCCGGCGACATCGAGCGCCGGCGACAGCTCGCCAGCGATCAGGAGGTGAGCGTCCTCGAGTTCGGGCCTCGCGAGCGCATCGACCACCACATCAGTACGCTTGATCGGCGTCTGGAAGCCGAAAGAGCCCAAGAGCGGGGCTCCCTCTGGGATTTCGAGCCGCTGGCGCAAGTCCTTACCGGCAGCGGGATCTAGGCGATCTGGTAGGGGCATCGCCATCGGCACGTGGCGCACGGCCAGATCCGGATGTTCTCGGGTCAAGCGCGAGGCCGCCCATTGTGAGTGAACGAGCACGCCCCGCTGGCTCTCGAGCAGGCTGCGATGGGCGGCGAGCTCGAACATCGCCGCCTGCCCCAGCTCGCACCAGCGCCGCGATTCAGCCGCTGCTGCTCCGACCCAGCCATGCTCGGCCGCCAGCTTGAGCTGATAGGGCTCGAGCACCGCCTCCTTCCCCAGGGTCCTCTCGACCAGTAGATGGTGCATGACGAGGTCATGCAGGACGACGACGCCGGGGTTCGCCAGCGCCAACTCGAGCACGGCTTCGTGGTACCGGTTGTTGCCCATGTGGAAAAGAGGTAGCCGGCCGTCTTGGCCCAGGAGCTCAGCGTCGAGCGGCTGCCAGCGCCCCTCGACCTCCGCGCCAACCTCCTGGCCAGGGACCCGCACCACACGCAGATCGCACAGCGGATCCAAGTGCGGCAGAAGATCGGTGCTGTAGTCGGCGATGCCGGAGCGCACCGGCGGCAAGGGCGAGACGTAGTCGAGGGCGAGGCGAGGCAAGCGGCGTCTCCTTCCCTACCCTAGTGGCCTGTGACGTTCAAGGGGTTGACGAGCGGCACAGGCTACTCTCAGCCGATCTGGTCGGTCAACCAGGCTTCGATAAAGGGGTCGAGATCGCCGTCGAGGACGCGATCGGCGTTGCCGACTTCGGTGTCGGTGCGATGGTCTTTGACCATGCGGTAGGGGTGCAGAACATAACTCCTGATCTGGCTCCCCCAAGCGTTGGTCATTTTCTCACCCTCTCGCGCATCTTGCTCAGCCTGGCGCTTCTTCATCTCGAGGTCGTAGAGCTTCGCGCGGAGCATCTTCATCGCCATCGCGCGGTTTTTGTGTTGGGAGCGCTCGTTCTGGCAAGCGACGACGGTGTTGGTCGGCAAATGGGTCATCCGCACCGCGGAGTCCGTCTTGTTGACGTGCTGGCCGCCAGCGCCCGACGCACGGTAGGTGTCGATCCGAAGATCTTTGTCCTCGATCTCGATCTCGACATCGTCTTCGATCTCGGGGTAGACATCGACCGAGGCAAAGGACGTGTGGCGCCGGCTGGCGGCGTCGTAGGGGCTGATGCGAACCAAGCGGTGGACGCCGGCTTCGCCCTGCAAATAGCCGTAGGCATTCGTACCGCGGACCGCAAACTCGGCGCTCTTCAGGCCGGCTTCCTCGCCGTCGAGCCGCGACAGCAGTTCCACCTCATAGCCGCGAGCCTCGGCGTAGCGCAGATACATCCGCAGCAGCATCTCCGCCCAATCCTGCGACTCAGTGCCGCCGGCGCCGGGATGAATGGAAAGCAGCGCGTTCTTGTCATCGTCGGGGCCGGAGAGTTTCAGATCGAGCTCGAGAGTGCGCAGCTTCTTCTCGAGCCCGGTCAGATAAGCACCAAGCTCCTCGTCGGCCAGCCCCTCGCTCAGCAACTCCTGCCACGCGGTGAGCTCCTCTTCGTCGCTCACCAGACCGTTGTAGGTCTCCAGTTGTCGTTCAACGGAGCGACGCTCGCGTAGAACCGGAGCACTTCTCTCCTGGTCCTCCCAAAAACCGGCGCCTTCGGTCTCCTTGTCGAGTTCTACGATGCGGGCTTCTAGCGGCGCGGGGTCAAAGATACCCCCGAAGCCGGATGACCTGCTCGGAGAGGGCCTCGATGGTTTGTAGCTGGTCGGTGTCGCTCATGATCCTGGTGCCTTGGTTTTGCCTTCGCTCTTGGGCGTGGGCCGGGGTGCGGGTCCGGCCGCAGGCTCTTCGGCCGAATCGCTACGCTGCCGGCCGCGGACGTTAGCATACGCTGCCAGCGCCAAAAGAGCGGCGACGAGGGGAACCAACCAGGGTGCGCGAGTGTAGAGGTTGAGCCTCCTCCGCCCGGCAACTCGGGCCTCCAGCACGCCGCGTTCGCCGACGCCGAGATGGCTTACCAGGGAGCCGTCGGGCGCGATCACTGCGGACACTCCGCTGATGGCGGACCGCAGCATCGTGCGCGAATGCTCGGCGGCGCGAAACTGTGCCGCCCGCAGGTGTTGCCAGGGGGCGGTCGAGTCGCCGTACCAGGCGTCATTGGTTGTCGTTACCAGCAGGCTCGCTCCGGCCTGGACCTGGAGGGCGACGTTACCGGCGTAGACCACCTCGTAGCAGATCGCTGTCCCGATCTCTTCGCCGTTCCAAGCCAGCAACCCAGGCTCCGAGCCAGGCGCGAAGTCGCCGGCCATGCGCGCCAGCTTGTCGAGCCAAGCGAAGAGGCCGCCAAACGGCACGTACTCGCCAAAAGGTACGAGGTGACGCTTGTCGTAGCGGCCCTCGATCCCGTCGGCGCCGATCAACAAGGCCGAGTTGTAGTAAGTCTCGCCGCGACCCTCTGCCTCCGGGTCAATCGAAGTAGGCACCGCGCTGATCGAGTTGACCATCAGCCGGCAGCCACGCTCGGCCAGGCGATCGAGATCCGCCGTCAGCCTTGGCTCGCGACCGTACACGTAAGGCCAGGTAGCGCTCTCGGGCAGGATGACCAGGACGCCTGCCTCGCAGGCTGCGTCGGCCTGGCTCATCGCACTCCGGTAGTTGGCCTCGGCCTGGGCGCGATCCCATTCGACCAGGTTGTAGATGTTGGGCTGGAGCACGCGTACGTAGCTGCCGGCAACACTGGCCCCGAGACGGGCTTCCGAGTCGAGCCCCGGCCCCGGACTGATCGCCAGACCGACGAGCAAACCAGCCGCACCCACGGCACCCGCGATCAGAGCGGGCTTCCAGCGTCGGTCCCGCAGGCTCAGCGCGACCGCCGTGTTGACCACAAGGAGCAGGAAACTCAGGCCGTAGGCACCGACGATCGCGGTCAACGGCCTGGCGCCGGGTACATCGACCGCCGCGTAGGCGGCGAGATTCCACGGAAAACCGGAGAATATGTACTCCCGCAGCCACTCGAGCGCCGTCCAGAGGGCCGGCAGCCCCAGATAGAGCGGCCAGCCCCGAGCGCGCCATAACCGCCGTCCGAAGAAGCCGAACGGAACCCAGAAGAGCAAGCTCAGAAACGCCGCCAGCAGCAGGAGCCCGAGAGTCGCCAGCGTCGCCGGCAGGCGACCGAAGGTCATCAGAGTCGGAACGATCCAGTAGAGCGAACCGAGCCAGAAAGCCGTGCCGTGAAGCCAGGCGAGGGCCACGGCCCGCGGCCGCCCGAGCAGAAAGAAGATCGGTGCCAGCGCCAGCCAGGGAGCCAGCAGCAGCCCCCGCTCACCGAAACAGAGGGCCCAGGTCGCACCACCCAAGAGCGCCCACAGCCCGCTCGGGACCTTGCCGACGACTTGGCCTAACCGCTCAGAGCGGCTCAAGTGGACTTCTGGGTAATCCAAGTGTCGAGCTTGAAGGCGCGGCGCACACTGTCGGCGACGCTCTCGGCCTGAGACCGCTCGCTGTAGGGCCCGATCCGAACGCGGTACATCGTGCGACCGCTGACTTCAACGGGCGAAAGATAGGCCGGGTGACCACCTTGCGCCAGACGGCCGAGGACCCGGCGCGCCTGAGTGGCGTCATTCGAGGAGAAAACCTGAACGACGAGCTCGCCCGTTTGATCGGCCGCGGCAGCGGCCGCCGGCTCTTCGCGAGTCACCGCCACTGGAGCATCAGGCGATGACGCTTGCGGGGCGGCGTCTACCACTTGGGTGACCACTGTGGGTTCCGGCTCGGCCACCCTGAGGTCTTCGACCAGAGTCGTCTCCTTTTCCGTTTCCTGAGGCGCTGGCGCCGGTTGAGTTGGCGGCGGCGTTTCGACTCGCGCCGCGTTCTCGGGCTCGACGTCGTCATCGTCGGTGAAGAAATTGAGCTGAGCGAGTTCGGTCCCGTCGGCCGTCGCCGCTTCCGCTGCCTCCGCATTGACCGGCCCGACTTCCTGAACGTTCGCCGCCGCGTCGCGACCGATCCAAACGCCAGAGAAGAACGCTCCCACCAAACAGAGCAGTAGGGCGACGAAGATCTTCACGATCTGCGAATGGGTAAGGGCGATCTCGTACCAGCTGGCTTCTCGGGCATCACTCATGGTGCATCTCCTGGAGGAACGGATTCTCGACCCGGCGGACCGGGTTGCCGTCCCTTGGAATCAACAGGCCTGCGGGCCCTAGGATTCCCCTTTCTTGCCAGCTTGGGCGAAGGCGCTGAACATGTCGATCGGTAGCGGAAACACTATGGTCGAGTTGTGCTCGGCCGAGATCTCGGTCAGCGTCTGCAGATAACGTAGTTGCAGGGTCGTCGCGTTGGCGGAGAAAGCCTCGGCGGCCTGGGCCAGGGACTTCGAAGCCTGCAACTCACCGTCCGCGTGAATAATCTTGGCCCGCTTCTCGCGTTCGGCCTCGGCCTGCTTGGCCATCGCACGCTGCATCTCCTGGGGCAGATCAACATGTTTCACCTCGACCGAGGAGACCTTGATCCCCCAGGGATCGGTGTGGGCGTCGATGATCGTTTGCAGCTTGTCGTTGAGGCTCTCGCGCTCGGCCAGCAGCTCATCGAGTTCGGCTTGGCCAAGCACGGAGCGTAACGTGGTCTGGGCCATCTGGCTCGTCGCGAAGAGGTAGTTCTCGACCTCGACGATCGCCTTGGCGGGCTCGACGACGCGGAAGTAGACCACGGCGTTGACCTTGACGGAGACGTTGTCCTTGGTGATGACGTCCTGCGAGGGCACGTCGTGGACCACGGTGCGCAAGGAGACCTTGACCATCTTCTCGAACGGATAGAGCACGAAGATGAAGCCCGGCCCGCGCGCGCCTGAGACCAGGCGCCCGAGGCGGAAGATCACGCCGCGCTCGTACTCGTTGAGGATGTTGATCCAGCGAGACGCGAAGAAGAGGAGGATGAGTACTGCGGCACCTATAGCAATCATGATTGGTCTCCTGGGTTCTAGTCCTCAGGCTGAGGGCTCGACGAGGACTGTCATGCCGTCGACGGCGACGATTCGGATCCGGGTCCCGGCAGGGATCTCCTGCTCGGCTCGGGCGTTCCAAAGCTCGCCGTGGATGAAGACTTTACCCTGCGCGGCAATGTCTGTCTTGGCCACTCCTCGTTCCTGCAGCAGGCCTTCGCTGCCGGTGACGACCGGCGCCTTGTGGGTGCGGATTGCCAGAGTGACGATGAGGCCGAGGACGCCGACGGTCGTCAGTACGAGACTGATGACGACGCTGGTGCTCACCCGCACCGCTGGGTCGGCGCTCTTGAAGAGCAGCAGGTAGCCAAGGGCCAGGGAGATGACGCCAGCGACGGAGAGGAGTCCATAGCTGGTGACTTTGATCTCGGCGATGAAGAAGATCCCGGCCAGCAACAGCAGCAGGATTCCAGCGTAGTTGACGGGCAGCACGGACAGGGCCATGAAAGCCAGGATGAGACACATGGCACCGACCACGCCCGGCAGCACAGCGCCCGGGCTCTGAAACTCGAAGTAGAGCCCGAGGAAGCCCAGGCTCATCAAGATGGCGGCGATGTTGGGATGGGCTATTGCCGAGAGGAAGTTCTGGAAGAAGGTCATCTCCAGGGTCTCGATCCGGGAGCTGGCGGTCGCCAGGGTGCGAGCTTCATCGCCCTCGCGAACGGTACGGCCGTCGATCTCGCCCAGCAATTCGTCGACATCAACGGCGATCAGGTCGATCAAGCCTGCTTCCAGCGCCTCTTCGGCGGTGAAGGACTTGCTCTCCAACACCGCACTCTCGGCCAACTCGATGTTGCGGCCGTTGCGCTTGGCGAGCGAGCGGATCTGGGCCGAGGCGTCTTGCTCGACCTTCTCCCCCATCGCGCCCTCGATGTCTCCGCCGTCGCCGCTCACGGGATGTGCGGCGCCGGTGTTGGTCCCCGGCGCCATGGCGGCGATGTCGGCGGACATCAGGAGGAAGAAGCCTGCCGAGGCAGCCTGTGCACCGCTTGGGGCGACGTAGACCACGACGGGAACCTCAGAGTTGAGCATGAGGGTGGAGATCTCACGCGTCTGATCGAGCATGCCGCCGGGCGTCGAAAGCTCGATCACTATGGCGGCCGCGTCGGCCTCCTCGGCCTGGTTCAAGGCGTCGGTAATGAACTCGGTCGTGCCTTTGTGGATGATCGAATCCACGGTCACTCGGTAGACCGGGCGGCGCTCATTCCTGGGCTCGGGCTCGGAATCCTGGGCGGCCAATGGCGTCACAGCCGTGACGGCGCTCACCGCGAGCAGCAGGACGAGGAGAAAAGTCTTTGTATTTGGCACTTTAGCGAGATCCTCTTCGACCTTTGATTCTATCCTCATCTTTGGTCTCCCTGCCATGTGTGTTGCCTACGGCTTGTGCGCTCGGATTAGTCCTGGGGTGGCGCTCAGGGGTTGGGGCTGGGGCCGGGTGAGTGTCCGGCCAGGGTCCAGGGGCACGCTGCGCAGTCTAGGAGGACGTTGGGAAATGCTCCGCTCTCACGGCTTCGGACGGGGCCGTCGGGGTGTGCCTCGGACTACGAGGTCCTCGCCGTCAGACCCCTGGACCCTGGCCGGACACTCACCCTACGGTTGTTGAGGGCGGCGATCCGTGGCTTCCGTTCTTACGACTGCAATTAGGAGAAGCGCCGAAGCTAGAGGTATGCGTCGTCAGCCAGGAGCCAAGACGATCCTGGAAGGCAAGAGGCACCGGGCTTCGTCGCAGGCTTGGTACTCGAGTGCTACTTCACCTCCGGTCTCGGCGCCTTCGACGCGGCCCTTGATTTCCAGGGTCCCTGAATAGACCTTGACCGCCGGCGCATCCTCCACTGGCTGCCAGGTCTCGCCCGCCGGATAGCTCACTTCGCCGAGGGCAACACCTTCGCCCTTCAGTCTAGTGCCGTAGAGGTTCTTGTCGCCCGGTTGATTGGCGTAGAGGTGCCACCCCTCTGCGATCTCCAACGTCAGGGTAAACGCCCCCCCTCCCGCCTCATCGAGTGCCGCCTCGAGGTTCGCTACGACGACTTTCGGGGGTTGGTTCCGAGCAGCAAACCTCCTCGAGGCGATCGCCAGAGCCGGCGTACCACCGGGATGTTGCTCGCCGACCAGACCGAAGGCTCTGAGGCCGGCCTCGGCATAGCGCAGCCAGCGTTCGTCTCCGGTGAGCTCGTTCAAGCGCAGCAGGTTGTCGATGGCGAGAGAGTTCGATCCGGGCGTGGCGCCGTCCAAAATCTCCTTGCTACGGACTAGCACGTCGTCACTCTCGGCGGCGACGTAGAAGCCGCCCCCTTCCTCGTCGGCGAGGCGCTCGATCTGTTCGTCGGTGAGGGCGACAGCCGCTTGGAGCCACTCGGCCTTGGCGCTCGCCTCGAGCGTCGCGTCATGGAGTGCCAGCAGGCCACGCACCATGCAGGCGTAGTCGTTGAGCAGGGCCGGCACCTTGCCCAGGCCGTCACGCCAGGCGTGAAGTAGGACACCGTCCTCCGAGCGCAGGGTGGTGAGGATGAACCGGGCCGCCTTGGCGGCGCGCTCGACGAGTTCCGGAGCCTCGAGCTCCCGGCCGGCGATGGCCAGGCCGTTGATCGTCATACCGTTCCAGTCCGTGAGCACTTTGTCGTCGGTCGCGACCGGGGGGCGCTGGTTGCGCTCGGCCATGAGCTTCTGGCGCAGCGGTTCGATATCGGCCAGCAAGGCCTCCACGGCGGTCTGCCGACGCTCGGCCTGGTTGGCGAGTCTCGCCGGCAGATGCAGGACGTAGTGGCTGCCTTCGAAGAACGGTGGGCCGTCGAAACCGTAGAGCGGCGCCAGAAACGCCGCGTCCTCTTCGCCCAAGGCCGCGTCCAACTCCTCCCGGCGCCAGACGTGAAAAGCACCTTCGTGGCCATCGGTCTCGGCGTCGAGTGCGCTCCAGAAGGCGCCTTCCGGGCCGGTGAGTTCGCGGCGGAGGAACTCGGCTGTTTCGCACACCACTCGGGCTGCGTCGGAGTCACCCGTCATGGCGTGGAAACGGGCGTAGATCTCCAACAGCCAGGCGTTGTCGTAGAGCATCTTCTCGAAGTGGGGCACTTTCCACTCCCGGTCGGTCGCGTAGCGGTGAAATCCGCCACCGATCTGGTCGTAGATTCCACCGCGGGCCATCTGATCCAAAGTGGCAGCCAGCATGTCGAGTGCCGGCTTGTGCTGCGGCGCGAGTTCGAGCAGCAATAACAGGTTCGACGGTGTAGGGAACTTCGGTGCCCCGCCGAAGCCGCCCCAGGTCTGGTCGAAGCGGCGCTGGAGGTCAAGCAGCACAGCCTCCGCGATCTCGGCTCCAGGCACCGCCTCAGCCGGTTGAGACCTCTCTTCGAGGTGGTGGCGTAGGGCGCCGGCAACGCTCTTGGCCTGCTCCTCGACGTCGGCCCGGCGTTCTGACCAAGCGTCGCGCATGGACCGCAGGACCGTCGGAAAACCGGGTCGGCCGTGCGCGTCTTGCGGCGGGAAGTAAGTGCCGGCGAAGTAGGGCTCGAGATCCGGCGTCAGGAAGACCGAGTTGGGCCAGCCGCCCTGGCCGGACAGCACCTGGGTGGCCACCATGTAGATCTCGTCGAGGTCCGGGCGCTCCTCGCGGTCGATCTTGATGTTGACGAAGCTCTCGTTCATCAACTGGGCTATCGACCGGTCGGAGAACGACTCACGCTCCATGACGTGACACCAATAGCAGGTGGAGTAACCGACGGAGAGGAAGATCGGGCGATCTTCCTTTTTGGCTAGCGCTAAGGCCTCGGGGCCCCAGGGGTACCAATCGACCGGGTTGTGCTGATGGAGGCGCAGGTACGGACTGCTCTCGGCGGCGAGCCGATTCGGCTCGCCGGCGTCGGGGTCGCTCGACATCGGGTCAGTGTAGCCGACAGAGCAAGCGGGCATAACGGCGTTGCCTTCCATGTTGGAGTTAACCAGTGAACTTCCGTCCAGTTCCGGCTCGGTCCGCTCTAGCTTGGCTGCGCCCAACAGGTCTCGCGCTGGCGAGGGCGCTCGTTGCAGTGTGTTCGACCGGCCTTCGATCCGAGAGGTAAGATCAAGCCACCAACATAAAGGACAACGACATGCTCAAGAACCTGTGTACCGCCGCGATCGCCGCCTTGCTGTTGCCGACCGTGACCTCGGCTCAGGATTCAGACCTCCAGGTCGACCTCTTCAGTCAATCGGTGGAGGTCCGGGTGGTCAACGTCGATGTCCACGTCACCGACAAGAAGGGACGCCCCGTCACCGGGCTGACGCAGGACGACTTCGTCCTCACCGAGGACGGGCAGCCCGCGGCAATCTCCTACTTCTACTCCTCGCAGGGCGAGGCGTTGACCTCGAAGCCGGACGAACCTCGCGAGATACCAACCTTCGCCACTCGGGCCGAAGATCTCGTGGTGGTGATCTACGTCGACAACTACTGGCTCACGCCTCAGGAACGCAAGCGCGTACTCGACGACATCGAGCGTTTCGTTGAAGCTCACCCACCAGGCCGCACTCGGTTCCTCCTGGTCACCCACGATTCCGGGATCCAGATTCGCACCCCGCTGACGACCAATCCGCAACCTGTCCTCACCGCACTCGCCGAGCTCCCCGGTGAACCGGCGCAAGGTCTGCGCGGGCCGCGAGCGCGGTCGGCCTTTTTTGATTCGATCCGCTCAATTTGGGACTCCTATTCGGGTCTGGGTGCAAACGTCGGGGCCCTGGCGGGAGCAGATGATGGCAGTAGTGGGGGCGGCGGCGCGGAGGCCGGTTTCACCCAGCCGGGCCTGTGCCAACCCTGCGATTGCGGCTGGCAACAGATGCTCAGTGTCTGGGAGGCCTACGCCGTAGACATCGGACGCGGCATCCAGGTGGCAGACGGAGGCCTGCGTGAACTGCTGTCCGCTCTGGCTGGGCTGCCCGATCGGAAAGCGGTGCTCTACGTCGGCTCGGGCATCGAACAGAGGCCAGGATTGGACATCCTGCAGTACCTGATCGAACTCTGCCCGAATCGGCAGCCGGAGCTCGCGTACTACGCACAGCGTTACGACGAGAGTCGAACGCTGCTCGATCTCGGCGCCGTGGCGAACTCGAGTCGCGCCACCTTGTATCCGCTGGACGCCGGCGGCTTGCGAGCCGATTCGGTCGCCGCGGTGGACATCGCCGACGCAGAGCTGCGACCCTCATCGCTGATCAGCCAGATCGAGCGCGCCAATCTGCAGGCCTCTTTCCAGATACTGGCAAGTGCCACGGGCGGCCGCGCGATACTCAACGCCAATCAGCCGTTCGAAGAACTGCTCGATCTCGAAAGCGACTTCGAGCACGTTTACTCGCTCGGGTTCGAGCCCCCCGGAGAGGCCGACGGGCGGGTGCATCAGCTCCGCGTGAAGTTGGCCGACAAGAAGAAGACCAAGGGCATGAACATGAGATTCCGCCGCTCCTACGTCGACAAACCACTGGAGCAGCGATTGGTCGATCGCGCCATCGCGACCATGGCATTCGGTGCCGCGACCAACCCTTTGGGCGTCGAAGCCACCTTGGGAGTCACGGAGACACTGTCCAAGGACGCCATCAACATCCCGATCCACATCGCCGTCACCAAGGACAATCTCGCGTTGATACCGAGTTCGACTGGCGAGATCTCCGGCCAGTTCCGGGTCTTCCTGGCCGCTCGCAGCGTCGACGGTCAGCGCACGATCCTGCGCGAGAAGTTCTTCAGAGTCAGCCCGACCGAGTCCGGCGATGGGTTCGAGAGGGTGACGATCAACATGCGTCTCGAGCCGGACGACTACACGATCGGCGTCGGGGTGCGCGATGAAATCGGTACGGAGACCTCGTACCTGGCACTGAAGGCGGCGTCGACGCCTGTCGGCTAGCTACCGGCAGCCCAGGATCGGCCCCGCACCTTAAGTCACCGGAGAATTCAGGCCTCGCTGGCGGCCAGCTTGCGCTCGTGCGCCTTGGCCATCAGCAGGATGATTACGTTCCAGGCGTTCCAGAAACCGATGGTGTACCAGTTGGGCTTCATGATCACCACGATGTAGCTCCAGAAACCGATGAAGAACGCCAGTCCCAGGGCACCTCGAGGAGGCACTTCCGGTAGGGGAACGCGCGAAATCATGAAGCCGGCAAAGAACAGAACCACGATCGCCGCCGCCTGGGGCGGGATGTCGTCGCGGATGAGCGTCAGGGCCATCAAGTAGCCCGCGGCGATCGGCGTCGGCAGGCCGCAGGTCTTCTGCGCCTTGCCATGGGCGTCACTCATCAGGTTGAAGCGTGCCAGGCGGAAGACACCAGCCAGGACGTAGGTGATCGAGATCGCGACGCCGATGCCCTCGAGCTCGGTGAGCAGGGCTCGCTGAATGAGAAAGGCCGGCGCGGCGCAAAAACTTATCGCGTCGCTGAAGCTGTCGAGTTGCTGGCCGAGCTCGCTGGTGGCGTTGAAGCGCCGCGCGACGCGGCCATCAGCCAGGTCGAGAAGAATCGATAGGACGAGCAGGTAGACGGCGACTTCGAAGCGGCCATTGGCGGCGGCGAGCATCGAGCCGAAACCAGCCGCGATGTTGGCAGCGGTCACGGCATTGGGCGCAGCGTAGCGCCAGGATTCTCGATTAGGCATTGCTGCTGGTGGTCTCCTCGCCGCCTAGTCTAGCGGACTACGCTTCCGAGCCAAGCCACGAGCTGCCCTGAGAGGCCACTTTCGCCGCCGAATCCGAGATCGATGCGGCGAGGGAATGCCACATGACCGCTGCGCCCGGGCCAGCGCACAGTGAGCCCAGGCTCTCTCGAATCGAGGTGCCGATGTAGTTCCCGCGAGAGCACCATCGGATCGTCATCGCTCGCTACCGCCAGGGTCGGCACGGCGAGGCGGTCGAGCCGCGGGGCGACACTGACGCGAGCATAGTAATCCTCGGCGCCGGCAAACCCATGGCGGGGCGCGATGACCTGCTCGTCCCAGTCCCAGAGGGTCTCGATCCTCTCAGCTTGTGCAATGGTAATCGGCACGTCTCGTCGTGCGGCAACCTCGCGATAGATCTCCTTGACATGCCCCAGCACATAGCGCCGATAGATCCGCGCGCCAAAGCGGTCGATGGCTCGCTGCCCGGCCGCCAGGTCCACCGGCGCGCAGACAGTGGCGACCGCCCGCACGCGCCGATCCATCTCCTCGGTGGCACAGCGCAGCACCGTATGACCGCCGAGTGAGAAACCGACCAAAGCAATCGCCTCGACGGCCGCCAGTTCCGGGCTCGCCAGAGCGCCATGCAGGTCGGCCGTCAGACCGCCATGGTAGAAGTCCTCGCCGTGCCGATCGGCCCCACGTAGGTTGAGGCGCAGGATCGACCAGCCGGCGGTTACCGCCGCCGTGGCGAGCTGATGCAGATACAGGCTCTCGGCTGAACCTCCCAGTCCGTGGATGGCGATGATCAGGCGTCCGGAAGGCCTGCCGGAGAGCCGGCCGCTGAGGCGAACCGGGCCCAATCGAGGGTCGTCCACGACCCCGGCCCACTCGTTCGACGGTGGCTCGGACGGCGGGCGCAATCGACGCCGAAGCAGTGCACCGACAGTCCTCACATGCCCTCCGATTTTCACTTCCAAGAACCTCCCAGAGAGAGCGCGACTGGCCCTGGAACTGCCCGACGCGTGTGCTACATTCCGAGCGCTCTCGAACCCTCCTCGAGAGACCCTGCCAACACAATAGAAGATCGCGATGGAACTCTACGACAACCTCCTCGAGACCCTTGGCAACACGCCGCTCGTGCGCCTCGGCCGCTACTCTCCGACCGGCGCCACTCTGGCGGTCAAGGTCGAATCATTCAACCCCGGATCCAGTGTCAAGGACCGGATCGGCGTCGCCATGATCGAGGCGGCCGAGCGCGAGGGCAAGCTCTCGCCCGGTCAGCTGATCGTCGAGCCGACTTCGGGTAACACGGGCGTCGGTCTCGCCATCGCCGCGATTCTCAAGGGCTACAAATTGGTCTGCACGGCGGCCGACAAGATGCCGGCCGAGAAGAAGGCCCTCCTCGAGGCCTATGGCGTCGAGGTGAAGACCTGCCCGACCGGCGTGGCGGCGGACGATCCGCGGTCGTACTACAAGGTGGCGGAACGCATCCGCGACGAAGAGGGCGCCTTCCTCCCCTACCAGTACTACAACCAGGCGAATCCTCAGGCGCACTACGATTCGACGGGCCCGGAGATCTGGCGCCAAACGGACGGCAAGATCACCCATTGGGTGGCCGGCGTCGGCACCGGCGGCACGATCAGCGGCACGGCCAAGTTCCTCAAGGAGCAGAACCCGGACATCAAGGTGATCGGGGTCGATCCGGTCGGCAGTGTCTACGCTTACTACAGCAAGCATGGTGAGCTGCCGCCGGAAGATCAGATTCATCAGTATCTGATCGACGGCATCGGCGAGGACCTGCTGCCGGAGTCTGTCTGGTTCGACTACATCGACGATGTGTTGACGATCGATGATCGGACGGCCTACGACGCGGTCCGTGAGTTGGCTCAGACTGAGGCGATTTTCACCGGCTCCTCAGGTGGTGCGGCGGCGGTGGGGGCGCGGATGGTGGCCCGGGATCTGCCGGACGATGCGTTGGTCGTCACCTTGTTCCCTGATTCGGGTGAGCGTTATCTTTCGAAGATCAACGCGACATGGATGCGGGAGCAGGGCCTGACTGAGTAGTCTTGGAGGGCCGGCCCAACACCGACCCTCTGGTCAGGCCAACTCAGGCCCTGTCCTCACTTGACGAACGAAGGGGCGGCAGTGGCCTACCCAGCCCATCGCCAAGAGTGGTCCAACACGTTTCCACGGAGAATGAACCACCAGCCAATACGTCGAAGGTGCGTGGTAGCGTCTCGTCAATGACCCGTCGTACTGCCGTCCTCTGGCTGCTTCTTGCCACGCTCGTCGGCTTCGCAGTAGCCCAAACTTCCGAGGTCAGGAGCGAGGGCATCGTCAACGCGCCGGTCGAGGCCCCCGACCGGGTCGCAGTCCCCGAACCCAGCGAGCGGGCAATGCAGTACTACCGCACGGGGGTCTGGTGGTGGTGGGGTCGCACGTTGTTCTCGTTAGCGGTGCCGGCCCTGCTTCTGTTCAGCGGCTTCTCCGCTCGCCTGCGCACCCTGAGCTACCGTCTGGGGCGGCGCTGGTTCTTCGCCTTGGCGATCTTCGTGGTGCTCTTTACGCTGACCGACTACGTCCTCAGCTTGCCGGTCAACTACCTCGGAGGGTTCGTCCGCGGCCATGTCTACGAGCTGTCGAACCAGAGCTTTGGCAAGTGGTTTGGTGACTCGCTGAAGGGGCTGGGGGTGGGGATGCTCGCGAGCATCCTGTTCATCTGGATTCCGTATCTGTTGGTCAAAAAGAGCCCTCGACGGTGGTGGCTCTATACCGGGTTGGCCTTGGTCCCGTTCATCGTCGTCGGGATGCTGATTGCCCCGATCTGGATCGACCCGCTGTTCAACGACTTCGGACCGATGAAGGACAAAGGGCTCGAGGCGCGGATTCTCGCTACGGCCGAGCGGGCGGGAATCGAAGGTAGCCGGGTGTTCGAGGTCAACAAGTCGATCGACACCAACGCGGTCAACGCCTATGTCACTGGATTCGGCGACACCAAGCGGATCGTGCTCTGGGACACCATTATCGCCAAGCTCGAACCTGACGAACTGGTGTTCGTCATGGGGCATGAGATGGGGCACTACGCACTGAACCACGTCACCAAGGGCATCGCCTTCTACTCCTGCCTGCTCCTGGGGGCGCTCTATCTGGTGTACCGGACCGCCGGATGGGTCGTGGCACGTTGGAGTGGGCGTTTTGGCTTCGACGAGCTGCACGACTTCGCGTCGCTGCCGCTGGCCATTCTCCTCCTCGGCCTGTTCGGCTTCCTGCTCACGCCGCCGGCGGCCAGTTTCAGCCGCTATATGGAACATGAGGCGGATCGCTTCGGGCTCGAGTTGATGCAAGACAACCACGCTGCCGCGTCGGCTTTTGCCCGCCTGCAGACGGAGAATCTGAGCAATCCACGACCGGGGACGCTCTACAAGATCTGGCGCGCCAGCCATCCGCCGCTCGGTGAGCGCATCGATTTCTGCAACGACTACCGACCCTGGGCGTCAGGGCAGCCTCTGCGGTACGGCGAGTTGATTCGCCCTTAGGGATCCTGCCGCGAGTTCGACGCTAGTCTTCGGCCAGGAGAGCCGCGGGGCTCAGTACCCTGCCATTGAGCAGCACGAACTCGATCGCTCGGGTGTTGGCGATCCGACGCAGTGGATCGGCCGCCAGGACGACGAGGTCAGCCCGCTTGCCGATCTCGAGCGAGCCGACTTCACCGGCCCAGCCCAGCGCTTGGGCCCCGTTGTATGTGGCAATCCTCAGCACTTCGAGGGGTGGGATTCCCGCGTCGGCAAGCAACTGAAGCTCCTCGTGCAAGCTGACGCCGGGGATGACCCAGGGGTTCGGCAGGTCGGAGCCCGCGGTGAGCACCACGCCGCCTTCATGTAGACGGCGGGTCAGCTCCAGCAAGAGCGGCCAGACCTGGCGGCCGCGCGCGAAGTCTTCGGCTGACCAATCGTCGGTGAAGGTACGCCGACGCCAGGCCTCAACGGAGGTCTGCGGCGCAAGGTCGATCTCAGGGTGAGCGGTGTGGCGCGGATCATCACCGAAAAACTTGGTCCGATAGACGAGCAACGTGGGATCGATCGACACCTTGTGGGCGACGAGCTGCTCGATCATCTCGGCGATCTCGGGTCCATCGAGGTCGACTTTCTCGAGCCAGCTCATCCGCTCGCGCAGCGTGCCGCGGTAGCCGGCCTGCGTGGCCTCGGGCAGGTAAGCGGCCGACCAAGGGGCACCATGAGTGATGAAGTCGATTCCCAGCCTGGCGGCCTGAGTCCAGTCGGTGCGCTGGAGGTGGCCGATGACTTCCAGGCCGTGCTCGTGGGCCGCTTCGATTGCGCTGGCCACCAACTCAGGAGGCAGTGCTGCATAAACCTTGATGTAGTCCACGCCGAGCGCTGCCTGACGCTCGACTTCAGCTCTCACCGCGGCTTCGTCGGCGACGCCCGCGAAGGGTGCGGCCGGCCCGGACGAGTTCGGTTGGTGGTTCAGAGCCTCGCCGGCCGTCTTCATCCGGGGTCCGAGAATGGAGCCCGTCTCAACAGCATCCCTGAGCGCTACCGCCTCGGTCGCCGGACCGGCGGGGTTGCGCACCGAGGTGATCCCGAAGGCCAGCAGGGTCTCGAGGGTCCTCTCGGAATCGGCTTGGTGCATCTGCGAGACGCTGCGGCCGGCCTCATCGACCGGCAGGATCGTCACATGGGCGTGGGTATCGATGAGACCCGGGATCACAGTCCGACCGCGCAGGTCGACAGCCTTGACTCCGCGTGGGACGCGCGCCGTGGCCGTCGGCGCCAACTCGACGATCCGACCGTCGCAGACCACCACGGTGTGCTCGGCAAGAGCGGGGCCACCGAGGCCGTCAACCACCGAGACCTGCTGCAAGGCCAGGCCGTCGCCACAGCCAGGGAGGCCGTCCCCCGCCCCACACCCGAGCGCCAGGAAGAGGCTGAGCAAGAGGCCGGCACGCATGACAGTCACTCTATCGGGAGGTGTAGTGGTTGGAGGGCGAGTCGGCGGGCTGAGGCCAGCCCGGTGGCAAGCCGTGATGCTACTGCGGAGGAACAAGACGCAGGGCGGCCACCGGCTCGCCCGCCAGGAGCGGCGTCGGCAAGCCTTCGACCCAGGCCGCATGCGAATCGCCGTAGTTGGGCGACATGAAATGGCCGCTCTGCCCGGCCGGCATATGCAGCAGCCCCTGCTCCTCGCGCCCGGGGCTCACCACCATCCTCATCGAAGCGCCATAGCTCGCCGTCTGGGCCCGGACAGTGCCGGCCCAGCCAGGAAGCTGCACCGTCGGCATGTCGAGATAGGGGCCGAGTACCGGCAGGCCGCTCAGGGGATGGCGCACGGTGACCGGTCGGGCTTCGCCCCAGGTTCGCTCCAGGCCACCCGGATCCGCCGCAAGATCGGCCGCGACTCTCTCTACCGTGGCACGCAGAAACTCCTCCCAACTCGCGTGAGGCGGTGGCACCAGATGGTCGGGACGGGTCTCGAGGATGCGCCGCACCGGCTCGTCGGCCAGAGCCCAGTTGTAGACGAAGTCAGGGTCGGCGTCTGCCGCCGGAGCAAGCAGCGGAGTCAGGACTCCAGCCACGATCGCTCTGGCCAGACGGCCCACCGCCAGGAAGCCCGATTGATCGACATTCGCCGTGCCGTCCCAGCCGACCACGAGTTCCCGGAAGCGGCGCAGCAGCGGGTCGGCCTCGGATTCTCCGACGACCTCGAGGGTGAGCTCGACGACGAAGTCGTTATACGCACTATGGGTGTCGAGTTGAATGCGGCGCAAGCCGGCTTCTTCCCATTGCGCGCCCTCGCCCAGAAGCTGGTCGATGCGGTTGGCCCGTCCCGAATGCATCCAGACGTGGGTCAGAGGCGGTTCGAGGTTCGGTACGGTGCGTCCGTTGGCGGTCGAAAGCCGGCCGTTCGGTGGCGCAATCAGCTGGGGTCCGGGCCTCTCGCCGATCCAACCATGCTCCGCGCCGGCCCACGAGGTCGGGAACTTGCCCGAAAAGCCCCGCCGCTCGGGCATCGGTCCGTTGACGACCCAGGCAATCCGGCCGTCGGTAGCGGCGACCAGCCAGTTCTGCGACGGGCCGCGCCAACGTTCGATCACCGAAATCATCTGCTCCAGCGAAGAGGCCGTCATCGCTTCGAGAAGATCGAAGTTGAGGCCCAGGGAGTCGTGGACCGGGCTCCGCGCCACCAGCGGACGTCCAAGCCAGTCCTCGTCGCTGACCGGTCCCCAGCGGGTCCAGCGAACCTCGAGCTCGACGGGCTCGCCCCCCCGCACTTCCAGACGCTCTGCGGTAACGGTAAACGGCTCCCAGCCTTCGGGAGTGCGGTATCGAGCCGGGCTCGCGGGGTCCACATCGACGACCACCAGATCGGTCTGGTCGGCAAAGCTGTTGGTGGCGCCCCAGGCGACGTCGCCGTTCGAGCCGATAACGACTCCGGGGAGCCCCGGCGCACCCACGCCGACGATGCGGCGGCCCGCTACCTCGAACTGCACCCGGTGCCAGACGTGCGGCACGCGGAGGCCCAGATGAGGGTCGTTGGCCAGGAGGGCATGCCCGGCCGCCGCGTGGGTCCCGGCGACAGCCCAGTTGTTGGAACCCAGGGCCATCCCCATGGGACGTACATACTCTCTGTCCTGGATTCTTTCCCCTCCTTGCCGGTCCTCGGCCAGAGCCTTACCCCCTCGCAGATCAACGACCTCCGGACCCGGCACTGAAGCAGGCTCGTAACCGCCGGTCTCGCCTCGGATCAGCGGTACGTCCCAGCGACTGGTCGAGGGAGTCAGGAAAGCAACAAGCCCCTCCGGCAGGGTCCCGACCATGACGCCGAGCGGCTTCTCCATCCGGTGGTTGAAGGAGAGCATGTCGAAGAAGCCGAGCACGGCAACAAGCGTGTCCTCGGGCAGCCAGGGCTCGGGCCGCGAACGCATCAAGAGGTACTCGGGCGGTGCGGCACGCAAGGCCTCGAGGCCGGCGTTGACGCCCGCCGAATAACCCTCCACCAGCCGGCGCGTGCCGGAGTCGAGCCCCGCCAGGAGTTGGCGCGCGGCCCGGCGGCGTTGGCGCGGTCTCGCCCGCTGGTCGGCCTCGAGCGCTCGCGCTCCAAAGAGAGCCGCCAGTTCACCCGCCGTCGAGCGCCGGGCCAGGTCCATTTGGAAGTAGCGATCCTGGGCATGCACGAACCCTTGCGCCTGCATTGCATCTTCCAGGGTCTCGGCGTGAATCACCGGAATGCCGAGTTCATCGCGTTCGACGACGACCGTGGCTCCGATCCCGGTGGCCACCAACTCCCCGGTTCTCAGCGCCAGCGAAGCGCGAGCCTTCCACCAGGCCCAGCCTCCTGCGGCGACCAACAGGAGCAGCAGGCCGATCGTGATCTGTGCCAGTCGACGCAGCACGCTTTACTCGACTTCCTCTGCGCCTCCGAGTTGTACCGGCTTGGGCACCGCGACCGGCGGTACGCCGGAGGACTCGAACTGGTCGTTCAAGCCACCGACGGAGTTGGCGAAGAACCCGTTCACCGCGGCCAGCGCGGCCTCGGTCTCCTCCCGCAACTCGCTCAAGAAGCTGAGCTGCGCCGCGGTCGGTGCAGCGAATTGACCGTCGATGCCCGAAAAGAGACTGCCCAGCCGTTCAGCGAGCCGCGGCCCCTGGCTCCAGAAGGGCTTGTCATCGGCTCGGGCCAGGCTCGCCATCACCACTTCGTGGGTCTCATCGAGTTTTTCCCAAGCGGCCTCGACCTCCGGCGCCAGCTCGACCTCCAACAGCTCGACCGTGGCTCGCCGGGCAGCGAGCTGCGCGGTAAGAGAGTCCAGGCCTCGCAGCGCCGTGTTTATTGCCGAGATCATCGGCAGGAGTTCGGTCGCGGCGTCGTGCTGGGTCTCGAGACTCGCCGCCGAGACCGGAACCGTCGGATCGACCGATACCTGTATCGAAGTCTCGTGAGGCCCGCCATCGACGGTGAGGCGGGCGGTGTATGTACCCGGCAAGACATAGGGACCGCGCGGGCGTTGAGAGAACTCGCTGAAGTCCCCATCCGGCTCCTTGCGCAGCTTCGGCCCGTCGGCCGCCAGATCCCAGGCAACCCGGTTGATGCCGGCCTTCATACCGAGCTTGTCTAGAGTGCGAACGACCTGCCCCGAGGCGTCGAGGATTTCGAGCGTGAGTCGATCCCCCTGCGCCTCTTCTTCCTCGGCCGTGTCGTCGGTCTTCGCCTCGTCGGAGGCCTCCTCAGACTCGGTTTCAGGAACCTCGTCGAGGGACTCTGCCAGGTGGTAGCTGATCAGCGCTCCGGCCGGTGGATTGGGGGCGCGGTGGCTCTTGTCCCCCAGGCCATAGCGCGTGAAACGGGTCGGGAAACGTAGGGCCGGACGTACTGGAAAGAGGTGCGTACCGGCTGCCTCCGCCTGCGGGAAGTGCTGCACCGGGGTCGCATCATCGAAGATCCACAGCGCTCGGCCATGAGTGCCGACAATGACGTCGTTGGCTTGCGGATGGATGAGCACATCGTGCACCGCGACGGTCGGCAGGTTGTCGAGGTGCATGCGCTGCCAGGCTGCCCCACCGTCGTAGGAGACGTAGAGGCCCAGCTCGGTCCCCGCCCAGAGCATTCCAGGCACCTTGGGATCCTCTCGCACCACCCACACCCAGCCGGCCTCGGGTAGGCCCGAAGTAAGCCGTTTCCAGGTCGCGCCGTAGTCCGTCGTCTTGTAGATGTGGGGTCGGAAGTCATCGAACATGTGGCGGTCAAACGAGACCCAGGCGGTGCCCGGGACGGTCCCCGAAGGCTCGATGTGCGAGACCGAGGACACCGGCGGCACACCGGTCACGTTCGTCACCACGTTGGCCCAGGTCGCCCCTGCATCGCGCGACAGCTGGAGGTTGCCGTCGTCGGTACCGGCCCAAAGGACCCCCTGCTCCGCGGGAGACTCGGCGAAGGAGATGATCGTGCAGTGATACTCGGCGGTGGTGTTCTCGAACCACACCGGGCCGCCGGCCTCCCCTTGCTTGGCGGGATCGTCGGTGGTCAGGTCAGGACTGATTCTGGTCCAGGTGTCGCCAAAGTCATGGGTCTTGAACACCACGTTGCCGGCGAAGTAGACGGTATTGGCATCGTGCGGTGAGGGGATGATCGGCGCGTTCCAACTAAAGCGGTACTCGAGATCCTGGATCGGCCCGCCGTCGTTGCGCCGCGGCTGCGGATTGACGTCGATCTGTTGCCGCGTCGTCATGTCGGTGCGCATGATGCCGCCACCCTGGTACTCAGAGAGAAAAAGATCGACCTGCTCGGGGTGCGGCACGACGAAGTAGGCGTCGCCGAAACTCATCATGCGCCAGTCGTCGGGCAAGATGCCCGCCGGCTCTCGCGTCCGGCTGGGTCCGTACCAAGTGCCGTTGTCCTGCAGGCCGCCGCCGACGTAATAGAAGGGCTGCCTGTTGTCGTGGAAGGCCTGGTAGAACTGGGCCAAGGGCAAGTTGCGAATCGGCTCCCAGCTGTCGCCGCGGTCGTAGGAGACCGCTACCCCACCGTCCTGACCGTTCCACAACCGGTCCGGGTTCGTCGGATCGATCCACAGGGAGTGAAAATCGACGTGCACGCTGCGCGCGATGCGCTCGAACGACTTGCCACCGTCAATCGAGCGGAACAGGCGGCTCGACACCGCGTAGAGGCGGTTCTCGTCCCAAGGATCGACTCGCATGTCGGTGTAGTAGAGGCCGCGGGAAACGATGCGTACATCGTCCGAAATCTTCTCGAACTTCTCCCCGCGGTCGTCCGACCTGAAGAGCACGCCATCATTCGACTCCGCGATGACGTAGACCGTCTCGGGCCGACTCGGCGCGATCTTGACCCCGATGCGACCCATCAACTTGGGCAGGCCTTCTTCGAGCCGGGTCCAGCTGTCGCCGCCATCGACCGAACGCCAGACGCCACCCTCCTCGCTGCCGCTCACGTGCGTCCACGGCTTGCGGTCGAAGTGCCAGAGCGCCGCGTAGAGCACGTTCGGGTTGGTCGGGTCGAGATCCATGTCCGACACCCCGTGCTTGTCGTCGAGATAGAGGACCTTCTCCCAGGTCGCGCCACCGTCCTGCGACCGAAAGACGCCACGCTCCTCGTTGGGCCCGAAGAAGCTGCCCAAGGCAGCGACGAAGACCGTGTCTGGATCAGTCGGATCGACCAGTACTCGAGATATGTGCCGGGTCCCCTCGAGCCCAAGGTGCTTCCAACTCTGGCCGCCATCGGTCGACTTGTAGACCCCGTTACCGAAGGAGACGCTGTTGCGCGCGTTCGACTCGCCGCTGCCGACATAGATCACCTCGGGATTACTCGCCGCGATCCCGATGTCGCCGATCGATGCGATCGGCTGGTCGTCGAAAATCGGTTCGAAGGTGAGGCCCCCGTTGATCGTCTTCCACACCCCTCCCGAAGCCGAGCCGACGTAGACGATATTGGGGTTGCCCGCGATGCCCTCGACGTCCGCCACCCTGCCGCTCATGTTGACCGGGCCGATATTGCGGTACTGGAGATTGGCGAACGGGTCCGCGGCCTCCTCGACCGCGGAGGCGGCGCCCGGAACCTGGACCGTTCCCAAGAGCGTAAGAGTCAGCGTTACGAAGCCGGCGCGGAGCCCGGCGGAGTCCGTCTTGAGCATGGGGTCCCTCCTCGAGAAATCTGGAGGCCGAATCCTAGCAGGGGCTGCTGGGAGGGCTCGAAGGGCTCGAAGGGCTCGAAGGGCTCAGGGCTGCAGAGCGGCAGCGAACGGCAGCGGTGTCACGGTCTCGATCTCTACACCGCAGTTGAGCACGATCTGTAGGTCGCCTAGCTTCCAACCTTCCTCTTTCAACTCGTACTCGCGATCGCCGTCTGGAGACCCGAGGTAGGCGCGCCGCCCCTCTGCATCGAGGATCACGTAGTCGATCTCGATCGCCGAGTAGATCGCGAGGTCACGACGACGCTTCTCCTCGGGGCGCAAGTAGGCGAACTGCGTCGACGGATCAAGACAGTCCAGCAGATCCTCTGGCGCTACCAGGACTCGGCTTCGCGGCCAGGGGTCATCGAGTTCCCCTGCCAGATGCGAGGCCACCACGGCGTCGATAGCATCGCAGCGCGCAGCGGGCGCAATGCGGGCGAGAGGGTCCCGGTCGTCCGGCACTCCATCGCCATCGGTGTCAGCCGAGCGCGGATCGAGGTACCAAGCCGTCTCGAGGCTGTCGCTGATGCCGTCGCCATCGCTGTCCAAGATGAGTTCCGCGATGCCGCGCGGCCAGGTCACATCAGATGGCACTCCCCACTCAGCGCGGAGCAAGTCGCTCATCCCGTCCCAGCGGGCCTGAACGCCGTGGTCGACTGCCACCAGTCCCGGCGCGTCCTCATCCGCCAACCAGGAATCCACCCAGCCCGCCGATTCCCGCTGCCAGAAGTCGACCAAGGCATCGAAGCCTGCGGCCGCGGCCAACAGCTCACCGCCGCGCTTCCAGGCGATCGAATGGTAGACGCGATGGTCGGTCACTACGGCTGTCGCCAGCTCGTAGGCGTCACCAACCTCGCCCCGCCGCCACTCAGCCAGCCAACGCCAAGCTGCAGGCTCGGCTCCGACACCTCGGCAGGAGTTCGAAGCGAGCAGCTCCGCCGGCATCACTTCTTCGGGTCGGTCACATTCTGGGCCGGCTGCGGCGATCATCGACTGCAATTCGACCAGGCCCTCATCGTGCCCGGCCGCCAGATAGGCGTAGGCCAACGCCAGGGCCAAGTCGGCATCGGTCTCGAAGAAGACATAGCTGAAGTCGTCATACACCTGGAGCTCGACCCCGTCGGCCTCGCCGGCCGGGCGGGCAACGCGGACCCTCGCGTCGAGTGGCAGCGCCTCATACTCGGTCAGCAGAGCGTCCACTTGACCGAGCTTGGCAAGAGACCATAGGTACTCGCGATTCAGGTACTCGAGCCAAGCGGGATCCGAACGCCCGCTAACCGACAGCACCTCCAAGGCGCGACCCAGAAGGGCGAACCTCGCGGGGACGCTGTGAATTCGGCTCCCGGCGAGAGCAAGAAGCTCCGGCGTCACCCCCTGGGCTTGCACGACTTCGGCGACGAGAGCCTGCGCAAGTCTGCCACCGATCCACAGGGACTCAAACCAATCCCAGATCCGACGGCCGCTTGGGTCGACGTCGAGCAGCGTGGCGGCGACAAAAGAATGAAGGGGCCACTCAGGATAGTGCCTCCCATCGAGAAGAATCTCGATCTCGCTGCGAAGCTGGTGGCTCGAAGAACTGCTCCGGACGACGGTTTCGAGATCGTCACGTAGGCTGCGGTCGCCAGCCAACCCTGGCCCCTCCTCCCGGATCCGCGCGAGCTCGCGGCAGGACGCCAAGCGCACGAGGGCGGCGGCCGTCGTGCTGTCGATCTCATAGTCCTCGGCCACCTCGGCCTCCGCCGCCATGAGGTCAAGCGCTCTCGCTCCAGATCGAGCCGCGGACACAGCCACTTGATCGACCACGCCCGAGTAGAAGAAGTTCTCTTCGTCGTCAGCAGTCAGGGTCAGGACTTCATCCAGACAGGACGCACCGGAGTTGGCGGGCGCCAACAGGAAGCACGCCGCTACCAGCACCAGTAAGGCTGCCCTCTTCATAGGGGCGAAAACCGCCGAGTCCGGCGCGCTATTCCGTCTTCTACGCTATTCCGCTGTCTAGAGGACCTTTCGACGACTGACTACTCGATTCGCGCTCCGGTGCCGCGTAGGCGAATCGTCCGGTGCGGGCCGGCACCGATATCCGCCGCCGCCTCGTCGAAGACTTCCCCCTTCTCTTCCGCCAAATGGGCTAGCCAATCGACGTACTCCTTGCGCGTCATCTCGACCGCCTCGACCCTGCCCTGGGCCGCGATGATCTTGCCCTTCGAGTCCGCCGGAAAGACGATCACGTCGTCATCCACCTTCACTCGAATGCTCTGGTCCTCGCCCCCGACCTCGACCCAACACCCTTTCATCGGACAGACATCGAGCACGCCACCTTCGATACGCACCGTCTTGCCGAGAAAGGCATCGGGGTCGGCCAGGATCTCGTGGATCGCGGTCACTTCGGCGACCGTCACGCCCTTGCCGAGGCTGACTGTCTCGGTGGCGGTGAGCGGCAGAGTCACCATCAGGCCTATGGCCAAAACGAGTGAGATCGGAAGTTCTCTCTTACTGAGCATTGTCGCCTCGCTGATTGGTTTGAAGACACGCGGCCCCGAGTCACAGAGCCGCAGGGTGGACACTCGGAGATTGTAGGCTCGTTCGACCCTGCAGTCACCACCCCGACGGCCGGGCGGCCGCACTCGGCCCCGGTCGACCGATCCTGAGAGGGATGCCTCGACAACCAGAAGCACCGGACCCGCTGGCCAGCCCACCAGGGTTGCCAGTCGAGGACCCGCCCTCCGTGAACGCTCAACCCGAGGCTGAGTCTCCCTTGCTGGTCTCGGTGATCGCATTGGCGTAGTACTCGAGGAGAGGCAAGTCGTCCTGACGCACGCGATACAGCCCGTCCTCGACCTCAAGGACCCGCCGCAAGACGAGCATTCGCATTCCGACCTCGACGGCGTAGTCACGACTTGCCCGCGGCACGTAGACCGGCGCACCGGCCTTCTCGCGGCGCTCGAGACGGGCCTGTACCGCGGCCTCGAGTTCGAGCTTGCTCCAGGTACGCTCGGGGTCTTCTACCAGGACCGTGGCAACCAAAGAGACCGGGAGTACGGGAATGATGCGCCCCACCCTCCCCATGAGCTCGCCGGCCAGCTCGCCGACGGCGGCGAATCGTTCATCGCGTACCAGGCGTCGAGGATCCTCGCCCCGGCCGACAAAAAACTCGCTAGCCGATAGCGGGCGGCCGAAATTGACGCAGGCGTAGCCGAAGCGATGCCAGTTGCCGCGCATCTGGAGCCAGAATTGGCGATTCCAGAAGGTGTAGGTCGTCCAGAGCGCTGCCAGCCCCTTCTTCGCCTTGGCATCCGGATCGCCGTCGAGTAGCAGCGTCCGGTCCTCGAGCACCCGGTCGTAGTTGATCCCGACCGGAACGAAGACTACGTCGGCATCATCCTCGGGGTCGAAGCCACGCAGCATGTAGTCGAGCAAGCCGAGGCGCGGCGCGCCCAGTTTGCCGTCGCGACTGAGTCCGCCCTCGGGGTAGATCGCTTGGGTCACGCCTTCGCGCGTCGCGATATCGACGTAGCGCGAGAGCACCTTCCGGTAGAGCTCATTGCGGGACTTGCGGCGCACAAAGTACGCACCCATCGAGCGAATCAGCTGGTCGAGAGGCCAGATGCGAGCCCACTCCCCCACCGCATAGGAAAGCGCCGTGCGCTCCATCGCCAGGTAGGACACCAGGATGTAGTCCATGTTGGACCGATGGTTCATCACGAAGACCACCGTGGCGTCCGGCGGGATCGCCTTGAGTGCCTCTTCGTCCACCGAGCCCAGTCGGACTCGGTAGAGCGTGCGGGCCAAACGCCGCGCCAGGGCGTAGCCCCAGCGGAAGTACGCGTAGGCGTTGAATGACGGCACGATCTCCTTGGCGTAGCGGGCGACCTTCGCTTGAACCACATCGCGCGGCATCTCCCACTCGGGCGCCAACCGGTCGGCCGTGTCCATCACTGCGCGGTCGTAGACCAGGCGATCGATCAGAGTCTTGCGTTTGGTGAACTTGAACGGCTGGAGCCTGATCTGGAGTCCAGGGTTGAACTCTTCGAGCGCGCGCTCGATCCGGCGACGTAGGAACCAGCGCACGCTCGGCACCAAGAGACGGCTGAGCGCAGCCCACAGGGCGAGCAGGCCGGCGACAAGGGCCAACCAGAGAGGAATCTCTATCGTCGAGGTCACGTCGAGCGATTCTAGCCCGCTGACCGTGGTGCTCTCGGCCGCAAGTGAACAGTCGGCTACGGCACGACACTCGACCAGGCCGACGTGTCGCCGGACTCGAACCCGTCCGCGAAGAGAGTCCCGGGCGACGGCAGGAGCGCGACGTAGACGTCCTGGTTACCCTCGCGCGCATCCTGGTAGAACGGATAGACCGTGCCGCCATCGACCGCGATGCCGTTGTAGTCACCGATGAAATCGAGATTCACATCCCAGGGCAGGACCGGGGTGAAGGGTGCCGCGGTCACTCGGACGTTGGCGCCGAAAGTCGCCCCGCCGTCGCTCGAGTAGGCGGTGTAGACATCGATGTCGAAGCCGTTCTCGCGCCGGTCGTACCAGACCACGTGTAGGCCACCGGCGGCATCCGCCGCGATCCAAGGGAGGAACTGGTCGGTCGTGCCGGCGTCGTCGTTGATCCGGATCGGGACGCTCCAGCTCGCCCCGCCATCGAGCGACCGGACGGAGAGGATATCGGGGTCGCCGAGCAACTGGTCGTTCCACACCACCACGACCTGGCCGGCGGCGGGACTTGCGGCGACCGGCAGGTTGACCATGCGGAAGCCGCCCGGGAGGGTTGAGGGCAGCGGATTCATGGCGACGATCGACGCGTCCGTGGACCACGTCGCACCCTGGTCCTGAGAACGCGACATCCAGAGGAACTGCTGGAAGCTGTCGCGCCAGAACATGTAGTAGTCGCCGGCAGCGTCGATCACCGGTGAGGCACCGTTGCCGCCCACCGAATTGTCAGCCAGGATCGTGTCGCTACCGAAGGTCAGCCCGCCGTCGGTCGAACGGGCCGCGCGGACCTTGGCCGGGCTGAAGGCGAAATCGGCGTAGCCGACGAGGACGTCGTCGCCTTGCGCGTCGATGTAGGGCTTGTCGTCGAAGTCGGTGTCGACGGTCACTGGCACCGCCGTCTGCCACGTAGCCCCATCGTCGAGGGAGCGACGCACGAAGACTTCGAAGTCGGAACCGCCCGCTCCTCCGCTGGCGATGTAGCCGAAGTACCATCGTCCGGCACCACCGGCGGCGACGGCTGGATCGCTCATCACGTCGTGCCCGTCGAAGAGTTCAAAGGACCAGGTCTGACCGGCGTCGACGGAACGGCCGGCGCCCATGACTAGCGTGGTGTCGGTGTAGTTGTTCCAACCGGCAATCAAGGTGCCGCCGAGGGCATCGATCGAGGTTTCGTTTTGGGTATGGCCATCGTCGGGACCGAGACGGTGCTCGGGGAAGGACCCAAGGCTTCCCTGTGAGCGCTGTCCGAACCAGGTGGACGAACTGGGCTCTTCGGGTCGAGCGCTCCGTTCCTTCTCCCGCCTGATGTCGAGTGGCAGCACCCAGCCGAGTTCGTCGATCTCGCCCGGCATCACGAAACTGCCGTCGGGCGTACGAACAGGACCGACGAGTTCGGTCGAGCTCGACTCGCCATCGGGCCAGCCGTCGATGCCGCCGGTGGTGCCGCCTCCCGGTGCCACTTGGACTCCACCGCAGCCAGCCATCAGAACTCCTGACATGACTGCTCCCGGAATCCACTGTTGCGCGAGCCGCACCTGGACATTGTATTGCCTGGCCCAGAGTCCTCGGTCCCAGGCCACGGCTCCCGCTGTTCGGTGTTTGTACTTCTTTTGGCCTGGAGACAATGGCTACCTGCGGGCGCGTGTTCGGTGGATTCAGGCGAGAAAGCCCTTTTTCCTCGCAATGGCCAGCCCATCCCAACCCCATTCCGAGGAAAAACCCCTTTCTCGCGTTGATGGTGCGGGTCGCTGCGGCTTCTCCGACGGCCGCTAGCGGCCCAAGGAGGCAGCGGCCTTGGGAGCAGCTGCACCTGTTCTTATCCTCAAGGCGTCGGCAGTACTTTTTTCTGGCTGGGGTTAGGTCGGGCCTGGCCAGCCAGAAAAAAGTGCTTCCGACGCCTGAATCCGTCAGACACGCCCCCAACTTCGAACCAGCAAATATTCAACAACCAAGCCACCCCGTTCGTACCATAGCTACGTTAAAGTGAAGACGATGCGAAAGTGGATGTGGAGGCTCCTCGTCGTGGTGGCCCTCGTGGCCGCCTTTCTTGTCTTGCAGCAGACGGTGTTCAAGGACAAGCCGGTGCCCGTCACGGTGGCCGAGGCCGACCGTGGGCCAGTCGAATCCACCGTGACCAACTCCCGCGCCGGGACGGTGCGAGCTCGCCGCCGCGCCAAGCTCTCGCCCGAACTCGGCGGCCAAGTGGTCGCATTGCCCTTCGAGGAGGGCGACCAGGTGGCTGCCGGCGACGTCCTCTTGCGACTCGACGACCGTGCTCAGCGCGCCCGACTCGAGCTCTCCAAGCGCGAGGTCCAAGCGGCAGGGGCCGAGGCCGAGCGAGCCTGCATCGCCGCGGATCGCGCGGGTCGCGAACTCGAACGGGCGATCATCCTGGCCGGTGACGAGTTGGTCTCGCCGGACATGTTGGACGGCTTCCAGACCAACAAGGCCAGCGCCGACGCGGCCTGCAGCGCCGCGCGCGCCAACCAGGCACGCGCAGACGCGGCCGTCACCGTGACCCGGACCGAACTCGACAAGATGACGCTCAGGGCTCCGTTTTCCGGCGTGCTGGCGGAGGTGTCGATCGAAGTCGGTGAATGGACGACTCCTTCGCCGCCCACGATGCCGGTGCCGCCGGTTCTCGATGTCCTCGATCCCGAGTCGATCTACATCAGCGCCCCTATGGACGAAGTGGACTCCGGTCGTGTGCGCCCTGGTCAGCAGGTCCGGGTGACCATCGACTCCCACCGCGACCAGAGCTTCCCCGGCCAGGTGACTCGGGTGGCGCCCTACGTGCTTGACCTGCAGGAGCAGAACCGCACAGTCGAAATCGAAGTCGAGGTCGATGCCGAAGTCACCGAGCGCTTCCTCCCCGGAACTTCGGCCGACGTCGAGGTCGTCCTCGAAGTGCACGCGGACGCCTTGCGCGTCCCAACGTCCGCCCTGATGGAAGGCAACCGCGTCCTCATGCTCGAGGACGGCGTGCTAGCCGAGCGGCAACTCGCCATCGATCTCAAGAACTGGGACTACACCGAGGTCACCGAAGGCCTGGCCGAGGGCGACGCGATCGTGACGTCGCTCGACCGAGCAGAAGTCCAGGCCGGGGTCGAGGCCGAAGTTGTAGCCGATCCGTGATCGAACTCGCACGTGATTGAACTGGATAGCCTGTCGCGCACCTTCATGGTCGGCGACCGGCCCGTCCACGCCCTGCGCGAAATCACCGAGACCATCGCCGAGGGCGAGCATGTAGCGATCATGGGCGCCTCGGGCTCCGGAAAGTCGACCCTGCTCAATCTCATCGGCTGCCTCGACCGGCCTAGCAGCGGTGTCTACAAACTGAACGATCGATCGGTCGGCGAGCTGTCCCAAGCCGAGCTCACCCAGGTGCGGCGCAACGAGATCGGCTTCGTCTTCCAGTCTTTTCACCTAGTGCCCCGTCTGACTGCGGCCGAGAACGTCGAACTGCCGATGATCTTCGGCGATGTGCCGCGCCGCGAGCGACAAGAGCGGGTGGCGTCGGCCCTCGACGCCGTCGGCCTCGCCGAACGGGCAACTCACTTGCCCGATCAGCTCTCGGGCGGCGAGCGCCAGCGGGTGGCGCTGGCCCGCTCGACAGTGATGAACCCATCGATCCTGCTCGCCGATGAGCCAACCGGCAACCTCGATAGTCGTTCCGGCCGGGTGGTTCTCGATCTTCTTGAAACGATGAACACCGAGGGCTTGACGCTCATCGTCGTCACCCATGACGCCCAGGTGGCGCAACGCGCGGATCGCATCATCGTCCTCCTGGACGGCCGCGTAGTCCAACGGGCACGAGGAGACCAGATAGCCGAAGTAATGGCCACGCTCGCCCGTGCAGCTGAGGACGAGAGCACCGACGAGGAGCAGCAAGGGGCCTGATGCGTATCCGACAGACCTTCCGCTTTGCTTTCGGCGCTTTGACCGGCCACGGCCTGCGCACCGGGTTGAGCCTGCTCGGGGTCATGATCGGCGTCGCCGCGGTGATCGTGTTGACGGCCTTGACCGATGGCGCCCGCACCTACGTCATCGAGCAGTTCTCGAGCCTCGGCACCAACCTCGTGATCGTCCTCCCCGGCCGCACCGAGACGACAGGCGCCGCGCCAGGCGTCACCGCCATCCCCAACGACCTGACCCTCGACGATGCCGAGGCCATCGCCTTGCAGGTGGGTTCAGTGCACCGCGCCGCGCCGGTGTCGATGGGGACCGAGGAGGTCGCCTTCGGAGAGCGTCGACGACAGGTCGCCCTGATCGGCACCACCGCCGACTACGCCCCGGTGCGCCAAGTCGAACTGGCTCGGGGTGAGTTCCTGCCACCGGGCGACATCGACCGCGGCGCGCCGGTCTGTGTGCTCGGCCACACGCTGGCCCGCGAGCTCTTCCCGGCCCAGAACCCAGTAGGCCAGGTCGTGCGGGTTGGCGGCTGGCGCATGCGGGTGCTCGGTGTGCTGGCTGAGCAAGGCACCAAGCTCGGCCTCGATCTCGACGAGACGATCTACGTGCCGGTGGCGACCGGCATGCAGATGCTGAACCGCGCGTCGCTCTTCCGCATCTTGATCGAGGCCCACGCCTACGCCGACCTCGAGATCACCAAAGAAAGTGTGCGCCGACTGATGATCGAGCGCCACGGCGAGGAAGACGTCAGCGTCATCACCCAAGATGCCGTCGTCTCGACCTTTGGCGCCATTCTCGACACTCTGACACTCGTTCTGGCCGCGATCGCCGCGATCTCGCTCACGGTCGCCGGGATCGGGATCATGAACGTAATGCTGGTCTCGGTCTCGGAGCGCACACGCGAGATCGGATTGCTCCGCGCGGTGGGAGTCCAGCGATCGCAGGTCATGGCGGTGTTCTTGACCGAAGCGGCATTGCTGTCGGCAGCGGGCGCGCTCCTCGGCCTCTTGCTGGGCTGGGCGCTGGTGCAGGTTCTGATCGGCATCTTCCCGGCATTGCCGGCCGCGGCTCCCATGTGGGCCGTAGGCGCGGCCTTCGGCGTCGCCGTTCTCGTCGGCGTGATCTTCGGCATCATGCCCGCAAGGCGCGCCACCAAACTCGACCCGGTCCACGCACTGGCAGGGAGGTAAACCGTGTGGGAACTCATCCGAATGTCTCTGCGCTCTGTCTCTGGCCACCGGCTGCGCTCGGCATTGTCGATGCTCGGCATCGCCATCGGGATCGCCTCGGTCATTCTGCTGACCTCGATCGGCGAGGGGACGCGGCGCTACATCCTCGATCAGTTTTCGCAGTTCGGAACCAACCTCTTGGCCATCAATCCGGGCAAGGCCGAGACAGTCGGTGTGCCGGGAGCTCTCGGCGGTTCGACCCGAAAACTCACGATCGACGACGCCGAGGCCCTCAAGCGACTCCCCGGGGTGCTCGCCGTGGCTCCCGTGGTCTTCGGCACCGGCCGGGTGGAAGCTGCGGGCCGGGGACGCAGCGTGGTCATCTACGGCTCGACCTCGAACGTCCCCGAGGTGTGGCAATGGGGCGTGCGCACGGGCAGCTTCTGGCCGGAGTCCGACCCGCGGCGGGGCGCGGCGCTCGCGGTGGTGGGCTCCAAACTCAAGCGTGAGCTCTTTGGAGAGGCCAACGCGCTGGGCGAGTTCATGAAGATCGGCGGCAGCCGCTACCGCGTGATCGGCATCATGGAGCCCAAGGGGCAGCTGCTCGGCATGGACCTCGACGACGCCGTCTGGGCACCGCTCGCCTCGGTCATGCAGATCTTCAATCTGGACGAGTTGCACGAGATCGACCTCACCTTCCAGCACGGGCGCGACCTCGACGGCCTGAGGGAGCGAGTCCGGCAGACCCTGGTCGAGCGCCACGGCGGCCGCGAGGACTTCACCATCGTCTCGCAGGACGAGATGCTCAAGGTCTTCGGCAACATAATGGACATCATCACCAGCGCCGTCGGCGCCATCGCCGGCATCTCGCTGGTGGTCGGCGCCATCGGCATCCTCACGATGATGTGGATCGCCGTCGGCGAACGGACCTCGGAGATCGGACTCGTCCGCGCCGTGGGCGCGACACGCCGACAGGTTCAATGGGTCTTTCTCACCGAGGCCGCGGTTCTCGCCTCGCTGGGAGGCATGCTCGGCATTGCCGGCGGACTGGGGGTCTGCGCCCTGCTACGAGCGGCTATCCCCGGACTGCCGGTTCACACACCGATGGTCTTCCTGCTCGCCGCCGTTGCAGTGTCGGCCGTGACTGGCGTGCTGTCGGGTGTCCTGCCGGCACGCCGCGCCGCCAGCCTCGATCCCGTCGAGGCGCTCCGCACGGAGTAGAACCCCTGGCCGTAGGCTTTCGCCAGGCGCCGATCACCTCATAGACGATCGAATGGACCTCTGCACCTCCGCCTGGCTCAAAGGTCGGTCGCCCGTGGCGGTGACGGGGATCACTGTTCGGTGGTCGGTTCGCCCGGCGCGGGCTCGTGCTCCTCGAAGAGATCCCGCAGATCCACCGGCTCCGTCTTCTTGCGCAGCCTCAGATTGAGCATTTCGACGAACACCGAAAAGCCCATCGCGAAGTAGATGTAGCCCTTGGGGATGTGGTGCCCGACTCCGTCCGCCACCAGGGCCATGCCAATCAGCAGCAGAAAGGACAGCGCCAGCATCTTGACGGTTGGATGGCGCTCGACGAACTCACCCAGCGGCTTGGCGAACCAGAGCATGAACCCGACCGAGATCATGACGGCCAGCACCATGATCGAGATCTCCTGCACCATCCCGACCGCCGTGATCACCGAGTCGAGCGAGAACACGATGTCGAGCAGCATGATCTGGGTGATCACGGCACCGAATGCGGCACGAGTCTTGACCGAGAGTTCATGTTCTTCGCCTTCGAGCTTGTGGTGAATCTCATGGGTGCTCTTGGCCAGCAGGAAGAGCCCGCCGACGATGAGGATGAGGTCACGTCCAGAAACGGCCTTGCCGAGGATGGAGAACAAGGGCTCGGTCAGGCCGATGACCCAGGCGAGCGAGAGAAGGAGGAGGATCCTCGTGCCCATGGCGCCGAGCAGGCCCAAGGAGCGAGCTCGGGGCCGCTGCTCTTCCGGCAGCTTCCCCGCCAGGATCGAGATGAAGATGATGTTGTCGACCCCGAGGATGAGCTCGAGCGCGGTCAGGGTGGCGAGCGCAATCCAGGCCTGTGGGTCGGCAATCCAATCGAACATCTGTAGTTCCTACGTGACGCAGGGACGGCCTATTCGGCCTCAGCCTGCCTAATCGGCGTCAGCCATGAACGGCTTCCACTTCGACTCGTCCGGAGCCTTGCCCAACAGGCTCACCACCACCAGGGCAAAAACCGACATGAAGAAGGCCGGGTAGATGATGTAGTCGTAGGCGGTGTCGGCGTTGATCTGGATGAAGCCCCAGTCCATGGTGTTGCCGGTGTTGACCCAAAGGGCGAAACCGATCGTCGAGAGAATGCCCGTAGCGACCGAGACCATACCCGCGATCGGAGTGGCTCGTTTCCATAGAAACGCCGCCAGAAGCGCCGGCGTCACCGCCGCGCCAATCATCGTGTAGGCGTAGAGCGCCATCGCCAGGATGCTGCGGAACTGAGTGGTGATCAGCAGCGCAAGGCCGGCAAGCAAGATGATCATGATCCGCTGGAACGTGATGATCCTCTGCTCCGAGGCATCGGGATTGATGAAGCGCTGGTAGATGTCGCGCGTCAAGTTGGTCGAAGGCACCATGAGGAAGGTGTTGGCGGTCGAGAAGATGATCGCAGCGCCGCCGACGAGGAGCAGGGCGCCGACCGCCCACGGAAGCGCCGTTGCTCCCAGGGTGAGGATCACCGTTTCACTCGCGGCGTTGCTGATCCCTCCACCGGCGGCCTGGAAGGCGGGGTCGTTCCAGAAGATGCCGGCGCCGAAGATGGCCACCGAGTCGAGCACGGTCTCGATCACGATAACGCCGACGATCATCCAGATGACGGCCCGGCGAGCCGTCGCACCGTCCTTGGCCGACATGAACTTCTGGTAGATCGAGCTCTCGCCCAGGAGTAGCAGGAAGGTGGGTAGGAAGAGGCCGATCGCCGAGGCCGCACCGAGCGAACCGAAGAGCGAGAAATGAGTCTCGGGCAGGGTCGTGGTGAGCTGCTGCCAGCCACCGGCCGCTTTGAGGGCGAAGGGCGCAGCGACGATCACGCCGAGGGTGATCAGAATGCCGTTGAAGAGATCGAGCGCTACGATCGAAGCCATGCCGGCAACGATTGTGTACGTCACCACCAGCAGCGCAATGATGATCTGGCCCTTGATCGGGTCGATCCCGGTCAAGATGTTGAGTAATCGCCCGCCGCCGATGAACTGATACCCGGCAATCGTGAGATAGGCGATGATGATGGCTATCGTACCCAGCACCCTCGACGTGGCGTTGTAGCGCTGCTCGAGGATGTCCGGCACGGTGAACTGCGCGATCTTGCGCACCCGCGGCGCAAGCCAGTAGACGATCGCCAGCCCGATCCAGGCTCCGGCCGACATCCACAGCGCCGAGAAGCCGTTCCTGAAGGCGCGGCCGGCGCCACCGAAGAGGCTGCCGGACCCGATCCACGTGCACACCAACGTGCCGACGAGAAAGGTCGCGGTGACTCCGCGACCGGCGACCATGAAGTCCTCTTGAGTCTTGACGTCCTTGCCCTTGCGGACACTGACGAAGACGAGAAAAGCGAGGTAGATGCCTATCGCCCAGATCACGATGCGTCCCTCCTATCGAGTGCTCGAGTGGAAACCAGGGCGGAGATTACCAAACCTCGGTGCGCCGACGCCCGCCGGAGACCCAGCCACTACCTGACCTTGACAAATCTTCATCCTGGCTCCATGCCGCAGGGGGCGCCTCGTGAGAGAGTTCGGCCATGAAGATGATCCATTTCCTGTCTTCCATCACTCTCGTCTTCATTCTGACTCTCTCGGTCTCCGCGATGTGCTCTGCCGCGCCGCCCGCCGGAGCCGATCTGGCCGGATTCTGGGAGGCCAGGCGCTTCTTCGGCCCCGAGGTAGAAGGTCGGCTCGACATCCTTCCTGACACCGCGGGATGGCGCGCCGAGATCTCAGGCCAGAGGGCGACCCTCGTCAAGACAGGCGAAACCTACCGCTTCGTCCTGCCCACCGGCGACCGTTTCGCTGGCGCCGTTACCGAGGACGGCGTCCTCGCGGGCCACTGGTACCAGCGGCCAAGCGCCTTCGACGGGAACATCTTCGCGGCCCCTCTACGGCTCGAGCCGACCCCGACCGGCGGATGGCGTGGACAGGTTGACCCTCTGCGCGACGAGGCCCGGTTCTTCCTGGAGATTCGCAGCACCGGCGAAGCCCTCTCAGCCGAGTGGTTCAACCCCGAGCGCAACCTCGGCGTCTTTGCCGACCTCTCCCGCGCCACGCTCGAAGAAGACGTGGTCAAGCTCTACGGCCGCTTCAGAGGCCGCGGCGAAGAGCAGGTTCAAGCCACCGGCGTCCTGCACCGTGACCGCGACGTCCTGACCATCTTCGTCGGCAATCGCGGCGGGTCGTATGACTTCCGGCGTGCTTCGGTCGCTGAGGCCGACGGATTCCTCGCCCGTCCCGAGGGCGACTCGCCCTTCCGGTTCACGCCCCCAGCCGAGCTGGAGGACGGCTGGACTGCCGCCGCACCCGACGAGGCCGAGCTCGATCTCGACTCTCTACGCCAGCTGATCGAGACCGAGATCTTGCCGCGACCGGCCGACACTCACTCGTTGTCGATCCGTGCGCTGCTGGTCGCCCACCGGGGCAAGCTCATCGTCGAAGAGTACTTCCACGGACACCACCGGCAGGCGACGCACGATTCACGATCGGCCAGCAAGAGCGTCACGGCGCTTCTGGCCGCGGTGGTCAGCGAGAGCGGCGCACCACTCAGCTGGACGACCCCGGTCTTCCCGCTCTTCGCCCGTGACGACCTCGTCGCCCAGGACCCGCGCAAGGCGGATATCACTTTCGAACATCTCCTGACGATGTCCTCGGGCCTCGACTGTGACGACGACAACCCGGACTCACGAGGGAACGAGGACGTCCTCTGGGACAACGCCGAGTCGCTCGATTTCTACACCCACGCGCTCGAGCTGCCGGTGGTTGGCCCGGCCGGCAGCATCACCGCCTACTGCTCGGCGAGCTCTAATCTCGCCGGCGGCGCCATTGCCCAGGCGGCGGGCGACTCGATCGAGAACCTCACCGAGCGCTTGCTGACCGTGCCGATGCAGTTCGGGTCCTACTACCTGATCGTCCCACCCGACGGCCACGCCTACATGGGGGGAGGCTCTCGCTGGCGCTCGCGGGACTTCCTCAAGTTTTCGCAGTTGATCGTGGATCGGGGGGTTTGGAACGGTCAGCGCATCGTTTCAGAGGAGTCCATCGAGCGCCTTGTCACGCCGCACGTGAGCATGCGGGGCGGGCGGCAGTACGGTTACCTATGGTGGGTCGAGGACTACTCGTACCCCCAGTCTCGGAACCCCCAGAACGGACAGAGCACAGTGCGGGCCTACTACATGGCCGGCAACGGCGGCCAGATCTCGATGGCGATCCCTGAGCTCGACCTCGCCGTGGTCTTCCAGGCCTCCAACTACAGCGACCCGGTGAGCCGGCGAATCACCGAGGAGATCATTCCGCGCTACGTCTTGCCGGCCGTGCCAGCCGGCTCAGTCCGGCCGGAAGGCATCAGCTGACGCGTTCACCAGCGAGGCCGCCGTCGTGCCGGGATTGGCCGCTTTGTACTGGGCTACCAAGTGAAAACCAATGGCGTAGCCCGTCCACCTCGGCATTTCGCCGCCAACACCGAAGAACCAGGCGTCGAAGTCGAAGGTCGTCGAATCCAACTCCGGCCGCGCACGTTCGATCCAAATCGGCAGTTCCGCCTCGTCGAGAGCGACCGCCCAGGGCGCCTCGGGGGGGCCGTAGAGCTCGAACGCGAAATGATCCGCCAAGCCCTCGGAGGCTATCGCCTGAAGCAGCGAGCCCCCATACCCGGGGCCACGGAAGCGCGCCGCGTGATGGAACTCGTGCGCCGCGATCCAGGGCAAACGCTCGACTAGCGTGGCCTCGGCGAGCGCCGGATCGACAGCAATCTCAATTTCGTTGGGGCCGTGCGCAAAGCCGCCCACTCCCCATCCCGGGACCACCCGGCCGAGGTCCGGGTTGACGCGCGCGACGACGCCGTCGATGCTGATCAGAGGCGAGGCCGCCGCGAAGACCGCTTCGAGTTCCTGACGAATGACCACCGCCCTGCCGCCTAGCAAGCCGCCCGGATCGTCGAAGGCGACGGTCAGCCCCGCCGCGCCACCCCCAGCAGGCGCGGTGGGCGACTTCCCGTTGCACGCCGGCGAGGCGAGAACCACGACGCCGAGCACCAGGGCAACCAGACTCCGCGGGCTGAGGTTCCGGTGCCTCATGCGGGTACTCTACTCGACGCGAGGAAGCTAGCCAGTCTCGCGCTGACACCGACGGCGCACGCTCGATCAGCCATGCCGCCAGGCCTGCAAGGCCGTCCGATGGGTCGCCGTTCGACGCGGCTCGGGAAGCTCCAGAGGACCCCGGCGAATCCTGACGCTACAATTGCGCGACCATCCACTGGAGGATTCGATGAGCGAGAGCCAAGCCAGCCCGACTTCGGCGGCGCCCTATGTACCGGCGCACGTCACCACCACCGAGATAACGGTCCGTGCGCTGATCCTAGGGACGATCCTCAGTATCGTGATGGGAGCCGCCAACACCTACCTGGGGCTCTATGCCGGGATGACGGTCTCGGCATCGATCCCGGCGGCGGTGATCTCGATGGCAATCCTGCGCGGCATCATGCGCAAGGGCTCGATCCTCGAGAACAACATCGTGCAGACGATGGCTTCGACCGGCGAGAGCCTGGCCGCTGGGGTGATCTTCACGGTGCCGGCGCTCATCATGGTCGGCGCCTGGCAGAACTTCGAGTTCTGGCCCACGACCTTGATCACGATGCTCGGCGGCCTGCTTGGAATCGTCTTTATGGTGCCGATGCGACGGGCGCTCATCGTCGATCGGCCGGACCTGATCTACCCCGAGGGCGTCGCCTGTTCTGAAGTGCTGATCGTCGGCGATGAGGCGGCCAACACAACGGACAAAGACAGCGCGAGCGCCGAGCAGGCGAACGCCGGCATTCGCGCCATCGGACAAGGCGTCGTGATCGGCGGCGTGTTCAAGCTGCTGCTCAATGGCTTTCACCTGGTCCACGAGACGGTCGAGGGTGCCTTCGCTCGCGGCAGGTCGGTGTTCTATGCCGGCGCGGACATGAGTGTCGCGCTCCTGGCGGTCGGCTACATCGTCGATCTGCAGATCGCCTCACTGATCACCCTCGGCGGTGTCATCGGCTGGTTGGTGATTTTGCCGATGCTCGGCGCCCCGGAGGCCGGTGCCAGCGCGCTCGACTACGCCTGGGATTTGTGGTCGGAAAAAGTGCGCTACGTCGGCGTCGGCACCATGCTGATCGGCGGCCTGTACTCGATTTGGCAGGTGCGAGGCGGCATCGTGGCCGGCCTCTCGGGCCTCAAGGGAGTCAAAGGCAGCGGCGACGGGGGCGAGGTCCTACGGACGGAACGCAACATCCCGATGACAGCCCTCCTGAGCGTCTTTTTTCTCTCCGTCTTCGCGACCTTCGGTTTCTACAACTACCTGGTGGGTAGCCTCGGCATCGCCGCGATCACGGCCATCCTGATGGTGTTGACCTCGTTTCTGTTCGTCGCGGTCGCCACCTACATCGCGGGGCTCGTTGGCTCATCCAACTCCCCGGTCTCCGGGATGACGATCTGCGCTCTCTTGATCGCCGCGGGCGTCCTGCTCGCCCTCGGCATCAGTGGTGACTCGGCGATCCTCGCCACTCTCGGCATAGCGGGCGTGGTCTGCTGCGCCACCTGCACTTCAGGTGACGTGGCCCAGGACCTGAAGACCGGCCTGCTGGTCGGCGCCACTCCGGCGCGTCAGCAATGGACCGAAATCTTCGCCTGCGTGATCACGGCCTTCTGCTTCGCCCCGATCCTCACCCTGCTGCACAAGGCCTACGTCATTGGCGAAGGGCTTCGCGCACCGCAGGCGGCTCTTTTTGCCAGCCTGACCGAGGGCTTCTTCGGCGAAGCTCAGCTACCTTGGAACCTGATCATGATCGGGGTCGGGATCGGCTTCGTACTGATCGTGACCAACAAACTGCTCGAGCGCTCGGGCTCGAGTTTCCGCACTCATGTGATGCCGGTTGCGGTGGGCATCTACCTGCCGCTGTCGCTCGACATCCCGATCTTCATCGGTGGTCTGCTGCGCTATATCTTGAAAAAGAGCCGCGCCGCGAACCAGGATGAGTCGCGCGACAACGGCGTGCTCTTCGGTTCGGGCTTGATCGCCGGTGAGGCGCTGATGGGCATCGGGCTGGCGGTGATCATCGCCAGCGGTTTCGCTCTTCCGCTGCCTTGGTTCCCGAAAGCGCTCACCGACTCATGGATTCCCTCGCTGGTCATCTTCGGCGCTGTTGTCTGGTACTTCAGGAGGCTCGCGGCACGTAGTTGAATGGCTTGACCCCCCTAGCAGGGGCGGGTATCCTCCCGCCTCCGCGGGGGCAAACCCGCTGGACTTTTCGGGGCGTAGCTCAGCCTGGCAGAGCGCACGGTTCGGGTCCGTGAGGCCGGAGGTTCAAATCCTCTCGCCCCGACCATCATCACCCGCCGATTCAAGCAATCCGTTCCGTAACGGTCGCTGTCCCCCTTGGCCGGGGCGGCATTTGGCTGCCCCAAGGGGCACGCGACGCGTACTCGGTAGGGGGCGTCTCGCGTCGCTCTCGCAGCTTTGGACGGTTCCTCTCCGGACTGCCATGGATCGCGTGGTCCTCGCTGCCAGACCCCTTGGGGCAGCCAAATGCCACCCCTACGGTCGACGGCAGAGATGGTCGCTCCGGGTAAAGGCATGGATCCTTCGGCCTTGGGAGATGCTGCAGCGGTTCGATGGGTCAGGGCGAGAAAAGAGCTTTCGCCTGAATCCTCGAGTCGCGCCGGTCCCGCTTGCCTCACTCCTTCCCACCCGGAGGGCCGGAATCGGTGCGATACACTGAAAGGCCTGCCGTCCAGGCTCATCTTCCACTGATTTCGAGGGACTCGATGTCGATTACGACCCTGACCGAGATGTTTCTTGCCGGCCTCGAGCACGACAAGCCGGACTGCTTTCTTTACAAGACGGACGGCGTCTATCAGCCGCTCTCGACTGCTGACTTCTATGTCAACGTTCGGCGGGTGGCAGCAGCACTGCTCGAGTTTGGAGTTTCTCGGGGCGACCGGGTGGCCTTGATGGCAGAGAACGGTACGCACTGGCCGACCGTCGACTATGCAGCGCTGTCTATCGGTGCGGTCCTGGTCCCGATCTATCCGACGCTAACGCCGGATCAGGCCGCCTATGTAGCGAACGATTGCGGTGCCGAAGTGGTTTTCGTTCAGGGTCGCGAGCGCTACGACGGGATGATCTCGGAGCGCTCGGACACTCCACAGGTGCGTCAGTATGTGGTGATCGACGACGACATCTCGAGCGGCGACACCCTCGCCTTCGCCCAGTTGTTGTCAGCGACTGAGCCGATGAGCGAGGAGGCCTTCAGGGCCTCCGCCCTGCTCTCGAAGCCCGAAGATCTGGCTACTTTCATCTACACCAGCGGGACCACCGGCAACCCCAAGGGCGTGATGCTGACCCACGGCAACCTGACCAGCAACATGCTCTCGTCTTCGCAAGCGATCGAGATTCGGCGCGACCAGACCGGGCTCTCCTTTCTGCCGCTGTCGCACTCGTTCGAGCGCATCGTCGACTTCATCTACTTCTACAAGGGCGCCACGATCGCCTACGCCGAATCGGTGCAGGCGGTGGGGCAGAACCTGATGGAGGTGAAACCGCACTTCTTCGTCTCGGTGCCGAGGGTCTACGAGAAAGTACTGAACAAGGTGCGCGAGAACGTAGCGATCGCGCCGCCTCTACGGCAGAAAATCTTCGCTTGGGCTGAACGAGTCGGGCGCGAAGCGTTGCCCTACAGGCTGCGTCGGGAATCGCCGCCTGGCCTCTTGGGCTTGAAGCTCAAGATCGCTGACAAGCTGGTCTTCGGCAAGATCCGGGACAGGCTGGGCGGACGGTTCGAGACCGCAACTTCGGGCGGCGCGCCGTTGTCCAAGGACCTATCCGAGTTCTTCTGGGCCGCCGGCATCGAAATCTATGAGGGCTACGGTCTCTCGGAGACCTCACCGGTCCTGACGGTCAATGGTCCCGGCAAGGTCAAGCTCGGTACCGTGGGTGCCGTCATCGAAGGCGTGACCTTACGAATCGCCGACGATGGAGAGATCCTGGCCAAGGGACCAAACATCATGCGCGGGTACCACAACTTGCCAGAGCAGACGGCCGAGGCCATCGACGCGGACGGATGGTTCCACACTGGCGACATCGGTGAAATCGACGAGGAAGGCTTCCTCAAGATCACCGATCGCAAGAAGGAGATCATCGTCAACGCCTATGGCAAGAACGTAGCGCCGGCGCCGATCGAGAACCACCTCAAGATGAGTCGCTTCATCGAACAGGCAGTCGTTATCGGCGACCAGCGCAAGTTCCTCTCGGCCGTACTCGTGCCGGACTTCGAGGCCTTGGGCAATTGGGCGGTCAAGGAGGGCCTGTCGACCGACAACCGTCCAGCGCTGCTCGACGACCCCAAGACCATGAAACTCTTCGAAGGCGAGGTTGCGGCGATCAACGAGGAGCTGGCGAAATACGAGATGATCCGCGCCTTTGACCTGCTGTCCGAGGAGTTCTCGATCGAGGGCGGTGAGTTGACGCCCACTCAGAAGGTCAAACGGCGGATTGTCGCCACCAAGTACGCCACCGTCATCGATGGCATCTATGAAAGAGCCGGGAGATAGCTTCCCGCTCGGTCGCCGTCGCCTGCGAAAGGACTGACATCACCGTGTCTCCAGCTCTACGCCTTGAAGGTCCGGACGAAGGCCTGGCGAGCCTCGTCTTCGACGCTCCGGACGCCAAGGTCAACGTCCTCAATCGTGAGGCAATCGCCGAGCTCGGCCAACTTCTGGGCGAACTCGAAGGCAGGAGCGACATCGCCTGTCTCGTCCTCGTTTCCGGTAAGCCGCGCAACTTCATCGCCGGCGCAGACTTGAACGCCATCGAGGCAGTCACCGATCCGGCCGAGGTGGCCGAGGCCGTACGCCTCGTGCACGCGCTCTACGAGCGCTGGGAAAAGCTTCCCTTCCCCACCGTTGCCGCGATCGCCGGTTCCTGCATGGGGGGCGGCACCGAGTGGGCTCTGGCCTGCGACTACATCCTGGTCGCCGACCGCCCGGACATTCGTATCGGACTGCCGGAGACGCGGCTCGGCATCTTGCCCGGCTGGGGCGGCTGCGTCCGCCTGCCGCAGCGTGTGGGCCTTCAGGCCGCGCTCGACATCATCCTCGCCGGCAAGAGCGTGATCCCCTACAAGGCCAAGAAGACCGGCTTGGCTGACGCCCTCATGCCGAACGCGTCGTTCGACCATCATGTGCGCGACTTCGCCCGCGCCGTGATCGACGGCAAGGCTCCGGTCTCGAGCCGAAACAACGGACTGCGCGACAGATTGCTCGAAGGCAATCCCCTTGGGCGCAAGATCGTCTTCGATCAGGCGGGCAAACTAGTCATGAAGACGACCGGAGGCAACTATCCGGCGCCGCTGAGGGCGCTCGACGTCATTCGCGTGGGCGTCGAAGAGGGTCCCAGGGCCGGCTACGACGCCGAGGCCCGGGGTATCTCGGAACTCGCGGTGTCGCGAGAGAGCAAGAGCCTGGTCCATGTCTTCCGGCTGATGGAGGGTAGCCCCAAGGGCAAACCCAGCCGACCGGTTTCGCGAACCGCGGTCCTCGGTGCCGGCGTCATGGGCGGAGGCATCGCACAACTCCTGGCCGCCAAGGGTCTGCCCGTTCGGCTCAAGGACCTCGCGGCCGAGCCCCTGGCGCAGGGCATGGGCCACGCCCATAGCCTGTTCGCCAAACAGGTCAAGCGCCGACGCATCAAGCAGCCGCATCTGTTGCAGAAGATGAACCTGTTGCGCCCCACCCTCGACTACCGCGGTTTCGACAGTGTCGATCTGGTGATCGAGGCCATCGTCGAGCGGCTCGACATCAAGCAGAAGGTCTTCGCTGAGCTCGCGGGCATCGTGCCCGAGCAGGCGATCCTCGCCTCGAACACCTCCTCACTGTCGATCGAAGCGATTGGCCGCGACGTTCCCAATCCGGAGCGGGTGGTCGGCATGCACTTTTTCAATCCGGTCGACAAGATGCCCCTGGTAGAGGTCATCGTCAGTCCACAGACGGCGCCCGAAGTGGCGGAGACCATCGTGGCGCTCTGCTCCAAGCTCGGCAAGACGCCGGTCGTGGTCAAGGACGGCCCTGGCTTCCTGGTCAATCGGCTACTGATGTTCTCGATGGCAGAGGCCCTCTCGCTGCTCGATGACGGGGTCTCGATTCCGGCACTCGACCGCACGATGAAGAAGTGGGGCATGCCGATGGGTCCGGTGACCCTGACCGACGAAGTTGGAATCGACGTCTCGACCCATGTGGCAGGAATCCTCACCGAGGCCTTCGGCGATCGGCTCGAGGTCCCCAAGTGGCTCGGCCGCATGGTGGAGGACGGCCGGCTGGGCACCAAGGTCGGCAAGGGGTTCTACAAATATGACGGCCGTAAGCGCCTCGAAGTTGACCCCGCGGTTTATGAGCTGCTTGGGCTCGAGCCAACCAACGACGACCCGGACGCGCTCGAGGTCGGCCACCGGGTCGTTCTGCCGATGCTCAACGAGGCCGCGCTCTGCCTCGCAGAAGACGTGGTGGCCAACGCCGCTGACCTCGATCTAGCGATGATCATGGGCACGGGTTTTCCTCCGTTCAGGGGCGGCCTGTGCCGCTGGGCGGACGACGAGGGCGTCGAGCGGCTTGGGGACCGGATGGAGGAACTGGCCGCCCGGCTGGGTCCACGATTCCACCCGTCCGAGGCCTTCGCAGCCGTCGTTGAAGCCGGCGGTTTCTACCGGCTCTACCCGCGACTTCTCGAGCGCAAAGACGTCGCTTGACCAAGCTGGCCCGGATCTTGCTGTCCATACCCGGAACGAAAGGAGTCCTCATGCCCCCAAGCTCGAACACCAAGTCCCTTCTAGCTGCCCTCCTGATCGCCGCCGTGCCCGTCATTGCGGCCGCCCAGGCCAACGAGGAGTTCACCGGCACGATCGACGTTTCCGAGGTCCTGCTCGACGTGGTGGTTACGGATCGGGACGGCAATGTCATCTTGGGGCTACAGCCCGAGGACTTCGTCGTCCAGGACGGCGAAGGGACTCCTGCAGTCCAATCCGCCACCTTCTATAGCAACCGCGCGTTCGTCGATTCGGCCGGGCTGGCCGCACGCTTGGGTGTCTCGGCGGATCAGGTGCCGGTCGATCGCTTCTTCGTCCTTTTCTTCGACGACCCGCGGTCCATCTTCCCCGGCCTGATGTCGGAGCAGCTGGATGCCCTGCGTTGGGCCCGCCGCTGGGTGCACCAGGAACTCCAGCCCAACGATTTCGTTGCCGTCGTGAGTTACGACGTCAAGCTCAAGCTACACCAGGACTTCACGACCAACAACGAGGACATTCTGCGTGCCCTGGATTCGGTCGGCAAGGGCAAGGACCCGGGCTCTAACTGGCCTTCGCGAGTCGAGGCCGGCAGCGGCCCATCGCTGGCCCAGAACCTCCCGCGGGGCAACGACCTACGTAAGGGGACACGCAAGATCTACTCGGCTCTCCAAACGCTTGCCGAAGCCTCCGGCTCCATCATCGGGCGCAAGAACCTGCTGATGTTCAGTGTCGGTTTCGGCGAACCGGGTGACTTCAGTGAGTCGACCGGCCTCCTGACGGCGCAGACGACGGGCGCTTCGAACTGGGGAACGTACCGGGTTGACTCACGCTACTACGGCAACATGATGCAGGCGCTCAACGACTCCAACGTCGCTGTCTACACGATTTCGCTGCTGAAGAACATCCGCAATGAGAACGCTGCCCAGGGAATCCTCGGCAATTCGCTCAGCCTCCTGGCAGACGACACCGGCGGTGAGTACCACGCCAACTTCCTCAACTTCCGCGACCCGCTTCGCCAGGTCGTACAGGACAACAACGGCTACTACATGCTGAGCTATCCCGCCGAGAGTGCGCCTGGGGAAGGCGGCTATCGCAAAGTGACAGTCACGACGAAGAATCCGGACTTCGTGGTGCGCGCCCGCCAAGGCTACTTGTCCGGCGGCTAGCAGCCCGTGGCAGCAGTCCTGTGGGTCGCGCAGCAGGGTTGCGGTGTAGCTGCCAGGCGCGGGGAGGAAGCGATACGGGCTGCTAGATCGTAACCATCACGACGGTGATGTTGTCGGCGCCGCCCAACTCGTTCGCGGCGTCGACCAGGCGCCTGGTCCTCTCGTCGAGACTCCCGCCCTCGTTGAGCAACGCGGCGATCTCCTCGTCGGTCAACATGGTAGTCAGGCCATCCGAGCAGAGTAAGAGGATGTCCCCGGCTTGCAGGTGGACTCGACGCAGATCTACCTTGACCGAGTTCTCGCCGCCGAGGGCGCGGGTGACCACACTCTTGAACGGATGCTCCCGCGCCTGATCGACCGAAAGATGGCCGGCCTCGATCTGCTCGCGGACCCAAGAGTGGTCTTCGGTCAGCTGGGTCAGGGTCGATCCACGCAACGCGTAGGCCCGACTATCTCCAACATGTCCGATGACAGCGCTCCTGTCCTCGACGACGGCCGCCACCAGCGTCGTCCCCATGCCTCGCAGGGAGTTGTCCTCCTCGCCTGCCGCGCGGATCATTTCGTGGGCATGGGCGAAAGCCGTCTGTAGGCGCTCGGCAACGGCGAACTCGTCTCCCGCGCGACCTCTGGCGCCGGCGTACTTCTCCTGCACCGCCTCGACGGCGATTCGGGAGGCTATGTCGCCGTTGCCGTGGCCTCCCATGCCGTCGGCGACGACGGCCAGATGCTCGTTCTCGACGAGGGCGTAGGAGTCCTCGTTTCGGCTCCTCACGCGGCCGACGTCAGTGAACCCGAAGGCTTCCAGTGGGCTCATGAGCTCCTGCCGAACAGTCCGCGAGATCCTCGCCGCAGTGATCTCAGTCGCTCCTCGATCACAGCGTCAGCGCCCCCCCAGTCGAGGGCTTTCTGGTAGTACCCTTCGGCCTCCTCGCGCATGTCTCCCTCGGCGAAGAGGTCGCCCGCCATTTTCAAGTACTTGGGCTCCATAGGCTGGAGTTCGCAAGCGCGCGCAGCGGCCAGGCGTGCACGGGGCAACGTTCGGCGGTTGTCCAGGAGAACCCGCGCCAGCTCGAACCAAGCTCGGTGGTTCTGATCGTCCTCCTGAGTGGCTCGATCCAGGTACTTCACGGCCTGCTTGGGATTACCCTTCTGCTCTTCTTCCTGAGCCCGTTGGATGTAGACCCGCGAGACCTGAGCCGCATCCGACTCACTCGACCCGACCGGCTGAGCGAGGTCCAGGTCGTGCTGCCGTCGACGCTCGGCGTCGTTCAGAGTGTTGAAGGCCTCGGTGACCAACTGAAAGTCACTCTCCGCCTCCAGCTTTTCGGCGCCTTGAAATTTGTCCGGATGCCGCTCACGCGCAATGGTCAGGAACCGCTGCCGCACTTGGCGGTCAGTGGCATTGTGCGGCACTCCGAGGATCGCGTAGTAGTTCGTTCCCATCAGCATACCCGTCGCGAAAGAACGTCATTCTACTGGATCTTGAGCCTATATAACCGCAGAGCCCGGCTGCGAACGGAGTCGGCGACATTACGGCTCCGAGAAAGGTGCTGAAGATCACGTGCGGAGAGCCTTGGCATCAAGCGCATCGCGACGTTCAAAGGGGTCCGAGGGTTCTGACAAAGCGAGTACACGACCTTGTAACGTCGAACCCAGCTCTTCGAGGTCGCGATATGGGTCAGCACTTCGTCGACCACAACGCGACTGAGGGCGATCCGTTCGACCTCCGACTCGGTGATCGGGCTGAACTTCATTATCGAGAGCGCAACGTTGGCGTTCTGATCGCGGATCAAGATGCGTCGAAGCAACGGTGTCGCGCCGCGCGCCAACCGCATCCGCGCGGCCACGGATAGTGTGCGAATCTTGATCTCGCTGGCGCGGAAGAGGTTGTCGAAATCCTCGCGCTCGCCGGAGTCCTCCATGGCCTCGAACTCGGTGCGGAGCTCGTTCAGCTGCTCCTCATCGACCTCTCCTTCGAAGTCCAGTACGTCGAGCTCCTCCGAGGCGTCGGCCTCGCCGACCTCCCGGGGCAGCAAATGCTCGCGATACTCGGCAATACGACGACTCGAGTAGGAGGACAGCTCCTTGTTCTGCGCCAGGGCGTCGAGAATCGTGGGCTCCTCGACAATCGCATCCTGGCGGTGGAGCAGCATCTCCTGCGCTCCGGCCTCGAGCGTCGGGGCCATGGCCCTCAGTAGATCGCGGGGCACCGCTCGCAAACCCAAGATGGCCTCGACGACGACAGGGTGCCCGCTATTGGCGCCGAAGTACCTCAGGACGTCGTCGCCCGCGCCCTCCCGTACCACGGAGGCGACGATCTTGGGCTTGAGTTCCGCCAGGCTCTTTTTCGCCGCTGCGGCGATCTCTCGTTCATCGGAGGCGACGAGCTGCACCTGTAGAGCCAAGAGCTCCGGCAAGGGCAACGGCGCGAGTCCGGAAGCGACCAGCCGCCTTAGGTCTACGTTGCGGCTCTCGAGAACCTGCGTCGCAAAATCATCTGCCGCCTCGCCGGCGCTCACTCCTCACCCTCGGCCAGGATCACAATGTCCCGTGCCACCCGGCCCGGTCGATACTCGCGCAGTGTGTAGGGCTCGCCGTTGACCTCGACCCGAACGGCTCGGGGGTTGCCCAGGGTCAACTCGACGCGACGATCGGCGCTGATCTGAACCGACTCCCCCTGAACATGAAGCTCACTCAATCGGCGACGTCCATCGACCGAAGCCTCGACCCAACAGTCCTGGGTGAAATCGATCGTGACCACCAGAGGAGCCGGCGGCTCCGCGGCGGCCTCAACCTGGCCTGTGGGTGACTGCGCTGCGGTCAATCCGGCCGTTTGTCTGAGCACGGCCGGGGACGGCGGCTCAAAGACCTCCACCGGCACCGGACCCGCAGCCTCGTCAATCGGTAGCTTGGACTCCGACAATCCAGGGGCAGTCGGCGCCGGGCCGGCCGGAACCTCGATGGAGGGCGGCGCATCGTCCTGCGAGCGTTCGGCCCAGAAACCGAGGAAGCCGATCGCCCCCAGCAAGACAACCAGCCCGATGGCCAGCAGGACACCCGAGGTCCATTCAAAGGAGCCGCGATGGCCGCTAGAGATCTCGTCCTGCTGTCCGTCAGGCTCGTTCGCCTGCATTGCCGTGAGATACGAGTTCACGACCTCGTCGGGGTCGAGTCCAACGTACTTGGCGTACTCGCGAAGAAACCCCTTGGCAAAGACCGGTGCCGGCAGAACGTCGAAGCGCTCATCCTCGAGCGCCTGAAGGTAAGCCTTGCTGATCTTGGTGACGTCGGCGATCTCGGCCAACGTGACATCGCGAGCCTCGCGCTCACGGCGAAGCCAGCCGCCGAAAGTGGCTGTCTCAGGGCCGGCGGACCCGTCCCACGGTGTCTGTCGGTTGGCTCTACGCTTGGTCTCGCTCATGTGCCTGCAGACGCCTCGGTTCGTGCAGTAGCCTCCGTCAGCGCCGCCAGCGCAAAAACTCCCCAGAGAACGTACAATCCCAGACTCGCACGACCTCTGGTGACTTAGCAACCGACTGACTATGACGATTCCAAGATCTCTAAGGAAGTATATCGAAGCAGGACGACTCGACGAGGTCGAGAGCGCCTGGCTCGCTCAGCTCGAGGCGGCCCCCAAAGAACCCGCCTTTTTCATCTCGGCTGCTAGAGCCCTCAAGGGCGCCGGCGACGAGACGCTGGCACGCACCCTCCTCGACCTGCTATACGACGAGTGGGAGGGCGAGGAATTCCTCGAGCTCAAGCTCGACTTGCTCGGAGAGGTCGGCCTGCTCCTCTTCGACCCGCCAGAACTGCATGACGAGGTCCTCACGATCCTGCGCGCCCTCTATGCCGGGCAGCCAAGCCTCGAGGGGTTTATCGAGCAGGTAGGCCTCAACCGTGCCACTGAGGACACCCGCAAGAACTGGTCCAAGGTCGGAGCGCTCCGGGCAATCATGCAGTTCGAAGTCGACTCGATCGTCTGGATGAAGGGCAAGGGGGCGGGCCGCGTGATCGAGGTCAACTTCGAACTCGAGAGCTTCAAGGTCGATCTCGAGCGCAGCCCAGGGCTTCGAGTCGGCTTCGGAGGCGCCGCCAAGCTCATGAAGGCCATCGCTCCGGACCATATTTTGCGCCGCAAGCTCGAGGCTCCCGAGGAGTTGTTGGAGATCAAGCAACGCGACGCCGGCGAGTTGTTGCTGCTGGCTTTACGCAGCTACGAGGAACCCCGTAACGCGAAACAGGTGCGGGAATCTCTGGCCGGGATCGTGAGCGAGAAGGAATGGAGCTCCTGGTGGGCGGCGGCGCGCAAGAGCCCGCAGGTATTGACTGAGGGCAAGGGAGCCCGCCAGCTTTACCGTGCCGCAGCGTCGAGCGAGGACGCCGAGGAGGCCGTGATTGCGGCTTTCGAGGCCGCCAAGACAGATGGCAAGCTCGAGATATTTCGCCGCAATGCAGACCGCAACGAGGCGCTCCGCGAGGATCTCTCTCGCCGCTTGGTGGCTATCGCCGAAAGCAGTAGAGCCAGCGCCGTCGAGCTACGTTTCGCCGTTGCTCAGGCTCTGCGCGGGACGCCGCAGTTCGAACGTGACGCGCCCTGGGCTCCCAGGAGCCTGCTGGCCGCGACCGACGCCCCGGCCGCAATGATCGCCGAGTTGAGCGATCGCGTGCTCAGGGACATGGCCTACGAGCTGGCGAAGGATACCCGCGACGACTGGCAGGACATCTTCGTCGCCGCCCTCGAGACTGAGGTCGATCCGCGCCTGCTCGAGACCCTCGCCGCGACCGTCGAGGAGAGCCAACCGGAGGCCCTGCTCAGGTTCTACGACCGAGTTCTGGCTCACCCTCGCAAACGGCCGGCGGCCTTCGTTTGGCTCGCAGAGCGGGCGCGAGGCAACCCCGCAGTCCTCGAACGCAAACCCCTACGCTTCCTTCAGGAACTTGTGTCCACGAGCTTCCCGCGCGAACTCGAACCGTTCAAGAGCCGACTGCGCAAGGTGCTCGAAGACGGCGGTCCTCTGGCTCAATTGATCCAGCGACTCGAACGCGAGCAGGCCTCGAGCGCCGAGGAACTTCTGAAGCGCTCGGTTCTCGAGGAGTACTTGCGTGAACCCCTGATCGAGGCCCTTCACATGCGCTTTCCGGATCGTCGGGAGGCCAAGGAGTCGCCGCTTTACGCCACCCAAGCCTCGATTGATCGGCGCCGAGAGGAACTCAAGCAGTTGCGCGAAGTGGAGATTCCGACCAATCGCAAGGCAATCGAAGAGGCCCGAGAACTGGGTGACCTCAAAGAGAACTTCGAGTACAAGTCGGCTCGTCAACGCCACGAGTACCTCGCCGCGCGCCAGGGCGCGCTACAGAGCGACCTGGCCCGCACCCAGCCGCTGGACCTGAGCCGGGACGACGCGAGCGAGGTTCGAGTCGCGTCTCGCGTCAGCTTGCGACGGGGCGACGGCGGCGAGCAGGAGCTAGTGATCCTTGGCCCCTGGGAGAGCGATCCGGACAATGGCGTTGTGTCCTACGACTCTGATTTCGCCAAGGCACTTCTTGGCAAGGCAGAGGGAGACGAGGCACGGTTCAGCGGGGACAGTTTCGTGATCACGGCTATCGCGCCCTGGCAGGGAGAGGACTAGCCTTCCCGCGTCACTCGCGCCGCCGTGCCACGGCAATCGCGATGAGTGCGTTGCCCAAGGCAGTCGCTGCCGCAAACCAACCCAAGCTGTTCTGGCCTGGCCACAGGGCCCCGATTCCGGCCAGCTGGTAGATCCAACCGGCCCGCCGGAAGGGCCGGAAGGCGAGGCCTCCGAGGACCAGGAATGAGTGGCCCAGGACGAGCAGCCACACGCCCGCCAAGACGGCCGGCTGGCGATACCAGATGAGCACCGCCGAGATCGCCACTGCAATAAAAGAAAGATTGGCCTGGGAGCGCAAGACCCAGCCGGCAACCGTCGTGCGTTCAGTGCCGCCGCCCCGACGTAGCACCCACATCTCGACCATTCCACCGAGAATGATGACCAGACACCAGGCGATCACCACATGGAAAGGCCCGTAGCGACCTAGCACGGTCGGCGTGGCCAACGCCGCACCCGGAAGGAGGAGAGCCCATGCCGCCCAGGACCATGGTGAGCGAATGAAGGGCGCGGCAGCACCCGCGAAGATGTTGCGCACCGCCTCGAGGTCATCGACCGGCGCCTTTTTCGGGGCGAAGAGAGGCTCGTAGTCCGACGCCATCACAGTCGGCGCCTCACTCGAGCCTTCGTCTTCAAGGGACATTACTCGGGCTCCTTCTCGAAGACCAGTTCTACAACCTCTCCCCCCAGGTCCAGCACCACCGCGCCCAGGTCGGCGACACCCGGAAGATCAGGATGCGCGAGCTGCCACTCGGCGGATTCTTGCCACCTGACTCGAACTCGGGGCGCGCTCGCCGCAAGCTCGGCATCCACGCCCAGTTCGATCCAGCGATCGCCTTGAAACTCGAAAGTCCGGCCACCGATCTCCTTCGGAGCTGGCGCTCGAACGGCCTCCGGAGGCGGGCGCAGGATGAGCGGCTCTCGCGCGCGCTCGAAACGATCGAGGCCGCTGGCCAGGACGTAGACCATGGCGGCGAGCGCCAGCACGACCGCGAAGGCGGGAAGCATGGCCGGCTCGACCAGGAATCGGCGTAGCCGGGCGTCCACCCGTTGCCACAGACCTGACTCCTCCGCCTCGAGGACGACCCGGCGTCGCACGAGGACGCCCAAATGAGCCGGTGGCGCGCTGTCGGCCAGTTGGCCGAGAGAGCCACGCACCTGGCGCAATCCCTCGTAGATCTCCGCCGTCGCCGCATCTGACTTCATCAGGTCCTCGACCTGCTGGCGCTCTGTCGGGTTCAGATCCCCATCCAGGTAGCGCGACAGGAGCTCTACAGTTGCGTCGTGCGTCACGGCGCACCTCCGGAATGGAACAAGCCGCGCAACCGGTCGCGGCCACGGGCGATGCGCGAGCGCACGGTACCGATTCGTACCCCCAAAACACCCGAGATCTCCTCATAGCTCAGATCGCCGATGTCGCGCAGGACGACCGCCTCCCGGAACTTCCGAGGCAACCGGGCCAGCGCCCGCGCGAGCGTTTCGTGGGCCTCACGGCGAACGACCCTCGCCTCGGTACCCTCGGTCGGCGACGGCATCTGGTCGAAACGCTCCTCCTCGACCTCGACGAAGGACTTACCTCGACGCGCGCGCCGGCCCAACCGGCTGCGGCAGCAGTTGATCGACACCGTATAGACCCAGGTTTTCAAGCTCGACTTGCCCTTGAATCGATCGAGGTATTTGTAGATCCGCAGGAAGATCTCCTGGCTCAAGTCCTCGGCCAGCGCTGCGTCTCCCGACATGCGCCGCGCGATCTGGAACACCTGGCCCCCAAACCGTTCGTACACCTCGTCGAAGGCCTCGGGATCACCGTACTGGTGGCGGGTCACGAGGTCGCGATCGCTTTGGATCGTGGGAGTGGCCGCTATCGCCGCCATCGAAGTCTCTGGTCCGGTCGCTGGGTCATCATTCTTCTTCGACACCACGACCTCGTCTCCGGTTCCCGAACCGCCTTGCTCAGGGCGCTACCTTGGGCCCGCCGTCGTCGCTCGCATCGTAATAGTCGAGAATACCCTGCACCGTGACCTCGGCTACTTGCTGGCGGAACTGACGCTGCTGGATCAACGCGCGATCCTTGCTGTTGTTGAGGTTGCAGACCTCGAGCAGGACCTGGGCGGGGACCTCGTTGTATCGCAAGACTGCCGGAACCCACGCCTGGCGTTTACTCCGCACAATGCGATTGCGTACCGGCTTGTCGGGGTGCACCTCGAGGTTGCCGGCCCCGAAAGCATCGACCAGGTCCTGGGCTAGCTGGCGAGACAACCCCTCGCTACGTTCGAGGGTCTGGCGCGAAAAGCTCACTCGGGGCTTCTCTCGAACCTCGCGGCGCGACGCATACACGGTTCCGGTCTTGCCGTAACTACCGGTGCGGTAGCGGGCGCCGGGGATGTAGATCATCGCTCCGCGCAGCGATGGATGCAGCGAATCAGCATGGATTGACAAGAAGACGACCTTGTTGGGGTCGCCCCCCTCCGACACGGCGCGTCGGTACAGGCTATTGACCAGATACCAGCGCAGGTTGACGCCGGTGCGCGCGTCTTCGATGGGATAGGCCGGGTCAGTCAGGACTCGATGATTGCGAGCGTAGTCCAGCCGATCCCGCTCAGGCACCGCAAAAGTGTCGCCCGACTGAACGGTCATGAAGACCTTGGCCGCTGTCGTCTCTTCCAGCAGCCGTTTGACCCGCAGAGCGATGTCGTAGACGTAGGTACTCTCCCAAACTCCTTGGATGGTCGATCCGGGGTCCTTTCCCCCATGCCCGGAATCGAGCATCACGGTGACTCCAGCGAGCCGTCTGGCCTCGACCTGATTGCTATAGCGCCCGCTCGCCAGCAGGCTCTCCTCGTACTCGCGCCGCGCCGGATGGCCGGCCGGAAGGAACTCGGGCATCAAGACCTCGAGCGGGATCTTGACCTCGAAACCGACTGGGATATCGGTGACATCTGAAATCCCGCTGCGGCTCGCAATTTCGCCGGCGAGCTGGTTGACGTCCTCGGCGAAGACGAGGCCGGCGAAGCGCGCGGCCACGCTCGAGTAAAGGGCCTCCCCCGGTTTGAGCCGGTAGACGGCGAACTCGCCAGCCGAATCCTCGTCGTACCGCAGATGGTAAGCGGACGCTTCGGGCAGCACCTGCCGTAGAGCGGGTCGCAATAACCTTGCCGGCACCAGGACGACCTGATCCGGCTCCAGGTGGTCGTCGGCCAGGTTGTTCGCCTCGCGCAGCGCGCGGTAGTTGTCGCCTCGACCGGTAAACCACTCCGCGACACGCCACAGGCTCTCGGGCTGGTCGGAACGGTGCTTGCCTACTCGATGTCGCCAACCCTCGGCGACCCCTCGGTCCGCGGCGAAGATCACCCTGGTGACCGCTAACTGATGTTCCGGCAGCAAGAAGGCGAACGGAACTTTGTAACGCTCCCCGACGCGCAGCTTGCGATTGCCGTTGACGATCTTGATTTCGTCGTAGAAGCGAGTCGTTCCGCAATAGGCGCGGACAAAACTCAACCAGCCCTGGCCGCGGGTCGGGGCGACCTCGAGGTAGAGCTCGAGCTGTTCGTCGAGTAGGGCACGAGATCCGTCGGGCAGCGCCACCCGCTCGTCGGCCCCTCGAACGGGCGTCGTCAATCCCAGGCCGAGGATCAGCACGCTCGCCAAGACCGGGGCCATCAGCGCTGCCCCTCGCCTCACGCCGTTCGATGCCTTCATGCGGGAGATTACATTTTCCCTTATCTGGTCGAGAGTTAGCGCCATTCCTTGAAGTTGATTCTAGCAGTCCTCTCGCGCGCCTCGGGCACCGGGCGGCGGCAGAATACTCCACCTTGCTCTGCCCTGAGAGGACGCGCGTCTCGGGAAACCGTAGTATCGCGGGATGAATTCCGCCTGGTTGGACGCCGGTCTGCTCGGCCGGGTGCGGCGCATCGTGCGAGCCTGGCCCTGTTGCCTCGTCGGCGGCGCGGTCCGCGACCACCTGCTGGACCGAACGCCACATGATCTCGATCTGGTCACCGCCGGCGGTGACGAGCCGGCGATCGCACTGGCCCGGGAGCTACCGGCTCGGCTCGTGCCCATCGGGGGCGATCGTTTTGCCGCGACCCGTTTGGTCGGCGACGGCTTCGTTATCGACCTATGGGACCGTGGGGAGATGACGTTGGATGACGAACTCGCCCGGCGGGACCTGACGATAAACGCTCTGGCGATCGACCTGGCGGACGGTACATTGCACGATCCCTTCGGCGGGCGTAGCGACCTCGAGGCACGCCGCCTCAGTGCAACGACCGACGAGAGCTTCGCCGACGACCCCCTACGCATCTTGCGTTTGGCGCGGCTGGCCGCGGAGCTACCAGACTTCACCGTCGAGCTCAGGACCACTGAACTGGCGGCGGCCAGTCTGGCAGCGTTGCGCCAGGTCGCGGTCGAGCGCCGGCGTGAGGAGTTCAGCCGAGCGCTGCGAGCCCAGTCCCCTCGGCGCGCGCTCGATGTCTGGATCGCGGTTGGTTTCTATCCTGGGCTCGTCCACTCCAAGGACGCGTCGGCGGCAAGCGCCGCGGCCTCTGCCTTCGACCGTGCCCGAAGCCTCGGACAGTGGTTTTCCAACCGGGCGAACAGCCTGGGTCTGGACGGCGTCCACCCGCTCGATCCATTGATTTTGCATGCCGCCCTACTGCTCGACGCCGCTCAGGCAGATGTCTCGATCCTGCTCGAGAGCGGCCACGCCAGTCGCCGCGAAGCGCGGGACATCGCCCTGGTGATGGAGCATCGTGGGGTGCCCGAAGGGCCCGCCGCGCAGCGCTGGTTGCTACACAGCACTGCTCACGTCTGGCCGACCGCGCTGGTCTTCGCCTCGGCTGCCGACACAGACACTGCGTCTTCCGCGGTCAAGCACCTCATCGAGCAATGTCTCGAACGGGTCCGTAACGAGAGTGAATCGATCTTCGACCCACCGCCGCTGCTGCGTGGCGACGAGATCCGTCAGTTGCTCGACCTTCCACCCGGGCCCGAGATCGGGTTGGCCTCGCGACGGCTGCGCCGGCGGCAGATCGAGGGGCGGCTAGTCGATCGCGAGGAAGCTGTCGCCTGGCTGGCTAGCGAGCGCCGCTCATCAACCGCTGATTGAGTTCCTTGATCCGATCGCTGAGCTTGTCGATCTTCTCCTGGCTCTCACGCTCGAGCCGCGACACCTCGTTGTGGGCCTTGTCGAGCTCCGAGGCCTGCTCCACATTCGCCTGCTTGACTTCCTGCAGCTGCCGTTCGCGCTCTTGAAGGCCGTTCTGGAGCTCGGCCGACCGCGCCTCCATCTCGGTTTCCCGAATCTTGTGGCGCTCCTCCTGCTCTTCGTAGAGCTTCTGGAACTGTTGGAGCTCCAATATCTGTGAGAAATCAGCCGTCGAGGTCATGTCTTCTCCTTGTTCCTCGATATTCGGGAACATCTTGCGCAACTTGAGCGACAGGTCTTCCGGATCGGGAGACTGTCGCATCGCTTCGGCGTAGTTGATCGTGCCGTGGACCAAAAGCGCGATCAGCGACTGGTTCATCGACTGCATGCGGTAGTAGGAGACCGAACTCTCGATTTCCTCGAGCATCGCAGCGGTATCGCCCTTGACGATCAGTTCCGCCATCCGCGGAGTCAACCGCATGATCTCGAGAGCCGGGGCCATGCCCGTACCGTCGGCTCGCTCGACCAACTTCATCGATACCACCGCTTTGAGTACCTGTTCGAGTTGGACGCGCAGTTGCTTCTGCTGATTCGCCGGCGCACTGTCAAGGATGCGGTCGATGCTCTGGGTCGAACTGTTCGTATGAAGGGTCGAGAACACGAGGTGGCCGGTCTCAGCGGCAGTGATGACGGTAGAGATCGTCTCCTGGTCTCGCATCTCGCCGACCATGATCACATCGGGATCCTGCCGCACCGCGTTGCGCAGAGCCTCGGCAAAACTCGGGGTATCGGTCCCGACCTCGCGCTGGGAGATGGACGCGACGTCATCCAAGAAGAGGAACTCGATCGGATCCTCGATCGTGATGACGTGAGCCGAGCGCCGACGCGCGATCCGATTGATCAACGCCGCCAGGGTCGTCGACTTGCCACTACCCGTAGGTCCGGTGACGAGCACTAGGCCCATGCCCATGTCACAGAACTCCATCAGCACATCGGGCAGCCCGAGTTCGGTGAGTTCCTGGACTTCGATCGGAATCCGCCGGAATGTCGCGGTTACGGTCCCGCGCTGCAGGAACACGCTGCCACGAAAGCGCGCCAGTCCCCGCACGCCGTAACCAATGTCCACTGCCAGATGCTTCTCGAGATTCAGTTGCTGGGCAGGGCTCAAGATGCCCTCGACCATGTTTTGAATCAAGTCGGGCGTCAGCGGATCCGAGTCGATCGGCATCAACTTGCCATGGATGCGCAGCAGCGGAGGCCGCATCGGCTTCAGGTGCAGATCCGAGGCTCCTCGGTCCGCCATCAAACGGAGCAACTGGTCGAGCTGCATAACCCTGTGACTTTAGCGCAACAGCACGCCCGGAGCACCGTGACGAGCGCCACAGCCCTTGATCCAGCTAGTAACGCCGCATGAGCCCGACCACGACGCCTTGCACCGTGAGCTCTCGCGCCGAGACCCAGATTGGCTGCATGTGCGCCGCCGAGGGCTGCAGTCGTACCTGCTCTCCCTCAGGGTAGTAACGCTTGAGCGTCGCCTCGTCCCCGACGAGAGCCACGACCATCTCGCCGAGACCCGCCTCGGCCCGCTGTTGCACGACTACGAAGTCTCCGTCGTGAATGCCCTCGTCGATCATCGAGTCACCGACGACTCGGAGCACGAAATGACGCTCCGCACTGCCGTCGAGCAACTGGCGAGGGACCGTCACCGTCTCCTCACCGGCAACGGCTTCGATGGGCCGGCCGGCCGCGATCAGGCCGAACATCGGCAGTTCCGGAGTCGCCGGCGTCGCCGGAACCTCCTCGGCCTCCAACCAGCGCAGCGCCCGGGGAGAGATCTCGAGCCCGCGCTTCTGATGGTCGTGACGCCGCAGAAAGCCCTTGCGCCGGAGCAGTTTGAGGTGCTTGTGAGCCGTGCCGTAGGAGGTGAAGCCGAAATGCTCGCAGATCTCGCGATGGGTCGGCGAAACTCCCTCGCTCCGCCGGAATGAGGCGATAAACTCCAGAATCTCCTTCTGCCGCTTGGTGAGGAAGCCGTCCATGCCGCCCTACCCTAGGCGAAAACGAGACGTAAGACAAGCCGGGGCCGCCAGCAGTCCCCGGCGACCCGAGACACGCTACCTTGACTTGACTGGGAGGCTTCCATACGTTGGGGACTCAACTGCCCTGCCTTGGAGGTTCTTGAGGAATGTCTGATTTTTCATCCAGTTCAAGCGGTAGCCGAGACTCAGCCGGCGCCGCGGAAACCGCAACCATTGGCTCCTCGATCTTCGTCAAGGGACGGATCGAAGGCAGTGACGATCTGGTCATTCGCGGCCGGGTCGAGGGCACGGTCAAATTGCCCAAGAACAAGGTGGTCGTAGCCGTGGGCAGCGAGGTGAAGGCCAACATCACGGCCCGCTCGATTCAGGTCGAAGGTCACGTGCGCGGCACCCTCAAGGGCGGGCGCGAGGTGACAGTTCGCGCCGGCGGCAAGGTGGATGGTGACATTGTCGCGCCACGCGTCAGCCTCGACAACGGAGCTCTCTTCTCGGGCATGATCGACATGAAGAGCGAAGCCTCAGCCAAGACCAAGAAGCAGGTCTCGAGAGCCACCTGATTGCCGATGCTCCGTCCCTCGACCGACGAGGTCGATGCCAGCAAAGACCTCTACCCGACCCTTGGGCTCAAGGAGTTGCTGCGCGGCCTGCCACCCGGCCGACGCCACTCGGTGCTCGATCTCGGCCCGGCAAGCAGCGGCAACGTGAGCTTCTTCTCGAGCTACGGATGCCGCCTCTACATCGCCGATCTCTTTCACACCTTGCGCCAGCGCGGCGGCTTGCCCCCTGAACAGGCCCTGCCCTTCGACCGTGAGCTCGGCTCGACCCTCCCCGACGGCTGCTTCGATCTGATCCTGTGCTGGGACTTGCTGAACTATCTATCGAGTTCGCAGATGGAGATCCTGGGCCGGCATCTGGCTGAACGCAGTCGACCTGGGAGTCGCCTTTTTGCTCTCATCGCGCCCCACGGCGAAATCCCTGAACTGCCACAGCGCTTCGAGATCGCGTCCGAGACCGAGGTGCGCTACAGCCCGCAGTCGCCGGCGCGGCGCCCCGCTCCGGGCCATCGCGAGCCGGACCTCAATCGCTGGATCGCCCCGTTCGCGGTCGAGAGCTCGTACCTGCTGCGGCATTCGGTCCAAGAGTACATTCTCGTTCACCGCTCACCCACCTCGTGACCCAGCCTTGCGCGGCCAGGACTGAGAGGCCGCGGAGGCCATGATCGACTCTCCTATCGAGTTCCCCATCGAGCGCCGACGGCTCGACAACGGCCTCGAAGTCGTCATCCAGCCCGACGCTCGGCTACCGCTCGTGGCAGTCAACCTTTGGTACCACGTGGGCTCGAAGAACGAGCAACCCGGCAAGACCGGCTTTGCCCATCTATTCGAGCACATGCTCTTCCAGGGCAGCGCCAACGTCGAGACCAACGGGCACTTCAGCCATCTCCAGAAGATCGGCGGCGTGGCCAACGGGTCCACCTGGTACGACCGGACCAACTACTACGAGACGGTGCCCTCCCATCAGCTCGAACTTGCGCTCTGGCTCGAGTCCGACCGTATGGGCTTCCTGCTTCCGGCGATGACCGAAGACAAGCTCGAGAATCAGCGTGAAGTCGTCATGAACGAGCGCCGCCAACGGGTCGACAACCAGCCCTATGGCAAGGCCTTCGAAGCGCTAAGTGAGCTGCTCCTACCCGAAGGCCACCCCTATCGGTGGCCGGTGATCGGCTATATGGAGGACATCGAAAGCGCCAAGCTCGAGGACGTGCGGACCTTCTTCGACCTGCACTACCGGCCCAACAACGCCGTGCTCACTCTGGCCGGTGACTGCAGCCCAGAACGTGGTGTGGCCCTGGCCGAGACGTACTTTGGCGACATCCCAGCAGGCCCCGCGGCGCCCGCCGTTGTCGCGCCGCAGGAAAAGCACGATGGAGAGCGCCGCCTCGTCCTCGAGGACAAGGTGGAACTCCCGCGGCTCTACCTGGCCTATAGAGTCCCCGGCTTCGGCACCCGCGAGTGGATCATCGCTGACCTCCTGGCAACCGCGCTCACCCGCGGCAAGTCCAGCCCTATGTACCGCGACCTGGTCCATCAGCGCCAGCTGGCTCAGGATGTCAGCGCGGCAGCCCTACCGACCGAACTCGAATCCACCTGGATCGTGGTCTCGACGGCTCGGCCCGAGACCGATCCCGAGGACTTGCTGGCTGCGATAGACCAGCATCTCGAGCGTGCGGCGGCCGAAACGCTGCGCGACGAAGCGCTCGAGCGCAGTCGTAACGGCCTGCTGACGTCCTATGTAGAGCACCTGCAGAGCCTGGAGTCGCGGGCCGATCTGTTGTCGCAAAGCCTCACCTTCGTCGGCGACCCGAGAGCGTACGCCGATCGGCTGCGGACCTACACCGAGATCACGGCCGAAGAGGTCCGCCAATTCGCCGCGACCATGCTGCGCAGCGAGCGGCGAGCCGTCGTGACGGTGGTCCCTGAGCGAAACGCATGACTGCACCGAAGCCAGGACCGAGCTCAGCTCCGCAGCCCGGGAAGCTCGATCGCTCGCGCCCGCCCCGACCGGGGCCGGTCACGCCCTTCGACTTCCCCACCTGGCACGGCCATCGACTGACCAACGGCATGCGCCTGATGGTGGCCCACCAACCCGGCGTGCCGCTGGTCCATGTCGAGGTGCTCCTCGACCTCGGCGGCGACGCCGATCCGCTCGACCGCCGCGGACTCACAGCTCTCGCAGCCGGGCTCCTCGACGAGGGCACGCGGAGCTACAGCTCGGTCGAGATCGCCGACCAGGTCGAGCTCCTGGGCGCGTCCCTCTTCACCACCGGCGACTGGGATGGGGTCTACGTCGGCTCATCGTCGCTCTCCGCGCACGTCGAGCAGCTCTTCGCCCTGAAGGCGGAAGTCCTTCGCTGGCCGACCTTTCCAGAAGTGGAAGTCGAGCGGCTGCGCGCCATGCGGCTAGCGGCTCTGGCCAATCGCGCCAACCAGCCGGGCTTCGCCGCCGGCCGTCGGGCGCTCGAGATGACCTACGGCGAAGCCCACCCGTATGGCGTCGGCCTGGCGGGTACAACGGCCGGGCTGGCGGCTGTCGAGGCCACCGACCTCGATCGCTGGCATCGGTTACGTGCGCGCCCAGACCGAGCCACCCTGGTGGCCGTCGGCGATACCGATCTTGATCGGATGGAAGCGCTTGCCGAGCGCTATTTCGGCGACTGGACCGCGCCGGCGGGAGTCGCCTTGACAGTCCCGGCAGCGCCGCCCGCAGCGAGCGCCCGCCGGGTGGCGATCCTCGACCGTCCCGAAGCGGCCCAGACCGAACTGCGACTCATGCGGGTCGGGCCGAAGCGCAGCAGCCCCGACTACCTGGCCGCCCGCCTGGTCAACCTGATGTTCGGCGGCAAATTCACCAGCCGCCTGAACCTCAATCTGCGTGAAGAGCGAGGGATTACCTATAGCGTGCACAGCCGTCTGGGGGGCCGGCGCGGCCCGGGGCCCTTTACGATCGCCTGTGCCGTCGATAACGAGGCCGCTGGAGTTGCTGTGACCGAGATTCTCGGCGAACTGGCCCGATTGGCCGGCGAGCCCGCTTCACCAGACGAACTCGACGATGCTCGCAACTACCTCCTGGGCACGTTTCCCTACCGCGTTCAGACGCTCGAGGGCGTGGCCGATCACCTCGCCGAGATAGCCCTCCACGGGCTACCCGCCGACTACTACTCAACGCTGCCCGAGGCCGTGGAGCAACTGCCCGCCGAGGCCGTCGCAGCCTGTGCCGCCAGCCTTCTCGTAGGCAGTGATCTCGCCATCGTCGCCGCCGGGCCAGCCGACGTTTTGCGACCTCAGCTCGAGGCTCTCGGCAACGTCGAAACGGCCGCGCCAGAGAGTCTCTGAGCCATTTTCGAGCGCTCTGTCACCTGTCCGGCCGGCCCTTCAAACTTGGTATAGTCAGCGACCCTGAAAAACAACCGGAGGACGACGTTCGATGCAAGTCGATGGCTCTGACAAGATCCGCAACCTGGCGATAGCCGGCCACAGTGGCACCGGCAAGACGACAGTCGCCAGCGCCCTGCTCTACACCTCCGGAGTCGTCAATCGACTCAACAAGCCCGAAGACGGCGGGGCTACGACGGACTTCGACGAGGAGGAAGTCAAGCGCGGCATCTCGCTCGGAGTAGCGCCCTGCGCCGTGCCGTGGAAGTCGCACAAGCTCAACCTTCTCGACTGCCCCGGCTACGCGATGTTCTTCACCGATACCAAGGGAGCCATCCGCGCCACCGATGGCGTGCTGCTGTGCGTCGATGGCGCGGCCGGCGTGGAAGTGATGACCGAGAAGGTCTGGGACTTCGCGGCCGAACTCGAGCAACCGGTGGCCATCGTCCTCACCAAGATGGATCGCGAGCGGGCCAGTCTCACCAGCGCCCTGGCGAGCCTGCGCGACCGCTTCGGTCGCGAAGTGACCCCGATTCAACTCCCGATCGGATCGGAGCACGACTTCTCCGGTGTTGTCGACCTCACCACCGGCAAGGCCTACACCTTCGACCGCGACGGCAACGGCAAGGGCAAGAGCATCGCCGTACCTGACGAAATGCAGGACGAAGTCACGGAACGGCGCGCCAAGCTGGCGGAAATGGTCGCCGAGTCGAGCGAGGCGTTGCTCGAAAAGTACTTCGCCGAAGGTGAACTCTCGCCCGAGGACATGCGAGACGGTCTGCGACGGGCCGTGCGCCGGCGCCGCATCTTCCCCGTCGCACTCTCTTCGCTCGCTCACGGGCTGGGCAACTCGCCCCTGCTCGACGTGATGGTCGAACTGATGCCCAACCCCCTCGAGCGAGCCCCGTTTGCGGCTACCAATATCGGCGCTCAGGAACTCGAGATCGAACCCGACCCTGAAGGAGAGATGTCGGCTCTGGTCTTCAAGACGATCAGCGACCCGTTCGCCGGCAAGATCACTCTCCTGCGGGTGGTCAGTGGCGAGATCTCAGGCGACGCGACTGTGTGGAACACCCGCGCCGAGCAGGCCGAAAAGATCGGCGGCGTGCACCTCATGCAAGGCAAGTCGAGCACGACCATCCCAAAGCTCGTCACTGGGGACATCGGCGGTATCGCCAAGCTCAAGCATGCTCAGACTGGCGACACGTTCTGCGACAAGAACAGGCCGGTCAATCTCGGCTGGATCCACGTGGCCGAGCCCGCGATCACTTTCGCAGTCGAGCCCAAGTCCAAGGGCGACGACGAGAAGATCGGCGATGCTCTGCACCGCCTGCAGGAGGAGGACCTTTCTCTGAAAGCCGGCCGCGACGCCGAGACCGGCGAGTTTCTGCTCTCCGGCCAGGGCCAACTCCACGTGGAGATCGCGGTCGCCAAGCTCCACAACCGGTTCCACGTGGACGTCATCCTCCATCCGCCGCGGGTGCCCTACCGCGAGACCCTCCGCCGCAAAGCCGAAGGCCACGGACGGCACAAGAAGCAAAGCGGGGGCCGCGGTCAGTTCGCCGACTGCAAGATCATCATGGAGCCGCTGCCGCATGGCGAGGACTTCGATTTCGTCGACGAGATCTTCGGCGGCTCGATTCCTCAGAACTTCCGACCCGCTGTCGAGAAAGGCATTCAGGAGGCGCGCCAAAGGGGCTACCTCGCCGACTACCCCGTGGTGGATTTCAGAATCCGACTGATCGACGGCCAGTACCACGACGTCGATTCATCGGAAGTCGCCTTCAAGATCGCCGGTTCACTCGCTTGGAAGGACGCCATGTCCAAGGCCGCGCCGACCCTGATGGAGCCGATGATGAAGGTCGAGGTCACGGTGGGCGAAGACGTGATGGGTGACATCATGAGCGACCTGTCTCAGCGCCGCGGCCGGCCGCAAGGGGTGGAGACTCAGGACCACAATCAAGTGGTCACCGCCACCGTACCGATGGCCGAAATGCTGACCTACGCGCCGGCGCTCAACTCCATGACCCAGGGGAAGGGCAGTTTCCACATGGAGTTCGAGGGCTATGAGGAGATGCCCGCCAACGTTGCACAGAAAGTGATCGAGGCGGCGAAGAAGAAAGACGACGACGACTGACGCCAGTGCTGTTGAAGAGGCCCGTTCTGCCGAACCAGGCGCCGAGCGCCGTTAGCGTTCCCGCTGTCCAGACCGGGCTTCCTCGAGCCACTCCGGTTTCGCGGCTGCCGCCTCCGATTGAGTGACCAGGTCGCCGTAGGTCTCCGCAGCCAGCGAGGCGCGATTCGCTGCCTGGGCCGCGCGCGCAAGCCCCAATCGAGCCGCAACCCTTCCGGGCGTCCGTTGGAGTTGTGCTTGAAAAACGTCGACGGCCTCGTCGGCCCGACCAAGTTGCAGTAGAACCTCACCCAATAGCTCGCTCGCGGGCTTGACGATGGCCGGGGGGCCGAAGCTATAGGGCATGTCCCCTTCGACTGCTTCGGCTTGGCGAAGCGCCTCGACTGCAGCCACAGGATCAGTCTGAAGCAAACTCAGCCCCTCGAGTTCGAGCGCCAGGACCGCCGCTTCTTCCGCTTCGAAGCCCTCCTCGACGGCACGCAGGCGCTCCAGGCCCTTGTCGACCGCTTCTTGGTCGCCCACGTAGTGCCCCCTCAAAGCCTCAGCGAAAGCGAAGTTGACCGAGCTCGTCGAAACATCGAGATCACGCGGCAGCAGTGCGTCCGCCTCGGCCCAGGAGCCAGTATCAATCAGATACCGAGCTCGCATGGCGCCCAAGTGCCAGCGCTCGCCGTCCTCCGTGGATTCATCGATGCTCTCGGCACAGGCGGCAAGCACCTTCTGAGCGTCTTCGTGACGGCCAAGCTGAAGGTAGCCGTATTCGAGCCAGTAAGGGTAGTGGCCGCAGAGCCGGGGTGACCGCCCACGGTCGGCGAAACCGTCGTTCTGCACCTTGCTTGCAATGACATTGGCGTCGATCACGTCCTGCCAGAGCCCGAGGGCGACGAAAATGTGCGACGTCATGTGCTGGGCGTGGGCCGCGGCAGGAGCGATCTTGGCGTAGGTGCGGGCCATTGGCAGCCCGAGGGGAGCGTGGATCGGGTCGTCGAATGAATGGATCAGGTAGTGCGCCGCCCCCGGGTGCTGATCGTTGCGGGTCCAGACCGTGTCGGCCACGGCTGCGGCCCGCATGTAGGCCGCAAAATCCCGTCCTTCATGAGCCGATCCGAGGATGGAGAGGGCATAGAAGGCCGCTGCCTCGTCGTCCTCGGGGTAGGTCTCGTGCAGACGTCGCAAGGCCTCACGGTAGCGGTCGTCGCGCTCCTCCTTGGAGAGCTCCGCCGTCAGTGCGGTGCCGTAGAGGATCTCGAGGGTCTCGAGGTAGGCGGCCTCGCGCGTACCGCCGGCCTTGGTGCGCCTCTCGGCCGGCGTCTCGGCCAGCCCGCTCATGGCCTCGAGGCCGGCCTCTCGATCCTGCTGCATCCAGATGGGGTGGTTGTGGGTCATCGCCTCACCCCAGTAGGCGAGAGCAAAGGCCGGATCAGTCGCCTGGGCTCTCAGGAAGGCATCCCGGGCGTCCTCGTACTCAAAGTTGTGGAGATAGAGCACCCCCGCGATGAAGTCCTCTTGCGCGGCCTCCGAGCCTGAGTTGGGGAAGGAGATCTCGCCCAACAGCTGGCCGTGGGCCGAGCTGGTCCAAATGCCGGCTAGAACAAAGAGGGCCAAGGACAGGGTCCAGCTGCTACGGATTTTCGATATCTGGCGATGCATGACGTCGTCTCCTCATGTTCCTTGATCGGCGAGTGTACTCTGCCGGAGGCTGGTGGCGCCGATCGAACCGGCTGGGAGCGCGCGAGAAAAAACGCCCGGCTCTCGCGAGCCGGGCGTCTGAATTCGAATCAGCTGAAAGACTGCTCAGTCGTCGGACTTTTCGACCAGTTCCAGGATCGCCATCTCGGCACCGTCACCGCGGCGTGGACCGAGCTTGATGATCCGAGTGTAGCCACCCGGGCGGTTCAGAAACCGCGGGGAGATGGTGTCGAACAACCGCTTCACATCCGAACGGTTCGGCAGCCACCGACGAACCTGGCGCCGCGAGTGCACCGTGTCCTCGCGACCCTGAGTGATCATCTTCTCCGCCACCGGGCGCAGAGCCTTGGCCTTGGAGAGGGTCGTACGGATCTTCTGATGCTGTACCAAAGAAGCCAGCTGGTTGCGGAACATCGCGGTGCGATGGGCCGTCGTCCGGCCCAGCTTCTTGGCGTGAATGTTGTGACGCATGGTCGAACTCTCCTAGGCGGAAGCGCCGGACTCCTGCGCATCGGGCACGTCCATGCCGAGGCGTAGGCCGTGCTGCTCGAGCACTTCCAGAACCTCATCGAGTGAGCGCTGGCCGAAGTTCTTCGTCTCCAGCATCTCCTTCTCGGTGCGACGAACGAGGTCGCGCAGATTGTTGATCTTGGCGTTCTTCAGGCAGTTGGCGGAACGGGCCGAAAGATCGAGCTCGTCGATCGACTTGGCCAGCAGGCCCTCGATACCGGAAGGCTCAGCCGCTTCGACCACCGGCTCCTCAGCCACCGCCTCTTCCGAGTCGATGAAGATCATCAGATGATCCTTGAGCAGGGTCGAGGCGAGCGACAGCGCCTCCTCGGGACTGATCGTGCCGTTGGTCCAGACCTCGAGGACGAGGCGCTCGTAGTCGGTCGCCCGACCGACACGCGCCGCTTCGACGCTGTAGTTGACTCGCCGTACCGGCGAGTGCGAGGAGTCGAGCGGAATCCAGCCGATGCCCATGCTCTCGTCGAAGTTCTGCTCGGCGCTCACATAGCCACGGCCATTCTTGACCTGCGCCTGGAGCTTGAGGTGACCTTCTTCGTTGATCGTGGCGATCAGAGCGTCAGGGTCACAGATCTCGACCTGGGAGTCACCGACGAGCTGGCTCGCCTTGACTTCGCCGGGGCCCTTAATGTCCAGGCTGACGATCTTGGACTCCTCGCCGTGGAGGCGGATGGGAATCTGCTTCAGGTTGAGTGTGAGATCGGTCATGTCCTGGACGACGCCAGGAATCGACGAGAACTCGTGCAGCACGCCTTCGAGCTGCACGGCGCCGATGGCCGCGCCCTCGATGGAGGACAGCAGGCAGCGCCGTAGAGCGTTACCGACGGTCGTCGCGAAGCCACGCTCGAACGGCTGAGCCGAGAAGCGCCCGTAGGTTGGAGACAGGGTCTCGAGGTCCACCTCGACACGCTGGGGACGTTGGAAGCCTTTCCAAAGCATTGTTCAATACTCCTTGTTGTAATCGAACTCGATTGAGCCGCGAGAAAGCCGGTTGTCTTATGTCTTAACGGCTGTAGAGCTCGACGATCAGCTGCTCTTCGATAGGCAGCTTGACGTCCTCTCGGGTCGGCAGGGCGTTGACCTTGCCGGTGAAGTTGTCCACGTCGAGAGTCAGCCAGTCGGGAATACCCCGGCCGCGGGCCGACTCGACGCTGGCGCGAATGAAGTCGTTCTTGCGGCTCTTCTCACGGATAACCACTTCCTGCCCCGTCCGCAACTGGTACGAAGGGATCGTGGTCTTGCGTCCGTCCACCTGAATGTGGCCGTGGCGAACTAGTTGCCGCGCCTGTGAGCGCGATGATGCGAAGCCGAGATTGAAAACGACGCTATCGAGGCGGCGCTCCAGGGTCACCAGCAGATTGTCGCCGGTCACACCCCTCTTGTTCGCAGCCTCTTTGAAGTAGGTGCGAAACTGCTTCTCGAGCACTCCGTATATCCGCTTGACCTTCTGCTTCTCACGAAGCTGGGGGCCGTAGCCCTGCGGGCGGCGTCCACGGCGCTGACCGTGCTGACCCGGAGGGTACGCTCGGCGCTCGATCGCGCACTTTTCCTTGAAACAGCGATCGCCCTTCAAGAAGAGCTTCATCCGCTCGCGGCGGCAGAGCCGGCAGACGGGTCCTGTGTAACGTGCCATCTATTCTTCTCCTAGACCCGGCGCCGTTTCGGCGGGCGACATCCGTTATGGGGAATTGGGGTGACGTCGCGGATCGACTTGACCTGCATGCCACTTGCGGCGAGCGCCCGGACGGCCGGCTCACGCCCGCCCCCAGGACCGTCGATCTGGACATCGATCGTACGCATGCCGAGATCACGAGCCACCTGAGCGGCGTTCTGTGCCGCGACCTGAGCCGCGAACGGCGTCCCCTTACGGGAGCCCTTGAAGCCAATCTTGCCGGCCGATGACCAGGCGATGACGTTTCCTTCGGGATCCGCGATGGAGATCAACGTGTTGTTGAACGTCGCCTTGATGTGCGCCACCCCGTGCGGGACGAGACGCTTCTCCTTCTTGCGGCCCTTCTTACCTGTCTTCTCTTTCGCCATTTATCCGCCTCTACTTCGTAACCTTCTTCTTGCCCGCGACGGCCGTCCGCCGTGGGCCCTTCCGGCCTCGCGCGTTGGTACTGGTGCGCTGACCGCGAACCGGTAGACCCCGACGGTGCCTGACACCACGGTAGCTGCCGATCTCCATGAGCCGCTTGATGTTCTCGGCGACAATCTTGCGCAGATCGCCCTCGACGGCTCCTTCTTCCTGGATGACCTCCCGGATCTTCCGGGCCTCGTCCTCCGTCAAATCCTTGACCTGGGTGACCTCGTCCACTCCGGCCTTGGCCAGAATCCCCTTGGAACGGGCGCGCCCGATTCCATGGATGTAGGTCAACCCGATCCAAACCTGCTTGGAGGGCGGTAGATCAACTCCTGCAATACGTGCCATCTTTCAGCTACCCCTGACGCTGCTTATGCTTCGGGTTTTCACAAATCACCCTGACCACCCCATGGCGGCGGACGATCTTGCACTTCGGACACATTCTCTTTACGGAGGCTCGGACTTTCATGAGCGCTCTCCTATTTCAATCGGTACACGATGCGACCACGGTTGAGGTCATAGGGCGACAACTCGACCCGCACCTTGTCGCCAGGCAGGATCCGGATGAAAAATCTCCGCATCTTGCCCGACACGTGGGCGAGTACCCGATGGCCGTTCTCGAGTTCAACTGTGAACATCGCGTTCGGCAACGGTTCTACGACTGTCGCTTCGACTTCGATTGCGTCTTCTTTGGACAAACTGACTAACCTCTCTCGTTCCTAGGCCGCCGCCGCAAACTCGGGTTTCCCGAGCACGCGCGGCCCTTGTTCCGTCACTGCCACTGAGAACTCAAAGTGCGCTGACAGTGAGCCGTCGACGGTCCTAGCGGTCCAGCCGTCGGCGTCCATCTTGACCCCAGCCGCTCCGGCGTTGACCATCGGCTCGATCGCCAGGACGAGTCCAGGCTCGAGCTTGGGTCCGCGCCCCGGCTTGCCGAAGTTCGGCACCTGCGGGTCCTCATGGAGGGAGGAACCGATGCCATGGCCGACAAAGTCCCGCACGATTGTGAATCCGGCGCGCTCGACTTCTCCTTGCACCGCGTGGCCGATATCCGACAGATGCCCGCCGCTGCGCACTTGCGCTACGGCACGATGCAGCGATCTCTCGGTCACGTCCATCAGGCTGCGAGCCTGGCCACTGACCTCGCCGATCGCGAAGGTCCGTGCCGCGTCTCCGTAGTAGCCCTTGTAGAGCACACCGCAATCGACTCCGACGATATCGCCGGCGGCCAGCGGCTTGTCATTCGGGATGCCGTGGACGATGACGTCATTGATCGACGTACAGAGCGTCGCTGGGAAACCCCGATAGTTCAGAAACGCTGGCACACCACCCGAGGAGCGAATCAACTCCTCGGCCATCTGATCGAGCGCCAGGGTCGTGACACCCGGAGCGACTCGCTCGGCTACTGCGTCGAGAACGCTGTGAACCATGGCGTTCGCCTGGTCCATCAGGTCCACCTCGCCTGTCGCCTTGATAACCATCAGACCATCACTCCCAAGGTCGCGAGCATTGCTTGCGCCACGTTCTCGATGCTCTGGTCGCCATCGATCGTCTCGAGCAGGCCGAGCTCGTCGTAGTGATCCACCAAGGGCGCCGTCTTCTCTTCGTAGACCTGCAGGCGATTCTTGATCACCTCTTCGGTGTCGTCCTCACGCTGCCTGTCGAGGGCCCTGCTCACCAGCTTGGCCTCGGGTACCTCGATCTGGATCACGACGTCGAGTGTCTTCTCCGCCGCGCCGAGAATCGACGCCAGCGTTGCTGCCTGATCCAGAGTCCGCGGGAAACCATCGAGCAGGAATCCTCTCGCGGCGTCGTTTTGCGACAGTCGCTGGCGCACGACATCGGCCATGGTCGCATCGTCCACCAGATCGCCGGCATTCATGATGCTCGCGACCCGTTCTCCGAGTTGGCTGCCCTCGGCGACCGCGGCGCGCAGCATCTCGCCAGTCGAAACCGCCGGAACGCCCAAAGCATCCGCCAGCAGCGCGGCTTGAGTGCCCTTGCCGCTGCCTGGAGCCCCGAGGAGCACGATTCGTCTAGCCTCGGCGGCCACGAATCCTCCCTCGTTTGAGCAGCCCATCGTAATTGCGCATCACCAGCTGGCTCTCGATCTGCTGGACAAAGTCCATCGCGACGCCAACGACGATCAGAAGTGACGTGCCCCCAAAGTAGAAGGTGATCCCCATGCCCTGGGTGAACCAGGACGGCAGCGCCGCCTCGAGATTCGATCCGATCACCGGCAGGCCGCCGACCTGGATACCGCTCAAGAGAAACTCGGGCAGCACCGACACAGCGGCCAGGTACAGGGCGCCGACCAGAGTCAGCCGAGTCAGAATCCGATCGATGTACTCGGAGGTCTTGCGCCCCGAGCGAATACCCGGAATGAAACCACCGTACTTGCGCATGTTCTCCGCAGTGTCGGCCGGGTTGAAGATGATCGAAACGTAGAAGTAACTGAAGAAAAGGATCGCTACGATGAAGAGCACGTAGTGCAGCGGTTGGCCGAAGCCCAGGTAGAACGCTAGCTGCTGCAACCACTCTTGACCGGGGAACATCCCACCGATGGTCGTGGGGATCATCACTACGGAACTGGCGAAGATGACGGGAATGACGCCGCCCGTGTTGACTCGCAGCGGCAGATAGGTGTTCTGGCCACCGTAGATCTTGCGCCCGACCACGCGCTTGGCATATTGGACGGGAATTCTTCTTTGACCGCGCTCCATGAAGACGATGAAAGCCGTCACCAGAATCATCACGACCACCAGGACGAGGACGCTGAAGATATTCAACGTGCCATTCTGAATGCTCTGAATCGTCGACATGATCGCGCCGGGTAGGCCGACCACGATGCCGGCGAAGATGATGAGCGAGATGCCGTTGCCGACTCCGCGCTCACTGATCTGTTCGCCGAGCCACATCACGAAAGCCGTACCGGTCGTGAGAGTCAGAACCGTCATCAGCCGGAAGCCCCAGCCGGGATTGGGCACGAGGCTGGCGCCGCCGGGCGTCGTCACACGCTCGAGCCAGATCGCGATGGTCGTCGACTGCAGAATCGAGATGAGCATCGTTCCGTAGCGTGTGTACTGAGTGATCTTGCGCCGGCCGAGTTCGCCCTCTTTCGACAGCTTCTCGAGATACGGCCAGACGACCGTCAAGAGCTGCAAGATAATCGACGACGTGATGTAGGGCATGATGCCCAACGCAAACACCGCAACCCTCGCCAGGCTGCCACCGGTGAAGGTGTTGACGAATCCGAGGATCGTCCCTTGCTGGGACGCCATGAACTCGAGCAGCGCCTGAGGATCTGTACCCGGTGTCGGGATGATGCAGCCCACCCGATAAACCGCCAGCAGCGCAAAGGTGAAGAACAACCGTTTGCGCAGGTCAGGAATCGCGAAGATATTGCGGAAACTATCGATCACTTCTCAAGTACCTCGCAGCTGCCGCCGGCCGCTTCGATCTTGGCGCGGGCCGACTTGCTGAACTTGTGAGCGGACACCTTGAGCTTCGCGTTGACTTCACCGTCGCCCAGGATCTTGACTGGCCGGTTGGCTCGAGCGAGCCCCTTCGCACGGAGTGTCTCGGGGGTCACGTCGCCCTCGAAACCCTCGAGCCTGGAGAGATTCACCGCGCTGTACTCGATGCGGAAGATGTTGGTGAAACCACGCTTGGGCACCCGGCGAACGAGCGGCATCTGCCCACCCTCGAAGCCGAACCGTTGGCTGAAGCCGGAACGCGAACGCTGTCCCTTGTGGCCCTTGCCTGCGGTCTTACCCGTCCCGGAACCCGGTCCGCGACCGATCCGTTTGCGGTTCTTCTTGCTGCCGGAAGCCGGCGAAAGTTCGTGCAATTTCATCACGCGTCCTCGACGATCTTCACCAGATGGGAGATCTTGTCGACCATTCCTCGAACTGCGGGCGTATCCTGCCGCTCGACCACGTGCCACATGCGGCGCAAGCCGAGGCTACGTAGAACCTCGCGCTGGTTACGCGGGCGGCCGATGCCGCTGCGTACCTGCTGGACCTTAAGCATCTGCTGTTTCTTCGCCACTGTTCTCAGTCTCCTCGGTCACCTCGGCCACTTCAGCCACGTCGGCTAGCCCGCGCAGGCGACGGACATCCTTCTCCTGGCGCAGCCGGAGCAGCCCTTCCATGGTGGCCTTGACCACGTTCTGCGGGTTCTTCGAGCCCAGGGACTTGGTCAGAATGTCCTGGATGCCGGCGCTCTCGATCACCGCGCGGACGGCTCCTCCGGCAATGACGCCGGTGCCCTCGGAAGCAGGCTTGAGCAGGACGCGGCTGGCGCCAAAGACGCCGGTGACCTGATGCGGGATCGACGAACCGGAACGAGGCACCTTCACCAGGTTCTTCTTGGCCACGTCAATACCCTTACGGATCGCCGTCGGCACTTCCTTCGACTTGCCCGAGCCGTAGCCCACGCGGCCGTTGCCGTCACCGATGACAACCAGCGCTGTGAAGGAGAAGTTCTTACCACCCTTCACCACTTTGGTGACTCGATTGATATCGATCACCTGCTCGAAAAATTCGGGCTCGCTTCTTCTGAATTCTCTACCCACGTCGCATAGCCTCCGTCGCTACCGAACTAGAACTCGAGGCCTTTGCCTCGAGCTCCTTCTGCTAGATCCTTGACCTTGCCGTGGTAGAGATAGCCACCGCGATCGAATACAACCTTCTCGACTCCGCCCTTCTTGGCGCGCTCAGCGACCGCTTCGCCGACCAGCTTGGCCGCCGAGCGAGTGCTCGCGCTGCCCTCCGCCTTTTTGGCAATCGCAGCCTCTTTCGAGCTCGCCTGGGCCAGGGTATGGCCGGCGTCGTCGTTGATCAGCTGCGCGTAGATGAAACGCGAGCTCTTGAACACCGACAGGCGGGGCCGCTCAGCGGTACCCCACACCTTGCGGCGAATTCTCAGGTGCGCGCGCTCGCGCCGCACTCTCTTGGTCTTAGCCTTGTCCATGACGTTCCTTCAATTTCCCTTTACGCGGCAGCGCCGGCCTTGCCGACCTTGCGACGGATAACCTCGTCTACGTACTTGATGCCCTTGCCCTTGTACGGCTCCGGCTTGCGCAGGCTGCGAATCTCGGCGGCCACCTGGCCGACCTTCTGGCGATCCGCGCCCGTCACCTTGATGCGATTGGCCTTGGGATCGACTTCGGCTTCGATACCGTCGGGTAGGTTGTAGACGACCGGATGTGAGTAGCCGAGCGCGAGGTTGATCTTGCGGCCTTGAGACTCCGCTTTGTAGCCGACGCCGTTGATCTCGAGTTCCTTGCTCCAACCTTCGATGACGCCTTGGACCGCGTTGGCCAACAGGGATCGCATCAGGCCGTGACGCGCGCGGTGACTCCGCGACTCACCTGTCCGCACGACCGTCAACACACCGTCGTTGATCTCGACTCCGACCTCGGGCACGAGGACCTGAGACACCTTGCCCTTCGGGCCTTCGGCGGTGAACACGCCGTCCTTGACCGCAACTTTGGCGGCCGAGGGAATGGTGATGGGTTCTTTTCCGATTCGTGACATCTCTACGCTCTCCTACCGAACTGCTTTCCTTACCAGACTTCGCAGAGCACTTCGCCGCCAACGCGACGCTCGCGCGCCTCACTGTCGGTCAGAAGGCCCTGGGAGGTCGAAACGACGCCGATTCCGAGCCCGTTCAGGATCGGCTTCAGCTCGTCGCTTCCCATGTACACACGCCGTCCAGGGGTGCTCACACGCTGCAGGTGCTGAATCACGGGCTCGCCGTCGGCGTACTTCAGGAAGATCCTGAGCACTCCGCGCGGCTCCCCGTCGTGCACCTCGAGGCCCTCGATGTAGCCTTCCCGCTCGAGAACCTTGCTGAGCTCGACCAGTACTTTCGAGGTCGGCAGGTCCAGGCGGTCGTGCTTGGCCGTGTAGGCATTACGGATGCGCGCCAAAAGGTCGGCAATTGGGTCAGTCATGCTCATAGTCTCTACTCCGCTCCTCAGCCTTGCCCGCTCGGCTGCCGGAACGGCATCCCGAGTTCGCGCAGCAGATAGAAGGCCTTCTCGTCGTTCTCCGCCGTCGTGACGACAGTCACATTGAGACCCTTCGAACCACTGACCTTGTTGTAGTCCACGTCCGGGAAGATCAGATGGTCCTTGACCCCCAGCGTGTAGTTCCCGCGACCGTCGAAGCTCTTGGCCGGCACCCCACGGAAGTCGCGCACCCGGGGCAATGCCACCGAGATCAGGCGATCGAGGAACTCCCACATCTTGTGGCCGCGCAGCGTTACCCGACAACCGATGGGCTGGCCCTCGCGCACCTTGAAGGCGGCGATCGACTTGCGGGCCCGAGTGATTACCGGACGCTGACCAGCGATGGCCGCGAACTCCTCGACAGCGTCATCGAGGATCTTGACGTTCTGAGTCGCCTCACCCAAGCCCGAATTGAGCACGATTTTCTCGAGCCTGGGCACCGCCGACACGTTGGCGATGTCAAACTCCTTGCTCAGTTTGGCAATGATCTCGTCCTGATACTGCTGTTTCAGGCGCGGGACGTAGGTGCCGTTGGCGTTCTTAGCTTGCTTGGCCATTCTCATTCACTCCGGTTCAACAACTAGATGTTCTTCGACTAGACAGTCAACAACGTGATTCAGTTGAGCGTCACGCCTGATGCTTTGGCGAGGCGAGCCCCGGATCCGTCTTCCAGACGCTTGCGAGCGACCCGTGTCGGCTTGCCGGACTCGGGACAGATCACCTTCAGATGCGCCAATCGGATCGGCGCTTCCTTCTCCAGCACGCCGCCCTGCACGTTCTTCTGCGGGTTGGGACGCGTGTGCTGCTTCATCATGTTGATGTGCTCGACGATCGCGGTCTCGGATTCGGGCATCACGCGCATGACCTTGCCGCGGGCGCCCTTGTCCTTGCCGCGAATGACGAGCACTTCGTCGTTCTTCTTGATCTTCGGTTTCTTCATTGGTCTTCTCCTCGCCTCGGTGCCTAGAGGACCTCGGGCGCCAGCGAGATGATCTTCATGAACTTCTTCTCACGCAGTTCGCGGGCCACAGGTCCGAAGACGCGCGTCCCGATCGGCTCGTTGGCCTCGTTGATCAGCACGGCGGAGTTGGTATCGAAGCGAATGTAGCTCCCGTCGCGGCGACGCTTGGGGTAACGCGTGCGAACGATGACCGCCCGGACGACCTCACCCTTTTTCACCGTACCGTCAGGAGTCGCCTCCTTGACCGAAGCCACGATGACGTCGCCGACGCTGCCGAACTGAGGCGCGGAGCCACCCCGCATCTGAATGCAGGAGATCCTCCGGGCGCCCGAGTTGTCGGCCACATCGAGCCTGGTTCCCATTTGAATCATCGACTAGCCCTCCCTGCGCTCGAGGATCTCGCGCACACGCCAGCGCTTGAGCTTTGACAGAGGCCGGCTGGCGACGATCTGAACGCGATCGCCGGTCTGACACTCGTTCTTCGCGTCATGGGCATAGAACTTGTTGGTCCGCTTCTCGGCCCGGCGATACAGCGGGTGAACCCGCGTGTGCTGCACGGAGACGACTACCGTCTGATCCATCTTGTCGCTGACGACCTTGCCGACCATGACCTGCCGTCGGCCGCGTCGTCTCTCGCTCTGCTCGCTCATGTCTTGCTCACTCATGATTGGGTCCCTTCGGCGGTCGACTTCTGATGGACCACCGTCAATACCCGCGCCAGATCCCTGCGTACGTGCCGCAGCTTGGCCGGGTTGTCCAACTGACCGGTCACTTTCTGCAAGCGCAGGGCGAAGAGCTGTTCAGACAGCTCTGTCTCCTTGGCACGCAGGTCGTCGACCGTCAGATCCCTCAAATCGTCTGCTTTCATCTTCTACCTCAGTCCACCAAGCGCTCGTGGCGGGAAACGAATCGCGTCTTGATACCAAACTTGAAGCGCGCCTTCTTGATCGCTTCTTTGGCCAGTTCCGGCTCGACCCCCTCGAGTTCGAACATCACGCGGCCGGGCCGGACGACCGCAACCCACTCGGCCGGTGCGCCCTTACCCTTACCCATTCTGGTTTCGAGGGGCTTCTTGGTGATCGACTTGTCCGGGAAGATACGGATCCAGATCTTGCCGCCACGCTTGACGCCGCGAGCGATCGCGATACGAGCCGCCTCGATCTGCCGCGCCGTGACCCAACCGGCCTCGAGCGCTTGCAAGCCGTAGTCGCCGAACGCAATGTAGTCACCGCCCTTGGCCCGACCGGCACGGCGACCGCGCTGGTGCTTGCGGTACTTGACTTTCTTGGGCATTAACATGGTGTCTACTCCCCTGCGTTCTTAGGCGTTGACCTGGCGAGACTTCTCGCGCAGCAGGTCGCCCTTGTAGATCCACACTTTGACGCCGATCACACCGTAGGTGGTGTGAGACTCCGTAAGGCCATAGTCGATGTCGGCCTTGAGGGTATGAAGCGGCAGCCGACCTTCCTGGTACCACTCTGTGCGAGCGATCTCATGTCCGCCAAGCCGGCCGGAGACCATGATCTTGGCTCCCTTGGCCCCGAACCGAAATGCCGACTCCATCGCTTTACGCATGGCGCGCCGGAAGGCGATACGCCGGGTGAGCTGGAAGGCCACGTTCTGGGCCACCAACTGCGCGTCGAGCTCAGGACGGCTGATCTCTTGGATGTTGATGTGGACTTCGCGGCCGACCTGCTTCTGCAGATCGTCGCGCAGCTTGTCCACCTCGGCGCCCTTGCGACCGATGATGATGCCGGGGCGCGAGGTGAAGATCGTGACCCGCAGCTTGTCCGCCGCGCGCTCGATATCGATCTCGCTGACACCGGCATGCGCCAGGCGCTCTTTGAGCCCGGACCGCAGCGCCACGTCTTCTTTGAGGAACTTCGCGTAGTCGCGCTCGGCGTACCAGCGCGAGTGCCAGGTCTTGTTGTAGACCAGCCGAAACCCGTAGGGATGTACCTTTTGACCCACTCTAGTCTCTCCTTAGCCTTCAGCCTTGCGGGTGTCGAGCTTGATCGTGATGTGACTCTGACGCTTGAGAATCCTGAAGCCGCGACCCTGAGCTCTGGCGCGCATGCGCTTGAGCATCGGACCGCCATCGACGAAGACTTCCTTGATGAACAGGCGATCGAGATCGACCTGCTCGTCGCGATTCTCCGCGTTGGCGATGGCGGACTTCAGAAGCTTGCCCACCGGGCGCGCGGCGCCCTTCTTGCTGAACGCGAGAATGTTGACCGCCTCCTGTACGTCCTTGCCACGGATGAGATCCACGACCAGGCGCACCTTCTGGGCCGAGCCCTGGAGATAGCGTAGTTTTGCAGTGACTTCCATGCTTCTACCCTTCTTGCCCGGCGCTAGCGCGCACGGACTCCCTTCTCGCCCTTGCCACGGCCGGTGTGACCTCGGAAGGTGCGGGTCATGGCGAACTCGCCGAGCTTGTGACCCACCATGTTTTCCGAGATGTAGACCGGGATGAACCGCATCCCGTTGTGAACCGCGATGGTGTGACCGACCATCTCAGGGATGATCGTCGAGCGTCGCGACCAGGTCTTGATCACACGCTTCTGGCCGCTGTCGTTCATCGCCTCCACCTTGTCCTGCAGGTGGTGGTCGATGAAGAAGCCCTTCTTGAGTGAACGCGCCATCTCTTAACCTACTTCCGGTTCCGGCGACGAACGATCATGCCGTCCGTCCGCTTGTTGTTCCTGGTCTTGTAGCCCTTGGTCGGTACGCCCCACGGAGTGCAGGGATGCCGCCCACCGGAGCTCTTGCCCTCGCCGCCACCCATGGGGTGATCGACGGGGTTCATCGTGACGCCACGGTTATGCGGCATACGGCCCTTCCAACGCGTCCGGCCGGCCTTGCCGTCCGAGCGGTTGGAGTGGTCGGAATTACCCAGCCGGCCGATCGTCGCGTAGCAGTTGATGTGCACGCGGCGCTGCTCGCCGGAGGGCAGCTTGACCTGGCAGTAGTCGCCTTCCTTGGCCATCAGCTGCGCACCGCCACCGGCGCTGCGAACCATCTGGCCACCCTTGGCGATCTTGAGTTCGATGTTGTGGATGATCGTACCGAGAGGAATCTTGGCCAACGGCAAGGCGTTGCCGACGTTGACCGGCGCTTCTTCACCGGAGACGACCGAGTCGCCCACTGCCAGGCCCGAAGGCCAGAGGATGTAGCGCTTCTCACCATCGGCGTAGTGCAGCAGGGCGATACGCGCCGAGCGGTTCGGGTCGTACTCGATCGAAGCCACCTTGGCCGGAACGCCGTGCTTGTCGCGGCGGAAGTCCACCACGCGGTAGCGCCGCTTGTGACCGCCACCACGGAACCGCACTGTGACGCGGCCCTTGTTGTTGCGGCCGCTGATCCGCTTCTTGCCCTCGGTAAGCGGCTTATGAGGCGTCGACTTCGTCACTTCCGCGAAATCAGGAACCTCCTGAAAGCGGCTTGCCGGATTGGTCGGCTTTAGTTTTCTGATACCCATCGACCTAGACTCCCTCGAAGAACTCGATGGCCTTCTCGCCCGGTGCGAGACGCACGTAGGCCTTCTTCCAGTCCGGCTGGCGACCTACGTGGCGACCCTGCCGACGGACCTTGCCGTGGACGCTCGTCATCCGGACTTCAGAGACCTTGACTTTGAACTGCGCCTCGACGGCGCGCTTCACTTCGATCTTGTTCGCCCGACGATCGACCTCGAAGGCGACGATGTTGTTCACGTCGCGCAGCTCGGTCGACTTTTCGGTAATGAGCGGCCGGCGAATGATGTCTTGAATTCTCATTTGGAGAGCACCTCCACCAGCCGGCCCAGAGCCTCGACACTCACGACCAGATTCGGCCGGTCGATCACGTCGTAGACGTTCACACCGAGAGCATCCACCGCCTTGAGGCGAGGGTTGTTGCGCGATGCGAGAGCGAGCTCGTCGTTGTTGTAGTCATCCACCAGCAAGGTCTTGCCGGCAATGCCAAGCTTGGTGAGGGTCTTCTCGAGCTCGCCCGTCTTGGCACTGTCGAGGGCCAGACTGTCGATGACCATCAGCCCCTCGTCCTTGATCCGGCGCGAGATGGCCGCCTTCAGAGCGTTGCGCTTCTCGCGCGGCGTCAACTTGTCTTCGTAGCTGCGAAACTGCGGCCCGTGAACGACGCCGCCCGAGCGCCACAAAGGCGACTTCACGCTACCTGCGCGGGCACGACCGGTCCCCTTCTGACGGTAGGGCTTACGACCCGACCCACGCACGTCGCCGCGCGGCTTGGTATGGGCCGTACCCGCACGCTGGGCGTTGAGATAGGACTGCACCGCGGTATGTACGAGATGCTCTTTGAACGGGTAGGTGAAGATACCGTCAGGGACCTCGATGTCCTTGACTTTCTTGTTACCTAGACTTTTGACTGTGAGTTTCATGGTCCTTAGCCCCGCTTCGCCCGACGAATCGTCAGATAGCCCTGCTTGGGCCCGGGCACGGCGCCGCGAACGAAGAGGAGGTTGCGCTCCTCATCGACCTTGACGATCCGCAGGTTCTTGACGGTGATTCTCTTGTTCCCCGTCTGCCCCGGCATCTTGGTGCCGGGGAAGACACGCGACGGATCCGAAGCCTGGCCGATCGATCCCGGGGCCCGATGAAACATGGAACCGTGAGTCGCGCGACCGCCGCTGTGGCCGTGGCGCTTGATCACACCCTGGAAGCCCTTCCCCTTGCTCGTTCCGATGACGTCCACGTACTCATCGACCGAGAAGAGCGAGCACTTCACTTCGTCGCCGGACTTCCATTCGGCGTCCGCGTCGATACGAAACTCGCTGATACGCCGAGTCGCCGCCACGCCGTGGGCCTTGAAGTGGCCGTTCGTGGGCTGATTGACGTGCTTCGGAGCACGCTCCTCGACGAGTCCCAGCTGCACGGCGTCGTAGCCCTCTTTGGGCTGCGCCTTGCGCTGTACCACCAAGCACGGACCGGCCTGGATGACGGTCACGGGAACGGCGGTGCCGTCCTCCGTGAAGATCTGCGTCATCCCCACCTTCTTGCCTAACAAGCCATCCATATCCAACGGACCTCTCTACTTTCCGAAAGCCTTGATCTCGACATCTACCCCGGCGGGCAGCTCGAGCTTCATCAAGGCATCCACGGTCTGAGTCGTCGGCTCGAAAATGTCCAGCAGACGCTTGTGCGTGCGGATCTCGAACTGCTCGCGCGACTTCTTGTCGACGTGCGGTCCGCGATTCACGGTGTACCGGGAGATCCCGGTCGGCAAAGGAATCGGACCCACGACTCTCGCGCCTGTGCGCCGCGCCGTGTCCACGATCTCGTTGGTGGACGTGTCGAGCACGCGATAGTCGTACGCCTTCAAGCGAATCCGGATTTTTTCGTTAACCATGACCGTTGTCTCTCTCTAACTGCGTCTTTCCAACTGCGCGTGAACCAGCGAAGCTAATCGTTGATTTCGGTGACGGTGCCGGCACCGACGGTGCGGCCACCCTCCCGAATCGCGAAACGCACGCCCTTCTCCATCGCGATAGGCGCGATGAGTTCGACGTCCAGATTCACGTTGTCGCCCGGCATCACCATCTCGGTGCCCTCGGGCAGCGACGACGACCCCGTCACATCCGTCGTACGGAAGTAGAACTGCGGACGGTAGCCGTTGAAGAACGGCGTGTGACGGCCGCCCTCATCCTTCGTCAGGACATAGACCTCGCCCTTGAACTTCGTGTGCGGCGTAATCGAGCCGGTCTTGGCCAACACCTGGCCGCGCTCCACCTCGTCCTTCTTCGTGCCGCGCAGCAAGATGCCCACGTTGTCGCCCGCCTGACCCTCGTCAAGCAGCTTGCGGAACATCTCGACACCCGTCACCACCGTCTTGGCCGTGTCGCGGATCCCGATGATCGAGATCTCCTCGCCGACCTTCACGATGCCGCGCTCGATCCGGCCTGTAACCACCGTGCCGCGACCCGAAATCGAGAAAATGTCCTCGATCGGCATCAGGAAGTCCTTGTCCACCGCGCGCTCAGGCGTCGGAATGAACTCATCGACCGCCGCCATCAGATTCATGATGCACTCGCCGTCGCCGTCGGCCGCACCGTGCTCGAGAGCCTTCAGGGCCGAGCCGCGGATCACCGGCAGGTCGTCGCCCGGGAAGTCGTAGGAGGACAGAAGCTCACGCACCTCGAGCTCAACCAGCTCGAGAAGCTCTTCGTCGTCCACCATGTCGCACTTGTTGAGGAAGACCACCAGATGGGGCACGTTCACCTGGCGCGCCAGGAGGACATGCTCGCGGGTCTGGGGCATCGGGCCGTCAGCCGCCGAAACCACCAGGATCGCGCCATCCATCTGCGCCGCACCGGTGATCATGTTCTTGACGTAGTCGGCATGGCCCGGGCAGTCGACGTGGGCATAGTGCCGGTTGGCCGTCGAGTACTCGACATGAGCCGTCGCGATCGTGATCCCACGCTCGCGCTCTTCAGGCGCCTTGTCGATCGAGTCGAACGCGATGAAATCAGCCAGGCCTTCGGAAGCCAGCACCTTCGTGATGGCCGCCGTCAGCGTCGTCTTACCGTGATCCACGTGACCGATCGTGCCGATGTTCACGTGCGGCTTGCTGCGATCAAACTTTTCCTTCGCCATGATCTCTCCCTGCGTTTCCTAGAACTGAGTCTCTAACCGGCGGCCTTGGCCACGACTTCTTCACTGACTGACTTCGGAGCCCGCTCGTAGGAGGAAAACTGCATCGTGTAAGTTGCCCGGCCCTGGGTCTTCGACCGCAAGTCCGTGGCGTAGCCGAACATCTCGGAAAGAGGCACTCGGCACGCAATCACCTGCGCGTTGCCGCGCGCTTCCATCTGCTGCACCCGCCCACGGCGGGAAGTTACGTCTCCAACAACGTCACCCATGTAGTCCTCGGGTGTCACGATTTCGACATCCATGACCGGCTCGAGCAACACCAGGCCGGCCTTCTTGCAGGCGTCCTTGAATGCCATCGAGCCGGCGATCTTGAAAGCCACCTCGGAGGAATCCACTTCGTGAAAGCCGCCGTCGTAGAGGTCGACCTCTATGTTGGACATCGGGTAGCCGGCCAATGGGCCAGTCTCCATCGCCTCGGTGATGCCCTGCTCCACCGGCTTGATGAACTCGCGCGGAATCGAGCCGCCCTTGATCTGATCGTTGAAGGTGAACTCGGTCTCGCTCGGACGAATGCGAATCTTGGCGTGGCCGAACTGCCCCTTACCACCACTCTGACGCACGAAACGTCCGTCGCCCTCGGCCTCGCGGGTAACCGCCTCCTTGTAGGCGACCTGCGGACGGCCGATGTTGGCGCCGACCTTGAACTCGCGCAGCAAGCGGTCGGTGATGATCTCGAGATGGAGCTCGCCCATGCCGGAGATCAGCGTCTGTCCTGTGTCGGGATCGGTATGCACGCGGAAGGTTGGATCCTCCTGCTGCAGCTTGCCGAGCGCCAGACCCAACTTCTCCTGATCCACCTTCGTCTTGGGCTCGATCGACACCGCGATGACCGGCTCCGGAAAGCTCATTGACTCGAGCACTACGGGACTGTCGGGCGCGCAGATCGTGTCGCCGGTCGTGACGCCCTTGAGGCCCACGGCCGCGGCGATGTCGCCGGCCCGTACGACCTTGATCTCTTCACGCTTGTCGGCGTGCATCTTGAGCAGCCGCCCCACGCGCTCCGTCCGCCGACGAGCTGAGTGGTACACGGAGCCGCCAGCCTCGATGACGCCCGAGTAGACCCGGAAGTAAGCCAGGTGCCCGACGAACGGATCGGTCATGATCTTGAAAACGAGGGCAGAGAACGGCTCGTCGTCCGAAGCCTGACGCTCGATCGGCTCGCCATCCTCGTCGACGCCGGAGACCGGGGGAATGTCGAGCGGCGACGGCAGAAAGCTCACGACCGCATCAAGTAGCGGCTGAACGCCCTTGTTCTTGAATGCGCTGCCGCACAGTACCGGCTGCAATCTGTTGGCTATCGTCGCGCGGCGCAACGCGTCCACCAGCTCTTCGTTGGTGACCTCGTCACCCGAAAGGTACTTCTCGAGCAGCTCGTCGTCGGTCTCGGCAACGGCCTCGACCATCTCCTCGCGGTACTTGTGAGCCGCCTCTTCGTACTCGGCCGGAATATCGACCACTTCATAGTCGGCGCCGAGGGTCTCGTCCTTGTAGGCGATCGCCCGCATTTGGATGAGGTCGATGACGCCCTGCAGGTGGTCCTCCTTGCCCCAGGGCAGCTGTACCACCGCCGGGGCGGCGCCCAACCGCGAACGCATCATCGAAACGCAACGCTCGAAATCCGCACCGATGCGGTCCATCTTGTTGACGAAGGCGATCCGAGGCACTTCGTACTTGTCGGCCTGGCGCCAGACGGTCTCGGACTGGGGCTCGACCCCAGCCACAGCGTCGAACACCGCGACCGCGCCGTCGAGCACGCGCAAGGATCGCTCCACCTCGGCCGTGAAGTCCACGTGACCCGGGGTGTCGATGATGTTGATCCGGATGTCACCCCAGTTGCAGGTCGTCGCCGCAGCGGTGATGGTGATGCCGCGCTCCTGCTCCTGGACCATCCAGTCCATCGTCGCGGTCCCCTCGTGGACCTCGCCGATCTTGTAGCTCACCCCTGTGTAGTAGAGGACCCGCTCAGTAGTCGTCGTCTTACCAGCATCGATGTGGGCCATGATGCCGATGTTGCGGATCTTGTTTAGGGGTACCGTGCGTGCCATTTTCTTCTCGTCCGTTGACTCGTCTCGATGTTGATCTCAGCTGCGCTTCTCGTTCTCGGTACTGCTGGTTCTGTTCTTTCGATCCTTGATCCAACCCCCGCCGATGGGGGCAGAACAGCGACAACGGCGAACCGCTGTCGCTGAGCCCTAAAAGCCGGTGCCGACCCGCCGCTGCAGGGTTGGCTATTGAACCGCGCCAACTACCATCGATAGTGGGCGAACGCCTTGTTGGCGTCGGCCATTCGATGCGTGTCCTCGCGTTTCTTGATCGCCGCGCCTCGTCGCTCGGCTGCTTCCATCAGCTCTCCGGCGAGCTTCTGGCGCATCGTCTTCTCGCTACGGCTCTTGGCGGCAGCGATCAACCAGCGGAAGGACAGAGCCAAACGACGGCCCGGCCGTACCTCCACCGGAACTTGGTATGTGGAACCACCGACACGGCGCGACTTCACCTCGACCGTCGGCTTGACGTTCTCGATCGCAGCCTTGAATACGATCATTGGATCGTCGCCGGTCTTCTGGGCGATCTGCTCGAGGGCATCGTAGAGGATGCGCTCGGCGACCGTCTTCTTACCGTCTTTCATGACGACATTGATGAACTTGGTCAGGAGCTGCGAGTTGTAGACCGGATCCGGCAGGATCTCGCGCTTTTGGGCCTTGATTCGTCTCGACATTGCTTTGCTTCCTTAAGCCTTCGGCCGTTTCGCGCCGTACTTCGAGCGACTCTGGCGGCGATCATCGACGCCGACAGCGTCGAGCGTGCCCCGCACCACGTGATAGCGCACACCGGGAAGGTCCTTCACACGGCCACCGCGGATGAGCACAATCGAGTGCTCCTGCAGGTTATGGCCGACTCCCGGGATGTAGGTCGTCACCTCGATACCGTTTGTAAGGCGCACACGAGCGACCTTCCGCAAAGCCGAGTTCGGCTTCTTGGGCGTTTGGGTGTAGACACGCACGCAGACCCCCCGCTTCTGGGGTGAAGCCTGCAAGGCAGGGCTCTTGGTCTTGGAGACCATCTTCTTGCGCCCTTTGCGAACCAGCTGATGAATCGTCGGCATCCAGAGTTACTCCTACCTTCAGAACGTCTTTAGAGGGCGTTCCGGCCATGAACACAAAACAACACAAACCTCACCCGGCCCGGCCGGGCAGATTGAGGTTTGATTGGAATTGAAGGGAGCCTAGGCGGGTCTCATACCTCCGAGAGACCACTAGACGGAACTGGCGGATAGTACAAGCCGGCCGCTGAGGCGTCAACCCCTTACCCCAAAAGAGAGCCTCCAGCGAGGGCGCGCTCGACCCGCTCGGTCGTGCATGGTCTCGAGTCGACCTCAGACTCTCCCCGCGAGGTAGGCCTTCCGGCGCGGCGGCTCGAACTTCTCGGTCGCGTAGCGAAGCATCGTTCGTGGCATATCACGGTAGTGCCGCGCGAGAAACTCCTCCTCCGCGGCAAGGTCTCGATTGCCGATCTCGCGCAACATCCAGCCCACGGCTTTGTGAATCAGATCGTGCTCGTGATCGCGGAGTCTCGCGGCCAGCTCCAGCGTGTCTTGGAAATCGCCCTGCCGGATGAAGTGATAAGTCGCGATCACGGCGACGCGCCGGCGCCAGAGGTGCCCGCTCGAAGCCAGTTCGTACAGCATCGAACGGTCACGGCTCTCGAGCCAAGCCCCCAGGATCTTGTGTGCCGAGGTGTCAACCAGATCCCAGTTGTTCACCCAGTCGAGGTGGTCGAGGTAGAAACGCACGATTCGCTCCCGCTCGACCGCGTCACCCCGCTCGAACTGGAGGACGAGGATGAGAAGCGCCGTCAGCCGGCACTCGTGGAAGGGATCACGCAGCAGACTACGAACGGATCGCCGCGGAAGCGACCGGTAGCGTTTCGCGACCCTGCGCTGCTCAGGGACGGTCACCCCGAGGAAGCGATCTCCCTCGGCGCACTCTCCGGGCCCAGCCTTGAAAAAGCGAGGGTAGAAGGCCGCCTTGTCGGGATCCGCCAGCGAGCGCAGATCGGCGCGGATCTGGCTTGCAGTCATCTGCTCAGAGGGGCCCGACATGGAGTGCCGGGCCATGCCACACAGCCAGCCCGCCTACGGCTTGCTACCGCCCTCGACCACACCGGACGGAACCGCGCCCAAACCCTCGCCGAAGTCGAACAGCAGCTCGCCTTCTTCGAGACTCGTCTCGGGCTCCGGAATGTCCTCTTCCATGTGGAAGTCGTGGTAGTGAGCCAGACCGGTACCGGCCGGGATCAAACGCCCGACGATGACGTTCTCCTTGAGGCCGCGCAGGTAGTCGATCTTGCCCGAGATCGCAGCCTCGGTAAGAACGCGCGTGGTCTCCTGGAAGCTCGCCGCCGAAATGAAGCTATCGGTCGAGAGCGAGGCCTTGGTGATGCCCTGGAGCATCGGGCGGCCGATCGCGGGCTCGCCGCCGGCGCCGAGAACGCGCTCGTTCTCCTCTTTGAAGCGCCAGCGATCCACCTGCTCGTCGATCAAGAACTCGGTATCTCCGACCTCCTCGATCTTCACCGAGCGCATCATCTGGCGCACGATGACTTCGCAGTGCTTGTCGTTGATCGTCACGCTCTGGGAGCGGTAGACCTCCTGGATCTTGTCGACCAGGTAGCGCTGGAGCTCCTTCTCGCCCAACACCTGGAGAATGTCATGCGGGTTGATCGGGCCATCGATCAAGGGATCGCCGGCCTCCACCCGCTCGCCCTCCTGGACGTTGATGTGGACCGAGCGCGGCACCAAGTACTCGCGGGTCTCAGAGGTATCGCTCTCCACCAGGACCTTACGCATGCCTTTGACCAGATCGCCTAGCTTGATCGTGCCCTGAATCTCACTGATGATCGCCGGCTCCTTGGGCGTCCGGGCCTCGAAGAGTTCCTGCACTCGGGGCAAGCCACCGGTGATGTCCTGGGTCTTGGTGGTCTCGCGCGGGATCTTGACCAGCACGTCGCCAGGATGGACCGCCGCCTTGTCGAAAACCACCAGGTGGGAACCGGTCGGCAACAGATAGCGCCGGGTGTCGTCCTTCTTCTTGCCCTGGATGACGATAGCGGGCGCCCGCTTCTCGCTCTGCGGCGCCTCGACGATGATGCGCTGGGACAAGCCGGTGACTTTGTCGGTCTCCTCGCGAACGTTCTCGCCCTCGATGATGTCGTGGAACTCCACCTTGCCGCCGATCTCGGTGAGAACCGCGGAGGTGAATGGATCCCATTCGACCAGCTCCTGGCCGGGTTCCACTTCGTCGCCTTCACGGACCAGCAAATGCGAGCCGTAGGCCACCGCATAACGCTCGAGCTCGCGCCCGACGCTGTCGATGATGACCAGCTTGCCGTTGCGGTTGATCGCAACCAGGTCGCCCTGCTTGCTCTCGACCGTGACGAAATTGAGGAACTTGATCGTGCCGGCGTTCTTGGCACTGTGCTTCGAGGCCTCGGAGACACGACTCGCCGTACCGCCGTAATGGAAGGTACGCATCGTCAGCTGGGTGCCGGGCTCGCCGATCGACTGGGCCGCGATAACGCCAACGGCCTCGCCCATGTTGACCACCTTGCCGGTGGCCAGGTTGCGGCCGTAGCACTTGATGCAAACGCCGCGGCGCGTCTCGCAAGTCAGCACCGAGCGGATCTTGACCCGCTCGATACCCGCCGCCTGAATCGAACTGGCGATCACCTCGGTGACCATCTGGCCGAACTCGACCAGCTCTTCACCGGTAGCCGGATCGAAGATCGCCTCCTGAGCAACGCGACCGACGATGCGGTCACGCAAGGACTCGAGGATGTCGCCACCCTCCATGATCGCGGTGACGACGATGCCGTCGATCGTGCCGCAGTCGTCCGCGGTGACGATGACGTCCTGCGCCACATCGACGAGACGCCGAGTCAGGTACCCCGAATCGGCAGTCTTGAGTGCGGTATCGGCGAGACCCTTTCGAGCGCCGTGAGTCGAGATGAAGTACTGAATCACCGACAGACCTTCACGGAAGTTCGCGGTAATGGGGGTTTCGATGATCTCACCCGAAGGCTTGGACATCAGCCCACGCATACCGGCCAGCTGGCGTACCTGCTCGCGAGAACCCCGCGCGCCGGAGTCGGCCATCAGGCGAATCGGGTTGAACTCTCCCGTCTCGTCCTCGATGTCCTGCATCTCGCGGAACATCTCCTCAGAGACCTTCTCGGTCACCCGATGCCAGATGTCGATGATCTTGTTGTGGCGCTCACCCGCGGTGATGACACCTTGAGTGCGCTGCGTCTCGATCGCCTGTACGTCCTTGCTGGCGCGGTCGAGAATCGAACCCTTGGTGCTGGGGATCAACATGTCGTCCATGCCGAAAGAAACGCCGGAGCGAGTCGCAAAGTTGAAGGCGATCCGCTTGAGCTCGTCGAGCATCGCCACCGTTTTCTCGTTGCCGAGGTTCTTGTAGGCGTAGGCAACGAGTTCCTGCAGTCCGCGCTTCTTGAGCAGACCGTTGATGAACGGGATCTCGGCCGGCAGATGGTTGTTGAACACCACCCGTCCGACAGTCGTGTGGATGATCTTGTTGTCGAGTTCCTCGATGTCCGTGTGCAACAGATCCTGGTCGTTGTACTGGGTCTCGAGATTGATGAACTTGCCGCGGTAGCGGACCCGAACCTCGCTCTGAGTCTCGACCACGCCGCCCTCGTAGGCCAGAACGACCGAGTCGAAGTCGGGGAAAATCCGCCCCTCGCCCTTGGCGCCCTTCTTGCGCATGGTCAGGTAGTAGCCGCCGAGCACCATGTCCTGGCTCGGCACCGCGAGCGGCTTGCCGTGCGCGGGACTCAAGATGTTGCGACTGGCCAACATCAAGACGTGACTCTCGATCTGGGCCTTGGCCGACAGCGGCACGTGGACCGCCATCTGATCGCCGTCAAAGTCAGCGTTGAACGCAGCGCAAACCAACGGATGAATCTTGATCGCCTTGCCCTCGATCAACACTGGCTCGAAAGCCTGGATGCCGAGGCGATGAAGCGTCGGAGCACGGTTCAGAAGCACCGGATGTGCGTCGATGACATCTTCGAGCGCGTCCCAAACGACGTCCTCTTCGCGCTCGACCATCTCCTTGGCCGCCTTGATCGTACCGGCGAGCTCACGCTCCTCGAGCCAGTTGTAGATCATCGGCTTGAAGAGCTCGAGAGCCATCTTCTTGGGGAGACCGCACTGATGCAGCTTGAGCTCGGGACCGACGACGATGACCGAACGTCCCGAGTAGTCAACGCGCTTACCGAGGAGATTCTGGCGGAAACGACCCTGCTTACCCTTGAGGGTGTCGGACAGCGATTTCAGAGGCCGGTTGTTCGAACCCTTCAGGACCCGGCCGCGGCGGCCGTTGTCAAAGAGCGCATCGACCGCTTCCTGGAGCATGCGCTTCTCGTTCCGGACGATGACTTCCGGAGCCCGCAATTCGAGAAGCTTCTTCAGGCGGTTGTTACGGTTGATCACACGCCGGTACAGATCGTTGAGATCACTGGTGGCGAAACGCCCGCCATCGAGCGGCACCAAAGGCCGCAGCTCCGGCGGAATGACCGGAATGACCTCGAGGATCATCCACTCGGGGCGCTGGCCGCTACGCTCGAAGGCGTTGATCACCTTCAGCCGCTTGGCCGCCTTGAGTCGCCGAATCTGGCTGGTCTCGGTCTTCATGACGATACGCAGCTCTTCCGACAACTCGCTGCAATCGGCCCGCGACAGGAGCTCGCGGATCGACTCCGCGCCCATCCGGGCTTCGAAGGCATCGCCACCGTAGGTGTCGCGCATCTCACGGAAGCGCTCCTCGGTGAGCATCTCGCCCTCTCTCAGCTCAGTGTCGCCGGCGTCGGTCACGACGTAGGACTCGAAGTAGAGAATGCGTTCGAGATCGCGCAGAGAGAGGTCAAGCAGCTGACCGATACGACTCGGCAGTCCCTTGAAGAACCAGACATGCGACACCGGGCTCGCGAGCTCGATGTGCCCCATGCGCTCACGCCGGACGCGGGACCGCGTCACCTCGACGCCACACTTGTCGCAAACGACTCCACGGTGCTTCATGCGCTTGTACTTGCCGCAGACGCACTCCCAATCGGTGATCGGGCCGAAGATCTTGGCGCAAAAAAGACCGTCGCGCTCCGGCTTGAAGGTTCGGTAGTTGATCGTCTCGGCCTTGGTGACTTCACCATGGCTCCACGAACGGATCTTCTCCGGTGACGCGATCGAAATCTGGATCGCGTTGAAATCCCTCACCGGGGTTGGCTTGTCGAAGCTACGCAGAGGTTGCATTACGACTCCTTCAGACCTTGAGAAGTTCCACGTCGAGGCAGAGACTCTGCAACTCGCGGACAAGAACGTTGAATGACTCAGGCAACCCCGGGCTCTCCGGTACTTCGCCCTTGACGACGGCCTCGTAGGCCTTGCTGCGGCCTTCGACGTCGTCACTCTTGACTGTCAGCAGCTCCTGCAGGGTGTATCCGGCGCCGTAGGCCTCGAGTGCCCAGACCTCCATCTCACCGAAGCGCTGGCCTCCGAACTGCGCCTTACCACCCAGCGGCTGCTGGGTGATGAGGGAGTAGGGACCGATGGAACGTGCGTGAATCTTGTCATCGACCAGATGCGACAGCTTGAGCATGTAGATCTGACCTACGGTGACCTCCTGCTCGAACTCATCGCCCGTCATCCCGTCGAAGAGTGCCGTCTTACCCGACTGGGGCAAATTGGCATCCGAGAGGAATCCCTTGATATCGGTCTCGGCCGCTCCGTCGAAGACGGGAGTGGCAAAGTGCAGCCCGAGGGCGCGCCCGGCCCAGCCCAGATGGGTCTCGAGAATCTGCCCGACGTTCATACGGCTGGGAACGCCAAGCGGATTGAGCACGATCTCCACCGGGGTGCCGTCCGGCAGATAGGGCATGTCCTCCTCCGGCAACAGCCGTGAGATGACCCCCTTGTTGCCATGACGGCCGGCCATCTTGTCGCCGACCTGAAGCTGGCGCTTCATGGCGATGTAGACCTTGACCATCTTGATGACGCCCGGAGGTAGCTCGTCGCCCTTCTGCAGCAGCTCGATCCGCTCCTGGTTCACCTGGCGCAGGATCTCGATGTAGGAGTCGGTCCGGCGGTAGATGTCTTCCACCTGCGGCAACGCTTCCTTGTTGGAGATCGGAAGCTGCAGGATCTCCTGTCGCGTGAGCTTGGAGAGATCAGCGTAGGTCAGCTTGTCGCCGCGCTTGAGGACCCCCTCGCCATCGCGGGACTTGACCGCTTTCGAGACGGTCTGGCCCTGCAGGATGTCGGTGATCTTCTTGTTGCGCTCTTCGTTGTAGATCCGGATCTGATCCTTGATGTTCTTCTCGAGCCGTTGCACCTCGTGCGACTCGATCTCGAGGGCGCGCTCGTCCTTCTCCACCCCCTTGCGAGAGAAGATCTGGACATCGACGACGGTGCCTTCGATACCCGGAGACACCTTGAGTGACGCGTCGCGCACGTCGCCGGCCTTCTCGCCGAAGATGGCGCGAAGCAACTTCTCCTCGGGCGTCAACTGGGTTTCGCCCTTGGGCGTCACCTTACCGACGAGGATGTCACCCGGTCGCACCGTGGCGCCGATGCGCACGATACCGCTGTCGTCCAAGTCCTTCAGGGCCGATTCGGCAACGTTGGGAATGTCGCGCGTGATCTCCTCGGGACCGAGCTTCGTGTCCCGAGCCTCGACTTCCTTTTCCTCGATGTGAATCGAGGTGTAGTAGTCGTCCTTCACCAGCTTCTGGGAGACCAGGATGGCATCCTCGAAGTTGTAGCCGCGCCAGGGCATGAAAGCCACAAGGACGTTGCGACCCAGAGCCAACTCGCCCTGGTCGGTGCTCGGACCGTCGGCGAGAGCGTAGCCCTTGTGGACACGCTGCCCTTCGTGAACGATCGGCTTCTGATTGACGCAGGTGTTCTGGTTGGAGCGCCTGAACTTGGTCAGCTGGTAGATGTCGGCGCCGAACTCCTTGGACTCACCGGTGTCGACATCCTCGCCCTCGACCCGGACGATGATGCGCTCCGAATCGACCGAGTCGACGATGCCGCCGCGCTTGCAAAGCTGCACGGCGCCGGAATCGCGAGCCACGATCGACTCCAGGCCGGTACCGACGATGGGTGCCTCGCTTCTGAGGAGCGGCACAGCCTGGCGCTGCATGTTGGAGCCCATCAACGCACGGTTGGCATCGTCGTGCTCGAGGAAGGGGATAAGCGCCGCGGCGACCGACACAAGCTGCTTGGGACTGATGTCCATGTAGTCGATGCGGTCCGGCTCGACGGTGACGAAATCGCCACCGGAACGGGCGATGACCTGCGCCTCCAGGAAGCCCTTCTCATCGAACCGGGCGTTGGCCTGGGCGATGATGTAGCGCTCTTCCTCCCACGCCGTCAGGTACCAGGCGTGCGGTTCGACTTCGATCTGAGCCTTCTTCGCCCGCTTGAGCTTGGCGTTCTCCTTGTCGAGGTCGTCACCGGTGACGATCTCACCCAACTTGAACTTGCCGTCGCCAATCAGAACCACCCGGAAGTGGTCGATGACGCGACCCTCGATGACCTTCTTGTAGGGACTCTCGATGAAGCCGTAGTCATTGATGCGGGCGAACGTCGCGAGCGACGAAATGAGACCGATGTTCGGGCCTTCAGGCGTTTCAATCGGACAGATCCGACCGTAATGCGAAGCGTGAACATCGCGCACTTCGAAACCGGCCCGCTCACGTGAGAGACCGCCCGGGCCCAGCGCCGAGAGGCGCCGCTTATGCGTGACTTCGGACAGCGGGTTCGTCTGGTCCATGAACTGCGAGAGCTGGGACGAGCCAAAGAACTCACGGATCGCGGCGATCACCGGCTTCGAGTTGATCAGGTCGTGCGGCATCGCCGAGTCGATGTCCTGATGAACCGACATCTTCTCCTTGATCGCACGCTCCATGCGGACGAGACCGACCCTGAACTGGTTCTCCAACAGCTCGCCGACCGTGCGGACCCGACGATTGCCCAGATTGTCGATGTCGTCCACCCGACCGACGTCGCGGTGGAGTTGGAGGAGGTACTCGACGACCTTCATGAAGTCCTCAGCCGACAGAGTCTTCTGATCGACCGGCACTTCGCTGTCGAGCTTGATATTGAACTTGAAGCGGCCGACGCGCGAGAAATCGTAGCGCTTGGCGTCGAAGAACATGCCGTAGAACAGCGACCGAGCGCTCTCGAGCGTCGGAGGGTCTCCGGGGCGCATACGGCGGTAGATCTCGATCAAGGCCTCTTTCGAGTCGGTCGTCTGGTCCTTCGCCAACGTTGCGCTCAGGATGTTGCCCGGCAGGTCCCACTCAGGAAAGAAGACTTCGAGCGGTGAGTGATTGCGACCCTTGAGCTGGTCGTAGAGATCGTCCGGCGCCTGGTCGTTGGCCTCGAAGATCACCTCGCCGGTGTCGAGATCGACGACGTCGGCAATAAAGAGTGCGCGCTCGAGCTCCGCCGTCTTGACCTCGAAGGTCTTGTCTCCGGACTCGAGATCGCCCATCTTGTCGGCATCGACCGTGATGCCGGCAAAGAGGCGATAGACCTCGCGCCGACCGTGGCTGTTGCGGTCGCGGATACGCTCCCGCTTGAGCACCTCGGCCGGAATCGTCAGCTCGGCCTTGGCCTTCGACTTGGGGTTGAGCGGCACGGCAGCGTAGAAATGGCGCAGGATCGACTCGTTGGTCTCGAGCCCGAGAGCGCGCAGGAAGACCGTGCCGTGGAAGCGCCGCTTGCGGTCGATGCGCACGTTGAGGACTTCCTTCTGGTCGTACTCGAACTCCACCCAGGAGCCGCGGTACGGGATGATCTTGGCGAGGAAGGCGCGAGGACCCTCCTTGGTGAAGAACACGCCAGGGCTACGATGGAGCTGACTGACGATGACCCGCTCGGTGCCGTTGATGACGAAGGTCCCGTGGTCCGTCATCAGAGGAATCTCACCGAAGTAGACCTCCTCTTCCTTGGCGTCGCGCATCATCTTGGTGCCGGTTTCCGGATCCTTGTCGTAGACGAAGAGGCGGAACGTCGCACGCAGGGGGACCGCATAGGTCATGCCCCGCTCCTGGCACTCGGCGATCGAGTAGTTGAGCTGGAGGTCAACCGGGTCGCCGCAGATGTCGCACTTCGTGACGCGGTTCTTGTTGACCGCACCACACTCGCCACAACCCACCGTCTCCTCATGAGGATGGTCGGTCATGATCTTGGCGCCGCAGTTGCTGCAGGTCATGCGCAGATACTCGAGTCCCTGCAGGTCACCGCACTTGCACTGCCAATCGCCGATCGTGTACTTGACGAAGTCGAGCGCACAGGTCTCGCGAAAGTCGGAGAACGGAAACAGGTTGGTGAAGACCGCCTGCAAGCCGTGGTTCGCCCGCTCCTCAGGGAGCAGGTTCATTTGCAGAAAACGCTCGTAGGAGCGCCGCTGTACGTCGATCAGATTAGGGATCGGCAGCGTCGCCTTGATCTTCGAGAAGTCCGTGCGCAAGCGCTCGATTCCGTATGTTTGGCTCATAGACCTTCCTATTCGTTCGGGCTATTCGACCCCGCCGCCCGGTGTCTCTACCCGCGGGCAGAAAAGGACACAGCCCGGCTGGACGGCGCGGCGCGCCGCCTCAGGTCGGGTGTGCATGCAAACTCGCTGCAACTTCGAGTAATCAGGCTACTTGAGCTCCGCCTGGGCGCCGGCATCCTCGAACTTCTTCTTGGCCTCTTCGGCCTCGTCCTTGGACACGCCTTCCTTCACCGTCACCGGTGCAGACTCGACCATGTCCTTGGCATCCTTGAGGCCCAGACTGGTGACCTCGCGGACCGCCTTGATGACGTTGATCTTCTTGTCGCCGATGGCGGTAAGGACCACGTCAAACTCGGTCTTCTCTTCGGCCGCCGCGTCACCGCCGCCGGCGGCTGCTCCAGCCACGGCCACCGGCATCGCTGCCGCGGCCGCCGACACGCCGTAGTGATCCTCGAGCGCCTTGACCAGGTCGTTGAGCTCGAGAACCGACATGTCGTCGATCTGCTTGATGAAATCTTGAGTCGCAATTGCCATTTTGATCTCCTCCAACCTCGGCGTGGCCGCCAGGGGGTTGTTTTCTATTCAGGCCCGGCCTTAAGCCGAGGTTGATTCCTTCTTTTGACGTACTTGCTCGAGCACCAGCACGAAATCCCGCGGCAGAGCCGCCAGGGTGCGCACGAAGCTGGTGATCGGGGACTGCAACATGTAGAGGAGCTTCGCTATCAACTCCTCACGGCTCGGCAGACTTGCTATCTGGGTAACCTGCTCAGCCGCAATCGGCTTACCGTCCACCATTCCGCTCTTGAACTCAAAGTTCGGGACGGTATCGGCGAACTCCTTGAGCGCCTTGGCGATCGTGACTGCATCCTCGCCGAAGGCAACTGCCGTTGGACCGACAAACTCACCGCGTAGCCCGTCGAGGGCTGCACCCTCGATGGCCCGCAGAGCGATCCGGTTCTTGACGACCACGTACTGGCCGCCCGAAGCCCGGACCTTGTTGCGCAGCTCGGTGATCTCAGGGACGGTGATCCCGCTGGCGTCGATGAGAAACGCGTGCGGCGAGCTCACCAGCCCCTCGCGGTACGACTCCAACAACGTAGCTTTCTCTTCGCGACTGAACGGCATCGTTCTCTCCCTACGCCTCGACCACGGCGACCGCTGAGTCGTCGAGCCGGATTCCTGGCCCCATCGTGCTCGAGATGGTGGCCGACTTTACGTATTTGCCTTTGCTGGCGGCCGGCTTCGCCCGGAGGACCGCGTCGATCAGCGCCTTCGCGTTCTCCTGCAGCTGCTCAACCGAGAAGGACGCCTTGCCGAACGGCGCTTGAACGATGCCCGTCTTCTCGGCCCGGAACTCGATCTTTCCCGCCTTGATCTGGCCGATGGCTTCGGTCAGGTCGAAGGTCACGGTACCGGTCTTGGGGTTGGGCATCATCCCGCGAGGGCCGAGCACCCGCCCCAACTTACCCGCGATCTGCATCATGTCGGGCGTCGAAACGACGGTATCGAAGTCGATCCAGCCACCCTCGATCTTCTTGGCCAGGTCCGCACCGCCCACATAGTCGGCGCCGGCCTCTTCGGCCTCCTTCACCTTTTCGCCCTGAGCGAAGACGAGCACCTTGACGCTGCGGCCCGTGCCGTGCGGTAGAACCATGGTTCCCCGCACCATCTGATCGGCGTGCCGCGGGTCGATGCCGAGGCGCATGGCGATCTCGAGCGTTTCGTCGAACTTCGCCGTGGCGTTGCCCTTGGCCAGTTCAACGGCTTCGTCCAACTCATAGGGGCGCTGTTCGACCTTGGCCGAAGATGCTGTGAATCTTTTCCCGTGTCTTGCCACTGTCTTCTCTCCGATCAGCCCTGAACTTCGATGCCCATCGAACGGGCCGTGCCCTCGATAATTCGCATCGCCGCCTCCATGGACGCGGCGTTCAGGTCTTCCATCTTGGTCTTGGCGATGTCTTCGACTTGCGACTGAGTCACGGTGCCGACCTTCTCGCGATTAGGCTCGCCCGACCCCTTCTCCAGTCCCGCGGCCTTCTTCAAGAGCACTGCCGCCGGAGGCGTCTTGGTGATGAAGCTGTAGCTCCGGTCCGCGTAGACCGTGATCACCACCGGGATGATCATCCCAGGCTGGCTCTGCGTACGGGCGTTGAATGCCTTGCAGAAGTCCATGATGTTGAGCCCGGCCTGGCCCAGCGCCGGACCCACCGGCGGGGCCGGCGTAGCCTGACCCGCGGGGATCTGCAGTTTGACTTGCCCGATAACTTTCTTTGCCATTACTTCCTCTTCTCGAGGCCCTCGGCCTCTTCTTCCGGCCTACCGGCCTTAGAGCTTCTGCACCTGGCTGAAGTCGAGTTCCACTGGCGTCGCGCGGCCGAAGATGGTCACCATGACCTTCAACGTGTTGCGATCCAGGTTGACCTCTTCCACCACACCGGTGAAGTTGTTGAACGGGCCGTCGATGATCTTGACCGGCTCGGCCTTGTCGAAGATGTATTTCGGCTTCGGCTTTTCCTTGGCGCTGACGACCTGCTCGAGAATCTGGTCGACTTCGTCTTGCGACAGGGGCGTAGGCTTCTTGCCGCTGCCCACGAACCCAGTGACCTTCGGCGTGTTCTTGACGACGTGCCAGGTGTCGTCCGTCATCGCCATCTGAACCAGGATGTAGCCGGGGAAGAACTTGCGCTGAAGTTCCTTCTTCTTGCCGCCCCGATACTCGACGATGGTCTCGGTCGGGATACGAACGTCACCAAAGGCGTCACCCTGATTGAGCGCTTCGGCCCGCTGGAGCAGGGTCTCCTTGACCCGATCCTCGAACCCCGAGTAGGTGTGGACGATAAACCACGCCATTTCCGGATTCTTGGGCTTGGAGACTTCTTCGCCCTCGGATAGAGCCTCGCCGAACTGATCGAGATTGGAGGTCATCAGGTCGCCACCTCGACGATGAACTGATACCCACGCACGATCAAAATGTCGGCACCAAAGAGAAAGAAAGCGAACACAAAGCTCGCCACCAGCACGACCAGAGTCGTCGCGATGACCTCGTCCCGGGTCGGGAAGGTCACCTTCTTGATCTCCGAGCGCACCTCGGTGATGAAGGTCTTGAACTGCTTTAGTCGTTCCAACATCGTCTCACCTTGTTTCTCTTGTTGGAGTCCGGTCCGTGAAGCTTGTTTCGAGTGCTGCCTCGCTGCGGTGGGCCAGGATTCGATCCCTGCTTGCGGCCTCGAAGAACTGGCAGGCCAGGAGGGATTCGAACCCCCAACATCCGGTTTTGGAGACCGGCGCTCTACCAGTTCGAGCTACTGGCCTTTGTTTTTCCCACCCTTGTGTTCGTTTGATGCTCTCCCAAGAACCGCCCCGGGGACCCAGGGCGACCCAGCTACTGCTTGACTAATCGTTGATTTCGGTGACGGTGCCGGCACCGACGGTGCGGCCACCCTCCCGAATCGCGAAACGCACGCCCTTCTCCATCGCGATAGGCGCGATGAGTTCGACGTCCAGATTCACGTTGTCGCCCGGCATCACCATCTCGGTGCCCTCGGGCAGCGACGACGACCCCGTCACATCCGTCGTACGGAAGTAGAACTGCGGACGGTAGCCGTTGAAGAACGGCGTGTGACGGCCGCCCTCATCCTTCGTCAGGACATAGACCTCGCCCTTGAACTTCGTGTGCGGCGTAATCGAGCCGGTCTTGGCCAACACCTGGCCGCGCTCCACCTCGTCCTTCTTCGTGCCGCGCAGCAAGATGCCCACGTTGTCGCCCGCCTGACCCTCGTCAAGCAGCTTGCGGAACATCTCGACACCCGTCACCACCGTCTTGGCCGTGTCGCGGATCCCGATGATCGAGATCTCCTCGCCGACCTTCACGATGCCGCGCTCGATCCGGCCTGTAACCACCGTGCCGCGACCCGAAATCGAGAAAATGTCCTCGATCGGCATCAGGAAGTCCTTGTCCACCGCGCGCTCAGGCGTCGGAATGAACTCATCGACCGCCGCCATCAGATTCATGATGCACTCGCCGTCGCCGTCGGCCGCACCGTGCTCGAGAGCCTTCAGGGCCGAGCCGCGGATCACCGGCAGGTCGTCGCCCGGGAAGTCGTAGGAGGACAGAAGCTCACGCACCTCGAGCTCAACCAGCTCGAGAAGCTCTTCGTCGTCCACCATGTCGCACTTGTTGAGGAAGACCACCAGATGGGGCACATTCACCTGGCGCGCCAGGAGGACATGCTCGCGGGTCTGGGGCATCGGGCCGTCAGCGGCCGAAACCACCAGGATCGCGCCATCCATCTGCGCCGCACCGGTGATCATGTTCTTGACGTAGTCGGCATGGCCCGGGCAGTCGACGTGGGCGTAATGCCGGTTGGCCGTCGAGTACTCGACATGAGCCGTCGCGATCGTGATCCCACGCTCGCGCTCTTCAGGCGCCTTGTCGATCGAGTCGAACGCGATGAAATCAGCCAGGCCTTCGGAAGCCAGCACTTTCGTGATGGCCGCCGTCAGCGTCGTCTTACCGTGATCCACGTGACCGATCGTGCCGATGTTCACGTGCGGCTTGCTGCGATCAAACTTTTCCTTCGCCACTGTCCCGCTCCTCCTGATGTTCCTTCTCGCACCCCCACTGGGGTGACTTGCCGATGCCGCTTTTGTCGAGAGTTACTGTGAGATCTAGTCCGTGGAGCCCACGACCGGATTTGAACCGGTGACCCCTTCCTTACCAAGGAAGTGCTCTACCCCTGAGCCACGTGGGCGTAAGAGCCGAAAACCCTCCTCTGTCGTCCTCAGAGCGGGTCGACCGGCGAAACCCGCCGATTATACGGAGATGAGGTTGTGGTGTAAACCCCCAAAACGGGCCTTGCTTCGGGAGCCCCCCATCTTGCCACAAGTCGCCTCCGGCCGTCCAAGAAACGCCCGGTTCGGTCTTGCTGTGGGATGGCGAGCTTGCACGGAGGAAGTTGTCCGGCCAACTCCTGACCCGGTTAGGGTCCAATCACTAGACAATGTCGAATGTCGCACTGTGAAGACAACGACGAGACTCGGACTCGGCCCGCTGAAGAGGTGCTCGATCTCGACGCGACGCCGGGCCCGGCTGCGTCAGGTCCAGCGCCTCCCGAGGCAGACACGCGGTTCGCGGCCGGGCCCCTGGTCTCCGCCACCTGTCCTGTAAACCCCTAAAACAGGCTGGTCGCGGGATCGGGACCCGTCACCGCCGCCGCACAAACCTCCCCACACCCCATCAAGTACTTCCATAGCTGCTCCGGATCGACTTCCTTCCCGCGTTTGAAGCCCTGCTTGTCGTTGTCGTACAGGGCGTACCATTTGCCGGAATCGCGATCTTCCAGATAGGCCTCGTAGCAGCATGCCTGATGGATCAGACGAAGCGGCTGCGCGCGCTCCGATCCGTCCCTATTGAACAAGAAACCGAGCGAGGGTAAAGCATGTCTTGAGGGTAGGATGCCGTCAGGAGAGTCGGGCGCGAGTCTCTCCAGAACGTCATGTAGGCTCTTTGTGAGCGTTGATCGGCCCACGCTTACTGCCTTCCAGCCGTCGTCGGACTTCCGCAGTGTGACGGCGGTGTGCAGCGAGTCCTGCGGCTTCTCCCTGTCGCTGACCACGTCAGACCTGAAGATCGGAATGATCACCTCTTCGACTTCGAGCTTCGGCTTACCTCCCTCACGCCACAGCATCAAGTCATCGAGATCGACCAAAGACACCTCGAAGAACCCGGGACTGTGAAGCGTGAGGTCCTTTGCGGCGGACTCGGTCTTCCTGGGAGGAGGAACCAGAAACGGCGGATTCTGCGGGCTGTCCAAGAAGATCCTGATCGCGCTGATCGCGGGCTGCAGAGCCGCCTCCCACAACTTGACGCGAGCGTCCCCGGTCTCAAACCACCCGATCCCGAACTTATCGGACGGAGACGTGTCGGCCGCTCCTCTATCGCTGCCTATCGAGTATGGGAAAGTTATTAGATCGTCCTCGGAGGTCGGGGGGACCGGGAAGCGTGCTGGACGAATGGCACGAAAGTCCTTGAAATGGCTGCCCTTCGGGCCGCGAACGTAATACTCATAGGTGAACAGCGAAGTGTCGGCGTTGCCCGGCGGCCAGGGGTCGTTGGTCACGACCCACTTCTCGCCCGCCCGAGTTTCGACGTAACCCGTCGCGACCATTAAGTGGCTGCCCCAAGGGAGGTACCAGGAGAAAGCAAACGGGCGGTTCGAGTCGATCTCGGTCTTGACCGCCTCCCAGGTCAACGCGCAGTCATTCTTGACGTAGGGCTTGTTCTCTTTCTCGTACTTCAGCTTGCACTGCTGGCTCGTAGACTGACTGTCGAAGCCGAAGTTGCCGAACCTGGGCGAGCCGCCCCTGACACAGGCTTTGATCACCTCCTCGGCGGATTCCTCATAGTGGTGGCCACTCTGGTCGCCAGACCGGCGTTGGCCGGTGCTCAGATCGAACTCGCAGCAGTTGATGGGTGGCCCTTGCCCCCAGTAGGGATCATTGGCCAGATCGCTCGCCTGTTGGCACTGGAGAACCTCGTCGCCAAAGAAGGCCAAGATCATCTGTGCGCCGGCGGCCCAGCACCAGACGCCTTGCGTCTGGCTGTAAAGCGGTACGTCGAGGATCTTGCAATCGAGATCCGACGGGCACGGATCGGCCGCTGTGAGCGTTGGGACGATCGCGATCAAGCTCAGAACCAAAGCGATCCCTGGTCTTGTCATAGAATTTCCTTTCGTTCTCATCCACAATCAGAGTCCTGGCACGAGCACCGAAGGCGTCCGTCCCGGGTCGTCTAGCCTCAGAAGGCTGTATCCAATACCGGCCTCGCCAAGAAAGAGGCTCGGGTTGCGACGACGCAATCGGACCCCTGACGGCCAGTCACTCCGCGTGGAATGGCGGGCGATCAGCTCGCACATGGCCTCCTCCGCGAGGCCATCCGTTCGACTCAGGCTCTCTCCTGCTTGGATGATCTCCACCATACCACTCAGCCCGTGGCAGAGACTGGCGTCAGCCACGCCGTCAATCATCCACTGGCGGACAGCGCTCATCGTTTTGGCCAGGCCCGAGCGAGCTGATCTCTCGTAGATGACGGCACCGCTCGGGTCGATTGCCATCGCCCGCAGGCGCGCAAGGGCAATTCCCGGCGCGCCGTGACACCAGGCAGTCTCGAAGCTCGACTCATCGAGTTCGTCTACCGTATCCAAGCCACGAAAGTCAGGCCAGTTGCCCTCGTCGACGTCGAAGAACGAGTCCTCGTAGAAGAAAGCGCCGCGACCGGCGCGGAGGAACTCGGGTCGGCCCGTGGCACCATAGAGCTCCAACAGCGCCAAGCCGATTCCAGCGGCGCCGTGAGAGAAGCCGGTGAGCCGCGGAGCCGCCTTGGAGCCGGCTATCAAGTCGTTGTGCCAGGACCAAGCGTCCCCTTCTCGGATAGCCGCCTGGCAGATCTCGTCGCCCAACGTCGTAGCGGTGTCGAGGGTTCTGGACTCCCCTGTCTCGCGGTGCAGGTCCAGCAGTGCCAAAATCGCGCCAGCATTGCCGTGAATGATGTCGAGACAATGACCGCTTCCCGGGTGTTCCAGTAGCCCCTCGAGGAGCTTGTCGGCGAGGGTTGCGAGATCGCCGGACGCGGTGAGCATCGCCACTCGACGGGCTGCCCAAGCGATGCCCAACTGCCCAGTGTAGAAACCGTCTTGCCGGTATCGATCGGACTCGACTTCGAGCTCGGTCAGCGCGTGGCGCAGACCCCCGAGTGCAGCCCGGCTGTGCGCTGCGTCGCCAGTCGCACGGTACAGCTCGGCGAGGAAAAGGCCGACCCCCGCCGTGCCTTCGTAGAGGTCTGCGCCGAGCGCTGCCAGCGCCGACAACTTCGCCCCCGGGTTCGACGGGTCATCAACGGCGCAATGACCTGTCCAGCTGCAGCAGAATCCGTACCAACTGGCGCGACGACACAGAGTGTCGCCGAGGGCCACAGCAGTCTGGAGGAAGATCGCACGATCGGGGCGCTGGGCGGACGACGGGTCGCCCCCCCCCGGCGCCGCTCGCACGACCGGCCAAGGGACGTAGGATCGATCGGAGCCCGCAGCCAGATGCGGCTGGGCAGGGTCGAAACCGACTTCTCGAAAAGCCGCTATGACCGCCTCCCGCTGTTGCTCGCCAGAGTTCCGCCCCTGCTCGAAGGAGTCCACCAACGCACCGGCGATCAGGCGACAGCGGTCTTCCCCGAAGCTCGCCCGGTCCCCCGACCCCTCCGCCAAGCCGACTCCCGGAGCCAAACGCAGGGTGAGCCGCGGAGCCTCTGGACGGAGGCCGCTGGCCACTTCGCTGTGCACCCTCCGGATTGCGTTCCGGGCCGCCGCGTAGGCCTCTAGGCTCAAATAGAGCACGCCGGCGTCGGCGCGGTGATACTCACTGGGACGGCTCGGAGCCTTGAGGCGGAAGGGTATGGCCTCACTATTTAGCCCCTCCGTGAGGACGCGCACCCATTCGACAGCGGCCTCTGCTCGCAGGTGCCAGTACAGGCGAACCACAATAGACCGCGGGTCGGCCGCCGCCTCGTCCGCCTCACCGAACGCCGCATAGAAGTCCGGAATCAACTGGCGCGTCTCCTTGGGGACCAGCACCCGGCACGGCGTGCCGCTGACCAATTCTCCATCCTCTGGGCGCACTCCCTCGTCCCCGACCCAGAAGGTCACGCCGTCCCTCTCGACCGCGACTTCGTCCCCAGTGCCCGCCTCCACTACGCGAAAGCCGGGCATCCAGGTGCCCGCGCCGCAGTTGGCTGCCGAAAGTCCCTCCACATGCTCTCGCGGCGACCACTGCGTGACTCGTGGGCTGAAACGCGGGTCGATTCGGCAATACAGGAAGCGATAGAGGTCGCCCTTGATGGAGTCCAGAAGCGAGGAGGATGGAGAGCTCCCGACATCCGGCCCCGGTGTGGCCGAACCGCCAGCCGCCGGCTCCAAGTGCCGCAGCCGACCCTGAAACTCGTAGCTATCCACCGAGAGAACGCGGACCGAATCGAGGATCGTCTCGAGATCGGGCGCGATCGAGTCGGATCCGGACACCGGCCTCACGGCTCCGATCCACGGTCGAGCGCGTAGAGGACCCCGACTGCCTCTTCGGGGTTCTCCAGCACATTGACCCCGGTTTGGAGTAGCAGAACAGCAAGGGACGACAGCTCCGCTGCCTCCTGGCTGTACTCCCACGCCAATCGGATCAGCCGCAGGGCCGACTGCTCGACTGACCTCCGTAGCAGCGCGACGAGATCATCACCCTCTACGTCGGCGGCAGCGCAGTAGGCTCGCCAGAGTTCTCTCATAGCCGGCTGCAGTACCTGCAGTGGGTACTCGGCAGCCGCCGCGCGGTCCTCCGCCGCGAGGTCGGTCTCGAGTGGCAGTCCAAGCAGCCAAAACCGGAGGATCTCCGCCAGGCCGCTGCCCACGTCCCACGCCGGATCGCCCCAGCGGACGTATTCCCAGTCGACCAGACGTACCTGGTGTTGCTCACCCGGCGAAGCGGGTAGGACCAACAGGTTCTCGGACCTCACGTCTCCGTGAATCACGGTCTGCTTGCGCCACGTCATCGCCAGCGCCTCGAGCCGCCCGATGAGGCCCGGCTGCGATTGAAGGATCCCGAGGATCTTCAGGTTCGCCTGGCTGAGGTGGGCGAGACTCTCGGCCCGCGGGTGGTGCATTCCGAAGGGCGGCGGCGGCAGCTGACTCAACCCGGGCGGAACCGGGGCGGCCGGCGCCCGTTGGAGCCCGAATTCTCCGTGCAAGGTCGCGAGAGCCTGCCCCAAGGCAGCGAATACCGATAGCGGTATCGCCGAAGCCGGGTGAGCTCTCAGCTCTGGAAAGAGGGTTCGCGCTCCTGCGACAAGCTCAGTCACGAGAGCGTTCTCACCCTCGACAAAGCTGTGCAGGGTGGGCATCAACTCGGCGACTCGGGGCACCCGCGGTCGTGCCTGGCAGTAGGCATAAAAACCCGCCTCGGTCCTTAGCGTCTCTCGAGTGTCCCCGCTAGCCCATTTGATGAAGAGGCCGGGCCAGCGCCCACATTCGAGACGGAGATTCTGATGACGACGCGCGACCGTCGACAGTTGCCAACCGCCAGCAGCCAACTGCACCCCATCGACAAGGCCCCACGCCTCAAGACTGGCCAAGCCTCTCTCGAGGCCGGAGGTGAAGTTACTCTTCACCCGTCAGCGCCACGAGTACCAGCCCCTTGACTATCAGGCTCCGCCGGTCGCTGCGTTACCGCATCCGGATGTAGTCGTGTCCCCACACTCCGGCGGATCGTCTTCTTTGTGCGGGTTGGCCACGATTCCCATCACCGATTGCGCAAGGTGTCCGCTTGCTATCCCGCCGGCTAGAAAACCACTCTCCTCAGTCCCTGATTCACGAATCTCTTCGTTACTCATGGTGAAGCCCCCTTCGGTTGTAACTGGTTTGGCTGAGAGCAGCCTAGCACACGAGTGACGCAGCGCTCCTGAAGGTAGTGGGCACTCAGAGTACTCTGCCACTACCCTCCTGGCGTCAAGCCGCCGGCACGAGCAGCTAGAGCAGACCGCCCTGCCGGGCCAGCCGCATGAGCTCGGGGTCTTTCCAACCCCGCTCCACGAGGCTCTCTACCAAAGGTCTCGCTTCTTCGTACCGGCCAAGGTGCATCAGAGCCTGGGCGTGAGTATCGCGAAAACCGAAAACGTCCATGGTCTCGCGGGCCGTTTCGCTGAATCCCACCGCTCGCACCCACTGGGTCCGCGCTAGTTCGATCTCGCCCCGCTGAGCATGGGCTCTTCCGGTCAGGACAGCGTTCCAGCTCAAACTGTTGAGCAGATGGGCATCGACATCGATGGACCCGCGAAGCCGTTCGAAAATGGTGCTGGCAGCTCCGTAGGCCGCGAGAGCGGCCGAGCCATCGCCTTGGACCAGCCGAACCGAGCCAATGTTCTGGTGGGCCCAGACGATCCGCTCTTGCCAGTCACGCCGCGTGGGGTCCTGGTGCGCGAGGTTCTCATAGACCTCGAGGCAGGCCGCGTAGCTTTCGAGGGCGGCGTTCAGCTCGCCCCGCCGGCGATGCACCCCCGCTGCCAGGCTTCGGGCGCTGGCGAGCGAGGCCTTCCACCTCACGCGGTCGGGATCGCTCGCCACCAGATCCTGGTAGGTGACGCTCGCTTCGTTGAACGACCTCAAGGCGACCGTCAGCTCTCCACGTGCTCGCTCCAGCAGCCCGATACTCACTGCAACCCCGGCCAGTCGTCGGCGCCACAGATCGTTGCGACGATCCTCGTCCATCTGCCGGCGCGCCGTCATCTCCGCCCCGCGCAACAGTTCCAAGGCCTCATCGTCCCGATCTGCCACTACAAGCTGATCGGCCAGCAGAATTCTTGCGTCGACGGTCAAAAGACGAGGGCGCCACGGGGCGTCTCGGCGAGTACTCACCAGATCCTCGGCGAGTGCCAGCGCCCTGCCGCCGGACTCGAGCGCCGCATCGTTCTCCCCAGCCTGCACTTGGACTTTCGCCAGCTCGTAGTGTGAGACGGCAAGATCCAGTCCTCGATCAAGGTCATCCGGCTGCTGTTCGCTCAGCTCGCGAGCGGTCTTGACGGCTCTGGCATGGACTTCCAATGCGAGCGCTGTCTGGCCCTGGCTGTGAAGCACGCTGCCGATCTTCGAGCGGCTCTTACCGAGCCCAGCCTGCAGTCGGGGATTCGACAGATCCCCCTCCAAGAAGCCCTCGAAATGCTCCTCGGCCGATCGGTACGAATCCAGTGCCTCTTCAGTATCCCCCTGGTCAAAGAGAACATCGCCGATGTTGAGGAAGCTGATACCTCGGCGGTAGACCCCCTCCGTGGAGACGTCGTCGGCCGGCGTCGACTCGAAGTGCTCGCGCGAGCTACGGGCGACGCCAGCCAGCAGATCGAGCCTGCCGATGGTCTCGAGACCGTCGCGCAGGTCGAAGAGCATGTAGTCGATCAGCGCCTCCGCTTCGCCGCGAGCTTGGACCGCGTCTTCGCGGGCGCGAATTGCCTGCACGGCGAGAATGCTGACGACCACCAGAAAGACGCTCGACACCGCGGTGGCCACGCTGAGCACCCGTCGCCTCCGCTGTGACTTCTCCGCAGCGACCCGCTCTTGTCTCTCCGCTTCTTGGGCGGCACGGCGCTCTTCGAGCTTGCGTAGCCTATCCGCCACCTCGGAAGCGCTACCAGGGCGGCGCTCCGGACTGCCATCCACCATGTCGGCGATGTCCTCGCGCAGTAGCTCGTCGTCGATCTCCCGCTTCCAGCCGTGCGGCATCGGCCGCTCCAAGTCGCCAACGGCGAACTGATAGAGCATCACGCCGAGAGAGTAGATATCGGCCTGGATAGTCGGCGCCTTGCCGGCCAGGAGCTCGGGCGCCAGGTAGAGCTGAGTCCCGGCAGAAGAGTCCGAAGCGGTCGCTGCGTCCATCTGGGTCATCCCGAGCACGGTAATGCCCTTATCGGCCAGACGCTGCACGTCGGTGATGAGCCCGATGCCAAAGTCGGTGAGGATCGCCCGCGACGAGTCCTCTCCCACCTCGCTGACCAGCACGTTGGCCGGCTTGATGTCTTTGTGCAGAACGCCGATTGAGTGGGCAGCGGCGAGCGCCGTCGCTATCTGTGCCACAAGGTTCAGGCGCTCCGGCAGCGGAACTTGTTCGATCCCGCCACGCGTCCGTGCCCAGTCCACCGCGCTGCCGCCCTCGATGTAGGCAAACTCCAGGAAGTAGGGCGCTTCGTCGAGATTCCAGTCGAGGATGCGGGCGATGTCATCGCGTAACCCGAGTTCCTCCTTGAGGAGCCGAAACACCGTGATCTCACGTTGCAGCGAAAAGAGAAGCTCCTTCTCGTAGCAGAACTTGTAGACCCGGTTCTCACCACTCTTGGCGTGGCTGACCAGCCAGGTTTCACCGAAGCCGCCCTCGCCCAACTTGCGCTGCACGATCCAGTTGGGCCGCTCGAGGACTGGCAGCCCTGGAGCAGGGCGCCAGCCGAGGATTGTGTCCTCGGCCTCGACCCGCGTCGCTCCGGCGACTCCCCCGGGAGCGACGAGCGGGGCAAAGCCCTCGACACCGACCTCGAACACCGCCGCCGCCTCATCCGAACCCTCGAATGCGTAGTCGCCGTGCGCCAGCCAACTCAACGTGTACGTGCCCTCGAGCTCGCCGCGGGCGCTGCGCCGGGCCACATCAAAGGCTCCCTGAGAGAGCAGAGTCTGGTGACCGCCCGCCAGGGCCATGAGCTTGGCGGTCATCGGCGCCGCGAAGCCGTCGACCTCGAGCGGCTTGGCCCCACGCTCGACGTCCCGCGACGAGTTCTTGCGCAGCACCACTTCGCCGAGGTGGATGCCGACCCGGGCGGCAAGCTCGGTGTCGCGTTTCGCGGCCAATGCGGCGAGTGTCTGATGGTAGGCGAGGGCGTATCGCACCGCTTCGAGCGGCCGCTGGAAGAGGATCAGGAAGCCCGACGACTTGTCGATCTCACGCCCCCCGTGCTCTTCGATCAAGTCGCGGACCAGACGGTCATGCGCTTCGAAGAGTTCACCGCCCGACGAGTCCTCGAGGCTCTTGTCATGCTGTCCGCCCAATGCGAGATCGCAGGCCACGAGGGTGGCGATCTGGGCTCCTTCGGTGACCCCGCCGCCGAGGCCTTCGGCCAAGGCCGCCGAAACCTCCTCCACCGAATCCGGCCGATCCGCCGGGTTCTTCTCGAGGCAGCGCAAGAGGATGCTCTCGACGCCGGGGTCGAATCCGAAGCGCAACTCGGAGGGGGGCGTCGGAATGCCCCGCTGGTGAAGCTTGCTGGCCTCGACGAAGGAAGAGGCGTCGAACACACGCCGCCCGGTGAAAAGTTCGTAGAGCACGAGGCCCAGGGAGTAGAGATCGCTGGCGACCGTGGCGGGCTTGCCCGAGAACTGCTCCGGCGCCATGTAGAGGGGCGTCCCGGCAATGGTCTCGCTGCCGCTCAGGCTCGCCGCGAGTGTCGCCAGCCCGAAGTCGGTGATGCGAGCTCGTCCCTCGCCATCGATCATCAGGTTGGCCGGTTTGAGATCGCGATGCAAGACACCCGCCTGATGGGCGGCGCCGAGGCCTTCGCACATCTGGCGGCCGAGCTCGATCGACTTGTCCCATGGCGGTCGGCCGATGCGGCGCAACAGCGACTTCAGGTCCTCCCCGTCGATGTACTCCATCGAGAGGAAGTAGACCCCGTCGGCTTCCCCCAGGTCGTAGACCCGGCAGGCGTTGGGGTGGCTGATCTGGCGCGCCACCTTGACTTCGGCGAAGAGCTCAGCGTGCTTGGCTGGGTTGTTCGCAAGCTCCGGCGGCAGGAACTTCAGCGCCACCGGTAGGTCGAGCGTGAGGTCGTCGGCCCGGAAGACCTCGCCCATGCCGCCCTTGCCCAGCCGGGTAACTATCCGATAGCGGTCTGCGATGACCGCTCCGGGCGTCAGCCCGGGGTTTTCCCCGCTTGCCCCCGTCGTCGACTGTGATGGCGCCTGCGACGGAGGGGCCGCGAGCGTGTCGTCATCAGCGTCCCCAGGCGCAAGAGTTTCGTCTTCGTCGCTCATCAACCGCCATCAACCAGAAGTTCCAAGTCTCACAGAGTGTCCCGAGCATACCCTTGACCGAGAGAAGTCGACCCAGCGCACCATGGGACTAGCCATAAGCGGATGACTTCGCCGGGGCCGGCATCCGTCGGCTGAGGACCAGGCCGCGCGGCCGGCGCGCCCTGAGTCAGCTCGAGTCCCGAGCCCTGCTTGCGACCCACGCCCAGAGCTGACTGACTTCCTCGTCGGTCAGGGTCTCACCATAAGCCGGCATGGAGATCGTTTGCCGGCTCCAGAAGTAGCGGAGCAGCGGATTCTCCTCGAGCCGGCTGCTCGTACCGGTCGAAACCCACTCCTGGAACTCGCTCTCGTCCGCGACCAGATCTGCGAAGTTACGACCCGTGAAGCCCGGAATGAAGCCGCCCAACGAGCCCGGGTTCGGCAAGCCGCCGGAGCCTTCGACGCCGTGACAACCCAAGCACCCATGCTTGCGGGCCAGCGCCCGGCCCGCCGCGGCTGCCTCCCCACCCGGCGCGCCGACACCCTCCACGGCGCAGGCAAAGGCGGTCACATCCGCCAGCGCGTCCTCACTCAACAGGTCTCCGTAGGCCGGCATCCTCAGGCGTTGGCTCTCGAGCCTGCTGACGGACTTCGGCTCGTCGAGCCAGGCACGGGGCGCACCCAATCGGATGAACTCGCCGATCTCCTCGCAGCTCTCGGCATACATCATCGAGTTACCGACCCCAAACTGCGGGACCGAGCCCCACCGGCTACCCGGATTGGGAATCTCGCCCGAACCGAACGGGCGGTGACAGTCGTAGCAGCCCTGCCGCTCGGCCACCAACCGACCTCGCAACACAGGGTTGGATTCCCAGTGCCACAGGAGCCGGCGGGAGACCGGCAGGGCCACGAGGGCGACCACCGTCAGAGCCACGACGACTGTCAGCGCTTTCCGCCTCGGCTTCGCTTGCATGGAAGATCTCGCCTCGATCAGGCCCGTTCACGATCGCGCCAGGCCTTTCGGGGGAGTCTTCCATGCGAATCGACTGGTGCCTACGACAAAAGGCCGAGCGAGCTTGGCGCCCGCCCGACCTCGATGCAGGGTCTTTGCTAAGGAGTTGCGGTCTCCGTCAGGAGGCGGCCTTCGAACCCGTGACCGTGACGACCTTCATGCCGTCCTTCTCCGCCAGGCTACCCATCACGGTGACGTCAGATCCGGCCCAGTCTTTGAGCGCCTCGTACGGATCGCCGTCCTTGTGATCGGCGCTCAGCAGCACCAAGGTGCCATCCGAGGTCAGTAGACCCATCGGCTGACCGTTCTTGACGCAGCTCTTGGCGCAGCCGGCATGGTCGGCGCCGTGGGCACCTTGGCTGACGTAACAGGCCAGGTCCACGACCTCACCGGTCCAGCTACCTTCGTGATGATCAGCGAACGAGATTCCGGCCATCAACACCAGGGCCAGCGGCAGCATCAGTAGTTTCTTGCTCATTGTTCGGTTCTCCTTGTTGAGCTCGCCGGCTCGTTGGACAAGTAGGGCTCTCTCTAAGCGGTACACCAAGTATACGGAGCTGTCGAAGGGTTGGATTACTCGAGCTGCGGCCTGGCCCTGATCAGCCGCCGGCGCCTACTCCAGCAGACCCGCCAACCAGTGCATCAAGTTGAGAGCGAATTGGACGTTGCCCTCGGCGCCGGGGGCGTTCATCCCCATCTGGCGAAGCTCGCCGTCGCGGGTGTACTCCTGGGCGCTGAACATGGCCGCTTCGCCGAAGACGGCGACCCGGCCTTGGCCGACCTCGAACACGGCCCCTTGCAGGAGTCCCTCGGCAGAGAACTCGGGCGTCTTGTCGGTGAACTTGCCGGCCTTGCGCGGCAATCGGACCCGAGTTTGCGCCGGCAAGGTCAGCAGCGGCTCGGCGTCACGCAGAGTCCAGAAGCCCTGGCCGGTAAAGCTGACCACCGCAGTGACCTGCTCCTGCCCATCGCGACCACGGGTCACGGCGTGATCGCCCAGAGTCCCCGACTCCGCGTCGAAGCGGATCTGTGACTCGCCCTCATCGGTCCGGACGTAGCCGTTGATGAACACCAGCCCCAAGGCGTCCGCGAGATTCTCGGCCGCGCCGGGGAAGGGCATGTGGTCGGCGATCAGGAGCAGCGCCCCGCCGCCCTCGACCCACTCGATCAGGGTCTCGATCTCGCCTGTCGCGAAGGCACCCACCGCCGGCAGCTTCCAGGTGTCGCAACCGACCACCGGCATCGCGTTGGCAACCACCAGGACCGTCGCCTCGGCCAGCCCGTCGGCAGTGAAGCCGCTGCCCAGCGGCTCGACTCTGAAACCGTCGCGCCCAAGCAAATCGGCGAACGGAGCGTAGCGTCCGGTCGCGGTGTGGAAGTTGCAGTGACTCTCGTCGATCAAGACCAGTGGACCGGCGCCCTCGGCGTATGCCGGACGCGGGACCGGCGGCTCGTAGGAGAGGTCACCGGCCTGCTGCATGTGAGTGCAGCCGGTGAGCAGAATCGCGCCGACCACGGCCGCGATGAGCGACCGGGCGGCCACGCTGGGTAGAGTTGGATGGCAGGCCGTTCTGTCGAGGTGATTCACGACCTTACGGTAGCGGCAGCCGGCTCGAGAGAGCAAACCGTAGAAGAAACTCGGCGGCTAGCCGGTCCCGGGACACGCGCAGAATGCGGTCGCGGTTGGTAGTGTCTTCACTCTGAGGTCTTCCCGCCACGCTGCGAACCATGAGAAAGGTGCACGCCATGATCGGACGCCCGTCCATAGCCGCTTTGGTCCTCTGCCTCGTCGCCCCCACAGCCGGAGTTCGAGCTGATGGAATGACCGACAAAGAAGGCGGCGCCCCGTTGACCGAGGGAGTCGTCGGCGGCTCAATCACCGACGGCACCAACTTGTGGGAAATCACCGGGGAGTCGGCCACCGACGGCACCATCAACGACTTCGAGGTCCCGATCGGAAGCGACCATCAATTCTCCACCTGGTGGTGGTATCGCGTCGCCGGCGACACGGCCGAGCATCAGATGCCGTTCGCCGACACCGAGGACTACAACGGCTCGTTGGCGACGCTGACCTGGAGCGACGTCGACGGCCTAGGCCTCTTTGACGCAACACTCAACGTCTTCCTCATCGCACAAGGCCCGGGCGGCGCCCTCTTGAGTGTCCTGGAGATCAGCAACATCTCCGGCGCGCCTCTGCCGGTCGACTTCTTCTCGTACACCGACCTGGATATCGACGGCACCAGCGCCTCCGACTCGGCCGTCGAAGCGGCCCCGACGCAGATCGACGTGACGGATGTCTCGACGGCGTTCTTCCTGGGCAACCAGGCCGACGCCTACCGCGTCGACGCATTCCCCAACGTCCGCAACGCCCTGAACGACGACGCGATCGACGACTTCGCCAGCACTGGACTCCCCTTCGGCCCCGGCGACTTCGCCGGCGGCTACCAGTGGGGGCGCGTCGTCCCGACCGCCGATTCCATCATCTTCGAAACCCTGACCTGCATCAACACCCTCGATCAGTGCCCGACCTTCTTCGTCGTCTTCGAGGACGGGTTCGAGACCGGGGACACCGGCGTGTGGGACACCACGGTGCCCTAGCCGCGAAGTAGGAGAAGCTGCCGCTCACAAACCCGAGTCGAGGGGCGGATCTGGGGCCGCATCGAGCCCGGCTTGGCGCCTGAGCCAGCTCACCTGCAAGCCGAGATAACCGGGGGCGTAGCTCCGATAGGTGCGCTCGCCGTCCCGCTCGTCGAAGAGCAAAATGCCGTGCTCGGCCTGTGGGAATACTTCGATCTCGATCGGTCGCCCCTCGCTTTGGAGCGCCTCCAAGCCGTCGATGGACCACTGTGTCGGCATGCTCGAGTCCTCGCCGCCGAAGATCCACAGGCTGGGCACCTGGAGCGAGGCCACCGTCGGTACCGGGTCGTAGAGCCGATCGATGAACGGCACGTCGCCCCGAAACTTCCAACTGAAGTAGGAGCGCACCATCCACATCGGCACCGGAAGGCTCGCCAGAACCCCGACCACCGAGTCGCTCCCGCGCACCGCCTCGAACCAGGCCTCGTCCTCGGCGGCCTCGAGCGCCGTTTTGAGCTCCGCCCAACGATTCTGACCATGGTCCATGATCCCACCGACGATTTCGGCGATCGCATCGACCTGGCGAATCTCCGCCTCGCCAAACCCAGCCTCGCGCAACCCGTAGACATAGCCCCAGCGATCCTCGCCCGTGACCGGTACGAGGGGGCCGTAGGCGATAAGCACACTACGCACCTCGATCTTCGATGCCGCCAGCGGCGCGATCCAGCCGCCCTGGCTGTAGCCGGCGAGGTGGATGTTCGACGGATCGACCTCGGGCCGGCCGCGCAGCCACTCGACGGCCGCAACCACGTCGTCCGAGAGCAGATGGAAGTTCTGGTTGTAGGTCCCCTCCGACTCGCCTGTGCCACGCTTGTCGAACACCAGTCCGGCAATCCCCTGGGCCGCCATCTGGTACGGATTGAAATAGCTGTCAACCGCACTCTCGTCCCCGGAACCGTGAACGAACACGACGGCCGGAAACGGGCCGCTGCCACTCGGCAACACGAGCTTGGCCCGCAACGCAAGATCGCCGCTTTGGATGGTTCCCGGCACTTCCGGCAAGATCTCCCTTCGGCCTCGTTGCTCTCCGTCATCCGAAGTCCAAGAAAGACCCACCGGCCGAGCACCCGACCCCAGGTCGAAACGCGCCACCACCTCGACCGGCTCGCGCTCACTCCACCCCGGACCCGCCTCGAAGGTCAGCTCATCGACCGGCCGGAGCGCTCCGCTCGTGCCGTCCATGAAGCGATAGCGCAGCGTGTCCCCGGCGCGAGGAGTCACGATAACCAACCGACCGTCATCGAGCCGATAGGCGCCGTTGAACCGGGTTTCGAGCGGCGTCTCGCGCCGCAGCCACCAAGTAATAGCGACGCCCACTGCCAAGACTACGAGAGCAACCCGCCACCACCTGCCAAGCTTTCGCCTGCGCTTCCCGCTCGCCATGCCAGCCTCCTCGGTTCCCTTCCAACGACGCAAGGGTACTCGGTAGGGTTTCATCTTCCGACCCCTTCCGCACACCCAACGCGTAGTAGCATCGCCCCATGCCTCCGGCATCCGGAGTACCCGAGAGAGCGGGTCGGGCCGAGATCGCCGTCTTCCTGGGCCTGACGTTCGCCCTGAGCTCGATCTTCTACTTCCTGATCCTGCGCAGCGGAGACCTCTCCGCCGGCGGCGGCTCCTTGACCATGGGCCTCATGTGGTGTCCGGGGATCGCCGCCATGGCAACCCTGGTCTGGTTCCGACGCAGCCTGCGCGGCCTCGGTTGGGGCGCCGGACCGTGGCGATTCTGGTTTTGGGGCTACGGCAGCCCGATCCTCTACGCCGGCGTGGTCTACGGCATCGCCTGGGCCACGGGACTGGGTGCCATCGACCAAGAAGTTTCCCAACGACTCACCGCAACCAGGCTGCTGACCCTGATCCCCCTCGGCACCGCGATGAGCGGCTTGACTGCCCTCGGAGAAGAACTCGGCTGGCGCGGCTTCCTCACCCCGCGACTCCACGCCCGCCTCGGCTTCAGCCGCTCGACCCTGGTCACCGGCATGATCTGGGCCGCCTGGCACTACCCGCTGTTGCTTTTCGCTGGTTACAACTCCGGCACGCCCTGGTGGTTCGGTCTGACCTGCTTCACCATCATGGTCGTCGGTATCAGCTTCCTTTTCGCCTGGCTGCGCTTGACTTCGGGCAGCGTTTGGCCGGCGGTATGGCTCCACGCCAGTCACAATCTCTACATCCAGGGATTCTTCGACCGCCTCACCGCCGACACTGGACCCACCGAGTGGTGGATCAGCGAGTTCGGAGCCGGCCTGGCCCTGGCGGCGCTCGGCGTCTGGCTGATCGTGCTGAAGCGGCTGCCGCGCAGCGGCTGGTAGCGTCAGTCGATCAGCGCGATTGGAGCGCGGACGAAGACGTCGGCAAGCCGAGTCGCGAGCAACGCCACGTTTTCAGAGCCGGACACGTTGGTCGCCACCGCGATGGCGATGCCGTGCTCGGGCACCGTCAGGAGCGCCGCTGTCGCGCCCGCTACCTGCCCGGGGACAGTTTCGACCGAGAGCGGTCTCCGTATTACGGCCTCCCCGAGGCCTTGGCCGGCGACTCGCTTAGGGGCCCCATCGGAGCCCATCGGCACGCTTCCCACGGTCCAGCCCAGCGCCTGCCCGGTCAACTCTCCCGACTCGAGCGCCACGGGCCTCTGCAGTTGCTCGACAGTGGCCGGATCGAGCAGCCCGTCGCCCATCACGGCAGAACCGAAGCGAACGAGATCCGATGGCGTGGACAGGAAACCGACCGCAGCCAGGTGGCAGGACAAGTCCACCGTCGGCGCGGCATGCAGGCCATAACGTGGATTGAGCATCAGTCGGGGGTAGTAGAAGTGAGCGCTGCCGGGTTCGATCTGCCCCGCGATGTCGGGAACCGTGCTCTCCATCCCCAGCGGCGTGAGGATCTCGCGTTGAACAAACTCGAGATAAGGCTCGTTGGCCGCCGCGGCAACTGCAGCGCCCACCAGCGCCCAGCCGTAGGTCGAGTAGCGGTACTCCGTGCCGGGACGTGCGCGCAGCGGCTCGCCGGCGAAGATCGCCAGCCGCTCGGCGTCATCCGCGCAACTGGCACCCTGGAAGATTCCGCCCTCGCCGCGGAATGGACGAATACCAGCCGTATGGGCCATGAGCTGGCGCACTGTCACGGGCCATTCCTTTTCGGGGAAGCTCGGCACGTAGCGCTGGACGGGGACGTCGAGGTCCAGACGGCCGCGCTCTGACAACAGCCCGACGGCTGCGGCGGTAAGGGTTTTGGTGATGCCGCCGATGCGGTACAAAGTCGCCGGAGTCACCTCGGTCCCAGTCTTCTCTTCGCCCCAGTCAAACGCCTCCGCCCAGATGATCTCTCCGTCTACCGCCACCGCCAAGGACAAGCTCGGCAGCTTCTCCTCGGCTATGAGCGAGCGCGCGATCGAGTGTCCCTCCACGACAGCATCCCGGTAGCCGGCCGGCAGCGGCTCGAGCAGGGTCGATGACAACGCGTCCGGATCCCGCTCGGGCGGGATCGTCACCCAGGTCCACAAGGCCACTGACACGATGACCAGTGGGATGGCGACGGCGATGACAGCGAGCAATGCGTGCGGCGTCTTCATGCGAGGGACTATTTCACGATCGACTTTGTTATTTCAAGTTCTTTACGACACTCCCAGCTGACAGCAGTCAGACTTCGGCACGTGATGGTGCCACGTCTGGCGTCGTTCTCGAGCCAGGCACTACCTCGTGGTGAAGCACGACGCTTTCCGCCCGGCCTCTCCCCCGCTAGCATGCAGAGCGTGCAAACCGTCCGGCACTCCTGGCCTCGCGCACTGGTTCTGGCCGGCCTCGTATGCTCGCCCGTTGTCGCCGGCGAGGGCGGAACCTGGGAGCCTCTCGCACCCATGGGTCTGGCGCGTCAGGAGACCGGTGCCGCCCGCATCGGCAACACGGTCTACGTCGTTGGCGGGCTGCTGGACGGAGTACCGATCACGGCCACGGACTCGGTGGAGGCCTACGACGTGGACTCCAATACATGGTCCGACGTCGCGCCGTTGCCGGTCCCGCTGGACCACATGGCAGCGGTCGCGAGCGGCGGCAAGCTCTACGTGATGGGTGGCTTCTCGGGCGACTTTCAGGCTCGCGACGAGGTCTGGATCTTCGATCCTGTCGCCAATGGCTGGAGCGGTGGCTCGCCCCTACCCAGCCCACGCGGTGCGCCGTGGGCCGTGGCGCTCGGCGGCAAGATCTACCTCTTCGGGGGTACCGACGCCAACGATGTCTCCCAGGCCAGCACTTTCATCTACGACCCCCAAGAAGATCAATGGGTCCAGGGCGCCGACATGGAAACGCCGCGGGAGCATCTGACCGCAGCTGCCGTCGGCCCCTTCATCTTCGTCATCGGCGGCCGGGCCGGCGTCTCGACCGCCGCCAACGAGCGCTACCACCCGCAATCCAACACCTGGCAGACGATGGCTCCCATGCCCACCGCTCGCAGCGCCATGGCGACCGCAGCCTCGGGCGGCCGGATCTACGTCGCGGGTGGCGAGATTCCGATTCTCTTCGACGTCAACGAGGTCTACGATCCGCAATCCGACAGCTGGGACTGCGCTGAATCGATGGCCTTGCCGCGCCACGGCCTCGCCGCGGTGACTCTGGACGACCGGATCCTGACGCCGGCGGGAGGCACCATCCAGGGCCTCGATCCGACGGCCGAAGTGGACAGTTTCGTCCCCGAAGTGATCTTCGCGGACGGCTTCGAGTTCGGCGACACCAGCCTCTGGTCGGTGACGGTGAACTGACCGTTTCTAGCGCGTCGCCCGAACCCGCGACCGCCATCGCGTAGATCCGTGGTCCACTCCTGGTTCGGGCCTACGGGGTCGGACTAACCAAAGAAGGCGCCGGTCTGTTCTGAGAAGTTGCCGAGAGGGTCCAGCAGCTGGACTCTCAGAAGGCACTCCACGGCAGGGCGCGAGCGTCTCCTCCGCTCGGTCTCCCGACCTGGACGGGAACTGCTGGGCGCCGAGGACGGAGCCTCGGTTCGCCGAGTCTCCAACGCGGCAGGACTGGTTACTCTCCTCTTTCGCTCCATCGCATCTTCGCCTTTCTGTAGTTTTTCGGCGAGCTGATGTCGTACCAGATTCCCTGAAAAAGAAACGCGCTCAGCTCTCCCATGCGAGCCAGTTTCGGGAATACGTCTCCTTCAAGTTGAGAACTCTCGCCTTGACCGATCATGCCGAACACAGCCGGCTGGAACAGGTAGACCCCGGTGTTGACGATGCTGATTCCCGCTTCGCGACCGCGCTCGAGGAAGTTGGTGATTCGGTTTCCTTGCAGGAGCACCTGTCCGTATCGCTTCTCGGCCTGTCGAGGCTTGACCGCTATCGTGGCAATAGTGTTTTCGTTCAAGTGGAAGGCGATGAAATCGGCGATGTCAATATCGGTGAGTACGTCGCCATGAATGACCAGAAAGGGCTCCTCGCCGATGTAGGCCTGAGCCAGTTTGAGAGCACCGGCCGTTCCGAGCTTGGACCTCTCTTCGAGGTAGGTGATCGAAGCGCCGAGGCCCTCGCCGTAACCGACGAGACGCTTGATGTCGGCTTCGTTGGGGCCGGCCAGCACGACAAAAGAACGAATTCCGAACTCCACGAGGTGCAGAATCGTTCTGGCCATGAGTGACTGACCATCGATCGGCGAGAGGGCGGGACTAGTACTCCCGTTGTGGTCGCCTCCGGCGAGGATCACTGCCGTTGTCACCGTCGGTCGCAGAGAGCGCCGCAAGAGGGTCTCGATCGCTTGGGAGCGATTGGACAGCAGGCCCTGATCGATCAGTCGATCGAGACGATCTATCACGTCAGGAGAGAGCGTGATGGTCAGTCGGGCCTTTGAGCGGCCCGTTGGTTGGGCCCCGGCTGTCATACTTTGTCATACTTTAGGTAGGGTCGTGCCATTTGTCAAGCTGGCGCACCGAGGGATTGCAGGCTCCGGGGAATGTCGACGCTCAATTGCACGCGTGGGTCCACGGCTGCAGCCGTGGCTCCAGCGTCGGGTCAGCTGTGAGCCGCGGCCATCGGCGCCGTGGTCCGTGGCGCGAGTCGGTCGACGACGGTTCCGACCGAGCTTGCGACGCGGGGCGGCGACGCGCCCAGCACCTCCCGATCGAGCAGCTGGGTCGATAGAACGCCAACGAGGGCCATGTTGTCGGTGTTGGAGAATTGGCCACGCCCGCCGCGCGACTTGCATTTGGCCCACAGGGCACTGACAGCGCGAGGGTTGAAGACGCCAACTCGCGCGAGGGCGGGCTCAGCAAGTGCCTCCTCCACCCAATCCCGTCGCGTCCCATCGATGAAGGCCAGAGCGTCGGGGGCGCGGTAGGGCTGCTTGCTACGGCTTCGAATCTCGTCTGGCATCAGCCCTCGCGCCACGTGCTTGAGGACGAGCTTCTCGTTCAGCCCCTGCAGCTTGAGACGATCCGGTAACGAGTTGGCCAGTTCCACCACGTTGTGATCGAGGTAGGGGAAACGACCTTCGACCGAGTTGCCCATCAGCATGCGATCTCCCTGTGAGGAGAGCAGGTAGGAGGACAGCAGTGTCTTGACCTCGAGATACTGGTCGCGAGCGAGCGGCGACCACTCAGCGAATTCCTCCGGAAGCCCGGCCAGTAGCTGCGCTTCGACATCCACTCCGGTAGGCCGCATCTCGGGACTCACCAGGCGTCTCAGGCCAACGGTCGTGCGCCAACGGGTGCCGTGAGCAAATCCCGGCCGATCCCAGTCGGCGAGATCGCGACCGAAGAAGGCTCGGGCTATTGCCGACTGCGCGACAGGTGAGCGCAGAAGATAAGGATAGAGTCGTTCGAGTAATCGAGGGCGTAACTCGGAGTCCGGTCGGCGAGCCCAGAAACGACGCACCGCACCCTCGCGAAACAGGTCATAGCCGGCGAACATCTCGTCGGCTCCCTCGCCGGTCAGGACTACTTTGATGCCGGCCTCTCGCACCAGTCGAGAGAGCAGGAAGAGAGGCGCCGGAGCGGTGCGCAGGAGCGGCCTCTCGGCCAGACGTACAACTTCCGGGAAGCAATCGGCTATATCTCCTCGGCTGACCAGAACCTCGTGATGCTCGCAACCGAGCCGTTCCACCATGCGGTGTTGGTAGTAGGTTTCGTCGTACTCAGCGTCACGGAACCGCAAGGAGAAAGTCTGGAAGCTCTCGCCCTGTCGAACCCCGGAAGCCAGCGCGGCGATCAGCGAGCTGTCGAGACCACCAGACAAATAGCAGCCCACCGGCACGTCGGCGCGAAGCATACGCAGCGTCGAAGCTCGCGCCAGGGCAGTTCGCACCGCCGCCGCCGCCTCCACCAGATCACCGTCGAATTGAGGCGTGTGGTCGCAGTGCCAGTACTGACGGTCGATTGCGCGGCCGCCTTCGTAGATCCGTAAGTGTGCCGGCTCGAGTTCACTCACGCCGCGGAACACCGACCGCGGCGCAACGACAGCCCAGAACGTAAATGACTGCTCCAGGCCCACCGAATCGAAAGCTCGAGGCAGGCTCGCGTCGCCGGCAAAGAGCGCCTTGACCTCACTGCCGAAGACGACCCGCCCGCCGGCCTCGGCGAAATAGAGGGGGCGAATGCCGAAACGATCGCGCGCCAGTACAAGTCGCCGCACCAGAGGTTCCCAAATCGCCAGGGCCCACTGTCCGTTGAAACGACGCAGGGCCTCCTCCCCCCACTCTTCCCAGGCGTGGAGGACGACCTCGGTGTCACTGTGGGTGCGGAAGACGTGTCCGCTGGCAACGAGCTCCTCGCGCAGCTCGAGGTAGTTGTAGATCTCGCCGTTGAAGACGATCCAGCGACTCGCATCCGCGTTGCCCAGGGGCTGCTGCCCGGTGGAGAGATCGATGATGGACAGTCGGCTGTGGGCCAAGCCCGCGTTCTCGTCCCGGTAGAGTCCGCACTCATCCGGTCCGCGGTGGCGCAGCGAAGCGATCATGCGCTCGAGATCGGCTCTCCGCGGCGGCTCACCTTGAACGAGATTGACGATGCCGGCGATGCCACACATCTTGTTGGGCCGTCGGATCCCATAGGCCGGATGCCGCTAGCTACTGGTTAGCTAAGCAGAGCATCGTGGAGTGCGCACCACCCCCGTGGGTGGCAGCGGAGGTGAGTTCTCGGGGCGCCTGCCGGACTCGCCGCCGCCTATGGCGTCGAGGTCGCCCAGGCCGAGAGATCGCCGCTCTCGAAACCGTCGCTGAAGATCACTTCCGTGAGTTCGTCGGCGCCGATGTCCGGCGTCGAATCCCGGCTCTCGAGGTCGATGTCGGCGTCGGCGGTCCCCGGGGACAGTGGCGTCCCGCCGTCGATCGCGGGCTGCGCGATCACGGTGAGGTGCAGATCTCCATTGGCGATGGCCGAAAACCAGTTTAGCGGTGCGTTCTCGAGATTGGTCACAAGAGCCGCCGCGCCGCCATCGCGAGGCTTGAGCAGCGACGTAGCGACGTTGTTCGAGATTTCCGCCAGAGTGTTGCTCCAGCGCCATTCGATCGACGAGGATGACGGAGTCTGGGTGGAGGCGACACTATTGTGATGCACCTCGGCGCCGTGAGCTTGCTCGAGTCCTATCCCGGTGTCGAAGCCGGCTTCCGAGGCGAAGAGCCCCGGCTCGCCGGCAGCGATGAAGTTGTTACGGATCATTCCGTCAATGTGGCCCATATAGCCGACTTTCGGATACGGGTCGTCGGGATAGTCCCGAGAGCCTCCGGCTTCCCTCAGGCCGAAGCCGACGCCCCGCGCGCAGTCGAGGATCACGTTCTCTTCCACGATCGTGTCTCGCGAAGCGTTCCAGAAATGGATGCCGTGTTCAGACAGCCCCTCATCGCACCAGAAGCCTTCAACGCGATTGCGCCTGACCACCCAACCCCAGGCCCTGTGAGCGTCGATCCCGCCGGTGTAGCACTTGCCTCGGATGTGAGGACGACCCGCGGCCGTCAGCTTGATCAGGCTGCACTCGACCACGCCGTCGTCGACGAAGCCATCATCTATCGGGTTGATCTTGATCGCCTGCTGCCCGGGATCCTCGACCACCAGGTTGTGGAGGATGACGCCGACGATCGGTTGGCCGCTCGGTCCCGAGATGTGGACCGGGTGATCGAAGGCTCGGGCGATCGTCAGGTCCGCAATCACCACGTCCGAGGCCTGGATGGTCACCAGTTCGTTAGTGCCGTAGCCGCCCTCGAGCACGACAGCCTCGCGCTTGCCACTGGCGGAGCGGAGCACAACGCCGGGCGTGTCGAAGCTCAGGCGGTCGGCCGCGTCGCCGTGAGTCAAGTCATACACCCCGTCGTGCAACAGAATTGTCGCCCCCGTCCTCGCCGCTGCCACGATGCCGCGCAACTGCGAGGCCTGCGCCGGGAAGACCTCGACGATCGGCCCCGACGGCGGGGGCAGCGGGGCACACGCGGGCTGTGCCGCGGCGGCGGCCGGGAACAGACAGGCGGCGAGAAGAAGAATCGTGCGACTCAAGAGACTGGACCTCACTTGCTCGAAGAGCCTCGCCCCCATGATACGCGCCTGACAGTGATAAAGGCAACGGTTGTTCTGACTCCTTATTCACACGAATTGTCTTCTAATCGAAATGGGGGCACTTTGCTTATCATACTGATAAGTAGACAACTGCAATCGGATTCTATGCGCCTGTACCCTCCCGCGGTAGCACGCCGCCAGCGAGATGGCACGACGCAGTTGATGTCTCGGTCTGGAGCCGGCGGTCGTAGCGAGCTGACCTGAGGTTCTTTTCCATTCCCTGGCCCCCATTGCCTACCCCAGTGCCTGCTGGGAACGCCACGTGCGCCGTCAAGGCGATCCAAGAGGTGCTTCCGATGTCCAAATCCACCGTATTCGTTCTTTTCGCCGTCGTATGCGGCAGCCTTCTCCCGGCCCCCAACGCCAACGCACAGGCTGTCGACTACGACGTCGTCTACGTGCGTCAGCCCCGTTACGGGGACACCACGGGGACGATCTGGCCGGAGGTGTTCCATCCGGCGCGGGCGGAGCCTGGGGCGGACCTGATGCTGCTGCATCCCGACGGCTCGGAGGAAGTCCTGGTGGATTGCACGGTGTGCTCGGTGACCGACCCCTACATGTCGTTCGACGGCGAGACGGTCTACTACGCGCTGTTCCACGATCTGACCCAGCTCAACTCGCAGCGCGACAACCTACCGGACCTCGGGGCCGACATCTTCAGCTTGCATCTCCCGACGCGCCAGATCGAGCAGCTGACCTCGGGCGAGTTCACGCCCAACACGGGCGCCGGGAACTGGGACGAGACGAACCCTCTCGACCCACCGAGCCAATACAACCGGCTGGGCTACGGCGTCCTCAATCTCGGCCCCTGCCCTCTGCCCGGGGGGCGGATCGCGTTCACGAGCAACCGTAACGCCTTCACCCCACCGAAGAATTTTACCGCCCCCACCCTGCAGCTCTTCGTGATGGACGAAGACGGCGGCAACGTCGAGGCGATCGCACCGATGACGATCGGTAGCGCGCTGCACCCGACGGTCTTGCGCGACGGTCGTTTCACGTTCTCGACCTACGAGAGCCAGGCGCTGCGCGACGAGCGGCTGTGGGGCATCTGGAGCATCTACCCCGACGGCCGGCAATGGGCGCCGGTGGCGAGCGCCTTCCGTTGGCCGCAGGCATTGCATTTCATGACTCAACTCTCCGACGGAGATTTGGTCATCGCCGACTACTACAACCTCAACAACAACGGATTCGGTGCGCTCTACCGTTTCCCGGTCGATCCGCCGCCGGGCGAGCCAGCCTTCCACAGCGCCTTTCCGGCGGACAATCCAGAGATTCTGGAGACCAACAGCGACGGCGATCTCCTCCCGTTCAAAATGCCCTTCACCCCGCGCGGGCTCTATTCGATCAGCCCCTTCACGCATGGCACCGACATGGCGGCGCCGGCGGGCGCGGGCGGCGGGCGGGTCGGCAAGTTCACCCACCCCTCGGCGGCACCGGGCGGCGACATGGTCGTGGTCTGGACGCCGGGTCCGGCCAACGACCTGAACCGGCCGACACCGATGCCCTACTACGACGGCGGGATCTATCTCTATCCGGGGGCGGGCGAAATCTGGGACGCTGCTGCGCTGGTCGAGCTCAAGAACGATCCGGCCTACAACGAAGCCTGGCCGCGCGCGGTGGTGCCTTACGGCGACATCCACGGCGTTGCCGAGCCGACCGAGATACCGTGGCTGCCCAACGAGGGCACCCTCCATGCCGAGCTGCCGATCGGCACCCCGTACGGCCTCGTCGGGACGAGCAGTTTCTACCATCGTGAGAGCTTCCCCGGAGTCGGGTATGACGACGACTTCGACGGTCTCGACGCCTTCAACACGTCGAGCAACTACCAGAACAGCAACTGGAAGTTTCAGGGCTCCGATGCCGGGAAGTACGACGACAGCGAGATCTGGGCCGTGCGCATCGTCGGCATGGAGCCCAACACCCACCGAAGCTACGGACCGCATGCCGGACGGCAATACGACAGCTTCGCCAACGAGCGCCTGCGGATCCTGGGCGAGATCCCGCTGCGCAAGTTCGACGGCCAGGGCAACCCGGTTCTCGACCCGCACGGCAATCCGGACACCAGCTTCCTGGCCAAGATCGCAGCGGACACGCCCTTCACCTTCCAGACCCTGGATCAGCAGGGGCGCATGCTCAACATGGCGCAGACCTGGCACCAGGTGCGGCCCGGCGAGGTGCGCACCGATTGCGGCGGCTGCCACGCCCACAGTCAGGCGCCGCTGGATTTCGAGGACACCGCCGCCTCCGAGCCCGGCTACGAACTCTGGGACCTGACCGAGGAGACTCCGCTGGTGGGCTCGGACGCGAGCGGCGAACCGACGATCGACATCGTCTCGAGTTCACTCGTCGACGTCGAGTTCTATCGCGATATCCGGCCCATCCTGCAACGCAGCTGCGTCAGTTGTCACAACAGCGCAGCGGCGGACGGTAATCTGGTGCTCGACGATCTGACGCTCTACGGCGGCCTGCCGGGTGACTACAAACGGCTGGCGGACGATCGCAACGCCAACTGGGGCTACCCACCGGTGATCGCCAACGGTCTCTGGCGTCAGACCAACGCCAGCCGCTACGTACGAATGTTTCAGAGCCGGCGGAGTCTGCTGATCTGGAAGCTCTTCGGCGAGCGCCTCGACGGCTGGCTCAACTCCGATCATCCGACTGAGTCCTCGCCGGGCAATCCGGCCACCCTGCCGCCCGGAGCCTCGCCCAACGCCGCCGACCTCGATTTCGTCGGCGACATCATGCCGCCGCCGGGCACGGCGCCAGCGCTCTCGGAGGATGAGAAACGTCTCTTCGCCCGCTGGATCGATCTCGGCGCGCCGATCAATAGCGGAGAAGAGACCGGCGACGGCGACTGGGGCTGGTTTCTCGACGATCTGCGCCCCGCCTTGACGGTCCAGCAACCTCGTCGAGGGCTGAACGCGGGATCGGTGGATGTCCTGCGCCTCGGCATGGCCGACGCCAACAGCGGCATCGACCAAGCCAGTTTGTCGATCTCCGCCGACTTCACGGTCGAAGGCCGCCCGGCCGGAAACGAGTTGGCCGATCTGGCCGCAATCGAGTCTCCCGGCGTCTATGTCATCCCGCTCTCTGAGCCTCTCGCGCCGATGGCCGAAGCGCACCTCTTCGTCGCAGTCGCCGATCAACAGGGCAACATCAGCCGGGTGAGCCTCGGATTTGCCACGGTGGAGGCGGGCGACACGGCCATCTTCAGCGACGACTTCGAGACCGGCGATACGTCAAGTTGGTCGCAAACGACACAATAGTCCCGCGAGTCGAACCGCCACCGGAGCCCGACAGCATCCGAACTACGAGACTCGGAGACCGGTCGTGGGGCTGGCGCCCCCCCGCGACTCAGCCTCCCGAGTTCACTAAAAAGTCGCTACAATGCAGTCAGGCAGCGTCTCTACGCTGCCGAAGACATGGACTGTCTGAAGACGAGCAGGGCTCCCGCTCGCGGTCAGACGCGAGCCGGGGCACCGTCGACCACCACGGCGATCGAAGGTCCCGCCGAACTCGTCGTCTTCTCGGACGACTGGGGGCGGCACCCGTCCAGCTGCCAGCATCTCGTGCGCGCCCTCCTGCCGCAGTTCCCAGTCTGCTGGGTCAACACGATAGGCACCCGGACACCGCGCTTCGATCGCCTGACCGCACGACGGGCGGTGGGCAAGCTACGAGCCTGGACAACGCGACCGGGCCGAGCAAGCGCCAGTACTAATCCTCGCGTGCTCGAACCCCTCATGTGGCCGAGCTTCAAGTCGCGTTTCGGTCGGCGAGTGAACCGCGAGTCGATGGCACGATCGATCGGCCGCGCTGTGCCCGAGTGCCCGCGGCGAATCGCCGTATCAACGGTTCCACTGGTGGCCGATCTCATTGGCCGTATCGACGTCGATCGTTGGGTCTACTACTGCGTCGACGACCTCGAGAAGTGGCCTGGCCTCGATGCCTCCAGCCTCCGCCGCATGGAACGAAGCCTGATTCAACGGGTCGACTCCATCGTCGCCGTCAGCGAAGTGCTGGTCGATCGCCTCGCCACCCACGGCCGCAAAGCGGCCTTGCTGACCCATGGCGTCGACGTCGAGCACTGGCAACGCTCGAGCGCTGCGCCAGTCACGGCGGTCGCCGGCCTGGAAGTTCCGTTGATCGTCTTCTGGGGAGTCGTCGATCGGCGGCTGAGCTTCGACTGGCTCGAGCGGCTATCTGGACGGCTCTCCGGTGGGACCATCGTTCTCGTCGGCCCCGAGAACGAGCCCGACCCTCGGCTCCGCAGCCTGACGCGAGTGACCCTCACCGGTCCCCTCGACTTCGACGAGCTCCCGGCTCTCGCCCAAGCCGCCAGCGTCCTCGTCATGCCCTACGCCGACATGCCGGCCACGCGGGCCATCCAGCCCTTGAAGCTCAAGGAGTATCTCGCCACCGGTAGACCGGTCGTCGTCAGCCCGCTGCCCGCCGTCGCGGAGTGGACCGACGCGTGCGACGTCGCTGGGAGTGCCGAGGATTTCGCCGATCGGGTGCTCACCCGTGCGACTTCCGGCGTCCCGGGGGGGCAACTCAGCGCCCGCGCCAGACTCGAGGAGGAGACCTGGGCGCTCAAGGCCGCGACGTTCGAACGAGTCCTGCGCGGAAGGCCAGAAACATGAAGCCTCACCTCGTCCTTCACACGCGAGTGGTTACTGGCACCGGAGGTGGCCCGGATAAGACGATTCTCCATTCACCACGCTATCTCGAGGACGATGGCTACCGGATGCTCTGTGCCTACATGCGCCACCCGGACGATCCTCTTTTTCGCCAACTCGAACTACGCGCCCAAGAACAGGGGGCGCGTCTGCTGGCGGTAGACGACTTCGGACCACTGGACTGGCGACTCCCTGGCCGGTTGCTCCGAATCTGTCGCGAGCACCGTCCCGTGATCTGGCACGGACACGACTACAAGAGCAACCTGCTCGGACTTCTGGTGCGCCGCTCCTTCCCCATGACCCTCGTGACGACGGTGCACGGCTGGGTCCGCCGAACTCATCGGACGCCTCTCTACTACGCCATCGATCGCCACTGCCTGCCTCGTTACGACGAGGTGATTTGCGTCTCGGGCGATCTCCACGACCGTTGTCTGCGCATTGGCGTCTCGCCGGAGCGTTGCCGGCTGGTCGAGAACGCGATCGATCTAGAGGAGTACCGGCGGCGCGGAGATCGTCGCGCCGCCAAGGAGCGCCGGGGCATTCCTCCATCACGACTCCTCATCGGTGTGGTAGGTCGTCTATCGGCTGAAAAGGGCTTGAACCACCTACTGCCGGCGATCTCAGTCCTCGTCGCGAGAGGCGTGGACTGCGAGCTGTGGATCGCCGGAGAAGGCAGCGACGCAAGGGCTCTCACCGAGCGGATCACGGCTCTCGGCCTGGTCGATCGCGTGAAACTGCTGGGCTTCCGTTCCGATTGCCGCGACCTCTACGAGGCCATGGATGTCTTCGCCCTCCCCAGTCTGCGCGAGGGCCTGCCGAACGCGTTGCTCGAGGCCATGGCCTTCGAGCTGCCCACGGTCGCCACACCGGTGGGCGGCATACCAAGGTTGATCGTGAACGGTGTCAACGGCATCCTGGTCGAAGCCGCTTCGGCCGACGCCCTCGTCGACGCGCTCGAGCGGCTGGCTCAGGACGGTGAGCTGCGCTCGCGGCTCGGACGCGCGGCGCGCAAGACCATAGAAGAATCGTACGGCTTCCATGACCGCATGCAGCGGATCCGCTCCGTGTACGACCGAGCGCTCGGTCGGTGCAAGGCGGCAGCATGATCCCCGGACGGAAGGAAACGAGCCGTGACCGACCTGCGATTGAGGTGGCGACGGGTGTGCCGCCCAATCCTGGTGCTGCCGTGCTGTTGAAGAGGACGATCCAGTTCGGCGCTTTGCTTTGGGTCTTGCCGCGGCTCCTCTTCTACCGGATATCCCGAGTCCTCTGGGGGCGGGAGCGGGCTTTCCTCGCCGCCAGCGAGTCGATCGCTCGCATTCCCGGCCATCGTGGCGTCTACTGCCGCCAGGCTTTCTACCGCCGCACTCTCAGGTCTTGCGGCCGCGACGTCTACTTGGGTTGGCTGAGCACCTTCTCGAAGTCACGAGCCTCGATCGGTGAGGGCGCCTACATCGGCCGACGGTGCGGTGTCGGCTTGGTCGACATCGGGGCCAACGTCATGTTGGCGGACGGCGTCCAGCTGCTGAGCGGCCGACATCAACACGACCTGACGGCGCCGCCAGGTGGCAGCTATAAGGAGGGTTCTCAGAACCTCGAACGGATCGAAATCGGCGACGGCGCCTGGCTCGGAACCAACGCCGTGATCATGGCCGACGTCGGCGAAGGGGCGGTCGTCGGGGCGGGTGCCGTCGTCGTTGAGCCAGTGGCGGCACGAACGTTGGCGGTTGGGATCCCGGCACGGGTCATCAAACAGCTCCCCCCGTCCTAGTCGAGCTTCAGTTTGGTAGCTGTCCCCGAATGACCGGACCCAATCTGTTGGCAACACCAAGCGGTAGGAGTTGCCACAGCTTGACGAGTGTCGTGTGATCCTGGTTGGACCAAGCTCCTTCCTGCTCCAGCTGGCCGTCACTATCGACGTCAGTCCACACCAGCGGCGTGGCCTCGGCCCTCCAGTGCTTCTTGAACCGCGCCGGGCCGGTGCCGCGAGTCGAACGACCGAAATCGAAAACGCGACATCCCTGCTCGAGAGCATCACCGAGGATCTTCCAGTAGAGCGAGTGGTTCGGACACGCCGGGCGGGCGTCGTGGAGCGACGAAGCCCAAGGCACGCTCACGCCGTCGCCGAACCTCAAGGCAATTCCGCCAGCGACAGCTCGCCCTCCTGGCTCCTGGGTCAGGTAGAGCGTGGCTCGAGATTGGAAGACAGCCAGAACGCGATCGAAAAACGAGACCGCGTGAACGGGGGATCCGAGATCGCGCATGTTGTGCGCGAAGAGCCGGTAGAAGAGCGGCAGATCCGCCGCCGCGGCCACTCGTGTAGTGAGTCCAAGTCGGGTCGACTTCCTTACCTGATTGCGCACTTTCCCGCCGACCGCCCCCCAAAGATCCTCCTGCGAGGACGTCAGTGAGAGCATCCAGCGAAACCGCTGTGTGGCAGCAGGCGCCGTGACGCCGCCCGGGACGCTACCCCTCGCCTCGAGGCCCCGCGCACCCAGCCGCCCGGCCAGTTGCAGAGCCGCGCGCCACAACGCGGCCGCCTGCTCTTCGCCGGTGGCGAGAATGCCCCCTTGATCGAGGAAGGGCATGGAGATGAGACGATCTCCCCCCAGGCGCCCCTTCATCAGCACCAAGGGAAACACACCACCCACGTCGCCATCCCGTTCGACCCACAGTGGATAGCAATCCCTGCCGTACGCGTCCTCGATCACGTGCTTCCACCCGTACAGATGACAAGCTGTGCCTTGGCCGTGAGACAGCACGAAACGGTCCCAAGCTTGCTCCTGATCCGCGCCGGCAAGGTGGGCGTCGAGCTGCATCGCGATCACTTCGGGCTCGGCGTACTCATTCGTCGCCGGTCGCCTCGCCTCCGGCGCCGCCGAGCCGGGTCCGCCCCAAGGGATGGAAGACGATCGCCGCTCCGACCCGGTAGTAGGAGCCTTCAAACTGGGCCTCGCCCCTTTGGTCGGCGTAGAAGCCGTCAAACCGAAGTCCGATGAGCCGGTGGAACGCCCACTCGACGGCCCCGCTCAGGGTCGTCAGGTCAGTCGTAGGCAAATTCGATGCGCTCGGCACGCGATGGATGTAGCGGGCAGCGAGGTGCCAGCCGCCGGGCCTCAACCCGGCATCGCGGAGCAACACCTCGACCGTCCTGAGCTCGGCCGTGCTCGGAAGCTCGCCTCCCGAAGTCAGAAGATTCCCCGCCATGGCAGTCAGTGCCGCTCGCCGGTAGGTCCGGATCAGGGTGACCGTGCCCTGGGGGCCGCTGGTGGTGAGGTCCACGTCTTCGGCGGGCCGTCCCGAGCGGTTGTAACCTCCGGCCAGCAGTTCGAGTTCCCAGCGACGATTGAGCTGGCGCTCGAGAAAGAGAGAAACGAGGTCAAGGGTCTCGGCGCCGCTGACCTCGAGGTCGTAGCGCCTACGCCCGTACCTCAGTCCGACATTTGTTCTCTCCGACAAGGCTCGGTAGCCCCCGACTTCGACACTCAAATCCTCTCTCCCCTCAGGGGCCTCCGGATCTCCGTCGGCAGCTTCGCCGACCGCCTCAAAGGAGGTGCTTGCGAAGAGGCCGGCGACATCCCAGGACCAGGGCCCTGTGGTCCGTCTCCGGTACTCGAAGCTCGCGGCCTCGAGATCACGACTCAGGCGCGAAGTGAGGAAGGCTTCGGGATCCTCGAGGTCTCTCGCCGAGCCTCTATCCTGGGTCCGTTGCAACCGCCCTGAGAGCTCGAGCGCCGATAACTCGCTGGGTTCGAACTCGAGCGTTGCCCGGGTCCGGTGCCCATCATGGTCGAACACCTCGCTTTGGTCGTAGCGCACCAGGAAGGGGGCAAAACTGAACTCGAAAGCCCCTCTTGCGAACTCGCGGCGCACGGGGAGCTCGACTTCCAGTCGGTAGTAGGTGTCCGACACCTGCTCAGGACCGAACTCAACGTCGTCGGAGTAGAAGATGTAGAGACTGAGTGCTGGGTTGAAGATGGTCCTCTGCGCGGCGACCGGCGATGCGGTCAGCAGGCTTACAGCCGCTACCAACGACAAGCCCCTGAGTAGGGTCATCCTCCTCCTTCCGGCTCTTCGCCGCGCAAGGGGTGGCAGTGTCGGGCTGGACGGAGAAGCGCCAGCCTCTCGGCCTCGCGACTCTGCACAGGCTCAGACTCTCGCACTTCCCGCTCTCCACGTGACTATGCCGGCGGGTGGTATCGGGCACCGTGCCGAGAGGTGGTGTGAGGCCAAGAAGAACCCGCTAGCCTTTCTAATCGGTTTGTTGTCTTTACTGAACAATCGCAGGAAGACCGGGAAGCGGTCGCCCTTGATGAAGACCCCCCTCGCGCTAGTACTGACTCTCATTGTCTGCCTGCCCAGCGTTGCCGCATCGCAGACCGAGACCGGAACGCCGGGGAGCGAAGACGCCGCAGGACAAGAACAGGGCTACGTTGTCGGCATTAGCGATGTGCTGCGAGTGTCGGTGTGGAAGAACGATGAGCTGGAGGCCGAGGTACCAGTGCGCCCGGACGGGAGGATCTCGCTGCTCTTGATCGGCGACGTCGATGTCGCCGGGCTGACCACCGAACATATCCGCCAGGTCCTAACAAGGCGCTACGAGCAGTTCGTCAACGCTCCCGGCGTCTCGGTGATGCTCACCGAGATCAACTCCCGCAAGTTCTACGTCCTCGGCGAGATCACCGAGCCGGGCGCTTACGACCTGGCATTGCCGACGCGTCTGTTACAGGCTCTGGCGATGGCCGGAGGCCTGACTGAGTTCGCCAAGAAGGACCACGTGATCCTGCTGCGCGACATTGACGGCACGCGCCAACGTTACATGCTCAACCTCAAGATGATCACCTCAGGAAACCAGCCCGAGAACGACGTGATCCTCGAACCCGGAGACACGATCTTCGTGCCTTGACCGGCACCACTGCGTTCGGCCTCGACGGCGAATCAAGCACTCAGGGCCAGAGCAGGCCTGACGGAGGCCCGGCGAGCACCCTGCTCGGTTCCGATCACCAAGCAGACCGCAGTGCCGGTCAACCCTGGAAGAGCCGACACCAACGTTCGAGCACCCAAGCCGACCACAGGGACGAGGAACGGTCTCTTCGACCCTTGACATGCTCGTCGAAGTGGCGACGCAGCACATCCATGTCCATCCACGCCGCCACCCGAGCTGCGGGCGCCAGGACTTCGTCGCGGTAGCGCGCGCTCAGATCTCCTCGGATCCAATCGCCGATCGGGGTCGAGAACCCCTGCTTGGGTAGCCTCATCAGTCGATCCGGCAATCGGTTCTCGGCCACCCGCCGCAGCAGGTGCTTGGCCTCGAGGCCCGGGAGCTTGCCGGACGTGGGGATGCGGAAGGCGAATTCGGCGACTCTGCGATCCAGTAGCGGGCTGCGAATCTCGAGGCCATGGGCCATGCTCATGCGATCGACCTTTACCAGCGGCATGTTCGGCAGGTAGATCTTGAGGTCGGCGTACTGGGCTTTCTGCAGCGGACTGGTCGATGGACAGCGCCGGTACGGCGCGGTGACCTGCTCGTACACCGAGCTCTGGCGTGGATCCCTCGAGCCCCCGGTACCGAGAAGTTCACGGGCATCGGCCGGCGTCACGAAGCAGAGATCCAGGTAGTACGCCCCCTCGGCATCGTGCGACAGATTCTCGAGGACCGAGCCCCAGCGAAGCGCGCGCGGCACGCGCGTTGAACGAGACCATCTGGAGCCGAGCCAGGCCGCTAGCGAGCGGCCGGCACGGCCAGGGAGGAACGCTCGGACCCGAGACTCCCAGGCGTGCGGTGTGTACCTGAAGTCGTAGCCGCCGAAGGACTCGTCACCACCGTCGCCGGTAAGGGCAACTGTCACGTGCCGGCGAGCCATCTTGGAGACGTAGTACGTCGGTATCGCCGAGTCGTCGGCAAAGGGCTCGTCTACGGCCATGAGGATGGAGTCGAAGACCTCATCCAGGTCGGGGTGAATGATCTGCGTTTCGTGTCGCGTCTTGTAGCGCTGGGCAACGAGGGCAGCGGCAGGGATCTCGTTGTGGGTCTCGTTTCCGAACCCGACCGTCGCCGTCGCGATCCCGGCGCCCAGCTCATCGAACATGTACGACACGACGAGACCCGAGTCGATTCCGCCAGAGAGAAAAGCGCCGAGCGGCACCTCGCTTTCCATGCGCTGCCGCACGGCGCTGCCGAGAACCTCATTCAGCTGCTCGAGAATCCGGGACGGTTCGCGGTGATCGGTGTCGAACTCCTCGATGTCCCAGTAGGAGCGGACCTCGACTCCCCCGCCCTTGAGCCGCAACCAGTGTCCGGGCTCGAGTTTCTTGACCCGCCGGTAGATCGATTGGGGGGCCGGAATGTGCCCGAGGCAGAGAAAACTCTCGAGGCCCGAAGAGTCCATCTCACCGTCCCAGGCTGGGCTACGACGCAGCGCCTTGATCTCGCTAGCGAAGTGGAGCGCGCCGCCGAACTCAGCATAGAAAAGCGGCTTCTTGCCGAGACGATCGCGGGCCAGAAAGAGCTCCTTCCGTCGCTCGTCGTAGACCGCGAAGGCGAACATTCCCTCGAGCTTGCGGACGCATTCCACGCCAAATTCTTCGTAGGCATGAACGATCGCCTCCGTGTCGCACTGGGTCTTGAAGACGTGCCCCCGGCCCTCGAGTTCGCGGCGCAAGTGCTGATGGTTGTAGATTTCTCCGTTGAACACCACCCAACAAGAGCGGTCCTCGTTCGGCATCGGTTGAATGCCGCCATGCCGATCGATAATCGCCAGTCTCCGGTGACCGAGCGCCGCGCTCGTCGACACCCTGAAGCCGTCACCGTCAGGCCCCCTGTGTGCCAGGGATTCAGTCATCGGACCGATCGCCGCGATGATCTCCGGTGCCAGAGGCCCCCGGAGAGCGACCGCTCCCGCAATGCCGCACACTCTAGTCGTCTCCTCTGATGCCGGACTGCACCACGGTGCCGGTACCGGAGGATATCCGGCAACTCGGTCGATCTCGGCCGCGAGAAAAGGACAGCAAGGTCAAGCGCTCAGCTCCCGATAGCGATCGACGTAGTTGGCGGCCATGGTGTTGATCCCGAAAGTCTCAACGCAGCGACGCCGACCATTGGCGGCCAGCCGAGCTCGTGTCTGCGGGCTGGCTGCAAGACGTTGGAGCGCCCTGCTGAGCTCGCTCGGGCTGCGCGACGGCACCAGGAAGCCGGTCTCTCCGTCGACTACGATCTCGGACGTGCCCCCGACTCGGCTGGCCACAACTGGCAGGGATGCGGCCATCGCTTCCAAGATGGTCACCGAGACACCCTCCGTGAGGGAGGTGTTGGCATACACATCGAACGCCGGCAGTAGGCTCCGGGCATCGTCGCGATGCCCGACGAAGCGGACCCGGGCTCTCACTCCCAACTCGTCAGCCATCTGCAGCAGGCCCTCTCTCTCTGGGCCGGCGCCGATCAGGATCAAGTTGGCTCCAGCATCCCACTGCAACAGTAGGCCGAAGGCCTGTATCAAGGTGCCTAGGTCCTTGACCGGGTCCAGTCGGGCCACCGTCCCGATCACCAGAACGTCGCCAGGCAGTCCGAGGGCTCGTCGCGCTTGCTGCCGCTCTCCAGGGCCCGGCGCCGTCAACGGATCGATCCCGTTGTGGACCACGGTGAGACGTCGAGCCGAAAACCCCTCTGCGAGCATGTACCGTCGCAGGTCGTCCGAGACCGCCACGAACTGGCCGGAGAGTCTTGCCAAGAGGAGATTAGCCCAACGCCGCTTGGCTGAAGGCCCCTCATCCGTGCGACGACCGTGCTCGGTGTAGACCAGCCGGGTCCCCCGGCCCAGCCTCGAAGCCAGAGCGCCATAGACGAACGGCGTGTAGTGATGGCAGTGGAGCACCTGAGCCCTGTGTCTCCTCGCCAAACGGGCAACCTGAAGCGCCAGGAAGGGTCGGAAGCCGGGCTTGCGGCTTAGCGGCGTCACCTGGATGCCGAGTTCGACGAGCTCTCGCGCCCACTCTCCCGGCTCGTCCAGACAGCAGACGCTCAGCTCAACCTCCGACCTTACGTGCCTGCAGATCTCGATGACCATTCTCTCGCTGCCCCCAGGGTCGAGGCTGAGCACAACCTGCATTACGCGCGGGGTCTGTAGCACCGGAAGCCCTCTCGAGCCGAAAGAATCTGCGTCTTGCACAACCCACGCGTCATTTCTTGGTCCCGACCACCAGCGGGCGATGGTAGCGCTGAGGCCAGAATCTTCTCTTGGGAGGGTCCCATGGGGCGGCGACGTGGGTCCGCGGAAATCCGTTGCGCTCGAGAACCGACCTCATGTAGGCAGGCTTGGAGCGCCGGCCCAGCCCGTCATGGTCTCGGGTGTTGCACTGTACGGCGAACAGGTTCGAGGTTCTCGCGACGTGAGCCGTAACACGCTCGATGTCGGGTTCCTCCAGGTAATAGAGACAGTTGAGCGCCGTCACGATTTCGAAGCGCCCCAGCCCGGCCGTAGGCAGGTCTCGCATATTCATCTCGACATACCGAATGTTGTAGGTCGTCTTCGAGCGCCACTCCAGAGCGGACTTGACGAACTCGGCCTGCTCCTGCCACTTTGGCCACTGCTCGTCCAGGTCGACGCCGACGACCTCAGCGGCGCCGAGGCGAGCCATGTGAATTGCCACAAGGCCGCAGTTGCAGCCGAGATCGAGGACACGAGCGCCATGGAGGTCGGGCAGGTTCGGGCGCACGATGAATTCGAATTTCGCCACGCCCATGTGGCGCGAGTCGGCGGGCGCGTCGGGCCACGCAGTCGATCGGGCGACGATGCCATCGCCGAAATCGACGTGGACGAACCACTCGAACTCGGCAATGCGGTCGCGGATGTACTCGCCCGACAGCTCTGGCATGGTCAACTCCCTAAGACCGGCTTCGGCCAGGAACCCGCCACAGTGCGCCAACCTCCCATCGGCCCAGTCAGCCGTCGAGGAACCCGAACTCGCTCTCGATGGCTCACGCAGGTCGCCGTAGGGGGCTACGCTACGCTTTGGCCTGCACGGTCCTTGACCCCAACGATTATGAGGCGCGACAGATTCGCCGGCCCCACCCACGGAGGTAGAAGCGCCGACTGCCCAAGGAGATAGGTGTCCCGGCCCGGAGATCGAGAAGGGACTCTGGAGAATGATCGCGACACGATCACCCCAGGAGCTCGACGGGCAGGTCGAATTCAGCCGGACAAAGCCCTATTGGAGCGTCAATGCCCGGCATCTAGCGACCGTAGCACCCAGTCTCCAAGGGGGGGTGCCCTACCCGTCTCTATGGGTCTTGCCGCCGGTCGGCCCCAGCTGCCAGCATATTGCCGAAGAAGTGTACCTCGCGCCCGCCGGCGTCTGTCTGCCTTGGCCTGCGCAAATGAGGAAGGAGTCGAGATGCACTTTCGAGGTGTTCCAACCGCGATGTTGGTGGGAGTTCTGCTGGCCGCTGGGGCGACGGCCCAGATCTGGACAGAGGTAGGCGACGCGTCGAGTTACCCCGATGACGAAGGACAGCTCACCAGAGGTGAGGGGCCGCTAGATGTGATCGTCGGTTCGATAGGGCCGTTTGATCGGCGAGACGCCTACTGCTTGAAAATCGTCGACCCGGAGACCTTCGCGGCGACCACCGATCCGGAGACCGATCCGAGTGCCGACGCTGATTTCGCCACTCGGCTCTTTCTCTTCCGACAGGACGGAGCACCCGTACTGGCCAACGACGATACGTCTTCCGGCGCTCCATCAGGGTTGTCGACCTTGACCGGGAGCGCTACGGACGGGTCCGGCTACGTGCTGACTCGACCGGGGCAGTACGTCCTGGTGGTCAGCGGAGAGATGGACGACCCTCGCGATGACGCGAACGTCGCTTCGTTTCTGTTGACCCCCGCTGACGTCGTAGCGGCGGCGAACCCCGCGGCGGGGTGCTTCGATCGTTGGCAGGTGGGCAACGCTGCGACGGGCGACTACTCGATCGGCCTCGCCGGTGTCGAGCGCTGCCAGACAGCGATCGACGTCGTCATCGCCAACAACGGTGCTAACCGCGCATGTCAGGGCGACGACCAGGGTGCCTTCGAGTGGTGCCGGAACGTCGGAGCCGAGGCCGAGTTCACTCGCGGGGTGGCCTTGGGCTACGTCGACGGAGACGGGAACCTCGACGCCGTTTTCGCCAACTACGGGACTCCCAATCGCATCTGCCTGGGCAGCCGGGCAGGGCGCTTTCTTCCTTGTACCGATGTGAGCGACGACACCAACATAAGTCGCGACCTGGCGCTCGGGTACGTCGACGATGACGAGAACCTCGATGCAGTCTTCGCCAATTCGGACGCCAACCGAGTCTGTTTCGGGGACGGTGCGGGTGGCTTTTCCTCGTGCGCCGACATCGAGGCTGAAGAAGAGTTCACCCGGGCCGTTGGCCTCGACTTCGTCAACGGTGATGCCTACCTCGATGCAGTGTTCGCCAACAACACGGCGCGCAACCGCGTCTGCCTGGGCAACGGATCGGGTGCCTTCTCTTGCAGCGACGTCAGCGACGACACGCTCAATAGCGGCGGCCTGAGCTTCGGGCACCTCGATGGCGACCGTCACCTCGATGTTGTCTTCTCCAACTCCGGCCCCAACCGGGTCTGCCTCGGTGACGGGGCGGGAGGCTTCTCTTCGTGCTCCGATGCCAACCCCGGCTCTGGTGGGGTGACGTGGGGCGTCGTGCTGAGGAAGTTCGACGGAGACAACATTCTCGACGCCGCCTTCGCCGACTACGTCTCGGCCAACGAAATCTGCCTGGGAGACGGAACCGGCACGTTCTCGTGCTCGGAGGTGAGCGACGACATCAACCAGACGAGAGAGGTCGCGGCCGGATTGATCGACGGCGACTCAACGGTAGACCTGGTCTTCGCCAACTCGGAGGTCAACCGAGTCTGCCTCGGTGACGGCGCGGGCGGCTTCTCCTGCTCAGACGTCAGCGCGGACTCGAGCAACAGCTACGATGTGGCCCTCAAAGAGTTCGGAACTTCGTTGATCTTCGCCGATGGCTTCGAGTCGGGCGACACGTCGGCTTGGTCCACCACGGTGCCCTAGCGGCTATCCAGCGGCAGCTCCCTCTGACGCCGTGACTCGTCCCCTGCCCGCAGAGCGCGCTTGCCGCTAAGGTGCTTGCGGCATCAAGTAATCGAAGACTTCCTTCGCGATCACCTGGTAGATGCGACCTGTCGGGTGGCCATCGAAAGGTACGAAGTCGGCGGGATAGGACGGCTCGATAGCCCGGATCGCGGTGAGCGGGTCAACCACTGGGATACCGACCTCGGCAGCGATTCCTGCCAGTCTGCTCTGATAGGCCGAGCTCGCGTAGCCGCCCGTTGTCATCTGCTCGAACAAGGGAACAATTACCACCGTGAGCTGAAATCCGGCCTGGTCGCCCAGCAGCTTCCATTCGGTGAGTTCTCCGCGCACGAATTCCCAAGAGGCCTCGACCCGCGGCGTCGTGCCTCCGGCCAGGACGGTTCTTTTCCATTGGGTTTCGACAGCTGGAAACACCGTCATTTGTAGAAACGGTAGTCTCTGCACCAAGGAATAGAGCAGATAACTTCCCCTCATGGCGAGCGCCACCTTCTTGACGAGACGCTGTGACAGAGCAGACTTGCCCTCTTCCGCCAGCCCCCCTGCGTGCCCTGACGGATCGTCGCATGACCGGAATTGACCGGCCATGTCCACACCGGCAATCGGATCGTCGGGGTGCCCGACAATCGGCATGTCGTTCCAGTAGTAAGCCAGAATCAGGTGGTCGGGACGGAGGCGGGACAGCTTCTCCTTGAAGAACTGCAACTCTTGCTGTAGCGAGAGTCCCTCGATGCCGCCATTGATGACCTCGAACTGCCTCCCGTCGACCGCGCGTGACCCACTCAACTCCCGCGCCAACTGCCGAGGCCAGGTGTCTTCGTTCTTCACACCGTAGCCAAAAGTATGAGAGTCCCCCATCGTCAAGACCCGGATCGTATCGGCCGGACTCACCAGAGCCACTTCGCGGTCACGAATGCCCGCTGAGTTCGTCGAGACCTCAGCATCGAGATGGAAGGCAGCCTGATTGGGTTGCAGATAGACGAAATCCGACCGCCGCCCGAGGCTCTCGTCGCAGGGAACGTAGACATACTTCACTCGCGGCTCCCTACGCTCCGGAGGTGCGGGTTGTACAGCCCGCAGGACGAACTCGAGAGCGACCAACGTGAGCAGGACGGACGTGCCGACCAAGGCCAGGGCCCGCAAGACATCTCTGAGCTTGGCGGCCCGAATATGTCGACCTAGGGCAACCATAACTTCGAAATTGAGGATACCCCAACGGAATTCCTCCCGCCACGAAGGTGCAGTCGCTCGACCAAGATTGACACCGAGTGGAGGAGGACAATAACCTGTTCCCTATAGTCGGGTCGTTCTGCGGGCAGGTCCTTCCTTAACGGCGACCTCCACGGACGATGCGACCAGGTCGCGCGGTCCTGATTCCGCGGCGACCGAGGGTCCGCCATGAAAAGGATTACGATCGGGCTAGCGCTGGGGGCGGTCATCGGCTTCGTCGAAGCTGTGATCGCCATCGTCGCTGCCCCGTCGCCCACGGGCACCAGCCAGCCGTTGCTGGTTGGGTCGATTGTCTGGGCTGCTCTCGGTGCCGTACTGGCCACTATTCCTGCCCCGGCTGGGCTGGAGGTTCGCGACGCGGACGCTCACGCTGGGCTCCGGGTTCTCCTGGGCTTGGTAACGGTTGCCGTCGTCGGTCACGTCAACGCCCGGCTTCTGATGGAGTGGGACCATCTCGGTCGGTTGATGGTCACCCTCGCGCTGGTGATCCCGCTGTCGGCGCTGTGGATGTCCGCCCGAAGGTCGGTCTCGGCCGACAGTCTCGGTTTCTCATTTCGTTGGGTTGTCGGTAGGCCGCTGAGGCTCCTCGCCGGCGTTGCCCTCGCCTGTGCCCTTTTGAGTCAGGCGCTCGGAGGGGAATTCGAGCTGTCGACGTTCTCGGGGCGTACCCTCGAGAGCTCGAGGTCAGGCGACAAACCGCCCCGATTGATGGTGCTCGGTATCGACTCGGCCACCTGGCGAATAGTCACTCCACTCGTTGAGGAAGGTGGAATGCCGAACTTGGCGAGCCTCATCAGAAGGGGCACCTGGGGAGTCCTCCGCTCCTACGAAGATTCGCATTCGCCAACCGTCTGGACTTCGATCATGACCGGGAAGGATCCGGATCAGCACGGCGTAGTCGGTTTCGCGGCAGCTACGGCAATCAACCGGCGCGCCAAATCCGTGTGGCAGATTGCAACTGAATTGAATGCGAAGTCGGCTGTCATCAACGTACCAGGGACATATCCTGAACTCGGCGACAGCGGAGTCATGCTTTCTGGGTTCCCGCTGCCCGGCCGAACTCGTGGCAATCTTGGTTGGTTCGCGACAACGGGCGAGCCCGCCACCGTGCCGGGTATCAGGAATCTGCACCTCAGTGTAGCTCCGGAGTCGCTGGCTCCGGGTCAGAGTACGGGAGCCTCGGTGGTCCTTCGGGATCTGCCGGCATCCTTCGACCCGCGTAGCAACGCGATCCTGTATCTACTCGAGAAACTCGGCGGTCCCGCGATGGAGACAGTGTGCCGCGCGGCCCTGGCCGTGCGATTCGCCGAGATCGAGCTCACGGTCACCCGCGATGGAAAAGACGATTTGGTTGTCACTGGCCACTCGAGGAACGGGAAGGAGTTGTTGTTCTCACTGAGGAGAGGAGACTGGAGCGAGTGGCTTCTGGCGACAAACGAAGGCAGGAGCGCACTCAAAGTCCGATTCGTTGATGGCCCGGCTGATGAGCTTTCGTTGTTTCTGACTCCGCTCTTTCCATTCCCTGAGCGTGGGCGGGCCCGGCCTCACGAAGAGATCTCGGAGCTCCTCGAGTCACCGTATGTCGCAGAGCCCGTAGGGTGGTCTCTGTTTAGCGACGCCCGGCTCATAGAGACGTTTCACCAGCACCTCCTGGAGGTCGCAGAGAACAGGGTTCGGATGGGACTCACGGTACTAGATCGATTCGAGCCGGATCTTTTCATCTACGTTTTTACCGCTACCGACAGACTTCAGCATCCGCTGATGAAGTTCATGTACCCCGAAGCGTACGAACGCTACGCCCACGAGCGGGGCGGGCCCTACGAAGAACAGCGCCCGACCCCGGCTCTCGTTGCCAGCTTCGGCGAGGCGATTCCCGACCTCTACCGCCAAGTCGATGGTTGGATCGGAGAGTTCTTGGAGCGAGCCGGGCCGGAGACACATCTCGTCGTTGTTTCAGACCATGGAGCGCAACCGGGCTTGCATAGCAGGCGCCCCACTGCCGGAAATCATCACCCGGATGGCATCTACGTCGTCTCCAGGATAGGGCCTGAGGTGGTCGAGCCTAAGGATCTCTCTCCACCCGGCCCGGTCCTCGTCATCGAGGACATCGGACCGATACTTCTTCACCTGCTCGGCGCGCCGGTCGGCGAAGATATGAAAGGCCGCGTCCCGCCTTTCGTCGTCGAATCAACTCGTCCCGTCGAGACGGTCGCCAGCTATGAAGACTCACCTACGGAAGAGGGTGCTCGACAGCAAGACCTCGAAGAAGTTCAAGAACAACTGCGCGCCTTGGGGTATATCGATTGACGGCCAGGTCGGATCCCCTTACAGTCTGCCGTTCTCCGGGCCATAGCCAGCGACAATGCCGTACGCGACGATAACGAGCGCCACTCCCGAAAGGCTAGCCCACTCAGACCACCCCGCGCGACACTAGTCCCCGCGGTTCGCCAATGGCCTTTCGGGGAGGACCAGAGGCTGGCCCCCTCGTCGGGGTAGCAGAGCCCACCCTCTGAGGTGTTGCATCGCGTCGCCAAGGGGAGGAACGTAATTTTGGACATGTAGCATCTACAACACCAGCTCGAAGAGGCTTCCGACGGACCTTTTTCGCTGTGTTGCTGGAATGTCTGGGGCATGGTTGAGGCTACCTCTCATGTCCGAGGCTCCGTCGACCAAGGAGCGACCCGTGCTCAATGAGCGGTCTGCCCTCGACTTCGCGCGACTCGTCTGGAAGAGGCGGGAATGGATGATCGTGCCGGTCGTCGCATGTCTGGGTCTCGGCCTACTCGCCGCCAAGTTGGTCCCATCGATATACCGCGCCAGCACCGTGATCCTGGTCGAGTCACCCCGAGTTCCCGCGCACTACGTGGAGACCACCGTCACCATGAGCTTGCAGGAGCGCCTGCAGACGATCGAGCAGGAGATCACCAGTCGCGGCAACCTCCTGCGCATACTGACTGAGTTGGACCTCTATCCCGAGCTCGTGGCCGACGGTGAGATTGAGAAGGCTCTGGGCCGCATGGAACGAGCCCTCACGGTGGAAGTCCGAGGCAACAGAATCTTCCGCATCTACTTCGGCGCCCGAGAGCCTCAACTCGCCGCGAACACGGCCAACCGTGTCGCGCAGCTCTTTATCGAGGAGAACTTGAAACTCCGCGCCCTACAGGCCGAGAGCACCTCGGCCTTCCTCGGACAGGCGTTGGCAGAAGTTCAGAGGCAGCTCGAAGAACAGGAAGCGCGAGTAGCGCGCTTTACGATCGGAAACGAGGGCAGCCTCCCCGAGCAGCGGGATTCGAACCTCGCTAGCCTTGCCCACGCTCAGACGAGGTTGAACATGAATCTCGAAGCCACCGAAAGTGCCGAGATGAGAAGAGCGCTGCTCCAGCGGGAGGCTGTCTCGGACCTGGGACCGGCCGACAACAGTCCCATCAGCAGGCGGCGAGCGGTCGAGATCGAGTTGGCGCGCCTGCAATCGCTCTACACCGAGCGCCATCCTGATGTCGTGCGGCTCAAGAACGAGCTGGCCAGCCTCGAGCAGCAGCGCCTGGCCGCAGCAGCAGAGGGTATGGGTCAACAGCCGGCGCTGCTCGACCCCGCCCTGCAGTCCGAGCTAGACGCCGTCGACCTGGATGTTCAGCGGCTCGATTTCGAACGCCAGCGACTGCTGGCAGAGATCGAGCGCTATCAGCGTCGGCTGGCTCGTACCCCGAGCGTCGAGCAGGAGCTTCTTATCCTCACCAGGGACTACGACAACATCAACGAGTCCTACCACTCGCTACTGGAGAAGAGGCTCGACTCCCGTCTCGCCGAGAACCTGGAGAAGAAGCGCCAAAGCGAGCAGTTCCGCATCCTGGAGAAGGCGCTCCCACCGAAGAAGCCATCGTTTCCGAACCCCCTTCTCTTCCTCTTCGTCGGAGCCGCCGCCGGCGGACTCCTGGGACTGGGCCTCGTCATCCTGCGCGAAGAGACCGACACTACCTTCCTCGACACAGAGACCCTGCAGGAGGCGTTTCCCGGGGTCGAGGTCCTCGCCGTGCTGCCACTGGTCAAGGGACGAAGGGGCGCGGCGTTGTGACCGGCCGGGACCAGGAGAGCAGGGGTGGTCTCGTGAACGGGCCTGGTAATCGAGAGCCGGAGAACGCTGGACAAGCCACGCACTTCGCTCGAATCGACCCGGACATTGCGGCTGTGGTCTCGCAAGACGACCAACTCTCGGTCGCCGCGGAGCACTATCGCAATCTCGCCTTCCGCGTCGAGGAGGAGGCCAGGAACAAACCGCTCCAGGGATTCGTCCTCGCCGTCTCCAGCCCTGAGCCATCGACCGGCAAGACGCTCGTCAGTCTCAATCTGGCCCTCACCCTGGCGCGGGGGGAGGGCAAGGTCCTACTAATCGAGGGCGATCTTCGCCGGCCGACGTTGGAGAGTTACCTGCAAACCTTCCTCGTCGTGGGCCGCAGCCAGGACCGTCCCGTCTTGAAGAGCGACCCAAGCGAATACGGTCTGTGGCACGTGGTGAACCGACACGTGACCCTGGAAGAAGCAACCCTCCCGGTCTGGGGGACGCAACTCGAGGTTCTCCCCGCCGGTATCGCCGGCCACGTTGACAACGTAATGGCCCAACAACGTATGGCCCAGATCCTGACGCTCGCTCGGTCGCGTCACAAGATCGTCATCATCGATTCGCCGCCGCTCATCCTTGCCGCAGGTCGCTCAGCGGTCGCTCGCGCCGATCGCTCCCTGCTGGTCCTGAGGGCCGGGCGCACAAAGCGTAAGGAGATCTCGGGAGCGCTCTCTCTCGTCGAAGAACAGAAGCTACTCGGGTTGGTGCTCAACGGAGCCAAGGTGTCACCCGAGGAGCCCTATGCGCATTACCACCACCCGACGGCCGGCCCTCCAGGACCGGAGGAGAGCGACGACCCACTGAACTGGAAGCCCAGAGTCCTTACCCGATCGTTCACGGTCACGATCGGTATCGCTCTGCTGGCAACCCTCGTCCTATTCGGGAGTTTCGGGCGCTCGCGGCAAGCGACGCCGGACACACCGGAGGCCGCACCGCAGGAGGTGTCCATCGATAGGGGTAGTCCGGCGGCTCAGGTCGAGGCCGACCCTGCAATCCCGACCATCGAGAGCGCGGATCTCTTCGAGAGCACGACCCAAGTCCGGCTCAACCTGCGTGCCGCGCCGAGCTACGAAGCCCGCCGCCTCCTCACCCTGGACGTAGGAGTGAAGCTCCTCACGCTCGAAGTGCGAGGCGAGTGGATCCGAGTGCGGGCCAACGGGGCTGACGGCTGGGTGCACAGTTCGGGCCTCCTCGAGATCCCGGAGAGACGGATACCCAGGCTGCCGACGGTCACACAGAAACGCCCGAAAGCGCCAAACCAGAGGCAATAGTGGACCTGAGAGACTACGCGGCCCCTGAGAGCTTCAAACTGTTCAATCGCTACTGGACGGTACCCGCGGCAGTCTGTCTCGGAGTGGAGATCGTCCTCGTGTACGGCTCGGTCTTGGCGGCGTATCAGATTCGCTTCCGGCCGCTCGACTTCTTCCCCTACATCGGCAGTGAACTCAATCTTCGCGCTGCAGCGTTCACGATCGTCGTGGTGTCGAGTCTCTATTTCCACGGCCTCTACGATCTGCATGAGAATCGAGAGGGCTGGCATCAAGTCAGGCTCCTATCGCGCGCCTTTGGCAGTGCCGCGGCGACACTCTGGATTCTCTACTACCTTGTGCCGACACTCTGGTTCGGTCGCGGTTTCTTCGCGCTCGCCATCCTCCTCGCCGGCGTCTCGGTCGCGGCCTCTCGCTGGCTGCTTGGGGTCGAGCTCAGAGGAGGCCTGTTCAACGAGCGAGTGGTCATCGTCGGAAGCGACGAGACTGCCAAGAGACTCGCGCGGGAAATCCTCGAGCGCAAGCATCTGGGCTATCAGGTCGTGGGCTTCCTCTCGGACGATCCCGAGTTGCAGGGCAAGAGTCTGTTCAACCCGAGCGTCATCGGCACCACCGACCACACCTGTGAGTTGGCGATCCAAAACCACGCCTCGAAGGTCGTCATCGCACAAGACGACAACCGCGGGCACTTGGACGTCGATTCTCTCCTCGAATGCCAGACCTGCGGAATATCCGTCGAGCGCAGCTCGGCCTACTACGAACAACTGACCGGCAAGATTCTGATCGCCAGTCCCCGGGTGAGGTCGTGGCTCGCCTTCTCCGGCGGCCTCAACGTGCCACGGACGACTCTCGCCCTCAAACGGCTCCTCGATCTCGCAGTGTCGGGTTGCGGACTGATCCTGCTGGCGCCACTGGTCGCTGTATTGGCGATCGCGCAGAAACTGAGTTCCAGTGGCCCGGTTCATTACCATCAGGAGCGGGTCGGCAAGGGCGGCAAGATCTTCGAGATGATCAAGCTGCGCTCGATGGTCGATCGCGCCGAGGACGGCACCGGAGCCTGCTGGGCGAAGGAAGGAGATCAGCGGATTACGAGGGTCGGAAGACTGATGCGCAAGACTCATCTCGACGAGCTACCGCAGCTCTGGAACGTGTTCGTCGGCAACATGAGCCTGGTCGGTCCTCGCCCCGAGCGGCCGGAGTTCGTGAGCGAACTCACAAAGCAATGTCTGCTCTACGACTGGAGAGGCGCGGTCCGACCCGGAATCACCGGCTGGGCGCAAATCAAGGCGCCCTACGCAGCTTCGGTCGAGGACTCCGAAGAGAAGCTGATGTTCGATCTCTACTACATCAAGAACCTCTCCCTCTTCCTCGACCTGTCGATTCTGGCCAGCACGCTTCGTACAGCACTTCTCGGCAAGGGGGCGCGCTGAAGCCTGGCGACGCCCTGACCGCATGAGGATCCTCTACCTTTGCCATCGCGCCCCATACCCTCCGGACAAGGGGGACCGACTGCGTGCGTTCCATCACTTGAACCACCTCGCCGAACGCCACCATGTGCACCTCGTAACGCTTGCCGACACTCCGCTGGCGGCCTCTCGAGCAGCGCCTCTGGCCGACATCTGCGCCGAAGTCGAGGTGTTCACCCGCAATCCGGCGGTGGCCAATGTGCGATCCCTCCTCGCCGTTCTTGGGAAGGGTTCGCTGACCCACGCCGCATTTCGGAGCCGCACTCTCGCAGCTCGGCTCGCCGAGCTGGCAGCTGAGCAGACTTTCGATGCAGTGGTTGCCTACTGCTCATCGATGGCTCCGTATGCCTGCCTGTTTCAAGGAGTGCCCCGTCTGCTCGACCTGGTCGATGTCGACTCGGCCAAGTGGTCGCAGTACTCGCAGGTCGCACGGTTCCCGATGAGCCGAATTTACGCCACCGAGGCCCGCCGGCTGCGTGCCTACGAAAGCAGCCTCCACGAGCACTTTAATCGCATCGTCGTGACGACCCGCCAAGAACTCGACCTCCTACGAACCATCTGCCCGAGCGCCGATACGACAGCCGTTCGCAACGGCATCGACCTCGACTACTTTCGAGTTGACGAGCCGCAGAAAGACAAGACGCCGACGCTCGTATTCACTGGGCAGATGGACTACCTCCCGAACGTCGACGGCGTCATCGACTTCGCACACCACGTGCTGCCGCGTGTGCAGCAGAAGTTGCCGGACGTCCGCTTCCTCGTGGTCGGCCGCTCACCGTCAACGGCAGTCCGCGCGTTGGAGAAACTCCCAGGAATAGAAGTTACCGGTGAGGTTGACGATATCCGACCCTATCTCGCCCGCTCGTGGGTCTTCGTGGCACCGCTGAGAGTCGCGCAGGGAGTTCAGAACAAGGTTCTCGAAGCCATGGCGGTGGGCATACCGGTGGTTTGCAGCGCCAGGGTGTTTGCCGGCCTCGCCGACGGCGAGATCAGCGGCCGCCAGCATCTACGCGTCGCGCATGACCATGACCAGTTCGCTGAGGCTACCCTCGAGCTCTTGCGGGACGGGCACCTGCGACGCAGCCTCGCGGAGGCCGGCCGTCGGCAACTGGAGTACTCCTACACCTGGAAGAGCAACTGCATGCTGCTCGACGAAGCACTGATGACGATGGTGAAGACCCACCGAGAGACATCGCCCAAGCCGTCCCGTCTGGCGAGTTCGGTTCGGGAGCCGGTTCGGGAGCCGGCGCGAGAGCCGGAGATCGCACCTCCTGACCCTCGCATGCTCAACGCCTTCTCGATCGACGTCGAGGACTACTTCCAAGTCGGCGCGTTCGAACCGACGGTGGCGCGACGGGACTGGAATCTCTTCGAGCCACGGGTCGCGACCAACACCCGGCGCCTGCTCGATCTTCTGGGACGCTTCTCGGCCAGAGGCACCTTCTTCACCCTCGGCTGGGTGGCCGAGCGCTGGCCGGAGCTCGTTCGCGAGATCCACGAGGCCGGTCATGAGTTGGCGATCCACGGCTACGATCATCGCAGCGTCACCTCTCTGTCACCGGACGAGTTCCGCGCCGATATCCGGCGTAGCAAGCAGCTCGTCGAAAACGCCTCGGGCGCCGAGGTCGTCGGCTACCGGGCGCCCAACTATTCCATCGTGCGCCAGACGCTGTGGGCGGCCGACATTCTCCTCGAGGAGGGGTTCCGCTACGACTCCAGCGTGTTCCCTATCGTTCACGATCACTACGGGATCCCGGACGCGCCGCGTTTCCCGTGGACCCTGCGCCAGAACGGTCAGAGAACGTTGGTGGAGTTCCCCATATCTACCGTGCGGCTCTTTGGCATGAACCTGCCGTTCGTCGGCGGCGGCTACCTGCGCCACCTCCCCATGGCGTTCGTCCGCTGGGGGATGCGCCACGTGAACCGTGCAGAGCACAAGCCGGTCGTCGTCTACATTCACCCATGGGAGCTCGATCCCGAGCAGCCGCGAATTCCGGCTGCTCCTCTGACGCGGCTACGCCACTATCGCAATCTCGACAAGACCGAGGAACGGTTGAATGCCCTGTGCCGCGAATTTCGATTTGGCACGATGCGGGAAGTGCTGGCCTTGGAGCGCGCGGCGGAGAGGCCCGCTGCCTAGCTGGGCTTCTGCCACCGCCTTACGACGGGCTTAGAAGCGCACGTAGACGAAGGGCTGCACCTCCGGTGTGACATACAGCAGAATAAGGAGCAGTTGCAGCAGGTAGTAGATGATCACCAGGTGGCGTTTGAGAGTGTCACCTACTGGCAATCGTCGAATCCAGTTCTCCATGGGCTTCAACTCCTAACCGCTCGTTCCTTCCGCGACCCCCGGCTCGATCATCTCGGCGAGCTTCTCGGCCAAGAATCGACCGAGCACCTCATTGCCGAGTGGCGTCGGGTGATGGTCGGTCAAAAAGAACCGTGACCGTTCTGGCTCCGCCTCGAGCCGATCCACCGCCTTGTAGGTTGGGATGTAGGCGATACCCCGCTCGCGGCAAAAAGCCTCAATGTCCCTGTTGCTGTAGACAGTGCCTACGTTTCGCACGTGCAGCCGGCCTCCGTCTGAGAGCACGAACCGCGCCCCATCGCGCTCAACCTGCTCCTGGAAGGCGGCGAGGATCTCCAGAGTAAGGGGCCAGCCCCGCTCGACGAGCAAGCGTCGGCGCTCGGCCTCGGCGTCAGTGGCGCGGTCCTCTTTAGATCGACTCGACAGCCGGAAGCGCAGCTCGCGCTCCGCCCCTCGTGCGCGAGCGTAGAGTCGGCTCTCCAGCAGCTTGTTAGCCAACGAGCGATAGAGCCGGGAGAAGCGCTTGAATCTCTCCCACGGCGTCTCAAGGTCCTTGGCAACCGGAGGTACCGACACGAGCCGGCCCTCTCCGTCGAGACGATGGTGTGGGTGGTGGGGTTGCCGGTGAACCTCCAGCAGGTTGTCGGGGAAGTCGTCCATGAAGTTGAGCACGACCATGTCGGGTCGGAATGACGCGCCCAGGTGCTTGTAGGTCAGAAAGGCCGAACTGGTCGAATCGAGCAGCGCCATGTTGAGCACCTCGACGGACTGCGTGTCCGATGTGTCGAGGAGTCTCTCGACGACAGCCGGAATCGTCTCCTCGATCCGCACGCCGCCGGCGACGATCAGCGAGTCGCCAAAGACCTGAATGCGATAGCTCGAAGAAGGGTGCTCGAGTTGGCGTTCGACATCGTGGAAGCCCAAGCTGTTGCTGACGAAGGTGTTGCGATACCCCCTCTGCACGTGGCCGATGGTCTGCTGGTTGGGACAGAAGATCGGGCCGAGTCGAGCGTCGAACGTCCAGCAGATGTTCTTGACCGGGATCGCGACGCGCGTCCAGAGCTCTCCTACGGCACCGACGATCAGGCAATCGAGTGCGATCAGCAGCACGAACCCGAGCCTCTTCTCGCGCGAAATCATCACGCCGCGTCTCGCATCTATGTAATCACCGTGAAGAACTCTCTCAGGCCTGCAACGTCGCTACCGAAGAGAAGGAAACCGAAGACCACGTACTGCACTGTCACGAAGTTGCTGACGCCATATGCGACGGGTGACCGCTTGACGAAAATCCGCCACCTTTTCGAGAAGTACTTCTTGACGACGTGGGTGTACAAGTTCAGCAGGGCGAGCCCGACCCCGTGGTAGGTGCCCCAGATCAGGAAGGTCACGCCGTCGCCGTGCCAGACGCCGCAGACCATGAACGTAATGACGATGGCGAGGCTCGACGTGCTCACCGGCCGGTGCTCGAGCACTCTCGCGTGGCGTAGCTTTCTCACCAGCGGCCAGTAGACGTAGTCGGTCAACCAGGCGGTCAACGACATGTGCCAGTTGGCCCAGAACTTCTGGAGATTGCGCCGCAGGAAGGGGTAGTCGAAATTCTCGGGCAACTGCAGACCGACCATCCGACCGGCGCCCAGCGCCATGTCGGTGTAGCCGGCGAAGTCGAAGTAGATGTAGAACGCATAGGCGTAGACCGAGAGGATCGCCCGCCACGGGCCGAGCTCCGGATCCGCCAGATCGAGAGCGACGAAAGAGTAGGGATAGAGACTGGCAGCTAGGACCACTTTCTTGAACAACCCGGTGATGATCCTTTTCCCGCCCTCCAGGTAGTCGGGCGAGAGCGCTTGGCCCATATCGCGAGCAAAGTCTGCGTAGCGGTTGATGGGTCCGGCGAAGAAGCTGGGGAAGAACAGTATGTAGTTGACGAACGTGAGGAGATCCAGTTCGCCGACGGACTTCCGCCGGCATTCGACAAGAAAATGAATGAACTTGAACGCGAAGTACGAGACGCCCAGTAAAACCAGGTGGCGGTAGGAAACCGCGGCGAGGCGTGAGATCGCCAGGTCGAGCGGTTCGTAGATGACGCTGTACTTGAAATAGCAGAGCACGAGGACGATCAAGGCCACCGCCGTCCACGCCAGTCTGTTGCGGGTCGCGCTCGATTCCTCGGCGAGTCTTCGGCCTACCTGATAAATGCCGACCACAAGACCGAGTAAAAACAGCAGAAGAACCCAAGCCCAGCGGTCGGCGCCGTGGGCGAGGACCACGACAGCCAGGCTGAGCGCGATCATCGCCAGGTTGCGGGCGCTCCTCGCCGCGTCCATTCGGGTCAGCAGCGCGTGAGTCGCCACCAGACCGGCAAGCAGCGCCCAGAAAGTCCAGCCCGAATAGGGAGCGAGGGTCATGATCCAAGGCACCGTGCCGCGTCAGGCCCCCACGAGCGACTGGCGCGCCAGGTTCACGAGCCGCTCGTTCTCGGCCGGCTCGACCTTGGCCAACCCCTCCTCCCGGGTCATCGCGCCGGAACGGACTATGTTGGCGATCTCCCACACGTAAGGGTGAAAGCCGTATCTCTCCCGGTGCAGTTGATTGGCGTAGGAGTTGAGCAGGCAGTTGGTCGAGTTTGGATCCGTGTCGTCCGGCTTCGTCCAACCCAGTTCTCGGATCCGGTCGAGGATCGCCTCCTCGTCGTAGTCGAGGAAAGCCAAGGGATGCACGTTCCAAGGAAAATTGTCCGCCAACTCGAATTGCTCGTCGCTGACGAAATACGGATCGACGGCGGCGCCAGCGACCCTGCGCAGCGGCTCTTGAATGGCCCTCTGGGTGGTGCGCATCAAGGCGGCATTGGTCTTCATCACCGAGGCCTGCACTGGCGCCTGTCCCGGCGACCAACCAAACCCTACGAACGGAATCGCGCGTTCGATCGCAGTGCGTAGGGTCACGCCCTTGACCATCCCGATGCAACTCGTGCAGATGGTGCTGGCTCTCTCGAGCGTCTTGCTCGCGAAGAGCTCCTCTTCCGCCGCGACCCCGAAAACTCGTTTGAGCATCGCGGCATCCGGCTGCACGACGAGACTGTCAGCACCCAGGCTGGCGCATACGGTCTTGACGTTTTCGAGCGCAGCACCGGAAAGAAATGCGTTGTCGAAGGTCAGCGCCAAGACTCGCAGCTTGTAGCGGTTGACGAAGATGTCCAACGTGTAGGTACTGTCCTTGCCTCCGCTGTAGGCCATCAGGACGTCGTGGGAGGAACGGCCGGCGAGTTCACCGATGAGGACCTCGAATTTCTCCCTGTAGCGGCGCTGCAAGTCAAGCTGGGTCGCCGATACCGAGCCCCGCCGACAGTGGTTGCATAGACCCTCCGCGTCGAAGGAGATCCCTGGGAAAGAAGTTGGCAACACGCAGCGCGTACAGCGGTTCACGGTCTCCCCCTTGCTCGGATTCGCGGGTGTTCATCCTTCAGGCCGGAGCTAGCGCCTCCGCGGCGGTTCCCTGCCTGCACCGTCACGTGCGAACCTCGACCGTAGACTTCGTCCTGAGCTCGCCGCGGAGCACCTTGCCGCTCGTTGTCTTGGGTAGAGCTGGCAGAAAGTCGAAATGGTGTGGCACCTCGTAGGCCGGCAACAGTCGGCGGCAGTGCGCCTTGAGCTCCCGCGGGTGACAGCTGCGACCCGGCTTGATCACTACGTAGGCCCGCAGCGCTTCGCCGAGAAATTCCTCCGGTACCCCCACGACCGCAACCTCATCGACGGCGGGATGCTCGACGATTGCGTCCTCAATCACCTTCGGTGCAATGCGGTGCGCTCCACTCTTGATCATGTCGCTCCTGCGGCCGACGATGAAGAAGTAGCCCTCCGCGTCCTGGCGCGCCAGGTCTCCCGTCCACAACCCACCGTGGCGTAGAACCTCGGCCGTGGCCTCGGGTTGCTCCCAGTACCCGAGCATGATGTTGCCACCGCGGGCGACGATCTCTCCGACCTCGCCGGCCGGTACCGCCCCACCGTTTTCGCCGCGTAGCTCGAGCGTCACCCCGGGGATAGCCTTGCCGATCGACCCGCTCTTGCGCTCGAGCAGCTCGGGCTCCAGGTATGACAATCGAGCCGAGGCTTCAGTCTGGCCGTACATGATGTAGACCTCGACCGCGGGCAGCAGCTCCTTGAGTGCCTTGGCAAGAGTCGGCGACATCGGTCCTCCCGCCTGGGTCAGATAGCGAAGGTCCGGCAAGCTGTAGTCGCGGATTGCCGATCGATTCAACAGGATGGCGAAGGTCGAGGGGACCCCCGAGAACCCGGTGGCGCCCTCGGCGACCATCTCGTCGAGGATCACGTTGGGGTAGACGAACTGCTGGTTGACCACCAGCGAGCCGCCGACCGCGATATGCGTGAGCAGTAAGGAGTTGCCGTAGGAGTAGAAGAACGGCAGTACCGCCATGACTCGGTCGTCTCGAGTCAGCCGTAAGTACTTCACGATCGAATCGGTATTGGCGACGAGGTTGCCGTGACTGAGCATGACGCCCTTCGGCGCCCCTGTGGTTCCCGAGGTGTAGATGATCTGCGCCACAGCGGACGGCGCAAGCCGCGGCAGAGCCACTGAGTCATCGACGGCATCGCTCTCGAGGACGGTTTGGTAGTCGAAACAACGGTCATCGGTAGCGTCGGAGACCCTTGACAGGTCGCGGACGGCCATCGCCTCGACCGACGGCTGCAGAGCGAGGAGGGTCGGAAAGTGCTTGGAGAACTTCGCGTCCGTCAGCACGATGGAGACCCGGCAATCACCCAAAATCCCGGTCAGCGTCCGCTCCGACGTCTGGGTGTTCAGTGCCACGACGACACCGCCGGCAGAGAGGATGCCGAAGTATGCAGCCACGTAATCGAAAGGCTCGTCGGTGAGAATCGCCGCGCGAAAAGCAGGCTCGGGCATGCGCGACGCGATCCAGCGGGCCAACGCCTGCGATGCCAGGTGCAGCTCCCGGTAGGTTCTGCGGCGACCCCGATGAATCAGTGCATCCTTCGTGGGCTCCAGATGGGCTGAGCGCTCGAGGTAGTCCTGAATCAACATCGTCGGTCGGATCGAAGCTGTCGGTCCTTCTCCTTTCCGGATCGCTAGGCGGCCGCCTTCATGTTCCCGCCGAAGGCGATGTCTTGCCGGCCACGAACGCCGCGACCTTGTGGACCGAGTCGAGGTTGTCGGGGATGAGCTCGGCGTCGGTCAGTTCGATTTCGAAAGTGCCCTGAATCCAGGTGACGAGTTCCAGCATGCCCGTCGAATCCACGACCCCGTTGTCGAGAAAAGAGTCGTCGTTGGTCAGGTCGCCCTCGTCGCCGTCGAGCAAAAAGTTGTCGAAGATGTAGGCGCGGATGATCTTGACGATGTCCAACGTTGTCTCTCCCTTTGGCCGATGACAGGCGAACTCGCTACCCACTCCCGTACGCGCGTGCCTGGAGTCGATCGCACCCGGCCGAGCCCGCACGAACAGTCGGGGTCGAAGCAATCGACGGCGATCACTCAGCGCTCGCGGAAAAGCCAAGGCATCGACTCAAGGGCTCCAAGGAACACTGTCAGGAAAGCACCTCGCCGAAGCGTCGGGCGTCTCCATCGATCCAATTCACTTGATGCTACACCTCACCGAGAGACCCTTACGCCAACAGTTGGGGTAGGGAGGCTGTCCCCTCTATGGGTGTTGTCATCGACAGAGCCGACTCGAGACGATGCAGGTGGGTTAGAGGGTTCAGAGGGGCCCCTCCAGCGCGCGCGCAGCGCACCGCTGCCGGTGAAAACGGAGACCGTGATGAGGGCCAGATCGCTGAGATTTGCTCTGCTTGCCGCCATCGCGACCAGTCTTGCGGTCGCCGGGTGCCAGCGGGGCCCACAAGCCGAGAGCGAACGGTTTCTGCTCGACGATATCGAGACGGTCCCGTCGCAAGCGTGGTCCGAGTTGGCGCAGCAACGCATCTACTTCGGGCACCAATCCGTGGGCAACGACATCATGGAGGGTGTCGTAGCCGTCATCGCGGACCATGAGCAGATCGCGCTCGAGGTGCAGGAAACGACGGCGCCGCAACGCCTGGTGCGAGGCGTCTTCGCGCACGGCAAGGTGGGGCGAAACTTCTCCTACGAATCGAAGCTGGAGGCCTTCGCAAAATTGATGGACAGCGGTCTCGGCGAACACGTGGACATCGCGCTATTGAAGTTCTGTTACGTCGACATCATGCCCGGCTCGGACGTCGCGAGGATCTTCCGCGACTACAGTGAGACGTTGACACGACTCGAGTCACGCTATCCGCAAACGACCTTTGTGCACGTCAGCGAGCCGTTGACCTGGCGGTTGACCGGGGCCAAGGCTGCTCTACGCAGCGTCAAAGATTCAGTCAAGGAGGCTCTCGGCGGATCAGGCTACGGACGTTTCTTCGACAACGCATCGCGCAACCAGTTCAACGCTATGCTGTATGCACGCTACGGCGGGCGGGAGCCGCTCTTTGATCTGGCGGCCATCGAATCATCGAACGCCGACGGTTCGCGCGTGGCCTATGAGGAGGGGGACGCGACCTACTTCGCGATGGCACAGCAGTACACAGACGACGGCGGACATCTCAACGAGAGCGGTCGTCGACGTGTGGCGGAGCAACTCCTCGTCTTCCTCGCCGAGCTTGCCGCCGAGAGGGCGGAACGCGACGAGGGTCGATGAGCTAGGACGAACGCTCCACTCGAAATGGCTTGGACTCCTCGCGGTGGCTCTGCCCGTCCCTCGCTGTCTAGCTGGCCCTGGGCACAGCCGATGGAGAACCACCGCATCGAGGAGCGCTCCTGATCTTCGAAGCGCTCGCGCAGTGGAACGCGGTCAGCTCAACACTTCACGCCGCAGCCAACTCATCGCGGCCCGCGTGAGGCGGCGGTGAATCAAGGCCGTCGACAGGTCGAATGTGGAGCGGTTGGTGCACGCCACGCAGGCTTGCGTCACCGCATTCCAGACCCGCAGCAACATAAAAGGCCTAGAGTCCGAGGACCGGGGCGAGCGAGAGTAGTCGGCCAGGATGCGACTGAGGGCCGGACGCAGGAGCCGGGCCCGTCGGCGACCACACTGTGTCAGCTCCCAAACACCGCTCCATAGTCGTACGAGATCCTCCAGCGCGAATCCCACCACACTGTCGCCGAAGTCGAGAACACGGATAGACCCATCCGCGAGGAGCAGCTGATTCACCGGCACGAGATCGCCATGCAGCTGGCAAATCGCTTCGCCCCGCCAGAGATCTGGATCCAGGCCTCCTTCGACATAGTCGAGAATGCGGTCGACCTCGCTGCGGCTCAACGGTGCTGCGCGCGACTCTCGGACGATAGCGAGCTTGCTGCGGAAGGACAGGCGCAGCCGCTCGAGACAGTCCTCGGGCGAGTGTCGGCGACAGGCATCGCTGCCGTCCGACGCGCGATGGAAGGCCGCAAGCCAAGCGGCCAAACGCCCCAGGACCTCCGGCCAGTGTCGCCTTTGCGGTGCAAGAGCCAATCGGGACGACTCGTTCCAGAGACTGTTGAAAAGACTTTCGCCCCGCTCGCCCTCGGTAACCAAAACGTTGGCCCGCGGATCGAAGACCTCCAGAGTGATGGAGCGCACACCCGAAACTTCACCCACGCTGGCAGCCAGCGCGAGAGCGCGGGCTTCGTCGGCGAGAGATATCCGCGCGTGCTTGAAGTGATAGAGCCCACCGTCCACAGTGCGCATCGCGGTCACCGAGCGAGGGTTCCGGGTCGGCGACTTGTCCGCCAGGAACGCAGCTATCTCGTCCACCCACCTCGCGTCCAGCGGCTGAAACGCCCGCGGGGTCATGCCCGACTCCTCCCACTGTGGACGATCTCACCGCGAGGTCGATCGCTTCCTCCGCTCTTCTGCGGGTCGAGCGCCAGGCCCTTGAGGGCCATACTGAGGCCAACGAAGTGGTACGGCATTTCCATCTCCGGTAGGGAAAGGAAGCTAGAGCCCACGACGAAGGCGATGAGGCCGACCTCCACGGCCGCGGAGTAGTGCGCCAGTTCAGCCGGCGCGAGACCCTCGCGCACGCGATAACGCACTTGTCGGCAGTTGACGAATGCCAGCACCAAGATCGACACATAGAGCGCCGCGCCCGGGTAGCCCTGTTCTGCCAGCACGCCGAACCATGCACTGTGGGCTTCCCTCTCCACTCCGCTGCGACCGAAGCTCGAGTCGTAGTTCAGGTACTCGCGCGAGAACGAGTCAGGACCGAGTCCGACCAGCGGCCGATCGTTGGCCATGTCGAGCGCCACGGCCCAGAAGTGCAGCCGGCCCAAAGCGGATTCGTCCGCCTGTTCCTGGAAAGTGAAGGTCGTGCGCATGCGCTGCCAGAACGCGTCCGGCATGATCGCCAGCACGCTTCCGCCGAGGAAGATCACCAGAAGCATGCTGCGCAGCTTTCGCTTGGAGCGCCACCAGTAGGTCAGCGCCAGGGCACCCGCGGCGAGTAGGCCGCCACGGGAGTATGTGGCAAGGGCCCGATAGAACACACCGATGAGCAAAAAGAGATACCCGAACCGCGCCCAGCGTCGTTCGGTTGTCTGGGCCAACACTCCCAGGATCGGGATCAACATCAGCATGCCGATAGCCACCGCGTTGTTGTCGCCCAGAAAGGGCATCGGCGTCATGTGCGGCTCACCCGGCCTCGAGACCATCTGCGCCCAGCCCTGTTTGGCGCCCTCGAAGGCGATCGAGAGGGCCATGACCTGCAACGCGAGCCGGTACTTGGAGGTGTCGACGAGTAGAACCGCGATCAGGTAGGTGATTACCAGTCGAGTCGCGAGGTTGCGCGAGGAGATCATTCCCGAGGAGATGTGGTCGGAGAGCTGGGCTGAGATGAAGGCCTGGAGTACGAAGAGGAGCATCAGAGCGACATGGAGATCGAACTTGAGTCTGTGTCGCGAGAACAGCGTCAGCGCGACCACCCAGACGCCGAGGTACATGGACGGGTTCCAGCTCTGGACGAGGCCGCTCCAGGCCCACAAGTCAGGCCGGAAATAGGCGTACCAAAGGTAGAAGAGAAGGGCGTAGAAGGGGCCTTGGACGGCGTAGAAGACGCCGACGGATGCGAGAGCCAGAACGAATATCGTGCGCAACAAGGTCGCTCGCCCTCACCGATCGCGGAGGATCCACTCAACTTGCTGCACGGTGTCGGCCCAGGCCTGTGCTGCCACCTTCATGGCGGCCGGTTCCCAGTGAATACCGTCATCGGCCAAGTATCGTCTGCGCTCGCCCGCAAGCAGACGCTCGAAGATCGGCGCCACGGGAACCCCTATACGGGCGCCGAGACGGTGCAGTGCGGCGTTGTAGGCTGCTTCGGGTTTGGACTGCGGATCGTCGAATCCGCGGGGCGGCACCGTACCGAACAGCACGACCGTGCCTCTCCGGCGAGCCTCCGTCGCCACCGTCTCCAAGTCCGACATCCAGGTCGAGAGTTGTCCCTCTGTCGGCACGAATCCGCCTCTCAGGTTGTTCGTACCAAGCAAAACAAGCAGGTACTCGGGGTTCTCCTGATCCAGGACCTCGTCGAGAAGCCGAGGCCCGTGCTCGGTCCGGATGCTCTCGAAACCGTGCGCGGCGACGGTGAAGATGCCGAGCGCGGACTCGCCCATGGCGCGATACACCCGGGCGTGGGTTAGGGAGTCGCCGAAGAGGCAGATGTGCCCCTTACGCACGCGCCCGACGCCTTTCACGTGCGTCGCGCGCAGTCTCTCCCTGTCGAGGGCGCCGGCGTGCCTGGCGGACTCAGGCAAGCCCATCGGATCGCTCGCGCCCGAGTCGAAACGTAGCGTTTCGGACCACGGGCCCAGGTTGCGCTCGAAGTCGAAAGCCAACACCCGATACTCGACGAGGCCGGGGCCGGGTGAGGTATCGGTCCATCCTGGGGCGTGAACCTCGGCAACCTTGACGAAGGCATCGAGGCCGCCCCGCCGCCGGGAGACCGCGTAGCCCATCGGCCCAACATTGTCTTGGGCCGGGCGCCACGACAGTCGCAGGCCGCCGCGGACCTTGCTGGCAGTCAAGCTCTCCACCTGGTGAGGTGGTGTGGAGTCCGTGCCACGATAGAGCACCAGGTTGTCGACGATCATCTGACTGCGCGCAGTCGGCTCTTGGGGCCCGAAGAAGCGCAGACTCTCGTACGACGTCGTAGGTTCGACCGTCGTTTGGCGACGGTCGTTGTAGACGAAGTGGTCCAGAGAATAGAGCACCGGAGTCCACCGGTCCGGGTAGAGGAAGCGAGGTGAATCGGAGGTCGTGTTGTCGTCGGTCAGTCCGTCGAACACATTCAGTTCGGCGCTGGGGTAGTCCATGCCCTTGGCGTGCAGGGCCAGTCTCAATCCCTCCGAGCCCTCGACGGCCAGCTGGAGCTGCGCCCCGGCCCAACCGCGCTTCGGGCGCACGAGCAGGGCCTTGCCCGCAACAGCGTCCTCGGTCAACTCCGTGTGTGCACCGTTGGTGGCCTTGAAGCCGCCGGCGCTCTCGTCGAAGTCGAGACGTTGATACACCACCACGTCCCGGGCAGGGGTGCCCTCGTTCAACGGCGCGCCCATGCCGCACGACAGAAGGAGAGCCGTCGCACCCAGGACTGTCCTGCCGGCCCGGGTGAGGCGTAACTTCTCAACAAAGGCCCCTGGTTCGAATTCCGGTGTGGATCTCCGGCCCAGACTCTTCATCGCCTTCTCCTTTGCCACTACTCCTCTACCCCGTGAACGAATCGGCTGCGGTCACCCCATCACCCAGACCCCCACCAACCCTGCCAGAGCGGCCAGCATCGCCGCCGCGCCGACGAGAAGCTTGCGCTTCACCCGCTGCTTCTGCGTGACGAAAGGTCTCGGCGCACCGAAGTCGACCCCGACGTCGGCGGGTTGGGGCATGGCTTCGCCGGCGTGGCGTTCGAAGTAGGCCTGCCGGTAGCCGGAGGTGAGCATCAGGGCGACCGGGCGGCAGAGTGAGCGAGTCGGCATCGATAGCAGCGTCGTGAGCGAGTAGTCGAAAAAGAACGCCGCCCTCTCCTGCAATCTCCTGCGATCTTTCTCGCCGGCGTGCCGCGCCGCGAGCTGAAAGACCTCGCTCTTGCGCATGTCCTGTGCTGCCCAGGTCTCAGTGGGGAACTCCAAGCCCTCGGGCCTCGAGAGATAGGGAACCTCGTGTTCGAGCGCCCACAAGGAATAGTGCAAGAGAGCGGCTTGCGCGTACGCGTAGTTCCCGTCAACCGCTCCGCATTCGGCCTTGTAGTCCAGGTACTTGGCCAGGCTCTGCAGGAACATCATGTAGAACCAGCGGTGTTCGGAGTCGAGGAGATCCAACGCCTCCAGATCGTCAGCCGGGTGCACACAGCGGGCGATGATCTCCTCGGCCTTGTCGAGAAAACACGCCTTGCCCGTCAGACGATGGGCGTCGAGCAGCGCGTTGAGCGAATTGGCCGAACCTCGACCGGCACCGTGGTAATCCGTGTCCGAGAGGGTCACGTGGCCTGTGGGACCGTGATCGACAAAGCGGAAGATCGACCGCGTTCCATCGTCGGCATCGATGACGTAGCGCCCGAGCTCGGTGACGGTCTGGCGCGAACGCTCACAGCCCGTCAGGAGGTAGTGCATCATCAGTCCGGTTGTGTAGAGGTGACCGCCCGAAGGCCCACCCCCCGAAACGCCCTCGGCGGCTGGGTAGGTCCGGTGCGTGCTCTGTCCGGCATCGGTGTAGTGCGTCGTGTGCCAGAAATAGCCTTGGTTGTAGGCTGACTTGTCCTCGCTCGAATGGTAGACGTCGATGTCGGTCACGTGCCGAGCCATGGCCTCCATCAGCTCGTGCCAGCGGCGATCGCCGCTGCGCAAGAACTGCAGGGCGCATCCTTCAACTGCGTCGTATTGGTTGTTGTAGTGCGAGATCAGAGGCTCCGCTCCCCCGTGCTTGACCGCCTCGTGATCGGCCCACAGGTCTCCGAAATGACGCCATCCGTACTCATCGACGACTTCGCGTTTGGACTCGAAGCTGGTATCCCCCTCGATCGCCTGATCGACGAGTTTGAGGTAGGCAGCATGAGGATCCTCGGACCGGGGCAGAAGATCCGGAACGGCCTGTGCTACCGCGTGCCAGGCAGGCTCCGCACGGGCCAAGAGGGGTGCGCGGCACCAGGCAAGTGGCTCATCGGTGATCCCGTCGTCGGTCAACGCCAAGGTCAGCAGGTGGGTCTTACGCTCCCCTCCTTGAAGTTCGTGCACGTCCCTCGATTGCCCTGGAAAGAGACGTAGGGTCACAGCGCCCCCCGACACCTCGAGCGCCTTGGGAAAATCCTGCCAGAAGTAGTGAGGCGCCAGCGCCAGCGTACGGATGTGGCGCTCGACCGTGACGATAGGAGAGGCCCGCAGGCCCGCAATCTCCTCTTGCCCACAGCGCAGACGGTAGCCGCGAAACGCGAGCGGCACCGTTCCGTTCCTATTGACGTGGTTACTGCTGCGCCAGTTCTCGCCGCCACTCGAATCCTGGTAGAGCTCGAACTCGTCATCGTCCTGGTAAGGCAAGCCGGGCTCGGGCCAGCAACGAGTTCGGACTCGCCCGGCTCCCGCCGGCAGGGCCAGGGTCAGGGCCAGGTCTTGGAGGTAGATCGAGCCGGCGTCGCCCAATTCCCAGACGTTGCCCGGATGAGCGGCCCGGCGCGGGTTCGTAATCGTCAGTTCCATTCGCACCGTGGACTGACAGCGATAGAAGTGCAGACGCGCGCTCAGGGCGGCGAGAGGTGGTGCTTCCTCACCCCCCAGAGCGCCGGTCAGCTCGACCGCCACTCGCACCGGGCCCACCTCACGTACTTCCACGCGATCGATTTGTGCCTGGTACTCGGCCCCGGACCCGTCCCGGACAAAGAGACCACACCGATCGGTGTCGAGCGCCTGCGCTCCCCCGACCGTCACTTGGTCGAACGGAAAGGCGCCACCCGGACGGAGTCGAAAGCAAGCCGCGGCGGTACGTACTTCCACACTCCCCTCGTGCTCAGCGATATCGACCGTGGGAGCACCCGCGTCCTCGCTCGCGGTCAGCGATTCGTCGGCGCCCAGGGAGTAGGTACTCCTATCCCCGGTCGCCGACGCGAGCCAGTCGAGCAAGGCCCACCGAACGGAGCCGTCGGACCAGCGATCGACAGCGCGAGCTTGTAGCGGCACTCGATTGAGGTTGCCATCGAAGAGGATGAGCGACCCTGTCGAGGGCAGCATGCCGCGCGGGAACGGAACACCACAGCCAGCCGGTTCTCCCGTTCGAGTGCCGACCCTGTCGCCCTGCGGCAGCTCGCAGTGGAGAGCCACCCAGGGCCCTCCGCCATCACCTCTTGGTCTCGTCGCGCCGTCCACCCTTCGTCTGGCAGCGTCCAACATTCTTGCGGTCCGTGCCCTTCCTTTCAGAAGTCGGTCAGTCCTATCTCTGGAATCCTTGCGCCCGCGTCAGCGGCGAGGGCTTACGCACCAACCTCGCGCGAGAGGCGCGTTGCAACCGAGCAAACTCGCCGCCGACGCCCGCCAGCTCGTCCGCAGGGCCTTGCTCGACCAACCGCCCGCTCTTGAGCACCAGGACCCGGTCGACGATGTCGGCCAACGTCAGTCGATGGGTGATGGCGAAGATCGTCCGGTTGCGGGTCGAATCGGCCAAGTTCTGCAGGATGCGCTGCTCTAGTTCCATATCAAGGGCGCTGGTCGCCTCGTCAAAGAGCAGCACCCGAGCCTCCGTCAGTAGGCTGCGAGCCAGGGCGATACGCTGTCGTTGGCCGCCGCTTAGGCGGACTCCCCGCTCCCCGACGCGGGTCTCCAGCCCGTCGGGAAGCTCGGCGATCAGATCCTCGAGACAGGCTAGCCGGATCGCCTCGGCAAGCTCCTCTTCCGTCGCCTTGGGCCTACCGATACGTAGATTGAATTCGACCGTGCCATCAAACAGGAATACCTCCTGCGCGACGTAGCTGACGGCGCCGTAGAGTTCTTCGCGCGCCAGATCGTGCAACGCGACGCCGCCGAGCCGGACCTCGCCCCGCTGCGGGTCATAGAAGCGCATCAGAAGCCGCGCCACGGTCGACTTGCCGGCGCCGCTATCGCCCACCATCGCCACCAACTCACCGGGAGCAACCGCAAAGGACAAGTCGCTCAGCAGCTCGGCACTCTGCCCATAGGCAAAGGTCACGGAGGCAAACTCAATGCCCAGATCCCCGGCCGGGAGGCGCCGCGGCGTCGTCGGCTCGACGATTTCCGGCTCCTCCTCGAGGAGCTCGAAAGCCCGTCCAGCAGCAGCCAATCCCTTCGAGATCTGAGCTACCGACATGCCGATCGTCACGGCTGGCGTCTGCATCAGATACATGGCCGCCAGGAAGGTCCCAAAGTCGCCAGCCGAGATTCGGCCGCTGAGCAAAGCGCGCCCAACCAAGTAGAGGATCCCGCTGAGCCCTAGGGCGACGACCACCAGGACGAGCACATTCGCCGTCTCGCCGGCGCGGCTCGCGCCCACTGCCTTCTCGTAGTGACGCGTCGCCACCTGGCGATAGCGGCGACGCCACTCGGCGCCGAGGCCGAAGCCCAGGATCAACTCGAAGCCGCCGATCATCTCCGCCAGTTGGTGGTTCAGCCCACTCACCATCTCTTGCGTCTGCCGACCGAGGCGCTCGATGCGGCCACTCCGGACCCGGAGAATCCAACCAGCGAGGACGGCGACGACCAGGCAAGCCGTGGCCAGAGGCCAGTCCTTGTAGAAGAGGACACCCATCAGCATGAGAATCGTCACCAGATCCCGAAACAGCAATTGCACCGAGTGCACCGCCGCGTGCTCGAAGGCGGCAACGTCGTTGGCTACCCGGCTGGTGAGGTCAGCTGACGGCCGAGCGGAGAAGTAGCTCAGGCTCTGGCACGACAGGTGAGCGAAGAGATCCTCCCGGATTCGGCGGACGAGCCTGCCGGTGGTAACGGCTGCTACCACTCCATAGAGCCAGTTCAGACTCGCCTGTCCCAGGAAGATCCCGGCGGCGATCAGGCAGAGCAGTCTCAGATCGGCAATCGTCGCGCCGCCACCGATGAACGCATCGACGACCGGCTGGATAACCCACGCCTTGGCTGCTGTCAGCGCAGCCACGAGTAGCAACAGGACAAAGGAAACCAAGAACGGCACTCGCACCGTTCCGAGGTAGCGCAGAAGATAGTGAACTACGCGAGATCGTCGCACAACTCCAGCCCGTCCACTGCCTGGTCGCAGAATCTCGACCGATTGTGACACTACAGCGCAGCTTGTTTAGAGGCGCCACCCCTTCGGGGGGCGAGCGCGCACAGGGGCCAATGCTCGTCAGCTTCCCTCGAGAGACCGGTTTCTCGACAACAGCCGCATGAGCCGGCCGCTGTGGCTGTGATCATCTTCCCGACCGAGGTCAGAGGCAGGACCTCTAGAGCACTTCCCTGGAGCCTTCACGGCGCAGGACTCTTCCGGGCCGACGACCGGTGGCCCGACCGGCTTCGTACACCACCCGACCACCGACCCAGACGCGCTCCACCCCCGTCGACAAGGCGTGAGGCTCGTCGGTTGTCGCGAGATCCAGAATCGTGTCCGGGTCGAAGAGCACGAGATCGGCGATCTGGCCGACCTCGACCGTCCCGCGAGCCCCGAGGCCGAACCGCGCCGCGTTCATCGCGGTCATCCGATGGATCGCCTCCTCCAAGGTCAGTACGCCGCGCTCTCGGACATAGCGCCCCAGGACACGGGAGAACGCGCCGAAGCCCCGAGGGTGTGCGCCGTCGAGTGCGCCGTCGGTGCAGAATCCCGTGTGCGGCCAGGCCATCAACCGCTCGATATCGGGCTCGCGCATCGAAACGGCGATCACGCTCTCGACCTCGGTCTCCCCTTTGTCGTCGCCCAGCTTGGCGCGCCATTGCTCGGACTCCCGGATGAGATCGATCAGGGTCGCGGCCGCCTCTGTGCCGCGCAGCTCCGAGATCTCTGCCAGCGTCCTGCCAGCCAGTTCCGGATCGGGCGCGAACGCCGAAATCAGCATGTCCTCGGGCAGCGCCAGCTGCTCGATTGCGAAGGCTGCCGCCGCCGGATCTTCGTAGTCACGATCCGGAAACATGACCCGTAGCGTCGACTGCCAGTACGTATAGGGATAGATGTCGGCGGTGACCTCTATGCCTTCCTCCCGCGCCTGATCCAGCCTTTCGAGCAGCCCTTCCGCCTGGCCATGCAAGCTCGTCAGCGCGAGCTTGATGTGGGAGATCTGGACGGGGATGCCCGCCTCCCGACCGATCGTGAGGATCTCCTCGATCGCCTCCCAGAAGCGGCGGTCCTCGCTGCGGATATGGCTGATGTAGCTCCCTCCGACGGCAGCCGCGACCTTGGCCAGCGCCACGACCTCGTCGGTGGCCGAGTAGATCCCCGGGTCGTATTCGAGACCGGAGCTCAGACCCAGCGCACCGGAGGACAGCTCGCGCTCGAGAAGCTGGATCATCGCCTCGACCTCGGCCCCGGTCGCGTGCCGGCGGAAATCCTCCCCCATGACCTCCGCGCGCAGCTTGCCGTGGCCGGCAAAAGAGGCCAGATTGACAGCGGCCGGTCGCTTCTCGAGCCCTTCGAAGATCTCCTCGAGCGGAGACTGGGACCAGCCGTCCTGGCCCGTGATCACCGTCGTGATCCCCTGGCTGACCGCCGCGACCGCCAGCCGTCCCCGACGCTTGGTCAGGTCGGCGTGGCTGTGGGTGTCGATAAAGCCTGGCGCCAGGACCGCGCCGGAGGCGTCCAGCACCAGGTCGCCGGCTCCGGGAGTGATCTCACCGACCGCCGTGATCCGGTCTCCTTCGATCCGCAGGTCCAGCGGGCGGGGCGGGACACCGGTGCCGTCCACCACGGTGGCGCCCCTGATAACGCGGGACGGGAAATAGAGATCGGCGATCTCATTCGCCAGCTCGAAGCCGCTGAAGTCACCCTCGGGGAGAAGGCTTCGGCAAGCGTTTCGCTCGAGACCAACTTGTCCGTGTAGAGGGCCTGATCCCAGAGGAACAGATCCTCCAGAGTCGAATAGATCCCGCCGGCCCCGATGATGTGGTTGAGCCGGTTATCGTCGTCCAACTCGATCTCGCCCGAGTCTCCCCGCGAGTAGCCCAGGGCGCGATGGGCGATAACGGGCTCACTCTCGTCGCGAACCACGGTGTTCGTCATGCCCAAGGGATCGAAGATTTTCTCCGCGAGGAACTCCCGGGCCGGCATACCCGCCGCACGCTCGATTACCAACGCCAGCATCTCGTAGCCTGGATTGCTGTACTGGAAACGCTCGCCCGGCGCGAAATAGGGCTCACCCCGCGTCGCCATGACCTCGACGGTCTCGCGAATGGTCGGCATCCGGCCCTCGGCGAACAGTTCTTCGAGTTCCTCGTAGTAGTCCGGCAGGCCGCCAGTGTGGTTCAGCAGGTGCCGTACGGTGAGTTCGTCGCCAAACACCTCGAGTTCCGGCAGATGGTGAACCACGGCATCGTCGTAGGACAACGCTCCGGACTCGGCGAGGATCATCGTCGCCATGGCGAAGAACTGCTTCGACACCGAAGCCAGACGGAACGCGGTTGCCGGGGTGATCGCTTCCCCGGTCTCCAGGTTCGCGAGGCCATAGCCCGCCTGATGACGCACCACGCCGTCATGAATGACCAGGGCTGCGACTCCCGGTGAGCGCTCAGCCGAGCCCTGGGCGAACAAGGCATCGATCTGCGAGGAAGAACCCTCGGGCGGCGCATAGGCCTGCGGCCCTTCCCGCCTTTCCCCACACGCGATGCCCAGCAGGAGCACGAGTGCCGCTGCCATCCCGCCTAGCCTCGCGGATCGCGAAAGGCATACGCGCCGCAGCGGCTGATAGAGGGCATCAGGAATCGCAGTCATAGGCCGGCTCCTCCGCTGAACTCGGGAATCTGGAATGTAAGGATCGTCGACTCTACTGCTCGGACAGCCCAAAGCTGTAGAGATGTTCCACCGTCCGGACGTAGAACCGACCGTCGGCGATGGCCGGCGTGGCGTAGGTCTCCTCACCGAGGTCGCTCACCGCCGTCACGTCGAGGCTGCCGTCGGGCTTGAGGACGCTCACCTTGCCGCGGCGGCTCACCATGTAGACCTTGCCGTCAGCGGCAACCGGGGAGGCGTAGTACTGGTCCACGGCCCCGTGTAGCCGTGCCTGACCGATCACCTCGCCGGTCGCCGGCTTGAACGACGTCACGATACCGCCGTCGTTGACCATGTAGAGGACACCGTCGTAGACCAACGGCGACGGCAATTGCGGCACGGAGCGGCGGTAGGCCCACACGGTGCTTTTCTCCGTCATGTCGCCCTGCCCGCCGAGACGAATGCCGAGCATGCCATTGAGGCTGCCGAGGGCCGCTTTGAGGTAACTCCAGTCAGCCTCGTCGAGGTGACCGTCCGAGGCCAGATCGACGAAGGTGAACCATCCTTTGACTGGACCGTCGGGCATCTCCTCCTGGCTCAGGACGCCGTTCTTGTCGCCGTCTCGAGTCGCCAATGTGTCGGCAAAGGAATCGATCTCGACCTGCTCTCCCGGCTGGTTCATCGGCGAGCCGAAGCCATTGATGAAGAGGAGGTCGCCGTCGATGACTGGAGTCGATTTCATCTCGAAGGAGAGTCCGCCGACCCACCAGATCTTGTCGCCGGTCCTGGCCGAGTAGGCCGTAAGGAGAAAGGAGCCCGGGATGAGAACTTGCGCTTCGCCGCCCTCGGGACGGTAGAGGATGGGGGTCGAATGGCCGCTCGTCGCCTCGGGGCGCGGCTTCCTCCAAGTTTCCTTGCCGGTTTCCTTCGACAGGGCCAGGACGTAGGAGTCGGTGCTCTGATCGCAGACCAGGATGATCTTGTCGTCGACCAGGACCGGCGATGCTCCCATGCCGTAGACGTTGTTGAACGGTCCCAGCGGATGCCGCCAGCGCTCGTTGCCGTCGAGGTCGTAGGCCAGCAGGCCGAAGTCGGGGAAGAAAACGAAGACCGACTCGCCGTCGGTCACCGGCGACGCCGACGCCGGCGTGTTGCGGTCGTCGACCTTGTCGTTGCGCGGCCGCGGAGCCGCCTTCTGCCACACGATCTCGCCGGTCTGGCGGGCGAGTCGCAGGGTCAGCAGGTCGTCGCCGTCGTAGGCGGTAACAAAGATGGCATCGCCGACGAGCACAGGCGACGAATGCCCTGGCGGCAGAGGCGTCTTCCAGACGATGTTCTTGTCGTGACCGATCTCGGCCGGCAAGCCGGTCGTCGGCGACACGCCAGCGCCATTGGGACCGCGGAAACGCGTCCAGTCCTCAGCCCCGACGGCGCAAGCCAAGGACAGGATCGTGGCGCAGGATGCCCAGACTAGTCTCTTCATCTGATCTCCAGATCCGGTCATCGGAGCATCATCCAAAGGTAGGAGTAGCTCAACGCGTCGGTGTAGGCGCGCTGCTTGAGGTTGGCGCCGCCGCCATGGCCGCCTTCGGTGTTCTCGTAGTAGAGCACCGGCTTGCCCATCTCGGTCATCCTCGCGACCATCTTGCGCGCGTGCCCCGGGTGGACCCGGTCATCGCGGGTGTTGGTCCAGAAGAAGACCTTCGGGTAGTCCTGCTTCGGGTCGAGATTCTGGTACGGCGACCAGAGCTTCATGTACTCCCAATCCTCAGTGTCGGGATTACCGTACTCGGCCATCCAGCTCGCACCGGCCAGGAGCTTGTTGAAGCGCTTCATGTCGAGCAGCGGCACGGCGCAGACGACGGCGTTGAAGAGCTCCGGACGCTGCACGAAGCTGCCACCGACCAGGAGGCCCCCCTGCGAGCCACCCATGATGCCCAGGTGCTCGGGCGAGGTGATCTTGCGCTCGATCAGGTCCTCGGCCACGGCGACGAAGTCGTCGAAGTTGTTTTGGTGCTTCTCCTGCACCGCAGCCTGGTGCCAGCTCGGGCCGAACTCGCCGCCACCGCGGATGTTGGCGAGCACGTAGACGCCGCCGCGCTCCACCCAGCCGCTGCCGACGGCGCTCGAGTACCGCGGTACGCGCGGAACCTCGAACCCGCCATAGCCAGTGAGCAAAGTCGGACTGGCGCCGTTCGCTTCGAATCCCGCCGGCATGAACAGGAAGTAGGGGATCTTGGTGCCGTCGGCCGACGTCGCCTCGTGCTGCTCCACCGTCATCCCGGTGGCGTCGAACCACTCAGGAGACGACTTGACCTGCTCGGCCTTGCCGTCTCGCACCAGGTAGAGACTCGACGGGGTAACGAAGTCGGTGTAGGTAAAGAAGAAGTCGTCGCCGAGCTCACTGGTGCTACCCAGACTCACCGTGCCGATCCCAGGGAGCTCGATCTCCTCCTTCGTCCAGCCGTCGTCAGCGAGCGACATGCGGTACAGCCGACCCTGAACGTTGTCGAGGGTGGTGAAGAGAAGGTGGTTGGCAGTCGATCCGACCCTCGCCAGCGAGACTCGCTCCTCGGGCTCGAAGAGCGTTTCGAACGTCCGTCCACCGGCGAGGAACTCATCGAGGTCGATCGCCAGCAGCGCACCTTGCGAGTAGGTCGTACCGTCGATGGCCCAGTCGGTGCGCAGGTCGATCAACATGCGCTCCTTGAAGAAGCCCACCAGGTTCGCATCCTCTGGGATATCGAGCTTGACCAACCGCTCGCCGAGCCGTAGGTAGTTGACTCCGCGGAAAAACTCCGGAGTCAGGTTGACCACGTCGTAGCGCCCCTCGGCCGTGTGGTCGGAGTACGCGAAGGCCGCCACATCGTCCACCGAGCCCTCGAACATGGTCTCCGCCGCCGCAAGCGGAGTGCCGCGCTTCCATATTTTGGCGAAGCGAGGGTAGCCCGAGGTGGTGAGCGAGCCCTCGCCAAAGTCGGTGCCGACCCACAGGGTGTTCTCGTCTCTCCAGGCGACCCGGTGCTTCGCTTCGGGAAGCGAAAATCCACCCTCGACGAAGGTCTTGGTCGAAGTGTCGAACTCGCGGCGAATCGCCGCGTCCGCGCCACCCCGAGACAGGTTGATCAGGCAATGTCGGTCGTCGGGCCAGAGGCACATCGCCCCCTTCCATACCCAGTTCTCGTCCTCGGCCGCGGCCAGGGCGTCGAGGTCGAGGACGAGCTCCCAGGCCGGTGACTCCTTGACGTACTCCGACAGGAACGTGCGACGCCAGATGCCGCGCACATGCTCGGCATCGCGCCAGAAGTTGTAGACCCAGGCCCCGCGGATCGAGGGCGCCGGAATACGGTCTTTCGAGTTGTAGATCTCGAGCAGCCTCGCGTGGATCTCCTCGAATTCAGGCACTTGTTCGATCGAGGCAGTGTCGGCAGAGCTCCGCTCGCTGGCCCACGCAAGCGCCTTCTCGTTCTCTACCTCTTCCAGCCAGAGGTGCGGATCCTCATCCGCTTGCGCCCAGGCCAAGCCTGTCGTCGCCAACAAACCGATGAGGATGTTGATTGAAGTCCTGAGACGCATTTCCTAAATCTCCTTCCAGGGAGGGTTGAACCGACGTTCCGCCGAGGCGCAAGCGCGCTCGCCCCGACGCTCGATCGGCGCGGTCATCTCGCGCAGGCTGCTCTGGTCAGGCTCGCTGTGGAAGACATACTAACCCTCCCGATATGCTCTGGACCTCAACTTCAGCCCAGGAACGTCAATCCGGGAGGACCGATGCGTAGGACCGATCACCAGCTGGGCATGCACCGCGACATCACTCGCCGGGACTTGATTCACGGCGCCGGCCTCGCCGCCCTCGGCCTGAGCCTTCAGGGACTTCCCGGCCTTCCGGTTCGAGCGGCGGAAGGTGCCGAGCGGTACTACCCACCGACGCTCACCGGCCTGCGCGGCTCTCACCCCGGCTCGTTCGAGGTCGCCCATGATCTGGCGCGCGAGATGAAGTCCTTCGCGCATGGCGAGAGCCTCGGCGAGGACTACGACCTGGTGGTCGTCGGCGGGGGTATCAGCGGGTTGGCTGCCGCCTACTTCTACCGCCAGCGCTTCGGGCCGGATTCGCGGATTCTCGTCCTCGAAAACCACGACGACTTCGGCGGACACGCCAAGCGCAACGAGTTCCACCAGGGTGGGCAGATGCGGCTGGCATGGGGCGGCGTGTTCAATCTCGAGTACCCCCTGTTCAGCGACCGGGTCAACGCCCTGCTCACGGAGCTCGGGGTCGACATCGAGAAACTCCTGGAAGGGGACGACTTCAACTACGGCGACGACGGCGAACTGGGCCAGGCGACCTACTTCGACGCCGAGACCTACGGCCGGGATGTCTTGATCCCCGGTTTCGCCCCCCGTCACGGAGACTTCGCCAGCATCCTGGAGAAGATCGACTCGGTGCCGCTCAGCGCGGCGTCGCGCGAGGCGCTGCGAAGCTTCTACGCCGCCAGGACCGACGTGCTGGAGGGTCGCGATCCCGAGGAGCGTGAGGCGTTTCTCCGCGGGATCAGCTACACCGACTTCGTTCGCGAGTACGGCGGGCTCACCGAGGAGGCGGCGGATATCTATGTCAACGCGACCCACGGCTATTGGGGCGTCGGCGCCGACAGCCTGTCGGCCGCCGAATGCGAGGGCTCAGGGCTACCGATGCAGCACCTGCTGGGCGGCAATCACGACACGGTGACGGGCAGCGTCGGCGGCGAGGTGGCCCACTTCCCCGACGGCAACGCCTCCATCGCCAGGCTTCTGGTTCGGTCCCTGATTCCCGCGGTCACCGATGGGCAGGGGATGGACGACATCGCGACGGCCGATTTCGACTACGCGCAGCTCGACCGTCCGGCCTCTCCGATACGCATCCGGGTCAACTCGACGGTCGTCAAGGTGAGCGAGCCAGGCGGAGACAGCCCAAACGGAGAGACCCTCGTGAGCTTCGTTCGTGACGGACAGAACGCAAGCGTCACCGGGCGCCACTGCGTGCTGGCCTGCTATCACTCAATCATCCCGCACCTGTGCTCGGAGCTACCCGCGGTTCAAAAGGAAGCCCTCGCCTATCAGGTCAAGCGGCCCCTGCTGCTGACCAACGTCCTGCTACGTGACAGCAAGGCCGCCGATAAGCTCGGGATCTCCGGCGCCTACTGCCCCGGGCGCCTCCATGGCGCTACCTGGTTGGTCAAGGGAATCGAGGCCGGCACCTACCGCAACGGCTGGGACGATCCCGGCCCGGCCGTCATGCAGTTCTGGGGCTCGATTCGGCCGGTAGCCAAGGGACTCGGTATCCGGGATCAACATCGCACTTCGCGCATGCGCATGCTCGCCATGAGCTTCGAGGAGTACGAGAGAGAGGTCCGGACCGTGCTCGACGGCATGCTCGGGCCGGCGGGATTCAGCGCGGCCGACGACATCCTCGCTGTCACCGTCAACCGCTGGCCTCACGGCTACTCCTATGACTATCTGGATCTCTTTGATCCGGAGTTCCCGCCCGGTGAGGCACCGCACGAGATCGCGCGCCGACCCTTCGGCAACATCTCATTCGCAAATTCCGACGCCGGCGCCAACGCCTACTCCCATGTAGCCATCGACGAGGCTTGGCGCGCTGTGAGCGAGTTCGCGGGAACTCACCGCTGAGGCCCCCGAGGCCCCTCTGGACCCGCTCCCAGTTGCACTAGACTGGCCTGGTGCCGCGGCCGCCAGGACCGGGCCGATCGATAGGAGAACCCATGCGCCGCCTGACCTACTGCCTGGCCCTGACGCTTCTGCTCCCGTTGCCTGCCGCCCTAGCGGCCGAGGTCCCGCCCACTCCCAACGAGAGCGACATCCCGCAACCGGTGCCGGTCACCATCGATCTGGCGGGGTCCGACAAGCCGGACATCGGCCGCTTCCTCAACGTCCGTAGGGCCTTCAGCCCATCGCTTTCTCCGGACGGCACGCAACTCGCCTTCCGGACGAGCATCACCGGCAAGCCGCAACTGTGGGTCGCCGACGCCGACGGCGGCTGGCCGCGTCAGCTGACGTTCGGCGAGTCGGTGACCTTCAATGCCTGGTCTCCGGGCGGCGAGTGGATCCTCTACGGTGCAGATCGGGGCGGCAACGAGCGCGAGGGCTACTACCTGGTCACCGCCGACGGCACCCGCGAACGCGAGCTGCTGGCGCCGTCCGAGGCCTTTCGGGTCTTCGGCGCCTTCTCGCCCGACGGCGGCAAGATTGCCTACTCGAGCACCCAACGCAACGGACGGGACTTCGACATCTACGTCTTCGACCTCGAGACGGGTGGCGAGGTCCTGGTCTACGAAGGAGTCTTCGGCTTCTTCGTCCAGGACTGGAGTCCCGACGGCTCGACCCTCGTCCTGAGCGAGACCCGGGGGGAGGACGCCAACGACCTTCATCTCCTCGACCTCGAGACCGGCGCGGCGCGAGTCCTCTTCAAGCCCGACACCGCCGCCGCCTACACCGATGTCTCATGGCGCCCCGACGGCTCCGGCTTCTACCTGGCCACGGACCAGGATCGCGAGTTCTCCGCCCTCGCCTACTACGACCTCGCTGCCGGCGAGCTCGGACTCCTGGCCACGCCGGACCACGACGTCGGCAACGTGACCCTCAGTCCCGAGGGCCGCTACCTGACCTGGACCACCAACCAGGGCGGCTACTCGGCGCTCCATGTGCGCGACCTGCCAGCGGGCTCTGACGTCGCAGTGCCCGAGTTGCCGGCCGGCATCTACACCCTCGACTGGGCGCCACACGCGCCCGTGGCGTCACTGGCGATCCGCGGGCCGCAGGTGCCGGGCGACCTGTGGACCTGGAATCTCGCCCAAGGCGAACTGCATCGCGCCACCGAGTCCGCGCTCGCTGGTCTCGATCCGGCGCGCCTGGTCGTGCCACAGCACTTCGACTTCCCGGCTCGCGACGGCGAGACCCTACACGGCCTCCTCTACCTGCCACCGGGGCTGGCCGAAGGCGACAAGCCACCCGTGCTGCTCGGCGTGCACGGCGGACCCACGTCGCAGTCGCGGCCCAGCTTCAGCCCTTCGACGCAGTACCTGGTGGCGCAGGGGATCGCCGTCTTCGATCTCAACTTCCGGGGCTCGACGGGCTACGGCAAGCGCTTCGCCCGGCTCGACAATCAACGCCTGCGACCCAACGCCGTGCTCGACATGGAAGATGCGATCCGCTGGCTCGAGACTGAGGGCTCGGTAGATACCACGCGGACCGCGGTCATGGGCGGCTCCTACGGCGGCTACCTGGCGTTTGCCGCCGTCACCACGTTGCCCGACCTCTTCGACGTCGCAGTCTCCTTCGTCGGCGTCTCCAACTGGATCACGGCGCTCGAGGGCGCCTCCCCCGCCCTCAAGGCAAGCGACCGGGCGGAGTACGGCGACATCGACGACCCGGAAGACCGCGAGTTCTTCCGCCAGTTGAGCCCGATCACCCACATCGACCGGGTCAAGACCCCGATCATGGTGCTGCACGGCGCCAACGACCCGCGGGACCCGGTGACCGAGTCGGACCAGTTCGTGCGCGGCATTCGGGAGAGAGGCGGCACCGTCGAGTACCTGCGCTTCCCGGACGAAGGGCACGGCATCCGCAGTCTGGAGAACCGGCTGACCGCCTATCGACGGATCGCGCAGCTCCTGCGGCGCGAACTCGGAGTGGAAGAGACGCCGGCCGTCGAAGTGAATGAGGCCAAGTCACCGTTGGGAGCGGACTAGGGCGCGCCCGGCGGGAGGCCCTCAGTCGGTGGATTCCGCGTGGGCGAGCGCTCCCATTGCCTCGAGAGCGATTCCGATCGCCACTTCGATACGGGCGTCGTAGTCGACAAGGGTGCCGGCCGCGTTCGGGCCGCTGATCGCCGGGCACAGCGTCCCGGCGCGGTGGCCCAGAGCCCCGGCTAAATGGAACAGCAGGCTCGACTCCATCTCCATATTGAGTACTCGAAGCCCGTCGACATCGATCTCGGCAAGGGTGCCCTTGATGTCCGGGACGGTGTTTTCGACACCCGCGATCCGGCGGCTCGACGGACCGTAGAAGCCCGGAGCCGCGACGGTGATTCCGGAGGCGAGGCTCTCGCCTGCCCTCTGCGCGGCTCGCATGAGCTCGCGGTAGATGGAGGTGTCCGCCCGGGAGGCGTAGACCGGCAATCGGTCGCGGAACCGAGCGTTGGGAGCGACGACCGCGGCGAGGAGTCGCCGAGCCTGGACCTCGATCGCCTCGACGACGTCATTCGCGGCTGCAAACTCGTAGTAGGAACCGGTGCTGTCGAGACCGAGCGCGTACTCGGCGATGCAAAGCGTGCCGGGTGGCACGTCGCCCTGCACGCCGCCCGAGGTGCCGACGCGAATGATGTCGAGAGGAGTTCTCCGGGCCGCCGGATCGAGCGGTTCGCAGGTCGCCAGGTCGAGTGTTGCCAGCGCATGGAGCTCGATCAACGCGATCTCGACGTTGTCGGTGCCCATGCCGGTGCCGATGACTGAAATGTCGAGACCGCGGTGGCGACCGGTCAGCGTGACGTACTCACGATGCGCGACCCGATGGTCGATCCTGTCGAAGTGGGCCGCCACTTTGTGGGCGCGAGCCGGGTCGCCCACGAGCACGATGCGGCGCGCGATCTCATCGGGTCGCAACCCGAGGTGGTAGACACGGCCCTCGCGAACGACCACCTCGGACCTGAGGCCTTCCGACTCGTGCACCTTCGCTTGGGGCGTCTCCGACCCCGGAGGTCGGTTGCTCGAACTCGTCATATCCAATCTCGTACCGAGGCTAATCGAGCCCCTCCCGGTTGGACTGCTCCCACTCAGGCAGCAGCGGGTCCTTGGCCACGGAAGCGGCGTAGTCGCGGAGCTGGGCCAGCATCGCCCCCAACACTTCGGCTTCCTGGGTCGCGAGGTTCAACACCTCGTAGGGATCCCGGTCGAGATTGTAGAGTTCCGTGCGGCTCAGCTCTTCGTCCGCCAAGAGCTTCCACGCACCGTCTCTCAGGGCGTAGTGAAACCCCTCAGCGTCGTCAAACTCCCAGTAGAGCGGTTGCGCGCGCGCAAACGGCTCGCCGCGAAGCACCGCCGAGAAATCCTCGCCATCGATCGGGCGATCGTCCGGCACCTCGAAGCCGCCGATCGCGGCGAGGGTGGGCAGCAGATCGTAGCCGTTGACGATCGCGTCGGAGGTCGTGCCGGGCGCGATGACCCCGGGCCAACGAAAGAACGCCGGCTCGCGGATGCCTCCTTCCCAAAGATCGCCCTTGCGTCCCCGGAGCCCACCGGTCGAGCCGTAGAGGTTCACCTCCCACCAGTTGCGCCAGACCGTCGTGACCGGTCCGTTGTCGCTGGCGAAAATGACCAGGGTGGAATCGCGCAGACCCTGGTTGTCGAGGGCGGCGAGGAAACGGCCGATCTGAGCGTCCATGTAGGTGATGTTGGCGTAGTACTCCCCCGGCCCCCGGGCCTCGAGCAACTCAGCCGGTGGCCTCGGCAGCCCGTTGACGATCGGCTCCGGCACACCCCGAGTGAGATCAGCATAGAGCGCGTTGAAGTCATCCGGGTTGGCGTGAGTGCTGTGCGGTTCAATCATCGCCAGGTACATGAAGAAAGGCGGCGCCGTCGCGCTGTCCTGGCCCAACCCCTCCAGCCAGGCAATCGACTCATCGACGACGATCTGGGCGGTGAACCCCTCGACCTCGCCCAAGGGCTCGCCGTTCTTGTAGAAGTTGGTCGGATTACGGTTGTGCGGAATCGGGAAGGCATGGAGCGCCATCCACTCGTCGAAACCGTGATCGCCCGGTTGAGTTTGCTCCGCCATGTCGAGGCCGGCGTTCAAGTGCCATTTTCCACCCAGGAAAGTCTGGTAGCCGACATCGCGCAGCAAGGTTGCCAGGGTCACCTCCGTCGCCTCGAGCTGCACTGGAGTACCGGCCGGAATCCAACTGCGAATACCGGATCGAAAGGGAGTGCGACCCGTCATCAGCCCCGCCCGCGAGGGGGAGCACAGCGGTGACGGCGCGTAGTAGTTGGTCAGCCGAACGCCTTCTCGGGCCAGCTGATCGAGATGCGGCGTTTTGATCGTGTGATGTCCATAGATCCCGAGATCCCCGTAGCCGAGATCGTCGGCGTAGATCAGGACGATGTTCGGCTTCGAGTCCGGCGAGGCGCCGAGAACAACGGCGGTCAACAGAAGGCCAAGTCCTATGGCAAAGCGTTGGAGCATTGCTGGATGCTACCGCGGACTGAACGACTCTCCGCTGGCGACCTCGCCGATGCGTCAGCGCAGGGCTCGAGCCCGGAACTCTTGTCTCCTGAGCCACGCCTGGTTACCGGCCTACCCTTCGCGCGAGTTCGCCAACCGCGCGTCCGGTCAATGCTCCAAACCGCGCGTTGCGGACTAGCTGCGTTCTATCGGCTGGGCTACATCCCGTGAGCGGATCGCCCGAACTCCCGACGTGCGTCGAGCTCCTGGCGGACGACCCGCAAAAGGTGGTGCATCTTGAACGGTTTGGCGACCAGCGGGCTACCCAGCTCCCGCACCCGCTCCAAGACCTCTTCTTCGAAATAGCCGGAGATGAAGACAACCCCGATTCCAGGAAAAAACTCCAGCACCCGCTGGGCGAGCTCGTCCCCCCGCATCCGGGGCATCACGACATCCGACATCAGCAAGTCGACCGGCGACTCGAGCCTCTTGCAAACCTCCAGAGCCTCTTCCGCATCGGCAGTGTCGATCACCGTGTAGCCGGCTGAGCGCAGGCCAGCAGAGACCAGCGCCCGAACCTGGTCGTCGTCCTCGGCCAGCAGGATCGTCTCCGTGCCCCGCGGGGCTTCTGCCGCCCGCTCGCCCGTCTTGATGGCTGCACCGTCGGAACGTGGCAAGTAGACGTCGAAAATGGTTCCATGCCCGCTAGCGCTCTCGACGAGGATGTAGCCATTGTTCCGAGTCACGATTCCATGAACGGTAGATAGTCCAAGACCGGTGCCCTTGCCGCTCTCCTTTGTGGTGAAGAAGGGCTCGAATGCGCGCGACTGTACGTCCGGCGACATCCCTAGACCTGTATCCCGCACCCTCGTGCGAACGTACGATCCGGCCGGAATCGTGGCCAGCGCGGGCGCTTCGCCACCGACTCGCACATTCGAAACATCGATCGTCAGATCACCGCCTTGGGGCATGGCGTCACTGGCGTTGACCGAAAGGTTGATCAAAACCTGTTCCATCTGCACCCGGTCTGCCTCGACAAGCCAGAGGTCCTGTTCGGCACTGAGCGTCAATTCGATGTCGGCCCGGATCAAGCGCCGGAGTAGCACCTCCATATCGAGGAAAAGTAGCTTCAGGTCAACAACCCCGGTCTCCGCTTGGTCCTTCCGGCCAAAGACGAGCAACTGGCGGGTGAGGCCGGCAGCGCGCTCGGCAGCCTTGCGGATCTCGGTCAACTCGACGGCCGGAGACTCGCCTTCCGGCGTCTCGGCCCGGAGGAGCTCCACGTTGCCCAAGACAGCCGTCAGTAGATTGTTGAAGTCGTGAGCGACGCCACCTACCAGAGTGCCCAACGCCTCCATCTTCTGCGCCTGCATCAACTCGCGTTCCCGCTCGAACAAAGCCTTTCGTGTCGCCGAGTGCCGCCTCAGCCGGAATCGCAACAGCACGAACAGTCGCCAAAGGACAAAGACCGTCAGCACCAGGACGACGGAAGCCAGACTGACGAGTTGTCGAGTCCGTTTCCCGCTGGCTCGACCGAGGCCCTGGACAGCCCGTTCCACATCGATTGAGTGCAGCCGATCAAGCTGATAGATCGAGAGCCGAAAGGCTGCCAGCTGATCCTCGTAGTCCGCTCTCAGGCCCTCGTCCTCGAAGGCCTGGCGGACACCATCGAACTTGACCCGGAGTCTTCGAACCGCGTTCCGGTACTTCTCGTCCGCATCTCCGTGCCGCAACCTCCCGATCGAGGCGACACTCCGATCGATTGAATGGACTGCGGCCGACAGCTGGCCCTTCACTTCGAGGCGGTCTCCTTCTGTCGCCCACCCACCCTGCCCTTCGACTTTCAACCTGGTCCTCGCCAGTTCGGCGGCGGCGAGCGCGGCCGAGACTTCACGCACCTGAGTCAGAGTGTGCAGGTGGAAGTTGGCCACCCGGTCCTGCACCGCCTCGGCTGCGTATCTCTGGTAGACCGAGACCACCAAGAAGGTGGTTGCTATCCCAGCCACCGCGACGAAGTAGTAGAAGTAACGCAGAATTCCGCGCTGCTCCGTCTCGACGCTCCTCATCGACCTGGCTCGTCCAAGAGGTTTGCAGCGATGCGCAGCTCATCGTAGTCGGCAACGCTCACTGGAACGAAGCCGCCGGCTCCAACGGGGTCGAGCACGGCACGATGGGAGGCCATCGTTCGATCTAAACTCAGGAATGCGTCGAGCAAACGCGACCGCACTTCCTCACCTAGATGCGGCTGCACCGCCCACGTGTAGTTGGTGTAGGGAGGGGTTTGACCGACCACTCGCACCTTGCCGGCCTCTAGCCGACCGTCAAGAAGCATCGCCTGGTGGACCGTCGAATTGACCGCTCCGAGGTCGACCTCGTTGTTGGCTGCCCAGAGTACCGTCTGGTCGTGCGCCTGGGAGTAACGCACTTCGCTGAAGAACGTCTCGGGGTCGATTCCAAGCTGATAGAGAAGATAGCGTGGCATCAAGTGACCGGAAGTGGACAGTCTGGGTCCGAACGAGAACCTCCGGCCAACGAAGTCGCCGATCGATCGGCCGGTCGCCCCGCTGGAAGTTACGAACGCCGTCGTGAAACTGAGGTCGATGTCGCGCGAGACCAAGGGCTCGGCTCCGCTTTCACGCTCAGCCCTGAGAAAGGTCAAGGCACCAAACCACCCGAGTTCGATGGACCGCTCCTCAAAAGCCTCCAGCAGCGCCTCGTAGCTCTCCGGGAGGCGCAACTGCACCTCGACTTCCGCCGTAGCAGCCAAGTACTCGACCAGCGGCGCGTAACGCTGGGCGAGGACCTCCTTAGCCTGGTCCGGCAGGACTCCGATACGCACGAGTCTGGTCCGCTCGGAGTCCACCGATCGGCCCGTTGGCGAACAGGCGACGCTCGCGCAAAGGAGCATCGAAAGAATCACTCGCTTCATGGAAGTTCGTTCCCCACGGCACTATCCCTCGCAGGCATGCTAGCAGTTGCCCGACTGTCCTCGATGGCGCCGGCTCGATACGGTACGCCTCCTGATGGAAGCTCCGCGCGGCCCCCAACGCGGCTCTTTGAGGCCCTGCTTCGTCGACTCCGCCTTGGCCGCCGTCTAGTGCAGCGGCAGCGCCGGGTCACCGATGAGGTTGTAGGTCCGCCAGAGGAACGGATGGAGACCTTCGGCTGCGTGCTGGCGAAGCGCCGCAAGCAGCCCATCGCCCAAGACGATGCCATCAGCCCCGCCCTCGGCCAGTGCACCGACGAACGCCTGGTTGAGGATGTCGGCGTCGTCGGTGAGGGAGAGACCGCTCGCAGCCCACACAGCGACGGCGCCGCCCTCGGGCTCGAGCACCAGGGACTCGGCGAGTGATTCGAAGCCCGGGACCTCGAAGCGGCCGACAACACAGGTCAAGGCAGCGATCACGGGTGGGCTATGGAGGTCTGCGAGCAAGGGCAGGTCGTCCTCGGTCAGCAGTCCCTCGTGAGCTAGTCGCGTCATTCCGGCATGACCAACATAGTTGACCAACGAAACACCCTGATCGAGCGCGGCAAACAGGCGCTCGCGTGCGGTCTCGAGACCCTCGCGCGACAGGTAGATCTCCTCCACGTTCCAACCAGCCAGGCGACTCGCGACCGCCTCGCTGGCGGCGACGTAGTTCCCGCCGGCGTCCGGATCGTCAGCTAGTAGGAGGGCCTGACCCGATGCGGCTCCGGACTCGTAGGCGATGAGCTTCTCGACGTAGGCCTCGAGCTCGGTCTGGTCGAGAACCGGTAGGCGGCCGACCGCAATCTCAGGCCCGTCGCCCTCGACTACATCACCTAATTGAACATCCGAGACGAAGAGGCCCCACGGGGTCGCGACCATGATCGGAGGCACGGCGTTGCCCCCTAGCCCGAGATGGTCCTTGTAGTCGAAGCTACCGGCACCCACGAGCACCACATAGCGCGGCGGCCGGCTCCATTCGGAATAGGCGTGCGTCAGGAAGCTCTCGAGAGCGCGGGGGCTTTCAAGACCGTGATTGAACTGCCGATACACCTCTTCGAGCTCGACCACTCGCGTCTCTAGACCATCGCCACGTCGATGCTTTGCGAGCGCTTCCGCCGCGGCAGCCAGCCAACTCGGCGCGATCAGCAGGTAGTCCGCGGCATTGCCGCGATCGCGCAGGTCAGACCGTGGGGCGACGGCAACGGGTCGCAGCGTCGGCTTGCCGATTGCCCTCTCCCCCACCGCCAGGTAGGTGCGCCCGGCCACGGCCTGCAACGTCACCGATCGGCCATCAATCGTCTGCTTCGTCGCCACAGCAGCGGCGCTCTCGTGATCGGTCACGTCCCAGACGCGCGCACGCGGGCTGGCGAAGCCGTCGATCGTCACCGTTGCGCTGCGATCCGGACTGAAGAGCAGCCGGTCGTTGTCGGCCCGGTAGAGGCGCCGGTAGGAGAGATCGAAGGAGTCGATGAAGAACAGGCTGTAGGGCGCGTTGCCGTCCAGCAGCCCCTCGACTTCGACTTCGTTCTCCTCTTCCTGGAGGAGAGCGGATGAGAAGTCAAACGTCGCCTGGTGGGCAACGGCTCCATCCCAGAAAGTCTCCCCAATCTGTGAGCCATTGAGTCGGACCACGAGGTGGTGATCGGTCGACGAGGGCGTGTCGGAGATACCCTGGACCTCGATCCCCAACTCGGCCCAGCCGCTCTGGGCAGCGAGGCCCGGAGCCGATATCGAGAAGGTCCCTTTGCCTTGCGTTTCGTCCCCGGCCGCAATGCCTTTCCAGAACCAGTAGTCGGACTCGGGATCCTGAGCTGTTACCAGGGCAGGTAGCAGATCTTGTTCCAAATGCAGGTGCTCTTGGAACGTGCTCTCGACCGCCATCGACGGCATTTCCAGGCCGACGCTACTCGACCGGGTCGAGAGTCCCTTCCCCAGGTGCAGCCAATAGACGTTGTCCTCGCTGTACTGGCTGTCGACAGCCTCGCCGAAGAAGTGGACTGCCGAGGCATCCGGCTCCGCCTGCCAGGGAATCTGGCGGCCGCGATTCTCGAGCCGTAGGCTGCCCTCGGCGATTCGGGAGCCTATGACCTCGCGAGGGAGTCGGAACGCGGCGGCTAGCTCGTCACTGCCGACGCGGTAGAGACCGGCTTCGCGAGTCGTGAGCTCGAGCCAGGTGTCCGCTCCCTTGAAGGACCGGCTCAGCCCGACCGTACGATCGGTGTTGAAAGCGAGACTGGAACCTGGGGTCGAAGCTCGAGCCGCGGCCTCATCACCAGATTTCTCTCCCCGACTCGCCCTTCGGGCCGACGCCGCCCGCGGCTCGACCAGGTAGCGCCCGGACATCTCCGGCCGCTCCCGGCGCGGGTCGACCACCACCCCAAACGGCCCGTAACTGCGCTCGACGCCGCCGGCCTCGACCTCGACCAAGGCGTACTCGAGGACGCGGCCTGTCGAGGCACCGTCGTCGAGCAGTCTGTAGACCGCCCCCTGTGGCGCGCCGATCGCCGCCGGCAGCAGATCGTCGTTCACTAGCACGTGCTCGCCCCGCTCCTCGTTCCAGCGGTAGAGGTAGAACCCGGCTGTACCCACCTCCGAGGAGGTCTCCCACTCCACCACTACGCCGCCGGCGTCGGGATAGGCACTGAACGAGGAGACCACCACCACCGTCGGCGCCAGGTTGAAGGTCGAGTCCGAAACCCAGTGAGACATCTCGGCGCTGGTCGCCCGAGCGTAGTTGAAGATGCCGCGGATCCGGGGGTCCAATGGATCGTCCACTTGGAGCTGGTAGGTCACCGTCAGCACCTGCCCCGGCGCCAGATCGCAGCCGTCCGCTGCCTTGACCAGTTTGGGCAGGGAACCGTCTTGGAGATCGGGGTTCACACCTCCGGGCACATTGTCCATCGTGATGCTCGGAGACGTGGCGACCGTGCTCTCGGCGACGTAGGTGGTCCCGAGAGGCAGGAAGTCGGTGACCTTGATCTTGGTTTGGGTCCCGCCGGAGATATTCTCCACCGTGACCGTGTAGTTGATGATCTGACCGGGCGTGACCTGGCCGACGGCGTCGGAGGTCTTCGACAACCGGAGATTGGCCAGTGGCACCGACGCCGTGGCGCTTGCCGAGGTCGAACCGTCGCCGGCCGTGGCCGTGGCGCTGTTGACCAGCGCGATCACCCCGCCGGGCACCGGATCGTTGACTTGCATCTGATAGGTCACGACTATCGTCTGTCCCGGGTGCATGGGAGTCGGCAAGTCGTAGCCGACCTCGTCCAACGGGTAGGCCGTTGCCGGCAGGGAGTCGTCCGCGACAGGTGAGTCGTCTACTGTGGTGGTGGACGCGACGTACGTCATGTTGGGATCGGGAGTATCGAGCAGCACCCCATCGACAAAGTCGCTGGCGGCGATGTTCTTGATGGTGATTGTGTACAGGAGCGTGTCGCCCGCCTCGATCACGCCGTTCGAGTTCTGGTCGATGTAGAGCTTGGCATCCTTCAGGAGCAACGGGTTGATGAACGGCATCACCGTCGTGCCAAGATCGAGATACGGCGCTCCAGTGCCAGCGGTCCCAGGGTCCTGACCCCAGGCGGCGGCGATGCGGGTGCCGTCTATGGTGTAAATCCGCATGCCGGTCTGGTCGTTGTCCGGATCGAAGATCCGCAGCGACTCCAGGCGGCTGAGAGCCGAACTGGTGTCGGAGGTGCCGTCGCCGTCGTAATCGATGTAGAGCGTGGTGTTGGCTTCGGCCGTGACCCAGACCGGACTACCGTTCTGGGAGAGGTCGCTCGAGCCCGGCGCCCACCCTGCCTGCGCCGCGGTCGCCAGCGAGGTCTCTGGAATCAGCGAGAAGCCCCAGTCATGGGCCAATTGGTCCTGGTCGATGGTCGACAGGACGTAGAAAGGGGCGGGATCGGCCGGAGGAGGCGTCCCCCAGCCGGTCCCGGCGATCTGGACGTTATCGATCCACAGGTTGTCACCCCCCGTGCTGAGCACGAAAAAGAAGATCTCGGTGCTGGCGTTTAGGTACGGCGTCAGATCAAAGGACTCGCTGCCCGAGCCGGCGTTGCCCGAGTCGTAGAGCCTGAGCTGGTTCCAGGATCCGTCGTACACCGAAACCTCGATCTCTTCCGATCCAGACAGCTGGTTGTCGTAATCGTAGGTCAGGGTCGCCGAGGATGCGTCGCTGAGGTCTTGGCGCCGCGAAACGCTGGCACCAAAATCGCCCGTGTTCAATCTGAGGCAGTTTCCTGCCGTGCACTCGGGGTCGGTCACCACCTGGATCACGCCCGCCGTCGGACCATCATCGGGGTTCTGCTCTCTCCAATCCACGGTCCAGGCGAGGCTGCCGTCGCTACCGTTGTAGGCGATGGCGTTGAACTCATCGCGCGCGGCCCTGAGGCGCCCCTCGAAGAGCCCACCGGAATTCGCCGGAATGTTGAACTCGAAGGTCCCGCCTGCCGGTGCCCTGAAGCTGCCGGAGGTCGCCATGAACTCGTAGTCGATGTCGATCTCCGAGGTCCCAGGGTTGTAGGCCAGCACGCTCACCGGTGCGCTGGGGTTGGTCTCGCCCACGGGGCTGTAGTAGGCATCGCTCCATTGCGTGGTCGGCACGAGCGCAAACCAGCGCGCCCCGTAGGCCTTGGCGGTGTCACCGCCGGTCTTATCGCCGGTGAGGATGTCAACCTGGACTCGTTGGGTGGCACTGACCGAAGCACCGACCTTGACTGCTTCGGCCAGGAGGCTCTCGCCCTCCTGGAGCCATTGAGCGATATCGACCACGCCGTCAGCGTCAGCGTCGACCTCGACGAAGGTATCGTTGGACTGGGCCATGATGGCCAGCGCCGTGTACTGGAACATCTCGCTGGTCCCGATGTCGTCGCCCACCGGCGACTCGAAGGCGGTATCCCAATCGGAGTTGACGAAGACCTCGACCGCCCCCGCCAGCACGACGCCGGAGAAGGCACCGACCATGGTCGGCCAACCCACTCGAGTCACAGCGAGAAGGTTACTCGAGCCGATCTTGTCGCCGCCGTCCCAATACTTGGCCGACGGATTGCGCGGGTTGGCCGGCACGTCATTCTCTAGGGCGATGACGTCTCCTCCCATCACCGCGTCGAGGGCGTCGTCGACACCGGGAGTACAGGATCCCAGCAGCGGTGTGAACCCGTTGCTACAGTCCTGGTCACCCCAGATCTCGGTGTTGGGCTGGACCGGGTTGGCTAGATCGATTTCGAAGCCATCCTCCCAGTGGTCGTAGTAGAGGACCGTCCAGTTGAGGGTCGCAGTCACCGAAATGACGGTGTGGACTTCGTCGCTCACTCCGTAGGCGCCTTCGTCGATCGCAACGGCCCACGTCCGAACCTGCTCGTCGGGAATCGGCACGTAGTACTCGTGGGGGAGCCCGTTGTCGTCCGGTTCGGTCCAGTATCCCGAGAGCAGAAAGTTATCGTCGGCATCGAGGCCGCTGTCGCTGGCCCACTCGATGGTCCCGGTACCGTCCGCGAGCACGTGCATCCTCGCGAACTGGCCGTCGTCCTCGCAGCACGCTGCCGCCGGGGATCCGAGGCCGGCATCATGAGGGCGAACCACCCTGTCGAGGAGAGAACCGGGCGACCGTACGCCCATCGACGGCTGATCGGCGTCGGCCGAGTGGCCGACCAGAATCTCGGCGACCGAGCCGGGCGGAATCCAGGTGCTCAGGTCCTTGTTTTCCCAAGTGGGATAAGTGGCCGCAGGGCTCCCCAGACCTGCACTCGTCGGCCAGTCCGTCTCGGCCAGCTCGACGAAAGGAGCCGGTGGTGTCGTGAAGCTACCGAGAACGTAGAAGGTGATGTCGGGGTCGACATTGTTGTCCGCATAGAGTTCGACCTCTGAGAGTCCATCTGCCTCGACAAAGAGGGTCGCGGCGTTCTCGCCGCCTCCCGACTTGATGAAAATCACCCAGGTCGCCGCATTGTCGAGAAGGACCCGCCGATCGAGAGGGGAGCCCGTCTTCCTGGCACCGGCCCAACGACCGGCGTTGTTGGCATTGTCACTCGTCTCGTTCGACCGGTTGGTCATGGCGACCTCTGCCACCTCACCTGCCGCCACTCCGGAGAGAGCCTGAGTCTGCCAACCAGACCCAGTAAGCGCTATTGAGGCGAACTCCTCTTCGTAGGCCGCACCAGCGTCCCAGTAGCCCAGCACCTTGAACGTGATCTCGTCCGTCTCGGAAAAAAACTCGATCTCAGAAGCGCTATTCGCCTGGACATGCATGGTCACATAGGTGAATCCATCGCCGTCCGCTTGATGGAGTTCGATCCTGCGATCCAGCGAGGAGCCTGCAGCTCGCACACCACCGAAGTGAGCACCGCCACCGAATGCGAGGACCCGATCGTGGTTTCGAACGGCAATCTCGACTACCGCATTGGGCGGGACCAGGAACGGCGAGCCACTGAGGTCCTTGGTGACCCATAGACCCAGCTCGGTCGCTGGGTTCGGTGCCCAACTGGCGGATCTCTCGACATAGGCGGCCTCGAGTGCCGGCACAGCAAGCAACAGGCTCCAGGCTAGGAGGACACCCGTCACGGCGGCGAGCCTCAGTGGGCCCGCGGGACAACGCCCGAATCGTCGCACCGAGGTATTCCCTGTTCGGTGTCGCGTTGCGGGCTGCATGGTTGGGTTCCTAGTCGTCTCCGCAATACTGCTGGTGCAAGAACCCAGCCAGGCTAGCCAAGCCTGCAGGTACTGTGACTTGGGCCACACTGCAGCCTCTCGTCAGGTGATCAACCGACGGGAGGTCCCAAAACGCCCATGGACGGAATTGCCTGGGGGCCGAAATCGTGCAGAAACCGGCACCTGACCAGCCCACACCAAGGGTGGCCCGCCGGGTCGCGAATGCAGTTTCGACCAGAAAAGACGGTCAGCTGGCGCCAAGAAGGCAGGTACCAGGCCTCCTGCCTATGGGGCCGGCCTATGCCATGATCAGCGCCATGCCGCGCTCCCACATCAACCCCCCCGAGCTCTTCGACAGCCTGCAGTATGGGTTCTCCCAGGCTGTGGTCACCGACGGACAGCGGCGCATCGACGTCTCGGGTCAGGTGGGATGGGATAGCGACGAGAACCTCGTCGGTACCGACCTTGCCACCCAGGTCAACAAGGCCGCCGACAGCCTCCGGATTGTCTTGGAGGCGGCCGGAGCCTCGCTGGCAGATGTCACGGCATTGCGCATCTACGTTGTGGAAGCCGCTGCAGCGGACCTGTCACCGATCACCGCGATGTTGCAGCGCCACTTCCCCCGAGAGGCCCCACCCGCCACAACTTGGCTGGTGATCAGTCGCCTGGCTGACGAAGGCCTGCTCGTCGAGTTGGAGGCCACCGCTGTCGTTGACTGACCGTTGGCGATCCCTGCCTGGCAACTTCGTAGAGGTCGACGGCCTGCGGCTCCACTACCTGGCCGCGGGCGAGGGCGACCCGGTCCTCCTCCTCCACGGCTGGCCCACGTCGTCGTTCCTGTGGCGCGACGTGATGGGACCCATCGCCGAGCGCCACCGGATCATCGCCCTCGACCTGCCGGGCTTCGGCCAATCCGACAAGCCGCTCGACGTGAGCTACAGCTTCCGCTACTTCGAGCGGGTGCTCTCGGGCTTTCTCGGCCGTCTCGAGATCGACCGCACCAGCCTCGTCGTGCACGACCTCGGCGGCCCGATCGGCCTCTACTGGGCCTGTCGCAACAGCGACCGCCTCGACAAGCTGGCGCTACTCAACACCCTCGTCTATCCGGAGGTCTCCTGGGCGGTCGTCGCCTTCGTCGCCGCGATCAAACTCCCCGGATTGCGGTCGATCATGGCGAGTCCTTGGGGACTGAAGCAGGCACTCAGGATCGGAGTCCACGACCGGTCTCGCCTGAGCGACGAGGCGATCCGCGGCGTGCAGGCTCCCTTCGCGAGCAGACCGTCCCGCAAGGCTCTGCTCAAGGCCGGCACCAACCTCAGCCCCAAGGGCTTCGTCCAGATCGCCCGCTGGCTGCCTTCGCTGAATGCTCCCGTGCGCGGCATCTATGGCGAACGCGACCGCATCCTGCCGGACATAGCCAGAACCATGGAACGGGTCCAGCAGGACGTGCCCCACGCCGAGGTCACGGCGCTGCCTGACTGCGGTCATTTCCTCCAAGAGGAACGTCCGGCACACCTTGGCCGCCTGCTGGCCGAGTTCTTGGACTCTCGGTAGTACGAGCCTCGGCCCAGTTCCTCGACCTCCCTCGGCTACTCCTGCCTTGGATTGGGGACCAGGGCGGCCTCGAGCGCGATCTCGAGGACCAAATCGATAGGCTCCTCGTTCGGTCCGGCGGCGGGAGCTTCGATCCTGGTCTTGAGCGGATAGGCATCGCGGTCCTCGAACACGACGATTGGCAGCTTGTCGGCGGCGAGCGCACCAGGCTTGCCGGTCAGGTCCGTCGTCCAGGGCGACTTACCGGAAAGACCTTTCACTCCTGGAGGCAACTCGACGGTCAATGTGAGGCCCTCGATCGACCCCTGCGGCCACGCAACCCACTCGACAGCGAACGGACGACCGATCTCGAAGGGGAGCGGTATTCGAGCCTCGAGCCCGAAGTTGGGATCCCAGAGCCGGCAACGGAACTCTCTCAAGCCGGGGTCTGAAAAGCAGAGGCAGAGCCGCTCTGTCGGTGGCCCGCTGGGGCTAAAAATGCTGCAGGGTCTGCCGCCGCCGCCCCCTGCGCCACCATCGTGCTCGTAAGCCCCCTGGTCGACGGCGCTGCCGACAACTCTTGGGTGGCCGTCGAGATCAACCGGCGCCAACCGCTCAGCCGGCACGAGCGGATTCACTCCGCCATCGATGGCCGGTGAATCGGACTGCAGCCGATAGTCGCCACCGGTGGCGTCGCGAAAGCGCGGGTCGACACCGATCAAGCTGCCGACAATCGCTGGGCCGCCCAATATGTTCCGAATCGGGTTGTTGCCGACCACGATGCTGTTGAAGAGGGTCAGCGTGGCCCCAGCAGCAGAGTTGACCCCAACGCCAGACCGGTCGTTGTCGGCCACCGTGATGTTGGTGATGTGGAGCTCACTGGCCTCTCTCGCGATCGCTGATAGTCCGCCGAGAGAACTGCTGGCGATCAGACTGTCGGTGAAGAAGACCCGTCCCGTCCCGGAGCTTAGGAGACTGACTTGCTCGCCGGTGGCGGCACCGCCGGAAGCCGAGTTCTGGAGCCATCGGTTCCGCCGGGCATCCAATCGCCCCGAGCTACCTCGACTGATCCACAGCGCACCGCCGACGCCCACGTTGCCACCGTCCCCTCGATCACGGGTCCCTTGATTGCTCGCGACGAGGTTGCCGTGCACTGCAGCCGTGGTCTCGCCGCCCAACTGCAGGAAGAGGCCGGCACCGGTCGTCTGGTCGTCGTTCACGTGAGCGACGTTCTCCTCGATGCGGTTGTCCTCGATCACGATTCGCCCCGTCCCGACGGCAATCACCCTGACGCCGCCCCCAGCGGCCGTGGCCTCCGGGCTGTCCACTCGGTTGTCACGGATGCGATTGCGCACGAGGTGCAACTCGGCGGCCGTGTCGAGGTAGCCTCCCACTCCTCCTCCGCTGGCGGCACCGTAGCCCGCACCGGAGACCTCGTTGTCGCGAATGTGGTTGTTCACAAGGAAGACGCGCGCATCGCCAGAGGGCTCGACGTACACTCCTCCGCCGCTCGGAGAGTCCGCTGGCCTGCCATCGCCGAAGTAGCGAGCGAGACCCCGGGTGATGGTGAGACCGTTGATCTCGAGCCGTCCACCGCTGGGTTGCAGGAGAACGGTACGCCCCAACTCGCCGCCGTCTACGATGGTGACGGCCGGGTCGTGACTGCGGTTGCGAAAGCTCGAATCCCAACCGCCTCGAAGGTCCAAAATACCCCGGGAGTACGCGGCTGGCACAACGACGTTCTCGCGATAGGTGCCTCGCTCGATCCGGATGTCGTTGTAGCCGCCCCCGGCGGCGACTGAGACATCGATCGCCTCTTGGATCGTCGCGTATCGCCCGCTGGGGCCGACCGAACGGACTACTGCTGCGAGCGGGGCGGTGAGGCCAAGAACCAGTGTCGCAACAACTCCTACTCGCCAGTGAAATCGTCTCACTCCGCTCCCCCCGTCGACAGTTGGACCTTCTCGAGTGGGGTGACTCTAGCAGCAGGCTCACCCCGCAGACGTGTCATTAGTGGCTCAACGGCCCACTCGTTGTCGCTTTTGCCGAAGGAGAAATGAATGGAGCGGGAGACGGGAGTCGAAGCCGCGGCTGATCCCAGCCACGTGCACTCGATTCCTGCCCATCCACTGAGAAGGGGCTCTCGAGACCTAGCGGGGCACGGCTGCTATGGTCCCTCATGCTCCGGACATTCCTTCGCGCCACTGTCGGCCTCCTGCTCCTGATCGTCGTCGCGTACTTCACAACCTGTCTTTGGCTACAGGTCGGCGAGGAGGAGGTCGTTTTCCCCGATCCGCTCGGAGAGCCCTGGCCTTCTTCGATGCCTTCCGGCTTCCTCTGGGGCACCGCGACTGCGGCACACCAGATCGAAGGGGGCAACGTAGGGAACGACTGGTCGCGGTTCGAGCGCGCCGGCAAGGTCAAAGATGGCGCTGTCAGCGGCCAGGCGAGCGACCACTGGAATCGTGTGGGTCAAGACATCGAGTTGATGGCAGGACTCGGGGCCAATGCATACCGCTTCTCGATCGAATGGAGCCGGCTCGAGCCGCAAGAGGGCAGCTGGTCCGAGGAGGCCTGGCAGCACTACGTGGACGAAGTGGAGCAACTGGTAGATGCCGGTATCCGACCGATGGTCACACTGCTCCATTTCACCTTGCCCGCCTGGATCGAAGAGCGCGGCGGTGTGACGGCCCCCGACTTTGCCGAGCGTTTCGGTCGCTTCGCCGGCGAGGCCGCGCGCCGGTTGGGCTCTCAGGTCGATCTGTGGTGCACACTCAACGAGCCCAACGTGCAGATGCATCAAGGCTACGTCGAGGGCGTCTGGCCGCCAGAGATAAGAGACACCGCCCGCGCCGCCGAAGCCTTTGCCGGACTCGTGCGCGGCCACGCTGCAGCCGCGGCGGCAATCCGCCGGGAAGAGTCTGAGGCCGAGATCGGCATGGCGGTGAACCTGATCGTCTTCGATCCCGCTCGGCAGTGGTCGTTACCCGACTGGATCGCCTCACGCCAGGCCGACGCCGGCTTCAACTGGGCCTTCTACGACTCGATTCAGGCCGGCCGAATCAGCTTCCGGTTGGCCGGCTTCCCAACCCTCGACGAGCCCCTAGAGGGCCTTGCCGGTTCCGCCGACTACATGGGCATCAACTACTACCGTCGCAACATCGTGCGCTTCGACCCCAAGGCTCCCGGCTGGGTCCGCCTCGGACCCGGGCCGGGTCCCCTCAGCGACTCGGGTGTCGAGATCTATCCGGAAGGACTCCTGAGGTTGCTTCGTCGAGCGCACGAACGCTACGACCTGCCCATCTTCATCACCGAGAACGGGGTCTCCGACGCCGCCGGTACTCTGCGACCCGCCTTCCTGCGGTCCCACGTTCACGCCGTCGGTCGGGCCTTGGCCGAGGGCATCCCGGTGAGGGGCTACTTCCACTGGTCGCTCCTCGACAACTTCGAATGGAGCGAGGGCTTCGGCCCACGATTCGGTCTCTATCGTGTCGACTACGAGACCTTCGAGCGCTCGCCGACCGCGGCAAGCCTGGAGTTTGCCCGCCTCGCTCCCGCCGTTGGAGGCAAACCGTGACCCAAAGGGTTGCTCTGGCGGCTCTGCCCCGCGGCCACTCACGTCTTGGGGGGCTGGTTCGTGCCTGGAATGAGTGAAGAAATGGAGCGAGAGACGGGAATCGAACCCGCGACCAACGGCTTGGAAGGCCGAGACTCTACCACTGAGTTACTCTCGCTCTGGTGAGGTTTACTGGCGGTATTTGGTGGAGGTGGATGGATTCGAACCACCGTAGGGATAACCCGCCAGATTTACAGTCTGGTGCATTTGACCGCTCTGCCACACCTCCGAAATACCACGACTTCTCAAAGAATTGCTCCGGCTTTGGAGCCGGCACCCGGATTCGAACCGAGGACCTGCTGATTACAAGTCAGCTGCTCTAGCCCCTGAGCTATGCCGGCCTACCGCTAGCCGCCGGCTGAACGGTGCCCCAGCTGAACGGTGCCAGAGTCTAGCGACTCGGCCGGGTGCTTTCAAGCCGGTGTCAGCTCTCGTTTTGACCTGCGTCCCGCGTCTTGGCGCGGCGCTGGCGCAGTGCCTCGAAGAGCAGCGCCGAGGCGGCAGTCGAGACGTTCAAAGACTCGACGCGGCCCTGCATCGGAACACCGACAAGGCGGTCGCAGACCTTGCGGGTGCGGGCTCTGAGGCCGCTCTCTTCTCCACCGATGCAGAGCATCACTTTGCCGGTGAGGTCGACGTCCCAGCAGGGATCGCCCTCGCCGGCCGCACCGTAGACCCAGTAACCCTGGTCGCGGTAGGCCGAGATGGCGTTGGCGGTGTTGGGTACGCGGTCGATCGACAGCCACTCGACCGCTCCGGCGGAGGTCTTGACTACGGCGGCGGTGACGGAAGCTGAGCCGCGGTCGCGGATCAGGACGCGGCCCACCCCGGCGCCTTCGCAGACGCGCATTAATGCTCCAAGGTTGTGGGGGTCTTGGATGTCTTCGACCAGGACGACCAGTTCGAGATCGCCACCGGCTTCGGCGGCGGTCGAAGCCCTGAGTTGGGCGGCGAATCCGTTATGGACGCCCTCGACTCGCTTTGAAAGCTCCGCGCTCGCGATGCGCTCGAGCGGCACCCGTTGACGCTCGCAGAGCCGCACGATCTCTTCTGCCCGACGGCCGGCGCGACGCTCGGCCAGGAGGACTTGTTCGACCTCGTGGGGACGATGGCGCAGCGCTTCGCGCACCGGATGAAAACCGAAGATCAGCATTCGATCAAGGCGACGGCGAGCGCGGCCATTCCTTCTTCGCGCCCGAGGAAGCCCATCCGCTCGTTGGTGGTCGCTTTGAGGCCGACGGCCGTTGCCTCGATGCCCAGGATCCCCGCGACTCGGGCACGGATGCTGTCGCGGTAGGGCGCGAGCTTCGGAGCCTCGGCGACCAGGGTCATGTCGCAATTGACCACCGAGTAGCCTTCCTCAGCCAGGAGCTCGACGATGCGGCGCAGCAGGTCGCAGCTGTCGGCGTCCTTCCATTCGGCGTCGCCGGGTGGGAAGAAGCTGCCGATGTCGCCCAGTGCGGCGGCGCCCAGGAGAGCATCGCCCAGCGCGTGCAGCAGGACATCGGCGTCGCTGAAACCATCGAGACCCTTGTCGAAAGGGATGCGCTCGCCGCCCAAAACGAGCGGCCTGCCTTCGACCAAGCGATGGACGTCGTAGCCCTGACCGACTCGTAGTCCTGTTCCGCGGCTCATGATCAGTTCATGCTACCGGTTAGCAAGGTGCCGACGAGCGCCAGGTCGGAGGCGGTGGTCAGCTTGGGGTTGGGATGCCGTGCTTCGACCGCGGCGAGGCGCACGCCGGCCAGACGCTCGACCACACTGGCTTCATCGGTGCCGACGAAGCCAGCGCCATCGCCCTCGGTGAGTGCTCTTTCGAGCAACTCGCGTGAGAAGACCTGGGGGGTCTCGGCGCGGAAGAGGAAGCTGCGGTCGACGGTAGATTGGATCTCGCCTCCGGTCACCAGCTTGAGGGTGTCGCTCACCGGCCGGCCGAGGACGGCACCGTCGTAATCCGCCACGGCCTCAATGCAGGCGGCTACGTCTTCACTCGCCACCGCCGGGCGGGCGCCGTCGTGCACCAAGACCAACTCCTCGGGGTCGGCCGGGCAGGCCGCGAGGCAGACTTGCACCGAGCCTTGGCGCGAGTCGGCCCCGGCCACGAAGAGCACCCGCGAGTCGGCGATGAGGCCACGGGCTCGATCGATCTGTTCGGCAGGCACCGCGAGGGTCAGGGTGTCGACGCCGGCGTTGAGCAAGCGTTCGATGGTCCAGGCCAGAATCGGCCGGCCCGCTACTTCGAGGAACTGTTTCGGCGTCTCACCGCCGAAGCGCTCGCCCCGGCCCGCGGCCGGCACGAGGCCGTGCACCGGAGATTCGCTACTCATGAAGCAACCCCGCGCCGATCAGACGGTGAGGATGTCCTTCTCTTTGTTCTCGAGTGTCTGGTTGGCGTCGCCGATGTAGTGGTCGTGGAGTTTCTGGATCTCATCCAGGCCGCGATGCTCGTCGTCCTGGCCGATCTCCTTCTCCTTCTCCATTGCCTTGAGCTGGTCGTTGCCCTCGCGCCGCGCCTGGCGGATGGCGTTGCGGGTGACCTCCGCAATGTCGTGGGCCTGTTTCACCATCTCCTTGCGGCGATCCTCCGTCAGCGGCGGGATGGGGATTCGGATCAGCTTGCCGTCGCTTGATGGGTTGAGCCCGAGGTTGGCGGTCATGATGGCCTTCTCAATCTCTCCGATGGTCGACGGATCGTAGGGCTGGGCGACGATCAGCGTGGCATCCGCCACGGACAGATTCGCCAGCTGGGAGAGTGGCGTCGGAGTGCCGTAGTAGTTGGCCTGGACCCCGTCCAGGATGGCCAGTGACGCACGGCCCGTCCGCAGGTGCTTGAGCTCCTCGTGGAAGTGATCCACCGCGTGCTTCATCTTGAGCTCGACTTCTTGAAACAACTCTTGCATGAATAGTCCTCCTGGCTCGGCTTGGGCCTAGGTCACGCCCTAAGTTACCGTCGAGCCGATCTTCTCACCACAGACCACTCGGCGCACGTTGCCCTCGCGCCCGAGGTCGAAAACGATGATCGGGACGTCGTTGTCGCGGCACAGACTGATCGCCGCCGCGTCCATCACCCGCAGGTTGCGCTCCAGCACTTCCTGGTAGGTCGTCTCTTCGAGTTTGGTCGCCGTCGGGTCGGTCGCCGGGTCGGCGGTGTAGATGCCGTCGACGCTCGTCGCTTTGAGCAGTGCTTCGGCGTGGATCTCATTGGCCCGCAGGGCAGCGGCTGAATCCGTGGTGAAGAACGGGTTGCCGGTGCCAGCGGCGAAGATCACCACCCGGCCTTTGACCAGGTGGCGGATCGCGCGCCGGCGGATGAACGGTTCGGCGACTTCGCGGATGTCGATCGCGGTCTGCACCCGACTCGGTACCTCGAGCTTCTCGAGCGCATCCTGAAGCGCGAGGGCATTGATCACCGTGCCCAGCATGCCCATGTAGTCGCCGGTCACCCGCTCGATGCCGCGATGGCTGGCGGCCAGGCCGCGGATGATGTTGCCGCCGCCGACGACGATCGCCAGCTCGACACCGAGTTCGTGGACCGACTTGATCTCGTTACCGATCCGCGCCACCACCGCCTCGTCGATGCCGAAGGGCTTGGCGCCCATGAGCGCCTCACCCGAGAGCTTGAGCAGAATCCGGCGGTAGGAGGCGGTGTCGGTCATTGGGGCTAGCTTACCTGGGCAGCGACCTCGGCGGCGAAGTCATCCTCACGCTTGGCCAGGCCCTCGCCGAGCTTGAAACGCGAGAAGCGGCGCAGCTGGATGTTCTCACCCATGCGCGCGACCGCCTCGGTCACCAATTCACCGACGCTCTTGTCCGGATCCTTGATGAAGGCCTGGTCGAGCAGCACGTTCTGGGAGTAGAACTTCTCCATCTTGCCATCGACGATCCTGTCGACCACATTCTCCGGCTTGCCGGACTCGAGCGCCTGCTCGCGGAAGATCTTGCGCTCTTGCGCGAGGACCTCGTCTGTGACCTCGTCGCGCCGGGTGAAGCGCGGCTCGGCTGCCGCGACATGCATCGCGATGTCACGCACCAGGCCTTGGAAGTCTTCGGTGCGAGCCACGAAGTCGGTCTCGCAATTGACCTCGACCAGGACACCTATCCTGCCGCCGGCGTGGATGTAGGAACCGACAGCGCCCTCGGCCGCCGCGCGACTTGCCTTCTTGGCCGCCGCGGCGAGGCCCTTGGTGCGCAAGTGCTCGATCGCTTTTTCGAGATCGCCCTCAGTCTCCTGCAGGGCTCGCTTGCAGTCCATCATGCCGGCGCCAGTGCGCTCGCGGAGTTCCTTCACCATCTTTGCGTCGATCTGCATTTGCTTCCTCTCTTGTTCCGGGCTGGCCCATCCGGCGTTGCCGGAGGCTCGTCTTCGCTCAGGAAATGTCTTCGCTCAAGAAAAAGGCCGGCGTGTGGGGGCCGGCCGGTTCGTTACTAGGGTGTCTCCGGCTGCTGCCGGCGACCCGACCGCCGACTCAGGCGGAGGCTTTCTCCTCGACCTCTTCGGTGTCGGCTGCCTCGGTCGCTTCAGGAGCCGCGGCCTCCTCGGCTGCCGGCTCTTCGCTGGCGGCCTCGGCTACCGGCTCGTCGCTCACGGCCTCAGCTGCCGGCTCCTCCGCGACAGTCTCTGCCTCAGCCGCAGCCTCTTCAGCCGGAGCTTCGGCGTCGGTCTCGGTGGCATCGCTCGCTTCGACGGCGGCTTCGACGTCCTCGGCGACAGCGGCCTCGGCTTCCGCCGCCGGTTCGGCCTCAGGGGCGTCTTCAGCCGTAGCTTCTACTTCGGCTTCAGGCGCAACTTCAGGCTCGGCGTCCTTCTCGGCTTGCTTGATGGCCTCGGCGAGACCCTTCGAGCCGTCGAGGTAGGCGTCAGCCACCGCGGCGGCGAAGAGGCGGATCGTGCGGATCGCATCGTCGTTGCCGGGGATGACGTAGTCGACTTCCTCGGGGTTGCAGTTGGTGTCGACGATGGCGATCACCGGAATGCCGAGCTTGTTGGCCTCACTGATGGCGATGTGCTCGCGCTTGGGGTCGACCACGAACAGAGCGTCCGGCAGGCCGTCCATCTTGCGCATCCCCTCGAGGTTGCGATTGGTCTTGGCGTACTCGCGATCGAGGCGGATCTTCTCCCGCTTGATCAGCGGGCTCTCGGTATCGCCGATCCGGTCTTCGATCTCCTGCAGACGATCGATCGACTTACGGATGGTGACGAAGTTGGTGAGCATTCCACCGAGCCAGCGATGGCTGACGTAGTGCTGACCGCAACGCGAAGCTTCTTGTGCCACGACGTCCTGCGCCTGGCGCTTGGTGCCGACGAAGAGCAGGCGGCGCCCGGCGTAGCCCAGGCTGCGGGCGAACTCCAGGGCCTCGTTCAGCAGGTGTGTGGTCTGCTGAAGATCGATGATGTAGATGCCGTTGCGCTTGCCGAAGATGTAGCGCTTCATCTTCGGGTTCCAACGGCGGGTCTGGTGGCCGAAGTGGACCCCAGCCTCCAGCATGTCTCGCATGGTGACTTGCATTTCGGAGCCTCTCTCTACCGCTTGCTGAACTGGAAGCGCGCCCGGGCGCCCTTCTGACCGTATTTCTTGCGCTCTTTCACGCGCGCGTCGCGTGTGAGCAACCCGGCGGCTTTCAAGCGTTCACGCAGCTCGCCGTTGAAGTCGAGCAGCGCGCGCGAAATGCCGTGACGTACCGCACCGGCCTGGCCGGTGGAACCACCACCCTCGACCGTGACGGTGATGTCGAACTTCTCCGTCGTCTCGGTGAGCTGGAGGGGATGGCGCACGACCATCCGCAGCACGTTGTTGGGGAAGTAATCGTCGAGGGTGCGGCCGTTGACGGTCATCTCGCCGCTACCAGGGCGAAGGAAGACCCGAGCCACCGCCTCTTTGCGGCGTCCAGTTCCGTAATTCTGTACTTCGGTCAATGCGTTCTCCTAGGTCAGCCGATGGTCATGGGTTCGGGCTGCTGAGCGGCATGCGGATGCTCGGGCCCGGCGTAGACCTTCAGCTTGCGTAGCTGACGGCGACCGAGCTTGTTCTTGGGCAACATGCCCCAGACAGCCTTCTCGATCAGCATCGTCGGCTTCTTTTGACGCACCTCGGCTGCGGTTGCCTCTTTGAGGCCGCCGGGATGCGTGCTGTGTCGGTAGTAGACCTTGTCGGTCTCTTTGTGCCCGGTCAGCACCGTCTTCTCGGCGTTGATCACGACCACGAAATCCCCGGTGTCGATATGGGGAGCGTACTGTGGCTTGTGCTTGCCAGTGAGGATCCGCGCGAGTTCGGTCGAAAGCCGGCCCAGCGTCAGATCCGCGGCGTCAACCACGTGCCACTTGCGATCTATTTCGCCCTCTTTGGGGCTATAAGTCTTGCTCATTGGTCTGAAATCCCAGGTTATTCAAGTCCCGCTTCAGGGTTGCTTCGGGGACATTCCAGGCGCACCGATCAGGCGCACCCGTCCGAGGCGCAAAGGGTTGGCGATCTTATGGAGGGGCTCCCCTGCTGTCAAGGGGCCTCGAGGGCTAATCGGGGGCTCCTCTGGTTGAGTAGACTAGGCGGCCGATGGCGACCTTGACGGACAGTACGGAGGCCGGGTCAGAGGCCCGGTCCGAGCAGGCGAAAGCCGCGGCCGAGACACCTGGCCTCGACGCACCGGATCGTCGCCCTGAGGAGCCGACGGTCGCCGACCCTGGAACCGCCGAGCGGGAGGTCGCGCCCCTCGACAAGACCAGCCACGCCATTCGCGACATGTTCGCCGGCGTGGCACCACGCTACGACCTGTTGAATCGGCTCCTTTCCGCCCGCCGCGACGTCGCCTGGCGAAAGCTGGCGGCCGCCGCTCTGGCGCTTCCCACCGACAGCCTGGTGCTCGACCTGTGCTGTGGCACGGGGGACCAGGCGCTGGCGGTCGAGTGCGAAGGCCATCGCGTGGTGGCGGCTGACTTCTGCCTGCCCATGCTGGCCCTGGCGCGAACCAAGTACGCGCGCCGACCCGGCGCCGGGCCAAAAGGCCTGGCCGGCGACACCCTGGTCCTGCCCTTCGCCGACGGGACGTTCGATGGCGCGACCGTCTCTTTCGGCCTACGCAACGTAGCCGATCTGCCGCGGGCGCTGAGCGAGATCGCTCGAGTCCTGCGCCCCAAGGCCCGGATCTCGTTCTTGGAGGCGGCGGTGCCGACGAATTTCATCCGGCGGCCTTACCTCTTCTACTTCACCCGGGTACTACCCGCGATCGGCCGGCTGCTCTCCCACCGTGGGTCGGCCTACAGCTATCTGCCGGACTCGGTGCTCGAGTTTCCGCAGCGCGAGCGCTTCGTCGCCCTGATGCGCGACGCCGGACTCACCGAAGGCCGTTGGCGAGACATTTCCGCCGGGGCGGTCTGCCTGTACACGGCAACCAAAGCGCCCGACCGTTCGTAATTCAATTGAGAGGAGTTAAAACGCGTGACGACCATTCTGGACGGAAAGCAAGTCGGGGCCGAGATTCGCCAGGAGATCGCCGCCGAGGTCGCGGCCCTGGTCGAGGCCGGCAACCGGCCACCGGGGCTCGCCGTCGTGCTGGTGGGCCAGGACCCGGCGTCCGAGGTCTACGTCGGCGCCAAGGGCAAGGCCGCATCGGACGCCGGATTCATCGAACTGACGGTCAAGCTCGCCGGCGATTCGAGCGCCGAAGAAGTCTCGAGGACGATCAGGCGCCTCAACAAGGAGGAGCAGGTTGACGGCATCCTGCTGCAACTCCCTCTGCCCGAGGGATTGCCCGAGCGTGAGCTGTTACTCGACATCGACCCCGACAAGGACGTCGACGGGCTGCACCCGATGAACGCCGGCCGACTGTGGTCGGACGAAGCCGGCTTCGTTCCCTGCACGCCCTTCGGCATTATCGAACTGCTCAAGCGCAGAGACATTCCTCTCAGCGGCCAGCATGCCGTCATCGTCGGCCGCAGCCGGTTGGTCGGCAAGCCCATGGCGGGCTTGCTACTGCGCGAGAACTGCACGGTGACGATGTGCCACTCGCGCACGCGCGATCTGCCCGCTGAATGCCGACGGGCCGACATTCTGATCGGCGCCATCGGGCGGCCGGCCTTCTTCGGTCCGGAACATGTCAAGGAAGGCGCGGTAGTGATCGATGTCGGGATCAACCGAGTCGACGACCCCGAGCTGGTCGAGCGTCTGTTCGGTGACCGGCCGAAGAAGATGAGGGCGTTCGAGAGGCGCGGTTCGGTGCTGGTCGGCGACGTGGACTACGGGCGGGTAGCGCCTTTGGCCTCGGCGATCACCCCGGTGCCGGGCGGCGTCGGCCCGCTGACGGTGACGATGTTGCTGGCCAATACGCTTCAGGCCTACAAGCGGCACGCGGGCCTCGAGTGACCGGAGGAACCCGACTCAAGATCGGCTTGACCGGCGGCATGGCGAGCGGCAAGTCAACGGTCGCTCGGCTGCTCGGCGAGGCCGGTTGCGAGGTCGTCGACGCCGACCGGCTCGTCGCTCAGTTGTACGCCGCGGGAGGCGCTGGGACCGAAGCAGTGCGCCAGGTCGCGGGAGATGAAGTCCTGAGCCCGGAAGGCGCGGTCGATCACGCCACCTTGGCCGCCCGCCTGTTCACCGACCCCGAGTTGCGAGCGCACATAGAGGCTGCGATTCATCCGCTGGTACGGCAGCGCTTCGAAGCCATCGTCGAGGAGAGCACCGCCGACATCGTGGTGCTCGAAGCGACCTTGCTGGTCGAGGCCGGCTACCCACCGTACTTCGATCTCGTGGTGACGGTCGAGGCCGCCGCCGAGACTCGGCTGGCTCGGGCTATCGCCCGGGGGTTGACCGAAGCACAGGCGCGAGCCCGGTTGATCGCTCAGGGCGACGGCGACCGACGCCGCGAGGGCGCCGACATCAGGATCGACAACGACGGCACGCTGGCGGATCTCGCGACGGCTGTGGATCGGCTGATGGCTTCGTTCAGCGGTCAACTCGCGGACTCGAACCTGGATTCGGCCGCCGCTTCGGACTGCAAGCCAGACCCAGAAGCGGAACTAGAAACCGAACCAGAACCCGACGCCGAGACCCCGTCTTGAACGCAAGCCGCATCCCCGACTTCGTCCTCGTCACTGGGAACCCTGGCAAACTGCGCGAGACCGAGCGCCTGCTCGGCCGCTCGGTCGAATCGGTCGAGGTCGACCTGCCCGAGATCCAGTCGCTCGACCTGACCGAGGTGTTGACCGCCAAGGCGGCGGAGGCGGCGCGCCACACCGATCGACCGTTCGTGGTCGAAGAAACGGGTCTCGAACTGGCGACGCTCAACGGCTTCCCAGGGCCGCTGGTCAAGTGGATGCTCGCAGCCGTCGGCCCCGAGGGCATCGCGCGGGTCGCCCTCGCCACCGGCAATCCCGGCGTCACCGCGAGGTGCGCGCTGCTCTTTCAGGACGGGGAGCGCCAAGTGGTGGCCGAGGGTACGACGGCTGGCAGTCTGGTGCTGCCCGCTCGTGGCGAGCACGGCTTCGGCTGGGACCCGGTCTTTCTGCCCGACGGCTCAGAGCGAACCTACGGCGAACTGAGCGACTCCGACAAGGACCGCTTCAGCCACCGCGGTGGGGCGTGGCGGGCTCTCGCGGCCGCGCTCGGAGCTTGAACTGCGCCGCCTAGCCGGCAGGAAAGCCCAGACCGTCCAGCAACTCGGCCCCGGTGGCTGAGACCACCAGACCGTCGCGAGCCTCCCGCGCGACGAACCCGTCGGCGACCGCGCGATCGAGAAACGTCACCTGCGAGTCGAAGTAGCCCGCCACATTGAGCAGGCCGCAGGGACAGTCGTGCAGGCCGAGGCCGCGCCAAGTGACGGCTTCGTACAGTTCGTCCAGGGTGCCGACGCCGCCCGGCACGGCGACCAGAGCGTCAGAGAGCTCGATCATCTTCGCCTTGCGCTGATGCATGCTGTCGACCACGTGGAGCTCGGTGAGGCCGCGGTGGGCCAACTCACGCTCCTCCATGAAGGTCGGGATCACGCCCGCCACTTCCCCACCACCGGCGAGGATCTCGTCGGCCATCACACCCATCAGCCCGATACCGCCGCCGCCGTTGACCAAGCCAACGCCGCGCTCGACCATGGCTCGTGCCAGGTCCCGCGCCGCGGCGGCGTACTCGGGCCGCTCGCCGGTGCGGCTGCCGCCGTAAACGCAGAGTCGCTTCATCGACCGTCGCTCAGCTTAGAGTTCGACGTCGCCCATTAGCCAGAGCATCAAGGCCTTCTGGGCATGGAGCCGGTTCTCGGCCTCGTCGAAGATCCGACTGTGCGGCCCATCGGCCACCTCGGCGCTGACTTCTTCGCCGCGGTGCGCCGGCAGGCAGTGCAGGAAGATGGCGTCCGGCGCTGCAGTCGCCATCAGCGCGGCGGTGATGCTGAAGCCGTCGAACGCTGCGAGCCGGGACTCTGCTTCCTCCTCCTGCCCCATCGACGCCCAGACGTCGGTACAGACGACCGAGGCGCCGGCCACGGCCGTTGCCGGGTCGTTGCCGGTCTCGACCGTGGTGCCGGCCGCCGCGGCGTCGGCACGGGCCAGCTCGACGAAGCGATCCTGGACCTCGAAGCCGGCCGGCGAGGCGATGGCGATGTTCATGCCGGCCTTGGCAGCACCAAACATCAGCGAGTGGGCCATGTTGTTGCCGTCGCCGACGTAGGCGATCTTGCGCCCGGCCAGATCACCGAACTCTTCAGTCGCTGTCAGGTAGTCGGCCATCACCTGGCACGGATGGAGGTCGTCGGTCAGGCCGTTGATCACCGGGACGTCGCCGAAGCGTGCCAGGTCAACCACGTCCTGGTGCGCGAACGTGCGGGCCATGATGCCGTCGAGGTAGCGCGACAGGACCTGCGCCGTGTCGGAGATGGTCTCGCCCCGACCGAGTTGGATGTCGCGGCTCGAGAGAAAGAGCGCGTGCCCACCGAGTTGCAGGGTGCCGACCTCGAAACTCACCCGCGTGCGGGTCGAGGACTTCTGGAAGATCATGCCGAGGGTCTTGCCGTTCAGTGCGCTGCGGTATGCGCCGGGGTCGGCTTTCACGTGAGCCGCCAACTTCAGCAAGCCGGAGAACTCCTCCGCCGTCAGGTCGTGTACCGAGATGAAGTCTCGCTTAGCCATCGCTGCCGTGGGGTCCTTTCGAGAGACGGGTCGAGTCCAGGTGGTCGAGTCTAGGTGATCAAGTCTTGGGTGATCGGATTTCGGGTAGTGGGTCTGCAGCGGTTCTAGAGGCTGTCGCGCTCGAGCGGCATGGTCATGCAGCGCGGGCCGCCGCGGGCGCGAGAGAGTTCGGGCCCCATGAAGGTCACGGCCGTACGACCGCGGCCGACGATCGGCTCTCCATTCGCCAGATCCTCCTCGGTCAGCACTCGCCAACCTCGTCGCGCCAGCTCCTCGACAGTCCGGTGATTGCGGGCATAGAGCAGAATGACGCCGGGCTCGATGGCGAACGCGTTGGCGCCGTCGGTCCACTGCTCGCGCTCCTGATCGATTCGGTCGCTGCCGCCACAGGCGATGATCTCGCTCTCCAGGCCGACATCGGCCAAGGCATCGACCACCGAGTCGCAGAGTCGAAATGCCAGCTGGTCGGCGTTGAGATCCACCACCGAAGCATGGGCCGAATGGGCCCTCCCGGGCAAGGTCACCGGTTCGTGCGCCAGGCAGAGCCCGCGATCGACAAAGGTGAGCACCGTGTCCAAGTGCATGAACGAGCGCTGGGCGGGTAGCTCGAGCACGACCAGACGCTTGAAGCTGCTCTGCTCGCCCTTGAGCAATTCGGCCAGGGCCTCGATGCCGCGCCGGTTGGTGCGCTCCGAACGCCCGACGAGGACCACTTCGGGACTGGGCACGAGCACGTCGCCGCCTTCGACCGTAGGCACCATCGCTTCTGGATCGTGATCCGGGCCGCCGAAGTACGGGCGATCGACCAGAGCCGGGGGTGCCGCTCCCGCCAGGTCGGGGTGATTCTGGAAGATCAGACGCGCCAGCATCGGCTCGCGCTCGCGGGCCTCGGTGGCCATCGAGCTGATGATCGCGCGGTCGCCCAACACGAACTGCGGGTCGCGCTGGAAGAAGTAATTGGGCACCGGGTCCATGGCGAAAAAATGACGGCGTCTCTCCTCGGCGTCGTCGAGCAAGCGCAGCCCGGCCACCATCACCGCCGCCAATTCCGGCGGGCTGCAGGCTTCGAGCCGCCGCTCAGTAGCGGAGTTGAGCCGGTAGCGCCGGGTCATCCGGGCGATGCAGTCCTCCCGCAGGGCGGACTCTTCGAGGACGTCGGCCAGTAGATCCTGGGCCTCGAGCACCTCGACCCCAGCGCGTTCGAACACGGAACGGAAGGCGTCGTGCTCCTCCTGCGCCTTCTGACCGTAGAGGATGTCGTCGAACAGCAGGTCCGCCATCATCTCGGGGACCATCGAGTCGATCTCGGGTCCCGGCCGATGAATAAGCACTCGGCGTAACCGGCCGATCTCCGAGTTCACCGAAAGCGCCATGGCGGGTGGACAGTATACGAATCGACCCACCTGCTCCAGCATCTTCACCGCCTGTCGGCGTATTAAACTGCACGCTCGAGGCCTGAACTCAGACCCGGCCCCCAGACCTGACCTTCTAATCCAGCCGTAAAGTCAGCCATCCGCAAGCCAGAGGACCCATGAACGCTCCCCGCCCTTTCAACGCGCTCTACGACCGCTACGCCTCGGCCGAAATGGCTGAGATTCACTCCCAACAACATCGCTACCGCACTTGGCGTCTGCTGTGGATCCACCTGGCCAAGGCGCAACAGCAACTCGGCCTGCCAATCAGTGACGGGCAGATCGCGAGTCTCGAAGCCGCCGCCGACACGATCGATTTCGAGCGCGTGGCCGAGATCGAACTCGAGACGCGACACGACGTAGTCGCCCACTTGCGGCACTTCGCCGAGGTGGCCGAGGGCGATGCCGGGAGCATCCTCCACCTCGGCGCGACCAGCGCTTTCATCACCGACAACACCGACGCCGTGCTCCTGCGCGAGGGCCTCGAGTTGCTCGAACGGCGCCTGGGTGGGACGATCGCGGCGCTGGCCGGCTTCGCCCGCGACACACGCGACATCCCGGCCCTGGCCTACACCCACTTCCAGCCGGCGCAGCTGACCACGGTGGGCAAGCGCGCGTGTCTGTGGGCCCAGGACTTCATCGAGGACCTGAGCGCCCTGCGCCATCGGCTCTCGGTGCTGCGCTGCCGTGGGGCCAAGGGCACGACCGGCACCCAGGCGAGCTACCTGACCCTTTTCGAGGGCGACCACGCCAAAGTGCGAGCGCTCGACGCCGACGTCGCCGCTCGCCTCGGCTTCGCCGGCGGCTATCCGATCACCGGTCAGACCTACCCGCGCAAGCAGGACTCCCAGGTTCTCGCCTGCCTCGCCGGCATCGCCGAGTCGTGCCACAAGTTCGGCACCGACCTGCGCCTGCTGCAGGGCGTCGGCGAACTGAGCGAACCCTTCGGATCGAGCCAGGTGGGCTCCTCGGCGATGGCCTATAAACGCAACCCGATCCGCGCCGAGCGAATGTGCGCCCTGTCGCGCCGACTGATCACCGACAGCTTGAACGGGCCGCTCACGGCGTCGGTGCAGTGGCTCGAGCGCAGCCTCGACGACTCGGCCAACCGGCGGCTCGTGCTGACTGATGCCTTCATGATCGCCGATGCGGTGTTGGGACTGGCAGCGGGGATCGCGGCCGGACTGACCGTGCGCGAGGAAGCGGTCACCGCCCGGGTCGAGCGCGAGTTGCCCTTCATGGCGACCGAGAGCCTGCTGATGACCGGCACCGTCCGCGGCGGCGATCGCCAGGACCTGCACGAGCGCATCCGCGGCTATTCGATGGAAGCTTACGCCGCCGTCTCGCGAGGTGAACCCAACCCTCTGATCGACGCGATTCTCTCCGACCAGGCGTTCTCGCTCTCGCCGCCCGAGGTCGAGGCGATCATGGACCCGAGGGCCTTCATCGGTCGCTCGCCTCAGCAGGTCGACGAGTTTCTCGCCGAGGTGGTCGAGCCGGCCCTCGCCGGCCTCGACATCGCCGCGGCCGAGGAGCCGCGGGTCTGAGCCCGGACATGCGGCGTCATGCCGTTACGGCCCTTCTGGTCACGCTGCTTGTCGGCGCCCTGGCGGGCTGCTCGCTGGGCGGCGGCAAGCCGGGGACGCGGGGCTGGAGTGAGCGCGGCATCGCCTCCTGGTACGGCCCGGGCTTCAACGGCCGCAAGACAGCCAACGGCGAGACCTACGACATGGACGCGATGACCGCGGCTCACAAGGAGCTGCCATTCGGTACCGTGGTCCGGGTCAAGAACCTCGACAACGGCCGGGAAATCAGCGTGCGGATCAACGATCGCGGCCCGTTCGTGCGCGGACGCATCATCGATCTGTCTCGCGCCGCGGCGCGCAAGATCGACATGCTGGGCCCCGGCACCGCCCGAGTCGCCCTGTCGGCTGACCTGGCGCGAACCGCCGCCGGCCCGGCGATCTACAGCGTGCAAGCCGGCGCCTTCCGCGATCGAGCACGGGCGCAAGAGCTTGCCGCCGAGCTGAGGCGCAACTTCGACGTCGCGGTGCAGAGGGCCGGAGCCTGGCACCGAGTCCGGGTCGGCGGTCGGCGCAGCCAGGACGCGGCCAGGAAGCTGGCCGCGGAGCTTCGCCGCCGCGGCTACGACGCGGCTGTTGTCTCGGCCGACTGACCTGGCCTTCGAGAACCCTGCGACAGGTTCACCGTCGCTCGGGGCCGGGTGGCAGCAGGCTAACGGCCTAGAGTTCCTTGATGAAGTCGTGAATGCCTTCGTTGAGCTTGCCTCGGTCCGCATGGCGGCGCACCGCCACGTCGACCAGCCGGCCGGCCAGATCGGGCAACGGCACTCCGGCCAGTTCCCACAGCTTGGGGTACATCGAGATGTCGGTAAACCCAGGCAGAGTGTTGATCTCATTGACGAAGAGACCGTCGTCACCCTCGAGTAGGAAGTCAACCCGCGCCATGCCAATGCCGCCGATCGAGGCGAAGGCCTCGACGGCCGTGTCGCGAATACGTCCGGCCAGTGCGTCGGGCAGTTGCGCCGGCATCTCGAGCCTGGCGCCGTCGTCGATGTACTTGTCGGCGTAGTCGTAGAACTCGGCACCGGGGATGATCTCGCCGACCACTGAGGCCTGGAGGTTCTCGTAGCCGAGGACCGCGCACTCGAGTTCACGACCGGCGACGCCGCGTTCGATCAGCACCTGGTCGTCGAAGCGCAGCGCGAAGTCGATCGCGGCCGAGATGTCGCGCGGCTCGACCACGCGGCGAACGCCGACGCTCGACCCTCCGACCGCGGGCTTGACGAAGATTGGCGGCCCGCAGAGCCGGGTGACCTGCTGCAGAATCTCCTCCCGCTGCTCTGCCCACTGTGCCCGACGAACGGCGATGAAATCGACGGTGGGCACACCGACCGCTTCGAGCAGTCGCTTGCACTGCACCTTGTCCATGGCGATGGCGCTCGCCGCGACTCCGGCCCCGACGTAGGGCAGATCGAGCATCTCGAAGAGGCCCTGCAGCGTGCCGTCCTCTCCCCAGGTTCCGTGGATGAGCGGAAACGCGACTTCGACCGGGGCTTCCAGCAGGTGTCGGAGCGAGGCCAAGACCTCTCCACCCACCGAGCTTCCCGGCGCTTCCAAGGTATCGCGCTCGCCTGAGAGAGCGGTCTGCGACGTCTCGCGATCGAGCCAGGAGCCGTCCAGTGCCACGCCGAGCGGGTAGACCCGGTGGCCGCCTTCGCGCAGCGCTCGAGTGACGGAGCGCGCCGACCGAATCGAGATCTGGTGCTCGGTGCTGCGGCCGCCGAAGACCACCCCTACGGTATGCCGCGGCGCCACTAGGTCTCCCCCAGAACAACCACCTGGACGTCTTCCACTTCGTCGAAGGCCCGGATTGCCACCAAAATCTCGTCCGCCGGCTCGGAATCGAGCCGCACCACCGCCATGGCGGCTTGGCCTCCGGCCTCGCGGGCCAGATGGATCTCGGCGATATTGACGCCCCCCTCGCCCAGAGTCGTTCCCAGGCGGCCGACAACGCCCGGCACGTCGCGGTTTTGCATCACCAGCAGGGTGCCGCCAGGGCTGAACTCCAGGCGGTAGTTGCCGAACCCGACAACCCGCGGATCATCGTCGTTGAAGAGCGTGCCCTCGAGCCGAACTTCCCTGTCGCCACCCCGGACGGTGACGCCGATGAGGTGCGAGTAGGCTGTCGGCCCCTGATGAGCCGAGTGCACCACCTGGATGCCGCGACTCTCCGCCAGCCGCGCCGCGTTGACGTAGTTGACCGCGTCACCGAGGGCCGGAGTTAGGGCGCCCTTCACCGCCGCAACTGTGATCGGCGTGTGGAGCGGCTCGTCGATGCCCCAGGAGTCGACGTGGAGGACGCCGAGACCTCCGGGCAAGAGTGAGCTGGCCAGACGACCGAGTTGCTGCGCCAGGCCGAGATAGGGCGCCCCCTGCTGACCGGGCGCGCCGAAGGGCAGGTTGACCGCGGTCACCGCCAGCGAACCGTCGAGTGCGCCGAGCACCATGCGCACGGTGTCGGTCGCCACGCGCTCCTGGGCCTCTTGGGTCTGGGCGCCGATGTGCGGCGTCACCACCACGCGGGGGTGCTTGACCAGCTGCCAGTCGGTTGGCGGCTCCTGAGCGAAGACATCGAGCGCGGCGCCAGCGAGGTGACCCTCCTCGAGCGCTACCAGCAGGGCCTCCTCGTCGATCACGCCACCGCGCCCACAGTTGATCAGCCGGGCCCCGGGCTTCATCTGTGCGATCCGGCCGGCGTCGATGAGGTTCCTGGTCTGCTCCGTCAGCGGCGTGTGGAGCGTGACGAAGTCGGCTCGCGGCAAGAGGTCCTCGAGCGCCAGCAACTCGACACCGAGTCGCTTGGCCATCGCCGGATCGAGGAAGGGGTCGTAGGCCAGGATCTCCATGTCGAAGGCTCGCGCCCTTTCCGCCACCGCTTGGCCGATACGGCCGAAGCCCACCACGCCAAGGGTCTTGCCCTGCAGTTCGGCACCGAGGAAGCGCTTGCGATCCCACTCCTCGTTCTTGACCGACGCCGAGGCGGCGGCGATGTTGCGGGCCATCGTGAGCATCAGGGCGAAAGTGTGCTCGGTGGCCGAGATCATGTTGGCGGTAGGGGCGTTGACCACCAGAATGCCGCGCGCCGTCGCCGCAGGAATGTCGACGTTGTCGACTCCGATACCGGCGCGACCGACGACTTTCAAACGACTGCCGGCCGCGAGCAGCTCAGCCGTCACCTTGGTGCGGCTGCGGACGACCAGCGCGTCGAAGTCGGCCAGAATCTCCGGCAGGCGCTCGCGTTCGTCGTCGGCCAGGACGTGGACCTCGGCCCCCGCTTGTTCGAACATCCGGCGGCCGCTCTCCTCGATCGGGTCAGCCAACAGCACCCGGTATGCCTTGTCGCCGGTCATTCGGACACTCGAGGCGTTGAACTCATGGTTCCCTCTACCTCGGCGATGTCGGCGAAGAGACGCTCCAGATCGTCGAGGCCCACTTCGCCCATGTGGCCGATGCGGAAGGTCTCCGGCTTCCACTTGCCGTAGCCGCCGCCCACCGTCACGCCGCGAGCCGCCAGGCCCTGAACCAGAGCCGGCGCATCCACGCCCTGCGGCGGCCGCAGGCAGCTGACAGTCGGCGAGCCGTGGTCGGCGGACGAAGCGTAGGTGTAACCGCCGTCCGCTGCCCAGCGCTCGGTTGCCGCGCGGGTCTCCCGATGCCGCTGCCAGCGGTTCGCCAGGCCTTCCTCGGCGATCAACTCGAGCTGGCGCCCGAGGGCGAAGAGGATGGGGATCGGCGGTGTCGTGATGGTGCCGCTCTTGGCGTGGTACTTCTCGTAGCGCAGTAGATCGGTATAGAACCCGCGCGTGACCTTCTTCTCCGCCAAGCGCCGAGCGCGCGCGGAGAAAGTGAAGGCGACGATGCCGGGAGGCGCCGCCAGTGCCTTCTGAGTACCGGCCAGGGCGATGTCGAGCCCCCAGTCGTCGCTCTCCACCCTGGCGCCGCCGAGCGACGAGACGCAGTCCACCAGAACCAGCGCATCGCTCTCTTCGCGTACCACCTGGGCCAACTCGGCCAGCGGGTTGAGTACGCCCGTCGAGGTCTCGTTGTGGGTGATGGTGACCGCGTCGTAGGTCTTGCGTCGCAGCTCCTGGCGCAGCAGATCCGGATCGATCGCCTGCCCCCACGGAGCCGACAGTTCGCCGACATCGAGTCCATGGGTGCGGGAGATCGCCAGCCACCGCTCAGCGAACGCGCCGCTGGTGCAGTGCAAGACCGAGCCGGTCACGGTCGATACCACGGCGCTCTCCATAACGAGGGTCGCGCTGCCGGAGGCCATCATCACGTCCGAACGCGTGCGGAACACGTCGCGCAGCGGCTGCTGCAGGCCGTCATAGAGCGCCTTGAAGTCAGACCCGCGATGGCCCATTGAAGGCGCTGTCATCGCCTGACGAGCGTCCTCGCGCACGTAGCTGGGACCAGGAAGGAAGAAGCGAATCAGTTCAGTCGTCATCGCCTCGATTGTCGCACTGCGGTGAACCGGAATCAACGGTAGAGAAGGACCTCTTCGCGCTCGTCGCGAAACCGTTCTTCGTCGTCACCCCAGCCCTCCATCCAGGGGCGGAAGTCGCTCCCCGACTCGAGCGCAGCGCGCAGCTGCCCGCCCCCGGTGAGGAGGTCGATGGCCGGCTGGTGGGTAACGAACTCGTAGGGCTCATCGCGCCAGGCGAAGCTCTCCCCAGCCGCGTTGTAGAGCGCAGCGACCAGCTCCACGCCGAGCTCGTACGGCACGACCTGCCTGGCGTCGAGAACCTCGATCTGGACTCCGGCGCAGGCCTGACCGGCATGCTTCTGGAACTGCGGCTTGAACCAGGTGGGACTGAAGACCACTCCCGGATGGTGCTGGTCGTTGAGTGCATCGGCGAGCGCCGGGGCGTCGACACCGGGTGCGCCGACGAGTTGAAACGGCCGGGTCGTTCCACGGCCCTCGGAGAGCTGCGTCGCTTCGACCAGGCACAGGCCTGGATAGAGCACCGTCCCGGCAAACTTGGGCAGATTTGGCGACGGTGCGATCCACGGCCTACCGGTCGCCGGCCACAGGTCAGACCGCTGCCAGCCGCTCAGCTTGAAGACCTCGAGTCCGTCACTTGCCCAGCCGCGACGGCCGGCCTCGAGCAGGACGAGTTCACCTATCGTCAGCCCGTGGCGCACCGGTATTTTGAAAGCGCCGACGAACGACTCGAAGCCCGAGCCCAAAGTGTTGCCTTCGACGATCTCGCCACCCAGGGGATTCGACCGATCGAGAACCCAGACCTCACACCCCGCACCGAGTGCGACCTCGGCCGCCCAAACCGCCGTAGCAGCATAGGTGTAGTAGCGGGCGCCCACGTCCTGAAGGTCGATGACCAACAGATCGAGGCCGTCGTAAGCCTCGGACCTGGGGGTCAGAGATTCGGAGTCGGTGCCGTAGAGCGAGACGATCGGCACACCTGTCCAGGGGTCGATCGTGTCCGCGGCAGGCACCATGTCCTGCTCTACGCCATAGAAACCGTGCTCTGGGCCAAAGAGTCTGGCCGGAGATCGCCCCGCGGCTGCGAGCGCCAGGTGCGCCGGCTGGAGCCGGTGATCGACGGAGGCTCCGTGAGCCAGGAGCCCATAGCTGCGCCCTTCGAGGCGGGAAACTTCGGCCAGCAGTCGGTCGAGCCCGGTCGCGAAGCTGGGACGACCCGTGTCGTCAGCTGCCATCGGTGCGTCGGAAGTCACCCCGCTGACCGCCGCTCTTGGCTTCGAGCCGCAAGTCCGAGATCACCGCCGACCTCTCCACCGCCTTGACCATGTCGTAGAGCGCCAGCGCGGCTGCCGCGCAAGCGGTGAGCGCCTCCATCTCGGCCCCGGTACGGCCCTGGCACACGATTCTGCTCGCAATCACGACGCCGTCTTCCTCGGGGATGAGCTCGATCGCGACCTCGTCGAGTGGCAGAGGGTGCGCCAACGGCACCCAGTCCGCCGTCCTCTTGGCGGCTTGGATGCCGGCGATGCGAGCCACGGAGTAGGCATCGCCCTTGGGGAGCCGGTCGAGCTGCCGCACTGTCTCGGCGCTCATGAGGACGCGGCACGAGGCCTCGGCCACCCGCCGGGTGACCGGCTTGTCCGAGACATCGACCATGCGGGCTCTGCCACTCTCGTCGAGATGGGAAAAAGCCGCCGTCTCGTTTTCTGAGAGAGCCTCGGCCAGGTCATCGGCGGATGCCGGGCTCTCGAGGTCCGGAGTCGAAGTGTCGGTGGCCATGGGCGGACGCTATGCTACCAGTCGGATGTGCGCCGCCCGACTCTCTCTCGTCATCCCGACGCTCAACGAAGCACCCTCCCTGGCCGACGCGATCGCCCACGCTCAGGAAGTCGCCGACGAGGTGATCGTCTCGGACGGCGGGAGCCACGACGGCTCGGCGGAACTGGCCCGTCAGGCCGGGGCGCAGGTGGTCGAAGGACCACCGGGCCGCGGCGGGCAACTCAACCGCGGCGCCGCGGTAGCCAGCGGTGATGCCCTGCTCTTCCTCCACGCCGACACCAGGTTGCCGCCTGAGGGTAGGACCCAGATCGAACGCGCGCTCGACGCGGGCTACGCCGGCGGCGGCTCGAGGATCGAGTTCGACGTCGCGGGCGGCCTGCTGCGATTCGGCGCCGGCTGGATCAACGGCCGCACTCGGCTCACCAGGCTGCCGCTCGGAGACCAGGCGCAGTTCGTGCGGCGCGACGCCTTCGAGCAACTCGGCGGCTTCAGCGATTGGCCGATCTTGGAGGATCTGGACTTCATGAGGCGGCTCAAGCGCCACCACCGCGTGGCCGTTCTCGACGGCCCGGTCGTGACCTCGTCGCGCCGCTTCAGGCGCGGCGGCAAGTTCAAGACGATCACCATCAACTGGACGATCTGGGCGCTCTACGCCTTGGGCGTCTCGCCGCAGGCTCTAGCTCGGCTCTATCGCCGAGCCTAGGTCGCTAGGCGGTGATCAGGGGGGAGGTGGAGCCGGGCTGGATGAGTCCGCTCTCGGGGATCGAGCTAGCCGTGCAGCTGCATCGCTTGGCCCGAAGGGTCGATTAGGGCGATACTGCACCCGTGTTGATCACCGATTCCAAGACCTTGGAAACCTGCTGCCGCCGGCTCGAGGGCGCGCCCTATCTGGCCGTCGACACCGAGTTCCTGCGCGAAAAGACCTACTGGGCGAAGCTCTGCCTGATTCAGGTCGCTCACGGCGATGTCGTAGCGGCGATCGATCCGCTGGCGCCAGGAATGGATCTCGCCCCACTCTTTGCCCTCTTCGACGATGACGACGTCGTCAAAGTGCTGCACTCGGCCTCGCAGGACATGGAGATCCTCCTGCAGACCGCCGGTCGCCTTCCGCGGACAGTCTTCGATACGCAGGTCGCGGCGATGGTGGCGGGCTATGGTGAGCAGGTCGGCTACGCCTCGTTGACCAAGCAGGTCACTGGGGCCCAACTCGACAAGGCGTCCCAATCGACCGACTGGTCGCGGCGCCCGTTGACCGAGCGCCAGATCGCTTACGCCCTGGAGGACGTCACACATCTGTGTGTTATCTACGAACACCTGCTGGAGCACCTGGCCTCGAGCGGTAGGGACTCCTGGGTCACCCAGGAGATGTCCGCCTTGAGTGACGAGTCCAGGTACCAGACCGATCCAGCTCAGGCCTACCGGCGGCTCAAGATTCGCCGGCCCACCCGTCGAACGCTGGCCGCTCTGCAAGCGGTCGCCGAGTGGCGCGAGCAAACGGCTCAGCGCCGTGACCTACCGCGCGGTTGGGTGGTGCGCGACGAAGCCCTGATTGAGATCGCCAATCACCAGCCGAGCAGCGCGCACGAACTCGAGCGGGTGCGAGGCATCAAACCGGCAACTGCAAAGGGCCGCGACGGTCAGGCTCTCTTGCAAGCGGTCGAGAGCGCGCTCGCGGCTCCGGAAGAGACCTGGCCCGAGTTGCCGGCACGGCGTATTCCAGCGCGGGGCGACGACACCGTGATCAGCCTGCTGCAGGCGCTGCTCAAACTGCGCTGCGCGGAGCATGATGTCGCGCCCAAGCTCGTCGCCAACCGGGAGGAGCTGCAGCAGATCGCCGGCTCCGACGACGAGGACCTGCGGCCGCTGAAGGGTTGGCGGCGCGCTCTCTTCGGAGAGGATGCGCTGGCACTCAAGGCTGGGAAGCTGGCGTTGACGGTCGAGGGGTCGCGGGTACGAGCGGTCTCTGTGCCCGACCGCGACGGCACCTAGGGCGGAGCCGAGGGTCAGGTGGTTGACCGTGCCAGTTCAGCGCCGGTCACCGGACGCCGGCCGGGTCGCTGGGCGCTGAGGACCGAAAGCGCGGTTCCCTGACCGCAACGCACGACGACCGACTCTCCCGCGGTCCCCAGGACGGTTCCAGGAACCTCATCGCCGCTGCGCTCGACCGGGTCTACCGCTAGAAGCTTGATCTCTTCCCCAGCGAACTCGGCCACCACGCCCGGCCAGGGTGTGAAGGCTCGCAGGCGGTTGTGGATGGCTTCCGCCGGGAGGCTCCAATCAACCCGGGCGTCCGCCCGGGTCAGGCGTGGCGAGTAGCTGGCCTCCGCATGGTTCTGCGGCCGAGGCTCGATAGCGCCGCGCTCCAGCCCCTCGATCGTCTCGACCAGAAGTTCAGCTCCGGCCTGCGCCAAACGCGGTGCCAGCTCTGCCGAGGTCTCTCGACCTCCGATAGCGACCTCGCGCATCAAGAGGGCCGGGCCGGAATCGAGACCGGGCTCGACCTGCATGGTCGTCACTCCGCTCACGGTGTCGCCGGCCGCGATCGCCGCTTGGATCGGAGCGGCCCCGCGATACTTGGGCAGAAGCGAGGCATGCACGTTGACGAAGCCGAGGCGCGGCGCAGCCAGCAACTGTCGGGTCAATATCTCGCCGTAGGCCACGACAACGCCCAGGTCGGGAGCCAGGGCCGCGATCGACTCGCGAACCGAGCGACTTCGCGGCCGTTCCGGTTGCACCACTTCGAGGCCCTGCTCACGGGCCCAAGCGGCCACCGGAGGGTCCTGAATCCTTCGGCCTCGCCCAACCGGTCGGGCCGGCTGGCTGACCACCAGAAGCGGTCGGACACCGGCGGCACAAAGAGCGATGAGCGAGGGCACCGCGAACTCGGGGGTGCCAAAGAAGACGATGCGCTCGATCTTCCCTGTGGGCTCGGGCTTCTCGATCACCTCGGGCCCATCCCCGCCGTCGGCGATCAGGCTCCCCCCCCGGCGCGATCGATCTCCTCGAAATAGTCCGGCGCCACGAGGACGTCACGCGGTTTGGAACCCTGCGGTGGGCCCAGCAGGCCGTCCTGCTCCATCATGTCGATCAGTCGCGCCGCGCGCGAGAAGCCGACCCGTAGACGGCGCTGGAGAAAGCTCGCCGACGCCTTGCGCTCGGCAACCACCAGCCGCGCCGCTTCTTCGAACATGTCGTCGTCGTTGTCTGCCTCGCCGCGAGCACCGCGCACTTCCGGCGGTGCTTCGAGCACAGTCTGGTCGAGCTGCGGCGGTCCCTGCTTCTTGAGCCAGCGGACGAGACCCGCGGTCTCTTGTTCCGTGACGTAGGCACCGTGGAGTCTCATCGGGCGGGAGGTCCCGGGCGGCATGAAGAGCATGTCGCCCTTGCCCAGTAGCCGTTCGGCGCCGACGCCGTCCAAGATCGTTCGGGAATCGTGGCGGGTGGCGGTGGCATAGGCCACCCGGCAGGGAAAATTGGCCTTGATCGTGCCGGTCAGGACATCGACCGACGGGCGCTGGGTGGCGATGATCAAGTGGATTCCGACCGCTCGAGCCATCTGCGCCAGGCGAGCGATCGACGCTTCGACGTCGGAGGCGGCGACCATCATCAAGTCAGCCAGCTCGTCGATGATGATCACATAGTACGGCAGGCGCTGCAGCTCATCTGTCGAGAACTCGGCATCGCCCTCGGAAAGCGCCAGGCGCTTGCGCACCTCGGGGTCGCCGATGGCGCGGTTGTAGAAGTCGATCGACCGCACGTGCACCTCGGCCAACAAGCGATAGCGCCGCTCCATCTCGGACACCGCCCAGCGCAAAGCGTTCGAGGCCTTCTTGGGCTCGACGACGACCTCGGCCTTGAGATGTGGGATGTCCTTGTAAGCCCCGAGCTCGATGCGCTTGGGGTCGATGAAGATGAACTGCACGTCCTCGCGGCTCGCTTTGTAAAGGATCGAAGTGATCATGCTCTGCAGGCCAACGCTCTTGCCCGCACCGGTCGCGCCGGCAACGAGGAGGTGGGGCGCGGTCGCCAGGTCGGTGTAGTAGGGCTCGCCATGAATAGTGGTGCCCAGGGCCATGGTCAGCGGCGACGGCGCCTTGCGGAACCGTGGGTCGGCCAGCAGCCACCCCAAGTGGATGGTCGAGCGTGTGTCGTTGGGTACTTCGATTCCGAGCGTCGAACGTCCGGCCAAGCGGTCGATGCGAACGGACTCGGCCTTCAGCGCCAGCGCCAAATCGTCCTGCAGGTTGACGATCTGGCTCACCTTGACGCCCGGCGCCGGTTGGAACTCATAGACCGTGATCACCGGCCCGGGATTGATGCCCTCGATCGTTCCTTCGACACCAAATTCGTGGCAGCGCAGGCGAATCACCTCGCCCAGTCGAACCAGTTCGTCCTCCTCGAACTGTGGTTCGATCCGGTCTGAACGCAGCAGGTCGAGCGGTGGGAGCGAGCCCTTGGCCGCCTTCTTCGCTGGAGGGAAGCTAATCTCGCTCTGTGGTTCCTCGGGCGCAGAGGCCTCTCGACGGGCTTTACCGGCAACCGGCGCTTTCTTGACCACGGGTGCCGGTGCTTCGTCGACCGCCGCAGTCACGCGCCGCACGGCGAACTTGCCGTCGCCCGATTTCTCCTGCACCCGCAAGGGGAGTTCGATCTCGATGTCCTCCTGCGCCTCGGCTCCGTCCCGCTCGGCGGCCCGCCGCCGGTGCTTGGCCACTACGCGCTCGCGCCTGTCCTCTTTCTCGCGCTTCTCCCGCCGCCGGGCTCGCCGCAGCGTCAGCCCACCCCAGGCATCGACCAAGCGGCGACGCCACGAGACCAAGATCTCGCCGAGCGTCGACTGCACCAGGAGCGCCGCTCCGAGCACCACGCCGGTCAAGAGGAGGAAAAGAGCGCCGGTGAAGCCGGCCAGGCGCTCGGCCCAGCCCGCCAACAGGTCGCCCAACAAGCCCCCGGCCGGCAAGGCGGCACCTCGCCACTCGACCTCGGTCAGGACCAGCGCCAAGAGAGCCGGCAGGGTGGCGATCAACACGCCGGCGCCGAGGCCGCGGCCCACCACACGGTCGTCGCGCTGCCAGCGGGCTTGTCGCCAGGCGCTCCACAGCAAGAGAGCCGGCACGAGGAGCGCCGTGAGGCCGAAGAAGCCGAATCCTAGCGCCGCAACCTGGGCCCCGAGCGGCCCGATCAGATTGCGGACCTCGACATCCTCGGTCGTTTGATGGAGAAAACTCGGGTCGTACGGCTGGTAAGAGAGCAAGCTCAGGCCGATCAGCAGCGCGACGAGAAAAAGCGCCACGGCTAGTAGCTCGCGCGCCTTGTCCTGCGACAGGCGAGGCCTCTTTTCAGCGGGTTTCTTGATCGACTGGCTCAGTGCTAAATCCCCTTCATTACAGGGTTTTCCGACACGTCAGCCTACACCGACTGCAGCAGATTCAAAAGCGCTTCGAAGTCGGTGAGTGCCAACTCCTCGGCTCTCACCGCCGCGGGCAAACCGGCACTCTCGATCGCAGCCACTACGACTGGCTTGGGCCAGCGAGTCGATAGCGCATTGCGCAACGTCTTGCGGCGTTGACCGAAGGCTGCGTGAACCACCGTGCGCAGAGCCCGGAACGCTGCCGCCGCCATGGCAGGCGACCGTGGTTCGAAACCGACAATTGCACTTTCGACCTTGGGTGGCGGCACGAAGTTCCCGGCGCTCACCCGACTGAGGACACGAGTTTCGGCTCGCGCCCGAGTCAGGACCGACAAAGCACCGTAAGCCTTGCTGCCCGGCTCCGCCACCAGGCGAAGCGCCACCTCGAGCTGCACCAGAAAGGCCGCTCGGCCGAGCCGGTCACCGCAGTCGAGCACGCGGTCGATCAACGGCGTGGCCACGTTGTAGGGCAGGTTGCCCACCACCCTGACGGGCGCCGGGACCCTTGCCCAAGGAAGCTCGAGCGCGTCGCCAACGACGATCTCCAACCGGTCCTCGCCGGCAAAACGCTGCGCCGTCGCCAACGCCCAGGCGGGATCGAGCTCCCAGGCGAGAACCCGTGCGCCCGACGCAAGCAAGGCTCGGGTCAGCACCCCACCGCCCAAGCCGATCTCGACCACCGATCGGCCCACCAACTCCCCCGCCGACGCTAGATAATCGACCGCCGGGCGGCACAACGCCGGATCACGCAGATGGTGCTGACCGAGCGACTTTCTTAGAGTAGGTGACGCCACCGCGTAACCTTACCGGCTGAACCCGCTGATTCCACGCCAAATTGGCATTTCACAGCCCCCGACAGGGCATTCAGGCCGGGCGAGAGCTCGGGCGGAAGGCTCCGCGGTCGAGCCCGAGGCAAACACCTGGGGTCCGCAACGCCCGCCACAGTGGCGCTCGGAGTCGTCCCGGAGCGGTCCCCAAGCCGCCGAAGCGATGTTGCAGCAGCTGGCACTTCGATTGCAGCCTTTTCGCCGATCGGTGTAGGCGCGGCCATCGCCGCGCCGGAGGGAGTTGAAAATCATGGAACCAGATATAGGACAACTGACCGCGCGGGTCGAGCGCGACACCTTGATCTTGCGCGAGGTCGAGACTGAGATCCGCAAGGTGATCGTCGGCCAGGACTACCTGATCGAGCGCCTGCTCGTCGGCCTCCTGGTGCGCGGCCATCTTCTCATCGAGGGAGTGCCAGGACTCGCCAAGACTCTGGCCGTCAAAACCTTGGCACGCACGCTCCACGTCGACTTCAGTCGCATTCAGTTCACCCCGGACCTGCTCCCGGCGGATCTCCTGGGTACGCTGATCTACGACCAGAAGCAGAGCGAGTTCGTGCCCCGGCAAGGACCGCTTTTCACCAATTTGCTCCTGGCCGATGAGATCAACCGTGCTCCGGCCAAGGTGCAATCGGCACTGCTCGAATCGATGGAAGAGCGTCAGGTGACCCTCGGCGATACGACCTATCCGCTCGACGATCCGTTCATGGTCCTGGCAACACAGAATCCGATCGAGCAGGAGGGCACCTACCCGCTAGCCGAGGCACAGGTCGATCGGTTCACCCTCAAACTGAAGCTCGACTACCCGACGCGAGCGGAGGAGGAAGCCATCCTCGAGAGGATGATGGTCGAACGCGAGGTCGAGGTTCGGACCGTAGTCGATCGGCTCAAACTGGCCGAGCTGCGCCAACTGGCCGACTCGGTATACCTGGACCAGAAGATGCGCGGCTACATCCTCGACCTGGTGGGCGCGACGCGCGATCCTCGCGCTGCGGGCTGCGCCGACCTCGAGGACTTGATTACATTCGGTGCCTCGCCGCGCGCGACCCTCTTTCTGGCCCGCACGGCCAAGGCCATGGCGCTCTTGCGTGGCCGCGGCTACGTCATCCCCGAGGACGTCAAGGAGATCGCCGGCGACGTGCTGCGCCATCGGATCGTGGCCTCCTACGAAGCCGAGGCCGAGGAGGTCTCGACCGACGACCTGGTTCACCGGCTGCTCGATCGCGTCGAAGTCCCCTGACCGTGACGCTGCCGACCGCAGCCCAGGCGCCGCTCTCCGACGAGCTGATGCGCAAGGTGCGACGCATCGAGATCTCGACCCGGCGGCTGGTCGACGAAGGCGTGGCAGGCGAGTACCACTCGGTATTCAAGGGCCGCGGCATGGAGTTCTCCGAAGTCCGGCCCTACCAGCCTGGAGACGACATCCGGTCGATCGACTGGAATGTAACCGCGCGGATGGGCACACCCTTCGTCAAGCAGTACGTCGAATCGCGCGATCTCACCGTCTTCGTGGTGGTCGACGTCTCAGGGAGCCAGAACTTCGGCTCGCGGACCATTCTCAAGCGCGAGCAGGCAGCCGAGATCGCCGCCCTGTTGAGTTTCGCCGCGCTCCGTAACCAGGACCGGGTGGGCGCCGCTTTGATCAGTGACCGCTTGGAACTCTTCCTTCCACCGCGGCGCAGCCGAACCCACGTTCTCAGGGTGGTGCGCGAGATCCTGTCGCGCCAAGGGCATGGCGAGACCGACCTCGACGCGGCCATGCCGGCCGTTTTGCGCAACCTCAAGCAGCGCTCGGTGCTCTTCTTGATCTCGGACTTCGTCAACACGCAGTACAGCGACGCCCTCAAGGCCGCCAAGGGGCGTCATGACGTAGTGACGATTCAGGTCTCCGATCCCCGCGACCGTGAGATTCCCTCCGTCGGCCCGATCCCGATTCGCGATTCGGAGACTGGTCGCGTCGCGGTGCTGGCGGGAAAGCGCTGGGCCAGCGCCTACCAAGAGCAGCGGATCGCTCAACACGAAGCGCTGCTCCAGTGGACCCGCAAGCTCAGCATCGATCACCTCGAATTGCGGACCGACCGGCCCTACATCGGCGCGCTGGTCTCGTTCTTCGACCGCCGGCGCAAGAGGCTCCAGCGATGAACCGGCGCTTGGGCTTGGCCAGCAAGGGCATGTGGTGTGTCGGTTCCTTGATCACCGCCGTGGTTTGGGCCGCACCATCGGCGGCTCAAGTCGCCACACCACCAGCCGCCGAAGAGGCACCTACCGAGAACCAAGTCCCCGTTGCGGCACCGGTCGAGAACTCGACTCTGACGGTCCAATTGCAACCCGTGGCGGTGACCATCGGTGACCGGATCGAGGCGACACTCAGGCTCGACACCGGCTCCCCACCCAGCTCGCCCCCGCGGTTCCCCTTCTGGGAGAGTCACTGGGGCCAGGCGGAGATAGTGACCGTCGAGCCGCCGGTCGATCTAGGCAGCGGCGTCTGGACCCAGCGTCTGGAGCTGGCGATTTTCGAGACCGGAGACGCGACCCTACCGGGGGTCCAAGTCGAGATCCCCAGAGCCGACGTGACCACGACGGCAATCAGCGCCGCCGCCATCATCCAGGTCGATTCGGTACTGCCGAGCAGCGAAGAGGAGGTGTCACCTCAACCCCCGGCGCCGGTCCTCGCTCTTCCCGCGGGACGGGCCTTCTGGTGGGCCATGGTCCTGCTAGCCGCCGCTTGTCTGGCTCTCGGCTACTTCGTCCTGCGCAGCGCCCGTCGCATCAGCGCCGTGCTGGCGGCACTGGCCCTCAGCCCGATGGAAGCCTTTCAGGGCGCCCTCGTCAAGCTAAGGGCCGAGACTGGCGTCGAACGCGTCTACACCGGTCTCAGCCTGGAACTGCGACGCTATCTCGGCCGGGCCCTGGGTTTTCCCGCCGCCGAAGGGACCACCACCCAGATCCAACGGTCCCTACGCGAGCGGCAGTTACCGGCGGAACTGGTGCGCGACACCCTGGGATTGCTGCGCGAGGCAGACCAGATCAAGTTCGCCCGCGGCGCAGCCGACCGAGCGCGAGTCGACCACCGGCTCGACGATGCCGAGCGATTGGCTTCCGGAGTCGAGCGCTGGCTCGAGCCGGTGGTCGACGAAGCGGGCACGGCCGAGAGCGAGGCTGTCGCTTGAACGCTTTGCCCAACTTCCACGACCCCCTTTGGCTCTGGCTACTGCTGCTGATTCCCTTGGTGAGCTGGTGGCGCTGGCGCCGCGGCACGGCGGCGCTGAACTTCAGCCGTTTACCGCGCGATGCCGGTGGGCACTGGCGTTTGCATCTCCCCTTCGTCCTGCGCTCCGCCGCCTTTGTGCTCCTGGTTCTTGCTCTCGCGCGGCCGCAGCAGGGTTACAGCTGGGAAGAGAGCCTGACCGAGGGGATCGACATTCAGATCGCGCTCGACATCTCGGGCAGCATGGGCGCCGAGGACTTCCAACCCAAGAATCGCCTCGAGGTGGCCAAACGCGTAGTCAACGAGTTCATCGACCTGCGACCCGGTGACCGCATCGGGCTGACGGTCTTCTCCGGCGCCGCGATGACCCGGTCGCCGCTGACCACCGACCGACAGATGCTGCACTTCCTGGTCGATGCCGTCGAACTCAACACGCTACCCGACGGCACCGCCATCGGGCTGGCCTTGGCCAATGCCACCGCACGGCTCAAAGACAGCGCCGCGACCTCGAAGATCATCGTCCTCGTCACCGACGGGGTCAACAACGCCGGTGCCATCGATCCCGCTTCGGCGGCGGCCATCGCCGAGGGTTTGGGGGTCAAGGTCTACACCATCGGGGTCGGAACCGCCGGCCGCGTACCGGTGCCGCTGCCGGTGGAGAACCCGCTGACCGGTCGCCGCGAAATTCGCCGGGTGTTGATGAACGTGGAGGTCGATGAGGAACTGCTGGAGCAGATCGCTCAACGCACCGGCGGCCAGTTCTTCCAGGCGACCAACGAGAGCGCCCTGCGCGAGAACTTCAAGGAGATCGACACCCTCGAGAAGACACCGATCGCGACCAAGACCTACGTGCGCTACGAGGAGGTCTTTCAGCCGTTGGTCTGGACCGCCCTGGCTCTTCTGCTGCTGCCTCTCCTCACGAGCACCTTGAACTGGACGGTCGAGCCATGACTTTCGCTCGCGGAGACTTGCTCTGGTTGCTCTTGGTGGCGCCTGCCGTCGCGGCGGCGGCGGCCTGGCTCTGGCGCCGCCGGCTCAGCGCCCTGGCGGCGTGGGCGGCCCGCAGCCTCTGGTCGAGGCTCGCCCTCGATGTCGGCAAGCGGCGGATCGCGACATCGGTCGCCAGTCTGGCGCTCGCCGTCCTCGCCGTCGCCGCGGCGCTCACCGAGCCGCGCTGGGGCACGATCGAAGAGACCGTCGAGCGGGAAGGCGTCGACGTCGTCTTTGTCCTCGACTCATCGCTCTCAATGGCGGCTGACGACGCGAAGCCGGACCGCATGGCCGTAGGCCGCAATCTCGTCAGACGGCTGACTCACCGCCTACCCGGACATCGCGTCGCGCTGGTCCAAGCCGAGGGAGAGGGCCTGGTTCTGGCGCCGCTAACGGTCGACTCCGCGGTGATCGACCTCTTGCTCGATACCATCCTGCCGGCCAGTCTGCCGACTCCCGGCACGCTGATCCGGCCGGCCCTGGAGCGAGCCGTGGCCCTCTTTCCGCCGGAGAATCAAAAACACCGAGCCATCGTGCTGGTCTCGGACGGCGAGGACCACAGTGGCAAGGCGGACGAGTGGATTCAGCTGCTCGAAGAAGCCGGCGCCGAGATTTTCGCCCTCGGCGTGGGCTCGCCTCAGGGCTCGCCGATCCGCCTGCCCGGCTCGGACGCCTACAAGCAGGACAAAGACGGCCGCGTCGTCGTGAGCAAGCTCAACGAGGAACTCATGGAACGGCTGGCGCGCGAAACCGGCGGGCTCTACTTGCGCGCTTCGAGCCTCGGGGCCGACCTCGAGCCGATCGTCGCGGCGATCGACAGCATGGAACGACGCTCGATCGACGGTCAGATACTGAGCACCCTGGCTCAGCGCTTCCAGTGGCCACTCGGGGCCGGGATCCTGGCGCTCTTTCTCCACCTCGGAACAGCCCCACTGCGTCCGGCCAAGGAGCACAGCTGATGAAATCGCTAATGGCGAGCGGCCTTCTCGTCCTCGGTTCATCGTGGCTGACCCTGCCGGCCAAGGTCGAGAGCTGGCTGTTCAACTCCCGGGAGCGCACCGAATCAGCGATTGAAGCGCTCGAGAATGGCGACGCGGAGACCGGCGCCGAAGCCCTCGACGTGGCAGCCCGAATCGACCCGAACGACCCGCTAACGCGCTTCAACGCCGGCACCGGTCGACTCCTGGCGGAGCGGGACGATGCGGTCGAAGAACTGGAGCAAGCGGCTGCCCTCGCCCCTCCCGAACTCGCGCCACGGGCGCACTACAACCTGGGCAATGCTCGCCTGGCAGCGGGTGACCCGGCCGCGGCTGTCGAGTCTTTCAAAGACTCGCTGCGCCTGGCGCCGGACCAAGCTGACGCCAAACACAACCTCGAACTCGCACTCAAGGCCCTCGAGCAGCAGAACTCCGGCCAAGGCGAGGACCAGGAGACGCCCGAAGGGGAGGACGAGGGCGAAGAGGAGCAGTCCTCTTCCGACGGCTCACAGGACTCGCCGCAGGACGAGCAACAACCTCAGGGCGAGGAGAACTCACCGAACCAGGACGAGTCGGGCCAGCCGCAGCCGGATGGCGAGCCGAGGGAGAGTCCTCTGCCCAACTTCGAGGACCAGCCCGATATGACGGCCGAGCAGGCGGCGGCAATTCTCGAAGCCGTCGAGAATCTCGAGCGCGAGCAACGCCAAAAGCAGGCCGCCGAGCGGCTCAAGAGCCGCAAGAAAGGAGATCGGGACTGGTGATCGACCGGCGGTGGACTCGGGCCGTGGCGCTCGCCTTCGCGCTGTGTGCCGGGACGGCCTGGGCCGCCCATGGCGCTACGGAACTCGAGGTCTCCGCTCGCCTGCAGCCTGACATCATCGGTATCGACGAACTGGTCCACTTCAGGATCGAAGTGCGCGGCGCCGGCTTCGGAGGCCGTTCATTCGACCCCAGGTTCGAGATCGAGAACCTCGAGGTGGTGAATGGCCCAAGCAGCGACTCGCGCTTCCAGTACGTCAACGGTGCCGCATCACGCAGCCTGACCCTGAGCTGGGTCTTGAGACCCCTAGCGGTGGGACAGGCGCGGGTGCATGGCATCGAGGTGCAGGTCGAAGACGACGTCTTCGCCCTCCCAGATGAGACGCTGACGATCCAAGAGGAATCGGTCGGAAGACCCGAACCGGAGGGTCGCGGACAGACGGATCCGTTCGAGAGGTTCTTCCCGAGTTTCTCCCCTCGCGGCCGCCGCGCACCGACCACTCCACGCCGGATCTTCCTGCGGGCCGAGGTCGAACCGGCCGATCCATACGTCGGTCAGCAAGCTCTCTACATCCTCTACCTCTTCACTCAGCTCAATGTGAATTCCATCACCCCCGAGGTCCTGCCCGACTTCGCCGGCCTCTGGGTTCGGGAGCTGCCTCAACCGGCCGAGAACGAACTCGAGATCGTAGATATCGACGGACAGAAGTTCCACCGCGTACCGATCCTGCGCCGAGCGATCTTCCCGATCCGGCCCGGTGAGATCGAACTCGGACCGGCCAAAGTCCATCTGACGGTGAGGGTGCCTGACCGAACGTTCGGATCGATGTTCTCGCAGACGGAGCAGGTACGCCGTGACAGCAATCCGCTGCGCTTGACTGCTCGGGCGCTGCCCGATCCGGCCCCAGAAGGGTTTGACGGCGCCGTTGGAACGCTCAGGGTGGCGGCGGAACTCACGCCCTCGACCCTGACACTGGGCGACGCAGCAACCTACAGCGTGACCCTCTCCGGCGCCGGCCACCTGCAGGGGCTTCCCACCCCAACTCTGTCCGGCATCACCGGCCTGCGGTCCTTTCCGCCTCAACAAGAAAGCGACGAACGATTCGTCGGTCAGCAAGTTCGTGGCCGACGCACTTGGAGCTGGGTGCTGGTGCCAGAGGCAACGGGCGCGTACGAGCTCCCGGCGATTGCGATTCCCTATTTCGACCCTCGCACCGGCCAGTACGAGGAGGCCAGCGCCGCCAGCGCGCGCCTCGTCGTGTCGGCCGCGGTGACCACCGCCGCCGTCCCGGACGCGCCGCCCGCCGCGCTCGAGGGGAAGGAGGCAGCTCTCGCGACAGGCGCGCCGGCGCTCAGCGCGGTCGCTTGGCCGCGAGTGCTGCCATGGGTCCTGGTCGCTCTGCTCCTCGGCACGCTGGCCTTCGTCTTGCGCAGCCGCTACGCCGCGGGCAGCAATCACCCAACTCACGCTCTGAGCGCCGCGCTGAAGCTGGCGGCCGGCAAAGAGAAGCCGCGCGAGGCGGCAGCTCTCATCGAGGACGGCTGGCGGTCCTTTCTCGAAACTCGGTGGAACATACCTCCGGGCACGCCGAGCACTCAATGGGGGCGGCGCCTGGAGGAGATCGGAGCACCGGCTGAGAGCGCCTCCAGCCTGGTCGCTCTGGCCGACGACTTGCACTACCTGCGCTACGCGCCGCAGCTCTCGGACACGGAAGCGCTGAAGCAAGAGTTGATACTCCGCTCGACAAAACTAGGCCGAGCCCTAAAATAGTCGGGCCATGCCCCATTTTCGCTGTATCGAGCCCAACGAACTCGAGAAGTTCGTTCACCGCCGACCGCTCAACCTGAGCGATCCCGGAACGCTCAACCTGGCGGACAACCTCACCGAGGTCCTGCGCAAGGCCAACGAGTTCGTGCCGTCGGACGGCGGCTCGATCCTGCTGGACCAGCCGCGCACGGCGGGTGGCGCGGTTCCCGCATTGACCTTTATCGCTGCGTTCGGTGAGCAGGCGGCAGAGCTTCTCGGCTCGACGGTCGCATCGCCGAACGCCGTGGCTTCGAGGGTGTATGCCAGCGGGCGTTCGGAGCGTCTGCAGATCGGCCCCGAAGCCGCCGCCGACCACTACGGCAACCGCACCCTTGTCGCCATCCCCATCCGGATCGGCCACGAAGTGTGCGGGGTTCTCGAGCTGATCGATCGTCGTCAGCTGGATCACTTCTCCCAAGACGACGTCAATCTGTTGGAGATCTTTGCCGACTACATCTCGATCGCGATTCGCAACGTGCTCGAGGGCAGGCTGGCACAGGAAATCGCCCAACGAGACAATCTCACCGGTTTGCTCAACGACAGATCCCTCCACCTTGTGGTGTCGAGCGTCGTCGAGGAATGCAGGGAGGCGGGCTCGGACCTCTCGCTTCTCTTCCTCGATCTCGACTACTTCAAGCATGTCAACGACTCACACGGGCACTTGGTGGGTAGCCAGGTACTGCATGAGGTTGGCAGGCTCTTGGGGGAGCATGCGGAGAAAGCCAATGTGATCGCGGCGCGCTATGGCGGTGACGAGTTCGTACTCGCGGCGCCCGAGAAGAACCTCGAGGCTGCAATCGATCTCGCCGAGAGGCTTCGCGAAGCCGTGGCGGAGGGTGTCTACTGCACCGAGCCGACGGAGATCCAGTCGGAAGTCCATGACCTTACGGGGCTTACCTGCTCGATCGGCATCGCCTCACTGCATCGCCACACCACGCCCGACCTGAGCCACGAGCGCTGCAAGAGCTCTCTCCTGCGGCTCGCCGACGCTGCTATGTACGTGGCCAAAGAGACCGGTCGCAATCGCACGGCGGTCGCCGGAGAGCTCGTCCGACGGCGCCATCTCGACCCTGCCGCGTTCGCTCGCCAAGACTAGTCGCGCAGGCCCGCACGACGCGTTGACCGTCTCTTTGAGCCGGTGCTAGGCTGAGCCCTCCGCAGCGACCCAGCCCCGGTGCCCGCCACACCATTTCGGCCCAGGCCAGAGTTGCTCAGCCCCGCCAACACCACTCTCCAGAGGTCCAGGTATGTCTACGATGGTCTCTCAGTCCGCTCACGTCGCCCCGAGTGACGTCCACTCTTTGCTTGACCGCCACATCCTCGCCGACGGTATGCCGGTGGTCCTCGACCTTGAAAAAAGTCACGGCTCGTACCTCTTCGACAGCCTCCGCAACCGCGAATTGCTGGACCTCTTTGGGTGCTTCTCGACCTGCACTCTGGGCTACAACCACCCAGGCATCGACAATCCCGGGTTCCACCAGCAGATCCTGCCCGCCGCGCTTAACAAGCCGTCGAACTCGGATCTCTACAGCCCTCAGATGGCCGACTTCGTCGAGGCCTTCAGCCGCACGATACCGGCCCCTTTGAACGAGAAGCTGTTCTTCATCGAGGGCGGGGCGTTGGCGGTCGAGAACGCTCTCAAAACGGCCATGGACTGGAAGGTGCGCAAGAACCTCGCGGCAGGGCGCGGCGAGTTGGGAAGCCAGATCATCCACCTACGCGAGGCCTTCCACGGCCGCAGCGGCTACACCATGTCGCTCACCAATACGGATCCGGCCAAAACCCAGTACTTCGCCCAATTTGATTGGCCGCGGATCACCAACCCGAAGCTACGTTTTCCGACGACTGACGAGGTGTTGATCGAGGTTCTCGCCGCCGAAGAGCGAGCGGTCGGAGAGATCAAGCAGGCCCTGGTGGATCACCCGCACGACATCGCCGGCCTGATCCTGGAGCCGATCCAAGGCGAGGGCGGCGACAACCACTTCCGGCCGGAGTTTCTCCGCCGGCTGCGCGAACTGGCAGACGAAGGCGAGTTCCTCCTCCTCTTCGATGAGGTGCAGACCGGCTTTGGCACCACCGGAGCCTGGTGGTGCTGGGAGCACGCCGGCGTAGCACCTGACGTCTTTGCTTTCGGCAAGAAGACCCAAGTCTGCGGAATTGCCGCTGGACCGAGGATCGATGAGGTCGATTCGGTCTTTCATGTCTCGAGCCGCATCAACTCGACATGGGGCGGCAATCTGGTCGACATGGTGCGTTGTCAGCGCTACGTCGAGATCATCGAAAAGGACGAACTTCTGGCCCACGTAGCCAGAGTCGGCGGCGAGCTGCTCTCAGGGCTACGACAGTTGGAAGAGCGCTTCCCGGGGCGGGTAACGAACTCCCGCGGCCGGGGCATGTTCCTCGCCTTCGACCTGCCGGATCCCGATGTCCGGCGTCAGACCCTGACCCACATGCTCGACGCCAACGTCCTCGGCCTGCCCTCCGGCCCCAAGTCCATCCGCTTCCGGCCGCCACTCACGTTGACTGCTCAAGAGGCCAGCGAGGGGCTGCGGCGGCTGGAAGAAGCTCTCGCCGCCAGTCTTGGCTGATCTGCCGTTAGAAGGCACAGGACGATTTCACCCATACGATCCTCTAAACTGCGGAAATTCCACGACTTACGTCATTCATGGCGATCGATGCAGATTCTTGGATACATCGTAACTCTCTGATACTTAATGGCTTACACCGCTTGCACAAAATCCTGTGCAATCTGCATCAACTTCCCCAACCAACGCATTTAGCCCATTCGCGGCGTCTTTTTGCACAGGGATTTCCACAGTCCCTGTGGAACCGACAGAGCCTTGCGGGACGCCCCTAGGAGACCTTCCATGAGCCAAACCACAGCGTATTCGACAGTTAGCGAGATTCTCGACTCCCTGGGGATCGCCGCCGACAATCCAGGTGCCTTCGACGGAAGCTGGATCGACACCAGCGGTCCGCCCATCGTGTCGGTCAACCCAGCGACCGGAGAAGAACTGGCCCGAGTGCGCTCGGCTCAAGCCGAGGACTACGAACGCTGCGCCGCAGCGGCACAGGTGGCCTTTGAGCAGTGGCGCGGATGGACTGCGCCGGCGCGCGGCGAAATCGTGCGTCAGCTCGGCGACGAGCTGCGGACACACAAGGAAGCGCTCGGGCGCCTGGTCGCGCTCGAGATGGGCAAGGTCGTGAGCGAAGGCCTGGGCGAGGTGCAGGAGATGATCGACATGTGCGACCTGGCGGTCGGTATGTCGCGCCAGCTCTTCGGCCTGTCGATGCACTCGGAGCGACCGGAGCATCGCATGTACGAGCAGTGGCATCCGCTCGGCCCGGTGGGCATCATCACCGCCTTCAACTTCCCGGTTGCGGTTTGGGCCTGGAACGCCGCGGTTGCGGCTATCGCCGGCGACTCGATGGTCTGGAAGCCTTCGGAGAAGACCCCGCTGACGGCCCTGGCAGTGACCAAGATCGCGCAGCGAGTGCTCGAAGCTAATGAGGCGCCGCCGATCTTCAACCTTGCGATCGGCGACCGACACCAAGTTGGCGAGCCGATGGCCGCCGACCCTCGAATGCGCCTGATTTCGGCCACCGGTTCCGTCCGGATGGGCAAGGCCGTCGGCCAGGTGGTGGCCGAACGCCTGGGCCGCAGCCTGCTCGAACTTGGCGGCAACAACGGCATCATCGTAATGGACGATGCCGACCTCGACCTCGCCTTGCGGGCAGTTCTCTTCGCTGCCGTGGGCACTGCCGGACAGCGCTGCACGACGACGCGGCGTCTCTTCCTCCAAAAGGGCATCGCCGCGGACATGAAGCAGCGCCTGGTCGAAGCCTACGCCTCGGTGCGAATCGGCGACCCGCTCGACGAGAAGACTCTGATGGGCCCGCTGGTCGATGAGAGCGCGGTCAACGACATGCTGCAGGCTCTCGAACGAGCCCAAGGCGAGGGCGGCAACGTGCTGTGCGGCGGCAAACGAATTGACCGCCCGGGCTTCTTCGTCGAGCCCACGCTGGTAGAGGCCACGGCTCACATGCCGATCACCTGCGACGAGACCTTCGCTCCGCTGCTCTACATTTTCGAGTTCGAGGACCTCGACGAGGCCATCTCGGTCCACAACGCCGTGCCGCAAGGCCTATCGTCGGCGATCTTCACGCTCAACATGCGCGCAGCGGAACGATTCCTGGCCGCTACTGGCAGTGACTGTGGCATCGCCAACGTCAATATCGGCACCTCCGGCGCCGAGATCGGCGGAGCGTTCGGCGGCGAGAAGGAAACCGGCGGCGGGCGTGAAGCGGGCAGCGACTCGTGGAAGGCCTACATGCGGCGCCAGACCTGTACCCTGAACTACGGCGAGGAGCTGCCGTTGGCCCAGGGCGTTTCGTTCGAGGTCTGACCGGGACCGGTTCGGCTCACCACGCGCAGCAGTTTGGCGTGCATCTCGACGTCGATCGGTTCCGAGCCGATCTCCATCAAGGGCTCGCCGTCGCCGTAGGCCCAGAGCGGCCGGTCGGCTGCGACCCTCAGGCGCGAGACCGTCCTGTGGTGAACTCTCGGGTGCCCTAGGTGAGCGCCGCGAAAGACCTTGCCCAGCAGGGAGAGAATCGACCGGCGGGGCACCGCATCGAGAGTGATCAGTTCGAACCAGCCGTCGTTGATCGTAGCCATCGGCGCCATCTGCATGCCGCCGCCACAGCGGCGAGCGTTGGCCGCTACGGCCAGCATCATCGGCTCTTCGACCGTCCCGTGGTCATCCTCGAGGGTCAGGACGGGCGCTTTGAAGGTCATCATGGCTCGTATGGCTGCCCACACGTAGCCTGTCGGACCCCTAACCCAACGGACCTCCTCGTTGTAGGTTCGCGACACTTCACCGTCAAAACCGAAGCCGCAGTAGAGCGCGAAGTAGCGGTCTCCGAGACGCCCTAGGTCCATGGCGCGAACCGGCGCCGTCAGTGCCACCTCGATGGCCTCACGCAGATCCTCCGGCATCCCCAACGTGGCCGCGAGATCGTTACCGCTCCCTAATGGCAACACCGCCAGCGCCGTCCGCTTACCCGCCAGCTCCTGCACTACCTGGTGCGCCGTACCGTCGCCGCCGGCAACCACCACCCGTTCAACGCCCTCACCGATCGCCCGCCAGGTCTCCTGACGCAAGTGCTCCGCTCCACCGGTGACCACGACGTGTTCCCGGCCCACGCGAGGCTCGATGATCTCGAGAGCAGCCGAGGCCTTGCCGCGGCCGGCGGTAGGATTGATCAGGAAGCGCACGCTCATCGCTGGCCAGAGCATACCGTTGGGGCCAGGGGCGGTCTGTGCACCACGTACCGCACCGACCTGCCTCCCGCCGACAGGCCGTTCAGCCGGCTGGAGCTTGGCGAGAAACGCGGCCTAGGAGATGACCGGCAAGGGAGAACTCGCCAGGTCACGGTTCTCGGCCGTCAGGGACGGCAGATACTTGGCGGCCTGCGCCGCGGTGTCTTCTCGTGTGACGTAACGCTCGTACAGATTGGTGCGTTGGCGCGGGCTGTAGCCGGCGGATTCGATGAGGTGCTCCATCTCGTCCTGGCTCATCCGATACGCCGTGCCGGCTGCCGAGACGACGTTCTCCTCGATCATGATCGAGCCCATGTCGTCGGCGCCAAAGGCGAGCGCCAGCTGGCCGATCTTCTTGCCCTGAGTCACCCAGCTGGTCTGGAAGTGCTGGATGTTGTCGATGAAGAGTCGTGACACGGCCAGCGTCTTCAGGTACTCGTGGGCGTAGATCTCCGGCACGTCCTCCATTTCGGTGTGCTCGTGCTGGAAGGTCCAGGAGATGAAAGCCGTGAAGCCGCTGGTCTCGTCCTGCAAGTCGCGGATTCGTTGCATGTGCTCCACCCTCGCGTCGAGCGGTTCGCCCATGCCATACATCATGGTAGAGGATGAACGCATGCCGTTCATGTGGGTTTGGCGCATGATGTCGAGCCACTCGTCGGAAGACGTCTTGCCGTAGGCCAGGACCTCCTGGCGCACGTCATCGCGCAGGATCTCGGCGCCGCCGCCCGGAATCGACATCAGGCCCGCTTCCTTGAGCGCTGCGATCGTGTCGTAGAAGCTCAGCCGCTCCTTCTTGGCCACGAACTTGACCTCCGGCGGCGAGAAGGCGTGAACGTGCAACTCGGGGTAGGTCTCGCGGATGAAGCGCAGGAGATCTTGGTAGTAGGACAGCGGAAGGTCTGGGTGGACACCGCCCTGCATCAGGATGCCGGTCCCATTGAGCGCCAGGGTCTCCTCGATCTTGCGCCCGATCTCCTCGTGTGGGATGAGGTAGCCCTCGGCGTCGCCAGGCTCGCGATAGAAGGCGCAGAACCGGCACTTGTAGACGCAAATGTTGGTGTAGTTGATGTTGCGATCGATATTGTAGCTCGCGATCTCGGGGTCGTTGAGCCGGCATCGCACCTCGTGGGCCGCCATCCCGAGGTCGATCAACTCGCCTTCGAGCAGCAGGGTGTGCGCGTCGCCGGCGCTGATCCGGCGTCCGGCGACTGCGTCGTCGAGGATCTGTTGCGTCGGGCGGTTCGAGGGCGAGACATCCATCGCGGTGACTCTACGAGATCGGCCGGCTCGCCTCAAGGCCGAGTAGTAGGTCAGAGGAAGGGTGGACACGGGTGACTGCTTGAAGGAAACCGATAGCATGGCTTGGACGATCCATGGCTACCGCAATGAGGCCGGTGCAATGAGTAGAGGACGCCTGAAACGGACGGCGGGTCTGGTGGCCCTCGGACTCCTGAGCGCCATCGTGAGCGCGGCCCAGCCCGGTCCGCGGGAGCAATGGCTCACTGCCACGAGCGGCCCCTTCACGATCTACAGCAACGCGAGACCGGCCAAGACGCAGGACGTCCTGCTTGCCCTCGAGCAGCTCCGTACCGTGATCTCTGCCATGAGTCCGGTGGCTGCCGGCAGCGAGCGCCCCACCGTGCTCTACGCCTTCGCCAACCGGCAGTCCGGCGCGCCGTACTTCACCGCACCAGCCCGCTCGGACGTCGTCCACATGAGTGAGTACCTGGTCGGCCTCGACGCGACTCATATCGTACTGAACGCCGCGGAGAATCCTGCCGAGGTGCTGCCCTGGGTCTACCGGGCCTATCTTGGGCAGGAACTCCTGCGGCGCTTCCCTGAACTGCCTCTTTGGGCACGCAGCGGACTCGGTCACTTCTACGCCACGATGCAAGTCGAGAAGCAGGGGACGGTGCGGATCGGACGCCCCGACAAGCACCACCTCGACATGCTCCGGAAGGTCAACTGGATTCCCCTCGGCCAGTTCTTCGGCCTCAACCGCGATTCGGGCATCATGAACTCAGGACGCTCGCGGCAGATCTTTGAGGCTCAGGCCTGGCTCCTGACCCACTACCTGATGACCGCCACACCGAAAGAGGGCAAGGGGCAGCAACGGCCGGCGAGCGCCTTCTTCGCCGCTCTCGACAGCGGCCTGACTCCCGAGGAAGGACTTCGCCAGGTCTTCGGCCTCGGAATCGAGGGGTTCGAGCGCGCCTTGTTGGGCTACTCGCGCGGCGCCACCTTGTCGTACTTCACCATCACGCTCGAGGACCTGCCGCAGGGCGACTACGCCCTTCAGCCGGTGACGCTGCCGGAGATGTCGCTGCGCCTGGGACAGCACTTGGTGCGAGCCCACTCGCCGCCACCGGTCGAGACCATCGAACGCCATCTGCAGCCACTGTTCGCGGACCCTGACCTGGCCGGCGACGCGCTCGCGACGCTGGCTGAGCTGCGGCGGAAATCCGGCCGCCTTGGTGAAGCCGAGAGGCTCTACGAGCGTGCTCTCGCTGCACGACCGTCGCAGGCGCTGAGCTACCTCAAGTACGCCGATTTCCTGGCCGACTCCGGCGCATCTGTCGAGGTTCAACGGCAAGCGCTCGAGAGCGCACTCGAACGGAACCCGAACCTGGGCGATGCCTGGGCCAAGCTGGCCAAGACCCACCGGGGAGGTGGCGAAAGGGACTACGCTCGACACCTTGAACGAGCCCTCGAGTTCATGCCCGAGCGCACCGACCTGGCCTACAACCTGGCCATGGCTCACTTGCGAGCCGGCGACTCTGCCGCTGCTCGTCAAGTCGTAGCGCAGCGTCTACGCAATCCGGACGACCGACAGCTCGTGACCGACGCACTGAGCGAGATCGGCCGCTTCGAGACGGTCTCGGCTTCGAACCAGGCACTTCGCTCGGGCGACCTCGACTCCGCCATCGAGGGTCTGGAAGCGGCGCTCGCCCAGGCTGCTGACCCGGTGACTCGCGAGCAGATCCAGGGCGCGCTGGACCGTCTCGAACGCCAGGCTGCGCGTCAGGCCCGGGTAGACCGATACAACAACGCGGTCGCGATGCTCAATGAGGGCCGAAAAGCCGAGGCCAGGGAGAGCCTCGCGACACTTCTGGAGGAAGTCGAGGACGGGTCACTCAAGACCGCGATCCAAGACGTCCTCGCACAGCTCGAGTGAGGTTCATCCGTCAGTCCTCGAGGAGCTGACTCGCGCTTTGCCTAGCCGCTGGGCGGCGTCTCCGGGTCGCCCCACACCAGGCCGTGCCGGTCCATGACCTCCTGAAAGAGAGTCTGCACCTGCTGCTGATCGGGGAAGGACTCGGGAGGGCACGGAGCACCGTGGTCCTCGATCTCCCCGATCTGGATCCGACGATCGCGCAACAGGGCGGTGTAGCGGCGCGAACACTGGATCATGAAGAGCTCGGCAATCCCGTAGTTCGGTGGCCCGGGATTGGTCATCATCGAAAGGCCACCGGTACCTATCTTGTAACGCCGGTACACGAAGGTCCGCAGGCCGAAGAGCGGCTCGCTCGGCACTCGCAGCTCGTCCGAAGCTTCGTCGAAGGTCGGACCGTCTCGCATCCAAGCGGGACGCTCGAGACCGAGTTGATCGAGCAGCATGGCCGGCACCATGGAGAGTTGCACATTGTTCGTCGAGCGGCCGGCGTGGGCGCGGCCCGGGAAGCGAACCACCAGCGGCACACTGACAACGCTGTCCCAGCGGTAGCTGTGGTCCGAGTACAGGATGAGAATCGTGTCGTCGAGGATCTCATTGGCTTCGAGCACTCCATAGAGCTTCGCCACGAGGGCATCCGCGTCGCGCAGGGAGTTCAATCGAGAGGCCTTCAGGCTCCTCCCTGTCCGGCTCCCCTTCAGGCCGGCTCTGGTAAACGCTCGTGAGCTCGGATTGTGGGCGCAGCAGTGCGTCGACATCAGATGAAGGTGCGCGTAGAAGGGCCGTCGCTCCTCCGACACGAAGCGTTCAAAATCCTCGACCGCCGCCAGGTCGCGGCTATATCCCAGTCCCTGATTGGCCTGAACGAGGTGGTAGAGGTTCAACATGTCGCCGCGGAACGAGATGTAGCGCAGGCGCTTGGCAAGCCGTTCGAAGAGGGTCTCGAGAAAGAAGACTTCGTTGTTGAACCAGCGCAGGAACGCGGTCTCGTCCAACCAACGCAGCGGCAGAGTACGGCCGTTGGCCTCGGCGAAACTGTCGCGGAAGTTCAGGTCACCAGCGTCCGCGTAGTAGCGAATCGTGTGCTGGAAGCCCTCGTAGCCGGCACGGTTCAAGAGCGACGGGAGGTGGAGGAAGCTCTTGGCGCCGAGTAGGACCTGGGGAGGAAATCCAACCCGGGTCTCGAGCGGCGATCTCCCGGTCAGGAGGGCCGTCAGACTGCCGGTTGTCTTACCGGAATCTGGAAAGGCATTCTCGAACACCAGAAGTTCGTCGGCGATCGACCGGAGAAAAGGCGAGGTGTCGTGGGGACTGCCGTAGAGCGACAGCGCATCCGCCTCGACTCCGTCGAGGCCGAGCAGCACGATGTTGGGACGATTGAGAGGCGTGGAAGCCTCGTCGATCGGCCGAACGGGCCCGCCAGCTGAGCCGCCGACGGCCAGTCGCGCCGGCACGGACAGCAGGAACACGGCCAGAAGAGCGCCGAACAGGAGCAGCATGAGGCTCCGGCGCGGAGCGTGCGCCTTCGATACCTGGCGATAGGCGAACCAACAGAGGGCGATGAAGAGAGCCGTGTAGACCAGCCGAAAGGCCTTCGGCGTGCTGAGCGTGCCGAGATTCAGGACCGTATAGAGGAAGTTGTCCGCCATGAGGAAGAACAAACAACCAAGGAGAATCGCAACGGCCACCTTGGCGACCCGCGTGGAGACCAACGCCAGGAGGAGCAAGCAGGGTAGAACGATCGCGGCCACCAGGAAGTAGCTGGTGGTCAGCAGCGCGAGTCGCTCGAAGAGACTCATCATCCCGGTAAAACTGGGCTTGGTGACCAGGAAGAGCCACTCCATGCCGAGGTACAGGAAGAGAGTCAGCGCACCGAGCTGCACGACGGGCCACCAGGCCGACTTACCCCTACCAGTCTCAGCCCGCATGGTTACTTCGACTCCTCTTCCTGAGGGGGGTACTGAGCCCAGAAAGCATCGACCGAAAGCTTGAAGGCTCGCATCTCAGACTCGATCTGCGCCAGCTCGATCTCGGTCAGGGTGGACGCCAGGTCGAGCTTCTCGGTCGGGTCCTGCTCGAGATCAAAGACCTCGGTCGATCTCTTACGGAAATGGTGGACGTACTTCATGGTCCCCCGTCGCATCGCCAGGCAACGGTTGCGATCCCAACAGGAGACGAAGACGGTCTCGTGTCCCGGAGTCGACAGCAAGCTGCGGCCGGGCAGGGTGCCTTCCCAGGACACACCGAGGACCTCGAGGATCGTCGGCAGTAGATCGAGATGGCTGCGCAGGCCCCCGAGCCTGCGCGGTGCCTCCAGCCACTCCGGCCCGGAGAGCAGGACGGGCGTCCAGACGACCTCTTCGTAGGAGACCGCGTCGTGCTCGTAGATCTTGTGCTCACCGAAAGCCTCACCATGGTCGCCGAGAATGATGACGAGGGTGTCTTCGAGCGCCCCGGCCTCTTGCAACCCATCGTAGAGGGCGCCGACAAAGGCGTCCTGGTGTTTCAGGGCCGCGAGGTACCGCTCCTTCTCTGGCCCGTCGGAGGTCTGTCCCGGCACGTCATAAGGATGGTGCGGCGTAACGGTCAGGGCCGTCAGGAAGAACGGCTCCTCGCCGCTCGTTGCCCAGCCCAGTGCCGGCTCGAGCATCGCGAACTCGTCCATACCCAGGTAGCCGGTCTTTTCGAATGGCTCCCGGAACATGGTCTCCTGATAGGCACCGCTCTGGTAGCCCAGGTTCTCTACCAGGCCGGGACGGTTCTCGAAAGTAGCGCGAGCGGTCTGCAGGAAAACCGTGCGATAGCCGATTTCCCCTAGGATATGCGGCAGGCACCTGAGGGGGAGGTTCTTCGGCAACGACTCGTAGGGCGGAAGCTCTACCCGAGCGACCATGCCGCAGAGAATGCCGACGAGGGTCTTGGAAGTGTGCGTGACTGTCGAATAGGCACTGTCGAGGACGACGCTTTGGCTCGCGATCCGCGCCAGGTTCGGAGCAACATCCGGTGCCGAAAAATCAGGCCCTGAGGCCTGCGCCCCGGTCGATTCCAGGATCACGAGCAGGATGTTCGGGCGCTTGGTGGTCTCCGGGGACAGGACGCGCGGCGCTTGATAGAAGTCCTCGGGAGCAGTCATGCGGGGCACGACTTGATCTTGCGGTAGAGCGAACTGAACTGTGCTCTTCGCGAAGGCGACCACGTCGTTGCGCGAGAGGTCCCGCACGTAGGGGTCGCCAGCCGGAGACCAGGCCACCAGCGCGAGCCCGAGAATCGCCACGAGCCCGCTGGCCAAGGGATGCACTGTTTTGGGACCTCTGTGCCCCAGCAGCTCCGCCAGACGGCCGGCCAGGAGAAGCCCGCCGAGAATCGCCACGACCTGAAGCCAAAAGCCGACGGTCAGACCCTCCGCGATGATGCCGCCGACATTCCCGAGATGGGTCAGGGAGTAGGTCGCCATGTCGAAGTCCACCCGGTAGCCGGTGTTGACGAAGAAACCGTGGTTGACAACGACGTAGCAGTAGACGAGCAGGTGACTGAGCAGGACGAGGACGTTCCAGAGCCGCCCGGCGCGCCCCCAACTCACCAGCGCCCAGAAGCACTCGAAAAGTAGAACGAAGCCGATTTCCGGCAGCACTAGAGCCACCCGATCGAAGGCGCCGGGGTGGATATCGGCGAAGGCGACTTTGCCCAGCCGGAAGAAGAGCAGCCACGCAAAGAGAGTGATGCCGTGCGCGATGACGGTCGGCCAGGGGCCGGGCGTAGTTCCTGCCGGCCGACTCTTCATGGAGAGCATGATACCCGCCGCCGGTGCGGTGGCCGGCCCTTGCGCTCCTTCGCTCCGACAAGGCCGCGAAGGACTCCCCTTCCCGCACGGGCTCCCGGCCGCTGGCAGGGAACGCGGCCGCTCACCCCGGCACCCCGGAGGCCAGGAACTCGAGGTCGGCCGGCACCTCGATAAGCCCGCGAGCACAGGCCCGCCGATAGAAGTCGGCCAAGCCGGCCAGGGCCTCGTCGTCGAGCCGGTAGCTCAGGCTCTCGTTCAGATAATGAAGAGCTTCCGAAGTCGGGATGTCGAGTTCTCGCGTGGCCTTTGCGCTCACCTCGTCGAGCTCCGCCAGACCGAGTTCGAGACTCGCGGTCAAGCAGTCCGACACTGTCACCTGTTGGCGCTCGGACAGCCCGCTGCGGACTGCCCAGACGGCAAAGACGAAGGGGCGGCCGGTAAGAGCGCGCCACTCCGCCGCCAGATCCCATACCCGGTATCTGCTTCGGTCGATCCGCAGCGCAGGATCGCCGATGATGAGGGCCGCGTCGGCGCGCGACAGCATCTCCTCCGCATCCGGACTCGCGACCTCGACCTCGGCGACGAGTCCATGGAGATCGTGCAGGAGAATCTGCACCAAAGCGGCCGACGTCCTACTGTTGCGATCCAAGGCAACCCGTCGAATCCGCTCGATCGGGAGTCTCGAGAGCAGAATGACGCTTTGGACCTCGTGCGTCGCTGCCACGCAGAGGCCGGGCGCGACCAGGAGATCCGGTAGGCGCTGGACCTCGATCGACGGAATGAGCCCAACGTCCAGGCGCCCGACGGCCAACTGCTCTGCCACCTCCGCAGGCGGCAGGTACACGGCCTCGAAACCGTCGCCGCAAGCGCCGCTCATGAAGCCCCACGCCAAGGGCCAGGCATTCAGGTAGTCGACGATGCCGACGCGAAGCTGGGAGCCACTCATAGCGGTCGGATTCTAGCCTGCATTTCTCGCCTCGCTTCGAGCGAAACGGCCCTGCTACCCGGGCCCGCAGGCCTGTCGCGACCGAGGGCAAAGGTAGGGGTGGACCCAGCTACACTGCGGCCGGCCGACGGAGCACAACGCAGCAGACGCAGGGGGGATTGCCGGCGCGCCGCCACGAGGCGCTACTTCGACATCGCGCCCAGGAATTCCTGGTTGTTCTCCGTTTTCTTCAGCTTGTCGATCAAGAGCTCCATGCTCTCGACGGTCGACAACGGGTTGAGGACCTTGCGCAACACCCAGAGGCGCTTGAGCTCGTCGGCCGGCATCAGAAGCTCTTCCTTGCGGGTGCCCGACTTGGTGATGTCGATCGCGGGGAAGACGCGCTTGTCCATCAGCTTACGATCCAGGTGAATCTCGGAGTTGCCGGTGCCCTTGAACTCCTCGAAGATCACGTCGTCCATGCGACTGCCGGTATCGACCAAGGCCGTCGCGATGATCGTCAGCGAACCGCCCTCCTCGATGTTACGAGCCGCGCCGAAGAACCGCTTGGGTCGGTGCAGCGCGTTGGCGTCGATACCACCCGAGAGCACCTTGCCCGACGGGGGCTGCACCGTGTTGTAGGCCCGGGCCAGACGGGTGATCGAGTCGAGCAGGATCACCACATCCTTCTTGTGCTCGACAAGGCGCTTTGCCTTCTCGATCACCATGTCGGCCACCTGCACGTGGCGGGTAGCAGGTTCATCGAACGTCGAAGAGACGACCTCGCCCTGCACCGACCGCTGCATGTCGGTGACCTCTTCCGGGCGTTCGTCGATCAGCAGGACAATCAGCGTTGCCTCGGGGTTGTTGTGGGCGATCGAGCGAGCGATCGATTGGAGGAGCATCGTCTTACCGGTGCGCGGTGCAGCGACGATCAAGGCGCGTTGCCCCTTGCCCATCGGGGTCACCAGGTCCATCACCCGCGAGGACAGATCGTCTCCGCTCTCCATCACCAGACGCTCCATCGGATAGAGCGGAGTGAGATTGTCGAAGAAGATCTTGTCGCGAGCGACCTCGGGATGCTCGAAGTTGACTGCCTCGACCTTGATCAGCGCGAAGTAGCGCTCGCCCTCTTTGGGCTGGCGAACCTGCCCGGAGATCGTGTCACCAGTTCGCAGATCGAAACGACGGATTTGAGACGGCGACACGTAGATGTCGTCGGGTCCCGGCAGGTAGTTGTACTCGGGCGCTCGCAAGAAACCGAAGCCGTCGGGCAAGCACTCGAGCACGCCCTCGGCGAAGATCAGCCCGCTCTTTTCCGTCTGGGCCTGGAGCACTTTGAAGATGAGCTCCTGCTTGCGCAGCTTCGACGCGCCTTCTATTTCGAACTTCTTGGCCACCGAGGTCAATTCGGAGATCGTCATCTCTTTGAGCGCACGGATGTCCAGCACGTCGCCACGCGAACCCTTGGCTACGGGTTTGCTCTTACCCTTGCCGTTGGAGTCAGCGGCGGCCTGGGTCTTCGAGGGTGACGCAGCCTGCGGCTCGGCAGCTTCGAGCTGCTCGACGGCTTCGACATCCTGGGTGGTTTCGGTGGATTCGGTCATGGGACTCCCTATCTATTCCGAGGTGGGTGTTGCGGAGGTGGGTATTGCGAGAGTGGGTGTTCTGAGGTGACTAGGAAATCGGGGACTAGGTGGTGTCTGAGGCCATTGGGGTTTCAGATGCCCCGGTAACCTGAGATCGCACTGTGGTCTGAGATGAGGCGGGTGGTTCGAGCAGAAAGGCGTCGATCTCCTTCCAGAGTTCTTTCACCCCGTCGCCTTTGATAGCGGAGAAAGGGATCAACCGGGCGTCCTCGCCCATCGCGAGCTGCTGACGGATGGCTTTGAGGTGACGCACCTGCTTGCTGCGAGGCACCTTGTCGATCTTGGTCGCGACCACGGTGGTCGGCAGACCGAGACTCTCGAAGTACGCTGCAGCGTCACAGTCCAGGCTCGTGGCCCCGACTTTGGCATCGACGAGTTGAACAACCCAGGTCTGCTCCGGTGAGCCCTCGAAGTAGTTCTCCATCAGCTTTGCCCAGTCGCGCCGGACATCTTTGCCGACCTTGGCGTACCCGAAGCCCGGAAGATCGACGAAATAGAAGTTGGAGTTGATGGCAAAGTAGTTGACGGCCCGAGTCCTGCCCGGCGTCGAACTGATCCGAGCGAGCGCCTTACGGCCGAGCAAGCGGTTCAGCAGGCTCGATTTGCCGACATTCGACCGGCCCACGAAGGCGACATGCGGCAACCCGTCGTCGAGCAAATCGCCCGCCGAGACCGCCGATCGCACATACCGACCCGACTCGATCTTCACTGGATTCGTCTTTCTCCAAAGACCTTCACAACGCGGGATGCGTCGCTATGCAAATTTTGAGGGATGTCGCCCCGAGGAACACGGGACTGATGGATTGTAGCTTACTCGACTACTGAACGGTACCTAGAGGCGGCTCAGGAGAGCTCTCCCCCATGGCCGTCTCGGGCGCTGCTCCCGAAGTCAGGTCGCCCTCCAGAGCGACCCGCAACACCTCGTCCATGGACTCGACGAGATGGAATTCGATGGCCTCACGCACTTCCTCGGGCAGCTCCTCGAGGTCCTTCTCGTTCTCGGCCGGGAGGATGATCTCGCTGATCTCCGCTCGGTACGCAGCCAGGATCTTGTGCTTCAAACCGCCCACGGGGAGCACCTTGCCGCGCAGTGTGATCTCACCGGTCATGGCGATGTCCTTGCGCACGGGCAACCGGGTAGCCGCCGACACGAGGGCCGTCGCCATGGTGATGCCTGCCGAGGGGCCGTCCTTGGGGATGGCGCCCTCGGGAACATGAATGTGAAGGTCATGCTTCTCCGCAAAGTCGGAGTCGATATGCAGTAGATCCGACCGGCTGCGGAGATAGGACACCGCGGCGCGCGCCGACTCCTGCATGACTTCACCGAGCTTTCCGGTCAGGCTCAGCTTGCCTTTGCCCTTCATCAAGCCCACTTCAGTTTCGAGCAGCTCTCCACCCACCTGGGTCCAAGCGAGACCGGTGGCCACGCCAACCTCGGCCTCCTGGCCCTTCTGGCGCCTGCGGTGCCGAACCTGGCCGAGATACTCGCTGAGGCTGTCGGCGGTGACGGAGATCTTGCCGATCTTCTCGTCCTCGACGATCTTGCGCGCCACCTTGCGGCAGACCTTGGCGATCTCCCGCTCGAGGTTGCGCACCCCGGCTTCGCGGGTGTAGCCCTCGATCAGACCCTTCAACGCCTCGTCCTCAAAGCTGACGGTCTTCTTCTTGAGGCCGTGCTGCTTGAGTTGTTTGGGAAGCAGGAAGGCCCGGGCGATCTCGAGCTTCTCGGACAGTGTGTAGCCCGTCAGCTGGATGGTCTCCATGCGATCCTGCAGGGGCGCGGGGATGGTGTGCGAGACGTTCGCCGTGGCGATGAACATAACCTTCGACAGGTCGTACTCGACATCGAGGTAGTGATCGACGAAGGCGTCGTTCTGTTCCGGGTCGAGCACCTCGAGCAGAGCCGAGGACGGGTCGCCGCGGAAGTCCATCGCCATCTTGTCGATCTCGTCGAGGAGGAAGATGGGGTTGACGGTCCCCGCCTTCTTCATCATCTGGATGATCTGGCCCGGGAAGGCTCCGATGTAAGTCCGTCGATGGCCGCGGATCTCGGCCTCGTCGCGCACGCCGCCGAGCGAGAGGCGGACGAAATTGCGCCCCATCGCCCGCGCGATCGACTTGGCGAGTGAGGACTTGCCGACTCCGGGAGGCCCCACGAAACACAGGATCGAGCTCTGGGTCTGTTCCGTCAACTGGCGGACGGCGAGAAACTCGAGGACCCGTTCCTTGATCTCGTCCAGGCCGTAGTGGTCCTCATCGAGAATCTTGTGGGCCTTGAGCAGATTCTTGTTCTCGCGGCTCTTCTTCTTCCAGGGAACGGCCAGCAGCCAGTCGATGTAGTTGCGCGACACGGTCGCCTCGGCAGAGACGGGCGGCATGGACTCGAGGCGCTTGAGCTCCTGGTCGGCCTTCTCCTGCACCTCGGGCGGCAACTTGGCCTTCTCGAGCTTCTCGCGCAGCTCCTCCAACTCGTCGGCGCGGTCGTCCTTGCGACCCAACTCCTGATGGATCGCCTTGATCTTCTCGTTGAGGTAGTACTCCTTCTGCGCCTTCTCCATCTGCTTCTTGACCTGCACGTTGATGCGTTTGTCGATGTTGACTTTCTCGACTTCCACATCCAGCAGGTCGTGAAGGCGTTGCAGACGTTCGTAGGGATTGACCAACTCGAGGAGTGCCTGCTTCTCGACGGTCGAGACCATCAGGTGCGCGGCCAGCTGGTCGGCGAACCGGTCGAGGTCATCGGTCTTGATCGTCGAGACCAGGCCCTCGAAGGCCAGGTGGTGAGAGAGCTTGGCGTACTGCTCGAAAACGCCGAGAACCTTGCCGATGTAGTCCTCGAGCTTTTCGTCCATCGGGTAGTCGACTGTGTAGGTGTCGATGTCCGCTACCAGGGTGCCGCCCTCTTCGCGCAGGTCGACCGCGCTGGCGCGCAGCAGCCCTTCGACGAGAACCCGGACGTTGCCATTGGGCAGCTGCAGGTTCTGCACGACCTTGGCCACGACACCGAGCGTGTGCATGTCGTCCTTTTGCGGCTCGTCGACCTTGGGGTCCGTCTGCGTGACGAGAAAGATCCGCTTGTCTGACTGCTCCAACGCGGACTCGAGCGCCTTGACGGAACTCTCACGCCCGACGAGAAAGGGCGCCATCATGTGTGGGAAGACGACCATGTCGCGCAAAGGCACGACCGGCAGCGTCTCTCGAGACGTCTCGATGAAGGATTCCTGAACGGGCATTTCGCCGCGACTCTCCTGGACCTAGACTGCCCGCTTGAGCGGGGTCGGGGTTCGGTTGAGGACCATGTCCTTGGTGATGACGACATCCGCAATGTCGCTCTGTGACGGTATGTCGTACATGAGGTCGAGCATCAACTCTTCGAGAATGATGCGGAGGCCACGGGCGCCGACATTGCGCTTGTTCGCCTCGGTTGCGACGACTTCGAGCGCTCCGTCTGTGAAGCGCAGTTCGACGTCCTCGAGCTCGAACATCGTCTGGTACTGCTTGACCAGGCTGTTCTTGGGCTCCTTGAGGATCCGTACCAGCGACTCGACGTCGAGTTCTTCGAGTGTGGCGACGACAGGCAGCCGGCCGACGAACTCAGGGATGAGTCCGAACTTGATCAGGTCCTCGGGGCTGCACTGCGCGAGCGTCTCAGAACTCCGCTGGTTGCGGCGCTCCTTGATCTCTGCCCCGAAACCCAGGGTCTTCTCATTGAGCCGCCGATCGATGGACTCTTCGAGGCCGACGAAAGCGCCGCCGCAAATGAAGAGAATGTTCGTCGTGTCGATCTGCAAGAACTCCTGGTGCGGGTGCTTGCGCCCGCCCTGCGGCGGCACGTTGCACATAGTCCCTTCGAGGATCTTCAACAATGCCTGCTGAACGCCCTCGCCCGAAACGTCGCGGGTAATCGAAGGGTTGTCGCTCTTGCGCGCGATCTTGTCGATCTCGTCGATGTAGACGATCCCGCGTTGGGTCTTTTCCTTGTCGTTGCCCGACGCCTGGTAGAGCTTGAGGATGATGTTCTCGACGTCCTCACCGACATACCCCGCCTCGGTCAGCGTCGTCGCATCGGCGATGGTGAACGGCACGTGCAGCAGCCGAGCCATGGTCTGGGCCAGCAGGGTTTTGCCGGTACCGGTCGGGCCGATCAGCAGAATGTTGGACTTCTGCAGCTCGACATCGTTGCGGGTCTTCTCCGCGTACTCGATACGTCGATAGTGGTTGTAGACCGCAACCGACAGCTTCTTCTTCGCCCGCCCCTGTCCGATGACGTACTCCGCCAGGAACTCGTTGATCTCGCGCGGCTTCGGCAGAGAGGTCTCGTGCTGCTGCTCGAGCAGCTTGTCCTCGGCGATGATGTCGAGACAGATGTCGACGCATTCATCGCAGATGAAAACCGTCGGGCCAGCGATCAGTTTCTTGACCTCTCGCTGGCTCTTGTTGCAGAACGAGCAGCGCAGTGCTTCGTCGCCGGTCTCTTTCTTTGCCATGTCGTCGTCCTCGGGTCGTAAGGCGGAGGGAATTCAGAAATTCAGTGGAAATGCCAGTGTGAAGCGGTATCCGGCGCCTCGGGACTCGCAAGATAAGTAACGGCCGAGCCGTAAAGCGCTATTCCTCGGACCTAACTCCGGCCACGAGGAGTATAACAAAAAGCCCTTTTTTGTCAGGGGTTTGGGCCCTTTTTGCGGCCCGCGCTCACTCTTCGAGAGCTGCTCTGCGATCCATCACCCGATCGACGATGCCGTACTCGACGGCGGCCGAAGCCGTGAGGATCTTGTCGCGCTCGGTATCGCCGTGGATCTCTTCCTTCGACTTGCCGGTGTGGTCGGCCAAAATCTCGTCCATCCGGTCGCGCATTCGGGTGAGATCCTTGGCGTGAATGTCGATGTCGGTTTGCTGGCCCTGAAGGCCGTAAAGCAGTGGCTGGTGAATGAGCACCCGGCTGTTGGGCAGGACCGCACGCTTCCCTTTGGTACCGCCCGCTAGCAGTACCGCTGCCATCGAGGCCGCCTGGCCGACGCAGAGCGTTGCCACGTCGGGCTTGATGTACTGCATGGTGTCGTAGATCGCCAGACCGGCCGTGATCGAGCCTCCCGGCGAGTTGACGTAGAGGGAGATGTCCCGTTCCGGGTTCTCGGCCTCGAGAAAGAGCATTTGGGCGATGATCAGGTTCGAGACATCGTCGTCGATCGGGCGGCCCAGAAAGACGATGTTGTCCTTCAACAGCCGGCTGTAGATGTCGTACGCCCGCTCACCACGGTTCGTCTGTTCGACCACCATCGGGATCAACATGCCTACTCCTCTTCCGTCTTGACTTCGGTATCCGGTTCGGCGAGCTCAACGGCAGCTGCCGCGTCGGTCGCTACACTATCCTCTTGAAGGCCCTCTTCAATGCCCTCTTCGTTGTCCTCTTCACCCATCAGACGCCTGAGGGCTCGTTCGCGACCGAGCTGGGCCCGCAACTCGGCCAGCCGCCCGTCGCGGTCGAGGGCGCGCCGCAGCTGAGCCGCCGAGGCGTTCTGTGACCGAGCAAGGCCAGCCAAGGTAGCCTCGAAGACCTCCTCGGGGACCTCGATCGTCCACTTCTCGACGACCGCGTCGAGCAACAGACGCGCGTGGACGCGCGCTTCGGCCTGCGGCCGAATCTGCTCGCTGAGCTGCTTCCAGTCGATCTCCGCCTTGGACGGATCCATGCCGCGCTGGCCGAGACTCTCGGCGTAGTCGTTGAGCATCTGGTGGACTTCCTGGTCGAGAACTCCGTTGGGTAGGGCCGTGGGATTGCGTTCGCGGAGTTGATCGAGCACCGCCTGCTCGCGCAGCCGCTTGCCCTCCTGGAGCTTGCCGGTGGAGATCCTCTGCGTGATGTCGGCGCGCAGCGCGTCGAGAGTCTCGAATTTGCCCATCTTGGCTGCCAGCGCATCATCGACCGGTGGCAGGTCCCGTTCCTTCACCGCGGTCACTTCGAGCGTGTACTCGTGGCTGTGGCTTTCACCTTCGTGTTCGTGGCTGCGGGTGAAGGAACCGTTGTAGCCGGCCTTCTGACCGGTGACCTCGACGCCGAGCTCCTCCCAGACATTGGCGTCGCCGACCTCGAACGCCACCGGTTGCGGATCTTCCGGCTCTTCCTTGGTCTCCTGTAGCTTGGCCTCGACCAGGTCACCTTGTCCGGCCGTGCGATCCACCTCTACCCAGGGCGCGACACTACGCCGTAGATCCTCGACCATGCGATCGACCTCTTCCTCGGTGGCCTCGCCGTGATGCTCAGGCAGCTCGAAGCCATCCAAAGACTCGAGTTCGAACTCAGGGCGCACCTCGACGGTCGCGGTGAAGACTAGAGGCTGGCCCTTCTCACTGCTTACGTCATCGACCCTGGGCTGCAGGAGGGGCTGAAGCTGTTGCTCGGCAGCTGCCTGATGCCAGTAGCGCGGCACCAGACGCTCGACCACCTCTTTCTCGATATCTTCGGCGAATCGCTTGCCCACCACTTCCATCGGCACTTTGCCCTTGCGGAAGCCTGGAATCTTCGCCTGCCGGCGATACTCGGCCGTAATGCGAGAGGTCTCGGCGTCCACGGTGGCAGCCGGTACCTCGATCTTCAGTTGCTTTTCACAGGGACCGGTCTCTTCAACCGAAAGGATGACGCTCATCGTTGGGCTCTTTTGTTGTTTGCGTTGGAACTACGCGGTGTGACCGGCGGAAAGCTCGATTGGTGCGAAAGGGGGGACTCGAACCCCCACCCCGATTACGGGACTAGATCCTAAATCTAGCGCGTCTACCAATTCCGCCACTTTCGCAGGGGGGTTGCTGACTTCCGGCCCTCGTGTGGCTTGCAAGCCTTCGATACGCCGGGGTGAAGGAGTAAGAAATGGTGAGCCGCCAGGGACTCGAACCCCGAACCCGCAGATTAAGAGTCTGCTGCTCTGCCAGTTGAGCTAGCGGCCCACACGGAGGCGTCGCCTCCGAGCGCGAGATTATACCCACCCTGAGCTGACCCTCAACCCCCCGGCCGAAAGACTCTGCCAGAGGCGCCCGAACGGCGAGTGCCCGACCCGTCTGCTCAGAGCAGGTGCTTGATCTCGGCGTTACCGATCGAGCTCGCTGCGGTGATGATCAGCGCCGCGGTGTCGCGTTCGACCTCCGGCACTTCGACGACGAGCTGAAGCGTTCCTTCCTCGTCGGTCGAACCCTCGGCCAGTGTGACTGGACCTCCAGTCTTCGAGATCATCCGCACCGCGATGACAGCGTTGGCAATCGGTTTGCCCGATCGGCTGGCGTGTGTCCCCAGGTCCATCCGCGTCGTCGTCCCGGTGGCAAGGGCGGGACTCTCGTCCATCAGCAGCACCAAGCTCTCTTCCTGTGCCACGCTCGACAGGTAGTCGAAGATCACCTGGTCGAGGGTCGGAGCGGGGCCGACCTCGACTTCCACCTCGTCATCGAAGTCTTCGGTCGCAGTCGCTTCGGCCACCGGCTCCTCGACCGACGAGGGCTCGGCGAGGTCCTCTAGTACGGTTACGGGCATCTCTGCCGTCGGCACTTCGTCGAAGGGTGTGTCGGTCGGTGGGCCGTCCTCGCCTGCGACGGCCTCCTCCTCGGCGGGATCGCTGTCCGGTTCGTCGTCCTGGGCACCCTCGAACGTGTCGGTCCCGGCGGTCGAATCGTCCTCCGAGTCGGCCTCCTGGACCTCCGCCTCCCCAACGGTCGGCTCGTCAGAGGCGGGCTCGACTTCTGGGGTGGGCGTCTCGGGCTCGGGCTGGGAAGCCTCCTCCGCCTCTTCTGCCCCGGTGGGAGCGAACATCGCTTCAGCCTGCTGCTGGATCCGCGTCGTATGAATCTTGGCGTCACTCTCTTGCGGTACTGCGGAACCCGGCTCGATGCCATCCGAGGTATCAGCGTCGAAGCGCCCCTCGCGGATCTGGTGAATCATCAGCCGGTGCTGGCGTTCCATGAGCTTGCCGATAGCCGGCTTGTCGGCGCCATCCTCGAGGAGCTGCTTGTAGGTCACCCGCTTGCGCGCGAGAATCCGGCCTCCGGTGTAGATGAGGCTTTCGATCCAGGCACTGCTCTCCCCCTTGTCCTCGGTCTGGACGTGGAAGATGGTCCCACGGTGCTTGATGTCGTTGTTGTATCCGGTGATCATCGTCGAGTCCCACGGCACGAGCCGGGCGAGGAACTCAGCAGTTTATGTCCTGCCGCCACACCGATACAATGGCCCACGATGCCAACCCTCTATCAGATTGGCCGAGGCGTTCCCGATCGGGACATCCCGGCGCCCACGGCCAACGCAGATTCCCGGCTGGTCGATGCCTTCGGCCGTCGCCTCACCTACCTGCGGGTATCGGTCACCGATCGCTGCAACTTGAGGTGCCTCTACTGCCTGCCCGCGGACGCCGACTTCCCCTTTGGAGATCGCGACTTCCTCTCGCCCGTTGACCTCGAACGCCTCGTTGGCACGCTGGTCGATCTCGGTATTCGCAGAGTTCGCCTGACCGGCGGCGAGCCGCTCGTGCGCAAGGACATCCTCGACATCGTGCGTCGACTCGGCGCCCTGCCAGGTCTGGAAGACCTGGCGCTCTCGACCAACGGTACCGAACTCGCCCGTCTCGCGACCCCCTTGCGTGAGGCCGGCATCAGCCGGGTCAACGTCTCGATCGACACACTGGATGGAAAACGCTTCCACCAGATCACCCGACGCGACGATCTGGAGAAGGTCTGGCAAGGAGTCGAAGCGGCTCTCGAGGCGGGCCTCGATCCAGTCAAGCTCAACTCCGTCCTGATGTCAGACCACGAACCCGAGGACATCGATCGCCTGGTGGATCTCACCTTGGAGCGCCCCCTGGCGGTGCGGTTCATCGAGATGATGCCGACCGCCTCCAACGAGCATCTCCAGCCCGGGGCCTTCCGCAGCTGCGAGTGGGTCCGCGAGCGAATCGAAAAGCGCTACGGCCCGATGCAATCCGCCGACCCGCCGGTAAGAACCGGCCCGGCCAAGAGCTTCCGCATTCCAGGCGCCCGCGGCACCGTGGGCTTCATCACCCCGCTCTCGCACACCTTCTGCCACGACTGCAATCGCCTGCGCGTCACGGCACGGGGCGAGCTCCGCCTCTGCCTTTTCGCTGACCGCACTTACCCTTTGCGGCATCTGCTGGGCGACAAGCCGGCACTCGAGCAGGAGATCTTTCGTGTACTGGCCGACAAGCCCGCCGAACACATGCTGACCGAAGGCAATTACGGCAATCTGGCGAGCTTCATGGAGATCGGCGGGTAGGCCTGCGGCCACTGCTTGGGTTTGCCCCGAAGTGGCCGGGGCGGTCTAGGGCGGCTTTGGTGGGCCTGGAGGGGCACGCCGCGCCTTCTTGGTGATTGGACGGCCGGGCGCGGCTCTCGCGGCCAAGGCGCGGTTCCGCCTGGTGACTGCCACGGCTTCAGCGGCGCCGGCCGCCAGACCCCTCCAGGCCCACCAAAGCCGCCCTAGACCACCCCTACGAACCCTTGACACCGCCCTTTCCAACAGCGAGCGCGTCCAGTCCCGCAGTCGTAGGCCCTGTTGGAGGTCGCCTTGGGACCCTGCCGAGGGGTCTGACGGCCGCCGCCGCTGCACCCATCGCAGGGCTACGAACACCCCGCGGCCGGCCGTGAGAGCGGCGCCCAACCGTGAACTTCAAAGAAGGCGCCGCGTGCCCCTCGGCAGGGTCCCAAGGCGACCTCCAACAGGGCCGGCCATAACCCCCAACCTGGACGCAAGCCGCTGTTGCCCACCCCTCGCGACCATGAGAGACTACCCATCGGCGCCCGCCGCGCGGCACTCGCGCGTCCCCCGGCTCCATCCCACAACCAAGCAAAGCAAATCCCCCAACCGGAGGTTGACCCATGTCTGACCGCACCCTAGTCGAATACTCGGTTCGCGACCACGTCGCGTATCTGACCCTGACCGACCCGCCAGCCAACACCTACACACACGAGATGATGCGCGACCTGGACGCGGGCATCCTGAAGGCAAGATTCGACAACGACGTCCACGTCATCGTTCTCACTGGCGAAGGCGAAAAGTTCTTCTGCGCTGGGGCCAACATCCAGATGCTGCAGGACTCCGACCCGACCTTCAAGTACTACTTCTGCCTGCACGCCAACGAGACCCTGAATCGCCTGGAGCACACTCCCAAGCTCGTCATCGCGGCACTCAACGGTCACACCGTCGGTGGCGGTCTGGAGATCGCCATGGCTGCGGATCTGAGGATCGCCCGCGAGGCTTCCGGCAAGCTCGGCCTCCCGGAGATCAATCTAGGCGTCCTGCCCGGCACCGGCGGCACCCAGCGCATGGCCCGCATGCTCGGCAAGAGCAAGGCCATCGAACTCATGGTCACCGGCCAACTGATGTCGTTCGAGGACGGCAAGGACCTCGGTCTCGTGAACCAGATCTTCGAAGACGAAGACTTCATGGGCCAGATTCACGAATACGCCAAGCAGTTTTGCCTGCCCGGCACGGCAGCCAAGGCCGCAGGCCGGATCAAGCGCTCCGTGCAATCCGGTTGTGACCTGCCCTTCGAGAGCGGCTTGGCTATCGAGCGCGAACTGCAGCAGCTCCTCTTCAGCAGCCAGGACGCCAAAGAGGGCCTCGCAGCCTACGTCGAGAAGCGCAAGCCTGAGTTTTCGGGGAATTGACGGGCAACTGAGGAGGTAACTGACTATGACCGGCGCCGGCGAGGCCGCCGAGTTCCAACCACAACTGCCGCCAGCCAAGCTCTGGATCGGCGGCGAGTGGGTGGAGCCCGAAGGCGGCAAGACCTTCACAACCGAAAATCCGGCCACCGAGGAGGCGATCTGCGAGGTCGCCTCCGCCTCGGCGGCCGATGTCGATCGAGCGGTCGAGTCTGCTCGCGGCGCCCTCAAGGGTGACTGGGGCAAGATGTCCGCCCGTGAGCGCGGCAAGCTCATGTGGAGACTGGCTGACGCTCTCGAGGAGCAAATCCAGGACTTCGCCGTGGTCGAGACCATGGACAACGGCAAGCCGATTTTCGAGTCGCGCTACGTCGACATGCCCTCGGTGATCGACTGCCTGCGTTACTACGCGGGCTGGGCGGACAAGATCACCGGCGAGACGCTGCCACTCTCAGGCCCGATGGTGTTGAACTACACCCTCCGCGAACCGGTCGGGGTCGTTGGCGCGATCACTCCTTGGAACTTCCCGCTGCTTCTGGCCTCGTGGAAAATCGGCCCAGCCTTGGCTTGCGGCAACACCGTGGTCCACAAGCCGGCGTCGTTTACCGCCCTGACCGCGCTCAAGCTCGGCCAGCTTGCAACCGAAGTCGGCATTCCGGCCGGAGTGCTCAACGTCCTACCGGGTGGCGGCTCGGAAGTCGGCGGCACGATGGTCAACCATCCCGCCATCAACAAGATCGCCTTCACCGGCTCGACCGAGGTCGGTGTCGGCATCGCCAAGGCAGCGGCGGACTCAGTCAAGCGGCTGTCGCTCGAACTCGGGGGCAAGTCGCCCAACGTCGTCTTTGCCGACAGTGATCTCGACGCTGCGGCCAAAGGCGCCTTCAATGGCATCTTCTACGGCAAGGGCGAGGTATGCGCCGCCGGCTCGAGACTCTTCGTCGAGCGCGGCGCTCATGACGAACTGCTCGAGAAGCTCGTCGCACGCACCGAACGCCTGCAGCCCGGTGACCCCATGCATCCCAAGACGCGCCTCGGGGCTCTCGTCTCCAAGGACCAGCGCGAGAGCGTCCTGGGCTATGTCGAGAAGGGCCGTCAAGAAGGTGCCGAGGTTGCGTCCGGCGGCACCGCCGCCGACGTCGATGGTAAGGGCTACTTCATGCAGCCGACGATTCTCACCGGCGTCGACAATTCCATGGCGGTGGCGCAGGAAGAGATCTTCGGGCCGGTACTGGTCACCATCCCGTTCGACGAGCCCGAGGAGGCAGTGGCGCTCGCCAACGCCTCCGTCTACGGGCTGGCGGCCGGCGTCTGGACCCGCGACATCGGCAAGGCCCATCATGTCGCTGCGCAACTCGAAGCCGGGACGGTGTGGATCAACCAGTACAACTGGTACGACGCCGGCGCACCCTTCGGGGGCTACAAGCAGAGCGGCTACGGCCGGGAGCTCGGACGCCAGGCGCTCGACCTCTACACCGAAACCAAGACCGTCTTCGTCGGCAAGTGAACGAGCCTCTCGTCCTCGCGGCCGCCGTACGAACGCCGATCGGTAAATTCGGCGGAGCGCTCGCGTCGCTTTCGGCGGCGGACTTGGGTAGCGCTGCGGCTAGTGCGTGTTTGGAACGGGCCGGCCTCGACCCGAACGCCGTCGACCAGGCGATCCTCGGCCACGCTCGTCAGGCCGGCGGCGGTCCGAACACCGCGCGCCAGGTGGCCTACCGCGCCGGCATTCCGGTCGAGCGACCGGCCTACACGATCAATCAGGCCTGCGGCTCCGGGCTGCAGGCGGTCTTCTCGGCCGCCCGGGCCATTCGGCTGGGCGAGGCCGAGATCGTCCTGGCCGGCGGCACCGAGAGCATGTCGAATACGCCCTACATGCTGCCCCGGGCGCGCTGGGGCTACAGGCTGGGACACGCCGAACTGACCGACGGCATGTACCGGGACGGCTTCAACGATCCGCTCTCTGAACTCGTCATGGGTGAGACGGCCGAAGAACTGGCTGACGAAGTAGGAATCGACCGAGCGGCGGCCGATACCTTCGCGGCCCAGAGCCAGCAACGCTGCGAGGCGGCAAGGGCAGAGGGCCGATTCGCGGTTGAGATCGCACCGGTGACCGTAGCGCAGCGCAAGGGCGAGGTCGTAGTCAGCGACGACGAACACCCGCGGGACGGTATCGAAGCCGAAGGCCTGGCAAGGCTCAAGCCGGTCTTTCGCGACGGCGGCACCGTGACCGCGGGCAACGCCTCCGGCATCACCGATGGCGCGGCCGCCCTCCTAGTGGCGAGCGAGCAGGCGGCCGCCGAGCATGGCCTGACGCCGCTGGCCCGATTGCTCGACTGGGAGGTCGTCGGCGTAGAACCGCGGATCATGGGCATTGGCCCGGTCCCCGCGGTGAGGAACCTGTTGGCCCGCGCCGAGCTCGAGTGCGACGGAATCGACGAAGTCGAGCTCAACGAGGCTTTCGCCAGCCAGGCGCTCGCCTGCTTGAAGGAGCTCCCCTTCGCCCCCGAACGGGTAAACCCGGACGGCGGCGCCATCGCACTCGGTCATCCGATCGGTTGCACCGGGGCCCGGATCCTGGTCACTCTCCTCCACGGCATGGAACGTCGGGAAGGCCGGCGAGGCATCGCGACCCTGTGCGTCTCCGGCGGTCTCGGCCTCGCAGCCCTGGTCGAACGCGAATGACCGGTTCGATCCACCTTGACCGGCAAGACCGCGTCGCAACGCTGACGGTTGATCGAGCGCCGCTGAACATTCTCGACCTCGCAGCGCTGGACGAACTTCGAGGGATGATCGAGACGCTGACTGCGGACTCGGCAATCCAGCTCCTGGTTATCAAGGGCGGTGGCAGCAAGGCCTTCTCGGCCGGCGTGGCGGTTCAGGATCACACGCCCGACAAAATCGAGGGGATGCTCGAGTCCTTCCACGCCGTGCTGCGCCTCCTGCTCGAGTTCCCAGCGCCAACCCTGGCCGCGATCCAAGGTCACTGCCTGGGTGGCGGAATGGAGCTGGCCGCCGCCTGCGACTTGCGTTTCGCCGCGGCCAAGAGCTCCTTCGGCCAGCCCGAGATTCAACTCGGTTGCTATCCACCCTGGGCCGCCGCGCACTACCCTGCCCTGCTCGGTCCCGGTGTGACGGCTGACCTGTTGTTGACTGGCCGTATTATCGACAGCGCCGAGGCCTCCGAGATCGGATTCGTCGATCGCCGGGTCGATGACGACCGACTGGAAGCCGAGGTCGCCGGGTTTTCGAGCCAGGTCACGGCGCAAAGCGCGGCGGTGACTCGATTGGCGGTGCGAGCCATTCGCGCTCACCGCGGGTTGAACTTCGAGCAGGCCTTGACCGAGAGCGAGCGCCTCTACACGGAAGAGCTCACTCAAACCCACGACATGAACGAAGGTCTCAGTGCCTTTCTCGACAAGCGCGCCCCCAACTGGCAGCACCGCTAGTCGAACCGAGCCAGCCGCAAGGGCCAGTCGCACCCCAATCGCCTTACCGAACAGCCACTAGGAGAAATTCAATGTCCGATGTCCTGCTAGTCGAACGCGAAGGCCGCGTCGCTATTCTCACCATCAACCGCCCCGACAAACTCAATGCTCTCAACGGCGAGGTCCGCGACGCCGCGATGGCCATTCTGGCCGAGCTCGAGAACGACGACTCGGTCGGCGTGGTCGTCATCACCGGTGCCGGCGAGAAGTCGTTCATTGCCGGCGCCGACATCGGAGAGTTCGAAGGTCGCAGCCCCTTCGACCAGCGCGACGCGATGCGCAGTCCACGGGTCTTTGACGTGATGGCTTCGTTCCCCAAGCCGGTCATCGCCATGATCAACGGCTTCTGCCTGGGCGGCGGCTGCGAACTGGCGATGTCCTGCGACCTCCGGGTCGCTTCGGAAACGGCGCGTTTCGGGCAGCCCGAGATCAAGCTCGGTCTCATCCCCGGCGGCGGCGGCACCCAGCGTATGCCCCGGCTCACCGGTACCGGCCAGGCGATGCGCCTGATGCTCACCGGCGACATGATCCCGGCCGTCGAGGCCAAGGAGATCGGTCTCGTCGAGATGGTCTTCCCGGCCGAAGAACTGCGGCAGAAGACCTTGGAACTGGCGCAGAAGATCGCTGCCAACAGCCCACTGACCCTGCGTATCGCCAAGGAAGCGGTCCGCGCGGCAGAGCGTCTCCCACTCGAGGACGGCATCACCTACGAGCGAGATCTCTTCTGTCTGGCGTTCTCGACCGAGGACAAGGCTGAGGGTGTGAAGGCCTTCCTCGACAAGCGGCCGGCCGAGTGGAAGGGCCGCTAGGGGCCGGCGAGCAACGACTCTGTTCACCTGGGGCAAACAACCGTATAGAGGGAACTTCGTGCTCAAAGAGATGCTGATCCAGGGGCTGCAGGATACGGAAGCCTACTTCAACCGTTCGACGGCCTGCCTCACCGAGGAGCACTCGAACTTCAGACCGAAGAACGAGACGATGTCGGTGGCGCAGCACGTGGGACACGTCGCCCAGACGGTGGAGTGGTTCTTCGCCGGCGCTTTCGACCCTGCCGGCTTCGACCTCGATTTCGAGGCGCACGCCAAACAGATCGAGGGACTGACTTCACTCGACGTCGCCCGCGCCCGGCTGGCCAAGGCCTTCGCCGACGGCCGCGCTACCTTGGCGGAGTGTGACGACGAGCAACTCCGCGAGGCGCTACCCGCCGGCCCGGTGATGGGCGGGGCACCACGACTGGCGATCGTCAGCGGCATCGAGGACCACACGGCGCATCACCGCGGGGCACTGACTGTCTACTCCCGGCTGCAGGGATTGACACCGGCTATGCCCTACATGGACGCCTAGAGACCCAGGGCGGCGGCAGTCGATCGACGGAAAGTTGGCTGTCTAGTTCGCAGCCTTGACGGTAGTGCAGTCGATCGTGGCGACGCCTTGCAGCCAGTTCTCCCCGTCGTCCCAGGAGCGGTCCTTGCGCCATTTGAAGCCCTTGGGGCCGGCCTCGGAGAAGATGTTGCGATCGACGTAGGCTCCTTGGGCATCCTCACCCATGCCGCCGGTCATCACCATCGTCTCGCCAATCCGCTCGGCCTCGAAGTAACTCCACTCGAGAGTGCCGGTCGGCAGCCAGCGGTTGTCCCACTTCGTGCTGGCGCGGTTGAAAGAGCGGATGTTGATGCCCCGCGAGACCCGACCGTCAGGTAGAGGCGCGATCCACTCGTCTTCGATCGCCCAACCCCCGAGGATGACCCGCCCGTTCCACTGCGCTTCGGCCCTCGGCTTGTAGCTGCCGTCCCGCTGCATCTGTTGCCCCGAGCAGCGGTGGTTGCCAAGCAAGAAAGCGAATTGTGAAGTCTCAGCCGGAGCGCTCGGATGGAAAATCGACTCCGCGATGCCACCACTGGGCCCCTCGGCCGGCACTCCAGCAGGCTTGTCGGCAACCCGCTTGGCGCTCCAAACGGAGAGAAATCCCCGACCCAGAGCGTGCGTTCTCCCTTCGAGATTCCCGTTCTCCAGGACACCGGACGTGTTGTAGAGACCGGAGCCGTCCTCAGTAACGAACGCGAAGTGGACTCGCCCCCAGTCGGCGTTGACGCTGCCCTCGCTCACCTCGGTGCCGTAGAAGGTAGCGGCAAGGTCGCCGCCCTCAACCGAGCGCACTACGAACTCCTGATAGTAGGGCTCCGCGTCTGGGGTGGGTCGAAGATCGACCTTCCAACTGCCGACCAAGGCCTGAGGATTGGCCGGCTCTGCCGCCGGCAGCGGCGCCGGCGCCACGGTCGCGATCAACAGCCAGCAGCTCACGGCAGTCAGCAAGTTCACTAGTCGTCTCATTTGTCTTGGCTCCTCGGCGGCAGGGACTCGAGCCCCTCGACCACTCATATTCGCTCAAACCGCGGGATCGGGTGCGTTCTGTGGAATTGCGACCTCCTCGCGTCCCGCCGGGTGGATCAGATGCTGCCAGACGAAGGCCGCCAAAGCGAGCAGGACCAGCAGCGCCGGAATTCCCGAGACATGCAACGCCTCGGAGCCGGCAATGGCAAGGGCCAATAGCGCCACGAAGGCCACGACCGGCAGCAGCGCCGCTGCGGCCGGCCAGCGCCAGATCGGGCGCCACGTCGCCACGAGCGCGGGCAGGAGAAGCAGAAGACTCGCATGGACAGGTGCGACGAGCCAAGCGGCCAGAACAAGCCAGCGGAACTCCCGCCCAGGCTGCTTGCGCCCCCGCCAATAGAGTGCCAGCCAGACCAACAGCCCCAGCCAATAGAGGTCTCGGCGAAGCAGCACGCGACCTCCCGCCACCAGATACTCGTCCTCGAAAACAGGGTAGCTGTCGAGACCGTCGAGCCGCCTGACGAACGAAGCCACCAGCCTGACGGCAGGTTCGTTCGCTTCGGGCAGAAGCAGCGTCACGGCCGGCACCCCACGAACTACCGCTTCATCAGCGGCCCCAGGGGCCGAACTTCGGGTCGATCTCTGCACGAGCTGTCCGAGCCACGACGAGCGTGAATCGACCATGGCGGGCTCGACTCCCACCGTCTCGCCGGCGCGCAGGAGGGCGTGAACCAGCCAACCCGGAGAGACTTCGTCGTCCCCCCGCGCCGGTTCGATGGTCGGCCGGGCGACCGAGGCATCGAACCGAAGCTCGAGTAGGGCGAGAATTCGGCTCATGTCCTCGACCCCGGCTGAATCCGGCAACGCAACAGCAACCATGTCGTGGCGCCGCCGCGTTCGGCTCAGATCGTCGTTCACGGCGAGGCGCAACGCTCGGCCGTCCTCACCCGACGGCCCGACCAGCCTGATCTCGAAACGCGGCGGGTCCTGCGGCCCAACCTCCGACGCCCCAGCGGCCGTCAGGAGCAGGCTCCCGGCGAGCGCCCACAGGATCGACCGCCTCATGGAACGCCGTATCGCTTGCGCTTTTCCCACAGCGTCTTTCGACTGATACCCAGCAGGTCCGCCGCACGGCCCTGGTGACCCCGGGTGTAGGCCAGCGCGGCCTCGATCTGCTCCTTCTCGACCTCGGCCAGGGAGCGCGGACGCCCGCTCAGATCGCGGGGCGGTGGCGGATCAAGGACGGTCGCACGGGGCGCCTCGACCAGCGCCCGCTCGATGACGTTGCGCACCTGACGCAGATTGCCCGGCCACGGATACTCCAGCATCCAGCGCAAAGCTCGATCGCTGAGACGAAGGCGCGACCGCTCGCTGCGCGCGCCCAAGTCCGCCAGGAAGTAATCGAAGAGCGCCGGTAGGTCCGTCTTGCGTGCTGCCAACTCGGGGAGCGTAAAGGTCAAGACTTCGAGCCGATAGAAAAGATCGGCCCGGAACGTCCCGTTGGCCACCCGGGCAGCCAGGTCGCTGGCACCTACTGCGACAAAGCGAATGTCGGCCGGACGATCGGCACCACCCAGCGGGGCATATTGCCGTTCAGCCAGCAGCCGCAACAGCTTGGGCTGACTACCGAGCGGCAGTTCCTCGACGTGATCGAGCAGCAGGCTCCCCTGCTCGGCGCGGGAGACGCGTCCGGCAGAGGCAGCCTCAGCCCCAGTGAAAGCACCGGCACGAAAGCCGAAGAATTCACTTTCGAAAAGGGTCGAGGGAATGGCTGCGATGTCGACCTCGACCAACGGCCCGTCGGCCCGCTGGCTCGCTTGATGAACTCCGCGAGCCACCGTACTGCGGCCGCTGCCCTCGGGGCCCAGGATCAGCACCGGCGCCTCGGATCGCGCGGCCCGCTCGATGCGGCCGATGAGCGCCTCGAGGCTCGGTGCGGTGCGCCGGAACGCGTCGAAGGCCGCGGCCCGGCTCACCCGCGCAGCTCGGCCGTTACGTCAGGGGCGTCCGCCCACAGGCGCTCGAGGCCGTAGTACTCGCGCGTCTCGACGTCGAACACGTGAATCACGAAATCGCCGTAGTCGAGCAGCACCCAATGGGATGTGTTCATGCCCTCGACGTGAAGCGGCCGGACGCCCGTGTCCCGCAAGATCTTGACGATGCCGTCTGCAATCGCCTGCACCTGGCGACCGTTCTTGGCGGAACAGACCATGAAGAAGTCGGTGAAGTCGGTGACCTCGGACAGTTCGAGAACAGTCAGGTTCGTCGCTTTGCGGTCGTCGGCGACGGCCACGGCGTCACGGACTCTCTGCCGGATGTCTGGAGGGCTGGTCGCTGTCGCTCTCATGAATACAGGCAGTACTTCCTCGCGTAGTCTACCACCGCGGAGGGCACCCATTCTGCGGGTACCGCCTCGTGCTCAGACAAGCGGCGCCTGATCTCGGTAGCAGACACGTCGAGCGGAAGGTTGTCGATGAAGGTCGCGCCTCCGGCGGTAAGGCGCTCCTGGGTCTCGCGTGACAGCTGCGCGAGAGCTTCCTCACGACTCCAGCCCGGCCGGCGAAGAACCGCTAGATGGACTCCTACGAGAATGTCCTCCCAGCGGCGCCAACTCTCGATCTGAGCCAAAGAATCCGAGCCCAGGAGAAGGAAAATGTCAGCCTCCGGCTTTTGTGCCCGGATGGAATCGATGGTGTCGATCGTAAAGCTGGGACTTTCGGTGAGCTCCAAGTCCGAGACCTGAAGCTGTTCGTGACCGAGCAGAGCCAGCTCGACCATGGCGAAACGTCGCAACGCCGGAGCGAAGGAGCGATCGGTCTTGTGCGGCGGATACGCCGTCGGCAAGTACAAGACCTCGTCCAGTTCAAGCTGCTCGGCCGCCCTGATGACGGGCTCGATGTGCCCGTTGTGAATCGGGTCGAAACTGCCGCCGTAGAGGCCCAATCGGCTCATGAATCGACCTCGGCCAACAGACGTTGGACGCGACTCATCAGAGGATCGGTTCCCTGCCGGGCCACCGAGCTGATCTCACTGTATTCGAGCTTCCGGGCGGCGGCGGCGGCGGCCAGCTCCTCCTGACGCTCGCTAATCGCAGAATCGAGCTTGGTCCCAACCATCAAGCGGGGGCGGCGCAACAGGTCGGCGTTGAAGGACCGCAACTCACGTTCGATCGCCTCCACCTCCTCGACGGCGCTACCTTCGACCGACAAATCGACCAGGTGCAACAGAACTCGGCAACGCTCGACATGGCGCAAGAACTGATGCCCAAGCCCGGCCCCGTCCGAGGCGCCGGCGATGAGCCCTGGCAGGTCGGCGATGACGAAAGGGTCGCTGTCGATCCCCAACGACACCACTCCGAGCTGCGGCACCAGCGTCGTAAACGGGTAGTCGGCAATCTTCGGCCGCGCCGCCGAAACCACGCTGATGAGAGTCGATTTCCCCGCGTTGGGCAGCCCGACCACGCCCACGTCGGCGAGAAGCTTGAGCTCGAGCTTGAGGCTGCGACCTTGCCCCTCTTCGCCGGGGTCGGCGCGACGCGGCGCCTGGTTCGTCGAGGTCTTGAAACGCGCGTTGCCACGGCCACCCCGACCGCCCTGAACGATCAGGACCGGCTCGTCGGCCTCGAGAATCTCGGTCACGAACTCGCCGCTGTCGGCGTCTCGCACCTCGGTACCCAACGGCACGCGGACAACGCGATCCTTGCCACCACGACCCGTCCGGTTCGAGCCCTCTCCGTGCTGGCCACGCTCTGCCTTGTAGTGCGGGTTGAAGCGCTGATTGTGAAGCGTGTTGAGCTGGGAATCCCCCTCGAGGAAAAGGGACCCTCCCGGTCCGCCGTCGCCCCCAGCAGGGCCGCCGCGAGGGACAAATTTCTCCCGCCGGAACGCCACACAGCCGTTGCCACCACGCCCGGCTTGGACGTGGATGACGGCTTCGTCTACAAAGTTCACTGCCGGCTGCGACCTGCGCGCGACGCGCGCGGGTAACTACTCCGCGGCGAGAACGTTGACGAACTTGCCCAGCCGGCCGCGGTCGCGAAACTCGACGACGCCGTCGGCGGTGGCAAACAGAGTGTCGTCCTTGCCTCGCCGCACGTTGGCGCCGGGGAAGAACTTGGTGCCGCGCTGCCGCACGATGATGGTACCGCCGGTCACTTGCTCACCGCCGTACCGCTTCACACCTAGATGCTGGGGGTTCGAATCGCGACCGTTGCGACTGGAGCCCTGTCCCTTCTTATGAGCCATCTGCCAACTCCTCGGCCGCTAGGCCTTGATCTTGTCGATCCGGACCCGCAGGAGATCCTGCCGGTGACCGTTCAACCGCTTGTAGCCTTTGCGCCGCTTTTTCTTGAACACCCGAATCTTGCGGGCGCGAATGGGATCGACAACCTCGGCGGTAACCGCGGCTCCCGCCAGCACGGGAGTACCGATCGCGGGCTTGTCGCCGCCGATCATCAGAACTCGGTCGAACGTGACCTTGCTCGCGTTCTTGCCCGTCGCCTCGACGAGCTCGATGTCGATAACATCACCCTGTTCCACGCGGTATTGCTTACCGCCGGTTTCTATGACTGCGTACATTGGATTGAAACCTCCTACGACTGCGCCGGACGCGCAAGAGGGCGGAAAATAGCATGCTGCCGCGCAGGGGTCAACGCTTGTTGTGATCCTGATTCTAGGCCGATAGTCGCGCTCGCTCGCTCGTTCGACGGATTCAGACACGGGGAGCCTTTTTCCCTGGCTGGCCAAGCCCGACCTAACCCCATCCAGGGAAAAACCCTCCCCGCGTCTTGATGGTCCGGATGGATGCAGCTTCTTCGACGGGGGCTAGCCCGAGAGCTTCCGCACCCGACGCTGCGCCTTACCGTGATTGCGCGAAGACTCCGGCACCTTCTGGTAGGCCGCCAAGGCACCGGCATCGTCCGACAACTTGTCCTCGAGCAGCTGTCCCGCGTGCCACCAGGCGTCATGGCGGGTCCTCGGGAACGACTGGCCAAGGCGCTGATAGGCGGCCGCGGCCTCGGCGTGAAGGTTGAGGTCCCGATAACCCTCGGCTAGCTCCCAGCCCGCGTTCTCCGCCGCCCGGTCGGTTGGAAAACGCTCGACCAGCATACGCAGCGACACCAACGATGCCGGCACGCTACGACCCAGCACCGAGTCCTGAACGGTCAACTTCATCTCGTTCTCGATCGCCGCCCGATGGGCCAAGGCCGCCGGAACGTACTCGCTCGAAGGATAGCCGCTCACGAGCTGAGTAAAGGCGTCCCGCGCCGCTTCATGGCGCGACTTGCCCAGCGAACGCAAGAGTTTACCGAGGCGAAACTGCGCTTCTGCCGCTCCTTTCGCGTCAGGGAACTTGGCGCCGAACTCGATGAGCGAGGCCATTGCCTCTGAGGTCTGGCCAGCCTGCTCATGAATGTCCGCCAGTTCGAGCAACGCCTCGGCCGCAACCGGTTTTGAAGCGCTCTCGATCAGCCCTGTCAGGTCAGCCTTCGCCTGCTCGGCCAGACCCGCCTCGGCCTTGCGGACTGCGGCTTCCAGATCAGCTCGTTCGCCGGCCGAGCCCGTCGTTGCCGGCGGCGGCGCGGCTGCTGGAGCCTGGGCTGTCTCAACGGGCTGGACGGGTCGGGCGCTCGCCGGCGTAGGCGCCGGTGCTTCCTCTTCCAACTCCGGCGGAGCGATATCGGCCACGGCGACACCCTCCTCGCTTCCACCAGGTCGGAACCGCTCGACTGCCTCAGCCAGGACGACTTCGCCGACTTCTGGCGGAGCCGACTGAGCTGGCGCCGGGGACTGCCTCAGCACGAAGAAAAGCACACCTCCTATGGCGATGGCCGCTGCGGCGCCGATCGCCCACATCAACGGCTTCCCACGCACCGTCGAAGTCGAGCGTGAGAACAGCTTCGAAGTGGATCTCGAGAGGCCCTTGAAATCTTGAGCGAAACTCATCCGCAGCTGGTCTTCGAGCTTGGTCACCGCCTCGAGCACACGATCGACCGTCGGGTAACGATCACCGGGTTCGGCGCTCAGGCAACGCAGAACGAGCGGATCGAGCTCGGGCGGGACGCCCTCCTCGAGTTGACTCGGCAAGTTGAAACGACCGACCGGAATGCGCCCGGTGAGCATCTCGTAAAGCAAGACGCCCAGCGAGTAGATATCCGCTCGGTGGTCGACTTCCGCCATCCCTCGGGCCTGCTCAGGAGCCATATAGTGCAGCGTCCCCATCGTGAGCGTGCCGGTCGTGAGGGTTCCTTCGGTGCGGGAGATCGCCTCGACCCGGCTGATGCCGAAGTCGGCCAGTTTGACGACCGAGAGGTCCTCGCTGACGAGGACGTTGCGCGGATTGAGGTCACGGTGGACGATGTTCTGCCGATGCGCCGCTTGTAGACCCTTGCAAACCTCCTTGAAGACGCCGACGGCCTCGGTGAGAGATAGTCGCCGCCGCTGCATGATTGCGTCGAGCGAGGTGCCTTTGACGTACTCCATGACGAAGTACGGGTTGCCCTCGGCATCGCTCATGTCGATGACCTGAACGACGTTGGGATGGTTGAGCAAGGCCACCGCCTTGGCCTCCCTGCGAAACCGTTCGACACTGGTCTCGTCGTCCAGGGATTCGGCCAGAACCTTGATCGCCACAATGCGATTGAGCGAGGGCTGCACGGCCTTGTACACCGAGCCCATACCGCCCTTGCCGAGCTTCCCCAGCACGTCGTAGTCGCCAATTCGTTTCGGGTGTTCAGTCGCCATAGTTTTCAAACACCAATTCTGATTCGCCGACGCGAATCCGGTCCAAGTGTGTAAGACGGGTTGTGGTGACCTTGCGGCCGTTGACGCGAGTGCCGTGTGTGCTCTCCAGATCCACGAGAGTGTGGCGCTCGCCGTCGTACTCGATCTTCAGGTGCTCCTTGCTCGCCTGCAGGTCGGACAGGGTCAGTCCACAGGCTCCGGAACGGCCGACCATGAGGGTCTCGCCATCGAGCCGCACGGCGCGCCCGCGATCGAGCCCCCTAGCGACGTAGAGCCTCGCGTGCGCCACACGGGTGCCAGCCGCGGCGTCTGAGGCCGGCTGGGCTACCACCACCTGGGATGCTCGAGGTTCGATCTCGAGAGTTGTTATCGGGAAGGGGATCACGATGTCGCGCTTGTTGAATTCTTCCCAGATCGCGGTCCGCACTTGGCTAGCGATGCCGGGCAAGCCCGCGATGTTCTCAACCCACACCCGGAGCTCGTGAACGATCGCACTGTCCCCGAACTCGAGCAGGTAGACCTCTGGACTCGGCTTCTCCAGGACATCCGGCACCCGAGTCGCCGCAGCCAAGAGAGCTTCCCGTGCCCGGTAGGGCGGTGTCCGGTAGTGGACGCCCACCGGGATTCGCTCCATGTGGAGGGGATGCGGGTAGAAGTAGTTGGTCAGTTCCGAGGAGGCTATTTCAGCGTTGGGGACGACCAGGTTGTCGTTGTCACGGGTGCGTAGATGGGTCGTGCGCCAGGTGACCTGAATGACCTGCCCCTCGGTCCCGTTCACTCGAATCCAGTCGTTGATCCTGAAGGGCTTCTCGACACTGATCACCAGACCCGAAAAGAAGTTCCCGAGAATCGGTTGGAGCGCCAGCCCCAGAACCAAGGACGTGACGGCACTGGCCGCCAGCAAAGTCGTGATGTCCACCTTGGGATAGGCCGACTTGAAAGTCGCGAGGGCCGCCAGGACGTAGGCTCCACCCACGATCACCGCAGGCAGCAAGGGCGGCAGGCGCACCCCTTTACGGTGAAGTTGGAATTCGAAGATGAAGAGAGCCAGCAGTCGCACGACGAACAACGCCGCCGTCAGGAGCAAGATCCAGCGGGCTAGCTGTCCAACCTTCGCCTCGTCTGCCGACCACTTGTCGGGCCCCATCAGCACCGCGACTGCCAGGCCGGCGGCCAGAGCTGCGATGTAGAGCACGATGCCGAAGCGGCGGACCAAGCGCGAGCGGCGGACGGCGAACGACACGAGCGCCAGCAGGCCGACGGCCGCTGTCGTGCCAAGCGCCAGGGCAATCCAGCCCTGACCGGTCCCTAGGTCCACCGGTGTATCCCCATGATCGTCCCCTTACTCAGTCAGCGGATCGTAGCAAAACGTTACAGGGATGTCGGTAGCGGGATGTGCCTTTGGCGAATAGAGTACGACGCCATGCTCCTGCGACTCTTCGGCTGGTGGACTCGCCTGATGTTGCGCCTCCGTGGAGTGCAACGAGAGACTTGGAGGTGCGCTGACTTCGACGTTCGCCTCTATCGCCACGGGAAGCCCGCAGAAGAACCGTGGCTGCTGCTGCACGGGCTCGGCTCGACCGCCCTGAGCTGGGGCTCGACGATCAGCGCCCTACACCAAGACTGCCGCCTGTGGGTCCCCGAGCTCTCCGCCCTGGGCGGCACGACCGGACCGAATCCGGGAATGAACGTCCGCCAAGCGACCGCAGCCATGGTGGCGCTAATCGAGGAGCGCTCGCCAGGCCAGCCCGTGACGGTATGCGGAATCAGCCTGGGTGGCTGGGTCGCGGTCCGGCTGGCGCTCGATCACCCGGAGTTGGTGGCGCGACTGGTGCTGATCAACTGCGCCGGCCTGGTCACCCTCGACTGGCCGTCGATCGAGCAGCTCATTCGCGTCCGCGATGTCCGCGGCGTTGAGCGGCTGTACGGAGCGCTCTTTCGGCGCGTGCCCCTGCCCCTTCGTTACTCGAAGCGCGGCTTCCTGGCCGCCTACACTTCGCCGGCGGTCGAGCACATCCTGGCAACCCTGTCCGAGAAGGACGCCTTCAGCGAGGAGGACCTGGGGCGTGTGCGCTGCCCCACCGCTCTCATTTGGGGCGAACACGATGGCCTCTTTCCCCTGGCGGCGGGCAAGCGAATGGCCCAGGCGATCCCCGGCAGCAGCCTCACGGTCATCAGTGACGCGGCACACGGCGTCCACTGGGAGCTTCCACGTAGAATGAACGCGGCGATCGAGGCCTTCCGCCAAGCTCACCCATTGAGCCCTGGAAGAGCCAACCCGACAAGGCACTGATGGCAACACGCAATCTCAACGCTCCCGACTACCTCCTGTGCTGCGACTGCGAGACGCCCTGCTACACGTTCGAATGGGCCGAGGGCGAAGTCGCCGAGGCAGTCTGCGAGGTCTGCGGCAACGAAGAGGCCGCGACCTTCCTGAGTGAGGAAGACTACGAGGCCTACGCGTACAGCGGGGCCTGGGACTACGGCGGGCGCTAGGCGCACCTGAGGCCCTGTCAGCGTCTTCAGGCGGCCCGCGGCAGGACGACCCTGACCGCGGTCCCGACACCGGGCGCGCTGTCGATCTCGACGGCGCCACCGTGGGCGCGAGCGATCCGTTCGACTACAGCCAGGCCAAGGCCGGTGCCGCCGCGGCGAGTCGAGTAGAACGCCTCGAAGATGCGTTCGCGCTCCGGTCCGTCCATCCCCACGCCGTGGTCCCGCACCTGCAGAACCACCCGGTCGCCTCGAGTCTCTGCCCGAAGCTCGATGACCGGCCGTGGATCATCCTCCCGGCTCGCGACGAGCGCGTTCTGCACCAGGTTGATCAGGAGCTGCTGGAGCTGCTCGCGATCGACCTCGAGTGCCGCTTCGCCGGCGCGATCCACCACATCCAGTCTGGCACCGCGACGCTCGAGTTCCGGCCCCAGGACCTCCGCCAAAGCGGAGAACAGCTCGCGAGCCTTCGTCGCGCTGCGTTCCAGCCGGCGAGGCTTGGCGTAGAGGAGAAAGTCAGTGACCAAACGCTCGAGCCGGTGAATCTCGTCGCGAGTGATGCCCAACATGCGGCGTTGCGCACTGCCTGAGGGTAGCTCCTCGTCGAGCAGTTGCATGTTCAGATTGAGGGCGTTGAGGGGGTTGCGAATCTCATGTGCCAAGCCGGAAGCCAAGGTACCGATGACGGCCATGCTCTCGGCCTCGGCGTGCGCCTCTTCGAGGCGCCGAGAGCGCCTCCACGACCACCACAGGAGCGTCGTGGTGAGCAGGAGCACCAAGAGCGTCGCCACCCCGACTAGAGCCGCCTGATTCATCAGTTCACGCCTCAAGACTCCAGCCCTGCTCTCGAGTTCCCCCCGGCTCACGCCGATGCGCAGCATGCCGACCTCGCCGATCGGCACTTCGATGTCATAGGTGGCCTCGCGGCTGCTCGTCGTTCGCTCGAGTTGCTCCGGAACCTCGCGAATTCCAGGCGCCGACAGGCGGCCGGGCACGAGTGGGAAGGTACCTTCGGTACGCCCCTTGAACACGAGCGTGCCCTCTCGGTCGTAGACCTCGACCTCCTGGACCACGTCGCGCTGGGTGAGTACCGAGTCGATGAAGGTCTGCGTCTCCTGCTCGAGCGCCATGGCCGTATACAGGTCCTGACCGCCCTGGGATGCGCGGTCGGCGAGCCGGCCGGCGACGCCTTCGGCCTCCTGCCGGGTTTCGAGCAACACCCGCTCGATCTCCTTCTGGGAAAGGGAGCGAAAGATGAGCCATCCAAACAGCCCGAGCTCGAGCAGGATGAACGCGCCGAGCACAGCTGCGCCCCAGACGAAACGCCTCGAGCCTGAAGGTTGCCGCCACCTCATACCCATTCAGCTTAGCAAGCGGCATGCCTGGCGGGATGGAATGAATTAGAATAATCGACATTAAGCACCAGAGGCAGCGGCGCAAGTTGACATTCCAGACTCGGACGGCGCTGGGGCCGCTTCTGGCAACGGTCGGTATCGCCTCGTTACTCGCCGGTTGCGGCACCCCGACCGCGCTCGATGGTGCGCACGAAGTCAGATCCGCCACGATTCTCCTGGCCAGTGAGCCGACTGGAGTCAATCCGCTGATCTCGGGCGGCAATCGGGCCACGCAGGACCTCATCGACCGACTCTTCCTGCACCTTTTCGAGGAACAGCCGGACTTCGCCGAGCACCCACCCACGTTCGCGCCTCGGCTGGCCCGCGAGTGGACATGGTCCTCTGATCACCTCACCTTGAACCTCACGCTGCGCCAGGGCGTCCTGTGGAGCGACGGCGTCGAAGTGACGGCGGAGGATGTCCGCTGGACCTGGCAGGTTCAAAGGGACAAACGGGTCGCTTGGCGCTACGCCGAACTCAAGGAGCACATCGTCGACATCCGAGTCCTCGGCTCCCACCGGCTCGAAGTCGAGTTCGACCAGAGATCTCCCAACCAGCTGGCCGACCTGAACGAGGGCAACATCCTGCCGCGGCACGCCTGGGGTCGGCTGCCTCTGGCCGAGTGGCCGTCGAACGCCGACTGGTTCAGGCGCCATCTGGTGACCAACGGTCCGTTCAAGCTCGAGTCCTGGGAGAGCCAGCAGGAGTTGGTGTTGACCGCCAACCCTGATTACTACGAGCCGGGGCTACCGATTCTCCGGAGAGTAGCCCTCCGGATCGTGCCGCTGCGCCGTAACCGCATCGAGGAGCTCGCGGCCCGACGGGCGGACTTCATTCCCCAAGTCACCCCGGACGAGGCTCAGCGACTCGAGGGCGCCTCTGGAGTCATCGTTCAGCATTTCTGGCACCGCCAATACGACTATCTGGCATGGAACACCCACCGGGTTCCCTTTACCTCGTCCGTTGTTCGGCGAGCGCTCACTCAGGCGATCGACCGTCAGGGGCTGGTCGACGCCCTCTGGTATGGCCGCGCGCGGGTCGGCACGACGGCGATTCCTGCCAACGTCTGGGCGCATCATCCACGGCTCGAACCGTGGCGCTACGATCCGGCGGCGGCCCGAGCTGATCTCGCCTCGGCCGGCTGGGCACTGGACAGCGACGGCCGGCCCACAACCGGTGGTAAGCCGTTGAGTTTCGAACTCCTGGTCAACGCGGGCAATCCAATTCATCTCGATGCCGCCGTCTTGATCCGCGATCACCTCGCGCGGATCGGTATCCTCGTGACCGTCAGGCAGCTCGACTTCCATGCCCTGGTCGACCGCCTCGACAGTGGCGACTTCGAGGCCGCGGTCGGCTCCTGGGGGATCGACACCTCCCTGGATCTCGGCTACGCCTTCCACAGCACCTCGCTCACCGAGGGCTACAACTCAGGCGGCTATGCCGAGCCCAGAGTCGACCAGCTGATCGAAGCGGCTCGCGGCGAGACCAACATTGAGCTCAGGCGCCAAACGCTCTACGAGCTGCAGGAGCTGCTGCATCGCGATCAGCCCTACACCTTCCTCTGGGAACCGCAGCGATCGGATGCCCACAGCACAAGGCTCGAGAACGTGCGGCCCAATCCCCTGAGCTCCCTCTTCCGGTTGCGCCAGTGGCGGCTCGCGGCCGACTGAGGAGGATCGGCCAACGGGGCCTGGGCGCCGGCGTCGCCCTCTGGCTCGCGGCCACGTTGGGGTTCTTGTGCCTGCGGCTAGCGCCCGGGGACCCCGCCCGCCCGGGCGATCCCACCGTCCCGGCGGCTCACAGCGCAGCGCTCGAGCGCCTCTATGGACTCGACCGCACGCTCGCGGCGCAATACCGGGCCTGGATGGGATCCCTTCTCCGAGGCGATCTCGGCTGGTCGTTCCACTACCGACGCCCCGTCTCCCAGGTGATCGCGGCGGCGGTTCCACCCACTCTGGTGCTGGCGGCTCTCGCGCTCACTCTGCAGTACGGCGCGGCGCTGACCCTGGCCGTCGCAGCCTGCCGGGGCCGTCGCCTGCGGCGCAGTTTTGACCTGGCCACCACCGTGCTCTACGCCATGCCCACCTTCTGGCTTGGATTGCTGGCGCTGCGTTGGTTCGGGCACTCACTGGGCTGGTTTCCGACCTTCGGCGCTTCTTCGCTCGCCACATCGACCTGGTGGCCTTGGTGGGCCGACTGGCTGCGCCACGCCAGCCTGCCGGCCGCCGCACTCGCCTTGGCCAACCTGGGGCTGGTCTATCGACTGACCTCGACCGCCCTCACCGAAGCCCTGGAAGCGCCCTATACCCTGGCCGCCCGGGCACGCGGCCTGAGCGAGCGGCGACTGCTCTGGCGCCACGCTCTGCGCAACGCCGCGCCGACCGCCGTCCACCGGCTGGGCCTCGACTTGCCGGGCGTTCTGAGCGGCACCCTGATACTCGAGGTCCTGTTCTCCCGTCCGGGACTGGGGCGCGTTGCACACCAGGCCTTCTTGGCGCGTGACTTCCCGGTGCTGGCCACCGTAACTACCGCGGCGGGCGCACTGGTCATCCTCGGCAGCTTGCTCTCCGACCTCGCCCACTCTGCCCTCGACCCCCGAGTCGATCATGGTTGAACTGGCACCAACTCGGCACGACCGGTCCGCCACCCCATGGGTCATCGCCCTGAGTGTCGCCACACTGCTCGCGCCCCTTCTGGCTCGGCAAACGCCCGGCGGCATTGCCGACCCGGCGGCCAGCCGCCATCGCCCGCCCGCCACCGTCTTGACCGCGATCGAATTGGCCGACGGGACGACACTCCTGGCCGATCACGTGACCCCTCTGCCCGACGGCGGCGTCGAGGTCCTCCACGCAGGCGTACAACGACGGCTTGGCAAAGAGGCACTGGCTCCCGAAACACCCAAGCCGCAGATGTATCTCTTGGGCACCGACCGCCTCGGGCGCGACCTCTTGGCACGGCTTCTTCACGGTTGGCGCAACTCGCTGGGAATCGCCGGCTTGGCAGCGCTGGCATGCCTTCTCGCCGGCGCCCTGATCGGTCTCGTCGCGGCCTACTCGGGAGGAATGATCGACCGCTGGACCATGCGCTTGGTCGACGTCTCGATGGCCCTGCCCAAACTCTTCGTGTTGCTGGCCATCGCAGCGACCCAGGATCCTGGGCCGCTCCTCTTGGTACTCCTGCTCGCGGCGGTCAGCTGGATGTCGGTCGCCCGCTTGGTCAGGGCTCGGGCGCTCGCGTTGCGCGGCGCGGAGTTTACCGAAGCTGCCCGGGCCAGCGGATGCTCCGCCGGCCGCATCCTGTTCCATCACTACCTGCCGCATCTGCGACCGCTCTTGGTCACGCTCGGACTTCTACAGTTCAGCAGCCTGATCCTCCTCGAAGCCGCGCTCTCCTTTCTGGGCGCCGGACTCGCGCCACCCACCCCGAGCCTGGGGGGACTGGTAGCCGACGCCGCGTTGCGCGGCTCCACGTCCTGGTGGATGGTGCTCTTCCCGGGCCTGGCGATCGCTCTTGCCAGCCTCACGGTCCGCTGGATCGCGAGCCGATCCGGTGACAGCGCCTTTTCTTGAAATGTGAGGCTGCTCAACGTCCTCTTTCTTCGCAAGGACGCCGCACTTGTCGCCGCGTGGGCTGCGAACCGGGTAACTGGACAACGAACCACCGTCTCGTAGTATTGCGCGATGTTGAAGATCAACCGTGTCCCGTGCACCATGCTCGGTCTCGCTCTCCTCCTCGCACTGGCGTCCCCTGCCGCTGCCGGCACTCTCGCCGTCTCCTCACTCGAGCCGGCGGCCCGCAGCATGACCGCGGAGCGAAATGACGTGATCGCGGTGACCTTCGATCGCCCGGTGAATCCCGCCACCGTGCTCCCCCGCGACACGTTCTGGGCCTTCGGCCGTTGGAGTGGACCGGTCGACGGGACGTTCAGCTTCGCCGACGGCAATCAGACTGTGATCCTCACACCGACGCGACCCCTCTCGGCCGGCGAAAACGTGATGGTCATTCTCTCGTCGTCACTGGCCGCCATGGACGGTAGTCCATTACGGGATGAAGGCTACAGCTATCAGTTTTGGGTCACCTCGAGCTCAGCCAGTCTCGAATTCACTGAGGTCGACAGAATGACCACCCGGACGACTCCAGGACAGTCGAGTCAGGCCTACGGCGGCTTCGCCACCGACCTCGACGCTGACGGCTACCCGGACATCACCATCGTCAACGAGATCACGGACGACCTGCGGGTCTTCATGAACACGGGCGATGGGAGTGGCTTGTTCGACCCGTTCATGACCCCCACCGTGCCGGTCGGCAACACTCCGAGCCCGTCCGAGCCGAGCGACTTCAATCGTGATGGCCTGGCGGACGTAGCGGTCGCCAACATCGTCGGCGATTCGGTATCGGTCCTCTTGGGCAGCGGCGACGGTACGTTTCTGCCCCAGCAGCAGATCGTTACCGGCGGCGACGCGCGCGGTGTGGCCGTCCTCGACGTCGATGGCGATGGCGACACCGATATCGCCGTCAATAGCGGGCCGGCCGGCGACTTTGCTCTACTGCTGAACAACGGCAGTGGCGTCTTCGGCGCGCCGCAGCAGTTCGGCTCGGGCAACTCCTCGCCTCGGGGCCTCGGGGCGGGCGATATGAACGAGGACGGTATTCTTGATCTGGTCGTCGGCAGCTTTGGGGCGGACACCGTCGCAGTGTGGATCGGCAACGGCGACGGGACACTCACGTCGCAGGGCCCGAGGCCCGCTGGCGGCCAAGTCTGGATGCTCGTGATCGGCGACGTGGACGGCGACCTTCACGAGGACGTCAGCTCCGCTAATTCGTTCGACGACAACGGCGCGATCCTGCTCGGCGACGGAGCCGCGGGTCTCGCTGCGCCCGCGATCTACGCCACCGACCCCTTCACGCTCGCCACCGATCTCGGGGACCTCGACGGCGACGGCGATCTCGACTGGATCCTGGCCAGCTTCACCGGTGACTGGTCGCTTTACCTCAATGACGGCGACGGCAGCTTCACCTTCGACCGCGAGTTCCCTTCGAGCGCGGCGGCTTCCTGCTCGCTGATGGTCGACATGGACAACGACGGCGATTTGGACCTGGCGTTGATCGACGAGATCGAGGACGAGGTCATCGTGCTGCACAACGCCGGGTTCGTGGTCTTCGCTGACGGCTTCGAATCCGGCGATACGTCCGCTTGGTCGACGGCCGTCCCTTAGGCCAAGGGCACCCTGCAGAGGGCGTAGATCGTCCCAGTCGCAAGGGTGCCGACGCCTGCTTGTCGGCCTTTTCTCTCTGTCGCGGGAGAGACGCAGACTGGGTCACTGCAACTGCGAAGGCCACCGTACGTATCTCCAGACTGTTCCCCAACTAGTTCTTGCCTGGGAAAGGACGTGCATGCGCCACTCGTTGCTCTCGATCACCCTCTTGCTGCTCGCGACCTCTCTCTTTGCCCAGAGCGCAAAGCCTCCCAGGGAGACGTTCTCTCTGACGCTGGCGACTTCCGAGATCCGGGTCGATGGCGTTCTGGATGAGCCGGCCTGGCAGCAGGCGACGGTCATCCCGGTGACCACTGAATGGAACCCTGGCGACAACACTCCGGCCTTGGTCAGGACGGAGAGCCTGGTCACGTTCGACGCCGACACTCTCTACATCGCCTTCCGGGCCTACGATCCCGATCCCTCGCAGATCAGGGCACACTACGCGGATCGTGATACGCCTTTTCTTGACGACACCGTCGGGTGGATGCTCGACACCTACAACGACAGGCGACGGGGCTATCAGTTCCGGGTGAACCCGCTCGGGGTGCAGATGGACGCGATCAGTTCGGATGTCGACTTCTCCGAGGACTGGTCGTTCGACCTGATCTGGGATTCTGCCGGCCGCATCACCGACGAGGGCTACATCGTCGAAGTAGCGATCCCGATGAAGCAACTACGGTTCCCGCGGGCTGACGGTGAGATGACTTGGGGGTTTCTGGCGATGCGCGACTACCCGAGGTCGAGTCGGCATCGACTGCGATCGACCTACAACGACCGCGATCTGGGCTGTTTCGTCTGCCAGCTACAAAGTGTGGACGGTTTGCGCGATCTGTCGGTCGGCCGCAATCTCGAGTTGACGCCGACGGTGACCGCGGCACGGGACGACTCCCGCGACGACTTTCCCGACGGTCCGCTAGTCGAGGGAGAGAAAGATCTCGATGCGGGGCTGACCGTCGGCTGGGGGCTCACCAACATGACCCTCTCGGCCACGATCAACCCAGATTTCTCGCAGATCGAGGCCGACACCGTGCAGCTCGACGTCAACGAGAGGTTCGCGCTCTTCTTTCCGGAGAAGAGGCCCTTCTACCTCGAGGGCTCCGACTTCTTCGACACCCGCTTGAACGCTGTATTCACCCGCACCGTGGCAGATCCGGATTTCGGCCTGAAGTTGACGGGTAAGCAGGGCAGCAACGCGTTCGGGACGATGGTCAATAGGGATCGAATCAACAACCTGATCTTCCCCGGTAATCAGGGGTCCGGCTTCGCATCGATCGACCAGGAGGTCGATAGCGCGGTGGTGCGCTACCGCCGGGATCTCGGCGAGCGGTCGACTCTGGGGGCGCTCTACACGGGACGCCAGTCGGACGACTACAGCAACCATGTCTACGGCCTCGATGGTTCCTGGGCGCTGGGTGACTCGGACACGGTCCGCTATCAGGTGATCGGCTCGAGCACCGCCTATCCGGACGCGTTGGCGATCGACAACGGCCAACCGCTAGGCACCTTCGAGGGGCTGGGCTACGACCTGCGTTACACCCACAACAGCAAGGACTGGTTCTGGTCGGCCAACTACCGAGATCTCGATGAAGATCTGCGAGCCGACCACGGCTTTATTACTCGGGTCGACCTGAAGAGGGCTTCCGTCGGAGTCAACCGGACGTTCCGGGGCGAAGAAGGTAGCTGGTTCCGCGTGCTGGACGTCTTCGTCGGGGCGGACCGAACCGAGAACCAGGACGGGACGATCGAGGAGAATGGTGGGGACATCAACGTCTCCTACCAGGGGCCCCTGCAGACCGAGATCTCCGTGGGGTTGGCGCCGAACCGAGAGCACTTTGCGGGAGTGGACTACGACAACTTTCGCCGCAACCTCTTTTTTCAGATGCGTCCTACTGGTGATGTTTCGTACGATATCTACATTGGGGCCGGCGAGACGATCGACTTCGTCAACGCGCGTCAGGCTGAGTTCCTGCAGATCAGCCCGAGTCTCGACCTGAATATCGGACGCCGCTTCCGCGGTGAGCTCGACTACACCTGGCAGGAGTTCGAGATTCCCGACGGAGGCACATTCCTCGAGGCCGAACTTGCTCGGCTGCGGCTCTTCTACCACTTCAACCGGAGGACGTTCCTGAGGGCGATCCTGCAGCAGCGCTCGGTCGAGCGGGATCAGAATCTGCACGTGGTCGAGGTCGAGCCGGAAGTCGATCAGTTCTTCACCCAGTTGCTCTTCTCGTACAAGGTCAACGCCAGAACCGTGTTGCTGGCGGGCTACGGAGACGAGAGTCTGGGCCTTCAGGACATTTCATCGACGACGACCGGCCGCTCGATCTTCTTCAAGATCGGTTACGCCTGGATCCTGTAGCAGCGAACTTCGGACGCGACACTCTCGTATGTAGGCGTGATAGCGCCACCACGCGCACTTCGCGTCTTCGGTCCTTCAGCGCACCACAGAGAATCATGCCGACAAAACTCCTCGCCAACACACAGCCGCTCGCCCGGCGAACGTCAAGGCTAGCGGCTGCGGCTGTGCTCCTGGTGAGCACCAGCCTCGCACTGTCGGCTACGGAGCTGCGCTTTGACCGCATCACCCCCGAAGACGGGCTCTCCCAGTTCTCTGCCAACGCGATCCTCCAGGACAGTCAGGGCTTCCTGTGGATCGGCACCCAGGACGGGCTCAACCGCTACGACGGCTACGACTTCGTGGTCCACAAGACGGACCCCGAGGATCCCGACTCGCTCTGGGACAACTTCGTCAACGGCCTGTGGGCCGACAGCGACGGCAGCCTGTGGATCGCCACCGCCGGAGCGGGCGCCATCAATCGCTACGACCCGTTCACCGAGACGATGCGCCGTTTTTCGCTCGCTACCTCCTCCGACCCGGAAGCGCCGGCCGCCGCCGTCATCAACGCTCGTGCCCTCTGGAAGGACGACGCCGGGCGTCTCTGGATCGGCACCTTCGGCGGCGGGCTCTTCATACTAGATCCCACCACCGGAACGACCGAGCACCTGTTCACCCGCAGTGGAGACGGAAGCGGACTCTCCGACAACCGCATCAGCACGATATTCGAGGACTCCACCGGCGAGGTCTGGGTAGGTACCTTCGGCGGCGGGCTGAATCGCCGGTTGAGCCGCAACGGGCCGGGCGAGAGCGAGACTTTTGCCCGCTACGCAAACAATCCGGACGATCCGACGAGCCTGGCCAATGACGTGGTGACCGACGTCTATGAAGACTCTCACGGCGCGCTCTGGATCGGCACCGGAAGCGGTTTGGAGCAGTATGACCGCGGAAGCAAGGGCTTCGCACACCTCAGCACCGAGGACTCGTCGTCGCCGCAGCTCGCCGGCAACGCTATTCCCGCCAACCAGCGGCCGATCCTCGAGGATAAGGACTGCTACCTCTGGGTGGCCACCAACGGCGGCCTGACGCGGCTCGATCCGACACGGCAGCAATCGAGACACTATGTCCCGGACCCCAATGCCACCTTCAATGGGCCGGTGAGTGCCCTCTTTGAGGACAGTGCAGGCGATATCTGGGTAGGCACCTTCGGCGGCGGGCTCTACCTCTACGACCGCAAGCACGATGAATTCGTCCAGTTCACCCTCGATGCTTCGGATTCGCAGAGTCTGTCGAGCAACATCATCACCTCGATCTTCGAGGATCGCTCTGGAATCGTATGGTTCGGCACCGGCAACGGCGGTGCAGCCAGCTTCTCGCGTCGCAAGCACCGCTTCTCGCAGGTTCGATTGTCGCCGTCCAATCCGGACGGCCTGACGGACAGCAAGGTGGTCTCGATGCTCGAGGACGATGCTGGGGACCTGTGGGTGGGAACCCTCGACGGGGGCGCCCACCGGTTCGACCGCCGCCGAGACAAGGTGGTGGAGCGTTATGCGTTTCTTCCCGGCGACCCGCGCAACATAGGCAACGCGAGCGTTCGCGCTCTCTATCAGGACCGGGCCGGCGATCTGTGGATAGGCACTCAAGGCGCCGGGTTCTCGCTGATCGACCGCCAGGCGGGAACGGCAGTGCGCCGCTACGTCTTCAGTCCCACCAACGCCCAGAGCATCAGCAACAACGTGATCAGCTCCTTTTTCGAAGACAGCCTGGGCGAGTTCTGGGTTGGGACCAATTTCGGACTCAACCGCTTCGATCGCGACGCGGGAACATTTGAGCGCTTCCTCAACGACCCAGAGGACCCTTCGAGCCTGCAGAACAATTTCGCCCGCTTCGTCTACGAGGCACCGAGCGGCAACCTCTGGCTGGGCACGGGTGGCGGCTTCGCCCTCTTCGACCGGCAAAGCGAGAGCTTCAGGACTTATGCCCGCAGGGCAGATGATCCCGCGAGCCTGGCCAATGACAACGTCATGGACCTTCTTGAAGACGGCGCCGGCGGCATTTGGGTCGCCACCTACGGCGGCGGCCTCGATCACTGCTCGATCGCAAGCGCCGACTGCGTCCATTTCACCACGGCAGACGGACTACCGACCGACTCCATCTACTCATTGATCCCGGACGACGAGGGCTACCTCTGGGTCAGCTCCAACCAGGGCCTCAGTCGCTTCGACCCACGGACACGAACGATCCGCAACTACGACGCCTCCGATGGCCTGGGGGGCAACGAGTTCAACGGTCGCTCTTTCTTTGTCGCTGAGGATGGCGAGATTTTCTTCGGCGGCATGCACGGCGTCACCAGCCTCTATCCCGGTCAAGCCAAGGACAGCGACTACCTACCGCCAATCGTCATCACCGCTTTCCGTCGCTTCGACGCCGTCGAGACTTTCGACCGCCCGGTTCACGAAGTCGACCAGATCAGGCTGTCTCACAAGGACGACTTCTTCTCCTTCGAGTTCGCCGCCCTCGACTACACCAACCCGGACAAGACTCGCTACGCCTACAAGCTCGAGGGATTCGACGAGGACTGGGTCTACTCCGGGACCCGGCGCTACGCCAGCTACACCAACCTCGACGGCGGCACTTACACCTTCCGCGTCAAAGGCACCAACGCCGATGGACTGTGGAACGAGATGGCGAGTTCACTCGAGATCGTGGTCGTCCCGCCACCATGGAAGACCTGGTGGGCGTACGCGCTCTACTTGCTGCTTGCCGGCGGAGCGGCAGCCGGCTACATGCGCCACCGCACCCGTGCCCACGAGGAAGAACTGAGTGGCGCGCGCGAGGAGACGCAACGCCAACGGCTCCTGGCCGAACGCCTGCAGCAGATCGACCGCATGAAGGACGAGTTCCTGGCCAACACTTCGCACGAGCTGCGCACGCCGCTCAACGGCATTATCGGCATCGCCGAGTCGCTGAGCGATGGAGCCACGGGCCCGCTCGCCGATAGCACCCAATCGAACCTCTTTATGATCGCCTCGAGCGGTCGTCGGCTGTCACGACTGGTTGACGACATTCTCGACTTCTCGAAGCTCAAGACCCGCGAACTCGAACTAAGCCAAGGCGCGGTCGGCATGCGCGAGATCGTAGAGATCGTGTTCGCCCTGTCGCAACCGCTGGTCGCTGAGAGAGATCTCGAGTTGGTCAACGAGGTGCCGCCCGACCTGCCCCTGGTTTACGGTGACGAGAACCGGTTGCAGCAGGTGATGCACAACCTAGTCGGCAACGCCATCAAGTTCACCCCGTCCGGTGCTGTCAGAGTCAGCGGTACCCATGCCGGTGACTGGGTCGAGATATCCGTCACCGATACCGGGGTTGGAATTCCCGAGAGCAAGAGGGCTCTCATCTTCAAGTCGTTCGAGCAGGCTGACGCCTCGACCGCAAGGGAATACGGCGGTACCGGATTGGGCCTTACGATCAGTCGCCAGCTCGTCGAGCTTCACGGCGGAGAAATCCGCGTCGAGTCGAGCGAGGGTGAAGGCTCCTCGTTCTCCTTCACCCTTCCGACCGCCGACGTCGAGGAGGCAGCGACCGGCGGCGAGGCGGCTCAGACGATGGCCCCACGGGCCTCCGACGTCCAAGACGGGACGGCGACTCTCTCCACCGGCAATGGCGGCGCCGAGACCGAAGGCCCGATCTCGAGCCCCGCGGTCGCCGCGTCCGGCTCCCGACTGGCCGGAATCAAGGTCCTTACGGTCGACGACGACCCGATCAACCTGCAGGTCTTGCACAACATTCTCAGCCTCGAGGGTTGCGAACTGACTGAGGCACCCGACGGCGAGACGGCGCTAGCGCTGGTGGCTGACGACTACCGGCCCGACATGGTGCTGCTGGACGTCATGATGCCCCGACTCACCGGCTTCGAGGTCTGTGAACGCCTACGTCGTCGTTACACGGGGAACGAGATGCCGGTGATTCTTCTGACCGCGAAGAACCAGGTCTCGGATCTCGTCCTCGGGCTGGCCTCGGGCGCCAACGACTACTTGACCAAGCCCTTCTCGAAGAGCGAGTTGATCGCCCGGATCGAGACTCACCTCAGCCTCTCGAAAGCCCACACCGCAGAGGCCGAGAACAAACGCAAGGCGGAAGAGCTCCAGCAAGCCCGCGCGATTCAACTGTCGATGCTCCCCCAGAGCCTGCCTGACGTGCCCTACCTCGACATCGCCGTCCACATGAAGACGGCGACCGAGGTGGGCGGCGACTACTACGACTTCTTCCCTCAAGAGGATGGCGGCCTCTACGTCGCCACCGGGGATGCCACCGGACACGGCATTCCGGCCGGCATGATGGTGGCGATGACCAAGTCGACGATCAAGGCTCTCGATGTGCAGTCGCCGCACATCCTGCTCAAGCAGGCCAATCAAGTGATTCGAGCTGTCAACCCGGTGAACATGACCATGGCGCTGAACGCACTGACCATCTCAGACAGCGGCTTCGCCGTTTCGTCCGCCGGCATGCCGCCCCTCTTCCTTTTCCGCGGCGACCAGGGCGAAGCGGAGGAGATCTTGGTCGAAGGACTGCCCTTGGGCGCGATGAACAATGCCGATTACTCGCTGCGAGTGGTTGAGTTCAAGAGCGGCGATTCGTTGGTTCTCATCTCCGATGGACTGCCCGAATTGCGCAACGAGGCGGGCGACGTGCTGGGCTATGAGGCCGTGCAGCGCGCCGTCTCCGAGCACGGTGCAGCGCCAGCCGATGCGCTCCTTGCGCAGATCGTCGCCCTTGGTGACTCCTGGAGCGGCGGCGAGGCCCGCGACGACGACATGACTGTCGTGGTCATCAAACGGGTCTAAACGCAAAGCTGTCTCGAGCCGCCTCTGGCCGCACCTCTTCAAACCAAGTTGGATGAGAACGGCAGCGCTTCCCTGCCAACTGCGACGCGGCCGGCCTGAGGTAGGCTCCGACCCCGCCGATGCTGACTGCCGACTTCGACTTCGACCTGCCGGACGGGCTCATCGCCCAGGAGGCCATGCCCCGCGGAAGCAGCCGGCTCTTGGTCATCGACGCTGAGGGTGAAAAGCGCCATCGCTCTATCGCCGACTTGCCGGTTCTTCTCCGGCCAGGTGACCTGCTGGTCGTCAACAACACCCGCGTGATCCCAGCTCGACTGTTTGCCCGCCGAGAGACCGGTGGCCGGGTCGAGGTGCTACTGGTCGAGCAGATGGAGCCGCTCGAGTGGATCGTGTTGGCCAAGCCGGGACGGCACGCCCGGCCGGGGGCCACCCTGAGCCTCGCCGAGGGGTTGACGGTCGAGGTGCTCGACGTTTTCGACGACGGAAGGCGTCGGGTTCGCTTTTCCGAGCCCATTGAGCCTCACCTCGACGCCCTCGGCCATGTGCCGTTGCCGCCGTACATCAAGCGAGCCGACGAGGCGGCCGACCACGAGCGCTACCAGACGGTGTATGCGGCCATACCCGGAGCCATCGCCGCGCCGACAGCAGGGCTGCACTTTTCACCGGATCTACTGAACGCGGTGCGCAGCGGCGGAGTCGAGATCGCCGACCTCACGCTTCACGTCGGTATCGGAACGTTCAAACCGGTGACGACCGAGTTGGTTCATGAGCACCGGATGGAAGAGGAACGCTACGAACTCCCGCCGGCAACGGTCGACGCCATCGAGCGCACCCGGGCTCACGGCGGTCGAGTCGTCGCCGTCGGTACCACGGTGGTCCGCACTCTCGAGAGTGCCGCCGCGAGCGGCACTCTGGCGGCAGGAACCGGCCGTAGCAGTCTGTTCATCACCCCAGGCTACGATTTTCGTGTGGTGGATGTCCTCTTGACCAATTTCCATCTCCCGAGTTCCACACTGCTCATGCTGGTGTGTGCCTTCGGTGGCCGGCAGCGCTTGCTGGCCGCCTACGCCGAGGCAGTAGAGGCCCGCTACCGGTTCTACTCGTACGGCGACGCCATGCTGCTCGAGCGTCGCACCTGAGCCGGTGCAAGGCGCCCTTCGGGGGTTTACGGCGCTGCTGGACCGGCCCTATTCGTCTTTGGGGAACCGACCGCGAGCAAAGGTCAGCGGCACCAAGAAGAGAACGACGAAGATGCCGCTGGCGTAGATCGGGGCCAAGGGAATCCCGACCTGCAACTCTGTCGACGCGGTCGCCCAAAGAGCGAACAACACGCCGGGCGGCGCCAACAGATAGAGCGGCAAGAGGACACGCCAGACCACACGATTCTCACCGCGGACCCGCGCGACGAAGAGGTTGCCCAGGCCCCAGCCGAGAACCGACGCCGTGGTGTACAGCGGATACAGGGCGACCGGGCTCATGCCGGCGAGGCGCCGACCCGATAAGAGTGAGACCAGCGAGACGCACCAGGCAGTCAAGCCCAGAGCGAGCAGGAAGACTTCGAATCGTCGTGATCTTGCCGGCATGGCTAATACCGATCCAGCGGATACCCCGCTTCCACTAGCCGGTTGAGGTGAACTCCGCGTACTGGCGGGAGTCCATCAGGCCATCGATCTCGGACGGCGTGGAAAGCCTCACCTTGACCAGCCACCCATCGCCGTGGGGATCTTCGTTGACCTTCTCCGGCGCGTCGAGCAGTGCCGAGTTGACCTCCACGACCTCCCCGCTGACGGCAGTGTAGACCTCGGAGACGGCCTTGACCGATTCGATCGTGCCGATCTCGTCGCCCGCCGCGATGCTCGTGCCAACCTCCGGGAGCTCGACGAAGACCACCTCGCCCAACTCGTCCTGCGCGAAGTCCGTGATACCCAGGACGCAGCCGTCTTCTTCGACACGGAACCACTCATGCTCTTTCGAATACCGGTAGGTCTCAGGGTACATGCGGTTGGGGCTCCTTGGGCTGGTTGGCAACGCTGGTCGATTGGTGGTCGTTCGATACGGCTAGTGTAGCTGCTAGCTCGACCTCTTATAAAACGGCAGCTTGACGACTTGGGCTGCGAGCCGGCGGCCGCGAACATCAATCTCGAACTCAGTATCGAGAGCAGCCCTCTCGGGGGACACGTAGGCCATTCCCAGGGCACGTTCGAGAGTGGGGCTGTAGGTACCGCTGGTGACACGACCGACCGCTGAGTCGGCGACGAAGATTTCGCACCCCTCGCGCGCAATCCCGCGCCCTCGGACCTCGAATCCGACGAGCTTCTTCCCCGCCCCCGCGGCCTTGGCGGCCTCGAGCGCGGCGCGCCCGATGAAGTCTCCGCTATCCATCTTGACGGTCCAGGCCAGCCCCGCCTCCCAAGGGTTGGTCTCGTTGTCTAGTTCGTGGCCATAGAGCGCCATGGCGGCCTCGAGGCGCAGTGTGTCGCGAGCACCGAGACCCGCTGGGACCAAGCCGTGGCCCGCGCCGGCGGATAGGAGCTCTTCCCACAAGCCGTCGGCATCTTGCGGCGCGACGTAGAGCTCGAAGCCATCTTCCCCGGTGTAGCCGGTGCGGGAGATCAGCGCGGGACGGCCACCGACCTTGCCCTGGCGAAAACTGTAGTAGCGGATCTTCTCGAGCGTCGTCTTGGTCAACGGCTGCAGAATCGACTCGGCCGCTGGGCCCTGCAGGGCGAGTAGCGCGTAGCTCGAGGATACGTTCTCGACTGTCAGATCTTCCGGCGCGTGGCGAGCGATCCAGTCGAAGTCCGAAGCGACGTTGGCCGCGTTGACCACGACCAGAAACTCATCGTCCCCCTGGCGATAGATCAACAGGTCGTCGATGTAGGTGCCCTGCGGAGAGAGCAACGCGCTGTAGTGGGCCCGCAAGGGCTTGAGCTTGGCGACGTCGTTGGGCGTCAAGCCCTGAAGAAAGGCTTCGGCTCCTGCTCCCGCCACCCGAACCTCGCCCATGTGGGAGACGTCGAAGAGACCCGCGGCAGAGCGCACCGCCCGGTGCTCGTCCATGACGCCAGCGTACTGAACCGGCATGTCCCAGCCGGCAAAGGGCACCATCTTGCCGCCGGCGCGAAGGTGCGCTGCGTGGAGCGGAGTGCGGAAGAGCGTCTCGTTTGTCATCAGGAGCGAGACTATAGCGAACCCATCATTCGAGTGCTCAGCGGTTGTCATTCCATAGCGCTAAGTGACTCTCGATCAGGCACTTATCTCCTACTCGAGGGGCCGGCCTCCCTGGCCTAGGGAGCCTTGAAACCGGTCGACTCGACAAATCTGCGGAAAATGCTCTTCGCGAGATGCAAGGCAGATGGGTAGTTTCGTAACAATTTTCTCAAGCGATTGAAAACAAGAGGCTTAGCTCTTCCACTCAGGCGCCACTTGCTCCCGGGCTCCAAAGCACCACAAAACCGGCAGAATCAGCTGCCATGGCGCTTTACACAGGGTTTTCCACAGCCGCCAATGGCGTCCAAAGGGGCGGTGAGGCCTGCGAGACTCCAAGCGGTAAGGGCCGGGTTGGCTCGAGGAGCCCGGCCGGCGGCCAGCCTAGGGAAGCTCCTCGAGATGCCAGCCCCCAGCCTTGCGCAGGAGGCGTTTCTGGCAGTTGACTCCCGGGGCATCGCCAGGTTCCAACCTCTGGTAGCTGCCGTCGGCCAGTAGACGTCGCGCCTTCTTGTTGTCGGCGACCTGGCACTCCAACACTTCATCGCGCAGCGCGTCACGCAGCTGCGGCTGATCGACCGCGAAGAGTGTTTCGACCCGGCCGTCCAAATTGCGCGGCATCAAATCGGCGCTGCCCATGAGCAGTTCCTCGTCGCCACCGTTGCGGAAATAGTACATGCGCGCATGCTCCAGGAAGCGGCCGACGATCGAGATGACGCGGATGTTCTCGCTCACTCCCGGCACCCCGGGGCGCAAGCAGCAGATTCCACGCACTTGAAGCTCCACTCTGACGCCGGCGCTCGAGGCCTTGTAGAGCGCTTTGATGCAGCGCTGATCGACCAGCGAGTTCATCTTGAAGGCCAGGTAGCCGCCACCCTCCTCCTCGTGCCGCTCGATCTCGCGTCGGATCCGCGCGAGCAGTGCCTTGCGCATGCCATGAGGGGCCACGATCAGCTTGCGATACTCGAGCTTCGCCGAGTAGCCCGTCAAAGCGTTGAACAGATCGCTCACGTCCTCACCCAAGCTCGGGTCGTCGGTCAACAGACCGAGATCGGTGTAGACCTTGGCCGTGATGGGATTGTAGTTGCCGGTTCCGAGATGGAGGTAGCGTCGCACGCCGTCCTCTTCGCGCCGAACGACCATGCAGATCTTGGCGTGCGTCTTGAGGCCGAAGACGCCATAGACGACGTGGACACCAGCCTGCTCGAGGGCCCGGGCCCAGACGATGTTTCGTTCCTCGTCGAAGCGCGCCTTGAGCTCGACCAGGGCGGAAACCTGCTTGCCGTTGTGGCGGGCCCGCATCAAGGCTCGAACGATCGGTGAGTTGGCGCCCACCCGGTAGAGCGTCTGTTTGATCGCCACCACATCGGGATCGTCGGCCGCCTCTTCGAGGAAATGCACCACTGGCTGGAAGCTGTCGTAGGGATGGAAGAGGACCACGTCTCTGCGCTGCAGGACCGAGAAGATCGACTCGTCACCTGCCAGGGACGGATGCACCACCGGTTGGAAGGGAGCGTCCTTCAAGTCAGGCCGGTTGATCTCACCCAGCTCGGCCAGGCCCGCCAACCCGATGGGACTTTCGGAGGTGAAGACCTGGTACGCCTGGAGTCCGAGGTTGTGTACCAGAACCTCGCGGATCCTCGGCGGCGTGTTCTGAGCGACTTCGAGACGAATTGCCGAGCCGAACTGGCGCTGCTCGACCACCTCGGTCATCGCTGTAAGGAGATCCCCTGCCTCGTCCTCCTCGATGTCGAGATCAGCGTCCCGCGTCACCCGGAAGGGGAACGAATGCAACACCTCCAAGCCGGGGAACAGAAGGTCCAGGTTGGCCGACACCACATCTTCCATCCACACCAGACGGGTACGCTCATCGTGGCGCAAGCCGGCTCCTGGCCCATCGTCGCCCCTCAACACCGGAAGCAAGCGGGGCAGACTGGCGGGTACTTTCAGTCGGGCGAAGCGTTCCGTCTCCGACTCGTCCAGAACCGTCACGGCCAGATTGAGCGACAGGTTCGAGATGTGCGGAAACGGATGCCAGGGATCGAAAGCCAGGGGAGTCAAGATCGGCGAGATGTCAGTCTTGAAGTATGCCCGCAGCTCGCGCCGTTCGGCGGCCGTCAACTCTTCGTAGCGCAGCACCTCGACGCCCTGCTCTCTAAGACCGGGTTCCAGCACCTCGCGCCAACAGGCTTCTGTGCGCCCGAGCACGGGTTCCAGACGCTCACGAATTGCGGCCATCTGGTCCCCCGGCGACATGCCGTCGGGGGGCGGCGAGATGACTCCGGTTTCGATCTGACGGCGCAGGCCAGACACCCGCACCATGAAGAACTCGTCCAAGTTGGTGCCGAAAATCGAAAGGAACTTCACCCGCTCGAGCAGTGGGTTCTTCGCGTCCTCGGCCTCCTCGAGGACACGCTCATTGAAGGCCAGCCAGGAGAGCTCCCGGTTTATGTAGTGGCTCGGGTCGTCGAGGTTGGGCTTGCGTAACCGAGGCTTGGCAACGAGCTTGTGCCCGGCCTCAGGCGGCGAGTCCCGGGTAGCCGGCTCGGAAGCCTGCTGGTTGGATCTGGTTTCGGTGGTCATCGAATGCCTCGGGAGTGAACTCTCGTCCGACAGAGCATATCTTGCTACGCGAGCACCAGGATGTTACAAGTCGCTCCAGGATCAGGATTTAGGAGGCTTCATTTGATCGACCCCGGAAAGACGATTCTCCTGTTGCGCCACGGCAAGTCCGACTGGGGCGCGGATTTCGCCAGCGATCACCAACGGCCACTGGCCGACCGGGGGATCAAGGCAGCTCGAAGGATGGGGCGCTGGCTCACCGCGGTCGGTCGCCAGCCGGACTTGGTACTGACCTCAGACGCGTTGCGTGCCCTGACCACGTCCGAGCTGGCAGCCGAAGCAGGAGGCTGGCAGGTCCAGGTCGAGTTGCGTCCCGAGTTCTACGGCGCCCAAACGGAGACCCTGCTCGAGGCCTTGCGAGCCCTCGACGATGAAGTCGCTACGGTGCTGTTGACCGGTCACCAACCGACCTGGTCGCAGACGGTCTCCCGGCTGTCCGGAGGAGGGAACGTGCGCTTCCCCACCGCCGCCCTGGCATGTCTCGACTACCGCGGAGAATGGTCGACCTTGGCCGAGGGTCGCTGTGAGTTGAGTTGGCTGGTGACTCCGAAACTGCTGGCGCGTAAGGGCTGACGACCGCCCGCCGCCGGTCAACCCCGCTCGACCCGCGCTCGTGCCTCGAGCGTCCTACCGCCGAAAACCTGCGCAAAGAGCTCCGAATGTTGGCGTACTTCCCACAACTCGACCGCTGGCTCCTCTTCGGCCGTCAACGTCAACCGAATGGTCGATTCGCCGACCTCGACGCCAAGGCCGCGCACTCGCCCGGCCCGTGACCGCTCGAGACTCTCGGCCGCACGTAGGCAGGCCGTCAATTGCCCCAGGACCAAGGTGTCCCCGGGGTCGAGAAACCCCTCGTGGGCTCGCACTTTCGGCTCACCCTTGCGGTGATAGCGCACCATCAGTGAGAGCAGGGCCAGCTCGCGGTGGTCGAACCCGGGCAGTGCTGCAGAAGTCAGAATGTACTCACCGTGCTTCTCATGACGGTAGTAATCGAGCGAGGCTCCAACATCGTGCAGGGCCGCGGCGGAGGCAAGCAGTTCGCGCTCGGCCTGGCCCAGTTGATGAATCGGCGCCAGGGCGGTGAACAACCTATCGGCCAGGCTCGTGACACGCTGCAGATGAAGAGACGGTTGTGGGTGTCGCCGAGCCAGGTTGCCGACCGAGAACGCGCGGACATCATCTACACAGTAGGGCGGAGGGAGCAGATGCCTGTAGAGGGCGCCCTCGCGAACACCGTGGCCTGAGATCCTGATCTCGTCCAAATCCGCGGCATCCATCAGCCAGCGGTAGACCAGAGCACCCGCGATGATGATGTCCGCCCGGTCAGGGCGCAGCCCCGGGAGATTTTGTCGCTCGGGTAGAGACAGCCCGCGCAATAGCTCGACTACCCGTTCCAGACCGTCGCGACTCAGTCGATAGTCGTGGAGTATGGGCAGCGGGTATTTTCGAAGCTCGCGATCGATTTTGGCCAGGTTGCGAACGGTGCCACCCATGGCGAAAAGCGGCCAGCCGGAATCGCGCATCTCGGCTGCTACCGGACCCAGCTCCTCGGCCACCACGGCCTCGAGCGCGGCCACCTCGCTCTCGGTTGGCGGATCGCCGACAAGGAGTGCCTCGGTCAGGCGCACGGCGCCGAGCGGATAGGCCCGCCCACCGGCGTAGCCTCGGCCCTCCATGCGGGACACCTGTGCGCTACCGCCACCCAGGTCCATGACCCAGGCATCGCAGTCGCGAAATGAGTTCGCCACCGCGAGCACACCGAGCTCGGCCTCCTCCTCGCCTGGGAGGACACGCACCGCGTAGCCCTCTCGGCGAATGGGCTCGAGAACTGCCTCGCTGTTGGCCGCATCCCGCACCGCGCTCGTGGCGAGGATCTCCAAGTCGTCGAGGCCAACCGCAGCACTGTAGTCTTCGAAGAGTTCGACTGCGGCCAGGGCGCGAGCGACAGCGGCCGGCGCCAACCGCCCATCTCGCGCCAGCCCCTCGCCCAGCCGGACCGGCTCGCGCACCGAATCGACCATCTGGAACCACTCACCAGGCTCGAACTCGAAGACCACGAGCCGGGCCGTATTGGAACCGAGGTCTGCTATTCCCACACGGCGCACCGGCTAGTTATACCCCGTCCGAACCGTTTGTTCGTACCTGAAAGCGAGATCTCCCGGAGATCTCCTGGTCACCTTCCCTGGCGGCCTCCCGGACAACCTATCGAGGGAACCGAGCCCGATCACCGACCCACGGCATCTCTACGTGGTTAGAGGCGCAGTCTGGTAGCCTTCGGACTCGGAGCCCGCTCGCTCTGTGCAGGCACTTCGCCTGGACGCCAATGACCATGACGACAGAGCCCACCGAGCCGTACCGGCCATCGCACCCCATCCGCATCGTCACTGCGGCCTCACTGTTTGACGGCCATGACGCGGCGATCAACATCATGCGACGGATCCTCCAGGCATCCGGCGCGGAAGTTATCCACCTGGGCCACAACCGGTCGGTAGCGGAGATCGTGCACTGCGCGATTCAGGAGGATGCTCAGGCGGTCGCGATCACCTCCTACCAGGGTGGGCACATCGAGTACTTCAAGTACATGCACGATCTGCTCCAGGAAGCCGGCTCGAAAGCCAAGATCTTCGGCGGCGGCGGGGGCACGATCCTGCCGAGCGAAGTCGATGAACTCCACGCCTATGGCATCACCCGGATCTACTCACCCGACGACGGCCGCAGCCTCGGCCTCCAAGGGATGATCAACGACCTGCTCACGCAGTGCGACTTCCCCACCATTACGCCGCCCCTGGACGGTCACGTCAGCACCCTGCCCAAGGGCGACCATCGGGCCATCGCCCAGCTCATCTCTCTGGCCGAGAACTACCCGGAAGAGTCGCAGGCTCTGACAGCGGCCCTAGCGCCGATGCTCAGCGAACGCAGGGTGCCTGTTCTCGGTATCACCGGTACTGGCGGAGCGGGCAAGTCGTCGCTGGTGGACGAACTGGTGCGCCGGTTTCTGGTCGACTTCCCGGACAAGTCGATCGCCGTCGTGTCGATCGACCCGTCCAAACGCCGTACCGGCGGGGCGCTTCTGGGTGACCGGATTCGGATGAACGCGATCGACAACCCACGGGCCTATATGCGTTCGCTCGCCACTCGGCAGTCGAACCTGGCCATGTCCAAGCACGTGCAGTCGGCGATCGACATCTGCAAGGCGGCGGGCTTCGACCTCGTGGTGGTCGAGACCTCGGGAATCGGGCAATCGGACACGGAGATCATCGAACATTCGGACGTCAGCCTGTACGTAATGACTGCGGAGTACGGTGCCGCGACGCAGCTCGAGAAGATCGACATGCTCGACTTCGCCGATCTGATCGCGATCAACAAGTTCGACAAACGAGGCTCGCTCGATGCCCTGCGGGACGTGCGCAAGCAGGTCAAACGCAACCGCAGTCAGTTCGACGTCGCCGACGAAGACCTCCCGGTCTACGGCACGATCGCCTCCCAATTCGCCGATCCGGGTACCAACACGCTGTATCGGCGAGTAATCGACGCCCTCGTCGAGCGCACTGGTGCCGACCTCCCCTCGAGCTTCGAGATCACCGCCAAGATGAGCGAGAAGCACCCGATCATTCCACCTGACAGGGTGCGCTACCTGGCTGAGATCTGCGAGGAGAATGATCGCTATGCCGCGTTCGGGCGGGAGCAGGCGGGCCTGGCGCGAAGCATGTACCAGCTTGCCGGAACGATCGACATCCTCCGGGCTGAAGTCGGCCAGTCGAAGGTCGAAATCGCCGAACCCGACGCAGCGACGAACACGGTTCACGTCATCAAGCACCGGGCAGAGGAGCCGGACTACTTGCGAGATCTGGTCGATCGCTACAACGCGCTCGAGCAGCAGCTCGACCCTGAGTGTCGGCGCCTGCTGGAAGAGTGGCCGGCGTCGGTCGAGCGCTACAGGGCCGACAAGTACCGCTTCCAGGTTCGAGACCGGGTGATCGAACAGGAGCTCTTCACCGAGTCCCTCTCGCACCTGAAAATACCCAAGGTCGCCTTGCCCAAGTACCGTGATTGGGGCGACATCCTCCAGTGGTTGCTGACTGAGAACGCACCCGGCATGTTCCCCTATGCGGCGGGCGTGTTTCCCTTGAAACGGCAGGGCGAGGATCCCGCCCGGATGTTCGCCGGCGAGGGTGGGCCGGAGCGCACCAACAAGCGCTTCCATTACGTCTCGCACGCCATGCCGGCCAAGAGGCTGTCGACCGCCTTCGACTCGGTAACCCTCTATGGCGAGAATCCAGACCAACGGCCGGACATCTACGGCAAGGTCGGCAACTCAGGCGTCTCGATTGCCACGGTTGACGACGCGAAGAAGCTCTACTCGGGCTTCGATCTATGCGATCCCGCGACGTCGGTGTCGATGACCATCAACGGGCCTGCGCCGATGCTGCTCGCCTTCTTCATGAACGCGGCGATCGACCAGCAGTGCGAGCGCTACATCCGCGAACAGGATCTCGAGCTCGAGATCACCGAGAAGATCCACCGGCTCTACAAGGCGCGGGATCTCCCACGGCCGGAGTATCAGGGAGAGCTGCCATCGGGCAGCGACGGCCTCGGCCTCCTGCTGCTCGGCGTCTCCGGGGATGAAGTCCTGCCGCGGGAGACCTACGACAAGATCAGGGCGCATGCGTTGCGGCAGGTTCGCGGCACCGTGCAGGCCGACATCCTCAAGGAAGACCAGGCGCAGAACACATGTATCTTCTCGACTGAGTTCGCCCTGCGGATGATGGGCGACATCCAGGAGTACTTCACTCGCGAGAAGGTACGCAACTTCTATTCGGTTTCGATCTCCGGGTACCACATCGCCGAGGCCGGAGCGAATCCGATCACTCAACTGGCGCTCACTCTGGCGAACGGATTCACCTTCGTTGAGTACTACCTGGCACGCGGCTTGGCGATCGACGATTTCGCGCCCAATCTGTCCTTCTTCTTCTCCAATGGGCTCGACCCCGAGTACGCCGTCATCGGCCGGGTCGCGCGGCGCATCTGGGCCAAGGCGATCAAGTACAAGTACGGAGGCAACTCCCGGTCGCAGAAACTGAAATACCACATTCAGACCTCGGGCCGTTCGCTCCATGCCCAGGAGATCTCGTTCAACGACATTCGCACGACCCTCCAGGCGCTCTACGCCCTATACGACAACTGCAATTCGCTCCACACCAACGCCTACGACGAGGCGATCACCACACCGACCGAAGAGAGCGTGCGTCGGGCTCTCGCCATTCAACTGATCATCAACAAGGAACTCGGTCTCAACACCAACGAGAACCCGTTGCAGGGCTCCTTCATCATCGAAGAGCTCACCGAACTGGTCGAGCAGGCGGTGCTCGAAGAGTTCCGCCGCATCTCCGAGCGCGGAGGCGTCCTGGGCGCGATGGAGCGCATGTATCAACGCACCCGAATCCAGGAAGAGTCGCTCTACTACGAGTCGCTCAAGCACTCGGGCGAGCTACCAATCGTCGGCGTCAACACGTTCTTGGGCCGCGAAGGATCGCCGACCGTGGTGCCGGACGAAGTAATTCGAGCTACGCCCGAAGAAAAGGAATACGCCATCGACTCGCTCGAGGCGTTCCACCGGCGCAACACCGATCAAGCACCCGGGGCCGTGCAGGGCCTCAAGCGCGTGGCGATCGAGCACGGCAACCTCTTCGACTCGCTGATGGAGGTCTCCAAGGTCTGCAGCCTGGGCCAGATTACGAGCGCGCTCTACGAAGTCGGCGGTCGCTATCGCCGCAACATGTAGACCTTCGTCGGGGCCTGCTAGCCGCCCAGCTTGGGCGTGAGATAGGCCCAGGGGTAGTCCTGCCATCGGCCCGCCAGACCCGCTGCCACCGGATTGGTCAGGAGATAGTCCGCGCTCAATCGCACCACGGGCTCGCTCTCGACCGGCGCATCGAAGAACGACCTCTGCCATAAGGGCCTCGGGTCGCCCCCGGCCAGAGCCTGGCGCATCGACGCTTCCTTGAAACGGCCGACCACTTCAGCCAGATCCCAACCACCACCCACGAGCCAGTGAACGTGATCGGGCATGACCACGGCAGCCAGAGTGCGAGGGTTCTCGCGTAGGAGCATGAAAACTTCGAGAGCCAAGGCCGGGTCGCCGAACCTCGGCCGCCGTTGCGCCGTGCCGATCGTGACCTGCGCAGCCAGTGGGAAGCGGCCGCGAACCCATCGGGCCGGGCCATCCGGGACCTGGGCGGCTGCGCGCCCTTTTGCGAGTCTCTCCATACTCCCAATAGACGCAAGTCGACCGCCTCAGCTTGCAGTCGAGTTGGCTTGCGGCCAGGACTGGAGCACGGTAGAACTTCCCCATGGCCCGTCTCCTGGCGCTCTTCATTCTCGTACCGGTCGCCGAGTTCTTTCTGCTCATCGAGATCGGCGAGCGCATTGGCGTGCCGGCGACCCTGGCTCTCGTCGTGGCTACTGGAGCGCTGGGCGCGTACCTCGCCCGGCGCCAAGGTCTTGGCGTTCTGCAACAGTTCCGCACCCGGCAGGCGGGCGATATCGGCCTGGGGGACATCCTCGACGGCATCATCATTCTGGTCGCCGGGGCGGTTCTCATTACTCCCGGAATCTTGACCGACGCCTTCGGTTTCTTCTGCTTGGTACCCGCCGGCCGTGGGGTGATCAAGCGGTTCCTGGAGCACCGGTTCCGCCACAGCGCCCGGAGCGGCGACAGCTTCCTCAGGGTCGACTTCGGTCAACCTCAGGGTCCCAATAGAGCCGACAAAGAGCCCATGCGTGACGTCACGCCGCGGGATGACGCCTGATGCCAGCTCCCAGCGACCGCTAGTCGGCTGGAGACACTCGTAGGCGCAGCACGGTATCCTGAGCGCACTCGATGACCGACCCGACCTTTCCACCTGTCGATTTGGCCGCCTGGCGCTCCCAGGTCGAGGCTGAATTGGGCGGCGCCGACTTCGAGGCGGCGCTGACAACCGAACTGCTCGAGGGCATCAGGGTCCAACCGCTCTACACCAGCCACGGCGCTGCGAATCGGCAACCACGTAGCTACATCGGTAATGCGCTCGGTTGGTTCTTGACCCCACGAATCGAGACGACGGATACGGAGGACGCCCAACGCCAAATCGCTCGAGACCTGGCTGGAGGTGCGACGGCGCTCTGGCTCCGATTGGACCAAGCCGCTCGATCGGGAATCGAGGCAGACGGCCGGGCCGAAGGCACCTTGGCAGGCCGCGATGGCGTAGCGGCCTACCATGCCGGTGATCTTCAAGCCGTCTTGGTCGATGTTCCACTCGACGAGGTAGCCCTCTCGCTCGACGCCGGCGCCAACACCCTCCCCGCCGCCGCGGCTTTGATCGCTTTCATGCAGGGGCGAAACATCGACCCGGGCGCCGCCGAGCTGCATTTCAACTGCGACCCGGTCGCCGCCCTGGCGCAGGACGGCACCCTGCCGACCACCACGACCTCCTTGGCGGCGGAGATGGCCCAGCTCACACGCTTCTGCGAGGCTTCCGCCCGGCAGGCAACAGCGATCACGGTGTCGGACCTGCCGTTTCATGCCGCCGGAGCGACCGTGGTCGACGAACTCGGTATCGCCGCCGCGACACTCGCCACGTACCTGCGCTGGCTCGAAGGGGCCGGCTGCGATCCCGAGACGGTGATGCCTTACATCCTGCTGAGATCAGCGGTTGACCGGGACCTCTTCACTGGTATTGCCAAGCTACGTGCCTTACGCACGCTGTGGAACAAGATCGCCTCCGCTTGCGGCGTCACCGCGGTTCCTGCGGCCCGAATACACGCCGTCACCGCGGACCGCCCTCTGACCCAGCGCGCACCGTGGCTCAACATGTTGCGCGCCACGGGCCAGACCCTGGCCGCAGTGACCGGAGGGGCCGACTTCATCACGACTGCGGCCTGGGATCGGCCCCTCGGGCGCTCCACCGACGACGCGCGCCGGCTGGCTCGCAACACCCAGACGATTCTCGGCGAGGAGAGTTCCCTGGGCAAGGTCCTCGACCCGGCGGGGGGCTCGCACTATGTCGAGGAACTCACCGATCAGTTGGCTCGCAAGGCTTGGACCTTCTTTCAAGAAATCGAACGTCAGGGCGGTTGCGCGGTAGCCCTGGCCACGGGCTGGCTACCGGAGCGGCTGGAGGTGAGCCGGGCGGCCCGGGAAGCTGCTGTAGGGGACGGACGGCTGAGCATTACCGGAGTCACCGACTACGTGGCCGAGGACGAAGACCGCCCCGAGCGCGAACTCTTCGACGCCGAGTTCGCCGCCGATCACGCGCTCGATCGGCTGCGCCAACACCGCGACCAACGACTCGAGGCGCCCGACCCGGATCGAGACTGCACCGACCTTAGCGAGCTGATTCGGCTGGCAGGGACCGGAGCCACCTTGGGCGAGTTGTCGCGCGCCTTGCGCCGGCGTCCGGCCGATCCGATAGAGCCCCTGCCGAGTTTCCGCGACGAAGAGGCCGCCGAATGACGCGCGTCCCCGACTTCGCCAACGTCGCCTTCGATTGGGCCCATGCGCCCGGCGAGCGGCGGGCGACGCCCGAACGCCGCCGGCAGCCTGACCGTCGGGAGCCGGGTGACCGCCGGGCCGGGGTCGATCGACGCTACTCGCGCGATTCACTCGAATCCGAGGACCGGCGCCGGGAGGATCGGCGCGAGCAACTCGACCGCCGAGAGGGTGAACGGCGTTCGGGAGAAGAACGTCGCCACACGCCCGTCGATCTTCCGCAGCCAACGGCCACACCCGAGGGCATCGAGCGGCCGGCCATCTACGGCCAAGTAGCTCTCGCCGGAGTAGCCCACAGGGACACATTGCCAGGCTTCCCGCCGTTTCTCCGCGGGCCCTACGCCTCGATGTACGTCCGCCGTCCCTGGACTGTGCGCCAGTACGCCGGCTTCTCCACTGCAGAGGAATCGAACGCTTTCTATCGACGCAATCTGGCCGCCGGTCAGAAGGGCCTTTCGATCGCCTTCGACCTCGCGACGCACCGCGGATACGACTCGGACCACCCGAGGGTCAAGGGCGACGTGGGAATGGCCGGTGTGGCGATCGATTCGATCCTCGATATGCGGCTGTTGTTCGATCAGATCCCGCTCGACACAACCAGCGTCTCGATGACCATGAACGGCGCGGTGTTGCCGATCATGGCGCTCTACATCCTGGCTGCCGAGGAGCAGGGCCTGGCGCCGAACCAACTCGCGGGCACCATCCAGAACGACGTGCTCAAAGAGTTCATGGTGCGCAACACCTACATCTACCCGCCGGCACCCTCGATGCGTGTTGTCGCCGACATCTTCCGCTACACCACCGAGACAATGCCGAAGTTCAACTCCATCTCGGTTTCCGGCTACCACATGCAGGAAGCGGGAGCGACACCCGATCTCGAACTCGCCTATACCCTGGCCGACGGCCTGGAGTACGTCCGGACGGGGATCGGGGCCGGCCTCGACGTCGATGCCTTCGCGCCACGGATCTCGTTCTTTTTCTGCACCGGGATGAACTTCTTCGTCGAAGTCGCCAAGCTGCGTGCAGCGCGACTACTCTGGGCCGAACTGATCCAGCAGTTCGTCCCCGACAACCCGAAGTCGTTGATGCTGCGGACCCACTGCCAGACATCGGGTTGGTCGCTGACTGCCCAAGATGTCTCCAACAATGTCGTGCGCACCGCCGTCGAAGCGATGGCAGCTACCCAAGGTGGAGCCCAGTCGCTGCACACCAACGCCTTCGACGAGGCCCTGGCGCTACCGACGGACTTCTCCGCCCGCATAGCGCGTAACACCCAGCTCCAGCTGCAACAGGAATCGGGCACCTGCAGGGTGGTGGACCCCTGGGGAGGGAGCTACTACGTCGAGCGCCTGACCCATGACCTGGCGGCCCGCGCGCGAGAGCACATCAAAGAGGTCGAGGCTCTGGGAGGCATGGTCAAGGCCATCGAACAGGGGCTGCCCAAGCTGAGAATCGAGGAGTCCGCCGCCCGAGCTCAAGCGCGGATCGACTCCGGCCGGCAGACTATTGTCGGGGTCAACAAGTACCGCACCGACGCCCGCGACGAGGTCGATGTGCTGGTGGTCGACAACGAGGACGTGCGACGCCGGCAGCTTGCCCGCCTCGAGCGACTGCGTGCCCAGCGACACGACCGCGAAACCGCGGCGGCGCTGGCCGAGCTGACGAACGCCGCGGAGTCCGGTCAGGGGAACCTACTGGAGTTGGCGGTCAAGGCGGCGCGGGCCAAAGCCACTGTCGGCGAGATGAGCAGCGCTCTCGAGCGCGTCTGGGGCCGGCATGAAGCCGTCGTCAGATCGATCTCCGGGGTATACAGTGCCGGCATGGGTGGGTCTGATTCGAAGGTCCAAGCGGCTCGACAGAGGGTCGAGTCCTTTCTGGAGGCGCAAGGCCGCAGACCGCGGATCCTGATCGCCAAGATGGGCCAGGACGGGCACGACCGGGGGCAGAAGGTCATCGCGACGGCGTTCTCAGATCTCGGTTTCGATGTCGATATCGGCTCGCTCTTTCAAACACCCCAGGAGACCGCCAAGCAGGCGGTAGAGAACGACGTCCACATCGTCGGCGTTTCCTCACTCGCCGCCGGCCACCTCACCCTCGTCCCGGAGCTGCGTCAGGCTCTCGTCGAGCACGGACGCGACGACATCAAGATCGTCGTGGGTGGAGTGATCCCGCCCCGTGATCACGAAACTCTGAAGGCCGCGGGTGCTAGCGCCATCTTCGGACCTGGCACCGTGATCTCGGAAGCGGCGATCGAACTCCTAGGCTGACGGCACCGCCGGCATGTCCGAAGCTCCCGCTCCAGAACAGTTGGCTGCCACGGTCCGCAGCGGCGATCGCGCCGGCTTGGCGCGAGCCATCACCCTGATCGAATCGCTTCGCGAGGAAGACCAGGACGTCGCCTACGAAATGCTGCGGCTGCTCATGCCGGCGACGGGCGCGGCGCACCGAATCGCCATCTCGGGACCTCCGGGGGTCGGCAAGTCGACTCTGATCGACGCTTTCGGCTTGCTCCTCGTCGAAGAGGGCCACAAGGTTGCCGTGCTCGCCATCGATCCTTCGAGCACCCTGAGTCGGGGCAGCATCCTCGGTGACAAGAGTCGCATGTCAAAGCTGGCGCAAGAAGACATGGCCTTCATTCGGCCCTCGCCAAGCGACCTGGCTCTGGGCGGGGTGACTCGAAGAACTCGTGAGGCGATGTTCCTGTGCGAGGCCGCGGGCTTCGATCGCATCCTGGTCGAGACCGTCGGGGTCGGCCAGTCGGAGATCCAGGTGGCGAGCATGGTCGACTCCTTTGTCGTCCTTGTCCAGGCCGGAGCCGGCGACGAACTGCAAGGGATCAAGAAGGGGATTCTCGAGCTGGCCGATATCCTTGTGGTCGCCAAGGCCGACGGCGAGAACATATCGCGTGCTCGCCAAGCCGCGGCGGAGGTTTCCGCCGCGATGGGATACCTGAAGCGGGAGTCAGAGGACTGGCCAACTCGAGTCCTGAGCGCCAGCGCGGTGAGTGGAGAGGGCCTCGTCGAGCTCGACGCGCTCCTCAAAGAGCACTTCGAAGTCCTCACTCAGTCGGGCAAGCTTCGGGAAAGACGTACCCGGGACCTCGAGGACTGGCTCTGCCAGCTCACAGAAGACGCAATCCTGCGCCGGGCCCGAATCCGAGATGACGTGCAGTCAGCCGTTCGACAGAGCGTTGGTGATGTCGCCAGGGGCACGGCGAACGCGCTGAGGACAGCTCTCCAGCTCGCAAGCGCAGCCAATTCCTGATCAGCCGATCAGCGGACCGAGGTGGCTCGACGCCTCGCCGTGCAAAACTGCGGTCGAGTCAGGCCCCATTGCGCCGTCAAGCACCGATCGAATTTCGTTGGCGAGTTTGAGCGCAGTGAACGGCTTCTGTAGGAAGGAGTCGCCCTCAGCTGTCTCTCCCTTGCGGGCCAGGAGATCGTCGGTATAGCCCGAGATGTAGATCACTCGGATTCTCGGCTGAAGCGCCAGGATCTCGCCCGCCACTTCAGGACCGTTCTTCCCGGGCAGGACGACGTCGGTGACCAGGATGTCGGCCCCACGATCACCGAGGCGAGAGCAGATCTCGAGCGCGGCCTCGCCGTCCGCCGCCGCTAGAACCCGATAGCCGAAGCTCTCGAGGCCCAGACAGAGGAGATCTCGCACCGCGCGCTCGTCCTCGACCAGCAAGACTGTCTCGCGGCCCTTTGGCGCCATCGGCTCGGCCCGCAACCCGGCGTTGACGCCGCCACCGTCAGAAGCCAGAGGGAAATGAACTGCGAAGCGTGATCCCTCACCCAGGCCGCTGTCGACCTCGATGAAGCCCCCGGTCTGCGCCACGATCCCGTAGACGGTCGCCAGCCCAAGCCCGGTCCCGTGCCCAAGGCCCTTGGTCGTAAAGAAGGGTTCGAACACCCGCTCGCGAGTCGCCGGGTCCATGCCCAACCCGGTGTCGCTCACGGTCAGCTGCCCGTACAGACCCGGCACCGCGTCTGGTGTCGGCTCCGCACCCTCGAGGACCTCGACGATCGAGGTCTCGAGCGCTAGCAGCCCACCGACGGGCATGGCATCGCGAGCATTCGCCGCAAGATTCATCAGGGTCTGCTCGACCTGTCCTTGGTCGGCTAGTACCTCTCGCATCGACGGGTCGAGCTCGACTACGATTTTGAGGTCCTCTCCTACGAGCCGAGCGAGCATCTCGCGCATGTCCTCCACCACCTGATTCAGATCGATGGGTTCGAGCCTCAGCACCTGCCGACGACTGAAGGCCAGGAGCTGGGAAGTGAGAGCCGTAGCGCTGTCGCCGGCACTGCGGACCTCTCCTATGTCGCGTCGCAGCCCGGAGTCGAGACCCGGTCGCCCAAGCGCCAGATCGCAGTAGCCGGTGATCACAGTGAGGAGGTTGTTGAAGTCATGGGCCACGCCCCCGGCCAACTGGCCGATCGACTCCATGCGCTGCGATTGGCGAAGCTGCTCTCGCATCGCCACCTCGCTCGTGATGTCGATCAGACATCCTCTGACGAGCCGTCGCTCTTGCAGGTCATAGGAGGTGAGAAACACTTCGCAGAAAACGTCCTCTCCCAGTGCGTTCCTGGACAGCCACTCGAAACTGAGGTTCTCGCCCGCCAGACAGAGCTCGAGCTGAGCCGACTCCAGCTCCGCCGACGGCCGCCCATCCGGCTGGACGGCAGGGCTGAGATCGCCCGGGCCACAGGTCATCAGCTCCTCCAAGCTGAGCTTGAACAAATCGAGGGCTCGGGGATTCGCATCGACGAACACCTCCGACTCCGGATCGAAGATCACGATCGCTTCTGGAGCGTTCTCAACCAAGAGTCGATAGCGCGCCTCACTCTCCCTCAGCGCAGCCTCGACGGCCTCGCGCGTACGCTGCTCTCTCCACCGCACTCTCTGGACTTGAGCCCGCTCCAAGAAGGCCACGACGCCGAGGCCCACCACTGAAGCCAGGACAACAACCTCACGCGGCCCCTGCAGGGCTGGATCGACGATGCCGAAGGAGGAGAGCAGCAGGTGAACGAGGGGAAATGCAATGGCGCTAGCCAGTGCAAGGTTAGCGAGTTTCGGAACCACTGCTTGGCTGCCCGCCATTTCCTCGACGGTAGCGCCAGGGGACACGGCGTGCACTCGGCTCGCGACCACGAGCACCGCGACCGGGAGAGTCCAGAGCAGATCCACGGCCCCAGCCTCCGGAAGCGAGATCCAGCCGCCGTGATCCAGCGCCTCGACGGCATCGAGGGTGGCCCAAGTCGTTACGGCGCCGAAGATCAGCCAATAGAGCGCCCGCCAGCGCGGACATTCGGCGGAACGGATCAACCGGCCGAAGAGGAAGAGCAGCAGAATATCCAGAACCTCGAAGAGGTACATCGACGGCAGCCACGACCGATAGGTCTCGCTCGCGAAGTTACTCGGCACCAGGACAAAGTAGGCGAGCAGACCAAGGAGTGAGAGCGCGAGACCAGGAGTCTCGACGGAGGCCAAGCCCCGCGGCCCGGCCGACCGGCGATCGGGCGGCGACAACGCGGCGATCGCCATCAAGGAGTAAAACACCAGATAGAGCAGGTCGGTCATCACCAACCAGGACAGACCCGCTCCGGTCGACGCCCGAGCCACCGCCTCGCCGGCGAGCAAGAGGGCCAGCAGAGCACCGCAGATCAGATACCAGAACTTCCGCTCGCGGTAGGTTCGGAGGCGTCTGGCAGTCGAGGCGACAACAATGGTTGCCACCGCGAGGAGCACCGGACCCAACACCCATCTTGTATAGCGAGCGGGGTCCTCGATCCACTCGCCGCCCCCGGTAAGAAGCGGCAGGGAGGAAAGCATCACTAGCCCCAAAAACACCTGGAGTACCCAATCCGCGCGCACGGCCCGGCTGGAGTCCGGGGTCTTGGCGGTGTCGGGCTGACTCATTACATCCTCCGATACGCGTCTGACTCCCCCCAGATTGCCAGGCACGACCGTCTGACGAAGCAACGGACATGCCAAGGGCCGGACGGCCCTTGGCAACCAACGCCAACTCGCCCCGGACTGCCAGGCGAGCGTATGCCGTCCCCTTACCTCGGCGGTCCCGCACGGAGGGAGGATACGACCCACTGGCGAATCCGGCCCTGAGTGTCGGGGCTGCGCCGCAGCTCTCCGGTTTCGAGTCGGGCGACACCTCTCGGTGGTCGACCGTCGTTCCCTAGCGGATCAAGGCCAGAGCCAACCGAACGCACCCGCCGTGACCAACGCGTAGACCAGCCCGTCGAAGACGTTCTTGCTGGTCGCCGACCAGGGCGCGCCCTTCCAGATCGAATCGGCAACCTGACCGAGACCGTAAGCCAAGAAGGCGATAGTGCCGACGAAGCGAAAGATGGCCAGGTAGTTCTCGCCCGCGTCAAAAGTCCGACTGGCTAAATATGCCACGAAGACTCCGACCAGTACCGTGTAGAGAAACCACTGCACCAGGTACTTGCCCATGTTCGGCAAGCCGTTCGGGATCACGGTCAGGAAGCCGGCTGGGCCGCGAGCGTACTTCTCGGCGATCTCGGGTTTGCCCATGTCCTTCGGCGAGGCGCAATAGGGGAAGTGATAGAGCCCCGGACTCACGCCGACGCGATGGAGGGTCTCGAGTGTCTCGTCCTCGCTGGGCAGCTGCCGGAACTCTTTGTGGTGGTACTTGAACACCATGTGGAGAATCGAGGAGACGACGAACACGAAGACAGCCGAGACGAGGATCGGCAACCAGAGTGACACTATCGAGATCATTCTCAGGCTCCTTCCGGACGTTGCGCGACGCGGAAACCGACCGCTACGCTACACCCCAGATTGTCAGACCAGATTGTTGGATCAGACCAGATTGTTAGAACTCAGTGCGATTCTAGCACCGCGCAAACGGCTAATCGGCCAGATCTGGTCCACCGGCGCGACGTACCCCAGCCGCGCGATCACGTCTTGCGTGCGTAACTGATCTCCATCGCCCTGGCTTCGCCGGAAGGAGTGTCGAAGAACATCTCCATCCGATGGTGGTCTTCATCGACAAGAGTGATGATCGAACGCTTGGTCAAGGGCTCGCCGGACTGCGGGTTCGTCATCTGACCGACCATCGTCCAGACGCGGCCGGCACCATCGACTTCCCCGCGATCGACCTGCATGACCGTCGATGCCGTGTCGATCCAGAAGCCCTCCCAAGTCTGGTCCACTTTGTTGTAGCCCCAGTAGCCCCTGCCCTCGAATTCTGGAAACGCGCCCTCAGAAGGGTCGCCCACATAAGTTTGCCGCAAAAACCGGCCGCCGAGATCGAACTCGCTGGTCATCACACCGGTCGATACCATCGGGTCTCCCGGGCCCATCCAGATCCTGACTTCGGCCGAGAACCGGCCGGCAAACGGCTGGAGCATCTGGTGCTCTGCCGTGGGTGCCGTCATCGCCGCGAAATCCTGCGCAGGCTGGGGTTCGTCACTCATGGACCTGGCCTCCTAGGGTCTATATTGGCGACCATCATACCGGCTCTTCTGATCCAACTCGCTCTGGCCCACGCCGCACCATGGGAACAAATGGCGGCGTTCTGATGTCTTGATAGTGAGGCAACAAGACAACGTAACCCGTCATCCCGAGGAGATCTCATGAAAGTCAGCTCGGCCCTTCTTTGCTTTCTCGTTTGCACCGCATCCTCTGCTGCCGACAGCCGCGCCCTCGACGGCCACGGCGCAGACACCCGCAGCACGGTGAACTTCCCAGGCTTCCTGCGCGAGGCGGCAGACGCTCTGACCCTACGTCGAACTCGGCTGGTGGACATCGACGAGTTCAATGCCATGGCAGCCGAGAACGGCACGGTGATCCTCGACACCCGCAGCCGTGACGCGTTCGAGCGCCGCCACCTGCGCGGCGCCCTGCACCTGAGCCTCTCGGACATGACCGAGGAGACTCTGACCCGAACTCTGGGGTCTCGAGATCGTCGAATCCTCATCTATTGCAACAACAACTTCCTCAACGACCCTGAGGCCTTCGCCCGCAAAACGCCGGCGGCGGCACTCAATATTCCTACTTACGCCACTCTTTATATCTACGACTATAGAAACGTTTTCGAGTTGGGCAGCCTGCTTGACGTGACGGACCCTCGGCTTTCTTTTGAAGGCACAGGACCCTCCATGGCACAGCGCTAGTACCGCAGACCGGGGCAACGCTGGACGGCGTGCGGTCTGACAAGGAAACCCTGTCGTGCGCCTGTCGTAAGATATCGGGTGGGGGGTTCATTATGAACCGAGTGAAGGGGGGAGTTCAGTGCCAGTCAAGGCGAATTCAGGGGAGATCTCGCTCACTGATCTGCTGCAGATCAAAGGCGTAGGTTTGGGATCATGCAAGGTCGTCATCTACGCTCCGGCCGGGCCGGGAGTGCTGGGAATCGTAGATGGGCACTTTGTTTGGGCCGAGTACGACAACTTGGCTGGAGAGCCGGCAGCCTACCGACTGCTGACACTCGACGGAGCCTTCGACTACGAGCTCCGCACGGACGTTGAGATCACGAAACGCAACATGGACGTCGCGTGCCAGCGCTTCCTGATCAGCTCTGTCCGCTTCATGGGCCAGTTGGCCTCGGAGAATCTGGAGCTGGACTAGGCCCAGGCGCTCTGGTCTCGATCCGCCGTTGAGCGCGACGTCGAGTAAGATGCCGCGTCGTTGATGCATTTAGAGCTAGTCGATCCAGCCGATCCCCGAGATGTCCGACCGCGCCCTACCTAGCCCCCCGGGAACTGCTCCCCGTGAGCCGTCGAGCACCGCCGGCAGGGTGACTACGGTCATCTGGGACTTCGATGGAACGCTGGCCGACACACTGGGGCGCAACCTCGCGATTACTCGTCGTATCGTCGAGCGCCTCGTCGCCGGGCTCGCCCAGCGCCTTCCAGCCCTGGTTGACCGAGACAGCTACGGTCGCGCCGTTCACTCGGCTGAGAATTGGCGCCAGCTCTACGCGCGCGAGTTCGGCATTCCACTCGAGCGCACAGACGAAGCAGCGGCCCTCTGGACCGAATTCCACGACGAGGACTCAGACACCCCCGCTCTCTTCGAGGGTGTATCCGACGTGGTTCATCGCCTGAGTGATCGGCGCCAAGGAATCGTGTCCCAAAACGGCCACGACAACATCCGCCGCGCCCTTCGGCCCGCCGGACTACTGGACCGCTTCGAGGTCATCGTGGCCGATGAGGATCTGCCCTTCGAACGCCAGAAACCCGAGCCCGATGGCCTTCTACACTGCGCCAACGAGCTCCACTCGCAGCCGAGCCATGGTCCAGCCGAGACCGTCCTCTACGTCGGCGACCACCCTGTCGACATCGAATGCACTCGGCGTGCAGCGTTAAGGCTGGCGGGACAGGGCCATCCCTGGCGCGTACTGAGCGTAGGCGTCGAATACGGAGCAAGCGAACCCCGACCATGGCATACGGAGCCCGACTTCCGGGCCGCGCGGCCCGAAGACGTCCTCACCTTGGTGGAGGAACTCGAGCCCTGAGCGGCCAGAGTACGACCCGTTCTACTCGGTGAAGCCGCCCCCGCCGCCGGGGACAACGACGTCCCAGGCATCTGTCGTGCCGGACTCGAACCCATCGGCGAAGATGCCGTCGCCGACGCAGTTTGTGCACACCAGCACGAAGTCCTGGTCCGTCAGATCTCCATCGGCCGGCACTCCGTCGCCGTTGATTGCGGTCGCGGCCACGGTGACGACGACCGTTGAGCCCGGCGCCTGAACGAAGACATTCTCCAGGTTGTTGAGGAGGTCCGCGCTCCCGCCGGGTACCGACCAGCCGCTCGACATCACGTTGCCGAGATACTGTGTCGCATCAGTGGTTACCGAGAGATCCAGGTTGTTCACCAGAGCAGGGTTGGCCCCCACCGCTCCCGGGGCGTCCGACCAACCGAGCGTGACCATCAGTGGCTGGCCGGCATCCTCCACATCGAAGACAAAAATCGCGCTTTGACCGTTGTTGGTCAAGACGATCTCCTGATCGACATACGAGGCGCCGACGGCGGGAGCCAGTGCCTGTGTGATGTTCGCCCGACCCCACCCCTCGTTGATGTTCCAACGGTCCTCGGCGCCCATGTCGACTGAACTGTTGACCAGCAGACTCTTGGCCAGGGCCGGGCTCGGGTCGACTGTCGTCATGTTGCGCCACCATTCGGTCATCAGGATGACTGAGCCCGAGACGTGGGGTGCGGCCATGCTCGTGCCGCTGCAGAACGAGTAGAGGTCGTCGGTGCCGGGCACCGGAGTCGAAGTGCAGCTGCCGCCACCATCTGCACGAGCGGAAGTGATCTGCTGCCCGGGAGCCGCCACGGTCGGCACCTGCCGGCCGTCGACCGCTGGCCCTCGACTGCTGGAGACGGCGATGCTATCGATATCGCCGGATCGGAAGTTCCGGCTGCTAGCCGTGACAATCACGTTCTTGGCTTCCTTTGGAGAGGTCAAGCCGGAGTTGCCCGAGTTGCCGGCCGAGAACACGATCGTGTAGGGCTCGACGGCAGCCGAGTCGAAGTTGCCGTCGCGAACCATGAAGTCGTGAGTCCGCTCGGTGGCCTGGTAGCCGTGCTGGGTCCCCTCGCCGCTCGTCCAGCTGTTGTTGGCACCGACCGCCCCGCCCAACACTCCCTGCTTCGACAGTTCCTGCCAGCCGCCGGCCGGTGGCCAGCTCACCGCTCCGGGACAGATCGGATTCTGGGCGAAGATCGAGGCCTCGAGCGCCATGCCGAGGCCGTAAAAGAAGCCATCAGCATCGGTGAAGCCGCCCGTGGCGTCACCCATCGCGATGCCCGCAACGTGCGTGCCGTGACCGCTCGACGTCGCGTCGCCCGGGTTGGCCGTGATGCAACCCGGGTAGTTGAAACCACCCACGATATGCCCGTTGAGGTCGGGATGGTCGTAGTCAACACCGGAATCGGTGATCGACCAGATGACACCGCTGCCGTCGACGTCCAAGGTGGCCAAGTGGGACAGGTAACCAGTCACCGGGACTCCACCGGGGTGGTTGCCGGCGACGATCTGGTCCGACATCTCGTCGTCCAGGACCGGCTGCGGACTCTGGTAGCCGAGCCAGAGCACCTCGTCGAGCTGCGCAACCGACACGAAGGCCTCGGCATCGAGCTCGACGATGGCATTGAAGAAGGCCCGGTCGGGCTGAGAAGGGTAGGTGACCTTGACCGAGGCGCCGAGGTCTCGCAGCGTGGCGAGTGTCGCCTCGACCGCACCGTCGTTATAGAACATGACGTCGACGTTGGCCACCCGCCCAGAACGGCCAGCCAAATCGGAGCTGATCTTGTAGCCCGGTTGGAAAAGACCCCGCCAGCGAACAAAGCCCAGGCCGGCGGCGGATTCGGCATCGACGGCCGCGCCCCACACCAGATAGGTATCGTGGGGGTAGTACTGAAGGGGCCGCAAACCGTTCTCCCTGAGGGAAGTCAGAACGTCCTCACTGACTGCCTCGTTGAACTGCACCAGATGTAGTTGACGCCCTCCGAGGGCACCGGTGAGCTCGTTCCTCAGTCGAGGTTCTCCGTCAACGATCGGGTCGAAGGCGAAATCGAGCACGCGGACCTCTCTCCGAACCGGTGCCGCCGCGAGTGAGCTGGCGAGCCCGGCTATGAGTATTGAAGCCGTCAGAGTTCGTCGCATCGCACTCCCCCTCGAAGCTTGGTGATCAGCGCAGAAGATGCGCCAGATCGCGCTACTCTCCGTCGCTCGGCTCCCCGTCCATCAGCTCGGACTGTGAAGCGCGTTGGGCCTCCACCATCGCCGCCACGTCATCGCGCAACTTCACCGCGTCGTAAACGATGCCGTCCTTGATGGTGTAGCGCACGCCGCCAACCCTCTCCGGTCGACCGGTCTCGTCGTTCAAGCGAACGGCCCCGGTGCCATACAGCACCTTGAGGTTGACGATAGGGCTCTCCTCGAGCAGCACGAGATCGGCAAGATAACCGGGGCGCAAGACACCGCTCTCGATCGGCTTGCCGTTGACCTTGTTCAGTTCCATCGCGCCGTGCATCGTGGCCGAGCGGATGACTTCCAAGGGATGGAAGCCCGCTTCCTGCAGCAGTTCGAGTTCGAGAATCGTCCCGAAACCGTAGGTCTGGTAGATGAAGCCCGAGTCCGAACCGACGGTCACCTTGCCGCCTCGGTTCTTGTAGTCGTTGAGGAAGCTCATCCAGACCTGCATGTACTTCCTCCACGCCACCTCGTCCCAAGTCGTCCAGTCGTACCAATAGGAGCCGTGGTCCTCTCGGCTCGGAACGAAGAATTCGTTCAACGTGGGAAGCGTGTAGCGGTCGTGCCAAACGGCGTTCCTGGCCCGCATCACATCGCGACCGGCAGAGTAGATGGTCATCGTTGGATTGAGATAGAAGTCGAGCTCCAGGAATTCCTCCAGCAGTGCGTTCCACTCGTCGCTGCCGCGTGGATGGATCAGGTTCCACTGCCGGGCCACCTGGCCGAAACGGTGCTGCTCATCCATGTAGTTGATGTCGGCCGGCCAAGGCTGGACGTCGTAGTCCTTGTAGAGCGATTCGAAGAGCCCGTAGAAGTGAGTCATGCTCCCCAGCCCCACGCGCGCCGCGTCGATCGCGTTCATCTGCGCCACACCGCGTTGAGCCAGATGGGCGGTCGAGCCCATGCCGTGCTTCTTGGCCTCGTCGAGCAGCGCCGCCATGATGTCGGGCGGGTAAGCGCCCAACTTGAGCCCATCGACACCCTTCTTGGCGGCGTAGCGCACCCACTCGCGCGCGGCGTCGGGATCGAGGATCTTGCGTTCTTCCCACTCCTCGCCGCTCCCCGGGCGCTGGTAGGAGACGATGCGCGGCGCTACGATTTCGTTGTCGGCGCTCCGGGCGCGTTCGGCGAGGTCCCATTCCAGGGGACCCGTGGGTACTCCGCGCACGGTGGTGATGCCGTGCGCGAGCCAGAGCTTATAGGCGTACTCCGCCTCAGGCGCCTTGGGCACGCCTCCGGTGTGTACGTGCAGGTCGATGATGCCGGGCATCACGAACCAACCTTGGGCCTCGATCTCCCGCGTCGCATCGGTTGGCCGCTTGTCCTCCTTGATGCCGAGGCCGGGAGTACCAACACTCTCGATATCGACGATCCGGTTGCCTTCGATCACGATATCGACCGGGCCGGTCGGCGGCGAGCCCGTCCCATCGATCATCGTGACGCCACGGATGATCAGGCGCTCAAACGGCCCCTCCCCCTCGTCCGCCCCTCGCTCAGGCGCGGGAGTGACCCGCTTGTCCTCCTCCTCTGCCTCCGCCGCCTCGGTCGAGGCCGGCTCATCGGCCGTTTGTTCGATCGCCTGGGCCGGCACTGCTACCAGAGCGACCATCAAGCAGAGCCATGCGAGGCCGAGCCGGTAGTCGGTCATTGTGGACAGGGTGGACAGGGCATCCCGCAAAGAGCGCATCTCTTTCCTCCTCGTACGTGACGATCAAATCAAGAAAACTGAAGCCGAATGATAGCCCGCCGGGACCCGTCGCCGCGCCGCGGAAAGAAGTGGTCCCAAAGAGCCCCGGCCTAGACGCCCACTGAGCGCCTCGCGTACCAAGCTCTTGAACGTCGAAGTCGACCCGCCGCAGTTCGCACCATCCGACCCAAAGGAGAGACCGATGAACTTCCCTTCTACCCTGGCCTTGGCTGTCTTGCTCGCAGTATCCCCGCTCGCAGCCGAGACCCAACCGGCGACCGAGCCGGATCAGCCGGCCAACATCCACTTCACCCTGACGATGCTCGATAGCGATGCCGCTGGAAGTACCTTCGAGCAGACCGTGCGGACCCTTCTGGTCTCGGACCGCACGACGCGCACCCACGCGGGCTGGCGAGTCCCCTTCCCTGTCGTCAGCATGCCTGCGACCGATGGCAAGGACATGCCGGTGACGTCCTATCAGTACCAGGATGTGGGGCTGGCGCTCACGCTCCAAGGCCGTACGGTGGCACCCGATCGGGTGCGCGCCTCTGGACAGGTCGAGATCAGCGGAATCGATCGCCACGCCGTGGCGCTCAACGCCAGCGCCGCTTCGCCCCAGATCGGCACCTTCAGCCATCACTTCGAGGCCAGCCTGCTCGACGGTCAATCCACCGAACTGGTGACGGTGCCCAAGCCGGACGGCGGAACCGTCAAGCTGACCCTGGTCGCATCGATTCAACGCTGAGGCCGGCGACAGAACCCGGTGCCCGCGGGTAGACTCGTCGCGGATGAGAGAAGTCTACGAACAGCCGAAGATCGTCGTGGGGTCGCTGGTCATCCTCTCGGCCGTCGCAATCGCCGTCGTGTTGGTCTACACCCGCGTGGTCATGGTGCCGTTTGTCCTGGCCCTCTTCATCGCCTACCTGGTGATGCCGCTGGTGGACCTCCTACGCGAACGCGTGCGCCTGCCCCGGGTACTCGCGGTCCTCATCGCCCTGCTGGCCACAATCGGCGTGCTCATCCTGCTTGGGATGCTGATCACCATGTCGGCACGGAGTCTTCTCGACTCTGCCGACCTCTACCAGGAGGAACTCACCGCTCTGGCGACTCGCGCTCTCTCCGTCTTCGATCGCTTCGATATCGAACTCGGTCAGCGCCCGCTTCTCGACGGCATCAAACAGTTGCCGATCCTCGACATGGTACGCGGAACCGTCGGCACGATTGTCGACCTCGTATCGACCGGGTTTCTCGTGACCCTGTTCGTCATCTATCTGCTTCTCAGCCGGCGGCCGCCAGGGCTGCACGGCGGCATCTATGCGGAGATCAACTCCAAGATCCGGCGCTACCTGGTGACCAAGTTCGTGATCTCGGCCTCGACGGGAGCCATCGTGGGCTCGATCCTCGCCCTCTTCGGCCTCGACCTGGCTCTCGTCTTCGGCGTCATGGCCTTCCTACTCAACTTCATCCCGTCCATCGGCTCAGTGGTATCGACCCTGCTGCCTGTACCCATCGCGATCATCCAGTTCGACGACCCGTGGACCATCGCGGCGATCATCATCCTGCCCGGAGTCATTCAATTCGCGATCGGCAATGGCGTCGAGCCGGTGGTCATGGGCGGCGGCCTCGACCTCCATCCAGTCACTGTACTTCTGGCCCTGATCTTCTGGGGCCTGATCTGGGGACCCGTTGGCATGCTGCTGGCCGCACCGATGACCGCCGTCCTACGCATCGTCCTCGAGCGGATCGACACCACCCGCCCGGTGGCTGAGCTCCTCGCCGGCCGACTCCCCGTCAGCGCCTGACCGCTGCCTCGTCTAGCCTATTTGCGCCGCGCGAAGATTCCGAACACGGCACCCGTCACGAGGCTGGTGACGAACGTCCCGACGCCTCCTGGAATCGACTGGCTCATCGGCGTGGCCTTGTCCAGGGCCTCCATCTGCTTCGCGTGGTCCTCCGGCGGGAGTCCTGCGGAATCGAGGTAGGCAACAGCTCCCGCTCGCATTTCGGCGATTGCGTCAGGGAAGACGACGCTCAGTAGCAACCAGGACACGAGCGTGATCAGCAAGCCGCCGACGACGCCGATCCCGGCTGACTGAGCCACCTGGCCTGGGTACCCGTTGGCATCGGCCGTCTTGCGCAACGCCCAGATCACGACGCCAACGTTGAGAACGATCGCTCCGACCAGGAAGATCATCTGGCTCAACATGAAATTCGAATTCAGTCCGCTGACCTGGACCACTATCGACAACACCGCGATGAACCCGGCGAGGATCAGACTGGCTCTGACGATACCCTTCATGTTCGACCTCCAAATCGTTCTGCTGCTGAGAGGGTCTACACATCGTACGGCATACGAGGCGCCGGGTTGCGTCTCGAACTTCTGGTAGCCGCGCACGGCTAGAATGAAGGCGAACCCGCAACCCGTCGGCGCCCATCGTGGCCGGCGACCAGGAGTCGATTCTCTTATGAACCGTCAAGACGTCCTCGCGACCCTCACCGAAGCTCGCTGGCACGACCTAACCCAGCCACTGAGCATCTTTACCCCACCCTTCCCGGGAGAGATGCCATTGCAGGTTCATTTCTTCAAACGACTCACTGGCTCATGGGGAGGAGGGCAGGGCGCCAACGGGCAGCTGATCGAGTGGAGCAACAACACCGGCACCCACCTGGTTGGCCCGCGCGCCTTCCATTCCGGCGCCGCAGCCCTGGCCGACCTGCCTTTGGAGGGTCTTTGCGGTGAGGGTGTCGTGGCTGACGTTTCGGACGCGGTGAGCGACTACGGTTTCTACACTCCGAAGATGATCACCGACCGAGTCGAGGTCAAGAAGGGCGACATCCTCGTCGTTCATACCGGCTACCGGCGCTACGCCTGGGACCAGCCCGACGTCGAGAATCCCGAGGCCCAAGGTGGAGTGGAAAACAAGGAGTTCGGCTACTACGTGCGCCACCCGGGGCCGTCACCCGACTTCTTCCAGTGGGCGCTCGACATGAAGCTCAAAGTCGTCGGCGTCGACTGCGGGTGCGCTGAGCACCCCATGAACACCAACGTCAGGCGCATGCACGCGGCCGAGTTCGCCAAGGCAGAGGCCAAGGCCCAGGAGGACCACGGCAAGAGCTGGGACGAGCTCTTCCCGGCGGACGAGTACTACGGCCTGACCCATCGAACCATGCCCAAGGCCGGCCTGCTCCTGGTGGAAGGACTCGGTGGTGATCTTGGTGCCCTCCTCGACCGACGCGCCTGGTTCTTCATTCCACCTCTCCCCTTCATGGAGGTCGAGTCGGCGTGGAGTCGCGTGGCGGCGGTCTCTGCACCCGACGGAGTGGACGAGGGCGAGTTTCTGCGCCGCATGGGGGAGGTCTCGATGCTCGACATGACCCTGCCCTTCAGCGTCCAGACGCCGCAGTGGGCCAACTACGAGCCGCTCAGCGTCAAGTACACCAAGCGCGTCGGGGGACAGGATCTGGGGCTCGGTCGCAACAACGCTCATTGCCGAGCCAGCTTTCATCTCGCGACTCACATGGACGGCGAGAAACACTTCTGGGCGGCCGGTAAGACTATCGGCGAGGTGCCATTGGACTACTGGCACGGTCCCGGCGTCATCGCCGACATCTCGGACTCGGTCTCGAACTCGAGCGCCTACACGCCGGCGATGCTCGAAGAGCAGGTGGATATCGAAGATGGTGACATCCTGCTGATCAAGACCGGTTGGAATCGCTACGGCTGGAACAGTCCCGATTCGGACGAATTCCGCTACATGATCCAGCACCCTGGGCCGTCACCCGATTTCGCCGAGTGGTGCGTCGAGCGCAAGATCAAGTGGATCGGTATCGACTGCGTTGCTCTCGAGCACCCGATGAACACCATTCAACGGCTGGCCCACCCGGGTACATTCGAGATAGCCAACGCCAAAGTACAGGAGCAGTACGGTAAGGAGTGGGACGAGGTCTACCCGCAGGACCGCTATTACCAGGACATGCACTTGAACCTCTTCCCCAAGCACATCGTCCACGCAGAGAACCTGGGCGGGGCGATCGCCGACGCCGAGAGCGGCCGCTACTACGTCGCCGCCTTTATCCAGCGCGGCATGGAACTGGCCTCGTGCTGGGGCAGGTTCGTGGCATTCCGCGAACGCTAGCCGATCGGTGCCGCTACTCCCTGAGCCGCTTACTTCGGCTGCGGGACGACCCGGATGTACGGCAGGGGAGTCGCCCAGCCTCCCGGGTACTTCTCCCGCGCCTGTTCGTCAGAGACCGAAGGCAGGATCACTACGTCGTCCCCTACCTCCCAGTTGGCCGGGGTAGCGACCTGTTCGGCCGCAGTGAGTTGGCACGAGTCCAAGAGTCGCAGGATCTCGACGAAGTTGCGCCCGGTGCTCATCGGATAAGTCAGCGTCGCCCTGATCTTCTTGTCCGGTCCGATCACAAAGACCGAGCGTGCCGTCGCGTTGTCCATCGGCGTACGACCCTCGCTCGAGTCGCCGGCGTCGCCGGGGAGCATGTCGTACAGCTTGACGGTCGCCAGCGTAGGGTCGCCGATCAACGGGTAGTTGACCGCGTGCCCCTGTGAGGACTCGATGTCCTCGGACCAGCGCTGGTGATCACTCACACCGTCCACACTGATCCCGATGATCTTGCACCCTCGCCGCTCGAACTCGCCCTTCAGGGCGGCCACGGCACCGAGCTCGGTAGTGCACACCGGAGTAAAGTCCTTGGGGTGTGAAAACAAGACCGCCCAACCATCTCCGATCCACTCGTGAAAATGAATCGTCCCCTCGGTCGTCTCGGCGGTGAAATCCGGAGCAACATCGTTAATCCTCAGCGACATTCCAGCCTCCTTTCGCTAGGTTTCACCTACACACTCTTTGGGCCTATCTCCTAACCCGACGTTACATCACGAGCTACAGAACTAGGTATGCAATCGCATCCGAGTCTCTGGCCTCGGAGGAAATCAGCCGCCCAACAGCGCGAGCACGACGCACAATGAGAGCACCAACAAGCCCACCCCGGCGTAAATGAAGTCGTTGGACTTCTCGAGAGCCACCCTACCCAGCATGCGCAGACCGTGGGCGGGGTACGCGAAGTAGATCAGCGCTTTAATGACCTGCGCCCAGCCCAGCAGCGTCAGAACAAGACCCCAGCCGATCCAGACCTGGTGAAACGCCGCGACGATCGACCCAAAGCCGAGGCTCATGAAGCCGACCACGAAGACCCCCGCCTCGCCTTTGTCGCGCAGCAGGATGAAGAAGCGAACCCAGGCTCTCGGCGCAAGAATGTGGGAGAGCCCCATCGTCCCAAGGTGAATCAAGGCGAAGATCTGAACCGCTCGTTCCATCGTTCTAGCCCCCGACCGGCGACGATGCCCTTGGGTCGTCAGACACGACCGCCGGATCCGTGCCACCGAAAGTCCGTCGCGCCCACGCCACCCGTTCCTCGAGACTCGAGGTCTCGGCGCGATCGACCGCTTCGAGTCTGTGTCGCAGACCGGCCTGGTTGGCGATCTGCACCGCCAAGCCGGGCCGAGCGTTGAGCTCCAAGATCAAAGGGCCGAGTTCCCGGTCGAGGACCAGGTCGACGCCCAGGTACCCGAGCCCCGTGAGCCCGTGACAACGGGCAGCGAGGGCGAGCAGTTCCGGCCAATGCGGAATCTCGAGCCCGACTATAGATTGCCCCGTGTCCGGATGATCATCGATGATGTTGTCGTGCCATACCGCTCTCAACGTCCTGCCGGTCGCCAGGTCGATGCCGGCACCGATCGCTCCCTGGTGCAGGTTGGCTTTGCCGCCGGATACCCGTGTGGGTAGTCGCACCATGGCCATGACCGGTGCGCCTCGAAAGACGATGATCCGCACGTCGGGAACGCCCTGATAGCTCACGGCCTCGAAAACGGGGTCGAACTGGACCCGGTACTCGATCATGGCAACGTCCGTTTGCCCACCAAGGCTGTACGCCCCACTCAGGATGTTGGAGACGTAGTGCTGGAGTTCCGATAGCTCGAGGAGGTCTCCACCCGCGGTTCGGAAGCGGTCTCCATGTCGGCCTGCGATAACCAGGATTCCGTTGCCGCCGCTGCCGTGGGCCGGCTTGATGACGAAGTCCTCATGGGGAGACAAGAGATCCGCCAACCCCACGATCTCGTGCTGAATCTGCACCACGCCGTAGAGCTCCGGCACCGCGATTCCAGCCTGCTGGGCCAGGAGCTTGGTCTGCACCTTGTCGTCCACCAACGGGTACAGCGATCGCGGATTGTGCTCGGCTATGTAGCGGCAGTTTCTGCGGTTGAGACCCACCACACCGAGCTCCCGGAGCCTTCTCGTGGTCCCGAACATCAATCGCCCGTCCGCGCCAAGGCACGGAAGCGCCAGAGTTCGAGCAGCCGGTAACCCGAGTACCGCCCAAGTACCAGGGACCCGGCCAGGAGGATGACCAAGAGTTCCGGAAACACGAAAACCAGGTGGCCGATCAGCGGACTGCTCATCACCAGATAAGCAAGGATCGCGACGGCGATACTGCCCACACCCTGCTCCATCGCCTCGCCGGCACCACGTTCTTCCCAAACCACCGACATGCGCTCGATGGTGATCGTGAGGATCACCATCGGAAACAGTGCTATCGACAGGCCGCTTTCCAGGCCCAGCATGTGGCTCACCCCACTCAGGGCCAACATGAGCAGCACCACGATGATCAGGACCGCAGCCAGTCGCGGCACGAGGAGCAGGCGCAATCGCTCGAGATAGAAACGCACCGTCAAACCCAAGGCGACGACCAGGAGGAAAAGAGCGATGCCTCCCAACAGCCTTGTCTCACGGAACGCGAGAGCGATCAACACCGGCATGAAGGTGCCGAAGGTCTTGACGCCGACCAGCGTCCGCAAGAGCACGAGCAAGAACGCACCGACGGGAACGAGGAGCAATACTCGATAGACCTCCTGGATGCGTAGCGGCAGGCTGAAGAGCGAAAAGGACAACACCGCCGGACTCAGGAACCGGCTGCCGCGCGCCGCGGCCTCGATGGCCCCCTGCTCGCTCTGCCGCACCGCCACACTGAGGACCACGTCGTCGCCGCCCCGGACGCGCACTAGCGAGCGTCCGCCGCGGCTCAGCGGGAGGAACTGCTCACCCACTCCGAGCTCTCCTGAATCGGGGTCGAATGAGAGCCAGCGGCGCCCCTCCCAAACCTCGAGCCAGAGGTGCGTCGGCGCGTCGCGCTGACGATGAGCGAGACGTAATCCTCGCACTACCCGAGCCGGGATCTTGCCGAGGCGCAGCACGGTCACCGCCGCACGCAGGCGCTCAGCCTCGGTCGCCGTAGCTCCGAGGAGTACCGCCGCATCGGTGTCCTGCGGATCGCTCAGGCGCTGCAGCACCTGCGGAATCAGTGTCTCGGTATCCGCCGAGCGCTTGATGGCCTCCTCGAGCAAACCCGCAGCCGCGGCAAACCGCGCCTCGTCGAGCCCACTGAGGTCGATCTTCGACACTGGAAGGTCCTGCGCCGCGATCGCCGAGCCGACGCGCTGCACGGCCGCCCGGTAGTAGAGCACCTGTTCACCGCGTGCCTCGCGAATCGACCACATGGCAACCCGCTCCTGCTCGGCCAATCGAGTCGTGAGCCCGTACTCACCCGACACGAAGTTCTCGCCCACAACGGCGAAGCCATGGCCGGATTGCGGAATGGCCAATGTGACCTTGGCCGGCCCGCCGCGAGCCGTGAACCCGAGGCGGAATTCGAGATCCCAGAGATGGGCGGTCGAGATCGGCGTGAGAGGGAAGCCCAAAGCCATTACCTTGTAGAGAATCAATCCGCCGGCCAGAAGAGCCAGTAGCAAGGCAATCACATAGACCTGCTTGGCCCTCATTCAGTCCTTCTGCCCTGCACAGTCGAGTGACCACTCGCCAGTTGCCGAAGAGTCGATGAGGTACTCACCGGCGAGAAAACTCCGGCCGATGAGAATCGCATACTCGAACCGGCTTCGATCGACCAGATTCACTTCGACTTCCTTGACCACCGAGCCGAGGCAGATCTTCATCTCTACCACCGGCCGCCTGTCGCTGCGACCACTATGCCGCTTGATTGCCGCATAGCGCTCCACTTTGCGTTCGAAGGCCACGCGTCGGCCACTCGATCCTTCGACCGTAAAGCGCACCCAACGCTTGCCGCCTCGGCGAAACAACTTTTGCCGCTCGATGTGAAGCGACGAATTCTCCGCTCCGCTGTCGAGTTTCGCCTCGAGTTCGAGGCCTGAGGGAAGCAGTCGAACTCGCTCAGTCCAGCCCGCCGGCTTGGCGTCGCCGACCACGGCCGAAGGCGCCAGCGCGAAGGCGGCGAAGCAGAGCAGCGGAAAAAGGACCAAGCGTCTCAAGGCGAACGCCCATGATAGCTAAAGAACCTGTCGGCCGCCCGTTCGGATCCTGCTCTCGGGATTGGCTCGAAGCCGTCGCGTGGCCGCCTTACGGAGGGCTGTCGCCCTCGGCCTCGAGCCGGTACTTCTTGGCTGGAGGGAAGGCCCGTGGCCGGAAAGTCTTGGGTCAGGCAGAGAGCGGACCTGAATCAGATATCGGGGCCCACCCCGGTTCCCGAGCCCGCCGTGGAAGGGCCCGCTTCGGAGCCCGAAGGCCGCTGTTAGACTGGCTGGGTCCCTATCCGCGATGAGATCCCTTTGGTGGCACAGCTGGACCTTGAGCGCTCTGGCGATGGCCCCGGTCATCGACATCGTCCGGCAGGACCCGGCCTTCTTGCTGGCCAATGACTTCGGCTTCGCCCAGATAGCAATCCTGCTGGCGGCTCTGCTCTTCGCTGCGCCGGCCCCTTTGGCACTCGTCGGCTGGAGGCTGCGCTCGGCCGCCGGCAAGTGGGCGGTTCTAACCCTGGCCCCTCCGACCCTCGCCATCGGTCTTCACCTGGGCGGCCGGTTGGGGCTCGAGCTCTGGCGTTTGCTGCCTGCAGCTGCACTCGCCGCGTTGGTCTGTTGGAGCTATTTCCGATCCGAGCGCACCCGCAACTACATCGGCTGGCTGGCGCTCGTGGCACTCATCGCGCCGCTACAGCTGCTCCTCGACCCGGGCGTACGCAAGGTCGTGAGGCCGGTCGAGGCCACGGTGAACGAGGTTGACCAAATTGGCTTGCGTCCTCCGATCGTAATGCTGCTGCTCGACGAGTTACCCACGACCACCTTGCTCGACGACTCGGGATCCATCGATCGCCGTCGATTCCCGAATCTGGCGTCGCTCGCCAGCCGCGCCCACTGGTTCTCGGATCTGCGATCGGTGGACCCGGCAACCGAGCGCGCCGTGCCTGCCCTGTTGGCAGGTCGGATCCTGCCTCCGGACGCCTTACCGATCGCCCGCGATTTGCCGGTCAACCTCTTCACTCTTCTGGCCCCGTACTATCCAATCGTCGCGTCCGAATCCGTCTCCCGCCTCTGTCCCCGAGACCTCAACGGCCTTCTGGTCGACGACAAGCTCCTCGGCCGGGGCTCGTGGCTGCTCGATCTCGCGGTCGTCGCGCTCCACCTCTGGACCCCCCAGCCCTGGGCCGGTCGGATACTGCCCCCGATCGAACGGGACTGGCAGCGCTTCGCTACCCGTGCACCGGGGCCAGGTCCTAGGGGCAACTCTCTATGGCGCCGATTCCGCACCCGCCGAACGCGGGCCGCGAAACCCGACCGGGTCAGCAAGTTTCGGAACTCGATCGCAGCCCTCGATGGGCGAGGGCGCCGCGGGCTCTTCTTCTCCCATCTGATGCTGCCCCACCGACCCTGGATCTACTTGCCCGCAGGGCAGGGCTACCTCGCCGACGGCCTGCGTGAGATGAAGGACTTCGGGCGCGACCGCTGGCCTGGCCAACCGGCGGTCGCTGAGCGCGCCTACCAGCGTCACCTCCTACAAGCCGAGTTCACCGATCGTCTGGTCGGCGAACTGTTGGATCGCCTCCACGCCCTCGATCTGTTCGACGAGGCGACGATCGTCGTCACGGCGGACCATGGAATCAGCTTCCGACCAGGCGAGAGAGTACGCAAACTCAGCCCGACCAACGCGGAGGATCTGCTCCGCGTCCCACTGCTGCTCAAGCTTCCAGGTCAGGACGAGCCTCAGGTCCATCACGAAACCAGATCATCGCTCGATGTCCTACCCACGCTGCTCGACCTCACCGAAGTCGAGCCGCCCCCCGGGCTCACCGGCACCTCGGTTCTAGCGCCACCAAGCAGACCGGCCGAGCACCCGGTGCCCTTGAAGGGACTCGACTACCGACGCCAAGTCTTTGGATCGCTCGAGGTCGCCGCGGATCTCTTCCGGTTCGGCTCCTTCGCCAACTGGATCGGCTTCAATACCGAGAACGCTCGGCTGGAGCATCACCCCGAGGCCACGGTCTCGGTCCTCGGCCAAGGACTCCAGCTCAGCGTCGAGGCCGGTTCACCGGTCCTTCCCGCCTGGACCTTCGGCTGGATCCAGAGCGATTCCGACTTGGGTGGCTACGGCGTTGCTGTTGCTGTCGACAGCGTGGTTGTTGCCACCGGCGAGTCGCAACGGATCGAGGGGCGAAACCGCTTCAACGTGCTCCTCCCGCCCTGGGCCCTACCGACGGGAGATCACAGTTTGGAGATCCTGCTCATCGAGCCCGCGTCTCCTGCTTCCCCTGCTTCCCCTGCTTCCCCTGCTTCCCGAAAAGCCTGGCGCTTGGCCGGAACCTGAGAACCGCCTACTCGCAAATGTAGCAAGCGCCGAGTCCGTCGGCCGCCTGCGGCGCATCGCGCTCGGCATTGACGATGCACAGGAAACCGAACGGTTCCGGCGCGTCGCTGGCGTTGCGAAACTGGTGCGGATCGTTGGGCGCAACGTAGACCACGTCGCCCACGCCGACCTTGTAGACATAGCATCCAAACTGCGCCTCGCCCAGACCACGCAGCGGGATGACGACGTGCTCGTGCTCGTGCTTCTCGAGCGTGCTGTACCCGCCCGGCTCGAGCTCGAAGTAGCGGACGTGAAAACCAGTGGACTCGCCCCGCTTGCCCACCAGCTCCCGGCGAGTGATCCCGGCCCAGGTCTCGGTCGTCGCCTTGTAGGCCTCGACTTCGACGCCCTGCCACTCGAATGTCTCGCCGCGCCGAATTACCTTGGAGTGGTTGCCCACCAGTTCGGGCGGCGGCGGCTGTCCGGAAGTCTCCATGATGCAGCGAACTGTACGCCAGGAGATCCCATCAGGCCACCGGGCGGGCTCCGGCCACGGACATACACTAGGCTTGACCCATGAAGCCCATCCTCCAGGACCTCGTCCGGCTCCTCGCCCTCGAGCGGATCGACACCAATCTCTTTCGCGGTGAGAGCCGTGACATTGGGACCCATCGCGTCTTTGGCGGGCAGGTTCTCGGGCAAGCCCTGGCGGCGGCCAACCTGACCACGGAAGATCGCGATGTGCACTCGCTCCACGCCTACTTCCTCCGCGAAGGAGATCACGAGGCGCCGATCGTGTACCAGGTCGATCGCCAACGCGACGGCCGCTCATTCTCCAACCGCCGAGTCGTTGCCGTTCAACACGGGCGCCCGATTCTCAATCTGGCCGCCTCCTTCCAACGCCCCGAGAAGGGCCTCGAGCACCAAGCCGACAGCCCCGAAGTCCCTGGTCCCGAGGAGTTGACCGACATCGCCGAGTACCAACGCGAGCTCGTCGAGCAGATCCCCGCCGACCAGTTGCCGCGCCAGTTCCTGCTCGAGCGGCCGTTCGAGTTCCGACCGGTCTACCCGCCGCAGTTCACCAACACCGAAGCCCGGCCACCGCGCCAGCACGTCTGGGTCAAGGCGGTCGATGCGCTGCCCGACGACGACGACCTACACCGCAACATGCTCGCTTATGTGTCGGACTACTACCTGCTGCCAACCGCTCTCAGACCGCACGCCTTGTCGTTGTTTGCGCCCAACCTGCAAGTCGCCAGCCTCGACCATGCCCTTTGGTTCCACCGGCCGTTTCGAGTCGACGAATGGCTGCTCTATTCGATCGAGAGCCCCAACGCGGCCGGGGCCCGCGGCCTTTCCCGCGGCCAGATCTTCCGTCGGGACGGCGCGCTCGTAGCCAATGTGGTGCAAGAGGGCGTCACTCGCCTGTGGGCAAGCAAAGACTGAAGCTCGCGCGAATCGCGCTCGGTATCGCACTCGCGGTGGTGACCGCCTGCGCCGAGCCCGAGATTGACGAGCAACTGCGATGCGCCCTCTCAGCCGACGGCACGGCGGAGGTCTCCTTCGAAGTCAGTTTCCCGGACTTGAACGAAGAGGCCGACTCCGCGCGTCGGGAGCGAGTCGACGAGCTGCGGCAGTTCTACTTCGAGGGCTGGGATCCTTGGGCCGCGCGCTTCGAACGGGCCGGCCAAGGCGGCGAGACCCTCAGCTGGGAGCGCCTGGGAGGCAGGCTGCAGAGCCTCACCCGTACCGCCCACTTTGAAGACCCCGAGGCCTTGAGCGACTTCTTCGCCGACACCGACGTGGCCGTGCTCTTTACACCGGATCCAGAGGAGAGCGAGTTCGCCGTCTTCGCTGGCCAATCGAGCCGCGCCACCGGCGAGGAACGCGAGCGGCTGGAAGGGTCGCTTGCCGGCTGGAGCCAGGCCGCCGTGGTCTATCTGAACGAGGTCGCAAACCTCTACGTCTACCTCGACGCGCACGAAGACCGGGCCGAGGTGATATTCGAGGCAATCTTCGACGACTCCTCCGAAGGCCTCCATGACTTCGAAGAAGAGCGCCTCGAACGTCTGCTGGAGGCCTTCTTGGCAGTCCTCGAGATCGCCGAGGCCACCGACGATCAAGGCGACAGTCTGGAGCATCTGGCGCGGCTGGTCTTCGACCCGTTCCCAGCCGGCATGGCTGTCGAGGTCGAGGGCCGAGTCCTCGACCACGAGGGCTTCGTTGTCCTACCTGAGGGAGTGTACGGTGTTCTACCCCTGGGCCTGGAACGGGCGCTGAGCAAGCTGGAAGAGCGTTGGATCGAGCCCCCACTCCTAACCACCTACGAGCGCCTGGAGCGGCTGGGGGACGCGGCTGAGTTCGACGCAGGGGAGTTCGCCCAGAGGTCCCGTCGAATAGCCAGGTTGCCGACCGCCAAAGAGTTCGCGGAGGCGGTCGAGGAGGCGCTGGCCCCGGCATCCGAGTATCGGTTGCGCTGGCGGCCAAACGCCGCCTCTCGAGACAGCGACGACTAGGGTCGGCAGACCAACTGCTAGGCTCACCAGCCTTGAAGAACCACCCTCGAAAGGAGCACCCGTGAGAGCACTCGTTCGTCTAGTTCTCGTCGCCTCCCTGAGTCTTGTCTGCATCTCGGTTCCAGCGGCCACGGCCGACGAGGGACCCGAGGCCAAAGCACTCTCCGCTCTCCAGTTCCGCGGTATCGGCCCGGCCATGATGGGCGGGCGCATCGCCGACATCGCGATCGACCCCGAGGATCGCAGCACCTGGTATCTCGCGGTCGGATCGGGCGGGGTCTGGAAATCGAGCAACTCGGGCATCACCTGGCGCCCGATCTTCGACAGCCAGCCCTCCTACTCGATCGGCTGCCTGGCAATCGACCCGACCAATACCTCGGTCCTCTGGGCCGGCACGGGCGAGAACGTCAGCGGCCGACACGTTGGCTGGGGCGATGGCGTGTACAAGAGCCTGGATGGCGGAGAGACCTGGGAGCAAATGGGACTCGAACGGTCCGAGCATGTGAGCGAGATCATCGTCGATCCACGGGACGGCGATGTCGTCTACGTAGCGGCGGAGGGGCCGCTGTGGACTTCCGGCGGTGAGCGTGGCCTCTACAAGACTGTCGATGGCGGAGCGACCTGGGAGTTGGTGCTTTCGGTCAATGCCGACACCGGCGTCACCAGTCTCGAACTGGATCCACGCGACGCCGATGTGCTCTACGCCGCCACCTACGAACGGCGGCGCAAGGTCTGGGCCCACCTGGCCGGCGGGCCCGGCTCGGGGATCCACAAGTCAGTCGACGGTGGCGCCACCTGGCGGCGTCTGGCTCGCGGGCTTCCCAAGGGTGACATGGGCAAGATCGGTCTGGCTGTGTCACCGGCGGATCCCGACGTCGTCTACGCCACCATCGAGGCAGACCAGGACGAGCGGGGCTTCTACCGATCGCTCGACCGTGGGGCTTCGTGGCAGAAGCGCAACAGCTACATCTCCAACGGTACCGGCCCGCACTACTACCAGGAGATCTACGCCTCACCGCACGATGTCGATCACGTCTACCAGATGGACGTCTTCATGCACTTCACCGAGGATGGCGGAGCGAGCTTCCGGATCGTCGGCAACGGGCGGGAGAAACACAGCGACAACCACGCGCTCGCGATCGACCCGGCAGATCCGGAACACCTGATCGTAGGAACCGACGCCAGTCTCTACGAGACATTCGACCACGGCGAGAGCTGGCGGCAGACGCGTACACTGCCGATCTCCCAGTTCTACAAACTCGCACTCGACAATGCGGAACCGTTCTACAACATCCTCGGAGGGGCTCAGGACCTCGGTACCTTGATCGGCCCGTCGCGCACTCGCAGCGTGGAGGGTATCCGCAACCAGGACTGGTGGGTGCCGCTCGGCGCGGACGGCTACTCCTCGGCCTTCGACACCGAGATCCCGGAACTGCTCTACATCGAGTGGCAGGGCGGTCGGCTCAATCGCTACGACTTGACAACCGACGAGGCGCTCGACATCCAGCCACAACCCGAGCCCGGCGACGCGCCCGAGCGGTTCAACTGGGACGCCCCGGTGCGCACCAGTCCGCATTCCCCCACCCGTCTGTACTTCGCCTCGCAGCGCCTCTGGCGCAGCGAGGACCGGGGCAACTCCTGGACCGCGATCAGCGGTGACCTGACCCGCGGCGGCAATCGCTACGAGTTGGCGATCAACGGCCGCGTGCGCAGCGTCAACGCGCTCTACGACAACGGCGCCATGTCGCTCTACGCGACCCTGACCTCGATTGCCGAGTCGCCGCTCGACGAGTCGTTGATCTACACCGGGAGCGACGACGGCCTGGTCCAGGTCACCGAGAACGGCGGCGCGGACTGGCGCCTGGCCACGGCCTTCCCCGGGGTACCAGAACGCTCCTTCATCAACGACCTCAAGGTTTCGCTTCATGATCCGGACACGGTCTACGCCGTGGTCGATGCTCACAAGACTGGCGACTACTCGCCCTACCTTTTCGTCAGCAGTGATCGTGGTCGCAACTGGCGCTCCCTGGCAGGCGATCTTCCCGCTACGACGATTCTCTGGGCCTTCGATCAGGATCATGTCGAGCCACGCTTGCTCTTCGTCGGCAGCGAGTCCGGCATTCACGCATCGCTCGACGGCGGCTCCCACTGGCTGGCGCTCGACGGCGGTACTCCGACGATTTCCTTCCGCGACCTCGAGATCCAACGCCGCGACAACGACCTGGTGGGCGCCACGTTCGGCCGTGGCTTCTACGTACTCGACGACTATTCGCCGCTGCGCGAGATCGCCGCTTCCGGGCTCGGCGAGTCAGCACTCTTCCCCGTCCGCGACGCTTGGTGGTACGTCGAGCGCATCCCTATGCAAGCGGCCGGCAAGCCGAGCCAGGGCAGCACTGACTTCGACGCGCCCAATCCCCCATACGGCGCGCTCTTCACCTACTACCTGACCAGTTCAGCTGAGTCACCTGAAGAGCAACGACGGGAGCGGGAGAGGGCACTGGCCGAGGCCGGCAAAGACGTCCCCTTCCCCGGCTGGGAGACTCTGCGCGAAGAGTCCTTGGCGCACGACGTTCAGGTCGTCGCCCTGGTGCGCGACGAGGCCGGACAACCCGTCCGTCGACTCACCGGTCCGGCGGAGGCGGGGCTCCATCGCCTGAGCTGGGACCTCCGGCGGCAGGCGCCCGACCCGATCGATTTCGACCCGCCGGCTTTCCGGCCTCCGTGGGCCGGCGAACGCCAGGGACCCTTCGCCGGGCCCGGCCGCTATACGGTCGAGATCGCGCTCCTAGACAACGGTGCTCTGGAGCCTGTCGGTGTTGCCCAGACCTTCACCGTCAAGGCGGTCCCTGGAGCGGCCCTGCCCGACTCCGGTTTCGCCCAGGTCGCCGCGTTTCAACAAGAGACGGCAGAGTTCCTACGCCAAGTCGAGAGTGCCGGTCAAGAACTGCGCCGCGCAGAAGACGCCCTCGACAAGATGCAGACTACGGCGGTCGAGACACCCGGCGCGGGCCCGGACCTTCTCGCTGGATTGAGCGAACTTAGCGCGACCCTCCGCGACCTGAGGCTGCGCCTCTTGGGGGATCGCGTCCGTGGCCGCATGGACGAGGCCAGCCTCCCCTCGATCGCTCGGCGGGTTGGGCAGGTCGCCGGCGGTCATTGGGGCACCCGACTGAAGCCGACTGCGACTCAACGACGCAGTCTAGAGATCGCCCGCGGTCAGTTCACGGCCGTCGAGCAAGAACTCCAACACGTCATCGCCACCACCCTGCCTGAACTCAGAGCAAGCCTGGAGCAAGCGGGGGGCCCTTGGACGCCCTAGAGAACGGTCGCCAGAGTGGCCTCAAGGCATCACTCGAAGTCCCTACTGAAGCGGCACGGGCCGCCCCAGGTGGAATCCCTGCAGCAGATCGAAGCCGGCGGCCTCACAAGCCTGGCAGTCAGCCTCGGTCTCGACGCCCTCGGCAATGGTGACGATTCCAAGGTCGGACGCCAACTCGAGCAGCGACGCGACCAACGAACTCTTGGCATCGGAGGCATCGGACAGGCCCAGAACCAGGGAACCGTCAAACTTGAGGTAGTCCGGGGGGAAGCGGACGAGTTCGTTGAACCGCGCCTGGCCGGCACCGAAATCGTCGTAAGCGAGTTTCATTTCGAGCTCGTCGAGCAACGAGCGGATCCGCACCATCGCCGCGGCATCGACCACAGCCTTCTCGTGAACTTCGAGGACCAACCGAAGCTGGCTGTGTGAGGCACGCAATTGCCGCAGATCGGCGAACAAGCGCTCTTCGTTCAGGAGTTCGTGAGGGTGAGTGTTGACGAAAAGCTCGAGCGATCCGATGCCCTCAGTCGTCGCGTCGAGGCCCGTACGACGGAACAGCTCACTCAGATCGGCAGCAACGCCGAGGCTCTCCGCGATAGCGAAGAGCGGTGTGGGCTCGCGGGCCAGGCCCGAGTACGCACCCCGCCCGAGAAGTTCGTAGCCGTGGCACGCTTTGGTGCGACAACTGACGATCGGCTGCAAGCTACCGGTCACCGCCCTGGTGCCCAGCAGCTCGTAGAACTCACGGGTGCCGGTCGGCAGCCGGCTCGACAACTCGCCTTCGAACAGCTCGGTCACGCCCTGCTCGTCCTCAGGGGTCTCAGAGCGGCGCAGACGGAGCTCGACGGAGCCCAGATGAAGGATGTCTCCCATCCGCAGCGGCGCCATGCCCTCGACTCGCTGGCGATTGACGAACGTCCCGTTGCTGCTGCCCAGGTCGCGCACCAGGAGTTTGTCCCCCGCCAAGGTGAGCTCGGCGTGAACCCGCGACACGCTGGCGCTACGAATCTTGAGCTCGAGATCGCCCGCTCGGCCGATACGGAAGGGATACGAATCGATCTCCACGCGCCTGAGGTCGGCGTCTTCGATCGACTCCTCCAAATACCAAGTGCTCGATTGAGGCAACAGAACCCTTTTCAAGTAGGACGCAGCATGTGCGACAAAGCTGTCCGAAGCGGTTGAGGGGACGTCAAATAGTACCGCAGCCTCCGGTGGCCGGTCCTGTGAGCTGGACTGCTACAGTCGCGGCATGGCCGAGCACCAAGGCGCCTCATCGCCCTGGCACCACTACCGCACATGCAACCTGTGCGAGGCGATGTGCGGACTCGAGATCGAGCTCGTCGGAGAGTCCATTCAGGCCATCCGTGGCGACGACGCCGACTCGTTCAGTCGCGGACACATCTGTCCCAAGGCGGTCGCCCTGCAGGATGTCTATGCCGACCCCGACCGCCTTCGCCGGCCGGTCAAGCGAGTCGATGGCGAGTGGAGGGAGATCTCCTGGCAGGAGGCGCTCGACGAGACGGCCTCCCAGCTCGGTCGTGTGCGCGATCGGTACGGCCCGGACGCAGTGGCGATCTACCTCGGCAACCCCAACGTCCACAATTTGGGCAGCATGCTGTTCAACTCGACCCTACGGCATGCCCTGGGCACCAGGAACGTCTATTCCGCGACCTCGGTCGACCAATTGCCCCATCACGTGGCCGCTCGAGAGATGTTCGGACACTATTTTCTACTGCCGATTCCGGATGTCGACAGGACCGACTTCTTCCTCATCCTGGGCGCCAACCCGGTGGCCTCGAACGGTAGCCTGATGACGGCTCCCGGGATCGCCAAGCGAATTCAAGCCGCACGAGATCGCGGTGGACAGGTTGTGGTCGTCGATCCCCGGCGTACTGAAACCGCGCGGCAGGCGGATCGCCATTTCTTCATACCTCCCGGGCGGGACGCGCTGCTGCTTCTGGCGCTCATCAACACGGTCCTCGATGAGGAGCTCGCGGACCCTGGACGCCTCGCCGAATTCACCCAGGGCCGGGCAACGCTCATGCGGGCGGCTGGGGACTTCACCGCCTCGCGAGTCGCCCCTCTCGTCCGGATCCCGCAAGAGGAAATAGAACAGCTGGCTCGCGACTTCGTCGCTGCTCCCAGTGCCGTCTGCTACGGGCGGATGGGGCTCTCGACGCAAGCCTTCGGCGGACTCTGTCAGTGGCTGATCAACGGACTCAACGTCCTGACCGGCAATCTCGACCGCGCCGGTGGAGCCATGTTTCCCACCCCGGCTTTCGACATCGTGACACCCAACCGCAAAGGCAACTCAGGCCGCTGGACGAGCCGTGTTCGCGGCCGGCCCGAGTACATCGGCGAACTGCCTTCGTCGGTCCTCGCCGAGGAGATAGCAACCCCCGGTGACGGCCAGATCAAGGCTCTCCTGACCGTTGCCGGCAACCCGGTGCTCTCGACGCCTAACGGCACGACATTGGATCGGGCCATGGACGAACTCGAGTTCACCGTGGCGATCGATATCTACATCAATGAGACGACGCGGCACGCGGACATCATCCTACCGACGACTACAGGCCTCGAGTGCGACCACTACGATGTCGTCTTCCACGCCCTCGCCGTGCGCAATACCGCCAAGTACTCGGAGGCTCTCTTCGAGCCTCCTGCTGACGCGCTGCACGACTGGCAGATCTACCGCGAGCTGGCGACCCGACTGGCGACCACCGAGCGGCCATTCGACGCCACGCATCCGCGCAATCTCGCCACCCCCGCCCAGGCTCTCGATCACGGACTGAGGACCGGCCCCTATGGCGCGCAAGGAATGTCCCTCGCTCATCTCCGAGAGCATCCGCACGGCGTGGATCTGGGCCCGCTCGAGCCCCGCCTGCCGGAACGGCTGATGACCGACAGCGGAAAGATCGAACTCGCGCCGCCGATCTTCCTGGCTGATATGGAAAGACTGCGCTCCGAGTTCGGCGAGGAGGGCAAGGGCTCCGGCTCGGACAATGGGTACCTGAGCCTGATCGGGCGACGTGATCTGCGGAGCAACAACTCGTGGATGCACAACTCTCACCGACTGGTTCGCGGTCGCGACCGCTGCACGGTGATGATCCACCCCGACGACGCAACCGAACGTGGCGTCGACCAAGGTCAACGGGTCGAAGTCGCGTCGCGCACCGGCAGCATCGAGCTACCGGCGGAGTTGACCGACGCCATGATGCCCGGCGTGGTCAGCATTCCGCACGGCTGGGGTCACGATAGAGAGGGCGTACGGCTCGAGGTGGCACGCGGCCACGCCGGTGCCTCGATCAACGACCTGACCGACGATCAACTGCTTGACACGCTGACCGGAAACGCCGCGCTCAGCGGCGTGCCGGTCACGGTGGCGCCAATCAACTCTAACGCCGCGGGACAGCCAGACCGCTAGGCCGAAGCGTCCGCTTCACGGACGGCTGCGACGAAGGCCGCCAGCAGCCCCTCATCCAGGTGTCCCTCGGGTCGCAGGCGTGAACAGACATCGACGCCAAACGGACGCACCCGGCGGACGCCCTCACCCACGTTGGACGGATCGAGTCCTCCGGCCAGAAAGACCGGGGTTCCGACGGCCGCGACCAGCGCAGCGCTCACCGACCAATCGTGGGTGCGCCCCGTGCCACCAAACTCGGGCACCACGGCTGACGGCCGTCCCGAATCAAGCAACAGGTAGTCGACCAGGGACTCGACCCGCCGCGCCTCCTCGATCGCGTCAGCTCCCTCGACGTGCACTACCTGCACCAACTTGACGCCAGGAAGCTCCCGGCGTAGATACTCCAGAGCCGACACCGAGCGCCGATGCACCAACTGGATGACCGACGGGCGAGCCTCGGCGTGCTGGACGACAATCCGCGCGGGATCGGGCTCGCTGGTGAGCAGAAAGCTCTCGACGGGCGGCTCGATGTGCGGCACGATCTCGCGAATCTGTGCGTCCGTGATGATGCCAGCACCGCTCGGCATCGCCGACACCAGTCCGAGCGCGTCAGCGCCGTAGCGCATCGCGAGCTCGGCCTCAGCGACTGAACCGATGCAGCAGATCTTGATCCGGGTGGTGCGTTGGGCTTCTCTGTCCGTCATGGGCTTCTGCAGTCCGGGCATCGCGCGAAAACTCCTCCTCGCCGATTCACGACACTGCCCTGCTGGCCGAATCGTATCCCGCTGTAGCCGGCTGTCGCGGCGAAGGCTGGTGGTGGCTCGGTCTCGCCCAATCGTTGCTTCGCGGGGCCCGTTTGACGGGTTCAGTCCTCGGCCGCCGAGCTGACCCTCTCTCTCAACCGTTCGAGCATCGGCTCGACGCGATAGATCAGGGGCCGCAGCCGGTCACCGAGACGGGTAAAGACCGCGACTTCCTCGGAACCGGCGCTGTTGACGACGTGAAGACGCTTGATTCCGGCGGCGTTGAGCCAGACCGACTGTCCGTCGCGAAGGGGATTGTGACCCACGATCATCGCGGCCTTGGGTGACAGCTCGAGCACCGCCTTCAGGGCCTTGACGTCTTGCTTGGCGTAACCGCCTGGATGGCCGGGTCCCTTGAGCCGGCTCCAGGTCAGCTGGTGTTTCATCCGGCTTCGCTTGTTGGCGTTGATCAAACGCTTGCGCGACACCTTCCCCTGGGGCGGACCGGCGTGGCAGGCCACGAAATCGTCGCTGGTCACGATCAAAGGACTCAGAGCGTAGAAGCGTTCGAAGTCGGCGAGGAACTCCGCTCCCCTCTCTCGCTCGACGTACTGGCGCCAAAGCCGGCCCTGGGGAACGCCCTCCTTGGTCACCTCGGACGAGAAGCTGTCGTGGTTGCCACGCAGAAACACGACATGATCGGGGTAGGCCTCCATGAGAGCCAGGATGAGATCCATCGTGAGGAGCGAGTTCTCCATCTCCGCCAGCTGGGTGGGATCCTCGGAATGTACTGCATCACCGAGGAAGACAAGCACGGCGCGGCGTGCGTCGACCTCCGCCAGGAAGCTGTTGACGCAGAGGATCTTGAGTAGATTGTCGATGTTGGCGTGCAGGTCGCCGACAAGGACCGGACAGAGCCCGGGAGGAAGCTCGACCAGAGCACCCGGCTCACCGTCGGCATCGTGAGTGCGCCAGGTCCCCAACCCGAGGCTCTCGTTGACCGCTCTCAGCGTGGCATGAGCCGCCTCGTTCGATCTGGGGAACAGCGCCTGCCCAAAGGTACGCTCGATCCGCTTGATGTTCTCGTCGTCGAGCAATCTCGGCCGATCCTCGGACTCGGCCTGGCCGAGGGCGACGACTTCGGTGCCACGCTCGGAGTGCAGGTCGGTGATGACCACCCCGTCCTCGGCGTTCTCTATCTGGAGTCTCAGGCTGACGCCCGCAGGGAGCGGCAGGGATTCCTTGACGACGCTATCGCCGTGGGTCAGCCGTACGAGCTCGTCCGCGCCGATGCGGGCGAAGCCCTGGACACCGGCTTCCGCTTGCTGGCCATCCAACAGAATCAACGAGTCGAAGCTCCGTTCCGACGGCAGCACGGGCCGATCACGGTGAAGATGAAACCGCATTTTGCCCTGCCCTATCTCGAACGGAAGGAGCCGGTCGTCGAACAACAGGCTCTCCCCCGTCAACTTCACACGGTCGAGCTGCTGAATGACTTGGTCGGGGCGTCGTTGAAACAACCGCCCCAACAGAGCCCCGGTCTGCCACTCGTTACGCCGCCGCTTCTCACCGAAGCGTAGTCGGCCCCGCGGAGAGGCCAGAAAGACCCGCGGGGTGGACTCGAAGCCTCCCCGCACCAGGACTCGCAACCCGGCATCGTGCAGGATCTCCGCCACCCTGAAATAGGTCTCGAGCTGATGCTGGATCTGCTCCAGGTATAGCGTTTGATCGACCTGATGGGTGCCCTCGGCAGCTCGTGCCTGTCGTACCCCCAGCACCTGTTCGGTGGGTGGCAACAGGAATTCGAAGACGAACCGCCCGTGCCAGTTCCCCGGAAAGAACTTCCGCGGTGAGGGTGGCAAACGAACTCGTTGGGGCTCGAAGATCAACTCCGGAGTCTCCTCCTGCATCTCTTCGAACAGGGCCAGCCCTTCCCGGTGCCCGGCGAAGGGGAGCCCCAGGTGGACCTCCCGCGGTCGAGTGGACAGGATACGATCCCGCCACCAACCAGCGCGGGTGAGATCCAAGAATGCCTCCCCTGGCCAACCGCCGAGGGCCTCGATCCGCGAGCTCTTGCCGCAGCCTGGCGGACCCGTGACGATGAGCCGCCGGAAGCCGACGTCCGCCGGATAGGGAATCCCCTTGATCGAGTGAAGGCTCGACACCTCACCGAGCTTGGCGAAGTCCATGAGGGCAACTATGTCAGGTCAACGACTAGAGGAAGAGGCCCTTGAAGAAGAAGAAGAAGAAGGCCGCGAGAGTCGCTCCGATCGGCAGGGTCACCAACCACGAGGTGACGATTCCCATGACCACTCGTAGGTCGATCGCCGCAACGCCGCGTGCCAGACCGACACCGAGAACCGCGCCGACGATGATGTGAGTCGTCGAGACCGGTAGGCCGAGTCGGGAGGCAATCACCACGGTGGCCGCGGCGGCGAGTTCGGCACAGAACCCACGACTCGGAGTCAACTCAGTGATCTTGGTTCCGATGGTCCGCATCACTCGATAGCCCATGGTGATCAGACCGAGCACGATCCCGCCGCCGCCTAGGACCAGAATCCACAAGGGCAACGTGGACTCCTGGGCGACCTGGTTGGTCTTGACCGCGCTCACGACCGCCGCCAGCGGTCCAATCCCGTTGGCAACATCGTTTGAGCCGTGGGCGAACGCCATCGAGCAGGCGGTGAACACGCAGAGCGGCGCAAACACCTTCTCGACGCTCGCAAAGTGAAAATCGCGGTCCGCCTCCTCGTCAACCGTCACTCGATCGAGCAGGAGCTTGCCAACGAAGGCCACCACCAACCCGACAGCAATAGCGACACCCAGAGCTTGCCAATCGCCGAGGTCCAGGTTGATGTGCTTCAGGCCCTTGAACACCGTTACCAAGGCGATCAAGACGCCCATGAAGAAGACGTAGATCGGGCCATAGCGCTTGGCGTTCTCGAAGGGCTGGTCGGTGTCCAAGATGAACTTGCGGACGCTCTGCGCAAGTAAGTAGGCGACGGTGGCGCCCAAGAAGGGCGAGACGACCCAGCTCGCCACGATCTCGGTCACCTTGACCCATTCGACCGCGCCAGTACCCAACCCCACCAGGCCGAATCCGATCAACGAGCCGACGATGGTGTGGGTGGTCGAGACCGGCCAACCGTAGTAGCTGGCCACCATGAGCCAAATGCCGGACGCCAAGAGAGCGGACAGCATCCCGAACACCAGAATCTCGGCCGACGGCAACATGGCGGAGTCGATGATGCCCTTGCGTATCGTCCCGGTGACGTGCCCTCCGGCAAGAAAGGCGCCCGAGAACTCGAAGATGCCGGCGATGATGATCGCCTTCTTGACCGTGATCGCTCCGGAACCGACCGACGTCCCCATAGCGTTGGCGACGTCATTGGCTCCGACGCCCCAGGTCATATAGAGGCCGAAAATGATGGCGAGGGTGATGAAAATGAAACCGAATTCCATGCTCGTCTACCTCCCTAGCGCGCGATCAGCAGGCGAATGCGATCACCGACGGTCTCGGCCTGATCGGCTATCGCCCCCATCAGCTGGAACAACTCGTGAAGAAAGAAGACGTTCAGCGGATCCAGCTCGGCTTCCAACTCGAACAACCCTGCGGTCAGTTCGATCCCCAGTGAATCCGTCTCGCTCTCGATTCCAGCCAACACGTCGACCATCTCGAGGACCTTGTCGGCGGAGCGTCCTCGAAAGCTCGTCGCTAGAAGCTCGTCGAGTTCGTTGATCACGTCGCGACACTGGAAGACTGCGGCCAGAACGCGGGAAACGAAGTCGTCGAACTTTGAAGACAAAGGCGCCGGGACCGTCATTCGCCGCATGGCCACCAGGCCGGCGACATCCTGAGCCACATCGGCAATGTCGTCCTGTGATGCGAGAAGGTCGAGCAAGTCTCGCCGATCGACCGGCAGCATCATCGACCGCGGCAGGTGAGAGCGGATCTCGTTCTTGAGGTCGTCCGCCTCGCTTTCCAAGGCGAAGACTTCATCCCTCAGGGCCGAGGCCCGATCCCAGTCGCTGTTGCCCAACGCCTGGATCAACGGCTCGAGCTTGGCCGCACAGTCCGCCACCTTGCCCATGTGTTCCTGCATCGGCCGGATCGGAGATTTGCCGAAGAGAGCGGCAATCGGATTCGTCGTACGCATTGCGTCCTCCCGTGTAGCCCCACTCTAATCTAGTCGACGGCCGTCTGAGCCGCCCGATTGAGCGGGCTTCGTCCGAGTCCGAGCTGATCCCCCAACCCACCCCGGGGACGCAGCGGGATCCTCCAGACAGAGGAAAAGCGGTCGACTCGAGTCGGCCGCTCAGAGAGGAGAAATCTTCCGCGAGACCGAAGCGCCTAGAACACGAACTGCCATTGCATGAGGACGGTGTCCAGATCGTCACCCTCGACGCCGAAGACGTTCTCCCCCATCCGATACGTGAGCTGGGCCTTGACCTTGTGCTTGTTCCAGAAGTAGTTGAAGCTGATCTCCTTCGCTTCCCAGGCGGTCTCGTAGTTGTCGGCATCGAGGCTCTGGATCTTGCCGGCGAGCTCGAAGTTGTTGCTCGCGAACATGTAGCCTCCTTCGACCTGGTATTTGTCGAGCTCGGTCGTGCCGTTGAGGAAAGCGCCGCCGGTGAAGGTGCCATCGACAGTGTCGCCGTTGACGATCTGAACCTCGGCATCCGCCGAGAAGCCGTGCCCGCGGATACCGGCGCTGAGCTCGAAGCCGTCGGCGCTGTCGAGATCGGCCTTCGACGAGCTGGTGGCAAGACCGGTGTCGGCATCCGTGTAGCTGTTGTTGTCGCCGTCGTTCTCCCAGTTGAAGAAGCCGAGGCTGAAGTTGTAGAGAGTCTTGTCGCTGTTGAAGTCGCCCTGGTCGAACTTCATGAAGCCCTTGGGATGAAAGTCGACCCGTGCCGCCACGATGAGCCCCTCATTCCAGTCACCCGAGTTGTTGACCGGCGTGTCGAAGTCAATTCGCCGCGCATCGGGGTCGACCTGCTGGCCGCCGACCGCAGCCGCCCAGGTCACCTTCTTGCTCTCGTTGTTGCCCTCGAGCTTGAAACCGAGCTGCCGATCCGGCGAGCCGAAGTTGTGATCGCCGACGAATCCGCGCTCAACCGTTTGCTGGCGCTTGGACGAAGTGAGGAACTCACGCGAGAACGGAGTCTTGGAGTTGCCGATCGTCAGGGTCATGTTGTCCCAGCCCCTGTACTGCATGTACGCGTCCTTGACCGCCACCTCGTTGCCGTCGATCGACTTGCCGAAGTCGAACTGGACCTTGCCCCACCAGTCCTTGCTGACGGTGCCGGCGATATAGGGCCGCAGGCGACGGAAGAAGACCTGGTCGGTCGACTCACCGCCGTCTTCGCTGACGTTCAGGTACTGGATCTGAATGCGGCCGCCGAGCTCGATCTTCTTGTCGTCCTTCTCGTAGACGACCACTCCGGCCATCGCGGGAACGGCGAGGAACGCGATCGCCAACGAGCTCATCGTCGCTCGAGTCAGCAGGGGTTGCCTATGCATGCCTTGTCTCCTATTCATTCTTGGGCGGACTACAGTCAGCCGCCTCGACTTCAGCGACGATAGAGCCGCAGCTTCGCAACCGTGCGGCGAAGGTGTTACAGGCGTGCGACAGGGCCGCCCGGATACAGAAGAGCCTACAAACCTGTGCGCGCTCGAGGACCACCCCGGAAGGCGGTGAGCGTGCCGGTCCTCGTGTCTCTCGCCAACATAGATCTCACCAAGACCAGCCCAGACCCGTAACCAGCCACCAGTCGTTTTTCTCCAAGCCTTCGATCGGCGGCTGACTGTCGAAGCTGTTGTAGAAGCTCAGGTCCCAGAAGAAGTCTTCGAGCAGCTCTCTGCGCAGGGTGATGTCGAGTTCGGCTCGCCCACGGCCCGACTCGGAAAGTCCCGGGTAGACGAACAACTTGAGGTCGAGCTGAGTTTCGGGAGTGTCGAAGGTGAAGATCGACAGCCGGAGCGCTCCCAACGCCTCGATCTCCCCTTCGGGCCCGTCGGAATCGCCAAAATCCTCGCGATTGACAGCCAGCCCGCCGAACAGCGAGAGCTCAGTGTGATTCGTCTGCTTGACGTACCGGCCGTAGGCCACGCCGGCCAGCACTCTGACCTTCAAGGCCAGCTCCTCGTTCTCCTGCAATTGACCGAAGGCCAGGAAGAGCCGGCGCTCGGCGAGGAAGCGAGTCAGATAGAACGAGGCTGAGCTTCGACTCGAATCTTCAACGCCGTCCTGGCGCGTCACGTTGGAGTTGACGTTCAGAGTTCTGAGCCATCGGGGTGAACGGTGACTACTGCCCAGACCGATGTTGAACTGTGTGGAGTTGTTGGCTTTGGCAGTGCTGAAGCCGAGGCTCAGAGAGCCGTCCTGCCTCTGCCAGAAACCGTGCTCGATCGGGGTCATCCGAACGATCGAGGCCATCGGCAGCACGGCTCCGGTTCCGTCGCCGATCACCTGAAGATGGCGCTCGTCGGCGTCGCTGCTGCTGAGGGTTCCGGTGTGCTTCACTCCTGAGTCGAGCTCCACCTCGAAGACGCCCGCGCTCTCGAGCTCGACGATGTCCAACCACTCGATCAGGACAGTGTCGAGCGAATCCGTCTTGAACCGCAACCTGCCCCGCTCGAGGCGTTTGACTTCGCCCGTCAGCTGGTCACCGTTGGCCAGAATGACGAGGTCCGTCTCGGCGGCGCGTGCCAGAGAGCTCAGCGCCAAGACGACCGCGCAGAACGTCAGCAGAATCCTCGACCAGGCCGTGCCTCGCGCCGGCTGCGAACGGGCCACCCGTCCTCCCGGACCCCTAGAGTTGACCGGCACGTGCCTCGGGAAACTGCTTGAACATCTTCTTGATCGTCTTGACGACCAGCTTCTGAACCTCCTTGGGATCGGACTTGGCCATGGCCGTGGCCACACCACGCCAGGCAAGGTCGCCACTGGCCTTGTCGTAGACGTCGACGACGAGCATTCCGACCGGGAGGTGTCGATCGCGAACCGCCTGCGTCATCACGAGGCAGTCAGCCCCTGAGGCGACCAGGGCGTAGCCTTTGTCCTCGAGTTGCGTTTCCACTTGGGCCCGGATCGTCTCTTCCGTCTGGCGGTTCGCCGCCGGGCGTCCCTCGCGCCACGAGCAAGAGCGGAACCCGGCGATATCAACACTGTTATGGAAGGCGGTGTCGATCGTGGGTGACTTGGCGAAGGCCGGCACGGCGACAGTGAAATACAGCGCAAGACAAGTCACCATCGCTCCGGCTAGACCCTTCATTCTCGATCCACTTCGCATCGGTCGCCAACTCATCAACCGCGCCGACGCGCCCCGCCACGACTGCGTGTGGCGCCGCCGCCGAAACTGCCCCGGCTGCGCGGCGAGCCCCCGCCGCTCTTCCAACTACCGTACTGGCCGCTACGCTGCGTGCCTCGGCTACGGCTACCGTGGTCGCGGTTGAGTTGATCGATCGTGCTCCGGTCGATTCCGGAAGAGCGGGCCCTGTCGGCTCCGCTGCTCCCGGTACCCGGCCGCGCCGTGCGTCCCGAGCCTCCCCCGGGTCTGTCAACGCCTTTCCAGCCGCTGCCATCGCGACGCTCCCAGCCGCTGTCGCCGCGGCGGTAGACGTTGCCGTCCTTGCCGGCATAGAGATCACCGCTACCCGTCCGGGCCACCGTGCCGCCTCCTCGATTCCCCCGAGCGGTCACTGCACCGCCTCCGCGAGAGGTGCGGGCACCCGCCACTGTGCCGCGGCTGTCGCTGTAGCGACCTGTCCTTGCCCAGTCGTTGCCTCGTTGCACTGAGCTCGAGCCCCAGCTCGAGTAGGCGTTGGCGCCCTGGCGGGTGTTGGCGTAGGTTCCGGTGCGCGGGTTGTAGGCCTCGGCCCAACCGCGGGCGTTGTAGGGGCCCGATGCGACAGCACCGCGAGCATAGGTGCCGGTGGCCGGGTTGTAGCCACGCGCGGCACCGGCACCGCCATACGGACCGTAGACGCTTGCGCCCCGCCCATAGGTTCCCGTGTAGCGGTTGTAGTAGGCGCCGGCTCCGTAGCTGTATGGATAGCCGTAGTAGATCGGATATGGGTAGTGGGGGCCGTAGTAGGAGTAGGGGTTGTAGTACCAGCCGGTGCCGAAGACCATGCAACCGTAGGAGAAGTAAACGCCCATGTAGCCCGAGGTGTAACCGAAGGTCACATAGCCCGGGGTGTAGTCATACACGTGGACGTAGGTGGTGTGGTAGACCGGCGAGGAGGCGGGCATCTCGTAGACCTCGCCCGGTACCGAGTCGGTCACCTGCCAAGGCCCGTTCGGGCTCGACGAACTGAACCACACCCCTTGGTAGCAGAGCAGATAGGTGTCTCCGACCTGGATGACGTCGTTCTGGGTATTCACGGCGTAATGCATCGAGGTGCCCTCGATCTGCTCGAACTCTGGCTCGCCTACGTAGGCCACCTCCGCCGTCACTTTGTCGCGCTCAACTTTGGCCTTCTCCGGGATCTGCGACAGCAGCACGGCCTCTTGCGCCTCGGAGGTGCCTGGCACCGAGGCTCGCACGTCAGCCATCGGATGGTCCTCTGGGATCTGCCGGAACTCTTCGGGCAAATCGTGGGTGGCAAACTGCCACGGACCGTCGAGAGTCTTGGCGCGGAACCAGCGCCCCGACACCAGGTAGTAGAAAGTGCTTTCCGGCCCATACAGGAAGAGATCGCTTTCCGTGTTGGTGACCCAGAGAAGATCGCTACCTGCTGCCGCCGAGATCTCGGGCTCGCCCGAAGTGACGATGAGCTCAGCGGGAACCACACTCATGTAGACCTTGTGCACATTTGCCTGCTGGATCTTCTCGCCCGGCAAGCTGGCTCGGACATCGTCCCAGTTCGGGTCGTCCTTGGGCAGTTTCTTGAAGCTCTTCGGCAGTTTGCCCGCCGGCGACCACGGTCCCGCCAGCGCCGGAGCCTTCCACCAGGCGTCCTCGTTGCGCAAGTAATAGGTGGACTTCGACTCCAGGTGGAAGAGGTCCCAATTGGTGTTGACGACGAACTCGAGTTGGCTGTCCTTGATCGGGCTCCAGATCGGCTTGCCGTCGATCAGCACGAGGACCGCCGGCTTGCGGCTGAAGAAGATCTCCGGCGCAGTGGTCTTGGTCTTGACGCCCTTGCCCGCCGTCTCACCCCGCTCGAGATTGGCGAGCACCTTATCGAGACTGATGATCAGCTCGTCCTTGGGCAGCAGTTCGTCGAGCTTGGCGAGCAGCAGTAGCCCCTTGTCATCGTCGAGCGACGGAAAGCGATAGCCGACAATCTCGACCCCCGACATCCGGACCAGGCGAGTCTCGAGGTCGACTTCGGTGTCGGCCGCGATCTCGAAGGTTCCCAACGACGGCTCCTCCGCCGCGGGCGCCGTGAAAGCGATCGCAGTCCTGGCGAAGATCTGCGTGGTGGCCTGCCAACTGGTGATCTGGGGCTGATACATCACCAGTTTGGCGCCAGCCTCGTTCGTGTACTGCCGTGGCCAGGTTAGCTCGCCCGACCAGTCGGGGTTCTCTTCCGCCGCGAAAAGCACTGCTGGCGCCCAAGCACCGGCCACGAGAAGGAATGCAGTGAAGGCAAGGAGCTTCTTATTCATTATCGAATCATCCGTGTAGGAGAGCGAAGGTGTGGGGCTGGTTCAATCGGGTGGCTCAAGGTGTTGCGGACCCGCCGCCGAAGCCGTAGCGGAAGAAGAACTCGACTCCGCTGATCGAGTAGTCGGCTTCGCCACTGATGAAGCGCTTCTCGACGTCGAGGTCGAAGCTCAGCAACTTGAAGGCGAGCCCTATGCCGAGACGCTCGAATGTCTGGTGTTCGAAGCCGACAGAGAGATCGGTCAACGCAACCTTCGAGAGATCTCCGAGGTCCGACCACCTGATGTGGCGGACTACTCCGCGAAACATCATCTGATCCGTAATCCGACGCCGTGCCTCCATGCCGATCAACGGCACCAGCTCATCAACTGCTACGTCGGTTCCGACACCCCTGCCGCTGTTGGCAGTGGCCAGATCGACGCCGATATCCAAGCCGATCTTCTGCAAACCACCGTTGAGTCCCAAAACCCAGGTGTCGTTGGCGATCCACCACCAAGTGTAGGAGAGTTCCACCACGTCGGTGTTGAAGAAACCGCTCACTTCGGCATCGACAGGAAACACCTGACCGCGCCATTCGATCTCGCGGGTCAGGATGTCCGAGGCCGAGCGACTGAGCTCGTAGTATCCGAAGTTGATCTGGTGGCGAGGCTTGATGAGAAACTGGCCTTCCAGCCGGAACAGTTCTTCTCTCGCGGCGAAGTCGAGATTGGACTCGAAGTCGATCCTGGTGCCACGGTTCTCGAGGTCCTCTTCCGCCGACACGTCGGTGTCTACCGCGGTGAAGTAGCTGCCAAAGGTCAACGTATAGGGCCGGATCAGAGGGCTTGGGGACTCGGCGGCCGCTCGCACTTCGGCGACGGGTAGTAAAGCCATGGCCAGAGCCGCTGCCATTGGGGCGGCGGCACGGCGCGCGAGGTCAACTAGATTTCGGGTTGTGTTCATCGGTTATCTCTCTTTGAATTTCTTGTAGTTCATTGGGCGGCGGCCGAGGACGCAGCAGCGCGAACCTCGTCGAGGCGTTCCCGTAACAGACGAGCCCAGCCCTGGAGGATTCTCTCGGCCGCAACTCGGTTGGTGATCTTGTTGGACCATTGCATGACGCCCCCGACATCCTTGGCCGCTTGGCGGTCGATGACCCGGGCGAGAATCTCGCCGCTGACCGAGTCGTAGACCTCGAGGTACAAGGTCGCGGCTCCAGCCGAAGCGGAGAAGCTGTAGGACCGAGATCCACGCGGCAGGTCAGGGGCGGTCACATCGAGGTCGACGATCGCCGGGCGGAGCAGCAAGACGTCGGTGTCCGGGGCATCGACCAGCGAATAGCCGCCCTTACCATCGAACTCGCCCACGAAGACCTCGCGAAAAAGCTCGGCCATCGCCGACTTGATCGCCGCGAGGTCGCGGTTGGTGACCTTGTTGACGCTCGAGCTGTTGTGCCGCATCTGCCAGTTCTTGACAAAGGCGACATGAGCATCGAGCAGCATGATCCTTTCGTAGCCACTGAAATCAGCCTCGGGCTTGATGTACGCCGCCGCCACCTCGGTGTCGGGAGCCAGATACATCCCGTCGTGACTCACCTGCGGAAGGTCGGCTGCCAGCGATGGCCCCCCGGCCGCCATTAGCATCAAGACTCCCGCAGCCAAGCTGGATCGAACCCCTAGTGTCGAAGGGCAATTCGTCCTCATCGTCCATCTCCTGTCGTTGGTCTTTTCACAATCTCGGTCCGTGTCCTGTCGAGGCTTCCCGCGACGAATGCGATGCGCCTACTTCTTCCGACTGCGGACGTGAGACAGCCGCAGTGGCTCCGACGAGAAGTTTTCGAGCTTGATGCCTCCCGTCTCCGGGTCCACCTTGACCTCGACACCCACGGCAAGGGACCCCTCACCGTTGCCCTCGTCCGGCAGGTCGAGGCGCCCGATCATCAGGTTGTGCTCCAGCGATCGAGAGTTGTAGAACGCCTCGCCAAAGCCGATCGGCCGGTCGGTTGCGAAGATGATGATCCGGCCACCTTCGACTCGATGCTCCCTCGCGTAGTGCAGATCCCATGCTCGGGTGGAGGCGAACCGGATGAAGCCGACGACCTCCTCCTCGCGGAGACTCTCGACGAGCTGCTCCCCGCCCTCCTCCGCCAGCACGCCGAGAAGTCGCTCGCGATCCTCGTCCGATGTCCAGCTCGACAACGCAATATCGATCGAGCCCGCCACGCCCGTAGCCAAAGTACCCATCGAAAGCGCATGGGCCGAGAGGCGCTCGATGTACTGGGTCTTTTTCTTTTTCTTCGCCACAGCGGCCGGTGCAAGCACAAGAAACAACGCCAACGCTAAACTGATTGCGGCCACGATTTTCGACTTCCTCACTGGTGATCCTCCGGTCTTGGTCTCTTGCTTGTCTTCTGGAGATGGTTAGTTCGCCGCTACGTGGGAACCCGGCGTCCCGGTTCGATCAGCGACCCCGCCGAAGCGGCGATGGTTTCTTCGAATGTCGAGCCTGTTCTTCCGGCGGGACGTGGGCGTGTCTATCCCTGGGACGCAGGGGCTTCGTTTGGATTGCGTGTCCAGTAGAGAACGATTGCGCTCAGACCCAGCACGAGCTCCAGAGCCGCATAGACGACAAGCAGCCAGTGCGGCATGCCGTCCAGGATGAAACTCAGTATGCGTCCGGCAGCAAGCCCGAGCATGAACACCGCGCAAGCCACGAGCGCCGTACCTTCCATGGACCTCCTGAATGCCCCCCACAACCACAACACGACCATGCCCAAGTAGAGCCCCATCACCGCACGCATGATGTGAGTGAGGTTGGTCGTGTCGACAGTGATGCCGAAGAGGGCGTCCAGGCTGACCGATGGCTTGGCTCCATAGCCCAGCGCGATCGGCACTAGGCCGACCGCACAGAAGATCAAAAAGCCGCGGGTCTTCATTACAGGCTCTTCCAGGGGCTCCAGTCGTCGGCCACCGGCACGATCCCCTTTTCTTCAGCGTAGCGCTCGTAGATGGCGATCATCTTCTGGAGCCGCTCCGGCTGATCGGCCTCGAGGGGCCGCGTCTCGCCCGGGTCCTGCTTGATGTCGTAGAGGTGCCACTCGCCATCGCCGTACATGCCGGTTCGCATGCGGATGGCCTTGTAGTCCCCGGCCACGACGTAGGAATTGCCGAAGAGCTCGAAAGCGACCCACTCCTCTTCCGCCCGTGGGCGTGACTCGTCTCCCGCGAGGAAGGGGCGCAGCGAAACGCCGGACGGCGGTGTGAGTTCGCGTCCCTTGAACTCGGTCCGCGGGTGATCGACACCGGCATAGTCGAGCATTGTCATCGGCAGTTCCTTGACGTAAGCGTACTCGTTGGTCATTTCTCCCGAGCGGGTGAACGCCTCGTTCTTGGGTGGCAGCACGATCAGCGGCACGCGGATGCCGCCCTCGCCGATGAACCACTTCCACCACCGCAAGCTGCCATTCGCAGCGCCAGCCCAGTCGCTACCAATGAAACCGAACGTATTGCCCTGGCCGATGTCGTCGAACTCCTGGCTGTATGTGGAGCGCATCCACTGAATGAGGTTGGGGCCCGGGGCAAGCTCGCCGCGAAGTGAAGTGCCTTCGGGACCGTTGTCCGTCGTGTAGATGATCAGCGTGTTGTCGAGTTCGCCACTCTCCTCGAGGTAGTCGAGTAGTCGGCCAATGTGGTGGTCCTGCGACTCCATCATGGCCGAGTAGGCCGCCATCCACCGCGCCTCACGACGCTTCTCTTCGTCGTCCAGTTCCGACCAGGCGCGCAGCAGCGGGTTCGACTCACGTGCTGGCTGGGGTGCGTCCTGCGGGATGATCCCCAGTTTCTTCTGTGACTCGAAACGGGCGCGATGAAGCCCCTCGTAGCCGAGCTCGAGGTAGTGCTCATAGTACGTGTCGATCAAGTCGGCGGGTGCCTGAATCGGCGCGTGCGCCGTGGTGTAGGCCACGTAGGCAAAGAATGGCTTGCCGCTGTCTTCACCCTCTTCCATGAACTCCAGAAGCTTGGAGGTCCAGAGCTCATCTGAAAAGACGCCGTCCGGGCGCGTTACGCTCTCACCATTTTCGAAGTAAGGCTCCTGCGGGATTTCGCCTCGCGCAAGAACCGCCTTGATTGCGGGATCTTCGGGATTGAAGTGAAAGGCGCCCTGGTTCCAGTGGTTCGCGGCGCCGGTGTAGAGCCCGTAACTGCGATCGAAGCCCCACTCTTGCGGGCCCTCGCCTCCGTGGCCGGATCCACCCAGGTGCCACTTGCCCACCGTGTACGTGCGATAGCCGGCATCCTGGAGGAGCTCGGCAACCGTCGCCGTGGTGCGCGTGAGATGCGCTTCGTAGCCAGGCTTACCGTGAGAGGCCGGGTAGACCGTGTAGTCAAAGGCGGCCAGGCCGACTTCGATCGGGTCGTTTCCGGTCAGCATCATGGAACGCGTCACCGAACATACCGGCGACACGTGGAAATTGGTGAAAAACGTGCCCTGCTGCGCCAGGGTGTCGAGATTCGGGGTTCGTGTCACAGAGCCGCTGATGCCGAGGTCACCGAAGCCGATATCGTCGCCAACGATGAACAGGATGTTGGGTCTTGCCTCGGTCTGTGATTGGGCGGCGTCTTGCGTTGTCGCCGACGGTCCGTCCGATGGAGAGCAACCCAGCATCAACAGGGGCAGCACGAGCAACGAATACAAGCAGGTCTTATTCATAGTCCTTTGTCCTTCTAGAGGTCTTTTCTGTAGTTCGCCGCACGGGTCCTACGGCCAGGCTCAAGGACTCTACTCTCTCGAGAGCGGAAAGTGGCAAGTCAGTCACTCGCAGGCTCGTACGGGTCCGGTGTTCCCAGGCGAATCGGCGGCTCAGCCACCAAGGTCCCCCGGAACTCGATGACCTTCTTGAGGACCACCGGGAAGACCCAACTGGCTGACACGTCCACTTTGTCGACTGGATAGAGCTCTTTGGGATCCGCGATCAGATTGAACAGATGGGGCATGTTAAGCCTGGCGGGCGCTCCAAACATGCTGTCGAGCTGGATGAAGTGCATCTTCCAATTGCGCCACTTGTAGGCAAAGAGCTCGTCGCCGTTGAATGCCGGGAAGCCATCACGGTTGGAACTCTCCTGCTTCCCCTGAAAGAAGTCCATTTGGTCCACACCGTCGATGATCCGATCGTCGGGCACCTCGGCTCCGGCAATCCGCGCCAAGCTGGGAAGTAGGTCGACCATGTGCACGATCTCGTTGCTCACTGTGCCGGATGGAATCTGGCCTGGCCAGCGGATGAGGGCCGGAACTCGAAGCGACCCCTCGAGCGCGGTGAAGTAGTTGCCGCGCCAGTAGCCGGCGGTCCCGCTGAAACCCTCGATCTCCTCCGGCCCGTTGTCGCTCAACCAGAGGACCAGCGTGTTCTCGCGGATACCCAGATCATCGATCGCGTCCAGGATCTCCCCGGTCCGATAGTCGATCTCCGCCAGCACGTCGGCGTACTGGCCGTTGCCCGTCTTTCCCGCAAAGTCCGCGTGCGCCAGCGTCGGTAGGTGAGCGTGGGTGAACGGAACGAAGGCGAAGAACGGCTTCTCGTCTTCGACGCTCCGGGTCATGAAGTCGATCGCCTTCTCGGTCAGCTCCGAGTCGATGAGTCGGCGCGCATCGAGATCGTAGGCCTTGACCTGCGTCGGCAACTCGGCCTTCTTCGCCTCGACCACGTAGGGCTGCACGCTGACCTCCGGGTCGTAGCCGTAGTGGCTGCTGTACATTGCCTCGTCGGTCGTATTGGCGATGCCATACCACTCGTCGAAGCCCTGGTCGGTCGGGAATCGGCCCGGAGTGTCGCCAAGGTGCCACTTGCCGTACATGCCGCTGGTGTACCCTTCTTCGGCGAGCAGCTCCGGGATGGTCCGCTCCCACTGGGTCATCCCGTAGAGCATGCCCCAGACCACCTTCGTGGTTCCGGAGCGAATCGGATGACGCCCGGTCATGAAGGCCGATCGGCTAGGAGTGCACTGTGGCTCGACGTTGAAGTTCAACATCCGCAGGCCCTCGTTGGCCAGTGCATCGAGGCGTGGGGTCTCGGCGCCGCGCAGGACACCGCCACCGTAGACTCCGAGCTCGCCCCAACCGAGGTTGTCGACCATCATCACGACGATGTTGGGCTTACCCTCGGCCGCGGCGGGCAGCGCAGCGAGCGTCGACAGCAGCGCGACCAGGGCGAATGCGAGTGTTCGTCTCTTCATTGGTTTCCGTCCCTTCCAGCTTCGATTCGGCGCCCGCCCTCGTTTCTCTGACCACTTCCGATCGCCCGCTCCAAGAGCAGTCGAACGTAGGGTGTCGCGCCGGTGATCTCGTCGCCGCGCTCCATCCTGCCTCGCAGCCAGCAGACGGCTGCCGCGTCGGCGCTCCGCAGCTCGGCGAGGTCGAAAGCGACTCGGGCTTCGAACGCTCCGCACTGCTCCTCCAGCTCACCCACGTGGCCAGCCTCGAGGTTGCCGGCGATCTTGACGACGGGAGCCGTCTCGGTGCCAGTGGGAATGATCCGGATCATAGGGTAGCGGGACGGTGATTCACCCTCTTTGAAACAGCAAGAGCCGTGCCATCCCTCGATCGTCGGCGGCGGCCGAAAAACCAGTAGATTCCTGTCTCTTCAACCGAAGAAGCCAGCGCGAGGTGCTATATTTCGCTCTTCTCTGGGGTTAAATATCGCCCGGTAGATCCAGCCTCGCACCCAAAGTCATGCCATCTACAGTCGTGCCCCCTACCTCGCCTCCTGAAGCTCCCCTGCCTTCCGACGGAAACCTGCGCGAAGAGCGCTACTGGAACTTCCTGGACAGCACCGACGAGACTGTCTGGTGCATGGAGTTCGATCCTCCGATACCTCTGGACCTGCCCCACCAGGACCAGCTCGAGCTCTGCTACCGACGCACGAGACTTGTCGAGGTCAACGAGGCTTGGGTCCAGCTGTACCAGACCCCGCGAGCAGAGATTCTGGGGAAGTGGGGGCTCGAGAACTTCCTGCCGCGCTCGCTGCCGACCAGCGAACCGTTCGTCTTGAGGGTGATCGCCGCCGGCTACGACCTGGAAGACGATGAGTCCATCGAGCAGACCGAGGACGGCCTCGATCTGATCTTCCTTAACTCGACGAAACCGATCATCGAGGACGGCAAGCTCGTCCGACTCTGGGGAGTCTCGCGTGACGTCACACAGCTGCGCTCCACGGAAAGGGAGCTTCGCGAGCGAACGAGAGAGCTCGAAGTGCTCAAGAATCGGCTCGAAGCCGAGAACGTCTACCTGCAGAAGGAGCTGCAGGACGGACTCGACTATGCCGAGATCGTCGGCGAGTCGGAGGCTTGGCTCCACGTGGTCTCGCAAGTGAAGCTCGTGGCGTCCGCGGAATCGACGGTACTGTTTTGGGGCGAGACCGGCACCGGTAAAGAGCTGCTCGCTCGAGCGCTCCACGCCGAGGGAGCGAGAAGTGACCATCCGCTGATCAAGGTGAACTGCGCCGCACTGCCCAGCACCCTGATCGAAAGCGAGCTCTTCGGCCACGAAAAGGGAGCCTTCTCGGGAGCCGATCGCCAACGCCAGGGACGCGTCGAGTTGGCCCACCGGGGGACGCTCTTCCTCGACGAGGTCGGCGAGCTGCCGCTCGAGCTGCAGGGCAAATTGCTCCACGTCCTCCAGGCGGGCGAGTTCGAGCGAGTGGGGTCCTCGAAGACGCTGCAAGCCGACGTGCGCGTGATCGCCGCGACCAATCGCGACCTTCGCGCAGAGGTGGAGGCGGGTCGCTTCCGGTCGGACCTCTACTATCGACTAGCCGTCTTCCCCATCGAAGTGCCGCCGCTCCGTGCTCGGCGAGACGACATCCAGCTTCTCGCCATGTACTTCCTCGGCAGGCAGAACGCGAAGCACGGGAAGTCGATCGCCGCGGTGCCCAAATCCACCATGGCGGCGCTCAGTCAGTACGCATGGCCCGGCAACGTGCGCGAGCTCGAGAACCTGATCGAGCGCGCCGTGATCCTGACCCCGGACCGAACGCTGCAGTTCGATACGTCGGCGCTCGGCGTGTCGCTACCCTCGTCGCAAGGGTCCGACGAAAAGTCGTCCGGCGCGATGACGGCGGTGCACGGAAGCTCGGCCGACCCGCCGCCGACCGACTTACGGGAGGTCGAACGCCGCCACATCGTCTCAGTCCTCGAGTCTTGCGACTGGAAGGTCAAGGGCCGGGGTCATGCCGCCGAGCTTCTCGGCCTCAACGAGAGCACCCTGCGATCCCGAATGCAGAAGCTCGGCGTCCGTAGGCCGAGCGGAAACGACTGACGAACCTCAGTCGTCCCCATCCGAACCGCGCCCGAGAAACCAGGCGCCGAGCCGTTCCCTCGCCGGGTCAACTGCGCAAGAGGCTCGCTTGAGCCGTCTCATTGATGTCTAGCCCTCGCCGAAGACCGCCGCCCACTCGCTCTCGGTCAGCGACTCCTTCAGCGCAAAACGCAGCTCGATGGCGCGCTGTTGCGATACCTCCCAACCTGCGTTCAGGCCATCGAGGACCTCGACCATCTGATCCGCATCCGCACTGTGGTCCTTGTACAGCCCGGTCAGCGCCTTGCCCGACTTGGCATAGCGCTTCTCGAACTGCTTGACCTCGGACTTAAGGTCGGCCAGCGTGCTCTTGGCCGCTGCGGCTCGCTCGCCGTCAGCTACCGCGACCTCGACCTGCTTGTCGATCTGCTTGATCTCTCCAGTGGTGAGAATGCCGCCGCCGGCTCCGCCGCCGCCGAGTAGATATGCTGCCAGTAGCGCTACAAGCATCAGTTGCCTCCACCGGCCGCATCGTGGGCCAAATCACGTGGGTTGAGTTTCTTGACTTGGTACTTGGCGACCGCTTTCCACTCCTCGGCGGTGGCCTCGTGCTTCATCGCCTCGATCAGCTCAGCCTGCTCGCGCTGCGAGGCCTCACGCTCCGTGTTGTACGCGGCAATCGCCTGCTCGAAGTCCTGGCGCTCAGCGTTGTAGTCGGCATTGAGATCCGCCATCTGCTTCCGGTAGGCCTGCACCAGCTCGCCGTGCTCGGCCACCAGGCGATCGCGCTCCGCGAGCAGCCCGATGAGGCTCTCCGCTCGCTCGGCATCAGCGATCATCGACTGGATCATGGCCTTCTCCCCATCGAGGGTCGCGGTCATTCGCTGCTGCACCTTGGCGGGATCCGGAGGTCCCTTGCGCAGAGCACAGGCAGGCAGGAGCAGCACGAGGGCCGCCACTGCGAGAGTGGACAAGTAGGTTCGGGTCATTGAGTGCTCCTTGGAGAGGTTGTCCTGTGAGTCGTGCTCGGCCTGAAACCGGCTTCAGGGAGCGCGGAGTGTAACGCGGTGAAGCCTGAACGCAGTATGCTTCGCTGCGTGATGGCGAGCGGGAGACGGATCATGATGGCGAGCGGGGGACGGATCGGGAGGCTGGCGTGCGGATTGGTGGCCGCGCTGGCGGCCGGCAGCATACTGGCGCCGGCGAGCGCTACCGCCCAGGTAGCGGGTGGAGCCGAGATGGGGACGACGGTCGATCTCGCCACCTCGCGGCCTGACCCGGAGGGAACCCCGACCGCGGTGTCGGTCACCTGCTTTCTGCTCGACGTCGAGAACATCAACGATCTGAGCCAGGACTTCACCGCCGATTTCTACATCGTCGCGCGCTGGAGCGACCACCGGCTGAGTCGGCCGGAGAGCTCCGGAGAGAGCTCCAGCCGGCTCTTGCCTTTGTCCGAGATCTGGGACCCACAGATCGGCATCTTCAATCGCCGGGACGCGCAACTGTTGCTGCCGCCGACGGCACGGGTAGACGGCGCGGGCAACGTCGAGCTCTCGCAGCGCATCCGCGGCCGGTTCTCGTCGCCACTCGATCTGCGACAGTTCCCTTTCGATCGCCAGCAGCTCGAGATCCGGTTCCTGTCTTACCGATACAGCTCGGACGAACTGACGGTCGAGGTGGATCGGGTAGTGCGCCACGAGAGGTTCAGCATCGCCGGCTGGCGGATCGGCCCGCCGGTCGGTGAGCACCTGACCCTCGAGATTGAGGGTGTCGGCGATCGAGCTGGATTGACCTTGCGAGTCGATGCCGAGCGTCAGCGGACCTTCTACCTTCTGACGCTGGTCGTGCCGTTGGTCCTGATCTCGATGATGGCATGGGCGGTCTTCTGGATCGATCCGACGCTGCTGCCCTCCCAGATCGCGGTCTCCACCTCGTCCGTGTTCACGCTCATCGCCTTTCGCCTCAGCCTCATGTGGAGCCTGCCGAAGATCTCGTATGTGACCACCGCGGATAAGTTCGTGCTCGCCGTGACCGTGCTGGTGTTCGCCGCCCTGGGTGAAGCGGTCCTGACCGGCCGCCTCTCGAAGTCCGGCCGCGAGGAGCTGGCCCGCCGCGTGGACCGCTGGGCGCGTTGGATCTACGCCTCGGCACTGATCGTGATCTGCCTCGCGGTCCTGACCTGAGCGCACTCAAACCGCCGCGCCCTCGGTGCGGCGCCGACATGCCGCCCCGACATCCCACTGCCGCGGGACGACTATCATGGCGTCCCATGAGCCCGTTGTCACAGACCGGCCGACGGCTTCTCGGCGCGCTGGCTCTCATCGCAGGGCTGTCCGGCCCGGCGGTGGCCCAGAGCCTCGCCCCCCGCGCCTACTGGCCGGCACCTCGCGGCACCTATGTCGTCGCCTTCGGCCTCAACCACCAGGAGGGCGGCGTGCTGACCGATCCCTCGCTGCCGCTCGAGAATCTCGAGGCTCGCACCACGGCTCTCCAGCTCGGCCTCGTCCGCTTCTTCGATCTCGCCGGGCGGACGGCGAGCCTGACGCTCGAGGCCCCCTGGGCGGAGACCTCTCTCGACGTCCGCTTTCAGGGCGAGGATCTGCACCGCGACCTGTCGGGCCAGCTCGACCTCGCGCTCCGGCTGGCGGTCAATCTCCGTGGAGCACCGAGTATGACGCCGGAGGAGTTTCGCCGGTTCCTCGCTGACCCCGAGCCGATGGTCGGGGTCAGCCTGAAGGTCCAGGCTCCGACCGGGCAGTACGACCCCGAGCGCGTCGTCAACCTGGGCACCAACCGGTGGTCCTTCCGACCCGAGATCGGCTACCTGCGACGGCTTCGCCCGGGCTGGATCCTCGAGCTCTCGGCCGGCGCCTGGTTCTACGGCGACAACGACGAGTTCCTCGGAACGACTCGAGAACAAGACCCGTTGGCGGCGGTCGAGGGCCATCTCGTGCGGCCCGCGAGGGGCCGGCGCCAGAACCTCTGGACTTCCCTCGACCTCAACTTCTACTCCGGTGGACGCACAAGCGTCGACGGAAACGAGAGCGACACTCTCCAGCGCAACTCGCGGATCGGAGCCACGGTCGTGATGCCCTTCGCCGGCACCCACGCGCTCAAGCTGGCGGCCAGCACCTCGCTCGCCACCGAAGTCGGGTCCGACTTCACCTCGGTGATCGTTGCCTGGCAGAAGGCGTGGAGATGAGGAGGACCGACTCGCGAGGGCTCAGCCCGGGCACCCCTTCCCTCAGAAGCTGAACCCAACGCCAAGAAGGGCGCCTGGCATCTGTACGTCGTAGACCAGCGGTGCATCGTCGTAGTCGACATCCACGACGCGGTAGCCGACTCCGACGGTGACCTTCTGCGTCGCCTTGTACAGCGCGGTGAGCGACGCATTCCAGGTCAGGTCGGATCCAACGCCGAAGCCGCCGGCATCGAGCCGAGTCTGTAGCGCCCATTTGTCGCTGAGCTCAGCCTTCCAGCGACCGCCGACGAAGGGATCGGTCCATGAAACATCACCCTCAGCCCTGGCGTCGATGACGCCGCCCGGGCCGAGGACTCGGATCTCCGCATCGTTGTCGTTCCAACGCAGGCCGAAGAGCACCTCAAAGCCGGGCTTGACCGCGCGGGCCGCACCGAGTTCGAAGATGGTCTGCTTGTAGTCGGTGTCGACCAGATCACTCGAGGTCCCGACGTCGGTGAAGACCAGATCCGAGAGGATCGTCCAATCGCCCTTGGACCCCTCGTAGTGGACCAGGATGCCACCGTCCAGAGTCTCGAGGATGTCACTGAAGCTGAGGTCGACGCTGGTCTGCACCGGGCCGATGCCGATCGTGCCATCCAACCCGGTCCCCCAGATGTATGGAGCAATCTGGTGGTCCCAACCGTCGGCCGCAGCCGGCTCGGTCGAGGGGCCCATGGCCAGTGGGGTCGCGATGAGCAGCGACAAGAGAATTCTACGTTTCATCTGGTGTTCCCCCGCGGGTCGAAGCCCGCCGTAACGTCGACCACCGGCGCCCGGGGCCGGGTCGACATAGAGCTTTGAGACTTCCTAGCCAAACGCTAGAGCTTGACCAGGTATTCCTTCGCTTCGAGGCAGACACCGAAGGCTTTCTTAAAGCCTTCGATCTCCTCAGCGGTGGCCTGACGAGTTTGCCGGTCCTGGGCTTCGATTTGTTGCGTCGCCTGCTGCTGAGCCCGACGGCGCGCTCGACGGCCGCCGATCAAACCGGCGGCCGCGCCCCAGGCGGCTCCACCACCGGCGTCGTTGCTAGCGATTTCGCCGATGAGAGCACCGGTCGCAGCTCCCGCCACCGCTCCCCTGGCGCCGGCACCCTCGCCGGCGTGGGCCACTTGGTCCTTTGCCGCATCGCTACTGCGCTGCTGCTGCTCCGCCTTCTTGGCCAGATCGAACGGATCGACCTTGGTGTTGTCCACCGCCCAGCCGTAGCACTCGGCTTCTTCCTGGGACTGGGTCTCCGAGGGCTGGCCCTTGGCCGGGAAGACGTAGAGGCCGACCGTGGCGGCAAGGGTCTTCTGATCCGTCGGTTCGGCAACCGGGGGAGTCTGCGCGACGGCCATCGACGCCAGCAGGCAAAGACTCAGTGAAGAGGCTATCAATCTCATTCTCATGGTTCTCCGCTCACTGTCCATTGATTGTGCCATTGATAGGCGTACAGGCGGCGAAGACGGCGACCACCAGGCCGTCGCGGGCGACGGCGATCGAGGCGAAGCCGTCCGCCTCGGCGATGACGAAGCTGAAGGCACGCTGACGCTCGACGCCCTGCAGGTAGATGTAGCCGCCCTCGCGCTCGAGGTTCTTGATCGGTGTCGAGCGGTTCTCACCGCTGGCTTCGGTAGTGGCAAGGGTCTTCGCCGCGAGGTCTACTTCGATGAACTGCGGGATGTTGAGCTCCCAAGGGGGCTCGCTGAGGCAGTCCCCTTCCGCGAAGCACTGGGTGGTCTCGACCGCAGCACAGAGAAAGCGCTCGCTGCCGGTCAGCTCATCGGCTCGGAGGCCGTTCGACGGCCACAGGGTTACGATCGCGAGCAAGGCAATACTCGGCGCCAAGGCCGGTGCCCACAGTTGCTGCAGATTCTTCGTCACGGTTCCCCCCGCGTCATCCACTTGATCGTCGTTTGTCGTCCGCCCGTAAGGTGGACCGGTGGTTGAACACGAAGCAAGGTCCGTGCCTGGCCGAAAGGCCCGAGAATGCCCTTGAAAGAGCGGTATTCCACACCTTCAGGCAGGCTACGGTAGCAGAAGGGCGAAGTCTCGCGCCAGATGGGAGGCACGGCCGGAGGCCCCTGGTCGGGTTACGACCGTTTGGCTACAATCCGCCGATGCGAACTCACCGGATTGTGTTGCTCTCCGCCCTTGTCTCTTCGATGGCTCTGCCGGGCGCCGAGGTGCGAGCCGAGCCGAAACTGGCCGCGCAAGCGAGCGGCGCGCCGGCCGAGCGCTCGGTCCCGGGTCCCGAAGAACGAGCGAATCTAGTCGGCTGGTGGCTGCGTCACGACCAGAGCTACATGATGGTCCTCGACGCAATCGGCGAAGATGGCGGGGTCGAGGCGCGCTACTTGAACCCCAAGCCGGTCAACGTTTCAAAGGCGGAGATCTGGATCGAGAAAGACAGTCGACGACTGCTGCTCGAGTTGACTGACCGCAACTACCCCGGCAACTACTACGAACTCGCCTATCAGCCCGACCGGGACATCTGGATCGGCCTCTACCACCATGTCGGTAACGGTGAGGTCTACGAGGTCTACTTCGCCCGGTTCGACGAGGAGGAAAACCCGCAATGACCCTGGTGGAAGCGCTGGAGCGACCTCAGGGAGCGTCCGCCCCAAACCAGCGGTAGTAGGCATTGCCGCCGTCGGTCGCCAGCACGCTCTGCATGTCGCGCGCCCAGAGTTCAGGATGACCAGCACTACCGTTCAGCGCCGCCTGATAGAACAGCAGCAAACGCTGACGCTCGGCTGCCACCGAGCCCACGAAGGCATCGTCCGCGCCGCGCAACGGCGGGTCCGTGCGCTGCTCGATCAATCGGGGCAGCACGCGTTGCAACTCGTCGGGACGAACCCAGTCCGCATACTCGATGCGTGGCCGGTTGTCCGTCACGGGAAGCGCATCGCCCGCGTAGGCCACGAGGCCGGCACGGTCCGTGATCCATGTTGCCAACAGCGCCGCGGGCGACGCGATGCCCACCTCGCGCAAGGCGGAAGTCACCTCGGGCGAGTCGAACCGTTCGATGACGAGCGGTACATCGAGAACGACCGGCTCGAGCGACCCGACAAGGAGCATTTCGTGCAACTCGGTCGTCCACAGACAGGCATGCGGATAGACGTCGAGAAAGCTACGCACCAGAGAGCGGGTGTCCTCGTCGTTCTGCGTCGGCAGCGGCAACCACTGGGCGACCAGGCCGCCGGGTTGAAGGCGCGCCCGAGCCAACTCATAGAAGTCGGTTGAATACAAGTTGGTCACGCCCGCGGCCGAGGGCGGCGGCGGTTCGAGTGTGATGAGGTCGTAGCGCTGCTCGTTGCTCAGCAACTCCCGACGGCCATCACGCAGGCGGATTTCCAGCCGCGGGTCCGTTGCGGCGTCGAAATTGCCCTGGAACATCTCGGCGGCCCGCAACACCTCGGGCAGGAGTTCAGCAACGACGCGCTGCTCGAGCCCGGGGAAACGGAGTAAGGCGCCCGAGGTAATGCCCGTCCCGAGTCCGATGACCAGCGCCGACCGCGGCTCGCCGGAATGGATGATCAGCGGCAGCAACGCCTGCAGGCGCATGTAGCGCAACGACGGCAAAGTATCTCCGGTGTTCGAGACTCCCTGGATATACAAACGGCGGAATCGTTTGCTGCCTGCCGACTGTTCGAGGACCGCAACCGTCCCGCCCCGCCCTTCCTCGTAGAACACCGCGGTACCGCCGCGCATGTCGGCCAGCAAATCAGCGAGGCGGTCCGACGGCGTCCACCAGGCAACGCCCGCGGCCAGGATCGCGATGAGCACAGTTCCGCGACGCGCGACGCTAGATCCAGACGGACCACGCATCGCGGCCAATAACCCGAGGAACGCAGCGATGACGGCGAGGATGGCCAGTGTGTCGACCAGACCGAATCGCGGAACCAGTACGAAACCGGTGATCGCCGTCCCGATGATTCCGCCAAACGTGTTCAGCGCGACGACCTTGCCGACATCGCGACCGACGTGGCCGGAATCGACAATCAATCGCAAAGCCGTGGGAAACGCGGCGCCGAGCAACAACGTCGGGATGAAGACGACATACAGCGCCGCGATCGAAAAGCGCGCGCACATCGCGACCAGCCGGCTGTCGCTCAGCGCCATGGCCGCACGAGCTCCCGCGGACTGCAACGCCGGCAGCCAGGGCCCGAGAAAGGTGATCTCCAACAAGGCCACCAATCCGGCTGCCGCGATCAACAGACCGAACACACCCCAGGGGTCTCGAACGCGGTCAGCACGGCGCGCGAACAGGGCCGCACCGATGGCCAGGCCCGCGAGGTAGGTCGCCAAAACCACGGAGAATGCGAAGCTGCGTGTACTCATGAACTGAACAATCGACTGCGACCAGACGACTTCGTATCCGAGGGCCAGCCCGCCGGCGATCGCGTAGAACAGGATGGCCACTGACGTCGACCTTGCGGACGGCGCAGGATTGGCGGGCGGCTCGACTCGGTCGTAGCCACGGTTGTGCCGATCAAGCCAGATTGCACCCGCGGCCGCAGACACGCCGATGCCGGCGGCGGCCAACGCCGAACCCTGAATGCCGAAGACCGGAATGAGCCAGAACGAGGAAAGCAGTGCGCCGAGAATCGCTCCCGCCGTATTCGCTCCATACATCCATCCGCCCACCGCGCCGATGCGATCGGCCGCGAGACGCAGAGAACGAACCACCGCGGGCAGCGTGCCGCCCATCAGGAACGGCCCCACACCGACCATCAGGAACACCAAGCCCCAGGCGAGAACCGGGCTTTGCGCTTCCAAAATCGCAAAGAGACGCGCAGAGTGTGCAAGCGCCAGGGTGATCAGAACGCCCACCAGGGCAACGCCGATCTCCAGCGCCGCGTAGAAGCGCAAAGGCCGTTGCACCCGATCCACCCAGCGCCCCAGCAGTAACCCACCCAAGCCTAGTCCGGCAAAGAAAGCACTCACGCCGGTGGTGACTGCGTAGACGTCCACGCCGACGATAAGCGTCAACTGTTTGATCCAGAGAACCTGATAAACCAGTGCGGCCGCGCCGGAGGCAACGAGCAGCAGGGCAGGTCCGACCAAGCGTGGGTTCTTGGACATTGCAGTGATCAGAAAAAGGGCCGCACCCGAGAGAAATCGGGTGCGGCCCTACACATTAACTCAACGTGTCGGCGTGAGGCTCTAGTTGCTGCCCCCGCTCGGAGCCGTCAGCATTTCCATCACCTGATCGAGACTGAAGCTGCCGACCTTCTGGCTCGGCGGAAACTCCTTGAACGTGGCCAGGAACTGGCCGACGTACTGCTGCGCCGGCACGAGAAGGAACACGCGATCAAAGCGCCAGTGACTGTAGTCCATCGCTATGTGGTCGGCCTCCTCGAACGGATCAGTGCGGAGGTTGAACAGTTTCGGCACGCGCAGTTCGACGAACGGTTCCTGCCAAACATCGAAACCATGTGCGCGTTGCTCCTGAAAGACGAGTTTCCACTGGTTGAAGCGTAGGGCCACAAGAGAACCGTCATCATTGAAATAGAAGAACTCCTTGCGCGGGCTCGGAGCCTTGCCGGCGAACGCATCGGTGGCGTTGTAGCCGTCGAGGTGCACCTTGAAGGTCTTGTCGCCGACCTTCATGCCTTTCAGGAGTTGTTCCTTCACGTCAGGGACACCCACCGCAGCCATGATCGTGGGCAGCATGTCCATGTGCGAGAAGATGTCGTTGTTGATGGTGCCCGGCTCGATTACGCCAGGCCACTTGATCAACGAAGGCACTCGATAGCCGCCTTCCCAATTCTCGTTCTTCTCACCGCGGAAGGGCGATGTGCCTCCGTCGGGCCAGGTGAACTTCTCCGCGCCGTTGTCGGAGGAATACATGACGATGGTGTTGTCATCGAGGCCGAGCTCTTCGAGCTTGTCAAGCAGTTGGCCGACGTGACCGTCGTGCTCGACCATGCCGTCGGGGTAGACGCCCAGGCCGGTCGTACCCACGCTTTCCTTCTTAAGGTGCGTCCAGACGTGCATGCGGGTGGAGTTCCACCAGAGGAAGAACGGCTTGTCGGATTTCGCCGCCTTTTCCAGGTACTCGAGCGAGAACTTTGTAACTTCCTCGTCGATGGTCTTCATACGCTCGATGTTGAGCGGACCGGTGCTCTCGATCTTCTGAGAGCCGTCGTCGTTGGCCCAGGTGTGGATTACGCCACGCGTCCCGAACTTCTTCTTCATCGCCGGGTCCTTGAAGTAGTCCGGATTCTCCGGCTCTTGTTCCGCGTTGAGGTGGTAGAGCGACCCGAAGAACTCGTCGAACCCGTGGGCGGTGGGCAGGGTCTCGTCGGCGTCTCCGAGGTGGTTCTTGCCGAATTGCGCGGTCATGTAACCCTGCGCTTTGAGCAGCTCGGCGATGGTGACGTCGCGCGCCTGCAGACCTTCCTTGGCGCCCGGAAGGCCTACCTTGAGGTTGCCGGTGCGAAAGCCGCTCTGCCCGGTGAGGAACGCTGACCGTCCGGCCGTACAACTCTGCTCGCCGTACCAATCGGTGAACAGCGCACCTTCTTTGGCGATACTGTCGATGTTGGGAGTCTTGTAACCCATCACGCCCTGGTTGTAGGCGCTGACGTTGTACCAGCCGATGTCGTCACCCCAGATGACCAGGATGTTCGGTTTCTTCGCAGTCGACTGGGCAACTGCGGGACTCGCTACGATCGCGAGCGCCGCGACCAGAACAAGGCACGCGACAAGTTTGGTAAATCCTCTAGCCGTTTTCATCTTGAAGAGTCCTCTTTCATCAGTTCTCTCGAGCATCGGTTCCCCGCGCGAGTCGCCTGGTTATAACTTGTCGTCCACCCGCAAGGTGGACCGGTGGTTCAACACTAGGCTTAGCAAGGTTCGTGCCTGGCCAAAAGGCCCAAGAACGCCCCTGAAAGCGCGGTATCCCACACCTTGAGGCGGCCTACGGTAGCAGAGGGCGGAATTTCGCGCCATGGCGCGACGCTTACACCGCCAGGACACCGGCAAGAGGCTGGCCGGTCCTCTGCCGTTTGGCTACAATCCCTCGATGCGAATTCCTCGGTTTCTCCTGCTCTCAGCCCTGATCTTCTCTCTGGCCCTGCCGGCCCTGGCCCAGAAGACCCATATCGACTTCGACGGCGCCACCGCCTTCAACAAGTACAAGACGTTCCAGTTCGAGGAAGCCCGTAGGGATCTCCGGCAGGTCTCTCCCTCCCTGCACGACGATGTCATCAAGCAGCTCTCGGGCTACCTCTCAGAAGCCGGGCTGACGGCCGTGCGCGAGGACCCCGACGTCTACATCACCTATTTCGTCGCCGACGGCAACAACCTCGAGGTCGCGCTCACAGACCTCAGATACGCCTACGGCCCGAACTTCCGGCCCGGCAACTACTGGGACGGCGGCGTCGGCACGCGCGACGTCAGCAAGAAGGTCTACATCTTCCGGGAAGGAACCGTCATCGTCGACGTCTGGGACCGCGAGCGCGAAATCCTGGTCTGGCGCGGCATGGTGACCGGCGGCCTCAAGAAGGACTACCACAAGAACGAGAAGAAGCTCGCCAAGGGGCTCAAGAAACTGATGAAAGACTGGGACGAGATGTACGGGGGACGCTCCAGGGCGCTGCGAAGGATCGAAAAGGAACAGGAATGATGTCCCTCGTAAAGGACCGATCGCGCAGTGAAGAGACAGGGCTCGAGAACTCCCGAGTGCCTGGCCGGCATCCTCGTCGACCATGCGGGGGGATGAATTCGACTCGCTGGTTCTCGGGATTCCTCTCGTCTGGCATGGGACCGACCGCCTGAAGTTCACGCTAGCGCCCGACGTCGAGTCTCGAGAGAGCCATTCCGAGTTCCTGGTAAGGACCGGCGGGATGTACGGCTTCGAGATCGGCAAGTTCACGGTTGCACCTGCCTTCAACGTCGACGTCGTGGCCGGCGAACAAGCGCTGGTCTATGGTCTCAACTTCGGCAGAGGCTTCTGAGCCGCCGAAGGACTTCAGCGATCCTGCTCAGCCTGCAGCTGTCCGACGACCTGCTGGACCGAAGAGTCATCCGGCGAGAGTTCGAGAAGCCGTTTGGCGTAGCGCAAGGCCTCGACCGGATTGCCTGCCTCCTGGTTCATCGTCACCAAGGCAACGAGAATCTCGCGATCACCGGAGGTCGCTTCGTGAGCGAGCGCCAGATGGGCGAGGGCGTCTTCCACCCGCCCTATCGAGTGCAGGGCAACACCGTAGACGTACGCGTATCGGGGTTCACCAGGGCGACGCTCGATCGCTCGCCGCAACTCGTCGATCGCTTCCGGAAGCCTCCCCTCGCGCACCAGAAGCAGCCCGAGAGCATGATGGAGCGAGCCGGTGTCTACCGCCTTCTCGAGACCTTGCCGCAACAGCGTCTCACCTTCGCTATCGCGACCCTGGTTGCGATAGAGGTCGGCCAGGTTGACGTAGCCCGCAGCCAGCCAGGGGGCCATTTCGAGCGCCTTCCGGTACTGGCCTTCAGCTTGCCCCGCTTCACCCTGTTGGAGATGGAGCCAGCCCAGGTTGAGTCGGTTCTCGGCCCGGTCGGCATTGAAGCGCTGGGCCGCCTCGTAGTCCGCCAAGGCCGCTCGGAAGGCCGCCTGGGGCACCGCCGACGCTGCCTCGCCGGGCACCGCGGCGAGCACTTGGGCAGCCTGCATCCGGACCGTCTTCACCGGGTCTTTGAGCAAGGGCGCGACGAGGCGCGTAGCCGTCGCTGGATCGACGATCGCCAACGTCGCCACGGCGGCCCTGCGAACCATGGGTGCTTCGTCGACCAGCGCGCCCTGGAGCGCACTAAGCGATCGTGGGCTCAGAAAGTCGGCCATGAGCTGGGCTGCCGTCGCACGCGCGATGGCCGGGGCGTCGGGGTTGCCCAGCAACTCCACCAAGCGCGACTCGGCGCCGGCCTGGCCGGTACGACCGGCATGAATCGCCTCGCCGTAGAGCGGCTCGGCCCGGCGATCCGGTCCGTACCACTCAGCGGTCGTCTCCACGGCCCACTCGATCGACCGGTCCTGATGGCAGCTGCTACAGGCGTTGGGCGTACCGATGGAGAGCGACAGATCCGGCCGCGGTATCCGCATGCTGTGGTCGTGTCTGGGATCGACCACCATGTAGTTCGTCGGCGGCATGTGGCAGTCGACGCAGCCGGCGCCCTCGGTCCCAGGCTCATGAAAATGGTGGCTCGTCGTATCGAACTTCTCAGCCGTATGACAGCGGGCGCAGACGCCGTTGCCGGGAAAACGCAGATTGAGTCCGTGCGGTTCATGGCAGTCGCTGCAGGTCACGCCGGCCTGGTGCATCTTGCTCTGGACGAAGGAGCCGTAGACGTAGACCTCGTCGAGGATCTGCCCGTCGGCGTGGTAGAGCCCTTCTTCGAGCCAGGAGAGGCGATGGGTGTCGGCCAGGGGCCGCCCGTGGACGTAGTCGTCGCTGATCGCAGATCGCCGCGCGTGACAGCGGGCGCAGGTCTCCATCTCGCGAGTCTCGACGGCGGGCTCGAGGCGCATGCCGGTGTCGGTCTCGGGATTGATGATCCAGGTCCCCCTGCCCGGATCCTTGAGGCGCACGGTCAGACCGTAGTGCTCGACGCCGGCGGGAGCTGTGCCCTCGCCTGCTGCCTGGGCCCAGGCAACGTGCTTCGATGCTGGGCCGTGGCAGGCCTCGCAGGAGACATCCATCTCCTTCCAGGTAGTCTCATAGCCGTCCTCGGCTTCCCGATAGTTCTTCTTCAGGTCGGTCGAGTGGCACTCGGCGCACATGTAGTTCCAGTTGTAGAGCGAACCGGTCCAGTGCAGCGGGTCCTCGTGGTCGATCGCCTCGTCGGGATAGAGATGAAACCAGCGCTGGCCGCCCTGTGAGGCCGGCCGCGTATCCCAGCAGATGCTCAGCGCCTGGTAACGGCCGCCCGGAAACTCGATCAGGTACTGCTGCAGGGGCGCGACACCGAAGGTGTAAGCCACCTCGTAGTCGTGCAGTTCACCGTCGGGCCCGTCCGTGCGCACGATGAACCTGCCGTCGCGCTCGAAGAAGGTAGAGGTCACGCCCGCATAGGTGAACACTGTGTCACCGAAGTCTCCCAGAACCGTGGCCGACGTCGCCTCTTGCATTGCCAGGTCGTGATGGGACTGCGACCAGAGCTGGGTCTGGGCCGCGTGGCATGAGGTGCAGGCGTCACCGCCGACATAACGCGGCTCCGCCGCCTGGCGCGGCTCACTGTCCGTGGCCGTACCCTGAGAACCGCACGCGACCAAGCCCGCACCGAGACTCACCGCGAGAGCCGAGGCTCTGCCCAAGCGGCGCCCTCGGGCCCGCCAGCATTCGGTTGCGAGCACCTCAGTCGCCTTCTCGACGGCTAGATGGACCTGGACGCCCGTCTCCGTCGTAGCGCCTACGGCGTCCACCAAGCGCCGGTGAACTTGGTGTCGCGCCCCATGACCTTGCCCGGCTCGAGTACCGACTCGATGAAGAGCCAGTCGACGTCGAACGAGCCCTTGATGTCGGCGTACTTGCCCGTGCCGCCAGCGACCACGCCGAGCGCTTCTCGAGAGGTCCCCGCCGGACCGATGATGCTGCCGCTGAGTTCCACCAGGAGCGTATCGCCATCGCCGTCCGTCCAGACACAACGGCCGATCCCGCCGGTCTTCTTGTCGCTGACTCCGGCACAGACAGAATCGAACTCACGGGCGAGCCCGCTCGCGGCGCTGGTGATCCTTACCGGCCCCTCGAGCTTCATGACCGAGATCTCGCCGTCGTCCATGGCGACGGTCTCGGCATAGCCGGAAAGATCCCAGTTGCCTTCGAAGGTGCCTTCCGCCGCGACCTGAGCTCGGGACGGTGCAGCCATGGCAAGGGAGACGAGGGCGAGGACTAAACCGGCTGTGAGGAGCCGATGATGGTGAGTTTGTGTCAACACTGATGACCTCCTGGTCTTGAGAGTGATCGCACTTCGGAGTCGCGGATTGTCCTCGCGGCTCAACCTACCGCTCGGGCAGCTGCTTGATGATCTTGGTGATTGCTTTGTCTATCTTCTTTCGTATGACTTGATCCCCCTCGGGGATCACATCGCTCGCCCACCCAGCCCAAACCAGCTCATCGGTCTCAGCGTCGACAAACTCGAGGAGCAGAGTCCCCGCACGGTAACTGGTGTCGTGGAAACTCATCGGCTCGAGGATCCAGTTGACATCACCCCCTTCACCTCGGTTCTTCGCCGCCGATATGTTGCCGGTCGAGAGCGCCGTATAGCGAATCCACAGATCGGGCTCACCTGAGGAAGACTCGACGTAGCCGCGCTCGGTAAGCCCGCCATTGGCGAGCCGCTCCATCCGCATCGCGGTGGAAGAGCCCTGCGCCATGAAACTGCCGGAATCGGCGTCGTGATTGCTGGACCACTGGTAGCTGGTGTAGCCGGCGACGTTGACGCCGGGCGGTGACCACGACCGCACTTTCATTCCTGCGTGGACTGTGCCTGCCATTAAGAGGGCGGCCCCAAAGACAACAAATCGCTTCATCGACAATCTCCTAGTCGCTCTTTCGTAAATCTTGGTGCAAAGGTTTCAAGCGACGGCCATCTGATCACGAATCAGCGCCGACCGCCTTGACCGCCTGGCGCCGTTGATTGGCCTCATACTGAAGCCGGTAGGCCAGGTAGTACTTGTTGATATTGGCCACGTAGTCGACGGTCTCGCGGCCGATCTCCTCGGCGGCGATCTTCTCGACGTTGGCGAACCATCGGTTCGGGTCGAGACCGCGCTTCTCGGCCTTGCTGCGCAGCCCTCTGACTCTCGCCGGTCCGGCGTTGTAGGCCGCCCAGGCGAAATCGACCCGGATCGCCGGTTCGATCTCGGGATCGTCGAAGTAGCGATCACGCAGGAAGGCCAGATACTTGGCCCCGGCGTGGATGTTGTTCTCGAGCAGGTGGATGTCGGGCACCTGGACCCACTTGTCGGCTGCGGTCGAAGGTAGCAACTGCATCACTCCGAGAGCACCGGCACCGCTCTTCCTGCTCTGGTCGAGCCCCGACTCCTGATAGGCCTGAGCCGCGAGCGCCAGCCAGTCGAAGCCGAACGTCTCGCCGTACTTCCGGAACAGAGCGATCATCTCCTCGAGCTTGGCTCGCTCTGAGCCGGCCAGAGGATTCGCGATCCACTGCGACTTGGCGAAGTACCGCTTGAGCAGGATGTTGCCCATGAGCGATCCCTTCTTGTGGCTCTGGACGAAGGTGTTGAGCTCGCTGAGGAGCTCGGGATTCCCCTGCCGCACGGCCCAAGCGATCTGCCCGCCGGTGTGAACCGCGAGATTCTCCTGAATCTCGATCTCAGGTAGCACCTCGGCCCACGCCTCGGCGATGTGGCGGTCGGCCACGGTCGCCTCGATGGCGCCCGCGTTAACCATTTCGAGCAGATCCTCGGTCACGAGCCGTGGGTCGGCCGCGACGATGTCAATCGACTCGCCGAGCCCGCGATTGAGCTCGGAGAGGTGATCCAAGTAGCTGCTACCCGCCCTGACGACGACAGTCCTGCCGGCCAGATCGCCGACCCCGGTCAGCGCTCCATGGCGCCGGTTCGTCACCACGGCTTCCTCGACCTTGCCGACGTACGGATCGGTGAAGGCAACGACGGCCGCGCGTTCCGGCGTCACCGTCAGTCCCGCGGCGGCGATGTCTCCCTTGCCTGCCGCCAGATCGTCGAGCAGCCGCTCGAACGGCGTCGGGACAAAGATCACCTTGATCCGGTCGTAGGTCCCCAATCCCTCGTTGAGCCGCTTCTCCCACGCCTGCATCATCTCGACTTCGAACCCCCGCGGCCGGCCGCCGTCGTGGAAGAAGTTCGTCTTGCTGTAGCTGACCAGGACCCTCACGAAGCGACGCTTGCGCAACTCGGGCAGGTCGCCCCGGAAGACCTGCTCCGCCCTGGCCAGGAGGACCTCCTGACCTTCGTCCCCGGCCTGACCTTCGTCCCCGGCCTCCAAGAACGGCTCTTCGCCGCCCTCAGCGGCGATCCGTTCCGAGGCCTGGGGCACTGCCCCAGGCTTCGATGGTGCCCCCGTCTCCTCGATATCCGACTGGCCACCGCACGCGGCGAGCACCACGAACAGGCCAAAAGCGAGCCTGCAGAGACTCCGTCTCGATCCAATCATGGTGTTCCGAGTCACTCCGCCGGCGGCGGAAATTTCTTGAACATCTTCATCACAGCTTTGTTGATCTTCTTCTCGTTCTTCTCCGCCTTGCTGCTCAGCGCCTCGCTGGCGAGCCCTCTCCAGACGAGGTCTCCCGAGTCGGCATCGATCAGATCGACGACCAGGGTGCCGACGGCCACATCCTGGACGTCGACGGTCGTCATCCCGCCCCAGCCTCGTCTGCGACCCATGTAGCCGAAGTCGTCGACCTCGATCCGCTGCTCGCTGTCCACCGAAGCATGCGTCACGACGTAGAGGCCAGCCTCGCCTTCGGCCCTTTCCAAGCCGTCGGCCGCGAGCTCGTGGTCGATCGCGGCGACGATGCGCTTTTGCATCAGACCGCCGGCCGGAGTGCCTTCCTGCCAGGCATAATCCGTGTACTTGGCGAAATCGGCGCTGCGGTCGTAGTCCACGTCGACGCCGGCCGCAAGGACTCCGGCAACGAGTAGCGAAGTGGCAAGAATGGTGAGCGTCTTCGAATGGGATCTCATGGGGTTCCTCTTCGTCATTCAGGAGGAGGGCATTATCTTTGGCTCGCTCGCTGTAGTCCAGGCTGGGGCTAGCCTCTAGCCCTTCGCCTCCTCGAAGATCGGTCTGAGGAACGGCTTGTGCGCGAAAATCTCCTCCTCGGTCAGGCCGTTGAGTTCCCAAGGCAGAACCAGCCACTTGTCGGTCTCGTGCAGGTAGTAGTCGGGTGCCCGCGGGGTGCGATTGTTGGCAGGCTTGTACCAGGGGACCGCGACGCGGACGTCGCGCGGCATGTTGCGCTTTGTCCGGTATGCAAGACGCTCGATCACCCGGTTGATGTTCAGGCCGGAGTTGTAGACATCGTCAACGATCAGCAGCCCGTCGTCGGCGTTCAGGTTCTCGAGCAGGTAGCGGGTACCGTGAACCCGCATCTCATCCTCGTTCTCGATCATCTTCGCGTAGTCGGTCACCCCCCGGTACGAGGTGCGGATGGAGATGTGGTCGGTCGCCACTCCCAGGTACTGCAGGCACTCCTGGACCGCGATACCGACCGGTGTGCCGCCGCGCCAAATGCCGACGATAAAGGTCGGCCGGAACCCGCTCTCGTAGACCTGAGCGCCCAGGCGGAACGAGTCCAGGAGCAGATCCTCTTCTTTGACGAATAGCCTCTCCACGACTCCTACCCTGCCCCTTCGGCGGGCTCCTCTCCGACGGAGTCCTTCAGTACTTCCCAGATCTCCGGTCGGTGCTGCTGGATCTCTTGTCGACTGAGACCCTCCAGCGAGTAGGGGAACTTGATCCAACGCTCGGTCTCGTGCAGAAAGTAGTCCGGCACGATTGCAGTCTGGTTGCGCGATGGCTTGTAGTAGGGCACCGCCACCCGGATCTCCTCCGGCAAGTTGCGCCGCACCGCCTCCTCCAGGTGCCGGATCAGGGCCTGGATGGTGTGGCCGGTGTCGAAGACGTCGTCGACAATCAACAGACGGTCGCCATGCTCGATCTTCTTGACCAGGTAGCTGGTGCCGTAGATCCTCACCTCAGGCGCGCGGCCGTCGATGCCGCTGTAGGAGGACGTGCGAATGGCGATGTGGTCCGCCTTGACGCCGAAGTGGTCGAGGAACTCCTGGACGGCGGTTCCGATCGGCGCGCCGCCCCTCCAGATCGCCACGATGAAGCTGGGCCGGAAACCGCTCCTGAGCACTTTCGCAGCCAAACGAAAGGAGTCCTCGAGGAGCTCTTGCGCACCGAGATAGAGCTTGTCTGTCATGGGTTGCCGGCGAGAAATCCAGCGGATTCAGACTAGCATGGGGACGAGGCCTCACCGGAGTCGCCGGCGCAGGCTGAGAGCCTCAGACGCGCGACCTGATCAAGCCTCAAATCAGTTCTCGAGTAGGGCGTCGATCGCCGAGATGGCGCGCTCGAGTCTGGCCTCGCACTGGCCCATGATCTCGACGAAGTTGAGTGAACGCTCGATCAGGGCGCGGCGGAAGAGTTGCTGCATCTCGTCGCGGCGGTGACCGCGATCGCGTTGGTCTCCATCGGCGACCCACGGCACGTCGATGCCGGCGAAGAGATAGAGATCGGCCGCGCGCTCCCGCACCGCCTGCTCGATCCAGTGGGGACAGTCGTCGTAGTAGTGGCGGCTGTAGACGACCGTGCTGAGCAGGTCGGTGTCCTGAACGAGGAGGTTCGAGGCATCAGCAGCCAGATCGTCCTCGAGTTCGATCTGACCGCGCGCGATGGATTCGACGTCCTCGTACTCGGGAGCGCGCCCCTGGTCGAACACGAACTGGCGCGCGTACTCGGGAACGTACACTCCGCCGTAGTGCTCTGCGAGCGCTGTGGCAAGGGTCGTCTTGCCGGTGCACTCGGAGCCGGTGACGACCACCCGTTTCATGCGATGGCCCCCGACGCGGCCGACGGCGGCTTCTTCAGCGATCGGCGCCACTTGGCGAAACCGAGAGCTGCGAGATAGAGGAACACCGTATAGAGCCCCGCCGTCAGGTAGAGCCCTTTGTAGAGGAACATGCCGACGTAGAACACATCGACCGCCAACCAGACCAGCCAGTTCTCGAGCAGCTTGCGGGCCTGCATCCATTGCGCGGCGATGCTGAACGAGGTGAGGAGTGAGTCCATGAAAGGCAACGAGGCATCGGTGAGGCGATTCAGGGTTTGACCGAGCACGACGCCGCCCAGGGTGGCGACGATGAGGAGCACGACCCTCTGCCTTCTGGACGCCAGCGAGACCTCGAGCTCACCGTGGTCCTCGCCGCCGCGCAGCCACGCCCACCACCCATAGATCGCCAGCAGAAAGTAGAGCCCCTGGAGCCCCATGTCGGCGTAGAGCTTCGCCTGCCAGAAGACGAACGCATAGAGCGAGACGCTGACCAGGCCCAGCGGCCAGCACCAGATGACTTGGCGGGTGGTCAGGTAGACGGCCGCTAAAGTGACGACGACGGCGATGAACTCGATTGAGATCACTTGGCCGTCTCTCTAGAGATCGAATTCCAACGCCAGCATCGCGCTGCGGGTCGCCAGCGGGTAGTAGAAGGGAATGCCATCCAGACTGTCACGGCCCGCGGCATCACGATTGATGAACTGATAGCTGTAGCCGCTGGGGAACTGATCGTCGCGCTCGAGCAGATTGTTGATTGTGAGGGTGACCCTCGGCCGGGCCGCCGACCACCAGCGGCCGAGATCGAACGATGCCCGCAGATCGAGGTTGGTGTAGGACGGCAAGCGGAAAGCACCGAGGCCGGTGTTGTCGAGGCCCGCATCCGAGACATAGCGCGCCATGAGCCGCAGGCTCGCGTCGGCGCCCGACCACTCGCCGCCGACGTTGACGACAGCCTCCGGCGAGAGCAACGGCTCGACGTTGCGGTAGGTGATCGGCTCACTATCGATCCACGCGCCAGCCTCGTCATAGACGTCGTAGAACTGAGTCCATTCGCTAATCCGGTTGCGACTCAGGTTAGCGCTCTGAGTGAGTGACCAGGTCGGACTCAGCCTCCACCGCAAGTCCAGTTCGACCCCGCGCCGGTACGAATCGTCGACATTGCGACGCAGCGGCAATCCGATCTGGGACAACTCGCCGGTCAGGGCGATCTCGTCGGTGAACTCCATGGCGTAGACATTGGCTTGGAGCACCAGTCGCGGCGTCTCGAGGTTGAGCCCCAGTTCGAAATCGAGCACCCGCTCTGGGTGCACCGCCTCGAGATCGTGCTCGATCGTGGCATTGTCCTCCCCGAGCAGCAGGTCCATTCGCGTCGGTTCACGCTGCGCGCGACCCAGGGAGGCGTAGAGGCTCAGCCGATCCGAAACGAAGCGACGTGCCCCCACTTTGAGATCGAGGAAACTCCAGTCCACCGCGTCGAGGTCGACATCCCCGCGATAGGAGAACTCGGCCCGGCGAGCTTGCAGGTCGCCGAAGAGCAACCACCCGTCCGGGGTGTATTCGAGCTTGCCGAAAGCGCTCAGAGTCTTCTTGAAGCCGGTATTGACGTAGAGGCGCTCGTTACCGATATCGAGGGTGTGGTCGCCACTGAAATCGTTGAGATGAATCCCAAAGGTGGTCGACAGACGCTCTCGGCTACGACTCGCCGTCACCATTGAGCCGACAAAAGACTGGTCGATCCCGAACTGGAGTAGCTCGTCCTGGGCCACCGGATCGCTCCAGAGGCGGAACCAGCCTGATGCACCGTTGTAGTAGAGCGAAGCGGTGATCAGCGTGTCGTCGGCCAGGGCCCGGGTGAACTTCAGCTGGGCGAAGTCCTGGCCGAAGTTGTCGCGCTCTTCCTCGGCCAACGGATTGAACCGCCGGTTGGCCTCGAGCGTCTCGGGCTCGACCGCGAGGAACGAGAGCTGCGATTGGACATCGCCCGCGAACGACACGAACTTGAGCGCCGAGCGTTCGCCCTGCCAGCCGGCATTCAGAAAGACCGTGTCGTGGGCGGTGCCGGACCGCTCGCGATAGCCGTCCGTCTCGGCGGTCGAAACCCGACCGGAGACCCAGAAACCGCCGTCTCCCACGCCCGACTCGTAGCCCACGGAAGCCCGAGTGGTGTCGTAGGACCCCATAACCAGGCGCACGTCCCCGCCCCGCTCGGCCGCCGCTGGCCGGCTGGCGAAATTCACCGAGCCGCCGTAGGACGGCGCACCGACCGACGAGGTGCCGACGCCGCGCTGAATCTGCACACTGTCGACGGCTGAGGCGAAGTCGTGGAAGTTGGTGAAGAAGAGCGCGTGCTCCGCCGGATCGTTGAGCGGCGCGCCGTCGAAGGTCATGTTGATCCGCGACTGCTGGATTCCCCGCAGGCTGAAATAGGAGTAGTTGGATCCGGTGCCGGAGTCCGAGTACCAGGTCATCGAAGGCGTGGACTGGAGCAGAGCCGGCATGTCTTGCCCATGGCTTTCGGCTGCGATCTCCTGACGCGAAAGGGTTCGCTGGGTGACGGGCAGTGATGCGTCTGCCCTAATTCCCTCGACGGTAATCGCCTCCGAGATCGAGGCGGCTTCCCCTTCGCGGGGCTCATCCTCGACCGCGGCGACCTCGGCTCCGGCCGTAGGTTCTGCTGCCTCACCCTGCAAGGACTGGCCATCCTGGAACGCCCTAGCGCCCGTGGCCGGGGCCCCCAGCGCCAGAAAGAGCAAGACCGCTATGCCCTGCCTCCATCTTCGGGGTGCGCTCAGGAACCGATCAGCCATTGTCCGAATCATCATTCGTCTCCCAGCCAGGGAAATCGACCGACTCGGCTTGTCGCTGTTTCGAGAGGCATTGTGCCGCTCCCTACGCCGGCATGATCCGGTTCAGGTTCGAGGGTGTGATCTCAGGCCGAGCGGCCACCCCTGGGCTGGGGGCAGTCTCTCTCCGCGACGAGCTCAGGTCAAGGCGAGGGCGCTGGGGTGGTGGTTCGGGTTGTCCGGTGAGCGGATGGGCGTCTGGGCTCGTGGCCGGCGGATTCAGGCGCCGGAAGCACTTTTTTCTGGCTGGCCAGGCCCGACCTAACCCCAGCCAGAAAAAAGTACTTCCGACGCCTCGAGGGTAAGGACAGTTGCAGCTGCTCCCAACGGCGTAGCGCTCGTCGGAGAAGCTGAAGCGAGCCGCACCATCAAGGCGAAAAAGGGCTTTCTCGCCTGAATCCGCAGGACTCGCGCCTCAGTCCTGCTCCCACGAAACGAACTAACCGGCTCGGTGACCCAACTCGCTCCGCGCTATGGCTCGTCAGTCAGCACAACCCCATCGATCTCGTCGGGTGGTTGCACGTCGATGAAGCTCGCCAGCGTCGGGGCCATGTCGGCCGTCCGCACCCGCTCGGGGCGTACTTCCGGCGTGAGCCCTCCGCCCGCGATCAAGAGCGGCACATGAGTGTCGTAACTCCAGGCCGTGCCGTGACTCGCCGTCGTCGTTCGGCTCGAGAGAAAGAACTCGTCCCGTTGGACAAACAAATCCGGGGCGACCGTGGGCGCGAAGCTGTTGACGAAGAGACGCCCGACTGGATCCGCCGCCGCGGCCGCTGACTCGAGCTCGCTGCGAGTCCACACCTCGGCAACTGACGGACAAGCGGCGATCAACTCTGCCGCCGCCGACTCGACGTCCGCGTACTCGACATCCGATGCCTCCAGAGCCTCTTGATTGACGAATGGCCCAGGCAGCAGCCAAGCGCCTTCGCCAAATCGGCCCTGGAGCCGCTCGTAGACCCGCTGCATGCACAGCACATCGGCGTCGTTGGCCCGCCATCCGGCAAGACCGGCTGCCTGCCTGACCTCGGGAACCGGACCGGCACCGTGGTCGGCCGAGAGTGCCAACACCACGTTGTCGAGGCCCACCCGACGATCGAGGAAGTCGAAGAACTCGCCCAGGGTCCGGTCGAGCCGCCGCAAGTTGTCGAGCAACTGGGGACTGTCCGGACCATAGGTGTGCCCCACTGCATCGGTCGCCGCGAACCCGAGCGCCAAGAGGTCAGGCACCTCGTCTCCGCCAAGGGCCTCCGCGCCGATCAGGACCTCCGCGAACCGCGCCATGTATTCGTCAGCCAACGGCGAGACGTAGATGCCGCTGTAGAAGCTCGAACCTGGAGCGGGGGACAGGCCGCCAAACGCCGTCGGCAGATCCGGCTCGAGCGGCCCCATGTCGAAGGCACCGACCCCCACGGCTTCCAGTTCCTCGGCGGTAGCCGGCAGCGGCTGCCAGGCCTTGCCGAAGTGGCGATCGAGCTCGCGCCGAGCATTGAACTCGCTGGCCCATTCGGGCACTTCGTCGTAGTAGTACTCGGTGCTCTCCCAGTCCCCGGTGTCGTGGTCGTAGAAAAACGCACCGTCGGCCTTGCGGCCGGCCATCAACACTGCCGATCGATCCTTGGCCGAGACGGTGAACACCCGCGCCGTCTTGTAGCGCTTCTTCATCCAGGCACCCAAGGTCGAACACTCCAAGCGCTCGGGTGAGGTCTCGCCGTCCGCGTCCTCGGCCGAGTAGACCTCTTCGCCGCTCTCGCGGTCGATCCAGTAGTTGGTGTAGACCGTGTGGCGACTGGGGGTGCAGCCTGTCGCCAGAGTGGCGTGACCCGGGGCGGTTGCCGTAATCGCGTGGTCTTGGTGCGCATCGGCGTACTCGACTCCGTTGTCGAGCAGGTAGCGCAGGCCACCCTCCCAGAAACCGTCAAAGCGTTCGAGGTAGTCGGCCCTCATCTGATCGACGACGATCAAGACAACCAACCGGGGCGTACCCTGCGGTGGCGGTGCGCTCTCACCTCGACAGCCGGCCACCGCCACCACCATGAGCAGCGCCGACACCGCCCCTCCGAACGACTTGAGCCTCTTTCTTGCGTCCATCGTCCGCGGAGTATACGGCCGGCGCCGTGGACGTGCGATTACAATGCGCGGACACTTTGTTGCTCGGAGGATTCAGCATGAACTATCGCTCCCGCCTTCTCACCCTCGGCTTCGCCATGACGCTGCTCTTGGTACTCCAAGCATCCCGGGCACACGCTCAGCTGGACCCAGGCATGATCAGCGTTCTCGACTGGCGCAACATCGGCCCCTTCCGCGGTGGCCGGGTCACGGCCGTCTCAGGCGTCATTCAGGACACCTCGACCTTCTATATGGGCGCCACCGGCGGCGGGGTGTGGAAGACGCAGGACGGCGGCGTGAGCTGGAGCAACGTGTCGGACAAGTTTTTCAAGACCGGCTCAGTCGGCGCCATTGCGGTGGCGCCATCGGACCCCAATGTGATCTACGTCGGAATGGGTGAGGCCTCGATCCGCGGCGTCGCCAACTCTCACGGCGACGGGGTCTACAAATCGACCGATGCCGGTAAGACCTGGACTCATCTGGGACTCGAGGAGACACGACACGTCGCCGATGTCCGGGTGCATCCCGGAGACCCGGACACGGTCTACGTAGCCGCTCAGGGTTACCAGGGCAAAGCCAGCCGCGAGCGCGGGATCTACCGCTCAACCGACGGCGGGGCGAACTGGGAGCAGGTGCTCTTCGTATCGGTCGATGCCGGCGCCAGTTCCCTGGCGCTCGACGTCACCAACCCGCGCAATCTCTACGCCGGCTTCTGGCAACACCGGCGTTACCCGTGGAAAGTAGAGAGCGGCGGTACCGACGGTGGCATCTACAAGTCGACTGACGGAGGTGACACCTGGCAGGAACTCACCAAAGGCCTGCCCGAAGCCCCAGGCAAGATCGGCGTCGACGTTTCCCCCGCCAAGCCCGACCGGGTCTGGGCCATCATCGAAGCCGACGAAGGCGGTCTCTTTCGCTCCGACGATGGCGGCGAGAGTTGGAAACGCATCAACGAAGAGCGTGTCTTGCGCGCTCGCGCCTGGTACTACACCCACATCTTCGCCGACCCCGTCGATGCCGAGCAGGTCTGGGTGCTCAACGCACCTGTCATGCACTCGATCGATGGCGGCAAGACGTTCAGTCGGGTGCGCACCCCGCACGGCGACAACCATCATCTGTGGATCCACCCGCACGACAACCGCATCCTGATCAACGGCAATGACGGCGGCGCCAACGTCTCGTACAACGGCGGCAAGACCTGGTCCACCCAGGCGAACCAGCCGACAGCGCAGTTCTACCGCGTCAACACCGACAACCAGTTCCCTTACCGGGTCTACGGCGGCCAGCAGGACAACTCGAGTGTCTCGATCGCCAGCAGGACGATCAACGCCAACGGCATCGGCCGCGATGCCTGGACCTCGGCCGGCGGCTGCGAGACAGCCTACTCAGCCTTCGATCCGGACAGCCCGCGCTACATCTACTCCGGTTGCTACCAAGGCATCATCGGTGAGCTCGACACGGTCACCCGCCACGAGCGCAGCGTCATGGCCTATGAGTTTCTGGGCCTTGGAGCCACGCCCAAGGACATGCGCTACCGCTTCAACTGGAACGCGCCGATCGTCGCCTCGCCGCATGATCCGGCAACGATCTATCACGCGGGCAACCAGCTGCTCGTCACCAACGATCGCGGCAATAGCTGGCGCGAAATCAGTCCGGACCTGACCCGCGACGAAGAGGCCAAGCAAGGGCCCGGCGGCGGACCGATCACCAATGAAGCCGCCGGCGGCGAGAACTACAACACCATCCTCTACGTCGCCCCGTCGCCACACGAGGAGGGCACGATCTGGGTCGGCAGCGACGACGGCCTGGTGCATCTGACACGAGATGGCGGGGACAACTGGACCGACGTGACCCCGCCCAAGCTCCCCGAGGCGATGATCAACGCCATCGACGTTTCGCCGCACAATCCGGCCAAGGCCTACATCGCCGTCACGCGCTACAAGTTCGGCGACTACACACCGCGGATCTATCGCACCGATGACTACGGTGCGCGATGGGAACTGTTGACCGAAGGCATCGAGGACGAAGCCTGGGTGCGGGTCGTGCGCGAGGACACGGTGCGCGAAGGCCTGCTCTACGCCGGCACCGAGACCGGCGTCTACGTCTCCTTCGACGACGGCGACCAGTGGCAGTCGCTCCAGAACAATCTGCCGGTCGTGCCGGTGACCGACCTCAAGGTGCACGGCGACGACCTGGTGGCGGCGACCCAAGGCAGGGCTTTCTGGATCCTCGACGACCTCACTCCCTTGCGCGAGGTGAGCCCCGAGCTGACCGATGTCGCGCTCCACCTGTTTTCGCCGGAGATGGCCTATCGCATCGGCGGTGGCAAAGGCGGTGACGGGGTGGGCAGAAACCCGGCCAACGGCGCGACGCTCTACTACTCCTTGGCGGCGGATCTGGCCGAGGACGCCGAGTTGACCCTCGAGATCCTCGACGCCTCAGGAGCGCTGGTGCGCTCCTACTCCTCGAAGCCCGACGAGGACGCCAAGGAGAGCGAGGCCCCCTCGAACGGACCGCCCGAGGACCCGAAGAACCTGCCCGGCAAGAAAGGGCTCAACCGCTTTCGTTGGGATCTGCGCGGCGAGCCGCTGACCAAGGTGCCGAAGTTGATCGCCTTCGGCGGCCTCGACAGCTACCGACGCGGCGCCGGTACCTACAACGCCCGCCTGACTCTCGGTGACGCCGTCGTCGAGGCAGCGATCGAGGTGACGCACGACCCGCGTCTCGAGCTCACCGCGGACGACTTCACCGCCCAGCAAGCCGTTCTCGCACAGATCGCAGCGGCAGTCGACGAGATCTATTCCGACGTCAATCGGCTGCGCGACGTGCGCGACCAGATCGAGGCCCTCACCAAGCGCGCCGAGCCGGTCGATACCGAAGGCACTCTGGCGGAGGCCGGCATGGAACTGATCGAGGCGATCGACACTTGGGAAGAGAGCGCCATCCAGAAGCAGCAGGAGACCTTCCAAGACGTGATCAACTTCCCCAACCGGCTCGACGCCGAACTCTTGTGGTTGATGAGCGCGATCGACGGCGCCGAACCGCCTGTCACCTCGGGTGCTCTCGCCCGATGGAAGGACCTCGAGCCCGAGATCGAGGCCCTGCGTGGGTCGCGTGACGACCTCCTGGGAGCTCAGCTCGACAGCTTCCTGGGTGTGGTCCAGGGCTTCGAGATTCCGGCGGTCGTCGTCCCCGAGTGAGCCGAGTCAGCCATGGTGTACCCTTCGCGCTGCCATGATGAGTAGAAAACTGAGCGACCACGCTAGCGGGCGAATCGAAGTGATAGCCGGGGGGATGTTCTCCGGCAAGAGTGAGGAGTTGGTGCGCCGGCTACGCCGCGCCGTGATCGCCAAGCAGCGGGTCCAGACCTTCAAGCCGCTGGTTGATACGCGCCACCCGGCCGAGGTCCTTGTCACCCGCGATAACCGGCGCTTGGATGCCGTGACGGTGACTGACTCGGCCGAGCTCGAGCGCGTGATCGAAGACGAAACACAGGTCGTGGGCATCGACGAAGCGCAGTTCTTCGACCTGGGCCTGGTCGATCTGACGATGCGACTCGCTGACCGCGGCGTCCGAGTGATCGTCGCCGGGCTCGACCAGGACTACCTGCGCCGTCCGTTCGGCCCGATGCCAGGCATCTTGGCCCTGGCCGAGCACGTCGACAAGGTTCACGCCATCTGCATCCAGTGCGGCGGCGCCGCCCACTACAGTCAGCGGATCGCCGGCAGCGACGAGCAGGTTCAGGTCGGCGACACCGAGCTCTACGAAGCTCGCTGTCGTGACTGCTACGTGCCCTTCCACTCCTAAGCGACGAGTCGTCGTTCAGAGCGCGCGCTGCGAGAAGACCGCACCGTCGTCCAGGCGCACGGCGGTCAGCGCCCCACCCCAAACACACCCCGTGTCGAGAGCGAAGAGGCCCTCCTGAATACGCAAGCCCAGCGCTGCCCAGTGGCCGCAGACCACGGTCACTTTGGTGGTGCGCCGGCCCGGCACTTCGAACCAGGGCATGCAGCCCTTCGGCGCCCCCACAGGTGGACCGGTGAAGTCACACGCCTTGCCCTTGTGCGTACACGTACGGAGCTTGGTGAAGCCTTCGAGGGCGCGATCGAGCTTGGCCTCCTCGCTCGAGCCTGCTGCCTTACCCTCCGAGGTCAACAGTCGCCTCGCCTTGCCTTTGCCGCGCTCGAGGACCGGCTCCAACCGCCGCGCCCACTTCTCGGCCGCGGAAGGAGTCCAGTTCGGCCAGAGGCCGGCGTGCACCAGCAGGTAGTCGTTGTGCCGGTACACCAGCGGCCGCTTGGCGAGCCATTTGAGCAGGCGGTCTCGATCCGAAGCGGCGAGAACATCGCGTGCCGTATCGCTCGCGCGAGGCTTGCGCCACTTGTGCGCCATCGCCAGGAGGTGCAGGTCGTGATTGCCCAGAACAACCTGGAAGCGCTGCCCCATTTCCTTTGAGGTCTTGCGGGCCCAGCGCAGGACCCGCAGCGACGCCGGGCCCCGATTGACCAGATCGCCGACCATCCACAGCCGATCCTTGTCCCAATTGATGGGCATGACGGTGAGCAACCGACGCAACTCGCGGTAGCAACCGTGAACGTCGCCGATCGCAAAGGTAGCCATCTGGTCACTATGCCCGATTGCTGCTCTACCTGCCAACGCCCTACCGCGCGCCAGCCGTCCGACATACACTTGTTGTTCGCGCGAGAGGCGCTTCAACCAGACTATGGAATTCGCCGAAATCGCACGCTTCAGTTCCCGGCTCGAGGCCGAGACTATCGGTCACGCCCTCGATCAATTCGATATTCCATTCCTCGTGCAGAGCGCCGATGTCGGCATGTTCGGCCCCGGGATGATCGGCACTTCGCCGGCGGGGGCCCAGTTGCTGGTGCCCGAGGATCGCGAGGCGGAAGCGCGGGAACTGCTCAACTGCGTCGTGTCCGATGTCGAGGCACTCGGCGCCTCCGAAGAAGAGTAGATGGGTACTTCCTCCAACGCCTCCAACCGCACCCGACTCCACCAGCTCCTCGCTGAACGCAGCTACCAGCAGCGTGAGGTGACGCTCGCCAGCGGTCGGAAATCGAACTTCTACTTCGACTCCAAGTTGACGGTCCTCGATGCCGAAGGCGCCGACCTCACCGCACGAGTGTTTTTCTCCGCGATCGAGCGGTTGCCCGAGTTCGGCGAGGTCAAGGCGGTCGGCGGCCTCGAGCTCGGTTCGGTACCGATCGGTGCCGCAATCAGCGTGATCTCGCATCGCGCCGGGCATCCTCTCTCTCATCTGGTCATCCGCAAGCAGGCCAAGGCTCACGGAACGCAAGCTGCGATCGAGGGCGCCGACCTGGTTGCGCCAGGCAGTACTGTCGTCGTTGTCGAGGATGTCGTGACGACCGGCGGCTCGTCGCTGCGAGCCGCGCAACGCCTGGTCGAAGCCGGCTATGTCGTACCGACCCTGGTGACACTGATCGACCGCGAAGAGGGCGGCCGTGACGCCATCGAGGGCGCAGGGTTCGGACTGGTGAGTCTCTTCACCAAGAGCGACTTCGCCTAGCCCCCTCCGTCTTCTCGTCAGGGCACGACGCTGCTCCAGGCGCTGGTATCGCCAGACTCGAAACCATCGGCGAAGATCGAGTTGGGTCCCAGCGAGCCGTCCAGGTTGAGATTTTGAGCCAGGATGTCGGCCGAGCCGGTGGCGCCGTCCGACCAGGCATAGATCCCGAAACCGGAGGCACTCAGGGTGCCGTCGAGCCGCGACGACGAGGTCGCGTCGGTGGCTAGGTCCCTCAATGAGGGCGTCCAGACGAAATCGCCGTCCGAGTCAACTCGCGTGCCGCGGATCGGGTCGTTGCCGAAGGTCAGGCTATCGATCCAGGAGACCAGAGCACCATCGTCCGCCGCGGCGTTCTGGATAAAGCTCATCTGGCTCGAGCCGAGCGCTACGAGCTCTTTGCCGTCATCCGTCCATTGCCGGACGCCGGCGGCGTTGAGCTTCTGGCCGTAGACCCCGAACTGACTTTGCGCGCCGTTGCTCTCGACCCAGAAGATGAAGGTCTCTTGAGTTGCGGGCCCGAAGGATGCCGCGGGGGACGTCCGAAGCCGCGCACCGTTGGTCGAAGTCTCGACACCATTGTGAGCGAAGAGCTCGACCCCGGCCGAGCTGACGCGCTGCACCCAGCACTGAAGGCTGGGCGAGGACGTGTACCAGGCGAAGATCGCCCCGCCGCTGCCGTCAGCTACAAACTCAGGGAAGTTGCCGAACTGCAAGGACCCCCCCGCCAGGTCGAAGATTGGCAGCGGGCTCGCGCCCCACAGCGGGGCTCCGTCGGCACTCGCGAGCTTCTGGCTCCAGATGTGGCGCGGCCCGCCGCCGCCCCCTGAATGAACCATCGACACGATGGCCGCGCCGCCGTCGGCGGCCTGCACATCGCTGACCGACAGGCTGCTGCCACCGGGCGCCATGACCACACCAGCACCCCATTGCGCGGTGCCCGAGGCATCGAGCTTCTGCGCCACGGAATTGACGTCCTGGGTCCACGCGACCACCGCGCCTCCATCTGAAGTTCCGGCGATCGCGGGCGCGGCGATGAAGTCGGGGATGTCGGTGAGCTGCACACCATTGGGCCCCCAGAGCGGTTCGCCAGCCGGGCTCACCTTGTTGGCCGAGATGCGCTCGAAGGCGGACTGGTCGTCACGATAAGTCAGTAGGGCGTTACCTGCTGAGTCGATAGCCAACCCATAGTCCTGGGTCGAGCTGTAGCCCCGGTCGGCGATGAGGATGCCGTTGTGCGCCCACTGCTCGACGCCGGCCGCATCGACCCGTTGCAGATAGACGTCATAGCCACCGTCGCTGTTGTCGAACCAGCTGACGTAGGCGCCACCGTCGGGCGTCGCAACGACCTTGGGTTGAACTTGCTCTCCACTGCGATCGGAGAGCACCAGGTTGGTGCTGGGGTCGTCCGACCATTGGGCCGAAACGGGAAGGGCGAGACAGAGGACTGCCAAAGAGAATGCAGCCAGTCGACGGGAGGGGTAACCGGTCATGGCCGACTACGATACCGCCCTCAGAGCCAGGCCGGCTGAACGACGCCTGTCCTGGTCCGGGACCACCCGCCTTGCTCGCTAGTCGAAGAGGCCTAGCTGCAGCCGCGGCGCCACTTCGGCCGCGATGCGTCGGTGCTCGGCGGTAGTCTCCGACCGCTCGACGTTGCCGGCCGCAGTGAAGCCGGTCCGTAGCTCGCGTTTCCGGCGATAGGCCAGCTCCACCCGCCCGAGCTTGGACGAAAGCACGATGGCCGGCATCTTCTGGGGCCCCCAGAGGACGGCATCGCCAAGGGCCAAGTCCTCCTTCAAGCCGTGATCCAAGTTCCAGCGCTGCCGTCGATGGCTTCGAGGACGGTGAAGATGTCGGTTACCAGGACCCTCTTGCCGCCCTTCTCGATGAAGCGGCAGGCGGCTTCGATCTTGGGCGCCATCGAACCGGCCGGGAACTGACCGTCCGCGAGATGCTTGCGAGCCTCGGCTACGGTCAGAAAACGCACCGGGCGTTCTTGCGGCGTGCCGAAGTCGAGAAAGACGCTCTCGACGCTGGTCAGCAGGAACATGTGCGTCGCATCGACCTCAATCGCCATCTCGGCCGAGGCGAAGTCCTTGTCGATCACCGCTTCGACACCACGCAACAGGCCCTCATCGTCGCGGGCCACGGGAATGCCGCCACCGCCGGTCACAATCACCAGGGTGCCGGCCTCGACCAGAATCTTGATCAGCCGTGCCTCGATGATCTTCAGCGGCCGGGGCGATGGAACGACCCTGCGCCAGCCGCGACCCTTGTCTTCGCGTACGACCCAGCCCCGCTCCGTCGCCAGCTTGTCGATCTCCTCCCTGCCGAAGGACGGCCCGACAAACTTGGTCGGGTTGGCAAACGCCGGATCGTCGGCCGCCACCTCGACTTGGCTCAGTAGCGCGCAGACCGGAATCTCGAGACCGGCCTTGAGCAGCCGATTGCGTAGAACGAGCTCCATCATGTAGCCCATACCACCCTGGAGGTCGGCGACCATGACATCCAGCGGCAGGTCGGGCGCTTGGCCTCGCGCCAATTCCACCCTGGTCATCTGGTTCCCGATCTGGGGCCCGTTGCCGTGCGTGAGAATCACCTCGTAGCCCCGGTCGACCAGAGTGACGATCCGGTCCAGACTCTGACGCAGGTTGGCGTAGTCCTGCTCGACCGTACCCTCCTCGCCGTGGCGGGTGATCGCGTTGCCGCCCAGGGCAACGACGATTCTCGGTTTCTTCTCGCTATTGATGGGGGACAAGGTCCAATTCTCTGCCGGCAGACAGGCTCGGGATAGTGCGCGGTGCCGGGTCGCGGATTCTAGTACGGCGGCCGCCGTAACGGCGACTCAGGCGACGACCGAGAACGCTTCGGGACCCACCGACTCGACGACGTCGCCGATGATCGCCGCCGCCAAGCCTGTCTTGGCCGTCACCTCCGCCACCAACTCCTCAGCCGAGGACGACGGCAGGGCCAACAACAACCCACCCGAGGTCTGCGGGTCGAACAGCAGCTCTAGCCGAGGGTCGCCGGCCAGGTCCGACTGAATCGTCAGCCCGCGTGCCGCGCGGCGAGTCTCCTCGTGTGCGGTACTGCGGGCGCCGGCGGCGAAGAGCTCGATCGCACCGGGCAGAGCCGGCAGTCTCGACACTTCGACCCGGGCGCCGCAAGCCGAGGCCTGCAACAGATCGCCGAGATGGCCGGCGAGTCCGAAACCCGTGACATCGGTTGCCGCAGTTGCTCCAAGTCGTCGTGCCACTTCGGCCGCCGCATCGTTGAGCGTGAGCATCGAACGGTGGGCCGCCATCAGCCACTCGGCCCGGGCTCGGCCTCGCATGTCGGCATAGAGCACGACGCCGGTGCCGAGCGGTTTGGTCAGCACCAGGGCGTCGCCCGGACGAGCACCGCTCTTCAGCATCAGCCGACCCCGCTCGGCCAACCCCTCGACGTGAAAACCAACCCAGGGCTCGGGAGCGGTGGTCGTATGGCCACCGAGGAGCGTCACCTCGAGCGGATCGAAGGCCGCTCGCGCGCCAGCCAGCGTTTGGAAGAGGAACTCCTCGCGGCTCGCCGTGTCGAGCCCATCGGGGACCGCCACCAACGCCTGTGCGAAGCCCGGTGTGACGCCCTTGGCCAGTAGGTCCGAAACCGCGTTGACCGCTGCGACCCGGCCGACCAAGAAGGGGTCAGCACTGAAGAAACGAAACGCATCGACACTCGCCACCACCGCCCGCTCGTCGTCCAGGAGATAGGCGACGGCATCCTCGGCCGCTTCGAGACCCATCAGCACCGGCGCCTCGTCGGCCGGCAGATCGAGTCTGGAGAGCACCCGGGCCAGTGGCTCCTGCCCGAGCTTGGCCGCGCAACCACCGCAGATCATCTCGTCGTCACCCATGACCGGCATACCGTCTATGGCCTCGAGCTCACCCCCAACTTCATCGAGCACCTGGAACAGGCGCATGAACTTGCGATCGATCCGGTCCTTCAGGCCCATCACCCAGCGGCCCTCGAAGGCGCGCCCCCACTTGGCGCCGAGAGCCGTGCCGTCGCCGAGGTTCAGCAGGGTCAAGAAATCTCCCTGAGGCCGGTACCTGCGCAGCGGTTCGCCTGCCAGGACCCGCAAGAGATTGTCCGTCAGGTATGGCCCCTGGCGGACCGCGTAGACGCCGGCCTTGGGGGTCGCCGGATAGTCGCTGAGCGTCGCGCAATCGCCGACCCCGAAGAGCGTGTCGTGCCCCTCTACCTGGAGCGTCGTTCGGGTTCTGACGAAGCCGCGCTCATCGACCGGCAGGCCTGAGGCGCGGAGAATTCCATGGCTCGTCGCGCCGGCCACCCAGACCAGGAAGTCGCACGGTTCGCTGCCCCCACCCTCGAGCTCGACCGAGTGGGCGCTCGCGCTGGCCACCCGCGTCGAACTCCGCACTTCGATCCCGCGCGCGGCGCAGTGCCTTGCCGCCCGTGCCGCCAAACCAGCAGGAAACCCCTCGAGCAACCGCTCGCCTGAGTGCAGCAGCAGGACCGCGGGCGCCCGGCCTGCCTGGCGCAAGCGCCACTCGAGGGTGAACGCCAACTCGACGCCACCCGCTCCGCCGCCGACGACGACGATGCGGGCTTGCCGATCCATTGCCGAGGCCCGCTCTATGAGGGTGTCTACCTGTGCCACCAGCCGAGCGATCGGTCGCGTCGGCAACGCGTGCTCGCGTACACCGGGCAAACTCAGACCGATCACGGTCGAACCGATATCGAAGGAGGCCAGGTCATAGCGCATTGGCGGCCGGCCCGCGAGTTGGATCAGTCGCTCCTCGGCGTCGACACCGGTCGCGGCGGCCAGCACGACCTCGGCTCCAGCCCGACGCGCCAGCGGGATGACGTCGATCTCGAGCTCGGCCGCTTCGTACTGACCGGCGACGAAACCCGGCACCATGCCTGAGTAAAGGGCGATCGGCTGATCAAGAACGACTGTGACTCGAAGACCCGCCGGTCGCTCCATCGCGAACCGACGCAACACCTGCACATGCGAGTGCCCGCCACCCACCAGAATCAGGTGTCTGCTTTCGGCGCTCGAGTATGGCGAGTGATGACTCATTGGTTGGCTTGTGGTGAAGTAGGCGATGCGATGACGCGGCCGATGAATTGTACTGCCATGGCTCTCGCTGCGGTCATCGTTCTCGGCCTCGCCGGATGCAACGACAGAACGGAGATCGAAATGTCCTCTGAAGACAAGCAGGCCCGCGTCGACGAGTTGGTCGGCAGCTATCGCCCCAAGTTCTCCGACGTGCCGGGAATCGACGCCGCGACCCTACGCGAGGAACTCGAGCGCGAGGCCGTAGTCCTGGTCGACGTGCGAACAGACGACGAACGCGCGGCGTCAATGATCGCCGGGGCTATCAGCAGCGAAGAGTTCGAGCGTCGCGCGCCCGAGTTCGAGGGCTCGCAGGTAGTCACCTACTGCACGATCGGCTACCGCAGCGGCGGCTACGCCAGGAAACTACTCCATGACGGCTGGGCGGCGCGCAACTTCTACGGCAGCGTCCTGGCCTGGACTCACGCCGGAGGCGAGTTGGTAGACCCCGACGGCAACCCGACTCGCCGGGTCCACGTCTTCGGCGAGCGCTGGAACCTCGCCGCCGACGGCTACGAGCCGGTCTGGTGAGTCAGAGCAGGCCGCTAGTCGTCGCGTTCGAGCATCTGTAGCGCGCCGCTCGGGCATCGACCCACTTGCGCCACGACTTCGGCGGCCGTCGCCTTGTCCGGCTGTACCCAGGGCTTGGCGTTAATGTCGAAAACCGCTGGCAGCTGTTGCACGCATTTGGCGGCGTGGGTGCAGACCTTGGTGTCGAAGGTCACGGTGACCTCGGCACCCCGATAGACGTGAAGTTTGTCGCTCATCTGTCCTCCCCTCTTGAACCCTCTGCCGCCGGCGCCGGCCACTCGAGCACCATGCCGCGTCCCACTCCAGCCGCCACTTCCTCGCCGTAGACGTGATCGACCAGGTACATCGCCACATCGTAGCTTCGCGCTCCGCCCTGAGACGTCAAGGCCTTGCCGTCGTGAACGAAACTCACGCCTTCTCGTACTTCGAGCCGAGGGAACATCGCCCGATAGGCGTCGACATCGCCGGGGAACGTCGTGCTGACCAGGCCGTCGAGCAGGCCGGCCGCCGCGAGGACGAACGCACCGTCACACAGTGAGACCAGGAACCTCGCCTCACTACCCGCACGCCGCACCCACGCCATCATGGCTTCGTTTTCGAGGTCCGAATCCATCGAATGCTCGGCGCTCGGCACGACCAGGACGTCAATTGGCGGAGCATTCTCGAAACTGTAGTGAGCTCCGATGCTCAGTCCTTCGAAGGTCGTCACCGGCTCGCCCGCGGGCGACACGGTGAAGACCTCCATCCCCGGCTCGACGTGAAAAACCGTGTGGTGAAAGATGTCGTACGGCGCCATCAACTCGCTGTTGTAGACCCCATCGACGATCAAGAAGCCGACGCGCAGTGGACGGTCCCGCGGCAACTCGAGGTCGGAGGCCGCCGCCTGTACGCTCAGCGCCACAGCGACAACAACGACCAGCCAACGACGTAGAGTCATTGCCGGTACTCTACAGCGCCTGATCGAGACCGAGCACCTCGACTCGAGGCCAACGCCCAGACCTGCCGGTAGTTCTAGAGGCTTCCTCGGGTATCCTGCCGTCCCAATGGCTTCGCGCACCGCAATCCTCGTCGGCGCCACCGGCCTGGTCGGCAGCCACGTTCTCCGGCTGCTCATCGAGCGCTACGAGGCCGTCATCGTTCTCGGTCGCAGCTCGGTCGGGCGCGTCGGTGCAAGGGTCATAGAGCACTTGGTCGATTTCGACGCTCTGCTGCTCAACACCGTGCGGCTCGACGCCGAGCAGTTGCGGGCCGATGACTTCTTCTGTTGTCTCGGCACGACGATTCGAGCCGCCGGATCGCGCGAGGCCTTTAGCAAAGTCGACCGCGACTACGTAGTCGACCTGGCGCGTCGGACTCGCGAGTTTGGTACCCGACGCTTCTTCCTGGTCTCGGCCCTCGGCGCCGATCCGGACTCGCTGGTGTTCTACAACCGGGTCAAGGGCGAGACTGAAGAGGCGGTGGGAGATCTGCCGTTCCACGCTGTCCACATCGTACGCCCCTCCCTGCTGCTCGGGGATCGCGGCGCGAGCCGGCCGGCCGAACGCGCCGGACAGTGGTTCGGTCGTCTCGTAGCACCCCTCATGCTCGGCCCCCTAGGACGCTACCGGGCGATCGAAGCCGCCGACGTCGCGGCGGCGTTGGTCGGTTGTGCCGATTCCGACGTCAGCGGGATTCACGTCCACTATCCAAGTCCTTCCACGAAGCCACGCAAGGTGAAGCCATGAGCTCCCCAACCGAAGCCTGCGTCGAGTTCCTCACTCGGCTGATCCAGACGCGGAGTCTGCCCGGCGAGGAGGCCCAACTCGCCGACCTCGTCAGCACCGAGATGACCGGGCTGGGCTACGACAAGGTCGCGACCGACGACTACGGCAATGTCATCGGTCTGATCAAGGGCGGCGACGCCCCGGCAATCAACTTCAACACCCACCTCGACCACGTCGATGTCGGCGACCCCTCACGCTGGCCCCACCCCCCTTATGGCGGCGAGATCCACAACGGCAGGGTTTGGGGCCGAGGGGCGGTCGACATCAAGGGCCCGTTGGCCTGCCAGGTCCACGGCGTAGCCGTTCTCGTCGGCGGCGAGAGACCCCCCGGCGACGTCTACGTCACCTGCGTGGTGCAAGAAGAAATCGGCGGGGTCGGCGCACGCCATCTGGCCCAAACCCTCGTCACTCCACTGGTCGTCGTCGGTGAACCGAGCCTCAACACCATCCGCCGGGGCCATCGAGGGCGCGCCGAGCTGGTGGTCCACCTGATTGGCCGGAGCGTCCACGCCTCGGTGCCCGAAGAGGGGGTCAACCCGCTGATCAGCCTCGGCCGCTTCCTCGCCGCTCTCGATACTGTCGAGCGGGGCGAACACCCGGATCTGGGAAAGAGCACCGTCGCCCCCACCCTCCTGCGGACCGACCAGACCAGCGCCAATGTCATTCCCGGTGAGGTGTGGCAGACCTGCGATTGGCGCAATGTCCCCGGGGAGACGGCTGAGGATGCACTGGCCGCCCTCGATCGTGTGCTCCAGCCAAGCTTGGGCGAGGGCACCTGGGGCTCGATCTCGATTCCGGTGTTTGATCGTCAGGCCTACACCGGCCGGACGATGGCCATCCCGGCCAGTAATCCGACCTATGTGCTGCCGCTCGACCACCCGGCAGTCGAGGTTGCGGCCGGAGTCGTAGCCGATGTCACAGAAGAGACTGATCCGCCGGGTGTTTGGAACTTCGCCACCGACGGCGGGCACTATGCGGCCGTCGGCATGACTCCGGTCGGCTTCGGCCCCGGCGATCCGCTACTGGCCCACACCGTAGATGAGCACATCGAGATCGGCGCTCTCCAAACAGCGATGCAGGTCAACCGGCGCCTCGCCCTCGAACTAGCAAGCAGCCTGGCTTGAGCGCTTGCTAGTCGACGACGAACTGAGCCACATGGTCGTCCGCCATCGGCCGCGTCATCAGTGAGACCGCCACCAGTACAGGCGCGTTGAAGAGCAGTCCCCACACCCCGGGGTGGATATCCCGCCACTGGAGTTCCGGCCAGATGTTGCAGGCGATCACGGCCACAAAACCCGCGCTGAGGCCGGCCAGCACACCGCGGCCCGTCGCGCGGCGCCAGAAAAAGGCGGCCAGCAGGACCGGAAAGAGCTGGGCGAGAAAACCGTAGGAGAGCAGGAGCAGCAACACCAGGTCGAGCTTCGAGACGACGGCGAAGTAGTAGGCCACCAGCCCGACGATCACGATCAGGATCCGGATCAGCCGGGTCTGGGCTGTGTCATCCAGGTCGGGACGTACCAGCGGCTTGTAGAAGTCACGCACGATCACCGAGCCGGCGGCGTGGAGAATGGCATCGCCGGTGGACATCGACGCGGCCAGGGCACCGGCGCAGAAGAGTCCGATCACCACTGCCGGCAGGTCGAGCGAGGTGAGGATGGTCGGCAGGATCGCGTCGGCCGGCGTCACCCCGGGGAACTTCAAGATCCCGGCAAAGCCGATGAAGAGGATCGGGATCAGGAAGATCTGGAAAGTCGGGTAGAAGACCACGGTCTTCTTGAGCGTCGGCACGTCGCGCGCGGTGTAGATCTTCATGAAGTAGTGCGGCCAAAGAGAGAACCCCAGGGTCGAGACGATGATCGCGCTCGAGTAGCCGCCCCAGCTCCAGGCGCCTCCACCACCGGCGAGCCCGGGAGCGCTCAACATCTCGGGTGCCTGAGCGGCGAGCTCCTCGAACATGGCGCCAACACCGCCGTAGAGCTTGTAGGGCAGGTAGAGACCTAGCGTCCAAGCCAGCACCATCATGAAGATGCCCTGCAGGGTGTTGGTCCAGGCAACACCCATGACGCCGCTCGACAGAACGTAGACCAGCACGACGCCGTAGGCGATTGCGGCGCCGGCCCAGATCGGGATGCGGCCCTCGGTGACGATATTGAAGACATAGCCGGCGCCCTTGATCTGCAGCGTCAGGTAGGGCACGAAGGCGATGATCGAGACCAGCGCCAGGAGACCAGAGAGTGCCTTGCTGTCGAAGCGATGGGCGAAGAGTTCGGCCTGGGTGACGTAGCCGAAGCGCCGGCCGAGCGCTGCGATGCGCGGACCAAAGAAATACCACGGCACCAGGCCCACCGTGCCGTAGGAGAGGATGTAGAAGGCCGCCGCACCGCGCGAGTAGGCCCAACCGGGGCCACCGAGGAAGGCGAAGGCGCTGAAGATCGACGCCCCCATGATGAAGTACATCACCAGGAAACCGAGCGAGCGATCGCCGGCCACGTAGCCCTCGGTGCCGCGCGAGGCTCCGCGCCCCGACCTGAGGCCGACCGCCAAGGACACGCCGAGGTAACCGAACGTTACGGCGAGGATGACGACCCAGTCGGGCATCTAGAGGTCCCGCTCGTGTCCCGGGTCGAGCCGGCCGCGCCGCGCTTCCCATAGATAGAGACCGCCCAGGACCGCAAACGACAGGAGCAACAGCACCGCGAGGTAGAACAGCGAGAACGGCAGGCCGAAGAGTATCGGGCGGGCGCGACTGAAGAGCGGGTAGATCGGCCAGAGCATCGCCGCAAAGACGACGCCGAAGTACACCGCCACCGCGCCGTAGATGCGACGGTCTCGGTTTGCCAAGCGGGATGAAAAGACTCGGAGTGAACCCAAGCTAGGTGCGCTCCAGCTGCGACTGAATCGCAGCCGCCAGGGCTTCACCCTCCCCTTCTGCTAGCGCACCGCTCGGCCACTCGATCCCCAACCCCCCCTTGTCGGTCTTGGGGATGAGGTGAAAGTGGACGTGGAAGACCGCTTGGTGCGCTTCCGAACCGTTGTTCTGCAACAGGTTGTAGGCCGTCGTCCCGGTCGCCTGCATCACCGCACGAGCCAGCCTCGGCAGCACCCGCCCCACAGCCGCCGCCGCTTCGTCCGACAACTCATGGAGGAACGCCTTGCGCTCCTTGGGGATGACCAGCGTATGCCCGCGAGAGAGCGGCCCGACATCGAGGAAGGCCAGCACGTGGGGGTCTTCATACACCTTGTGACAGGGGATTTCGCCGTCGAGGATCTTGTCGAAGATAGTACTCATGCGACCATTGTACGTTCGACGGTCCCCACCCGGCCCACCAACCAAGCGAGACCGCCGATAGCAGCGCCGACCAGCACCGGCAGATAGGGTAGAACGTGGCGAGCGTGTACCACGCCGATCGGGATGATCAGCAGCAGCGCCAGCGGGATCAACAACCCTCCCACCCGCAAGCGATTGCGGGCCATGACGCCAAGTCCCAGCAGCCCCAGGACAAGCACGGACCAGGAGGCAGCCGCCCCCAGATAGCCCAGGCCGAGGCCGAGACGCCGGGCGTAGCCCCTGGCGAAGTCGCCAGGCCGGCTCCAAGCGTGCTCCCACGGCGATTGGACGTCGGCCTCCACCTGACGCAGGTCCTCGATCGCAATCGGCTCATTGCCCTCCTGCGCCTCTGCGACCCCGAGAGCGTAGACCCAGCCAGCCTTACCGGTGACCGTCCAGTGACCCGTCGCCTGGCGCAGATGTAGCAGGTAGGGCAGCGCAAACAGTAGAGCCACCACAATCGGGGCGATCCAACGCCGTCGCGGTTGGGCCCGGTTCGTAAGTGCCAGAATCCCGGCGAGCGGCAGCAACATGAACGCCTCCGGCCGCGTCAGGTACGCCAGGACAGCGGCCAACGCCACGCCCCAGGGGCGGTCACGGATCCACCAGCCGCCGAAGAGCAGCAACAAGGCCGCGGCGAGCGCCTCGGGCTGCATGCGCTCGGCAGTCACCAGGAGCCGAGGATGAAGCGCCACGAAGAAGCCTCCCGCCAGGCTCCAACGCCAGCCGACAAGGGGACCGAGAGCCCAGGCCAAAAGCGGGGCCGCCAGAGCCGAGGTCAAGAGCCCCAGCGCCCGGCCGGCCCAGTGCGCATCGACGCCCAGAGCGACCGGCAGTGCATGCAGCAGAGGGAAGAGGGGCGCGATGTGGGTTTCGAGCTCTCCCTCGCGCGCGAAGCCACTTCCGGCCGCGATATTCGTAGCGAGTTCGCGGTAAGAGCGTTCGTCGCCGGTCGGTTGATCGCTGCCGAGCGCGAAAACGGCAATCCGAGCCGTCAGCGCGACCAGCAGGAGCAGGCCCAGGCCCACGAGCCGGCGCCGGCGCTCCGCCTGCGGTCGTGGCGAGCGGGTGCCTCGGTCGTCGATCGAAGCACCCGCGTCACGCACGATATCGCGCCTACTCTGCGGCCTCGCCTTCGACCACGGTCAGGTTGATCATGGCGCACAAGCCCGGCTCGTCGAGCGTGCGGTGCTCGCCGTCGCCGACCTGCAGCACCAGATGAGCCGGGCCGGGAGGTAGCTGCATATCGATCGTGGCGCTGCCATCGCCGAAGTGAATCCAAGGCTCCGCCTTTTCGATCACGACACCTGCCTCCAGGCAGTGGGTGTTGACGCCCAGATGGTGATGTCCCTTGCCCTCTTCGATGACGATCGGGTCCTGCGCCGCGACGATCTCGTAGTTCTCGATGCCGAACTCGATGCTCACCGGCGAGGTCACTTCGTCCCCATCCGAGAGGTTGGCGAAAAAGACTCGAGGCGAGGTATCGGCGACGGACTCGTCGCCCGCTGTGTCCGCGGTGTCCGCCGTGTCCATCGCTTCGTGGTCCATCGCGGCGTGGTCTTCGCCGTCGTGAGCTGCGTCGTGGCTGCCGCAGGCGGTCAGCACGCCGCCCGCCAGGAGCAGAATGCCGAGCGCGATCAGCGACCGAGGGAGAATGAGTTTCCTGTCAAACATGGTTGTCCTCCGTTGTCCCCCAAGGGGGTGTGGATCCTCGCAAGCCTCGGTGTCGAGTCGCTGTGCGCTGCGTCGAGCAGGAGCCAATTCCGAGGCGGGGCCGTGAGAGTAGCAAAAGGGAGCAGTGTGCGACTCTGGGGTCAGTTCCGTGCGCCACTCAGTTCAGTGAGGCAACTCAGGGGGCGAGGCCAGCTCCAGCAGAGAACCGCCGGCGACGGCGATGCCATGGGGTATCACTGGCAGCACCGCCTCGAGGCACTGGCGCGCGCCCGCCGGGCTGCCGGGTAGGTTTACGACCAAGCTCGTCCCGCGCAACCCAGCCACCTGGCGCGAGAGAATTGCGCTCGGCACAGACTCGACCGAGATTGCACGCATGCGCTCGCCGAAGCCCGGCAGCAAACGATCGCAGACCTCTGTGGTGGCCTCCGGAGTCACGTCACGCGGCCCCGAGCCGGTACCGCCGGTCGTGACCACGAGGCAGCAACCCACGGCGTCCACCAATTCGACCAGCAGACTCGCGATCTGCTGCCGCTCATCGGCGACCAGCCGCTCCTCCAGGTGCCAGCCTGGGACGAGCCCTTCCTCCAGGCACTGTCGCACGGCGGGCCCGGATCGATCTTCCGCCTCACCACGCGACACGCGGTCGGAGACCGTGACGACGGCAATACGGGCAGAGTCGGCCATCACCTACCTCAACACTCGATGACGTTGAGCGCCAGGCCGCCGCGCGATGTCTCTTTGTACTTGGTCTTCATGTCGGCCCCAGTATCGCGCATCGTCTTGATCACCTTGTCGAGCGACACCTTGTGGCCGCCGTCGCCGCGCAGCGCCAGCCGCGCGGCGTTGATCGCCTTGACCGCGCCCATCGCGTTGCGTTCGATGCACGGGATCTGCACCAGCCCGCCAATCGGATCGCAGGTCAGGCCGAGGTTGTGTTCCATGCCGATCTCGGCCGCGTTCTCGACCTGGAAGGGGGCGGCGCCCAGCACTTCGGCCAGCGCTCCGGCGGCCATCGAACAGGCGACACCAACCTCACCCTGGCAGCCGACCTCTGCGCCGGAGATCGACGCGTTCTCCTTGAACAGGATGCCGATGGCCGCGGCCGTGAGCAGAAAGCGCACCACTCCGTCGTCATCGGCCCCAGCCACGAATCGACGGTAGTACTCGAGAACCGAGGGCACAATGCCGGCAGCGCCGTTGGTGGGCGCGGTCACCACCCGACCACCCGCGGCGTTCTCCTCATTGACCGCCAGCGCAAAGAGGCTGACCCAGTCGAGCATCGAAAGCGGGTCGGCAGCGGCACCATCCGGTCGCGCTTCGAGTTCTCGACGCAACCGCGGCGCGCGGCGCTTCACGTCGAGCCCGCCCGGCAGCATGCCTTCGTGGCGGCACCCCGCCTCGATGCACTCGTGCATCGCCTCGGCGATGGTGAGGAGGCCGCCGCGAATCGCCTCCTCGGAACGCCACGCCATCTCGTTGGCAAGCATCAGCTGCCAGACCGCCAGGCTGTGCTCCTCGCATCGACGGAGCATCTCGTCACCGCTCGAGAACGGATACTCGAGCTCGGTCGCGTCAGGGACGATCATGTCCTCCGACGCCGCACCCTCGTTGACCACGAAACCGCCGCCGATCGAGTAGTAGGTACGCACCTCGAGCGGCTCCTCGGCATCTTCGCCCCAGGCAGTGAAGATCAAGCCGTTGGGGTGGTAGGGCAGCGTCTCGCGTTTGTGGAACTCGAGATGTCGCGCTTCCTCGAATGTCACTGTGTGACGACCGAGGATCTGCACCTCGCGGCTCGAACGGATCGACTCCACACGTCCGTCGATCGCCGTCGGATCCACGGTCTCCGGGTCACTGCCCTCGAGCCCCATCAGCACGGCCTTGTCGGTCCCGTGCCCCTTGCCGGTCAAAGCAAGTGAACCAAAGAGCTCCACCTTGAGCCTTTGAACCTGTGGCAGCTGCCCGCTCCCCGCCAAGCCGTTGACGAAACGCAACGCAGCCCGCATGGGCCCCACGGTGTGCGAGCTCGACGGGCCGATACCAATTGTGAAGAGGTCGAAGGTGGAGATCGCCATCGCCCGCGGATAATGGCGCAAGAGCCCGCAGCGCCACAAGGCCGCCTGGCCCGGGGCGATAATGGTCCGGTGACCGAAGGAACTCTCGAGTGACTCTTCCGTTCCCGACGCGGTGGGTGTTCGTCGCCGCGCTCTTGCTGTCGGCCGCCTGGGTCGGCCTGAACCTGGGCCGCGCCTTCATCCGGCAAGTTCTCTTCCCTCGGCCGTCCGCACCCAGCGAGCCGGAGATCGACTCCCGCATCGAGCGGGTATGGCTCGGCGAGCACTCGGAGGTCGAGGCCTGGCTGCTGCCGCCGGTCGGTTCCCAGGGTCCGGCCCCTGCGGTGATCTTCGCTCACGGGAACGGTGAGCTGATCGACCATTGGGACCGGCCCTTTGCAACCCTCGCCCAGGCCGGCGTGGCCGTCCTCCTGGTCGAGTACCCCGGCTACGGCCGCTCAGGCGGCTCGCCGTCCGAGGCCTCGATCAGCGCGGCGATGGTCGCGGCCTACGACTGGCTGCGGGCCCGCCCCGAGGTCGATCCCGTGCGCATCGTCGCCTACGGCCGTTCGGTCGGCGGCGCGGCCGCCTGTGCCCTGTCGCTCCACCGGCCCTTGCAAGGGCTGATTCTCGAGTCCACCTTCACCAGCCTGCGCGCCATGGTCCCGACCTTCGTGCCGTCGGTGTTCATCGCCGACAGGTTCGACAACGAAGCCGCCGTCCGGAGCTTCGGCGGCAAGCTCCTCATTCTCCACGGCCGGGCAGACGAGATCATTCCGTACTCGCATGGCCAAGCCCTGGCCCGAGCAGCCGGCGCCGATCTCGTCACCATGGACTGCGGCCACAACGACTGTCCGCGCCCTTGGCGGCACCTGACCGCCTTTCTCGGCCTTTGAGGCAACGTCAACTTCAGAGTGGACCGCGAATAGAGTCTGCTATCCTGTCGCCGTCATGACGAGCCGCCGCCCTATCGCGATTGCTATTTCGATTACCGAGCCCAGCTAGGCGAGGCGGCGCAGCATTGATCTTTGCGGCCTCGCTTCAAGCGAGGCTTTTTCTTTTTGGGAACCAACGATGACTGAAGATCAGCAGACCCCAGCCCCAGCCGCCGCAGATCCGGCGGCCGTGCGCAAAAAGCTCTACAAGAAGAGCCTCAACCTGCCCAAGACGACCTTCCCGATGAAGGCCAACCTGGGGCAGAACGAGGCCCAGTCGCAGAAGCGTTGGGCGCAGATGGGCCTCTACGAGCGCGTGCTCGACGCACGCCAGGGCGAGGCACCCTTCCTGCTGCACGACGGCCCGCCTTACGCCAACGGCTCGATCCACGTCGGTCATCTGCTCAACCGGGTGATGAAGGACCTCGTCGTGCGTAGCCAGAGCCTGATGGGCCGCCATGCTGCCTTCGTCCCCGGCTGGGACTGCCACGGCTTACCGATCGAGCACAAGGTGATGACCGACCTGCAGGCCAAGGGCAAGCTCGACAAGCTGAACGCGCTCGAAGACGACGCGCGCCGCATGGCAATCCGCCGCGAATGCCGGAAGGACGCGGAGAAGTTCCAGAAGATCCAGACAGGCCAGATGAAGCGTCTCTCGACCCTGGCCGACTACGAGCACCCCTACCTGACCATGAGCCCGGCCTACGAGGAGGCGACACTCGAGGTCTTCGCTCGCATGGTCGACGAAGGCCTGGTCTACCGCGACCTCAAACCCGTGCACTGGTCGATCGCCAACGAAACGGCGCTGGCCGAGGCGGAGCTCGAGTACTTCGACCGCACCGATCCGTCGGTCTTCGTGGCCTTCGACGCCGAAGACCCGACCGTCGTCGGCCATCTCTTCGACGTGGAAGTGGACGAGCCGGTGTCGTTTCTCATCTGGACCACCACCCCCTGGACCCTGCCGGCCAACTTGCTGATCGCGGTCCACAAGGACTTCAAGTACTCCCTGGTGCGCCTCGGTGGCAAGCTCCTGGTCGTGGCCGACGAACTCGCCGAACGCGTCGCCGGGGTGGCCGATTCGCCGCACGAGAAACTCGGTGAGACCGTCGGCTTCAATCTGGTCGGCATGACCTACCAACATCCCTTCATGGAGCGCCAAGGTCGCGTCGTCGCCGGGGCCCACGTCACCCTCGAGGACGGCACCGGCCTGGTCCACACCGCCCCCGGCCATGGTCACGAGGACTACCAGACCGGGCTCGCCGAGGGCACGGAGATCTACTCGCCGGTCCGCGGCGACGGCACCTTCGACGACTCGGTCCCCGACTGGCTCGAGGGCAAGTCGGTGTGGGAGGCCAACGAGCTGATCCCTCCCCATCTCGCCGACTCGGGTCATCTCGTAGCCGCCGACGACTACGAGCATTCCTACCCTCACGACTGGCGCTCGAAGACGCCAGTGATCTTCCGCGCCACCGAGCAATGGTTCGTGGCAGTGGACAAGGACGCGGCGGAGAGCGGAAGGTCGCTGCGCCAGGGAGCGCTCGATGCGGCGCGCGACGGCATCGAGTTCATTCCTGCCTGGGGCCAGAAACGCATGACCGGCATGCTCGAATCGCGACCTGACTGGTGCCTGTCACGGCAGCGCTCTTGGGGGCTGCCGATACCGGCCTTTCGCACGGCCACGGGCGAGATCTTTCTCACCGCAGCCTCGGTACGTGCCGTCGGAGGAGTCATCGGCCGGGAAGGGAGCGACGCCTGGTTTCAACGCTCCTCCGCTGAGCTCCTGGTCGACTACGACGCCGCCTCGGACCCGCAGGCTCCGGCGAACTTCAACGTCGACAACCTGGCCAAGATGTACGACATCTTCGACGTCTGGTTCGAGTCGGGCTCATCATGGAGCGAAGCGATGGTGGGCCGCGGCTCGAACTACCCGGTCGATCTCTATCTGGAGGGCTCGGATCAGCACCGGGGGTGGTTCCAGTCGTCGCTCCTCTGCGGTCTCGGCGCCACCGGGAAGGCGCCCTACAAAGCGCTTCTGACCCACGGCTTCATGGTCGATAAGCAAGGCAAGAAGATGTCCAAGTCGGGCGGCAACGCTCTCGATGTGGAGGATCTGCTGAAGGACTTCGGCTCCGACGTCTGCCGCTGGTGGGTCAGCTCGTTGGCTTACGAGAACGACATCAAGGTCGACATGGACTACTTCAAGATAGCCAGCGAGTCGTACCGCAAGGTGCGCAACACCTTGCGCTTCATGCTGTCGAATCTCTTCGACTTCGATGCCGGCCAGGCCATACCTCTGGAGTCCCTCGACCCCAAGACTCTGGACGCCTACGCTCTGACGGCCGCTACCCAGATGCGCGCCAAAGTGCTCGCCGCCTATGAGCGGTACGACTTCCGCCGCGCTCACCTGCTGTTGTTCGATTTCTGCAACGACACGCTGTCGTCGTTCTATCTCGATGCGCTCAAGGACCGGCTCTACTGCGACAAGCCCGACTCCGAACGGCGCCGCCAAGCCCAGAGCGTGATGCACAAACTGACCGAACTGCTCGCGACTCTGCTGGCGCCGATCATGCCTCACACAGCAGACGAGGCATGGCGCGCGCTCCACGGTGATGAGGCCTGTGTCCACATCGAGACCGCGACTCGCGTTTTTGGCAATGCGGATCCGGCCTGGGAACAGGTGTTCGAAGTGCGAGAGCAGGCGCTCAAGGTACTCGAGGACTCGGATATCGAGAACAAGCTCGATGCGGGTTTGAGGTTGAGCGACCCCGAGGGCATTCTGGCGCGTTTCGTCGGCGACCTGCCCGAGGCCTTTGGCGTCTCGCGCGTCCAATTGGACGGCGAGGGTGGGCCGGTGGTGCTCGACCTGCGCGATGAACCGCGCTGTGAGCGCTCGTGGCGGCGGGACGGAACCGTCTCCCAGCGCAGCGATGACGGGTGGCTCAGCGACCGGGATGCCGCAGCGGTCGGGATCTGACTGTTGCCGGCGTGGCTTGGTCGCGCGGTCCGCTTAGGAACGCGTGTCCGGTGGATTCAGACGCAAGGCTTCAGCTTCTCCGACGAGCGCTTGCGTCCTTGGGAGCAGCTGCAACTGGACTGACCCTCAAGGCGTCCGTGGGACGAGCGACGCCACCAGTCCACCAGATTCAGCCGAGGAAACGAGTCGCTACGGCCTATTCCGATAAACTCGCGCCTGCGGAATCGAGTTCTTTGAGGTGTTTCGCAAGGAAACGTCGCGTCAAGTCTCAAGGGGAGCTTGAGCAGTTCCGAAAGGAGGCCGCGATGCCGCTAAGAAACCTACTGGCCCAGACAACTCCGGGGCGGGTGTACCCAGCAGCTCTCGTCGCGCTCCTTCTCGCGACAGCCCCCCTCGCTGCCGCCGGCCCCGCCTACCGGGTCAAAGACGTCAAGACCGAGAGCCCGAGTCTCGACATCCCCTGGCCCTGGGGGAGTTGGTCCGGCGAGTGGCAGGGCAGCGTCTACATCGGCACGACCGACGGCATCCACGGCAATGAGCTGTGGCGCTGGACGCCCGGGAGCACTCCGGAGCTCCTGGCTGACATTTGCCCCGGAGAGTGCGGCTCCTGGCCGCGCGAGTTCATACCCCTCGGAGCCCACTTCTATTTCACCGCCGAAGACGCCGACCACGGCCGCGAACTCTGGCGCAGCGATGGGACGAGGGCTGGCACCGCGTTGGTTGCGGACATCGACCCAGGCCTCGACGCCTCGTCGCCCGATTTCCTGACCGCCGGGGCGGACGGCAAGCTCTATTTCTCGGCCGGTCGCGACCAACGCGAAGGCAGGGAACTCTGGACCTCGGACGGAACGCCCGAGGGCACCTACGAGGTGGCGGACATCAAGCCCGGCCCGGACGGCTCGAACCCGACGTCGATCGTGGCCCACGCGGGAGCGCTCTTCTTCACTGCAGACGACGGCCTCACAGGCCGGGAGCTATGGACCAGTGACGGCACGGCACCAGGTACTCATCTGGTGGAAGACTTCTGTCCAGGTGAGGCCGACTGCCTGTGGGAGGAGCAGCTCTTCCTCTACGAGCCACGGGTTCTCCACAGCGCGAAGAACGGGCTGATGCTGGTTACCGGTGCCCAGGCTCAACTGGACGGTCTCGCCCTCCTGCCGGACGACACCGGCTCGATCGAGAGCGTGGCGGTTGACCCGTACGCTCTCCTTGGCTTCTCGGCGCTCAGCGAGGTCGCGGTTTTCGAGGCCTGCGCTCCCCATCCGAACTGCGGTCTGTGGCGCTCAGACGGCACGGCGGCAGGAACCTATGCTCTCTATGAAGCACCCTTGGACTCCTTCCGGGCTGTGGTCGGCGTCGCCGGAGGCTGGGCCTTCTTCACCCTCGACATAGACGGCGTACTCGAGTTGTGGCGCAACGACGGTACGGTGGGAGGGACCGAGAGGGTCCGCGCCTTCGGGCCGGTGCAAGGCATCGAGGCCTTCATCATGGCGCGGGGTACAGCGGTCGGCGACCGTCTCTTTTTCGCTACTGCGGATGGCGCAACGGGCATCGAGCCCTGGGTTACCGACGGTACCGCCGCTGAGACCTTCCAACTGGCAGACGTCTTCCCGGGTGAAATCGGGTCGCTCTCGCCCTTTGTGCCCCAGCGCTTCGCCGAAACCGCCGGCGAGATCGCCTTCTTCGCCATGCACCCCGACGACGACTTCGCGCTCTGGTCGACAGACCTGACCTCGGCCGGCACCGCTCTGGTGGCGGATCTCGACCAGCAGATCTCGGGGGTTCCGACCGCGCTTCTTCATGGCAGCAACCTGAGCGCCGGTTCCCTCGGCGGCAGGCTGATCTTCGGGGCCGACGACTCACTGGTCGGCATCGAGCCGTGGATCACCGACGGCACGGAGGCGGGCACGAGCCTGCTGGCCGATCTCGAACCCGGCGAAACGAGTCCCGGCAACCCGCTCTCCTCCAACCCTGTTGCCATCTTGGAAGACTCTGGCGCGGCGGTGATTGTCGGATCTCGCCTCTGGGCCACCGACGGCACGGCAGCCGGCACGGTGGAGCTCTCGGAGGACGGTGGCGAGGTGCACCTCCTGACCAGGCAATCGATAATCCCAGGGGGTGTCCCAGAGGTCTTCCTCGCCGGTGGAACGCTGTCAGTGACCGACGGAACTCCCGGAGGCACCCTCGAGCTCGAAACCGAAGTCGGCTATGACCGACCGGTAGCCTCGAGGAACGCTATCTTCCTCTCCCGCACCGAGGCGTCCTCGGGCGAGGAGCTGTGGTCAACACCCGGCGGTCCGAACGAGGCCACGATCGTGCGCGACATCAACCCCGGGCACGACTCGTCGTCTCCCATCCTGCTGGCAGACCTTGGCGGCCTGGTCCTGCTGTCGGCCGACGACGGCGCCAGCGGCCAGGAGCTCTGGCGCAGCGATGGCACCGAAGCAGGAACATTCCTGCTCCGAGACATCGATCCTGACGGCGACGGCGCTCCACTCCTCGGCAGGCGCGCCCTCGCGTGGTCGGGTGCCCACGGGCCGGCGATCCTCAATGGCCGGCTCTATTTCACCGCTAACGACGGCGCCAACGGACGCGAACTCTGGTCCACCGACGGCACGACCTCGGGCACGGCCCTGGCAGCCGACATCAACCTCGGGCCGCTGCCCTCCGATCCTTCGGAGCTGGTCGTCGCCGGCCAACGCCTCTTCTTCTTCGCCAACGACGGCGCCAGCGGTCGCGAACTCTGGACCCTGCCGCGCGGCGAAGCCAGGGCGAGACGAGTCATGGACATAAACCCCGGCGTCGCCTCGGCCACGCCCATCCAGCGCTTGGGCCGCAGGATCCAGGCAGTCGGCGACCGCGTCTACTTCAGTGCCCACGATGGCGCGTCCGGGGCCGAGCTGTGGACCAGCGACGGCACCGCTCAGGGCACGTTGAGGCTGCACGACATCAACCCCGGCCCAGGCTCGTCCAGCCCGAGTAACTTCGTGGTCGCGGGCAATTGCCTCTATTTCTCGGCCACCGACGGTGTGACCGGCTTCGAGCTGTGGGCGTTCCCACTCACGCCCCAGCTCGGGCTGGGCGAGACCGTCTGCACGCCCGACCCCAATAACCGAAGTCCGGGCTCCAAACCGCTCGGGAGCGAATGAGCCTCAAGAGCCTTCGGAGGAACGTCGAGACCTGGCGCCAGGCTGGGCTGCTCGATGCGGAAACGGCCGAGGGGATCGTCGGTTTCGAAGAGAACCGGCGGCAAGATAGCGGCACGTCCCTGGCCCAGATTCTCGCCCTGGGACTCGGCGGGCTCCTGCTCACCGCCGGCGTTCTGCTCTTCGTTGCCGCGCACTGGGACGAACTCAGCCCGACCTCGCGCTTCGGCCTGGTGCTGGCGCTCGTCGTCGTAGCGCACAGCGTGGCGGTGTGGCGACGCTCGCCCCCGGCTCTACCGGTCGTGCTCCACGCGGTGGGGACCGGGTTCTTCGGCGCTGGGATCTTTCTGGCAGGACAGGTGTTCAACCTCTCGGCCCACTGGCCGGCGGCGCTGATGCTCTGGGCCGGGGGCGCCGCGGCGGCTTGGTGGTTGCTGCGCCAATGGCCGCAGGCGTTGTGGCTGGCGGCCCTCGTGCCGGTCTGGCTGGCGGGCGAATACGCGGTCCGCTTCGGCGAGATCTACAACTTTCATGCCCCGATGTGGGGCGGACTGTTGATCTTCGCGCTGAGCTATCTGACCCTGAAACGCCTGCCGGACCCGATTCTCGCGACGGTCCTGCGATGGGCCGGCTGGGTCTTCGCTATTCCTTTCGCCGCGTTCACCATCGAAGGCTCCTTCTGGAAACTGCGGGGGGACCTCTCGAACGGATCCCAAAGCGTCGCTTGGTTGGCTTGTCTGGCGGTGCCGTGGCTCCTCGACGCAGCGCTGCGCCGACGCCCCGAATGGCGGCTCGCCCTCTTCGGCGGCGGCGCCTGGCTCCTCTCCACGACGTCGGGAGCCGCCGGGGGCTCGCTCTGGTCCGAGTTCTGGCACCAGCTCGGCGGCTATCTACTCGGCGCCGCCATGGCCCTTGGGATGGCCTGGTGGGGGGTCGCCGCCCGACGGCCCGAGCGGGTCAATTTGGGCGTGCTCGCCTTCGGCTTCGTCGTCCTCGTCTACTACTTCTCGAACGTCATGGACAAGTTCAGCCGCTCGCTGAGCATGCTCAGTCTGGGCGCCCTCTTCTTTCTCCTCGCCTTCGCCCTCGGCAAAGTTCGCCGGCGGCTCCTGGCCGAAATTCGCCCGGCGGGAGACAGCCTATGACTGCCATTCAAAGGGGCCTCCTGGTCGCCCTCATCCAGGTCCTCATCGTGACAAGCCTCGGGGGCGTGCTCCTTTGGGATCGCGCCCACCGCCCGCGGCTCTGGCTCGAGACCGCGCCGGTCGATCCCGACCTCCCCATCCGCGGACGCTACGTCCAGCTCCGCACGCCCGTCGAGGCCCGCGGCTTCAAGGACCAGCAGTGGAACCAACGGGCGAGGCTCGAGGTCGAAGGAAGCACGCTAGTCGCGATCGCCGACCTGCGCGGATCCACGACAGTCCGCCTTGCCGAGGACGGCACCGCCTCCTTCGCCCAGCCGTTGGCCTACTTCATCCCCGAGGACGTCCGGGACCCGTCGGTCCGACCCGACGGCGAGACCCTCTGGGTCGAGGTCACGATCCCCGCCAAGGGACCGCCCCGCCCCATCCGCCTGGGTGTTATGCGAGACGGAGGGACCGGCGAGCCGACACCTCTAAGCCTAAGGTAACGGGCACGGCGCAGGACAGCGACACCCCACCCCTTTACCCTCAACTACAGGCCGAACGCAGGGCGCCACACCGGTAGACCGCGAGGGTGGGGAGGGGTCGACGGAGCCGTGAGGCCTGCGCTCCGCGACCTTGCTCCGGCTGCAACCCACCGCGCCAGGCCGTCAGAGCCGCGCCAACCGCCCCCATACCCAGAATGCGCGGCGTGCCCCGGCGGCCCCTCCCGACCCTCGGGGCCGGCCACCAAGACACCCCAAACGATCTTGCGCAAACGCCCCAGCCCCCGCTAACCTTCGCGCCCTGCCGTCCTTCCCCCGGCACCGAACTCCGAGGCAACCATGGCCAAGACCGTCTACGACCCGCATTCCATCGAGCCCAAATGGCAGCAAGCCTGGGACGAGCAGAACGCCTTTCGCACCCCCTCGGACCCGGAAGAGCTGGCGGCCAAGCCCAAGTTCTACGTCCTCGACATGTTCCCCTACCCCTCCGGGGCCGGCCTCCACGTCGGCCACCCCGAGGGTTACACGGCGACCGACATCGTCGCCCGGCTCAAGCGCATGCGAGGCTTCAACGTCCTGCACCCCATGGGCTGGGATGCCTTTGGCCTACCGGCCGAGCGCGCCGCGGTCCGCGAGGGCGAGCACCCGGCGGCCATCACCCAGCGCAACATCGACAACTTCCGCCGCCAGATCAAGCGCCTCGGCTTCAGCTACGACTGGGATCGCGAGGTCAACACCTCGGCGGTCGATTACTACCGCTGGACCCAGTGGATCTTCCTCAAGCTCTACGAGCAGGGCCTGGCCTACATGGCCGAAGTGCCGGTCAACTGGTGCCCGGCGCTCGGGACCGTGCTGGCCAATGAGGAAGTCAAAGACGGCAAGTACGTCGAAACCGGCGACCCGGTCGAGCGCCGCAACATGCGCCAGTGGATGCTCAAGATCACCGCCTACGCCGAGCGCCTGCTCGACGATCTGGAGGCTCTAGACTGGCCCGAGCACGTCAAGGAGATGCAGCGCAACTGGATCGGCAAGTCCGAGGGCGCCGAGATCATCTTCCACGTCGAAGGCACCGAGCACACCTTCGATGTGTTCACCACCCGGCCCGACACCCTCTTCGGCTGCACCTACTGCGTCTTCTCACCGGAGCATCCGTTGGTGGCCGAGATCACCACCGACGAGCAGCGCGCCGCGGTCGATGCCTACGTCGCCGAATCGGCCCACAAGACGGACCTTCAGAGAACCGATCTCGCCAAGGAGAAAACCGGCGTTTTCACCGGCGCCCACGCCACCCATCCGGTGACCGGCAAGCAAATGCCCATCTGGGTCGCCGACTACGTGCTGATGAGCTACGGCTCGGGCGCGATCATGGCGGTGCCGGGACAGGACGAGCGCGACTGGGAGTTCGCCGAGGTCTACGACCTGCCGATCGTCCGCACCGTCCAGCCACCCGACGACTTCGAAGGCAAGGCCTATCTGGGCGACGGTCCGGCGATCAACAGCGACTTCCTCGACGGCCTCGAGATCGTCGATGCCAAGGCGAAGATGACGACCTGGCTCGAGGAGCACGACGCCGGCAAGGGCCGGACCGAGTACCGACTGCGCGACTGGCTATTCTCCCGCCAGCGCTACTGGGGCGAACCCTTCCCCGTGCTCCACGCCGAGGACGGCGAGGTGATTCCGCTCGACTATGCCGACCTGCCGGTCGAGCTGCCCGCGGTCGACGAGTACAAGCCCACCACCGACGGACAACCGCCGCTCGCCCGCGCCGGCGACTGGCTCGAGGTGACGCTACCCGATGGCCGCAAGGCGACGCGCGAGACCAACACCATGCCGCAGTGGGCCGGCTCCTGTTGGTACTACTTGCGTTACCTGGACGCACACAACACCGAGCTGCCCTTTTCCCCCGAGGCCGAGAAGTACTGGATGCCGGTCGACCTCTACATTGGCGGAGTCGAGCACGCCGTGCTGCATCTACTTTACGCCCGCTTCTGGCACAAAGTGCTCTTCGATTGCGGGTTGGTCTCGACGGTCGAGCCGTTCCAGAAGCTCTTCAACCAGGGGATGATCTTGGCCTACTCCTACCAGGACGCCCAGGGCAAGTATTTTCACCCGGACGCAACTGAAGCGAGAGACGGCAAGCACTTCGTCGGCGAGGTCGAGGTCTCGACCCAGATCGAGAAGATGTCGAAGTCGAAGTTGAATGTGGTCAACCCCGACGACGTGATCAACGAGTACGGCGCCGACGCGATGCGGCTCTACGAGCTCTTCATGGGCCCGCTCGAGCAGCAGAAACCATGGCAGACCACGGGCGTCGAAGGCGTCTACCGCTTTCTGCAGCGCAGCTGGCGACTGATCGTCGACGAGCACAACGGCGAACTGTCGGGCAGGCTGACCGATTCGCCGTCGGCGAGCGAGGCTGAGCTCGAGAAGGTCCTGCACAAGACGATCAGGAAGGTGCAAGAAGACACCGAGGCGTTGCAGATGAACACGGCCATCTCGCAGATGATGATCTTCGTCAACGAAGCGACCCAAGCAGCCACCTTGCCGCGCGAGACAGCCATTGCCTTCGTCCGGGTGCTGGCGCCCTACGCCCCCCATCTGGCCGAGGAACTCTGGAACCGACTCGGGCAGGAAGGTCTCGTCGCCCATGCTTCCTGGCCGGTCTACGACCCGGCGCTTTGCATCGACGACACGATCTCGATCGTGGTTCAGGTGAACGGCAAGAAGCGCGACGAGCTCGCGGTGCCGAAGGACGCGGATCGTGAGACGGTCGAGAAGCTTGCCCTCGCTTCCGAGAAGGCTCAGAAGTTCGTCGAGGGCAAGGAGCCGCGCAAGGTGATCGTGGTGCCTGGGCGGTTGGTCAATATTGTCGTGTAGCAAGGTAGGGAGGCTGTGCTCGGCCCGAGGATTCAGGCGAGAAAGGCCTTTTCTTCGGGCTGGCCATTAAGAAAAAAGGGTCCTGGCGCCTGAATCCTCCGGCCGCGGACTCGTGAACCGACCCACCAGAAGCGATACCCGCGCCTGATAGCCTCAGATATGGCCAAGCACAGCAGCACCCGGTGGATCTCTGCTCTCGTCGTCTCACTCCTCACCGTCGCTTCTCCTGCAAGCGGGCTCAGCGCACAAGCCGCTGATGCTCCCGAGCCCGTGGGCCATCACGAAGTGCCTGACGATCCCTTCGTTGCCATCGATCGAGCCGACCAGGAACGCTCCCCAGGCAGAGTCGTCACCCGCGGCTTCTTCTCGAGCGTGCAGGTCAACGTCGATGGCGCGGGCGACAACATCGTCGGCGACGCGGCCAACGAGCCGTCGATCGCGGTCGACCCCAACGACACCTCGCGTCTGCTCGTCGGCTGGCGCCAGTTCGACACCGTGGCGAGTAACTTCCGTCAGGCGGGGTGGGGTTACTCGCACGACTCAGGAGCAAACTGGACGTTCCCCGGTTCGATCGAGGCCGGCCTTTTTCGCTCCGACCCGGTGGTCGGCGTCGACAACCAGGGTGTCTTCTACTACTACAGCCTTGGGGTGCCGGGAGGCAACTTCGTCAACGACATGTTCCGCTCGCTCGACGGCGGTGTGACTTGGAGTTCGCCCTTCTTCGCCTGCGGTGGCGACAAGGCATGGCTCGCGATCGATCACTCGGGCGGCATCGGCGACGGTCACGCCTATGCCTTCTGGACCTCTTCGTTCAGCTGCCCCGGCGCTAGCGGCAACTTCAATCGTTCAACCGACGGAGGAATGAACTGGGACCCCGAGGTCCCGGTACCTATCCAGTGGGGCACGCTCGACGTTGCAAGCGATGGCAACCTGTACCTGATCGGCACTGGCGGCGGCGGCTTCTCGGTACTGCGCTCGTCGAACGCTCAGGACTCGGGCCAGGGCGTGGTCTTTGATGCGAACACCAGCGTCAATCTCGGGGGCAGTCTGCGCTTCTCGGCCGGTCCCAACCCGGGCGGCCTGTTGGGGCAGGCCTGGATCGCGACGAACCCGAGCAACGGCGATATTTACGCCTTGGCCTCGGTCGATCCCTCCGGCGGCGATCCGCTCGATGTCCGTTTCAGTCGCTCGACCGATGGCGGCGCTACTTGGAGCCCTTCGGTGCGGGTCAACGACGACGCCTCGACCACCGCCTGGCAGTGGTTCGGCACGATGTCTGTGGCTCCCAACGGCCGGATCGACGTGGTCTGGAACGACACGCGCAACGATCCGGGTGGGCTCGATTCGGAGCTGTTCTATTCGTCTTCGACCGACGGCGGCGTGACCTGGCTGCCCAACGTGCCGATGTCGCCCGCCTGGGATCCGCTGATTGGCCACCCGGACCAGAACAAGATCGGCGACTACTACGACATGGTCTCGTTCAACGACGCCGCGCACCTCGCCTGGGCCGCCACCTTCAACGGCGAGCAGGACGTCTACTACCTGAGGATCGGCGGCAACGAGATCTTCACCGACGGTTTCGAGAGCGGCGACACGTCGGTCTGGTCGACGACCGTCCCCTGAACTCGCCGTGCTGTCTGCTTGGCTAGGCTAATCTGGCTCCGCTAGGGCTAAGGCTGCACCAGATCCCAAGCCGAAGTATCCCCCGACTCAAAGCCGTCGCTGAAAATGTCGGGGTCTTCGAGATCGACAGCCCAGAGAAGGCTCCTCTCATCCAGGTAGTCCTCGCTGCCGGCAACCCAGCCGGTGAAGTAGGCATTCTTACTATCGGCCGAGATCCGGGCATGGTCCCAGGTGACGCTGCGGTAGTCGGGATCCCAGGCCTCGTCGAGATCGATATGCCAGAGTTCGTCGCCATTGGTCGTATCGATCGCCTTGACGAAAGAGATCGTGCAACCCGCCGGGTCGTTGCACGTCCCTCCGCCGCTGGTGAGGAGCATCGTGCCGTCGGGAGTGAGCGAGGGACGAGACAGATAGTGGCCGATGTCGCGGTTCCACAAAGTCGTCTGGGAGTGAGGGTCGAAGGCGTTGAGCCAGGCGCTGGTGCCGACGAAGTAGAGCATGTCGTCAGGGCCGATCTCGACGTCGGACCGCACGACGTTCCAAGGTCCGTCCGCGATCCACTGGATCGCGCCGTTGAATGGGCTGAGAGCGGCAAGGTCGTTGTCCCACTGGGCGGGAGCGTAGAGCGTGCCGTCCGAGCCGACCGCGACCTCGTGATCGTAGATGTTGCCGGCGCTGGTAGTGAAAAGGTGCTCGCCGTCAAGAGAGAAGGCCGCCAGGGCGTCCCACCATAGATAGAACCGGTCGTAGGGTCCGTCGGGTGTCGAGCGCCCTAGCCGCGCCTCGGTGCCGCCGGTGCCGAAGGCGCTCAGTCCGGGAGAGTTGGACCAGATCAGGGTGCCGGTCGCGGGATCGAGGGCCACGGCTTCCGGCGCCTGCTCGAAACCGGTGTAGACGGTGCCGTCCGGGCCAATCACCGCACTCGACTGAATGTTGAGGCCCCCCTCGAAGGTCCATTCGATTTCGCCCGCCGGCGAGATTCGATACAGCGTGTCGAGGCTGCCCACGTAGACCGCGCCGTCGGGACCCGCCACGGGAGGTACGTAGGCGGCCCAGTCGACCTCGGTAATCCACTTCAGCGCACCGTTCGGCGCCAGGGCGTACACCTTGCCCTCGCCGCCTGCCTCGTAGGTATAGCCGTGAACGTACAGAGTGCCATCGGGCGCGCGGGCAGGTCGGTAGTAGATGTACTCCGAGTCGATCTCGAAAACCCAATCGATCCGCCCATCAGCCTGTCTCGCGGCGACTTCGAGCGGCATGGCGTTGCTGTCCGTGGCATCGAGTCGGACGACGACCTCCGTCGGCCCGATCGGCGCCTCCTCTGGAACGTAGGCCACGATGCGTGTGTCCTTCCAGGTCGAGATCAGTCCCGGCAGGCCTGCGACGAGCACCTCTCCGCGCACGGCCCCAAAGCCGCTGCCCTGGATCGACAGGCGACCGCTGTGGGCAAGCAGGTCTGAGTTCGTGCCGGTGATGACCGGTTGGGCTGCTGCCAGCCCGCTTGTCAGAACGAGAGCGAGTCCAATGACGAGAGTCTTCGATCGATTCATAGCGTCCTCCTGGCTGGAGGCAGCACCGGCTTCGGGAGCTTCTCTCTAGTGCCGGCCCCTGCTCCTCATCCTTAGGCTAGGAGGTCACGCATTACGCACCAATGACAGAACGGGCTACGGGTAAAAGCCCGCAGCCCGTTCTCTCTTGGCGCTGGAAACTAGTGCTGGTGCAGGTAGCGATCCTGCTCCCAAGGATGCACGTGGGCCACGTAGTCGTGCCATTCCTGCCGCTTGGCGAGCAGGAAGTGTTCGAAGATGTGGTCGCCGAGCGCTTCCTTGAGCACCGCGTCCTTCTCCAGGTGGTCGAGAGCCGCGGAGAGATCCGGCGGCAGCTCATCGATCTTGTGGCGCCGCTTCTCGCGTTGGCTCATCGAGAAGATGTTCTTGTTGACCGGCTCGCCCGGGTCCATCTTGTTCTTGATGCCGTCGAGTCCGGCGGCGAGCATGGCGGTAAAGGCGAGGTAGGGGTTGCAGGCCGGGTCGGGCACGCGGACCTCGCAGCGCGTCGACATGCCGCGCTTGGCCGGGATGCGCACCAGCGGCGAGCGGTTCTTCTCCGACCAGGCGATGTTGGTCGGCGCCTCGTAGCCCGGCACCAAGCGCTTGTAGGAGTTGACCAGCGGGTTGGTGATCGCGACGAAGGCCTTGGCGTGCTTGAGAATGCCGCCAACATAGGCCAGCGCGACGTTGGAGAGCTGCCAGGGCTTGCTGGGGGCGTAGAACGCGTTCTTGCCGCCCTTCAACAGGCTTTGGTTCACGTGCATGCCGGAGCCGTTGACACCGAACAGCGGCTTCGGCATGAACGTGGCGTGGAGGCCGTGATCCTGAGCCACGCGACGGACGACGAACTTGAACGTCGCGACCTTGTCGGCGCACTCGACCGCCTCGGCGTACTTGAAGTCGACTTCGTGCTGCCCCGGCGCTACTTCATGGTGCGCGGCCTCCACCTCGAAGCCCATCGCCTCGAGCATGACGACGATGTCGCGCCGGCAGTTCTCGCCCTTGTCGACCGGAGTCAGATCGAAATAGCCACCCACATCGTGGGTCTCGACCAGAGTGTTGCCATCGGCGTCCTTCTGGAAGAGGAAGAACTCGGCCTCGGGGCCCGCCACCATGGTGAAGCCCTTCTTCTTGGCGATGGCCATCTGGCGCTTGAGAGCTTGCCGCGGGCAACCCTCGAAAGGGGCGCCATCAGGTCGGTGGATGTCGCAGATCAGGCGCGCGACCTTCGAGCCGTCGGGATTGGTCCACGGGTTTACAGTGAAGGTGCTGAGATCCGGAATCAGCAGCATGTCCGACTCCTCGATGCGGACAAAGCCCTCGATCGACGAACCGTCGAACATGATCTCGCCGTCGAGCGCCTTGCCGAACTGACTCGCCGGCACCTCGACGTTTTTCAAGACACCGATGATGTCGGTGAACTGCAGACGCAGGAAGCGGACGTTTTCCTTCTTCGCGATCCTCAGAATTTCTGCTCGAGTGGTCACTCTATTCCTCCAAGATTGAACGTTCGGCAGAAAATACGGGACAAAAACCCAAAAAGCAACCAAAAATCGACCAAACGATATGAAAAACTCGCATTTCGCGCACAATCCGAGGTACAAAACGCGATTCTTGGCTACATTCCCCGGTCACGGACTCCTCATTCGATTAGCCGAGTCCTGAATTCGGACTCGGGTAAGCTCGCGTCGTTCACCCGATCGACATGGCCGACACCTTCCTAGAGCGACTGTTCAAGGCCCGCCGCGAGGAGCTGCCGGCTCTTCTCTGGTCGTTCACCTATTTCTTCTGCCTTCTCGGCAGTTACTTCATGATGCGGCCGGTGCGCGAGTCGATCGGCGTGGCCAATGGGGTCGAGAACCTGCAGTGGCTCTACACCGGCACCTTCCTCACCATGGTGGCGGTGACGCCGGTCTTCGGCTGGGTGATCAAGACCTTCCCGCGCCGGGTCTTCCTGCCCGCCGTCTACTGGTTCTCGCTCGTCAACATCCTCGCCTTCTGGGCTCTCTTCCAGAGCGGTATCGCCGGCGCCTGGGTGGCGCGAGCGTTCTTCGTCTGGCTCAGTGTGTTCAACATGTTCGTGGTCTCGGTCTTCTGGAGCTTCATGGCCGACATCTTCAGTCCGAGCCAGGCCCGCCGACTCTTCGGGGTCATCGCCGCCGGGGGCTCGACCGGGGCGATCTTCGGCCCCGCCGTGACTGCCTTCGTGGCGCCCCGCTTCGGCTCCTACAGCGTCCTACCGATCGCCGCCGTCCTTCTCCTCGGCTCGGTCTTCGCAATCCATCGACTGCGCCCGTGGGCGATCCAAAGCGGTGGCGTCGACTCCGGCCGCCCGATCGGCGGCACGGTCCTGGCGGGCGCTCGGCTGGCCCTCACTTCGCCCTATCTGCTCGGCATCTGCAGCCTGCTGGTGCTCTACACCTTCCTCTCCACCCTGGTCTATTTCCACCAGGCCTACGTGATCGACGCCGCTTTCAGCGACCCGGATCAGCAAACCGCCGTCTTTGCCGGCCTCGACCTGGCGGTCAATGTGTTGACGTTCCTGGGCCAGTTCTTCGTCGTCTCGCGGCTGGTCGGGAAGCTCGGTATCGGCTGGACTCTGGCGCTCGTCCCCTTTGGCCTGGCGGCCGGACTCGCCGGGCTCGCGCTGGCGCCGCTCTTCGCCACCCTGGCTGTCGTCCAGGTCCTGCGGCGCAGCGGCGAGTACGCGATCATGAAACCAGCCCGCGACATGCTCTATTCGGTGGTCGATCGCGAGACCAAGTACAAGGCGAAGAACTTCATCGATACGGCCGTCTACCGCGGCGGCGACGTAGGGGCCAGTTGGGTGCACGCCGGGCTGACGGCAGCGGGACTGTCGCTTTCGGCGATCGCTGCGCTCGCGGCGCCCGTGGCCCTGTTCTGGGGCTTTCTCGGCCTACGCCTGGGCCGGCGCTACCGCGAGCTGGAATCGGCGAGCGATCCTGCCGAGACCGGTTGAAAGGGGGTTGCTCTCTGCCTCGCGCTTGGCGTAAAGTACGCCCTCTTGCGCCTCCGGGCGCCGTAGGAGAAGTCCGCCATGTCGAGAAAATGTCAGATTACCGGCAAGAAGCCGATGAGCGCGCGTCACGTTTCCCACGCGCATAACGTCACTCCGCGTTGGCAGAAGCCCAACATCCAACGCAAGCGCATCTATGTGGCGGAGCTCGGGCGTTGGGTCCGGCTGCGCATCTCCACCCGCGCAATTCGCACCCTCAACAAGAAGGGTCTCCTCCGCTTCCTCAAAGACGAGGGCCTGACCCTCAAAGACGTAACCTAGAGCAGCGAGGCAGTCATGAAGAAGGACATCCATCCCGCCTACCATCCCGTCCTCTACGTGGACGGCGACTTCGAGTTCGCGTCGCGTTCGACCGCGACCAGCGACGAGACCCGGACCATCGACGGTGTAGACCATTTCGTTCTCCGACTCGAGATCTCGTCCGCATCGCACCCGTTCTACACCGGCAAGCAGCGCTTCGTCGACACCGCCGGCCGTATCGACCGCTTCCGTCAGAAGTACGGTAGCTAAGCAGCGCAAGAGAGGTTCATCATGGCTAGCAAGTGCAAGATCGCCAAGAACGTCAAGCAGGAAATCCTCATCGAGCGCTACCGCGAGCAGCGGGCCGAGCTCAAGGCCGTTTGGCTCGACACGACGCGTTCGCCCGAAGATCGGGAACATGCCGTGCGCCAGCTCCGCAAGCTGCCACGCGACTCGAACGCTACGCGCTTGCGCAAGCGGTGCAACGTGACCGGCCGGCCCCGGGGCTACTACAACAAGTTCGGCGTCTCCCGCATCGCTTTGCGCGACCTCGCGCGGCGTGGCGAGCTGCCCGGCGTGATCAAGGCAAGCTGGTAACTCAGGCCTCTCAGGTTTGAGCCACGAGAGCCCGCCGGAAGGCGGGTTTTTTGCGTTTTAGCTCCAGGAGGTTAGGTCCCCACGGCTCATGGCACAATCCAGGGCTCTACCTGCAGGAGGGATTGCCATGATCGACCGCCGAACCCTGTTGAGACTCGGAGCCACCGGTGCCATCGCCGCCGGCGTCGGTGCCCGGACGAACGAAGCTCGAGCCGCCGGCAGTCAGACTGTCGCTCCCTCGCCCGACTTCGAGCTCGAGGAAGTGCCCCTCGCAGAGCTGCGAACCGGGATGGACTCCGGCCGCTGGCGGGCGATCGACTTGGCGCGCGCCTACCTCGAACGGATCGAACAGACGAACCTGGCGGGGCCTGAACTGCGCGCCGTCATCGAAGTGAATCCTGATGCCGAGGCGATCGCTGCCGGCCTCGACGCCGAGTTGGCTGAAGGAGCCTCGCGTGGACCGCTGCACGGAATCCCTATCTTGCTCAAGGACAACATCGCTACCGCCGACCGCACAGCGACTGCCGCGGGCTCGCTGGCCCTGGCCGAGGCTCGGGCGACCCGCGACGCCGGCATCGTCACCCGGCTACGCCAAGCCGGCGCCGTCCTGCTCGGCAAGGCCAACCTGAGCGAATGGGCCAACATGCGTTCCGAGCGTTCCTCGAGCGGTTGGAGCGGCCGCGGCGGGCAAACGCGCAACCCCTACGTGCTCGACCGCAACCCTTGCGGCTCGAGTTCCGGTTCCGGAGTGGCGGCGAGTGCCAGCCTCTGTGCCGCCGCCGTCGGCACCGAAACCAATGGTTCCGTCGTCTGTCCGTCGTCGGCCAACGGCCTGGTCGGGATCAAACCGACTGTGGGTTTGCTGAGCCGAACGGGCATCATTCCCATTTCGCACACCCAGGACACGGCCGGGCCGATGGCCCGCACGGTGACCGACGCGGCGTTGCTACTAGCGGCGATGGCCGGCGCCGATCCGCGAGATCCGGCCACCGGCATCGCAGGAATCGAGCGACATGCGGACTACTCGTCCTTTCTCGATCCCACCGCCCTGCGCGGCGCGCGCATCGGCGTGGCGCGGAACTTCTTCGACTTCCACGAAAAAGTCGATGCGCTGATGGAAGCGGCGCTCGACGCCATGCGAGCGGCCGGCGCCGAGATCGTCGATGACCTCGAGCTCGACCTCCAGGAGATGCGGGGCAAGAGCTACGACGTCCTGCTCTATGAGTTCAAGGCCGATTTGAACGCCTACCTGAGCGATCCGGCATCCAACTCGGCCCACAAGTCCCTGGCGTCGCTGATTGAGTTCAACGAGGCGCACCGCGAGACTGAACTGCGCTACTTCGAGCAGGAGATCTTCATCAAGGCCGAGGAGAAGGGCGACCTCAGCTCGCCCGAGTACCTCGAAGCGCTCGCCATCTGCCATCGCCTGACGCGGACCGAGGGTATCGACGCCTTGGTCTCCCAGCACCAGCTCGACGCGATCGTCGCGCCCACCGGCGGCCCCGCCTGGCCGATCGACCTGGTCAACGGCGACCACTTTGGCGGCGGTTCCTCGTCAGCGGCGGCAGTCGCCGGCTACCCCAACATAACGGTTCCCGCCGGCTTCGTCTTCGGGCTTCCGGTGGGTCTGTCGATCTTTGGACCGGCCTTCACCGATGCTCGACTGATCGGATTGGCCTACGCCTTCGAGCAGGCGACCCTCCATCGTCGTGCGCCCCGGTTCGCTCCCACACTCGAGGTCTCGGCCTAGACCGGATCCGCGCTAGAATCCGGCGAGAGATCCCTCCCTGGGCCGCTCTCACGTGTTCGCTCCGCCCGCCTCACCCGGCTACTTCCACGACCCAACCACCCGAGGATCATCATGCGCTCTGCTGCCTTCTCCCTAGTACTCCTGACGCTGCTCTTGTTCCCCACAGTCGCCTCAGCCCAAGGCGGTCGCGTCGCCGGGCGAGTCGCCGACGAGGCGGGCGAACCGCTGGCCGACGTCAACGCCCAGCTGATCGCCAGCGACGGCTCAGCCGACGTCTCGACCCAGACCACCAGGAAGGGCCGCTTCAGCCTCGCCGTGGTCCATCCCGATCGCGACTACGAGATCATCTTGAGCAAGGCCGGCTATGCGACCATCCGCGAAGCCATCAAGCTCAAACGGGGCGAGCCGGTGCAAGGCAGCTGGGTGATGACCGCCGCGGCGGGAGGCGCGCCGGCGCTCGACCTGACGCCCGAAGAGTTGGCGACCAAGCAGGCCGCGGTCGAGCTCTATAACGAGGGGGCCCGAGCCCTCAACGAAGGCGACCTCGAGACCGCTTCCGCCAAGTTCGACGCAGCCCTGGCCGAAGATCCCGACCTGGTCGAGGCCTACGAAGTTGCGGCGGCGCTCAACTACAGGTTGGAGAACTACGACCGCGCGACAGAGCTCGCCAACAACATTCTCGGCCGCGAGCCCGGCAACGCACGAGCCTTGGCGGTGCGCTACGACGCGTACAACGCCTTGGGTAAGGAGTCCGAGGCCGAGGCCGCACTCGATGCCCTGGTCGAAGCCGCACCCAGCGAAGACACCGCTCGCCGGGTCTACAATCGCGCACTGGCCCGGGCCAAGAGCGGCGACGTCGAAGCCTCGATTCCACGGCTCGAACAGGCGGTCGCACTCGAGCCAGGCCTCGCCCCGGCCTGGGGCCTGCTGGGTGACCTCGAGATCGCTCTCGGGAACCATCAGCGGGCCATCGAATGCGGTGATCAGCTGATGGAGATCGAAGGATCCCTGGAGCGAGGCCTGTCGCTGCGCCACCGCGCCTTCGAGGCCATGGGCGACGAGACGGCCGCAGCCGAGGCTCTACGCGCTCTCGCCGACTTGACTCCCGACGCGGTCCTCAACAGCCTCTTCGAACGCGCCGAGGACCTCTTCGATGGCAACGAGCCCGAGGCCGCCGCCAAGATCTACCGCCAGGTGCTGGACCTCCAGCCGGACAACGCTCGAGCACACTACAAGCTCGGCCTCGCTCTACTGAGCGCCGAGGACAGCGCCACGGCACGAGTCCACCTCGAGCGCTTCATCGAACTCGCCCCGGACGACCCGGAGGCGCAGGCGGCGCGCGACATGCTGAGCTACCTCGAATAGGACCTTCTCGAAAATGCCTAGATCAAGACAAATTCAACGCTTCTTACCGGGGCTCGCCCTGGCACTCCTGACGGCTGGAAGTTCGCTTCCAGCCATCTCCGCCGAACTCACCGAGAGCGACTTCCTTACTCGAACCCGGCGCTTGACCTTCGAAGGCCCGCGCGCCGGCGAGGGCTACTTCTCCCCTGACGGCAAGTTGATGACGTTCCAGAGCGAGCGCGAGCCTGGTAACCCGTTCTACCAGATCTACATTCTCGACATGGAAACGGGCGACACTCGCCGAGTTTCGCCGGGCATGGGCAAGACCACGTGCCCGTTCATCCGCCCGGGGACCGGCGAGATCCAGTTCGCTTCCACCCACCTCGACCCCGAGTCGGCCGAGTTGCAGCGCGCAGAGTTGGAGTTCCGCGCCTCCGGTCAGGAGAGGCGTTACTCCTGGGACTACGACCCGGCAATGGACATTTTCGCCGCCTCGGCTGACGGAACCGAGTTGACGCGCCTGACCGATGCCAGAGGCTACGACGCCGAGGCCAGCTATTCACCCGATGGTGAGTGGATCGTCTTCTCGTCGATGCGCGACGCCTACAACCGCGAGCTTTCCGCCGAGGAATCCGCCGTGCTCGAAACGAACCCTTCGTTCTTCGGAGAGCTCTACATCATGCGCGCCGATGGTTCTGAGCAGACCCGCCTGACCGACGTGCCGGGCTACGACGGAGGTCCCTTCTTCTTCCCGGACGGTTCGCGCATCATCTGGCGCCGATTCGACGAAGAGGGCCTCACCGCCAACGTGTACTCGATGAAGCCCGACGGCAGCGATGTCCTTCAGCTCACCGAGTTCGGTGCGATGAGTTGGGCTCCCTACGTTCATCCATCAGGCGAATACGTGCTCTTCGCCTCCAACAAGCTCGGGTTCGCCAACTTCGAGGTCTACATGGTCGATACCGCGGGAACCAAGGAGCCGGTTCGCGTGACCTACTCCGACGGATTTGACGGGCTGCCGGTACCCACCCCGGATGGTAGGCAGCTGGCCTGGACGTCCACCCGACATGAGGGCGACAAGGGGCAGATCTACCTAGCACAATGGAATCACGAGGCGGCGATGGCTGCACTTGCGGCCGCGCCTGCCCGCAACAGTGAGTAGCCTTTTTCCCATCAACGGAGATAGACAATGACCCGTGGTTCCCGTGTAGCCCTTCAAGCAGCTTGCACACTCCTACTCGTCAGCGGTTTCGCCGCGTCTCTGTCGGCCTCGACCGAGAGCCTGCGGAAAGACGTCGGTTTCCTGGCCTCCGACGCCATCGACGGCCGTCTCACCGGCACCGAGGGCGAGGCCCAGGCCCGCGACTACCTGATCACGCGACTGGAAGCACTCGGAGTGCAGCCGCTTCCTGGGGTGGACAGTCTGACCTTCCCGTTCGATTTCACCGCCGGGACGAACGACGGAGGCTCGGTACTCACCCTGAAAGCGGGCGACGTCTCAGACGAATGGACTGGAACCGACAAGTTCCAGGCCCTGTCGCTCTCTGACAGTGGCACCGTGAGTGGTGACGTGGTCTTCGTGGGCTATGGTCTGGTACTCCCGGAAAGCGCCGAGTTCGGCTACGACAGCTACGCCACGCTAGACGTCGAGGGCAAGATCGTCCTCGCTCTGCGTTACTTCCCCGAGGACGTGGAACAAGAGACGCGGGCCGAGTTCTCCCGTTACTCCGGCCTTCGATACCGCGCGATGCAAGCCCGCGAGCGCGGCGCCAAGGCCCTTGTCCTAGTCACGGGCCCGAACTCGCCCAATGCGGGCGAGACCATCGCCATGTCGTTCGATTCGGCGATCGCCGGCTCCGGCTTGATCGCGGCGTCGATCAGTGGCGAGGTCGCCGACCGCCTGTTCGAATTCGTGCCGGACAAGACGCTGGCCGAGGCGCAGACAGCGCTCGACAACGCCAACCCGCACATCACCGGCTTCGAGATCCCTGGGGTCGAGCTCACCCTCAACGTCGAGGTCGAACGCGAGAAGCGGGTCGGGCACAACCTAGTCGGGCTATTGCCGCGCACCTCGGACGGGGACGTCGACAAGCCCTACGTCATGCTCGGAGCCCACTACGACCACCTCGGGCGCGGCGGCGGCGGCAACTCACTGGCCCGCAAGGAAGAAGTCGGCGGCATTCACCATGGTGCCGACGACAATGCATCGGGCGTCGCCGCGGTCCTCGACATCGTCGACCGGCTGGCACCGAAGACGAGGGAAAGGGACTTGTTGGTCGCCCTCTGGTCCGGTGAGGAGCTCGGGGTTCTGGGCTCCAACGCCTTCATCGAGTCCGAAGCGGTCGCGGCCAATGAGCTGGCGGCCTACCTCAACTTCGATATGGTCGGCCGATCGCGGGACAACAAGCTAGCTCTCCGCGCCATGGGAAGCAGTTCGGTCTGGCCGCAACTGGTGGAACAAGCCAACGTGCCGGTAGGCCTTGACCTGACAGTCGGAGAAGACCCCTACCTGCCGACCGATACCCTGACGCTCAATCAAGCCGAGGTTCCATCGCTCGACTTCTTCACCGGCAGTCACGAGGACTATCACCGGCCCACCGACACCTCTGACCTCATCAACTACGAGGACATGGAGCGTATTGCTCAGTTCGGCAGCCTCGTAGCCGCCAAGCTACTCAATCTCGAGGCGGCCCCGGACTTCCTCAAAGTCCAGCCGAGAACGGACTCCGGTGGGGACAGAGATTCGGTGCGGGCCTTTACCGGCACGATCCCGGATTACACGACCGAAGTCGAAGGTCTGATGCTCTCCGGTGTCATCGAGGGCGGACCGGCTGACGAGGCTGGTATTCAGAGCGGCGACGTCATCATCGAGTTTGCCGGCCAGACCATCACCAACATCTACGACTACACTTACGCACTGGATGCGGTGAAGGTCGACGTGCCGGTCGACGTCGTCTTGATGCGCGACGGCGAGAAGGTCGAGGTGACGATTACGCCTCGAGCACGCGACTAATCGGTAAGGATCTTTCACCTGCTCACCGTGCGCAAACCAACGCTGCTCAAAACGCTAGCCTTCGTGGCGGGGATTTTCCTCGCGACGGCCGCGACAGCTCAGGTCCGGCTCGAACGCCTCGAGGTCGTGCTCTGGCCCGAATACGACCGCCCAGCGGTCCTCGTCATCCTCAACGCCACGCTCTCGGCGGACACTGAGCTGCCGGCAATCGTGCCGATGCCGATGCCGACCGCGGCCGGTGCACCGCATGCGGTGGCCAAGCAAGGCCCGAACGGCAATCTGTTAGTGGCACAGCACAGTGTCGAGGTCGACGGCGACTGGTCCACGATCAAGGTTCTCACCGATTCACCATCGATCCGCCTCGAGTACTACGCCCCGTTCGCCAGCACCGACGCTCAGCGACGCCATCGCTTCTACTGGCCTCAAGGCATAGCGATCGATCAGCTCTATTACGAAGTCCTGCATCCCGTTGGAGCCACCAACATGAGTCTGACGCCACCCGCCGACGGCGCGGTGGAAGCCGACGGCCTGACCTTCTACCGGGCTGAACTGGGACCCCGCCCAGGGTCCGAGCCGTTCTCGATCACCTTCGCCTACGCCAAACAGGCTCCGACGCTCAGCTCTCCCGCGGTGCAGGCAGCCCCTCCTGTCGCTGTCGTGCAACCCGCGACGGCGACGGAAGGCCAAGGCGCGGGTCGATCCTTCGACTGGGTGCCCCTGGCTCTCGTCGGGCTCGCCGCCATCGTCGTCATGTGGCTGATGTTCCGTCGGCAGGGGCGGCCGCCCCAAGACTAGGCCAGCCGGCCTGAAACTCCCGGCCTGTCTCGGCACCGCTGAGCTCATCAGGGGATAAACTCCCCCCCGATGCCCGCCGAATCCGCAGACGCTGTCACCCCGCGGGGCAATAGTCAGCGCGCGGTCTCCGCGTCCCGCAAGCGTGCGCTCCGACTCACGGTGCCGATTCACATCATCGCCTTCGCCTTCCTCTACTACGCCACGGACCGACTCCTCCAACAAGAAGTGGTTGCCATGGCTGAGACTATGGCGGGCGAGTTGCTGTCGGAGACCGCCCAGGAAGTCAACGTCATTGCTCGGGTCCACTCGCCCGACCTCGAGCGCGGTCATCTCTTCGATGCGTTGAGCAACGCCCACGAGGACATCAACTTCAGGCTCTTCTTCTCCAGCGGCTCCTCGGTCGGCCCTCAAGCTCCACCCACCGCAAGAGAGCGGCAGGAGATCACGGAATTTCTCAGTTCCGGCGAGGTTCAGCGGTTCCGACTGACTTCGGTCGGAAAGAACTACGAGGTCCGCGGCTGGGAGCGCATCGTTGCCGACAGCAATTGCGACTCCTGCCACAAGCCCGGGGAGACCTTGGCGATCGTCTCGATGGCGACCGACCTCACCGAGCGGATCGGCGGCGTCCGAGCCGGCTCCCGCCGCAACCTGGCGCTTCTCATCCTGTTCTGGGCTGCCGCACTGGGCGTCAGCACCGTGATCGTCCAACGGAGCATCCGGCGTTCGGTTGCTCGCATCGAAGCCGAGTTGGCGGCTGCCGAATCGGGCGACAGTGCTCCCATTCCCATGGTGGCAGACATAGCCTTGGATCCAGTGTCCGCAGAACTGCACGACTCACTGCGCAACTTCCTGGCGCGACAGCGAAAGCACCAGGCAGAGGTTGCTTCCCGCCTCGCCCACACGGACCAGTTGGCTTCATTGGGACGGTTGGCGGCTGGGCTCGCCCACGAGATCAAGAACCCGCTCGCCGGTATCCAGGGGGCATTGGAGATCCTGCGCCAGGACCTCGAGAAGGCGTCTGAGCGGGAGTTGTGCGACGAGATGCTGAAAGAGCTCGAGCGAGTCGACGGCACGATGCAGAGCCTGTTGAGTTCGGCCAAACCATCCGCTCCTCAACGCCGATGGAGTGACCTGCGCGAGTTGTTGCAAGACTTCCAGCGCCTGATGGCACCAGGCCTGCGCCTCCGCAACGTCGAGTTGACCGTCGAAGCTGCCACCGACGAGGTCGAAGCACAGGTCGACCCCGCAAAATTGCGCCAGGTGCTGATCAACCTCGTAAACAACGCCGCCGACGCCATGAGCGAAAGCGGTCGTATCGTTCTGCGAGCCGCGTCCTTTCCGAGCGGCGATGGGGCGATCCTCGCGGTAGAGGACGACGGGCCGGGGATCTCGGACGCAACCGCCGAGAAGATCTTCGAACCCTTCTTCACGACCAAGTTCTCGGGTACCGGGCTCGGACTTGCCATCGCTCGGACCCTCGTTCAGCAACACGGTGGCACTCTCGAGTTCGAAACGGAGCTCGGCAAGGGCACCACCTTTTTCGTTCTGCTCCCTGACCGCGAGAATGGATCCGACGACTCGTCGCCGATTGAGGCCGGCTCCGGCGAGGACGGCGACTGAGCATGGCTCTCCTGCTGCTAGTCGAAGACGAGAAGCTCTTGCGCTGGGCGCTGAGCGAACACCTCAAGCGCGCGGGGCACACAGTCCATGCGGCAGCCAACCTGGCCGAGGCGAGCGAGCACCTCGCGGCCCATCAGCCGGACGCGCTGTTGTTGGACCTCTCGCTGCCGGACGGCTTCGGGCTCGACTTCTACTCATCACACAAGGCCCAGCTCGAGGACACAGCCGTCATCGTGATGACTGCCGTCGGTCAGGTCGAGGACGCCGTGCGCGCGATGAAACTAGGCGCGTTCGACTTCCTCAACAAGCCGGTGAACCAGGAGGAACTGGTCAAGCTCATCGAGCGCTCAGGAGTGGTGCGCGAGACCCAGAAAGCGGCCGAGGTCGCTCGGCAGAGTCGGGAGCGCGACCTGAGTCAGGAGCTGATCGCCGAATCGCCCGCCTTCCGGGAAGTCGTCGCCGTGGCCGGCGAAGTGGCGAAGTCCGATGTAAGCAGCATTTTGTTGCTGGGGGAGAGCGGCAGCGGAAAGAACGTCCTCGCTCGCCATATCCATGCCCTCTCGACCCGCCGTGAGAAACCGATCCTCGAAGTCAGCTGCGCCGCTATTCCGGACAATCTGCTGGAGAGTGAGCTCCTGGGGCACGAGAAAGGTGCCTTCACCGACGCCAAAGCCACCCGCCGCGGCACTTTCGAACTCGCCGACGGGGGCACCGTCGTACTGGACGAGATCGCGGAACTCAAGTTCGAGCTCCAAGCCAAACTGTTGCACGTACTCGAAGAGCGACGGATGCGGCGTGTCGGAGGTACACGGGAGATCCTCATCGACGTGCGTATCATCGCTCTCACCAACCGCGACCTCGGCGCGATGGTCGAAGACGGCCGCTTCCGCCAGGACCTGTTCTATCGACTCAACATCTTCCCCATCACGATGCCGTCGCTACGCAACCGACCGGAAGACATCCTCCCGTTGGCCATGATGTTCCTCGGGCGCAATCAGCCGCGATTCGAGCGCCAATTCGAAGGTTTCACCCGCGAGGCGGAGAACCGCCTTCTGACCTACTCTTGGCCGGGCAATATTCGAGAGCTGCGCAATGTCGTTGAACGCGCCATGATCCTCGGGAAAGAGCCCCTGATCGGCCCTTCGTCGCTGATTCTGACCCCAGTCGGAGAAGTCACTCACCAGGCCGCGGTCCAGGTCGAGGGCACTAGCGAGGCAGGCGAATCAGAAATCCAGAAACTCGCCGACATGGAACGCGACCTTGTCGACCGAGCGATGCGCGCGACCGGCGAGAACCAGACTCGCGCCGCCGAGCTTCTGGGCATCACGCGCGACCAGCTCCGCTACCGGCTCAAGAAGTCGCGGGACTGAGTCGCGGATCTCGCCCTGGAGCGGGATCTGGAACGACCTTTGCAAGATGCTCTATTGATCTTGGGGGTGACCTTGCGTCTCTTGGTGCTCGACGGGAGCCTTTTGCTGCGTAGCGTGGTGGAGCGACTCGTGCCCGCCGACGTCGACGTGGAGTCCGCCGATAGCTTCGAAAAGGCATACTCGGTTCTCTGTGCGCAGCCCCCGGACGCCGTGATCGTCAACCTCGGACCGTCCGCCCTACCCTGGCGTGAGATCCAGGCCTGCTGCCTCGAACACCAGCCACCGATCCCCGTTCTCTTCGAGTCCTGCGTCTACAAGAGCGCCGAAGAAGCAGGCCTCGACGCGGTGCGGGGCCCCTGCTCCTTTCTGAGCAAGCCGTACCACACAGTTCAGCTGAGCACGGAGATCGATCGGCTTCTGTCCCTCGCCAGGAGTAGCGATCCAAGCGGCGCGGCGCAGCCGGACGAACCGCCTACTCACTGAGCGCCGGACACCTGCGTCAAGACTCGACTGGGTCGAGGCGCGGTCGGTCAGTGCCTGGGTCTCGCCACACCGGCTTCACACCTCCCCATTCCGCCTCCCCTCTCGCTGTCGTCTCTGTGCGGGTTTTCCCCCTATTTCGCGCCAAAGTGGGCAATATTCCCCAATCGCCGGTCGCCGATCGCCCCATGATCGCCGGAGCTCGAGGGACGGCACTCCTCCTCCGATCCAGCGCTGAGACTGGCACAAGGACGCTAACTCTATTCCCAGTAGGCACTTAGGCCGTTCCTTGACGATTTTGTCCCCTCGGGCGCGGTACTTCCCCAGGCACGGAGTTTCCTCACCTCGTTGGCACACCCCTTGCTCTCTCTAACACCGTAATGAGAATCTTCACCGACAAACGACAGTCGACTATCGAGTCTGCTGTGAATTCCGAAAAGGGGCAGGACATGAAGAACGTCACGCGTATTTCGCTCTTGGCAGCGGTGGCGATCGTCGTACTCTGGGCCGCGCCGGCACTCGCGTTCCACGATGACGGCGTCGCACACTGCAACGGCTGCCATACCATGCATAACAGCCAGAACGGCGTCGCGATGAACTTCAACGCCGCCGGCGACGGCCCGGGCACGGCCCCGGGGGTCGGCTACAACGACCTGCTGTTGTTCGCCAACAAGACCGATGTCTGCCTCAACTGCCATGACGGCGGCGGCACCTACCACGTCTGGTCGGCCGATCCGCTGGCCCCCGGTTCCTGGAACCGCGGCGGCGGTGACTTCGTCTTCCTCGAAGAGGACAACATCAACGACGCCCACGCGGGTGCCAGCAACCCGATTGCCGGCCACGCCTCCGGTCACAGCGTGGTCTCCGCCATGAAGAGTACGGTTGCGGATCCGGTCCTCTCGGCCGCACCCGGCGGCTCGTATCCGTCTGCCGATCTGGCGTGCACCAGCTGCCACGACCCGCACGGTACAGCGGCATTCCGCCTGACCTACCAGGCCGGACAGATGACTCAGTCCGACACCGGCCACATGATCACCTGGGACGCGACCATGGTCGGCGCGGCCATCGGCTTCTTCGGTGGCCCCGGATCCGGCGAGGAATCGCCCACCAATCACAACGCCTACACCTCAGGCTACAGTGAGTGGTGCGCGAACTGCCACGGCGACTTCCATGCCGCCTCCGGCAACCTGATTCACCCCTCGGGTGAGTTGCTCGATCCGGTCCAGGTAGCGGTCTACAACAGCTACAACGGCACCACCGACTGCGTCACCACCCCGCCGGCGGGCGGCTCGCCCTGCGGCACCGGCGCCTTCGCAACCGCCTACCTGTTCTCGGTTCCCATCGAGGACTCGACGATCACCACGACGAACCATGTGATGGGTGCTTCGAGCGCCACGAGCAAGGTCGCCTGTGTCTCTTGCCACCGCGCCCACGCCTCCTCGGCGACCGACGCGGGTCGTTGGGACTTCAACATCACGGGCATGGCCGAAGACGGCCACGAGTCCAGCTCCTTCGACATGAGCGTTGCTCTTCCGGCAGGCTACAACGACGGCTTCCAGCGCTCGCTGTGCAACAAGTGCCACTCGCGCGACGAGTTCGACGCGCTGATCGATTTCACACCGTAGTCGGCTGACTACATTGCGGATTTGAACGGGGCGCTTGGGGGAGAACCCAAGCGCCCCTGCTTTATAGACCGGTATCCTCAGGGTTAATATAGCGATAGCAGAAGATTCGAGACGAGGTTGTAGCGCTCTCGCGGGCGTCCCCGCCTGACCTGGAGTTGAGCCAGTCGTCGCCTGATCCAGAGCGAACGCAATGCCAAGACCCTCTGCCAACCAGCTCCCGGGAACCGAGCCGGCCCGCCTGAGTCTTCAGGTAACGGTCTGGTTGGCGTGCATCGTAGTCCTCACGACAACCCAGGCGATCGCTTTCGACCTCAGCGGCAGCGCGTCCCTCTTCTTCACCTCCCTCGACAACCGCGGCACAGATAGCGACCTCACAGACGAGCAGGCCTCGTTCAGCCTCTTTCAGACCCTCACGCCCTACGTCCACCTCCGCCTCGGCTATTCCCACCTCGAGTACCACACCCAGGGCATGGACAGCGAGAGTAGTTTCTCGCGGAGATTCCGTGAACCACGGCTCGAATTGCTTTATAACCGCGATCGATTGACGGGTCGGCTCGAATTGAGGGAGCGCACCGCGGATGGGACCTTCAGCGCCAACAACTTCGAGTCCAGCTCGCTGCTGGCCAACATCTCATGGCGGCCCCGACGTGGACCCGGCTTCAGCCTGGCCTTCCGAGACGAGTCGAACATCGCAGACCAGTCGGTGTTCGGCCGTGACACCGACACGCAGTTCCTGACTCTCGAGACCTTCTACAACAAGGCCAACTGGGGTGTGAGCTACTCGTACCGCAATAGCCAAGCCGAGAACCTCGCCACCCGTTTCGACTCCGAGCAGGACCGGCACGAGCTGCGGGGCCGCTTCGCGAAGCGGGTGGCCAATGACCGCTTGTCGGTCAGCCTGTCCACCTCGGTCAGCCGCTTGGAGCGTCTGACCACGGCTGCCGCCGGCGTCGAATTCGGCGAACCGGTGTCGGCGCTCGATGGCCTTTTCGCGATCGACACCTCGCCGGAGATCGGTGAACTGGAGTCGACGGCGGGGCTGGTTGACGGCAACGTGTCCGACCCGGCCGCACCTGGAATCGACATCGGAGGCGGCAACACCTTCCGCAACCTCGGCGTCTCCCTACCGGTAATCTCCCCGGTCTCGCAGCTCGAGATCAGTGTTGCCGTGCTATCCGGCGCCTCGCTGCTCTGGCAGGTCTACGAGAGCGCCGACGGCCTTTCGTGGACGTCCGTCGCGGGGTCGACGACGAGCTTCGATCCGGCCCTGCTGCGCTACACGATTCGCTTCCCAGAGGTACTGAACCGATTCTTCAAAGCGGTCAATGTTTCGGTCAACCCAGAACCAACGGTTCAGGTGACCGAGATTCGCGCCCTCCTGGACCGGCAACTACCCACCGAGCGGGTCGCGGTGGAATCCACGCTCTACCGCGCCGACTTCGCCACCGACTATCAGGCCACCGAGAAGATCAGCGCAGGGTTCAACCTGGGTCTCAGCAGCGACGAGGATCTCACCGACGGGTTCGTGCGCCGAGACTTCAACGAGGTCCATGGCGGCGCCAGGTTGGCGATCGAGCTTCACGAGCAGCTCCACCTGCGCCTGGGCTATCTCTATAGCGATTCCGAGAACCTCAGAGAACCGGCTGTTCTGCGGACGGTCGACACCCTGGTGGCCAACCTCAACTGGACTCCCCTGCCAACTGTGGATGCAGTCCTTTCGGCCCAGCAGCGCGAGGAGTCCGCAGAGTCCGTCCTGCTCCAGTCCACCCGCTCGACCCGACTCGTGGTATCGACCGACCTCCTGCCCGACCTACGCCTGATCACCGATCTCGAGTCTTCGACAGTGGATAGCCCGTTCATCGACGCTGGCCGGGACGGCTGGAGCTGGAGCGAGAGGCTCGAAGCCTCACCCACTCGCCGGTGGACCGTCGGCGGAGGCTACAGGCTGAGCCACTTCGAGGACTCCGACGGCGAGCTTCTCTTCGAGTACAGCGACATCGACCTGCGCAGCACGTGGCTCGCCACGGCCTATCTGACCCTGACCGGCACCTGGGGAGTTTCCGATCAGGGTGACAGCGAGACTGTCCGCCAGAGCTACAACCTGTCCTACAACCCCGGTCCGAAATTCACTCTCTCGGCGCTTTACAACGAGTTCAGCACGAACATCGAGAGAGTCACCGCCAGCCGTGCGCTGAGTTCCGCCTACCGGCTCCACAACAACCTCGGGCTGTTTGCTACCCTGAACCAGTCCGAGTTCGGCGAAGGAGGCGACGAGACCGATCGGATCTCCAGCCTGCGCGCCGGACTTCGACTCTTCTTCTGAGGACTGTCCAGTATGAATGCGACCTTCAGGATCACGCTGACGCTCTCCGTGGTACTCACCATGACCGGCTGCGGCAGCGCTATGCAGCCCACCGAGTTCCTCAACCCCTCTTTCGACTTCGCCTTCGTCGAACGGGTAGCCGTTCTGCCCTTCGAGAACCTGTCGAGCGATCGTCAAGCGGGGTTTCGCGCCGGCCGTTTGACCGTCACCGAATTGCTGGCCAGCAACGCCGTCGATGTCGTCGAGCCTGGTGAGGTCAACGCGGTGTTGGCCAAATTCCCCGGCGCCGTGCGTGGTCAAATCAAGCAGCCCAGCACCGAGGAGATCGTCTCACTGGCCGGGGAACTCGGCGTGCAAGCGGTCATCCTCGGCTCGGTCTCCCAGTCTGAGACCATCAGGTCGGGCGCTGTGACCATCCCAGTCGTCACCCTCGACCTGCATATGGTCGAAGCGGAGACCGGTAGGACCGTCTGGGCGACGACCCACTCAAAGAAGGGGACGAGCTTCGGCGCCCGAGTGCTCGGCACCGGTGGCGAGCCGATGGCAGAGACCACTCGTCAGTGTCTGCGAGAGATGCTGAAGGCGCTGATCGAGTGAGACTCTCAGCCACCTCTCTCGTCCTGCTGCCGAGCCTCTGCTTGGCGGTTGGTGGACAACTCGGCGCCAGCGCCCCGGCGAGCGCCAGAACGATTGCCCTGCTCGTGGTCCAGAACCCGGCCGGCGACGGGCCGGCAGCTCGGGCGGTCACCGAAGCTCTGCTCGAAGAACTACCTCGGCATGGAGAACTGGCGGACGCGGCGGCCACCCGGAACGCTCTGCGCCGCCTCAGGATCCGCAACGGTGACGCTGCGCCACCCGACGTGCTCCGCCTTCTGGCGGAAGAACTGGCGGTGGACTGGCTGATCTCGGCGACAGTCCACGATGCAGAGCGTCGGGATGTGCCTAGGCTCACCCTCTCCGCTCGCGCCTACGATGGCGCGTCCGGCAAGCTCTTCTGGGCCGGGTTCAAGGGTGGAAGCGGCCTCGACACCCGGAAACTTCTAGGACTGGGAGTGATCCCCGAAGTTGAGCGACTCGCTCCCCGCGTGGTCGCTAACCTGGTTTCCAAGCTGGGAGAAGCCGGGGCGACATCGACATCGATGTCCTCTGGGACCGTTGCCATCGTCGACTTCGACAGCCTGACCCAGCGTGCCAGCGGCGCCGCCGCCGATACGGTCACCGAAGCCGCGCGCGCAGCAGTTCTCGGTCGAGGTCTGGATCTGGCTTCCCCAAACTGCACGAGTAACGCCCTGCGTCGCATCCGATCCACTCGCCGGGGCGCGGTGGATGCCGAAATGCGCCATGCGATCACCAGCTCATGCGGAGCGAAGACGATCTTGACCGGCACTGTCGAGCTGTATGACATCGGAGGCGCCGAGATGGAACCGGAGCCGCTGGTGGCGATCTCCATCCGCCTGCTCGATGCCCAAACGGGCAGAATTCTCTGGACGGGAGCCCTCGAACGCGAAGGTTGGAACCGAAGCGTGTTTCGCATCGGGCGTGTGTATTCGCGCGGCGCCTTGGTCGAGAGAATGCTGGAGACGATGACTCGGCGTCTGCTTGAAAGGGAGAACACGGGATGAGGACAGTGAGTCTTCTGGCGTTGCTATTCCTGGCCCATGGCGCCGGTGCCCAGGAACCCACGATGGGCGCCTCGCCGGCCAAGACCGACCGGGCGGCTGTCGTCGCCACGGTCAACGGCGAGCAAATCTACTTCGAGGATCTCGAACGGGGCCTAGGCGAGCTGCACTCCGGTCAGTCCGCGGCCGCTCGAGGCAACTTCGACCTCGACAAGCTGATGTTCCGCATCGTGAACGACGCCCTCATCGCGCAGGAGGCACGCGCACTTGGGATGGACGCCGAGGATTCCATTCCGCAGAAGCTCGAGAAATTGCGCGACGGGTTGGCCGTCAAGCGTCTCGAGTACGAAGCGATCTCGAGCCGGGCCGAAGTCTCCGACGAGGAGGTCCGCCGCGCCTTCGAGCATGACTACCGCCGGGCAACCCTGCACATCATCACCACCTACGAGCGGGATGAGGCCCTTGGGGTCCTCGAAGCGCTCAACGGCGGAACCGACTTCGAGGAGTTGGCCAAGCAGAGGTCGATCGACGACTACGCGGCGCGCGGTGGGGTCGTCCGCGACCTGGCCCGGGTCGACATCCCGCCCGAGCTGGCCGAGGTCGCCTTCGATTCGCCACCCGGCCAGATCGTAGGCCCCATCCGCACCGGCCTCGGTTGGGCAACGATCCGCACCGACTCAGTCGCGGACGCCGATCCCGAGCGCTTCACAGCGCTCGAACGCCGCGTGCGCGAGGTCGTGCGTTTTCGCAAAGCGGAGGAGCTGCGCGCCGAACTGGGCCGGCAAGTACGCGACACGCGCCTCGATCTCTTGAACTATGAGGTCGTCGAGTCGGTCGGCGTCGAGCGTGTTCCCGATGGACGCCTCATGGCAAAATTTGACGATCCAGACGCAGTGGTCGCTCGCCTGGGCGAGCGGACGATCAAAGCCGCGGAGCTCGGGAGAGCGCTGCAGCTGCGCTGGCGGGGAGTACGCAACGAAGAGGCGGCCCTCGCGGCACGGCCCATCGTCCTCGAGCGCCTTCTGCGAGACCAACTGATGCTCGCCGAGGCTCTCCATCGCGGATACGGCGAGACCCCCGCGGTGCACCGCGCCGTGCAGGCCTACGAGCGGCAGCTCCTGGTCCCGCGTTTTCTCAGAGAAGTGGTCGCGGACGGCATCTCGGTCGATGAAACGGAAGCACGGGCCTTCTATGAAGCGAACCTCGAGGCCTTCCGCAAGCCGGCCCGCCTCCATATAGGCCAAATCACCGTCGAGAGCGAGCAGGAGGCAGAGGAGATGGTCACTCTCCTGGAGCAGGGTGCGGACCTGGCCTGGCTCGCGCGCCAGCACTCGATCGACGGCCTCAAGGAGGCTGGAGGCGACAAAGGCTGGGTCATACCGCAGACCAACTTCAGCGCGTTGCACAATGCTCTGGCCGATGCCACGACCGGCGACGTCCTCGGTCCTCTGGGCGCACCGGGCCGCTACACGGTCGTCAGAGTCAACGCACGCGAGGAACAGGGCTTCCACAGTTTCGAGGAAGGGGCCAACCGGGCGGAGGCGGGTGTCTCGACAACCAAGTTCCAACGGGCTCTCGATGAGTTCATCATGAAGCTCCGTAGCCGTTCAGAGATCGACATCCACGAGGAAGTCCTGGCATCGATGAGCATCAGCGGCCGCGTGGTCGAAGACGAGGCAACCCCTCCAGGGCACGGGCACTAGGGCCCTCCGGGTAAGCGAGAAGAGAGAGCGAGATGGGCAGACGGTGGGGACACGCAGCGATAGTCGCACTGGTGGGATCCTTGGTGGTGCTCTGGCTTGCCGTGCCGGCCTCCGGGCAGCTGCGCAGAGGCTCTCGTTTCGACAAGGCGGGTTCCTGCGTGGAGTGTCATGCCGACGTAGCCGACGGTGTGCGCTTCGCCCACGCACCCCTCGTCGAGGGAGACTGCTCGTCGTGCCACAGGCCGCACGGCCTCGTCGGCGCCCTTCGGCTGCAGAAGGACGAACCCGAGCTTTGCGTCGAATGCCATGACTCCGCTGCGCTCGACCTGACGGCAGAACACCTCCACCCGGAGATCGGGCGCTGTTCGAGCTGTCATGAGCCCCATGGATCGGATCACCCGGCGCTGCTCGCCCAACCCGAACGCGAACTTTGCGCCGACTGTCACTCGGACGCGAGCTTTAGCGAATCCCTGGTGCATGGTCCGGTGGTCGAGAGCTGTACAACCTGCCATCGTCCTCACGGCAGCACCAACGCGTTGCTCTTGCAGCAGCCCGGGGACGCGCTCTGTGCCGAGTGCCACGAAGCGGCCGACGGATTTGCCGCCGCGCACTCGGGGGTCTCGGTCGCCGGGGCCGAGTGTTCGAGCTGCCACCCGCCGCACAGCGCTGCTAGCGAAGGGCTGCTCCGGGCCTCGGTGCATCCCGAACTCGACTGCACGACCTGCCACGACGCCGGTGCCCCGGCGAGCGCTCCGACAGGCGGCTCCCAGATGTGCCTCGACTGCCATGACGCGCCAACGGGGGACGCCAACAGCAACCACATGCCGGCGGTGCGCGGCCAGTGCCTCGACTGCCATACGGCGCACACCTCGGATCATGCCCCGCTGCTGCAGGCCTCGGAGCGTGAACTCTGCACTTCGTGTCACAGCGGAGTCGCCGATGCTCTGAGCCGGCCTTTCGCTCACGAGGTGGCGGCAGACTGTACGAGTTGCCACCAGGGCCATGAGTCCGAGCACGCCGACCTCCTGGTCGGCAGCGCTCGCGAGGTCTGCATCGACTGTCACGACGCGCCGGAGGATTCGGGCGCTCGAGTGGTTCACTCGCCGGCCTTGGCCGAGTGCAGCGAGTGCCACGACCCTCACGGTACCGGGCGCCCAGCCATGCTGACGACCGACGAGGCCGTCGTGTGCGGCGAATGCCATGCCGATATCGGTCCGCGCTCTGGGCTACCGGTGCTCCATGCCCCAGTCGCCGTGGGCGCTTGCAGTACTTGCCACAACCCGCACTCAGGACCGCCGAACCTGCTCAAAGCCGAGGGCAAGGACCTGTGTGCGACCTGTCACGAGTCGACTCTACAAGCCTCGGACGGCCTGCCGCAGCATCTGCCATTCGAGGAAGGAGACTGCAGCACGTGCCATTCGCCTCACGCCTCGGAGGCGCCCGGTCTGCTCCTCGCACCCGCGATAGAGCTCTGCGGCGACTGCCACGATCTGCAAATGGTGCCACCCGAGGGCGGCTCCAGCCACGAGCCTGCGGCCAGCGGAGACTGCACCAGCTGCCACCAACCCCATGCCAGTGCCACGCAGTCCTTCCTTCGAGCGCCGCAGCGCGCACTCTGCGCCACCTGCCACGCGGACATCATCGAGCAGCTCAACAACGAAATCGCCCACATGCCGGCCGATGAGCTCGACGGGTGCACGACCTGCCACGGGCCGCACATGACCCGCCACCCCAAGCTGCTGCGCGCTCCGGTCGCCGCGACGTGTCTCGAGTGTCACGACGGTGGCTCCGCCGAGTTCGCCGACAAGCACCTCAGTGTCCCGGCGGAGTCGCTCGACTGCGGCAGCTGTCACGATCCTCACGCCTCGCAAGCGACCGGCATGTTGCTACCCAAGCTGCACGCGCCGTTCGCCGATGGGGACTGCGCGCTGTGTCATACCGAACCAGCCGCTGGGACCGGAGGTGGGCAATGACCGTCGGCCGCAGAGTTGCTCTCGCCACCGTGAGCTTCGCCGCGCTCGCGCTCGGCGCTGCCATCGGGCACGCCGACCTGCCACCGGGGCATGTCGTCGACCAGAAGGAAATCTGCCTCGAGTGCCACGATCTGGAAGACGCGCTGGCGCTACCGGTAGCTCATGCGCCGGTCGCCGAAGGGGACTGCGCCGCCTGTCACAACCCCCACGCCGCCCGCTTCGAGGGTTTGCTCAGAGAGCATCCCGCCGCGCTCTGTGTGTCGTGCCACGCCGGTCTCGAGGAAGCTCGAAGCCTCGCTGTGGTGCACCAGCCGGTCGCTCAGGGTCGGTGTGCGGACTGTCACGAGCCCCATGGCGGTTCCAATCAGTCTCTTCTGGTGCGAACGGGCAAGGCGCTCTGCTCCGAGTGCCACTCCCAAATCGAGGACTGGGAGCAGCGACCCATTCAGCACTCCCCGTTCGCCAAGGCACGCTGCGCCGACTGCCACGACCCGCATGCCTCGGACCATCCCGCACTGGCTCCCCAGGCCGGAGGGCAGACCTGTGCCAAGTGCCATCCCGTCACCGCCGCATTCCGCCGAAGCCACGGTGGGTACCCGGTCGAGGAGGCACCGTGCCAGCAATGCCATGACCCACATGCGTCCTCCCGCAAGGGTCTCATGCGTGAGGCTCTCCACTTCCCCTTCGCCGAGGGTGATTGCTCTGCCTGCCATGCACCCTCCAACTCGCCCACCCCGTTCGCACTGCGAGCGCGAGAGGACGCGTTGTGCGGCGATTGCCACGACGAAGCAGTCGAAGAATCTCGCGAAGCGCCTTTCCCGCACGTCTCCGCGGGGGGTGGCGGCTGCACAGCCTGCCACAACCCCCACGCCGCCGACGGCAGCGCGCTCCTCGATGGCGGCGGCCAGTCGGTCTGTCTCGAGTGCCACGACCCCGCCGGGTCGGCTTCCGGCGAGCTCGGCCGCTACGTGACGCACGAAGATCTCGAGTGCACGACCTGCCACGATCCGCACGGTGGCGAGCGACCGCTCCTTCTGCAAGAGGAGTCGGTGGCCCTCTGCGCGACATGCCACACTCACGAGCATGGCATCCGCCATCCCTTGGGTGAGGACGTGCGCGATCCGAGAACCGGCAACCCCATGACCTGCCTCTCTTGTCATGGGATCCACGACGGCCCTTACAAGTTCTACCTCTTCGCCTCCGAGGAGGGCGAGATCTGCATCGGCTGCCACAAGCAGATGGGAGGAGGAAGCTGATGAGATACGCCGCCCTCCTACTCTTCGCTCTCGGCCTGGTTGCGGCCCCGGCGACCCGCGCGCAGTCGAGCCTCCCCAGGGTCCTGGTCTGGGAAGAAGCCCTCAGAGGAACCGAGGAGCAAGAGCTGCGGTGGCCTATCGCGGTGGCCGCCAGGTCGGAGGCCGAATTTGCCGTGGCCGACGCATACGGTGCCCGCCTCCTGGTGTTCGGCAAGGTGGGCGTCTCCTGGCAACTCCAGCGGACGGTCAGCCTCCCTGGGTCACCGATTGCGCTCACCTGGCTCGGCAACCGCTACATCGCATCGCTACGCCACGGAGAGGGACTCGTCGCCATCGACGGGTCGAGTTTCGCGCTCGAGACACTAGCCCTGCCCTCCGGTGTCGTTCCTGGCGCTCTTGCGGCGGCTCCAGACAGAAGCTACCTCCTGATTCACGATCTCAACGCAGAAAACGTCCTTCGACTGGACCGCGACGGCTCGGTGCAAACGCAAACCTCGCTGACAAGCCACGTCACCGCTCTGGCCGCGACCTCGGCCGGCGGCTTCTACGCCGCGGTAGGCGACGAGTCGTCCGTCCTGCGCTATAGCGCCGAAGGCTTGGTCGAAGCGCGCTTCGAGGTTCCCGGAGAGGGACCTGTCCCCTCCTGGCCGGTTGCCGTAACACTGGGTCCGGGGGGTTCTGTAGTCGTCGTCGATCGTCACAACTCGCGCCTTCTGCTCTTCGACAACGAAGGACGGATTCTCGGTGCCGGCTCCCGTCGGGGCTGGGAGCCTGGCCTTCTCCTCTTCCCGCGCGGGCTGGCGCAGTTGCCAGACGGGCGCCTGGTCGTCGCCGACGAAGGAAACGGAAGGGTACAAATCCTCCGGCGCACGGACCGCGGCTCAACGCCGTGAGAACTGCCGGCAGCAAACTGAGTCGTCGCCTGTTGGGCGCCGTCGTCGCCATGGCGGCAGCCATGCCTCTTCACGCGCTCGACGAACCGAGCTACTGGCTGCGCCTCGATCCACCCGTGCTCCAGGATTCGATCAGCTATCCACGTGCCGTCACGTCCGACCCTCACACCGGCGAAATCTTCGTCTGCGACACCCGCCGCAACCGGATCGTGATCTTTGATCGCAACGCGCTCTTCGACTACCAAATCCACGGCGGCGACCGCTTCACAGCTCCCATCGACCTCGCCGTCGACCCCCAGGGTTACCTGCTTGTGGTCGCCAACCGCAACCAGCGTCGCACCCTGATCGAGCTCGACTTCGACGGCCTTTTTCTACGCGAGATCGTTCTCAGCGGGATCCCCGACGACGCCGTCGTGCCCATGCTCATGTCAGTGGCAATCTCGCACGACGGGCTGCGGCTCTATCTGCTCGACACGGCCAATCTCGTGCTCTGGGTCGCGCAAAGGGACGGCACCGTCAACAGGATGGTGGACCTCGCCGAAGGGCTCGACGAGGACGCGAGGATCGATCAGATCCTCGGCAAGGTCGATCTCTACGGCGAACGTGTTCTGGTCGCCGCGCCGATGCTGGGCCAGATCTGGCTCTTCGATGTCGACGGCAATCCCCTGGAGCGCACGGGGATGAAGGGTACCGGCCCCTGCCGCCTCGCCTTTCCGACCGCCGCGGCGATCGACCGCAATGGCGACCTCATCGTTCTCGATCGGCAGCGCATGTATCTGATGCGGTGGAACCCCAGAGACAATCGTTGCCTGGCCGAGTACTACGGACCGGGAACGGCCGCAGGCTATTTCTACTATCCGATGGACCTATCGCTCGATGGTAACGGGCGCCTCTTCGTCGCCCAAGGATGGGAGGGACGCGTCCAGGTCTATCGAGGCCTGGCTCCGGCCTTGGCGTTGACGGAGCCGGCGACTGAAGCCGGGCAGTCCACTGCTGCGGACCGCCAACCTCCAGGAGTTCGCCGGCAACGCCACTAGAGCCGGGTCGGGCCGGCGACTCCCGCGAACTCTCAGTCCGGCGGTCCGCCGAGGTGGCACTTGGTGCAAAGAGTTCCCTGGCCAGGATCGGCGTAGGGGCTCGGGATCGCATACGACCCGGAGGCCAAGCCGTCCTCTACCAGGGTCGAGACGTTGGTATCCCAACGCGTGCCGAATGGAGCCGACGAGGCATGAGCCCGATGGCAGGTCAGACACATCACCAGGCTGTCGGGCGTCGCGCCCGTGGTGGAACTCGTCGACGCATTGGCCTCTTCGAACGGCACGTCGGCCAAATACGCCGTCGCAAACGAGCCCCCCGTGGGATCAGCATCCCCGTTGTACAGGTTGTACTGGTCCACCTCATCATTGCCTAGCTCTTCCTCGATGGGATGTTCGAGAGCGCCGAACTCGTCGTGGAACAAGCCGTGGCAGTTGGCACACCAGTCGCTCATGCCCGCCCGGTACGCCGTGTGGTTGCTTACCGACTCCGGCGGCCCCTGCAAATCGATACCGTCGGCCCGCGGGGCAGGATAGATGAAGGTAGCAGTCCCGCCCTGCACCGTGCCCGCGCCATAGAGCATGCGGAACTCGGAGCTGCCGTGGGGGTCGTGGCAGCTGGTGCAGCCCAACTCGGCGGCTGGAAACGTACCCCCAGGGGCCACCGTGTTTCGACTATCGGCCACCAAGCCGTTGCCCGGCGCCACGACGTTGTGGCCCGCTACGTCGCCGGGAATCGGATTCGTCGCCCCGTCCGGCGCGTCGTTGAGGTTGTCTTCGAGCAGGAAGACGAAGTTGCCCCCACCGCGCTCGGGCGGAGGCAGCAGAGGATCGACGCCGAGCACCTCACCCTGGCTGTCGGCGTGGCAGGTCAAGCAGAGGTCGCTCGGGTTCTCGATCAGTAGATCGGCTACTGCGGGCGATCCGCTGGGGCCCTGGTGCATCAGATGGCAGCCGCTGCAGGCGGCGACGCCACCGTCGTGAAAAGCCGACGCCGGCACGGCGACCAGGACAAGGACGAAGGCGGCGGCCTCGAGGCTTCTCGGTCGGTTCACGACAATCTCCGGTGCTCGCTGACTCGGCCGGACGGGTAAGCCCCGAGGTCGGGAGGTCCGGACACTCGAGACCACTCTATCGGCAGAGTGGGGGCTGTCAAGGTAGCGAGGAGAGCGTCCGGGACTGAGCGACGAGTTGCTCGTACCGGGCGCGGGCCGCGGCTGCCTCGGCCGATCGGCCGAGGCGCAACGCCACTTGGTAGCGATAGAAGGACAGGCCTGCTTGCGCTTGCAGGCGAAGCGCCGGCGCGACGCCACCGGGCGGTTCGGCAGCGCCAAGCCACCCTTCGAGGATCCTCTCGCAGTGGTCGCCCAACTCGGCGCCCGCGAGCTCCCCCGCTCCGCCCAAAGCCCGACGGTCGCGTTCGACCCTGGGGGCCAGGTACTCGAGCGGCCTACGATCGTCAGTGTTGACCTCAAAGTCGCCGAACCGGTCTCGCTGAGGCGCCAACTCTCCAGCGTAGGCCGCGAATGGAATGTGACGGAACCAGACCTTGCCGGGCAAGCCGTGCAGCGTTCCGAGACGGCGCATAGTAGTCACGAACCCCTCGAGGTCAGCTTGCTGCGGCGGCGCTTCGCGGCCGACGAGTGCCATGACTGGGAATCGTGGCGAAAAGCTGCGGCGCCAGAGGCTGACCTCGGGGAAGACCTCCAGCATGCTGCGAGCAATCATGCCGAACTCCTCGGCCGAGAGCTCGAACATCGGGAGCCACTGAGCGAAGAGGCCTCCGGTCGCGAGATGCTCCCGCACGAGCTCGAAGTGCTCTCGGGTGTAAAGGTCGCCGACACCGGCGCGGTGGGTCAAGAAAATGTCGGAGATGATCACGTCGAACCTGTCACGACTGGTGAAGAGGTAGTTGCGCCCGTCCTCGACGGCAATGTCGACGCGAGGGTCGGTAAACAGCCCGTTCAAGTAGGGCTCGAAGTGCTCCTCGGCGGCCGAGATGACGTCCGGGTTGAGTTCGGTAACGACCATCCGCTCGATCGCTAGATCGAGGCCTCCGCCCGCCGTGATCCCGGTGCCCATGCCGAGATAGAAGACCGAGCGCGGCGCCGGGTGCAGAGCGAGAGGGATCCACGACTGCAGTCGCAAGTTGGGAGTCGACAGACTGGTCCCCAGAAGATAGGAGTTGTCGACTTTCATCCGTAGATCGTCGCCGCGCCGGATGACTGCCAGCGTGCCGTGCGCGCCCTCACGCAACTCGACCAACTCCTCCCCGGCGACTCGGTCGAGCTCGACCTTCTCGAGGTCGCTGTACGAAAAGACAGTGACCAACAATGCGAGGCCGGCGATCGGGAGGGCGGCCCATCGCGCCCGGGCGTCACGCCAATTCGGGAGCGTGGCCAACGCGAGGAGAAGGTAGCCTGCCGCGACTGCCCGGATACTGTCCCAGAGTCCCAAGCGCTCGAGTAGCACAAAGCCGGCGAGCAACGAGCCCACGATGGCCGCCGTCATGTTGAGCGCCGCAAGTTGGCCAATCGTCCGACCCGCACTCTGCATCCGACGCTCGCCGATCTTCATCAGGTATGGGAACACGCCTCCCAGGATCGTGGTCGGCACCAACAACACCGCGGCGGTGCGCGCGAAGACGAGCGGTAGGTAACGCGACCACTGAGTTCCGATGCCGACGAGTTCCAGACCGGATGACAGCCGATCGAAGATGAGCGGCGTCGCCGCCACGGCTAGACCCGATGCCGTCAGCAGTGCGAAGAGCACCTGCCGCGGCGGACGTGCCAGACGGCAGAGCACGTTCGCCAGCGCCGATCCGAGAGCTAGCGCCAGCAGAAAGACCGTGAGGATCGCGGCAAACGTGTACACCGAGTTCTGCAGCACCTGGGCGAACATGCGGGTCCAGAGCACCTCCAAGGCCAGGGCAAACCCACCCGAGGCCGCTGCGGCGACCCAGAGGAGCGCTGGACCGGGGCTGTCCCCTGGCTCGAGCCGGCCGGTAACCGGAGGCGGGCCGGGACTCGAGGGTCTCGGTGCGAGAGCTTGGCGTCGCGTCCACCACAGAAGGACACCGCCCACCGCGAGGTTGAGCCCGATCGCCAAACAATAGGTGCGGCGGAAGCCGAGGAGCGGAGGGAGTAGGAATCCCGCCGAAATCGCTCCTACAGCGGCGCCCGCCGTGTTCACCGCATAGAGCAAGCTCGCGATGCGTCCCAGCTCACCACGAGCCCGAACCATGAACTGCCCCAGGACAGGCAACGTTCCGCCCATCAGGAAGGCGGGTGGACAGAGCACTAGAAGTGCCGCCACGAGCTTGACCGCCAAGCGCGCGCCCGGCGACTCCGAAGTCACGGCCAGCACCGCCGGCAACAAGCGCTGGTAGAGCTCGAAAAGAAGGAAGTACAGGCCCGCGGCGCCGGCGACACCGATCTCGAGCAGGGCGTAGGCGCGCAGCGGACTCCGCAGACGTTCGGCAGCCCGCCCCCAGGCCAGGCTACCCGCCGCAAGCCCGAGGAAGAATGCACCGAAGGTCACGGCGGCCGCTTGGGCGGTCGCTCCGAACAGGCGACCCAACTCTCTGAGCCACAGGACTTCGTAGATCAGAGCCGCGGCCCCCGAAGCGAACAGGACGGTCAGGAGTAGAGGCGTCGGAGGACGGATTCCGCGTTCGCTCCTCATCGTGCTTCGTAGACTACCGCTCGGCCAGCGCGACTCGGCGGTCGAACCCCGCCCGAGTCTATCCACGCGCCCCATCGGCAGCCGGTGGCGGCAGTCCCCGGACCAGCCCAGAGCCTCAGCCCGACCGCTTGCGATTATTCTCGCTCTGCCTGTAAAGTAGCTCCCATAAGATATTTTTTGCGAGTTCCGCCGCGTCGGCGGGACCTCATTGCCTCAACCGAGAAGGAGAGATTCATGCGCGTAGCGAAGCTCTTGGTCATCCTGGCCGTCGTCATGTTGGCCACCTCCGGCTCCGCGTTTGCCGCGGCCGGCGATTCGTGTAACGAAGCAGTCAGCATCCTGGCGGGTACGACCTCCGGGAGCGTCGCCACTGGAGCTCGCTGGTACAGCTTCCAGGGTACAGCTGACAAAACGGTCCCGATGAATACGAGCCTTCCCGGCACGAACTTCGACACCCGTCTCGCGGTGTTCGGCACGTGCGGCGGCGCTCCGATCGCCGAGAACAGCGGTGTCGGCCAGCGCAAGGCCCACCTGCTGGTTCAGACCTTCCCCGGCCAGACCCTCTTCATCGAGGTCAGCAAGATCGGCGGAAGCGGCAGCAACTTCGACCTTAGTGTCGACGATGCGCAGCTCGGCGGATGCCCCGGCACCGGTGACTGCTTCGACCCCAACGGTACGCCCGGCTGCGATGACATGTGCGCCGCGGCTCCGTGCCCTGGTTGTTGCGCCACGGTGTGTGGAGTCGACCCGTTCTGCTGCACCAACCAGTGGGATGGACTCTGCGAAGCGCAGGCCAAGTCGCTCTGCGTCGTGGTTCCGGTTGATCTGAAGAACTTCTCGATCGACGGTTAAGCAGCACGAGATAAGCAGAATGGCCGCCACGCGACGAAGCCTCGTCGCGTTGGCGGCTTTTTGTTTTCTGCCTGCTGCCTGTTTGGCGGTGGATGCCCTGTTCGTCGATGAGAGCGCGACCTGGGGTGTCGGCCTGCACGTGCCCGAGGACGGACATGGCACCGGCGTGACCGCGGTCGATTTCGACGACGATGGCCTGATCGATCTCTTCGTGCCGCAGGCCGCCGGAACCCCCGATCGGCTCTTTCACAACCAGGGGAACAGTTTCGTCGAGATAGCCGGTTCCGTCGGGCTGGACTCGCTCGCTTCGAGCCGCACGGCCCTCTGGCTCGACTACGATGGGGATGCCGACCTCGACCTGTGGGTGGCGAACGATGACGTGAAGGCAGCGTCCTCGTTTGCCCTGTACCGTCAGGATCCGGGTCCCACCTTCGTCGACGTCACCGTCGAAGCCGGCGTCTTCAAGCCGCCCATCGTCCTCCAGCTGCCCCATCACTGGGCAGGCCTTTGCGCCGGCGATATCAATCGCGACGGATATCTGGACGTCTTCACCGCCCAGTGGCCGGGCCCCGGCCATCTTTTCCTCAACACCGGCGTCGGCGGCTTCACCGACATCAGCGACTCGAGCGGAGTGGCCATCGAGCGCAACGCGCATCAGTGCGGCATGGCCGACTTCAACGGCGACGGCTGGACCGACATCTACGTCGCCATCGACTTCGAGCCCAATCTCCTGTGGCTCAATCAGCAGGACGGGACCTTCGTAGAAAGCGCCGCCGCGGCCGGTTTGGCGAACGCCATGAACGACATGGGCCTCGCCTTCGGCGACTACGACGATGATGGTGATTTCGATCTCTACGTGACCAATATCTTCCTGCCAGACCATCCCACCGGGCCCCGTCACAACATCCTGCTGCGCAATGATTCGGTCGGAGCCACCCTCGACTTCGTCGAGATCTCCGAGGTGCTGGGCGTCGATAACGGCCACTTTGGTTGGGGCACCTCGTTCATCGACGCCGACAACGACGGCGATCTCGACTTGGCGGCGACCAATGGCTGGCGCTCTGGCCCGGAGTTGGAGGACCCCTCTCGCTTTTTCGAGAGCCCTGGAGACGGGTCACCGTTCAGCGACGTGTCCACGGCAGTCGGCTTCGACGACACCGCTTGGGGGAGCTCGCTGGTGAGCGCTGATTTCGATCGCGACGGCGACCTCGACATGATCCAGGCCTGCATGCCGACCAGGGTTGCTCCCGAGCTCCGGCTGCTCGAGAACCAACGCCCGGTCGGCGACGGGAACTACCTGGTGATCAGACCGCGGGACGCGGGCCCGAACTACTTCGCGGTCGGTGCTCTCGTGCGCGCTCACGTAAACGGGCGGACCATGCTGCGGCGCATCTCGGCGGGTACCAGCTATATGGGGCAGGAACCATTGGAGGCATTCTTCGGCGTGGGTGCCGCCTCCGTGGTCGACTGGGTAACGATCGAGTGGCCCGATGGCAGCAGTACGACGTTGACGAACGTCACTGCCAACCAGGAATTGACCGTCGAAAAGTCAGTCTTCGCCGACGGCTTCGAGTCGGGGGACACCACGGCTTGGTCGCAGACCACGAACTGACAACAGGCCCTGTAAACTGGATACTGAGCATGATTCGCCTTCGCCCCCAACTTCAAGCGCGTACCGCGGCGTTCTTCCTGTGGTGCCTCATTCCTCTGTTGCCGGGGGTGGTTTCGGCCATGGAGCCCTTTACCGAGGAAGCGGCTGCAAGGGGACTCGTCTACGCGATGCAGGGCTATCCCCAGGCGGATGGCTATTCCGGCTTCGGTCTGGCTTTCGCCGATCTCGATGGGGACGGCGATGCCGACCTCGTCGTCCTGGGAGCGGCTGACGGCCACGTCGGCATCTTCGAGAATGACGGCACGGGCCAGTTCACCGATCGTTCGACCGGAAGCGGCCTGCCGCTGCTTGCCGAGGCCAGCGGTGTTGCCGCCGGTGATGTAGACGGCGACGGCGACCTCGACCTCTATCTGACGCAGGTCGGCAACGACCCCGAGGCGGTGCCCAACGTCCTGGCCCTCAACGAGGGCGGCTTCACGTTTTCGAACGGCACCGTCGCCGCCGGGGTGGGTGACGGCCTGGGCGAAGGCCAGGGCCCGGCATTCGGCGATTTCGACGGCGACGGCTGGCTCGATCTCTATGTCTCCAACTACAACGACGTTCTCGTAAACACAGGTCTCTCAGACAACGTCCTCTATCGTAATCTCGGGGACGGCATCTTCGAGGACGTCAGCGTGGGTCAGACGGTGAACGACAGCGGCTTTGGCTTTCAGTCCGTCTGGACTGACTACGATCGTGACGGCGACGTCGATCTCTATCTCTCGAACGACCGCGGGCACCTGTTCGACATGCTCCCTAACCAGCTGTGGGAGAACAGGAACGGCACGCTGGTCAACGTCTCAGTTGCCTCGGGCGCCGACTTGGGGCTCTTCTCGATGGGGATCGCCTGCGGCGACTTCGACGGCAACCGCTGGCCAGATCTCTACGTCACCAACAACGGCGACTACAAGGACGGATTCAATCCACTCTTCCTCAATGGTGGCACCGGCCAGTCTCCGCCATTCGTGGAATCGTCCGCGCCGGCCCAAGTCGATCACTACACGACTTCCTGGGGCTCGATTTTCTTCGACTTCGACAACGATACCCACCAGGATCTCTTCGTTAACAACATGTTCGTCGAGAACACCCTCTACGATTGCGACGGCGCCTTTCCCTGCACGGAGGTCATACCGGCAGAATCCGGTGTCGGCGGCCGATCAGGTCCGACGGATGTCTCCTTCAGCTCGGCGGTGGCCGATGTCGACCTGGACGGCGATCTGGACCTCGCGGTCAACAGCCTTTCGGGCAACGTGGAGCTCTTCATCAACCATGAAGGCGACGCCCGTACCTGGATTCGCTATCGAATGGAGGGACTGGCCCCCAATCTCTTCGCGGTCGGCGGCAACGTCGACTCCCGGGTCGGTAGCACCTGGCAGTGGCGGGAAGTATTGGCCGGCGGCAACGGCTACCTGGGCCAGAACGAACTGCCCCTCCACGTCGGCTTGGACCAAGCGACCTCGGTCGACGAGGTCGTGGTGGTCTGGCCGGGCGGCGCTCCGACCCGCACCCTGACCGACCTCCCGGCAGAACGCACTTGGACACTTTACCCGCCCGACCGCCTCGGCGACGCCGATGGCGAGGGCGTCGTCGACCTCGATGACTTCCTCGCCTTGTCGGACTGCTACGAGATCCCCCTCGAGCCGGGCTGCGAAGTGATGGACTTCGACGGCAACAGTGCCGTGGCCGAGCCCGACATCGACGGATTCCTGGCGGCCTATGACGGCGACCTGGCCGACTGCAACGGCAACGAGGTGCCAGACTTGCGAGACATCCTGCTGGGCCAAGAGGCCGACACCAACGGCGACGGCGTGCCCGACTCCTGCGAGGTCTTCGCCGATGGCTTCGAGTCCGGCGACACGAGCGCCTGGTCCACCACCAACGGCTAGCCGCGCGATGCATCACCGTACACCCGGCTCCCGCTCGCGAGCCGCTAGCCACTTGGCGGTGATCCTGCTCGGCGCTTTCCCGGGCGTCCTTCTGACGGGGTGCGTGGAGCAACCTGTGACCGATTCCGTCGGCGAGTCCTCGAGACCGGACATCTTCTTGATCACCGTCGACACGCTGCGCGCCGACCGCCTGAGTTCCTACGGCTACGGCCTACCCACCTCCCCCTTCATCGACAGCCTTGCCGCTGAGGGTGTGCGCTTCGAGCGCGCCTACAGCACGTCCTCCTGGACTCTTCCCTCCGTGGTCTCGATGCTCACCTCTACCTACCCACGACGGCACGGTATGGGCGAACGGGACGAAGCAGGCGAGGGCCAATGGCACGTTCTGCCCTCCGATCTGCCCAGCCTGCCCGAGAGCCTGAAGGCAGCCGGCTACCGCACCTTCGGCTTCTCGGCCAACTTCGCTCTGCCGGCCGAGCGGGGATTCTCCCGCGGCTTCGACCGCTACCGCTGTGTCGGCGCGGTCGATACGGACGGGATCCACGCCGAGCTCGTGCGCTGGATCCCGGATCTCGAGGCCGACGGTCCCTGGTTCTTCTGGCTGCATCTGTTCGACCCCCATGCCCCCTACACCGCGCGCGAACCATGGTTGAGCGAGCTCTACCCGACCGCGACGGGAACCGACGCCGCTTCGGCCGAGGTCGCGGCCGCCTTGATGAGCCTGCCGGACAGAACGCCGGAAGTCATGGACCGCGCGACGAGGTTCTACGACAGCGAGGTGCGCCACCTCGACAACTACCTCCGGGAGCTTTTCGCTCTGGTGCCCCGCACTCGCGACGCTCTGGTGGTGTTGGCCGCGGACCACGGCGAGGAGTTCCTCGACCATGGGGACGTGCTTCATGGGCGCAACCTCTACGACGAGACAGCTCGCGTGCCCTTCATCGTTCGCTTCCCGGACCGGAAGTTCGCCGGTCGAGTGGTCGCGGAGCCCGCAAGCCTGGTCGACGTACTCCCGACACTTCTGGGCGCCGCGGGTGTGTCGACACCAGCAGGCGTGGTGGGCGTCGATCTTGCCCAACGGCTCGGTGATGGCAGCACGGCCAAGCCTCGATGGGTGTTCGCCGAGCTGGAGAAGGCGGGCCGCCAGCGCGCCGTCTCCGATGGTCGGTGGAAGTTCATCGCGATCGACGAAGAGGGCATGTCCCCGCAGCTATTCGATCTGGTCGAGGATCCTGGAGAGCGGACCAACGTCGCGGCTTCTCGACCCGAGTTGGAGGCTCAATTCCGCCGGCAGCTCGCGGAGTACGCTCGTGATCATGCGGCACCGGCCGCTCCTCTGAGCGAAACGGAGATCACCGACGAACAGGCCGAGGCCCTGAAGACTCTGGGCTACATTCAGTAGACGTTCAGGAGCCGGGTGTCGCCCCGGGCTCTGGGCCAGAGGGCGCCAGGACCAGAGTCCCCAGCCCGTCGATGTTGTCGGCCTCGCTCCACAGGTAGGCGCGGACCGTTCCGAGCTCAAAGTCCGGTGGCCAGGGCAGCTCGCCGCGAGGTGAGTTCGACGACACTTCCTCGGTCCGCACGATGTTGCCCTCGACGTCGACGAAGTCCACCAAACCGCGCCCTTCGAAGGTCTCCCGGTCGAGAACCCAGGAGAGGAGGCGGCCTTGGGGCGTCTCTTCAATCCACAGCTCCACTTTGCTCTCCGGCAAAGCAAGGTCGAGACCGGGGTCGCCGAGCAGGTTGTAGGTCGCAATGAGATCCTCGATCTCGAGGTTGCGCTTGGCACGCTGAAAGGCATCGCCGATCGCCCCTCCGCGCGTGAACTCGGTCATCATCTCGCGACTCAGGTTGACCGATGCGGCGCTCGTGCGCCACGACGCCGCGACCACCGCGATCGCCCCACGATCCGGCAGGCGGAGGAACGCCTCGGCGATCGAATCCGCGTTCGGATGGTCAAAGGGGCCGGAATGGCAGGTGACGCTGAAGACCACCGGAATCCGGTCGTTTGGAACCAGCGCCTCGACATGATCCAGCGTAAAGAGATCGTAGTTCTTGCTACCCAGATCGCGTGGACCCGTGCGCCAGATGTAGCGCCCGCCATGACCGGTGAAGTGCACGAGAAGCTGCCCGGCATCCAATGCCTCGCTGAGAAAGCTTTGATGGTGTTCGTTGCTCTCCTCTTCACTCGTAGGGAAAATCTTGGTCGCGGCCAGGCCTCTGGGGCGGAGATCCTCCTCGATGCTGCTCGTGTGCTCCTGCAGGTAGCCCCACTCGTTGGTGATCCACAGGACATTGCGGCGCCACGGACCGACCTTCGACTCCGTGGAATAGCGCACGATCTTGCCGATGATCCCGTCGAGGGTCTCGGCGTCCACCACCGGCAACCGGCCAATGGCCAAGTCGGGCAGCATGTCGTCACCATCCACCGTGACGTACCAGTTGTCACTCGCCGCATGCCCCTCACGAGTGTGGAAATCAAAGGTCGGGATCAGGTTGCGCAGCCCGGCGGGGCCTTCGGGGCCGAAGGTCTCGATCTTCTGCGCCCGAAACCCTCCTTCGGCGAAGAGCTGACGATCAGTCCAGTTGGCGTAGCGCGCATCGTCTACCGTTGCGTTCTTCGTGTCCCAGCTCGCGTCTCCCACCAGCAGCACATAGCGCGGTCGGGGCTGTTGCCAGTTGTGGAAGGCGTGGCTGATGAACTTCTTGATCGCTTGCGGATGGACGATGCCGTCGCCGAACTCGTCATAGACGTCCTGGATATCGATCAAAGCCACCTCGAGCCCGTTGGCACGATGGAGCTCGGCCAACCGAGCCGCAGACTCGATGAGCCGTCCGTGAGCCAGGATCAAGTAGTCCGCCTGCTGCCCGGTATCGGCGAGCTGTGAGGGCTGGTCGACTTCAATACGGGCGGGCCTGACGAGTGACTCATCGGAGAGGACCCAGAAAGACTCTTCTCCCTCGATATCAAGGACGTATCCTGGGGCGGAACCCGGCAGCTCTATACGGGCTCCACCGGCGCCATAGGCGACCAGGTCTGCGCCGGCCGCCGAGGCGATGCGAGGCTCGACGTGTTCTCGGGCCACGGCCATCAACTGCACCTGGTCCTCACCGATCAACCCATCGTGGGGATAGTCGAGCTCGATCCAGTTGAGCATCACCACGTCGACCAGTGGGTCGGGGCTGTCGGGCGGGCGGCGGCGTGGGATCTTCATCGCCAACGACTGCTCGGGGCCTCTCAAGAGACTCGATGGAAACGGCTCGAGCTGTGACAGATACCGTTCGCGGCCGTCCCACTCCGCGAACCCCAGAGACCTGCCACCGAGGATGAAATTCACTCGATGGTCCGGCAACTCGGTACGAGACTCCTCAGTCTGGGACGATAGCGCTCGCATGTGCACCGCCACGTTCACCGCGTCCTTGCCCGAAGCTGCCAGGCCCGGAAAGTCGAGGGGAATGCGCAGGGCTTCTCGGGCGAGATGGGTGAGCTTCTCCCAAAACCAGATTTCGGGCACGTCGATGTCCCCAACCTGATCGGCGGACAGGCGGACGAGCAACCGATCCCACTCCAAGTGGACTTGGCGTCGCCAAGCGGACCTCTCGCCGATCGCCCCGCTTGCCTCGCGTGCGAGAGCCGGCGTCATCCGCTCGCCACCGGCCCCGGCAAGTCGAAGCTGATAGACATTCAGGGTCGAATACTCGTGAACGTAGGACTCGGTTCCCGGCAACTGAGTGGCCACGAACTCGAACCAGTCGCCGGGCCCGAACCGTCCGTCTCCGCCGTCTTCCACCCAGACGGCCACCTCGCCCCCCCGGTTCGACAGAGCCAGCTCAGCGCTTGGCTGGGTTGCGGCGACCGGTCCCGCAGCCTGCAGATCCTCGAATGCCACCCTATAGACACCCGGTTCATCGGTGTAGATCCTGAACTGCGTCGCCGCCTGTTGCACGGACAGCACAGGTGCCGGGCCGAGGAGAGATAGGAAGGCCAAACAGGCCCCGACGGGGGCGGAGATCAGCTCAGGGAGTAGCTTGAAGCGGGACATCTGTGAGATTCCGTATCGGTGCTGGGGTCGGTGCCTCAGTGTAACGCGCCTCTGCGCGTGTCCGGGCGGACACGGCTCGAGCCCTGCTCACGCTACAGGGGCACCTGCTTGGCGACTGAGGCGGGCGAAGCGCAGCGCCAACAAGAGGCCGGCCACCGCCAGCCCGCCGATGATCCCGACCCAAAGTCCCCGGGGGCCCAGGTCGCGGTGAAAGCACAGCCAATAGCCGAAGGGCAGGCCGATGAGCCAGTACGAGACAACGGTGATGATCATCGGCCCACGGGTGTCCTTGAGCCCTCTCAAGGCCCCAGCGGCGGCGACTTGCAATCCATCCGAGAGCTGGAAGATCGCCGCCATCAACAGAAGCTGAACGGCGATGCCGAGGACCGCTGAGTTGGCAGTGTAGATAGAAGCGATGGCCCGGGGATATGTCACCAGCACGGCGGCAGCCACGACCTGCACACCGAGCGCCAGCCAGATACCAACCCAACCCGCGCGGCGAGCCCCTTCCTGGTCGCCACGGCCCAGCGCGTTGCCCACCCTTACGGTGGTGGCCAGCGCGATACCCAACGGGACCATGAAGGTCGTCGAGGCGACGTTGATCGCTATCTGATGACCCGCCACGGCAAAGGCGCCGATCGAGCCCATGAGCAGAGCCACTCCGGCGAACATGCTGACTTCGACGAAGAAGGTGAAACCAATCGGTAGCCCCAGCCGCGCCAAGCCAGTCAGCTGCTGGATATTGGGCGACTCGAAACGCTCGAAGACCCTCAGAGGAGCCAGCTGTCGATGCCGGCCGATATAGATCACCAATCCGACGAGTTCAGTCCACCAGACTGCCGACGTAGCGTAGCCGCAGCCGACTGCCCCCAGTTTCGGCATGCCCCAGTGGCCGTAGATCAGCGAGTAGTTGGCGACGACGTTGACCGCGAGACCGACGAAGCCGAAGTACATCACCGGACGGCTGATCGCCATCCCCTCGCACATGAATCGTAGGGCCAGAAACGCGTACATGGCGGGCGCCCCCCACATCAGCGCGCCGAGATAACCCAGGATGGTCCCGTGCAACCCTGGATCGATCTCGAGCGCCCGCAGCAGAGGACCGGCGATGAAGTAGACACCCCAAGTAACCACGCTGAGGGCCACGGCGATCCACAGTGCCTGGCGCACCAACGGGCCGATCTTGTCGCGTTGTCCGGCACCGTCGAGGTGGGCCACCGAAGGCGAGACCGCCAACAGGACACCCATCCCGGCGAGCATCACGGTGTGCCATATGGCGGCACCAGCTGCCACCGACGCCAGGGCCTCGGCGGACAGGCGCCCCGCCATGACCGTATCGACGAAGGTCATCAGGACCCCGGCCAGCTGCCCGAGCACCAGCGGCCAGGCCAATTGCAGGGTGCGGGCTATGTCCCAGCGCCAGATTCCAGTCCCCGCAGTCATCGCGCGACCTTACCCGGATAGGTCCATTCACGGTAGAGCCGAGACCCGGCCAGAGTTCTACCCGACTCGAGCTTCAATCGACGTAGCCGAGGGCTCGCAACGCCTCCAGCTCTTCCGCCGACCTGGTGATCTCAGCACCGCGCCGGGTGTAGCCTGAACTGGCCTCCTCGAAACGATCGAGGGCCGCCTGTAAGCGCGCCAGGTCCTCAGGCCGATCTCCTGCGCGGTCTACGCTCTCTCCGGGATCCTCTTCGAGGTCGAACAGCAGGCTGCGGCCGTTCTCGCGTATGAGCTTCCAGCGACCATCGCTGACCGAGCGCAAGTCCGACCGGGTCAAGAGCTCTGCATAGACCGAGCGCCCCCTGGTCTCTCGATCGGCCTGTGGCAGCAGCGCTCGACCTCTCAGTGTCGCGGGGACCTCGGCACCGACGGCGGCGAGTATCGTCGGGGTCACATCGATCAGGCTGACCGGGGATGCGACGCTTCGACCCTCCTCCCCGCCAGGCGGACGGACTATGAGCGGGATCCGGATCGACTCGTCGAAGAGAGTCTGGGCGTGGAGCAGCCTGCCGCGCTCCATGAACTCCTCGCCGTGGTCGGAGGTCACGACCAGCATCAGTTCCTCGGCTTGGGGCAGAGTCCCGTAGATTGCTGCCAGGCAATCATCGGCGTGCCGAATCTCGCTGTCGTAGAGGGCCTCCAGGTAGGCCAGGTCGTCCTCTCCCAGTTCGTCGCGCCGGTTGAAGAGCTGCTGCGACAAGGCGGACTCGAGTTCGGTGCGGCGCTCCCTCTCCGGCGACCAGAATTCCGACAGGCCCGGTTCGCGAGGATGGTACGGGCCGTGGGGGTCGAAGAGATGGAGCCAGAGGAACCATTCCCCCTCCTGGTGCAATTCAGTCGCCCAGGCCTCCACCTGCGCCGAGACGCTTTGGCACTCCACGCTCCCCAGGTTCGAGTAGCGATCGAAGCCCCTGGCGTAGCCCATCTTCTCCGTCGTTTGGAGGCTCGCCGTCACGCCATAGGTTCGGTAGCCGCGAGCGCTGAGGAGCTCCGGCAAGAGCGCCAGATGCTCGGGAAGAGCCAAGGTCGTACCGGCCATAGGACCGTTCGACCCGACGCCATGCTCGGATGTATAGGCTGACGTCAAAAGCGAGGTCAGCGAAGGCAACGTCCAAGAGGACGTGGCGTGAGCGTTCTCGAACAGCAACCCCTCGGCGGCGAGCGAATCCAGAAACGGCGTCGTCTGACGACCGTAACCATAGGCGGAAACATGGTCCGCTCGCAGGGTCTCGATCGTAACCAGGAGGACGTTGGGCCCTCGACCAGGAACGTCAGCGGCCGGGTCCTTTCCGGCACAGGTCAGCGCGGCGACCGCCACCACGAGCAGGGCGAGCCGGCCCTGCCAAGAACTCGGCCGCCGGTTGCGCCTTGGACTTTGTGACGGCACGATCTGCCACGACCCGATTTGCAAAGATACAGCCCGCTACAGCAGGTCTTCGACAGCCGAGCGTTCTTCCCGCAGTTCGGTTTCCGTCGCCGCCATGCGATCGCGGCTGAAGTCGTCTATCGCGAGGTCCTGCACGATCGAGTATTCACCGGCCTTGGTGATACACGGGAACGAGTAGACGACGCCTTCCTCGATGCCATAGCTGCCATCCGACGCTACCGCCATGCTGGTCCAGTCGCCCTCGGTCGTTCCCTGCATCCAGATGCGGACATGATCGATTGCCGCAGAGGCCGCCGAAGCAGCAGAAGATGCGCCGCGCGCCTTGATGATCGCCGCGCCACGGCTCTGCACAGTCGGGATGAACGTCTCGCGGGTCCAGGCGACATCCACCATATCCGGCGCTGCTTGCCCCGCAACCAGGGCGTGGCTCAAGTCGGGATATTGGGTCGACGAATGATTGCCCCAGATGATCATTCGCTGAATGTCCCGCGGGTGCGTGGCGGTCTTCTCCCCTAACTGAGAGATCGCCCGGTTGTGGTCGAGCCGCGTCATCGCAGTGAACTGGCGACGGTCGAGCTTGGGGGCATTCGACGCCGCGATCAGCGCGTTCGTGTTGGCCGGGTTGCCGACCACCAGAACCCGTACATCGGGCGAGGCGTGATCGTTGATCGCTTTGCCTTGCGGCCCGAAGATCTTGCCATTGGCACCGAGCAGGTCCTTGCGTTCCATGCCGGCACCCCGCGGCCGCGCACCGACCAGGAGACAAACATCCGCCTCGGCGAAGCCCTCATTGATGTCGGAGGTCGCGATGACGTCCTCGAGCAACGGGAAAGCCCCGTCGCGCAGCTCCATCACTGTTCCGTTCAAGGCGTCCATGGCCGGCGGGATCTCGATCAGCGAGAGTGCGACGGGCTGATCGGGGCCCAGCATGTCGCCGGCGGCGATACGGAAGCAGAGTTGATAACCGATGTTACCGGCCGCCCCTGTGATGGCGACCCGAACGGGCTTGCTCATGGTGTTCCTCCGAATGAGGGATCTTGTTGGACTCAGATTCGACTCAGCCTCGCTTGGACGCGGCGCTGTGCGCGCTCGTGCGAGCTCAGACCTCAGTTATAGCCGGAATAGGGCGGCATCACAACCGCCCACGAGGCGGGAGGGGACGCGGCGGAACCCACAGGGTGAGATCATGGTCATCATGGCGATCGAGAGCGTGAACCCAGCGACAGGCGGCACGATCGAAACGTACCGGGAGAGCCCCGACGACGCAGTCGAAAGGGCTTTGGTGCAGGCCGAGAAGGCCTTCGTCGGCTGGCGCCGGATCGCGCTGAGCCGTCGGACTGAACTGCTGGCCAATGCCGCGACGATCCTCGAGGCCGACATGGACCGCTTCGCCGAACTCATGGCGGTCGAGATGGGCAAGCCGGTCCGCGAAGGAAGGGCCGAGATCGAGAAGTGTGCCTGGGTTTGCCGCTACTACGCCGCGGAGGCGGCAGGATTGCTCGCTCCGCAAGCGGTCGACACCGAGGCGGCGAAGAGTTTCGTGACGTTCGAACCTCTGGGCCCCCTGCTCGCGATCATGCCCTGGAACTTCCCCTTCTGGCAGGTCTTCCGCTTCATCGCGCCACACCTGACGGCCGGCAACGTCGGCCTGCTGAAGCATGCCTCGAACGTCCCGGGCTGTGCCCTGGCGATCGAGGACGTGCTGCGGCAAGCGGGCTATCCCGAGGGAGTCTTTCAGACTCTGCTGCTAGGGAGCCGACGCGTGGCCGGCCTGATCGAAGACCCGCGGGTCAAAGCGGTCACGCTGACCGGCAGCACCCCAGCCGGACAGGCTGTGGCCAAGAAAGCCGGCGAAACTCTCAAGAAGACGGTACTCGAGCTCGGCGGCAGCGACCCGTATGTGGTGCTCGCTGACGCCGACCTCGACGTCGCGGTCACGAGCTGTGTCACCGGCCGGATGATCAATGGCGGCCAGAGCTGTATCGCGGCCAAGCGCTTCGTCGTCACTGGCGAGAACCTCGAGGCGTTCGAGCAGCGGGTGGTCGAGGCGATGTCCGGCAAGCGGATGGGAGACCCGCTCGACGAGGCCACGGACCTCGGGCCGATGGCACGCTCCGATCTGCGCGACGCGCTGCACGAGCAGGTTCTGGCCAGCATCGCCGCCGGCGCCAAGTGCCTGTTGGGCGGTGAGAAGCCCGAGGGGGCCGGCGCGTTCTATCCGCCGACTGTACTGACCGGAGTCGAGCCCGGCATGCCGGCCTATGGCGAAGAACTGTTCGGCCCGGTAGCGGCCATCCTGCCTGCCGTGAACGACGAGGATGCCATTCGCATCGCCAACGATTCGATCTTCGGGCTCGGTGCGGCCGTGTTCAGTCGCGATATCGAGCGGGCCACTCGAATTGCCTCCCACGAGCTCGAGGCCGGCAACTGTTTCGTCAACACCTTTGTCCGCAGCGATCCCCGGCTACCCTTCGGCGGCATCAAGGAGTCGGGCTACGGCCGAGAGCTGGGCAGCTTCGGGTTCTATGAGTTCGTCAACGTGAAGACGATCTACGTTGGCTAGCAAGACGCCGCGACTCGCCGCTCAAAGCCGCCGCAGGAAATTCTCCGGATCGTTCAAGAACGACCGAGTCAACGTCACATGCTCGAGGTCGTCCCAGGCCACGGGCTGCGGTGGCGCTACGTCGCAACTCCAGATTTCTGCGCCGGGAAGCGCCAGGAGGATGGGCGAGTGGGTGGCAACGACGAACTGACTGCCTTCGGCCACGGCATCGCGCAGTAGCGCGAGAAAGGCCAACTGTCGCAAGGGAGAGAGGGGGACTTCCGGCTCGTCGAGGAAATACACGCCTTCGGGCGCGAGCCGGGACTCGAAGAGCTTCAAGAAGCTCTCGCCGTGGGACTGCGCGTCGAGGCCTTCACCGTAGAGGGCACGAATCTCCGTCAAGGTCTTGGCGTGCGGCCCACGTGCCAGTCCCCGGGCGTACTCCGACCGGTCTTGGTACTCCTCATCGACGCGGAGGAGCTCGTGCTCGGCCTCCGCGGCCAGATTCGCCACCCGCTTGGCGTAGCCGAAAAAGTCTTCCGCTCGGAGGAAGAAACCTCGCGCCGTCTTGCGGTTCCAGGTGAGGCGCAGGTTCTTCGCCAAGCCGCGGACCGCACCCAACGACTGGTCGGAGGATAGGTCTTCACTGCCCACGGCAACGCGCTGGGCGGCCACGGCGAGCGCCTCGAGCAAGGTGGACTTACCGCAGCCGTTCTCTCCCACCAGGAACGTCACCGGCGCCTTGAATTCCACTTCGCCCAGACTGGCGATGATCGGCACCGAGAACGGGAAGACCGCCGGTGAAGGCGCCTCGCCCCGTTCGAGCCGAGCGCTGCGCAAGGAGATCAAGAGTCGTCGTCGGAGGTCGCAGGCAACACGACCGCGCCAACACCTTCGCTGGCGGCCAACGCGTTGAGCGCTGGGATCTCAGCGTCGCGAAGCTCGATCCAGGTCGCTCGTGCCGCTTCCACCTGGGCCTTGACCTCACGATAGACGGCGAGCTGAGACTCGGTAGGCGGTAGATCCGTCGACGAGATCGTCCATGCCAAGCGCGTCAACTGCGCGTTGAGTAGACGCTTCCAACGCAAGGAGTCCTGAAAGGCACCGGTCAGGCGCAGGTCGAAGAATAGGCCTTCGAGTGCCTTCAGATTCTCGTCGAGCTCGCCGATCGCCGTCAGCAGGTCTGGAGACTCCTCGGACTCGGTGGCCTGGCTTCCTTCCTCGACTTCGTCGGCTTCGTCCGAATCCTCGCCTGGATCCTCAGCCGTAGCATCCTCTTCATCCTCGTCTTCACGGAGCTCACCGAGCACATCACGTAGGTCGTAGAGCTGGCGTCGGGTCCACTCGATGGTGTTGACCATCTCCACCGACTCCTCTATCAAGGCGCGAAGGTCCCCTGTCACCGCCAACTGGGACGCGATGTCCTCCTCCGTTCCCGGCGAATGCGGGTCCTTCAGCACCGTCAACTCGACCGTGTCGACGACCTCGTCGCCCACCACCAGTTCGACGGAGTAGACGCCGGGAGGCGAAGCAATTCCGAAGCGACCGCCATCCGTGAGGCGGCGCCAGCCGCGGTCGGGCACGACGATGTGGGGTGCCTCCTCCGGCTTGGTGCGCAGTTTGACCTCAGGCGTGCGCTCCTGCTGGAGGTTCCAGGTCTCACGATGCAGGCCGGCGCTTCGATCCAGCCCTTCGAGCCGACGAACCTCCTCGCCCCCGGCATCACGAATCACCAGCTCGACGCTGTCCTCGGTCTCTTCAGCAAGCTTGTAATGCAGGGTCGCACCGTACTGCGGGTTGGTACCTGTCGCCGCGTTCTGGTACTCGCTCCACGCCGCCTGGCGCCGGCGGAAGCGATAGGCCGGACGCGGACTGAAGAGCGTCGTCTCCTCCTCGGCCTCCGCCAGGGCGCGCAGCGGGGTGATGTCGTCGAGGATCCAGAACCCGCGGCCGTAGGTTGCTACCACCAGGTCGTTGAAGTGCTCTTGGATCTCCATCCAGTGAATCGGGGCGGGCGGTAGTCCCGCGCCCAGAGGACGCCACGACCCACCGTCGTCGAGGGAGACCCAGAGTTCGTTCTCGGTGCCCAAGTAGAGGAGGCCCGGGCGCTCGGGATCCTCTCGCACGCAGTGGGCGTAGCTGAAGACGCTCTGCGGCAGATCACCGCGTAGGCTCTTCCAGCTCGCGCCGTAGTCACCCGTCCGGTAGACGTGGGTCGCTGTGTCCCCCTCCTGGTGGCGGTCCACCGTCAAGTAGGCAACGCCGGCAGCGTGGCGGGAAGGCTCGATGTTTGAGATCGTCCCCAGCGGGTCGACACCGCGCAGGCCTGCCGTGACATTGGTCCAAGTCGCCCCGTTGTCACGAGTCACCTGCACCTGGCCGTCGTTGGTGCCGGCCCAGATGACGCCCGGCTCGAGGCGCGACTCGGCGATGGCGAAGACTACCGGGGCGATCGTCGGGCCCGCGTCGTCGAGCGTCAGGCCGCCGGTGCGCCGCATCAGGTCGGGATCGGCGGTCGTCAGGTCGGGGCTGATCACCTCCCAGCTGTGGCCCTGGTCACGGGTGCGGTGGACGTACTGGCTACCGTAATAGACCGTGTTGTGGTCGTGAGGCGATATCGCCAGTGGCGCCGTCCACTGGATGCGGTACTTGAGTTCCGAGGCGGCCCAGCTCTCGATCGCCTGCGGCCACACACTCACGTCGCGAGCCAGGCCCGTGCGATGGTCGTAGAGCGCCAGGATGCCGTCGTAACAGCCGGCCCAGACGATGTTCGGGTCTTCCGGGTCGGGCACGGTAAAACCCACCTCACAGCCGCCGACCTCGCGCCAGGCACCGACCGGAATCCGCCGGCCGGTCAGGGTATTGCTCGGCCCCATGGCAGTCGGCCCGTCCTGTCGATTGCCGTACACGTTGTAGGGGATTCGGTTGTCGGTGGCTACGTGGTAGACCTGTGCCACCGGCAACTGCGGCCGTAGCCAAGTGCTACCCCGGTTGACCGTGATGCTGATCCCGCCGTCGTGACCGGTGATTCGCCGGTCGCCGTCGAGCGGATCGATCCAGATGTCGTGGTGGTCCCAGCCCGAGTTCTGTTCTTCGATCGAGACCCCACCGTCGTAGGAAATCGACTGCCGGACCGCCATGAAAGTGATCTCGTTGGCGTTGTCGGGCGCCGCGCCCGCCCGAGTGTAGTAGAGCGGCCGCTGGGTCAGGTTGTTGTCGCCGTTGACCATCTTCCACTTGGCGCCGCCGTCGTCGGAGCGCCAGAGGACGCCTTGGAAGTCGTCGAACTCAGCGAACTCCTGGTTGGAGCTGGTCTCGATCAGGGCGTAGATCCGGTTCGAGTCCGCCGCCGACATCGCCAGGCCGATCTTTCCCCAGGGCGGCTTGGGCAGGCCGTTGCCTTCGAGTTGGGTCCAGGTTGTTCCACCGTCGCGCGAGGTGTAGAGCCCGCTGCCGGGTCCGCCGCTTTCGCGTCCAGCGGTCCACACCTTGATCTGCCACATCGCGGCGAAGAGGATTCGCGGGTTGTTCGGATCCATGATGATGTCGATCGCGCCGGTGTTCTCATCGACGAAGAGCACCTGGTCCCAGGTCGCGCCGCCATCGAGGGTGCGGTACACGCCGCGCTCCGACTGCGGGCCGTAGGCATGGCCCAGGGCTGCGGCGAAAACAACGTCGGAGTCGCTAGGATGAATCACTATGCGGCCAATGCGGCCGGTCTCAGCCAGGCCGCGGTTCTCCCAGGTCTTGCCGGCATCGACCGAGCGGTAGATCCCGTCGCCAATCGAGATGTTGGCGCGAATGAACGTCTCGCCGGTTCCGGCCCAGACCACGTTGGGATCGGAGGGCGCCACGGCCAGCGAGCCGATCGAGGAGGCCGGCGTGTCGTCGAAAATCGGCTCCCAGGTGGCACCGCTATCGGCGCTCTTGAAGATACCGCCCGAGGCCGCGCCGGCGTAGTAGACCCTGGGGTCACCAGGTACGCCCGTAACGGCCGGCACCCGGTTGCCGACCGGCCCGATGTGCCGGAACTCGAGCTCGGCGAACGGATCCGCGACCTCCTCTTCCTCCGCCACGAGAGCCGAGGCCGGCGAGAACAGAACACACAACGTCAGGAACAGGGTGGTGAGCGGCGCCGCGGCGCCCGGGCTTCGTCGCATGGTCAATCTCCTCGCTTACTTGCCGGCCTCACCGCCATGCTCTGCCCAATAGGCCACCAGGCCCTTGACGTAACTCAGCGCTGCTACCAGGTTCTGCACCGTGTTCCACTCGAAGCGGCTGTGGAAGTCGTGGCCTCCGGTGAACACATTGGGCGTCGGCAAGCCCATTTCCGACAGCCGCGACCCGTCGGTGCCTCCACGCACCAGCTCCTCGACCAGCTCGACGCCCATCGCCTCGGCGGCGGCGAAAGCGAAGCTGATCGCGCGCGGGTCCGTCTGTTCGATGTACTCGCGCATATTGCGGTAGTTGTCGGTGATCTCGAGAGTGATTTCGGCGCGCGGATGTCTCGTGCCCGCGGCATCGACCACTTGCTGCAAGAGACGCTTCCGGCGGTCCAGCCCATCGCCGGTGAAATCACGCAGCAGAAAGTGAATCTCCGCCGCGGTGATGTCGGCATGCACCTGGTAAGGGCAGAAGTAACCCTCGCGATCGGACGTCGTCTCCGGCGCTTCATGGCTCGGCAGAGCGGCGATGATCTCGCCGGCGATCGTCGTGGCGTTGGCCATGACGTCCTTGGCGTAGCCCGGGTGGACTCCGACTCCGCGTACTTTGATTACAGCCGCCGCCGCGTTGAAGGTCTCGAACGAGAAGGTACCGACGCCGCCGCCGTCGATCGTGTAGGCGACCTGGGCATCGAGTCGGGCCAGGTCGAGCTCGTCGACCCCGCGACCGACCTCCTCATCGACGGTGAAGCAGATCTTGAGTGCTGGGCGCGGGAGTTCAGGGTCGGCGAGCAGATCCTCGACCGTCTGCATGATGATCGCCACGCCCGCCTTGTCGTCGCTGCCTAGGAGCGTGGTGCCGTCGCTCGAAATCAGATCGTGGCCCAGGTGGGAGAGAAGCTCGGGGCTCTGGGCCGGGTCGAGCTTGATCGACGGATCCCCCGGCAGCTCGATCACCGAGCCATCGTAGTCTTGGTGGATCAGCGGCTTGACCGGACCGCCTGGGGCGTCGGGCGAGGTGTCGACGTGAGCCACCAAAGCAAGGTTGGGGGCGGCAGCCGCAGCGGCCGGGGCCGCAGGTAGCGAAGCGTAGACGTAGCCGAAGTCGTCCATCGCCGCATCGTCCAGACCCAGGCCTTGTAGCTCTTCGGCAAGCAGCCGGCTGAGGTCCTTCTGCTTCTCGGACGATGGTGTCGAATGAGCGTCTCGATCGGCCTCAGTGTCGATCTGGACGTAACGCAGGAAGCGCTCGACGACCGGCGGCAACGGTGCCGTTCGCTCGGTTGACGAATCCATCACATCGAGTCCGAGATACTGCTGCTAGCTAGCCAGATGGTGGGTGCGAAAGACCGTCAGTGCTTCCTCGAACTGCACCCGAGCCTTGTCGATGTATGCGTGCGCCTCGTCAATGTAACCGTCGGTCGAGGTCGACCAAACCCGGTTGAGACAGCGTTCGCCGGCGGCGAACGGGTTCATCACATCGGCATACGCCTGCAACCCAAAACGGTGCGCCATGCTCTCGCGCGCCTGGACGAAGGCGTCGAGGTCGTCCGGGAACTCGCGATCAATGTGGTGCCGCAGTTCGTAGACGTCGATCGAGTCCTTTTCGCTCTCGAGCGTCTTGATCTTGCGGACGACACGCTCCAGACTGGCGCCAATCGAAGTGAGATTGCTCGCGATCACTCCCTCGTGGCTGGCCTCGAGATGCATGATTCGGCGCACGATCACGACACCGGCGATACCGAGGCCGAGCGCGACGAGGTACGAAACGACCGGCACGCCATCCGCCTGCTGAACGGTGAAGTACGAGCCCGCCAGGAAGCCGCCGGTGATCAACAGATAGCCGAGCTTCTTCATCCACCGCTCCCGAAAACGATCTGTAGCGAGTAGAAGACGCCGATCAGCGCCTCGCCGACAATCAGACCAGCCGCCACGGGAATCCCGACGTCCTCGGCAAACGACCGGCCCATCTTGGCGTCGGTGAAGATCCGCGCCAGCGTGCCCAAGGTGTAGGTGAGGATGATGTTGAACGGCAGATAGAAGCCGAGCCCGACCATGACGCCGACGCCGCCAATACCGCTAGCCGAGAGCAACGCCCCCAGGCCGGCACCGGTCAGGTACTTGTCGAGCGGAATGTCGCCGCCGAGAATGCCCTGGATCACGCTGGCCAGGGCCTGCCCCTGCGGCGCCGGCAGCTTGTCGCTTCCGAGCACGTAGGCCTTGTGGAGCACCACGATCAGGCCCATGATCAGAATCGGCCCGAGCCAGGTGCCGAGGAACTGCGCTATCTGCTGCTTGCGCGGGATCGCACCGACCAGATAGCCGGTCTTCAGGTCGAGCATCAGATCCGTCGCCTGGGCCATGGCAACGCACATCGCGCCGCCGACCACGATCGAGGCCACCACGGTCTGTTCGTCGCCCAGGCCGCTGGCGGCAAAGATCAAAATCGTCACACCGATTAGGGTCATGCCAGAGAGCGGCGACCATTGGGTACGCCCGATGCACTCCGAGAGGACGACCCCGGCGACCCAGATCCACAAGGTACCGAGGACCGCCATCGTCACGGCACGCCAGAGTTCCATATCGGGCACTGAGAAGAGAGCCGTGATTGCCAGCACCACCACCGCGGCACCAATGCCCATGTAGAGCATCTTGATCGGCAGTTCATCGGTGGTGACCGCCGAGCGCGTCTTCGACGCCCTCTGCATGCTGCGGATGGCCGAAAGAACGAGCGGCATGGCAAGCACAATGCCGGTCAGCGCTCCACCGATGATCATGCCAATACCCACCGGCCGGAACATGTTGAGCCGCAGGTAGGTAGCGATCCCCATGCCGGCATCTTCGAGCACGGCCGGGGTCGGCAACCGATCCTGCAGCGACAGGAGCGGCGCGAGAATCCAGTAGCAGACGTAACCGCCGACCACGAAGAAGAAGCCGCCACGACCCGCCAGATAGGCCACGCCGACGGTCAGCAGGGAGAGGTACCAGATGCCGTTCATGTACTCCGGCATCCCAAGAACGGCACCGAGATCCCAGTTCTCCACCCCGCTCGACAGGCTCACGTAGTGGGCGATGCCGGACACCAGAGCGCCGCCAACGAGGAGCCAGGCCTTGCGAATCCCCGCCCCGGGCGCCTTGAGGATGGTCGCCGTCGCGATACCGCCGGGATAGGCCAGGCGGTCGAAGTCGATCATCTGCTTGCGCAGCGGAATGATGAAAGCGATCCCCAGGACGCCACCGGCGATGCAGGCGACGACCACGAGCATCCGATTGAAGTCTTCGTAGCCCAAGATGAAGAGGGCAGGGATCGAGAACATCATTCCCGCCGAAGCACCGTTGACGGCACTGGCGATGGTCTGGTTGATGTTGTTCTCGATGATCGAGCGCCGCCGCATGAGGCCGCGCAGGATGCCGAAGCCGAGAATGGCCGCCAGTTCCGAGCCTTCGATCGAGAAGCCGAGCTTGAGGCTCAGGTAGCCGATCGACAGGGTGATCAACCCGCCGATCAGGTAGCCGACCACGATGGCCTGCCAGGTGATCTCGGGGTACGGGCCGTGGCGGACAGGTTTACTCATAGGCGGGGTGGGGGACATCGTACCGGAGGGCTAGGTCCCGCTCAAGGGACTCTCTGGCTCAAGAGACTGTCTGGTCGATACTGTGGCGGTTGGGAGTGGCGTGTCCCGTCGATTCAGGCGTCGGAAGCAGTTTTTTCTGGCTGGCCAGGCCCGACCTAACCCCATCCAGAAAAAAGTACTTCCGACGCCTTGAGGGTAAGGACAGTTGCAGCTGCTCCAAAGCGCGTTTCTTTCTGAGGTGCTAGCGCACGTCGGAGAAGCTGTAGCGACTCGCACCATCAAGGCGAGAAAGGGGTTTTTCGCCTGAATCCACCGATCTCGCGCCCGCACCCAGCAAGGACACCTAGTCAAGCGGCGTCGGCCGAGAAACCTCGCCCCGCAAGGACAGCACGCCGATCCCCACCAAGACGAGCGCCGCGCCGACCGCCTGGAGCGGCGCCAGGCTCTCACCCAGCAGAACGACGCCCCAGGCAATGGTCAGAGCTGGCTGGGCCAACAACAGGATCGACGTCTCGACCGCCGGCAGCTTCGGCAACGAGCGGGTGATCAACAGCCAGCCGAAGACCTGGGCGACGAGAGCCAGAGCAACGAGCCATCCGTGCGCCGGCCAACTGACGGTGTAGTCGAGCTGTCCATCGATCAAGCTGAAGAGCCAGACGGTAGCCAGCGTCGCGGCCGACGCGTCGAACCATGGGCCGAGAGTCGGCGCTCCGCCGCCACTGAACCGACGGAAGATGATCAGGAAGGCGGCGTAAAGCACGGCGGTCAGCAGACCCAGGCCGACGCCGACGAGCGGCCTCTCACCGAAGGCCGCCGCGCTGCCGACGCCCGAGGTCAGGAGCACGCCGAGAAAGAGGACAGGCAAGGCACTGAAGGTGCCACGACGCAGGGGCTCGCCTTGGAAACGCCAGGCGTAGAGCGCGACGAAGAAGACCTGGATGTTGCCCAGCACCGTGGCCAGACCCGCTCCGACGAAGTCGATCGCCCGGTGCCAGACGACGAAATCGAGCCCGAGCACCACGCCCGCCGCCACCGCTCCCAGCCTCATCGCCGTCGAGCGGTGGTCACGATGGCGCACGCGCAACCAGAGCAACAACAGCACCGGCATGGCGTAGGCGACGCGGAAAAAGGCCGCGGTCGTCGGCGGAGTCCCCGACAGCCGCACGAAGATGGCCGAGAACGAGATCCCGACGACGCCGGCCAGGGCTTGCAGCCTGAGGCGGAGCATGGAGGATTGAGTGATCAAGAGCGGTCGATCTTACGGCAGGCAATCATCGATCCGAGGACCCGTCTGGACTAGAATGCCCGCGGGGAACGAACAGTGAGTTTTTCAGAGACAGTCACCCGATGGGTGACCAGGCCTGCGGCTGCGGCCGCCTGGATGCTGATCTACGCCGCTGCCGTGGCATTCGGCCACGCCTTCGGCATAGAGGGGTCATCAGCGATTCTCTGGCCGGCAGGCGGACTTCTTCTCGCTGCTCTTCTCGTCCGCCCTCGCAAGGAGTGGCTCTGGATCGCGTTGCTCAGCTCGTCGGCTCAGCTCCTCCTGTATATGGCCATGGCTGGCGTCAGCACTGGGCTGATGTACAGCCCCTACTGCCTCATCCCTGCAGCGGAAGCCTTGATCGCCGCGGCTGTCCTGCGTTGGTTGTTTCCCGAGGGCATCGATTTGTCGCAGCTGAATCACATCCTGGCACTCACGGGAGTCGGTGCTCTCCTTGCTCCTACGCTGGGCGCCTTTGTCGGTCCGAATCTCGTCGCTGCGGCTTCTGGCGAGTACTGGTCGGTGTGGCAGGTTTGGTGGGCTGGCAACGCACTAGGGGTCCTCGCGGTAGCTCCAGTGAGCGTCTTCTACGCAGGCGATCTGTCGAATCGGCGCCGTGACTGGCCCGAACTTCGCCCGGAAGCGCTGTTGATCTTGGCTGTCATCATCGCCACGTCTCTTTCTGTCTTCGGGTCCCCAACCGGACCGGCGAAAAGCGTGCTCGACTTCCCCTACCTCGTGTTCCCGCCAATGATCTGGGCCGCACTTCGGCTCGAGCAGCGCTTGGTCGGCCTCAGCGGGCTTGCGATCGCGTTCCTCGCCGTTATCTTCACCCACAGAGGGCTCGGTCCCTTCATCGATGTCGGCCAAGGCAACCAAGCCCAGGTCCTGGCACTTCAGTCTTTTTTGGCCGTCACCCTCCTCTCGGCTTGGATACTCTCCGCGGTCGTGTCGGAACGTCGCCGTGCGGATGCGCGGCGAACAGCCGCCGAAGGCCAGTTCGAGCAAAGCCAGAAGATGGAGGCGATCGGGCAACTTGCGGGTGGCATCGCGCACGATTTCAACAACCTGCTGATGGTCATCCAGGGCAATCTCGACTTGGCGGGCTCGCGGTTACATGCCTCGACGGGCGAAGATGATCCGGCTGTGACCTCTCTGAACGAGGCCGCCCTCGCAACCGAACGGGCCGCAGCTCTTACCCGTCAACTGCTGGTCTTCAGTCGGCGCAAGACGCTCTCCCGAGAGCGCTTCGAGATGAACCAGCTCATCGACGAACTTGAACCGATGCTTCGACGACTGATCGGTGAGCACATCGACTTGGCTGTCAATGCGGGTCGCGAACCGCTGCCGATCGCCGCGGACCGCAGCCAGATGGAACAGGTGGTGTTGAACCTCGTCGTCAACGCGAGGGACGCGATGTCGGGCGGCGGGCGGTTGGATATCGAGCTCGAGAAAGTTCCCGCGGATAAGAACTCGAGTCCCGGCGTTTTGAGCCGCGACCACGTGCTGCTGTCCGTTTCGGACACCGGCTCCGGAATCTCCCAGGAGGCCTTGCCCCATGTCTTCGAGCCCTTCTTCACCACTAAGAGCGCGGACAAGGGGACGGGACTGGGTCTCTCGACGGTTCACGGTGTGGTCAGTGGCAGCGAGGGTAGTGTCGAAGTGGAGTCAGTGCCGGACGAGGGCTCCACATTCCGGATTCGTCTGCCGCTGACCTCGGGACGCGAGTCGAACGCGCCATTACGCCAGACTCGGCCTGAAGCCGGCAATGAGACCATTCTTGTCTGTGAAGACGAGGCCAGCATACGTCCGTTGCTGAAGAGAGCGCTCGAGGACGGTGGCTATCGAGTGCTCTTGGCCGAGGATCCCAGGGATGCGATCGAACTCGCCTCGAACGAGTCTGAGATCAATCTACTGCTGACCGACGTAGTGATGCCGGGCATGAACGGGTTCGAGCTCGCCGCTCGGGTGCGGGAGAGTTGTCCGGACCTGCCAGCTCTCTATATCTCAGGCTATCCGTCTGACGAGCTGGCCAGCCACCGCGAAGTCGACGTCTCGCTCATCATGCCCAAGCCCTTCAAGGCAGCGGCCCTTCGGACGTGGGTCCGTCAGGCCCTCGACGAACCTCGAGCCTGATGAGGCTCACAACGGAACCGGCGTAGGTCGCCGGCCGTCCACCACGACCAGAAGAAGAGATTCTTCTCGAGCTGCCCAACGGCCGGCAACGCCCAGCAGCCACGAGGTGAGTGGCGAGTGTGCCGAAGGGGCACTAGAATCCCACCCCCATGCGACTTGCAACCTGGAACATCAACGGCCTGCGATCACGGCTCGAGTTCATCCTTCACTGGCTGGCCGACCGACAGCCCGACGTAGTTGGGCTGCAGGAACTCAAGCTCACCGACGAGCAGTTTCCCCACGACGCCTTCGAAGCCGCCGGCTACCGCGCTGCCGTGCACGGCCAGAAGGCTTGGAACGGCGTAGCGATTCTCAGCCGGGAGGCCGGAGAGGTCGTGCAGCGCGGACTGCCGGGTGAGGAGGATTTCGGCTCGCGGCTGGTGACGGCACGCTTCGACGGCTTCTCCCTCACCACCGTCTACTGCCCCAACGGTAAGAGCTTCGAGCATGCCGACTTCCCGAAGAAGCTAGCGTGGTTCGATTCCCTGGCCGACCACTGGGAGGCCGAGCGCAGCGCGGAGGCCGGCGCTGTCCTGTGCGGCGACTTCAACATCTGCCCGACGGACCTCGACAGCCACCAGGCACCGGAGAAGACGGCTCAGCGCATCTTTCACACGACCGACGAGCGCGCCCGGTTCGAGCGCCTGCTCGACCTAGGTCTCGTCGACACCTACCGGACCCGCAACCCGGATACACGGATGTACTCCTGGTGGGACTACCGAATGGGCGCGTTCCATAGAAACTTGGGTCTGCGTATCGACTTCGTCCTGGCCACCCCGGCGATTGACGCCCGTGTGCGGGACGTGGTGATCGACCGCGAATATCGCAAAAAGAAAGACGGACTCACGGCCTCTGATCACGCTCCCGTCTGGATCGATTTGGAGTCGCCATGACTCTCGAGACCCTCCTACCCAGCGTCGAGCTCGAACCTGCGCAGCCCGCGACCGCCTCGGTCATCTGGCTTCATGGGCTGGGCGCCGACGGTAACGACTTCGCACCGATCGTCCCCGAGCTCGGTTTGCCGCCCGATCACACAGTGCGATTCGTCTTCCCCCACGCCCCGAGCATCCCGGTCACCCTGAACGGCGGTTTCGTCATGCCGGCTTGGTACGACATCAAGAGCCTGGACGTACGAGGCCAGGACGAAGTGGGGATCAGGCGCAGCGACGCTCAGGTTCGGAAGTTGATCGCACGCGAGGTCGAGCGCGGAGTCGCGACTGAGAAGATCGTGGTCGCCGGCTTCTCCCAGGGCGGAGCCATCGCCCTCTTCACTGGGCTGCGCTATTCAAGGCCGCTCGCCGGCATCATGGCCCTGTCGACTTATTTGGTGGCGCCCGACGCCTTGGAGACCGAGTTGGCGGAAGCCAACCGGCAGGTCCCGATCTTCCAGGCCCACGGCACCTTGGATCCCATGGTGCCTCACCACAAGGGCCTCGAGACCAGGCAGTGGTTGACCGACAAGGGCTGGCAAATCGAGGCCCACGACTACCCGATGGCGCATCAGGTCTGCCTCGAGGAGATCGAGGCGGTCGGAAGCTGGTTGGTGCGCGTCCTCGGACTCGCCTAGCGCGGGCTGTAGCCGGCCCCGGCGATCGCGTCACGTAGCACCGCCGCATCAGCGGAGCCTGTCACCACGGCCCGTCCGGGCTCGAGCGTCACCTCCACGCCGGTCACACCCTCGGTATCTCGGAGCGTGGTTTCGACGTGGCGCACGCAGTTTTGACAGGTCATCCCCTCGATCGGGATCTCCAAGCTTTCGTCCTCGGACATGGCGTTGTCACTCCTCTCGAGCAATCGTCTCAGATCCTCCAGCGCAAACCAGGCTAGAAGGGCGACCAGGACAGCCGCGCTCGCCAAGCCCCACCAGGCTGCCTGATGGTCGTGGGCCATCGCCGCTCTTGCGGTGTCGCTACCGATGACACCGTCGAAAAGTACACCGAGACCCAGACTACCGACCACGATGGTCGTCAGATAGATCACCAGCACCCGCCGTCCCAGGCCACGGTAAACGGCTCCGATAGTCGCGACATTGGTTGCCGGGCCCGCCATCAGAAAGACGAGCGCTGCGCCGGCGGGCATACCCGCGCCGACCAGGGCGGCAGCGATCGGCACTGAGGCCGTGGCACAAACGTAGAGCGGCAGCGCGACGAGCATCGCCGCTACACCCGCTCCGAGACTGCCGAAACGCCCCAGGCCGGCCAGCGCTTCGGAGGGAATCAGTACCTCGATCGCCGCGGAGACGACGACTCCGAAGAGCAGCCAACGCCAGATGCTGCGCAAGATGTCGAGTCCGTGATCGGCCATCTCCTGGATCGCTCCACGGCTCGGTCCGGTCTGCAGCATCGTCTCGGCATCGGAGGCCGCTGGTTGCGAGGCTCCGCTCTCGGCCCACCAGCCTCCCACCAGTCCGGTAATGGCAGCGCTGGCGACCTTGAAGAGCGCGAAAGGCCAGCCCAAGAAAGACGCCGAGACCAGAATCGAATCGACCCCAGTCTGCGGAGTCGAGATCAGAAACCCCACCGCCGCGCCGTCACTCGCTCCGTCTTTCTTGAGCCCCAAGCCCGCCGGAATCACACCGCAGGAACACAGTGGCATCGGCACGCCGAGGAGTACGGCCTTGACCACCCCCCAATAGCCTTGGAACTGCTGCCGGATGAGGTTGCGTGGCAGCATCACATGAAGCACGGCTGCAATGAAGGTCCCCAGCAGGAGCCAGGGGGCCAACTCGACCATGATGTTCCAGATGGCGATGAGCATGCGGTTTCCTAGCGTGCGGCGATTCCACCAAAGCGGCCGAAGATCTTCATCAAATCGTCCAGTTGCTCCTGCCGAGCCTCGGCATCGCCACTGGTGAAGGCGTCGGACACGCAGGTCTCGATGTGCGAACCGAGCAGAAGCTGAGCTGCCTTGCTCAAGGCCCCGCGTACGGCCGAGATCTGCAACAGGACGTCGACGCAGCCTTGGTCCTCGTCGACCATGCGGAGCACGGCGGCAAGTTGGCCTTCGGCTCGTTTCAGGCGTTTCACGAGTTCTTGTTTGGTCTCTTCTCGCATGGATACCCCCTGGGGGTATGGAAGATATACCCCCTGGGGGTACCTGTCAAGCGCCTTCGAAAGGGCTCTACGGCCGGTCCGAGAGTGATCTGGGAGTCAGCCGGCTCCAGGGGCACGCGGCGCATTCTCGGTGGGAAGTAGGGCTTGCGCCGCTCTCAGGGCTTCGGACGGTTCCGGGTGCGCCTGCCACGGGGAGCGTGGTCCTCGCCCTCAGACCCCTGGAGCCGGCTGACTCCCAGATCACTCCCTACCTTCAATCCCATTCTGGAAGAGCTAGGCCCTCCCCCACTTCGACGCTCCTGCCCAGCCCACACCGGTAGGGCTGGCTCGGTCAGACCAATGATGCCTGCGGAGGGGTCTTGAGGCCGGCGCCGCTGCAGCCTTGGCAGACCATCACCGCAACCGCGCCAGGCCGAATGAGCCGCGCCAACCGCCCCCTATCGAAAGAGCGCGGCGTGCCCCTCCGCAGGCATCATTGGTCTGACCGAGCCAGCCCGGACACTGCTGCCCAGCGTCCAGCGCCTAGCGCTTCCAGCGAGCCTGCTCTTCTCGAATCCGCTTCTTGCTCGCCGCCCACGAGCAGATCGGACACTCCGTCAGATCGTGGCGCGCCGCTGGGCAGTACTCGCGGCCGAAATAGATGATTTGAAGATGGAGCTTGTTCCAGGTCTCGCGCGGAAAGACCGCCTTCAGGTCATGCTCGGTGCGTTTGACATTCGAGCCGTTCGATAGCCCCCAACGGGCCGCCAGGCGGTGAATGTGCGTGTCGACCGGAAACGCCGGGACCCCGAAAGCCTGAGCCATCACGACACTCGCCGTCTTGTGCCCTACACCGGGCAGCGCTTCGAGCTCCTCGAACGACCGCGGTACCTCGCCGCCATGCTGCTCGACCAGGATCTCCGCCAACTTCTTGACGTTCTTCGCCTTGGTCGGCGCCAAACCGCAGGTCTTGATGAACTCGAGGATCTGCTCGGCGGAGAGCTTGGCCATCGCATTGGGAGTCGGCGCGCGCTTGAAGAGCGCAGGTGTGACCATGTTGACCCTGGCATCCGTCGTCTGAGCCGAGAGCAGGACGGCGATCAGGAGGGTGAACGGATCCTCGTGCTCTAGAGGAATCGGGACGGTCGGGAAGGTCTTCTCGAGGAGAACGAGAACGCGGGCTGCTTTTTCGGCTCGGGTCATGGAGCGGTAGCTTAGCCGAGGCAGCGGGAGAGGCGCGAACCTGCGTGGCATACTCGCCGCTCACTTTGGAGGAGTTCGCGATGCTTCGAGTTCGGACCTGGATCCCCGGCTGTCTGGCGACGGCCATCGCCCTCACTATGCTCGCGACGCCGGCTGTCGAGGCCCAGCGCACGGTCAAGCCGGTCCTTCACGGCAAACACTGGGTGGCGATCACCGGCAAGCCTCTCGGTGCTACCGCCGGAGCCATGACGTTCGCTCGCGGCGGCAACGCTGTCGACGCGGCCTGCGCCATGCTGGCGGCCACCTCGACCATGTGGGACACACTCGGTTGGGGTGGTGAAACTCAGGCTCTGATCTACAACCCTCATTCCAGGAAGGTGATCGGGGTCAACGCGTTGGGCGTGGCACCCACCGGAGCGACGGTCGAGTTCTTCAAGGAGCGCGGAGACCGCTACCCGCCCGAGTTCGGCCCGCTGGCCGCCGTGACCCCGGGAACGCCGGGCGGCCTCATGGTGATGTTGGCGGAGTATGGCCAATTATCCCTGGCCGAGGTCCTCGCGCCGGCCATCGAGATGGCGGCGGGATACCCGATTGAAGCCTCTCAAGCCAACAACATGGAGCGCCGCAAGGAGATGCTGGCGGGCTGGCCCTACTCGCGAGCCGTGTTCCTGCCGCATCTCGCGGACGACGATTCACAGGAACGCGCTGCCCCCTACCCCGGCGAGATCTTCCGCCAGGCAGACCTCGAGGCGACGCTGCGCAAGCTGGTCGCGACCGAAGCGGCGGCCCTCGCCGCCGGGAAGTCGCGCTCAGAGGCGATCATGGCGGCCTACGACCGCTTCTACCGTGGCGACATCGCCGAGGAATTAGTGCGCTCGACCCAGGAGCAGGGCGGGCTCATCACCATGGAGGATCTCGACGCTTGGGAGGTCTATCTGGAGGAACCGGCGGTCACCGACTACAAAGGCGTCGAGGTCTACAAGCTGACCCACTGGGTGCAGGGGCCGGTCATGTTGCAGGCGCTCAATATTCTCGAGAACGTCGAGGACCTGTCGGGCATGGGCTACAACAGCGCGCGTTATATGCACGCCCTCTATCAAGCGATGAACCTCTCTTTTGCCGATCGGGACTTCTACTACGGCGACCCGTACACGCCGCCCGAGGAGCCCATCGCCGGCCTGCTCTCGAAGGAGTACGCACGCCAGCGCTACGAGCAGATCGACTGGCAGCACAACGATGACGACACCAAGCCCGGCGATCCGTATCCGTTCCAGGACGGCGAGCATCCGTTCCCCGACCTGCTCGAAGAGTGGACCAACGTCCCGCCAGCGGCGGATGCCGAAGGCGAGGAGGGTTTCCAGCAAGCGCTGACCATGACTCACGAGGAGGCCTTCACCGCCGGCACGACGTCGATCCAGGCCGCCGACGCCGAGGGTTGGGTGGTGTCGATCACGCCCAGCGGCGGATGGATTCCCGCCGTCATCGCCGGCAAGACCGGCGTCGGCCTCTCCCAGCGCATGCAGAGTTTCGTGCTCGATGAGCGGCTCAATCCCTACAACCTCGTCGCGCCCGGCAAGCGACCACGAGCAACGCTGACCCCGGGCATGGCCCTCAAGGACGGTCAGCCGTATTTGTCGTTTGCCGTCCAAGGCGGGGACACCCAAGACCAGAACTTGCTCCAGTTCTTCCTCAACATCTTCGAGTTCGGGATGAACGTCCAGCAATCGGTCGAGGCGCCGAACATCACCAGCTATCAGATGCAATCGAGCTTCGGCGCCCACAAGTCCGAGCCGGGGCGGCTGGTCGTGCGTGACGACGTGCCGGCGTGGGTCATCGCCGAACTACGGGACATGGGCTACCAGGTCGAAACTCGACGTCGTACGTCGGGCCCGACCACGGCGATCTACTTCGATCGCGAGCACGGCACGATGTGGGGCGGCGCCAGCGACTTCGGCGAAGACTACGGCGTAGCCTGGTAGCGCTGGTGGCTGTGGCCTCGCCAAGCTTGGATCACTTCCGACTCCGCTTCTTCGTCTGCGGCAATCCCTATTTTTCTATTTGACGTGTGAGATAGTTCACACTACAGTATCTATGTGTGACGCATTTCACACCTAGCGTGGGGCTAGAGGAACCAGTTAGGAAGCACGGATGGACTTGCTGGCTGACCTCAACTACTACCCCGCAACCGATGCCATGCAATGGGCCGCGGCGGCTCGTTTCGACGGCAGCCTGGTATTCCAGCGCAACCACCACAAGCTGACGATGAGTCTCGCCGGCGGGCGGATCGTCTGTTGCGACTCGAATCAGCCTCTCGAGTCCTTCCGCCAGCACTTGGACTCACAGGGCTGGGTGGATCGCCTCGACCTTTGCGCTGTCGATCAATACAAAGGACCCGGTGGCCTCGCCGAGAAGCTCGTCGAGTTGCAGGTCCTCACCAAGCAGCAAGCGCGCGAGATCTACAGCGAGTACACACTCGACCTCGCCTGCTCGGTCGTGGCTTGGCCCGACGGCGTCGTGGCAGCAAGCGCAACCAAGTTGCGGCCGGTAAACCAACTCGAAGCGACGCCGATCGACCCGGTTTTCGCAACCCTGGAAGGCGCACGCCGGGTCGACGAACTCGCTCGAGTCAGCAAGCTCGTGCAGCACGACAATGTTCAGCTAGGCGCCGGCGATTCCAAATCCAACCAAGCCGACCTGAGCGCGGCTCAGGAGCGGATGCTAGCTTCGTTCGACGGCTCGCAGACGGTCGGCGAGCTCTACCAGCTCGTCGGAGGGTGCAAATACAACTTCCTGGGCACCTTGGAGGAACTGGTCGCGGCCGGTGTCCTCATCTGCCTCGAGGCAGGCCCCTCACCGCCGGAGGAAGAGAATCGGACCTCGCTGGCTGACGTCCTCGTCGGTAGCGACCTCGACCGCCGCCTCATGGCCTAGCGGTGGGCAAGGCTCAGCGTTCGTCGCGCGACTCGAGGCGGGTTCTCGACATCTCTTCGCTCAGGGCCTGAAGCTCGGCTCGCAGGGCGTCGAAGTGCTCGCGCACCTCAGCCATTCGCTCATCGCGCAGGCGCTCCATCTCCTCACGCCGCGGTTCGAATTGCCGGCGAAGCTCTTCCATCCGCTCGCGTTGAGGCTCCATGCTCTCGCGCAGGGCTTCCATGCGCTCGCGATAAGGCTCCATCGCCTCCTGGATGGCGGCGGTGGACAGGTGCTGCTCCTGCATCTCGCGATGGAGCCGCTCCAACTCTTCGCGCTGCGGCGCGAGGCTCTCACGCAGCTCTCTAGCGGATTCGGCCAGAGCCTCATGATCGAGCTCCCCGCCGGTCAGCTGTTGCTCGGTCAACCGAGACCGCTCCTCCATCGCTAGCGCGATGACCTCTGCGCGACGTGAGAGCTCTTCCATCTCGAGCTGAGCCGGCATGGTCTCCCTCATCCGCTGGCTCATCTCCTCACCGATCCGACTCAACTCCTCGTGCACCGGGCGCATCTCGAACTCCAGCGCTTCCATCTGCTCGAGCATCGCGCCCATGCCTTCGGTCATCGCACGTTCGATCTCCTCGTGGATCGGACCCACGAGCGCCTCGATCTCCGCTGCCTTGGCCTCGATTCGGGCTTCCAGTTCCGCCTCACGCGCCCGGTCCACTGGGGCCAACGCCGGAGCGTGCGGCGCGGTGGGAACCGCGGATTCAGTCGGACTCGCCTGGAGTGGTGCCACCGGCGCCAGGACCTCGGTGGCGGCGAGGGCACCATAGACCGAGCCTTCGGGCACGGGTGGCATGGGCGCTGCGACGGGCTCTGGCGCTAGAACTGCGCTCGGTGCGACTACCGGGGCGGGTGCAGCCGAAGGGCTGGGCACCGCCGAGAGGGCCACTGCGGGAGCCACCCCGGTCACCGCGGACGGGGCCACGACGGCAGATGGCGCTGCGGACACTGCCGGCGCGTCCGGAGCCGGCACGACCGCTGTCACGGCGACCACGTCGGCCACCGGGGTTGACGCGGCCTCGGGCGCCGACGGCGCTTCGGGTTGGATGGCGGCAACCACCGGTAGGGCGGCCAGGATCGCAAGGGCTGGGATCAGGAGGCCGCTGCGGAGCCGGCGGGCGGGACGGTTGGCGAGTATCGACATCAGTCTTCCTTCCATTTGGCTGCGGCGCGCCATGTCGAGAGCCGCGAGCGGCAAGGCTCGGCCCTCGGTGGCGGCGCGCGCGATACTGAGTAGGTGGTGGGCATAGAGACTCGGTCGGGCACCGTGATCGACCACCGCGAGGTCGCAAGCCAGTTCCTGCTCGAAGCGCAAGCGACGCGCGGCGATCCAGGCAACGGGATTGAACCAGTAGATGACGCAACCGGCCTGAGCCAGGAGGCGCCAGGCCCAGTCGCCACGCGCGACATGGGCCATTTCATGCGCCAGCACGAGCCGGCAGCGGTCCTGGCTCCAACGCGCAACGGCGGGCGGAAGGAGAATGACCGGTCGCCAAAGCCCCCAGGTGCCGGGGCTCGAGACTCGCGGCGAGACCACGATCCGCACGGCCCGCCGGATGCCGAAATCCCGGGCGAGTCGAGCAGCCTGTCGGCGAAGCCCTACGCTACCCGCCGAACCGGCCAAGCGGACTCGCCGTAAACGCCAGAGGCCCGCACCGTAGATCATGGCAGCAGCGAATGCGCCGGTAGCCCAAAGAAGCACGGTCCAATCGGTCCAGGGGATCTGCCACGGATCTGCCTGCGCGGGAAGCTCCGCAGCCGTCATCGGCGCGGTGGGATGCCAGTCGAATGTTGTACTCACGGCCGGCCGCACCGCCTGCCGCGCGCCGAAGCTGGCCGGCAGGACCTGCCAGGCGGGTAGCACCGCGGTGAGAATCGGCAGCACCACGAGGCCCACGACGACCGCGGTCCACAGCGCTTGGCGGACACCCGGCAGCGCGCTTTTCAGCAAGGCGGCTCCGAGCCACCCCAGGGCCACAAGGGCCGCAGAGCGCACTCCCAAGATGGCCAGCGCGTCAAAAGCCGGCAACAACGCCAGCGCACTCTCGAGCCAAGCGAGCATCAGCGACCCTCCTTGCGAGCGCGTTCGATCTTGGCCGCCAACCGGTCGTACTCCTCGGTCGAGAGCTCCAGGTCGTCGAGTTCGAGCAAGGCGGCCATGGCGTTGGCCGGCGAGCCCTCGAAGAAGGTCTGGAGCACGTGGCGCAGGGCACTCTTGCGGGCACGTTCTCGCGGCACCGTGGGACTGAAGACGTACCGATTGCCCTCTTGCTCGTGTCGCAGGTGGCCCTTGTCCTCGAGAATCCGCAGCAGAGCCCGCACCGCCGAATAGGAAGGCGCGTCGGTCAAGAGGCCCCGGACCTCCTGGGCCGTGGCTCGGCCCTGGGCGTAGATCACGTCCATGATCTGTCGTTCGCGGCGACTCAAGTTACGGGTGGTCTCGGGGCTCATGCCTTGTCTACTCCTCGCTAAGTGCTATGTTTTTAGCACTGCTAGAAAATTAGCACCTTGGGGCGAGGCTGTCAACCCTGCCCCTCGGCGCTCCCAGGCATTCGCCGGCGGCGGTCCTGAGCCGGACGCTAGTCGCGCAGATTGGTGAAGCGGAACTCGGGACCGAGATCGGCTTCCTTCACGAGCGCCATCACGGCCTGCAGATCGTCACGCTTCTTGCCCGTGACCCTGACCTGCTCGTCCTGGATCTGGGCCTGGACCTTGAGCTTCTCCTGCTTGATCAGCTTGACGATCTGCTTGCACATGTCGGTGGCGATCCCCTGTGCGAGGACGATCTTCTGCCGCCGCATGCTCTCGGCCGCGTCTTCGGCCTTTTCGACAGTCAGGTTCTTGATCGAAACACCACGTTTGTGGAGCTTGCTCTGCAGCATGTCGAGTACCGCCGACAGCCGGTAGTCGTCCTCTCCCATGAGAGTCAGCTCGCCGCTCCCCTTCTCCCACTCGATACGGCTCTTGGAGCCTCGGAAGTCGTAGCGCTGCGCCAGCTCCTTGCGCGCTTGGTTGACGGCATTATCGACCTCCTGGAGGTCGGTCTCGACGACGATGTCAAAGGACGGCATAGCTCGTGTTCCCCTTCAGACCAGGCTCTTCAGGATCTCCACACACTGGCCGCGATAGGAGCCTCCGAAGAGATTCAAGTGATTGAGCAGATGATACAGCTTGTAGATCTTCGTTCGCTCGAAGCTGCCGGCCGGAATCGGCCAGGCCTCCCGATAGGCGTCATAGAAGTCCGGGCCGAAACCGCCGAAGAGTTCTGTCATTGCCAGGTCGGCCTCGCGCTGGCCGTAGTAACAGGCCGGATCGATCAGGACCGGCTCTCCAGCGGAATCGACCATGTAGTTGCCGCTCCACAGATCGCCGTGCAGCAGACAGGGTGGCTCCTCAGGCTGAGTGAGCAAATCACTGAGGCGCCCGAGCAACCGGTCGGCAAGGCGCGACAGCTCCCCATCGACCAGGCCGCGGCGGCGCGCCAGATCCAGTTGATGGCCCAGCCGATGGCGGCCGAAGAACTCGACCCAGTCCTCAGTCCAGGAGTTCGGTTGCGGTGTGGAACCGATGTAGTTGTCGTGATCGAAGCCGTAGCGCGAGGAGGCGGAGGATCGATGCATCTCGGCCAATCGCCTGCCGAAGCCGGCGTCGAAGCTCGAGCGCGGCCGGCCGGTTTCGATCGCCTCCATGGTCAAGAAGCGCTCGCCCGCCGCCTCGCCGGCCAGGGCACCGGACGGGACCCGCAGCGCTCCGGTTTCAGCCAGGGCCGCGAGCCCCTCGGCCTCGCGCTCGAACATGTCGGGGGCCGCTCCGGCGTTGGTCTTGACGAAACGGCTGGTGCCGTCCGACAGCGTCACCCACCAAGCGGCGTTGATCGACCCGCCGCCGACCGCTCGCCAGGAACCGACCTCGACGTCGCGGCCCGCAAGGGCAGCCACCGCGTTGACCACTTCCGGGTTCATTCGGCCGGTTCTTCTAGCCTTGCGGTTCTTCCAGGCTTAGGGAACTTCGGTACTCCAGGCGCTGGTGTCGCCGGACTCGAAACCGTCGGTGAAGATCGCTCCGCACGCGTCCGGCGTCGGCAGCACCGCGCGGATCGCGCCGTAGCCGTAGGTGTTGTTGGGTACCTCGCTGCCCGGGACTCCACCGCATTCCTGGCCCGTGGTCCGAGGCACGGCAGTTGCGATGATGTACTGCTCGAGCGACTCCGGATCGCCGGCCAGGCAGGGCTGGGCCGAGATCAGGAGTGCCACCAAACCGGAAACATGAGGTGCTGACATGCTCGTTCCGCTGAACGACGAGTAGCCGGATGGCGGGACGCTCGAGCGGATGCTCACGCCCGGTGCCGTAATTTCCGGCTTGAGCCTGTTGCTGCCATCGGCAGTCACCGGGCCGCGGGACGAGAAGCCCGCGATGGCATCGTTGTTATCGACTGCGCCGACGGTGAAGCTCGCCTCGTAGATCGCGGCCGGCGTGTCGATCGAGCTACAGCCCGAACCGGTGTTGGCCGCCGAGTGAGAAATGACGATGCCGGCGGCGCGAACGTTCTCGACTACGGTGAGCATGACGTTAGGATCGGCGCAATCCTCGACCGGCGGCGGCGGACAGCTCCATGAGCCGTTGACGACGTCAGGCGCCATCTCGGGCAGCGGATTCTCGTCGTTCAAGTCCGTCGGCGCGAGGAAGAACTGGAAGCACTCGCTGTAGCTGGCGGCTGAACCGAAACCACCGTCCATATTGCGACAGCCGATCCAGCGAGCGCCCGGCGCCATGCCAATCTGGTTGCTGCCGCCGTCATCGCCCACCATCGTCCCCATGGTGTGGGTTCCATGGCTGCCGTCGGCACAGGGCTCCGGCGAGTCGGCCCCACAAGTGCCTCCCGGAACGTGAATGGCGTCGTGCCAGTTGTAGTCGTGAACCGCCGTGGCTCCGTCCCAGCCACGGTACTGATCCTTGAGCGCCGGGTGCTCCCAGTGGTAGCCCGTGTCCGCACCCCCGACGACCGCGCCTTGGCCGGTAAACCCGGCGGTCCAGAAGTCGGGCGCACCGACGTGAACCAGGCTCGGTTCGATGGCCTGTGCGGCCCGGCTCGAGACCTCCTCTATCGGCGCTACGAAACCGGTCTTGGGATTGCCGGCGAGACGCTCGACGTCGTCGCGCGACGCCAGCGCTGCCACCGCGGCCTCATCACCGCGCACCCAGATCATGTTCATGATCCAGTAGCTGCGAAACTCGAGTTGCCGAGCCTTGACCTCGCGGATCACGTCGCCCTGGGTACGGTCAGCGAGCCCGGACAATTGCTCGAAGACGAACCGGCCCTTGGCCTCTTTCGAGCCCAGAGTTGCTGTCTGACTCAGGTCAGCTTGCTCGTCAAGGATGACCAGGAACTCGACCTCGCCATCGGCCGCCAGGCTCTCGAGGATCCACGGATCGACCTTGGCGGTCCACTCGACCGAGCTATCAACGGTTGCCGGCAGAAGGCCGATCAGAACAGCCAGAACCACCAGCCCAGGCCAGTATTGAGTCACAGTTTTCTTCAGCACGAGATCGCCCTCCAGCGAGATTGAGTCCGTCGGCAAGAGACTGGCCCCCCCGATCGACGGGCATTCTAGCCCGCCGCGTCCGGGCGAGCAGTCATCAGCTCCTCCAGGAGCTCCGGGCAGCCGGCTTCGATCATGTCGAGCACCCGGTCAAAGCCGCTCGCTCCCCCGTAGTACGGGTCCGGGACATCGACCGGTGACTCCGCCGACAGGTAAGCGCCAAAGAGCCTGAGCCTAGGCCGGCCAGCGCCAGCCTGTGCCTCGAGGTCGTTCAAGTTGTCGCGATCCATGGCGACGATCAGGTCGAACTTCCGAAAATCCGCCTCCGCCACCTTGCGGGAGGTGCCGTCGAGTGTGTAGCCGCGCCGGGCCGCCGCCTCGCGCATGCGTGCATCCGGAGCTTCACCCTCGTGGTACGAGATCGTCCCTGCCGAGTCGATCTCGATCGTTCCGTCCAGACCGCTCTCGGCAACGTAGGCTCGAAAGACACCCTCGGCAGTGGGCGAACGGCAGATATTGCCCCAGCAGACAAACAGCACCCGACGAGGGCCGGCGCCTTGCTGGCTCTCCGGCTCGTGAGCGCTCAATTCGGCGGCCAGCGAGGAAGCCGACCCGGCGTCCAAGGTGCGCCCCCGGCCTCCAGGTCGTCCTCGAGAGCCACGAGTTGCGCCTCGAACTCGCTTAGTGACTCGAGCAACGGCCCAAAGGCCTCAGCGGCGATCTCGTACTGCCGCCGGTGAGTCCCGGTCGGCGCGGCCGAGGCGGACCAACTGCTGGTGGCGCGACCCGCCCGCGAGGCAATCGATGGAGGCGTCGGCTCGCTGCGTCTCCTGATCGTGCGATCGCCGGTCAGGGCGACTTGCAAGTCGGCCAGGCGAAGCTCCAAGGCGCGGATCCGATCGATCCAGTCGCCGCCGGCACCCGGGGTGTCGAGCGCCGCCTGCCGCAGATGCCTCAGACGATCCGACGCTTCCTCGGCGACTCCCGACGCTCCCGAGATCGCCCTATTGAGCTCGGCTGTCCGGCGTTGGAAGTCGAGAACCTCGGCCGGATCCGGGAGTGGCAAGGTAGAGGCGCCCAGGCGTTCGGTGGCGAAACTGACCGGCCCGGCCAGCTCGGTCCACTCTCCCCGCACGCGTTGCGCCAGTGATACTGAGTAGGTCCCCGGAGCCACCATCGGTCCGATGGGATCGCTACTGAAGGCGTGGCGCCGCCGGCTGCCGAGATCGACTGGGTCGGGGGATGGATAGCGCAGGTCCCAGGCTACCCGGTGGATTCCCTCACCGACCGGCCCGGTGACGCGGCGCACCACGTCGCCCGCCGAGTCCTTGATCGTAAGGACGATCGCGGGATCCTGCTCGCGATCCTCCTGGCGCAAGGCATCCCAGGTCGGATAGCTCACGCTGCCGCCATCCTCCTCGATCTCCTTCTCCGCCTCCAGACGTTCGTCACGCAGGGTCTTCAGACCGTCCTTCAAGTAGTAGCTCACGACCACGCCGAGCGGCGGATTGGGAGCGTTGTAGAACGCATCGCCCTGAAAGGCCTTGTCGTTGTAGCCCAACTCATAGCTCTGGTGGAACATCAAACCGTTGCGCGGTGCAAAGAGGATGGGGCCGGCTTCGAGAGCCGCCTCGTTCAAGCCACGCAGCGGCGTGTAGTCGTCGAGCACGTAGAAGCCCCGGCCGAAAGTGCCGAGCACGAGGTCGTTCTCCCGCCGCTGGAGTTCCAGATCGCGCACCGCGATCGTCGGCAGACCGCCCTTGAGCTGTGCCCAATGGCCGCCGCCATCGACGGTGAAGAACACGCCGAACTCGGTCCCGGCGAAGAGCAGCGACTCCTGCTCATGGTCCTGACCGAAGGTGTAGACGGTGCCGCGTTCGGGCAGGTCGCCAGCGATCGACGACCAGGTGCGCCCACGGTCGGTGCTCTTGAGCAGGTAGGGCTTGAAGTCGCCGTCCTTGTGAGCGTCAAAGGCCGCGAAGACGGTATCCCCGTCGTGCTCCGAAGCCACCAGGTCGGCCACATAGCTCATGTCAGGTACGCCGGGGAAGGTGTCTACCCTGCGCCACGTCGCTCCACCATCCTCGCTGACCTGCACCAGCCCGTCGTCGGTCCCGGCATAAAGCAGGCCCTCGACTTCGAGCGATTCAGCCAGCGACACCACGTTGCCGAAGTAGGAAGTCGAGCGGTTCTTGGCCACCGTATCGACACTCCAGACCTTGCCCATGATTTCGAGCGTGTTGCGATCGAGTTGGCGAGTGAGGTCGGGGCTCACCGGAGTCCAGCTGTCACCCCGGTCGTCGCTGCGATAGATCCGCTGCGCGGCGTAGTAGAGGCGCTGGGGGGAATGCGGGCTGATGATCAACGGTGAGTCCCAGTTCCAGCGCGATCCGTCTTCACCGATTTCAGGCTGCGGCTGGATATCGACCGTTTCGCGGTTTTTGCGGTCGTAGCGCACCAGACCGCCGTTCTGCCACTCGCTGTAGACGATGTCGGGATTGCCCGGCTCAGTACGCGGCTGGAATCCGTCGCCACCCACCACAACGCGCCAGTCGCTGTTGGTGATGCCATGGGTCGAGGTCGTCCGGGTCGGTCCGCCTAGAGTCGAGTTGTCCTGGGTGCCGCCGTAGACGTTGTAGAAGGGCGAATCGTCATCGACCGTGATCTTGTAGAACTGGGTGATCGGCAAGTTGGCCTTGAACACCCAATTGGCCCCGCGATCGAAACTCTCGTAGGCGCCGCCGTCGCAGCCGGCCACCAGATGATCGACGTCATCAGGGTCGATCCACAGCGCGTGGTTGTCGACATGCTTCGAGGTCTCCGGCACCGCCGAAAACGAAGCCCCGCCATCCTCGGTGACCTGCATCCAGGTGTCCATCGAGTAGACCCGATCCACGTCGTGCGGGTCAGCGAAGATCTCGTTGTAGTACTGCGGGCTGCCCGACACATAGTCGCTGCGCCGCTCCCAACTCGCACCGGCATCCTCCGAACGATAGAAACCGCCCTTGTCGGCGATCGACTCGATGACGGCATAGATCACTCGTGGATTCACCGGTGACACCGCCAAGCCGATCTTGCCCATGTCGCTCGTCGGCAGACCCTGCGTCAGCTTGGTCCAGCTGTCTCCGTTGTCCGACGACTTGTAGATCGCCGATTCGGGGCCGCCATCGATCAGCGTCCAGGTACGCCGCCGTCGCTGATAGGACGATGCGTAGAGGACCTCCGGGTTGCTCGGGTCGATCCACACCTCGTTGACGCCGGTGTGCTCGCTGATCTCGAGCGTGTTGGTCCAGGTCTCGCCACCATCGGTCGTCTTGTACAAGCCACGCTCGCCACCGGCCCGCCAGAGCGGCCCCTGCGCGGCGACGAACACCGTGTTCGAATCCCGTGGATCGACGACGATGCGCCCGATGTGCTCGGAGTCCTCGAGCCCGACGTTCTTCCACGACTTCCCGCCGTCATTGGATTTGTAGACACCGTCTCCATAGGCGACGCTGCGCTGGCTGTTGTTCTCCCCGGTGCCGACCCAGATGATGTTCGGGTCGCTCGGATCGATGGTGACGCAACCGATCGAGTACGAAGCCTCGGCATCGAAGATCGGCTGCCAGGTGTTGCCGGCGTTGACGGTCTTCCACAGCCCGCCGGATGCCGTCGCCACGTACCAGAGGTTCTTCTTGTGCGGATGGACAGCGATATCGGACACCCGGCCCGAGGCGATCGCCGGACCGAGCTCGCGGAACGACAGTCCGGAGACCGCGCTGTCGAGCAACTTCTCAGGCTCCTCGGGAGCCGCCTCTTTGCTCTTCTTGGCCCAGGTCGGGGCCGTCGTCAGGGCGAGAATCACCAGCAACACCAGAGTCCGTCTCATCAGCAATCTCCTTCGATCCTTCGGTTGGACTGATGACTCTACCCCCCTACGGGACTGGCTCCAAGGAGAGCGCCTTGCCGAGCGTCTCAGAGTCGAGTCGCCTCATCTGAGAGTCGGGTGGTTTGCGTCGTTGGCTCGAGTCTCGAGGATGGGCTTTTCCGATGGATTCAGGCGTCGGAAGCACTTTGCTCTGGTTGGCCAGGCCCGACCTAACCCCAACCAGAACAAAGTACTTCCAACGCCTTGAGGATAAGAACAGTTGCAGCTTCTCCCAACCTCGCTAGCGCCCGGCGGAGAAGCCGTAGCGAGCCGCACCATCAAGGCGAGAGAGGGGTTTTTCTCGAAATGGGGTTGGGACGGGCTGGCCATTTCGAGAAAAAGGGCTCTCTCGCCTGAATCCTCAGGACACGAGCCCATCCCATGCGCCACCCTGCCGAGTTACAAGCCCGCCATGTCGCAAAAGTGACCTGAAGTCCCAACTCAGAGGACACCCGTCAGACAACAGTCCCCACCTATACAATGCCGCCCCGGAGGTACCAGTGCAAAGCAGAAAGACCAAGATAATCGCCACCCTCGGACCGGCCTCGGCCGACCGCGAGACCATCGGCCGGATGATCGACGCCGGGATGGACGTCGCGCGTCTCAACTTCTCCCATGGCGACCACGAGACCCATCGCCGGACCGCAACCTGGGTGCGCGAAGCTGCGGAGGCCAGCGGCCGAGCCGTAGCGCTACTACAAGACATCCAGGGACCCAAGATTCGGCTCGGAGAGTTGGCCGCCGGCGCACTCGACCTCGAGACAGACCAGGTGATTCGCATCCGGCCGAACACCGCCCCCTCCGGCGACCTTGCCATCGACTACCCCTACCTCCTCGAAGACATCGAACCGGGCCAGGAGATCCTCCTGGTTGACGGCCTCGTGAGACTCCTGGTCGAAGAGCGCCAAGCCGAGGCCCTCGTCGCCCGCGTACTCGAAGGCGGCCGGGTCAAGGACCATCAAGGCGCCGCCTTTCCCAAAGCGGCCCTGCGCGCCCCGGCGATAACCGACAAGGACCGGCACGACTTGGAATTCGGCCGCGAGCTTGGTGTCGACTTCGTCGCCGCCTCCTTCGTGCGTTCTGCGACCGACATTGAACAGGTAGGCGGCTTGATCGAACCCGAAACACCGGTGATTGCAAAGATCGAACTGGCGGCGGCCTACGACAACCTCCACGCAATCCTCGACGCAGCACACGGGGCGATGGTGGCTCGCGGCGATCTGGGCGTCGAGATGGAACTAGAGCGCTTGCCCAACGTCCAGAACCAGATTCTGCTCCAGACCAATCGCTGCGGCGACATCTCGATTACGGCAACCGAGATGCTCGAGTCGATGACCCATTCGCGGCGCCCGACGCGAGCCGAGGTCACCGATGTCTCGAGCGCCGTCCTCGACGGCACGGACGCCGTCATGTTGTCGGGTGAGACCGCGATCGGCGACCATCCGGTACGGGTCATCGAGATGATGGATCGGATCTGCCGCGAGGTCGAGGGTGGTCCGCGCCATCGAGCCAAGCCGACCATCGACCTGCTGCAGAACGAGGCGCCGGTCCCCTCCGCCACTGCGCAGGCGGCGGTGGCGGCGGCCCAGTCGCTTCAGCTCGACACCATCATCGCGTTCACCGAGTCGGGCTCCACCGCCCGCCTACTCTCCAAGTATCGACCCGGCGCCCGCATCATCGCGTTCACTCCCGAAGCCAGGACCTTCCGCCGAATGGCCCTCTACTGGGGTGTCGAGCCGCGGTTCTTCGAACGCTTTGACTCGACCGACGAGATGCTGGCGATGGCCGAGCAACGCCTGGTGGCCGAAGGTGTGTGCACTCCGGGCGAGACGGTCGCCATGGTCGCCGGTATTCCCCCCAACCAACTCGCCTCGACCAACTTCATGAAGCTCCACTCGATCGGGCAGGGCTAGGTCACCCTACTCAGAGCCGTTCGACTCGGGCGGTAGCCCCACCGTCACCACCAGATCCTCGGGGTCGAGCCAGCGCTCGGCCGCAGCCTTGACGTCCGCGAGCGACACGCCGGCCCAGCGCCCGGTAGCCCAGTCAGGCGAGTCGAGCGCCAACCCGGTGAACTCGGCCTCGACCAGCAGCTCGGCCCACTGACGCGCCGTTTCGCGACGGAAGATCTCCTGCCCGGCGAGAAAGGAGCGCGCGGCCTCGAGTTCGCCTTCGGTCGCTCCGAGGCTGACGAAGCGTTCGAGTTCCTCTCGCATCGAGCTCTCGGCCTGGTCGACGCGCTGGGCAGACGTCGCGGCGTAGAGGACCAGGCGGCCCTCGTCCCGCGACGCCCCGGCCACGGTATCTACAGATGCTGTGTAGGCCAGTCCTTCCCGCTCCCGCACCCGCTCGGGGATTCGGCCTGCCAGTCCTGCGCCGGCACCGAGGACGACCGCGGCCAACTCCAAGGCCGGCATGTCATCGTGGTCCCGCGTCACGGTGCGCTTGCCCATGAAGAGGTGAGCCTGATCACCGACCAAGGTGACCCGGCGACGCCTTTCTCCGGTGCTAGGTGCTACCGGCTCTTCGAGCGGCCCGGGTTGCCCGCGGGCCGCGGAGCCAAAGAGCTCGCCCAACCGCCGCGAGGCTTCGTCTTCGTCGATGGCTCCGGCCAGGGCGATGATCACGCCATTGGCCAACGCCTGGCGGTGAAACTGCCGGCTGTCCTCGGCTTCCAGCTGCCCGAGCGACGCGGTGGTGCCGGCCAAAGGCCGACCTCGAGGGTGATTCCCGTAGAGCTGATCCAGAAACCTCCAGCCGGTGATTGCCCCTGGTTCGTCCTCGAGCGCCGCCAGCTCGGCTTGGGCCAGTTGTCGTTGCCAGGACCAGCGATCCGGAGCGAATCCAGGCGTGAGCGCCAACTCGGCCGCCCATTCGATCATGCGGTCGAGCTCGGCGACGGGACCGTCGAGAGCCAGCCCCAGGACCTCGTAGCCGCCCGCGGCTGCTACAGAGATGCCGCGATCCTCCGCCGCGGTAGCGACCGTTCTCCAGTCCCGAGCCTTGGACCCTTCGTCGAGCATGCGCCCGGCCAGGCACGCCGCCCCGGCGAGAGGCGAGTGACGCTCACCGCCACAAAGCCACACCCGAAGAGCCGCGATCTCCACTTCGGCCACGCGCCGAGTGCGCAACCTCATCGGCCGGCCCATCCGAGAACCGCGCCGGAGTCGGGGTCGAGAAAGCGCCGCGCCGCAGCCTCGATCTGCTCCCCCGTCGCGTTGACCATCTCTTGGTATTGGCGCTGTGCGTAGCCCGAACCGCTCTCGGAACCGAAGAGCGCCAGGCCTGCGCCGACGGTCGCACCGCGGGCCTCGATCGTCTCGTGGCTGAAGAGCCAGTCGGACACCAGCAGCCGGCGGCTACGCTCGACGGCTGCCGAGTCGATGCCTTCACGGCGCAACCTGGCCAGTTCTTCAAACAACGCTTCTTCTACCCGTTCGGGATCGACTCCGGGGATCACTTCGACAGCAAGCGTCGCGACGCCGGGCAGGACCGACTCGGTCAGTTCGCTCGAGACCGATTGGCAGAGTTGGCCGTCATCGACCAGCCGAGTCTGAAGCGGGCTGGCGCGGCCGCCGGCTAGAGCCGTCAACGCCATGCGCAGATGTACGAACTCCGCCGTCGCCGCCGCCGGGCTCGGCATGGCCAACAGCCCTCGACGAGTTTCGCCCAGCGCCACCTCCACCCTCGACAGGGAGGACGGCGCACGCGGCGCCTCGAGGTCCGCCACTCCACTTGGGCGAGAGATAGCGTCAAAGATCTCGGCCGCCTGATCCAGGGCTTCGGGACCGACAGCTCCCGCGATCGTCAGAACCGCTTGTCCCGGCGCATAGGAAGCCGCGTGAAACCGCTCCAGTTCCGCGCGGCCGATGCGCCCCAGCGAGCCTCGACTACCGAGAATGCGACGACCGTAGGGATGGCCGTCATAGAACGTCTCCAGGACTCGCATCGAGAGCGCATCCCAGGGGTCGTCGTCGGCCTCGGCGATCTCTTCCTCGATCACGGCGCGCTCGGCATCGACCTCCTCCGGCACCAGAGCCAGCCCTGCCATCCGATCGGCTTCGATTTCGAGCGGCAGGTGCCAATCATCGCGCGGCAGATTGAAGACGTAGACTGTCCCATCGTGACTCGTGTAGGCATTGTTCGAGCCCCCCACCGACAGTGTGAGTTGGTCGATCTCTCCAGCCGCGAACCCTGCCGAACCCTTGAACATCATGTGTTCGAGGAAATGGGCTATGCCGATCTCGGCGCTCGATTCGTGGGCCGACCCCGCGCGGTACCAGAGCGTCGTCGACACGAGCGGGGCCGCCGCGTCCGGCAGGTAGGCGATGGTCAACCCGTTGGCGAGAACCCGTAGCTCGGGGTCCGCCATCCACTGGCCGCTGGCCGACGTCACTTAGCCGGCACCGAGTCCGGCCGAGTCCAACGAGTACTCGTGGACCGCACGCTCGGCGAACTTCTTGCCGGCGGGTTCCCATTCGAGGCCGACGAGGCGAATGCGTCCAGGCTCGAGCTCGAGCCAGTAGCCGGTGTTGCGACCGCGCTCACAGCCCCGGCCGCGACTCGAAGTCGTGGTCCCCGAATGGGCGACCAACATGGCAGCTCCGACGCCGGGATAGTAGGTCTCCGCCAGCGCCGCATAGGCCTGATGAAGGTGGCCGGAGAGGACGAGTTGCACCCCACCAGCGGCGAGCACCTCAGCCAAACGCGCGGCGTTGGTCAGCACCTTCTGACTGCCGAAGCGCGGCGCCGGAATCAGCTCGTGATGGACCACCGCGACTCGCATCTTGTCCTTGGGCGCCGCGGCCAGCTGGTGCTCCAGCCGCCTGATCCGTCCGGGGCTGACTCTCCCGTCCTTGATCGTCCAGTTGTAGGCGCTGTTGATCCCGATGACGAACAGCTCGTCGTCCTCGAACGTCGGCTCGAGATTCGCGTCGAAGTGCTTGCGGTACGCGCCATAGGGGGCGAAGACCCGCTCCCATACACGGTACATCGGCACGTCGTGGTTCCCCGGTACCGCGATGCTGGGAGCCGCGAGACCATCCACCCACTGGCGAGCCTGCTCGAATTGCCGCGGCTTGGCGCGCTGAGTGAGATCTCCGGCGATGACCACCAGATCGGGCTGCCGCTCGGCCACCAGTTCGAGCACGCCGGCTGATACCGCCGGCCGATGGGGCGGGCCGAAGTGAACGTCTGAAACGTGAAGGAGCTTACGCATGGCTCAGGCCGAGGGTCGCACGGTGCGGCGCCCCTGGGGCGGAGCCACTGCATCGAGAACCAGCGAGTCAGGCGGCCAACTTACAGCACGCGACACTAGGTCCGGGTCTCGATCAGGTGCTGCACGTTCTCCGAGATCGTATCGGCGGCCCGAGTGCTGAGAGCTTCGACGATTTCGGGGCCGCGATTGCGCGCGAGCAAGAAACCGCCGAAAGCAGCGAGTGAAAGCGCCGCGATCGGGTACGAACGCACCCAATGTTGCCAGTCGAGCTCCTCGGGAAGGAGTTCGCCGACCAGCGTGTCAGCCCGCCAGTCGCTCACGCTCAGCTACGGCGCCCACGCAAGAGGATACCGACGGCGAAACCGACGCCCGCGGCGATCAAAACCGAGCGGCCCGGGTTGTCCCGAACGTACTCGTTGACGTCATCCGTCAGCTTGCCGATGTCCTTGTGAGCCCGGTCGTAGCCCTGCTTGATGTTGTCGACCGCGACGCCGTACTTCTCCTTGGCCGCCTCGCTCGCTTGAGCAGCCTTCTCCTTGGCCACCTCGCTCGCCCGACCGGCGCTCTCCTTCACCTGGCTGCCGCCGCGACGCGCGCGCTCGGCCACTTCACTGAACTTCTCGCGGGCCTTGTCCAGGGCGTCCTTGGTGGTCGCCGGGCTCGCTACTGCTTTCTTTTCGCTCTTGGCCATTACATCCTCCGACCTGACTGATCGCCAATCTGTGAAATTACGGGGCGACCGTTGGACTTCAATTTACAGCAATCTGACAGCCTCACCAATACGTTACAGCCTTCTAGGGCTGTCGGTATCCTGTATACAGCCCTCATGGACTGTTTTCATCCGAACTGCGAGAGGCCTATCAGTGGCCGGGCATAAACAAGGGTGACAGCGCCGCAGGCTGACGCTACAATCAGCCCCGCTCTTCGTGGGGCAGTAGCTCAGCTGGGAGAGCACCACGTTCGCAACGTGGGGGTCGAGGGTTCAAGTCCCTTCTGCTCCACCATTCTTTTTCCAAGATGCTCCAAGACGCTTTGTGGCTACCGCTCGGCGCCCTGCTGCTGGGGGCGCTGGTCGGTTGGTCTCTTTCAGCCTTCGTTCTAGGCCGCCGGCAGGGTCGCAACCTGCTGGAGACCACTCGCCAACTCTCGGCCGCAGAGGCGACGGCCCAGGCCGAACGCGAACGGCGCAACCACCTCGAGGTGGAGCTTGCCCACACCGAGGGCCGGTTGAGCGAGCTCGATCGCGATCTCGCCGTGGCTCACGAGCGGGTCGAGAATACCGGACGGCTCTTCGCCGAACAGAAGCAGTTTCTCGAGGACTCACGCAGGGAGTTGGAGGCGTCGTTCCAGTCGCTCGCGTCGGCGGCCTTGAAGGGTAGTTCGGAGCAATTCCTCAACCTCGCCAACCAGCGTCTCGAGACGGCACGCACTCAGGCCACGGCCGATCTCGAGGAACGCCGGCAGGCAGTCGACAGTCTGGTCGCGCCCTTGCGCGAGACCCTGGAGCAGCTCAATCGCAAGACGGGCGATCTCGAACGCTCCCGGATTGCCGACTACTCCCGTCTGGGCGAGCAGATCGAGCAGCTGGTGCGCAGCAATACCACCCTGCGCGACGAGACCACGTCCCTGGCTTCAGCGCTACGCGGAACCGAAGTCGGCGGCCGCTGGGGCGAGATGGCGCTGCGCCGCGTCGCGGAGATGGCCGGTCTGACCGCCCACTGCGACTTTCAGGAACAGATGACCATCGGGGATGGCGTGCGACCCGACATGGTGGTCAATCTGCCCGAAGGGCGGCGCATCGCGGTGGACGCCAAGGCGCCTCTTTCGGCCTTCCTGAAAGCCTCCGAAGCACCCAGCGAGAGCAAGCGCAAGCTGGCTCTGGCCCGGCACGCCAAGAACCTGCGCGGCCATGTGCGCCAGCTGGCGCAGCGTGACTATGCCGAGGCTCTGGGCGACGACACCGAGTTCGTGATCCTTTTCCTGCCGGCCGACGCCTTCTTGGGCGCCGCGCTGCAGAGCGATCCCGACCTTCAGGTCGAGGCCATGCGATCGAAGGTCTTGCTCGCCACACCGACGACCTTGGTGGCCCTGCTGCGGACTGTGGCGATCTATTGGCAGCAGCGTTCCATGGCCGAGAATGCCGAAGCGATCGCCGAGACGGCCCGTGAGCTCTACGAAAGGGCGGCAAAGTTCGGCGAGGAGTTCGCGGGCGTCGGCCGTGGGCTGACCGCCGCACTGGACGCCTACGACCGGGCTGTGGGTTCCTTCGATCGCCGGCTCATGCCGATGGCCGGCAAGCTCGAAGAGATGAAGCTGGCGGAGGGGACCCGCCGCAAGCTCGAAACGCCTGCGCTCATCGGGCGCCGTCCTCGCCCTTCGAAGGCCGAAACGGAAGGTTAGGCCGCCGCGCGGCGATCCGGTCTGGGCCGATCGTCTACTCGTCGTCGCCGACCATCGGTACGAAGCGCACCGGCACGATGCTCGTGCGCACCAGCTGGGTCGGGGTCTTGGTGAGGAGCGCCAGATCCTGCACGCCCCCGGCGCCTACCGGCACGATCATGCGCCCGCCGACCGCCAGCTGCTCGACCAGCGCTTCGGGAATCTCCGGCGGCGCGGCGGTGACGATGATCGCGTCGAACGGCGCCGCCTCCGGCCAGCCTCGGTATCCGTTGCCGATCCGCACCTCCAGGTTCTCGTAGCCGAGTGACTCGAGAAGAGTTGCCGCTTCTCGCCCCAGACTCTCGATGATCTCGATCGAGTAGACCTCGCCGGCCAGTTCCGCGAGGACCGCCGCCTGATAGCCGGAGCCGGTCCCGATTTCAAGCACCCGTTCGGTTCCCTCGAGCTCGAGCAGCGCGGTCATCAAGCCAACGATGTAGGGCTGAGAAATCGTCTGACCGGAGCCGATCGGTAGAGGATGATCGGCGTAGGCTTCGCGACGCTGAGCCTGCGGCATGAAGAGATGCCGGGGCACCCCCCGCATCGCCGACAGCACCCTCTCGTCGGTCACGCCACGGCCGGCGATCTGTTGGTCCACCATCTGGTGGCGTCGAACTTCGAAATCACTCTCCGGCACGGGCGGCTCCTGAGAGGCCAAAGGGAAGGCCAGAAAACAGGCTATCAGCGCGGCAAGGGTATTCGCGGTCGTCGTCACAACGAGTCTATTCTGCCAAGCCGCAAGGGCGCAGCCAAGGGCATCAGGTTCGTCTCCCTCGGGTTAGACTCGGCCACCACCCCGAGCCCCTGACGCAGCCTCCTCACCCAGAACGAAGTCAACCAGAGGATTCCATGAGTTCTACAGGCGAGCCTCGACGCCACACGTTGTGGACCGACACCAAGGCCGCGATCCTCGGATCGCATCAGGACTTCACCTCCGGCAGCATCGGACGGGCCGTCTTCATCCTCTCGATACCGATGATGATCGAGATGGTCGGACAGTCGATTTTCGGCATCGTCGATGCCTTCTTTGTCGGCCGGCTCGGCGCCGCCTCTCTGGCCGCCGTCGGACTGACCGACTCGCTGCTGACGATCGTCTTCTCGGTCGCTCTCGGCCTGGCCATGGCTGGAACTGCCTTCGTGGCGCGGAGAGTCGGCGAGGGCAACAGGGAACGTGCGTCCCACGAGGCACAACAAGCGGTGATCTGGGGAATCGTCATCTCCATCCCGTTCGCCCTGGCCGGCGTGATCCTCGCACCCCGTCTGCTCGGCCTACTCGGCGCTGAAACCGAGACCATCGAGGTGGGGGTCAACTACACGAGGATCGTGCTTGGCGGCAGCTCGACCGTGTTCCTGCTGTTTCTCATCAACGGTATCTTCCGCGGCGCCGGCGACGCGACGCTTTCGATGAAGGCTCTGTGGCTCGCCAACCTGCTCAATATCGCCCTCGATCCGCTCTTCATCTTTGGACTTGGACCGATTCCAGCCATGGGCGTCACCGGTGCTGGCCTCGCGACGACCCTCGCTCGAGGCGTCGGGGTCGCCTACCAGCTGCGGCTGCTGGCAGGAGGCGCCGGTCGCCTGCGGGTGCGATTCAAGGCACTTCGGCTAGACGGGGATGTCGCCCGCCGCCTGCTCAAGGTTGGCGGCCCGGGCATGCTGCAATACCTCGTCGGCACCGGAAGCTGGCTGGTCGTCATGCGCATCGTCGCGCTCTTCGGCAGTGCCGCCGTCGCGGGCTACACCATCGGTGCCCGCATCCTCATCTTCGCCCTCCTGCCCTCCTGGGGCATGGCCAACGCTGCCGCAACTCTGGTCGGGCAGAACCTCGGCGCCGGTAAGCCCGAGCGTGCCGAACGCTCGGTATGGATCGCGGCGGGAGCCAACTCGGTGTTCCTCGCCGTCGTCGGCGCGCTGCTCATTCTCTTCGGCCGGCTGCTCGTGGGCCCCTTCTCGGCCGACCCCGACGTGGTGGCTTTCGGCGCCGACTGCGTCCGCATCATCAGCTACAGCTACGTCTTCTTCGCTGTCGGAATGGTGGCGATCCAGGCCTTCAACGGGGCAGGCGACACAACGACCCCGACCTGGATCAACTTCGTCTGCCTGTGGCTCTTGGAGCTCCCGTTGGCCTACCTCTTGGCGCGAACCATGGGCTGGGGCGCAGAGGGCGTCTTCTGGGCCGTCACGGGCGCTCAAGGCGCCCTTGCCGTAGTCGGCGTTCTGGCGTTCCGTCGCGGTAGCTGGAAGAGCCGCGCCGTCTAGGCGTCGCGCCCGTGGCAACCAACGAGAGCATAGACTAGGACCGGCTATGGCAAGGAAGATGCACTCGAAAGTCGTCTGGCCGGGATTCTCCAAGACCCCGGCCACCCGCCACGTGGCCCAGATCGGCCGCAACGAAAAGTGCCCATGCGGCAGCGGTAGGAAGTACAAGGACTGCCACGAACGCGAGGGCTCGGCCTTCCTGAAGAAGCTGGCGCGCCAAGCCGACAAGGTGCGCCTGCGCGAGGTTCGGGCGAACCTCAAGGCCAAGGGCGTTCCCTGGTACCGCCGCTTCTTCGTCCGGCTCTAGCGCCGGGCGCGTCAGTCGACTGAGAACGTCTGCAGTTCGACCGGCACGACTTCGCCGGTCAAGGCGAACAGAAGGTCCGGAGCGCTGGCGCCGCAGCCTGCCGCAGAGGTCCACGAAACGCAACCGGTACCGAAGCCGTCAAGTGGGTTCTCCCAGGCGAATCCTGCGCCGGATGCCACGGAACGCTCGGCCCACAGCCATTGGCCACCGACCGTCGAGTCCATCACCGCCTGGACCGAAACCCAATAGTCCGCGGCTTGTAGGAGGCAGAGCGAGGGGAATACGATCTTGAGGCTTCCGAGACCGTCATCGACGTAGTCGACTCCGGCCACGAGGCCGGGATAGCTGCACTTCGACGTGCCTGGCACGCCTCCGCCATCGTTGAAGAACTCGACGTTGATTGTCGGTGTGAGGCCTGGACCCGAAATGTAGGCACCGGTGACGATCACGCCATTGACGTTCCACTGGATGTCCGCCAGCGGCACGGTGAAGTCGTCCCCCGCCCGGCAATCGAAGGTCGCATTGGCAGCGTCGAAAATCTGGCTCGCGAACCCGGCTCCGGCAGGTGAGTCCAACTGGTCGTAGATGATGTCGTTGAAAAACGCCAAGGCGCCGATAGGAACTGCCGCCTCCCGCACGGGCGATGCCTGCGGAGCGCGACTCGCCACGTGACCGACCTCAGGCCGGAAGGAAGATCCTTGGGCCTCGCCGCCGACAACCGGGGCCAAGTAGGCCAAGGCCATCCACCCCTCTGCTCCAGTGCTCAACGCCACACGGCCCCAATCGGCCGTCTGCTCGAGGACTTCGACTTCGACCCCGGGGGCCTGGCATGAGAGCGCCGGGCCGCCAGGCATCGAACGCAAGTTGAGACATGGCGCCGCACGTTCGCTGACGACCTGCGTCGCTCCAACCGCAACCGTGACTGCCAGTCCCAGCGCAAGGGCGCCCACTACCTTGATCATTTGGATTCTCATCATGTCTCCTCAGCCTCCACCTCAGGGTACGGTCGTGTCCCAGGCCGAGGTGTCACCACTCTCGAACCCGTCCTCGAAGACTATCGGAGACTGCAGCAAATTGAACGAGAAATCGTCCAAGAAGCCGTCGAAGGGCGCACCGAGGCCATTCTCCAGGGTGACCTGACAGAGCGTCGACTGTGCAATCGGAGGCGCGGACACCACGCCCGCGAAGCCAATCCAGACACCATCGGTCGAGATGGTGTCGAAGAAAGCCTGCGTCGGCAGGGCAGCACCGCCGCACGCAGCCTCGGGGAAGAACTCACAGGTGCGAATCACGCCGACGCTGATCGCCGGCGTCTCGAGGAAGACGAAGCCGGTGAAGTCGTGGACCGCACCTCCGCCGACCTCCAAGCACTGGCCCAAGGCGATCTGGGTGCTGCCGGCCTCGTTGTGGAACTGGGCCGACCCCGAGATGCTCGCGTTGTCCATGTCGGTTGTCGGATCGTGCACGATCGACGACGGCGTGCCCAGAACCGGCACCCAGTCGTCGAGGCTGCAATCGAAGTGGCCGTTCGCGAAGGCGTCGATCTGATCGATACGGAAGTTGCGCACGAAGTCGTCACCGCCGGTGAAGTCACCGTCGCCGTCGAGCTCGTTGCCCGCGACATCCTCGATCCCGCCGGCGCCGCTGCAGGCCATCAGACGGTACGGTCCGTCGTCGAGCCACGGTGAGACGTCGAGCTCGACCCGAGCGCTCGTGGTGAGCGCATCGTAAGTCACCGTGTCGATGGCGATCGTGACGTCGTCACCCTGCGCCGCTCCGCAGGCCGTCGTTGAAAGATCGAGATCCGGACCGGAGCCCACGACTTGCCAGTTGGCGATGTCTTCGACTGTCGCCTCGGTCATGCCTTCGCTGAAGTCGACATCAAAAGTGAAGACGCTGTTGGCCACGCTTTCGCACTCTTCGAGGGTGCCGTCGCCATTGGTCTTGATGGTGTCGACGTTGGCCACGGTAGGCGGCAAGAGGTCATTGACCGGCGTCGAATCGCTATCGGTCGCCTCGACCGGCACCCCACCCGAACCGGCACCGTCGTCGCGCACGGTGGCCGTGTTGTCGATCGTCGGCGGGGCATCCTGCGGCGGTACGACTTCGACCGCGAAGTCGACCGCGGCCGTCCCGCCATTACCGGCAACCGTGCCGACGCTGATGGTACAGAGCGTGCCTTCCGGGTCGCCGTCGAAGCAATCCCACCCGGCGCTGCTGGCGCCGGCGTCGAAAAGACCGCCCACCGGAACCGTGTCCTCGAGGACTACGTTCGAGGCGTCCTGATCGCCAGTGTTGGTGTAGGTCAGGGTGTAGACCACGCTCGAACCCGGGTCCACGTTGACTCCACCGTCGTCCTTGTCGAGGGTGAAGTCCGGCACTGCTTCGACCGGAATATCCGCTTGGGTCGTGTCGAAGAGAGGTGTCTTCGGCGACTGGATCTGAGCGGTGTTGCTCAGGACCTCGATACCCGCCGGGACCGGATCATCGACTGTGGCGTTGAAGGTCACGGTCACCGAGCCGCCGGCGCCGGGCACGCTGGCCACTGTCACGTTGACCGTGTTGCCCGCGCTGGTGTCGCTGTCACCGCCGGCGCCACCGCCTAAAGCCACCGCCACCGAACCGAGGTCGAGGGTCAGGCCCGGCGGCAGTACGTCGTTGATGTTGACGGTCGAGTCACCGCCATTGCCGGAATTGGTCAGGGCGATCGTGTAGGTCAGGATCTCACCCGGCTGAGCCATGCCGTCGGCGTCGCCGAAGGGCGCGTCACTGACGGTCTTGGTGGCACCAGCGAGGATCGGCGCGGCCAACACGGCGGTAGCCGTTGGGTCGGTATCACCCGTCGCGTCGTCCGGATCATCAGTCGGGAACGTGGCAAAGTTGCCGCTCACGAAGCCCTGTTGAGAAACTTCGGCAACGCCGTTGGGGAAGGGGTTGACTACGGTCGCGTCGAAGAAGATCGAGATCGACTTACCGGCCGGCAGGTCGCCGATCGTCACGCTGACGGTTGAGCCGGGGCCCAGTGGGTCTACCTTTCCGGAGGGCTTCGTGACGTCGGCAGGGCGGTCCAAACCGGGCAGATCGCGCTGGGTCTGGCGGTCCACCGGGTTGTCCTGTTGGCCAGTTTTTTCAAAGGCCGCCGTTCTTGGTGCCAAGGGCTCTTGCTTGGTCTCGACACGATCCAAGCCGGTAACCTGGGAGGCTTTCTGGAGTTCGGCGCTGTCGCCAGGCGCACTACTCCCATTGAAGCTCTGAGCGACAACCGGTCCGGTTACAAGCAACGCACCCAAAAGCGCCACCAGCAGCCAGCTGACCTGTAGTCGTCTCATCGTGACTCTCCCCGATCTTCGCATTGAGTTCTTCGTCCTCTTCCCTCGCACGGCCTAGGTGAAGACCGCCTCGTACTTCATGCCCTTGTCGTCCGGGCCGATCGGCACCAGAAAAAGCTCGATACTTCCGAGTTCCTCATGGACGACCTGGTAGATGGCTTGCTCGGGCGCCTCGTTCTCCGGCCCCCGCAGGACCACCGAAAACGCCTGCCGACCCGTCGGCCCCTGGGTCTCGCCCATGGTGGACACCTCGATCAGCTGAGCGTCGAACGCCAGATCCTCGCCGGCCGAGACCCGAAAGATCCCGTCCAGGTAGGGCTCGAAAGCATCGCGTGTCACTTCATCTACTTTCAAGTCGCATCTCCCGCCGCGGCGGCCAGGACTTGCGGCTGCCACTCCATCAGGTCGTATACACCCTGGTCCTCGACCTTCTCGAATCCGAGTCGGGTGTAGAGGTGCATGGCCGGGTTGTGCTGTTCAACGTGGATGCGCACCCTCTTGCCAACAGTCACTGCCTCGTCCAGGACGCCGCGCATCAATTGATGCCCAAGTCCCTTGCCCCTGTGCTCCGGCAGCAGCGCGATGTCTACCAAGCGGTGCTCATCCTCTCGGCGATCGAGATAGAGCCTGCCGATCGGCTCTCCCTCCTGCAACACGAGATCGAAAGAGGCGTCCGAAAACTGCTCACGGTAGAACTTATGCTGCGCCTCGAACTGCATGCTCAGGAACCCCCGCTTCTCTTCGGGCGACCACGGCACGACCGCCAACTCGTCTGCCCGCGTTGTCGCGTATAGATCGCGCAGAAAAGGCGTGTCAGCTTCTGTTATCGGTCGAAGACTCAGCATCGCATCAGCCCTCGGTTCCCTGCGCATCGAGTCCTGCCAGGTCGCGATACTCCAGCGCCCAGGAGCCCTGCCAATCAGCAAACCCCGCGTACTTCTCAATCAGCTGACGGCTCTCGGTCACGCTTTCCGGGTCGCATGGGTTGGGCCAGATGTCGTGCCAGGCCACACTGAAATGTGCGCCTGCCGGCGGAATCCACTCGAACGCGTCGGCCTGTACGACCGTCAGGCTGGTTGGGACCCCGACGTTCAAGTGCGGAGCCACTAGCTCGATGACCTCGCTTGAGAACTCCAGCACCGTTACGGAGGAAATCGAGGATGGTTCGCCGCGCAGGATCGTCTCCACGAACATGCCAAGACCCAAGCCCGTAACGAGTACGTCGCCACCTCGATTGAGAGCCTCCTCCATGGCACGGCGTTGCGACCACCATTCCTCATAGAGATCAGTCATGTAGTCCACCGAGCCCGATCGCAGCCGTGTGTACTCGCCTGAGCTCGCTCGAGCCCAGGTGGGTCTCACATCGATATCCGCGCAGTCTGCGGCGCTATCCGAAATATAGAACCGCTCGACGATCCAATCGCCGGACCGGCCTTCGGGAACGCCCGACTTCGCGTAGTGCATACGATCGCTCACGGAGTCCATCGCGGAATCAACCCGACCTCAGCTCCTGCTCGGATACAACCCAACCAAGGCGATGATGTAGTTGAGAGTGAGAAAAGGCTGGTCATTGGTGTGGGACTGGCTGCCGCCGGTGTTGGCGACCGTGCGCGAATCCTGGTCCACCACGCTGGCGGAGCCGTAAAGGACATTGGCCCCACGTCCCGCCGGTTGAGCCGCAAGAGAATTGCCGGGCTGCCTGCTGTCCGGCGGATCGGATGATCCCTGAAAGTCGTGGGTGTGGCTCGGCATCTGTGCCGCCGAAAGTGTGATGTTCTCGGTCCCGCCTCGTTGCCCCAGTCGGCGTGAGGTCAGCCCTGGGCCCCTGCCAGGGTGCATCGGAGCGCGCCCTTGAAGATTGGGTAGCGCGGTGGTCGTTCGGCCGTCACCGCCATAGGTTGTCCCGATCAGTGAGAAGAGCGCGGTGTTCTGGGAGATGGGCAGGAGTTGCCCGTTGCAGAACGCCCAGTTTCGGGGAGCGAAATTTCCGGCGAAGATCCTTATCTCGGCAACGAAAGGTTCAGACATAAGATTCTCCTTAGTGTCGCGACGGGTAGATTCCGAAGAGCGCGACAATGAAGTTGATGCATAGGAAGGGCATGAGGTTTGAGTGCTCCCGGGAGCCTCCGGTGTTGACCAGCGACTGCGAGCTCATCGTGACTCTCGCGGCGTTTCCAGCCTTGTAGACGTCTCCGACGCTCCGTGCGGGGAACGAACTGGTAGGCACCGTCCGCGCGCCGTCGTTGTTGGTGCCCGTGTACGTGTGGGTATGAGACGGCAGTTGGTTGACCGTCACGGTCTCCTGCTCCGTACCGAATTTGGCACCCAGTCTCCGATCGCTCAGCCCTGGACCCGAGCCGGCATGGATCGGAATTCGACCTCTGAGGTCCGGCAAGCCGAACGTCGTGCGTCCGTCGCCGCCGTAGATCGTGCCCAGCAAGCTAAAGAGCGCGTCGTTCTGGCTGACCGCTAGAAGTTGGCCATCGCAGAAGGCCCAGCCTCGCGGGGCGAAGTTTCCAGCAAACATGCGGATTTCTCCGACGAAAGGTTCTGACACAGCAATCTCCTCTCTGAGCCGCTAGTTCCGCGACGGGAACAGGCCTTGAAGCGCGATGCAATAGTTGAGTGCCAACGACGGCTGCATGTTGTTGTGAGCTTGGCCTCCGCCTGCGTCGGCGACCGGATTGTTGAGACTCGCCGTGGGTGCGCCTTGCCCCGGATCGGCGTAGATATTCCCCACCGTACTCGTGACCTGCGCCCAAAGATTGCCCGCCGGACTGGCACTCGAGCCCGCCGCGGAGCTGGCCCTGGCCTGATGCTTGTGCTGCGGCATCTGGGCGACACTCAGGGTTACGGCCTCCTCACCCGACTTCGAGCCCAAGCCATGACTGGTCCCGTTGCTCGACCCGACATGAAGAGGCGTTCTACCGCGTAGCTCGGGCAAGGCAAACGACGTGCGCCCGTCCCCGCCGTAGGTGGTTCCCAGGAGCGAGTAGAGCGACTGGTTCTGGTTGATCGGCAGGATCTGACCGTCGCAAAAGGCCCAACCTCGCGGCGCGAAGTTGAATCCTACGATTCTGATCTCGGCAAGAAACGGCTCTGACATTTTGCATCTCCTTATTTTCAGGCTCTTGAGTTCCGCTTGGGTCGTCAAGGGGTGTCTAGGGTGGGGTCACCACCGGCAGGGTCGGGGTCGTAGTGACAATGTTGACGCCATTAAACGGTACGTCCGCGGACGTCGCGCCCCCGCCCGTGGTGTTGGCGTTGTCATCGAGCACGCTTTGCGCTTGCGCAGCGTTGATGTCGGTGGCCGCCGCGTCTGCCGAGAGGCCTCGCGACAGGTTGAACTCCGAGTCGGTGGCGTCCGCTCCGGAATCGTCGTTCCGTAGCCGGAATCCTTCCGGCCCCTCGCTATTCGAGATCAAGACGTTGAAGGTACTGCTGGTGCCACCGACGGCGTCGCCGTTGATCCGCATGTCGAAGGAGTCGAACTGCGGGTTCGTTCCCGTGTCGTGCGACACCATGTCGTCGTCGTCGATCGTCAAGTCCAGTGTCGCCCCGTTCCTGACCTGGAAGCGGCTCGGCAAGAAGGGTGAGGGCGAGTTCGGGAAGCCAATAGCATCCAGGTCATCACCGGATCCGGGGATACCGATCAGCCCGCTGGTGTAAGTGTTGTTGTCTACCAACACGAAGCCTCTGGCTCCGTTGCCGTCGGCGTCGTCCGCCCGGATGAAGAGCGTGCCGTCCCATGATCGCGTCAAGGTGTTGTTGCGCACGATGACTTCGGTGTCGTCACCGGAGACGTCCACTCGGAGCGACCCCGTACTGAGGCCGCCGGAGTTCTGCGTCTCGACCAAGGTGTTCTGCGAAATGATCCCTTCGAAGGTCCCGCTGCCACGGGACTCCACGCCGATCCCGCCGTTGGGGAAGTCGAAGGCGCATGTTGCAGGCGTGGTGCAAAGGCCCGGCGGTGAGGTGTGATCCAGAACCGTCACGTTGTTCTGAGAGATCACGAGGTCTACGTTGGCGGAATCCGTAGCCGAGAACCCACCGATGAAGATCGAGGCATCCGAACCGGAATCTGTGAAGGTGTTGCCGAGTGCGGGAGTGGCCTCGAGCGGATCGCCGATGCGGATCGCCGAGGTGATCGAACCGACGTTGTTGACCCGCACCGCGCTACTGCCGACTGACGGAACGCCGGCAAGATCCTTGCGCCCATCGTCGAACGTGTTGCTCTGCACCGTGATGTCTACACTGCCGCTACTTGCGGTGAACAGGTTGACGAAGCCGGGACCATCGTCGAAGTCGTTGCCCGTGATCGCCACCGTACCGCTGATGCCTTCGACGGTGACCATGGCCTCATCGGTTCCGCCGCCGTCCGCCTGGCCGGCGAGGTGGAAGCGGTTGGAGTTGGCCAGTGTGCTATTGATGATCGACAGGCCGCTCCAGGTTGTGGAGCCACCGCCTCCGGTCTCTCCGTGAATAGCGCTGTCCGTCACTCTTTGAATAGTCACGTTGTTGAGCGTCAGGCCGCCATCGACCTGCTGGCCGTCGATCCCGTGATGGCCCGGAGCCGCGGCGCCCATGTCACCGATGTCTTCGATCGTCATGTTGAAGAGCGAAACCAAGCCGTCGGTGTCGAAGAGCCTCACGCCGTCCTGCTGGATGTCTTGAATCGTGCCGCCCGACCCGTCGGTGGTTCCGGTGCCTGTCACACTGAAGGCGCCAGTCCCTGTGTCGTCCAAGATGATCCCGGGATTGGTGGTGCCGCCGCCGTTGACGTCGACTGATCGGAATGTCAGCCCGCCTCCCCCGATAATCGTGTCCGAAACATTGACACCGGATCCTGTCGTCGTCGCCACGGTATTGGTTTCGGTCGAGTCGTTGGCAACTGTCCCTCCGCCGGTCGCGAGGAACCCGCCGCCGGTCGTGGTGTCGATGTCGAGCGCGCCCGTCAAGTTGATCGTCGCGCCCCCGTTGCTGGTCAACGAAATCCCGGTCGCCGTCGAGGTGTTGGCCGTGATCGCGACGGCGATGTTCTGGATTCCTCCGTTGTTGCCGTTGGCGCGATAGGCCGTGGCGGCGCTGTTCTGCACGATGCTGCCGGCGTTGTAGTTGACCGTGGCGGAACTCGCGTCGATGTTGAAGGCGCCGTTGGTCGGCGTCGTGATCGTGGTGTTTGCGAAAGTGAACGTGCCCGCGGAACCCGCGAGAATGTCGATCCCGGCGTCGCCGCCGCCGTTCAAGGTGACGGAGCCGTTGAAGTTGTAGGAAGCGTCAGCGTTCGAGAACTGCAGCCCGTTGCCGTTGCTTGCATTGATGCTGCTCCCGGCGTCGAAGGCCACGGTACCGGTTGAATGACCGCTGATCGAGACGGCCGAAGCGTTGTTGGCCTGAGTGACCGAGCTCGCCGCCTGGAAGGTGACTCCTGCCGTGCTGCCGTCGATCCTGACGGCCGTCCCGCTGGGACTCGTGATGTCCGTATTGGCGAACGTGAAGGTACCAGCGCTGCCGCCGAGGATGTCGATCCCTTCATCGCCGCTACCACTGAGGGTCACTTGCCCGTTGAAGTTGTAGGTGCCGTCAGCGTTCGAGAACTGCAGGCCGTTTCCGTTGGTGGCCGTGATCGTGCCGGTCTGGAACGTCACCGTGCCGCCCGAGTGACTCCCGATGTCCACTGTCGTGGCGTTGTTCGCCTGAGTGATCGAGCCGCTGTAGACGACGCTCGCCGTCCCGCCGTTGATCCGGAAGGCGGTCCCGGTCGGGCTCACGATCGAGCTGCTGCTGTCGAAGTCGTAGCTGGCCGAACCGCCGGAGATATTGACCCCGATGGTCGACGTGCCGCTGACGTCCAGGTTGTCGATATCGATCGTCCCGGTCGCGTTGCTGAAGGTAGCCCCATTGCTCCCGTTGTTGCTGAGACCGACGTCGTCGATGGTGGCTACCGCGGTGTTGGTGCCGGCAATGCCGGTACCGACCGCACCCACGACATCAAGGCCGGTCACCAGATTGCCGTTGGCCAGCACAATCCCCGCGCCGCTGATGTTGGTCATCTCGGGCCGACCGGCAGCGATCGGCAGTGCGTTCGAGAATGGCGGAAGCGTGATGCCTGCGGCGGTGGTGAGATCGACGCCTTGGCCGATGAAGAGCTGGCTGTCCTTCAGAGTGATGCCATCGTCGTAGTCCGTGCCGAAGCCATCTCCTTCATCGAGGAAAATGATGTCGCCCGAGCCGTCGGCCGCGGCAACCATGTCGCTCAACTCGTCGAACGGCGCTGTCTGGGTGCCGTTGCCGCTGCCCCCTGCCCCGTTGTCGATGAACCAGATTGTGTTGGCCACCGTGACCTCGACGGTGCAGGGCGCTGAGTCACCGAAACCGTTGCCTACCGTGTAGGTGAACGTGTCGGTGCCACTAAAGCCAGGGCCGCTCGTGTAGGTGAAGCCGCCGTCTGGTGCGACGGTCGCAGTGCCGACGGGCGGGCCAGCCGGCGCGGTGTTGCCGCTGACGGTTATCTCATCGCCGGTGTCGCCGATCAGCACGCCGCTCGCCGCCGGAACGTTGATGCCGACGTTACCGAGAGCGTCATAGTCATCGGGATCGGTCTCGTCGTCGCACACCGGACGGAGGCCGACCGCGATCGTCACCACGCCGTCGTCGAATCCGGCGGCGTTCTCTATCCGGTAGGCAAAGAGGTCCGGGCCGGTGAAGGTGGCGCTCGGCGGGGTGTAGACGAAGTTGCCGTCCACCGTCATCGAGACGGTCCCGCCGTTGTCGGTTGGAGTCGTCGCGCCGAGCGTCGTCTGCACCGTCGCGTCGCTCGAGGTTCCGTAGGACACGAGCGCAGCGACCGGAAAACCGAGGTCGTCGTTGGTGAGCACGGGTGGTGTCGTGTGGGAACTGCTGTCGAGCGGTGTGTTCAGTGCCGTGTGGTACGCGTCGCCCGGCGCGCTAAGCATGTCGGGGAAGTCGTCGACCGCCGTGGGCGGCGCCTCGACCGTCATCGTGACCGTCGCGATGTCGCTGCCCGCGACGTTGGTGATCTGGTAGTCGAAGGACTCGACGCCCGAGAAGGTCGGGTTGACCGTGGCGTCGTAGGTGAAGGTACCCACGCCCGCTCCGCCGGTGAAGTTCACCGTGTTACCGCTCGGCAGTGCGAAGGGGTTGACGGGTGTCGTAGTCAGAGGACCGCCGACCGGGCCGTAGAAGTCGACGGAGCCGGCCGGGTTGCCGAAGTCGTCGGCGCCCGAGCCGTTGTCGGCGGCGGCGTCGAGCGGCGTCGAAGTGTTCTGCACCACGGTCAGCGCGTCGTCCTGCGCGATCGGCGGGCCGGCGACGAGAATCTCGACCGTCGCCGTGTCGTTGCCCGCGGGGTTGCCCAGTATGTACTCGAAGGCATCAGTTCCGGTGAATCCACCCAACGGGGTATAGACGAACTCGCCGTTGGTCGAGACCTCGATGGTCCCTCCGCCATCGGTCGGAGCCGGGCCGCCTTCAGCGGGCGTCGTCGGCGAGCCCGAGGGACCGTAGAAGGTCACCGCACCAGCCGGCACTCCGAGGATGTCGTTGTCAAGAACGCTCGGCGTGGCGTGAGCTGTCGTGTCGATAGCTACCCCGGGCAGCGTGGCAAAAGGATCGCCGGGCACCGCACCGCCGGCCGGGCCGTCGTCAATGGCGTCGGGCGGCACTTGCACCTGGATGGTAACCCTGGCGTCCGAGGTACCGAGTGTGTTGGTCAGACGATAGTCGAACTGCCAGGAACCGGTAAGACCTGTCGGGGTGACGAAGGTGAAGCTGCCATCCGCGTTGACCGTGAGTGAGCCGTCGGCGAAGGCGGGCAGGGGCGTGACCGTGGCTCCCGCCAGGTTGTCTGTCACCAGGCCGCCCAGATCGGCTCCACCGAAGTGGCTCAGAGCTCCCGCCGGACTGCCGATGAAGTCGTTGCGCTCGACCGGATCGGTAGGACCGTCGAGAACCGTCAGGGTGCTGCCGGCGGTGACGAAGTAGGCCGGCGCGTTGTCGGCATCGTCGTCCGAGGCAATGGGAGATCCACCGAGGATCAAGCTCGCCGTGGCAGTATCGGTAGCCGGACTGCCCGAGGGGATTCCGTTCTCGACGTCGTAGGTGAAAGTGTCGATCTCACCCCCCGTGGCGCCTCCGAAGGGCGTGTAGGTAAAGGAGCCGTCGGTGCTGATGTCGACGGTGCCGCCGAGAGTGGTCGGCTGCGCCGCGGCGGCGATCGCGGTCGGCGCCGGGATGCCGAAGTCGTTGGCCAGGAGTCGCGGTTGCGGGCTGCCGTCGATCGTCGTCGGCACGCTGGGATCGACCTCGTAGAGGCCGTCGTCGCGGGCCAGCGGAGTGGTCGTGACGACACCGCTCGGCAGCGTATTGGGGTCGAGCGTCAGATCGAAGTCCACCGCTGTGGCGGATCCGGCAACGCTGGTGACCGTCGCCTGGTAGTTGATCAGGCTACCGGGGACCGCGGCGCCGCCGGCCACGGAATCGACAAGTGTCGCCTCGAGGTCGAGCTCGACCTGGACCAGATAGTCCTCGACCTCGCCGTCATCGGCCTGACCTAGGAAACCGAAGACGCCCCCTTCGGGTGGCGTGTCGGTAGTACAGCGGAACCGGGCGTAGGTATCACCGCCAAAGGCATTCGCCGGAACGGTGAAGCTCAGGGCGTTGATACCGGGAACCAGCGCGGCGCCGCCGGGGAAAAGAGCGTCTGTCGGCTCGTCCCAGTCGCCGTCGATGTTGAAGTCGATCCAAGCCGTCAGGACGCAGGCGGCGTTGGCCACCACCTCGATGTTGACCAGGGCGCCACTGACCAGCGGATCGAGGAAGGTGACGCCGTCCTCGTCGTTGTCGGCCACTGCGCAGGTGCCGTTGGTGACGCTACCTGCACCCAGGTCATCACCGTCGGCTCCGGGTGTGGGCTGACCGTTGATCTCGGAATCTACACACGCACCAAGAAAAACCGTCGGGCTCAGCACATGGCTTGCGCCCTGCGACGCAAAGAGAGTCGGGAAGGTCGGATCCGGAGCATCGCCATAGTCGATGTCCTGGTCCTGGCCGAAGTAGTGACTCAGGTCGGAATCGGTCACAGGGCCTGTCCCGTCGAGGATGGCGTCCACCGTGCCTTCGTTCTCGTAGGGGCCAGCGATCGCCGTGCCGTTGGCGGTGCAAGTCTTCGATTGCCCAGGCAAGAGATCGCCCGGCGGGCAGCTGACGGTCACGCCTTGGTCGTCAGTGACCACGATCGATGACAGGTTCGCGGCGCCGAAGTTGCTGACCACGTAAGTCCACGCAACGGGGGCCCCGGTCGCGACGACCGGCCCCGGAGGCAAGTCCGCGTCCTCCCCGTTGGTCGACTTCTCGATCGAGACCGCATTCGGCAGGATGCCCGTGTAGTGACTCGGGTCGGTCCGAATGATCGTCGGACCGCTGGCCAGGTCACCCGCCGCCGTGCCGATGTTGGCGTAAGGCCCCCCTACGGCGGTCCCCGAGCCGGTACAGATCATGCTCTCGCTCGCCAACAAGGAGGTCTCGGGGCAGCTGACGGCGACTCCTTGATCGTCGCTCACGACGATGTTGCTGATCGTTTCGGGGCCCGGGTTGCCGACCAGGTAGGACCAGTTCACCGGATCGCCCAGCGGAATCGACGGTCCGGGAGGCGAATCCGCGTCCTGCCCGTTGGTGGACTTCTGGAACACCATCGACTGGCCGAAGTAGTGACTGGGATCGTTGGCGATAACCACCACCGCGCCGGGCAACTCCGCCGCCGCCTGGCCGATGTTTGCGTACTGCCCGGCTTGAACTGTTCCAGAACCGGTACACGTCATGGACTCGCTGGGAACGAGTTCGGTCTGGGGACAGCTCACCGCGACACCCTGGTCGTCGGTCACGACGACGTTCGTCAGCGTGTCGACAGTGCCCTCGTTTGTCACCAGATAGCTCCAGGAAACAGAACCTCCCACGGGCAGAGTCGGCCCAGGTGCCACGTCGGCGTCGGCGCCCTCGGTCGACTTCTCGATCGACAGCGCCAATTCGGCCACACCGAAGTAGTGGCTGGGGTCGGTGTCCGGAGACACCGGCTGGCCATTGACGACGAACTCGGCGGCTACGGTGCCCAAGTTGGCGTATTGCCCCGTAGTGGCCGTGCCACTCGCTGTGCAGGTCATCGACAAGCCGGCACCGAGATTGGTGTCCGGGCAGCTGACGGCCACTCCCTGGTCGTCGGTGACGACTACGTTCTGGAGGTCTCGGATGCCGGCTGAGATCAAGTACGTCCAGTTGACCGGATCACCCGCGACGATCACGGGGCCGGGAGCCGCGTCCGCATCCTGACCATTGGTGGACTTCTCGATGGAGACATCTTGCGCCGCGACCGACGCGGCGAGCAGGACTCCGACCAGGCTCGCAAGCCAGAAGGCACCGGTGCGCCGACTGGGGCTCTTTGGGTCAACAGTCTTCATCGATCGCCACATCGTCAGGACTCCTCAGTACTCGTCGCCAACATTCTGCGCTTTCCGTTGCGACTCGGAAGCGAAGGGACTCGACCAGCCTCGCTGCGGGTCAGCGCTTCTTGACTGACTTCTTGCCGGCCGGCTTCTTCTTGGCCTTCTTGGCCGCTTTGCGCTTGGGCGCCGCTTTCTTCTTTGGCGTCGCCTTCCTCTTGGCGACCTTGCGCTTGGCCTTGGCGGGGGCCTTCTTCTTCGCGGCCGCCTTCTTGGCTGGCTTGCGCTTGGCTGTCTTCTTCGTGGCCTTCTTCTTCGCGGGCTTGCGTTTCTTCGCAGACTTGCGTTTCTTCGCAGGCTTGCGTTTCTTCGCGGGCTTGCGTTTCTTCGCGGGCTTGCGTTTCTTTGCGGGCTTGCGTTTCTTCGCGGGCTTGCGTTTCTTCGCGGGCTTGCGCTTTGCCTTCTTCGGCGCCGCGGCGCGTTCGGGCTCGTGCACGGCCACGAACCCCGCTTCTCCGATGTAGCCCCAGTGGTCGTGGCGCACGGTGTAGCGCGCGCCGTGCTTCAGCTTCGACGCGTCGACCACGATCGACTCGGACTCCCTGATGCTGAGTTGGCCCGGCACCAAGGCGGTAGTGTGCGACGAGGTCGCGCCGCGCGGCATCTTCGCCTTGCCTACCTTGCTGCGCGCAATCTCGCGACCGCTTGCATCGAGCACTTGCCAGCCGTGGGTGCCAACGGAATTGGAGGCTCCGAGGACGTAGTGCTCCTCGCCATCATTGTGAATAAGCGCCAACGCCTCGATCTTCACGGTCTTCTTGCCCCGCTTGACCATCACATGACTGTCCAAGAGAACTTCGGCTCGTATGCGGCTCGATTGCATGCTAGCGACCTCCGTTGTCGTGCTGACTTAGAGTTGGATTTCCACCCGATTTCCTGCGCCTAAAGCTGCAAAGTGACGCCTAGTTGCGGCGTCGATTCGTCCCAGTCCTCCCTCGATCCCGAAGAGCACTCAGCCTCTTCCTGCGGATCGAGGTCCCCTTTTGCTTCAATTTCAAAAACGACTGAAGCGACTCTAGCACAGCCGATTATGCGACTTCGACAACCCTTATCCTTCCGAAGCGCTAGACTCTGCATCGCCGTGCGAGTCATGTTCACCAACCTGGGTTGCAAGCTCAATCAAGCCGAGCTGGAGGATCTCGCTCGCCGCTTTTCCGGCTCCGGGCACCAGGTAGTCGGCTCGATCGAGGAGGCTGAGCTTCATGTAGTGAACACCTGCACCGTGACTCACGGCGCGGCCCGGGACTCGCGAAAGACGGCGCGCCGCGGCGGGAGACTCAACCCGGCACTGCGCACCGTACTCACCGGATGCTACGTCGAGTCCGACCCCATCGAGGCCGCGGCTCTTGCTGGCGTCGACCTCATCGTGCCCAACCGAGACAAGGAGAACCTCCTCGAACGAGTTCACTCTGCCTTCCCGGAACTGCGTCCGACGCAGGATCGGCCGGTCAGGCTCGACGTCCCCTACGTGCCACTCGAGTTCGGCAACTCGCGTGCGCTGGTCAAAATCGAGGATGGCTGCAACATGCAGTGCTCGTTTTGCATCATCCCGTCGACGCGCGGCCCGCAACGCAGTCGCGAGCCGCGGGACGTCGTCAGAGACGTGGAGCGGCTCGTGGCGGCCGGATTCCCGGAGATCGTCATCACCGGGGTCCAGATCTCCTCGTACCAATCGGATGGTTTGGGACTTTTCGAACTCACCTCGCGACTCCTCGAGGAAACCGATGTCGAGCGCCTACGACTCACCTCGATTGCGCCCTGGCAGTTCGACTCCCGCCTACTCGATCTGCTTCCCGGCCGGCGCCTGTGCCGCCATTTCCACTTGTCGTTGCAAAGTGGCTGCGACCAGACGCTACGACGCATGCGGCGACCGTATTCGAGCGAGCAGTTCGCTTCGCTGACCCGCAGGATCCGCCAGGCGGCTCCGGACACCGCGATCACGACCGACGTGATCGTCGGTTTCCCGGGCGAGACTGTTGCCGAGTTCGAAGCGTCGCTCGCCTTTGTCGAGAGCCAGGGGTTCGCCCGCGTGCACGCCTTCCCCTACTCCGAGCGGCCGGGAACGGCTGCTGCTGCTTTGGCAGGCAAGATAGCGCCGCCGGAGACTCGCTCGCGCATGCAACGAATGCTGGCCATAGCAGGTCGCAGCGAAGCCGAGTTCGCTGCCGGCCAGATCGGTCGGACCGTCTCGGTCCTTTGGGAAGCCCGGCGCGACCGCGTTTGGCGGGGCACGAGCGATAACTACCTGCGGGTGTCGACGACGTCGGACAGCGACCTCGAGCGCACGTTGGCGCCGGCCTACCTGACCTCGGTCGACGGCGCGATCGTCAGCGCGGGCCCAGCGGCGCCCGTCCTCCAGGAGGCTTGACGAAACAGCCGATCAGACGCGCGGCCGAGCCGCGTAGCGCGCTGGATCATGGCGCGCCTGACAGGGAGCCGGATGCTTCGAACTCAGGGCACGGTCGTGGACCAGCTCGACGTGTCACCGGATTCGAAGCCGTCGGCGAAGACCAGCGTCGGCGGGCTGAGGTCAGCCCGCCAGGCTCCCCGCCCATAGGTGCCCGCGACGATCGTGTTGGTGGCTGTGTCGATGACCAGGTCACCAATGTTGACATTGGGCAGATCCGAACCATCCTTGGTCCAGGATGCCCCGTCGTCGTCCGACCAATAGACCCCGGCCCCGCTGCCGACGTAGAGCGTCGGCGGGAAGTTGCGCCACTCGACCGCCAGCGCTCGCGCCGCCGCGCCGGTGACTAGCGTCCCGGTAACGTCCTCCCAGTTGAGGCCTCGATCCTCAGTGCGCAGGACCCGAGGGCCAGAGGTGTTGAAGAACGCGACGTAAGCGCGGGCGGAGTCGTCGGGGTCGACGGCTATGTCGCCCAGCGACCCACCCGGCAGACCGCTCGTGCGCTCGGCCCAACTCGCGCCGTCGGTGGTCACCCACAGGCGGCCCGTGCTGGTTCCGGCGTAGATACTGTCGGACTCGCCCGGCGCGATCGCTATCGCGTTCACGTTGCCGTTGAGCGACGGGCTGATCGCGGTCCATGTCGCTGCGCCATCTGCGTTATGGGTGCGCCAGATCCGATTGGTGCCTCCTGCCAGCGTGCTCGCATCATTGGGATCCATCACCAGCGGGGCGATGAAGTTGGCCGGGTCTCCGCCCCAGGGGCCGCTGATGTCCACCACCGAGCCTCCGATCACGCGAAAGACCGTGAGAAAGACATAGGTCGTATAGCGCGTGTTGGGATCGTTGAAGTCATAGGCCAGGTAGCCACCGTCGCCGGCCACCACCTGCGGCCAGCCGTCCATCCCGGTATCGCGACCCACGGTGCCGTTGTCCTGGGTTCCGGTCATCATCATCGAATCGTCGGTCGGGTGCAGCGCCACGGTGTAGTTCTGGGTCACCGCCAACGTGCTGTTGGTGTTGTCCCAAGTCGCGGCGTCGTCCGAACTGGTCCAGACGCCGCCGTCATTGCCCAACCAGATCCGGCCGTCGGCTCCGAACGCCATCGTGTGCTGGTCGGGATGCGGATTGCCGGTGCCGTTGGTACACCCGGTCGGGCAGGTCACGTCGTTCCAGGAGCTGCCGCCATCGGTCGTCTTGATCACGCCGGCGACGGCATAAGTCGGAAAGACGCCTCCAGCGTAGACCGTGTCGGCGTCGCTGGGATCGACCGCGACAAAGGTGTCGTACCAGGCCTGCGGCGAGGCGAAGTTCGGCGTCGCCCCGAGCTGGCTCCAGGAGGTGCCGGCATTGGTCGTCTTGAAGAGGCCGAGGATCGACCCGCCCGTGACGTAAGCGGCGTAGAGCGTCGATGGAGTGCCCGGCGCCATGGTCAGGATGATGCGCGAGAAACCGGCGCCCGGGAGGCCGGTGGTCAAGGGGCTGAAGGAGACACCACCATTGGTCGACTTCGATAGCCCTCCGCTGTGGGTCGCGACGTAGACCAGCGCCCCCGTGGGATCGACCGCGAGATCCGACGCCCGGCCGGGCAGGGGCAGGCTCCAGGTGGCGCCGCCGTCGGTCGAGCGGGCGTAGCCAATGGCTCCCGTCAGATGGATCGTGTCCGAGTCCGTGGGGTCGATGATGACCTTGCTGCAGGTGGAACCGACCTCGGTGGTGTCCGCGATCTGACTCCATGAGGCGCCCGAGTCGTTGGAACGGAAGAGCCCGTCGCCAGTGCTCTGGGTCGTGTACTCGCCGGTACCCGCATACACCGTGTCCGGCGTGCTCGGGTCGAGGGCCACGCAACCATGATTGAGCACCGACAGCTCGTCGCTGACCGGGGTCCAGGAGGTCCCGCCATTGGTCGTCTTCCAAATACCGCCGGAAGCCGCGGCAGCGTAGGCCGTGTCCTGGTCGATCGGGTGCGGCGCGATCGAGACGATCCTGCCGCTCGCGTCCGAATCGCCACTCCAGAATTCGCCCTCGATCGGACGGGGTCCCAGTGGCATCCAGTTCATCGCGCTACGGCCGCGAAAAATGTCCGTCGGACGCCAGCCGGGTACGGGCTCTCCGACGATGCGTTCGTAGCCCGGTGGCGGAGGGCCCATCCGCTGCCCTTGGATACTTGGCTCGGGGGCCTGCGCGAGTACCGACATCCAAAGGGCAAGACTCGAAGCGACGATGGCGTTCATGATTGTCCTCGATGGCTGAGATTCTTGGTAGAGGGTCGACCTAGCCTGTAAACACTGAAGGCTACCACCCGTCTGCGCCCCCGGATAAACTGCAGCTCGGCGTCACGAGGCGCCGCGATCGAGTGTTCTTCGCACCACGAGGCATGCGCCATGTCGACCGCCACATCCCATGACGAACTCCTGACGCTCGACGCCATCTCAGAGCACCTGGCGAAGGCGCTCGTTCACTCGCCGGCGGACGAGACCGAGTTGGTGTGGATCGAAGCCCGCCAGGGTAGAGCTGCGAGCCGGGGATCGCGCGTGGAGGCGGGGACGGCCCGGCACCGCACGCTCATGGTCCGCGTTCTCGATCGAGGTCGGGTCGGCAGCCATCGGACCGGTTTCACCCGGGACGGCGAGATCGCCGACGCCATCCGTCAGGCGATGGCACAGTCACGGATCCACGCACCCCTCGCCGGATTGCCGCACTTGACGGCGGACGAAACCGCGGTGGTCGACGCCGGGGTGACAGCGTGCCCCAAGATCGCCCAACTGGGGCGGGATGGTGCTCGAAGGCTGCTCGAGCAATGGCGGCGCAAGCGCGAAGCCATTACGTTCGATTGGACTTTCGCCCGGGTCGCCGTCTACAACAGTCGCGGTATCCGACGCAGCACCGAGGTCACTTCCGCAGCGCTGCAAGTGCGCCAGAGCCGCCGACCGGGAGGTGGGCGCGCGGCAACAGCCGCGCGATCCCTCGAGGCGATCGATGGCCCGGCCTTATGGGATGTGTCGGCCGCCAGGCATGCCACTGGCGACAGCACCGAACTGCCAGGCGCCCCGGGTGACGCTGTGCCGGTGGTCTTGAGCGGCGAGGCGACGATCGAACTGGTCGCCCTGCTCAACCGGACGGCGCTGTCCGCCGGATCGTACTCGGAAGGCACTTCATTCCTGCGCGAACATCTGGGCGTGCAGGTCTTTGATCGCGCGATCTCGCTGCGCGACGACGCGACCGATCCCAGCGGGTTGCCCTTCCCCTTCGATCTGGAAGGCACGGCCAAGCGACCTGTCGAGATGATCGTCGAGGGCATCGCCAAGACACCCGCCCTGGATCAGCGACAAGCCGCTCGCCTCGGGCTCCCGCCGACAGCTCACTCCATCTCTGGCAACGACGCCCGGGCAGAGAATCTCTTCCTGTTGCCCGGTAGCGCCAGCGAAGAAGCTCTGCTCGAGGAAGCCGACGGCGGGCTGTGGATCGGATGGCTCGATGCCGTGGCGCCAGTCGAACCGCGTCGAGTCCGCTTCCTGGCGCACGCCCGCGGCGTAAGGAGGATTCGTGACGGTCACCTGGCCGAGGCAGTCCCTGACTGCATCTGGGACGACAGCCTGCTGCGCTGCTTGTCGGGGTCGCCGCGGGTCGGAGAGGCCATGACACGCCGATTGAGCCGCGACGGGATTCTCGGCGGTATCTGTGCTCCGCCGTTGCTGCTCTCGGCTCACGGCCTCGAGGCAGCTCCGTAGCTTGTCTGTAGTTTCTCTGTAACTCCGCTGTAGCGCGCCCGGTAGCTCCAGGCAGCTCGCCGAGTCAGCCAGGACTTCAGGCTCGCCGCAGTAGAACGACGGTTTGATCGTCGCCCTGCGGGGCCCCTTGAGCGAAGTCGATAACGGCTTGATCGATCGCCGACAACACCTCGGGCAGAGGCTTGGCGGCCACCTCGCGCAGCAGATCGGCCAGACGTTTGTCGCCGTACTCTTCGCCGTCGCGCGTCTCGCACTCAGTGATTCCGTCGCTGAAAATGCAGAGCAGGTCGCCCGAGCCGAGGTCGATACTGCCCACCTGGTAGGCCGCGCCGGCAAAGATCCCTAGCGGCATGCCCCCGGTCGGCAGTTCGTCGACACTGCCGTCGCGTCGTACCACCAACGGCGGGTTGTGACCCGCGTTGACGAAGGTGACGCCGCCGGTCGCAGGATCGAGCTTGGCCGCGGTCATGGTGATGAACTTGTTCGATGCGCTCGAAGCGACGATGTGGCGATTCAAATGCCCCACCAGCTCCTCGTCGAAAGAACGCGAGCCGGCCAGCAACCTGAGGGCCGAATGGAGGGTCGAAACCAGCAAAGCCGCCGGCATCCCCTTGCCCGAAACATCGGCCAGCACGAGGTGAACGCCGCCATCATCGACCCTGCGCACGTCGTAGTAGTCGCCTCCCACGTGACGCGCCGGTCGGCTCCAGCCGGCAAACTCAAAACCCGCCACCTGGGGCAACTGGTCGGGCAGAAGCTGGCGCTGAATGTCGGCTGCCAGATCCAGTTCCCGCTCCAGCCGTTCTTTCTCCAGAGCTTCCAGGTGGAGCCGGGCGTTCTCGAGAGCGATCGCCGCCTGGTTGGCGAAGAGCCCGAGCATCCGGCGATCGCCATCGGCAAAGGGCCCAACTCCCTTTCGGCTCTCTTTGTCCGCCACGGCCAGCAGCCCGAGGCGCTTACCGTCACCCTCGATCGGTACCCATAGCTGGTGTTCGGTGCCCGGCAGGAGGGAGGTCTTGCAGGCCTCGCCTGCGAGCAGCGCCAGAAGTCCTGCATCTTCGGGACCGACAGTCTCCGCGGCTTCGCCTCCGAAGGTCCGGTTGCGCTTGAAGACGTCCCCGTCCTGCAAGTACAGGGCACCGACCCGGGCATCGAGCAGGGACACGGCGCGCAGCAGAATTTCGTCGCCGAGTTCCTCGAGATCGAGCGTCCGGGCAATCGCCAGGCCGACGTCGTAGAGCGACTCGAGCTCGACTCCACGGAAGTTGGCGGCAAAATTCTGTCGTTTGAGTTGGCTTCTGAGCCTGGAAGCCTGAGCCGCGCAAAGCAGCGTCAGGAGGTTCTGCTCGTCGAACTGGTCGGTCGACGCCGCGCTCGGCTCGAACAGCAACGTCCCGCCGGGTACTTCGTGAACTCCGAAGTCGTGCTCGTTACTCGGGCACTCGGGGAAGGAGGCAGAACCGGAAACGAGGAGCCGGCTCGCGCGGCCCTCGGTCTCGCGGTACAAGGCGATCGCGGAGAGGCCGGACGATTCGGCGAACCTCGCCGCCAACCGTTCGACCAGCGGTTGCGACCCGCTCTCACTGGCGGCCAGACGCAGAAGTTCGTTCCAGGTGGCGGAGTCCTTCGTCGTAGCCTGCATCCGCTCAGGAGGTCAAAGCCGCGTGGGCGGTGTCCTCGTCCGGGAAGATCGCCGCGTACTGAGCCAGGCCCATGATGTGGAAGGTCTTTTCGATCGTCGGAGTCAGCGAACAAAAGGCCAGCTTGCCGTCGATCTCAATCATCTTCTCGATGATCTCGATGAGGATCGAGATACCAATCGAGTTCACGATCTTGGTGCCGGCGAGATTCAGCAGGACGCACTTCTCCCCGTCCTCGATCAGGCTATAGGCAACCCTGGCGATCTCTTCGCCCCCCTGGTTGTTGATGTACCCCTCGGTGTAGATCACCGCGAGCCCATCTCGGCTGCCCAAGGTTACTTTCAGCATGTCGGCCATCGTCACTCTCCGCGCTCTGCTCGGTATTTACTCATGGTGACAGTCGTTCCGTCGTCGTTGGAGCGGATATCGACCTCGTCCATCAAGCCCCGGATGATCTTCAGACCCCAGCCGCGTTTGCTTTCGGCCTTCAGCTTGTCCTCGATCTTCGGTTCCTTGACATCCGCCGGTTTGAATCCGACACCAGTGTCTTCAATGCGAATCTGGAGCTTCTCGGGCACCGCGCCCTCTCCTAATACGGAGAAGGTCAGTGCTACCTTCCCATCTTCCGAGCGGCTGTGCTCGAAAGCATTGATACAGGCCTCGAGAACGGCCATCCGGACCTCATCGACCCGGTCTGGCGTCATCTCCATGAACTCAGCCAAAGCCGTCACTGTCCGACTTGCCGCAATCTCCATATCCGGCAGCATCGGAAGCGTTAGCGTGACCTCCCGTAGGGTGGCACTCACGGTAGCCCTCGAATCCCTTTCACTGAGCGCTGAACTCTACAGCGGCCTCAGAACGAAAGGAAGAGTTGCAACGCATAGATAGCCAGCGGTGCAATAGCGTCTGCCGCCAAAAGCCAGACGAAGGCCGAGAGGGTCGCGGCCGGAACGAGGGCACGATGGAGCCGCTTGGGAACTGCGACAGTGACTCGGCGTGTGGTGGTGAGCATCGGTCCCTCCTCAATCTCAATCTCGAACGTTACGCCCCTCATACAGAGCAAGGCCCCTGCCAGCCTTCGTCGAATCGGCCGTTCTCTCGACGAAGTGCTTTCTTTTCAGCGAGTTGCGGAAATCCGATACCTCCCAGGCCCGGCAGGCCTTACCCTTCGGGTGCGACTTAGTGCCGCATCTCTTGAGATTCTGAAAGCCCGAGAGGAGCCGGCGGGCCCAATCAGTCACTCAAAACGGGCTTATGGGTCATTATGCCGCATCTGCGGCATAATGTCGCTCTAGAATCCGCGACGCTGAAGTGTCCGGCGATCGACGCCCAGCAGCTCGGCCGCCTGGCTCTTGTTGCCGCCGGTCATCTTGAGCACCCTGGCGATGTGACGGCGCTCCATCGCCCCCAGATCGAGCGCCTCGGGGCCGGCACCCAACTCTTCCCCACTCCTCAAGAGTGAGTGCAAGAGTTCGACGTCGACTCGGGAGTCCGCCAGCGACAGCGCGGCCTCGACGATGTTCTGCAGCTCGCGCACATTGCCCGGAAAGTCGTGGGCCATCAGCAGAGCCAGGGCGCCGCTGTCGAAGTGGGCCGCTTCCAGTCCCTCGCGCTCAGCGAAGTCCTGGACGAAACGGCGCACCAGGTGCGGGATGTCCTCGCGGCGTTCGCGCAGCGCCGGTAGCGCCACCTCGACGCCCTTCAGGCGGTAGTAGAGATCCTCACGAAACGTGCCCTCGGCGACCAAGGCCTCGAGGTCGCGGTGGGTCGCCGCCACGAGTCGAACGTCGATCGCCAGGGGCCGCTCGCCGCCGACGCGAACGATCTCCCGCTCCTGCAGTGCGCGTAGAAGCTTGACCTGGACGCTCATTTCGAGATCGCCGATTTCGTCGAGGAAAAGAGTCCCCTCGTGCGCCAATTCGAATTTGCCGCGCCGCTCCTCGACCCCGGTCGCCACGCCGCGTTCGATGCCGAAGAGCTCGCTCTCGAGCAGTGACTCGGGAAGGGCGGCGCAGTTGACGGCAACGAGCGGCCCGCGCCGGCCGGAGAGCAGGTGCAGGAGTTTGGCGATCAGTTCCTTGCCGGTGCCACTCTCGCCACGCACCACGACGCTGACGGCACGTGGCGCCACCCGCTCGACCCTCTCGAGGACCTGCTGCATCGCCGCGGTGTGGGCCACGATCTGGTGATCACCCAATCGCGCCGCCAGCCGGTCCTTGAGGGCTCGATTCTCCTCCTCCAGCTTTTCGCGCTCAACCTCCAGGTCCTGCACCTGCCGCGCGCTGTCGAGCGCCACGCCGGCGAGCGCCGCCACCGAGTCGAGGAAACGGCGATCCCCGTCGCTGAAGCCCGCCGTGTCTCCGCCGCGCTCTTCCTTGTCGAAGACCACCAGGTAGCCGAGAAAAACGCCACGGCCCGACAGCGGTACGGCTACCAGCTCGCGATAGTCCCGACCGGCGTAGACACCGTTGTGCCGCGCCAGGGATTCGCCTGCCGCCAGGAGTTCGCGCCACAGCGTCTCGCGCAGCAGGCCGTGGCCGTCGAGCGAGGTCTCACCCCACCCGACGGATGCCACGGCCCGTGCCGCACCGTACGCGTCACGAGTCACCGCCACCGCCGCCGCTGGATCGAGTACTACGCACACCCGCTCGAGCAACTCGTCGACCAACTCCTGCTCCGGCCGATGCGCGTGGAGCGAGACGGCCAGATCGTAGAGCGTCTCGAGCTGGAGCAGGCGGCGCTTCTCGCCGAAGCTGGTGCCGGGGGACATCGCAGGCGAATCCTAGCGTTGTTGGCCCGTTGCCATCCAGTGAGGGACGCGAGAAACGGCGATAGGCCGCCAAAGCCTCAGGCGCAGAGTCGGGTCCAATCGCCCGGCGGAGCGCCAGGTCAGCCGTACCAAGCTCGCGCCGCGTCGGCGACGCGACACTCGAACGAGAGCGGCCGGCGGTCGTAGACACGTTCGAACGCCTCGGTCACCGACGCGGTGACCGCCGAGCTCCGGTCGGCTCGAGCGAGCGCCGTGACGCAGCCGCCGAATCCTGCTCCAGTGAGCCGCGCACCGTAGCAGCCAGGGCTCGAGTCCGCGGCCTCGGCGAGCAGGTCGAGCTCGGGCAGGCTGATGTCATAGAGCCGGCGGGCACTGGCATGGGAGGCGGTCATGGCTCGGCCAAGCCCTTGAACGTCACCCGCCGAGAGCCCATTCGCTGCCGTTCGCACCCGCGCGCACTCCTCGACCACGTGGCGTACGCGTTGCGCTGCCGTCGAGTCGAGGCTTCCCAGGGCGCGATCGAGATCGACGAGCGGCAAGTCTCGCAAGGTCGAGAGCACAAAGCCCGACTGGTTCAAGCTCTCGACAGCCAGCCGGCACTCGGCGCGCCGGTCGTTGTAGCTCGAATCGCTCAGTTGTCGCCGGATCCCGCTGTCAAAGACCAGCACGGCACAATCCTCCGGCAGGGGGACGGCCTCGAACTCGAAGGTTCGGCAATCGAGCAGGAGCGCATGCTCGGCGCGGCCGTGGAGAATGGCGAACTGATCCATGATCCCGGAGGCGACCTCGAGGTAGCCGTTCTCTGCTCGCTGGCCCAACGTGGCGAGCGCACCTCGATCGAGCTGCCAGCCTCCCAGGAGGTCCCACAGAAGTAACAGACCCACTTCGACCGCGGCCGATGAGCTGACACCGGCTCCGATCGGCAAGTCACCGCCGAAGGCCAGGTCCAAGCCGGGCAGAGGCAGCGAGTGCTCACGGCAAGCCCAAGCGACGGCAGCCGGGACGTCATGCCATGCCGCCCGCCGATCAGGACGTTGAGCTAGCGGAGGCGGCAGAGCGTCGAGGTCCAGTTCGACCTCACCTTCTACATCCACTGCGACGATACGCAACCGACTATCGTTCCTGGCGGCGGCGGCGAAGTCGAGTCCACGATCGATGGCCGCCGGCAGCACCCAACCCTCCTGATAGTCGAGATGACCGCCCAGCAGGTTGACTCGGCCTGGGGCGCGGGCGATCAATCGTGGAGGTCGGTCGAAGCGGTCGCGAAACGTGGCGGCCACGGACGTCGCCGGGCGCACGGGGCTAGTCACCGGAGCTCGATCACCAGAAAATCAGGTAGAGGGCGACGGTCGATGCCACGACCGCGGCACCCAACAGCCTGACTCCCAAGCTCGCTTTCGCGGCCAGTTCTCCGTTGCCGGCCAAGCTGACCGGCTGGGCCAAGGGGCGCCCCACTGTGACCGCCGTCATCGCCGCGACCAGAATGAGGAAGGTTAGAGCCATGTGGTTGAGAAACGCCACGTCGGGCAACAGCCAAAGCAAGAGGCCGTAGACGGGAACACCGCCCAGCATAGCCACGAGCGCGGCACTTTGCGGCGCGCGGCGAAACACGAGCCCGAAGAAGAAGGCCGCGACGATCCCCGGCGAGATGAAGCCCCAGACCAGTTGAATGTAGGTGAACACGCCTTCGAAGCGCCCGGGCAAGGGCGCCATCAGGCAGCCCGCGACCACCAAAGCCGCCGTGGCCCAACGCCCGGTTTTCATCAGTCGTCGATCGCCGGCGTCAGGTCGCAGGTGGCGTTGGTAGATATCCATGGTGAAGATGGTCGACGCCGAATTGAGCATCGAGTCCAGACTCGACATCACAGCACCAAAGAGCGCCGCAAAAAGCACGCCGCGCAGCCCGGCTGGCAGCAGGTTGGCGATCAGGATCGGGTAGGCCTGGTCGGGATTGGGGATCTGTGAAGCAAACAGCTGCAACGCCATGATCCCGGGGAAGACGATGATGAACGGGATGACGAGCTTGACGGCGGCGGCGAACACGATGCCGAGCTGGCCCTGCTTCAGTGACTTGGCACCCAGCGCCCGCTGAATGATGAACTGGTTGCACCCCCAGTAGAAGAAGTTCGGAATCCAGATCCCGAGCAGCATTGCCGTCCAGGGAATGTCGGGGTGGTCGGCCGGCAAGATGGTGTGGAGCTTGCTCGCGTTGGCGTCGAGGAAGGCACCGAGGCCACCCACTCGCTCGAGGCCGATCCAGGTGACGACGGCGCCGCCGGCCAGGAGTGCCGTGCCTTGGAGCAGGTCGGACCAGACGACGGCTTTGAGACCACCGTAGATGGTGTAGGCGCCTGCCAAAGCGCCGATCAACCAGATACCGGCCGTGAGGTCGAGACCAAAGATCGCTTCCAGTCCGAGCGCGCCGGAGTAGAGCACCGCGGCCATCGCCACTCCGACGTAGGCGATCATCATGAAGACGGCCATGACGGTGCGGGCGGCGCCGCCGTAGCGGCGTTCGAGGAACTCGGGCATGGTGTAGATGCCCAGACGCAGATAGATCGGCAAGAGGACGAAAGCGACGACAACCAGGGTGACGGCCGCGATCCACTCGTAGCTGGCGATCGCCAGTCCTGCTTCACCATAGCCGGCACCCGCCATGCCGACGAAGTGTTCGGTCGAAATGTTGGAAGCGATCAGCGAGAAGCCGATCAACCACCAGGTGAGGCTGCGGCCGGCGAGAAAGTAGTCGCCGGCCCCACTCTCGCGTCGGGAAGCGTAGAGCGAGATCGCGATCACCGCCGCCAGAAAGAGGGCGAAGGCCAAGCCGTCCCAGAGCGTCAGTTCCATCGATTCTCCTTCGCTCGCACAATGATCTCGTCGATGTTGAACACGGAAGCACCCACTGCCGATTCGGGCCTATCAAGCCTGGTAGCGCGGACCCGCACGTACCTCGCCCTGCCAATCGGCACCGAGGTCTTGAAGTAGTGGCGCTGGGCGAGGCGTGACTCGAGATCCCGCTCGGGCTCGAAAGTCTCGACCACGCGATAATCGGTACCGTCCGAGGACACCGAGTACTCGATGCGTTCCGGCAGCAGGATGGAAGAACCCGGCCGCTCGAGGAAGCCGACTTTGATCTCTCCAAGCTCGACTTCGTGCTCCAGATCGACCACGGCCTCGACATCCGCGGCGTAGGCCTGCCATTCACCACCGCGGTAGGCCACCGAGCCCATCACCCCATCGGTGAGAGCCGCATCGCCACCCGCCGAGTAGCGCGTGAGGCTCTTGGGTTCGACCGTGACGCTCTTGCCCCGCCCCGCGTGGCGTTCGAGGTTGCGAGCGCCAAAATCGTCAAACTGCAGCGAACGAACGCGCGACGCGTGGCCGATCTCGGGCTTGCCCAGAAGCGAGCGAGCGAGCTCGGCGGGTGGTTCCTCGCCGGCCTGAAACGGCCGCAGGAGGAAGCTGTAGGAGAGCGGCTGCGGCCGCAACGAGTAGCGCGGGTGCGCCACCGCACCCCAGCTAGTGTCCCCGCCGACGCCCATCTGCTTGTAGTCGAGATGGATTCGGGTGGAGTCACGCTCTACGAGATCGGTCGTGTGGCGCTGGCGCTTTGCCTCACCCTCGTCGAAATCCGCTTGATCGAAATGGTGCGCCGAGAGGCTGAGCACCGGCAGACCCACCGCGAGCAGCCCGCGACCTCGGTCGTCGGTCCAAGCAGCCCAACGAACATCTGTCTTGTTGCCGTTCTCCTGCGGGCGGGCATAAGGATGGTACTGCTCGCTCACCATGCCTCGGTAGCGCCCGACCGCGGCGCCGCTCTTGCGATCCCAGTAGCTCTCGTGTGGCCCACGCCCGTACCACTCCATGCCGTCGAACCGCTTCTGAATCGCCAGGGTCATGCCAAAGCGCGGTAGCTCGGGCAGATCCTCGGAGCCAGGCGCGAACTCAGGCTGGATCAGGACGCTGCCGTCGCCGTAGATGCGGTATCGCACGCTGTGCCTGGCACCATGAGCGAGTTCGAAATGGGTCTCGACCTCGACCAGGCCTGCTCGGGGTTGGCGATGATTGAAGGCGCTCAGCCTTCGTGCGGGGCCGGCTGCCTTCCAGACCGCACTGCGGATCTGCTGTCCGTTGCCGAAGTCGTTGTCGGTCGGTGCACGCCAGAAGTTTGGCACCGGGCCCTCGACCAGCAGCTCCTCACCGCCGGCGAGCCAGGAGGTCATTTCGCCGGTCGCGCGGTCGAACTCGACGGCCTGAAGTTCATTCCAAATCTTCAGCGACCCGTCCGCCTCCGTGTCGACGCGAAGCTCGGGTCCAGGCGTTGTCGTGGGCGCTCGAGGCGCCGACTTGGGCAGCTGGAACTGCTCCCAAGCAACCAAGTGGCCGGCGGGTAGTGTCGGCGTCTCCTGGGGCTCGAACAAGCCGATCCAGAGCAGATACTCCATCCCCGGAACCGGAGTGAACTCCGGCAGGGCGATCTCGACGCGGCTCGTCCCCCCCGGCGCAGTAGGGAGGCTCGCCAGGGCTCCCCGTCGCACCGCGAGGCCGTCGGCCAGGAGAGCCCACTGGCCTTGGAGGTGGGACAGATCCACAAAGTCGTGGCGATTTTCGACCTCGATCACGCCCGAGGCGAGGTCCACGGCTCGAATCCTCACCGGCTGGTAGACCTTCTTGACCTCCCAGTAGGAGGGGTGCGGCTCCCGATGGGCTGAGACCAGACCGTTGAGAAGAAAATTGCCGTCATGCCTGGCGCCTTCGGGACCGAAGTCTCCGCCGTAAGCGATGAAACGGCGTCCGTCGACGTCGGTCATCTCCATCCCCTGATCGACCCAGTCCCAAATGAAGCCACCCTGCAGCTGGGGATGCCGGTCGATGACCTGCCAGTAGTCGCGCAGGTTGCCGACGCTATTACCCATGGCGTGGGCGTACTCGCAGAGGATCAGGGGGCGGTCATTGTGCTCCCGCGCGTAGGCTTCGAGCATGTAAGGACGGGCGTACATCGGTGCCACCACATCCACGTGAGCGCCCAGTTCGGCCGGCTCGTACATCACCGGTCGGTCTGGGTCGCGACGCCGCAACCAGGCTGAGGCCGCCTCGAAGTTGACCCCGTCGCCGGCTTCGTTGCCCAGGGACCACATGATGATCGAGGGGTGGTTCTTGTCGCGCCGGAACATGCGTTCGATGCGGTCGAGGTGAGCGGCCTCCCAGGCCGGGTCGTTACCCAACGTGACATCGGGCTCGAAGCCCATGCCATGGGACTCGATATTGGCTTCGTCGATGACGTAGAGGCCGTACTCGTCGGTCAGTTCGTACCAGCGCGGAACGTTCGGATAGTGAGCCGTGCGGACAGCGTTGATGTTGGCCTGCTTCATCAATTCGATATCGCGGCGCATCGAGGCTTCGCTCACCACCTGGCCGGTCGCCGGATCGTGCTCGTGCCGGTTCACCCCGCGCAGAGTGACAGCGCGCCCGTTGACCTTGAGTTGGCCGCCCGCGATCTCCACCCGTCGGAAACCGACTCGGCGGACGATGGACTCCAGGGCTTCTCCCTCTGGGTCGAGTAGGGTCAGGCGCAGGGTGTAGAGATTTGGGGTCTCGGCGCTCCACTGCTTGGGCCGCTCGATGGGCTGGTCGAAGTGGGCCCTGCCCCGCCCAGCTGATCGGGACTCGATCGCGATCCTTTCTGGTTGCTCGAGCACACTCGTCTCGCCATCCAGTAGGTCGACGGTCAGGGCAAAACCGTCCAGGTCGAGGCCGCTGGGACTGACGACGCCGAGGGCCAGGCGAACTGCTCCGTCGCGCAGGGCGTCGTCGAGATCGCCCCGGAAGAAGAAGTCCTGGATATAGGCGCGGGGCCGTGCAATCAATCTGACGCCACGCTTGATGCCGCTGACCCGCCAGAAGTCCTGCCCTTCGAGATAGCTGCCGTCACTGCGCCGGTAGACCTCGACTGCCACCGTGTTGACTCCTGGCTCGAGCAACTCGGTGATCCGAAACTCGGCCGGCGTGCGGCTACCCTGGCTGTAACCGAGCTCATGACCATTGACCCAGGCGTAGAAAGCCGAGCGCACGCCGCCGAATTCGAGAAACACTTCCATTCCCCGCCAGCTCTCGGGCACAGTGAAGGTGCGCCGGTAGGAGCCCACCGTGTTGTCCTCGTGCGGGATGCGTGGCGGGTCGGCCGGAAACGGATAGGACTCATCGAGATAGACCGGATGACCGTAGCCCTTGAACTCCCAACAGCTGGGTACCTCGAGATCGTCCCAGCCTGAAACGTCGAAGCCGGGGCGCGCAAAGCCTCTTGGGCGGCTCGACGGGTTCTCGGCCCAGTGGAACTTCCAGACGCCATTGAGCGACTGCTCCCAGGGCGAGCCGGCGCCGAGCCGCGCAGTGCGCCCCGGAAAGGCGTGAAAACTAGCTCGCGGTGTCTCTTTGCCACGCCCGAACACGGCCGGGTTCTCCCAGTCCGGTGCCGCGTCGTCGCCCGCACTTGCGGTGGCCACCAAGGCTACTGCGCACAACAACCGACTTGCGCTATTCAATCGCTCCCTCCGGCGGCGGCAGGTAACCCTGCTCGATGAAAGCAAGGAAGCCAAACAGAGCGCCCCAGGAGTGGAACCGGTCGCTCGACAAACGTTCGTCGTCGCCCGTGCCCGTGATCGATGAATAGTTTTCGCTGACGTATCCCTTACGCCGCCACTCGCTGAGAAACATGGCGAGCGACTTGTCTACGAGTTCGCGGCGCGGTTCTTCGAAGCCATACTGCCGTAGAGCCAGGTAGGTCAGAAAGTTCAGCGGCGGCCAGATGGCACCCTTCCAGTAGCGCTGCTTGGAGAACGACGGGTCGTTGCGCGCTGTCGAGGGCAGGATGTAGTCGCCCCAGAACTCCTCCGGATTGAGGAGATGCTCTCTGACGATGCGCTCGGCTCGCGCCGGACCCGGAACACGGGCCAGCAGCGGGTAGAAGAGCGTGGGCGAAAGACGCTCGGACAGTTCCCCGGTGTCGGTCCGCCGATTGAGGTACATCCCGACACCCTCGTGCCACAGAGTTTCGAGTCGTCGATCGAGCTCCGCCGCGCGGGCGCGCAACTCGCGCTCCTCCGTTGCGCGACCGAGAACTCGCGCCATGTCGGCCAGCGCCAGCGAATCCGCCGCCACGAGACTGTTGAGACCGACGTCCTGCAGCTCCATCGTGTTGGTATCGCGGTTGAAAGGAACGTCTTCGTACATCGGGGAGTCGTCCATGCCGGACTCGTACCCCGCTGCACGCCTCGTCCGCACGGCCGGTTCGTTGAACGGGTTCTGCGCCTCGTGCGAGCCATAAGCCAGGAGCCCGTCGTTGACCCTCTTGGTGAGCCACCATCGATTCCAGGCCAGCAGGTCGTCGAAGGTGGCTTCGAGAAACCAACGCTCGGGAAAGCGCTTGTATATCTCGCGCACCATCAGGGCGCCGACGGGAGGCTGCGACCGGTCCCACGACTTGCTTCCGTTGCCGCGGTTGTCGTTGGGAATGAAGCCCTCCTCGGTCGTGCCGCGCAGGTGCTCGATGACGTTGGCGTAGGCCAGATCGCGGCTCGACAAGGAGGTCATGTAGGCGAGGAAGAAGTTGTCCCACCCGAAGAGACAGTAGCCGCCGTACTCCTCATTCCACAGGCGCCCGACGGTCGACACCACGCGCTCGTGCTGCGGTTCGTAGATCAGGTTCCAAGCGATTCCCGCTTGCAGGGCCAGGTAGGCCTCAGCCAGGGAATCGAATGCGGCGGCCTCCGCCTCGAGGTCGGAGCGAGCGCGATCGAGCGCCTGACGGATCTCGGCCACACTGCGTGCTCGGCCGGTCGCGAGGCCGATCGGCTCACTGAGGTCCAGAGCCAGGTAGGGGGTTCTGGTTGGAACGTAGGGATCGGGCTCATGAGTCCCGGTCGAGAACAGGCGGACCGTTCTACCAGGCAAGGTGGCTGTGAGTCCTAGGCCTGTCCTCTTCAGGTTGCCTGGTCTGTTCCAAAGCAGCGCCGACTCCACGATGACGGTGACCGCCGAGGCGGGCGGAGCCAGCGGAGTGAGCAAAACAACGAGATCCTCGCCGTCGTGCCCACTCTCGATGCGGACTCGAAGCTCCTCCCACTCGAGAGTGAGTTCGGTGTAGCTGCCGTCGTAGGCGTGGAGACCGGGCCGCACGCGTTCCGCGTCGTCGCCACGGCGGCCGATCAGCGGTTCGGCCAGGTACTGCTCCTCCAGCCAGTAGTGCTGCTTGAAGGCCAGGTTGAAGGCCAGTCCCTCCGGCAGGAGGACCTGTGACGTGACGCTGCGCGTGTTCCAGGTGTTCCAACCTCGCGCCAGCCGATCTTGCGCTGCCCGGTAGTCCGGGAGTTCGTGACTTGGAAGATCCGCGGCACCCGACGCTGTCGCGATCAGGCCCACCAAGAGAGCAGCGAGGGAGCGCATTTGGGGCGCGAGGAGTCTACCCCAGGGTTTCCGCGTCCTAATCCTCCGAGAACCAGCCCCACACCTGGTCCAGCTGACGGCGACGCGCCGCCACCCAGACCGTGCCGGCCTCTCGACCGCGGTCGAGATAGTCGTAGCTCGAATCTCCAGGTGCGCCGGTATGTGTCCTGCCCCGCCAACTGACGCTCGGGTCGCCCGGGTAGGCGGTCTCCGGAGCTTTCGCAACGCGTTGGTACGCCTCGCGAAAGGCAACGCCGCCTGCGACATCGTCATACACCGCGTCGGTTGCAGCGGTCGCCGGCAGGATTGCCTCGCGGCAACGCTCGGCATCGACCTCGAGCGCGCTGAGCAGGGGATGCATGGTGGTCAAGCAGTCCGTCGCGCTGACCAGGCCTTCGAGAAACGGCTCTTTGGTCAATTGCAGATCACGGTGGTAGCCCGCCGAGAGGCCGCCGTAGATATCTTCGACTTGGGCCGCAAGGTGGCGGCCGCGAGGGGCGGCCGCACGGATGATCTCGAAACCGTCGGGGTTGCGTTTCTGCGGCATGATGCTCGAGCCGGTCGTCACCTCTGGCGCCAGCGAGACGAAGCCCTTCGACTCGCTCGAAGCGTCGATCAGATCGCGCGCAAGACGCCCGAGGTCGGACGTCACGGCTGCCGCAACTCCCAGGACCATGGCCTCGGTCCGGCCGCGGTCGTTCTGCACCGCCAAGGTGTTGCGCTGCACGGCATCGAAACCGAGCAGGTCTCCGACCAGCTCGCGGTCCAGCGGTAGCGCGACGCCGAAGCCCGAGGCGCTACCGAGCGGCGAGCGGTTGAGGTGAGACCAGGCGGTCTCGATCCACGGCAGATGATCCAGCAGAGTGTCGGCGTACGCGGCAAAAAAGTGCCCCAGGGTCGAGGGCATCGCCTGGCGCGTGTGGGTGTAGCCCGGGACGCTGGTCTCGGCGTTTTCGGTCGCCAGTTGGGTCAGCAGCTCAACCAAGGCCAGCAGCCGCTCGGTCAGGTCGAGCAGCGCCTCCCGCCCCCAGAGGCGCAGGCAGGCGATCACCTGATCGTTGCGGCTGCGGCCGGTGTGGATCCGGCGTCCCGCGTCGCCGAGCCGCTCGGTGAGGCGGTTCTCGATCGCCGTGTGGCCGTCTTCTTGCTCCGGCTCGATGACGAAAGCGCCCTGCGCCGCCTCGCCCTCGATCGCGCGCAGCTCGTCGAGCAGGCCCTCGACCTCGCCGGGCTCCAAGACGCCGATCTTGGCCAGCATCGTCGCATGGGCCGCGCTGGCGAGTGCATCGAAGCGCACCAGCCGCTCATCGAGTTTGGGGTCGTTACCGACAGTCAGGCGCGCAACCGCCGCGTCGAGTTCTCCACCTTTGTCCCACAGCCGGCTCAAGAGCCTCCTCCAGCCTTGACGATCACCCGATGGGCCTTGAGCCTCAGTGCGTTGACCCGAATGAACCCGCGGGCATCGACCGCGTCGTAGCCGCCCTCGACATCCATCGACGCAAGGGCCCGGTCATAAAGCGAACTGGGGGACCGGCGGCCGAGCACGGTGACACCGCCCTTGTAGAGCCGCAGTCGAACTTCGCCGTCGATCAACTCCTCCGACTGGGCGAAAGCGGCGCGGATGAAGTCCATCTCGGGACTGAACCAGAAGCCGTTGTAGATCAGCTCGGTGAACTTCGGCGCCAGGCTGTCGCGCAGTCGCAACACCTCGCGGTCCATGGCGATGCCCTCGAGATCGCGCAATGCGTGGTGCAAGATGGTGCCGCCCGGGGTCTCGTAGACCCCGCGCGACTTGATCCCGATAAAGCGGTTCTCGACGATGTCGATGCGACCCACGCCGTGCAACCCACCCAGCTCGTTGAGCCGCATGAAGAGCTCGAGCGGGTCTTCGAAGGTCGCCGTTCCATCGCCGAGTCGCACCGGCATCGCGTTTTCGAACTCGAGCAGGATCTCCTGCGGCTCGTCCGGAGCGTCGAGCGGCGATCGGGTCAGCCGGAACATCTCGTCCGACGGAGCCTGCATCGGATCCTCCAGCATTCCGGCCTCGTAGCTGCAGTGCATCAGGTTCTCGTCGGTGCTGTAGGGCTTGGCGGCAGTGGCATCGACCTCCAGCCCCTGCTCAGCGGCGTACTCGAGTAGATCCTGCCGGCCCTTGAAACGCTCTAGAAACTCGCGGTCCTTCCAGGGCGCCACGACTTGGAGGTTTGCGGCCAAACCGGCATAAGCCAACTCGAACCGCACCTGGTCGTTGCCCTTGCCCGTCGCGCCGTGCCCCACGGCCGTGGCTCCGGTCTCGCGCGCGACGGCCACCTGGTCCCGAGCGATCAACGGCCGAGCGAGCGCCGTGCCGAGCAGGTAGCGATTCTCGTAAACCGCATTGCCGGCAACAGCAGGGAAGATGAAGTCGGTGACGAACTCACGCCTGAGATCCCGCACCATGACCTCGACTGCTCCCTGCGCACGAGCACGGCGCTCCACGGCAGCGAAATCCTCCTGCTGGCCGACATCGGCCACGAACGCTACGACGTCGTACCCGCGCTCCTGCAGGAAGCGCAGGATGCAGGCGGTATCCAGCCCGCCGCTGTAGGCTAAGACGATCCTCTCGCTCATGTCATTCCCTCTCGCTCTGTCCTTGGCGAGCTTACTGGCTAGAGCCGGTCCTGTGCGCGACCGGGATGCGCGGCCCGCCTACCAGGCCGAAAGAGCACCGTCAGGGAACAACGGTGTCCCAGGCCCCTGTACCGCCGGACTCGAAGTCATCCCAAAAGATGAGGTTGGGCTCTACCTCGAAAGCACCCGGTGACGTGAAGGGTCCGGCGCCGGCGCCATTCTGCCCCTGGACTCGCCAGCTGTGTGTGCCGGCCGTCAAGGGCGAGCCGGCAAAGGGGTCGGCCGTGCAGGTGTCAAAGGCACAGTTGCCTGCCACCGGGATGAGCTGATTGAAGATGATGCCGCCGATATCCGAGACTTCGAGGCGATAGGTGGTCGCCGTCAACTCTCCTTCACGCTGCCAGACGAAAGTCGGTTCGACATCGCCCGTATAACCGATGGGCTCTCGCAGAGTCGGTAACCCCGGCGGCTGCAAAGTCTGGATGGTAAAAGACGTAGAGCGCCAGAACGAGCGGCCTCGCGGATTGCGTCCACGGACCTCCCAGGTGTAGTCGCCCTCAGGGAAAGTGCCGAGATTCACCGTGCATTGGGAGCCCGAGCAGACCCCGACTTCCTGGGACCAGTCATCGTGAAGGATCGCTTGGCTCGCGTCCAACAGACGCATTTGGTACCAGTTGGCATCGTCCGGGGTTTCCTTGTTCCAGACGAAATCGGGACTCGTGTCTTCGATGGTCCCGGTGGGCTGGACTGCCGTCACCATCGCCGGTGTCGGCTTCGAGTCGATGCTGTCGGCGAAGACGCCGGCCAGGACATCGAAGCCTGAGGGGTCGGGATGGCCGACCGCGCCCGGCGGGTTGTGGTAGTGCGTGTTGAAGCAACTCTGACTCGGACACAACGGTGTCCACGGATCGGCGAAGTATCGATTCCGAGTGGCGGCGAGGGCTTGGATGCGACCCCGCAGATCAGCCACGGCCGCCACCATGTTGCCATTCATGCCGCCTGTGCTGTCGGGGTCAAGATGGATGATCGACGCATGCACCGTGTCCACTCCGCGGTTGCGCGCCTTGGTGTCCATCAAGGTGAGATTGGCCTCGATGGTGTTGTTGGAGATGTTGTTGAAGACGTCGTTCGTACCTTCCATCAGCAGCACGACGTCCCAATCGTCACTGTCGAGAAGCGTCTCGATCCGCGAAACGCCTTGGCTGGTTTTCTCGCCGTCCTTGCCCTCGTTGATCACCACGCAGTTGTTGGCTGGGCAGTCGATCAGGTCATCGAGCCGCCCCGGGTAGCCACCCTGGCCGGTCGGATCGAACTCGAAGCGACCTTTCGTAATGCTGTCGCCGAATGCCATATAGCGGAAGACCTGGCCCGAGGCGGGGAGGGCGGCCAGACCCGAAGCCAGTAACAGACCGACGAGAATCCACGGACGCCGAGTCACTGGCCTTGCTCCTTGCTCTCATCGACCGAGTCCCAAACCACCGCTACCTCGCGGGTCGATTCGCCGTCGAGCCAGCTGAACACGGCCTCGCTACCCTCTGAGGCCACGAGAGGCCTCTCGCCGCCCGGATGGGCTAGCGAAGCGCGCCGCAACGCGCGGCCCGTTGCATCCAACTCGATGATCACCCACTGCTCGGGCACCACCGTCTCAAAACTCAACAGGATTGTGCCGAAGACGTCCGCGAGCCGAACGCCGAGAGCACCCCGACCGGCAAACGGTGGATCGAGCCGCCAACTCGTTCCGTTGAAGAAGGCGGTGCGCAGCCGGTAGTCACGGCCGTCGAGCCAGCTCCAGGCCGCGATGGCTCCGCGCTTCGTGGACAACACCGCGGGCACGATGTCGGGAGTCGTATTGTCCTCGTTGAGTAGCCCCGGCGCTGACCACCGCCCATGGTCGTAAAGACTCCAGACCGTCTCGTCATCCTCACCGTCAAATGCGGTCCAAACCAGAAGCCAGCTTCCGTCGTCGAGAACCGTCACCGCCGGAGCCACCTGGCTCCCGGGCCCGGCCGGCGACACAGTCGCCACCTCACTCCAGCTCGCACCCAGCCACTCGGCGGCACGGACTTCGAGTACGTCCTGCGACACACCTTCGAGCCAGACCAACCCCTGCAGGCGTGTCTCGTCGGCAATGAGGGCAGGGCGACCGCGTGGAGTGGTGCCCCCCGACGGCGGAGCGATGACTTCGAGCCCGTTGCCGGCGTTGCGGAAAAGGAAGAGTTCGCGGTCGACGGCTCGACTGCCAGCAGCAATCCAGCCGGCCGCGGTTTCGCGCAGGCTCGTCACCTGGCCCAGCGATTGCGGCCAGCAGGATGAGGTCTCGCCCATCCGGTCTCTGACGCAGACCTGATCGGCAACTTCAGCTACCCACCAACCACGCTCCCCGGATGGGGCCTCCAGTGCTTCCTGCGCCCTCGAGATGCCGGACAACGCGAGGCACAACGCCGCACCCAGCACGAGTTCTCTACACCTGATCCTCACGACGTACTCCCCATGCCGCCTCGATAACCGAGACAGTGACTCGTATCTTCCCGGGCGTCGATAGGACGCTCTCGGACCGGCAATTCTATCCGGCACGGTGTCTATCGCAACCAACCTGCGAGCGCACGCGTCCATCGTGATCTCAGCCGGAAGCCTGTCTCTCGCGCTTGCGTTTCTTAGCCAACCAGCGGGCGAGGAACTGACCTGTATGGCTTTTCTTCACCTTGGCCACGGCCTCAGGAGCGCCGGTGGCGAGCAGTTCGCCGCCCGCCGCGCCACCCTCGGGCCCCAGGTCGATCAGCCAGTCAGCGGTCTTGATCACTTCGAGGTTGTGCTCGATGACGACCACGGTGTTGCCCTTGGCGACCAGCCCGTGGAGGATCGACAGGAGCTTGCCAACATCCTCGAAATGGAGGCCGGTCGTCGGCTCGTCGAGAAGGTACAGGGTGCGGCCGGTGGAGCGCTTGCAGAGTTCTCGTGCCAGCTTGACTCGCTGGGCCTCGCCCCCCGAAAGCGTCGTCGCCGGCTGGCCGAGCCTGATATAGCCCAGTCCAACGTCTTCGAGGGTGCCGAGGATGCGCTCGATAGCCGGGATGTTCTTGAACACCTCACGCGCTTGCTCAACCGGCATATCGAGGATCTGCGCGATGTCGTGCCCTTTGTAGCGCACCGCCAAGGTCTCGCGCTCGTAGCGCTTGCCGCCGCAGACCTCGCAGGTGACGTAGATGTCCGGCAGAAAGTGCATCTCGATCTTGATCTGCCCATCGCCCTTGCAGGCCTCGCAGCGCCCGCCGGCGACGTTGAAACTGAAGCGCCCGGGCTTGTAGCCCCGCAGTCGCGCCTCGGGGGTCTTGGCCATCAGGTTGCGGATGTGGTTGAAGACGTTGGTGTAGGTGGCCGGATTGGAGCGCGGAGTGCGGCCGATCGGGCTCTGGTCGATGGCGATCACCTTGTCGAGGTGCTCGAGCCCACCGACCTCGTCATGTTCCCCCGGCAACTCCGAGGCGCGGTAGAAATTGCGCGCCAGCTGGCGGTAGAGGATGTCGTTGATCAGACTGCTCTTGCCCGAGCCCGACACGCCCGTGACGACAACCAAGAGACCCAGAGGCACCTCGACCGTGAGGTCCTTGAGGTTGTTGTGTCGGGCGCCCGACACCACCAGTCTGGCCTCACTCGGGGCTCGGCGCTCCTCGGGCATGATCACTGTCTTGTCACCGCGCAAGTATTGGCCGGTGAGTGACTTGGGGTCGGCCAGGATGTCCGCCGGGGTGCCGGCGGCGACGACTTCTCCACCGTGGACTCCGGCGCCGGGCCCCAGATCGATCACCCAATCGGCCGCCCGAATGGTGTCTTCGTCGTGCTCGACCACCAGGACCGAGTTGCCGAGGTCGCGCATTCCGCGCAAGGTCCCCAACAGACGCTCATTGTCACGTTGATGGAGTCCGATCGACGGCTCGTCGAGCACGTAGAGCACACCCATCAGTTTGCTACCGACCTGGGTCGCCAAGCGGATGCGCTGACTCTCGCCCCCCGACAGGGTGGCGGACGATCGGCCGAGATTGAGGTAGCCGACGCCAACGTCGTCGAGAAAGCCGAGCCGATCGCGAATCTCCTGGACCACCTTGCCGGCGATGGCGAGCTGCCGGCCATCGAGCTCGAGGGCCTCGAAGAAGGCGCGCAGCTCGGAGATCGTCGTGGTCGAGACCTGGTCGATGCTCTTGCCGGCCACCTTGACTGCCAGCGCCTCTGGCCGCAGCCGGCGCCCGTCGCAGGCCCCGCACGGTCGAATCGACATGTACTTCTCGAGCTCGGTCCGGATGTGCGCTGATTCGGTCTCCCGGTACCGTCGGGCGAGCCGCGGAATGACACCCTCGTACTTGCCCTGCCAGGTGTAGGCCGACTTTTTGCCCTTGAGCTCGAAGCTCATCTCCTTGTCGCCACTTCCCTGCAGCAGGATGTCTCGAATCTCGCTGCTGAGGTCCTGCCAGGGCGTGTCGAGAGAGAAGCCGAACTCTTCTGAAAGGGTCACGACCATCTGGCGGCGCCAGGACTTCGGACCGCTCTTCCATGGAGCGATCGCCCCGGCGTCGATCGACCGTTCGGGATCGACGACGACTTTCGTGCCATCGATCGCGCGGAGCGTGCCGAGGCCCGAGCACTCGGTGCATGCGCCATAGGGTGAGTTGAAGGAGAACAGCCGCGGGGTGACCTCAGCCAGATTGGCCCCGCAGTTGACGCAGGCATAGTGCTGCGACAGCGTCTCTTCCGGCAGCCCCGCGGGTGCGACCACGATCAACCCGTCGCCCACTTTCAACGCCGTTTCGATCGAATCGGAGAGCCGTGACTCGATCCCGGATTTGATCACCAGGCGATCGACCACGATGTCGATGTCGTGCTTCTTCTTCTTGTCCAGTTCGGGAGTGCCGGCGAGATCGACCGTCTTGCCGTCGATCCGGGCGCGCACGAAGCCTTCGCGCGTCATCTGCGCCAGCTGCTTCTTGTACTCGCCCTTCTTGCCCCGTACATAAGGCGCATAGAGCACCACCCTCGAGCCCTCGGGCAGCGCTTGGATCCGATCCACCATCTGCTGCACGGTTTGGGGGCGGACCTCGCTGCCGCACTCGGGGCAGTGGGGCTCGCCGATCGAAGCGTAGAGCAACCGCAGGTAGTCGTGGATCTCGGTCACCGTTCCGACCGTTGATCGGGGGTTCTTCGACACCGATTTCTGTTCGATCGAAATGGCCGGCGAGAGACCGTCTATCGAATCGACGTCGGGCTTCTCCATCTGTTCGAGAAACTGCCGCGCGTACGCCGACAGGGACTCGACGTAGCGACGCTGGCCCTCGGCGTAGAGGGTGTCGAAGGCGAGCGACGACTTGCCGGAGCCCGAAACTCCGGTCACCACAACCAGCTGGTTGCGCGGAATCTCGATGCTGACATTCTTGAGGTTGTGCTCGCGGGCGCCGCGGACGACGATCGAATCCATAGACGGGAGAGTGTACGGCACCCGTCAAGGCCCCCGAGCGAGAGCGAGTCCCGAGAAAACCCAGGTGCTGTTAGAGTTCGATCCATGAGCGATCAGCAGTCTGAACTCCATGCCGAAACACAGAGCCGAATCGGGGAGTACCTGAGTGAACTCTTCGACGAAGCGTCCCTCTTCCTGGACCCCCAGAACGACCACTACTACGCCGAGTACGGTTCGACAGTGCTCGAGGTGTCGGTGGAGGACTACGGACCCGAGGAGACCATCGTCCGGATCACCGCCTACTGCGTACAGAACGTCGAGGTCGAACCCGAACTGACGGCCGGGCTTCTGCAGCTCAACCATGAGCTTCCGATCGGCGCCTTCGAACTCATCGAGACCGATATCTTCTATTCGCACTCTCTCTTCGGCCGAGGCCTGAACAGGCACAACCTGCTCGGCGCGATCGCGGCGGTGGCAACCATCTCGGACGACTATGACGATCGCATCGTCGAGACGTACGGCGGCAGCACGGCGCTCGAGCTGATCCGCCATACCGGCGGCCGCAAACAGCGCCAGTCACGCCACAACTAGGCTGCGTAGGTGCCGCGGGCCCCTGGCCTGAACGGTTGGGAGTCAGGCCGGATGGGCGCGACGCTCATCGGTCTTTGAGTGCCGCTTCAGCCTCGCGATCGAGGATGCGCTTCTTCAGGTCCAGCCGCCTGTCGCGGGTCTTCTTGCCTCGCGCCAGGCCGATCTCGAGCTTGATGTTGTTGCCCTTGAGATAGACCGCCAAGGGAACGCAGGTCTGGCCCTGGATGGCGGTCCGGCCATAGATCTTGTCGATCTCGCTGCGATGGAGCAGCAGCTTGCGTCTCCGCTCAGGCTCGTGGTTGGTGATGTTGCCGTGGCTGTAAGGGCTGACGTGAGCGCCGACCAGAAACGCCTCGCCGTCGGCGATCTCGATGTAACTGTCCTTGAGTTGAACCTGACCGCTCCTGATCGACTTGACCTCGGTGCCTTGGAGTACCATTCCGGCTTCAAAAGTCTCCAGAATCTCGTACTCGAAACGGGCACGACGGTTGCGCGCCAGGCTCGGCTTGGGTTGGATCTTCTTGGCCACGTTGGACTCGAGTTTGGGCGCCCAGCGTCCGCGGGCGCGGGGCGCTATTGTGCCTCATCGACCCGTCGCCGTCACCGATGGGCCAAGAGGCCAATGGCTACGGGCCTCCCCGGCCTCTGGCTTGTCCTCCCGAAGCCGCCAGCGGTGTTATTGTTTAGGGTAATGACGCCTCTGCTCGCTGCCCTGGTTCTCTCTCTGGCCGTCACGTCGCCATTGAGTGCCGAACCGCATCTGGCCGATCTTCGGGTGGCGCTCGTCGACGGCAACATCGAGGTCAGCTTCCAGCTGCGCGAGGCCTACTCTGAGGAGACCTTCGAGCGCATTCGGACCGGGCTTCCCACGGGCTTCGAGTACCAGTTCCGGCTCGACCGCGACCGCAAGCGTTGGTTCGACGCCAGCCTCGCAAGTTCCTCGCTCCAAGTAGTGGCGATGTACAACGCAGTCACCCAGGAGTATCTGATCAACTACAAGCTCGACGGTGAGCTGATCGAGAGCCGCGTGGCTCGCGAGCCCAAGGCGCTCGAACTCGCTCTGACCCGGTTCGAGGGTATCTCGATCTTCGTTCTCAGCGGCGCCTCGGCCGACGACCGCCTCCTGGTGCGAGCTCGGGCGGACCTCGGCTCGAAGACGGGCTTTCTCTTCCTGCCCACCCGAGTTACAACCGACTGGCATAAGTCGCGAAAGTTCCGCCCCGCCGACGAGGCCGGCTGATGCCCCTGGCCAAGCGCCTCAAGCAACACCGCAAGGACAACCGGTGGATCGCCGGCGGCCTGGGGTTGGTGCTGATCGTCCTGCTGCTGCTCTTCTATCTGGTACAGCGCACCCGGGACCTACCGCCGGAGTTGATGACCAACAGAGTCCTCCTCTTCGCGGTGTGGAGCATCAATCTGGTGCTCATTCTGGCCATCAGCTTCGTCCTGATCCGCAACCTCTTCAAGCTGGCAGTCGAGAGGCGCCACCGGGTGCTGGGCTCCAAGTTCAGGACCAAGCTGGTGTTGACCTACATCGCCCTTTCGCTCGTGCCAGTGATCCTGCTCTTCATCTACGGCACACGGCTGCTCCAGGGTTGGGTCGATCGTTGGTTCGACGAACCGGCGATCGAGCAACTGCTCGATCAGGGATTCGCGGTCGCCCAGGAGCTGAACAAGCAGACACACGAAGCCCGGCTGCGCGACGCGCGCAACGTACTGATCGAGCTCGACGGCTTCTCCCTCACCAGCTCGAGGCGCCGACGTGAACTCGACGCCCTGCTGACCCGGGAGCTCGAGCGCCGGGGGCTCGACGCACTCGCGGTCTACAACGGGACGGATTTCGTCCACGCCGTGGTCGATTCCCAAACCATGAGTGGCGATCTCCCGGAGCCGGGCCGGGAGTTCCTCGTCAGTGTTCTCCGTGATGGATCGAGCGCCATCTTCCAGACTGAAGCCAACGGCTCCAGGCGCCTGGCGGTAGGTGCCGTCACCAGCTCAGGACCGGTCGACTGGGTGCGCCCGTTAGTGATCGCCGTAACCCTGATGGACCCGGACCTCGCGCGACAGAGCGAGGCGGTCATTCAAGCCCACCAAGGCTTCGACCAATTGGTCTTTCAGAAGGACGAGATCTCAGCCAGCTTCTTCCTCTCCTTCCTGATGATCACCCTCTTCCTGTTGCTGGGCGTGACCTGGGTGGGCCTCTACCTCGCCCGCCGGGTCACCGAGCCCATCGAGGCCCTCGCCGAGGCCACCCGGCGTGTCTCGAGCGGCGAGCTCGACTACCGGGTGGACGTGGAGGCGGGCGACGAGCTGGGAGCACTGGTCGATTCGTTCAATAACATGACCCTGGCGCTCGAGACCTCGACCCAAGACCTGACGACCGCCAATCGACAGCTCGCTGAGGAGCGAGCCGTGATCAATACCGTGCTGCAAAGCACCGCGACTGGGGTCATCGCGGTCGACGATTCAGGAACCGTGCTGGCCTTCAATGGCGCCGGGCGCAAGATCCTGCGCCAGGGCAACGCCGAATTTCGCGACCAGCCGATTCGACAGGTATGGGCCGACAGCGAGCGCGGCAAGCTGGCGGCGCTCTTTGAGGAAGCGGCAGCCCGCGACGGGCGGCTGGTCCGCAACGTACGCCTCATGCTCGGCGGCGACTGGTGCACCATGGAGGCCAAGGTCTCCGCCCTGCGTCAGCCCGAGGGCGAGGTGCGCGGTCATGTGATGGTGATCGAAGATCTCACCGAGCTGATTCACGCTCAGCAACGGGCGGCGTGGAACGATGCCGCGCGCCGGATCGCTCACGAAATCAAGAACCCGCTGACACCGATCAAGCTCGCCGCCGAGCGACTCCTGCGGCGCCACCGTACGGGGGACCCCGAACTCGGCAATTCACTCGAGGACGCGGTCGACATCATCGTCCGTGAGGTCGGTGAGATGCAGAGCATGGTCGACGAGTTCTCGCGCTTCGCGCGCATGCGCCGGCCCCAGCCCACCGAGGTCGACCTTCCACGGATCGTCGAGGAGACGCTCAATCTCTACGACGGGCTCAAGGAGGGCGTCACCATCGAGAGTGAAGTACAACCCGACGTTTCCTCAGCCTGGCTCGATGGCGAACAGGTCAAGCGCGTTCTCATCAACCTGATCGACAACGCCGTCGAAGCCACCGAGCCACCGGGCGGCGTCAAGGTCCTCGTCCAGCGCAACAACGGTGCACTGCGCATCCAAGTCGCCGACACCGGTCGTGGCATTCCGCCGGAGGCGCGAGAGAAGCTGTTCCTCCCCCACTTCTCGACCAAGGGACGCGGGACTGGACTGGGGCTCTCGATCGTTCGCCGCATCATCGCCGAGCATCACGGGACGATCCGGGTCTCCGACAACCAGCCCGCGGGCACGGTTTTCACCGTGGAGATCCCCCAAGGCTAGAGCCTACTTGGGCGGCAGGGAACTGGCGTAGGCCACGCCGCGCCCGACCCAGGAGCTCAAGTCGTCGTCTGCGGCCAGTCCCTCTTCGCTCACGTAGATCATCCCCTTGAGGGGCTTGCCGGTGAAGTCCATGACGCGGGCGTGCGGCAGGGCGAGAGCCTCGTCGTAGGCTTCGGGTCCGACCCGAACCATCAACTCAGCACCGACGATGCCGCAGGACATGTTCCCGCCGACCATGAACGCGAGACCGCCGAACATCCGCTTCTCGACCACGCCGGGGGTATCCACGAGGACCTCGCGGACCCGCTGGGCGACGCCTTCGTCGTAGGCCATGGCCCTAGCCTATCGCTATCGGGCCTGATCCGAAGCGAGCGGGCACGACGACCGGTGCCCGGAGGCCTATAATCCGCCCATGACGCCGCGCGAGAACCTCCAGGCCCAGCTCACCGAAGCACTCAAGTCGAAGCAGGCGACCCGGGTATCGACCCTGCGGTTGTTGCTGACCTCCGTCGACAACGAGCGCATCGCCAAGGGCGACGAGGTCGACGATGCCGGCTTCCTCAAGATCGTCCAGAAAGCGATCAAGCAGCGCAAGGAATCCGCCACGGCTTACGACAAGGGCGGTCGTGACGAGCTGGCCGCTCGGGAGACGGCCGAGGCTGAGATTCTGGCTGACTTCCTCCCGCCGCAGGTCGATGAGAGCGAGATTCGCGCGGCGATCGAGGAGCTGGTTGCGGCCGAAGAACTCGCCGGTCCCCAGGCCATCGGCCGGATCATGAAAGAGATGGTCGCTCGCTTCGCGGGCTCGACGGACGGCGGCACGATCAGCCGGATCGCGCGCGACGTCCTCTCCTGAGGCCAGGATGCAGCGTGTCATCGTCGGCACCGCGGGCCACATCGACCACGGCAAGACGCGGCTCGTAGAGGCCCTGACCGGGACCGACTGCGACCGCTGGGCGGAGGAGAAACGCCGCGGCATCACAATCGACATCGGCTTCGCCCACATCGTCGAGGACGACCTGCAGATCGGCTTCGTCGATGTCCCGGGGCATGAAAAGTTCCTCCACAACGCCCTGGCCGGCCTGGGCGGGATCAGCGTCGTGCTCCTGGTCGTGGCAGCCGACGAAGGTGTGAAACCGCAGACCCGGGAGCACCTGGCGGTGTGCGACCTGCTGGCCATCCCGGCGGCGGTTGTCGCGCTGACCAAGACCGATCTGGTCTCACCTGAACGCCTCGCCCAAACTCGCGAAGAGGTCACCCAACTCCTCGCGCCGACGCGCTTTGCCGAATCCGCTCTCCTCCCGGTCTCGGCCGTAACCGGCGACGGGGTTGGGGAACTTCGCTCAACGCTGGTCGAACTCGGTCGGAAGCACGCCCAGCAACTCGACGAGCGCCGGCCGCTGCGCCTCCCCATCGACCGCGTCTTCTTGATCAAGGGGCGAGGCCTCGTGGTCACCGGCACCCTCGCCGCCGGCCGGATCACCGTCGGCGACGAACTGGTGGTCGATCGACTCACCGACCGAGTCCGAGTGCGCGGTATCCAGGTCCATGGAGAGGATCGCGAGCAGGCCGCAGCGGGCGAGCGCGTGGCCCTGCAACTTGCCGGAATCGAGGCTGAGGCCCTGGCTCGCGGCATGCAGTTGCGCCAACCGGGCGAATCGCCGGCCGGCAATCGATGGGCCGCCGAACTTCAGCTCCTCTCCGATGCCCCGCGGGCCCTGCGCGGCTCGATCGCGGTGCGCTTGCACCTCTATTCGGCGGAGGTTCTCGGCAAGCTGCGACCCTTGGCAGGCCCTATCGATCCTGGTTCGAGCGGCCCTGTCGAGATCAAGCTCGCCGAGGAAATCGCCGCCGTCCGTGGCGACCGCTTCGTCATCAGGCGCCCGTCGCCGGCGATGACGATCGCCGGCGGCCGAGTACTCGACCCACGATGGCGGCGACGCAAGGTTGCCGAACTCGAGACCGCGCTCACGGCTCTCGGCGGCGACGAAAGTGATGCTCTGGCGCTCTGGATCGCCGAAGCGGGCGAGGGTGGCGCCACCTGTTCGAGACTGGCCGTTCGTCTCGGCTGGACCGAGAGCGCCTGCCTCGGACTGCTCGAGGGCCTCGCCTCGGAACAGAAGGCTCTCAGAGTGTCGGCCTCGGGCAGGGACGAACGTTGGCTCACGCCCAGTGCCCTGCGCCGGATCGAGGAGCGCGCGCGGAGGGTCCTGGCCGAGTACTTCACGGCCAACCGACTGAAGGAGAGCATGCCGCGGGCCGAGGCCGTGGCCTCCATCCTCCCAGGCCGGGCCGCCGAATTGGCGACCGCCCACTTCCAATGGCTCGCTCAGCGCAAGGTCTTGACGATCGCGGGCGACCAGATCCGCCAACCAGGTCGTGGCGCCGACTTGACCGGGGTCGAGTCCAAGCTCGCTCAGCAGATCCTCGCGGCCTACGAAGCCGCCGGACTGAAGCCGCCGGCCCCCAGCGAAGTCCGCGCTGCGCTTGGGGCCAAGGCCCGAATTCTCGACGGCATCGTCAAGTACCTGCTCGAGCAGAAGAAACTAGCTCGCCTTCCCGGAGACCTCTTCATCGCCGTCAAAGCGGTCGAGAATCTGCGCTGCGACCTGGAGACGAGTTCACTCGACCGTCTGACTATCGGCGACTTCAAGCAGCGCTACGACCTTTCGCGTAAATGGGCGATCCCGCTGCTCGAGCATCTCGATTCCATCGGCGCCACCCGGCGCCTCGACAACGAACGACAGATTATTCGCCGGCAGAGCGACCTGCCGCAGGAGCCAGAAGATGATCGTTGAAATCACCGGCCGCTACACCGGCAAGCTGGGCACCCTGATGATTCACGGTCCCTCGGGCAAGGCGTTGCGCACCGCTGCACCGGTCGACAATCAGGGGGACGGCAGCAGTTTCTCGCCCACCGACCTGGCCGCGGCGGCTCTGGCCTCGTGCATGGTCACCATCATGGGGATCGCGGCTCGCGACTCCGACATCGATCTCGAAGGGTTGGAGTTCGCCGTCGAGAAGCACATGGCCTCCGAACCGCGCCGAATCGGTCGTCTTCCGATCAAGATCCAGATGCCGGCCGGCTTGGGGCCCGACCAGCGCCGCATGCTCGAAGCCGCCGCGGCATCGTGCCCGATGTGCTCTTCGCTGAGCGACGCCGTAGACCGCTCAGTCGAGTTTTCCTACCCCGATTGAGCCGGGAGCGCGACGCGGCCTCGGGTTTGCCTTGGACGGCAGCTCACTCCCAAGGGATATTGGGCATGGCGAGCCGCGGCACCGAGCCATCCCGCCTCGTCACGTACTGCTCGAGGATCTCGTCCACATCCTCGAGCTCGACGCCGGCCAACCAGACGTTACCGGGCCAGATCGCCACCGTGATGCCTCGGCTGCAGTGCTTGAGGCAGCCGGTGCGGGTCACCATCACCCGGTCACGGACACCGAGTGCTCGGACGCGGTCCTTGAAGCAACGATAGAGCTCCAGGCCGCCGCGCGGTCCACAACTCGGCTTGGGCGCTCCCTCAGGCCGCTCGTTGACACACACCTGAATCTGGAACTCGGGTCTCGGCACCGGGCGAGCCTAGCAGTCGGGTCTGGCTTCGGACCGGGGGTCACCTCCCCGGTCGGTCTGCCCGTCAGGCCTTGGCCTCGAACCAGGTGGGACCGAGTGCCGCATCCACGACCAGTGGCACTCTGAGGGCCTCCACGCCCTCCATCTCAGCACACACCAGGTCGCGCGCCGCGTCAGCGAGATCGGTCGGGACTTCGAGTACGAGTTCGTCGTGCACCGTAAGAAGCAGCGCCGCTTCCGGCATCTCTTTGCGCAGCCGCGTCTCAACCGCGACCATGGCCTTCTTGAGGAGATCGGCCGCCGTGCCTTGAATGCGGGCGTTGATCGCCATCCGTTTGGCGTTTTCGCGCACCGCGTGGTTCCTGGCTTTGAGCTCGGGTAGCCAGCGGACCCGACCGTAAAGGGTCTCGACTTTGCCGTCGCGCTCAGCCGCCTGGAGCGTCGAGTCCATGTACTCCTTCACGCCGGCGTACTTGCCCAGGTAGGCGTCGATGAACTGCTGCGCCTCACCGCGGGGAATCTTGAGGTTCTGGGCCAGGCCGAAGGCGCTCATGCCGTAAATGATGCCGAAGTTGATCACCTTGGCGGCACGGCGTTGTTGCGGGGTGACCAGTTCGGGCGCCACGTCCATGACGACCGCCGCTGTGGCCTGATGAATATCTTCGCCGCGCTCGAAAGCGGCGATCAGCGCCGGCTCTCGTGCGATGTGCGCCAGCACCCGGAGCTCGATCTGGCTGTAATCGGCGACCAGCAACAGGCGGCCTTCGGGCGCGATGAACGCCTTGCGGATGCTGCGGCCGAGCTCGGTGCGGACCGGAATGTTCTGCAGGTTGGGATTGACCGAAGACAGGCGGCCCGTCGCGGCGACGGCTTGCTCGTAGCGCGTGTGGACCCGGCCGTCGGCGGCTACTAGCGCAGGAAGCGCATCGACGTAGGTCGACTTGAGCTTGGAGATCTCGCGGTAGTCGAGCAGCTTCTCGGGCAGTGGAAATCCCTTCACCGCGAGCTGGTGCAGCGTCTCGGCGTCGGTCGAGTAGCTCTTGGTCTTGCGGGTGCGCTTGCCGACCGGGTAGCTCAGGCGTTCGAACATGATCTCGCCGAGCTGGCTCGGCGAGTTGATGTTGAAGCGCTCGCCGGCGATCTTGTAGATCGCCTCCTCGAGAGTGTGCAGCCGCCCGTGGAGGTCGGTCGACATCTCGGTCAGTAACTTCGTATCGAGCGCGATACCGCGCTCCTCCATGTGCATCAGCACCGGCACCAAGGGTTCCTCGATGTCGCGGTACACCGAGTCGAGGCCACCGGCCTCGAGCTCGCCACGCATCGAGTCGGCTACACGGCGCGGCAACTCCACCCGCTCGCCGGCGTAGACCTTCAGCCCTTCGCCGCCAATGGCCGGTTCGACGCCCTTCTCCCAGCCGGCTTCCTTCGCGGTGACAACCTTGTACTGCAGGCGGTCGAGCGCCATCTCGACCAACCCGTGACCGCGCAGCGCGGGGCGCAGCACATAGGAAAAGAGCATCGTGTCGTCGAGTCGGGCAGCCACCTCGACCTGGGTGCCGGCGAAACGCAACACTTCCTTGAGATCGTGGCCGGCGAGGATCCTGCCAGGCTCGGCGAGCCAGGAGCGCACGGTAGCGAGCACCGCCTCCCGCAGGTCATGGTGGCGGAAATCAGCCAGCCAGGTCTCACCATCCCCGGGCGCGGCCACGGCCAGCCCCAGGTCCTGCCCACCCGCACCGACCATCCCGATGTACACCTCGTCGCCCAGGCCCTTGACGACTTTGCTCCAGGCCGCGACCGATGCGACCTCCAGCGCCGCGACCACCGCCTCGCCGCTCGGTCCGGCCGCACCACCAAGTTCCTCCAGCAGCGAGGTGAACTCGAGCTCTTGAAACAGCTCGGCCAGGGCATCGGTGTCGGGTGCCTCGTATTCGAGCCCCGCCGGATCGAAGGCGATGTCGAGGTCGGTGTGAATGGTCACCAGCTGTTTCGATAGCTCGGCGTCCTCGCGGTGGGTCTCGAGGTTGGCGCGGTAGCGCTTGCGCAGACGATAGGACTTCTGCTCGATCTCCTCGGTGCGCTCGAGCAGCTCTTCGAGCGAGCCGAAGTCGCGGACCAACTCGACCGCGCCCTTGCCGCCAATCCCCTGCACTCCGGGTACGTTGTCCGAGGCGTCGCCTTGGATCGCCAGGACGTCTACCACCTGGCTCGGCGGCACTCCGAAGTCCTCCTCCACCAGGGCCGCATCGTAGACCTTGTCGCGCCCGGTATGCATCAGGAACACGCGGTCGTTGACCAGTTGCATCAGGTCCTTGTCGGCGCTCACCAAGATGACTTCGAAATCTGCGGCCACAGCTTTCTCGGCCAGCGTCCCGAGGACATCGTCAGCCTCGTATTCGGCCATTTCGAGAATCGGAATTCGGTAGGCCTCGATGGCCCGCCGGACGAGCGGGATCTGCGGCCGCAGGTCATCCGGCATCGGCTTGCGGTTCGCCTTGTACTCCTTGTATTGCTGCCGGCGAACGGTGTCGCTCGACACGTCGAGAGCCACCCCGATGAGATCCGGCTTCTCCTCCCGCAACAGCTTGCGTAACATGTTGATGAAACCGTAGACCGCGTTCGTCGGCTCGCCCTTCGAGTTAGAGAGCTCACGGATCGCGTGGAACGCGCGGTAGATGTTCGAGTAACCGTCGATGAGGAACAGGCGTTTGCGCTTGGCGGGCATGGAGCGAGCATTCTATGCTCCAGGCAGGCGGCGCAGTCTCCACCGGCCGCCGGTGATGAAACTGGGGTGAGATTGATGGATTCGATACTGGAGATGTTCGGCCTGATGGGGCTTGGTTCGTGGATTCTGATGGGACTCCTGGCCGGAGTCGTGGCGAAGTTCCTGCTACCGGGCAAAGATCCCGGCGGCTGTGGGGTGACGGTCTTGATCGGCGTCGCAGGAGCGCTCCTTGGCGGCTTCCTGGCCACCTACCTGGGCTTCGGCGGACTGTCGGGATTCGATATCCGGAGTTTTGTCATCGCCACCCTCGGCGCCTTCGTGCTCTTGCTGCTCCTGAGGGTTCTGAAACGCGATTCGAAAGACGACTGAAGTCGGCTAGCCACGAGTAGAATGTAGGCGTGACGCGAACAACTCTCTTCACCGGCCTCGCCCTCGCCGCCAGCTGCCTCCACGTCGCCGCGCTACCGCCGCAGGTGGTCGAGTTGCGCAATCTAGGCTACGCCGAGCTTGAAAACGAGCAGCCGGCAGTGGCGGAAGAGCACTTCCAGGCGCTGATCAAGCTGGCGCCGGAGGAGCCGTTGGGCCATGCCAACCTGGCCATCGCCGCCCTGCGCCAGCAGAAGTTCGATCTCGCTCTCGATGCGATCGCCGCAGCCCTGGCGATCGCTCCGAGCTCCGGTGCCCTGCTGGCGATCAAAGCCGACATCCTCCAGTGGAGCGGCAAGAGCGATGAGGCTCTGGGCTTCTACGAACGAGCCGCCAACGCCGAGCCCCAGGACGTCGAGGTTCAATACGGCCTTTTTCGTCACTTGACCACGGTCTCGCGGGATCCTGACTCGGGCCTTGTCGACCGGACACTCGCCCGGCTCGTCGAGCTGCGGCCGGAAAACCTCGTGGTCCTCCTGCAACAGGGGCGCCGGGCGCTCGAGCGAGGCGACCGGCCTGGCGCGACATCTGCCTACCTGCGGATCGGCGAGCTGATCTGGCAGGCACCGACAGGCTCAGATCGTCTCCACCAGGGGATCCTCGAGGCTTTGAACACCGATGATCTCGCCGCGGCCCGGCTACCCTCTCAACGACTGGAGAACGTGCTCAAGATAACGCCGATGTATCGCGAGAGTCTGCGCGAGCTGAGTACGGGAATTCAAGGAGTTCCTCTGCGCCGGCTGCTGGGTGAAGGGCCGGCCGAGACCTTCGGCCTCCCTCTGCCGGTGCGCTTCAGCGCCACGCCTTGGGCTGAAACTCCCGGCACCGGCAGCGCCCTTGCCGTAGGAGACTTCGACAACGATCAGCGGACTGACGTCGCGCGAGTCGCCGCAGTCGACGGTGGGCTTCTCGAATTGCGCCTGGCCGCGAGCCCGGATGCCGCGCCCGTGACTCGGCCGGCGGCCGGAATCCAAGGCCTGCTCTCGGTGGACCTCGACAACGACGGCGCCCTCGACCTACTGGGTTTCGGGCCTACGACCGCGATCTTCTGGCGCGGCGGAGGCGACGGCACCCTGATTGACGCGACGAGCGAGCTCGGTCTTGGTTCCCAGTCGGCCACCGCGGCAGCAGTGATCGATTTCGACATCGAAGGCGACCTCGATGTCGTGCTTGCCGGGGCTCAGATCGACCTGCTGCGCAACTCGCTCTCCGGCCCGCTGGAGTCGGTCGGCGACCGGACCCTGCCCGAGAACGAGACCTCGGTCTACGCCGCCGCCGCGAGCGACCTCGACCGCGACGGAGACCTCGATCTAGCCGCGGCTACTGCTAGTGGCCTGATCTGGTTCGACAACTTGCGCCAAGGCCAGTTTGTCGATCGCAGTGCGGCCGCCGGACTCGGCGGCACGCCGGAAGCCGCGGCGCTCATCACCGCCGATCTCGATGGAGACGGGTTGCCGGAACTGATCTCCGCCGGCAAGGGCGTCCAGGTTCTGCACAACGACGATGGCAAGTTTTCGGCCTGGGCACCGGCCAAGGCTCTCGCGACCTCAGCCGAGTTCTCGGCCGTCGTCGCGTTCGATGCCGACAACGACGGCCGCCTGGACCTTGCGCTCGCGGGTCCGAATGGAGTCGTCGTCGCCGCTCAGCGCGAGGAGGGCTTCAGCTTTCTATCGATCGACAACTCGCCCGCCGAACTCGCCTCGCTTACCGCGGCCGATCTCGACGGGGACGGCGATCTCGATCTCGTCACCGATGGCCCGGCCGGTCTCCACCGGTTGATCAACCAGGGTGGCAACGGGAACCACTGGCTGACCGTGCGTTTGCGCGGACTGACCAAGGGCAATAGCAAGAACAACGTCCTCGGCGTCGGTTCGGTGGTCGAAGTGCGAGCGGGCAACGCCTATCAGTTCCAGGAGGCCGCTGGCGACAGCGTGCACTTCGGCCTCGGCTCGCTCGAGGCAGCCGACTCATTGCGGGTGGTCTGGACCAACGGAGTGCCGCAGAACCGGCTCGACCCAGAAGTCGACCAATGGGTCGTCGAGGAGCAGCTGCTCAAGGGGAGCTGCCCGTTTCTCTATGTGCTGGCCGACGGCCAGGTTCGCTTCGTGACCGACCTGCTCTGGAACGCTCCGGCCGGTTTGCCGCTCGCACCCGGAGTCTGGGCTCCCGCCGACCCCAGCGAGCTGGTCAAGATCGGCTCGGTCGAACCCACGAACGGCCAGTGGGATCTGCGCATCACGGAGGAACTGTGGGAGGCCGCATTCTTCGACTCGGCCCGCCTCTGGGTCGTGGATCACCCGGCAGACTTGGAGGTGGCAAGCAGCCTGAAGGTGGCGCCGGGCGAGACCGGCGACGACCGGGTCCTCGCCTCGGCCGAAGTGTCTCCGGTCGCAGCCGCGTGGGATGCGCGGGGACGGGACGTCACCGCAACGGTCCGCACCCGGGACGAGGTCTACGCCGACGGTTGGGAGCCCAGTGCCTACCAAGGGGTCGCGCAGGAACCGTGGGCCTTCACTTTTGATCTCGGCCTCGAGCCAAGTGGCCCGGTCCGCCTGCTGCTCGACGGCTGGATCTTTCCCGCCGATGCAAGCCTCAACTTGGCTGTCGCTCAGCGCAGCGACTTGAGCGCCGCCATGCCGCGCCTCGAGGTGGAGACCCAAGACGGGTGGAAGACTCTGATCGAGGCGATGGGCCATCCCGCCGGCAAGACGAAAACGATGGTGGTCGATACGCCGCCGCTGCCTCCCGGAACGCGCCGCCTGAGGATCGTCTCCGGTCAGTGGCTGTCGTGGGACCGCATCGCCTGGTCGCAAACCCCGGCGGATTCCGTACCCCGCGTCGTCGCTCGCCTGTCGCCACAGACCGCCGAACTGGCCTATCGCGGATTCTCTGCCTCGGTGCGACTCGCGCCCAACGCGCCGCACTCCTTCGACTACCAGCAGGTCCGTTCCGACAACCGGTGGCTGCCTTTCCCAGGCGACTACACGCGCTACGGTGATGTCAGGGAGTTGTTGGCCGAGGACGACGATCGCTCCGTCATCCTCGGGGCCGGTGATGAGATGCGCCTTCTTTTCGACGCCGCCGGGCTGGAGCCGATCCGCAGTGGTTGGCGCCGGACGCTGTTCCTCGAGAGCCACGGCTGGGACAAGGACGCCGACCGCAATACCTTCGCGGGCGAGAGTGTCGAGCCGCTGCCCTTCCGGGCCATGCGGCAGTACGGCGAGCCTTTCCCCAGCAATGAGGCGCTCGATGCCTACCGAGCCGAGTGGCTGACGCGGAGGGTCGGCGAGCGATCAATCGACGGGGACTGATCGGCCGCTGCCTCGATTCGAGGGGCTCTTAATCCTGCAGCCGCACGACGGCTTCGCCCACGCCGACCTCGACGCGCACCCGAGCCTGGCCGGTGCCGTCGCGCCAGCTCGACTCACTCCCGATCAGGAAGGAGCGCTCGCCCCTCACCCAACCGTCCGGCACCTTGAGCTCGGTCTCACCGATGCCGGCGTCGATCGACACCGACCGCACGGCCTCGACCGGCAGATCGACCGAGACCTCGCCCACGCCGAGATCAACCTCCAGATCGCCGGTCAATCCCTCGATATCGAGCTCCCCGACTCCCATATCGACGATCAACTCGTGGCTCGAGGGGTAGGTCATGCGAGCTTCGATCTGCAAGCTGTCCCACCAGCGCCATTTCGAGTGGGGAGCGACTTCGATGCGAAACGCACCGCCGCTCTCTCGGATCTCGATCTCGATCTCCTCCAGGTGCTCCTCGCAGCGCGAGGACCCGTGCTTGCAACGTCCCTCGACTTCAATCCGCAGGCGGGCGCCCTCGACGCCGACGATCTCGAGTTCGCCGACCGGGAAGTCCAGCCGCACCTCTTGACCGGCCGCGAGCTGAGCCTGAGCCTCGATTGTCCGTGTGTCTCCGGCCGCGACGAGTCCAGCCGCTCCGGTGATGACGATGAATGCAGCAATAGATCGATTCATGAGTCCCTCCTAGCGCCTCACTGATTGAGTACGGCGCCGCAAGGGGGAAGTTTCCGCTTCGGTCTTGGACGCAACCGAGGGCCGTCTCTCAACCGGCAGCGAGAAGGCCCAGGAACTCTGCTTCGTCGAGGGTGGCGACCCCCAAGGAGACCGCCTTGTCGTACTTTGAGCCAGGCTTGCCACCCACGACGACGTAGCTCGTCTTGGCGCTGACCGACGAAACGACCCGGCCGCCGCGGTCCTCGATCTCGGCCTTGGCCTCGTCCCGGCTCATTCCCTCGAGCCCACCAGTGAGCACGAACTTGAGGCCATCAAACGGCCCCGACACTATGACTGCCGGCTCCCCTTCAACGAGCGTGACGCGGCCGTCGAGGAGTGAGTCGAGCAGTTCCACGTTGTGGGGCTCGGCAAAGAACCCTGCGATCGCCTCGGCCATGATCGGGCCCACTCCATCTACGGCGGTCAAGTTCTCGAGATCCGCCGCGCGCAGCGGGGCAAGAGCGCCGAAGTGACGCGCCAACTGCTTGGCGACGGTCGCGCCGACTTCGGGGATGCCTAGCCCGTAGAGGAAGCGGTGCAACGGCACGTGCGCCGCCTCGGCTATTCCATCGACCAGGCCATTGGCTGATTTCTCTCCGAAGCCGTCGAGAGGGGTCAGTTGCTCAGGCTCGAGATCGAAGAGGTCGGGCAAGCGCGTCACCAGCCCCTGGGCGACCAGGACCTTGGCCGTCTCCTCCCCCAAGCCCTCGATGTCGAGGGCGTTGCGCGAGCCGAGATGGATGATCCGGCCGGCAAGCTGAGCCGGACAATCGAGACCGTTGGGGCACAAAGTGAACGGACCGCGCTCGACCAGCGGCGTGGCGCAGGAAGGACAGTTCTCGGGCATCCGGAACGCGGGCTTGCGCCGCCGCCCCTTTTCCGGGATGCGCTCGACGACCTGTGGGATGACGTCGCCGGCACGCTGCACCCGGATCCGGTCGCCCTTGCGGACATCTTTGCGCACGACCTCTTCGCGGTTGTGGAGAGTCGCCCGGCTGACTGTCACCCCACCGATTTCGACCGGGCGCAACATGGCGACCGGGGTCACCACGCCCGTGCGACCGACGCTGGCAATGATGTCGAGCAGTCGGGTGATCTCGCGCCGCGGTGGGAACTTCATCGCGAACGCCCAACGCGGGTGGTGAGATGTCGTCCCCAGGCGCTCGCGAGCCGCCAGGTCGTCGAGCTTGATCACGACTCCATCGATCTCGTAGGGGATCTCGTCGCGGTCGGCCGATCGGCGGCGGAAGTAATCGAGAATCTCCTCTGCCGAAGTGACCCGCTCCCTCAAGTCGGTCACCCTGAAGCCCCACGCGGCCAGGCACTCCAGCACTTGCCAGTGGCTCGCTACTGCGAAGTTCTCGGCGACGAGAATGTCGTAGACGAAGATGTCGAGCGGGCGCCGTGACGTCAGCCGCGCATCGAGCTGGCGCAGGGCGCCCGCGGCGGCGTTTCGGGGGCTCGCGAAGGGCGGCTTGCCTTCGGCGATGAGGCGCTCGTTGTAGGCCTCGAAGGGCCCGAGCTCGATGATGACCTCCGCCCGCACACTGAGAAAATCAGGTGCCGCTACCTTGCCGCTACGAAGACGGGCCGGCACGTTGGCTATGGTGCGCGCATTGGCGGTAATACCCTCGCCGGCCAACCCGTTGCCGCGCGTCGCCGCGCGAGTCAGGACGCCGTGCTCGTAGACCAGCTCGAGCGAGGCGCCATCGAACTTCGGTTCGAGGACGTATGCAACCTCGGCATCCTCGCCCAGCGCCTTGCGGACGCGCTGGTCGAACCGCTCGACTGCCGCTTCGTCGGCGTCCGAATCGAGGCTCAGCATAGGCGCTGCGTGAGCGACGGTTTCGAAGCCTTCCAGCACCGCTCCGCCGACACGCTCGGTCGGCGAATCCGGCGTCTTCAAGTCTGGATGTTCTTCCTCCAGGGTCCGCAGCTCGCGAAAAAGCGCGTCGTAGTCGGCGTCCGACACCTCGGGCGCATCGAGTACGTGGTACCGATGATTGTGGTGGTCGATCTCGGCACGCAGTGCCCGGATCCGCGGCTCGGCCTGCTGACGGTTCATGGAGCGGAGACTAGGTGGCGAGCGTTTCCCAGTCCGAATCGGGCGCGTCGGTCGCGATGGCCAGGCCGCCGTCGGCTCCGACAAAAGCAGGGTCCTTCACTACCCTGACCTTGCCGCCGCCAACCTCGTCGAGTGCCAGCTGCAAGGCCGCGCCAAGTCCGCCGATCAAGGAGCTTCCCCCCGTCAAGATGATGTTGTTGCGGACCTTGAGTTGATACTCCGGCTCGACGCGCGAGATGAGGTCGTGCATGGCCTCGACTACGGGAGCGACGATACTGGCGCAAGCGGCGCGCATTTCCTCGGTGATGTCGAACTTTGTCGGCTTGCCTTGAACCGGTGCGGCGACGATGATTCGGCCGCTCAGCTCACCGACAAAACTGCCACTCTCCTTCCACGACGTTGCCATGTGCCGCGAGAAATTGGCCTCGGGGAATCGCGCCGAGATCAATTGCTCGAGTTGGTCGTCGATCGAATCGCCCGCCAGAGTCAGCGTCTTCTGGTCTTCGTCGCGCGGATAGCGCCCGTTCATCACGCACAAGTCCGTCGTGCCGGCACCGATATCGATGATCAGCGCGTGCAGCAGAGCGTCGAGGCCGTAGGCAACGGCAAAAGGCTCGGAGACGATCATGAGGGAATCCACCAGGCCCGCCATCGACGTGCGTAGTTGCTGCTTGTTGACCCGCATGGCCTCGGCCGGCACGCCCACGACGGCCCGCACCTCGCCGCCTTTTTCGCGCATTTCATCGACGCCGGCCAGCGTCAGAAGATGCTGGAGGAGCTCGCGCACGGCCTTGGCGTCGCGATCCGAGCCCTCCTTGATCAGGCCACGTTCGAGCGGCCGGTGAAGATCGAGCATCAGCCGGTTGTCCAAGGCCTCCTCGCCGATGAGAACCTCCTTCTTGAGGACTCTACGGGCGACCATATCGACCGGCCAACCGACGTAGCTCAACACCAAGTGTCGCGCCCCATTCGACCCGGACACCGCACTACGCGAAGTCCCCAGGTCCACCCCGACGCTCAGCGTCTTCTTCTCTGCCATCATGCTCGCTAGCTCCCCAAAGTCAGGTTCGGATTCAGCGCCAGAGCATAGCTTCTTATGCCCTCGAAAATCGCCTCGGCGACGTACTGGCGGTAGGTCGGGCTTTCCAGCAGCTGCGCCTCCTCCTCGTTCGACAGACACCCTACTTCAGCCAGCACCGCGGGCATCTCGGTGCTGATCAGGACACCAAAAGGCGCCGACTTGACTCCACGGTCCTCGACCCAGGGGTTGATCGTCTGGAGCGACTTGAGCAGTTCATTCTGCACGGCTGAGGCCAGTTGTCTCGATTCTTTCCGGCGCACATCGGCATAGACCCGCTCGAGAGCCTGGCGAAAATCGCCAAGAGATATCGACGAGTCCAGGTTCTCGCGCGCGGCCAGCCGCTGGAGCTCGGCATCGTCCGTCGGCCCGAGGTAGAAGGTCTCGACCGCGCGGACGCTTTCTTGAGAGAACCAATTGACGTGGATCGACACGAAGACATCTGCCGCGTGATCGTTGGCCCTCGCACCGCGTTCTTCGAGGCTGAGGGTCTCATCGTCATCACGGGTGAGCATCGGCTCGAAGCCATTGGCGGCCAGCAAATCCGCCACCCGACGCGCTACATCGAGCGTGATGATCTTCTCCTCGATCCCGCGGGCGCTCGCCGTGCCGCTATGGATGCCGCCGTGCCCTGCGTCGATCGCCACGCGGTGCACCGAAAACGGTAGGACCGTGCGATCGAGCGGGCCGCCGGCCGCCACGTCGGGGGGTGTCGAGACTGTCGCACCGCCTGCTGACGCAAGTCTCCCTGGACGTAGTGGCGGCGGCGGCACTGCCACTGTAGCCGCCGCGATCTCCGGTACCGAAGCGATCAAACCACGAGACATCAGGACATAGGACGCCGCAAACGTCAGCCCCAGCGCCAGGGTCCAAAGTCCCAGGCGGCCCGCTCGGTTCCACGCGCGGCGCCGCGAGACGGACGGTGCGGGCCGACCGAAAATCGTCGCGTAGTTGTCCTCGACCGCTTCTCTCAGCAGGCGGCGACGAATTGCGCGAGCGCTTGCCATTGGGCCTCTAATCCACTCCGTTTCAGTAGTTTACGACGATTCCGAGAGCTTCTCGACGATGCTAGCAGACCTCTGCCGCCACCGCCGCGAAGCTTGGGGGTCTGCTAGCCTGACGGCCTCGTGATGAGTTCTTTGCGTCCAGGGCCGGCGCCCGTCGACCGGGTGCGTGACCTGCCACCCGATGATCCCCAATGGCGGGCCGACGCGATGAGCCAGAGCCGTCACTCCCGGCTCGATGATGTCCTCATCGAGCCGTTGGAGGATCGCGACGCCGGGCGCGCCGCGTTGATTTGCGGGGAAGTGACCCGGAACGCCCTTCAGGACTTCGCGCCGGCCGTCGTGCTTCTCCCAGCGAGCGAACGGCGACGGCTGCAGGCTGTTTCCGCCTTCAGCCTGACGCTCTTCGACTTCGCCCGCCAATCGAGCCTCGAAGGCGAGAAGCTGGCGCAGATGAATCGCTGGCAATTCGATCTCGAATCGACGCTCGATGGCGACCCGCCGGGCCAGCCTGTCTTCGTCCTGCTGGCGGCGGCGGGCGACGAAGTGCCCTGGCCGGCTGCGGCGCTCGATGCCTTGGTGGGCTGCGCCCGACGGCGAGCCCTGCATCAGCGGCCGCGATCGCTGCCCGAGGCCGAAGCCGATGCACTGCGACTTGCAACGGCCTTGAGCGACACTCTGGCGCCAGGCTCCGACCCCGGGGTGGTACCGCTCGCCGCGGCACTGCTCAGAGTTGGTCGACTGCTGGCGCTGGGCGAGGACGGCCGTCGGCATCAGGCAGGCCTCGCTGTCGATCAGTTGCCCGAGAGCTGGTCGACTGAGGGCCCCCTCTCCCGGGAAGACCTCGCCGGAGCGATCAGAGCAGAGTGTGCTCTGTTGCTCGACGTGTTGGCTCAAACCCAATCTCTACGCTCCCTGCCAAGGAGCTGGCGCCGGGCGGCGACCTACGCCGTTCTCGCAGCCCGCCGATTGCTCGACCGCATCAACGGTCTCGGAGCCGACTCCGTGGAGTCGCCTCCCCGACTCGGCGCGGTCGAGCGTCTGCGCCTGGTGCTGCGCAGCCGCCTGCTGCCGCTTTGAGCCATCGGCCTCGGCACTGACGAAAAACGGGGACCGGCGCGCTACGCCCGTCCCCGTTATCGCGCAGCGCTCGGTGGAGCGCGCTACCACTGCACGGCGAGGCCGACGTTGAAGACCGGGCCGTTGATGCTCACCTTCTGATCCAGGGGCGTACCGAGATCGTCGGACTCGACTTCAGTGTCGCCGGTCCGATAGACCAACTCGGCCGAGGCCTTCCAGTTGGTGTTGATCTCGAAGTCGAGGCCGAACTGGGCGTAGATCTCAAACTCGGGACCGACCCCGGCCCCCGCAGGCTGGCCCGTAGTCCGGGTGGGGTCGCCGTCGAAGGAGAATGCCATGTAGCTGACACCGCCGCCTACGTAGGGAGTGACTGTCTGGCCTTTGCCGAAGTTGTAGTTCAGACCCAGGTCGATCGGCGTCGCCGAGAGTCGGTAGACCTCGGGATTCGCATCGGTTCTCAGGCCGTCGTAGACGGCGAACCGCATCTCGAACTCAACCTTCGAACCCCACTCGAAATCGACACCCAAGCCCGATTCGGCGCTAGTGTCGGCAGGGGCGTAGTACGACACGAAGAAGCCAACGCTGTTTGCCGAGGCCGGGCCGGCGCAGAGCGCGAGAACCAGCAGTCCAAAGATCAACTTCTTCATCAGGCACCTCCGTAGTGTGTGTCCCATTCCGCTATCGCGGCGATTCTCAAGGAATACTTGAGGGATTGCAACCCAAGGGTGCACAGACACGCGCTTTTCAGCCTCGCGCAGTGTACCGCCGGTAGAATCTGTGACGATGCGCGGGTTCATGATCAAACGTCACGGAGGGCCCGAAAACCTCGAGTGGGGCGATTGGCCCAAACCCGAGCCCGCCGACGACGAAATCAGGTTGAGGGTCCGTGCCTGCGCGCTCAATCGCTTGGACCTTTGGGTGCGCGAAGGCGTCCCCGGCCACACCTTCCCTCTGCCGCTGGTCCCCGGGAGTGAAATAGCCGGAGATATCGATAGCCTGGGGAAAGAGGTCGAGAAACTCGAGGCCGGCTCCGCGGCCCTCCTGGCGCCGGGCGTCTCCTGCGGCCTCTGCCCGCGCTGCGTCGCTGGTGAAGACATGCTCTGTCGCCATTACGGCATTCTGGGCGAGCACCGCGACGGGGGCTATGCAGAATACGTCACCGTACCGGCTCGCAATGTACTGCCGTTGCCGACAGGACTGTCCTACGTTGAAGCTGCTGCCATCCCCTTGGTCTTCCTCACCGCCTGGCACATGCTCACCGCCCGGGCTGCACTTCAGCCCGGCGAGGACGTGCTGCTCCACGCCGCCGGCTCGGGAGTTTCGAGCGCAGGCATCCAGATCGCCCGGTTGCTCGGTGCTCGCCACATCATCACTACGGCAGGCAGCGACGCCAAGCTCGAGAAGGCCCGGGCCCTCGGCGCGACCCACGCCATCAACTACGCGGACTCCGACTTCGTCGCCGAGACACGGAAAATCGTCGGCAAGAAGGGTGTCGAGGTCGTGTTCGACCACGTCGGAGGCGAGACCTTCGAGCGCAGTCTCCCAGTGCTCGCCTGGGGCGGCCGCGCGGTACTCTGCGGCGCCACCACGGCGGCCGAAGCCAAGGTCAACATGCGAGCTCTGTTCTTCAAGAACCAGTCGATTCTGGGCTCGACGATGGGCGGATTGAGCGAGCTGAAGCAGCTGCTAGAGTTCTTCGCCAGCGGATCGCTCGTGCCGGTGATCGATCGCACCATGCCTCTCGAGCGCGCCGTCGAAGCGCAGGCGGCACTCGAGAATCGCGAGCTCTTCGGCAAGATCGTCCTCACCGTCGACTGACCGTCACTTCCTAGTCCGTGGAGAGCGGTCGCCAATTTCCAAGGGAATCGTAAATGTCCGACATCCAACAGATCACAGTTCTCGGCTCCGGCACCATGGGGTTGGGTATCGCTCACGTCTCGGCACTGGCCGGCTATGAGACTCGCCTCTTCGACATTTCGGCAGAGGCGCTCGAGAGAGCCCGAGCGACGATCCACGGCAACTTGGATAAGGGAGTAGCGCGCGGCAAGGTCGAGGGCGCCGCTGCCGCCGCCGCGAAGGAACGTATCGGTCTCGAGACCGAAATCGCGCCGGCCGTCGCCGCTGCGGATCTGGTGATCGAAGCGGTCCCGGAATCGCTCGACCTGAAGATCCGGATCTTCAAAGAGGTCGTCGCCTCTTGCCCCGCCGGGGCGCTGCTGACCTCAAACACCTCGGGCCTCTCGATCAGCGAGATGGCCGCAGCCACCGACCGCCCGGAGCGCTTCGCCGGCATGCACTTCTTCAACCCGGTGCACATCATGCGCCTGATTGAGCTCGTGCGCGGTTCCAAGACCTCCGAGGAGACTCTCGAAACGCTGCGCGAAGTCGGCCAGCGCATGGGCAAGGAGTTGGTCACCGTCAACGAGTCCCCTGGCTTCGTCACCAGCAGGATCAACGCGCTGATCGGCAACGAAGCTTTTCGCATGCTGGAAGCCCGTGTAGCGAGTCCCGAGGACATCGACAAGGCGCTCAAGCTGGGGCTCAATCACCCCATGGGGCCGTTCGAGATGGTCGATCTCGTGGGCCTGGATATCCGGCTTTCGATTCTCGACTTCCTTCATGCGACCCTCGGTGAGACCTACCGGCCGACCCAACTGATGCGCGACTACGTCGACGCCGGCCGACTGGGTCGCAAGACCGGTCGAGGGGTCTACCGCTACGACGACAACGGCAACCGACTAGAGGAGGCAGACGCGTGAGTGACCTCGAGGATCGTGTAGCACTCATCACCGGATCGAGCTCGGGCCTCGGACTGGCTGCGGCTGAAGCCCTCGCCCAGCGGGGCGCCCGCATCGCCCTTTCGAGTCGTGGCGGGGAAAAGCTCGAGACGGCCCGCGAGCGACTGGCACACAAGGGCGTCGAGGTGATAGCCGTCGCCGCCGACGTGCGCCAGCTGCCGGACCTCGAAGAACTGGTGGACGAAGTCGAAGAGACTCTCGGCCCGATAGACATCTTGGTGCCCAATGGCGGCGGTCCGGCGGCCAAGCCGGCACTCGAACTCGACGAGGCCGACTGGCAAGACGCGATCCCTCTCGCCTTGCTCTTCGTCCCACGCCTCTGTCGCTTGGTGCTCCCAGGCATGGTGCGCCGCGGCTGGGGTCGCATCGTCGCAATCAACTCCGTCTCGGCACGGCAGCCGATCGCCAACCTGGCGCTCTCCAATGCGCTGCGCCCGGCCGTCCTCGGCTACCTCAAGACGCTGGCTCTCGAAGTAGCGGCCGACGGCGTGACGGTCAATGCCGTGCTGCCGGGCTATACGAGAACCGCTCGTCAGGTCGAACTCGCGCAGATGCGCTCTGAGCAGACCGGGGTCGAGCTCTCGGACCTGCTGGATGCACCCGCGGCGGACACCGCGATTGGCCGCCTGGCCGAGCCCAGCGAGATCGGCAGCATGATCGGCTACCTCTGTTCAGGCGAGGCGTCCTACGTGACCGGACAGTCGATCGCGGTCGAAGGCGGGTACCTGAAGGGACTCTTCTAGCTCAACGCCCGACCGCGCCTGCTGCCAGGAGCTGACGACCTCGTGCCCTTCGAGGAGCCCCTCGAGTTCGAGGCGATCGACCTCGGGCACGAGGATCTGCATCAGCCTCAGCGACATGCGGCGCCTCGCACCTCAGGGTTCGTCCGAGGAAGGTACGTCCGAGAGGATCTCGCCCAACGCTCCCAGGAGAAGCGTGACGTAGCGCTTGTTGCAGCTCGCACCCATCAGTCCGATACGGAGAGCCTTGCCGGCGAAGGGCCCGAGACCGGCGCCGATCTCGATCCCGTAGTCGGCGAGCAGCCGTCGCCGCACGAGCTTCTCGTCGACCCTTTCGGGCACATGAATCGCGTTGAGCATCGGCAGCGAGTGTTGAGGGATGTACTCGAGGCCCAAGGACTCGAGGCCCGCCCGAAGTACGAGGTGCAGCCTCTGGTGGCGCGCGAAGCTCTCTTCCAGGCCTTCGTCGAGCAGTCGAACCAGCGCCTGGCGTAGCGCGTAGGTCATGTTGACCGGCGCGGTGTGGTGGTACACCCGTTCAGCGCCCCAGTATTGACGCAGGAGCGAGATGTCGAGATACCAACTCTGCACCTTGGTTTTGCGGCGGTCGATCGCTTCGAGTGCCGCGGGCGAGAAGGAGACCGGGGCCAGGCCCGGCGGGCAGCTGAGACACTTCTGGGTCCCGCTGTAGATGGCATCGATGCGCCACTGGTCGACCTTGACTTCGGTGCCTCCCAGCGAAGTCACGGCATCGACCACCAGGAGCATGTCGGCAGCGTGGACCGCGTCCGAGATCTCGACCAGCGGTTGATGGGCCCCGGTCGAGGTCTCAGCGTGCACGATGGCGACGAGCTTGGCCTTGGGATGTCGCGCCACGGCCTCGGCCACCGCCGCGTCTGGGGTCACTTCGCCCCAGGCGACCTCGAGCCGGTGAACCTCCGCGCCACAACGCTCGGCAATCTCGGCCAACCGCCCGCCAAACACACCGTTGACGCACACGATCGCCTCGTCACCAGGCTCCAGAAGATTGACCAGACAACACTCCATGCCGGCACTGCCGGTGCCCGACACCGCCAAGGTCATCTCGTTCTCGGTCCGAAAGACCTGCCGCAGCATCGAGCGCGTCTCGTCCATGATCTCGAGGTACTCGGGGTCGAGGTGGCCAAGCGTGGGGGCGGCCAGCGCCGCCAGTACGTCGGCCGGCACGGCGCTCGGACCCGGCCCCATGAGTACGCGTTCGGAGGGCTGCAGTGGCTTGACGTGACTCATGCGCGTTCGGTATTCCGGGGCGGAATTCTCGGGAGGCCGGGGCTCTGGGAAATAGTCTAACTCGCTCGCCCTAGGCCTTCTGACGGATATAGAGGGTCTTCGCCACCCGCGCCACCACTTCGCCGTCGGCATCGCGAACTTCGACCGGCCAGACCGGCGAGTACCTGGCTCCGAGGCTCGTGGCGTGCTCGACTTCCTCGAGGCGGTCGTCGCCGACCTCGAACCGCGCCGTCACCGTGCCGCGACCGGGACGCAGGAATTCGATCACCGCCGATTGGTCCCAGACCGAATAGTCGCCGCCCAAACGGTTCGCCAGCATCAGCACATAGACCGGATCGACCATCGCGTAGAGCGAGCCGCCGAAATGGGTGCCGAAGTAGTTGCGGTTGTAGAAGCGCAACGCCATCCGCACCTCTGCCGCGGAGTAGTCCGAGGCCATTCGAACGCTGATTCCGGTCCCCCAATAGGGCGGATACCAAGTCAACAGGCGGCCGAACAGTCGCCCGTTCAACCATCGTCTCCGCCAGCCACCTCGACAATCTACCGTACGAGGACGCGACCTGGGATAGACCTCAGTTGAGATAGATTCTCTGCATGACGCCCAAGGATCTGCTCAACGTCGCCGACTACGAGAGAGCGGCCAAGGACCTTCTTCCGCAGATGGTCTACGACTACTACGCCGGGGGGTCCTGGGACGAGATCACTCTGCACGAGAACGTACGCGCCTTCGACCGAATCCGGTTGCGCTACCGCGTGCTGCGCGACGTGGCGGAACGCTCCACGGCCACCCGAGTCCTGGGGCACGATGTTGCCTTCCCCATTGTCGTCGCTCCAACGGCCTTCCAATGCATGGCCCATCCCGAGGGTGAGGTCGCGACCGCCGGCGCCGCGGCAAGAGCCGGCACGCTGATGATCGTGTCCACGCTTTCGAACCGGCCTTTGGAAGAGATCGCAGCGGCAGCCGACGGTCCGTTCTGGTTTCAACTCTACGTCTACAAGGACCGGGGCGCGACCGAGGAACTTGTCGCTCGGGCCGAAGCCGCCGGGGCGAGCGCCATCGTGCTGACCGTGGATGCGCAGGTCTGGGGCATTCGCGAGCGCGATGTACGGAACCGATTTCAGTTGCCACCGGACCTGGCAATGAACAACCTGCTAGCCGACATGAGCACTCTGCCGGACGGAGTCGCAGACTCTGGGCTCGGCGCCTACGTCGCCTCGATGTTCGATCAGACCCTGTCGTGGAAGGACATCGAGTGGCTCCGGAACCTGACTGAACTCCCGCTGGTGGTGAAGGGGATCGTCCATCCCGACGACGCGCGGCTGGCAGTCGAGCACGGAGTCGAAGGAGTCTTCGTCTCGAACCACGGCGGCCGGCAGGTCGACACGGCGCCGGCGACGCTCGAAGTTCTGGCCGATGTCGTCGCCTCGGTCAATGGCCGGGCGGAGGTCCTCCTCGACGGAGGTATCCGCCGGGGCTCGGACGCGGTCAAGGCACTGGCTCTGGGAGCCCAGGCCGTGGCCGTCGGGCGGCCAGTGCTTTGGGGACTCAGCGTCGAAGGCCAAACCGGCGTCGAACGGGTCCTCGAGCTCCTGCGCCACGAATTCGACAGTGTGATGGCCCTCTGCGGTGCCCGTGGGCCGGGGGAACTGACTCGCGACCTCATCGGCTGACGGACCCGGCGCCAGGGCGGGAGAACAACCTTCAATCGTCGAGCGGAGCGACGGTAAAAGCCTCGCGTTCAAAGCGGTTGTCGCGATAGGGATCTCGTCCCTCGAGCCACTGCCAAGCGCTCGACACGAAATAAGCGGGCAAGAAGAATGGCCCCCAGGTCTCGTACTGCCGCACGTGAACGGCCTCGTGCCGGCGGCAGCGCTCGAGGCAGGCTCGACTTCGGCCGAGGACGACATGACCCAAGGTCAGCGCCTCGACACCTCCCGACAGCAGGGTGGCGCGGGCCAGCAGCCAAGCCAGCAACGGTCCCTGCGCCTCGAGTACCCCGTTGACACGCCTCAGACTTCCGCCGCCCAACAGTCCTAGCAGGCCGATGACCAGGCCGATCAGTGAGTTGGGAGCAGCCCAAAGATAGGCCGCCAGGCGTCTCAGTACGCCGCTTGGCACTCGGCGACACCTCGCTCCACGCCGGCGGCGAGCTCCGGAAGGTCCGCCGTCCTGACCGAACAGAAGGCGATTCGCAGATGGAGCGGCTGGAGACGCATCAACGCCGCCCCGAGAGCCGGCCTGGCCCCTGCGATCGGTCCTTCTAGTCGGTCGAAGTCGCTCACGGGGGCGCAGCCTAGCGCAAGCCGACCGCGGCCTGCTGGACGCTTCCCTCGGGCGGCGCCCGGTCTCGGCGACGACAGGCTAGGATCGCACCATGCGCCGCCGCCCTGTCACTCGAAAGGGCCCTCTTCCAGGGCTGTTGCTGTCTCTGGTAATGGTCGCTTGCAGCGTTCCAGAGCCCCCGGTGCCTCGCAATCTCCTCCTCATCACACTCGACACCCTGCGAGCGGACCATCTCGGCCTGTACGGCTACGAGCGGTCGACCTCGCCGGAACTCGATGCCTTCGCCGCCTCCGCCACAGTCTTTGAGGACGCGACCTGCAGCATGCCGACTACGCTGCCCTCGCACGCCTCGATCTTCACCGGGCTGCGCCCGACCCAGCATGGCCTGCGGCGCAATGGCCAAGTTCCCAGCGGCGATCTCGTGACCCTCTTCGACCTGCTGGGCGAAGGCGGAGCGGCAACGGCCGCAATCATCGCTTCGCGAGTGCTCGACGAGCAATACCTGGCCGGCATGGGCTTTGACGAGGTGATCTTCCCCGGTTCCGAACGCCAGTACCAGACGCGGGCACAGCACGTAACCGACCATGCCGCGGACTGGCTCGAAAGGCGTGTTGAGGAGCCCGGGAAGTCCTTCGCTCTCTGGCTCCATTACTACGACACTCACGAGCCCTACGAGCCGCCGGCAGCGTTGGCAAAGGCGTTCGATCGGGGTTACGACGGCCCTCTACCGGACGCGCTGGACACGCCGACCCTCGTCGCCTTCAATGATCCCGGCACTGTGCTCTCGACCGCAGATCTGGAACACATCGAGGATCTCTACGATGCCGAGATCGCCCAGCTCGACCTGCAGCTCGGGAGACTGTTCGAGCACCTCGACCGGCTCGATGTGCTCGACGACACAGTCGTCGTCCTGGTCGGCGATCACGGCCAGGCCTTGGGCGAGAACGCTTTCTTCGGCCACGGGCTACGGCTCCTCGAACCGGTGATAAAAGTGCCTTTGATCGTCCGCCTACCTGGCCAATCGGAAGCGATCCGTCACCTCGGTCCGGTAGAAACAATCGACCTCGTCCCCACCTTGCTCGAACTCTTCGGGCTCGAGACCCCCTCCGGCTTGCCCGGCGTCTCCCTGGTCCAGGCGCTGGCCGGCCATGAGATCGAGGCGCCACCCTTCCGTTTCATCGAACGACGCGCCTATCCGGACCAGCCGGATGTCGTCGCGGTCGCCCTCCATGGCGGCAGCTGGAAGGCGGTCTACTACCGCGACGAGGACGGCAGCGAGACGCGGCACCTCGGTCGGCGGCAAGGCGGCCTCGACGGAGAGAATCTCTACCGCCCGGATAGCACCGAGGCGCGTTGGCTCGAGGATGCGTGGAAGGGCGTCGCCGCAGCGGGTACTCCGGCAGCCGCCGAGCTCGACGACCCAACCCAACGCATGCTGCGAGCGCTCGGCTACATCGACTGACGACTCGGGCGCGCCACCCGGACGCCGCGAGAGTTAGAGTAGACCCATGTTCGATCCACTCTGGCGTCGACGTGCCCTGGCAAATCTCGATGAGACCTTCGACCTCATCGTCATCGGTGGAGGCATCACTGGCGCCGGCGTTTTTTTCGACGCCGCGCAGCGCGGTTTGCGCACTCTCCTGGTCGAGCAGCGCGACATTGCATCCGGCACATCGTCGCGCTCCTCGAAACTGGTCCATGGCGGCTTGCGCTACTTGAAGCAGATGCACTTTCGCATCACCGCGACCGCGGCCCGGGAGCGCGACCGGATGGCCGTGCTCAACCCTCTCCTCGTCGAGCCCCTGCGATTCGTCTACCCAGCCAATCGCGGCGACAAGATGCCGAGCTGGCAGGTCGATCTCGGGCTGTGGATGTACGACCGCCTGACCCGCAAGCCGCAGCGCCACCGCCACTTGGAGGCTGAAGACCTCGAGCGCATGGTGCCCGGCATGGCCACCGACGAGCTCGAACAGGCCTTCTCCTACGGCGATGCGCGAACCGACGACGCTCGACTGACGCTGGCCGTCACCGCCACCGGCTACGCCTATGGCGGTCTCATGCTGACCCGAGCCGAGGTGAAAGACCTGACCCGCAGCGCCGAGGGCAGGATCGATGGCGTGGTAGTTCACGACCTCGAGGACGGAAGCTCCCACGTGATCAAGGCTCGCGTGGTGGTCAACGCCGCCGGGATCTGGGTCGACGACCTGCGCCAGCGTTGTGGGCTCGGCAAGCCGCGAGTTCGCCCTTCGCGCGGCGTCCACATCGTCCTGCCGACCGCTCGCCTGCCGGTCAAGGCCGCAGCCATGGTCCCGTCGCCCGACGACGGACGCCCGATCTTCCTCATCCCCCACCCCGAGGGTGTCCTCGTCGGCACCACCGACATCTACGACGACGGACCGCGCGACAATCCGCGAGCGACCCGCGGCGAAGTGGACTATCTGCTGCGCGCCATGGCGACTCATTTTCCGACCAACAAGCTGGTCAACGAGGACATCGTGGGGGTTTTCGCCGGTCTGCGACCGATTCTAGACAGTCATTCCGACAATCCGTCCGATGCCAGCCGCGAGGAGGACATTTGGGAGGAGCGCGGGATGATCTCCGTCGCCGGCGGCAAGCTGACCACCTGGCGCACGACCGCCGAGGACACCGTCGACGAGGTCGTGCGCTATTTGCCCGACGAGCGCGAGGAACAGCTGGCGCGGTGCTACACCAAGGGAACTCCTTTGGTCGGCTACGCACCGCTCGATCTGGCCCCAAGGCTCGAGGCTCAGCACCAACTGTCTCCCAACGTCGCCGCCGCGATGGCGCGGCGGTTGCGCGGCAATGCACTGTGGGCTCCCCATCTGGCGCGCAGCGCCGAGGAACTGACCCCCCTAGCCGAAGGCACGGACCTCTGCGCGGCCGAGGTACGCAGCCACCTGGCGTATGGCGCGGTTGTCCGGCTCGAGGACCTCTTGCTACGTCGTGCTCGGCTCGCCATGTGGGCGCCCGAAGCCGCACTGACGGTGGCGCCGCTCTTGCGGCCCTACTTCGAGCAGGAGTTCGGCTGGGACAGCAAGCGCTGGGAACAGGAACTCGACTTGTTTCATCAGGCGGCGGAGGCCTGGTCGCCGGCCGGAGTACGCGAGGAAGGCTGAGAAATCGGCCGCTCGTTGGAACCTTGGACCCCTCGCTCGCGTAGTTGAGGGCACCAGCAACTCTGCCGGAGGAGGAGCATCATGCCGAAGAACGTCTGTCACCCTCATCGTGGTCGCCTCTATCGTGCACTTTGCGCGGGCGCCGTGGTTGCGCTACTTGCCGCGACCGTCGCTCGAGCCGACGTCGTCGAACGGACGTTCGATGTCCGCCCCGGAGGCAAGCTCACACTAGACACCGACATCGGCAGCGTCGAGGTCCGCTCGGCGCCCGGCAATCAAGTCCAGGTCCGCGTCGAGCGCGAGGTGCGCTCGGGCTCGGACAAGGACTTCGAGCTCAATTTCGAGCAACGTGGAGACGACGTGCTCGTCGAAGGCGAGAAGCCGGGCTCCAGCTGGGGCTGGAGCTTCTGGAACCGCTACAAAGTGCACTTCGACATCGTGGTGCCGGAGAACTACAACCTCGACCTCGAGACCGCCGGTGGCTCGATCAAGATTGCCGATCTCATCGGCGATGTGGACTGCCACACCAGCGGCGGCAGCATTCGCATCAAGGACATCGACGGAGAGGTCGATTGCCGCACCTCGGGTGGCAGCGTCCACATCGGCCGGGTCGAGGGCTCGGTGTTCGCCAAGACATCGGGCGGCAGCATCACCATCGACCGCTCGGGCGGCTCGGTGGTGGCCAAGACATCAGGTGGCAGCGTCACCGTCAACGAGGTCCTGGGCTCGATCGACGCCTCGTCTTCGGGCGGTAGCGTCTCGGCACGGCTCAGCAGCCAGCCGCTGGCGGATTGCAGGCTCACGACCTCCGGCGGCCGTGTCGAAGTGTCGCTCGCGGGGTCGATTGGAGTCGAACTGGATGCCAAGACCTCCGGCGGGCGGGTTCACCTGGACATGCCGGTAACGATTTCGGGCGAAGTCCGTCGCACGAGCGTCCGCGGCGCCATCAACGGTGGCGGGCCGCAGCTCTACCTGAGGACCTCGGGCGGCAGCATCTACGTCAAGGAGATCTAGTCGCGAGAGCTGGCGTGGGTCAGAGGACCGACGCCGGCACGATCTCGATCAAGTCGGCGAAGCCGATCTTCCACTCACCCTCCTGCTCGATCCAGTTGAGTTGGAAGCGGTAGGCCTCGTTGGCCCTCCCGCTGAACCCACCGGTGAAGCGGATGACAACCACCATCATGGCCGTCCGGCCGGCCTGGTCGATTTCGAGTTCACTATGCAGGACGCTCGGGGCGATCCGGTCTGAGCGGGCTCTGTACCCCACCAGGCTGCGAGCCAGCGCGCCGCGGTTGTCGGTCTCAAAGTCGAACTGTCGCGCTCGGAACCTGAAGGGTTCGGCGAAGAACCTCGTCGCCTGTTCGGCCTTGAAAGCCGTGGCGAGCTGTCCTTCGCCGGGGCTCTTTTCGACCTCTTCGTTGAGGGCCTCGAGCTGGCGGCGGATGCGCTGCGCGTCGGCGTTCCACCAATTCCAGCCGATGAGCAGAACGACAACGGCAACGGCTGGCAAGAGGACCTTGGGTAGAGACATCGGCAGCGATTGTACGCCGCGCCCTCATGACGTGTTTACAAGCCAGTGTCTCGGTAGGCCAGTGTGTTTGTCGGCCGCTGTACTTGTGAGCCTGGAGTCGCAAGCCGGGACGGTCGCGCGCGACTCAGTGGGATAGCCTAGCCCTATGTCCGAGCACGACGAGCCGGCTTCGGGTCCGGTGATGATCTTCTCTACGGTCGAACTCGAATTGTTGGCCGTGGTTCGCTCGGTTCTCCAATCGGCCGAGATCCCCTTCATCGTCCAGGGTGAGCATGGCCTCAGCCAGCTTCCCACCGGCATGCTCGCTGGACCGTTTGCTGTCAACGGACTGGCGGTCAGGCTGTTCGTCCCTGCATCACGAGCGGAGGAAGCGCGAGAACTCCTGGCGCACACCGTCGAATCGCCGGAGGAGCCTTCTTGACCATCCTACGAATCGCCATGGCTCAGCTCAGTTCGAGCCCTGATCGCGAACGCAATCTCGAAGCTTGTCTGACCGCCATGCGCCGCGCCGCCGACGATGGCGCGCAACTCATAGCCTTCCCGGAGGTGGTGCTCGATCGCTTCTTCCCGCAGAACGAAGGCGACACCGAGGCACGCGCTCTGGCCGATCCGGTGCCGGGGCCTTTGACCGATCGCATCTCAGAACTCGCACGCCAACTCAGTCTCGTCACGGTGTTCAATCTCTACGAGCGAGCAGAGGACGGCCGGCGGTTCGATAGTTCGCCGGTTTTCGACGCCGACGGAACGCTCCTGGGCATCACCCGCATGATCCACATCACTCAGTACCAGCACTTCTTCGAACAGGACTACTACGACCTCGGTAATCGGGGGGCGCCGGTCTACGAAACGGCTGTGGGCAAGGTCGGCGTCGCTATCTGCTACGACCGACACTACCCCGAGTACATGCGTGCCCTGGGAGTCGCCGGAGCCGAAGTCGTCGTGATTCCGCAGGCGGGTTCGGTGGGCGAGTGGCCGCAGGGCATGTACGAAGCGGAGGTCCGAACGGCAGCCTTTCAGAACGGCTACTTCGCGGCCTTATGCAACCGCGTTGGCGTCGAGCAGCATCTGACCTTCAGCGGCGAGTCCTTCGTCTCCGACCCAGAGGGCCGAATCATCGCGCGAGCGAGGTCAGGGGTGGACGAGCTGCTGGCGGTCGATATCGATCTCGAGCACGCTCGACAATCCACGGCGCGGCGGCTCTTCTGGCGCGACCGGAGACCGGAGCTCTATGGCGACTGGCTGGCCTGAGCGGTTGGCGGCCCTCGGCGCCGCACTGATTGCCGGCGTGGCGCTGGGCGCCTGCGTCGCGCCGCCTGAAGAGGCCGGCGCGCAGTCGGTCAGGGCTCCTTTCGTCCGGGTGGTCGGCACCGCGCAGGATGGGGGGTTCCCTCACGCGGCATGCGACCACGAAGGATGCCGACAGGCTCGCACGGCCGCGACGCCTCCACGGCTCGTCTCGAGTCTGGCGCTCGTACTGCCGGCCAGCGACCAGGTCTTTCTGATCGACGCCACCCCAGACATTCGACCGCAGCTCGACCTGCTGCGGGACGTGCGCCAGCCACCCGACGACAGGGTCGACCGCAGCCCGCTCGATGGCGTCTTTCTCACTCACGCACACATCGGGCACTATTTGGGCCTCGCCTTCTTCGGCTTCGAGGCGGTGCACACGAGCGATCTTGCCGTATGGACGACCCAGCGCATGGCGGACTTCCTGCGCACCAACGGCCCTTGGTCGCAGCTCGTCGAGAAGGGCAACCTCGATCTGCGCGTCACCCCGCCCGACACACCGATCGAGCTCGCGCCCGGGGTCTCGGTCACGTCCTTTGTCGTACCTCATCGGGACGAGTTCTCGGACACGGTCGGTTACATCATTCGCGGCCCCTCGCGCAGCTTGCTCTTCGTGCCCGACACCGACAAGTGGGCGACATGGGAGCCATCCCTTCTCGACCGACTGGAGGGAATCGACGTCGCTCTGCTCGATGGTTCCTTCTTCTCCGCTGCCGAGCTTCCGGGCCGGAGCATCGAGGAGATCGGCCATCCGATGATCGGCACCACGATGGACCTGCTCGAGCGACGGGTTGCCGGCGCCGGCCTCGAGGCACTCTTCATCCATCTCAACCACTCGAACCCCGCGTTGGCTCCGGACAGCGAGGCGCGACGCGAAATCGACGCCCGAGGCTTCGCCGTGGCCATCGAGGGCCAGGAATTCGACCTCTAGGCACCCACGCGCTGCCTAGTTGGCCAGCGCCCCGTCGTTGATCCACTGGATGATCCCGTCGATCTGCGCCTGAGTGAGAGGCGCGGCGCTGATCGGCATCATTGCACCGGTGATGCTGGCGTCACCGCGAATCTTGCGCACCAGATAGCTCGCCCCCGCGTTGCCTGGCGCGACGCGACTCAAGGCCGGCTGTTGGCTCGAAGGCACATTGACGAGGTTGGCGCGCGCAAGGCCCGAGCTCAATACCAACCCGGCTTGGCCGGCCCCGACGTGACAACCGACCCGCGCGCAACTGGGCGTAAACACTTGAGACTGGATCTGCGTCAGTGTCGTAGGTGTTCCGTTCGGAATGGGCGGTGCCGTCGGGCTTCCCCCACCCCCACCACCGCCGCACCCGGCCACCATGGTGACCGCTAGCACCGTCACGCACAACAGACGGGTCGAGCCCGCTATCGGAACCCTCATGTCAGCCCGCTCAGCGTACGATGCCGTAGTCGCGGCGTTGGTAGGACGGGTCGCTGAACACCTGATTGATGTTGGAGTTGCCACCCCGCTTGAGCAGGATCTCGCTCAGCAGGTCGCGGTAGTCGGTAGTGATTTTCACGTCCTGGCTCTCGAAGAGCTGCTCGCGTTCGAGACCCGGCCAGTCAGCGAGTACCTGACCGCCGTTGATGTTGCCGCCGAGCACGAACATCGCGCCGCCAGTCCCGTGATCGGTTCCCGCGCTACCGTTCTCGCGCGCGTTACGCCCGAACTCGGACATGGCAACGACAACGACGTTGCGTTGTCCTTGGCCGATCAGGTCGCGATGGAAGGCGGCCAGCCCTTCGGCAAACTCCTCCATGAGGCCGGCCATGAACCCGGCAAAGGGGCCCTGAACGTCATGGGTGTCCCAACCATCAAGGTCGATGGCCACCGCTTCGACACCTACATCGGCCTTGATCAGCGCCGCGGTCGACTTGAAGGCATTGCCATAGTCCGTGTCGGGATAGTTGGCTCCGCCTGCCGGCCGATAGCCGTTGAACCCGATCTGCTTCAGGAGATCGACCGCTTTGAAGGTGTCGCTGGCCGAGGTTTTGAGCGGATTGGTGAAGGCGGCGTACATCTCTTCGAGCGCTGCCTGGCGCTGGTTTCTCGTGCCGGGTCGGCCCTCGAGGCCGAAGCCGGCCAGTTCCTGGATCGGCAGCGTCTTCGGCGCCCCGACGAGACTACGTTGTAATCCGGCACCGATGCCGACCGCCCGCAGCGCGGCCCCGGCGGTAGTGGGCGCTGTTGCCGCCAGATGGCGGCCAAGCCAGCCAGTGAATAGGCTCGCTGGCGGGTCGCCGCGCCCCACCTCCATGAAGTGCATGGCCTCGAAGTGCGAGCGGGTGCCTGAGTCGAGACCGCAGGCATGAGCAACCAGGAGGTCACCCGCATCGTAGGCGTTCATCAGCGAGCTCATGGCCTTGGGGAAGCCGAAGAAGCCATCGAGGTCGATCGCTCGGTTCGGGCTCGAGGAGTCGGGCGGAGGCACCGCCAAGCTCGGTCTCAAGTCGTAGTAGGCCGACTCGCCGAACGGCGGAACCAGGGTCAGAGCGTCACCCCCTCCGCGCATGAAGACCGAGACGATGACATCGCGCGTACTCGAATCGCTGTCGGCGAAGACCACCTTGGGCAGCCAGGCTGGCGCCAGGGCCAGAGCAGCTAGACCGGCACTTCGGCCGAGGAACTGACGACGGTCCAGTTCGCGGTACTCGTTGCATCCCTTGCAGTTGTCGTGACCCATGGCAGACCTCTCAGTAGAGTTGAAACTCGGGCGACCCGACAGCTAGACCGATGGCCTCTCGGATTCGCTTCTTGTTGACCGGCTCCAGGTTGAGAAAGCCCAGGATCGCCGAGCGCGCGTCGTCACTCATCGTTTCGTCGAACATCGTCTGATCGATCCGCGCCACGATCTCGCTCGGCGACAGACTCGCGTCGAGAAAGTCGACCCCCAGCACCATGCCTCCTTCCCGATCGGAGTGAAGGTCGGCACCGAAGTTGAAACGGGGCAGGACGTAGCCCGACCAGTACTCCTCGCTATCGGGGAATCCATCCGGCGGGCTCCAGTAGTAGGGCAGATGCCCCGCCTCGATCAGTTTCACCAGCACTGCGAAAGGCCCACGGATATCGGCGCCCAGGGTGCGCGCGGCGGACGTCACCAAGTGGAACGGCCGCTTGATTTTCGGCTTGGCGGCCCTCATGCGACTGCGCTTCAGAATGACCTTGACCACCTCCTTGATGTCGCCGTCGGTAGCGCGGAACACGTCGGCAGCCCGATTGACAATCGAGCTGGGGGGCTTGTAGCCCCAAAGGAACTTGGCCATCGACTCGGCGACGAACTTGGCAGTCCGGGCGTGGCCGGCGAGGATGTCGATCACTCGCTCGCCGTCGTCGACGCCGCCGCCCGCCGGGATCACGTTGCCCAGAACGACCTTCTCGCCGTTGTCGTGAGCCGAGGCGTCAAAGAAGAACTGGCCGAAGTCGGCCCCCGATTGACGTAGGGTCCACCCGGTGAAGCAGCGAGCGACCTCGATCACGTCCTCCTGGGTGTAGCCCCGGTCGGGCCCCAGGGTGTGAAGCTCCATCAACTCGCGGGCGTAGTTTTCGTTTGGCTGACCGGCGACGTTGGAGTCATTGGTCAGGTAGACGAGCATCGCCGGGCTATGAGCACTGGCGCGGAGCATCTCGCCGAAATTCCCCAGCGCGTGGCGCCGGATCACTTCCCGTTGGTCTGTAGGCTTCAGCAGGTAGCCGGCGTCGCCGAACAAGGCGATGTGGAAGTGATCGATCCAGAACGTAACCATACGCTCGTACAGTTGGCGCGGGCTGTAGATCGCCCGGTAGAGCCGGGCGGTCACCAGCTGGAAGATGGGCGTGCCGGGATCGTTTGCGTAGGTGTTTGCGATCTGCGCCGCTGTCATGTTGATCGTCGGCAGGGCGTTGCCCAAGACCTCCTCGAGAGCGCTGTCGTCGAGCGACTCATAATCGAGCTGCTCAGCCAGCCACGCGTTGTAGCCGAGTTCGCTGATCCGGGCCAGATCCCCAGCGGTCGCGCCCATCGTGGCGCGCAGCGCCAGGCGGCGCTCCGCTGGCGAGACCGGATCCGCGCCCGAGCCACCTGGCGCCCGCGGCAATCCACCTTCGCCTCCACGAAGCTCCTGGACCACGCTCCGGGGCACGATGACCCTCTTGGCTCGGAAGCGCCGGGGAAGTTGCCGGCGTTGCCGGCGGTCGAGTGCGGCAGCGTTGGGGCCGGACCATCCGGGAGAATACGCCTTGTCTCGGGCCATCGTCGTCTACCCCTTTCGGATCGAGTCGCCGTCGCAGCGGGTCGTCCTTCGGTGGCTGGTCAGTCGCTTATGATTCTCTGCAACCATCGAGCAGAAGATTCTTATTCCGTTTCATCGCCCTCGACGCCGGGCTCGGATGGAGTCCAGTTCCCGTTGCTGATCCCGGGTCAGGAGATTTTTGATCTCGATCAGCAGCCGCACCTGCTCGAGTTTCACCTGGTTCTCGAGACGTAGGACCTCCTCGACTTCACCGAGCGCCTGGTCGCTATCGACTTGGGGGCGCCGCAGGAGTTCGAGCAGGCGCTCAGCCGCCGCGCTGAGTGAAAGCTGCCAGGGAACAACCTCCGACTGAGTTCGCTGCAAGGCGGCCACGATCGCTCCTCGCTGGTCGCTGGTAAGTCCGATGGCTTCCTGATGGCTCATCACCAGTTCCGCACCGAAGAGGGCTCCTTTGAAGGGGTCCTTCTCCTGGGCGGTCACCGCCCCAGGCAGGGCGAGCAGCAGGGTCAGGGTGACCCACCCGGCAACCACCGAACTTGCGAGGCCTCGTTGGCGGTTTGTCTCGTTCAGATTCTTGCGCGTCGTCTTCAATGTCATCTCCTCCATCGGACCATTTCGTTTGTTGCTCCCAATACCGAGGGAGTCGAAAGGCCGCCAAAAAGGTCGTTGGACTCGTAGGGTTCTGGAAGTTCGGAAAGCAGGGTGTCGGTGGGTGCCCGCCAAGCGGCAAGGTCGTACGCGAACTCGACAGCTTGTCGCTCCCGCCGCACCTTGAGCAAAGGCACCGCGGTGATCGCCAAAAGCAGGGCAGCGGCGGCAAGCGGAAGCCAACGCCCAACTCGCCGCGACCGGACTGCCCGTGGCCGCCTCAAGAGGCGGTCGAAGTCAGGCGCGGATTCCGCGTCTGCATGGGCGGCCTTGAAGAGGTCTCTGAGCCTGGCGTCGTCTTCAGAGCTCAATGTCTGACTCCTGTAGGCGTTGCAGCAAGGCTCGTTTGCCGCGGTCGTAGTGGCGGCTCACCGAGCCGCCGGATATCTCCAGCACGGCCGCCGCCTCGCGCAGCGGCAACTCGTGGAAGAAGACGAGCTCCAGCACCTGTCGCTGCCGAGTGCTCAGTTCGCCGAGCAGCCGGCGGACGCGGCCCGCCCGCTCGCGCTCTATCGTCGCAACCTCCTGGCTTGCCGGGCGCGACTCGCGCGGCGGCAACCATTGGTCGAGCAAGACCCGGCGCACGGCTGACCGCCGCCGTCGATCCCGTACCGCACGGCGTACGACCGAGAAGAGCCAGGTCTTGAAGCTCGATCGACCGCCGAAGTCGAGCGCTCCGTCGAGCAGGCGGACATAGGTGTCCTGAAGCACGTCCTGCGCCTCCTCGCGGTCTCCGCTGCAGCAGACCAGAGCCCACGAAAAGGTGGCCTCGTGGAGGTCTCGCAGCTCGCTTTCGAGGTTGGCGATAGTCATCGATCAGACAGTGTAGTGGCATCACTCACCCTACTTAGGGCGCCGGCATGCGCGCGCGTATGACAACACAGAGGAGCTTGACAACAGCCGTCGGTAGGAGTAAAACAAACATGCGTTTTAAACGTATGTTTGAATCATGACTCGATCCGAACCGGCAACACGCGACAGCCTGCTCGACTCCGCCGAGGCTCTCTTTGCCGAACACGGCTTCGGGAGCGCGTCCGTCCGCGCCATCACCGAGGCCGCAGGCGCCAACATCGCGGCGATCAACTACCACTTCGGCTCGAAGCTCGAGCTGGTCAAGGCGGTGCTGGAACGCCGGGTCGGACCGCTCAACACCGAACGACTGCGCCGCCTCGAGATTTGCCAGAGCGGGGCCAATCCAACACTCGACGAAGTCGTCGCCGCCTTCATCCAGCCAGCCCTCGAGATGATCCGCGACGACGAGGATCGCGCCAACATGGCGCGCCTCCTGGGCAATGTCTTCTCGCAAGCCAACGCCGACCTTCGGCCCGTGTTGCTGGATCTATTTGGACCGATGATCGAACGATTCGTGCCCGTCCTCCGGCGCCTGCTTCCCGACCTGACAAAGGAGCAGATCTACTGGCGACTCCACTTCATGATCGGTGCGACCAGCTTCACCGTGGGTCTCGGCAATGTCGCTCAGGCCTACTCGGGCGGTGTCTGCGATCCAGGCGACGCCGATCAGTTGGGCCACGAGCTCATCGGTTTCGTGGCGGCCGGATTCAGCTATGACGCCGAGCAATCGAGGACCGCGCGATGAGGGCCGGCGGATGGACCCTACTCATCATTTCGGTCGCCCTCGTGGGCGGCTGCGTCTCCCCGGTGAGCGCACCCCCCGAAGTCCCATTCGAGGTGCCGAGTGAGTGGTCTGCAGGTGGCGTGCAAGCATCAGGGCCGAGCCTCGCGCCCTGGTGGCGCCGGTTCGACGATCCGAGCCTCGACGCCTTGGTCCAGGAAGCCTTGCAACAGAGTCCTACGCTGGACGCGGCGCGGGCCAGGCTCCGCGCCGCAGTCGGCGTAGCACGCCTTGCGGGCGCCGACTCCAAGCCCCAAGCTGACCTTTCCCTCGACGGCGTCCGTCGGCAGCAGAATTTCATTGGTTTGCCGATCCCCGGTACCGAGGGTCAGGTGTTGACCAACACATCGACCAATCTCGGCCTGTCGATCAACGCAGCGTGGGAAATCGATCTCTGGGGCCGGCTCGCCACCGGACGTGACGCCGCCTCGGTCCGCAGCGACGCCGCGACCGAGGATCTCGCCGCGCTCCAACTCTCGCTCGTCGGCCAGGTGACCAAGGCCTGGTTCGGTTGGCTCGAAGCCCGCCAGCAAGTCGGCTTGGCCGAAGAGACCCTATCCAACCGCAGCCGGACACGGCAGCAGATCGAGGACCGCTACCGCCTCGGGTTGCGCACGGCGCTCGACCTCAGGCTGGCCAAGGCCAACGAAGCCGACGCCCGAGCCCAGCTATCGGTTAGACGGCAGAATGCCGATCGCACCGCGCGCCGGCTGGAAGTGCTCGTCGCACGCTACCCAGCCGGCGACTCGCTCGAGCTGGGTGACGAGGTTCAGGGGCTTCCCGAAATGCCCGAACTGCCTGCTTTGGCCTCGAGTCAGCCGGCCGTGCTGGTGACCCAACGTCCTGATCTCGCGGCTGCAGAGCGCCGGCTGGCCGCTGCCGGACTCGATGTTCAAGGGGCCAGGGCTGCGCTTTACCCACGATTGAGGCTCAGTGGCTCGGTGGGAGGCTCGAGCGTCGACCTCGAAGATCTTCTGGACACCGACTTCTCGGTCTGGAGCCTTGCCGCCGGATTGCTGCAACCGATCTTCCAGGGCGGCCGGCTACGGGCCACGGTCGATATCGCCGAAGCGCGCCGGCAGGAGGCCGCCGCCGGGTACATCAGCGCAGCGCTCGGCGCCTTCAGCGAAGTCGAAGGCGCTCTGGCCGCCGAGAACTACCTCGACGCACGGCTGCGGGCGCTCACCGACGCGTCCGAGCAGTCCCTGGCAGCCCGCGAATTGGCCGAGCGGCGCTACCGCTCGGGCCTGGCCGACTACCTCACCGTGCTCGAATCTCAACGCCTCGCCACGCTGAGCCAGAGCCAGCTCTTGACCTCCCGGCGCGAGCAGCTCGACGCCCGCACCGACCTGCACCTCGCGCTCGGCGGAGACCACGCCGGCACCGACGAACAAGTCCTCTCCAACGACGAGACGCATTGATGAAGAACAAGAGAGTCCTCCTACCTTTGGTGATCGTCGGCGCCGCCGCGCTGGCCGCGATGGCAATCTTCGCCGGCCGCAAGACGGTCGAGCGGCAAGAAGGCGCGGCGCCGGCACCACTCGTCCGGGTGCAGGCGGTCGCACTGAGCGACATCGCCTTGATCGTCCGCGGCCACGGCAGCGCGTCACCGGCAATCGACACGACCCTGGTGGCGCAGGTCGCCGGTCGAGTCGCTTCGGTCGGCCCGAGGTTCGCCGACGGCGCGGCCTTCCGCCGCGGCGATGTCCTGCTCCAGATCGAACGGCGTGACTACGAGCTCAACGTCGCCCAGGCCGAGGCCAGCGTCGCCCAGGCGCGGGTGCGGCTTGACCGTGAGCAGGCAGAGGCCGAGCTGGCACGGCGTGAATGGCAAGATCTGGGTCTCGGCGATGCGGTTCCGCTGGCAACTCGGGCTCCACAGTTGGCCGAAGCCGAGGCCGGCCTGGCCGCCGCCGAAGCGAGCCTGGAGATGGCGCGGCTGAGTCTCTCTCGCACCACGATCTACGCCCCCTTCGAGGGACAGCTGCGAAGCAAGCTGGTGGACCTGGGGCAATACGTCGCGCCGGGCTCACCGGTGGCCGACGTTTTTTCGACCCGCTACGCCGAAGTGGCGCTGCCTGTCGCTCAAGGAGACCTTGCGTTTCTCGACATCGACTGGACAGCCACTCAGTCTGGGCCAGCGGTCGACTTCAGAGCGGTCGTCGCCGGTGCCGAGCACATCTGGCACGGGCAAGTCGCCCGTGCGAGTAGCGAGCTGGACCCGAGGACCCGGATGATGACGCTGCATGCTCGCATCGAGGAGAGGATGAGCTCCGGCACGGACCGCCCGCTCCCGTTGCCGATGGGCACCTTTCTCGAGGCGGCCATCGCCGGGCGAACGGCTGTCGGAGTCGCCGTCCTCCCCCGTTCAGCGCTGCGCGAAGGCGACCGCGTTTTGATCGTCGACGGCGACAGCCGGCTGCGTTTCCGGCCTGTCGAGGTGCTCCGGCTCCAAGACGACCATGCACTGATCGCCCGCGGGCTCGAAGTCGGTGAGCTGGTGTGCGTTTCACCCCTCGAAGCGCCGGTGGACGGCATGGAGGTTAGACCGCTGGCCGTTGACCCAGCCGGCGCCGAGAGCGAGGCCAGGCTGTGACCGGCATCCTGCGGTGGTTCGTCAAGAACGGTGTTGCGGCCAATCTCCTGATGGGTCTCATCGTCGTCCTCGGAGCCGTCAACCTGCTAACCCTCAAGAGAGAGGTCTTCCCCGAGTTCTCGAGCGATCTGATCTCCGTCTCGGTGCTCTACCCGGGCGCAGCGCCGGAGGAGGTCGAGGAGGGTGTCGTCGTTCGCATCGAAGAACGCCTGCAGGGCCTCGATGGGGTGAAGAGGCTACGTTCGACGGCCAATGAGAACGTCGGCGTTGTCCTGGTGGAGATCGATACCGGCTACGACGCCGCGCGACTGCTCAACGACGTCAAGAGTCGCGTCGATGCGATCGACACGTTCCCCGAGGAGGCCGAGGAACCGGTGATCGAAGAGCTGGTCATGACCCGCCAGGTGATCGAGGTCTCGCTCTACGGCGATGCCGAGGAGAGGACGCTCAAGATCCTCGGTGACCGGCTACGCGAGGATCTCTCGGCACTTCCCGACATCTCGCAGGTCGAGTTGGTGTCCACCCGGCCATACGAGATTTCGATCGAGGTCTCGGAGGAGGCGTTACGACGCTATGGGCTGACTTTTGGCGAGGTCGCTGACGCCGTGGGACGTTCCTCGGTCGACCTGCCGGGCGGGCGGATCGACAGTCGTGCCGGCGAAATCCTGCTGCGCGGCGAGGGCCAGGCCTCGCGCGGACCGGAATTCGAAAGCATAGCCCTGCGCACTCAGCCGGACGGTACTCGGCTGACAGTCGGCGATGTCGCCACGGTCGACGACGGCTTCGCGGACACGGATCTCTGGTCGCGATTCAACGGCAAGCCTGCCGTCATCCTGCAGGTCTTTCGTACCGGCGATCAGAGTGCCACCGACGTCGTCGCCGCGACGAGCGCCTACCTGGAAGAAATCAAGCAGACGCTTCCGAAAGGTATCGAAGTGGCGACCTATCAGGATGAGACCGCCATTCTAAAGGCCCGCCTCGACCTCTTGACCCGCAACGGCGTCGCCGGCTTCGTGCTGGTTTTCGTCGTGCTGGCACTCTTCCTACGTCTGAGTCTCGCGGCCTGGGTGGCGCTGGGGATCCCGATCTCCTTCCTCGGCGGCTTTGCCCTCATGCCGTCACTCGACGTCTCGATCAACATGATCTCGCTCTTCGCCTTCATCGTTGTGCTCGGTATTGTCGTCGATGACGCGATCGTGGTCGGCGAAAACATCTACTCCCACTTCCAGCGAGGTAAGGACGCCGTGGCCGCGGCGATCGCCGGAGCTTCCGAAGTACTCAAGCCGGTGGTGTTCGCCGTTCTGACGACCATCGCCGCCTTCGCTCCGATCTTGAGCATCGAAGGGATCATGGGGAAGTTCATGCGAGTGATCCCGATGGTGGTGATCGCGACGCTTATCTTCTCGCTGGTCGAGAGCCTGCTGATTCTCCCGGCTCATCTATCCCACGCCCGTCGGCGCGAGGATCCACTTCACCCACCCTTCTGGCGTCGGATGCAGAAACGCGTGAGCGATGGTCTGCTGACGTTCATAGCGCAGCGTTACCAGCCCTTTCTCGACCGGGTCATCCGGTGGCGTTACGCGACCGTGGCGACGGGCATCGGCCTGCTGCTCATCACCGCCTCTGTAGTCGCAGCCGGCTGGATCAGCTTCCACTTCATGCCGCCCATCGAATCCGACAACGTCGCCGTCAGTCTGACGATGCCGCAAGGTACGCCGGCCGAAGTTACCGATCAAGCGATCCGTCGGTTGGAGACCGCAGCTCTCGAGCTCGAGGCAGAGATCGAGGAGGAGTACGGCGAGGTCTTCCTCCACACCCTCGCCTCGGTCGGTTCTCAGCCGTTCCGCCAGGCGGAAAACCAGCGCTTCGGTGATGTCTCGGCTGACTTTTCCGCCGCACACCTGGGCGAAGTGAACATCGAGTTGGTGGGAGCGGAAGACCGCGAGGTCACCAGCATCGAGATCGCCGACCGCTGGCGCGAGCGGGTTGGTGCCATTCCGGACGCCGTCGAGTTGGCCTTCACTTCTTCGCTCTTCTCGAGCGGCGATCCAATTCACGTCCAACTCTCGGGACCCAACGTGAGTCGTCTCCGCGGCGCCGCCGATCAGTTGAAAGAGGCCCTGCGGTCCTATCCCGGAGTGCGTGACATCTCGGATTCCTTCCGCGCCGGCAAGCGCGAGCTCGACCTGAGGGTAACGCCCGAGGGCGAGGCTGCCGGCCTTTCCCAGATCGCTCTTGCCCGCCAGGTGCGGCAGGCCTTCTACGGCGAGGAAGTCCAGCGCATTCAGCGCGGGCGCGACGAAGTGAAGGTCATGGTGCGCTATCCCAAGAGCGAACGGGAATCCCAGGCCAATCTCGAGAGCCTTCGCATTCGGGGTGCCGGCGGGCTCGAAGTTCCCCTGTCCACGGCAGCGACGAGCCAGATGTCTCGCGGCCCGGCGACGATCGAACGCACCGACCGCCGAAGGGTCGTCAACGTGACCGCGGACGTCGACCTGGCTCTGGGCAATCCCAACGCCATCCTGGCCGATCTGGGACAGACCTTTCTACCGGGCCTTGTGTCCGACTATCCGGGCGTACGCTACTCCTTCGAGGGCGAGCAGGAACAGCAACGCGAGACGCTACAGGGCCTGGTACGCGGCTTCATCGTTGCCCTCTTTGTCATCTACGGGCTGCTGGCGGTACCGTTTCGCTCGTATCTTCAGCCTCTGATCGTCATGTCGGCCATCCCCTTCGGAGTCATCGGCGCGGTGTGGGGACACCTTCTGATGGGCCATGACCTCGCGATCATGTCGGTCTTCGGCATCGTGGCGCTGACCGGCGTGGTGATCAACGACAGCCTGGTACTGGTGGACTTCGTCAATCGCGATATCGCGTCCGGCACGCCGGTGCGGGAGGCCATCAGGCGGGGCGGCGCGGCGCGATTCCGCCCCATCCTGCTGACCTCGCTGACGACGTTCGCCGGCCTGACACCGCTCTTGCTCGAGCGCAGCCTGCAGGCGCAGTTCCTCGTGCCAATGGCCATCTCCCTCGCTTTCGGGGTCCTCTTTGCCACGGTCATCGTTCTGCTCCTCGTGCCGGCTCTGTACTCGATCCTCGAGGATGTGCGGGGCAGAGCCTCTCAATTCGGATCGAGAACCGCCGCCGACGACCCGGCGGACCTCGCTCCGGAACGAGCCTGACGCCGCTGGATCTACGCCGAGGACCCGTGGTGGTCTTCTCAGTCCGATTCGGCGAGAACTCGGCGCAGGCTAGCCTGGTCGATATTGCCACCGCTCAGATAGACCACGATCTTCTTCCCTGCCAACCGCGGGGCCAGGCGGCGCAGGCCGGCCAGGCCAGCTGCCCCACCACCCTCAGCGAGATTGTGAGTAGTCACCAGCAGCAGTCGGATGGCGGCCGCGATCTCGGCCTCGTCTACGGTGATGAAGTCAGAGAGCCCCTCCCTCAGAGCCGGGAAGGTCGCCTCGTAGATATCGCCGGTCGCTAGACCGTCGGCCAGGGTCGGACCCACACCGCCCGGGATCCGCTCACCGGCGTGCCAGGAGTCGTGGATCGTGGGTGCCAGGGCGGCCTGCACACCAAATACTTCGACGTCGGGCTTGAGTTCCCTCTTCACGGTCAGCGCCCCGACCGCCTGAGACCCTCCGCCGACCGAGATGACGAAAGCATCGACTTCGGCGTCTTGCTCGAGCACTTCGAGGGCGATGGTCGCGGCGCCCGCCAGCACTCCGGGGTCGTTGGTCGAATGCACGAAGGTCATCCCGCGCTCAGCCACGAGTTGGGTTGCCACCCGCGCGGCGTCATCGTAGGTCGCGCCGCTCTCGATGACTTCCGCACCTAGAGCGCGCATGGCGGCGTTCTTCTCGGGATTGTTCAGCAGCGGTACACAGATCGTCGAACGCACGTCGAGGATGCGACCGGCCCAGGCGATCCCCTGGCCATGATTTCCCTTGCTCGCGGTGACGACGCCGCGTGAGCGCTCCTCGAAACTGAGGCGGGTCAGCGCCACCAGCCCATTGCGTGCCTTGAAGGCGTTCGTCGGCTGGTGGTTCTCGTGCTTGACCAACACCTGGATCCCGTGACCTACGGCCTCGTCGAGCAGGTCGTAGGAACGCAGCGGAGTCGGAGTCAGGTGTGCCGAGATGACTCGCCGGGCATCCTCAACGTCGGCAAACGTCGTCGGCCAGATGGCGGCCTCCTCGGTCATTGCCGGACTCCTGTGTGGCCGAGGATCGCGCCGGACCCGCCCCCGGCGATCTTCGACGAGAGGCTCTCGACTCGCTGCATGCCCTGCCCTCCTCGTGAGGCGCCGATGATACGGCAGGTGGCCCGAACGCTGGTCGAGGAGAAGTTAAAATCGATGAACAAAGATAATTTCATTGAGACCGATTGACAGAGCCGGCCGAATGGCGCAGAATTTCGTCCATGAAAAACATCCACGCTCCCAGTATCGTGGCGACTAACGATGGATTCGGACGGTCCATCGAGTCGGGCGGGGTGGGGCCCGCCATCAATGGGTACGTCCAGAGAGGAGGTGGTCCTGTGGAGTTAAATAAACCGGGTTTAGTGGAGGTGGCGACCCCTTAGGGGAACCTCCCACGCCTCCGTGGCTGTATGGAGTGCTCCCCCTGTAATCCAGGGGAACCCCTCGCCACCGAGCTAACCTGAAAGCCCCGGTCGGAAACGGCCGGGGTTTTCTTATTCAGGGCCCACATACAGGCCGAAGCCGGCCTCAACAGAGTCGGTCGGGCAGGACGAAACGGCCTCGCGCACGATCGCTGGCGAGCACCTGCGGGGAGTAGTAGCGCCGAAGAACCGCTCCCTTGGGGTCGAGGAGATCCTCGGCGCCGGCAGCAAACGCCTCCCAGGACTCACCCGGTACCAAGCGCTCACGGATGAGCAACAAGTAGGCCCAGGTGATCGTCTCGTGGTACTTGTCAGCGGCCCCGAGGGCTGTCACCAAGGCTCGGATCTTGGTGGCGAAGCGCTCGAGCGCCGCCGCCGGCTCATAGCGCTGGAAGTAGAGCCACGCCACACGAACGTGCTCCGCATGGTGGAAGGTGCCCGACTCGAGCGCGGCCGCTTCAAAGCCCGCAATCAGAGCTTCGTCGCTCAACACCTCCGTGGCGCTCGAAGTCACGGCGCCTCCTCCATCCGATGGCTGGCCGCTGCATCGAGCTCCAATCCATAGACTGTCTTGAGCTGCTCGATCTTGGCCAGCGTCTCCGGCCCGAAGGGTGTCTTGCCCTCGAAGGTGTGGAGCACTACGCCTTCGAGCAAGTCGCCGAGCGTGATGTCGAGGTATTCGGCCAGGGCCTTGAGAACCTTGAGGATCCGCTTCTCGACCCGGACTCCGGTCTGGACGCGTTCAACGATAAATCGTGGCGGATCTGAGTCGTCTATGCGGTCTTCTGTCGGGCTGTCTTTTGGTTTGGTCATCTTGTTACCACGGTACCTGAATAACGCCATCAAATGCAACCCCATAGCCACTGAGTCGCCTCGGCACCCCAGATTCGTCCAGTACGATGGCTCTTGTAGCCTCGATCCAAAAGGAGACCGGGCATGACGACCGCACCGACTGCTGGAGCTACTTTCAAAGACCGCACCGTCTGGCTGATCCTCTTCGGCCTCCTCGAGATCTTTGGCGGGCTTCTCTTCCTACTCGGCATGGCCTTCATGGTCTTCCTATCGACTGCTTCCGGCCCGTGGACCGAGGGTACAGCCGCTGTTTCATCCCCGGCCCTAAAGCCGGGGATGCTCGTCGGAGCGTCCCTCATGTACGGGAGCTTCGCGGCTATCCTCATGACTCTTGGCGTGGGATCGATCCTCGGTCGCAGGTGGGCGCGCACGCTCTCCCTGCTGATGGGCTGGATGGCGCTCGTCGGGGGGGCCTTGGGTACCGCCGCGATGTTCATGACCTGGCCGCACATGACCCGGACGATGGAGCGCGCTGCCGGCGGCGGGCCGGAAGTGCCGAGCGCGATCCTCCTGTTGCCTCTGGCCATCGTGTGCTTCTTCATGATCATGATCCCGGCTGCGATTGTCCTCTTCTACCGCAGTGCCAACGTGCGGGCGACCTGTGAGTGGAAGGACCCAAAACCGCGCTGGACGGACTCCCGGCCGCTGCCGATTCTCGCGCTGGTCCTCATGCTCACCTGGGGAGTCTTGACGCCGCTCTACCTACCCATGTCGGGCGGCCTGTTCCTGATCTACGGAGTCCTCCTTAAGGGTGCCGTCGCTCTGTTCGCGGCCGTCGCGATGGCAGCCGCCTCTGCCTGGTGCGCGTGGCGGATCTGGCAACTCGATGTACGCGGCTGGTGGGCGGCCTTGATCTTCTGGCTCGGGCTCGGCGCTGGGGGCGTTCTGGCCTTCGACCCGGACAAGCAGCGCCTCCTCTACGAGGAGATGGGCATCCCACCGGAGCAAGTCGAGTTGCTCGCCGAGCAGGCCCTCCCAATGAGCGCGATGATTCCGATCATGACCCTCGGCCTCCTCGCGTTGCTGGCGTTCTTCCTCTACTGCAAGCAGTTCTTCACCGGGGCACCGGAAGCTTGAGGACGCGGCGCAGTCAGCGGTCGATACCGGGTCGTCAGTCGAGGTAGCCGAGTGCTTCGAGCGCCTGGCGCATCTCGTCGTCGACTGCCGGAGACTCGGCGTCCGGAGCTTCCGCAATGCTCTCGATCAGCCCGCCGAGGAGCCGGCGCAGGATCTGCGCCTCCTCCGGATGGGCGTGAAGGAGGTTGGTCGTTTCGCCGAGGTCGTCGGGCATCCGATAGAGCTGCTCGAAGATCCGCTGCTCGCCGTCGACACTTTGGGGCATGATCGTCACGAGCTTCCAGTCACGGCTCTGGACTCCGAAGAGCATGGCCTGGTTCCGCCGACTCTCGGCGAAGGCGGCGCCCCGGGGCTTCTCCTCGCCCAGCAGCGTCGGAAGCAGGCTCGACCCGGGAAAGTCCCCTCCAGGCACCGCGGCCGCCTCGGGAGCCACGAGGTCCCGCAGGGTCGGATAGATGTCGAGCAGCTCGACGGGCTCACCGACGACCGCGCCGCCGGGGAACCGCTTCGGATCGCTGATGATCAGGGGGACCCGGGTGCTGGCGTTGTAAGGGAAACGGCCGTGGCGGAAATGGTAATCGCGTTCCCCCAGGCTCTCTCCATGGTCCGCCGTGAAGATGATCAGGGCGTCTTCGAGCAGGCCGAGCTCCTCAGCTCGGTCGAGTGCGGCTTCGATGCCCTGGTCAGCGATCAACACGTTGGCGTCGTAGTTGGCGACATAGTCCCCCACGGTCTCGAGTCCAGGCAGGGAGATGCTCTCGCTCATCGGCTCGGGGACGGGTGTCGGGTCGTCGCTGACGAAGGGATTGTCGAACCCCTCGGGGAGCGAGTACGGAGTGTGGGGATCGGAGTAATGGATCCACACAAAGAGCTTCTCCGCCTCCCGATGTCGCTCGAGCAGAGGGAGTGCCAGCGCGTTGACCCGCGATGCCGTCAGCTGGTTCTTGAGCGCGATTGGATTGCGTGGCATCACCCAACGGGACTCAATATCAACGGTCGAACCGACCGCTCTCCAAGTCTCCAGATACTCGTCGAATCCACGATCCCAGCCGGCCCGGCGCGAGAGGACCAGGTTGGACACCACCGCCACGGTGGTGTAGCCCTCCGACCGGAGGAACTCCGAGATCAGGACCGCGTCGTCCGGGGGCGAGACGTGTGGCTGGGCCACGCGGCCGGTCGCGCGCGGGTAGCGACCGCTCATCAGGGAGGCGAAGGAAGGCCCCGTGAGAGGCCACTGGGAGACCGCGCGATCGAAGCGGGTACTTGCTGCGCTCAATCGATCGATCGTCGGACTGGTCGCGCGGCCGTAGCCGTAGACTCCCAGGTGATCGGCTCGCAGCGTATCCACGGTGATGAGAAAAATCCGCCGCGGCGGCTCAGGACCGGCGGTCCGCCCGCACCCGACCAGCTGAGTGCTGGCTACGGCGAGAAGCGCCGCCAGGAGTCTGCTGGATCTCTTCATCGAGGCAAGTTCAGAGACCTGGGAGGGCTCGGTGCGCAACGCAAGTGGAATCGGCGAAGCAGGAGAACCCGTCTCACCGATAGAGCCACTCAGGGTACCGCCGTGCTCCAGGCAGTGAGGTCGCCGGACTCGAAGCCGTCGAAGAAGATGAGGTTGGGTTCCACTTCAAACTCCAACTTCGCGGTCCACGGGCCGGTACCGGCGGCATTCGCTCCCTGGACCCGCCAGGAATAGAGCTCTGCCGGCGAGAGTGGGGCACCATTGAACGGGTCAACGGTGCAATCCGGGTTGGCGGCACAGGCAGCGAAGGTCGAGTAGACCTGGTCGAAAATGACGCCGACGCTATCTGAGACCTCGAGCCGGTAGGTCGCCGCGACCCGCGGAGTCTCGCGCTCCCACTGGAACAACGGCTCCGTCTCTGCGGTGTAGGTCTCCGGCGCGGTCGGCACCAATTCGGTCGGCGGGAGCAGGGTCAGAATCGTGAAAGGAGTGCTCACCCAGGCTGAGCGACCGCGCGGGTTGCGCCCCCTGACCTCCCAGGTGTAGTCGCCTTCCTCGAAGATCGGCCCGCTTCGCGTGCAGGTGCTGCCTGAGCAGTTGGCGCCGACCTGTTCCCACTCATCAACGATGATCGTCATCGCTTCATCGAGGATGCGGAACTGATACCAGGTTGCGTTCTGCGCCACCTCCCGAGTCCAGACGTAGTCCGGGCTCAGGTCGTCAATCGTGCCGATCGGCGCCACCGGGTTGATCACTGCGGGGACGGGGCTGCTGACGATCGCATCGCGGAACTCGTCGGCCATGATGTCGAAGCCGGAGGGATCCGGGTGCCCGACAGTGTTGATCTCTCCACCCCCTGGTTGGTAGTAGTGCTGGTTGAAGCACTGGTTGTTCGGGCACAGGGGCGTCCAGGGGTCGGCGAAGTAGCGATTCCGGTTGGCGGCGAGGGTCTCGACCAGATCGCGTAGAGCCGCGATCTGGGCTCGCTTGGCTGGGATCATGCCGGATTCGCTGTCCGGATCGAGGTGGATGTTCGACCCGTGGAGGGTATCGACTCCATGATCCCTAGCCTTGATGTCCATCAATCCCAGGTTGGCGATGATCGACGCGTTGCTGAACTCGAGGTGAACATCGTTGATCCCCTCCATCAAGAGCACGACATCCCACGGATCGGCGTCGAGCAGGGTCTCAATGCGGGTCACACCTTGGAAGGTCTTCTCTCCGCCCAGGCCCTCGTTGATCACCTCGCAGTTCGGTGGAAAGCAATTCAGCAGATCGTCCAGTCTGCCGGGGTAGCCGAGCCCAGCCGGATCAAAAGGCGGGGCCCCCAGAGTCTCGCTGTCGCCGAAAGCCATGTAGCGGAAGATCTGGCCTGCCGCCGGCCAGGCGAGAAAAGTGAGGCTCAGGGCCGCCCAAGCGACCAGAGTGGCGCGGCGTCTCACCGTTCGGAGTCCCAGGTGGCCAGGATCTCGCGCGCCGTTTCGGTCCCCTGCCAGCTGAACGAGACGCCATTGCCAATGAAGTCGATGACCGGACGTTGCCCGCTCTGGCGAGCCACGACGGCGCGATGTAGCAAGCGGCCCGACGCGTCGAGCTCGCAAGCGACCCACTGCCCGGGCTCGACGGTCATGAAGCTGAGCAAAAAGACGCCCGAGACGTTCGCGAGGTGCGGCTCGAGGCCGCCCCTGCCGGCGTAGGGTTCGTCCAGCCGCCACGCTCTGCCGTCGAAGAAGGCCGTGCGGACCCGGTAGTCGCGACCATCGAGCCAACTCCAGGCGGCGATGGCGCCCTGGGGTGAGGTCACGACGGTCGGCATCACGTCCGGCATCGCGTTGTCCTCGTGAACCCTGACCGGAGTGGACCACGCACCGCGGCCAAACAGGCTCCACATCAACTCATCGTCGTGCCCGTCGACCGCAGTCCAGAGGACGAGCCAGGCCCCGCCTTCGAGCACTGTCGCGGCCGGGGCCAATTGCGCGCCGTCACCGCGAGGAGAGACAGTCATCGCAGGACCCCAGTCCCCACCGAGCCACTCCGCCGCCCGGATCTCGAGTTCCTCCTGGACCGGTCCTTCGAGCCAGACCAGGCCGAGCAATCTCGTATCGTCGGCCACGAGTTCGGGCCGCCCACGGACAACGCCCTCTGCAGCGGGTGCGGCGAGCCACTCCAGGCCCTGCCCGAGGTCGCGGACGACGAAGAGCCTGCGCTCGGCGATACCGAGGCTGTGCCCCGCGGCGATCCAGCCCCGGGACGTCTCGCGCAGATCAGTGATACTGCCCTGAACTCGGGGCCAGCAGCTCAGGCGGCCGCCGTCTCGATCGACGATGCAAGTCTCCCCGGGCGTCTCTTCGGCCCGTAGGCCTCTGGCGCCGGCGGGAGCCTGCAGAACACCAGCTTGAAGCCAAGAGCCAAAGGCGCACAGCCATAGCAGGGCGCCGAATGCTCGAAGATAGGGGCGGACAGTCACGGGAGGATCTGGTTGGCTCAGATGCGCTGAGCCGAGGGGCCAATCCGGTCTACGCAACGCCGGATGATAGCACGCACCCAATGGCCGCCGAGGGGCAGCGTGCGCGCCGACGATCGCCTCGGTCTCGAGCGGCCGGCCCTCTTTCGACCCGGCCCTTCGCTCGGCCCAGCCCTACCGATCAGCCGCTTCGATCGCCAGCGTCGAGCCCGACGAGTAGGCGTTGAACTCAGGCGCATACATTGACTGCACCGTCGCCGGAGCCGCGCGAAAGGTCCCCGCGAGGTTGGCCCGCAGACGGTACTTGAAGCCGTACTCGCCAACGGGAAGCGCCTCGAAGAAAAAATCCGTCCCGCTGTCGCGGATCTGCTCGTACCAGCCGATACCCAGATCCCATTTGAAGCTCGAGGTCACGCTCTCCGGCTCGAAGCCGGCCGGGCGCGGGTCCCGCAGGTGGACGTATTCGGCAGTATGACGGCTGCCTAGCGACACATGAACCTCGACCTGATCGCCAACCGCCACGGAAGCGCCCTCGGCCAGCGGTTGAAGAGTCCACTCGTCACCCTGGCGTTGGCGCTTGAAGTAGGTCCGCTCAACGGCGAAGAAATCGCCGCTCGAGGCCAAAGGCAACTCTTCGGTCGAAAAGTGCCACGTCGCCGAAGCAAACATCAGCCCTGGTGTTTCTTTCTCGACGATGACGGTCGAGTCGGTTGCCGGGTCGATCGCGGACCCCGCGACCACGACCTGATTGTGAGCACCCGTGTACTCGTCGGGTTCGAAGACGAATTCGTGCTCCGCCGGACCGATCCGCACTGTTGCCACTTCGCGCGCTCCAAGTTCGCCCTCGGCCGCCAGGAAGTGCACCAGACTGTAGATCACTTCCGCCGTGGCCCGGGTCGACTTCCAATGGTTGAGCTTCTTGTTGAGCATCAGCCAATGCACGAGGCCTTGGCGGCGTGAGTCGTCGGGGTTCACCTCACCCAGGGTGCGCAGGGCGAAAGCGTGAGTCTCGATGGTGTCGTTGTACCAGAGCCAGGCGCGATCCTCGGGGGCCCAGAACGTGCCTTCCTCTTCGGTCGTCTTGGCCGAGTCCATGACGCTGTCAAACACCAGCAGGGCGTCCTCTCCACGGTTCGCCCGCTGGAGGGTGAGCGTCAGGTAGCTCTTGAGCAGCGGCGAATGGTCCCGCCAGTGCCTGAACGAGTGGTCGAGCATCTTGCCTCGGTCTTCTTCGGAGAAGACACCCGCGGTCCAGGAAGCGTCGGGGTAGTTCGAGAGCACGTAGTTGATGTAGGTGATGACCTCATGGTGGACCTTCTTGGAGTCGAGTTTGTCGGCCAGCTCGTCGAGGTAGTGCCGATGGAGGTACTGCCAGGCGCGAACCACCATCTCCTCAGGCACTTCGACCCCGAACTCGAGCGCTCGGGAGAGTCCATTGGCGACGTAGAGCGTCATGTAGGGCGAGGGCGGGCCGCCCGGCCACCAGGGAAATCCTCCGAGACTGGTCTGGGCCTCAGCCAACTTGGCGAGAGCTGCGTCGCGCTGGGCCCGAGCGATTCGTGGATCGAGCACCCGCAGCAACCGCTCGTCGGCCTCTCCCCCGGCGGCCGCACGCAGCCAGGGTGTCTCTTCGAGTGCCATACGGCGATTCGGATCCTCGATAGCCCAAGGTGCCAGAGGCGTCTCACGCTCGGCCAACTCTGCAGCCATGGCGGCAACCGCCGGGTAGTCCTCGAACACCGAGCCGACGATGCCGGTCGACAGAAAGCGATTCAGTGTCTGCTCGGTGCATTCGTAGGGGTAGTCGATCAAGTAGGGCAAGGCATTGAGGACCGAGTAGAAGAGTTGGCCGTCGAGAGTGACGACGAGTTGCTCATCGATCCGAGTCGGGTCGTCGTTGGCCGCCAGATCGGCGAAGACCAATTCGCTCTGCGCCTTGCCCTGCAGGGCGGCAAACCGAGACTGTGCCAAATGGAAACGGCCCGGCAGCAGCGGCAGCGGGCGCAGTTCGCCATCGGAGAAGTCCCCTGCCTCGCCGACGACTCGCAGGGCAACCTCGCCGACGCGCTTGGGGGTGCTCAGTGCAAAGCTGAGCGTCGCCGAGCCGCCCGGTTCGAGGGCAAAAGCGAGGCCCTGGCGATCGGCCAGGGTCAAGCCGAAGTCGGCAGCCACAGTGGTATCGGTCGTTGGGTCTAGTAGATCGAGGTCGAGTGTGCCGTTGAAGGCCTCGGCGCCGGCGTTCTGCACCACGACCTGGATATTCGCCTGGTCGCCCTCGCGCAGGAAGCGCGGAAGGTAAGGGCGGACCAGGAGCTCCTTGCTCGTCCTCACTTGCTGGCTGAGAGAGCCGTACCGCAGCTCGCGGGTCAAGGCGTGAAGCCAGACGTTCCAATCGGTCACCGAGTCGGGGACGGTGAACTCAAAGGCCACGGCGCCCTCATCGTCGGTTACGAGATGCGGTTCCCAGAAAGCGGTCTCCGAGAAGTCACTGCGCAGCGGCTCGGACCCGGGGGGTGGGCCATCGCCGGTTTGCCCGCCGTTGTGGCCCTTCTCCGGCCCGGAACTCTCGTTGGCCTGGACGGCCGGCGGGGCAGGAGAGGCAACCTGCTCCACCGCCCCTCGGTCCTGTGTCGCAGGCATGGCTTCCATCATGGCCGTCCCGCCCAGGCGGCGCAGCATCGTCCGCCGGCCAGGACCTCCGATTCCGTAGCTGTCGTAGAACCTGAGGCGGGCGGGCGACAAAGGCGGATACTGCGGCACTCTGTACCAGTCCCGTTCGCGTTGCAGCACCGTCCGTGAGGCTCCAAGGCTGGCCTGCAAGGTCTCGAGTCGGGCGCTGGGACCGGCAGTAACCTGAGGTCCCGTCGGGTTGTGCTGAGCAAAGAGATCGAGGCTGCGGTCGTACATGTAGGCCAGGATCTCCGCCGAGTTCGCAGCGACGGCCCCTTCGTCGGGTCCTTCCACCACCACCCGCCAGCGTTCGCGGGAACCGGGGCGCAGCAGATCGCGGAAGCTGGCGAAGCGCACCCTCAGATCCCGCGCCTCAGGAGGTACCGAGATCCGGCGCTCGAGGCTCAGCAACTGGTGATCGCGCAGCGCCGTCAATCGAAGCTGGATGCCATTGCGATCCTGCGGGTCGATCGGCAACTCCACAACCTGCGGCGAGCCGCCGCCAGTCAGGCGCCGCTCCTCCGTTTTCTGGCCCGGTCGGGCGATTTCGAGCAGCATCTGCTGCCCAGCGAGGCCCGAGTGCACCAGGAGTCGCGCCGTCTCTCCGACGGGCACCGATGAACTCTCGATTTCGAGCACCGCCGGCAGTGCCAGACTCGTAGAGCCGGCGACGAGAAACTCGTGCTGGGTCTCGAAGGTGGCGCCAAACGGATCTTCTGTCTCGTAGTACAGCCGATGGGCGCCTGGGGAAACCTCGCTCAGCACGAGTTCAGCCCGGCCCTCCCCGTCGTGCTCGAGAGCTCCTTCGGCGACAGTCGCCCCATCCTCCCAAGTGCGCAGCCGACCCGCCACTCGGTAGTTCGGGTTCCAGCGCGAACGCTGGGAATCGCCCAAGGTTCGGTAGGTCTCGTCGTCCGCCGCCACCACGGGTTCGTCGGCGGGCAAGAACACCTGCGCCGGTGATTCGAGAGATACCAACCGCCAGCGCCCGGTCCCGGCCCGTGGCGTGCCGTCGAGGTCCATGCGATCGAATTCGAAGGTCGGGCTGCCCTCGGCCGCTGCGAAACCACTAGCGCTGCGAATGCGGCCCTCGATGGTTACGTAGCCCAGTCGATATGTGCGTTCGGCCGAGCGGGTTTCGCCGCCGGGATCGGTGACATCCACGGTCACCGCGTAGCTGTAGCTGACCCCATTCTTCGCCTCGCGCTCGTCGGCCTCGGGTAGAAAGGTCAACTCAAAGCGGCCTGCTGCGTCGAGACCTGTCGTGCCGCCGGCAACCAGCTCCTCCCGGCCGCCGGGAACGGGCCGGAACCAGCCCCACCACTCGGGATAGCGCGGGCGACGCGAAACCCGCCACTCGACGGTGCCCTCGACCACCGGCAGCCCGAAGTAGTAGCCGGCCTCGCCGGACAGCGTCGCAGGACGGTTGAGTCGCAGCGCTTCTTCGGGCTCGACGAGCGTCACCTCGAAGGTCGGCCGTTTGTACTCCTCGACTTGGACCTCGACCTGCCCGCCCAGTGAGGTCCGCAGCTGCCACGCACCCAAGAGCTTTCCGCTCGGAATCGCGAAGCGTCCCGAGGCGCTCCCAAAGTCATTGCTGACGACCTCCTCGCTAGCCACGACCTCCCAGTTGGCGTCCAGTAGCTCGACGGTCAGCTGCCGCTTGGGTGCGGCTGCCAGCCGGCGCCCTGCGTCGGTGCGGTCGTAGGCCACGATCTTCCACAGCACTTCTTGCTGCGGCCGGTAGATACTGCGATCGGTGTAGATCAGGGCGTCGGCTGTATCGTTCGACGCGCTGTGCCGCCGCGGCCCCAAGTTGACGCGCCGAAAGGCGACGTCCTCACCTCGGCGTGCGATCGCCACGGCATCCACCCGCTGACCGCTGGGCGCCCCGAACTCGACTCGACCCTTGTCGCCGGTACGCGCTGAAGCGACACGCTTGTGGCCGGAGCGGAATTCGAGCTTCAGGAGATCTACTTCGACGCCCGCCAGCGCCTCGCCGGTGGCACCTGAGCGGACATCCACCCGGACCTGGGGACCCGCAGCCTGGGCCAACACCACCAGGTCACTGAGCACGAAGTTGAGTGCCTGGACACGGTTGTTCCTGGTCGCGAAATCAGCCCGAGCCGACGCCGCGATCACATACAGACCAGGCTCTGAGAACGGCGGCTCGACGTAGCTCTTGTGCGACCGCAGGTCCGGAGTCTCCGGCAGTTCGACCTGCCAACTGGCGCTCGGCTGGCTGCGAGCCAGCAACTGCTCGACCTGCTGGCGAGCGGGCAGCAGGTTGTAGTCCTCACCCCTTTCGAGCACCTGCGCCAGGTCGAGCCTGTAGGCCCGGAAGTGGACCGTCTCCAAGTTCTTGTGGCGGACCAGGAGCGAGCGGCGGTCGGCACCATCGGAACTCATCGCCTCGAGGGTGAATGCCGGCGCCTCGAGAAGGGCGACCAGGTTGGCGCAGCGCTTGCCTCCCAAGGTGCCCGGATGAGCCTGCCGGCCGGCGCGAGCCAGTTTGCGGGCCGCCACCAGACTGCCTGGCCTAGCCGCGGACTGCACCCAGCGAGCCAAATCGGCTTGACCGACGGACCACCAGGGGTAGGAGTCGCCCAACCGATCCAAGGCGGACCCAAGGTGGGCCTCGAGAAGCTCGCGGTCGGTCGAGCCGGTCACGTTCAGACCCAAGCGCCGCAGACGCTCCAGCGCCGCTTCGAGGGCTGCTTCGGGGCGCCGGCTCGCCAAATGCCACCGCTCGAGATCGCCCAGAACGGCTGCCAACTGCGTCAACGGGTGGCCGCCCTCATCGTCGGTCAGGGCCTCGCCCGCAGCGAGAGCCCCGAGATTCAGTCGATAAACGGTGTTGCCCTCTTCCGGCTCCCAGTAGCTCGAGTTGGCCAGGAAATCGACCCACAGATACGTCACGGCATCGCGCAACGTGCCGCGAATCCGCGCCGGATAGTCGCTGTCTATCAAATGATCCCCGAGTACCCCCGCCGGCTCCTGACCCCACGCTTCACGCTCAGCCCAAAGGTCGGCATAGGCTCGATCGGCAGCCGATACGACCTGCGACCGCGTCCACTGCTTGAGATCCGTGTCGCCCGCCCCGGCCACACGTTCTCTTTGAGCGATCTCCCACCCGTAGGTGTCGAGATACCGCGCCAAGCTGTGGGCGTAGAGAAGACGCAAGACCGCTTGCGAAATCGCATCTTCCGGCCAAGGCGCTTCACGCAAGAGGCGCACGGCGGTCTCGACGCCACCGAGCGCGGCGGTCAGTTGCACCTCTTCGACCAGCGCCCGCGTCCACTCCTCGGCCGAGCCGGCATCCTGCGCCCGCAGGCGTAGCTCGCCCACGGCGTCCGCTGCGGCCTGGAACTTCTGTTCGGCGACCAGAGCCTCGATCGCCTTCCAATCGCTGGGCCGGGTCACCGGCCGGCCTCCGCCGGCACGGGCGCCGGCCTGCGGTGACGCTTCTGAAGGCGCTCCCGCTGGCGCCCCTGAAGAGGCTTTCCCGGCACAGCCGGCGAGGGTGAGCACCAGGAGCGCCGCCACCGCCGCGCCATACCGGAAACATCTAGGACATCGGATCGCCATCGCCACTCCTCCACACACTGCCCCTCTTTAGACACGGGCCCAAGCAAAAAGACAACCACCGGACTCAGCTGCTGCGGTGCACGGCGGTCGAGGTCGCCTGGTCGCGGGGCCGCACTACGATCTCATCGATGTTGACATGAGGCGGGCGACTGACGGCCCAGACGATGCACTCTGCGATGTCCTCGGCAACAAGAGGCTGCAGACCGGCGTAGATCGCATCGGCTCTCTCGGCATCGCCATCGAAGCGCACCAGCGAAAACTCGGTCTCCACCATGCCCGGGCTTATCTCAGTCACGCGCACCGGCTGGCCCAGGAGTTCGAGCCGTAGGGTCTTCGTCACAGCACGCAGGGCATGCTTGGATGCCGTGTACCCGGCACCGCCAGGGTAGACCTCGAAGCCCGAGATCGAGCCCAGATGGACCAAGTGACCGGCGCCGGACTCGAGAAGGCGGGGGATGAAGGCGCGGGCCACCCGCATGGCGCCCAGAACGTTGGTCTCGTACATCGCGACCCAATCATCCGTCGCGCACTCAGCGACTCGGTCCATGCCCTGGCTCAGGCCCGCGTTGTTGATCAGGACATCCACCGCGCCCACCTGCTCGGCGAAGTGCGACACGCTCTTCTCGTCGGTCACATCCAGGGCGTGGGCCGTACCGCCGATCTCCTCTGCCAGCTTGCTCAGTCGCTCGACGCGACGTGCGCCCACCGCTACTTCGAAGCCGGCCGTCGCCAGGGCGCGTGCCGTAGCCCGGCCAATCCCTGCACTGGCCCCCGTCACTACCGCTCTTCGCGTACTTCCGGTGCTCCCGGTGCTCCCGGTGCTCCCCATCGATACTCCTCTTGCGGGTCGATCCTTCAGACCGGTCTTGGTGCCGACCCCATCGGTCCAATCATAGGCCATGACCTTTGCTAGGATCCCGGTTCCAAAAACGGAGGAGAAGAACTTTGAGAAAACTGCACTATCTGGTTGCAATCGCGCTCTGCCTGAGCTTCGTCGGAGCCACTTTCGCCCAGGACCTGCACCCGTCACGCCGCCCGAGCCCCACCGACCTGGTCAACACCTTCGTCGGTGACGCCTACGTGTCGATCACTTACAGTCGCCCCTACAAGCGTGGCCGCGACAACATCTTCGGCACCAAGGAGAGCGAAGCCCTCGTGCCGTTCGGCGAGCTCTGGCGCACGGGTGCCAACGCCGCCACCCAGTTCACCGCCACCGGTGCAGTCCAAATCGGTGGCAAGGCGCTGCCGGCCGGCACCTACTCGGTCTTCAGCACACCGAACGCCGAGAGCTGGACTCTCCACTTCAATTCCCGCCTCGGCTTGAACGGTGCTTTCGCCCGCAACCCCGAGACCGGCAACTTCGAGAACGCCTACTCGGCCGACAACGATGTGTTGTCGATCGAAGTCACGCCATCGACGCTCGAGGAAGAAGTCGATCAGTTCACAATCTCCTTCGATAGCGAAGGGGAAGGCACCGATCTGGTCCTGCAGTGGATCACCACTGAGGTCCGCGTCCCGATCGCGGCCGGCTGAGCGCAAGCAGCCTGTGCAGGGGGCTCGGGCCCCCTGCTTGTTCGACCCTAGCCCGCTGACTCGTCGGCCGGCGGGTCTCCTGCTGCTGAGTCCTCCGTGGGCTCGAAATCGAGCGCTGCGCCGTTGATGCAGTAGCGCTGTCCTGTCGGCCGAGGACCATCTGGGAAGACATGCCCCAGGTGTCCGCCGCAGCGCCGGCACACGACCTCGGTGCGGCGCATGAAGAGACTGCGATCCTCCTCGGTATCGACGTTGGTGTCGGCCACCGGCGCGTAGAAGCTGGGCCAGCCGGTGCCGGAGTCGAACTTGGTGTCGGAGAGGAAGAGATCCGTTCCGCAGCCGGCACAGCGGTAGGTGCCACTCTCCTTCGAATTGGCGTAGGGCCCGGTAAAGGCGCGCTCAGTACCCCCCTTGCGCAGGACTCTGAACTGCTCTTCGGACAGCACGTGTCGCCACTCCTCTTCGGAGCGCGCGTCGGAGTCCACCACGACGGTCTCGCCGTCGGACACCGAGAAAATCTCCAGCTTGTCGGCTTCGCTCATCGTCGCTCCTGCGGTTTCGGCAACCGCCAGTCAAGGAAATGGTGAAAGAGAAAACCGCCGGTGCGATGCGCACCGGCGGCTGATTTCTTTCTAGTCCCCGGCGCTGGCCTAGGGGTTGACGATCGTATTGTGAGCCTTGCGAGGCGGATCGTCCCGCGGCCGCACTTCGACCGGCTCGTTGTCGGCCCACTCGGGCGACAGGTCGGCGTTGATGACGGCCCAATCCGGGCTCTCTTCTTCGGTCTCGAAGATTGCATCGATCGGGCAGGCCGGCTTGCACAGCGAGCAGTCGATGCAGAGGTCGGGGTCGATCACCATGAACTCTTCACCCTTGTACTCACCTGGGTAGATACAGTCCACCGGGCAGACCTCAACGCAGTCCGCGTAACGCTCTCCTAGGCAGGCCTCGCCAATTACATATGCCATCGTGTTCTTCCCCTTGATTATTCGACGCTAATTATTCGGCGCTTATTCTGGGCCGCCCCAGGCGGCCGGAATCTCATACTTCGGCGCAGTGTACTTACTGGCTGGAAAGGGGAGCAAACTGGTGCCGTTTCGAGCCACGGGTGCCCCAACTCGTCGCCCACCGACGTTTGCGCCGTCTGTGAACGCGTGAGACGATCCCCTACGTCCTATGCGCCAGTATCTCGACCTCATGCAACACGTCCTCGACCACGGGGCCACCAAGGACGACCGTACGGGAACCGGGACTCGCGCCGTCTTCGGCCACCAGATGCGATTCGATCTGGCGCAAGGCTTCCCACTCCTGACGACCAAAAAACTCCACTTGCGTTCGATTCTCCACGAATTGCTCTGGTTTCTCGCGGGCGACACCAACGTGCGAACCTTGCACGAGCACAAGGTGCATATCTGGGATGAATGGGCTGACGCTCAAGGCGAGCTAGGCCCGATCTATGGCCATCAATGGCGCTCGTGGCCGGGGCCTGACGGTAGAACTCACGACCAGATGAGCCAGGTCATCGAACAGATCGGAGCCCAACCGGACTCACGGCGCCATATCGTCAGCGCCTGGAACGTGGCCGATCTCGACGCCATGGCTCTGCCGCCCTGCCATGCGCTCTTCCAGTTTTACGTCGCGGAGGGCAGACTTTCCTGCCAGCTCTACCAGCGCAGCGCCGATATTTTTCTTGGCGTGCCATTCAACATCGCGTCCTACGCCCTGTTGACGATGATGGTGGCCCAGGTCTGCGAACTCGAACCGGGTGACTTCGTGCACACCCTGGGCGACGCCCATCTCTACAGCAACCACCTCGACCAAACGCGGCTCCAACTCGAGCGCGAACCGCGCTCGCTGCCGCGCATGCGCCTGGACCCCGAGGTCCGCTCGCTTTACGACTTCCGCTACGAGAGCTTCGAACTCTCGGGCTACGATCCGCACCCGCACATCAAGGCCCCAATCGCGGTATGAGGATCTCGATCATCGTTGCCGCCTCTGAGAACGACGTCATCGGCCGCGGCAACGAGCTTCCCTGGCACCTCTCGGCCGATTTGCGCCGGTTCAAACGGCTGACGATGGGCCACCATCTCGTCGTCGGACGCCGCACCTGGGAATCGATCGGCCGGGCGTTGCCGGGCCGCTCAATGATCGTCATCTCGCGTTCCCCCCCAGAGTTGCCTGAAGGCGTGCGCGCTGCCGGCTCGATCGAGGAGGCCTTCGAGGTCGCCCGTTCGGCCGGGGAGGAAGAGCTGTTCGTCGCCGGCGGCGCTGCGATCTACGCTCTGACTCTACCCTTGGCCGACAAGCTATATCTCACCCGGGTGCATGCGGCGATCGACGGAGACGTCGTCCTGCCAGCGATCGACTTTGACCGGTGGGACCTCCTGGAGACCCAAGCTGGGAGCGTCGACGAGCGCAACCCGCTGCCCTACACCTTCGAAACGTACGCTCGCTCCGACAAAGCACGAGTCGGTTCCTCGCCCGGTCACTGAGAATAGGACCACACCACGCCCGAGGCGGATGAGACGCCGTCGCCGTCGAGTTCGGTCACGAAGAGCTCTTGGTCGGTCCCCAGGACCGCAGCGCCAAAGGCGCCAAGTGGCTCCACCCCTTCGAGGAGTTCGAGGAAATGCCAGGGGGTATCGACCGCGGCCCGCCCATAGACGTGGACGGCACCGCTGAAGCCATTGGCGTCCGGGTCGCCCACGACAAGGCGCGTCTCACCGAAGTCCAGCGCCGCGATAGCTCGCTGCCCGGGGCCGGCGCCAGTCAGCCGCAGGACCTGCTTCATTTTCCAGGCCCGGCCTCGGAGTTGGAAGAGATAGATCGCCGGCTCGTTGGTGGAGACCGCGATCTCCTGTCCGTGGATGGCCACACTAGCGCCAAAGCTTGTTCCTGGCCGGACCCCGGCCGGATTGAGTATCTGCTCCTCGATCCAGGACCCATCCCGCTCCAACCGGTAGACGTAGGCTCGTCCCGCCAGCGCGGAGTGGAACGGTGCTCCCACGACAACGCGCTCTTGGCTGATCGCGACCGCGTAGCCGAACTGGCCTGAGGGCCGGGCATCGGATGGATCGAGCTTCGCCGCCTGCGCCCAGAGGCCGCTCTGTTGGTCGCGCTCGAGAACGTAGGCCGAGCCGACGTAGAAACCAAGCGTCGAGTCTCGCCGCGCGCCGGCCACGGCGAAATTCCCCTCGCCCGCAAGCTCGAGTGCGAAACCGGGGTTGTTCTGGGGGTCGTTTGGGATCAGTTTCTGTTGCTGCTCCCACTCGCCGCCGTTCTCCTCGTAGACATAGACCGCGCCCGAATTCCAATCAGCCTCGTCGTCTCCCGGCGAACCGATGAGTACACTGTTGCCGTGTAACGACAGCGACCTGCCGAAGAGGTCCCAGGCGCTTCCTGTCGGGGAACTGATCTTCGTGATCTCCTCCCAGCTGCCATCAGCCGGCGACCGCTCGAAGACATAGGCCGCACCGGACCCAGTACCAGGGTCATCCGCCAGCCGAGCACCGATCAGCAGCCGATCGGCGGCCGAGGCGAGACCGTAGCCGAAGTCGTCGTCCGGCTGGCCGTCCGAGGACTGAATCCTCTGCGGACCTCCGGCGAATGCCGCCGCGCAGAACAGCCCGATCCCGCATATTGAGACGAATCGACAACGAAGCCGTAGTCCTAGCTCTGCCATGGAAACCTCCTGCGGAATGCTATCAAAGGGTCAAACTCGGACCGTCGCCCCAACTCGCCCCACCCGTCCGGCTAAAGGAAGAAAGGCCAGGAGCGGCGACCAAAGGAGACAGGGTGGTTGGCCCGAAGAACCCTGCCGGAGTGGTCAAACTGGCGAGAATCGCCTTCCGCTACCCGGCCCGAGGAATCCGCCGTGCCCCCTTGTCGACGACCCTTGTCGGTCCCCGAGAAGACACACTGAAGTCCCTCAGTTACTCAAAGGCGTCTGAGTCAGGGATTTGTTACAGGCGTCTCAGAAAAAGGTCGCGGCAGCGGGCGTCGAGGCCAAGGCGTCAAGCCTGGAACTGCAGGTCGTGCAATCGCTTGTAGGTTCCACCGGCATCCAGCAACTCGGCATGAGAGCCTGCCTGGGTGATTCGCCCCCGTTCCATGACAATAATTCGATCGGCCGAAACGACCGTCGAGAGGCGATGGGCGATGACCAACGCGGTGCGAGCTCGCATCAGGTTGTAGAGCGCCTTCTGCACGAGAGCCTCGGACTCACTGTCGAGGTGTGAGGTCGCTTCGTCGAGAATCAGGATCGGAGCATTCTTCAGTAGAGCCCGAGCGATCGCCAGGCGTTGACGTTGTCCACCGGATAGCCTGAGACCGGCCTCGCCAATTCGGGTGTCGTAGCCCGCCGGCAACTCCATGATGAAGTCGTCAGCATAGGCGGCTGCAGCGGCCTCGCGGACTTTCTCGAGAGAGAGGTCCGACCGTCCGTAGGCGATGTTGTTCCGCACCGTGTCGTCAAATAGAACCGTGTCCTGGGTCACGATCCCGATCAGGCACCGCAGACTCTCGAGCGTCAGGTCTTGATGGTCTACCCCATCGATGGTGATGCGACCGGAATCGGGGTCGTAAAACCTTGGCAGCAGGTTGATGAGCGTCGACTTGCCGGCGCCGGAAGGGCCGACCACCGCCACCACTTCGCCTCGAGGGATCCGTAAATCGACCTCCTTGAGCACGGCTTCCTCGCCGTAGCCGAAGGTGACTCGGTCGAAGCGAATTTCCTTCTTGAAGCCCTCGCTCGGCCGCGCCCCGTCGCGATCCTGTACCTCGTTGGGAACCCCGAGGATGCCCGCCACCCGCTGTGCCGCCGCCCTCGCCTCCTGCAAGATCAGGTTGACCTTGTTCAGTTTACGTATCGGATCGTAGAGCATCATCAGCGCGGTCAAGAACTGAACGAGGACCGACGTAGTGAGCTGCTCGGCCCGAACCGCCTTGCCCGCGTAGATCAGGAAAGCAGCGGAACCGAAGGCCGCCAGCACCTCGACAACCGGGCCCGATACATGGGTGAGGATCTGTGATCGCAATTTGACCTGGAGATGGCGATCTGTCGCCTCGGCAAAACGCCCGTGCTCGAAGTCCTCCATCCCGAAGGCCTTCACGACGCGATGGCCGCGCGTCGCCTCGGCCAGCAGCTGCGTCAGATCGGCCATGCGCTCCTGACTTCGATGACTCGTCTTCCACATACCCTTGCCGAAGCGGGCGATCGGATAGATGAAGATCGGCGTCGCCACGAGACAGATGAGTGCCAGCTTGAAGTGAATGTTGAGCAGTACCACCACAAGGACGATCAGAGTAGGCGTCTGCTGGAAGAGATCCAACAACCGGCTCGACACCGCGTTTTGCATCACCGTCACGTCGGTGACCACACGACTCACCAACTCTCCGGACGTGTGAGCCTCGTGAAAACGGCTCGACTGATCCACCACACGGCGGAACAGGTCGTTGCGCATGTCAGTGGTCATGCCCAGCCCGATGTGCTGAAAGGAGTAGCCGGAGAAAAAACTCGCCAAGCTGCGCAAGAGCAAGACCACCACCATGAGAAGCGGCACCAGATAGACGACGTTCTCTTCGTTGATTCCCAGCCGCCGTTTAAGGCTCGAGTAGCCGTCCTTGAGGGCGGTCCTCAGATCGACTCGCTCCTTGACCCGTTGGAGCCAGTTGTCCGGGTCAGGCGCTGCCTCCTGCCCCGCCTCGACCGGCGCCGGCGCCATCGCCCCAGCTGCCGCCGGCCGCTCGTCGGTCATCAGCACCTCACCGAAGATAGGTTCGACCAACGCGACCAGGCCGCCGGTCGCCAGCGCATAGGTCGTCACGGAGATCGCGGCGACTAGCACCCAACCGCTGTATCGGCGGCCGTACCGCAAAACGAATGGGAGGGTCTTCAACCGGTGCCCCCGCCAACCGGTGCGAGTTTGGCTAGGAGCCGGTTGCGGATCCAGTCCGCATCGAGCCATTCGACAGGGTCGGTGGCGACACCATGAAGAAAGACACCAAAATGCAGGTGGTCTCCGCCCGCGAGGCCGGTCTGGCCCGTTCGGCCCAAGGTCTGGCCGCGCTCCACGCTGTCGCCCGCAGCAACCTCGAAGGAGGAAAGGTGTCCGTAGAGGCTCATCAGCCCGTATCCGTGATCGATGACCACGACGTTACCGTAGATGCCGAGGAATCGAGCCATGACGACGACGCCGGCGTTGGCCGCGGGAACCGGAGCCCGCTTGATCGAGGCCAAGTCGTAGCCCAGGTGGTCCTGCTGGTCTACCTGACGCCCGTCGTAGAGGTAGGTTCTGCGATCCCCGAACCGAGCCATCACCTGGCCGTTGGCCAGCGGGGCAAACGCACCCTGCCAGAGAAACCGAGGCTCGCTATCGAGGGCGAGTTCGGCAATTTCGCGGCGATTGCGCACCCGCAACTCGGAGTTGATCGCGACATAGCGCTCGACCAGCGAAAGGCTGGGATCGAGACCCTCCGAGTGGGATTCGATCTCTGGAGCGACTCGTTGAATGAACGTGTCACCGACGTTGATCGTGTCGCGTCGAGCCTCACTTGGCCTGAGGCGATCGACGAACGCCCTCTCCGTCCGGTTGCCCACGTCATCGCTGGCGATCAGCCGAATCGTCTCCTCACTGCTCGACTCATAGGGTGCGGCGAAGAGCGCAAAGTACTCACCCGGCCGTCCTCCAGGCAGCGGGTACCCAGGAAAGAAAGCTGCGCCAGCCTCGACTCCATGCCGTGCGACACCCTCGCCGAGTCGATACGCAACGGCTTCACTGCCGCCCTGCCTCGGATAGTGCTGACTCGACAGGATCTCGACCCGCGGCGGCGTCAACCGAACGGGGAGCTCGAGCTCCTGAACCGTGGGCTGGGGATCTCTCAGCCAGGTTCTGGCCTTCCACACCGAGACCCGAATCGTCGCGTCGCCCGCCACCAGTCCTTCGGTCACCGCCGCGCCCACTGGGACTTCGATGGTCTGCTCAGCTGCCTGCCCGGCCCAGAGTTTCCACGTTGGAGCCGTCTCGATCTCGCGATCTTCCAGCAGAGCCGAACGTTCGGTCTGAATGAACTCGACCCTGACGCGACGAGGCCCACGCCTGGCCTCGCGTGCGACGACCGTGACCAGCGTGCGTTGACCGATGCCCGGAAGATCGGAGGTGATCTCGATCTCCGGTTCAGCCCCGACTCGCAAGGTCGCCACGAGGGCGGCTAGTAGCAAGACGCCGCCAACCAGCCACAAAATACGTCTCGGGCCACGGCGGCGCCGATTGTCTCTATCTACTCTCAATGGGAGGCCTTTAGTCGGTAGGTTCCGGATCCGAGGCTGGTGGCTCGGATACTCGGCGGTTGAAATCCTTCATGACGTCCCTCTGGGCGGAGTAGCGAGCCCGCTCTCGGACATACTCTTGATGCGTCAACCCGAGCTCGGTCGCAATGCCTCGAACTTGCTCCTCTTCGACGATTGAGACCGAGCCGTCCGCGGCCGACACGGCAAAGAGGCAATCGAGCAGGCCCAGTTTCTGCTCCCGGGTGGCGAGATCTCCAAACTCACGAGTCACGAGAAAGTTCTCTGTCCCGCCAAACAGCCGGTTCTGGCTCTTCGCGATCTCGACGACGAGCAGGGCCTGATCCTCCGGCAACTCACCGTGCTCCCGAACCTGAGTCTCCATAGCCTGCGACTCCTCCGGTGAGATGTCCAGGTCGGCGTTAGCCACTCGACCCAAGATGTAGGCGAAGGCAGCTACATAGCGAGCCCTTTTAGGATCGAGAGCTTCCAGCTTGGCCGCGATCCGGCGTACCGACGCGGTGTCCGCTGAAGGGGTTTCTGCCGGGGTCGCCAGAGCGCCCATGAGTTTCTGGAGGAAGGACAATTGCGGGCCTTTCGCCACGTCGTGGCCGGTCGATCCTAACCCGACTAGAAGTGGCCGGTACAATGGGCCCATGAACGTCAGCGTGTTTCGGTACGGATCGATATTGCTCGCCCTTCTCGCGATTGTGGCTTGCGCTCCCGAAGAGCCGGAGGCCGGCGCGGCGACCAGCTCGCCCGCCGACATGCTCGCGGGCTCCTGGCGGGCTGTGCTGATGTCGCCGGGCGGCGAACTTCCGTTTACCCTCGAAATCGCTGAAGACGGCGGAGAACTCGAGGCGGTCGCCGTGAGCGGAGACGAGCGCGAGCCCTTCAGTCACGTCGAAGTCGCAGGCGAGGCCATCACCCTGCACTTCGATTGGTACGACTCGAGGATCGACGCGCGCTTCGACGGCAAAGACACCCTGACTGGGCGCTGGCAGAAGACCATTCCGGACGGGCTCTCGACGCTCGACTTCACGGCCACCCGTGGCTCAGAGGGTCGGTTTCTCCCCGCGGTGCAGGCGGCACGGAACACCAGCGTGGCAAGCATCGGCGGGGTCTGGCGCGCCGAGTTCAGCGACGAAGACGGCAGCGAGGTAGCTCAGGCCGAGTTTCGCCAGGAAGGCTCGCGCGTGCTGGGCACTTTCTTGACGCCGACCGGCGACTACCGCTTCCTCGAGGGTTCCTACGAGGGGGGCCTGCTGCGACTCTCGACCTTTGATGGCGCCCACGCCTTCCTCTTCCAGGCCCAGGCCAATGTGGACGGCACGTTGAGCGGAGACTTCTGGTCACGCGACAGCTATCACGCCACCTGGACGGCCAGTCGGGCCGAGGAGGGCGAGGCCATCCTTCCCGACGCCTGGAGCCTGGCAGGACTGACCAATGACGAGGGCGCATTCCATTTCGCCTTCGACGACCTCGACGGCCGGCCGTTGACCAGTGAGGACCCGAGCCTCGAAGGCAAGGTCGTCATCGTCAACATCTTCGGTTCCTGGTGCCCCAACTGCAACGACAAGGCACCGTTGTTGGCCGACTGGTATCGGCGCTACCGCGAGCGGGGCTTCGAGATCGTCGGTCTGGCCTACGAGTTCAGTGGGGATGTCGAGCGCGACCGAATCTTCGTGCGCCGCTTCGCCGAGCGCCACGGTATCGAGTTCCCCCTCCTGTTGGCCGGGGTCAGTGACAAACAGGCCGCCGCCGAGACACTGCCCGATCTCAGCGCCGTGATCGCCTTTCCAACCAGCGTTTTCATCGGCCGCGACGGCAGAGTTCGGCAAGTACATACGGGCTTTGCCGGGCCCGGCACGGGTGCCCATTTTGACCTGCTGGTCGATGAACTCGAGAGCCTGATCGAGTCGCTTCTCGCCGAACCAAGCCCTGTTTAGCAGCATTGTCGCCCTCGGGGGGCCGCCTCGAGAAGCCCGGCACCATAGTTGCACCCAGGATGGACCGAACGCGACATCCATCACCTGGGGAGGAAACTGATGGCGACCACACTACCGAAGCCTCTTAAGGAGCGGGAGCGACTCGCGGCCCTCGCCTCGTACCGAATCCTCGACACCGCTCCGGAGCAGTCCTATGACGACATCACGGCCGTGGCGGCGCAGATCTGCGGCACCCCGATCGCTCTGGTGTCGCTAGTCGACCCGGACCGGCAGTGGTTCAAGTCACGCGTCGGCCTCGACGCCCGGGAAACCGCTCGCAACATCGCCTTCTGCGACCACACGATCCGCGGCGACGACGTGATGGTGGTGAGGGACGCTAGACAGGACGAGAGATTCCGCCATAGTCCCCTCGTCCTCGAGGAACCTCACGTCCGGTTCTACGCCGGCGCGCCACTGGTAGATAGTGAGGGCCACAACCTGGGTGCCTTGTGCGTCATCGATCGCAACCCTCGCCAGCTTTCGGATCAGCAGCTTGCTGCCCTCGAAGCCTTGGCGCGGATGGTGATCGACCAGCTCACGCAACGCAGGACGACTCGAAAGCTCGCAGAGGCGCTCGAACGGGTCCACCTGCTCGACAAGCTAGTGCCTGTCTGCAGCTACTGCAAGAAGATACGCGAGGATAACGAGTTCTGGCAGGACTTGGACACCTACCTCCGCCAAGAGAGCGGTGCCGACCTCACCCACGGCGTCTGCCCCGAGTGTCTCGAGGTCGAGCTCGCCAAGGCGGAGAACTGAAATGGTCCTGAACTCGCAAACCAAGACGCTTCCCCTGGGGAAGCCGGGCGACGACTTCGGCGAGCTTCTCTGCCCCGCCGGCGGCGATGGGTTCTGGAACGTATGGACCACCTGCCACGAGAAGGCTCGGGAGATTCGCCAAGAGCAGGGCGGCTACCTACTGGCCTACCGACGCCACTTCTTCGTTGTGGGCAAGCGCTACATCGAGTTCCTGGGCCTGGATCCGGGAGATAGTGCCTGGAGCGCTATGGATCATGACTGGGCGCAGCCCAAGGACGTGGCCGCTCGGGAGCGCCTTTGCACCCAGTTGTTGGGAGAGGCCTAGAGGGTCGCGAGCGCCTAGGGATAGCGACCACGGGCTGACCGGACTTGGAGCCCGGGGATCGACACGTTGACCTCGATCTTGCGCCAGCCGGCGGACTCGTCCTGTTCACCGTAGTAGCCCAGAACATACTGGCTGCGAAGCTCCTCAGCGATCTGCCCATAGACCTCATCGAGATCCTGGCCGACACGGGTGAAGTAGACCCGCCCCCCGACGTCGTCAACCAGATCCTCGAGCCGGCCGAGAAAGCCTCGGATGTTGAGGCCCTTCCCTTGAGTGCGAACGATCTCGTTGTTCGAGAGGATCACGTAGATCGGCACGCCGACCACACGCGCGAAGCGCCGCGCCACGCGGTAAGAAAAATCCGGGTCCTCGTCGGCGCCGTCGGTGTAGACGATGAGCGCCTTCTTCCCCGGAGTTCCCTGGAGCTGGACCAACGAATAGACGACGCCCTTCCAGATCGAAGTGAAGCCGTCCGGCCTCATCGCATCGACGCCTTGCACCAGGCGGCTGATGTCGCCAGTGGTCGGTGCCACCAGCTCCGGCTCGGTGCCGAAACCGACGACGAAGGCCCGATCCCGCTCGACCAGGAGATTGCGCAAAAAGTCCATTGCGGCGAGTTGGACTCGGGGCAACTTGATGAACATCGAGGCCGAGGAGTCCACCGCCATCCCAACGGTCAGGGGCAGCTCCTCGGCGCTGTTGAAGGCGGCCAGTTCCTGCGTTTGACCGGCCTCCTTGACCGAAAACGCGTCGCGTTCGAGGTTGGACACCGGGTTGCCGCTCGAGTCGGTGACCACTGCCAGGACCTCGACCAGGGTCACCTGAAGCTGCTCGCTCGAGCCCGCGGTGTTGACGAACAAGACGTCCTCGACCACCGATCCGTCGACCAAGCTGACGACGGCGCGGACAAAGCCGCGAGCCGAAGCCGCCGGTAGCAGTACCCGTTGGCGATAGGGCGGCGTGTAGAGGGTCCCGATTGCTTGATCACGCCAGAAGAACTCGACCCGCGCCACCCGGGCCGACCTCGGCACCGCAACGTCGGCCTGCACCGTCAGCTCGCTCGCAGCCTTCACGCTGCCACCGGGGTAGCGCTCGGCCCCTGGAGCCTCGAGCCGCACCGACAGCTCGCTGTTGCCTGAGTTGACGAGCAGGACGTCCCGCCCGAGTTCCTGCCCGCCGACGTCCCGCGCCACGGCCTCGACTCGCCGTGTGCGAGGCAACGGTCCGAGATCCAACTGCGCTTCAAAGGGCGCGCTGCGCCGTACCGCCTCCTGTTCGCCATCAAGAAGGAAATCGACGCGACGAACGGCCGGGTCGGCGACTACGGCCGCGAAGCTGACCGTCCCGACGAGAAGCGGATCCTGGGGCGCTAGCAGTCGCACCTTCGCTGAGGCCGGCAGCTCGAGCAGGGTCGACCCGCCATCCGGGGTCTCGTGGGCCCTCTGGTTCGTGTACCCCGCGAAAGTGCCGCCCCAGCGATTCGACCCAAGTTCGTCGATCACCACGACGATCGGGTGGGTCGCACCCTCATCGATTGCGAGCGGAAGATCGACCCGCCCGCGTCCGATTTCGGCAGCGTCGAGCTCGCGCTGTTCGAGGATCACGGTGCCTTCCTCGGACGCCTGAGCCACAGTCAGCCGCAAGGGTGCGCGCAGCGGCCGGGCACCGCCCGCGCTCGACAGTTCCAACGCTAGTCTCGGAGTCTCGCCCCCGGTCACGAGAGCGGCGAGCTGCAGTTCTCCATCCACGGTTTCGCCCGAGCTGGCGAGGTAGCGCGCGCGGGCGACACTGAGGGCAGCCGGTGCGGCGCGGCTGAGCCAAGTTGGGGCTGCGATGTCCTGCTCGGAGCCTTCAGCCTGCACGACCAAGGCCAAAGGTAGGCTAGTGACCGGCGTTTCGACCGCCAGCAAGGTTCGCCACTGCAGCTGCTCGATCACGCCGTCGAGCACAGTCGCGTCGGTAACGACGGCGCCACCCGTCGCCTGGCCGAGAGCCTCGAAGGCACTCAGCGGATTGAGCCGCACCGAGAGTTCCTCGGTCTCTGCTTCGTCCTTCCCGCCGCGCTTGAGCAGCTTGCGTGGATCAAAGGAGATCACTCCACGCTCGACTTCGCGCCCGTCCGGCGTAGGAACCGAAGACAGCTCCGGCTCAGCATCGGGGCCTGCCAGCAGGGCGTCGCCGCGGTCGTCCGGCGCGAAAGCGACGACCGTCCACCCGCTCACCGCCAACGCCTTGGCCAATTCGGCCGTTGTCGGCGTCACCGCCAGGGGGGGGAATTCGACATCCTCGCGCCCCGCCTGCCGCAGCAATTCACGGTAAAAGACAGTGGGGTCCGAGTCGAAGCCGGAGCCGACAAGCAGCAAGAGGCGGCGAGCGCTGCTCCGCTCACCCGTCGCCCACAACAGGAGACTCTCGCGGTGCAGACGGATCAACTCCGCCTCGCGGGTCAAGGAGCTGGTCAGTAGCTGGCCGAGCGCATCTGCCGCAAGCTCTTCGGCGGCGAGCTCGGCGGCGAACTCGCGCCGGATCTCGCCCTGCAGATCGGCACTCGACTCGCGAATCCGCAGCCAGGCGAGCGCATCGCCGATCGCCCCCGCTTCCCGGATCGGCGGCAAGGCCGAGCGCACGGTGGTCCCACCCAGGAGGACGCCAACCGGGCCGAGATCGGCCAGGGCGCTGGCCCGCTCGCTCAGCAGAACCGCACCATTACGCAACGCGGCGGGGTCGGAGAGGAGTTGGTCGAAATAGACCGCCACCTGCCAAGGACGCGAGTCGAGAACCCTGAACGGCACGGGCTGCCCGCCGACGAGGACTCGAGCCTGGGCCGCACCGTCCGAGGGCAACGCAACGGTAACTCCGGTCTCGGTCACTGTTTGGGGCTCAGCGGGCTCCTGGCTCCATGCCGGGCCGAAAACCAGAAGCGCGACGACTGCCCCGGGGAGGGCCCAGCGGATGGCTGCGACTGATGGGTGTCTGGTGAAGCGCATGGTCGGGGGCTGCAACGGGGAGCAGTATACGGACATTCCCGGCTGGCGTCGGCGCGACCTATACACTCGCGCGATGGTGACACGAGCCCCGGCGAGCCCGCGGGAGATCTTCGGCTGGGCGATGTTCGATTTCGCCAACTCGAGCTACACGACGGTGATCGTCACCGTCGCCTTCAGCGTCTACTTCACCTCGACAGTCGCGCCACCCGAGAACGCGGACCTCCTGTGGGGTCTGGCGGTCGGCATCAGCAACATCCTCGTCCTGCTCACTGCCCCTTGGGTCGGCGCGGCAGCCGATGACTCCGGCCGTAAGAAGCCCTTCTTGGCCGTCACCTACCTCACCTGCGTTGCGACTACGGCGGCGCTCTACTTCGTCACCCCAGGAAGCGTCGCCGTCGGCATCACCCTCTTCGTCCTCTCCAATATCGCCTTCGCCCACGGCGAGAACCTGGTCGGCTCCTTTCTGCCGGAGATATCGACTCCGGAGTCCGCCGGAAGGATCTCCGGTCTTGGTTGGGGACTCGGCTACTTCGGAGGGCTCGCTTCGCTCCTGCTGATCCGCCCGCTGATGAGCGCCGGCCTGGATGCCGCCAATCTGGACCGCCTGCGTTGGATCTGGCCGATCACCGCTGCCTTCTTCCTCGTCGCTGCACTGCCGACATTTCTTTGGCTCCGTGAGCGCGCCGTGCGCGAGCCCTGGCGCGGGTTGGGCGCCTATGCCAAACGCGGGTTTGGCCGCCTGGCAACCACTTCGCGCTCGATCCGGCATTTTCGGGAACTGGCCAAGTTCCTGCTCGTCTTCTTCGTCTACTCCCTGGGTTTCACGATCGCCATCGCCTTTAGCGGCATCTTTGCCCGCACGACGCTGGGCTTCTCGGCCAACGAGCTCGTGGCCCTCTTTCTCATCTTGCAGTTCGCCTCGGCTGCCGGTGCGGTCACCTTCGGTTGGCTTCAGGACTCCTTCGGTGCGCGCCAGACGCTCCAGTTGTCGCTTTGTATCTGGATCCTCGTCGGCCTCGGCTCGGCCGCCTGCCAAACCAAGGGGCAGTTTCTATGGATCGGATTGTTGGCCGGCATCGGCATCGGCTCCCTTCAGGCGGCCTCGCGAGGTGTGATCAGTACCTTCTCGCCCGCGAGCCGCAGCGGTGAGTTCTTCGGCTTTTGGGGGCTTTCCTTGCGCGCTGCCTATGCCCTGGGCCCGATCCTCTTCGGCGTCGTTTCATCGTGGAGCGGGTCCCAGCGCATCGCCGTATTGTTGACGACGGTATTTTTCGCCACGGGCCTGATCGGATTGCGGTACGTCGATCACGACGCGGGCCGCGCCGCCGCAAGAGCCTGGCGTGAGAGCTAGGCGCTTGCGCTACGAACCTTCTGCTTCGCCAGGCTCGACCAGCCGCCGATAGCCGCGGTTCCAATAGACCAGCGGCGGTGCGTCCGGGTACGGCGTCCCGCTAGCCTGGACCTCCCCGACGTAGATCGTGTGGGTGCCCGCGCTATGCCGGGTGTGGATCGTGCAATCGAGCCACGCCAACCCGTCGGCCAGAACTGGAGCTCCTGTCTTGGCCGTCTGCCAGTCGCCTTCGGCAAAACGATCTTCGGTCTTGACCCAGGCGAACCGGTTGGAAAGCTCTTCCTGCCCCTCGCGCAAAACGTTGACGGCGAAGACAGCGCCCTCCTCTTCGAGCAGCTGGTAGGCGCTGTGGCGATGGTCGATCATCACGCAGATGAGCGGCGGGTCCGGAGAGACCGAAGCGAACGCCGAGACGGTAAGCCCGTGGATCTGCTCACCGGCCTTGATCGACACGATGGTCACCCCAGACGGGAAATGACGCAACGCGTCACGGTACTCCTCGGACTTGACAGGCATCTCGGGTCTCTCTCGGCTCGCTGTGTTGGACTCTCGACTCGACTGCAGGCAGTGCGACGTCAGGCGGGGGTCAGCTCGCCCCTCTTGCCGGCGTCCTTGCTGGCATATCGAGTCTCGATGTAGTCGTCGATGATGGCCCTGAAGCCCTCGGCGAGTTCTTCGTAGCTACCTCGGAGCGAGGTAAATTTCTGGCCATCGACGTAGATCGGGCAGTGCGGTTCCTCACCGGTCCCGGGAAGGCTGATACCGATGTTGGCCGCCTTCGACTCTCCGGGTCCGTTGACCACACAGCCCATGACCGCGACTGTCATCTCCTCTACGCCTTCATACTGGGTCTTCCAGATCGGCATCTGGTCGCGCACGTAGTTCTCCACCCGCTCGGCCAACTCCTGGAAGGTCGTGCTGGTGGTGCGGCCGCAGCCCGGGCAGGCGGTGATGCTGGGCATGAAGGAGCGCAGCCCAAGGGACTGCAGGAGCTCGATACAGGCGTAGACCTCCTCGCGCCGGTCGCCACCGGGGCGCGGGGTCAAGGACACCCTGATGGTGTCGCCAATCCCTTCGGAGAGCAGCACCCCCATCGCCGAAGCGGACCAGACCAGGCCTTTGATGCCCATTCCGGCCTCGGTCAGGCCGAGGTGAAGTGGTTGGCGAGTCTGCTTGGAAAGCTCGCGATAGGTCGCGATGAGGTCGAGCGGTCGCGACACCTTGCAGGAGATGATGATCTTGTCCTCACCGAGACCGCACTCCTGCGCCAAGGCGGTGGATTCCAGCGCAGAGGTGATCATGCAGTCGTTCATGATCTCTTCCGACGTCTTGCCGAGATCGTGATCGGTGTTCTCCTGCATCTTGGTCATCACCAGCTCTTGGTTGAGCGAACCGGCGTTGACGCCGATCCGGACCGGCTTGTCGTTGTCCGCCGCCACCTGGATTATCGTGGCGAAGTTATCGTCGCGCTTGCCGGCCACGCCCACGTTGCCGGGATTGATCCGATACTTGGCGAGCGCTTGGGCGCAATCCGGAAATTGCCGCAGGAGCTTGTGACCGTTGTAGTGGAAGTCACCGATAATCGGCACGTCGCAGCCCTGATCAACTAGCCGTTGCTTGATTTCAGCCACGGCGCGGGCCGCCTCGGGCACGTTTACGGTAATCCGTACCAACTCGGAACCGGCCTCGGCGAGTTCCTTGCACTGCTTGACGGTCCCGGCAATGTCGGCGGTGTCGGTGTTCGACATCGACTGGACGACGATGGGTGCACCACCGCCGACTTCGACCTCTCCAACCTGCACTTTCATCGTTGCATCGCTCATGGCGCAGGCGAGCATAGCACCGGCCTGACGCCGAAAACCCCGGCCTCTCAGCGGCCGTATAGGTTGGTGTAGACTGCCGGTCGCCCTGGCCATAGCTCTGATTCTCAGAGGCCCCTGAACCATGTCCGCACCCGCCGAACTCACTGTAGAACTCATCCCCGCGAGCCGCTGCGAAGCCGTCGATCTGCGGGCGCGCCTCAAGGAGCAGTTCGGTGCCGGGCTCGAGGCCTATCGCAAGGCGCTCTACTGCAGCCACCACACGACGGCGGGGTTCGTTGATCGACACGTCGGCAGCCGCCTGCGGCATCATGGCGATTTGCTCGATTTCATTGGGGCATTCCAACGTCTCTTCCCGGCCAACGCCGACTACGAGCACGACAAGCTGCACCTGCGCACCGAGTTGTCGGATGAGCAGAAGCGCACTGAACCCAAGAACGCGGACTCACACCTCACCTTCATCGGCGCCGGGCTGCACAACTGCGTAACTCACGAGACGGCCGACGAGCTCCCGGTCTATTTAGTCGATCTCGACGGAATCCACGAGCACGGCGCGCGGCGGCGCAAGGCCTCGATCGTGGCCTACAACGAGGATCGGAAGGTCGTGACCACGGAGTTCGAGGTCCCGGTGTCCTCGCATCCAGTGGATTCGATCAATCTCTTCGACGACGAGTTCGGCCTCGCCGAGCAACTCGATGAGCTGGTCCTGCGCCACGGGGTCGAGAAGGGCCGACTGGACCTCAAGCTGGCCGACGGTGAGAAGGACGCCAGTGTGACGGTCAACGAGTTCGAGACACTGCTCATGCAGCACGATCTACGTGAGGTCCTGCGCAATCCGCTGCGGTTCATGAAGGAGAAGGGCCGCAACATCTTGCGCGACCCGCGCACGGTGCCGCAGAAGACTCTGGGCTACGCGCAGTACGACCTAGTCCATGTCCTCAACGAGCTGATGGAGGCGGTCGGCGTCAGTGAGTCGATCCTCGAGCGGCTGTTGGCCCGGTTGATCGCTCTTCCCGCCTCGCGGCTTCTCAGTGTTCGCCGCTCGGTCAGCCTGCTGGTCAGCGACGAGGGCAACTCTGCCGGCAAGATCGTCAAGGGCACTTACCAGAGCCCGATCCTCATGCAGTGGAGCAAGCCTGCGAACAGTAGTCGCCGGCTCCAGGCCAGTCTCGTCAGCTTCAGCTAGGCCGGGTCCGGTGGGCTACCGTTGGCTGCTTTTCGACGCCGACGGCACGCTCTTTGACTATGACAACGCTGAGGGCACGGCTCTCGAGCTGACGCTCGGACACTTCGGCTGCACCCTGCGACCCGAGACCCGGGCGCTCTACCGTTCGCTCAACGGCGAACTCTGGCGCGAACTCGAAGCCGGCACGGTGACGGCGGAGGCCTTGCGCTACTTGCGCTTCGAGCGCTTGTTCGCGGAGCTCGACTTGCCGGTCGCACGCGGCAGAGAGGCTGGTGAGTACTACCTGGTCCAGCTGGCGAGCTACGGCAAGCTGCTGCCGGGTGCCGAGGACGTGGTCCGCACCTGCGCCGCCGTCGCTCGCTTGGCGATCATCACCAATGGCCTGGCCGACGTGCAACGGCGGCGACTCGGAGAGTCACCGATCGCTGAGCTCTTCGAGACGATCACGATCTCGGACGAGATCGGCATCGCCAAACCCGATCGGCGGATCATCGACCTCACCTTGGGTGCCTTGGGGGACCCGCCGCGCTCTGAGGTACTGATCATCGGCGACAGCCTGACTTCGGACATTCAGGGCGGGATCAATGCCGAGATCGACACTTGCTGGCTGAGCCCCGACGGGGTCGAGGCTCCCGCGGACGGGCCGCAGCCCACTCACACGCTCACCAGGCTCGAGGATCTGCTGGGGTTGGTTGGTTAGCTTCGGGGCTTCGGGGGGGCTTCAGGGAGCTAAAGCCCGGGGCCGGGGCGGCGTCCGGCCGGGTCCAGGGGCACGCTGCGCGTTCTCGGTAGGGGGCATCGTTCGCTCCGCTCTCACGGCTTCGGACGGCTCTTGCTCGATCTGCGACGGCTATCTTGGTCCTCGCCGTCAGGCCCCTGGACCCGGCCGGACGCCACCCCTACGGTTGTCTCGAGGTGGATCCGGAGGCGTCGCGGATTGGGTGTGCGAACGAAGTCCTTCTAGATCAGCGACCGGCTCTGTCCGCCGTCAACGTTGATGCAGGCGCCGGTGATCAGACTCGCGCGCTCCGAGACCAGGAAGGCCGCCGCATCCGCCACTTCCTCGGCCGAGCCGAAGCGTCCGATCGGCAGGTTGGCCTCGATGAACTTCGCCATGCCCTCGGGATCCTCGATACAGCGGGTATCCCAGCTCCCCCCGGGGAAACGAATCGAACCCGGCGCCAGACTGACCACCCTAATGCCCTCACCCGCGAGTTCCAGGGCCATGATCTTGGCCATGCTGATGAGCGCCGACTTGGTGGTGTTGTAGATCGACAGGCCCGCGCCGCCAGCCTCGCGGCCGAAGATCGAGGCGATGAACAGGATGACGCCTCCGCCGGCGGCTCGCATCGCCGGGATGGCGGCGCGGCTGAAGCGCTGATGGGCCTTGAAGTTCAGTTCGAGGACGGACTCCCAGTCCGCGTCAGTGAGATCGGCGAAGGCGCCGCGTTTGTTGCCCCCGACGTTGTTGACCAGGATATCGACGGCTCCGAAGCGCTCGACCGTTGCTGCCACGAAGCTCGAAGCAGCCTCAGCTTCGGTGACGTCGAGTGGCAGCGCCAGCACCTCGGCGCCACCGGCCTCGAGTTCGGCGGCTGTGGCCGCCAGTTGTTCCTCGCCACGAGCGCAGATCGCCAAGCGACAGCCTTCGGCTGCCAGGGTCTTTGCAATGTAGCTGCCTATTCCTCTGCTGCCGCCGGTGACGATGGCCGTCTTGCCTTTGAGATTCAAGTCCATGGCGCCGGACTTTACACCCACTCCCCGGCCGACCGACAATCGACACCTGATGGAGATCCGAATCGGAGCCGAGGCGGAGTTTGCTCGAGGTCGCGTCGAGCGACGGTCGCTGCTCGGACGCCACATCGCGATCTTCCGTCGGGCGGACGGTTCGCTCGCCGCCAGCGAGGCTAGCTGCCGGCACCAGAATGCCGATCTCACCGCGGGAACGTGCGAGGGGGACATCGTGACCTGCCCTCGCCATGGCTGGCGCTACAACATGGTCACGGGAGAGTGCCTGACGGAATCCTGGGCGCGCTTGAGGACGTTCCGCATCTGGGCTGCTGACGGCGATGTCTTCCTCGACACGACTCCGTTGTGACCCGATGCGTGTCGGAGTGGTCTCGCCTCTGAGTTCTTGCTCCCGCGCCGGCGGGGCGGTGCTACATCGAGATCGAGCCTTTGCGAAAGTCGGTCTTCCCCAGAAGTGTGTTGATCAGGACCGGCTTGCCGACTTTGTGCGCGGCCCGGGCAGCCTCGATCGTCGCGCCTGTCATCTCCTGGCGCTCGAGCAGGAATCCCCGTCCACCGTAGCCCTCGGCCACCTTGTGGTAGTCGGTGCGGCGCAACACCGTGCCTACATCGTCCTTCAAGACCTCGACCTGTTCACGGGCGATCTGAGCCCAGCTCGCATCGTTGCCCACCACCGCGAGTACTGGTAGGTCGTGGCGGACAAAGGTGTCGAACTCGGCCAGGCTGTAGGCCGCCGACCCGTCTCCGTAGAGGATCCAGACTTCGGCCTCGGGACGGCAGAGCTTGGCCCCGAGGGCGAAGCCGGCACCCACGCCCAGAGTGCCGAAGACCCCGGGGTCGAGCCAAGAGAGCGGCGCACGAGGCGCCAGGGTGTAGGAGGCCGTCGCCACGAAGTCGCCGCCGTCGGCGACCAGGATCGTGTCCTCACCCAGGAGGGGCTCGAGTTGGCGAAAGAAATTGAGCGGATTGACGTACTGCGTCTCAATCTCGGCCTGCCGGTCGATGTCGGCTTCGCGCTCGGCGTCGCGACCGCGCAAGACGGCTAGCCACTCGGCAGCGGCCTCCTCGTCGAGTGCGACCTCCTGGGCCAGCGCCTGAAGAAACCGGCCCGGGTCTCCCAGCATCGGCATGTCGGGCCGGCGGTTCTTCACCAGGTCGACTGGACTCCGATTGACCGCCAGCAAGCGTGCGCGACGGCGGACGTGACGGCCGTAGTCGAGTCGAAAATCACTCGGCACCCCAGCCAGCAGGACCAGGTCAGCCTCCTTGAGAGCCATCCGTCGCTTGTGGCGCAGCTGCAGCGGGTGACCCTGTCCCAAGAGCCCGCGCGCCATACCCGAAAGATAGACCGGCAGGCCGAGTTGCTCGACCGCGGTCGCGATGGCGTCGATCTCTTCGGCAACCAGAGTCGCTTGGCTCCCGATGACCAGAACTGGCCGCTCGGCCTTGCTGATCGCGCCGGCCGCGCGCCGGACACCGCGGCTGCCGACCTCATTGAACTGTGCTGCCCGACGCACTCTCGGCTTGCGTGGTCGCACGCCGCTGAAGAGCCGCTTGGCATGCCACCCGAGGTAGGTTTGGACGGCCTTCGCCCCGAGAGTCTTCGGGCCTTCGGCGGCCCCCACGCCGTAGAACTCGCGCACCAGGGTGGCCTCGTAGAGGAGGTCCATCGGCAGCTCGACGAAGACCGGCCCCGGAACACCCTCCTGAGCAACGTCGAAAGCGTGCTCGAGCACAACTTCGAGTTCTTTGACCCTCGATACGCTGCGCGCCCACTTGACGTGCGGCGCCATCAGCGCCATCTGGTCGATGTCCTGCAGCGAACCACGGTCTTTCAGGACGGTCGCCGTGGCCCCTCCGAGCAGCACCAGCGGCGACTGCGCCATCTGGGCGTTCTTGACTGCCGTGATGGTGTTGGTCACGCCCGGCCCGGCAGTCACCGCTGCGACGCCGGGGACGCCGGTCAGGCGAGCTACTGCGTCGGCCGCGAATACCGCGTTGACCTCGTGGCGGACATCGACTACTCGCAGGCCCAGGCGTTTGCTCTCGACCAGGATGGGCGAGATGTGGCCGCCGCAGAGAGTGAAGAGGAATCGAACACCGCGCCCCAGAAGGACGCGTGCTACGAGCTCCCCACCGTTCATCCCGGAGCGTCCAGCACGTAGCGGTCGGGCACGAAACAGGTGAAGCTGCCCCGGAAGACGGTCTTGAGATCGACCCGCCCTTCGACCTCTACAGTGTGTTTCTTGCCCTCGCTGGTGACGACTCGCGCTTCGAAGTCCACCGTCTGTTGCACTCGCACGGGAGCTACGAATTGCACCTCCGCGGACCCGAGCACTACGTTGGGGTCGTTGACCGCAGCCATCGCCGCGTAGTCGGCAGCCCCAAAGATGAAGCCTCCATGGATCAATCCTTGGGCGTCGGCAACCATGTCTCCATTAGTCTGGAGTCGGACGACGGCGCGTCCGATCTCGATCTCGACTGCCTCTCCGCAGAGGCGCTTGGAGATCCCGTGATGGGTTGATACTTCCATGGCGTACCGATTGTAGTGCGCCGGCGCCTTTGTCGCTGATTGTCCGGCGCGCTGCTCGCGGCTAGAGGCGATCGAGATGACCTGTCTCGGAATCTCCCATCTCGACATCCCCTTCAGGGAAAAGCTCATTCCAGCGCTGCGAGACCCGAGCCGATACGGCGGGGTCGCAGGACAGCTCGGCGGGAAAGCCCGGCCGCAGACGAGCGTCGATCACCACCGGTGGCCGGTAGGCCACGTGGTTGCGGGTCAACTCCACGTTTGCGGCCACCAGGTCGGTCGCCGGATCGAACCGGGTAAACGTCGTCCACAAGAAGTTCATATCGCTCACTGCAGCTCTCCGGGGCTCGTCGCTGACTACTACCAGCGGCCAGTCGCTGAATGCCGGATGAGTCGCGACACGGCGGGCGAAGTCGGGCTCTTCCGCCTTGCTGGGGCCGCCCACCACCACGCAACCCGGGCAGAAGACATGGACCTCGGTCGCGTCTCGTGGCAGTTCGGGGGCCGAAAACTCACCGGGCAGATCTCGCACGGGATCTCCCAAGCCGAGCCAGACTCCTTTGGATCCCTCGTTGACCGCCGGCCCCGCATAGTCGAGCGTGTCCATCGACAGGTTGCTGAGGACGAAGAGATCGGTCTCCGGGCGGGTTCGTGCGAGGAGATGGGTCAGCGTCGCGCGGAAATCGCCCAGATCGACCGGCGAGTCCACCACCAGAAGAAACTTCGTCAGCGACAGCTGGCCCTCGCCGAGGATGCGGAACGCGCTCGCCATCGCTTCCCGTTTGTATCGCTCCTTGACCACCGCGGCGGCGAGCGAGTGGTAGCCGGTCTCGCCATAGGACCAGAGGTCTTCGACCCCGGGCATCACCAGCGGAAAGAGCGGCGACAGCAGATCCTGCAACAGGTCGCCGATGAAGAAATCTTCCTGGCGCGGCTTGCCGACGACGGTGGCCGGGAAAATCGCGTCACGCCGGTGGCAGAGCGCCTCGAGCCGAAAGACCGGGTACTCGTGCTCGAGCGAGTAGTAGCCATAGTGATCGCCGAAGGGGCCTTCTGGTCGCCGTTCGTGCGGATGGACGCTCCCGATCAAGGCGAATTCGGCGTCGGCGATCAGGCGGTGTGGACCGGGGCCGTCGCAGACCGGCAACCGGCCGCCGGCGAGCAGGGACGCAAGCATCAACTCGGGTACGTTCTCCGGCAACGGCGCGATCGCCGCCAGGATCATGGCTGGCGGGCCACCGAGAAAGACGGTTGCCGGCAGTGGGTGGCCGTTCGTCTCGGCCACACCGTAGTGAAATCCACCTCCCTTGCCGATCTGCCAGTGCATGCCAGTGGTCGCGTTGTCGTGCACCTGAAGGCGGTACATCCCCAGGTTGTGTCCGAGCCCGTCCGGGTGCTCGGTGTAGACGGTAGGCAAGGTGATGAACGGCCCGCCGTCCTCCGGCCAGGTGGTGAGGACGGGCAGGCGATCCAGCGCGGGCGAGGTGGACACCACTTGCGTCACAGCCCCGGACCGTCTCTTCTTGAAACCTACCCGCAAGAGATCCTTGGCCAGCCCTCGAGCGCTCCAGAGCCGTGCCAGGCTCGGCGGCAGAAGTTCCTGCGGCAGGGCCGCGACCTGTGCGATGAGCTCGAACGGACGCTCGCCGAACGCGAGCTGGGCGCGCTCCGCGGTGCCGAAGAGGTTGGTGACCAGAGAAAAGTCCGCCCCTTGGACCTGGGTGAAAAGAAGCGCCGGACCGCCAGCCGCGATCACCCGACGATGGATCTCGGCCACCTCCTGATTCGGATCCACCGGGGAATCGACTACTGCCAACGCGCCGTCGGCGCGCAGGCGGTCCAGAAACGACCTCAGATCTGGGAAGCTCACGGGCGGCTAGTTTAGCCGCGCCTGAACCAAAGCTGCCGAAGTGATCGATCTCGAGCCGGCGTCCTCAGTCGAACCGGCTCTCCCGCAGCTCTCAGCGGACCCTGAGCGCCACGAATGTGATGTCGTCGGCCGGGGCCACCTCCGGATGCCATTCGGAAGCGTGCTGAGCGAGAGAATCGATGACCTCCTGCGGTGACTTGCCGCAAGACGCCTCGAACAGCCGCCGTACCCGGTCGTAGCCGATCGGCTCACCGTCGGCGTTCGGCAGCTCGGGGAACCCGTCGCTCATCAGAAGAACGGTGTCACCGACTTCGAGCTTGACCGAGCGCGCCTCGTAGCGACTGAAGGCCATCCCGCCCAGGGGAAGACCGGAGAGGGCGATCTCCTCGACCTTGCGATCGCCGCGGCAGATCAAGACGGGAGGCATGCCGGCGGACGAAACCTGCAGTGTGTCGCCCGAGATTCGCACCAGGGAAAGAGCCATCGCCATCCGCCCAAGATGCATGTTCTTGATCGAGGTGGCGGCCTCCGCCAGAAAGTCCGCCAAGGGGCCGCGACCGGGCCAGGCGGTGAAGAGGCTCTTGATCACCGTGACCATCGTGCCGGCTCGGGCGCCGTGGCCGGTGGCGTCTCCGATCACCGTGGTCAACGTGCCATCGGCGGCATGCTGAAAGTCGTAGTAGTCCCCACCCACTTCGGTCGCCGTGCGCATGAAGACGGCGATCTCGAGTCCCGGATGGTCCGGCAGGTCCTTGGGAAGAAGTGAAATCTGGAATTGTCGGGCCTCTTCCAGCTCAGAGGTCTTGCGCTCGTTCTCGGCTTCGAGCAGTTCCCGCTGGACCTGGGTGCGCAGGAGTCGCTTCTGGTTCTTCTCGAGCTCGCGGGCGAGACCATTGAATGACTGAGCGAGCTTGCCAACTTCGTCGCGCGAGCGGACGGCCACCCTCGCGTCCCAGTTGCCTGCCGCCAAGCGTTCCGAACCTTCGGTCAGCTCCTCGAGATCGCGAGTCAGGCGCCTCGAGAGCGGCAGGACTCCTATGAGCGCCAACCCCACGAGCCCGAAGCCGAGACCGAAATTTCGCCCGGCAGTAGCCCGCAATTCGCGCACCGAATCTCGAATCGGTCGCGCTATCGCGAAGGTGAGATCCGAATCCTCATCCGCCAGGTAGGCCACGACCCAGCCATCGACATCCTGATTCTCCGCCAGCCGCCCGTCGACGATCATTCCGATTGCCTCGAGCGGCTCCTGGTCCTCAGCTTGCGCCAGATAGACCCGACCGTCAGCGTCGAATGCGAATGGGATCTCATCCTGGCTGCGGTCAGTGCGTCCGAGGACCTCGGCCATCACTCGGCTCGTGAGCACGCTGGCCCGAAGGTTGCCCACCTCCTCGCCGGCGACCTCGACCGGGCAGACGATGTCCTGCCCCAGGACCCGTTGAGTCTCCTTGGTGCGCTTGGCCCGACGAGCGAGTTCTCCCTCTTCCATGGCCGACACCTTGCGGACTGCAAATTCCCGAATCACCGACAGATGTTCTCCCATGGCTTCGAGCCGGGCGCGTCGCTCGAAGGTCAGGTCTTCCTTTTCGAGCACTCGCCGCATGGCCTCCAGCGCCCCTGTTGCGGCATCGACCCCACCTGGTACTTTGGCGAAATCTCCCCAATCGGCCAGCACGTCGTTGGTCTTCCAAGCCGCTACGAGCTGGTCATCGCCCATCGACGTCAGATGCTCGATTTCGATCACCACCGGCTCGAAGCCGAGGGCGGGCTCCTTGTCAGGGTCAGGTACCGGAGCCGGCTCGGGTGCGGCGGGCGCTATTCCCAGCGTTGCGGCTGCCCTTGGGGCCGGCGGAATCGACGGAACGAACTCCAAGCTGTCGATGAACGGCGCGATGTCCTGAATCAGCGTCTCGTACTCTTCCGAAAAAGCCCCTCTGCCATCACTCCACGATTCGGCGAAAAACTCGTCCCACGGCAGGTCGTTGAGTTCCTGGACACGGCCGGTGAGCTCCTCCCGGGTCGATTCCATCTGCGTTTGCAACCCGTTGGCGAGCTCCCACGTCTCGGTGAGGACGGCCTGGCGCAAGGCTCGAGTCGATGACACGTACGAATACGAGACGATCGCCGCCAGCGGCAGAACCGACAGCAGCAGAAACCAGACCAGGATCTTCGTTCGCAGACTCATGACTCACCCACTGTGTACGCAACGCATCGCGATGTGTTGCGGTTCCGGCGCCCAAGCCGTTTCAGACCGCTCACCAGTTCCGTCGTCAAAGAACGGGGCGGCCCGCCACCAGCGCCGCCTGGACGCGAGCATGCAGCCGGAACACCTCGGGCCGAGTGAGTTTCGCTCCAGGGCCCCGTTCCGCGATGCGATCGAGCGCTGCCCGAGCCAAAGCTACCGGCGAGGCGGTAAAGGCCGTCACGCCGCGCGGCGCGCCCGCCCGTTGCAAGAGCAGGCAGTACTCGACGGCAGCCTCGAGATCCGCACGCGCCAACTCGAAGACGTCCTCGCGATCTACCGCTTTCGGTAGGAAGACCCGCCCCTCCCGTCGATCCTCGGCCGAGTCCTTGAGGATGTTGACCAGCTGTAGGCCCTCGCCGAAGGCGGACGCTCGAGCACTCAGCTCCGGTGCCGCCGTCTCGAGTTGGGGTAGCTCGATCAGGAACAAGTCGGTCAGCAACTCGCCGACGATTCCGGCCACGGTGTAGCAGTACTTCTTGAGGTCGTCGAGAGCCTCCAGTTCGATCTCGCCCACGTCGGCGCTGCGTCGCACGAAGCCTGCCATGCCGTTCGCAGTTCGGCAGGTATGACGGACCATTGCTTCGCTGACTTTGGCCGGCATTCGCGCGAGGTCGGCGACAACGAGCGGCGTGTTGCGCAACAGATCGAGGTAGCCTTCGTGTTCGGTCGGCGGAGACTCGATCCAGGCCGATGCCAGGCTCTCCGCGCGCTGGAATTGCGGCGCCCTCAGCAGCGCTTCGAAATCCGCCAGCGCGGCCAGACGGCGCTCGCGGGTCCACAACACGGTCGCGTCCTCAAAGGTGTCGGCAATCCGAAAGAGCAGATACGACACCGTGACCGAACGGTCCAGCGGGTCGGGCAGCAGGGGGATGGCCAGAGCAAACGTGCGGCTGGTCCGCTCGAGGAGATCGTGGAGCACGGCTCGCGCCTCTTTGTGCTCTACAGCCGCGCCTCCGAGCTTGTCGGTACTCATTCCCCCCCTCCGTTCACACCCTGTCTCACGCCAGATCCCCGGACAAGAGCCTACCGCGCTTCGCCAGTTCCGAGGCCGCCTCGCACACGCTATCCGAGCTCCCGGCTCACCGTCACGTCTCGCAGTTGGTCAAGCGTGGCAGCTCCACAACAGAACATGGCGATCTCGAGCTCTCGGCGAGTTCGCGCCAGCGCCGCATGGGTCTTCTCGACCGACTCGACCGCCGCCAGCAGGTAGGGCTGGGCCAGGCCCACAAGGTCGGCGCCCAAGGCGAGCGCCTTGGCAGCATCCACCCCGCTGCGTACACCGCCGCTTCCGATGACGGTCACGCCCTCGAGAGAGCTCAACTGCTCGATCGACTCGACGCTCGGCACGCCCCAATCGGCAAAGAGCTCACCAATCTCAGGATCCTGCGAACGCCAAGCTTCGATTCGGGCCCAACTCGTACCACCCAGCCCGGCGCAATCTAGAATCGACACGCCGGCAGCCCGCAGGCGCCGCGCGCTGACTGCGCTGAGGCCGCACCCGATCTCCTTGACGATCACCGGTACCTCGAGTTGTTCGACGAGACCACCGATCTTGTCGGCCAGGCCGGAAAAGTCACACTGTCCCTCCGGCTGCAGTGCCTCTTGGAGTGGGTTCAGGTGCAGAACCAACGCGTCGCCATCGATCATCTCGACGGCGCGGCGGCATTCGTCGAGTCCAAAGCCGTAGTTGAGTTGCACCGCACCCAGGTTGGCCAGCAAGGGAACCGACGGCGCGTAACGTCGGACCTCGAAGCTCGCCACCTCGGCCGGATCCTCCAGCGCCTTGCGCTGGGAACCGACACCGAGGGCCACTCGGCCCTGCTCGGCGGCCTCCGCAAGGTGGCGATTGATCCGAGCCGCCTCGGCCGTACCCCCGGTCATACAGGAGATCAAGAGCGGCGCCTCCAGGTGATAGCCCAGAAAACGAGTCGAACAATCGACCTCGGAGAGGGCGATCTCGGGTAGCGCCTGGTGCTCGAGTCGCAATCCGGCAAACGCGCTCGCCCGAAGCTGAGTCTTCGGATCGAGCGCAAGTTCGATGTGTTCTGACTTGCGGTCGCGCTCTTCGGTCATTCTGGGGTCGTCCTCGCAGCCTCGGCGCCCAGGGCGTGGTCGAGCGCTCGGTCGAAGCGTACCGCCGTCGGTGTGTCTGAGGCGAACCGATTCGACATCAGGAAGCCGAGGCTAGCTTCTCGACCGAGTGCGCCATGGGTCCAACGTAGCCTCCCCTTGGCCCAGCGGGCCGAGCGTTCGCTGCCGCGGGCGCCGAACATGAACCCAGGCTCGACCGAACAGACGACTGAAGCCGGATTCTCCACCGCGGAGAAGGCACCGGCGAGTCGATAGAGCGGATCCGGATAGTCGGACAGAGCGGTCGCCGCCAGCAGCGCGGCGTCGGGAACCCAGAGGCCGGCCTGTGAGGCCCTGGCCACCGCGAGCGCCGTCGTCAGCCCGCCTCCCGCTCCGTCAGCTCGCCAGCGCCACTCGAGACCCGTGTCGCCCTCACGACGCTCGAAATCCAGGGTCGACTCCGCCCCAGCCACCCGCCAGCCTTCGCCAGTCCGGGCGATGCAAAACTCGACTCCCTCTACACCGGCTAGCGTACCCGACAGCGCAGGCGTCAAGGCAGGGTCGGCATAGGCCTCGAAGCTCGAAACCAGGCCATAGGGAGTCAAGACGACGTCGCCCTCGCGCTTCAAGCGCTCAGCCCAACGCCAGCCGCGATCGGCGATCCCTTGCCGCACCGCCGGCAGCACGTTGACCAACGGTTCGCCGCCCGCCAGGCCGTGGTCGGAGAGCAGCACGATCCGGGTCGAGCCAAGGCTCTTCAACTCGTGATCGACCGCCTGGAGAATGGGATCCAGGCCAGTCGGCCCGAAGAGATGAGCCGCCGTGTCTGTGTCCGCAATGTAGACGGTGAAGAAGGTCGCGCGACTCGCCTTGAAGGCCGCGATGGCCTGCCGAATCTCCCTCACGCCGGCGCGGACCGGGCGCGCCGCGTGGAGGACATTGCGAACCGGCCCCTTGCGGTTCCAGTCGAAGAACTCGCGCCAGGGGAACGTGATCTTGAAGTAGCTCAGCGGGCCGCCGCCACGCCGCTGCTTGGCCTGCCAATCGAAGAACCGGGCCTCGTAGCCGGGTGAGCGATCGAGCCCCAGTTGGCCGAGAATTCCGGCAAGAGCGATACTGGTGCTCGACGGGAAGGTACTGATGAGAGGCGTCGGGGGGCCGAAGTCGGCGAAGAGCGGCTCCGAGCCCGACTCGTCGGCGGCGGTGAGCCGTGCCATGGTGCGGTAGGGCACGGCATCGAGCACGATCAGCAGCGTCCGGTCTTCGGCGCCAGCCGCGACTGCGGCACCGCTACACAGCACCACCAAAGCCCAGACGGCCGTGACTGTCGAGCACATCGAGCGTACCGTGCTCATGCCTGAAGAACTTCCAGACTCCACTCGGCCAACGCCTCCCCAGCCCGAGCCAAGCGCCGTCGCAACCGCAGTAGCCCAGGCCAGGTGCGAGGTTGCAATGCTGCCCGCCTCAGGACGCGCCCGCGATCGACGGCTCCCGACTCGTCACGAAGAGCCTCAAAATCCAGCGGTAGCGTCTCGTCGTGAGTATCGGTCACGGCTCGAGCGATCACCCACGGAACTCCGGCTTGACCAGCAGCCGCGCACCAAGCGGCGCTCTCCAGATCCACTACGGCAGTCGCCGGCTCGAGCTTGGCCAAGCGACCCTTCGACTCCGCGCCGTCGGCGATAGCGACGGCCGAGACGGCAGTCCCGTCGTGCACTCCAGCAACCTGCCGCCCCCGATCGAGCCAACGGCTCGGCGGTGCCGTATAGGCACGCCCGGAAGCTTCGTCGAGCACCCGCCGGGCCACGACGAGATTCCCGAGCGTCAGATCGCGACTCAAGCCTCCCGCTACGCCAACTCCCACCAGAGCCTCGACCGACAGTGTTTTCAGGAGTGCTCGCAGTGCAACACCCGCATGGCTGGGGCCGTCGCCGGTGGCCATCAGCCATATATCGACTCCGTCAAGGGAGCACTGCAGCCCTTCGCCGATCGAGGCTGGTTCGCGGCCGACCAGCCGTCGAGCCAAGGGCGCGATCTCCTCCGGCAGCGCCGAGACGACCGCGAGCGTCACGCGTTCGACGCTCGCATATAGCCGTGGTCGCGGTACCAATCAACCGCACGACTCAGCGCTGCCTCGACCGGGCCGGGGTCGAACCCGAGCTCGCGCCGAGCCTTCGAGTTGTCGAAGAACATCATGTGGCGGGCGAGCTGGAGGGCCTCGAGGGCCAGCCAGGGCTCGCGCGGCACCAGGCGCGCCAAAGCCGTATCGACGGCTGCCAGGGAAAGGGGAATCCAGTGTGGGAGTCGTAAGCGGGGCGCCCTCAAACCCGTGATGGCGGCCAGCAGTTGAAAGATCTCTTTCAACGTCATATTGCGGCCGCCGAGGATGTACTCCTCGCCGTCGCGACCCCGCTCGGCCGCCAGCAGGTGACCTTGCGCTACATCTCGCACATCGACCAGATTGAGGCCGGTATGCAGGTACGCCGGCATCTTGCGATTGATGAAGTCCAGCACGATCTGACCGGTAGCGGTCGGCTTGTGGTCGCCTTCACCGACCGGCGCTGAGGGGTGCACGATGACCACCGGCAAGCCTCTCCTCGCCCAGGCCTTGGCCTCCTGTTTGGCCAGAAACTTGCTGCGCTTGTAGTGGCCGACCATGTCGGCCAGACCGACCGTGCTCGTCTCGTCGGCCGCGGAGTCATCGACCATCGGCCCCAGAGTGCCGACGGTACTGGTGTAGACGACTTTGCTCACGCCCTGCTTGGAGGCTGCCGCCAGTACATTGGCGGTGCCATCAACGTTCGAAGCGTAGATCTCGGCCGGCCGGCGGACAAAGAGGCGGTAGTCGCCGGCGCAGTGAAAGACCGTGTCGCACCCTTGCATGGCCTGCGCCACGGAACCGGCGTCGCGGAGATCGCCCTCCACGACTTCGGCGGCCGTGTCCGAGAAATTGTGGCGCGCACTCGCCGCTCGTACCAGACACCTCACGCTCGCGCCCTCGCCCTCGAGGCACCTCAAGATGTGGCCGCCCACGAACCCCGAGGCTCCGGTGAGGAATGCTTTCATCCGAAGAGGTTCCAGCTCGCCAGTCGGAGCATGTCGCGTGGACTCTTGCGCGCGCCCATCACGACCGAAGCCTCGAACCCCGAGTGCATGGCGCAGTTCTGGCATTGGCTGTCCTGCCGCGACTCCCAGTAGTCCCAATCGGTCCCGTTCCAGAACTCGTCCCACGACCAGGTACTCGTATCGTTGATCAGATAACACGGCCCCTTCCAACCGTTGGGCGTGAAAGTGACCGTACTCCACGGTGAGCAATCGTAGTCCCGCAGGCCGGCCGCGAACTCGAGGAACATCGGCGTCGACGTAATGCGATGGCGCTGGGACAGCTCGAGGACGCGCTTGAACTTCTTCTGCATGTCGTCGCGAGTCAGAAAGATGTCGTGCTCGACGCTCTGGTACTGGTAGCCGGGAGAGATGAGCATGCCGTCGATACCCAGCTCGAACAGCTCGTCACAGAGCTCCTCGACTTCTTCGATATCGGTTTCCCTGAAAATCGTCGTATTGGTGATGACGTGGTAGCCGCGCTCCTTGGCCTGTTTGATCATCTCGATCGCCTTGTCGAACACGCCGTCTCGAGCGCAAACGTAGTCATGGGTCTCGCGCTGACCGTCGAGATGGACGTTGATCGTGAGCCGGCGATGAGGCGTCACCCGATCGAAGACTTTTTCGTCGAGCAGAAGTGCGTTGGTGCACAGATAGATGTGGCGCTTGCGGGCGATGATTCCTTCGATCAGTTCCGGCAACTCCGGGTAGACGGTCGGCTCCCCGCCGCAGATCGACACCGCCGGCGCCCCACAGTCATCGAGCGCCGCCAAGCATGTCTCGACGCTCAGCCGATCCTCGAGCTTGCCCGTATGGCGCTCCGTCGCGCACCCGATGCAGGCCAGATTGCAGGTGTAGAGCGGCTCGAGCATCATGACGAACGGATAGCGCCGGTTGCCGCGCAGGGCCTGGCGCATCTGATGACCGATCATGTCGGTCGTAATGTGGATGGGGAATCGCAAACTCAGCCTCCAGGGGTCCAGCCGTTGAGTTTCGCCTCGGCCGACCCCAAAACATGGGGCGTCGAAAATACCGGTTCGCCCGCCCGGAGCCGGCGCAGAGTTGCCAGTGCCATGAGGGGGAAGTAAGTCGCGTAGCCGTGGTAACGCAGGTAGAAGACGCCCGGGAACCCGGTCCCGGTCCAGTGCTCGTCGAGCCAATCGCCACCAACTTCCTGCGACCGAAGCAAGTAGTCGAAACCCCGCTCCAGCGAGACACCCTGCCATACTCCGGAGGCCATCAATCCGATCAGCGCCCAAGCCGTTTGGCACGCCGTGCTCGGTCCGCGACCGCGAGCGGACGGTCGCGAGTAGGAGAGCGGCAGCTCGCCCCAACCGCCGTCCTCGTTCTGATGCGACTCGAGCCAGCTCGCGGCTCCGCGCAAGGTCGGGGACTCGACGCTCTCGCCGACGCGGCGCAAAGCCCAGGCCGCGAGCCAGGTGCCGTAGATGTAGTTGCAGCCCCAACGGCCGAACCACGAGCCGTCGTCTTCCTGCAACTGCCGGATGAAACTAGCGGCCCGCTTGAGGATGTCGGCTTCCCGCTTCACTCCGGACCTCAGCAGGGCATCGATCACCCGCGCCGTCACATCGACTGTCGCCGGGTCGATCATCGCGTTGTGATCAGCGAATGGAATATGGGTCAAGAACTCGCGGTCGCAGTCCTTGTCGAAGGCTCCCCACCCGCCGTCTCGGTTCTGCATGCCCTCGAGCCAGGCGACGCCCCGAGCGAGAGCTCGATCGAGCCGCGCTTGGTCGGCCTCTCCGGCGAGCCGCACCTGCGACAAGCCGGAGATCACCTGCGCCGTATCATCGGTATCCGGATAGAACGGGTTGGCGTACTCGAAGTACCAGCCGCCAACCGGGGCTTTGGCACGTCTACGAGCCCAATCCCCGGGACGACGAACTTCGTGGTCGAGCAGCCAGCGAGTCGCCCGGGCAGCCGCTTCGGAGTCGGGGGCAAGTCCCGCCTCGAGAAGGGTGGAGAGTGAGAGCGCCGTGTCCCAGACGGGAGAGAGGCAAGGCTGGATCTTCAGGGTCTCCGCGTCCTCGATCTCCAGTCGCTCGAGCTCACCCACCTGATCCAGGACCAGGGACTCGTCTTCTTCCCGACCCAGCGTCCTCAAGGCGAAGATCGAGTTGATGATCGGCGGGAAGATCGCCCCCAACCCGTCGCTCCCCTCCAAGTGCTCGACAGTCCAACGCCGAGCGCCGTCGAGAGCTCGGCGGCGCAACCCCGGCAGCGGAGCCCGTTCGTAGAACCGCAGGAGGCCATCGACGACGCGGAAGAGCCGTCCCCAGCATGCAGCGGCGATGGAGGGCGCACGATCCCGCGGACGCGCCGGCATGTGGAGATCGCCCAGCGCGGCCTCGGCGGGGACATCCACGCGAGGGCGCAACGCTCGGATGATCGATAACGGCACGACGATGGCCCGGGACCAAGAGGACATCTGATAGATGTTGAAGGGCGCCCACGACGGCAGCAACATCAGCTCAGGCGGCACGGCCGGGCACCGCGACCAGGGGAACTGGCCGAAGACAGCCAGGTAGATCTTGGTGAAGGAGTTGCAAGCCTCGAGGCCGCCGAGCGTGCGGGCCGCCTCCCTCGCTGCCAGCATGTGGGGCGCGTTCGCTGGGTCGCCCAGTAGCTTCAACGAGAAGTACGCCTTGACTGTCGGATTGACGTCGTCAACGCCTCCGGGAAACGTGTTCCAGCCCCCAGTCGAGGTTTGGGCTCGGCGCAGGGTCTCCCCAGCCTTTACCGCCTTGCCGTCGCCCAGACGGCCGAGAAAGCATAGGGTCAGGATGTACTCAGACTCGAGAATCGTGTCGCCCTCGAGCTGGGCTCGCCAGTGCCCGTCCTCGTTTTGTATGCCGAGCAGATAGGAGAGCCCACGCTCGACGGCTTCGTCGACTCGCGAGGGAGCAGTCGGACGCAGAGGATCTCGGGGCCTTGCGGGGCTGATGGCTTCTGCCGGTGAATCGAGGATGCTCAACGCCCTGCGCCTCCGTCCTGAACTTCGCGCCTGAGGGCGATACAGCTCCGGCCGTCAGGCCGGAGCAGCGAACCCTGGAGCACCCGCCGAACTGCCTTGAGTCTCTGCCCGCATGAAGATAAGGGCATCCTCATCTCCCGTCGAGACCTTCGCTCTGGTACATTTCCACCCCTTCGACGCCCACTCTCGCGCCGCCTCATCGCAGCTTGATCTGGCACCTTAGTCCAAAACAGGAGAAATACCTTGTCTGCCGCACCCCAAGACTCAGGACGGGACCAGATTGTCGTCACCGGCTCGCTGGCCTTCGACCACATCATGACGTTCCCCGGCCTCTTCAAGGACCATATTCTTCCCGACAAACTGCACGTCATCAATATTTCCTTCCTGGTCGACAAGATGGAGCGCCTGCGCGGCGGCTGTGCCGGCAACGTCGGGTACTCACTGGCACTCTTGGGCCAGAACGCGCGGATCGTTGGCACCGCGGGCCATGACTTCGAAGAGTACGGCCGTTTCCTCGCCGGGCATGGAGTCGACATCGACGCAATCCGAATTGTCGAGGACGAAACGACCGCCTCGGCCTTCATTACCACCGACCAATCCGACAGCCAGATTCAAGGCTTTTACGTCGGCGCGATGGCCAAGGCGCCGGAACTCAGCTTGAAGGCTCTGGCCGGTGGCCGGGCCCGGGCCTGCATCGTCTCGCCCGACGACCCGCTGGCGATCGTACGCCACTGCGCCGAAGCTCGAGAGGCGGGGTTGCCCTTCTTCTTCGACCCTTCCTTCCAGGTCACCCCAATGTCCGGTGAAGCCCTGCGCGACTGTGCGCGGGGGGCGAAGGCGCTCTTCCTCAATGACTACGAATTCGCGGTTTTCGAGGACAAGACCGGCTACCGGGGCGACTCGCTTTTCGAATTGGTCGAGTTCGCTGTCGTGACTCTGGGCGCCAAGGGCAGCCGCATTCTGCGCTCCGGGGAAGAGCCGATCGAGGTTCCTCCGGCCACGGTCACGGAGGCGGTCGACCCCACCGGCGCTGGCGATGCGTTCCGCGCCGGTTTCCTCGCCGGCTGGATGGAAGAACGCGATCTCGCCGTGTGCGGGCGGATGGGAAGTGTTGCATCGGCTTATGCTGTTGAACTCTACGGCACCCAGAGCCACGCCTACTCGCGTGACGCATTCGACCAACGCTACGCAGCCAACTTCGGCGGACCACCCCAATAGCCCAGTCACCTCATCGCTCATTGCCGCGCCGCTACCTAGCGAGTGCTGTAGTAGCGCTCGTGGGTTCGGCCGCTGGCGCCGCGCCGGCGGACGACCTGCGACTCCACATCGACAGCGGGGACACAGCGTGGCAGCGCCGAGCTGACGGTCACATCGAGGGCCGGGCGAGACCCCAGCAGATAGGCCAGGCGATCGCCGAGTACGAAGCCGCGCTCGCGCTGGCACCGGAGAATCTAGAAGCGCGTTGGAAGCTCATGCGGGCCCTCTTCTTTCTCGGCGAGCACGTGGTGTCCGAAACTCAGATCCGCATCGATATCTTCGAGCGCGGACGCCAGCTCGGAGAAGAAGGGATGGACCAGGTTGCGACCGAGGTCGGCGGCCGCGATCGCATGCTCGATCTGTCGGCGGTCCAACTCAAGGCCAAGATCGCGGACCCGACCGCAGCGGCCGAGATCTACTTCTGGAGCGCTGTTCAGACCGGGCTCTGGGGCCGCACTCGCGGCAAGCTGGCTTCCGCCCGCCAGGGAGTCGCCACCAAAATTCGCGACTACGCCTCGATCTCGATCGCTCTCGACCCGACAGTCGAGCACGGCGGCGGTCACCGCATCTTGGGACGCCTGCATACCGAAGCACCCAAGATACCGTTCATCACGGGATGGATCGATCGGGCCGTCGCTATCGCCGAGCTCGAGACCTGCTCTCGAATTTCGCCCGAGGATCTGACGACGAAGCTGTACTTGGCCGAGGCGCTGATCGAGTTCGCGCCGAAGCGCAAAGAGGAAGGCCTCGAGATGCTACGCATGCTGATCGCCAGCGAGACCGATCCGCTGTGGCTGGTCGAGGAACTGAAGGCTCAGGATGACGCCCGGGCCCTTCTCGAGCCGTTCGCTGACTGACCCCGAGACCGAGTGTAATAATCGGCCTTCCTTAGAATCACTGCTATCGGAGAACTTCGTGAGCCACGCTGAGCACCACGAACACGACGACATCGTCTACCCCTCGGCCATTGGATTCGTCCTGGTTCACCTGGCCTGTCTGGCCGCGATCTGGACCGGTGTCAGCGTTCTGTCGCTGGCGTTGTGCGTCGGCCTCTATCTACTGCGCATGTTCGCCATCACGGCGGGCTTCCACCGCTATTTCTCCCATCGCAGCTTCAAGACCAGCCGCTTTTTTCAGTTCTTGCTCGCCTTCATTGGCCAGATGTCGGCCCAGTCGGGACACCTCTGGTGGGCCGCTAAGCACCGCGAGCACCACACTCACTCCGATGCCCCGACCGATGTCCACTCTCCGGCCCAACATGGCTTCTTCTTCGCCCACGTCGGCTGGATATTCCGTCGCAACCATCGAGAGGCCGACTACGGCTCGATCCCCGACCTGACGCGCTACCCGGAACTCGTCTGGCTCGACAAGCGCCACGTTTTTCCAGCCGCTACCCTGGCCCTCATCTGCCTGGCCATCGACGGCTGGACGGGCCTGATCGTCGGTTTCGCCTGGAGCACAGTGTTGACCTACCACGGCACGTTCGCGATCAACTCCCTGGCGCATGTCTACGGCAACCAGCGCTACGTCACCGGGGACGACTCGCGTAACAATTTCTGGCTCGCGCTCATCACTTTGGGTGAGGGCTGGCACAACAACCATCACTACTACCAGGCCTCAACCCGACAGGGTTTCCGCTGGTGGGAGATCGACCCGACGTACTACGCGCTCAAGGCGCTCTCCTGGATCGGCGTGGTCAGAGACCTGCGCTCGCCACCGGAGGAAGTCCTGGCGGGCGATCGCTCCCTACCCCGCCCGATCGTCGAAAGGGTCGCGCAGGAACTCGCTGCAGGGTTCAAGCTCGAAGAGCTGAGTCAGCAAGCGCGAACTTGTCTGGCCGAGAAGATGGACAACCTCGAGCGCGGATTGGTGAACCTACGAGACAGAGGTACCGAAGCCCGCGAGCAACTGGCCGCAATGCTCGACGATGTCCAGCTACCTGAACTGCCGACCCTCGAGGACCTCGAGAACAGAGCACGCGAGACCCTCGCCCATACCCCGTCGCTCAACGAGATCGTAGCTCGGGCACACGAGATCCTGATCGAGACCCTGCTCGACAATTGGCAGCCACAGGGGCTCGAGGCGCCAGCCTAGAACTCTGGCCGTGGGCCTGCCATCGGGCACCGGGTCTGTAGCGCTCGTTCAGGAACGCAGAAACGACCAGGAGCGAGGGACGAACCTCGGAACCTGACTCAAATAGGCCTCGTAGGGGGCACCAAAGCGCTGCCTGAGCTCGCGCTCTTCCAGTCGGGTGACCAGGTAGAAGGCGGGAACGCACAAGACGGCCATCCAATGCATGGCCCGGTAGTTGAAGATCAGGGCGAACCCGAACATCGCGATCATCAGGTCCAGGTAGCGCGGGTTGCGGGTTTGGCCGTAGATGCCCTCGGTGAGAAGTTTCCCCGGGGCCTCGGCCGACAGCTCAGGAACGCCGACCAGGGTCCTCAGTTTCAGGTGCTTGCGACATTTCACTTCAATCACGACCGCAAGAGCATAGAGAGCGAGGCCGGCGACGACGAAGGAAAGTCGCGCGGGGTACCGAGCCTCCAATGCAACCCCGCGCCAAAGCCAGCAGACGTATCCAACGGGCAGGAGGACCATCAGGACGACCAGGTAGGTCACGGTTGGGCCGAGGCGCCGCCAGAAATCCGCCAGGGGATGGATGATGACCCAGAAGACAACGGCCGCAGGCAGGCTGAGCCACAGAACGAGGGTTCCGTAGTAACGCACGGCTTCAAACCAGGAAGCATCCACTAGATTCTCTCCCACCGTCGCGCCAACCGGCGCGAGATCAAAAGAAACACGATGCAGGCAGCGCTCAGCACCGAGACCTGAGGCGCCAAGTCGACCAGCGAGTCGAAGAGGCTCGAATCGGGGTCGTTGTACCAGAAGACCTTGAGGAACCCATCGAGCGCCCAGCCGTTGAAGGTGAATTTCGACAGGGTATCCATGAAGTCGGGCATGACAAAGCGCGGCACCATGCTGCCGCCCAAAGCAGACATGACGAGAATCACGATGGTCGAGATACCGCCGAGCTGCGCCCGGCTCTGGCACAGGGTCGCCAGCAGGATACCGAAGGCTGCCGCGGCCGCCGCCGTCGGGATCGCGACCAGGAAGAAGCCGGCGAGCGTCTTGATGCTCCAGAGGTCGAGTCCGAAGACAGCAGCACCCCAGGCGAACATCAGGACGACCTGCACGAGACCCATCAGGGAGTAGAAGAGCCACTTACCGCCGAGGAGCTGGCTCACCGTCAGATTCGACGCCAAAAGGCGCTCGAGGGTTCCCGAATCCTGCTCGTCCAACAGAGTGCCGGCTGCGCCGGTCATCGAAAAGAGCAGGAACATGACACCGATGCCAGCGGCGTAGTAGGCCACCATGGAGAAGCTCTGTGTGTCGTCGTCGTCCTCGTGCGCCGGGGTCGAGACCACCTGCACCAGGCCGCCGATCCCGCCGTCGCTTGCCGCAGCCGGCCCACCCTGCTCGATCTGCTCGTCCACCAGTGCCTTGAGGCTGGTCATCGCCGACTGCTGATCCTCGGTGAGGTCGCCACCCCCGAACTGCTCGAGTGCCTCGAAACCGCTCTCCATCAAGGCCGAAGGCGCCGCTTGGAACGCAGCCGCCTGCAGCAGTCCACTGACCGCGAACTGAGCCATCGGGTTTGACGCGTCGTAGATCAGCTCTAGCGGCTGGCCGGGTTGGCCGAAATTTCCGTACTCCTCGCCAAAGCCCCTGGGTACGACGACCGCCGCCGCCGCTCGGCCACCCCGTACTTCTCGGTAGGCGGAGTCCCTGGTCCAGGACGCAGGCTCCGGTGTTTCCTCGTTCGCGTCCGGAGCCGCCGCGACATCGAGGCTGTCTTCGGCTGCCAGGCTCGCCAGCAGAGCGCGACTGACGTCGCTTCCGTCCTCGTCCACGGCAAGCACCCTCAGTGCCTTCATCGCTCCGCTCTCGCCGCTACCCCCCATGTTGCCGAAGATCGCAGCGAAGATCGAGAAGAAAACCAGCGGCATCAGAAAGGTCAGAAAGAGCGCCACCCGGTCGCGCTTCAAATTGGTCCAGCCGAGCCGCATCATGGTGCCGATCATTCGCGCAGCTCCCGACCTGTGAGGTGGATGAAGACCGCCTGCAGGCTCGGCGCCTCGATCTCGACGTCGAGGACCTTGCCACCCGCAGTTGCCACGCGCTGCAGCAAAGCCGGTAGCGCTTGCGCGACGTCGTCCAGCGTGCCGCGCAAGACCGAGTTGTCGAGCTCGAACCCGGCAGGTGCTGCCACAGGCTTGTCGAGATGGAGACTCACCCGGCGGCCGGCGCCGATCGTGTCCCTAACGAGCTGTTGAAAGCTACCGGCGGCGACATCCCGGCCGTGATCGATGATGACGATGCGGTCGGCGACCTGCTGGGCCTCATCCAGTTGGTGGGTGGTCAGTAACAGCGCGGCACCCTCGCGGCGCAGTTCGGAGAGCATCTCCCAGATTCGCTCGCGGCTCTGGGGGTCGACCCCGACCGTAGGCTCGTCGAGCAGCACGACTTCGGGACGATGGAGCACCCCGCAGGCAATGTTGAGTCGCCGTTTCATCCCACCGGAGAACGTGCCGACGAGGTCATGGCGGCGGGTCTCGAGGTCGGTCCATTCGAGCGCCCACTCGATGCGCTGCCCCAGGTCTTTGTCGCCGGCGCCGCTCAATTCGCCCCAAAGCCTCAGATTCTCCGCCGCGGTGAGCATCGGGAAGAGAGCGATCTCCTGCGGAACCATCCCCAGCTTGTTGCGCACTAGAGCGGCGGCCGGCGAGCCGTCGAGACGTTGCCCCAGGAGATCGATCGCGCCGCCGTCGAGCCGAACCCGGTCGGCGATCGAGCGCACCAACGTCGTCTTGCCGGCGCCGTTGGGTCCGAGCAGAGCCAGCCACTCGCCACGCTCGAGAGTCAAAGACGCAGAGGCTAGCGCGAGCGTCTCTCCGAAACGCTTGCTTGCGGCCTCGACCAAGAGCGCTGGACTGCCCACGTCGCACCTCCTGCCGGCCGCCTCCAGTTCGTCCGGAGAGCCGCCCGCCGTTGTCTCAGTGAACGACTTCCGCCTCGCAAAGAGTGAACGGAGCGATATCGACGTCGAACATCTCACCGTCCTCGAGCACCATCTGGTAGCTGCCTTCCATCTTGCCGACATCGACAGCCAGAGGGCAGCCCGAGGTGTACTCGAAGCTCTCGCCCGGCGCGAGCACCGGCTGCTCGCCGACCACACCAGGACCCCGCACCTCCTCCACCCGCCCCGATCCATCGGTGATGATCCAGTGCCGGGTCAGGAGTTGAACGGTATCCGCGCCTTCGTTGCGGATCGTGACGGTGTAGATGAAGAACCACTTGCCGCGAGCCGGCTGCGACCGCTGCGGATCGAATTGCGGCTGCACTTGCACCCGAATTCCGCGAGTCACCGCTTCAGACGAAAACTCCGCTGTGGATCGACTCAGGCTCACGATGCTGGAGTTTTATCACGAGCCGGAGCTACTTGGATCGCTTGGCCTGGGATGTTCAGGCAGTCGAACAGGAAGGCGTACTCGAAGGCCCGTTCGCGCAAGTAGTTGTAGCGCCCGGAGGGACCCGAGTGGCCGGCACCCATCTCGGTCTTGAGCACCAGGACATTGGCGTCGGTCCTGATTGCCCGCAATCGAGCCACCCACTTGGCGGGCTCCCAGTACTGCACTCGCGGGTCGTTCAAGCCGGCGGTAACGAGGAGATGGGGGTACTCGACTGCGACGACGTTGTCGTATGGCGAGTACGAGAGCATGTAGTCGAAGAACTCCTTGTCCTCGGGGTTGCCCCACTCCTCGTACTCGATCACCGTCAGTGGCAAGGTGTCGTCGAGCATCGTGTTGATCACATCGACGAAGGGCACATGCGCGATAGCCGCCTGAAAGAGCTCGGGTCGGAGGTTGAGGACGGCGCCCATGAGCAACCCACCGGCGCTTCCACCACGGATCGCGAGGTGCTCCGGTGCCGTATAGCCGTCGTCGATCAAGATCTCAGCCGCGGCGATGAAGTCGGTGAAGGTGTTGCGCTTGGCCAGCATCTTGCCAGCGTCGTGCCAGGACTCGCCCAGGGTCGCGCTGCCGCGAACGTGAGCTATGGCGTAGACGAAGCCGCGATCGAGCAGCGTGAGGTTCAGAGAGGAGAACGCAGGCTCGACATTGATCCCGTAGGAACCGTAACCGTAGAGCAGGCAGGGGTTATCCCCGTCGAGTTCGATGCCCTTACGATGAACGACCGAGATCGGCACCTCGACGCCGTCAGGGGCACGCGCCATCACACGTCGGGTCTCGTAACGTGCCGGGTCGTGGCCGCCGACTACTTCGTCGCGCTTTCGCACCACGAGCCGACGCGTAGCGACCTCGTAGTCGAAGACAGTCTGGGGGGTCACCAGCGATGAGTAAACCAAGCGGTAGGTGTCGGTCTCAAACTCGCGGTTTGCGCCGGGCCCGACAGAACAGACGGACTCCGGCAGCTCGATCGTGTGCTCGGCTGCGCCCTCAAAGGGCACGACCCTCAGCTCGGGCAAGCCCTGACGCCGCTCGCTGACCACCATCCGGTCCTTGAAGACATCGAGCCCCTCGATGGTCACCTGTTCGCGGTGCGAGATCACTTCCCGCCAGCTTTCGGCCCCGGTTGCTCCTTCGTCGCAGGTCACGACCCTGAAGTTCTTGGCCTCCAGGTTGGTGCGCACGTAGAACCTGCCGTCGCCATGGGCGATGTCGTACTCGACGCCCTGGCGCCGCGGGGCAAAGCACCGGAAAGTGCCACGGGGATCCGCCGCGGGCAGGATCCACGCTTCAGAGGTCGTGCTGCTGGCAACACCGATGACTACGTAGCCCCGGCTCCGTGTCAGTCCCACCCGGACAAAGAAGCGCTCGTCGGTTTCTTCAAAGACCAGGGCGTCGGACTCGGCCGAGTTGCCGAGTCTGTGCCGATGAACCCGGTAAGGACGGTGCGCCGAGTCGATGGCAGTGTAGAAGAGAGTCTGGTTGTCGGTCGCCCAGGCGACAGAGTAGTAGACCCGCTCCACTCGGTCGGGCAGAAGGTCGCCGGCCGCCAGATCTTTGACTACCAGGACGTAGGCTTCGTCGCCTGTCGTGTCGAAGGTGTAGGCCAGGAGCCCCTGATCGGGACTGAGTTCTAGATCGCCGAGGCGGAAGTACTCATGCTCGGCAGCCAGCTCGTTGATGTCGAGGAGGATCTCCTCCTGGCCCTTGACACTGCCGCGCTTGCGACAGAAGACCGGGTACCCCCGCCCCTCCTCCATTCGGCTGTAGTAGAAGAACTCGCCCTCCTTCGCTGGTGGAGAGCTGTCGTCCTCCCGAATGCGCGCCAGCATCTCTCCGTAGAGGTCCCGTTGAAGCTCGGTAGTCGGGGCCATGACAGCGGCTGCATATGCGTTCTCGGCCTCGAGATAGGCCCGCACCTCGGGCGACTCCTTTTCGCGCAGCCAGCCGTAGTCATCAACGATTTCGACGCCATGCACCGTTCGACTCTTCCGCTCCCGTCGCGCGACCGGCGGCGCCGTAGCCGGAGGCCTCTTCACGCGTCCGCGCTGCGACCGCCAAGCGTGCCGGCAAGCCGTCCCAAATCTTCGAGGCGCTCCAGGTGGGCCACGATCTGGCGCCTCGCCAACGGATGAGCTTGCGGCGGAACGTCATCGTAGACCTCTTCGAGTAGAGCGGCGGGATCTTGTACTCCCCGACACCAGGCTCGAAAAATCCTCTCCTCACGCCACCGACGATGTTCCCGGTACTCGCGCAGCTTGCCCAAGCCGTCGGCCATGGCTGGGCCGTGGCCGGGAAAAAGCGTGCGAGGACCAAGGTCACGCAACAGGTCGAGGGTTTCGAGGTACTGCTGCATGCAGCCCTCGGGCGGGTCGATCACCACCGTGCCAAAGCCCGCCACCACGTCACCAGCCACAAGAGAGCCGAACTCTTCATGCAGAAAGCAGAGATGGCCCTGGGCGTGCCCCGGCGTGTGAAGGGCTCGAACCGTGAACTCTCTACCCGGAGTACCGAGTTGGGTCACCTCACCATCTGGTATCTCTCGATCGACCGTTACCCGGCCGCAGAGCCGTTCGGCGGTCAACGCGTGGGCCGCAACCGGCACTCCCAGACGCTCACGCAGGGCTGCGGCTCCCCCTACATGGTCTGGATGATGATGGGTCAACCAGATTTCTCTGATTTCGCGACCCAGTGATTCCGCAGCAGCCTCGACCGCCTGCGCCAACCAATCGATCTCGCGCTCGTAAGGTGAGCCTGGATCGATCAGTACACAGGACTGGGTCCCGAGCAGATAAGCATTGGTGAAGGCCGCTGGCGGCAGGGTCGGCGTGCGCACGGGAAAGAGCATGACGCCAGGGCGGAATTCGACCAGCCTGAAGGGGCCCAAGTTCGCTTCCTCGGGCTCGTGCAGGCGACTCAAACCGGCCGACGGTCCGTCCTCCTCCAGGACCCGCATCAAATGCAATATGGGCGGCGCCGTGAGAACTTCGCCGCGGCGCCAGCGTTCGATCGCCTGGCGGGGTCGTATCCACTCCCCACCTGCCGCCTCGCGGCTGTCTGCGACCGGCTGCAGACTCTCCGACGCCGACCACTCGAGGAGGAAAAAACGGTTGTCGAAGCGCAGAGGTCCGAGGGGCGGAGTCAGCCAGCGCCCGGCGTAGACGAGCGACGACACGTCGAGCTTGAGGCCAAGCTCAGTCAGTACCTCGGGGAGGCGAAGCTCCTTGGCCTCGAGCGCCAACCGTAGCTCCGCCCGGCGCTCAGCGGACGAAGCCTCTGCCGTCAAACCAGGCAGAATACCGGTCTCCTCGAAGAGCTCTCGCACTGCGGCCACAGCAAGCCCGGGCACCAGGATCGGCCCCAGATCCTCCAGGCCATCGGTGACGGACTCGGGCATCGCGGCCCGAGGAGATGCTTCCGTGGCGACCGTGGGGGCGGAGCGCGGATTGAAACGGCCGTCGCGGCCCGCAACTCCGCCGCCGGGGAAGGCGTGCCAACCACCCATGAACGGCATGCCAAGAGCCCGCTCGAGCCAGAACACCTCGAGTTCGTCACCGGCCCCGCGCCATAGAACTACGCTCGCCGAGTCGCGCGAGGGCGGCATCGGCACCATTTCGGCGCCGGCGACCTTGGCCAGCACCTGGTCGTAGAGCGACGAGTGCGCCATCCACCGAGGCTTATAACACAGGCTCGGCGCGGGCGCTTGAACCGGGCCGCCGGGAACGCTAGATTGCGCTCATGCCTAGATTTCCAGGGGTCGCTCGATCTGTCCGCTCGATGCCCGGATCGGTCTATTCGTCCCTAGCCGGCAGGCTCGCCCACTACGAAGGCCAAGTCTATCCGCTCCATGTCGGAGACACCTGGATGGAGCCCGCCGCCGGTTGCCGAATGGAGGATCTTTCGGAGACGGAGTACCCCGGTCTACACCGTTATGCCGAGCCTCAAGGGCGGGCCGACCTGCTAGCCGCAATCGCCGAGCGCACGACTCGACGCAGCGGCCTGGCAACCCGCACTGACGAGATCCTCATCGCAGCAGGCGCCACCGGCGCGCTAGGTGCGTTGGCGGGAGCGCTGGTCGATGCGGGCGATGAAGTGCTTGTTCTCGCTCCCTTCTGGCCGCTCATCGCCGGCATCATGCGTTCCTTCGGCGGTGATCCGGTGGCCGTACCCTTCAGCGACCGAGTCGACTCCGCCGAGGGCGCCGTCGCGGCGGTCGAGGAGAAGCGCACCGATCGCACGATAGCGCTCTACGTCAGCACACCCAACAACCCGACCGGCAAAGTGATCCCCGGCCCTTGGCTCGCCGCATTGGCTGCCTGGTGTCAGGCACATGATCTATGGCTCATAGCCGACGAAGTCTACGAAGACTACGTGTACGTCGGCGAGCACACCTACTCCCGGCCCTTCGCTCCTGAGCGCACTTTCGCCTCGCATTCGTTCTCCAAGGCCTACGGGATGGCCGGCAACCGGTGCGGTTATGTCATCGGCCCGGCAACGGTGATGGGCGAGCTGCGCAAGGTCAGCACCCACACTTTCTACTCAACCCCGACGGCATCCCAGGTCGCGGCCCTGCGGGCACTCGAGCTGGCCGACGATTGGGTTACCGCGGCACGCGCCAAGTACTTGGAACTCGGCCGATTCGCCGCCGAGCGTTTGGGAATGGAGCCCCCAGAAGGCAGCACGTTTCTATTCCTCGATGTCGCCGATCATCTGGACGATCGAGGTCTGGGAGGATTCCTCGAAGACTGCGCTGACCGTGGGCTCTTTCTCGCACCGGGGCCGAGCTTCGGCCCCTACCCGACGCATGTCCGCATCTGCTTCACTGCCGCACCACCAGGCGTGATTCGAGGCGGCGTGGACGTGCTTGCCGGCTTGATCGGTCGCTAGCTCGAGGCTATGCACCGTCGCGCTCGCCCGTGATCGATCCTGCGGTCGTGCCCTAGGGTTCTGCCCCGGGACACCAATCCGCCTAGCCAGGCTCGCACGGTAGTCTAGGCGCCGCTAACCGACCGGAGGACCCGTGTCCGACTCACCGCCCAAGCGCCAAGCGGCGATGGTTTTCATTCTCATCACGCTTTTCATCGACATCCTGGGGATCGGGATCATCATCCCCGTGCTGCCGGAGTTGGTGAAGCAGTTCGTCGGCGGCGACACAGCGATGGCCGGGCGTTACGTGGGAGTGATCAGCGCCTCCTATGCCCTGATGCAGTTCTTCTTTGCGCCGCTTCTCGGAGCGCTGTCTGATCGCTTTGGCCGACGGCCGATCCTCTTGATCTCACTTTTCGGTCTGGGTGTCGACTACCTGATCCAGGGCATGGCGCCAACCATCGGCTGGCTCTTCGCCGGGCGCTTGGTGGCCGGGCTCCTGGGCGCCAACTTCGCCACCGCCAATGCCTACATTGCCGACGTCTCGACTCCCGAGAACCGAGCCCGCAACTACGGAATGATCGGGATGATGTTCGGCTTGGGTTTTATCTTCGGCCCGGCGCTGGGAGGTCTGCTCGGCGGGGTGCATTTGCGTCTCCCGTTCTTCGTCGCAGCCGGCCTTGCACTGCTCAACTGGCTCTACGGCTTCTTTGTGCTGCCCGAGTCGCTTGCCCCCGAAAACCGGAGTGACTTCGCGTGGAAGAAGGCGAATCCGTGGGGCAGCATCAAGATCCTCAAGTCGTATCCGGTCATCTCCGGGATGGCCGTGGCCTTTCTCTGCATCGGCCTCGCCCAGCGCGGCCTCGAGAACGTGTGGGTGCTTTACACCGGCCATCGCTACGCCTGGGACGAGATGACCAACGGTCTGACGCTGGCGCTGGTCGGAATCATGACGGCGCTCGTCCAAGGCGTCCTGGTGCGGCCCGCCATCGCCCGCTTCGGCGAGCGCCGGGCGATCATCATCGGCATGTCGATCGGAGTCTTCGCCTATGTCGGCTATGGCCTCGCACCCAAGGGCTGGATGATCCCGGTGATCATCATCTTCGGCTCGCTCGGCGGAATCGCCGGCCCGGCAATCCAAAGCACGATTGCGGGGGCCGCAGGCCCTTCCGACCAAGGGAAGGTCCAGGGCGCAATGACGTCACTGCTGAGTCTGGCAGCGATCGCCTCACCGCTCATCTTCACCGCCGGCCTCTTCAGCTACTTCACGTCCGACAGGGCCCCCTTCGAGCTACCCGGCGCTCCGTTTCTGCTTGGAGCCGTGCTCTACGCGACCTCTCTGATTCTGCTCTACCGGCTGTTCCGTCGGCTGCCTGGGCTCGAGGCGCAGCCTGATTCCTGACGCGGTTTGCCTCAGAGGCGCCGGTGCTCGGCCAGCGGCATGGCGCGACGCACTGCTTGCACACGCTCGAGATCGATCTCGGCCAACGCCAGGCCAGGGCCGTCTGGCGCCATGGCCGCGACATGCCCCCAGGGATCGATGATCATCGCGTGACCGAAGCTCTCCCGCAGGGCGTCGTCGTCGTGGCTCCCCGACTGCGCCGGCGCGATGAGCCAACACTGGTTCTCGATCGCCCGCGCCCGTAGCAACGGATGCCAGTGGTCCTTGCCAGTGCGCAGGGTGAAGGCTGCCGGCACGGTGAGAATCTCGGCCCCCTCGGCGGCCAAACGAGCGTAGAGCTCGGCGAAGCGCAGGTCGTAGCAGATCGAAAGACCAACGGCCGCAAGGGCCGTCTCGGCAACGACCAGTTCCGAGCCCGGCATCACGGTTTCAGACTCCTTGAAGCTCACCTCGGCCGAGAGGTCGATGTCGAAGAGGTGGATCTTGCGATAGACGGCAAGCTGGCTGCCATCCGGGCCAAAGAGCACCGAGGTGTTGTAGCAGCGGTCGGATTCGGGGCTCTTCTCGTTGAAGGATCCAAGCAGGAGATGGATGCCATGCCGGCGGGCCAACTCGGTGAACCGCGAGCAGGTCGGTCCTTCCAGGGTCTCGGCGAGTCTGACCTTCTCTGCATGCGGCCCCAGGTAGTTGGTGTTCTCCGGCGTGGCCACGAACTCGGCACCATGTCCAGCAGCACGCCCGATGAGTTCCCGAACCGAGCGCCAATTGGCTTCGGCATCCGAGGTGGAGGTCATCTGAACGGCGGCTGCGAGAAAACGGGAACCGGGCATCTCTGCTGGATTATAGATATCCTCCCGCCGATGCCTCTACCGCGCACCCTCGCTTCGCTCGATGACGGCGTCGCTACCGGGCTTCATCTCGGCGGCCAGATCCACCTGCGGCAGCAGGATCGGACGATCGCCGACGTCGGCTTCGGGGAGGTGCGGCCGGGAGAAGCGATGACCCCCGAGCATCTGGTTCCCTGGCTTTCGGCCAGCAAACCCATCACGGCGGTCGCCATCGCCCAGCTCTGGGAACGCAACCTGCTCGACTTGGACGATCCGGTGGCACGGCACATTCCCGAGTTCGCCTCCGGAGGGAAGGACGCCGTCACCGTGCGCCACCTCCTCACTCACACCGGAGGTATCCGCGCGCTAAATCTGGGCTGGCCAAAGGCCTCCTGGGAGGCGGTTCTCGCCAAGGTCTGCACCATGAAGTTGGAGCCGGGATGGGTTCCGGGTCGCAAGGCCGGCTATCACTTGAGCTCGAGTTGGTTCGTCCTCGGTGAGATTATCCAGCGGGTATCAGGCCAGCCGTTCTCAGACTACATCCGGGACCGGATCTTCAGGCCGCTCGCGATGGACGACTGCTGGATCGGTATGCCTGGAGGGCGCTACGACGAATACGGCGACCGACTGGCGCCGGCCTACGACACCGAGACACCTCGCGAGCCTGGCGAGGCTCCCAAGCCCCACCCCTGGACCGATGCCGCCCACGCGACCGGCTGCTCGCCGGGAGCCAACGGCATCGGGCCGATGCGCCAATTGGCCAACTTCTACTCGATGCTCTTGGGCGGCGGGACCCTGAACGGTCGGCGATTGCTGTCGCCACAGACGGTCGAAACAATGACTGCTCGACAACGGGTCGGGCTCTGGGACCACACCTTTCGTCACCACCTGGACTGGGGTCTCGGTTTCATCGTCAACTCGGCTCACCACGCCGAGGAGACCTCGCCCTACGGTTATGGCGCCGGCGCATCGAATCGCTCCTTCGGCCACAGCGGCTACCGCTCGGTCGTCGCATTCGCCGATCCCGAAGAGCGTCTGGTCGTCTGCTTGGCGGTCAACGGCACACCCGCCGATGACCTTCACCGCGAGCGCTTCAACCAGGCGACTGGGGCCATCTACGAAGACCTCGAAGTCCCCGAAGCGTGACCCAGGTCGGTGTCACTGACCGATGAAAACCTGGGTCAGCCAGAAAGTGGAACCGTCCGTCGCCACTCCAACACCGATCAGTTCAACGTCCGGATTGAGGATGTTGGGGCGGTGCTCGGCGCTCTCCATCAAACGATCGTGCGCCCAAGTCGCGGGTACCGGGCTGTTGGTCACCATGGCGAGGTTCTCGGCCGCAACCTGAAACGAGATTCCGGCATCGGCCAAACGTTCGCCAACCCTTCGGCCCAGCTCATCCTCATGGCGAAAAAAGCCTCCGTCGCGCATGGCTTCGCTGTGTTCGCGGGCTACCTCTGACAAGGCCTCGCGGAGTTCGAGTTGCGGATCGACGCCGTTGTCCGACCGAGCGTCGTTGACCAAGCCGAAGGAATTGAACTCCACCTGCGCGGTAGACAGCACACGCGGCATCGTCGGCGACTCGCCACCGCCCCCTCCGGAGCAGGCAGCCAGCAAGACAACGAAGGGAGCTAACAGGGAGACAAGCCGGCAACGTGCAGTCATGGGTACAACCTCTTGAACGATTCTGCGTCAATCGCGGAAACGCGAATGTGAGAGGAAGCACACCCGAGGTATGGATGTGGTCACACGGCTCGGGCGCCACTACCGTCTCTGACCGAGTCCCTGGCCGGTTGGTCACATGGCCTTCTACGGGCCGCAACTCGGCGCTTCAACTGGCGGCCCAAACGGACGCGGCACCGGAGCCGGCAACCCCCGGCCACCGTGCCTGCTCGACAGCTCGGAATTCCGCCCCGGGGCCGGCGGTTCAGACCTGAGGACGCCGGTCCGGTTCACTGGACATTCGTTGCTCGTCGATCCCATCCCGCTGGTATGATCCAACCGATGAAGACGACCTACCGCTACGTTCTTGGCCCCATCGCCGTGGCCCTCAGTTTGGTCTGTGCCCTGCCGATGGGCGCCCAGGAAGCGCCGCCGGCGTCACTGCTGAGCGTGACGAAAATCGATGTCCAGCCGGCTGCTCCCGGTCCCGACACGCTCTGCAAGCTCACCGTGACGGTGCGCAACGAGGGCGAGCGCAAGGCGTCTCAGCTCGGCTTCTCGGTCAAAATCAACGGACAGGAGCTTAGTGTCTACGGCAATCAGCTCTTCATGTATCCGGTCCCGGGTGAAGGCGAGCTCGAGATTCCGCTCTACAACTTCTGGACCACCGAGACCTCGCGCCCCACGATGCCGGCCGACGGAAAGTTCAGCGTCGAGGTCAACCTGCTCGAAGCCCAGTGGATGGACATCGGCAACGTCACAGAGACCGTCGAACGCGCCGGCAAGTCGGTCGAAGAGGAAGTCGAAGTGTGGACTCCTCTGGGACCGGTCGAAGGCCTACCGGCCTCGGCAAGCTTGGTGCTGGGCCCCAACGAAGGCTAGCGCAGCCGTTCGCTGCCCGAGGCTGGGAGTCGGGCCTTACCGCCCGGCCGCGACTTGGAGCTACCCGGGCTAGGAACCCTGAGGTCGCCAAGCCAGTAGATCGAGAGCAAGGGCACGCGAGTTCAAGTTGCGCCGCGTGACGACTCGATAGTGCGGCGTCAGGCTGATCTCACAGCCATCGGCCGGCTCATTCTCGGTCAGCTGTCCGACCGGAATCTCCAGGACGTGGGTCCCCACGCCAGTCAGCGACCAGGTCTCCTCGCCGCAAGTCGTGGCAACGTCGAGCTGCACTCGGTTGAAGCCCTCGTCCAAGACGAGATCCTCGAGCTGGGGATCAGGCGCCTCGATCCTGAGGTCGAGACGCACTGTGCCCTCGGTCGCCACGCTCTCGAGTCGAATCGCTCCCTCGCTACGCAGCCAACGTCGTCCCAGGATTTGGACGTCGGTACCGGCTTCGGTGGCCATCCAGGTCGGAGAAAAAAGGAACTTCGGCGCACTTCCGGCGCCCTGAAGAACCTCGACGGCACCGACGGCGTATTCGAGGCGATGCACCTGCTCGCCCTCCGTCAGCAGCGCCCATCGATTTCCGGCAGCGTCGTAGAGACCCGCGCTGAGTTGGTATACGCCGGGATCGAGAGGCGGCGCCAGAGCCGATTGATAGAGGTCGATCGTGTAGCTCTGGCTCTGTCCGGGAACCCACTCGTCGGGCAGGGGATGATCGAACGTACGCACGACCGAACCCGAGAGGTCCAGAAGATGCACCATCACCCAGGGAACCGGGGCAGCTTCAATCGGTTCGACCATGTCGATGGTGATTTCGACGGCCTGGTAGTGAGGGAACGGCAGCCCTAGCTGAGCCGGGGCCACTCGCAGGTTGGCGACGGGGTTCGGCGCCTCTTGGCACCCGGCGAGAGCCAAACAGGCGGAGAGAGCGACGAGAAGTTGGAGGTTGCGAGACATCAGTTTCCTCCGGCCAAACCGATGCTCCGGTAGATGGAGTCGGCTCAGATCGGGAAGTTCGTGTGAAGCGGCGCTGGCGACGATACCATCGAAGAGCGCTCTCGGGTTACTCTCCTAGATCCATCGACAGATCGCTCCGTGGCAGGGCCCGGGCGCTTGCTAGACTCCCGTCTCGACAACAACAACCCTCGCGGGCCAGCCAGGCGCGACGGGTGCTCAGACACCAGAACTCAGCATCATGACGCCCGAGATCCTCCTTCTGCTCGCCATCATCGCCTTCACGATCGTGGCGTTCGTTCGCGAGTGGATGCCGATGGACGTGATCGCGCTGACCTGCCTGGGTCTGCTGCTGGTTTTCGACTTCGTGTCCCCGCAAGAAGCCACGGCCGGCTTCAGCAACTCAGCGGTCGTCACAGTCATGATGATGTTCGTCTTGGGCGAGGGGCTGGTGCAAAGCGGCCTGGTGACCAAGACTGGCTATCGCATTGCCGACCTGACGGGCACGTCGCAGATCGTCGCCGCCGTACTGCTGCTGGCCCTCGTGGGAGTGATCTCAGCCTTCATCAACAACACCGCCGCGGTCGCCGTCTTCATGCCGGTAGCCACTCACCTGGCCCGGCACTTTCGTTTCAGCCCCTCGAAAATTCTCCTTCCGCTGTCCTATGTGGCGGTCATCGGCGGAACCTGCACGCTCTTCGGTACTTCGACGAATCTACTGGTGAATTCCCTGGCACAAGAGGGCGGTAGCCCCGAGTTCACTGTCTTCGAGTTCGCGAAACTGGGCGTTCCGCTCTTCGTCGCCGGCCTGATCTACATCGTGCTCGTCCCACTGCGCTCGCTCCCTCCGCGAGCGATCCTGTCCTCCCTCACCCGGAAGTACCACTTGAGCGGCTTCCTGACCGAGGTTCGGATTCCTCCTGGATCGAAGCTCGTGGGCCGCACGGTGATCCAGGAACAGGTCAGCGAGCGTTTTCAGATGAACGTGATCGAGATTCTGCGGGGCAGAGAGAAGATCTCCGCGGATTTGCGAGATGTCACCCTAGCGGCTGAGGACATTCTCATCATTCGTGGGGGCGTCGATGACATCATCGCCTTCCGCGAGCAGTTCGGATTGCTCCTCCTGACGGACGTCAAACTGCGGGACGAGGACCTGTCCGACGCTCACACGATCCTTGCCGAGCTGCAGCTCGCACCGGCCTCGGGATTGGTCGACAGCACCCTCAAGGAGATCGACTTCCGCCGCCGCTTCGGGTGCTTCGTGCTGGCTCTGAGCCGCACCGGTGAAGTGGTACGCGAGAAACTCGCCCGCGTGCCCTTGCGCCAATGGGACACACTGCTCGTGTTCGGGCCTCGCACCCGCGTCGAAGCGCTCTACGATTCCGAGGACTTCGTCGCCCTCGGTGAGCGCGACCATAAACTACACCTGTCCCGACACTGGTGGATCGGCGCCTCGACAATGGTCGCCGTCGTCCTGCTCTCGGCCGTTGGCGGCATGCCGATCCTCAAGAGCTCGCTCCTCGGGGTCGTCACCTTGCTGGTCACCCGCTCCGTAACCGTCCAGCAGGCCTACCGAGCGATCGACTGGACGGTGATCTTCCTGCTGGCCGCGATCCTGCCCCTCGGAACAGCGATGCACCACACCGGGCTCGACGAACTCATTGGCGGCCAATTGAGCCAGGTGGGGACGCTCTACGGGCCGCTCGCCATGCTCTCCTTGCTGTACTTGGCGACGTCGGTTCTGACCTCGTTCTTCTCGAACAATGCCACGGCCGTTCTGATGGTACCCGTCGCGATTACGGCGGCAGCGCACCTGGGGGTGGACGGGAAGCCCTTCCTGATGGCCATCGCCTACGCTGCGTCGGCCAGCTTCATGACGCCCATGGGCTATCAGACCAACGCCATGGTCTTCGGCCCTGGCCAGTATCGGTTCATGGACTACGTCAAATTCGGTGCGCCGCTGAACGTGCTCTTCTGGGGGCTGGCTACCTGGCTGATTCCCGTCTTCTGGCCCTTCGGCTAGCCGGCGTCCACGGTCAGGCCGGGCATCCGGCTCAAGTAGCGATGGCCGCCGCCGGCTGCTCGACTCCGAGCATCTTGAGGTAGGCGCTCAGCTGGCCCCGGTGGTGGGCCTCGTGTTCGACCATCAACAACAACATGCGCCACAGCGGCGCCTCCACACGGGTCAACGGGTGCTTCACGGTCACTTCGACTAGAGCCGAGTCGGGCAACTCACCGAAGCCACGGCGGGTGCGTTGTCGAATCTCCGCCCAGCGAGTCAGACACTCGCTGACCGACCCGCCCACGCTCGCCTGCCGACTCGCCTCGAGATTCGGCTGGCGGAATTCTTCGAGTCGCTCTTGGGCCGACCCGTCCAGGCCGAATGGGTCGAAGGTCTCGCCTCCCGCCGCACTGGTGAGCAATCGACTCCAGAAGATCTCGGCCTGCATCGAGTGCCGCACGAGATCGCCGCAAGAGAACGCGCCCTCCGCCGGAGCCCAATCGAAGTGTTCGTCGGGAATCGCCTCCACCAGAGCCACCGTCCATCGGTGCTGGCGGCTGAAATGGTCCAGGAAGTCGGCCATCGTCCTCATGAGCAATCTCCAAGTCGCTCGATCAGGCCCACCAAGTCGATGAGCTTGTCGATTGTGTGGTCGGGTGCCGGGCCGCCCCCGTCTTCACGACGGAGCCAAACGGTGCCTACTCCAGCTGCTCTGCCGGCTGCTACGTCGCTGGAGCGGCGGTCACCGACCATCAGCGCCGCTTCTGGCTTGACTCCAAGAGTCGCAAGCGCGTGCCGGATCATGGCGGGCGAAGGTTTGCGGCTGCCGTCATCGTAGGAGAAGTGGAAGGTCTCGATCGATTCCGCCAAGCCGTAGCGAGCTAGGATCCGGCGGTAGAGAATCCCCGGCAACGGGACGTTGGAGACCAGGCCGATCCTCAGGCCCCGGGCCTTGAGGCGGCCCAGGGTCTCGGACCCTCCCTCGAGCGCCCCGAGCGTCTCGCCGTAGGGGCGAAACCAGGCGCCCAGCAGTGTTGGATCGTGAAGTTTCACCCCCGCGTGTTTGCGCAACCGGGTCAAGTGGGGTTTCCAATCAGCGTCCCGGCCGACCTCGTAACGGCGCTCGTAGCTCGCCCTCCAGGGTTCGAACAGAAGGCGGTCGAGGTCGCTTTCGCTCGCCCGGCCTCCACGGCTACGGATCAGGCTCAGTAGGGCCTCGCGACCTCGCCAGTCATGTTTGGCATCCGGCAGGCCCCGAGCGTTCTGCAGGCCGATCAACACGCCTCCCATGTCGAAGAGAACGGCCTTGATCATCTCTGGCACCCGGCGCAGTAGAAGGTGCTGCGGCCAGACTGGACGATCCGCCTCAGAGCCTTGCCACAGCGCCGGCAGGCCTCACCCTCGCGATCGTAGACCGCCAGGGAAACCTGGAAATAGCCGCTGTTGCCCTCGCCATCAGCAAAGTCGTTGAGGGTCGTACCCCCCTCGGCGATGGCCTCCTCGAGAGTGGCGCAAGCCTCGCGAGCCAGGAGATCCCAGCGCGCTCTCGCGATACGCGCCACGGAGCGAGTGGGATGGACTCCAGCGCGATAGAGCGCTTCGCAGGCATAGATGTTGCCAATCCCGACCACGACTCGACCGTCCATCAGGAAGTTCTTGACCGGACCGCGCCGTCCCGATGCTGCCCGGGCCAACACCTCGCCGGTCAACCCACCGACCAGAGGCTCCGGCCCCAGTCCGCCGAAGTGGCGATCCTCGAGCAGACCTTCGGTGGCTAGCGCCAACACGAGGCCGAAGCGGCGCGGGTCACGAAAACGCAGCCGGTCTCCCTCGTCGAGCAGAAACGACACATGCTCGTGCTTCTCGATCGGCTCGTCGGCTGCCGCGAGAGTCAGCCGACCGCTCATTCCGAGATGAACGACCAGGGAGGAATCGCCCTCGAGGTCGATCAGCAGGTATTTGGCCCGGCGGCCGAGGCCCGTCACCCGCCGACCGCGAACGGCACTGCGTAGGTTCGGCTCGTCCACTGGTTCGCGCAGTGCGGTATTGGCGACGGTCACGTCGACGATCGTACGCCCGAGTAGCCGCGGGGCGAGGCTGCGACGCAGGACCTCGATTTCAGGCAGTTCGGGCATCGGCCGATTCTAGCGTCGGCGGGTTGGGGCGAGTGTGGCGTCCTGCCCCATCCGGTACCTACGATGGGACGCCGGCAAGATCGGCCACCAGCGCTGCGAGGACGACCCGCGGCCGCCGACTGCCGCCTTTGAGTGCGAGTTCAGCCTCCAACGTGCGCGCCGGCAGGCTGGCCAGCAGCGGCGCAGGCAGCCTCGAGGCTGCGAGGTATGCGCGGTGCAGGCGGAACGGATGCAGGGTGCCAATCGGGTTCTTGCCCAGGCCCGGGCGATCCGCTTGGAGGAGGGGCGCCAGCGTGCTCTTGAAGCGATTGTAGTTGCGCTCGCCACGCGACACTTTGGCCACCCGAGCCATACCGGCAATGGCCGTCAGATGGCGTGCGAACTCGGCCAACAGGGCGAAGAAGGACAGGCGGGCGGCCATCGGATCCTCGGCCGCGGCCAGGTAGCGGTCGAGTCGATGCAGGGCCTCGGCCGCGCTGCCTTCGCCGATCGCATCGAGGATCTTCCAGACGTCTTGCTCACCCCTATCGTCGGTCGCCTCTTCGACCAGGGCTCGTTCTATGACGCCGCCGGGGCCAGTCAGGCTGGCCAGCTTGCGGTACTCGCCCGCCAGACGTTCGGTGGAGTCAGGTTTGACACCGCCGCCTTTGCGCGAGTCTTCGCGTTGCAGCGTTCGGCGAGCGAGTTCCCCGAGAGCATCGGGCCGTATCGCGACCCCGGTGTCGCGCTCCAGTTCCGCGGCGAGAGTGCTCAGACCCTCCCACTGACCCCTCTTGCTCACCTCGACCTCGCCCATCTCGAGCCAGGCGTCTACTTCAGCAATGCTGGCGACGAGCGGGTGATCGGCGGCGACCGAGCGCTCGACCAGGATCATGGTGTGATTCGGCGGCAAGCCCCCGGCAACGAGCTGAGAGAGCTCCGCCAGCTCGGTCTCGGCCCAGCCCTCGAGCTCGGCCTCGCGAGCAGCGGCGAGCAGCTCGCCGAGGCCGCTCTTGAGTTCCTCCACCTGGCGCTTCCCGCGCGCTCGATTGCGACTCTTACGCCGGTAGGTCGAGCCGCCCTGAAAGGTCCATGCCGGAAGCTGAGCGAGGACAGCATCAGGCGTGGCTACGTAGGGATCGATCTCGAAGAGCCGCAGGGCCTGCAGCAGCAGGCCGGCCGCCCGCCGGCCCTCGACGCTGAGTTCCTTGCCGCTCAGCGGCAGGACCTCGCCGGCATCGTCGACCAGATCGCCGACATCACGAGAGTCAGCCAACACCCTCGATTCGACCACTAACGCTACCTTGCCGGCCCCGAACAGCGACAGAGTGCGCAGGTCAGCGAGAACCGGCCTCAGTTCGGCCGGCCGGCTGTACGAATCGACCTCACAACCGATTGCCTCGGCCGCGGCTCGAGCGATTCGTTCCGCCGCCGGCTGCGCGACGACACGATCGCCGCTGACCAGGTAGAGCGGAGCAATTCGGCCTTCTGCGATCCGTCCCAGCAGAGCGTCGGGTACAGCCGAACTCGTCACCGACAAGCCACTTCGGGTGTCAGGGAGGCGATCTTCAACCTGCTACCGGGTCGTCTTCGATCGCCCACACGGGGCGCTCATGAATGCCGAGAGCCTCGGGCGAGACTTGCTCTTCTTCGAAGTCGAGCTCGAGGCCGTTCCAGGAGCCGCAGCTCTCGCAGCGATCTGCCCAATCGTCGCGCCGCACTCCGCAGCTAGAGCAAACATACTCTGCTCGTCGGATCCCGGACTCTTGAAGGGCTACGCGATAGGCGCTCAGGGCCTGCTGAGCGTCTCCCCGACGCTCCTGAATTCGGCCCATCAGGTAGTGATAGGTGGGCGAGTTGCGGACTCGTCCTTCCAAGACGCTCAAAACACGATGGGCCTCATCGTGCATCTCGAGCCGGTAGTAGAGGCGACCGAGGAAAAAGCGAGGCAACAGGTCGCTGGTCGATTCGCTGATGATTCCCTGCATAGTCTCGATCGCTTGCAGGGGGTCCTCACCCTCGATGAAGTAGTCCTCGATGCGTTGCAAGAAGACCGGCCGCCCAGTCCCGAGGAAGCCTTGCCGCCAGGCCTCGACGGCCTTGGCCCGGGCGCCCTTGGCCAGCAGGGCCTCGCCGCGGAGAATCCGGGCCGGCACGAAGTCGGGCGTCTTTTCGACCAGGACATCGCATGCGGCGAGCGCCGCGGCATGGCGTTCTTCGGCCAGCGCTGTGACAGCGGCTTCGTAATAGAGTCCTCGCCGGATCTCGATTTCGGCCTCGGTCGGCCGGCCGCCACCGTCATCGAGCATCGCATCCACGCGTTCCTGCAACTCGCCGGCCAAGGCAAACTTCTTGCCCAGGAGCGCCTCGTCGCGCCGTTGGCGAAGAATTCGCAAGCCCTGACCCGGGAAGTCGCGCAAGAGCCGCTCGTGGATTTGGGAGGCGATTTCGTCGTCCCCTTGCGCCTCGTAGTCCTTCGCCAATTGGTAAAGGACCGCTACGCCTTGGGGATAGAGCACCGAGAGTCTGCGATGGACCTCGATGGCCTCATCCACTCGCCCAAGCTCGCGCAGAGCCTCACCGTAGTAGAGCAGGGTGCCGAAATCTTCCGGTTGCTCGGTCTGTAGAGCCTCGAACTCGCTGGCCGCCTTGCCCCAGTGTCCATCCGCCCGGTAATCGATGCCGCGACGGAAGCTCCCTCGCAGGCTCTTGGCCTGGCGACTGAGCCGGCGATCGCGTCGCCCGTCCAAGTCGCGCTTGAGCGACTGGATCAGCAGAACCGACACGGCGGGCAGGAAGCCGGACAGGAAGACCACGATCAGAACCCCGTACAAGGGGGCTGAGGTCGAGGGGGTCAGCGCGAAGCGCTGATTGAGAAACTCCTCGTTCTGGCTGCTGAAGTATGAAACGGAAACGACGACGGCCAACGCGAAAAGAATGCTCGCGAAGGTTCTTAGCCGCATTTCGTTTTAGTCCGCTTCCACCAAGAGGCCCTGCTCGACCCGTTCCTGACAGTCAATACAATACCGCGCCCACGGGACGGCCTTCAAGCGAGCCGTCGGCACGGCGCGCCCACACGGCTCGCAGACCCCGTGAATTCCCTGGTCGAGCCGCTCGAGCGCCTTGTCGATATCGCGCAGCAGGTCGCGCTCCGTGCCTGAGAGAGCGAGCATGAACTCACGGTTGTAGGCGTTGTTGGCGCGATCGACGAGGTCGTCCGCTCCGTCGCTTCCGTTGCTCTGGCCAACCTCGAGATCGTGCTGATACAGGCTGACGATCTCCTCGCGCTTCCGCCCGAGCTCTTTGAGCAGGCGTTCGGTTGCTGTCTTGCTGAGTTTCTTCGCTGCGGTCTTCGTCTTAGGCACCGAACTTCCCCTCCCGGTCGGAATATTCACCCTACAACGGCCCGCGATGGTACTTGATTCCAGCGTTGATGCAAAGAGCGCGATAAATCTGCTCGTAGAGGACGAGCCGAGCCAGTTCGTGGGGCAACGTCAACTTGCCCAGTGACAGCCTCTCTCTACACTCACCGGCAAGGCCGGCGTCGAGGCCCAGATCGGAACCCAGGACAAACACGATCGGGTGGGGCCAACCGTCCCTTTTGTGGGACAGCCAACTCGCCAGCTCAGTCGAGGACCGCTGGCGGCCCCGGCGATCCAGTGCCACCGTCCAGGCCGGTTCCGGGAGAGCCTTACGCAGTTCAGAGGCTTCGGCCCGGAGCCGTGCCAGGCCCCCACCGCCTGAGGAGCTCGAACCCGCCTTGACCGCCTTCTCCCGCATCGGCGTGAAACGCTCGATACGCCCGCGGTAGCGCTCGCAGAGGCCGCCCCAATCGTCCCGCTGGTGGCGCCCCGCCCAAAGAACGAGGATTTCTCGACTCATCGGGCGGACGTTACACCACGGTCGCCGAGCGACCCACCAGGACATGCGCTCACCCTGCTAAAATCCCCAGCCCATGGCTTTCACGTCCCAGGAAGATCAAAAACGACGCCGGCGCAGCCGCTTGCTGAAAGGCCTCTTGCTCGGCGGTGCAGCCGTCGGCCTGCCAGCGTTGGCCAACGCGTTGATTGCACGAGGCAACCGGCGGCTGGCAACAGCGCCCTGGGGCCGGCCCCGGCGTTATGCCTGGGAGCTGGGCGAAATCTCCTATCAGGATCTAGGGGAGGGCGGCGAGCCCATCGTCTTCGTTCATTCATTCGGCCCGGGGCACGACGGCGAGGAGTGGAGGGCCGTGGCCGAAGACCTGGCGCGGGACACTCGCGTACTGGTGCTGGACCTGCTGGGCTGGGGGCGGTCCGACAAGCCGAGCGCGACCTACGATGCAGAGCTCTACATTCAGCTGCTCAGTGACTTCATCGAGGACGTCGTGGGCAAGCGCTGCGCCATCGTCGCAGCCGGTCTGAGCGCCGCCTACGCGGTCCAGGTCGCGATCGACCATCCCGAGGCCGTCAGCGCGATCAGCGCGGTTGTGCCCTCCGGAATCGATGCCGAGGGCGACGAGCCGGACCTGAGGGACGCCATGGTGCACTGGATGCTGCGCACGCCGGTCTTCGGCACCGCGGCGCTCAACGTCTACACGAGCCAGACCGCCCTGGGACAGTATTTGCGACGCGAGGTCTTCGCGGCTCCGGAACGAGCGGACGCGGCGCGGATCGAGCATCACTACCGATCGAGTCATCAACCCGGAGCCCACGCCTCCCTGGCCGCTTATCTCAGCGGCTACTCCAATCACCGGATCCTCGATGTACTCGGTCGCTTCGGTCTTCCCCTCTGGCTTGCCTGGGGGCGGAAGGCGAAGAACCCACCGGTCGAGACAGCGGACCTCTGGATTCAGCGTGCTCCGCAGGCCGAGCTCGAAGTCTTCGAGGAGAGTGGCAATCTGCCCCACCTCGAAGAGCCCAGAGCCTTCGCCGACAGCCTGAAACGCTACCTGGAGCGCCGGTCTGAACCGGCACTTCCTCTCGACTGAACGGAACTTCAAAAATGGCTGGAATCTTCAAGGCGTACGACGTACGCGGGGTCTACCCCGATCAACTCAACGAGGACCTGGCGCGCTCGATCGGCCTGGCCTACCAACATGTACTCGACGACAGCGATCGAGCCTGCGGCAACACGATCATCGTAGGCCGCGACATGAGGGCCAGCAGCGTGCCGCTCGCCGAGGCGCTGATCGACGGACTCAACGCCGCGGGCCTCGACGTGCTCGATATCGGTCTGGTGACGACGCCGATGAACTACTTCGCCATCGGTTCAATCGGAGCTGCCGGTGGCGTGCAGGTTACGGCGAGCCACAACCCAGGCCGATACAACGGCCTCAAGTTCAGCCGTCACGGAGCGCGGCCGGTGTCGGGCGAGTCCGGCATCGGGCTGATGGAGCGCTCGATCGCCAACGGTGACCTCCCGATAGCCGAAACTCGCGGCTCGCACCGCCATACAGACATCTTCGAGGCATACGGCGAACACGTGTTGGGGCATCTCGCGCGGCCCGCGGACGCCCGGCGACTCAAGGTCGCGGTCGATGCAGCCAACGGCATGGGCACGATCTACAAACCACTGCTGGAACGGCTTGGCATCGATCTCGTCCCACTCTACTTCGAATTGGACGGGACCTTCCCCAACCACGAGGCCAACCCTCTCAAGCTCGAAAACTTGCGAGATCTGTCCGAACTTGTTCGAACCACCGGCGCCGACCTCGGCATCTGTTTCGATGGTGATGCCGATCGCGCGGCCTTCGTTGACGAGACCGGCGAACCGGTGGGCAGCGATCTATCGACCGCGCTCATCGCCGGCGAACTGCTCGAACGCGAGCCGGGCGCCGCCATCATCTACGACCTCCGCTCGTCCAGAGCGGTGGCCGAGTACATCTCGGAGCATGGCGGCGTGCCGGTGCGCGAGCGGGTCGGCCATTCCTTCATCAAGGCGACCCTGCGCGAGCGCAACTCGCCGTTCGGCGGCGAGTTGGCAGGGCATTACTACTTCCGCGACAACTTCACCGCCGACAACTCGCTGATGGCGGTGATCGAGATCCTCAATCTGATGTGGAAGAGCGGAGAAACGCTCTCCGAGCTTGCCGGTCGGGTCCTGCGTTACTCCAAGTCGCCCGAGGTCAACTTCGAAGTCGAAGACAAGGACGGCAAGATCGCAGAGCTCGAAGAGCGTTACCACGACGGTGAGATCGACCGCCTCGACGGCATCACCGTCCAGTACCCGGACTGGTGGTTCAACGTCAGGCCGTCGAACACAGAGCCCTACCTAAGGCTCGTCGTCGAGGCATCGAGCCCGGCGGCCCTCGAAGAGCGTTTGGGCGAACTTCAGGGTCTCCTGGGGACCCCGGCCGACTGACGGCGGATTCGACGGCTTCGAGGCGATCAGCGACGGGCTCTACTCAAGTAGTAGAGCAGGGTCATCAGAGTCGAGATCGCCGCGGCGACATAGGTCAGAGCCGCCGCGTTGAGTACGCTGCTGACGCCCTCTCGCTCTTCCTCGGTCACGATCCCCTGGGCGAAGGCGAGCCTCTTGGCCCGGCTCGAAGCGTCAAACTCGACCGGCAGCGTCACCACCTGGAAGAGCAGAACGGCGCTGAACAGCACTGCACCGGCGTAGATCACACCCGGACCCATGCCGGTCGTCCGCATGAGAATCAAGCCACCAAGCATCACCCAATAGCCGAGTTTGGAGCCGATGTTGGCCGTTGGGACGAGTGCAGATCGCAGCCACAAAGGCATGTACTTCTCGGCATGCTGAATGGCGTGGCCGGCCTCGTGGCAGGCGACGCCGACTGCGGCGATCGAATTCGTGGCGAAAACGGGCTCCGAGAGGGCCAGGGTCTTGGTCAGCGGGTTGTAGTGATCCGACAGTACGCCCTTGGTGGGGACGATCTTGACGTCGTTGATACCGGCCTGCTGGAGCAACCGAGCCGCGGCCTGCTCACCTGTCATACCGGAGAGCGTTCTCACTTGGGAGTACTTCTTGAACGCTGACTTGGTGCGCCAGCTAGCCCACAACGAAAGCACCAGGGCCGGAGCAAGAAACAGTAGATAGGTCGGGTCGAAGTACATTTTTTCTCCTTAGAACCGCACCGTGGGCACGGTCTTGAATTCTAACAGCGGGTGGAGCCTCATCAGACTGTCGGACTGCTAGAGTTCCGCATCAATGAATAGAGACCAGACATCGATCGCTTTGGTCACAGGCGGCAGCCGTGGAATCGGCTACGCCGTCGTCGAAGCGCTGCTCAATGAAGGTTGGTCGGTCCATTTTTGCAGCCGATCTCCCGAGTCGGTAAATCGCGCTCTAGAGGCCCTCCAACCGGATCATAGCGACCGTATCTGGGGCCACACGGTGGACATACGTTCGCAACAGGCGGTGGATTCCCTCGTGGCCGAAGTCGTCTCCAAATCCGGCCGGCTGGACTGCCTGGTGAACAACGCGGGCCTGGGCCGCTTCGGGCCGGTCGACTCCCTGACTGGCGATGACTGGCGGCTGGTGATGCAGACGAACCTCGATGGCGCCTTTTATGCCCTCCGAGCGGCGTCGAGGGTCATGATCGAGAAAGGCACCGGCTGGATCGTCAACATCGCCTCGCTGGCGGCCAAGAACCCCTTCGCCGGCGGCGCGGCCTACAACGCAAGCAAATTCGGTCTTCTGGGCCTCTCCGAGGCAGCCATGCTCGACTTGCGGCACCACGGCGTGAGAGTCACGGCCATCCTCCCAGGCAGCGTCGACACGGATTTCCGCCCGCCGTCCCGGCGAAGCGACACCGGTTGGATGCTCACCAGCGAGGACATCGCCGAAGCCGTCCTCGATGTCCTGCGCTACCCATCTCGCGCCCTGCCCAGCCGCATCGAACTGCGACCGAGTCAGCCGCCGCGGTCTTAGCGCCCAAGGTCCTCGAGGCACTGCAAAGGGGCTCCGGCGCGGTCGGCGCTCAGAGAAGCTGGATCATGTCGTTGCCGAAGAGGACGATCTGGTCACTTGGCACGGTCGGTGCGGGCTCGGTCTCCAGCGAGACGTGAACGGCTCGCGTTCCTTCCGGCATGGTCGGAGCCGACAGCTCGAGCTCGTCGCCCACCAGATTGCCTGCCGGCACGAGACCATCCTCGGTCTCGAACCAGACTCGGTAGTAGCGGTCCGGACGAGCCTCGAGCCCTCCTACTCTGACGTACCAATGTTGATGGTCAGCCGCCAGAAACAGCAACCCGTATGGGCTCTCTTCAGGTGAATCGTCCCCGACCGTCATCGGGCGTAGCGGACAGATCTCCACTCCCCGGCTGCTGGCGAGGCCAAGATTGCCGCGGACCGCGGCCAGGTCAGCTGCCAAGACTGTAGCCGTCGGCCCGCCGGACAGCTGCTCCACCTTGGCCCGAAGCGCGGCCAGCTGTCCGCGTTGCTCTCGCACCGTGCCCACCATGGACGCGGCGAAACCCACAGCGAGCAGGGTGAGGCCGGCGGCAAGCGGTAGGAGCCACCGGCTTCGCTTGACCTCCTCGACCCGAGGGATCTGGCCGACCGAAGCCGGCTCGAGCCGGTCCATCAACTTCTGCTTGCAGCGAGAGGATGGCGCCACCGGTTCCATCAAGCAGGGCATCAGCCCCCAGAGCTCAGCCTCGAGACGCTCGATCTTCGATCGCTCGGCCGCGGAGAGTTGGCTCCAGCCGTCGACCTCCTCGCGCTCCGAGCACTCGAACTCCTCGAGCCAGGCGAAGTCGCTACCGGAACCTTGACCTGAGCCCTTGCCGCCGCGCTGATTCACAGCAGGTCTCCCAGGTCGTCCTTGAGGGCTGCTCTGAGCTTCTTCATCGCCAGCAGGGTCCGGGTCTTGACGGTGCCGAGCGGTATCCCTGTCTCGGCTGCTATTTCTCGTTGTGTCATGCCGGAAAAGAAGGCCAATTCGAGGACCTGCCGCTGTTCGGCAGGCAGCTTCGAAAGCTCATCCCGTAGTCGAACGGCTCTCTCTTGGTGCAGTACGCTCTTCGCCCCCGCGGGGGATTCATGAACTTTGTATTCTTCGGCCTGCGCCGCGGCCAGCGTACGATCGACTACGTTCCGGCTGCGAATGCGATCGATCGCCCGGCTGCGGGTCATCATCACGAGCCAGGTCGAGACGGAGGACCGGTCCGGGTTGTAGCGCTCGGCTTGGCGCCAAGCTTGGAGGAGGACCTCCTGAAGAACCTCTTCGGCCTCCGCGTGCTCTCCTACGACGCGCATGGCGAGAGCAAGGAGCATCGAGGAATAGCGGTCGTAGAGCTGCGACAACGCACCCTGGTCCCCCTCGACGAGTTGAGCGACGAGGCGGCGATCCTCCGCTGCGCGAAGGCTGTAGTTGGGAGATTCCACAGACATCGAAGTTGAAAACGATACCACTTGCCGCGACCCTCTCAGTGGCAGGTCCAACCAGGGGGACGAACGCTAGTCAGCCTGGTCGCGCTCTGCCGCCAGGCGCAGCGACAAGTCCTCGAGCCATGCCTGAGCGGCCGAGTAGCGCACCGCCGCCAGCCGCCGCCCGCGGGCACTGCGGAAGCGATCGGGCTCCGGCCCGGCGTCGAGCTGTGCCAGCGCCCGGTCGAGGGGCAATCGTTTGCGCCCCGCCGCCAGAATCTGAGAGATCACTGCCTCCACGCCACTGCGATCGAGCAGGGTGGCGTCGTGCAGGAGCGCCTCTTCGACCCTCCTGGGCTGGGAGGCAAAACGCTCCAGGCCGGCGCGTAGTCGCTTCACCTCGGTCGGCGCCACCCCGAGGCCTCGGAGGAACAGCTGCCAACGCCCTCCGTCGGCCAGGCTCCCGAGGCGATCCACGACGCCGTGGAAAAGAACAAGCAGTTCGAGTAGCGCCTCGTCATGCTCCACGCCGCGAGAGAGATCCAGCAATCGCTCCTCGAGCCGCCCGACCCGGCTGAACGTCTCGACACCATCGAGTTCGGTGTGAAGCGGCCGAACGTACTCCTCGACTCGTACCCGCCACTCTGAGGGAAGCTTCATCGCTCGCTCGCCTCGGCGAAGATCCGCTGCAGCCCGCCTGGGTCTATGTCGGACAAGCTGGTGACCGCGCCGCTGGCGGTCACCAGTTGGCACAGCTCGTAGCGATGCGCGACACCAAGGCAGACCAGGCCAGCCGCGCTGGCCGCGGCCAGGCCCATCGGAGAATTCTCCACGGCCAGGACCTCGTGAGGATGGACGAGCCGCTCGGGTAGCGGAGGCTGGTTGTTGAGTTCCTCTACTGCCCGCTGGAATATCTCCGGGTGCGGCTTGCCGCGCCGCACGTCCTCCGCCGAGACGATCGCCTTGAAGTGTTTGCGTAAGCCGCTCTGGTGCAGCGCCTGGACGATCTCCTCGCGCAGAGCGCCACTGACGATACCGAGCATCAACCCCTGAGCCGCCGCGCCCTCGACGAGCTCGAGCGCACCGGGGTAGAACGAGTAGCCATGGCGTCGCGCATGCTCCTGAAAGTAGCGCGCCTTGCGAGCGACGAGACGATGGACGTCAGCGCTATCGAACGGCCTTCCGGCGCGCTCGAGGAATGCGGCCACTACATCCCGGTCGTTGCGGGCGCCGACATCGACAGCGGCTGCCGCCTCGCCGGCGAGCCCCTCCTCGACCAAGACCCTCTCAGTGAGTCCGGCATGGACATCCAGATCGTCCACCAGGACGCCATTGAAGTCGAAAAGGACGGCTCGCAACACGGTGCCATCATAGAGAAATCGCCGCCCTCGGTGTCAGCCGAGTGGCGGCGAGGGGCCAGTTTCCGGTCCCGCTAGGGTCGGCGAGCGCTAACGGCCTCCGCCGTCACCACCCCAATGGCCCAAACCATGCCGGCCACGGCGACCGTGCCGCCCATGACGCCCGCGGGAGCCACGCTCTGGCCGGAGCTCTTGCATGGCCTCGAAGCGCGCCTGCTGGTCTGGCGTCAAAATCGACATCAGCTCCGCGTGGAAGGCCTCCCGCTCGGCCTCACCTTCCGCCTTCAGCTGGTGAGCCTGGATGACGAGCTCACCAATCGCCGTCGCGTCCGGCTGGCTGGCCGAGGCCAGGTCTCGGATCTGTTCGTGCAGAGCATGGACATCTGCCCTGGAGCCCTGACGCGTTTCGCCTCTCGCCTCGAGAGCCGTCTGCCACTGTTCGACCTGCTGATCGTTGAGGTCGAGAAATACCGTCGCTCGCTCGAGGCGGCGTTGCTGGAACTCCTCAATCCCAGGGCGGCCTTCCTCGGCCCGGTCCCGCCATTCGTTCGGTTGGCCGTGTGCCGTGATCGGCACCGCAACCAGTAATGCCAGCGTGAGGCTCAGGCCGAGCTGGATGCTCGTTTTGTTTCGCATCATCTGCTTCCTTTCTTCAGAGGGTCTCGAAGTGTCGTTTTCAAGGTTTGGAGCCGTTGGACTTCCGCGCGGTCTCATGGGGATAGATGCGCCCGCACCCAAGTCGGTTACGCAGCGCAATCCGACGGCGGGACGGAGTATGCTGGTCAAGGCGCCGTCGAAGGCGACGCCATGTGCTCTGTAACCGACGTTCTCTGTAACCGACAGGCTCCGCCAGGCATCTAACATATCGAGGAGCGGCGAAATGCCGTCAACATCGCGATGCACAGCCTGACCCTATCGATGCCCAGACTCTTGGATGCCGCAGCTCGCAGCGACGCCCTCAGTGACTCCGACGTAGATCGCGCCGAAGTCGAGGCCGCCAAACAGGGAGATCGCGACGCCTTCGGACGGCTGGTCGAGCGCCACCAGCGACGGGTCTTTCGCCTCGCCGGTAGGTTTCTCCGCCGCAGGGAGGACGTTGAAGAGGCCGCGCAAGATACCTTCCTGACCGCTTGGCGCAAACTCGACTCCTACCGCGCCGAAGCGCCCTTCGAGCACTGGCTCACCCGGGTTTGCCTCAACACCTGCTACATGCGCCTTCGCAGGACAAAGCCCACCGAGGAGCTGCCGCTCGAGGTCCCGGCCAAAAGTTCGAACCCAGACGCCGGCCTCGACGCCGAACGTCTCCTGGCGGGCCTGCCAACGAAGGACCGGTTCTTGCTGCTGATGTTGCACGGGGAAGGGTGGACGGTCGCCGAGATAGCCGACAGGACCGGTTGGTCGAAATCGAACGTCAAGGTGCGAGCCTTCCGGGCGCGCCGGAAGCTGCGCCGCATGCTCGAAGAGCCGAAACGAGAGGCCGGATCATGAACTGCAATCGTGCACGGAGACATCTTGACGGTGCGGGGGCCGAACGGTCCGAACGGCACGAAGAGTCACTGCGGCATCATTTGGCGAGTTGCACTGCCTGCGCCGACTACAGTCAGCGTCTCGAAACCGTCCGAGCCGCCCTGGGCAACCACCACACCGCGGTCGCTCCGCCCGCCGGCTTCGCCCGCCGAATCCAAGCCCTGCTGCAATGGGATGACAACCCGATCGGCTGGGCCGCTCTCAGGCTTCTTCCCGCCAGTCTCGGTCTAGTGCTGCTGCTGTCGTGGCTCAATCTTCGCGCTGCCGAGCCGGCTCCGTCGGAAATTGGCGATCCCACGATGGCTGTCTTGAGTTGGGTGCTCGACCCGGCACTCGAGGACTCTGGCTTGGTCGATTCCGGGGTTGCCACGGAACAACCTCTGCCCGCCGGCGGGGACGGCTGATGAAACGCACCACGGCCCTCGGATTGGTGGCGGTCGTCTTCGTTGTCGGCCTGGCTGCCGGCGTTCTCGGCGCCCGACTGCTCGGAGACCGCACGGACGGCGGACGCAATATCGACTCGCCACCCTTCCAGCGGTACTTCACCCACCGCAATCTTGGACTTTCGGACGAGCAACAACGGCGAATGGATGAGATCTTTGCGGACCAAAGGGAGAAGTTCCAAGCGGTGCACCGCAACCTCAGGCCCGAGGTCGAGGCCTTGATGGACGAGACGCAGGCCGAGATCGAGGCGGTTCTTACTCCCGAGCAGCTCGAGCGTTTTCGCGCGCGACGGAACCGGTGGCACCGCCGAGGCCGTCACCTGGAGGGGCACCGGCGGCCCGGGCGGCACCGCAGGAACGGCGACCCTCCGCCACCACCGGAATCGCCTCCGCCCTCGAATCCCGATGGCATCGACTAGAGGTAAGTCGAGCGGGGCTTGGTTCTCGTTTCGGCAACGCGTATCTGACGGATTCAGGCGTCGGAGAAGCTGTAGCGACTTGCACCGTCAAGGGGAAAAAGGGCTTTCTCACCTGAATCCACCGAACGCGCACCCGCATCCGAGCCCCTGGCCACCCAAGATCAAGCCATTGGCAACCGACAGGGGGTGCCTCAACTGACCCACTACCCATTGACCCGCTCGATTGACTTGCCACAGGGCCCTCGCTACCCTGCACCAGTCCAGACCTCCGTCTGAGACCGTAAGGAGTACACCATGGAAACGACTACTACCGAACCCACACCCCAGGCCCCTACCCCGGAAGCTCCCATGAGCCTGACGGAAAAGGCCGTCAAGATGATCAAGATCACGCGGCAAGAAGAGAATCTCGACCCCGCTTCCGGACTGCGCGTGGCGGTTCGCGGCGGCGGCTGCAGCGGCTTCGAGTACGCCCTCGATTTCGAGCTCGAGGCACGTGAAACCGACATCGTCATGGAGTTCGAAGACCTATCGGTCTACGTGGACCCGATCAGCGCCCGCTATCTCGAAGGTACCGAGATCGACTACATCCTCGGAGCGACCGGCGCTGGATTCAAGTTCAACAATCCCAAGGCCACCGGAACCTGCGGTTGCGGGTCCTCGTTCGCGGTCTGACCGGCCGACCCAGACGGCTGAACTGAGGACTCCGACAGGTGATTCCCGCCGGAGCCCTTTTTGCTTTAGCTGTCCTTCAAGACGCCACGATAGAGCAGCGCAGCCACGACGGCGCCTAGCACCGGCCCGACGATGTAGATCCAGAGGCTCGAGAAGTCGCCCAAGGCGACCGCCGGTCCGAGGGAGCGCGCCGGGTTGAGGCTCGCGCCGGTCAGCGGACCGCCCATCAGGATGCAGAAGGTCAGGGTCATGCCGATGGCCAGTCCCGCCAGGTTGCCCGCTTTGCCGCTGACCGCAGCATTGAGCACGCAATTGACCAGGAAGAAGGTCAGGATCGCCTCGATGACGATCGCCATCGGCGTACCGACCGTGATAGTGGCTCCACCGGCCGCTGCAAACGAGGCGACCGGCAGGGTCTGCCCAAGACCGGTCTCGGTCCCGCTGAGGACCATCCGCAAGGTCATGGCGCCGAGCACGCCGCCGATGCACTGGAAGACGATGTAGGAAACGGCGCGGCCTGCGTCCATCTTGCCGGCGAGCCAAACCCCTACGGTCACTGCAGGATTGACGTGGGTTCCCGAAATGTGTCCGTAGGCGTAGGCGAAGCCGACAATCACGAGGCCGTGAGCCAGGGCAACACCCACCAGCCCACCAGCGCCGAGCGCTCCGGCGCCAGCACCGATGAAAATCAGGGCAAATGTGCCAACGAGTTCAGCGATAAGCGCTGGGGTCATGCTCTTGTTCATCGTGTCCCTCTCCTTGAGATAAGAGGCCTCCGGACGGAGACCTCGATTGGATGACGCCTAGCCTGCAGACGTAGATGTCTTCGCCGAGGCGAAACCGGGCTCCTCCACCCGCGCCCCGACTCCTCCTGGCAACGACACGATCGTGCCGCTGGCGACCGCCTTTCGGTGGAGAATCGCGAGCCCGATCGTCCCGTCCAACGAGGGTGAGTAGACCGCGCTGCCGAGCCGGCCTACTTCTTGGCCCTCGAATTCGACCGGTCCCGGGTCCGGGACTGTGCCGCTGTCGATTCGTAGAGCGCACAGTTGGTGATTGACGTGTCCACGGTAGTGGATGCGTGCTACCACTTCCTGCCCCAGGTAGCAGCCCTTCGTGTAGCTAACGGCCTCTTCAAAGCCGACTTCCTGCGGGAAATGAGCTTCGCCGAAGTCCGCGCCGTAACGCGGCACGCCAGCTTCGATCCTCAGGGTCTCCAGCGCGTCGAATCCCACCGGCTCGGCACCCACGGCAAGAAGCTCCTCGCCAAGAGCCTCCGCTGCGCCGGCCTCGACGCGCAGACTGAGGACGGCAACCCCCACAAGTGCCTGCTCCCGCCGGATGGCCAAGGACCCCGAGTCAAGCTCTGCGTCGACTGTTGACCAGGGAGCCTGGGGTACCGCGGGCGCTAGTCTCTGAGCCGTTTCCTCCGCCCCGGCCCCGACCAGGAGCCAGCGGACCGCCGCCGGCTCGGGTTCGAGCGCCACCCTATCGGCCAGAATGTAGCGACTCAGGTGCTCGATCAAAGGCTCGCGGCGCCCGTGGGGCACCTCGACCAGCAGGCTCTCGTCAGCGGCCGTCACAACAGCGTCGGCCAGCACCCGACCTTGAGCGTTGGTGAAGAAGCCAAACACGCCGGCGCCGGACTCGAGCGATGCGACGTCACAGGTCAAATACCCGTTCAGGAAGCGTCGCCGGTCCTCCCCTGAGACGATGAGTCCCTCGACCCATCGCTGCTCGATCAGGCCGCAGGCCTGACGCAGGATGGCAAGCTCCGACACCACATCGCCGTAGGCCGCTACGCGCCGACGGCCATCGCTCTCGTGCCACCGCGCTCCGTGGCTCCGATGCCAGGCGTCCAACGGCTCGGGCGTGGACTCCAAGTCTGCTTTCACTCAGCGAGTCTAGCAGCCCACCCATGAGGCCCGATTGGCCTAACTGAAGGTGCACGGTGCACTTCAGGAGAGCATGAGAAGTACAATCCGGCCCATGTCCCAACGCCACGCTTTTGCTTACGTCACCCCCGCCGGGCACACGCTCCACGGCACCTTCGACCTCCCGGAATCACCCGGTCCCCATCCGACGGTCCTCGACTGCCACGGTTTCAAGGGCTTCATGGAGTGGGGGTTTCACCCCTATCTAGCCGATCTGCTGGCGGCCCGAGGCTTTGCCGTCGTGCGCTTCAACTTCAGGAGTTCCGGCATGCTGCCCGGGGATGAGTTGGTCACTGACGAGGAGGCCTTCGCCCAACGCACGGTGGGCGAAGATGTTGATGACATCCAGGCAGTCCTGGAAGCCTTGGCCGGAGGACACCTGGCAGGGGGCCATGTCGATGGTGAGCGCATGGCGCTTCTTGGCCACAGTCGTGGCGGCGGCGCGTCGATTCTCGCTGCCGCTTCCGACCCCTGGCGCGATCGCCTCAAGGCTCTCGTCACTTGGGCTGCGGTCGGCACTTTCGATCGCATCAGCGAACCCGACAAGGAACGCTGGCGCAAGCTCGGCGCGATGCCGGTGGTCAATGCCCGCACCGGCCAAGCACTGCGACTCGACTTGAATGTCCTCGACGATGGCGAGGCGAGGCGGGCCGAATACGACCTCGAGGCCGCGGCAGCAGAACTCTCGGCTCCATGGCTCTTGCTTCATGGCAGGGACGACGAGACTGTCCCGGTGGCCGAAGCACATAGCCTGGCTCGCGCCGGTGGCGACGGACTCGAATTGCACATCGTCGAGGGCGGCAACCACACTTTCGGCGCCCAACACCCATTTGTGGGCCCGACCCCTGCGCTCATTGAAGTAATGAACGCGACCCAGGTCTGGCTGCGCCGCCACTTGGTGGGCTGAGGTGGCCGGCTAGCTCTGGATCGGCCGCCAGTTGGGGCTCTTCTTGCTCTTGAGGAAGGCCTCTACGCCCTGGCGGCAGTCGTCAGTCAAGCGTGATTGGGCGTTGGCCTCGGCCGCCAGGTCGAGACGTTCCGGGAGGGGTCGGCCGAGTACTTCGAGCAGGATCCGCTTTGTACGCGCGATCGACTCCGAACTGGCCTTCGATAGAACCTCCGCCGCCAACTCGTCGCCTGCGGTACGCAATTCCCGCTCGGGTACCAGCCGATTGACCAGCCCGATCTCGAGCGCCGGACCAGACTCGATGAATTCCGGATTGAGCAGGAGTTCCCGGATATCGGAACCGCGGAGCCTCAGACTCAAGTAGCTCGCGACGAGGGCGGCGACGAAGCCGATCCGCACTTCGCTGTACATGAAGCGCGCCTCGTCGGCCGCGATCACGAAGTCGCTCGCCGTGGCCAGTCCGCAGCCTCCGGCGACGCAGGCACCATGAACCAGCGCGATCGTCAAGGCCTCCTGGCGGACGATCGACTCGAACAACCGCCGCAGTTTCGCCGAGTCCTCTCGATTCTCCTCGAGTCCTTTCTCGGCGACACTCTTGAGATTCTCGAGGTCGGCTCCGGCCGAGAAGTGCTTTCCCGCGGCCGCGAGGATCACGGCACGGACTCCCTCGGACCGGAGATCTCGCGAGTAGACCGCGGTCAGAGCTTCGACCAGTGCCGGAGAGAGAGCGTTGGCCCGCTTGGGGTCATTCAGGGTCAGTCGCAGCAGGTCGCCGTCCTGCTGCTCGAGCAAGGCCTTGGACTTCACCTTGGAACTCAGCGCGGCGGTCATCAAGTCTCCTTTGGCACGTCTTCAGGAACTTCGATCTCGAGGCTCAGCAAGCCCTGGCCGTGGGTCTTGCCCTGGGCGTCTGTCTTCAGGCTCTCGGTGCCACCGCCACCCAGCGAATCGTGGAGGATGAAGTTGAGGGCCAAGAGGTTCGGCACCTCGAAGCGCTCGACCTTGCCTTTGCACACCTGGCTGAAGTGCTCCTTGACCCGCTCGGCGGTCACCTGTTCGAGCAGCAACGGATAGATCTCGGGTGAATTGGCGATCAGGCCGACGTTCGAGCCGTCGCCTTTGTCGCCGGAGCGCGCATGCGCGACTTGATAGAGAGGCACTCGCATCAGGCTTCCTCGACCGACACTCGAACGCTGTTTTCGACCTCTTCGCGTGCCAGCAGGGCAGGCCAATAGGCCACGACCTCTTGCGGCTTGGGCCGGCCGCCGGCGAAGCCGGTGACACCGGGCGGGCCGCTGGTCACCAGGGGCGCGATCTCCTTGCCGAAACGTACCAGCTTGTTCCTGTCGGCATCGTGTACGCCGAGGCGTAGAACGACTTCCGGAGGCTCCGCGGGTGCCGGAGAAATCCCCGGCAGGCAGGCATCTACGCCAACCAGTTCGACTGTCTTCTGAGCTTCCTCGAAGTGAACTCCGCTGCGTTCGAGTCGTTTCCAGATCGTTTCAGCCGCGAGCTTGGCCTTGTCGATCGCCCGTGGGCCGGAAACGGTCAGTTGCCCGGTGGCCTTGAAACCTTCCAGGTAGGAGGCCGAAACCTTGAGAAATGGAGTCCGCGGATGGCCGGTGATACCCGACACTTGCACGCGGTCCGGCCCGACCTGCTTCAAATCGATGCTGGTGAAGTCCGCCACGCAGTCGGGTCCGATGTACTCCTGCGGGTTGCCCATCTCGTAGAGCAACTGCTCGGATACGGTGTCCACCGTGACCATTCCGCCGGTGCCCTCATGCTTGGTGACCACGAAGGTGCCGTCCTCGGCCGCTTCCACGATCGGGTAGCCCACGTTCCACAGGTCCGGCACTTCCCACCAGCGAGAGAAGTTGCCACCCGTGCACTGAGCTCCGCATTCGATGATGTGGCCGGCGATCGTGCCCGCCGAGAGTCTGTCCCAGTCGTCGAATCGCCAACCGAATTCGTGCGCCATTGGAGCCAAGGCCAACGCAGTGTCGGTGATGCGGCCACAAAGGACGATCAAGGCGCCTTGATCGAGCGCGTCGACAACCCCCTGCGCGCCAAGGTACGCGTTGGCGCTGGTCACTCGATCGACGATGGGAGCGAGCGGCTCGCCGGTCTCCATGTTGGCCAGTTCATGCCCGGACTCGATCAGCTCCGGCAGGCGCGGTAGGATGTCATCTCCCTCGACAACGCCGACCTTGAAACCGCCTACCCCGAGTTCGCGGGCGACCTCGAAGACCTTTGCCCGTGCTCCCTGAGGGTTCAGTCCGCCAGCGTTGCAGATCACCCGGACGTTGCGCTCCACGAGTTCCGGCAACACCCGCCGGATGAAGCCGATGAAGTCGGTGGCGTAGCCGGTCTCTGGGTTCTTGAGCTTCTGGCGCATCATGATCGAGAGAGTCACCTCGGCTAGATAATCCATCCCGAGATAGTCAATTTCCCCGCCGCGAAGGAGCTCCACCGGGGCATCGACTGAGTCACCCCAGAAGCCCTGGCCGTTACCGATTCTCACAGTCTTCATCGGACGAAACATAACATGCAGGACGGCCCGAAACGGCGGGTCGAGAGGTTGCGCTCCACTGTTCGAAGCCGCCCGCGGGATGCATTTCGTGGCCACCGAGTCGGCGCGCTCCCGGGGCCGGCAGACGGCCAATGGGAGTAACTGCGCCGCCGCGACCGTAATCCTCTCGTAACGGCGCCTGCGGCACTCTCTAGCCTCGAAGCCCTTAACCAGCCCACGCGGGAGGTGCGCATGATCGCAGCAACGCAAGCCCCGAAGACGCCACCGGCACGCAAGAAGATCAAGAAGCTCGAGGTCATGGTGGCCGACGTGATCAAAGAGACACCGGAGGCAGCCACCTTGCTGCTCTTTACCGGCAACGATCATCTCGAGTATCAACCCGGCCACTTCCTCACCATCGACCCTCATCAGTTTCCCGCCCTCGAGCGTTTCACCGCTTACTTCGAAGACCTCAAGGGCCGCAAAGAGCCGCAACGCGCCTATTCGCTCTCTTCAGCACCGCACGAGGACTATCTGGCAATCACCGTCAAAGAGGAGGGCTACACCTCCGGGAAGACGGAGTATCCGCCCCTGCTCTCGCCTCTACTGGTCTTTCGCACCCCTCGCGGGACTCGCATGCGGGTTACCGGCTTCAGCGGCCCCTACGTCCTGCCGCCGGATATCGAGCAGCGTACGGATCACATCGTCCATGTCTGCGCCGGTTCCGGCAGTGTTCCCAACTTATCGATCCTCAAGCACGCGTTGGGGACAGAGATGAACCTCAACCACACGTTCATCTACGGCAACAAGACACGCGGGGACATCATCTTTCGACGGCAACTCGAGGCGCTTGAAGCGCAGCATCCAGAGCGCCTCCGGGTGGTTCATTCGCTCTCGCGGGACCCGAACGCCTCGGCTCACGGCCCCAACTACCAGAGCGGCCGCCTGTCGGAAGACTTGCTGCGCGAGTGGATACCCGATCCAGGCTCGGTCGAGGTGTTCGCTTGCGGACCTGGGATCAGCAAGTGGGACCGACGACGCGCGGCTGCCGAGGGCGTCGACCCAACTCCGAGATTCCTCGAAGGGGCTCTGGGCCTCCTTGCCTCGATCGGAGTCCCAGCGGGCAACACTCACCACGAGAGCTACGGCTGACCCCAAGAGAAAGCAACGACGCCATGCTATTCTCCCCCGTCGATTCGGAACTGCGAAACGGCATCGGGGATCGTGCTCTTGGACTATCTGGCCTCTCAATTCACTCTCAGCCTTGCCGGCTATCTGGCAGCGATCGGCATGCTCGGCCTACTGCTCGGCTGGTGGCTCGGCCGAGGGAGCGTCAAGCGTGGTGCCCGAGAGACCACCGCCGAGTTCGAGCAGAACCTGGCAACCGAACGAGAGGAGCACGAGCAAGCCTCCCTCGAGGTGGCTCGGCTCGCCGACCAGCTGGCGCAGACCAAGGTCGACGTGGAAGAAGCCCGAGTACACAACTCGCAAGTCCAATCGAACTTGAGCGCTGCAGAGGAGCAGGTGAGCGTCGAGCAGCAGCGAGTGGCTTCCTTCGAGCCACTTCTGGCCAAACGAGATATCAGGTTGGAAGAGCTGCGCAACGAGCAGACGGCCCACCACGATCGGATCACCACTCTCGAAGACGACAAGCGACAGGCCCAGATGAAGATCGAAGCCCAGGCAAGTGAACTCGCCAAGGCCGAAGCTCGCGTCCGTGAGCTCGAGAGTCTCGACGAACGTACACGGCAACAGGCTGAGCAACTAGAGCACCGGGTCGATGAGAATGCCGCTCTGGGAGCCGAAGTCGCTCGCCTGACGCAAGTGGAAGAGGACTTTGGACTGTGGCAGGAACGGGCGGCCGATCACGAGGAGGCGATCAGGCAGACGCGACGGCAGTTGGAAGACGCCAGCCAAGAACGCGACCGGGTCGTGGCCGAGTTGGCAACCCTCAGCAGTCGGCTGGACCAGGCCGAAGTCGAGCGCAAGAGCCACGATATGGCGGCCGAGGCCGCGCGTCGCGAACTGGACGCTCAACGCCGAGAGCTCAGGCGGCGTGACGAGCAAGCCAGCGCTCTCGAAAATTCCGGCGCGGAAGTGCCCGAGCTCGAGTCTGAGATCGAGAGCTTGCGCGGCGAGCTGGCCTCCAGCGTGCGCCGGGTCGAAGACCTTCAAGAGCGAGTTGCAGCAGCCCAGGCATCAGGCAGGGCAGCCGAGAGGGAGCGCGAACAAATGGGTCGCGAACTCGAAGCTCTCCTCTCGGCGCCGCTTATTGACGTAGACCGTATGGCGACGGCCAAACCCGTGATCCTGGAGAGCGCAGACGACGACGCGCCGACCTCCGCCCCCGAGTTGTTGGAGGTCCCCCGCGGTGCGGCGGACGACTTGGAGCGCATCCGAGGCATCGGCAAGGTCCTGGCTGAAACGCTGCACTCACTGGGGATCTACCACTTCTCACAGATAGCCAGTTGGTCCGAGTCGGACATCCAGTGGGTCGCTGCCCACATCAATACCTTCCCCGACCGCATCATGCGCGACGAGTGGCGCGAGCAGGCGGCTCAGCTCGATCTCGAGAAGCAGAGCCGCCAAGTCTGATCAAGGCTGGTCGCCTGAGTTCAGTCTTCCTTGTCTCGACGCCGCTTCCGCGGCCGCTTCGAGCGAGCAAGCTGAAAGAAGAGGCCGAAAGCCGCCAAGCCAAAGTACACGATCAGGAACCACTGCGGCGGCACCGGCCAGGCGTCGAGCAGTAGCTGGGCGCCGAGGAGCGAGCTGAGAAGAGCCAGCGCAAAGTCAAACAGCCCGCTGACCAACCACGCCCCGACGACCGCGCCGAGAAGCGCTGCAAGGAGCCAGGCAATGCCCCGTTCGAGCCCCAGCGCCTGGACTTGCCAGAGAGCGATCAATCCGCCGCCGAGGCCCCCGACGAGACCGAGCAGGATCTTGTGGGCGAAGATCGTCACCACCGCACCGACGATGCCACCACCGAGGCCGACGAGAAGCGCCGCCTGATCGCTCAGCTCGGGCGCCAAGCGGCCGACGATCAGGAAGGTGGCCACGAACCCGACAACTGCGGCGAAAAGCCAGTACAGACGGCGTCCGAAGAGCAGTAGGAGAGCTCCCGCGGCCATAGCCATGGGTGCGCCTAGACTGCTGCGCAGGCCCTCGGCCAGTGAGTTCAGGTCAGGCAAGATCCACGTCTCAGGTCTGCAGAACGCCAGTCTTGAATTCCGCAATGTCCGCATTGCAGGCGGCAGCAGCCAGCGAGCGGCCGATGATCCGTCTCGTGTCGGCAGGGTCGATGATCGCATCGACCCAGAGCCGCGCCGCCGCGTAGCGCGGGTCCATCGCATCGGCGAAGCGCTTCTGGATACTCTCCAGGAGCTCTCGCTTCTCCTCGTCGCTGACGTCTGCACCACGATTCTTGAGCTGGATCGACAGCAATGTCTTCGATGCCTGCTCGCCGCCCATCACCGCGATCGAGGCTGACGGCCAGGCGTAGACGAACCGAGCCCCGTAGGCCTTCCCACACATGGCGTAGTTTCCGGCTCCGTAGGAGTTGCCGGTAAAGAGGGTGATCTTCGGCACGACTGAGTTGGCCACCGCGTTCACCAGCTTGGCTCCGTCCTTGATGATGCCTCCCTGCTCCGCGCGGCTCCCGACCATGAAGCCGGTTACGTCCTGCACGAAGAGGAGCGGGATCTTCTTCTGGTTGCAAAGCTGTACGAAGCGAGCTCCCTTGTCCGCCGCCTCCGAGTAGATGACACCGCCGATCTGCAGTTCCTTCGCGCCCGCCGCGGTGCCGGTGCGGCGCTCTACGATCGAACGCTGATTAGCGAGGATACCGACCGCCCACCCCTCGATCCACGCGGTTCCACAGATAAGGGTCTCTCCGTACGTTGCCTTGTACTCGTCCAGCTCACTACCGTCGAGAAGGCGCGCGAGGATCTCCCGCGCGTCGTACGGCCGAGTGCGATCGACCGGCATCACGCCGTAGAGCTCCTCCTCCTCGTGGAGTGGTTCGACCGTCGCCTGATGGGCAAACGGAGCCCGGTTCGGGCTGGCCAACTGAGCCAGCTGGCTGCGGATCTTGGCCAGGCAGCTGGCATCGTCGGGGTGGCGATGATCGACCACGCCCGAGACGTCGCATTGCACGGTCGCTCCGCCGAGCTCTTCGTTGGGCACATCCTCGCCGATGGCCGCCTTGACCAGGTGGGAGCCGGCGAGGAAGATCGAACCCGTGCCTTCGACGATGTGTGCTTCGTCGCTCATGATCGGCAGATACGCGCCACCGGCGACGCACGGTCCCATGATCGCCGCCATCTGGAAAACGCCTTCGGCGGAGAGACGAGCGTTGTTGAAGAAGGCGCGGCCAAAATGCTCCTTGTCCGGAAAGATCTCGTCCTGCAGGGGTAGGAAGACCCCCGCCGAGTCGACGAGATAGACGATCGGCAAGCGGTTTTCGAGCGCTATTTCTTGGGCCCTCAGTACCTTCTTGCAGGTGAGAGGAAACCAAGCGCCGGCCTTGACGGTAGCGTCGTTGGCGACGATCACCACCTCCCGGCCATGGACCTTGCCGAGCCCTACGACGACACCCGCGGCCGGAGCGCCACCGTACTCCTCATAGAAGCCTTCGGCCACCCAGAGGCCTAGCTCGACGAATTGCGAATCCTCATCACACAGGGCCGTGACCCGCTCACGTGCCGTCATCTTGCCCTTGGCTCGATGCTTCGCCAGCCGCTTGTCGCCACCGCCGAGTCGCAGCTGTGCTTCGCGTTCCTGGATGCCATCGAGCTTCTCGCGCCAGTGCGCGGCGCGCTGCGCGAAGGTGGCGTCGCGGGTGAGGCTGCTGTCGAGAGTCGTCATCACGTCCTTTCCGGTGAGTCCGCATTATATGGGCGTCCGGCCTGGCCCAAACCAACGCGAAACTTCGCACCCCCCACCCAAAAACACCGCTCTTTCCCCGGACCCGCCTGGGGTGCGACCGGGAGTCGAGTTGCCTTCCCTCGACCCGCGTGGGTATCCAACGAAGCTTGTTCCCAAGCGCAGTCCGGCCTGGAGACATCAACCAACGCTTGGCCGCTCTCCCGCCAACGAGGTTCTGACGCCGCCGTCGACTTCGAGACGTTTCGCCACCACTTCATGGGATGCCGACACCTGGCCCGAGGCTTGCAATCTCAGCCTCCCGAAAGCAGGGGGCCGAAAACCAAGACCAAACCTTTGAGGAGACCTCACATGAAACGCGCAACCATCTTCATCCTAGCCATCGCCTTGATCAGTGTTCTCGCCGCCACCCCGGCCATGGCCGGCACGCGGACCATCGAGCTCTCCGCCGGATCGCCGCAGCTCTACGACGCCTGGGGCATGGCCGCGACGAACACGAGGGGCAGAGTCGAACGATTCATGGTCCGCACCGATGCCTCATTGCCGAACGGCTCAGTCGTCGTCGTCTCCATCGAAGTCGCTGATCCGCCAGGCTTGACCAAGTGGATCGACGTCGCCCGCGCCGAGATCCAGCTCGGTACCGCCATGGTGATATTCAACAACCGTGACCACATCTCACCAGTCTTCCCGGTCAACGAAGTTCTTCGCGTCCGGGTGAGCTATCGAGGTAAGGCCTTTCTGAGCGGCGACTTCAGCCGCTTCTAGATGCTGGCAGCACTGAGGGACGAGACGGCGAAGGGCCTTGTGCTTTCCGCCGTCTTTTTCGTTCGAGGTCCCCCAGCGACCGGTAGAATCTCCAGCCATGAAGGTTCATGTCCTCTCTTTCGCCTCGGCTCGGGAAGCTATCGGCTCGGACACCGTCGACTGCGAACTTCCCGCGGGTAGCGATCTCGACGCGCTGCGCCAAGAGTTGACTGCGGGCAACAGCGAGCTCGGCGCTCTTTGGCCTCGCCTGGCTATCGCGGTCGACGGCCGGCTGGTGCAAGGCAACGTAGAGCTGGTCGATGGCCAGGAGGTGGCTCTGCTCCCACCGGTCTCCGGCGGGCAGGAAGATCGAGCCGCGCTCATCGATGGCCCCATTGCTATCGCCCAGGTGATGGCCAGCGTCAGCTCCGCGCGGCGCGGCGCCGTAGTGGTCTTCTTGGGCAACGTGCGGAATTCTCATCAGGAGCGTCTTGTGGAGCGACTCACCTACGACGCCTACCGGCCGATGGCAGAGACGGCGATGGCGAAGATCGTCGCTGAACTCAGCGATGACGCGACGGACCTGGCCGTCGCCATTCACCATCGGCTAGGCGTCGTCGAAGCCGGCGAAACAAGTGTTGCCATCGTGGCTGCCTCGCCGCACCGCGATCTCGCCTATGCGGCAAACCGCACGGCCCTCGAGCGGCTCAAGCGCGAGGTCCCGATCTGGAAACGCGAGCACTACGCCAGCGGTGAGGCGGCATGGCGCGAGGAGGAGCCGCTCAGCCGCCACGCGAGCGGCAGTCGGTCCTGACTCGGCACTGAGGGTCTGACTCAGTACTGAGGGATCGATCCGTCGACGTCTCGGGCCCAGGCAGCGATGCCGCCCGTCAGATTCCGCGCCAGTGGGAAGCCTTGACTGCGCAGGAATGCCACGGCTTGAGCCGACCGGATTCCGTGATGGCACATCACGACCATGGGCTGTCCGCGGTCGAGCTCCGCGAAACGTTGTGGAAGTTCGTGCAACGGAAGGAGAGTCGTGCCCGCGACGCTTGCAACCTCGAACTCTCTCGGCATGCGGACATCGACGAAGCTGAACGAGCGACCGGCGTCACGCCAATTCTGAACCTCGCTCGGGCTGATCTCGAACGGCACCTCTTCGCCGCTTCGGCTCTGCGCCGCATGCGTTTCCCGGCCCTGCGGATGCGCCACCACACACGCCTCTTCGTACTCGACCAGCTGCTTCTGTGTGGTGCCGGGAGCGCAAGTCGGACAGTCGGGTCGCCTGGGCACGGCGATCTCACGGAACTTCATCTTGATGCCATCGAACACGAGCAACCGACCGACGAGCGGGCTGCCCAGGCCAAGGAGCAACTTGATCGCCTCATGTGCTTGCAGCGAGCCGATGATCCCCGGGAGGACTCCCAACACGCCGGCCTCGGCGCACGACGGAATGACCCCGGGAGGCGGTGGCTCGGGGAAGAGGCAGCGGTAGCAAGGCCCCGTGGGCGCCGCGAACACGCTGACCTGGCCCTCGAAGCGCAAGACCGAGCCGAAGACGTCAGGCCGGCCGGCCTGAACGCACGCATCGTTCACCAGATAGCGCGTCGGGAAGTTGTCGGAACCATCGACGACCAGGTCGTAGTCGCCAATGGTCTCGACGGCGTTGCCGGCGTTGAGTCGCGCCGCGATCGCCTCGATCTCGACGTGGGGATTGATCTCGGCCAACCGTGCCGCCGCCACTGCGACTTTGGACTGTCCGATGTCTGCCTCGGAGAAGAGAATCTGTCGGTGCAGGTTGCTCTCCTCGACCTGATCGAAGTCCATCAGTCCCAGTCGGCCGACGCCGGCCGACGCAAGATACAGAGCCGCTGGCGAACCGAGGCCACCTGCCCCAACTACCAGGACGCTGGCTGCCGCGAGGCGCTCTTGCCCTTCACGCCCCACCTCGGGCATCACCAAATGCCGGCTGTAGCGCCGCTGCTCTGCGGGTCCCAGGCTCACTCTCTCCGCACTCCCGGCATAATCTCGCTCTCGGGTTTCTCGGTCACCACTTCGGCGGTGAAGCCGCCATGGCATCCACGTCGCCAACTGGTCATTGTTCCATCGTGCGGCACGATCAGGTAGCTCATGTCAGACCAGGCCGCCCGACGGTCTCTCTCGCTCGGACGCTGGGCCCCGTCGGGGTGAGAGTGGTAGAAGCCGACGACCGCCAGTCCCAGAACTCGAGCCCGATCAACGGCCTGAAGGAGCCTGGCGGGGTCGATCTCAAAACTTCGCCGACGGTCCAAGGCGCTCACATTCGATGCCCCCATCACTCGCACGACCCGGGTCTCCCCCTCCGGTTTCCTGCGGCCGAGAAGAATGCCGCAGCACTCCTCAGGATGGGTTGCCCGAGCGGCAGCCACGATCCCGTCTCGATGTCGACTCGAGAGGGCTAAGGAGAATGTGGACATCAGGCGAAGAAGTGCACGAGAGACACGACAACGGCCAAGACAGAGAGAGCAAGCCCGACCAATGCGGCGACGAGATGGTCAGGGCGCTCGGGCTTGAGTGGATCGAAGACGTTAGCGGCGAGATAGCCACCTCCGAAGCCACCCAGATGAGCCCAGTTGTCGATGCCGGGCAACACGAGGCCGATCACCACGATGAACCCCACCCAGGTCCAGACCTGTCGACTCAGGGCGTTGCTGCCGGTGCGTTTGCCGTAGACGATGAGAGCTCCGAAGAGGCCGAAGATCGAGGCCGACGCGCCCAACGTGATCGGGGCGCCCATTAGAATTCGCGGCAGTCCGGGCAAGACATTGCCGACGGTACTGGTGAGGACGAACCCCGACACTCCAGCCAGCAGGTAGATCAAGACCGCGCGGCCGGCGCCGAACATCCGGATAACTGCCGGAGCCAGCTGCCGAATCCACATCATGTTGAAGAGGATGTGCAACAGGCTGCCGTGAAGCCAGCTGGCCGAGAGCGGGGTCCACCACCGACCCCACTCGAAGATAGGCACCTGTCCCGAGGCGCCGAAAGCACTGACAGCCTCCATCGACGGCGAGAGCAGGCCCATCAGCCCGCCTGAAGTGGCGTTGAAGCCGACCAGCAGGCACAAGCCGTAGAGCACCGAGCACGCGACGATCACGAAAGGCACGAAAGCGTCGCCACTGGCGAGGCCCTGCAAGAGCCGGGCGTAGCCAAAGAGGCCGGGACTGGCCCTGCCGCAATGCGCGCATTGCGCACTGTTCACCCCAACCAAGCGGCCGCAGCTCGGGCAGACGACCGAACCGCTGCGCTGACGTTCGAACATGCCAGGCCCCCGGTCAGTTGTCGTGATCGAACAAACTGGCCGTTGTACCGGCCTGGTTCGTGACCTCGGCCTCGCCATCCGGGTCCGTTTCCGGCTCCGGTCCAGGCTGCTCCTCTGGCTCCTCGAGGGTCTGAACGATCTGGCTCACTTCCACTTCTGCCCGACGGATCTTGGTGCGGCATACCTCCAGCAACTCGGCCGCACGCTTGAGCTCCTCCGCCAGTTCGTCGATGTCGATCTCCTCGCCCTCGACCCGACTCAAGATGCCCTCGAGCTCCTGCATCGCTGCACCGAAGCTGAGCTTGGAAGCTTTCTCGTTCATTCGTTCTCCACCCGGCTCTTGATCGCACCATGAGCCAACTGCGTGTTCAGCACCTGACCATATCCGATCTCATCGGCGCGCCGCAGGGCGCGACCTGCAGAGTCACGGGTGATGCTGAAGCCCCGTGCCAACACCTGCTCGGGCCCGAGCTGAAGTACCAGGCGCTGCTTGCCGGCCAGCATCTCCTGAGCCGTCTGAAGCCGTCCACGGCCAGCTCGCTCGAGACTCTTCGCCAGTCTATGGACGCCCTCGCGGCGTCTGGCGAGGGCCCGCGGCGCCCGCTTCCCAAGCTCCCTCTCGGTTCGCTCGATGGCCTGCAGGGCAGCGGCCGGCAGCCGGCGGGCCGTGCGCCCCAAGAAGCGACCCAACTCGTTCACTCGCATCTGCGCCGCGTTCAACCTCTGGCGCGCGACGAGGGTTCGACCCTCGGCCGAGCGCTGCTTGTCGAGGGCGCCGGCGAGCCGCCGCTCGATAGCGATCACAAGCTCGCGCTCGAGCTGCAAGCGTGTTCGATCTGCAGCCGTGACTCGTTCGACGAGGTACTCGGCCACTTTGGTCGGAGTCTTGAGAGCCGTATGGGCCACCCGGTCGGCGATCGAGTCGTCAATCTGATGCCCCAAGCCGGTCAACACCGGCACCTTGCTGCGAGCTACACCTTCCGCCACCCGGCGACTGTCGAAAGCCGCCAGGTCTGTCCTCGAGCCTCCACCTCGAATCAGGACGCAGGCATCGACACGGAGTCGCGATGCCGCGGCGAGCGCCGAGCTAATGGAACCCTCGGCGGCCTTCCCCTGCATCGCCGCATCAAACAGGCTGATCCTGAAGCCCAAGCCGCTCTCGCGCAGGGTCTCGAGGAAATCATGGTACGCGGCACTGTCGCGCGAGGTCACGAGCGCGATATCGAGTGGGTGCTCGCTTAGCTGTAGCTGTCCGTTGAGTTCGAGAAGCCTGGCCTGAGTCAGAGCTTGGAGGGTCTCGCGCCGTCGCGCGGCCAACTCGCCGAGCGCGAAAACCACGTCAATTTCACGCACCACGAGTTGGGTGCGCCCGTAGGGGGCATAGAAGTCGAGGCTCGCCCGGCAGCGCATCTGCCGCCCTTCGGCGATCTCCTGATCGGCAGCAGCGAGGACTCTCTTGATCTGTTCATGGTCGCGCCGCCAGATGACGGCGTCGAGCTTGCCGACAACCTCGTCGGCACCGCCCTTTTCGATCAACTCGAAGAAGAGGTGTCCGTTGCGATTGGGCCGCACACGCTGAACTTCACCCACCACCCAGAAGGAGTCGAAGGCCTCCTTGAAGACCCCGCGAACGTCACCGCATAGCTCGCTGACGGTGTAGGTCGCGGCCAGGCCCTCGTGCTCGACCTGATCAGTGATAGCCGGTCAACTCTTCGGCCGACGCCAGCGGGATCGCCTTGACCCAAGCCAAGACATCCTTGTCCTCGCCCGAGTACTTCGTCAGGAAATCCTCTGCCTCGTCGCGGCTGGAGAAGAGGCGCCAGATGAACGTGTGCCCCGCCGGGGCGGTGAAGTAGGTGTATTCCTCGGTGCCGGCCTGCAAATCGAACCCAAGATCAGCTTCGCCGTTGACACCGACGCAGGCAATGGCAATCGCCGAATGGGCGAGGGTCAGTGCTTTGAGAGCGTCTTCGTGATCCCCGAGTTCTTCACGCGACAACGGTGTGTGGTAAATGGCAATGAGCTCGCTGTCCTCGTCGGCCAGCAGGTTGTAGGGCACGTCGTGACGATCCATCGCTTCTCGCGTGTCTGCAGTGGTCACGAACACGTCGTCGGTGTCGTTGACCTTGTAGGCGATGGATATACCTTCCTCCTCGAACTGGGGGAAGGCTTCCGCCAACATACTCTCGTCTTCGATAGTGAAGTAGTAGAGGCGGGACATGAGACGTCGGGTAGCCATGAGGAACTCCGTTTTGAAATTGGGGGGGCGCCAAAGGAGCGCGCACGAGATTTGAGGGGGTTTCTAGGAGGACGCGCGGCCAAAGCCGCGCTCGACCGATTATAGCAACGAAGCAGTCCCAGGACCTACTCTCGGCCTACGGCTTGCTATCATATGCAGTCGCGCCGCCAACTTGGCCTGCGCCTAAGCCAATGCGCCCCCTGAACACGTCATCGCTCACGCTCCAGTACCCGACCTCCGTGCTGCGGATATGGGGCGGCGACGACAGGAGTCGCAGCCAGGTTCGAGAGGCTGTCGTGGACAATTGTCATGCCGTCGAACTCGCTGATGACGCTCTGGCGATCATTCCCAGGCCGGGCGACCCAGCCGTCTTCGATGCTGGCCTGCACTGGTCGCGCCGCATCCTCGCCAACCTCGAGAGTTCGACGGACGGCCCGAGGATCCTTCTCTCACCAGCCGAACTCCTACTGCGTGGTAGCGAGATTCTGGGGCTTCATGACGATGTCGGAGACGACGTTGCCGCCCGACCGCCAGACCTGCCGCCGAACCACGCTTACTTGACGACCTGGGCTGCCCAGACCTTGGAAACCTCTTGGGACCTGAAATCGAGCGGCGCGTATCGTGGCCCGTCCGGTCGAGAAGTCCCTTTGGTGCGCGCCGCGAGGCGGACGATATCCACCGCGCCGTGGAGAAATCCATCCCTTCTCGGCAAGAGGATCGAGGCGACGCCTCGGCCCGAACTCGAGGGAGTCCTGTCGGAGCATCTGAAGGATCGCGTGATCCGGGTAACGGGCCCGCCGGGATGCGGCAAAACTCGGCTGGTCTGGGAGACGCTCCAGCACGATGCGCGTATGTTCCTCTGGCTTCAGGCTCAGCCGGAGCGACGCAACAGTCTCTCGCTGGCTGAACAACTCTCCGGCCAGCTCCTCGATTCCGACGCGACCCGAGAACTCGACCCCCTTCATCCGCGAGTAGATGCACATCGCCGCGCGGACCTCGAGGCGATTCGGCAGAAGAGCGAAGGACGAGAAATCGACTTCGTCCTGGCGTTGCTGGCGGCATCCGAGCCCCAAGGCGGACCTCTCTACCTTGTCTGCGACGATTTCGAACAGATCCAGAACCAGGATCTGAGGCTCTTGCTCGAGTTGAGCAACTCGCGGCTTCCCAACCGAGTCCTTCATCTCATCCTCGTCGGCCGGGGCGGCACTTCCAAACCCGGTTTCGAAGGAACGTTCAGCCTGCGGGTTCCGCCTCTGGCGAAGACCGAGATCGATGACCTCACGCGGCGGCTCTTCAGCGGTCTCTCGCTGCCGGACTCGCTGAGCACGTCGCTGATCGAGGCGACCCACGGCCACCCCTTTGCGCTGGAGGAGGGGTTGCTCTCGCTGGTGCGGTCCAAGGTCATGCGGACTCTCTACGGCAACTTCTTCTTCGCCGGTACCGAGCCGGCTGCCTATCAACCCTCCGCGCGCCTGGTGTCGCACATCCAGTCCGAGACCGGCCGGCTCGGCCATAGGACTCGACTGACACTCCTCGCGTTGGCCGACACGGCGATTCCGCCCGATGTCCTGACCGTGGCCGCGGGCCATGTCGACACCGAGCGCACCGACGCCTGGGCCACGGCCGCCCTGGAGGCAGGCGTGCTGCGGCGGGTGCCCTCACCCTGGGGCGTCGGGATCGAGTTCGCGTGCCCCGCCTACGCCCGCGCTCTGGCTTTGTCGGCACCCGAGGACACGGTGCACCAGCTGCGCGGCCGCCTCGGCCGGGCGCTCCAGCCTCTGAGCCAGGAGGGTGCGCAACAGTGGTTCGTTTACCGCCTGCTCGAAGGCGGAGACGATGGCACGGCCTCGCTGTTGCGAACGGCTCGTTCCAGCTACGCGAAGGAGCTCAAGACCGAGACCCTCTACGAAGCGCTGACCACCGAGCTTGCGCGACACCGCGAGGCGGAAGGCAACGAAGAGACCGAGCTCCTGCTGATCTGGCGACTGTTGCCAACCGCCAGACGGCTGGGCAAACTGCAGCACTGTATTCCGGAACTCGAGCGAGCTCTCGATCTCGCCACGGATGATCCTGACAAGCAGCTGGCCGTCGCGAGCCTCATGGCCTCGGCCCATGAGGAGGCAGGGCACCATCAAAAGGCGGAGAAGACCTTGCTCTCAGCGCTCGAGAACACCTCGATGTCCCACCAGCCCGAGCGCCGTGCTCGTTTGGCCCTGCAGCTCGGCGCAATCTACGAACGCACCGGTCGGCTCCAGGAAGCCAGTCGCCTTCTCGAGGAACTCTACCCGGCACTCGAGGCCAAAAATCACGCCGAGCTCGCGGCTTCCTGCCACTTCACGCTCGGAGAGATCGCTCTGCGCCGCAACCGCTTGGAGGAGGCGATCACCCATCACCGCGCCGCCTACGAAGCCCGGGAGGCGGCCGGGGCTTCACGCTCCGTCACGACGTCTCTTGCCGCGCTCGGCCGGGTCGCTCATTCCGCAGGCAACTATCCGCAAGCCCTCGAGTACTTCGACAAGGCCCTCGAAACGGTGGTCGACAAGGAAAGCGAGGAGTGTGCCCGCGCGCTGCTGGGCACGGCGAACGTTCTGCGCCGGCTCGGCGACTATCAGCACGCAGCGACGCTCAATCGCCGAGCTTTGGCAATCTACGCGAAGCGCGAGGACGCGGGTTCCGAAGCCACCACACGGCTCGCCCTTGCCGAGACGCTTTTCGACTTGGAGCTGAACGAACGCGCCCTCGTCGAGGCCCGCCAGGTGCACTTCAAAATGGACCTCCTTTCGATGCCGGCCGAACTTGCCGACGCCGAGTGGCTTATCGGCCGACTCGAGCTCTCCCATCGTCGACACGATTTGGCCCGGGGCCACTTGGAGCGTGCGCTCGGGCAGCACACTGAGCAGGGTAATGCGCGCGGCGCCGCCCTGGACCACGCCGGGCTGATCGACATCGGCCTCGCGGCCGAGGACGGATCGGCTCTAAGGCGCCACACCGCCGGGTTGAGCGAACTACTGACCGAACTCCAGCAGTCGAGCGTCGTCGAGAGCCTGAGCTTTCGCATGTTCCGCGCGCTGTCCTGGCTGCGGTTGCACGACACCCAGGTTGACGATCCGCTACCCCACCTCCAGCATGCCTATGGCGAAGTCCTGCGCAAAGCGGCACCGCTCGATCCCGAACGCCGCCATCAGTTTCTCTTCAAGGTGCCGGACAATCGAGCCATCGTCGAGTACGCCACTCGCGAGGGACTCGAGGCACCCCAGGCCTAGCGACCGACAGTCGTTGGTGCTGCGGCTCCTGGCACTCTGAGGTAATCGTCAAACGCTTGGCGCTCGTCAGCCGTGAGCTGGTCGTCGGCAACAAAATACGTTTCGCCGGCCGCCGGGAGAGGTAGGCGCACGCGGCTGAACGCCGCGTCGAGTCCGGAGCAGTCACCGCCGCTCAAGATCGTCAGCATGTCGCACACGCGTACCAACTGGCCGGCCAACCGGCTCTGCATCACGATCTCCGCGTGGGTCGGCAGCTGGCGGACGGTGATGTCGTAGCCGCCCGGCATCTTCTTGAAATCGACTTCGCCTTCGAGTTCGAGCTGCTGGATAGGCAGTAGAACCTGGTCTTCCATGCCCGCCGGCATCGCGCCGGTGAATTTCGCGACCAGATCAGCCTTGCCAAGAAAATCGACCCAACCGCGGAACCTGTGACGCGAGTCCCCGAGCGGCTCGAGCTCCAATTCGTGACCGCGGATTGTCAAGGAGTTACTGGGCGAACTGAGCAGAATGGTCAAGCCCGCGGTCGAAACCGGAGCGATCTCCGGTGCCATGTCCCGAAAGGTATCGTTCAGGCGCGGAAACTGCAGCAGAGTCGCGCGTTCGCTCGTACGCGCGGCACCGGTGGCAAGCAGGACCAGAGCGGCCAAGATCGTCAAGCGTCTCACGGTCACGGAGCGTAGCCCCGGGTGGCACGTACTTTCAAGCCCCGATCTCGAATCCGTACATCGACCGCGCCGAGATCGACCTGCCCACCGTCGGCAGGCGAAAAGGTCAGGAAGTACTGACTTCGCAACTCGCGCTCGATCTCGGCATAAACGCTGCCCAACTCACTCGCCTTCGCCGCGTGGAAGTAGCGGCCACCGGTCTCGTTCGCCAGCCGCTTCAGCTTGCCGCGGAGCCCCCCCCCAGCCCCATCGCCCAGTCCAATCGAGTAGATCACCGCTCCACTCTGTTTGGCGTACTCCAAAGCCTCGTCAAAGGAGGCACGGCTGGATGTGTCCTCGCCGTCGGAGAGCACGACGAGCGCGCGACGGCCGCCGAAGCCGCGGAAGTAGAACAAACTCCGCACCACGGCGTCGTAGAGGGTGGTCCAACCCTTCGAGTGCACATCGAGCAGGGCCCGTTCGACCACGGCGACGTCATCCGTCGGCGGAGCCACCAGCTCCGGCTTGTCGTTGAAGGCTACGGCAAAGGTGCGATCGTCGGGCCGAATTACCGAGTTGAGAAACCCGATCGCCGCCTCGCGAGCCTCGGCCATGTGATCCGCCATGGAGGTCGACGTATCCATCGCGAAGCCAACGACCAACGGTAGGTTGTGAACCAAGTCGAACCGTTGGATCGGCCGCTTGATGCCGGCCTCGAGAATCTCGAAGTCGCCGACTGCAAGGTCTTCGATCAAGCGCCCCGAACGATCTGTCACTGTTGCGAAGAGTTCGACCAAGCCGACATCGACTTGGGCCAGATTCTGTGGAGCGTTGAGGAAGAGCACGTCCTCGACTCGCCTGCCATCGTCGAGCCGAGCCACCACGGTCAAGTAGTTCACCTCAGCAGCAGGGTTGACATCGACCGGTAGCTCGAAGGGGCTCTCGGTCAAAGTAGCGAGGAGAGTGTCGTTGAGCAGGAAGTCCACCGCCTCCAGCCGGCTCTCGTCGGGCACGCTCACCTCAGCTCTGGCCATGACCCGCCCGCGAGCGCTTCGTGGATCCCGGGGACTGACGATATCGACTCTGAAGAGTGCCCTGGCTTTGTTGAGAACGATGCTGTCCTCGGCCACGACCTCTCCCCCCCTGTCGTAGCCCACGGCCGTCACGACCTGCTCCACCGGCAGGTCCGCCAAGCCGAGATCAGCGGTGAATGGCGGCCGCGTTCTGATCAGCTGCTCCTGACCGTCGACCGAGAAGACGACCTTGCGAATCTGCTCGCCGGTGACTAGAGCCTCGGCTCTCCAGGCCTTGCTCAGTCCATCCGTGACGGGAGGCACGAGGACGAGGGAGTCCTTACCTGCAAGCGTTACCGCCGCCACTTCCTCGACCGGCACGGTCCCGCCCAGCCCGCCCTCTACGACACGCTCGACCGAACGGGGCACTCGGAGCACATGCACCGACTCATGGGTCGCCCCGCTGCCGGTGTCGCGAATCGCCAGGCGTGCGACGAAGTCTCGTTCCGGTCTGAGTCGTTGATCCCAAACCAGCACGACAGGCTCGTCCGCTGCGGGCGCCGGACGCTTGAATCGGACCTTGAACTCATCGAAAACGCTACCCTCGTACTCGAGCAGGCCCTCGACCTCGAGCGCCACCTCTCCTTCGCCTTCTTCATCGAGCGGCACCTTCAGACTCGCTCCCGGCGGCACCGTAGCGATGAACCGGACCGCGATTCTCTGGCCCGACCGGAACGGGAAGCCGATCTCGACCGTTTCGACCTGCAAGGCGGGCGGGCTATCGGGCAACGGCGTCCGGCTTGCCTCGGCGATCCACAGGGCAAGATCCGCCGGCGCTTCGAGTCGAGCTTCGATGAGGCCCGCCAGCCCCGTTTCAGCCTGCTCGACGAAGAGCCCTTCGGTCCCGGTAGCCTCATCCACTCGCAACACCGCCTTGCACAATTTGACATCGATCCGGCGCTTTTCTTGCCCGAAGTCGCCCAGTTCTTCGAACCAGCCCTTCATCAGGGGGCTATAGAGGACACGCTTGCCGTCGGCGGGGCGCCACAGCCGATAGGTCCGGCGTCCCGGCAGTTGGTAGAGCACGAGCTCAGCCTCGCCGGGGCCGTAGCCCCAGATGTCGATGGGAACCAGCGTCGTACCACAGTCGATCGCTTCCCGAGTGACGGGAGCACCGTGCAAGAAGAGCAATCGCGCCCGATCGTCCAACGGTGTCGCGACTTCCTCCCGAGCGAGCCGCCGACGCCGTTCGATGGCTACCGTCAGCTCGTTCTCCGCAGTTTCAGGCACGGGATCCGAGAGGAAGTCGGCGATGAAGCGTTCTCGGCCTTCTTCGTCCAAGTTCAGAAGGCGCTGACGCTCGGAGTTGTCGAGCAGAAGCGCCGGGCCGTCCTGAAAGAAGGCCCTTTGGTGTTCCGGCCAGAGGACGGGCTCGGCAAAGACCGATCCCGCGACCAGGACCGCGGACGCAGTAAGGGCCGCTCTACATCGAGTTGCAAGGTGCATAGTCTGAGTTCGTGCTGCAAGGGCGCTGCCAGGATCGGCGAGGCCGAAGCTACCACCGGCCCTTGAAGCCCTGACGTATAGTACGGCCTTCTCTGTTCCGGAGCCCTATCTATGCCCTCGAAACGCAACGCGCCCATCGCCAGCTGGAGTGACGGTGACTCCGTCGAGGGCTTCGCACTCCTCTCCCGCAAGGAGCGCCGGCAGGACCGCAACGGCAACAACTTCCTCGATCTGGAACTGACCGACGCCAGCGGCTCGATCAGCGCCAAGGTCTGGTCCGACAGCCCGGCTCTTGAAGGCGACTACGAAGCGCATTCCTTCGTGGCCGTGCGGGGCCAGGTCAAGGATTATCGTGGCCGGCTCCAAGTCAGCGTTCAACGCTGCCGCGAAGCCAACGAAGCAGATCGTGAGCACGGCTTCGACGAGGCGCTTCTAGTGCCGACGACCCACGAGGACATCGGAGATCTCTACAGCCGGCTGGAGCGACTCCTTCAAGAGCAGGTGCAGGACCCGCTCATGCGCCGCTTGGGTCTCGAAACTCTGGCGACCCACGGCCCCGCATTGCGCGAGCATCCGGCGGCCAAAGCGATTCATCATGCCTACCGTGGTGGACTTCTCGAGCACACCGTGTCGATGGCTGAACTGGCATCGAAGGTCGCGGCACACTACCCGGAACTCGATCGTGACCTACTGCTGCTGGGGGTCCTCTTCCACGACCTCGGCAAGCTGATCGAGCTGGGTGCCATGCCGGCCAACGACTACACCCATCCTGGCCGGCTCGTGGGCCACATCGTGCTGGGGCGCGATCTCCTGCGCGAGCGGTGCGCGGCGATCGACGACTTTCCGGAAGACCTTCTTCTGCACCTCGAGCATCTCGTGCTATCCCATCACGGCGAGCTCGAGTTCGGCTCGCCGGTTCGGCCGATGACGCCGGAAGCACTCGCCCTCTCCTTCATCGACAACCTCGACTCCAAGCTCGCCCAACTGCGCGAACTGGGTCGCGGGGGAGGCGGAATGCAGTATCTCCGCAGCCTCGGTCGGTTCGTGCTGCTGCCGGCGGCGACTGGGGAGCCCGGCGAGGAGACATCGTCCGACAACGAGCCCGATCAGGCTCAGCTCGAACTCTGACACTCGGTCCCGCCCCCGCCCCTGCCCTTGCAGCGGCTCAAAACCCTTCTAACAATAGGGTCACGCGCTATATCGCCGAAACCACACCATCTTGTGGTCCAAGCTTGACGTGACCACAATATCTCGTCTATCCTCTGTGTCCCAGTGCTACTCCAGCGCGGTGAACAAGGACGATTTTCTGAGGTCACCACCAGGTTGCGCCGGCACCAGAGGCGGGAATTCCACCTCTGTCGCGATGGGTTTCCTGTCGCCAACCAGCAGGCTCGAGTGAGCACAGGGGCGCAGTAATCGCGCTAATTGGGGGATCGAGATGTTAGCCACGCGAGTCGTCAAACGCTCAGGAGAGGTCGTCGAGTTCGACACCGACCGAATCCGTAACGCTATCCTGAAGGCCGTTCACGCCACCGGCAGCGAGTTGTCGCTCCCAGCCCTCGAGCAGATAGTCGACGCGATCCGGACCGACATAGACAGCCGCTTCGGGGAGTTCTACCCCAACGTGGAGAACATCCAGGACGTGGTCGAAAAGCACCTCGTCCTCGCCGGGCACTACGAGATCGCCAAGTCCTACATTCTCTACCGGGCGGACCGGCGCCATGCCCGAATGGCAGCCCAGGAGACGGCAATCGAACACGCCCGGCTGGGCAAGCTCACGGTGACCAAGCCGGACGGCCGGGTGGAGTTGCTGAGCGCCAAGCAGATCGCCGAAACACTCAGCGAGACCGCAGGAGCGGATCTAGCGTCCTCGATCAACACCGACCTCCTGGTTCGGGAGGTCATCAAGAACGTCTATGACGGCGTCTCGATCGAACACCTCGAGCGCGCCCTGGTACTGGCGGCAACCGCCTTCATCGAAATGGATCCGGCCTACAGTTCGCTGGCCTCCCGCCTTCTGCTGCGCACGCTGCACGGCGAGGTCCTCGGAGACTGGACCACCGATGAGGAGACTCGGGCCAAGCAGTATCGAGCCGGCTTCAAGCGCTCGGTGGCTCGTGGTGTCGAACTGGACCTGCTCGATCCACGGATGGCCGACTACGACCTCGAGCGACTCGCCGATCGCCTCGAGCCGGAGCGTGACGAGCTCTTCCACTACCTGGGGACCCAGACCCTCTGCGACCGCTACTTCCTGCGCGAGGGCAAAGTGTCGCTCGAGATGCCGCAGATCTTCTGGATGCGGGTCGCCATGGGTCTCTCCCTCGAGGAGGACGACCGTGACTCCCGAGCGATCGAGTTCTACGATCTCGTTTCGCGCCTCAACTTCATCCCGTCGACCCCGACCCTGTTCCACGCCGGCACCAGCCACCCCCAGCTCTCGTCCTGCTACCTCACAACCATCGACGACGATCTGGCGCACATCTTCAAGTCGCTCGGCGACAATGCCCAGCTCTCCAAGTGGTCGGGCGGCATCGGCAACGACTGGACCAACATCCGCGGCACCGGCTCGCCGATCAAGAGTACCCATGTCGACAGCCAGGGTGTGATTCCCTTCCTCAAGATCGCCAATGACGTGACGATGGCGATCAACCGTAGTGGGAAGCGCCGAGGCGCGACCTGCGCCTACCTCGAGACCTGGCACTACGACATCGAGGAGTTCCTCGACTTGCGGCGCAACACGGGCGACGAACGACGGCGTACGCACGACATGAATACCGCCAACTGGATTCCCGATCTCTTCATGAAGCGGGTGCTGGCGGAAGAGGACTGGACGCTCTTCTCGCCCAATGAGACTCCCGACCTGCACGATCTCTACGGTCGCGCGTTCGAAGAGCGTTATGTCGAGTACGAACGCCTGGCCGCAGCCGGCGAGCTCGAGCTGTCGAAGACGATCCCCGCGGTTCAGCTCTGGCGCAAGATGCTGACCATGCTGTTTGAGACCGGGCATCCCTGGATCACGTTCAAAGACGCCTGCAATGTGCGTTCGCCGCAGGACCAGGCCGGCGTGGTTCACAGCTCGAACCTCTGCACCGAGATCACGCTCAACACCTCGAGCGACGAGACCGCGGTCTGCAACCTGGGCTCGATCAACCTCGCCCGCCACATGGTCAACGGAGCGCTCGACCGAGACCGGCTTGCCGGTTCGGTGACAACTGCGATCCGCATGCTCGACAACGTCATCGATCTCAACTTCTACCCCACCGTCGAGGCCAGGAACTCGAACCTGCGCCACCGGCCGATCGGTCTGGGACTCATGGGCTTGCAGGATGCGCTGTTCATTCAGGACTTCGATTTCGAGTCGCCCGAGACCCTCGAGTTCGTCGACTCGACAATGGAGTGGATCTCGTACCACGCCATCCTCGCCTCCTCGGTCCTGGCCAAGGAGCGCGGAAGTTACCCGTCATTTGCCGGGTCCAAGTGGGACCGGGGCCTGCTGCCCCACGACACGATCGATCTCCTCGAGCAAGAGCGCGGCGTACCGGTCGAAGTCGATCGCACCGCGAGACTCGACTGGGACCCGGTGCGTCAGCACCTGAGCGAGCACGGCATGCGCAATTCGAACACGATGGCGATCGCCCCGACGGCGACGATCGGTAACATCGCCGGCGTCTTCCCCTGCATCGAGCCGATCTACAAGAACATCTACGTCAAGGCCAACATCTCGGGCGAGTTCACGGTCACGAATGCCTACCTGATCGCCGACTTGAAGAAGCTGGGCCTCTGGAGCTCGGAGATGCTCGACCAGCTCAAGGCCTACGACGGTAGCCTCGAGCGCATCGCCGAAGTGCCCGCAGCACTCAAGAAGAAGTACCGCGAGGCCTTCGAGATCGACGCGATCTGGTGCCTCGAGCTGACGGCGGCTCGGGCCAAGTGGATCGACCAGTCGCAGTCGCACAACGTCTTCCTCAAAGGCACCTCCGGCAGCCGCCTGCACGAGGTCTACACCATGGCCTGGAAAAAGGGCCTCAAGACGACTTACTACTTGCGCTCACTGGCCGTCTCACAGATCGAGAAGTCGACCGTCGAAGCCGCAAAGTTCGGCTACACCCAGAAGCGTGAGCAGGCAGCAGTGCCGGCCGCGACGGCGGTGACCTCAGAGCCCGAGCTCTGCCGGATCGACGACCCGGACTGCGAAGCCTGCCAATAGGACTCCTGACGCCAAGAACCAAACCACCCACTCACCGAGGAACCCATGGGAATCATCAACAGCTCGAAGACCGACCCCAACAAGATCTTGCCCATGACCTACCTCTGGGCCCGCGAGTACTACAAGGCCGGGGTGGCCAACAACTGGACCCCCGAGGAAGTCTCGATGCAGAAGGACGTCGAGTGCTGGAAGCACCCGACCATGCTCACCGAGACCGAGCGCCGCCTGATCATCTGGAACCTGGGGTTCTTCTCCACCGCGGAGTCGCTAACCGCCAACAACATCGTGCTGGCCGTCTACCAGCACATCACCAACCCCGAGGCGCGCCAGTACCTCCTACGCCAAGCCTATGAAGAGGCCATCCACACCGATACCTTCATCTACTGCTGCGACTCTCTCGGCCTCGACCCTGACGAGATCTACAACATGTACGAGACCATTCCGTCGATCGCCGCCAAGGATAACTACGTGGTCGAACTGACCAAGTCGGTCTTCGACCCGGGCTTCTCCACCGAGGGCGAGGAGAACATCCGCAAGTTTGTCCACGACCTCGTCGGCTACTACGTGATCATGGAAGGCATCTTCTTCTACGCTGGCTTCGCCATGATCTTGGCTCTCAAGCGCCAGGGCAAGATGATCGGCATCGGCGAGCAGTTCGAGTACATCATGCGCGACGAGAGCCTTCACCTGGCCTTCGGCTGCGATCTGATCAAGACAGTGCGGACCGAGAACCCGGCGATCTGGACGCCAGCATTCCAGGCAGAGATCAGCGAAATGGTCCGCGAAGCGGTGGTCCACGAACAGAACTACGCCCGCGACGCATGCCCGCAGGGGCTCCTGGGCATCAATGCGGAACAGTTCAGCCAGTACGTAGAGTACGTCGCCGACCGTCGCCTCGAACGGCTCGGCCTGGCGAAGATCTACAACCGGGAGAACCCTTTTCCCTGGATGTCGCAAGCAACCGACCTGGCCAAAGAAAAGAACTTCTTCGAGACCCGTGTCACCGAGTATCAGGTCGGCGCCAGCCTCAGCTGGGACTAGCGGTCTAGCAGCCCCGTCTTGACAGACTACGAGCCATGAACGCGAATGCGGCTCGGCTGCTCCTCTCCCTGGCCCTGATTCTCGGTGCGGCACCGGCTCTGGCCGACAACGGTCTCCTCGCCCGCTTCGGCGTGCTCTTGGGCAAACAGAGTGCCGCCATGCCCGAGGTGGATTTCGCGGACGCCAAGCTGGTGCTGATGGGCTTCCCCGACTTCCACCAAGAGGCACTCGAGGGCAAGTTCGGCCTCACCTCGCTGCATATGTTGCAAGTCGGCTCCGTTCAGCTACCCGGCCGATTTGGACATTGGCACGAAGTCGATCGTCAGGCCATTCCCAAGGTTGTAGGCAATGGTGGGGGCGGCACGATAGCCGCACCTGCGGTACAGGCGTTCACCGGAGAGCGTCGCCATCAGCTCGAAGCCAGTAAACCCACGAGCAGCGGCTTCGGTCTCGCAGCGCTCGAGTAGTAGACGGCCCAACCCTTGCCGCGCATGCGCCGGATCGACGAAAAAGGCCCGGATCTTGGCAGCATCCAGCGGCGGCTCGAGGCGTTCCACGTCGCGCCCACCCTCGGAATCGCTACCAAAGAGCGTCTTGCGGAAGCTCCAGCCCCCACAGGCTGCCAAGCCACCCTTCTCCTCTACGACGAAGTAGGTCTGGTCTTCGATCAATTGGCTGTCGACTCCGAGAGCACCCGTGAGAGCGCCCTCGATCTGCTCCTCTGTGTAATCCCTGGCGCAGAGCGCTCTGGCCGAGCGGGCGATCAGGTTGGCGAGTCGCGGGAGGTCAGCGCGCGTGGCTACACGAACTATCACCGCGGCTCGAGGGCCGGAGGCTAGCCCACACCCCAACCGCGGTAGACCATCATGTAGATGAGGACTCCGGTGACCGAGACATAGAGCCAGATCGGCAGCGTCCAGCGAGCGATCGCCTTGTGCGCCCGGAAGCGCTCCTTGAGCCCGCGGTGCAGAGTGATCACGGCCAGAATCGGAACCGCCGCCGCAAGCAGGGTATGGCTGATCAGGATGGCCAGGTAGATCTTCCGAATCGCGCCCGTACCCTCGTAAGGGACCGACCCGACCTTGGCGTGGTAGATCAGATACGAGGTCAAGAAGAGCACCGAACAAGCAAAAGCGCTCTTCATGAAGATCTGATGAAGGGGAATCCGCCGTGAGCGAATGGCCAGAAAGCCCGCTAGCAAGAGAAGCGCCGTCGTCGAGTTGAGGGCCGCGTTGACGGTGGCTAGGCGGGAGAAGTCAAACTGCATCGCTCGTTGCCTCCCGGTCTCGGGAGTCCTTCACAGCCGTCGAGCACGCTCGCCCGGCGACGCACGCTCTAGCCGGCCGTTGCCGGCGCTTCGGCCTCAGCCTCGGTCATCTCGACCTCGGGCTCCGCTTCAGGCACCGGCTCCGGCATCTTCTTCGCCACCTCGGCGGCCATCCACTCGTCGTACTCGCCCTGCGGCAGGATGGTGAGGAAGCCGCGCATACGGTAGTGACCCAGCCCACAGAGTTGCGCACAGGCAATCTCCCAAGCCTCGCCGTCGTTGGTCTTGATCGGCGTGAAGTGGACCGGTACTTCCATGCCGGGTATCGCGTCCTGCTTCACTCGCATGACGGGCAACCCGAACGAGTGGATCACGTCCTTCGAACTGAGCAGTACTTTGATCGGCTTGTCGACCGGCAGCCGCAGCTGGTTGGTGGCCGTGACGTCGTCCTTGCCGGCGGGGTCCTCCGGGTCGAGCCCCATGGGATTGGAAGCCGAAATCAGATTGATGTCGCCCATCCCGAACTCGCCATCAGGGCCGGGGTAGTGGATGTTCCAGGCGAACTGCTCGCCGACGACCCGAACTACCACGACCTCGTCCTCGTTCGAATGAGGAGTGACCCAAGCAGCCCAGGCGGGAACCGCGAAGGCAAGGAGGAGAATCGCCTCGACCGCCGCCACGCCCATTTCGGAATAGGTCGAGATCTTGCCCTTGGCTCCCACCGGATCGGCTTGCGCCTGGCGCCCGCTGCGGAAACGAAAGAGCACGTAGAGGAAATAGGCGCCCCAACCGACGAAAAGGATCAGCATGAGCCAGTGCACCAAGTTGGTCATGTGGTCCAGATACCCACCGTGCGCGGCGGCATTGGTGGGCAAGTACTTACCGATCAGGTCTAGCATCTAGCGAGCTCCTCCCTCGACCAACTGAAACTGCTCGCGCCGCTGCCTCAACTCCTTGGTGCGACGGCGGACACTGATGAAGAGCGCGATCAGGCCGCCCTGAACCAGGGCTACCATGCCGAGCATGAAGAGAATTGCGTTGTTGGTGCCCTGAGCCATCTGCGAGTCGGTATCTCCGACACACACAGGGCAGGCTGAGGCCGCGCCGGCCGTGGCCAGCGAAAAACCCACCGCCAGGATCACGATCAAAGCCTTGCTCCGGTTCATCCCAACTCCTGCAGCTTGCGAAAGTATCGCCTGCCGTAGACCACCAGGGCCACGCCCGTAATGGCGGCGGAGCAACCAACCGCCAGAGCGTTGAGCGCCGCCTCGTTCAGGTACTCGCGCACTCCCCAGGCCGTGACCACCAGAGACAGAGCGACCGAAACGACAATGAAGACGATGTGGAAAGCACGCAGAGACATCAGCCGAGCCCCGTGGAACCCCAGCGCCCGAAGACGGGCCCGATCATCAACACGACGAAGAAAACGACCGTGAGCAAAAGGATCGCGTAGATCGCCTGCTTCTCTGAGATGAGATGCATGAAAACTCCAGCCACCAGGCCGCCCTTGAAGCAAGCGATCAGCAAGGCAACAAAGACCGCCATGCCGGGACTCAAATCGAGGTAGCTCACGGCGACAGTCACTACGGTCAGCGCGATCAAGGCCAAGAAGACCACCCAGTACTTCCGGGTCTCCTGTCTGATTTCTTCGACGGTATGTCCACTCATGCTTGGCTCCCGACTACAGCAAGTAGAGACTGGGAAAGAGGAAGATCCACACCAGATCGACGAAATGCCAGTAGAGGCCGGCGACTTCGACTCGATTGGTGAAGCGCTCGGGCTCGGTCTTCCACATCTTGGATCCCGGACCCCAGAGGTAGCCGTTGACGATGAGGCCACCGATGACATGCAAGGCGTGCAGGCCGGTCATGGTGAAGTAGACCGCCAGGAAGTTGCCCGAAGACGGAAAGAGGTCGTGCGAGAACTTGGAGCTGTACTCGATCGCCTTGATCACCATGAACCCGAGGGCGCACAAGTTCGTCAGCCCCATCCAGAGCTTGAACTTGCCGAAGTCCTTGAGCTTGAGTGAAGCCCAGGACATCACCATCGTCACACTCGAGAAGATCAGCACCAGAGTGTTGAGAAACGCCAGCGGCACATTGAGTTGGCCCGACCAAAGGGCTCCGTCTTGGGCGCCCAGGTGCTCCGCGATCTCGTGCGGAATGGTCATGAAGTTGGGATCACCCGTGCGCAGCAGCACGTACGAGGAGAAGAGCGCGCCGAAGAGCATGACTTCGGAGGCGAGGAACAGCCACACCCCGAGCTTGGCGTTGTAGAGACCGGTATCGGGCCGGGCGTCGACGTTATAGGGGATTTGCATCTAGCCCTCCTCCCCTTCGGCTCCAGAAGCATGCTGCGGCATGAAGCCCTGCGGATGCTCCGGTGGGCTGTATTCGTAGGGTCCGCGGTAAACCACGGGCACCTTGTCGAAGTTGCCATGCCCCACCGGCGGTGACGGCGCGGCGGCCCACTCGAGGGTCGTCGCCTGCCACGGGTTGTCACCACACTTCTTGCCCTTCTTGATACTCCAGAAGAGGTTGATCAGGAAGGGAATCTGCGCCGCGAGCAGCAAGAACGCGGCGACCGACATGAACTTGTTCCAGTGCAGCACCGGCTGGGCGTGGGCATACTGCTGCCCGCCGTCGTAGAGGCGGCGGGAGACGCCGGCCAGGCCTTGGATGAACATCGGCATGAAAATGCAGTTCATGAAGACGAGCGAGGGCCAGAAGTGCAACTTGCCCAGGAACTCGCTCATTCTGCGGCCGGTGATCTTGGGGAACCAGTAGTAGATCCCGGCAAACATGGCGAAGATCGTGCCCGGCGCCACCACATAGTGGAAATGGCCGATCACGTAGTAGGTGTCGTGAAGGTGAATATCCGTCGCCGCCAGGCCCAGAGGCAAGCCGGTCAGCCCGCCGATGCCGAACATCGGCAAGAAAGCGAGGGCAAAGAGCATCGGCGTGGTGAAGCGGATGGAGCCGCCCCAGAGCGACAGAAAGAGCGCCGAGAGGATCACCACCGACGGGATCGAAATGATCATCGTCGTGGTCTGGAAGAAGTTGCTGATCGTCGTGCCCATGCCGGTCATGAACATGTGATGGGCCCAGACGATGAACGACATGAAGCCGAGGAACATGGTGGCCCCGACCATCGACTTGTAGCCCCACAATGGCTTACGGGTGTTGTTGGCGATCACCTCGGCCACGATGCCGAGCGCCGGCAGGATCAGGACATAGACCTCCGGGTGGGCCAGGAACCAGAAGAGGTGCTGCCACAGCAGCGGGCTACCGCCGCCGGCGGCCTGAACGATCTCACCCGAGACCACGAGGCCGCTGGGCATGAAGAAACTCGTGCCGGCGACGCGGTCCATCAGCTGGAAAAAGCCGGCCGCTTCGAGCGGCGGGAAGGCCAACAGGAGCAAGAAGGCGGTGACCAGCTGGGCCCAGACGAAGAAGGGCAGTCGCATCCAGGTCAGGCCCTTGGCCCGGAGCTGGAAGATCGTGACAATGAAATTGACCGAGCCCAAGAGTGACGAGGTAATGAGAAACACCATGCCGACCAACCACCACGTCTGCCCGGCGGTCGCGGTGACCGAAAGCGGCGGATATGCGGTCCAACCCGAGTTGGCAGCGCCGCCAGGGACGAAGAAGCTCGCGAACATCACGATGCCGCCGCAGAAATACACCCAGTAGCTCATCATGTTGAGCTTCGGGAACGCCATGTCCGGGGCGCCGATCTGGAGCGGCACAACGTAGTTGCCGAACGCGCCGACGGCCAAAGGCACGATGGCGAGAAAGACCATGATCGTCCCGTGCATCGCGCCGAGCTGGTTGTAGAACTCCGGCAGCATGATGCCGCCCGGAGCGTTCGCTTCTCCCAGTAGCCCCCCGATCAAGGGGATCGGTTTGCCGGGATCGGCCAACTGCCAGCGCATCAACAGCATCAAGCAAAAACCGAAGAGCAGAAAGCACAGAGCAGTGAATCCGTACTGGATTCCGATCACCTTGTGGTCCTGCGAAAAGACCCATCTACGCAGGAAACTCTCTTGGTGATGCCCGTGCCCGTCGGCTTCTTCCGGGTGCTTCTCGAGAACACTCATCCAGACCCCTCCTCCGGCTTCGGAAGGCAACTACGGTTTGCAAATTCTCGCGGAGTTTACCCGCTCACCCAGTGACCCGCAACAACGCGGTCGGATCCGTTGTCGCGACCCCACTTCGCTGAGCTCAACAGCCCGATTGCGATGTCTCGGAGGCGAGTCATTTGCTACTATCGCCAATCCTGAAACGTTCCCCCCTGGAATGTCCACCCTTCTGGAACGTTCACCCTCCCGAAACGCTCACCCCCTTGACGAGGTATAGGCAATGAATTGCAACAGAACGACCCTCGCGCCGGTTATCGCGCTCACTCTTCTCGCAGCGAGCACAGCCTTCGCTGGGATCACCAAGGAGCCCGCTCGCGTACAGAGCGGCAATTTGACCTCATCCTCCAGCGACGCCCCGCGCGCGATCGCCGCGGACTACCTGACTCAGGCCTCCGCGGACTTCGGCCTGACGGCCGCCGATTTGGCCGATACGGTGGTCCGGAACGAATATCGCTCGCCTCACAACGGTGTGACCCACGTATACATCCGTCAGCAGGTCAATGGCATCGAGGTGGTCAACGCCGATAGCAACGTGAACATCGATCGTGACGGCCGGGTCTTCTTCGCCGGCACGCGGTTCGTCGCGCAGGCCGCCGCCAAAGCCAACGCCAACAATCCCTCGATTGAACCCCTCGAGGCTCTACTCTCGGCGGCCAAGCATCTCGAGCTGCGCCCGATGGGTCTCGAACTCTTGCAGAACCTCGGCGGGCCAACGGCCGAGGCGATCTTCTCTCCGGGCGGCCTTTCGCTCGAAGAGATCCCGGTGAAGCTCATGTACCTGCCCACCGACACGGGCCAGGTGCGCCTCGTCTGGGAAGCGGTGCTCCGGCTGCCGAACGGCCTGCATTGGTACAACATGTTCATCGATGCGGTCACTGGCGATGTCCTCGAGAAGTTCGACTGGATCGCCAACGAAGGCGGCGGTGGCCCGGACCCCACCTACGACGTGATCCCGCTTCCCGCCGAGAGCCCGCTCGACCTTCCCCACCAGACCGTCATGGATCCCGCCGACGCCACGGCATCCCCGTTCGGCTGGCATGACACCAACGGCGCCGGCGGCGCCGAGTTCACGGACACCCGCGGCAACAATGTCTTTGCTCAGACCGACCTCGATGCGAACAACAACCCGGCGGGCGAAATCCAGCCTGATGGCGGTGCTGGCCTCGACTTCAATTTCGCCTGGGACGAGCTCCTCGGCCCCTACGGCGGCACCAACCAGGAAGCATCGGTCGTCAATCTCTTCTACTTCAACAACATCCTCCACGACGTCCTCTACCAGTACGGCTTCGACGAACCATCCGGCAACTTCCAGGAGCACAACTACGGCAACGGCGGTGTCGCCGGAGACCCGGTGCAAGCCGACGCCCTCGACGGCTCGGGCACCAACAACGCCAACTTCGGAACCCCCCCTGACGGCTTCGACCCACGGATGCAGATGTTCCGCTGGACAAGCCCGTTCGGCCAGATAGTGACCGTGAACTCGCCAGCCAAGATCGCCGGGGACTACGTCGCCAATCCCTCCAACAACGGCGGCACGGCCAACGGCCTCACCGGCGATGTGGCTCTGGTAATTGACGGCACCGCGCCGACGGACGACGCCTGCGAGACGGTCTCCAACGACCTCACGGGCAAGATCGCTCTAATTCGCTGGAGTGGCGGGCTCTGCAACTCTAGCGTCTTCGTCGCCAACGCTGCGGCTGCCGGAGCCGTTGCCGCCATCATCATCGACAACACCGACGTACCCCTGACCAACTTCGGTGGCAGCCCCTCAATCCCGTCCGTAGCCGTCGGTCTCTCGGATGGGGAGTTGTTCGTCGGCGCGGCCGGGACGGTCAACTCGACGATCGACGACAACCCCGATGCCTTCGACCGCGACAGCGACTTCGACAACGGCATCATCGCCCACGAGTACGGCCACGGCGTCTCCAACCGGCTGACCGGCGGCCCGGCCAACGTCAACTGCCTGAATCACGCCGAACAGGCGGGTGAGGGCTGGAGCGACTGGTGGACGCTATCGCTATTCCCGCTGCCTTCGGACACTCGCACGACAATCCGCGGAGTCGGCAACTACTCCACGTTCCGCGAGGTAGACGGTGGCGGCATCCGCAACTTCCCGTACAGCACTGACCTGGGAGTGAACCCCCAGACCTACGCCGACATCGGTACGACCAACGTCCCGCACGGCGTGGGTGAGATTTGGGCGGCGATGCTGTGGGAGGTGTACTGGAATCTCGTCGACCGCTACGGCTTCGACGAGGATCTCTACACCGGCACCGGCGGCAACAACACGGCGATCCAGTTGGTCATCGACGGTATGAAGTTGCAGCCGTGTGCGCCGACCTTCGTTCAAGCGCGCGACGCGATCCTCGCTGCTGACGCGGCCAACAACGGCAACGCCAACGAGTGCGAGATCTGGAACGGCTTCGCCAAGCGCGGACTCGGGTTCTCGGCCCTGGCGGGAGGTACCGGGGTCGGCGACGAAACCGAGGCCTTCGATCTGCCGCCAGGCGTGCCCTCGGTGTGCACCGCGATCTTTGTCGACGGATTCGAGTCCGGCGACACCAGCGCTTGGGACACCACGGTGCCCTAGCCTGGCGCGGAAAAGCAAGACTTCTCCGCCGCCGCGACGAGCCACGAGCCCGTCGCGGCGGTTTTCTTTCTCGCTAGTTCTCGAGCGCGACCAGGTCGACGCCGACCGTGATGATCCCGCCGTCACGCAGGATCGCCAACTCGACCGTCGAGCCCACGCCCGAGCGCTCGAAAGCAGACGCCAACTCGTCGAAGTTCGCAACGCTGTCGCCGTTCACCCCCGTGATCACGTCGCCAAGGTAACGTCGACCTCCACGGTCGGTCTGGATGCCTTCGAGCCCCGCCCGGGCCGCTGGCCCAGTTGACTCCACGGCCTGGATCGCCACGCCTTCGACATCGACCCGCCGCAGCAGGCTGTCGGGCAACAGCGTGACCCCAATGCCGGGCCTGATTGGCCGGCCGAATTCGAGGATCTCGGGAATCAGCCGCCGCACGGTATCGACCGGGACCGAGAACCCGATCCCTGCTGAAGCACCACTCGGGCTGTAGATCGCCGAGTTGACGCCGATCAAGGAGCCCGAGGAGTTGAGCAGCGGGCCGCCGGAATTGCCGGGGTTGATCGCGGCGTCGGTCTGTACGACATCACGAATCGTCCGGCCCGAGGGTGACCTGAGTTCCCGCCCCAGGGCGCTGACGACACCTACGGTCAGAGTCTGATCGAGGCCGAACGGGTTGCCGATCGCCAGGACGCGCTGGCCTACCGCCAAGTCGTGCGATCGGCCGACGGGAAGGGGGATGAGCTGTTCCTGGGGCGCGTCTATCTTGAGCACCGCCAGATCCTTGTCCGGCGCCACTCCGACCAGCAGGGCCTCGTGGGTCGACTGATCCGCCAAGGTGACGGTCCAGCGCCTCCCGCCCTCGAGAACGTGGAAGTTCGTCACTACGTGGCCCTCGCGATCCCAAATGAACCCGCTACCGGAGCCCTGTGGAATTTCAGTGACATCGAGAGAAAAACGACTCCGCCGAACCTCCACGATCGAGGTGATGTTGACCACCGAGGCCGAAGCGCGGCGGAAGGTTTCAATGTCTCTCCGCTCGCCGTCCGATAGCCCTGTCGGCATCGGCAACTCACGTGGCGCTCGCATCTCGACTTCGGATTCGAGGTCCGAAAACGAGTCGGCAGCGTTCAGCTCCACCGAACCGCCGCACAAGAGTCGAGCTCCGATCAGGAGCCCGATCGCGAAAAACACTACATGCCGCAGTACGCTAGTCCAACTCATCACATGCTCCTTGCTCGTAAGGTCCACCGGCTCCGTCCAGGCGCCCAGCCACGGCAGGCGCCCGTCACCCGAGTCGCCCGCTGACCGGCACAAAACCCGGCGGCGGTTCCCAGGTGCCGTACTTCCAGCGACTATGGGCCCAGAGATACTGGTCCGGCTCTGCTCTCACGGCCGTTTCGAGTTCCGCATTCAGCCGACCAAGGATGGCACGAACGTCAGCCTCTTTGTCACCGGTCGGAGGGTGCTCTATCAACTCTGAGAGCTCGATCTCGAACCGCCCGGCTCCGAGCCGCCGGCTGGTCACGAAGCTCAACGGCGCCTTGGTCACCAGGTGGAGCATCGGCACCGTCACATGGGTAGCCGCCGGCCGGCCGAAGAAATCGAACTTGACGCCTTCGCCACGGGCGTCGAGGTCGATCAACATCGCCACTGTCCCGCCGGCCTTGAGCGCATCGGTGAAGCGGGTCGGCGCACCGAACCACTCCGGCACCAATCGGAAGTTGCGGCTCGGTTTGCGGCGCTGCAGGAGGCGCTCGACCCATGGATTCGACACCTTCCGAGCAGCCGCGGTCAAGGGCTTCAAACGGGACAGTGCTTGGGCCGCGATCTCCCAATTGCCCAAGTGACCGCCGGCCAGCAGAAGCCCCTTATCCGGATCATCGAGCACCGCTTGAACCGCCGGCGGTATCCGAAAGACAACGCTCTCCCGCCAACGTTCGCCGGCCAGCAAGCGCTTGGCCTTCAGGGTCTCGACGATCGAAATCAAGAAGTTCCTGGCCGAGCCTCGGGCCAAGCGAATCGCGTCCCGGCGCTCGGTCTCGATGCCCGAGCGCAAGATGTTGTCAATCGCCACGGCTCGGCGCTCACCACCCAGGGCGAACGCCAGGCCCGCAAGACGTGCTACCAGCCACACGGCCGCACTGAGCGGCAAGATATCGACCCAAAGCAGCACGAAACGCAGCAGCAGGTATTCGATGAAGTGTCGCAATCGTTTCAGGGAGTGCCCCGCGCACGACTCAGCCCGCTGGCCTCATGCCACAGGCTGCTAGGCGGCTCTGGCGACCATCACGTCCATCAGGTCGCCCACGGTCTTCAAGTCCATCACATCACCGGCGTCGAGTTCGATGCCGAACTCCTGTTCGATTCCATAGAGAACATCGAGGATCGAGAGCGAATCGAAGCCGAGGGATTCGACAGTCGTCCCAGCCGAGAGCGTCGTCCAGTCGACGACCTGAGTCGAGGAACTCTCGAGGACGTCGCGCAGCCGGACAAGGGTGTCTTGGGTGTCCATCGCGGGGGAGCCTACACCAAGGTCTCGAAGGCGCCCTAGTCCCCCGCTGACAGGACTAGCACTGCATTGCCACCACCGAATCCGAAGCTGTTCTTGAGTGCCACCTTGCGCTCGATCGGTTCGGCCTCGCGGCCCACCAGCCGGACATCGCATTCGGGATCGGCAGTAGCCAGGTTGAAGTTCGGTGGCGCCACTCCGTGCTCGAGCGCCATCACGGTCACCGCCGTCTCGATAGCCCCGCAGGCTCCCAGTGTGTGCCCGAAATACGACTTGTTGGAGCCGACTTGGACCCGATCTGCCGCCGAACCCAGGGCCATGCGGATCGCCGCGCTCTCCGTCGTGTCGTTGCTCCGAGTCGCGGTTCCGTGCGCGTTGATGTAGCCCACGGCATCCGGGTCGACTCCAGCAGAACACAAGGCCGCCTTGATGGCCCCGGCCTGCCCTTCAGCCGACGGGCCCGTGAGGTGGCCCGCATCGGATGACTCGCCGTAGCCCAGAACCTCCGCTCGCACGGTGGCGCCGCGAGCGGTGGCCGACTCCAAAGACTCGAGAACCAGGATTGCCGCACCCTCGCCCAGGGCCGTCCCTTGGCGCTCCTGGTCGAACGGACGGCAGGCGAAGGCGGGCTCTTGGTTGGGCGAGAGCACCCCGAGGTTGTTCCAGATGCCGAAAAAGAACGGGTCGAGGCAGCCTTCCACGCCACCGGTCAGAGCGATCTCGGCCTCGCCATGCTTGATCCTTCGATAGCCATCGCCGATAGCGTTGGCCGACGAAGTGCACGCCGAGATGACCATGTAGTTGGCACCGGTCAGCTTGAACTGCATCGAGATGTTGGCCGAGATTGCGTTGAACATGATGCGCGGAACCGAGCTCGGCAGGAGTCCCTTCGGGCCCTTGGTGTTGAAGCGCTGGAAGGCCTCGTAGATCGACTGAGCCGAGCCGATGCCCGTCCCCACGATGACCGGCACCTCGCACGTTTCCTGTTGCGACTCGGATACCAGCTGCGCTTGGGTCAACGCCCGGCCTGCGGCCACCATTGCGAGGTCGAGCGCGCGGTCCATTGGGCGCCGCCCCATGGCGGCCAAGCCCTCGCGTACACCGCTGTCATCGACCTGAGCAGCCAGCTTCACCTTGTAGGGCGAAGTGAAGGCTTCGGTATCGAAGGCCGTGAGCGGCCCGATTCCGGTCTCCCCCGCCATCAACCGACGCCAGATCTCCTCTTCCTCGAAACCCAACGGTGTTGCCAGCCCAAGGCCGGTGACGACGACACGGCGATTGCGACTCATCCACCCATCCAGAGGCCGCCGTCGACGTGCAACACCTGGCCCGTGATGTACGAAGACTCCTCGGAGAGCAGGAAGCGCACGGCGCGCGCAATCTCGTCGGGCTGAGCCAAGCGCCCCAGGGGAATGGCCAGGCCATCGCGGCGCTCCTCGGTGAGAGCCGCCGTCATGTCGGTCTCAACGAAACCCGGAGACACTGCGTTGCAACGAATACCGAAACGCGCCGCCTCGAACGCCAGACTCTTGGTGAGACTCACGAGTGCCGCCTTGGAGGCTGCGTAGTCGGCTCCCATCCACTTTCCGGCGCCGTGGGCGGCGATCGACGCGATGTTGACGATGGAGCCGCTGCGGTGTTGACGCATGGCGTTGTAGGCCGCCTGCGAGGCGGTCAGTGCCGCCTCGACGTTGACTGACTGGGTCTGCCGCCAGCCTTCGACATCGAGGCCGCGGAAGGCCTTGGCCTTGCCGCCGCCTGCATTGTTGACCAACCCGTCGATACGGCCGAAGTGCTGAATCACCTGCTCGACCAGGCGCCCGCCCCATTCGGGAGAACCCAGATCCGCCGCTAGCACCTGGATACGTTCGCCGCCGCCCAGCGCCTCGCGAGTTTCCCCGGTTCGCTCAGGGCTCCTGCCATGCAGTGCTACGGAAGCTCCTGCCGCGAGCAGGTCGCGAGCCACGGCGAGGCCGATGCCTCGCGTCGAGCCGGTGACCAGGATGACCTTGTTTTCCACTGGATGCCCTTCCTCAGATAGCTTCCGCACGGCAGCCGCCGAGCCGTTCGAGTTGAAGGCTACAACGCCTCAGCCAACGAGCACCAGCGCACGGGTCCGCCCACCAGGAAGCATTCCAGACGGACCTCGGCTACTGTTCTAGCCACCGACTCGATCGAGAGCCAGAACCCCGAGAACGGCAGGTAGGTAGATCACCGAGGCGAGCAGGACCCGGCGGGCCGATGCATCCGAACGATCGCGCGCGAAACCGATGCTCAGCGCCGTATAGAGCAAGCCCAGAGCCAGGGCACCAATGAAGTAGCCTCGGCCTGCCAAGCCCAGGATTGCGGGCGCCAGAGAGACCGGTATGAGCGCCACGCTGTAGAGCACCATCTGGCTTGCCGTGCTGCGGCCGTCCGGCTCGACGACCGGCAACATGGGGAAACCGGCCCTGGCGTAGTCGTGGCGGCACATCCAGGCGATGGCGAGAAAGTGCGGCAGCTGCCAGAGGAAGAGGACACCAAAGAGCGCCCAGGCTCCGGCCTCGACCTGACCCGAGATCGCCGTCCAACCCATCATTGGCGGAATAGCTCCGGGTACAGCGCCGACCACAGTCGAGAGTGAGCTCTTCACCTTGAGCGGTGTATAGACCACCACGTAGCCCAGGAAAGCGATCAAGCCGAGAATCGCGGTGGTCCAGTTGACCCGCCAGGCCAGCAGCAACAGTCCGCCGCAGCCCAGCAGGAGCCCGAAGGCCACCGCCGCGTGCGCCCTCATCCGCCCGGACGCCACAGGCCTGTTGGCCGTGCGCACCATCTGCGCGTCGAGCTCATGCTCGATAGCATGGTTCAGCGCTGAAGAACCGGCAGCAACCAGCCAGGTGCCGACCAGCGTCGCCGCGACGAGTTCGAGCGCCGGAGTCTCGCTTGCCGCCAGGAGAATGCCGATCCCCGCGGTCAACAAGACCATCAGCGTGATGCGCGGCTTGGTCAGGGCCATCCAGTCGGCGGCACCGCCACCCGCCGCATCGGATCCGGTCGACTTCATACCGCGACCACGGAGGCATCTCCTACGACCGCATCGGAAGTCGGCAGAACGGAGGCCAAGCGCCAGCTGCGGAGCGTGACGATCAAGGAGGTCGCCAGAAGAGCGGCGCCGGTGGGGACATGCAGAGTGTTGGGCAGGACCGCCCGACTCGACCAGATGATCGTCGCACCTAGACTCACCTGGCAGACCAGCAACAGACCGAGAAGCGATGCCGGGATCGTGAACTGGGACCGGGCGCCACTGCGCCAGATCCGTACCAGCAAGGTCACAACCATCGAGGTTACAACCAGGGCGCCGATCCGATGGGTCAGATGAATACCGACCCCGAAGTCGATCTCCGGTGGCCACCAGCGGCCGAACATGCGCGGAAAATCCGGGATCGAGAGCCCAGACCCGGTGTGGCGGACGAGAGCTCCGACCAAAGTCTGCAGGTAGATCAAACACGTCGTCCCAGCTGCGAGGACTCTCAGATCACGGACCCCAGAGGCAGGCCCGGGCCGGCTCGTTACTTCGAGCCAGGATCTCGACGTCACGAGCGCGAAGGTGACGATCAAACAGAGATAGAACTGGGCCAAAGCTGCGTGACTGACGGATATCGCGGTGGGTAGAAAGAAGAGGACCGTCAGGCCGCCAAGAAGAGCCTGCGCCAGGACGGCGACAACGGCTCCGTATGCCAAGCGACGCACCCAGCGTCGAGGCTCGCTGCGCCGGGCCCAAAGCGCCAGGACGACGGTGAGAAGGGCCACGGTGCCCGCGATCAACCGGTGGCCATGCTCTGCCCGCACGTTTTCGATCTCCCACCAACGCGGTGGATTGATGCCGCCGTAGGAAGTCGGCCAGTCCGGTACCGACAGGCCGGCCTCCAGGCTCTTGACCAGCCCCCCTGCGGCAATCAAACCGACGACGGCCAAGGTGAGGAAGGCGGCGAAGCGGTGCAGGCTTCGTGAGGTTTGCTGAAGCATCGAATCAGTCTATCCGGGGCCCGAAGGGACAGCTAGCCCATCAAGTCCCTGAAAAAAAGCGGCCGACTCAACAGAGAGCCGGCCGCTCGAGATCTTGCTCGTCAGACGTCTCAGGCGTCGTAGTCGAAAGAGACCGCGACTGCACCGTCGCCGACGGTGACGTTCTGGGTGCGGGTACCCAGCGTCTCGTGCCATGTCTCGACGACGTAGTCACCGGCCGCCAGGCCATCGATCGAGAATGATCCGTCCGTGCCGCTGACTGCGAAGTACGGATGGTCCACCACGCCCATGTAAGCCGACATCCAGGGGTGAACGTCGCACTTGAAGCGCACCATCACCTCGCTCTTGTCGAACGTCTTCTTGAGTTCCATGTTCTGGAACGGCTGGCCCTGGTTGAACTCGGCGTTGATCTCAGGCAGCGCGTGGACGTTGTGTAGGGTCGGATCGCTGTTGCGGATGATGAGCTCCTGGCCGGTCTGAATTCCCGCCACGTGCGGTGCGTAGGCGCAGCCGACCTGGTCGAGAACGACAGGATCGCTCGGCGCCGAATGGCTGCCGCTTACGCCTTCCTTGACGTAAACGAAGACATTGGCGAGATTGCCACCAGCGGCCAAGATCGCCTGGCTAGATACGCCATCGCTGTGAGCGCTCGCGCACACCGGGTCGGCGTCCATGTTGATCTCCGCGTCGGTGTCTTCGCCGGTGTAGCTGACGAGGCCGGTGATGCTGCCGCTACCGCCAGCCGCTACCGGCTCCGGAGCCGGGGCGGGGGGAGCCGCCGCTTTGGTTTCGGTCGTGTCTCCGCCGCCACCGCAGGCAACGAGAAGGGCTACTGCGGCCAGGCTCAGGGCCAAGCGCAAGGTTGTTTGCTTCATGATCGGGGGAACCTCCATGTTGGTCGGATATCAGCAGGTCGTCAGGAAGACGAACCCGTGGGGATCTTTGATACTACTACGTAGGGCCTATTGCAGGCCCCACCAAATATGGTCGCGTAGGGCCTCGGTCATCTTATCCGGGTCGGCGAGAAACTCCCGCAGGTCGTCCTCGCTCTCGAACTCGGTCATCATTCGACGCTTCTGAGCCGAGAACATCGGCGCGTCGATCGCCGCCGCCAGCGGTGACGAGAACGTGCCATCGTCCGCCTTGGCGAAGTTCTGAGGCATGTTGGTGCCCGGAATCCAGGTCTGCGGATCCTTGATCCAGTCCGGCACCCAGTCGTGCCTGAGGCGCTCGGGCGCCAGGAGCAACGACGGTGCCAACTCGCCAGCGCTTACGCCTGCTGCTGACACGCCGGCGGGGTGACACTTGGCGCATTGCAGCATGCCGAAAGCCACTTCTCCGACCACCAGACTCTGGCGATCACTCGGCCGCTGAGGCGAGGTCGAGAACGTCTGCCGTTCATCGCGCGCCGCGAAGTACGAGATCAAGGCATTGATCTCCTCGTCGTCAAAGCCGAAGGTCGGCATGCGCGTCGCGAGCCAGGGTCGGGTACTGACGGTTCCCGGGTCGTGCAGGAACTCGAAGAGCCAATCGGCCTGCGTTCGCGCCCCCTGTGAGGCCAGGCTCGGCGGCAATAGGCCCTTGTCGCCCAGCGACGAGAGGATGGCATGCCCCTCGCCCTCGATCAGATGGCAGCCCTGGCAGTTGTAGTAGGTGATGAGCTTGCGCCCCTCGGCCAGGGCCGCTGAGCGGGCTGACTGCCCGGCACGACGACTCGCGAGCGCCGACTCCTTGGTGAAGCCTAGGACATTGGTCAACACCGCTTCGGCCTCGCGCTCGGACATGCCGAAGTTCGGCATCTTGTAGAGCTCGCTGTAGTTTTTGACCGCTTCCTTGCCCTCGTCCCAGATTCGCGGGTTGAGCAGCTTGGTCTTGATCCAGTCGTGACGCGTGTGCGGCACATCGTGGACGTGACCGAAGTCGAAGAGGTGGGCCGATTTCGAGCCCTCCTCCGTCAACTCGACGCCGATCGGCTTGGAATCGTCGAAACCGTCGAGATCGTGACAGCCGTAGCAGCCGTACTTCTGAACCGTCTGCTCGCCGAGATAAACGCTGCGCTCGTGCTCTGACATCCCGGCCAGGACCGCTTCGCTCTGTTCGTAGGTGTTGTTGTTGCGCAGGTACTCGAGCGCCAGTTCATCGCGCGTCGAACCATCGATCGCGGGCGGCTCGAGCCCGTCGTAGCCCGGACTCTTCTGGGTCATGAGGAAAGCGGTGATATCCGCCGCCTCTTGGTCGGTGAGCCGCAGGTTGGGCATTCTCGTGTTCGGGTTGTACGACTTCGGGTCCTTGAGCCAGCCGAAGAGCCAGCCGGCTTCGACCTTGCTCCCGGTGCCTACCAGGTTCGGTCCGTTCAAGCGGTTGATCTGGGGGAAGAAGTCGTCGCGCTTGGCGTCCCCGTCGAGAATGTGGCAGCCCGTGCAGCCGACCGTGTTGAACAACGATTCGCCGCTCGCTACGCTGCCCGACGGCGGCGCGGGATAGGTTGCCGTCTCGGACTTGTCCCAAACGTAGTCCACCAGACTCGAGATCTCGGCCCGTTGCTTCGCCTGTGTCGCCGGCAGATGCGCGTTCTCCTCGAAGAAGAAGTGCGGCATCCAGGTCGTCGGATGGAAATCTCTCGGGGCTTCGATCCACTTGTAGGCCCAGCCCGGACTGGTCTTCGCGGCGACCCGCTTGAGACTGGGTCCGGTGCGCGGCACGTCCTGATACGCCGGATAGTCGATGACGTGGCAGCCGGAGCAGCCCATCCGGGAAATCAGTTCACGCCCGACGTCCTGCACTTCGGAGCCCGGCGTCCAGACCTCGGCAGCGTGGCAGGTGACGCAACCCGCCTCCGAGTACTTGGCTGGGTGGATTGGTGTCTCGAGGTATTTCTGCGTCTTCCAGCCCCATTCCTGCTCCCACTCCGCCTGCTGTTCCTCGGAGTGCGGCGAGTGGCCGACCCGCGCAAAGTCGGTCGCTCGGTCCAAGCCGGCGTGGCATGTGGTGCAGCCGAAGGACGTGTAGGGATGCGGCGAACTGGGGGCGACGAAAAGCTCGGGGCGAGGATGGGAGCGGAAGGGCTCCTGCCAGCGCTCGTCCTCGAAGCCGACGCGGTTCGACGCGACGTGGCAGGTGACGCAACGATCGACCCGATCGACCGTGGTGAAGTTGATGTTCTGGAAAAGGCCCGAGACCATCACCTGCTCCACCTTCAGGTCGGGCTCGACGAAGTCCATCAGCGGAGCGTTCAACACGAAATAGTCGAGCCTCTTGTCCAGGGTTCCGATGCGCTGGTTGAGCGAATCCACCCCGCTGCGCAGAGCCGCAAGTCGGTCCTCGGCCGTGTCGCGGGCAGTCCTGCGGGACTCGAGACTCGCCTCGACGTCGTCTCGCTGATCGACCAGCAGCTCGAGTTCCTTGACCTCGTCGGTCCATCGGGAGACGAGACCGTCGACTTTGGCCCGAGCACTCGCGATCTTGTCTTCCCGCCCACTCTGGAGCGCGGCGTCGAGCTTGTACCGCGCAGTGTCCAGAAGCGACTTCGAGCCCCGTGAGCGGGCATCTGCGGCGTAGATCTTCTTGGCCAGCTTGACGCTCTCGTCCTCGAGATCGCCGAGTTCGCTGCGCTGAGTCGCCAGCGCCTCTTCCTCCTTGGCAACATCGGCCTCGAGTTGGGCCAGCTCGTTGGCGTTGAGGCTCTGGCGTTCGGCTTCGAGCTCCTCGACCACCGCCTCGCGTTCCAATTCGCGAAATTGCGACTGCAGACGCTTCCACGGTTTGGCGTAGTCGGGCACCACCATCCAGATGGTCACCAGCAGCAACGCGATCGAGCTCAACGCGAAGACGACATTGGTGCGCCTGAAGTTGTAGTGCCTGTCGGGGCGCTTTTTGGGAGGTACGGGAGGTCCGGCCATCGCTCGCTCTCGCCTAGACGTTCAAGAAAAATTCTTGGATATGGACCAGGTACTTCAAGTTGAAGGCCCAGCGGAGGTACATCTTGATCGGCAGCAGCATCATGACCAGGAAGAGACTCATCCCGACGTAATAACGTGAGCTACCCATCTCATCGTAGTAGCGCTTGAAGAACTTCACCTTAGTCAGGAAGACCGGCAGGGCAACCAAGTACAGCAGCAGCAGAATGATGCCGGGCATCTCTCGCCAGAGCCAAAAAGACGGCAGTCCGACGCTGAACCACTTGATAAAGATGTACTCCGACAGGTCAACGTTGACCAACGGTTCGATCTTGTTGATGTCCCAGTACTCATAGAGGCCGAAGAAGTTCCAATTCGGCCCTCTCATGAAGGTGCCGACGACGATCAGATAGCACCAGAGTACGACGTAGCCGTAGTTGAAAAGAATGATCTCCGTGCGGCGCTCCTTGAACGTGAAGTAGCCGTTGCCCTTGGTGTTGGTGTCGATGTACGGGATGGCACACAACCCAACGATGATCAGGCTCGGCAGCACCACACCTGCCATCCAGGGATCGAAGTAGACCAACATCTCCTGCAGACCGAGGAAGTACCAGGGCGCCTTCGACGGGTTGGGAGCGACCGCGGTATTGGCTGGCTCTTCGAGCGGCGCTTGCAGCAGAATCGACCACACGGTCAAGAGCACGGTGAGCACGACCATACAGATCAGCTCGGAGAAAACGAGGTCCGGCCAGGTGAAAATCTTGTCCTGCGACTCGCTCTTCTCGAAGGTCGGCTCGCCCCGCGCCATCAAGTCGTCGTTCTCGTACGCCTTGTGCATCGACAACCAGAGGAAGAAGCCGACAAAGTAGATCATCATGACGATCGGCACGTTGTCGGGCTTCGCCACCACCAGCCGGAAGTTCTCGTCGAGCATGCTCACCGCCAAGTAGACGGTGACACCGATGAGGAGCACCAACCCACCCATCTTGGTCCACAGCCGACGCCAGAAGAGCGCCGCGAGAAACACCACCGTGGTGATCGTGAACGACCACTTGGGGTCCGAGAGGTAGTTGACTAGCCCCTTGAGCGCATCGACCATCGGCTATACCGGTCCGGAGATTCCGCCGTCACGGCGCACGCGCCAGAAGTGGACGGCAATCAGGAAGGCGGCGACGAACGGGATGGCGACGCAATGCAGCACGTAGAAGCGAATCAGCGTACCGCCGCCGATCGTCCGCCCGGCAATCAAGCCAAAGCGCGCGTCGCTGCCGACGTGAATCAGCTTCTTCCCTCCTAACTCCAGGAAAGCTGCACCTGGACCTTCGGCACCTAGCAGTGGCGTCGCTCGAGCCATGTTCGAGCCCACGGTGATGGCCCAGATGGCAAGCTGATCCCACGGCAACAGGTAGCCCGTGAAGGAGAGAAGGAGCGTCAGAACCAAGAGGATCACACCGACGTTCCAGTTGAACTCGCGAGGTGGCTTGTAGGAACCGGTCATGAAGACCCGGAACATGTGGAGCCAGACCGCGATGACCATCGCGTGGGCTCCCCACCGATGCATCTCACGCATGATGCCGAAGGCGGCGACCTCGCGTAGGTCGATCATGTCGAAGTAGGCGTACTCGACCGTCGGCCGGTAGTAGAACATCAGCAGAAGACCGGTAATGGTCTCGACCAGGAAGAGGAAGAAGGCCGTTCCACCCATGCACCAGGTGTAGCTCATCCGAAGGCCTGATTTCTTGACCTTGATCGGATGCAGATGCAGCACGACGTTGCCCAGCATCGCCATCGCGCGCTTGCGGTTGTCGGTCGGAATCCCGACCCGGAAGATGGACTTCCAGACCTGGGATTGGACGATGGCTTTTTGTAAGTCCTTGAGCATCAGTCTGTTGCTCCCTACTTGCCTGCTCCCAGATTGCCGGGCCGAAGACTAAGACTTCTCCGGCCCGTCCTCGAACGGGTGCAGCCCGGAATGCCTAGCGTCACCCCACCTCAATGAACGAGGCGGGGTCCGTCCACTGCCCTTGTTCCCAAAGGTATTTCTGTGCCTTGTCGACCAGAATCTGTCCATCACTCGGATCGATCGAAATGCGGGCGCGTTCGAGCGGACGCGGCGTCGGGCCTTCGAAGTTGATGCCGTTCTTGTAGTAGCCGCTGCCGTGACACGGACACTTGAATTTGTTCTGCGCCTCGAGCCACGCAGGCGGACATCCGAGGTGGGTGCAAATCGCGATCAACGAGTAGAGTTGCCCGTCGTTGTTGACGATCCAGACGCCGTTGGTTTCCTTGAACCGCTCGTCGACAATGCCCGGCGGAAAGTCCGAGGGCACCCCGACCTTGAAGTTGGTCGGCGGTTCGTAGAGCACATTGGGAAACATGAAACGCCCCCAGGCGGTGACGCAGCCACCGATCGCAGCGCTGAAACCGACCCACGCTACCGCGGCCCAGGAAAAGAACCCACGGCGCGAGACTTCGGCCGGGGCTGCAGCTTTGACCGGCGCCGCAGGCTTTGGAGCCGGCGTCGCGGCCGCTGGAGCCTCGGCGGCTTCCACGGGTGCCGGATCGGCAGGGGTATCGGGCGTTGTTTCGTTGATCTCGTCAGTCATCGCAAGCCATTGAAGCAACTCGGGTGTAACAAACCTCTGTTCGGTGCTGCCATTTCTAGTGGATGGCCCGCAGGGTGTCAAGCCCGGGGCAAACGGCGATCGGCGGCCAACCAACCCAAGGGAGTTACACTTGTGCCAACCTGAACATCGCAGCACCGTCGGCCAGTCCTCCGGGTGAGCATTCGGCAGCCGTGGCTCTTTTAGGGAGCGGAGAAGAACTTGAACTACAAGAAACTGTTGACCGCACTTCTCCTCGCGAGCCTTGCCGCAGGGACGGGGGTTCTCGTCACGATGTTCCGATCGGACCCGGGCTTCCACATGTGGGAAGTGAAGCTCGCCTGGTCTTCGGCCCAGGCCGTCGAGCTGACACAACGCGGCACGGAGTGGCACCAAACGGTTCGAGAGTCCCTGGCATGGGATCACTTCTTTATCGCCATCTACGTGCTCTTTCTCTGGGTCGCGCTGCGGCTGGTCGTCGACCGAGCGGGGCCAGGCAACGAGAAGGCCGTGCTGCCGAAGAGCTGGCTTACCTGGCTCCCGCTCATGGCCGGGCTTTTCGACATCGCCGAAAACCGAGCGATCCGGGAGATCCTCGCCGGCTCGACCGACCCTTGGGTCGTGCGCCTGAAGTGCCTGGCCACTCTGGCCACTTGGGCGACCGTCTTGGCGATCATTGTCGTGTTGGTTCGCGGCTGGCGTCGAGCCGCTCAACTGGCGGACGCACCGGAGCAGAAGGTCGGGGTCGACCCCTCTCGGGTGACGCTCGACAAACTGATCAGTCTCGAACGCGCTGTGCTCGACAAGCGAGGCGACCAGAAAACCGTGGGACTGGCGTTCTCGGGAGGCGGGATCCGGGCCGGGACTTTCGACTTGGGCATCCTCCAGGCCCTCGCTCGGATGGGCCTGCTCGATCGGCTGGACTACATCTCGACCATCTCGGGCGGCGGCTACATTGGAGCCTGGCTGCACCAGTGGATCCGACATCGTGGATTGGACGAAGTGGTCGAAGAACTTGCTCGCGACCCCGACGAACTCAAGCCTGAACCCGCCCCGATCACCCACCTGCGTAACTACAGCAACTACCTGACCCCGAAGCTCGGCTTCCTGAGCGCCGACACCTGGGCCACCGTGGCGACCTACGTTCGCAACATGCTCCTGAATCTCGTCATCATCGTGGGCCTGGCAGGCACGCTGCTGATGTTGCCCCGAGCCGTCGCCGACAGCCTGGGCTCTTTGGAAGGCATCTTCACCCGCACCAAGCTCGAGAGCCTCGACTCGATCGAACTCGGAATCTTCACTCTCGACGTCAGGATCGGCTACTTATGGGCATTCCTGGCCTTCTTCGCTCTTTTCCTCACCAGCATTATCGGCGTCGGTGTCAGCCTCGCCGGCGCCGTGACCGCGTCCTCAAAGCACGACGATGGCCTGACCTCCCAAGGAGCGGTTCAGCGCAACACGATCATCCCAGTGGTCGCCGCTTGTGTCTTCGGCGCCTACTGGTTATGGGTGATCGACGGCGCGCCACGCAGCTGGTTCCTGGTCCTAACGCCCTTCTTGTACGCCCTCCCCTGGGTGGTATCCGCCGGGGTCGTGTACCTGGTAGCCGAGTCAGGCAGCACGGCTTCCGGTTCATCGAGCGGTCGACCACAACCGGCGGCGAGCATGCGCCAGAAGTTGCGGCAGTACGCCCCCGAAGTGCTCTCCGTCTGGTTGCCGCCCGTGGTCGCCGTCGGCGTCGCGCTCGGCCTCGCACTGTGGGGCCTGACTCACCTCTTCTCCGGCTGGAGCCAATGGCAGCTCATCGCGTTCGGACCGCCCATCTCGATGGGCCTGTTCACCCTGACCGCAGTCCTGCACATCGGCCTCCTCGGCAGGCACTTCAACGACCACCTCAGGGAATGGCTGGCCCGAGCCGGCGCCTGGATCATGATCTACAGCCTCGCCTGGCTGGCGCTGAATGGACTCACCATCTACGGTCCGGTGCTGCTCGCCGCGGCTCACGGCTGGGTCAAGGCTGGCATGGCCTCCGGGTGGCTCGCCGTCTCGGCGTGGGGCGCCCTGGCGGGCAACGCCCAGCAGCAAGGTGCCGGCAAGCGTTGGCACGGACCGGCTCTCAGAATCGCACCCTGGATCTTCATCGTGGGCCTGGCGGTCACCTTGAGCTGGAGTCTCGATCGGCTGCTCAGTCGCAACCACGAAGCTCTCTGGGATGACTTCGCTGACGTGACCTCGAACCCCAAGGGAGGCGAGACTCTGGAGTATCAGGACGGGGCCCTAGCGGTCACGATCGAGAAGAACAGGGCCTTGGGCGTGAGCGACAAGGGCAAACTGGGCACGTTGGCGGAAAGCCACGACAAGCTGCTCGACGCGCAACTGGAGGACAACGAATTCTGGCTCTGGATGCTGGGACTCGCGCTCGTCGCCCTCGAGTTTTCTCGCCGGGTCGATGTCAACGAGTTCTCGATGCACCAGTACTACAGAAACCGCCTCGTGCGCGCCTATTTGGGAGCCTCCAACCCTGAAAGAAAGCCCAATCCCTTCACCGGTTTCGACCCTGCGGACGATGGCAAACTCGGGATCGATTTCGACGATTCAGATCTCGAGGCTGGCGAAGGCATCAAGTCGAGCCGGCCCCTGCACCTGATCGGAGCCGCCCTCAACCTGGTGCACGGCACACGCCTGGGCTGGCAAGAGCGCAAGGCGGCGTCCTTCGTCTTCACTCCGTACTACAGCGGTTTCGCTCTACCCGCCGACCAAGGCGACGACAAGCCGCAGGCCACTTTTCGCAGAACCCACGAGGTGGACCGCCTCACCCTCGGCACCGCGATGGCGATCTCGGGCGCGGCGGCAAGCCCCAACATGGGCTTCCGCTCGACACCGGCGCTGACCCTCCTCTTGACGGTCTTCAACGTCCGTCTCGGGTGGTGGCTGGGAAACCCGGGGCAGGAGGAAGCCTGGAAGCGTGGTGGTCCACGCGTCGCCTTGGTCCCGCTGATAGCCGAACTCTTCGGCCTCACCTCGGACCGTTCGGCCAACATCTACCTCTCTGACGGCGGCCATTTCGAGAATCTCGGGATCTATGAACTGGTCCGTCGCCGCTGCCGTTTCATCATCGTGACCGACGCCAGCGCCGACCCCAAGCTCGAGTTCTCGGACTTGGGCAACGCGATTCGGAAGTGCCGCACCGACTTCGGTGCGGAGATCGAGATCAACATCGAGCCCATCAGAGTCGGAGAGAGCGGCCTCAGCCGGCGGCATTGCGCCGTCGGGAAGATTCGATACGCGGCCAAGACCAAGGGGGGAAGTCCGGAAACCGGATACCTGCTGTACATCAAGCCGACGATGACCGGCGATGAGCCCGAAGATGTCCAGCAGTACGCAGAGGCCAGCACGAGCTTCCCGCATCAATCGACTGCCGATCAGTTCTTCGATGAGTCACAATTCGAGAGCTATCGGGCCCTCGGAGAGCACATCGGCAGGCGCGTTTTCACGTCGGCGTCGAGTCAGGTTCCAGGTCAGTTCCGCAGTTGGGAGAGCCTGTTTACCGAGGTCCGTGAGCGTTGGACCCCACCGAGCCGGTCGGTGGAGAGGTCATTCTCGAAACATGGAGCTGCCCTCGACACCATCTTCCAAAGGATGGGGGACGATCAGCAAGCGCTCGACTTTCTCGATGCGGAGATCTACCCGGAGTGGGAGATCCTGTCAGGCAAGGCCGGCGATCCCGGCTGGCCCTACAAGGAGGCACAGATCAGATCGGGCTTCTACCTGTGCAGCTCGATCATCCAGTTGATGGAGAACGTCTACCTCGACCTGCGTCTTGACGACGAGCACCGCCACCCCGACAACCGCGGGTGGATGAACCTCTTCAAGCAATGGGCGGCAGCCAACATGATGAAAGGCACCTGGGCCGTCTCGGCAGGAAACTACGGCTCGAGATTCCAGACTTTTTGCCGCAGGCGCCTCCACCTACATCGAGGCTCGGTTTCCGCCTCGATCGTCCAGCAGGACTACATGGCCGAGATTCTCGCCGAGTGGAAAGAGGTTGGAGTCCAGACCGGCAAACGAGTGACCCAAGCCCAAGAACGAGCGCAGACGAGCGAGCCCGGAGCGATCGGGCACAGCTGGATCGCGATCCATCTCGAGGCCGAAGGACCGCCGCTCAATCTCCCCATTGGGTTCGCTCTCACCGAGCGCCAGCGCGCTGCCGACGGATCTTCTCAAGAGCACCTGCTCTACTTCCAGGTGCCGAAACACTTGAGGAACACAGGGCTCGCTCAGCAGGGGCTCTACGAGATAGCGCGCAAATTCATGGGCATCGCGCCGATCGAAGAGTCTCTCAAGCTCCAGGGTGTGCCTCTAAAGACTTGGCGTGCTTTCGTCAGCCTCTACGAAATGTCCATTTCCTAGCAGGGACCCACAGAGCGCCGGCCGAGGCTCAGGTACCTGCGCTGCGAACCCGCTGGACTTCGATTGCCGCTTGCCGCACCTTGAGACTCGGATCAGCGTCCGCGAGCCGGCTCAAGATGCCCTCGATCGAAGGATGATCGAGATCCGCCAAGGCCTTGACCGCCTCGATCATGGCGTCCTCCTGCTGTTCCGGCGTGATCCCGGGCACCTGGACCGCCAGCTCGCGATCGAGCATCTCCTCGAGCACTCCCAAGCCGGAAGCATTGCCGAGCCTGGCCATGGCGAGCGCGGCGTTCCATCGCACATCGGCCACCGTATCCTCGAGCAGGACTTCGAGACGGGGCACCGCACCGGGGTCGCCTAGCGCTCCGAGAGCGAAGGCCGCCGTCTTGCGAATACCCGCATCGCGATCGGCGGCCGCCTCGAGAATCGGCTGAAGGGCCCGAGGGTCACCGATCGTGCCTAGCGCCCACAGGCTGTAGATCTTGAGCTCCCCATCGTCCCCGGCGAGTGACTCGAGCAACTGGGGAACGGCTTCAGGATCTTTGGTGAAACCCAGAACCAACGCCAAGTAGTGCTTCATGTCGTCGTTCTCGGCCGCGGTATAGATCTCCCTCACCTGCGCCTTCAGACCCGGCGTCTCGTCGAGAGCCCTCGGATCTGCGACCAGAATCTTGGCCAACTCATAGGCGGCTTGTGAGCGGCGCGGTTTCGACCAATGACGCAAGTCGTTGATGTAGTCCTGGCTCGAGTTCTGGTCGTAGGCGATCCAGCCGAACCCGATAAACACGGCGACGCAGGCCAGGACGACCAGCAACGGAACGACAAAGAGACCCATGAACGAGCGCAGGGCGCTGGTGGGCTCGTCCTCCTCGTCCTCCAGAGGGGCCAAAGGGTCGGGAAACCGGTTCTCGGGTTGGACTGTCGAGTCCTGCTCTTCAGTCAGGTTCGCGGTCGAACTTTCTGTCGGGCTTTCGTGCTCTTCGCTCATGGCCGGCGCAGCTTACCCGCTCCTCTCGGCGACGGGAAGTCAGAGGGGGGCCGGTATGAAGATGCAGGGCGGGTGCGAGCCTCGGCTTCTACTCCGGGCGCAACTCTTTCTTGAGGATCTTGCCCGTGGCCGTCATGGGCAAGCTGTCGCGGAACTCGACCAGCCGAGGGTACTTGTAGGCCGCGACTCGCTCCTTCGACCAGGCGATGACCTCGTCTGCCGTCAACCGCCGGCCCTCGGCTGGGACGATAAACGCCTTGATCTCCTCACCATGCTGATCATGTGGCACGCCGAGCACCGCCACCAAAGAGATTCCCGGGTGGGTCATCAGGACTTCCTCGATCTCGCGCGGGTAGACGTTGAAGCCGCCGCGGATGATCATGTCCTTGGTGCGATCGACGATGTAGAAGTAGCCGTCGTCGTCCACCGTGCCGACATCGCCGGTGTGGAACCAACCGCCACGCAGCGCCTCGGCATTGGCTTCCGGCCGGCGATAGTAGCCCTTCATGACGTTGTGGCCGCGGATCACGATCTCGCCTGCCTCCCCGGCCGCAACTTCACAGTCTTCCGCGTCCACGATTCGCATCTCGACGCCCCAGATCGGAGTGCCGACCGATCCCGGCTTGCGTTCACGGTCGAGATGATTGAACGACGCCACAGGCGAGGTCTCCGACAGTCCGTAGCCCTCCAGGATCGGCACCTGAAAGCGGTCCTCGAAGTCTTCGAGTACCTGCACCGGCAGTGCCGCGCCGCCACTGACCGCCAAGCGCATCGTCTTCGCCAGACCGTCGAGATCCACCCCGTCCGCATCGGTATTGAGTAGCGCCCAATACATCGTCGGTACCCCGGCAAAGACGGTGACCCCCTGTTCGGCCATCAACCGAAGGGCGGCGGCCGGTTCGAATCGCGCCATCAACACCGAGGTCACGCCGGCCAACAAGCCGGTGTTCATCAGGACCGTCTGCCCGAAGGAATGAAAGAGTGGCAGCACGACCAGGGTCACATCGCTTTCGAGCATTCCCAGCACATCGCGACTGACGATGCAGTTCATGAAGATGTTGGAGTGCGACAGCTCCGCGCCCTTGGGCTGCCCCGTGGTGCCCGAGGTGTAGAGGATGACTGCCGTGTCGTTGGGTCGTGTTTGCACGGTGTCGAAACCGGCGTCACCGGCAGCGATCAGGGCGCCAAGAGTCGTCGCACCTGCGAGAGGAGACTCGGCCGCCGGATCGGCGGTGATGGCAACGAGGTGCTCGCAACCCTCTGCACCGGCGAAACCGACGGCACCCTCGACTCCGATCGGCAACTCCGCAGTGCCTTCGAAACAGAAGAAGGCCTTGGCCTCTGAGTCGCTGAGGTGGTACTCCACCTCGCGACCCTTGAAGAGCACGTTGAGAGGAACGACCGACGCACCCGCCTTGAGGATGCCGAAGAAGACGATCGGAAAAAACGGCAGGTTAGGGCAGGAAAGCGCCACCTTGTCGCCCGGCTCGATACCCATGGCGACCAAGCCGCTGGCAACCTTGCGCGCTGCCGCATCCACCTGGGCGAAGGTCAGAACATGCTCACCGAAGATAAACGCGGCCTTGTCGGCGCGCCGCTTGGCGCTCTCTTCCAATATCGAGGCGATGTTGAGCAAGCTCGACCCCCTTCCGGCTCCGGCATTGTTGCAGCGATCGACTAACAGTAGATCACTCGCGCGATGCTACCGTGACCGGGAACCAGATGGCGACAGACCAGGTCTAGTAGGCCAATAGACCCTATCTCGGCACAACCCCGCCAAGGAGAACAACGATGAAGAATCTGCCTCGCCCAGTCGCCGCATTCACCCTCGCTACGCTCTATGTCTTGTTCGGTACTTTGATCTGCGGCGTGGCTTTCGCCGGCAGCGGCCACAAGAAGGCTGAGGTCGCAAAGGGCGAGAAGATCTACACAGTCGAGGGAGAGGTGCAGAAGCCCAAGCGTACGGGCGGTCCGGTTCCCGAGTACCCGGAGGCAGCCAAAGAGGAACGCATAGAGGGTACCGTCGTGACGCGTCTCTTGATCGAAAAGGACGGCTCGGTCAGTGACGCTCAGGTGGTTCGGTCGCTGGGTGAAGCCTTCGACGATCTCGCTGTAGAAGCCGTACGCCAGTGGTCGTTCGAACCCGCCACGCTCGATGGCGAGGCAGTCAGGGTGCACTACAACATCACGATCAACTACCGGCTCGACGGAGACGCCGACGACGTCTGAGTCGCCTCCGCGACTTCGATCTTGCTCTCTCCCTCCCCGGTTGCTGCGATGCCTGTAGTCAGCACCGGGCAGGGCGCCCTTCGCACGACCTGATCCGTCGTCCTACCGGTGAGCAAAGCGCCCAAATGGCCCCTATTGTGCGGCGGCATCACAATGAGACCGGCCCTCGACCTGGTCGCTTCCGCAACGATTTCGGTCGCCGGGTGCCCCGGAAGAGCAAGCAATTCGGCCTCCGTCTCGAGCTCCGTCTCGACCTGCAAATCTGCAACGAGATCCTCCATCGCGGTCAACGACCGCGTGGTGATCTCAGTCAAGTCGAAGGACAGGGGTTGCCCATAGATTGAGGGCAGGGACGGGATCTCCACCACATGGAGAAGCCTCAGCCGCCCACCTATCGCTTTCGACAATGCTGCGGCCTTGACGACGGCAGCGCGCGACGCAGGGGAGAAGTCGACCGGTACCAGGATCGTCTCGATCGGCTCGAGGTGCGTGCGATCCCCCGCTTCACGCACGAGCAGGACGGGCCCGGGAGACCGCCGTAGGACGTCCTCAGCCACGCTGCCGAGGAGCAGTCGCCGCGCACCACGGCGACCGTGAGTGCCCATGACGATGAGTCCCGCATCGATCTCGCGCACGAATTCGAGAATGACGCCGCCGATGTCGAACCCACGTCGCTGGGCTTGGCGGACCTTGAGAACCGAAAGATCGCCGCGTTCGGCGATGGCGCCGAGCTGCGAGTGGGCGACCTTCTCGAGACGATCCAGCAGCGCGGCAGTCTCTGGAAAGTGATGCTCCGGATTGGCCGGATCGGCGAAGTGGAGCACCTGAGCGTGCAGCATGTGAAGCTCGCTCTCGAAGCGCTCCGCCATGAACACGCCGTAGTCGAACGCCCTGTCCGAGCACTCGGAGAAATCGGTCGGGAAGACAATTCTCTGGAAGTCGAGCATTGGGTCATCCTCCAAGGCGACTGGCGTCCCGGGTCCGATGAGCCTAGGCGATGGCAAGTGGCTGACTCTGAATGCCGGGTCCCAGCCCTTGGAGCAAGATACGGCACGCGCAGCACTGCCGCCACACCCGCCCGGGCTGAGATCAAACCCCACCCCTAAACATGGGCTCGCGCCCGCCGATCTACGCGTGGTGAGCCGCGGCCGGTGCGAGTAGCGTCTTCATTCAGGAGGCCTGACTCCACCTCAACCTCAGCGGGGGAAAGAACAATGAGAACCGATACGGCGCTCCCGCCTATCCGGCGTATTCTGGTCGGTGGCCCACCGGCCGGCGGACCGGGAGCCGCAGAAGTCGGCATCCGGCTGGCAAAGTTGCTCGACGCTCGGCTACGGGTGGTGCACGTTCAAACGTTGCACCCGCTGCTCGAACGGCTGGGGCTCAGAGGCGAGCGGGCCCACCCAGGGGGTGCGTCCCTGACAGACGCCGACATCATTCACCTGGCCCAGCGCGAGGGTCTCGCCCCGGCGACTTACGAAACGGACACCCTCAGCGGTCAGCCGCGGCAGGTGCTGGTCAACGAAGCCAAGCGCTGGCAGGCCGACCTGCTGGTCCTCGGCGCCCACGAGCGCGACGAGCCGGGGGTCCGACTCGGGACCGTGGCTGAGCACCTGATTCGCAATGCGACCTGCCCTGTGCTCGTCGTCAACGGCCACCGCCCGATTCCACCCCGGCGCATCCTCTTCCCCGTCGACCTCTCCGAGTTCGCTCGCTACGCCGTCGCTTGCGGCCTGAACTTCCTCGCTCAGATCGGCGCGGAACAGAACGAATCGATGGTCCAGCAGGCTCTCCTCGTGGTGCCGGCGAACGGCGAGGCGGCTGACGCCCGACATCGTGCGAGCCTCGAAGGTCTCGACGCCTGGCTGCGGCAGGGCGCCCTCGACGCGGCGTTGGGACAATCGACGGCCGAGGGTACTCCTGCGTCCGTCATTGTCCGAGAGGCTCTCGACGAAGAGTTCGACCTCGTGGTCATGGGGACTCACGGCCACGGTAGCCATGGGGTGATCCGGGGCGGGATCGGCAGCGTGACCGGCGAAGTCCTCGACCGGGCACCGTGTCACATGTTGATCGTCCCGCCGCAAGCCGAGTTCGGCGCTGAACTCGCCGACGCTGTGGTCAGTCAGACCGAGCCGGGATTCACGACTCGCTTTTTTCTGTAGGTCCGCTGTCCTCGCCGGTCGGATCGACTAGCCTGTTGCGCAGAGCGAAGGCCACGACCTGAGCTCGGTTGTGCAGGTGCAGCTTGTCGAGGATGTTGCGGACGTGGAACTTGACCGTGTTCTCCGTGATACCCAGACTCTCGGCCAGTTCGCGATTCGAGGTCGTGCCGCTGACCATCAGCTCGAGCACGTCCTGTTCACGCTGAGTCAGTGCATCGGGGTCATTGGGTCGACTGTCGCTGCGAGGCTTGGCAAACTCCTCCAACAACTTACGGGCAAGAGACGGAGTCAACGCCGGCTCTCCCCTCAGGACACCATCGAGGAACTCGAAGAACTGCTCTGACTGAATGTCCTTCAGGAGGTAGCCCTTGGCGCCGGCTTTGATCGCCTCGAAGAGGTCGCGTTCCTCCGGCGACGCGGTCAAGATGACGACCTTGACGTCGGGCAGTTCGGCCGCCAATCGCCGCGTCGCCTCGAGCCCGCCCATCCCCGGCATCGACAAGTCCATCAACATCACGTCCGGCTTGATCTCCCAGGCCAGCTTGATGGCCTCCTCGCCGTCCGCGGCCTCTCCGGCGACGTCGTGATCGCGCGCCTCGAGCAGGCTGCGCAAGCTGTCTCTAAAGAGCGCGTGGTCGTCTGCGATAACCAGTTTCATGTCGATCCTCTCAATTCCAAGACGGCGAGGGGTACCTCAGCCGTCACTATCGTACCCTCACCGGGACTCGAGTTTATCGATACGCGCCCACCGACGCCGTCGGCGCGCTCGCGCATCGTGACCAGTCCGTACCGACCGCTGCGGCTTCGGTCGTCGTTCTCGACGTCGAAACCACGGCCGTTGTCACGCACCGTAAGGGTCAGGCCCTCATCGTCACACGCCAGCCTCACCCGCACTTCGCTGGCGACTGCATGCTTGCGTACATTGGCCAGCGATTCCTGGAGGATTCGCAACAATTCGAGGCTGGTGCGACCGCCCACTCTCAATGCGTCGGGTAGGTCCGCGTTGACCGACACTCCCGTGTGGACCTCCCACTTGCGCAAGTACTCCTCGACGGTAGCGCTGAACTCTTCGGGCGAATCGGCCAGGGTCCGCAGCCCGAGAATGCTCTCTCGCACTTCGGAATAAACCTCCCGCGCAGCCTCTGCCAGCTGATTGAGATTGGCATCCGCCTCTTCGAGGCGGCCGCGGCGCACATGCTGTTGCACAGCCTGCGCCTTGGTGTTGACGTAGGCGAGTACCTGGGCCATGCCGTCATGCATCTCACGAGCAATGCGCAGTCGCTCTTGTTCCACCGCCATCGAGCTGAGTTCCTCGTGAAGGTGCGAGAGCTCGATCGCCAATGCCGCCAGGTCGGCGAAATGACGAAGTGTGCGTTCATCGGCGGCGGAAAACACTCTCTCGGGCGAACTGTTCGACAGGTAGAGGTTGGACTTGAAGACCGGATTGGGTACGGGCACCGCCAGCAAGGTGGTGATCGGCGGGTGATTGTCCGGCAGGACCACCGCCCTCGGATCCGCCGGGACGTCGTCGACTCGCAGGCTCTGGTCGTCGAAAAGCGAGACCCCGAGCAACCCGCGCCCCTGGGGCGGGGCGCCGATCCGCTCGGCAGTCTCGGCATCCACCCCCGACGTAATGAACTGCACGATTGCGCCATCCTCGTCCATCACTGAGATCGCGCCCAGATCGGCCCGAAGCAGCTCGCGCGCTCGATCGACCACGCTCTGCAGCGTCGCCTCGAGCGACAACTCGCCAAAGACCACCGGCATGGCATCCCGCAGGGCCGTGATCTCGCGATCTTGGCGGTCCAGGCGGCTGCGCGAGCCGGCGGCGTGTCTCGCCGCGCCGACCACCCCGACGACGAGGCCCACGAGGATGAGGGCCGCGGCGGCAAGCGCCATACCCGCATTCACCTGGCGGCCTCCTATCGCCAAATAGAAGAGCAACGCCGAGCCTGCCGCGCTCAGAGCCACTCCCACCAGGAACTGTGGTGCACGGAGTGGATGCGTCGCGCCGGTCAGCGAACTCTCCAACCCCCGTCGCGATGACATCAAGGCCAGCCTTCTACCTCACCAGACCTTGAAACCCGGCGACGACGAAGTGGTCTCGCTCAGCAAGCCGATAAGAGCGGGGCCATAGGCGAGCAGGACGAAGACGATCGCAATCGAGATCCACAGGCTCCAGCGCTCGAGAATCCGCGGACCCTCCGACGCTGGCGTCATCGATTCCGCAAACGGCACCTCGACCACCGCCCTCTTCTTGCTCACCAGGGTGGCAACGATGTTGAGGAAGTAGAGAACGCTACTGACAAACAGAATGGTCCCGCCGATGCCCACCCACGGTAGCAATGGGCTCCACTCATCGAGCACATAAGGAGCCGACCCGAGCATGGTGCGGCGGGGCGCGCCGAGCAGGCCGAGACGGTGCATTGCGTGGGAGAAGATCAACATCCCGCCGAACCAGGACCAAGCCTGAGCCAGAGCCAGCTTCCGGTTCCATAGCGGTTTGCCGGACAGGAGAGGAACCAACCAGTAGGTGATGCCCATGAAGGTGAGCGTCACCGCGGTGCCGACCGTGAGGTGGAAGTGACCTGGAATCCAGGCGGTGTTGTGCACTATCAGGTTGAGATTCAGCGAGGCGTTGATCAGACCCCCGATGCCGCCCGGCACGAATATCAGCATTGCCAAGACCTGAGCAGCAAACGAGGGGTCTCCCCATGGGAGCTTCGTGAACCAGCGGAAGAGCCCAGTGCCGCCGCGCAGCCGGCTCGCCAGTTCGAGCGACGCGACGACGTTGAAGAAGGTCAGCAGGCTGGGGAAAAAGACCGCGAAGGTGAAGATCATGTGCAAGACCTTGAAGCCCTCGTGGATGCCGGGGTCGGCGAACTGGTGGTGAAAACCAGTTGGGGTGGAAAAGAGCAGGAAGAGGATGAAAGCCACCCGCGCCATCGGGTCGCTGAAGAGTTTCCCTCCGGCCTGCTTGGGGATTAGGCCATACCAGGAAATGTAGGCAGGAAGCAGCCAGAAATAGACGATCGGGTGGCCGGTGTACCAGAAGAGTACCCGGGCGACGAGGGCGTCGATCGTCGGCGTGACACCCAGCGACCACGGAATGAGCATGAAGAGCATCTCGGCCGCCAAGCCCATCGAAGCGATGGTCCACATCGCGAACGTCGCGAGGCCCATGAAGGCGGTCAGCGGGATGCGTTCGTCCCTATGTTCGCGGCGCCAACTGCGATAGGTCAGGGCCATGTTGAGGCCAACCAACCAGCTCCCCACGACTACGAGAGTCAGCCCAACGTAGAAGGCCCAATGAGCCATCATGGGCGGATACATCGTGTACATCACGCTCGCTTGGTTGGCTAGCAGGGGTACAGCGGCAAGCAGCAACCCGCCTAGCATCAGCCAGAACGAGCCCCATGCGAGCTTGCGACTCTGCAAGGGGCGCCCAAGCGCCCGGCAGAGCAGGAATGGCACGAATCCGCAAATGAAGAAGGTCGTAAAGACCAGGGCGTTCAGGACGCCGTGTACCGACAGGCCGTGGTAGTACGACTTGATGACCGGCTGCACGGCGCCATACAGGTTGATGCCGGCATGTTCGAGGCCCTGCAGCAGGCCGGTGACGGCACCACCGAAGAGCGCGACCAAGGCAACCGCAACGAAAGAGCCGGTCAACCGATCGTCTGCCTCCACTCCGATTCGTGGATCTGTCACGGCGTCGCTCACGGGCCAACCTTCCGGGCTCGGCCGGCCGCTGGATCATCCGGAGCTTCGTCAACTACCAGCCTGCTCCACATGGTGTGGTGAGCCACGCCGCAATACTCATGGCACACAAGGACGTGGACGCCCGGTTCGTCGAAGCGAATCGTAGTGCGTGCAACCTGTCCCGGAATCAGCATGATGTTCACGTTGGTGTGAGGGATGATCAGACCGTGCACGACATCGGCACTGGTGGCAACGAACGTGACCTCGGATCCAGCCGGCACGTGCACTTCGGCCGGATCGAAGGACCAGGTACGAGCCACCATCCTCACTTCGTAGCGCCCCGGTCCTGTTTCGTAGAGTCCGGGATCAGCGAACAGCTCCGCCTCGCTCAACAGCGCCGGGTCGACTCGTCCCTCGCGGCTGGGTACATGGATACCGGCGCCAAAGGCTGTAACGGTCACGGCTACGAGCATGGCCGCAGGCAACGCCAGGCTCGGCAGCATCCAAGCCAACTCGAACATCGTCTCGCGTTTCATCTCTGCCTCAGAACCAGAGCCGCAAGTAGATGTTCAACCAAGCCAGACCCATGAGGGCCAGGAAGATGAGAATCCAGACCAGGGCTGCAACCGGGCCCCTCTCCTTCGACTCCTCGCCCATTGCGCCGTCCCTACCTCAGGCTGCGGGCGTAAACGATGATGGCCGCGAGATCCTCGTCGGTCAGTTTGGGATTGCCGCCACGCGGAGGCATGTCGACCCCGCGACTGTTGTCGGGATGGGTCGCGGATCGACCCTCGACCAGGAAGTCAACCAGTGCCTTCTCTGAATTGAGGGCCAGGAATTCGTTGCCCACCAGCGCCTTGCCCAACTTGTCTATTCCCTCGCCATTCATCCCGTGACATGTGGCACAGGTCTGGCGAAAAAGCTTTTCGCCGTTGGCCGCACTCGGGTCGCCACTTGCGCCACCACCTCCGCCACAAGCAGTCATCAATCCCGATCCAACCAATACGCCTATTCCCAACAGCAAGCTCCAGCCTTGTCGCATGACTCCAACTCCTCCTTTGGTCCACCGGCAAGCGGTGCAGAACCCCACCAACAGCGATGAATGCTCGGCGAGTGGCTAGAGACTGGACGAGCGACTCGACCGCGGCAACATGCTCGTGGGCGGTCGCGAGCCCCACCCTCAAGGGTGGGCTTTTCACGGCGGCATCCGGTTAATGTCCGCCGGCCGAAGTAGAGTGCAGCTCGAGCTTGTGAGAACTTTCACAAGTTATTGTAGCCTCCGTGAGAACCTGCGCCGGGGCTCCGGCTTCCGTATACTCGGCAGCTCACAGGCACTTCCAAATGGCTCAGATTTTTCATCGCTCCACCAACACGGTGGCCAGGGTTACGCTCTTCGGGGCCGTCTTCTTCATGGCCGTTCTCGGTTGGGTATTCGCCACTCTCGACCGCTCGGCGTACTCGACAGGTCAAGGGGTCATCCTCAGCCAGCCGGTACCCTTCTCGCACGACCACCACACAGCCGCTCTTGGGATTGACTGCCGCTACTGCCACACATCGGTCGAGACAGAGGCCTTTGCCGGCCTCCCCTCGACCGCTACCTGCATGAACTGTCACAAGCAGATCTGGAGCGAGAGCGACATGCTCGCGCCAGTGCGCGCGAGCTTCGCAACCGGCGAACCCATCGGCTGGACGCGGATCAATGACCTGCCCGATTTCGTCTACTTCGACCACTCGATCCACGTCGTCAAGGGCGTCGGCTGCGCCACCTGCCATGGCCGAGTCGATGAAATGCCCTTGATGTATCGAGCCCAGACACTCCAGATGGAGTGGTGCGTCGACTGTCATCGCAATCCTCAACACTACGTCGGCCCGCGCGAAGAGGTCTTCAACATGGCCTGGAAAGCCGACGACCAGGCGGAACTCGGGGCCGAGCTCGTGGCCGAATACCACATCAGCCCTCGAATCGACTGCTCGACCTGCCACCGGTAGCCAACTCATGACCGATCCCGCGAAAATCGCAGACTCCACCATCCAGGAAGCCGCCGCCACGGCGCCGGGACTGCGCAAGGACCTCACTCTCGACGGCGTGCGCCAGCGCCTGTCCACCGAGACCGGCCGCACCTACTGGCGCAGCCTGGCCGAGGCGGCCGAGACGCCTGAGTTCGAGCGCATGGTGCACCGGGAGTTCCCGGCGTTGGCCAGCGAGTTTGCGGGCGACGGCGTCAGTCGCCGCCGATTTCTTCAGGTGATGAGCGCGTCCTTGGCTTTCGGCGGGCTGACCGCGTGCACCCGACAGCCGCTGGAGAAGATCGTCCCCTACGTCGAGCAACCGGAGCAGATGGTCCCTGGACGACCGCTCCACTTCGCCACCGCGATGGAGACTGACGGCTACGCCCTCGGCGTCCTGGCCGAGAGCCACATGGGTCGGCCGACCAAGATCGAGGGCAATCCTGAGCACCCCGCGAGCCTCGGTGCCACCGACGTCTACGCTCAGGCCTCGATTCTCGACCTCTACGATCCCGACCGCATCCAGACCGTGACCCAGTTGGGCCGTATCCGTACCTGGTCCACATTCGCCGAGGCGATCGGACGTCAGATCCAACTTCAAGGAGCCCTCGGCGGGCTGCGGCTGCGCGTCCTCACCGGGCCCGTCACGTCACCAACTGTCGGTCGCCTCCTGGACACGGTGCGAGCCGAGCAGCCACGGTGTCAGTGGCATCAGTATGCGCCGGTCTCGCGTCACAATCGTCTCCAGGCCGAGCAGAAGCTCTTCGGCCGGGCGGTGACCACTACCTACGATTTCTCCCAGGCGGACGTCGTCCTCGCGCTCGACGCCGACTTTCTCACCCAGGGTCCGGGCGCCGTGCGCTACGCCCGCGACTTCATGGATCGGCGGCGGGTGCGCAAGGACGAGACGGCGATCAATCGCCTCTATGCAATCGAGACCACGCCGACCGCGACGGGCAGCGTCGCCGACCATCGCGTCGCGGCGTCGACGGGTGAGATCGCCAAGTTCACCAGCGCACTCTTTGCAGCTGTCGAGAAGCCGGGAGCCCAGGCCGATGGGCGGCTCGGTGAGTTGGCGTCGATCGTCGCTCGCGACCTGACTTCGCACCGTGGCCGCAGCCTGGTCGTGGCCGGCGATCACGCTTCGACCGAAGTTCAGATCCTGGCGCATGCGCTCAATGAGCAGCTCGGGAATGTGGGCTCGACCGTGACCTATCGCGAGTCGATCGAGATCGAGCCCACTGACTCGGTAGCCTCCGTGAGCGGTCTGGTCGCGGATATGAAGGCCGGCGAGGTCGACATGCTCTTGATCCTAGGGGGCAATCCGGCCTACGACGCACCAGCAGATCTCGATTTTGCGGGCGCGATGCAAAAGGTGCCAACCTGCATCCACCTCTCGGCCCAACATGACGAGACCTCCGAGTTGAGTCACTGGAACCTGCCCGCTGCCCATTACCTCGAGGCGTGGAACGACAGTCGCGCTTTCGACGGCACTGTAACCCTGACCCAGCCGCTGATCGAGCCGCTCTACGACGGCCGGACAGCGGCCGAGGTGCTGACGCTCTTCACTGTCGGCGGCGCCAGGCCGAGTGATGAGTTGATCCAGGAGACCTGGCAGACCGAGCTCGGCGGAGACTCCGGTCTGGACTTCGATACCGTGTGGCGACGTTGCCTCCACGGCGGCTTCGTTCCGGAAACAGAGACTGCCGCCGTCGAAACGGCCCTCAATTCTCGCGCCATCTCGACCGCCAAAGTCGTCCTCGGTGCAGCGCGCCCGGCCGAGCTCGAAGTCTGCTTCCGGCCCGACCCAACCGTTTACGACGGCCGCTACGCCAACAACGGCTGGCTGCAGGAGTGCCCCAAGCCGCTGACCAAGCTGACCTGGGACAACGCGGCGCTCGTCAGCCCCCAACGGGCGGAGGCACTCGGCCTCGCCCATGAAGAGATGGCCGAGCTCTCGGTCGCCGGCCGAACGCTCCGAGTCCCGATCTGGGTGAACCCAGGGCAGCCCAACGGCACGATCACACTGCACCTCGGCTACGGCCGGCGTCAGAGCGGCCGCGTGGGCACCGGCACCGGGTTCGACGCCTACAGTCTGCGCACGACCACCGATATGTGGGCCGCCCACGCTTCAGTCACCGGCACCGGCGAGAGCTACAAACTCGCCAGTACCCAGGAGCACTCGAACATCGAGAACGACCCTTACCAGGGCGAGAATCTCGAAGGCCGGGCCGCCGAGTCGCGACACCTGATCCGCCAAGCCACGGTCGAGGAATTCATCGAACAGCCCGACTTCCCGCACCATGTCGGGCACGGTATCGACGAGAGTCTGACCATGATGCCGGGCTTTGACTACTCCCAGGGCCACAAGTGGGGGCTCTCAGTCGACCTCAACGCCTGCACGAGCTGCAACGCCTGCGTCGTCGCCTGCCAATCCGAGAACAACATCCCGGTGGTCGGCAAGGACGAGGTCCTGATGAGCCGGGAGATGCACTGGATTCGCATCGATCGCTACTACCAGGGTGAACTGGATGACCCTGCTCTCCACAGCCAGCCCGTGATGTGTATGCACTGCGAGCAGGCACCTTGCGAGGTGGTTTGCCCGGTGGCGGCTACGGTGCACAACGACGAAGGCCTCAACGACATGGTCTACAACCGCTGTGTCGGCACCCGCTATTGCGCCAATAACTGTCCGTACAAGGTGCGTCGGTTCAATTTCTTCAAGTACGCCGACACCGAGACGCCGGTCACCAAGATGATGCAGAACCCGGACGTCACGGTGAGGAGCCGCGGCGTGATGGAGAAGTGCAGCTACTGCGTGCAGCGCATCAATCAGGCCGGCATCACAGCTCGCAAGGAAGATCGCCGTGTGCGCGACGGCGAGATTCAGACCGCCTGCCAGCAGGTCTGTCCAACCGAAGCCATCGTCTTCGGCGACCTCAACGACGCGTCGTCCCTGGTCGCCCAGCTCAAGGCCGAGCCCCATGACTACGGCCTCCTGACCGAGCTCGGCACCATTCCACGGACGAGCTATCTGGCCAAGGTCGGCAACCCCAACCCCGAATGGCCGCGAAGTACTGGCGCTAGTCACGAGAACGCCCGCCATGGCTGACCTTCCCCCCGACGCCCGCATGGGCAAAACGCCGGTCGTCGCCCCGGGCCATACCCCCGGGTCGGTCACCGACAAGATCAGCGAGATCGTCCTCACCAAGACGCCGCGCTGGTGGTGGGTCGCCTTCGGCATTTCCTTCCTGGTGATGCAGGCGCTGCTCGTGGGCTTGGGCTACCTCGTCTACAAGGGCATCGGGATCTGGGGCGTCAACAACCCGGTGGGTTGGGGCTTTGCGATCATCAACTTTGTCTGGTGGATCGGCATCGGACACGCCGGAACGCTGATCTCCGCCATCCTCCTACTCCTGCGCCAGGATTGGCGGACTTCGATCAACCGCTTCGCCGAGGCGATGACGCTCTTTGCGGTCGCCTGCGCCGGCATCTTCCCGCTGATCCACGTCGGCCGTCCGTGGCTTGCCTATTGGCTCATGCCCTACCCCAACACCATGGGGTTGTGGCCCAACTTCCGTAGCCCTCTGATCTGGGATGTCTTCGCCGTCTCGACCTACGCCGCGGTCTCGGCGCTCTTCTGGTACGTCGGTCTGATCCCCGATCTCGCGACCTTGCGCGACCGCTCGCGCCGCCAATGGAAGAAAATCGTCTACGGCTTCGGGGCGATGGGCTGGCGCGGCCACGCGGCGCATTGGCACAACTACGAAGTCGCCTATCTTCTGCTCGCCGGCCTGGCGACGCCGCTGGTGGTCTCGGTCCACACGGTCGTCAGCTTCGACTTCGCGGTCGGCCAGGTACCGGGCTGGCACGCCACCATCTTCCCGCCCTACTTCGTCGCTGGCGCCGTCTTCGCCGGTTTCGCCATGGTGCTGACCCTGGCGATCCCTCTGCGTCGAGCCTTCGGCCTGCAGGACTTCATCACCCTGCGCCACATCCAGAACATGGCCAAGGTGATGCTGACCACCGGGCTCATCGTCGGCTACGGCTACTTCGTCGAGATTTTCATGGCCTTCTACAGCGGCAATCAGTTCGAGGAGTTCATGATCCTCAACCGCATCCAGGGGCCCTACAAGTACCACTGGTGGGCCCTGCTGCTGTGCAACATCCTGGCGCCACAGTTCGTCTGGTTACGCAAGGTGCGCTCGACTCCATGGATGATCTTCATTGTCGCGATGTTCGTCAACGTCGGCATGTGGCTCGAGCGGTTCGTCATCGTCGTAACCAGCTTGTCGCGCGATTTCCTACCGTCGTCCTGGGGCACCTACTCGGGCACACGCTGGGATTGGGCGATCTATGTCGGCACTCTGGGCCTCTTCTTCTCGCTCCTCTTCCTCTTCGTGCGCTTCCTGCCGATGATCTCGATCTTCGAGATGCGCACCATCCTGCCGGAAGCCAAGGACGCCGGTAAGAAGGCCAAGGAGGCGGGAGGATGAGCAAGTTCAAGACCAGCGACGGCAAGACACTCTACGGTCTGATGGCCGAGTTCGACTCACCGGAGAAGTTGATCCGGGCCTGCGAGGCCGCGAGCGAAGCCGGCCTCAAGAGACTCGGCGCCTACACGCCCTATCCGATTGAGGAGGTTTGGGAAGCCATCGGCCACCACCGATCCAAGCTACCCATGATCGTTCTAGCCGGCGGGCTGGTTGGCGCGATCGGCGGCTTTGCGCTCCAGTACTGGGCTTCGGTCGAAGCCTATCCGCTGAACGTCGGCGGCCGGCCGCTCAACTCCTGGATCGCCTTCATCATCCCGGCCTTCGAGACGACGATTCTCTGCGCCGCCTTTGCCGCCGTCCTGGGGATGTTCTTCCTCAACGGCCTACCGCAGCCCTACCACCCGGCATTCAACGTCGAGCGCTTCGCGCAGGCCTCGCGCGACCGTTACTTCCTCATGGTCACGACCAAGGACAAGAACTTCGAGCCGACGGCTGTGCGCCGCCTGCTCGAGGGGCTCGATCCGACGGAGGTCAACGAAGTTGAAGATTGACCCCAAATCTCGGATCGCCGCTCTCGTGGTCGTCACCCTGGCCTTCGTCGCCTGTCGTCAAGACATGCACGATCAGGCCAAGTACGAGCCCTACGAGGTCAGCGACTTCTTCGCCGACGGCCAGGCTTCTCGCCTGCCGGTCCCGGGCACCGTGGCTCGTGGATGGCTGCGCGAGGACCCACACCTCTACCGCGGCATCGGAACGGACGGCGGCTTCGCGACGACCCTTCCCATGCCTCTGTCGCGCGACCTGGTCGAGCGCGGCCGTGAGCGCTACGACATCTTCTGCTCGCCATGCCACGCTCGCACCGGGGAGGGCCAGGGCATGATCGTCCTACGCGGTTTCAAGCAGCCGGCCAGCTTCCACGAAACTCGGCTGGTGGAGATGCCCTATGGCTACTTCTTCGACGTCATGACCAACGGCTTCGGCGAAATGTCGTCCTACAAGTCGCAAGTGCCGGTTGCGGATCGCTGGGCGATCGCTGCCTACATGCGCGCCCTGCAGCTCAGCCGACGGGTCGACGTCACCCAACTGACCGACGCCGAGCGGCGTCAACTCGAGGCCTCGCCATGAGAGCCGAGTTCGCTCCTCCGCAGGCTCTCGGCGCGCTCGAGCGCAAGGCCTGGATCGTCGGAGCCTTGGGCTCCTTGGCCTCGGTCGCGGGCTTCTTCGTCGCCCGCGAGCAGTTCTTTCGCTCATACCTCATCGCCTGGCTCTTCTGCCTCGGTATAGCCCTCGGCTGCTACGCCATCGCGCTGCTGCATCAGATGAGCCGTGGGGCCTGGGGAGTGATGATTCGACGTCCCCTCGGAGCCGCGAGCAGGACCTTCCCTTTCCTTTTGCTGGGATTCGTACCGATCGTGCTCGGCCTCGAAGACCTCTACGCCTGGGCCCGCCCCGGGGCGCTCGACGACCCACTGATCGCACAAAAGTCCTGGTGGCTCAATGATCAGGGCTTCCTGGTCCGCGGGCTGATCTACTTCGCTGTCTGGATCTTCTTCGCCTGGGCGCTGAACCGCATGTCGAGACGGCAGGACGAAGTGCAGAGCGACAAGCTGTTCCGGCGCATGCAAGCCATCGCCGCTCCCGCGTTGGTGCTCTACGTGCTGACCGCCACGGCTGCCTCGGTGGACTGGATCATGTCGCTCGATCCGCACTGGTATTCGAGCCTCTTCGGCATGATGTTCGTCGTCGGGCACGGCGTCGCCGGCTTTTCATTCGTCATCCTCATTGCCCTGTACTTGACGAAGAGTGCGCCGATGAAGCAACACCTCCGGCCGAAGCACTTTCACGACTACGGCAAGCTGCTGCTGGCCTTTGTGATGCTCTGGGCCTACATGCAACTCTCCCAGCTGATCATCGTCTGGTCGGGTAATTTGCCGGAAGAGGTCACCTTCTATCTCAACCGCACGGCGGGGGGCTGGAAGTTCCTCTCGATCGCCCTGGTCCTGGGTCACTTCGCGCTGCCCTTCGCTCTGCTCCTGTCACGGGACCTCAAGCGCAACGCGCGCAAGTTGGCCGTCGTAGCGTGGATTCTCTTGGTCATGCGCTGGTTCGACATCTACTGGTTGGCGGCCCCAGCTTTCAGTCACGGCAGCCCTCTTGGAGACGGGGGCCACGGCCTCCACTTCCACTGGCTCGACTTGGCGACTGTCGTCGGTCTGGGCGGACTCTGGTTTGCCCTCTACCTGCGCCAGCTCGGCAAACGACCGCTGCTTCCGGTCTTCGAACCGTTCCTGAAGGAGGCGCTCGAAGATGAATGAGCGACTCGACAGCGAACTCAATCTAAAAGCGATCGTCGGCTTCGCCGTCGGCCTCTTGGTGGTAACCGTCGCCAGCGCCGTGGGTGTCTGGTACTTCTCCAAGTTCCTTCGCAGCTACGAGGCTTCGAAAGACCCGGCGCCACCAACGCTTGAAGCGGCGCGCGCTCCCTACGAGCCCCCTGGGCCAAGGCTGCAGGCCGACCCTGAAGGCGAGCTCGAAACGATGCGTGAAGAAGAGAGGGCGGTGCTCGAGGGCTATGCCTGGGTCGATGAAGCCTCTGGTGTGGTGCGAGTCCCCATCGAACGGGCCATCACCTTGATGGTCGATGACGGCCAACCGCCAGCTTTGGGAGCAGTCGCTTCCGACCCCGAGGAGGCTGTCCATTGAGACCGCTAGTTCTGGTCGCGGGCCTGCTCATCTGCGCCTTACCGGCGCTGGGTCAGGTGCAGGACAACACCTTGCCCGCAGCTCTGCGCGGCGTTGACTTCGAGCAGCGCTTGGAGGCTCCGCTGCCGCTCGAGGCCGAGTTCACCGACTCGACTGGAGCTGCGGTGCGCCTCGGCGACTACTTCGGCGAGCGCCCAGTTGTCCTGGCGCTGGTCTACTACGAGTGCCCGATGCTCTGTAACCTGGTCCTCAACGGAACGGTCGCCTCATTGCGGGCTGTCGACTTCGACGCAGGTCAGGACTTCGATGTCGTCGTGGTCTCGTTCGATCCCCGTGAGACGCCGGCACTGGCAGCAGCGAAGAAGGCCAACTACACAGCGAGCTATGGCCGCCAAGGCACGGATCAAGGGTGGCATTTCCTGACCGGCGACAGCACTAACATCGAGGGTCTAGCCAAGGCGGTCGGATTTCGCTACGTCTACAACCAGGAGACCGAGGAGTTCGCGCACTCCGCGGGCATTGTGCTGGCCACGCCTGAAGGACTCGTTTCGCGCTATTTCTACGGCGTCGATTTCCCGCCACGGGACTTGCGCCTGGGCTTGGTCGAGGCGGCCGACTCGAAGATCGGCAACCTGGTCGATCAGGTATTGCTCTTCTGCTTTCACTATGACCCGGCGACCGGCCAATACAGCGTCGCCACCATCAATGCGGTTCGCGTCGGCGGAGTCATCACGGTCGCCGCACTGCTTACCTTCATGCTCACGGCGCTACGCCGCGAGCGCCTCGAGGCCTCCCAGGTATGACCGCGCTTCAGGATCGACGGCGATGAGACTCGGTTTCCCCCTCTTCCCAGACTCCGCTTCGACGCTGGCTCCCAAGCTCGATGCGATCTACTTTTTCGGGCTCCTGGTCTCGGCGGTCTGCTCGATCGGCATCGCATTGGTGGTCTTCTACCTCGCCGTGCGCTACCGACGCACCCCCGAGAACCAGGTCGGGCACCGAGAGAAGGCTGGCCTTTGGCTCGAGGTCGCCTGGTCGGTCGTCCCACTCGGCGTCATGCTCGTCATGTTCGTCTGGGGAGCTCAAGTCTTCTTCGAAGCCCAGCGGCCGCCGGCCGATGCCGTCGAGTACTACGTAACCGGCAAACAGTGGATGTGGAAGTTCCAGCATCCCGAGGGGCAGCGCGAGATCAACACCCTGCACGTCCCTGTGGGCCAGCCGACCAAACTGACCATGACCTCGGAGGACGTGATCCACTCCTTTTTCGTCCCCGCTTTCCGCGGCAAGATGGACGTCGTTCCGGGGCGCTACACCCAGTACTGGTTCGAGGCCACCAAGCCCGGGACGTACCGGCTGTTCTGTGCCGAGTATTGCGGCGGCGAGCACTCTCTGATGGGTGGCTCGATCGTCGTCATGGAAGAACGGGACTACGAGCGCTGGCTCGCCGGCAACCGGGGCGAAGCCGTGGCGGGAGCGGCCTCCGGCGCCGAGATCTTCGCGGCCAAGACCTGCAACACCTGCCATCGAGAGGACTCGGACCTCCAAGGACCGTACCTCCAGGGCATTTTCGGCCACGAAGTGGAAATGGCGGACGGCACCACCGTGATGGTCGATGAGAACTACCTTCGCGAGTCGATCCTCGACCCGGGGGCGCAAGTGGTCAAGGGCTACCAGCCCTTGATGCCGACCTACGCCGGCCAACTGAGCGAGGAGGAGCTGCTGCAACTGATCATCTACATCAAATCGCTCGGCGCCGAAGAGGGCGCCGAGGCAAGCGTTGCGAGCAGCGAGGCGGCCTCATGAGCGCGAACGAAAACCGCGGCACCAACTACCTGAACGCCGACTACGGGGTGAAGTCGTGGCTCCTGACGGTCGATCACAAGCGGATCGCACTCCTCTATCTGATCGGGGTGACGTTCTTCTTCGCGCTCGGCGGACTGATGGCGGTACTGATTCGCCTCGAACTGGCCACGCCGGCCGGCGACATCGTCCAGGCCGACACCTACAACCGCCTGTTCACCATGCACGGCGTGGTGATGATCTTCTTCTTCCTGATCCCGGCGATTCCTGGCGTGTTGGGCAACTTCCTGTTACCGATCATGATCGGCGCCAAGGACATGGCCTTCCCCAAGGTCAACCTGGCGAGTTGGTACATCTACATGGCCGGCGGCCTCTTCGCCGCGTGGTCGATGCTGCACGGCGGCGTGGATACCGGTTGGACCTTCTACACGCCGTTTTCGACCGCGTTCTCGAACACTTACGTCATCTCGACGGCGATCGGCGGATTCCTCGCCGGCTTCTCGTCGATCCTGACCGGCCTCAACTTCATCGTCACCATCCATCGCCTGAGGGCGCCGGGCCTGACCTGGTTTCGGCTGCCGCTCTTCGTCTGGGCCCACTACGCCACGGGACTGATCCAGATCCTGGCGACGCCGGTCCTTGCGATCACCCTGGTACTCATGATCGCCGAGCGAGCGTTCAAGATCGGCATCTTCGACCCGGCCTTGGGTGGCGATCCCATCCTCTTCCAGCACCTCTTCTGGTTCTACTCGCACCCGGCGGTCTACATCATGATCCTCCCGGCGATGGGTGTGATGTCCGAGCTGATTTCGGCCTTCGCCCGCAAGCGGATCTTCGGCTACAAGTTCGTCGCCTTCGCCAGCGTCGGCATCGCGGTACTCGGTTTTCTCGTCTGGGGCCACCACATGTTCGTCTCCAGTCAGTCGCCCTACGCCGGAGTGATCTTCTCGTTTCTCTCGATGCTGGTCGCGGTCCCATCGGCGGTCAAGGTCTTCAACTGGGCTGCGACTCTTTATCAGGGCTCGGTGTCATGGCAGACACCGATGCTCTACGCCTTGGGCTTCATCGGCCTCTTCACTATCGGCGGCCTGACCGGCGTCATGCTGGCGACGATGGGCATCGACATTCACGTCCACGACACCTATTTCGTGGTCGCTCACTTCCACTACGTCATGGTCGGCGCAACGCTCATGGCCTATATGGGCGGGCTGCACTTCTGGTGGCCCAAGATCACGGGCAAGATGTACTCGATCTTCTGGTCGAAGGTCTCGGCACTCCTGGTTTTTGTCGGCTTCAACCTCACATTCTTCCCGCAGTTCCTCCTGGGCTACCTCGGTATGCCCCGGCGCTACCACGCGTACCCCGAGGACTTTCAGGTTCTGAACGTCCTGTCCTCCGCCGGCGCCTCGGTACTCGGCCTCGGCTACTTGATCCCGCTGATCTACTTCTTCTGGTCCATGCGCTATGGCAAGAAAGCCGAGAGCAACCCTTGGGATGCGTTCGGCCTCGAGTGGGAGACCAGCTCGCCGCCGCCGACCTTCAACTTCAGTGAGACACCGACGGTGACTCTGGAGGCCTACGACTACGCCCGGCGAGAAGAGCTGCGCCAAGAGACGCGCCAAGCTCGAACGCAGCCAGTGAAGGACGCCTGATGAGCACCGCCCAAGTCGGAGACCGGACGCAGCCGGTGAAACAACGCCAACCGGGGCTCAAGCCCTGGGGGATGGCCCATCACTTCAACAGCTTCGCGCAGCAGCAGGAAGCGTCCTACTTCGGGATGTGGCTCTTCCTGGTGCAGGAGATCATGTTCTTCGGCGGCTTGTTCACCGCCTACATCGTCTATCGCACGGCGCATCCCTTCGCCTTCGCCCTCGGCAGCCGCACCCTCGATATTCAGCTCGGGGCCATCAACACTGCCGTCTTGATCGGCTCGAGCTTGACGATGGCGCTGGCGGTCTGGGCCGCCCAGACCGGGCGACGCAAAGCGATCGTCGTCTTCATCCTGCTGACGATCCTGTTGGGCGGCGTCTTTCTCGGAATCAAGACCGTCGAGTACAGCCACAAGTGGCACGAGCATCATGTGCCGGGGCCGGACTTCCAGTGGGAAGGCTCGCAGGGCAACCGGGTCCACATGTTCTTCAACCTCTACTTCCTGATGACGGGTTTGCACGCCTTGCACATGATCGTCGGGATGGGGATTCTCGCCGTGGCCGCCGTCTGGGCCTGGCGTGGCGCCTTCACGCCCGACAACCACAATCTCATCGAGGGCCTCGGCCTCTATTGGCACTTCGTCGATATCGTCTGGATCTTCCTCTTTCCCCTGCTCTATCTCTTGGGGAGGAACGTCGGATGAGCGAGCACAAAGTCACCGGCCTCGGGGCTTACTTCAGCGTTTTTCTGGCACTGATGGTGTTGACGGCCGGCACCGTCTGGGCTGCCTTCACCGATCTCGGCGCCTGGAACGACATCGTGGCCATGGCGATCGCATTGACCAAGGCGAGCCTGGTGGTGTTGATCTTCATGCAGGTCCGCTTCGCCAGCAGGATGGCCAAGATCACCGTCGTCGCCGGCTTCCTCTGGTTGGCGATCCTCTTCGGGATCACCCTCTCCGACTACTTCAGCCGCGGGTTCCTCGGCTAGCCGGAAGGCTCACCCCCACCGCTTGATTCACCCCGGGTGCCGGATAGCGTCTTCAGGTCAGCCGTCAGGGCCTGGCACGGGAACTGGGGCCTGCCTTCAGGCTGGCCGAGGCTCTGCCCCGCCTCCACCGGACTCCCCGTGGTGTCGAGCAGTCCTTCATCTGCCGCCGTTTCACCATCTGACGAGACTAACGACCGTTCCGAGCTGAGGGGCCGCGGCGTCATCTACCTTGGCGGGCTCCGACACTCGACTAGACACGCAACCCAAAGGTTGCATATAATCAACAACACGATGGAGCCCGTCTTCCAGGCCATTGCCGAACCCACCCGCCGAGCGTTGCTGGCACGTCTTCGAAGCGCGCCGGAGCTGACGCTCGGTGAGCTCTCCGACCCACTGGCCATGACCCGCCAGGCGGTGAGCAAGCATCTCGACGTCCTGGCGGGTGCTGGGCTCATCGAGGTGCAGTGGCGCGGGCGAGAGAAGTTCCATCGCTTGAACGCAGCTCCCCTGCGCGAGGTCGGAGACTGGCTGGCACCCTACGCCGCCGCCTGGGATCGTCGCCTGGAGCGGCTCGAGCGACACTTGGAGGAGAATGCATGACCGACGCAATCGAGAAAAGACTAGAGTTCGACGCGGCACCGGAACGAGTCTGGAAGGCACTGACCGAAGGAGACGAGCTTGTGCAGTGGTTCCCCGACGCCGGAGCCTTCGACCTGCGTTCGGGCGCGACCGGCGCGTTCACCTGGGCCGACCACGGATCTCACGCCGTGCGGGTCGAGGTCTTCGAACCGCCGACCTATCTGGCTTGGCGCTGGGTCAGTCAGGCCGGTACGGACCTCGAGTCCGGGCACTCGACTCTGGTCGAGTTCAGACTGGGTGCGCGACCTGGCGGAGGCACGATCGTCGATTTACGGGAGTCTGGTTTCGTTCGCGAAGAGGCTCGGCAGGAAAACGTCAGCGGCTGGAAGCACGAGCTCGCCGAACTCGCCGACTTCTTGGCCGGCTGAAGCGCCGCCCCCGTGGTGGCCGGACCCGAAGAGCCTAGCGCTCGGCCAGCAACATCTCGTCGCCCAGAAAATCGAGCAGTAGCTCGGCCGTCAGGCGGTGCCCTTCGACCGTGAAGTGGTGGTCCTGAGCGTAGAAGAGTGCGTCGCTTTCAGCCGGAAACAACGGCGCCAGGTCTCGGGCGGGGATCCCCAGAGCCGCCATCTCGCTCTCGATGATCGGGAAATCGTGCCTTCGGTTGACCGGCAGATGGACGACGACGAAAGGCACTCCCGCTAAATCGCACTCCGCCTTCATCGCCGCCAGAAGAGCTCGATTCAGGCGCCAGTGCCGCGCCCAAGGATGGGTTCGGCTTATCGAGGCGTCGGTGCGTCGCCAGAGTTCTGCCAATCGCAAGCGTCGAGACGCCCGCCACCACCAGCTGGTGGGTCGGTCCTCCGCGGTCAGAGGTCGCAAGGCCCCGCCGTCGAGAGTGAAAGTGGGCTTCGAGCGCCAGATGTGCCCGTCCCGGTAGGCCGTCATGCTGCGCTCGATGTCGTTACGAATGAAGGCGAGAACGACCAGGTCCGGCTCGTGCTTCAGCGCATAGTGGCGCAGTGTCATCCACATCTGATCGATGCCGAAGGCGCCGATGCCATAGTTGAAGACCTCTGCACCCCTCAGCGCCTCGTCGATCAAGGCGACGAAGGTCTCGCCGTCCGCAACACCGCTGCCGAAGGTGAAGGAGTCGCCCAGGAAGGCGATCCGGCGTTCGCTCTTGGGTTGCTCAAAGTCGTACGGACTACGGAAGCCCTGCGGGTTGGTCTGGTAGATGACCGAGTACTCGGCCTGTTGCTCTGGGATCCGCGCGCTGGGCTCGAGCTTCCAACCGACGTGAGGATCGGCGTAGGGGTCCGCCTCGGTCTGGACGTCACCCGGGAAGAGCTGGGGCTTGGGTTCGTAGGAACCTACAAGCCGGAACCCGACCTCCGCCAGGCCGAGCACGCCGAGAATGGATAGGCACCCAACGGCAAGGGGAGCGAGTCTCTTGATCAGAACGTTCACCGGTCGGCTGCCAGCCGCACCGCGCCAAAGGCGGGTCCGAGGCTCAAGCCCTATTGCGGTAGAGGTCCGGGTCTACGATCGCGACCATGGCTTCAATATCGAGATCGTGGCCGAGAAACTCAGCCATTCCCTGAGCGTGGCTGACCGGGTCCTCGAGCACGGCGCGGTAGGGCAAATCGAGGGCCTCGATGTGGGACGACCGCTTGATGTGGTAGTTGGCTTTCCAGACGTCCGCCTCGAAGAACTCGCGCATCGAGTCGTCATCGGCCCCTTGGGTCTCGCCCCGGCGTTCCAACATCTTGGCCTGCGACGCCAGTACTTCGCTGATCTCGCGGCGCATGAAAAGCACCTTGTAGTTGTTGTCTGCCGGCAGGTGGCGCAGAAGATAGGAGATGATCTTCACCGCTTGACCCCGGGCCTCGCGCAGCCAGGCCTTGTCGACTTCCTTGGCCAGATCGAGCACTCGATCGTCCTCGTAGTAGCCCTTGGGGTTGTCGACGTCGGCGGTCCGGGCGCCGTCGGTCACGACCCGGATGCCGCCCGCTTCGAGCATTTTCATCGTCATCGATGTCCCCGAGCGGGGCAGCCCGGAGACCACCACCACCGGGTCGCCGTAGACCATCTTTCGATATAGCTTGTTGAACTTGCCGACCACTGCCTTGGACCTCCTGGAAGGGGGGGAATGTCGGCGCGGAGATTGGTTCAGGCCGCGCGACCGATAGGATAGTATGCGCCGAAGTCGGGGACCACCCCTGCGGGCACAAGTCAGCCCGTGGTGCCCAGGCGCTCGCAGCGCGAAAACTACCCAATCCAAACAAGGAATTACGCAGCAAGGTCGAGGATTTGTCGTGCAGAGAGAATCCAGACACGCACTAGGCGCGCGCAGCCTGTGGCTCGCTCCCCTCGCCCTCTTCGCGCTCTTTTTCCTTGCCGCTCCGGCGGCCGCGTATATCGGCCCGGGCGCGGGCTTTGCCCTCGCCACTTCGATGTTCGTCATCTTCGGCACGGTGATCATCGCCGTGCTGGCTATCCTCACGTGGCCGTTCCGCCTTGTCTGGCGGCTCATCCGCCGGCCGGCGCGACCCAAGGCCCGGGTCAAGCGACTTATTTTTCTCGGTCTCGACGGCCAGGATCCCAAGCTGACCGACCGTTTTCTGGCTGAAGGCAAGCTGCCCAACTTCAAGAAACTCGCGGAGCTCGGCTGCTACACCAAGCTCGAGAGCACCTACCCTTCGATCTCGCCGGTCGCCTGGTCCTCCTTCGCCACCGGCGTTCAGCCCGCCAAGCACAACATCTTCGACTTCTTGAGCCGCGACACCCGCAGCTACCTGCCGCTGCTCTCGTCGTCCAGCATCGAGTCGACGAAACGCTGGGGCGCAGCCCTGCTCGACAAGCTCTCGTTGGGGCGCTACCGCTTCCCGAGCGACAAGGCGCAGATCCGGCTGCTACGCAAGGCCAAGCCCTATTGGACGATCCTCGGCGAGCACTACATCTGGAGCACGGTCCTCAGGGTACCCATCACCTTCCCCCCGGACCGCTTCTACGGCGCCCAGCTCGGCGCCATGGCGATTCCAGACCTGCTCGGCACACAGGGTACGTTCTACCTCTTCACCACCAGGCCGGCCGACGAGACCTTCAAGGAGGGCGGTGAGCGCGTCCCCCTGACCGGTGGCCCGCAGCGCTACGAAGCCTCGGTGAACGGGCCGGAGAATTCTTTCGTCGAGGGGAGCCCACCGCTGACCCTGCCGCTCGCAGTCGAAGTGGACCGCGAGGCCGGGGTCGCCCGCATCGCGCTCGACGGCGAGGAGTTGGAGCTCAAACCCGGAGTGCTCTCCGACTGGGTGAGTCTCGAGTTTCCCGCCGCGCCGACGATCAAGGTCTCGGCTCTGGTGCGGCTGCAGGTCACTGAACTCGACGAACACGTTTCGCTCTACATGACGCCGCTCAACATTTCGCCCGAGAACCCGGCAATGCCGATCTCCCATCCGGGCTACTACTCCAACTATCTGGCCAAGAAGGTCGGGCCCTATTCAACTCTCGGGCTCGCCGAGGACACCTGGGCGCTCAACGAGGGTGTCACCGACGACGCGACCTTCCTCAAGCAGAGCTACGACATCGATCGCGAGCGCGAGGACATGTTCATGGCCTCGCTCGACCAGCTCAAGAAAGGCTCGCTGGTCTGCGTCTTTGACGGTACCGACCGCATCCAGCACATGTTCTGGCGCTACCTGGAAGAGGGCCATCCGGCGGCGCGCGGCAAGGAAGACGCCGAGCACAAGAACGCGATCGAGGAGCTCTACATCCACAACGACAAGCTCGTCGGCCGCACGATGAAGAAGCTCAAGAAGGGCGATCTCTTGTTCGTCCTCTCCGACCACGGCTTCACCTCCTTCCGCCGAGGCGTCAATGTCAACGCCTGGCTCCACGCCAATGGCTACCTGGTACTCAAGGAGGGCACCGACGGCTCGAACGAGTGGTTGGTCGATGTCGACTGGTCGAAGACTCGGGCCTACAGCCTGGGCCTGGCCGGTATGTACTTGAACATCGAGGGCCGTGAGTCGCAGGGCATCGTCAAGCCCGGCGCCGAGGCACAGGCCCTGAAAGACGAGCTGGTAGCCAAGATGACCGGCCTGGTCGACGAGGAGAAGGGCGAAGTCGGCGTTACCGAGCTCTTTGACACGGCCAAGCTCTACGCCGGGCCCTACCTCACCAACGCCCCTGACTTCCTCTTCGGCTTCAACAGCGGCTACCGCGTCTCCTGGGACTGTGCCACGGGCATGGTCTCGGGCCCGGTCTTCGAGGACAACACGAAGGCTTGGAGCGGCGACCACTGCATCGACCCGCGCCAGGTGCCTGGAGTGATGTTCTGCAACTACCCGATCGATACCGAGGATCCCAAGCTGATGGACATGGCGCCGACGGCGCTCGAGCTTTTCGGCATCAAAGCGCCGGCTCACATGGACGGCCGGGCGGTCTTCGATTCAAAGACCCAATTCGACCCCCAGCGCGCTGTGGAGACGGCGAAGTCCGTCGCTTGAGGAGCCGAGGAAGCCATGCATCGACTCACCTCCCTTCTGGGCGCTCTCGCTCTGCTCGGCGCCCTGGGCTGCGGCAGCGGCTACGAAAAGACCGGCAAGCAAGTCGTCGTCATCGGCATCGACGGCATGGACTGGAACTACACCCAGGAGCTGATCGAGGCGGGGAGGCTTCCGACCTTCGCGAAACTCCAACGTGAAGGGATGGCGGCTCCGCTGGGAACCTCCGTTCCACCCCTTTCACCGATCGCCTGGTCGAACTTCACTACCGGGACGGACTCCGGCCACCACGGTATCTTCGACTTCCTCCACCGCGACCCCTCGAACTACTTCCCCAAGTCGTCGCTGGCCGAGGTCGAGCCCGGCGAGGCAGGTCCGTGCTTCGGCAAGTACCGCATCCCGCCCTCCGACAAGTTCGAGATGACCCAGCAGGGGGATCCGTTCTGGAGGCCGCTCGACGAAGATGGTGTCGAGAGCTGGATTCTGCGCATGCCGATCAACTTCCCGCCGTCAGGCTTTGCCGCCCGTGAGCTCACCGGCATGGGCACGCCGGACCTCACGGGCTCACTGGGCGAGTTCTCCTTCTTCACTTCGGCGCTCTTCTACGACGATGTCGGCAGCGGTGGCAAGGTCTACCCGCTCGATCTATGGGAAGACCGGGCCGAAGGAACGCTCTACGGGCCGGAGAACATCTTCCTCTGCGAGCCCGCCAAAACCGAAGCTCCGCTGACGGTCTACTTCGACTCAGTCGAAGACGTGGCGAACGTTGCGATCGGCGACACCGAGACGATTCTCGCTGTCGGTGAGTGGAGTGATTGGGTCTCGGTGCCGTTCGAGCTACACCCGCTGGAGACCATCAATGCCAGCGTGCGGCTCTACCTGCGGTCGGTGCGACCCGAGGTCGAACTCTACGTCACTCCACTTCAGATCGACCCGCTGGCGCCGGCCACGCCCATTTCGACACCCGACGACTTCGCCGCGACACTGGCCGGAGTCACCGGCGGCTTCTACACCCAGGGCATGCCGGAGGACACCAAGACGATCACCGAGGATCTCTTTTCGCTCGACGAGTTCCTGCGCCAGGCCAGAATCGCCGGCGAGGAGGTCGAGGCGCAGTTCGACTGGACCCTCGACCAATTCGACGACGGACTCCTCTTCTACTACTTCGGCAACGTCGATCAGGTCTCGCACATCATGTGGGGCCGGACAGACGAGGCCCACGCCCTCTACGATGCCGAGCAGGCCGCCAAGTACGGCGACGTAGTGCCTGGTCTCTACGAGCGGGCCGACGCGGTTGTCGCCAAGGCGCTCGAGCGGCTGCCTGACGCGCATATCGTCGTCATGTCCGACCACGGCTTCTCGAGCTGGCGGCGGACGATGAACCTCAACAGCTGGCTGCGCGACGAGGGGTACATCGTGCTGAAAGACCCGTCGCTCGCCAAGGATCCAGGGCTCTTTCGCAACGTGGACTGGGCCCGGACTCGGGCCTACGGTGTGGGCTTCAACGGGCTCTACATCAACGAGCGGGGCCGCGAGCGCGACGGCATCGTCGATAGCGCCGACAAGGACGCCTTGCTCGATGAGATCGGCGCCAAGCTGTTGGCCACCCTGGATCCGGTGACCGGCACCCAGGCGGTCACCAAGGTCTACCCCACGGCTCGGGTCTTCTCCGCCGGCGCGGCCCTGGCCGTCGGCCCCGACATGATCGTCGGCTATGCCAAAGGCACTCGCGGCTCGAACGACGGCGCCCTGGGCGAGCTCGAAGCGGAAATATTCAGTGACAACACCGGCCAGTGGACCGGCGACCACAGCATGGACCACGACGCGGTGCCCGGGATCCTCTTCACCAACCGGCCGCTCGCCAAACCGGCCGACACCCTGACCAACCTCGCGGCGGCTCTGCTGGCCGAGTTCGACATCGACACATTCCCGGCCACGGCGCCGGACCACGAGTAAGCGGCAACCTTAGGAGGCAACATGTTCGGAGGCGGCAAGATCAAGCTCGACAAGGAGCTGATGGAGAAGGTCGAACGATTCGCCAAGATCGCCGGCTATTCCTCGGCGACGGAGTTCATAACCCACGTGCTCGAAAAAGAGCTGGCGAAGATCGAGGGCGATGGTGAGGCACTGTCAGAGGACGAGATCAAGAAGCGCTTGCAAGGGTTGGGCTACATCTCATAGCCCGATCCGGCTCGCGCCGGTACCACCATGGAAGCTCTGAACTCCATCCTCCGTTCGCTCCTCGACGCCCTGCTGGGAGTCCTTTCCGGGCTGCCTGATTGGGTCGTCCTCGCGATTCTCGCTTTCTTGGTCACTCTGCTCATCCTGCCGGTGATCAAGTGGACCTTCAATCTCGATCTCGCCGAGCACTTCAAGCGGAGGGTCTACGCCGGCCTCTTTGAGATTCGTCTGTTCAACGACAAGCTGGGCGCGACCCTACGCGGCCTGGTCGATGTCCTGCGGTTCACCGGCGGCTATATGGGTGCCTGGCTGCTGCCGCTCGTGGTGATGTCGATCCCCATGCTGCCGATCTTCGCCCACCTGCAGTTCCAGTACGGCTATGACGGGATCGAGCCTGGTGAGACCACCCTCGTGCGGGCCGAGTTTGCCCAAGACCGGGAGACCGGTAAACCCGAGACGCGTTTCGTTGCGCCCAAAGGCTTGCGAGTCGACACCCCGGCGCTGTGGGTCCCGGCCAAACGCGAGCTCATCTGGCGTGTCGCGGCCGAAGCCAAAGGCGATTACGAGCTCAACCTCGAGATCGACGGCGAGACTTTTACCAAGAGCCTCACGGTCTCCGATGAATCGGCCCGGCGTTCACCGGTACGCACGGCCAAGAGCTTCTGGAATCAACTGATCTACCCGGCCGAGCCGCCGCTTCCGGGTGGCAGCCCCTTGACCCAGATCACGGTCGACTACGGCGAGAAGGGCTCGTTCCTTTTCGTGCCCAACTGGTGCTGGATCCTCATCGCGCTGTCGCTCCCTCCGTTCCTGCTGCTCAAGAAGCGCTTTGGCGTCGAAGTCTGACCTGAACTCGGGCTCTCGCGCCTCAGTCTGGGCGCCCAGCGCGGCGGCCCTGTTCTTGGCCGCGCTGCTCTGGGGCGTGGGCTACATCGAGGTGCCTCCGGTCCTCGGTACAGGCCTGCTGGTCCTGGCCGGCCTCATCGTCGCTCTCTTCTGCCTTTGGACCCGTCGTTGGGTCGCGATCGCAGTAGGCGCCGCCTGCGTCGCCGCCATCGGCGTCTTTGTCGTCGATGTTCTGGTACTCGAACGCAACGTCCTGCTGGTGGGCTCCCGTGCCGAGTGGGGCCAGCCGCGGCCCGCGGCCCTCCGGCTACTCGATTTCAACGTCCTCCATGGCTATCCGCATTTTCCCGACCAAGAAGCCCGAGCTCAGCGGACCATCGCTCGACTCGCCACTCTCGACCTCGATGTGATCATCCTCCAGGAGGCTTGGCGCACCCGGCAACATGGAGATTTCGTCGCGCAGCTGGGCGACGCTCTCGGCATGGACAGCGCCTTCGCCCGGGCCAATGGCAATCTCGAGCGCATCGGCTTCGAGGAGGGCGAAGCGATCTTGAGCCGGTTCCCGATCCTGCAGGCGATCCGTATCCAGCTCGAGCCTAGGAAACCGTTCTTCGAGCGCCGTGTGGCGTTGATCGGCGTGCTCGACCTCGGTGAAGGCGAGACCCTGGCGGTTCTCGGCACGCACCTCGACCATCGTGACCTCGACACCGCGAACGCTCAGGCTGCCCACCTCGCCGGCCGGATCGCTTCCCTGCCTGTCGGTCTCGTGGCGGGCGACCTCAACGCTCCCAGCGGTAGCCGCGCGACGGACGTGTTTGAACGGCTGGGCTTTGCCGACATCGTGCCGGGAGGCATCGACCACGTGCTGGTCTCCAAAGCCTCGCCGTGGAAGGTCGAGACGGCCCGCTGGGTGCTTCAACCTAGCGGTGCCGCCCTGGGCCAGGCTCTCTCCGACCATCCCGGAATCCTCGTCAACCTCGCCAGATCCGAGCCGCTGAGCCTTGATGAACTCGCGAACTCGGCGGCGTCGAATGCTAGCTACGCCGCCGCGCAACGCTAGAGGCTCGGGTTGCCCAGCCCAGCGGCCGTCCGCTACGCTGCGCACTCTGCCATGACGACCTCGCCTCCCGACCGCTTCAATATCGCCGACTACTTCCTCGACGACCGGATCGCGGAGGGTCGCGGTGCTCGCGTTGCCCTCCGCTGGGGTGACGAGAATCTCTCCTACAGCGAGGTCCAGGCGGCGGCCAACCGCGCCGCGGGAGCTCTGCAAGCGCTCGATGTTCGGCCCCAAGAGCGAGTGATGATCGCCATGGAGGACGGGCTGCCCTGGGTTGCGACCTTCTTCGGGATCCTGAAACTCGGTGCCGTCGTGGTGATGGTGAACCCAAAGCTCAAGGCCGATAACCTGGCACGGCTTTTCGACTACGTCGAGCCCGAGCTCGTCGTCCTCGACAACGAAGTGCTGGCTGAGTTTACGACGGCTGCCTCGGACGCCCTGAGGGCACCCCGATTTCTCGTTCGCGGCGCCGACGACGACGGTCAACACTCGAGCTACGAGACGCTGACTGCGGCTGCCGATCCGTGCTTCGACAACGCCCAGACCCACCGCGACGACCCCGCCATCTGGCTCTTCTCAGGCGGCACGACCGGTCTGCCGAAGGGCGTAGTGCAGAGTCACACGTCCTTCGCCAACACAACCGAGCTTTACGCAAAGGGCGCGCTCGGCTACTGCGAAGACGACATCACGCTGTCGGTACCGAAGCTCTTCTTCGGCTACGCCACGGGCTCGAACCTGCTCTTCCCCTTCGCCGTCGGGGCCAGCGTGGTCCTCTTCCCCGAGCACCCCACGTCCGAGGTGCTCTTCGAGCAGATCGTTCGCACCCGCCCGACCATCCTCATCAACGTCCCCACCATGGTCAATCAGATGGTGAGCCACCCCGAGGCACCGGCCCAGGATTTCTCTTCCCTGCGCTTCGCCACCTCGGCCGGCGAAGCGCTGCCGGTGCCGCTCTACGAGCAGTGGAAAGAGACTTTCGGTGTCGAACTTTTGGATGGTCTCGGGACGGCTGAGATGTGGCACATCTTCGTCACCAACCGGCCGGACGACGTCAAGCCTGGGACGCTGGGCCGGGTGGTCGAAGGGTTCGAGATCGAAGTCAGGAACGACCTGGGTCAGAGCGTGGCTCCAAACGAGCCGGGCACCATGTGGGTCCGCGGCAATTCGAGAGCCATCGGTTACTGGCGCAACAGCCGACGCAACCACCAAGCTTTCCAGGGCGGTTGGTTTGTCGGCGGCGATCTGATTTCTCGCGATGCCGAGGGCTACGTCACCTACTGCGGACGAGGCGACGATGTACTCAAGGTCGGCGGCAAGTGGCTCGCGCCGCAGGAAGTCGAGAGCTGCCTGATGCGGCATCCGGCGGTCAAGGAGTGTGCCGTGGTCGGCGTGGAGAACAGCGACGGGCTCACCAAGCCTTGTGCTTTCGTGATTGCGTCGCGACCGATCGACGAGGAGACTCTGAAGCAACACGCACTCGACAATCTCGACGCCTACAAGCACCCCCGCGAGGTCCGCTTCCTGGACGACTTTCCTCGGACCCATCTGGGGAAGGTGGACCGTGGCGCGCTCAAAAAGCTGGCGGCGCAGGAATAGAACCTACCCCGCACGGCATTCGTACTTTGGACGGCATGAGAACTCCCACAATGAACGCACTGAGTATGAAGGCTACGAGGCTTTGCATCCGCAACGCCACACTCTGCAGTCTGGTGCTACTCGGCTTCATTGTGTTGGCGACGAGCGCCCCCGTGCCGGCGGCGGCGCAAGACAGCTCCGCGCTGGACTTCACCGCCACGGCGCTTGACGGCACAGTTTTTTCGGGTGAGTCGATGGCCGGCAAGGCCGTGCTCCTGGATTTCTGGGGTAGCTGGTGCGCGCCGTGCATCCACGCCTTCCCGACCTTGCGCCGGCTGCACGACGAGTTCGGCGAGGCGCTTCAGATCGTCGGACTCGCCTACTACTCCGGCGAGCTGAGTGACATCGACGCCTTCGCGGCGGAGTACGAACTGGGATACACCATCGTCGAAGGACACGACGAAGCGCTCGACAAGTTCGAAGTCTTCGCCTTCCCCAGCTACGTCCTGATCTCGGCCGACGGGGAGGTGATCTTCTCCCGCGCAGGCGAGGTCGCCGACCTCTACGAACGCGTCGTCGGCGCCCTCAAAACTTCGAGCTGAGTCCGGTCGGGGTCGCGCGAAAGCTACGTCGCGGGTGCAGCGACGCTGAAACTCTCCTGGTAGCCCGAGAGCTTCTCTCTCAGCCAATCGGGTATCGCCTGCTTGTCGAAGCTGTCGAGGTCGATGTTGACGGTCGTGACCCGGCCCGTGGCATTCACCGCGTCGCTGCCGCGCGTGAAGACCTTGTAGTCCCACACGACGGACGTCGTACCGATCTTCCCGATCATCACTTCGATCTCGACGTAGTCCCCGTAGCGCAAGGGGATTCTGAAATCGACTTCGAGATGCACGGTTGGATGACCCAGGCGGTGTTCGTTCATCACCTGCGGGTAGTCGATTCCGACGATGTCGCGGAAGAACTGCTCCATGGCGACGTGGAAGTAGTGAATGAAGCGCGGGTAGTAGACGATGCGCGCTTGGTCGATGTCGCCAAACTGGACCTCGAGATGGGCTCGGTAAGGAGCGGTCATCTACCGATTCTATCGGTCCGGGCCCGTGCCCAGGCTAGGCGCCGATAGCCCGATTGATGGCGGCTGCAAGCTCGCGCGGCTCATCGGTGCCGATTCGAGTCCGACGCCCGCTGGCCAGTTCGAGCTCGACCGCATCGAGGCCCGAGACATTCCACAGCCAGCCATGGGGCGTCAATCGAATGCCCCAGCCGTACCACCATGAGTTGCGCACCACTTCGGCGCCGCGCACTTCAGCCAGCGCAATGCTCTTTCGCGGCCAGCCGGGACCGAAGCGGATCCAGATATGCGACCCGTCAAGACTCACCGTCAGGCCGCCAAAGAGCCACGCAAAAAACCCCAAGACGGCGGCGATGAAGAACAGGAGCCAGGCCACCCCGCCACGCTCCTGAGCCGGTACGGAGGCGCTGAGAGCCGCGGTGACTAGGACGATCGCGGCCGCCGTAAGCCCCATCGCCAGCCACATTCCCTTGCCACTCTGCCTGTGGTGATACCTCTCCATGACGACCTCCTCACCGCTTACGAGCCCCAGCCGGAGGCTATTCCGCCTGCGGCGGGTTGCACCGGCTCTCTCAGGACCGCTTCGGCGGCCGCGGCTTGCCAGCTTGATACTGACCCGGCCACCAGACGTCCCACTGCTCGTAGTGCTCGGCGGCGTGCAGGGTCAGGTAGGGGTCGCGCAGGTGGGGCCGCGCCATCACGGCCAGATCCGCCCGGCCCGCCGCCAAGACTGTGTTGGCGTGGTCGCTACCCAGAATCGCTCCGACCGCCGCCACCCTCACACCTGCTTCGTAACGGATCTTCTCCGCGAACGGCACTTGGTACATCCGACCGTAGATGATCTCCGACTCCGCGACGTTCCCGCCCGAAGAGACGTCAATCAGATCGCAACCCGCCCCTGCCAGTTGCCGCGCGAGTTCCACCGCTTCTTCGGGAGTAGTCCCCGAAGCGTCCGGCATCCAATCGCTGGCTGAGATACGCGCCAGGAGCGGCTTCTCCTTCGGCCAGACGGCCCGCACCGCTCGCACGACCTCGAGGGGGAACCTCAGACGGTTACCGAGACTGCCGCCGTAGTCGTCGTCGCGCAGATTCGCCAACGGAGAGATGAAACTGGAGAGCAAATATCCGTGGGCGAGGTGCAACTCGACGAGATCGAAACCCGCCTCGGCCGAGCGAAGCGTCGCCGCGACAAACGCCTCGCGCACGGCGTCCATGTCGGCTCGGTCCATCGCCTTGGGTATCGGCCAACCGGGCCGGAAGGGCTCTGCGGATGGCCCCAGGGTCTGCCACGGACCCTCACTCGCCGTGAGCGGTCGGTCGTCCCCCTCCCAGGGATGCTCGGTCGAACCCTTGCGGCCGGCATGCGCCAGCTGGATTCCGATCTTCGCCGGCGTGTGTCGGTGGACGTAATCGACGATGCGGCGCCAAGCCGCTACGTGCTCGTCGGCGTACATCCCGGCGCAGCCCCGGGTGATCCGTCCATCGGCCAGGACATCGGTCATCTCGGTAATCACCAGCCCGGCACCACCGAGAGCCCGGCTGCCCAAGTGGACCAGATGCCAATCGTCAACGGTGCCATCGACCGCCGAGTACTGGCACATCGGGCTCACCACGACCCGGTTGGCAAGCTCGAGCTCTCCGAGCCGGTAGGGCGTGAAAATCGGGGGCCGCGCTTTGCCGTCAGGCGCCGGCGTGCCACCTTCACGGCCGGCGAAGGCCGCGCTGACCCGCTCGACCAAAGCCGGGTCGCGGTCCTTCAGGTTGTCGTAGGTGATGCGCTTGGAGCGCGTCATCAGGTTGAAGGTGAAGGTGGCGGGATCCTGCTCGAGATAGCGGGCCGAGTTCTCGAACCACTCGAGGCTGGTCTGAGCCGCCTTCTGGAACTTGAGGATGTCGACCCAACGGGCATCCTGGTAAGCCGCGAGCACCGCCGCCACATCCTGGGTCCCCTGGCGCTCGAAAATCTCCGCCAGCACCACCGAGTCCTCCATCGCCATCTTGGTCCCCGAACCGATCGAGAAGTGGGCGGTATGGGCCGCGTCGCCGACCAGGACGATATTGTCGTGCACCCAGCTCTCGCACCGTACCGTGGGGAAGCTGCGCCACAACGACCGGTTGGTCAGCAGTCGGTGCCCCTCCAGCTCGGGGGCGAAAAGCCGCTCGCAGTAGGCCACCGTATCCTCTTCGCTCGCGGTGTCGAGCCCCGCTCGCTTCCACACGTCCTCGTGGCACTCGACAATCCAGGTCGCGAGGCCCTCGGCGAAAGGATAGGCGTGGACCTGAAAAAGGCCGTGCTCGTTCTCTTTGAAGATGAAGGTAAAGGCATCGAGCGGTTTGTCCGTCCCGAGCCAGGTGAACTTGCAGCGCCGCCAATCGATGGTCGGCCGGAAGTGCTCGGCCAGCTCGGTACGCACGAATGAGTTGACGCCGTCTCCAGCCAGGACGAGGTCGGCGTCGGTGATCTCCGCGAGCGAAGTGACCTCGCGCTCGAACTCCAGATCAACCCCGAGCTCCCGGCACCTGTCCTGCAAGATCAGGAGCAGTTCCTTGCGCTCGAGAGCGGCGAAGCCATGGCCGCTCGAAATCACACGCTCCCCTCCAACGAAGGTCTCGATGTCGCGCCAGTAACGGAACCTGGAGGTGATCTCGGCGTAGGTCTCGGGGTCCGCGGTCTCGAAGGTCTCGAGCGTCTCGTCGGAGAAGACGACGCCCCAGCCAAAGGTGTCGTCCGAGCGATTGCGCTCGATCACCCGGATCTCACTCTCGGGAAATGCCTTCTTGAGCAGGATCGCGAAGTACAAGCCCGCGGGACCGCCACCAAGACAGTGAACTTTCACGACGCTCTCTCCTCCACAGTGATGGCATCCAAGGCCGTGGCATCCGAACTGACCAACAGAAGGTTCAGCGGGCGGTCTTTCGCCAGAATCCGGCGGAACGGCAGATAGCGATGGGGCGTGCCTTCGAGTTGCGCAAACTCCTCGAAGCTGTGGTGGACGGTGAAGATCGCCACGCCGGATGGGGCCATCAGCCCTCGGATCTCGTCCCAAAAGTCCGCTAGCGACCAATGGAACCCGACTCCGTAGAACGAATAGACGAGGTCGTACGGCCCTGCGAGGCTATCGAGCCTGAAATTGGCCTCGGCGGCATTAATTACCCGGTAGTTTTTGACCCGGTTGAAATCCAGCACCCGGCAAAGTTGCCCTAGGTCGCCGCAAAACGAGTCCTCGGACCGGGGTGCGTTGAGCGGGTACTTCCGTGCTTGCCCGTCACCTTCGTAGAGGTCGAAGTGCGCCTCTTGCCAGCCAAGGTGCCGGTTCAGGAAGACCACCGACCGCCCCATGCCGGGACCGATTTCGAGGACTCTCTCCGGCACCGCGATCGAGTCGAGAAGCGGGGCCAGCGCCTCATACTCGGCCCAGCTCGAGCCGTTCTGGGACAACTCCCAGACCCGGCGTGAAGTCTCGTCGAGATTCAACGAAAACTGCGGCGTGATCGCCTTGATAGCCCTTATCAACTGGGCATCCAGGGGCGGTGCACGGAAATAGAGTTCCTTGCCCACCAGGGCCGATGACAGCTCCTCTACCTTGTGGCCGAGGCCGAATCGCTTGGCGATCTCGGTCCGCAGGCGAACCCAAAGCTGGCGCGGACCGATCACACGGGCGGCCCGGCGGCCATGGCTTTCAACGCGGGTCAAGAGTTCTCTAGTCCTCGACAAGTGGCGGCTCGCGCCGCGGGCCGAGTATAGAACCATCGAGCGCCCTGCCGAGCCGCCTCGCGATGCCTTTGCCGAACCACGTCGGGGAGTTGGTCCCGACGCAGGGGCTTGGCACGGAACGTGAAGTAGCAGTCTGAGCGTTATTGCAGCACAAGCCGTCACCAGGGGGTGTCCATGCCAGCTAGACCATCGACTGCAGCTCATTTAACGCTAGTCAGGGATGCGGACGCATTGCTCGAGGCACATTTCGCCGCGTCTCCCACCGGAATCCTGATTTCGGACGAAGCGGGCGAGATCCAGACCTACAACGACCGCTTCCTTCAGCTCTGGGGCTTGTCGCCCGACAGCGCCCAGGCAGAGTCGGCCCACGACCTGCTGCTCTACATGAGCAGTCAGGTGGCCGACTGCCAGGGTTTCATCGCGACGGCCCAGAAGCTGCGACAGGACCCCGACGGGGAGAGCTACGGCGAACTGATCCACTTGGCCAACTCTCGCACGCTCTCCTGCAACACGCGGCCGGTACGCGCGACGAACGGCCGGCTCTTGGGCCGGGTCTGGGACTACCAGGACGTGACCGACGTCGTCGCCTCACGGTCGGAGCTTCGCCTGGCGCGCTACACCCTCGACCACACCAGCACTTCGGTGCTCTGGATTGAAGAAGACGGCTCCATCGCCTCGGCCAACCGCGCGGCGGCCTCGAGTCTCGGCCACCGTCGCAAGGACATCGAGAGAATGAGCGTCTGGGACCTCAACCCCGAGCGCTCCCTGCCCGAATGGGTCAAGCTCTGGCACGAGATCAAAGAGCAGGGCGAAGTGGAATTCGAAAGCACTCAGGTACATCGCGACGGAACCGTCATTCCGGTCGAGGTGAAAGCCCATTTCTTCTGCTTCGACACGACGGAGTTGGTCTGCGGCTTCATCCGCGACCTGACCGAGATCCGCAAGGCCGAGGAAGAGCAGCGCCGGCTCGAACAGAGTGTCCAGCAGGCTCAGAAGTTCGAGGGTCTCACCTTGCTGGCCGGAGGCATCGCACACGACTTCAACAACCTCCTGGTGGGGATTCTGGGCAACGCCAGCCTTGGCCTCGAAAGTACCGGCGACGACGAAGACCTGAAGACCTGCCTCGAACAGATCCGCGACGCCGGCGAACACGCGACCGAACTCACCAGCCAGATGTTGACCTACGCCGGCCGCACGAAACTCCAGCTCGACCTCATCGATCTATCGCGGCTGGTGCTCCACACCAACCGCCTGCTCGCCGCCGGTATAGCCAAAGACTGCCGGCTCGAGACCCACCTGGCAGAAGACCTTCCTGCCGTCGAGGTCGACAAGACACAGATCCGGCAGGTTCTGGTCAATCTGGTGACCAATGCCTCGGAGGCATTGCGTGGCGAAGCGGGCACCGTCGGAATCTCGACTCGCATCGAGCACGTTGATGGCGGCGCGATCGGAGCGACTCGACTGTCCTCGAATTGCCGACCGGGGCTCTACGTAGCGATCGAGGTGGCCGACAACGGCGTTGGCATGGACGCCGAGACTGTCAGCCGCGTATACGACCCGTTCTTTTCCACCAAGCTTTCGGCCCACGGATTGGGGCTGGCCGCCGTTCGCGGCATCGTCCACCAGCATAACGGCTTGATGGAAATCGACTCGAAGCCGGGCGAGGGTTCGACCTTCACCGTTCTGCTCCCGGCAAGCGACCAGAGCGTGAGATCCGAAAAGCCCCGCGTCGGCGAGACCGAATGGAAGGCGAGCGGCACCGTCCTGTTGGTCGATGACAACCCGCGGGTGCTCGACGTCGGGCGCAAGATGCTCGAAATCACCGGCTTTTCGGTCGTCGCCTTCGAATCGGGGGCCGACGCCGTCGCGGCTTTCGAACGAGACCAACTGAAGTTCAATCTGGCCATCGTCGATCTCACGATGCCGGAGATGGACGGCAGCGAAGTGGCACGAGCGCTTCGGGAGCTCAACCCGGAGCTTCCTGTCCTGCTCTCGAGCGGTTACAGCGAGATTGAGGTCGTCGGCCTCTCGGAGGCCGAACAGGGCATGGCCTACCTGCCCAAGCCCTACACCCTGGATGAACTTCGACTGCGGATCCAGGCCGTCTATCGGTCGGATGAACTCGACGAGGACGACTGGATCGACTAGCCGGGCTCGGGGGCTCGAGCGGTCCATTGCGGAGCCACCAACCGGCGACGACCGTCAACAGAGAGCGCCACACCATCCTCGTCGAGCGCCAGCCGATCCCACAGCTGGCAAGTGACCTGTTTATGCTTCTGGTCGAGCCCTTCGCAGTAGTTGCTGTAGACGCAACATCTGACCTCGGTGCCGCGCCCGAGCCTCATCTTCAGAAACCAGTCCGGGTCCGCCAGGGACTGCCGGGCCGCCGCAACGACATCTGCCGCGCCTTCTTGGAGCAAACCCTCGGCCTGGTCGAAACCGTGGATTCCACCCGCGACCACGATCGGAGTCTCGAACCCTGCCGCCCGCACCGCCGCACGGATTCGCGCCACCGGTTCGACGTTACGACCGAAAGGCCCCTGAGCGTCGGAGATCGCCGTCGGCATGCACTCATAGCCGCTCGGTCCGGTGTAGGGATAAGCCGCCCAACCGACCCGCGGCTGCTGCGCGTCCTCGAACTTGCCGCCACGGGAAAGGGAGAGGAAATCCATCCCCGCCTCGGCAAAGCTGCTTCCGAAGTGCGCCGCGTCCTCGACCGTGCTGCCCCCCTCGACGCAGTCCTCCGACAGATAGCGGCATCCGACTGCGAAATCCGAACCGACAGCGTCGCGCACCGTCCGGTATACCTCGAGTGGCAAGCGGACCCGTTTGGCGCGAGATCCCCCATAACCGTCGGATCTGGTGTTGAGGGCCGAAAGAAACGACGCCATCGTGTAGGCGTGCGCAAAGTGCAGCTCCACGCCATCGAAACCGGCTTGCCGAGCTCTTTCCGCCCCTTCGGCAAAGAGCCCAGGTAACGCCTTGGGTAACTCGCGGATGTGCTCGAGATGGGTGTCGGTTACCCGCTCCCGGTGGCCGTAGCGCAGCGACTCCAGTTCTCTCGCGCTCAAGACGCCCTCGAGTTCGACCTCCGGCAAAGAAGCCAGGTGCTCGCGCAGCGCTTCGTCGCCCCGACCCGGCAGGGCCTGGCGATGGGCCTCGGTGATCTCCAAGTAGCGGCGGAGGAACTTCTCGCGCTCAGGCCGCCGCCGAATCGTCAAGAAGTCGATGATCTGAATCAGCACCCGGGTATGCCCGCCACTCGCCCGGCGCACCGTTTCTGCCAGCTCGGTCAGCCCAGGGATGAACCGGTCATGCCCAATGCGTAGCAACGGCCCGCTCGGTACATCGCGAATACCCGTTGCCTCGACCACCAGGGCCCCCGGCCGACCGCGTGCGAAGCGCTCATACCAGGCGAGGATCTCCGGCGTGACGAAGCCCTCCTCGGTCGCCCGCCAGGGCACCATCGCCGGCACCCAGGTCCGCTGCTCTAGCTCGATCGGCCCGAGCGCCAGAGGCGAGAAGAGCATCGCCTGCTGCGCCTGCTCAACGGTCGGCCAGCGCACCTCGGGGATCGGGTGCTTGATGCGCTCGGGCGGCTTCCACATTGGGGGTCAGTATAAGGCTGGGTGTAGCTTTGCCGGCAAGCGGCACCACAGCCGTACCGCGGCCCTCCACCAGCCATGGCCGATGCGCAACGGTTGTAACGACTCGACGCTTCCAACAGCCTGACTCCTAGGTAAGAGGTCGTGAACAAACAGAAGCGCTCATTCAACGAGAGTCTTCCCCATGACACAATCTCGATACGGCGCTGCACCTCAATCTGGGACTCAGGAGACGAACCATGGTCTGTGCACAATGCGGTAGCCCCAATGACGACGCGGCGCGGTTTTGCGGCAAGTGCGGAGCCCCGGTAGGGGCAGACTCTGAGCCCGCAACCCAGCGCGGGGGGCCCAGCCCGCCGGCGCCGCCCGCCGCGCCTACGCCCGGTACGCCCGGAACGCCCGGAACGCCGGCAGTCACCGGCAAGAACCCGACCGTGGCGCTCGTGATCTCGATCTTCCTTGGAGCCTTCGGGGGTGGCCAGTTCTACAACGGCGACTGGAAAAAGGGGCTCGCCATGGCCGGCGGCACCCTCGTCCTCGGCGTGCCCACAGCCGGACTGGTGCCGCTCGGCGTATGGATCTGGTCCATGATCGATGCCTACCAGGTGGCCGGAGGCCGCGGGAAGGCCTGGTAGACCATGAGTGAACCACGGGTGCTGTCCGGCCTCGTTCCGCAGGCCTACGAGCATGCGCTCGACCGCCGGGCGCTGGACGCACTGCAAAAGACGCGCGGACTCGAGACCCTGGTGCGCAAGTGCAACGAGTGGGGATTCGAGCGTCTGCTTTATGTGCAGCTGACGGGCAGCAACCTGCGGGTCACGGCCGACAGCTTCCCGCAGCTCCACGAGATGCTGGTCAGCGCCTGTACCACGCTCGAGCTGCCCACTCAGCCGCAGCTCTACATCGGGGCGAGCGGCGAGATGAACGCCTTCACCGCCGGCGTCGAGCAGCCCATCGTCGTCCTGAACTCGGGAATCGTCGATCAAATGACCGACGACGAACTGCTGTTCGTGCTTGCCCATGAGCTCGGCCACATCAAGAGCGGCCACGTGCTCTATTACCAGATCGCCGAGTTCCTGCCCCTCATCTCCGAGGTCATCGGTGAGGCGACCTTCGGCGTCGGAGCGCTACTCGGTGCCAGCCTGCAGCTCGCTCTACTCAACTGGCGACGCAAGTCCGAATTCACCTCCGACCGAGCCGGGCTCTTGGCCGTGCAGGACTTGAACGTCGCACTGAGTGCGCTGATGAAACTGGCAGGCTTGCCGCAGAAGTACAAGGACAGCGTCAACGTAGATGACTTCGTAGCTCAGGCGCGTGCCTTCGAGGGCATGGACAACGACAAGCTGAGCTGGTTCGCGAAATGGCTCAGCACGGCCGGTCAAACCCATCCGTGGACCGTCTTGCGAGCCAAGATGTGCCTCGAATGGGTGGACGAGGGCGGCTATCAACAGGTCCTCGACGCGCCACACGAAGCGGCCCTGCTCCTGCCTGAAGGGGTCAAAGCCTTCTGCATGAAGTGCGGCCAAGGCCTGTCCGGCAACGAAGCGTTCTGCACCGGGTGCGGCAAGCCCGTGCCCGAGATGAGCTAGCGGGCATGAAACCGCAAGTCCTGATCGTGGCGCCGGGTCTGGCGCCCACGGCACCTGCCGCGGCCAGCGTCCTCGATGGAGCTCAACGTGCCGGCGTCGAAGCGGAGTTTCTGGCGCCCGCTTCAGAGAACGCGCTACGACGACACCTCAAAACTGGCAACGTGCAGCTTGTGTATCTCCTCGCCCAGGGCAAGTCGCGCGCCTCGGCAAGCCACACCACCTTGAACTTCGACGGCGCCAACGGCCCGGCGTCGCGGGCGGTGAATCTGCGCCATCTCGCCTCGGTCATCGCAAAGTCCGAGGCGACGCGCCTGGTCGTCCTGCAACCGACCGAGGCGACGGCCGAAATGGGCGGGAGCGCCGCCGCCCTGGTAGAGCACGGCGTGCCCGCAGCGATCCTCTGGCCCTCCGTGCCCGCTGTCCCGCTACTGGGCGAGGCCGCGCGGCGGCTGTTCGAGCGCTTCCAAGCCGCGGCGCCTCTAGCCGAGCTTGCGGCTGCCGGTGGCTCGACCGATAACACCGAGAGCGCCGGCAAGCTCGCGGTCACGGCCCCCACGAGCCCGACGGCAACACCCACCGCGGCGCAGCCCGCAGCCTCACCCATCGCGCCGGAGATTCCCGCCGCGGAAGTGCGACGCCGGGAGATCGAAGCGACTCTCAAGAGCAAGCGAGTCGCCGGACTGTTCGACGTCTTCCTCTGTTACAACCGCGCCGACAAACGCGCGGTGAAGGCAATCGCGCGTACCCTCAAGGAACGCGGCGTGCTCCCCTGGCTGGACGAGTGGGAGTTGCCTCCGGGACAACCTTGGCAACCCTTGCTGGAGCAGCAGATGGAGAGCATTCGCAGCGCCGCGGTGTGCGTCGGGAGTGCCGGCGTCGGGCCCTGGCAAGAGCAGGAACTCTATGGCTTCCTGCGTGAATTCGTGGACCGGAGAGCGCCGGTGATTCCTGTTCTCCTGCCCGATGCGCCCACTGCACCCGAGTTACCGGTGTTCCTGCGCGCTATGACCTGGGTCGATTTCCGGCAGTCCGACCCCGAGCCGATGGATCGGCTCGAATGGGGTATCACCGGTGTGCGGCCCGCCTTCGAGTGAACAGGTCAGGAGCCCGGTCAGCAGGCCACGCGGGGGACTGCGCGGGAGACCAGGCGCTACTTGAGTTCAGGTAGCCGCCGCGCAATCACCAACCGTTGAATATCGCTGGCGCCCTCGTAGATCCTGAGAGCCCGCACCGCGCGGTAGAGGTGATCAACCGGATGCTCGGCCAGGACGCCACGGCCACCGAGAATCTGTATTGCGGCATCGACGATGCGCTGAGCGGCTTCGGTCGCCTGCAGCTTGGCCATCGCCGAGCGGTAGGTCACCTCGGGGCCCGCTTGATCCGCCTCCCAGGCAGCACGGTAGGTCAGCAGGCGAGCCGACGCGAGCTCAGTCGCCATGTTCGCCAGGCTCGCCTGGACCAATTGAAAGTCGTCGAGTGTCCGGCCGAACTGGCGCCGCTCGGCGGCGTGCGCTCGGGCTTCGGCCAGGGCGCGGGCGGCGATGCCGCAGGCCGCCGCAGCAACGGTGGCCCGGAGGCGGTCGAGGGTGCGCATGCCGAGCTTGAAGCCTCCGTTGGGCGGACCGAGGAGGTGATCGGCCGGGACTCGGCAGCCGTTCAGCTCTATTTCGCCCAACGGATGAGGCGCGGACAGGACCTGAGGCGCGACGAAGCGCAGACCCGGGGTCGTTGCCGGCACCAGGAAGCACCCCAAGCCGCCCACACCGGCTGCCGGATCGGTCGAGGCAAAGACGGTGTAGAGATCGGCGATGCCGGCGTTCGAGATGAACCACTTGCCGCCATCGAGGATCCAGTCGTCCCCGTCGCGCTCGGCGCGGGTGGCGATGGCGCTGACATCCGAGCCGGCCTCGCGCTCGCTCATGGCGAAGGCGGTCATCACTTCCCCGGCGGCGATGCGTGGCAGCCACTTCTCGCGTTGTGCGTCATCACCGCTATCACTCAGCGGACCGGTGCCGAGGGCCTGGAGGGCGAAGACGGCGTCGGCCAGCGGCGAAGCGTAGGCCAACGACTCGCGGATCAGGCAGCAGGTTCGCAAGCCCGGTGCGCGCTCGGCGCCGCTGGCTTCAGGAGGTACGGCGTAGGCCGCCCAGCCCGCCTTGCCCAGCCGGTCGAGCACGGTGCGGGCCTGGGTCCTGCCGGCATCGTCGTCGGCCGGCGGCCCGAGCGGTGCGATCTGCTCTTCGACGAAGGCCTCGAGCTCTTCGGCCAGCGCCGGGTGCTCGGGCTCGAGGAAGGGACTGATGGTCTGGGTTTCGGGCATCGGCGGCGGTCGACTCAGTCGCGATCGAACTCAGGCGGGCGCTTGGCCTTGAAGGCCTCGTAGGCCTCGCGGAAGTTGGGATCCTCCATGCAGGCGGCTTGAATTTCCACCTCGGCGGCCAGTGCCGAGTCGAGATCCATGGCGGCCTCGCGCAGGACCATCTTCTTGGTCACTTCGAGACCGAAGGCCGGCCCACGAGCCAGGCGCTCGGCCCAACCGCGCGCCTCGTCCATCAAGCCTTCGGGAGGCAAGACCCGGTTGTAGAGGCCGATCCGGTGGGCCTCGCTAGCTTCGATGAAGTCGCCGGTCATCAGCAGCTCCATCGCGCGCCCCATACCGACGATCCGCGGCAGCAGCCAGGAAGCGCCCATGTCGGCGCCGGAGAGTCCGACCTTGGTGAAGAGGTAGGCGATCCGCGCCTTCTCGGAGGCGATCCGCACGTCACAGGCGGTGGCGATCACCGCGCCGGCGCCGGCCACCGTACCGTTCAGGGCGCCGATGATCGGCCTCCTGCACCGCAGCATCGCCAGGATCACGTCGCCCGTGTTGCGGGTGAAATCCAGCAGGCCGCGATAGTCGCGTTCAAAGAGCGCGCCGATGATGTCTTCGACGTCGCCGCCGGAACAGAACGCCTTGCCGGAACCGGTGATGAGGATCGACCTCACTCCGGGCTCGGTGTCGAGCGCCTGGAAGGTGTCTCTCAGCTCACGATAGACCTCGAAGGTCAGTGCGTTGTAGCGCTCCGGACGATCGAGGGTGATGGTGGCGACGCCGGACTCGTCATCGAGCGCGTAGCGAAAGCTCTTCGGGGCGAGAGCCATGCTAGACGCCCGCCGGCAAGACCGCCGTGCCTTCGATTTCGACCCGCGCCCCCGGCTCGAGGAGAGCGGCAACCTCCACCAGGGCCATCGCCGGATAGTTCTCGCCCATCAGGCGACGGTAGGCGGCTCCCACTTGCTCGAGCGCCGCCTCGTACTCCTTCCGGTCCGCCACGTAGAGGGTCAGGCGGCCGAGGTGTCGAGCCGTGCCGCCCGCCTCGTGCACCACGGCGAGCACATTGGCCAGTGCCTGCTCGAACTGGGCTGCGAAGTCCTCGCCGACGAGGTTCTGCGCTTGGTCCCAACCGATCTGGCCGGCGACAAAGAGCGTGCGGCCACCCGGCGGTGCCAGCATGCCGTTGTTGTAGCCCTTCGGCCGGCCCAAGGCCTCCGGATTGATGATCTCGAAGAAGCTCATGCCTGCACCGTACCGCCGTCGAGCACCACGCACTGGGCGTTGATGCCGCCGGCCCGGGGGTCGCAAAGCATGGTGACGAGGAACGCGACCTCCTCAGGTGTGTAGATCCGGCCCTGCGGGGATTGCTGGCGCAGCGTCTCGCGCGCTGCCTCGCCATCGAGTCCGGTCTTGGCGGCGATGTTGTCGACCGCCTGATCGACCAGGGGCGTGTCGACGTAGCCCGGGCCGACGGCGTTGACCGTGACGCCGGTCGAGGCGTATTCGAGCGCGATGGCGCGGGTGAAGCCGACGACCGCATGCTTGCTGGCGACATAGGCCGAGATGTAGGGCGCACCCATCCGACCGGCGATCGAGGCCACGTTGACGACTCGCCCCCAGCCCCTTTCGGCCATGGCGGGAATGAACTTCTGAGTGCAGAGGAACGTCCCGGTGACGTTGACCGCGAAGAGGCGCTCCCAATCCTCTAGTCGGATCTTGGCCAGGCTCGAGGAGAGGGCGAAGCCGGCGTTATTAACCAGGATATCGACCTGCCCGAGATGCTCGACCGACTGTTCGAAGAGAGCCGCCACCTGGTCGGGCTTGCTGACATCCGCCGCCACGGCGAAAGCCGCGCCGCCGGCCTCGCGCAAAGCCGTCGCGGTCGCTTCGATCTCGTCAGTTGAGCGGGCGCTGACTACGACCCGGGCGCCGGAGTCGACGAGCGAGCGGGCAATCGCGGCACCGATGCCCCGGCCGCCCCCGGTCACCACGGCGGTCTTTCCTACCAGTCCTGTGTTCTCTGCGACCATCGGGCAAAGTTAGAGGGGGGGCCCCAGCCTGTCAAGCGGGCGAAGCATCCGAGGCGGCCGTGAGGGAGAGAGGGTGGACGAGTCAGTCGCTTTCGGCGAGAGACTGGAGGACCGCGTCTTCGAGAATCGCACCCAGCTCAGAGACGGTATCGCGGCCCTCGCCGGGCGTTGCCCGTGCCGGCGCACCGAAATAGGCGTCCGGACCGCCGGCTTCGCGGAAGGTCTTCTTACCTTCACGAATCGCCTTGCCCAGCGAAATCGGGTTGGCCGCGAGTGTGCGGCGGATGGCCCCTCGCACCAGGTCCGGCCGTTCGGCGAGGATCACGGATGTCTCATACTGGCCGGCGTGGCAGGCTCCCGACTTGAACTCGTCGGTGAGCCTCAACGCCCAGGGCTTCAGCGTCAGATCGGGGAACGCGACCGTCACTCCAAGCTCGCCAAGCTCCTCTGCCGCCGAATGGAGCGAGCCCAGATGTGCCGGGTCGAGGTGGGCATTGGCCAGGGCCAAACAGACCACCTGTTGCGATAGTGACCAGCCGATGTCGCGAATCATCGTCGCCACTGTGTCGGGGCGGACCGAGATGGTGCCCGGAAACTCGCGGGCAAAAGGGGCGGCCGAATAGTGCAGCGTCGGCAATACCAACGCTTCGAGGCCGCGCCCATCGAGTCTCCGCGCAGCCTCTTCGGCCATGGCTCCGGCGATCACGCTGTCCGTGGTGAGAGGCAGATGCGGCCCGTGCGCCTCGATCGCGCCGAGCGGCAGAATCGCCACCAACCGCCCGCTCATTCGGGTCGCGACCTCGCGGTACGTCTTCTCTCCCCACAACCGGCTCATGGCAGCGCGAAGGGTACCACCGCAGCTGCGGAATACTGCGCCCGAATCGCCGGGGCCCGATGCTACGATTCCGCTCTCTTTTGAACGAGGGGTCCCCTGACATGACTAAAGTACGTTTTGCTCCTGTGTTGTTCTGCGCCCTGCTCTTGGCGCCCATGACGGCAGATCTCGCCGACGCCTGTCTGTTGGCCGACCGGTTGCGGATCATCGCGCCGCATCTGACCGAAGAAGAGGTCATGGCCCTGGCCCATGGCGCCATGGAACGCACAGTCATTCCCTACGACTTCGGCGGCCCCACTCCGTGCACCGACGGCATGGCCGACATCTTCCCCTGCGACAAGGTCAATCTCGTCGGCTTCCTGACCCTGGCCGAAATTGGCGGCGGTGACGGCAACGACATGTGGGGCTGGACGGATCCGGTCGATTTGCGCGACTACGCGCTCATCGGCCGCAGTACCGGACTGGCATTCATCGACATCTCGGTGCCCACGGCGCCGGTCTATGTCGGCAACCTGCCGACTCACACCTCGGAGAGTTCCTGGCGCGACGTCAAAGTCTTTTCCGACCACGCGTTCATCGTCTCCGACAACAACGGCAACCATGGCATGCAGGTTTTCGACCTCTCCCAATTGCGCACCGTCGTGTCACCCCCGGAGACCTTCTCCGAGACAGCGCATTACTCAGGCTTCGGCAATGCTCACAACATCGTGATCAACGAGGCGAGCGGCTATGCCTACGCGGTGGGTTCCGACACCTGCAGCGGCGGCCTGCACATGGTCGATATCTCCACCCCGACGAGCCCGGTTTCGGCCGGCTGCTTTTCCTCCGACGGCTACACTCACGACGCCCAATGCGTGATCTACAACGGCCCCGACGCCGAGCATGTCGGCAGCGAGATCTGCGTCAACTCGAACGAGGACACGGTGACGATCGTCGATGTCACCGACAAGTCGAACCCGGTGCAGCTCTCGCGCACGGGATACACCGACGCCGGCTACACCCACCAGGGCTGGCTCACCGAGGACCACCGCTACTTCGTTCACGACGACGAGTTCGACGAGTTCAACGCGGGCCACAACACCCGGACCTACACCTGGGACGTCTCGGACCTCGACGCCCCCACGCTGGCCGGTTTCTGGGACGCGGCCGGCCAGTCGGTCGATCACAACCAGTACATCAAGGGTGAGTTCACCTACCAGGCCAACTACAAGCGCGGCCTGAGGATTCTCGAAATGGTCGATCCGGCCACCGGTGGGATGACCGAGCATGCCTTCTTCGACACCTATCCGACGGAGGACAGCAACGGTTTCTCTGGCGCCTGGAGCGTCTACCCGTTCTTCGACAGCGGCATCGTGCTGGTGAGCGACATCTCGCGCGGACTCTTCATCCTCCAACCCGAAATGCCCGGGCCGATCTTCGAAGATGGGTTCGAGTCGGGGGACATCACTGCTTGGGACGTCAACATCCCTCTCCTCTAGGCCTTAACGTCCCTCACAGCTTCGGGTTGGTTTTCGCCCCTGACATGACTTGGCGGCGGCTCCGTCCTCATCGCCGCGTAGCCCTCGATTGGGCGCGTGTCCGGCGGATTCAGGCGTCGGAAGAACTTTTTTCTGGCTGGCCAGGCCCGACCTAACCCCATCCAGAACAAAGTACTTCCGACGCCTTGAGGGTAAGCAAAGCTGCAGCTGCTCCCAAGGACGCCTCTCCTTGGGACGCTAGCGAGCGTCGGAGAAGCTGCAGCCATCCGAATCATCAAGGCGAGAAAGGGGTTTTTCTCGAAATGGGGTTGGGATGGGCTGGCCATTTCGAGAAAAAGGGCTTTCTCGCCTGAATCCACCGGACACGCACCTCTCCAACCAACCGACAAAGAGAGCCCCTGAACAAGGCCGCAATCCCCACCCGGAGCCTCTTGCGGCTTGTGTTCCAGGCCCGTAGCATCCGCAGATGCCCTTTCAAGAAGGCAGCAAGAAGCCGATCACCTACAGCGGCTATCTCAAAGTCGACGAACTCCTCGAGCTGCAACAGCCGCTCTCCGACGGCCCCGAGCACGACGAAATGCTCTTCATCGTCATCCACCAGGTCTACGAACTCTGGTTCCGCCAGGTCCTGCACGAGCTCGACGAACTGAAATCCAGATTGAATAGCGGCGACTCCGCCCGCTCGCTCGCGACCCTCAAGCGCATCCTCACCATCTTCAAGACCCTGGTGGCCCAGGTCGATGTCATCGAGACCATCACGCCGGTCTCCTTCAGCTCGTTCCGCGATCGCCTCGAGTCCGCCAGCGGGTTTCAGTCCGCCCAGTTCCGTGAAGTCGAGATCGTGCTCGGGGCGCGCGATCGGCGCATGGTCGATCACCATCCGCCGGAGAGCCGCGGCAGGATTCGTATGGAGCAGCGCCTGGCGCAACCCGGCCTGTGGGACAGCTTTCTCCAGTACCTGGTGCAGCAAGGCCACCCCGTTCCTGCCGAGTTGCTGGCACGCGATGTCTCGCAACCGTCAACCTCATCTCCTGAGGTGCAACAGATCCTCCTCGACATTTACCGGGGCCACCCAGTTCAGAGCATGGTCTGCGAGAGGCTGCTCGACTTCGACGAGGGCGTCCAGGAGTGGCGCTACCGGCACGTCAAGATGGTCGAGCGCACGATCGGGACCAAGTCCGGCACCGGAGGTTCGTCGGGCGCCGACTATCTGAAGCGCACTCTTTTTCGGCCCGTCTTCCCCGACCTGTGGGAGATTCGGGCCGAGCTTTGAGTTTCACTCTCGAAGACCTGTTCGCCGACGAGAATCCCCTCGCCGACCACTACGGTCACTTTCGGGTGACCGAACGGACGCTTCTCTCAGGCCACTCTCACCAGGCCTGGCCCGATTGCGGTCTCGAGGCGCAGCGTCGCGCCTGGCTCGATGCGGCGGAGCTCGTCGACGACAAGTGGGAGGCGGCGTTTGCCCAGGCCGACCAGATTCGCGAAGGCTATCGGCGGCTGCTCGATGATCCCGACGGGCTCTACTCGTTGGCCTCGAGCACGCATGACCTGCTGATCAAGCTGCTCTCTGCCCTGCCCCTTCGGAGCCGTCCGCGGATCGTCACGACAGACGGCGAGTTCCATTCGCTACGCCGCCAACTCGACCGGCTGAGCGAAGAGGGTATCGAGGTGGTCAAGGTGCCTGCCCTGCCCGCAGAAACTATCGGCGAACGCTTGGCGGCCGAGGTCGGGGACACGACGGCGGCGGTCTTCACCTCCACCGTCTTCTTCGGCTCGGCACGGATCGCCGGCGACCTGACGTCCGCCGCCGTCGCCTGCCGCCAGCACGGCGCGCTGCTGGTGCTCGACGTCTACCACCAGCTCAACGCAGTGCCCTTCTCGCTCGCCCAACGCGACCTGCTCGACGCCTACGTCGTGAGCGCCGGGTACAAGTACTGCCAGCTCGGCGAGGGCAATGCGTTTCTGCGCTTCCCGGCCGATTGTGAGCTGCGGCCGGTCGCGACCGGGTGGTTCGCCGAGTTCGGCGAGTTGACGGCACCACAGAGCGGCGATCGGGTGAGCTACAGCGCGGCTCACGACCGCTTCGGCGGCGCCACCTACGACCCGACGAGTCACTACCGCGGAGCCGCCGTGTTCGACTTCTTTCAGCGTCTGGAGCTGGGAGCCAACCTCTTGCGCCAGGTCAGCCAGGCCCAGGTCGGCTGGCTCTGTCGCGAGTTCGACGCGCTCGATTTGGATCCGGCCGTGATCCGTCGGGACACAGCCATAGAACTTGCTGAGCTGGGGGGGTTCCTGGCCCTGACCTCGCCAGTGGCCGGCACCTTCTGTCGGAAGCTCAAGGAGCGTGGAATCTTCACCGACTTTCGGCACGAGGTCCTGCGGCTCGGACCCGCGCCGTACTTGAGTCGGCGTCAGCTGTCGGACGCCGTGGCGGCACTCGGCGCCATCGCCCACGAGGCGGCGGCTTGACCTCGGCGAGCCAGGACCTGTTGGCTCTCCTACTCGAGGTTCAGGCGCTCGATCGCATACCGAGAACGGGCTACGCCATGCGCGGCGTCACAGATCCCGAAAGCGTCAGCGAGCACAGCTGGCAGCTCACCTTTCTGGTCTGGAGCCTAGGTCAGAAAATCGAGGGCCTCGACCTTGCCCGTGCCGTCGAACTCGCACTGGTCCATGACGTAGCCGAAGTGCGGATCGGCGACCTGCCGCGTGTTTCGAGCCACTATTTTCCGGCCGGTGCAAAGCGCTCCGCCGAGACGGCCGCCGCTGCCGAGTTGCTCGCTCCCACGGGATCACGAGGCCTCGACGCATTCAACGAATTCGAGGCCGGGGCCACACTCGAGGCCCGCTTCGTCGGCGTGTGCGACCAACTCCAACTGCTGCTCAAAGTCGCGACCTACGAGGCCCAGGGCAACGGCAATCTGATCGACTTCTGGGAGCGCCACGCCGAGTTCGACGATGGTGGCTTCGCTGGCGTGCGAGAGCTGTTCGACGCTCTGGCGGCTCACCGGCATTCCGCCTGAGCGGGTCTCGGCTCTAGAGAGTTGCTTGCGCCGCCAACCAAGCGCCGGTCAGGGTACTGAGGCAGTTGACCGCCTCGTTGTCAAAGAGCCCGCGGCGCTCGAAGGTCGCGCCCAGTAGGCTGTCGAACATGGCACCGAAGGTGCCGGCCACGGCTACGACCGCCGCTGTCCTGACATCGAAGAGACCCAGACCCAGGCCTGCCCCAGCGAAGAGCGCCGCGGCAGCTAGGGTGGCGCTACTGCCGGCCCACGAGACGCCGCCATCTGTGCCCGGCTGTACTTGACGTCCGTCGCTGAGCCTCCGCGTGGGACCACCCAGGGCTTGGCCGACCTCGCCCCCGACAGTATCGGCAGTCGCGGTCGCCAGGGCGCCGCCGAAAGCCAGGAGGGCCCAGTCGCTACCTTGGCTTCCGATCATCAGGCCGCAGGCGGCCGCAATAGCGCCATTGGCCAGGACGTTACGCACCCCCCTCGCTCCACCTGCATCGCCCCCTTGGTCACCCACCCCTCGCCGCAGGCGACCGCGGAGTCGGCTCGCCGTCGTGCCGGCGGCGACGAAGAACGCCAGAAGCAAGAGCGCGCGCCATCCACCGCCCAGAAGAACTGCCAGGGCCAGCAACGCCCCCGTTGCGGTCCCGGCTCGATCGAGCGCTCCGCTCAGGCTCGCGGTGGCGGCCAGGACGGCAATCGCCAAGCCCCCCCACACGGCATCAAGAGCCAGATTGAAGGAGCCGCCGCTGACCGCCTCGAGCCCGGTGAAGAGCGCCGCACCGCCGAGGATCGTGACACTCAGATTGTCGTCCATCTTCCACGGCAGCGACTCGACGACGGCGCCGACCAATGCGGCTGAGGCTGCGGCCGAAAGAACCTGAACTTCGCTGTAGCGTTCTGGCACCGTCCACAGCACGAGAACCGAGGCGCTGGCCCAGGAGGCGGCGATGAATGCGAGACTCCCGACCCAGCTCTTGCCGGCGTTCCACGGCAGGGGCCAGCGACCCCATCGCAACCCGACCAGCGTGGCCGCGGCATCGCCAAAGGCGAGCATGCCCCAAGCCCCGGCCAGAACCTCGAGTCGGTCTCCCGCCGCCAGAGCGAGCACGAGCAGGGCAATCGGGTAGAACAGGATCCCCCAAGCCTCGCCATCGGCAAGCTCGGCCGGCCGCCACAGCCGGCTACCGCCCAACCGCGGCAGAATCCACAGATTGAACCCGAGCAGCGCGGCGCAAAGAACCAGGGTGCCGGTAAAACCCAGGAACGGCAGGGCAAATGCCAGAAGCCCGGGGGCCAGGTGTAGCCACTTGCGCGCCGGCTCGACACCCGATCTGGCAGGCATGGCGTTCTTGATGGTCTCAGGCCGCGACCGACAGCCAGAGCTCGTTGAGGGCGTCCTCGACCGAGGCTTGCGGCTGCCAGCCGAGGGCTCGCAGCTTGCTCGAATCGGCCTGGAGCAGGGGAATGTCGGTCGGCCGGAAGCGCTTCGGATCAACTTCGATTCGGGCACGGACTCCGGAGACCACGATCAGCCGATGGAGAGCCGTCTCGATGCTGAGAGCTTCGCCCCGACCGATGTTGTAGATCTCGCCCGGCGTGCCGCTGTCGAGCAGTGTCTCGTAACCCGCCACGGCATCCGACACCGCGATGAAGTCCCGCCGGGCATCCAGGTTCCCGACCTTGAGGACCGGCTCTTGAAGACCGCTGCGGATCGCCGCCAGCTGCCGGGCGAAGGTAGGTAGGGCGAACTCAGCCGCCTGCCCAGGGCCGATGGTGTTGAAGGAACGGACCACGACCGCGCCGGCCGGTAGCGCGACCCGCTCGAGCGCTGCCTTCGAGAGGGCGTAGGGGCTGGCCGGCGCCGGCATCCGGCCCTCGGAAATCGGCTGTTCGCGTTCCTCCACCACGCCGTAAACCTCGGCGCTCGAAGCGACAATGACGCGGCGGTCGCCGGCGGCCTGCAGGACGTGCTCAGCACCCAGGACATTGACTTGGAAGTAGGCGGCGGGGTCCGCCCAGGAACGACCGACGTGACTCAGCCCAGCCAAATGGACAACCGCATCTGGACGGGCCCTGCTGACCGCGCCGTCGACGGCCTGCCGATCGAGAATGTCGAACTCGATCAGCTCGACGCCGTCCAAGGACGGCGCCTCGCCCAGGTACGTGCCCCAGACCTCGTGACCGTTGCGGCACAAACGAGCCGCCAGATGCGATCCGATGAAGCCCGCGACCCCGGTGATGAGGACCCTCATCCCCGGCCTGGAGTCCCGTCGCGTAGGTTCGTTGTCCGGCGGGACATCAAGCCGCGCCGCTTGCGATCCGCTCCCGCCAGTAGTCGAGGGTGTCGGCCAGAGTCTGATCGAAGGGGATCTCGGGCTGCCAACCGGTCGCCTCGCAGAACTTCGAGTTATCACCCACGAGAATCTCGACGTCCGAGGGCCTCAGCCGGGCGGGATCGGTTTCGATCTCGACCTCTACCCTGCACAGGGCGATCAGGCGATCGAGCAGCTCACGGATACTGATTCCGTTGCCGCTGGCGATGTTGTACACCTCACCCGGAGTCGCCTTGGTAACGGCCAACCAGTAGGCCCGGACCATGTCGCGAACGTCGGTGAAGTCACGAATGGCGTCCAGATTGCCGACTCGGATCTTCGGCTCGCGCTGCCCGGCCTCGATGCGCGCCAGCTGGCTGGCGAAGTTCGAAGTCACGAAGACCTCGCCGCGGCGAGGGCCCGTGTGGTTGAAGCCTCGCGTGCGAATCACGCGCGTCCCATAGCTCTGGTGATACTGGTAGCCGAGGAAGTCCTGGGTGACCTTGGAGACAGCATAGGGAGACAGCGGTCGTAGCGGGTTCGTTTCCTTGATCGGCGTCTCGTCGGCGTGAACCAGACCATACTCCTCGCTCGAGCAGGCGATCTGAATCACAGGATCGATTCCGAGCGCCCGCACCGCCTCGAAGATGTGCGTCTGGCCCTCGATGTTGGTCGAGAGAGTATCGACCGGAGAGCGCCAACTCGTCGGCACGAAGCTCTGAGCCGCCAGGTGGAAAATGTAGTCCGGCCGCACTTCGTCCAAGGTTGCGTGAATCGAGGTGTAGTCGCGCAGGTCGGCGTCGATGAGGTGGACGCGATTGCCGAGGTGGTCGATGTTCTCCGTGCGGCTGCGCCAGCGCGAGGTCCCAAAGACTTCGACGTCGGGGTGATCGGCCAGCAGGTAGTCGGCCAGATGGGAGCCGGCGAAGCCGGTAATCCCGGTGATGAGTGCGCGCATTGATTCTCTCCGAAGGAAGATGGACGGATGTTGGAGGTCAGAAGCCGCTGTCGCGGGTGGAACTGTTGAGGCCGATAAAACTGCCGACGTTCTTGAGCGAGATCGAGAAACGAACATCCCGCTCCTCGCGCACGTTGCCCTTGTACTCGCGCAGTTCCAGATGCAGACCCCAGCACTGAGTGATGAAGTCGATGTTGTGGCTTTGTTGCTGCATCAGGCTCTTCACGGCGTCGTAGCTGAAGCCCGAACGAACCCTCAAGCGATCGCGGAGGAACGCATAGCTGAGCCCCAGGCGCACCTGGCTGTTGACCGTGTCGCCGGTCTTGGGGTCGAAGATGTTCGAGTAGGTCAGGCTCGTCGTTGCTCTGCCGAAGATCTTGCCGGCCGTGACCGAGGCCCGGTTGAATTGATTGAAAAGGGTGTTGAAGGTAGTAGAGAAATCGAGGTAGGTCGTGATGCCCGGGCGGAAGCGGTAGCGCACGTCGATCGGGCTTTCCTGCAAGGTGAGCACCTCGCCGGTCTCCGGATCCGTGAACCGCGTTAGAGGCTGATCGTCCTTGAAGCTGTAGCTCTGGGCGATCTCGAGCGACATGATCTCGCGCGCGCCGAACGCCTCGTCCTCGGGCTTGGCCAGGAGGCGATTGACGAAGCGGAACGTCAACCGCTCCGAGGCCCGGCCGAAGTTGTCCACCTGGTCGAAGTTGGGGATGATGAAAGGGTCGTCGACTTCGCCCGAGTTCGAGTACTCCCAACGCGGCTCGACGACGTGTTTGAACTTCGCCCATTGGCCGATTCCCGAATGGAACACCTTCGAGACTGAGGGGCCGACGATTTGGGCCGTGGTCGAGGCAACCGACTGGGTGATCGACTCCCCCGTGAACTCGCGGTTGCCCTCATCGTCCGGCTGGCTCAAGCTATCGGAGTACATTACCGCCTTACCGGCGATATCGACCTTGGCGGACAGCCAAGTGGTACCGAAGGGAATTGAAATCCGCGGGCCAACGTTCATCCGCTGGTAAGACACCTTGTCCGATCCGGTGGTCTCGAACTGGATACCGTGCGCTCCTGCTCCGAGGCTGAAGTAGATCGGCAAGTCGCCGATCTGCGCCGAGCGCAGTGAATACTCGAGTTCCGGCAGCTGACTGCGGGTGCGGGTTACGCCGGTGCGGATGAACTGTTCCTGATTCTCCACCAACAGCGTCGCGGCGTGCTTGCCCCAGGAGCCCTGAAGGTAGGCGCGAGACTGGATGTTGCGAATCCGGATGTCGTCGAAGTTGCGCGAGAAGTCTCGAAAAAAGTTGAAGTCCGAGAAGTCGGTGACGTCGGCCGCTGCCGTGAGCCCTAGAGGCAAGTCGCGACTTAGGTGGTTCCACCGAATCCGCCAACGCTTTTCGCCGCCGGCTCCGGGCTCGCCAAAGATGTTGTTCTTGTCGTCGACCACCAAGCCTTCGAAAATACCCCTGGTGCCGATGACCGGCGTGTAGCGGAACTCGAGCCCCAAGGTCGAGAGGCCCTCGCTGTAGTGATCCGCAATGACGGTGGCGTCGTAGGAGTCGCCCATGGTCTGGAACCAGGCCAAGCCGATCACCGAGCCGCGGCGCGACGAGTAGCCCAGGTTCGGCGTCAGGAGGCCCGAAGCTCGCTCCGACTTGGCCGGCACCATGAGGAACGGTGCGTAGAGGAAGGGCATCTTCCTGACCCGCATGGTCGTGTTGTAGATCCGGGCGAAGCCCTCCATCACGACCCGAGCTTGGGCTAGCTTGAAACTCCAGGCCGGCTTCTCGCTCTCGCAGGCGGTCAAGATGCCGTCGGTCAGGATGTAGGTGTCGGGCCCCACCTTGCTCATTTCGGCACCGTAGAAGTGGAGATCCTTGCCCAGTGCCGCCCTCGCGTCGTAGATCGTCCCCGTCTCGCTGCCGAGGTCGTAATCGAGCCGCTGGCCCGAGAGCCGGGCCGGGCCGATATCGAGGATGACATCGCCCTCCGCCAGCACCGTTTCACTGGTCAGATCCATTTCGACCCGCTGCCCCTGAATGCGCTGGACGCCGTACTTGATGTCGACCCCGCCGGACAGAACGATGTAGTCGGGCTTGAGGTATTCCATGGCGCCCGCGAGACCGATCGCCACGCCGCCGCTCTCGGCGACTGGCAAGTTGAAGCTGAGCCTCTGAAACTGCGGCATCCCGGAGTACATTTGCGCCGACAGCACCAGCGCGAGGAGGGTTCCGGTCAAGTCTCCGTCCTTTCGACGATCAGTGCCGTGCTCTCGCCGCCACCGATGCAGATCGCCGCACAGCCGCGGCGGGCACCGCGCTCCTGCATGGCGTGGAGAAGGGTGACCACAATCCGCGCGCCGGAACAGCCGATGGGGTGTCCCAGGGCCACCGCACCACCACGGACGTTGACGTTCTCGTGGCTCAGTCCGAGTTCGTGAAGGAAGGCCATGCTGACCACCGCGAACGCCTCGTTGACTTCCCACAGGTCGATGTCGGCCGCGGTCAACCCTGCCCGATCGAGCACCTTGCCTACCGCCGCCACGGGCGCCGTGGTGAACCACTCGGGCTCCTGGGCCACCGAAGCCTGAGCCACCAAGCGGGCCATGGGTCGAGCGCCCCTGGCTTCCGCGGCTTCCTCGGTCGCCAACACCAGGGCGGCGGCCCCGTCGTTGATCTTGCTGGCGTTGGCAGCCGTCACGGTGCCGTCCTTCTGGAAGGCAGGTCGCAACTTGGACATCTTCTCCAGGTCGGAGCGAAACGGCTCTTCGTCGCGATCGACCTCGACCGGATCCCCGCGCCGTTGGGGCACGGCGACTGCCACGATCTCCTGACCCGAGGCGCCGCTTTCCGTAGCCTGCCTGGCGCGCTCATAGCTCACCCGGCTGTAGTCGTCCTGGGCTTCGCGCGAGGCCTCGTACTTGGCGGCACACAGCTCGGCGCAGTTGCCCATGTGGGTGTCTCCGTAGGGATCCCACAAACCGTCGTGAATCATCGAATCGATCAAGCGGCCATGTCCCAGACGGAGGCCGTCACGGGCTCCGGCGGCGAGGTAGGGGGCCTGGCTCATGCTCTCCATGCCACCCGCCGCGACAAGTGAGAAGTCCCCGCAGCGTAGATCGTTGGCGGCCGTCATGATGGCGCGCATTGCCGAACCGCAGACCTTGCCGACCGTCACCGCTCCCGTCGTCACCGGAAACCCGGCACCGAGAGCCGCCTGACGGGCTGGGGCCTGCCCCTGCCCGGCGGTCAACACGGAGCCCATGTAGACCTGCTCGATGTCCTCTGGCTCAACTCCGGCCCGCTCGACCGCGCCGCCGAGGGCGCGAGCGCCCAGGCCCACAGCCGGCACGGTGGAGAGACTCCCTTGGAAGGCGCCAATCGGAGTCCGAGCGGCGCTCAGGATGAACACGTCTTTCATGAGCGGAAGGGATCGTTTGCTATGGTTCCGGGCACGGCTGGGAGGGGTCTCTTGGCCGTTTCGGCCGGTTGGATGGTAGCACAGGGTCCTTATGCGAATTCTTGGTATCGACTTCGGAGAACGACGCGTCGGAGTGGCTGTTTCCGATGCGGAAGCGGCCCTCGCGACGCCGCTTCTCACCCTCGTGCGCAAGGACGACACATCAGTGATCGGACGCCTCCTGGCGATCATCGAGGACGAGTCGGTCGAGGCGCTCGTGGTGGGTGAACCGCTAAGACTCGACGGGACCCGTGGACCTGCCGCCGAACGCGCCGCGAGCTTCGCCTCAAAGCTCGCCGAAGCCGCGGGCCTACCCTGTGACCTGGTCGACGAAGCGCTCACCAGCGTCGCCGCGAAAGAACGCCTGCGGGAGGCCGGAGTCGACATTCGACGTTACCCGGAGCGGATCGACGCCGTTGCAGCGCAAATCATCCTGCAAGAAGCGCTCGACCGCCGCCGGGGGGGTCCGTGAAACGCCTTGCCTCAATCATCGGCATGGCGGTCGTCGTGCTGCTTCTCGCAGCGTCCGCGGGGGCCTACTGGGGCTGGAAGCTGCTGCACACGCCACACGGCCCTTCCGGGCCGAGTGCTGGTCCAACCTCGGTCGAGTTCGTCGTCGAGCCCGGCGAGAGCGCTCGACGGATCCTCGATCAGCTCACTAGTCTCGGCCTCCTACCGAACGCGCTCCTGGCCCGCCTCTACCTGGTCCACGTGCTGGACGATCCGCCGCTTTTGGCCGGTGAATACGCCATTCCGACTCCCGCGACAACCGATGAGGTGCTCGACCGCCTGATTCGCGGCGAGGTCGTCCTCCATCAAGCAACTATCATCGAAGGCCTGACGCTCGAAGAGACGGCTGAGCAGCTGGTAGCCCAGGGATTCGGCGAGTTCGAGAAGTTTGTCGAGTTGATGCGAAGCCCCGAACTGGTCGCCGACCTCGACCCGGCCACCGAGACTCTCGAGGGCTACCTCTTCCCCGACACCTACAGCTTCCCGCGCGGCACGACCGAGGCGAGGATCGTCGAGACCCTCGTCGCAGGCTTCCGCCGGAATCTCGCCGCGGTCCTAGCCGAAGTGGAGGCACCCAAGTCTGTGCGGGAGTTGATCATCCTTGCCAGTATCGTCGAGAAAGAGGCGCTTCTCGATAGCGAACGACCGACGATCGCAGGGGTCTACCGCAACCGTCTCGATCGCGGTATCGGCCTCTACGCCGACCCGACGATCATCTTCGCCCTCAAGCAACTGGGTACGTGGGACGGCGACATTCGCCGCCGTGACCTGGCTCTCGACTCGCCGTACAACACCTACATCTACCCGGGACTGCCGCCGGGGCCGATCTGTTCGCCAGGATTGGCCAGCCTGCAGGCGGCCGCGACACCGGCCGAGGTTCCCTTTCTGTACTTCGTCAGCCGCAACGACGGTACTCATGTCTTTGCCGAAACCCTGCGCCAGCACAACCGCAATGTGGATGAATGGCAGCGCCGCTACTGGCAACGCCGGCGTGCAGAAGGCTCGAGCTAGAGGACGCGGATTGAATGCCATGAGCTACATCTACTAGCAATACGCGTTACACTGATGAGCCGAAATTCTGGCGTATTCGCCGATTCGCGGTATCATCCGCCGGAAGCCCGGAGAGACTCGTCATGACCACACCTCAGCAGTTCGGTGAATACCTGCTGTTTCGCCGTCTCACTACCGACGGACTCGGCGAGACCTATCGAGCTGGAAAGATCGGCAATCAGGGTATCGAGCGCGTTGTACTGCTGCGCCTGTTCAACGGCGAGGGGATCGATCCCGACTCACTGTGGCGCACCATCGCCGACCGTATGGGGCTGCATCGCATCCTGCAGAATCCACACATCGGCGACGGTGCTGATGTCGGGCGGGTCGGTAGCACGCCTTATGTCGCCTACGAGTACGTCTCGGGCAAGAACCTGGCGGAACTGCTTCACCAGGCACGCGCCCGAGCCTTCCAAATCCCGACCGAGCATTCGCTCTTCATCATGGAGCGCATCACTTTCGGCCTCAGTGCCGCGTACTCAACACGCCACCGCGAACAGCGAGTGCAGCACGGTTTTCTCGTCCCCGAGAATGTTCTTCTGTCCAACGAGGGCGAGGTGCGTCTCATAGGGTTTGAATCGGCCCCGGCCTTGCGCAATTTCCTCGATGTCTCGACGGTTCGAGAGTCCTTCGGCTCCTATCTAGCGCCCGAGATCGAGGCCAGAACAACTCCTGCCCCCACCGACGATGTCTTCGCCCTCGGGTCGCTCCTCCTCGAACTGCTCACCGGCAACCGGCTCGTTCACAACGCCGACGGCAACTACGACCCGCTGATCGACGAAGCCATCCTAGCCGCCGAGGAACAGCCCTTGCCGCCCGCTCTTCGAGCGCTGCTGAAGAGCAGTCTCGCACCCCAACCGCAACGCATCGGCGATGTCCAACAGTGGCAGCAGGCTTTCGGGCGCTTCATCGCCGACGCCCAGTACAGCCCGACGACCTTCAATCTCGCCTTCTTCATGCACACTCTGTTTGGCGGCGAGATCGAGCAGGAGAGCGTCGATATCGCCCGCGAGAAAGCGACTCAGGTCGATGTCCAGGCTCTCGCCCAGAGTCCGGTTGCCGAGCCGACGCCCGGGCCCTCGGACACGGTGCTCATCCCACCGTCTCAGGCTGCCGACCCGGAAGCAGAGACTGACGCCGTCATTGCCGCGGGCCAGTACGGCGGAGCCGCGCGCAAAGGAACCAACTGGAAGCTGCTGGCGCCGCTAGCGATCTTGGCCATCGGCGGCGGCTTGGGTGCCGCCTACTACATGTCGGAAGGCCGCGAGCCCAAGGATGAGATCGCGCTCACCGAATCCGAAGAAGCGGCGGCAGCCATCGGCACCGAGGACTTGTCAACCGAGCCTTTGGTCGAAGGTGATGGGACCCCGAGTGCCCTGGCCGAGAACCCTGACGGCGAACTGGTCGCGGACGCCGAACTGCTCGATGGCGCAATCGACACGGAGCAGGTAGACGTACCGGCGACGCCCGAGCAGATCGAGGATCAGATCCTCCGATTGGTCGAGGACCGTGCAGGCATCCTCGAGGCACGTTACGAGGAGCAACTCGCTCAAATGAGAGAAGAGCTCGAAGCCGCCCGACTGGCAGAGCAGCAGGCTGACACCCCGGGGACCCCGAGTGCCGGCGAGAGCGCCAGTAGCGGCCCTGCCCGACCTGGCCCGGCCGATGGTGCGGCCACCAAGGTTCAGCAAACAAGCGGCGCCGAGCCACGAGAGCAACCCACGTCGCGGCAGCAGCAGGCGGTTGCGAAGCCGGCGACGACGCCCGCTCGATCCGCCGCCACGCCGCCGGAGAAGTCCCCGGTTCAAGCACAACAACCGGCCGCCGAGCCCGTCGCCGAGAAAGCAACGCCCAAGCCCGTCGCAGTCGGCGATCTGGTGGCGCCCGGGCCCGGCGTTTCCCGGCCCCAGATCGTTCGTCAGGCTAACCCCCGCTACCCACCCAGCGCGCGCCGCCTCAACAAGACCGCGACTGTCAACCTTCGCATCCTCATCGACGAGAACGGCGAAGTCGCCAAGGTCGAACGCGTGGGGGAAGCGGTTGGGTTCGGCTTCGACGACGCAGCAGTCTCAGCCGCGAAACGCTCGACTTGGAAGGCCGCGATCAAAGACGGGGTCAAGGTCAAAATGTGGGTCGATCTCAAGATCGACTTTCGGCCTTGATTTCTCTGTCGAGCAGTAGACGCTCCGACTGCCGCCTCACTCGCCCCGAGGGCGAGCCCAGCCGACCGGGTCTGGCGGTCCCTCTAGCGCGCGCCTGAGTCGTCCCCGTCGGGTTGACTCATCGGGGCTGGTTGAAAGTCAGCGCTCAGCTGCGCTGCCATCTCGCTCAGCAGAGGGAGCACCGCACTCTCGAACACCGCTTCCTCCACCCGGGCTCCCTCTTCGTCCGTCGAGGACAGCAGCCCGGCCAAGGGGGTCGCCGCGCTTCGGCTGTCGGACCAGACGGCCCCACCGGCCGTGGTGTCGATCAGCCGCAGGATGATCTCCGTGTTGAAGTTTTTTGGCGCACCAAGGCCGAGAAGCTTGCGGCCCCGCTTCCTACCCAGGCCGCGGCCACCCGTGCCGAACTCCACCACCGACGTCACCAGGAGGTATCGCACCCCGAGCTCTCGGCCCAGCCTTACGGCGCCGGCGGGGCTGAGCTCGCCCAGCCGCCAGAGTCTCTTCGCAGCCATGGTTTCGGCCATCTGGACGCGCGGCATCACTTCATATTGCCCATTCTCTTCGAGCCGACCGATCAGAGCGTTCTGAGCCCACTCCGACCCGACCTCGTCCCACCACGAACTCTCGACTCTATTCTCGGCCCGCAACACAGCCAGGCCAGACCCGGCTTCCTCCTCGGCGGACAATGCCGCCAAGGGAACGGAAGCCAGAACAGCGGCCAGGGCGAACACTCGAGAAGTCTTCATCGCAGCCAGGGTCGAGGCGATCGAAAGGTGGAGCCGGCGCCTCTCGGCCGCCGGCTCCTGTCCCTCTCGACTCTGGCTCTCAAGGCCAGGAGTTGACGATGCCAAGAGCGCTCGATCAGTCGATCTTGATCGCGTCCTTGGCCGAATCGCGGCGCCGACGCTCTTTGGCCTCGTACTCGGCCATACAGGAGCCCTTGGTGATCATCGCGCATTCCAGGTAGTCCGTCGTCTCGATGACCATGGCCCGGATCGCCTTGCCGGCAGGGGTGTTCTTTTCCTTGTTCAAGTTACCGCTGAAACCGCCGCGGCTCAGGCCGAGTTTGATGCCCTTGGCTTGAGACCGTGCTTCGACGGTGCGGGTGAACGACACGACGCCGGTCGTTGTATCGACCACTCGGATATCCACCGCCAGGTAGGTCTCCTTCTTCTTGCCACCAACCCGAATGCCGCGGAAGCCGACGCCGCCGCCTTCCTTACCGCTCTCTTCAAAGGCGGTGACGGTGCCCGTCACAATGTACTTGGCACCGACCATCTTGCCGACCTTCGCGGCGGTGGAGGGACTCACCCGCCCACTGGCACCGAGATCCTGCTCGTCGAGGATCGCATCCAGTTTGTTGCGCTCCACCATCTGGAACGAACCGAGCGACGCCAACTCGTTGGTCAGCATGCCGGCCAGATCGCGACCGACTCCGCCACTCCACCAGTAGATCCCGGTCACGTTGTTGGTGAAGTCATTGACGGCCATCGAGGGGCCCGCCGCCTGCACTGCGATCGGCGCCGCCAGGGCGACCAATGCGATCACTACTAGAGTCTTCTTGTTCATCATCTCTCCTCTGGTTGTCGTTGCCGACGGGTCTCGTTCCCGGTGAGCTCTGCCACCGCAAAACGATTGTACCGCCCAATCACTGACATAGGGGGGGCGTTGGTGGTCAAAGTTACCCCCGCGCCCGCTCGCTGGCACACAATGGTCACGCGATGATCGTCACCGAAACCTCCAGGGGCTGGCGCTGCATCACCCAGCCCGATCATGCACGGCTGAGTCACGACGTACTGTCCCTCTGGCATACCGACGGCCTCCCCACGCATCCAGGGCGAGAGGGCCTGCTACTCGCAGTTCGCGAGCACGACAATGGCTGGCAAGAGGCTGACGCAGCCCCGCAACTCAACAATGCGACTGGCGGCCCGCACGACTTCACCACCCTTCCCATTCCCGACCGCTTGCAGATTTGGCAACGCGGGATTGCTCGCCACCGCCACGAGCATCCGTACGTCGCGGCCCTGATCATCGAACACTGCAGACAGCTCGCTCGAGCCCCGGCATCGTCCCCCAGCGCGTGGGTCGACTTTCTGGCAGGCCTCGAGAGCCAGAGCGACGACGCCTTGGCGGAAGCCGGGCTCCAGCGCAAGGGCCTGCTGGCCGATTACCACTGGCTCCACCTCGCCGACCTGATTTCACTGGCTGCTTGCGCTGGATGGAACCACGGCTTCGTGCGCGGCAACCTGAGCGGCGAGGTGGCCGGTGACACCGTGCACCTGACACCCTTTCCGTTGGCCGGCGCCACGGCGTTCTCGGTACCATGCCGCTATCTCGAGCGGGAGCCATTCAACTCAGACGCCGAGATGGCAACAGCCCTGGCGACCTGTCACTGGGAGCAACTCACCCTCAGAATCGCACCCTGAGCACGCCCGATTAGGCTACTCCGAGGGGCCGGTCGGCCCATGGTAATGTCCGGTGACAATGCCCGATTCGGTAACTGCAGAAACAAGCGAACAGGACGAGACACCTGAACGCCAGCGTATCTTGGTTCCGTCGCCCATTGGGCTGTTGGGCCTCGAGTTCGTCGAAGGTATCGCGAGCGGCCTGGAAATCGTCCCAGTCGGCGGTCGGCGGAAGCTCTACACCCCGTTCGCCGCGCTGAAGACCTCACAGCGCTCGGATGAGCTCGACGAAACCATCGGTCGCCTGTCCGAGTATCTCGCCGGAGCCCGACGCAAGCTCGATATCCCGTACGATCTCAAACTGACCGGGGCTGACGATTTCACGCTCCGGCTGCTGCGTGAGACGGCCAAGGTCCCCTACGGGCGCACACGGACGTATCAGCAGGTTGCGACCAACATCGGTCGCCCTGGCGCCTATCGCCAGGTCCTAGCGGCCCTTACCGCGAACCCTCTGCCGCTCATAGTCCCGTGTCATCGGATCGTGCCGAGCCGAGCGGGAATCGGCAGCTACGTAGCTGCGACGGCCAAGAAGGACTGGCTGCTCAAGATGGAAAAACGCCGGCTCACCTCCGGGTGAACCGGCGCTCTCCAGCGAGTTTCGAGGCCGCAGGCTAAGGCGACGCGTTGCCGGCCGCGCTCTCGAGGGCGAGCTCGAACTCGATCTCTTCACCGGGCTCGACGCTGATCGAGCGCTCGACCGTTACGAAGCCTCGATGTACGACCTCGAGAGTGTGTACACCTGCGGACAGGATGAGTCCGGCATGCAACCCCGCCAGCTCATCGGCCGTTCCCAGGACATTACCGTCTAGATAGATCAGAGCCTGCGCCGGCTCGACGTCGAGATGCAGCCTCGCTTGATAATCACCGCGAGTGGGCCTGTTCCGCCATTGAGTCATCTCGTCGTCCGAATCCCGGTCCATGCCGCGATCCATTTCCTCGGGCCCGAAGCGCATCTCCGGCTTCACCGCTTCACCTGCCTGCATGTCGATCTCGAGATCCAGAATCAGGTCGGTCAGCACCTTGACGGTGCGGGTCTGCGTTTCGAAGCCAGGCCTGAAGAAGCCGACTTCGTAGACGCCCTTCTCGAGCCACAGGTGGCCGGGAAAACCGTCGTACTGTTTCGCCAACCCGACGTATTGGCCATCGACGTAGATCTCGGTGTTCTTGGGCCGAACCTTGAGGTCCAAAGCGCCCATCCGATAGCCCTGACGGTGGTTCGAGTAGGCGACCGGGTGGTGCCCGTAGCCGTGGCCGTAGGCGCCGTAGCCATGGCCGAAGCTCAAACCCCAACCCCAGTAGCCCCAGGGGCTCCAGTAGTACGGTACGCCGTAGTAGCCGCCGTAGTAACCGCCGTAGTAGCCTCCGTAGTAGCCGCCGTTGCCATGCCCGCTCCCGCGCCGGGAGTCGGGACGCCTGCTCCGGGTGCGTGCCGCACCAGTGCTGCTGCGGGTGCGGGAACCCGAGCTACCGGAACGTACCGAACCGCGGCTACCCGAGGAGCGCGAACCGGCTGACGAGCGACTCACGGCCTTGCGCTCGGAACCGCCCGATGAAGGTGCACTGGCCTTGGAGCCAGATTTCGACGCACTCGAACTCGGGCTGCGTGAGGAACGCGCCGACGTCTGGGCGGCTGAGGCGATGTCCGCGGCGACCCAGGTGAGGGCGGCGACCAGCACGAACACGCGGAACGCCAATGACTTTGCGGTAACGATCTTGGGTTTCATGGCTTGCTCCTTCTCAGACATAGTCTCTCATCTACAAAGCAAAGACCGCGCCAGGACCTCGACCCTGCTGCTATCACGCTTGTCAGCCGATCAACGGCGACTCCACCGTCCTCCCCCGGTCTCCATCCGTCCTCCCAACAGGTCGCCGCATCGTCCACACCCTAGAGGCCCTCGTCGAGCAAATCCACGCGCGGATCGGCCTGCTCGAGGCGCTCGAGCAGCCCTCGATTGTCGCCCGTGGCCGGTTCAGGCGGCACTATCTCGACACGGTAAAGGTGGTCTCCTGCATCGCGGTCCGGGCGTTGGACGCCTTTGCCGGCCAGTCTGAAGCGCTGCCCGCTACGAGTGCCCGCCGGCACCTGAACAGTCACGAGGCCATGAATCGTGGGAATCTCGATCGCGGCCCCCAGCGCCGCCTCGGCCACGGTGATCGGAACCTCACTCAGGATGTCGGCCTGCCGGCGACTGAAGTGTCGATGCGGCCGCACCCGGATCGTCAAGTAAAGGTCTCCCCGCCGATCGTCGGTTACATTGCCTTGGCCGCGGCCTCGCACCCGGCTGCCATCGTCGACTCCCGGCGGAATCCGGACCCTGACACGCTCGACACCCACCTCGAACCCACGCCCTTCGCAGTGCGGACACGAGGCACCCGTACCGCGACAGGCGTGGCAGCGAGACTCGCGTTGGACCGACAGCGAGACAACGATTCCACGGATCGCTTCGGCAAAATCAAGCTCGACCTCCGAGCGAAGGTCGAGTGCGAACCCATCCACTGAATCCGTTGTCGGTGTCGATCCGGCAGGCGACTCCGGAAGGAGTTCGACCACCAGCTCCTCGAAGCTGTAGGCCAGCTCGGGTGTCGAGAGCGAGGCCTGGCGCCGGGCGGTGACACTGCGCCGGGTCACGACGCGCGCTCGACGTCCCTCGTCCCAGCGCCGACGTTGGTCGTCGTCCGACAGCAGGGAGTACGCGCGCGCCGCTTCTTGGAATCGAGCCTCCGCGTCCGAGTCTCCAGCCCGCAGGGCCGGATGCCACCTCCGAGCCAGCTTCTGAAATGCGCGACGGACCGTCAGGGCGTCGGCGTCGGGGTGGATACCCAGCACGCTGTACGGATCTTGCATCGAGGCCAAAGTCTAGCAGCCCACAACGCGGGTCCTACGGTTGGAGAATGGCTCGTCACCCGGGCAACCGGTCGATCCTCACGCCACCGGCGGCCGGGCGAGCAGGCAGGATGCGAGCACCTGCCCGAGCGAGCGCCTCCTCCACCTGGGCCCGATGGTCGGAAGGCGTCAGCACGGCGATGCAGCCTCCCCCGCCGGCACCCGTCGCCTTGCCTCCCCAGGCTCCGGCTCCCGACGCCGCTGACAAGAGGTCTTCGATCTCCGGTGTCGAAACGCCGGCCGCCAGCCGACGCCGAAAGGACCACTCGGCGGACATCTGCTCACCGACTGCCGCCAGGTCCCCGCTCTCGAGGGCTGTCAACAAGCGCCCTGCCACCTCACAGATGCCGTCGAAAAGCTCGATGCTCTCCGCCTCGCCGTCGAGCCGCTTTCGAATCACCTCCCAGTTGTTGCCGGCCGAGAAATGGCTGCGCCCGGTGTAGGCAACGATCAGCGATTCGGCCACGGACTCGAGATCGACATCCAACAGGCGTACGACCTCGCCACCGGGCCGGTAGCGGATGTCGAGCGCGCCGCCGACGAGTGCCGGATAATGATCTTGCCGGCCGGTCGGCAAGCCCATGAGTCGCGCCTCCAGGTCTCTGGCCAGGGCGGACGCTCGTCGTGGGCTGGAGAGTTCGCGCCCGACGAGCGTTTCGACCGCCGCAATCAGAGCTACGGCCAGTGCCGAACTCGCGCCCAGGCCGCCGCCCCGGGGGGAAGCACTGCTGATGGTGAGGGTCAGAGGCGGGGCCTCGAGCTCGTGGAGAATCTCGCCGACCAGATCGGTCCCTTCGAGGCCCGCCAGTTGAGCAGCCGACTCGGCGCGGATCGTCTCGCCTCCCTGGCTGACTGCAAACCCGCCGTCTGCGTGATCGACATCGACCACCACCGGCAAGTCGATCGCGAGGTTGACCGTCCGGGCGTTCCGATGCAGGACGCCCAACGGCCAGATGTCGAGTGTGCCGCCAGCGAGATCGACGCGGCACCAGCCGCGGGCCCTAACCGCCACTCACGGCGTCCGGAGTGGCTTCGGCCAGAGTGAACTCGCCCGTAGGACTCGGGGCCGGAATCTCATAGGGCGCCCCCTCCCACAAGGACCGCCGCAATCGGTCGCGCTCGGCGACAAACTCGGGCATGTCGTCCCGGGTCACCGGATCGGCCGGCACACTCTTGAGCGATAACGGATCGATCCAACGGCCGTCCCGCTGCACCCTATAGTCCAGGTGGGGGCCAGTCGCCAGGCCGCTGCTTCCAACGTAGCCGATCACATCTCCCTGCCGTACGCGCTTGCCACTGCGGACGCCGCTCGCGTACTTCGAGAGATGGAGGTACGCGGTGAGATAGCCGTTGGGATGGCGCACTTTCACCGTGCGCCCTCCGCCTCCGTTCCAACCCGCCGACGCCACCACGCCATTCCCCGTGACTCTCACGGGCGTGCCGCTCGGAGCTCCGTAGTCGACCCCGTAGTGCGGTCGATAGCGCTTGAGCACCGGATGGAATCGTCGGCCGCTGAAGCGCGAGGTTACGCGCGAATAGCGCATGGGCGAACGCAGGAACATCTTGCGCAAGGGGCGCCCGTCGGCATCGTAGTAGCCACGGGTGTCGCTCTCTCCGTACCGATAAGCCTCGAGTCGTTGGCCTCGGCTCTCGTAGGACAGGGCGACGATCTCACCGAGAGAATGGTAACCGCCATCGAGAAAGACCGTCTCGTAGAGGACCTCGAACCGATCTCCCGTGCGCAGATCACGGGTGAAATCGAGATCCCACTGCAGCACGTCTGCCATCAGATAGGCCACGGCGGCCTCACCCCCAGCGTTGCGGATGGCCGACTCCAGAGACTCCTCGAGCGAGCCGCTGAGGCTATTGACCGCTACCTTGCGCGCGAAGGGCCGCCAGGCACCCGACCAGCCTTGGTCCTGCCGCCAAACTGCCGCCCGACCCTTGCCGTCGACCATGAGCTCGAAAGACCGCAGTCCGGTCTGCTCATCGTAGACCGCCGCGTAGCGGTCGCGGGTTCGAATCCGGCGCAAGTCGGCGTGCTTTGCCAGCTCCTCGATCACGAGCTGCATCTCGGGCGCGGCCAGGTTGAGTGAAGTCAGTACATCGCTCACCGTCTGGCCGCTCTCGAACTCGAACTCGACCGGTATCCCCTCGGTCTCGGGGTCGATGCGATCCAGTTGCGGGCCTAGTGCCACGAGCCGGGGGTGATAGGCGGCGCTCGAAACGACGGGGTAGCGCGAGTCGCTGGCCGAATCGACTTCGCCCGTAATCCACAGCAGAACCAGTCCGGTCAGGAGCAGGGACGTCGGCAGGACCATCCGGCGCAAAGCCACGCGACGCCTGCTCGGTCCCGGTTTGTTGAGCGGAGCATTGCCCACTCTGTAGCTCCATCGGCGAAGCGTCACTAGATGGTTCCTGACTCAGGCGTTAGCGCATACTTCAAAGCGAACGCAGGACTGTCCCGCGGCGGATTGTGCGGTGCTGAAGACGCTCTATCCTACCAACTGTCGCCACTAGCTCAAAGCGGAGTAAATATCGATGAACATTGAGACAATTTTCGTGAGACCTCAGGCCGAGGCGGTAGCCCTTTCCTCTGCCTCGAGCACTTTTTCGACCGGCAGTCGCACCTTCACCTCAGCTCCCCCCTCCGGGCGGTTGACTATCACGAGCTTCCCTCCGTGGTCCTCGGCGATGCGCTCGACGATCGCCAAACCGAGCCCCATACCCCCGGGACGCCTGGAAAAGAAAGGTTCCGAGGCCCGCAAGAGGGCCTCTGCGCTGAAACCGGAACCACTATCGGAGACGACGCACTCGACCCAACGCTCGCTGCCTTCGCCACCCACCACAGCGTCGACAATCACCTGACTGCCGGGTGGAGAGTGCTGCAGGGCGTTGGACAGTATGTTGCTCAAGAGCGACACCAAGCCATCCCGATTGATTCTCGAGGCCAGCCCGTCGAGTTCGAGATTCTGGATGACCTCTACCTTGAGGCCCTCGGCGAGAGGCCGGCAGTCCGCTACCGCCTGGGCAATGACCTCCTCGAACCGATCGACCGAGCGCTCGACCCGGGCTGAGCGACCATACTCGAGCAGGCTGTTCATGAGGTCGGCCATTCGATCGACTTGCGACCGCAGCCCCTCGAGGTAAGGGTAAAGTTCCTCGTGATCATCGAAGCTCGCCCGCATCGCATCGATCGTCGCCGAGACCCCAAAGAGTGGGTTGCGGACCTCGTGGGCAACGCCGCCTACCAGCGCGCCAATGGCCGCGAGTTTTTCGCCCCTGCGCAACGAGTCCTCCAACTCTACGATCCTCGTCGCGTCCTGCATGATCAAGATGACGCGCTCTTCGGCGAACCGCGGCGAGAGGGTGGCTGTGAGCTGCCAGTTCCGGGCCTCGGAGGAGACCATGCGATGCAGAGGTGAGCCGGCTCGTGAGGCGATGACCTCGCTGACGAGCCGTTCCGCCTCGAGCCACGGCTCAGAAGAGCGAATCTCCCTCAGCAACCGGCCTCCACACTCATTGAAGCTCAGCCCAGATAGCTCGCGCGCCGCACGGTTGAGGCGCTTGATCCGGCCTCTGATATCGAGCACGAAAATAGGGGATTCGACCGAGTCGAAGGTCAGTTGCCATTCCCGCGCTACTTGTTGAATCACCTGGCGCACCGAGGTCTCCTTCTCGAGCGATTTCCTCTCGGCTATCTCGAGGATGATCCCTTCGAGGAAGATCAAGCTGCCCTTCTCGTCGTAGACCGGCTGGCCTCGCTCCTCGATCCAGCGCCAGTCACCATTGGCGTGTCGTAGCCGGTAGGTGACGACGTAGTCGGTACGATCGAGAATCGCGAGATCGATCTTCGAGCCCACCCCTGAGCGCTCGTCAGGGTGACAGAGCTCGAGGAGGCTCCGGTTGTCGGTCATCAACTCGTTCGCCGTCAGACCGGTAAACTCCTCCACCGAACCCCCGAGATAGAGGATCTCCGGAGACGCACCGGGCACGGCGAGGTAGACCAGCCCAGGCACGTTCTCTACCAGAGTCCTGAATTGACTCTCGCTCGCGCGCAGCTTCTTCTTGGAAGTCCAAAGAAGCGCCGACGCGCGAGCCGCGAGGGATGCGACGACGAAGAGGAGACTGATCGAGACCAGCAGGATCTCGACCTGGGTTCTCCACGGAATGGGCTCCACCGTGAGCAAAGACCGGTGAGGCAGCCATCCCGCCTGCTCGGCAATGACCATCGCGCCGAACAAGAGACTGCACATCCCCGCGACAATGAAGGGCAGGTACTTGCGTCCGAGAATGCCCACGTAGGCGATCAACGCGGCATAGATCAAGGTCAAAAAGACCGCTTCGATCCCGCCGGCGAAATGGATGATCGAGGTGTAACCGACGATCTCCAGGAAGTTGATCGTCAACGACCAGGACCGAACGGCGCTTCTGCTACGCAGCCGCTTCAGGACCCAGAGGGTCGGAGGGTTGAAGAGCACCAGGCAGGCAACTGCCGCGCTGATCCCCAGAAAACTGCTCAGGGGGATGATCTCGAAGAGGACCGCGGCAACCGCCGCCAACCACATGACCAGACTGGCTCGCGCACGGACGAAGGCCGCATGGGCGTGGCGCCGATACACGCGCTCCCGCCGTGACTCGCTGAGGAGTCCTCCGTCGCGCTCAGTGAGAGGCGCTCTCAACTCCGCTTTGCCGCCAGCTGTCACATCGCTTGCTCGAGGACTGATGTCCTCTCTCGTTCCGAGCCCGAGAATTAGCGCCTTCGTCCCGGAGAGCGCCTTTCCATCATGAGGTTGGGCCCATCGCACCTGTTGCTCACGCATTTCCTCCCGCTAACCCCCTGGATTCTACTAGCTCTCACGATCGGTGTTCACCGTTTGAGAGGCTCACGGACTCACCAGGGGCCTGTCTAGTATTTGGACAGATCGATTTCGAGCTTCTTGATTTTCAGGTAGAGGGTGCTGCGTGGCATGCCGAGTTCTCTGGCGGTCCTCGCCACCCGGCCGCCCTGTTCCCGCAAGCTCGATTCGATGTGGCGTTTCGTCATCTCTTCGAGCGTCAGGCCCGCACCCGCGCCCTCGCCTGACCGGGTCTCGTCGAGAGGCTCGACCGCGTAGGCCAGACTCATGTCGCGGGGACGAATCTCGCCGTCCTCCTGGAGGAGAGCCGTGCGCTCGAGCACGTTGTGAAGCTCGCGGATGTTCCCAGGCCATTGGTAGGACATAAGCGCCGCCTCGGCGTCGGCCGAGAACTTCAGCCGGCTTCGCCCGCGCTGCACGCTCACTCGGTCGAGGATGGCGCGGGCCAGCAGCGGGATGTCTTCTGGCCGCTCGCGGAGCGAGGGGACGCGCAGCGGGAAGGTACTGAGGCGGAAGAAGAGGTCATTGCGAAATGTCCTGGCGTCGGCCATCTCCCTGAGGTCCTGATGGGTCGCGGCCATCAGCTGGATATCCACCCGCCGGGGCCTGGTCTCTCCCAGCCGCCTGAACTGATGGTCTTCGATCACCTTGAGTAGCTTGGGCTGCACTTTGAGGTCCAGGTCGCCTATCTCATCGAGAAAGACGGTCCCGCGATGCGCGGTCTCGAGCAGTCCGGTCTTCGGGGAGCCCGCTCCGGTGAACGCTCCTTTCGTGTGGCCAAAGAGCTCGCTCTCCGCCAGCTCTCGCGACAGCCCGGCACAGTTGAGGTCCAGCATCGGCTGTGAAGCCCGTGGACCGTTCTGATGGAGCCAAGAGGCGAGAACCCCTTTGCCGGACCCGGTCTCCCCTTGAATGAGAATCGGGCTCGTAGCCGCTACGACCTTGCGCGCCTCCCTGGCCAATGCGCTGATCTGCGCGCTGGTACCCAGGAATGGATCGAGAGCAGTACGGCTCTGCCTGGAGCGTTCGACGATCTCTATCTTGCGACTGCGACGATTGGCCAGGGACCGCTCGATGATGACCCGCAGCACATCGAGCTCGACCGGCTTGGTGAGAAAGTGCTCCGCCCCTTCCTTGATCGCCCGCACCGCCAGGTCGATCGAACCATGGGCGGTGAGGATGATCACGGGTACGGCGTCGCCGAGGTCGCCCAGGCGGGCCAGGAGTTCGAGCGCATCACCATCAGGCAGTCGGTAGTCGAGCACCGCCAGATCTGGCTGCTCCCGGCGGAACATCTCCACGGCCTGGGCGCAGTCAGGCGCCTCGAGTATTTCGTAATCGTGATGCTCGAGGTACTTCCGGATACCGAACCGAATGATCTCCTCATCATCGACCAGCAGTATGGTATTTCTCATCGTCTTCCCCGGCCTCGCCAAGAACTAGAGGGCGTCCCCGCCGCAGAACGATAGCTGGGATGCTACCCGCTCAACGCTGTCCAGCGCAAAGAGGCCCGCCACGGTGCGCCGAGTGCACGCCGCTCGCGCACTCATGGCGCAACGAGTCCTTGGGGAAAGCCTCGGAGGCTAGCCGAGGACCTGGGCGATCACGGGATCGGGATTTCGTGGCAGCTTCTCGCTGAAGGACGTGCGACCGTCCTTGAGAATCAGCAGCCACGGAGCGCTGTTGACGCGGTATTTCTTCGACAGCTCGCCGTCACGATCGAGGAAGATCTTCGCCTCGAGCTTCGCCTTGCCGTCGAGAAAGGCGCGGACGGCGCTCTCGTCTTCCTGGAAGTTGACGGTCGAGATCCTTGCCCGGCCACTCCACGACTCCACCAGGCCGTTGACCCGATCGACCACGTCGCGCCCGCGCGGAGCCCAAGAGGTCCAGAAGACGATCACGTGAGTACCCTTGGCCAGGTCGCTCTCGGCCAGCTGGCCGCCACCGAGCCCGGGCAGGCGCACTTCCTGCGCCATGGCGCCCGACGAGAGAAGCATCAGTACGAGCACGAAGACGAGGGATATCTTGCGAGTCATGGTCTGCTCCTCAGGCGGCGCGATGAGGCAACGCATGGGCGATCCGGACCCGCAGAGACAGGGGGGCCGGCAGACGTTCGCAGGATTCGCGTAGCAAGCGTCGGACGGACTCGGTCCGCTCCAGTCTGTCGGCGCAGTCTGGGCAGAGCGCAAGGTGCCGCTCGAGCGCGTTCGGCAGCTGGCTGCCGATCAAACTCTCTATACGGCCCGTGAGGGTATCTACTGCTTGCTGGCAAGTCATGTTCAGGCTCGGGTTGCGCCACGGCCGATACGACAGGCCATGGGCACGTCCATTGTAACGGCATTGGCCGCCCGATGAATTCCCGCAACTGCCTGTTGCTGCCCGAAACTGAAAAGACGGTGAAATCGCGCTCAGGCGCTCCTCGAGCGGCTGCGCATCTTCGCCGGCTCGCCGTTGCGCAGGTAACCGCGCTCCCGGCCGTATCTCAACAGTGTCGCTTCGAGTAGCTTGCGGCCTCGATAGAGCCGACTCATGACCGTGCCCACCGGCACATCGAGAGCGCTCGCTATCTCCTTGTAGGAGAGATCTTCGAGGTCGGCCAGAAGGACGGCCATGCGGTAGTCCGGCGGCAGGGCCCGGATGGCGCCCTGAAGGTCTGCATCGAGGACTCCCTCGATGGCGAGCTCCTCGGGATTCTTGTAGCGAATCCGCACGTCCGAGCTGAGCTGGTTCTCGAAGGCATCCTCGATGTCCGCGAAATCGCCTTGCCGCGGTGTCGCCTGCTTCTTGCGATACATATTGATAAAGGTGTTCTTCAGAATCTTGAAGAGCCAGGCCTTGAAGTTGGTCCCTTCCTGGAACTTGTCGTAGTACTTGTAGGCCTTCAGGTAGGTCTCCTGGACGAGATCTTCGGCATCCTGAGGGTTGCGAGCCATGCGATAGGCCGTGTTGTAGAGACTGTCGAGAAACGGCATTGCCGCGTCCTCGAAATCCCAACCTCTCTGGTGCCTTGTTTGCGTTGCCATGATCTTGCCCCTCCGATGAACCTCGCTCACCCAATACGCATGGAGCGTGCCAGGGCGTAACCTCTTCCCCGCCAAGCACTTGCGCTGGGGGGCGAGGTTCGCGTCCTCGATTACGTCCAATCGGGGGGACGAGTTCCGTCCGGCGGCGAGGGCACGGGGCGCGGCGGGAGCCGGGGTGACGTTCGGCCGGTCGTCGGCCAAACGCCACCCCTACGATCTGAGGGGATCCCTCCCCGCCAGCAAGTGGAACGTTGGTGCTCAGCAGCCTCTCGCGGAGGGAGAGCACGCGAGAGCCCGGCTCAGGGCAACGGCAGCAGACTGCTCATGGCCAGATCGACCAGCGGGCCGGGCAGGATACCTAGCAATAGCGTCACCAGAGCGCAGAAACCGATGGCCGCCGCCAGGACGGGCTCCTGCAGGGGCACGGGAGTCGTTTCGTCAGACTCCTTGAAGTACATCTGAACCACGATGCCGAAGTAGTAGTAGAGCGACAAGGCGCTCGTGAGGACGCCCACGACTGCTACCCAGGTCCAACCCGCCTCGACCGCGGCGGCGAAGAGGTAGACCTTGCCGAAGAAGCCGCCGGTCGGCGGGATGCCCGTCAGCGCCAGCATGAAGAGGAGCATCATCGCGGCCAGATAGGGCGCGCGTCTGGCGAGTCCGGCGTAGTCCTCGTAGGTCTCGCCGGCGTACTCTTTGCGCTCGAGCAGGATGACGGTGCCGAACGTACCGAGTGTAATGAGGGCGTAGGCCGCAGTGTAGAAGAGGATCGCCCAGAGGCCGTCATCGGACATCGCCAGCACGCCCATCAGGATGTAGCCCGCGTGGCCGATCGAGCTATAGGCCAGCATACGCTTGACGTTGTTCTGGGTGAGGGCGGCCAGGTTCCCCCAGATCATCGTCACCGCCGCGACCGCCGCGGTGATGATCTGCCAGTCTTGCGCCAGTGCCGGGATCGCTTGATAGAAGATTCGCACCAGCACCGCGAAGGAGGCCGCCTTGGAGCCCACGGCGAGAAATGCGGTCACCGGCGTCGGGGAGCCGACATAGACGTCCGGCGTCCAGACGTGGAACGGAACCGCCGACACTTTGAAGAAGAGGCCGATCGCCATCATCAGCCAGCCAATGGCGATCAGGGTCGGCGCTGTCTTGGCCGCCTCGGGCAGCGCGGTGGCTATCTCTACCAGGCCGAGCTCGCCGGTCGCGCCATAGAGGAGCGACATGCCGTAGAGCAAGATGCCGCTCGAGAGCGCGCCAAGAACGAAGTACTTGAGCGCCGCCTCGTTGGACCGCGTCTCGAACTTGAAATAGCCCGCCAGGATGTAGCTCGACAGGGCCATGAGCTCGAGCGAAATCCAGATCGACAGCAGATTGAAGCCCCCGGCCATGAGCAGCATGCCGGTCGTGGCCGTCAGCAGCAGGGAGAAGAACTCGCCGGCTCGGTAACCGCTCTCCTCGACGAAACGGCAGGAGAGAACTGCCGTCAGGGCCGTCGCGCCCAGGAGCAGGATCTTCCAATAGACAGCGTAATTGTCGAGGACGAACATTCCGGCCAGGATCGGCCGGCCCGGCCCGTCGCTCGCGACCCACAGGACGAGCACCGCGGTCGCCGCCACGGCCGCCAGGGAGAACATCGTTGCCGATCGGCTGCTGACGCCCTTGCCGACCGAGGAGCCGATGAGCAGTACCATCCCAGCCACGAGCAAAAAGCCCTCGGGCAAGAGGTACCAGAACTCCTGTAGGGGAATCTGAGGCATGCGCTACTCCGCCGCCTCCGTCAGTTCGGCTGCCGCCGGCAGGGTCGCCACGTTGGCCGCGTAGTCCGGATCCACCTTGCGCACGATGTAGTCCACCGGCTTCTCGAGCACTTCGAAGAACGGCTTCGGATAGAGCCCGATCCAGAAACAGAGGATGACGAGCGGCATGAGATAGAGCAGCTCGCGCTTGTTGAGGTCCTCGAGGTTCTCGTTCTCCGGGTTGTTCAGCGGGCCGAAGAAGACGCGCTGGAACATCCACAGCATGTAGGCGGCGCCAATGACGATGCCCAGGGCACCCACCAGCGCCCACCACCAGGTGCGGTTGAAGGCGCCGACCAGAATGGTGAACTCGCCGACGAAGCCATTGAGTGTCGGCAGGCCGATCGAGGACAAGGTGATGATCAGGAAGATCGTCGCGAAGAGAGGCATCTTCGCCGACAGGCCGCCGTACTCGGAGATCATCCGCGTGTGGCGGCGCTCGTAGATCACGCCGACGAGCAGGAAGAGTGCGCCGGTGGAGAGCCCATGGTTGATCATCTGCAAAATGCCACCGTTGAGCCCGGCCGAGTTGAGCGCGAAAATGCCGAGCATGACGAAGCCCAGATGGCTCACCGAGGAGTAGGCAACCAACTTCTTCATGTCCTTCTGCGCCATGGCGCACAGTCCGCCGTAGACGATACCGACGAGCGACAGGCCCACCATCCAAGGGAGCAATGCCTGGGTCCCTTCGGGCAGGATCGGCAGCGAAAAGCGCACGAATCCGTAGGTTCCCATCTTTAGGAGAACACCGGCCAGGATGACTGAACCCGCCGTCGGCGCCTCGACGTGAGCGTCGGGCAGCCAGGTGTGGAAGGGGAACATCGGTACTTTGATGGCGAATCCGACGAAAAAGGCGAGGAAGATCCACCACTGTAGGTCGGAGGGAATCTGCGCACCGATCTCGTGGAACTTGAGGATGTCGAAAGTGCGTTCGTTACCCAGGCCTTCGATCCCCAGGAGGCCGGTCGAGTTGTAGAAGTAGAGGGCCAGAATGCCCAGCAACATCAACACCGAACCGACCAGGGTGTAGAGGAAGAACTTGATCGCGGCATAGAGCTTGCGGGCGCCGCCCCAGATGCCGATCAGGAAGTACATCGGCACGAGCATCACTTCCCAGAAGACGTAGAAGAGGAAGAAGTCGAGCGCCATGAACACGCCCAGCATGCCGGTCTGGAGCATGAGCATGAAGACGTAGTACTCCTTCTGGCGCTCCTTGACCGCGGTCCAGGAGGAGAGGATCGCGATGACCCCTAGCAACGTGGTCAACAGCACCAGCAGCAGGGCGATGCCGTCGATTCCGAATCGGTACTCCACGCCGAGGGACGGAATCCAACTCGCTGTCTCGGTGAACTGGAACAGCGCGCCGTCGCGGTCGAACTCGAACCAGAGCGGCAACGAGATCACCAGATCGAGCAGCGCCACGAAGGTGGCGAAGCGCTTGATCCCTTCGCCGTTCTCCTTCTTCATGACGAAGATGATCAGCAGCGCACCGACCAACGGCAGGTAGGTGACGATGGAGAGGATCGGAAGGTTGTGTATCCAATCGAACATGACGTTCCCTCGAGTCTCTTATGAGAGCTGCCTTCAGCTCCCCAGGCGTACGGCGATGTAGAACCACACCAGCACGGCGGTACCGATCGCCAGCACCAGCGCGTACTGCGAGACAAGGCCGGTCTGCAGGCTCCGGAAGAAGCGGGAAGTCGCATGCGACACCCAGCCCACCAGATTGACCAACCCGTCAACGAAGTACTTGTCGAAGAAGCCCGACAAGAGCGAGATTGCAACGGTGAAGTGACGCGAGCCGTTGACCAGCACGCCGTCGATGAACTTGCTGTCGAAACCGAAGAGACCGCGGGCGCTCGCCCAGGTGCCTTTGACGACGGTCTCGTCGTAGGCCTCGTCGACCCAGTATTTGTTCTCCAGCAGGCGATGGATCTTGGGGTACTTGGCGGCCCATCTCTCGCCCTCGACCAGGCCCTTGTCGCCGCCGTAGTAGCGCCAGGCGAGCCAGATGCCGGCGAGCCCCACGGCAACCGATGCCGCCATCAACAACAATTCGACGGCAACGCTGGCGTGATGAGCCTCGTGATCGCCGACGTGTGCGATGACCCGACCGACGAAGTGATCGAAGACGTTGATGTCGAAGTGCCCGAGCTTGGGAATCCCGACGTAGCCCGAGATTGCCGCGCCGACTGCCAAGACGATCAAGGGAATCGTCATCGACGGCGGTGACTCGTGCAGGTGATCGTGCTGCTCCTCAGTCCCGCGGAACTTGCCGTGGAAGGTCATCAGCACCAACCGGAACATGTAGCAGGCGGTCAGTCCCGCGGTGATGAGGCCGACGACCCAGAGCGCCTTGTTGCCTCCCCACGCGCCGGCCAGAATCTGATCCTTGCTGAAGAAGCCCGCCAGTCCCGGGACGCCCGCGATGGCCAGAGTCCCAACCAGGAAGGTTCGGTAGGTCCACGGCATGTGCTCCTTGAGCCCACCCATCTTGCGCATGTCCTGCTCGCCGCCCATGGCGTGAATCACCGAGCCCGAGCCCAAGAACATGAGGGCCTTGAAGAAGGCATGGGTCATCAGATGGAAGATCGCCGCCGTGTAGGCACCGACGCCGCAGGCCAGGAACATGTAGCCGAGCTGCGAAACCGTCGAGTAGGCCAGCACCTTCTTGATGTCGGTCTGGACCAGGCCGATCGTCGCGGCGAAGATCGCCGTGAGGACGCCGATCACGGCCACCACGCTGCCGATCTCGGGCGCCAGCTGGTAGAGCGCATTCGAACGCACCACCATGTAGACCCCGGCAGTGACCATGGTCGCGGCATGAATGAGCGCCGAGACCGGGGTCGGGCCCGCCATCGCGTCCGGCAGCCAGACGTAGAGCGGAATCTGCGCGCTCTTACCGGTTGCGCCCAGAAAGAGAGCCAGGGTGACGAAGCCGGCGAAGGTCAGCCCGAGGACATACTCGCCCTGGACCGAGGCCGGATTGTGCTCGATGGCGCTAAAGAGCTTCCCGTAGTTGAGGGTTCCGAAGTGGGCGACAAGAGCGAACATGCCAGCGAGGAAAGCGAAGTCCCCGACCCGGTTGACGATGAACGCCTTGCGCCCGGCGTAGGGCGGGAAGTCCTGGTCGTAGTAGAAGCCGATCAGGAGGTAGGAGCACAGGCCGACGCCCTCCCAGCCGACGAAGGTGACCAGGAAGTTGTTGCCCAGAATGAGCATCAGCATCATGCCCATGAAGAGGTTCAGGTAGGTGAAGTAGCGCTGAAATCCGGGCTCGTGGTCCATGTAGCCCACCGAGAACCAGTGGATCCAGAAGCCGACGAAGGTGACGACGAAGAGCATCACGCACGACAGCGGGTCGAGCAGAAAGCCCATCTCGATCGAGAGATCGGCGAACGTGCCGTCGTTGAGACCCATCGCGCCGGAGCCGATCCACTCGTAAAGTGTCTGCTCGAAGCCTTCTCCTGCCGCGTACTGCTCGCTGCCCAGGTAGCCGCTGATGGCGAGCACCGCGAGCAGTAGCGAGGCCAGAACCGAGCCGCAGGCGACGATCCAGACACCCTTCTTGCCGATGCGGTCGCGCAACACGACGCCATTCAAGAAAGCGCCCAGAAAGGGCATGAGGGGAATGAGCCAGAGCAACCTCATCCCGAGAGCTCCGTCGCCTTGTCGAGTTCGGTCGTCTGCCGCAAGCGGAAGAGCGACACCAGAATGCCCAGGCCGACCGCCGCTTCACCAGCCGCGACCGCGATGGTGAAGATGGCGAAGATCTGCCCCGTGAGGTCGCCGTGACTGTAGGAGAAGGCGATCAGGTTCAGGTTGACCGAGTTGAGCACCAACTCGATCGACATCAGGACGGTGATCATGTTGCGCCGCACGATGATGCCGACGACGCCGATCAAGAAGAGCACGGCGCTCAGCACGAGATAGTGCAGGGTTCCAACTTCGAGCACGGCACCCATCCCTATTGCCTCCGCCCCAGGACCACGGCCCCGACCATCGCCACCAGCAGAAACACCGAGACGATCTCGAACGGCATCAGATACTGCCGGTAGAGCTGCCAGGCCACGGCTTCCGAGTTGCCGCGGGCCACGCCATCGACGTCAGTGAACGCTGGCGGCGTCACCGAAGGATTGGTCAAGGCCGCCGGCAAGAAGGCGTGAATCAGGACCGCCCCGAGCACCAGAGCCACCGCGATCGCCACCCACCAATGAGCCGCGTACTTGTTGCTCTCCTTCAACTGATGCTGATTGACCAGCATGATGACGAAGAGAAACAACACCATGATGCCGCCGCCGTAAACGAATACCTGAACCATCGCCAGGAACTCCGCATGGCGCAGCAAGAACAAAACGGCGATCGCCAAAAACGTAACCAACAACGACACCGCTCCATACATCGGGTTACGTAGCGTCACCACCCCGAGCGCCCCCACCACGGCAATCAAGGCAAAGAGGAAGAACATCAGGTCCGCCCCATGAGCCACTAGGAAATCCAAAGGTCCCCCCCTTGGCCTAGCGCGCCCTGTGCTTTTCGTGTCTTTTGTTTTCCTCGTGTTGCGGTAGTGGGCCAGATCGCCGCACCGCAACCGCGTGCGGCCGAGGCGTACGTGGGTGTACGTCGCAGGTCGCGCGCGGCGAGGACGCGGCGATAGGGTCCGCTACCGCAATACGCCTCCACTAGCGGACCTCCTTGTCCGTATACGCCGGCCGGATCTTCCAGTCTTGTAGCTCATCGATATCGACATAGAGATTGTCCCACCGGTCATAACTGGCCAGCTCGTACGTCTTCGACGTCAACCAGATCGACTTCGGGTTGGTCGGACAGGCCTCCTCACAGAGACCACAGAACATGCAGCGCTGCACGTCGATGTCGAAACGGTCTAGGAGCTTCTCCTTCTTCTCGGTGACCGGATTGAGCTCCTGATGCCAGTCGATATAGACGATGTCGATCGGGCAATCTCGGGCGCAGAGCGTGCACTTGATGCAGCGCTCTTCGTCCAGGCGGAACATGCCGCGGAACCGGTGCGAGGGCTCACAGCGCTCCTCGGGGTACTGCACCGTCTCCTTCTTCTTGAACAAGTGCTTGAAGGTGATGCCGAGCCCCGCGAAGAGGTCGAGCAACATGATGCGGTCGAGGAAACCCTTGACGGCGCTCATTGGAGGATCTTCCATAGGCCGGTGCCGAAGACGGTCAGCAGGACCAGCGGGATCATCCACTTCCACCCGAGATCCATCAGCTGATCGAAACGGTAGCGCGGAAAAGTGCCGCGAAACCAGATGTAGACGAAGAGGAAGGCCGAGAGCTTGATCGAGAACCAGATGACACCGGCAAGCCCGGCCGGCAAGAAGCCGAGCCGCAAGAAGCTCAGCCATTCCGTGGTGGCAAACGGCGCGTGCCAGCCACCGAGGAAGAGGGTCACGGCAACGGCCGAGATCACGATCATGTTGGCGTATTCACCGAGAAAGAAGAGGGCAAAACGCATCCCCGTGTACTCGGTGTGGAACCCGGCCACCAGCTCCGACTCGGCCTCGGGCAGGTCGAACGGGTTGCGGTTCGACTCGGCAACACCGGCCACGAAGTAGATGAAGAAAGCCACGAGGCCCAAGCCCCAGCCCTGAAAGATGAACCAGCGCCCCTGCTCGAACTGAGCCTGCACGATGCCCTGCATCGACATCGTGCCCGCCATCAGCAGCGGAATGACCAGCGAGAAGCCCTGAGGGACCTCGTAAGAGATCATTTGAGCCGCGGCGCGCAGGCCGCCCAAGAGCGAGAACTTCGAGTTCGATGCCCAGCCGCCGAGGATGATGCCGTAGACCCCGACGGTCGCCATGGCGACGACGAAGAGCAATGCGACATTGACGTCGGTGATGAAGAAATCCAATGCACCGCCGGTCTGCGCGGCCGATGGACCGAAGGGAATCACCGCGAAGATCACGAAGGCCGGGGCAACGACCAGACAGGGCGCCAGGATGTAGGCCCAGCGAATCGCGGTCGAGGGAATGATGTCTTCCTTGACCAGCAGCTTGGCGATGTCGGCGATCGGTTGCAGCACTCCCCAAGGGCCGACGCGATTGGGCCCCAGCCGGACCTGCATGAAGCCGAGGATCTTGCGCTCGGCCAAGACCAAGTAGCTGATCAGAGGCAGAACGCCCATGAAGATCAGCACCAAGATCTTCACCAGCGGCGACAGCGCGTAGTCAAAGAGTGCCGGTCCGACGGTCTCGCGCACCGAATCAAACATACCCGTCATCAGCGATCCACCTCGCCGAGCACGATGTCGGTGGTGCCGACGATCGCCACCAGATCGGCCAGCAGATGATCCTGGGCCATCTCAGGGACGATCTGTAGGTTGTAGAGGGACGGCGGGCGGACTCGGCAGCGGTCCGGGTTGGGCGTGCCGTTGCCGACGATGTAGAAGCCGATCTCGCCCTTCGGGCTCTCGATCGCGTAGTAGGCCTCGGCTTCTTTTGCCGCCTTGAGCACGCGCGGCTTCTTGGCCATCACCGCGCCCTCGGGCAGCTTGTCGAGGCACTGGCGCACGATCCGCGCGCTCTGCCGCATCTCCTCCATGCGAACCAGGTAGCGGTCATAGGTGTCGCCGTTGTGAAACACCGGCACGTCGAATTCGAGTTCGGCGTAAGCCTCGTAGGGCGCCGCCTTGCGCAAGTCGAAGCCGACCCCGCTAGCGCGCAGCATCGGCCCGGTAATGCCGTATTGCAGCGCCTGCTCCTTGGACATGACGCCGATACCCACGGTGCGCTTCTTCCAGATCCGGTTGTTGGTCAGCAAGCCCTCGTACTCTTCGACCTTCGACGGGAACTTGTCGACGAACGCGGCGCAGCGATCGGTCCAGCCGACCGGCAGGTCGAACGGCAAGCCCCCGGGCCGCATGCAGTTGAGCGTCAGCCGGGCGCCGCAGTACTCCTCGAAGAGATCGAGCACTTCTTCGCGCTCGCGGAAGCAGTAGAAGAACGGTGTCATCGCTCCGATGTCGATCGCATGGGTGGCGAGCCAGAGAAGATGACTCGAAATCCGCTGCAGCTCGCACAGCATGGTGCGGATGTAACTCGCCCGCGGCGGCACGGTGATGCCGGTGAGCTTCTCGACCGCGCCGACGTAAGCCTGATTGCTGGTCGCCGCCGCCACGTAGTCCATGCGATCGGTGTGCGGCACGTTCTGGAAGAACGGATGAAGCTCGAAGAGCTTCTCCGTACCCCGATGAAGGTAGCCGATGATCGGGTAGCAGTCGACGATGCGTTCGCCGTCGACCTTGAGGTTGAGCCGCAGCACGCCGTGGGTCGAGGGATGCTGCGGCCCAAACGCGAGCTCCATCTCCTCGACGTCGAAGAGGGTATCTCGGTGATGCTTGTTGTCAGGCTCGGCCATGCAAGTCCTCAGTCGTCAACGGCGTCGCTCGCCGCCTCTTCCGGCGTCTCCTCGACGGGAGGCTTCCAGCCGGTGCCGGTGCCGACGACCGGCCCGGCAGACTCCTCGTAGTACTCGGGGTAGATCGCCGATCCGGTCTCGAGGCCTTCGACCGGGAAGTCCTTGCGCAGGGGATAGCCGGTGAACCCCTCCCACATGAGGATCCGGGTCATATCCGGATGGTCGGCGAAGCGCACCCCGTACATGTCGAACACCTCGCGCTCGGGCCAGTTGGCCCCGCGCCAGACGGCAACCACACTCGGCACCGGTGTGTCTTCGTCGGTCACCACCTTGAGCCTCACCCGCTCGACGGTGTCGAGATTGAGCAGGTGGTAGATGACCTCGAAAGGCGGCGACTCCTCGCGGTCCGGGTAATGCGCGCCGCAGATATCGATCAGCATCGAGTAGCCATGCTCGTCGTAGAGCGAGCGGGCGACCTCGACGATCGCCTCTCGGGTCACCCTCACGACGAGATCTCCGGCGAAGGTTCGCGCCCAGACGATGCCCTCTCCATGCGCGCTGCGCAGTGCCTCGGCGAGGCCGCCCTCGGCCTCCGCCCACGCCGGCACGTTGGGGTCGCGCTCCCAGGGTGGCTTGGCCGCCTCGGCCGCTGCCTTGGCCGCCTTGGCCTTGGCTGCCGCTTCAGCCTTGGCTTGGGCAGCCGCCGCGGCTTTGGCCTTCTCCGCTTCTTCGTCCACCGCCGGCGGCTCGGCCGCGGTGTCGGCAGCGCTCGCGGCTGGATCGCTTGTAGCCCGCTCGGCAGGCGACTCGCCGCCCGGCTGATCCCGCTTGGCGTCGCCGTTTTCGGGCGCCTTGGTTTCTTCGTCGCTCATCGATCTCGGCTTACGATGCCTTCTGCTTGGCGACGGTCATGCGGTCGATCTTGCGCTGCAGGTGAAGTAGGCCCCAGAGCAGCGCTTCGGGCCGCGGCGGGCAGCCCGGCACGTAGACATCGACCGGGATGATCCGGTCGACACCCTGGGTGACGGCGTAGGTTCGGTAGGGGCCGCCGCAAGTGGCGCAGGCGCCCATCGCGATGGCCCACTTGGGATTGGGCATCTGATCCCACAGGCGGCGCACGATCGGCGCCATCTTCTCGGTCACGGTACCGGCCACGATCATCAGGTCGCTCTGGCGCGGACTGGCGCGGAAGACCTCGGCGCCGAAGCGCGACATGTCGTGGCGCGGGTCGAGCACCGCCATCATCTCGATGGCACAACACGCCAAGCCGAATTGCATCGGCCAGATCGCCGACCGCCGCGCCCAGTTGAAGATCTTGTCGTAGGTCGTGGTGAGGATGTTCGCCTCGACGTCATCCATCAGGCCCAATTGAGCGCACCTCGATTCCACGCGTAGACGTAGCCGACGATCAGGATGATGAGAAAGACGATCATCTCGATGAAGCCAAACAGCGCCAGCTTGTCGAACATCACCGCCCACGGGAAGAGAAAAACCGTCTCGACGTCGAAGACGACGAAGAGCACGGCGATCAGGTAGTAACGGATCGAGAAGCGATGGTCGTGCGCCAGGCTCTCGGGCGGATTACCGCACTCGTAGGGATCCGAATTGGTCGCCGGATCCGAGGCCATCCGGAAGAGCTTCGCCGCCATCAGCGTCGCCACCAGAAACATCATGGAAAACAGGGCGAAGATCAGGATCGGTAGGTAGTTTTCCATTCAGCGATGCCGAGAAGGAACCTAAGGTGAAGCGAATCGGGCTGCCTGAAGCGCGCTCATTCTACCCGTCGCCCTAGACCTGTCAAGAAGGTGACTCATGAGTGGAGCAGGCCCTAAAGACAAGCCCTTCTCAGACTACAGACTGGTGCGGGAGATCGCCTTCAGCACAGCTCAAACAAACTGCGACGACGGGAAGGAGTGCACCGTCGATCTATGCAGCGAGTTCGATGCGGGAGCCTGCTGGTCGAATCCGATAGTCGACCAGACGCCTGCTAGGCGCTCCCGAAGGGAGAGCCTTTCTTCTCGTCCAGTTTCTCACCCAAGTCCAGGTCGAAGAGCGCCCCGGCATCGACTCCCCGACCCTGCACCAGCACCCTGATCTCGGTCCCCATGCCGGCCGGGTTCATGAGCTGGGCTGCGGCCAGCCGAGTGGTCTGGTCGGCGGCGGCAAGATCGTCGAAAACGCCGCACGCCCCCAACCACTCAGCCTGCGACACCAAGCCGAGGGTCTCGAGCCCTGCCGCTTCGCCTTCCTCGATCAGGGCAGTGAAATCAACGTGCGCGGTGAGGTCCTGCGTCCCGACATCGACGAATGGATTCCGGTGGACTGTGTGCTTCCGGTGGCAGGCCAGGGTGCCGTGGCGCCTGACCCTCGCATCGAGCAGGCGTGGGCGCTCGAAACCGTAGTCGCAGGTCACCAGGAGTCCGCGTTCCAAGGTCCCGGCAAGTTGGCGATAGAGCGGTCCCCAGCCGGGAGCGAGATCGATGATCTGTCCCGGCTCGACGTCCGCGGCCTCGGTGCCGAGCAGGTCCGGCAGATCATTCCGCGCCAGGGCCAACGGCGCCCAGTCGAAGCTCCCATCACTCGCGAGCGCCACATGAAGTTCCTCCCAGCCACCTTCGGGACTGAGACGCAAGCGGTGCACCGGCAGGGCGTCGAGAAGCTCGTATGAAAAGACGACGCCGCGGAGCGGATCGGAGTCCAACTCACTGAGTTCACCGACCGCCACGACCCCCTCAGGCAAGGCTCGCTGGACACGGTCCCAGGCCAACACCCGACCCGGCTTCGGTTCCAAACCGGCCCCCAGCACCGCCCGCAGATGACTACCGTCTCCGTAGCCGGCCTCCAGCAGGTCCGCCGGACTGCCGAGTTGCGACGCCATGCGGCTCAGCAAGCGCGCTGTGGACCGACCAAACAGCGGCGAGAGCGAGGATCCGGTGACGAAATCTCCCTCCGGCCCGATGCGCGGCGTCAGGGTCGCGTAGTACCCCCCTTCTCCATAGAGGGCTTCCTCCATAAACTCGGCGAACGGCAGCGGTCCGTCGTTCTCGATACGCTGGCGCAGGCGCTCTTCCGGCGTCTTCATCGTCGAAGTGTATAATCCCGCGCAAATGACTGAAAATACAGGACTTCCATCGACCGACCGCCTCTTCGAGTTGATCGACTCGATGGCGGGCCAGCCAGTGCTGATGCTGGTCGACATGGTCGCCGACCGCTTCATTGCCGGTACGCCGAAGCGGATCAGCCGCGAGGCGCCGGTCCTGATCCTGCGACATGACAGCGACGATCTGGTTCCGGGCGGCGGCGCCAACGCGGTGGCCAACGTCCATGCCCTGGGCGGCGAGCCGCTGTGCCTCGGGGTCATCGGAGACGACTCGAGCGGCAGCGAACTGCGCGAACTGCTGACCTCACGCGGCATCGCGACCGACGGCCTGGCGGTTCGCACCGGCTACCGCACCCCGACCAAGGTCCGTATCCTGGGCGGCGGGCGGCACGCGATCAAGCAGCAGATCGTGCGCTACGACATCGAGGACACCGTCGATCTCGGCGCGGCCGAGATGGAGGTCTTCGACCAGGCTCTCGCGGCCTGGGGTGGCCGAGCGCGCGCCGCCGTGCTTTCCGACTACGGCTACGGCTCGGTCCAGCCCGCGATGACCGCCCAGCTACGTGGTGCTCTGGCCGAAGGCGGCCGGGTGCTGTGCGACAGCCGCTACCGCCTGGGAGAGTTTCAGGGCGTCGACGCGGCCACGCCGAACGCCGAAGAGGCCGAAGCCCTGCTCGGCGCCGACCTCAACGGCGAGCTCGACGCCGCCGGCAAGACCCTGCGCCAACGACTCGACTGCCCTACCCTGCTCGTCACTCGCGGTAGCTCGGGCATGAGTCTCTTCGTGCCGGAGGGTGTCGCCCACCTCCCGGTCCACGGCACGACCCAGGTGGCCGATGTCACCGGCGCGGGAGACACGGTGATCGGTACCTTCGCTCTCGCGACCGCGGCTGGAGCCACGCCGATCGAAGCGGCGCTACTGGCCAACTACGCCGGCGGCATCGTGGTGATGAAGATGGGCACCGCGACCCTCGACCGTACTGAATTGGCCGAGGCCGTGAGCACCAACCAGGCCCTGTTGGAGAGTGTCTCGTGGGCGCGATCCTGAGCCCGACCGCACTGGCCGCCGAGTTGGCCGCCCAGCAGGCCACGGGCTTGAAAGTAGCGCTGGCCAACGGTCATTTCGACCTGCTCCACGTCGGTCACGTCCGTTACCTGACCGCCGCGGCGCAGGAAGGCGATCTTCTGGTCGTGGCGATCAACGCCGACGACTCAGTAGAGCGTTTGAAGGGCCCGGGACGCCCGATCGTTCCCGCTGCGGAACGCGCCGAGATGCTCGCCGCGCTGTCGGTGGTCGACTACGTCACCGTCTTCGACGGGGATACGCCGGCGCCTCTTCTAACCGCCCTCGAGCCTGACGTCCACTGCAAGGGTACCGACTACGGAACACCGGAAAATGTCCCTGAGTTCGCGGTCGTCAAGGCCTACGGTGGCCGGACCGCCCTGGTCGGCGATCCCAAGGACCACTCGACGACCGAACTCATCGCTTCAGCCAAGCATCTAGCCGAGGATTAGGCTCTCTCGCTCATGGCGCTGACCGCCGACCAGATAGAGCAAGCCCCGCTTGCTTCCCACGCCCTCGATAAAGCCCAGCGAAACGTTCGAGCAACTCGGGCGGGCGATTGTCGGGCCGGCGAAGATCCAACCGGCGACTAGATGCCGACCCACGCCCCATCCCGCATCCTGATCGTGCGCACCAGCGCCATGGGGGACGTCGTCCACACCCTGCCGTTGGCGACCGCGCTGCGACGGCACTTTCCGGCAGCGCGAATCGGCTGGGTGGTCGAACGGCATTTCGCACCGCTGCTCGGGGAGTTCAGTCCGGTTGATGAAGTACTGGAAGTGGCGCTGCGGGCTTGGCGCCGACGGCCGTTGGCCCGGAGTACCTGGCGGGAGCTGACGGGCTTCCTGCGCCGCCTGCATGCCTTCGCTCCCGAGCTCGTGATCGACGCCATGGGCAACCACAAGGCCGCTCTGTTGGGGGCCGTGAGTCTGGCCGAGCGCCGGCTCGGTGCACGCCGCGGCGACCGGCGAGAGCCCTCGAGCTCGATCTGGCTCAGCGAGCAAGTTGCCCTCACCGGCGAGCACGCGGTCGATCGTACGCTGTCACTCTTGCGTGGCCTGGGCGTCGAACCGGACCAGGTTGACTTCGGCGGCCCCGAGATTCTCGCTTCGGCCAGGGCACACGAGCCCACCCCGCCGCTCTTGATTCATCCCGGCGCGGGCTGGCGCAACAAGGAGTACCCGCCCGAGCGCTGGAGCCAGGTCGCCAACCTGTTGACGGCCGCGACAGGCCTCGAGCTGGGCGTGCTGAGCGGACCCGGAGAGGAGGGCCTTGCACGAGAGGTCAGCGAACTCTCGACCGCGACAAAGGTCGTCTCGGCCCCCTCGCTGGCGAGCCTGGTTGCCCACTTGCGGCGCGCCCGCCTGCTCCTCGCCGGCGACACGGGCCCCCTGCACCTCGCAGAGGCCGTGGGTACGCCGGTCGTCTGCGTTCTCGGGCCGACGGACCCGGCCCGCAACGGCGCTTATGCCGCTGGCGGCCCGCTTGTAGACAATATCGCTCACGTCCTGCCATGCAGTTTTTGCTACCAACGCCTCGATGAGGCCAAAGCCTGTCTCCTGGCCATTGAGCCTGCCAAAATCGCGGACCGCGCGGAGGCCATTCTGGAACGCTCCAAAGACTGATTAACCCTTTTGTTGATCGCCATTTAGATTGACTGTGCCGTTGGCCCGACGGTAGACTCCTCTGTCATGACCGTGGACTCGACAACTTCGGAGAAGGGTGGGCATCGCCTCGGCGACCTGCTCGTAGAGGCCGGCAAGATCTCTCCCGAGCAGCTTCAGGAGGGTCTCGACGCGCAGCGGGGCGAGGGCGGCCGACTCGGCACGCACCTCGTGCGCCTGGGCTTCATGACCGATCCGGACCTCGTCGAGTTCCTCGCCGATCGCTACGGCGTGCCCGCCGTGGACCTCTCGGAACTCGAGATCGACGACTCGATCATTCAGCTCGTGCCAGCCGAAGTCTCGCGCAAGTACACCGTGCTGCCCGTGGCCAAGACCGGCGCCAAGCTCACCATCGCGATGGCTGACCCGACCAACGTTTTCGCCATGGACGACATCAAGTTCATGACTGGCTACACGGTGGAGCCGGTGGTCGCCTCCGACACCGCGCTGCGCGAAGCGATCGATGAGCACCACGGCTCGACCCATGCGATCGAACTGCGCAAGGTCATGGAAGACATCGCCGACACCGATCAGGCCGATCTCGAGGTGCTCGACGAAGAAGAAGACATCGATCTTCAGGCGCTCGAGCAGCAGTCCGAAGAGGCGCCGGTCGTCCGCTTGGTCAACATCATCCTGACCGATGCGATCAAGCGCGAAGCCTCCGACATCCACATCGAGACCTACGAGAAGGAATACCGGGTTCGGTACCGCATCGACGGCGTGCTCTACGAGATGATGCGGCCGCCGATGAAGCTCAAGGAGGCGATCACCTCCCGCCTGAAGATCATGGCCAAGCTCGACATCGCGGAGAAGCGCTTGCCGCAGGATGGCCGGATCAAGATCAAGACGCGCGGCCAGGGCAAGGTCAAGGATCTGGATTTTCGTGTTTCCACCCTCCCCACGATCTTCGGCGAGAAGATCGTCATGCGTTTGCTCGACAAAGACAAGCTCATGCTCGACATGCTCAAGCTCGGTTTTGAAACCGACTCGCTGCGGCGCTTCGAGCAGGCGATCTTCCGGCCGTACGGCATGGTCCTCGTCACCGGGCCTACGGGTTCAGGTAAGACGAACACGCTCTACTCAGCGCTCTCGCGGATCAACTCGCCCGAGACCAACATCATGACGGCTGAGGATCCGGTCGAGTTCAACCTCGCCGGAATCAACCAGGTTCAGGTCAAGGAGCAGATCGGCCTCAACTTCGCCGCCGCCATGCGGTCCTTCTTGCGCCAGGATCCCAACATCATCCTGGTTGGTGAGATTCGCGATTTCGAAACTGCCGAGGTGGCGATCAAGGCCGCCATGACCGGCCATCTCGTCCTCTCGACCCTGCATACGAACGATGCGCCGTCATCGGTCAGCCGACTCATGAACATGGGTGTCGAGCCTTTTCTGGTGGCGAGCTCGGTTCACCTGGTCGTGGCCCAGCGCCTGATTCGCTGCATCTGCACGACGTGCAAGGAAGCGATCAAAGTGCCGGCGCAGAGCCTGGTCAACCTCGGCTTCACGCCGCAGGAAGCGCAGACGGTTCAGCTCTTCAAGGGTCGCGGCTGCGAACGCTGCTCGAGCACCGGATACAAGGGGCGCCTCGGCCTCTTCGAGGTGATGGAGGTCGACGACGAGATCCGCGACCTCATTCTCTCTGGTGCCAGCGCCTACGAGATTCGCGAGAGGGCGCTCGCCAACGAGATGATGTCGCTGCGCCAGAGCGGCCTGCAGAAGATCCGCGACGGTGTGACCACGATCGAGGAAGTGGTCCGCGAGACGGTCGCTGACTAGGACGCTTCCGCTTCGGCCCGCCTAGCAACGGTGGGCAAGACTGAAATCTGAACACCTGGCCTGAGGGGCACGGCGCGCCTTCTTGGTGTGAGCACGGTTGGGCGCGCCTCTCGTGACCGAGCGCGGTTCCTTCGCGGGACTTCGACGGCTGCAGCAGCGCCGGCCACCAGACCCCTCAGGCCAGATGTTCAGATTTCAGTCTTGCCCACCGTTGCTAGGCTCGGCTGTCCCACAGGACGTCGCCCACACCTTGATTCTCGTTCTCGGACCGGGTCATGACGAAGAGCAGGTCGGACAGCCGGTTGAGGTAGCGCACCGTCCACTCGCCAATCGCCTCTTCACGGCCCAGAGTCACCAGCCGCCGCTCGGCCCGACGACATACCGTGCGTGCGACGTGTAGCCACGCCGCGCCCTGTGAACCGCCGGGGAGAATGAAGTTCTCGAGTGGCGGCAGCGCGGCGCTCAACTCGTCGATGCACTGCTCGAGGGCCGTGACGTGACGCTCTTCGATGCGCGGCACCGGCATACGCTCCTTGTCCTCTTCCAGAATGCAGAGATCTGAGCCGAGGTGGAAGAGCTCGTTCTGGACCCCCTTCAAGGGAACCTCGAGGCTCTCGGCCAACCCATGCGCCAGTGCCGCCCCGAGAACAGAGTTCAATTCATCGACCGCACCGTAGGCTTCGATCCGCAACGAGTCCTTGGCCAGTCGTTGGCCGCCGCCAAGAGCGGTGGTGCCGTCGTCGCCGGTGCGGGTATAGACCTTGGTGATGCGGGGCATAGTGTCAGTCCTCGGCCGGTAGACTGCAGTCTAGCAGTCATGTCACGGCCCTCTTCCACCCTTCCCGCGCCGCCCGCGTTGCTCCTGCGCCAACCTCGCGGCGACGGCTGGTGGGCGTTCGAGCGGGTTCACACGACGATCCAAGCCCAGTCGGCAACGGAGGTTCTATCTGTTCTGGAGGCGGCTGAGGAGTCGACCAAGAAGGGCGGATGGGCAGTCGGATTCTGCTGCTATGAAGCAGCGGAAGCCTTCGATCCGGCTCTCGTCACGAAGGAAGCGACCCAACTGCCGTTGGCGTGGTTCGCACTCTGTGATCCGCCGCGGAGTCTCGCCACATCAGGACTGCCACCAGCCAATGTGTTCTCGGTAGGCGGTCTCCGTCCCACGGTGCCCCCGGCCGATCACGCCGCCGGTGTGGAGCAGATTCAGCGTTGGATCGCCCTTGGCGATACTTACCAGGTGAATTACACCCACGCTCTCGAAGGCTCTCTGGAAGGCGACGCATGGAGCCTCTTCCTAGCGCTCCAGCGCGGCCAGCGCTCGGCCTTTGGCGCCTGGCTGGATATCGGCAACCACGTCGTGTGCTCGGCCTCGCCCGAGCTCTTCTTCGAGCTCGAAGGCGATCGGCTGGTGACTCGGCCGATGAAGGGGACGGCACCGCGCGGACGGACCACGGCCGAGGATCGTGCGCAGTCGGAGGCGCTGGCGCAGTCGGCCAAGGACCGAGCCGAGAACGTGATGATTGTCGACATGATTCGCAACGACCTCGGCCGAGTCGCTCGCCCGGGGTCGGTGAGGACTACGCGGCTCCTCGACATCGAGCGCTACGAGACCGTCTTCCAAATGACCTCGACCATCGAGGCCTCGACCGAGGCCAGTGTGCCTGAGATATTCTCCGCGCTCTTCCCCTGCGCCTCGATCACCGGTGCGCCCAAGGTGCGCACCATGCAACTCATCCGCGAGCTCGAGACCGGACCCCGGGGCCTTTACACGGGAGCGATCGGCTACCTCGCCCCGGACCGGCGAGCTCGCTTCAGCGTCGCCATCCGCACTGCGACCGTCGCTCGACAGACCCGTGCTCTTCACTACGGTACCGGCGGTGGCGTCGTCTGGGACTCCGACGCCGATGCCGAGCGCGCCGAATGTGAAGCGAAGGCTCGAATACTGACAACCCCACGCCCCGACTTCGAGCTCCTCGAGACGCTGCTCTGGCTCCCGGACCGCGGCTACACGCTTCTCGACCGTCACCTCGAGCGGCTCGCTGACAGCGCGGCCTACTTCGATTTCAGCGTCGCGCCCGAGGCTCTGCAAGGACGGCTCGACGCTGCTGCCCGCTCCTGGAACGAAGCCCAACGCGTTCGCCTTACCGTCGATCGGGCGGGCACGGCGAGTGTAGAAGCCTCACCCGTCACCGCTCCACCGCAGCCCACCAGACTCGCCCTCGCGCAAGCTCCCGTCGATTCGACCGATCCCTTCCTGTTCCACAAGACCACTCATCGCGCCACCTACGAACGAGCCTTCAATGACCACCCTGACGCTGACGACGTGTTGCTGTGGAACGAGCGTCGGGAACTGACCGAATCCACGATCGCCAACGTCGTCCTCGAGATCGATGGCTACCGACTCACGCCGCCGGTCGAATGCGGCTTGCTTGCAGGAACCCTTCGGGCCGAACTGCTGGCCGTCGGCGAGATTCGAGAACGGACTCTGACGCTCGACGACCTCGAACTGGCGAGCGCGATCTATTTGATCAACTCAGTCCGCGGTTGGCTGCCTGCAGCACTGGAACCCTCGCGCCCCGAGCCAGTCGTTGACCTCTAACCTTCGGGCATCTCGAACAGGGACTCGTCGATCTCGTTGTTGACCGAAGCCTCGACAATCGTGCTGCGCATGTACGCCTCGCCCTCGAAGGTCGCCTCGACCATGAAGGGAAGGGTCAAGTCGCCGACGGGCCTGAAGTCGGAGTACTGCTGGCGGATCTCGCCCGGCGTGCCGGAGAAATCCGTCCCCTTGTAGACCAGCTCCAGGATTTTGCCGTCCTCGAGGTCGATGGCCAGTTCGAGCTTCTCGCCGCCAGACTCGACACGCACGTAGTGCACCGCGCGGTCGCCGACCTCCCCGGTCTCGAGCGCCTGCGCCCCGACACCATCCTCGGTCGCGGCTCTCAACAGTACCGGGAGCGTGCGCCGAAGCCCGCCGGCGAAGGAGTCGCGGCGCGTGGCCGGCAACGGCTGAACGCCCATCGGGGTCTGCATGAAGGCCACGGCCGGCGTCACGACCTGCACCATGGTGCCCTGCGGCAGGACGACGGCTTGTCGCATCCGATCGGGATAGACCACCAGCTGATCGACTTCGACTCTCTGTTCCTGGCCCTGCATCGAGGCCACGGCGGAGGCTTTCTGGTGGACGTTCGAGAAAGCGGCGAGTGCTTCCTGGCCGCCATGAGCCTCGATCGCCGTGGCTAGAAGCTCCTCTCCCCGGGCGAGGCTCTCTGGGGTCGCCGCGACCTCTGGAGCCTCGGGCTCGGGGATCGTGATGTCGAGAGCCGTGACCGGCCCGAAATCCTCGAGCGGGCGGTCGCGGCCTTCGCCAGGCCCGACCACCGCAATGGTGAAGTTCTCGGGTTTGACGTAGCGGCTCGCTACCTGACGCACTTGCTCTGTTGTTACGTCGCGAATGCCGTCGATGTAGCGCGCCAGCCAATCGAGCGGGTAGCCGTAGTACTCGTAGGTGAGCTGCTGGCCGAGGATCTTGCGCGACGAGTCCGAAGTGAACACGAACGAGGCCAGGATCGCCCGCTTGGCGCGCTCGACCTCGGCCTCGGTCGGCGGCTCGTCCGAAGCTACGTTGCTCGCTTCGAGGATCAGGGCCTCGATCGCAGCACCCGTGGTCTCCGTCTTGGTCGTGGTGAAGAGCTGGAAGGTGCCCTCGCGGTCCCAGTTGCTGCCTAGGCTGCCACTGACAGCGTAGGCCAGCCCCTTCTGCGATCGCACCCGGGTGAACAGGCGCGAGACGAACCCGCCACCCAGGAGCTCATTGAAGACTTCGATCGCGTAGTAGTCGGGGTTGTCGCGCCGCACTCCGAGATGACCGATGAGAATCGAGGACTGCGTGACGTCGTTCCGCTCGACGTAGAAGACACCCGGGGTCGGCGCCGTCTTGTAGCCACCGACGAACTCCTCGCTCGCCGGTCCCCGGGGCCAGTCTCCGAAGGCCGCCTCGATCTTGGCGATCATCGCGTCGGAGTCGAAGTCGCCGACGACCCCGACCGTCACGTTGTTCGGATGAAAGTGTGCTGCGTGGAATGCCTGGAGGTCCTCGCGCTCGATACTCGCGATACTGGCGAAGGTATCGGGCCGGGTGTAGGGGGAATCTGCACCCCGGGTGACCTTGGCGAATTCACGGAACAGGATCTGCTGAGGGTTGTCGTTCTGGCGCGCGATACCCGCGTTGATCTGGTTCTTGGCCACAGCAATCCGATCCTCGTCGAAGATTGGCGACCGGACGACTTGCGAAAAGATCTCGAGGACCTCGTCGAAGTCCTCCGTGAGACAACTCATCGAGGCCGTCCCCGCGTCGATCCCGATCCCGGTCTCGACGCTCGCAGCCCGGCCTTCCAGGAACTCGTCGATCTCATCTCCGCTCATTGCCGAGGTGCCCCCGGTGCGCATCACCGTCCCGGTCAGGCCGGCCAAGCCGGCTTTGTCTGCTGGGTCCAAACGCTGCCCGGTGTTCACCCGGGCCACGAGATCGACCAAGGGCAGCTCGTGGTCCTCGATCAAGATGAGCACCATTCCGTTGTCGAGCTCTACCCTGGTGGGCTGCGGCACCTCGAACTCAGGCAGCGGCGGGAATTCGAGTTCCTCGGGCCGGTCCACTTGTGCCGTCACTGCTGCCGGAGTCAGGCTCAGCGCGAGAAGCGCCGGCGCGAGGGCGAGAAGGAGACCTGATTTCGTAATCTGTTTCATCGCCGCTCTCCTACTCGCCTGCAGTCTGCTCGACTGCCGGCTCCTGGATGGTTTCGATCCTACCGACCGTACGATTCGCGGGAACGAGGGCCGCGCTGATCACCCGCTTGATGTCTTCCTTGCTCACCGCGTCGATCCGCTCGACATAGCGAAAGAGTTCTCGCCAGTCGCCGTAAAGCGTCTGGTACTCGGCAAGGCTGGAAGCAAGGCCTGAGTTGCTGCGCAGCGACCGCAAGAGGTCGGCCTTGGCCCGGGTCTTGAACCGATCCAGCTCCTCGTCGGTGACATCTTCCGTCTTCATGCGCTCGATTTCCTCGTGGATCGCTGCCTGCACCTCGTCGTTCGAACTGTTGGGGCTGGGGAAGGCGAAGGCGAGCCAGAGCGTCGGGTACTTGCTTCCTGGCAGCTGGGAGAACGATCCGGCGTTGGCCGCGATCTTCTTGTCGCGCACCAACGACCGATAGAGCCGGGAGGTGCGGCCACCCGAGAGGATGTCGTCGATGGCATCCCATACCGGCTGATCGGGATGGGTCTGCGAGCTGATGTGATACCCCTCGAGATAGACCGGCTGCGAGGGATCGAGGAGACGCACTTCCTTCTCCGCGATCTGTGGCGGCTCGACGGTTCTGACCGGCTCGGGCGCTGGACGCCTCGCAATGCGACCAAAATAGGTCTCGAGCATCGGGATCAGCGACTCGGCATCCACATCGCCGACAACAGCCGTCACCAGATTGGACGGCACGTAGTACTTCTGGTGAAAGGCCTCGGCGTCGGTCATCGTGATCGACTGAAGGTCGCTCATGTAGCCCACGACAGGCTGCTTGTAAGGATGGGCCGAAAACGCTGTGGCTCGAAACTGCTCCAACAAGCGACCGATCGGCTGACTCTCGGTTCTCAGCCGGCGTTCCTCCTGAACGACGTCGCGCTCCTTGTAGTACTCGCGGTAGACCGGGTCTAGAAAACGCTCGGACTCGAGATAGCAGAAGAGCTCGAGCTTGTTGGCCGGCAGGGAGTAGAAGTAGCCGGTGAAGTCGCTGTTGGTGAAGGCGTTCAAACCTACGCCGCCCTCGCCGGTCAGGATCTCGTCGAACTCGTTGGCTACAACGTACTGCGCGGCGTCCTCTTGCCGTTCTCGGAAGGTCGCCAGGAGCTCTTCGAGTTGCTCCGGGTCCGAATTCGTGGCGAGACGTTCTGCCTGATAGGCCTGGTAGGCCTCCTCCATCGCGGCCAAAGCCGGGCGCTCAGCTTCAAAGTCGGAGCCGCCGAACTTGCTCGTGCCCTTGAAGGCCATGTGCTCGAACATATGGGCCAACCCGGTGATGCCGGGCACCTCCTGGGCGCCCCCGACGTTGACCAGCGTGGCAAAGGAGAACACCGGTGCCACCGGGCGCTCGACAATGATGAAGGTCCAGCCGTTATCCAGCGTGTGCAGCGTTGTTCGCTCCTCGAATTGCGTCAGGTCCTGAGCTTCCACGCGGACCGTAGCCGCACAGAAGATCACCAACCCGACCGCCGCAAGCCGCGCGTATCGGTCTATCGATCGTACGTTCATTTCCCGTTCCTCTAGCCTCGTAGATGGTTGCCGGTCCGCGCTTCTCGGGAGCGCAAGCATCGCCCGATCCGCGTTGGAGCTTGCGTCGGGTCAGGGCCGGTGAGCATAGCACCCGGCAAACGGGCAAAAAAGGGCCGCGCTCGAGGCGCGGCCAAATGAGAAACAAAGTGAAACCGGGGAAGGTGGCGAGGCGCCGGGGGGGAGAAAACGCTCCGCCACCCTCCCTTGAAGCTAATCAACCGTCTGCTCTCTCCTCAGATGGGCCCACTTGGCGTTCAGACTCGTTCGGCTCGTCTCTCTGCAGTACATTTCGTTTCACCCGCCCCTTTACAAGGCAATCGTCGTGCCATCCGTACAAATCATGTAAAGGGCTTGTTCTCAGTTGTTTGCGACAGATCATCAAGTGTCTCCGAGTAGCTTCTGGGTGGTAGTAACTACCGGGTGCAAGAAAGTCGCGCTCAGGCGATCGCGGTCAGGTGTGCCTCGTCTCCCGTCGAATCTTCATCGGCCGCCGACGACGGGCCTTGGCAGCGGATGCCTCCCTCTTTCATCCTCCGCCTGAGCAACTCCTTGTCGGGCGCCCGGAGCAAGGCCTCCTCCGGTTCCACCAGGTGCTTGTCGACGAGGTTGAAGAGCGAGTCCGTCATGTTCGTCATGCCCAACGCCCGCCCGGTCTGGATCGCCGAGGGCAGCTGATGCGTCTTGCCTTCCCTAATGAGGTTCAAGACGGCGGGCGTGCCGAGCAGGATCTCGAAAGCCGCGACCCGTCCGCCCTCCTTGCGTTCGAGGAGGTTCTGCGCCACGACGGCGCGCAAGCTGTCCGACAGCATCATTCGCGTCTGTTCCTGCAGATCGCCCGGGAATTGACCGATGATCCTCTCGACGGTGGCAGGCGCGGTCGTCGTGTGGAGGGTGCCGAAGACGAGATGGCCCGTGGCCGCCGTTTCGATGGCCATCGAGACAGTCTCGAGGTCCCGCATTTCACCGACCAGGACGATGTCGGGATCTTCACGCAGGGCCGCACGCAGAGCGCGTTTGAAGGAACCCGTGTGCTCGCCCACCTCGCGCTGATTGATCAGGCATCGGCTCGAGGAGTGGACGAACTCGACCGGGTCCTCGATGGTGATGATGTGCTCCTGGCGAGTGCGATTGATTAGATCCACCATCGCAGCCAGCGTCGTTGACTTGCCCGAACCGGTCGGTCCCGTGACCAGTACCAGCCCCTTGTTCAGGTAGCACACGTCGCGCAGGCACTCGGGTAGCCCGAGATCCTCGAACGACGGCATGTCGAGCGGAATGTGCCGGAAGACGGCGCCGGCGCCGAGGCGGTCCCGGAAAACGTTGACCCGGAACCGACCCGCATCTGTTTCGAGTGCGAAGTCGGTATCGTTGGTGTCGCGAAACTCGCCGCGATGCCGCTCTTCCATGATGCCGTCCAAGAGCCCCTCCAGCTCTGTGTTGCTCGGCGCGGCGCACTGCGCGAGCGGCTCCAGAGTGCCGTCCACCCGGAGCCACGGCTTCTGACCCGCGCCCAGATGAAGGTCGGACGCCTTGCGCTCGAGAAGCACCTCCAGAAGGCTCTCGATACTGGCGATCGGACTTCCAGGCGCCGTCTCGTGAACCGGCCTGAACTCGGCCACGGTCGGCGGGGCCGTCGGCATCTCGTCGGCCGCACTCTGGACAACCTGGGCGGACGCCGCCCAACCCGCCGGCGTGTTGACGGCTGAAAACTCGAACTCGCGACCGTCGACGGCGTAGGTGAAACGCCAGCGGGATCCCGCCGACGCCTCCGGTTCCTTGCCCTCGGGCGCTACTTCGGTCAGCAGACCGAGAATGTTCGCCGCGTCGAGAGTTGCGCTCGAAAGGGCCGACCGCCTGCCGTCTTCTTCCATGCTGGGAGCCTGGCCCGGTGCCAGCACCAGGCGCCCAGTGTCACCGGACAGGGCGTGAAGGAGGCCGTCTACGATCGCCACGATGCGCCTCCCGACAGGCTCAGGTTGCGAGCATTGCCCAACCCATCTCGGGCCGCCTCGATCGTCTTCGTTGTCGTCGGTGAGTTCACCTCATACCCCCAGTTGGCTTCGTTGGACGCTCTTAGCGCACTCGCGTGGCGGGATCGCCTAGCAATGTGTAGGTCTCGAGCAGGAAGCTCGCCGAGCCTGGCGCGGCGGCCTGAATCGAGGTGAGGACGGCATCGCCAACCCGCGAGCCTGGGGCCTCCAACTCGTCGAAGTAGACGTTGTTGAGCACCTGGGCCGCGCCGCTGTAGGACGGGCTGGTCGGAGCCCACATCGTGACCGCGCCACCGTCCTCTACGCCCAACAACGATTCGCTCAGTGCGTCCCAACCAGGAAGCTCGAACTGGCCGACGACACAACTCAGGGCCGACACCGCGGCCGACATCCCGGTCGTCTCCAGGTTGGTCATGTCGGCGCTGCTCAGCAGGGTCTCCGAGGCGAAGACATCGACGCCTCCGTGCCCGACGTAGTTGACCAGCCGTGTGCCCTGGGTCCATGCGGCGAACAGGTTGGTGCGAGCCGCCGTGATGTCGAGCTGCTCGAGGTAGACGGTTGTTGCCGTCATCCCGCTGGGGAGGTGAGTGATGGCCGCATCACTCAGCGCCGTGAAGTCGCCCGCCTGATCCGGATCGTCGGCCAGCATCAGGGCGTCATCGAGCCAGGCACCGCTCGCGTCCTCGTAGGCGATCACCTTCTGCACGTAGGACTCGAATTGCGCTTCGTTCAGAACCGGCAAGCGACCGATGGCAAAGTCCGGAAGGCGGTCGCCGTCGATGTCGGCCAGGAGGTTGTCGGAGGCCGCCATGCCGTAGGGAGTTGCAGCCATCACCGGGGTGATCAGGTTGTCGCCGTGACCCAGGTAGTCCTTCGGGTCGAAGGTGCCCTTGCCGATCAGGAAGACGTAGTCCGGTACGGTGGTCCAGTTGGCACTGGCCCAGGTGAGGAAGTCCCTGACAGCCCAGGGATCGGAGATGCCGTCCGCATAGAAATCGTGCAGATCTTCCAGCACCAGCAAGTAGGGTTTCAGCCCTTGGCTCTCGCGATGCGCCATCAGCCGAGCTGCCGGGCCTCGCAACGCCTCGGGCACGATCACGACGTAGTCGTAGCCCGAGCTGTCCTGCCAGGGATCGGAGTAGAAGGTGTCCACCTCGAGCCGGTCTACTGAAAGAAGGGCCGACTCCGTGGTCACCAGGTGCGGTGTGCTCCCGTTGCTTGGAGCGAAGCTGACCCTGTACCCACCAGCGTCGGCCTCGACCAACAGCCCATCACAGAGCATCGGGATGTTGGGATTCGCGAGGCCCAGAACGATAGCGTCGGGACTCGAGAAGCCATCAACCGTCACGACGGCATTCGTCTCGCCGACTAGATGCAACGCGTCAGAGTCAGCGTCGTAGTAGCGGGGGTAGAGCAGGTCGAAGGAGTCGACGAAGAAGGCCGAGCCGATCGCACCGGGAATCAGCGTCCCCTCGATCTCGATTGTGTTGTTCTCGGTCAGCAGGGAGGCATCGAAAATTACCGTGTGCTCGATCGCGTAGAGCCCCATCCAGAGGGTGCTCCCCACCTCGACGCCGTTCACGTAGATCACAGCGTTGTGGTAGCGGTACCCGGCGCCCTTGGTGGCTCCGGCAAGCCGAACCGTCAGTTCGGCCTGGCCGCCGGCGGCCACGACGCTCGGGCTCGTCAGTGGGAACGCCTTCCGGTTCTCTAGTGGATCCTCGGCGCGAACCCCATCCCAATACCAGTAGTCCACGTCTTCGAACTTCGTCGCGTTGATCGCCGGCAGGAGGTCCTCCTCCGAATGAGCTTGCGACTGGAAGTAGCCGCCCGGCTGCGCTACGGCCGTTGTGGCCGAGGCGCTCCCGACAGCCGTCGCCGGCTCGAAAAGCTCGAACCAGTACACATTGTCCAGGGTGTACCGGCTGTCGATTTTCGTGCCGTAGAACCTCAACTCGGTGTTTTCTGCGTTGGCAAACCACGCCACCGTGTTGCCCTGATTGCGGATCGCAATCCGGCCGCGCGACATCTGGGTCTCGATCTTGCGGGTAGTCTGTCCGAGGGTTTCGGCGAGTTCGGTCGACGTCACGCGGTACAGCCCGTCCGAGCGAACGAAGGCCTTGGCCACCGTTTGGGGAATATCCGTCGGGATGACGTCACGCTGCCTCGGGCCATCGGTGTCTGAATCTGCCTTGGGTCGGCGCCCGATCGGCCGCCGCGCCACCGATTCACTCTGCCGGTCGAGCGGCTTGGCCTCGGGATCGGCCTCGAACCCCACTACGAACGGACCGTGAACGTGGAACTTGGCGTCTTCGTCTCGCTCTACGACAACGTACTTCTGGCGGCTCCCGGCCCACGCCCGCGTATCGACCACGCGATAGATGGTCCCCGACGGAGCGCTCCAAGGTGGGGCGATCCAGCCTGGGTGAATCCGCTTGGCGTCGCCGGCGCCATTGAGACGGCGGACCTGAAAGCCGATCGTCGCCGCCGGGGAGCCGGTCTGCCACTCGACAACTGCCTGACCGTCCGCTACATAGCCGCGCACGCCATGGATCAGGGCCGGCTGCAACCTGCTCTTGGGAGTATCAGTATCCACGGCCAGTTTCCCTGCTTCAGCGCTTGCGAACGTCGCGCCTTGGACGGCTGTCGCCGAGAGAATCGCAAGCGCAACCGCTCCCAGGAAGGTCCAGAGCTTCATGAGGTTGGTTTCGGTGGCGTAGGTCATCGGTCTTCTCCTCGGCGTCGGGGAACTGGCTTCTCGGTCCCGCACTCTCCTACAGCAAGAGTCCGACCAACATCCATCGTGCCCGCTAAGTTACGGAAAAGAAACGATTTAGGAGCGCCGGGAGCTCCGCGTGAACGGCGACCGCTGACCGCTAAGCCCGTGCCAGCCCCCCGATCTCGACCGGTAATTTCTACCGCTTCTTCCTTCTTTGCGATGGGTGCACAAAAGAAAAGAGCGCACTCGAATGAGTGCGCTCTCAGATGAACTCGAGTACTTGAGGCTACGGCAGCTGAACGGCCGGATCACCAGCGATGGCGTACGCGTTGAGCATCTCGACCGCGCCACCGCCAGCGCCAAAAGCGCTCAAAGCTTGAAGCACTATGTCGCCGAGCGGGGCGTTGTCGCCGGCACGCTCCAGGCTCTGGGCGTAGAACAGGTTGAGCTCGTTCGCGGCACCGGCAAGAGAGACCCCCGTCGGAGCCCAGACTGCAATGGCGCCGCCATCGGCATCGGTCACCAAGGCCTCAGCCAACGACTCGAGATTAGGGATGTCGGACCTACCAACGACGCAGGTTAGCGCCGAGACGATCGGCAACCGATCCCCGTTGGTGAGCAGATCCATGTCGCCGACCCTCAAGAGGCCCTCGGCCGCGGCCTGAGTCACGCCACCGTGGCCAATGTAGTTGATCAACTGGGCACCGTCGTTCCATGCAGCCACCAGGGCAGCTCGCGCAGTATCGACATCCAGCTCGGAGAGGTAGATGAACTCCTGCTCGTACCCGGCCAAGACCGAGGCGACCGCGTCACTCTGGGTCGGGAAATCGCCCGCCGCATCGGCGTTGTCCGCCAACAGCGTCGCTCGGCCGCGCCAGGTGCCGCTGGATGCGTCGTAGGCCTCAACCTTAGAGAGATAGACAGCAAGTTCGTTGCCACTGACGATCGGCAGTCGCCCAATCGCGACTTCGGGAACCGAGTCGCCGCCTTGCAAGTCGGCCAGGACGTTGTCCGTCGAGACCAGCCCGAAGCTCGTACCGACGAGGACGACAGGAATGAAGCTGTCGCCGCCGCCCAGCAGGTCGCGGTGATCGAACGTACCGCGGCCGGCAAGCAGCGCATAGTCCGGCCCCGCCACCCAGTTATCTCGGGCGTAGGCCAGGAAGTCGCGAATCGCCCACGGTGTCGGGTTGCCCCAACTGAAGGCGTTGTAGACCTCTTCAATGCTCACCGCTAGCGACGTAAGGCCCTGGCTGTTGCGATAGGCGGAGAAATCTTCGGCCTCGGTCATCCAGGCCGCCGGGGCAATCACTACGTGATCGAAGCTGTGATGCCCTGCGATCAGTTCGATGGCTGGCGCGTGCGGTCGCAGGTTCGACCCGGCCTGGGCGGCAGAGAGGGTTGTCACCAGATATGGCGTGCTCTCGTCGGCCGGCACGAAACTCGCCTGGAAGCCCCCGGCACCGGCCTCGACCAGCACATTGGAGACGATCGCCGGCAGTGCCGGATCGCTGAGATCGAAGACCGCGACGTCGCCGCTCGACAGGCCCTCCACCGTAACGATCGCGTTGCCGTCACCGGTCAGGAAGAGGTTGTCCGCGAAAGCCTCGTAGGCCCGCGTGTAGGCGAGGTCGAAGCCATCAATGAAGAAGATGGACTGAGTCGAGCCCTCGGCAAGGGTACCCTCGACTTCGATCGTCGTGAGCGGCGTCAACAGAGAACCGTCAAAGGCCATCTCGGCCTCGTACCGTTCCATGCCACCCCAGACTGCGGTTCCGATCTCGACGCCGTTCACCCGCACGATGGCATGGTGGTCATTGGTCGGGAAGCCGTTGGTAGCACCGGCGAAGCGTGCGGTGAGCGTCGCGTTGCCAGCCACTGAGTTCGGGACCACGACGTCGAATGTCCGCGTCGTATCGGCGCTAGCGGCATTGATGCCGTCCCAGAACCAGAAGTCCACTTCGGTTTCGAGCGTCGCGTTGATCGACGGCAGCAGATCCTCCTCGAACCGTTCCGTCGAGGTGAAGACACCTCCCGGGGCTGGGCTCGCGAGGCGCGCATCCGCCAACTCCATCGGCACTCCTGGTGAATTGACCTTCAGCCAGTAAGTGTTGTCGAGGGTGTAGAGGCTGTCGATCGCCTCGCCGTAGAAGTAGAGGCCGTCGCCCGAACCGTTGGCTTCGAGCCAAGCGATCGCACGACCCTGGTTCTCGACTACGATGCCGCCCTTCTGCACCGCAGCACGGACGTTGGCTTCAGAGAGGCCGAGGGTCGCCGCGAGGTCGCTCGACGCGACGTAGTAGAGACCGGCCTCCCGCGCATTGACCTGGGCCGTGTAGACGGCAATACCCGGGTCGGCGAAACCAGCGCCCGAGCCGCCCGAAACGGCGCCGCCGGCCAACGAAACCTCTCTGCGAGCCACTGCCATGCGACTCTTGAGACGCTCGGACACGTGAGGTCGTGCAGACGAGTTCTCGTCGAGCGGCGCGCGGTCACCCCGAGCGTCGAGTTCGACCTTGAACGGTCCGTAGGCTCTCGTCTTGCCGTCGACCTGATGCTCGACCACCACGTAGGACAGCCCGGCGCTGAAAGGCGCGTGCTCATCGACCGCGCGATAGACCCCACCCTGAGGCGCGCCGAGAAGCGCGGAGATCGGCCGCTCGGTCACCGGAACGTAATCTCTGACTGCGTCGTCGAAACGGTAGACCTCGAAGCTCGCCGACAGTGCTTCGTAGCCGGTCGAGAACTCGAAGACAACCTCTCCACCGTCGTTGTAGGCCGCGGTCGAGGTGATGAGCGCCGCAGTGATTGCCCGTAGACCGGCATCCACCGTGGGATCGGTCACTCCCGAGTTGATGGTGATCGGCGGCAGAGCTGCCGGCAGCCCGATGGGCGCGAGGCCCTCGATCCCGGTGCCCAGCGTGTCCTGATCAGCGTCGCTGTCTCGCTGGTCGGGGTTCGGGTTGAGGTCGTCAACGTTGGGCGGCGAGAAATCGACGAAGCCGGCGGGCAGATCGAACAGGATCCGATAGTCGCCCGGATTGGCCAGCCCGGAATTCTCGACCGTCGGCAAGCCACAGAACTCATAGTTGCCGTTGACGTCGGTCGTGGTCGTAATCGGCAGGGCGTTGGCATCCACGATCGGCAGGAAGGGGAAGTTGGGACTCACCAGAGTGACCGTCACTCCAGAGACTCCGACCTCGAGTCCGCCGTCTTGAATGCCGTCACCGTCGAGGTCGTCCCAGACCAAATCCCCGATGCAGCCGAGCACGTAGTCCTCCACCTCACCGGTGGTCGCCGGGCCGGTAGCTGCGGCTCCACCCTGACCGGCGCTGTTGGTGATGCGGAAGCGCGCCGCCATGGTGCCGGTAGAGCCTACGGGCACCACCGGGATGTTCAGCGTGGTCGTGCCCCCGGCTACGGCCAGATCGGCAGCCACGACCTCACCGGCGTCGGCGAAGTCGCCGTCGGAGTTGAAATCGATGAAGACGCTCAAGAAGCCGGCGCCGGACGCCGTGACGTCGATGTCCGCCGAAGCGCCAGGCACGAGGGGGGTCAGGAAGAGCACGCCATCCTCGTCGTCTCCGTTGAGATCGGTGTCGTCGCCCAAACCGTTGGCGGTCGGTTGTCCGTCCAACTCGGTATCCGGAGCACCTCCCAGGAAGACGTTGCCGATCGAAGTGGTCTCATGGTTGGGACCGCTCGAAGCCGCAAGAGTGGCGTAGGGACCGTCCGGCAGATCACCCCAATCGAACTCGAGGGCGCGGAAGCCGAAGTCGTAGGAACCCTGCGGATCGGCCTCGTTGCCCGGCGTCGGGGCATCGACAGTCATGTCGGTAATGCCCTGGGTGGCGAACGCCGCCACCCCCGTCGGGTCGTCCGAATCACGGAAGTCGTCAACCGGATCGTTGACGTCGGTCATGGTCGGTAGTCCGACACCCGCCAAAGCGGCGATGTTGTCGGGATCGGCCAGATCGATCGAGATCACGTAGGTCGGCTCCGGCCCAACGCCGTCACCGTTGTAGTCCTCGTCGGCCAGCAGATTCTGGAACTCGTAGAAACCGTTGGCGTCGGTCGTCGTCTGGAGCGAAACCATGATGCCGCCTGGGTAGGTGATCGTCAGCGTGACCTCGACATTCGGGATCCCGGCCAACTCGCCCGGATCCTGAATACCGTTGAAGTTGTTGTCGATCCACACGCGGTTGCCGACGGCTGCCGGGTCGACGTAGTAGCCGAAGTCCACCGTGAGCACGTCGGGCGTGCCCGGAGTCAGGCTGACGCCGTACGTGTCGTTCTTGCTGGTGTCGTCGACCGCTTGACTCTGGTCGCCGAGGGAATGCCAGTAACCGCCGAGCATGTCGGCCGTGTCGGTCACGTTGACGACGTAGTCGTAGCTACCGCCGCCGTCATCCGTCGGCAGGTTGGAGAAGAGGTAGTTGCCGCTGCCATCGGTGACGGTCGAAGCGATCTTGGGCTCACCCACGTCGATCAAACCGTTGCCGTTGGCGTCGTAGTAGAGGTCCAACGTCTTGCCCGCGAGACCGGGCTCGTCATCGTCGGTGGCTGCTATTCCGTCGGGGCCGTTGGGTCCGTCGTTGATGCCGTCGGCGTTCTGATCGAGCCAGACCAGGTTACCGATCGAGCCCACGGTCTGCCCGCCGGCCGGTTCGTAGCCGAAGTCTTGCGCCAGATCGATGGGCCCGCTGACGGATAGATCGGTGCTCGACTCGTCGTCGAGGCCGCCGTCCGGATCGACCGTATTGGTCAGGCCCAGCGGCAGGGTCGTTGTGTCCACCCTTACCGTGTAGGTCGCCAGCGGGTCGAGATTGCCAAAAAAGTAGTTGCCGTTCTCGTCGGTCGTGTCGATAGAGACGAGGATCTCGTCACCGTTGTTCGGAATGCCGTCGGGATCGAGGAAGAGGTTGACGACCACGCCCTCAATGCCTTCACCAGGATCCGGAGTACCGCTGCTGTCGGCGTCGAGGAAGACGGTGTCGCCGATGGCACCCTCGGCCGGGTCGTGCAGTCCATCGGTGTAGCCGAAGTCCTGAGTCGGATCCGTGACGCCGACGGCGCTCGCGCCACCGGAGTCGAGATCGACGGCGCCCGCGCCGTCTTCGTCACCGTTGCCCGGCACGCCATCGTCGTCCGGATCGCCGGTGTTCTCGAGAGCCAACAAGACGCTGTCGGTGTCGGTGATGCAAACCACGTAGTTGCCGTCCGGAACACCATCGAACAAGTAGTTGCCACTGGCGTCGGTCGTGTCGGAGGCCACGATCGGCTCATCGTCGCCACCGCCCGGCACACCGTCGTTGCCGAAGGGCTCGAAGATGCCGTCGCCATCGCTGTCGAGGGCGAGCTTCACGGTGACGCCCGGAATGCCGGGCTCACCCGGATCCTCGATGCCGTCGCCGTCAAGATCGAACCACACCGTGTCGCCGACGCTGTTGTCCTGCGCCGCCGGCGGCTGATAGCCGAAGTCGGCGTTCAAGAACACATCACCGGGTCCGAGGATGATCGGGTTGGTGGTCGTGTTGTCGTTGACGCCGGTGGTGCCGAAGTGATCCGGATCACCGGTCTGGGTGTAGCCCGCCGGCGGCGTCACCGTCACGGTGCACGCGCTCGGAGTCAATCCGTCGAACAGGTAGTTGCCGGTCGCGTCGGTAACGGTCGAAGACGCGACGTCGTCACCGGTGCCGAACTCGCCATCCGGGCCGGCACAGAGCAGATCGACCGTGACACCAGCCAGACCCAGCTCGTTCGGGTCCTGGAAGCCGTCGCCATCGGTGTCGATCCAGACCCGATCGCCGATCGCGGCCGTTCCGGTATTACCGTTGACGTCCGGATCCGGGTTGTAGTTGTAGCCGAAGTCGGCCGTTAGATCCTCGGCGCCGATCGGCAGCATGACCATGTAACCGTTGGTACCGGAGTGATCCTGGTTACCGAAGTCGGAGTTTGGGTTGGTCGACGGGGCGGTCTGGGTGAGGCCGGCAGGGAGGGTGTTGGCCGTGCCGTCGGTGCCGTCCAAAACGTCGACGAAGTATGTGCCCGGAGGCAGGCCGGGGAAGAGATAGCCGCCGGCCGAATCGGTGACGGTCGTCGCCAGCAGCGTGTCGCGGGTGCCGTCGCCGTCGCCGTCCTCCCACAGCTCGACCACCGCGTTGGGGACTCCGGGCTCGCCGGCATCCTGGAGGCCGTCCGAATTCTCGTCGACCCAGACGTAGTTACCGATCGATCCCAGCGGGACGCAGAGCTCGAGGCTCGTCACACCACCGCTCGACGGACCGCCGATCTCGAGCTCGGCGACGCCCGCCGTGTTCGTGATCACGGTGTGGAAGGCATTGTCACCGAAGCCCGGGTTGGAGCTGTTGGTCGACAAGGTGTTGCCAAGCGAGTCGCGCGCGACCATCGTGAACTCGGCGTCGTCGATGATGCCGACGGCGGCCTTGAAGAGCGGCGTGTCGAACGTCACGGTCATGACGCCACCAACACCGTTGTCGTCCGGGTCGGTCGCGTCGCCGTCCTCGCTGATGATGAGGACATTGTTTAGTGGTGTGCAGTTCTCGCCCGCCAGACCGATTTCGCCACCCGCCCCCACGCCCGGCAAGGTGCCGTTGTTCAGCCCGTCGTCGCAGGTGTCATTGGGCGACGCGAGGTCCGCATCACCACCGGAAGCCACATTGGAGTCGAAGATCATCAACGGGCCGGTGCCCGGCGGGTTGACGCTGGTCAGAGCGAACGTGATGCCGAGCGCCGACCACTGGGTGTCAACCGTGGCGCCCGACGCTATGGGCGCGTTGAAGGCATCGCGGTCGAAGTCCAGCGAGTAGAGAATGCTGCCCGTCGGACAGTCGATGGGTACTGGGATCGCGCCGGCATCGACGGTGGTGTTGTTGACGCCCGGGCCCACGGCCACGTTGGCTGTCGTTCCGGTCACCGGATTGGCGTCGCTGTCGAGCGCGTCACTGCCCACGTCCTGCAGGGTGAAGGTGTAGCTCGAAGTGAGGACGAACTCGACCTGGTAGTTGCCTGCCGGCAGGCCCGGGAACTCGTAGTTCCCGTTGACATCGGTCAAGACCGTGATCGGCACACCGGCGCCATCGGTCACTGCGCCGCCGATACCGTCGAGCAGATTGACGGTAATTCCAGGCAATGCGGGCTCAGCTGGATCTTGGACACCGTCGCCGGCCGTGCCACCACCGGCACCGTTGTCGAGCCACACGAAGTCACCGAGCGCGCCGAGGCCGTAGTCCTCGACCTCGCCGGTCGTCGCCGGCCCGGTGGTGCTGCCACCGCCCTGGCCGACAAGATTCGTCACGCGGAAGCGGGCCGCCATGACCCCGGTCGCTCCGGCCGGCACAGGGATGTCGTTGAGCAGGTTGGCACCGGCCAACATCGCCAGGTTGGTCGCTACCTGTTCGCCCGCATCCAGGAAGTCGCCATCGGAATTGAAATCGACCCAGGCATTGAGCACGCAGGCCGCCGCCGAAGAAGTGACTTGGATGTCCGCCACGCTGCCCGGGTTGATCGGGGTGAGGAAGACGACGCCGTCTTCATCGTCGCCGGTGAAGTCGATGTCGTCACCCGTTGCGTTGGCGTTGGGCTGGCCGTCAAGCTCAGCGTCCGGAGCGCCACCCAGGAAGCAGTTGCCTACCGAGGTGATCTCATGGTTCGGCCCGTTGCTGGCCGCTAACGTAGCGTAGGGGCCGTCCGGTAGATCGGCCCAATCGAACTCGAGAGCCAAGAAGCCGAGGTCGATCGTGTGGTCGTTCGCACCCGGCCCGCCAGTGGTGAACGAAGCCACCACCGCGCCGCCGACGATCCCGGTCTGCCCGTCAGAGTCGCGCGCGTCATCGTTGCCGTCGCCGATCTGCACGGAGTCCAGGATCGCCGCCCTGAAATTCGCGGGAATGTCTACTTGCGCGTAGTAGTTCGTCGCCGGATCGACCGCGAAGATGTAACTGCCGTCTCCGGCCGTCACGACGCTGCCGGCCGCAATCTCGTCGCCGTTGTTCGGGATGCCATCTGGATCTTCGAAGAGAAACACCGTCAGGCCGTTGATCCCGGTCTCGCCGGGATCCTGCACTCCATCGTTGTCGAGGTCGTTCCACACGCGATTCCCCACCTGGAGAGGCGCCGCGTTGCAGATCGCCTCGAGGTCTCCCAGGCCGTTCGCCTTACCAAAGAAGACGCCCCCACCCCCATTGTCAGAGTCGTAGATCTCGAGCCGCTGATCGGTGGTGCCGCCCGCGATGTCGAACCAGCGCATGCCACCGCTGAAGTCGTTGACGCCGCTGGCGCCACCGTCGAGCGGATCCATGACCGTGGCCACCGCATCGCCTCCCGGGTCACCGGCCCAGACTGCCAGGCCGCCATTGACTACCTCCGAGTGGGAGAACACCGTGTCCGTCCAGTCGTCGGCACCGAAGTGCTCGTTGATGCCCGTGACCGCGCCAACGACCGCAAAGACGCCGTCACCGTCGGGGTCTTCCGCCCGCAGGATGTCGCCCAGAGCGTCGGCGTCGCCGGTTCCCGGCGAGGTTCCGTCGGGGAAGGTCTCATTGCGACCGAGTTGATCACCCCAACGGTCGCGCAGGCCGAGGACCATCGTGCCATCGGCGGCGAAGTCGATATCGGTGAGCATCGGCTGTGGGTAGCCCAACTCCGCGGTGAACAACACGACCGTGCCGACGGGCTGGCGCGGGGCGGCGGCTTGAAAGTCGTCCTCCCAGCCCTGCCAGTTGGCAGTCGTCAGAGCGGGACCACCAAGGCAAGTACCGTTGTTGTCGAGCAGGCAGCCACGGTCGTAGTCGAGAAGGAAATTGACCGCCGGGGTGGCGTCGAAGGTGTCGGTCAGGGGATTGAAGCGGAAGACGAGGGCGCGCAACCCCGTGTTCGGATCCGTATCATCGGTATCGCCAGCGGTCTCGCTCGTGCACACGGCCCCGACGTAGACTCTGCCGTCGTGGAAATTGACGCCGAAGGGCCGCAGGTCGGGGTGACTCGTGCCGCCATCGTTCTCGCAGTCAAAAAGCCCGTCGAGAGCGAAAGTGTTGACATCGGCGGCGTCCGGCACCGCCGGATTGGCGGGATCGGTGCCGAGGGACACCTCCCACAGTTCCCGCGATTGCATGTTGACCAACCAGAGGGTCAGATCGTCATCCGAGATGTCCATGTCGCCCATCGAGGTCTTGCCGACTGCGGCGTAGGTCGCGACGTCGCTGTTGAGATCAGGGTCGGGGAGGGGACTGTTGGTGTCGACATCGTGCGTATTGGTGCCGAACGGATTGCCGCCGAAGAGGTCGTTGAGATTGACGAATTCCTGCGAGCCGGCGGTGTTGTCGTCGTTCGGGGTGGGGATCTGCCAGATGGTACCCGTGGCGTCGGCAAAGGCCTGGACACCGGCTGTACCGGTGTCCTGATCGCCGTAGCCGGCGTGCCGCTTGGCGTGTGAGCCGGCGAAGAGGATGTCCGCGGTGCGATTGTGCGCCAGGCCCCACGTTGTACCGATCTGGTTGGCGAGCGCTTCGTCGCCGAGCGTCGCCGGAGGCGACTCTCCCGAATCGGTGTAAGCAACAGAAATGAGCACATCGCCGGTCGAGTCCTGGTTGCCGTCGATATAGCAGTTGGTCACGAGGTCCGGGTTGGCCTGACAGAACTGCAGGGGGTTGTGCAGCCCGGTGTCGACGCCGGTCGCGCCGTTCGCCGCAAACGCCACCCGGGTGTTGCCGGCTGGGCCGGAGCGAAAGGTCGAGGTGGCCGAAGTGTCACCGAACTCGACTCGGTAGTTGCCGGCTCCGAGGGTCAACGTGTAGTCGCCGCTCGTGTTCGTGGTCGTCGTGGCCGATGGAGCGCCCGCCCCGTCGACGAAAGCGGTCACGGTGATGCCGAAGATGCCGGGCTCGCCAGCGTCATCGATTCCGTCGCCGTCGATGTCGCGAAAGACTGTGCCCGAAATGTCGGCTCCGGCCGGGACGGCCAGGGCGATCAGGCAGAAGAGAGCCGCAAAGCTCCTCAACAACTGCTTGGCCAGCGCTGCTGGCTGAGAGTCTGTCCCAAGGAGTGCGGTAAAAGTCGACATCAACATGGATTCCCTTCCTTCACAAAACCCGAACCCCCCCTGGGATTCGAGGCCACGCCCCTCGCGTGGCTACCGACGCGAGTCATAAGCATAGACCAGCCAGTGTAACGAATGTCACACTCAGCCTCCTCGCTTACACCGCATATCGTGCCCCTGCAGGAAAAATCCTCCCCCAAAAAGCGGCAATATCGTCCCAACAAGAGAATTCCTAGCGCTCCGGACCCAATGGAGCCTAGAAACCGAGCCGAAGCTCAGCCCAGAGCTGTCGAAATTCCGAGTCCATTACATTACGCGACCCGGAGAAAGTCAACGGGAACGATTGTCACCCGGGGAAGAAACTACCGGTCCTGAATGCTGGTGAGGAACCCCCTACCGACAGCGGCGGACGGCGAAGTCCTCAGAGCGTGATGTCGTAGCGTCGGATCTTGTTGTTGAGGGTCTTGACGTTGATCCCGAGGAGCCTGGAAGCCTGGGCTTTTTTGCCCTCTGTCCACTCGAGAGTTCGAATGATGTGTAGCCGTTGGATTTCAGCCAGAGACAGGGGCTCTGAAGCCTCGCTGGGGTCACCTGGCATCATGTCCGCCGCCGGTTGCAGTCCGGCAGGAAGGTCCTCGAGCTCTATCGTTGAGCCCTTGGCGAGAAGTACCACGCCCTCGAGGATGTTCGACACCTCTCGTACGTTCCCCGGCCAGCGGTACTCACGCAAGTACTGCAGCGCCCGCGGCGATATCTGCTTCAGTTGGCCCGGCGGCGAGTAGCGCTCGAGGTAGAGCTCGATGAGGCCCGGAATGTCCTCCCGACGCTCCCGTAGGGGTGGCAGCTGGACCCGGACCACGTTGAGGCGGTAGAAGAGATCCTCGCGAAACTTCTTGGTCTTGACGTCATCTTGGAGGTCGCGATTGGTCGCGGCCAAGATACGCACATCGACCTGAAGCAGCTTGGTACCGCCAACGCGTCGCAAGTGCCCTTCGTCGAGCACCTGGAGCAACTTGGCTTGCATGGTGGCGCTCATCTCTCCGATCTCGTCGAGGAAGACAGTGCCCCCATCCGCAACCTCGAAAAGACCCGGCTTGGTCACCTGGGCCCCCGTAAATGCTCCCTTCTCGTGGCCAAAGAGCTCGCTTTCGAGCAGGGTCTCCTGAATCCCCGCGCAGTTGATCGGCATCAGTGGTTCGTTCGCGCGACTGCTTCGACGGTGGATGGTCTTGGCGATCAGACTCTTGCCCGTTCCGGTTTCGCCCGTGATCAGAACCGGCGCTATTGCCGGCGCGACGCGCTCGATGACCTCGAGGACATCCTGCATCTGCGGACTCGCACTGACGATCGGGCTTTCCTTGTCCACCTGGGAGACGATGTGCCGCAGCACCTGATTCTCGCGCTCGAGCCGGCGGCGCTCGGCCGCATTGCGGAGGACCTGAGTCAGTTTGGGCGTGTCGACCGGCTTGACGACATAGTCGTGCGCCTCGAGCTTCATGGCCTCGACTGCAGTATCGACGTCCGGCTGTCCGGTCATGATGACGACTTCGGGTGGCACCGCCATCGAGCGCAGTTCTCGCAGCAGTTCGATACCGCTCATGCCGGGCATGATCATGTCGAGCAGAACGACGTCGAACTTGGTACGAGCCGCCATCTCGATGGCTTCCCGGCCGTCACAGGAACTCGCTACGGCGAACCCCTCTCGGGCCAACTGGGCCTCGAGCACCCGGCAAATCGCTTGGTCGTCGTCAACGATCAGTACACGCATTTAGGTCCTCCTACGGGTGACTCCGTCTCCCCCCAGGGAGGCGGGAGCCAAGATCGACTCCATAACAGATGGCTTGCACGAGTGATGCCAAAAACCGGTAAAAAAGTCCGGTCGGGGAGTGTGGGCTCCCATTTGTACAGGTTTTCCTGCCCCTATTGGGCCACTTTTGGCTCGCATCAGTGATACATGAGGATAGTTCCATTATACTTATCCGTCCTGCTCAAGGCCGCTAGCGGCCTCCCGCCGGTCTTTCCACCTCTGGTGGTCCGCCAGCATGCAGCGGTTCTGAATCACGGAAATCCCGGCCCGCGCGAGTTCCTCGGCGGCACCGTCGTGCATCACCCCCAACTGCATCCAGACCCAGCGGGGCCGGGGCGTCATGCCGAGGATTTCCTCGACATGATCGGGCACCAACTCGCTGCGGCGAAAGACGTTGACTACGTCGACCGCGTCTTGGAGATCCCCGAGTAGGCGACGGAACGGCTCTGCCCAGGCAGTCTTGCCTGCGAACGAGGGGTTGACCGGCAGAATGCGGTACCCCTGCCGATACATGTAGTCCGGCACGTAGAAGGCCGGCTTGTGCTCCCGTACGTGCGCACCGAGAACGGCGATCACCCGGGCTCCTTCGAGCACCTCCTCGACGCGACTCCAAACTCCCGACCGCTCCGCCACGGTATTCCCCCTCTTCAGCACCCGGCAGCTCAACGGATTCTTGCAGCCGCCATCCAAGCGCCGGCTCAGGATACACTGCGCGGCCGGAGGTATCTGAATGTTCAATCGAGTTCTGTCATCTATGGTTCCAATCCTGGCCCTCTCGCTAGCGGGGTGCGTCTCCCTGGGCGGCTTTGTTCCGCCGGAGGTCACGCTCGTCAACGTAGCCTTCGAGGACCTCGCTCTCTTTGAGAGTTCCGGCTTCCTGACCGTGCGGGTAGCCAACGAAAACGACGAGCCGGCGCTTATCGACGGAGGGGTCTACAACCTCTACCTGAATGGCATCAAGGTCGGCAAAGCCCTCTCCGATGCGCAGCTGGAAGTACCGCGACTCAGCTCGGAGACCGCCGAAGTGGAGATCTTCCTCAACAACATAGCCTTGGCGACCCGGCTAAGAGAGATCATCGACACCGGCGTCGTCGATTACCGGCTTAGCGGCAAGTTCTACATCGTTCGACAGGTCGGCCGCCGGACAGTGCGCTTCCACCGTGAGGGCAGCTACGACTTCCGCAACACCAACCGCGCCCTCGCCGACGAAGGAACAAACGACGTTTCCCGGCCGTAGAGCCATCGAGCGGCCCGGCCGTTCGCCTTCCATCTCGCTTCCTACTTCCCTCAACGGAGATCCCACATGAGCATTCTTGACTTCCTCAAAGGCGAGCTTCTCGAGATTATCGAGTGGACCGACGATTCGCGCGACACCCTGTCCTACCGTTTCCCGGACGAAGACAAGGCCGTCAAGCGCGGCGCGCAACTCATCGTGCGCGAGTCGCAGGTCGCCCAATTTGTCTACCTCGGCGAGTTCGGCGACACCTTCGGCCCGGGCAAACACACGCTCGTCACCGACAACATCCCGATCCTCACCCGGCTCAAGTCATGGAAATACGGTCTCGAGTCACCCTTCAAGACCGACATCTACTACCTGAACACCCGGCTCTTCACGGGCAACAAGTGGGGCACGGCCAATCCGATCATGATGCGGGACGAGGACTTCGGCATCGTCCGCGCACGCGCCTTCGGCACCTACGACTTCCGCATCGTCGATCCGAGACTCTTTCTCAAGGAAGTAGCCGGCTCGGATCACAACTTCCGCCTCGATGAGTTCAACGAGACCATGCGCTCGCGAATCGTGAGTTGTTTCGCCGATTCGCTGGCCACATCCAACGTCCCGGTGCTCGACGCGTCGACCCGCTACACCGAGCTCGGCGAGGCGCTTCTGCCGCTGATCAACCCGGTGATGAGCGGCAAGTACGGCGTCGAGATCGCGACCTTTGTAGTCGAGAACGTCTCAGTGCCCAAGGAGGTCGAGGAAGCGATCGACAAACGCTCCAGCATGGCAGCGGTCGGCGATCTCAACGACTACGTCAAGTTCCAGATGGCGCAAGGCATGGCCGAGGGCGGCGGTGGCGCCGGCGGCACGGCCACCGAGCTCGCCGTCGGCTTTGCGGTAGCCCAACAGATGATGCAACAGCAGGGTGGCATCCTCGGCGGCGCGACCCCAGCAGCAGGCGTCGGACCGGGAAAACCGCGGCCGGCGACCACCCCCCAGGTCGGCACAGTGCTCCCCGACCTCCTCACTCCGGCCCAGGCAGCCCAGGCGATGGGTGTCTCCGAGGAGGACGTCATGACCGTCATCGAGAGCGGCGAACTCAAGGCGAAGAAGATCGGTTCCGCCTATCGCCTGAAGAGGGACGCCCTGGAGGCCTTTCTAGCCGAGTGATCGTGAAGGGCGGCCGACGCCGCCCGCCGCGTCGACCTTCGTGGCTGAAATCCTATGGCTGAAACCGTAGCGCTCGACAAGCACTCCTGCCCGGCTTGTGGAGCACAGGCCGAGTGGAACCCCGCCAAGCAGCTCCTCATCTGCTCCTATTGCTCGACGAGTTCGCCCTACGAGGTGGACAAAGACGGCGCAATCCACGAGATAGATCTCGTGCGCACCCTGCGCGAGATGCCCGAAGAGCTGCGCGGCTGGAAGGCCGACAAGCGCACCGTGCGCTGCGGGAGTTGCAAGGCGGTCTCCGTCTTCGACGCCGGCCGCGTGGGTCAGAACTGCGAGTTCTGCGGTTCGCCTGAACTGGTCGACTACGACGAGATCAAGGCACCGATCCGCCCGCAGAGCGTTCTTCCCTTCAAAGTCACGCCGGCCCAGATACGAGACTCGCTGCGCAGCTGGCTAGGCGGCAAGTGGCTCGCCCCCGGCAAGCTCAAAAAGAAGGCCCTGGTGGATACCGTGCGCGGAATCTACATCCCGTACTGGACCTTCGATTCTCAGGTCGATTGCCCGTGGCGCGCCGAGTCGGGCCACTACTACTACACCACCGAGTCGTACCGCGACTCCCAAGGTCGCTCCCGGGTCCGGCAAGTCCGGCACGTTCGGTGGCGGCCCGCCTCCGGCCGCATCGAACACTTCTTCGACGACGAACCGGTACCCGGAACGCAGGGTATCCCCATCGACCTGCTCAAACAGGTCGAGCCCTTCCCCACCTCCGAACTCATGCCCTACGACACGGCCTACCTCTCGGGCTTCATCGTCGAGCACTACCGCGTCGTGCTGGTCGACGCCGCCCAACAATCGAGACAGTCGATGGAGCAGCAGCTCCAGCAGATGTGCAGCCAGCGTGTTCCCGGCGACACCTACCGCAACCTCGAGATCGAACCCCGCTACTCCGGCGAGACCTTCAAGCACACCCTCTTTCCACTCTGGGTCCTGACCTACGACTACCATGGCAAGAGCTTCCAACTCGTCGCCAACGGCTACACCGGCAAGATCGCCGGGCGGTACCCCAAGAGCGGCTGGAAGATCTTCTTCATGGTGCTCGCCGCATTGCTCATCGTATTGTTGTTTCTCTTCGCCTCTTGAGAAGGAACCACCCATGAACTGGATCGCCATAGGAGCCCTCTACAGCGCCATCGCCGTCGCCGCCGGCGCCTTCGGCGCCCACGGCCTCAAAGACCGCCTGGAGCCCAATGCACTCGCCCAATGGGAGACTGCCGCCAGATACCTCATGTACGGAGGACTCGGGCTTCTCGCCGTCGCACTGGCAGGACCGAAGCTCGGGGTCTCAGTCAACGGTCCAGCGGCGAGCCTTGCTGTCGGAGCTGCGATCTTCTCCGGCACGGTTTTCGGTCTGGCCCTTGGTAGCCCTAGGTGGTTCGGAGCGATCACCCCGTTAGGAGGCCTAGGAATGATCGTTGGCTTCCTGTGGCTGGCAGTCCTTGCCTGGCGAGCCTGAGTCCCCATCCGCACCAGCTCAACCACGTAGGCTGTCCGAAGCTCGGGAAGCCGGCCACCTTGCGCCCCGGCTAAGCCAAGCCGATACCGCTATACCGCGCCACGGAGTCCTTAGCCAACATCCGCCGGCCATCCACAACCAGAGGCTGCGGCTCATGACCGGCCAAGAGCGCCGGCAGACGAGAGAACTCGCTCCAACGAGTCATCAGCGCAATGGCCTCGGCTCCCTCCACCGCCTCCTCGAGCGTCGCCGCATACTCGATCTCGAGGTCAGCAAAGTCTCGCCGGGCCTCCGACTCCGCCACCGGATCGAAAGCCACCAGCCGAGCCCCAGCCTCCGCCAGAGCCCGCACCACCGGAATCGCCGGAGACTCCCTCATGTCGTCCGTGTTGGGCTTGAACGCCAGCCCGAGGATCGCGATTCGCCGGCCGCTGAGACCTCCCAGCCCATCTTTCAACAGATCGACAACGGCCAGCGGTTGCTCCTCGTTGACCGCGATCACCGCATCGAGCAGCGCCATCGACGTGCCGGCCGCCTTGCCGTGAGCGATGAGGGCCTTCACGTCCTTTGGAAAGCACGAGCCACCGAAACCGCAACCGGCTTCCAGATAGGTCGTGAAGCCCGGAGTGATCCGCTCGCCATCCGCCAGGATCGGGGACAGCCGACGGTCCAGATGAACCCCACGCATGACCTCGGCCACGTCGAGGCCGCCGACCGCGCTACAAAGGCCGGCGATCTCGTTCGAAAACGAGATCATTGTGGCCAGAAGCGAGTTCGAGGCGTACTTGATCGTTTCGGCCGTGCGCGGAGACGTCCGGACGAGATCGACGCCGGGGAAGACGGCGTAGAGCTCGGCCATCGCATCGCGCGCGCGCTCGTCGATCCCCCCGAGCACGATGCGGTCCGGGTTCATGAAGTCCTCGACCGCCTCCCCCTCGCGCAAGAACTCGGGGTTCATCCCTACGCCGAAGCCCTCGCCCGCCTCCTTGCTCGCGGCCTCAGCCACCAGCGGCAACACCACTTCTTCGGTCGTCCCCGGCACCACCGTGCTCTTGACCACGACCAGGTGGTATCCCTCCTTGTCGGCGAGAGCGGCACCGATCTGGCGCGCGGCAGTCTCGATGTAGGTCAGATCGATGCGATCACCGTCGAAAGGCGTGCCGACGGCAATCAGCGTCGAGTCCGTCGCCTGGACCGCGGCCGTCAGATCGGTCGTGGCCGAGAGCCGCTGACCGATGTTGGCGCTGAGCAATTCGGCCAGCCCGCGCTCGTGGATCGGCGGTTCGCCGGCGTTGATCGCGGCGACCTTGTCAGCATCGAGATCGACGCAAGTCACCTCGTGACCCAACTCGGCCAGGCAGACGCCGCTCACCAGCCCTACATAGCCGGTACCGACGATCGAGACCTTCACTGTTCTTCGTCTTCCCGATTGCCGGCGTACCAGACGAGCGAGCAGGCGAGCCCTTTGTCGAGCTCGACAGTGGGCTCGTAGCCCAACTCGGATCGGGCCTTGTCGATCACCGGGCAGCGCCGGTTAGGGTTGTCGACCAGGTAGTCGGCGTCGGGACTCTCCTCCCGTGTGACCTTGCCCTTGTAGCCGAAGAGCTCCTTGCCGAGCTTCGCCACCTGCTTGGCCAGGTCCCACATCGAGACTTCGGCCGCGTCCGTGCCGATGTTGTAGGCCTCGCCGCGCTGACCGCTCACCAACACCTTGTAGTAACCCACGACAGCGTCGGCAACGTAGCAGAAGGTCCGCGTCGCCTTGCCGTCCGACAGCAAGACGATGTTGCGTCCCGCCAGCACATCGCGGGCGAAGTCCGGCAGCACCCTGCGGTCACCCAGCTTGAGCCCGGGGCCGTAGTTGTTGAACGGCCGGGCGATCGAAACCGGTACACCGCGGTGCTGGGCGAAGTTGACGCAGAGGGTCTCGCCGAAGCGCTTCGACTCGTCGTAGCACGCCCGTGGACCGGTGCAGGAGACGTTGCCGCGATAGGTCTCGGGTGTCGGGATGTCCTCTGGCCCTGGATCGCCGTAGATCTCGCTGGTCGAGAAGAAGAGGAAACCACTCAACGGCTTGTTGGCCGAGGCCTGATCGACACTCCAATCAAGCAGCTCGCGCAGACCGCCCACGTTGGCATCCATCGTCTCGATCGGATGCTGGCGGTAGAACGTGGGTGAAGCAATGGACGCAGCATGGATCACATAGTCGAAGTCCGGAGTATCGACCGGCAGCGGCTTGGTGATGTCGTGCTTCAACAACTCGAGGTTGGGGTCGCGGGCCAGGACCTCGAGCCAGTCCGGAACCCCGCGCGAGTAGTTGTCGAAAACCGAGACCCTAATCGGATCTCCCAGGCCGAGACTGTTCCAGGCCAAGGGTGCCTGCACCAGGTAGTAGCCCAGAAAGCCGGCACCACCCGTTATCAAGAGGTGCCTGCCCGCCATGGCACCGAACTCCTCGCTCAGGCGGTCGCTCAGCGCCTCGAGGTCGCCGGCCACCACATCGAGGGCGGCCTCGTCCCAGTGGGACTGATCTTCTAGGGAAACGTGAGACGCAGACATTGGGCAGTGCCTTTTCTTGTGGGGATGGGGCGGACCGGACTCCGCAGACTGGCTCCGGTGGCGGACCTGGACTCTATCAACCGGCGCGTGCTCGTGAGGCTATGAAAAAGGGCCGGGCGACGCGCGCCCGGCCCCGGTGAACTCTGCTCGATCGACCTAGAAGCGGAAGATGACCCGCCCGCTGACCTTGCGACCGATGATGTCGCCGAAGATGTGCTGCTGGATGTCCTCGTCCGTGATGTTCTGCGCGTCGATCTTGAACATGCTGTTGCCGTCGTTGAAATAGACCCCGCACCCCAGGTTGAACTGTTCGAAGGAGTCGGTCGGTCCATGAAAACGGGCATCCAGCACGTCCGTCCAGAAAGCGTCGTCCTGATAGTTGACGTTGGCGTTCCAGAAGAAGCGCTCACCTGAATAGGCCAGCCCGGCATTGGCTCGATTCTCAGGCGGTAGACCGACATCCTCGAACGGGATCCCCGTGACCTCGGGCGTCGCCTGGTGGGAGAAGTTGAAGAACCAGGACCATTCGTCCGTCGGATTGGCGCTCAGCGAGAACTCTACGCCCTCGTTGATCGTCTCACCGACGTTGCGGTATGAGAAAACCGAGGGGAAGGTGTTCTGAAGGCCCCCGACCGAGGCGGGAACGTCCAGCAGGAAAGGCGGGAACGGGAAGCCCGGCGGCGGATTGGCCGCGGTGTAGTAGTCGCGCGTGAAGAAGTCGATGTCCCCGGTCGTCTCGTTGCGATACACGGAGAGTGCGACCGTCACACCGTTCGTCAGGTTGCCGACGTAGCCGACCTCGAGAGCGTCGAGCTCCTGCTCCTGCAGATCGGGGTTGCCGATCGCCGCACTGGGGAAGGCGTAAGGGATGACCACCCCCGGAGCGACGGGAAGGAGGACCTGGTTGAAGATCGTGATGTCCAGGAAGTTGTTGATCAGCGACGGCGACCGGAAGGCCCGATTGAACGAGGCCCTCAAAGTATGTCTCGGGCTAGGCGAGATCATCAGGCTGGTGCGCGGCGAGACCACCGACCCGATCGGGTCGATGTCGTCCCAGCGGCTGCCGATCAGCCAGCGAACCTTGTCGCTGATCAGGATCTCGTCTTGGACGAAGAAGCCGTACTCGTCGCGACTGTCACCAGCCGGCGCGATGGTGAGGTCGAAGTTGTTGGTCCGGGCCGTTGCACCGTAGGTGATGACGTGCTTACCACCGACGACCTGAGTGTCGCTGTAGTCGATGTTGTAGGTACCGCTGTCGAAACCCAGATTGAGCGGAGTGCCGGTAGCGTCGACCGTCAACACGTTGTCGCCCTGACCGTCGAGAACGTTGGCGAAGAAGCCGAACCGCTTGCCGTGCTTGGTCCAGTTGACCTGGGCATAGCTCAACGCCGAGCTCGAGTCGATGTCGAACGGCCCGATACCTGTGTGAATGATGCCGTCTGTCGCCGCGTAGCCGGCGCCGAAACGCAGGGTCGCTTCGGGAGAGAGGTCGTAGTCCCATCGCAGGTCGAGCTTCGGTTGGCTGGTTCCCTGGTTCTCGAAGTCGGGGTAGTCCGCAGTCGCCGGAGCCGGAATCGGCCCGGTCGGTCGATCGTAGGGGTCCTGCTCGTAGTATCCGGCGGAAAGCTTGAAGCCGAGCTTCTCACTCGCCCTGGCGTGGGCGACGCTGGCGAACGCGGTCCCCAACTCGCCGGCACCGACAGTGACCGACGTACCCTGCATTTCGCGCGGGCTCTTGGTGATGACGTTGATCACGCCGGTCTGGGCGTTGGCGCCCCAAACGGCGCTACCGGGCCCGCGGACGACCTCGATCTGCTTGATCTCGTAAGGGTTCGAAGGCAGAAACTCCCAGATGACGAAGCCGAAGAAATCGAGGTAGATCGATCGGCTGTCGACCAGCACCAACTGGCTCGTGGCCAGCGAACCGGTCGAGGCGCGGCTCGTGATGTTGATGTCGCGCGCGCTGATCTGGGTGACATTGACGCCCGGGACGTTGCGCAGCAGGTCGCCGAAGTCATCCGCGGGAGCCGTCTCGAGCTCCTTGGCTGTGATCACCGTCATCGCGGCCGGCGCGTCCTGCAGACGTTGCTCGGTGCGAGATGCGGTGATGACGATGATGTCTTCTACCGTCTCGAGATCGTCGCCTTCGTCTGCGACGGCGGCGGCTTGATCCTGCGCCGCGGCGAGCGAGCTGCAAAGCAGTACTGCTGTGGTCCAGGTCAGGACAGTCCGTAGCATGCGTATCTCCTCTAAATCATCCTCGGTGGCTTGGCTTGCTGAGCCGAATCTATCCCATCGAGGTGGCGTTGGAGGGTGGTCCCCCGTGTCTTTCATGGGAAAGTTCAATCGTCATCGTAGTTTACCATTCAGAGGGATCGCCGACCCACTTTCGACACTGATTTACCACTCAAGGCGAGTGGTGTTCGCCGATCTCCCGGTGTTAGGATTCCTCTCAAATGAGTGCGAGACCGGACCGATTTCGACTCGTCGGCTGAACTGAATGGCTCGCGCCTCGAGGCGCGAGCGATCGGCAAAGGTGCAGCCACAACAGAAATCCGGTTCGACCCTCTAAAAACTAAGGAGATACCTTCTGATGAACCGACGCAGGATGTTTACGGTGCTTACCTGCCTGGTGACGACTCTCGTTTTTATGCAGCCCGCTTCGGCCCAGGTCCTGGGCTCGATTTCGGGTTTCGTCACCGACGATAGCGGCGCCGCGCTGCCTGGAGTCGACGTTGAAGCAGTCAACGTGGACACGGGTGCGCGACGCGCCGGCACGACCAACTCGGCGGGGCTTTACAACCTCGCGGCGCTGGCCGCCGGAACCTACAATGTGACGGGCTCGCTCGACGGCTTCCAGAGCGTCCGGCGTGAGAACGTCAAAGTGCAGCTCGGCCAAGATGTCACCATTGGCTTGAGTCTCGCTGTCGGCTCGGTCGAGGAGGCGATAACAGTCACCGCCGAGACACCCGCCATCGAGGTCAGCCGGTCGAGCGCAGCTTCCTACATCAGTGAGGCCGAGATCGCCGCGCTGCCCATCTCGGGCCGCGACTTCACCGATTTCGCGCTCCTGACGCCGACCGTGCAACGCGACCCGATTCGTGGCTTCCTCACGATGAGCGGCCAGCGCGGCATCTACACGGGCATGAACATCGACGGCACCTCGGGCAAGAGCGCCTTCTTCGGCTACGGCCGCGGTGGCGAAGCAACCGAGAACGACGGCCTCGTCGTCGCGCAGGACTCCGTCAAGGAATTTCAGGTCATCACCAACGGCTTCGCCCCCGAGTATGGAGCCAACGGTGGCGGCTACATCAACGTCATCACTCAGTCGGGCACCAATGACGTCAAGGGCTCTGCCTTCTACTACTTCACCGACGAGTCGATGATCGCTGACATTCCTGCGTCGCCGAAAGATATCTTCAACGGCAACCCCGAGTCGACCGAGCCGGACGAGTTCAAGCGCACCAACCTGGGCGCCTCGATCGGCGGACCGATCCGCAAGGACAAGACGCACTACTTCGTGTCGGTCGATCAGAGCGATCGTGATGCTCCGTTCACTCGCAGCCTAGACGATCCCCGGACCTACGACGCGATCATCGCGATGTCGGCCGAGATCCCAGGCCTCGAGGAGCTCGTCTCCGACTACACCCGCCGCGAGGATGGCACCGCCATCGGTTCGTTCAACCGCAACGTCGACAACCGGATCATCTTCCTCAAGCTCGACCAGCAGTTCAACGACTCCAATAGCGGTACTTTCCGCCTCAACAACACCAAGTATGAGCGCGTCAGCAGCTTCAAGGACGAGGAATCGCTCAAGACCGAGGACACCGATTCGCTCGTTGCCTCCGTCGTCTCCGTCATCGGGGCCGACAAGGTCAACGAGTTCCGTCTCCAGTCGGCGAAGGATGACCTCGACCGCCAGTCGCTGCGCGTCGGCGGCACGATCGAGGCTCAGGTCCAGTTCCGTACCGGCGAGTTCGACGCGGTCGGCAAGTTCGACTTCCTGCCGATTATCGCCAAAGAAGACAAGGTCCAGCTCCAGAACAGCTTCTCGTATCTCTTTGGTGACCACGACACCAAGTTCGGCGTCGACTACCAAAAAGACGATCTGGCTCAGGTTTTCAAAGGCAGCGCCGACGGCCGCTATCGTTTCAACTCCTACGAGGACTTCTTCGCCAACGACCCGTCTTCGGTCCGCATCTACTTCGGTAACGTCTCGTTCCCGAACTACGACGAGTCTCAGGCCCTCTTGGCCTTCTACGCTCAGGACGCCTGGCGGCCCAACAGCCGCTTGACCGTCAACTACGGCGTGCGTTTCGGCCAGACCGACAACCCTGGTGGCTTGACTCACGCCCTCAGCGTCGGCGAGAACATTCCTGACGACACCGACAACATCGCCCCGCGCGTGGGCTTCGCCTACTCGCTCGACGATCAGGGCACCTCGGTGATTCGCGGCGGCGTCGGCCTCTTCTTTGGCCGCACACCGACGCTACTCTTCGCCAGTCAGGTGCAGGAGAACGGGCTCTTCCCGAACTTCGGTCGCGTGACGATCGGCCCTGACGACGTTGGCTACGTGCCGCTGGGTCAGACGATCGACAACGAGAACCCGCCGCCGGACACCATTCCCTCGACGAGCTACCTCGAGCCTGGCTTCCAGGATCCCGAGACCACGCGCTTCAACCTCGGCTACGAGCGTGAGCTCGGCACCTCCGGTTGGTCGGCTGGTGTCGATGCGGTCTGGGCCGACGGCAAGAATCTCCAGTCGAACGTCGATCTCAACAAGACGCAACTCGACTACGACGAGTTCGGCCGACCGGTCTTTTCTTTCGGCCGTCCGGATCCCACCTTCAACCAGATTTTCATCCGTCGCTCGATCGGTACCTCCGAGTACACGGCTCTCACCCTCAAGGCCAACCGCCGCTACCGTGGTCGGTATCAGGTCCAGGCCCACTACACGTGGTCCGAGGACAAGTCGACCGACGACAACGAGCGTAGCGCCACGAGTGTGACGGTGTCGGATCCGACCAATCCCGACTACGACTTCGGTCTGTCGAGTCGCGACGTCACCGACCGTCTGGTCGTGAGTGGCCTGGTCGATCTACCGTGGGGCATGAAGCTCTCCGGTAGCGCCGAGTACCGCTCCGGTACGCCGTGGACGATCACCGATCAGGATGTCGATTTCGGCTACTGCGGTTCCGGCTTCGGCAACTGCCCGGACGCTCGCGGCATCGTCGGCGGCAGAGTTGCGCCGCGTAACTCGATGCGCAACGAGTCGATCCAGAAGGTCGATATGCGACTGACCAAGAGCATCTCGATCGGCGACCGGATGGACATCGACCTCTTCTACGAGGCCTTCAACCTGTTCGACGACAACAGCTTCAGGGTCACCTCCGGCGAGGACGATCAGACGGATAACGATTTCGGTATCGCTGACAGTCTCGTCACCTCCCCGCGCCAGTATCAGTTCGGCGTGCGGATTCACTACTAGGCCTTTCGGTCTAGGCGCTTTCTCAAGGGCCCCCTTCGGGGGGCCCCTTTTCTTGTTGTGGTGTTGGCCGCCCGACCACGTCGAGCCCAGTACCGACCTCTAGGGCCGAAAGACGTACCGACTCTCGGCCCGTAAGCGCAGGTAGCGCCGCACGGAGCCGCGCCGCGGGTACTCGCCGACGTCACCCGATTCGCCCGTCAGCGCGAAGACGATCTCCGGTGCAGACTGCGAGCAGTAGCTCGGCGCTCGCTCGTACCAGCGAACCTGCCGAGCCTCGTCGCTCTCCAACACCCAACGGGTGCCCCACGTAGCGGGGCCAGGATGGTGGATCGAGAGAGTCAACCCCGGGCCCATAGGGGAGGCGACATTGTCCAGTACGATGGCCGCGGCGCCGTTCTGGGTGAGCACCACATCAACATCGCCATCACGGTCGAGATCGCCGGTGGCCAAACCGCGGCCCACCAGAGGCTCGCCCACGCCGAGCCCTTCACGTTCTTCGCTGAATCGGCCGGTACCGTCATTACGCAGCAGCTGCAAGGGCTGGCGGTACGCCAGCGCCGGGTCGAAACTGGCGATGTTGTCGATGATGTGCCCGTTGGTGACTAGAAGGTCCACATCACCATCGCGCTCGATGTCGAGCGGCACGATGCCGAAGGCGACCCAGGGCCGGCTCGGCGTGGCCAGGCCGGCCAGGTCCGTGGCGTCATCGTAGACCCCTCGCCCGATCGGGCGGTACAGGGTGTTGGTCTCAAGATCGAGATGGGTGACCACGAACTCCTGAGCGCCGTCGCCATCCAGGTCGGCCGTCGCAATCCCCATGCTCGCCTCGCCTCGACCGCTGCCGTTGACGGCAACTCCGGTCAGCAGGGCATTCTCGTGCAGCTTGCCGTCCGCGCCGAAGCTGTAGAGGTGGTTGGCCGTCGTGTCGTTGCCAACGTAGATGTCGAGCCCAGAGTCTCCGTCGAAGTCGGCAACAGCCACTCCCAGGCCTCGCGCCTCGTCACCCGGGACGAGCCCGAAGTCAGCCGAAACCTCGCGAAACCGCCCTTGGCCCTCGTTCAAGTAGAGCGCGTCCGTCTGGCCACCATAGACATCCGGGTGGCAGTAGGCCTTGAGGCCGGTCTGGGCATTGCCACAGAAGCGATCCTCGCTCACCTCGTAGGTCAGATAGGCCGCAGCGTAAAGATCGAGATCGCCGTCGTCGTCGATGTCGACGAAAGCCGCACCCGTGCTCCATGCCCCGCCGGCGACACCAGCTGACCGACTCACATCCTCGAAGGTCCCATCGAGGCGATTGCGGTAGAGCACGTTCGGACCGTAGTTGGTGACATAGATATCCGGCGCGCCGTCGTTGTCGTAGTCACCGATCGCCACGCCCATGCCGACGCCGCGATCGCCGACGCCGGCCCGCTCCGTCACATCGTCGAACCGGCCGTCCTCGAGCTGCCGGTAGAGCCGGTTAGCGGCCGTGGCCGGCGGCGGGCCCGTGCCCGCCACGGGAGCGCCCTGGACGAAATAGAGGTCGAGCAACCCGTCACCGTCGTAGTCGAACGTCGCAACTCCCGCGCCCATGTTCTCCGGCATGTACTTCTCGCCGGTGGCGAAGAAGTCATGGACGAAGGTAATGCCACGAGCCGCGGTGCTATCGACCAACACCTGCGGCGCGCCGACACCCGCTGGCTCCTGCGCGGCCGTGGGGTTCACCCATGCCGTCGGTAAGACGGCTCCGAGGAGGACGCCTGCTGTTCGTAGGGCAGTTCGAGCGGCCGGTGTGATCACGCGGCCGACTCTATCCTCCGATCAGTAGCTCCCTGGCCGCCAATTGCTCCCGACTCTCCTCAGCCCGCCCCAGGTCGGACAGGACGCCGGCATAGTCGAGTCGCAGCGCGGCGCTGTCGAAGCCGAGCTCTAGCGCGCGCTCGAAGCTCGCCGCCGCCTCGCCCAGCCGCGCACTACGGGCCAGCGCACTGCCGTAGAGGGCCCACCCTTCAGCAAACCCCGGCGCCAGCGCCAGTGCTTGCTCGATCGCGGCCATCGAGTCGGTGAACCGTCCCAGACCAAAAGCGAAGAGCGCCGTCAGGTAGGCCGGCTCCACCTCGTTCGGGGCCAGATCTCGAGCTACCTGAGCCGCCGCCAGAGCCTCCTCCCCGCGCCCGAGAGAGAGCAGCACCTTCCCACGAAGCATCATCACCCGCGGGTCCGTGTCGCCGCCGCTAATGGCGGCGAGCCGGTCCAATGCCTCGTCCAATCGGTTGGCCCCGGCCAGCTCCTGCGCCTCGTTGAGCGCCGTGCCGATCTCACGCACTCGGCGTTCGGCGGCAACAACGGCGGCGTTGAGTTCCTGATAGCGCGCCAAAGCGGCCGCCGCTCCCTCCGCATCCCCGGCCAGTCGTCGGGCCGCCGCCAAACGGAAGAAAACCTCTGGCTCGGTCGGCATGAGGGCGCCCGCGGCCTCGAGTTGCGTCGCTGCTTCGGACCAACGTTCGAGCTCGCCGAGCAGGCGGGCCCATTCCAGTCTCGCCGGCCCCTCCTGGGCAACGCCCACAGCCACGGCCTTGGCAAACCAGGCCGGCGCCTCGATGCGCCGCGCCGCATCAGCCGCCAGTGCCAGGGCCTTGGCGAGCAACAGGTCACCCGCCTCGGGTGTCTCGAGCAGAGCACCCTCGACGACCTCGAGCGCCCGTCCGGCATCACCCGTGGCCAGCGCCAGAAACGCCAGCTGTTCTCCCAGCCTGGCGCTCGGCGCGCGGCTCCACCCAGCCTCGAGCAGGGCCAACGCGTCGGCTTCGCGATCGACGTCGCGCAGGAGGAGCGCCGGAAGCAAGTAGGCGTCGTCGAGTTGGGGCGCGAGTGCTCGAGTTCGCTCGAATGCGACCAGGGCCTGCTCCAGTTCGCCCGCCTGGCCGAGCAGCCGGGCGAGGGCAAACTGCACCTCGGGTTGTTCCGGAGCCAGCGCCGCGGCGCGCCGGGCGGCCTGCAGCGCCTTCGGCCAGTCACCGATCAGCTCGTTCGCCGCACTGAGGCCGAGCCAGGCCTTGGCGTCCTCGGGGTCACCCTCGAGAGCCGACTCGAAGGCCGTCCTGGCCGCAGCCGGGTCCCCCTTCTGAAGCGCTACCGCCCCCTGCCCGACAAAGTCGAGTTGTGTCGCCCCCGCAGCAGCAGACAGCAACACCAGAACCACGGCCGGGGTCCATCTCATGCCGCAGCCCGCCTATACCTGACCCGAGGGCCGGAAGAGATCATCGTGTACTCGCAGGGCATAGCGATCGCTCATCCCGGCGACGAAATCGATCACCTGCATGCGCTCGGACGACTCGCGGTCGCGGTAGGTGGCCGGCATCTCGTCGGGATGCTCGAGGAAATGGTCCACCAGGTCGCGTAGGAGCTTGACCGCCTTGTTGGCCTGCAGGTTCGAGGCGGGACGCAAGTAGACGTTCTCGAACATGAAGTCACGAAACGCCTGCATCGCTTCGAGCATTCCGGGCTCCATGGCGACTTCGCCCGCTGCGTGGGTCCCCTCGACCACGGCGTGGATCATGCTGCCGATCCACTTGCCGCCGGGCTCGTCGCCGAAAGCGTCGCGCGCCGCCTGGGGGATGTCGCCGGGGACCAGTATCCCCGCCCGGATGGCGTCGTGCATATCGTGCACCAGGTAGGCGATCCGGTCGGCATAGCGGCAGAGCATTCCTTCGGGCGTTGCCGGTCCCGGGCTCACCTTCCAAGTGTGGGCGCGAATTCCGTCGAGGACTTCCCAGCTCAGGTTGATCGGTTCGAGAATCTCGAACACACGGACGCTCTGTTCGGAATGCAGCCAATCGCCTTCGACGTAGGGCGACAGGGCTACCTCGCCGGTGTGGCCGAAGGGCGGATGCCCCACCTCGTGGCCGAGACAGATCGCCTCGGTCAGGGCCTCGTTGAGGCCCAAGGCCTCAGCCAGCGAGCGACCGATCTGGGTCACCTGCAGGGTGTGAGTCAGTCGGGTGACGAAGTGGTCCCCTTCCGGATTGAGGAAGACCTGGGTCTTGTGCTTCAGGCGGCGGAATGCCTTCGAGTAGTAGATCCGATCCCGGTCGCGCTCGAACGCGGTGCGAATCGGGTCCGGTTCCTCCTCCACGTTCCGGCCACGGCTGTCGGCCGCACAGGTTGCGGCCGGCGCCAGAATCTCGCGCTCGCGAAGCTCGCGTTGCTCGCGGGACAACTTCAGGAATCCACCAGCGGTCTTATTCACGAACCAATCTCTCTCGGACAGCGCCCGATAGGGTATCGATCGCCAGCACCACGATCACCGTACCGACGACAACGGCACCGGCCTGAGCGAACTCCCGGTAGCGTAGGGTGTTGAGCAGCACGCCGCCGATGCCGCCCGCGCCGACCACGCCCAGTACTGCAGAGGCTCGTAGGTTGATCTCGAACCTGAAGAGCCACAGCGCCACGATCTCGGGCAGGACCTGCGGCAGCACAGCGAAGCGGAGCACCGAAAGGGAGCCGCCTCCACTCGCGCTCACGGCCTCGACCGTTCGATCATCCATCGATTCGACAACGTCGGCCGTCAACTTGCCGAGCGTTCCGATCGAGTGCAGGCCGATCGCCAAGGTGCCGGCGAAGGCGCCCAGACCGACGACCGGTACGAAGTAGATCGCCAGCAGCAGTTCGGGCACGGCCCGCACCGCAGCCAGCAGCGGCTTGACCGCCCGGCTGGCGCGCGGGAACAGGTTGCCCGCGGCTAGAAGGCCCAGAGGCAGGCTCAGCCCCGCTCCGACCAGGGTGCCGAACCAGGCGATCTGGATCGACTCGAGGATCGCCGGCACAACCGCCTGACGACCGTACTCGACGTCCGGCGGAAAGAAGAGACCCGCCATGCGAGCTAGCGTCTTGGGCAGGCGGACCACCCGCTCCCAGTTGATCTCGAGACCCGAGAACGACCAAGCCAGAAGGACCAGGAGAACCAACGTCAGCCAGAGCCCGCCGGCGATGTTGCGCTTCGTCGGCAGGGCCACCGCGCTGCTCATACCAGCCTCCGCCGCGCCGCCGCGGAGAGCTGTTCGATGACCAGAACGACCGCGAAGACGAAAAGAACGATCATCGTCACCCGGTCGTACTGGAAGGTGGTGCGTTGAGTGTTGAGCACCATGCCGATACCGCCAGCGCCCACCAAGCCCAGCACCGTCGAAGCGCGAACGTTGAGTTCGAAGGCGTAGAGGACGTAGGAAACGTATTGCGGCAAGACCTGCGGCAGGACCGACCAGCGCACCGTCTCGCGCCAGTTGCCCCCGGCCGCCCGCACCGCTTCGGTCAAGTTCATGTCGATCGACTCGATCGACTCGGAGGTGAGCTTGGAGACCACCGCGACAGTGAAGACCGTCAACGCCAGGCTACCGGCGAAGGGGCCGAAGCCGACGGCGCTGGCGAAGAGCATGGCCCAGAACAGGTCGGGCATGGTGCGCAGGACGTTCATCACGTTGCGGTTGAGCCAGTAGACCGGCTTCGCCGGCGAAACGGTGCGCGCCGCAAACACCGCCAAGGGCAACGCGGCGATACTGCCGAAAAGCGTCCCGACAAGCGCGATCTGCAGGGTCTCGAGCAAGGGATCGATCAGCCGCGGCCAGAAGTTCCAGGCCGGTGGGAACGACTCGGCGAGCAAGCGCCCCATCTTGCCGAAATTGAGTACCAACTCGCTCAAGGAAAAGCCGATACCGACCGCCGACCACCAGGTCAGGCCGGCGGTCACCACGAGTGCAAGCGCGCCAAGGACTCGCCCAGCGGTTCGAGACGGGGCGCGCTGGGCCTCGTCTATCTGGGGTCGGCTCACAGCGCGACCTGCGCCTCGAGCACGTCGTCCGCCGTCATGTGGCGGCCGTAGATCTCGGCGAAATCCCGTTCGGTCACACCTGCGCCCGGACCGTCGAAGACCAGCTTGCCCTGCCGCAGTCCGATGATGCGCTCGGCATACTCCTTGGCCAGATCCAGGAAATGCAGGTTGATCAGGGTCGTAATTCCAAGATCCTGGTTGATTCTTTGAAGGTCTTCCATGACGCTTCGCGAGGTCACCGGATCGAGCGATGCGACGGGCTCGTCAGCCAAGATGACCTTGGGCTTCTGAGCCAGAGCCCGCGCAATCCCCACGCGTTGCTGCTGACCGCCGGAGAGCTGCCCGGCCTTGACGTAGGCGCGATCGGCGAGCCCGACCCGATCGAGACTATCGAGCGCCAGCTCGACATCCTCCTTGGGCCAGAGACCGATCATCTGGCGCCAGGTGGCGACCCGGGCCACGCGGCCGACGAGCACGTTCTGCAGCACGCTCAAGCGGCGGACCAGGCGATAGTCCTGGAAGATCATGCCGACGCCGGCGCGCAGATCCCGCAGCCCTGTCCCCTGGCTGTTCCGCACGCTCACCCCTTCGACGTCGACGTCGCCATCGGTGATCCGGACCAGTCCGTTGATCGCCCTCAACAGGGTCGACTTGCCCGCGCCGGAGAGCCCGACGATAACGATCAGGTCGCCGCGTGCGATATCTAGGTCAAGGCCATCCAGGCCGCGCACCCCGTTGGGGTATTCCACCGCGGTCTGGCGAAATTGAATCGCCGGCGCCCCGGCGGCGGCGCTCTCACCGGTCATCAGTTATCGAGATCGATTTTGTCGCGCATCTGGGCGAACGCACGCTTCACCGGCTCGTAGGTCCCCTCTTCGAACTCGACAAAGCCGTCGATCTCGTAGAGCTTGTACATCATGCGCTCTTCCTGCGGCAGGCCCGCCTCCATCCGTGTCAGTTTGAGGAAGGCAGCCTTGATCTCCTGCTTGAGATCGGCCGAAAGATCGCCCCGCACCTGCACTCCGTCATTGGGGATCCAGTCCGAGTAGTTGAACGGAAGCACTTGCGAGCCAATATCGGGATACTCGTTGAGGATGTAGGTGCGGGCGTCGTCGTAGGCCGCGGCGATCTCCACATCGCCGTTGAGGACGGCGATCACCGCCGCGTCATGGCTGCCGACAAAGACGCTCTGAATGTCCTCCTCCGGGTTGATCCCGGCATCGATCAACTGCAGAGCAGGGAACAGGTAGCCCGAGGTGCTCGTGGGATCAGTGAATCCGACGACCTTGCCGCGGACATTCTGGATCGACGCTACGCAACGCAAGAGTCCGTTCAGGTCCTTCTCGGGAGGCTCCTCACACAAGTCCACATCCGTGGTCATCCACTGCGCCCGGTAGCGGGCCTCGCCGTCGCGCTCCGAGATCAGAATGGTCTCGATCCCATAGCGCTCGTTGCCGAGCATTCCGGCAAACGGTGGCAGCATGCCGATGTCGGCCTGGCCGCTGCCCAGAGCTTCGATCAGGCCGGTGTAGTCCTGCGGAACGAAGCTCTCGACTTCAATGCCGAGCTCGGACGTGAGGTACTCGGCCAGAGGCGTCAGATTACTGATCAGTTTGTCAGCTTCGAGCGCCGGCACCAGGCCGAGGACCAGCTTCTGCGGCCGGCCCGACCCGGTCGAACTCGAGTCGGCGCTGCAGCCGCTCAGGAGCAACACGCAGGCCGCCAGGGCGGCGAGACTTCGGTTCATCAGACCCTCACTTCCGAGCCACTCGTGGTTCAACTTTTCGGTGTCAACGGTCAGGTGGAGATCATACCAGCGCGGGGCCCCTTCGCCCCATCGAAACAGCCCCCGCCTTCAGGGGGTCTGGCAGGGAGTCGCCCGGCCGTCGGGACCGACTCGCGACAACCAGCTCGAAAGGTCGATCGCGGCCGAGTCGTGCCAGGCGGTCAGGTACAGGCTGGCCAGGAAATCGACGGTCCGCTGGTAGCGCTCGGCGGCGAAGGCCGAAAGGGCCGGATCCCACACACCCCCGTCGTAGAGCCCCGCGAGCGCGGGCTCGAGCTCGTAGACCGTTTCGACCAGGGCATGGCCGGCCATGAACTCCGTCTTGACCGCTGCCCAGAGATCGTCGAAGACCTCCGGCTGCACGGCCTCAACTGGGGCCGAGAAACCCGGCTGCTCGAAGAGCGAGTCGACCCGCCGGTGAATGCCGCTGCGCGGCGACTGGCCTGCCTCGTTGGCCCGCCCGTCGTAGTGCACCGAAGTATGAAGGGGCTGAACCATGTCCTCGGCGTAGTGGGCCAGCAGGCCGGCATAGATGAGCGCCTTGCTGCGAACATGAGGGCTGTCCGGCCAGCAGCGGTGCTCGGCGAACGCCAAGCTCAGGCGCTGGGTCCCCTCGGTGACCGCGTAGAGTATGAAGCCGACCTGATTCGGCTTGCGGCCAATGTCGATCATTTGAGCGACGAAGTCGTAGCGCAGCTCGGGGATCGAGGTGCCGTTCATGAGCTCGAAGTCGAGGAAGTGCTCGGGGAACTCCTGGTGCCCGAGCTGTGGCGTGTCGCGGGACTTCATGACATCGGGATCGATCGCCGTGTGCGCCACGGTGGTCGCCCCCCAGCGGAAGAATCCCGGCACGTCCTCGGGCAGACCCAGCACGGCCGCCTCGGCCATGGTTCGATGCCCGTAGGAGTCCCAGGCCGATACCGGGCCCAGGACAAAGTTGCCGCAAAGAAGGCAGGCAACAGTCGTTCGGCGCATCATCACGGCACCTTGTAGAACGGGTTGGGCAACTTGAACGAGCGCTCGGCGTAGCCGCCGGCGAGGTCGCTCTCCTGGTCACCGACGTTGGCGAGGATCGTGTAACCGGCCTCGGTGACGCGCCGTCGCACGGCCTCCTTGAAGACCGAAGCCGACGGCTCGCCATCGTTGCGGGGTCGCATGTCGAGCGCCGCCCAGGAGTCGAAGCCGACGGCCCGTAGGTTCCTCTCGGTTGCCTCACGCTGGTCTTCGTGGCGACCGGTGACGAAAAAGACCGTCACTCCGAGCCGCGACGCGGTCTTGTAGAGCCGTAGCACGCCCGGTAGCGCCTCGGCTTCGGCCAGGAGAACCCAGGCATGAAAAGTCGCCGGGTCGTAACAGAAGTTGCTGTCAATCTGATTCGGCCAGTTCGACAAGCTGGTTTCGTCGATGTCGAGGACGATGGCGGGGCGAGTCGTCGCAGGCGCTCGCCGGCTCAGAAAGCGCTCGGCCCGCCCCGCGACGCGTCCCACTTGGCTCGCATACTCTCCCGAGTCCACATACTGGCGGAGCGAACTCTTGAACTGCGGCAGGCTCTGCGGCGCCGAGGCGCACGCGGTGAGCGACAGAGCCAGGAGGACGCCGAGCGTCCAATGCTGCGCGAAGCGCTTCATGACAAGTTCTCCAGATATTGCCTGATCTCGGCCACCCGACCTTGGCGGGTCGCGTTGAGGACCAGGGCCCTATTCAGTACAGACCGCGCGCGGGCCGGGTCGCCATGCTCGGCCAGCAGGCGCCCCAGGACGAAGAACGCATCGGGATCTCGCGCATTGATCGAGATCACCTGCGACAGCGTTCGGATGGCTGCTCTGGTCTCCTCGCCCTGAAGATGCCAGATGCCGATGTTGTAGAGGACCTCTGGGTTACCGGGTTCTGCATCGTCGGCCCGCTGCAGGAAGACCCCCGCCTCGTCGTGGCGCCTCTGCTGAGCGTGGAGTACCCCCAGCGACAGCAGGCCCGGCAGGAAGGTGTCATCGCGCTCGAGCGCCGCCTCGTAGTGCTCGATCGCCCGCGCCTCGTCTCCCAACGTTGCGTGGATCCTCCCCAGTTCGTAGAGGGCCGCAACCGAACTCGGTTGGAACTCGAGAATGGCCTCGGCATGGATGCGGGCACCTTCGAGGTCGCCCGCACTGAACAGGATGCGGCACAAGTGGTACCGCGCCTCCTCCTGGTCCGGGTCCAGGGCGAGGCTTCGCTCCAGTAACTCGCGAGCGCGATCTACTTGGCTGGTCTGCTGGTAGTAGGTCACGCCCAGATAGTTGAGTCCCGCCAGATTCTCCGGATCTACCTGGACTATTTCTTCGAGCTGGTTGATACCGCGCAGGAGCCGACCGGCCTTGACGTTCTCGAGCGCGACCCCAAAAAGGTCGAACAAGAACCGTAGTTCGTGGGGGTCCTTGCCGTCGGTCTCGAGCGAATCGGAAACCGGATTGCTCGCCCGAGTGGTGACCACGTAGCCCAGGCTCTGAAGCTTGCGAATCGCCTCGTCGTCGGTCACGGTCACCGAGTCGGTGAGACCCTCGCCCCGGTGTTGCTCGATCCAAGTGGCGAGGTTCTGTTCCATCTGGCTCAGCAGCTCCGGCTCCTTCTGGCTGAGGTTGAATACCTCGCCCGGGTCTTCGGAGATGCGATAGAGCCGCGGTGCGGTGCCGTAGATCAGTTTGTGGTCCTCGGTGACTAGAGCACGCAGCGAGCTCCAGCCGTGCTGCAACCGACCGACCACCGACTCGACATAGACGCTGCGGCGTTGCGGCCGCTCGCCTTCCGGCAGCACCAGGGAGTAGCCCTGCTGCTCCGAGGTCGGCTCGATGTCGAGCAGGTCGAGCACTGTCGGCATGACGTCGACCAGTGAAGCGAGTCGATCATCGACCTGGCCACCGACGCCGCCCGGGACCCTGAGGATCATCGGTATTCGCACCGTGGTGTCGAAAACGAGGAGGGCATGGGTCGGCTCTCCATGATCGAGCAGACCCTCGCCATGATCGGCGGTGAAGACGATCAAGGTCCGATCGTAGATGCCCTGCTTTTCGAGTTCCTTCAGGACATAGCCGAACTGCTCGTCGGCGAACGCGATCTCGGCGTCGTAGGGAGCGGGACTCAGGCTCCGGTGCGGCTCCGGCGGGTTCTTGGGCTCGTGGGGGTCGAAGTAGTGCAACCACATGAAGAACGGGTCCTGAGGCGACTCCCGTTCCCGTAGCCATCGCGTGGCCGCCAGGGAGACCAGGTTCGCCTTGCGCTCGGCGAAACCGAAGGCATTGCGATCCCGCGCCGCCAACTCGTCACGCGACCAGTCGCGCTCCACCTGGTCGTCGTAGCGGTCGAAGCCCTGATCCAGATTGAACTGGGAATCCAGAACGAACGCGCCGACGAATGCAGCCGTATCGTAGTCGGCCTCCTTCAGGGTCTCGGCCAGGGTGGTGAGATCCTCGCTCACGTAGTACGTCGAGTTGTTTCTGACCCCGTGAAACACCGGAAAGGTACCGGTCATCATCGAGGTGTGAGCCGGCAGCGTGATCGGGTTGGTGGTATAGGCCCGCTCGAAGACCACTCCCTCCGCCGCTATGGCGTCGAGGGTCGGGGTACGAGCATCCTCGTAACCGTAGGGGCCTAGCCGATCGGCTCGCGTCGTATCGAAAGTGACGATGAGCACGTTCCAGCGCTCGTCCTGGGCGCAAGACAGGCCCAACAGAGCCAGTGCCAGCGCTCCGGCGAGGCCGACGAGGCCGCGTCTCAACTGCACAGGTCTCAACTGCCCAGGTCTCAAGTGCCCAGCTCAGGGAGGTTGGCATCGATGACCTCGAACTCGCCCTCGGCCAGCATCTCGTCTTTCACCTCAGACAGCTCCCTGGAGTAGTAGCGCCGCAGGTAGTTGGCGCGCACCAGTTCCTCGACTTCCTCCATCTCCCCCTGTCGCGGCAGAGTCTCGTCGTCCAGCCGCACGATGTAGACACCCGTCGCCTCGAAGCGCAGGGTGTGCGGGTCATAGACCTCGCCCACGAAGGGGGCCGAAACCTCCCCTAATTCCAACTCGTCGATCACCCGCCTGCCGCGAGCGCGGGACTGGACCTGCAGTCGAAGATCATCGTCAGTCTGGTCCAGGAGGCGGCCGTCCTCGTCGGCGGTCAGGTGGTTCGACTCGCGCCGCGCGACCTCTGAGAACTCGGCCCCACCGCGGATCTCCTGGACCAGCTTCTCACCGTACTTGAGGAGAGCCCAGAGGTTACGGTCGCGCTCGAGAGGGAGCCGAATCACCGAGACCGAGCGTCGCCTCAGCGTCTCGAAGCGGTTCTTGTTCTGTTCGTAGAAATCGAGGATCTCACTCTCGGAGGCCTGCTGGCTGCGCTCGGCAAGGCGGCGCTCGATCTCGAGCGACGCTCTGAACTCCCGACGGGCATGCTCTATCTGCACCCGAAACTCCTCGTCGTCGGCCAGGCCCTCCGCTTCGGCCTCACGGACCAGAATTCGTCCGAGGATCTGCTGATCGAGGAACCGGTGAACGTAGACCTCATACCCGGTGAAGACGTGCGGCAGGTACGAATCCGGGATCAGACTCACCAGATCGCCGAAGGTGAAAGCATCGCCCTCCACCCGAAAAATAGGCGTTGCATTGTCGGTATCGCGTCGGTCGAGGGCCTCGTAGTACCTCTCGACGCCGTGTGCTGACTCCTTCTCCGCCAGGTAGTCCGCCTGGATCCTGTTCGTCGTTACCTTGATGAGCTCCGTGGTGACGAATTGCCGCACGTCGTCGAAAGGTCGCTCCACCGGAGCGATCCGGGCCGCCAGGCGTGCAATGTGGAAGCCGATCGGTGTGTCGATCGGCTCCGTCACTTCGCCCTCTTCGAGCGCCCAGGCAGCGTCGACAAACGAGCGCACCGCTCGCGCGCCGCGCTTGAGGACCATCCAGCCACCCGCCGGGCCATCGGCGGAGTCCGAGTGCAACTTGGCCATCGCGGCGAAGTCGGCACCGGCCACAACTTCCTGGCGAATTCCCTCCAAGCGCTGTCGGACGGCCGCTCTCTCGTCCGCCGACATCGAGTCCCTCTCAGCCCGGAGGAAGATGTGCTGCAGTCGCAGTTTCTCAGGATCGAGGAAAATCTCTGGATTCTCGTCGTAGTAACGCCGGACTTCCTCGTTGGTGACGGTCACTTCGTTCCAACCGAGTCTCTGACGTATCGCTGAGTCCAGAAGCACTCCACGAGCCTGGTTCACGGCAGCCTCCACGGCGGGAGTGTCGGGCACCGCGGCGGCAGCCATCTCGGTGACGGCGATCTCCTCCAGCACCGCGACCCGCCAGTCACCCTCGCCCTCGGTGAGAGAACGGCCGGCCGAGGCCTGGCGCTCGACGTAGGTGTCGAACTCGGCGCGGGTCACTTCGCCGCCCGCAAACGTGGCCAATACGTCGCCCGGAACTTCACTCGACGTGTCGCCACAGGCCGCCAAGGCAAGCCCTGGAATCGAGACCAAAACCGCCGTCCGGCACCATCCGCGAAACCGTTGCATCTTGAGCTGCCTCCGCCGTAATCAGAAAAAACCCCGTCCTACGTCGAGGACGGGGCCTGAAAAAGCTACTGGACTTCGCGTCGTTACTCGACGTCGAAGGTCATCAGCTCGACCGGAACCGCGTCGTCGATGACCGCGGCCATGACCCAGTTGCCGGGGAAGCCGATGGACGTCACTGAGCCCCAGTTGGTGAGGCCACAGGTAGGCGCGCGAATGAACGAGTCGCCCGTGCCGCCACCGCTGGTGTCGAGACCCCAGCGCATGCCTTCTGCGGTCGACGGCTGGTTGAAGCCGAAGTGGAAGGACGCCGAGGCGATCGGAATAAAGGGCGAGATCGCTGCCGTGTTGGCTCCCTGCGTCGGGGGCGTCGGCTGGCGGCCGATCTCGGCACCCGGAGTCGCGCCACCGGCCCACGCCACGAAGGAGTGAGTGGTAACGAAGCCGTTGTTGGTGAAGACGTTGTAGGTGGTCGAGATCACGCCGAAGGGCGGCGCGAGACTCGCGGTGACCTGCACGGCCACGTCATTGGGGCCACCGGAGTTGCCGGTGCCGTTCGAGCAGCCGATGCCAATCTCAGGAACCAGGTCGCCCCGGAACAGGGTCTCCATAGCTTCGGTGTTGGGCTTGATCCCGGTGGCGTCACCGGCGTTGCCCGAAAGGGAGAGCTGGGCCGCAGCCACGCCAGCAGTGAGCGCCAGGGCCAGGGCCATTACAACGAGTTTCTTAGACATAAATCTTCCTCCGTTTGGCGACCATCCAAGGTCCCCGCGGTCCAGGTTAAATCCTCGTTCAGCGAAGTTACCAGCTTCTGCTCTGACGGTGCAAGCCCTCAACGGCCTTCCACGTTTAGCTGATGTCAAGCACGGATGGGGTGCCGGAACCGACGGCCCGAAGGACCGGCATCGTTCAGTCGTCCTCATCCCTGATCGACGCCAGAAGCTCATCGGCGAATGCCAGGACCAGCAGCTGGGTGCGCTGCGCCCGCGGGTTGAAATTGTCGTCCGCCAGCAGAATCAACGTTCCCCGCCCATCTGCCAGTTCGGGGCCCAGGGTCATGCCCTCCAGGTTGTCGGGCTTGACGCCGAGGGTGGCGAGGTCCAGCAGAAGATGCTTGGTCACCGCCCGCGGGCGCCGCCACGGACGAAGTCGAGTTCTGCGCGACACGTCCGTCGCGCGAGCGAGATCAACCAGGAACAAACGCACCACGTTGCCCGCGCCTCGAGTGAACGAGCGCTCGAGCGCCAGGAGTCTCTCGCCGTCGAGGGCGATCAAGTCCACCAGACCGTTGACCGCGAAATCCGCGCCGGCCGGCGGCGCGGCGAGCGGCTCGGTCCAATAGACGTAGCTCGCGGCAAGACGGCGGGTCGCAAGGTCGATTCGCAACAAGCGACTCGGGCTGCCGGCCGACGACGAGGCTTTCTCGCCGTCCTGGATCAGAGCATTCTCGGTTCCGCTGAAGAGCCAGCGGCCGGCCGGCGAGATCGCTGCACTCTCGAGCGCCAGGTTGTGACGCACACCGGCGCGCCGGCGCGGCCGGTACCGCCGGGGCAGCGCAAACTCCCCCCGCCAGGTGCCGTCCCGGCGGAACTCGAAGAGAGCCGGCTCGACGCCGGTCTCGGCGTGCCCCTCGGAGGCGACGACCCATCCCCCAGACGCCGTCGGAGCCAGGCTTTCGGGGTCGATGGTCTCTTGGGGAAACGTCGAGCCATCAACCCGGCGCAGTTCGACGCTCTGTAGAACCTCCACGCCACCCAACCTGGCCGCCTCGGTGTCGATGTCGATCGCCAGCTCGTAGAGCCGGGCCGGCGCGAACTGACTTCGATCGTCGGACACGGCCCAGTAGGTGCCGGCCCCAGGATCGAAAGCCAGGCCGGAAAGCCCGCCGACCGGCGCCGCGGAGCCCGGTAGGCGCCGAGCCACCGAGGTCTCGCCCAGCAGTTCGAAAGCCTCCGCCTCGGCCGCAGCGGTCGCCACAGCCGGAGTCGCTGCCGCCACCAGGAGACAGGTACGTAAAACAAGTCGCGCCGCGGCCCGCCGTGCCATGCACCGCATCCTAGCCGAGCGAGTCCTCACCAGGCGTTGCTCGCCGGGTCAAGACAAAGAGCCCCGCCTTTCGGCGGGGCTCCGTGAGTCTCTGGCTGAGTCTCTGCTTCGCCGTCGCGGCTACTCGACGTCGAACGCGGTCAACTCGACCGGGATGGTCTCGTCGACCACCGCCGCCATCACCCAGTTGCCGGGTAGGCCGATCGAGGTCAGGGTGCCCCAGGAGGAGAGACCGCACGCCGACGCGCGGATGAACGAGTCGGCCGTGCCGCCGCCGCTGGTGTCGAGGCCCCAACGCATGCCGGCCGCGGTCTGCGGCTGATTGAAACCGAAGTGGAAGGACGCCGATGTGACCTGGATCGCCGGAGTGATCGCTGCCGTGACGTTACCCGGGCCCGGGGGCGTCGGTTGGCGACCGATCTCGAGGCCGGGTACGGCACCGCCCGCCCACGCCACGAAAGAATGGGTGACGACGAAGCCGAGGTTGGTGAAGACGTTGTAGGTGGTCGAGATGATGTCGAGAGGTGGCACGAGGCTCGCCGTGACCTGGACAGCGACATCATTCGGGCCACCGGAGTTGCCGGTGCCGTTCGAGCAACCGATGCCGATCTCGGGGACCAGGTCACCGCGGAACAGCACCTCCGTCCCCTGCGGGCTGAGAACCAACGGTGGGTGCGGGCCACCCGCACTGCCGCTGAGAGTATTGGGTTGGGCAACTAGGGGGGCAGCTGCGACTAGGACCGCGACCGCCAGGACAGAAACGACACCTCTCATCTAGCTCTCTCCTCTCGAGAAATTCGAATACATCTTGTGCAATGTGTCACAGGACACTATCAACCTTCGGCTTCCGGGTCCAGAGCCTTTCAATGGCCTGCGACTCGCCCAGCCACCCTCCGGAGACGCCGCCTCCACGTTGGCTCGAAGCTCGGCCCGGCTTTGCCGGATCGTGCCCAGCTCAGCCGAGCCACCTGCGGTGTCACTAGCGCAAGGCGTCGGCTACTTCCGCGATGCGATCGAGAGCCCGCGACAGCACATCCTCTGGCGGCAAGAAAACCACCCTGAAGTGCCCATCCCCAGCCAACTTGCCAAAGCCGCTGCCGGGCACGATCACGACCCCGGTCTCACGCACGACCCGGGCGCAGAACTCGCTGTCGGAGATCGGTAGATCGATCTTCGGAAAGGCGTAGAACGCGCCCTTGGGCTCGACGCAAGAAATGCCGGGGATGGTATTGAGCCCCTCGACCACCAGGTCGCGGCGCCGGCGCAGCTTGGCCAGCACCTCGTCGAGAAAGTCCGGCGGCGTGTCCAAGGCCGGGGCGATGGCGTACTGCTCCGGGTGGTTGGCCGAGAGCCGCGCCCGCTCGAGCTTCTGGATCGCCTCGCAGTACTCGCCCAGCTCGTCGGCTGGACCGGAGATCGATGCCCAGCCGATCCGGTAGCCGGGCGCGATGAAGACCTTGGAGAGACCGTGCAGGGTGATGATCTTGGCCTCGCTCGACAGCGACGCGGTGGCCGTAAAGGACCCCGGCTCGAAGATGAGCCGGTCGTAGATCTCGTCGCTGAAGAGCACCAGGTTGTGCTCGAGTGCGATGGCGATCAGCTCTTCGAGCACCTCCGGGCCGGTGACCGAGCCGGTGGGGTTGTTCGGGTTGATGACCACCAGCGCCTTGGTGCGCTCGTCGATCTGCGAGCGGATCGACTCGACGTTCGGCTGCCAGCCGTTGCCCTCGTCGAGGGCGTAACCGCGTTCCTCGGCATCGAGCCGGGCCAGCACCGCCGGATAGAGCGGGTATCCGGGCGAGGGCACCAGCACGTTGTCGCCCGGATTAAGGAGCGCCGCCAGCGCCAGGTCGATCGCCTCGCTCGAACCGGTGGTGACGTAGGTGTGGACGATGTTGGTGATGCCCTTCTTGGCGTTGTCGCGCTCGATCGCCTGGCGCGCGGCCTCGACTCCCGAGGAAGGCGCGTAACCGTTCTTGTTGGCTCGCAGGGCTTCGACCGTCGCCTCGACCACATGCGGCGGCGTCTCGAAGTCGAAGAGGTTCGGATCGCCGATGTTGAGGTAGAGGATCTCCTTGCCCGCCGCGGCGGCCTCGTCGGCCCAGGCGATGACGTCGCGCACGGCGTAGGTGATCTTCTCGGTGCGTCGGGCGGGTTGGATGGCTCGACTCATAGGGTTGGCCAGTATAGCCCTGGCCGGCTGACGCTCCCAACTCCTCTGGCCCGCCTTGGGGAGTCAGCAGTCTAGGGCAAGCCAAACCCACCGGGGCGGGCTAGCTCGGCCGATCGCCGGCCGGTCCACCACGAGAAAACGGCGCCGCCCGAAGGCAGCGCCGTTCACCGGATCTTGATGCGAGTGAAGCTCTTACTCGACGTCGAAGCTGGTCAGCTCGGCCGGGATGTCGCAGGTCACGGTCAGGTTGCCGCTGCCCACGGCACCGGAGAAACCACCCACGCCGATGGAGTAGACCGTGGCGTTGACCGAGGTGAAAGTCATGATCGAGGTGAACCCGGTGCAGGGGGCCTGATCGTCGTTGCACGCGACCTCGGCACCGCCGCAACCGTCGTGCGCGACGAGTCTCGTGTCGTAGTCCGCGTCGTCGCAGGTCGAGAACGTCATGTCGCCACCGTTGCCGGTGATCTCGTACCAGATCTCGTTGTTGTCACCGACGCCACAAGTCGGGGGAGGGCCGTCCACGGTTGCGCCGACAGTGCTGAACGCCACGACATCGCCACAGCCGATCGGAATCGGGGCTGCACAGGCATCGTTCGCCGGTGGTCCGAGGTTCGAATTCGGTTGCCCATAGCCCTTCTCTGGACCCTGAGCTTCGGCGGTGAGTCCGACCGCCAGCACGCAGGCCACGGCAATCATCACAAGGCTTAGTTTCTTCATGCTCTTTCCTCCTTGCTGCGTGGCCGGAGACCAAGCAACTCTGCTTTCGTTTTCACGGAATCCTGCCAGGCAGTGTGCCCCTCACTAAGCCGCTGACTCTAGCATAGAACCAAGCTCGAGCCGGGAATCGCCTCACCGAAGGGCACGAGCGCCCGGCCTCGACGCTCTGGCGAGACAGGGCATCGAGCACTCAGGGCGACGAGGACTGGCCGTCCGCCACCAAGTCCGAACCATCACCACGGACCAGCTCATAGGCCGCCCTGGCACCATACGGCCCAAAGGACTCCCGCTCGCCGTCGAGCCAATGCACGACGATTCTCTCGACACGATCCGCGTCGCCCAGACCGAAATGCACCCTGGGGTCGTTGGCCGAGCAGTAGCTTCCAACCGTCGTCACCGTGCGCCACATGGACTGACCGCCGACTTCGAGCTGAATTCGGGCACCGAGCGCCTCGATCCCTTGATCTAGGGCCCTGAACGTTATCCAGCTGTGCTTGGCGCCCGCCAGGTTGAGAAGCACCGAAGGGGGAGCGTCACGGTTCGACACGACGATGTCGATCGCTCCGTCGTTGTCGAGATCACCGACTGCCGCACCGCGTGACGTCGCAGGAAGTTCTGTCACCGGTCCCGCTCCGGCGACGACCTCGAAGCGCCCGCTCCGGGTGCCGCGCAGCAGAGTGTTCGCCTCGGCGTACGGGTCCGGCGTCGCCGAAGGCTTCACGCCCCTCTTCACCTTGCCATTGGCGATGAAGAGATCCAGCAGGCCATCGTTGTCGAGGTCGGCAAAACCGGTCCCGAAGCCTGTCCGCCCGATGCTGGGCGAGGCCAGGCCCGCCACGGCGGTGCGGTCGTCGAACGCACCGCCCAGGTTGACGTACAGGGTATTGGTCTCTTCGTGCAGATGGGTAATCAGGAGGTCCTCGTCGCCATCGGCATCGATGTCGGCAGCGGCGATTCCCATTCCGGCTTCGGGCAGACCCGTGCCGCTCAGCGCGGCGCCGCGCAGCACGGCCTCGTCGGTGAAAAGCCCCGTGCCGTCGTTGATCCAAAGCTGGTTCGCCATCCCGTCGTTGGCCACGTAGGCGTCGATATCACCATCGGCGTCCAGGTCGGCGAGCCTGAGACCCAGGCCATTGCCGAAGGCCGCGGCCAACCCGCTGGCTTCGCTCGCGTCCTCGAATCGCCCGTCACCGAGGTTGCGAAGAAACCGGTCCTTGCTCGGGGCGCTGTAGTTGTTGGGCGAGCAGTAGTCCCGCGATCCCTCGTTGTGGCACTCGATCTCCCGGTGCGGCGCCCAGTCGATGTAGTTGACGACGAAAAGATCTTGACGACCATCGGCGTCGAAATCGGCGAAACCGGCGCTTGTACTCCAGTCGTCTCCGGCCGTACCAGAGGCTTCGGTCTCGTTGGCAAACCGGCCATTCCCGAGGTTGCGATACAACGCGTTGGGTCCCAGATTGGTGACGTAAAGGTCTACCCTGCCGTCACCGTCGAAGTCGCCTGTCGCGCAACCCATTCCGTAGCCCCGATCCCCGACGCCCGCGGCGCCCGTGACATCGGTCCAGCTTCTGCCGCCGACGCTCTCAAAGAGCCTGTTGGGCGGGTTCTGCCCTCGAGCTTGATCGATTTTTCCGGACTGGACGAAATAGACATCCAAGAAGCCGTCGCCGTTGAAATCCAGTAGACAGAGACCGGGCGCGGCCATCTCCGGCATGAACCACTGTCCGCTCGCCCCGGTCTGATGCACAAAATCAATACCGGAATCGTGGGAAGCGAGCTCGAACCAATGTGCCTCGGGCGGCGCGGGCTCGGCACAGCCGACCAGACACGCCAAAGCGGCGGCCAGAGCTTTGGCTACCTGGAAGCCTCGATTCGAACGCCGCATTACCTGCCCGTGGCCGAAGTCGTGTGGGTCGTGCAGCAGGGGCTTCGAGTGCATAGGTCGGGCCCAAGGAGAAGGCTGCTAGCTCTCGTCAAGTCTCTTTGCCAGCTTCGCTACGTCCGGGTGATTCGGCGTGATGGCTCGCGCGGCCTCGAGCGCCCTCTGCGCCTCCGCCAGTCGTCCTTGGCGCCGCAGCGCCTCTCCGAGACAGAGTGGGCCGGCCAGCGCCTGAGGCGTCCACTCGATGACCTTCCGGCACGCCGGCTCCGCTCTCTCGGGCCGGTCGGCTCGCAACGCGACTCGGCCGACCTCGATCACGAGGACAGCCGACCCGGGTTCGCGTCGTGCCGCCTCTTCAATTGCAGCCAAAGCCTCATCCTGACGACCCATTTTCTCGAAAACGCGGCTCAGCGTACGGTGAGCCTGCGCAACGCTGGGAGCCAGTTCGACGGCTCTGGCAGCCGAGGCGAGAGCGGCCTCGAGCTTCAACCGTTGGAGCTCTATGGCTGCCAGGTTGAGATGACCTTCGAACCGGTCGGGGTTCGCTTCCACCTCCGGCGACAGGAGGGCAAAGGCCTCCTCAGAGCGGTCGCTAGTGAGATACGCCACGGCCAGATTCACCGCGACCTCGAAATTCTCGGGATGAACGGCACGGATCTCCTCGAGCAACTGAGTCGCAGCCCCACCTTCGCCGCTCCTTCTCAGCCCGGTCGCGCGATCCATAAGCTCCGCCAGGCCGCGTTGGTGCTGGCGTAGACGGCCGGCCCACGGGTCCGTGATGTGTGGCCGGGCGCTTGCCGCACCGACGCCTGGTAGGGCCCTGGCCTCCTCCAGCCGACCCAGCGCCCTTAGCGCTCGGCTCTTCAACCGGATCACCGGCCCAAACCGCTGCCAGCTTGCAGGCCATCCCTCGACCAATTCGAGTGCCGGCTGCGCCGCTCCACGCTGCAGCGAGACCTCGGCCAGCCCCAGGTGTCCGGCCGGCTCACCGGCTGCTAGTTCAGCCACGGTCGCAAAGAGGCTCTCCGCCTCGTCGAGCCTGCCCTCCTCCAGCAGCAGCCAGCCCAGGCGCTCCTGCGCCGCCACGAAGCCCGGCCACGTCTTCATCACTGCGCTGAAGTCGCGCTTCGCCAGCTCCTGGTCGCTCGCCTCTATCGCGGCGAGGCCGGAATAGAGGCCTAGGAGAGGCTCGTCGCCTCCTCGGTTCGCCGCCGCACCGAAGGTCGCGCGAGCCTCCTCCGCAAAGCCATTCGCCAGCAGTCCGAGACCAAGCTCCACCAACGCCTCGCGCGAATCCTCATCGCGAGCACGCACCAGGAGTTGCTCCACGTGGGTCCGCACCAACGGATCGACCGCGTCCAGACCCTCCGGGGCGATCACTCCCGGCCTCGAGTCGCATCCGCCGACCAGTATTGCGAGCGACGCCACCACGCAGCTCGCTCTCATCGCTCTGCCTCCCATTTCGTAGCTAGCCTATCTCGACGAACCAATCCATCGCCGCCGCCGATGCTCCCTCGCCCACGAGCTCGAGACGAGCCCTGCCGAGGCTCTCCCTCCCCGATTCGATTCGGAATGCGCGTCATCATCGCAGTAGCTCGAGCTCCTCACCTTCGACCAGGCGGTAGTGCCGATCGAAGTCCGCGCCGGTCACGACCTGACTGCCGCTCCCGGCCCAATCGATCTCGATCCTTTCGATCGCCGTGGCCCGGCCCAGGCCAATCTCCTGGCGCAGGCTCGAAGCGCCGAAACTCCCTCCGCTACCCACCACCGTGTGGATGTAGCGCGGACCGTGCGGCGTCTTGACGGAAAGCCTGACGCGCGTCCCGATGGCCGACCGATTCGCCGCTCTCCCCTCCAGCTCGAGAGTTATCCAACGATTCTCGTTACCCGGGTTGACGAAGAGCGCATCATAGGCGACGTCCGCCGGATACGCGCCTCCCATGACGGCGTAGATGTCCTGGTCGCCGTCGAAGTCGATATCGCCCCAGGCGATCCCGTGCCCTTTCTGGAGGTGGCCAAATCCGCCGCTCAACGTCGCTGTGGCGAATCGTCCGTCTCCACTGCTGCGATACATCCGATTCGGCACCAGGGTGGAGAGATCGGGCTCTCCGGTACCGACGTAGAACTCGAGATTGCCGTCATTATCCAGGTCACCAAAGTTCGCGCCCATCGCCAACATGTTGTGTTCCAACCCCGCCGTCGAGCTCATGTCGTCGAAGCTCCCGTCGCCTCGATTCCGATAGAGACTTGGAGTCGACCCGCCCGACGGATCACCGAGATAGCCCGCGATGACACTATTCAATGACTCGGAGGTGAAGTTGGGGAACGGCAGAACGAGCAGGTCGAGCCAGCCGTCGTTGTCGTAGTCCCAGAACCATGCCGGAAAGCTGAATTCCGGTTCGTCGACGCCTGCGGTCGTCGTCACATCGACGAAGCGCCAGCCCCCATTCGACGGCCCGAGGTTCTTGAAGAGGAGATTCGGCTGACCTAGTCGCGATAGAAACAGGTCGGGGCGACCATCATTGTCGTAATCGCCCCAAGAGACCGCCTTGACGAAACCGACCAGATCGAGCCCGACGTCACTCGCCACTTCGGTGAAGGTGCCGTCTCCGTTGTTGCTAAAGAGCTCGCAGGGGGCCGCCATTCCCGGGCTCGACTCGTTGCCGACGAACAGATCGAGGTCGCCGTCGCCGTCGTAATCGACCCAGGCAGCCGTCTGGGTGGGGCGGAAGCTCAAGAGACCCGCCGCCTCGGTCACATCGACGAACGTCGCATCGCCGCGATTTCTCAGCAGGGAGTTGGGAAAGGCACCGTGCCTGCCGAGCCAGGCCCCCCGAAGGACGAGGATGTCGACGTCACCGTCGTTGTCGTAGTCGGCGTGGACCAGATTGAGACCGCCGGTGATTCCGTCGAGGCCCGCCTTTTTCGTGACCTCGTCGAAACTACCCCGCCCGTCACCTAGGAAGACCCGAAGCGGGTCTCTGAGCCCCCAAGACGACACCATGAGGTCTAGCGCGTCATCCCCGTTCAGGTCGTCGAGAACGACCCCACCGGAGAGACCGAGCACGTTCAAGCCGGCCCGGGAGGCAGCATTCTCGAAGGAGCTCGCCCCTTCGAGGCTTCCGAACGTCTCCAGGTCGAAAAGGTACTCGGGGGGTACAGCGGATGGATGATCCCCCAGGGTCATGTGGGCGAGGTTGAGGAGCCACCGAGCACCCACGTCCTCGGGAGCTAGCCGTAGGACCTGTAGCAACTCGCGCGCCGCTTCCTGGGAGCCGAGCGGGCGCCCATGCACGCCGGCGCCGCGGATCGGCAGCAGACAGGCGCGCGCATTGCCGCCTGCCTGGCAGTTCTCCTCTTCACCCAGCCTGAGGTATGCCGCAGCCAGATAGCGACGGAGCCTGGCCTCCTCGGCCGGCGGCACCCTGCCCACCACGTCGCTGACGAGAGCTTGAAACTCGCTGATTGCCAACGCCGTCTCCCCGGTCCGCAGCAACTCGCGCGCCAGCCTGTTGCGCGACGTCAGCCGAGCGGCGAGGCTGTCGAAACCTCCAATTGCACTGCGCATGTGCTCCACTCGGTCCAAGGGGCGATCGGAGAGGATGGAGCGCAGGGTATCTGCCCCCCGGGCGAGTTGATCGAGTCGCGCCGCCATGGCTGCCGTGCCCTCGTCGGCCGACGCTCGCGACACTCGGGGCTCTGTGGACTCCGGGACGCTACAGCCCGACCAACCGGGCGCAAGCATCGCGAGCAACAAGGGGAGTCTGACCAGAAGGCGTGTCACGGGATCCCTGTGGCACGCACTCCGGTCCCAGTTTCGAAACGAGTGCCAGACACCCATGATACCGGAGTTTCGCTACGCGGCGGCCGAACAGGCTCGTCGGCTTGGCAGGGCTGGCGAGGCAGCCCTGCCCGCCCATCAGCTGAAGCGGCGGCAGAGGTTTCCCTTGGGATTCCAGGACAACCCTCAAACAGGCGAAAGCCCCTGGGCGAACCCAGAGGCTTTCTAAAATTAATTCCCGGCGGCGACCTACTCTCCCACGCAGTCGCCCACGCAGTACCATCGGCGCTGAGGGGCTTAACTGCCGTGTTCGGAATGGGAACGGGTGTGACCCCCTCGCTATGGC